>JGI12316J15310_10000009_pt7 | contig 2563861 bp, 2402 predicted proteins | sample MarCyaLeptolynsp_FD_15310 | JGI IMG/M metagenome (IMG submission 15310)
TCGGCGATGGTCGGTCCCGGCTCGACCGGCGTAAGCGAGATCTTGTCGATGCGGGCGAACTCGCCATCGTTCCGGTAGCCAACCAGTTCGATCTTGTCGCCCGGCGCCAAGTGCAAACCCTCGACGACGACCGACCTTGCGTTCTCTGCTGTCGCGACATTTCCGTTCAGGTGCTCGTCGAGATGTATCTGTTTGACGGTCTCACCGTTCACCTGCACGGCGATCTTGGCCTCGCCATCGTTCTCATCGAAGTAGAACAGCTCTAGGTCGTAGGTGCCCGCCTCACCGGCGAAGTCGGTCGTGGCAATGCCCTTGTGTTCCGACAACTTGATCAATTCATCGCCCGAGGCGTCCAGATCGGCCTCGATGCCATAGCCTGACAGCGCCATGTCTTCCGCCTCGATGACGATGGCATTCGAGGTGTTGCCGGGGATGTCGAGTGGGATCAGCACACGGTCGATCACGTGTACGATGCCGTTGGCGGCGTTCACGTCCGTGACGGCCAGGCTCGGGTCTGCCAGATCGGGTTCGTTGTCGATCAACTCCGTCCCACTCGGTGAGAAGGTTGCGCCGGTCAACAATGTCGGCACGTCTGCAAGTGCAGCAACCTCCGTCAGTGACTTGGCACCCGGCGAGACGTGGTACAGCAGGACGTTGGTCAACACCGGGATCGCATCGCCGTCCGGGGCAAGCCCGGCCAGCGCACCGGCAATGGCATCGAACACGGCATGTTCGTCATGCGGGTCGCCGTCGTAGCCGAAGTCCTGAGCCAACTTGACGAACGCGGCGTCCGTCGGCGCAAACACCGTGAGATCGGCATCGTCGGCGGACAGCGCCCCGACGAGATCGGCGGCGGTCACTGCCTTGAGCAGAATGTTGAAATCATCGGAAGCCGATACGAGACCGGCGATTGTGGGCAGCGCTTCCCCGTCTGACATGAAACCCTCCATCGGCAACGGCGTGCCACCAGCGAATTGCGTGATGGCAATCACAGCCGTTACGCGAAGGTTCAAGCGCTAGATCAGTGGCGGTGGGAAAAATTTGCCGACGGTTGGCGTTTTCTATCATCCGCCATGGAACCGTCACGCAAATGCCGCCGAGCCGTCATCGCAACATGGCGTCTGTCGTTCTTGCAACAGACAAGAGACAGCAAAGCCGGCGGCACAGGACAGCGCCGCACGGCGACACGGTCCCGCCCGATGGGGCGGGACCGCAACAAGATGTCGGACCGCCTTACTTCGGCAGCACGACCGTGTCGATCACATGGATCACGCCGTTGGAGGCGCCGATGTCGGCGGCCACGACCTTGGCGTTGTCGACCATCACGCCATCGGTGGCATCGACCGCGAGCGAACTACCCTGCACGGTGGCAACGTTGGCTTTCTTGCCGGCGATATCGGCCGCCATGATCTTGCCGGGCACGACATGGTAGGTCAGCACGGCGACCAGCTGGTCCTTGTTCTCCGGCTTCAGCAGATTCTCAACAGTGCCGGCCGGCAGCTTGGCGAACGCCGCGTCGGTCGGCGCGAAAACCGTGAACGGGCCGTCGCCCTTAAGCGTGGTGACAAGATCGGCTGCCTTGACGGCTGCGACCAACGTGTTGAACTGACCTGCGGACACGGCGGTGTCGACGATATCCTTTTCCGCCGCCGACATCTTCTTGTCGGCCATCGGCTCACCGGCACATGCAGCAACAGCAAATGGCACGACAACGACGACGGCAATGGCTTTCAACCAGTTTGGCAAACGCATTCCTTAATCTCCTGGATCGGGTTGCTTGAATGAACCCGTTACGTCCGCCGTATCCAGCCGGATCACATATTTGTCACTTCATCATCTTGCACGCGCCGGTTTCGACGCCCGTGGTAGCGGCGGCGCAGCAATGCTCGCATGGCAATGGATCAGTCGCGGTCACCGCCGTCGACGCCCCAGGGATAGAGCCGCGGCACCAGCATGTTCAGAGCCGTCGCGACGACCAGCGCAGCAGCGACGCCGACGACAAAGGTCAGCCAGTCGTCCGGCCGCAGCGCGCCCAAGGCAACAATCACCGTCAGGATAGGCAGGTCGAGGAAATGCGTGAATGAGGCGAGCTGCTCGGCCCGCGCCTTCTGCAATGCCGGTGTCCATGCACCCAGGGTCATCGCCTCACGGGTCAGGCGCCTTAGCCGCATGAAATAGAGACGCGTGACCGTATTGCCCTCGATGAATTCGAATGCGAACAGCAACACCATCCCGACCAGCCAGGGAACCTCCAGGAACGACCAGCCGTCGTAATAGGCGACGATCATCCAGGTCCCGCTGGCCAGCAGCAGGACAGCACCTGGCACCACCAGACCGTCATAGAACAGGGCAATCAGCGACACCGCCTGGCCGAACAGGTTCAAATCGCGCGTCTGGCGCGAGCGCATGTCGCAGACGAAGACACCGATCAACCCGGCACCGATCAGCGTGAGGCCGATGAAATGCACGAAGCGCAGGAACAGGTAAATGTCCATGGCGCTAGGCCCGTGCGTGTCCGGCGACGGCACGGCCACCGAGCGCCGGCCGCGCCACGGCCAGGCAGATCACCGCCACGATGGCCAGCAGATTGACCGCGCCGGCAATGCTCTCACGCTGGTGCAGCATCGCGAACCGGGGATCAAGCGGCCCTTGCTCCGCCGCCGCTGCCGCCAACGCCGCCATCTCGCCGGCAATCGGCGTCAACACCGCCATGCCATTCAGCACGATCAGCAGCACCAGGATCAGCTTTGCCTGCAGCCAGCGCTGCCGCCACGCGCCGCGCCGGGTCAGGGTGACCAACACGCCGGTGGTCACCGCCGCAATCAGACCGGCGCGGGTCAGCACCTCGGTCAGCAGGTACTTCACGTCATGATAGTGCGCGAAAGCCGCCGCATCGCCGGCGCGCTCCGCCACCGCACCGATCACGATGTGAGGCGGGATGCTGCCGACGAAGACGCACAACGCGACAATGTGCAGGGTCTTCAGCAGGATACGCATGGCACTCTCCGCTCTGCTTCTAGGAGCCGTCCGATGACGTGACGGCAGCATGTAGCCGCCGCAGGACAGCCAACGCCGCCTGAAGCTCCGCCAGTTTTTCCGGCTCGGCGACGCGATTGGCCCAATGCCGCTGGCGCGCGCTGATCGCCTCGAATTGGCGCCGACCGAGCGCCGACAGGTCGACCAGCCGGGCCCGCTTGTGCTGCGGATTGTCGCGCTGTTCGACCAACCCTTCCTCAAGCAGCAGGTTGACGGTGCGTTGCACGCCCTGCCGGGTCAGGCCCATGGCGCGGGCGATCTGTGGGACCGTTTGCGCCTCGTCCGCCAATGCCCCCATGACCTGCCAACGCGCGCTGCTCAGGCCCAGGTCCGCGCCCAACTCGTCGCCCACGGCGAGCAATGCCCCGTTCAGGCGAAACACCTCCAGCACAAGTTCGGTGAAAGCCGTAGCCTTTGCCGTATGAACCGTTTCAATCGTCATTACGACAACATATTGTCATTCTGACAATATGTTGTCAATAGGCGCTCCTACGCGCTTTCATCGACCGGACCCAGGTTGCGGTCCGGCAGCCACCCTTCACGGCCATCGGCAGTACGGCACCAGGTCCAGCCGTGAGTCTGCTGCTGTCCGCTCACCAGATCACCAGCCGCGCAGGTCAATTCCACGGCGGAATAGTCGCGCCCCGCCGTGACCTGGCCACCGGCCGTGTGCGGCAGATCGTCGGGTATCCAGCCTTCGCGGCCGTCGGGGGCGACGGCCCACAGCCAGCGGTGCCCGTCCCAGATAAACTCCCGGCCGCTCAGCGTCAGTGGCTCGCCCTGCCGCACCTCGATCGGTGCGTCGTAGCTGGCGCGATGCGCTGTGGTAACGCGACGCTGCGTCATGATGATCCTCTCCATCTTGCGGCCGACAGGAGAATTGCAAATCGGCAGGGGCGATGATACGGCATCCCGGTCTGAACAACCGGCCAAGGCATCGGTTTGCCGCGCATCCCCTCGACGCTCGTCACCTACCTTCCGGCGCTGATCGGCCCGTTGGCCTATCTCGCGCCCAAGGGGCTGACGATCCTGCTCGGCCTGCTGGCGCTGTCCGCACTCTGGACGGCATGGCCGCTCAATGGCCGCGATGCGCGGTCGATCTGGCGCACCGGCTGGCCGGTCTGGCCACTGCTGGCGCTCGGCCTGGCGTCGGGCCTCTGGTCAGTCGTACCGGACATCTCGGCCCAGAAAGCCGGTCAACTGTTCGCGGTCGCCACGCTCGGCTGCGCACTGCTGCACGCCTGGCCACAGCTGGCACTAGACCGGCGCCGTCTGTTGACCGGCCTCGCGCTTGGCTGGGCGCTCGCCGCCATCGTCGTGCTGGCCGATCTCGCCCTCGCCGGCCGGCTGACCACATGGGCCCGGCCGGTGTCGGCCGATTGGCTCGCCGCCGCCTACAGCCGCGGCGCCGCGGTACACGCCATCGTCGCGCTGCCGCTCGTCATCGGGCTATGGCACCAGAAATTGCGGGCGCTCGCGGGCGTAACCCTGGTACTGGCGCTGACGCCGTTCGCACTGGAACAGGTCGCGGCCAAGCTGGCCCTGGCCCTGGCGGTGATCACCATGGTCGCCGTCCTGCTGCTACCAGCGCTGCGCTGGCTGCTGCTGGCGCTGCAACTCGTCGCCATCGTACTACCGCCGCTGCTGCTGCCGTTACCCTATACTGACGGTCTGTGCGGCCTGATCGAGACCAAGGCGTCGGTGGTGCACCGCGTGTCGATCTGGAACTTCGCCCATGATCGTTGGGCCGAGCGGCCCTGGCTCGGTTGGGGCCTCGACGGCACCCGCGCCGTGCCCGGCGGCACAGGCTATGCCGACTTCATGACGCCTTGCGGCCGCGCGGTGAAGACTTTGCCCAGCGGCCGTCTCGACCTGCCGCAGCAGTTACCGCTGCATACCCACAACGCGGCGGTGCAAGTCTGGCTGGAACTGGGCATCGCCGGGGCACTGACCGTGCTCTGGCTCGTCGCCGCCCTGGCCTGGCGCGGCTTCGCCGGCTTTGAACCACGCGCCACACAGGCCGCCACCGCCGCGGCCGCCGCCGCGCTGTTCGCCATCGCCGTGATCAGTTTCGGCGCCTGGCAGACCTGGTGGTGGTCAGCCGCCGTACTCGCGCTTGGTATCGTTGCGCTCACTCGTCAGTCGAGCGGCGGCAACCCCACGTCCGGCGCGCGATAAATCTGGGTCAGCCAGATGCCGTTGTCGAAGTCACCGATTCGGTATGGCGCCAACCGTTCCACCAGCGGCTGCACGTCCGCCGTCTCCGCGTTGTCGACCACCAGGATACCGCCCGGCGCCAGCAGCGCCGGCACCTGCCGCAGGCAGGCGACGCGAAAGTGACCGTCGACCATGACGAAATCGAAGCGCTGCGGTAAAAAGCGCAGCGGCGCCGACGCATAGGCGTCGACCGTCGCTGCATCGAAGTCGTACTCCTGGTGAACATCGACCGTGATCAACTCAACCTGCGCCGTGAACCCGTCCCGCGCCAGCCATTGCGCGACCTGTTCGCGCCAGCTTCGCCGTCCTTCGACGCTGACCAGCGTGAGACCGTGACGGGCAAGCCACAGGGTCGACCGGCCGGCGCCCCATTCAAGGCCGCGCATGCCGGGCCGCAGCAGACCTTCGATAAACGGAATACTCTCCGGCACCAGCCATGGCGCATCCGGGTTGTCGCGCTCGAACCGGGCCTGCCGACGATACGCCGGCGACAATTGCCTGACCACGGCCTGCCAGCCGGCCCACAGGCGGCGCGCCAACGGCGAACGATGCATGAGGTCGGTGCCGAACAACCGGTTCGACGCCACGCGCGCGGCATGAAACAGGCGCCGCTTCACTGTCGGAGTCGCGCTCACGACGGCCCATGTGCGGCATAGCCGGCATCGCCACGCGCCGGCCGGACAGCGGCCTGGGTGACGAGATCGCCCGGATGACCGCGACCCTGCGGCACCGCGGCCCTGACGACGAGTCGCACTGGCTGGCGCCGGACGGCTGCGTCACGCTCGGCCACACCCGGTTGTCGATCGTCGACCTGTCGCCGCGTGGCCGGCAGCCGATGTCGAACGAAGACGGCACCCTCTGGCTCAGCTTCAACGGCGAGATCTACAACTGGCGCGAGCTGCGTGCCGCACTGGAGGCCGGCGGTCACCGTTTCCGTTCCGACAGCGATTCCGAAGTGATCCTGCACCTGTGGGAGGAGATCGGCGAGGACGCGCTGCTGCGCCTGCGTGGGATGTTCGCCTTCCTGTTGTACGACACCCGGACCGGCCGGCTGACCGCCGCGCGCGACCGCATCGGCAAAAAGCCGCTGGCCTACGCCGCCTGGGAAGGCGGCGTCGCACTGGGCTCGGAGATCCCGTCCCTGCTGGCACTGCCGCAGATCGACCGCGCCCTCAACACCGACGCGCTCGCGCTTTACCTTGTCGATAGCCTGCGCCACATCCCCGATCCCTGGACCATCTACCGCGGCATCCACCGCCTGCCGCCCGGCCATGCCATGACGGTCGAGGCCGGCACCGTAAGCCGCATCTGGCGTTACTGGGAGCCGCCCCTCGATAGCCGCGAAACGACCCCGGCGCAAGTAGCCGAGGTGTTCGACGATGCCGTCGCCCTGCGCAAGGAAGCCGATGTCGAGGTCGCGGCACTGCTGTCCGGCGGCGTCGATTCGTCGGCCGTGGTCCAGTCGATGACCGCCGCCGGTGCCGACAACCTGCGCACCTATGCGCTCGGCCGCGATGCCGATGACGACGAGCTGTCGCGCGCCCGCGCCATGGCGGCGCGTATCGGCACCCGACACAAGGAAGTGCTGTTCGATCCCGACCGCCATCACGACGGCCTCGAGGAACTGCTTACCCGCCATGGCGAACCGATTGCCCTGCTGCCACTCGTGCACACGCTGCAACTCTGCCGCGCCATCCAGGCCGACGGCATCAAGGTGGTGCTGACCGGCCACGGTGCCGACGAATTGTTCTACGGCTACTCCAGCCATCTGCAGCAGGCGCTGATCAGCCTGATCGAGCGTTTGTCGCCGGACCTGCTGCGACCGCTGTGGGCCGCCTTGTCGAAGCTGACGCCGCTGCCGAAGAACCTGCGACTGGCTGCACTGGTGCTCTCGCGGCCGCCGGGCGAACGCCGCGCTGCCCTGATGCAGCGCGCCGCGGCGGCGATCTGGCCGGACCTGCTGACGCCGGACAACCGGCCCGACCCGGCGCGGCTGGCTTATGACTGGGCCCGCCACCTGCCGATCGGTGACAGGCCGTCGGCCTACATCGACGAGGCCGCGTTGACCGCGCTGCTGAGCGAGAACGCCCACTCCGTCACCATTGCCGGCGACCTGCCGGCCATGGCCGCCAGCATCGAAACCCGCAGCCCGTTCCTCGACCATGAGGTCGTCGACCTCGCCCTGCGCACCCCGTTTATGGCCAAGGTCGCCAGCCTGCGCGATCCCGGCCGGCTGAAATGGATCCTGAAGCAGGCGCTGCGCGGCCGGGTACCGGACGAACTGCTGTTCGCGCCGAAACGCGGCTTCGGCATGAACGTGCAGGAACGCGACCTGTTGACCGGCCCCTGGCGTGCCCGCGTCGACGCCGCCTTCGCGGACTTCGACGATCTCGGCGGCGCCCTCGACGCAACGGCGGCGCGGCGCTTCTGGCAGGAGCTGCAGGATCGCCCGACAGCCCGCGTTGCGCAGATCGTGTTCAAGCTCTATGTAGTACAGCTTTGGCGCAAGGTGACGGCGACAAGCCCTTGAGTGACGACGCCTCACGATACCTGCAGCAGTATGAGCGCAGCCGCGCGGACGCGACGGAAAACCGCCGGCTGGGCGGCATCGCTGGCGTCCTGCGCCGACGGCTGGACGCACAGGCAGCTGCCCTTGGGCAAAGCGATCGCCACGCCCTGTTCCTGCCACGCGTTTTGCAGCTGTGCGGCATCGCCGACGAAGGTTCGCTGACCGTCATGGAACTCGGCGCCGGTGACGGCTGGGCCCTGCACTATGCCCGCCCGCAGCTCACCCGCATTGCCGTTGACGCCGGCTCGAACTTCGCCGGCCGGTTTGCCGAGATGGGGATCGATTTCTTCGAGCGTGACGTCGGCATCGCCGAGCTGCCCGCCGACGACGACTCCGTCGACGTGGTCATGATCAATCACCTGATCGAACATCTCGCCGACCCGACCCACATGATCGCGCAGTGCCGGCGGGTCCTGCGTCCAGGCGGCGCGCTTTACCTGCGCACGCCGGACATCACCCGCGTCGGTCCGCGCTTCTACGACGACTACACGCATATCCACCCCTACACGCCGACCTCGCTACAGCAACTGTGCACGGCGTACGGCTTCTCGCACCTGTTCACCTTTGCGTCCGATCACTCCCGCATCAATCTCGACCTGCTGACGCACGGCCGCCTGCGCCGCTGGCTGTTCGGCCGACGCTTTGGCGGCGGAGAAATCGAGGCTGCATTCCGCAAATGATCGCCCGGCTCCGGTCGGCCACGCAGGCCATGCGCGCGGCCCTGACCAGCGACCGCGATTACGCCGGCGCCCTCGCATCGGGATACGCCCAGATGGGCGTCAATGCAGTGGTCCAGCTGGGCATGGTGCCGCTCTATCTCGCCACCATCGGCCGCGAGGGCTTCGGCGTGCTGATGATCCTGCTGGCGCTGGCGACCTACATTGCCGTCGGCGCCCTTTGGCTGACCGGCGGCATCACCCGTGAGCTGGGCGAGAAAGCGGCGGCTAAGGACGACGCCGGCTTCGCCATCGTCTGGGCCGGCGGCAAGTGGGCCTCGGTCACTTTCGCCGGTACCGTCGGCGGCCTCGGCGTTGCCATACTCGCGCTGGTACCCGGCCTGCTCGACTCGCAAGTCACGGCGATCGCGAACTTCTGGCCGGCCATCGCGCTGTTCGTCGTCAACCTGGTGATTGCCTGGTCGCTGGCGGTCGACCGCGTCGGCCTGAACGTGTCGCGACGGCAGACGACGTCGAACCTGCTGGCGATCCTGTCGCAGCTCGTCTTCGTCGCCGCCGCCGTACCTCTGCTGCTGTTCACAGACCTGGGCCTCGTCGCCGTCACTGGCGCGCTGGCGCTCGGCAACCTCGTCGCCGAACTGCTGGCCCGCTGGATCTGGCGACGCCACGGCTACCGACTGCGCTGGTTCGCCGAAATGGGTGCCGCCTGGCGCCGGGTCGCCGGCATGCTGTCGCGCCGCGGCGGCGGCTTCACCCTGTTCGGTATCCTGCAACTCACCCTGCAGGCCGACCTGCTGATCATCGGCTTTGTCGGCGGGCCGCTGTTGGCGGCCGATTTCGCGTTGATCTGGAAGATCGCCGAGGTCCTCGGCGTCGCACTGGGCCGCATTCCCGATGCACTGCAACCGCGCCTGATCCATCACGACGTGCGCGGCGAGCAACAGGCGTTGGCCGGCGCCATGACTCGGATCGACCGCACCATGCTGCTGCTCGCCGGGACCATCGGCCTCGTCTATGCCGTCGCCGGCCATTGGCTGGTGACCCTGTGGGTCGGCAGCGGCAATGTGCCCGACAGCCAATGGGGCTATGTCCTCGCCGGCGGTGCACTGTTCTGGATCGCCATGGCCAAACTGCCGACCGCGGCGGCGTTCGTCATGGTCCGGCTGCGGCCGCTGGTCGCCATCATGGCGGCCGAACTGGCCGGCAAGCTGATCCTGATCGCCGCCCTGGTCGGACCGCTCGGCTTCGTCGCCCCGCTCGTTGCGATCAACATCGTCCATATCTGTGGTGTCGCCTGGGCCTATCGCTGGTTGCTGCGCCGGATGGCGGCAAACACCGGCGGACCCGCGACACCACGGTCGCCGTCGGACCAGCGCGCATTGAATTGAATTCCAGTGATATTCATGAGATGACCGCCGCCAGGAACGCAACACTGATGACCGCTGCCGCCACAATGGGTTGGCGCAAGTGGTTTGGCGTGGCTAGTGCCTGAGGCTTTTTCGATGCGCGTGGGTGACTTGGCAAAACTGGACTGCCATCCCGGCCGGATCGCTGACATCGGCGATCACCTAATCGCGATGGCGCGCGGCCGTGCCGTGTTGAACGTCGGCTGCGCCGGCGGCGCCTCCTACTATTTGCCAGATCGGACGGAGGCCTGGCTGCACGCCAGGTTCGCGAATGCAGCCGCCGACCTGACTGGCATAGACATCGATACTGAGGAGATCGCCCACGCGGCGAAGCATGGCTGGACAATCGTCGAGGCCAACTGCGAGGACATGCAACTCGACCGCCGGTTCGACGCGATCATGCTGGTCGATGTCATTGAACATGTGGCCAATCCGGGACGGGCGCTTGACAACCTGGTGGCACACCTGAAACCGGGTGGTGCGATCTACATCACCACGCCAAACCCAACGTTCGTCGCCGACATGGCGCGTGCCATGCTGGGGCGGGGACCGTCCACATACTGGGATCACGTCGCCTGCTTCGCACCCGAGCATCTGCAGGCCCTGTGCGACCGGCATAAACACGTGCTGTCCAACGTCCTCTTTTTCAGTCACCGGGACAGCCGCAGCGGCCTGCATCGCTTGAAGTCCGGCGCCATCGCCGCCGCCGGCCGTTTCAATCTTCGGCTGAACAATGCCTGGCTCGGCGTTGTCCAGGCCCGGGCCTAGCAGCGCTATGTCCCTGCAGACGCCCAACACCGACGGTGCCGGCTTCGCCGTGCGCTGTGATGTCAGCCTGATCGACATGTGGACCGCGTGGGTCGATCACACGCGCAGTCACATGCACATCGACCATGAAGAGCTGCCGGACGATCTGCCGGCGTTCATGCAGCAGTCCTATGCTGCGGTGCGCGATCACATGGACGCCGCCTTGCAACGCATGGGACCGCTTCCCGAAGATCCGCGTGTCGTGCTGGAGATCGGCTGCTCGACCGGGTTCAAGACCTTTGCACTGCAAAGCCGGTTCGCCGACGCAGCAGTGACGGGACTGGATCCCGACCGCGAAGCCATCGAGCTGGCGCGCGGCATGGCAACCCGCCTCGACCCGGCGGTGTTTTCACGCCAGCCGGCGTTCGCCCATGGCGTCGGCGAGGATCTCCCATTTGACGACGACAGCGTCGATCTCATCGTCTGTGTCACCGTTATCGAGCATGTCGGCAACGTCGACCGCTGCCTTGACGAGATCGCCCGCGTCCTGCGGCCCGGGGGGACGCTTTATCTCGAGGCACCGAACTATCTCTGGCCCTATGAACCGCACGTCCGCGCCATCATGCTGCCGCTCTGCCCGAAACCGCTGCTGCGCGCCCTCGTCCGCCTGCAGGGCAATGCCCGGAACGCCGGCTACGTCGATCATCTGAAATTCGTGCATCCGCACTGGCTCGAACGTCGGTTCGCCGAATTGCGGCTCGACTGGCGAAATCTCTATCTCGAAAAACTGCGCAGCCTGGTCTCCGGCCACGCCGACGCAGTCGCCTACCGCCGCCTCGCCGGCCTTGTGCGCGTGCTCGGCCGGCTCGGCATCGGCCGATGGCTGCTTGCTCCCTTCGCCGCGGCCGGCCTTTACCCGTCGGTGATGTATGCCGTCAGCAAGCCGGCCCGGGCAAAGGACTGAGCCTTTGACCGCGCCTGACGTCTGGTTCTATCCGCACAGTGTGCTGCGCGCGCGTCAGCTCGACGTGATCCGCCGCTGGCCGGCCGACCGGGTGCGCAATGCCGAACTGGCCGACCGCACTACGGCTGCGCTGGCTGGACCCGGCGCCCGACCAAGCGCCAGCCGCGCCGGTCTTCTCGGCCACCTGCCGCTGCCCAACATCAAACGACGTCCGTCCGGCTTACCGCGCGACGTCGCCGTCTACGTCTGGGGGGCGGTGGTCGACCGCGGCCCGTTCATCACCGATCTCGACACACCGTACTCGTTGACCGGCTATGACCTCACGGCCTTACCGTTATGGCGCTGGCCGCTGCGGTGGATACTGCGCAGCGACCGCTGCCTCGAAATCCGCTGTATGAGTGCGGCCTGCCGCCGCTCGCTGGCATTGGAGTTCGGCGACGCCACCGCTGCAAAGGCAACCGTGCACTACCCGCGTCTGGCCGGCGCGCCGCCTGCCCGGCCACCGCGTGCCGCCAACAACGACTGGGACGGTCCGCGTTTCCTGTTTGTCGGCACTCAGTTCGAAATCAAGGGTGGCGCGGCGTTGCTGCGTGCTTTCGCCGACCTGCACCGGATCGTGCCAGGCGCCCGATTGGATCTCATCACGCATTTACCGGACGACCGGAAGACGCTGGCGGCACAGCCGGGCGTTGCCGTTCATCGCGCCGACCTCGGCCGCGATGCGCTGTGGCAGCGGTTCTTCGCCGATACCGATGTGCTGGTCCTGCCGACGTATGTCGACAGCTTCGGCATGGTCGCCTTGGAAGCCCTCGCCCATGGCCTTGCAGTCATCGCAACAGACCTCTATGCCCTTCCCGAAATGGTTGAAGACGGCGTGAATGGCAGTCTCTTGCGGGGCCCGCTATCGATCTGGGACGGCTTCCGTCCCGGACCATTGTATCGTGCGCTCGATCGGGCACCGGACCGCGCCGCCGGGCTCGACACCGGCGCATTCGAACGCGAACTCACTGCCGCGATGATGCGTCTGTCCGATCGCGAAACACTCGCTGCAGCGCAGGCCGCCAGTCGCGCGCTCTATGACCGGCGGTTCGCCTCATGACGGACGGTTTGCCCGAACTCTCGGTCGTCATCCCCGCCTACAATACGGGCGAGACCATCGGCACCACCCTGGCCTCGCTGTTCGATGCCGACGCTGCCCCTGATCTCGATGTCGTCATCGTCGATGACGGCAGCGATGACGGCGCGCGGCTGCGCGATATCGTCGCGGAGTATCCCGCCGCGCGGCTGCTGGCACATGACCGCAACCGCGGCATGTGCGCGGCCCGCAACACCGGCATCGCCGCCAGCCGTGGCCGCATCGTCACCATCCTCGATGCCGACGATTGGCTCGTCGACGACTGGCCATCGGCCTTCAGCCGGCTGCGCGATCGCTGGCCGGCCGAAGCACAACTCTGTTTTGCCGGCTGCCGCAACACCGCCGGTGCACCGACCATGCGGAAGCCGGGCTACGACGGCCTGATGGACCTGAGCGCCTTTCTGTCCGAAGCCTATTCCGGTGAGTACCTGCCGATGTTCCGCGGCGACTATGTGCGCGCGCACCCCTATGTCGACATCGGCACCCGCAAATCCTGCGGCAACCTGTCGTATATCGCCTGGCTGAAGGACGCACCGATCTACATCTCGGCCGAGGTATTGCGCATCTACGACGACGCGCGCGGCGGGGCGGTCAGCCGCAATTGGCTCGGCGCCGCCAAGGCCGATGAGAACGTGCGCTGTCTGGAGGCCGAGCTGCAGCGCCACGGCGAACTTGTCGGCCAGCTGGCGCCGCACAAACTGTCGGAGCGCTGGCTGAAGCTGGCCATCTATCGCCGCGCCGCCGGTGCCGCGGGCGCCTGGGCGGCGTGGTCGCGTGGCGCCCGGTTCGGCGCGCCGGTCGCCAGCCTTGCCGCCGCGATCATGATCCTGATCGGCCCTGCACCGACCGCCGCGCTGGTCAACCTGGCCAAACGAACCAATCTGGTGCGCCGCTATGGCTGAACTGCCGAACGACTACTACGAAGACTTCTGGGCCGATGCCGACTACACCCTGGCATACGCTTGGGATTCGGCCAAGCGCGACCGGCTACCCGCGCTGCAGGCCGTGGCGGGCGACCGCCTGCCATTCGACAGGGTGCTCGATTTCGGCTGCGGCAACGGGGTCTTCACCTACTGGATGTCGGAGAACGGCGTCGGTCGCGAGATCGCCGGTTACGACGTCTCGGTCACCGGCACGACCTTCGCCAACGAGAAGTTCGCCCGGTCCGGGTTGAGCTACCACGCCTTCGATCCCGACGTCGGATTGCCGGCTAAGGCCACCGGCTTCGATGCCGTCGTCGCCTCGCATGTGCTCGAGCACGTGCCCGACCCGGCGGCGACCGTCGCTGATCTCAAGACCCGCGGCGACTGGCTGATCTTCGAAGTGCCGCTGGAAAGTGCGCTGGTGCCGAACAGCTACTATCGCCTGTCGGGCCGCGACCGGCGAGCCAACCCGGTCGGCCACCTGCACTTCTGGACCCGCCGTGAATTCGAGGCACTGCTGGCGCAAGCCGGCCTGACCGTGCACGCGCGGCATCACTATGCCTCGGCGCCCTTCTCGCCCTATACCGCCGCCTGGAAGACCGGGATCGAGCGCACTGCCCTGTCGCTGCTCGGCCTGTCCATGTACGGCCGGCTAATGGCCACGCACTATTGCGTGCTGGCCCGCGCCGAACGGTAGGACGGCGCGCATGTGCGGCATCGCCGGCTGGGTTGGCGGCAACAGCGACGCCCCGCCGGAGGCCATCACCCGGCGTATGCTCGATGCCATCGCCCACCGCGGGCCGGACGGTGAAGGCGAATGGCGCGACCCGGCGGCCAACCTATGGTTCGGCCACCGCCGCCTGGCCATTGTCGACCTGACGCCAACCGGCCATCAGCCGATGCATTCGGCGTCCGGCCGCTTCGTTCTGACCTACAATGGCGAGATCTACAATCACCCGGCGCTGCGCCGGACACTTACGGAGCAAGGTGTTTCCTTCCGCGGCACCTCGGACAGCGAGACCCTGCTGGCGCTGATCGACCGCGTTGGCGTCGCCGAGGCTTTGCCGCAGTTGAACGGCATGTTTGGCTTTGCGGTCTGGGATCGCGAGCGGCGTGAACTCTGGCTCGTGCGCGACCGCCTCGGCATCAAGCCGCTAGTCTATGCCACGGCGCCGGGACAGATGGCCTTCGCGTCGGAATTGTCGGCATTGCAGCCGCTGCCCTGGCTCGACAACCGGCTCGACCCGGCCGCCGTGGCCGACTACTTCCGCTATCTCTGCGTGCCGGCGCCAGCCACCATTCTGCACGGCGCCCGCAAGCTGCCGCCGGGCGGCCTGCTGCGCTGGCGCGACGGAAATGCTGAAGTCAGCCGGTGGTGGCAGGTCGACGAAGCCCTGCGCACGGCGCGAGAGCAATCGCCCATCAACGACATGGACCGGGCACTGGAGGAATTGCGGCCGCTGCTGGCCGACGCGGTTCACGGGCAGTTGCTGTCTGACGTGCCGCTCGGTACCTTCCTGTCCGGTGGCATCGATTCTTCGCTTGTCGCTGCACAGATGCGCCAAGCTGCCGAGACCCGCAGCTTCACCGTCGGCTTTCCTGGCACCGCCAATGACGAATCCGATGCCGCCGCCGCGACGGCCCGGCACCTCGACATCGCCCACCATACCTATCCGCTGGCGCCCGAAGATGCGGCGGCCCAGGTGCCCGGTCTTGCCGCGATCCATGACGAGCCGTTCGCCGACGCGTCGACCCTGCCGACGGCGCTGCTGTGCCGTGCCGCCCGCGGTCAGGTCACCGTGGCGCTGGCCGGCGACGGCGGCGATGAACTGTTCGGCGGCTATCCCCGCTACTTCCACGGCGCCCGGGTCGAGGGCCTGCGCCGCCGCCTCGGTCCCGGTGGCAGCCGCCTCGCCGCCGCCGCCTTGCGCACGATCCCGCGCCCGGTCGGCAACGCATTGGGTGGTCTGCTGCCAGGCGGCGGCGGCAGCGACGGCGCCACCGCCCGTCTGCGCCGGCTCGCCCTCTACCTCGGTCACGACCGGGCCGACACCTACCGCCAGGCGATCGCCGCCTGGCCCTGCCCGCCACTGGCCAACCTCGACTGGGCAGAAGCCGACACCGGCGCCATCGACCTCGACCGCTACAGCGATCTGCCGTGGGCGGAGGCGATGATGGCGGTCGACCAGGCCGCGCACCTGCCGGACGACATCCTGACCAAGTCCGATCGCGCGTCGATGGCGGTTGGGCTGGAGGTCCGCGTGCCGCTGCTCGATCATCGCCTGGTCGAGTTCTCCTGGCGCCTTGCCCCGAGGCTGAAGTGGGGCGACTCGGGCATCGTCGGCAAGCGCATCCTGCGCACGCTGCTGACGGAATTCCTGCCGCCGTCACTGATCGACCGGCCGAAAATGGGTTTCGGTGCCCCGCTGGCCGACTGGCTGCGTGGCCGATTGCGGCCGTGGGCCGAAGACGTCCTGACCGACGGCGCGATCCGGCGCGACGGCGTGCTCGACCCCACCGCCGTCACCGCCGCATGGCAACAGTTCCAGGCCACCGGCGAAGGCTTCCAGCGCATCTGGACGACGCTGCAATGGCTGCAATGGCGGGAGGTCTGGCATGCCCGGGCGTAACGGCCGGCCGATCCACCTGATGCAGGTGATCAATACGCTCGATTTTGGCGGCGCCGAGCGCATGCTTGTGAAGCTGGTCGAGCATCTCGACCCGGCACATTTCCGCACCACCATCGTTACACTGACCGGCGACGGCAGCCTGAACGAACAGGCGCGCGCCGCCGGCGCAACAGTCATCGAACTCAATATGCGCGGCGCCCGCGACCTGCCGCAGGCGCTGTGGCGCCTGCGCCGCATCATCGGCCGCGACCGACCCGACATCCTGCAAAGCTGGCTCTACCAGGCCGATCTTCTGGCGACCCTGGCGCGAGGTGCTTGCCCGGCGGCGCCGTTGATCTGGACCATCCGCTGCACCGACATGGCGTTGAGCCAGTATGGCCGGATGACCCGCACGGTGCGCTGGCTGCTGGCCCGGCTGTCGCCATGGCCAGACCTGATACTGGCCAACAGCCAGGCCGGCCTGGACTGGCATGTCGACTTCGGTTACCGACCGCGTACGTCGGCGGTGATCCCGAACGGCTTCGACCTGCAGCGCTTTCACCCCGACCACGAGGCACGCGAGCAGTTGCGGGCCGAACTTGATCTTGCCGACGACGCACCGCTGATCGGCGCCGTCGCCCGGGTCGACCCGATGAAGGACTATCGGGGTTTCCTTGCCGCTGCCGGCATCGTCGCGGCCCAGCACCCAGAGATGCACGTCCTTGTCGTCGGCAAGGATACCGAGACGCTGCTGCCAGGCCCACCGGCACTCAACGGGCGCCTGCACGCGCTTGGCGTCCGCGGCGACATCGAACACATCTTGCCGGCGCTCGACGTGTTCTGCCTGCCGTCGGCGTTCGGCGAAGGTTTCCCCAACGTGCTGGGCGAGGCCATGGCCAGCGGCATCGCCTGCGCCGTTACCGATGTCGGCGATGCCGCCGCCATCCTAGGCGACTGCGGCCCGGTCGTCGCACCGCAGCAGCCGCAGGAGATGGCGGCGGCGATCAGCGGCCTGCTGGCGTTACCGCCGTATGCCCGCCGCTCGCTCGGCGCCCAGGCCGCGGCTCGCGTGGCCCAGCATTTCGAGGTCGCCACCATCGCCGCCCGGTTTGCCGAAACCTATTTCGGCTTCTTCGACGACGTCGGCTAACGCTCAGGCCGGCACCGGCCGCACCGCACGCGTCTCCCACAGGCGCCAGGCGACCCACAGGTTGACCATGACGAACATTGGCACACCGATCATCGGGGCGATCGACATCGGATAGGTAAACACAGCGCGCGCATCCGGCAGGCCGGTAAACACCTGCAACGGCCCCGGCAGGCCAAGCTGCAGCAGCACCGGCGCCGCCGGCACGATGATCAGGGCGCCGATCAGGTTCCAGGTCATGAAAGTCCGCGCGCTCAACGTTCGGCGCCGTGCCCGCGCCGCGACCCACCAGGCCGACAGGCCGAACGCCAGATCGGGCAGGCCGACCAGCAACGCAAAATAGAGCGGGAATTCACCGCTCGCCGTTTTCGCCAAAGTGCCCAGCGCCGCGATGCGCAGGCCGTGGAACCAGGCAAACCAATGCCATGGCGTGACATCAACGATGCGGCGCAGACCGCCGCGCAGTCCGGCCGACAAGGCGACCGGCACCAGAAAGGCCGCGACCGTGATGAGCTGCAGCCACAGTCCCGGCAGCCAGGGCATCAGGGACTCGGCAACATACCAGCCGCGCGCGCCGGCGATGCTGGTCGCCACGGCATAGAGGCTCAACCACACGCCGTAGACGAACACCGGCGTCATGGCGCCGCGGCGCGCAACGCGCCCGGCCAACAGGAACAGGAAACCGAGTTCAGTCGCCAGCAAAACAGGCGTCAGGGACAGATGCATCGTGACAGCTTCCTTTTCTTTTCATATCGATCGATATGAAATTGGTGAAAAAAATTACGCGACGACGGTCAGCGCCGTCTCGACATGCCGGATCAGATACGCACGGCTTTGGCCGCTACGGGCCAGCACCCCCAGGGTATAGGCCGTCGCGGTCAGAAACTCCGCCAGCGCCCGAACGTCCGCCGCCGGGTCAAGATCGCCGTCCTGCTGCGCCGTCGTCAGGCGCGCGGCAAACGCCGCGGTCATGCGCTTCATATGCGCCTGCACCCGGGCCGCCGCATCCGCATCGTGGGGCGCCAGTTCGACCGCCGCATTGCACATCATGCAGCCGACCTTGCCGCCCGACCGGGCGATGTACCCCATCAGTGCCTCATAGGTGGCGCGCAGCACATCGCGCAACGGCCCGGGCCGCCGCAGCACCCCCAGCACCTCGCGCGTGACCATTTCGCCGTACCGGTCGAGGGCCGACAGATAGAGGCCATGCTTGTCGTCGAAGGCCGCGTACAGGCCGTACTGGTTGACCCCCGTCGCCGCCACCACGTCGCGGATCGAGCTGTCGTGGTAACCCTTGGCCCAGAACAGCCGCGTCGCCTTGTCCAGTGCCTCGTCCCGGTCGAATTCGCGCGGTCGTGCCATCAGCCTGTTCCATATCGTTTGATATGAAATAAGAAGAGGGCGGCGCTTCGTCAAGCCGTGCCGGAGCTGCTACCGATGCCCGTCGCCGCAAACTGTGGCGTTACGCCTCACCCCAGAGCACTTTACAACTCGACGATATAACCCGTAGTTGTTGTCTTTCGCGGTGAATTCTCACCGCACTCTGCAGGTACAGGACTCCATCGACATCGTGCGGGCAGCATCGAGCAACAGGGCGCGGCGATCTCCCGGCGCCATGCATGCCTCGCAGTCACCGTCAGAGTATCGGCGTGGGCGGCGCTGGCGGCATGTCGCCGCCTGTTTCGCCATCTTTGCCCTGCTCCTTGCCAGCCTGACGCCACTTGCGCCGGTCCTGCGCAGCGCAGATGCCGCCCCGACACCGGGCGGCAGTGACGTCGAAACCATCATCATCTGCACGCCAACCGGCTTGCGAACGATCCAGATCGGCGACTCTGGCGGCGACGACCCCGGCACGCCCGACAGCTCGACCTACTGGCCGTGCCTTGGCTGCCCAACGTTCGGCAACCACGCCGTCGCCGTTTCGCCAGCCACGCCGGCCTTGCCATTGCGTGCGGCAATGCCGGCCGAGCCGCCCGTGGTCGACCGCTGCCTCGACACCCGCGCCGGCAACGACCGGCCACCCGCACAGCCAAGGGCGCCGCCGTTCGCTTGATGCCCGATCCTGCCGCACCACGTTCCGGCGCGGCCCTGCCAACACCATCAAGCGAGAATACATCCATGTCCCGTGTTCACGACACGCGGGCGGCCGCGCTGCGGCTGCTTGCCACCCTCACCCCTGCCCTGTCGCTGACCCTGGCCAGCGCCCCCACCTTGGCGCAGACGGCCACGACCGACCCGCAAAGCCCGCAGGTGCTACCGGAACTGCGGATCGAGGCCGAGCGTCTGAAGCAGCTCAACCGCCTGACCTCCAGCCCCGATGCGCCGGCTCAGACCCCGGTTCCCGATGGCGGCGCCTACCTGCGCAGCCTGCCCGGCGTCTCCGGGTCACGTATGGGCGGTCACGGCATCGACCCGGTCATTCGCGGTCAACAAGGCAACCGCCTCAACATCGTGAACGACGGCGTCTACGTCTTCGGCGGCTGCGCCAGCCGCATGGACCCGCCCAGTGCCTTCGTCCCGGTCGAAACCTATGACCGGGTTACCGTCACCCAGGGCTATCAGAGCGTAACCAACGGCCCCGGCGGTCCCGGCGGCAGCGTTAGGTTCGAGCGCGACGTGCCGGAATTCGAATCGGACAAACCCTATCGCGTGAAGCTCGGCGGCGGCTGGAATGCGAATGGCAACACCCGTGACGCTTTCGCCGACGTCGCCACAGGCAAGGACGGCTACTACATCCGCGCCATCGGCAACTGGAAGGAAGCCGACAACTACGACGACGGTGACGGCACCGAGGTCCGCAGCGCGTTCGAGCAACGTGGCTACGACCTTGCCATCGGCTATCACCGCGACGGCGGGCCCAGCCTCGAAGTCGGCTTCGCCGGCGACAAGGTCAGCGACGCGCTGTTCGCCGGCCCGATGATGGATTCGCCGATAAGCGAAAGCCGCACCTTCCGCATCAAGGGTGCCCATCCCATCGCCAGCGGTCCGCTGGTCGAACTCCGCGCCGAAGCCTACGCCGGCGACGTCGACCATGTGATGGACAACTACTCGCTACGCACCCGCACCGCCATGCGAGCCGTCAGGGTCGCCTCCGATTCCGATACCTATGGCGGCACCATCGCGGGCGATCTGATGCTTAGCGACAACGAGGTCACCGTCGGCATCGATGTGCAGGAGAACCGGCGCGAAGCCCTGCGCTACACCGGCATGAGCGGCACCAATGTGAATACGCTGGCCTCGCTCAACTGGCCCGACACGCAAATCCGCCAGATCGGCCTATTCGCCGAGGGCACAATGCCGGTGGCGCAGGCCACCCGTGTCGTACTCGGCGTCCGTTACGACCGTGTCGACGCCAGCCTGAACCGCACGGCCGAAACCGTCGCCTCCACGGGGCGCAGCCCGAACGACCTCTACGCCGCGTACTACGGCACCACCGGCGACGACGAGACCGAACACAATCTCGGCGGTCTTGCCCGGGTCGAATATGACCTGACGGCGAACACCACCCTCCACGCCGGCGTGAGCCGCAGCGTGCGCACCGCCGACGCCACGGAACGCTCCAACGCCGCGGACATGATGGCCATGAGCTGGGTCGGCAACCCGGACATCGCGCCGGAAAAACACCATCAGGCCGAAGTCGGGCTGTCCTATGCGGCGAAAGACGTCTCGCTCGGCGGCAGCGTTTACGCCGACCGCGTCGACGACTTCATCCTGCGTGACACCGCCCGCGGGCAGGACGGCGTGCTGTTGAGCAACGGTGCCACCATCTACCGCAACGTCGATGCGCTGCTGGCCGGCTTCGTCGTCGAAGGCAACTACCGCTTCGCCAAGCACTGGGTGCTAAGCGGCGATGCCGCCTACACCTACGGCGAGAACCTGGAGGACTCCAAAGCGCTGGCGCAGATCCCGCCGCTCGAGGCCAGTCTGGGCCTCGCCTACGAGGGTGACGGCTGGAGCGTCGGCACCCGCGTGCGCGGGGCACTGAAGCAAACCCGGGTCGACGACAACAGCGCCACCGGCTCCGGTCTCGATATCGGCGAAACCCCGGGCTGGCTGACCCAGGACATCTACGCCGCCATCGATCTGTACGCGCCATTCAAGGTCAAGCTCGGCTTTACCAACCTGTTTGACGAGACCTACGCCTATCACCTGAACCGGTCGAACGCCTTCGATCCGGTCCAGGTGCAGGTCAACGAGCCGGGCCGGTCCTACTATGTCCGGGTCAGCGCGGCGTTCTGATCGTTGTCAGGCCGCCACAAGGGGCGCCGGCGCCAGCCGGCGCCTCTGCGCCGGCCCGCCGAAACCGCTCAGACTGGTTGCGCGCCGAAAAACGGGAGAGTGTGGGCACTGGGCCGTGTCAGCAATCGGCCGGGGTCGCCCATGACAAACGATAGCCCTTGCCATAGGCTGCGGTGACCTGCAGTGCCCGCGCACTGGTCCCAGTCCCGCGCAACTTCTTGCGCAACCGCGACACCAGCATATCCATGGTCCGGCTGCGGCCGGTCAGTTCGCGGCCGAGCGCCCTGGCCGACAGACTGGTGCGGTCGAGTGCGCGGTCCGGATAGGCGGCGAGGGTGTCCAGTATCCGCACTTCCGTCGCCGTCAAGGCTATCGCCTGCTCATTCGGCCCGACCAGGCGTCGCCTAGTGGCGTCGAACTGCCAGCCATGATCCGCAAGAAAGCCAGGCAGGTGATCGGCGGCAGCGGTCGTCGCACGCGCCTGCCGGCGCAGCACCGAGATGACATGCGCGACCAGCACGCGCACGGCAACGGGCAGGCGGAGAAAAGCGTCCGCACCGGTTTCCAGGCCTCTCACCTCGTCGAACTCGTCGCCACCGCCGGCAAGCAGAATCGCAGGAATATCGCCGATCTGCCGCAGGGAGACCAGCGTGTCGAAGCCGCTGCGCCTGGGCAGGCGCAGATCGATCAGCACCAGATCGGGCGGGTCCGCCCGCGCGCTGGCGAGCAGGGCCTGATCGCTGGCCAGGGCGCCTACACTCGCGCCGGCGCGGCTCAAGCCGTCGATAATCGGCCCGCCAACCAGTGGATCGGTCTCAACCATCAGGATACGCCGCCCAACGATCGTCGATCCGTCTGACATCGCAATGATCTATCCGACACCGGGATCGCATGGCGGCAACGCGCAGCATGAAGCGAATCGGAAGACGAGGATCTTGCCACTCGATTCTATCGAAAATGGATTCATAATATCTGAATGCACCCAATAAGTTAGATGCCCCAAACGCATGACCTACAAACCTGTGTATACCCTCCACAGGCCCCAACTGAACCGCGTTTTAAAATTCATATAATTCTAACTATAAGAAAGGCAATTGAACAAATCTCAATGCTGGCCGCAACACCGCGGCCGCCTTCCCTCCGCCCGTCGGCGTCGACTGCCAACCCACGGGCGCTCGCCCGTGTAGCATCAGCAAAGCAAAGTTGGCCCGCTCAAGTAAATGGGAAAGTAATCTTACCGACCTGGATTGTAACATTCATTTACAGTATATCTTTTATTGTAATAAATATTTACTATACAGACACTTATACTTAGTTTTTGCCTTCTATTATTTACCGTTAATTATTTTCTTCGCGGGATTTTGATGTGTCCGCAACAAATAGGATAGATCAAATGGCCCTGCCCCAGCTCCGCTCCCGCCGCACCGCCATCTCGCACGCCGCCGTCTCAGCCGATGCCCTGCAGCAGATGCTCGACGGCCTGCCGATTCCGGTCATGTCCTGCGATCTGGTCGATTTCCGGATCAATTATATGAATGCCGCCTCACGTACGGCGCTAGCATCCATCGAGCACGTGCTACCGGTCCCGGCGGCAGAGATCGAGGGCAAGAGCATCGACATCTTTCACGCCAATCCCGCGCATCAGCGCCGCCTGCTGTCGGACCCAACGAACCTGCCGCACCACGCTAAATTTGAAATCGGCGGCGAATGGCTCGATCTTCAGGCAACGGCCCTGATCGACCGCAATGGCGCCTACATCGGCCCGATGATCGCCTGGAAAGTGGTCACCGGCGAAGTCCGGCAGGAACAGGAGACGGCAAAACTGGTGCAGATGCTGGACCAGATGCCGATCAACGTCATGCTGGCCAACAAAGACACGCTGGAGATCGAGTATCTGAACGATACCAGCGTCAAGACCCTGTCATCGCTGCAGCACCTGTTGCCGGTACCGGCCGACAGCCTGAAGGGTCAGTGCATCGACATTTTCCACAAGAACCCGCAGCACCAGCGCAAACTGCTGGCCGATGCGTCGAGCTTGCCGCATCGGGCGATCATCGGCCTGGGCGATGAAAAACTCTCGCTGGAAATCGCCGCGATAAAGAACGAGGCCGGTGACTATCTGGCACCGATGCTGACCTGGTCGGTCGTCACCGCCAATATCCGTATTGCCGACAACGTCGCCCATGTGGTCGAGACGGTTTCGTCCGCCGCCACCGAAATGACGGCGAGCGCGCAGAGCATGTCGACTATGGCCGAGCAATCGACCAACGTCGCCAACACCGTGGCCTCGGCGTCGGAAGAGCTCAGCGCCTCGATCGATGAAATCGCCCGGCAGGTGTCGACCTCGACCGAAATTGCCAACGCCGCGGTCGCCGAAGCGCAGAAGTCCAGCACCAGCATTCACGGACTGGCACAGGCGGCACAGAAGATCGGCGACGTCGTCAGCCTGATCCAGGACATTGCCAGCCAGACCAACCTGCTGGCGCTGAACGCCACAATAGAGGCAGCCCGCGCGGGTGAAGCCGGCAAGGGGTTTGCCGTCGTCGCCAACGAGGTGAAGTCACTGGCCAGCCAGACGGCCAAGGCGACCGAAGAGATTTCACAGCAGATTCAGGAGATCCAGGGCGCAACCGAACAGGCCGTCCAGGGCAACGAGTCGGTGACCAAGACCATCCACCAGATGAGCGAGATCGCCACCGCCATTGCCGCCGCGGTGGAGGAGCAGAATGCCGCAACCCGCGACGTCTCCGCCAACATCAGCCAGGTCTCCTCCGGCGCGACCGAAACCGGCCGCGTGGCCAAGGATGTGCTCGACGCATCGGGCGAACTGTCGCGGCAGGCCGAAGCATTACGCGGCGCCGTCGACGAGTTTCTGCTGGCGAGTGGCGCCAAATGACCGGTCGTCGCAAAAACGCGACTTATCGGCCCGGCATTGCCGTCCAAGCGGGAACGGGCGATGGCTGACATCCGCATCCGCCCGCTGCTGCAGGCCGCCGCCCGGACCGCAAACGCCGATGACATCACGGCGCAGGAGATCGAGGATCTGCAGACGCTGCTGCAAGCCACGCTGCGCCTGGCCAACATCCACCTCCGGCTTCAGGTTCACTTGCTGGAGCAGGCCAGGCGCACCCTCGGCCCACAGGCCGGCGAACTGCAGCGACAGACGTTGCAGCTCGCTGACGCGCATCGCCATCTGCGTGATCTGGCCGCCGACACGCCGGGCCGCGATCCGGGTGGCGCAGCGCCATAAACCGGCGCGCGCGGCTCAGGTTTCTTCTGGTGCGATAGGGACGAACCGCGGCCGCGTTGCGCCGTCGGGCCAGTCGACCGGCTCATAAAACATCGCCGACGGCCGCACCCAGGCCCGCCCGTCGGGCGTGCGGTAGACCGCCATCGCTTCCTCGGTCTCCGTATGCACCGCCTCGAACAGAAGCTGATAGCGCCCGCCCTTGTAATGCTTGTGGGTCGGCCGAAACCCGTCGCTCACGATCGTTTCACCTTTCAGGAAACATGTGCACCGGTCAGATCCAGCGGCGCACGCGCGCCTTGTAGCCACGATAATCGTCGCCGAACCTGGCTTCGAGGTACCGTTCCTCACGCCGGATCACGCCGACCTGGATGACGATAAGGGTTAGCGGCAACAGGGCCAATGCAACAAGACTGTCAACGGCGACGGCGATGCCCGCGTAAAGCAGGGTCATGCCGACATACATCGGGTTGCGGGTGATACGGTAGATACCTGTGGTGACGATGGCCGTGGTCGGGTGCCATGGTTCCGCCGGCGTACCGGCCCGCCGGAACAGGTGCAGCGCGCCGGCGGCAAAGCCGACCGCCAGTACGGCCAGCACAACTGCCACGCCGTAGCGCCATGTGGCATCCACCCCGCTGGCCCACCCGGTGACGTAGCGGTCGACCAGCCAGCCGACGAGCAGCGGCGCGGCAAAGATCAACGGCGGCGGCGCGAGCACCCCCGCCGTCCCGCGACCGTCGTCGCCTCCATCTCCGTCCGATGTCATCCCACTTTCGTCCATACCGTCCATCCTGCACCCTGCAGCCAATGGAGGTTCAAGGAGAATATCGAACTGCAATGGCGAGGTCTTTTTCGTCGACCGTTTGCTGAACCACGCGGTGTTCGATTCCCCCAACCGGCTGCGCCGGACCAGTCAGTCCGCCGACTTCCTCGACCCCGAGCCGCCGGAGGAAGTCCTGCTCGACCATATCCTGTTCACCCAGGCCTTGGTGGGCGGTGGCCAGCCCGAGCATGAGATCTATGAGCGGGTCGACAGCCTGCTGCCGGGCCGCCATACCCTGAGCGATCATCGCCCGGTCAGCGTGTCGATCGTCGAACGCTGAGCGTCGGTCATCGCCGCGGCAGGCGGGGCATCGGGTCAGGCCGCGCGTTGCGCCCCGGCATCCATTGCCGTCAGGGCGGCGCTGAACACCTCTGTGCCGAGGCGCGCCTCCTTTAGCGTCAGCGCGTGCAGGCTGGTGCGGAACAGGATCTGCTGGCGTGTATCGAGGTTCGCCAGGCTCGCCGCCTCGCCGGCCGCAATGGACGCTAGCAGGCCATGCGCCTTGCGGCAGTAGCCGGCGATCTCATCATCGGTCAGCTCGGGCGTCTGTGCCGTCACAGCCTTGCCGTCGGCGCCCGCAACCACAGTGACGATATAGTTGATGCGCGCGCGGCCGTCGCGATTGAGCGTGCCGCGGTGATAGGTCGTGCTCGGCCAGGTAAGGAACTCGTCGGCGGCAAGCACGGGCGTGGTGACGCGCTTGATGCCGGCGGCGGCGACACCGCGCGCCAGCACCCGGGTCAGGTCGAACGGCACATCGGGCAGGAACGAGATCGATTCGCTCTGGTGCCGCAGCGGCAGCCAGTGCATCTGCCGCGCCGGGTCGGCGGCGTCACGGTGCCAGGTGCCCTCGTCCCAGCGGTCGTCGTGGAAGTGCACCATGGTGTACGGCAGTTCGGCCACGTCGGCGGCGATGTCAGCGCGGAATCGGCGCAGCAGATCCGCATCGTGCGAGACGATGGCCTTCAACACCGCCTTGGCCAGCTCCGCATCCGGCGTGCAGGCCGGCAGGCGGTCGAACTCCGAGCCGAGCGCCTTCTCACACAACGACACGAGCGTTACCGCTCGTGCCTGCATCTCGCCAATCGCATGATGGCGATGCTTGGTGTATGACATGGCCGCAGTCCCCCTCCGGCGTTGCCCGACCTGCATAGCGCGAAGCGGCCGGCCGGCTCAACCGGGAACCGCCATCAGATAGCTGTTCAAAACAGAAACTGTTCTGCTTATGCGAGATACTATGCTGCGACGTTCTTATCATTCATGGTCATTTTTGCCCGCGCGTCGGCAGGGGCTGCCTCTGTGAACGACGACAAGCCGATCCCATTCATCGATCTGCAGGCCCAGCGCGCGCCCATTGCCGATGAGATTGACGACGCCATTGCCCGCGTCCTCGCCCATGGCGCCTACGTCATGGGCCCGGAGGTCGCGGCGCTGGAGGCGGAATTGGCGCGCTTCGCCGGCGTCAAACACGCGCTCGGCTGCGGCAGCGGTACCGACGCCCTATTGCTGGCACTGATGGCATTTGATATCGGCCCGGGCGATGCAGTGTTCGTACCCAGCTTCACCTTCGCCGCCACCGCCGAGGCGGTGGCACTGACCGGCGCGACCCCGGTGTTCACCGACGTCGATGCTGACGACTTCAACATGTCGTTGCCCAGCCTTGCCGCTGCCATCGACATGATCGCCCAGGCTGGCGAGTTGCGGCCGCGCGCGGTCATCCCGGTAGATCTGTTCGGCCAACCCGCCGACTATGCCGAAATCACCGACATAGCTCGCACCCACAGCCTAAAGGTCATCGCTGACTGCGCACAGAGTTTCGGCGCGACCTATCGCAACCGGCGCGCCGGCGCGATCGGCGACATCGCCTGCACCAGCTTCTTCCCGGCCAAGCCGCTCGGCTGTTACGGCGATGGCGGTGCCGTCTTTACCGACGATGACGACATCGCCGAGGTGCTCCAGTCTTTGCGCGTTCACGGCCAGGGCGCCGACCGCTACGACAATGTGCGCGTCGGCCTGAACGCCCGCCTCGACACGCTGCAGGCTGCAATCCTGCTGGAGAAGCTGAAGATCTTTCCAGATGAGATCGCGGCGCGGCAGCGCATCGCCAACCGCTACAGCGATTGCCTCGGCGACCTTGCGCAGGTGCCGCAGGTTCACGATGATCGCAGCTCGGTCTGGGCCCAGTACACCCTGCGCCTACCCGACCGCGACGCGGTGCAGACGGCGCTGCGGGACAACGGCATCCCAACGGCGATCTACTACCCGATCCCGCTGAACGAACAGATCGCCTACCGAGACTATCCCGTCAGCCCGACCGGCACGCTCGTCAGCAACGACCTGGCGCGCGAAGTACTAAGTTTGCCGATGCATCCCTATCTGGACGAACCGACCCAGGATCGGATCGTCGCCACGGTCAACGGGCAACAGGTCTAGGCAACATCGACATTTGCCTCATCCAGAGCATGCAGGATGCGATCTAGTTAAAGGTCGATAAGTAGACGGACTTTCGGTCGTAGCGCGTGCATCATGCTTTGGATGCCGTGAATGTCGATTCTGCTTAGGCCTCAGGGGCGTCGCCGCCATCCAAGCGCGGCAGGTCGCGGTGTACAGGCCGCCTTGGCACGTTCTGAATGTCATAGTTCAATGCCGACATTAACAGTTGCAAACCGATAATCACGGGCAGCGCCGAAAGCATGACTGTCCCCGCAGATGCGACCGCGCCGGTCGCCTCGCTCTTGATCCACTCGTTGACGCCAAAGACGATGCCGAACAACATCAGCAGCGGCCCGATCACCCATTCGACCGACGCGAGGTGAAAATCCCGCAGGAAGTATGCATAGATCAGACGTTTGCCGAAGTTCACAACGTGGCCGCGCAACATCGGCCAGATGACTTTGAAAATCTTCAGGCTGCTGTTTTCGTCGCCGTAGATTGCTTTCATGGGTATGTCGATCACGACAGCCCGGACCGTGTACAGACGGAAAAGCATATCCGCTTCAAAGAAGTAACGCTGATGGAGTTTTTTCAGCGGCAGCGCCGCCAGAACGTTCCGATGCACCGCCGTGAAGCCGTTGTTCGGGTCGAAGTTACTCCAGTAGCCGCTTGAGAGCTTGCAGAGGAACGACAGCGCCGCATTTCCGACGACGCGCAGCATCGGCATCCCTTGCAGGCTCTCGGGCCGGTAGAATCTATTGCCCTTCGTGTAGTCCGCCTGGTTTTCAATGATTGGCAAGACCAACAGCCGGACCAGGGCAGGATCCATTTGTCCATCGCCATCAAGCTTCACGATGACATCAGCGCCATCCACCAATGCTGCGCGATACCCGGTAATGGTCGCCGCGCCGACGCCACGGTTCACCTCGTGCCTCAGCACTTTCACCCGAGGGTCAGTGCAGTGCACTTCGATATAGTCGCCGGATGCCTCCGGGCACTTGTCGTCGATACAATAGATGCGTTCGACGAACGTGGGCATTGCCGACAGGACCGACAGGACATGATCGCGTACGCGATAACAGGGCACGACGACACTGACCCGGCTACCCGACTGCAGCACCGGTGCTATCGGGTTTTCCGAAACCGTCATTGAATGCAAGACGTCATGTGCCGGGTACGACATGGGACAGCGGTTTCAAGCCCCTACCCTTCAATGACAATGCCGTTCGGCAAATACTTGGCATACCTGCTAACGGACCGTTCGACGCTATCTCGGTCGATTTCATACAGAAACTCTTTTTCGTTTTTCCCCACGCGCCGCGCGCCAAATCTCTGGTGAAACCGCCACACACGTTCATTGCCGATATCAACCGCAAAGTGTGCATTATCGAATCCGAGTTCATCCATACCATAGGCATAGACGATCATCGCCGATTCAATCGCTGCAAAGCGCGGTGCATCGGGCGCCAGCACCCAACTGCCCCAACTGAAGCTGTCGCCTTGCGCGTCGTAGAGACGGACTGTGCCAAGCCTGTTTTCGGCCTGATCACAAATCACGAAGTACGCGCATCCATCGGACGATATGTAGCGTTCGATGTAGTCAATCTGGGCATTGATGTCGGTTGAAGTCTCACCGATATAGCTAGTCCGGCGGCGGTCTGTGCGCACAGACACAATGAACTCCGCCGCGTCCCGATCAACGTCGAGGAAGCGCAGCCGATGCCCAACGATCCGCTTCGCCCTTCTTATGCTCGGCAACAAAAGGCGCCCTTTGGTTCCATTACATTCCGCCCCTAGGTTGCTGGAGCAGTCCTCTGGCCCTGAACTTCAATTCCATTCGACAAGTGACATGCACGTCCCTGCCCTGCGCACATGTGGCATAGAACGAATCAACGCGCTATGAGCCCCCATCTGTCCGTCGTCCACAGGATGTCGATACCATGAGAATCTGTCACGTCATTACAGGATTGCCCGTGGGCGGTGCTCAGACCGTATTGTACCAGCAGGTTCGGCATCAAATCAGTCTTGGTTGGACCGTAGCGGTCTGCTCGCTGACCGAAACTGGCGAGATGGGAGAGCGTATCCGCGCGCTTGGTATTGAGGTCATCTCCCTGAATCTGAACCGGCGTTGGCCGGACCCGACGGCCATTTTCGTGTTGCGCCGCTGGTTCAAGAGGCTGAGCCCTGATGTTGCACAAACCTGGCTCTATCATGGCGACCTGTTCGGCGGCATCGCGGCGCGGCTTGCCGGCGTACCGCGCGTCTTTTGGAACATTCGGCAGACCGATCTGGACCCGGCCGGCAGCCGGCGCTCGACGATTCTGACCGCACGCATTTGTGCGATGTTGTCCCGGTGGGTGCCCGAAAAGATCATCTGTTGCGCGACGGCCGCGAAAGAACTCCATGCCCACATCGGCTACGACGACAAACGCATGGTGGTCATTGGCAATGGCGTCGATCCGGAGCGGTTTCGCCCCGATTCCGCTGCTGCAGAAAAATTCCGCGCAGAGATCCATGTCGCGCCGGACACCCGGCTTGTTGGCCTGGTCGCGCGCCATCACCCACAGAAAGACCATACGTCCTTTCTGGACGCAGCAAGAGCCATTCAAGACTCTATGCCGGATATCGTGTTCGTGATGTGCGGCGAGAACATTGTCAAAGAGAACCAGGAACTGTCTGAGAAAGTGGCGTGCCTGCCGCGACCGCAAAACGTCGTCATGCTGGGTATTCGGTCGGATCTGCCGTCGATCTACAACGCACTTGATCTGTGTGTTTCGTCCTCTTCGTTTGGCGAAGGCTTCAGCAATATAATCATCGAAGCCATGGCCTGCGGCACGCCGTGCGTCGTTACAGACGTCGGCGACTCACACGGAATCGTCGGCGAGACTGGGTGGAGAATTGCTGCACGCAATCCAAAAGCATTGGGAGACGCGATCCTCGATGCCTTGAACTTATCGCAGCAGGAGCTGCAGGCGCGCGGATCGGCCGCACGCGAGCGCGTTCTCTCACATTTCACGGAAGAACGCGTCTGCGCAGCGTATGACGACCTGTACCTCAACAGTTGAAGCGACACCGCCCCGCTTCATCGAGCGGGCCTACCGCCAGAACAACTCCAAAACGCCAAGACTGTTCCCGGGCGGTTTGGCCATGCCTGCACACTGCGAGCGTTCAGATGTAGCCGTCATGCCGAGTTCGCGTCGATTGGCCCGACACTGACCAGAAGTTCCAAACCTGTCGGCGTGTACGTGTGCCGACTATGTTGCCAATGGCCATGTCTATCCAGCAGACGTCGCAATTGGGCCTCAGTTCTGACGAAGCGGCCCCGGTCCAGCCGGCGCACGAGATGGGCGAGCGGACGCCTCATGGCGCTGGGCGGATGGACCGCATCGAAGACTATGACCCGACCGCCCGGCCTGCATACGCGACGGAATTCAGACACCGCACCACCTGCGTCGTCGTCCGGAAGGTGATGCAAAAGTCCAAAGTTCCACACCACGTCATAGACCCCATCTGCAAACGGCAAAGCCGTCGCACTGGCGACCACGCCGGGTTCGCCGCTTCCTGAACGCTCCAGCATGTAGGGAAACGAAATGTCTGAGCCGACAACGCGAAAGCCGCGATGGCTAAGCCGCAACGACGGGCCACAGCCGACATCGAGTACATCTGCGTGCTTCGGTATGCCGCTTAGCAGTGGCTCATAGATGCGCCGGAGTCCGCGCTCGCCCCCCGGCGCGAGTAGCACCTGCGAGAGCTGATAAACGGACGGGATCTCGAGTAGACGATACAGATTCATGGTCCAGTGTCAGACCCAACCACAAGCGGGTTTTGTGGGGGTGTCGGTCCTTAGTGCCCAGAGAACAGAAGAGGCGACTGGCCAGCCGGCCAGCACCGGTCATACTAAAATGTCACCAATCATGCCGATGCCGCAAAGCGACGCCGCATCGTTTACACCAGACACCCAAAACGCGTAACAGCGGACTTGGCGGACGTGCTATGTCTGCCACTATGCAATGACAGGCTGGCCGGCGGAGCCCATGGGGATCATCAGATAAACTCCGCCCATCCATCCTGCCGGCAACCAAATGCGGCGAACAAGGGTTGGGCGATTGTCTTTTGTTTCGAGAACGCCATGAGTGGCGGCCACTCTTCTTCACGGCATGCCAGGGTCATAGTCACTGGTGGTGCGGGTTTCATTGGCTCGGCGCTCGTCAAAGAACTGGTCGAAGATGGCGTTCATGTCATGACCATCGACAAACTGACTTATGCGGGCCGCCTGGAGAACCTCGATGGCGTGGCGGGCAAGACGAACCACAGGTTTGTCCATGCGGATATTGCCGATCGCGACGCCATGCGAAACGCGTTGTCGGAGTTTCGGCCACAAGCGATATACCACCTCGCGGCAGAGAGCCATGTCGACCGCTCGATAGACGGTCCGATCGAGTTCCTCAGAAACAATATTCTGGGGGCCGGCGTCATGCTGGATGAAGTTCACGTCTACTGGCGCACCCTTTCGGGTGACGACCATGCCAATTTCCGGTTTCTTCAGGTTTCAACCGACGAAGTCTTCGGCAGTCTTGGTTCTGAAGGATATTTCTCCAGCACCTCGTCCTACCGACCGAACTCGCCCTATTCGGCAAGCAAAGCCGCGGCTGACATATGGCTTGGTGCCTATGCAGCAACCTATGGCCTGCCAGTTCTGATTACCCATTGCGGAAACAACTACGGCGCACATCAATTGGCGGAGAAGCTGATTCCACTGATGGTGCTGAACGGGTTGGAAGGACGGCGTTTGCCTGTCTTCGGAAGCGGGCAGAACATTCGCGACTGGATACATGTGCAGGATCATGTCGCGGCGCTACGCACGGTGATGGCACACGGTGAAATCGGCAGCACCTATCTGATTGGCGCGCGGGATGAATGGACGAACCTCGACCTCGTCGCTTTCATTTGCGAGATCCTCGACGAACTAGAACCCAAATCATCGCACTGTCCGCATCGGAACCTAATTGAATTCGTCGATGACAGGCCGGGACATGACTTCCGCTATGCGCTGGATCCATCATCAACCGAGCGGCTGGGATGGCGAGCGAAGCGGCGCGTGCACGAGGATCTGGCGGCTGTCGTCACCTGGTACGCTGAGCACCGTGATCAACTATCGATTGACGTCGATGCATCGCTACGCCGACGCCAGGGCCTGGAACGAAGCCGTCCGGACTGACCCAACTGACAGAACCTGCCGTAACGGCTAGGCCGCACCGTCTTCGGTGAGGATGCGGTTCTGATTTTCCAGCATGATGCCGTTCGCCTCCATCCAGGATTCGAATGTCCCGGCGTCGGTCCAACGGCCATGCACGAAGTCATGCTTGAGCACGCTTTCCGCAATGTAGAGGTTGTTGACCGCGGTTATTTCAAGCTCATCGCGATCCGAGGGCTCCGTCCGGTCGATGAAATCGAAGACCCGACCGTCATACATGTAGCAGCCAACGACGGCGTAGTTCGTCGGCGGAGCGCCGGGCTTTTCGGCAATCGATAACACCTGTCCCTCGTCGAGCGCAGCGATCCCAAATTGGCTCGGCTCCGCCACCTCCTTCAGGAGCACGCGTGCGCCTTCCCCCTGACGACGGAAGTTGATCAGGTAGGGCTCAATGGAATACTCAAAAACATTGTCCGCCAGAAATACCACGCTGCTGTCGCCAGCGACAAAGTTTCGCGCCAACTGCAACGCATCAGCGACGCCGCCAGCACGTTCCTGAACGCGGTAGGTCAAGGCGCAATCGAATCGACTACCGGATCCGAGAGAGTTGACGATATCTCCCATATGTTCGGTGGACGTGACGACCATAATGTCATCAATCCCCGCGCCCACGAGTTGCCTGACGGCGTGCCAGATCATCGGCTCCCGGCCAAGCGGCAGCAGATGCTTGTTCGTGACCTCGGTCAATGGCCGCAGGCGCGAACCAAGGCCGCCGGCGAGAATGACGCCCTTCATTTGTACTTCCTGCAGATTGCCCTCAACGTTCAGCTCCGTTCAAATCGGGACTGGCAGATTCACTTGCAGTATACAAACGTATTCGCGGCTCGCGGGGACGGTGAAGGGAACGTTCAGTGTCAGAATTGGCGGCAAGAACCAAGGGATTTCGGCTCGTGCCCGTACCGGCCATACCGCATGACAGCGGTACGCTCGGGGTACTTGAGACGGATGCCCAAGTTCCGTTCCCGCCGCGCCGTGCGTTTTTCGTCACGCATCTGATGGAGGGGGCAATGCGCGGTGGACACGCGCACCATCAATGCCATCAACTTCTGGTCTGCCTGCATGGCAGCATCCGGTTTACCGCTGATGACGGTACGCATCGCTGTACGCAACGTCTCGACAGCCCACAATCGGGATTGTACCTGCCGCCGCTGACATGGCTGGAGTATGTCGCAGTTGTGCCGGACTCGATTTGCCTGGTGCTCGCATCGGACCCTTATGATGAGGATGACTATATCCGCGACCTGGAGCAATTCTACCTCGCGGCCCGACGCCCGGTAGAGAGCCAAAGCTGTTGAGCCCGTCCGCAACCGTCCCGATCAACGACAGCAGTCGCCGGCTTCGTAAGCATCGCGGCAATATCGAAGCCGCCGTATCGCGGGTATTGGATTCGGGCCACCTGATTCTGGGGCCGGAGAACGAACGGTTCGAGGCCGCCTACGCTGCACATGTCGGCGTTGCGCATTGCGTTACTGTCGCCAACGGCACCGACGCACTGGAAATCGCCATACGCAGCCTGGAACTGCCGGCAGGTTCCGTCATCGCTACCGTCGCCAATGCCGGCATGTATGCCACCACAGCCATCCTTGCGGCGGGCATGCGACCGCTTTTCATCGACGTCGATGCTGCCACAGCCAACATGAGCGCGCCTGGCTTGGCCGAAGCATTGAACCTGCAGCCTGCTGCCGTGATCGTCACGCACCTCTATGGCAGGATGGCCGATATGCCGTCGCTGGCCGCGCTGACTGAAGATGCCGGCATTCCAATGATCGAAGACTGTGCGCAGGCGCATGGTGCGCGGCTTGGTGGTCGCAGCGCAGGAGCCTGGGGCTACATCGGCTGTTTCAGCTTCTACCCCACCAAGAACCTGGGCGGCATCGGCGATGGCGGCGCCATCGTCTGCACTGATAGCAACGTTGCCGGCAGGGCGCGCCAGCTTCGGCAATATGGCTGGGAATCGAAATATCGCTCGGTACGGAGAGGCGGACGCAATAGCCGATTGGACGAAGTGAATGCCGCGGTGCTGCATGACCTCCTGCCTATGCTGGCGCCAGACAACCGGCGGCGCAAGCACATCGCGGCGACGTATGATCAGGCGCTCGACGGATGCCCGCAGCAACGCTTCGCGCCACGCGACCACGATGACGCGGTTCACCTCTACGTAGCCCTTCCGAACGACCGACGCGGCATGGACGACGCCCTGCAGGCGCATGGCATAGCAAGCGCAGTTCACTATCCGATCGCGGACCATCAGCAGCCATGCCTGGAGAGCAACAGTCTGGCGCTGTTGCCACTCGAAAACACCGAACGGCTGTGCGGTCGTGTGCTGAGCTTGCCCTGCTTCCCCGAACTGACGGATAGTGAGGTGGAACGAGTCGCCGAGACCTTGCGCAGCTATTGTGAGGAAGCGTCGGCCTCGAACAGCTGACGGCTGCCACGCTACTATGCAAACACCAACGCAGAGCCGCCATCGCAGGGTGCGGATGCCAAGCGGACAAGTCGAAGGTTACGCCCCCGAACGGCCCGGTGCCGTCATCAATCACATGATCCCCGGCACATGAAGACCCTTTCGATCATCATTCCCGTGTACTGCAACGCGGATACCTTGCCGATGCTTGACGCAGAACTCGACACACTCGAGTCTGAACTGTCAAACATGGACATCGCCTTGCAGCTTATCTTCGTCGACGATGGATCATACGACGATTCACTCATCGGCCTGCTGGATCTCAAGAAGAAGCGTCCAACAACAACGGTCGTGAAGTTGACGAGGAACTTTGGCGCGATCAGCGCTGTAAAGACAGGGTTCCGCTATGTCGAGGGCGACGCGTTCATGGTGATTGCTGCCGATCTCCAGGATCCGTTGGACAAGATTCCGGAGATGGCGCGACACTGGTTGGATGGTTCGAAGTATGTGATTCTGGTGCGCGAATCACGTGATGATCCAGTGTCATCGAAGCTGTTTTCGCGGGTCTACTACTGGCTGGTCCGCCTGATCATCTTTCGCCAGTATCCCAAAGGCGGCTTCGACGTCGCGTTCATGGACAAGGCCCTGCTGCCGCACATGCGCGACAGCGGCAAAAACATAAATCCCAGCCTGTATTCCTACTATCTTGGTTATGAGCCGACGGTCCTAACCTACCATCGGCGCAAGCGTGCGGCTGGACGTTCGAAATGGACTTTCTTCAAGAAGCTGAACTATTTCATCGATTCCCTGATCGGCTTCTCGATCATTCCGCTTCGCGTTATGGCTCTGATCGGCCTGCTCGTGGCGTTTGCCAGTTTTTGCTATGGATCACTTATTGTCACGGCAACGCTGATCGCAGGGTCAGCATTCCCGGGTTTCCCCAGCCTGGCCGCCTTGATCGCGTTTCTCAGCGGAACGACTTTGTTCGTGACCGGCCTGATCGGCGAGTATGTCTGGCGCACGTTCGACCAGGTGAACCTTCGGCCGGAAGCGGTCGTGGAAAAGGTGTTTTAGCTTCGCCTTGCCCACACCAAACGAACAAAGGTTACACCGCGCCCTGGAAACGGCTGACCACCCTCAGCGCGCTGACTGGCTCAACGTGGTGATTCCGGAACCATGGTCAGCGCCCCTAAGATGACGACAAGGCTGCCCGTGTGGCAGGTCCTGACGCTCATTGGTATTGTCGCCTCCGTCGTTCGACTGCCGCTGGCAGTGCTGGCACCGCTAGTCTCACCGGACGGGGAAACATCGTTGCGCGTTGCCAGCAACATACTGGTGAACGCGTGCATCTCACTTTCCGATCCGTCGACGGCGGACTGTGTGCCCAATTGGGGCGGCAACCATTTGCCAGGGTACCCGATGTTCATTGCCGGCATCTGGCTTCTGTTCGGCCAGTCGACCCTGGCCGTGACAGCGGCACAGACCGTCCTCGTCGTTCTTGCAGGCCTCCGACTCGCCTATGCGGCACATCGCCTTCTGGGCAGCAATGTGGCAATGCTGTTCGTTGGTCTTGTCGTCGCAGCATCACCGATTCAAATCGCCTGGTGTCGATTCATCCTGCCGGACACCTTGTTCCTGGCTGCGGCGTTGTGGCTGTTTGGCGAGCTGTTGCTCTCATACCACCACGCACGCGTTCGTACGCTACCTATGGCATTCGCCATCATGTTGGGTGCACTCGTGCGTTTCGACGGCATACTGCTTGCCATCCCTGCCATCGTTTGCGCGTTCCAGCTTCATGTGTGGCCCCTGGCGCTGAAGAAAATCACAGTTGCAGCGCTGATTGTTGCAACGCCGATCACGGCTTTTGTCGCGCGCAATGTCGCGCACGACCTTCCCCTGATCCCGCAGACTGGTATGCACGACGGATCCCCCCCACCCTCCGGCTATCTCGCTTGGGGGAACACGTGGATCGAAACGATCTACGACGGGGGCGCGATGTTCTACCCGGTCGCCCAATACCGCTATGACGCGATCGAAATACCTTCGAAAGCCTATGCATCAAGTGCGGAAGAACGCGAGGTTGCGCATCTGTTGGCGCAACTTAGACAGCACGCGGGACAGCCATTCCCGGGAAACGTCGACCAGGCCTTTGCCGATTTGGCCACCCAGAAGCGAGCAGCCGACCCTCTTCGGTACTATGGCTCGCTGCCGCTGAAGCGGGTTGGTGTGTTTTGGTTGCAACCGTTCGCCAGCTTCGGCTGGCCGCTTGAGTTGGCGGCCTGGCTCACCACGCAGGAACTTGATCGGTTTCGCACCGGAACCCTGAAGGAGCGTGTGCAAGTCCTCTTGCATCACCCTTTGCTTGTCGTCGGCAAGATTTTGGTGTTTGTCTACCGTCTGGCCCTCGTTACCGCATTTGCGGGCACCGTGTCTTGGCTCATCTGGCGAAGTGACCGGACCATGCTGCGGATTCTTCCCGCCTTCTTGGCTTACGCATTGTTGCGAACCGTTCTGCTTGCCTATCAGACATCAATCGATCCGCGATACACGGTAACCTCAATGGCCGCCGTTGAAGTTTTCCTGGCCGTTGCATTGTGCCATCTCTGGATGATGCGGCAGCCAGCCAGGGCGCCCGCATCAACGGCCTAGGGTTTGCTGTCGACCATATTCTTGAGCCCACCATACCTGTCCATCCCAGCGATGAATGCATCTGTGTAGACCTGATAGCCACGGGCGGTTGGATGGTCATCTGCGTCTGATGGGTAAAGAGGCCCATCTGAGGACACGACTGCATTCATCAGTGCAGACCTGGCGTTGGCCCACGGAATATCGTGTCGATCGGCGAAGCCGATGAGTTCGCCTTCGTAGCGCCGCTCAGCCTCCACATCCGACCTAACGGCTGGTGGTACGGTGATGTTTCGACCTTCGACATACTCTAACAGCGCGCTCGGTTTGCTCGGTACGATAAACAACGCAAGCTTGGCACCATGCTGTTCAACAAGGACTTTGATCTGCAGCAACAGTTTTTCAGCGATCCTTAGCCCGGCCGCACTGTCAACGTCCCCATGCGCATAGTGGGACGCAATCACCGTTCGAATATCAGGCGTATCCAGGTACAGGCGATCGGCAGTCTTCATACCGAACCGGAACCCGAACTCATCACGTAACGGCAGCCATGCATGTTGCATCAACATCGAACCAAGACGCGTGCCACGCAACCAGCCGGAAAATGACTGCCACCGACTGACTGCTTGCCGGCGCAGACTCCAACCCGGGTCGAAGCGATCGCCGCATCCAGGTTGAGCAAAGCCGTTGCGCACATACTCATCCCGCCAGTGCGGGAGCCTGTTGGCGATGTAGCAGGTATCGGCAAGATCGTTGCCCAGGAAAACCGTAACAACCAGCAGTCGAGGGCTGAATTTATCGACGCCCAGTTCGGCAAGCATCCGATACTGCGCAACGCCATAGCCACCTAGACCGAAATTGTAGGCCGTCAGCCCCGTTACCGCGTGAAGCCGGGCGGGCCAAGTCTGGTTGTTGGCAGCGTTGTAACCGTAGGTATGTGAATCACCCAGAATGACGACATCGTAGTGTTCATCAACACGATCATTTCGAAAGCCGAGCGCATCTATGCCATCGGCGTAGTGTGCCGGCAGGCGATAGAGTAGTTTGTCGTCGTAGAGTCGGCCCGGCCCCGACAGATAGGGGACACCAAGCCCCATCGCCCCCAATGCGAGTTCCATCAGAACCAAAGACAGCACAATGGTCGCGACCACCAGCCCGACATTGACGAACCAACGCTTCATAATGCCAAACCAACCGCCTTCATGAAAATTCGCCTGTCCGACCAAAGTTCCGGAATGCATAACCGCAGACCGATAACTCGCCAATCGAAAAACCGAGGCAAGTGCCTCAGTTGCTCTTGGATGAGAGCATGAACGACAAACCGGCTGCGGATATCGCATTGGTCATTAGTGATTTAGGCGATGGCGGCGCCCAACGAGTATTGGTGTGCATCGCCGCGCAATGGGCACGAGCAGGACGCAAAGTGACGATCGTTACACAGGCCGGCCCGGAAGAGGACTTCTTCGACGTGCCTGATGGCGTAGACCGACTGGTTGCCGGGGGGCTGGGTGCTTCACCAAATTTGTGGCGACGCCTGATCGCGAGTTTTCGGCGCATTCTCCTGCTTCGCCGGACGATACGCGCAGCCGACGCACCGGTGGTGATTTCGTTCGTCGGGCGAACTGTAATCACGAGCATTGTCGCGTGTATGGGACTGTCGGTGCGGTTAATCATTTCCGAGCGCAATGACCCAAGCCGACAATCGTTGGGATGGGTCTGGGACATTTTGCGCCGCCTGCTTTACCGGCATGCCGATCTGGTGACCGCGAATACGACTGGTGCCCTAACAGCACTAAGCGAGTTTGTCCCCTCAGATAAATTGGCCTTAGTGCCGAACCCTGTTGCTGTTCCGACCGCGGTTGGCGACACACGACGGCGCCCCATTTTCCTTTCCGTCGGGCGGTTGACATACCAAAAGGGCTTCGATGTTCTGGTCGATGCGTTTGCCAGAGTGGCCCGCGAGTTGCCGGACTGGCGGTTGCAGGTTGTCGGGCGCGGCGAGTTGCAGGCTGCGCTCAAGGGTCAGGCTGCCAGGCAGCGGGTCGGCGACCGAGTGGATTGGCCCGGCCTGGTTGCGGATCCGACGCCTTACTATTCAAGTGCCGAGGTCTTTGTCCTCTCTTCACGCTACGAGGGAATGCCGAACGCGCTGCTCGAAGCGATGAACCATGGCCTTTCCGTCATCGTAACAGATGTTTCGCCCGGACCGCTTGAATACGTGAGAGACGGGGTAAGCGGTCTCGTCGTACCCGCCGACGACCCGAAACGCCTTGCGAAGGCAATGGTTCGCCTCGCCAACGACCCTGCCCTTCGTCACCGCCTTGGCAGCGAAGCGGCGGCTTGTGTCGAACAACTGCGCCCCGAGAACGTCATTGACATCTGGAACCGCGTGGTTGGCCTTCCGGCCGATGGCCCAACACCGCCTGCCAACAGCACTCCACTTCGCTCACCCAGCTGACGCACGGACCTGCGCCGTATCGACTTCGACCATTTCGCGCACAAGTTCTTCGAAGCCGATACGGTGCTGCCAGCCCAGCTTTTGGCGCGCCTTACTCGCATCGCCCAACAGGAAGTCGACCTCTGCCGGACGAAAGAAGCGCGGATCGATCCTGACGAGAACCTGCCCCGATGCGGCATCCACGCCCTTCTCTTCGACGCCCGAACCTCGCCATTCGACCTCGCGGTCAATACACGCAAACGCGAGTTCGACGAACTCACGCACCGAATGCGTCTCGCCGGTGGCCAGTACATAGTCGTCGGGCTTGTCCTGCTGCAGCATCAGCCACATGCCCTTGACGTAGTCACGCGCATGGCCCCAATCACGTTTGGCATCCAGGTTCCCGAGATACAAAACGTCCTGGTGTCCCGCCCCAATCGCCGCCACTGCCCGGCTGATCTTTCGGGTTACGAAAGTTTCGCCGCGCGTAGGCCCCTCGTGGTTGAACAGAATTCCGTTTGAGGCGTGCAGTCCGTAGGCTTCGCGATAGTTGACGGTGATCCAATATGCGTAGAGCTTTGCGACACCGTAAGGGCTACGTGGATAGAATGGCGTTGTCTCGCGCTGTGGTGTCTCCTGCACGAGACCATACATTTCCGACGTCGACGCCTGATAAAAACGCGCTTCGTCCTGCATGTTCAGTATCCGCATGGCCTCGAGCAGACGCATAGGCCCCAGAGCGTCCGCATTGGCCGTATACTCCGGCGCTTCGAAGCTGACATGCACATGGCTCTGTGCGGCCAAGTTGTAGATCTCTGTCGGGCGTACCTCCTGCAGAATACGGATCAGGCTCGTCGAATCCGTCATGTCGCCGTAGTGCAGAAGGAAACGGACGCCCGGTTCGTGTAGGTCGCGGTAAATGTGATTGATCCGTCCGGAGTTGAAGGATGATGAACGTCGGCGCAGACCGTGTACTCCATAGCCTTTGCCCAGAAGGAATTCCGCCAGATAGGCGCCATCCTGGCCGGTTACGCCGGTGATAAGGGCAACTTTGCGCATCAAAATCTATTCCTGCTTAGTCGTGCCATGCACAAGGGTCAGGTCACGTTCGACCATTTCGTTGACGATGTCCGCAAAAGATCGGGTCGGACGCCACCCCAACCGATGACCAATCCTGCTGGCGTCGCCAATCAGCGGGACCGGTTCTGGTGGTCTTACGAAAGCAGGATCAACAACCACGTAGTCGCGGCTATCGAGCCCGAGGCGAGCGAAGGCGAGATCTGCAAACTCACCCACCGTATGCAGCTGGCCTGTGGCGACAACGAAATCCTCTGCGATATCGTTCTGCAACATCGCCCACATCGCCTGGACATAGTCTGGCGCATAGCCCCAATCGCGGCCTGCATTCAGGTCACCCAGCCGCAACTCCGTTTGTTGGCCGCAGGAGATCCTTGCGGCTGCACGCGTAATCTTGCGCGTGACAAACCTATCGCCTCTGCGCGCTGATTCATGATTATAGAGGAACCCCGTACACGCGAAGAGACTGTGTTCACGGCGATAGTAGTCGAGAACTTGATGGGCACATGCCTTCGCTACGCCATACATGGCGCGCGGCCGCATCGGTGTTGTCTCATCCTGCGGCGCAGTCGAAACGGTACCGAACATTTCACTGGAGCCGGCCAAGAAAACCCGACAACTTGGCGCATGTACGGCCACGACAGCCATGATTACTTGCACACCGACAATGATCGTTTCCAGCAGTGATTTTTCGTCGTGCAGCTGCGTCGCGACAAAGCTTGGTGCAGCGAGGTGATATAGTTCATCCGGCGAAACATCTGCGATTAATCGGGCCAGCGACTCAGGCGCGTCGAGGTCGCGCTGGTGCATTTCAATGCTGCCCAAAATGCCCGAAAGATTCGAAAGCTCCGCACCAGGACGTACCGAGCCCACCACCTTGTACCGTTTGCCCAGCAGGAGTTCGGCTAAGTAGGAGCCATCCTGACCTTCAATACCTGTGACGAATGCAGTTGGCACGAGCTAATGTATCTCTGACTCGCAGGGTCGGATTGCAGACCGTCGGTTAGCACAGGTCTTGCCACCGGACAAACCGGACATCGCGAGTGACTCTCCGGGGACGGTGCATCGAAGCGCAGGGTACAATCTGTTCTTGCGCACGATCAAATCGTTCTGCCCGCAGCTGAAAAAAACAACTCGTCTACAGTTCGATGCTAGGAGCGACAGGAACTGGGCAGACCTACAAGTCACCTTTCACCTTACGCCAAAATGCAGCGGATGATCTCATCGCTTGCGGGGAGAGCCGGTCTAAGTCCAGCAAAGACGTCGCCGCGTCTTCAAGACGGCGACGATGATCAGCCCCGATCATGGCTTCCCGAAGCTGATCGATCATGTTCATGGCGTTTGCACCTTCAGCGACCGTTAATTGCCCTCGCCAACTGCTCGCAGCGCTGCCCTTTTACCTTCAGGACGTCTTGGACAGAGTCGATATCCGGCAGCTTGAAACTGATTGCGCCAGGTTGTGGCCGAACAAATAGCCTGTTCATGCAAGCCCGCTTTGCCGCCGGGGTCGCCGTCGATCGCTTGCTCAACACAGCTAGCGATGATTACCTCGACCTGTTGTGGCGTCAGCACTACACGCAACGGCGTCCGTTTATTGCGTGACCCTTGGGGCGCCCCTTCGGATTGCCGTTACTGCCCTCCACAAACCCTTTGTGCCTTTTCCGGACCACCGGGTTCCTGCTGCCCGGCACCTTGGCCGCGGACGACGCGCACCCACGTTCTGCATCGTTCTTCACAGCTTTGGCTCCAACTGCCGTCATACACTGCCACTATTTTATGTGCTTGGGCCCCTCCAGAAAACGCCTCTGGATCTAGTTCTGTGGCCCTGTGCCCAGATCTAATCGGAACTTCTCTGGTCGACGGATGGTCTCGGACTTATTCCGATTTTAAGGCTACCAGAAAACCACGCCCCAGATATCGCAAGATAGCGCGGCACAGTTGCGGCGGCTTGGCATTCGCTATGGCGGCATCTTTGCCAATCTTCTCCAACTTGGAACAGGCGTGGGCCGTCTCGCGCGAACGGCACCTCGGTCGAAGTCGAATGCGACCAGCAATAGCCACTTCTAGCCAGGCGTATCAAAGCTCGGACATAGGTCACCCTTGATCATCACGAACTGCATGACCGTTCGGGCCTCGTCGGGGGTTAGTTGCCCGGTCGAAACGGCAGCGAGAATGGCATCGACCGCTTGCACGACATCCGCCGTGGTCTCGATGTCGGGCAGATCGAACTCGACTGGGGCGGAGCGGCGGCGCGGGAACAACCGGTCCATGCAGATCTTCATCGCGGTGCGGTCGCCCCACTTGGCCATGGTCACGCACTGGCGGATGATGTCGTCTTCATCGGCGCTGTCGATGCGTTCACGGAACAACGTCGATTTGTTGCGCGAGCCCTTGGGCCGACCCTTTGGATTGCCGCTCTTCCCCGGCAGGAAGCCCTTGTGGCCTTTGCGCACGGCCGGATTGCGATGCACCTTGTTCGGCCGGAACGGCAGCGGTGGCTCGCGGGAGGCGTCGTCGGTCATGCTCCCCCTGCCCGGTCACTATGTTGCGCGGTTGACCATTCATGGCCTGTTCGTCGCCGACCGGGTGTTGCGCGCCCGCCTCGTCGGATGATTGCCGTGGTTCTACAGGCGCCGCGGTCTGGCGCCGCTGCCGCGACAGCTGCTGGGCAATCGGCACCGGATCGATCTTGTGTTCCGCCCACCAGAACGCCTCGTCGCCGGTATCGTGCAGCTGGCGGTGATGCCCGGCGCAGAACGGCACCACCCACTCGTCACTGACCTTGCGCCCGAGCGCCCGCGGCTGGGCGAAGCGCAGGTGATGCGCCTGTGACGGTTGCCGTGCGCAGATCAGACACGGCTGTTTGGCGACCTGCTGGCGATGCGCCGGATCACGCAACCGTTTTGGCTCGCTCCGCACCAGGGCCGACTTGTCGATCTTCGGCGCAGGAGTAGCGGCCTTGGCTTCGGCCGCCGGTGCCGCTCCAGGCGTGGGTACCGGCGCCAGCTTGTCGCGTTGCTGAACGAACAGGCCTTCAATCAGGTCGGCATAGTGCAGGCCACGTTCGTTGCGCAGCGTCGGCAGCGCCTGGCGCAACTGGATCAGGGTGTCGCTGTTGTGCTGGCGCAAGGCGTCCAGCGCGTCGACCGTATCGATTGCCTCGATGCGGGCCCGAAGAACCCGACACAAGGCCACCGGGTCGACGAAGCGATCACTGATCCGCCCCTTCCCGGTAAACAGTGTCCACGACGCCGTCTGCTCTTTGGCTTTGCGGCTGCGTCACACCTGGCGCTGTTCGCGGTCATAGAGGGCGAGACCGAAGGCATTGCCGAAGGTGATCAGCGCCCGTTTGGTAGCATCGGTCTCGGCTTCTTTCAGCGCCGCTTCATGCGCTTCGCCCAAGGTGAAGGCATCACCATGGCCGCAGCCACTACCTTCGCGGACGATCAGCCGGTCGTCGGCGCGGACAATGATGCGCACTCGGGCGACATAGGAGCAGGCCGGGCGGCCGGAGCGGCTGCCGTGCCAAACACACTTGGCCTCAATGGTCTCGCGATCACAGCCGTCGAAACCGAAGATGCGGCTGGCCTCGGCGATGGCATGCCAGCCCTCGATGTAAGAGACCTGGATGTCGTCTTCACGGCGCTGGCGTATCCATTGGTCGCTGAGCTTGGCCTTCAGCGCACGGGCCTGCGTGTCGGTGAAGCCGGTCATCGGGTACGCACGCTGATGGTGTGGCCGCCATTGGACAACACCGCGCCGGGCACACGGCGTCCGGCCTTCAGGGTCGCCAACACGGTCTGCCGATCGAGCCGGGCCGGTTGCGGCTGCCAGTAGCCCGGTGGGATTTCGGTTTCATCGATGATCTGCAGACCTGGCGGCACATCGCGCAGCGACAGGGTGAAGTCCGGTTCGGTCAGCTTGCGGATCTCGGCCCGGTCCATGACGTCGGCGATCAGTTCACGCTTGCGTTGCGCCGCCGTCTCCAGCCGCGACAACCGCGCGCGCATGTCGTCCAGCCGCTGCTTCAAAGCCGACGCCATGCTGCGGTCTTCCAAATAGGCCCGGGCGATGCCGCCCAGCATAGCCTTCAGGTCACTGGCACCTTCCAGGGTGTCGACCAGTGTTCGCTCATCAAGGTCAGGGAATGCTTCCAATAGCTGAGCACGAATCGATGTGTGCTTCAGCAGTTCGATGTGGATTGGATGGGACACAAGATGCTCCAAATTGCCATATTATACGCCATATATGGCGTATAATATGGCATTTATGGCGTTCTGTTGTCGATGATTAGCGTCGTGCATACCGTGCGGTATGCTCGAGCCGATGCAAATACGCGCCGCACGGTCTCTTCTTGGATGGGATCAGTCGCGCTTAGCCGCAGAATCCTCGCTCTCTTTGAGAACGATCATGCGGATGGAAACATCTGGTGACAAAATCACTGGTCACGCGCGCAATGTCTTTGCCGTCCAAAAAGCGCTCGAGGATGCGGGAATCGAGTTTTTAGATGGCAATGCACCGGGCGTACGCCTGCACAAAAAGGGCTAGACGGTATCAATGGTTAGAGGTGGCACCTTTTTGGGTTTTGTTCTCATGTATGCGTAAGCTTGGGCCTGCTGTAACTCGCTGAACTGGGATGCCATGTCGCCTGCTACCGTCAGTTTTTCCCAACCTCGAACGAGCCACATACGCTACCTGCTCCGGCAAGGTGCTGCTTCGCATACCCCGTTGACGTCGCGGGTATCAAGCGCCTATAGCCAAAGTATGCTCGTGCGATGCAAAATCGATCCGGCGGACAGCTGAACCTCCTGCAAATGTTGCGTTCCATTGCTAACAGGCTCGAACGCCTCGTCATGGGTCACAAAGCCTACAAGTGGGTCCTGCGCGATTGGCAGCAACTGCACGATCTCCCCGCGGCGGCGCGCCTGCTGGAAACCATGCGATTCTCCCGCGCCATAGAACCACAACTCATGATCCGTCCGAATGGACAGCGACTTCTCGTGCTCGCCCCTCATCCTGACGATGAAGTCATCGGACCTGGCGGAACGCTGCTGCACGCTGTCGATGCCGGTGCCGAAACGAAGGTCATCTATGTCACTTCCGGTACACCCGACGAGCTCCCAGCGCGGGAACACGAGGCGGAGGCGGTGTGTCGGGATCTCGGTTGTTCGCACGAATTTCTGCGCCAAGAGATCTTCGACATTCCGATCGAAACAACGGCAGACGCAATACGGTCGGCGATCGACGACTTTGCGCCCGACACCCTGTTTCTGCCGTTTGTACTGGATGACAACGACGACCATCGTCGGCTCAACCACGCGTTGCTCTCACTCGCGATCACGGAGACTGTGAAATTCCGACCGGAAGTTTGGGCATATCAGGTCTATACACCGCTGCCAGGCAACGTGGCCGTCGACGTCACGGACGTCATTTCGACCAAAGCATCCGCCATCCGGCGATATGGCACGCAATTGAAACGCCGGGATTGGGCACACTTCGCACTTGGCCTGAACGCGTTCAATTGCCGGCTCGTGCATGGCGTGTCACAGTCATGCTATTTTGAAGTTTTTTTTGTCGTTCCTTGGACGGAGTACATCGATTTCTGCCGTTCCTACTTTTCCGCCGGCGGCACCTATTACGAAGCTAACTACCTCGGCTGAGTGGGTGCACGGCGAATTGCGGATACGCTTGGCGAAAGACAGCGACGGCGATGCGTGGAATCGCTTTCTGGACCGACAACCTGAAGCGTCACCGTTAGCCCGCTTCGAATGGCGGTCAATTCTAAAGGACAGCTACGGTACGAAGACGCATTTCCTTCTTGCGGAGACGCAGGGCGAGATCGCCGGTGTGCTACCCGCGTACATCTCACGCTCGCTCCGCGGACGACAGCGCCTCTACTCCACGCGCTTTGGACTTGTCACGGATACCCAACCCGTTGCCGACGAGTTGCTTGATCACGTCGCAGAATTCGCCAGACAGGACGGCCTCATTGCAACGCTCGTGACATCGGGATGGCAGAAATTAGCCAGTAGACCGGCATCCTATACGCGGACAACCGTGGCCATCGAACTCCGCGACGAGGATGGAATGTGGCGTGGTCTTCGAGACAAGACCCGAAACATGGTTCGACGGGCAGAGCGCGAGGGAATCACGATCGCCGAAGGTCCGCAGTTCGTCGACGTGCTGTACGACCACTACGCGGCCAATATGTTGCGCATCGGCATTCCCATGCACAGTCGACGCTTCTTTCACGTGACGCTGAAGCATCTTGCCGATCGTTCGATCGTGCTCGCCGCTATGCTCGACGGCAAGCCAATTGCCAGCATGCTGATACACTTGGGCAACGGCATTGCCTGCTACCCTTATCAGAATGCCTTGTACGAGTTCCGCAAACTGGCGCCGATCCAAGCGCTGAACTGGGCGGCCATGCGTTTGTGTGCAGCACAGGGTATGACTGTCCTGGACATGGGCGAGTCTACTTTGGACAGTTTGGTATACCGATCCAAAGTCAATTTCGGCGGTTTGGCGCGACCAATATATTACTTCGACTCTTCGGTTCCATCCGATGCGCCACAACCATGCGAAACCGATCCTGCCCCTGGCGCACGCGCCGAATCAATGCCCCGCCGGATCGAGCAGTATCTGCTGCAGCGCTCGCCGCGACCCATTCGCAGCGTGGCCGCAAATGTCAGACTACGTTCCAGCCGGATCATTTGATGCCAACCAGTCGACGAGAATTGAGCGACCAGCGGATATTCCTGTTTGGAAATCGTGGCTACATGTCAGCCATTTTGCCGGCATTGCTAGAGCGACATGCAACAATCATCGGTCTTTGCACCAGACCACCGAAGCGCCCGGCCTCGGCGCTGCGCCGTGCTGTCCGCAGTGTCGTCCGTCGGTCGGGCCTTCGCCGCGCTGACGACTTCCTCTACCGGGACCCGTTCGAGGCTTTGCCAGAGCCCAGGACGATCGCAGAACAGCACGGCATCCGCGTCCTATCGTCGAGCACATTGCGCGACCGCGATTTCGCCAAAGAACTGTCGGAACTGGCACCGGATGTGATCCTGGTCGCAGGATTTCATCGCCTGATCCCGAGCGAAGTTTTCACACTCGCCCGCCAGGCAGCCGTCAATCTGCACCCTTCATTGCTGCCACACCACAGGGGCGGAACACCCAATCGTTGGGCGGTCCGCCATGGCGAGCAGAGAACCGGGATTACCGCTCATTTGCTTAGTGATGAATTCGACAAAGGCGACATCATCTCACAGGTGGCTGTCGAGATCGGTGCCGACGACACCTGGGGCGAGGTGGAAGAGAGACTTCTCGGCAGGATGCCTGGATTTGCCATCGACGTGCTCCGGCTCGTGGCATCAGGCGATGCTGCACCGATGCCGCAAACAAACATCTGCGCTGAAATCGAACCGTCCTACAACAAGCACCACCAGGTCATCGACTGGTCGTTGTCACTGGAGGACATACGCCGCACCTGCCTGGCCATTCGCCCCAAAAGCGGCGGTCTCGCAGTGGTGCGCAATGAATATGTGTGCGTATGGGATGTCGGCCGTACGTACCGCAAAACGGCGTCGCCGGTGCCACCTGGCACCATCGTTGCGTTTGACGACCAACAGCGGCCGGTCGTGGCCTGTGGGGATGGCATTCTTCAGATCTCGCAGATTTTGCGCTTCGGCAGAATCATCCCGGCCCGATCCCTTGTACGTGAGTTGCACTTAAGGGTCGGAGATCGGTTTACCGATCATTCAGCATGACCGGTGAATACCTTGACGCGGGACGCGGTCATCGTTACACGATTTGCATACTTGGTGGGGCTTGCCTTCACCGGGGTTGCGGCAGCGTGCCAAATTTCCAGGCCCCTTAGCAAGAGCCCACACTCCCCCGATCAAACTTTGCAGCACGCCGCGCGCATATGGCGCTGAAACGACTCCTTCGACAGAACAAAGCTTGCGTCTGCGCATACATGCTGCTGACCGACCTGCGGTCAGGGTGGCGGTTGCGGCGTGGCGACATTGGCACGGACTCGGGCCGGCGCCACGGCGATCTGGATGTTGCGCGCTCGGTTACGTATATCGAGGACGTCTATTGCGACTACCTGACATATGCGGGGATCGACCGCTTCAGCGGCACACTCTGCGAGATCGGACCCGGCGATAACTTCGGCGTCGCCTTGCTGGCCATGGCCGGCGGTGCAGAGCGCGTCGTCGCGATCGATCGGTTCTACTCGCGCAGGGACGACGAGCATCAGAACGCTATATATTGCGCGTTGGCGGCAAGACACGATCTGGTCGACCAGTTCGACGGCGAACCGACAGAAGAGACGTTGCGCCACGTCGAATATCACGCCGGCCAGCCGGCAGAGGACTTCTTCCGCGACCGGAAAGGCGCGTTCGACTTCATCATTTCCCGTGCCGTGTTGGAACATCTCTATGATCCGATATCGGCACTCGACGATATGGCAGACGCACTGAAGCCCGGTGGGATGCTTGTCCACCGGATCGACCTCAGAGATCACGGCATGTTCGAAAACATGCATCCGCTGACATTCCTGACAATCCCCGAACAGATCTACCGGCGCATGGTGCGCAATTCCGGACGTCCCAATCGTGTCCTTCTGTCCGCCTATCGCGACTGGCTCAAGCGTTCGGGGCTCGATGGCGACGTCAGGATCACCCGCCTTGCCGGGATTCGCGAGCAGCTTCCCCCGACACCCTGGGACGGCATTTCACCGGAACTCCGTCAGGATGCGTTGGAGAAGGTTGAGGCCATCCGCCCAAGCATTGCGAAGTCGTTGCAGTCAAACAGTGACGAGGATCTCTGCGTCAGCGGTATTGTCCTGCGCGCGTGGAAGTCCGGCGGTCTGCGGACTGCGCCGCAGGAACTGCAGAACGCTGGATAGTTTACGGATCGGCAGATAGATGGGTTTCACTCTGGACGGAAAGACGATTTTGGTCACCGGCGGCACGGGCTCGTTCGGAAGACGTTTCATCGCAACGGTGCTGCGCAACTATGTCCCTAAGAAGGTCATCGTCTTCTCTCGTGACGAAGCCAAACAATGGGAAATGTCCCTGGAGGAGCCGTTCCGCGACGCCAGCGTCATGCGTTACTTCATCGGTGACGTACGTGACGTCGACCGCCTGGAGATGGCATTTCGTGGCGTCGACTACGTCGTTCACGCTGCGGCCCTCAAACACATCACGGTCGCGGAATACAATCCCTTTGAATGTATACAGACCAACGTGCACGGCGCCGAAAACGTCGTGCGGGCGGCAATGCGAGCGCAGGTGAAACGGGTCGTCGCATTGTCGACCGACAAGGCGGCAAACCCCATCAATCTCTATGGCGCAAGCAAGCTGGCATCCGACAAGATCTTTACTGCAGCGCGCCATGTCGTCGGCGGCGGTGAGCCGAAGTTTGCCGTCGTCAGGTACGGGAACGTTGTCGGGTCGCGCGGCAGCATCGTGCCACTCTTCAAGAAGCTGATCGCCGAGAAGTCCGAGGCCTTGCCAATCACCGATGTGCGTATGACGAGGTTCTGGATCACCTTGCAGCAAGGCGTCGACTTCGTCCTGTCGTGCTTCGAAATGATGCGTGGCAGTGAGATCTTCGTGCCGAAAATTCCCAGCATGAAGGTGGTGGATCTGGCCGCCGTGATGGCACCGGACCTGCCCATCAAGGTTGTTGACATCCGCCCAGGCGAGAAACTGCACGAAGCCATGGTGACCGAAGACGATGCCCGCAACACACTCGAGTTACCTGACCGCTACATCATCCTGGCGCCGACGCCCGAACCATCGTCCGAATACCACCTCGAGCAACGGCCGGTACAAGAGGATTTCGAGTATTCGAGCGAACGAAATTCGGACTGGCTGACGCCAGACCAGTTGCGTGAGATCCTGGCCGATCTCTAAGTAGGCGCGCCCCGCGGAGGGAAGCACCGTGTCCGACCTGCCATTCCTGCCTTATGGCCGGCAGTCCATTGACGATGATGATATCGCCGCGGTCTGCGAGGCCCTGTCCAGCGACTGGCTGACCACGGGGCCGGCGGTCGAGGCATTCGAGGCCCAGCTCGTCCAGGCAACAGGCGCGCGGCATGCCGTCGTCTGCTCAAGCGGCACGGCCGCGCTGCACCTTGCGACATTGGCGGCGGGCCTGGGCCCTGGCGATCAGGCCATCGTCCCGAGCATCACCTTTGTCGCCACGGCAAATGCCGTGCGGTACGTTGGCGCGGATGTTGTCTTCGCCGACGTAGATCCCGCCAGTGGGCTGATGGGCCGGAACGAGTACGAAGACGCCGCCGCGCGCAGCAGCCGCGCGCCAGCCGCGGTCCTACCAGTCCATCTCAATGGCCAGGCCTGCGACATGGCGCAACTGAGCAAGCTCGCAACGGCAGCCGGCGCGGTCGTTATCGAGGACGCCAGCCATGCCCTCGGCACCGCATACCGTGTCGGCAATCAGACGTATTCGATTGGTGCCTGCGCACATAGCGACATGTGCGTGTTTTCGTTTCACCCCGTAAAATCGGTCACGATGGGTGAAGGTGGCGCCATCACAACAAACGATGATGCACTGGCTGCAGCGCTCCGCGACCTACGCTCGCACGGCATCACGCGCGATCCGGCACGCTTCCGCAATACGACGCTGGCAACCAATTCGCATGGCGAAACCAACCCATGGTACTATGAGCAGCATGCGCTCGGCCTCAACTACCGGGCCAATGACATTCAATGCGCCCTAGGTGCATCGCAACTGCGCAAACTGGATCGGTTTTCGGAGCGCCGCAGTGCTTTGGCGGCTTACTATGACAAGCGACTGGCCGATATTGCTCCGACAATCATGCCGGTGGCGAAAGTACCGGGATGCGAGCCGGTTCTACATCTCTACGCGTTACACATCGACTGGGCTACGGCAGGTGTCGATCGTGCCTCGCTGATGACGGCACTGCGTCAGAAAGGCATCGGCACGCAGGTGCACTACATCCCTGTTCATTTTCAACCATACTACCAGACGCTCTACGGCGAGCAGCCACTGCCAGGCGCTGAATCCTATTACTCCGACATTCTTTCCGTACCGCTCCATGCCGCGATGACCAATGACGATGTCGACCGCGTGGTATCGGCTTTGCGTGACGTCGTGGTTGCGAAATGACTTCATCGTGGCTGGTGCGAGCGGCCTCGCGCCCACAGGACGGCGCCGGACATGTAAGCCGCTGCCGAATTCTTGCCCGTGCCCTGTCCCGCCACGCATCGACGACACTGGTACTCGATGCGCCCGCAAAGTCCTGGCGTGATCGTATCCGGGGAGAAAGCTTCAATATCGAAGAGGCGGAACAGGCGCCACTTCGCCAACTCGAAGGCGCGGTCGTCGATGCCTACGACCTGCCTGGTGCGGTCTGGAAGAGCTTGCGCCAACAATCGCGCCTTTTGGTGCAGTTCGACGATTTCCTGTCTCCGCACCCAAACGTCGACATGGTCATCAACGCCGCGCCACACCTTCAAGGAGATACGGTCGACGGGTGTCCGGCGCTGCTTGGCCCGGCCTACGCCTTGGTTGATCCGGCATTCGTCGATGTCCGACGCGAGCCGTCGGAGGTCGTCTCGAATATCTATGTCGGGTTCGGCATGGCTGACCCGGCGAACGCAACCGGCCTGTGTCTCGAAGCTTTGGCGCTAATCGGGCGCAAGTTCGACATCACGGTTACCCTTGGTAGTGCGGCGCCTCATCTTCCAAGCGTCAGAACGGCTGCCACCAAGATCGGGGCGCGGCTGTCTGTCGACGCGTGCAACGTGCCGGACATGTTGTCGCGAACCGACATCGCCATCGGTGCCGGCGGCGTCGGCCTGCTGGAGCGCATGGCAGCAGGTGTTCCGACCATCAGTTTGGCAATTGCCGACAATCAGATGGCATTCCTGCACGGCGCCGCAGAGCGTCGGGGCACCAGATATCTGGGCAGGCAGACAGACATCAGCGCAAGGCAACTTGCCGACGAAATTCTGACGCTTGCCGACGATCACCAGGCGCGCCGGGCGATGAGTAGACAGGCCAGCGCACTGGTTGACGGCGGGGGTGATGAACGGGTCGCGGCGGCACTCGTCGCCAGAGCGAGGGCGACATCCTGACCGCCGCTACCGCACAGGCGCTTGTCGAGCCGACCGTACCTTACGACCTCGAAACCGCCCTGGCGCAACCGGACTGGCGTTCGCACATCACGTGGCCGATAACGCTGGATGATGCATTTGCCATTGGCGACCAGCGTCTCACCGGCCTCGCGACACTGATCCGCGACGAGCAGGACCCCGACATCCGCGACATCATGGTTGTCGCGGGCGCCCGCACGCTGGTGCTCTCTCTGGCCCAGATCGAGGCTGCAGCAACGCTTTCAGCGGCACGGCTCGCAGGCTGGCGCATGGCCTACCGTGAGCCGGAACTGGCGTTCCTGGCGGGCCAGGCGGGAGCGACAATGCCAGCCTCCCGCGGCATCCCACCACACCACCTGCAGAATGTATCTCTTTCCAGGTTCAGGGAATTGCGCGGCGCCCTCCGCTGGACCTCAATGTGGCGAGCTCCCCTCACCTGGCTCGCGCCGCAGGCAAGCGCCATCAGCGAAAACAAGCTGCTCCGCCAGGCCGCGGCCAAGACGCCGATCCGGCTGGACGTGCGCTATGCGCAGAGTCTTTTTCGGAGCTTCGCGCCGGATGAGGACGGTGCTGTAGATCGAGACCGTGCGATGGCGGCCGCCGAAGCACTTGCCGGGCTCCTGGCCCACGATGGAATTGCAGAGGACATCGCGATACGGCAAAGACAGCTTTGCCTTCACACCGCAACCGACCTCTGCCTGCGCGCCGCGCGAGACCTTTCCGCCGCCAGAAACGCCCGACTACCACGCAATCTTTGGGCCGGCACTGCGGGCCCCTGGCCGAACAGGGTGATTTCGCTGGAGGTGCTGCGCCGTGGCGGCACAGTGAGACGTTTTGACCATGGCGGTGGACGTGGTCTGAACCGGTTCCCGGCGTGGCCGGTGGTACTCGATCTCTGCCTGTCGACGACATTCGTCATGGCGCGCCAAGGCCTTGCCGACAGGTTGCGCGCTCAGGGCGTCGACAAAATGATGCCGCAGGACAAAGCCATCGAGATCGCCTCCGGCGACGGCGATCCATCCTTTGCCCACCTGCCGGCTGCATTCACCAGGAAACGCCCCAGCCGACCGCGTGTATTGTACGCACCGGGCCTTCTGCGTGGTCTGAAGCAGACGGTGCCGGCGCAGATGCCGGATGTCCTGTATCTGGACTGGCAGTACCGCCTGATCAAACAATTGCAGAAACTGCCAATTGACCTGGTCTGCCGACCGCATCCCAATATGCGTGCTCTTGGCAGCCTGCGGACGCAACCGATCGCCGATCTCATCGAACCCAGTCCGGTGCCCTTTGAATCCAGCTTGCCGGAAGTCGACGTGGTCTTGCTGGACCAACCTCACTCGACGACCTTCTATTCCGCCATCTGCACGGACCGCCCAATCGCGCTGATCGACTTCAGGACCCCGTATTTCGATACGGCCGCAACGGAACTCATCGACGCGCGCTGCCGCATAATTCCGGCAGGCTTTGACGCACGCAATCGCCCGATGGTGGATTTGCAGGCTGTTGCCGCAGCACTTCTCGATGAGCCTGAGCCCGTCGACAATACGGCGGTTCGCAAACTGCTCATCGGCGAGCTTTCGGAACCCTAGGACGGCTTGCACGCGACAACGATGAACTCTTCGGAACCGCGACTCGCGTCGAGCAAAAAATCATGGCGCAGCACTTCGATCGACTCGACATTGAAATCAGCGAACAGACCGGTCAGCTCGGTCGCGCTGAAGAAATGCTTCTGACCGAGACCTTTGAAGACGCCGCCGGTGAAGTCGGTCCAGTCGCCGTCGCCCAGGTTGCGGCCGAAACGGAGTTGCGGGTGACGATCGGAAAAGTTAATTCCGAAGTAGACGCCGCCCGGCGCCAGGACACGCCATATCTCGCGCACCATCACGGGAAGCTGCGCTGCGCAGTTCTGGCCGAGCGACTGCCGGTCGATCACAGCGTGAAAATGGTTGTCCGGAAACGGCAGGCGGGAAAAGTCGGCGGTCAAGAACTTGGCAGCATCGACGTCACCGCGGATCGTTTGCGCGGCCGAGAGGCTGAGGTGTACAGCGGTCGGCGCACTGTCAACAGCGTAGGCATCGAAACCCTCAGCCACGAGGAACCGGGCGTGATTGCCCCCGCCGCAGCCATAGTCGAGGATCCGGGTGTTCGGGCGGTCACCAGCACCGAACCGCCGCAGCACGAAACTGACGACCAGGTCGTAGGGATACTGATTGACCTTACGGCCGCTCCGGTAAATCTCCTCCCATAGACCGGTGCCTCCGGACGACGCATCGTCAGAATTCTTCATGCAAATCCTCACTCCAAAGATTACTGCGAGCGAAACGGCCTCGGTTATCAAACCGTCGCAAAGCATTGTGCTTGTCGATGTCGGCAGCACTGTTCTCAAGGGGGCCAGTATCGATGGCCAGCAGACGCTGCGGAGTTTCTACCATGTGCGCCAGCATGACGCACCAGTCGCCAAGCAGGTTGAAGCTTTCGTCGAAGACGTCGCTGACCGCGACACCGCCGACATCCGGATTTGTTCGTCGGCCAACGGAGGCCTTCGTGTCGGCATTGTCTGCCTCACACGCCGTTTCAGCGGTGCCGCCGCGGCGCATTCATTGGCGATCGTCGGTGCCAACGTGGTCTACATCCGAGAGCTGCGGGAACTGGCGCACAGCGGCACCATAACGGCGGGAGCTCCCCCGGTGGATGTACTGGTTCTGGTCGGTGGTGTTGACGCGTTCGACAATGAGCGGGCGGTTGCCGCGTTTCTGGACGCCGACCTTTCCGCCTTGTCATATGACAGGATCATGTTCGCCGGCCATCGCGCGGCAGCAGAGCGGCTGAGCCAGCACCATCCGGACCTCGAGATCGTGTCCAATCTCATGCATCAGCGGTTGAATGCCGAAGACGGCGCGCTGGCAGACCGTATCCGCCTGACCTACCTCGACGACATCACAAGCAAGAAAGAGCTGAATGCACTGACAAGCTACTCACTCCGCCTAATAGAACCAACGCCAGCCGTGGTTTCGCGCGCGTTCTCCCGCATCTTCACGCGGCTGAGTTCGCCCGCATTGCTGTTGGACATTGGCGGCGCCACCACCGACGTTCACTTCACCAAGGAGTTGCTGGATGAAGAGCGCATTTCGGGCACCCTGACCAACTACCCGGCGGTGGCACGCTATGTCTATACCGGTTTCGGTGTCTTCGCCTCCCGAAGTTCGACCCTGCAGGCCTTTGTTCATCATCCGCGCTGTATCGACTTCCTGGCCGGTCTTTATGGCGACGCTTCGCGCGAAATCTATCTCGACCTTCTGGATGGCAAGGCATCCGACCGACTGCTATTCGAGGCCTGCATTCTCCTCGCACTTTGTGGAGCATCGGCGCTGGACAGTGATGACCATGCACGAATGCCGGAAGAGCCTCCGCCGCTTCTGCTCAACCGCCTGGCAACGCTCGCAATTACCGGCGGCGGCGCGAAGGTTCTTGATGAATCGATCGTGCGAAGAGCGTTCGCCTTGGTCGCAGGACCCGAAATTCCAGTCACGGTGCTGATCGACCATGGATACTGCTGGTGGACACTTGGCCTGTTGGACGAACAACAGATCACGCCGCAAATTTGGAAATCCGCAAATGTCTGATACGCAAGCCCGCAACGCGCTTTCGGAGTTTTTCGCTTTGAGGGGGAAGACACTGCCCGACGGCGACGTGGACCTATTCGAGGGCGAAGTGATCGACTCGATGGAATTGCTCGAGCTCGTTGTCTGGCTGGAGCAGGAACACGGCATCGCGATTCCACAAGATGCCATGTCCGTCGATAATTTCCGGACCCTAGATCGCATTGCCCAGACCATCGCCGAAAAAGGCTGACTGAAGGGTCATTCGTGCCTTCGCAGGATCAGTACGAATGGACGGATGGCGTCTACAGCGGTTTGCTCCGTCCAGGACCCCGGCCGATTACGTTCCTGCATGGTCTGTGCGGCGCAGCCATTCACTTCGACGGCGCATTCGACGCCGATTGCCTTGAGGGTCGAGGGCTTCTGGCACTCGACCTGCCGGGATTTGGCAACAGCGCAAAATCGGATGCGACGGGCATCGAGGATCAGGTTGCCGCTTGCCGGGCGGTCATGTCGGAGACGGGGTTCGAGGGCGGTTGGCTGGTCGCCCATTCGATGGCGTCGTCTGCGGCCGCACGGTTAGGCGATGGCATGGCCGGCGTCATTCTGCTTGAAGGCAATCTGGTCGCCGAAGATTTAGAATTTTCAGACTGGATTCTCGGGATTCCTGAAGACGAGTTCGAGGCCGAGTTTGCCAGGCTGCAAGCGACGGCTGAGATGAACCTGCGCTTCAAGACGCGGATTGCCGACCCTGCGTTGCGCCGCCGCTATGCCGAGACCTGGCGCCAGTGCAGGCCATCCACCGTGCGCGGAGTGGCAGCGGAGATAAATGCCGACACCCGCGCCGGCACTCAGATCAGGCTGCTGGCAGGCAGGCATCGTCCGGTATGGCTCTATTCCGGCGACCAGCGGCCGGCCGCATCGGTCGACCACTTTCGCGTCCGGACTATTCCTGCGGCAGGACATTTTCTGATGTTCGACAACCCGGACGCGGTCTATGCCGCAATAGGGGAAGACGCTATCTGATGTTAAGCTCGATGATCGTTGAACTGGGCAGGCGCGCAGAAACCGACGCGGACCGTACGTTGCTCGTCGACGGACCGGTTCGATTGACATTCGCGGAAGTCTGGCATCGTACGCTATCCATCGGCACATGGCTGCGCAGCACCGGGGTCAAGCCCGGTGACCGGGTGGGCGTGCTGATGAGCCGAAGTCATGAACAGGCGCTGGCACAGCTCGGGATCCTCGCGTCGCACGGCGTTTTCGTGCCGATCAGCGACCTGCTAAGAGAAGGGCAGGTCCAGTACATCGTCGAAAACTGTGGCATCACACATGTCATTGTCGACGCCGACAAAATCGACCGTCTCGGCCATCTGGCCGACAAGTTGACACTCGTTCTCGCCGGCGGGCAGGCGAGCGATCGCACCAGCTTCGGATCGATCATGGACGTTGGCGCAGCCGAACCTTGCGCCCGGGTTATCGGCAGCGACAACGCTGCAATCATCTACAGCTCCGGCTCCACAGGTATGCCGAAAGGCATTGTGCTTTCGCATCGTAACCTTTGGGACGGCGCACGTATCATTTCCAATTATCTCAAGCTCGGCCCGGACGACCGGTTGGCCCAAATCCTCTCGCTGAATTTCGATTATGGCCTGAACCAACTCTTCGACTCGATCCTGGTGGGCTGCGAGCTGCATTTCCACACCTTCCATTTCCCCAAGGATGTGTTCGCTTTCCTGCGCGATAGCGAAATCACGACACTTGCGCTTATGCCGGTGTTCCTGAACCGACTGTTTGATCCGCGTTTTTTCAAAGCATCTTTTGCAGAAGGGATCACCACACTGCGCCGCATCACGACGACGGGTGGACGGATGCCACTACCGACAGTGCGGGCAATTCGTGAAGCGTTCGCAGAAACCGATCTCTATCTCATGTACGGCCTCACCGAGTCTTTCCGCTCCACCTACCTGGAACCGGAGCAGGTTGACCGCCGACCAAATTCGATCGGCCGCGCCATCCCCGACGTCCAGATCATGGTCCTTGATCCCGATGGCAACGAATGTCCGGCAGATGTGCCCGGCGAACTCGTGCATCGCGGCGGCGTGATGGCCAAGGGCTACTGGCAGGATGAAGCCCGAACCCGCGAACGCTTCCGTCCGTGGCGGGATGCATCGGGCAACGTGGAAACTGTCGTCTATTCCGGCGATCTCGTGCGCCGGGACGCTGAGGGCTACATCTATTTCATCGGACGCCGCGACAACATGATCAAGACGTCGGGCCACAGGGTGAGCCCCGAAGAGATCGAACGTTGCGTCGAGACCATGCCCCAGATCGACGACGCGGTGGCGTTCGGGCGCGAGCACCCAGTGCTGGGTGAAGAGGTCGTACTGATCTGTACCCGGGCAGATGCCACAGCGCCTGTCGATGACGTCGAAGTGAAAGCCTATGTACGAGAACGGCTGGCGCCCTACATGGTGCCGCAGCACATACTTTTCACCGACGCTTTCGGCGTGACGGCCGGCAATCAAGGCAAAGTCGACCGGGATACGGCCAAGCGCTGGGCCATCGAAGCGCTGGCAGGCAGGTGAAAAGACGATCAACAGACGACCTGGTCGCCATATTGCGCGATCTTGGGGTCGCGCCCGGCGATCGTCTGATGGTGCATTCCTTCCTGCCGGCGGTTGGCCTGGTGGATGGCGGCCTGACCGGATTCGAACTGGCATTGCGCGAGGCGGTTGGGTCGGAAGGAACGCTCATCGTGCCGACCTTCACTTACTCGTTCCGCCGCGGCGAAGTTTTCGATCCGGCAAACTCACCATCGACGGTCGGTGTACTCACGGAACATTTGCGCAAACAAGTGGACGCTGTGCGCAGTCCATGCCCGCTGTTCTCGATGGCCGCCATTGGAGCGGACAGTCGATATCTGATGGAGCGCCGCAGCCCCCGCTGTTTCGGCAAAGACAGCGTCTTCAAATCCTTGTTCAGCGCCGGCGTCAAAATTGCCGGCCTCGGCGTCGACTGGGACCATGGATACACCTTCTTTATGCACCTGGAGCGCTTGGCACAGGTTCCATTTCGTGCCGACCGCATCTTTGCCGGCCAAACGAGACAGAAGGACGGCTCGCTGGTGGACGATGAAGCCGTGCATTTCGTACGCCGAGACGATGTCGTGTGGAAGCGCAATCGCGGCCCGTTCTGCCGTCAGCTCGTCGCTGAAGGGCGGGTGCAGGAAACCGTCCACGATGGCTGCCCATTCCGACTGTTCGACTCCCGTCTTGTTGCCCCGCGCACCCTGGACGCCTTACGCGAAGACCCATGGTGCATGGCGATGGCCGCGGAATGACCGTGTCGCCCGTTGTCGTATTTGGTGTCGTTGGCAACGACATTCATGTGGTCGCCAACCGGATCCTGCATCTCTGCCTCGAGCGGCATCGCTTCCGTGCCGTCAATCTCGGTACCAACAACATGCCTGAGGACTTTGCCGATGCCGCATTGGAAGTGGCGGCGAATGCGGTCCTTGTGTCATCGCTGAATGGCGAGGCGGCACACTGGTGCCAGGACTTCCGCCAGCTCTTCAACGAACGCGGCCTGACAGACGTGACTATATATCTCGGCGGGAATGTCGTGACCGGCGACCGCCCGAAGGAAGAAGTCCAGGCGCTGTTTCAGGGCTATGGCATTGATCGCGTCTACTATGGCTATGTTGATTTCGATGAGATTCTGGAAACATTGTCGGAGGACCTGAATGGGTCTGCCTAGCCCATCGGCCCGGCTGCGCGACTTCGACACGCTGCGGCTCCGCATCCTCGAGAATGTGCCCGCGGGACCACTATCGCCGACGGAAACAGCCGACTGGCTTGCCCGGCTTCCGGACGCACGCTTTGCCGCAATTGCCCTGGCCGCACCGCGCACACGCCCATTGATACAGCCGAGGGGCGGATTTGCCCGCTTCGCGCCACAGCGCGACCTTTCACGCGCCTTGTGGGATGCCGGCGCTGACTTCATCCCGCTTACCATCGACAGCCATACCCGGCACAATGACTATCGTACCGCCCAGACCCTGATGGAGCGGAGTGAGATGGAGGACCAGAACCTCCTGAATGGTTACCCCCTGGTCAATCACGGCCACCGCGAAAGCCGGCATCTCTACGATACGATCGAAGCCCCCGTCTCACTGCGACACGGCACCCCCGACGCCCGACTGCTGGTAGAAGTCGCGCTGGCAACCGGCATTACCGAGATCGAAGGCGGTGCCCTCACCTATACGCTGCCATATTCCCGCGGCTACCCGTTGCCGCGCGCCCTTGCCAACTGGCAATACTGCGACCGACTTGCGGCAGAGATGTCTACGCCGGAACGGCCGATCCACCGCGAATCCTTCGGCGTACTGACCGCGACCATGGTGCCGCCATGCATCGTCGCAGCAATCGAACTTTGCGAACTGCTGCTGGCCGCCGAGCAGGGTGTGATGTCGTTCGCCTTCAGTTTCGGCCAGACTGGCTCGCTGCTGCAGGATCTGGCATTGGCCAAAGTGCTGCGTGAGGCGGCGCACGACTATCTGACGCGTTTCGGGTTCAGCGATCTGCGCACGCATCTCGTCTTTCACCAGTGGATGGGTGCGTTTCCCGCTGACTATGACCATGCCAATGCCTTGATTGCGACGTCGGCACAGACGGCGGCCATGGTCGGCGCCGACAAGATCATCACCAAGACCAAGGAAGAAGCGCGCGGGATACCGACAATAGAGAGCAATTGCGAGGCGGTTCGCCTGGTGCGCTACACGCTCGACCGACAGATGCCGAACGGGCTGACGGAATGCGAGACCGTCGCCGCAGAGGCGGACCGGATCCGTTTGGAAACGGATGCGATCATGCAGGCGATTTTCGAGCAGCCACAGCAGGCGTTCTGGGCATCGATTGCCCAGGCGTTCTCGGACGGACTGATCGACGTTCCGTTCGCCCCCCACGAATCCAATGCTAATCGCCTTGTCACCCAGCGCGGCTACAGCGACGGCGTCTATATTGTCGAGCCAGGCGCTCTGCCGATCCCGAAGCATTTGCTCGACGAGGAGCAGGCCCTCGCCGCCGCAGCAGGTGAGCGGACCAACGATCCCGGATCCTTCAAGGCCATGATGCGGGACATCAATCTCATGGCAGCAGTGTAGACAGACCGGCGATGCTGCGAGCCAATCTTGCCCCTGTCGAGGCGATCCTTGCGTCCCAGCAACGGCGTCAACTGAATGACGGGCCAACGCCCGTCCAGCGGTTGCGGCGGCTCGAGCAGCATCTCGGCACCGACGTCGAACTCTGGATCAAGCGGGACGATCTGATCCGGCCGATGTGCGGCAACAAGGTGCGCTATCTCGAATTCGTGCTGGGTGCCTATGATGGCGCACGAGCTGACTGTCTCATTCATTGCGGCGGCATCACTTCGAACTATCTGGCACAGATCGCCATGGTCTGCGCCGCCGAAGGCATTCCCGCCCACCTGATCGTTCTTGGCGAAAGACCGGAGACATTGCAGGCCAATGTCCTCGTCGAAGAGGTTTTCGGCGCCAATGTACAGTTCCGCCCCGGCCGGTTCGGCACATCGTGCAGCCAGTTCAAATCTCAGCTTGCACAGAAACTGAAGGACGACGGTCGACACCCCTATGTCATAGACCATCCGTTCTCCAACTTTTCGGCGATCCTCGGCTACATGGCCTGTTATATCGAACTTACCGGGCAGGTCGCCGAGCACGACGCACCGCAGCCGGACCACATCTTTCTTTGTTCGGCCGGGAACTCGTACCTCGGCCTTCGGTTGGCCGATGACCTTGCCGGTAACGGTCTGGCGATCACCACTTGCCCGCCCCTGCACTGGAGTGAATCCGGTCTCGACGCCATAGCGCCGGACCGCGAAGCTTTCCTGCGCAAGAAGGCCGACGAGTTCCGTGAATTCTGTGGCGCTTCGTTTGGCGATCCGGAAATCGATGTCGATGTCAGTCAGGTTGGTGACGGCTACGGACAGGCGACCGCAGCATCGATCACCGCCGTCCGTCTGCTGGCTTCGACCGAAGGCATTCTGCTTGATCCGATCTACACCGGAAAGGCGATGGCCGTAATGCTTAACCGCATTCGCGATGGCCGGTTCGCCAGCGGGACCCGCCTGCTGTTTTTACACACCGGCGGCGCGCTCAACCTGTTCACTTATGCCAAGGCTTTCGACGCACATGCAGGCTCCAACCACTGATCCTTCCACCACCCCTCCAGCCGTGGACCTGGATGAGCTTGGCGACTGGATGCACAGTCTGCTTGAGCGTCTGTTCCCGATCTGCCGCAGCCTCACCGGGCCTGGCAATCGCGAAACGCTGCAGATCCTGTCGGAGACAGTGCCTTTGACCGTCGATGAGGTCCCTTCCGGCAGCAAGGTGTTCGATTGGACGGTACCCGACGAGTGGCGGCCGCGAAGTGCCGAGATCATTGGCCCCGACGGGAAGATTTACGCAAGCTTCGCCGCCAACAATCTGCACCTGATCGGCTACTCGGAGCCGGTTGATGCCGAACTCGATCTTGAAGACCTGTTGCCGCGGATCCGGTCGTTGCCCGACGAACCTGACCTCATTCCCTATGTCACCAGCTACTATAACCGGGACTGGGGCTTCGCAATGACGGATCGGGAACGACGCTCGCTGCCGCCGGGGCGGTATCGCGTCAAGATCGATGCAGATCTGTCGCCCGGCTCACTGAGCATCGGCGAAGCGCTCCTCCCCGGAGCCAGTGACCGCGAAGTTCTCATTTCGACCTACATCTGCCATCCTTCGATGGCCAATGACAATCTTTCCGGCGTCGTCGTGGCTGCTGCTCTGTATCGGCTTATTGCCTCGCTTAAGAAGCGGCATTGGACCTACCGCTTCGTCTGGCTGCCTGAAACCGTCGGTGCGATTGCCTGGCTGTGGCAGCATAAGGATCAAGTCATCGGGCGCACTCACGCCGGCATAGTCTTCAGCTGTGTGGGTGACGATGGGCCACTGAACTGGAAGAGTTCCCGCCGCGGGAATACTGAGATGGACCGGATTGCAGAGACGGTTCTGTCGCAGATGTCACCGGACAATATTGTCGCGCCGTTCTCGCCGGCCAAGGGAAGCGACGAACGGCAATACTGCTCGCCAGGCTTCAATCTGCCGATCGGCCTGCTGACCCGTTCCGTACCCGGTCGCTTTCGCGAATATCATACGTCCGGCGACACGCCCAGCTATGTCACGGCTGGCGGGCTCGCCGGGACCTTGGCGGCGGCCTTCTCGATGGTACGGGGGCTGGAAGCAAACGCCGTGCGCTGGAAGCGGGTTGATCCATTCTGCGAGCCCATGCTGTCGCAGCATGGCCTCTATCATACCACCAGCATCCGCAAAGAACCGGGCTACGACGTCCGCACCGACCCGTTAGTCGCCCTGCGCTGGGTCCTCAACTACTGCGACGGCGCACACAGTCTGCTGGATGTGGCAGAGATTTCCGGCGTGTCGATTTCTGCACTTGGCGACGCCGCTGTGCGGGCCGGCGCCGCCGGTATCCTGCAACCACATCCCTAGCAATGTGAGGAAGTAACTTATGCGCCTTCTATCCGAGCGCGTCGGCCGGATCATCGATGCGAGAAGCGGCGACGTCACGTCGCCAGCCGGACTTGCCACAGAGATCGAGCAGCGTGCCGGACGGCTTGCGGCCGCAGGCGTCGGCCGCGGCGACCGTGTGATCATCCGTCATGGCGGCACGGCGGTTTTCTTTGCCGATCTGTTCGCAGTCTGGCGTGTTGGCGCATGCGCATGCTGCGTCAACCCCGGCACGACGGACCCGGAGCTTGCCAACCTGGCTGCTTTCGTGGCCGCCAAGCTTGTCCTGTCTGGCAACGGCCAGGCCCAACCGGAAGGCTTGGACGCGCCCTGTCTGCAGTCGGCGGACACCACGCTGCCATCGACGGAGCCTGCGACAGCATCACATCAGGACGACGATGCGCTCATCCTGTTTACGTCCGGAACCACCGGCGATCCCAAGGGCGTGCTGCACACGTTCCGATCATTGATGGCCCGTGTCGCCCTCAATCAATTCCAGATCGGGGACGCCGATCTTGCAACGACACTTTGCGTTCTGCCGACCCATTTCGGGCATGGCCTGATCGGCAACTGCCTCACCCCTCTGCTGGCCGGCCAAACGCTGGTTCTGGCACCCGGCGGTGGTGTGCGCGAGGTCGCTGAGCTCCCCGGTCTGATCGACGAACACCGGGTGACGTTCATGAGTTCCGTGCCGTCCTTCTGGAAGCTGGTGCTGAAAATCGCCAAGCCGCCGCGCGAAGGCTCGCTGCGCCGCGTACATGTGGGTTCTGCGCCTTTGTCCGCCGAACTCTGGCAGGCGGTCTGCGGGTGGGCCGGCACCGATCAGGTGGTCAACATGTACGGAATCACCGAAACGGCCAACTGGCTCGCCGGCGCATCGGCACGCGAGGGCATCGGCGATGGACGCATCGGCAAGATGTGGGGCGGTCATGTCGCCGTCCTTGGCGAGGACGGTGTCCTGCGAGCGCAGGGCGACGGCGAAATTCTGGTTCAATCGCCGTCACTGATGAAAGGCTACTACAAGCGGCCAGACCTCACCGACCCGGTGCTTCATGACGGTTGGTTTCACACCGGCGACATCGGCCGCATCGACGACAATGGCGTCGCCTGGCTTACCGGTCGGGCCAAGTATGAAATCAATCGTGCCGGCATCAAGATCCACCCCGAAGACATCGACATCCTGCTGGAACGGCACCCGGATGTTCATGAGGCATGTGCCTTCGCCATCCCCGATGAAGTGTCCGGCGAGGCCGTCGGCGTGGCCGTGCACCTTGCCGACGAGGCAGCGCTCGACGCGAGCGGGCTGAGAGACTGGTGCGCTGGTCAGTTGGTCCGCGAAAAACTGCCCGGCCGCTGGTGGATTGTCGACGCCATCCCGAAAACGGACCGAGGAAAGATCAACCGCTCCGTTGTGGCTGACGTCTGCCTGGCCAGGAAAGCCGACCTGTGAAGTTGGAACTGGACACGCCACGCTTTCGTCTGCGTCCGTTAACCGCAACGGACGTCACCGAGCGATATGTCGCGTGGCTTAACGACCCGGAGGTCAACCGCTACCTTGAAGTGCGCTTCGCCAGACAGACGCCGGACAGCGTCAAGGCCTATGTGACCGGCCATGACAACGAACGTCGCTTCCTCTGGGGCATCTTTACGCCGGACGGACTTCACATCGGCAACTATTCCCTGGTCGCCGAACCGGAACATGGTCGCGGTACGCTTGGCGTCATGATCGGTGATCGCGACTGGTGGGGACAGAATGCCGTGCAGGAAACCCGTGCTGCCATCCTCGACTTCTGCTTCGGGGAATTGAGCCTCGCCAAGGTCGGGGGCGCCTGCTACGCCAACAACCGGCCGGCAATCTACAACTACCAGCGGCAGGGGTTTGCCGTCGACGGCGTGCGCAAGTCGCATGCCATTTGCGACGGCCGGCGCGTTGACGTCATCATGTTTGCGATGTTCGCTGACGTTTGGCGCGACAAGCGAGCGCAGGCAGGAGAAACCGGATGAGCAACGCTGTGGACCTGCTGGCAGTCGCGTTTGACGTGCCGCGGGAACAGATTCCGACAGATGCTTCGCTTGACAGCTATGAACGCTGGGACAGCCTTGGCCATGTGTCGATCCTGATGAAGATCGAAGAAACCCTGGGCCGGGAACTCGAGGCGGAAGAGGCGCTGGCCATAGTCGATATTGCCAGCGTGCAGACATTGCTGGACAAGGCCCATGCCTGAAACGCTGGTGACCATCGCCGGACGCCCGATCGGCCCAAGCCATCTGCCGTACATCGTTGCCGAACTCTCCGGCAACCACAACGGCGACCTCGACCGCGCCTTCGCATTGATGAAGGCCGCCAAAGCTGCCGGTGCCGACGCGATCAAAATCCAGACCTACACCGCCGACACCATAACGATCGACTGCGACCGCCCGGAGTTCCGGATCGAGAGCGGATTGTGGAAAGGTCGTACGCTGCATGATCTCTACGGTGAGGCGCATACGCCGTGGGACTGGCACGACAAGCTGTTCGACATGGGGCGTAACCTTGGCATTCCGGTGTTCAGTACCCCCTTCGACTTCACAGCCGTCGACCTGTTGGAACAACTCGGTGCCCCGGCATACAAGATCGCTTCGTTTGAAGTGGTCGACCTGCCTCTTATCGAGCGATGTGCGAAGACAGGCAAACCGCTGGTGATTTCGACCGGCATGGCCGACCTTGCGGAAATCGCCGAAGCGATGGGAGCCGCCAACAAGGCAGGAGCCAGCGAAGTCGTGCTGCTGCACTGCGTCAGCGGCTATCCGACGCCGCCACAAGACATCAATCTGCGGACCATGCCGCACCTCGCCGAAGCGTTTTCGGCTGTCGGCGGGCTTTCCGATCACACGCTTGGCACCGCCGTCTCGGTGGCAGCCGTCGCGCTCGGCGCCTGCTTCATCGAAAAACACGTGACGCTGCAGCGTTCCGACGGCGGTCCGGACGCCGCGTTCTCGCTCGAGCCGGACGAGCTGGGCGAGCTTGTGCGCAGTTGCCGCGATGCCTGGCTGTCGCTGGGCCAGGTCAACTATGCCCGCAAGGCCAGTGAAGCCGACAATCTGACGTTCAGGCGTTCGCTGTTCGCGGTGACTGACATCCGCGCCGGCGAGATGTTTACCAGCGACAATGTCCGCTCTATTCGTCCGGGCCACGGTCTAGCGCCGAAGTTCCTGCCACAGGTGTTGGGGCGCCATGCTGCGCGCGACATCGCCAAAGGCGAACCGATCGACTGGGCGCTCCTGAATTGAATGCCCGCCTTGCCCTCGGCACCGCGCAGTTCGGCTTCCACTACGGCGTGTCCAATCGCCTTGGCCAGCCCAAGCAGGATGAAGTCACCCGGATACTGGACATTGCGGCCGATGCCGGTATCGAGCTGCTCGACACGGCCTGCTTATATGGCGACAGCGAGAAAGTGCTCGGCGACGCCGGCGTTACGAACATGCCGTTTCGCATTGTCACCAAGACACCGGGCTTCGCAGAGACACGAGACCCCGCCGTGCTTCGCGCAACATTCGAGCAGTCATTGCGCAACCTTCGCCTCGATCGCGTCTACGGACTGCTCGTCCATCATGGGTGCGATCTTCTGGCCGACGACAGCGAACGTCTCTTCCACGAAATGCAGCACCTGCATGAACGCGGCCTGGTCGAGCGACTGGGCGCGTCCGTATACGAACCGGAGGAGTTGCAGCTTCTGCTTGGGCGCTTTCCTCTCGACATCGTGCAGATCCCCGGCAACGTGCTCGACCGACGCTTCTGCGACGATCGCACGCTCGACGATTTCCGCAGCCGCGGCGGCATCGTCTGCGTCCGGTCGATTTTTCTGCAGGGGCTGCTGCTCATGCCGCCCGCAGACGTGCAGGCCGTGCATCAAGAGCCGGTGAAACGCTTTCAGGCGGCGGCCACGGCCGCGGGCCTCACCGCCATGCAGGCAGCTCTCGCCTATGCGCGTGAGTTGAAGGCCGACCATGTCGTCGTCGGCACCAACAGCGTGGGCGAGCTTGGCGAGATCCTGGGGCAATGGAATGCCCCGCTTGCGGCTCACCTCGACTGGCCCGCCCTGGCCTGCAACGATCCCGACGTGATCGATCCGCGGCGCTGGCAGCAGTAACGCACCATGGCCGGAACCATCGCCATCATCCAGGCACGCATGACCTCGACCCGGCTACCGGGCAAGGTGCTGGCGGATCTCTGCGGCGCGCCTCTGCTCGAACGCATGATTGAACGCGTGGGTCAGGCGCAACGGATCGATGGCATCGTCGTTGCGACGACGACCAAAGCCACTGACGATCCGGTCGCCACGCTCGCCGCCAGATTGAAGGTCAGCAGCTTTCGCGGCGACGAGGCCGACGTACTCGGACGCACAGTGGGAGCTGCAGCATTGGCCGGTGCAGACACCGTTGTCCGCCTGACGGCCGACTGTCCGCTGCACGACCCGGTCCTGATCGACAATGCCGTGGCCGGTTACCTTTCTGGCGGGTGGCAGTACTACGGCAACGCCGTGGAGCGAACCTATCCCGACGGTCTTGATGTCGAAGTCTTCTCCCGGGCCGTGCTCGATCAGGCCGACCGCGAGGCGGAACATCCGTATCTGCGGGAGCACGTCACGCCGTGGCTAAATGGCAGCCGCCCCGACATCGGCTGCGGAAACATCAGGCGCGGCGCAATGCGATTCGAAGCGGACTTCGCCCATATCAGATGGACAGTCGACACGGCCGCCGACCTGGATCGCGTTCGACGCCTTTGGAAATTGGCGCCGAGCAAGTTCACCTGGCTCGAGCTGCTGTCTGTGGCAACTCGGGAACCGGATCTGCTCGGCGTGACATGACCCTGTCCATCCGTCCTGTTGTGTCAAGTGATGCCGATCTGCTTTTTGACTGGGTCAATCGACCGGACAGTCTTGCCGCAAGTCTTCGCACAGAGCAGCCGGTGCAACGTCCGGAGCACGATCGCTGGTTCGCGGCTCGGCTGAATGACGACGACGCGGCAATATTCGTCGCTGAAGACGACGACGGGCCCGTCGGACAGGTCCGGCTGCAACATACCGACGGCGGAACGGAAGTATCGATCTACGTTGCCGAACATGGCCGGCGTCGCGGCGTTGCGATGGAACTGCTGACCCATGGACGCCAGCAGGCGAAGCGACGCTGGCCCGGTTCGCGCCTCATCGCCCGCGTGAAGTCTGAAAATGCGGCGTCGAGACAGTTGTTCGAACGGGCCGGTTACCGGCTGCAGCAGGATATCGGAGACCACCTTGTGCTGGAACGGGAATGCCAATGACTAAGCGCGTTTTCGATCGCAGTGAGCAGCTGTTCGCCCGCGCACTGGAAACTGTCCCCCTGGCAACGCAGACGTTTTCCAAATCAGCTCTGAGTATGGTCAAGGGTGCATCGCCCCTGTTCCTCCAGTCCGGACAGGGCTGCCGGGTGTGGGACGTGGACGGCAACGAATATGTCGACCATGTCCTCGGCCTGCTGCCCATCGTCCTGGGCTACTGCGATCCGGATGTGGATCAGGCGATCCTTGAACAGCTTGGCCGCGGCATCGTGTTTTCACTCGCGACGGAATTGGAAGCCGAACTGGCCGAACGCCTGCGCGCCATGATCCCATGCGCCGAAATGTGCCGTTTCGGCAAAAATGGCTCCGACGTAACCAGCGCTGCGATCAGGCTTGCCCGGGCGGCGACCGGACGTGACCGGGTCGCCTTTTCCGGCTATCACGGCTGGCACGACTGGTACATCGGTGCCACCGCCCGTTCGCTTGGCGTACCGAAGGCCGTGCGCGATCTGTCCACGACATTTCCCTTCAATGACGCGGACGCCCTGGAGATGCATCTGCGCAGCGATCCCGATGGGTTTGCGGCCGTGATCCTGGAGCCGGAGACACTGGCCGCCCCGCAGCCGGATTTTCTCTCCCGTGTGCGAGAACTCACCGAGCAATATGGTGTGATCCTTGTCTTCGATGAAATCGTCACCGGTTTCCGCCTCGACATGGGCGGCGCGCAGAAGCACTACGGCGTCGTGCCTGACCTGGCCTGCTTTGGCAAGGCCTTGGGCAACGGCATGCCAATCTCCGCCTTGGTCGGGAGCCGCCGCATCATGAGGTTCATGGAGGATATCTTCTTCTCCGGTACGTTCGGCGGCGAGGCGTTGTCCCTTGCGGCTGCATTGGCAACGCTGGCAAAACTCGAACGCGAGGATGCCGTGGCAAAGATTCACGCCCACGGCCGGGCATTGAAGACCGGGGTACACGACATCCTGCAACGGCGCGGACTGACCGACGTGATCAAGGTCATCGGCGGTGACTGGTGGCCCGGGTTGCAGGTCGTCCCGTCGCCGGAGATGGACGACATTCTGCTGACAAGCCTGCTGCGGCAAGAACTTCACGCCAATGGCGTTCTGCAACTCGTTACGTTCAACATCAGCCTTTCGCATACCGCCCCCGGCATTCTCGAAGAAACCTTGCAGCGTTGGGATACCGCCGCGGCCGGCCTCGCCGATCACCTGCAGTCGAACGACCCGCACGCCCGGCTACGGGGTGAACCCATCCGCCCGATCTTCCAGGTACGTCAGTAGGCAAACGGCGGCGTGTGCTGCGGCTGCAGTCCGCGAAACGCCTTTACGCATGATCCGATGGTGACCAACGGCTTCCGAAACATCTGGCCGCTGCTTCGCAGCTATCCCCGGCAAAGTGTGCTGATTGTCGTGCTGCTTCTGTTTGCCGGCATTGCCGAAGGATTCGGCATCGCGACGGTCATGCCCCTGCTGTCTACCGTCGTAGGCGGCGACTCCGGCGACAGCAAGCTGACAGGCATTGTCTATGCTGCCTTCGCAACCTTGGGCCTGCCGGTGACATTGTCAGGCATGTTGCTTGTCATTGTCGTCGGCATGCTGCTGAAAGCGGCACTTGTCCTGCTGGCCATGTCGGAAGTTGCCAAGGCGATGTCCTTTGTGTCGCATCGACTGCGCTTGACGCTCATGCGCGCGCTGATGAAGGCCGACTGGCGCTACTTCACACTGCAGTCGACAGGACAACTTGCCAACGCCCTGACAACCGAAAGCAACGGAGCGGCGGCGGCGTTCTTCGGTGCAGCCAAACTCTGCACGGTCGGCATCCAGGTTGTCCTCTATCTGGGGCTGGCGCTTCTGGTGTCCTGGCAGGTGACCGTGGCAGGACTGGTGGCAGGCAGCATCCTTTTCGTGTCGCTGAGCCGGCTCATTGGCGTCAGCCGCCGGGCAGGAAAGCAAGCGACGGTCGCCTACAACAATCTCACCGGTCGTCTGGTCGACAGTCTCGGCGGCATCAAGAGCATCAAGGTGAGTGCAGCCGAAGATCGGCTGGCACCGATGCTGGAGACCGACAATGTCGCGCTGTACCAGGCCCAGCGACGCCTTATGATCGCCAAGGAAGCTTTGACCGCGCTTCAGGAGCCGGTGATGGTCATTTTCATGGCCATCGGTCTCTTCGCCGTGGCCACGTTCTGGCCGGTACCGATCGAGCAGTTGATCATGATGGCGCTGCTGTTCCAGCGCACGGTCACCCGTCTCGGCCAACTGCAAAGTGCCTATCAGCAACTCGCCGGATCAGAAGCCCAGTACGAAGCGATCACGGCCAAGATTGCCAATGCCGAGACATCGCGGGAACAACACACCGGTACGGTGCAACCGACGCTCGACAAAGCGATCACCTTCGACGGGATCAGCTTCGCATACGGCGACAAGGATGTCCTGCGTCACGTGAGCCTGACCTTACCGGCCGGGCAGATGTCCCTCATCTTCGGCCCGTCGGGTTCCGGCAAGAGCACGCTCGTCGACTTGCTGACGGGCCTGCGTTTGCCACGAAGCGGGCAGATCCTGATCGACGGCACGCCGCTTGCGCAGATCGACATTGCAGCATGGCGCCGCCGCATCGGCTACGTGCCACAGGAACTCTTTCTGTTCCACGACACCATCCTCAACAACATCACGCTCAACGACCCGGCGCTGTCGCGTGAGGACGCCGAACAGGCATTGCGTGCCGCCGAAGCGTGGGATTTCGTCTCACAACTTCCCGACGGCATCGACAGCATTGCGGGCGAGCGAGGAACCCTGTTGTCCGGTGGGCAGCGTCAACGCATCGCACTGGCGCGTGCCCTGGTGCGCAAACCGATGCTGCTCGTGCTCGACGAACCGACCACGGCCCTTGACCCACAGATCGAGCGGGAGATCTGCCGTACCCTTTCGCAACTGAGCGGCATCACCATCGCCGTGATCTCGCACCAGCAGCAGCTGCTCGATTATGCGGACTTCATCCACCGCCTGGCAGACGGTGCCGTCGTGGAGTCCGGTTCGGCACGGACACACAATAAAGCTTCAGCTCAATGATCCACCCCTCACCCAGCCAACAGGAACATGCGGTGGGAGGCAGCGTCTGCATTCACATCGGTCTGCCGAAGACGGCGACTACGATGCTTCAGAAGCATCTGTTCCAGCGGCATGCCCAGATCGCGCATGGCGCAATTGCCATGAAGTTCGGGACCTTCGATCCCGATGGCGCGACGACGCAACTGATCACCGATGTCTGCCGTGCCGTCGACTGGCATCCGGACCTGCACGCGCAGGCCGCGGATGATGCCCGTGGCGCACTGCAGGCCGAAGGCAAAGCGCTGGTGCTGTCCGAGGAAAGCATTTCCTTCAATGGCCTGATCGATCACGGTCTCGAGGCGGAAAATCTAGTTGACCGGCTAGACCGTCCCGCACGCCTGAAGAGCGTCTTTCCCGATGCCAGGATCATATTTGTCATTCGCCGGCCGGAAGACTGGCTGCGCGCCATCTATCTGCAGCGGATGAAAGGATACGGCCGCAAGCATCAGACCTACCTCAATCTGAGCGACTGGGTGCAGCAGCATTGGGAGGCCCGGGAACAGACGGCAAGCGTCGTGAGCAATCTGCGCTACGGCGCACTTGCCCATGCCTATGCTGAGGTCTTCGGGCACGACAACGTCTTCGTGCTGCCGTTTGAGCGGCTGGTCGAGGATAGCGCGGAATTTATTCGTGAGCTGGCGGAGATCATCGGCATCGATGCCGATGAGGCCGTTCGCATCGCCGCCGGCCAGCGCGAGAACGAAACGCTGACCCGTCGACAGCTTGTCGTCGGTCATGTCAGGGCCCATTCGCGCATTGGTCGGGTGCTGATCGACACGCCGGCTTTGCAAGGTGTCCGAAAAGCGCTCGCGCGCATTGTGCCCGGCCGCGAACCGGCGCGCCCGGAATTGCGATCGCAGCTGGCCGACCGGATCAGCGCCTACTGTGCCGACGATATTGCTGCCCTTGCCGCAGGATGGGACCTGCCACTGGCGCGCTATGGCTACCCGGTCTGAACCAGACCATGTGCGGGATTTTTGCACTCTTTCTGTCGCGGCCACTGACCGAGGCGGACATGGCGCTGGGCCGGGCCGGTACGGCACGTCTTGCGCATCGCGGTCCCGACGGCCAGGGCGAATGGTTTGACCGCGAGGCTGGGGTCTATCTCGGTCACCGACGCCTCGCCATCATCGATCCGGCCGATCGCAGTAATCAGCCGATGCTGTGCGACGGTCATGCGCTCACCTACAACGGCGAACTCTACAATTTTCGCGATCTGGCCGGACAGCTCCGCGCGACCGGCTGGGTCCTGGAAACAACGGGCGATGTCGAAGTCTTGCTGCTCGCCTGGCAGAAGTGGGGCCGTGCGTGCCTCGACCGTTTCGATGGGATGTTCGCATTCGCGGTATGGGATGGCAGCGAGGCCCATCTCGCCGTCGATGCATTCGGCGAGAAGCCGCTGTTCCTGGCCGAAACTGCCGACGGCTGCTACGTCTCGTCCGAACTGGAGCCACTGGCATCGCTCCTCAATCTGACGCCGACACTGACCGAAGAGTCATGGTGCGCCTACCTGAGCTACGGCAATCTGCATGCGCCGGACACTGCCTTTCGCGAAGTGCGGCGACTGCCCCCGGCCACTGTCGTTGCGGTTCGTGACGGTCGTCCCGGCTCTATCCAGCGCTATTGGTCACCGCCTTTCGGTGAACCCGCACGCGGTCCGATTGAACCTGTTCCTGAAGCGGGTCTGGATGCCATGGCAGAGGCGCTAGCGGACAGTCTGGCCGGTCGCCTGATCGCCGATGTACCGTTGGCGCTGTTCCTCTCCGGCGGGATCGATTCTTCTCTGGTTGCGGCTTTGGCCGCGACCGAACTGAAACAGGAACTGAACTGCCTGTCGGTCAGCTTTCCCCGTGGCGACGCCACGGATGAGGCACCGCGGGCTGCGGCCATCGCCTCCCACCTCGGCCAGCCCCACCACATCCTGCAGAACGACGATGATCCGTCGACGGCCGGACGCGGCCAACTGGTCGACATATTGCAGCAGCCGCATGACAACCTCAGCGCGCTTTCGGTTTTCCAGCTGTCGCGAACCGCAGCCCAGGAGTTCAAAGTCTGTCTCACCGGCATGGGCGGCGATGAACTCACCTTCGGCTATGGCAAACATGACCAGCTCTATCGTCGGCGCGATCTCTACGCGTTGCCGGAAACGGTGCGCAGGGCTGGCGGCGCCATGGCCGGCGCCGTGGCGCCGTTGTGGCCGCGCCTGGATCAGTTCCGCGCCGCCTATCTTGTCGCCGACCCGGAGCGCTACATCGCCCTGAAGGACTTTCCCGCGATAGATGGGCTGCGGCGGGTCCCCGGCTTCGCAGGCTGGGTCGAAAAGGAATTCGAGGACCTGTCAGGCCCAGCCTATCTCGCAGTTCCACGCTACGAACTGACCGAAGCATTGCCGAACGATCAGCTCATCGTTTACGACCACGCCAGCATGCGGGCGAGCCTCGAGCTACGCACGCCATTCCTCAACCGCCGCCTGCTCGAACTCATCGCCGGCTTCGACCCCAGGGCACTTCTTGCCTTCGGCCAGAAATCGGTCTTGCGTCGCCTGCTTGCCCGCTACCTGCCGGAACGCCTGTTCGACTATCCCAAGAGCGGTTTTCGCTTCCCCCATGACGTCTTCCTGGACAGCACCACCGCCTGCCTTCCGGCCCTGCCCGGCCTGACGCCCGATGTCGCCAACTATCTTTGGCAACGGCGGCAGAACGGTAAGGGCTGGACGCGCATTGGCGTGCGCCTGGCTTCCGCGGCGGAGTTCTTCTCACGTTATCCGGCCGGCGCCGCGTCATGACCGCACCGCGGATCGCCTTTCCCTTTGTCGGCGACACGATTGGCGGCAGCCATTTCTCGACCCTGCTGCTGATTCAGCAGCTGCCGAACTTCGGCTACAGTCCCCGCGTTGTCGTGCATGAACGCGGGCGCTTGAGCGACCATCTCGACGAGACTGAAATCGCCTATGACATTCTGCCTCTGCCTCACCTCTTGCGTGCCGGCGGCGGCCTGCGGCCGCTGATTGATCTCCTGCGGCTTTCACCGATTCTGTGCGGCTATCTCAAAGAGAACAACATCGCTCTGGCACACGGGAACGATGGCCGGGTGAACCAGACATGGGCCGTGCCGACACGGTTGAGCGGGCGATCATACGTCTGGCATCAGCGTGCGCGTTTCGATAACTCGCGGCTGCGCAGGTTGATCGCCGAACGCAGCAGTGCCGTACTTTGCGTGTCTGAGTTTGCACGCAGCCGATTGCCGACACCGTCCATGCGCCAGGCGGCAAACGTCATCCGGAACCCTTTCGACACGCAGGCAGCGCCGCCAGACAGGAACGCGGCACGACAGGCACTTCTGGACGTCATTGGCGTGAGCGGCGATGTGCTTGTCGTCGGCTTCTGCGGATCGCTGACAGAACAAAAGCGTCCCGATCTCTTTGTCGATGCGGCAGCCACGCTCGCCGCGGGCCATCCGAACATCCATTTCGTCATGATGGGAACGGACCGGGACGATCTCTGGCCGGCCATCGCCGCGCGTACCCAAAGCCTTGGCATCGACGACCGCGTCCATTTCATCGGCTTTCGGTCACCGGCAATCTACTGGCTGTCTTCGTTCGATCTGCTCATCGCCGCACAGGTCGAAGACGCGTTTCCGCGTGTCCTTGTCGAAGCCATGCTCGCCGGCACCCCGATCGTCGCCAGCCAGTCGGGGGGCCATGGCGAGATCATCGACGATCGCCGAACCGGCATGCTGGTGCCGGCGGAAGATGCCGTCGCGCTTGCCAAAGCCGGCAAGGCCCTGCTGGACAACCCAGCATTCGCCAGGACGGTAACGGACGCGGCGCGCAGGGACGCCCTCCGCCGCTATTCGCTCCAGGCGCACGCTTCGACGGTCGCCCGCATTTATGATGGGCTGTTGGGTCGCAGCCGGGCAGAAACACAGTCCAATCCGCTTCCCGCAGCCAAAGGCCTGGTCAACTGATGCAGATTGTCATCCCAATGTCGGGGTTTGGAGAGCGTTTCCGTCAGGCGGAATACACAGTCCCGAAGCCACTGATCGAAATCGACGGCAAGCCGATCATTGCCCATGTCATCGATATGTTTCCGGGCGCCAGCCGGTTCGTCTTCATCTGCAATCGGGAACACCTGGAAACGCTGGAATTCCGCATGCGGGAAACCTTGCAGGCGTACTGCCCGACCGGCGAGATTGTTGGCATCGAGCCACACAAGCTGGGCCCGATCCACGCCGTATCGCAGGTGTACGACCGGATCGCGGACGACGAGCCCGTTGTCGTCAATTACTGCGACTTCACCTGCTACTGGGACTTCTCGCATTTCTGCCGGTTCGTCGAGGAAAGCGGCTGCGATGGTGCAATTCCCTGCTATCGCGGCTTTCATCCCCACTCGCTCGGCTCAACCTTCTATGCCTATGTGCGCGATCGTGACGGTTGGGGCATCGACATCCAGGAAAAGCAGCCGTTCACGGACCTGCCGATCAACGAGTATGCGTCCAGCGGCACCTATTACTTTGCCAGCGGACGGCTGATGCGGGCGGCATTCGAGCGCGCGGTCAAAGACCAGCTGACCGTCGGAGGAGAGTATTACGTAAGCTTGGCTTACAAGCCGATGATGGCAGAAGGCCGGCATATCGCCGTCTACGAGCTGCAGCATTTCATGCAGTGGGGAACGCCCCAGGATCTGGAGGAATACCGCAACTGGTCCGACGCCTTCCGCCACCTGCTGACCCGCCGCGTTGAGGACGTGCCACCACAGAAAGGCAGCGTTCTGGTGCCAATGGCCGGTTTGGGTTCACGTTTCACCAAAGAAGGCTACCAGACGCCCAAGCCCCTTATCGAGGTTTCGGGCAAGCCAATGATTGTCCAGGCGACCGCAGACCTTCCATGCGCAGAGCAGCACGTTTTCGTTGTCCGCCAGGACATGCAGGGCATGGCGGAAACACAAGCCGAACTGCAGCATCACTTCGCGGCGCCCAGACTGGTCACGCTGCAGGAACTGACCGATGGTCAGGCGCGCACCTGCCTGATGGGACTGGACGCAGTCGACCGCGAACAGCCCCTGACCATCGGGGCCTGCGACAATGGCGCCCTCTACGATGGTGACAGGTTTGCAGCATTGATGGCGGACCCAAAGGTCGACGTCATCGTCTGGGCAGTGCGCAGCTATCCAGGTGCAGTCCGGCGCCCGCAAATGTTCGGTTGGGTCGACTGTGATGGCGATCGTGTCCGTGGAGTATCGGTCAAGGTGCCGCTGGCTCAGCCTGAGACAGATCCGATCATCCTTGGCTCGTTCACGTTCAAACGTGCGCGCGACTTTGAGACAGCCGCCAACCGAATGATAGAGCGCGATGCCCGCGTGAACGGCGAGTTCTATGTCGACACCTGCATAAACGACGCTTTGGCGCTTGGCCTCGACTGTCGCGTCTTCGAGGTGGACAGCTATCTTTGCTGGGGCACACCCGACGATCTGCGGACATTCGAATATTGGCAGTCCTGCTTCCACAAGTGGCCAACGCATCCCTACAGCCTGCAGGAAGACAGCCGCGTCGATCCGGCGTCTGTGCCAAGCCTTGAACAGCGCTACGCCGCCCGATTGCCAACATTGCCGGGCCAAGTGCCGTGAGCACACTGAAGATCCAGGCGAGCCGGTTTCTCGTCGCCGGCTTCACCACCGTCGCGATCGACTTCACCGTCTATCGCCTGTTGGTTCTCCTCTCGACGCAATTGGACATTGCCAAGGCACTGGGCTTTCTGGCCGGCACCGTATTCGCCTACTATGCCAATCGCCTGTGGACATTTGCCGCGCCCGGTGGAAGCCGACGATTTCTCGCGTTCCTGTTGCTTTATCTCACGACACTGGTGATCAACACCGCTGCCAACGCAAGCGTATTGGCATTGTTCGACCGAAGTGAAACCGTGCTGATCTTGGCGTTCCTGTTCGCCACCGCCGTCTCCGCCACCATGAACTTTCTCGGAATGAAATGGATCGTCTTTCGCACCAGAAACGATTTGGGGGCCTGACAGCAGAGCATGCGCTTTTCCCTGGTCATTCCTTGCTTCAATGAGGCCGACAACCTGCCGCTGCTGTTGCAGCGTTGCAGTGCGGTTGCCGCGGAAGATGGCTGCGAAGTTGTTCTTGTGGACAATGGATCGGTCGACAATACACCCGAGGTGCTGGGGGATCTGCTGCCGGCGACCCCCGGATGCCGCAGCGTCAGAGTGAAAGAGAACAAGGGTTACGGCTTCGGCATTCTTGCCGGATTGGCCGCCGCGCATGGTGACATCCTTGGCTGGACCCACGCCGATATGCAGACGGACCCGGTCGACGCACTCACAGGGCTGAGCTTTTTTCAATCCAAGGACGACAGGTCACTTTTTGTCAAAGGACGCCGCTATGGTCGGCCGTTCGCCGATGTGGTCTTCACCGTCGGTATGTCGGTCTTCGAAACGGCGCTGCTGCAGAAACCGCTTTGGGACATCAATGCACAACCGACGATGTTTCCGCGCTCTTTTTTCGAGACATGGTCGTCACCACCACACGACTTCTCGCTGGATCTCTTTGCCTATTATCAGGCCCGGAGATCCGGGCTTGTGGTCCGTCGGTTCCCCGTGCGTTTTGGCGAACGTGCGCACGGTGTCTCGCACTGGAACGTCAATTGGCAGGCCAAGCTGAAGTTCATTCGCCGGACGCTGGACTACAGTCTCCGGCTGCGCCAGACACTGTGAGCCGATGAAACAAGCTGACGAGCCAGGCCGATGAACTTCAGCGACAAGCGACCGACGAAACATCTCTGTGGAGGTCGGGTGTGCTCATAATTCGACATCGCCGGAACACGATCGAGGAGCTTTCAGCGACGCCCACGGAATGGGGCATCGAGGTCGACATCCGCAGCCAAGGCGACAGACTGGTCATTCATCACGACCCATTCGAACAAGGAGAGGACTTCGAACGCTGGCTGGCGCACTATCGGCACGGACTGCTGATCCTGAACGTCAAGGAAGAAGGCCTGGAAGAACGGCTGATCGACTTGATGGCACAGTGCGACAAGTCAGACTACTTCTTCCTCGACCAGTCCTTCCCGTTTCTGGTCCGCACGTCAAATCGCGGAGAGCGACGGTGCGCGGTGCGCGTGTCCGAATACGAAAGCGTCGATACGGCGCTTAGCCTGGCCGGAAAGATCGACTGGGTATGGGTGGACTGCTTCACGAAGTTCCCGCTGCAGAAAAGCGATGCAGACCGCCTGCACGAAGCCGGCTTCAAACTCTGTCTTGTATCGCCTGAGCTGCAGGGACGCATGGACCCGGCCGAGATATCGGCACTGCGCGCGCTTCTGGACGAAACTGGTATCGTCGCCGAAGCCGTATGCACAAAGACACCGGAACACTGGCGCTAGTGACAGCAGGCGATGTAGCAACTGAACTTCGGCGGTTGTCGCGCGATCCGTGGTTTGTCCTGCCACTGTTCGCAAAGATACTCTGCGTCATCCTCGTCATGCCGGAGATCCACGCGACATGGTTCGTGCCATTTGTGCACGACTTCATCCAATCGCCGTCGGTTGTGCCATGGGACACTTTTCTTGCCGCCGGCGGCGACAGGCTGGCCTTTCCTTACGGTCCGGTCATGTTGTTGGCACTGGTTCCCGGCGTCGCCCTGGCCATGGCGGTTGCCTGGCTATTCGGCCTCGATCTCATGGCTGCCGCGAAACTGGGGCTCAACGCCAATATTCTGCTCTTCGACCTGTTTCTGCTGATCGCACTTATTCAGGTCTTCTCGGCGAAGCGTCGGCACATCCTTTACTTCTACTGGCTCTCCCCCATTGCCATTTACGTGAACTACTGGCACGGGCAACTGGACATCGTGCCGGTCGTGTTCCTGGTCACGTCGCTACTTGCACTGCGTCAGCAGCGCTTCGATATCGCCGGGCTGCTGCTGGGAGCATCCATAGCGGCAAAGTTCAGCATGCTCATCGCCGTGCCCTTCATGGCGATCTATCTGTTCCAGAACAACCGTCTGCGCCCCTATCTCCATCAGTTTGCCATCGTCTGCGGCGCCGTCGTTCTGTTCACCCAGATGCCGTACATGTTGTCGGAAAGCGCCCGCAAAATGGTTCTTGCCACGCCGGAGACAGGAAAAGTGTTCGACGTGGCGCTGCGCATCGACGACCTCCAGATCTACGTACTGCCGATCATCTATCTGCTGGCGCTCTACGTCACCTGGCGCATTCGACGTATCAGCTTCGATCTGCTCATTGCGCTGCTGGGCCTGGGCTTCTTCTTCGTCCTGCTGCTGACGCCGGCGTCGCCTGGCTGGTTCCTGTGGGTCGTCCCGTTTCTTGTCCACCATCAGCTCGCCGCCGGGCAGCTTGCACCGATCCTCGTTGGCGGATTCTCAATACTGTTTGTCAGCTTTCAATTGCTGCGTTCCAGCGGGGCCGAAATTGCGGCGCTGGGCATCGATGCCTCCGCCCCGCTGAACCTGCTTCCCCAATTGGCGGACCCGCATCTGCAGTCACTTTGGCTGACGCTACTGTCGGCAACCGGCGTGGTGCTGGCCTTGCGCATGGCGCGTGAAGGAATCCAGCGCAATGACTACTATCGACTGAGCCGGCGGCCCCTCGTCATCGGCATTGCCGGTGACTCCGGGACCGGCAAGGACACGCTGGCCGAGGCGCTTGAAGGCACGTTCGGCAGTCATTCGGTGGTCCGCCTTTCTGGCGATGACTACCATGCCTGGGACCGCCAGAAACCGATGTGGCAGGTGGTCACCCATCTCAATCCCAGGGCGAACAATCTCGATGAATTCAGTGCCGATGCCGCCCGCCTTGCGGACGGGAAAGACATCATCGCACGCCACTATGACCACACCACCGGTCGATACAGCAAACCACGCCGTTTGAAGGGCAACGATGTGGTCGTCGTATCCGGCTTGCATGCCTTACATCCGCCAGCGTTAAGACAGCGCTACGATATTCGGATATTCCTCGACATGGCAGAAGATCTGCGTCGGCAGTTGAAACTTCACAGGGATGTCCATCAACGCGGCCATTCTGCAGATCGCGTGCTTCAGTCGATTGAGACCCGAGGTCCGGATGCAGCCAGGTTCATCGCCCCGCAGTCAATTCATGCCGACATTGTCTTTCGTCTCGAGCCGACGGATCCGGACCGACTGGAAAGCGAACTTGAAGCGGGGCGGCTCACCCGGCTGCGTCTGCATGCTCTGCTTCGCAGATCGCTCTATCACGATGCCCTGCACCGGGCGCTTGTGGGTCTGTGCGGACTGTCCGTCGATATCCGCCCCAGCGACGACGGCAGTACGAACGAGATCCGCATCGAAGGCGACGTCGAAGCCGTTGATATCGACTTCGCGGCCAGCCAGTTCATCAGCCATGGCGATGAACTATTCGATCTCTCCCCGCGATTTCACGATGGCATGTTGGGCATCATGCAGCTGATCGTTGTCGCCCAAAGCGCACAGGCGTTGAGGGAGCGGTCCGCATGAGCGTGAAGATCATCAACAGTGCGGTGTTCGAGGCTCGACCGGCAGCCATACTTTTCGATCTGGACAACACACTTTATGCGTACGAGCCCTGCAATCATGCGGGCCTCGACGCCGTTCGGCAAAAGGTCGAACAAATGCTGTCCGTGAGCCCGGAACAGTTCAACATCGCCTTTCAGGAAGCGCGCTCGCAGATCAAGGCGCGACTTGGCACTACCGCCAGCTCGCACAGCCGACTGCTGTATTTCCAGCGCACGCTGGAGCTGCTTGGCCTCAACACCCAGGCCCTGCTTTCCCTCGATCTCGAACAGACATTCTGGCGTGCATATCTGCAGGCCGCAAAACTGTTCGAAGATGCCGTCGACTTTCTCGACGACCTTCGTATCAGCGGCGTTCCAACCGGGCTGGTGACCGACCTCACGGCGCAGATCCAGTTTCGCAAGATCGTCTATTTCGGCTTGGAGCACGCGTTTGACTACGTCGTAACGTCTGAAGAGGCCGGCACCGACAAGCCGGACCCATCGACGTATCGCCTGGCACTGCACAAGCTGGGGGTCGACAGGGGCGCGGTCTGGATGATCGGCGACAGTCTTTCCAATGATATCGACGGTGCCAAGACGGCCATCGGTGCCGTCACACTACTAAAGCGCCATCCGGGAAGCCGGCATGGCAATGGCACAGCCGACCTGACGTTCCATGATTTTGGTGAGCTTCGCGATTTCGTCCGGCCACGCCTCATGAACGATGCCGACTATACCGCACCTTCGTCTGCCCGGGCGTAGCCCTGGCCTGCAAGCCAGCGAAACACGATGAGCATCAGCACAGCAGCCATCGGCAACCACAGCCTCGGTTCGACATGGCTGCCGACGAACACCAGGAAGATGCTGTAGACAAGCGTGACTGCAAATGTGATCCGCAATGGCCAGTCGCATGCTCGCTTCAGCAGAAAGACGGCGAACAGACCAACGTTGAATAGCAGGACGAGCGAAAGCGGGAAGGACAGATTTTCCAGGGCCAGCAGCACACGCAGGCGGCTTCCAGCCGCATCAACCTCGTAGAAGTTCTGGAACACCGTGTCCGTTGCCCCAACCTGCAGTCGGATGAGCTGGTAAACAACAGTCACCAACGCAGCACCAACGATGTGCATTCCGGCCCACCGCCACTGTCTGCGCGACACTGCGATCAGCATGGCGATTAGCGCGACCAGCATGGCGATGTCATACCGCGCAGCCGCCGCGAAAACATAGAAGAGCCCCCAAAGCAGCGTTGACCTGCCCGAAATCTCATTTGCGTCCGACGCTTGCGGTGACGCCAGTGCCATCGCGACGCCAAGGAAGAAGAAGCCTTCGCGAAAGGCTCCACCGAATGGATAGCTGAACTGGGTGCTCAACAAGGCCTGAACGGCCAGGGCAGTAAACACGATACTGGCGATGCGGTTCGACATCGTCGCGCGGCACAGAAAGTACGCCGCACCGGCATAGAGAAGCACAGCTAGCGACTGCACGGCCAACTGCGTCAGCTGCATTGCATGAACGCCAGAGCCCAAAAGGCCGCTGGTCAGCCACCATATCCCGGCATAGAGCCACACGGCGAGCATCCGCGACTGCAGAGCCTCGCCCGGCAGTTCGAAGTGGCGCAGCCTCTCGACAGCCAGATGCACCATCTCGAACCCGCTTCTCTCAGGCGTAATCAGACGCTCAGATACGACAAAGAAGTATTCCAGGTCGCTGTAGCCAACCGCGGCAATTAGTACAAGCGCGAGGAGCCGCCAATCGTCCGTCCAATTCCTGTCCAAGGTGGTCATTCGCCCTCGCTAAATGACAACGTGCGAACCGATGGAACACACGTGCTTTTTTCTGACTTGCACGGCCGACACCAATCCCGCGCGCCCGTGACGTCCTGCAGGAACCGCACATCCCGCCAGGCCGGAGTGGTGTTTATGCGACAACATGCTAAGACACAAGAAGCACACTAGCGACTTCGATGGCAGGCTTCTCCTCATGACCGACACCCGGCAGAATCAACTTGTGCCGGCCGAATTGGCGGCGCTGCGCCGGTTATCGGCGCAGGTCGGGCAGGACGTCCTGCTCGTTCAGGGCGGAGGCGGAAACGCCTCGCTCAAACACGAGGACACACTGTGGATCAAGGCATCAGGCACATGGCTGGCGGATGCCGAAAGCGAAGATATCTTCGTCCCGGTGTCGCTTGAGGGCACCAGGCGCGACATCGCAGATGACGAAGAAAGCCCCGGACGTACGCATGTATTGAGCGCATCCGGACTGCGTCCTTCCATTGAGACGTCTCTGCATGCCCTCCTGCCACAGCGATTCGTGATGCACCTGCATCCGGTCAATGTAATCGCGTGGTCCGCTAATGCCGACGGCAAGACACAATTGACCTCGCGTCTCGCCGGCCTCAACTGGGCATGGATACCTTACGCTCGACCCGGGCTGCCGCTGACCAAAGCCACCGAAGCTTGCCTGCATTCGACTTCGGCTCCCACCGATATTCTGGTCCTTGCGAATCATGGACTGGTCGTCGCCGGCGACGACCTGGACCGGGTCGCATACCTGATCGATGAAATTTCCCGCAGACTGGACTTGGCACCTCGTCACGCCCCACCCGTCTCTGAGGCGTTTGCAGCAACGGTCGATCGATACGGCTCCGACTGGCAGCTGCCCTCACAATCTGTCGTGCATGCGCTTGCAACCGATCCGCCAACCCTGCGCATTGCCGCGGCAGGCGTCCTGTACCCGGACCACGTTGTCTTCCTCGGCAGTACCTTTCCGGTCGCACCCGACACGGCTGTCCCGTCAGAAGACGGCGATCGAGATGCCTCCCCATATCGCGTTTTGCCGGATCAGGGACTGATCGTCCGAAGCGACATTTCGAAGGGCGCGGAGGTCATGCTGGAATGCCTGGCACACGTTGCTTTGCGCATTTGCGACAGTTGGAACGTCAAGTATCTTTCTGCCGCTGCAGTTGACGAACTGGTACATTGGGAAGCAGAAGCCTACCGAAGAAATCTGCCGAACCAATCGACGCCATAGCCATAACAGAACCTTTATTCGCTCTTACGTGCCATTCGTTCGTCCCGTGCGCAGCCACCTCCAAATGCGAGCAACCACCGATAGCAGGATTGCCATAGCCACCTCTGTGCTGGCAAAGATCGCGGCTTTTTGCGCGGTCATGGTGATCCCGATTCACAACGATTTCGGTGGCCGGGTGTCACCGCTCATCCCACAAACCGGGGCAGACATCAGCTTCTATCTGCATGCTGCGCACCAGATGTTCGGTCCCGGACAGTCGTGGTTAAGGGAAATCTACGAATTCTATGTGGTTGAGCGGGACTTCTCGACGCCCATGCTGGCACCACCACTGTTTCCATTCCTGCTGCACGTGACCGCTTACACAAGCAACACGCTTGCCCTTGCCCTCGCATTCCTGGCGATGGGCATCGCCACAACCTGGATATGGCTGCGCTGGTTGGCGGAACAGGGCCTGGCGCTGCCGTGGCTTATCGTCTTCGCCCTGCTACCGAATGTCATATGGTTCACACTCAGCCCGAGCACCGATTTGCCTTTCGCGCTGCTTTTTACGGTGTTCTTTGTTAGCTACTTTCAGAATGATCGCAGCGACAGTCAGACTTTTGTCGCACTTGCAGCTGTCGCGCTGCTCGTTCTCACGCGGAGCAACAGCCTGTCAGTGCTTCTATTTTTGCTCTTTGATCAGAGCAGGAGTCTGCTGACGGCAGAAACGACGACGGTGCGCCATCAAAAGACGGCTCTATTCTGCACCGTTGTTATTACGGCGCTCGCCGGCATCTATTACCTGCCTTCATTCAACGGCACACTCTATACGTTGGACCGACTGCAGTTCTTCGGTCATACGACCGACGCCTATATGGCCGGACTGTTTCCGTCATTGCCCTCGGCGATCGACGGCGTCGTATCATGGCTGTCGCTGGTGGCCGCAAAAGTTCTTTATGCCGTTGGGCTGAGGCCGTCGTTTTCAGATGTGGCGCTGCCGTTTGTACTTCTGCGATCTGTTGCGGGCCTGTTCCTGTTGCCGGGGCTGATCTACCTTCTACTGAATGCAAACTGGCGTCTGAGAACGTTCGTCGGTCTCTTCATGTTGCCAATATTGCTTGGCCCTGCTCAGGATCGTTATGTGCTGCCCCTCCAGGCGATTCTTTTCTGCTATGGCGTATGCGCATATCGTCAGCTCGCCATCTGGACTGGGCAATGGCTGCGCCCAATACCAACAAAGGATGCATTGCGAAAGTGAGGTTTCGCGTTGGCGCAGCACACAGCTTGACACCGTGCTTGCGGCGCTGTTACACCGCAGAAGAAGGGTCGGGGGAGCATTCGGTGTTCACCCGAGATGCGGTAGCATGGGTGCACATCGGTCAAATATGTGCTCGCCATATGGTCCGACCCCACGCACGAATACTCCTTAGACAATAGCCATAAAATCCAGAGTGTTGCTGTGAGCAACCGCTCGTTTTGCCTCGAAGGCAAGCAGGTCGTCGTAACCGGTGGCGCCGGCTTGATCGGCAATACAATCGCACGAGGCTTTGTCGATGCAGGCGCCGCGGTCACGGTCGTCGACAACAGTGAGGCGCGCTGGAACGCCCTGCCCGAGACCGCGAAGCGGGATGTCCATTTTATGGTGGGCGACGCCGGCTCCGTCGACCGCCTGCCAGCTTTCGTTGCCGATGTCGACGCGGCGTTGGGGCAAACAGATACCTGGGTCAATTGCCACTACCCGCGGACAGATGACTGGGGCGGCAGCGAGGCAAGCTTCCGGCCGGAGACCTGGGTTGCCAACGTCGAGATGCAGATGGTCAGCTATTGTGTCATCTCGGCCGAAATCGCCCGCCGCATGGCCGGGCGCAGCGCTGGCTGCCTGATCAATGTGGCCTCGATCTATGGCGTCGTCGGGCCGGATTTCAGCGTTTATGACGGCCTCGAGATGACGACGCCGCCACCCTATGCCGCAATCAAGGGCGGCATCATCGCCTACAGCCGCTACCTCGCAACTCTTTGGGGGCCGAAGGGCGTGCGGGTAAACGTCGTCTGCCCGGGAGGCGTAGCGAACAATCAGCCGGACAGCTTCGTTTCCGCCTATGCCAAACGTACGCCATTGCGGCGCATGGCAGAACCGCATGAGATTGCTGGACCAACCGTTTTCCTGGCGACCCCCGCGGCGGCCTACGTTACCGGAACGGCACTGATGATCGACGGCGGCTGGACGGCGCAGTAACGGCATCGCGTGATGACGGCGAAGATCGCGATTGTCGGCTACAGCATCTTCCATGAGGTCATCATCCGTGCCTTTCAGGCCGCCGGCCTGAAGGTTGCATGCGCCGCAACCCAGGTGCCGGACCCCGAACCGGACGATGCACTGGAAGCATTGCTGACGGAACGCGGGCTCTGCTTCAGCCTGGTCGAGGCCGCGCGGGAGATCGGCGTTGCCTACCATCTGTTCGACAGTCTGAATTCGCCGGAGGCCATAAGTGCCATCAGGAAATGCGGCGCCACGGCGGTATTGTCGTGTTCGGCACCGATCCTGTCGCCAGCTTTCCTCGATGCGTTCGAGGGCCAGGTCTTCAATTTTCACGGATCTCTGCGCTATCGCGGCCGCGCGGCGTGGAGTTGGCTCATCCTTTCGGGCCATCAAGACGATTCATTGGTGTTGCACAGGATCGACAACGGCATCGACACTGGCGCGCATTTGGCGGAAAGTCGGTTTGCCTGGTCCCGGGACGCTTATCCTATCGACGTTGCGGCAGCACAACTCCCAGTCTTTCGCGAGTTGGCGGGACAGCTTGCGGAATTGATACTGGCTGGTCGATTGCCGGAGGGGAAGACAAGTCCATCCAGGCCGTACCTGCCAACGCTGTTCACACCGAAAGACGGCTGGATCGACTGGCATTGGGGTGCCGACGAGGCCGAGCGCGCAATCCGAGCCTTCGGCTGGCCCTATCCCGGCGCCTCCACCATCGTCGACACAGCCACCCGCAACACCATGCCCGTCCGTCTCGCGCGGGCCGAAGTTTTGTCGGCCGAAAATCCGGCGGCCCACCCATTGATGGTCGGCTGCGTGATCGCACGCAAGCCGAACGCGTGGGCCGACGTGCAATGCGGTCGCGGCGTCCTGCGCATCCTCTCGCTACGCAACGGACACGGCGAGGAGCCCGCTGCAGACACTCTTAAGCTTGGCTGTCGGCTCCGTTGCCGGCAGGAACTAGGAAGACCTCAATGAAGAACACCTGGCGTTTTGGCGACCGCGAATTGCACTATCTGCGGGAAGTCGTCGACTCCGGCTTCGGGTCCGGCACGTCTGGCAGCATGAACAACCGTTTCGAGCAGGCGTTCGCCGAGAAGGAAGGCGCCAAATGGGCGATCACCTTCAACTCCGGCACCTCCACCCTGCATGCAGCGCTCGATGCCATGGGCGTCGGCACAGGTGACGAAGTCATCACCACGCCGTTGACCGTGATCTCAAACCTCGATGTCATTCTGGCCCAAAACGCCATTCCGGTTTTCGCCGATATCGATCCGGATACCTTCAACATCGATCCAGCGGACGTCGCCCGCAAGATCACGCCACGGACCAAGGCGATCATGCCGGTCTCGCTCTACGGCCTGTCCTGCGACCTCGATCCGCTGATGGAACTGGCGAACAAGCACGGGATCATGGTGCTGAACGACGCCGCCCAGGCTTTCCAGGCACGCTACAAAGGAAGGCTGATCGCCCAGATCGCCCATATCACCAGCTACAGCACCGAGAACTCGAAGCACATCACCACCGGAGACGGCGGCATCGTCGTCACCAACGACGAGCAGCTCGCGATCGCCATGCGCAAGTTCGGCAGCCTGGGCTACGCCGCGATGAAGTCAGGCGACGGCCGCATCCGCCTCAACAAGGACATCTTCCAGGACCCCAGCTACAAGCGACACGACGCGTATGGGCACAATTACCGCATGCCGGAAGTGGCCGCAGCGCTGGGGCTCGCCCAGACCGAGCGGATGGATTTCTTCGTCGGGCTGCGCAAGGACATTGCGGCACAGTTCCTCGAGGTCATTCGCACTACCGACTATCTCGCCCCGCAGCATGAGCCGGAAGGCTATGAATCCACCTGGTGGACTGTGACCTGCCGCTACAAACGGGACGATGTGTCCTGGCAGGACTTCCGCAAGAAATACGTCGAATTCGGCGGCGACGGCATCTATGCCGCCTGGTCGCTGCTGTACAAGGAGACGCTGTACGAATCCGGCGCCTGGAAGCGGTGCTGCCCGCCGGTTTACGAAGCGCTGGCCGAAAGCAGGCCACATTGCCCGAATGCAGAGCTGGTACAACCGCGGCTAATGCAGTTCGTCAACAACTACGGCAGTACGGACGAGGCAATGCCGAAGATCGAGGCACTGGCCAAGACCATTGCCTACTTCAACTAGGCACGGGACGACCTCGGTGGCACAGAAAATCGGCGCCCTGATCCCGGTACGACTTAGTTCTGAGCGCCTGCCCGGCAAGGCCCTGATGCAGATCGCCGAGCGCCCGGTGCTCTACTATTTGCTCGACCGGGTGAAAGCCTGCCGCTACATCAAAGATGCTGCCGACATCGTCGTCTGCACGACCGAAGATGCGGAAGATGATCGCCTGGCGGAGGCCGTGAATGCCTATGGCGCATCTGTGTTTCGCGGCGACAAGGACGACATCATCAAGCGCTTCCATCACGCCATCGCCCAGTTTGGTTTCGACGCGGTGGTCCAAGTCGACGGCGACGACCCGCTCACGGCAACCGAATACATGGACTTGACCATGGAACGACTGCTCGGAGACCCGGAACTCGGCATTGTCTGGTCGGAAGGTCTGCCGCTTGGCGTCAACTGCAAGAGCTTCACGCGAACGGCCCTGGAGCGCGTCTATCAGCAATATCAACAAGGCCAGAATGACACCGGCTTCATTTACTTCTTCACCAAGACCGGACTGGTGAAGACCGCCACGGTGAGTCCCGTTGGCCCCGAGCACGTCTTCGACAAGGCTCGGCTGACGCTCGATTACCAGCAAGACTTTGACGTCTTCAGCGCAGTCTTCCAAGGCCTGGACGACGACGGACGAGCGGCGGGGCTAGCTGACGTAGTTGCCTTCCTGAAGGCACATCCGGAAATCGTGCGATTCAACGCCAATCTCGACGAAGCTTACTGGCAGCGCACCCGCGACAAGGCTCGGCTGAGCTATGTCGACGCCGAAGGTGCCGTCAAGGCCATATCGGTCTAGCCGCAGTGCGGCTCCCCCTCCATCTCCGACAGGCCGGAAGAAAGTGAGTGCCCGATGACCCGACGAGCGAAAGCCGAACAGTTCGAACTGGGCGACGTGATCCGCCGCCGGACACACGAACTGGTCGACCCTAGCCGCGAGCTACGCCGCTGTACGAAATGCCTCATGACAGAAACCGAGCAAACTCTGACATTCGACGAGCAAGGCGTCTGCAATATCTGTCAGAATGCCCGTGAGCGCATCAACGAGATCGACTGGAACGCCCGGGAAGAAGAGCTCAGGGGCATCCTGGAAGAATACCGCGGCAAGTATGCCTATGACGCGATCGTCCCCTTCGGCGGCGGCAAGGATTCTTCTTGGACCGCATACACGCTGGTGCGAAAGTTCGGCCTGAAGGTTCTCCTGGTGACGTTTAGCCAGAACTTCCGCCGCAAAGTTCACATGAACAACTTGGACAAGGTCGTCCGCGGGTTGGGTTGCGATCACGTCACGGTCAAGGCAAATGAGGATGTCATTCGCCTGACCATGCTAGAATCCCTGAAGCGGAAGGGCGACTTCTGCTGGTTCTGCCATGTCGGCTGTGTGACCTCGCCATTCAAGGCCGCGCTGTCACATGGTGTACCGCTGGTGATCTGGGGAGAACCAAGCAGCGACTATGCCGGCGGGTACTACGGCTACAAAGAAATGAACCCGGCCGACGAGCGTTGGTTCAATCGCATGATCAACCTCTCAATCAACGCCGAAGACATGCAAGGCTTCATTCCGTCAGACGCCGACGTCGACCCGCGCGACTTCGATATATTAAAGATGCCCGACCGAACGTTGATAGAGAATGCCAACATCCGCTCGATTCATCTCGGAGACTACATCCAATGGGACGCGATCCGACAGATCAAGGTTCTGAACGAGGAACTCGGCTGGGCGCCGACGGAAACGGAGAATTTGCATCCACACTATTACGGCGAGAAGATCGACTGTTTCCTGCAGGGTACCCGGGACTACCTTCGTTATATCAAGCGCGGCTACAGCCGGACCAATCAGCGCGCCAATCTCGAGATCCGGAGCGGAGAACTCTCACGGGAGGAAGCTCTGCAGATGGAGTCTTATGATGCGCAACGCCCACAGAGCCTCGACGTCGTTCTCGATTACCTTGGCATCGATGAGGAAGAATTCACCAGGATCGCAGAGAACCATTCCATTTATCCGCATGTCCACGATCCCAGCAAGGTCCGCCGCGCCCAGCTTGTACTTGAGGACCAGGCAATCTTCGAGGAGCGTCTTGGTGAATTGGCGCGCAAGAAGCCGATGAAGGACGGCAAGATCGTCGATCCCAAGAAAATTGGACACTCCTAAAATGAGCGCTCCTGAGGAGTCCGTCGTTGTCGTCGACTACGGCATGGGCAATCTACGCTCCGTATCGAAGATGATGGATCGGACTCGGGCGCCTTTTATCGTCTCGGACAATCCTGCGGACATCTTAAAAGCGCGTCGGCTGATCCTGCCCGGCGTCGGTGCCTTTGGCATCGGCATGGACAATCTACGTAAGCGACGCCTGCTCGAACCTCTAAACGAGGCGGTCCAAGTCAAGCGGACGCCTCTGCTCGGTATCTGCCTCGGCATGGAACTGCTGGCCGAAAGCAGCGAGGAGCACGGCCACCACAAAGGTCTCGGCTGGCTTCCAGCTGATGTCCGCCGCTTCAACATTGGTCCAGAACTGCGCATTCCCCACGCAGGCTGGAACGGCATTCACCACATCGCCGCCAATCCTCTGTTCGAGGGTGTTGCGGAGGGAGCAACTTTCTATTTCACCCACAGCTATGTCATGGACTGTCGCGATCCTGCGCTCGTCACCGCCACCTGCGACTACGGTGAGGCCTTTGCGGCTGTAGTGATGAAGGACAATGTCTTCGGCTGCCAGTTCCATCCAGAGAAGAGCCAGCGCAACGGCGGCATTGTCATCCATCGCTTTCTTCTGGAGGACCTGGCTTGACAGTCCACACGCGGCTCATTCCGACCTTGACCCTAAAAGACGGGCGCATCATCAAGACCGTGCAGTTCGACCGCTATCGGGACATCGGGGACCCAGTGTCGATTGGCAAAGTCTTCGAATCCCAAGACGTGGACGAGCTCATCTTCGTCGATATCGCGGCATCTCAGGAGACGCGGGACCCGCACTTCGACACAATCGAAGCATTTGCCGAAGAGACGACCATGCCGCTGACGCTCGGCGGCGGCGTCAAATCAGTCAAACATATGGATCGACTACTGCGCATCGGCGCCGATAAGGTCGCCATCAATAGCGGCGCTGTCTGGCAGCCGGAATTGATCGACGAAGGTGCCAAGGTGTTCGGCTCGCAGTGCATCGTGGTTTCTATCGACGTGAAGAGGATGTCGAATGGCGGCTGTGAAGTGCTAGTCAACGGCGGGTACGAGCCCACAGGCCTCGATCCGGTGACCTGGGCACGCGAAGTGGAAGACAGGGGCGCCGGGGAAATCCTGCTGACGTCAATCGATCGCGACGGCACCATGGAAGGCTACGATCTCGATCTAATTCGTTCGGTCGCAACGGCGGTGAATATTCCAGTAATCGCATCCGGCGGCTGCGGGCTTCTCGTCGACCTGGTCAACGCCGTGGTGAAATGCAACGCAAGCGCGGTCGCCTGCGCCAGCCTGTTCGCGTTTACCGACAACAAGCCGCTTAAGGCCAAGTCCTTCATGGCTACCTACGACGTCAACGTCCGACCAATTTGAGCGGCGACTAGCAACAACAGGACGAGAGCCAATGCAGCAAAGAACAATCTTCTTGATGCCGGTGGTCTATATGTCGAATCTGTTGTCGCCGTTGGCACGCCGACTGAAGATCGAGCAAGGCTTTCGTGTCGTTCTGGTTGTACCACAGAAGAGCCGTTTACCGAACAGCCGCCTTTTTGATTTCGACCTCGCCGATTTCGACGAGGTCGTCTACTGCGATAGCATGCACATGCCGCGCCCTCACAACGAGCTGCCGAGCCTCGGCACGCTCACCGAAAACGCGGGAGACTTGGAAAAGCGCACCGGCGTGCGGGTGCTGCAGTCCATACGCGCAGACCGGATGTTTGGCATCGACTTCGTCACCACCTCGGCTTTCCACCGTAGCCACTATGGCCGGAGCGCCGACTATGTGCAGACCCTCGACATCGCACTTCGCCTGCACGAGTTCGCCGAAGGTTTGCTCGACCGGTACCAGCCAGAGGCGGTCGTCGGTTACCCCGGCAACATTTTCACGATGCCGCTGATCAACCTCGCGGAAGCGCGCGGCATTCCCATGCTCATGCTCTGGCCGCCACGACGGGAAAACTTGCATACCTGGATCACTGACCGCTGGGGCTGGATGGTTGGCCTGCAGGAAGCCTATGACGAGGAATTCCCCAAGCAGCTAGAGTCTGCGCCAAAGGACGAAGCGCCGCCCCAGGCGGACGAGATTATTGACATGCCGGAGCGCATGCGCCTGCATATGCAGAAGATGCGGCGGAGCATGACTGTCAGGGCACTGCTAACGACCTGCTATCGCATGGCACGCGAGGGATTGGCAGACCGCATCAGGGGCCGCCATTTCGACTATGGTAAGTATGTCACGACCGAGAAGATCAAGCAGGTTGTCGAGCGCTGGTTCTGGCGACGTCGCATAGCGCATGAACAGCCGGTGTTGCCAACAATCGCCAAGGATACGCGCTTCATCTTTATGCCTCTGCATGTCGAGCCGGAGGCTTCACTTCAGGTTGAAGCGCAGTGGGCGGACAATCAGCTCGCCATCATCGGCTGGTTAGCCAAGACGGCACCGGCCGGGTGGCTCGTTGTCGTGAAGGAGCATCCAGGCCAGCCGTCGGCGCGCATCAACGGCTTTTGGGAGCAGCTCCGCCAGATGCCGAACGTTTTGATCGCTGCGACCCTGGAACCGGCCGAGGCCCTGGCGGCAAGGGCGGACATAGTTGCCGTAGTAAACAGCACCGTGGGCCTGCAGGCCGCGCTGCACGGCAAGCCTGTGATCACCTACCACAAGAAATATATCGGCCGACTCATGCAGCACGTGCTCTTCGCCGATTCCTACGATACTACGGAAGCAGCAATCCGCCGGGTTATCTCCGGTGACATTCCGGACTTCACTGTACGGAGGGCTGCCGGGCGTGCCTACCTTGCGTCGTTCAAGCGCTTTGAATTTCCGATCACAGATCCCAGCATGCTCGCCGGAAGGCCATCGCGCGAGCCGCTGCCCCAAAGTGAATTCGATCTGATGTTCAGGCACATGCTCGAGACCATTGATTCGGTCACATCGCAGCCTGGGGGACGGCAGGCGCGAACCACCCAGGCTGCCGAGTGACTGAAACCGATATTCCGGAGGTTCCGATTCCATTGGCCGATAGTTGAGCGACGATTCGTTCATCCCCCTCTCGATACCCGATCTGCGTGGTCGAGAGCGCGAGTATTTGGTCGCTTGTGTCGATGACAACTGGGTGTCCTCCGCCGGCCCGTTCGTCATCCAGCTTGAAGACTGGATGGCCCGGCTGGCCGAGCGCAAATATGCCGTCGCCACTGTCAACGGCACCACGGCGTTGCAGCTCGCGCTCGCCGGTCTTGAACTCGGCGCCGACAACCTCGTCGTGGTACCGGACTGGACCTTCGCCGCCAGCATCAATGCCGTCTACCATGCCGGTGGCAAACCCCTGCTAATAGACGTCAGCAGCGAAACCTGGTCGCTTGATCCCGAACTCCTGTCCACCGTCCTGCGCTCGCCGCCGGGGCGGATCGGCGCAGTGATGGCCGTCGATACACTGGGTCACCCGGCAGAGCTTGAGGCAATCGGCGCACTGTGCGACAGCCACGGCATTCCAATGATCGAAGATGCCGCCGGAGCGCTTGGCTCGACCTGCCATAGCCGGCCAGCCGGCAACTTTGGCCGGGCCGCCTGCTTCAGTTTCAACGGCAACAAGCTTGTGACCGCCGGTGGCGGCGGCATGTTGGTCACCGATGACGCAGCGTTGGCACGCCGTGTGCGGCACCTCAGCACGCAAGCCAGACCGGACGACGACTACGTGCATGACGCCGTCGGCTTCAACTACCGAATGACCAATGTCAACGCCGCAATAGCCATCGCCCAGCTGGAGCGGCTCGACGAAATTCTCGCCATCAAGCGGGCTATCGCAGCACGCTACGATTTGGCCCTCGGTCCCCTTGAGGGTATCCAGCCGATGCCACGGGCGAACTGGGCCAACAGCAATTGCTGGCTCTACTCCATACGCCTGGGCAGCGAGGCGGCTGCCAGGTCGCTCGTCCAGGCGCTTGCCCACGAAAAGATTCAGGCGCGAATCTTCTGGCGCTCGCTCTCGGCGCAAAAGCCCTATGCGCTCGCGCCCAAGACACTGACCGGCGTTTCCGCAGATCTGAGCGGCACGGTCGTCTCGCTACCGTGTTCAAGCAATCTGAGCGAAGCCCAGCAGCAGCGGGTGATTGCCGCCATCGGGCGTTGGCACGATGACACTGCAACACAAGGTCGCAGACCTTGAGGCTGCTGCTGATCGGCGCGGGCGGAAATGCCCGGGCCGTTGCGGAAGTAGCCGGAGCGAGCGGGCATGAGATCTTCGCCTATGCCGATCCGAAGCCGTCGACCTGGTGCCGCGCCATGCATGTCAAGGAAGACGATCGCCTGCCTGCCGATATCGAAGGCTTCGTCATCGGCGTTGGCGGCGTCACGCCCGAACAGCTGCACCGACGTCTGCAGCTACTCGCGACATATCGCGCCGCCGGTCTGGCCGCACCGGCCATCCGTCATCTCAGTTGCCATGTCAGCGGCGATGCCGGGCTTGGAGAGGCGGCGATCGTGCTCGGCAATGCCATTGTCCAGCCGGGCGCACAGATCGGTGACGGCGCCATTGTCAACAGCGGCGCCATCGTCGAACACGATGCAACCATCGGCGAAGGCGCCCATGTCGCGCCGGGTGCCATCGTGCTCGGCGCAGCATCTGTCGGTGCCTGCAGCATGATCGGCGCCGGGGCAGTCGTGTTGCCGGGCGCAAACGTACCGGAGGGCCAACTGGTAAAGAGCCTGACACGCTTTAGCGGGGGAGATACGCGATGAAATTCGCAGAGGGTCAGAAGCCCTATGTCATTGCCGAGATCGGGGCCAATCACAATGGCGATCTTGCCCTGGCCCGCAAGCTGATCGACGCGGCCAAAGCCTGCGGCGCCGATGCGGCAAAATTCCAGTCCTGGGACAGCAAGATCTTCAGCCGCAACGTCTATGAGCAGAACTACTTTCTGAATGACGACTACCGCAACCGTGACGACTTCACGCTAAAGGAAATCGTCGAGGAGTTCGCAATGAGCCACGACGAACTGGGTGAGCTGGCTGCCTACTGCCGCGAGGTTGGCATCGATTTCGCGTCCACGCCCTTCGAGGATGATCAGGTCGAGGCGTTGGTCGAATTCGGCGCTCCATTCATCAAGATTGCGTCCATGGACGTGAACAACGACCGGTTGCTGCGGACCGCGGCCGCGACGGGAAAGCCGGTTGTGCTGTCCACCGGCATGGCCGAAATGGGCGAGATCGACCGCGCGGTGAATATCCTGGAGCAAACAGGCTGCAGCGAACTGGTCATTCTGCACTGTGTTTCGGTCTATCCCGCCCCGGCAGAGACCATCAACCTGAAAAACATGCTGATGCTGCGCGACACCTACGGCTATCCCGTCGGCTTCTCGGACCACTCGCACGGCATTGAGGCACCATTGGCCGCCACCGCACTTGGCGCCGTCGTGCTGGAGAAGCATTTCACCCTGGATCAGAACATGTTCGGCTGGGACCACAAAGTTTCGACCGAGCCCGCTCTCTTCGCCGAGATGATCAAAGGCATGCACACCGTTCACGCCATGCTTGGCACGCGCAGGCGGATCATCGGCGCAACCGAACTGGAGCAACGGCCAAGCTACCGCCGCAGCATCGTTTCGGACCGCGATATCGAAGCCGGAGAAATGATCACTGTCGAGAACACAGCCTATCGTCGTCCCGGCGTCGGCCTCGATCCTGCCCTCTTTCCATTGCTCGAAGGCATGATCGCGAAGAACAACATTCCCTACGACACGGTACTTGCCCTCGACGACGTGGAAGCCGCCAACAGATAGCGTTCTTCAGACCGTATTGGCAGAGAACGTCAATCGTGAAGCTACTTGTCTGCACAGCGGTCTATGAAGCCGGTCGCCCGTTCATTCCGGCCTGGTGCGACGGGCTGTTGGCCGCAACGGCGCGGTTCGATGGCGCGCTCTCGGTTCTGCTGCTGTCCGATGGATTGCATGCAACGCCGGACGCCTATGCCTCCATTGCCGACGCGCTTCCGCTCGACATCGCCGTAGCGGCGACCGGCAGCAGCATTGCATCCGTCCGCCGTCAGTTGCTGTCCCGGGCCCGTGAGCGTGCGGTCGATGGCGTGGTGCTGTTTGACATGGACGACATTCCGGCACCGGACAGCCTGTCCGCCCATGCCAACGCGCTGGCCGATGCCGAGATCAGCTACGGCGATGTCCGGATCATCGCTGTTGACGGCACAGAACTGTCACCAAGCTTCTTCGCCGGAGCTGGCGTCCCAGGCGCCGTATCGGGACCGACCGCTTTGCGCTTTCGCAATTTCATCGGTTTTGGCAATGCCGCGCTGCGCAAAGACGCCATCTTACCCAGCGCGCTTGCCATTCCTGAGGGTCTCGCCTCACCCGACTGGTGGTTCTTCACGACCCTGCTGCACGCCGGACATACGGCACGGCGCACGCAGCAGCATGTCGCTGCCTACCGCCAGCATCCGGGGAATCTCCTCAGTGGCCGCGCCTCACCGGCACCACAAGACGTGCTAGCGCGCTGCCGCGGCGTGCTGGCGCATTGCAAGCAATTCTTGGATGAGCCGCAGCTTACCGCCTACCGTGCGAAACTCGCTGAACTCATCTGCGCCCTCGAAAGGGGCAACGGCCCAACTGCAAAGCAGCTGAAAGCAGCGTGCCACCAGCCGGGAGTCTGGCATGAAGACATCTGGCGGCTAGTCGGCGGCCTTTGAACTGGTCGGAAAAAGATAGTTTGGCAGAAGCACGATGAAGTATCTCGATATCATTGAAGCAAAGAAATCATATTTCGAAGGTGGAAACGTCATCGATTTGCTCAGGAACCAGAATAAGTTGGGCATCAACGAGGACATGATCATCGAGGCGGCCTATGACCTGCAGGCTGGGACGTATACGAGAATCGTCGACGACCAGGCAGAGTATATGCATCGCTATTGCGCCGAGCTCGCCAACATTGCCGAGGGTTATGTGAGCGGAGCAGACTCGCTGCTTGACATTGGTACAGGTGAATCGACAACGCTCAGCCTGATGATCACGAAGCTAGCAAATCCTCCCAAGAGGACATTGGCCTTCGATATCAGTTGGTCGCGAGTCTACAAGGGGGTCGATTTCGCGAAAAACTACTTGGGTGAATATTTCCAGAAGTTCACGCCGTTCGTCGCTGACATTGCCGAAATCCCCATGATGAGCAAATCCGTCAGCATTACGACATCAAACCACGCCTTGGAACCGAACGGCGCAAGGCTACGTCCGCTGATGGCCGAACTCTTCCGCGTTACCCGTGACAAGCTTGTGCTGTTCGAGCCGTGCTATGAGATCAACTCCGAGGAGGGGCGGCGGCGAATGGACAAATTCGGCTATATCAAAGGCATAGACGAGGTCGTCGAGGCACTGGGTGGTAAGATTCTCAACAAGATCAAGACCAGGTTTACGGCCAATCCTCTGAACCCGACCGTCTGTTTCGTGATCGAGCCGCCGAATGGCCTCCCCTCCCAACCGACCGATGGCGCGGTTCCCAACGGCATTCCGACCTTCTCTGCGCCCGGGTCGGATTATCCGCTGCAGAGAATCGACAACTTCCTCTTCTCCAACGATACAGGTCTTTGCTTCCCAGTCCTGAAGGATATTCCGGTACTGAAGTCCAAACACGCAATCCTGGCCTCTGCACTGTCTGGTGCTTAGAATCTGCGTCTGGGAAACGTGGAATTCGTCGACAAGGGACGGTTGCGGCCGCAAGTGAGCATGCTTCGCGGGTACCGCTCTTGCCAACGGCGGAGGAGCACGGTAATCAGCCTACCGCTGGCACCCTTGCCGACGCAGAGAATTTCCTAAGAATGAGGAAGCTCAAGCACTTCGAGGAACATGTAAGGGCACCGCAAATGCCGATTCGGCTTGCCCTACATTTTTTCAACGAAACCCTGCACCAGTTTTTGTTGATCGTCGATGCAGAGCGTCACCTTCTCGGTACCGTGACGGACGGCGACATCCGCCGCGGCATTCTGCAGGGTATCGGTCTTGATGATCCGATAGAGCGCTGTATGCATCGCCGGCCGAAAGTGGGCAAAGCTGCACAGCCCAAGAGCCAAGCAGCCCTGCTGACCGGCTTGCCCTTCCTGCCCCTGCTTGACGAGCAGGACAGGCTCGTTGCGGTGCTGCTGCCGACCGTCATGCCGGGTGGAATCAGCGATGCCGTGGTGATGGCCGGCGGACTCGGCAAGCGCCTCGGACCGCTCACCGAGCACACACCGAAGCCACTGCTACCCATCGCAGGGAAGCCCATTCTCGAACATATCCTAGGCAATCTGGAAGGCGCCGGGATCGGTCGCATTTGGCTGTCAGTAAACCATCTGGCCGACCAGTTCTGCAGCTTCATCGCGACCCGCGAGAACAGCGCCGAGATCAGCCTGCTGCAAGAGCCGACCAAGCTCGGCACCGCCGGCTCGCTATCGCTGCTGCCGGAGTTTTCGGGTGAACCGTTACTTGTGCTGAACGGCGATGTGCTGACGCAGGTAGACTATCGTGCACTCGACGCCTTTCATCGTAGTCATTGCTACGACGCCACCATCGCTGTGGCGCATCACCAGGTGCAGGTTCCGTTCGGCGTCATCCGCCACGACGAGAATGGGCTCTTGACCGGCATCGACGAAAAACCGGTAGTGAAGCACTTCGTTGCAGCCGGGATCTACTACCTGTCGCCCGAAGTGGTGGCGCTCATTCCGCGCGGCCGCCGCATCGATATGCCCGAAATCTTGAATGAGGCACATAAGGTCGGCATGCGCCTGGGTCTGTTCCCGATCCACGAATACTGGACCGACGTCGGACGACCGGAAGATTTGGAAGCGGCAGACGAATACCACAGGACCGGCAAGTGACCGTGCAACCCGACGTCAACTACAGTGGCGTCAAAGCCTTCGTTACCGGCGCCGACGGCTTCATCGGCTCGCATCTGGTCGAACGGCTGGTCCACCTCGGCGCCGAGGTGACGGCGCTGGCATACTACAACTCGTTCGACAGCGCCGGCTGGCTCGACGAGCTGCTGCCGGAGGTGCGGTCCGCGGTGCGGATTGTCCGCGGTGACGTGCGCGACAAGTCACAGATGATGGAGCTCGCCGACGGCCAGGATGTCATCTTCCACCTCGCTGCCTTGATCGGCATCCCCTATTCCTATGCCGCGCCGCAGTCCTATGTCGATGTCAACGTGGCGGGCACACTGAATGTCCTCGAGGCAGCGCGTCGGGCGGGCGTGGGCCGCGTGGTGCACACCTCGACCAGCGAGGTCTATGGCACAGCGCAGTACGAGCCAATCGACGAAGATCACCCGCTGCAGGGCCAGTCACCCTATTCCGCCAGCAAGATCGGCGCCGACATGATGGCCGAGGCCTATGCTCGCTCGTTTGACCTGCCGGTGGTCACCCTGCGCCCGTTCAACACATACGGACCACGGCAGAGCGAACGTGCCGTTATCCCAACGGTGATTCGACAGGCACTCGACCCGGACTGCGGCGAAATCCGTCTTGGCGACCTGAACCCGCGCCGCGATTTCTGCTTCGTGCGCGACACCGCCGCAGCGTTCACCGCAGCCGGCGCCACAGCCAAGATCGACTTCGGTGTGGCGTACAACGCCGGCACCGGCCGCGCGGTGACTATCGGCGACATGGTTGACGCCGTGCGCCGCCTGACGAACTGCGACAAGCCGGTGATGCAGGAGCAAGAACGGATACGTCCGGAAAAGTCCGAGGTCCGCGCACTGCTGGCTGACGCCGGGCGCCTCACCGCCGTTACTGGCTGGCAGGCTCAGCATGATCTCGAAAGCGGCCTTGAGCTCACGATCGACTGGTGGAGGCGGCGTTTTGCCGACAACCGACTGCGCGCCTCCGCCGGCTACGCGACCTGATCTAGCCGATTCAGGCAACCCCCTCAGAACAAGGCGTACGGCGGCTCATAGCTGCAGGTCACCGCGCTATTGCCGGCCGGCACCCTAACGGCCCAGAAGGTGTGATAGGCGGGATAGATCGCCACTGTCTGACCGTTGACTTGGCAGGTCCAGAACTTGGTGAAACTGTTGGTGATGACGAGCAATGCCGGTCCGTCCGTTTGCACCTGCAGGTCCATGCGATCTGCCTCGTAGTACTGGAACGCCGCGGTGCCGCTGCCGCCAAGGCGATCCAGCTTCAGACCGTCGACATCAGGCGCCGCAAACAAGACGGATTGACGCAAGTCACCTGCATCGGCTTTGCCCAACGCCGTTAGGAGCGCCTGCTTGTCTGGATACACCATGGCGTTTGCGGCAATGAATGCACGAGGAAACGCCGCGGTATTGCGATAGATGTAAAGCAGCTCGCGGCCGGAGAAGTTCTCACGAATGCCAGTTTCGATCTTGCCGCGCGTGTCGAGGCTGTTCCATGGCCGGTCTGCCGTTCGTACCGGTTCCAGCCGCTCATCCACCAGCTCATCCCTAGCGAATACGAAACGCATCCCGGCCAGCGACAAGAGGTCGAGGTTGTAGTTGTCGGCGAACACAACGCGCGGTTCGGCGAAATTATAGAACAGACTAAGCACGCTGCCGGCAGACGTCGCCCAAAACAACTCTCGCTTGTACGTGTCCTTAGCCAAGTACTTTTCGATCACTTTGCCCCAAAACTCCCGGTACCGGTTTGGCACCATTGTCCCTTTGCCATCGACCGTTTCAAAGCCGTATGCAATGGCAATAGCGCCGTGCATCTGGAACGATGCGACGCGATATGGATCTTGGCCAATTGGATGATCGTCGGCAAACCGTTGCAGCACTGGGCTTAGGAAGTTTCGGGTATAGCTACCGTCACGCACCCACGAATCAAGCCGGCTTGCCTTTTCCCAGGCACTGACGCCGAGTATGAGAATCAATCCGATGATCAAGGCGGTCGATTGGACCGACAGCCGCTGACCGCTGAACGGGCGGAAGCGCGGCAGCTGAAATTGATAGCCGATACTCTGCAATCCACTCACGCCTGCACCGGCAATGAGAGAAAAGACCAAGGACGAAAAGACGAGCAGGCGATCGGGGCGCAATCCGCGAACGGCGGGCAGAACATCCAGCAGTGCGTACTTTGCGATAACGATCGGAACGCATAGACCGATGAGCAAACCGCCGAAGAGCCAAACCGACCGCTCGGTTTTGAACTGTCGACGTCGCAGCGCCTGGACCAACGCAATAGCTGCGAACGGCATCCACACTGCAGGCGTCGTCAGCAGTCCAATGATGCTGCGCAGGGTCATCTGCAAGCGAGGTACAAAGGGAACAAAAAACGGATCGTGGGCGCCGAGTCTCACCGATACGTCAATCGGATTGTATTGCACCGACCGGTTAGAAATGCCCGAGTATCCCGCCATCCCAACGAAGTCCGGCACCCGCAGAGCCAGTACGACGACCGCAAAGAGCGCGAACATGCCCCACGCGGCGATTGATCGTTTGGGATCGATAATCACGAACCATAGGAAAACGATAACAAACGGCCAGGGTAGCAACAGGTAGGGCTGTGAAAAGCCACCGAAGACCAACCCACCAGCAAACAAGACGACCCAGCCGCGCCATTCTCGACGGCGATCGGCAGCATAGGTCAACGACCAGAGCGCGAACGGCATAAGTACGACGGCAGAGTTCAGCAACCGGCCGTTCGACATCGCTGACACAAATAGAAGGGCCGCCAACGCGGCTCCCTCTCGTGAAAGATTCAGCGAACGGCGAACCAAGGCATACAAAAAAAAGCCGCCAAGCACTACGGGCCCCGCACCTAGCAACAGGGTCGCAAACCAGTCCGGAAATGCACGAAAGAGAAGTTGGTCACCGGGTCCGATCACCCCCAGCGACCTCGCATCCGTTCCTCCCGCCAGGAAACGAAACCAATTGGCGCCGGGGAATGGCTCGATAGCAGCGGCCAACTGCATCGGAAGATTGTGATCGGCCATATCCGACATGGTGATGTACGAAAACGGCCCAAGCACATACAGCTCGAGAACGAGCCAAGCGATCCCGCATGTCAGGAGCCAAACGGCCGCGCGAATTTGCATGGGAATGATCGATGAATGTCGTTGATTGATAGCTTGCTATAGCACTATCGATAAGCGAAACGAACACTTCCCTGTTGGAGTGTCGTTCAAACTTGCGGATTCGCAATAGGCCAATTCCCCAAGCGGCCGCCTATCTGAGCCCCATAGACGGCTAGGGAAGGACGGCAGCGACACATGATCGGACAGGCCAATTGCGGGACGGCAAACCGCCTCGACGAGCAGGAGTATCAGGAATCCGAATGCAGGAGATCGCAGTGGTATTGCCGATCTTTAATGATTGGCACTCATTTGTACGACTGATCCCCGACCTTGAATCTGCTTTCGCCGGCACCGGCGTGGACGTGACCGTTGTAGCCGTTGACGACGGATCCGTGGACCCACTTGAGCTCGGCGATGCTGACTGGTCGGACTATCAGTCCGTAAAGCGGATCGAGATTCTGCAGCTTGCGTCAAACGTCGGCCACCAGCGAGCCATTGCGATTGGCTTATCCTATGTTCAGAAGAACTTGCAGTGCGACGCGGCAATTGTCATGGACAGCGATGGAGAGGATCGACCACGCGACATACCCAAATTGCTCGATGCCCACACCAAGCACTCTGCATCGATCATTGCGGCGGCACGCGCCACCCGATCAGAAGGAGCCATATTCAAACTGTATTATGGCGCATACAAGATTTGTTTCCGGCTGCTAACCGGACGCGTCATTGACTTTGGCAACTTCTGCCTAATCCCGCGGCAATACCTGGGACGCATTACGCACCAGGCCGACCTATGGAATCATCTGGCTGCCTGCATTATTCGCTCGCGCCTGCCGCTGGTACGCGTGCCGACCGACCGCGGACGGCGTTACGCTGGCCAGTCTCACATGAACCTAGTGTCTCTGATCGTACACGGCCTCAGTGCGATGTCCGTTTTCAGTGACGCCGTGTTCGTGCGGCTGATTCTGGCGGCATTTGCGTTGGCCGGCATTACGATCAGCGCGTCGGTAGCTATCCTGGCCATACGCCTTGGCACCGACTGGACACCACCCGGTTGGGCATCCATCGTCCTGGTCTCACTGGGCGTGATACTGCTGCAGGCCCTCGTCCTTTCGGTCGGCACGACCTTCCTGCACTTGCACGGCCGCTCGTCGCCATCGGTATTGCCCGCCCAGATGGCGGAGGCGTATGTACTGGAACGGATCGTGCTACCGAATGCTGAGAGTTGAACGTCGCACGACTGGTACCGGCAGCAACAATGAAGGCCGTGTCAGATACGGCGCGCGGCTGACCTGATGGTCCAGAACCGGCCGCCAAGCAAGGCGGTGACACAGCTGGCAGTCGCGTGCTATTTGGCACGCGCTTCCGCACATTCAATAGGACCAATCGATGACGATCGAACGCCCGGACAAGCAGCGGCCGAACCTTCCCTCGACGCTCTATCGGGACGCGTCGAGCCACACCTACATGAGGAAGTGGGAACACGACCAACATCATGTCCTGATTGGCAGGACATTGTTACGCACTTTCGGATTGACCGCCGGCGATACGGTTATCGAGATGGGTGCCGGTTTTGGCAGATATACCAACTTGCTCCGCCAGCTTGGCCTGCGTGTCATCGCCTGTGAACCCGATCCCGCCATGTTGGCGGAGTTGTCGAACCGTTTTTCCGATGACGATGGCGTCACGGCCGTCCCACTAGCAATCGAAGCCTTGGAGCAGTCAGACTTCGAAGACATCAAAGGACTTTGCGGCTTTCACGTTCTGCATCACTTGACGCCCGCTATGTTGCACACGCTCGCGGAGCAGCTCAGCAAGGCATTTGCTCGACACCCTGACTTTCGCTGCTGGTTCTTCCTTGAACCGAACCACTACAACCCGCTCTACGTTGTTCAAACACTGATTGATCCGGCGATGTCGTTTTCAGAGGAACGGGGCATCTGGCTGACGAAGTTCTCCGATCACTTGCCGGTTTCAAAGAACGACGGTCCCTACATTGGCGCGATCGGAATATTCCCTCCTCGTTCTGTTCTGGCAGGTCTGCCCAAACGGGCCGTTCAGATCGCGACAAGTATTCGGCGAACGCGCCCTCGCCCCTATCATCTCTATCGTGTGTTCGGCGGCCACAGGAGTAAGGGCGAATAGTCGGTCCGCGACGCGATCTGTACCCTTTCAATGTCTTCGAGACCACACAGCATCGAGCCACTTTTTCTCAAAGGACCGTATTTCTCCGAAGGGCCTGAGCATCGGCCGACATCCGACGACGTACGTCAGGCCCGGTTGAGCTTCGAACGCCGACGATTGCCCAATCTCGACGTTCTGTTGGAGCAGCGCTTCGTCTGGATGGAGCGCTATCTGCGTCCCGATTCATGCGTTGTCGAGTTTGGGGCTGGCGCGGGCCTTGCTCAGATGTACCTGAACTACCCAGGCCTGTTGCTCTCCGACGTGGAGCCCAGACCGTGGCTTGATCTGGTCGCAGATGCATTGGTTCCGCCGTTTCGGCCCAAATCGTTGGACGCGGTGGTCTGCAACCAAGTGCTGCATCACATCGCCACGCCAGCGCGCTTTCTTGAGGCCGCCGCCGAAGTAATCAAACCAGGCGGTTATCTACTGATCAACGAACCTGAGACCAGTTTACTGCTGCGAGCTATCCTCCGCGTCATGCAGCACGAGGGCTGGTCCTATGACGTCGATCCATTCGATGCCGAAGCAGTGTGTGTCGACGGTGCAGATCCATGGTCGGGCAATGCTGCGATTGCCCAAGTACTGTTTGCTGACCCAGCGAAGTTCGAGGCCCATTTTCCGGCATTCCGAGTTGTCGAAAACAGCCTGTGCGAATGCCTCGTGTTCCTCCTGTCCGGCGGCGTCAGTTCAAAGACGTTTACCGTACCCATGCCGAGATCCGTCGTCATGTTGCTCAAACACATAGATGATGGCCTAGTCGGCATATTGCCCGGTGTCTTTGCGCTGGGCCGTCGCATCGCCCTGCAACGGCTGTAGGTCGCAAGAGCGTCAATCACAGCTGTATTGTCGCGGACTCGCTGAGCAGTCGTTTAAAATAGCCAATGGTGTTCGCCAGTCCGGACCGCAGGTCCGCCGTCGGTTTCCAGCCCAACGCCTGGCGGGCCAGTGTGATGTCCGGCTGGCGCTGACGCGGATCGTCTTGCGGGAGCGGCTGGTAAATCAGCCCCGACGTCGATCCCGTCAACTCGATGACGGTCTCGGCCAGTTCGCGGACCGTCAATTCCACGGGATTGCCAAGATTCACCGGTCCTGTGAAATCGTCTGGCGACTCCATGAGCCGGACAAGGCCGTCGATCAGGTCGTCGACATAGCAGAACGAGCGCGTCTGCGAGCCGTCGCCATATATGGTGATGTCTTCGCCCTTAAGCGCCTGCACAATGAAATTCGACACCACCCGTCCGTCGTGCGGATGCATGTTCGGGCCATAGGTGTTGAAGATGCGGGCCACCTTGATGCCGAGGCGATGCTGGCGGTGGTAGTCGAAGAACAACGTTTCCGCACAGCGTTTGGATTCGTCGTAGCAGGCACGCGTGCCGATCGGATTGACCCGACCCCAGTAATCCTCGGTCTGCGGATGGATTTCGGGATCTCCATAGACCTCACTGGTAGATGCCTGCAGGATCTTCGCCTTGAGCCGCTTGGCCAAACCCAGCATGTTGATCGAGCCGTGGATCGATGTCTTGGTCGTCTGCACCGGATCGAACTGATAGTGGATCGGGGACGCCGGACAAGCGAGATTGTAAATCTCATCTGCCTCGACGTAGAGCGGGAAGGTAATGTCGTGGCGCAAGAACTCAAAGTAAGGCTGATCCAGCACCGGCAATATGTTGTCGCGTGTGCCGGTATACAGATTATCGACACAAAGGACGTGATGACCTTCGGCCAAGAGCCTGACGCAAAGGTGCGAGCCCAAGAAACCTGCTCCGCCGGTCACAATCACACGCCGGCGTCCGAACTTAGGCATTACCTATCTACCCCTCAAACCAAGTCCGTCACGCCGCAAGCGTAACGGTTATGCGCCGGTTGCCTTGCTGACGGTCAGTTCCGAGATGCCGACGACGGGGGACGACGCAGCCCACTGAGCGTCGGCTTCGCTCTTCCGACACACAAAGAGTTTTACGTCCCCAAAGTAGAATGGCAGGAAGAGCTTCCTCGGCGCGAGCCTGCTGGCAAGTCTGGCAAAGGCCGACATTGGTCGCGGAAGCATAGCTGCAACTTTTTCCAGCACATAGCGAGGCGAAGCAAAGTGACGATAGGGTGCATCCTCGATCAGGGTGAAGCCTGCGCGTTGGAACAGATCCCTTAGCCCCTCAGTCGTGAAGTAGAACAGGTGCATGTCCATTATCCATGGCCAGTGCTTGCCCAAGAGGCGCGGCAGCCAGCCGGACATATCCAACGTCGACAGGCACAGCACACCATCATCGGCAAGCAACCGGTCAATTCGCTTCAATTCGCCGACAGGGTCGGCAAGATGCTCGAGAACATCCCACATCACGACAACATCGAACTTGTCGCCTAACTGAGGCTCGGCCTGTTCCAACGTGCCGTGGTGAATGGAAATACCGTTTTGACGGGCCTGTTCCACCGCCCAATCCGACAGCTCGACTCCCTCGACTTCCCAGCCGCGCTGCCTCGCGACATCGAGAAAAAGTCCGCAGTAAGCTCCGACTTCAAGAAGTCGCCCAGGCTTTGGCAGGTGAGGCGCAATATCGTCCAGCACGCCATTGAACGTCCGGAGTCGCGCTCCTTTGTTGCTGAGATAAGTTTTATCCTCGACGTCCGCGTAGAGTTTTTCCGGGTTTTCAGGGACATGCGCCTTACCGGCGGCCGCTAATCCGCATGATAAGCACTGGATGACCTGCGGCTTGACGGCGTGGGTCAGACTGGTACAGCGATAAGCAGACGCATCGGGCGCGCCGATCCCCCTGGCCGGATACAGTTCGACAACCATGTCGCTGTGGCAGAGATAGCACCGGTCGGCAACAGGCCGGCTGAAGACGCGAGGGCGACGCCAACGCCGAAGACGGCGGAAACACAACTCAATCAGCCGGCGTGCGCCGTTGAAAATCTCATGACGAGGTATTTTCGACTCGCCATGCAATCGATCTGCAAAGTGTATTGGCACTTCGACACACTTGAACCCCGCACGCGCAACATGCCAGACCGTTTCCATGAAAAACGAGTAGCCTTGCGAGCGAATTTGCGTGAACCCAACCTCACGCAACATGTCGACGCGAAATGCGCGAAACGAAGTTGTGAATTCGTGCAATCGAATTCCGAGCAGGTTTCGGGCCAGGAAGTTGGCAAATACGCTCACATTGCGCCGATAGCCCTGGTAATCACAGGTTCCGCCGGGCATGTACCTGGAACCGATGGCGAAGTCGGAATCGTCCAATGCCGATATGAGTGCACCGATTTCCGATGGACTGTGCGAGTAGTCGGCATCCATCGTCACAAGGACGTCGTAGCTGCGCCGAACGGCGTACAACATCGCCAGCTTATGCGCCGTTCCAAGACCGAGTTTGCGCGGCCGGTGCAGAACCTGCAGCCGCCGATGCTGCGTCGCAAGCTCATCAAGAATCTGACCGGTACCGTCCGGAGAATTGTCGTCAACAATGAAGAGATCGCAGTCGAATGGCTGGCTCAGAACGTCACCGACCAGCGCCTCAATATTGCCCTTCTCATTGTAGGTCGCCGCGAAAATGAGAATACGCGGCGTTTTTTGCTGTGCACCGCCAGGGCGTTCACTTTCGGCCAAAAATCATCTCCCCGCGCACCATTTGTTCCATGGCGGCAACAACTGATTGCAGATTTGTAACAGCTCGTTGCCGGCTTAGAAAGCTCATGCCGCCGATTGCTGTATGACGGAATGAGCTTTCCCGCGCTGCCTAATCCAATGGTAAAGCGACAGAAGCGCGTATCCCGCGCAAAGCGTAAAGCCCGGCATCAAGGGGAGACGAAAACGACCCTGGGTAACAAGCACCGAGATAACCGTCAGGCAGCCGATAGTCAGAAAAAGAAAGGTGGCATAGTGCCTGACATCAGGGCTTTTCGCACGCCACATGAGCACTAGGCCAACAAATCCAAGCACCAGAACCAGCGCATTCAGCACTTTCAAGAAGAGACCATACCCGAGTATGCCAAGCAGCCCATGTTCGAGGTAATAGCGTACCTGATCGATGCGCCGCTGAATCCCCCACGTATCAACCCCGTAGCTGGTGATATGACGCGCCCGATCCAGTTCGTGCCATGCATTATAATTGTCCTGCGTCAGAAACACCGCCAGCGGCTCTGACGGATATGACAAGAAAAGTTTCGGCACGTTGTCTGGCAACACCAAAAGAAGGTGGGGCCAATTCTCGAAAACGAGCTTGCCCCCTAGTGCACTGAGGTAGTCCTGTTGCGCCCCGACATCGTCATCGGCCGGGCGCCGAGGGTCCGCCCGGATATCGTCCCAAATTTTTTGTTTGGCTTGCTGAGGCTCAATGCCATCTCGTTTGGCAATTACGAGTGGCGCAAGAAAGCTCACAAGATGCCAGCCTTTCATCCCGGCAAAGTCGAAGCTGCCCACTATGGCGTTGTTGCGCATCATCCAGGGAAGCGTGAAGGCCGCATGAATGGCTGCGACAAGGACGACAGCGGCGACCAAACGAGTGACGCTCTCTTTCCTCCAATGCGCCCAAACCAGTGATATCACCAGCGGTATCCAAAGATACATGCCCGCCGCCCGCGTGAATGTGGCAAGTGACAGTGCCAAGGCCGCCAGTGCGACCCACCGGTACTTCAGCGGCCGCAAGAGGACATTCCAGGCCAACAGCAGGCTGAGCGTGATCAAGGCCGCAAACAACAAATCCGACTGATTGCGGTTCGACTGCGCCAACCCAACGGGATCCAGCATGAGCAGAACGACGGCTATGAGGCCGACGACCCCATGAATGCGCCTGCCCAATAGAAAAACCATGGTCATGAGAGCGGCTAGAAGCAGGTTGTTGAACACGATGCCAACAACCTCGTTCGGGCCGAACAGCCCGTACAAGCCTGCCAAAACCAACGAATAGAGCGGTGGTCGAAAGGTCGATGACGTCAGGTCCGGGTATTCACCCAGTGCATACTCGCCGAATTGAAGCAGGTTAAGCGCAATCGGATGGTAGAAGTTCTCCGTACCAAAGCCATTGGGGAAATGTCCCAACACGTTGATGGTGCAAAAAACCTGAAACGTGAGATAAAGCAGCAACAGCGCGCCAAAGAGAATCAGAGTACGGTCGCTTTCGGTTGCAATGGGAAGCTCGACCTGTTGTTTCATAAGCTCCTCTGATCCTGCATGCTCTTTGCCTTGATTTAGCAAATGTTCTGTTTCCCAATGACGACCGATCTAGCGTCGACCTTGTTCGGTTCATCCAACGCCGCTGACGTCCCTTGACACGACGTCAGCTCTTCATCGCTGCGGGTTTCCTGGTCAGCGCGATTTCTCTTGGTTGGGTCGTCAGCCAGCTGGCGTGGTCGACGTTCGTCGATGCGATGCGGTCACTAGATCCAACGTTCGTTGCGATAGCTTGCCTGTCCACGGCACTGACAGCGAGTATCCGATCTTTCCGCTGGCTACTGATCGCCGGTGTAACGATCAAGCGAATACGCTACTTCTGGCATTCATACAATATCGGTCAGTTGGGCAACTTCATCTATCCGATGCGTGGTGGCGACATTCTGCGCCTTTGGACGCTGACCCGTTTGACTGGCCTACCAATTGGACGTTCGGTGACCAGCGGTGTCCTGGATCGGTTTGCCGACGCTGTCGCAATGTCCGTAGCACTGGTCGCTGTGATAGGCGTGTACAGCAGCAAGATTCTAGGTGGAGCATCCATCTTCATCGTGATCGGACTAATCGCTGCTCTCGCTGCACTCCTGACGATGTTTGTACTGTATGGCCATCGGCTGGAGGCCCCGGTCTCTGCAGTGGCATCACGCCTTCCCGCACGCGCCGCCTCGATCGTCAAAGACGGCCTCAAACGCGCCTTGGAAGTCGCATCAACTTTGCGAGAAGGGCGAAGGCTTTTCGCCATCTTAGTGTTGAGCCTAGCGGGTGCCTTTTCCGATTATCTCACGATCTGGCTCATGCTTTTCGCATTTGGCTGGCACCTACCATTCTTTGCCGCCGTGACGATCGGCGTCTGTCTGCATGTGGGTGTTTCAGTACCATCGGCACCGGGGAACGTCGGTGTCTTTCAGATAGCGGCCATCATTGGGCTTGGCTTGTTCGAAATCGGTTTCTCAAATGCCATTGCGTACTCGGTGGCGCTGCAAACAATTGGCTTCCTGGTGTTTTTGACGCTTGGTGGCTGGGCCATCGCAACTCATGGGTTTCGCAGACCGCCACCAGAGATCGCCGGCAGCTACGAATAGACCCGCGCGCCCTTGCTGTCCCCAGGTATCTGCCGCGCCGTCATCGCACAACGGTCGTCTGGCCCTAGCCAACGACTTCGCGATACACCTGCATTGTATCGGATACCACGGTCCCGATGGCAAATCGTTCGACCGCAAGCTGCCGCCCGTTGATGCCCATCTGCTGCCGCGTCTGCGGATCATCGATTATGCGTCGCAACGCAGCAGCGAGAGCATCGACGTCACCGGGAGGAACCAGAACGCCGTTCTCCCCGTCGATTACGATCTCACGGCAACCGGCAATGTCAGTCGCGACGATGGGGCGTCCGCAAGCAGCCGCTTCAATTAGTACTTTCGGGACCCCCTCGCCGTAGGTCGAGGGCAGGCATACGATAAGGGCCTCCGAAATCACATTCGGCATATCCTCCCGGCGGCCCCACCATTCGACAGATCCTTCTTCGTGCCATGCGCGCAGTGTCGCTTCGGGGACCGCCCGGGGATTGGTCCTATGGGTATCGCCAACAAGCGCAAACCGCGCGTCTGTACCCGCCGCCTTCACCAACTTTGCCGCGGCAACAAACTCGGCAACACCCTTGTCCCAAATCAACCGCGCGGGCAGCACGACCAAGGGCCTGCCATCTGGCTCCGCTCGAGGACGGAACACATCGGTATCGACACCTGATCCGCGAATGAGGCGAAGCTTGCGTTTCGCAACCGCCAACGTCTTTGCCAGGGTGTCTCGATCGCCTGCACTTTGAACAATCACCCGACAGCGCCGGTGGGCGGTCGCCAAGCGGTACGACCAGGTCACGACGGCGCGCAACAGAGCCGCACGGAAACCCCGTGCAACAAACACCTGTCCCAGCCCGGTCACAGCTGCAACAACCGCGGGAACCCGGCAGAACCACGCAGCGATCCCGCCGTAAATCACCGGCTTTATCGTCAGCAGGTGCACCAACTGGGGACGGACGCGGTACATCAAACGACAGATCGAAAGGAAAGTCACAAACTCCTGAAACGGGTCTGTGCCACGCCGCGACAGCGTTATCGGATGAAAAGTAAAGCCCGCTTCACGAAGGCGATCTACATCGAAGTCTGCCGGCGCCCAAACGTGATCCGCAGGCGCAGCGACGTGGACTTCGAAGCCATTTTTCTGAGCCGCCATAGCGACCGGAAGTCGATGTGACAGGAAGAAGTACGCCTCATTGACCACGAACAGGAGCCGACGCCGGGTCATAACTTATGTCACGTCACGGTCTAACAGGCATTCAAACTGCCGTACAACGGATGTCAGATAGTATTTTTCCGGAAGCAGACTTGGACGCATGGTTCCTTCAGCCTTGGGCTGGACCCGCTGCATCGCTGCCAGAAATTCTGTGTCCATATCGACCAGCGTCACCGCACCGTCCGGCACCTCCATACTGACCTCCTGCAATCCACCGGACTCCCGAGTCCCGATAACCGGCGTGCCGCAGGCAAGCGCCTCAAGGGCAACGTTCGGCATGCCCTCCCACCTCGACGGCAGCAGGAACGCATCAGCACCGGCAAACCAATGCCAAGGTGCCTCCTCGTACCCCGCAATCTCAGCCTGGTGCTGAATGCCAAAATCGCGAAGCATGTTCTCCAGTTCCGCCCGCTCGGGCCCGTCGCCAAGCACAAGCAGTCGTGAACTGGCATCCGCGTTACGAAAGATACGCAATAAACGGTCGAACCCCTTCTGGAACGTAAGACGACCCGCCGCAACAAATCTCGTTCCCATCCCGGACTGCCGGGCAGGCTTTGCAGCCAATCTTCTAATTTCGAGAACGTCAATCGGGTTTGGCAGCCGGACAATCAGAGTTCCCGGTACGCCATAATCGCGTATGAGTTCTTGAGCCATCAGATCAGACTGGCAGATCACGATGTCTGCATGTCGATAAAGCAATCGGTAGCCAAGCTTCAGCGTTCTCGTGAAGGCGAGTTGGGGCAGCGATGCCGAGGGCGTATTAGGTTCGCGTATAATGACTTTCGGTCGACGCGCAAGCATCGGCCGGATCATGAGCACCGCCAGGTTCAAGTATCCGAAGGTCGAGAAGATCGCATCAGCGTCTATCCGTCGCAAAGTCTGAACCAGTCGCGGCAACGCGTGCCGCAGGCGGTGGACATTCAGCGAGTGTATTTCGACGTCCGACGGAACGAGTTGCGAGAGTGGCCCGTGCTCGTTGAAGACCACGATCGCTGGCGCAAATCTGCGCCGGTCAATGCCGCGGAGGAGGTTCAATGCTGCCCGCTGCGCGCCACCCCCATCGAAATACGGCAGGACAAAAACGACGCGCTGCTGGATCACGTTGGTCGACCGGATGACGGCCATACAAATCGCAAAGATGGCTTGATCACGAGCCGAGGGCGGAAACGAGATCGCCTTTGTTTCCTCTCTATCGAGGCCTCTCCCGATCGCCATTGGTCAAACAGCTTGCGAGATGACAGAACCAACAAGATGGTGAGGAAAATCAGATAGTAACCCGTTCGATACCGTATCGCTGAGCCGGGATTCATAACCCCGAACGGGTAGTTCGCAAACAGCAGCCAGAACCCGGCAAACGTGCTCATCAAAAAGCTAAAAGCCGGCATTCTAGGGAGTTGGACAACCAGATAGACAACGATCAATAGCAGCAGAAACAGGCTCTCAACCAAAGAGACCATTTGTAAGGGATTTCGAAGTGCCTCTTCGAACGTCGGGCCAACGAAACTGAGAAGCATCCCATATGGCGCGCGCCAGAACACATCATACTGCTGCTGCCAGAACGCTTCGCGTGTCGAGAAGCCGGCATCCGTGATGAAGTGCACGACAACCTGAAACGACAGATCGTCCAGACGGTCACGGAAGATATAGAGTTGGGATACAGACACTATGCTGACAAACAGTAGCAGCGCTTCATATTGACGTACGAACCGCGACGCCCATGTCAGAGAGTAGATGAATAGAAGCGACACCAAGTAATGTGGCTTGAACACAGCAAGCACAGCCACGGCAAGCGGATGAACCAATCTTAGTCTGGCAGAGTTGCGATACAGTTCTATGAGGTAGGAGCAAGACACGCCGGCAGCAAAAACAACCAACGCATCTTTCGATGCGACCGAAGACCACAAGTTGAAGCTGGGTGCAAGCACCAATAGCGCCACAAATTTGCGCAGATTTGCCGGTATGGCGTTCAGGAAGCGATAGATTCCGTAGAACGCGATAGTCTGAAAAAGTACGTTGATGGCGATCTCGTTGCCGGACGTCACCTTGGCAAACAACATGCCGAGCGCTTCTGTAACTTGGGTAGAGTCGAGCAGCCAACCAAGCCCAGGTGATCCACCGAATTTCTCGGCGTTTCCCTGATAGCGCACGGAATCGCCAAGCGTTGTGAACCGGACAACAACGAGCTGGCCTGCGACGGAACAGACGCAGCGGTACAGGAAGTACAAAACCCAAAAGAACCGCCAACCAATCATTGGGTCACTCGGAGGCCCATATCGTGCGCCGCCCAATCAAGCAATTCAGCGCCGACGCAACAGGTGATAAGAAACGACAATCACAACGCCGAGCAAAATAGCCAAGACCATTCGCCAACCGATTTCGAACCGCATGTTCGGCGGAACCGGTTCAGATGATACCCGTGCCGGCTCTATAATGCGTGCAGCATAAGGCAGATTGCTCTCTAGCAACATGCCGCGGCGGACCTCCTGACCGAGTAGGTCCAACAGCATACGACGAATGTCACTTAGTTCCGCAGTCGCGAGCTGGTTGCGCAGATAAGCCTGACGTTCCGCAATCTGATTGCGGTCCTGATCACGCAAGAGGTTATCCGCTTCAGTATAGGCCGTCGTCAAAAGGAAGAGTGCGAACTCAGGATCAGAATGCAGCACCTTGACTTCAAGGAACGGTGACTCTTTCGGCTCTTCGACGACCAGCGAACCACCAAGATAATTCGCCAGCGACTCAAGCTCCGGCGCCCGCCAAATCGGCTGGTTCAGGAACGAGAGATAAGCTTCGCGCCATTCGAACCTCGTTCCTTCGGGGCGGATCCAAGATTGCGCCTCCTCGTCCCAACTACCTCGATAGACGACATGCAATAAATCATGCTTCGCCTGCATGCGACGCGCCAACTCCATAGATGAAAACGCCTGCTGCAATCTGTCGAAGAGAGTCGCCTGGGCCCGGCCACTGACACTCAGACCCAGACCAGACAAAACTCCCATCTGCGATGGCATCTGCATGCCCATCTCACCCGAAGTTGGCGACACCACCATTACCGCCTCGTAGTGCGGCACGTGGTTATGCAGTTCCTTTACACCCAGCGCGGCACCAACGCATGCAAGGATGAGAATCAGCCAGCTTCCGCGCCACAAGGCCTTGGCGACATCGCGCAGGTCTATGACGACATCGTCATGCCGCTGCAGGCTGGACGCGTCTCTCGTCGACATCAAATTCATTGAAGCCCCTAAATCAGTTTGTTCGGCCGTTTGGTTTCCGTTCCGTCGCATGCCAACTGGTCTCTGACTTCCCGGCCGACAGCGAAAAGGCCGCCCTGCCGACAACAGCGCAACTGATCACCACGCCGTGCTAGTCCAGAATTGTGCGCCAATCATGCATTATGTTGTCGACATTACCTTCTTCCACGATGCCGTATAGTCGCTTGCTACGTCCCAGCACTTGGCCACCGTCGCGCGTAAGCGGACGGAAGGCGAAAGTGCCGCGTCGACGGGTGGAGTTGGTCAGGAACAGCTCGAACGGAATTGAGAAGTAGAAGCCTTTGTCGAAACTACCCTCACCGAACTCCTCGGCCGAAACGTTGGTCAGCGTTGCCCACCCACCAACGGTCATGCCTGACTCGAACTGACGGGAAATCACGAACTGCGTACCACGGTCACCAGCGAGGAATTGACCGATATGAAGTTCGCCTAACAGCCCCCACCAAGGCAGATTGTAGTAGACGTTGAAATGACCGGTCGTGACTTCATAGTTGCGGAAATCGAACCGTTGATCGAACTCGCGCTGCCGCACGCGCGCAATGTCGGCACCCAGCGCCAGTCGTGAACCGAACGGACGGTAAAGCACTTCGGCATTCACACCACCGAACATTTCTTCCAGATACCCGGCACTGATCCGTGCAAACCACTCAGGAAACGGCTGGAACATGTAGTCGGCCGTGAGATTGACGATGTTGCCATCCTCGCCCTGCTGCACGTATTCCTTCACGTCGCTGCGCACGCGTGGCAGCTGACTATCCGATGTCAGTTCGATTTCATCCAGCGTACTGGTGATGTTCTTGCCTAAGGTCCCCGACACGCTGAGTCCCCGATACAGCTCGACCTGCGCGGACATAGCGAGCCAGATCTGATAGAGGTAAAGTCCCTCAGGACCGCCGATGTGCGACCGTAGCTGCGGTCTCACATACCAACTCATGGTCGGATAGCGGTGCGTGTTGTTGATCGCGTCGTCTGGAACGCCACCAAATGGCGGCAAGCCGCCCTGCGGCTCCGAGATGGTGGCGCCGGCCCAGATCTCCTCCGGACTGCCACTCCCAGCGACGGCCCGTTCCAGATCAGACCGCATAATGGTCACACGCGCCGTCTCCAACCCAGCGGACATGGTGACGACTTCGATTTCTTCTACGGCATCGGGCACAACATTGGCGACGGCCCGGGCGGCGCGGCCGACATTGCGCGCGTACTGACGGAATTTCTTCGGCGTCACGAAAACCGTCGCCTTGTGCCGCGTGATGCGAAACGCATCGACATCGAAATCAGCCGCCTCGAGTTCCTTGAAAACCTTAAGCGCAATTTCCTGTTTTTCATTATCCGTCAGATCGGGAATGTATCGTTCACCATCGCTGCCGCTCGATAGACCGTTCCGCCGCAACGTTACCCGCGTCGCTTCAACACCAGCAGCAAGACCGACGATAACGACATCATCCGGCACCTCCGGCGCAAGATCGGCAACCAACCGCGCCGCGTCTTCGTACGTTTGCTGATCGACCGTATCGTGCGGTGTCACATAGACCGTCGCCCGCCCGCGCGACAGCTCAAGGCTATCGACCTGGAAGCCACTACCTTCAAGACCATCGAACATTTGGTCGATACGTGCCGCACGGCGCACGTCCTGCCGGCGCAAAACGGTGCGGCTCACCTCGATGCCACCGTCGACAACAATGATCGCCGCACGGTCGACCGGCGTCGGCAATGTCCGGAAGGCGATTTCCGCGACCTCGTTCTCGTCAGGAGTGTCGGCTCCGGGCATCGCAGATACGTAGAACGCAACTTCACGATGATTCAGTTCGATGCTCTCGACGGCGTAGCCTTCCGCCTCCATGCCGTCGAACAGATAGTCCACAATCGATGCTTGCTCGATCTGCCTGCGTTGCAAAGACACACGCTTGACCTCGATCAAGCCGTGCCGCTCGATCAACGTAACAGTCGTGCTATCCGGCAGACTACCGGCGACCACCTGCGCCGCCGCCTGGGCCTGCTGCTCATCGAACTGAACTAGCCCCCGGGACACGAAAACACGAGCCTCTTCGCCAATCGTCTCGATCGAGTCGATTTCAAGTCCGTGACCTTCCAAACCATCGAACAGTGTGTCTGCTGACGTCGACGCCGTACGCCGATCAGCCACAGATACGTCGCGTTGGTCTAAGTTTCCTGTCCGGGCAGACTTTGGTGCAACCGGCACAGGATCTCCCGGTTGAACGAATGCCGTGACATCCTTCGGCCGTGGTGAGATCGGCGATACAGTCGCCAGTTCATCGACCGATGGGTTTTTTCGCTTCTTGAGCTTCGGCGGCGGCGGATCGAACTTCGGTGCACCGGGTGTCTTCAGGTTCGACCTCAAGGAGGCTCGGAACATCGCGGTGTCACCGCGCTCGAAGGCTCCGGTCAGTTCAATCCAGTCAAAAGGTCTGTAGGTCGCACCAAAATTAAGCGGGATCCTGCTACCGAGATTGTTGCCCAGGGGCTCGTTCTCATAGTTGTTGCCGTCATACTCGAGACTCAGGATGAGGCCACGGATCGGCGTGTACCACTGCACGCCGCCGAACAGCCCCACCGTCTCGCCGGAGAAAAACGTGCCGAGGTTCGCTTCACCGCCCAGACCACCGGAACCTTCACGGCTTCGAAATGAATCGGAAAGATTGATTAATGGGTTTTCGATCGTACCCCGAGACCCCAACAGTCCCCACGCGACACCGAAAGAAAAATCGAAGTCGTAGTATCTTTTGCTGAACGCGAGGTACTCGCTATTGAACAGGCCGGTACCTAATCCATCCTGCAAGCCAACAGCGATTTGCGGTAGGTAGCGACTTTCCTCAAGAAGCTGAAATTTTAGATCGGCGCCACGATCGAAGAACGTCTCTTCGGACTGAAGGCCGCCGAGCGAGAAATCGCGGTTTCTAATATCCGAGTATCGGAACGTCGCTTCCAACCAGGGCAACGCCTGCAACGTGATGGCATATCGCCGATATGGTTTGACGAAAGTTGCGCTGACATTGAACTGGCCATCGTCGTGAAACCTGGCCGTACGCGTTGCCAGTATGCCGACGCCGCCGTAGTCATTGGTTGTAGGTTGAAAGTAGCCTTGAGTTTCGTATTCCGGTGCCGCAGCCGTCGTCGAAATGCCGACTGCGTAGATCAACACCGTCGCAGCGACGGTGAGGAAACGACTCGAGTTTTTGCCGGTCATGGCCTCACCGGAGTGCTGCCTTCCCAAACAAAGAAAACATCACTATCAGTCGCGGCTGATGACCGCGAGCGATGCTGCCGTGACCGCGAGTTGGCCGATAAGTGTCGCCCCCTCTCGAACCATGGTCACGAGGTCCAACGGCGCAGGGTCTTTCGGGACAACAACAGTACTGCCGGGAGGTATCTGAACAGGATTGTAGTTCCAGACACTGACGGCGAGAGGCTCGGCGGCGCCATTCGGATACACAACGAAGACCCGATCCTCATCGGCTGACCGTTGGAAGCCACCTGCCTGCCTTATGTACCTGTCTGCAGACGTACCAGGAATGAACTGCATTGCTCCTGGACTCAGCACGTCGCCAACGACGCTGACGAAGTTGGGGCGCTTGGGCATATAGAGACGATCGCCCGGCTCCAATACCGGATCTAGTTCCGGGCGCACCTGTAGGACCGTTGGATCAGCTTCAATGACGACGCGGCCAAGAGCTTCCACGGTACCGAGTTGCTGCGCAAGTTGCTGCAACCCAAGGACCGCGCGCGGATCGACGCCGCGCTGGACAGCTGCTACGGCCAATGCCGAATTCAACTCCCGCTCGGCCCGCCGAAGACCTTCCTGCTGTGCCTCACGAACGGTCTCACGAGTGAAGACGGCACCGTACGGGTAGGCTTGTGGCGTCATGCCACCAGCGCGGTTGATCACCTCGGAAAGTCGTTCGCCACGTCGGATTTCGTAAAGACCTGGGCGAACGAATTCGCCAGCCAGTAGAACCGGCCCGGAATCACGATCAGTGAATACAGCGTTGAACCGGACGACATCACCCGACGCGACAGCAACTTTATCAGCCCCCAGAGCGGCCAGGTCGACAAGGCCACGAGACGTGTCCGATACACCTTTCACCGGATCCGGCGTATAGCGGGAAACCTCAACACGGGTGAGATCAACGTCGCGAGTGAGGCCGCCCGACACAGCAATTATGGACGTCATCGCGACATCGCCGGCCACCGGATAGAGGCCCGGCTCGCGCACAGCGCCATTCACCGCGACAACGTGCTCCAAAGCGATCGAAAGGACTTCGGGGACATCATCGAACAGTTGCGGGCAGTCCTGTTGGTTCAGTTCGCCAAGTTTGCCGCCGCCATCCAACGTCACGATAGCGCTGGTGTACCGTTGCACAGACTTGTCGGCAACGACGCTGACCAAGTGCTGCAAACCGGCACACTCGAGCAGGCGGGTCTGCAATGAGAAACGCTTCAGATCAGCAATGCGATCGTCGCCTGCGCCGCTTTCCTTACTTCCCTGCTGCTGTTCCGCCGCCTGGGATTCGCCGAGCAGGCTCCTGATCGTCTGCAGCGCATCCGCCTCTGACTGGCCTCGTGGTTCTTCCCTCTCTTCGGATCGGACAAACTCATCCGTCGGCCGTTTCTCGATGCGCTTGGTGACAATCTCCTGAACATCGACGGAGGTAAGGTAGCGAACATCGTCCCCACCCAACACAAACAAACGGTCGGCGTCTCTGAGTGAGTAGTCTTCGTCACCATTTAAGATGCGCTGCAGATTCAGAGGAAACAGTCTCCTCGCCTGCGTCCTTGGATCGACCGTTTCTAGAACCGCAAACAGAAGGTATGGGTCAGGCTTGAACGACGAGGCGCCACCAATCAGCTCCGACACCGTCGACACGGTACTCAAGGACCGGCGTCCCGGGACCCGGACGTGTCCAGCCATGTATACACTGCCAACCTGATAGTCTTGGCGGCGGGCAACATGCAGGATATCGCCATCCACCAACCGGCCAGCGAGATTGCCCTGCTCAATGACCTGCTCGCGCCCGGATTCATCAAATGTGATCTGTATATGCCGATTACCGCGCGGGCGGATCGTACCGCCTGACAGCTGCAGCGCTTCGGCGACGGTCACACTGCGCTGACCTTCAGCCAACTCATAGATAGCCGGCCGTCGTACGTCACCGTACACAGCTAGCGTTGCTCCTAGCGGAGGCACAACGATCTGATCGCCGTCGAACAATGTCAGGTCGTTGGTATCGATACCGGAGAATAGAAGTTCGTAAGTGTCGACCCAAAAGGTTCGATCACCACGACGCAGGTGGATGCGCCGCAAACTGCCAGTTTTCTTTACGCCACCGGCCTTCGCGACAGCATCGAGCATTGTCGAAAGCGAAGTAAGCTGGTGACGCCCCGGCCGGTTGACCTCGCCTATCACATTGACCGATACGGCGCGGATTGCCCCCAATGAGACAAAGACTTCCGTCCCAAGCCGCGTCGTCGCAGTCCGAACCTCGATTTCACGCCGCACCTCGCCAAAAGTTCTGCCGGCGGCCGGTATGGGTGCCCAGCCCGGCGCAACGATGCGTCCTTCACGATCGACTTCGACCGTTAGGCTGCGGTTCTCCTGCCCGTGGAACGTCAGAACGAGTTCATCACCGATCCCCAGGACATAGTCTTGAGAAATTGCACCCACCGAAAGTGAGTCGACTCTGGCACCTTCGAAGATCGTGTCGTAACCGTACTGCTGCAGCAGTGACGAGGTGCGCCTACAGTAGTCCTGCTCGAGGTACGAGAAGTTGCGCACCAGCGCGAGTGCACGCTGCTCTTGCGGCGTCAGGTCCTCCCGACAATACTTCTCTGCTAGGAGAAATTCCGACGTCGTTAGCCCGTTGCGGCGCCCGCGCCGGCTATCCGCGTCTTCAATCTGCTGGATCTGAAGTGAATTCAGTTCTTGTTGTTGTTCTTCCCGCGCTTGGTTTACGCCCGACGTCGCGCGCCCACCAACGAAGTCGCCGAGTGCGCCAGTATCTTCCAAAGACTGGAGTTGGTTCAACAGTGTCCCAAGCGTTCCGCCACCTGCATCAAAGCCTTGAGCGGATACGAGTTGCGGAGACGCCAATGCAATGACCACCGCACACGCCCAAGCGCGGGCATTTGGCAGTATGCTATGATAAAGCCTGCGCGACGCATCGCCGAGAAGCGCTGCGCGCGATGGCCCAGTCGCAATTTGAGTCGGAAGTTCCGTGATCACCAGTCGAGCCCCCACGCGTCGCAGTCTGTTGTTGTCTGGTATTGGACTGCTGGCTTTTGGATGTGTCGAAAGTCCGGTTGTGAAGAACGCTGCAAGCGTCTTCAGAACACAGATTTTTGGCCATCCCGATTTGCCACTCACCCGGGATGGTATCTCCAAACTACCATATGCTTCGATGGTGGCAAGAGTCGGCCGCGGTCCGCAAGCTGTCTTGATCCTGGCTCGGATCGAAGGAGAAGATCAGCACTGGATTTCTGGCGTCGACAGGTCGGTACTCGTCATCCGCGGCGGGCGGGTCGTAAAGACGTTCGGTTTCCCGGAGAACCTCAAGGACACGCACAGCAAACAGGACGACCCTGTCGATCGACTGCTGCACCGAATCTCGGCGCCGATTGAACATCAGCGATTTGTCGATCTGGATGTCGGACAGCACTACGGGCTGCCGATTGAATCAACGCTAATCCCGCAGGGGCCGCGCAAGGTTACCATCGTCGAGATTGAACTCGACACGATCATGGTGCGTGAGCAGAACCGCGCGAAAACGGTCGAATGGAATTTCGAGAATCTCTATTGGGTCGATCCGGGTGACGGGTTCGTCTGGAAATCAACGCAGTACATCGCACGCAGCTTCCCACCGGTTCATTTCGAGATCATGAAACCGCCCGCAGCCCCCGCATAGATGCTGGCATAAGAGCGGGATACGAGCCCGGATCGCTCAACTGCAGAGGTGGGAAAACCGTCGTATTTCGCCGGGCCGCGACTGATCCGCCGCGCCAGCGTGATTGAATGTCGTCATAGGGGACTGTCTTTGGCGGCTCTCATCGCCCGGCAACTGCGCACACAAAAATGCACTGCCCGAAAGCACGGACAATGCATTCGATGATACGACGCCAAGTATGCGCCCCGGCGGCCGACCAAACGCCGGCCGCCAGGTGAGAAAGCGCGTCAGTTTTAGTTCGTCGAGGTCGCGGTTGACGTCGAGGTCGAGGTCGTTGCGTCGTCGTCGTCAGACGCCGCCGCCACCGCAATACCAATTGCCACGGCGACTGCCACACCAGCCGCGATCGTCCCGGCGGAAAGCCCGGCGATGCCACCTTCTTCCTGCCCTGCAGCAGCACCGGCCACTGCGCCGGACCCGGTTTTCGCGGCCTGAGACTGCGCATACGCAACCATCGGCGCTGCGGCCAAACCAAGTGACAACGCAATAGCAGTAAACGTTTTTTTGACGACCATCGTCGAAGACCTCCAATAAAAACTCGGCCTCACCTAACCGAAACGGCCCGTAGCTATTTTGCTATCAAGACCGGCTACTCCCGATGACACGCTCACGCCGGCGAAACCATAACGTTGGGAGAATGAGCAAACGAATCAAAACGATACGCGAAACGAGGACAAAATACGAAGGCACTTTCATTTAGGCAAGAAACGATTTTTAAAACAAAGAGCCTCCGCCCAAACTGTTGCGCCTTTGCAACACAAGTAACCAACAAGCAAAAGCCGGCCGTATCAACTAGAACGCAGAAAAACGGCTCAACATGTCTGATACCAACAAACTGCTGAACAAATTGCTAACAGGCCCTAGCCGCCAACCCCACTCCCCAGCCCCTCTTGGCCGCATCGCACTACGAAGTGGCGCAGCCCAGCGACAGCTGTTTATGGGAGTTCTATTGCTCGGTAGCGCGCCTTAAAAATGAAGCGATTCGCACGATAGTACCAGTGTCTTCGAGAACCTGATGGCCGGGTGCGCCGCCAACGACAATTGAGTCGGAACCGGATCGTTCAGTCATGAAAGCACCGCAATCGCCCGACTGTCCGCGCGTTCGGCTGGCGTCATACCAGGGGTCTTCCGCCCGCACGACTGCCAGAACCGGTTCGCCGGCGGGTGCGTGGATACCGCGGACCAACGGATTGCCATGACAGGTCCACTGCGCAATGACACGGGCGCGAAATTCGTTGCCACGATAGAGAGCGGCTGCAACGCCACCTTCGCTGACGCCAAACAGCGCAAGCCGCGATCCGTCGATCCAAGGCAAACGCCGCATTCGATGCAACGCATAACTGACCTCTGCGAGCCTGAAGTCAAAGACGAAAACATTCTCGCCACCGGTCTTCGCCGACGGTTTGCACTGAAGCGGACGGAAACGCCGTGCGAAACTGTTCGGGGCGATGACAACAAAGCCCTGACTTGCCAACGCCAGCAACGGGTCCAGATTCCGCAAACCCGTGCAGCCATGCATGTAGACGATGGTGGGCAGGCCGCCGCGAGGACTCAGCTCTTTCAGGCGAGTGTTGATGCGTGGGTCACCGAATTCGCCGTGAACAGCGTCATCGCCACCAACAGCTGGCAGCACCACAGTTGCGCGGTCAAAGGTTCGCGCCAGATCGCTGTCGGCTTCGGTTAGCTCGCTATGGTTCAGTCCTTCGATCTGATTCAACGACGACAAGCTGCACGCGGCCAAGAGGGAAGTCGTCAAGAGAACCAGCACTCTGGAGAGCGGCAACATCACGCCCCTCTGCACATAGCCGGTTGAACCCACCATTCCGGGTGACGTTGCGTCAGCCGCCGTGCGGCGCTGTCCCGCTCGGCGACGGCGTCAAACACAGCGAAACAGGTCGCACCGGAGCCTGACATACGGGCGAGCCGGCACCCGCGAAGTTTACGCTGGGCGGTCAGTACATCGGCGATGATCGGTGCTATCTCAATTGCGGCTAACTCGAGATCATTCCGCGTCTCATGTAGAAATCCCAACAAGGTCGCCGAATCAAAACTCACGGACGACCGCGGTACGGGGTCGCCCGATCGCGGTGGCAGTTTCGAGAACACTTTTCCGGTCGGCACTGCGACACGTGGATTGACCAATAACACCGGCAGGTCGGGCAATTGCACGTCAAAACAAAGCTGTTCGCCCACGCCGGTCATCCACGCTGGACGGCAAGCCAGACAAACCGGAACATCGGCTCCGAGCTGAAGCGCCATGTCCTGCAGACGTAGAGGATCGAGTTCTTCGCCCCAGAGCTTCATGAGGGCACGGATACAGGCAGCCGCATCGGTCGAACCGCCGCCAATGCCGGCGGCAACGGGCAAGGCCTTTTCCAGTTCGATGGTTGTTTCTGGTCGACGGTCCAGCAGCGTCGCGAGATGCGCAGCCGCTTTGGTCACAAGATTGTCGCTGCCGATCGGTACGTCGCCGGCAAACGGTCCGTAGATCTTCAGCTCAAGATCGTTTGCCCTGGCAACACGAACCGTGTCGCCGATGTCCGCGAAGACAACAAGACTTTCCAACAGGTGATAGCCGTCTCCCCGGCGACCGGTCACGTGAAGGAACAGATTTATCTTCGCCGGCGCGGTTTCCGTGATGACCATCATCGCCACCTTACCCGACGCCCAGGCATCGGCCGCAACGTCACTCCGGCGGCAACCCGTTCTCGAGCTTGGCCTCGATCAGCGGCACCTGATCGCTTTCGGCCCCCAGGGCCAATGCATGTTGCCACTGGAACCGCGCCTCCAGCTGCCGGCCAACCCGCCAATAGGCATCGCCAAGATGATCGTTGATCACCGGATCTTCGGGACGCAATTCGACCGCCCGCTCCAACTGCTCAACCGCCTCGTTATACTGCTCCAGCCGATAGTGCGCCCACCCAAGGCTATCGACGATGTAGCCGTCGTTGGGCCGCTGCTCGACGGCGGATCGGATCATGCCCATCGCGCGTTCCAGGTTGACGCCCTGATCGATCCAGGAATATCCGAGATAGTTCAACACCAGCGGCTGATTTGGCATCAACTCGAGCGCGCGCAGAAAGTCCTGCTCCGCTTTCGGCCACTGCTTCGAACGTTCGTGCGCAATGCCGCGTGCATAAAGCAACGACCAGTGCCGCTTCTCGATGGTGTCGATCCGCTCAAAGACACGGTCGTATTCGATGACGGCTTCATTGAACCGCTCGCGCGACCGCAGGATATCGGCAGCCGCCGTCAGTGCCCTGGTGTCTTCTGGCCGCTCCTGCGCCATCTTTCGCAGCAGCCTCACCGTCTCTTCGACGCGGTCGAGCCGGTTGAGGTTCGCGGCAATGCGGATACGCGCTTCCCATCTGTAGGCGGAGTCATCTTCGATCGTTTCATAGGCCGCGATCGACGCTGGATAATGCTTCTCCGCCTCCAGTAATTCGCCGAGCAGCATGCGAGCTGCAACGAGATCGGGCCTCAGGTGCAAGGCAAGACGGGTGTAGATTTTCGCCGATTCATTCGCCGGATCACGGCTTAACGCACCGGCGGCACCAAGAAAGGCCTCCGCTGCCCCTTGCTGCACCGTCGTGACAACCGGCGTCGGTCTTTCTCCAGCCGCTAGGTCGGAGAGCGCCCGCTCGACCGCCGGGTTGCCTGGCACGCGCTTCAGGTAATCCGTAAACAGTGCTTCGGTCTCTTCGAGGCGATCGGCGCCTGCCATAAGCGCGCCGTAGCTCAAGATCAGCCGGGTCGCATTGCGACCGTCTCCTGCCAGGGCCTCACGATAGCCGGCTTCCGCCGCGTCGGCGTCCTGCGCCAGTTCGGCAATCAGCGCCGAGTGATAACTGCGAAACGCATCGAACGCCTGCCGTGATTTGAGGGCATCCAGATGCCCCGACGCCGCGTCGAACTTTTGCTCTCCCGCTTCGATCCAGGACAAAATCATCGGCTGCATCAAACTGGCGAAGCCGGCACGGTCCATGCTTTCGACATGTTCCCGCGCGACCGCGAAATCGCCGTCGCGCAACGCGAACACCGCCAGGGCCAGACGGGCCATCGGCGCATCCGCGCGTGCCTGAATGCGCCGCTCGGCCAGGATGGCCGCTTCGTCCATACGCCCTTCGGCCAGCCTCAACAGAAAGGTCCGTTGCAGCAGCACTTGGTTCTCGGGATCTTCGGTCAGCGCCGCGTTGTAGAACATGGCCGCAGATGCCGTATCGGCGCGCGCCTTGGCGTGTCGACCCGCCAGATAGTTGCCAAGAGCCGACTGCGAGGGTTCGACCACGTCGGCTTCGACATTGCTCGCCGCATCCGCCGGACCGTAGGTCGTGCAGCCCATGACGGCAAAACCGAGCAACGTCGCCACGGCACCGGCAGAACGGCACCGCCCAACGAAACCACGGTTCGGTCTTTCTTCAGTGCCTTCGGCTTTGATTGTCACCGTGGTCGCTCCGATCGATCACATGTTCGGGTAGTTCGGGCCGCCGCCACCCTCCGGCGTCACCCAGTTGATGTTCTGCGACGGATCCTTGATGTCGCAGGTTTTGCAGTGCACGCAATTCTGCGCATTGATCTGCAGCCGCGGATTGGAGCCGTCATCATCCCTCACGATCTCATAGACACCAGCGGGGCAGTAGCGCTGTTCTGGTGCGTCATAGAGAGCCAGGTTGTGCGCGACAGGCACGCTGTCGTCCTTCAGCGTCAGATGGATCGGCTGATCCTCTTCGTGATTGGTGTTCGAAATGTAAACCGATGACAGTTTGTCGAAACTGACCACGCCGTCAGGCTTGGGATAGTCGATCGGCTTGCATTCGTCCTTTTTCTTCAGGCTTTCGTGATCCGGGTGCGTGTGATGGAACGTCCATGGCACCTTGCCGCGGACCATCTGCTCCACGCCGTTGTACAACGTTCCCCCGATCAGCCCCCATTTCGAGAAAGCCGGGCGGAAGTTCCTTGCGGCGGTCAGCTCCTCCCAAACCCAGGACGACTTCACGCTCTCGGGATAAGCGGCCAGCACCGGCGCAGGTACCTCACCGGCGGCATCGGCAATTGCATCGAACGCAGCCTCGGCTGCCAGCATCCCGGTCTTGATCGCGTTGTGACTGCCCTTGATCTTGGGCACGTTCATGAACCCGGCGGCGCAGCCCAGCAGCGCACCGCCTGGAAACACAAGCTCCGGCAGCGACTGCAACCCGCCCTCGTTCAGCGCCCGCGCGCCATATGAGATGCGTTTACCGCCGGCGAAGTAATCGCGGATCATCGGATGCGTCTTGTAGCGCTGAAATTCGTCGAAGGTCGACAAGTGCGGGTTCTGATAGTCCAGGCCGATGACGAAGCCGACCGCGATCTGGTTGTTTTCCAGGTGATACAGGAACGAACCGCCGTAGGTCTGGGTATCCATCGGCCATCCCGCCGTATGCACGACCAGGCCCTCCTGGTGGACATCGTCCGGCACCTCCCAGAGTTCCTTCAGACCGATGCCATAGGTCTGCGGGTCTGACGATTCAGCCAGACCGAATTTGGCGATCAACTGCTTCGAAAGCGAGCCGCGGCAACCTTCGGCAAAGAAGGTGTACTTGGCATGCAGTTCCATGCCCGGCTGATAACTGTCCTTCTGTTCACCATCGCGGCCGACCCCCATGATGCCGGTGACCACGCCTTTGACCCGGCCGTCGTCATGAAACAGCACTTCCGACGCCGCGAAGCCCGGGAAGACCTGAACTTCCATCGCCTCGGCCTGTTCGCCCATCCAGCGGCAGACATTGCCAAGCGAGACAATGTAATTGCCATCGTTGTGCGTCGCCTTCGGCAGCAAGAACGTCGGCAGACTGATGGCGTTGTGTTCCGTGAGGAACATGAAACGCTCCGCCGTCACCGGCGTATTGAGAGGCGCGCCCAGTTCTTGCCAATTGGGGAACAGTTCCGTCATCGCCCGCGGATCCATCACCGCGCCGGACAGAATGTGCGCGCCGACCTCGGAGCCTTTTTCCAGAACGCAAACCGAAATCTCTGTGCCCTTCTCCTGGGCCAGTTGCATTAGACGGATGGCTGCCGCCAGACCTGCCGGTCCGGCGCCGACGATCAGCACATCCACTTCCATCGATTCGCGTTCCATTACAACTCCCTGCCAAGCCACGCGGACAGCGGGCGCACAACGCACCTAATCCGGCAAAACCAGCGACTGTTATGCCGCCGTTCCGCCAACAGGGTCAATGCCGGCACCCGAAGGGAGCCAGACGATCGCCCCGTCATGCTAGAGTAAGGGCCATCATGCAGCCCTCAACCGACCTTGAGATCATCAACTTCTATCTAGACTGCGGTGTTGACGAAGCAATCGGCGACACCGCAATCGACCGGTTTGCGGAGACACAAGCCGCCGCGACGAAAACAACAGAACCCCGGACGGTGAGCGAACCCGTCGGCGGCAAGACGTCGGTCGCGCGGCCTGCGCCACCGGTTCAACCGAGAAAACAAACGGCACGCCGCCTGGAAGCGGAGAACCCCGATACCGCAGAAGCCGGTGCACGCGCGCTGGCGGCAAACGCCCATGACCTCGATGCGCTGCGCCAGGCAATGCAGGCCTTTGACGACTGCCCGCTGAAGAAGACCGCGACCAACCTTGTGTTCGGCGACGGCAACCCGAACGCATCCGTGATGTTGATCGGCGAAGCGCCAGGCGCGGACGAAGACCGGCAAGGACTGCCCTTCGTCGGCGTTTCCGGGCAACTTCTGGACCGCATGATTGCATCCGTCGGTCTCGACCGGAGCGATGTTTACATCACCAACATCCTGCCTTGGCGTCCGCCCGGGAACCGCAAACCGACACCGGCAGAAACAACTATGTGCCTGCCTTTCATGCGGCGTCATATCGAGCTTGTGAACCCGTCTCTTCTGGTCTTTGTCGGCGGGACCTCGGCCTCGACCCTGCTTAACCGGTCGGAAGGCATCACAAGGTTGCGCGGGCGCTGGCTCGACTACGAGTTCGCGGGCCGCACCATCCCAGCGATGGCAATCTTTCATCCTGCCTATTTACTTCGCCAGCCGGCCCTAAAACGGGAGGCCTGGCAGGACCTCATTTCGGTCAAGAATCGCCTTCAAACACAAAAGTAAATATTTGTTAACCACAAAGTTTTGCGTTTTTATGGTTAATCAGCGCTTAACAGCTACCACATCTTGATTTTGGCGATTTTGAGGCAATTGCTGGCAAATCCTTAATAAGGTATTAAGAACGGGTTATGCGGAGAAGTGCCCACATAGCCGTTCGAGCCAGCGAAGCCAGCCGGTCAAAAGCGTTCGCCCAGCGCATTCTTCTGGCCATGTCTGCCACCATTGCGGGTGTGTGGCTGGCGCTCGCGTCGCTGCCGGCAACCGGGTCGGACATCCAGCGTGTGGCCGTTCTGGAAGCGCATGTCGACACCCTGATCGGCAGCACGGGCATGGTCTCTGCCGGCGCGTTACAGGTGCTGAGCGATGCCGATGCAAACCGCTATGCCCACGTCTTCAACCTTCAAAAAGAAGGTCATTGGGATCAGGCGGACGGCATCATCGACGGCATCGGCGACAAACGGTTGATGGGCCACGTGCTGTTTCAGCGCTACATGCACCCGACCGCTTATCGTTCGACCTATGAAGAGCTGCAGCAGTGGCTCGCCGAATACGCCGACCATCCCGGCGCGAAGCGGATCTATCGCCTCGCCATGCACCGCAAGCCAAAGGGCGCCAAGCGCCCGCAACGGCCGATAGGCCCGAAGATCGCGCTCAGCTATGCCGATGTGCGGCCGGCGGACGCCGGCCCGGCGATCAGCCGGCGCGGCGGTGCGCAGGGCAAGCAGGTCCGCCGAATCGAAAGCAAGATCCGCGCTCTCCTGAAGAAGGGCGAAATGACCAAAGCTCAGGCTTTGGTCGAGCAGTCGCGCGCCAAAGGAATCATCACCAGCGCGGAAACCGATGGCCTACGTGCATCGATTGCCGGCGGCTGGTTCTTTCATGGTGAGATCGACCGTGCTTTTCAGCTGGCGTCGGCCGCCGCCGACCGGTCGCGCAAACACACGTCCTACGCCGACTGGATCGCCGGACTGGCTGCCTGGCGGCTGAAGGACGTACCGGCAGCGCAAAAACACTTCGGTGCCCTGGCTGAGTCGGAAGTGGCCTCGTCCTGGAACATCGCTGCCGGCGCCTTTTGGGCCGCGCGCGCCTACCTCGTTGGCGGCAAGCCGGAGAAAGTGTTGCCGCTGCTGCGCCAGGCTGCCGAACATCCGCGCACGTTCTATGGGCTGATTGCCTCGCGGCAGCTTGGCAGCGAGGCCAACTTTGACTGGACGCCGCCTTACCTGACCTACGAACTGCATCGTCGCCTGCGCGCCATTCCAGCCGTCCAACGGGCGGTGGCCCTGGCCCAGGCCGGTGAACATCGTCTCGCCGATAAAGAGATCCGCATCGTCTATCTGTCGGCCGGGCCGCAGCTCGGCAAAGGTCTGCTGGCCCTGGCCTATCGCCTGGACCTGCCAGCCATGCAGCTTCGCCTCGCACGTGGCATCCGCGGGCACAATGACCGGACCTATGACGGCGCGCTCTATCCGTTGCCGCCGTGGCAGCCGGAAGAAGGATTCAAAGTCGATCAGGCGTTGCTATATGCGTTCATGCGTCAGGAGTCGGGTTTCGATGCCAGCGCACAGAGCTGGGTCGGCGCGCGCGGCCTGATGCAGCTGATGCCAAGGACGGCGAGTTTTGTCGCCAACGACCGCAGTCTGCGCAGCCGCAACAAAGCGAAGCTGTTCGATCCCGAGTTCAACGTCGGCCTGGGGCAGAAGTATCTGACCTACCTGCTTGAACATGAACTGATCAAGGGCGATCTGTTCAAGCTGGCGGTTGCCTACAATGCCGGGCCTGGGAATTTGCAGCGATGGCTCGGCGAGATGGACGCCAGTACCGATCCGCTAACCTTCATCGAGAGCATCCCGTCGCGTGAAACGCGCATATTCGTTGAGAAGGTGTTGTCGAACTTCTGGATCTACCGTCAGCGCATGCAACAGGATTCGCCGTCTCTCGATGCGATTGCCAGCGGCTTTGCACCGGTCTATTTGTCTCTCGACGCTACCACGGTGAAGGTCGCAGCGAATGCCCGGCGTTGACGAGTCGATTTCTTTCAAGTCCCTCAATATTGCCGTCCTGACTGTCTCCGATACCCGTACGCTCGACGACGACAAGTCGGGTGACATCCTGGTCGATCGGTTGAGCGGTGCTGGCCATTTCCTGGCCGACCGGCGCATTGTCAAAGATGACATATCGGCGATAACCGACGCGCTGGAAAGCTGGATCGCCGATCCGCTGGTCGACGTGGTCATCGCTACAGGCGGCACCGGCGTCACGGGACGTGACGTTACGCCGGAGGCTTTTGCCAGGGTGTATGAAAAAGAGATCGCCGGGTTTGGCGAGATCTTCCGCATGATCAGCTACAAACTGATCGGCACGTCGACCATGCAGTCGCGTGCCACAGCCGGTGTCGCCCGGGGCACATATCTGTTCGCCCTGCCCGGCTCGCCGGGTGCGTGCCGCGATGGCTGGGACCACATCCTGAAAGATCAGCTCGACATCCGCTTCCGGCCCTGCAACTTCGCGGAGTTGATTCCGCGGCTGCAGGAAAGCTAATCGCTGGCTCTTCCCGCATCGGTCGGACGTGCCGACCACAGCCGCAGATCGTCGATCGTGTCGACATCGATCAGCTCATCCACCAACACATAACGGTGGTGACGAAGGTTGGCGCAAGTATCCGACAATGCATGCTCCGTCGACCAGCGCACACCTGCGAACAGGTCCGGCATCGCCCTGACCCGCTTCAGGCCAACCAGCCAGTAGCCACCGTCATTGGCCGGCCCAAACACGGCATCGGCCCGACCGAGCACGGCAAACGCACGGGCGATGTGATGTGGGGCAATTGACGGGATGTCGCCGCCCACCAACAGCGCCGGCCCCGGCGGCATCGCCAGGAAGGCCCGCCGCATTCGCTGACCGAGATCACCTCGCCCCTGGGCCAGGCGGTCGGCCGTTGCCGGCCAATAGGCCGCATCTTTGTCAGCGTCCGGTGAAACCGACAGAACGGTACGCCAGCGCGGATCGGCTGCCAGCCGGCGCGCGACACGCCAGACGCTATGGCGATAGAAACGCCATGCCGCCACGGTGCCGATATCGCGCGCCAGACGTGTTTTCACGCGGCCCATCTGCGGCGTCTTGGCGAACAGAATGAGGTGGCGCTGCGGCATCACCCGTAGAGCCATTTGATCCAACGCACCGGAACGCCGCAGAAATACAGCGACAGGCATGTCAGGTTCCGTGCCGACCGCAGGTAGTAGCCGGTTTGGCGATACTTGTCCGCCGATGTCACGGCGGCAACCGGCAGTGCCGCCAACCGGCCGCGGCCGATGCGACGCACCAGATCGACGTCTTCCATCAGCGGCAGGTCCCGATAGCCGCCGACCTCGCCAAAAAACACCCGCGAAATCAGCAGCCCCTGATCACCATAGGGCAAACCAAAGCGCCGGCACCGCCAGCCGACGATCCGCTCAAGCCGGCGCGCCGCGGCAGAATCGTCGTCGAGCGAAAACGTGAAATGTGCGGCCCTGCGCAGGTGGCTTGGATCGCCGACAAACTCTTCCGCGGCGAACAGCCACTCGGGGCTCAAAATCGTGTCGGCGTGCAGAAACATCAGCCACTCGCCTTGCGCCAGCAACGCACCGCGTTGCAGCTGGGGGCCGCGGCCCGGCCGGCCGGACGTCACCTGCGCGCCCAGATCGTTGGCCAGCGACGCCGTGGCGTCACTGGAGCCGCCATCCGAGACAATGACGTCGTCGATAAAGCCGCTCCCGCGGCCGCCCTCCAACGCCGCCAGACAGCGCGGCAACACCGCCGCCGCATTCAGTGTCGGGATAATCACACTCAGCATCGCTGTGTATATAGCGTCTCGTCTGGAAAGTGCCGCTGGAGCCTGGCCCAAAATCCGCAAAACCGAAATCGGCCGCAAGGCTCGAAGCCGTCGACGGGAAGATGTCTCTCACAGATAATGTTCTTGTTTTGTTCGAGACTCATATTAGAGTCTTCAGTGATGGACGAGACGGTCAAACAGCACCCCATGGCGGCCCGCGGGCGTGGCAGCGGCAGCAACGCAAGCGGCCGTTATGAACCCATGGCGCGGATACGTATCGATGATGGCTGGGGCGCCATGGATGAGGCGCCGCCGCCGATACGGACGGAGGTCAATCGTGATACCAGCCGCACCATTTTGGCGCGCAATACGTCACCGGACATCGGTTTCGACCGGTCGATCAATCCCTATCGCGGTTGCGAGCATGGTTGCAGCTATTGTTTCGCCCGGCCGACCCATGCATGGCTGGGTCTTTCGCCCGGTTTGGATTTTGAGACCAAACTGTTCGTGAAACCCGACGCGGCCACCCTGCTGGCGCGGGAACTCAGGCGCCCACGCTATCAGTGTCGGCCGATCGCCATGGGCACGAATACCGACCCGTACCAGCCGATCGAGCGCAAGTTCGGCGTGACCCGGGAAGTTCTGAAGGTCCTGCAGGCGTTCAATCACCCGGTCACCATCGTCACCAAATCGAATCTGGTTCTGCGCGATCTGGACATTCTCGCCGATATGGCCGCGCGCAATCAGGCAAAAGTGGCTATCTCGGTGACGACCCTGGACCGGCAGTTGGCGCGCCGCATGGAACCTCGTGCGCCGACACCGGAGCGCCGGTTGGCGGCGATCGCGGGATTGAGCGCCGCCGGCGTGCCGGCGGCCGTCATGGTGGCGCCGCTGATACCGGCTTTGAACGACCCGGAGATCGAGGCCATCGTTGCCGCAGCCGCCGGCGCCGGAGCGGGCGAAGCCGGATACGTCCTGTTGCGCCTGCCGCTTGAGATCAAGGCGCTGTGGCGCGAATGGCTGGAAACGCATGTGCCGGACCGCGCCTCCCGCGTGCTGCGGCACATTCGCGACGCGCATGGCGGCAAGGATTACGACGCCACGTTTGGCAAGCGCCAGGTCGGCGGCGGTGCATACGCCGAGCTACTGCGACAACGGTTCGAGATGGCCTGCCGCCGCGCCGGGCTGAACGAACGCAGCTTCGACCTCGACGGCAGCAAATTTTCGCCGCCCGCCACGGCCGGCGACCAGTTGAACCTGCTGTAGCACATCGTATCGACGCGCCGTTTCGCTGACGTGCTTCGGCGCACCTGCCGCCATTGCAGGCGCTTCGCACAACACATGTGCACAGCGCAAAAGGACTGCCGATGAAACGTGCAGCACTAATGAGAAAAAGCTTCTATTGACTCCCAGGCATTGTGACGGTTCGCTTAAAACTCAGCGAACGGCAGTCTGGCACGGAAATCGCAGATTAGCCGTGATCCAAGAATCCCCCACAGCATCAAAGGAGGGAGGCGTAGATGAAATTCAAACGACTTTTGATGTCGGCGGTTGCCGCCGCGGCGATGGCGGTACCCTTCGCCGGCACGGCAAGTGCCGACGGCACCTTGCGGGTCGTCATGCACTCGGACCTGAAGATCGTCGATCCGATCTTCACCACCGCCTACATGTCACGCAACTACGGCTACATGGTCTATGACGCGCTGTTCGGCCTGGACGAGAATCTGGCGCCGCAGCCCCAGATGGTCGGCGAATACTCGATCAGCGATGACAAACTGACCTACACGTTCAAGCTGCGCGACGGCTTGGCCTGGCACGACGGTGCCCCCGTTACCGCCGAGGACGTGATCGCCTCGATCAAGCGGTGGGGTGACAAGGACAGTTTCGGCCAGCAGCTGATGGAGTTCACCGCCGAAATGAAGGCGGTCGACGCCAGCACGGTGCAGCTTGTGCTGAGCAAGCCTTATGGCCTGGTGCTGCAGGCGCTGTCGAAGCCAAGTTCGAACGTGCCGTTTATCATGCCGGCACGGATCGCTGCGACGCCGTCTGGCGAGCAGATCAAGGAATACGTCGGATCCGGACCGTACGTCTTCAAGGAAGACGAATGGAAGCCGGGCGACCGCAGCGTGTTCGTGAAAAACGCAGCCTACAAGCCCCGCTCCGAAGCACCGAGCTGGATGGCCGGCGGCAAGACCGTGAAGGTCGACCGCGTTGAGTGGATTTCGATGCCCGATCACCAGACGGCCGTGAACGCCCTGATCGCGGGCGAGATCGACTACATGGAATCGGTGCCGCATGACCTGTTGCCGCTGCTCGAGGCGGAAGAGGAAGTGACGGCGAAAATCCTCAACCCGATGGGCAATCAGTTCATGTTCCGCATGAATTGGCTGCATCCGCCATTTGACAACCAGCAGGTCCGTCGGGCCGCCCTGGCTGCCTTGAACCAGGAGGATTTCCTCAAGGCGGTGATCGGCAACCCGGACTACTACAAGGTCTGCCCGGCCATGTTCATTTGCGGCACGCCGCTGGCGACGGACAAGGGCGACATGATGGTCAAGTCCGACTTCGACATGGCCAAGAAGCTGCTGGCCGAGGCGGGCTATGACGGGACGCCGGTTGTGCTGATGCACTCGACCGACGTGAACGTCCTCGCCAACCTGGCGCCGGTGGCCAAGGCCAATCTGGAGCGGGCCGGCTTCAAGGTCGACATGCAGTCGATCGACTGGCAGACCCTCGTCTCCCGCCGGGCCAAGAAAGAGCCGACCTCCGAGGGCGGCTGGAACGCCTTCCTGACCTCTTGGCAGGCGCTGGACATCCTGAACCCGATCATGGCGGGTGGCTTCTCGGCCAAGTGCGGCAAGGCCTGGTTCGGCTGGCCGTGTGACGAGAAGATGGAGGAGCTGCGCGCTGCGTTCGCGACGGAAACGGATCCCGCCAAGCAGAAGTCGCTGGGCGAACAGATCCAGGTCCGCGCGATGGAAATCGGCACGCATGGCCATGGCGGTCAGTGGCTCAGTGTTTCGGCCTGGCGCCAGAATGCCGTCACTGGTGTTCTCGACGCACCGCTGCCGCTGCAGTGGAACATCGAAAAGAAAGGTTGATCGGTCGAACGAAAATCAACTGAACCTGTAATGCTTACTGAAGAGTAGAAGGCGCACGACGATGTTCACCTTTATCGCGCGCCGTCTTCTGGCCACCATCCCGGTCCTCGGGATGGTGGCTATCTTCGTCTTCCTGATGCTGCGTTTGACCCCGGGCGACCCGGCCGCCGTTCTGGCCGGCGACAATGCAACCCCGGAACAGGTCGAGGATATCCGCGAGCAGCTCGGGCTGAACGAACCGATTGCAACCCAGTTCGTCCTGTGGACCGGCCAGCTGCTGCAAGGCGACCTCGGCCAGTCCTTCTATTTCAAGAAGGACGTAACGGAACTTATCGGCAACCGGGTAGCGCCCACGCTGTCACTCGCCGTCGTCACGCTGATTATCACCATCGTGATCGCGGTGCCGATCGGCGTTATCGCCGCCTATCGACATGGCGGCTGGATCGACCGAACGGTGATGGCCTTCTCGGTCATGGGCTTTTCCGTGCCAGTGTTCGTCCTGGGCTATTTGTTGATCTATGTCTTCGCCGTGGAACTCAGATGGTTCCCGGTTCAGGGCTTCAAGAGCCTGTCCGACGGCTTCATTCCCTACATTCACCGGCTGATCCTGCCGGGGCTGACTCTTTCGGTGATCTATATCGCGCTGATTGCCCGCATCACCCGGGCCAGCGTGCTGGAAGTACTGGGTGAGGACTACATCCGTACGGCGTATGCCAAGGGGCTGACCAGCCGCGTCGTCCTGATGCGCCATGCATTGCGCAACGCGGCCGTGCCGATCATCACCATCATCGGCATCGGCATCGCCCTGCTGATCGGCGGCGTGGTCGTCACGGAGAGTGTCTTCAACATTCCCGGTCTCGGCCGGTTGACCGTCGACGCCGTACTCGGCCGCGACTATCCGACCATTCAGGCCGTGATCCTGGTGTTCTCCTTCGTCTATGTCGTCATCAACCTGATGATCGACCTCGCCTACACATTTCTCGATCCGAGGATCAGATATTGACCGCCGCTACCGATTCCAATCAGGAAGTCGTCGTCGACGCCGCTGCTGCGGCCGCGGCGGCGGTTCGCCGACGCAGTCTGTGGGAGCAACTGCTCCGCAACCCAAGCGTCATGTTCGGCGGCGTGGTCATGTTCGCCATGATGTTCGTCGGCATCATCGCGCCCGGCCTGGGCACGATCGACCCGACCTGGATCGACCCGACCTACCGCAACAAGCTGCCTGGCCTGGAACGGGTCCTGGTCGACCGGGAGACCGGCGCGGAATCGACCTACGTCCATGTGATGGGCACCGACACACTGGGCCGCGACCTTTACAGCCGCGTCATCTACGGCGCGCGGATTTCGCTGGTCGTCGGGATAACGGTGGCGGTGCTCAGCATTGCCCTCGGCCTGGTCATCGGCCTCGTCTCCGGCTACATCCGCTGGCTCGACGGCTTCGTGATGCGCATCATGGATGGCCTGATGGCGATCCCGGGCATTCTTCTCGCCATTGCGCTGGTTTCGATATCCAGTGCGGGCCTCGACACCGTGATCATTGCCATCACTATACCGGAAATTCCGCGCGTGGTGCGTCTGGTGCGATCGATCGTACTATCGATACGCGAGGAACCCTACGTGGAGGCGGCCATATCGGTCGGCACGCCGTTGCCGTTGATCCTGATCCGACACGTCCTACCGAATACGGTGGCACCGCTGATCGTTCAGGGTACCTACGTCTGCGCATCGGCCATTCTGGTCGAGGCGATCCTGAGCTTCCTCGGCGCCGGCATACCGCCGGAGATCCCCACCTGGGGCAACATCATGGCCGAAGGCCGGGTGCTGTTCCGCGTCTATCCGCACACCCTGCTGTTCCCCGGCATCTTCCTGGCGCTGACCGTGCTGGCCGTCAACGTTCTTGGCGACGGGCTGCGCGACACCCTCGACCCGCGTCTGGCCAAGCGGATGCAGCAGTGATCGATTGAAACAGACAAGTATCCGGTAGTCATGACCAGTTCAGACGGCGACGCCCGAACCCCGGTTCTTGAAATCAAGAACCTGACGGTCGAGCTTCCCAAAGGGGCCGATCGCGAGTTCGCGGTCGAGAATGTTTCGTTCTCCGTCCACCAGCGGGAGATCCTCTGCATCGTCGGTGAATCCGGCTCCGGCAAGTCAGTGACCGCTTTTAGCGTCATGGGCCTCCTACCGAAGGGCCAACTGACGCCGGTCGCAGGCCAGATCCTGCTGCAGGGCGAGGACCTGTTGCAGGTCAGCGACGAACGCCTGCGCGACCTGCGCTGCACCCGCATGTCGATGATCTTCCAGGAACCGATGACCGCGCTGAACCCGGTCATGACCTGCGGCGATCAGATCGACGAAGTTCTGCGCACCCATACGGACCTCGGCCCGGCCGAGCGCACGGAGCGCATCTTGAAGATCATGGATGAAGTGAGCCTGCCTGACCCGCAGCGTATCTTCCGGTCGTATCCGCATCAGCTTTCCGGCGGCCAGCGGCAGCGCATCATGATCGCCATGGCGCTGGTGCTGGAGCCCGTGCTGTTGATCGCCGACGAACCGACGACCGCGCTCGACGTCACCACCCAGGCGCAGATCCTGCGGCTGATCAAGCAGATCCAACAGACCCACAATACCGGCGTACTGTTCATCACCCACGACTTCGGCGTCGTGGCTGAAATCGCCGACCGGGTCGCGGTCATGCAGTGGGGCAAGGTCGTCGAGGCGAAAGAGGCAAAACCGCTGCTGTCGGCGCCGGAACACGCCTACACCCGCATGCTGATTTCGTCCGTTCCCAGCATGACGCCGCGTCATCGGGGCGAGGGCGTGACGGACGACATCGTGCTGCGCACCGATGCCCTGGACAAGACCTACAAGGACAGTGGTTTCTTCCAGAAAGCCAGGACGGTACACGCAGCCAAGGAAGTGAACATCGACGTGCGGCGCGGCGAGACACTCGGCATCGTCGGCGAATCCGGCTCAGGAAAGTCAACGGTAGCGCGCTGCATCGCCCGCCTGATCGACCCGAGCGACGGCCGGATCTACCTGGACGATGACGAGATCGGCCGCCTGAAACCACGCGCATTGCGACCGCATCGCCGGCGCATCCAGATCATCTTCCAGGACCCCTATCGCTCACTGAACCCGCGACGCACGGTGGGCGACTCGATTATCGAAGGGCCGATGAACTATGGCGTCGGGCGCGGCGAGGCGATGGAACGTGCCCGGTCGCTGATGGATCTGGTGAATTTGGACCCCAACTCCCTCGACCGGTTTCCGCATCAGTTCTCCGGCGGCCAGCGCCAGCGCATCTGCATTGCCCGTGCCCTGGCGATGGAGCCCGAACTGCTGATCGCCGACGAAGCCGTGTCAGCACTCGATGTGTCGGTGCAGGCGCAGGTGCTGAACCTGCTGGACGATATCCGCGAACGTCTGAACCTGGCGATGATGTTCATCACCCATGACCTGCGCGTTGCCGCGCAGGTGTGCGACCGGGTGGCGGTGATGTGTCAGGGCGAAGTGGTCGAGTACGGCCCCGCCTTCGACGTCTTCAAGGACCCGCAGCACGACTACACCAAGTCGCTGTTCGATGCGGCACCCGGCCGCGAATGGGAATTCGGCGCCTTCACCAACGCCTGATCGAGCGAACACCCATCGCGACCCTTGCCGGAGGGCCAAGGGCGGCCGGCACACGCCAGCCGCTTGCCCATTCACCCATGCCGTGCCACCGTTGCCGCTCATCAAGAAACGCAACGCAATAGGAGGTATGCATGCTGACCGTCGATACACCGCAGGACCTGAAACAGTACGTCGGCAAGGAACTGGGCGTCAGCGATTGGGTGATGGTCGATCAGGAGATGATCGACAAGTTCGCCGACGCGACCGGCGACCACCAGTGGATTCATGTCGATGTCGAGCGGGCCAAGCGCGAACTGCCAATCGGCAACACCATCGCGCATGGCTACCTGACGCTCTCGCTGGTCCCGCGGATGTCGCCGCAGATCATGCAGATCAAGAACCGTTCGCGCGGCATCAACTACGGCTCCAACAAGATCCGCTTCACCGGCATGGTCCCCGCCGGCTCGCGCGTCCGCATGCGCCAGTCCTTGAAAGCCTGCGAAGATGTCGACGGCAACGGCGTGCGACTGATCACCGAAGTGAAAATCGAGCGCGAGGGCGAAGAACGGCCTGTGATGATCGGCGAGCTGATAGGCCTCGCCTACGCCTGAGACCTACGCGGGGCGGTCCTTTGGTACGGCCGACGCGATCATGAGCGAGCAGATGCGGGCGATGGTGCTGCGGGCCCCGGGCCAGCCGCTGGTGGCGGAAATCCGTCCGCGGCCAGCGCCGGGCCCAGGACAGGTGCTCATCCGCGTCGCCGCCTGCGCGGTCTGCCGAACCGACCTGCACATCGTCGACGGTGAGTTGACCGAGGCGAAGCTACCGATCATCCCCGGGCATGAAATCGTCGGCCATGTCATCGAACACGGTGGGGACGTCATGTCGCCGCCGGTCGGCAGCCGCGTCGGCGTGCCGTGGCTCGGCTGGACGTGCGGCCAGTGTCGTTATTGCCGCGACGGACAGGAGAATCTTTGCCCCAAGGCGCGATTCACCGGCTATCAGATCGACGGCGGCTACGCCGAGTACACCGTCGCCGATGCGCGCTACTGCTTTCCTGTCGCAGACCACTACAGCGATGCTGCCGCGACACCGCTGTTATGTGCCGGGCTGATCGGTCACCGCACCATGAGCATGGCGGGCGATGCGCGGCGCCTGGGTATCTACGGCTTCGGCGCCGCCGCGCACATTGTCGCCCAGGTTGCCCGGTCCCAGGGGCGCGAGGTCTATGCGTTCACCCGGGCCGGCGACGACGAGGCGCAGCAGTTTGCCCGGCGGCTGGGCGCCGTCTGGGCCGGCGCGTCGGATGAGCTCCCGCCCGAACCGCTCGACGCGGCATTGATTTTCGCGCCGGTCGGGGCCTTGGTCCCAGCAGCACTGCGCGCCGTCCGCCCGGGCGGCACCGTCGTTTGCGGCGGCATTCATATGAGCGACATCCCGAGTTTCTCGTACGACATCCTGTGGCGCGAGCGGACGGTGAAATCGGTCGCCAATCTGACGCGGCGCGATGGCATCGAGTTCTTGCAGCTCGCACCAACGGTACCGGTGCACTGCGAGACGGAGACATTCCCGCTCGACCAAGCCAACGAGGCCCTCAACCGCCTGCGCACGGGCGCGCTGCAGGGGGCTGCCGTCCTGATCCCCTGAGCTTCGGCTTAAGTCTCGCGATCCCCCACCCAACCGGCTAGATTGGCGCCATGACGCAGCCTCGCCAGCCCCGCGCCATCCTGATCACCGGCGCCGCCCATCGTATCGGCGCCGCATTGGCGCGCGGCCTCGCCGATGACGGCTGGTTCGTCCACGTGCATTACAACAGCTCCGGCGACGCGGCGGAACGGCTCGTCGCTGAGATCGAGCGGGCCGGCGGTCGTGCCAGTGCCATTGGCGGCGATCTGGGCGAACCGGCGGCAACCGCAGCGCTGGTGGCCCGCGCAACGGCTGCTGGGCCGCCGCTGCGCGGCCTCATCAACAACGCCTCGCTGTTCTCGCCCGACACGATCGACAATGTCGAGGCGCCCGGCTGGGACCGGCATATGGCGGTCAATCTGCGGGCACCGACGTTTCTCGCGCGCGATTTCGCGGCGCAGATCCCCGACGGTGAAACCGGTTGCGTCATCAATATACTCGATAACAAGGTGTTTGCGCTTAATCCCGACTATTTCTCCTACACGGCCAGCAAGTTCGCGCTTTATGGCGTCAACCAGACACTGGCCATGGCGCTGGCGCCAAAAGTGCGGGTCTGCGGCATTGCACCCGGCATCACATTGATCAGTGGCGACCAGTCACAAGAAGCGTTCGAGCGCGCCCATGCCAACAACCCGTTGGGGCGCGGCTGTTCGGTGGAAGAGATCGTCGCGGCGGCGAAGCTGATCCTGGCCTCTCCCGCCATGACCGGCCGCACCATCACCATCGACGGCGGTCAGTCGCTGCAGCGTCGCCCGCGCGACGTTGCCTTTCTCTAGCGCGCTGACTACGCGTCCACCCTTCCCGTTTCTCAGTACGGAAGTCGATTTCCAGATGCGCATTACCAGGCAAACGATCTTCCTTACCGATCTGACACTGCCGGTCTCGATCGGCATTCACGACTTCGAGCGCGAAGCGCCGCAGCGCATCGTGATCAACATGGAGGTGGAACTGGAGGTGCCGGACGAAAGCACGCCGCTCGGCGACGATATCGCCAACGTGCTGGACTACGACATCATTCGCGAACGCACCACGGCCGTCGCGACGAGCCGCCATTTCAATCTGCAGGAAAGCCTGTGCCGGGAAGTCGTCGCTGCGCTGCGTGACGCCAAGGGCATCGCCCGCGTAAAGATCTCGACCCAGAAGCCGGATGTCTATCCCGACTGCGCCGCCGTCGGCTACAGCATGGAATGCGATTTCCGCACCGATTGACCGCAGCGTCCGTGACGGCGTCGCAGTGATCGACGGTTACAGGATTCGGCGCTCGGCGGCGTTCTTGCGGATCGCCTTTTGCAGTTTCTCGAAAGCACGCACTTCGATCTGCCTTACCCGCTCCCGGCTGATCCCATATTCCTTGGACAGATCCTCCAGCGTCATCGGATCTTCGATCAGGCGTCGCTGGGTAATGATGTGCCGTTCGCGATCGTTAAGCTGATCCAACGCATCGCCAAGCAACTCGCGACGGTTGTCCAGTTCCTCGCGCTGCGCCAGCTCGGACTCCTGGTCCATCGTGTCGTCGACCAGCCAGTCCTGCCACTCACCGTCACCATCCATTCGGACCGGCGCGTTCAGCGAATTGTCCGGCGCTGCCAACCGCCGGTTCATGGAAATCACGTCCTGCTCTGGCACATTCAGCGCCGTCGCGATCTTCTTGACCTGGTCCGGGCGCATATCGCCCTCGTCGATCGCCTGGATCTGCCCTTTGATCTTGCGCAGATTGAAGAACAGCTTCTTCTGCGAGGCCGTGGTGCCCATCTTGACCAGCGACCAAGAGCGCAGGATGTACTCCTGGATGTTGGCGCGAATCCACCACATTGCGTAGGTCGCCAGGCGGAATCCGCGCTCCGGCTCGAACCGCTTCACCGCCTGCATCAGACCGATATTGCCCTCGGCGATCAGTTCCGCCACCGGCAGGCCGTAGCCGCGATAGCCCATGGCGATCTTCGCGACCAGACGAAGATGACTGGTAACCAGCTGATGCGCGCTCTCACGGTCGTCATGCTCGCGCCAGGACTTGGCCAGCATGTACTCCTGCTGCGGCTCCAGCATCGGGAATTTCCGGATTTCCTGCAGGTAGCGCGACAGGCTGCCTTCCGGCGACAGCGACGGGATGTTCGCCGGCGCGTTGCCTGCCGGGGCCGGCGTCTCCGACATGCGTGCATCGCTCGACGCCGCGGCGTCGATGCCGGCCGGCTCACCGCTGCCTTCGGCAGCTTCGCTTTCGAGTGTCTCGGTGTCAGCCATAGGTATCAACCGTGTCGCACAGTCGTTCGGCCATGTTGGATGGCAGATCGATCAAAAAAAGAAAAGCGCTGCACGGCGACCGGACGGCCGCGGCAACGTTCTTGTTCTGTTTCCCTATGGGTGGGAAAGTACTATCTTCGCCAAGTCCCTGTCAAACATAAGCCATTGGCCGACTTAGTTTTGTCACGCGAATTCGTTTTGAAGGCTTTTCCTCAGGCGTTCCATGTCATCTGGGAGCGGACTGGCGAATTGCAAGGTGGACCCGCTGTCCGGATGCAGAAAACCAAGGCTGGCGGCATGCAGGGCCTGCCGGCCGAGCTGTTCCAGCGCCGCTGCGGCATTCGCCGGCAGGACAAGACGCCGCTGCCGGCGCGCCCGGCCGTAGACCGGATCGCCCATGACCGGATGGCCGATGTGCGACAGGTGAACGCGAATCTGATGCGTCCGGCCGGTCTCGAGGCGGCATTGCACCAGCGCCGCCACGGCACCATACCGCTCCTGCAGGGCATAGTGCGTGACTGCCGGTTTACCGCCCTCGCGCACCACCGCCATCCGTTTGCGGTTTCGCGGATCGCGGCCGATCGCCCCCTCAACACGCCCTTCCGGCGCGCGCGGCACGCCCCAGACCAGCGCCAGATACCGGCGCTCGATATCCCGTGCCTGAAACTGTTCGGTCAACGATTGGTGCGCCGCCTCGGTCTTCGCCGCCACCAGCAGACCGCTGGTATCCTTGTCCAGGCGATGCACGATACCGGGCCGCCGCACGCCCCCAATACCCTGCAGGCTCTCGCCGCAATGCGCCAGCAACGCGTTGACCAGGGTACGGTCCGGGTTGCCCGCCGCGGGATGCACCACCAGGCCGGCGGGCTTGTCGACCACGATCACCGCGTCGTCTTCATAAACGATATTCAGGTCCATGCGCTGCGGCGCCGGTGTTGCCGGCGTCGGCGCCGGCACGCGAACGGTCACCACCGCATCCGGTTTGACCCGATGGGACGGGTTGGCTACCGTCCGCCCGGCTATGTCGACCGCACCCTGTTCAACCAGCGCCTTTATCCGCATTCGAGACAAGTCCGGCAGCGCCCGGGCGAGGAAACGGTCGAGCCGGTCGCCGGCGTCGCTCGCTGCCGGAACCGCCTCACGGATATCCGCCGGCGCATGTTCGGAGACCTGATCGACCATGAGTGCACACTGGACCGAGAACACCCGCGCACTCAAGATCTTGATTGCCGTCATGACCACGCTGTTGGTCATCGGTCTGATCGCGCTTTTCGTCGGTATTGCCCGCACCAGCAAGAATCTGAGCGAGTCCTTTTCCGATGTTGTCGTGACCGTCCCGGCGGATGCCCGCATTGCCACATTCGACGTCGACGACGGCCGCCTTTACCTGCGCCTCGAACACGCTGATGGGCGTCAATCGGTCATGGTTCTGGATGCCGGCAGCGGCCGCGAACTCGGAGTGATCAGTTTCGAGCCCGCGCAATGATCACTATGGGCCAGGGCCCGCTAGACGAAATGCATCGGGCCATCGCTGCCGCCTACCCGAACGAGGCCTGCGGGCTGCTGGTCGGTCGGATAGAAGCCGACCGCTGCCGCGTCGACAGGGTCGAGATCAGCGACAACCTCGCTGACGATCCCCGTCACACATTCGAAGTCGATCCCGCCTTGCGGTTTCGGCTTTTGCGCGAGCTGCGCGGCGGCCGGCAAACCGTCGTCGGCCATTTCCATTCCCACCCGGATGGTGAAGCCGTACCATCGGCGACCGACCGGAAGATGGCCTGGGAACCGGAGCTCATCTGGCTGATCGCGGCCGTCTCGGCCGCGGGTGTCGGCGATATCCGCGCCTATCGCATAGAATCCGGCGCGTCCGACTTTGCCGAATTGCCCTTCGCCACGCTGCCCTGACAGGAGCCATCGATGAACTTCTCCAGCGACAACGCCACCGGCATCGCACCGGACATTATGGAGGCGTTGCAACAGGCCAACGCAGGACGCGCCATGGCCTATGGCGCCGACGACATCACCACCGCCGCCACCGCCACGATTGCCGATCTGTTCGAGCGCGAGGTTGAGGTCTTTCCGGTCCTCACCGGAACCGCCGCAAACGCCCTGTCGCTGGCCGCCGCGGTGCCGCCTTGGGGCGTCACCTACTGCCACCGCAACGCCCACATCGAAGAGGACGAAGCCGGCGCCCCGGAATTCTTCACCGGCGGCGGCAAGCTGGCGCTGCTTGACGGGCCGCACGGCAAGTTCACCGCCGCCACTCTGGCCGATGCCCTGGCGACCGCGCCGTTCGGCGTCGAACATCATGCCCAACCGGCCGCTGTCTCGATCACCCAGGCCAGCGAAGCCGGCACCTGCTACACCCCGGACGAAATTGCCCAGATCTCTGCCGCCGCGCACAAGCATGAGCTGACTGTGCACATGGATGGCGCCCGTTTCGCCAACGCCATCGCTCACCTCGGCTGCACCCCGGCAGAGGCGACCTGGCGCGCAGGCATCGATATCCTGTCCTTCGGCGCGACCAAGAATGGCGCCATGGCCGCAGAGGCCGTCATCGTGTTCGATGAGGCACGCATCCGAGACTTGCGGTTCCGCCGCAAGCGCGCCGGCCACCTCGTATCCAAGATGCGCTTCGTATCGGCGCAACTGCTGGCCTACGTCCGCGACGACTGCTGGCTACGGCTGGCCCGGCACGCCAATAGCTGCGCCCAGAAACTGGCCCAGGGCCTTGCCTCAATCGACGGTGCCGACCTGATCCACACCGTCGAGGCTAACGAGATTTTCATTCGCCTGCCGGAGCCGGTCCTGGAGGGCATGGCCGCCGATGGCGTCATCTTTCATCGCTGGCTGCCGGCCGGCCCATCGGTCGTCCGACTGGTCACTGCCTTCGACACCGAAATGTCCGACATTGAGGGCGCAATCGCCAGCGCCCGGCGCCATGCCGGCGCTTGACCGGGCTGGATGCCGCCGAAATTGGCCGTTATGCTTGACCCTGGCGTGACGAAACGGTAGTTACACGCGCCTGCATGCGTCCCCATCGTCTAGCGGTCCAGGACGCCGGCCTCTCACGCCGGAAACAGGGGTTCGATTCCCCTTGGGGACGCCAACTTTTCCAACCTTCGTCGTTGGTGTGTTCAAACTTTTTGCACCATGACGTTTCTTTTTTGTCCCGCGTCGGGCGGCGCGGGTAGCATCCTTGCTGGGCACCTTCTAGTGCTTCGGCACTTTACTGCCGGGACGCAGGCCGGTTGGCGGTTCCGAGCACCCGCCACGATCTCCCGTATGATGGCAGGTTTCGCGGGCGACCTCCCGGTTCCAGCGTCGTCTGTTTCGTCGGGCGACGCCACTCGAACTGACCGAAAAGCAGGCTGTCGCGATCGACGCGCCGTAAAGCTCACCATCTGGGCTTGCCGAGAACGAAATGTTCAGGCCCGGCCCATCGGACCGCATTCGGTTGAGGACCGATGTACCCTACTGTGGATGTGTCGCTAGCCACTCGATATTGGCATGGGCGCCTCGGACGGCCCAGGCGTCGACCTCTACGACCATGTCGGGGTGGATAAGGCGGTCGATGGTGCAGCCCAGTGACGAGGGACGGCTGTCGGCGAACCAGGGCGGGCCCTCGCCGTAGGGGCGATTGCGCGTTGCCCCCGCCGTGCTGAAGATACGCCGGCGCACCACGTCATCCAGGACCGCGCCGGCCTGTTCAAGTGCCTCCTCGATATGCCGATGACAGAGGTCGTACTGGGCGGCCCAGTCGCCCACTCCCTGGAGCCGGCCAGACGAGTCCATCGCCGTGCAGCCACTGACGTGGATGACGTCGCCGACGGCCACGGCGCGGGCATAGCCGAGCGGTTTTTCACGATCATCGCCGGAATAGAAGTGCTGGCGCGTCGCGGCGGCGCCGACGATGGCTTCCGCCTCGATTTCCACCAGCATCTCCGGGCGAACCAGCGCGCCTCCGGGAATACCGAGCACGGTGCTGGTCGGGAGCGTATCGCCAAAAGCCTCCAGCACCGCGCGGCGCCGGTTGGCGGCGAGCGAGATATCCGTCATGAAACTCTTGGTGTAGACGATGTCCTCCACAGCACCGCCCGCCTGCTGAACCGCGTCGAAGATCGTATCCAGGGTCGCGCGGGTCTGGCCATGCATGTCGCCGGTATGGGCGACGGCGCCATCCGCCGTCAGCGCCGTACTACCGGACACGTAAATCGTATCGTTCATCCGCACGGCCCGGGAATAGCCCCACAGCTCCTCAGTCGGCCGGCCGGATGAGATACGCACGGCCTTGTCCTTCGCACCGTCAACCGCATCGAGCTCGATTTCGATGAGTTGCGTCGGCCGTGCCAGGGCATTTACCGCCACCAGCGTGGAGGCAGGGCGGATGTCGCCGAAATGCCGTCCAAAGGCGCTCGCGGCCTGTTCGGCCAGCGCGATGTCGGTGACGTAGAGGCGCGCCCGCACGACGTCCTCCAGTTGGCCGCCGGCGCGACCCATGGTCTCCTCGGCGATACCGATGATGGCGTCGACCTGCTTGGCAACGTCGCCTTCGCCGATGATGTTGCCCTCGGTGTCGATTGCCGTGGTGCCGGACTGCAGCACCCGGTCGCCCACCCGAATGGCGCGGGAGTAGTGGGCCAGCGGCTCCAGCGGCCTGCCGGAAGAAACGTTGATACGACGCTTGGGGGCCATGGCATGCTCTTTGTAGAGAAAGGGTCTTATGAAGGCAGACTTGGACGAGAATGTTGATCGAAAGCGTATCAGCGGTGCCGAAAACGGTCCACGTCCATAGCGGATCGGTGCCTTCAGCGGATCGGTGCCTTCCGACCAGAAAGAGTGCCTTGGCGGCTCGCTGTCGCGCGTCGCCATTGCGAGCCAGTCGAGAAGAGAGCCGGCCTGGAGGCGCCGGGCCGATAGGCGGCCCGGCCAGACCCTACGACGTGGATGGTACCGGTGCCCCGCCATACCGGCCAACCTGATGTCGACGGGTGACGCACCAACGCGATGTACGAAACCACACCAGATGAGGCTCCTGCTAAGGCTTGAGCCGCTGGATAAGAGCGCGTAACTGCCTTCCATGTTCCTTGCCCTGCCACCGGCCCCGCCGCTCGCCGCTCATGTGCTCGGCTACTGGTTCGTCGAGGACCTGCCTGGCGAGTATCAAGGCCGACCGATCCGCACCAGCCCCCATCCCGGCGCCGTACTGTCCATTCAGTTCGGCCGCCCCAACGCCATGGTTGGTGGCCCGGTGGTGCCACGGGTGTCTTTGCTGGGGCTACAGAGCGCCGTGCGGAACTGGCAGTCCTGGTCGGAGACCTACTTCGTCATGGTCATGCTGACGCTACGCGGCCTGACCAGGCTGTTCCCGGCGACGGGGTCGGACAGTGCGGACAAGCTGATCGACGTCGGAGACCTGCTCGGCGATCGTCCCACGCGCTTGCTTGGCGACGACCTCGAGGCTGCCTGGACACCGCAGCGCGTCACGAAGCAGCTCGACAGCTGGCTGCTACGGCGGCTCGAGGACACCGAAACACCGGTTGAGCTGCACCGACTGGCGGCGGCGCACGACATGCTGTGCGCCGGACATCGCGTGCAACACGCGGCCGCCATGGTCGGCGTCACGCGGCGTCAGCTACATCGCTGGTATCGCCGCCATACCGGCATGGGCCCGAAGCAGATGGTGGATCTGGCACGGCTGCAAGCGAGCGTTCGCGCCGTCCAACGTCGGTCCGGAGATCCGACGGAAGGTTTCAGCGACCAGGCACATCAGGTCCGAACCTGGCGCCGACGACTTGGCACCACACCCGGTCGCTATGGCAGCAACTCGCCAACCCCGTTGGTCGATTACTTCGGCCGCATACCGACAAACGGACCGGCTTTCTACCTCTGACCGGGTCGCGTCCCAAACATTCAATACAACCAGGGCCGGATGCGGCACGTTCAGGCGTGGACGCACGGAGGGACTGATGACCTTTGACGAGGCAGCCGCTGTCGAACGAATCCTGCTGGACTATGGCGACAGCGAAATGACGTTCGAAGCGTACGTGGCGATGCCGGCTGGAACCGACAGGCCGCGGCCGTGCGTTCTGCTGGGGCATGCCTGGGACGGCCGCGGCGATGACATCTGCAAGATCGCCGACCGTATCGCGGCACTGGGCTTTGTCGCCTTCGCGCTGGACCTCTACGGCAAAGGCGTACGCGGCGAGCCACTGGGCGACAACTCACACCTGATGGCGCCGCTGATGGCCGACCGCGCCCTGCTGCGCCGGCGCCTGTTGCTGGGCCACGCGACCGCCGCTGCGCATCCGTCCATCGATGCCGCGAAAATCGTCGTCATGGGCTATTGCTTCGGCGGCCTATGTGCCCTGGACCTTGCGAGGGCGGCGCCGGCGAACCTGCGTGCAGCGATCAGCATCCATGGCGGTCTCCAACCGCCGGACCTCGGCACCCAAGGGCCAATCGACGCCAGCATCCTGATGTTGCACGGCTGGGAAGATCCTACGGCACCGCCGGCAGACATATTGAGCATTGCGCACGAACTCACGGATGCAGGCGCGGACTGGCAGTTGCACGCCTATGGCCATGCGATGCACGCGTTCACCTTCGAAGCCGCCGACATGCCCGAGCGCGGCATTGTCTACGACGAAACCGCGGCGCGTCGGGCTTGGAACACGGTATGCGACTTCCTCGCCGAGAATCTGGGCCCCGCCATGCCGGCTAGCTGAGATCAAATCCCTCGTAGCCGGCAGCGGCGACCTCATCGCATTTCTCCCGATAGGCCGGTGACCCGCCAGCGTACAGCAGGAAAGTGCGCTTGTCCTTGCCGGGGATGTTACGGTTGATGCCCATGAACCAAGAGTCGACCTCGGTGAACAGCATCTTCGCCGCCGACTCGAACACATGCTCGGTCCATTCGTCCTCGGCCGCTACGGTCGGCTCGACCCGCTCGAGCTTGCGTTCCTGCATGTAGCCCATCAGGTCCGTCACCCAGTCGACGTTCTGTTCGATGCAACGGGGAATATTGCAGAAGGTCGCCGCGTTGTGCGGGCCGACCAGCGTCAACATGTTCGGAAAGCCAGCGACCTGCAGCCCCAGATAGGTGCGCGGCCCGCTCGCCCATTTGTCCTTGAGTTTCAGCCCGCCGGCACCGCGAATATCGATGCGGTCGAACGCCCCGGTGATGGCGTCGAAGCCGGTGGCATAGATGATCATGTCGAAGTCGTAGCTGGCAGCACTGGTCCGGATGCCGGTCGGCGTAATGCGCTCGATCGGTGTCTCCAGAACGTCGACCAGCAGGACGTTATCCTGATTGTAGACCTCGTAATAGTTGGTCTCCAAAGGCACCCGGCGCGTGCCGAAACCATGGTTCTTGGGGATCAGCTTTTCCGCCACCTTCGGGTCCTTCACCCGTTCGCGGATCTTACGGGCGATGAAATCGCTCATCGTCCTGTTGGCGTCGTGGTCGACCAGCACGTCGCGGAAATTGCCCATCCAGATACCGAAACCGGGCTCGCTGTAGAGCTTCTCGTAAAACGCCTCGCGTTCCTCCGGCGTCACGTCCATCGCCTTGCGCGGGTCGACCTCGTGCATGAAGGCACCGTGCGACCGTGCACACTTCTCGAAGATCTCGTCGTAACTCGCCTTGATCCTGCTTTGCGTGTCCGCATCGATCGGCGCGTTGCGCAGCGGGGCGCAGTAATTCGGTGTCCGTTGGAACACCGTCAGGTGCCCTGCGGTTTTCGCGACCTCTTGGATGGTCTGGACGCCGGTCGCGCCGGTGCCGATAACGGCGATGCGCTTGCCCTCGAAGCTGACGGGCTCATGCGGCCACAGCCCGGTGTGATAGGCCTCGCCCTTGAAATCGTCGACACCCGGAATGTTCGGCATCGTCGGCGCCGACAGTGGGCCGATGGCAGTGATCAGAAACCGCCCCGCCGCCTCAGCGCCATCCTCAAAGGTCAACCGCCACAGATTGGCATCGTCATCGTAGACCGCGCATTCGACACGTGCATTGAAGGTGATGTCACGCCTGACATCGAGTTCGTCGGCAACGAAGTTCAGGTAGCGCAGGGTCTCCGGCTGAGCCGAGAAATGCTCGCTCCACTCCCACTTCTGCAGCAGGTCCTCCGAGAAGGAATAACCGTAGCTGTAGCTCTCGGAGTCGAACCGGGCACCGGGATAACGGTTCCAGTACCAGGTGCCGCCGACACCATCGCCGGCCTCGAAAACGCGGACCGACAGGCCGAGCGCGCGCAGTCGGTGAAGTTGATACATACCGGACATGCCGGCGCCGATGATCACGACGTCGAAATGGTCGGCGGGGGCCGCATGACCCGACGGTTCAGGCGATTTTGCAGTCGACATTGGTGGCGTTCCTCAGGTTCGGCGTCATCGCCGTTCTTTTGGTTCGTCGTACGACAGCAGAAACGCAACGCCTGGCTGCCTTCGGCCGGGAAGATCGAGCCGACGACACGCCAAGTATGACCCGACTTTCCGGGGTTGTGACTCAAAATTGCCGCGGCGAATCAACGCAAACGACCTTCTGGTCCAACACCGCAACCATCGCGTGGGCCATGCAACCGGCTTCCGGAGTGATTCGTTTCAGTGTTTTCAATGCCTTGGCGGGGGTCCGTCAAACGCACCGTGTGAGCCTGTGGAAAACTTTCCGTTCACGCCATGAAGATGACATTTTTTCTGCACCGCGCGACCGACCATGCTGCCTTGTCGGAAATCAGATTGTGGCGCGGGTTTCGCCATGGAGCATCGTCGCGACCGGTCGCGTTTTCGCCCTCAGCACGTCGATTGCATGACCAAACCCGCTTGACCCCACGGACCCGGTTTGCACAAGTTATTGCGTTCACGGTCTCCATTTCATCTAGATCTGGAGCTAAGAGGGAACCCGGTGCGCTCCTGACATTCTGTTTGCGGGTTGAAGGGGCAAGGCCGGGGCTGCCCCCGCAACTGTAGGCGGCGACACGCTGCCGCCAAGGCCACTGACGACGCGTATCGCCGTACGGCAAGACCGGCGGCCGGTCGTTGGGAAGGCAAGGCAGCGTCGCACGGCCGCGAGTCAGGAGACCTACCGTGAGCAGCAAAAACGTCCACGGGCGGGGTGACCCGGTGGTCGCATGCAGTGGCTTTTGTCCGCCATCCTGATTGCATCGCGCCTTCCCCATTCCGCTCCAACGAACCAGCGCAGTGGGGTTGTCGATGAGTTCTCTGGCTTACGATTTCGATCAACACGGACATCTGGTCCCGGTGCCGGACCAGATGCCGCGTAGCGAGGCGCGTGTCGCAAAGCCGGCACCGGTCAAAGAACCCGCACAGGCGCGGCCTACGCCGCACGCGCCGCTGCCGCACCCGCTGGCGCCGCCGCCGACGCCGGCCGATCTGGCCCTTGACCGCGGACGCGACGATCTGCTGACCGCGTTCGGCAAGGCAACTCTGGAAGACCGCTATCTGATGCCGGGCGAGAGCTACCAGGACATGTTTGCCCGCGTGGCCTGCGCCTTCGCGGACGACGTCGAGCACGCCCAGCGGCTCTATGACGCGATGTCACGGCTCTGGTTCATGCCGGCAACGCCGGTTCTGTCAAACGGCGGCACCACCCGTGGTCTGCCGATCTCCTGCTTCCTCAATGCCGTGCCGGATTCGCTCGACGGCATCGTGCGCACCTGGAACGAGAACGTCTGGCTGGCGTCGAACGGCGGCGGCATCGGCACCTACTGGGGTCACGTCCGCTCGATTGGCGAGACGGTGAAGGGTTGCGGCGAAACCTCCGGCATCATCCCGTTCATCCACGTCATGGATGGTTTGACGCTGGCAATCAGCCAGGGCTCGCTCCGTCGCGGTTCGGCTGCGGTCTACCTCGACATCCATCATCCGGAGATCGAGGAGTTCCTGGAGATCCGCAAACCGTCCGGCGACTTCAATCGCAAGGGTCTGAACCTGCATCACGGCATCAACGTCACCGACGACTTCATGGAAGCGGTGCGTGACGGCAGTCAGTTCCCGCTGAAGAGCCCGAAAAACGGCGAGACGGTTCGTTTCGTCGATGCGCGGCAGCTCTGGCAGCGGATCCTGGAGACCCGGCTGCAGACCGGCGAGCCCTATATCCTCAACATCGATCACGTGAACGGCAACCTGCCGAAGCACCAGCGCGAACTCGGCCTGAAGGTGTCGACGTCGAACCTGTGCAGCGAGATCACCCTGCCGACCGGGACCGACCATCGCGACGAGGAGCGCACCGCGGTGTGCTGCCTGTCGTCGCTCAACGTCGAGACCTGGGACCAGTGGCACGACGAACCCGGTTTCATCGAGGACGTGCTTCGCTTCCTCGACAACGTGCTGACCCATTTCATCGAGACAGCGCCGGACAGCATGTCGCGCGCCCGTTACTCGGCGATGCGCGAACGGTCGGTCGGCCTCGGTGTGATGGGCTTCCACTCCTTCCTGCAGGCGCGCGGCATTCCGTTCGAAAGCGCCATGGCGAAAGCCTGGAACATGAACATCTTTCGCAAGATCCGGCGCGAGGCGGACGCGGCGTCGGTGTGCCTGGCGGAAGAACGCGGCGCCTGTCCGGATGCGGCTGAGCGCGGCATGACCATGCGCTTCAGCCACAAGCTGGCAATCGCACCCACGGCCTCGATCAGCATCATCTGCGGCGGCACCAGCGCCTGCATCGAGCCGATCCCGGCGAACATCTACACCCACAAGACCCTGTCGGGCGCGTTCACGGTGCGCAATCCGCATCTGGCGAAGATTCTGGCGGCGAAGGATGCCGATACGCCGGAGACATGGCAGTCGATCCTCGAGCACGAAGGTTCCGTGCAGCATCTCGACGTCCTGGACGACGAGGAGAAGGAAGTGTTCCGCACCGCCTTCGAGATCGATCAGCGCTGGATCATCGATTTTGCCGCCGACCGGGCGCCGTTCATCTGCCAGAGCCAGTCGCTCAACCTCTACCTGCGTTCCGATATCGATAAGTGGGATCTGCACATGCTGCATTGGACGGCATGGGAACGCGGCATCAAGAGCCTGTACTACTGCCGCTCCAAATCGATCCAGCGCGCCGCCTTCGCCGGCAAACTGGACAGTGCGGACACGACGGCGATGGCGGAGATGTCGGCACAGCCGACCGACTACGAGGAATGTCTGTCATGTCAGTGAGCGTGCTGTCGACGCCGGACCGCGGTCTGGCCGATGCCAATCCGCGCGACCTGATCGGCGATGGCCGTATCGGCCTGCTGAACGCCAGCGGTACCTATGACGTCGACCGCTATCCCTGGGCCTACGAGTTCTGGAAACGCCAGCAGCAGACGCATTGGATGGGCGAGGAAGTGCCGCTCGGCGGCGACATCAAAGACTGGACGTCGGACCGCGTCAGCGAAGCCGAACGCGGCCTGTTGACCCAGATCTTCCGCTTCTTCACCCAGTCCGACGTCGAGGTCGGCGACAACTACCTGAAGCGCTACATCCCGATCTTCCAGCCGCTGGAAGTGCAGATGATGATGGCCGCGTTCTCCAATATGGAAACCGTGCACATCGACGCCTACGCGCTGCTGCTGAAGACCCTGGGCATGCCGAAGTCCGAATTCGAGGCCTTCCGCGACTATGATGAGATGCGGGACAAGGCCGACTACATGCATACCTTCGGCGTCGATACCGTCGCCGACGTGTCGCGTACCCTGGCCATGTTCGGCGCCTTTACCGAAGGCATGGCGCTGTTCGCCAGTTTCGCCATGCTGCTGAACTTCCCGCGGCACAACAAGATGAACGGCATGGGCCAGATCGTCAGTTGGTCGGTACGCGACGAGAGTCTGCATTGCGAGGGCATCATCCGCCTGTTCCACGCCTGGAACCGGGAGACCGGCGCAATGACGCCCGCCGTGCGCGACGACATCATCGATGTCGCCAAAACCATGGTCGGTCTGGAGGAGCGCTTTATCGAGCTTGCCTTCGGCCTCGGCCGGATCGACGGCATGACCGCCAGCGACATCACCGACTACGTCCACTACATCGCCGACTGGCGCCTGAGCCAACTGAAGCTGCCGACCGTCTACGGCTATTTCGAGCCGACGGACTCCAGCTACAACCAGATCAAGCCGCATCCCCTGCCCTGGCTGGTCGAGATCCTCAACGGCGTCGAGCACGCCAACTTCTTCGAGCAGCGCGCGACCGAGTACTCCAAGGCCGCGACCAGCGGCAGTTGGGACGGTTCGGACGGTGTCTGGGCCAGTTTCGACCGCCAGCAGGCCGCAAAGGCGCAGGCGGTCTAGCGCCACTCTTTGACACCAGGCACCGCCTGCCGTGAGCGCCACTTTTCGGCGCCGCCGCTGCCCATAGCGACAATATCGAGCTATGCTGTGCTCAACCCATGCGCGGCATCGGTGGTGCCGCGCCAAGAGCAAACGCGGAGGAAACGTCATGCAAAGCTGGCAGATCGGCAACGTCAAAGTCACCAAGATCGTGGAACTGGAGGCAACCGGTGGCTCCCGGTTCATCCTGCCCGACGCGACCAAGGAGGCGTGCCTGCCGATCGAATGGCTGAAGCCGCATTTCATGACCGACGAAGGCCGCCTGATCATGAGCGTCCATGCCCTCGTCATCGAGACGCCGGACCGGCGCATTGTCGTCGACACCTGCATCGGCAACGACAAGCAGCGCGAGATTCCGACCTGGACCAATCTACAGGGCCCATTCCTGAAGGATATGGCGAATGCCGGCTTTCCCGTCGACAGCATCGACACCGTCATGTGCACCCATATGCACATCGACCACGTCGGCTGGAACACCATGCTGGTCGACGGCAAGTGGGTGCCGACCTTCAACAACGCCCGCTATCTGATCGCGGCATCGGAGTTCCAGTACTGGAGCACGCAGGAAGAGGACGAGGCCAATCACGTGGTGTTCGCCGACTCCGTCAAGCCCGTGTTCGATGCCGGCCTCGTCGATCTCGTCGACGTCGAACATCAGATCTGCGACGAGGTCCGCCTGATCCCGACGCACGGGCATACGCCGGGCCATGTCAGCGTCATGATCGAGTCCCAAGGCGAGCAGGCGATGATCACCGGCGATTTCGTGCACCATCCCTGCCAGATGGCGCGCAACCACTGGTGCAGCACCGCTGATTACGACCGCGAAGCGGCGATGGAAACCCGCACCCAAGTGTTCAGCCGGTTCGCCGACACGCCGACCCTGATCATCGGTACGCACTTTGCCGGCGCCACAGCCGGCTACCTGAAGCGGGACGGCGACGCCTTCCGCCTCGACGTCTAGAATCCGTGCCCGGGCAGCCTTGGACCACGCGGCTCTGACACAGAAGGCCGTCGCCGCGTTCGATGCCGGCGACCTCGGCAAGGCCGAGCGGCTGTTCCGGCAGGCGGCGCGGGCGCGGCCGTTCGCACCCGCCGCTGCCTACAACCTTGCCGTCTTCCTGCGCCGAAACGGCCGGGCAAAGGAAGCCAGGACATGGTTGGAACGCACCCTGAAGGCCGCACCGGGACATGTCGATACCATGATCGAACTGGGTTTCGCCGCGCTCGACATGGATGACCTCCACGATGCAAAGGCCCGTTTCGATAACGCGCTGGCCAGCAACCCGGACGATGTCGAAGCAAAACGCGGTCTGGCGACAGCCGCCTATCGATGGGGAAACTGGCAGACCGCCGCCAAGATCTTTGCGGAGCTTCACGCCGACGGCGCGTTGAACACGGATGAGCAACTCGTGCTGGCGCGCGCCTTGCTGGAGAACAATGAGCGTGAGGCTGCGGTCCGGCTGATGCGCGACCTTGGCCAGAGGCACCCCGAACTGGCGCCGGACCTGATCAAGATCGTGTCGCGCCGGTCACATGGCGGCTTTCCGCTGGACGAAACGGCACTCGCCGAACAGTTGGGCCTCAACGCCCCTTCGCCCTAAACGACTTGCGATAGCCGGCCGGCTGGTCGCTGATCATCGCCTGAACGTCCTCGAACCGCTGCGCATCGTCACCATCGAGCGTTGCCACGCGCATGTCGACCGATCGCGGCACCAGCCAGAGCTGCGCCACCGGTGTGCCTTTCGGCAGGCATCCACTGAAGTCGCGGTCGTGCCAGACAGCCGGGAAATGCACCAGCCCATGGCTGAAGCGGTCGCAGTCCACCATGCCGGTCAGGCTGCGGAACGGCAGGTCGGGCCGGTTCGCCGGATGGCCGAACAGCACCGAATAGCCATCCGGCACCTCGATGGCCCAGAAATTGTTGAATTTCACGAACAGTTCGCCCGGCTGCGCCAATGGGCTGCCGGCCGCCTGGGCACTCACGTGCAGGCCGAGCGGTGATCGCGCCAGCCGTTCGAACCGTGCCGGCGGCAGGTCCCAGTCCCAGCTAAAGCAGCCGTCCTCGACCGTGACGTCGGCGGCCAGCGGCATGATCCAGCCACTGCCCATCGCATCGACAAACGGCGGGCATTGCTTCACCGTTCGCACATTATTGCCCAGCAGCGCGCTATGTGCCGTCGCTGGCATGTCGCGCAGCCAATCCGGCAATTGTTCGCGTGCCGGTTCGGGCGAGGGCAAAACATCTGCCCACTCCGGCGGGCAGCGAAAGGTGATACTCAGATCGGCCGCCACCGCTTCAGCCCGCCCGCTGCCGTTGACGCTCGCGCTCACGCTGCATGACGTAAATCGTCGCGGCGATGACGGTGATGACAACGAAGATCACACCAATCACGTTGATCACCGGCGACAGGCCGAAGCGAAAGCGGGATCCGATCTCGGTCACCAGCGTCCAGTCGCCGCCAATCGCGAACACCGTGGTGTTGTAGTTCTCGATCGATTGCAGGAAAGCGATAACCGACGCGGTGACGATGGTCGGCATCAGGAACGGCAGGGTGACGCGCCGAAACATGAAGAAACTGGAAGCGCCGAGGTCGAGAGCCGCTTCCTCCAACGTCCGGTCCTGGCGCTGCAGGCGGGCCATGAACATCAGCATCGAGTATGACGCGATGAAACTGGACTGCGCCACAACGGTGAGCAGCAGACCGCCCGGCACGCCAAAGCGGCCCCAGAATATCAGCGTCGAAATGCCCAGGATGATGCCCGGCATCAGCAACGGCGAAACCAACACTGCATAGAGCAGATTGTTCCAGCGGCTTTGCAGCCGGGTCAGCACGAACGCACCCGCCAGGCCGAGCGGCAGCGACAGCACGATCACGCCAACGGCGACAATCAGCGAGTTTACGATGCCCTGCAGAATGCGGTCGTCTTGCGCCAGCGCCGAAAACCACTGCAACGTCCAGCCGCGCCACTGGGTGACGGAGGGATACTCGTACGCATTAAACGCCGCGAGCGACATCACCAAAAGCGGCAGGAACAGATACAGGTAGAAGATGCCGATATAGACGTTCAGGATAACGCTCGACCAGTCGCGGTCTGAACGTTCCTTGGCGGCGCCGGCAGGCAGCGGCGCTGTTGCGGTTTGCGTGCTCATTTGGCGATGTCGCGAATACCGACCCGGAACAGCCTGGTCATCAAGAGAATGAACGCCAGACAGACCAGGACGAGGCTGAAGGAGTAAGCGGCGCCGACGTTCCAGTTCTGACTCTCGAAGAACTGTCGGTAGATCAGCTGACTGAACCAGTCGCCGGACTTGCCGCGGGTCATGATCTGCGGCACCGAGTAGGAGCCAACGGACAGCATGAAGGTCATGATACAGCCGACGGCGATGCCGGGTTTGGCGTGCGGAATCACCACCCGCCAATGGGTCCGCCAGGTCGAGGAGCCGAGGTCGCGGGCCGCTTCAAGCTGGTTCGGATCGAGCGTCTCCACCGTGTTGTAGATCGGGAAGACCATGAACAGGACGTAGGCGTAGATCAGCGCCACGAACACCGACCCGGGGTTTTCCAGGAACGGCACCCAGGTCTTCGCCTCGAAGTCGACGAACCCGAACACGGCCAGGATCGAATTGATCACGCCCTGGTAGTCCAGGATCATCAGCCAGGCATAAACACGCAGCAGCTCATTGATCGCGTACGGCACCACCAGTCCCAGCATCAGCAATGCCGCGCGTTGCGGCGTCGCCAGTTTGGCGATGGTGAAAGCGATCGGATAACAGACGACGAGCGCCAGTACCGTTACCATCAGGGCGTAGACGATACTCTTCACGAAGATCTCGAAGTGCAGCGACGACATCTTCGTGTAGTTGGCAAATCCATACTGCCGCGGCGGATCGGTCTCTTGTGCTTCAAGCTCCGAAATCGTCGCCTTCAATGTATCGATCTTCTGCTGCAAGGCCAGTTTGTCGGCATCCGATGCCTGGCGCAGGTCGTACTCCAGCAATCCCATGTCCGAATAGGCCCGGTCGATCTTCATGCCGAGCTGGTCGTCACGGTCGATCAGCCAGAGCGAATGTTCGATCATGAACGCCTGCGGCAAGGCGATCAGGATCAGCAGCCAGAACGCGGTCAGGCAGACGAAAACCGCCGTCAGACCCTTGCCATAGGCACGGTAGAGTTCACGCATCGCCGAGGTCGCCTGCCCGCATCACCAGGGCGTCATGCGCCTGAAAGCCGATCGTTGTGTCGCCTTCACCTGCCAGGTCGCCATGGCTTCCGAGGTTCGGCTGGTGGACGACGATGTTCCGTTCGCCAAGCTGGAAGTACAGATTGACGAAGGCCCCTTCCAAATCGCGGCGCTGAAACCGGGCCGACAGTTTGTTGTCGAGATCATGACCGTTCATGATGCTGGTGCGTTCAGGACGTACGAACAGCATCGCTTCTTCACCCGCGCGCAGACCATCCTGATTGCGCCCGCGCAACGGTCCGATCGGCGTATTGATCTGGGCGAACTCGCCATCGGCGCGCTCGACCGATCCAGAAAGAACATTGTTCTCACCGACAAAGGTGGCGACGAACGGCGTCTTCGGCGTGTCGTAGATCGCATCGACCGTGTCGACCTGTTCGACCACACCGCGTTTCATCACGGCGATACGGTCGGACATGGTCAGGGCCTCGCCCTGATCGTGGGTGATGAAAATGAAAGTGACGCCGGTCTTGCGCTGGATGTCTTTCAGCTCCGCCCGCATGTATTGGCGCAGCTTCAGGTCCAGCGCCGACAGCGGTTCGTCGAGTAGCAGCACCGCCGGTTCCACCGCCAATGCCCGGGCAATCGCGACGCGCTGGCGCTGGCCGCCGGAGAGTTCGGAGGGCCGCTTCAATTCATGTCCTTCGAGCCCGACCAGTGACAGCAGCTCCATCGCCCGCGCCTGCCGCTCTGCCTTGGCAATGCCGCGGGCCTCCAGACCAAACGCGACATTGTCGAGGTTACTCATCAGCGGGAACAGCGCCAGATTCTGGAAAATCAGCGCCGTTGGCCGCGCGTTGGGGCCACGTCCGCCCATATCCTCGCCACCGATCAGAACGCTGCCTTCCGTCGGCTCGATAAAGCCCGAGATCATCCGCAGGATCGTTGTCTTGCCGCAACCGGATGGCCCGAGAATGGAGAAGAATTCGCCGGCTTCGATCCTGAGGCTGGTACGTTGCACGGCGGTAAACTCGCCGAACCGCATCACGACGTCTTCGAGATCGACCGCCTTACCGTACATGGCTCGCCCCCCTTGCTATCGCTTCGATCCGGGCCGGCGCCGGCATTACCCGCACCGGCCCGGATCACAACACAGTACGTCTGCGTATCTCGCCATCAGGCGTTGGTGATCTTCTCCACATATTCCTGACGCAGCGGCGCGAAGAACGGCGTGTCGGCCTGCCACCACCAGAGGTTGGCAAGAGCGCCTTCGTTGTAGACCTCATTGAACTGCTTCTTGTAGGCCTCGCCAGCGAAGTCGGCAGCCCCCTTCACGGCCGAATTGTAGCCCGTGTTCTTGGCGAACATGCCGGCCATCTCCGGATCGAGCATCGCGTTGATGAAGGCATAGGCCTGGTCGACATTAGCGGCGCCGGAAGTCACACCCATCGAGTCCATCCAGGTGATGCCGCCTTCCTTCGGCATGCGGTACTTCCACTTGGCGTCTTCCCGGTTCAGCAGCAGACCGGTGGTATCCCAGGTCTGGCCGACCGTGGCACCGGCATCGGTGAATGCCGCCGTAGCCTCGGTGGCGTTGTTCCAGAAGGCCGCGATGTTCGCTTTGCGCTCGATCACGTACTTGGCGCAGGCGTCCCACACCCGCCGGGCGTCGGCTTCGGATTTGTAGACGTCCAGCATGCGATTGGACTTCACCTCGCCAATGGAGTCGAGGTAGATGCCGACACCCATGATGACCGACTTCTGCCGGAACGCCGCCTGGCCTTTGGCTTCCGGCTGCCACATCGTGCCGAACGAGACTTCGTCGTCCGACACGTTCCACTTCGACGAATCGAACGTGATCGCCTCGGTACCCCAGTCGAACGGCAGCAGGTAGCGCTTGCCGCGATACATGGCGCCGAGATTGATCGAGTCGCGAACCATGGACGGGATCAGGTTGTCCATGTTCAGCCTGGACTCGTCGAGCGGCGCCAGCGTGTTGTGCGGGTAGTAGTTCGGGCCGTTGGTCACAGACGGAAAAACGACGTCGAAGCCTTTGCCACCGGCCGCACGCAGCTTGTTTTCCGCTTCGTCGTTGGAACCGTAGGTCGAAAGGTTCACCTTGATGCCGGTGTCCTTTTCGAACTTTTCGATCATGTTCTTCTGCACGTAGTCGCCCCAGGCGAACACATCGACCTGACCGGACGACGCCAGCGCATCATGCGCGCGCAGGATGGCCGGTGCGGCCACCGTCATGGCAGTACCCTTCAACAGAAGGCGGCGGGAAATCGTCATATCGAAGTCTCCATCTTTGAAATCTCGGCAAGCACGACCGGGAGGGAACGCGGCGTAGGCGCGAAACATGGCTCGTTGGACCGCATTTCGGTTACCTCATGCGGATGACGGTTTGCGGACAGATCAATGACAGTTTCTTGCCCCGGCCGGGACGCACAGCGCCTTGCGCCCTTGCCCGCAACGGCCTATGTGCCAAGCGCGGCGGAATACGCTCGCCCCCTCACCGAAGCAAGGGAGACGCCCGCATGAACGAAGACGCAAAGGCTTTCTGGAACGAACGGTTCGCCGGTGACGATTATCGCTTCGGCACCGAGCCGAATGCGTTTCTGGCGACGCAGGGCCAACTGTTGAAGCCCGGATTCACCGCCCTTGCGATCGCAGATGGAGAGGGACGAAACGGTACCTGGCTTGCCGCACAGGGGCTTGACGTCCTGTCGATTGACATTTCGCCGGTTGCGTTACAGAAGGCCGAGCGTCTGGCCGCCGAGCGCGGCGTGCACATCGCCACCGAACAGGTCGACCTGGCCGAATGGACCTGGGCGGCAGACCGGTTCGACATCGTCGCCGCGATATTCATCCAGTTCGCCGCGCCGGACCTCCGGCAGAAGATCTTTGACGGTATCGTGCGCACGCTGGCGCCGGGCGGTCACCTCATTATGCAGGGCTATCGCCCCAAGCAACTCGACTATGGGACCGGCGGACCGCCGCACGCCGAAAACATGTACACGGAAGATCTGTTGCGCGCGGCCTTTGCTCCGCTCGAGATCCTGCATCTGGGGGCTCACGACAGCCCGATCACGGAAGGCAGCGGTCACGACGGCATGTCGGCCCTGATCGACCTGGTCGCCCGCAAACCGCTGGCCGCCGAAAGCAATCCTGACGTCTGACAGCCGCAAATGCGCTATCCTGCCGTCAATAACAAACAGAGGATCACCACATGGGCGGAAAAGCCCTTATCGCCGGCGCCACTGGCATCGTCGGCGGCGCTGCTGTGCGCCACTTCGACCAGCTGGCCGACTGGGATGTCGTCGCGCTGTCGCGGCGCCAGCCCGACTATCCCACGCAAGCACATCACCTCTCGCTTGATCTGACCGACGCGGGCGCGTGCCGGCGGGCCGCAGAAACGCTCGGCGACGTTACCCACCTCGTCTATGCCGCTTTGTACGAGAAGGAAGACGTCGTCGCCGGCTGGCAGGATCCCGAGCAGATCGCCACCAACGCCGCAATGCTGCGCAACCTGGTCGAGCCACTCACTGCCGCTGCGCCAAAACTCACGCACATCAGCCTCATGCAAGGCGCGAAGGCCTACGGCGTGCACATCCACCATCTGGCGTCACCGGCCAAGGAGCGCTGGCCGCGTGATCCGCACGACAATTTCTACTGGCTCCAGGAAGACTATCTCCGCGATTGCCAGAACGCCGGCGCTCCCTGGAGCTACACCGTCTTCCGGCCACACCTGGTCGTCGGCTTCGCCGTCGGCAGCCCGATCAACATGATCGCCGCAATGGGCGCCTATGCGGCGATTCAACGCGAGCTGGGTGAGCCGCTCGTGTTTCCAGGCGGCCCGCCGTTCGTGCAGCAGATGTCGGATTCGCGGCTGATCGCCCGCGCCTTCGAATGGGCGGCAACGGCACCGAGCGCAGCCAACCAGACCTTCAACATCGCCAACGGCGACATCGTCATCTGGCAGCACCTGTGGCCGGCCATCGCCCGGCACTTCGACCTGCCCGAAGGCCCGATCGAACCGACTTCCCTGGCCGAGACCATGCCGGCACGCGCCGCGATCTGGGACCGCATCGTGGAGCAACACGGGCTGCAACCGATCCCGCTCGACCGGCTCGTCGGCGCGTCTTGGATTTTCGCCGACTTCGTCCTCGGCCATGGCAAGAAACCCAGCGCCACCGTGCTGTCGACGATCAAACTGCAGCAGGCGGGCTTTCACGACTGCCTCGACAGCGAGGATGCCCTGATCGACTGGTTCAAGGAGCTCCAGGCCCAGAAGGTCCTGCCCTACTGATCGATTTCCGCCAGTGGCCGCCGACTGGCGGTCGCGCACATCGTAAGCAATGGTCTGTGCTGACGTACCGTTTCGAATGCGGCACAATGCCGTATGGCAGATCGACCATCGTCTTTACGCGAGCAGCTTGCCGCACCGGACCTCATTGTCGCCCCCGGCGTCTATGACGCCTTTGGCGCCGTCATGGCCGCCAATGCCGGCTTCACCGCGCTCTATCTGTCGGGAGCCAGCATCGCCTACACCCGTTTTGCCCGCCCGGATATCGGCCTGGTGGCCATGGATGAGGTGGCGCAGACCTTGTCGGCGATCACCGAGCGATGCGATGTGCCGCTCATCGTCGACGCCGATACCGGCTACGGCAACGCCCTGAACGTGATCCGCACGGTGCGGCTGTTCGAGCGCAACGGCGCCGCAGCGATCCAGCTCGAAGACCAGCAGATGCCCAAGCGCTGCGGCCACCTGCAGGGCAAGACGCTGGTCCCGGCGGCGGAAATGGTCGGCAAGATCAAGGCGGCAACCGATGCCCGGCGTAGCAACGACACCCTGATCGTCGCGCGCACGGATGCCATCGCCGTCGAGGGCCTCAACGCCGCGCTCGACCGGGCTCAACGCTATGCCGAGGCCGGCGCCGATGTCCTGTTCGTCGAGGCACCGCGCTCAGTGGAGGACATGACGACGGCGGTCGGCCGGCTCGGTAGTGCCGCGCCGCTGCTCGCCAACATGGTCGAGGGCGGGCAGACACCGATCCTGCCGGCGGACGAACTGCAGCGGATCGGTTACCGCATCGCCATCTTTCCGGGCGGCATCGCCCGCGCCGTCGGCCACCTGATGCAGGACTATTTCGCCAGCCTGCGCCGGCACGGCACCACCGCGCCCTACCAGGACCGAATGCTCGACTTCCAGGGCATCAACCGGATCATCGGCACGCCCGAGATGCTGGCGACCGGCGAGCGCTACGACGGCAGCAGGTTCGCAGACGAATGACGGCAACGATTGACCCGGTCACGCTGGCGGTCCTGAAGGGCCGGCTGGAACAGATCGTCGATGAAATGGACGCGACCCTGTTCCGCAGCGCGTTCAACCCCATCATCGCCGAGGCACATGACGCGTCGCACGGCATTTACGATGCCGTCACCGGCGCCACCCTGGCGCAGGGCAAGTCGGGCCTGCCGATCTTCGTCGGCGCCATGTCCTTCGCTGTGAAGATGGTGATCGACAAGGCCGCGCGCGACGGCGACCTCGCCGACGGCGACGTCTACCTGTTCAACGACCCCTACGAGGGCGGCACCCACCTGTCCGACTTCAAGCTGGTCCGCCCGGTGTTCCGCGACGGCCGGCTCTATTGCTGGCTCGCCTCGGTCGGTCACTGGCACGACGTCGGCGGCAACGTTCCCGGCAATTACAATCCGGTGGCGACCGAGAGCTTCCAGGAAGGCATGCTCATTCCGCCGGTAAAGCTCTACCGCGCCGGCGACCTGCGGCAGGACATCATCGACATCGTGCAGGCCAACAGCCGCCTGCCGGGCAGCCTCTATGGCGATCTGAACGGCCAGGTGAACGCGCTCGACCTCGGCGTGCGCCGCCTGGGTGCCCTCCTCGATGAATACGGCAACGATATCGTCGCCACGGCGATGGCCGACCTGCGTGCCCGTGCCGCTGCGCTCATGCGCGGCTACATCGCCGAACTGCCGGATGGCCGCTACAGCAGCGACGACTGGCTCGACAATGACGGCATCGAGGACCGTCCGCTCCCGATCGCGCTCGACATGGTGATTGCCGGCGAGGGACTGACCTTCGACTTCTCACGTTCGGCCAAGGCCTGCGCCGGACCGGTCAACATCTCGCGCTCGACGGCCATTGCCTCCTGTTATGTCGCGCTGAAGCACATCTTTCACGACGTGCCAGCCAACGCCGGGGTGCTGGATCCGATCGAGTTCGTGATTCCCGACGACACCATCCTCAGTGCCGGCGCGCCGAAGCCGGTCGGCGGCTATACCGAAACCATCCTGCGGGTGATCGACGGCATCTTCGGCGCTTTCGCCCAGGTCGCGCCCGAACGGTCGAACGCCCATGCCTACGGTACGATCAACGCCCTGTCGCTGGCCGGACACCGACAGAACGGCCAGCGCTGGGTCATGTTCACCTTCTTCGGCGGCGGCCACGGCGGCAATCCGGCCGGCGACGGCCTGAACCACGGCAACGCGCCGATCTCCACCGCCACCATTCCGCCGGTCGAAATCCTCGAGGCCGCCTATCCCGTGGTGTTCCGGCAATGGGCGCTGAGGCCGGACTCGGGTGGCCCCGGCCGCCATCGGGGCGGTCTGGGCGCAGTCTACGAGATCGAGCTGCTGGAGCAGAGCGCAGAGGCCTATCTGTTCGGCGAGCGCGGCCGGTTCGCGCCACAGGGCGTGGCGGGCGGCGACGCAGCGGCCCGCAACCGGTTCGTGTTTCAGCAGGACGACGGCGAGCACGAGCCGCCATTCGCCTCGAAGATGGTCGGCATCAGGTTGCGCCAGGGTCAGCACGTGCGCCTGGAGACACCGGGCGGCGGCGGGTACGGCCCGGCAAGTGACCGGCCACCGCAGGCCGTCGCCGACGACGTCCGCGCCGGATACGTTAGCGCCGAAGCAGCTCGCGAGGCTTACGGCGTTGCTGTCGATACGGACGGTCACGTCGATAGCGCCGAGACCGCACGTCTGCGGCAAGGTCAAAGATGAGCGCGCGCGCGGGCCTCGTCGTCGGCGTCGATGTCGGCGGTACCTATACCGACGTCTTCGTGCTGGACGAAACCAGCGGCAGCTATCAGGTCGCCAAAGTGCCGTCGACCCCCGCCAACCAGGCCGACGGCTTCCTGACCGGTCTCACCGCCGGTGCGGGCGATCTCGGCAAGATCGCCACCGTCGTTCACGGCACGACCGTGGCGACCAATGCGCTGCTCGAGCGCAAGGGTGCGCGCACGGGCCTGATCACCACACGCGGCTTCCGCGATGTTCTGGAAATGCGGCGGCGCGACCGACCGCAGACCTGGGGGCTGTGGGGCCAGTACCATCCGGTGGTTGAGCGTGCGCTGAGCATCGAGGTCGATGAGCGCACGCTGGCGGACGGCCGGGTTCTGACGCCAGTCGATCCCGCCGAGGTCAGGCGCGCCGCAGCGCAGCTTCTGGAGAACGGCGTCGAGGCGGTGTGCATCTTTTTCGTCAACGCCTATGCCAACGATAGCAACGAGCGCGCGGCACTGGCAGCGCTGCGCGACGTCTGGCCAACACCCTTCGTCAATGCGTCCAGCGAGATCCTGCCGGAGATCCGGGAGTTCGAGCGCGCCTCGACCACGGCGTTGAACGCCTATGTCCAGCCCGTCATCGGCCGCTACCTCGACAGCCTGCAGACCGCCCTACGCGACGGCGGGTCGGACGGACAGATTTTGATCGTGCAATCGAACGGCGGCGTGATGACCGTCGACACCGCCTGCCGTCTGCCGGTTCGCACCGCCCTGTCCGGTCCCGCCGCCGGCGTCATCGCCGGTGCCGAGATCGCCACGGCAGCGGGCTATCCCAACGTCATTACCTGCGACATGGGCGGCACCAGCTTTGACGTTTCTCTGGTCGCCGGCGGACAGAGCAGCCTGAGTGCGCAAACCGCCATCGACTTCGGCATGGTCGTGCGCACCTCGATGATCGAGATCACCACCATCGGCGCCGGCGGTGGCTCGATTGCCTGGGTCGATCGCGGCGGACTGCTGCAGATCGGTCCGGACTCCGCCGGCTCTTCACCCGGACCGGCGTGCTATGGCCTGGGCAACGACCGGCCGACGGTGACCGATGCCAACGTACTCCTCGGCCGCATCAATGCCGCACAACCGATTGGCGGCAAACTCAATGCACTCGATGTCGACGCGGCCGAACGCGCCATCGCCGATCATGTCGCCGAACCGCTTGGCCTCTCGGTGATGGCGGCCGCGGAGGCGATCATCGCCGTCGCGAACTCTCGCATGGCCGGCGCGATCCGACTGGTTTCGATCGAGCGTGGACATGATCCACGCGACTTCGTTGCCATGCCATTCGGTGGCGGGGGTGCGCTGCATGCGGGCGCCCTGGTCAAGGACGTCGGTCTTTCCAAAGCGCTGGTGCCGAGGTTTCCCGGTGTCACCAGTGCACTCGGCTGCGTGATCGCCGACATGCGGCACGACTATGTGCACACGGTGAATACGCTGCTCGACGATCTCGATGTCGCTGAACTCGATCAGGAGATGACGGCAACAGGCCGGAACGGCCTCGACCTCCTGGCGCAATCGGACATCGCCTTCACCACATCCGACGTGCATTACGAACTCGACATGCTCTATGTCGGTCAGACCCATACGGTGACCGCCGCTTTGCCGGTGACGCTGTCGCAGGATGGTACCGGCGTCACCCGCGACGTGATCCGCGACACGTTCGAGCGCGTCTATCGCGATACCTACGGCCGGCTACTCGACGGCATTGCCATTCGGGTCATGAATCTCCGCACGACGGTCATCGGCCGGCGACCCAAGTTCGATCTGGCGGTACTTGCCGGGGTCGGCGGCGGTACGGCCGCGCCCACCGGCCACCGCCGCGTCTGGTGCGATGGTGACTGGCACGAGACACCGGTCTACGACCGGCTTGCTCTGCCGGCCGGCACCATTGTCGCCGGTCCAGCGGTACTGGAACAGCCCGATACCACCATCTTCATCGACACCGACATGCAAGGCACCGTCGACCCGTTGGGCAATTTGTTGATTGAGCGAACATCGACATGACCGGTGCGTTCGACATCGCCCGCACGGCGCTTATGCTGGTGGACCTGCAGAACGATTTCATCCACCCCGACGGGGCCTATGCCCGCGGTGGCGCCAAGGCCGACAGCATCGCCGCCCTTCCAGCCCGTCTGAAGCCAGTCGCCGAGACCGTCCGTCGTGCCGGCGGTTGGATCGTGTCGACCCATTTTACGCTGATACCCGGCCGCGACGGCGAGCCTTTGATTTCTCCACATCTGAAGGCACTGCGGCCGTTTTTGGGACCGGGGGACTTTGCCCCGGGCAGTTTCGGCCAGGCGCTGCTCGACGACCTGCAACCCGCCGACCTCAGCGTCGAGAAAGTCGCCTTCTCCGCCTTCTACCAAAGCCGGCTCGAATTCGTGCTGAACCGGGCTGGCATCGATACCCTGGTGTTCGCCGGCATCGTGACCAACGGCGGCGTCGCATCGACGCTTCGCGACGCCCATGTCCGCGACTTCGCAACGCTGTTGTTGCGCGACGGCTGCGCCGCCTTCTCCGACGCCACGCATGACGCAACGGTCGAGTCGTTGTCCAGCATCACGCCGGTGATGACCTGCGCCGAATTCGCCGCGTCCTTAAGCCAGCCCGGCACATGAGCATTATCCCCGCCGTCGAGGTTGCCTTCGACGTGACAGCTTCGGTACTGGTTATCGGCGGTGGGGCTTGCGGCCTCACCGCTGCACTCGCGGCGCACGACGCCGGCGCCGCACCTCTGGTGCTGGAACGCGACCGGACCCCGTCCGGCTCAACGGCTTTGTCGTCGGGCATGATTCCGGCCTGCGGCACCGACCAGCAAGCCGTTGAGGGAGTCGCAGATTCGGTGGAGCTGATGGCCAGCGACATTCAGCGCAAGGCGCGTGGCCGTGCCGAGCAAGCATTGGTCGACGCGGTGTGCCGCGAGTCGGGGCCGGCGCTCGGCTGGCTGTGCACGGCGCATGCCGTCCCGCTGACACTGGTCGACGGCTTTCATTATCCGGGGCACAGCGTCCTGCGCATGCATGCCCCGCCGTCCCGCACCGGTGCTGAACTGATGGGCGCTCTGCTGACTGCGACCGAGCGCGCCGGCATCGACATCGTGACCGACGCTCATGTGACCGATCTGGTTGCGGACGGCGATGGCACGATACGTGGCATTCGCCTGCAGCGGCCTGACGGCTCGCAGGAACTGATCGGCTGTCACGCCGTCATTCTTGCCTGCAATGGCTTCGGCGGCGACCCGGATATGGTACGCCGCTACATTCCGGAAATGGCCGACGCGATCTATTTCGGCCACCCTGGCAACCAAGGCGATGCGGTCCGCTGGGGCACCGCGCTGGGTGCGTCCACGGCAGGCATGACCGCCTACCAGGGACACGGGTCCGTCGCCCACCCGCACGGTATTCTGATGACCTGGGCATTGATGATGGAAGGCGGTATCCAGGTGAACCGTCACGGCGAACGGTTCTCGAACGAGCACGATGGCTATTCCGAGCAGGCAGTCCGCGTCCTGGGCCAGCCGGATCAGTTGGCCTGGCTCATCTTCGACGACCGCCTGCGCGGTCTCGGACGCGGCTTCGAAGACTTCCGTCAGGCCGAGGCCGCAGGGGCGGTCCTGAGCGGCGACGACCCTGAATCGCTCGCCATTGCCGCCGGGCTGCCCGGCGAGACACTTCGGCGCACAATTACCGACGCGCAAGACCTCGCTGCAACGGGCAGGACCGACGCTTTCGGCCGCAGCTTCGCCGGCACACCACCACTGGCACCGCCGTTTCACGCCGTGAAGGTGACTGGCGCGCTGTTTCACACCCAGGGCGGGTTGAAAATCGATAGCCAGGCCCGCGTGTTGCGCCCCAACGGCGAACCGCTGGCAAACCTGTTCGCCGGCGGTGGCGCCGCCTGCGGCGTGTCGGGCGATGCGGTTTGGGGTTACCTCTCCGGCAACGGCCTGTTGACGGCCGTCACGCTGGGACGTATTGCCGGGCGCAATGCCGCCGCGCTGGCGGCAACACACCACAACGAATGATTGGAGGGTGCAGATGATCGTAACGACAACAGATAGCGTCACCGGGCGGGACGTCGCCGACTACCTGGGCGTGGTCAGCGGCGAATGCGTCTACGGTGCCAACTTCATTCGTGACTGGTTCGCCTCAATTCGCGACGTCGTCGGTGGCCGCGCACAGAGCTACGAAAAGGTGCTGCGCGATGGCAAACAAGCGGCACTCGACGACATGATGGCCGAAGCACGCAGCCTCGGCGCCGACGCCATCGTCGGCGTGGATCTCGACTATGAGAGTGTCGGCGACACCATGATGATGGTGAGCTGCAACGGAACAGCCGTGAAGCTGCGCTAGTCCGCCGCCACTATTCGCCAGTTTCAAACGTCGCGACGAAAAAGGCCCATGCGGCGGCCAGCATCGAAAAGCCGATGACCATAAGTGCACTAGCTGTCGCAAAAACCAGGTTGAGATTGTTGGTTACGTCGTCGCGAAACGCCATGCGCTGGCGATGGCTGACCGGGTCATCTTCCTGTAATGCTTCCCAATCGGTCAGCCGGTTGGTGCGCATCGCCTCCGCATAGGTCAAGCCGGTATCCGGGTCGACCGATTTGAAGATATCCGGGCGGCTGGCATGCAGCCGGCTGAGCAGCGTCGCAAACAGAAAGAACATGGCCGCGCCGATCACCGCGGTCGCCAGCGTGCCGTAATATACGACCTCATTCCACGACACCCACAGCGCCAATGGCGTCAACACAACCATAAGCCCGAAAACAGTCATCACCACTTCGATGAAGCCATTCACGAACCCATACCACTCTTCGGTCTTCGCCATGCTCTTACCTCCCCACACGACAGCACTGATCGGCAGGCGACATCCTGCCAGCAGCGGGAGTGGCGCGAAAGGCCGCAATCGCGGCAAGGCGGCAGCGAGATGAGCCAGACGGGCGAGCGACAGCGGCCATCGATGCCGACAGACAGCGACGTCGACGCGGCGATTTTCGCCGTGTGCGGGAGTGTCGGTGCCGGCAAGTCCGTCTCACCGAACGACGTGGCCAAATCGCTGGACCCGGAGAACTGGCGCCGATGCCTGAAGCCAGTTAAGCGGCGTGCGCAACACCTGGCCCGCGAAGGTCAGGTGCAGATCCTCCGCAAGGGCAAGCCGGTCGACCCGGACCTGATGAAGGGGGTTGTTCGTCTGCGGCTGCCTGGATAACCGCGAAACACGCTTGCAGTTGTTGCTTCCGGCATCGGGCGGATATGATCCGAAAAAACCAGGGGTGCCGCGCCGGGGAGGTTGATATGGCGCCCCGTGACGTACAGGGAGGATCGACATGCACATGCGCCTGACGCAAGCGTTGGATCGCGCCAGCCAGGTCAACGGTCGCCAAATCGCGACCAGGTTCAACGACCGTTCACGCACATGGTTGGAGTTTCGCGACCGGGTTGCGCGTCTGGCAACGGGCCTGCGCGGTCTGGGCATGAAGACCGGCGACCGGGTGGCGATGCTGGCGCAGAATTCAGACCGTTATCTCGAATGGTTTTTCGCAGTGCCCTGGGCCGGCGGCGTGTTCGTGCCGATCAACACACGTCTGGCACCGCCGGAAGTCGCATACTGGTTGAACGATTCCGGCAGTGAGGTCCTGTTTATCGACGACGATTTCCTGCCGATGCTGAAGTCGCTCGACGGCAAACTCGACACGGTCCGTCAGGTTGTCTACGTCGGCGATGGCGCGGCGCCGAACGGCCTGCCCCACTTCGAAGGGCTATTGGACGGCAACGCCCCTAGCGTCGACAGCGAGCGCCGCGGCGACGACCTTGCCGGCTTGTTTTACACCGGTGGCACCACCGGTGTTTCGAAGGGCGTCATGCTTAGCCATACCAATCTCGTCAGCAACGCGCTGAACATTGCGCCCGCAATGGGATTTGACGCCAAAACGAACTGGCTGCATGCCGCACCGATGTTTCACCTCGCGGACGGGTGTTCGACCTTCGCGATCACGATGCAGGCCGGCAGCCATTGTTTCATCGCCAAGTTCGAGCCAACCGCCGCATTGGCCGCGATTGCCAACTACCGCGCCACGCACAGCGTGTTCGTGCCGACCATGGTAAATATGACCGTCAATCACCCGGATGTCGGCCAATACGACCTTTCGAGTCTGCAGTGCATCCTCTATGGCGCATCTCCCATGCCGGAGGCGGTCATCAGACGAGCACTCGAGGTCATTCCAGGCGTAAGGTTCGTGCACGGCTACGGCCAGACAGAATCCGCGCCTTTCCTGACCTCCCTTGGGCCGGAGTACCATGACCTGAACAGCCCGCTGTCGAAGAAGATGAGTTCGGTTGGCCACTCCGGCCCGTCGATCGAAATCCGCGTGCTGGACGAGAACGACGAGGAAGTGCCGGCCGGAAAAGTCGGTGAGATTTGTGCCCGCGCGCCCAACGTCATGCAGGGCTACTGGAACAAACCGGAGCTCACGGCTACGACCCTGCGCAACGGCTGGCTGCATACCGGCGACGGCGGGTACATGGACGAAGACGGCTTCCTCTACATCGTCGACCGGGTGAAGGACATGATCATCTCGGGCGGGGAGAACGTCTATTCGGCCGAGGTCGAAAACGCCGTCTATCAGCACGCGGCCGTGGCCGAGTGCGCCGTCATCGGCGTGCCCGACGACAAGTGGGGCGAACGTGTTCACGCCATCGTCCGCTGCAAGGACGGCATGAGCGTCGACGCGGACGCTCTGATGGCGCACTGTCATGAGCTGATTGCGGGCTACAAGTGCCCGCGCAGTGTCGAGTTTCGCGACGAGCCGCTACCGTTGTCCGGCGCCGGCAAGATCCTGAAGACCGAGCTGCGCAAGCCTTATTGGGAAGGCCACAACAAGCAGGTCAACTAACGCAACCGGACTTCAGATGTAGTAGGACGTCAGCGGATCGAAGCCGTTGAACCCGACCGACGAGTAGGTCGTCGTGTAGGCCCCGGCGGACAGAAACTGCACCGTATCGCCGGGCGCCAGATCGAGCGGCAACTGATAGTCGGCCTTCTCATACAGGATATCGACGGAGTCGCAGGTCGGCCCGGCAATCGCTACCGGCCCGGCCGGCCCGCCATCGCGGGAGGTGCGGATCGGATAGCGGATCATTTCGCCTTCGGTCTCCGCCAGACCGCTGAACCGGCCGACGTCGAGATAGACCCAGCGCACATCTTCGTCATAGCTCTTGCGCGACACCAGAACGACTTCCGACTGCAGCACGCCGGCGTCGCCAACCAGGTACCGGCCGGGCTCCACCACCGTGCGCGGCAGGCGGTTGCCGAAATGCCGGGTCAGCGCGTCGTTGATCGCCTGGCCATAGGCCGACACGCCGGCGACACCGTCGTCATATCGCGCCGGCAAGCCGCCACCGACATCGAGCATCGCAAGCTCGATACCTTCGGCCTCGAGTTCGCCGAAGATCTGTGCGCAGATCTCTACGGCCCGGTCCCACTGGTCGAGGCGGCGTTGCTGCGAGCCGACATGAAAGGCAAGGCCATAGGGCACAAGGCCGAGATCGCGACTGCGCCGCAGCAGATCCTTGGCCATATCCGGCTCACAGCCGAACTTCCGGCTGAGCGGCCATTCCGCCCCGGAATTGCTGACCAGCAGACGGCAGAATACCCGTGCCCCCGGCGCCACGGCCGCCAGCTTCTCCAGTTCCGCCTCGCTGTCGAAGGCAAACAGATCGACGCCACGGTCGAACGCAAAAGCGATGTCGCGTTGCTTCTTGATCGTGTTGCCATACGAAAGGGACGCCGGATCGGCGCCCAGCGACAACACCAGTTCGATCTCCTTCGGACTGGCGACATCGAAGTTGGAGCCCAGCGACAACAGCCGCGAAATGATTTCCGGCGCCGGGTTGGCCTTTACGGCGTAATAGATCTCGGCCGTCGCCAGTTGCGCGCGCAGGTCGAGATATTGTTGCTCCACGACGTCCAGATCGACCACCAGATAGGGAGTCGGCAACGTGTTGTCGCGGATGAAGCGATCGATCTTGTCTGTGATCACCACAACCTCCATGCGGCTTGGCACCGGCATCTCCGGTGCTTCAGCCGTGCCACATGGCTGCACATGATTGCGTCAATCTAGTCCGGCGAAACGACGCCGCGCCGGTGTTCGGACATCACCGTCCGCCCCGGTCTGAGCGCCTGTTTCAGGATGTCGGCCGCGCGTTCCGGTTCGGCATCGCCGCACATGAAAATGTCGAATGCGGCGTAACCGTTTTCCGGCCACGTATGCACGCTGATATGCGACTCCGCCAGAACCGCAACGCCGGACACACCGCCGTAGGGCGAGAACCGGTGAAGATGGATATGAAGCAGGGTCGCGCCGGCGGCATTGACCGCATCGATCATCGCCGTGCGTAATTGCTCAGCATCATCGAGGCCGTGGGCGTCCCACATATCGATGATCAGATGGCTGCCGGCAAAATGGACGCCATCGACTGACTTGAAGTGATCCTTGGGGCCATCGAGTTCATTCGATACGGCCTCAAGGGTAGGTGCGGATCTTACATCTGCTCGGGCTTCCGCCTCCGCTTCAGCATTCACCGCGATTTGGGGGTGCATGACCGCCATAGGCGCCTCCCGCAAACCTGCGTTGAACCCGAAGTGGGGTGACCACTTGTTTATTCGTCTGCTGACCTCGGTCAGTTAAAACGAGCGGCGCACATTACGTAATTTTTGACCCGATGCAAGCGTGATTTTTGCGCTCCCGGATGGACTGTCGCAAAACTGTAATATGACCGTCATGAATGACCCAAATCTGTCACATTTGCGCCGGACGCCGGCCGACGTCGCGGCCACAGCATTTAGAGGTCGCCGTTCAACCGCCCACAAATGACTGTATCCAAAAGGCAATTTCCGCAATAGTTGTGTCGCAATGAGCCATGGTCACAAACTGGCGCGGCCAATTGCTGACCGTGACACCTGTTACAACGCCGGCCGCGCCCAAAAGACTGGGGAGTGTGCCCATGCGAAAGCTGCGAATGCAGATCGGCAGCGTCGCGATCGACGCCGAGGTGTTCGATACACCGACCGGCAATGCGCTCTACGACGCCCTGCCCTTTGCCGCCACCGCCAGCACCTGGGGCGATGAGGTCTATTTCTCGACCCCGGTGACGATCACCCGGGAACCGGACGCGCGCGACGTCGTGACGGCCGGCGAACTCGCCTTCTGGGTCGAAGGGTCGTCGATCGCCATCGGCTTCGGCCCGACGCCGATCAGCCAGGGGAACGAAATCCGCCTCGCGGCGCCGACCAACATCTGGGGCCGGGCACTCAGCGATGTCTCACATTTGTCGGTTATTCGGGACGGCGCCCCAATCCAGGTCGAGCGGCTGGACGACTAACGGTCCGCCATCGCTTTCCGGCGACTGCGGCGCCTCACCAGGCTGTGGCTGAGCCGCAGGCTCCAGCGATAGCCGACCCAGGCGCTAACGATGGCCCAGGGCAGGCTGCCCACGAACATCGGCACGCCCCAGGTGGTGAAGATTTCTACCGCATAGACCCAAACGGCGTCGTACCAGGCGATATCGGCGGCCAGCAGTTCGGCCAAACGTTCGGAAAAGGCGGCGTAGGACGTTTCACCCCACCGGCCGAGCATCAGTTCGCCGGTAATCAGGAACATATAGTAGAACGGCCCAAGGGTGAAAACGTTGGTGACCCAAGTCCAGGCCATTGCCAGGATCGGGTTGAAGCCGAGCGAAGGGCGAAACAACCGCGCCAGCACCCAGAACACCGCCACCAGCGGCATCTGTACACCGACAGTCGGGGTCATCGCGACCGCCACACCGACCAAAACGCCGCGGGCGGTATACTCCGGCGGGTGCTTTGCCCGCATCACCGGTATCACGAGGCGTAGACGGACAAGCCGGCGCAGGCCGTTCCACAAGCCCGCCTTGGTGCCGTTTTGCACACCGCCGTTCTGCACCGACACGCTCATACCTTCACCGATCCGCGTCCACGGAGAGAAGTATGTCACATAGGGGTTGGAACGGAGTTAACAAATCGGCGAATAACGGCTCTTAACCGCCCTCGCGCCGCATTTTCTTCATCACGCCGCTGAAGACGAACAGCGTGCGCTCGCCCGCCTCAATTTTACCGCGTACGAACGCCAGGCTATTCGTCCGGCGTACGAGCTCTCCGCGACAGCCGATCAGGTCGCCTTCGAAGCCGGATGACACGAACTCGCTGTTGAAGGAAATGGTGACGTAGGCATCGGCCCGCTCGGCCTTGGACGTCGCCGCCATGCACAGGTCGGCCATCGTCATCATCAGCCCGCCATGCACCACGCCGTGGGTATTGCAGTGCCGCTTCTCCGCCTGCACGACGAAATGGTTCTGACCATCGTCAAGCTGACGCCAGAAAAAGGGCCCGGCCCTGTTCTCGAAAGGATCGACCGGATCGTACAGGACATAGCCGTCCAAGGGTGCTGTCTCTTCATTCATGCCAACGATCTAGCATCGCTGCCGACCCGGCGCCACCGCAACATCGGGGTCCCTGACCAAATCCAAATCTGGAACGGCTTTGCGCGCGACGCGACGCCACCGATGGACGCGCCGTCGGCGGCCGGGCATGATCATGTTGTCTGGGAGGAACACCACATGCCAGCAGCGCCTGCCGATGCACGTGCGCATCGTATCTTCGCGTGCCTGCCGAACAGGATGAGCTGACGCCAGGTGCCGCGCGCGACACCCCTGGCCCTGTTCGCCCAGGCCGACTTCCGGCGGATCTGGCTGATCGGCGCCCTGTCGGGCGTCGTACGCTGGCTCGAGCTGCTGGCATTCGGGGTTTACACCTACGACCTGACCGGCTCGCCGCTACTGGTGGCGCTGATTACGTTGCTGCGGATGCTGCCGCTGGCCGTGCTCGGCGCCATCACCGGTGCCATCAGCGAACGCCTTGGCCACCGCAGAACCCTGACCGTCAGCTTGCTCGTCCAGACCGCCGTCTCGGCCGGCCTCGCCGGTCTGGCCCTGCTTGACCAACTGACCCTGTGGCACCTGGCGGTGGGAACCGTCGCCGGCGGCATCTACTGGACGACGGACCTGCCGACCCGGCGCAACATGATGGGCTCGCTCGCCGGGAGCGAGCGCATTGCCGTCGCCATGTCGATCGACGCTGCGACCAGCAATGTCACCCGCGCGATCGGTCCGGCATTGGGCGGTCTGCTGCTGGCGATGATCGGCATCTCAGGTGCTCTGGTGCTGTCGATGAGCCTGTATGCCATTGCGGTCGGTCTGATGCTGCTGACCAGCGTGACCGTCGGTGCCGACGAACGGCAGGCTGGCCGCAACCTCTGGCAGGACCTGGTCGCCGGCTTGCGCTATGCCGCCGGCAACCGCGCCTTGGTCGGCACGCTCGCCATCACCGTCATCTTCAACATCTGGCTATGGCCCTATACCGCCATGATCCCGGTCATCGGTCGCGATGTCCTGATGCTGGATGCTTTCCTCGTCGGGGTGTTGATGAGTGCGGAAGGCATCGGCGCGCTGCTCGGTTCGCTGACCGCCGCCAATGGCCGCAATCCCTCCCAGTTTCGCAAGCTATATGCCGGCGGTCTGCTGTTGGCCTTGCTGGCAGCCATCGCCCTGTCGCGCGCCGACACACCCCTGCTTGCCGGCATGGCCATCCTGGCCGCAGGCCTCGGTGCCGGTTCGTTCTCGGCCATGCAGGCGACACTGATCTACACCCTGTCACCGCCCGAGGTGCGCAGCCGCATGCTCGGTGTTCTGTCGGTCTGCATCGGGGCGGCACCGATAGGCTACGCCCACATGGGTCTGCTAGCCGACTGGATCGGTGCCACCGACGCCGTACTGGTTTCCGGCATTGAAGGTCTGGCCATGCTGCTGATCGCCTGGGCGATCTGGCCGGAAATCCGATAGGTGCGCCTCGGCGCCGCTCCGCCTCTTGTCCGGTGCGCCATGTCAGCAAACAATAGAGCTTCGGGAGGTCGGACCGAGGTGTCCGGATGCATAAGGGAGAACGCCATGGAATTGGGCGCCATACTGCCGCAGTCACGGATCGACGCCATGCGCGATGCCGGGCTGTGGCTCGATCGCACGCTTCTCGACTATCTGGACGATGCGGTGTCACGCAACGCCAGCGCGCCGGCAATCACCACCTACAACGGCGAACGCGACGACATCACCACATTGTCCTATGCCGACCTCGACCGGCTCTCCCGTCGGATTGCATTGAAACTGCTCGACCTTGGCATCGCGCCCGGCGATGTCGTCTCCCTGCAACTGCCCAATTGGTGGCAGTTCGCCGCGATGCATCTGGCCTGCCTGCGGATCGGTGCGATCACCAACCCGTTGATGCCGATTTTTCGCGAACGCGAACTCACCTACATGCTCGGCTTCGCCGAAAGCAAGCTGCTGATCGCCCCGGCCCGCTTCCGCGGTTTCGACTACCGCCCGATGGTCGACAGTCTGAAACCGGAACTCCCCGCGTTGCGGCATGCCCTCTACGTGGATGGTGACGGCAGCGACTCGTTCGAAGCCGTCTTGCTGGCCGAACCGCTGGAGGATGCCGCCGGCGCGGCGGACCGGCTGAACCGCCACCGGCCCGATGCCAACGACGTGATCGAACTCATCTACACTTCAGGTACGACCGGTCAGCCCAAAGGCGTCATGCACACGTCCAATACGACGCTGAGCCATCTGAATCTCTGGATCCAGCATCACAGCCTGTCGGCGGACGATGTCTTCCTGATGGCCTCCCCGCTCGCGCACCAGACCGGCTTTCTCTACGGCATCCTGCAGCCGGTCATGCTCGGCAGCGAAGTCATCCTGCAGGACCGCTGGCACCCGCCGCTGGCGGCCGAGATCATTCAGCGTCACCGCTGCACGTTCACGATGGGCGCCACGCCGTTTCTCAATGACATCGTCTACATGCCCAACGTTGGGAACTTCGATCTGTCCAGCCTGCGCACCTTTGTGTCCGCCGGTGCACCCATTCCGCCGGCACTGGTGCAGGACGCCACCGCGAACTTCTCGTTCAAGGTATTGTCCGGATGGGGCATGTCGGAATGCGCCTGCCCCTGCATCTGCGATCCGAAAGATCCCGGCGAGAGAGTCTGGACCAGCGATGGCGCGCCGTTGCGCGGCAGCGAAGTCATCGTTCTGAATGAGGATGGTGAAGAGGCGCCGCGCGGCGAGGAAGGCGACCTGAAGATCCGCGGTTCATCGATGTTCGTTGGCTACCTCAAGCGACCCGACCTGCACGGCACCAACGCCGACGACTGGTTCGACACCGGCGACCGCGCCTACATGACCGACGATGGCTACATCCGCATCAGCGGCCGTTCGAAAGACATCATCATCCGCGGCGGTGAAAACATACCGGTGGTCGAGCTGGAAGACGTCCTGTTCCGCCACCCCAGCGTTCAGGACGTAGCAGTGGTCGGTGCGCCCGATCCGCGCCTGGGAGAGCGCGGCTGCGCCTACGTCACGCTGAAGCCCGGCACATCGCTGACGTTTGCCGACATGCTCGCCTATCTCGACGAAAAAGGCACGGCGAAGCAGTACTGGCCGGAAGTGCTGGAGGTCATCGATGAGATGCCGCGCACCCCCAGCGGCAAGATCCAGAAGTTCAAGCTGCGCGAAATGGCGAGCAGCCCGAGCACAGCCTGACTTGTGGCCTTAGTCCGGCAGCGAGATGTTCCCGGCCGTATCGATCGGAAAGGCGGGGTTCCAGGCGATCTCCCAGAGGTAGCCATCAGGGTCGCTGAAGTAGCCGACAACACCGCCCCAGAACACTTCATGTCCCGCCTTGACCAGCGTGCCCCCTGCTGCCGCGGCTTCCGCCAGCAGCCGGTCGACGTCTTCGGGTTCGCGAACGTTGTGTGACAACACCACGCCGCCAAAGCCGGTTCGCCCGGGTTCAAGGCCAATGTCGGCGTGCATGCTTTCGACCGGATAAAGACCGAACGCGCTTCCCAACGTCTGAAAGAAGGCGACGCCTTCCGCGGCCCGCATCGACCGCTGCCAGCCGAGCGCCTCGTAGAACTCGATGCTGCGTTGCAGATCACGCACGCCCAAGGTGACGAGGCTCAATCGTTGTTCCATAGCACTCTACCTGCTGCCTTCGGGCGGGGCACCGCCCCACCTTGAAGCCGTCCAAGCTGTCCGCGGTCAGCCGTCCTGGCGCGGCGTAATCCGATAGGCACACCGCCGCGCGCCAAGCAAAATATGCTCTGTCCTTTCGACATCGACATTGTCGCCCAGCACGGCCTGAAAGACATTCTGTTCGATCTGACACAAGCCCTGGCAGGTTGCCGCCGCGGCGCAGATCGGGCAGTGGTTTTCCACCAGCAACCAGGCGCCATCTTCGGCCCGCGTCACATCGGCCATGTAGCCTTCACTGGTGCGTTGCGCCGCCAATGCCTGAAGTCGTGCCTTCAACGTCTTCCGCTCACCCATCGCGGCCCGGTAGCCGTCGATCAACGCCCGTTCGCGAACTGCCAGCATTTTCGCCATGCCGTCATCGCCGAACGACGCGGCCATCGCGCCGATCAGCCCAACGGCCAACTCTGCATGCGCGTCCGGAAAGTAGCTGTCCGCTGCGCTGGTCAATTGCCAGATCTTCACTGGGCGGCCGACGCGCCGCGCGACTTCGTCGTAGGTGACCAGTTGTTCGGCCAACAGGTCCTGAAGGTGCTGGCGCACCGCCGCCGATGTGACGGCAAGCGTAGCTGCCAGGTCCGCCGACGTCTGCGGCCCTTCACGCTTCAGCAGATCGAGGATGGCGCGGCGCGTCTTCACATCGCGCCTGGTTCTGGTCCCGGATGGCATGACAAGCTGCTTAGAATAAACACCTTGCTTTTTGCAATGATTTTCTTTCATATTTATTGAAAGATTTATCTTTCATAAAGGAGATCGGAAATGACCGCGCAGATGATCCGGGTCGCCGATGTGCACGAACTCGAGGCCAAGCAACGGATGCTGGTCCGGGTCGACGGCAAGCAGATCGCCCTGTTCGGGACCGACAGCGGCGTCTTCGCCTGCAACAACCGATGTCCGCATGAAGGATATCCGCTGATTGAAGGGTCGCTTGCCGACGACTGCGTGCTGACCTGCAACTGGCATAACTGGAAGTTCGACCTGAATGACGGCGGCAACCTGACCGGCGGCGATCACTTGCGTTGCTATCCGGTCGAACTACGCGACGGTGGCATCTGGCTCGACCTCGCCGACGCGCCGGCGGAACAGCGCATCGAGACCGCCCTGCGCAACCTGCACGAGTCGTTTCCGCGACACGAATATGACCGCATGGCCCGGGAACTGGCGCGGTTGCAGCAAGCTGGCGGCGATCCGCTGGACGCAGTGCGTGCGGCCTTTGCCTGGACTTACGACCAGTTCGAGTATGGCGCGACGCATGCGCAGGGCGCCGCCGCCGACTGGCTCGGTCTGCGCACCCTTTACGCCGACGACCCGGCGCATGACCTGGTACCGGTACTGGAGGTCATCGGTCACATTGCCTGGGACACGCGGCGCGAACCCCGTTTTCCGTTCGCCGAGGGAATGGAGGACTTTGCGACGGACGCATTCGTAACGTCGGTCGAGCAGGAAGACGAAGATCGCGCCGTGCGTATGCTGCGGGGCGGCCTCGCCGCCGGTCTCGGCTTCGCCGACTTCGAGCCGGCGCTGACCCGCGCCGCCCTTGCGCATTATCAGGACTTCGGCCATTCGCTGATCTATGTGCTCAAGACCGGGCAACTCCTGCAGCATCTCGGGCCGCAAAGCGCCGAGCCGTTGCTGCTGTCCCTGACGCGAGCCCTGATCAATGCCCGGCGCGAGGACCTCATCCCCGAGTTCCGCCACTATGGAACGGCCCTGGCTGCCTGGACCGGCAGCGGCAGGGAAGTCATCTCCGACGGGGCGCTGCAACGTCCGTCGGTCAAACGGGCGCTCGACCTCGTCGTCTCTGCATCCGGCGATATCCCGGCGCTATACGATGCCCTGCTCGGTGCGGCGGCCTGGCAGTTGCTGCATTTCGACCTATCGGTGCAATCGCAGACCGACAACACCGTCGCCCAGAACATCAACTGGCTCGATTTCACCCACGCGATCACCTTTGCCAACGCCGTACGTCATCAGTGCAGCCGGTTCCCCGATCTGTGGCCGCAAGGACTGTTGCAGATGGCCTGCTTCCTCGGCCGCAATGGCCCGTTTGTCGATGCGGCCCTCGACGACCAGGCGTGGCGGGTCGATGACATCCCGCAGTTCCTCGACGCGACCCGTCGATCCCTGTTCGATCACGGGCAGTTCGAGTTCATCGTGTCCTGCCATCTGGTGAAACTGAGCTGCGCTGTCGCCGACGAGATCGATGCCGCGCCCGACGCGCCGTGGCGCGATGATCTGGCGGCGGCACTGAACCGGTTTCTGAACAGCCCGCTGAAACGCAAACACACTTTGCGCACCGCAAAGCAGTCATTGTCTTTCGTTGCCAAGGACGGCTAGCGCCAGCACCAAATTCGGGCGACTTCGGCGCACCGGTTGCTAGAATGGCGCATGCACACATCCGACCTTCGACGTAACCTCTGGACCCATACCGCCGCCCCCGCCCCCGACACACAGCCGCTGATCGGTGATGTTTCCGCCGACGTTGCCGTCGTCGGCGGCGGCTTTACGGGGTTGTCCACCGCTCTGCATCTGGCCGAAGGCGGCAGCACCGTCGTCCTGCTCGAAGCGCACGACATCGGGCATGGCGCATCCGGCCGCAACAACGGCCAGGTGATCCCGACCTACAGCCGCGCCAACCCGGACGACATCGTGCAGCAGTTCGGCCGTGAACTGGGCGAACGCATGAACGACTGGGTCGCCGGCACTGCCGATCTCGTATTCGACCTGATCCGCAAACATGACATCGCATGCGAAGCCAGCCAGGAAGGCTGGCTGCAGCCCGCCCATCGGGCCGACCGTTTCGCCGCCGCACAGAAAAAGTACGAACAATGGGCCGCGCGCGGCGCGCCGGTCGAACTGCTCGACAGCACGCAGACCCAGGACCTGACCGGCAGCCCGGTCTATCGACACGGCGGCTGGATGCATCGCCGCGGCGGCCATATCCAGCCGCTGGGCTATGCGCGCGGTTTGGCCCGCGCCGCCCAAAAAGCCGGCGCCCAGTTGCACCGCGACAGTCCGGTGCAAACGCTGGAGCGCCAAGGCACCAACTGGCGACTGAATACCGCGCAAGGCAGCGTCACGGCCGAGGCCATCATCCTGGCGACCAACGCCTATACCGACGCACTGTGGCCGAAGCTGCGCCGCACCATCGTGCCGGTGCGCTCGTTTCACGCGGCGACGGCACCGATGGGTGACAATGTCGCCCGCTCGGTACTGCCTTACGGCCATGGACTCTCGGACACCCGGCAAGCCCTATGGGCCTTCCGCAAAGACGAGACGGGACGATTGATCACCACCGCCGCTCCGCTGTTTACCATCGGGGCTGACAGCACCGTTCGCGCCGCCACCGTCAAACGCCTGCGTCAGGCCTATCCGCAGATCGACCAGCCCGAGCCCGAGTTCATCTGGGAAGGCCGGATCGCCATGACGGTGTCGCGCCTGCCGCGGTTTCACGAACTCGCCGGCGGCATCTATGCCGGTCTTGGCTACTCGGGTCGGGGCATCGCCATGGCAACAGCGATGGGCAAATTGCTGGCGCAGCGTGCGACCGGCACGCCGGCCGCTGACCTGCCCTTGCCGGTATCGGAGGTCGACCCGCTGCCGATGCACGACATTGTCGTGCCGCTCAGCCGCGCCATGGTTCTGTTGTACGAATGGAAGGATGGCCGGTGAGACGGCCGCGACAGACGGATCAGTTCAGCGCCCGCTCACGCATGACGTAACGGCCGTCGCGAACGCCGACAAAGATCTCGCTGACCTGCGGGTGCGAAACCGGCTCGCCGCTGTCGTCGGGTAGCAGATTCTGCTCCGAGACGTAGGCAACGTAGGTCGTCTGCGCATTCTCCGCGAGCAGATGATAGAACGGCTGGTCTCGGCGCGGCCGGACATCTTCCGGAATCGACATCAGCCATTCCTCGGTGTTCGCGAACACCGGATCGACATCGAAGATCACGCCTCGGAACGGATGGATCCGATGTTTGACGACATCGCCAATCTGGAATTTGGCCTCACGCATGGGATCTGCCCGCCCCCGACGATGCGACGGAATCGCAACTCAAGTGTCAAAAATAGCCGGTTTTACGACGGGCGTGAATGCCTGTCCGGCCGATGGTCACAATAGGGACATAGCGCGGATACACAGCCTAGAAAGGACGGTCGCCTTTCAGGGTGATGCGATGCAGCAGGCGGCGGTGACCGTGATAGTCGTTGATCGGATTGTGCTGGGCGCAGCGGTTGTCCCAGAACGCCAGCGATCCCGGCGACCAGCGGAACCGGCAGCAGAATTCCGGCCGGACCTGATGCTGGAACAGGAAGTCCAGGATCGGTGTGCTCTCGGCGACGCTCATGCCCTTGAACTGGACCGTGTGCGCGACATTGACGAACAGCGCCTTGCGCCCGGTCTCCGGATGGGTGCGCACGACCGGATGTTCGCCGACCATCTCGTCGACGTCGGCACCGGTGCCGCGGTCCTCGATCCGGTCCTGGCGCGTTGCTGCTACGGCCTTCTTGCCCGCCGTATTGATTCCGGTCAGGCCATCAAGGAACTTCTGCAAGGGCGGCGACAGGGTCTCGTAAGCCAGATACTGGTTGGCAAACAACGTATCGCCCCCGGCCGCCGGCACCTCCTTGGCAAACAGCACCGTGCCCATCGGCGGCGCGTCCTGGTAGGTCGTGTCGGAATGCCAGAGCCCGCCGAAATTCACCGTCTCGTGCTCCAGCTTCAGGATCGGCGTGATCTCCGGGTAATCGTCCAACCCCTTTACGAACGGATAGATGTCCGGCTCGCCAAACCGGCGCACGAAGGCCAGCTGCTGTGCCGGCGTCAGGTCCTGCTCGCGAAAGAAGATCACCAGATGGTCGAGCAGCGCCTGCCGGATTTCCGCCACCATCGCCTCATCGAGCGGCTGAGATATATCGACGCCGAACAGCTCGGCGCCGATGCTGCCGGACAGCGGTCGGATGTCGAGCTGCCCGCCGCTCGCCGCCTGGCTACGCTGCGGCTGCATCGAGAGCCTCCGTCACCGACCGCTCGAAATGCGCCAGCGCCGGCTCGTTGCGGCCGTAGATCACATGCTCCTGCGCACCCGACGCGAAACCGAACTGCATCTCTTCGCCGACCGGGAAGTCCTCCTCCTCGACCGTGCGCAGCACCAGATCGAGATTGCGCCGCCAGTGCTCATGCGCGCTCGGCGTCTCCGCCGGTTCGGGGATATAGAAGTCGAGATACATGACGCACTCATCGACCTTGCCGTTCGCCGGGTAGATGCGCCACAGCTCGACATGGTCGGCCTGCATGACCAGCGCAGTGTTCGGGAACAGGATGTAGACAATGGCCGAGTGGGTCACGAGGTCCCAGTCCTCGGTTGCCTGCTCGCGCAGGTCGACGATGGTCCGGCGCGGAAACACCTCGCGCAGATTGGCGCCAAACGACTCGAAATGGCAGATGTTCGGGAACAGGATCGGCGCCACCGTGTCGGTGTGCAGCACGCCGAAGTGGTAGGGCTCAAGGAAGGTATCGACGGCAACCTTCCAGTTCATCCGCCGGCGGATCACGCGGCTGTTATAGTAGTGATAGCCCTCGAACCGGTAGGCGCCCAGTTCCGGGCCCAGCCCGGCGAGATGCGCGTCGATATCGAGCTCCACGGCGGGTGTCGGCAGCGCCCAGACCAGGCCATATTTTTCCGCTACCGGCAGTTCGACCAGCCCATGCGCGTCGGCGTCGAGGCCATCGAAACTGGCCTTATCGGGAATGCCGACCAGCTTGCCCTCGGCCGAGTAGGACCAGCCGTGATAGGGGCAGACAAAGTTGCGTTTCACATGGCCGCAGCCGCGGGCGAGCTTGGCGCCGCGGTGCCGGCAGACGTTGAGGAAGGCGCGCACGTCTCCGGCTTCGCTGCGGGTCGCCAGGATCGGCACGCCGGAGAAATCGTCGGTGACATAGTCGCCCGGCTCGCGCAGCTGGCACGACGCGCCCATCAGCAGCGGGTAGCGGCGGAACAGCACCTCCACCTCACGCTGCATGCGCGCCGGATCGGTATAGGCGCTGACCGGATTGGTCGTCACCGCGTCGGCCAGACTGGTGGTGCGGGCTTCGAGGTCGCGCAGGATCTGGCGGGTCAGGTCGACCTGGGTGGCGTGCTGCATCGGCGCTCCGACAACAAATGATCAGAAACAATAAGGTCCGGGGTCCAACGCGCATAGCAGCATGGCCCATTTGATAGGACAAGCGGGAATATATAGACTGTTGATCGTCTTTTCAGATCAATAGGCCGAGCCGAGGCATCGTACCAGTGACGCCTGCATGAGCCCGCCATGAGCCAACTGTCGCTGAAACAGCTCGTCACCTTCATGACCGTGGCCGACTGCGGTGGTTTCCGGCGCGCGGCGGAGCAGCTCTACCGCTCGCAATCGGCGGTCAGCGCGCAAATCCGGGACTTGGAGGCGGAGCTCGGCGTCGCCCTGTTCCACCGCACCACCCGCCGCGTCAACCTGACCGCAGAGGGCGAACGCCTGCTGACCCGCACGCGTAAGGCGCTGGCCGAACTGGAGGCCGGCATCCGCGAGCTGACCGACGATGCCGCCCTGCAGCATGGGCGCATCGTCATCGCCACCACGCCGACCATCTCCGCCAGCCGCCTGCCGGCGATCGTCGCCGCCTTCACCGCCCGCCACCCTGGCATCGCCGTCGCCATCCGTGAGGAATTCGCGCGCGGCGCGCTCGACCGGGTGCGCCGCGACGAGGTCGATTTCGCCCTGTGCCCGGCGCCCGAGACCAGCGAACCGGCCGACCTCGCCTTCGAACCGCTGATGCGCGATCCGTTCCATGCCGTGCTACCGCCGGACTTTCCGTTGAACGGCCGGCGCGAGATCCGCTTTGACGACATTGCCGACCGGCCAATCCTCGCCCTGCCGCGGGCCACCGCGTTGCGACGCCAGCTCGACGCCATCTTCAACGGCCGCGGCCGGGTGCTGGCGCCGGCGTTTCAGGCGAGCCACCACGCCACCCTGCTGGCCATGGTCGCCGCCGGCCTTGGCGTCAGCGTGCTGCCCGGCCTGTGCCTGCCGTCGGGTAGCGGGGAGACGAGCGGCGCGGGCACCGTGCAGACCGCGAAGCTTATCGATCCGGCGCTCACCCGCACAATCGCCATCGCCACGCGCAAGGGCCAGGCGCTGTCGCCGGCGGCTCAGGCCGGCGTCAGCCTGATCCGCCAGCGCTTCGCCCCGGCGGGGTGACCGCCCGTCCTTGAGATCGGGCGGGACGGCCCATCCTTCGAGACGCGCCCATCGGGCCCTCCTCAGGATGAGGTTTTGTCCGATTCCACCGCCCTCATCCTGAGGAGGGCGCAGCCCGTCTCGAAGGATGTGACGCCCCGCGCCAGTAGCAATATCGCCGAACACAGCCTTAACGCGCGCCGCCCGGCACGCGGTTTCCGCCGCAGTTGCACGCGGCGGAAATGGTTAATCTGGCACGATACTTGCCATAACCCATCGCAAAGGTGTGCGGCCCGCACGACCGCACGCCAGAATTGCGAGGGCAAGCACATGACCGTTTCCGCAACGACGGCCAGGTCCGATGCCTATACCGGACTGGTCCACTGGACGGCGAAAGCGCGCAAATCCGGCGCAGACGACGACCTGTCGCCGGCCTACCGCTACGACGACCGCATTGAAATCTCCGCCACGGCGCACGCGCTGGCCGCCGTACAGGAACGTCTGGGCCACCCGCGGCTGGCCGCACGCCACGAGTTCCCGGCAGAACTTGCCGCCTTCCGCAGCGAACTGGGCAACCGGTTCCAGGCCGCCGGCATCGACACCTCAGTGCCGTTCGACCTGTGGGTCGACGCGTCGGGCAAGGTGCGCGTGGCCGGCGACCATCCGGACAAGCTCAGGATCGAAGCCCTGTTGGCCGGCGACCCCGGCCTTGCCAACCTGGCCCGGCAGCTGGCCGGCACGGTCAGCCTGATGCGCGCGCTCGACGAGCATATGGAATTCGCCCGCGCCTACGCGCAGGACCCGCAACTCGCCGTGGTCCAGTTCGCCCACCTGCTGGCCGAGGCCAAAGGCGACCGGGGCTTCCGCTTTGCCGGCGACGAGATGTCGCTGCTGTCTCCGGTGCTGACGACCAGCGACACGACGGCCGCCGCGGAAACGGAGGCCACCGAAGACGACGCGTCTGTGCCGATCGATATGACGGTGGACGAGAGGGCGTAGGCCGCCGGCGGGCGGTGTATCGCGCGGGGTGCGCCCCGCCCGCCGGCTGTCCGCGTTGCTGTCATACTGCGGAAAGTGGATGCCCGGGACGAGCCCGGGCATGACAGTTCAGCATCTTGAACCCGGCCCCATGGTCATGCCCGCACGCGTTGCGGGCATGACCATGGGGAAGAGCGCAGGACGGCCCATCCTTCGAGACGGGCTGCGCCCTCCTCAGGATGAGGTGTCACGTGGGCAAAGGTTCTGTCTGCCCACCAAACCAAAGACCTCATCCTGAGGAGCGCCCGTCGGGCGCGTCTCGAAGGATGGCCACCGGGCGCATTGCCGCGTGACCCGTGGCGCGCCGCCGCGCTACACAGGGGTTCAACAACAACATGCGGAGAGACCCCATGAGCGAGACGACGGCATTCGAGCGCAGCCATGACATCCTAATCGACGCGGCGCCGGGGACGGTGCTGGACTATGTGTCGAACCCGAATTCCTGGCCGGAGTGGCTGGCCGCCTCGCACAAGATCGAGTCCGAGGACCGGCCGCTGGTGAAGGGCGACCGGTTTCGCGAGCTTTGGCACATCCGATCCGGCGAGGTCGAGCTGAACTGGACCGTCAGCGACAGCGCACCGGCGCAGTTCTGGGTCGGCGAGGCGGACACCAGCTTCATCGGCAAGATCATCGTGCGCTACGACGTCGAGACGGTCGACGGCAAGACCCGCTTCACCCGCACCATGCGCAACCCGGCCCGCCCGAAACCGCCGACCGACGACATGATCGCCCGCATGGACAAGGAAGCCGAAATCGCGCTGGCCAACATCAAGCGCAACCTCGAAACGCGGGCATCGGCATAGTGGGGCCGGCCGCCGGCAGGCTGTTCACGTCGCCACGACGCTGCGAACAGTGGATGCCCGGGACAAGCCCGGGCATGACGGCTGAATGCCATAACCCGCCCACGCGGTCATGTCCGCACTTGTTGTGGGCATCCAATCTTGGAAACAACGCACGGGATCGCCCATCCTTCGTGGCGCGCTGTGCGTTTCCTCAAGACGAGACTTCGAGGCAGACCGCATCCTGTTCAGGATGAGGACGGCGGCGAACGACAGGCCGGAGGACGCTGGCAAAGCAGGGCGGTAACTGGCAATTTTGGCCGGCAAGTACCAGATGATCACAATTCGCCCGGCGTCACCGTCAATCGTTTCGACATCGTCATGGACTGTCACATCGCCCGTCCGCGGAGCCAACATTCGAACCTGCCGTTCAGTGTGACGGCGCGGCGCGACGTTGCGCCCGGCGATCGCATTGACCGGCCGTCGCTGCGCCGATGACGGCTTTCTACGACCAGGCCGGCGTTGTCGTCGGCGCAGTTGGCCTGTTGCAGGCTGGTTTCTTCTGCCTGCTGCTGCGCAGCGAAGGCCGGCGGGCATTTCGAGCCAACCGCTGGATGATGCTATTCGCCGCGGCGGTGGCGCTGAACCTCGTCGAAGACATGATCGAGGTGCTTGGCGGGCCGGTGCTGGACGCCTATGGCAGCGTGCTGTTCACGCCGGCCAATTTCCTGATCGGCCCGGCGATCTACCTCTATTTCCGGGAGATCTCCGGTCGGCCGGCGGCGCGGCCGTGGGTACATTTCATCATCGCCGCGGTCGTCGCCAACGTGGCCCTATGGGGCGTTGGTGCAGAGCTCGAAGCACTCGCCGGGTCGTCCGGCGTGAACGCCACCGGGATCGCCGACAGGCCGCAAACCGCGGTGCATCTCACGCTGGCGACAGTCCTTTACGTTCAGGCCGCGACGTACGTCCTGCTGATCTGGCGGCTGGCCGCGCGCTACCTGCGGCAGGTGCAGGTGCAACTCGACGCGCAGGAAGCGTCGATGCGCCGCTGGCTGCGCGACGTGCTGGGCAGCGTGATGGTCATGTTCCTGACCTTCGGCCTGACGGAAATCGCCGCAGCCGTATGGTCCGAGGCCGACGAACTGTTTTTCCTCATCCTGGAGACGGTGTTCGTCGCTGTGTTCTTCCGGTTGAGCTATGTTCTGGCGTCACAACAGGTGGTCTTCATCATGCCCGACTGGCAGGAGGACGCCGACGCCAGCCCTGGCGCATCGCCAACGGATGCCGAAGCGCTGTCGGTGCCGCAGCCGGCGGCACGCGCGCTGTTGAGCGAGGGCGAAGCGGAACGGGTCGCCGAACGCCTGGCGGCCATCCGGACCGAGGGCGTCATGTTGAGCGACCCGATGGTGTCCCTGCCCAGGCTGGCGCAGGCGGCCGGCGTGTCACCGAACCAGCTTTCTTATGTTCTGAACCAGCACCTGGGGCAGAGTTTCTTCGATTTCGTCAATGGCGCGCGGATCGACGAGGCCAAACGCCTGCTGGTAGGGCGGCCGGAGCTGAGCATCCTAGATGTGGCGATGACGGTCGGCTTCAACTCGAAGTCGACCTTCAACCTCGCGTTCAAGAAACTCGCCGGGGAAACGCCCAGTAATCTGCGCAAAAGAAACGCCGTCACGTCCGGATGATCATTCGGACGTTCGACCGGGCATCGGCGGACGCCGCCACCGGCGATTCCAGCCACCCTCGCAACCGTCCAACGAACGGTGACGATGCGAGGGTAGATGAAACGAATTCGAGTGCGGCCCCCGGAGCACGGCAATGCGCTTCGCTGCAGCCTTTTGCTGGCCGGTGTGGTCGTGGTTCTGCTGCTGCCAGCGGTCGCCGGCGCCGACGACGGCAGCGACGGCCCGCCGAAAACCGACCGGGCGAGCGCGTGGTTCGACGGCAGCTGGCAGGTCGGTGCATTCGGGCGGCTGGAGTCCTCGCCCTATCGCGGCGTCGATGACGACTATGACGCGACGGCGCTGCCATGGGTGCGGTTTGAGTCGGAACGACTGCGCGTCGGCATCGACGGCATCGCCGCCACCGTCGTCAAAAGCGAGCTGGCCGACGTCGAGCTGATCGGGGCGCTGCGGATGGAACCGTTCGACAACGACGACGGGCCGTTCCTGACCGGGCTGGAAGAGCGCGACCTGGCGTTCGAGGTCGGCGTTGCGGTGCAGCGCGACATCTGGATCGGCGAATTGCGGGCAAGCTACCTGACCGATGCGAACGACGCCCATGACGGCCACGAAATCGACCTCACCTATGCGGTAGACCGCAGCTTCGGCCGTTTCCTGGTCGGCATCGAAGCCGGCGCGACCTGGCGCAGTGACAAGCTGAACGCCTACTACGCCGGCGTGCGGTCGAGCAAGGCCACTGCCACACGAGCCGCGTACGAACCGGGCGATGCGGTGCTGCCGCATGTCGGCGCGTCGGTCGGCTACTGGATCTCGGAGCGCCTGCTGCTGCGCCTGTCCGGCGATGTCCAGTGGCTGCCCGACGAGTACACCGACAGCCCGATCATCGACGAAGACGTGATCTATGGCGTCGGCGCCGCCGTGATCTACCGGTTTTGAGGTCCGCAATGGGCGCCATGATCCCGCGACGCCTTGCAAGCCGTCGCTGCGCGGTGCCGCCATCGGCCCGATCCGACCTGCAGCGGCACCAGCAAATGCGCAAATGCACCCTGAGGCTTTGTTGCCTCGGCGTGCTGCTCGCGATGGCGTTCGTCGGTTCCGCCTGGCCGCGCGACGGCAGCGCACACGAACTGATCGAAACCGCCGGCCTGATCGCGATCGTCGTCGCCGTGGCCGGCCGCACGTGGTGTTCGCTCTATATCGCCGGGCGTAAGCGGGTCGAACTGGTGCGCACCGGGCCGTACTCGCTGTGCCGGCACCCGCTTTACAGCTTCAGCGTTCTGGGCGCGTGCGGCGCCGGCGCGCAGAGCGGCAGCCTGCTGCTCGCGCTCGCGGCGGGCGGCGCGAGCGCGCTGGTGCTGTGGCGGACGGCATTGCATGAGGAACACTACCTTCGGGCCACCTTCGGCCGCGCCTATCAGCGGGCCCTGGGCGCAACGCCGCGCTTTCGCCCCGACTTCTCGCGCTGGCGGGATGACGAGCTGCTGACCTGCCGCCCGCGGCAGGTTTTCAGAACGATGCGCGACGGGCTGGCCTTCTTCCTGGCGGCGCCGGCGTTAGAAGCGATCAAGATCGCGCAGGAAGCGGGTTGGCTGGCGCCGGTGTCCTATCTGGTCTAAGCAAGTTGCTGCTTGGCGGCGAATGTCGCTAACCGGCAAGGCGAGCGTCGAGGTCGGCCTTGGTGAAGGCGACGAGGTCGCCCGGACGGTCGCGGAGCATGGCGACGCAGGGCACCGGATCCTGCATCAGCGCTTCGACCACACCCGGCTGCGCCGCGGTCGGTGTCGTCGGCAGGTCGTCGACACTGACGCCGAGCGAGCCCATGCAGCCGACACGGCCGTCGGCGGTAGCGCGAACCTTGGCGAGGCCGCAAGGGGCGGCGCAATGCGGGCCTTTGAACGGCACGGTCCAGACTGCGAGATTGGTGAAGCGGCCCTGCAACACCTCGCCAGGCGCAGAGGTGTAGGCCGCGGTCCCCGGCGTCGCATAGAGCTTCGCCATGTGGGCCGGGCCGCTGTCGGCAGCGACGATATAGTCAAAACCGGCAACAGCGGCGAGCAGGTCGCCGATCGAGTCGAAACCGTCGCGCACGGAGACCTCGTCGGGCAACCTACCGGCGAGCGCGTTGCCGTAGAGCCGGCCCTGCTGCTGCCCCTTGTTCAGGCACAGGGTGATAGGACCGTAGGGCGCGAGGCCATCGACCAGCGCCAAGGTCGCCTCGACCGGCAGGGTGCGCAGCGGCGAGGAGGCAAGCGGCAGCAGGCCGATCTTCACGTCGCCTTTCGCGGCGGCAATCGGGCGGGCCGCGGAGGGAAACTTCGCCGTCGGTTCGAGATTGAAGGCAGCAAGCAGGTCGGCTTCCATATCGACCGGCCAGAATTCGATATTGCGGCGCGATTCAAGGTGGCCCAGGTCGATCACATGATCCCAACCCTTCAGATCCTTCGCGCCGATCCAAAGCGAATGCACCGTGGCGAGGCCCGAGGTGAGGTAGATGTCGGCGGTCGACTGGGCACAAAACACGCCGATCTCCTTGGTCTGCCAGCGCTCAGCAAAGGCGTGCAGGAACAGTAGCGTGCAGACGTTGTTGCCGAGCGCCTGGCTCGGCAGCAGGAACAGGACGCGGCGGCCGGTGAAATCGGTCGTGTCCCAGCGGGCCGGCGGCAGACAGCGCACGCGGGCATCGGTACGCAGAATGCGGAACTGCTGCGGATGGCGCACCAGCGCCTGGTTGGCGAAGGTCTGCGAGGTGGTCAGGAAGCGGCCGCCGCCGCGGCCGGTCTGCAGCGCCGCCGGCGAGGCGTTCATCGGCTTGTACTGGAAGTCGGCAGCGGCGGCGAACTCCAGCAGCGGCGTCAGCGACTGGCCCGGCGGCACCTTCGCCGCCGCCCTGCCCTTGCCTGCCCTGCCGGTCTTCGCCATGCGCGCCAAACCTAGGACGCGCCGGCCGGCTTCACGGCGCGCAGGACGATGGTGGTTTCCATGATCACGTTCGAATACATGCGCATCGCCTGCTGCAGCTCCTGCGGTTGCATCTCGCCGCGCTGCAGCCGGCCGCGCCACGGTTCGTCCGGCACCACGTCGACCTTGTCGATCTCGAAATCGATGCCGCACTGGATACCGAGCGGCGTGTTGCCAAGCTTCTTCTCTATCCAGTCGCGGTTGCGCGCCTGCGAGAACATCTCAAGGCCGGCGACGGTGATTGGCCGCACGTGCGTCGGGTCGTTCAGGTAGTGGTCGTGCCGCGGGTGGGGCACGGTGATGGTAACGGTGGCGCCCGGTTTCATCACACGCCACAGCTCCTTCATCAGGCCGAGGTAGGTGTCGGGGTCGCGGCCGAGATGCTCCAGCACATGACGCAGGGCGACCTCGTCGACCGAGTCGTCCGGCCACGGCCACGGCAGCGCCTCCAGGTCGACGACCTGATCGGGCGCCGAGTCCGGCACCTTGTCGACATTGTGCCAGCCGGGCCGCTTGTCGTAGCCGCAGCCGAGATTGAGCCGTAACGGGTTCGCCATGGGCGGTTCTTAGCACTCATCCCGGGCGCGCGGAACCGCCGCCCGCCGGATCGGTTGTCCGGCCTCAGGCGTCGGCCGGTCCGCCTGTGACCGCCGACCAGGCCGCGGCGCAGGCGACGCCGGCCAGCATGGCCCAGATCGCGCTGCGCGCACCCAGCATCACGATGGCCGCAACGGCGACGGCGGCGGCCTCGCGCAAGCCGCCCTGCGCCACGATGGAGGCGACCAGAGCGGCGATCACCGACACCGACAGGCCATCGAGAAACCGCTCGATCCGAGGCGACAGCCCGACCCGGGACATGATCAGCGGGCCGGCCAACCGGCTGCCGAAGGTGACGGCGATCATCAGCGCGATCGCCAGGGCGGCGGACAGGTCACCTGGCATCGGTCACCAGTGCGGTGATCCCGCCGGCGAGCGCGCCGAACAGAGTGTTCCACCCGGCCGGCAGCCAGCCGAGCGTCAGCACCGCCGTGCCGGCCGCGACCAGGACCGGCGCGACGTTGGACCGCACGAACAACTGCGGCGCCGTGACCGCGGCAAAGAAACAGACCATGACGACATCGAGCCCGAGCGCGTCGAGGTCGGTCAGCGCATGGCCGCCCAGCGCGCCAATCGCCGTACCGGTGACCCAGGCGGTCCACAGCGCCATGCCGCCGCCCAGCAGAAGGCCGGCATCACGCCCACCGTTGCGGAAGGCCGGCTGGCTGTCGGCGAAGTTGGCGTCGCTCAGGAAGCCGAGCACGAAAACGCGCCGGCGCAACGGTAGCTGTCTGAGCCAGGGAAACAGGGCCGCGCCCATGATCACATGGCGGCCGTTCAGCGCCAGCATCAGCAGGCCGAGCGACACAAACGCCACCGGCTCGCGCCAGAAATCGAGCGCGGCAAACTGTGCCGCGCCGGAGAAGACCAGCGCGCTCATGACGATGGACTGGACGGGTGACAGGCCCTGCTCGCTGGCCGCGACGCCGAAAGCGATGCCGAACGGGACGGTGAACAGCGCGATCGGCAGCAGCCGGCGCGCGCCGCCAAAGGTGCCAGCCAGCGACAGGCCGAACCTGCCGTCGGGTGCCGCAGGTATGTCAGGCTGCTCTCTAACCATTACTTTGGTTAGAACAGGCACGGCCTTGCGAGTCAACCACTATACGGGTTAGATCGACCTCATGACCTACAGTGCCAACTACCCGGTTCGTCTGTTCGGCGGCCGCCTCGCCCTCGACTTCGTGAATACGGCGGACTGGTCGGCCGATGGCGATGTCGTACACGAGAAGATCGCGACGCCGGCCGACGTCGCCGTCTGGGCCGACGCTGTTGGTCTGGACACGGCTTTGCTGCCGGACAGCGTCGGCGGCTTGCTGGCCTTACGGTCGGATCTGCGTGCCGCGTTCATCGACGCGCACGAGGGACGCGACACGGGCGGTTTCCCAATCTTGCGGCGCGGGCCGGCAATACGCGCCCTGGAAGATGTGCGGCAGCAATCGCTGGCAGACCTCATCGCCGCTTCGGCCATTTCCATCCTCGCGGATCGGCGGGAACTGGGCCGGCTGAAGATCTGCCCGGGCGAAAACTGCGGCTGGCTGTTCATCGACGAGACCCGGAACGCACGCCGCAAGTGGTGCAGCATGGAGACCTGCGGCAACCGCGCCAAAGCGGCACGCCATTACGAACGGACGAAGACCGGTGCCGCCTAAGTCAACGCACCGGTGGAGAGCCACCAGCCGGTGCCGGCATACCAGCAGGTGTCGTCAGGCGGAGTGCCACGGTGGAACTGCCTGACGTCCTTCCAGCCGCCGGCGTCAAAGGCTGTTTTCAGGCGTTCGACCTCGCGATCGTCTTGTCCGCCGATGCAGGGATAAAACCAGACCTGCCAGATGAAGCGGGCGTCATATCCGGTCTCCCGGCGGGTGACCAGCAGCATGCCGCCGGCGTCCCAGCCCGGCGCCAGCGGAAACAACAGCCGTCCACCCGGCTTCAGCGCATCGAGCCAAGTGTCGGGCGGCGCGGTGACACCGGTGTTGACGTAGATCACATCGGCCGGGCCAAGCGGCGGTTCGAGGCCGGAGCGGGCATGCACCGTGATGTTGGTGCGGCCGGCAACGCGCCGGCGGCAATCCGCAGCGAGCTCCTCATCGACCTCTATGGCATCGACGGTGCCGGCAGGACCGACGAGTTCCGACAGAATGGCGGTGTAGTAGCCGGTGCCGATGCCGACATGCACGGCGGCCTCGCCAGCGCGCGGCGACAATGCGGCAAGGCAACGCGCGTGCAGGGACGGTTGCCCGTTGTTCAGCCCCTGCTGCGCGCGGATGGCGACCAGGATGTCCGAATAGATGAAGGCCGGATCGTCGCTCGGCGTCTCGATATAGCCGTTGCCGGTGTAGATCTGCCAGGGACCCGGCGGCAGGAAGTCCTCGCGTGGCACGCTGGCAAAGGCATCGCGCAGATCTGGGTCCTCGGCGCCGACCGACGCCGTGACAAGATCGGCGTAGAACTGACGAAACTGTTCGAGGATGCTCCCGCCCATCCATGCACTCCATTCGTGGCCTGGGTGGCAGATGCAAATTCCAGGCACACGTCGGTTCGACGGTAATGCGGTCAGATGTCCTCGGCCAGGGCAGAGATGGCGGCAACGCCCGAGGCACCGGCCAACCGACGGAGGTTCGAGGTATTGACGCCGCCCAGCGCGTAGACCGGCAGCGGTGCGTCACCGGCGAGCGCGGCGAACCGGCACGGGCCCAGCGTGCGGGTATCCGGGTGACTCGCCGTCGGGAACACCGGCGACAGCAATGCCAGATCGGCCCCGGCGCAGGCAGCGCGAACCAGAGCGGCGCGGGAATGGGCCGCCGCCGTGACCAGCCAACCGGCCGGCCAGGTCGCCCGGCCGGTACGCACCACCGTGGCTTCGGCCAGATGCACTCCATCGGCCCGGACCGTCGCCGCCAACCGCCAGTCATTGGCGATCAACAGTTTCAGGCGCCGCCGGCGGCACAATGGGCGCAGCTTCCTGGCCAGCGCGCGGCGGGCAGCGGGATCGGTGTGGCGGACGATCACCGCAGAACCGCGCGGCAACCGAGCGAGAGTAGCCGACGGGTCCGGCAGCCGGTACTGGTCCGTGAGCAGGATCACCGGCGGCAGAGCGCAACCTGCACCGGTCCACAACCGTGCCGCCGCGTTGAGGCGGCGGGAGCGCTCTGCTAGGGTCGGCCACGTCGTCATACAGGGCAGTTAGCATGAGTGTGGAAGCCGAGCCAGCCTCCGGGAGCGCAGACGCGCCAGTCGATGTCGCGGGTAATCTCGCTGCCGTGCGTGCACAAATCGTCGCGGCTGCCGAAGCAGCCGGGCGTGCCGCCGACGCGGCGACCCTGGTCGCGGTCAGCAAGACCCATGGCGATGATCGTATCCGCCCGGCGATCCTGGCCGGTCAGCGGATCTTCGGCGAAAACCGGGTGCAGGAAGCAGAGCATAAATGGCCGGCGCTGAAGGCCGAGTTCCCCGATGTGGTGTTGCACTTGATCGGGCCTCTGCAGACCAACAAGGTGAAGCATGCCGTCAAGCTGTTCGACGTGGTCGAGACAGTCGACCGGCCCAAGCTGGCGCGCGCCCTGCGCCGGCATATGGACGAGGAAGGCCGCGAACTTGCCTGCTACCTGCAGGTCAACACCGGCGAGGAACCGCAGAAAGCCGGCGTGATGCCGGAAGAAGCCGACGACTTCGTGCGCTTGTGCCGGGACGAGTTGAAGCTCGATGTTCGCGGCTTGATGTGTATCCCGCCGATCGACGAGGAACCGGCGCTGCACTTCGCCCTGCTGCGCGAGATCGCCCAGCGCAACAGCCTCGAAGGTTTGTCGATGGGCATGAGTGCCGACTACGAAACGGCGATCGAATTCGGCGCCACGCTGGTGCGCGTCGGCACGGCGATTTTCGGCGCCCGCGAATACCCGATTCCCGGATAACACCCGCCGGCTTCCGGACGCGCGATGCCGATCCGGCGCTGGCGCTGCCCCGAGTGCGAAAGGACGAGGATGCCGCAGGCAGATCGCTTCGTGCTGTACATCGCCGTCAGTCTTGACGGTTTCATCGCCCGCCCGGACGGCGATGTCGACTGGCTGGCCGCCTATCCCGCGCAGGATGTCGGCTACGACGCGTTCTATGCCGGCGTCGGCACCATTGTCATGGGCCGCACCAGTTTCGATCACGCGCGCGCCCTGGGCGACTGGCCGTTCGCCGACAAGCAGACACTGGTGGTGAGTTCACGACCGCTGGACGACGCGCCGGCCGGAGTCGCGCACTGGGCCGACGGTCTGTCCGCCCTGCGCCGGAATCTGATGGCCGAAACGACGGGCAAGGTCTGGATCTTTGGCGGCGGGCGGCTGTTACAGGGTTGCCTTCGGCACGGTCTGGTCGACCAGCTCGACATCTATGTCATCCCGCGGCTGCTGGGCGACGGCATTCCACTGTTTCCAGGCGGCGGACCGGAGGTCGCGCTGACCCTGGTCGATACCCGGGCCTGCGAGCACGGCATCGTGCGGCAATGCTACCGTGTCGACGGCAACGCGGACACGGCGGACACGGCTGCGTAATGCGCGCATCGGCCGCGATATCCGGCATCGTCGCAGCGCTGGTCGGTTTCGGCGGCACGGTCGCACTGGTGATCGCTGCGGCGCAGGCGGTCGGCGCCGGTCCGGTCGAGACGGCGTCCTGGCTGGCATCGGTTTGCCTGGCAACGGCCGCGATCAGCGGTTATCTGAGCCTGCGTCATCGCATGCCGATCATCGGGGCCTGGTCGACCCCCGGCGCGGCATTGATCGCGGCAACCGGCGGCAGCATTGGCCTAGGCGACGCCGTCGGCGCTTTCATCCTTGCGGCGGGACTGATCCTGTTGACGGCCGCGTTCCGGCCGCTGGCCCGGGCGATCGAGCGTATTCCCATGGGCATCGCCGCGGCGATGCTGGCCGGCGTGTTGCTGCAGTTCGTCGTCGCGCTGTTCGACAGCGCTGTCGCCATGCCGGCATTGGTGCTGCCGTTGATCGCCGTGTTCCTGACCACCCGGCTGGTCAGCCCCGCCGGCGCGGTGCTGGCGGTACTGATAGGCGGTGTCTTGCTGGTGTTTGCGCTCGGCCTCGACGGGCCGTTGCCCGATGGCATTGGCCTGGCCTCGCTGACGCCAATCATGCCCGGGTTCGATGTCGGCGCGCTGATCGGCCTTGGCCTGCCGCTCTATCTCGTCACCATGGCTTCGCAGAACCTGCCGGGGTTTGCCGTGCTGCACGCTGCCGGTTACCAGGCACCCACGCGCAGCATCCTTGGCGTCAGCGGCCTGGCGTCGCTGTTGTCGGCGCCGTTCGGGGCGCATACCACGAACCTTTCGGCGATCACCGCGGCGATTTGCAGCGGACCCGACACCCATCCCGATCCGGGCAAACGCTGGCATGCCGGCATGGTCTATGCCGGGGTCTATGTTGTGCTGACCCTGTTCGGCGCCTCGCTGGTGCTGCTGTTCGAGGCCATGCCGCCAGCACTGATCGTCACCGTCACCGGCTGCGCCCTGGCGGCGCCGCTGGTCGGTGCGCTGGGCACGGCGCTGGCCGGCGCGGACGAGCGCTTCGCCGCGGTGATGACCCTGGTCGTCACGGCGTCCGGCGTCGAGTTCGCCGGCATCGGCGCCGCCTTCTGGGGCCTGCTGGCCGGCCTCGCCATCCTCGGCCTGGAACAAGCGAAAGTCCGCTTCACCGGCTGACCGTCAGCGTCGTTGCCGGGTCGCACAGGGCGACGAGGCGCAGTAGCACGTCCACCGGCAGGCCGACACAGCCAGCAGTCGGCCGGCCCTCGGGCGGTGCGACGTGCAGGAAGATGGCGCTGCCGCGGCCCGGCACCGGCGGATCGTCGTTCCAGCCCAGCGGCACGATCAGGTCGTAGCGGTGATCTTCGCGCCAGAGCGATTCCGCGCTGGCCGGATAGGGCAGCGTGACCGGTCGGTTGTAGTTCGGGTCATCCGGCGCATCGCACCAGCCGTCATCCGAGGCGATCTGGTATACGGACAGCCCGGTTGCTGGCCTGTGCAGGCGATCGGCCCGGTAGTAGAGGCAACGCAACGGCAGGCGGCCGACCGGGGTGCCGCCGTCGCCTTCGCGTTTGTCGCTCACCACGCCGGACCAGCCGAGTGCACAAGGGTGGCGCTCACCGGCGAAGGTCAGCCAGCCATCGGCGGAAACAGAAATGTCCAAAGCAACCTCGGCAACAGGGCGGCGCAACCAAGCGTGCCCCCGGTGTTAACGCCGGACCGCCGGCAGCACCAGCCCCTGCTGCGCAGCATGCGACTGCAGCATGTGGTGCAGATCGCGCGCGGCGGCCCGTTCGCCGCCAGCCGGCAGGCCCGACCCGTCACTGCCCGCCGTCAGTCCGGCCCTGGCCGCAGCGGCCTGTTCCGGCACGGCGCCAATGCTGGTCATCAGCGCCTGAAAAGCCTCGGGGCTCAGTTCCGGCATGCCGGCGGCACCCATCGGCGATCCGGCTTGTGCCGGTAGGCCGGTCGGCGCGTCCTGCTGCTCCATCGCCTCAGCAATGGCGGCTGCCTGCGGATGTGGCGGTGACATGGCCGCCGCTGCAGCAGGCGCCGGAGCCGGTGTCGCCGCCGGTGCGCTCGCCGGCAATACGGCCGGATCGGCTGCCGCGAGGCGCATAGCCGGCGCGTTTTCCACGCCTGCCGCGTCGGCCGGTGCGGCGGCCACCGCCGTTGTTGTCGCGCCGCCACCGAAAGCTTCTTCCAGGAATGCCGAACCGGCGGAAACCAACAAACCGATCGGCCCACCGTAGATCGAGCCGCCGGCGATGCGCGCAGCCGGCGAAATCTCGTCACCGGTGATGGCACGATAGACCTGCCCGACCCCAGGCAGATGCTGCAGCGGGTTGACCATGTCGAGGACATCGCCGAAATCGAGCCCATCGGCGCCGAAATAGTTGGTGGTTTCGGCGGTGGCGACCCGGTTCTTCTCGGCGCCGTCAACAGAAGCGGCCACCCTGTGCGCCGATCCCGGGCGGAAACTGGCACCGCCGGCCTCGTAATCCTGCGGCGCGGTGAGGAACCGTGATGTACTGTCGATGGCTGTCATGACGAGCATCCCGGTGCAATCGGCATACCACACCACTCGCCAATGATTTCAATTGGTTAGGTCGATTTCGGGATGTGTCCTGGGCGGCAGAAGCTGCCGGCTGGGGCGGATTTGCCGGTATGGCGCCGTTCACGAAGGACCGAAGCAGGATCCGAGGAAGGATAGCGCTTCAGAACAGGTGGCCGGAACGCGCCTTCTTGGTCGCAAGGTAGAATTCGTTGTGTGCGTTGGAGGGGAACTTGTGCTCCACCCGCTCGGTCACCGTGATGCCGCAGGCCTCGAGCCCGGCGACCTTGTCCGGATTGTTGGTCATCAGCCGGACCGAATGGAAGCCGAGCTGGCGCAGCATCTCCGCCGCCGGCACGAACAGCCGCTCGTCGGCGTCGAAGCCGAGGCGCAGATTGGCGTCGACGGTATCGAACCCGTCCGCCTGCAGCCGGTAGGCGCGCAGCTTGTTGATCAGGCCGATGCCGCGGCCCTCCTGGGCCAGGTAGAGCAACACACCGGCGCCGGCCTGACCGATCTCTTCGACCGCACCGCGCAGTTGCTGTCCGCAATCGCATTTGAGCGAACCAATCAGGTCACCGGTGAAGCATTCCGAATGCAGCCGCGTCAGCACCGGCTGGTGCCGGTCGGCGTCGCCGATCAGGATGGCAAGATGCTCGACCCCGCCATCGGCCGGGCGAAACGCCACGATCTGCGTGTTCTCGGCGTCTTCCAGCGGCACAGGTGCGCTCGCGATACGCCGCAGCGCCAGTGAGGCAGCCGGCTCGTACGCCAGGATCGCTGCGGCGTCCACCACCAGCAGATCGTTCGCTTCGGCAAAGGCCGTCGCCCCCTCGACCGCAGCAACCAGGGCGGACGGCAACAGGCGAGCATATTTCGCCAACTGCACCGCGGCCTGTTCGCCGGGCGTGGGCGGCCGCATCTGGCGCTCGAACGGGCCGCGCAGAGGCGCGGTGAGATCGGTGGTGGCGTCGGCCAGTTCGCGAATGGCGGCGAGATCGAGCCAGGGATCGAGGTTGAGCAGAACCACAGGATGCCCCGACGGCCGCACATTCAACGCCCGAGCACGGGCATCGGTCAGCGCCAATGCCAATGGCGGACGGCCCCAGGCGTCGAACCGCCGCAGCCAAGGCGCCGTGGCGACTTCGGCAGCCAGCGCCAGGGTCGCCGCGCCGTCGTCGTGCCGCAGCACCACAGGGACGCCGCGCCGGAAATCGGCCAATGCCCGCTGCACGGCGAGCTGGTTCGCCTGGGTATCGTGAGTCATGATGCCGTCTGTTATGCCCCGAATGGTTTGCGCGGTGCAACTTCAAGCCCATCTCGCGGCAGCGTGATCCGCCGTTTACCGACCGTCGGGTTGTTCGGCTATTATCGTCTGCCTATATGTAGGGCGCTGAAAAGGCGGGGAAAATAGGCACGTTATGACAGCTAAGAAACTTCTGCTGGTCGACGACGAGGCGGCCTTGCGCGAGTCGCTGGCCGAGCAGCTCGAGCTACATGACGAGTTCACGACCACGCAGGTCGGCAGCGGCGCCGATGCCCTGACGGCGGCGAAGGACGATCATTACGATCTGATCCTGCTCGACGTCGGGCTGGGCGATGTCGATGGCCGGGAAATCTGCAAGATGCTGCGCAAGGCAGGCGTCAAATGCCCGATCATCATGCTGACGGCGGCGGACAGCGACGCCGACACCATTCTGGGCCTGGAGTCCGGCGCCAACGACTATGTCACCAAGCCGTTCAAGTTCGCCGTGTTGCTGGCCCGCATCCGATCGCAACTGCGCCAGCACGAGCAGAGCGAGGACGCGGTCTTCGCCATCGGCCCCTACACCTTCCGGCCCAGCGCCAAGATGCTGTTGGAGAACGAGAAGAACCAGAAGGTGCGGCTGACGGAGAAGGAAACCTCGATCCTGAAGTATCTCTATCGTGCCGGCGAGAAGGTGGTCAGCCGCGACATCCTGCTGAACGAGGTCTGGGGCTACAACGCCGGCGTCACCACGCACACGCTGGAAACCCACATCTACCGCCTGCGGCAGAAGATCGAGGCCGACCCGTCCAGTGCCGAAATTCTGGTGACCGAACCTGGCGGCTACAAGCTGGTGCCCTGACGCGCCACCGACGCCTCCTTTCGCTGTTCGACCGAGCAACCCCTCCCGATACGGGAGGGCACCGCGTTTCTCGGCGTTTGACTTTGAGCCTCTGAGATCGCCGCCATTCAGTGCGCCAGGCGTTTTCACCCGGCCCCCTTGCCGACACGGCGGCGCGCGCCAGTTTTCTGATGGATGACAGTGCGAACGGCTCTTTCGACGGCAGTTTTTCGCGCTTTACATAAGACAAACACGCGCGAGTGCCTTGAGGTTTAAACATCCAGTCAGGGTACTGCGAACATCTTTTCAGGGTATTTTCCACGCCTTTATCGCGTGAAAGAACTAACTCGACCGTGACAATCCCGGGAAAGTTCTAGCGATACGCAAAGGTAAGGGGTTGTTTACCCTTACATATCATACTTCCCTAATGGACGATCTCACCCATCTGGTCAACCGCCAGGGGATGGCGGCTGCGATCGAGGCCACGACGAACGGTGTGGTCATTGCCGACGCACTGTTGCCGGATATGCCGCTCGTCTACGTCAATGCCGCCTTCGAAGACCTCACCGGTTACAGCAGCGCGGATATCATCGGCCGCAACTGCCGTTTCCTGCAGGGGCCGGAGACCAGCCCAGAGGCCGTGGCCGCAGTGCATGGCGCCATTCACGACGGCCGTCCCATCAAGCTGCGCCTGCTGAACTACCGCAAGGACGGTTCCACTTTCTGGAACGAGCTGACGATCAATCCGATCAAGAACGACAGTGGCGGCATCGCCGGGTTCGTCGGCATCCAGCACGATGTGACAGCCGAGGTGCTGATGCGGCGCGAGCTGGACGAAAAGATCGGCATCCTGGAGGCGACCCGCGCGTCGCTGCACGTCGCCAACACCGAGCTGCAGCGCATCGCCTATCGCGACAGCCTGACCGGCCTGCCGACCCGGCGGCTGTTCTTCGACCGGCTGTCGCAGTCGCTGGCCCGGTCGAAACGCTCGGGCGACATGCTGGCCGTGGTGTTCATCGACCTCGACCGGTTCAAGCAGATCAACGACAGCTACGGCCATGCCGCCGGCGACATGGTGTTGCGGCAGGCGGCCGAGCGCATGCGCACGCAGATCCGCGAAACCGACACGCTGGCCCGCCTCGGCGGCGACGAGTACGTCCTGCTGGTCGATACCGAGGTAAGCCAGACCGTGGTCAGCGAGATCTGCGACCGGCTTGCCGGCAGCTTCGCGCAGCCGTTCGACCTCGACGGTACGGTGGTGCAGCTCAGCGTCAGCATCGGCCGGGCGATGTATCCGCAGGACGGCCAGGACGCGACCAGCCTGATGCGCTGCGCCGACATCGCCATGTACGGCGCCAAGCATGACAACCGAAGCGCGGACGCTCCCAGGCGTCAACGTTCATCGCGCCGCCTGCCCCGACTGTCCGGCGGCAAGACCGCCGGCTAACAGCCGCAGACGGGCCGTTGTCCCGGCGCCGGTTCCGGCGTCGGCTTGATCTACCCGGCAGGATCGCCTAGACCAAATCGACCAGCCACGAAGACGTCCCCCGGAGACGGCAGCGGCGATGTCCCCTGTGATCGAACGCAAACTGACGACCATCCTGGCAGCCGATGCCGAAGGCTACAGCCGGCTGATGGACCGGGACGAGGTCGGCGCGCTGACGGCGTTGCGCGATGCACGGCAGGTATTCACCGACCACATCCGCCGCCGCGGCGGCCGCATCGCCAACACCGCCGGCGATGGGCTGATCGCCGAATTCCCGTCCGTCGTCGAAGCGGTGCAGTGCGCTATCGACGTGCAGAAGACGCTGCAACAGGACGACGCCGGCCGGGACCGGCTGCACTTCCGCATCGGCATCCACCTGGGCGACGTGATGGTCGAGGGCGACGACCTGCTGGGCGAAGGCGTAAACCTGGCGGCGCGACTGCAGACGATGGCCGAGCCGGACGGCATCCTGGTGTCGCACCCGGTGGTCGATCAGGTCGAGCACAAGCTGTCTGCGACCTTCGATTACCTTGGCGAGAAGCGGCCGAAGAACTTCACCAAGGACGTCGGGGTCTACCGCGTCATCGAAGGCGGCAAGATCCCTGGCCACCGGCCCGAACCGACACACACCGAGCCGGCAGAGCCATATGACGTGGCCGCGGGGCCGCAGCCCGACCTGCGGGCGCAGGTGAAACGCCACGCGTGCCGGTTCGGTGTCTTGTGGGCCGGCCTGCTGCTGATCGATCTGGTGACCGGATCGCCGTTCTGGGCGCACTGGCCGGGTCTCGCGGTGCTGATCGTCCTCGGCCTGAAGGCCGCGCCGCTGGCGGTGCCGTCTGGCTTCAAGCTGCAACTCGCGCGCGGCGGCGTAATCGTTGGTGCCCTGATACTGATCAATCTGTTCACCTGGGCCGGCTATCCCTGGGCGCTGTGGCCGGCGGCTGCCCTGATCGTCGCCGAACTGGTACGCCGCGTCGGCGAACGAGCGGCCTGAAGCCATCGAAAGGCCAGAGAAAGGCCAATTTCCAGGCCGAACCGGCATCGCGCCGAGCCAGACCAGCCGTTTTGACAGCCTTGCCGCAGCGGACCGCCGGCCGGATGACACATCTCACGGACGCGCAACCGCGTCACAATCCGTCACACAATGCAATATTATGAAAAATTTTTGACGTTTTTCGCGTCATATTGCCGCAGATTTCCGCTAATCTGTCACAGATCACGGATACGTTATGACAGTCCGATAGATTGACGCCTTTGCAGCGATCAGCACCTAATATCTACGTATGGAACTTAGAATATATCAAATCGAAATAGTAAGAGTAGAAAATCAACGAGGATGACCATCGTACGACCCAGCCCAGACATTCGCGACGCAGCTTCTGGCAGCTGCGCGAAAAAGAGTGAGGTCAAGGCCGACTTCTCCCTCAGATTCTGGGGCGTGCGTGGCAGTGTGCCGACGTCAGACGATGGCACCAGACGTTACGGCGGCAACACCTCGTCGCTGGAGATCTGCTGCGGCGACCGCCGGCTGCTGTTCGATGCCGGTACCGGCATCCGTTATCTCGGCAACAAGCTGTGCGCCAGCGGCAAACCCGTCGATACCGATCTGTTCCTGACCCACACGCACTACGATCACATTTGCGGCATACCCTTCTTCTCGCCGTTCTTCGTGCCAGGCAACAGCATTCGGATCTGGGCCGGCCACCTGGCCCCGGAAGGCAACATCCACGACGTGCTGTGTGAGCTGATGATGGCGCCGCTGTTCCCGGTACCGCCGGCGATCTTCCAGGCGCAGGTGGATTTCCGCGATTTTCTCTGCGGTGAGACGATCCATCTCAGCAACCGGATCAGCATCCGCACCGGCCCGCTGAACCACCCGAACGGCGCTACCGGTTATCGCGTCGAATTCGACGGCCGGTCGATCTGCTACCTCACCGATACCGAACACGTGCCCGGCGAGCTCGACCGCAATATCCTAGATTTGATCGAAAACGCCGACCTCGTGGTGTACGATTCCATGTTCACGGAAGAAGAGTATGCGGCCCGAGTCGGCTGGGGCCATTCGACCTGGCAGGCCGGAGCCGACTTGTGCGATGCCGCCAATGCCAAGACCCTGGTCATTTTCCATCATGATCCCGACCACGACGACGCCTTCATGGACCGGATTGCCGTCGAGGCCGACAAGCGCCGGCCGGGCACCGTGGTCGCGCGCGAAGGACTGGTCCTGCATCCCTGACACGAGGCCGTGGGCCTTACGCCCGGCGGGTTCCTGATATGCACCGACGCAGCCGGCGGCTTGGCCTGTTGACCGTGCTCGGCCTCGCCCGGCGCGGTTTCTTCATCCCCTATCGCTTTGCCGACACCGTGCCGAAGGGCGGCACCGTGCCGACATACCCGGCAATCGAGAATGCGATGCGCGCCGCCGAGGCGGCATTCCGCGACACCCTGACGGCAATCGACAGCTATGCCGACGACCTGCTGGCGATCGGCGAAGCGCCGCCGCCGGCGCCACGCTGGACCCAGGACTGGTTCCCGACCCTGGACGCGGCGGCGGCTTACGCCATGGTGCGCCAGCACCGCCCGCGCCGGGTCATTGAGGTCGGCTCCGGCCACTCGACCCGCTTCCTCGCGCGTGCGGTCGCTGACGGCAACCTCGACACGCGGATTACCGCGATCGACCCGGACGCCGGCCGCGGCGTCAACCTGCTCGATATCGACCTGCGCCAAACGACGCTGAGCCAGGTCGACCCCAACCTGTTCGCCGAGCTCGACGCCGGCGACGTGTTGTTCATCGATTCCAGCCACATCCTGATGCCCGGCAGCGACGTCGACGACCTGATGAACCGCGTGCTGCCGGTGCTACCGGCCGGCGCGCTGGTACACATCCACGACATCTTCCTGCCCGACGACTATCCCAAGGCCTGGGACTGGCGCGGCTATAACGAGCAGCAGGCGGTGGCGCTATTGCTGTCGAGCGGTGCCTACGAGCCGCTGTTCGCCAGCCACTATGCCGCTACGCGTCTGGCTGCGGCGATCGAGGCAACGGTCCTGGCGCGGCTGCCTGCGGTGACGACGGCGCACCCGGCCAGCCTGTGGCTCAGGAAGCACTGAGGCAGCGGCGATGGCCTGGCGCGACAAGATCCTGGGACATCCGTTTCGTGACGGCCTGCCTGAACGCATTGCCCGGGCGATCTCGGCCCAGGAATCACAGAGCGAAATTCTGATCGGCTGGGCGCAACTTGCAATCGGGCTGGTTTGGGCAGCGCTCTATATCCTAGCGCCGCGGCCGCTCGACGCCGGCATGGCGTTCGAACCGGTGCCGCTGGCGCTCGGATTTTACCTCGCCTTCTCCACCGTGCGCCTCGTACTGGTGCACCGGCATATCGCACCCACCTGGTTCCTCGCCCTGTCGGTGATCGTCGACATGATCGTGGTGATGGCGCTGATCTGGAGCTTCCATCTGCAGTACGACCAGCCGGCGTCGTTCTACCTGAAGGCGCCGACGCTGATGTATGTGTTCATCTTCATTGCGCTGCGGGCGTTGCGTTTTTCCGCCGGCTTCGTACTGTTGGCCGGATTGACGGCGGCGCTCGGCTGGCTGGTGCTGGTCCATTATGCGCTGATGACATCGACCGAGCCCGACATGGGGGTGACGCGCGACTATGTCGAATACCTGACCTCGAACCAGATCCTGATTGGCGCAGAGTTCGACAAAGTCATCGCCATCCTGCTGAGCACCGGCATTCTGGCCGTGGCCATCGTGCGGGCCCGGCGCACGCTGGTGGCGGCCGCGGTGGAGGGCGCAGCGCATTCTGACCTGTCCCGCTTTTTCGCGCCGGAAGTGGCGCATCAGATCACCCAGGCCGAACACCGGATCGAGCCCGGCGAGGGCGAGAGCCGAGAAGCCGCCGCGCTGTTGTGCGACATCCGCGGCTTCACACCGTTGGCCATGCAAATCTCGCCACGGGACCTGATGGCATTGCTGGCCGACTATCAGGGGCGCATGGTGACGGTGATCGAACGCCACGGCGGCAGCATAGACAAGTTCCTCGGCGACGGGATCATGGCAACCTTCGGCGCCGCCTTGCCGACCGAGACCTTTGCCGCCGATGCCCTGCGCGCCATCGAGGAGCTCGACGCCACGGTAACAGCGTGGAACGCCGAACGGGCGCAGAACGGCCAACCTGAATTGCGTGTCGGCTTCGCCACCGCCGCCGGGCCTGTGGTGTTCGGCGCCGTGGGCGACCGCAACCGGCTCGAGTTCACGGTGATCGGCGAGCCCGTGAACCTTGCAGCGAAGCTGGAAGACGCCAACAAGAGCGAGAACACCCGTGGGCTGACCACGGCGGCAACGTTGGCGCTGGCGGAACGACAGGGCTACGCGCCCGGCCGGAAGATCGAGATCCGCCAGGCACGACCGGTTCGCGGCATCGACGCGCCCCTGGACCTGGCGGTCCTGTTGGACTGACGACGCGCCGGTGCGGCCTACGCGGCGCGCACCCGTTCCATGAAGGCCGAGACCTGCGCCGACAGGGTTTCAGCCTGTTGCGTCAGCCCTTCCGCCGCGGACAGCACGTTGCTGGCACTGGCGCCGGTCTTGCCGGACGCTTCCGTCACGCCGACGATCGATGTCGACACCCGTTGCGTGCCTGCGGACGCTTCCTGCGTGTTGCGGCCGATCTCAGCGGCTGCAGCGCTTTGCTCCTCAATCGCGGCCGCGACGGACGAGGACGTTTCCCGGATTTTTTCGATCTTCACATTGATCTCGGCAATCGACGCGACGGCGCTCCCTGTCTGGTCCTGAACTTCCTTGATCTGAGCCGCAATCTCTTCCGTCGCCTTCGCCGTCTGGGTCGCGAGATTCTTCACCTCGGACGCCACCACGGCAAAGCCCTTGCCTGCGTCCCCTGCACGCGCCGCCTCGATCGTCGCGTTCAGCGCCAGCAGGTTGGTTTGCTCGGCGATGCCAGTGATCAGGTTGACGACATCACCGATGCTTTCGACCTTTTCGGCCAGTCCCTTGATTTCGGTATCGCTCGCCGCCGCCGATGACACGGCCTCGTCCGCCGCACCGCTCTGAACCGCCATCTGACGGCTGATCTCGTTGATCGAGCTGCCGAGTTCCTCGGTTGCCGCTGCCACGGTCTGGACGTTGGCCGAGGCATGGTCGGCCGCCGAGGCAACCGTTGTCGCCTGGCCGCTGGCCTCTTCGGCAATCGATGACATCGACCGCGCCGTCGACTGCATTTCGGTCGCCGCGCCGGAAACAGATCGGACGACTTCGCCAACGCTGGCTTCGAAGTCATTGGCCAGATCATGCATAGCGGCCTGCTTTTCGCGTTCGGCGCGTTTCTCGGCTTCAGCCTGTTCCTGCTCCAACCGCACCTTCTCGATAGCGTTGGTGCGAAAAACCTCAACGGCTTCAGCCATGTCGCCGATCTCGTTCTTCAGACCCTGGAAAGGCACCGACATTCCGGTGTCTCCGGCCGCCAACCGGCGCATCGTATCGGTGATACTGGCAATCCCGTGAGTGATGGACCGTGACACGAAAAAAGCGACAACACAGCTGATCACGCCGATGACGAACGCCATCAGGGAGATTCGGCGAACCTGGGCCCAGAACGCCACGTCGATGTCATCGACATAGACGCCGGTCGCGACGACCCAGTTCCAAGGTTCGAAGGCTGCGGCATAGGAGATCTTAGGTACCGGGTCCTCAGACCCGGGGCGATTCCATTCATAGGGAACAATCCCGCCGCCGCTGCGCGCGGCGCCGACCAGCTCAACAATCAACTTCACGCCATTCGGATCGGTCAGTCCGGCAAGATTCTTACCTTCCAGATCACGGTTGGCAGCGTGCATGACCATGTTCATGTCGTTGTCGATGATGAAGAAATAGTCGTCGTCGCCAAACCGAACGCCGCGCAGCGCTTCTATAGCGAGTGTCTTCGCCTGGTCTTCCGGAAGTGCCTGGGCAATGGCCTGTTCGCGCAGCCCGGCAAAGGTACTCACGGTCCCGCCAACGAGCGTCGCGAGGTCACTCTGCCGATCGGTCATCATGTTGTTGCGGAGCTTGATCGCTTCGTCAGCACCGAGCGTAACCACGCCGCACATACCGACGACGACCATAATCACCAATCTGATCCGGATTGTGAGTTTGTTCAGCATAGGTCGCGCCCTTGCATGACACCTGGGATGAAGTTCCCCCCAAACGTTTAGACACACGAAACATGGACAATCGATTAAGGACGTGCTGCGTGCCGCAGATACACAACCTAAGAGGGATGTGAATAGGCGCCGCGGACACGCGTTGCGGTCGGCCGTGGTATCAATGGCCCCATCAGCGCCGGCTGCGTAAAAGCCGTCGGCAAACCTAGAGCGTCTTGTACATGATCGTGGTCGGGTCGAGCCTGTCGGCCGACGGATCGAGGCAGTAGCCGGGAATGACGCCGCTGGTGCGATAGCCCAGCGCGGCGTAGAGCGGCTCGGCACTGTCACCGGTGCGGGTGTCGAGCGTCAGCAAGCGGCGGCCGTGCGTTGCGGCGAGGCGTTCGAGTTCTGCCATCAGTGCCCTGGCGATGCCGCGGCGTCGGTGCGCAGGATGGACCAGCAGCTTGCGCACCTCGGCCCGGTGCGGCTGGTTCGGCATCGTGTCGCAGTCGAGCAGCACGGTGCCGGCCAGTTGACCGCCGACATCGGCGACAAGCATTAGACTGGTGCCGGCGGCGACGCCAGGCAGCACCCGGTCGCGCCAGAAGGCGACACTGTCCGCGATGGCAAACGGCAGGACGAATCCGACACTGGCGCCGTCCAGCACGCAGGCATGAAGCAGTGCGGCAAGATCATCGAGATGATCGCCGGCGGCACCTGCCGACACTTTGGCGATCTTCACATCGTCGTTGATGGCCGCGCGCGTCATAGCACCATGACCACATAGCGTGCGCCGCTATCGGCGGGTGTGGTGAAGGCGCTGGCGCCGAACAACTGGTAGCGCAGGCAGTCGCCAGGCCTGAGGTCATGGCTTTGACCGTCGGCGGTGACCCGGAGCGCGCCGTCCAGCAACAACAGATGGTGTTCGAGACCGGGGCGCGGCGGCCGGTCGTAGGTGATGTGCGTATCGGGATCGAGCTCGCACTCCAGCACCTCGGCGGCCAGGGTTTGCGCCGGCGGCGACACGGAACGGCGGCGGAAGCCGATCGACGGATCGGCCCATAACGGCTGGTCGCCACGCCGCACCACCGGTTCGAAACCGTCCTCGACCATGTGCATGAGGCGCGACATCGTCAGACCGTAGGCGGCGCACAGCTTGCCGAGCACGCTGGCCGTCGGGCTGACATCGGCGTTCTCGAGCCGCGATAGGGTGGCGCGGCTGACCGAGCTGCGCCGGGCCAGTTCGTCGAGCGACCAGCCTCTGTCACTTCGCAACGCCTTCAGCCGGCGTGCGATGCGCTGATCGATGGTCGGTTCTTCAAGGGCAACGCCATCCATATACGAGAATTTATCCCACATATGGGATATGTCAATAGGCCGATCCATGTGCCATCGTCCGGGCAGACGAAAGGTTCCCCTGCCGTCACGAAACCGGGAAGCATGCGAAGCGCAGGTCTGCCGCCAAGGTTACAGGCAGCATGGCCAGGGCGGCACCGGGTGCCACCCCTTGTTACTTGTATGGGTCGGCGGCGTCGCGCAGGCCGTCGCCAAAGAAGTTGAAGGCGAGGACGACCAGGATCACCGGCAGCATCGGGAAGATCAGCCAGGGGTAGGTCGCAACGGCATTGATGTTCTGCGCCTCGTTCAGCAACACGCCCCAACTGGTGATCGGCGGTCTGAGCCCGAGACCGAGGAACGACAGTGCCGTTTCCGCCAGGATCATCGACGGGATCGACAGGGTGAGACTGGCGATCAGATGGCTCATGAAGTTCGGCAACAGATGCCGGGCGATAACGCGACGCGGACTGGCGCCCATCAGGGTTGCCGCTGTCGCAAAGTCCTCCTCGCGCAGGGCCAGCAACTTCGAACGGACCGCGCGCGCTAATCCTGGCCAGTCGAGCAAGGCGAGGATGATGGTGATGCCGAAAAAGACGCCGATCGGACTCCAGGTCACCGGTAATGCGGCGGACAGGGCCATCCATAGCGGCAGTTCGGGGAACGATCTGATCATCTCGATCAGCCGCTGCACGATGTTGTCGACCCAGCCGCCGTAGTAGCCGGCCAGCCCGCCCAGCGTGAGGCCAATGATGAAGCTGCCCATGATGCCGATCAGGCCGACGGTAAGCGAGATGCGGGCGCCATAGACGATGCGGCTGAACATGTCGCGGCCGAGCCGGTCGGTGCCCATGAGGAAGACGGTGCCGCGCTCGCGTATGCCACCCTCCCTCACGTCATAGGGACAGAAGAAATGGAAGCGCATCTTCCACTGGCCCCAGAATTTGTAGCTGTCGCCCTGGCAGAAGAAGCGCAGCGGGTAGACCTTGCTGGTATCGACCTCATAGATGCGCTTCAGCCGCTTGACATCGCGGGTGATCTTGAAGCCGTAGGTGAAGGGGCCGATGAACTTGCCTTCGTGGAACAGGTGAACGCCCTGCGGCGGAGCATAGATGTACTTGGCGTTGCGCTTGTGCAGCGGATAGGGCGCGACCCACTCGACGCAGAGGATCATGAGGTAGATGACGGCGAGAAAAATCATCGACGCCACTGCCAGCGGATGCCGGCGCAGCTTCCACCACATCAGCCGCCATTGCGACGCCATGTAGAAGCGTTCCTGCTCCGGCGTCAGGCTTTCGACCGATTGCGGATCGAACGGCGCATCGGACACCCAGTGCCGGCTCTGGTCGCTGCGCATGGTCATTTCGCCGCCTCCGCACCGAGGCGAATACGCGGATCGAGGATCGCCAGCGCCACATCGGAAATGAACATGCCGACGACGGTCAGGAACGCCAGGAACAACAGGAACGAGCCGGCGAGATACTGGTCTTGGCTTTGCAGTGCCGAGACGAGCATCGGCCCGGACGTCGGCAGGCTCATAACCACGGCCACGATGGCCGAGCCGGAGATCATCTGCGGCAGCAGGTTGCCGATGTCAGCGATGAACGGGTTCAGCGACATGCGCAGCGGATACTTCATGAGCAGCCGGGTGCTGCTGAGACCCTTGGCCCGCGCCGTGACGACATATTGCTTCTGCAGCTCATCGAGCAGGTTGGCGCGCAGCCGGCGGATCATGCCGGCGGTACCGGAAGTGCCGATCACGATCACCGGCACAATCAGGTGCTCAACAACCGAGCCGGCTTTGGCCAGCGACCAGGGCTGGCCGATGTACTGGTCATCCATCAGACCGCCGATCGAGATGCCAAAGTACATCTTGGCCAGGAACAGCAGGATCAGCGCCAGCAGGAAGTTCGGCGTGGCGAGGCCGATGTAGCCGATGAAGGTCATGACGTGGTCGCCGATCGAATACTGGCGCACCGCCGTGTAGACACCGATCGGAAAGGACACGAGGTAGACGAAGAAGATCACCGTGAAGTTCAGCACCACCGACAGGAACAGGCGGTCGCCGACGACCTCGTCCACCGGGCGCTGATACTCGAACGACCAGCCGAGATATCCCTGCAGGATACCGTTGAAGCCTTCGTTGCCCGGCCAGATGCCCAGCCAGATGCCGTATTGTTCCAGCATCGGCTTGTCGAGGCCGTACTCAGCGCGCAGGAAGGCGATCTTTTCCAGCGCCGCCTGATCGCCGGTCGCCTTCAGCTCCTGCATCTGGTTCGACAGATAATCGCCCGGCGGCAACTGGATGATGATGAACGTGATGGCGCTGATCACGAGCAAAGTCGGGATCATGATCAAGACGCGCTGTACGAAATAGCTCAACATCGTTTCGATGCCAGACCGTTCTACTCTGCTCTAGCGCTTGTCGAACCAGAAGGTGTCGGGCCGATAGATACCGAACTGGGCACCTGGGTCCCAGTTGTAGACCGCATCGACCGGGACGTTCCTCAGGTAGTTCTTGACGACGACCGGCTGCTGGACGCCGGCGATGATGCCGATGGAAAACGCGTTCTCGGCATGAATATCGAGCATACGGCGCCAGATGCGCTCACGCGCCTCGCGGCTGGCGCTGTTGCTCCACTCTGCGTTCAGTTTCGTCAGTTCCACCGCCAGCGGCATGTCCGGCGCTTCGCCGCTCTTGCCGCTGGTCTCGTAGTGCTGACCCCATTTCGGCCACATCAACTGCTGCTGCGAGGTCGGCGCCAGTTCGCGCGGACTGGTATCGGGTGATGGCACGCCGTTTTCCAGGCCGCTCCACACCGACATCTGCGCCTCGCCGGAAAACACCCGGTTGCGGAACACTTCGCGCTGCGACGGTTTGATGTAGAGCTTCACGCCGATCTCGGCCCAGGTCTCACGTACCAGTTCCAGCACGTCGGTCTGCTCAGTATCCTCACCGGCGGTTTCGACAATGATTTCGAGCGGGCGGCCATCGCCGAGCAGGCGGATGCCGTCGTCGTCAAATTCGGTCAGGCCGATTTCGTCGAGCAGATCGTTGGCAAGGTCCGGGTCATATTGCGCCCAGGAAAACTGGTAGGTCTCGTCGTAGAGCGGACTTTGCGGCAGCACGGTGTTGTTGCTTTCCAGCGCCAAACCGAAATAAAGCGACTCGTTCACGATCGCCCGGTCGATGCCGAGGCTGAGCGCACGGCGGAACCGGACGTCGCGGAACAGCCCGCGCCAGACCGGATCGTTGTGGTTCAGGTTCGGATAGATGGCGATATGCGCGCCCTTGGCGATGCGCCAGAGACGGGTGGAAAAACCTGCGTTCTCCTCGTTTTCACGCAAAAAGGTGAGATTGTTGAAAGCGAGATTGCGCGCCTGCAGATCCACCTCGCCAGTCCCGGCCTTGGCGGCAATCAGCTTGCCGTCGGACACGATCATCACGACGCGGTCGAGGTAGGGCAATTGCAGGCCGTTCTCGTCAACGCGGTGGAAGAAGGGATTGCGCTCGGCCAGAAAACGGGTTGCCGGCGGCCGCGACCGGTTGATCCATGGCTGCAGCGTCGGCAGTTCCGGATTGTCAAACCGGTACATGTTGTCGAGCCGGTTGTGCAGTGATGCCCAGTTGCGGGTGCGGCGCTCGCGCAGCTTCGCCTTCAGCGTTTCCGGATCGGCATAGTCGGCATGGGCCTGTGACAGGTAGTGCTTCGGGCGATAGATGAACAGCGGCGAGGCGCCGGCGAGGCGCGGCAGGAAGAACGGGTTCGGCATTGCCCAGGTGAACCGGACGGTGTGCTCGTCCAGCACCTCGAACAACGGCTTCTCGCCATCGACCAACATGTCGCGCGGCGGACCGGCCGGTGACAGCTTCGGGTTGTTGGCGACGTCGTCCCACCAGTAGCGGAAGTCTTCGGCGGTGAACGGTGCGCCATCCGACCAGCGATGCCCGGGACGGAGGCGGAAGGTAAAGCGCCGGCCCTCCTCGACCTCGAACGATTCCGCGATGTCCGGCACCAGTTCGAACTTCTCATTGTAGCGGACCAGCCGGGCATAGCCGTATACCACCAGCAGGCGCACATCCTTGGCGCGGCCGATCAACGTGCGCAGTTCGCCGCCATGCCGGCCTGCCAGACGTTCGTCAGCGAAGGTGGTGATGTGCGGCGTCGCCGGCACGCGTTCGTGCACCGGCGGCAGCTGACCGGCGGCAACCGCATCGGCCAGCATCGGCGTCTCGCGCAACTCCAGCGCCATGGCCGGACGCCATGCCAATAGTGCCGCGGCCAACACGGCAACGGACATGGCGATCGCAACCAACCGGCACTTCCGGCCTGTTATTGGTCGAACCATCAAAGCTCCCTGGGCAAGGCCGCGCCAGCATGAGCACGCACGAAGTGACCATCACCAGCATCGATCATATCGGCGGGGGTTTGCCCGTCCAGTGTAAACGGGCCGGGCCACGCGGCCGGGTCAGACGCCTTGCCTTCCATCAGTTTGGTCAGGTCGAGCTTGGCATTCGGGTCGGCCTTCGGCACGGCGGCCAGCAAGGCCTGGGTGTAGGGGTGGATCGGGTTCTGAAACAGCACGTCGCGCGGCGCGGTTTCGACCAGACGGCCGGCGCACATCACGGCGATGCGGTCTGCGATGTAATCGACCACCGCGAGGTTGTGCGAGATGAACAGGTAGGTCAGGCCGAGTTCATCCTGCAAGTCCTTCAACAGGTTCAGCACCTGCGCCTGAACCGAGACATCGAGCGCCGAGACCGGCTCGTCGCAGATCAGCAGATCGGGCTGCAGCGCGAGTGCGCGGGCGATGCCGATGCGCTGGCGCTGACCGCCGGAAAAGCTGTGCGGATAGCGGCGCAGGAAGCGTCCGTCGAGGCCGACCAGGGTCATCAGTTCGGTCACCCGCGCCTCGCGGTCGGCGATGTCGTGGATGTTGAGCGGTTCGGAAATGATGTCGAACACCGTCATCCGCGGATTGAGCGAGGAGAACGGGTCCTGAAAAATGAACTGCACCTTGCGGCGGAAGCGGAACAGATCCTCATTGGCGAGCGAGAGGATATCGACGATGCGGCCGTGGTCGTTGAACAGCAGGTTGCCGCTGTCCGGGCTCAGCGCGCGCATGATCATTTTCGAGGTCGTGGTCTTGCCGCAGCCGCTTTCGCCGACCAGGCCCAGGCACTCGCCGCGCTGGATGTTGAAGGACACATCATCTACGGCGAGTACGCCGCCGCCGGGGCGACCGCCGAACAGCTTGCGTTTGCGGGTGCTGAACGACTTCGACAGATGCTGCACCTGCAACAGCGGTTCGTCAGCACTGGCGTCGGCCGGCCAGGGCTCTTTTTGTTTCAGCAGTTCCCCGGCTTCCGCATGGATCTCGCGCAACGGCACGAGGCGTTCGCCCGCCTTCATGCCGAACCGCGGCACCGCACGCATCAACGCCGTGAGATAGGGGTGCTGCGGGCGTTCGTAGAGGTCACGCACCGGACCACGTTCCATGATCTTGCCGTGGTACATGACCACGACCTCATCGGCGACGTTGGCGACGACGCCCAGATCGTGGGTGATCATCAGGATGGCCATGCCGAGCTCATCCTGCAAATCGGCCATCAGCTTCAGGATCTGTGCCTGGATGGTGACGTCGAGCGCGGTGGTCGGTTCGTCGGCGATCAGCAGCGCGGGGCGACAGACCAGGGCCATGGCGATCATCGCCCGCTGACGCAGGCCGCCGGACAGTTCGAACGGGTATTTGTGAACCGCCTGCTCCGGCTCCGGAAAGCCGACCATGCGCAGCATATCGGCGGTCATCTCCAGCGCCTCGGCCGACGACGATTTGCGATGCAGCTGGTAGGCCTCGCCGATCTGGTCACCGATGGTATGCAGCGGCGACAGCGAGGTCATCGGTTCCTGAAAAATGATCGAGATACTGCCGCCGCGGATCGCGCGCAGTTCCCTGGAGTCCTTGGCCAGCTTGGTCATGTCGACGAAACTGCCGGGCGCGTTGGGATCGAAAAACAGCACTTCGCCGCCGGCGATGCGCGAGTTGTTCGGCAGGATACGCATGATGGTCTGGCTGACCACCGTCTTGCCGGAGCCGGACTCGCCGACCAGCGCCACGGTCTTGCCCTGCGGCACGGTGAAGGAGATACCGTCCACGGCACGGATCACCCCTTCCGGAGCATCGAACTCGACGGCCAGATCGCGGACCCTCAGCACGTTGGTCACAGGGGCGGCTCCAGATCCAGCGCCAGACCCATCGACTTCAGGTTGGCCACAGTGGCGTGGCCGATCTCGAGCCGGCGCTCGCGCGCCGCCCGGTAGGCGTATTCAACGATGTGCGGGAAGTCTTCGAGACTGGAGTCGCAGCGGATGGCACCACCGTCGCCACGTACGCGCAACTGCATCCAGCCACCCTTGCGGTCGCGCTGGGTAGAAAAATAGCTGAGCTTCAAGTCGCGCAGATCGTCCCAGGCGATGGCGCGGTCGAACAGCCCGCCGAGGGGCCCGCGCGTGCGGATGCCCTGCTCGTCGACCTCGAGCAGGGTCAACTGCCGCACGACCGTGCGCAGGCCGTACACCAGAAATAGGCCGGTCGCAGCGGCAAGCACGGCGCCGATGGCCGGCAACGGGTCGGCCGCGATCAGCAGCCCGCCGGCAACCACGACGCCAGCCCCGGAACGCGCATAATCAGCGGCCAACGACGATGTGTCGTACCGGTAACTGGTCATGGCGCAACACTAAAGGCTTCCTTTGCGCTTAACCAGTGCCGGCCGTCACGCCGTCCCATAAAACGCAGCAAATCGGCCAGGAACGACCAGCCGGCCGCGTCCATCGCCAGGTGGTGGGTGAGCAGACCGGTCGGCTCGTCGGGATCGACCTCACCGGTGCGGCGGGCGGCCAAATGGCCGGTCAATCGATCAAGCGTTTCGGCGGTGCCGAGGAATTCGCGGTCGCGGCGCCAGGCGATCGGATCGACATGGCAGTTGACCTCGACCAATGCCGCCGGCGCTTCCGGCCGCCGGCGCGGCCCGAAGCGCGACAGGCCGACGAAACGGGCGTGCAGCAGGAGCGCAATCAAGCGCTCATCGAGCCGGTTCCACGGCGGCACGAAAACCGGCACAGCACGGTCACCGGCGAGCGCGGTCAGCCGTTCCCAACCCATCGCCGCCTCGGCCAGCAGCTCATAAACCGGGCGATGCGGTCCGAACTCGGCCTTTTTGTGCCCGGCCGGCGCTTGGTTTCGATGCTGGAAGCCGTGACTGAGCAGGTGAACCTGTTCCCGGCTCTGCAAACCGGACAGCAGGCCGTCCTCCAACGCGCCCGGTATGACCGCCAGTGCCACCGGCACGGCTTCTGCACCAGCCAGGTCAAGCAGACGGCGCAGCGCCGGCGTATCGGCCACGGCATCGTCGTCGCGCCACCACAGGCTGGGCCGTTGACCCGACCGATGCCAGTCGTCCAGTTCGCGAGCCAACGCATCCCAGGCGGCCTGATCCGTCGCAGACATCTCAGGGCCACGTCCGATCGGCAGCCCAAGTGGCGACCAGCCCGGCGGTGCGCGCCGCACCATCGGTGTTCAAACGGCCGGTCTGAGGCGGGTCGCCGGCCATCGCCCGTTTGATCGCAGCGGCAAGGTTCGACGGCGACAGATCGGCCTCCGGCAGCACCGTAAGCAAGCCGCGTTCCGCCAGAAGGTCGGCACGGCGGGTCTGCTCTGTCTCCAGTCCACCGGCATAGGGCACCACCACAGCGCGGCAGCCGGCCTGAAGGCATTCCATAACGGTGTTGTAGCCAGCCTGACTGATCGACAGAGTGCAGTTCATCAGCAGGCTGGGAAAGTCGCCGCGGGCACGCTCGACGATAACGCCCGCAGGCGCCGCGGCGGACAACGCATCGAACTCGTCCTCCGTGGCGGCAGCACCGACCAACACCCGCCAGGTCCGGTCGGCAAGTCCGGTCGCCGCGCGCGCTTTCATGGCGGCGCGCAACAGCTTTTCGCCGACGGCGCCGCCACCGGCCGAGACCACAACTTCCTGCCAACCATCGCCGCCGGGCCCGCTGCGCCGGCCGGTGCGGTCGACGACATAGCCGGTGTAGGCGATGCGGTCAGCGATCTCGCGCGCATGCGGGAATGTCGCGTCGAACGGAATCAGATCCGGATCGCCGTGCACCAGGACGTGATCGAAATAGGTCCGCACGCGGTCGAGCATTTCCGTCAACCGCTCCGGCTTTGGCGGGGCGACCAGGATGTCGCGCACCGAGGAAACGATCAACGGGCGGTGCGCCGCGGCGATCGCGCGATCGAGCAGCGGCAGCAACTCAAACCGCATCTGCCGCCGGCCGAACGGGAACAGTTCCAGGATGACGATATGCGGGTCGCAAGCGTCATAGATGTCGAGCAAACGGTCGCGGCGATTGTCACGCCAGGCATCGTCGATCGGCCGGTCCTCGGCATCCACCAGCTTCTTGAAATAGATGTCGACAGCACGGGTCGGCGGCAGTTGTGCCAACCGGGCACCGCCGAGGTCGAGATTAGGGATGGTATGGCCGCCGGACACGTAGGTGACATCGAACCCGGCGGCCTGCATCGCCCGCGTCAGGGTCGCGCCGCGACGCTGGTGGCCGATGCCCAGCAAGTGCTGGACGTAGAACAGGATACGCTGGCGGCTCATGGGGTGGCCGATGGCGCGACGGCATTCGACGCCGCGGCCGGCAGCAGCGGGATGTTCATCTGCAACGGCGTCACAGCACCGGCATCATCGACCGAAAAGGCATGGGCGCAGTTCCACTGCAATCGGATCGGCGGCGGACCGAGCATCGGCCAATCATAAGCGGCGGCAAACACCGAACGGATGACACTTTTGTGAGCCACGGCAATGTGACGACCGCCGGTTGCGGCGAGTTCGCACAGGAAGGGCCGCAGACGTTGCAGCACCATGCGGGGGCTCTCGCCATCAGGCGGCAGAAAATCGAGACCACGATCCTCGTTCACCGCCATTTCACGCGGGAACCGCTGACGCAAGTCGGCAATGGTCTGGCCTTCGTAGGCGCCGAAGTCCATCTCGATCAACCGTTGCTCGACCCGGGCATCGGCATGGCCGAGCAGCGCCGCGGTCTGCCGCGCCCGCTGCAACGGGCTGGTGTGCCAGATTGCCCCGGCCCAGTCGTCCGGCACCCGGCACCCGGCCAGCTGCGCCTCCCCCTCAGCAGTCAACGGGATGTCGGCACGGCCGGTCAGCCGGCCAGCCTCGTTCCAGGCCGTGCGGCCATGGCGGATGAAGGCCAGTTCGGTCATGCGAGGCCGTCGCGCAGAATTCGCGCGGCGTTGGCGAGCGCACGGTCCTCGCCGGCAAAGCGGCGCGCGGCGGTGGCCAACGCCTGCCGCCGGGATGCGTCCGCCAGCAAATGGTCGACCGCCCGCGCCATCGCGCCGGCGTCACCCGGCGGACACAGCAACCCCGTGCGGCCGTCGGCGACGACATCGGGCACACCGCGCTCGGCGCCCGCCACCACCGGCAGACCAGCCGCCTGGGCTTCGAGATAGGCCATGCCATAGGCCTCACCGACGCCGGGCCAGACATAGAGGTCGGCCGCGGCACAGACGCACGGCACCTGATCGGGCGGCAGTTCGCCAATGAAACACACGCGATCATGCAGATCGGCGAAGGCGGTTTCGACCTCCGCCCGCGCCGGCCCGTCACCGACGATCAACAGCCGCCAGTCATCGCGCGTCACCAGCGCCAGCGCCGCGGCAAGGGCACGATAGGATTCGAGCTTGTCGCCCGGCCGCATCATGCCGATGGCCAGCAGCCAATGGGCGTCGGGATCCAGTCCCAGACGGCGGGCGAGACCAGGCCGGTCGCGTGCGGCATCGGCAAACGGGGCAGCATCGATAAATGGCGGCAGATGGACCAGGCGATGATCGGCGGGCACCAGCGGGCGCACGCACTCGATGTCCAGTTGCGTCAGGCAGAACACGGTGTCGGCGGCGGCGATCGCGTCCGCCGTTGCCCGGTGTCCGAGATCCCAGGGGCCACCGGCGCGCTTTGGCGCGTAGGACGCCTCCGCCACGGCATACGGCAGGCCGAGCGCGCGGCTGACCGTCGGGCCGAGCCAGTCCGGCGCCTTGTAGTAGACATGATAGGTGAACCAGAGATCGGGGCGTCCCGCGCCACGGTTTGACCAGGCGTCGATCAGGTCCTGTGCAACCGCCTCGCCGGCTTGGCGCAAACCGGTTTGACGCTGCGGGTCGCCGGCGCCGTCGTAGCTGCGAAATGTCGAGGCGATCGAAACTGTATGGCCTGCCGCCTGTAGTGCCGTCATCAGCAGGCGCGCCATGCGCCGGTCGCCCGAGGGCGTCGGATGATCCGGCGGCTTGAGCGGTGCATAGAAGCCGATGTGCATCGAGCGACTATAGCGCCGACCGTCAGGCCGTCGCACGATCGTGCTGGCGATCCGCGGCGAGACCGAACTTGTCGGCCAGCCGGCCGATGAGCTGCCGATGCGAGAAGTCGCTGACAACGCGCGCCTGCCCGGCGTCGGCCAGCCGCCGGCGCAGATCCGGTTCCCGCGCCAGCCGGTCAATCGCCACGGCCAACGCCGCCGGGTTGCGCGGCGGCACCAGCAGGCCGGTCTCACCATCGTCGATCAGTTCGGGAATGGCCGATACCTCGGTGGCGACGCAGGCCAGACCCTGGCTCTGCGCCTCGAGCAGGACATTCGGCAATCCATCGCGGTCGCCGTCCCCGGCCACGCGGCTCGCCAGCACGAACACGTCAGCGTCGCGATAGGCCTGCAGCACCGCATCCTGGCCCTGTGCCCCCTGCCAGTCGATTCGGTCCGCAACGCCGACGCGCGCCGCATGCCGCCCGAGCGCCGACAGCAGTTTGCCACCGCCGATGTGGGTCAGGCGCCAATGGAGGTCGCCCGGCAGTTGCGCCAGCGCGTCGATCAGGTCATCCAGACCTTTTTTCTCCACGGCCCGACCGACCGAGAGCAGCCGTAACGGCCGTTCGGACGTGCCGATGGCGTGCGGATCGGCCGGCCGTTGCGCCGGCACGAACCTGTCGAGATCGATACCGTGATAGACCAGATCGACTGTGCCACGCGCATTGTCAGCCGGCGCCAGAGCGGCCAGATGATCGGCAGCGGTCCGGCTGCAGGTCACGAGCCAGCTCAGGTCCGCCAGCTTCTCGCGCTTCTCCCATTCCGGCGTGGTCCAGATGTCCTTGGCGTGGGCCGAGCAGCTCCACGGCAGGCCGGTCAGAATGGCGGCATAGCGGGTCACAGAGGCCGGTGTATGAAGGAAATGCGCGTGCAGATGGCCAATGTCGGGATCGAGCTCATGCGCCAGAACCAGGGCCTGCCCGAAACGGCGAACGCGATTGGGCGTCCGGTCGCGAGCGAGGTCGCGCAGCCATTGCGCCCGGGCACGACCGTAGGCCGGCCAGCGGCGCACCGCCTGCCAGGCACGGAACACCCGCATTGGCTCGTAGTGGAGGTACTCGGGCAGGTAATTAGTCGGCGCGGCAATCTGTCGGTGCACCGGATGCACCTTGCGGTCGGTCGGGTGGCGTAGCGAGACGATGCGGATGTCCAGCCCGAGCCGCTCCAGCTCATGAATCTCTTGTGCAATGAAGGTCTCGGATAAACGCGGATAGCCCTTCAGAACGAACGCAACAGGGGTGGTCAAATTTCCCCCTTCAGGCGCGCTGCTTTATCGCCGACCGCCGCCGGGCCGACGGCCAACGCCGCGAGTCCGTCGGCCGATGGACTTCCGGCGGCGACTGCGTCACCCAGGGTTCGACCAGCCGGTTGACGTTATCGAGCCCCTCCAGCAGGCCGGGCACAACGACGTCGGTCGGCCGGTTCTGGTACGGCAGCTCACGCAATGCCTTGGCCATGACGGCGGCGTCGAGGTCGCCCTCCGGTTCGAGCATGCGGACGAGGCCGAGTTCCTGAGCCCGGCTGGCGCGGATGAACTGTTCCATGCGTGGGCGGGTGCGCGGGATGATCAGGGCACGTTTGTCGAAACTGAGGATTTCACAGAAGGTGTTGTAGCCGCCCATGGCGACGACGCCGATGGCATTCTCCTCGAATTCCTCAATCGCTGCGTCGAAGGTGATCGCCTCGACCTTGTCCAGCGCTTCGGCCCGGGCCATGAATTCGGCCTGCTGCTCCGGCTGCATGAACGGCCCGAGAACCAGCAGCGCCGGATAAAGCATCTCGTCTTCCGTTTCGTAGGCGCGCAGCACCCATTCGATCAGGCTTTCGCCATCGCCGCCGCCGCCGGTGGTGACGAGGATGTACGACCGGTCGACGATCGCCGGCAATGGCCGGGTCGGCCGACGCTTTGCCACCATGCGTTGCAGGTAGCCGGTAAACACCATCTTGCGGCGCACCGCACGCGGCACGCTCAGGCCATCCAGCGGGTCGCAGACCTGCGGCAGGCCGTAGACCCAGATTTCGTCATACAAGTCGCGCAGCGCCGGCATGGCGTTCTTGCGCTCCCACTCCGGCACCAGCATGGCCGGTTCGTCCATCACGTCGCGCAGGCCCAGGACCAGGCGCGTGCCGCGCCGCTTCAGCATCTTCAGCGTATCGGCGACTTCGCCGCGCAGACCCAGCGGCTCCTTGTCGACGATGAACAGGTCGGGTTCGAAGATGTCGGCGGTATGCTGAATGATCTCGGCCCGCATGGTCAGCGTCTGCTCGAGGTCGATGCCGAGGTTGAGCGACGTGTACTCACCATTGCGCAGCTTGATGACACCCGGAATGCGGACAAAGTCGACCCGGCTACGGAAGTCGAAACTGCCGATGATCGGACTACCCGAAAGGATTAGCACCGACAGGTCGCTGTAGCGCTCGACCAGGGAATGCGCAATCGCGCGGCAACGCCGCAGATGGCCCAATCCCATGGTGTCGTGGCTGTAGATCAGGACACGTGTGCCGTGCCGACCCTTGCTCATTCAACGCCCCCTTCCACTTGCGCGGCACTATCGCACGCGCCCCGTTGGCCGGAAAACAACTTTTTGAATGTGTTGCGGTTTTGCCATTTCGACGCAATTTGTCCACAGCCTTTATCGGTCATGCCGTTTACCGATTGATGACCACTGCGATAGATTGCCGCGTGGGGTCGGCCATGCCGCGCTGGCGTGTCCGGCCCTCGGTACGTCACCGGAGCCGATGCCGCCGGTGACGGTTATGCCGATGGGGAGCCCGCGTCGCCTATGGAGAAATCCATTTTCCGTTACATCTGGCGCTTCAGCCTGCGCCAGCAGCTGACGCTGACGGCGATGGCTTTTGCCTCGTTCCCGTTCCTCTACATGTTCTACGAACTGCCGAAGGAGATCATCAACGGGGCGATCCAGGGCAGAGGCGGCGACTTTCCGCGCGACTTCTTCGGTCTGTTCGAACTCGACCAGGTGGCGTACCTGCTGGCGTTGTGCGGCGTCTTTCTGGCCCTGGTCATCATCAACCAGAGCTTCAAATACGTCATCAACGTCTACAAGGGCCTGACCGGCGAGCGCATGCTGCGTCGGCTGCGCTACGATCTCTATGCTCGGGTGCTCCGGTTCCCGCTGCCGACGTTCCGCAAGATGAGCCAGGGCGAGATCATTCCCATGGTCACGGCCGAGGTGGAACCCCTGGGCGGCTTCATCGGCGACGCATTTTCGCAGCCGGCGTTCCAGGGCGGCACCCTGCTGACCATCCTGGGTTTCCTGTTCTATCAGGACTGGCGCATGGCGCTGGCCGCGGTGCTGCTGTACCCGCTGCAGGTATGGCTGATCCCGAAATTGCAGCGCCGGGTCAACGAACTCGGCAAGGAACGCGTGCGCCGGGTGCGCAAGCTGTCGGACCGCATTGGCGAAACCGTACAGGGCGTGCAGGAAATCCACGCCCACGATGCGTCGAACTACGTGCTGGCCGACTTCTCGCACCAGATGGACGGCATTTTCAACGTCCGCTACCGGATCTACACACAGAAGTTCGTCATCAAGTTCCTGAACAATTTCATTCAGCAGCTCGGTCCGTTCTTCTTCTATTCGATCGGCGGCTATTTCGTCATTGTCGGCGAACTGGAGATCGGCACCCTAGTCGCCGCCATCGCCGCGCATAAGGACCTGGCCGCGCCGTGGAAGGAACTGCTGACCTACTACCAGCAGCAGGCCGACGCGAAGATCAAGTATGACGCCGTCGTCAGCCAGTTCGAGCCGCCGGGTATCCGCGATGTCGATTTCCAGATGGGCGACCCGACCGATCCCGGGCCGCTGCAGGGCGACATCGCCCTCGCCAACCTGACGCTGACCGACGAGCAGGACGTGCCGGTGATCAACGCGCTGTCGGCGCGGCTGCCGTGCGATCGGCGCTACGCCATCATCGGCACCGGCGGCAGCGGCAAGGAAGAACTGACCCTGCTGATGGCGCACCTGCTGGACCCGCACAGCGGCTCGATCAGCATCGGCGGACACGATGTCGGCGGCATGCATCAGTCGCTGAGCGGCCGCCGCATCGGATACGTCGGGCCGGCGACCTACCTGTTCGCCGGCAGCATCGCCGACAACCTGTTCTTCGGCCTGAAACACCGGCCATTGCGCGAGACGGCTTACAGCGGCGACGCAAAAGCCGAGCGGGACACCTATGTCGCCGAGGCCACACGGTCCGGCAACCTGACCTTCGACCTGAATGCCGACTGGATCGACTATACGGCAGCCGGCGCCAGCGACGTCGAAAGCCTGCAGCAATGCGCGCTCGCCGCGCTGACCACGGCGGCGATGGACGAGGAGATCTATCAGTTCGGCCTGCGCGGCACCATCGACCCGACGGCGCGGCCCGACCTGGCGGAAGAGATCCTGCGTGCCCGCGACGGCCTGCGCGACCGGCTGAATGCCGACCCGCAGCTGGCGCTGCTGGTCGAGACCTTCGACCGCGACAAATACAATATGAACGCAACGGTCGCTGAAAACCTGATGTTCGGCAATCCGGTCGACAGTGCCTTCGACCCCGAACTGCTGGCCGGCAACGAATACGTCATGCAGGTGCTGGACGACGTCGGCCTGACCGGGACCTTCCTGTCAGTCGGCTATCAGGTGGCCGCGACGATGGTCGAACTGTTTGCCGACCTGCCGCCGGACCACGAGTTGTTTCAGCAGTTCAGCTTCATTTCGGCGGAGGACCTGCCGGACATCCAGAGCCTGCTGCAGCGCTCGGACCGGACCAATCTGGCAGCGCTGTCCGACGCCGACCGCAGCGTCCTGGTGTCACTGCCCTTCAAGCTGATCCCGGCGCGCCATCGTCTGGGCCTGGTCGACGAGGACTTCCAGGAAAAGATCCTGAAGGCGCGGCATCGCTTCGCCGACGGATTGCCGGGCGAATTGCATGAGTCGATCGCCTTCTTCGATGCCGGCAAGTACAACGCCTCGGCCAACATTCAGGACAACATTCTGTTCGGCAAGGTGGCCTACGGCCAGGCGCAGGCGAGCGAGCGCGTCGGCATGCTGATCCGCGAAGTGATCGAAGAGCTCCACCTTAAGGACACCGTGGCAGAGGCCGGTCTGGGCTACGACGTCGGCATTGCCGGCTCGCGCCTGTCGGCGGCACAACGCCAGAAGCTGGCACTGGCGCGCGCGATCCTGAAGCGGCCCGACGTGCTGATCCTGTCGGAGGCGACCACTGCGCTGGACTCCGCGACGCAGGGCCGGATAATGGAAAACATCCTCGATACGTTCGAGGGTCGCTGCCTGATCTGGTCGGTCCAGCGGGCAAGCATGGCGCAGTATTTCGACGATGTGCTGGTGATGCAGCAGGGCCGTATCGTCGATCAGGGTCGCTATGAAGACTTGGTCGAAAGCAACGACTACGTCAAAGAACTGCTGGCCGGCGAATAGCGGTAGCGAGGAGCGCAGATGAGCCTGAACGAAGAAGTCGAGCTGCTACGCAGCATTCCGCTGTTCCAGAACCTGGAACCGTCAAAGCTGAAACTGCTGGCTTTCACCAGCGAGCGCCTGACCTTTCAGCAAGGCCAGGCGCTGTTCCATCAGGGCGATATGGGCGATGCCGCCTATCTGGTCGTGCAGGGCACGGCGGACGTGGTGATCGAAGGCCCTGACGGCAACGAGATCGTCGTCGCGCACGTCGGCCGCAACGCTTTTGTCGGCGAGATCGCCATTCTGTGCGATGTGCCGCGTACGGCGACGATCACCGCGACGTCGGAACTGGAGACGCTACGCATCTCGAAGGACCTGTTCTTCCGGCTGGTCAATGAATTCCCGACGATGGCGGTCGAGATCATGCGCGAGTTGGCACGCCGCCAGGAACAGACCAACGTGCAGCTCACCCAGGCGACCCAGCGTATCAAGGAGCTGGAAACGGCGCAGGGCTGACCGCGCCACCTTCGCCGTTACCCAGTTGCGTATGTCTTTGACCAGTCCCACCGCATGAGCCGCCTGGACAGTTTCATCCGCCGCCTGCAGGCACAGCGGGCCTGCCTCGACCGCGGGGTCGAGCTGACCGTCGATATCGCCGGGCCGGCGCTCGAACTGGGCCTCGGCAATGGCCGCACCTACGATCATTTGCGCGACCGGCTGCCAGAGCGCGAGATTTTCGTGTTCGATCGCCAGGTGGCGGCGCACCCCGACTGCATTCCCGACGACGCCCACATGCTGCTGGGCGATTTCCGCGACACGGTGCCGGCGGCGAAGGCGCAGATCGCCATGCCGGCAGCGCTGATCCATGCCGACATCGGCAGTGGCGATACCGCGGCGACGGCGGCCCTGGCGGCAGATCTGTCACCCTTGCTGCAGGACCTGCTGGCCGACGGCGGCGTCGTGGTGAGCGACCAGCCGCTGAACCTGCCGGCCTGCACCGCCCTGCCGCTGCCCGATGGCGTCGCGCCGGGGCGCTATCACATGTACCGCAAGGGCGCGGCATGACCGGTGAGAAGATCGAGGATCCGGTGGCGTTTATGAAATCGCTACCGCGGCCGGCCGCCGCGACATTTCTCGGTTCCGAGCCGGTTCAGATCGACACCGAGCGCGGTTTCGCCCGATTGGCATTCACCGCGAAAGACAGTTTCTGCAACTACATGGGCGTGGTGCACGGCGGCTTCCTGGCGGCGATGCTCGACGACGCAATGGCAATTGCCGCAATTGCCCAGGACGGCTTCCGCCGCGCAGTGCCGACCCTGGCGATGAAAGTGAGTTACCTGCGTCCGGCGCCGCCGGGCCGGCTGGTCGGCGAAGGCCGGGTGGTGCGCGCCGGCCGCGAGCTGCTGTTTCTGGAGGGGCAGTTGTTCGACGACGCCGGCGACCTGCTGACCACGGCGAGCGCAACCGCCAAGTTTCGCGGACCGGGCAAGTCATGAACGGCAGGCCCGGCGATCCCGACGGCGACCTTCTGGCGCGACATCAGGCGCGGGCACGCGGCCCGGCGGCCGACGTGCTCGGCCACGAGGTCGTCGCGGTCGACCACAGTCGTGCGGCAATCGAACTCAGGTTTCAGGCCCGGCCGGAATTCTGCAACCCGATGGGGGTGGTCCAGGGCGGCCTGTTGATGGCGATGCTGGATCAGTCGTTGGTCGACGCCGTGATGGTGGCAACCGACATGGCGCAACGCGTGATGACGCTGGAGATGCAGACACAGTTTCTGCAGCCGGCCCTGCCCGGGGCACTCGCCTGCGAGGCCAAGGTAACCCGCGCAGGCCGATCGACCGCGTTTGCCGAGGCGCGCCTGTGCGACGATGCCGGCAACCTGCTGGCCACGGCAACAGGCGTCGCCGCCCTGCAGCCGCGCGAAACCTGACGGCACTTTTCACCCAATCCCGACCGCTGTCACGAAAGTGCAGCGCAACCGACGTCGCACTGACACGCGCGACCCTTAGCCATAACGACTGACAGACGGCTGAGGGTGAGCGCGAGGCGGATGCTGGAAATCGACCGGGCGAGCAAGCACTTCGGTACAACACGCGCACTCGATGACGTCAGTCTGTCGATTCCGGACGGCCAGATGGTCGGCATCATTGGCCGCTCCGGTGCCGGCAAAAGCACGATGCTGCGACTGATCAACCGGCTGATCGATCCGGATTCGGGGCAGATCCGCCATGGCAGCGTCGTCGCGACGCGCCTGCGCGGCCGGCAGCTTCTGACCTGGCGTGCGCGCTGCGCGATGATCTTCCAGCAATTCAACCTGGTCGGCCGGCTTGACGTCATGACCAACGTGCTGATCGGTCGTGTCGGCTACAAATCGACACCGGCCGTCCTGTTCAAGCAGTTCAACGCCGACGATCGGGCCCATGCCGTCCTGGCCCTGGAACGCCTGGGATTGCTGGATCAGGCCTTGCAACGGGCCGATACCCTGTCAGGCGGGCAGCAGCAGCGCGTGGCCATCGCCCGTGCCCTGGTTCAGGAACCGAAGATCATCCTGGCCGACGAGCCCATCGCCTCACTCGACCCGGCTAACGCGCAGCGGGTCATGGAGTCGCTGCGGCAGATCAACCGCGAAGACGGCCTGACTGTGCTGTGCAACCTGCACCACATCGACGTCGCCCGTGAGTTCTGCGACCGCGTTGTCGGCATGGTATCCGGCAAAGTGGTGTTCGACGGCCCGGTGGCCGACCTCGATGCCGCAACGATCGAGCAGATCTACGGCCAGGACATGCCTGACCCCGTTCTCGCCGACAAACCGGTCAATGCACGGCCGGCACCGATACATCCAGCGCCCGAAGCCGCGCTGGCCTGATCTGTAGCGTTTCAAACCTGCTCACCCGCATATCGGAGACTGCCATGATCTCGCGCCGCAATATCGTTCAAACTGCCGTTGCCCTGGCGACCGCCGGGGCCATTGCCGGCACCGCACACGCGGAACGCTGGCAGGACCAGTACAAGACACTGACCCTGGGCGTGATCACCAGCGAGAACGAATCGGACCGCCTGCAGCGTTTCAAACCGGTGCGCGACTATCTCGAGAAGGAACTGGGCGTCGGCATCAAATGGCGTTCGGCGACCGACTATGCCGGCATCATCGAAGGCGTGAAGTCGAAAAAGATCGAACTCGCCTATTTCGGTCCGGCGTCGTACGCCAAGGCCTGGAACGTCACCGGCGGCAAGATCACGCCGTTGCTGGGCGCGCTGGATAAGGCCGGCGACTTTGGTTACTTCGCGGTCGTCGTGGTCAAGAAGGACAGCCCGTATCAGAAGATCGACGACCTGAGGGGCAAGACCTTCGCCTTCGCCGACCCGAATTCGACCTCCGGCCATCAGGCACCGCGTTACTTCCTCGGCGAAGCCGGCATCGATGCCGATCAGTTCTTCGGCAAGACGGTGTTTTCCGGCAGCCATGAAAACTCAATCATGGGCCTTGTCAACGGTACCTTCGATGGAGCGGCAACCTGGTACCGGTCGGAAAGCCGGTCGAACATGACACGGATGGAAGGCAAGAAGATGATCGAGCCGGACCAGTGGCGGGTGATCTGGAAATCGCCGCGCCTGCCGTCGAGCCCGTGGACGATGCCAACTTGGCTGCCCGAGCAGATGCGCGTCGACGTGAAGAACGTGATGATGGCGATGAAGGACAAAAATCCGGAAGCCTGGGCGGCGCTGACCGACGGCAAATCGAGCGGCTATCAGGAAGTTACGCACGCAGATTACGAGCCGATCGTGCGCATGATCCAGGCCAACCTGCGCAAGCGCAAAGGTAGCTGACGGACACGGCTTTCGAAGCGGACGTCGCGGATGATACGACCGTGAGCAACAGCGCGGTCGCCACCTTCGAACGGCAACGAACGGCCCGGTTGCGCCGCGAGCGCCGCCGGGCCGGCGTTGTCGGCATGGTGTTCCTCGCCGCCTTGATGGTCGCCGCGCACGTCGGTGAGGTTGAACTGGCCGCCTTTATCGACGGCATCCCCGGTTTCGCCAACTACTTCATGGATATTGCGCCGGTGCTGCGGCCCGATCACCTGTTCACGGACCTGTGTGAATGGTACTGGGCCATCGACCGCTGGCTGCTGTTGCTGTGGGACACGGTTCTGATCGCTTTCCTCGGCACCGTGTTGGGCGGCATTGGCGGGCTGGTGCTGAGCTTTCCGGCGGCGCACAACCTGAGCCCCAGCCGCAGCATCTACTTCTTCACCCGCCGGTTCCTGGAACTCGCGCGCGCGGTGCCCGAGTTGGTCTACGCGATGATGTTCGTCTTCGCGTTCGGCATCGGACCGTTTGCCGGTGTTCTGGCCATCGCCATCCACACCATGGGCGCGCTGGGCAAGCTGTTCGCCGAAGTCAATGAAAACGCCGATTTCGCGCCGCTCGACGGCGTGCGCGCAGCGGGCGCCAACTGGGCCCAGTCGATGCGGCTGGCGGTGCTGCCGCAGGTACTGCCGAACATGGCGAGTTACGCGCTGCTGCGCTTCGAAATCAACGTACGCGGCGCCGCGGTGATCGGCATCGTCGGCGCCGGCGGCATCGGTCAGGAGCTGCTGTTCGTGATCCGGCAGTTCATTTACGCCGACATCAGCGCCATTGTCCTAATGATCATCGTGACGGTGTCTCTGATCGACATCGGCTGTGAGCGCCTGCGCCACCGATTGATCGGCCAGGAGACCCTGGCATGACCCTGCCGGCGACAGTCGCGGCGGCGGCGGAATTGCGGCGCCGATACCCGGCGCTGTTCCGGGCGCCGCTACAAGCACGGTTGCAACGCTGGCTCGTGTGGGGCGGACTGACTGCCTTCACACTTTACGCCATGGCCGAACTCGGCTTCTTCGATTTCGAGATGATCGCCAATGGCGTCGGCAAGCTTGGCTTCATGCTGAACCTGATGTGGCCGCCGGCGCATAACGGCTGGCTCGGCGATTTCCTGGAGGGTATCGCCGAAACCCTGGCCATGGCCTTTCTCGGCACCCTGCTGGCGGTGGTCATGTCGTTGCCACTGGCACTGCTCGGCGCCAAAAACGTGGTGACCAACCTGCTGACGCACTTCACGCTGCGCCGGCTGTTCGATGGTATCCGCGGCGTCGACCAACTGATCTGGGCGCTGGTGTTCGTGAACGTGGTCGGCCTGGGGCCATTCGCCGGCATCCTGGCGATCGCGGTGGCCGACACCGGCACCTTCGCCAAACTGTTCGCCGAAGCGATCGAGAATTCCGACAAACGGCAGATCGAAGGGGTGCGCGCCTCGGGCGGCAGCAAGCTGGCGGAAATCCGCTTTGCCATCCTGCCGCAAGTGCTACCGGTGCTGATCAGCCAGACACTCTACTTTTTCGAATCGAACACGCGTTCGGCCACCATCCTGGGTATCGTCGGTGCCGGTGGCATCGGCTTGCACCTGTCGGACCGCATCCGCGTCAACAACTGGGACGAAGCCGCCTTCATCATCCTGATGATCCTGGTGACGGTATCGATTATCGACTTCCTGTCGCGCCTGTTGCGTCACCGCCTGATCGGCGCACACTGAACCAGCAGAACGGCAACCCGGCGGTCAGACGGAGATCTCCGTCACCACCGGCGCGTGGTCGGACGCCTTGTCGTAGCCGCGCGCGGGTTTGTAGATCGATGTCGACTTCAGGTTGTCGGCCAGCGCCGGTGTGACCCAGACGTGATCGAGCCGCCGGCCCTTGTCGGAGGCGGCCCAGTCCTTGGCCCGGTAGCTCCACCAGGAATAGAGCTTCTCCTCCGCCGGGGTGAAGCGGCGCACGGCGTCGACCCAGTCATGGCTGGCGTACCAGCGGTCCATATGCTCGACCTCAACCGGGGTGTGGCTGACCACTTTCAGGAGCTGCTTGTGGTTCCACACGTCAGTTTCGAGCGGGGCGACATTGAGGTCGCCCAGAAGCATGAATTTGTTGACGTCGTTGCGCCGGCCGGCGAACCAGTCGGTCACCTCGGTCATGAACTTCAGTTTGTGAGCGAACTTGTCGTTCACTTCCGGGTTCGGCTCGTCACCGCCGGCCGGCACATAGAAATTGTGCAGCTCGATACCGCCCGGAATCCGGCAGTAGAGATGCCTGGTGTCTTCGATGCCGCACCAGGACCCGCGGGTCACATCCTCCAGCGGCACCCGGTCGGTCGCGCAGATGGCGACGCCGTGATAGCTCTTCTGGCCGAATATGGCGCGCTGGCTGAATCCCAGGTCGGCGAGCGCCTTATGCGGGAAGGCATCATCATGCACCTTGGTTTCCTGCAGGCACAGAATATCCGGTGCGACTTCATCGACGAGGCGGGCGACAGAGTCGATCCGCGCACGCAGCGAGTTGATGTTCCAGGAGACGATCTTGAGCTGCATGTCCGTTCCGCCACCTAAGCCCGATAGCTGACGTTCAGTTCACCGACGCCGTCGATCCCGCCATGCAGCGCGTCGCCCGGTCCAACCGCGGCAACGCCTTCCGGCGTGCCGGAATAGATCAGGTCGCCCGGCGCCAGATGGAACAGGCCGGACAGATAGGCGATGGTTTCGGGCACGTTCCAGATCAGGTGGTTGAGGTCGCTGTCCTGGCGCTTCTGGCCGTTGACCTCGAGCCAGATGCGACCGGTCGACGGATGACCGATTTCCGCGGCCGGGCGGATCGGGCTGATCGGCGCCGACTGGTCGAACCCCTTCCCGGTATCCCACGGCCGGCCCATTTTCTTCGCCTCGCCCTGCAGATCGCGCCGGGTCATGTCGAGGCCGACGGCATAGCCGAAAACGTGATCGAGGGCATCGGCCTCGGCGATGTTCACACCGGCCTTGCCGATAGCGACAACCAGTTCGATCTCGTGGTGCAGGTCCTTGGTCGCCAGCGGATAGTCCAGTTCCGCGCCGGTCATGACCACGGCATCTGCCGGCTTCATGAAGAAGAACGGCGGCTCGCGGTCCGGATCGTGGCCCATTTCGCGGGCATGGGCAGCATAGTTGCGGCCGACGCAGTAGATGTGACGCACCGGAAACACGGCGTCGCCGCCGGCCACCGGCACGACGGGCTGGGCAGGTGCAGGGACGGCATAGTTCATCGCTCACTTCTCCTTGGCGCAGCACCGGGCCGCCGGTCGTCGCCGACCGGCAGGGGCGGGCGAATGACGGAAACTCGGCTCAATGATGAGGTCGACGACGGACCGCGTCGAGGCCAGATCAAAACAAATAATAGGTTGCGCCGACCAGGCCAAGCGGCCAGCGCCCGAATTCGAACAGACGGTACTTGGCGGCGAACGGGTGGGTCTCCTGATCCTCCGTTTCGGCCGCCAGCACCAGCGCCGCGTGATAGCACGCCTGCGTCGCCGCGCCGGCGGCGGCGCGCAGCAGTTCTTCATCGACGACATCGAACCGGCTGGCGGCCACCGTCACCGCATCGGCGGCCGATTCGGCGGCGAGATGGCTGACGTGCGTGAGGGCGAGATTGACCGCTTCCTCATCCGCGCGCTCGCAGGCCTCGGCGGTCAATGCGACCCGGGCCTGCTCCTCGACCTCCCAGAAAGCGGTGTCCCAGTCCGGATTCTGCAGCGCCTCGGCTGCCTCTTCCCAGTCTTCGACTGTGACGATGCTGGCGTCGGGAAAACCAAGACCGGACAAATAATCCTCGACCAGGTTGATTTCGCGTTCGTCGAGTTCCTCCGCCAGGGCGGAGAACCAGGGTACGTCACGGACCATACGGGCAAACTGCGACACCGCCAGAAGGCCGGGAAAATCGCCCAGCTCAAGGTCGGTAAAATCGTCGTTGGCGGCGGTCGACACCGATCACGTCCTCATTCTCGGGGCATGCGCTGGCCGGTTCCAGCGGCACAGACATAGGCCGGAACGCCGGCTGGCGCTAGCGGTTGCCGCGATCCTCGCGCCACAGGCCGAGCTTCTGCTGCACCGGCCGGTCGGAGAAGCTGAACAGCACGGCGTCATCGTCGGCCTCGTGCACATGGCGGCGCCAGCTTGGCACCACGAATGTATCGTGCGGCCCCCATTCGAGCACGTCATCCCCAACGCGGGTGCGGCCATGCCCCTCGACGACGGAGAACACGGTGCCGTCCGTGGACCGGTAGCCAGCGGTGGTAAACCCGGCAGGCAACAACTGCATGAACGTGCCCATGGTCGGGATCGGATAATCGCCGTTGGCCGGATTGACGTAGCGCAGCTTCAGGCCGTGGCAGGCGTCCCAGTCTTCGGTGCGGCGCATGGTTTCCAGCGACTCGCGCGTGCGGGCGTAGGGATAGTTGAACACCGGGGAGGCCGGACCGGCCGGCGTCCAGTCGACCGGCAGCAGGCCGGAGCCGTAACGCGCCAGCGCGTCGCCCGTCGGCCGGCTGACCGACTGGCTGTCCTCTTCCAGGTCCTCAGCGAAACTGGCATCGAAGAAACCGACGATGGGAATGTCGAGGCCGTCGAGCCAGACCATCGGCCGGTCGGTCTCGTTGCCATGGTCGTGCCAGGTCCAGGTCGGGGTGATGACGAAATCACCCGGCCGCATCTCGGTGCGTTCGCCCTCGACCGCGGTATAGGCGCCTTCCCCCTCGACGATGAAACGCAGTGCGGTCTGGCTGTGCCGGTGCGCCGGCGCGACCTCGCCCGGCAGGATGAGCTGCAGGCCGGCATAGAGCGTGTTGGTGATCTTGGACTGGCCGCGCAGGCCGGGGTTTTCCAGGATCAGCACCCGGCGCACCGCTTCCTTGGCGGTGATCAGGTCGCCCGACTCCATGATCGCATCGCGAATGTCGTCGTAGCGCCAGACGAACGGCTGCGCCTGGCTTGCCGGCTCACGGCTGATCAGCGCGTCCAGCACTTCCCACAAGGGTGTCATGTTCTGACCGTCGATCCGGTCGTAGTAGGCGGTGCGGCGGGCACCGGTGGTCGCGTCGGGGGCGGCCATCGCAGCGAACTCCTGAGCTTTGCGCCAGTCTAGCGCACGCGCCGGCCCGGGTCAGGACACGACGGCAAAATCGGTTTTCCTGAACCGCAATGTAACCTAGGTTCGGCGCCATGGCGAAACAGCAGCCACGCCCCAACGACGCGGCGGCCCGACCGCGCCGCCGCAGCGAACGCCCGCCGATCGACTTCGATCTGCTGCCGGGGCTGATCGGCTACAACATCCGGCGGGCCCAGGTCGCAGTGTTCCACGACTTCGCGGCAACCCTGAGCCAGTGCGAACTGACGCCGGGGCAGTTCGGCGTGTTGGTGCTGATCAATGCCAACGAAGGGCTGAACCAGACCCGCCTGGGCGAAGCGCTGGGCATCGAGCGGTCGACGGTGGTGGCGGTGATCGATCGGCTGGAGGACCGCGGCCTGGTGGCGCGGACACCGTCGCCGGACGACCGGCGCTCGCACGCGCTGCAGTTGACCGCCGATGGCCGGGCGCTGCTGAATGCGGCGATTCCGCTGGTGCGGGCGCACGAGGCCAAGTTCGCCGCCCGGATGGCCGGCGACGAACAGGACCGGCTGATCGAGCTGCTCGACCGGCTGGCCGGACGCGACTAGACCGGTTCCGGGGCGCGCGGCCGCTGAGCCGACCGTCTAACCGGGTTCGTCAGGCGGTGTGTCGACACCGGACCCGAGCGTGCGCTGCAACAGCACCGAGTCGAGCCAGCGGTCGAACTTCCAGCCGATGCCGGTGATGGTGCCGATGCGCCGGAAGCCCATCTTTTCGTGGAAGCGGATCGACGCCAGATTGGCCGAGTCGCCAACGACGGCGATCATCTGGCGCCGACCGGCGGCCGTGCAGTCGTCGATGACCCGCTGCAGCAGTGGCCGGGCGACCCCGGCCCCGGCCAGTTCGGGATGGACGTAGATCGTATCCTCGACGGTGAAGCGGTAGGCCGGGCGCACTCGGTAAGGGCCGGCCGAGGCATAGCCGACGATCTCGCCGCCACGCTCGCCGACCACATACGGCAAGCCCATGGCGAGGATGGCATCGCGGCGCGCAGTCAATTCTTCGGCGGTCGGCGGTTCCAGCTCCCACGAGGCGGTGCCATGGCGCACATGATGCGCATAGATCGCCTGTATCGCCGGCATGTCGGTATCGCTAACCGGCCGCACCACGAGATCCTGCATGCCATCCCCTCCATCACCACATGCGCAGGCGACGGTAACGGGATGGCCGAAATCTGCCAAGCGGTCAGCGACCGCGACCGGTGCCGATTACTGCAATGCCTGTGATTTCTGACGCAGGCGCTCGCTCAGCATGGCGATTTGCCCGCCACTTGACCGCATGACCGAGGCAAACTGGTCGCGGTAGGTGCGCGCCATGCTGACACCGTCGATTGCCACATCGATGATACGCCAGCCGCCGGTCGCAACACGCAGGCGCCAGTCGACCAGATGCATGCTGCCGTCGCCGGCATAAAGCCGGCTGGACACCAGCATGGCGTCTTCGTCCATCGGCTCACTGCCGATCACCTCGATCCGCGCGGCCGGGTCGGCAGCCAGCCGGCCAGCATAAGTAACGACGAGGTAGCCGGCGAAGGCGCGCAGAAACTCAGTCTTGGTACTGGCATCGGCCTTCGGCCAATGGCCGCCAAGCACGTAACCGCCAATGCTGTTCAGGTCGAAACCGTCTTCGACCATACGATAGAGTTCGCCGTTGCGATCCTCGGGCGCCGCGAACGTGTCATGCGTCGCGATCGCCCGGGCAACCATACCGCGCACGAAAGCCTCGGCCTGCTGATCGCCGGCCATGGCTGCCGAGCCAAGCGGCAACAGCATCAGCACCGTTGCCGCCAACAGTCTACGTATGAATGTCATGTTCGTTCCCTCAACACCGCGTCGATACCCGGTTCGGGCCGCTGCCGTTACGCGTTGCGGGTCGCGCCATGGCCTTGGCAACAATTGTCTGCCGCCGATCTTTCGCGCGTGTTAACGAATCCGGCATCGCCGCCACGTTAACCACGATTCTTGCCGTCCGGCGCGCAGTGGGATACCGCTGTGCCCCTGCCTGCCACCATCGACACCGCCACCGCCCATGACCGCAACGTTGACCGATCTCGCGCCGGTGCTGCTCGCACTGAGTTCGGCCGTGCTGTTCGCGATTTCGATCCAGTTCATGAATCTGGGGCTCAAGCACGCCGATCCGGAGACCGGATCGCTGATCCATATCGGCGTTACGACGGTGTTCTACTGGCTGTTGAGTCCGTTTTTCGTGGAGTCCTGGTACTGGCTAACTGCGGCGACGCTGATGTTCTGCGCCGTCGGTCTGTTCCGGCCGGTGCTGTCGGCCAATCTGGCACTGAACGGCGTTCGCCTGCTGGGACCGACGCTGACCAGCACGCTCGCGGCAACATCACCGCTGTTCGGCGTGATCTTCGGCGTGTCGCTGTTCGCGGAGGCGCTGACCTGGCCGATCGTGTTCGGCACCGGTGCGATCATGTGCGGGCTGGTTGCGATGACGGGCGGCCGCGGCAGCACCAAGACCGGCTGGCCGATGTGGGCATTGTTGCTGCCGTTAGGCGCGGCACTGTTTCGCGCCATCGGTCATGTGCTGACCAAATTCGGCTACGACGAGGTGGACAGCGCCTTCTTCGCTGCGCTGATCAGCTACACGGTGTCGTTCGTCGTTGCTGCGGGCGCGCACCGGCTACGCGGCCGCCGGGTCAACCTGCGCGTCCGCGGCCTGGGCTGGTTCGTGCTGGCAGGGCTGGTCAACGGGGTCTCTGTGCTGTCGGTGAACAGCGCCCTCAAGCTCGGCCAGATCATCACGGTGGTGCCGATCATCTCGGCCTCACCGTTCGTGACCCTGCTGCTGACGCTGTTCGTGTTCCGCCGCGAGGCAATCACCTGGCGTCACGTGGCGACGATGTCGCTGATCGTGCCGGGCGTGGCACTGATCGCGATCTCACGCTAGCGCTGCCGCCCGCGCACGGACGCCTAGCTGTGCCGGGTGCTCTCTTGCTTGAACTTCGCCTGCTGCTCCGGCGTCGCCTCGGTCTGGTATTTCTCGCGCCACTCGTTGTAGGGCATGCCGTAGACGATCTCCCGCGCGCCGGGCTGGTCGAGGTCGAGGCCACGTTCGTTGGCCGCTTCCATGTACCAGCGCGACAGGCAGTTGCGGCAGAAGCCGCCGAGGTTCATCAGGTCGATGTTCTGTACATCGGTCCGTTCGCGCAAATGCGTGACCAGACGGCGAAAGGCCGCCGCTTCCAGTTCGGTGCGGGTGGCCTCATCGAAATCGGGGTTACTCATCGCAGACGTCTCCATCCAGCGTGGCAATATGGGCCAAATATAGGCGATTTACGGCCGGCGTCAGCCCCGGGACGTGCCGAAGCCGGCCGGATCGCCTAGCCGCCGCGGGCCTCCTTGTAGGCCGGACGGCCGAGACAACGCGCGAGCCAGGCGTCGACATTGGGCCAGGGCGTGTAGTCGAGGCGGAAGATCTTGGTCCAGCCGAGCACCGACGCCACGTTCAGATCGGCCACGGTGAAACGGTCGGCGGCAAGGTACTCGCGCCCCTCTAGTGCCTGGTCGAGCACGTCAAGCGGCGGCGTCAGTGAAGCGACAGCGCGGTCGAACCTGCCGGAATCGCGCTGCTCCTCCGGCAACAAGACCGTGTGCATCAACGCCGTCAGGATGGCGCTCTCCATTTCCGTGACGACCCAGAACGACCACTGATAGGTCAATCCCTCCTCGCGTACGTCCTTTGGCGCCAAGTCCCCGCCATGCTTGCGGGCGAGGTAGAGGTTGATGGCCATGGATTCCCACAGGCAGAGGTCACCGTCCTGCAGCGCCGGCACCCGTCCGTTCGGGTTGATGGCGAGAAACTCCGGCGACTTGGTGTCCTTCGTGCCGGTCGGCACATGCTCGTACTCGAGCCCGAGTTCCTTGGCCATCCAGATCGCCCGCATGGCGCGCGACGCGTTGGCGCCATAGATGGTGAGCGTGCTCATATCCATTTCCTCCTGTGCGAATTGATTGTTGGCGCCGGCCTGGCGCGTGGTCCGCTCGCGTCGACGCCGGAGCGGGTCGGTCGTGTCCGACGGGAAAACGCTATAGCGATGCGGCAGGCAGAGGCAAAAGCTTTTCGCCTCAGGCAGCGGTTCCGGCGTTTTTCCGAGGTGTCAGATGCCGCGGACGCTCTCGTCGATCAGCCAGTCAACGGTCCGGCGCAGGGCGGCGTCGTGGTCGGCACCATCATCGACTGCCGCCTGATAGACGGCGAGCTGATGCTGGGCGCTGGTGCCCCGGCTCAAGATGGTGCGGGCATGCTCGACTTCGGCGACACAGCCGAGGCGTTCGGCATCCGGGCGCACGAGGTCGAGAATCTCATCGAGCAGCACGCCATAGGCCACCTTCTCGCCCTTGCCGAAGTCGACCAGCGTGTCGGTGACGCCGTAGCGCATGGCGCGCCAGCGGTTCTCGTCGACGCAGGTGACGGGATAGATGCGCCAGCGCTGGTTCGACGCGCGCAAGCGGCACAGCAGCGACACCAGGCATTTGAACAATGCAGCGATGGTGACCGCGTCATCGAGCGCCGTGCACACGTCGGTCATGCGCATTTCCAACGTCGGGAACCGGGCCGAGGGCCGAACGTCCCACCAGATCTTGGTGCCGTCCTCGATTACGCCGGCGGAAACCAGACGGTTGACCAGCCGCTCGTATTCACCGAACGACTCAAACCGTTCCGGCACGCCGGTGCGCGGCAGGGCGTCGAATACGGTCAGCCGATAGCACATCAGGCCGGTGTTCTCGCCGCCCCAGAACGGCGACGAGGTGCTGAGCGCCAGCAAGTGCGGCAGGAAGTATTTGACCTGGTTCATGACGTCGATGCGCAGATCCGGTTCTTCCAGGCCGACGTGGATGTGCATGCCGGAGATCAGTAACCGCCGCGCCGCCGCCTGCATGTCACGGGCGAGCCCGTCGTAGCGTTCCTTGTCGGTGTGCTGCTGGCGCTGCCAACGGGCAAACGGATGGGTCGAGGCGGCGATCGGCGCCAGACCGAACGAGCCAGCGACTTCGGCGACGGTACCGCGCAGCTCACACAACTGTTCGCGCGCCTCACGAATGTTGGCGCAGACGTTAGTGCCGATTTCGACCTGGGCGCGCAGAAACTCCGACGTCACGCGCCGGCCAAGGCGGCGCTCGCATTCCTCCATCAGGCCGTCCGGCGGGTTGCTGGCCAGATCGCGGGTTTCGCGGTCGACCAGCAAATACTCCTCTTCGACGCCAAGGGTCAGTGATGGTTGCGCAATTGCCATAATCAGGAGTCTAGCACACCATAAAGTGCCTCGTCCGCGAGAACGGGATGCAGCGCCGCAGCCAGCTTGTGCGCCCAGGCCTCGGCGGCGTGGTGGGTGTCGATCAGGTCCTGGCGAATTTCGAACACGCACATCGGATTGCCGACGTCTTCACCATATTCATAGAGTGCGTAGCTGCGCGGATCCCAACCGGTGTAGGGTTCGTTTTCGCCCACGTCGAGCGTAGCGTCGCGGCGCAGTTCGCGGATCGCCTGCCGAGCCATCCGATCATCCTTGTCCCAGAGCAGCCCGACATGCCAGGGACGCTCAAACCCTTCCATGATGGGGGTGAACGAGTGCACCGAGATGATCGCCGGGACCTGCCCGCGTGCAGTGAAAGCATCGAGATGGCGGCGGATTTCATCGTGATAGGGTCGGAAATAGCGATCGACCCGCTGCTGCCGCGCGGCGTCATCGAGACCGCGGTTGCCGGGAATGGCGATGCCGTCGCTCACCTCCGGGATCGACGACTGATCGCCGGGCCGGCGATTGCAGTCGATCACCAGCCGGGACGTGCCGCACAACACCGCCGGTACGTTCAGGAGCTGCGCGAGACGGCGCGCCACATCAGCCGCACCGATGTCCCAGGCGATGTGCCGGTAGAGCAACGTCTCCTCGACACCAAGGTTGCCGAGTGCCGGCGGGATGTGGCGGCTGGCATGATCGCAGATGATTAACGCCCGGGCATCGGCTGCGCCGGAAACCACAGAAAACGGCGGTTCATCACCGTTACTTTCAAGACTGGTCAGACTGGACATCGGGCGACTATAGCGTCCCGAACGGCAGGGCCAAGCTTAAGGAATGTGAAACCGCCGCACGCCATAGTCGTGCTCAACCGGCCCGGCTTTCGCTGCTGGCGCGTTCCAGCGCCCTTCGCGGACGTCATGGCGTCGGACCCGCCAACTGCCCGGCACCAAGACCTGTATGGTGATGACCGCGACAACGCTGCCTGCCCCGGATGGTGCGCCCAGTCCCGCGGAAGCGGAGGCTATTCGCGTCGAGCAGCTTCGCGCCTTGAGGCGGGTCACGCCGCTCAACATGCTGAGCTGCCTAGTGGTATCGGTCACCGTCGTCGCCTCGTTGTGGGATCACGTCCCACAGGTGTCGGCGGTATTGTGGTGTGCTGCCGTGTGGTTGTTAAGCCTAGGTCGCCTCGCCCACTGGTGGTGGTTTGAGGAACGCGCCGCCGAGCCGGTCCTGAGCAACCGCCTGCTGATCCATTTCGCCACCGGCATCAGCATGACCATGGGCGTGCTTTGGGGTATCGGCGGCCTCATCCTCTATGCATCGACCGGCGTCGAACAGATGTTCCTCGGCCTGATCCTGACCGGCATGGCCGCCGCCGGCGCAGTGAGTCTGTCCGCCCTGCCAATAGCGGCGATCGGATTTCTGGTGCCGCTGTTCCTGCCCTATGCGCTGCGCGTCGTCATGGAAGACCAGGCCACGCACACTGCGCTCGGCACGACAGCCATGCTGTTCATCATCGTCATCGCCATGACAGCCCGCGAACTACATGCCCGTTTCATCAGCAACGTGCGTATGCGGGTCGCCAACCAGATCCTGCTGGAGGACCTCCAGGCGACCCGAACCGACTTGCTGGACGCCATTGCGACCGCGAACGAGGCGTTTGCCATCTTCGACCACAGCGACCGCCTGAGCGCCTTCAACAGCGCCTATGCCGAGTTGCTGCGCGAAAGAGTTCCCGATCTGCGGACGGGCATGACGTTTCAGGAACTTACGCAGCGGCAGGGTTCGCCCGCATTGATAAACGGCGAACCGGTGGAGCCCGATAGCTGGTCGACCTGGCGGCTGGCACAGCACCGCAAGGGCAACGGGTCCTACGAGGTGCAGCGCCAGGACGGACGATGGATCCGCACCTTTGACGCCCGTACGCGGCGCGGCGGCTATGTGACACTGCACGTCGACATTACCGAGCAGAAGGAGCGCGAGGCCGCGCTGCAATCGGCAAAGGACGAGGCCGAGCTGGCGAACCGGGCGAAATCGCACTTCCTGGCCCTGATGAGCCATGAGCTGCGCACGCCACTCAACGCGATCATCGGCTTTGCCGAAATCCTGGAGAGCGAGACCTTCGGGCCGCACAGCGACCCGCAATACAAGGAGTATGCCGGCGACATTCGCGGCGCCGGCGATCATCTGCTGAAAATCATCAACGACATCCTCGACCTGTCGAAGATCGAAGCCGGGCGGATGGAGCTGATGGAAGAGGAGATCGAGATCGCCGCCCTGGCCGACGACGTGGTGCGCCTGGTCAGCCATACAGCGACGCAAGCTCAAGTGACGATCAATATCGAAATCCCACACGACCTGCCGCGCGTCGACGCGGATCTGCGGATCTTCCGGCAAATGCTGCTGAATCTGCTGTCGAACGCGATCAAGTTCACCGAAGCCGGCGGCACCGTCACCGTATCGGCTGACCACGACGGCAGCGGCGTTCATGTGCGCGTACGCGACACCGGCATTGGGATCGCTGCCGCCGACCTGCCGAAGGTGCTGGAACCGTTCCGGCAGACCGGCACATCGATCAACGATCACCAGCAGGGCACGGGGCTGGGCCTGCCGCTGGTGAAATCGATGATCGAATTGCACGGCGGCCACTTCGACATCGAGAGCACGCCGGACGTCGGCACCACCGTAACCCTGACCTTCGGTTCTGAACGCATCGCCGCGGCCGCGTGATCCCGCGTCTGCTTAGTCTGGATGACGGCCGCCGACGGCGGCGGTGACCTCATCCGCCACCGCCCGTACCTTGGCGCCCAGCGCCGCAATACGGGCCGAGGTAATGCGCGCCGACGGGCCGGTCACCGATACGGCGGCAACCGGATCGGTGTTCTCGTCATAGACCACGGCAGCGACGCAGCGCATACCGAGACTCTGTTCCTCGTCGTCGACGCCGTAACCCTGCACGCGGACGGTCGCCAGTGCCTGCAGATAACGATCGACATCGGTGATGGTCTTCTCGGTTAACGCCGGCATGCCGGCAGCCGTGACAATCGCCAGCGCCCGTTCGTCCGGCAAGGCCGCCAGCAAAGCTTTGCCGACGCCCGAGCAATGCGCCATCGCGCCCGCGCCAGGCAGGGCATGGGCCCGGATCATCTGCCGGCATTCGATTTGGCTCAGGTAGACCAGCCGGTTGCCATCCAGCATCGCGAGATTGGCCGACTCGTCGACCTCGTCCACTAGCCGCCGGATGATCGGCCGGGCGATGGCGACGATGTCACGCATACGCACGAAGGCGCTGCCAACGGTGAAGGCACGCACACCGATGAACCACAAGCCTCGCTCGGAGTCCTGACGCACGAACTGCCGCGCCTCCAGGCTCTTCAGCAGCCGGTGGGCGGTGGACGGCGGGAGTGCGGTCTCCTGCGCCAGATCGGACAGGGTAACGCCATGCTCGTGTTCGGAGATGCTCTCCAGCAGCCGCAGGGCGCGATCGAGCGATTGGACAGAGCCGTTGCCGGTTTCGCCGTTTGCGAGCTGGGCCGCCGGCCGGCCACGGCGGACCTGCCTCCGAGACGGTGCCTTTTTGGAATGCGTTTCCACCATGCGGATGTCTATGGCAGGATGGCGAAAACAACACAAGGGGCGACGATGACCCGAGATGGGCATCCCGGCGCGGTTCCGGCGCCACCGGGCGGGATCGAGGCCGACCAATTCCTGCGCGACATGTTCAAGGCGGCCGTCGCGGCGGCCGACCCGGCGGTGTGCCTGCCACCGGCGCTGCCAGCGCCCCCCGCCGGGCGGACGGTGGTCGTCGGCGCCGGCAAGGCCGCGGCGAGCATGGCGCGAGCCCTGGAAACGGCCTGGACCGGTGCGTTGTCCGGGCTGGTAGTCACCCGCTACGGCCATGCGGTCGATACGGCGCGGGTCGAAGTGGTCGAAGCCGCCCATCCGGTGCCGGACGATGCCGGCCGCGCCGCCGCCGGCCGGATCATCGATCTGGTACAGGGTCTATCGGCAGACGATCTGGTCCTGGCGCTTTTGAGCGGCGGCGGATCGGCCCTGCTCACGCTGCCGGCCGGCAACGTTGGTCTCGACGACAAGCAGGCGGTCAACCGGGCGCTGCTGAAATCCGGTGCGCCGATCGACGAAATGAATACGGTCCGCAAGCATCTGTCGGCGATCAAGGGCGGGCGGCTGGCAGCCGCCGCGGCACCGGCGCGCATCGTCAGCCTGATGATCTCCGATGTGCCGGGCGATGATCCATCGGTCATCGCGTCCGGCCCGACCGTGCCTGACCCGACCACCCAGGCAGATGCGTTGGCAGTCCTGGCACGCTATCGCATCACGCCACCGGACAGCGTCACCAGACATCTGACCGATCCGGCGAACGAGACGCCGAAACCGGGCGATGCCTGTTTTGCCGCGGCCGAAACGGTAATGATCGCACGGCCGGCGCAATCACTCGATGCCGCAGCGGAGGTCGCACGGGTGGCCGGCCACGAGGTCCTGATGCTCGGCGACGATCTGGAAGGCGAAGCACGCAAAATCGGCCGGGCGCATGCCGAACTGGCGCGCGCCGAGGCTGGCAAACGCAGAGGCCTGGTGATCCTGTCCGGTGGCGAGACCACGGTGACGGTTCGCGGTCACGGACGCGGCGGCCGCAACGTGGAATACCTGCTCGGCCTCGCCTTGGGGCTGGACGGCGCCGACGGCATCAGCGCCATTGCCTGCGATACCGACGGCATTGACGGTACTGAGGACAACGCCGGCGCAATCATCCGGCCCGACAGCCTGGCCCGGGCATACGGCGCCGGCCTCGAACCTGAGGCAATGCTGGCTGACAACGACGCCTACAGCCTGTTCGCCGCCCTGGACGACCTGCTCATCACCGGGCCGACGTTAACCAACGTCAACGACTTTCGCGCTATCTTCATCGCGCCGTCCTAGAATCGCGGTCGGCAAAGGCGGCCACACCCCATGTGGAACGGCACGGTGGCGACGGCTGCCGGCCAAGCCCCTGAGAATCTGCGGGTCTCAAATGCGAAGAAATCGATCGACCAAAATACTCGCGACGCTAGGTCCGGCAACTAGCGATGCCGACGCGATCCGCAACCTCTTCACAACGGGCGCCGACGCCTTCCGGCTGAATTTCAGCCACGGCGATCATGCCGACCACAAGGCGCGTTTCGACATCATTCGCCAGATCGAGCAGGAAATGGAGCGCCCGATCGCCGTGCTCGCGGATCTGCAGGGTCCGAAGATTCGCATCGGTGAAATGCGCGACGGCGGCGTCGAGATCAAACGGGGCGAATCCTTCCGGCTCGACCTGGACAGCACCATGGGCGACGAGACCCGCGCGCCGCTGCCGCACCAGGAAGTGTTCGAGGCCCTGGACAGCGGCATGACGGTGCTGATCGACGACGGCCGCATCCGCCTGAAGGTCGACCAGGCTGCGGCAGACCATGCGGTTTGCACGGTCGAGGTCGGCGGCGTGGTGAAGGACCGCAAGGGCGTAAACCTGCCGCAGGCGATCCTGCCGGTCGGCCCGATGACCGAAAAGGACCAGCAGGACCTGCGCTTTGCGCTCGACCTCGGCGTCGACTGGATTGCGCTGTCGTTCGTGCAACGGCCGGAGGACATCGCCGAGGCACGCCGCCTGGTCGCCGGGCGGGCGGCGATCATCGCCAAGATCGAGAAGCCGGCGGCGTTGACGCGGATCGAGGAGATCATCGAGCTGGCCGACGCCATCATGGTCGCGCGCGGCGATCTGGGTGTGGAACTGCCGGTCGAGGATGTGCCGCCGCTGCAAAAACGGCTGGTGCGGCTGGCGCGGCGCGCCGGCAAGCCGGTCGTGGTCGCGACGCAAATGCTGGAGAGCATGGTATCGGCACCGGTACCGACCCGCGCCGAGGTCTCGGACGTGGCCGGCGCAGTCTATGACGGCGCCGACGCGGTCATGTTGTCGGCGGAGACCGCTTCCGGCAGCTATCCGACGGAAGCGGTCGAGGTCATGAACCGGGTGGCACAGCAGGTCGAGCACGATCCAGGCTACCGGTCGATCATGAATGCCGACCACGCCGTGCCGGAAGCAACGGCGCCGGATGCCATCAGCGCGGCCGCGCGACAGGTTGCTGAAACCATTGGGGCCCGCGCCATCGTGACCTACACCACGTCGGGATCGACGGCCCTGCGCGCGGCACGCGAGCGGCCGACGGCACAGATCCTGGTGCTGACGCCGAGCCAGATCACGGCGCGGCGGCTCGCCTTGGGCTGGGGCCTGCACTGCGTGTATGGGCCGGATGCCCGGGGGTTTACGGACATGGTCGACCGCGCCTGCCGGACGGCGGCGGATCAGGGCCTGGCCCGCGCCGGCGACCGGGTCGTGGTCACCGCGGGCGTGCCATTCGGGACACCGGGCGCAACGAATACGCTGCGCATCGCGTGGGTACCGGAATTGTAAACGGGGACGGCGACGCGGTGGTCAGGTCTTCTGGCCGCGTACGGCCTTTTGCAGCTCGCGGATCTTCTGCTTAGCGTGCATCAGGTGCGGGTTGACCTGCAGCGCCCGCTCGTAAGCCTCCAGCGCCCTGGCATCGTCGTCAAGCTGACCGTAGATCAGGCCCATGCCAGCAAGCGCCCCGAAATGGCGAGGTTCCAGCGCCAGGGTGCGCTCGACATCGGCCAGTGAGTCGTCGAGCCGACCGATGACGTAGTAGAGGGTCGCCCGCTTGTTCCAGCCCTCGGCATAATCCGGCTTCAGCACGACGACTGAATCGAGCAGTTCGAGCGCCTGGCCATGCCGTTCCTCGGACATGGCGGCCATCGCCTGACCCATCAGCAAATCGACGGTGTCGCTGCCGGACTCCAGCCAGACCTGCCAGATCACCGATTCCAGCATGCGCGCGGCATGCGGCGACTCCGCGATCTGAAGCTGGCCGAACAGTTCATCCAGCCGCGGATCGTTCTGATCCGCCCGGCCAGGCGCCGACATCAGCGTCGTCACCGCAAGGAAACACGCAAAAACCACCCTGAGCATGATGCCACTCTATCGCCGGTTCATAAGGGCCCCAACACGGGACTGTTCATAATGATGTGAGGGCCAGGGACAGGACCGTCAAGCGTGGCCATGATGGGTTTCCGTGAAGAAACAGTGTTGTGCCACCACGCAATATTGTTGCCTGACAACCGGCAATCTACGTGGACTGGCATCGTCCAAGCGTTTGCATCAAATCGATGGAGAGGGATATGTCTTCGTTACAAGGCTTTGCCGCGCCGGTCGGGCGCATTCTGTTGGCGCTGATTTTCTTTTCCAGCGGCATCGGCAAGATCTTCACATTCGACGGAACGACGCAATACATGGCCGCGCAGGGCATGCCGATGCCGGCGTTATTCCTGGTTGGCGCGATCGCCGTCGAGATCTTTGGCGGCCTGTCGATCATCGTCGGCTTCAAGGCGCGCTGGGGCGCGCTGGCACTGATCGGCTTCACCGTGGTTGCGTCACTGATCTTCCATCCGTTCTGGGCGCTGGAAGGCATGGAGCGGCAGATTCAGATGATCATGTTCATGAAGAACCTGTCGATGATCGGCGGCCTGCTGCTGGTCGTGGCGTATGGGGCCGGACGTCTCTCTATCGACCAACGGACCGCAGGCGCCACCAGCTAGCGGCCGCGTCGGAAGATTCGGCTTATGCGATCGGTTCGGGCTTCGGCCCGCCGGTCGCCCAGTCGAGCAGGGCGACGGTGTGCACCACCGGCAGGTCGGTGCCCCCGCCGATCTGCACCATGCATCCGATGTTGCCGGCGGCGACGATGTCCGGCGTCGTCGCTTCTATGTTTCGCACCTTGCGGTCGCGCAGACGGCTGGCGATCTCCGGCTGCAACAGATTGTAGGTGCCGGCAGAACCGCAGCACAGATGCCCCTCAGGCACATCGACCACGTTGAAACCAGCGCTGCGCAACAAGTCCCTGGGCGCCGAGCGGACGCGCTGACCGTGCTGCAGCGAGCAGGCCGCGTGATAGGCGACCTTCAGCGCCGGCAGATCGCCGGCTGCCGGCCGCAGTTCAAGCCGCGTCATCAACTCCGAAACATCCACCGCCAGATCCGCGATCAGCGCCGCCCGCTCGGCCCAGTCAGGATCCTGGCGCAGCATGTGGCCATAGTCCTTCACCGTGGTGCCGCAGCCGGAGGTATTGATCACCACGGCATCGAGGCCATCGCCCTGACGTTCGCGCCACCAGGCGGCGATGTTGGCCCGGGCCGAGGCCAGCGCCGCGGTCTCGTCGCCCATATGGTAGGTCAGGGCACCGCAACAACCGGCACCGGACGCCACCACCACTTCGCAGCCGTGGCGGGTCAACAGGCGGACCGTCGCCTCGTTGATGGTCGGGTCGAGTACGGTCTGGGCGCAGCCGGTCAGCAGGGCGACGCGCATAAGGCGCGGCCCCTCGGCCAGAAACACCTGCGGCCGATCGACCGGCGACGACGCCGGCAGACGATCCGGCGCCATGCGCAGCAGCCCCGACAGGCGCCCCGGCAGCAGGCCGGCGAACGGTCGACCGAAACGCGCCGCCGCCAGCGCCCAGCGGAACAATCGCGGGCGCGGCAGCACGAACGACAGCAGCCCGCGCAACATCTGATCCGGCAGCGGCCGCCGGTAGGTCTTGTGGATGTGGGCGCGGGCGTGATCGACCAGATGCATGTAGTTCACGCCCGACGGACAGGTCGTCATGCAGGACAGGCACGACAGGCAGCGGTCGATATGCCGCGTGACGCGGGCGTCGGCGTCGGCGCCCGATTCCAGCATGTTCTTGATCAGGTAGATGCGGCCGCGCGGGCTGTCGAGTTCATCGCCGAGCAGCACGTAGGTCGGGCAGGTCGCCGTGCAGAATCCGCAATGCACGCACTTGCGCAGGATCTGTTCCGACTCAGCGACCGCAGCATCGGCCAGTTGCGTCAGGCTGAAATTGGTCTGCATCGCCGGACCGCCTAGGACCGTGCCGCGGCGGCATATATGCGGCCGGGATTGAGGATATCGAGCGGGTCGAAGGCGTTCTTGATCCGCCGCGACAGCGCCGCCAGCGCTGCCGCCTGCGGCTGGAACACCTCCACATTGGTCCGGGTCTCCGACGATGCGCGAACCAGCGTGGCATGCCCGGCATCGCCAATCGCGGCGCGGATCGCCGCAACTCCCGCATCGCCAGTGTCCTCTACCGCCAGCCAGATCAGCCCGCCAGCCCAGTCGAGCAATGCTTCAGCAGCCAACGAGCGCTGGATCTGCAGCAATGCAACGGGCGCTGCCGTCGGCGTCAGCGACAGCCGCCACAGGGCCCGCGCCGAGCCGGGCAGCAGCGCGGCAATATCGCGCACTTCACTCCACAGCGTCAGCGTATTGGTCGAATGCAGCTCCTCCACCGTGCCGTACGCGGCCAGCGCTTCCTTCAGCGCCGCCGTGCGATGGGTGACCGACGGCCCCGGCCCTTCGACCCGGATGGCGGTGACCGCGGCGCCCGCATCGCGCACGTAGGACACTGCCGAGCGCGCCGCAACCGTGACCGGCAGATGGGCCAGGCCGGACACTTCATGCGGACTGCCGGCGGCGGCGGCCATCGCCTGCACCGCCGGTTCGGGGTCGAGCCCGAACACCAGCACCGTGCGTAGCTTTTCGCCGACCGGCAGGACCTTCACGCTGATTTCAGTGAGTGCCGCCAGGGTACCGAAGCTGCCGGTCATCAGTTTCGACAGGTCGTAGCCGGTGACGTTCTTCACCACCTGCCCGCCGGACTTGAATTCCTCGCCACGCCCGGACACACCCTTTACGCCGAGCACGTGATCGCGCGCCGCGCCGATCTTGATCCGGCGCGGCCCGGCCAGATTGCAGGCCACAACACCGCCCAATGTTTGCCGACCAGATGCACCACCAAAAAGCTCACCGAAGTCCGGCGGTTCGAACGCCAGCATCTGCCGGTTCTGCGACAGCAGGCCTTCGATCTCCTGCATCGGGGTGCCGGCGGCAGCGGTCAGGACCAGTTCGTCGGGCGCGTATTGGCGGACGCCGGTCAGGGCGGACAGATCGAGGCTATGCGCCGCCGCCATCGGCCGACCATAGCCGCGCTTGGAAGCGCCGGCCACGAGTTCCAGCGGCGTCTCATGCGAGGCCGCCCAGGCGACAGCATCGAGCACTTGCGCGGCGTCCGCCGGCTTCAGCGTGTCGGACATCGCCGGTCAGAACCGCGGAATGTCAGGGAACGGCAGCTTGCCGCCGGATACATGCATGCGCCCCAGTTCGGCACAGCGATGCAGCACCGGAAAGACCTTGCCGGGGTTGAGCCGGCCATCGGGATCGAACGCGCATTTCAGACGCTGCTGCTGCTCCAGGTCCTGTTCGGAGAACATCTCGCCCATCAGGTCGCGCTTCTCGACGCCGACGCCATGTTCTCCTGTGAGCACGCCACCGACCTCGACGCACAGGCGCAGGATGTCGTTGCCGAAGTCTTCCGCCGCGCCGAGTTCGCCGGCATTGGCGTCATAGAGGATCAACGGATGCAGGTTGCCGTCACCAGCGTGGAAAACGTTGGCGACGCGCAGGCCGTAGTGGCGGCTCAGTTCCGCCATGCGGGTCAACACCTCGGGCAGACGGTGGCGCGGAATAGTGCCGTCCATACACAGATAATCGGGGCTGATGCGGCCAACGGCCGGGAAAGCCGCCTTGCGCCCGGCCCAGAACTGCAGCCGCTCCTCCTCCGAGGTCGACACGCGCAGGCTGGCAGCGCCGCATTCCTCGGCAAGCTGCTGGACCCGTTCGATCAGATAGTCGACTTCTGCCTGCGGCCCATCGAGTTCGACGATCAGCAGCGCGGCAACATCCAGCGGATAGCCGGCCTGGCAAAACTCCTCGGCGGCGTGAATGGCGTAGCGGTCCATCATCTCCATACCGCCGGGGATGATGCCGGCACCGATGACCTTGGCAACGCAGTCGCCTGCCGCCTCGTTGGACGGAAAACCGATCAGCAGCGCGCGGGCGACCTCCGGCTTGCGCAAAATCCGTACCGTGACCTCGGTGATGACGCCGAGCAGGCCTTCCGAACCGGTCATCACACCCATCAGGTCATAGCCTTCGGCGTCGAGATGCTTGCCGCCGAGCCGGATCACCTCGCCGGACAAAAGCACCATTTCGAGACCGAGGATGTTGTTGGTGGTGAGGCCGTACTTCAGGCAGTGCACGCCGCCGGAGTTCTCGGCGACGTTGCCGCCGATAGTGCAGGCGATCTGGCTCGACGGATCGGGGGCATAGTAGAAACCGGCGTGTTCGACCGCGGTGGTAATGCCGAGGTTAGTGACTCCGGGCTGCGCGCGGACGACGCGATTGTCGTAGTCGATTTCGAGAATGCTGTTGAACTTGCCGAGGCCGAGAACGATGCCATCCGCCAGCGGCAACGCACCGCCGGACAGCGACGTGCCGGCACCGCGCGGCACGATGTTCACGCCGCGCTCGTGACAGAGCTTGAGGATTTCAGCGACCTGCGCCGTGGTTTCCGGCAGTACGACGGCAAGCGGCGTCTGGCGATAGGCGGTCAGGCCGTCGGATTCGTAGGCGCGCAACGCCAGGTCATCGGCAATCACGCCTTCCCCCGGCACGATCGCGCGCAGCGCGTCTACCGTTTCGGCGCGCCGTGCGATGACCTGCTGGTCCGGTTCCGGCATCTGCATGGCCCGTTCCTCCCTGCGCAGGCTAATCTAGTCCGCCCGCCCGGTTCGGCCAAGCATGGGTCCTGAAAACCAAAAGCCGCGCCCGAAAGCGCGGCTCAGCCACAACAGCGCTGGCGCCGTCGATCAGCCCTGGCGGGCCTTGAACCGGCGGTTGGTCTTGTTGATCACGTAGACCCGGCCCTTACGACGGACCACACGGCAATCCCGATGCCGCTTTTTCAGCGTTTTTAGCGAGTTTGCGACTTTCATGGCGGCGTCCTGTGGCGTTCTCTTCAGTGGTCGGGCGGCATTGGCCCGGAGCCGGCGGAACATACTGAGGCAGCGAAAAGCTGTCAACTGTCCCAGCCGCATTGCCAGGCCGGCAAATGTGGGCGAAAACTGCGGATTGACAACAGGAGCCGGCAGCATGGACGAGAACAGCCTGCAAGACGATCTGGACCGCGCCCGCGACTGGCAGAAGGCCGGCGAGGTGGACCGCGCCGCGGCGGTCTATCAGCAGATCCTCTCCGACCAGCCAGACCATCAGGAGGCCCGCCACCTGCTGGCCATCGCCGATCTGCAGCGCGGCGACGTTGCGGCGGCGATCGAACGGTTGGAACCGCTGGCCGCGGAAGCAGCGGACAACGCGCAGTACCAGAACAACCTGGGCAATGCCTACATGATGACCGGCCAACACGACGACGCAGCGGCCTGTTTCCGCCAGACGGTGGCGCTGGACCCCGGCATGGCCGACGGCTGGCACAACCTGGGCAATGCCGAGGGCGCACGCAAAGACCTCAAGGCGGCGGAGACGGCCTACCGCGAGGCCATCGCCGTGCAACCCGGACACCTGGGCGCAACCGCCAATCTGGGCACCGTGCTGCGGTTGACAGATCGGCTGGACGAGGCAATCGCGCTGTTGCGCGCCGCGGTTGCCACGACCCCGCTGGATGTGCGGCTGCGCCACAATCTGGCCGACACGCTGGCCGCCAATGGCGAGACCGAGGAGGCGCTGGCGCTGGCCGAGGATCTGGTCGCTAGCGCGCCGGACTTCACGCCGGCCCAGACATTGCGCGACCGGCTGCGCAAAGGTTCCGCCGCGTAGCTTCAACAGAGCGTATCAGCAATACCGGCTCGTGCTAGACTGACAGCCGGATCAGCCACGCCAACGAGACCGCCGCGGCATCGGGCTGTATCGCCGAGACGGCGACCCGGAGCTCGCCGGCCGGTTGCACGCCGCGGCCCGAACGGAGGACGGCACATGCAACTGACAGCGCAACAACGCGCTGATTTCGAGCGCGACGGTTACCTGTTCATCCCCAACCTGTTTTCCGACAACGAGATCGGCGTCCTGCGCCGGGAGCTGCCGCGCATCGCGGCGCTGAAACGCGACGAAATCCTGCGCGACGAGGAGGGCGAACTGCGCGCCGCCCTGGCCATGGAGCGCTACAGCGAGCCCTTCGCCCGGCTGCTGCGCCATCCGCGCCTGCTGGAGCCGGCGCTGCAAATCCTTGGCGGGCCGCTCTACGCGCATCAATACAAGATCGTCGCCAAGGATCCGTTCGGCAAACTCGACTTTCCCTGGCATCAGGATTTCGCGTCCTGGCACGCCTATGACGGCATGCCGGAACCACGGGCGATGAACTACGCGGTGTTCCTGGACGAGGTGACCGAGTTCAATGGGCCGATCACGTTTATCCCCGGCTCGCACCGGCGCGGCGCCATTGCCGGCGACGACTCGCCGCTGCCCGGTGGTAAATCGCCGCTTTACACGCTGAAACGGCAGACGGTGGCCGAGTTGGTCGCCGACGGCGGCATGGTCGCGCCCAAGGGTCCGGCCGGCTCGGCGGTGTTCTTCCATGGCTGCATGGCACATGCCTCGGGACCGAACCTCAGCCCCGCGACGCGCTTCATCGTCTACCTGACCGCCAATCACGTGGAGAACCACATCCGCAAACCGACGCGGCCCGACTATTACGCCAATCGCGACTTCACACCGCTGGAGGCGCTTGCTGACGACTGTTTGCGGCCATCGAGCGAGGCGGCTGAATAGATCGGCCGGGGTCAGGAACACGGTGGCTGACAAGACCGCCGACGCGCTGGCGACGGCCCTGCAACACCATCAGGCCGGACGCTACGAGGCAGCGGCGCGGATCTACCGACGCGTCCTGAAGCGGCAGCCGGGCAATGCCAATGCCCTCAACCTGCTGGGCCTGCTGGCGCATCAGGAGGGCCGGCACGGTGAAGCGGAGCGGCTGATCGGCCGGGCCGTGGCGCGACTGCCGACGAGCGCCCTGTTCCGGCGCAACCTGGCTGCCGTGCAGCAGGCGAACGGCGATCTGGCAGCAGCGGCACAAAGCTATGCCGAGGCCGGTGAGTTGGCGCCGGCCGACGCAGAAATCCTCAACGACCGCGGCACGGTGTTGATCGCGCTGGGCCGGTTCAGCGATGCCGTCACCTGCTTTCAGCGGGCAACCGCCCTGGCGCCCGGCAGCGCCGTGATCCAATACAATCTGGGCAATGCCCTGCTGAAGCGGGGCGACCACGACCGGGCGGTCGAAGCCTTTCGCCAGGCAGTGGCAAGTGACAGTGACATGATGCGCGCCCAGCACATGCTGAATGCGCTGACCGGGGCCCATAGCGACCGGCCGCCGGACGACTACGTCCGCCATCTGTTCGACGACTATGCCGCGCGGTTCGACACGGATCTCGTCGACAACCTCGACTACCGGGTGCCGGAGAAACTGCGGACGCTGCTGCTGTCGGTGCGGCCGGCACCGCATTTTGCCGCGGCACTGGATCTGGGCTGCGGCACCGGCCTGTCCGGTGCGGCGTTTCGCGACCTCACCGACGACCTGACCGGCGTCGACCTGTCACCGGGGATGATCGCCAAGGCGGCCGAGCGGGACATCTACGATATGCTGGCGGTCGCCCCGCTGGCCGAGTTCTGGCGCGACTGCGACCGAACGTTCGATCTGTTCCTCGCCACCGATGTCTTCATCTATGTCGGCGACCTCGAAGCGACTTTTGCCGAAGTGATCCGGCACGCACGGGACGGGGCCGTCTTCGCCTTCTCTACAGAACGCTGTCCGGGCGACGGGTTTCGCCTGCAGCCGAGCGGCCGCTACGCCCATGAGACGGCCTATATCGACGGACTAGCGGCGGCGCACGGTTTCGCTGTACTGGCACGGCAGGCTATCGACATTCGCAAGGGCGACGATGGTCCGGTACTTGGCGATGCCGTCATCCTGACCAAGAACGCCGGCTGACGCAGCCGCCGTACGCAGCCACGCTGGCACTTTCACCGGTATCGTCAAGGAACTGGGAAATGGTGGGCGCGCCTGGAATCGAACCAGGGACCTCCGCCATGTCAAGACGGCACTCTAACCATCTGAGCTACGCGCCCACAGTAAGCAGCGGATATATGGGAAAGCCGGCGTCGGTGCAAGCCTGCGATTGCACCAGGCGGCAGGTTCGCTGACGAAGGGTTGAAGTGGCCGTGATTGCGCGGCCAAGGGCGTTCTGACAGCATCAACGCACCGTCACTGCCGCATCAGGGGCCGGACCAAGCACCGCGCCCCGCGACCCCTGGGAACAGCCGAGGGATGGGCCCGTTGCGCAGACGCCTTGCCGAACACGACCGCTTGCTCGCCAGCCTGCGCCGGGCGGGCGTGGCGCTGGCGGCGTGCATATGGCTGCCGCTGGCTTCAGCGGCGGCAACCGAAGCGATTTCGGGTCTGCAGCCGGCGACACCGCAGCCTCAGGCTGACAGTCTGATGCCGGGCCTGGCCGTAGAGTACCTGCCGGGCTTCATCCGTCATGTCGACCGGCTGGAGGAGGCCGGCCCCGGCGAACCCGGGCCGCCGCTCGAGATGCTGGACTGGAACTCGCAACAGGGCGAAGTGCTGACCAGCGGACGAACCGACGGCATCGGTGCGCGGATCACCGGCTTCATCCGGTTTCCGGCACCCGGCGGCTACCTGCTGACAATCCAGTCGAATGACGGTGTGCGCCTGCGCATCAGCGAGCGGGTGGTCATCGAAGACCCCGAGGTGCATACGGACCGCTATTCGCCCGATGTGCTGGTCAACATCGAAACGGCAGGCTGGTATCCGTTGCACGTGCTCTATTTCGAGCGCAAGAACACGTCGACACTGGAACTCTATTGGCAGCCGCCGGGGGCCGATCGCTTCGACTACGTGCCGGCCAGCGCCTTCGCCCACCGCAAGCCTTGAGGTTGCGTCGGCCGGGCCGGTTCAGGCCGCGAGCGTGCGTTCAATCTCATCGACCAGGTCGCGCAGATGAAACGGCTTCGACAGCACTTTGGCATCGGGATGGGTGTTGCGACGGTTGTGCAGGGCGACAGCCGCAAACCCGGTGATAAACATGATACGGATGCGCGGATCGATTTCAGCCGCGCGGCGCGCCAGTTCGATACCATCCATTTCCGGCATGACGATATCGGCCAGCAGCAGATCGAACCGCCCCTCGGCCAGTACCGGCAAGGCCTCGTTGCCCTGACCGACGGCGATGACATCGTGGCCGGCGCGCTCCAGCGCCCGCGCCAGGAAATGCCGCAGCGAGTCGTCGTCTTCCGCCAGCAGTATCTTGGCCATATCCGCTCTATTCGTGACCGACCCCGCGCGGACACGCGGGTCAAGGCCCCCTCACCTCATCCTGGCCGGCATCCTATGGCGGCAAATCTGACGAAACCGTTACGTTGTTGCGGGATTGAGCAACCCGGGCCGGTGCCTCCACACCATCATAACGCGTATGGCATAGCGTTATGCGGGCGATCAGCAACCATGTTAGGCTACGGCCTATGTACATGACGCTGGCGGCAGGAAGGGGGGCGTGTTTTGGCGGCTGACGGCGACGAAGACGATGTGCGGCCATCGGACCAGCCGGCGCCGTTCGAGATTGACCAGCCGGAGCGGCAACTGGCGCCGGTGGTCTATGCCTCGCCACATAGCGGCAACATCTATCCCGACGATCTGCTGGCGGCATCGAAGCTGTCGCCGAAGCTGCTGCGCAAGTCGGAAGACAGCTTTGTCGATCAGCTGTTCGGCGCCGCCCCGCTGCACGGCTCACCGCTACTGCGTGCGCAGTACGGACGGGTCTATCTGGATCCAAATCGCGAGCCGTGGGAACTCGACCCGGCGATGTTCGCCGACAGCCTGCCAGCGCACGTCAACACCACCTCGCTGCGGGTCGCCGGCGGCCTCGGCACGGTGGCACGGGTGGTGTCCGACGGCCACAACGTCTATAGCCGCAAGCTGACCTGGGCCGAGGTCGAGCAGCGCGTCCACCGGATCTACTTCCCGTACCATCAGGCCCTGACGAGGCTGGTGATGCAGACACGGCGGGAGTTCGGCTACTGCCTGCTGATCGACTGTCACTCGATGCCATCGACCGGCGGCCCAATGGACAGCGACGGCGGGCGCCGCCGGGCCGACATCGTGCTGGGCGACCGGTTCGGTACGACTTGCGCGCCGGAGCTGACCGATTGCGTGCACAAGATTCTGAGCGACGCCGGTTTGCTGGTGATGCGCAACAATCCTTACGCCGGCGGCTTCACCACCTACAACTACGGCCGTCCGGCGGCCGCCGTGCATACGCTGCAGATCGAAATCAACCGGTCGCTGTACATGAACGAACGCACCATCGCACCGAACGCCCGTTTCGACGAGATGGTGACGCTGATGACACAGGTGATCGCCGCCGTTCGCCGCCTCGATCCCTCGCAGTTCGAACGCCTGGACGCGGCCGCCGAATAAGCCGGCTGGCACACTGTTTGCGACATCCCCGGAGAACGGCAATCGATGGGGATTGAGGGCCATGCGTTCGAAACGATTTGTGCTGCGGCTGGCGACACTGACCGTGATCGTCATTGCGTGGCATCTGACGGCCCAGCGAGCCGGCGCTAACCCATTGATTCCCAATGATATTCCGGCGTCGGATTGCCGCCATACCATTACCACGGTAGAGCGTGCACACGGTATTCCGACGGAGTTGTTGAGCGCCATCAGCCTGGCCGAGGCAGGCCGCTGGGATGCCAACAGGTCGGCACAAATTACCTGGCCATGGACTGTCTATGCCGAGGGCCGCGGGCGCTACCTGCCGAGCAAGGCGGCGGCGATCGCCATGGTCAAGAAGCTGAAGGCGAAAGGCGTGCGCAACATCGACGTCGGTTGTATGCAGATCAACCTGCATTTCCACGCCAAGGCATTCGCCAGTCTGGAAGACGCCTTCGATCCGCAGAAAAATGCCGAATACGCAGCCCGCTTCCTGACCCGCCTGCAGGCCAAGCACCGCTCTTGGTCACAAGCGGTGGCGCACTATCACTCTGCAACCCGCAAACTGAACCGGCCGTACCGGCATCGCGTCATGCGCTTCTGGCATGAGGAACGCCGACGGATCAATGCACTGCGGGTGGCGGAAGCGCGGCGGCAGTTTGAGGAGCGGCGCGCCAAATTCCAGCGCACGGCGAGCCGCACCAACTAGCTGGCCATCGCTTTAGGCACGACGTTACATGTCGTAACGGGCATTCAACCCCAGCAAGATGACGTTCACATCGTCGTCACCAGTGCCGATGTAGCGGGCGTCGAAACCGAGGCGCCAGCGGTAGGTCAGGCTGTAGGTCGCGCCGATGACGCCCTGGAAGGCGACTTCGGTATCGTCACGGCCAGGCACCGTCTGGCCGCCGACGAACTTGGTGGTACCGTCGAGAAACGCCGCGCCAACGCCGGCGCCGAAGAACGGCGTGACCGGCCAGTCGAAATGCACATCGTAGTAGCCGTTCAACATCAGCGTGGTCATGACGAAACTGCCGCCGCTGCGCTGGTTGTTGCCGACCGTGGTTTCATCGTAATCGAAGGCGTGGGTTGCGAGTTCGACATCGAAGCGCACGTCGTTGCCGACGTAGCGGCCGAACGCGGCGGTGACGGCATAGCCGTCGTCCATGTCGGTCGCAAAGTTCTGGCCGGCACTGGTCAGCCCGCGTAGTTCGTCCGACGTCGACAGGCCGGTACCGAAACTAAGGTAGTAGCCACCACGGGCCGGCCTGCCGCCTTTTTGCGTATCGGCGGCCGACACGCGAACGGGGCCTTCGCGCCGCAGCCGGTCCTCCTCTGCGGTCACCGGCCGGGCCGGCGCTGCGGGATTGCGCATGATCGGTGGCGGCGGGGCTGCCCCCGGCGGCAGCGGTGCTGCGGCCGGCGACGACGCCGGGCCGGCAGCCGGCTCGAGCAACGGCAGCGGCCGGACCGATGACGGATCGAACGGATGCGCCTCGTTCAACATCGCCCGCATGTCGTAGATGCCACCGGTCGTTCCGGCCGACGCCGACGCCGTCAGCACCATGGCCGGCACGACCGCCAACAGATAAGAAATTCGACGCACCGCGACCCTCACCCTGTTCTGCCTGACATCCGTTTTGCCCGAGCATAGCGGCTTGGCCGCGGTACGTCAGTGGCCTTGAGCCGGCTAGGCGCTGCCGCCCCGCTCCGCCGCGACCAGGGCACGCTTGCGGCCAAGCCCCCAGCGGTAGCCGCCCATGTTGCCGTCACTGCGCAACACCCGGTGGCAGGGGATGACCAGCGGCACCGGGTTGGTGGCACAGCTCCGGGCGATCGCCCGGCGGGCCGCAGCGTCGCCGGTGACCCGCTCCGCCAGTTCGCTGTAGGACACGGTCGCACCGGACGGGATCTTCATCAGTTCCTGCCAGACGCGGCGTTGGAACGCCGTGCCCTGAACATCGAGCGGCAGTTCCGGATGCGGCGACCGGCCTTCGAGGTAGTCGACAACGATGGCGACCCAGTCGGCCAGCACCGCATCGTCACGGCGGATGCTGGCTTCCGGCAGCTCGGCCCGCAGGGCCGCCAGCAGATCGTCGTCGCTATCGGCCAACGACAGGAAGCACACGCCGGTCGGCGTCGCCGCGACCAACATACGGTCGAGCGGCGTATCGACGATGGTGTATGCGACATCGGCGCCCTTGCCACCGCGAGCGTAGGTCGCCGGCGTCATGCCGAGCTTCCCGGCCGCCTTCTCATAGACCCGGCTGGCCGCGCCATAGCCGGCACCGTAGATGGCATCGCTGACACCGGCCCCGGCACGCAGCCCTTCGCGCAGCCGCACCAGCCGTCGGGCATCGGCATATTCGGCCGGACTCACGCCCAGCAGGCGCTTGAAGGTGCGTTGCAGATGATGCGGGCTGCCGCCGACTTCAGCCGCCATGCGCGGCAGCGTTGGCAGACCGTCTTCGCCGTCGTCGAGCCAGCGTTCGATGAACTGACAGGTCAGACGGACCCGCTCGATCTGCGGGTCGGCGAAGGCCTGGTCCTGCGGATGACAACGGCGGCAGGCCCGAAAACCGGCCTGCTCAGCCGCCTGCGGCAGATCGAAGAACCGTACGTTCTCGCGTTTCGGCCGGCGGCTTGAGCAGGACGGCCGGCAATAGATGCCAGTGCTGACCACGGCGTAGAGAAACCGTCCGTCGGCGCTGGGGTCACGCGTGAGCACGGCCTGCCACATGTCATCGTCCGTCAGGGTAGAACTGGTCATCGCGTCAGTCATCGCTTGCTTCGCAAACATGGCCGGATCTCCATTTCTTCTGTCCATGGTGCGGACTGTCGCAAACGGCACCAAACGGCGATATCCGATCGTTGCGGCGCAATAAAACACTTCCTAGAGTTGGGCGTCTGTTCGTATTGCGAGCGTACCATGACCGTCGAAACCTGGCTTTTGTTCACCATAACCGAAACCGTTCTGTGCCTGACCCCGGGGCCGGCGGTGCTGCTGGTCGTGTCCATCGGCATTTCGCGCGGGCTGTTCCCGTCAGTGTCGGCCAACCTTGGCATACTGGTCGCCAACGCCTTGTATTTCCTGCTGTCGGCACTGGGTCTGGCGGCTGTGTTGCTGGCCAGCTACGAGGTGTTCTTCCTGATCAAATGGATCGGTGCCGGCTACCTGCTCTATCTCGGCATTTGCGCCTTCCGGTCGAAGACGCCGGCACTGGCCGGCGAGGGGACCGAGTACGGGCACGCACGGCCGGCGATCCGCACCTTTACGCATGGCTTTGTATTGCAGGCCGCGAACCCGAAGTCGCTGCTGTTCTTCGGCGCCCTGTTGCCGCAGTTCGTCGACCCAGGTCAGCCGATGGGAACACAGATCGCCATCCTCGGCGTAACCTCAGTGGTTATCGAGTTCAGCGTACTGGTTTTCTATGGTGCTCTGGCCGGCCGGGCTCGGCGATTTGCAACCCGGCCACGCTTCGTCGTCTGGATCAACCGCGTCGCCGGCAGCCTGCTAATCGCTGCGGCCGCGGGCATGGCGACGATCAGGCGCGGGGCCTAGCGATCAAGGCCTCCGAGGCGAGGCCATAGCTCGACACGAAGGTGTGATGGGTCACCCGCCAATGCCGCTGGAGATGACCGGCCAGGTTAAGCGGCCGGCACCCGCCGAGACGGCGCGGCAGCACCCGATAGAGCAGCGACCAGAGATAGTTCAGCGAGCCGCGCCGGCTGGTGAGTGATGCCAGACAAAGCTGACCGTCCGGCTGCAACGCGCGATGAGCCGCAGCCAGCAAATCGGCGATGTCGTCTTCCGACATCAGTTCCAGCACATAGGTCGCGATGACGACGTCCGCCTTGGGCAGCTCGAAACCGCCATCCGTCAGCTGCACCTCTACCCGATTGCCCCACGGTCGCAAACGGGCGCGGGCGAGATCGACCATGGTGCGACTGATATCGACCCCGACGAAACGAGCGTTCGGACCGAGGTACGTCTTGAACAACATCTCGGCGAAACGGCCGGTACCGCAGCCGACCTCGACAATGCAGTCGGCGCCGGCGAAGTCGGCATTTCTCAGCAGGTTCTGCAGCGCCTTGTCTTCATACCAGCCCTGATCGTCCTGCTTGACACCAAGCTGGTCGTAGATCGCCCTGATTTCCGTACGTTTCAGTGCCGCGGGCGGTTCGTCCGTCATCGGTCCACTCATGCTGCGAGTTCTCCGGCCCAGGCGGCCGGCACCTCGACTTCCATTGACATCAGCACCTGGGCGTAGGCCTTGGCCAGATTGTCGGTATGCAACGAAGCCATGCCGCCGCCGCCCAGCGTTTCATGCAGCAGGAAGTTCATGCCATTGAGGCCGGGCAGGTCGAAGCGTTCGACCTCGCCCTGGCAATTGTGGGCGAAATGCCGGCGCACCCGCTCAACAGTCACCTGGTCACGCAGGACCGGCAGGTACTCGGGACGGCGGGCGATCAGGCCGACGTTGGCATTGTTGCCCTTGTCGCCACTGCGGCCGTAGCACAACCGGATCAACGGCACGCGCACCGTGTCGTCGCCGGGAGATTGCTGGTCGACCGGCACGACGCCGGTGCTGGCGCTCTCGACGAACCCACCGTCAGCGGCAATGTCGACCGCGATTTCCATGTCGTCGACAACGACGGTAACCGGCACGTCGCGCTTTTCCACCAGGAAGGAAAACAACCGGACGACCGGCGACGGGGTCGGACGGCCGCCACCAAAGCCGGTGGTGCCCGGCGCCATGGAGGTACCGGCCGGGGCGAATTCGCGCGCGAAGATCTCCAGCGCCTCGCGCTGGTCATGCTTCACGGCGATTTTCATGACGATTTCGCGGCTGTCGGGAATGGCGTTGTCGCCAAACATCGCCTCGCCACCGACGGTCTCGATCCGGGTTTCCGAATAGTCGCCGAGATTGCGGTCGACGAACATCTTGCGGGTCCGCGCAATCACCGTTTCCGCCGTGCGGCGGGCCTTGCCGGCGGCGTCGAAGCCGCCGATAACCAGCAGCGCCTGGTTCTTGTAGCCATCGCGGAACGTGCAGGACGTCTTGTAGGTCGAGGTCGGCGCCTGTCCACGGGCACCGCTGACGCGCACCCGGTTGTCGCCGACCTCATGCATTTCGACCCGGGTGAAGTCACACGCCACGTCCGGGACGTGGTAGGCACCAGGGTCGCCCATTTCATAGACCAGCTGCTCGGCGACCGAGCCGAAGCTGATCAGACCGTCGGTACCGTCCGGTTTGGAAATAGTGAAGCTACCGTCGGCTTCGACCTCGGCGATCGGGTAGCCGATGTTTTCCCAACTGCCGACCAGATGCCAGTCGGTGAACAGGCCGCCGGTGCACTGCGCCCCGCATTCGATGATATGACCGGCCAGTGTGCCGCCGGACAGGGCGTCATAGTCGTCATCGGTCCAGCCGAATTCGTACATCAGCGGGCCGAGGGTGACGGCGCTGTCGACGCAGCGGCCGGTGATCACCACGTCGCAGCCTTCCTCCAGGGCGCGGGCAATCGGCCGGCCGCCGAGATAGGCATTGATGCTCATAACCTCATCCGGAAAGGCAGCGCCGGAGAACATCTCGCGCACGTCGGCGGCGCGAAAAGCGTCGGCCCGGTCGATCAGGTCGTCACCCAGTACCACGCCGACCTTCAGGCTGACCCCGGCATCCGCGGCGACCTGCAATAACGCGTCGCGGCAGGCCAACGGGTTGATGCCACCTGCGTTGCTGATGACCTTGATACCCTTGGCCTTGATGTCGCGAATGAGCGACTTCATGGTGATGTGAACGAAGTCGGTGGCGTAGCCGAGATCGGGCGATTTGGCCTTGGCACGGGCCAGGATCGACATCGTCACCTCGGCCAGATAGTCGGAGACGAGATAGTCGATATCGGCGCCATGCACGAGCTGAGGTGCCGCCACGGAACTGTCACCCCAGAAGCCGCTGCAGCAGCCGATCCGCACGGTCTTTCCGGCCATTCCTCGTATCCTCCCGTTTTCTTTTCATTCCGGCACAGATCGGCGTCGAGGTAAAGGGCGGAAAACTGCCGCAGCGCGGATTCGCCGTGACGGCGCGTTAACGCATCATTCACGGCCCCCTGCCATGCTCAACTGGCCGCCGCGCCGCTTGAGAGGGAACCAGCCGCCGTGTCACGCTTTTTCGCGGTTTTTCTACTGTCTTGCCTGTCCCTAACGACCCAGGGCTGCACGGTCGCGGCCGTCAAGGCGATGGACGAGGTCGACCGAACCATTTCCAAGCTGGCGCAGGCCGATTGCGAGCTGGTGCGCCTGGCGCATGGCGAAGACGTCTGCCAGAGCCTGGACATGAACGCCGAGCCGGATCCGGTCTACTGCTATCGCCGGTTGGGCGGGGTCGACTGCTACGCCCGGCGTGAGCCCGCAGACCGCCCGATCGTGCGCGAGCAGGGCCCGCAACCGATCCGCACGACAGACCGGACGGTCTACTAACCAATTTCGTTCGGCCGGGCGGGGATGCGAGCTGGACCCGAGCCCGTGTAGACGATTGGCGCTCTAAAACAGCCCCTGAATCAGCCCGTCGCGATCGACGTGAATGGCTTCGGCCGCGGGCCGGCGCGGCAGGCCGGGCATGGTCATGATGTCGCCGCAGATCGCCACTAGGAATTCCGCCCCGGCTGACAGGCGCACATCGCGCACCGGCACGGTGTGACCACTGGGCGCCCCCTTCAACGCCGGATCGGCGGAAAAGCTGTATTGCGTCTTGGCGACGCAGATCGGCACATGTCCGAAACCGGCGGCCTCGAAGTCTTTGATCTTGCCCATGACCCGGTTGTCGGCGGCCGCGGCTTCTGCACCGTAAATGCGCTGCGCCACGGTCTGCAGCTTGTCCCACAGCGGCATCTCGTCCGGGTAGAGAGGTTGGAAATCGGCGCTGCCGCCGTCCGCCAGGTCGACGACATGGCGGGCCATGTCCTCAATCCCGGCGCTGCCTTCGGCCCAGTGATTGCAGACATGACAGGCAACGCCGAGATCGGCGCAATAGTCTGCAATCGCCTGTAGTTCCGCCGTCGTATCGGCCGTGAACCGGTTGATGCCGACGACGACCGGCACGCCGAAGCCGCCGACGTTGCGGACGTGACGGCCGAGATTCTCCAACCCGGCGCGCAGGGCGGCGACGTTCTCGGCATTGAGGTCTTCGCGGGCAACGCCGCCGTGATACTTCAGCGCCCGCGCGGTAGCCACGACCACGGCGGCGTCCGGTTTCAGCCCGGCCTTGCGGCACTTGATATCGAAGAACTTCTCGGCCCCCAGATCGGCGCCGAATCCGGCCTCGGTCACGACATAGTCGGCGAGCTTCAACGCGGCTTTCGTGGCGATGACCGAGTTGCAGCCATGGGCGATGTTGGCGAAGGGTCCGCCGTGAATGAAAGCGGGGTTGTTCTCCAGCGTCTGCACCAGATTGGGTCTAAGCGCATCGCGCAACAGCACCGTCATGGCACCGTCGGCCTTCAGGTCGGCAGCGGTAACGGCCTGCCGTTCGCGCGTATGGCCGACGATGATGTTGCCGAGCCGGCGCTGCAGGTCCTGTAGGTCGGTCGCGAGGCAGAAGATGGCCATCACTTCCGAGGCGACGGTGATGTCGAAACCGTCCTCGCGCGGGAAGCCGTTGGCGATGCCGCCGAGGCTGCTGGTGACCTGACGCAACGCCCGGTCGTTCATGTCGACAGCGCGGCGCCAGGCGACGCGGCGGCCGTCGAGACCGAGGTCGTTACCCCAGTAGATGTGGTTGTCGATCATCGCCGCCAGCAGATTGTTGGCAGCGCCGATGGCATGGAAGTCACCGGTGAAATGGAGATTGATATCTTCCATCGGCACGACCTGGGCATAACCGCCGCCGGCCGCGCCGCCCTTCACGCCGAAGCAGGGGCCGAGGCTGGGTTCGCGCAGGCAGATCGCCGCCTTCTTGCCGATCCGGTTCAGGCCATCGCCAAGCCCGACCGTGGTGGTGGTCTTGCCCTCGCCGGCCGGCGTCGGGCTGATCGCGGTGACCAGGATCAGCCGGCCGTCGGGCCGGCCATGCAGGTCATCGAAGGCGTCGAGATCGACCTTGGCCTTGGTCGGGCCGTAGCGGAACAGCGCCGGCGGCGGAATGTCCAGTTTGGCGGCGATGTCCTCGATCGGGCGGACCGCCGCCCGGCGCGCTATATCGATGTCGGCATCCGCCATACTGTTCCCCCGGCCCGCGAATCTTTCGTGCGCCAACCTGTCACATTCCGGCAGTCAATGCCACGGGTGCACCGCCCGTAATGGCAGAAAACGGGTCTCCCGGCAGGTTTTCAGCAGGGCGCGCCCGGCAGCCAGCGGTCAGCGCTTCTCGACACCGCACCAGTCGGCCACGAACAGGGCGATGGCCTGGGTGTTGCGGCGCACGGAATCGAGGTTCACGCGCTCATCGAAACCATGGATCGATTCCGATTTCGGCCCGTAGACCAGGCCCGGGATACCGGCATAGAGGCCGAAGAAGCGGGCATCGGTCGTCGCGGTGGAGGCGATTTCCTGCAGGTCATCGCCATAGGCCTGGCGATGTGCCGCCGACAGCGCCGACGTGGCCGCATCGTCGCCCGACAGCACATAGCCTTCGGCGAGAAAGCCGTTGTAGGTGATCTGCGGCGGGGCATTGCGCAGAAAGGCATCCTGGCTTGCCGCATCGCGCAGGCAGGCCTCGATCTCCGCCTTGCGGCTGTCGAGATCGTCGCCGGGATAGACGGCCACCCGCACGTCGAACACGCACCAGGACGGCACCGACGACGCCCAGTCACCGCCCGCGATCTTGCCGACGTTGAGATGGATCGGATGATGATGGTCGGCGTAATGCGGATGGTCGGTCTTTTCCGCATTCCATCGCGTTTCCAGGCCCTTCAGCCCCTGAATGAGGGTGAAAGCGGCATCGATGGCATTCGACCCGGTATCGGCATAGGCGACATGGGTCGGGATGCCCTGCACCTTGACCTGGAACCAGATGACACCGATCTGCGCGCGCAGCAGGTTGTCGCCCATCGGCTCCGGAATCACCGCTGCATCGGCACGGTAGCCGCGGGCGAGACACGCCAGCGCACCGTTGCCGGTGCATTCCTCCTCGACGACGGACTGGATGAAGACGTCGGCCGCCGGCTGTAGTCCAACATCGGCTAGCGCCTTCAGCGCATAAAGACAGCTGGCCAGACCGGCCTTCATATCGCCGGAACCACGGCCATACATCCAGTCGCCATCGACGCGGGCATCGAACGGCGGCGACGTCCACATCTCATGCGGCCCCTCGGGCACCACGTCGATATGCCCGTTCAAAATGACAGAGCGCCCCTTTGGGGACGCGGCGCGATGGGCGCCCACGACGTTGAAGGCGTTGTCATAGCTGACAGCCACCGGCGAGAAACCCGGCAGATGCTTGATATCGTCGACATCGATCTGCCAGCGATCGACGGTCAGGCCCTGGTCACGGAAGGCACCGGCCATGAAGTCCTGCGCCGTATGCTCCTGGCCGCGCAGCGAGGGGAAGCGCACCATTTCCTGGGTGAAGGCGATCTGTTCGTCGAAACGGGTATCGACCGCCTGCATGATATCGGTGGCAACGGCACTGTCGGACATGGGCGTACTCCTTGATCGCCGCAGGCGCGCGGCGCACCGGCGACTTTAGGCAGCGCCGGCAGCCGGCTCAATGCCGAAGCAGGAGGTGTGCAGATTTTGTGGCGTCAGCGGCAATAGCCCGCCGTCAGTGCCGGTCAGGCGACAGGCTCGGCCTCGCGCCGCGTCATCACGTCGACGACGGACTGCAGATCGACGTTGCCGATCGGCTTGCCGCTGTCGTCGACGATGTTGCAGCAGTGGTTGTCGCTGGCCGCAAGCGGGCCAAGCGCCTGTTCCAGCACGGTGTCCGCCGCCATCGACGGGGTACCGCCGTTCATGACCTTACGGTCCATGATCGACTGCACGCGGACGACGCGCCCGCGATTGATGTCGCGCACGAAGTCCTCGACATAATCGTCGGCCGGGTTCAGCACGATGTGCTGGGCGTCATCCTGCTGCACTAGCACGCCATCGCGCAAGATGGCGATGTCGTCGCCCAGCTTCAACGCTTCGTCGAGGTCATGGGTGATGAAAACGATTGTCTTCTTCAGTTCCGATTGCAGTTCCAGCAGCATGTTCTGCATATCGGTACGGATCAGCGGGTCGAGCGCGCTGAACGCTTCATCCATCAGCAGAATGTCGGCATCGGTGGCAAGCGCTCGGGCAAGGCCGACACGCTGCTGCATGCCACCGGACAATTGTGCCGGGAAATGATCCTCGAAACCGGACAACCCAACGCGGTCGATCCAGTAACTCGCCCGCTTCTTTACCTCGTCGGCCGCTACGCCCTGGATACCCAGGCCGTACGACACATTGTCAAGGACACTGCGATGCGGCAGCAGGGCGAAGCGCTGGAACACCATGGAGATTTCCTGGCGCCGGAAGTCGCGCAGCTCGTTCTCACCGAGTTGCAGGATATCGCGGCCGGACACCTCGAGCTGACCGGCGGTCGGTTCGATAATCCGATTGAAGTGACGGATCAGGGTCGACTTGCCGGAGCCGGACAGGCCCATGATCACGAAGATGCTCTGATTGCGGATACTGAGATTGATATCGCTCAGACCGAGAACATGGCCGTGGCTCTCCAGCAGCTCATCCTTGCCCATGCCGCCGCGAACAGCGTCGACATGAGCCTCGGGCTGGGATCCGAAGATCTTGTAGAGGTTGCGGACGGATATCTTGATGTCATCAGTCATGGGCTACCTGCCGAAAGTTCTGCAACCGCTTGCCGTAGGCTTGGGTGACGCGGTCAAAGATGATCGCCAGCGCGACGATGGCGAGGCCGTTGAACAGGCCAAGGGCGAAATACTGGTTGGTGACGGCCTTCAGAACCGGCTGGCCGAGACCTTTGACGCCGATCATCGAGGCAATCACGACCATGGCCAGGGCCATCATGATGGTCTGGTTGATGCCCGCCATGATGTTCGGCAACGCCAATGGAATCTGCACGCCGAACAAGCGCTGCCAATAGCTGGCGCCGAACGAGTCGGCGGCTTCCAGCACCTCGCGGTCGACCAGGCGAATACCGAGATTGGTGAGCCGGATCATCGGCGGAATGGCGTAGATCACCACCGCAATGAGGCCGGGCACCTTGCCGATGCCCAGCAGCATCACCACCGGGATGAGATAGACGAAACTCGGCATGGTCTGCATCACGTCGAGGATCGGCGTGATGATCTGCTGCGCCCTGTCGTAGCGCGCCATGAGGATGCCGAGCGGCAGGCCGATGACCAGCGAGAGCAATGTGCAGACGAAGATCATCGCCATGGTCGACATGGTGTCTTCCCACATGCCGAAATAGCCGATGGCGAGAAACGCCAGCACAACGCCCACCACAACCTTCCAGTTGCGGCTGGCGAGATAGGCCAGCGCGGCGACAGCGACAATGACGAGCCACCAGGGCGAGCCGATAAACAGGTCTTCGAACCAGACCAGGAAGGTCAGCAACGGATCGAAAAAGCCCTCGATGCTTTCACCGTAGGCCCGCGAGAAGTCACGATAGCCGACGTCGACCGCTTTCTTGATCGAGCGCAGCGACTCCTTGCTCATCTCCGGAAATTCGAACAACCAACTGCTATCGGCCATGGCGGCAGCTCATGCGTTCTAAAGTCATCAATGAGTGTATTTCAGTGGACGGTGCAGAAAGAGCGAAGGCCCGGCTGCGGTACGCAGCCGGGCCCCGTTCGATCACAGTGCGCCCTTCACCTTCTCGGCGACGTCGGCGGGGACCCAATCGGTCCAGATTTCAGGATGCTTCTTGAGGAATTCCTCAGCGCCATCCTCACCACCGGCCTGTTCGGAGTCCATGTAGGCCAGCAGGCTGTTCACCACCGAGTTCGGCCACGCACGCTTCGACACGTAGCTGAACGCGTCGGGTGACTTTTTGGCGAAGTCGGCCGACGTGATGGTCTGAACGACAGACCTGGTCCAGTCGTTCTTCTTCGGGTCGGTGCAATCGGCCTGGCCGGTGCAGCGGTCCCATTCATCGGCGCTGTGGCCAACGCCCATGTCGAGGCGGACCATCTCGTACTTCCCGAGAATGGCGGTCGGCGCCCAGTAGTAGCCGAGCCAGCCCTGCTTGCGTTCGTAAGCCTTGGCGATCGAACCATCGAGGCCGGCCGCGGAACCGGTGTCGACCAGATCGAACCCGGCGTCTTCCATGCCGTACGCACGATAAAGGTTGTCGGTGATGATCTGGCAGTTCCAGCCGGAGGGGCAATTGTGGATCGCGCCACGCGACTTGTCTTCCGGGTTCGGGAACAGATCCGGCCGCTTCATCACGGCTTCTACCGTCGTCAGTTCCGGGTTCGCATCAACCATGTACTTCGGAATCCACCAGCCTTCCTGACCGCCGTCGCTGAGGATCTCACTGGCCTTGGCCAGACGGCCCTCGTCGACCGCCTTGTTGATGACCTGGCGTACCGAATTCATCCAGATTTCCGGCGCGATGTCAGGTTCGGCCTTTTCCGTCATCGAGGTGGTGGTCGGCATCGTGTCGCCCGGCACCAGTTCGACTTCGCAGCCGTAACCTTTTTCGAGGATAAACTTGTCGACATAGGCGGCCAGTTCAGCCGACGCCCAGTTCATGTCGGCAATGGTGACGCGCCCGCACTCGGCCGAAGCCGGCGTGCTCATGGTTGCGAGGCCGACGGCGAGACCAGCCGCGGCGATTATGTACTTCATGGGTAAACCCCCTGCTTCAGTGTCATCGTTGCAAGCGCCAATGCATCTGGCGCCACCCTTCTGCTGGATCAATCGGCAGTCGCGTTGACGGGTGGCATGCACGCCGGCAAAGAGCCGGCAGACCGTCAATGGAACGCTCGCGATCCCCCCGAGTAGAAATCAGATTATAGAAGGCGAAATCGAGATTTCAACGCGATGAACCGCCACGGCGGAAAGTAATTGATATCTTCAATATAAATCGAACAAAAAATCATTCTCAGAATAAATAAAAGCCGCAATTTGATATGTATTTTCAGAAAAAATTCCGGCACCCGTTTAAACACGCCAAACGAGTTCGGCTATCATTTGATATTTAGCGATGTTCAGTTTTTGTCTTCTACCGCACAGATCCGAAAAAGCCGCGGTGGCGTGTGCTTGCCGGCCCGGTCATATCGATGCAATGCTCGATTGCAGCAACACACGCAAACATCGCGAGGAACCGGACATGAGCGCGTTGGCGACGGCAACGGATGAAGCCCGGGACGAGGTGACACTGGCGCTGGCACAACAGGCCAGCACGCTCGAATTCGCCGCGCTGCCCGACGACATTGTCGCCATTGCCAAGCAGTGCCTGACCGACTGGTTCGCGGTGACGCTCGCCGGCGCCGCCGAGCCGCTGGTCACGATCCTGCACGAGGAGCTGGCGGCGCCGGACGGCCCGGCCACGCTGGTCGGCCTGAGCGGCCGCGCCGGGCCGCAGGATGCTGCGACGATCAACGGGGCGGCGTCGCACGCGTTGGACTTCGATGACGTCAACCTGATGATGCATGGGCATCCGACGGTACCGATCGTACCGGCGCTGCTGGCCTTGGCCGAAGTGACCGGCGCCACGGGACAGGACGTACTGGCAGCGTTCGTCGCCGGCTACGAAGTCGAATGCCGGATCGGCAGCTTGGTCGACCGCAGCCATTACGACGCCGGCTTCCATGCCACCGCGACGATCGGCAGTTTCGGCGCTGCCGCCGCTGCCGCGCGGCTGCTGGGACTGGACACGGCGCAGACCGCGATGGCGCTCGGCATCGCCGGCACCCAGGCCGCCGGTCTGAAGTCGATGTTCGGTACCATGTGCAAACCGTTGCATGCCGGCAAGGCGGCGGCCAACGGACTGTTGGCGGCGCGGCTGGCCGCGCGCGGCTTCACCAGCCGGTCGGACGTGCTGGAGGCCGAGCAAGGCTTTGCCGATACCCAAGCGACGGCATTCCGGCCGGAGCGCGCATTAGCAACGCCGTCGGGCGGCTATCACCTGCGCAACAACCTGTTCAAGTATCACGCCGCCTGCTACCTGACCCACTCGTCGATCGAGGCGCTGTCGCACCTGCGCACCACACATCAGTTGCGGCCCGATGACGTCGCAACGGCGCGGCTGCGGATCGATGCCGGGCATTTGAAAGTCTGCGGCATCGAGGCGCCGACGACCGGCCTGGAAACCAAGTTCAGCCTGCATCACACCGCCGCATTCGCGCTGGCCGGCATGGATACGGCAGCGCTGGAGACCTACAGCGACGAGAACGCCAATCGGCCGGACCTCATCGCCCTGCGGCAGAAAGTGACACTCGATCCGCAGACAATGCCCGGCACGGCAGCCACAGCCACGATCGTTCTTGATGATGGCCGCGAGATCTCGCAGGACGTCAACGTCGGCGTGCCGGCGGACGATGTATCGGCGCAAAGCGACAAGATCGCCGCGAAGTATCACAGCCTGGCAGACCCTGTGCTCGGCACCGATAAAGCACGGGCGCTTCAGGCCGCGATCAAATCGCTCGACCAGGCGAACGACATCACCGGGGTGATGGCCGCAGCAGCCTTGGCTTAACCGACGGCCCGAACACCGGGCGACGGATCAGTCGATGATCGACTGGTAGGTCAGCACCCGCAGTTCACGGCGCAGCGGATAGGCCGATGACGGCATCAACTGGGTCATCAGCACGACGAACATGTCTTCCGCCGGATCGATCCAGAAACCGGTGCTGGCGGCACCGCCCCAGTGGTATTCGCCGACCGAGCCCATGACCTGTGCCTGCGCCGGATTCAGGGTCACCGCCATGCCGAGGCCATAGCCGATACCATCGGTGCTGGTTTCGCTCCAGATCGGCTGGCCCAGGGCAGCCATGTCATTGCCTTCCGGCAGGTGGTTGCTGGCAATGAACTCGACCGTCTTGCGGCTGAGCAGGCGCACGCCGTCCAGTTCGCCGCCCCGCAACAGCATCTGGCAGAAGCGCGCGTAGTCGGCCATGGTGCCGGTCAAGCCGCCACCGCCGGAAAACACACTGGCCGGGCGGGTGTAGGTGCTTTCATCCGGTGCGTCGATCAGTTTCAGGCCGCGGCCGCGGGTGTCGCGGGCGAACGCCTGCGGCGCGTTGACCTGCAGCTTGCTGCCGTCGACGGGGCTGTAGAGGGCCGCGAAACGGTCGAGCTTGCTGTCGGCCACATGGAACGCGGTGTCGGCCATGCCGAGCGGCTGCAGAATGCGCGACTCGAAGAACTGCTCCAGCGACATGCCGGACCACACTTCGACCAGCCGGCCAAGCACGTCGATGGCAACGGAATAGTTCCACTGTGACCCGGGCTGGCACAGCAGCGGCGCATCGGCCAGCCGCTTCACCACGTCCGCCAGTGAGCCGCTGCCCGGATTGAACTCGATCTTGTGGTCGCGGTAGTAGGCATCGACCGCCGTGGCTTCCATGAAACCGTAGGTCAGGCCGGCCGTGTGGGTGAACAGGTGGCGTACGGTGATCGGCGCCTCCGCCGGCACGGTGCGGATCTGTCCCGGCTCACCGCCGGCCCAAACCTGCATATCGTTGAATTCCGGCAGATAGCTGGCAATCGGGTCGTCGAGCTGGAAACAGCCTTCCTCGTACAGCATCATCGCCGCGACGGCCGTGATCGGCTTGGTCATCGAATAGATGCGGAAAATCGTGTCGTCCTGCAGCGGCTTGCCCGCTTCGACATCCATCTCGCCGGCACATTCGGAAAAGGCGACCTGGCCGCGACGATGAACCAGCACGCTCAACCCGGCCAGCCGTTCACCTGAAACCTGCTGCGCCATCCAGCGCGACACACGCTGCAGACGCTCTGACGACAATCCTACCGTTTCCGGCTGCACGACCTGAAACATCTTCCCCTCTCCGGCAAGGCAATAGGTTGATGGCGCATAGAAAAGGCGGGCCGGGTCGCCCACCGGCATCAATCGTGCGGCAAGCGCCGGCGACTGTCCAGATACTCATCCGGATAAGCGGCAGGCGTGTAGCGCACCCGGGCCCGCACTGGTGCGTTCGCTCTGGCCGAGGCGATGGATTCGTCCGAAGATGACGGCATGGATATCCGCAACAGCCGACAGAACATCCTGCCCGCAGGCGAAGTCGCCGCCTTGTGCCGGCGATCCGACGCCCGCGGCCTACGGCAGTTCGCTCTGCATACCGGCGCACTGCTGCTGGCCGCCTGGGTCGTGCAAATGACGGTTGGGAGCTGGTGGCTGCTGCCGGCCATGCTGGTGCAGGGCCTGATCCAGGTCGGCCTGTTCGCTACGCTGCACGAGACGGTGCACCGCACCGCCTTTCGCAGCCGCCGGCTGAACGATCTGGTGGCGGTCCTGACCGGGCTGATCCTGATGCTGCCCGCGACCTATTACCGCCGGTTCCATTTCGCCCATCACCGCCACACGCAGGACCCGGGCCGCGACCCGGAAATGGCCGTGGCGAAGCCGACGACGCTGTCGGGCTACGTCATGTATCTGACGGCTTACGTCTACTGGCGCGAGCGCATTCGCGAGCTGCTTCAGCATGCGCGCGGCCGGGTCGACGCTCCGTTCATCCCCAAAGGCGAGCGCAAACAGGTGGTGCGCGAAGCGCGATGGCATCTCGCCGTTTATGCGGGCGCCGCTGCGTTGGTGCTGTTCGGCGTGAGCGATGTGCCGCTCTACAACTGGCTGCTGCCGGCGCTACTGGGCCAGCCGTTCCTGCGCGCCTATCTGCTGGCGGAACACACGGGCTGTGCCGAGAACAACGACATGCTCGCCAATACGCGCACGACACGGTCTGTCGGACCGGTGCGCTGGCTGATGTGGAACATGCCGTTCCACACCGAGCATCATGTCTTTCCGGCGGTGCCGTTCCACGCCCTGCCGGCGCTGCATCGACTGATGCGTGCGCATCTGGTCGACCCCAGCCCCGGCTACACCGACTTCCATCGTCGTTACCGCAAGGCGATACGCGACGGCCGGGGCGACGACTTCGTCCATCCGACAGCGGATAACGCGACCTGACCGACGGCGCCTGGCGCGGCGCATGACGGCGCGGGATCGTCGCTGTAAGCTCGCCGCGACAAGAAACGAACGGATGGAAACGCGAGGCGATACGGCAAAGATGAGTGGAGACGACACAACGCCGGCGAGCGGCGACGAGCAATCAGGCGACGGCGGTCGACGGGTCTATGGCGTCGACGACGCCGAACTGGCGCGCTGGCCGCTGGTGTTCCGGGAGGACTTGTTCAAAGGCAAAACGGTGCTGGTATCGGGCGCCGGGAGCGGACTGGGCAAGGCCACGGCGTACACCTTCGCCCGGCTGGGCGCCAATCTGGTGATCTGTGGCCGCACGCCGGAAAAACTCGAAGCTGCAAAGGAGTGGATCGAGTCATTCGGTGTGAGCTGCGACGTGCATGCGATGACGATCCGAGACCCGGATGCGGTGCTGAAACTGATCGACCAGACGTTCGAGCGGCACGGCAACCTCGACGTTATGGTGAACAACGCCGGCGGTCAGTTCCCGCAGCCGTCGCTCGACTATTCCGTCAAGGGCTGGAACGCGGTCATCGACACCAACCTGAACGGCACCTGGTACATGATGCAGACGGCGGCGCGCAAATGGCGCGACACCGGCCAGCACGGCAACATCGTCAACATCGTCGCCACCTTCTGGCGCGGCGTGTTCGATATGGCGCACACCAACGCGGCGCGCGCCGGCGTCACCTACATGTCGAAGACCGTGGCCGTGGAATGGGCGCCACTGAAGATCCGCGTGAACTGCGTCGCGCCGGGTTGCGTCGAGACCGAAGGCTTCAACGTCTATCCGCCGGAGTCCGCCGCGCGCTACGAAATCTCGAATCCGATGATGCGCGCCGGCGACGCCATGGACGTGGCGGAAGCGACGGTCTATCTGGCCGCGCCATCGGGCAAGTTCATTACCGGCGAACTGCTGACGGTCGATGGCGGCATGCAGATGTGGGGCGGTATCTGGGCCTACGAAAAACCGGAATGGACCAACGTCGACTGACCGCAAGCAGGGTGTGTCGGCGATGTTCGGCCGAAAACGGCGCTAGTCCACGCCCTCGACAACGAGCAGGTTGCCGCGCGAGGCGCCCTTGCGGATGTCCTTCGGCCCGGCGTAGTCGTCGGAATTGTACCAGGCCAGCGCCTGGTCGTAGCTCGGGAACTTCAGGATCACGGTGCGGCCGAGTGGTGCTGCGCCTTCCAGCCCCTCGCACTTGCCGCCCCGGGCCAGAAACTCGCCGCCGAACTTGGCGACCGTTGCCGGCACCTGGGCCCGGTAGGTTTCATAGGTCTCGGGGTCGGTCACTTCGACCTGGGCGATAACGTAACCTGCTGCCATGACGCTGCTCCTGTGCTGCCGCGCCAGCCATCAAGGCAGGCGCGACAACATAGTAACAGCATCCGCGACGAAACACCGTCTCGCAGCGGCAGGTGTTTGGCGTCAGGCCGCAGCCGACTCCTCGCGCCCGGCAACGCCGGTGGCGATCAGCCGGGTGATCAAGGTTTCCACATCGCCCGATTCCAGATCCGGCCACTGCGACGAGAAGTGACGCACCAGGTCCTTGCGGAACTGCCAGCGGGCCTCGACCTCTGTCGGCGCTTCGATGCTGCGCGCCAACCGCACGGACAGATAAGCGAGATCGCGCATCTCCTCGCCCAGACCGGCCTGTTCGCATAAGGGTGCCAGGCCGAGCTCGTTCTCATCATGGATCAGCGCCCAGGCATTCTCCGGGAAGATATGCGCCCGCCGCGCCAGGGCGGCTGTGAAGAAAACGAAGTCGCCTTCGCAGACCGCCCGCATGATCAGCGAGTCGGTCAGACGGTCACGGATAAACAGGTGCTCGATGAGATCGAACACTTCCGTGGGGTCCATCTCGGTCGGCCACAACTCGAAGGTAACGCGCTCGCGCGACTGCAGGATCGTCGCCTCGGCGATGTCGGGCGCGATCTGTTGCTCCAGCGCCAGGCGCAACCGCAGGTGCTCGCTGACGATGGTGACCAGCCGCTCGCTGATGCGCGACGGTAAGGCCGGCCGGTCGACCACGGCTTCCATGACCATTTCCTCGCCGGAGAAGAAGTCGATGACCTTGCCATAGCCTTCCTCCGACACCTCGGCGCCCGGGTTGCGCAGCACCGTGGTCGCGACGTCCGGATTGCCGGTCTCGATCAACGATTCCGACACCTCTTCCGACACCGCCGGACGGCCGGCAATGGCGACCTGATGGGTCGCCGGACGCGACCGCACGATTTCGATCAGATCCTGGTCCGTGAAAACCATCGATGACGAGAGCATTGGCACCGCGACCTCGGCAACATCGTTGGCGATGGTCATCGCCACATCGCGCGGGACCCGCGGATTCGCCTTCAGCGAGTCGGATACGGCCTGACGCACACGCACGTCGATGTCCTGCAACATGCGCTTGAAGATGTCTTCGGCCAGGGCCCGTTCCGCCGGCCGCAATTCACCGTCATAAACAGCGCCGACTTTCGCGGCCAGCGCGGCCCGCGCCACCGGCGAGCGCTCGTTCAACAGGCCTTCTACATCGGCTTGAGATAGCTTCGACATTCTGTCCTCCGCCTATTTGTCTTCGGCACCAAAGCCGAGTTGCGCCAGATACGCATCGAGTGCGCTGACCATCATTTCCTGGCAGGAGCGGCCGTAGTAGACACCGGCAAGTTTCAAGCGCCGATGCCGCGGTGCGTCGAGCCGGACGGTCATCGCCTTGCGACGCCCGACGGCAACCGCCGGCACCGAAGCCGACGATGATGTCGAGTTCGTCGTTTCACCCGTAGCCGGCGTGACCGCGGGCTTCGCCGGCGCAACGGCTTCAGGTTCGGACGACACGTCGTCCGTCGCGGCCGTCGGCACCACCGCTGGCGTTTCGATCACCTCGTCAGCCGGAACCTTGTCGGCGTCGAACGCCTCCGCTTCATGACGCGGCGCGATGTCCGCGTCATCTGCGACGGCCGTCGGCAGCACATCGTCCGCGGATGCCACCGACTCCTCGCCATCCACCGACAGTGATTCCCGCGGCGTGTCATTGATGGCTTCGTCGGCGATATCGACATACTCGACGTCGATGGCGTCGTGATCGATCGCATCGTCGGCGTCATGCGCCAGATGCGCGTCGTCGGCGCCCGTTTCATCGACCGGCGGCATCCCGGCAACAGCCGGGCTGTCATCGACCTCGGGCGACGGCGCAGCCGCTGGTGCGGCATCGGCCGGTCTCATCATGTCATCGATCTCACCGGCCGGCGGCGGCGTCGAGCGCCGGCCGAAGCCGCCGCGCTGGCGCAGAGGCTGCGCCTCGCTGTCGGCACGGCTGTTGTCGTCTAACGACGCCGTCGCTGGATCCGCCGTTTCGGGCGCTGCCGGATCGAGTACCGACAACTCGGCCTCCACCTCCGGCGCCGACCGGCCCCAGCCGGGCGGCAACAGTTCCGCCCGCAATTGTTCCCAGGTCGCGAAGGACAGCGGCTTGTCGCTGCGCCAGACCGGCGTTTCCGTCTGTTGCGGCTCTGCCTGTTGCGGCGCGGTTTCCGTGGCACGAGCCACGGCCGCACCTCCACCGCCTACGGCACGCCGCAGTTCATCATCGTTGGCCATCGTCATCTCCATCGACTCGTGCACCGGACGCGACGCGCGCACCATCATTCCAGCGTGAAGCGAAGCAAACTGGCTTTTCTTCATGTTGCTCGACCTCACCCCTGTTTATCCGTCAATCCCGGCGCGGCGGCCGAATGTCGGCCGTATCGCCACGCCATAGCCACCGCCGGCGGCCTGCATCGGCCCGTGGTCGGCTCCGGGCGATCCGCCGCCGGACAGACCGCCCGTCCCGCCGCCACGACCAAGCAACTGGTCGGTGACACTCATCGGCGCGCGGATACGGGCCAGCCGCTCGTGCACGTAAGTCCAGAGCGCCCTGATTTCCTTGGCCGAGTCGCCTTCCGGCGCGATGTCCATCACGGTACGCCCGTCGACCATGCTGCCCGCGAAGTCGACGCGGTGATGGATCGTCACCGGCGCAACGGTGCCATGCTGCGACAGGGCCACGGCGGCCTCGGCGGTGATCCGGGCGCGGCGGGTGGCACTGTTGACGGCAAAGATCATCGGCCGGCCCCAGCGCTCGACGATGTCGACAGTGGCGCCGACGGCCCGCAGATCGTGCGGGCTGGGCCGGCACGGCACGACGACGAGATCGGCTACCCGCACGATCTCGGAAATGGCCGCCGTCGCCGATGGCGGCGTATCAATCATCACCATGCGATGACCTTCATCGCGCAGGCGGATCAGATCAGCATCTATTTCATCGACGCTCGACTGCACCACGGTCGGCAGAGGGTCGGCACGCTGGCGGCCCCATTCGAGCGCACTACCCTGCGGGTCGGTGTCGATGAGGGCGATCGGGCCATGACCCGTACGGCCGGCCTCAACCGCGAGGTGACCGGTGAGTGTCGTTTTGCCCGAGCCGCCCTTTCGGGAAGCAAAGACGATCACTTGCATAATCAGCACTCCTTTCGATAGCCCCGCTGCCATTTCCCACGGCATTTACTTGCCGATCTGGGCCTTAGGTCGGTGGCTTTGCGTCCCGCCGTTTCCGACGGTTTGCCATTTTCGAGGGTGCGACCCGCTTACATGACGTCTGCCAAAGCTTTACGCGCTAGAGCGGCGGTCGTTACGGGCTTCTATCCCTCGGCCAACGTCGCTTTCCTGAATGTGTGCCGGTGCGTCTTCATCCGCCCTCTCCGCCATCGCCCGGCAATGGACCGGAAGCAATGGCGCAACGCCAGCACACGATCAGTGACGTCAGCGCATCATCAGAGTGCCAGCGAGGGGTGAATCGCGGGTTATTGAAGATCGTTAAGCCGCGTTAGCCATGGTCTCTTTTGCGACGTGTGCCGGCGAGGGAAAAGGCGCAGTTTTCGTGCCGCAACAGGGTCGAAGGAGATCAGGCCGACTGTGACAAATCGGCGTCCGGCAACGCCAATGACTGCAACCCGGTTTCGCCGGCGACGGCATGCAGGCGGGACAGCTCGGCCGCCAGTTGCGGCGACCTGACGCCTTCCTCCCAGTCCGCCAGCGCGCGCGCCCGCGCGACCACGAAGTCGGACCATGGCAGCGGTTCTTCGGCGGTGTAGCCGGCCAGCGCGTCGGCATAGCGCCGTGCTTCATCCCAGTCGCCCGAATTCAATGTCGTCTCGATCGCGGCATAGTAGAATTCCAGATGGCTGTGGCTGACCGCACCGGCGGCCAACACGCCTTCGCCTTCCGCCAGGGCACGCCGGCGTTCGTCATCGTCATGACCGCCGCCGACCAGCGCGAACACGCCGAGCGCACTCGCGCCCGCGAACTCCATGCCCGTTTCGCGGCTGACTGCGCAGGCCTCTTCGGCCGCCGCGACGGCCGCCGCATTGTTGTTCTGGTGCCATTCACCGATGGCCAGGTAGGCCAGCAATTCACCCTCGAAGCGTCGCGATCCGATACGCCGGGCGATGTCGATACCGAGATGCGCGGCACGACACAGTTGCGCCCAATCGCCCACGCACAGAAACAGGAATGCAGCGACATCGTTGATCAGCAGCAGTGCCCGGAGGTTACCGACGCGCTGGGCGATATCCAGGCTGGCGCGGTAGTGCTCCGTCGCGGCGGCGAAATCGAGCATCAAGGCGTTGATCAATGCCAGCATCGGCCGGTTGCCGATTTCGACCCGGACGAAGTTGTTGGCCTGGGCAATGGCCACACAGCGTTCGAAATAGGACCGCGCGGTTTGCATCGCGCCTTTCAGATAATAGGCGTCGGCCAGGCCGCTGAGGGCGCGCGCCTCGCTCAGCGGTGCGCCCGTCCGCCGCGCCAGGTCGAGCGCACGGCTGTGCGCTTCCATGCAGGGATCGAGACGGCCTTGCGGGAAATAGACGTTGCCGCGCAGCACATTCACCTGGGCCAGCTTGTCGGCATCAACATCCGGCCGCAGCGATTCCTCGGCATGGTCGAGCGCGGCGATGGCATCGCCATAGCGGTCGCTCAAGCGGTAGCCTTTGGCCATGCCGATCCACGACCGTGCCTTGTCGCGTTCGCTGGCGGCGTCGTCGAGCGCCGCACGGAAGGCCGAAATCGACGTTTCGATCTTGCCGAGATCGCGCAACAGATTGCCGCGCATCATCTGCAACTGGAAGCGCTGGCCGGTGTCATCGGCGAGAGCGGCGCCGCGTTCCGCACAGGCGACAGCACGCTCGACCCGGCGGCGCTGAGCCAGATCCGTCGTCGCCTCCAGATAGGCCGTGGCGGCAGCCGGATCCTCGGCCCGTTCGAGATGCTCCGCCTGCACCGACTTGTCACTGTCGGCGAAGCAGTCTGCCGCGCGGCGATGCAACTGGCGGCGTTGTGAGCGCACCAGAGAGGCATAAACGGCATCGCGCACAAGCGCGTGCGAGAACAGGAACCCCTCGCCCTCGGTGCGTATGAACGCATGGGTCATCAGGTTTTCCGGATCGTAGGTCGCATCGTCCAGCAGATAGCGCAGTGCCGTCATTGTGAAACGCTGGCCCATGACCGACGCCGCCTGCAAGCCGCGCCGGTCACGCGGCGGCAGTGCATCCATGCGCGACAACACGATGCTGTTCACGGTGCCCGGAACGTCATCGCCGGCCTGGCTGTCAGACAGCAACAGTTGTTCCAGGAACAACGGGTTGCCGGCGGCGCGTTCGATCGCGCCATCGACCCCGGATGCATTGACGCCGGCGACGGAAACCGCAAAGGCGTGCGCGTCCTCCGGCCGCAGCGGCCCGAGGTCCATGGTCATCAGCGGCGGCTGACCGGCGGCATCGCGCCAGGCGCGGTTCAACGGATCGTCTTCCGCGCGGGTGGTCAGCACCAGGATGACCGGCGAGTCGATCGAAACCGCGGCCAGCGTCGCCAGCTGTTCCAAAGTCCGATCGTTGGCCCAGTGGACATCCTCAAACGCCATCATCAACGGCGTCTGCCGGGCCGCATACCGGGTCACATGGCCGATGACCTCCCGCAAGCCGCGCAGGCGTTCGCTATGCTCCATCGCATCGAATATGCCCTTCAGATCGGCCGGCTGGGCCAGGTCGGTCAGCGCATACAGGAAGGTGCGGTTCTGGTTGGTGACGATGCCGTCGGCCACGAGTTTGGCAGCCGCCGACCGCAGTGTTTCATCATCGGCATCGACGCCAGCCACGAGCGCGCGCATCACGGCGCGCACCGCTTGCTGACCACCCATGGAGCCGAAATCGAGGATCAGGCCGGTCGAGCAACTGAAGCCGGACTGCCGCCCGCGTTCGACCATTTCCCCGACCAGGCGGGTCTTGCCGATCCCGGCCTCGCCGCGCACGACGATGGTCATGCCCTCGCCGTTCTCGGTGCAGGCGTCCATGATGCGCTCGAACTGGCGCGCCTCGGCCCGCCGACCGACAAATGGACTGGGCAGGCCGGTGCCGTCGCCGGCAGCGAGATCGCGCACCAGCCAGGCGCGCACGGTCTGGCTCAGGCCGCGAATGGCGAGGTCGCCGAGACTGTCGCCAACCAGCTTACTCGACAGCGCCAGTTGCACATCTTCCGACACCAGCGTCTGCCCCGAGGCCGCCAACTCGGTCAACCGGGCGGCCAGGTTAACTGCCTCGCCCGTGAGGGCCCCGCCGATGCCGGACAGCACCTGGCCACTGGCGATGCCGACGTGGACCTCGAGTGGCCGGCCGAGGCTTTCACTCAAGTCCGGCATCGCTTCGTGAATCGCCAGGGCAGCCCGAACCGCACGCTCGGGGTCGTTGCTGTGAGCCACAGGAATGCCGAACACAGCCAGCACGCCATCGCCGATCAGTTTGTCGATGCGCCCGCCGAAACGACTGACAATGTGCTGCAGCCGATCGAAGTAGGCGGCCAGAATGGCCTGCACCTCTTCCGGGTCGAGATGCACGGTCATCTGCGTGTAGCCCGACAAGTCGGCAAACAGGATGCTGGCCTGGCGCAATTGCGGCGACGCTTCCACGTCCGCGGTCGCCGGCGGTTCCGGTGGTGCAGCCGGTGCCCCATCGGCATCGGCCACCGACGCCGACAGCATGGCCGGCGCCGGTATGTCGTCCGGTGCCTCTTCAGGCACATCCACCGGTTGCTGCCGGGCCGACAGCACCTGCTGATAGAGCTGCGTCGTCTCCGGCTCCGGCGCTACTGCCAGTTCGCGCCGCAACAGATCGCGCAGGGCGCGGTACTGCTTCAGGGCCAGTGCTGGTCGGTTCTGCCGCATGAACAGGCGCATCAGCGCGCGGTGCGCCGACTCGCGCAACGGATCGAGCGTGAGCAGCCGCGTCAGCGTGCGCGTACCGCGATCGTAATCGCCGCTGGAGAGATCATGTTCAGCCAGCGTCGTCATCGCGCGCAGGGCCAACTCGCGTAGGCGATGACGCTCGGCAGTCAGCCAGGCCTCGAATTCCGGCGCATCGAAGTGCAGCCCTTCCAGCAAGTCGCCCCGGTAGAGATCAATCGCCTGTTCCAACGCGGCCGGATCCTCGCCGACGGCGGCACGCAGGAACGATGGCACGTCGACATCGATGCTACCGGCCGCCAGGGAAACGGCTTCGGTATCCGCGACGATGGCATCGCTACAGGCGTCCGGCAGTGCCCGGCGAATACCGGTCAGCGCCTGACGCAGACTGGTCCGCGCCTGGGTCACACCGCTTTCGCCCCAAAGCAGGCTGGCAACCTTGTCACGGCGTTGCGGCCGGCCCTGATGCATTGCGAGGTAAGCCAAAAGCGCGCGCGCCTTGCGGGCGGATACCGCCAGCAGACGGTCGCCATGGCTTAGCTCAAAGCCACCGAACAGGTCGAGACGCAGTCGCTCCATTTCAACCTCATTGCCGCCTGCCGCCCTACGATAGGTATGAACGGCCCGGCAAAAAAGTAACGGCCAATCCGTTTCACGGGATTTTCACACCCCGCCGTACACCGCATTCACGCCGTCCCGTTAGGTAGTTGTCAAAGCAAAAGGCGCTGCGGCGCCCGTCCGTCCAACAACTCCCAAGGAGACCACTATGTGCCAGCTGCATCTGCAACAGGCGTCCACCGACCTCTTTGCCGACCGGATGATGGACGTATTGAACCATGGCGCGCTGGCGCTGATGACGTCGATCGGTCATCGCACAGGCCTGTTCGACACGCTATCCGAGTCCGGCCCCTCGACCGTCGAGGACCTGGCCGCCACCGCGAAACTGAACGCCCGTTATGTCCGCGAATGGCTCGGCGCCATGGTCACCGGCGGCTTCATCAGCTACGTGCCGGACACCGAACAGTACTTCCTCCCGGCAGAGCACGCTTCGACCCTGACCCGCAACGCCGCGCCGGACAACATGGCAGCCTTTACCCAGTATATCGGTCTTCTGGGCAGCGTTGAGGACAAGATCGTCGACTGCTTCCACAACGGCGGCGGTGTGCCCTATGCCGATTACCCCCGGTTCCAGGACGTAATGGCCGAGGACAGCGGGCAGACGGTGCTGCCGGCGCTGACCGACAGCATTCTGCCGATGGTGCCGGGCCTTATCGCCGCGCTCGAGGACGGCATCGACGTACTCGACGTCGGTTGTGGCTCCGGCAAGGCGCTGAACCTGATGGCCGCGGCCTTTCCGAGAAGCCGTTTCACCGGCTATGACATCTCCGACAAGGCTCTTGCCCGCGGCAGGGCGGAAGCGGCGACCGCCGGCGTGCGTAACCTGACGTTCGAAGTACAGGATGTCAGCCAGCTGGACGGATCGCGGCAGTTCGACCTGATCACGGCATTCGATGCCATTCACGACCAGCGCGACCCGGCCGCGGTACTCGGCGGCATCCGCGCCGCCCTGCGAACGGATGGCACCTTTCTGATGCAGGACATTGCCGGTTCATCGGACGTTCACAAGAATCTCGACCATCCGATCGGACCATTTCTCTACACCATCTCCTGCATGCACTGCATGACCGTGTCGCTGGCCGAGGGTGGTGCCGGGCTGGGCGCCATGTGGGGGGAGGAACTGGCGCTGGAGATGCTGCGCGAAGCCGGCTTTACCAGCGTGCAGGTGCAGCAGCTGCCGCATGACATCCAGAACAGCTATTACGTCGCGACCTTGTGCTGAGGGCCGCGCCGGAGCGCTCGGCCGCCCTGGTGGCATGTGGCGGGGCGCGACACGGCAGTGGCCATCGGCTTCAGCTCGCGCCGTCCCGCTGCGGCTCCATCGCCACGCCGGCAGCGATCATTTCGTCGATGTCCGATCCGGTGTGACCCAGACCGGCCAGCACATCGCGCGTATGTTCACCCGGCAGCGGCGGCGGCCGCAGTGCGGCAGAATCATCGCCAGGCAAACGGAAGCCCGGGCCGGGCACCTGATGACCGTCGATCACGCCGGACCGTGCATCGACGTCACGCAACAGGCCACGTACCGCGACCTGCTCGTGCTGCAAAACATCGGCAACGGTACGGATCTTGGCCGCCGGCACGGCGGCAGTGGCAAGGCGCTGCTCCCAGACCTCGGCCGATGCCGTTACGAAACAGTGCTTCAGCGCGGCCTGTACGTCGGCGACATAGCCTTCATCCTGGCCCCATCGGGCGGCGCGCGGGTCTTCGATCAACTGTGCGAGATCGAGCGCGTCGGTCAATGCGCGAGCCTGGACCGGTGTGTTTGCCGCCACCGACAGGATGCCGTCGGCCGTGTCGAACAGACCGGAGAACGGACTACCGCTGGCGGCACGGTTGCCGCGGCGCGCGACCACCTCCTGCCCCAGTAGCGGCGCCGCCATCAGCGGCCCCATGGTGATCAATGCGGCGTCGAGCATGGCGACATCGATGTATTTTCCGGTGCCGGTCCGGTTGCGCTCAAACAGGGCGCCGGCGACCGCGAAGGCGGCGAGCAGGCCGACGTTGTAGTCGATCAACGGGAAGCCGACGCGCCAGGGCTCGCCATCATCCGTGGCGTTCGCCGTCATCATGCCGGAAATGCCCTGCACGATGTGATCGTAGGCCGGCGCCTCTGCCAACGGTCCGTCCTGGCCGAAGCCCGTGATCGAGCAGTAGATCAGGCGCGGATTGTCTTCTGCGAGATCAGCATGGCCAAGGTCGAGCTGCGCCATGCGGCCGGGACGGAAGTTCTCGATAACGACATCGGCATCACGCGCCAGCTGATGAAACACGGCGCGGCCGCGCTCGTCCTTCAGGTTCAGGCCGATCGACCGCTTCCCGGCGTTCTGCATCAGAAACGCCGGACCCAGGCCCTGTTCGCGCAATTTCTCGTCCGGACCACCGAAACGGATCATGTCACGCGCGCCGGGGTTTTCGACTTTCAGTACATCGGCGCCAAGCAGTGCCAGCTGGTAGCTGCAGAACGGTCCGGCGAGGACATGGCTGACGTCCAACACCTTCACCCCAGCAAAAAACGACATTGCGAATCCTCCTCAAACGCTTGCATTGGCCATAACCGAAGCTAACATTGCGGGCAGGGAGGCCGCACCTGCGGCGGAAAACCGGGGCGGTTTTCGCCCCATAGGGAGGACGTGCGATGAATCTCACGGGGCCGAACGGCCGCGGCGGTATCGCCGCGACGATCTTGGGCGCAGCCGCGCTCATCACCACAGGAATTGCGACTGAGGCCAGTGCCGCCGAACCGAAACGCGGTGGCACGCTGACGATTGCGATCGAAACGGACGTCCGCGGCTTCGATGCGGTGAAGGGCGGCGTGCTGGGCGTGTCCGGCGAGACCGTCATGCGGACTGTACAGGAACCGCTGATCAACTATGCGCCAAACGGCGAGAACTCGCCGCGTCTGGCAACCGAATGGTCGGTCAGCGACGATCAGATCATCTGGACGTTCAAGCTGCGCCAAGATGTGAAGATGCACGACGGCAACGTGTTCACCGCGCATGACGTTGCCCATCACTACAACCGCATTCTCGACCCCGCGAACAAGGCGCGCAGCCGCAGCTTCATTTCGGCGATCAAGGGTGCCAAGGCGGTTGACGACCACACCGTGCAGTTCGAGCTCGCACATCCCTGGCAGGCCTTCCTGCCGTTCATGGGCATTACGTCGATGAGCGGGCCGATACCCTCACAGGCCAACGTCGAGGCGGACAAGCAGAACCGCAACCCGGTCGGCACCGGGCCGTTCGTGTTCGACAACTGGGCCGGCGGCGACCGCATCACGGTGACGCGCAATCCGGACTACTGGAACAAGGACAAGGTCTATCTCGACAAGGTGGTGTTCCGCATCCTGCCGGATACCCAGACGCGCTTCGCCAGCCTGAAGTCGGGTGAAGTCGACCTGATCTGGACCGATCGCGGCAACACCATCATCAGCGCCAAGAAGGATCCGGATCTGCAAACGCACACCACGGATGGCGCCGGCGCCCTGATTACGCTGTTCAACACGCGCGGCGAACACCTGAAGGACCCACGCGTCCGCGCCGCGATCAGCCATGCCTGGAACCAGAATGCGGTTCTGAAGATCACCTGGAAGGATACGGTGCCGTTCGCCAAGCACCCCTATCTCGGGCAATTCGATTGCGGCGACGCGAACTACCGGGACTACGATCCGAAAAAGGCCAAGGAGCTGCTGGCCGACTATGGCAAGCCGGTGAAGCTCACGATGATCCACACCACCACGCCACGCGGGCGTGAGCTCGGCGAAATGATGCAGCAGATGTACAAGCAGGTCGGCGTCGAGCTGGAGCTGCAGCCGGTAGACCAGAACACCCTGGTCAAGCGTGTGTTCACCAAGAATTTCGACATCAGCGGCTGGCGCATTCGCGATGCCGCCGACATCGGGCCGCAGATCTTCGCGCTTCACCATTCCAAGAGCAGCTACAACCTGACCGGCTATGGCTCGGAAGAAGTCGACAAGCTGGCCATGGCGATGCGCACAGCGAAGGACATGGAAAGCCGGCAGAAGCACCTGTGTGAACTGGCCGGTCTGATGAACGAGTCGGGCCACATCCAGTATCGCGGCGGCCGGCGTTATCACGCCTTCAGCCGTCAGCATGTGCGGGACGTCCCGCCGCTGTACAACGGCGTGGTCGACAGCACCAGCATCTGGCTCGACAAATAGGAGCGCGTCACGGACGCTGAACAAACGCCGTTCCGATGCGTTATGTACTGAAGCGGTTACGGCGACTGCTGGTCGTATTGTTCGCCGTCACGCTCTTCACCTTTTTGCTCGTAAACGTCCTGCCCGGCGACGTCGCCTATGACATCGCCGGGCAGGATGCCAGCGAGGCCGAAGTCCAGCAGATCCGTGAGGATCTGGGTCTCGACCGTCCCGTCCTGGTGCGTTACGTCGAGTGGCTCGGCAATGTGTTCATTGGCGAGTGGGGCACGTCTTTTCGCACCGGCGAACCGGTGCTGGAAGCCATCACATCCCGTTTTCCCGTTTCCCTGCAGCTGATGCTGGTGGCGCAGTTCTTTGCCCTCTGCCTGGCGGTGCCGTTGGGCATGTGGAGTGCGTACCGATCCGGCAGCCGGGCAGATCGAGGGATTGCCACGGTCGGTTTCGCCTCGGTATCGATGCCGCCGTTCATGATGGCGATCCTGCTGATCCTGCTGTTCGCCCTCTATTTCGGCATCCTGCCGGCAACCGGCTATGAACCGTTGTCGGAGGGCCTGTGGGCCAATCTGCGGACAATGATCCTGCCGGCGCTCAGTTTCGCGCTGGCCGAATGGACCATCCTGATGCGCACGCTGCGGGCGGAGATGATCGGCGTGCTGCAGGAGGATTACATCGCCCTGGCCCGTGCCAAAGGCCTGCCCGACTGGCGCATCCTCGCGGTCCACGCCCTGCGGCCGTCATCCTTCTCGATGATCACCCTGCTCGGCCTGCAGGTCGGCAACCTGATCGGCGGCTCAATCATCATCGAGTCGATCTTCGGTATCCCCGGGGTCGGCCGCCTGCTGATCAACGCGATTTATGCGCGCGATTTCATCATCATCCAGGGGTGCGTCACCTTCATCGCGATTGCTTACGTGATCGCCAACTTCCTGGTCGACATCGCCTACGCCATGCTGGACCCGCGGGTGCGGGTAGGAGCCGCCCATGGCTGACGCCGCCTACGAAAACAAGGCTACGGCATCGGACGATGCCGCCGAGGCCGAAATCCAGGCTGCCGCCATTGCCGTGCATCGCAGACGCAACCGGCTTGGGTTCATGTTCTGGATTCCGCTGGGCTGGCTGATCGTGGTCCTGCTGTTCGCCGTCTTCGCGCCCGTCATCGGTATCAGCGACGCCGAAACGATCGACTGGGTCAACATCCAGGCGCCACCGGGCACCGAAGGCCATGTGTTCGGTACCGACATCCTGGGCCGCGACCTTTTGGGCCGCGTGGTCTATGGCGCCCGCGTATCGCTGACGGTCGGTTTCTGCGCCCCCCTGCTGGGTCTTGTTTTGGGGCTGGTGATCGGTATCGCCGCCGGCTACTACCGCGGTTGGACCGACGAGATCATCGGCACCGCCATCGACACCTGGCTGGCGATTCCGGGTCTGGTCATCCTGCTGTTGTTCTCGACGATCTTCGGCGGCAGCCTGACCATGGTGTCGGTAGCGCTGGGCCTGCTGTTCATCCCGGCGGCGGCCCGCATCACCCGGGCGGCCACGCTGAACTTCGCCAACCGGGAATTCGTGCTGGCGGCCCGTGCCATGGGCGCGAGCGACCTGCGTATCCTGGCGCTGGAGATTTTCCCGAACATCATCTGGCCGCTGATTGCCTACATTCTGATCGCCATTCCGACGGCCATCGTGGTCGAAGGCGCCCTGAGCTTCCTCGGCCTGTCGGTCGCATCACCAACACCAAGCTGGGGCGGGATCATTGCCGAAGGCCGCGAAGTGCTGGAAGAAGCGCCGCACATCAGCCTTATCCCGACGGCGGTGATGTTCACCACCGTGCTTTGTTTCAATCTGGTCGGCGACACGGTGCGCCGGCGGCTCGCCGACGTGCGCGAGCGGGCAATCTGAGGTCCGGTATGAGTAACGCCCTGTTGCAGGTGGAAGACCAGCGCACGAGTTTCCGTACCGGCCGCGGCTTATTGCGGGCGGTCGACGGCGTGTCCTTCACCCTCGAACAGGGCCGGACACTCGGCATCGTCGGCGAGTCGGGCAGCGGCAAGTCGGTGTTGTCGCGCTCGATCATGGGTCTGCTGCCGCCGACCGCTGAAATCGGCCAGAATTCACGCGTGCTGTTCGACGGTCGCGACCTGACGGCTTTGGCCGAGGACGAACTGCGCCGGATCCGCGGCCGCGAAATCGCCATGGTGTTCCAGGACCCGATGACCTCGCTGAATCCCGTCCTGACCTGTGGCAAACAGATCGGCGAGACGGTCATTCGCCATCTCGGCCTGTCACGGCGGGAGGCGCGCGACAGGTCGGTCGAACTGCTGTCGGCGGTCGGTATTCCGCAGCCGGACATTCGGGTCGACCAATATCCGCATCAGTTGTCCGGCGGCATGCGCCAGCGCGTCGCCATTGCTATCGCGCTGTCGTGCGAGCCGAGGCTGCTGATCGCCGACGAGCCGACGACGGCGCTGGACGTCACCGTACAGGCGGAGATTCTCGACCTGCTGCGCCGGCAGCAGCGCGAGCGCAACATGGCGATGATCCTGATCACCCACGACATGGGCGTGGTCGCCGGGCGCAGCGACGAGGTGGCGGTGATGTATGCCGGCCGCATCGTCGAACAGGCCGAGACGCGCGACCTGTTCCACCACACCCGGATGCCATATACGGCCGCACTGCTGGCCTCGATCCCGCGTGTCGACGATCCGCCGCACCGACGCATCGATGCCATCGGCGGCCGGCCGCCGGACCTGATCAACCCGCCGCGCGGCTGCCGTTTTGCACCGCGTTGCAGCCGGGTCAAAGCGCGCTGCGAGGCCGAGGCACCGCCGTTGAGCGGTGACGGCACTGGCGATACCCCGCATGATTTTGCCTGCTGGTTCCCGATCGAACGCGAGGCCGCGGCATGACCGGCGGGACCGACGCGCTGCTGCAGGTCGACGACCTGACGGTGATCTATCCGCTGAGCGATGGCGGCCGGGTGCACGCGGTATCCGGTGTGTCGTTCGACGTGAACCGCGGAGAAACGCTGGGTCTGGTTGGCGAATCCGGCTGCGGCAAATCGTCGGCCGCGCGCGCCGTGATGCAGCTGCCGCCGCCGACCGCGGGGCGCGTGTTGCTGGACGGGACCGAGTTGACCGGGTTGCGCGGCAGTCAGCTAAGGCGAATGCGGCAGCGCTTCCAGATGATCTTCCAGGACCCGATCGCGTCACTGAACCCGAGACGGCAGGTCGGCGACATCGTGGCCGCGCCGCTTGATGTGACCGGCGCCGGCGACAAGCAGAGCCGCCGCGAACGGGTGGCAGAAATGCTGGATCAGGTCGGCCTGCAGGCGGAACAGGCGATCGAGCGCCGGCCGCACGAATTCTCCGGTGGCCAGTGCCAGCGAATTTCGATTGCCCGGGCGCTGATCCTGGAGCCGGAGCTGCTGGTATGCGACGAGCCGGTATCGGCGCTGGATGTGTCGGTGCAGGCGCAGATTCTCAATCTGCTGGAAGACATGAAGGCGCGCTACAGCCTGACCATGCTCTTCATCAGCCACGACCTGGCGGTGGTAAAGCACGTCTCCGATCGGGTCGCGGTGATGTACCTCGGCAAGTTATGCGAGTTGGCGCCGGCCGACGAACTCTATCGCCATCCGGGTCATCCCTACACCGCCGCGTTGCTGGCCGCCGTGCCGTCACCCGATCCGGATCGCCCATTGGGTCAGGTCGACATGGTGGCCGGCGAGCTACCGTCGCCAACCAACCCGCCGTCGGGCTGTCGCTTCCGCACCCGCTGTCCGCGCGCGCAGGCGATCTGCGGTGAGCAAGAGCCGCCGCTGACCGAGGCGGCGCCGGGTCATCACCTCGCCTGTCACTTCCCGCTACGCTAAATGGCATGGAAAGGACTGCAGCTTGACACACGTCTTTGGCGATATTATTTAACGTATCCGTTAATTAACATTGGCGTTAAAATCTTGGACAACCTGAGTACGACCTTTGCCGCGCTGGCCGATCCGACCAGACGGGCGATCTTGTCCCGGCTGGCGCAGGGCGAGGCGAGCGTGAACGAGCTGGCCGAGCCGTTCCGGATTTCGCTGCCGGCGATCTCGCGGCACTTGAAAGTGCTGGAACGTGCCGATCTGATCGAACGCCGACAGGAGGCGCAGTTCCGCATTTGCCGCCTGAATCCGATCCCGATGCAGAGCGCAATCAGCTGGCTGGAGGAACACGCACGCTTCTGGTCGCAGCAACTGGATGCGCTCACCGCGTTCGTGGAATCCGACGCGCCGGCAAACCGGAAAGGACGAGACGATGACTGACGTCGCGACATCTCCCGCCAAGCCGATCAGCATGACCCTGGTGCGGCGGATCAAAGCCGACCGGGAGCGCGTGTTCGACGCTCTGACCAATCCGGCGTCTCTCGCCGTCTGGTGGGGCCCCCGCGGTTGCTCCTGCCCCGACCCACAAGTCGACCTGCAAGTCGACGGAAGCTACCGGCTGGACATCAAGGTCTCGGACGGCTCACTACGCCCGCTGACCGGACGTTACCTGGAGATCGACCCGCCGGCACGGCTGGTCTTCACCTGGGTCTGGGGCACCGGCGAGTACGCCGGGATCGAAACCACGGTAGCCATCAGTCTGAAACAGCGTGGCCCGCAGGACACGGAACTGACCCTGACCCATAGCGGCTTCACCAGCGACGATGCCGCGCAGAACCACGAAACCGGCTGGACCAGCTCGCTCGACTGTCTGGCGGAGATCGCCGAGGCCGGTTGACGCCACCAGCTACAACAGTTTCTTCAACGCTGCCCGAATAGCCCGTTGCTGCACAGGCGTGGCCGGCGGCATCGGCGCCCGCGGATGGCCGCCCGGAATGCCTTGTTCGCTGAGCGCGAACTTGACGGCAGCCGGCAGATTGTCGTCGATCATGGCGTTCCACAGGATCAGGAGCTTTTCATGCAGTCGGCGGGCGGCGTCATGCTCGCCGGCTGCGGTCAGGTCCCAGAGTTTCACCAGCGCGTGCGGCGCGGCGGTCAGGATGGCGGCGATGGCGCCATGCGCGCCCAGGGCAAAGGACGGGTACATCAACGCATCGACGGCAGAGAAGATACGCGCCGACTTCGGCGCGCCGATCATCAGGTCGGCAAACAGCTTCAGATCGCCAGCACTCTGTTTCACGCCGACGACCTGCGGCACCTGACGCAGGATGCGGATCAGCAATGCCGGGGATAGATAGCTCCAAGGGACGACGTTGTAGATCACGATCGGTGCCTTGGCGGCGCGGCCGACGGTGCGGAAATGCTGCAACATGTTGTCGTCGCTCGGCCGAAACAGGTAGTGCACCGGCGTGATCTGCAGCGCCGCGACATCGAGATCGGCGAGATCCTGCGCCCGCGCCACGGCTTGCCGGGTGGAATCGACAATGACACCGGCGACAACCGGTACCTGACCGGCGACTTCCGTCGTTGCCACCTCCATGAGACGTCGCGCCTCGCCGGCATCGATGGCATGGCCCTCGCCGGTACTGCCGCCGACGGCGATACCGTGTACACCGGCATCAAGCAGGAAGCGGATCTGCTTGCGGAACGCGGCTTCGTCGATCTCGCCCCGCGCCGTGAACGGTGTGGTCATCGGCGCGATGATGCCGGCCAGCTCCTTCGGCTGGTGCCGGCGGCGCGGAGCGCGTCTTCTTGCGGTGGCTTTGGCCATGGTTGCAGTTCCTCCCTTCTGCATGCCAGCCCTGCGCCGCGACCAAGACCGCAACCTCAGGCCAGCAGGAAATGTGCGTTGGCATAGGCAATCGGCTGGTCGCGGCTGTCCTGCCAGGCCTCCGCCCGGACATTCGCCACCCGACGGCCCTGCTTGGTGATCAGGCCGGTGGCGAAACTGTCGACCGGCCGGCCGGGGCGCAGGTACTCGATGGTGATATTGATGGTCTTCGGCAGCTTTGGCGTGTCGAGCGCCGCCATCAGCGAGACGATCGCCGCACTCTCGATGAATGCGCCGGTAACGCCGCCATGCAACGCCGGCAGCATCGGATTGCCGATCATCATGTCGCGGAACGGCAGCTTGCAGATCGGCTGCCCGTTCTGCAGGTCGATCTGCAGGCCAAGCCATTCGAAGTAAGGTACCGCCTCGACCAGCCGGTTGAAGTCACCGGTTTCGCGGGCCTCGACAATACGGTCATGGAAGCTCATACCGGCGCTGCCTTGTCGTCGCCGGGTTTCGCCATGTAAGGCGCTTCGGCGCCTGTCAGCATGAACGTTCCGGTGGCATTGGCAATCGGGTCGTCGGCATTGTCTTGGTAGGCAACACCGCGGGTGAAGGCGACACTGCGTGTCACCTTGTAACAGTGCGCATGGGCGAAAATCGCCGACTTCGGCCGCGCCGGCTTCAAGTAGTCGATGCGCAGATCGAGCGTTGCCACGGGCGCGAACGTCGCCATCGCCGCGTGCACAGACATACCGCTGACAGTATCGAGCAGCACGGTGATGATGCCGCCATGGATGATGCCGGTCTCCGGGTCACCGACGAAGCGATCCTGTTGATCAGCCTTCACGGTGATGCCCTCGGGTCCAATCTCCGTCACCTGCGCGCCGATCTCGCGTACGTGCGGGATGCCGAAGGCGATCATCTGGGCCAGATTTTCGTAGTCGATGTCCATGACGACGCCAGTCGCAAGCCGTGCCTGCCCGGCACCTTTGCCAAGGCGGGACAGCCTGTCAATGCTGCGCAGGGTGTGACCGTCGGCACTGGCCTGACCGTCGGCGCAAGCGTATAAGCAATAGCTATGATGCCTGCTCGCCGAACGCGAATTCTGGCCGCGCTCGTCACCGCCATCGTCATGGCGGCGGCTCCAACGGTCAGCAGCCTGGCGGATGAGGTCCGTTTCTTCCGCATCGCCACCGGCTCGATCGCCGGCACCTATTTCCCGATCGGCTCGATCATCGCCAGCGCGATTTCCAACCCACCTGGATCGCGGGCCTGCGAGGATGGCGGGTCTTGCGGTGTACCCGGCCTGATCGCCGTGGCACAGACGACGAAGGGGTCGGTCGAGAACATCGAACTGCTGACCCGTGGCGCGACGGATGCCGCCCTGGTCCAGGCCGACGTCGCGCACTGGGCACACAAGGGCGAGAACATGTTTGCGGCCAAGGGACCGAACGACAAGCTGCGGGCGATTGCCAGCCTCTATCCCGAAAGCCTGCACGTCGTCGTACGGCAATCGAGCGGCATCGCAAGTATCAAAGGCCTGAAAGGCAAGCGGGTCTCGGTCGGCGCGCGCGGTTCCGGGACCATGCTCGACGCCACCCTCGTGCTGACGGCACATGGATTGAAGGCAGGCAGTTACGATGCGGTCTACCTCGACCCGGCGGCGGCCGCCGGCAATCTGCGCGACGGCAAGATCGACGCGATGTTCTATGTTGCCGGTTATCCGGTCTCGGCCGTGACGACGCTGGCCGAAGAACAGGATGTGAAACTGCTGCCGGTCGATGGCACGGCACGCGAGAGCTTGTTGGCGGCACAGCCCTTCTTCTCGGCCATCGAAATTCCGGCCGGCACCTACGTCAATGTCGACCGCGTCGAAACGATTGCCGTCAACGCGCAGTTGCTGGTGTCCGGCGAACTCGACTCCGACGTGGTCTACACCATGACGCGCGCGATCTGGCACGCCAACACGCGCCGCCTGCTGGACCGTGGCCACCCGGAAGGCCGCAACATCACGCTGGACAGCGCACTCGACGGCCTCGCCATTCCACTGCACGAGGGCGCAGCGCGCTACTATCGAGACGTCGGCGCCCTCGACTGACGCTCAATCGTCCGCCGGCACCTCTGCCGCTGCACCTTCGAGCCACGCCTGCATGGCCGGCAGCGCGAAGACCGCATCAACATAGGCCGAACACACTTCATCCAGCTCGATGGCATAGCTGCGGAAGCGCGAGGCCACCGGCGCATACACGGCATCGGCCGCCGAGAAGGCACCAAACAGGAACGGCGCGTCCCTGCCGGCCCGTGCGCGCGCCTCGCGCCAGATGTCGCAGACACGCGAAATGTCGGCGACGGCGTCGTCCGGCAGCACCGGTGTGTCCACCCGCAGCATGCAGTCCATCGGCAACGTGTCGCGCAAAGACAGGAAGCCCGAGTGCATTTCGGCGGCCGCCGAGCGGGCATGTGCCCGCGCCGCCGGATCGGCGGGCCAGATTGGCAGACCCCGATGCCGGTCGGCGAGCGTGTCGATAATCGCCAACGAGTCCCAGATGATCTCGTCCCCGATCTTCAGCACCGGCACGCGGCCCGACGGCGAATGAACCGCGATATTCGCAGCAGTGTCGTCGCGATCCAGTGGCACAAGGATCTCGCTGAATGGAATCCCGAACTGCCGCATTAGCAACCATGGCCGCATCGACCAGGACGACACGTTCTTGCTGCCGATCACCAACGTATAGTCAGACATGTCCGCAACCTTGTTGCTGCCAAATGATTGTTCTATGGCTTGGCAGGTAGCAGAATTCAGCCCACCCGCCAATTCCGAGGTTCCGTATGATCCCTTTTGTCGAGACGACCGCCGACCCGAACGCCACGCCCATCTGGCCGGTGGGGGCCAAGGCACTCGACAGTTGGCTGGAGGGCCGCGACGATCGCATCCGTGCCTGGGCCCGCGCCGTCGGGTTCACCGCCGGCGCCGGCAAGACCTGTCTCGTATCAGGTAGCGATGGCAACCTTGCCGGCGTCATCCTGGGTTTGGGCGACGATCCCGACCTGTGGGCGTTCGGCGCGCTGTCGACGGACCTCCCGACAGGACGTTATCGGATCGATGGCGCGCTGCCGTCGGAGCTGGCCAATGGGGCGGCGCTCGCCTGGGCACTCGGCAGCTACCAGTTTGATCGCTATCGCAAGGCGAAAGACGGGCTGGCGACGTTGCACCTGCCGGACGGCGCCGACGCGGCTCAGATCGCCCGGACCGTGACGGCCACCTTCCTCGGCCGCGACCTGATCAACACCCCGGCCGAAGATATGGGACCGGAAGAACTGGCTGCGGCGGTGGAGGAGCTTGGCAAACGGCATGACGCCAGTTGCCGGGTCGTTGTCGGCGATGCGCTGTTGGAACAGAACTACCCGGCGATCCATGCCGTCGGCCGGGCGGCAGCCAGGGCACCGCGGCTCATCGACCTGACCTGGGGCGACCCGAGCCACCCGAAGGTCACCCTGGTCGGTAAGGGTGTTTGTTTCGACACCGGCGGCCTCGACCTGAAGCCGTCCGCCGGCATGCTGAAGATGAAAAAGGACATGGGCGGCGCGGCGACGACGGTGGCGCTGGCCGCGATGATCATGGATGCCGGCGTGCCGGTGCGGCTTCGTCTGATGGTGCCCGCGGTGGAGAATGCCGTCGCCGGCAATGCCTACCGTCCCGGCGATGTGCTGCAGACGCGCAAGGGCCTGACGGTGGAGGTCGGCAACACCGATGCCGAAGGTCGCATCGTCCTATGCGACGCCCTGGCAGATGCCGACACGGAGAAGCCGGACCTGATGGTCGACTGCGCCACCCTGACGGGTGCGGCGCGGGTGGCGCTTGGTCCTGACCTGCCGGCCCTGTTCACCAACGACGATGCCGTGGCCGCCGGCCTGGCGAAACATGGCGATACCGAGCGGGATCCGCTGTGGCGCATGCCGCTCTATGCGCCCTATGCGGAAAAGCTGAAGAGCAAGGTCGCCGATCTGAACAACGTGTCGGACGGGCCGTTCGCAGGTGCCGTCACCGCCGCGCTTTACCTGCAGTCGTTCGTCACGGAAACGTCGTCCTGGGCGCATATAGATACCTACGGCTGGAGCGATGTCGCACGCCCCGGCCGTCCGGCCGGCGGCGAACCGTTGGCGTTGCGTTCGCTCTACGCATTTATCCGCGAACGATATGCGGCGTGAGACAAACTTTTTGGCATGGTTCTTGACGCGACATTCCTGACACGATTCACTCGTCCTGATTCGGAGTATCTGTAAAACAGCAATCTGGGCGGGTGTATGTCTGTCGAGCTGACGGCGCAGCAGGCGCTCGATCTTTGGCGTCGGGCACTGTCGACATCGTTCCATGATGGCCGTCCGGACCTGTCGGCGCGACAGATGGCGATCATGCTGTCGGTCTATACCATGACGCCACCGCATACCGTGCGCGGCTTGTCCCGCCGCCTCAATATCTCGAAACCGGCGGTGGTGCGCGCACTCGACCTGTTGAGTGAGCATGATTTCGTACGCCGCCGCCGCGACGAAGACGACAAGCGTAATGTGCTGATCCAGCGTACCGTTCAAGGGTCCGTGTTCCTGCGTGAGTTTGCCGACCATGTGATCAACGCCGCCAAGGATCTATGACTGTTTCACGCGACCGCCGAACCACCCCCGCGCGGCCCGACCTCGCGGCAGATTTCCTGCGCGACGCTGTCGACGCACCGCGCTACGCCAGCGGCAATCGTCGGCAGGTGACCGCCGACGGCGTCGGTCTGAGATTCACGCCGGACCGAGATGCACGACTGGAAAGCCAGTTGCTATTCGGCGAGACCTTCACCGTCTATGACGAGCAGGACGGCTGGGCCTGGGGCCAGAACGAGGCCGACGATTATGTCGGCTATGTACCGGCCGCAACGCTGAGCGCCGACGTGTACCAACCCGACCATCAGGTGGCCATTCGGGCGACGCAACTCTACCCAGAGCCAGATCTGAAGCGGCCGCCACTGCGCACCATCAGTATGTGCAGCCGGCTGAAGGTGGTCGACATAGCCGACGGATTCGCCCGTATCGCCGGCGGCGAATGGGTCTTCGCCAAGCATGTCGTCGATCTCGACTATGTCATGCCCGACCTGATCGGCACGGCGCTGAAATTCCTCGGCACGCCGTATGTTTGGGGCGGTCGGTCGTCGGTTGGGCTCGACTGCTCGGCGCTGGTACAACTGGTGTTGCACATGGCCGGCATCCGCGCGCCGCGGGATTCAGATCAGCAGGCACAGATCGGCAGCGACGTGCCGATGGCGGACCGGCATGATTTTTCAGCCCTGGAGGACGGCGACCTCGTGTTCTTCCCCGGTCACGTCGGGTTCTTCGTCCATGGCTGGCGCTTCCTGCACGCCAATGCCTTCGACATGCAGGTCTCCCTGCACAGTTTTTCCGAAGTGCTCGACCGGGCCGACGCCGCCGATGCCGGCGTCAGTGGCGTGCGCCGGGTTGGTACCGGCGGAGCCGGCATTACCGACGCCGATTAGCGCGCTGGGCACGCGCCGGACATCCGACGCCACACGCTCTAGTAGCCGGCGTCGAGATCGAGCAGGTTTTCCAGCGGCTCACCCGCGAGATGGCGGCGGATGTTGCGCACGACCGAGCGGGCACAGGACCGCGGCACCAGTTCGCCGGCGATATGCGGCGTCGTCCAGACGTTGGGATGCGACCAGTAGGGGTGTTCGGGCGGCAATGGCTCGGTATTGAACACATCGAGAAAGGCGCCGGAAATCTGGCCGCTTGCAAGCGCCGATAGCAGATCGTCGTCGACCACATGCCCGCCGCGGCCGATGTTGACGACATAGGACTGCGGCGGCATCGCCGACAGGGTCTTCGCGTTGATGATGCCGCGTGTCGCGTCGGTCAGCGGCAGGACGCAAACGAGATAGCGCACCTGGCCGAGCATCTGCATCAGCCCCGCGTCACCGTGATGCGTGGTCACGCCGTCGATCTGCTTCGGGCTGCGCGACCAGCCATGCACCGGAAAGCCGAGGGCACGAAACTTGGCCGCCACGTCGCGGCCGATCGCCCCGGTACCGAGCACGCCGACAGCGCTCTCCGGCGTGTAGACGGGCCAGCGCCGGTCCCAAACGCCGTTCGGCTGATCGCGCCGGTAGTCGTCAAAGTCGCGATGGAAATGCAGCACGGCATAGATCGCGTACTCGCTCATCATGTCGCGCAGGTTGTCGTCGACCATGCGTACGATCGGCAGATGCACCGGCCGATCCGGATCCGCCAGGATGTGGTCGCAGCCGGCAGCGATCGACAGGATGACCCGAAGGTTCGGCAGGGTGGCGAGCAGGCCCGGGGGCGGTTTGTAGACCAGGGCATAGTCGATATCGGCCGGATCGCCGATGTCGGGATAGACCCTGAGGTCGAGCTCCGGCATGTAGTCACGCAGCGCTTCGGTCCACAGGTCGACGGGATCTTCAGGTGACTGGAACAGCAGTGTCGTCATGCGTCAGCCCACCGCTGCGCGATGGGCTTCGGCCATCTCGCCCAGGCTCTTGAAATAGAAATCGACTTCGGGCTGCTCGCCGACGTCGCGGGTGGCGCCGAATCCGCCCTGCGCCGCACGGCGATGGATCCAGGCACTGGCAAGGCCGAACTGCCGCGCCGGCACATGGTCGTGGTAGAGGCTCTCGGCCGTGTGCAGGATTCCGGCCCGATCGATGCCGAAATCCTGCTGCACATGCGCAATCAGGTATTCGAAGTTGCGCGGGTCAGGCTTGTAGGAACCGACGTCCTGCGCCGTGTAGATGGCATCGAACTCCACCTCGAGACGCTTGTTGCTGGCGACGAAGCTTTGCCGGTCGACGTTCGACAGGATGACCAAGCGATAGTGCTGCTTCAGATACTGCAGTGCCGCGGCGGAGTCGGGAAAGGCCGGCCAGTCTTCAACGGAAGCGCCGAATGCCGCCGCCAGACCGGCATCCGACGGGACCTGCCAATCCGCTGCGATGGCGTCGTGCACCCGGGCGAGAACTTCCGGATAGAGCGCATCGGGCGTGCGTGACTGTTCGGTACTTTCATGCCGGCTGAATGCGGCCAATGCCTCGGTGGCGTCGATGCTACGGCCGGTGCGCGCGATCAACGGCTGCAGCGCGGCGACGATGCCGCTCTCCCAGTCGATCAGTGTGCCGTAGCAGTCGAAGGTCAATGCCTTGAAATCGGTCAGGTCCATCGCTGTCTCTTGCGGTTCGTCGTTCTGCAGTGCTGCGGCGGACCATAGCAGAAAGCCGGGCGCGGCGCGGTCAGGTACTGATCGCGTCGGTGTCGACAGCTTCGAGATCAAATGCGGCAGCCATCAGCGCGCGGGTGTAGTCGGACCGCGGGCTGTCGAAAATCTGCGCCGCCGCCCCCTGCTCCATCACCTTGCCGTCCTTCAGCACGATGACTTCGTCGGCCAATGCGCGAACGACGCGCAGATCGTGCGAAATGAACATGTAGGCGAGCCGGTGCCGCTTCTGCAGATCGCGCAGCAGGTCGACGATCTGCGCCTGCACAGACATGTCGAGCGCCGAGGTCGGTTCGTCGAGCACGACGAAGCGCGGTTTCAGCACGATGGCGCGGGCGATGGCGATGCGCTGGCGCTGGCCACCGGAGAATTCATGCGGATAACGGTCCATCGCATCGGGATCGAGACCGACCTCGCGTAACGACTCGGCGATCAGTTCCCGCCGCTCGTCGAAGCGGCCGCCCTGCTCGTGCACCAACAGGCCTTCCTCGATGATCTGGGCGATCGACAGGCGCGGACTGAGGCTGGAGAACGGATCCTGAAACACGACCTGCATCTCCCGCCGCAGCGGCCGCAGCACCTTCGAGCGCAGACCCTGGATATCGCGGCCGTCGAAACGGATCGGCCCCTTGCTGGCGATCAGGCGCAGCAGGGCCAAGCCGAGCGTGGTCTTGCCGGACCCGGACTCACCGACGACACCGACGGTATGGCCTTCGCGGATTTCGACCGTGACGTCGTCGACGGCGCGGACATAGTCGACCGTGCGACGCAACAAACCGGCCTTGATCGGAAACCAGATCTTCAGGTTGTCGGCGGCCATCATTACCGGCGCCGACGGATCGGCCGGCAATGGTTTGCCCTTCGGTTCGGCCGCCAGCAGATGCCGGGTGTAGTCGTGCTGCGGCGCCTCGAAGATATCGGCGACCGGGCCCTGCTCGACGATCTCGCCGTCGGTCATGATGGCGACGTCGTGCGCGACTTTGCGCACGATGTTCAGATCATGGGTGATCAGCAACATCGCCATGCCGAGACGGGCCTGCAGGTCACGCAGGAGTTTCAGGATCTGCGCCTGTATGGTGACGTCGAGCGCGGTGGTCGGCTCATCGGCAATCAGCAGGTCCGGTTCGTTCGCCAGCGCCATGGCGATCATCACGCGCTGGCGCTGACCGCCTGACAGCTGGTGCGGATAGGCATCGAGCCGCTTTTCCGGCTCGGGAATACCGACGAGATGCAGCAGTTCGAGGGTGCGGGTCCGCGCCGCCGCCGGCCGCAGTCCGCGGTGCACCAGCAGCACCTCGTTGATCTGCTTCTCCACCGTGTGCAGTGGATTCAGCGAGGTCATCGGCTCCTGAAACACCATGGAGATCTCGTCGCCGCGAAAGCCGCGCAGCGTGTCGGTCGAGGCGCCGAGAATTTCACGGCCCTTGTAGTGGATCGAGCCCGAGGGATGGCTGGCGGTCGGATAGGGCAGCAGCTGCAGGATCGACAGCGCCGTCACCGACTTGCCGGAGCCGCTTTCGCCAACCAGCGCCAGGGTCTTGCCCTTCTGAATATCGAACGAGACGTGGCGGACCGCATCGGCGCGCCCGCCTTCGACCGCAAACGCCACCGACAAATCGCGCACCTGAAGCAGCGGCTCGCTCACGATCCGGCTCCCTGCGTCGCCGGCGTCGCGGCCGATGTCGTCTTTTCCGCCTTCGGCGGGGCCGCGGCCACGCCTTTGCGCGGATCGAACGCGTCCCGCACGGCTTCGAAAATGAAGATCAGCAGGGTCAGCATGACCGACAGGACCACGAAGGCGGTGATGCCGAGCCAGGGCGCCTGCAGATTGGCCTTGCCCTGCTGCAGCATTTCACCGAGCGATGGCGACCCCGGTGGCAGGCCGAAGCCGAGGAAGTCGAGCGCAGTCAGGGTGGTGATCGAGCCCGACAGGATGAATGGCATGAAGGTGATCGACGCGACCATGGCGTTCGGCAGGACATGCTTGAACATGATCTTGGAGTCCGAAACGCCGAGGGCGCGGGCAGCGCGGACATAGTCGAGGTTGCGCGCACGCAGGAACTCCGCCCGGACGACCCCGACCAGTGCCATCCACGAGAACAGCAGCATGATCGACAACAGCCACCAGAAATTCGGTTCGACCAGACTGGCGAGAATGATCAGCAGGTAGAGGATCGGCAGGCCGGACCAGATTTCGATGAAGCGCTGGAACAACAGATCCGTCCAGCCGCCGAAGTAACCCTGCACCGCGCCGGCCATGATGCCGACCACGGAGGAGAACAGCGTGAGCACCAGTCCAAACAGAACGGAAATGCGGAAGCCATAAATCAGCCGGGCGACGACATCGCGACCCTGATCGTCGGAACCGAGCAGGTTTTCGCCAGACGGCGGTGCCGGCGCAGGCACCGGCAGGTCATAGTTGATGGTGCGGTAGTTGTAGCGGATCGGCGGCCACAGCATCCAACCCTTCTCTTCGATCAGTTCCTGCACGAAGGGATCGCGGTAGTCGGCCTCGGTCTCGAATTCGCCGCCGAACTGGGTCTCAGGATAGGCAACGAAAACGGGCATGTAGTACGCACCGTCGAACTGCACCAGCAGCGGTTTCTCGTTGGCGATGAACTCGGCAAACAGGCTGAAGATGAACAGGAACAGGAAGATCCATAAGGACCAGAAACCGCGGCCGTTGGCGCGGAAATTCTGCAACCGCCGGCGCGTGATCGGCGTGATACGGAAGCCGAGAAAACGGAACTGTGGCGCCGGTGCGGTCATCGCATCAGACTTCCCGGCTTTCGAAATCGATGCGCGGGTCGACCACGACGTAGGCGAGGTCGCCCAGCAGGTTCAGCAGCAACCCAATCAGTGTGAAGACGTAGAGGGTGCCGAGCACGATCGGATAGTCCCGGTTGAGGGCTGCTTCGAAGCCGAGCAAACCAAGACCGTCGAGCGAAAAGATCACCTCGATCAGCAGCGAGCCGGTAAACAGGATACCGATAAAGGCGGAGGGGAAGCCGGCGATGACAATCAGCATCGCGTTGCGGAACACATGGCCGTAGAGCACGCGATTTTCGGTCAGCCCCTTGGCCCGCGCGGTGATGACGTAGTGCTTGTGAATCTCGTCGAGGAACGAGTTCTTGGTCAACATCGTCAGGGTGGCAAAGCCGCCGATGGTCATCGAGATCACCGGCAGGGTGATGTGCCAGAAATAGTCGGCGATGCGCGCCGGCCAGCTCAGTTCCTCCCAGTTCTCCGACGTCAGGCCGCGCAGCGGGAAGACATCCCAGAACGATCCGCCGGCGAACAGGACGATCAGCAGGACCGCGAACAGAAAGCTCGGGATCGCGTAGCCGACGATGATGAGGGTGCTGCTCCACAGGTCGAACCGGGTGCCGTCGCGCACGGCCTTGGCTATGCCGAGCGGAATGCAGATCAAGTAGGTCAGCAGCGTGGTCCACAGGCCGAGCGAGATCGACACCGGGAGTTTGTCGATCACGAGATCGATCACCGTGCGGTCGCGAAAGAAACTCTCGCCGAAATCGAACTTGGCGTAGTTCACCAGCATCTGCAGGAACCGTTCATGTGCCGGTTTGTCGAGGCCGAACTGACGTTCGAGATCACGGATCAGGTCGGGATCGAGACCCTGGGCGCCGCGGTACTTGCTGGTTAGCGCGGCATCGCCGGCCTGCTGCGCCACGGCGCCCTGCTCACCGCCGACCTCGCCGCCGGACGTGCCGCTGACCCGCGCGGTAGCGTCGACCGCCGTGCCGGTGAGCTGCGCGATGACCTGCTCCACCGGCCCGCCGGGCAGGAACTGCAGCACCGCGAAATTGATGAGCAAAATCCCGAACAGGGTCGGAATCATCAGCAGCAAGCGGCGGATGATGTAGGCAAGCATGCGGTCAGACGCCTGCCGAATGAACGCTGCCGTCGGTTGGCCGGACGGTCAATCGCCCCTCCCGAGCGCACGCGCCTTGTCGCGGTCGAGCCACCAGGTATCGAGAAAACCGAGATCGTAGGGCGGCTTCTTCGCCGGCCGGCCGAACATGTCCCAATAGGCAATGTTGTGGGATGCTTTGTTCCACTGGGGCACCAGATTGTGCGTCCACATCACCACCCGGTCGAGCGCCGCGGTGGCGGTCACAAGTTCCGGCCGCGTGCGGGCGTTGGTGACCTTGTCGAGCAGTGCGTCGACGACCGGACTCTTCAGCCCGGTGTAGTTCCGCCCGCCGGGCACATCGGCAACCGACGATGACCACCAGTTCCTCAGCGCCACCCCCGGCACCAGAGACTGGGAGAAGCGGAACGTGGTCATGTCGAAATCGAAGTCCTGCATGCGGCGTTGGTACTGCGCCGGCTCGACCAGCCGGAAGCTGGCCTCAATGCCCAGGCGCTCGAGATTGCGCACGTAGGGCATGATGATGCGCTCGAACAGCCGGCTGTAAGTCAGGAACTCGATGGTGAAGGGCTCGCCAGCCTGGTTGACGAGCTTGCCGTTGCGCACATTCCAGCCGGCCTCGCTCAACAACCGCTTGGCCTCGCGCAACTGTTGGCGAATGTTGCCGCTGCCGTTGGTGACCGGCGCCCGGTAAGGCGGGCCGAATACCTCCGGCGGCAGGTCGTCACGCCAGGGTTCCAGCAGCGCCAGTTCACCCTCGCTCGGCTTGCCATGCGCCTCCATGTCGGAGTTTTGGAAGATGCTGTAGGTGCGCGAATAGATGCTGTAGAACAGGTTCCTGTTGGTCCACTCGAAATCGAACACCAAACCGATCGCCCGGCGCACCCGACGGTCGCTGAACTTGTCGCGGCGGGTGTTGATGAAGAACGCCTGGAAGCCGGAAGGCTGGCCGTCCGGCAACACCTCTTTCAGCAAACGGCCATCCTGTACCGCCGGGACACCGTCGTACTTGGTCGCCCAATTGCGCGACGTGAAGTCCTGACGGAAATCGACCTTGCCGGCGAACAGCGCCTCCAGCGCGATATCACGGTCGCGAAAATAGTCCCAGGTGACGCGGTCGAAGTTCCAGCGGCCGCGGTTGACCGGCAGGTCCTGCGCCCAATGGTTCTCGACCCGGCGGTAGGAGATCGACCGCCCCTCATCGACCCGGTCGACGCGATAGGGGCCACTGCCGAGCGGCGGCTCAAGCGTCGTCTCGTTGAACGGGCGGGTCTCGTAGTAGGCTTTCGAGATTACCGGCAGGTCGGCAACGATCGCCGGCAAGTCGCGCAGCAACGCATCAGCGGCAAAGTCAAACCGGATCTGACGCGGGCCAAGGACGCTAGCGCGCTCGATGTCCTTGAGCAGCGCACGGTACACCGGATGACCGTCCGCCTTCAGCGTGTCGAAGGAAAAGGCGACGTCCTCGGCGGTGATCTCGCTGCCGTCATGCCAGCGCGCCGCCGGGTTGAGATTGAACTGGATCGAGCGCCGGTCGTCGGCGATGACGACGCTTTCGGCGATCAGGCCATAGTATGAACCCGCCTCGTCGTTCGCCGTTTCCATCAGCCGCTGGAATGTCAGCAGCAGCGCCGGCTTCCCGACCGACATGACCCCCAACGGGTTGCTGCCGATGGCCTGCCGGCCCTTCAGGATGAAGGGATTCAGATTGTCGTAGCTGCCGTTGTACCAGAGCCGGACGTGCCCACCCTTCGGCGCGTCCGGATCGACATAGTCGAAATGCGTGAAGTCGGACGGATACTTGAGATCGCCAATGATCGCCAAGCCGTGCGCCGGTTCCCCCGCCAGCGCCGGCGACGATGCGACCAGGGTCGCAGCGGTCAGCCAGGGCAGGCATGCGGCTAGGCGAATCATCGGACGCAGCATAGCAGACCCGTCAACGTGATGATCCGCCGCTAGTTGGCGTTGGCACGACGATCGAGGGCCGCTGCCTTGTCCGGGTCGATCCACCAACTGCCCGGAAAGCCGACCGCATAGCGCGGCTTGCGTTCGGGGAAGCCGAACATGTCCCAATAGGCGAGCCAGGACTCATCGTTGTGGTACTGCGGAATGGCGGCAAATTCCCACAGCAACACCCGGTCGAGCGCCCGTGCCGTCGCCTTCAGATTTTCCAGGTCCTTGGATTCGATAATCCGCTCGATCAGGGCGTCAGCGACCGGATTCTCCAAGCCGGACAAGTTGGCCGATCCACGGACACCAGCGGCGGCCGAGCCGAAGTAGGAGCGCAGTTCCGGCCCCGGTGGCGGGAAGAAGTTCAGTGCCAGCGGCACCAGATCGAAGTCGAAATCGTCGAGCCGGACCTCATACTGCGCCGTGTCGACGACGCGATAACTGGCATCGATGCCGGCGCGGCGCAGGTTCTGCGCGAACGGTTCCGTCAGCTTCTCCATCGTCGGCGTCACCAGCATGATGTCGAGCTTGAACTGCTCGCCGGTTTCCGCACTGACCAGCTTTCGGTCCTTCACCACCCAACCGGCTTCCTTGAACAGGCCGAGCGCCTTGCGCAGGTTGCCGCGGATGCGACCGCTGCCGTCGGTCTTCGACGGTTCGAACGCGGCCTGCAGCACCTCCGGCCGAAGCTGGTCCTTGAACTCTTCGAGGATCGCCAGTTCCTCCGGCGTGGGCGCGCCCCTGGCGCCAAAGTCGGAGTTCGGGAAGTAGCTCTTGCTGCGGGTGTAGAAGCCGTAGAGCAGCAGGCGCTGCGTCGTTTCGAAATCGAACAGCAGGCTGACCGCTTCGCGCACGCGCACATCCTGCAACTGCGGCCGCCGCGTGTTGAAGAAGTAGCCCTGCAGGCCACGCGGTGTTTCCGACGGCACGACCCGACGCACCACGCGACCGTCTTTGGCGGCGTTGAAATCGTAAGCGGTAGCCCAGTTCTTGGCCCGGTTCTCCTGACGGAAATCGATCTCGCCGGCCTTGAACGCTTCGAACATCGCCGTCAGGTCGCGGAAATAGTCGTGGCGGATGGTGTCGAAGTTGTTGAAGCCGCGATTCACCGGCAGGTCGGCGGCCCAATAGTCCTTCACCCGAGTGTAGGTGATGCTGCGGCCCGGTGTGACCTGCGTGATGCGATACGCGCCGCTGCCAAGTGGCGGCTCGAGCGTGGTCTTGCTGATGTCGCGCTCGGCCCAATAGTGGCGCGGCAGGGGCGCCATGCCGGCGACGATCAGCAACGGCTTCATGTTGTCGACGGTCAGGAAGTTGAACCGCAGTCGGTGTTCCGACAATGCCTCGGCCGACTCCACGTCCTTGTAAAACGACTTCAAGAACGGCCGACCGTGTTCGCGGATGGTGTCGAAGCTGTAGACGAAGTCCTCTGCCGTGATCGGTTCGCCGTCGTGGTAACGCGCCTCCGGCCTGAGGTTGAAGATGATCCAGCTCTTATCGGCCGGGTATTCGACCGACTCGGCGATCAGGCCATAGGCGGACGACAGTTCATCGCCGCTGCCGGTCATCAGCGAGTCGGTGATGAGGCCGATGCTGCGCGCCCAGTCACCTTTCAGAATGTAGGGATTGAGGCTGTCGAACGACCCGAAAGCACCGAGCACGATGTTGCCGCCCTTCGGCGCATCGGGGTTGGCATAGGGCCAATGGGTGAAGTTGTCCTTATAGAGCGGCTCGCCGAACTCGGCGATGGCCCAGGTCTTGGTGATGCCGTCGTCGGCCTGAGCCGGGCCGGCGGCGGGTAACCCCGTCGCTGCCGCCAGGCCGAGCGCTGCAAGCGCGGTGGCGATGCGTGACCGCCCACGGCGCACGCCACGGCGGGTCGCGTCGATGCCGGCGAAGAAAACTCCCATGACGGCCTCCTCAAAATTGCGGGCCCGTGCTGCCTACCCGGATACGTCTTCTCGACGGAAAACGATGGCGTCGGCCCATGGCGAGTTCAAGGCCCGCCTCTTCAGAATTTCGTGTCTCCCCCCGATGCCGACGGCCCATCTAACCATTCAGCAGTTCGAGCGCTCGGGTGTGGATTGCCCTGTCGCCGCAGGCCAGAATGCCGGGGATCAGCCGCTGTCCGGCAAACTGCAACGGCGCTCCTTGCCAATCGGTTACGATACCGCCTGCATTCTCGACGACGGTGACGACACCGGCGACGTCATACTCGTTGACGTCGGCTTCGATGGCGATGTCGATGCTGCCACAGGCGACCAAACCGAAAGCGTAACAGTCGGTGCTGAACCTTCGCACACCGCAGGACGACGCCAGCCGCCGATAGGCCGCCGCTTTCTCGGTGTCGTAGTACTCGATCCCGGTGGTGAAGATGCGGGCGCGGGACATGTCGGCGCAGGCGGCCGTTCGCATCGGCGCGTCATTCAGCAGCGCGGCGCCATCCGGCGTGCCGATCCAGCGCTCGCCGCTGATCGGCTGGTCGATCACGCCCAGGATCGGCTGACCGCGATGGATCAGCCCGATCAGCGTGCCGAACAGCGGCACGCCACAGATGAAAGACTTGGTGCCGTCGATCGGATCGAGATACCAGACAAAATCGCTGCCGGTTTCCTTGTTCGGGAATTCTTCGCCGCGAATAGCGTGGTCGGGAAAGGCATCTTCGATCAGGGCGCGCATGACGCGCTCGGCCTCACGGTCGGCAATGGTGACCGGGCTTTCGTCCGCCTTGTTTTCGATGTCGACGCCGGAGCGGAAGTGCGGCCGGATAGCGTCACCCGCGGCATCGGCGAGCCGATGAGCCAGGTCGACGAAAACTGTCGTATCTGTCGGGCGTGCGGCCATGGCGGCCAGCCCCGGTTCGGCTACTCGCTGGGCAGCGCCGGCGGCGAGTCGTGGAACTGGAGCATGTAGAGCAGGATGTCCGCCCGGTCGCCCGGTTTCTTCAGGCCGGCGAACGACATCTTGGTGCCCGGTGCATAGCCGCGCGGGTTGGCCAGGAACGCGTCGAGATTCTCGAAGGTCCATTCACCGCCCATGTCGGCAAGCGCCGAGGAGAAGGCGAAGCCATCAGCAGCCGCCTTGGCGCTGCCGACGACGCCGTAGAGCGCCGGGCCGACCTTGTTGGCGCCGCCCGCCTCGAAGGTGTGGCAAGCCGTGCATTTGCGCGCGACCCTGGCGCCCTTCTCGGCATCCGCATTGGCCAGCAAGACAGCCAGCGACGGCGTGTCCGCGGCCTCGTCCTTGGCTTCGGCCACGGCGGTGTCGTCACCGACATCGATGTCCAGAACCGACTGCTCCAAATGATGCGGACGTACGAGCAAATTGCCGATCTCGTTGATCACCATGATCAGCAGAAGCGACCCGAGCACGGCCCCTGCAATCTTGTTCAGTTCGTATGTATTCATCCCAGGGTCCCCGAACTTCGAATTGCCGCGCTTTCGGCGGTGAACAACAGTTTTCGGCAGGTCTCTAGCAAACGCCACCCGGCACCGGGACACTTCCCCTGCCGGGCGGTTGTCCGTATAACACCGCGGCCCTTTCATGGAAAGGCCCCGGACAAGCTGCATTCAACCTGCCGACACCGCTGAGAAAAGGCGATGCGTTGCAACGTCGCATAGAGAAAATCAATGAATCGGGCGTTACCCGCCTATCGGGCCGGCGATGAGCGCGACACGGCAGGCCCTGATCGCGATTCCGGCCCGGCTGGCCTCGACCCGGCTGCCGAACAAGCCGTTGGCAGACATTGCCGGCGCGCCGATGATCGTGCAGGTCTGGCGCCGGGCCGTGGCCGCCGATATCGGACCGGTGATCGTCGCCTGTGCCGAGGAGGCGATTGCCGACGCCGTACGCACCGCCGGCGGCGAGGCGGTGCTGACCGATCCTGACCATCCGTCAGGGTCGGATCGGGTGCATGAAGCGGTGTGCCGCTTCGATCCGGACCGTCGGTTCGACGTCATCATCAACCTGCAGGGGGATTTCCCCACGGTCGATCCGACGGTCCTGCGCACGACGCTCGACTTGCTCGACGATCCCGCCGTCGACATCTCCACCCTGGCGGGCGAGATCACCGAGGCGTACGAGCGCGAGGCGAGCAATGTGGTGAAGGCGGTGATTTCGATGCCGCCGGGCGCCAGGCAGGGACGCGGCCTTTATTTCACCCGGGTACCGGCGCCGTCGGGCGACGGGCCGCTTTATCACCATGTCGGGATTTACGGTTTCCGCCGCGCGGCGCTCGACCGCTTCGTGGCCCTGCCGGTCGGCCATCTGGAAAACCGCGAAAAACTGGAGCAGCTTCGCGCGCTGGAGAACGATATGCGCATCGAAGTGGGCTTGATTGACAGGGTTCCGTTCGGTGTCGATACTCCGGCCGAACTCGAGCGCGCGCGCCGCGAGCTGTCCGGCGGCGCCAAACGATGATCAGCGCGCCGATGCACCAACCAATGGCACCAACCGGCACGATGGAACGCGCGCCAACCGCGCGGCGAAACCATGTCTGAGCAACCATCAAATCCCAAGACCACGGTGGCCTTCCAAGGCCAGTTCGGCGCCTATTCGCACCTCGCGTGCCAGGAAGCGCTGCCGGACTACACGCCCCTGCCCTGCCCGTCGTTCGAAGATGCCTTTGCCGCGGTACAGGAAGGCCGGGCGGTGCGCGGCATGATCCCGATCGAGAACTCGCTGGCCGGCCGGGTCGCCGACATTCACCACCTGATGCCGCATTCGGATCTCTACATCATCGGCGAGCATTACCAGCGGGTGAACCACAACCTGATGGCACCGAAAGGCGCCAAGGTCGACGGCCTGCGCGAGATCCACAGCCACGTGCATGCGCTGGGCCAGTGCCGCCGGCTGTTCCAGCGCCTCGGCCTGAAGCCGACAGTGCATGCCGATACCGCCGGCGCCTGCCAGATGGTGGCCGAACGCGGCGATCCGACACTGGCGGCGATCGGCTCGTCACTGGCGGCGGAGATCTACGACCTTCAGGTCCTGGAATCCGATGTGCAGGACCATGCCAACAACGTTACGCGGTTCGTCATCCTGTCGCGCGAGCGGATCACGCCGCATCCCAAGGACGGGCGCTGCATGACCACATTCGTATTCGAGGTGCGCTCGGTGCCGGCCGCGCTCTACAAGGCGCTGGGCGGTTTCGCGACTACCGGCATCAACATCACCAAGCTGGAAAGCTACATCGATCCGGAGTCGTTCGAGCAGGCCCAGTTCTACGCCGACATCGAAGGCCATCCGGACGATGAGCGGGTGAAATGGGCCATGGAAGAACTCCAGTTCTTCTCCACCCGCCTGGAAATCCTCGGCACCTACCCCCGCAACCCGTTCCGCGATCACAAGGGCAAGCTGTAGGCGCAGACGCTTGCAGCCGGGCGGACCGGCTGCACCGGTAGATCATTGCCGACCAGCGCCGACGGGTCGAAAGCCGCCAAAAGACTGCCGAGCGATCCATATCGCGTCGCTGCGGCTTCAATTTCCGGTCTCCGTACACATCTATCGATCGGGCGCCGCCACAACGAAGCTGGGGCGTTGTATCCACAGGGAGGCGATGCGAAAGGCTGTTCCATGAGTGCGCGTCCGATGGCCGGTTTTGCCGGTTTGCTCTTCATCCTGACGTCGATGGTGGCCGGGCCAGCCCAGTCAGCGGCGCCGGACGCGGTAGGCGACTGGCACGGTATTCTCGACCTCGGGCCAGGGGAACTGACCCTGATCGTATCGATGCGTCGCGACACGGAGGGGAGACTGTCGGGCGAGCTTGAATCGGTCGATCAGGCGCCCGGGCGGAAGATCCCGATTGCGGACGTATCTGCCGACGGCGGCGTGCTTCGCTTTGATGTGCCGTTGGTCGATGGCGGTTTCGCGGGCAGTTGGTCGGACCCGGCAGGCGCCTGGGTCGGCGAATGGTCGCAAGGCGGACGAAATCTGCCACTGTCGCTGCGCGCCGGACTGCCCGAGGCACCGGCGCTGATCGACGGCCTGGACGGCACGTGGACCGGCAGCATCGACCGCGGCGGCGCGACCAATCGCCTGACCCTGCGCATCGAAACGAAGGATGGCGGCACCCACGCGCGGTTCGAAGCGCCGGACTATGGCGTCATCACCGCGCTGCCCATAGAACAGCTGACCCGCGACGGCGACCGCGTCAGCTTCACCATCCCCGTCGTTCCGGCGACCTTCGCCGGGACACTGTCGAGCGATACGTTGACCGGCAGCTGGACATTCCGGCAGCAGGGGTCGAGCCCAGGCACGCTCACACGGATCAAACGAACAGCCGAGCCTGACGCCCGCCACCGGCCGCAAACACCCAAGCCGCCCTTCCCCTATCGGGCGGAAGAGGTCAGTTTCACGAACAGTTCGGCAACGGATGTCAGGCTTGCCGGCACTTTGACACTGCCGATGGAGGACGGCCCGTTCCCGGCAGCGGTTCTGATTTCCGGCTCCGGCCCGCAGGACCGCGACGAAACACTGTTCGATCACAAGCCCTTCGCCGTTCTGGCGCACGACCTGACGCAGCGCGGCATTGCGGTCCTGCGCTTCGACGACCGGGGCGTCGGCACGTCGACCGGTGACTTCGCCAGCGCCACCACCGCCGATTTCGCTACCGACGTGCGCGCGGCGATTGACTACCTGCACACGCGACCGGAAATCTCGGCAGAACACATTGGCCTGATCGGCCACAGCGAAGGCGCGTTGACAGGCGCTATTGCCGCTGACGGACGCGACGACGTTGCGTTTCTGGTGATGCTGGCGGGCCCGGGCACCGCGATGATGGAGTTACTGCTATCGCAACAACGCCTGATCGGCCTGAGCGTGGGCAAAACCGAAATGCAGATCGCCGCGGAGCAGGAGATCATGCGGTCGGTGTTTGCCGCCATCGCGGCCGCATCGGACGAGGCGGCGGCAAAGGTCGCGGCAGCAAATCTGCTGACGCCGGAGGCCATCCTTACCCTGGGCGTCGAGCCGGATCAGCAAGCCATGATCGTCAATCAAGTGACGAGCGACTGGTTCCGTTACCTGCTTGCCTTCAAACCGGCAGACGTTCTGCGACACATCGACATTCCGGTGCTGGCGCTGAACGGCTCGCTCGACCGGCAGGTGCCGGCGGACGCGAACCTGGCCGCCATCGAAGCCGGCCTGCGCCACAACGATGACGTCACGACAGTCAAACTCGACGGTCTTAATCACCTGTTCCAGACGGCAGAAACAGGCGCGCTCGGCGAATATGTCGATATCGAGGAGACCGTCGCGCCGATTGTGCTCGAGCAGGTCGGCAACTGGATCGAAAAGCGGGTCACCAGACCCTGACGCCGGAACATTGACGTCCGAATTCGGCAAGACGCCGGCGCCGCATCGGGCCATAGTTCTGCGCATGCAGATCTATCTCGAAACGCTGCCATCGCCGATTGGCGATATGCTGCTGGTGTCATCGGAGACGGTCGTGCTGGCGCTTGACTTCGCCGACTGCGCGGACCGCATGATGGCCTTTCTGACGCGCCGGTTCGGCGTCATGGAGACGGAAACGCCGGCGCAGCCGAGCCCATTTTCGGCGGTGATCGAACGCTACTTCGAGGGCGACCTGAACGGTATCGACGCCCTGCCGATCGACCCGGGCGGCACGCCATTCCAACGGCGAATGTGGACGCGACTGCGCCAGGTGCCGGCGGGCACCACCACGACCTACGGCACGCTCGCCGCCGATCTCGGCAATCCGAAGGCGAGCCGCGCCGTGGGCCTGGCCAACGGCAGCAACCCGATCTCGATCATCCTGCCCTGCCACCGGGTGATCGGCAGCGACGGCAGCCTGACCGGCTATGCCGGCGGGCTTGCACGCAAGCGCTGGCTGTTGTCGCACGAAGCCGCGGCAGTATCGGGTCAACGCCACCAATAGCTGATCGTCCCGGCAACCCAACGACAGCCTGGCCGGGCGTGCATCAGGCGGCCCGCACTTTTGCCAGAAAGTTCGTCAACTCGCTCTCAAGCCGCGCCGACTGCTGCGACAGGTCGCCGACCGCCTCCAGCACGCGCGCCGCTGAACGTCCGGTTTCGCTGGCGGCCCCGGTGACCATCGATATGCCATCGCTGACATCCTTGGTTCCGTCGCCGGCCTTCTGCGCACTGGCCGCAATGTCCTGGGTCACCACACCCTGTTCATCGACCGCAGTCGCCATCGAGGTCGCAATCGTGCTGATCTCGGAGATGGTGCCGGAGATGCCCTGAATGGCCTCAACCGTTCCCGAGGTCGAGGCCTGTATGTTGGCAATCTGCGTCGTGATCTGCTCGGTCGCCTGCGCCGTCTGATTGGCCAGACTCTTGACCTCGGACGCGACAACGGCAAAGCCCTTGCCGGCTTCGCCGGCGCGCGCCGCCTCGATCGTCGCGTTCAGCGCCAGCAGGTTGGTCTGGCTGGCGATCTCACTGATCAGGCCGACTACGTCCTCAATCGTCTGTGCCGCCGCCGCGAGCCCTTCGACCGTTGCGTTGGTTCGTTCCGCCTCGCCAACCGCGCGGTCGGCAATCGACGACGACTCGCGGACCCGCTCGCCAATCCCGTTGATCGACCTCGCCATCGCTTCCGATGCCTCGGCGACCATCTGGACGTTCGTGCTGGCCTGCACCGCGGCATCGGCGACGCTGCTGGACCGGTCCGTCGCCTGATCGGCCGTCGCGGCCATTTCCTGCGCCGTCGTGCGCATCTGCGTTGCGGCCGCCGACACCGCTTCCACGATCCCCATCACGCTGGCCTCGAAATCGGCGGCCATGTCGTGCATGGCGCTGCGCTTCTGTTGTTCGACTTCCGCCAGCACGCGTTGCTGATCGGCTTCGAGACGCTGCTTTTCAATGGCGTTGTTCTTGAACACCAGGACGGCAGCGGCCATGGCACCGATCTCGTCGCTGCGCCCCTGATCGGCAATCTCGACGTCCAAGTCGTTGTCCGACAGTTTCTGCATGACACAGTGCAGGCGGCTAAGCGGCCGGGTCAGCGCCGTGGCCATCGTCACGCCAATACCGATCGCCGCGACGATCGCCAGAACGAGTGACACGAAAGCAATCGTCTGCTGCGTTGCGGCTTGCTGTTCCGTCGCCTGCCGCTGGCTGGCCACGTCGGCCACCGTGATGGCCACCAGCCGGTCGAGCCCCGCAGACAACCGTGTTTCGAGCCGGTCGAACGCGTCGGGCGCCGGGATCTCAATCGCCGCGCTGGCACCGAGAAGCGTGCGGGCCCAGGCCTGCCACGTCGCCGCGTCGCCCGATACGGTCTCGATCAGTTGCTTTCCGTCGGCCGACATCGTCCGTGCCGCAACGGCATCGACCTGAGCGCTGAACTGTGCGAACAGCTCGTCAAACCGGGCAAGCGACGGGGCGCTTTCTACCGGCTGCACCATGGCCAGGACACCGGAGAGGTGCTCGCGGGCGGTACGCAGGCTCTGCTGCGCACCGTTGGCGTTGTCGATTGCCTGGATCGGCCCTTCGAAGACGTCGACAAGCAGCCGGGCATTTTGCGCGGCGTTGTTGGTGGCGTAGAGCGACTGCGCCGACGCAAGGACGACAACCGCGAGAAATGCGAGAATCAACTTGTTGCGGATCGACATCGGAATCCTCAGTTCGGCAGGATCGGCAGGGCGACGATTTTCTCTTCGCCCGTGAGCGACACCATGAAGGCTACGAGATCCTCGATCTCCTGTTCACTCAGGTCGAGCGGCGCCATCATGGGCGACAGCGACGGCCGACGAACGCCGCCCGTCGCATAGTGCCGGACAACGTCCTCCAGCGTGACAAGCGAACCATTGTGCATGTAAGGCGCGCGCTGAGTGAGGTCGCGCAGCCCCGGCGTCTTGAACGCATGCAGTTCGTCGTCCTCGCCCGTGAAGCCGCCGCGACCGACGTCGTCTGACGGCAAACCAATGTCATGGAACTGGTTGTCCGAGAGGTTCCAGCCCGAGTGGCATCCGGCGCACATCGCCTTGCCGTTGAACAGTTCAAAGCCACGCTTTGCCGACTCCGAGACAGCGGTCTCATCACCGTCGAGCCAGGCATCGAACGGCGCGTAGCCGGAAACGATGGTCCGTTCGTATGTCGCAATGGCCGCGACGATGGTTTCGCCGGTGATGCCCTGCTCGGGGAACACGTGGGCAAACCATTGACGGTAGCCCTCAATGCCGCCCAAGCGCTGCTCCAGCTCATCGATCGGCATGTTCATTTCGACCGGCGCTTCAATCGGGCCTTTGGCCTGCTCCTCCAGCGACGACGCGCGACCGTCCCAGAAGAAGTGCATGCCGCCCCATGCCATGTTCAGCACGGTCGGCGCATGACGGCCGAGCGGTTCGTTCTGGCTGCCGATGGCCCGATCCAGCGGCACCTCCCAACCGAAAGACGGGTTGTGACAACTGGCGCAGTTCATGTTCTGGCCACCGCTGAGCCGCGGATCGAAATAGAGCATCTTGCCCAGCGCGGCCTTTTCCGGCGTGTACGGATTATCGGCAGGAAACGGGATCATCTGCGGACGGGCATAAGCGGCACGCAGCGTCTCGTCCAATGGTGTCGCAAACGACTGCGACGCGGCAGTCGCCACCGCGACGCAGGCCGCGAGGAAAACGGCAGCAGAATTCAACTTCTTGGCGTTCTGAAGCATCAGGCAAACCAACGGCATGTTGCGAAAGTCGTCTGACCAGCGGAGAAACCGGCCAAACGGCGGTGAAAGGCCCCGGATAACCGCTATCAGCTGCCGCTTAAGCTTTAGTAAAATCGCATAAAGGGCGATGGACCGCGCGGCCGCCCAGCAGCTCTGCGCGCCACCCTCAGACTGCTATCCGTTTGGCCAATCGGTTGCTTGGGCCCATGTTGGCGCTGCTGCGTCGGCCACTGGTGCTGCGTAGCCACCACTGCGACACACCTGGCAACCGACGCAGGAGTAATGTCGAAAGAGCCGAACCACATCCACGCCGAACGCATGGCGGGCGAACTGCTTGCCGGCCCGTTGCGGGTAGAGCGCTTTCAAATGGGCCTGAAGCACTATGTTTTCGAAGCCGCATCAAAGCGAACGGGCGAGGTGGTCGTCGTGCGGGTGTCACGCGGCGAGGACGTCGATGTAGTTCGAAGCGCGCTCTACTGGTCGGCACTGCTGAGCCCGATGGGCGTGCCCTTACCTAAAGTCCTACATGCGGACCCATCGACGACAACACACCCCTTCCCGTTCGTGATACTCGAACGTCTTCCGGGTCAGGACCTCGGCTTCGTCGTCAACCAGCTGAACCAGACTGCACAGCTTCAACTGGCCAACCGCCTGATCGCCATTCAGCAACTGGTAACAGATTTGCCGCCGGGAAACGGCTACGGCTTCGCGCCGCGCATGGAAGGCCCGTTCCTACACGCCAGTTGGCAGAGCGCGATTGCCGCATCTTTATTCCGCAGCCGGAAGCGCTTGCGCGATGCCGGCGTGATCAACCTATCGGTGGCAGATCGCGTCGAAGCCGCCGGCGAGAGACTGAATGCTTACTTCGACAACATCGCGGCCACACCATTTCTGCATGACATCACGACCAAAAACGTCATCGTCGATGGCACACGCTTGAGCGGCATCGTCGACGTCGACGACCTGTGCTTTGGTGACCCACTGTTGCTTGTTGGCCTGATCAAGGTCGCGTTACTGGCTAATGGACACGACGGGTTCTACGGCGATGCCTGGGTTAACGCACTACAGGTCGACAATGAACGGCGGGCAGCGCTTGAATTCTACACCGCACTGTTCTGCCTCGAATTCCTGAGCGAGATCGGCCATCGCTTCAACCGTCCAGACGTCATCACCGCCGACGCGGCATACATTGCTCGCTTGCGGGGGTTCCTCGACCAACATCTGACTTGATCGACCGTAGCGCGGGCGACCGGCCAAGGTTGCCAATCCAGCATGCGCCAACGCCCTTGCCCTGTGCTCGTCACCGGAACATCGCGGCATAGCGACAAAAAATCGGTACGACAAATGGAACCGCCAAAAGGGCCATCCCTCTGTCTGCAGCAGAAAACAGCTATCAAACGCAAAGCGGGCCGCCATAGAGCGAGAGGGGAAGGGTACCCATGGCGGCCCTGTCTCGCGATCGAGACTTGAATTACACATAGCGCAGATCAGGCAGAACAAAAGGGGGCCATACGCCGGGCCGCCATGGCGACACTTGCCGACGTGGTGCAGGCTGTTCCCTAATGTCCAACAGGCCTTTGCCGCGGAGCACCCATGCAATCATCGCAAACCATCACCGTCGTCGGTTGCCATGCAGAGGGCGAAGTCGGCCGGGTGATCACCGGTGGCGTGCTGCCACCGCCCGGCGACACACTGTTCGACCAGAAGACCTGGCTGGAACAGCATGACGAACTTAGGCAGTTCCTGCTGTACGAACCGCGCGGTGGCGCCTTCGTCCATGCCAACCTGATCGTGCCGCCGAAGACGCCGGGCGCGCAGGCCGGGTTCATCGTCATGGAGGCCACCGACTACCCACCAATGTCGGGCTCGAACTCGATCTGTGTGGTCACGGTGCTGCTGGAGACCGGCATGGTGGCGATGACCGAGCCGGAAACACGGCTGACGCTGGATACGCCCGGCGGTGTGATCCAAGCGGTCGCGCGATGCCGGGACGGCCGTTGCGAGAGAGTGCGCATCCGCAACGTGCCGAGCTTCGTTGCCAAGCGGGATGCGGCAACGGAGGTCGCCGGCATCGGTACGGTCGCGTGCGACATCGCCTATGGCGGCGCCTTCTTCGCCATCGTCGATACCACGGCCCTGGGCTTTGCCCTGACCGCCGATGAGGCGCGGGATCTGGTCGAGACCGGCGAGCGGATCAAGGCCGCCGTCGTGGAGCAGCATCCGGTGACACATCCGGCGAACCCGGCCATCCATACCGTCACCTTCACCGAGTTTGCCGCACCGCTGGCGGTTGACGAAGACGGGTGCAAGACCGGCCGCAACGCGGTTGTCATCTCGCCGGGTAAGATCGACCGCTCCCCCTGCGGCACCGGTTCGTCGGCGCGGCTGGCGTTGCTGCATGCACGCGGCGAGATCGCGGTCCGCGAACGTTTCATCTCGACCTCGATCATCGGTTCGCGCTTCGACTGCACCATCGAGGCGACGGGAACGGTGGGACGCATCCCATCGATCGAGCCATCGCTTGCCGGCCGTGCCTGGATCACCGGGCTGCACCATTACACCCTCGACCCGTCCGACCCGTTCCCGGCCGGGTACACCCTGTCGGACACCTGGTACCGTGCCCTTTAGATGACGGCGCCGGCAGGAGACCGGAGGCCAGATGGTGGCCCGGCCGGAAAAGGCGCGAATTGGTCCTTTATTGCTGGCGACACCTGCGGTCATAATCCTGCGAAACCAGGGATATCAAGACATGAACGCCAAGCCTGAGATCCGATACAGCGCCTGCCCGCATGACTGTCCGTCGACCTGCGCGCTGGAGGTCGAGCGGCTCGACGCGCAGACCATTGGCCGGGTGCGCGGCGCCGGCGAGAACGAGTACACGGCCGGCGTGATCTGCGCCAAGGTCGCGCGCTATGCCGAGCGGGTGCATCACCCGGACCGCCTGACGCAGCCGATGCGCCGGGTTGGCCCGAAGGGCTCGGGCCAGTTTGCGCCGATTGCCTGGGACGACGCGCTGGACGAGGTCGCCGAAGCCTTCACCAAGGCGGAGCAGCAGTTCGGCAGCGAGACGGTCTGGCCGTATTACTATGCCGGCACCATGGGCTTCGTGATGCGCGATGGCATCAACCGTTTGCGCCATGCCAAGAAGTACTCCGGCATGTACAGCACGATCTGCGTCACCTCGGCCTGGAACGGCTTCATTGCCGGCACCGGCAAGCTGGCGGGGTCGGACCCGCGCGAGATGGCGAAGGCCGACTGCGTCGTCATCTGGGGCACCAACCCGGTACACACCCAGGTCAACGTGATGACGCACGCGACCCGCGCCCGTAAGGAACGCGGCGCCAAGATCGTCCATGTCGACATCTACCGCAACGCGACCACCGACCAGGCCGATATGGCGATCATCCTGCGCCCGGGCACCGATGGCGCCTTTGCCTGCGCCGTCATGCACGTGCTGTTCCGCGACGGCCATGCCGACCGGGACTATCTGGCGCGCTACACAGACTGTCCGGACGAGCTGGAAGCGCATTTGAAGACGCGCACGCCTGAATGGGCGTCCGCCATCACCGGCGTGCCGGTGGCCGAGATCGAGGCCTTCGCCAAGCTGGTCGGCACCACGCCGAAGACCTATTTCCGCCTGGGCTATGGCTTCTCACGCCAGCGCAACGGCGCGGTCAACATGCACGCAGCATTGTGCATTCCTGCCGTGACCGGAGCGTGGCAGCACGAAGGCGGTGGCGGTTTCCACAACAACGGCGCGATCTACCACTGGGACAAGAGCATGATCGAGGGGCTCGACATCCTCGACCCGTCGATCCGGCAACTGGACCAGTCACGCATCGGCCCGGTGCTGACCGGCGATGCCGACGCGCTGCGCGGCGGGCCGCCGGTGACGGCGATGCTGATCCAGAACACCAATCCGATGATGGTCGCGCCGGAGCTGAACAAGGTGCACCGCGGCTTCGCCCGCGACGACCTGTTCGTCTGCGTGCATGAGCAGTTCATGACCGAGACGGCGAAGATGGCGGACATTCTGCTGCCGGCGACGATGTTCCTGGAGCATGACGACATCTATCAGGGCGGCGGGCACCAGAACATCATCCTGGGCGCCAAGGTGATCGAGCCGCCGGCGGGCTGCCGCAGTAACCACCAGGTGATCTGCGATCTGGCCGAGCGTCTTGGGGCAGAGCATCCGGGGTTCGGCATGAGCCCGCTGGAGCTGATCGACCACACACTGAAAGTGTCCGGTTGGGGCGATGTCGAGACGCTGCGCGATGAACGCTGGATCGACTGCCAGCCGGATTTCGAAACGGCGCACTACCTGAACGGCTTCGGTTGGCCGGACGGCAAGTTCCGGTTCCGGCCGGACTGGTCGGCCGTGGAGCCGCAGGGTTTTGCCGACAGCGCCGAAATGCCGTCGCTGCCGGATCATTACGCGGTGATCGAGGAAGCGACCGAGGAGATGCCGTTCCGGCTGGCCACGTCGCCGGCGCGCAACTACCTGAATTCGACCTTCACCGAGACGCCGACCTCGATCAAACGCGAACAGCGCCCGACAGTGATGATCCACCCCGACGACGCAACCGACCTTGGCGTGGACGACGGCGGCAAGGTGCGGTTGGGCAACGACCGTGGCACGGTGCTGATCCACGCCAAACGGTTCGACGGCGTGCGGCGCGGCGTGGTCATCGTCGAGAGCATCTGGCCGAACCATGCCTTCGAGGAAGGCATTGGGATTAACGCGCTGACCGGTGCGGACCCGGTCGGGCCGGTCGGTGGCGCCGCGTTTCACGACAACCGGGTCTGGATCCGGCCGGCCTGACCGGCGAAATCACAATACTTCGGGAGGACGACAAGCATGACGGATGTACTGGCCCATCAGGACGCATCCCAGTTCGCAGCAGGCGCGGCCTATGTCGAGGGCGACTACGTACCGATCGGCGAAGCGCGCATCCCCATTCTCGACTGGGGGTTCGTGCGCTCGGACGTCACCTATGACGTGGTCGGCGTCTGGCAGGGCGCGTTCTTCCGGCTGGAGGATCATCTCGACCGGTTCTTCCGCAGTATCGAGCAGTTGCGCATGCGCTGCCCCTACAGCCGCGACGAAGTGGCGCGCATTCTGGCCAACTGCGTCCGGCTGGCCGATCTACCGGATGCCTACGTCGAAATGATCGTCACCCGCGGCCTGCCGCCGCAGGGCAGCCGCGACCCGCGCCAGTGCGAGAACCGGTTCTATGCCTTCGCCATCCCCTATGTCTGGATCGCCTCGCCGGAGAAACAGGCCGAGGGGCTGAACCTGATCGTCAGTCGCGTGCCGCGCATCCCGCCGGAGTCGGTCGACCCGACAGTGAAAAACTTCCACTGGGGCGACATGGTACGCGGCCTGTTCGAAGCCTTCGACCGCGGCGGCGAAAGCGTGGTGCTGACCGATGGCAGCGGCAACATCACCGAGGGCCCGGGCTTCAACCTGTTCTGCGTCGTCGACGGGCGGCTGATCACGGCAAGGGCCGGCGTGCTGGAGGGCGTCACCCGCAAAACGGTGATCGAGCTGGCGCAGTCGCTGAACGTGAAGGTGGAGGTCGGCCTGTTGCCGGAAACGACACTGCGGTCAGCCGACGAGGTGTTCCTGTCGTCGACGGCCGGCGGCATCATGCCGGTCACGCGGCTGGACGGCGAGGCCATCGGCGACGGCGGTCCCGGACCGCTAAGCCAACATATCCGGCAACTCTATTGGGACGCCCACGCAGATCCCAAGTATGCAATGCCCGTCAGCCAACTGACCGACTGACCGCGACCTGAAACGGGTCACCGGACGACCCGGCAAAGAAAAGGGCCCCGCCACAGTGTGACGAGGCCCGATTTGTTGGTATTTGCGACCGTCAGGCGGCGCGGACGCGTTCGACAAAGGTGTCGACCTTGCCGCGCAGCATCTCCGCCTGCTGCGACAGTTCGCCAGCCGCCGACAGCACGTCGTTGGCCGACGTGCCGGTGTCCGACACCACCTGGGACACGCCGGAAATGTTGCTGGACACTTCGCGCGTACCGGTCGCTGCCTGCTGGACGTTGTTGCTGATCTCGCCCGTTGCCGCACCCTGCTGCTCCACGGCAGACGAAATCGTGACAGCGATTTCGTTCATGCGGCCGATCACGTTGGCAATCTCGCCAATCGCCGACACGGCATCCTGGGTCTCATGCTGCATGTTGCTGATCTGCGCAGCAATCTCCTCGGTTGCCCGGGCCGTCTGATTGGCCAGGTTCTTGACCTCCGACGCCACGACAGCGAAGCCTTTGCCGGCCTCCCCGGCGCGCGCGGCTTCGATCGTCGCGTTCAGCGCCAGAAGGTTGGTCTGGCTGGCGATGTCGTTGATCAGGTCGACCACTTCGCCAACCTTCTGTGCGGCCTCGCTCAACGCCTGAACCGACTGATTGGTTTTCTCGGCCTGCTGCACGGCGTTGCCGGCAATCGACGCGGATTCATCAACCTGGCGGCCGATTTCACCGATCGAACTCGCCATCTCTTCCGCCGCGGCAGCGACCGTCTGTACGTTCGACGTCGCTTCCTCGGAGGCCGCAGCCACCGCGTTCGACTGATCGGCAGCCGAGCCGGCAGCCGAACTCATCGACTGCGCCGTCGCCTGCATCTCCGTCGCCGCCGACGCCACGGCGTCGACCACGCCACGCACATCAGCCTCAAACTCGTCGGCCATTCTGTTCATCGCCGCTTTCTGCTCTTCAACCGAACGCTGCTCGGCGTCCGCCTGCTCCTTCTGAAGCTGTTTCACACGTATGGCGTTGTCCTTGAAGACCTGTACCGACTGGGCCATGGCGCCAATCTCGTCCTTGCGCTCGGTGCCGACGATGTCGACCGACAGATCATCATTGGCGAGACGCTGCATGGCCTCCGTCATGCCGATAACCGGACGCGATACCATTCGTGCGATGAGCCACGCCGCTGCGATGGAAAACAGTAAAGCGACGACCGACAGAATGCTTTCCATCCAGGTCGCGAACTCTACTTCCGCTTCGGCCAATGGGCCAAGGGTGTCCTGCCGCCCCTTGTAAGTCAGTTTCACTTCTTCGATCTGGCCGGCAACCATGGGGCCGATTTTGTCGAGCTTGTTGCGGATCAAATCGTTACGCGACGCAATGATCTGTGCCACCTGCTGAAATGCGTCGACGTAGACTTGCCGCCCATCGATGACATCCTGCGTCAACTGCCGCCGCGTCGGGTTCTGCAACCGGGGCAACAGGTCCGACAGCACCTTGGACATGTCGGCGAACTCCTGGTTCGCACGATCGAGCGACGGCTGATCATTCTGGATCAAGAACTTCTGCACATACAGACGGGCCAGCAGCAGGTGTTTCTGAGTCACACCAGCGAAAAAAGCGGCCTCTGCATCATTATCGGCAAAGGCACTTTCCATTACCTTGGACAGATTCTTTTCCATTTTCGGGCCACGCACGTTCAGGACATCATTGACCAGAACGTTGCGCTCGGCCTGAAACTCGGTCACCCGCTGAAAGGTGGACTCGTATTCGGCGATCTCGTCGGCCATGGTTTCGACCGACTTCAGAATCTCCGGATCTTCGACGGCATCGCTCGTCTGTGCGGCGAAGTCCTTTGCCTTGACGACGCGCTCATTCACTGTGGCGACCGCCTTGTCCGACGCGCTGATCACGAAGTCCTTCACACCGAGCCTGGTCATCAGCATGTTCGCCTGCAAACGGCCAACCAAGTTGGTGTTTCGCGCGATGCCGCGGTAGGTGGAGAAATTGTCGTTCGTGATCTTCAGTTCATAGACGGCAGTCACGCTAATCGCGAGCATAGCCACGACCATCACGCCAAAACCGATGTAGATCTTTGTCGAGATCCTGATGTTGTTGAACCAGCCAAGTAAGTTCGTGGCGCCGTGCGCTGCCTTGTTCGGTTCGTTAGCGGCTTCGGCCGCTTTCAGTGAGTCCGCCATGCGATGCCTCTTGGAATAATGCCGTTGTTGTGCGGATACGCGGTGAACGGAAACGGCTTTTTGCGTGAGGCGTTTTAGTGAACTCTAATAAAATTTTCGTAAAAGAAAGTAATTGCTAATGTAAACGCTTCGACAACTTAGCCGTGCAGCTTAACAACCATGCAGGCTGGGCAACCAGCGTATCGCCAGTATTGGCGACAGTGAGTGGAAGAGTTTACCCGTTCAACACACGGTCAAAGCGCGTGCCCCGGAGCCTCGAGGTCGGCCGCCATCTGCACCAACCGCTCATGCATGCGCGGACCGGCCGCGATGACCGAAGAATGGCGGATGTCACGGCGATTGTAGGTGAAACCGCCACCATACTTGTCGGTGACGACGCCACCGGCTTCGCTCACGACCAGTTCGGCCGCAGCGATATCCCAGTCGCTCTTGCCATTAAGCGACACACAGCCGTGATAGCGCCCCGCCGCCACCAGACACATGCGGTAGGCAATGGAATTTACCGTCGCGAAACTGACGGAATCCGGCATGTCGACGCCGGCGCGTTCGAACATCCTGGGTCCGTTCAACAGGCGCGCGTTGTCGAAACTTTCAAGGTCGTCGACGGCGATGCGCTCGCCATTGAGGCGCGCCCCGGCGCCCAACCGGGCATCGAACATCTCGTTCTTCGCTGGATTGAACACGGCGGCGGCGATGGGACGTCCATTTTCGACCAGCCCGGCGCAGATGGTAAATTCCGGCTCATCACGCAGGAATGCACGGGTGCCGTCGATCGGATCGATCACCCAGACGCGGGTCCGCTCGAGCCGGACCAGATCATCTTCGGTTTCCTCCGACAACCAGCCATAGCCGGGCCGGGCCGCCATAAGTTCGCTACGCAGTTGCGCGTCGATGGCGTGGTCGGCCTCGGACACCGGATCGCCAGGCGCTTTGTGCCAATGCTCGACGTCGCCATGAAAATACTTGAGCGCCACAGGACCAGCATCGCGCACGGCCTGAAGCAACAGTTCGTGATCCTGCACCAAATCGCTCAAGTGCCGGCCACCGTCATGCCGTCGACACGGACCGTCGGCGCGTTGCTGCCGTAGCGGAACGTCAGATCGTTGGCCGGGATCACGGCCTGGAACATATCGCGCAGATTGCCGGCGATGGTCAGCTCCGACACCGGATAGGCCAGCTTGCCGTTCTCGATCCAGAAACCGGAAGCGCCGCGGCTGTAGTCGCCGGTGACGCCGTTCACGCCCATGCCGATCAATTCGTTGACGAAGAGACCATTCTCAATCTCACCAATCAGGGCTTCCGGCGTCATGTCGCCAGCGCCCATATAGAGATTGGTGGACGACGGCGACGGTTGCCCGCCGGTACCACGTGCCGCCCGGCCGTTGGTCACGAGGCCGAGTTGCCGCGCCGCGCTGCTGTCGAGCAGCCAGGTTTGCAGGCGGCCACCGTCGACCATGACCAGCGCTTCGTTGCGCACGCCTTCGCCATCGAACGGCTTTGAAGCAAGGCCACGCCGGCGGTGAGGATCGTCATGAATTGACACGCCGGCGGCAAACACCTGCTCCCCCATACGATCCTTGAGGAAGCTGGTGCCGCGCGCCACGGCCTGACCCGAGACGGCGCCGGCGAAATGCCCGACCAGCGAACGCGAAACGCGCGGGTCATAGACCACCGGCACCTGGCAACTGGCGACCTTGCGCGGGTTAAGGCGGCGCACCGCCCGTTCGCCGGCAGCGCCACCGACTGCGACCGGGTCATCCAGGTCGGAAGCATGGCGGGTCGAGGTGAATTCGTAGTCGCGCTCCATGCCGGTGCCTTCGCCAGCCAGCACGGACGCATGTAAGGAATGTGTCGTGGCGCTGTAGCCGCCTGCGAAACCGCCGCTGGTGACCAACGCCACGGCAGACCGCCCAAAGCCGGCGCCGGCCCCTTCGGAATTGGTCACACCGTCGACCGCCAGCGCAGCTTCCTCCGCCGCAGACGCCTGCGCATAGAGCTGTTCCGGCGTCGGCTCTTCACTGTCGGCAAGATCGAGGTCGATAACGTCGTGGCACAACAGTGACGGATCGGCGAGGCCGCTGTAAGGGTCCTCCGGCGCCAGACGGGCCATGGCGACACCACGTTCGACCAGTTCGTCGAGCGTGCGCTGGTCGAAATCGGTCGACGACACCACGGCCTGACGGCCGCCGACGAAGACCCGCAGGCCAAGGTCCTGACCTTCGGACCGCTCCAGGTCCTCCGGCTTGCCGAGGCGCCAGGACACCTCCAGAGACGTGGCGCGAAACAAAACGGCATCGGCGGAGTCCGCCCCAACCTTGCGTGCCTTGGCGACAAGATCGGACAACAAATTCAGATCCTTCGCCGAAGCGTCATCGGCGCCGCTCATATCAAACCTCCGCTTTCAGGCAGGGTCGGCGCGAACGCGCCGCAGCCCTCAATATAGGCATGGCCCAGTGTCTTTTCGAGCCGATTACGCCCGTCCGCCTTATGCCACGCCATACCGAAATGGAACCTTAATACCTTTTGCTTATGAACGCCGTTGCGGGTCGGCCAGAACGACCGCGCCTGTTACCGCAACGCCCGCCAGTCGTCAGAAGGACACGCCGCATGCCCGCCCGCGCCGGTCGAGATCTCATCGGCCAATTTCTATCACCTGCAACATCTCCGGCAACGGAACGAGCAGCCGCTACGGCCACCGAGGCCGCAGATGTCAGCCGCGCCGCCGACCTGCTTGGCGTGAGCGAGTTCAACGTCTTCATGCTGGCCCGGACGCAGCAGCGCGGCGTGATGGCGCAATCCGACGACGTGGCACCTGTATTCTCACGCTATCTGAAGCGAGGCGAGGTCGCTGCCTGGGCGACAGCCTATGTGACGCGGGTGATCGCCGCGTCGAGGCAGCCGGATTTCGACGCGCGTCGCTTCGGCGGCCTTCGTGCACCGTTCAATCCAGCCGAAGAGCGGCAGTTCGAATTCTGGAACCTTGCCATTCTGATTGGCGCAGTGGCGGCCTGCTGGCTGGTGACGCACATCTAGCTGACGCGTCATCGCCGGTCAGTACAAGCAGACGACGGCCGACAACGAAACGGGGGCACACCGTACGGTGCGCCCCCGCGTTGCTGACTGTGGAACCAGTCTTACCACATGGCGATCGGCGAGCCGATCGAACCCGTCGCGCCCTTGATCGGCGCCGGGGTGTAGATGTAGGCGAACTGATAGACGCCCGCCGCCGCCAGCTCGGACAGCTTCAGGTTCTCCTGATTGACGATGCCATGACGTGTCTGCAGGAACGTATGGACGCAGAACACGCAACCCGGCGGGACTTCGCACGGCTTGCCCTGGCCGCAGACCGCATCGACCGGCCAGGTGTCGCCACCCGTTACGCCGGCCTTCACGTCCTCGGCAATCCAGCGGGCCACTTCCATGCCGATACCCGGCGTGCCGTTGTTGTAGGTCGCGTTGTCCTTGATCCAGTATTTCTCCCAGCCGGTGCGGAAGATGATGGCATCGCCTTCCATGAACTTGAAGTCGGCCATGCCCTGCTTCTCGAGGGCGGACTTCACATCGGCCATGGTGATCACCTGACCGGCGTCCATCGATTCCACCCCGCGTACCGCCGCAATATCGAGCAGGATGCCGCGCGCGACGATCGGGTGCAGTTTCTCGGTACCGAGCTTCAGCAGGCCATAGGGCGAACCCATCTCGGCAGCGGTGAAGCCGTTGTACCAGCGAAGCTGGGTCTTATCTTGCGGATCGCCGACGGCCACACCGATATGGCCTAGTCCGTCGAACTGCGTGCCGACCTGACCAATCTCGGTCGCCAGGAACTCGTCATTGTACATCAGTTGCGACGCGCCAAACGGTCCGCCGGTCGGCGTACCGGGAATGCGCAGCGTGAACTTGCGCGCGCCGAACAGCGGCATACCGGCCTCATAATCATGGCCGATCTTCATGGTCTTGCCCTGCTTGACCATCGACATGGCACGCATCACCACTTCCGGCTTGGTGTACCAGTTGGTCGAACCGGCCTCATCGCCCTCACCCCAGATCGGGTGCGGCCACCATTTCGAACCCAGCGGCGTGTCCATGACATCGCCGTCGACCCATGGCTGGCCCTTGCATTCCTTCCAGTCTTCTTCGCAACCGGCATGCGCCGGGGCCCCCATTGCCAACAGCGCCCCTACAACGCCAGCCAAGACGAGTCCTGTCTTCGCTCTCATTTCTGTCCTCCCTCTAGAGTGCAATCGGAAACTCCGATCACTGCAGGTATCGTGGTATATCGAACGCAGGTTTGCAAACTGGGAGGTGGCGGCGCGATGGATGCACGCATGGATGGAAGAATTGCGCTGATCACCGGCGGCAGCGAAGGTTTGGGACGCGCCATGGCGGAGACCTTTGCCCGCGCCGGCGCTGACGTTGCCATTACAGCGCGCCGCGCCGACGTATTGCAGCGCGCGGCAGAAGAACTGCGTCAGGCGACCGGACGGCGTATCGAGGGATTCGCGGCCGACGTCAGCGTCGCGCACGAGGTCGAGAGCTTGTGGTCCGCCGTGATCGGCTCGTTCGGCCGCGTCGACGTGCTGGTCAACAATGCCGGCACATCACGCACCGGCGCTTTCGAGGAGATCACCGACGAAGTCTGGCAGGACGACCTCGACCTGAAGCTTTTCGCCGCCATCCGGCTATGCCGGCTGGCGCTGCCCGGCATGAAGGAACGCCGCTGGGGCCGCATCATCAACATCCTGAACACAGCCGCCAAGACGCCGCGCGCCGGCAGTGCGCCGACCGCCGTCAGCCGCGCGGCCGGCATGGCATTGACCAAGGTATTGGCCGGCGAAGGCGCGCCGCACAACGTGCTGGTCAACGGCCTGTGCACCGGCATCATCGAGAGCGGTCAGTGGGTGCGGCGGCATCAGAACCTGGCACCCGATCAGGACTATCAGGACTTCCTGGCCAACATGGCGAGCGAACGCGGCCTGCCGATGGGCCGTCTCGGCACGGCCCAGGAGTACGCCAATATGGCCTGTTTCCTGGCCTCGGATGCCGGGTCCTACATCAGCGGCACCGCCATCAATATCGACGGCAACCTCTCGCCGGCGGTGTGACGCCGATGCCGGCGGCGGCAACGGCGGCAACCGCATCTGCGCCGCCCCTGCTGGCGGTCCGCGGCCTGCGCTACGACGCGGGCGGGCACACCATCGCGTCGCTGGCAGAGCTAACGTTGTACCCGGGCGATCATGCGCTGCTGATGGGGCCATCGGGCAGTGGCAAAAGCACACTGCTGCAGCTGATCGCGGGCCTGCGGCCGGCGACGGCCGGGTCGGTCGCCATTGCCGGGCAGGAACTGGCGGCGATGACGCCATCGGCGATCGACGCATTGCGCGGCCGGCGCATCGGCATCGTGTTCCAGACGCTGCATCTGGTGGCCGCTCTGACCGTGCGGCAGAACCTGCGATTGGCGCAGTCGCTGGCCGGGCTGCCTGTCGATGAGAGCCGGATCGACGACACGCTCGACGGCCTCGGCATCGCACACCTGGCCGGCCGACGGCCAAGCCGGCTGAGCCACGGCGAGGCACAGCGTGCAGCAATCGCCCGCGCGGTCATCAACAGTCCGGACCTGATCCTGGCCGATGAACCGACGTCGGCGCTGGACGACGCCAATTGCCAGGCCGTCGTCGATCTGCTGCGCAACCAGGCCAAGGAATCGGGCGCGACGCTACTGATCGCCACGCACGATGCCCGCCTCGCCGACCGGTTCGAGCACCGGATCGATTTGGGTATGCCGTCATGACCATGCTGGGCCTGAGCCTGGCCTACATCAGGGCGAAGCCGCTGGCGAGCGCGCTGAACCTGCTGCTGCTGGCGCTCGGCATTGCGACGATCGTGGTGCTGTTGCTGTTCAGCCAGCGGCTTGGCGAGCGACTGACGCGCGATGCCCGCGACATCGATCTGGTCGTCGGCGCCAAAGGCAGCCCGATCCAGCTCATCCTGTCGGCGATCTATCACGTCGATCAGCCGACCGGAAACATACCCCTAAGCTTCGCCGAGAGCCTGCGCAGCCAGCCGATGATCAAACAGGTGATACCGCTGGCGCTGGGCGATAGCGCCGCCGGCTTCCGCGTGGTCGGGACGGAGCCGGCTTATGCCGCGTTGTACGATGCCGAAGTCGCCGACGGAGTGATCTGGCGCGACCCGTTCCAGGCCGTGCTCGGCGCCGATGCGGCCCGGGCGACGGGCCTGAAGGTCGGCGATCAGTTCGATACGACGCACGGACTGGCCGGCGAGGGCGCACGACATGAGGAAACCCCGTACACCGTCGTCGGCATCTTCGCGCAGACGGACACGGTGATCGACCGCCTGATCCTGACGTCGATCGACAGCCTGTGGCGGGCCCACGATCCATCGGCGCATCCGCTGATGGCGGGCCGCGCCGGCACCGATCGCGCGCCAAGCGCCGCCGATCTCGAAGTTACGGCGCTGCTGGTGCGCTACGCGTCGCCGATGGCGGCCGTCATGGTGCCGCGGCAGATCAACGCGGGCAGCGCCCTGCAGGCTGCCGCGCCGGCGGCCGAGGTGACGCGGCTGCTGGGTCTGATCGGCATCGGCCTGGCGACGCTGCGCGGCTTTGCCCTGCTGTTGGTGTGCAGCGCCGCGCTGGGCGTGTTCATTGCGCTCTACAACGCCATGCAGGAGCGGCGCTACGACCTCGCGATCATGCGCAGCCTGGGTGCGCGGCCCGCGACACTGTTCCGACAAGTGATCACCGAAGGGCTGATCCTGAGCTGCGCCGGCACGGCGGTCGGTATGGCGCTCGGCCATCTGGTGACCGAGGTGTTGGCGCATGTCCTGCCGGAGGCGGGGTCGATGGGGGTCACTGGCCTGGCCTGGGCGCCTGAGGAGATATGGCTGCTGGCGCTCGCTGTCGGCGTCGGGTTGGTGTCGTCGTTGCTGCCGGCATGGCAGGCCTATCGCACGGACGTTGCCGAGACATTGGCACACGGGTAGAGTCACGGCATGCTGAAACTGATCGCCACGACTGCACTTGCGTTGATGCTCAGCGCGCCAGCGCTGGCGTTCACGCGCGAGGAGCTGAAGGCAGGCGGCGTACCGGACTCGCAGATCCCGTCGATGCCGGACCTTGTCGAGAAGAACGCCGACCTTGGCGACATTCCGACGTTTCGCGATAACGGCGCGCTGTCGTGGGGCGCGCTGGCCAACCTGAACGTGAGTTACATCGCGCGCGGGCCGGGCATGACCGACATCCGCCGCGAGGTGCGCGGCGAGGTGCAGGCGTTGAGCGGCAAGGAGGTCCGCATCGAGGGCTTCATGTATCCGCTGAAGGCCGGCGAAACACACGACTATTTCCTCATCGCCGGCCTGCCGCCAAGTTGCCCGTTCTGCCTGCCTGGCGGACCGGCCGAAATGGTCGAGGTGAAAGCCGGCGTGCCGGTGCCGACAAGCAACGAGCCCGTCATGCTGACCGGTCGGTTCGAGGTGCTGGAGAACGACCCCACCGGCATGATCTACCGCATGACCGACGCAAAGCTGGCCGACTGACCACCGGCCGGTCCGCGAGCCGGCTAGCGCCGGAAGTGCTTGGCGAGGGCCAGGCCCTGGCGCTGGTAGGTCGATCCGATGTCGATACCATAGAGACGGCTCGGCACTTCGGTCAGCCGCTCATAGACCAACCGCCCTACCGTCTGGCCGTGATCGAGCAGGAAGGGTACGTCGTGGCTACGCACCTCGAGCACGGCGCGCGTGCCCTCGCCGCCGGCCTCGGCCCAACCGAAACCGGGGTCGAAAAAGCCGGCGTAGTGGACGCGGAATTCGCCGACCAGCGGATCGAACGCAACCATCTCGGCGGCGTGGTCAGGCGGCACCGTTACGGCTTCGCGTGAGGCCAGGATGTAGAAGTCATCCGGGTTCAGCACCAGACCGTCGCCACGGCCGGCGTGGATCGGTTCCCAGAACTCAGACGGATCGTAGTAGTTGATACGTTCGACATCGATCAGCGGCGTGTGCTGGCGCGCCTTGTAGCCGATCAACCCGTCATCGCCGGCGCCCTCCAGATCGACGGTCAGAGCCACGCCGCCGTCGACGATCTGCGCCTCGGTCATGGCATCCTGCACCAACGGCGTGCGTCGATGCAGCGCGTGCAGATCAGCGTCATCGTAGACATGCGCGCCGCGGCGCAGGCGGAGCTGGTTCAGTCGCGTGCCATTGCGCGCCAGGATCGAAAAGGTCCGCGGCGCGATCTCTGCAAACAGGGGACCTTTGTAGCCGGCCGGAACGCGGTCGAAACTGACGGCGTAGTCGGTAATCAATCGCGTGAAGACGTCGAGCCGTCCGGTCGAGCTTTTCGGGTTGGCGATACAGGACAGCTCATCCGGCAGCGCCAGCCCTTCCATCAGCGGAACGATATAGACGCAACCGCGTTCCAGTACGGCACCTTCGGTAAGGTCAATGGCATGCATGGCGAACCGGTCGACCTTGGCCGCCACCGTTGCGCCGCGCCCCGGCAGGAAGCTGGCACGTACCCGGTAGGCGACGTCACCCAGCCGCAGATCGATGCTCGATGGCTGGACCTGTCCCTCGGTCAGCGGCTCGGCGGCATCGATAATCCCCTGCGCCACCAGATCCTCGACCACCTGGCAAGGCAGTATCCCGGTGTCGTAAATGCCGCCGCGCGTTGCCGGTTGTTCGCTTGGATGGCCACTGGCCTGCATATCGTCGTCCGCCGTCACAAAACGCCCATACCGGCGCCAAACGAAAATAGCGGCAATCGCCGCAATGCCGGAGTTCTTTTGCATCCCCAGGCGGCACACCGGACAATCCCCTGCGGCAGTGACACAACGCGTTGAATTGAAACGTCGACGACAGTCATCCCCATTTTCCACAGACCGATCGGCTGAGGTTGTCCCGGCCTGCTATGATCGACGCCGAGCCGTATCGGGAGGGCCCAGACACATGATCATCCGCGACATCCGCACCACGCTGCTGCGCCTGCCATTCACCGATCCGCCGCGCTGGAGCCACCAGTACGACCGCCAGCGCGAACTCGTCGTCGTCGAGATCGAGACCGAATCCGGACTGACCGGTATGGGCTATCTGATGCCGCTGTCGGGCGGACTGCGCACCATCGCCGCCTGCATCGACGAATTGATCGCGCCGATCGTGCTGGGCCGCGATATCTCGGAGGTCGAAGCGATCTGGCAAGACCTGTGGCACGGCACCTACTGGATCGGCCGCATGGGCGTCACCGTGTTCGCCATGTCGGCCATCGACATCGCGCTGTGGGATGCGCTGGGCAAACGCGCCGGCCTGCCGCTGCATCGGCTGTGGGGCCACCGGCGCAGCGAGATACCGGCCTATGGGTCGGGCTGCTGGCGCGGGCTGGGGCGCGACGGCATGATCGACAAGGCGCAGGTCTACGTCGAGCAAGGCTTCGGCGCGATCAAGATGCAGGTCGCACGGATGTACGATCGCGCCACCGACGTCGCCAACGTCGCCGCGATGCGAACGGCACTGGGCGATGGCGTCGAGATCATGGTCGACGCCAACATGGGCTACACGGCCGACGAAGCGATCGCCATCGGTCGGCAACTGGACGAACACCGCATCTACTGGCTCGAGGAACCGGTGGCGGCGGAGGACTTCGCCAGCTATCACCGCATCGCCGATGCGCTGGAGACACGCGTGGTCGGCGGCGAAAGCCACTTCACCCGTTACGACCTAAGGCCGTTTTTCGAGGCCGGCAAAGTCCCCATTCTGCAACCCGACATGATGCGCGGCGGCCTGACCGAATTGCGCAAGATCGCCACTATTGCCGGCACCTACGGCGTCCAGATCGCACCGCACCTGTTTCACGAACTGATGGTTCATGTGATGGCCTCGATCCCGAACGCGCACATGCTGGAGTATGTCGACTTTCTCGATGACCTTTGGGTCGAGCCGGTGCTGCCGGAAAACGGCTGTCTGCGGGCGCCCGAACAACCGGGACACGGGTTGGCTTTCAAACCGGAAATCCTGACCGATTTCAGGGTCGACGGCTAAGCTCCACGATGAAATGGCTCAAGCAGCGAGCACCATGTCCAGCGCGTCGCTGCGGCTGAGCTCGACGCAGGCGTCAACGGCGTCCGGATCATACTTCGTGCCGCGTTGGGCGACGATTTCCGCCAACGCGCGTTCCAGCCCGAGCGCCGGACGATAGGGCCGATGCGAAGACATCGCTTCGACGGTGTCGGCAACGGCGACGATGCGCGCTTCCAGCATGATCTGGTCGCCCAACAAACCGTTGGGGTACCCGGTGCCGTCCAGGCGCTCATGGTGCTGTATGACGATGTTGCCGATTGGCGGATCGAAGGCAACGTGGGACAGGATATCGCTGCCGAGCATGGCATGACGGCGGATGATATCCATCTCCTCGCGGCGCAGACTGGTCGGCTTGACGAGGATTTCCGCCGGCACGCCGATCTTGCCGACGTCATGCAGAATGGCCCCGAGGCGAACCGCCTCGACCCGGTCTCTCGGGAGATCCATCGTTTGGGCGATCAGACGTGACAACGCCGAGACACGGCGCTGATGACCATTGGTATAGGGATCCCGAATCTCCATGGCCTGCGACAACGCGGCAACGGCTTGGTAGAGGGTGCGATGAATGCTCATCCTGGCAGTCCTGACTAGACCAATGGCGGCCGCCATTGGTCGCCACCCCCCACAACCAAAACGTATTTTGAAAACGACTAATAAAACTTGAACAAATCAGTTCAATTGCACTCTTTGTGTGTATTGCTTTCCCATCAGCCAGCAGGACGGGTCAAAGCGGCGCGAATTAGTGGCAAACGATCGTTGCCGAAATACATGTCGTCCCGGTCGACGTAGAAGGTCGGAGAGCCAAATCCACCACGCGCCGCGCATTCCTCGGTGTTCGCGCGCAGAGCGTCCTTGATGTCCGGTTCCGCCATCGCCGCGGCCATGTCCGCCGGGTCGAGGCCCGCCGTACGGGCAACGCCGGTGAGGACGTCATCCTGACTGATATCCTGGTCATCGCCCCAATAGGCCTCGAACACAGCGGTGGCGTAAGGCACCAGCTTGCCGACGCGGTCGGCGGCAATGCAGCCGCGCATGGCCTTTACGCTATTGACGGGGAATACGGTGGTCGGCCAGGTGATGCGGATCCCCGCCTCCCGGGCCCAGTCCTGCATATCTTTGGCCTGATAGCGCTGTTTGGCCGGCACCGGGTTCTGCCGGGTCTCGTAAACGCTGGGATTGATGGTGTTGAATAGCCCGCCGACCAGAATCGGCCGCCATTCGATGGAGACGCCAAGCTCTGCGGCCAGCGGCTGGATGTTGTGAAAGCCCAGGTATGTCCAGGGGCTGGAGCAGTCAAAGAAGCATTCAAGGCGCGGCACCGCCGTCTCCTCCATCGTTCGGTTGCGAGACGGCAGTCTAGCACCGCATCATCGGTGCGGCGACCGGCAGCGGATATGTCGTAGCGCCCGCCGGTCCGGTGCTAGTGAATGATGTCGTCGACGCCGAGATGCCGGTAACGCGACGGCGTGATGACATCGACATGCGCTAGCCGCACCGAGTGCAGCGGGCCGTCCAAATTCTCTGTCCAGAAATCGAGAAAACGGCGCAGGCGCGGGAAATCCGGCGCCCGATCATACTCCTGCCAGATGTAACTCTGCAGCAGGGCAGGCGTGTCCGGCATCCGATACAGGATTTCGGCCGTGGTCAGCCGATAATTCGACAACTGTACTGTGAAATCCGCCACTAGGTTCACCTCCGGTTACCATCGGCGACCCAACACGGCACACGCCGACCCCTCGATGGTCTCAGATGGATGGTTAACCGGCAATGAATTTATACATAAAATCAGCGACTTAGCACTCACACCCCAATACTGCTGCCAATGTAAGAACAATCAATAGCAATTATATCTACCGGTTAGTATACTTACGAATATGGCACGCGATCCTGACGCGACACGCGCCGCCATCGTGCGGGCGGCGGGAGATCTGTTCTATCAAGAGGGTATTCACGCCGTCAGCATGGACCGTGTGGCGACTCACGCCGGGCTCACCAAACGCACGCTCTACTATCATTTCGAGAGCAAGGACGCCCTGGTCACGGCCTATCTCGAAGCACGCAGCGGGCCGACCTTCGCCAATCTCGTCAAGACGATGGAAAATGCCGAGGGCGGAGTGGCCGGCGGCATTGCCCAGTTGTTTCGGGGCCTGGCTGCCTGGGGCCGGACACCGATCGCCAAAGGCTGCCCGTTCATCCGCGCCGCCGGCGAACTGACAGCACAGCCCGGCCATCCCGCCATTGCCGTCGCCGCGCGGCATAAGACGGAAACAGAAGAGTGGTTGCGCACGCGGTGCCGCGACGCCGGCGTTGCCGACCCGAAGCGGCTGGCGGCGCAGCTAATGGTCCTGATGGACGGCGCGATCGCGCAAATGCTGGTGCACGGCGACGGCCGCTATGCCGATGTTGCGGGAACGGCAGCGGTAGCACTGGTCGAGGGCGCCGTCACGCGGCACGAACAACAGGAGTAAACGCATGAGTAACGCCCCCCTGCCCGCCGGCTTTGAGGCTTATGGCGAGCCCAGCCCCTACCTCGACCGCATCGGCCCGCTGTACCAATGTCTGGACGGGCCGGCGCCGGTGTTCGCCGTTCGCATCCTGGAACACCATTGTAACCGGCGCGGCTACGTTCACGGCGGTCTGCTGTCGGCCTTGTCGGATATCACCCTGGGCAAGACCTCGGCCTGGACCGAGGACCCGCCGGCGCCGCTGATCACCGCGAGCCTGACAACGGAATTCATCGGCAACTGCAAAATCGGCGACTGGCTGGAGGCGCGCGCCGACTTCCACCGGGTCGGCCGTGCCATGGCCTTTGCCAACTGCTACCTCACCGTCGACGGCAACGTGATCGCGCGCTCCAGCGCGGTCTTTCGCGTTGCCCGCGACCGTCACAAGACCCGCACCACGGGCAACGGCAAATAGCTGTTTCAGCAAAAGTCTCCGCGCACCTCCCTGCGCGATGCAGCTTTTGGCAGAAAACCCCTTGAAACCGGATCGCGCATAGCCTAAATCGATGGCACTCAACGAAGTAGAGTGCTAACACCGGCAACGGCCGGGTCACCTACATGGCAACGATCAACACTCACGTAGAGGGGATCTCATGAAGTTCCGTCCGCTCAATGACCGTGTGGTGGTACAGCGCGTCGACGAAGACGCCAAGACCGCCGGCGGCATCATCATTCCCGACACCGCGCAGGAAAAACCGATGCAGGGCGTCGTCAAGGCCGTCGGCCCCGGCGCGCGCAACGAAGACGGCTCGCGGCAGCCGATGTCGGTGAAAGCCGGCGAGAAAATCCTGTTCGGCAAGTGGTCGGGCACCGAAGTCAAGCTGGATGGCGTCGATCTGCTGATCATGAACGAGTCCGACATCATGGCCGTGATCGAGGACAAGGCTGTCAGCAAGCCGAAGAAGAAAAAGGCGGCCTGAGAACGGCCAGGCCGTTCTGATCCGCATTCCGAGAAGATCAAGTTAGGAGCTGTATGAAGCTATGGCTGCGAAAGAAGTGAAATTCAGTTCAGACGCACGCGAGCGTATGCTCAGCGGCGTCGACATTCTGGCCAACGCCGTGAAGGTGACGCTCGGCCCGAAAGGACGCAACGTCGTCCTCGACAAGTCGTTCGGCGCACCGCGCATCACCAAAGACGGCGTCACGGTGGCCAAGGACATCGAGCTGTCCGACAAGTTCGAAAACATGGGCGCGCAGATGGTGCGCGAGGTGGCGTCGAAGACCAACGACATCGCCGGCGACGGCACCACCACGGCCACGGTTCTGGCCCAGGCGATCGTACGCGAGGGCATGAAGTCGGTCGCCGCCGGCATGAACCCGATGGACCTGCGCCGCGGTATTGACCTGGCGGTCGATGCGGTCGTCGATGAGCTGCACAAGCGGTCGAAGAAGATCTCCGGCAAGGCGGAAGTCGCCCAGGTCGGCACCATTTCGGCCAATGGCGAGCGTGAGATCGGCGAGATGATCTCGCACGCCATGGAAAAGGTCGGCAACGAGGGCGTGATCACGGTCGAGGAAGCGAAGAGCCTCGAGACCGAGCTCGACGTCGTCGAGGGCATGCAGTTCGACCGCGGCTACCTGTCGCCGTACTTCATCACCAACGCCGACAAGATGGTCACCGAGCTGGAGAACCCGTACATCCTGCTGCACGAGAGCAAGCTGTCGAGCCTGCAGCCGATGCTGCCGATCCTCGAGACGGTGGTGCAGTCGGGCCGGCCGCTGCTGATCATCGCCGAGGACGTTGAGGGCGAAGCGCTGGCGACCCTGGTCGTCAACAAGCTGCGCGGCGGCCTCAAAGTTGCCGCCGTCAAGGCGCCGGGCTTCGGCGATCGCCGCAAGGCGATGCTGGAAGACATTGCTATCCTGACCGGCGGCCAGGTCATCAGCGAAGACCTCGGCATCAAGCTGGAGAACGTCTCCATCGACATGCTGGGTACCGCCAAGCGGGTGTCGATCAACAAGGACGACTCCACGATCGTCAGCGGCGCCGGCAAGAAGGCCGATATCAACGCGCGTTGCGGCCAGATCCGGGCACAGATCGACGAGACCTCCTCGGACTACGACCGCGAGAAGCTGCAGGAACGGCTGGCCAAGCTGGCCGGCGGCGTGGCCGTGATCAAGGTCGGCGGCGCCACCGAGGTCGAGGTGAAGGAGCGTAAGGATCGCGTCGAAGACGCCCTGAACGCCACCCGCGCCGCGGTCGAGGAAGGCATCGTTGCCGGCGGCGGCGCTGCGCTGCTGTATGGCTCGAAGGTCCTCGACAAGGTCAAGGGCAAGAACCACGACCAGCAGGCCGGTGTCGACATCGTGCGCCGCGCGCTGCAGGCACCGTGCCGGCAGATTGCCGAGAACGCCGGCGTTGACGGCGCCGTGGTTGCCGGCAAGATGATCGAGTCGAAGGACGTCACCTGGGGCTTCAATGCCCAGACCGAGACCTACGTCGACCTGGTCAAGGACGGCATCATCGACCCGACCAAGGTCGTGCGCACTGCCTTGCAGGACGCCGCTTCGGTCGCCGGACTGCTGGTCACCACGGAAGCGATGGTCGGCGAGAAGCCGGAGAAGAAAGCCGCCGCCCCGGGTGGCGGTATGCCGGACATGGGTGGCATGGGTGGAATGGACTTCTGATCCAAGCCAATCCTGTTCACGAGGTTTGGGGCCGCGCGTTGCGCGGCCCCTTTCCTTTTGCACGGCCGTCAATCCGTCATCCGCTTTACCAACGCCGGGATCGCGCCATATCGACAGTGGTCGCTTTCCTTTCGATCACAGAGTTTGCATCATCGTCGACATGGCCTTTTCCCTCGTCCAGGTTTCCGATACTCACCTGAGCCCCAACCGGCCGCAATACACCGACAACTGGCGCCTGGTCGCAGCGGCGGTCGCCGCCCTGCAGCCAGACCTGGTCGTGCACACCGGCGATCTGACGCGCGACGGCGCCGACAGCGACGACGATCTGGTCTATGCCCGCGCCGAGATGGACGCGCTGCCCCTGCCCTGGCTGGCCATACCGGGCAATCACGACGTCGGCGACGACCCGGCCAGCGCCCAGGACAGCAGCACCCCGCAGGAGATCCTGCCGGCGCGGCTCGAGCGCTACCGGCGCGTCTTCGGCGACGACTACTGGTGCCGAGACATGGACGGCTGGCGCCTGATCGGCCTGAACACGCAATTATGCAACTCAGACATGGCCGAAGAGGCGGAACAGGCTGCGTTTCTCGACGAGGCCGTCGCCAGCGCAGAAGGCCGGTCGATCGCCTTGTTCGTGCATAAGCCCCTGTTCGCCCGCGCGCCGGACGTTCAGGACGACGGGTCGAAGTTCCTGAACCCCCCGATGCGGCAGCGGCTGGAGGACATGATCCGGCACGACCATGTGCGGCTGGTCGCCTCGGGCCACCTGCACCTGTCGCACTTCCTGCAGAAGGATGGTGCGGACCGCGTCTGGGCCCCTTCGACAGCTTTCATCATCGGCCAGGACCGCCGGCCGATGATGGGACGCAAGGAGGTCGGTTTCGTCGAGTACCGGTTCGACGGCGAGCGGGTCGCGCACGCCGTGCACTTCCCGACCAATCTGACACGCCACGCCGTAGCCGGTACCGGACGCAAGACGGCGACAACCAGACCGGCCGAAACAGCCCCGCAGAAAAACGGGGCCGGACCGAAGCCCGACCCCGATGGGGACATGAAAAGGGAAACGCGCCGCTAGTTCACGCGGTATTCCTCGGGCAGGAAGAACAGATGGTCCTGCTCTTCCGCGACCGCGGCATGACATTCGATGCAGAACTGCATCTGCGCCGAATTTTTGCCCTTGGTCGCGCCGAACAACGATCCGTCCGGCATGATCATGGTGTAACGCCAGTTGCCCGAGGCTTCGTAGAAGCCTGCCGGCATCTTCTCCATCAGGAACAACGGGCCGGCCGCGACTTTGCCGTTGGGCAAGGCCATAAAGCTGTCCTTCGCCATGATCGCGCCGACCGGCATCGGCCCGGCGTCCTCATACTTCTTGTAATCGGCCCCCTGCGCGTTGGCGTAATTGTTCACATAGCGCGCGCCGTGCGTGTCCGACACGTAGGGTTGGGTCGAGTAGTTCTGCCAGCCGGTGTAGTTGGCCGCCATGGCCATACCGGACTTGGCGTAGCCGCCGGCCATTTCCTGGGTGAGACACTCATAGACCGACTTGGCTTCCGCCGCGGTCAGCTCGACCGCCTCACCGGCACCGCACGGGCCGCAAGGATTGCAGGCGCCGCAAGCCGACTTGGCCGCGCAGGGATTGCACGGGCTGCAGGCCTTCTTGGCGGCACACGGGTTGCAGGCGCCGCAGCCCTTTTTCGCTGCGCAAGGATTGCACGCGCCACAGGCTTTCTTGGCTGCACAGGGATTGCAGGCACCGCAACCCTTCTTGGCCGCGCAGGGGTTGCATGCACCACAGGCCTTCTTGGCCGCACACGGATTGCACAGCGCCGCCTTGACCAGCCGCGGCACATCGCAGCGCGCCGAGGTCGCAAGACCACCGCCGCCACAGGGATTACATGGATTACAGGCGCCGCAGGCCGACTTGGCGGCACAGGGGTTACAGGGGCTGCACGCCTTCTTGGCCGCACACGGGTTGCATGCGCCGCAGCCCTTTTTCGCCACGCATGGGTTACAGGCACCACAGCCTTTCTTCGCGACACAGGGATTACATGCCTTGCACGCCTGGGCGATCCGGACGACCGCAGCCGGATTGGCTTGTGAGGCCTTCGACACCGCGGCCGGATTTTCGGCGCCGTGGGTAGAGCCGGTTCCGGCGAATGACATTTGGGCAAGCCCGACCACGCCACCGGCGATCAGGCCAGCGCCAAGTACGACCTGCAAGACCGACGGCGTTGCGCCAACATTGTTTTGCGACATCAGGATAGAGCCTCCCTAGTGGACATTCCGGTGCGTCGGCCACGCCTTGTCGAGTGGGCGTCACTTCCCCTGACCAACGCTTCAATGCCACGGTGTCGGCAATCCCGAGGCAGTTCGAATCACATCCCGTCAACAAACTGTGAGGCTTGGCGCGCACCGGAGAGGCAGTGACTATAGTCATACCGATCAAGTATTTAGTTGCGTGACCGGGCCGCCCAGATGGTGTCTGTGAAACCGAAAATCTTGCTGCTGTTTCTGGCAACAGCACCGTTGGCGCCAGCGGCGGCGACCGAGATCACACCTGCTACTGTGACGATTCCTGCCGGCCCGGCAATTCTTGGATCGGATGCGGCCGAGCGCGAAGCGGCCTACCGTCTCGACGAGCAGGCCTACGGCCACAGCCGCACGCGCGAATGGGGCTGGTACGACGATGAACAGCCGCGACAGCCCGTCGACCTGCCGACCTTCCGGATCACCCGCACGCCGATCACCAATGCACAGTATCAGCGCTTCGTCACTGCGACCGGACATCGTCTGCCCGACGTCGATACAGCGACCTGGCGAGGCTATCGCCTGATCCACCCGTTCGAACGCACGCGCCGCCATGCCTGGCAAGACAGCCAGCCGCCGGTCGGCCGCGCGCAACACCCGGTGGTGCTGGTGTCGCACGGGGACGCGCAAGCCTATGCGGCCTGGCTGAGCGAGCAGACCGGCGGCCGCTGGCGCCTGCCGACGACGGCGGAATGGGAGAAAGCAGCACGCGGCGCGGACGGGCGGTTGTTTCCCTGGGGCAACGCCTACGACGCTGCGAAGCTGAACAGCCACGATGCCGGGCCTTTCGACACCATGCCGGTTGGCAGCTTTCCCGACGGCACATCACCCTTCGGCCTGGCGGACGCCGCCGGACAAGTGTTCGAGTGGACAGCGACCCGAGCCGGCCGCGGGCGCTTCCTGGTAAAAGGCGGATCATGGGACGACAAGGGCTGCGGTGTCTGCCGACCGGCGGCGAGCCATGGCCGGCCGGCCGACATCAAACACATCCTGATCGGCTTCCGGCTGGTGCGGGATTGACAGAACCATGCGCGCGACGGCGGTATGCAGCGATCACCCCGGCCATCGCGTCAACGGGAAAGGCGCTGCGACATGACCATGTTTGACACACTTCCGCGCGAACGGCTGGAGCGCATGCTGGCCGCCGGCGAGGACATCCAGGAGTGCTATCGGGTTCTGGAGAAAGCCGGCGCCAACGTCGTAGGCGAAATCCTGAAGGGCCAGGGTACGTTCTACGAGTGGGATCACTACCCGGAAGGCGATGTCTACGACGACGAGACCCACTCGCAATACTATTACCACTCCCATCGCCCGGAAGAGGGCGAGCATGGCCATTTCCATACCTTTATGCGCCTGAAGGGCATCCCGAAGGACATTCAACCGGTCGATCATCCGGGCGCCGATGAATGGCCGAAAGACGACGACGTGATCTGCCATTTGATCGCGATTTCGATGGAAAAGCGCGGTTTTCCGACCCATCTGTTCAGCACCAACCGCTGGGTGACCGGCGAAAACTGGTACAAGGCCGAAGACGTCATTGCCCTGCTCGATCTGTTCCTGATGGACCATGCCTACCCGTCATGGCCGGCCAATCGCTGGATTACCGGCATGATCACGCTGTTCTACCCGCAGATCTGTCGGCTTCTGGAGGAGCGTGATAAAAAGGTCGGCGAATGGCAGACCGAACATCCTGACGAAGACGCTTTCGAGGATCGCGACCTGGAAATCACGTCGATAGTGCCGATATCGGTCAGTCAGCAGATCAAGCAGGTGAAGAAGGCCCTGAAGACCGCGTGAGGCCGACCGGGCATCGCGGCGGAGAGAGAAACACGATGGACAAAGTTGAAAAGAGCGATACCGAATGGCGCGCGCAGTTGAGCGACGACGAGTACTACGTCACGCGCAAGAAGGGCACCGAGCGTGCCTTTACCGGCCGCTATCACGACAGCAAGGAAAAGGGTACCTATGCCTGCGTGTGCTGCGGCCTGCCGCTGTTCTCGTCGGATACCAAGTATGATTCCGGTACCGGCTGGCCGAGTTTCTGGCAGCCGCTCGATCCGCAACATGTCGGCGAAGAAGAGGACAACTCGCTGTTCATGCGCCGCACGGAAGTGGTTTGCGCCCGGTGCGACGCCCATCTGGGGCACGTCTTTCCCGACGGTCCGGCACCAACCGGCCAGCGCTATTGCCTGAACTCTGCCGCACTGAAGCTGCAGTCGAACGACGACGAGTAAGGATTACCCACACGTGTCAGCACCAAATCCCGCGCTGAAGGCTGTTTTCTGGGACTTCGGCGGCGTCTTCACGACCAGCCCATTCGTCGCCTTCAACCGCTATGAGGACGAGCACGGCCTGCCGAAGGACTTCATCCGCCAGAACAACGCGCGCAACCCGCACGACAACGCCTGGGCGCGGATGGAACGCAACGATATCACCGCCGATGAGTTTGCCGGGCTGTTCGAGGAAGAGACCCGCGAACTGGGCCATCCGGTCAGCGGCGCGGACATCCTGCCATTGCTGGCGGGCGACGTGCAGGACGAGATGGTTGCGGCACTGAAACAAGTACGCCAGCACTACAAGACGGCCTGCCTGACCAACAACATGCGCACCGGCAAAGGCCCGTCGATGACCCGCGACCCGGCCAAGGCTGAACAGATCGGTGAGATCATGACGCTGTTCGACCGGGTGGTGGAATCGAGCCAGGTCGGCATCCGCAAACCGGAACCCGGCTTCTACGAGATCGCCTGCGAACTGATGGACGTGACGCCGGCCGACACGGTGTTCCTGGACGACCTGGGCATCAACCTGAAGCCGGCAAAGGCGATGGGCATGACCACGATCAAGGTGCTGTCGCCGGACCAGGCGCTCGGCGAATTGGGCGAAATCCTGCATCTCGACCTGATCTGACGACATTTGCCGGCAAGGCCGTGGCGGCCGGCGTTAACCGGCTGTGTGGGTTTGCGTGCTATGACGCAACGATGACCGACCGAACCGACCTGGATATCGATGCCATCGAAAGCCGCCTGCGGGCGCGCCGGGATGAGCTGATGGCGACCTCGGCGACCGCCAGCGACAACCGCCAACCGGTCGAACTCGACCAGCAGCGCGTCGGCCGGCTGTCGCGCATGGATGCGCTGCAGGACCAGGCCATGGCGCAGGAGACCGAGCGGCGGCGGACCATCGAAATGAAGCGGATCGAAGCGGCATTGAAACGCATCGGCGAAGGCGAATACGGTTATTGCGACAGCTGCGGCGTTGATATTCCGAAGGCCCGGCTGGATCTCGACCCATCTACGCCGACCTGCGTCGACTGCGCCAAATAAACTAGGCCGCTCCCGCGGCGGACATATCATGACGAACTATGTCGCCTTCCTCTGGCGCAACCAGCGCTTCCTGGCCTACGGCCTGCTGGTCGCGTTCTTTTCCAGTTTCGGCCAGACCTATTTCATTTCGATCTTCGGACCGGTCATCCGCGCCGACTTCGGCCTCAACCACGGCAGCTTCGGCGCGCTGTACGCCATCGGCACCACCGCGAGCGCGGTCTGCCTGATCTGGGCCGGCAAACTGATCGATCGCATGGACCTGCGGCGCTTCACGCTGGCGCTGGTTCTGGCCTTGGCGGCGGCCTGCGCGATCATGGGTTTGAGCCCGGTGGCCGGCGCGCTGGCGATTGGCATCTTCGCGTTGCGCCTGACCGGCCAGGGCCTGATGAGCCATACGGCGATGACCAGCATGGCCCGCTACTTCGAGGCCGAACGCGGCCGCGCGGTCAGTTTCGCCATGCTCGGCTTTCCGCTGGGCGTCGCCGTCTTCCCGCTGGCCGGCCTGTTTCTGATCGAAACGGTCGGCTGGCGCGAGGCCTGGCTATGGATGGCGGGCGGCATTGTCGCGTTGCTGGCGCCGCTGTTGTTGTGGCTGCTGCGTGGACATGCGCTGCGCCATCAACGTTTCATCGAGCGCGAGACCGCCAGTGCGGCGGCGACAGACGGGACGGCCGGCCATCGCCGGCATTGGACCCGCGGCGAGGTCCTGCGCGATCCGCGCTTTTACATGCTGATCCCCGCACTGATGGCGCCGGCCTTCATCGTCACCGGCTTCTTCTTTCATCAATCGCCGCTGGCCGACGCCAAGGGCTGGTCAGCGGCGTGGATGGCGAGTGCCTTCGTCGGCTACTCCGTCGGCAGCGTCGGCGGCTCGCTGATCATGGGCTTCGTCGTCGACCGCTTCGGCGGCCTGCGCATTTTGCCGACTTACCTGCTGCCCCTGGCGGCGGCCTGTGCCGTCATCGCCGCGACCGATGCGCCACTGGCCGCGTTCGCCTTTACCATCCTGATGGGCCTGACCAGCGGCGGCGGCCAGACATTGATGGGCACGGTGTGGGCCGAGTTCTATGGCGTGCTGCACCTGGGCGCGATCCGCTCAATGACCATGGCCTGCGGCGTCGTCGCCAGTGCGGCATCGCCTTTGCTGCTCGGTGTGCTGATCGACTGGAATGTCAGCATCGAGGCGATTGCACTTGGCTGCCTGGCCTATGCCGTATCCGGTTGTGGCCTCATACTGCTGGCGATCCGCCAAAGGGTGCCGGAAGCGCACCCGGCCTAACCAACCGGAGGAAAGAATGAGCGTCGACTTCGCCAGCGGCAAGATCCTGCTGGACCGGGACGGACCGGTCACCACTGTCACCATCAACCGGCCCGACGTCCGCAATGCCATGGATTCGGAGGCCGCCGCCGGCCTGACCGAGGCTTTCAAAGCCTTCGAGCAGGATGACGCACAGCGCGTTGCCGTTTTGACCGGCGCTGGCGGTGCCTTTTGCGCCGGGGCGGACCTGAAGGAGATGGCCGGCGATGCCAACTACATCGCCTGGGCTGGACATCCAGACGGGCCGTTGCACCCGACGCTGACCAAACCGGTGATCGCCGCGGTCGAAGGTCACGCCTGCGCCGGCGGACTGGGGGTGGCGCTGTGGTGCGACATCCGCATCGCCGACGAGACTGCCGTGTTCGGCGTGTTCTCACGCCGCTGGGGCGTGCCGATGAGCGATGGCACCACCGTACGGCTGCCCCGTACCATCGGCATGGGCCGGGCGCAGCATATGCTGCTCACCGGCGAGGCGGTGCCGGCCGCACAGGCGCTCGACTGGGGGCTGGTCACGAAGGTGGTGCCCGCCGGTACGGCGCGCGCCGCCGCCGAAGAGCTGGCGCGGCGGATGGTCGATTTCCCGCAGGTCGCGATGCGATCGGACAGCCGGTCGGCCTACCAGCAGGCCGGCCTGTCACTCGCCGGCGCGATCAAGAACGAGATGCTGCTGGCCGAAACCGCCAAGCGGCAGGAGGCCCAGACCGGAGCGCAGGCGTTCGCCGCTGGCGCCGGCCGGCACGGCCGGTTCGATGACAGTTAGCGTTTACAAAAGCAGCACTTATGCGCTGGCGGGGCCATAGCGTGACCAATTGCCGGCCTCTTGCAGCACCTGTTCAACCCAAGCCCGCGTGCGGGTACGGGCCTATCCGGCAAGCTGAACAAACCTGCAGCGCCCGGTAGAAGGAAAAATGCTAAGTTAACGTCCTACGATTGTCCGCCGACGTGCGGAACAGAGTGAGACTGCAACAGCTGATGTTTAGGAGAATAACATGCGATTTGTGGTGACTCTTCTCGCCGGGTTGCTCTTCGGATGTGCAAGTCAGATCATGCAGGCGTACATCGGCAAATCGTTGACCGAACCTATTTTCGACTATGGTCCGCCAGAGTCCGCATTCGATATGGGCGACGGCCGTCGCGCATTTATCTGGAACATTACTAGCGAATCCTACATTCCGCGGAACTCGACAATAAACGCCAGTGTCATTGGCAATCAACTGTACGCCAGCACCTACACCACCGGCGGATACGTAGCTTCTAACCAGTGCGCTTATGTGTTGTTTGCAAAAAGAACCAACAATGCCGTCGAGGGCCCGGCAGCCTGGACAGTTGTTGGGTTTCGTCCGCCACGACTAGGTTGTGAGTAAGCGCTTCCGCCGGTTCAAGGCACAAATACGGCCGATGACGCAGGCGGTTGCGGATGCCAACTCGCCTTCAGAAAGACAGCATTCGGTCGTTGGCTGTCCTCTGGCTGGACTGCCTGAAAACTGCCATAAGGTGACTGATTGAGCCGAGGCTCCAAGCGAAGAACGGAACAGGCTGGGCAATAGCACGATCATCGATTCGAACACTGGTCGTGCTCATTTCCGAATAGATCCAGCCAAATTGCTTTCGCAGACTACACCGAACTGCCGATGCCGGGGACAAGCCCAGGCATGACGACATATCAAATCACCTCGGAAAACCGGTCATACCCACACTTGTGCGGGCATCCTCTTCTACTGGCGGAAGGCGCCGAGGGCTCTTACCCTGGCAGGCGGCCGTTGATGGCGTAGTCGAGGATCTGCACCACTTGTTCCGGCGTTTGCGCCACCGCCAGCGCGGCGCCGTCGACCTCCTTCAACGCGTGCGTCAGACCCTCGTCATGCAGCGTGATCACCGATTTGCCCAGGGCTGCCGCATAGCCGGCGTCAAAGGCCGCGTTCCATTGCCGGTACTTGTCGCCAAAGCGAACGACGACGATGTCGGCCCGTTCAATCAGCGTCCGCGTGCGAATCGCGTTGACCTTGGCGCCCTTGTGGTCATGCCAGAACCTGTCGGCCTCGGCACCGAGGATGGCGACGCCGCAGTCATCGCTCGACTCATGATGAGTAACCGGCGACGAGAAGGTCACCGGCAGACCGGCGCGTTCCGCCCCGGCGGTGATCTGATCGCGCCAGTCGGTATGGATTTCGCCGGACAGGTAAACGTTCCAGGTGGCTTGTGTCATCGGTCTCTCCCCAAATGATGCAGCGGCAGGCTCAGTCCAAACTGCCGGTCAGTTGCGCGCGCTGCGATATCTCGATCCAGTTGCCGTCCGGGTCGCGCACGAAGGAGTAGCGCGCGGCGGTGCCGATGGTCCGAGGCGGCCGGCCTTCAGTGGCGCCGCGGTCGAGCGCCGCCGCATGTTCCTCGTCGCACTTCCAGACCTGGACGGTGATATAGCGATAGCCGGGCGCATGCCAATCCCCGACCGGCTGGACGTCGGGGTCCTCCTGCAGGAACAGGAGGGAGTCGCCAAGGCGAACGGTATGATCGTCAACGCCATCGAATTGCATGGCGTCGACCCAGAAGCGCCGGGCCGCGGCGAGGTCGCTGACCGCCAGCCTCAACCCGATACCGGTTATCCCCTGATGACCGCTAGGCACGATTTCGACCGGATTGTCGTCCGGATCGCTGAGAGCCTGTGGCGCATCGAGGCCTTCACGCGCGATCAGCAGCGTGCGGTAGCCCGCCGGCGGCGCGTCGGGCAACGGGTCGCGGGCATTGTTCACCTTCAGGATCGAGCCGTTCACGTGATGGCGCAGCTGGTGCACACCACCGCCGAGCTTGCCCAGGTGATCGAACTCCAGACCGACCGTTTTCTGCCAGAAATCGAGCTGTCCCTGTCGTTTGTTGGTGAACAGACCGACATCGATACGACCCTTGGCAAGCTGCACGCGACACCCCAGATATTGCTATGGACACGATAATATTGCCCTAACCTAACAGTTTCGGCCCCCGGTTTCCCTTCCGCCGGGGGCCGAAAAAGTGTTATAGCCGCCGCGCGCCCGCCAGCCCGGGCGCCATATGCGCACCGCAACACAAGCCATCGACGACGCCATGAGCGATATAGCCACCGAGGTCGGCCGGCGCCGAACCTTCGCCATCATCTCGCATCCGGACGCGGGCAAGACGACGCTGACGGAAAAGCTGCTGCTGTTCGGCGGCGCCATTCAGCTTGCCGGGGCGGTGAAGGCCAAGGGCGAAGCGCGCCGGGCGCATTCCGACTGGATGAAGGTGGAGCGCGAGCGTGGCATCTCCGTCGGCACGTCGGTGATGACGTTCGATTACGCCGGCTGCACCTTCAACCTGCTGGATACGCCGGGCCATAAGGACTTTTCCGAAGACACCTACCGCACGCTGACCGCGGTCGACAGCGCCATCATGGTGCTGGACGCTGCCCGTGGCATTCAGGAACAGACGCTGAAACTGTTCGAAGTCTGCCGCCTGCGCGACGTGCCGATCATCACCTTCATCAACAAGCTGGACCGTGAGGGCCGTGACCCGTTCGAACTGCTGGACGAGGTCGAGCAGACCCTGGCGCTGGACGTGTCGCCGGCGACCTGGCCGATCGGCATGGGCCGGAGCTTCAAGGGCTGCTACGACCTGACCCAGGACCGGCTGGTGCTGATGGACAAGGCCGACAAGAACGTCGTCTCCAAAGGCGAGGTGATGACGGGATTGGACGACCCGAAGCTGGACGAGCGGCTGCCGGCCGACCAGTTGGCGCAGTTGCGCGAAGAGGTCGAAATGGCGCAGGGCCTGTGCCCCGAATTCGACCTGGAATCCTACCGCGGCGGTCACATGACGCCGGTCTATTTCGGCAGCGCGATCAACAATTTCGGCGTCCGCGAACTGCTCGACGGAGTCGGCGAGCTCGCTCCGCCGCCGCGGCCACAGCCGGCGGTGCAGCGCGAGATCGACCCGGACGAGAAGAAGGTGTCGGCTTTCGTGTTCAAGATCCAGGCGAACATGGATCCGAAACACCGCGACCGCATGGCCTTCGTGCGCCTGTGCTCCGGCCACTTCCGCCGCGGCATGAAGCTGAAGCACGTGCGCAGCGGCAAGCAGGTGAACATGCACAACCCCGTGCTGTTCCTGGCGCAGGACCGCGACCTGGCGGAAGACGCCTTTGCCGGCGACATCATCGGCCTGCCGAACCACGGCAACCTGCATATCGGCGATGCCCTGACCGAGGGCGAGGACCTGGTGTTCACCGGCATTCCGTCGTTTGCGCCGGAGCATCTACAGCGCGTCGCGCCGGACGACCCGATGAAAGCCAAGCACCTGGGCCGGGCGCTGCAGCAGCTGGCCGAGGAAGGCGCAGCGCGGGTGTTTCGGCCGCTGCTGGGCACGGCCTGGATCGTCGGCGTGGTCGGGCCGCTTCAGTTCGATGTGCTCGCCGACCGCATCCGCTCGGAATACGACCTGCCGGTGCATTTCGAGCCGTCGACGCTCTATACCGCGCGCTGGGTACGGGCGGACGACCCGGCGCTGCTGAAACGGTTCCTCGACAAGGAGCGCGCCAGCATCGCCGACGATCATGAGGGCGACCCGGTGTTCCTGGCCCGCAATGCCTGGCACCTGGACGATGTCGCCCGCGACTGGCCCGACCTCAGGTTCGAAAAGACCAAGGAACAGACGGTGCTGGCCCAGGCGGCAGAGTAGACGCGCGGCCAGATACCTCCGCGCCTTACACCTCTTCGTAGCTGACGAGACGTCGGTACAGATGCCAGGTGGCGTGGCCGAGGACCGGCAGGACGACCAGCAGGCCCAGGAAGGCCGGCGCCATGGCAAGCGCCAGCAGCACCACGATGGTCAGGCCCCAGACAACCATCACCGGCGGGCTCAGCGTCACCGCCTTCACACTGGTGATCATGGCGGTGATGAAGTCGCGGTCCTTGTCCAGCAGCAGCGGGAAGGACACCACGGTGAGGGAAAACAAGACGATCGAGTCGATCGCCCCGAACACATGACCGACGGCAAGGAAAGTGAGGCCATCCTGCGTGGTGACCAGCACGGTCAGGAACTGTTCGATGGTGGTGAAACTCTGCGAACCGAGGAACAGCGCTAGCAGGACGCGCACCTGATACATCCACATCAGCAGGATGAACAGGGTGATGAAGGCCATCCAGCCGATCTCGCGCTTGCCCTGCGCGAAAATCACCCCGAGCACGCCGGACCAGTCGAGCGGCGTGCCGTTTTCGCGGCGGCGGCTGACCTCGTAAATGCCGACCGCGACGAACGGGCCGATCAACGCGAAACCGGCCGCGAGCGGATAGGCGAGATAGCCCTGCCCCTGCGAGAACATCAGCGACACGAGGATCAGGCCGCCGAACGCGAAGATGCCGCCGAAAAACAGGCCGAACAACGGTGCGGCCCGGAAGTCGGCCCAACCCAGCGCCAAGGCGGCGCGGATGTCGGCCCACTGGGCCGGACGAACATGGATCTTGGCCGGCCGCGCCGGCTGCGATGTGTCGCTGATGGTCATGTCAGTTCCTCCCCTGACCGGACCGCGAGAAGGCTCGCGCCGTTACCGCGATTTTGCAGAGCCGACCGCAGCAGAGCAACGCTTCATTTAACGTAACTTCGAACTATTCGACCAGCGCTGGCAAGACGACCGCCCGGGCGCGAAACGCTCAGGTCGTCTGTGCAGCCTCGCGCATCATCTCCAGTTCCAGCCACTCCTCCTCGGCCTTGTCCAGACTGGCCTGAACCTCACCGAGGCGCGCCGTCGCCGCGGCAAACCGGCCCGGGTCATGCGTATAGAGCGCCGGATCCGCCAATTCCGCCTGAATCGCCGCGATTTCCGCCTGAAGCGCGTCCATCTCATCCGGCAACTGGTCGAGCCGGCGCTGGTACTTGTAGCTGAGCTTGCCACTACCGGCCGTGGGGGTCGCGGATTTCGGTTTCGATGTCTTTGCTGTTTTCGGCACAGCGGGCATCGCGCGGTTGCCGCGCTGCGACAGGTAGTCTGTATAGCCACCGGCATATTCGACCGCCTCGCCGTCCCCTTCCATGGCGATGGTCGAGGTCACCACGCGGTCGAGAAAGTCGCGGTCGTGGCTGACCAGCAGCAAGGTGCCGTCATAGTCCGACAGCATCTCTTGCAAGAGGTCGAGCGTGTCCATGTCGAGATCGTTGGTCGGCTCGTCGAGGATCAGCAGGTTCGACGGCTGCGCCAGTGCGCGAGCCAGCAGCAGTCGGTTGCGCTCCCCGCCCGACAGGGCCGACACCGGCTGACGCGCCTGCGATGGATCGAACAGGAAATCCTTGAGGTAAGAGGCGATATGGCGCGACCGGCCGCGCACGATGACCTGCTGACCGCCGTTCGGGCACAGCACGTCCTGCACCGTCGGGTCGCCATCGAGGCGGGCGCGTCGCTGATCCAGATAGACGGTTTCCAGGCTGGCGCCGAGGCGGACGGTTCCATCATCGGGCGGCAAATCGCCGGTCAACATGCGCAGCAGCGTCGTCTTGCCGGCGCCGTTCGGACCGATGATGCCGAGCTTGTCGCCGCGCTGAATGCGGGTCGAGAAGTCGCGCACGATGATCCGGGCGTCATAGCGTTTGGCGATGTGTGCGGCCTCGGCCACAAGCTTGCCGGAGGTCCTGCCGGCTTCGTGATCGAGCTTTGCCGCACCGGTGCGGGCGATCATCTGCGCCCGCTCGGCCCGCAGCGACTGCAATCGGCGCAGCCGGCCCTGATTGCGGGTGCGGCGGGCGGAAATCCCCTCCCGCGACCAGCGGGTCTCCTCGGCGATCAGCTTGTCGAGCTTGGCGCGGTCGCGGCTTTCCTGTTCGAAAACCTCGGCCTGCCAGTCTTCGAAACGCTCGAAACCACGATCGTGACGACGCAGTTCACCGCGGTCGAGCCATAGGACCGAGCGGGTGACGTTCGCCAGAAACGTCCTGTCATGGCTGATGACGACCACGGCGCCCGAGAATTGGGCGACTTCCTGCTCAAGCCATTCGATAGCGCGGATATCGAGGTGGTTGGTCGGCTCGTCCAGCAGCAGGATATCCGGTTCCGACACCAGCGCACGGGCGAGCGCGGCACGACGCGCCTCGCCACCGGACAGGCCGCCGGTCGCCTGCGCGCCATCCAGGCCAAGCGCGTCGAGCAGTATCGGCACCCGGAACGGCCGGTCGCCGGCGCCGCCGACAACGAAGTCGGAAACGGTGTCGAAGCCTGAAAGATCCGGCTCCTGCCGCAGATATTCGACCCGGACCCCGGGCTGGACGAAGCGAATGCCGTCATCCGCCTCGATCTCGCCGGCGATGATCTTCAGGAGCGTCGACTTACCGGCACCGTTGCGGCCGACGAGACAGGTCCGTTCGCCGGCCTGGATGGCCAGCGAAATGCTCTGAAACAGCGGTCGCCCGCCAAATCCGACGGTCGTTCCCTGCAGTGTGAGTAGCGGCGGCGCCATGGCCTGGCTTATACAGATATGGTCCGCGCGACGCCAACCGGGGAACGACCGTCATGAGTACCGATACGCCGAAGACCATCCGCCTTGCCGATTATCGCCCGCCGGCCTTCCTGGTCGAGACGGTCGAGCTCGACTTCGACCTGCATCCAAATGCGACCCGCGTGGAGACGACATTGCGCCTGCGCCGCAATCCGGCCTATGGCGACCCCAGCGCGCCGTTGACCCTGGATGGCGACGATCTGACTTTAACCTCCCTCACACTCGATAGCCGGACACTGACGGAGCGGGACTTCGCCGTCGGCGCCGAGCATCTGACCATCCCCGATGTGCCCGACAGCTTCACGCTGGAGATCGGCACCGAAATCAAACCGGCCGAGAACACCAAACTGGAAGGGCTGTACCAGTCGGGCGGCAGCTACTGCACCCAGTGCGAGGCGGAAGGCTTCCGCCGCATCACCTATTTCCCCGACCGGCCCGACGTAATGGCGATCTATCGCGTCACCATCCGTGCCGACGCGGAAAGCTGCCCGGTGCTGCTGTCGAACGGCAACCTGGAGGAAGAAGGCGAGCTGCCCGCGGGCCGGCACTATGCCGTCTGGCACGACCCTTTCCCGAAACCGAGCTACCTGTTCGCTCTGGTCGCCGGTGATCTTGCCTGCGTCGAAGACAGCTTCACCACGATGTCGGGGCGCGATGTGCGCCTGCGCATCTTCACCCACCACGGCTACGAGAGCCGGTGCGACTACGCCATGGACGCGTTGAAGCGGTCGATGAAGTGGGATGAAGACATCTTCGGCCTGGAGTACGACCTCGACCTGTTCAACATCGTCGCCATCAACGACTTCAACATGGGCGCGATGGAGAACAAGAGCCTGAACGTGTTCAACGCCAAGTACGTTCTCGCCGATCCGGAGACAGCGACAGACGACGACTACGCCAATATCGAGGCCATCGTCGCGCACGAGTACTTCCACAACTGGACCGGCAACCGCGTCACCTGCCGCGACTGGTTCCAGCTCAGCCTGAAGGAAGGGCTGACGGTGTTCCGCGACCAGCAGTTCTCGGCCGACCAGCGCTCCGCCCCGGTAAAGCGCATCAAGGACGTGCGCATGCTGCGCGCGGCGCAGTTTCCCGAAGACGCCGGGCCATTGGCGCATCCGATCCGGCCCGACAGCTATATCGAGATCAACAACTTCTACACCGCGACGGTCTACGAGAAGGGAGCGGAAGTGATCGGCATGTACCACACCCTGCTCGGCCGCTACGGATTCCGCCGCGGCATGGATCTCTATTTCGAGCGGCACGATGGCCAGGCGGTCACGTGCGACGATTTCCTGGCGGCCATGGCCGATGCCAACGACCGCGACCTCGATCAATTCGCCCTGTGGTATCGCCAGGCCGGCACGCCGGAGGTGACGGTCGAGGGCCGTTTCGACGCCGATGAAGGCACCTACGCGTTGACGCTGCGGCAGTCGACCCGGCCGACGCCGGGCCAGGACGACAAGAAACCGCTGCAGATTCCGCTGGCGATCGGCCTGATTGGCCGCGACGGTACCGACCTGCCGCTGGACGATGCAGGGGCGACGACGAAAGTGGTCGACCTGCGCGAGACGTCGCAGACCTTTAGGTTCTCCGGTTTGAACCAGGCCCCGATCCCATCGGTCAACCGGAGTTTCTCCGCCCCTGTGATCCTGCGCCAGGACGTCGATGCCGACACGCGCGCGTTCCTGATGGCGCACGACAGCGACCCGTTCAACCGCTGGGAGGCGGGCCAGCAATACGCCACCCGCCTGTTGCTCGATCTGGTCGATGACATCCAGAAGGGGCGCGACGGCGATGTCGAGGCCACTTTCATCGACGCCCTGGCGGCAACGCTGAACGATCCTCAGCTCGACAAGGCGTTCATCGCACTGGCCTGCCAATTGCCCGGCGAGGGCTTCCTGGCAGAACAGATGGCGGTGGCCGATCCGCCCGCCATTCACCGTGCCCGGGAAACCATGCGCCGGGCGGTCGCCGCGCGGCTGCGCGACGACCTGACAACGGTCTATCGCGCCAATCAGTCGAACGAAGCGTTTGCGCCAAGTGCCGAAGCAGCCGGGCGGCGCGCGGTGAAGAATATGGCACTGTCCTATCTCACCGCCCACGACGATCCGCTGATGCTCGAACTGGCATCGGCGCAGTACGGCAACGCCGACAACATGACCGACCGTATGGCGGCCCTGATTGCACTGAACGACCGGAAGACCCCGGCCCGGCGCGACGCACTGGACGATTTCTACGACCGCTTCAAGGACGACCCCGTGGTCATCGACAAGTGGCTGATGGTGCAGGCGACATCGGCGCTGCCGGATACGCTCGATCACGTTGTCGAGCTGATGGCGCATCCCGCCTTCAACCTGCGGCAGCCAAACGAGGTTCGGTCGCTGATCGGCGCGTTCTGCAGCGCCAATCCGGCACTGTTCCATAGCGCCGACGGCGCCGGCTACCGCTTCCTGGCCGACCGGGTGCTGGATCTCGACCCGATCAATCCGCAGGTTGCCGCACGCCTGCTGACCCCGCTTGGTCGCTGGCAGCGGTTCGGCCCGGACCGTCAGTCTTTGATGAAAGCGGAACTGGACCGCATCCTGGCGGCGGCATCTCTTTCGCGCGATGTCTTTGAAATCGCGTCCAAGTCCCTCTCAACCTGACACACCGTTCCGAGACCGTAATAAATCCTGAACAAAGCCGCGGTACGCCCGTGGCAAAACGCCGGATCGATCGGCGGGATCGCTTCCTGAATCATCGTTTGGCGTGATAAACATTCGCGCAAATTCGCCAACGACGCTCCCAAGTAAGAGTTCACATAGAGGAGGAGATCAATGATCCGGACCCTGATGACGGCCGGTCTGCTGTCGGCGACCCTGGCCGGCGCTGCCCTGGCGCAAGACACGATCAACATCCGTATCGGTCATTTTCTGCCGCCGCAGTCCCTGACCCACAGCAATCTGTTCGTGCCCCTGGCAGAGAACATCACCAAGGACTCCGATGGACGGCTGAACGCCAAGGTGTTCCCGGGCGGCACGCTGGGCCGCAATCCGGCGGCGCAGCTGCAGCTGGTGATGGACGGCGTCGTCGATGTGGCCTTCATCGTCCAAAGCTATACGCCCGGTCAGTTTCCGGACAACTCGCTGCTGGAACTGCCGCTGCTGATGGACAGTACGCGTGAGGCCAGCCTAGTGCATCAGCGCCTGTTCGAGCGTGGCCTGCTGCGCGGCTACGACGGGGTGAAGGTCCTGGGGCTTGCCACGACGTCCGCCTATGGCCTGCATCTGTCTTACCCCTATGCCAGCATCGATGACCTGAAGGGCAAGAAGATCCGCGCCGCAACAGGCATCCAGACCAACATCATCAGCGCCCTGGGCGCGACACCGGTCGGCAACATCCGGGTGACTCAGGCGGCGGAGTCGCTGAGCCGCGGCTTGATCGACGGCACGCTGTTGGGCTGGGAGTCCATGACCACGTTCCGCGTGCTGCCGGTGACCACACATCATGTGCAGGTGGCGCTGGGCTTCACCCCGCTGATGGTGGCCATGAACAAAGCCAAGTACGACAGCCTGCCGGATGACCTTAAGGCGATCGTCGACAAATACTCCGGCGACTGGATCGCCGAGCGGATGTCGGCGAACTACGACAAGATCGGCGCACGCTCGCTCGACGCGGCCCAGAAGTCGGACAAAAACACCGTGATCGACGTGGCCGACGAACAGTCGCAGCGCTACCAGACGGCCCTGCAGCCGATCATCGATGACTGGATGGCCAGCCATCCAAACGCCTCGGCACTGATGGCGGCGTTGAAGGAAGAGGCCGGCAAAATCCGCGCCGGCAACTGAGTACTGCCGGTGGGCGACGCTGTTTTAGCGCTCTACCAACGCACCCGCACCGTCAGCCGCTGGCTGTCCTGGCTGGCAGTGGTGGTGCTGCTGGTGATTTCGATGGCGATCACTGTCGACGTGCTGATGCGTTGGCTGTTCTCCAGCCCGGTGCACGGGCTGGAGGACGTCGTCGCGCTGATCATCACCATCGCCATTGCCGCCTGCTTTCCGGCGGCAATGGCATTGCGCGCCAACATTACCGTCCGCATGCTGGGCAAAGTATTGGGCCCACGCGCCAGTTGCTGGCTGGAGCTGTTCGGCCAGACCGTGGCGCTGGCGTTCATCGTGCTGGTGTCGTGGCAACTGGCGGTACATGTCGCCGACGTCGCGGGACGCGTTACCTCGGTGATTGCCGTGCCGATCCAATGGAGCTGGCAGGCCGCTTTCCTGCTGTGCGCCATGGCCGCGGTCGTGCAGACGGTCGTCGTCCTGGCGCACGGCGTCGCGGCCCTGCGCGGCGAGCCGTTGCCGGTCGCCGGCGACGGCGGGCCGTTGTGACCCGGCCGACTTCGTAACGGATAGTATGGATCCCCTTCTCATCGTCGCGCTTGGCCTGATCGGCATGTTCGTGCTGATCGCGCTGCATGTGCCGGTCGGCGTCGCCATGGCGGCGACCGGCCTGATCTGCTTCTGGCTGCTGGACGGCAATTTCGCGCTGGCGTTCAGTATCCTGAAGACCGAAACCACGACGGCACTGGCCAGCCTGGAACTGGCGATCATTCCGCTGTTCCTGCTGATGGGCGGTTTCGCCACCGCCGCCGGTATGTCGAACGACCTGTACCGATTGGCCCAGACCTTCCTCGGCCACCGGCGCGGCGGTCTGGCGCTGGCGACCATCGGCGCCTGCGCCGGCTTCGGCGCAGTGTGCGGCTCATCGATCGCGACCGCAGCAACGATGACCCGCGTCGCCCTGCCGCAGATGCGCGAGCGGGGCTATGCCGCGACGCTGGCTGCCGGTTCCATCGCCGGTGGCGGCTCGCTGGGCATGCTGATCCCGCCATCCATCCTGATGGTGCTCTATGCCATCCTGACCGAGCAGTCGGTGCTGGCGCTGTTCGCCGCCGCCGTGATCCCCGGCATCATCACGGTGGCGTTCTACAACGTGGCGATTTCCGTCTACGTGCGCCTCAACCCCGAAACCGCGCCGGCAACCCTACGGGCCAGCCGGCAGGAACGGCTGAAAGCCACACGGCAAAGCTGGCGCGTGATCTTCCTCGCCTTCGTGGTATCGGGCGGCATCTACGGCGGCATCTTCACCGTGTCGGAAGCCGCCGCGGTCGGCAGCGCCTTCGCCTTCCTGTTCTACATGACTGGGCCGGAGCGAAATCGCCGCAACCTGCTGGAAGTGCTGGGCGACACGGCCGGGACGACAGCGATGCTGTTCATCGTCATCATCGGCGCGGCGACGATGTCTTACTTCGTCACGCTGTCCGGTGCGCCGTCGGAGATTACGGCGTGGATCCGCGATCTCGGGTTGCCGCCAATCGCTGTTATCGGCCTGCTCGCCGTGATGTTCATCATCCTCGGCAGCGTGTTCGACACGACCGCCGGCATGGTGATCACCCTGCCGTTCGTCTATCCGTTGATCCTGGAGCTTGGTTACGACCCGATCTGGTGGGGATTGGTGATGATCGTGCTGATCGAAGTCGGCATGATCACGCCGCCGATCGGCCTGAACGTGTTCGTACTGCACGGCATGGCGCCCCACCTGCCGCTGTCGACGATCTTCCGCGGCATCGTCCCGTTCCTGATCGCCGACGTCGCCCGGTTGGCAGTGTTCATCCTGTTCCCGCAGGTCGTCTTGTGGCTGCCGCAGTATCTCGGCTTCACCAGCTATTTCTGACGACCGGCCTCAATCGAGGTCGACAGCCCGAAACCGGCCATGGATGGCGGGAGAACGTGCGAAAAAGAAGACTGGGAGGAGACGAACGCCATGGATAACGAACTGTGCCGGATGTTTGGTATCGACGTGCCGATCTTCGCTTTTTCTCATTGCCGCGATGTGGTGGTTGAGGTGTCGAAGGCCGGCGGTCTCGGCGTGTTGGGCATGGCACGCATGAACCCCGACCGGGTTCGCGAGGAGCTTGACTGGATCGACGCGCATATCGACGGAAGGCCCTATGGCGTCGATGTCCTGATGCCAAAAAAGGTCGAAGACGCCGGCGAACTCAAGCTGGACCCGGAGAAACTGCTGCCGAAGGAGCACGTCGAGTTCGTACGCAGGATGCTGGATGAGGCCGGCGTCCCCAGGCTGCCGGAAGATGAGGCCGCGGAGATGATACGGGAGATCGTCAAGGGCTTGAACTTCACCCCGAGGGAAAGCCTGGCGATGATCGACACGGCCATGGAGTATCCGATCAAAGTGATCGTCAATGCCCTCGGCTCGCCGCCGGCCGACCTGGTCGCACGTGCGCATGGCCAAGGCATCAAAGTCGGGGCCTTGGCCGGCAAACCGAAGCACGCGCTAAGGCACAAACAGACCGGTTGCGATTTCGTCATCGCCGTCGGCACCGAAGCAGGCGGGCATACCGGCAATGTCTCCTCGCTGGTGCTGTGGCCCCAGGTGGTCGATGCTGTGGCGCCGTTGCCGGTTCTGGGTGCCGGCGGTGTCGGACGCGGCCGACAGATGGCGGCCGCCCTGGCGCTGGGATGCGAAGGCGTATGGTGCGGTTCGCTCTGGCTGCAAACCGCGCAAAGCGAGGTGACCCCCGAAATCAAGGAACGCCTGTTCGAGGCTGACACCGACGATGCCGTACTGACGACCAGCGTGACCGGCAAGAACTGCCGTACGTTGCGAACGAAGTTCACCGACGCCTGGGAAGAACCAGGCGCCCCCGACACCTTGCCGGCGCCGCTACAGAATTACCTTTGGTGGCAGGAAGGTCGAACGCGTGTCGAGCGGGTCCGGGCAAAGGACTTTCTGACCTATCCCGTCGGCCAGATCGTTGGCGACATGGAACAGGAAAGCTCGGTCAGACAAATCGTGCACGACTTGCTGAATGAGTTGCTCGACTCGCGCGAACGCCTGGACCGGATGCTGGGCTAGCTCCGCCGTCCGGTCATCGCCTGGAATGGTTCTGATGTGAGGACCCTGCGGCCTACAACAGCGCCAGCAGCCCCGGCAGGTCGTCGATCGAAGCATCTGCCTGCTCATGGTCATGGCGCGGCAACTGGTTGATGTGCACGCCCTGGCGGACGCGGACCGCACGCCACCCCAATGCGCGAGCAGGACCAATGTCGTTGTCGAGCCGGTCGCCGATCATGACGGCCCTCTCTGGTGAACAACCTGCCTGGTCCAGCGCCATGGCAAAGATCGCCGGATCGGGCTTGGCGACGCCGGCCTCGGCAGAGGCGATGTGCACGTCGAAGAACGGGCTCAGGCCGTACGCTGCCAAACGTGCTGCGCTGCCGGGAAGTTGATTGGCAATGACGCCAAGGCGAAAGCGACCATGGAGCGCAGAAAGCACTTCATCCGCACGGTCGTACGGCGTTTCGAGATCGGTTCTGTAAGGGAGCTGCCGGCGCAACGCTTCCTTCTCGACGCGACCATCCAGCAACCCGACAAGCGCGTCCAAGAACGGCCCGGGAGCGAAACGCCGGGCCGCTTCTTCGTATCCGGCCAGGATCTGCGTGACGGTAGCTCGAACACCATGCTCTGCCAGAACGGGTACTGCCGCTTCAGCTCTTGCCAGCACTGCCGGCGTCTCGTCGATCAGGGTGTAGCCGATGTCGAAGAACAGCCACTCAGCTCGCGCAAAACGCTCGTCCATCAATCAGGACGGAAGGCGCTGACGAAGCGGCCCTGCGGTTTGGCGGTTTCCGGTTTGTCGCAGACCAGGAACTCGCCGCGGCCGGCGGCGTCGAGCGGCTTTTCGCCGTCCCACACCGTTTCACCGCGTGACAGCGTCAACGCCGGCCAAGCCTGCACTTCCATGCCTTCGTAGGGCGTGTAATCGACATTGTGGTGCATATCGTCGTTGCGGATCGTGCGCTTGGTTTCGGTATCCCAGATCACGAGATCGGCATCGCTGCCGACAGCAATCGTGCCTTTACGCGGATAGATGCCATAGAGCCGCGCAGCGTTCGTTGCGGTCAGCGCGACGAACTGCTGCATGGTGATGCGGCCTTCCAGCACGCCAGCGGAGAACAGCAGCGGCATCCGCGTCTCGATCCCCGGCACGCCGTTCGGCACATAGCGGAAGGAGGCATCCTCGCCGCGGATCTTCTTGCCCTTCGGGTCGTCGTAGCGCGAGGCAGCATGGTCCGACGAAAACACCTGGAAGGTGCCGTTCGCCAGCCCGTCCCAGACATATTGCTGGTTCTCGGCATCGCGCGGCGGCGGCGAGCACAGGCACTTCGCGCCCTCGAACCCGGGCTTGTCGAGATCATCCTCGGTCAGAAACAGATATTGCGGACAGGTCTCGCCATAGATCTTCAGGCCATAGCCCTGGGCGCGACGGATCTCGTCGATCGCCTCGCGCGCCGACACATGCACCAGCAGCATCGGCACATCGAGCACTTCGGCCAGCGTGATCGCGCGATGCGTGGCCTCGCGTTCGACCGGACGCGGCCGCGACGTCGCGTGATGCAGCGGCCGTGTCATACCGCGGCGCTCGAGTTCGTCGGTCATCCAGGCAACGATGTCGGCATTCTCGGCATGGACCATGACCATGGCCTGCTCGCGCCGCGCCAATGCCAGCACATCGAGGATCTGTCGGTCGCTGAGCTTCAGGCGTTCGTAGGTCATATAGATCTTGAACGAAGTGTAACCGTCGCGGATCAGCGCCGGCAGCTCCTGCCCCAGGACCTGCGGCGTCGGGTCCGACACAATGAGGTGGAAGCTGTAGTCGATCAGCGGCTTGCCTTCAGCGCGCTGGTGATAGTCCTCGACGGCGGCGCGCAACGACTGGCCTTTCTGTTGCGCGGCAAACGGGATCACCGTTGTCGTACCGCCACAGGCCGCCGAGCGCGTGCCGGTGAGGAAATCGTCGGCACTGACCGACCCGTCAGCCGACGGCTGATCGAGGTGGCAGTGTGAATCGATGCCGCCTGGCGTGACCCAACGGCCAGCGGCATCAATCTCCTGCGCACCGCCGTTCAAATGTCCGGCCAATGTGGCGATGCGGCCAGCGCGGATGCCGATATCGCAGTCGAAGGTGTCAGCGGCAGTCGCCACGCGGGCGTTTTTGACGATCAGGTCGAGTTCACTCACGCTACAGTCTCCTTGGCAGGATCGGTCATCGCAAAGATCCGGCCCCAACCCCGGATCGGGGACGGGTCAAGGCCGGCGAGTTCGAGCGCGCGCAGCACCACAACGGAAATGGAGTCGTAGACCGGCACACCGAATTCGGCTTCAAGGTCTTCGGCCAGCGGTGCGCCACGCATGTTGGTGCAAATAATCGAGATCGCATCGGGCTCTGCCGCTGCCACGTCGCGGCACATGTCGTGGATGGTCCCGGCCTCGACCTCCGAAAAGGCGAAATTGTCACTGATGCCGAGATGGCGCTCGGCAACGCAGTCGAACCCGGCGGCGGCATAGTTCGCGGTGATGCGTGCCTGAACGTCGGGCGTGTAGGGCGTGACCAGGCCGAACCGTCGGACGCCGTGGCGGCGAAACAGGTCGTTGTTGGCCAGGATCGATGTCGTCGCGGCGGCGCCAGTCCGGCGTTCAATGGACCGGCACAACGTCTCATCATCGGCGAAGCCGCGCCAGCCGCCCGAGGTCCCGTTCCAGGCAATGACGTCGCACTTCGCGTCGGCGAGAAGATCGGCAGCGGCGAGGAACGGCGCCTCGTCAAACTGGCTCAAGCCATCATCGGACAGGGTGATTTCGGTGACGCGCAGGCGTCCGAAATGGGCACTGACGTGCTCCACGCTGCGCAGCAGGTCGGCGGTGACGGGTTCCAGCACCGTGTTCGACGACGGCGTCAACATGCCGATGATCTTGCGCGCTGCGTGCACCTACGAGCCCTGCCTCCAGTTGCCTGAGGTCAAGGCTATCACAAGTGACCGAGACCGAAATCAGCTTGCCGCGGCTTTCACGTATTTGCGGAGTGCCGCCGCCATCGCCTCGGGCGTCGTGTGGAACGGGAACAGCGTGACGAACTTGCCGTCCGGCCCCATGAGGTAAGTCAGCGAGCCATGATCGACGACGTAATCGTCAGGCCCGGTGGCGTCGGGCAGCATCACTTTCCGCCGGTGGACGCGGTAGACGCGGGCGACGGCACGGACCTGCTGTTCGGAACCGGTCAGGCCGATGTAGGCCGGGTGAAACACCGACACATAGTCCGCCAACACCGCCGGCCGATCGCGCGCGGGATCGACGCTGATAAAGACGGGCTGAACCTCGCGCGCCGCCTCCCCGGCGAGATCCAGCGCCACCGCAACGGCGGCCAGCGTCGTCGGACAGATATCGGGACAGGCCGTGTAGCCAAAGCTCACCAGCAGAAAACGGCCATGGAAGTCGCGGTCGGTACGCACCTCGCCGGTATGGTCAACCAGCGAAAACGGCCCGCCGAACGGCAGCGCCGGCAGCTTGCCATCGGCATGTCCAAGCCGTGGCGGCAGCAGCACCGCCAACGCCAGCACGACGACACCGCAGGTTCGCCGCCAGGCACCTTGCATGGTTCACTCGTCGTCCGGCTTCAGACCGGGAATGCCGAACACGCCGCGTTCGGCAATCGACTGTCTGATGCGCGGATCGTGCCGGAACCACTGACCCTGACGCTCTTCGCCATGGGCCTTGCCCCATTCCTTCACAAACCAGTTGGCGCGGCTCCATTTGCCATCGGGTGCCTCGCGCTTGAACTGCAGCACGAACATCGGCAGCTTTGGGTTGTCGATGTAGAGGCCATCGGCGACGATGGTCTTGCCGCAGAACGGCAGCAGGTCGACAACCGTGCCGGCGAACGGATCGAAGTTCTTGATCGCCAGAACGAGCTGCCCGTCCGGCTTCAGCAGGCCAAGCTGGCGCTTGCCGCCACCGCAATTGGCCGGGCAATCGCCGCTCAGCTCACACACGATATCGACCACCTTGGCGTCGAACCGGGCGGTCGCCTCATGCTCGATGCCCCATTCTTCTGCCGCCATAGCCAAGCTTGCGCCCGCTATGACGGTCAATGCGGCCACGACTGCCAGAAGGGTCCTCATGGTCATTCCCCGAACGGCTGAATGCCGTATTCCTCATGCGTCAGATTGATAATGCCCTTGTCGTCGGCGACCTGCGTGACCAGCAGGTACTTGACCCCATCGCGCTCGTAGAGATCGCCATCGACCGTCACTTCGTGTGTCTGGATTTTCACCATGCGCGGATTGTCGACCGGATCTTCGTCCTCAATCCGCAGGATGATGTAGACATCCCCTTTGGCGTCCTTGATCGAGACCGGGATGCCGCCGACCGCGCACCAGACCGCGCACTGGTGGTGCGCGGTGCCTTCGGCAAACATGATCTCCGAGACATAGCACCAGGTATCGATGATCTCACCGGTGACGCTGACGCGCTTTGCCGCCTCGGCGGCCGCCTGCCCTGCACCCAAGGCCGTCAATAGCAAGGCCCCCACCAGAACCAGCAATCGCATGTCGATTCCCCCCCGCCATCCTGTCCGACTGCCGCAGAAGGTTAGCACCGGCCGCGTCACCGCCGGGTCAACTTCCCGTTAGTGCCGAGTGACGACCGCCGAGTGCCGGCCGCTGCTTTCGATCAGAGCCGGGTGCGCGCCGCAATGGCACGCCGCAGCGGCCGCAAAAACATCAAACCGGCCAGCATCGCCGGCAGCGCGGCAGCGAAGAAACCGAGATCGTAACGCGACGTGAGGCCGAGAATCAGGCCGAACACCGCCGGATAGATCATCATGCCGGCGCTGGCAAAGGCCAGAACACCGCCGGTCGTCTGGCCAACCCGACCGGATGGCGACAGGCGGGCAATCTCCGAAATCAACACGCCGTGGAAGCTGATCGCCGTGGCGGAATAGGCGATGGCCACCGCCATCACGGCGGCGATACCCCAGTCGCCGGTGACCAGACCGGTGGCGGCACAAGCCGCCGCCATCGACAGGCCGAACAGCGCCAGCATCAGGCGTGGCGATACAAACCGGCTCGCCAGCCAACCCCAGAGAATGCGGGCGCCGATCGATACCGCCTGGGCGCCAGCGAAAACCTGCCCGGCCAGGGCAAGTTCATAGCCAAGCCCCTTCACCAGATAGGTGACGAAGAAGGCGCCGAAGATCGCCTGCACACCAACAAAAGCGAAGGTTGCCGCGGCAAGCTCGATCAACTCGCGCCGTGCGAACACACTGCCAAGCGTTTCGAGCGCCGCGGCCATGCCGAGACGATGGTTGCGCTGGCGGTCGCGGTCGTATTCGGCGCGCAGAGGTTGCAGCACGAGGGCGAGCGCCAGGCACATCAAACCGGTGACCAGGAAGGCGATGCGCCAGCCATAGTTCAGCGCGACGAACGGCACCAGCATGCCGGCCAGCATGCCGCCAACCGGCACGCCGGTCTGTTTGATCGAGAAGATCAGGGGTGCGTAACGCGGCGGCGAGTAGCGCGCCAGGATCTCCGACGACGCCGGCGTGGCGATGGCGGAACCAAAGCCGATCAGCATGGCCGCCGGCACGAACAGCCAGAATTGCCCGGGCGCAGCCAGCAGCAGGCCAGCGCCGAGAAAGAACAGCGAGACCTGGCTCATCCGCAGGGCGCCATAGCGCATAATGAAGCTGCCGCAGGCCAGCGCCGAGACAACCGCAACGGCGTAGAGGCAAAGGGAGTAGGCGCCAATCAACGCCGGCGAGATGCCAAGCTCGACCGCAACCTCCGGCGCCACGACCGGCAGCACCAGCGTCGCCATGAAGGCGAAGGACTGCTGCACCAGCATGGCAACGACGGCAAGGATCAGCGTACGCAATGGCACTCCACCCGCTGGGCCACCACTACCGGGCGGTGTGCCAGCATGAGCCCGCGCCAACGAGCGGGAAGCGAAAGAGGATGCGGCATGCAGTCAGGCCGAAGCCGACAGGGTCTGCTGCTGTTCAGCCTTGAAGCCGACGATGTGACGGTCGCCAAGTGCGAACACCGGACGCTTGATCAAGGCAGGATGTTGCAGCATCAGGGCTACCGCCTTCGCCTCGTCAACGCCAGCGGTCTCGCTGTCCGGCAGCTTGCGCCAGGTTGTGCCCCGCCGGTTCAGCAGGGCGTCCCAGCCGATGTCCGCCACCCAGGCCTTCAGCGTCGTTTCATTCAAGCCGTCGGCGCGGACGTCGTGAAAGCGATGTTCAAGCCCCTCCGCCGTGAGCCACTTCAACGCCTTGCGGCAGGTGTCGCAATTCTTCAGGCCGTAAACGACAATCATCAGTACGCGTCCTTGTTTCCGGAGACCGACGGTGCGGCATTTTGCCCGCTTGGCGGCAAGCACGGCAACCGGCGACGCTAACCGCAGGAAACGGTTGCTGAACGTAGTAAGCTACGGCAGGTTGACGGTGTGGAGACCGATGACCCGCCGGCCGCGGCAACCCGGCACAGGGACGGGCCATCAAGAGGTTGCCTGGCAAGGAGGAGAGGAAGCCATGCTCAGCAGATATCAAGAAAAGTACCCGCAGTTCGACTACGACAGTCCGGGCGACCGCATTCTGCGCATCATGTTCAACAAACCCGAGACCTATAACTCGCTCGACGCCGACGGTCATAAAGCGATCACTAACATCTGGCGCGACATCGACGAGGACCGCGAGATCTCGGCCGTCATTCTGACTGCGAAGGGGAAAGCTTTCTCCTCCGGCGGCGATTTCGGGATGATCAAGAACAACATCGAGAATTGGAACGACACGGTCAACGCGTGGAAGGAAGCGCGCGATCTGGTCTACAACATCATCAACTGTTCGAAGCCGATCGTGTCGGCGGTGAACGGCGTGGCCGTCGGCGCCGGCCTTGTCGCTGCGCTGCTGGCCGACGTGTCGATCATCGCCAAGTCGGCTCGGGTGCTGGACGGTCATACCCGCCTGGGCGTCGCCGCCGGCGACGTTGCCTGCATCAACTGGGTCATCCTGTGCGGCATGGCCAAGGCCAAGTACTACCTGATGACCTGCGACCCGGTGTACGGCGAGGAGGCTGAGCGGATCGGCCTGTTCTCGCTCTGCACAGAGGACGACGAGTTGCAGGACAAGGCGATGGAAGTGGCGACCAAGCTGGCCAACGGCCCGCCGAACGCCATGCGCTGGACCAAGCTGGCGCTGAACAACTGGTACCGCATGGCCGGGCCGATCTTCGACAATTCGCTGGCGCTGGAAATGCTGGGCTTCAAGGGTCCGGAAGCCCGCGAGGGCCTGGCCGCGCATCTGGAAAAGCGGCAGCCGAACTTCGATCCGGACTCGCCGCTGTAGTTCGATCCGGGCAGCCACATAAAGGGCGGCGGCGTTCGGCGCTGCCGCCCTTGTTGCATGCGACGCGCTTCTCGCCGCGCAACAAAGGCGGTTCGGTTTCCGGCGGGCCTAGGCCGCGACGCAGGTCTTCATCGCGTGCACCGGCTGAACGGCCTCCAGCCACTGCCGCATGTCACGGTCGGAGCGCAACGTTACAATGTCGCGCCGGCCGGCCCAGTCGTCGAGCGCCCGCAGGATGCGGGGGCGATGGGTTTCGTGAAACCGCCAGACATAGCCGAGGAACTCGCGGTCGAACCGCTCCGGACATCCCGGCGCAAGGTCCGGCCGCACCTGACCGTAGGCCATGAACGTGCGCTTCAACACGCGCAAAAGACAGCGCCAGCGCGGCAAGTCGACATGGACGATGGTGTCGCAGGCCCGAATGCGCTCATCGAGGGTCGACAGAAAACTGCCATCGATAATCCAGCGATCACCGCTGATCAGCGTCTCATGAGTTGCGCGCCAGGCCTCGTCAAGCGCCGGTGCCTGCCAACCGTCCGACCAGTAATGCTGGTCAAGGTGGATCACCGGCAAGCCGGTGGCCGATCCAAGCCGACATGCCAGCGTCGACTTGCCGCCACCGGAACCGCCGATAATACAGATGCGCCGCATGTCCAGCTCATTGAAAACATCATGAAAACTGCGCCACACGGCATCTCAACCGTGCAGCGCGGGTGATTTCACACCAGTTTTCGCTGCAGCGCAACAAACCGCCATCGCCGACCGACCGCCGGGTCGTCGGACAGCGCCTAGGACGTTACGGTCAGGCAGGTGCAGGGGCAAAGATGCGCCACGCGGTGCGAGACGCTGCCGAACACCAGGCCCGCAAAATCTGACAGGCCGCGCGAGCCGAGCACGACCAGATCAGCCTTCTCGCGCTGCGCCACGGCGAGGATTTGCCTGGCCGGTTGGCCGGCCTCCATCGCATCGGCGACCTCGGTCGCGCCAGTGTCGCGCGCGATCGACATCGCCCGCTCCAGCGCCATGCGACCTACCTTCTCCAGGATCAGGTGATCCGTGCCGGCACTTTCGGTCTGGCGGATGACGTCACTCATCCAGCCCGGCACGCCGGCCATGCGATATTCGATACCAGGCTGTCGCTCTTTGAGGTGTTCGACCTCGGCCATATGCCGGAGATCGTCCGGCAGCGCGCCCTCTTCCATGACGTGCACGACGACGAGCCGCGCACCGTCGGCCGCCGCCAGCCGCGCCGCTACCCGCACCGCCTCGTCGGCTTGGGTGGACCCATCCGTTGCCACGACGATTGTCTGATACATCGCGTTACTCCGTCCCGCTCTGGTAGCCGATATCGCGAATGGTACGCCAGCCAGGCAACGTCGCCGCTGATCGCAATCAACCGCGTCTCGCACCGACACCACCGCCTGTGCCATAGTTCTCCGACGTATGGCGCCGAACGATGGGAGGGACGCCATGACCCTGACCGTGACACCGCTGTCGGATGACGGCTTCGCCGCCGAAGTTTCCGGCCTCGACACCGATACGCCGCCGAACGCGGCTGTCGCCGCACAGCTGCGCGAGGCGTTCCGCGAGCATCCGGTCCTGTGCCTGCGCACGAGCGGGCTGACGCCGGAACGCTACCTCGACATCGCCGGCATTTTCGGTAACGTGCAGCGGCAGCTGTTGCGCGCGCACCGCGACGCGGCGTTCCCTGACATTTCCTATATCAGCAGCGATCAGAAGGACGACCTCGGCACCGGCCAGCGCGTGGTGTTCGGCAGCCATTGGCACACCGACGACTCGTATCAGGCCGAGCCCTGTTCGGCGACGATGCTCTACGCCAAGGTGATCCCCGAGAGCGGCGGCGACACCCAGTTCACGAACATGTACGCGGCACACGACACCCTGCCGGACGACCTGAAGGAACGGATCGACGGCCGGCGCGCGATCCACACCTATCGAAGCCGGCGCAATGTGTCGCACGTACCGAAACGCACAGCGGAAGAAGAGGCGGAGACACCGCCCGTGGAGCATCCGCTGATCCGAACGCATCCGGATACCAACCGCAAAGCGGTTTACCTTAATCCGAACCGCGTCGACGGGGTTGTCGGCCTGTCGGTCAAGGACAGCGACACACTGCTCGATCGATTGTTGGCGCATTGCGTCCAGCGGAAATTCGTCTATCGCCACAAATGGCAGCCGCACGACATTTTGGTGTGGGACAACCGTTGCTCCATGCACAAGGCGAGCGACGACTATCACGGTCAAAAACGCGAAATGATGCGGATTTTGATCGCTGGCGACCGACCGTACTAAGTGTCTTTACCGCAAAGCAAAACGGCTACACGTCGGCGTGACTGACGTCACGGTGTCATTGACGTGGGCCCGTTCAGGCCCCAGTTCAGTTCTATAGCTTTGGGTGCAGGACCGCGTCGCCTAGATCTGCGACGCCACATCAGCCGACAAAAAAGTTCGGATCGTGAGCAGGGAATTTGCGCGCACAGAACCAAACGTTAACCTTTGTTGTTAAGCATTGTCCATAACACTGTTATGTCAATTCGTTGTACGATCTTCTGATCGAATCAACTGTGGCAGTGGGGCCGAGGGAGCTGCGACTCAGACGTGGGAGGGGATGGAGAGAACTTGAGTATTTGAATTTTGGAAGGGGACAAAGCCGATGCCTGACGTCACCGGTAGAGACGCACGGACCTTCATCAAAGGCGATGGAGGACAGTCATGAACGTATTCCAGGCATTCACGGAAACCTACCGCAAGCAGGCCGCCGAAACGATGAGCCTGCAGGACTATCTCCTGGCGTGCCGCGACGATCCGATGATGTACGCGACCGCCGCCGAGCGCATGGTCGCTGCTATCGGCGACGCCGAGATCGTCGACACCAGCGCTGACCCCCGTCTTGGCCGGATCTTCATGAACCGGACCATCAAGCGCTATCCCGCCTTCAAAGACTTCTACGGCATGGAGCAGACGATCGAGCGGATCGTCGGCTACTTCCGCTATGCCGCCCAGGGCCTCGAAGAGCGCAAACAGATCCTCTACCTGCTGGGCCCGGTGGGCGGCGGCAAGTCGAGCCTGGCCGAACGGCTGAAGGCGCTGATGGAAACCCATCCGGTCTACATTCTGAAGGCCGGCGACGAGATCAGCCCGGTGTTCGAGTCCCCGCTCGGGCTGTTCGAACCGGAGCGGTTCGGCGACCTGCTTGAAGACAAATACGGTATCGCCAAGCGGCGGCTGACCGGCCTGATGTCCCCTTGGGCGGTCAAGCGGCTCGATGAGTTCGACGGCGATATCTCGCGCTTCTCCGTCGCCAAGCTAATGCCGTCGAAGTTACGGCAGATCTGCATTGCCAAGACGGAACCGGGCGACGAGAACAACCAGGACGTCTCCGCCCTGGTCGGTAAACTCGACATTCGCAAGCTGGAACACTTCAGCCAGAACGACCCTGACGCCTACAGCTACTCCGGCGGCCTGAACCGGACTTCGCAAGGCCTGTTGGAATTCGTCGAGATGTTCAAAGCGCCGATCAAGGTGCTGCATCCACTGCTGACCGCGACGCAGGAAGGCAACTATGTCGGCACCGAGAGCTTCGGCGCCTTCCCCTTCCAGGGCATCGTGCTGGCCCACTCGAACGAAGCAGAGTGGCAGCAGTTCAAGAACAACAAGAACAACGAGGCCTTCCTCGACCGTATCTCCGTCGTCAAGGTGCCGTACTGCCTGCGCGTCAGCGAAGAGACGCAGATCTATCACAAGCTGCTGCGCAACAGTCAGCTCGACGAAAGCCATTGCGCCCCGGAGACGCTTGAGTTCCTGAGCAAGTTCAGCGTGCTGACGCGGCTGAAGGAGCACGAGAACTCGAACCTGTTTTCAAAAATGCGGGTTTATGACGGCGAGAACGTGAAGGAGGCAGATCCGAAGGCCAAGTCGATGCAGGAGTATCGCGACGCCGCCGGTGTCGACGAAGCGATGAACGGGGTGTCGACCCGCTTCGCCTTCAAGGTGCTGTCGGAAACCTTCAACTACGACACCGACGAGGTTGCCGCAGATCCGGTGCATCTGATGTACGTGCTGGAACAGTCGATCAAACGGGAACAGTTCCCGACCGAGACCGAGCAGCGGTACCTGGAGTTCATCAAGGCCGAACTGGCACCGCGCTACGCCGAGTTCATCGGCAACGAAATCCAGAAGGCCTACCTGGAATCCTATACCGAGTACGGCCAGAACCTGTTCGACCGCTACATCGCCTATGCCGATGCCTGGATCGAGGATCAGGACTACAAGGACCCGGATACCGGGCAGATCTTCAACCGGGAGATTCTGGAAGCGGAACTCGGCAAGATCGAGAAGCCGGCCGGGATCGCCAACCCGAAGGACTTCCGCAACGAAGTGGTGAAGTTCTCGCTGCGCCATCGCGCTCACAACGACGGACAGAACCCGAAGTGGACGAGCTACGAGAAGCTGCGTGACGTCATCGAGAAGCGAATGTTCGGTCAGGTCGAAGACCTGTTGCCGGTGATCAGCTTCGGTTCGAAAAAGGATAGCGAGACCGATCGCAAGCATACCGAGTTCGTCGACCGCATGGTGTCGCGCGGCTACTCACAGCGTCAGGTCCGGCGCCTGGTCGAGTGGTACATGCGCGTCAACAAGGCGGGTTAGGACCGACAGGCCGCGTAATGCATCACCTCATAGATCGCCGCCAGAACCCCAAGGACAAGAACCTTGGCAACCGGCAGCGTTTCATCCGCCGCGCGCGGGCGCAGATCAAGAAGGTCGTCAACGAGTCGATCCGCGCCCGCAAGATCGGCGATATCGACGCCGGCGGCGATCTGACGATCCCGTCCAAGGGCATCAACGAACCGCGGTTCGTGCACAGCCCGAAGGGCGGGATCCGCGACCGCGTCATTCCCGGCAACAAGGAGTTCGTGCCGGGAGACCGGGTGCCGAAGCCGCAGCAAGGCGAAGGCGGTAGCGGCAAGGAGGGCAGCGATCAGGGCGAGGGCGAGGACAGCTTCGCGTTCTCGCTGACCCGGGAGGAGTTCCTCGATCTGTTCTTCGAGGATCTCGAGCTACCGGACCTGGTCAAGACCAACCTGAAGGAAATCTCGTCCACCGCGTTCCGCCGCGCCGGGTTTGCCCGGACCGGCACGCCGGCGCGCCTCGACGTCGCCCGCACCATGCGCAACAGCCTGGGCCGGCGTATCGCCCTGCACCGGCCGGACCGTGCCAGCGTCAAGGCGCTGAACGACCAGATCGACGAGCAGCGGGCCGGCGCCGATCTCGACGAGCAGACGCCACACGGCCTGGCAGCCCTGCAGGCTGAACTCGACTCGCTGACCCGGCGGCAAAAGATCGTCGCCTACATCGATCCGGTCGATGTCCGCTATCGCCAGCATGAGCCGGTGCCGGTGCCGGCAACCCGCGCCGTGATGTTCTGCCTGATGGACGTCTCCGGCTCGATGGGCGAACGCGAAAAGGACCTGGCGAAACGGTTCTTCGTGCTGCTGCACATGTTCCTGAAGCGGCGCTACGAGCGCATCGAAGTGGTGTTCATTCGCCATACGCACGAGGCGGCGGAAGTCGACGAAGACACCTTCTTCTACAGCCGGCAGACCGGCGGCACCGTGGTGTCGAGCGCGCTGACCAAGATGCTGGAGGTCATCCAGGAGCGCTATCCCGCCGACAGCTGGAACATCTATGCGGCCCAGGCGTCCGACGGCGAAAACTTCTCCGGTGACAGCGAAACCTGCGTGCAGTTGCTGCAGGAGAAGGTGATGCCGCTGTGCCAGTACTACGCTTACGTCGAAATTCTCGACGAGCGTGAGTACGAACTGTTCGGCAACCCGGATGTCGGTGCGGCGCTATGGCGCGCGTACAAGCGGGTCGGCACCGACTGGAAGAACTTCGCCACCAAGCGCATTGCCCGCCCGGCGGATATCTACCCGGTGTTCCGGGAGCTGTTCGAAAAGCAGCAGGCGTAACTGTAACCGACAGGCTGTCATGACCCGTAAGAAAGCCGCAAAGACCACGAAGAAGCCGAAGCCGCTGTTCGAAGACGCCGACTGGACCTTCGAAACGATGCAGCGGACCTACGATGCGATCGAGGAACTGGCGCTGAAGGATCTCGGTCTCGACGTCTATCCGAACCAGATCGAGATCATTTCGACCGAGCAGATGCTGGACGCCTATGCCTCGTTCGGTATGCCGCTGATGTACCGGCACTGGTCGTTCGGCAAGCGGTTCGCGCACGAGGCACAGCTCTACCGCAAGGGCTACACGGGCCTTGCCTACGAGATCGTCATCAATTCCAACCCGTGCATCAGCTACAACCTGGAAGACAACACCATGGCCCTGCAGGCCCTGGTGATGGCGCACGCCGCGTTCGGTCACAACCACTTCTTCAAGAACAACTACCTGTTCCGGCAGTGGACCGACGCCGACAGCGTGCTCGACCATCTGCAGTACGCCAAAACCTTCGTCGCCAAATGCGAGGAGCGGCACGGCACCGAAGCGGTGGAAGAAACCCTGGACGCGGCCCACGCGATCATGGACCAGGGTGTGTTCCGCTACCGCCGGCCGCCGGAGCCCACCGAGCAGGAAAAGCAGGAACGCCGGCGGCGGCTGATGGAGTATCAGGAGCGCAACTTCAACGACCTGTGGCGGACCGTGCCGACGGCCGAGGACGAGGACGGCCCGGACGATGCCGAGGCCGACCGGGCCGAGCGGCGCAAGGCGATGAAGCTGCCGGAAGAGAACCTGCTCTACTTCCTGGAGATGAACAGCCCGGCCCTGCAGGAGTGGCAGCGCGAACTGCTGTCGATCGTGCGCTATATCGCGCAGTACTTCTATCCGCAACGCCAGACCAAGGTGATGAACGAGGGCTGCGCCACGTTCGTGCATCACTATCTGATGAACGAGATGTACGACCGCGGCCTGATCACCGAGGGCGCGCTGCTGGAAATCCTGCACAGCCATTCCAACGTCGTGTTCCAGCCCGATTTCGACGACCCGCGCTACAACGGCATCAACCCCTACGCGCTGGGCTTTGCCATGATGCAGGACATCAAACGCATCTGTGTCGAGCCGACCGACGAGGACCGCGACTGGTTCCCCGAGTTCGCCGGCAACGACGACTGGCGCGGCGTACTGAAGGATGCCTGGGCGAACTATCGCGACGAGTCGTTCATCCAGCAGTTCCTGAGTCCGGCGCTGATGCGACGCAACAAGCTGTTCGCCTTCACCGACGACTCCCGCGACAGCCACATCACCGTCTCGGCTATCCACAACGAGCAGGGCTACCGGCAGGTGCGCGAGCAGCTCGCGCGCAGCTATGACCCGGCGGTGATCGACCCCGACATCCAGGTCGTCGACGTCGACCTGAAGGGCGACCGGGTGCTGCATCTGGAGCATATGGTGCGCAAGGGCGTCGGCCTGCATGAGAAGACGCGCGACGAAGTGCTGAAGCACGTGCACGTGCTGTGGGGCTACGACGTCGTCATCACCGGCCGCGACCCCGAAAGCGGCGACAGCGTCTACCAAAGCTCGACCCTGGCCGAGGACGAAGCCTCCGCCGCCTGACCGGCCCGGCGGCCCTATCGCCGCCACCACAGACCCCGCTAGACTGCCTCCACCGGGTTGCTGTCAGGTGGAGGGAACGATATGGCCGAGCGGTTCGACGCAATCATCATCGGCGCCGGCGTGATCGGCACCTGCGTCGGGTTGGGGCTGGCCCGCAAGGGTTGGCGCACGCTGAATGTCGACCGCAACCCGGCCGTCGGCTACGGCTCCACATCGGCATCCAGTGCCATTATCCGAAGCCACTACTCGACCATCGAAGGCACCGCCATGGCTTACGAAGCCTGGCATCACTGGTGCGACTGGGCCGGCCATCTCGGCGTCGACGATGAGCGCGGGCTTGCAAAATACCGCAACGTCGGCTGTGTCGTCGTCAAGACCGAAGCCAACAAGTATATGCAGCCGATCTGCGCCAATCTGGATGCGCTTGGCATCCCCTGGGAGGACTGGACGGCAGACGAGTTGAAGGCACATCTACCGATTGTCGACGTTCGCCGATTTGCGCCGCCTAAACGGCCGGACGATCCCGGCTTCGGTGACGCGACCGGCGATGCCGTCGCTGGCGCGGTCTATTTCCCGCGGGCCGGTTACGTGACGGACCCGCAGCTTGCGGCTCACAACGCCCAACGCGCCGCCGAGGCCGCCGGCGCCGAATTCCGCTTCAACGCCGAAGTGACGGCGGTTCGCAAGGTGAACGGTCGCGTCGCGGGCATCACGCTGGCCGACGGCACCGACGTCGATGCACCGGTAGTGGTCAACGTCGGCGGGCCATTTTCGACCAAGCTCAACGCCATGGCCGGTGTCCTCGACGGTATGGCCATCCGCACCCGGCCCCTGCGCCAGGAAGTGGCACACGTGCCGGCACCCGCCGGCTTCGATTTCGAAGCCAATGGGCACGTGCTTTCCGACGACGACGTCGGCTGCTACTGCCGGCCGGAGATCGGCAACCATCTGCTGATCGGCAGCCACGAACCCGAATGCGACCCGCTCGACTGGGCCGACCCCGACGACTTCAACCAGGCGTTCAGCGAGCAATGGCGCGCCCAGGTGTGGCGCCAGGCGCAACGCATGCCCGGCCTTCCGGTGACATCGCCGGTGCGTGGCGTGGTCGCGCTCTATGACGTCTCCGACGACTGGATTCCGATCTACGACAAATCGGACCTGCCGGGCTTCTACATGGCCATCGGCACCAGCGGGAACCAGTTCAAGAACGCGCCGGTTGCCGGCCGGGTGATGGCGGAACTGATTACCGCCTGCGAGGCGGGGCAGGACCACGACGCCGACCCGGTGCAGGTCACGTATGATTACACCGGATGGCAGGCCAATATCGGCTTCTTCTCGCGCAACCGAGAGGTCAACCCGGAGAGCAGCTTCACAGTGATGGGCTGACCCCTATGCAGATGGCGGCCTGACGCAATCGGCACCGGCCGTTCAGCGCTGCCAGAAAATCGAACAGACCTCTGCGTCAGAGCAGATCGCCGCCGGCTGCCGAGGCCGTCGTGCCGAACTTCTCGTAGGCCTTGAGCACGTTGCGGCCGACGCGCCAGCGGTGCACTTCATCAGGCCCGTCGACAAGGCGCTGACTACGGATATCCGTGTACCAGCCGGCCAGCGGCGTATCGAGACTGTAGCCGAGCGCGCCGTGGAGCTGCAGCGACGTATCAACCACCTTGTGGACCATGTGCGCCAGGAAGACTTTCGCCATGGAATTCTCCTGACGGATGTCCATGCCGTTTTCCGCCTTGTAGGCGATATGCAGCAGGATCAGCCGCGCCTTGTAGAGTTCAGTCGCACAGTCCGCCAGCATCCACTGCACGCCCTGGCGGTCAGCAACACGGGCGCCGAACGTCTCTCGTTCCAGGACATGCTTGGCCGCCATGTCCAGGGCGCGCTGCGCCTTGGCCACATTGTGCATGCCATGGCGCAGGCGGCCGTATGCCAAGCGGTGCTGCCCCATGGCAAAACCCTTGCCGAGGCCGCCGAGAATATTCTCCGGTGGGACGGTGAGGTCCTCGATCCTGACTTCGGAATGCGTGCCGCCAAGCTGCTTGCTCAGTGCCTTGCGCTTGTTCGTCCCGTCCGACATCACCGGGATGTCCCTGACGATCCGGTAGCCCGGATTCGGCAACTCGACGATGAAGGTCGAATACTGCTCATGCCGGGGCGCGTCGGGATCGGTCTTCGCCATGACCACCGCGATGTCAGCGACGCTGGCCGAAGAACTGAACCACTTTTCGCCGTTCAGAACGTATTGATTGCCCTGCTTCACGGCAGCGGTCTGCATGCCCGTCGCGTCGGCGCCGGCGGCCCGTTCGGTCATCGAGAAACAGATGCGGCGTTCACCGGCCAGCAGCGGCTTCAGGAATTTCTCTTTCTGATAGTCGGTGCCGTGTTCCAGCAGCGTCAGCATCGTCGCGTCGTCCGGCCCCTGCGTGTTCAGAGCCAGCGCGCCAAGCATACTCTCGCCGAGTTCCATTTGCACCAGGGCGTTCGCCAGGGGCTTCAGCCCCATACCGCCGTGCTCTTCCGGGATGAACGGACACCACAGCCCCTGGGCCTGCGCCTTGGCCCGCAGATCCGCCATGACATCGTCATAGCCGCGCGACTCGAGTTCGGCCTCGGCCGGGATGCAATGTTCCTCAACGAACTTCCGCACCTTGGCCCTGACGGCCTTCGTCTCTTCAGGAATTTCGAAGTCGATCATGGCTCTGCACCTCCGTGTCGGCCGAAAAGACAGCATTGTGTCGAAACAGGCCCGGTCAACCGGCCCGGCATCGATCATACGACAGTCGGAAACAGCAAAAAAAATGATTATCGGAATATGTTATCATTGATTATGTGAATGATTATTGGCGCGGCCATGCGACTGAAGGACATCGACCTCAACCTCTTCGTCGTGTTCGAGACGATCTACGAGGAGAACAATCTGACGCGGGCAGCCGAACTGCTGCACGTGACGCAACCGACCGTGTCCAACGCGCTCACGCGGCTGCGGCGGGTGTACGACGACCCGCTGTTCATCCGGGCCGGACGGGGCGTCGCACCGACCCCCCTGGCGCGGCGACTGATCGGCCCGGTGCAACAGGCCCTGAAGGTCCTGCAAGCGAGCCTGGACGACATGATGGCCTTCGATGCCTGGACGTCCGACCGCTGCTTCCGGATCAGCGCCAGCGACATCGTCGCCTCGCAACTGTTGCCGGAACTGATCAAGGACCTGGCGCAATCGGCCCCCGGCACCAGCGTTCAATGCATTCGTATCGACCGCCGCGACGTTTCAGGCGCACTCGCGGCGGGCGATCTCGATCTTGCCATCGACATCGCCCAGCTCTCGGGTGCCGCGCTGAACTCCCAGCCGCTGTTCGACGGCAGCTACGTCTGCATCATGCGCGAGGGCCACCCCTCGCAGGACCGCGACCTGACGATCGAGCATCTGCTCGAACTGGATCACATCACGGTGTCGAGCCGCACACGCGGCCGCAGCTATCTCGAACTGATGCTGAGCCGCATGGGCCGCCGCATCGAACCGAAACTACGGGTGCAGAACTTTCTGTCGGCGTTCGAAGTCGTGAAACGCAGCGACCTCGTCATGATAACGACGCAGTCGTTCTACGAGCATGACGGCATTCGGGTGCGCGAATTGCCGTTCACACAGCCGACGCTGGGCTCAAGCCTCTATTGGCACCGCAATGTCGAGGACGATCCGGCCAACCGCTGGTTTCGCGAGCGGGTGATCGACCATTGCCGCGTGGCGTGAAGCCCGATCGGCGCTGAAGGCTGTCCTCGTCCATCGCCGCTTCCGGGGAAGCTCTAGGCGTCCATGTTCGGGCAGACCAGATACTTCTCGCCCGTCGCCCGCTTGCCGTATTGCTCTATGGCATCCGCCGTCAGCATGCCGGCGAGCGACACCTCACGGGTGTAATGGCTGGCGAACGTGGTTTTGATTTCCGCCGCGACGCGCCGGCGTAGCCGTTCGACGACCTCCCGTCCGGCGTTCCGCAAAAACGGCGTCAGCAGCCACCCACCGACGCTCCACATCATGCCGAAGTCGCGGTGGATCGTCGTCGGGCCGGTGTCGAGGCCGCCGTAGATGTACACCTGTTTAAGAACGTCCGAGCCGTAGCGGCTGTACTCCTTGGCATTGCGGTTGGCCGCAGCCTCCATCGCACTGAGAATCTGGCTCGCCAGCGTCCCACCGCCAATCGCATCGAACGCAACGGTCGCACCGGTTTCCGTCAACGCCTCCGCCAGTTCATCGGCAAAGTCGGGCGAACTGGAGTTGCAGATATGCTTCGCGCTGAGATCCCGCAGCAGCGAGGCCTGCTCGGGCCGGCGCACGATGTTGACCAGATCGATACCGTCGGCCAGGCAGATCTTCTGCAGCATCTGTCCCAGATTGGACGCGGCGGCCGTGTGAACCAAGGCGGTATGCCCCTCCGCGCGCATGGTCTCGACCATGCCCTGTGCCGTCATCGGATTGACGAACCAGGACGCGGCCTCGCCCGGCGAGACGCCCTCGGCCATCTCCAGGCATTGGTCGACCCGAACGGCGCGGAACTGCGCATACATGGCACCACCGATGACCGAAACCATCTTGCCCATCAGCGCCTGCGCCGCCACAGACGAGCCGGCAGCGACGACGGTGCCCGCCCCCTCATTGCCGACGGGCAATGCCTGATCGAGACGGCCCGCCATCCCGGCCATCCGCGCCGCAGGCACGTCGGCGGTGACGACAGGGCCATCGGAGATCCTGAGCGTGTCCCGGTCCGCCGCGCCGAATAGCAAGCCCAGGTCCGACGGGTTGATCGGCGTGGCCTCGATGCGGACGACGACCTCGTCATCTCCGGGGTCGGGCATCGGCACGTCGGCCAGGGCGATTTCGAGAGTGGCGTCGGATTTGATCGTAGAACGCAGTTGCAGGGGCATGGCGATCTCCTAACTCGAATTCTGACGACGGCCGCGTGCCAGACGGCTACTCATGGCCGTCCGGCATGACCGCAGGACCGTATGCCCAACCGTGGTCAGGCCGATCCCCACGGCTGGCGCTACTCGGCGGCGACTTTGCGGAAGTCGGGCTTCCGTTTCTCCAGGAAGGCATCGACGGCTTCTTTATGCTCCGCCGATTTGTAGCATTCGTCGAGCAGCTTGAACTCACGCGCCATGACCGCTTCAACATCCGGATCGGCGCCATTCCGGGTCAGGAGCTGCTTGACCATGCGGAGCTGACGCGACGGGTTCTGGGCAATCGCGCCGGCGACCTCCATCGCCGTATCAAGAAGCCGGTCAGGCGCTGTCAGCCGATCGGCCAGGCCCAGCGACGCCGCCTCCTCGCCTTTGATGACCCGGCCGGAAAGCGCGGCTTCGCTGGCCGGGCCAAAACCCATGCGCTGGACCAGGAAGTAGGAGCTGGCCAGTTCCGTGACCACGCCCATCTTCACGAAGGCACAGCAGAACTTGGCCTCCTCCGAGGCGATGATGTAGTCGAACGGCAGGATCATGGTGAGGCCGACACCGACGGAGTGACCGTTAACCGCGGCGATCATCGGCTTGGCATCGCGCACCGTCGTTACCCAGTTGGCGGAGCTGCCGCCGGCCTTCTCACCCTCGTCGTCGATCTGCTTCTTGAACAGGTTTTCGATGTCGGCGCCAGCGCAGAAGGCCCGGCCGGCCCCGGTCACCACCATGGCGCCGATATCCGGGTTGTCGTTCGACCGCGCCACCGCATCGAGCAGTTCGTCGCGCATCTCATAGGTCCAGGCGTTCAGCTTGTCTGGACGGTTCAGCGTGACCAGCGCCACGCCGTCCTGCTGTTCATAGAGAATGGTCTGATAGGACATGGTCGGTTCCTCCTCGGCTGTTTCTTGCCACCGACTATGCCGGCCAGGTCAAGTCGCGGCAACCGTCCCGATGCCGGCGCGCCGCAGCAGCCGCCAGAAGCGCACGGTCAGCAGCAGCCCGACGGTACCGAGCCCCAACGCGAGACCGATCCAGATGCCCGGTCCGGCCAGTCCGACGCCGAAGCCCAACAGCACCGCACTGCCCAGGCCGACGCCCCAGTAACCGGCATTGGCGATCAGCATCGGCACTGTCGTGTCCTTCAACCCACGCAAGGCGCCGGCCATCACCGCCTGCGTCGCATCGAACAGCTGGAACAGCGCTGCGAAATGCAGGAAAACGATGGCGGCCGCGGCTGTTGCGGTGGCGCCGGCGGCATCGCGCAAAAACGCCGAGATAATTAGTTCATCGGCCAGCCACAAAGTCAGCGCCGAAATGACGGCACACACCATGCCAAGACCGAACGCCGCCTGACCGCAGACCCGCGCGGCATCGTAGTTCCCTGCCCCGACGGCCCAGCCGACGCGAACTGTCGCGGCATGGCCGATCGCCAGCGGGATCATGAACGTGATACCGGCGCACGTGGTGGCAATGGCATGCGCCGCGACCTCGGTGGTGCCGATCAAACCCATCAGGAAGACCGACACGGCGAACAGCCCCATCTCCGCCAGAATGGTCAGCCCGATCGGCACGCCAATACGCAGGATATCGCGGAACAGCGGCCAGTCTGACCGCCAGATCCGCACCAGCACGTGATAGCGCCGCAGCCGGCGGTCGTAGATCACGAAGCCCAGCAATGCGGCGAACATGAACACATCGACGATCACTGTCGCGATCGCGGCGCCGACGAGTTCGAGCCGCGGCAGACCGAAATTGCCGAACATCAGGCCATAGTTCGCCAGAACGTTGAGGGCGACGGCGATGATCGTGATGACGGTCGCCGCACGCGGACGCTGATGGCTGACCAGAAAGCTGCGCAGCACCACGAACCACAGCGCCGGCAGCAGACCCCACAGCAACACGCGGAGATATTCGCCACCGAGTTCCGCGCTCATAGGTGTTTGTCCGAGCAGCAGGATGACGGCTTCGCCGTTGTACAGAAGGACCGACATTGGGACCGCGAGCAGCACGCAGACCCACAGGCCCTGGCGCACCGTGCGCCGAACGTGGCGAAAGCGGCGACCACCAAGCGCCTGCGAAATGATTGGTGCCGTCGCGCTCGCGACGCCCAGACCGAACTGGTACAGCGGAAAGAACAGGTTGGCCGCAAGCGCGGCGGCGGCCAGTTTCTCCGGCCCCAGCCAACCGACCATGATCACGTCAGTGGCTCCCAGCGCCATCTGCGCCAGGTTGGTAATCGCCAGGGGAAAGGCAAGGCTGCCCGTGGCGCGAACTTCGCCGCGCAGCGTGGTCGGCGTCTGCCGCCGCTGCCTCGCCGTTGCCTGTACGCTCATTGTTCCGTTGCCCGCGTTCCGTGCGAGACCTTTAGGGCATTGCGCGCGCCGGACCCAGCGAATTCGTCGCATCGCCAGCGTTGGCGAAAGCCTCTACCCTTGCGCTCACGTCATACGGTCGTGGAACGATTTGCACGACCGGGCAGGATCAAGGGAGGACAACGATGGATGTGCATGACGCAATCATGAGCCGGCGCTCGGTGCGCAAATTCCTGGCCAAGCCGGTGCCGATGGACAGTCTGCATCGCATACTGGAAGGTGCGGGACGCGCACCCAGCGGCCACAACATCCAGCCCTGGAAAACCTACGTCGTCGGCGGCGATGTAAAGGACAGGATTTCCCAGGATATCCTCGCCGCAATTGCCAATGACCCACCGGAACAGCACCAACCGGAATTCGACTATTACCCGACGGAGTGGTTCTCACCCTTCATCGACCGGCGGCGCGCCACCGGCTTCGGGCTCTACAACACGCTGGGCATCGCGCGCGAGGACAAGGCCGCGCGGCTCGCGCAGATGAACCGCAACTACATCTTCTTCGACGCGCCCGTCGGTATCTTCGTCAGCTTCGACCGGCGTCTGGCCACCGGCACCTACATGGATATCGGCATGTTCATCGAAAACATCCTGATCGGGGCGCGCGGTGAAGGACTGCACACGTGCGGTCAGGCGGCCTTCACCTGGTTCCATGACGTCATCCGCAAACATCTGCCGATGGCGGACGAGGAACTGCTCGCCTGCGGCATCGCGCTTGGCTACGAGGACCCGGACGCGCCGGAGAACGGCTTGCGCGTCGAGAAGCTGCCGGTCGATGACTACGTCACCTTCCTCGGCTTCGACGCGTAAGCTCAGGCGTCACGGATCGTAATTTCGTCCGCAGGCAGCTAACGTTTGAACCATGGAGCGGATTTTCGATCGAAGGACGGTGCACGATGCCAGTGATCGATCGAGGTGAATTTCGGATCCACTACGAGGTCACGTGCGACGGGGATGGCCCGACTCTGTTGCTCGTTGCCGGATTGGGCGAGCAGATCGGCTCGGTCGAGTATCCGGAAGAGCATTGCAGGTTGTTTTCAAAGCATGGCTTCAGGGTCGTGAGAATGGATAACCGGGATGCCGGACTATCCCTGCCCAACGTCGATGAAAGCGACGTTCCCGACTACACGGCGCTTGATTTAGCCGACGACACATGCGCCGTTGCAATGGACTTGGATCGTGGCCCCGTGCACCTCGCAGGCGCATCGATGGGCGGGTTCATCGTCCGTTGGGCAGCATTGCGCCGTCCCGACCTCTTCGCAACACTAACTGTGGTCATGAGTGGCAGTGGTGCCAGCCCGACCGACGATGGCCCGCAAGGCAATCCGAATGCTCAGCCCAACCTGCTCGGGATGCTGGAAAGACGAGAGCGGCAGGAACAGATTGACTGGAGCACCGAAAACTGGCGCTGGCTGTGGGGACGCAGGTATCCATTCCCCGAAGACTGGGTACGAGCGCGCGTAGCATCGTCGTTTGACCGCTCGTACCGCCCCGAAGGCGCAGCCAGGTTGCTGCAGGCATCACGATCGACTCCAGGTCTTTGGGATGCGCAAACGACGATCTCCTGCCCGACTCTCGTCATGCACGGCGCCGAGGACCCGGTCTTCTCCGCCAAACATGGCGAGGCCATAGCAAGGAAGATTCCAAACGCAGAGCTTTGGCTGGATCCCCAAATGGGCCACACGATGCACGAGGAACAGTGGGAGGATATGGCCCGGCGCATCGCCGCAATGGCAGGGTAGCGTCGTTCCTGGCCCCACCCGTGGCAAGACATGGATTGCCGTCACGGTCTATCCTTGGCGAACTGATGTTCGTGAGTACTGAGAGGGACCACCGTGAGCGACACTGGCGACCATGGCTGGCTGAAACAGGGCAGCACGTCGAGCGATGACGTGAAGCAGAGCTACGATAGCTGGGCGACGACATACGACTCCGACCTCGCAGCGTGGGACTATCGCGCTCCAGCACAAGTCGCCGGCATGCTGCGCGATGCGATCCCGGTCACGGCCGAAATTCTGGATGCAGGCTGCGGCACCGGCCTGGCCGGGCGCGCCTTGCGTGATGCCGGCTTTACCGGCCCCATCGACGGCATGGATCTGTCGCCACCTTCACTGGAACAGGCAGACCAACTCGGCGTCTACCGCTCAGTGCGACAAGTCAACTTGCAAGACGTGCCGTTGCCCCTGCCGGACGAGAGCTATGACGCCGTCATCTGCGTCGGCGTGTTGACCTACGTCCCCGATAGCGAAGCCGTCTTGCGCGAATTCGCCCGTATTGTCCGGCAGGGCAGGACGGTGTTGTTGACGCAACGCGACGATGTGTTTCGCGAGCGTGACTTCGGCGCCACCATTAGCGCACTGGTCGATGAAGGCGTCTTCAGCGATGCCACTGTTACGGAACCCAAGCCCTACCTGCCGAACAACCCGGACTTCGGCTCAGAGACGTTGGTGATCTACGTGAAGTTGACGCGGGGATAGCGCGGCGTCCGCACACGGCGGAGCGAAGGCGATGGCGGATATTGTTCGAATTTCAATATGCATCCTAGGTGTATTCCTTTTCGCGGCATTGGCCGTGTTCCCGTTTCCGGAGTACACGACCGTCCCCGCCTACGGGCGGCCACTCTTCGCTTTTGGCTCTGTTTTTTGCCTTGTCTGCGGCATATGGATTTGGCGCCGGAGCTCACAGCGCAAAATGACGTCAGGGCCGAAGTCGGCGTTGCAACAGAAGGCGGCCGAACTGTCGGCCTGTGCGCATGAGATCGTTGACCGCCTCGAAAATCACCGTGGCAAGCCACACCAGGTCGAGTATGGCCGGGCGCTGGCCAAGGGTCTGCGTCCGCTGGTCGCGGCCTATGACCATGCGGTTTTCGTTGCCCGCTCCAGAGACGCGGCGGCCGACGCCCTCAACGAGATGAACGAGCGCGTCCGCCACGCCGGCGTGTCGGCGAGCAAAGGGGAAATGGACTTCGACTTCGGCTCGGCCATGAACACCTACTACGAGCTTTACACGATCTTCCGGGATGCCCGGTATCGTTCCGACTCGCTGTAGTCGCTGCCGCAGTCAGGATTACATCGGCTTGTCGCCCTTCACCGTGACCCGGTAGCCGTGCCGTCGCTTGGGGTAGTAGTCCCAAAGTGCATGGTGCTGGGCGCAACGGTTGTCCCAAAAGGCGATGGAATTCTCCCGCCAGCGGAAGCGGCAATGGAACTCCGGCGTCTTCACATGCTCGAACAGCAGGTTCAGCATGGCATCGCTTTCCGGCTTCGGCACACCGAGCAGCCGGGTCGTAAAGCCTGAGTTGACATAGAGCGACTTGCGTTTGGTTACGGGATGCGTGCGTACCACCGGGTGGGCCGCCTCGGGATAGCCGTTGTCGCGCAGGTCCTGTTTCAGACCGTAGCGGCCGTTGTAGACATGCTCCGACGAATGCAGTGCCTCCATGCCGTCGAGGTAAGTCTTCATCCGATCCGACAGGGCGTCATAGGCGGCATACATGTTGGCAAACATGGTGTCGCCGCCGCCGCCCTCCGGCACCTCGGTCAGCCGCAGGATGCTGCCCATCGGCGGTTCCTCGTCGCATGACACGTCGGAATGCCAACCGTGGCCGGCCACGTGCTTCGACTTCTCGTCCGCATGGATCACCAGAATTTCGGGATGGCCTTCGGGCTTTGGCGCAGCGGGGTGAATATGCAGTTCACCGAACCGGCGACCGAAGTCCTTCTGCTGATCGAGGGTGATGTCCTGATCGCGGAAGAAAATCACGACGTGTTCCATCAGGGCGTCGTGGATCTCCTGAAACGTGTCGTCATCGACCGGATCGCCAAGACTGACACCGCCGATCTCCGCGCCGATCACCGGCGAAAGTGGCTCAACGCTGATACGCTGGTAGCTCATGATGGTCCTCCCGTTTCCCGCCGGCGCGCATGGGCGCCGGCCGCTTGATGAATCCTGTTCCTCTAAAGCTACTCGGCAATCTCCCGCAGCGATGGCGCCGCGCCGGTGCTGCCATGCGTGACACCGGATTTGCGCAGGAACAGGCTGTCCGGCGCATGGCCCCAGAAGTCCGGCCCCTGCGCCAGCGCCCCGCCATCGATCACCATGACCTGACCGGTCATGAATTCCGACTCGTCCGACGCCAGGAACAGCGCCGCATTGGCGATGTCATCGCCGACACCGAGCCGCGGCCAGGGCGTCTTTGCCTTGGCCAGATTCTGCATCAGGTCGGCCCGCCCGGAGTGGAACAGTGGCGTCTGGATCGCCCCCGGTGCAATGGCATTGACGCGAATGCGGAAGTGCGCGAGTTCGCCGGCAACCGCCCGGGTGAGGTTGGCAACCGCCGCCTTGGCCGCCGAGTAGGCGTGCGGGCCGGCGCCTCCGCCCATCCCGGCAATCGACGCCGTATTGATGATGCTGCCGCCGTCGCCATGTTCCTTCATTGCCCGCGCACCGTGCTTCAGGCCAAGAAACACACCGCGCGTCAGGACAGCGAAGGTGTAGTCCCATTCCTCAACGCGGGTTTCCGTGATCGGCCCGATCGCGCCGCCGATACCGGCGTTGTTGAAGATGCAGTCCAGCCGGCCGAACCGCTCGCGCGCCAGCGCTACCGCCGCCTCGACATCCGCCTCCTGCGCCACATCGGTCTTGATGAAGGCGGCTTTCCGATCGAAACCCTGCTCAGCGAACTGCGCCATCGTCGCCGCGCCCGACTCCTCGTTCAGATCGCCGATCACGACGCTGGCGCCCTCGCTCAAAAACCGAAGCGCGGTTGCCTGGCCCATGCCGCTGGCGCCGCCGGTAATCACCGCGACCTTGCCGTCGAGCCGTCCACTCATGACTTCACTCCTCCCATCACATCGTGCCGAGGTCGTTGCTAGGGCCCGGCTTGCCGGACAATGATCCCCCGAATGTTGCCTCTGGCGCAACCGGGCGATGCCACTGCTATAGTTAAGTCAACGATAGAAAAGCCGATGGCGAGAATGGGAGGCGTCAGCATGGCGAAGGTACTGGTATCGGTCGACGGCCCGGTGCGCTCGGTTACGCTCAACCGGCCGGACAAGCGCAATGCACTGGATGACGATGTCCTGCAGGGTCTTATCGAGGCGTTTCCCGCCGATCCCGGCCAGAACGAACGCGTAGCCGTCTTGCGCGCCAATGGACCCGTGTTCTGTTCCGGCATGGACCTGACACAGCGGAAAGAAACGCTGGGTCAACCGACGTCGATCGAAACCATGCTGCGCGCGGTCGAGAATTTCCCCCTGCCTGTGGTCGCGGTGGTCCAGGGTCACGCCATCGCCGGCGGCAACGAACTGGCGCTGCACTGCGACTTCGTCGTCGCCAGCAGCGAAGCCAAGTTCGGCATGTCGCTGGCGCAGATCGGATTGGCGCCGACCTGGTTCCTGGCCAAGAAGCTGATGGAAGTCGCAGGACCGGTTGCGACCCGTGAAGTGCTCCTCCTGGGCGATCCGCTGCCGTCTACCCGCATGTACGAGTATGGCATCATCGCCCGCGTGGCTGCGCCGGACGAACTGGAACAGGAAGCGCAGAAGATCATCCAGCGCCTCGCCGCCAACGCGCCGCTGTCGCTGCGCATCATGAAGAAGACGCTTGTCCGCCAGATGGCCTTCTGGCACGACCAGGCGTATGACGACATCAATGCCGAGGTGTCCCGGGTCAGCGGCTCGGATGACGCGCGTGAAGGCATCGAGGCGCGTCTGGCCCGGCGCACCGCGAACTTTACCGGCAAGTAGGCGTCGCCATGGCCGTTCGACTGGACAAGGCCTGGCAGCCGTTGCGGCGCGACGACATTGCACGGCTTCCGGCGCAGCTTGGCGTCTACGAAGTCGCCGATGCCGACGGTACGGTACGGCGCATCGACTATGCCGGTGGCCGCGCCCTGTTCGGCCTGCGCAGCGCGCTGCTGGCCGAAGCCGACGCGCGCGGTGAGCAGGCTCAGTTCCGCTATGAAATCACTATGCAGTACATGAGCCGCTGGCAGGAACTGCTGATGGCGCATGTCGCCGATCACGGCGCGCTGCCCGTGGAGAATATGGAGCACCGGCCGCGCGTGCTCGGCCGGCTGTCGCCGGGCTAGGGAGGCATCATTGGATCTGCAGCTCAACGATGAGCAGCGCCTCATCATCGAACAGGTGCGCCGCTTCGTACGCGAGGAAATCGAGCCGCTGGAGGCCGACCTCGATCCGGACGCCAGCGAACTGAAACCGGCGGATCACGAGCGTTTGGTCGAGAAGACCAAATCGCTGGGGCTCTACGGACTCGACATACCGGAGGAGTTCGGCGGCCCCGGCATCGACCTGATTACCCGCACCCTGCTGGCGTTCGAAATGGGCCAGCATCGCGCCGGCCTCTATGCGCCGTGCTATGGCGTGTTCGGCGGCATGGGCCTGGCCCAGCTCTACGAGGCCAATGACGATCAGAAGGAGCGCTATCTCTACCCGGTCTTGCGCGGCGAGAAGCGCGGCTGCTTCGCGCTGACCGAACCTTCCGGCGGCAGCGACCCGGCCCGCGCAATCCAGACCCGGGCCGTGCAGGACGGCAGCGATTGGGTGATCAACGGCGCCAAGATCTTCATCTCCGGCGCGGACAAGGCCGACTTCGCCCTGCTGTTCGCCCGCACCGACCCGGAAAAGGGCCGCAACGGCATTACCTGTTTCCTGGTCGACACCGACACACCTGGCTTCCACGTGCGCCGCATCGTGCACACGCTGCGCTCGACCCATTACGCGACCGAACTGCAGTTCGAGGACATGCGGGTACCGGCGGCGAACGTGCTGGGCGAGGTCAACCGCGGCTTCGGCATCGCCAACGACCGGCTGAGCCGCCAGCGCATTCCCTATGCGGCAGGTTGCCTTGCCGTGGCGATCAAGGCGCAGGCGATGGCGGTCGACTACGCCAACATCCGCGAAACGTTCGGCGACCGGCTGGCAACCCGGCAGACCATCCAGAACATGCTGGTCGACAACGAGGTCGATCTCCGCTCGGCGCGCTGGCTCACACTGGAAGCGGCGGCCAAGGCCGAACGCGGCGAGCCGTTTCGCTCCGACGCCGCCATTGCCAAGCTGGTCGCCTCGGAAGCCGCCGGCCGCGTGGTCGACCGGGCCATGCAGGTGCACGGCGGCTACGGCGTGACCAAGGACCTGCCGTTGGAGCGCTGGTATCGCGAACTGCGCATCCGGCGCATCGGCGAAGGGCCGAACGAGGTGCAGCGCCTGATCATCGCCCGCGACATGCTCGGCGGCTCATTCCACTGAGGAAGCGCGAGCCGGCCACGACCGGGGCAACCGGCGGTCAGCGGCCCTTGAACTCGGCCCGGCGCTTCTCCATGAAGGCACGACGGCCTTCGATGTAGTCCTCGCTGTCGAAGCAGGCTTTCACCAATTCCTCGACCGCATCGACGTCACGCACGTCGGAGTCCTTCAGCGCTTCCGTCACCGCAGCCTTGGCGGCGCGAATGGTGAGCGGTGCGTTGTCGGCGATCATGCCGGCATATTCCCTGACTGTGCTCTCCAGATCGTCGCGACTGACCACCCGGTTGATCAGGCCCATCTCATAGGCCTCGGCGGCGTTGTAGCGCCGGGCGGTGAAAAAGATCTCTTTCGTCTTGGCCGGACCGACCAACTGCATCAGCGTGCGGATGCCGGGGAAGTTGTAGCCGAGGCCAAGACGCGCCGCCGGCACCGCGAACTGCGAGTCGTCGCTGGCAATGCGGATATCGGCAGTCAGCGACACTGCGACACCGCCGCCGATGCAGAAGCCCTTGATCATCGCGATGATCGGCTTTTCGAACCCGGCCAGCGTGCGCTGTGCGCCGACGGAGACCTTGCGATATTCCTCCTCCGCTTCGGCCGAGTTACGCACCTTCTCGAATTCCGAGATGTCGGCGCCGGAGACGAAGGCCTTGTCGCCGGCACCGGCCAGCACCGCGACACGCACGCCATCGTCGGCGGCATAGTCAGCCATGATATCCTGCACGGCCTGCCACATCTCCAGCGATACGGCATTGCGACGCGCCGGGTTGTTGAAGATGACCCAGCCGATGCCGTCTTCCTTGCGCGCGATCATCTTCTCGGTTTTCAGGGACAGTTCCATCTACTTGGATTTCCTTTTCGCGTTTCCTCAGATCACGCCGTCGGCGCGCAGGCCATCTACTTCGGCGCTGGTATAGCCAAGCTCGGTCAGAATGTCGTCGGTATGCTCACCCAGCTCCGGCGTCGGCCGCATCCTGGCCGGCTGCGATGTACGGCTGAGGTTGATCGCCTGACCGACGCAGGCGACCTCGCCCTTGGTCGGGTGGTCGATCGATCTGGCAATGCCGGTGTGCTGCACCTGTGGGTCGGCGAAAACGGCATCGATGTCGTAGATCGGCCCGGCGGGTACACCGGCCTCGGCAAACAGGTCGATCCATTCCTGGCTCGACCGGGTTCCGGTGATATCGGCGATCAGGTCGTTGAGGGTGTCGCGGTTTTCCAACCGCGCGGCACCCGAGTTGAACCGCGGATCGTCATTCCATTCCGCCCTGCCGATGCAATCGAGAAAGCGCAGCCAGATGCCCGCACCGGCGGAAGCGATGTTGATGAAGCCGTCGGTGGTAGGGAACACGCCGGTCGGAATGCTGGTCGGATGGTTATTGCCGGCCTGCCCCGGTACGTCCTCGCTGATCAGCCAGCGTGCGGCCTGAAAATCGAGCATAGCGATCTGCGATTCCAACAACGACGTATGCACCCACTGCCCCTCGCCGGACCGCTCGCGCTCGATGATCGCCAGCAGGATGCCCATCGCCGTGTTCATCCCTGCCGTCAGGTCGGCGATCGGGATGCCTACACGCATCGGCCCCTGCCCCGGTGCACCGGTGATCGACATCAGGCCGCCCATGCCCTGCGCGATCTGATCTACGCCGGCACGTTTGCTGTACGGCCCGTCCTGACCGAAACCGGAAATCGAGCCGTAGACGATGCGCGGGTTCACGGCACGGACGGCCTCGTAATCGATACCGAGCCGATGCTTCACATCGGGCCGATAGTTCTCGACGATGACATCGGCATCGCGCGCCAGGCGCATGAAGATGTCCTTGCCGGCGGCACTCTTTAGATTGAGCGTCATCGACCGCTTGTTGCGATGGAGGTTGTAGAAGTCGGGGCCATGGCGCGGCCCACCCAGCCCCTCGCCGGCGTCCGGGTCCGGCGGCAGCTCGATCTTGATGACGTCGGCGCCCCAGTCCGCCAGTTGGCGCACCGCCGTTGGCCCGGCACGCACGCGGGTCAAATCAAGCACCCGGATGTGTGCCAATGGCAGGTTGTTCTGGTTCACCGATACTGCCTCCCTCGCCTCGACCGCGCCGCACTGCCCAGCGGGAGCCGACGACGCCGTAGTCGGATCATGGCCCCTTCATCAGATTGGCCCGGGACTATAGCATGGCGCCCAATAAGTCGATTCAACCGGTCATCCGAGAGGTACTTATGCCGCTGCCACTTATCGTCGTTGGTCTGTTCGGGCTCGGCGCCCTGATCCAGGGGTGCAGCATTTTGAGCGGCGCGGCCACTGGCGAGCGTGTCGCCCTTGAGTGGTGCGCGGACTGCCATCAGGTGGCGCCAAGACTGCCGGTACCTCAGGTCGACGGTCCGCCGCCGCCGCCCTTTTCCCGTATCGCCAATGATGCCAGCAAAGACGACGCTTACCTGCGCCGGTTCATGGGCGAGCAGCATCTGCCGATGCCAACCTTCCGGCTGACCGAAAAGGAAAAGCAAGATCTGTTGGCGCACATCAGGTCGTTGCGCGGAAACGCGGGATGAAACAGCGGGCGCAGACCGTTGCGCACAGGCCGACATTGCTCATTTGGTCGCTTGCATTGGCGGGCTTCCTGGTTGCGCTCGGCCTGCGGACCTCCGTCCTGGCCAGCGAGACAGCGGGCGATCCGGCAGTTGGTAAGCAGGTGGCGCTGAAGTGGTGCGGCGCCTGTCATGTTGTCACCGACAATCAGCCATTCAGATCAGGTCAGGGCCGTCGCGCCCCGACATTTGCCGCCATCGCCGCGAGTCCGACCAAAGACGACGACTACATCCGACAATATCTGAACCCGTTGCACCTGCCCATGCCGACCTGCTGTCTGTCGGATACCGAGGAGCGCGATCTGCTTGCCTTCCTCGATCAGTTGCGCAAGCAGGAACGATGACGCTGAACGCCAAATACCTGCAATGCGCGAGCTGACGCCGGATGACATCGAGGCGCTGGCCGTCGGCGCCTGGATCCTCGGTACCGGCGGTGGCGGCAGCACTTATCTCGGCCTGCTGAACGCGCGGCAGCTCTACGCCGATGGCAGCCGGGTGCGAATGATCGACGCTGCAGACCTTGCTGACGATGCCACCGTCGCCGTGGTTTCGACGCAAGGCGCGCCGCTGGTCGGGCAGGAGCGGCTGAAGGACCCGGAGATCTGCGCCAAGCCGGTGCGCATGATGCAGGACTATCTGGGACGGCCATTCGACGCCGTGATGCCGGTGGAGATTGGCGGCGGCAACGCTTTCCAGCCGCTGCTCGTCGCCGCGATCACCGGCCTGCCGATGATTGACGCCGACGCCATGGGCCGCGCGTTTCCGGAAGCGCAGATGACCAGCTTTGCCATTCACGGGCTGCAGCAATACCCGATGGCACTGGCCGACATCCGCGACAACGAGGTCATCGTTACCCGCGCCGCGACCTGGAAATGGATGGAGCGGCTGAGCCGGAAGGTCTGCGTCGAGATGGGCTCGACCGCCGCCACCTGTAAGGCGCCGCGAACGGGCCGTGAGGTGAAAGACTGTGCCATCCTGAAGACCGTCAGCCAGGCCATCCGCCTCGGCGGCGCCGTGATTGCGGCACGGCGGGCGCACGACGACCCGATCGCCGCCATCCTGCAGGCCGAAAACGGCAAGCTGCTGTTCACTGGCAAGGTGCAGGACATCAGCCGCCGGACGACGGAGGGCTTCCTTCGCGGCACGGCGGAGCTCATCGGTCTTGGCGCGCACGCCGGTGAGCGGTTCGAACTGGCGTTCCAGAACGAGTTCGTTGTGGGCTGGCACGAGGGCGCTGTTCGGGTGATGTCGCCGGACCTGATCTGCGTGCTCGACAGCGAGGATGGCGAAGCGATCGGCACCGAAACCCTGCGCTACGGTCAGCGGGTCACTGTGATCGCGCTGCCGGCCCCGCCGGTGCTGCTGACCCCACCCGGCCTGGAACTCGTCGGCCCGCGTGCCTTCGGCTACGACCTCGACTTCGTATCGGTCTTCACCACCGAGGCGGCAAGCTAATGCGGATCGGCATCGACGTCGGCGGCACGCATACGGATGCCGTGCTGCTGGAAGGGACACAGATCGTTGCGGCCGAGAAAGTGCCGACCACACCGGACGTCACCGCCGGCGTCGTGGCGGCCTTGGCCGCGGTCTCGGAACGCGCTGGACCGGCGATCGGAGACGTCGACGCCGTCATGATCGGCACGACGCACTTTACCAATGCGGTTGTGCAGCGGCGTCATCTGACCAGGGTCGCCGCGGTGCGCATCGGCCTCCCAGCCTCGGCATCCTTGCCGCCATTCTGCGACTGGCCGGCGGATCTCGCCAATGTCGTTCGCGGTGCCGTCTTCTTGGTACCGGGCGGACATGAGTTCGACGGCCGGCCGATCGTACCGTTCGACCGCGACGCCATGGCCGAGGTCGCCGCCAAAGTGCGCGACGGCGGGTTCGACGCGATTGCTGTATCGGCCGTGTTTTCGCCGCTGAATACCGACGACGAGCAGGAAGCCGCTGAGATCCTTGACAGCCATTGCCCTGATGTCCCGGTCACGATGTCACATCGGCTTGGCCGGATCGGCTTGCTGGAACGCGAGAACGTGGCATTGATGAACGCCGCCCTTGCCGGCCTGGCACGTTCGACCGTTGATGCGTTGAGCCAGGCCGTCCGCGACAGTGGTATCGACGCACGCGTCTTTCTGACCCAGAACGACGGCACCGTCATGGCGGCCGAAACAGCCGCACAGTTCCCTGTGTTCAGTTTCGCCTCCGGTCCGACCAACAGCATGCGTGGCGCCGCCTTTCTGTCTGGGCTCAGCGACGCGATCGTCGCCGACGTTGGCGGCACCACGACGGATATCGGTTTCCTGCGTGCCGGTTTTCCGCGCGAAGCCAATGGCGTGGTCAACGTCGGCGGCGTCCGAACGCTGTTCCGGATGCCGGACCTGATATCGCTGGGCCTTGGTGGCGGATCGCTCGTACGCGAAGAGCCCTTGTCGATCGGGCCGGACAGCGTCGGCTACCAATTGACCGAACGCGGGCTGGTGTTCGGCGGCGACACGTTGACGGCGACTGACGTCGCCGTGGCCGCCGGGCTGGCCGATATCGGTGAGGCGGCCGAGGTTGACGATCTGGGGTCGGCATTTCGCGATGCGGCACTCGGGCAAATGCGCGAGATGGTCGAGGACGGCGTGGACCGCATGAAGACACAGGCCGGCGACCTGCCGCTGCTTACGGTTGGCGGCGGCGCCTTTCTGGTTCCCGACCGGGTCAGCGGTGCCTCCGAGGTCATTCACCTGCCGGATGGAGCGGTTGCGAACGCGGTCGGCGCGGCGATTGCCCAGGTGAGCGGCGAGATCGACCGGATTTTCCAAGACCTTGGCCGCGATCATGCCCTGGCCGAGGCCCAGCAACTGGCCGAAAAGGCCGCCGTGGCGGGCGGCGCCGATCCGGCCAGCCTAAAGGTCGTCGACGTCGAAGATCTGCCGATCTCGTACCTTCCGGGCGATGCCCTCAGGGTGCGCATCCGAGTCGTCGGCGACATCGCCTGACTGAAACCGGCCCTAACCCGGGCAGTCATCTGGCGCCTGCCGTCCGTCATGGCCGGCGCCACCGGCCGATGCTTGCGCCGCCCGGTTGCCGACGGCAGATTGTGTCCATGCGTTCGACCGTCGCCTGCATCCGCTCCGTCACGACATTGCCTCAGTGTGGCCGATGACCCGCTGGTCGCCAGCAATTCTGTCGTTTCTCGTACTGTCGGCGTCGCTGGCCGTGCATGTCTGGGAACCACCGTTGCTGGTCACGCTTCGGAACGATGCGCTGGATTTCTATCAGCGCCTGTGGCCAAGAACCTATCAGCCGGCGCCGGTACGGATCGTGGCCATCGATCCCGAAAGCCTGGAAACTGTCGGCCAGTGGCCATGGCCGCGCACGGTGATGGCGCAACTGGTCCAACGGCTGACCAACGCCGGCGCGGCAGCAGTGGTTTTCGACATCGTGTTTCCGGAAGCCGATCGGGCCAACCCGAAACAGCTGTTTCAGCCCTGGTTCGACCGACCGGAAATCAGGTCGTTGGCACAGTCCCTGCCGGATAACGACGACGGTTTCGCGCAGGCGATTGCCGACGCGCGGGTCGTGGTCGGGCACATACTGGTGCATGAGGAGACCGACAAAGCGCCGGAGGTGAAAGCCGGCTTCGCCACGGCCGGCGACGATCCTCGCCTGTTCCTGCATCGGTTCGTCGGGGCCGACACCACGCTGCCGGTGATCGAAGCCGCCGCGGCCGGCAATGGCGCCCTGAACTACATTCCGGACGACGACGCCGTCGTGCGCCGGGTGCCATTGTTGCTAACGATGCAGGACGAGATCGTGCCGACGCTGCCGTCGGAGGCATTGCGTGTCGCAACAGGCGCGCCGTCCTACCTCGTACGCTCGTCCGGCGCCACTGGCGGTACCCGTCTCGATGCCCAGTCCGGCATCAAGTCGGTCGTCATCGGCGGCGTCCCGGTGGCGACCGACCGGCGCGGCGAAATCATCCTGCACTACGCCCACACGGCGGCCGAACGCTATGTGCCGGCGCGCAAGATCCTCGATGCCAGCGCCGCACCGGAACTGATTGCCGGCCATATCGTGCTGATCGGCGCCACCGCGCCGGGCCTGCAGGACATTCGCTACAGCCCGCTGAACGTCGCCATTCCGGGCATCGAAATTCACGCCCAAACCCTGGAACAGGTCATACAAGGCACCTACCTGACGCGCCCCTACTGGGCCGTCGCCGCCGAACGGGTCTTCCTGGTGCTGGTGGCAATTGCCCTGATCCTGCTTATTCCCCGCCTCGGCGCACTGTGGTCGGCCGCGGTCGGCGCCTGCGTTGTCGCCATTGCCGTGTCGGGCGCGGCCTGGGCATTCAACTATGAGCGGCTGGTGTTCGACCCGTTTACGCCATCCCTCACGGCGCTGATGATCTACATTCTGTGTTCGGTCTTGCGGCACCGGCAGACGGAGTACGAGAAGCGCTGGATCAACGAGGCGTTTTCCACTTACGTGTCGCCGAATGTCGTGCAGCACCTGATCGCCCAGCCGGAGCAGCTCTCGCTGGGCGGAGAACGGCGGGAGTGCAGTTTTCTGTTCACCGACCTCGCCGGTTTCACGTCCCTGGTCGAGAGCACTGAGCCGAGCCAGCTTTCCGGGCTTTTGAACGAGTATCTCGATGGCATGACACAGATTGTCTTCGCCCATGAGGGAACGCTGGACAAGTTCGTCGGCGATGCGCTGTTCGCCATGTTCTCCGCCCCGGTGGCGCAGGACGATCACGCAGCACGGGCTGTTGCCTGCGCGCTCGAGATCGATGCCTTTGCCCAGGCCTATGCCGACCGCCAGCAGGCACAAGGCATACCGTTTGGCGTGACACGCATCGGCGTGAACAGCGGCGAGGCCATCGTCGGGAATTTCGGCAGCAGCTCGGTGTTCGACTACACCGCCTTCGGCGATGCTGTGAACGTGGCGGCACGACTTGAAAGTGTGAACAAGCAACTCGGCACCCGTATGTGCATCGCGGCGTCGACGGCGGGAAAATGCCCGGGGTTCTCGGGCCGACCGGTGGGCGGCCTGGTGCTGAAGGGGACCACCCGCCCGATCGATGTCCTCGAACCTTTGCCGACGAGTGTCATGTCATCGGATCGCATCGTCCGCTACCTCAGGGCCTATGAGCTCCTGAAGGCAGATGATCCCGCCGCCTGCGCTCTTTTCGAGACTTTGTCAGCCGAGTTCCCCGACGACGGCCTGATCCGCTTTCACCATCGGCGCCTGCACGACGGAGAGACCGGCACCACTGCTCACCTCAGCGAAAAATAACTGACGTTTCAACGACATAACGCGTTGACTCTTACTGTTAACCGCCGATTAACTAGAACCTCGGACGGGAAATCAAGGATCGACGGTTGTGCGCATAACAATTCCGATGGTCTTCGGACTAATGCTGTTGCTGACGAATGCCGCATTCGCCGCCGGTAGCATTGGCAAGGTCAAGACCGCCAAGGCGAACGCCTTCATCCAGCGGGGCGATGAACGCATCGTCGCCGACATCGGCACAATGGTGCAGCGCAACGACATCCTTGAAACCGACGATACCGGTACGATGGGCGTCATTTTTGACGATGACACCACAATCTCCGTCGGACCGAAAAGCCAGCTCACGATCAACGAGTTTGTCTACAACCCGAAGCAGGGTCAGTTTTCGTTCGTTTCCAAGCTGGCACAGGGAACGTTGTCGTACATTTCGGGGGATATTGCCAAGAAGGCGCCGGACTCGGTGACGGTAAAGACGCCCAGCGCGACGATTGGCATTCGCGGCACCAGTTTCCTGATCAAGATTGTTGAGAACGACTGAACCCTGGACGGCAGTGGACTAGCGGTACCCGTATCGCCGCACAGCCGAATACCGGGGACGAGACGCCCGATCACCAGTTTCGGGCAGCGGGGAGAAGGGAAAGTCGATGAATCTGGTGCGGATGCTGTGCTGCGCCGTGTTGTTGCTGACACTGGCGAACTGCGGACGCAACGCGGAACTCTCCATGCTGCAGATGAAGCGCAGCATCGAGGACTCGCTGGGTATCACTTACGATTTGCGGCGGGACATCCAGCAGGACCTCAAGGAAGTGCGGACAATGCCGCTGCGCGGCGACGCCTTCAACCGGCATCTGCACACCGAATACCTGCGCCTTACAGAACAAGAGATCGAGCAGGGCGAAGCGGCAGATGCGCGTCGCTTCCTGCAACGTGCGATCGATGCCGCCAATGGCGGACGGGTCTATCCGGAGGAAGCGTCGACCAGACATTTCGAACCAGCCAAAGCCGAGCAGATGCGCGACGCACGCGACCGGTTGATGGCGCTTCTGTACCGCCAACAGGGGACGAAACACAGCCCCGATGTCGCGGCGCGCGCGCAAGCGATGTTCGACTGCTGGCAGGAGGCTGAAGCTGACGGCGGGGAAAAGGACGGCACATGCCAGGCTGCATTCGAGGAGAGCTTGTTGGCCTTGGCTCCCCGTGACGATACGCCGCAAGTGCGCGAACTGATCGTTCTGTTGGCTGCCCCCGATGGCAGCGTTGGCGAGGTTGCCGTAACCCGCACCGACGATACGGTGGTCCTGAACGATGCCCGGCAGGCGACGACGCTGGTCGATACGGCGGCGGACGGCGCTCTGGCACCAAGTGCGCCATTTGCAATGAGCCAGGCGGAAATCGACAACGAGTTCGCCGAAGTTCTGGCGGCGCGGCCATTGCAGCCTATCAGTGCCGTGCTGCGGTTCGAGAGCGATTCACTGAACCTGACGGCGGAGTCGCAGGCGATGTTGCCACGCCTGCTCGCGGAGATCGCCCGCCGTCCGGTGCCGGACGTTATCATCGAAGGTCATGCCGATCGCGCCGGCAGCCCCAGCCATAACGATAAATTATCCGAGCGACGTGCTCGCGTCGTGCGCGAAGCTGTGATCAAGGCGGGGGTACCCAGCGAATTGATCCAGCTATTCTGGTATGGTGAGTCAGATCCGGCTGTACCGACGCCTGATGGTGTGGCCGAGGAGCTGAACCGCCGGGTCGAAATCACTGTTCGTTGATTGCTGAATGTGACAAAGAACACTGACGCTGAACGGACCAGGGGATTGAGTGGTGCTGATGTTCGCCGTTATGCACATCGGAGCCACGCAACGCGGAAAAGTTGCAGTTGCACAGCGGAAAGCAACGCACTGGGCGGTCGCAAGAGTAGAAGTTGTAACGAGTGACTGGTAAACCGCAGGGACATAAACCGCATCAGATACGGGCCTGGCCGCGTTCCGCTGCCGCAGGAACTATGCTAGGTTGTGCGAGAGTGCAGGCATGAACATTTTTAAGCGTCGCAGAACAAGGACTCCTGGAGACGGACTAGCCCGTCCCGCAGCCGTCGACCGGCTGTTTGCCGCGGATTCCGAGAGCGACGAGCCGACGCGGCATGAGCCTCCTGCGGACGGCCTGCCCAATGTCGCCGACGAAAACGAAGAAGCGGCGCATCTCGAAGATACGCCGCGCCTGAATGTGGGCGCGGATGGGGATTCGTTGGATGAGTTGTTAACCGAAGACAGGCCACGATTGGAGCTTGAATCGGTCATCGCAGGCGAAGAGACTGACGCTCTTCCGACGCGTCAAGACGATATGCCGGGGGCGGCGGGTCTGCGCGCCGGAGAAACGGTGATCGCCGAACACGAGCACGGCCAGACGCTGGTGTCGGAGATGCTGGGCGACCGCGATCATACGACCGAGGCTGGCCATGACACCGACGCGGACGATGTTCACTATGAACCGAACGCAGACATTGGCGACGAGCAGGTTGCGGTCAACTACGCGGGTACATCATTGAAAGAAATGTCGGATACCAGCGACTACCGCGACGTCGACATGGCCGATGACGAGCCCGCGGTAGCGGACGACTTCAACGGGACCGATCACGAGCTTGCCGAACCGACGTCGGAGTTGACCGAACTCCGCCGGCGGCTGGACAGCTTGCAGCGGTTCGATTCCGCAACCAGCGATCTGCAGACGTTCAGGGAAGTCGAAACCGACCTGACCGAGCGGCCGCAAATGCGCGCGCGGCGTCAGGATCAGGCCGACCAGGTCCGTTTGTGGGAAACGTTTACGCCGACCCGACCGAAGACCGGCGGGTCGTCGTTCGTCGGCCGCCGGCGCGTGGTGCGCCGGATCGTCCGGGCGATCGAGGAAGAACGCTCACACATCGTGCTGTTCGGCGGCCGCGGCATCGGCAAGACGTCGCTGTCCAATGTCATCGCCGAAGGAGCGCGGGAAGCCGGCTTCCATGTCCTGCGCTACCCCTGCGGTTCGGATACGACATTCGAGGAACTGTTTCGTGCCTTCCTGAGCAACCTGCCGGTCGACCTGATGGACAGGTCGGCCCGCGGCAGCGGCCCGCATGTGAAGAGCTTCGAAGAGCTGATCCCGGAAGGCAATTTCAGCCCGACCGACCTGACGCGTGCGCTCGATCACCTGGTCGAGCATGTCATCCTGGTGATTGACGAGTACGACCGCGTTCTCGATGAAGACCTGAAACGCAAACTGGCGGAAACGATCAAGAACGTCTCCGACACATTCTGCCGCGTGACGTTCTTTATTCTTGGCATTGGCCAGAGCCTGGAAGACCTCCTGGGCAAGCACCCGTCCGTGCAGCGGCATATTCTCGGTGTGCGCTTGCCACTGATGGCACCGGATGAGCTCGAAGCGCTGATCCGACACGGCGAAGACGAAGCCGGCATCCAATTCGACGACGTGGCTCGCGACCTGACGGTGACGCTGTCGAAGGGCCTGCCCTATTACGCGCAGCTCATCGGCCTTTATGCCGGACGCAGCGCATTGGAGCGCGACACCCGCATCGTCGATGTCGATGACCTGCGGCAGGCGTTGGATACCATCCTAGACGAGATGGATCCGATCATGGTCGCCCTCTACGACCGGGCGACGCGCGGCGAACGCAACCGTTTCATGACCGACGTGACCTTTGCCGCCGCCTTCTCCCGGTTTGATGCCTATGGTTCGTTCACCGTGTCGGAAGCGGCGACCGCGCTGCGCACCACCGTCGGCACCACCATTCGCGAACTGAACCTGCATTCCGGTCTGACCCAGCTCGCTTCGACCCGGTTCGGGCCGATCCTGACGAAGTTCGAACTGCCGTCCGGCATCATCAAGTACAGTTTCGTAAACCCGGCCATGCGGCAGTACATTCTGCTGCGTCAGGCGCGGCGCCGCGGCATCCTCTAGGTCCTAACCTTCTCGCCATTGGTGTCCCGCGCTGCGGTGACAGCTTGGCCGCGCCGCAACTACCATCGCTCGACAGCAGCGCGGCATCGGTAGCGCGGTTGATCGGTTCTTTCTATCAAAACCGCAACCACAACCGTTCACACTATCGAACGCGTTCTGAACCACACACCCGCGAAGCCGCTACAGCGCAGGCATTTCTGGCCGAAATCCAACATCTTTGGAGCGTTCCGCGTGGGACATCAGGCAGACCGCGGGACGAGATTGGCTGTTCGCCCATTGCCCTGACGGCGGCCTCCCCGCCTGTTCGCACGATATCGTGTCAGCCCCGGCTCTGGCAGTCTGCCCCATTCAGGCCATATTAATTCTCATAACATTGATCTGTAGGAGCATCGCTGCCACAATTGTTCGAGTTAGTACGAATGGCTAGGGATCGAACGACGCCGTCAGGCAAACCGATTCACCAGTTGTTAAAGCCTTCCCAAGTACCGTTTTCCGGCAGCCTCCTTCGCCTAGTAACGGTCGCGAGACGAGTGAAATGACACGGTCTGACTCATACGCCTACCAGCCCAGCCGTCCAATGGGCTTCCGCGACGTCACGAGGGGAGCCGTCGAGGAAAAGTGGCCCATGCGTCGAACCCTGTTGTTCGTCACGGCCAGCAGCGCTGTGCTGTGGGCCGCCCTGATCGCTTTCATTGCTGCCATCTGAGCGGAGCCCAAACCTTTCGCCGCCGCCGCGGCACCACGACGACGCCAGCGCGTCAGGACAAGGCGCAAAAACCGCGCCATCTTCTCAGCGAATACCGAACACCCAGCCTGGGCGGCGTTCCTTTTCCGGAGCGCCGCGACAATGCGCACGCTCTTGGACCGTGGCCAGCGACATTGCGCCTACATTGCCGACAGGCGCGCGCTGACCGTATAGTGCAATGATCGATGGTGCCACTGCACCGCACCGGGAGGACATCGCATGACCGTCGCCGAAGCCGCATCGATCGATCTGGTAATCGAACAATTGAAGGGATTTCTCGGCGACCGCGTTTCGACGGCGCAGCCGGTGCGTGAGCAGCACGGACGCGATGAAGGCTGGCATGAGACGCAGGCGCCGGATGCCGTCTGCTTCCCGACCTCGACCGACGAAGTGGCTCAGATCGTCAAGATCTGCCATGAGACCGGAACACCGGTGATCCCTTATGGCGCCGGCACATCGCTGGAAGGCCATGTTCAGGCCCTGCACGGCGGCATCACCATCGACATGAGCCAAATGGACGCCGTGCTGCGGGTCAGTGCCGAAGACCTGGATTGTACCGTGCAACCTGGCGTGACGCGCAAGCAGTTGAACGAATACCTGCGCGACACCGGGCTGTTCTTCCCCATCGATCCAGGCGCCGACGCCTCCATCGGCGGTATGACGGCGACACGTGCCAGCGGTACCAACGCCGTACGTTACGGCACCATGCGGGAAAACGTGTTGTCCCTCACCGTGGTGCTACCCGACGGCCGGATCATCCGCACCGCACGCCGGGCCCGGAAGTCGTCGGCCGGTTATGACCTGACCCGCCTGTTCGTGGGTTCCGAAGGGACGCTGGGCGTCATCACCGAAGTCACCCTGCGCCTGTACGGCATCCCCGAAGCGATTGCCGCCGCTGTCGTACCGTTCGACGATATTGAAGGGGCCGTGAATACGGTCATCCTGACGATCCAGTCGGGCATTCCGGTGGCCCGGATCGAACTGCTCGATGACGTTCAGCTCGACGCGCTGTGCCGGCACTCGGGTCTGGATTATCCAATCAAACCGACCCTGTTCCTGGAGTTTCACGGGACCGAGGCAGGCGTCGGCGAGCAATCCGAAATGGTGAAGGCCTTTGCCGACGAACTGGGCGGCGGCGATTTCCAGTGGACCACCAACACGGAAGAGCGCAACAAACTATGGCAAGCGCGGCACGATGCTGCGTATGCCGCAAAGTCGCTGCGCAACGGCTGCGAAATCTGGGCGACGGACGTCTGTGTGCCAATCTCCCGCCTGGCCGAATGCATTATCGAAACCAAGAAGGACCTGGACGAAAACTGCACCATTCCGGCCCCCCTGGTGGGTCATGTCGGCGATGGCAATTTCCATCTCGCCTTTGTTCTCGACCCGAATGACTCGGAAGAACGGCGTCAGGCCGAGGAACTGAACGACCGGTTGGTCATGCGGGCCCTGGCGATGGACGGCACCTGCACCGGCGAGCACGGTATCGGCGTCGGCAAACAGAAGTTCCTGACCGCCGAACACGGCGACGCCGTCGCCGTCATGCGTATGCTGAAACAGGCCGTGGACCCGGACAACATCATGAACCCGGGCAAGATGCTGCCGTCATGACCTGGCCGGCGGTGGCCCGAAGGGCGGTCGCCGCAGCCTGTAGCAGTCAGGTCGAGGCGGTAGGTGTCGGTGCGGTCAGCCTGAGCAAGCCACGGAACGGCAACAGCAGCAACAGCGCCATCGACAGTTTCACGGCAAAGTCGCCTACACCCAGCGTCACCCACGGCACACCGGTGCCGACAAAGGCGACGGCAAAGAACAATACCGTGTCGACGGCCGACGCGATGGTTGACGAGACGAACGGCGGCAACCACCAAACCCGCCGGCGCAGGACGTCAAAGATCCTCACATCCAGCAGATGCGCGACCAGGAATGCCAGGCCCGACGCTGCAGCAATTCTTGGCGTCGCCAGGATCGCGGACAAAACGACGGCGACCACGAATCCGGCCACGACGACGCGGCGCGCGGCGGCGGGGCCGAGGCGCCGATTGGTCAGATCGGTGACCAGAAACGCAACCGGATAGGTAAAGGCACCCCACGTCAGCCAGTCATTAATCTGAAACTGAACCAGGATGTTGGCGGCAGTTACGACCACCACCATCGCCAGCACGCCCGCAACAAGCGGTCGCCACTCCGACGTCGTCATATCGTCTGTCCTCTCTTCACCTGACGGCGCAGCCAGCCTGCGTACACGAGATCGTCTGGCAAGGAAAGGGGATGCCAAGAAAAAGGGCCGCCGGCTGAACCGGCGGCCCTGAAGCACTTACTCGATCTTGCGATCAGTCGGTCTCGGCGCTGATCAGCGGACCGAAACGCACACTGCGCGTACCGTCGAAGCGGGTCATCTGCATCTGCTCCAGCGGGAAGAAGTCCGTCGGGCTGGTGTCGACATACATGCCCGGAAGCAGCATCGGCACCTTGACCTCCTTGAGGTTCGCCGCCTGCTTCATGATGTTTTCACGGCTCAGATCGTCGCCGGCCTGCTCAAGAGCCGCCTTCATGGTGTGGCAGACTGCCCAGCCATAAGCGTTCATCTTGTTCTTCAGGTCGCCGTCCGGATAATACTTGGCCATCCAAGCGCGCCATTCGTTGGTCTCGGGATCGTTGGCCCACTCCGGGTCGTTCGGATCCTTGTAGAAGTCCACCGAGATGATGCCTTTCGAAGCTTCAAGACCCGCCGGCTTGTACGTTGCGGCAATCGACGCTGCCACATCGTTCAAAAGGTGCACCGGCTTCCAGCCGATGGCATCCATCTTCTTGATCGCCTGGGCCGCGAACTTCGGGATCGAGATGTTCACGAAGACATCGGCACCAGAGTTGGCCAGGCTGACGATCTGACTGTCGATCGTCGGGTCTGTCACTTCGTACGTCTCACGCTTGACAACCATCGTATCGAACTTGTCGCCCATCGCGCGCTGCATGCCGATGACGTAGTCCTTCCCGTAGTCGTCGTTCTGATTGATGATCGCGACCTTGCCGTCGGGATGGTTCTGCAGAATGTAGTTGCCGAAGATAGCGCCGACAGTCTGGTAGTTCGGCTGCCAGCCCATGGTCCACGGGAACTTGTCCGGCTGCCCCCACTTGGTCGCGCCCGTAGCGACGAACAGGTGCGGCACCTTCTTCTTGTTCATATATTTGTGAACCGCCGAGTTGGTCGGCGTACCGAGCGTCTGGAACGTGAAGGCGACTTCATCGCGCTCGATCAATTTGCGAATCTGCTCCTTCGTTTTCGGCGGGCTGTAGCCGTCATCGTAAGAAACCCAATTGACCTTGCGGCCATTGATGCCGCCGTTGTCATTCACATAGTTCCAACAGGCCGCGATCGACTTGCCGATCGTTCCATAAGACGATGCCGGACCGCTGTAAGGGTTTGTATTGCCGATCTTAATTTCACTGTCGGAAACGCCGGGAGCGTTCCCAGCCACGGCGGCGCCCATACTCATCGCGAGCACCCCCACAGCAACCGTCAACAGATAACGGGATTGGGTCATGATTTCCTCCGCCAAATCTCCCAAGACCTTATGTCAAACAGATTATTGACGGTTTCCCCACCATCAGCAACAGGCTGTTCGCGCTGTCACATAAGTTGCTCGCAACACGGGATTTGGCCGTTAAGTCCGCACCCAGACAAGAAAAAGGGCCGCCGGCGATGCCGGCGGCCCTGAAGCGAGTATCCGATCTTGCGATCAGTCGGTCTCGGCGCTGATCAGCGGACCGAAACGCACACTGCGCGTACCGTCGAAGCGGATCATCTGCATCTGCTCCAGCGGGAAGAAGTCCGTCGGGCTGGTGTCGACATACATGCCCGGAAGCAGCATCGGCACCTTGACCTCCTTGAGGTTCGCCGCCTGCTTCATGATGTTTTCACGGCTCAGATCGTCGCCGGCCTGCTCGAGAACCGCCTTCATGGTGTGGCAAGCGGCCCAGCCGAACGCATTCAGCTTGTTCTTCAGGTCGCCGTCCGGATAATACTTGGCCATCCAAGCGCGCCATTCGTTGGTCTCCGGATCGTCGGCCCACTCGGGATCGTTCGGGTCCTTGTAGAAGTCCACCGAAATGATGCCCTTCGAGGCTTCCAGGCCGGCAGGCTTGTAGGTCGCCGCAATCGACGCGGCCACATCGTTCAACAGATGCACCGGCTTCCAGCCGATGGCATCCATCTTCTTGATCGCCTGCGCCGCAAACTTCGGAATCGAGATATTCACGAAGACATCGGCATCGGAGTTGGCCAGGCTGACGATCTGACTGTCGATCGTCGGGTCGGTCACCTCATAGGACTCGCGCTTGATGACCATGGCGTCGAACTTGTCGCCCATCGCGCGCTGCATGCCGATGACGTAGTCCTTACCGTAGTCGTCGTTCTGGTTCAGGATCGCGACCTTGCCGTCGGGATGGTTCTGCAGGATGTAGTTGCCGAAAATGGCACCGACAGTCTGATAGTTCGGCTGCCAGCCCATGGTCCACGGGAATTCATCCGGCTGACCCCACTTGGTCGCGCCGGTCGCGAGGAACAGGTGCGGCACCTTCTTCTTGTTCATATATTTGTGAACCGCCGAATTGGTCGGGGTGCCCAGCGCCTGGAACGTGAAGGCGACCTCGTCGCGCTCGACCAGTTTGCGGGTCTGTTCTTTGGTCTTCGGCGGGCTATAGCCGTCGTCGTAGGAGATCCAGTCGATCTTGCGGCCATTGACGCCGCCATTGTCATTCACATAGTTCCAGCAGGCCGCAATCGACTTACCGATCGTACCGTAAGACGACGCCGGTCCGCTGTAAGGGTTGGTATTGCCAATCTTAATCTCGGTATCGGTAACGCCCGGAGCATTCTCCGCAACGGCGGCGCCGATACCCATGGCGAGCACGCCAACAGCTGCGCTCAACAAGAAACGAGAACGAAACATTGTTTCCTCCACATAAGCTACAAGACACGTAAGCAACGACATACTAGGCCACGCCGAATTATAGCCAAAACAAGGCTATTCAGCGGCAGATGGCCGACGCACTAACTTCGCTACACACCACCGAATAAGGCCAGCCATCCCATTTGGCATCACATAGACGGTGAAGATCAGGAAAAAGCCAAAGAAAACCCAGATCAGAGCTTTCGAGCTAGGTTCGCCCTGGAAGAAGAAGTCCACCACGGACTCGGAAACATTGGGGACGTACAAAATGAACATCCCGCCAATAATGGCGGCCGGAATGGACGCCAGCCCGCCGACCACCATTCCGACAAGGAACCAGACCGACAGGAAGAAGGTGAAGCTATCCGGCGCAACGAACTCCGCAACGATCGCACCGAGGGCACCGGCGATGCCGGTGTAGAACCCGCTGACGCCGAAGGTCACCGACTTGTAGAGCGACGTGTTGATGCCCATGGTGCTGGCGGCGATGGGGTTGTCGCGGATGGCAATCATCGCACGGCCGGTTCGGCCGCGGGTGAGATTCCAGGCACCGACAATGAGCACCACGCCCCAGAACAGAACGAAATAGTAAAGCCACTGATCGCTGTTCAGGGATGCGACCGGCGAATCCGGTTTGAAGACATCGAGGCCCTGAACGCCGCCGGTGAACTGCTCAAAATGTTCGTACCGAAGGAGCTGCGGCATCGCCACGGCCAAAGCAAATGTCGCCAACGCGAGGTACAGTCCTTCCAACCGAAGCGCCGGCAAACCGAACAGGAATCCGCCAATAAAGCAGATGATGCCGGCCGGAATGATCGTCCAGTAAACGGCGACATCCCACTGGTCGACCATGATCGCGGTCGTGTAAGCGCCAAGCGCATAGAACGCACTATGGCCCAGCGAGAACTGGCCATTGAAGCCGGTCAGCAGGTTAAGGCCGAGCACTGCGATGGCATAAACGAGCACCTGCGTTGCTTGGAACACGGCAAAATTGCTCAATGTCAGCGGCAGCAGGACGGCCACCGCAAAGCCTAGCACGATCAGCAACAACCGCATCCTCGGCAGAGCAATGCCGAAAAGCTGATAGCTGTCCGCGGGATTGGCGCGTGCAGAAGGAGCCTGGGAAACCGTGGAATTCATAGATCTACACCCTCTGCACAACAACCCGGCCGAACAGGCCGGCTGGCTTGAACAGCAACACTGTCACGATCACGACCAGCGCCAGCGTCAGCTTCAACTCACTGCCGATGAAAATGCCGGCTACATTCTCCAGAACACCCATCAGGAAACCGCCGACAACGGCACCGCCCGGGCTGGTCAGCCCGCCAACGACAGCGCCGGCAAAGCCATAAAGTAGAATGCCCAGCATCATGTTCGGCTCAAGGAACACGACAGGCGCAATCAGCATGCCGGCGACCGCACCGACGGCTGCCGCCAGGCCCCAACCCAGCGCCAGCATCTTTTTCACGCTGACGCCGACCAGGCGCGCCGAGTCAGGGTTTGCCGCGGCGGCGCGCATGGCCAAGCCCACCGGCGTGTACTTGAAGAACACGTAGATCAGCCCAAGCATGATCAGGGTCACGCCAATAATGCCCAGTTGGTGCGGACCGATGAGATTGGTCTCAAACGGCAGCTTGTCCGGGAACGGGCTGGGGAACACCTTGATCGTGAACTCCCAGATAAACCCGGCGACAGAATTGAAGATCAGGGTCAGGGCAATAAAAACCACGATGTGGCTAAGCACCGGCGCATCGTGGATAGGCGCGAACACCACCCGTTCAATCGCCATGCCGCCGAGGAACGACAAGACGATGCACGCGGCGAAGGCGCCCCAGAACGGGAAGCCCCATTCGATCATTTGCCAGGCGACGAATGTCGAGAACATCGCCATTTCGCCTTGCGCAAAATTGAAATGATCGATCGCCTGGTAGATCATCACGACCGCAAGCGCGAGAGATGCATAGATCGCGCCGGTGGCCAGGCCGCCCAGTGCTTGTTGCAGAAATAAATCCATACTCTTGTCCCGCCCTACTAGTATCCGAGATACGACTGACGGACGCTCTCGTCCGAGGCGATTTCCTCGGACGTGCCCGAGATGACGACGTTGCCGGTTTCCAGCAGATAGGCGTGATCAGCAAGATCGAGCGCCAGCGTCGCATTCTGCTCCACCAGCAGCATGCTGACTTTCTCCTGCGAGTTGATCGTCCGCAGGATGTCGAACAGCTCCTCAACGATCAGCGGCGCCAAACCGAACGACGGCTCGTCGAGCAACATCAGGCGCGGACGCAGCATCAGTGCGCGGCCGACCGCCAGCATCTGCTGCTCACCGCCCGACAACGTGCCCGCCTGCTGGTTTCGCCGCTCCTTCAGGCGCGGGAAATAGCCATAGACACGCTCGATATCCTGTTCCGTCGACTTCTTGTCGCGGCGCGAATACGCACCAAGCAGCAGATTTTCTTCGGTCGTCACACGGACAAACGTACCGCGCCCTTCCGGGACATGGGCCACGCCATATCGAACGATCGCCTCGGTCTGCTTGGTCGAAATGTCGTCGCCGCCTAGCATGACGCTGCCGTCGGTTTTCACCATGCCGCAGATCGAGCGGAGCGTTGTCGTCTTGCCAGCGCCGTTGGCGCCGAGGATGGTGGTGACGCTGCCTTCTTCCAGCGAGAAACTGATGCCGTGCAACGCCTTGATCTGGCCGTAGTAAGCCTCGAGATTGTTGACTTCCAGTAATGCCATCAGTGCGACGTCCCCAGATAGGCGCGAATGACTTCCGGATTCTGCTGCACTTCGGCAGGCGTGCCTTCGCCGATCTTGCGACCGAAATCGATGGCAACGACATAGTCGGAAACACTCATCACCAAACTCATGTGATGTTCGACCAACAGGATGGTCACGTTGCGGTCATCGCGGATCTGTTTCATCAGGCCGCCGAGTTCCTGAACTTCGTCATGGTTCAGGCCGCCGGCCGGCTCATCGAGTAGCAACAGCTTCGGCTTACCGGCCAGGGCACGCGCCAGCTCCACCCGCTTTTGTGTGCCAAACGCTAAACCGCCGACGGGCTGGTATGCGACATCGCCCAGATCGAGATATTCGATCAACTCCCAGGCGCTTTCGCGCAGGCCATCCTCTTCGCGTTTCACCCATGGCAGGCGAAACGCGTTGGAGACGAAGTCGCTGCTGCTTTGCGCGTGACCGCCGACCATGACGTTGTCGAGAACCGACATGGTGCTGAACAGGGCGAGGTTCTGGAATGTGCGGCCAATGCCGATATTGGCCATCTGATGCGGCGCCGTGCGCAGGATCGACTGGCCCTCGAAAAGAATGTCGCCTTCGCTGGGGATGTAGAGGCGGCTCAGGCAATTGAACAACGTCGTCTTGCCGGCACCGTTGGGCCCGATCAGGCCGAACACGGCGCCTGGCTGGACATCAAAGGTGACGCCATCAAGTGCCGTAATGCCGCCAAAGTGCACCGCTACGTTCTGCACTTGGAGAATGGGGCCCGCGGCCGCAACGGCCGAGGTCTGCATTGCCGGTTCAGTCATGGCTGGGTCCGGATCTGTTCGAACTGTAAGGGGAAAACGCGCGCAGGGCGTACTGACGCGACAAGCCGGGTGTACATGACCCGATGACTACCTCCCTGACTAAATTTCCATGCCGTCGATCACGGCACGACATTTATTGGGGCCGGAATATGCGTGAAATGAAACCGAACCGCAACCGGGTCGTTTCTGTTTGGCGACAGGCACTTCGACGGCGAACCGGGTTGTAGAAAAACTATGCAACTCGCATTGTCGCCTTGAATTTGTGCATTGCCGCGGCAACGCGCGCCGCGCACTACTGTTAGCCAACGAATCGCGCTATATCCCGTCGGTACCATGAGCGACCCTTTCGATCTGTCCGACTACGACGCGCCGGCGACCCCGGCGGCGCCCGGCAATGCACCGGTGCCACCGTTCGTGCGCAATCTGAACGACGAGCAGCGTGCTGCGGTCGAGGCGATCGATGGGCCGGTGCTGGTGCTGGCCGGCGCGGGCACCGGTAAGACACGGGTGCTGACGACACGCCTTGCCTACATTCTGCTGCAGCGCAAAGCGTTCCCCAGCCAGGTGCTGGCGGTGACCTTCACCAACAAGGCCGCGCGGGAAATGCAGGAACGCATCGGCGGCATGATCGGCCGCGCCGTCGAAGGTATCTGGCTCGGTACCTTCCATGCCATCGGCGTGCGGTTCCTGCGCCGACATGCCGAGTTGGTCGGGCTGAAGAGCAATTTCACCATCCTCGACACCGACGACCAGCTTCGCCTTCTGAAACAGGTGATCGAAGCCGCCGACCTCGATCCGAAGCGCTGGCCGCCGCGCATGCTGGCCGCCTGCATCGATCGCTGGAAGGACAAAGGCCTGACGCCGGATCAGGTTCCCGCATCCGAAGCCCATAATTTCGCCGACGGCAGCGGCATCGATCTCTATCGCACCTACCAGGAACGGCTACGCACGCTGAACGCCACCGACTTCGGCGACCTGCTGCTGCACTGCCTGACGATCTTTACGCAGAACCCGGACGTGCTGGAGCAATACCAGAAGCAGTTCCGCTACATCCTGGTCGACGAGTATCAGGACACCAACGTGGCGCAGTATCTGATGCTTCGGCTGCTGGCGCAGGCGCATAAGAACATCTGCTGCGTCGGTGACGACGACCAGTCGATCTATTCCTGGCGCGGCGCCGAGGTCGGCAACATCCTGCGCTTCGAAAAGGATTTCCCCGGCGCCCATGTCGTCAGGCTGGAACGCAACTACCGCTCGACGCCGCATATCCTCGGCGCGGCCTCCGGCTTGATCGCGCACAACGAAGGCCGGTTGGGCAAGACGCTATGGACCGATGTTGCCGAAGGCGAGCGCATCGTCGTGCACGGCGTGTGGGACGGGCCCGAGGAAGCACGCACCATCGGTGACGAGGTCGAGGCGCTGCAGCGTGCCGACCACCCCTTGAACGAAATCGCCATTCTGGTCCGCGCCAGCTTCCAGACCCGCGAGTTCGAAGAACGCTTCATCACACTCGGCGTTCCCTATCGGCTGATCGGCGGGCCCCGGTTTTACGAGCGCGCCGAAATCCGCGACGCCATCGCCTATCTGCGCGTCGTGGCGCAGCCGGACGATGATCTGGCGTTCGAGCGTATCGTCAACAAGCCGAAACGCGGACTGGGCGACGCCACCGTGCAGACCATCCACCGCGCAGCGCGCCAGCAGGGCCTGCCATTGACCCGTGCCGCCCGGATGCTGGTCGAAACAGACGAGCTGAAACCGCGGGCGCGCACCACGCTGCGCCAGCTGCTTGACGATTTCGACCGCTGGCGCGCGATGGCGGATGCCGTGCCGCAGACCGAACTGGCGGAGTCGATCCTCGACGAAAGCGGTTACACGGCGATGTGGCAGAACGACAAGTCGCCCGATGCGCCAGGCCGGCTGGAGAACCTGAAAGAGCTGATCCACGCCATGGAAGTGTTCGAGAACCTGACCGGTTTTCTCGAGCACGTCAGCCTGGTGATGGAAAACGAGCAGTCGCAGGCGGAAGATTCGGTCAACATCATGACCCTGCACGGCGCCAAGGGACTGGAGTTCGACACCGTGTTCCTGCCCGGCTGGGAAGAAGGCTTGTTTCCGCATCAGCGCGCCCTGGACGAAGGCGGGGTCGCAGCCCTGGAGGAAGAACGCCGGCTGGCTTACGTCGGCATCACCCGGGCGCGCAAACGCGCCTTCGTGTCATTCGCAGCCAATCGGCGTCTGTTCGACCGTTGGGTCACGGCTCTGCCGAGCCGGTTTATCGACGAACTGCCGGAAGGCCACGTCGACAAGCAGGCCGAACAAGGCCTCTATACCGGCGGCGGCATGAGCGAAACCGCGCCCGGCGCCTTCAATTTCGGTGACGGCTATGGCGCCAATGCCCGCATGCGCCGGGCCGGACAGGCGGCACCACCACCGCGCGTCATCGACGGACAGGCCGATCATGTGGTGGTCAGCACCCCCGGCACCAGCAACTACGCCATCGGCGAGCGGGTGTTCCACATCAAGTTCGGCTATGGCCGGATCGAAGATATCGAGGGCAACAAGCTCGACATCGCGTTCGAGAAGGCCGGCCGGAAGAAAGTCGTCGACAGCTTCGTGGAGCCGGTGTGACGCCGGCAGCGGGCTCGTTGCCGGACGATGACACCACCTGGTCTGCCGTACTGGTTGTCCCGGTAAGCGCGGGGCCGGCGTTCGAGGAAGCCCTGGCGCTCGACGATGCCGGCACATCGTCCTTCGTTATCGACGGCACCGCGAACTGCCGAATTGAAGCCTATTACGGCCATGAGCCGGACTCCGCCTTCCTGCATGCCCGGGTCGCTGCTGCGGCGCTGGCGATGGGTCTGGCCGTGCCGGCACTCACCATCGAGACGCTAGCCCCACGCGACTGGGTGGCACAGTCCCTGAAAGAGCACGAGCCCGTGCATGCCGGGCGCTTCTTCGTACACGGCGCCCACGCGCGCAACCAGCGGCCGGCCGGCGCCCTGTCGCTTGAAATCGCTGCAGGGCGTGCCTTCGGCACCGGTCAGCACGCCACCACGCGCGGATGCCTGCTGATGATCGATGCGCTGGCGAAACGCCACCGGTTCGAGCGCCCGCTCGATCTTGGCTGCGGATCGGGCGTGCTGGGCCTGGCTATGGCGGGCCTCTGGCGCCGGCACGTCATCGCGACCGACATAGACCCCTGGGCCGTCAGGATGACCCGCGAGCACGCGGCACTGAACGGCCTCACCCCATGGATTACCGCGGTCGAAGCCGCCGGCTTCGATCACCCGGTTCTGCGGATGCGACAACCGTTTGACCTGATCGTCGCCAACATCCTGGCACGGCCGCTGCAGGCCCTGGCGCCGGACATCGTGCACCACGCCGGCCCCGGCGCGGTCATCGTCCTGGCCGGGTTGTTGAACCATCAGGCCCGTGCGGTAGCCGCCGCCTACCGCAATCGCGGCCTGCGCCTGGACCGCCGGCTAGAGATCGGTGGCTGGACCATTCTGATGCTGACCGCCCCGGCATAGCCGCAGCGAAGAGGTGATCTTACCAAGGCGCCGAAAAATTTTGGGGCGCGGTGAGGGAGGATCACCGCGCCCCGTCGTCGGTACGCAACGAGGGAGGACGTTACGTGCCGAGATTGAAGTATGTATTGCCACCGATCGGTTCAATGAACCTCAGGCTGCGTGACGTACCGCGGCCTCAACCGCGATGTCGTCAAAACGCTCGGTAATCACCACCGGGGCCCGGCGACGGCTGTCGGCAGACAGGCCGTGCTTCACCGCCAGGGCAATCTCGGCCCGGCTCAAGCCGATATCGCGCAGGTCGCGATCGCTCATGCCATTCAGGAAGGCAATCGCCCGGTTCTGACGGCGCCTCTCGATCAGCCCGCCGAACAAGGCATTGAACCCGGACTTGACGAGCGCCGCCACTTCACGGGCGATCACACCGGCCTGTTCGGCCCGCATGGCCCGCGCCCGGATCATCGCGGCCTGAATTTCACTGTGATCGAGAACCCGGGCCTGATAGGTCGGCGACATCGCCGTGCCTTCCTGCCGCTTGATCTCCTTGTGGTACGACATCTCTCTATTCTCCTACGTCGCGCCTCGGCAGGATCAACCCTGTTTCCGATGCGCTCGAACTATCTTGTGTGCACTGCACAATCTAGGGATTTTCTGAGTTAAATCAATGTCATAATCCTTAATCTGCCGCACTTTTAACGCAGTGCAGCATTGCATTGAATGCATGGCAAGCTGCCCGCCGAATGGGCATTGCGGCACCAGATTGCCGGTCACATAATCACGCTCGCGGGCTTGGCCACATGGAATCCCGGTATTCTGCGATCCAAGTTCCCTGGTATCGGTAAACGGCATGAACAGGATCGCGGCATGAGTGAGGCAATCGACACGAGCGGCCTTTCGGCAGCAGAGCGGCTGGCGGCCTTGCGCCAGCAATTGAAGGCCGCCGGCCTTGACGGCTTTCTGGTACCGATGGCCGATGAGTACCAGAATGAGTATGTGCCGCCGCACGCTCAGCGGATCGCCTGGCTAACCGGATTTACCGGCTCTGCCGGGCTGGTCGTCGTGCTGACCGATACCGCCGCCGCCTTCTCGGACGGCCGCTACACCCTGCAACTGGCCCAGCAGGTCGATTCCGACCTCTACGACCTACGCCACATCGTCGACAGCCCGCCAACGGACTGGATCGCCGATCATCTACCGGATGGCGGCAGGCTCGGCTACGACCCATGGCTGTTCACGGCAGACGGCGTGGCACGTTTTCGCAAAGCAGCCGAGCGGGCCGGCGGCACGCTGGTACCAGTCGGCGAGAACCCTCTCGATCAAGCCTGGACCGACCAGCCGCCACGGCCAACGGCGCCTATCGTCCCCCATGCCATCGAATTCGCCGGCGAGGAGTCGGCCAGCAAACGATCACGCCTCGCCGCGGACCTCGCCGCGGCAGACCAGAAAGCCGCCGTTATCACCGCCCCGGATTCCATAGCCTGGCTGTTGAACATACGTGGCAGCGACGTGAAACGCTCTCCGCTGCCGTTGTCGCTGGCCGTGTTGCATGACGACGGCCACTGCGATCTCTTTCTGGATTTCGCCAAACGGACGCCTGAACTCGACGCTCACCTGGGAAACCAGGTCACCGTCCGGCCGCAGGACGAGTTCGCCGCCGCCATGACCGAACTGGCAAGCGGCGGCGGACGGGTGCGGGTCGACCCCGGACTGTCGGCCGACTGGGTTTTCACCCAGCTTGAAGGCGCGGACATCGACCGGGCCGATGACCCTTGTCAGCTTCCCAAGGCCATGAAGAACGAGGTGGAACTCGCCGGGAGCCGCACCGCCCACGTGCGCGACGGCGCCGCTGTCGCCAGTTTCCTGCACTGGCTGTCGGTGCATGGCCCCAGCGGCGAGATCGACGAGCTGGGGGCAGAAGCCGAACTGGAGGCACGCCGGCGGCCGAACCAGCATTTTCGCGATCTGAGCTTCGACACCATCACCGGCTCCGGCCCGAACGGTGCCATCGTGCACTATCGCGTCACGCCGGAAAGCAACCGCAATCTGCGGCCGGGCGAACTTTATCTGGTCGATTCCGGCGCACAGTATCTCGACGGCACCACCGATATCACGCGTACGGTTGCCATCGGCGAGCCCAGCCCGGAGATGTGCGACCGGTTCACCCGCGTGCTGAAGGGCCATATCGCGCTGGCGACCTGCCGGTTTCCGAAAGGCACGACCGGCGGCCAGATCGACGCCCTGGCCCGGCAGCACCTATGGCAGGCCGGGCTCGATTTCGACCACGGCACCGGACATGGCGTCGGCAGCTATTTGAACGTTCATGAAGGGCCGCAGCGCATCTCCAAGCTCGGCACCGGTCAGGCCCTGCTGCCCGGTATGATCGTGTCGAACGAACCCGGTTACTATAAAACCGGCGCGTTCGGTATTCGGATCGAAAATCTGGTCGCCGTACGGCAGGCCGAGATCGGCGACGCGGAGCGCGAGACCTACGAGTTCGAAACGCTGACCAAGGCACCGATCGACCGGGCACTGATCGATCCGTCACTCATGCTGCCCTTCGAACTCGACTGGCTGAACGCCTATCATGCCGAGGTCTTTGCCGCCCTGTCGCCGCTGGTCGACGATGCCACGCGCGAATGGCTCGACGACGCCACGCGTCCCCTGCCGGACTGAACCGGCGACAGTTTGCGAGCGCACGGCCGACATGGTGCCTACGCGCCACGTTGACCTCGCCTCGACAGCCGCCGATAGTTGCCGGCAACGAAAACAAGCCTTTGCCGGGAACGTCAGCCACCAATGCCGCGCATTCAAACGCAGATCGATACCGGATCGGACGCGTTCCGGGAAAACCGCGACGCCATGTTGGCGCGCATCGATGAACTCCGCCGCCGCGAGACGCAGATCCGCGAGCGCTCCGAACAGAGCCGCCCCCGCTTCGAGCAACGCGACCAACTGCTCCCGCGCGACCGCCTGAATCTGCTGCTCGACCGCGGCGCGCCATGGCTGGAGCTGTCGACCCTCGCCGGCTTCGGCACCTACGATGACGAAGGCGACGAGAACCCGACCGGCGCCCGGCTGATCACCGGGATCGGCATGGTCAGTGGCATACGCTGCGTCGTCATCGTCGACGACTCGGGCATCCTGGCCGGCGCGCTGCACACCTATGGCGTCCACAAAATGTCCCGCGCCTTCGACCTTGCGTTGGACAACCGCATGCCGGTGATCCATCTGGTGCAGTCCGCCGGCGCCGACCTGCTGGGCTACGTGCCGGAAACCTTCATGCGCGGCGGCGGCCTGTTTTATCGTCAGGCCAAGTTGTCCGCCGCCGGTTGTCCGGTTATCACCGTCGTGCATGGCTCGTCGACCGCCGGCGGCGCTTACATGCCCGGTATGTCGGACTACACCATCATGGTGCGCGGTCAGGCGAAAGCCTTTCTGGCCGGACCACCGTTGGTGCGAGCGGCAACCGGCGAGATCGCCGACGACGAAACGCTTGGCGGCACCGATATGCATGCCATGACCTCGGGCCTGGCCGAGTATGTCGCCGAAAACGACGCCGAAGCATTGACCATGTGCCGCGACGTGGTCGGCCGCCTGAACTGGCACGACCGCGGCGTGCCGCCGGCGCCGCAGGGCTGGACCGAACCGGTCTACGACATCGACGAGATCTGTGGCATCGTCCCGACCGACTACCAGAAACCCTACGATGTTCGCGAGGTGATCGCCCGGCTGGTCGACGGCTCCGACTTTCTGGAGTTCAAGGCCCTGTTCGATATCCAGACGATCTGCGGTCAGGCGCAAATCATGGGCCATGCCTGCGGTTTCATCGGCAACAACGGTCCGATCACGCCGGAAGGCGCGGTCAAAGCGGCGCAATTCATCCAGCTCTGCAGTCAGTCCGGCACACCGCTGGTCTTTTTGCAGAACACCACCGGCTTCATCGTCGGCACGGACCCCGAGAGCCGCGGCATCATCAAGCATGGCGCGAAGCTGATCCAGGCGGTGTCGAACGCAACGGTACCGCGGATCACCCTGATGATTGGGGCGTCATTCGGCGCCGGCAACTACGCCATGTCCGGCTGGGCCTACGAACCGCGTTTCATCCTCGGTTGGCCGAACTACCGCACCGCGGTGATGGGGGCGCGACAAGCCGCTCTGGTGATGCGCATCGTCCACGAGGCGCGTGCCGAGCGAAAGGGCGCACCGCTGGACGAGACCAAGCTCGCCGCCCTCGAACAGCAGGTGGTCGATCTGTACGAATCCATGCAGGAAGGCGTCTATGCTTCGGCCCGCCTGTGGGATGACGGTATGATCGACCCGCGAGACAGCCGCAAGGTGCTGGGTCTGCTGCTGTCCGTCTGCCACGAGGCAGAACACCGCACCGTCCATCCTAATACCTTCGGCGTGGCACGGTTCTAACAACCTTTACCGCGGAGCGATCGCATGACCACGGAACCCGCCTTTCAACAGGTTGATACCAACGGCATCCACCTTCGCGTCGCGATCCAAGGCGACGGTCCGCTGATCGTCATGGTGCACGGCTGGCCGGAGAGCTGGTACTCCTGGCGCCATCAGATCCCGGCCCTGACCGGCGCCGGCTACCGTGTCGCGGTGCCAGACGTGCGCGGGTACGGCGGCAGCGACAAGCCGGAGGCGGTCGAGGCTTATGCGATCAAGGAAATGTGCGCTGATGTCGCCGGGCTGATCACCGCCCTGGGTGAGCAGCAGGCGATCCTGATCGGCCACGACTGGGGCGCGCCGATCGTCTGGAACACCACGCTCTTCCATCCTGACAAAGTGCGCGCCGTCGCCGGCCTCAGCGTGCCGCATACCGGGCGCGGCCCAATGCCACGCACGGAGATCTTCAAGCAGATCTACAAGGACCGCTTCTTCTATCAGCTCTATTTCCAGCAGGTCGGGCCGCCCGAGACCGAACTGGAAGCCAATGTCCGCACCACGCTGACGAAGCTCTACTACTGGATTTCCGGCGAGGGTCAGAAAGCGGGCGTGCGGCCGGCCAAGGAGGCCGACGCCAAACTGCTCGACGGCCTGGACATGCCGGACAGGCTGCCGCAGTGGCTCAGCGAAGGCGAACTCGACTACTACGTCAGTCAGTTTGAAAAGAGCGGGTTTCGCGGCCCGCTGAACCGCTACCGGACGCCGGTGCTCGACTACGAGCAACAGGCGGAAATCGAACACAACAAGATCGAACAGCCCAGCGCCTTTATCGGCGGCTCACTCGATCCCGTCCTGGCGTTCTTCCCGGGCGTTGATCTCGTCGAAACGATGCGCAAGCAAGTGACCGACCTGCGTCTGGTCCGCATCATCGAAGGTGCGGGCCATTGGGTACAGCAGGAAGCGCCGGATGAGGTCAACGCTGCCCTACTGGAATTCCTCGGCACCCTCGACTAAGGCCATTGGAGGCGGAGACCTTCTCACAAACGTGTTATGACCAGTTCGATCCACGCCGCTATACTGATAGCCATCGATCGACGCCATATCGCCAAGGAGAGGGAAAGATGCAGCAGAATGCTTTTGTCTTGTCACTCGCCGGCACGGCTCTGGCTGCCGTGCTGGGGTGGAGCAGCTTGGCCAGCGCCGCACCGCAGGCACTCGCCCTGACCGCCACCGACGACGCCGTCAAACTGACCTGTGCCGACGGCATTTGTCAGGCCGAATTCTCCGCGTTCTGCCTGCAGCCGGAACGCGTCGCACCGAAGCCCGGCACGCCCTATCGGCTGACCGCCGCGAGCACCCTCACCATCGAGGGCCATAACGAGGCCGGCCAAACCGTTTCGCTTCGGCCCGGCGACTGGCTGAAGTTCGCCGCCGCGCGCAGCCACACCGCCGTACGCATCCATATGGACCAAAACGAGTTGACGCGCCGTGGCCTCACGTCAATCACCATCGCGGTCGCCGACAACGTCGCCTTAGCGCCGGAGCCGGTCGAGGGTGACGACAATCCAATCACCGCGAGCGAGATGGACGTGGTCGAGCAGATCCAACGGCCGGTCGGTGCCACGGTCGTGGACCGCAATTCCGAAGGCATGGCCGCCGCGCGCATCGCCAACCGGCTGGTGAACAGCCTGCCGTCCTTCGAAGCCGACCGCACGACCACCGGTCGCACCTGGATGCGGCTGATGGCGTCGGCGCGCACGCGCGGTCTCAGCCCGATGGCCGAGCGGCTGGCACAGAACGGCTATGAACTCTGCCGCTACTACGCCGACCGCGTGCTGGTCGGCGATATGCGCGGCTGTATGCAGAGCCAGCACGACAAGCTGATGAAAGTGCTGAATTCCGACTATTGGAAAGCACTGAACGGCGGTAGTTGACGAACCGGGGTCGGCTGTGCCCTTAAAGGTGCATGGCCGACACCCTGCCGGAAATCCGCACCATTCTCGAAGCCTCAGGCCTGCCGTTCGAAGTCTGGGACTGTCAGGCTGAACTGGCCGACACGGCCGTGTTCTGCGCCCACTACGGCGTGTCGTTGGACCATTCGGCCAACACCATTCTCGTCAAGAGCAAGACCGGCGACGAAGCCTATGCCGCCTGCGTCGTGCTGGCGACGGGCCGGCTCGACGTCAACAAGACGGTGCGCAAGCGTTTGGGCGCGCGTAAAGCGTCGTTCGCCAGTGCCGAGGAAACCCGCGCGATGACCGGCATGGAAATCGGTGGGGTCACGGCCCTGGCTCTGCCGGCCAGCCTGCCGTTGTGGATCGACGCCGCGGTGATGCAGCGCGACTACATCATCCTCGGCGGCGGCAATCGGGAATCGAAGCTGAAGGTCTCGCCGGAGATCTTCCGGCAAACCCCGAACACCGAAATCGTCGAGGGACTGGCGCGACCGGTGGACCCATCACCGCCAACGACGCATCGACCGGCATCAAGCACCTCGGCCTGACGCCGCCACAAAACAGGCATTCCGGGATTACCGCCCGTCAGTGGTTCCGACGCATGTGGTCCAATACGGCGTCCAGCGGTTCGACGTCACCGAACTTGGCGTCCATGTCGTACAGGTTCCATTCCACCGCCCCGGCAATGCGGTCGGCGATGCACTCGCGCACGATGATGGGGCGGAAGCCGTCAGCGATAGCGTCTTCCACAGTGGCCCGAACGCAGGCACTGGCCGTCGCGCCGGTTACCACCACGGTGTCGACACCGCAGGCATTGAGGTAACTGTTCAGGTTGGTGCCGCGGAAGGCACTGGCCTGTTTCTTGACGATCAGCATCTCATCGTCGCGGCGCTCCAGGCGGTCGTCGATCTGCACCGCCTCCGATCCGGCCCGCAGCACTTCGGCCGGAATCTTCTGACCCCAAAGGCCCATATCGGTGTGGGCGCCATCGATGATTTCATAGGCCGTGGTGGTGAACACAATCGGCAGGCCCTTGGCGCGAAAGGCGGCCAGCACCTGTTGCACCGCCGGAATCGCCTCGTCCATGCCTTCGCAGGTGAAGGCATTGCCTTCCCGCGTCCAGGCATTGGCCAGATCGATATTCACCAGCGCCGGTTTCTTGCCCCAGCCGATGCGGCGCTGAAATCCGCGCGTCTGGTACAGGCTGGTATCGGCCGTGAACAGCTTGTCCAGGGCCGCCTTGATCTCCGGATCCATCTCCGCCTCCCGTCTTGGCCAATTGCGCTTCGATTCCGAACGGACGCCCGCGCGACCTGCAGATCCGCTGTCGCACCACACCGCAACCCTCGAACGACACCGCGCGAGAATGCGGCAGTTCTCCGCCGCGCAGCGTCAGAACCAGTTTAGTTTACCTGCTTTTCCCGGTCTTCCCAGTAAGGCTTGCGCAGCTCGGTCTTGAGGATCTTGCCGGCCCCGGACAGCGGCAACGGATCGGTCACGACCTCGACACTGCGCGGGCATTTGTAGCCGGCGATCAGTTCGTGGCAGTGGGCGATCAGACCTGGCTCGTCGACCGACGTATCCGGCTTGCAGCGCACGATCGCGTGCACCTGCTCACCCCACTTCTCGTGCGGAATGCCGATAACGGCGCACTCCGCCACTGCAGCATGCTGATAGATCGCGTTCTCGACTTCGGCGGAATAGACGTTTTCGCCGCCGGAGATGATCATGTCCTTCACCCGGTCGACGACATAGACATAGCCGTCCTCGTCCATATAGCCACCGTCGCCGGTGTGCAGCCAGCCGTTGCGCAGGGTCTGCGCGCTCAGCTCCGGCTGGTTCCAGTAGCCCATCATGACGTTCTCGCCACGGCCGCAGATTTCACCGACCGTACCGCGCGGTGCTTCTATGTCGTTCTCGTCCATGATGGCCACTTCGACGCCGGGTATCGCCCGGCCCGCCGATTTCATCTTGCCGGCGAGCGGCCCGTCGAAGACGTGGCGCTCGGGCTCCAGCAGGGTCAGTACCGGCGCTGCTTCGGTCTGACCGTAGGCCTGCTGAAACCTGGCCTGCGGGAGCACCTCCATGGCCTTGCGCACAACCGCTTCCGGCATCGGTGACGCGCCGTAGAGCACAGATTGCAGACTGGACAGATCGAAGTCGCCGACCTGAGGATGGTTCACCATCATGTTGACCATGGTCGGCACCAGCAGCCCGTTGGTTACCTTCTGGTCCTGCATCGCCTGCATGGTGGCGATCGGCTCGAAGGCGGGAATGACAACGGAACAGCCGGCGGCCGTCATGATGGCAAAGGTGGCGGCGCCGTTGGCGAGATGGAACATCGGTGCCGCGTGCAGATAGATCGAATGCTGGAAGAAGCCGGCAACCGGACCGAACTGCAGCGCGTTCAATAGCAGGTTACGGTGGCTCAGCATCACGCCTTTGGAGCGGCCCGTGGTGCCGCCGGTGTAGAACAGACCGGCCAGTTCATCGCCGCCCTGGTCGACCGGCGTCATTTCGGCCTGGCCGTCGACCAGGCTCTCGTAGGCGAGCATGCCGTCGGCTGCAGCGTCGTCTGTGACATGCACGACGCTGCGCACGCCGCCGATCTGGCCCTGAATTTTCGGCAGCACGGGCAGGAAGGTGTCGTCGATCAGCAGCACCGTGGCGCCGGAATCGGTCAGCCAGTGAACGATTTCCGGCGGCGCCAGACGGGTATTGATCGGCACGAACACGGCACCGGCCCAGGGTACGGCGAAGAAGTATTCAAGGTAGCGATCGCTGTTCAACGCCAGCATCGCCACCCGGTCGCCGGGCTTCACGCCGATGCCGGCGAGCCCGCTGGCCAGGCGCGCGACGCGGCTGGCGAACTCGGCCCAGGTTTGCCTGCGGTCCTGGAAATGCACCGCCATTCCAGTGCGGTTGACCTGGACCGACCGGCGAATAGTTGAACTGATACGCATGGATCTACCTCCCAAACTCTTCGCAATTCTAGTGCACGGCTGTGCACTCTCGGCGGCAAAATCTAACCGCCGGCCTCGAACGGCACGGCTTGGAATGCCGGCAGAGCCTCGCAGCGCGCCGCCAACGCCTGCAGCCGGGGATAACGATCCGCCAGCAGCTGCGGATGCCGACGGCCAAGATGGGCCAGGGCGGCGGTCACCGTGACATCGGCCTGGCTCAGCGTGTTGCCATGAAGCCAGCCGTCACCAGTGCGCGCCTCCAACCACTCAAGTGCCGCGGCGATCTGCCGGTCGATGCGGCTGACATTCTCCGGCACCTGTTTGTCTGGCGGCCGGCGCACCGTTTCGCCATTGCGCTCGACGCTCTTTTCCGCCGCGCCCAGGGCCACGGCGACCAGTTGCTGCACGGCCCGCCGATCATCGCCGCCGGCCGGCGTCAATGCCCGGTCCGGACCGGCCTGTTCGTCGAGCCAGTCGAGAATGAAGGTGGAATCGTAAAGCGTGAAACCATCGTTGTGCACCAGCGCCGGCACCTTGCCAAGCGGGTTCACCCGTTGCAGGTCCGCGAAATCGCCAAACACCGACAGCGAGCGCCGCTCAAACGCCATGTCGTAGTGAACCATGGCCACGGCGACGCGGCGCACGAAGGGCGAGTCATACTGACCGAACAGGATCATCCATCCACCTCAGGCATATCGGTTAGCACGGCGGATGGATTAACGCGATCACGCCGGATCGGCAAACTCGCGCAACAGATGCCCCGGCGTGCCGGCAGCTGCAATCGGGCCGTTGGCGTCAACCACCTGTCGGCCATTGACCCAGACGCCTGACAGACCGACCGCCGGCGTATCGACCCGGCTCGCCCCGGCCGGCAGGTCGGACACCCGGCGCTTATCGCCGCGGCCGACCGTCGTCGGGTCGAACAGGATCAGATCGGCCCAGGCGCCAGTCTTCAGCCGCCCGCGATCCTTGATACGGTAGGCGTCGGCCGGACGGCTGGTCACCGAAGCGATCGCCTGCTCCAGCCCGATATCGCCACGTTCGCGCACCCAGTGGCCGAACAGATGCAGGCCGAAGCCGGCATCGCACAGGAATGACAGATGCGCGCCGGCATCCGACAGCGTGATCGCCGCGTTGGGATGGCGCAGCAGATCCTTGACCCGGTCTTCGTCGGTATTGAACAGCTTGCAGTCGAACATCGCTTCCAGCTCGCCATCGAGGGCGAAGTCGAACAACCAGTCGAACGGATCCTGCCCGTCTGTCCGGGCCAGGTCGCCGACGATCTTGCCGACAAGATCGCTGTGTTTGGCCTGGGCGACCTCACGAATGGTCAGGTGATCCATCTGTACGTAGGAGAAGCGGTTCGGCACCCCTTTGGTGCGCGCCTCGGCCTTGATCGCCTCGCGGAACGACGGGTCAGCCAGCACCTGCTTGTAGGCATCACTGCCCTCCGCCTCGATCGCCGGCCGCCAGGCCAGAAACGCCTCCAGCGGATAGGGATGCGCCAACGTGAATTCCATACCCAGTGGGAAGCAGCCGACCTGACCCCATAGCTCGCGGCCACGACCGCGCGCCGCCTCGATCTGGTGGAATTCGTTGAACACCCGCTCGGGATCGTTGGGGTCGACGAACATCGCCGCGATCATCACCGGGCGGCCGTTGTTGGCGGCAATGCTCTCCAGCCACGGCACAGTACTGGTCATGCCCTTGGTCAACATGAACACGCCGCGGCCGGCCTCGCCCAGCGCACCGGTCAGCTCCATCATCTCGTGCTCGTCGGCCAGGCGCGACGGCATGGGAATGCCATTTTCGCCGTTGTGCTGTTCCAGGGTCGAGGTCGCGAAGCCGACCCCACCGGCACGAATACCGTCGACGACGAGCTTCTTCATCTCGGCCACTTCCGCCTTGGTCGCCGCCCGCTTGCTGGCATCTTCGCCGAGGACGTAGGTTCGGACCGATGAGTGGCCGACGAATGACGCCACATTCGGCACCAGCCCCTTGGTTTCCAGGCAGTCGAGATATTCCGGATAGCTTTCGAACTGCCAGTCGACACCGGTGCGCAGTGCATCCAGCGACATACCTTCGACGTGAGTCAGGTTACGCAGCGTGATGTCGCGATGTTCCGGCTTGCACGGCGCGATGGTGAAACCGCAGTTGCCGATCACCACCGTGGTGACACCCAGCGCGGTAGACGGCGTGGCGAAACTGTCCCAGGTCAGTTGCGCATCGAAGTGAGTGTGCAGATCGACGATTCCCGGCGCCAGCACCTGGCCCTGCGCATCGACCGTCTGCTTACCCTGACCGACGTCGTCGCCAATCGCGGCGATACCGCCATTGTCGACGGCCAGCGCACCCTGCCGTGCCGGCGCACCCGTGCCATCGATGATGGTGGCGTTGGTGAATACGAGATCATGCATGACGGTTCATCCTCCCTGTCGCCATCGCCCCAAAAGAGTAGAGGACGGCGGCGCCGGACAGCAACCGGCGGGGAGCGTCTTGCTGGCATTCAGGCGCCAAAGGGCAGATCGCGGCTGATTTTTCCCGCAATGACGACCAGAATGGAAACCCCGCCGCCATGCAAGGTGCCCACACATGACCGACATCGCCTTCAAGACCGCAACCGAGCTCGCCGCCGATCTTGCCGACAAGCAGGTCGGCGCGCTGGAGCTGTTGGATCATTTCATTGCCCGCGTCGAAAAACACGACGGCGCCTTGAACGCCGTTGTCGTGCGCGACTTCGAACGCGCGCGGGATGCCGCCCGCACCATCGATGCCGCCCGTACGCGTGGTGAGGATGTCGGGCCGCTGCAGGGCCTGCCGATGACGATGAAAGAGTCCCACAACATCGCCGGACTGAAGACGACCTGGGGCAGCCCGGACTTCGCCGATAATGTCGCCGGCGAAGACTCCGTCGTCGTACAGCGGCTGAAACGGGCCGGCGCCGTCGTGTTCGGCAAGACCAATATCCCGCTGATGCTGGCCGACTGGCAGAGCTACAACGAGGTGTATGGCCAGACCAACAACCCGCACGACCTTGGTCGCTCGCCCGGCGGGTCGTCAGGCGGTTGCGCCGCCGCCGTGGCCGCGGGCCTGTCGGGCCTGGAAATCGGTAGCGATATCGGCGGATCGATCCGTAACCCGGCGGCCTTCTGCGGCGTTTATGGTCTGAAGCCGACCTGGGACATCGTGCCGCTGGTCGGTCACGCCCTGTTCCCGATCGTGACCACGCCGGATATCTCCGTCACCGGCCCGATTGCCCGCGGCGTCGACGATCTGGAAATGACGCTCGACCTGATTGCAGGGCCGACCGGCGTCAACGCGCACGGTTGGCAACTCGACCTGCCGAAGGAACCGCGCACCTCGCTGGCCGACTTCCGGATCGCGGTGTGGAACGACTGTGACGTCGCCCCGGTCGACGCGGCTGTCGGCGAAAAGTTGCAGGCCGTAACCGAGATTCTGACCAAGGCCGGTGCCACGGTCGATACGGGCGCGCGGCCCGACATCGACCCGCAAGACGCCTACCGCCTCTATCTGGGTTTGCTGTTTGCCGTCATCGCCTCGCGCCAGCCACCCGAAGCAATCGAGGAGGCGAAGACGGCGCTACCTGACTTGACCGACGACGACATCAGCGCCAGTGCCATGTTCGTCCGGGGCGCCACCTACGGACACGGTGACTGGCTCGCCATGAACGAACGGCGCAACCAGATGCGCCTGACCTGGGACCGGTTTTTCCGCGATTATGACCTTCTGCTCTGCCCGGTCCACGGCACGCCGGCCTTCCCGCACGATCACTTGGAGCCGCAGGACGACCGACGGCTGACCATCAACGGCAATCCGGAATCGTATTTCCAACAGATCTTCTGGGCCGGCCTGACCGGCATGGTGCACCTGCCGGCGGTATCCGCACCGATCGGGCGCTCGCCGGACGGCCTGCCGATTGGCTTGCAGATCGTGGCACCGCACCTGCACGATCGCCGCGCCATCGCTTTCGCCCGGCTGCTGGCCGGTGAGATCGGCGGGTACGAACCGCCGTCGGGGTATGCCTGACATCGACATCGTGACCGCGCGGAACGGAAAAGGAGGCCATCATGTCTGCCCTGCATGACGACCTGATCGTGTTCGACGGCCTCAACGTGTCGCGCTGGGGTCGACCGGTGTTCGAGGACATGCGCCGCGGCGGCGTCACCGCGGCCAACTGCACCGTCTGTGTCTGGGAAGATTTTGCCGGCACCATGCGCAACATCGCGCAGTTCAAGCGCTGGTTCCGCAACTACGACGATCTGTTGTTGCCGGTGCGCGGCGTTGCCGACATCCACCGCGCCAAGGCGCACGGCAAGACCGGCATCGTCCTCGGCTTTCAGAACGTGTCCGCCTTCGAAGACCAGATCGGCTATGTCGAACTGTTCAAGGAGGTCGGTGTCGGCATTGCCCAGATGGCCTACAACACGCAGAACGTCGTCGGCACCGGCTGCTACGAAAGCCACGACGGCGGCTTGTCCGATTTCGGCCACGACGTGGTCGCCGAGATGAACCGGGTCGGGATGATGTGCGACCTGTCTCATGTCGGGCCCGCAACATCGGCCGATGTCATCGCCGCATCGAGCAAGCCGGTATGCTATTCGCACTGCCTGCCGGCCGGCCTTAAGGCACATCCGCGCAACAAGACAGACGAACAGTTGCGGGCGATCGCCGACCGTGGCGGCTTCGTCGGCGTCACCATGTTCCCGCCGTTCCTCGCCCAGGGCATCGACGCCACTGTCGACGACTATGTCGCCGCCATCGATTACGTGGTCAACCTGGTCGGTGAGGACTGTGTCGGCGTCGGCACCGACTTTACCCAGGACCACGACGACGAGTTCTTCCGCTGGATCACCCATGACAAAGGCAACGGCCGGCAGCTGGTCGAGTTCGGCGAGATCATCAACCCGGCCGGCATGCGCAGGATCGCCGACTTCCCCAACCTGACGGCAGCGATGGAGAAGGCCGGCTGGGCCGAAACAAAAATTCGCAAGGTGATGGGCGAGAACTGGCTGCAGGTCCTCAGCGAGGTCTGGGACGTCTGACAGCTTGCGGGATCGGCAAAACCGCGCCACCCTTCCCGATCTCCAGAAAAAACAGTCCCACGACAAGAGGATGACCACGGATGGAACCAATACGCTATGTCGATGCGCTGAATGCCAAATACGGCGCAATGGGCTTCCCGCCCTACCAATGGAGTGAGTACGACGACGCGCCGTTCACGCCGTTGGACAAGCCGCTCGCCGAGTGTACCGTCAGCATGCTGACCAGCGGCGGCGTATCGCAATGCTCGATGCCGCCGTTCAACCCGGACGCGCGCAACGATTTACGCCTCGACGTGGTGCCTTCCGACGCACCGTCCGACGGCTTTCAGATTCACGACAGCTACTACGATCATACGGACGCGGATCAGGATCTGAACTGCGTTTTCCCGATCGATCGATTGAGAGAGATGGCGGCGACCGGTGAAATCGCCGCAGTCGCACCGCGCTTCTGGAGCGGCTTCATGGGCCGCATCTACAAGCGCAAGGAGGTGTTGAACGAGCACGCACCGGCCCTGGCGCAACAGCTCAAAGCCGACGGCGTCGACCTGTTCGTCGGCGTGCCGGCCTGACCGCTTGACCACCAGACCGTGGGTCTGGTTTGCCGAGCGATCGAGGCACAGGGTATTCCGACCGTCTGCGTTTCCACCGGACGTGACATCACCGCGCTGGTGCGGCCGCCGCGCAGCCTGTTTGTGAACCATCCCATGGGCAACAATTTCGGACGCCCGGGCGATGTCGCGATGCAGACGCGTATTCTGCGCGCAGCCCTACAGCTTGTCGTCGAGACGCGGGAACCGGGCATCCTGATCGACATGCCGGTCGACTGGGGTGAGTCGTTCGAGTTCGTGATCCGCGAAACCGGCAAGGACTACCAGTTGAAGAAGTAGCGGCGGAAATCGGAAAAATGTCGCGCCGGCTAGATGCCATCAAACCGGCGCGGCATCCGGCCGTTGCGACGTGACCTGGGCCAGCGGGCTCAAATTGAGCCAGGTGCCCAAGGCGCGCTGCATCCTGCTGCCGCCATGGGCCTCGAGGCGCCCTGACTCGATCGCGCGCGTCAATGGCAGATCGCCCCGCACGATGTAGATCATGTCCGGCAGGCTGCAGCTCAAATAGAGATCGATGTCGAAGCCGGGATCGTCAACGCAGAGTTCGCACGCCTGGTCCTGGTTGACGAACCACCAGACATCGGCGCCGTCCGGCTGATCGGTAAAGTCGAGGCGGACGACCGTGCGGCGGTCGCCAAACGCATCGGCGCGAACACTGCGTTCCAGGGCCCAAATCAGCAGCCCAAGGTCGATTTCGTCCTCGGCCAGTTTGCGCCGCGTCCAACGCTGCCCCCACATCCCCAGAGCTTCGACGACCGGGATGAACTCTGCGCCCGCCTGCGTCAGGTGGTAGCTATAACTGCGGCCGGACGAAGCCTTGCGCCGTTCGACAACCCCTTCCGCCTGCAGCTGCTTGAGGCGCCGCGACAGCAGCGTCGGCGACATCAGCGGCACGCCGCGCTTCAATTCCGAAAACGTCGTTGCACCCGCCGCAAGATCACGCAGGATCAGCGCGGTCCAGCGCTCGCAGAACAGCGCCGACGCCTTGGCAACGGGACAGAACTGGCCATAGCTCTTCATCGCTTTCCCCCTCGCCGGTGTCCAACGTCAACAAGCGTAGCAAGGCGCCAAACCCAAGCGATACTACACTTTCTGTACTATTTGCCTTGCGGCACGATTGGCATGCTGCTGCACATCATCCATCAGGCAGGGGAACAGATCGATGACAGCAACCGACACCGGGCAGGTCAACAGAAGCGCCGCCGACATTTACAATGACTTCTTTGTCCCGGCCCTGTTTCAGGAGTGGGCATCACCGGTGGCGGATGCCGCCAACATCGGACCGGGCCAACGCGCGCTGGACGTCGCTTGCGGTACCGGCGTCCTAACGCGGGAAGTCGCTCGACGGGTCGGCCCGGACGGCGGGACCATCGGCCTGGACCGCAATGACGGTATGCTCGCCGTCGCTGCCCGCAGTGCGCCGGCGATCGAATGGCGTACGGGACTGGCCGAAGCCCTCCCGTTTGATGACGACAGTTTCGATGCCGTGGTCAGCCAGTTTGGCCTGATGTTCTTCGAGGACCGCCATAAGGCCCTGGTCGAAATCTGGCGCGTGTTGAAACCGGGCGGGCACCTCGCCGTCGCGGTGTGGGACTCGCTGGAGCGAACGCCGGGCTACGCGGCAATGACGGCGTTACTGCAAAGACTGTTCGGGAACGATGTCGCCAATGCGCTTCGCGCCCCCTTCGTCTTAGGCGACCCGCCGGCACTTGTTGATTTGTTCGCCAATGCCGGCATCCCCGACGCTGAGATCACCACGCGAACCGGCACGGCACGATTTTCATCGCTGGCGGATTGGGTCCGCATCGATGTGAAGGGCTGGACGCTCGCGGACCTGATCGATGACCAGCAATTCGAGACGCTGCAAACCGCCGCGGCCGATGAGCTGGCCCAGTTCGTTCAGGTTGATGGCTCCATTGCCTTCGCCAGCCCGGCGCACATCGTTTCGGCGCGCAAACCGGTCTAGCGCCGGTATCGCGTTGGCCTATTCGGCGGCGACTGCCGTGGCCGACGCCGCGACGTTGGGTGAGAGGTAGGCGCCCTGGCGCAGCAGTTCGCGCTGGATCGACCGGGGATCGATGTCGCGCGGTGAACGGCCGCCATCGGCCGCGAGCGCCGCGGCCACACCTGCGGCATGCCCGGTCAGCCAGCACTGCGGAATCTCGCGCAAGAACGAATGCGAACTGGCATCGCAGGCAACGTGTCGTCCGGCACCGATAATACCGTCCAGACCTGCCGGCAGCAGGGCACCATAGGGCACGGAGATGTTCGGGAACTTCGGCGACAACGACGTCGACACGCCAATCTCGTCGTCCCACGCCTTGCCCTCATCCCATTGCGCGCGAACGACCTTGTTCAGGCCGGTCAACCGCCGACTGTGGCGCACACCGACCTGCGGCGCGCCCAGCATCAGGTAGGCGTTCTGGAATCCCGGTGCGTGGGCGCGATAGAAGTCGACATGCCTCACCGTGAGTTCACGCGACCGGATCTCCACCGCCGTCAGGTCTTCGACATTGACCGCGCTGTAGCCCGACAGGCGCGGTCCCATGAACAGGGCGATGTCGCTACGCCAGGATACGAACGGCCGCTCGAATGAGCCCATCGCCGCGCGCCCCTGATTCATGAAGGCGGAAAAACCGTCGGGGTCGTCACGGCGGAAGGCGAGCCAGGTTTCCATATCGACGCCGGCCAGCATGAAGGCGGTGTTGATGCAGTGATGAATATCCTTCTCGGCAATGTCGTCGTCGAACGACAGTCCGGCGCGCGCCAGCAAATCGGCATCCCCGGTGGTGTCGACGACGACTTTGGCGCGGATCGCCTGGCGACCTTCCTTGCTCTCGAAGACCGCACCACGCACGACGCCATCTTCGATGATCGGCGCCGCAGCCCAGGCATGCAGCAGCAGCTTGACCTTCTGCTCCAGCACCATCTGCATCGACAGCGTCTTCAGCGCCTCGGGATCGAGCGTCGGCGAATGTGTGACGATGCCGTGGAACGCCGCGGTACGTTGCGCCCAGTAGGCTGCCGTCTCCATGTCTTTCGAGCCCCAATCGGCGCGTGCAGGGCCCTGAATGGCATCCGCCGGAATACGGTCCATCACGTCGCGGGCAAAGCCGCAGATCACCTGCTGACCCGACCAGTCGGACATACGGTCGATCCAGATCACCAGCCCACCGGTGGAGAGACCGCCCAGATGATTGTAGCGCTCGACCAGCGTGACATTGGCACCCATGCGCCCCGCCGCGACCGCGGCCGCCGTACCAGCCGGCCCGCCACCGACGACCAGCACATCGGTTTCGGCAAACACCGGGACATCCCGCGCCGGCTCCGTATAGGTCGCCGTCGGCCGCTGCCGTCGGGACGGCCGCTGACCTTCGTTGAAAATGACGGTCTCCTTGCCGACCGTGCTGGAAAAGGTCTCGTCGGCCATGTCGTTTCTCCCGGCGAACGCCAATGTCGCCTTGTTGCTGTATTTGCGCCAAGCCTAGGCAATTGGCCGCCACGGTGCCACCGGCAAATGCAAGTGCCTTGCCGCCCCGAAGCGGCCCGACATACGATTTGCAACCAACGAATGGCGGCTGCTTCACCGTCGCCAGAATGCACACATGTGGGAGGATCCTATGACATTGGAGATCATCGGCATTGCTCGGTCGAACTTCGTTCGGGCCGTGCGCATGGTCGCACACGAAAAAGGCGTGCCGTACGAACACAATCCGGCCGCGCCCCACTCCGATGAGGTGAAGGCGATCAATCCTTTGGGCAAGGTGCCGGTGATGCGCCACGATGGACTGGAAATCGCGGAGTCGATGGCCATCGCCCGTTACATCGACACGGCTTTCGATGGCCCTGCCTTGGTGCCGACAGACCCACGGGCGGCTGCCATCGTGAACCAATGGGTATCGATGACCGCGACCTCGGTCGACCAGTTGCTGATGCGCGAATACGTTGTCGAGTACGTCTTCCATAAAGACGAGGACGGCAACGTCGTGCGCAACAAGATCGACCGCGCAATCAAACGCTTTCCCCGGATGTTCGGCTTTCTCGAATCCGCCGTCGCGCCCGGCTATCTCGGCAGCGAACAATTCACCATGGCGGACTGTTTCCTGGCGCCGATCCTGGTGTCGACGCAAATGTTCCCGGAAAGCGAAGCCGCACTCGCCGACAGCGCGACACTGACCGGCTATATGGCCCGCATCGCCGAACGCCAAAGCTTCATCGACACCGCCGCCTGAACCCGGCGCACGAACCAAAGGAACGGCCATGACCGACAATGCCATCGAAATCGATACCGGCACCGATCAGCTGTTGTGCAGCATTCACGACGGCGTCGCGTTGATCACCCTGAACCGGCCGGAAGCACGCAACGCGCTGTCCGACCAGTTGTCGCCGGCGCTGCGTCGCATGATCAAGGACATGGGCGCACGCAGCGATGTCGGCGCCCTGCTGCTGACTGGCGCCGGCACGGCGTTCTGCGCCGGCGGCGACGTGAAAGGCATGGGTGATAAAAGCAGGCGCCGCACCATGACCGCGGAGGAGGCGATTGCGGACCTGCAGCAGCGCCAGCGGGCACTGACCGGCGCGCTGGTCGCAACACCGGTGCCGACGATTGCCGCACTGCCGGGACCGGCGGCCGGCGCGGGCCTGGCGATCGCCATGGCCTGCGACATCCGCATTGGTGCCGAGTCTGCCTTCATCAGCACCGGCTACGCGCGGGTCGGTCTCAGCGGCGACTACGGCATCGCCTGGCTGCTGACCCGGCTCGTCGGCACGGCGAAGGCACGCGAGTTGATGTTCACCTGCGCCCGGGTCGACGCATCGACCTGCGAACGGCTGGGCCTGTTCAACCGCGTGGTGGCCAACGATGCGTTGCGGGGCGAGGCGATGCAACTCGCCCGCGACCTCGCCAATGGCCCGCGCGTTGCCTTGCGGGCGATGAAGGAGAACCTCGACCTGGCGCTCACCGCGGATTATCCGACGGCACTGGACCACGAGGCGGAACTGCTGGTGCAGTCGGCCGCGACAGAGGATCACAAGGAAGCGGTGCGCGCCTTCGTCGAAAAACGAGCACCGAACTTCCAGGGTCGATAACCCCCCTGGGGCGTCAGAGGGCGCGCCGGTCGAAAGCGATCGACTTGATCAGCACGTAGACCTCTGCGCCGGGCCGCAACGCCAGTTCCGCCACCGCGGCCCGTGTCAACCGCGCCCGGACCCGCGCGCCGCCAACGTCGACCAGCGTCTCAGCGAACGCGGTTTCGGGTTCTTCAGCAATTTCCGCCACCGTCCCGCGCAGAATGTTGCGGACGCTGATACCGGCGGGGCGCTGGGTCGCCAGCGCCACGTCGCGCGCCCGAATTCGCAGGCGCACCATGCTGCCGACAGCCACATCGACCATCGGCATGACGATGGACTGGCCGTGATGGTCAAGTTCGGTCAGGTGATAGGACGTATCATGTCCAGCGACGCGCGCGGTCAATACGACGCCCGCTTCGAAGCGTCCGGTCGCCGGCTGCAGATCGAGACGCTCCAACACCTCGGTCACCGACCCGTCTGCGATCTTGCGGCCATCGCTCAGCACCAGCATGCGTTGGGCCAGCCGCGCGACTTCGTCAATTGCGTGGGTGACATAGACCATCGGCACACCGAACTGACGCGGGAGGTGCTCGATATACGGCAGGATCTCAGCCTTCCGGTTGAGGTCGAGCCCGGTCAACGGTTCGTCCATCAGCAGCAGACGCGGCCTGGTCAGCAAGGTGCGCGCGATAGCGACACGCTGGCGCTCGCCACCCGACAGTGTCGCCGGGCGGCGATGCATCAGGCGCGGCAGGTCGAGCGCGGCAACGACATCGTCGAAGGTGACCGGGCTGTCGACCGACCGCGAGCGCTTGTCAGCAAAGCGAAGGTTGCCGGCCACACTGAGGTGCGGGAACAGGCGCGCATCCTGGAACACGTAACCGCAGCCGCGCCGGTTCGGCGGTACGAACACACCCTTGGCGTCGTTCTGCCAGACCTCGCTGCCGAAGGCGATGCGGCCGCCAGCCCCACGCTCCAACCCGGCGATGATCCGCAGCAGCGTGCTCTTGCCACTGCCACTGGGTCCGAACAGCGAGGTAATGCCTTCCAGCGGCATGTCGTGCACGACATCGAGCGCGAAGTCGTCAAGACCGATCCGGGTATCGAGCGCAAGCGTTGCCACGGCTTAGCCCACCTGCAACGGATAGCGCCGGTTCATCACGTAGACGAACAGCAGCACCAGGAAGGAGAAGACCAGCAATCCTCCCGACAGGATATGTGCGTCGGCGTAGTTGATCGTCTCGACATGTTCGTAAATCGCAATCGAGATGACCTTGGTACGCCCGCTGATATTGCCGCCGACCATCAGCACGACGCCGAATTCGCCGACGGTGTGGGCAAATGTCAGCACGACGGCAGTCAGATAGCCGCGGAAGGCCATCGGGACGGCAACGGCAAAAAATGTATCAAGCGGCGACGCGCGCAATGTCGCCCCGGCTTCCAGCGGCCCGCGCCCCACGGCCTCGAACGCCGCCTGCAACGGCTGCACCATAAACGGCAGCGAATAGAGCACCGAGGCGATGACAAGCCCGGTGAAGGAGAAGGTCAGCGCATCGCCGGTGACACTGACCCAAAGACCGCCGATGGTCGACGTCGGGCTCAGAAAGACCAGCAGGTAAAAGCCAAGCACCGTCGGCGGCAAAACCAGGGGCAGCGCCGTCACGGCTTCGACCACCGACTTCGCCCGTGACCCAGTAAAGGCCAGCCACCAGGCGACCGGCGTGCCGATGATCAGCAGCACCAATGTCGTCACGGCGGCCAGGCGCAGGGTCAGCCAGAGTGGCGCAAGATCAGGCAGCTCCATGCGCTATTCCATTCCGTAACCAAAACGCGCCATGACATCGCGCGTGGGCGCCGATTGGAGGAACGCGAGAAACGCAAGCGCGGCCGGGTTGTCGGCGCCGGCATTCAGGAGCACGGCGTCCTGGCGGATCGGCGCATGGAGGTCAGCCGGCACATCCCAGCGCGAACCGGGCTGCGGGTTGCGCGGGCTCAGTACCGTCGACAGCGCGACGAGGCCCAACTGCGCATTACCGGTCGCCACCATGGAAAACGTCTGTCCGATGTTCTGTCCCATCACGGTTTTCGCCGCGATCCTGTCCGAGACACCCAGACTTCCAAGTACTTCGCGCGCAGCGGCGCCATAGGGCGCGAGGTCAGGGTTGGCAATGGCGATGTACCGCACATCGTCATCGAGCAGCGTGGCAACAGGGTCGTTGCCGATACGTCCGGCGTCAGCGCGCCAAAGTGTCAGTCGCCCGACGGCATAGGTGAAGCGCGATCCGGCCACAGCATTGCCTTCGGCCAGCAATCGCGCAGGCCGTTCCTGATCCGCCGCCAGCAGCACATGAAACGGCGCACCAGCCTTGATCTGCGCGTAGAGCTTGCCGGTCGAGCCGACCGAAACCCGCAGTACATGGCCGCTGGTGTCTTCGAAGACCGGCTCAAGCGTATCGATGACCTCGGCGAAGTTTGCCGCGACCGCGACCAGCACCTCCGCCGCCCGCGCCGGTGGCGGCGACAGCGCCAACAACAGGGCGAGAGCGCCCGCCGTCGCAAGACACCGTCCGGACAGATTGCGAGTCTTCATGAACGTCATGGCATGCATTTCGATATGTCCAGTTGTACATATCGAGACCGCGGTGGGACGGTCAACCGTTATGCTCCATCCGGCGGGTCGCCGCTGCCCTGCAGTTTCGTCACGCGGCGCAAACGGTCCAGATCGCCGGCGATCGCCTGCTCGGTTGCGGCCTGCATGCGCCGGTAGCTATCCAGCACCGCCTCGCCGGTCGGCGTCAGCGCCGCGCCGCCACGGCCGCTGCCCCCGCGACTGGTTTCGACCAAGGGCGCGACGAAACAGCGGTTCATCGTATCGACCAGCAGCCAGGCCCGCTTGTAACTCATGCCCAAGCGTTTGCCGGCCGCCGCGATGCTGCCGGTATCCTGAATCGCTTCCAGGATGTCGGCCTTGCCCGGCCCGATCGCGATGTCAGGACCCAGCACGATGCGAAGCCGGGCACCAAGTGCCTTGCCTTTTGCTTTCATCGCCGCAGCATCGGCGACCGCAAACGCCCCGGCAAGTGCTTGCGACCGCGACGCCGAATCCGCATCGAGAATGCAGACCCCACGGCTCAGTCGAGGCAGACGTCGTGCAGGGCTGCTTTGGTGTCGTCGTCGAGGCCCAGATGATCGCTCAGGTAGGCCTCGATGCCACCGAACTGGCGATCGATCGTCTCGAAAGCCGCCGACAGGTATTCCTCGCGGGCAGAAAGAACGTGGGCAACGGTTTCCGGATCCATGTCCGCCGGCACGCGGTCGCCACGATCCCAATAGCGGTTCGTCAGCAGGTAATCTTCGAACACGGTCTCGCGCGGCACACCGAGGGCCGACAACAGCATCGCTGCGGCCGTGCCGGCGCGGTCCTTGCCGGCCGTGCAATGAATCACCACCCGGTGTCCATCGATCAGCCGGCGAAAGATAGTGCGATAGGCGTCGGCGTAGCGCACCGGATATTGGCGGTAGTTCTCTGTCAGATAGGTCCGGGCGACGTCACCGGCGTCCATGTCGACCACCAGAGAATCGAGGAATGACGCATCGGGTCGGGCGTTCAGACCGAGAGCCAGAACCTCGACCCGGTCATGTCCCAGCAGTCGTGAGGGTTCGATCTCGCGTTCATCGCCATAGCGCAGATCGCAAGCCGTGGTGACTCCGAGATCGCAAACAGTATCCACGTCATCATCCGTCAGGCTGGCCAGCGTGTCGGAGCGGAACATCAGCCGCCACTTCACCGTACGTCCGGCATCCGTTCGATAGCCGCCCAGGTCGCGAAAATTGGTCAAGCCCTCAAGTTCGATCCGTCGTTCCATATCCACTCCAGTCTTCAGTCGCCTGTAGCGTTGCCACGCGCCACGCAGCTTCGCCGAGGAATGTTACCGCCGATAGGAAAGCAACACAGCGCTCATCGCCCCGCATTCCATCTGTTGCCAATCCGCATCACTGTTGCGCAATCCACACGTCGCCAATGGAAGCCGCTTGACCAGTTGAATCCGCCTGAATATGTCCCGCGCTGAGTCCTGCGAATGAATGCGCACCACGCGAACGAAGGCGAACCGCGCCAGGCAGGTTCAACGTTTCCTCAGAGGCGAAAATGACTGCGGTAGCAAACGAAATCTGGTCGAGGGCCGACCAACTGGTGAAGCAGTATGGCGAGACGGCACCGGAAGCAGCGGCGCATGAAGCCGACCGACTGCATCAGGCCGGCGAGATGGCGGCGGAAGAGACGTGGCTGCGCGTCGTGACGGCAAGTAAGGCCGTTCTCGCACGCGACCTGGCATCTTCCTGATCGATGTTTCGCGGCCGGCCCGCTGACTGGGCCGGCCTAGCCGGCGTTGTCCGTGCGCACGCCGAGGTACGCGATCATCATGTGCGTGAGTTCGTCGACGATCTGCGGGTCTTCGATCGCCATCGGCTCCGGCCGATTGATGACCGCGTTAAACAGCGTCGAGTAGAGCATCTGCATGCCGCGGCGAATGCCGAGGTCGAGCGGCCGATAGGCGATATCGTCGCTGCGGGCTGACAGCAGCGTGTGCAGGTGCTGGCTGTAGCTGCGCGCGAAACCGCGGATCGGCTCCCACGCCGCCGGGTCCTGCATCGACTTCTTCAGGGCCGTGCGCATCAGGCCCTGTGAGTCGATAACGACATCACGGATGAACTGCACCGCATGACGCACCATCGTTGGCGTGTCGAGCGACGCCAGATCGCGCCCATGGAACTCGGCCTCGAAACGCTGCCACATGGAATCGGTGATGGTCTCCACTATGGCAGCGTAATAGTCATCCTTGTCGCGGAAGTGATGGTAGAAGGCGCCCACTGAGACGTCTGCCATGCTGGCGAACTGGGCGATACCAGTGTCGTCGAAATCCTGATGCTCGATCAGTTCGCGCCCGGCCGCAATCAGTCGCTGCCGCGTCCGCCGGCTGCGCGCCTGTTTCGCCGGTGCCCGCTCGGTGCCGCTTGTTGTCGGCCTCGCATCCAAACCGACGGCACCCACCGTCGACATCACCGACGGCCCCTCAACCGGTTCCGCTTCATCTTCCAATGCACTCGCTCCAAACCACTATCAACCCCAATATCGACGTTCGAGGGCCGTTTATCCAGCACCATTAGCATGTGCAATCAAGCGCATAGGCGCTGCGGTGACATCTCGGAGTGTCGGACGAACCTCATCGATTGCCACCATTGCGCCACAGGCAACAAGACCATCTAAAGCCTGAAAACAGCGATTTTCATCCCAACGGAAGCAGTCACCTGACCCGAATGGCAGCGTCCGGGCGGTATTTGACCACATCATTTGCGCGGCACACCGGTCAAGAATTGGCTTGCAAAAAACCGAATCGGAATTTTGAATATGTCACAGTCTGGTGCGTGAGGAGGCGGTCGCAGATACTCGCGGTTGACTGAGATGTCGCCGACTTGCCGTCACGTCGTGGGAAACGACGAACGCAGCGTCGGCATGGCGGCGGCTTCAATTGCGGTGCGAGGTCCTGAGGCGCACCAAGCCGATTTAGATTCTGGGGAGAATTCAATGTCGTCGATGTTCCGTTACCACCTGCCGGTCGAAAGCACGCAATGGCAGGTGGACAGCGAAAATGAAGTGCAGTTCACCTGGGAGTATGAGGACGGCAACGCCGACCTTTTGAAGCTCTACGACAAGGGCAAGCAGCAGCAATGGGATGCAGCCGAGCGCATCGACTGGTCGCAGGATCTCGACCCGGAGAACCCGATGCTGATGCCCGATGAGATGATCCGCATCTACGGCTCGCCGATCTGGGAAAAGCTGAACGACAAGGAAAAAGCCAACGTGCGCCGGCACAGCCAAGCCTGGCAGATCTCGCAGTTCATGCATGGCGAGCAGGGCGCGTTAATGGTGACGGCACGGATCGTCGAGACGGTGCCGGACATGGCGTCGAAGTTCTACGCGGCAACCCAGGTGATGGACGAGGCCCGCCATGTCGAGGCGTACTCGCGCCTGCTGCACGACAAGTTCGAGGTCGCCTACCCCATCACCCCTCCACTTGCATCGTTGCTGGAAGACGTGCTGCACGACAAGCGCTGGGATTTCAACTACCTCGGCATGCAGGTGCTGATCGAGGGCCTGGCGCTGGCCGCCTTCCATGCCATCCGCGACATGAGCAAGAACCCGCTGGCCGCCGCGGTAAACGCCTATGTCATGCAGGACGAGGCACGGCACGTTGCGTTCGGTCGACTGGCGCTGCGCGACTATTATCCGCAGCTGACGTCCAGTGAGCTGCGCGAGCGTGAGGAATTCGTGCTCGAGGCCTCCCTGCACATGCGCGACCGCTTTACCTCGCACGAGCTTTGGGAAGCCCTTGGCCTCCCGGCCAAGGAGTGCATGGAGTTCGTCGAAAACTCTGAAGGCCTGCGCCTGTTCCGCTCGCGTCTGTTCAGCCGTATCGTACCGATCGTGCGCGACATCGGCCTGTGGACCGACAAGGTGCAGGACGGCTACGTGAAGATGGGCGTGCTGGAATTCTGCGACCCCAACATCGACGTCGAATTGCTGCTCGAGAATGACCAGAAGGTCGCCGAGGAATTCGATGCCCGGGCCCACGTCGCCGAAACCATCGCTGCGGCCGAGTAAGCGCTGAATCCTGTCCGCTGGCCGCCGTCCGGCGGTTCAGCGGACCAGGAACAGCGACAATTCGGGGATCAGCACCACTGCTGCCAACACCATCAGCATCAGCACGATGAACGGCAGCACCGCGCGGCAGATCAGTAAGAACGGTTCCTTGAACGCCGTCATCGCCACAATGAGATTGAGGCCGATCGGCGGCGTGATGTAACCGATCTCCAAGTTCATCACCATGATTACGCCGAAATGGATCGGATCGATGCCGTAGGCCTCGGCCACCGGCAGCAGCAGCGGCGCCAGCATCAGGATTGCCGAGCCAATGTCGATCAGACAGCCGACGATCAGCAGGAACACGTTCAGCAGCAGCAGGAACATGTACTTGTCGCTGACCACCTCGGTCATCCAACGTGCCATGTTCTGCGGCACCTGCTCGGCCGTCAGCAGCAGGTTGATCGATATCGCCACGGCGACGATGGGAAACAGCGTGCCGAGCAGGCGTGACGTATCGACGGCGATTTCGAAGAAATCCCGCGCCTTGACCTCACGATGCACGAACACTTCCACCAGCAAGGCGTAACCCACGGCCACTGCCGCCGCTTCAGTCGCCGAGAAGAAACCGCTGTAGATCCCGCCGAGCAGGATGATCGGCGTCAGTAACGCGAAAATACCGCGCCGCAGGGCTTCGAACAGGGCGCCAAACTCGAACCGACGGCTTTCGATGTGCCGGTTGGCGAGCAGCGCGTAGGTCGACAGAACACCCGTCAGCAGCAGGCCCGGGATGATGCCGGCAATGAACAGATCGCTGATCGACTTCTCGGTGACGATGCCGTAGAGGATCATCGGGATCGACGGCGGAATAACGACACCGAGGGTGCCGCCCGAGGCCAGTGCGCCCAGCGCAAAGCGCCTGCTGTAGCCGGCCTCCAGCAGCGCCGGGTAGAGAATTGTGCCCACTGCCAGCAACGTCACCGGCGACGAACCGGAGATCGCCGCGAACACGGCGCAGGACAGGATCGTCGCCACCGCAAGGCCGCCGGGCAACCACTGCGTCAGCGCCTGCATGATCGCGATCAGGCGCGCGGCGATAGAGCCGCGGGTCATGATGTTGCCAGCGAGAATGAACATCGGAATCGCCAGCAAGACGTCACGGTTCACGCTGGTCCAAATGTCATCGATCAGGTAGGTGAGATCGCCGTCGCCCCAGAACAGGTGCGTGTAGGAGGCGGCGACAATCAGGATCAGAATGACGCTTTGGCGCAGTGCCAGCATCGCCACCACGATGGCGAGCAGAATCAACGCGGTCATCTACGCCTCCTTGGCCGCAAGCCTGGGTTTCAGATCAGGCCAGGTCGCGAAGACGAAATGCCGCAGAGCGGATGAGAAAAAAGCGTAGGGCAGCACCAGCTGGATCGGCCACAACGGCCAATAGAGCACCGCAGCCCGATCGCCATTGGCGAAGGTGTCGGAAATATAGAGCGCCGCAATCGCGCCAAGGCCGGCAAACAGGCTGGCCGAGATGTAGTCGCCGAAACGCTCAATGGCAGGCCGCCACGCAGATGGCCACCATTTGTCGGCGAACTGCGGCCGCAGGTGCGCGTTCGCGGCGGTCGCCAGTGACAGGCCGAGGAAGCCCGCGACGATGGCCGCAAACACGGCCATCTTCTGCGAGCCCCAGATCGACGTGGAGAAAATCTCGCGCGCGACGATCTCGCCAAGCAGCAATGTCGCCACCACCAGATAGGCGGCGGCGGCGACAACTGCCTCAGCCCTGAGCAGCAGGGCAAGAACCGACTTCATGGATCAGGCGATGCCTTTATCCGGTTCAGGCGCACTACCCGCTGCAGACCTTCTTCGCTGCCAGAACCTTGGCCCAGATCTGCGCCGAGTTGCCGCCAATGTCATCGACCAGCGCGGCCTGCGCCGCCTCGGCCGATGCCTGCCAGCTCGCCAGCGCGGGGCCGCCGGTGCGGTCGACCTTGGCACCGGCCTGCTCGGCTTTGGCAAGCAGCGCCGCTTCGGCACCGCGGATGCCTTTGCGCAGTTCATCGACGAAGTCCGCCGTCTTGCGCAGCGCGTCCTGCTGCTCCTTGCTGAGCTTCTTCCAGATCCTCTTCGACACCGTCACCGTGCCGACGTCATGCGCCATACGGTTATAGACGATGTACGGCGCCATCTTCGGCAGACCGATCGCCAGCCCATAGACCGTCGAGGTATGGATCGCCTTCACCTGCCCGGTTTTCAGGGCCGGGATCATATCGACGACACCCAGTGGCACACCTGCCGCACCGACCTCTTTCCAGTACAGCGTGGCCGAATTGGTCGGTGGCACACGAAGTTTCAGGTTCTTTGCCGCATCGGCATTCGGCAACGGGACCGACGAAAAGACCGTACCGTGACCGACCTCAACGTAACTCAGCAGGATCAGGCCTTTCTCCTCGAGCATCGGCCCGAAGATATTCTGCACATGGTTATCGAAGACGCAGTCCGACTGTTCCGGCGTGCTGAACAGATACGGTGCGGCGAGCAGCGCGATCTCCGGCACCACGAGCGATGTCGCGGTGTTCGACTGGCCGGACATGTCAATACGGCCGCGCACGACCTGGCGCAGCGCCGTCTGCTCGTCGCCAAGCTGCGAGCTGTAGTAGGGCACGATCTTCATCGTGCCGCCAGCCGCCTCTTCCGCGACGGCAATGGTTTTCTTCAGGTAAGCCCCCCAAGGGGTATTTTCGGGCGCCGCCGTCGCGTACCGCAGTTCCGTGACGTCCGCCGCAGAGGCGCTTTGCGCCATTGGGCCGCACAATACCAAGGCCGCTGCCGCAGCCAGCATCGTCCGATTCATGATCTATACCTCCCCGTTCGATCACTTTCGGTTGTGGGTTCTGGTTCCCATCTCCCTATGAATCCATTATGCGCATATCAACACGCCGGCTAAAAGCATAATCAAAGTTCGGCAATTGTTTTGCCGGCAGCGGCGTGCCAGCAGAAACACCATCGTGCGCGCCGGTCGCGGCATGGACCGTCCGACCTCGCGCATGATATGTTGGCAGCCGATTCCACGTGCAGGAACAGGGGCTTGAAAGCACCCGACGCGTTTCAACCAACGACCGCGGCCGACACGCCGGAGGCGACCCACCGCCTCATGGGACGGCTGCTGCGCGACTACGTGCGTCCGTACGCCAAGCGTCTGGTGTTGGCTGGCCTGCTGATGGCGCTGGTCGCGGCAACAACCGGTGCCAACGCCTGGTTGATGGAACCGGCGATCGACAAGGTATTCGTCGAACAGGCGCCGAACATGCTGTGGATCGTGCCGCTGGCGGTTTTCGCTGTTGCCGTCGTTCGCGGCATCGCGACATATGGCCAAAGCATGCTGATGCAAGGGGTCGGTCAGCGCATCATCGCCAATACCCAGATCGAGATGTATGCGCACCTGATCCGCGCCGATCTGAGTTATCTCGCCGACACGCATACCGGCAAGCTGATCTCCAGTTTCATCTACGACACCCATCTGCTGCGCGATGCCGTCAGCCGCGCGCTCACGGGCATCGCCAAGGATGCGCTGACGGCAGTTGCGCTCGCCATCGTCATGTTCATTCAGGACTGGCAGCTGGCGATCGTCGTCGTCTTCATATTCCCGCTGACCGGCATTCTGATCCGCAAGATCGGCAAGCGCATGCGCACGGCGTCAACGGCGACGCAGGAGGAAACCGGCAAGCTGACGACGCATTTGTCGGAAACGCTCGACGCTGCCCGCGTGGTCAAGGCCTACGGTATGGAAGCCTACGAGACGGAACGCGCCGGCGTACGCGTCGAACGGCGCCTGCGTGAGACCATGCGCATGATCCGCACGCGATCGGCAGCGACCCCGTTCACCGAAGCGCTTGGCGGCGCCGCCGTCGCGGCAGCGATCGCCTATGGCGGCTGGCGCGCCCAGATCGGCGCTCTGTCGCTGGGCGAATTCATGTCGTTTCTGGCCGCACTGCTGATGGCCTACCAACCGGTGAAAAGCCTGGCCAACCTGAACGCGGCGCTGCAGGAAGGGTTGGCTGCGGCGCAACGGATTTTTGAGCTGCTGGATGTAAAGCCCGACATCGTAGAACGCACGGATGCCGCGCCTTTGCAGGTGCGCGACGGCGCCGTCCGGTTCAGCAACGTCAGTTTCGGCTATGGCGACGTCCCGGCACTTCAGGACATCGACCTCACCGTCGACGCCGGCAGGACCGTGGCGCTCGTCGGTGCGTCCGGTGCCGGCAAGACGACGCTGCTCAATCTGGTGCCGCGGTTTTTCGACGCCTCGGCCGGCACGGTCGCCATCGATGGGCAGGACGTGCGCGACGTCACGCTGGCAAGCCTGCGCAACGCCATCGCGCTGGTCAGCCAGGAAACCATGCTGTTCGACGACACGGTGAGCGCCAACATCGCCTACGGCCGTCCCGGCGCCGGCGAAGACGACATCGTTGCCGCCGCGCGATCCGCCGCCGCACATGAGTTCATCACCCAATTGCCCGAGGGTTACGACACGCTGGTTGGCGAAAACGGCGTCAGGCTGTCGGGCGGACAGCGGCAGCGTCTGACCATCGCGCGTGCCATGCTGAAAGACGCGCCCATTCTGCTGCTGGACGAGGCGACGTCGGCGTTGGATTCCGAGGCGGAGCGGCTGGTGCAAAAGGCACTATCGCAGCTCATGCAGGGCCGTACGACGATGGTGATCGCCCACCGCCTGTCGACGATCACGTCGGCGGATCTGATCTGCGTCATGGAACGGGGCCGCATTGTCGAGCGCGGGACTCATCGCGAACTGCTGGCCCGCGGCGGTGCCTATGCCCGTTTGCACGGTCTGCAGTTTGCCGACATCGCCAGCGACGACGCACCGGCGCACGTCAGCGCCTGACCTGCCGTGCCGTTACTGAAGAAAATTGCCAACAGCAACTTTGCCAAGAACCTGGTATGTTCTTTGGCGATTGGCTACATCCGCCTGGTCCGTTCGACCAGCCGGGCCGAATTTGTCAACGATGGGCCGATACGATCGATGCTCAATCGGCCGCAGCCGGTCATCGCGCTGGCCTGGCACGGCCGCCTGCTGATGCTGCCGTACACCTGGGCTTTCCCTCAGCCGCTGCATTGCCTGGTGTCACGGCATGGCGACGGCGAGTATCTCGCCCGCATCATCGAACGGCTGGGGTTCCTGACCGTGCGCGGATCGTCGGAGAAGTCGAACAAGCCCGGCCAAAAAGGCGGTGCGGCGGCAACCCGGCAATTGTTGCGGGAACTCAATCAGGGCAACAGCATTGCCATCACACCTGACGGTCCACGTGGACCGCGCATGCGCATGAGCGACGGTGTCATTCTGTTGGCGCGGATGAGCGGTGCGCCGGTCGTGCCGGTGGCCTGGTCGACCAGCCGCCGGCGTCTGCTGGGCACCTGGGACCGCTTCCATTTCGCCTTGCCGTTCTCCCGTTTCGTCATCGTCTATGGCGAACCGATTGCCGTGCCACGCAAACTCGACGACGCAGGGGCGGAAACCTGGCGGCAACGGATCGAAGATGCCTTGAACGATCTTACCGTCAAGGCCGATGCCATGGCCGGCCAGCCGCCGGTGGAACCGGCCGCCGCGCCGCCCCGCGCCCAGGGAGAGGCAGCGTGACGGCGACGGTCTATCGCAGCCTGACCACGGCATTCGCCCCATTGATCGAAGCCTACCTGCGCCGTCGCCTGCGCAAGGGCAAGGAAGACCACCTCCGGTTTCCTGAGCGTTTCGGACAGGCTGGCCGCTCACGGCCGGCCGGTCCGCTGGTCTGGGTGCATGCCGCCAGCGTCGGCGAAGCGGTATCGGTACTCCTGCTGATCGATCGTATGCTGGAGGCACAGGACGACCTGCACGTCCTGATGACCACGGGCACGGTCACCTCGGCGCGGCTGATGGCCGAGCGTTTGCCGGCGCGTGCCATCCACCAATACGTCCCGGTCGACCGGCCCGACGCGGTGCAGCGCTTTCTCGACCATTGGCATCCCGATCTCGGTATCTGGGTCGAGTCCGAGTTCTGGCCCAATCTGATCGGCGAGGCGAACGACCGTGGGATGCCGATGGTATTGGTCAATGCGCGCATGTCGGAGAAGTCTTTCCGCCAATGGCGGCTGCTGCCGTTCGTCATCCGGCCAATGTTACAGGCCTTCCGCCTGTGTATTGCGCAGAGTGCCCCGGACGCCGGGCGCCTCGGCACACTTGGTGCCGGCGACGTTGTCTTCATGGGTAATCTGAAGGACGCTGCGCCACCGCTTCCCGTCGACACGAAGAAACTGGAGAAGATGGTGGCCGCCGTCGATGGCCGGCCATTATGGCTGGCGGCCAGCACACATGCGGGCGAAGAAGCCGCCGTCGGTCGCGTACACCGGTCACTGAGCGATCGTTTCGATGGCCTGTTGACCGTCATCGTTCCCCGACACCCGGAGCGGGGTCGCGACATCGGTGCCGAGCTGCGCGCCGCCGGCCTGAAAGTCGCCCTGCGCAGCCGGAGCGAACCGGTAACCGCCGGTACCGACATATACATTGCCGACACGCTGGGAGAATTGGGGCTGTTCTATCGCTTGGCGCCGATCGTCTTCGTCGGCAATTCGCTGATCAACAACGGCGGTCACAACCCGATGGAACCGGCGCGTCTCGACTGTGCGGTATTGTTCGGTCCCCACATGTTCAATTTCACCGATGCCGTGGACGCCCTGAAGGCCGCCGATGCTGCCGAAACGATCGACGACGAAGCCGCGCTCACCGCCATGGTCGAACAGTTGCTGAACGATCCGGAACGCACGACGTCGCTGGCCCACAAGGCGCGGCAAGCGGCCGAAGCCGGGCAGGGCGTGGTCGACAACGTCTTCAATCAGCTTCGGCCTCTGCTGCCCACCAGGGAGCGGTGACATGCGGGCGCCCGCTTTCTGGCGCGTCGACGGCGGTGCCGCATGGATGCTGGCGCCATTGGCCCTGATTTACGATGCCGTCGGCCGGTGCCGGCACGCGGTCGTGCGGCCTCGGTCAGTCGACATTCCGATCATCTGCGTCGGTAATCTGGTGGCCGGCGGCGCCGGCAAGACGCCAACCGCACTGGCCATCGGCGCGGCGCTGCAGCAACGCGGCCGGCAACCGCATTTCCTGACGCGCGGCTACGGCGGGCGGGAAGAAGGGCCGACACTGGTTCTCAGCGAACGTCACACCGCCAGTGACGTCGGTGACGAACCGTTGCTTCTGGCGCGCCAGGCACCGACCTGGGTGGCGAAGCACCGGCCGGCCGGCGCACGCGCTGCCGTCGAAGCCGGAGCCGACATGATTGTCATGGACGACGGGTACCAGAACCCGTCAATGGCGAAAGACTTGTCGTTTCTCGTCGTCGACGAAGGCTACGGCTTCGGCAACGGGCGGGTTCACCCGGCCGGGCCGCTGCGCGAAAACCTCGAACGCGGCTTGCAGCGGGCCGATGCACTGGTGCTGATCCATGGCGATGAACGTGCACGCGTGCCGTTACCCCCGCTCCCGGCCGAACTTCCGGTCCTATCGGCGCGTCTGATGCCTACCGCAGCGGCACAGAAGCTGACCGGCCGCCGGGTCCTGGCCTTTGCCGGCATCGGACGGCCTGAGCGTTTCTTCGCCAGTGTCCGGGCGCTTGGCATCGATATCGTCGGCACGCGGGCGTTTGCCGATCACCATGCCTACCGGCCCGACGAGATCATGCAATTGGTCGAGGAAGCCAATGCTGCCGATGCCATCCCCGTCACCACGGCAAAGGACGCGGTACGCCTGCCCGAAGAGGCGCGTAGCATGGTCGAGGTGATCGACGTGAACCTGACGTTCACCGCGCCCGATCTGCTGGAACGCCTGCTCGACGGTATCGACACAGGACCTGCCGTCGCGCGTGCACAAAATGGCTGACGCCACGGTGTCTGCATCGCGGCACCGGCCCAGCCTCAGGCACCGCCTCGAAGCGGCCCTCGCCGGCCTGTTCCTCGCGCTGTTCAGACAACTATCGATCGCCAGTGCCTCGGGGTTTGCCGGGTTCGTCGCCCGCACCATCGGCCCGCATGTCGGCGTCAGCCGGCGCGCACGCACCAATCTGGCGCGGGCGATGCCGGACCTGTCCCGCACGGACATCGACCGTATCGTCCGCGACATGTGGGACAACCTTGGCCGGGTCGCGGGTGAAATGCCGCATCTCGACGCATTCGAGATAACCGCATCGGCGTCGGCCCCGGGCCAGATCGAGGTCGTCGGTCAACGGCATCTCGATGAGGCGTTGAACCGCGAGACACCTTTATTGATGTTCGCCGGGCACATCGCCAACTGGGACATCCAGGCCCTGACGACGTACAAGCTCGCAGCGGATCTGTCGGTCGTCTACCGGAGCGCCAACAACCCGCTGGTCAACGAGATGATCAAGCGCATGCGCGGACCGCTGGCGTCCGACACCATCCCCAAGGGCACCAGCGGTGCCCGTCAGTTGATCCGACTGATGCAGCAGGGCCGCCCGGCAGGGATGTTGGTCGACCAGAAAATGAACGATGGCATCGCCGTGCCTTTCTTCGGCCGGCCGGCAATGACCGCGCCGGCGCTGGCGCAACTGGCCCTACGGTTCAACGCCACGGTATTGCCGGTACACTGCGAACGCCTCGGCGGCGCCCGTTTCAGTGTCACGTTCGAGGCGCCGATACCCCTGCCCAAGACCGGCGACCGAGCTGCCGACACCCTGACCCTGATGACGCAAGTCAATCAGCGCCTGGAAAACTGGATCCGGCAGCGCCCGGAGCAATGGCTCTGGCTGCACCGTCGCTGGCCTGACTAGGGCGTTTTCGACTTCGGCATGGGCCCGGCCACCAGCGCTGGGTCGAGCCGCTGGTCGAACCAGTTGAATCGCCAGTCGAGATGCGGCCCCGTCGACCGGCCGGTCGAGCCCACCGTGCCGATCACGTCACCTTGCCGCACCCGCTGACCCGCTTTGACGCTGACATCGCGCAGATGCGAATAGACCGACGTGAGGCCATGGCCGTGGTCCAGCATGACGGTACCGCCCGTGAAATAGAGATCGGGCTCGGCCATGGCGACCAGCGCGTCGCTTGGCGCGAACACCGGCGCGCCCGATGGCCCGGCGATGTCGATACCATAGTGCGGACGGCGCGGTTTGCCGTTCAGGACACGCTGGCTGCCGAACACACCGGTCACCGTCCCGATCAACGGCCAGACGAAGCCGCCGGCGAAGAACGGTTCGGCGGTATCGCGGCGTCGCACCTCGGCGATACGCGCATTCTCGCGGCGAATACGATCCAGCACCTCGGCCGGCGGCGTGACCATGCGGCGCGGCAGCCCCTCGATCCGCTGCACCTTGTAGCTGCGGCGGGCGATGCTGAGGTCGCGCCGCTCGCGCCGGCCGTCGGGGTAGGTCACGGACAGCACCGCCGACGGTCCATGATCACGGCCAAAGCCGAACAGAAACACGCCATCCGGCCCGACGCGAACAGTACGTTCGCCGAGCCGCAGGTCGGTTCCGGGCAATGTCTCACCGACGATCAGGCCACCCTGTACGAAATCGCCGCGCAGCCACAGGCGCTCTTCACCCTGCGCCGGCACGATGTGCACCAGCCACAGCAGACAGAGCGCCAACGCGACCTTCAAAACAGCTTACCCTGGTCACCGGACGACGACCCGCCGGCGCGCGGTTTCCGCGCGGCCCGTCGCCGGGGCGTTGCCGGTTTTGCGGCGTCCGCTTCGGCCCCGCCATCACCGGTGATCTGTCCTTTGGCCATGCCGTCGTGGAACTGAATATCAACCGCCAGCCCAGGCGTTGCATCGGTTGCTGACGTCAGTACGCCATCCGAGCTGCGCAGCACCGCATAGCCGCGTTCCAGCACCCGCTCGAAGCTGAGTGCGTCCAGCAGTTTTGCCAGACCGTCGAGCTGCTGCCGCCATTGGGCGATCAGCGTTGTCTCCGTCCGGGCCAACCGTTCGCCAAGCCCGGAGATCAAGCGCTGGCCGTCTTTCAATTCACGCGCGATCAGCGCCGGGCGCAGGCGTGCGGCCAAGGCAGCCAGATCTTGTCGCCGCTGGTTGCGCAGTCCGATCAGTGCCCGCTCGATACGCAGACCGACGTCGTCCAGCCGCTGTTGCGCCATAGCCAGCAGATCGCGCGGCCCACGCAGACCACGGGCGAGCCCATCGAGCCGATGGCGACGCTCGGTGACGCCGCGATGCGCCGCCAGTCGCAACCGGCGATCGAGATCCATCATCGTCGCCTGAAGTTCGCTGCGCACCGGCACGGCGATCTCCGCCGCCGCCGTCGGCGTCGGTGCCCGGCGATCGCTGGCGAAGTCGATCAGTGTCGTATCCGTCTCATGGCCGACCGCGCTGATCAGCGGAATCTCGCTATCCGCGGCGGCGCGTACCACGATTTCTTCGTTGAACGCCCACAGGTCCTCGATCGATCCGCCGCCGCGGGCCACGATCAGCAGGTCCGGCCGCGGCACCGGACCGCCGGCATCCAGTGCATTGAAGCCACGTATCGCCGCGGCCACCTGCTCGGCCGCACCGTCGCCCTGCACCAGCACCGGCCACAACAGCACGCAGCGCGGAAACCGGTCACGCAGGCGGTGCAGAATGTCGCGAATCACAGCGCCGGTCGGCGAGGTCACGACACCGATGACGTCCGGCAGGAAAGGCAACGCCTGCTTGCGCTCTGCGGCAAACAGGCCTTCGGCCGTCAGCTTGGTCCGGCGCTCTTCAAGCAGCGCCATCAACGCGCCGATGCCGGCTGGCTCCATCGCCTCGACGGCGATCTGGTAGCGCGAGCGGGCGGGATAGCTGGTGATCCGGCCGGTGCAGATCACTTCCAGGCCGTCCTCGGGCTGGAAGCGCAGTTTGCCTGCCGTCCCGCGCCAACAGACGGCATCCAGGACCGACTTGTCGTCCTTCAACGAGAAATACACATGGCCGGAGCGCGCCTGCGTATAGCCCGAAATCTCGCCACGGACCCGGACGTAGCCGAAGTTGTCCTCCAGCGTCCGTTTGACCGCCATGGAGACTTCACTGACCGAGTATTCGGGCAGGTTGGGCGTTTGCGACACGCTATCGGGGCTGGAAACGGGACGATCGGTCATGGCTGGTTCTGCATGGCGAATCCTATGATACAAGGGGCACGGCGCAGCCTGAAGCGCCGCCATGCCCAAAGGAGAGATTTCGACGATGCGCGTTCTGGTGATCGGATCGGGAGGGCGCGAACACGCCCTGTGCTGGGCTCTGGCCGCCTCACCGTTGGCCGAAGCCGTGTTCTGCGCGCCGGGCAACGCCGGCATCGCCCAGGATGCCACTTGCGTGCCGATCGACCCGATGGACTTCGACGGCATTGTCGACTTCTGCCGGCGCGAGAACATCTACTTCGTCGTCATCGGCCCGGAAGTGCCGCTGGTCGCCGGCATTGTCGACACATTAGACGACAACGGCATCAAATCATTTGGACCGAACGCCGCCGCCGCCATCCTCGAGGGCTCAAAGGCCTTTACCAAGGACTTCTGCGAGCGCCACGACATTCCCACCGCCGCGTTCCGCCGCTTTGCCGACCCCGAGGCGGCGGAAATCTACATTCGCGGTCGCGGCGCACCCATCGTGGTCAAAGCCGACGGCCTGGCAGCCGGCAAAGGTGCCCTCATTTGCGACACTGTCGACGACGCCGTCGCGGTCGCGCACGACATGCTGGGGGGCCAGTTCGGCGACGCCAGCAAGGAGATCGTCGTCGAGGACTTGCTGGTCGGCGAAGAAGCCAGCTTTTTCGCCCTGTGCGACGGCAAGACCGCCATGGCGCTTGCAACGGCGCAGGACCACAAGCGTGTCGGCGATGGCGACACCGGATTGAACACCGGCGGCATGGGTGCCTATTCGCCGGCGCCGGTGATGACGGAAGAAATGTGCCGCCTGACCATGGAGCGCATCATCGAGCCCACGGTCCGCGCCATGGCCGAAGAAGGCCGGCCATTCAAGGGCGTGCTGTATGCCGGCCTGATGATTACCGACGAGGGCCCATCGCTGATCGAATACAACGTCCGCTTCGGCGACCCCGAGTGTCAGGTGCTGATGCCGCGCGTAAAGTCGGACTTCCTGACAGCGCTACTCGCCTGTGCCGACGGCGTGCTCGATCAAGTCGACCTGCGCTGGTACGACGATCCTGCCCTGGTTGTCGTCATGGCCGCCAACGGCTATCCCGGCAGCTACGACAAAGGCAGCGAGATCGGCGGCCTGGAAGCCGCTGCGGCAATTCCCGGCGTGACCGTCTTCCACGCCGGTACGACATCCGACAACGGCCGCATTCTGGCAAACGGCGGCCGGGTGCTGGGTGTTACCGCGACGGCCGCGAACGTCGCCGCGGCACAACATCAAGCATACTCGGCGGTCGATCTCGTTGACTGGCCCGGCGGATTCTGCCGTCGCGACATCGGCTGGCGCGCCATCAAACGCGAGGCGAACTAGCCGCCGCACTCCCCCTCCAACCCATATTTGACGGATCAGACAGCGCGGACGATATCCTCGACCATCGCCTTGGCGTCGGCGAACAGCATCATGGTGTTGTCGGCGTAGAACAGATCGTTGTCGATACCGGCATATCCGGGTGACAGCGAACGCTTTACGAACAGCACGGTGCGCGCCTTGTCGACCTCGATGATCGGCATGCCGGCAATCGGACTGCCCGGTTCACGTGCCGCGGGGTTGGTCACGTCGTTCGCACCGATCACGAACACCACATCGGTGTTCGGGATGTCGGAGTTGATCTCCTCCAGCTCGAACACTTCGTCGTAGGGCACGTTGGCTTCCGCCAGCAGCACGTTCATGTGGCCCGGCATACGCCCCGCAACCGGATGGATCGCGTAGCGTACCTTCACGCCTTCCGCCTTCAAGGCGTCGGCCATTTCGCGCACGGCATGCTGCGCCTGCGCCACCGCCATGCCATAGCCCGGCACGATGATCACGGAGCCCGCGTTCTTCATGATGAAGGCGGCATCGTCGGCGCTGCCGGCCTTGACCGGACGGTCGCTGCGGGTGGCGCTGCCGGTCGCCGTGTCACCGCCAAATCCACCGAGCAGCACACTGATGAACGAGCGGTTCATGCCGCGGCACATGATGTAGGACAGGATCGCACCGGACGAGCCGACCAGCGCGCCGGTGACGATCAGCGCGTTGTTCTCCAGGGTGAAGCCGATGCCGGCCGCAGCCCAGCCGGAATAGGAATTCAGCATCGACACGATAACCGGCATATCGGCGCCGCCGATCGGGATGATCAGCAGGAAGCCAAGCAGGAAGGCCAGCGCGGTCATCAGCCAGAACACGGTCGGCGTCGGCGTGCCGGCAAACCAGGCGATCAGCCCGACAATGGCAATGCCCATCACCGCATTGAACGCATGTTGCCCGGGGAAGGTGATCGGATTGCCGGACATGATGCCCTGCAGCTTGGCGAAGGCGATGACCGAGCCGGAGAAGGTGATCGCGCCGACAACGACACCAATGCCCATCTCGATCCGGCTGGCGAGCTTCAGGTTGCCGGCGGCATCGACGATGCCATAGGCGGCAGGGTTATGCAGCGCCGCGGCAGCCACCAGCACGGCCGCAAGACCGACAAGGCTATGAAATGCCGCCACCAACTGCGGCATGTCGGTCATCTGGATGCGCTTGGCGATGACGGCACCGATACCGCCGCCGATCACCAGCGCGATGATAATCCAGAGGTAGGAAACGACTTCCGGATCGATCACCGTGGTGATCACGGCGATCGCCATGCCGGCCATGCCGTAGACGTTGCCGGATCGCGCCGTTTCCGGCGACGACAGGCCGCGCAAAGCCATGATGAACAGGATCGACGCAACCAGATAGGCGAGCGCCGTCAGATTCTCGGTCATGATCGGCCCTACCCTACTTCTTCTTGTACATGGCCAGCATGCGCTGCGTGACCAGGAAACCGCCAAAGATGTTTACCGCGGCCAGGCCGATCGCGATGACGCCGAGCACTTTGGAGAGCGAGACGTCCTCCGGCCCGGCGGCGATCAGGGCACCGACGATGATGACCGACGAGATGGCGTTGGTGACGCTCATCAATGGCGTGTGCAGCGCCGGCGTCACGGACCAGACGACGTAGTAGCCGACGAAGATCGCCAGCACGAAAATCGTCAGGCGAAAGACGAAGGGATCGACAGCAGCGGCGGCTTCCATATCAGTTGCCCTCTCCAGTCAGCATGGGATGAACGACTTTGCCGTCACGGCAGACCAGAATGCCGGTGACGGTTTCGTCGTCGAAATCGAAGTTGAGCGCGCCGCTCTCCTTATCGATGTGCGGCGACAGGAAGTTGTAGAGGTTGCGGGCGTAGAGCGAAGACGCATCCGACGGCAACCGGCCGGCCCAGTTGTGATGGCCGATGATGCTGACGCCATTGGCATCGACGACTTCACCGACCTTCGACAACGGACAGTTGCCGCCGGCCTCGACCGCCATGTCGACGACCACCGATCCCGGCCGCATGCTGGCGACCATTTCCTCGGTGACCAATGTCGGCGCCGGACGGCCCGGGATGAGGGCCGTGGTGATGACGATGTCCTGCTTCTTGATGTGCTCGGCGACCAGTTCGCGCTGCTTGCGCTGATAGTCCTCGCTCATCTCCTTGGCGTAACCGGCCGCGGTTTCGGCCTGTGCCGTCTCCTCGTCTTCGACCATGACGAAGGCGGCGCCCAGACTTTCGACCTGTTCCTTCACCGCCGGCCGCACATCGGTGGCCGACACGACAGCGCCCAAACGCCGCGCCGTGGCGATCGCCTGCAGACCCGCAACGCCGGCGCCCATGACGAAGATCTTCGCCGGCGCCACCGTGCCAGCCGCCGTCATCATCATCGGCAGCGCCCGGCCATAATGCTCGGTCGCATCGAGCACGGCCTTGTACCCCGCCAGGTTCGCCTGGCTCGACAGCACGTCCATGCTCTGCGCCCGGCTGATGCGCGGCATCAATTCCATCGCCATGCCCATGACCCCGGTACCGGCCAGCGCAGCAACGTCATCACGCTCGACCAGCGGGTTCATCGTGCACAACAGAACCTGCCCGGCATACAACTGGCTCAATTCCTCCGCCGTCGGCCGCTGGACCTTCATCACCACGTCAGCGCCTGCGACCGTCGCGGCGAAGTCAGCCGCGAAGCTGGCACCCGCACCTTCGAACTCCGCGTCGCCGAAGCCGGCCTGCTGACCGGCGCCGCTTTCGATGACGACATCGCACTTCAGCCCGACGAATTTTTTCACGCTGTCCGGCGAGGCGGCGACGCGGGTCTCGAACTCGCGCCGTTCTTTCGGAATTGCAATCTTCATACCCTGCGTCCCATCGTTCCGAGGCGCCGCCACGCGCAACGACCCCGTGATCGGACGTGCCAATACCAACTGTTTGGCCGGCGGTCACGTCCGAACATCCAAAATTTTGCGTGAATGCGCTCCGGCGGCTGTCGGAACGCGTGTTGGCCCCTCCGAAATTCGTCGGCGCAATATACCAGCGATGCGAAAAAAGTCCGCCGTTACATCAGCGGATGACGGTCAGGGCAGCGGGAGGTCGTGTTTCTTCAACGCCTGCGTCTGATGGCGATGCATCTTTTTGGCATCGAAGCTGTCGATCAGTTCATGGAACAGACGGTGCCAGTTGATCTCGGCCTTCAAATGCATGAACACACCGCCGAGGCCGATGGCCGCCCGGTCCATGAACACGAACTCGCGCGGCGGCGTGACACCTCCCAGCTCGCGCAACTTGCGATGCACCTTTTCGGCCACCTCGCGGCCGTAGAAGCCGGAGGTATCGGTTTCCTGAATCTGGCGCTGACGGTCTTCCAGCAATGGCCCGTAGACGAAGTTGGCCCACAGATTGAGGGTGTCGATGACCTCCTTATCCAGCCCGGTGAAGCCCCATGTCTCGTAGGCATGCACGGCAAGTTCGCGATCGTCGTCACGGATCGCTTTGTAGAGGTCGATAACGCCGCTGACGAATTTCGCCTTGAAAACGCGAACGCAGCCGAAATCGAGCAGGTTGATGTCGAGGTCGTCTCGCACCGAATAGTTGCCGAGGTGCGGATCGCCGTGAATGATGCCGTAGTCGTAGAATGGCACATACCAGGCGCGGAACATGTTGAGCGCGATGGCGTTCCGCGTCTCCTGATCGGCATCCTTGAAGTCGAGCAGCCGGCGACCATCAAGCCACTCCATCGTCAGCAGGCGCTTGGTACACAGGTCCGGCAGCACGGATGGCACATGGATGTGCTTTTCGGCTTTCAGCATGTCGGCGTAAAGCGCCATGTGCCGGGCCTCGCGCTCGTAGTCGAGCTCTTCGCGCAGACGTTCAGCGATTTCGGCGTGAATGTTCCGGGTGTCGATCGATTTGTCGTAGCTGCCGTAGATCGAAAAGATCAGCTTGAGCTGCTTCACGTCGGCTTCGACGGCCGATTGCATGTCCGGATACTGCAGCTTGCAGGCGAGGTCGGCGTCGTCGAGCTTCGCGCGATGTACCTGGCCCAGCGACGCGGCCGCAGCAGCTTCATGCTCAAACGCATCGAACTGATCCTGCCAGTCGGGTCCGAGCTCGGCCGCCATCCGCCGTTTGACGAACAACCAGCCCATCGCCGGTGCGTTCGACTGCAGCTGGATCAGTTCCTGAACATACTCCTGCGGCAGCGCTTCCGGGATCGTCGCCATGATCTGGGCGACCTTCATCAACGGCCCTTTCAGGCCGCCCAGGGCCGAGCGGAGATCGCGGGCGTGCGCTTCCTTGTCGATGCGAATACCGAGGAACCGGTCGCCCGCGAGCCGCGCGGCCAGGCCCCCGACCGCGGTGCCGACACGCGCGTAGCGCTTCACGCGTCCGCTGACACTGGCGGCCTCATTGTCCCGTCCGCTGCCGCCCGTGCGGCCACCATCTTCGGGGCGCCGACTCATGCCTCCAGCGCCTCCAGTTCGTCGACGAAACCGGCAATGACGCCCAGTCCCTGCTGCCAGAAGCCCGGGTCGCCGGCATCGAGACCGAACGGCGCGAGCAACTCCTTGTGCCGCTTGGTGCCACCGGCCCGCAGCATGTCCAGGTACTTCTCCTGAAAGCCGGTTTCCGCCTGCTGATAAACCGCATAGAGCGAGTTCACCAGACAGTCACCGAAGGCATAGGCATAGACATAGAAGGGCGAGTGGATGAAGTGCGGGATATAGGACCAGTAGACGGCATACTCGTCCTCGAACCGGATGGCCGGTCCCAGACTTTGCGCCTGCACGTCGAGCCAGATCTCACCGATCCGTTCGGCCGACAGCTCCCCATCCCGGCGCTCGTTATGCAGTTTCAGCTCGAAGTCGTAGAAGGCGATCTGACGCACCACAGTGTTCAGCATGTCCTCGACTTTCGACGCCAGCATGGCCTTGCGCCGCGCCGGCGTGCGTTCGCCATCGAGCAGCGCCCGAAACGTCAGCTGCTCGCCGAACACACTCGCGGTTTCCGCCAGGGTCAGCGGCGTATCCGCCATCAGCGCACCCTGGTCGGCCGCCAGCACCTGATGCACGCCATGGCCAAGCTCATGCGCCAGCGTCATCACATCGCGCGTCCGCCCGAGATAGTTCAGCATCAGGTAGGGATGCGCCGATGGCACCGTCGGATGGGCAAAGGCGCCTGACGCCTTGCCCGGCCGGGTCGGCGCATCGATCCAGCCGTTGTCGAAAAAGCGGCGGCCGAGGTCCGCCAGATCTCCGGAGAACCGTCCATAGGCATCCAGCACTATGTCGCGCGCCTCCGGGAATGTGAACCGACGGTCATCCTCGTCCGGCAACGGCGCATTGCGATCCCAGTACGGCAGGGATTCGACGCCGAACCACTTCGCCTTCAAGCGGTAGTACCGGTGCGACAGGCGCGGATAGGCATCGATCACGGCCTGACGCAGGGCGTCGACAACCTCCGTCTCGACATGGTTCGCCAGATGGCGGGAGGATTCCGGCTGTGCGAACCGGCGCCAGCGGTCTTCCACCTCCTTGTCCTTGGCCATCGTGTTGGTGATCATCGCGAACAAGCGCACGTTGTCGCCGAACGTCAGGCCGAGGGCTTTCGCGGCCGCCTTTCGTTTGGCGCCATCGGCGTCCGACAACAGGTTCAGGGTTTCCTCGACCGACAGCGCATTGCCATCAACCTCGAAGCGCAGCGCCGCCATGGTCTCGTCGAACAGCCGCGTCCAGGCCGCGCGCCCGGTGACGCTCTTTTCAAGCAGCAACTGCTCCATATCGTCGGAAAGCTGATGCGGCCGAAACGCCCGGGTGTCACGGATCCAGGGTGCATAGTGCGCCAGTGAGTCCGATGCCTCGATCAACGCCGTGACATCGGCTTCGTCGAGCCGGTTCAGTTCCAGCGTGAAGAACAGAAGATCGGCAGAGATGTCGGTCACCTGCTCCTGCATGGTCTGATAAAAGCGGCTGATTTCAGCGTCGCTGACGTTGCCGGCATGCAGCAGACTGGCGTAGCTCATGATCCGGCCAAGGCGATCCTCGATCTGCTCGTAACGGGCAATCGCCGCGGACAGATCATCGCCGCCCAAGTCGGCAACTTTCCCTTTGAAATCTGCGGAAAACGCGGTCGAATCGGCAGTTGCGGTTTCAAGGTCGGCCGCAAGTTCCGGTGAGTCCATGCCCGGGTACAGATCGCTCAGATCCCACTCCGGCATCGGGCCGAAGTCCTGCAACATGGTTTCCGCCGCGTTCGTCATTCATCAACTCCTAACCACTTGCTGCCGATATAGGGCATCGGCGGATGCCGTCCAAGCAGTGCATCCGACCAATCCGCCTCCTCACCGGCGACAGGACCGTCACGATGGTAGCAACAATCCTGGTTGTCGACGACGAGCCGACGCAACGCCGGCTGATGGAAGCCGCGTTGACCAGGATGGGCTTCGCTGTCGAACAGGCCGCCAGCGGGCCCGAGGCCATCGACCGGCTGAACAATGCGGACGCGCGCAAAGTCGATATCATGCTGCTCGACCTCGTCATGCCGGACATGGACGGCATGGCGGTTATGGCCGCGGTGAAACCGCTGCATCCGGCATTGCCCATTATCGTGTTGACGGCACAAAGCGGCATCGACGTCATCGTCAACGTGATGCGTGCAGGTGCCGCCGACTTCATCCCCAAACCGGCCAGCCCGGACCGATTGCGTGTTTCGGTCGAGAACGCACTGAAGGTACGTACCCTGACCGGCGAGGTGTCGCGCCTGACCCGTCGTGCCGAAGGGGCGATGACCTTCGACGACCTTGTGGGGTTGAGCCCGGAGATGTTGCAGGCCGTCGATCTCGCCCAGCGGGCGGCGGACTCGAACATCCCGATCCTGATCGAGGGCGAAAGCGGCGTCGGCAAGGAGATGTTCGCACGCGCCATCCAGGGCTCGAGCGACCGCGCCGGCAAACCGTTCGTCGCCGTGAACTGCGGGGCGATTCCGGAAAACCTGGTCGAGAGCATTCTGTTCGGCCACGAAAAGGGCGCCTTCACCGGTGCCACGCAACGCCATGTCGGCAAGTTTCAGGAAGCTGACGGCGGTACCCTGTTCCTCGACGAGATCGGTGAACTGCGGCTGGACATCCAGGTCAAGCTGCTGCGCGCGCTGCAGGAGCAGCAGGTCGACCCGGTCGGCGCCACGGTGCCGATCAGCGTCGACATCCGCCTGATCTCCGCCACCAACCGCGACCTGGCGCAGATGGTGGCCGGCGGCGAGTTCCGCGAAGACCTCTACTACCGTCTGAACGTCTTCCCGCTGCAGATCCCGGCGCTGCGCCAACGGCCCGATGATATTCTGCCGCTGGTCGACCATTTCGTGACCAAGTTCGGCGCCACCGAAGGCAAGGGTGTATTGCAGCTGGGCGGCGATGCCGCCGACCTGCTGGCGCACTACGCCTGGCCGGGAAACGTACGCCAGTTGGAGAACGCGGTCTTCCGCGCCGTCGTCCTGTGCGATGGCGATGTGCTGCGCGTCGCCGACTTTCCCCAGATCGCCCAGGACGTCGTGCGGTCATCCGGCGGCACGGCGCCGGCATTGGTGTCCATGCCGCATCGCGAAGCAACGATCGTTCCTTCCGCCACCGACGGTCACTTGGATCATCCAGGCGCATCGGGTGTCAGGTTGACCGATTCGAACGGCGATATCCGGCCATTGGCCGATGTCGAAGCCGATATGATCCGGCTCGCCGTCGAAACCTACGGCGGCCGCATGTCGGAAGTGGCGCGTCGCCTCGGTATCGGCCGTTCGACCCTGTATCGCAAGGTCAACGAACTGGGCATCGAAATCCGCGAAGCATCCTAGATTCCTCGCAGTTTTCCGGCTTCAGGGCGCTCGTCCGCCCCGGCCGCGCTTGAAGCCGTTCCGACGCGGCACAAAATTCCAATCTGTTCATCGATTTTGCCTATGGTTTCCATAATTGGCCGGGATTCGTTTGCCAAATAGGTCAGCATTGTTTACCTTTTATCCAGGGGCCATGCAGGAAACGGGAGACCATCAATGACGCTCGCTGCCGTTACTCTGGATGACAAGTACACACTTGAGTCAGGGCGCGTTTATCTGACCGGTACCCAGGCGCTGGTACGCATTCCGATGATGCAGCGGCAGCGCGACGCCGCCCAGGATCTGAACACCGGCTGTTACATCAGCGGTTATCGCGGTTCACCGCTCGGCGCCTACGATCAGCAGCTCTGGCAGGCCAAACGGTTCCTCGAGCGCAACCACATCGTCTTCCAGCCCGGCCTGAACGAAGATCTCGCCGCCACCGCCGTCTGGGGCACCCAGCAGCTCAACCTCGGCCCGAAGCCGAACTACGACGGGGTGTTCGGCATCTGGTACGGCAAGGCGCCCGGCGTCGACCGCTGTGGCGACGTTGTCCGGCACGCCAACGCGGCCGGCACCGACCCGAATGGCGGCGTGCTGATGCTCTGCGGCGACGACCACAATGCCGTGTCGTCGACCGTGCCCGGCCAGAGCGAACACAACATGGCGTCCTGGATGACGCCGTTTCTTTATCCGGCCGGGGTGCAGGAGTATCTCGACTACGGCCTGCTCGGCATCGCCATGTCGCGTTTCGCCAGCGTCTGGGTCGGCTTCAAGTGCGTATCGGAAATCGTCGAAAGCTCCGCCTCGGTCTATGTCGACCCGCATCGGGTCGACATCAAGCTGCCGGACTTCGACATGCCGCCGGGCGGCCTGGGCATCCGCTGGCCGGACGAGCGCTGGGCGCAGGAAGAGCGGCTGCACCGCTACAAGGTCTACGCCGCGCTCGCGTTCGCGCGGGCCAACAACATCGACCGTGTGGTCATGGATTCGCCGAAACCGCGCATCGGTATCGTCACTACCGGCAAGTCCTACCTCGATGTGCGTCAGGCCCTGGAAGATCTCGGCATCAGCGATGAGATGGCGGCCAACATCGGCCTTCGCGTCTACAAGGTCGGCATGCCCTGGCCGCTCGAACGCGACGGCATTCGCGCCTTCGCCGAAGGGCTCGATGAAGTCCTCGTGATCGAGGAAAAGCGCGCCATCATCGAGAACCAGTTGAAGGAACAGCTCTACAACTGGCGCGCCGATGTGCGCCCGCGCGTCGTCGGCAAGTTCGATGAGAATGGCGACTGGCTGACCAAATCGCACGGCGAACTCTCGCCGTCGGAAATCGCCAAGATCATCTACTCGCGTATCCGGTCCTACGTCACCGCACCGCATGTCGCCGACCGGGTCGCTTTCCTCGACAAGAAGGAGCAGGCCGCCCAGACCGGCGGATCACAGGTCCAGCGCATGGCCTATTTCTGCTCCGGCTGCCCGCACAACACCTCGACCAAGGTGCCCGACGGCAGCCGTGCGCTGGCCGGCATCGGCTGCCACTTCATGGCGTTGAGCATGGACCGGTCGACCGAGACGTTCACCCAGATGGGTGGCGAAGGCGTACCCTGGCTCGGTCAATCCGCGTTTACCGACGAAAAGCACATCTTTGCCAACCTGGGTGACGGGACCTACTACCACTCGGGCCTGATGGCGATCCGCGCCGCCGTCGCGTCCGGCACTAACATCACCTACAAGATCCTCTATAACGACGCCGTCGCGATGACCGGCGGTCAGCCGCACGACGGTCCGCTGACCCCCTGGCAGATCAGCCGTCAGGTCTACGACGAGGGCGTGAAAAAGATCATCGTCGTCACGGACGAGCCCGACAAATACGCCATCGGCACCGAGTGGGCACCCGGCACCACCATTCGCCACCGTGACGAACTGGACAAGATCCAGCGCGAACTGCGTGAGACCGAAGGCTGCACAGTGCTGCTGTACGACCAGACCTGCGCGGCCGAGAAACGCCGCCGGCGCAAGCGCGGCACCTTCCCCGACCCCGACAAGCGCGCCTTCATCAATGACCTCGTGTGCGAGGGCTGCGGCGACTGCTCGGTAAAATCGAACTGCGTGTCGGTCGAACCACTGGAGACCGAATTCGGCCGCAAGCGCCAGATCAACCAGTCGTCCTGCAACAAGGATTTTTCCTGCGTAAAGGGTTTCTGTCCGAGCTTCGTCACCGTGTCCGGCGCCAGTGTCCGCAAGGCCAAGCCGACCCAGGCCGACGAACTGGTTGAGGCCGTCGCGGCCCTGCCCGAACCGGAGATTGCCGGCACAGACGCCCCGTACGACGTACTGGTGACGGGTATTGGCGGCACCGGCGTCGTCACCATCGGCGCCTTGCTGGGTATGGCCGCCCATATCGAAGGCAAAGGCGTCACCGTGCTCGACTTCACCGGTATCTCGCAAAAGAACGGCGCGGTGATGAGCCACGTGCGCATCGCGCCGAAGCCGGAGGATCTGAACGCTGTGCGGATCGCCGCTGGCGCGGCCGATCTGCTGCTCGGCTGCGACATGGTCGTCGCGGCCAGCCCGGAAGCGTTGAGCAAGCTCGACAACGGTGGCACCACGGCGATCGTCAATAGCCACCTGACGCCGACCGCCGGCTTCACGCTGAACCCGGATCTCGACATGCAGGGCGAGCAGTTGAAGCAGCTGATCCGTGAGTCGGCCGGCGGCAACCGTACCGAATTCGTCGAGGCGACCGAGATCGCCACCTCGCTGCTCGGCGATGCCATCGCCACCAACCTGTTCCTGATGGGATACGCCTACCAACGCGGGGCCCTGCCCGTGGGGCTGGAGGCAATCGAGCAGGCGATCGACCTGAACGGCGTGGCCGTCGCGGCCAACAAACGCACGTTCGCGCTCGGCCGGCTCGCCGCGCAGGACCTGAAGAAAGTCGAGAAGGCGGCCCGCCCGGCGGAGACGACACCGGTCGCACTGCCGGAAACCACGCTGGAACAGATCGTCGCCAAGCGGATCGACTTCCTGACCGGTTATCAGGATGCAGCCTACGCCCAGCGTTATGCCGACGTTATCCGCCGTGTCGAAACGGCGGAACTGGACCGCGCCAAGGGCTTTACCGGCCTGGCCGAAGCGGTGGCGCGGTATCTGTTCAAGCTGATGGCCTACAAGGACGAGTATGAGGTTGCCCGGCTCTATACCGACGGCAAGTTCCTCGACAAGTTGCGGGCCCAGTTCGACGGCGACCTGAAGCTGAAGTTCCACCTCGCCCCGCCGCTGCTGGCGCAACGCGATCCGGACACCGGGCACCTGCAGAAACGCGAATATGGCCCGTGGATCTTCAGTGCCTTCAAACTGCTGGCCAAGTTCAAAGGACTGCGCGGCACCCGTTTCGACGTGTTCGGCTACACCGAAGAGCGGCGCATGGAGCGACAGCTGATCGAGGATTATGTCGCCACGGTCGATGAGCTGCTCGCCGGCCTGACGCCGGAAAACCATGCGTTGGCGATCGAGATTGCCCGCATCCCGGAGAAGATTCGCGGGTTCGGTCATGTGAAGGAACGTCACCTCGAAACCGCCAAGGCGGAGGAAGCGCAGTTGCTCGAGGCCTGGCGCAACCCGACGCCACACGCGACTGCTGCAGAGTAGGCGCCGTCCGTTCACGACAGTCTGAGCCAAAGGCGCGCGCAATTTCCGCGCGCGCCCGCTAAACTCCATCCGGGGCCAACACTCTTAGATCCATCGAAGGAGTTCCCGAGATGAGCGAAGCCAGTAGCTGCATCGTCCTTGGTGTCGGCCCCGGCCTGGGGGCCGCCGTCGCCCGCCGGTTCGCCAAGGCCGGCCACCCGGTCGCCGTCGCCGCCCGCAATGCCGAGAAACTCGCCACCGTCGTCGACGAGATCGCCTCGGCCGGCGGCACCGCTCGGGCCTATGCCTGCGATGCCACTAGCGAGGCCGATGTCATCGACCTGGTCAACCAGGCAGAGGCCGACCTCGGCCCGGCCGGGGTCGCGATCTACAACGCGTCGGGCCGTGTGCGCAAACCGATCGCCGAGATCGAAGTCGACGAGGTGATCGAGTCGTGGCAACGCTCGTGCCTGGGCGGGTTCCTGCTGGGCCGGGAGGCCGCACGCCGCATGCAGCCGCGCCAGGGCGGCAGCATCTTCTTCACCGGTGCCACCGCCGGCATGAAGGGCTTCGCCAATTCGGCTACCTTCGCCATCGGCAAGTTCGGCCTGCGCGGCCTTGCCGAGGCAATGGCACGCGAACTTCAGCCGCACGGCATTCACGTCGCCCACTTCAACATCGACGGCGGCATCGGCGAAGATGACAAAGATGCCCGTTTGCGGCCGGACGCCATCGCGGAAACTTATTACCAGACCCACGCCCAACATCGCAGTGCCTGGTCGCACAGCGTCGAAGTGCGCCCCTGGGTCGAAAAGTTCTGACGCCGGGACAAGCTAGTGACGCGTCCAATTCGCGCTGTTCTGTTCGACCTCGACGGCACGCTGATCGCGACACGCCAGCTCTATGTCGCCGCCTATGCGGCAGCACTGGCGCCTGTCGTCGGCCGGCACCTGTCGGAAGATGAAATCATGGCGCGCCGGCCGGGGGCCGAGACGGTTTTCCTGCCGCAGATCGCTGGCCCGGCGGCGGCCGATGCCTGCCTTGCGGACTTCTATGACCACTACGCGGGCCTGCACGGAGAGCATTTCCGCGGCATCTATAACGGCGTCCTCGGTATGCTGTCGCGCCTGCGCGCCCGGGCGGTTCCGGTTGGTCTGTTCACCGGCAAGAGCCGGCGTGCCTGGAACATCACCCGGCAACATGCCGATCTCGGCCCGTTTGCCGCCGGGGTCTTCGGCGATGAGGTCGAGCGGCAAAAGCCCGCGCCCGATGGCGTTGTCCAGGCCGCGGCACAGCTCGGCGTGCCGCCCGGCGACATCATCTACGTCGGCGATGCGGTCTCCGACCTGCAGGCGGCTTGCGCCGCCGGTTGCCGCGCCGGCGCCGTACTCTGGTCAAAGCGCGATGACGAACGCGACACCTTTCGGCAACAAGCGGCGCAAGCCGATGCCGTGACGTTCGACACGCCGGCCGATCTGGCCGATTGGGCGGAGGCAAACGTGACCGATTGACGCGGCGAGACCGGCGCCGTGAGCTGTTGGGGCGAACGCGAACGGATGGGGAGGATCTGGGTTTGCGGCTTTTGCGTGACGTGTTGTTTGACAATCCGGCGATCGAAGACGATCGAGAGGCGCTGGCATTCCGCGACCGACGTCTGACCTACGGTGATTTACGCCAGCGGGTGCGGCAGGCGGGCAATGCCCTGCGCGACGCCGGCATCGGCCATGGCGACCGCGTCGCCGTGCTGCTGGAGAATGGCAACGAATTTATTGAGCTGTTCTACGCCATCACCGGCATCGGCGCCGTTATCGTGCCGCTGAACTACCGCCTCAGCGCCGAGGAACATGCCGCGATCCTAGCCGACGCGGCACCGGTCTTCATGGTGTCGAGCCCGACTTACCAGGACAACGTCGCGCGGGTCCGCGACGCCGTGCCATCCATCGCAACCGTCATCATGGTCGGCGGCGGACCCTACAGGAACTATGAGGATTTCCTTGCCGGCGGCAGCGATCGGATACTCGATCAAGCCATCGACCCGGAGGACACGGCAGCGTTGCTCTACACCAGCGGCACGACCTCCCTGCCCAAAGGCGTCATGCTGTGCCACCGCAACTATCTGGCCGACTACGACAACATCCATGAGACGCTCGGCATTGGCCGTGATGTCGTCAATCTGCAAATCAGTCCGCTCTATCATGCCGCCGCGCAACACACGTTCGCACAGATTTGGGGCGGTGGCCGCACCGTGCTGCTGCCGAAATTCGATCCCGGCCATGTCCTGGAACTTATCGAGGCGGAGCGGATCAACTATCTCTTCGTCGTGCCGACAATGCTCTACAACGTCCTCGACCATCCCGATATCGACCGCTTCGACCTGTCGTCCATCCGGCTGATCTCATACGGCGCCGCGCCGATGACCGAAGCCCGGCGCCGGGAAGCGGTCAGCCGCTTCGGCAATGTGTTCGTGCATGCCTACGGGCTGACCGAATGTACCGCTCACGCGACAATGCTGAACCGGGAAGAGCATGTTCATCGCGGCGGCTCGATCGGCCGCGGCCTGCCGGGCTCGGAACTGATCGTGGTCGACAACGACGGCAACCCGGTGCCGCCGCACGCCCACGGCGAAATCCGGGTGCGCGGCCGTCAGGTCATGAAGGGCTACTGGAATCGTCCCGAGGCGACAGCGGAGACCCTGGCCGGCGGCTGGCTGCACACCGGCGATATCGGCACCTGGGATGAGGACGGCTACGTCCGCGTCGTCGACCGCAAGAAAGACATCATCATTTCCGGCGGCGCCAACATCTTTCCCAAGGACGTGGAGGAGGTGCTGGCACAACACACCGCCGTGGCCGAGGTCGCGGTCTACGGCATTCCGCACGACAACTGGGGCGAAACCGTTGAGGCCGCCGTGGTCTTGAAGCGCGGCGCAGACGTCGAAGCGGAAGCCCTGATCGGCCATGCCCGCAGCCATCTCGCGCATTTCAAGGCGCCGCGGTCGATCCGGTTTCTAGACGCCCTGCCGCGCAACCCCTCCGGCAAGATCCTGAAGCGCGAATTGCGCCAGTCCGCGAGCCAATGACCGCGACCTGCCGCGAAGCGCACATAGGCGCTATACTCTTGCGCGGAGGGGGCTCTGCGACATGAAGGCAAGGACATGAACATCCTGACCCGTATCGTCGCCTATTATCGCGACCAGCCGTTGATCCGCACGGTGCATCATCATGCCGCCCTGGTCGTGATCGTCATGGCCACACTCATCGCGCTGCGCCTGTGGTCGCCCTGGCCGGCGCCGGTGTTCTGGCCCGGTCTGATCTGGAGTTTCGTTCTTGCCATTCATTTCTTCATCGTGCGCAGCATGGACGTGGACGAAGACTGGGTCGAGGAACGCGCCGACGACGTGCGTCGACACGCCTACGACTTCCAGCACATCCGCGACATCTATACCGAGCCGAAGACGCTTGAGGCCGTTGCGCGCGAGCGGCGCAAACGGAAAGAGCAGAAGTCTGACGACTGACGTCGTCATCAGCCGATCGGCAATGCACCGATGAGTGCGTCCGACACAGCCGCCGCCGGGCCGACGCCAAGGCATTTCCTGCTGCTGCTCCTGTTGTCTTTCGCCTGGGGCTCCGCGTTTTACCTGATCAAGCTCGCCATTGCCGACCTGTCGCCGGCGACCGTGAATCTCGGCCGCATGGCCGTCGCCGCACTCGCGTTGCTTTTGCTGATCCGCTACCGCCGTCTCGCCCTGCCAAGCGAGGGCATCGCCTGGGTCTATTTGACGATCATCGCCATTCTTGGCAACGCCCTGCCCTACTGGCTGATCGCCGAAGCCGAAACGACGGTCGACTCCGGCCTGGCATCCATCCTGATCGGCGCAACGCCGCTGGTAACCATGGTCTTTGCGCATTTCGCCACCCAAGACGAACGGCTGACCACCAATCGCATCCTCGGCTTCTGTCTGGGGTTTGCGGGCCTCGTGGCCCTGATCGGTCCGGAAGTGCTGGCCGGCATCGGCGACGACCTGATCGCCCAGTCGCTGCTGTTGCTCGCCTGCGTCAGCTTTGCCGCAAACGCTCTGGTCGCCCGGCGCATGCCGCCGGTACCGGTCCCGGTATCCGGTTTCTGCATGTGCCTGATCGGCACCGCGATCATGTTCCCGTTTGCCATCGCCAGCGAACCCGTCTTTTCGGTTCAGCCGGGTTGGGCCGCGATCGCCGGGCTGGTCGGCCTTGGCGTCGTCTCCACCGCAGCGGCAACCCTATTGTTCTTCACGCTGGTGCGCGAGGTCGGCGCAACCTTCGTGGTCTCGGCCAACTACCTGACGCCGCTGGTCGCGCTGACCGCCGGCATGGCGCTGCTGGGCGAGCGGCCGGGCGTGAACGCCTTCATCGCGTTCGCACTGATCTGTGGCGGCATCTGGCTCGCCAATCGAACGGGCCGTCCCGCCGGGCCGGCCCGCTAGCTTCATCCGCAACCGGTTCGGCGTCAGGGCACCGGGTGCCAGGCACCGTCGACACCGAGGAATTCGGCACCGTCATTGCGGTAGAAGCCGTGGGCCCCGGCCGACTTCAGTACCTGCAGCATCTTCGGCAACGGCTTTCCATCTGATTCCAGCCGCGCGATCACCCGGTCGGCGCCCAGTGCGTCGATCATCTCGAATGGACCCTGGCGCCAGTTGAAGCCCCAGCGCATGGCGCGATCGACGTTGACCACGTCTTCGCTGATTTCCGGCACCAGATCGGCGGCATACAGCAGCGTGCCGCCGATCACCCGCCAGGTGAACTGCCCCAGGGCGTCGTCGGCGAACATCAGGCTGCCGAACTGCTGATGCACCTCGTCGACGCGGGCTTCCTTCGCCGCGCGCCAGTCCTCGCTCTTCAGATCGAAGGTTTCTTTCAGCCGCGCGCCGTCGGCCGACTTGCTCATGCGGTAGAAACCGCCGCCAGCCTTGCGGCCGACCTGGCCACGATCCAGCATCGCCTGGATCGCTGCCGGCAGCTTGGCATAGGCCAGACCGGCATCGCCGGCCTGCAGGTTTTGTTTCAGGTTCTCGATCACGAGGCCCAGCACGTCGAGACCGACCAGATCGACCAGACCGTAAAGGCCCGTCGGCGGAATGCCGACCGGAGCACTCTGCACTGCGTCGACGTCTTCAATCTCGAAGCCGGCCTCGAGAACGCTTTGTGCCTCGTTCATGCCAGCCAGCATCCAGAAACAGCCGATGCGGTTGGCGATGAAATTGACCGTGTCCTTGGCCCAGACGACGCCCTTGCCCATATCGTCCGACAGAAATGCCGCCAGGGTGTCGATCACATCGCCGTCGGTGTCTTCGCCCGGCACCAGTTCGACCAGCTTCATCACCAGCACGGGATTGAAAAAGTGCGTCACCGCGACGTCGCGGCGCAGCCGGTCCGGCATACCCTCGGTGATCGCCTTCAACATGATGCCCGACGTGTTGCTGGTCACGATGGACCCGTCGCCGCGCACCGCCTCAACCTTCTCGAACAGGCTGCGCTTGATCGCCAGGTCCTCGACGATCACCTCAACGATCCAGTCGCTGTCCGCCAGCTTTACCAGGTCGTCCTCGAAGTTGCCGACGGTGACCCGGCCGACAGCGTCGGCATCCTTCAGCATCGGCGACTTGCCGCCCTGCATCCGTTCCAGCGCGCCGGCGGCCACCGCATTGCGCTCACCCTCACGGGCCGGCATGTCAAGGAACAGCACGTCGCAACCGGCATTGGCGGCCAGCGCGGCGATGCCGGCGCCCATGGTCCCGGTGCCCAGTACGGCGACCGACTCAATCTTGCGCGCCATGGCTCACTCCATTCCCAGTGCGTGTTTGTAGGTCTCGAGCAAGGCTTCCTGCTCCTGATACTCGGCTGAATTGAGCTTTCTCAGCTTGACCAGCTCGCGCATGATCTTCGTATCGAAACCGACCGCCTTGGCCTCCGAATAGATCTCGCGAATATCGGCGCCGAGCGCCTTGCGCTCCTCTTCCAACCGCTCGATCCGTTCGATGAATTGACGCAGCCGATCCGCCGCGATGCCGCCAACTTCGGCCATCTGGCCCGTCCCCGCACTGTTGCTACCCAATTGAAAACACCGTTCAGCACGGCCGCCAAAAGGCCGCCACCGAGACGGACGGGCAAAATAGCCATCCATGATTGCCGGCGCAATGCCATCTCCCGCCGCCCGCACAGGCCGCCACACCATCCGGGGCTGGTCAGATGAACACGATCATGAGACAAGACGGCGAAGGTCATGAAACCGGCCACAGGGAGGAGATTGCCATGAGTTACGTCGCCGAGGACTGGATTGCCCATCACGCCCGGTTCTCACCCCATCGCGAAGCCGTACATGACCTCGAATCGCAGCGCCGGTTCACTTATCTGGAGTTTGACGAACGGATCAGCCGCGCCGCGCTCTACCTGAAGAACCGGCTGGGCGTGCAGCAAAACGACCGCGTCGCAGTACTCTGCCACAACGACTCCGACGTATTCGAAATCCAGTTCGCCTGCCGGCGCATCGGCGCCATTTTTCTGCCGCTGAACTGGCGTCTCGCCGTACCCGAGCTCGAATTCATCTGCAACGACGCCACCCCGCGCGTCCTTATGTACGGCACCGAGTTCGCCGAAGAAGCTGCAGAAATCGCAAGGCTGGCAAACGTGCCGCACACCACGAGCCTAAACAACGGGGGTGACAGCGACTATGAGACCGGCATCGCCGGCGCCAACGGCGACCTCGACACGCCGGTGCGCACCCTCGATGACATCTGGACCATTATGTACACCTCGGGCACCACCGGCCGGCCCAAGGGCGCACAGATCACCTATCGCATGCCGCTCTACAACGCCATCCACTGCGCCATGTCGGTGGAACTGACGGTGCAGTCGAAGAATTTGGTGTTCCTGCCGACGTTCCACACCGGCGGCCTGAACGTCTACGGCAACCCGGTGTTCCACACCGGCGGCACCAACGTCGTCATGCGGTCGTTCGACCCCGGCTATTTCCTGCACCTGTTATCCGACAAGAAACTGCACCTGACGCACGGGCTGGGGGTGCCGACCAACTTCCTGATGATGGCGCAGGAGTCGGGCTTCGCCACGGCCGATCTGTCGCATCTGGTCAGCCTTGGCGTCGGCGGTGCCGCGGCACCGCTGGCCCTGATCGAGGATTACGGCGCGAAAGGCATCAAGCTGCAGCAGGGCTGGGGCATGACCGAGACCGCGCCGCTGGGGTTGATCCTGTCCGGTGAGATGGCACTGGAGAAAGTCGGCTCGTCCGGCCTGCCGCCGATGCACACACGGGTGAAGATCTGCGACGAGGAAGGCGGGCCGACGCCACAGGGTGACACCGGCGAACTGATGATCAAGGGCCCGACGGTGTTCCCCGGTTACTGGAACCGGCCGGAAGCCAACGCCGAGGCGTTCACCGATGACGGCTGGTTCCACACCGGCGACGCCGCACGCCAGGACGAGGACGGCTACTACTACATCGTCGACCGCTGGAAGGACATGTTCATCTCCGGTGGCGAGAACGTCTATCCGGTCGAGGTCGAGAACGTGATCTACCAGCTCGACGGCGTGCTGGAGAATGCCGTTATCGGCGTTCCGCACGACAAATGGGGCGAGGTTGGCCGCGCCTACGTGGTGCTGAAGCCCGGTTCCAACCTGGATGAAGGCGCGGTGACCGATCACTGCAAGAGCCAGCTTGCGACCTACAAGGTGCCGAAAGAAGTCCGGCTGATCGACGAGTTGCCGCACAATGCGACCGGCAAGGTGCTGAAGCACCAGCTGCCGCGCGACTGACGGGAAAAGCATCCGGTCCCACATCATCGGAGGTGCGCGCGATGCAATTGAACGCCTGGTTTCCGACCCGCGATATCGGTGATGATCCGGCGAAGATCCGCGACTGGGCACAAGCGGCCGAGGACCTGGGCTTCGCCTACATCGAAGTGCCGGATCACGTGTTCGGTGCCACGGCGCGCGATGGCTGGACCCCACTCTATGACGAGAAAGATCCGTTCCACGAAACGTTCACAACCCTCGCCTTTCTCGCCGCCTGTACCAAGACCGTCGGCCTGTCGAGCGGCGTCCTCATCCTGCCGCAGCGGCAGACCGGCGTCGTCGCCAAGCAGGCCGCCGAAGTCGACCTGTTGAGCGGCGGCCGGCTGCGTCTGGGGATCGGCGGCGGCTGGAACCACGTCGAGTACGAGGCACTCGATACCGACTGGAAGACGCGCGGTGCGCGCCAGGCCGAGCAGGTCGAGGTCATGCGCCGGCTGTGGACCGAAGACCTCGTGACCTACAAAGGCCGGTTTCACGACATGACCGAGGTCAACATCGTCCCGCCGCCGGTGCAGCGGCCGATCCCGGTCTGGTTCGGCGGCTCATCCGATGCGGTGGTGAAGCGCGCCGCCCGGATCGGCGATGGCTGGATGCCGATCATGCCGCCCGACCAGGCCGAGGCGAAGCTCGCCGACCTGCACCGGCATCTGCAGGATTTCGGCCGCGAGGCGGACGCCTTCGGCATCGAAGGCTGGCTACGCGCGGAAAATGCGGACCCACAGCGTTGGGCCGAGGCCGCCGACGGCTGGCGCCGGCTCGGCGCCGACATGGTCATGCTCTACCCGATGTACCGCATACCCGACTTCGACCAGCAGATCGAAACCCTACGGCAGTTCAAGGACGTCGCCGGCGGATAGCCACCGCAGGTACGTCTCATGCGGTCCGCCGCAAGGCACGCAGCAGCACCAGCAGGCCGGCGCAAATCGCCGTCAAAAGCCATAAACCGGCGGCGAATCCACCGGTCAGATCAGACAATAGGCCCAGCGTCAGCGGGCCGAGCACACCGCCGATCTCGGCCGCGGAAAAGAACAGCCCGCCGGCCGACCCGGCATTGGCCGCGCCGACATCGCGGGTTTCGACCAGCGTCAGCATCGCCAGCGTCATCAGCGACGAGCGGGCGATCCCCTGCAGCACCAGCCCCGCCGTGAGGCCGATCGCGTGTTCCGGCAATTGCAGCAGCAGCGAGGCGATCAGCGCCGCCAGGATCAGGCCCAGGAAGATGGTGAAGCGGCGTTCCGGCACCGCCAACCGCGGGATCAGCAGCGCACCGGCGATGCCGACAACCGTCGGCAGCGAGGCCCAGTAGCCGGCCGTGGCCGCATCCATGCCGCCGCGGCGCAGGATCTCCGGCAGCCAATTGTTCAGCCCGTGATTGAAAAAGAAGATGCCGACGCTCATTGCCAGCACGATGCGCACGGCAGGCAGGCGCAGCAATTCAACAAAGACGCCCAGTTGCGGCCGCCGCGCTGCCTCGCTAAAGCCGGCATCGTACGCGCGGGCCACCGGATGGGCGCAGATCAACAGCCAAGCCAGACCGAACAACACGGTGATACCGGCATAGATCCAGAGCACGGCGCGCCAGTCGTCACCGGTCATCGGCATCAGCAGGCCGTTGGTCGCCGACAGCGCCAGCATGGTGCCGACGCCGGGCCCGGTGATGTAGATGCCCATGGCGAGCCCGCGGTCCGCCCCCTCGAACCAGCCGGCCACCAGTTTTGGCGCACCGATCGAGATCAACGGCCCGCCGATGCCGAAAAGCGCGACCGCAACGAACATGGTCGCATAGTCGTCGGCAACCGCGCGGACCACACCGGAGAGTGCAATGATCAGGGCGGCGGTGAACAGGGCCCATCGCGGCCCGGCGCGGTCGAGAAAAGCGCCGCACGGCATCGCCGACACGATGTAAACGAGCGGCCAGGCGCCGAGGATGCTGCCCATCGCGGCATCCGACAGGCCGAGTTCGGCGCGGATCGGCTGGATCAGCGGCGCCATGGCTGCCACGGTCATGCCAAAGGCGAAATAGAGCAGCCAGATACCGGCCAGCAACACCCAGCGATAGCCCGGTGCCGCAACGACCGTGTCAGACGACGCCGGTGAACGTTCCGTCAAACCTGGCTCCGAACCCCGCCCACCGGTCAGCCATAGTCAGGCCGGCCGCGCGCCGCCCCGCGGGTCGACGGCAATGGCACGGCAATCGGCCGGGTCCGTGTCCGCTGCACGGATGTCGCTGCGTAGATCTGTTTCTCCGCCTCGATCAGCAGGACGCCCCCCACCGCCTGAACCCAGCGCTGACCGAGTTTTTCCCAGGCGCCCGCGGTACGCAGCAGCATGCGCGACCGGATGGGCGGCATGTAAAGGGCGCTCGCGCGCGCCGTCGGCTGGAACATGTTGTCGCGCAGCAACCGCGATAGCTGCCCCGGACTGTAGGGATAGCCGTGGCCGAACGGGGTACGCTCGATCCGCGACCACAGGCCGCGACGGTTCGGCACCACCGCCAGCAGGCGTCCGCCGGAGGCCAGCACGCGCCAGGCCTCGCGCAAGACACGGCGCACCTGTTCGGCATTTTCCAGGCCATGAACCAGCAGCACCCGGTCCACACTGGCATCGGCCAGCGGCAAGTCGGTTTCATCGACCAACGCCACCAGTCCCGCCTCTTCCTCCGGCCAGCGATGCACGCCCTGCTGCGCCGGCATCATTGCCAGCACCCGCGCCGCTTCGTCGCGAAACTGCTGCAGATAGGGCGTGGCATAGCCCAGACCGAGCACGCTCTGCCCGCGCAGATTCGGCCACAGGCGGCGCATGCGGTAACGCAGCAGGTGCCGCGCCACCTGACCCAGGCGTTCGTCGTAGAAGTCCCGCAGATCGATCACGTCCGGACGCATGAACCGATTCTATCACAGATGCTATGGTCGACCGACCATGCGCGACAGCCGTTAACATCCGAGATATCCCAATGACCGACGTTTCCACCTCCCCCCTGCCGCCTGCCGGACAGGTCATCGATGCCCTTGGCCTCGCTGCGCATCCCGAAGGCGGTCATTTCGCGGAAATCTACCGCCACCAGCCGGCGGATGGCGGCCGCGGCGCGATGACATCGATCTATTATCTGCTGCAAGCTGGCGAGATATCGGCGTGGCACCGCGTGCGCGATGCCGATGAAATCTGGCACTTTCATGCCGGTGCGCCATTGGAACTGTCAGTAAGCGCCGATGGCACGGAGACCCGCGAACATGTTCTCGGGCCGGATGTCGCGACGGGTCAGCGGCCGCAGGCGCTGATCCCGGCGGACTGCTGGCAGTCGGCACGCAGTCTCGGCGCCTGGACGCTGGTCGGCTGCACCGTCGCACCGGCGTTCGACTTCAGCGCTTTCGAAATGGCGCCCGACGGCTGGCACCCCGGCTAACGCCACACAGCCCCCGGCGCGCTATCAGCTGGCCATCCTTGGATCACATCCGCGACCATTAGCCGCGCCCCAGCCCTGAGTCCTTCCGATTTCCAACGTTTGCTGACATCAATCCGTGTCGTGGGATGCACGAGAAAGGCCCCAAACTTGCGAATAATTTGCACTCGCATAGAAAATTCAGATAAGTTGCGCAAAGTTTTGCGGTTCATTCGCAATTTCAATTGCAAACTCGATCCCACGCTTCTGGAGGATGTAATGGCCCGACAGCCATCTCAGCACCGTTTCACCTCGCTTCGGCGCGCGACACTGGGCCTCGCCGCCACGGCCGTTCTGGCGACGTCCGCCGTCGCAACCGCGCCTGCCGTTGCCGACGAGGTCAATATCTACTCCTATCGTCAGGAATTCCTGATCCGGCCGTTCCTTGACCGGTTCACTGCCGACACCGGTATCAAGGTCAATGTCGTTTTCGCCAAGAAGGGCATGCTGGAACGGCTGAAAGCCGAAGGCCAGAACAGCCCGGCCGATCTGATCCTGACCGTCGACATCGCCCGCCTCGACGCGCTGGCCGACGAAGGACTGCTGCAGCCGATATCCTCCGGTGCGCTGTCGGAAAACATCCCGGCGCAGTACCAGCACCCTGACGGCCTGTGGTTCGGTCTGACCACCCGCGCCCGCATCCTCTATGTCTCGAAGGATCGGGTGAAGCCGGGCACGATCAAGCGCTACGAAGACCTGACCGATCCGAAATGGGCTGGCCTGATCTGTATGCGCTCTTCCAAGCACGCCTACAATCGCGCCCTGCTGGCCAGCATGATCGCGGCGCATGGCGAAGCCAAGGCCGAGGAGTGGGCGAAGGGTCTGAAGGCCAACCTCGCCCGCAAGCCGCAGGGCAATGACCGGGCCCAGGTCAAGGCGATCAAGGAAGGCCTGTGCGACATCGGCATCGGCAACAACTATTACTTCGGCAAGATGAAGTTCAACGAAAAGAAGCCGGAGCAGAAGGCCTGGGCGGACTCGGTCTATCTGGTGTTCCCGAACGCCGACGACCGCGGCACCCACGTCAACATCTCCGGCGTGGCCATGGCGAAGCATGCCAAGAACAGCGATAACGCGCTGAAGCTGATGGAATTCCTCAGCGGCGAGGTCGCCCAGCAGATGTACGCCAGCGTCAACTACGAATATCCGGTCAACCCGAAGGTCAAAGTCGATCCCGAGGTTGCCTCCTGGGGTGCGTTGAAGCCGGATACCGTGTCGCTGCAGGAGATCGCCGATCTGTCGCCAAAGGCGGTGGAGATGTTCCAACGGGTCGACATTCCGTGATCCGACGATGCCACAGCGCCACGCCGGGATGGCAATCCTGACGTGGCGCAGGCCAGCCTACAGACCGCGGCGACGGGATTCAGCGCCCCACGGTTCAGCCTGAACGGCTGGACCGTTGGCGCCATCGCCCTCGCCGGGCTGGTAGGCCTGCCGGTCCTGACCGTCGCCGCGATCGCCATTGCGCCACGCGGCGAGGTCTGGGCCCATTTGCTGTCGACGGTGTTGCCGGGCTATGTCGGCAACAGCCTTGCGCTGATCATCCTGGTCGGCACCGGTGTCCTGATCATCGGCACCGGCACCGCCTGGCTCACCAGCCTGTGCCGCTTCCCCGGTCGGCGGTTGTTCGAATGGTCGTTGCTGCTGCCGCTCGCCTGTCCGGCCTACGTCCTCGCTATCGTTTACATCGAACTGCTGGACTACGCAGGTCCGCTGCAGGGCATGCTGCGGACCACTTTCGGCTGGACCCGGCCAACCCACTACTGGTTTCCGGAGATCCGGTCGCTCGGCGGCGCCGCGACGATGCTGACGCTGGTGCTCTACCCCTACGTTTATCTGCTGGCGCGCACCGCCTTCCTCGATTCCTCGGTCACGGCGCTCGAAGTGGCCCGGACGCTCGGCCGTCGCCCCTGGGCGGTGTTCTTCCGCGTCACCCTGCCAATGGCGCGTCCGGCGATTGCCGTTGGCGTGGCCCTGGCACTTATGGAAGTCCTCGCGGACTTCGGCACCGTGCAGATTTTCGCCGTCGATACCTTCACGACCGGCATTTACGACATCTGGACCGGCTTCCACGACGTCCATGGCGCGGCCCAGCTGGCGGCCCTGCTGCTGTTGTTTGTCGTGACTCTGATCTGGATCGAACGCCGCTCGCGCAAGGGCCGGCGCTTCCACCAAACCGGCCGGCACTACCGCAGCCTGCCGTCTTTCCATCTTCGAGGATGGCACGCCGTCGCCGCCGTTCTGGCCTGCGCGCTGCCGGTCACCCTCGGGTTCCTGGTGCCCGCGACGGTACTCGCCGGTTGGGCGATCGACAGTTTCGGCGATGTGCGCCTCGGCGACTATCTACGCGACCTGCTGACCACATTGTCGCTCGCCGGCACCACGGCGGTGATTGCCGTCATCTTTGCCTTGTTCATGGCCTATGCCATGCGACTGTCGCGAAATCCGGTGCTGCTGGTCGCCACACGCATCGCCGGCAGCGGCTACGCCATCCCGGGCCCCGTTATCGCTGTCGGCGTGCTCCTGCCCTTTGCGTGGTTCGACAATTCAGTCGACGCGATGATGCGCAGCACGTTCGACATTTCGACCGGCCTGCTGTTGAGCGGCACGGTCGCCATCCTGATCTTCGCCTATCTCGTCCGCTTCATGGCGCTGTCGCTGGGCAGCGTCGAAGCCGGCCTGCTGCGGATCACCCCCAATATGGACGGCGCCGCGCGGACGTTGGGCGCCAGCCCCGGCGCGACGCTGCGCCGCATTCATCTGCCGCTACTGCACAGCGGCATTCTGACGGGCATCCTGCTGGTTCTGGTCGACGTGATGAAGGAACTGCCGGCGACGCTGATTCTGCGGCCGTTCAACACCTCGACGCTGGCCACCCGGATTTACGAGTATGCCAGCAACGAACAGTTCGAGGATACCGGCCTTTGGGCGCTGTCGATCGTTGCCGCCGGCATCCTCCCGGTGATCGTGCTGACCTATTCGATCACCCGCACGCGCGCCGGACGCGACGCCGGCTAGCACGGCCTACCAGTCCTTCATGAACATGGCGTCCGGTTCGACCTGATAGCCGTGGACCAGCCGGTTGGTCTCGTTGAACATCCCGGTCACGCTCATGACCTCGCCGAGCATCTCGTCCGTCAAACCCTGGGCCCGCGCCGACGCCGTGTGTGAGCGTACGCAGTATTCGCAGCCATTGGTCGCGCTGACGGCAATCGCGATCATTTCCTTGGTCAACGGGTCGAGCGCGCCTGGCGCCATGATCTCTTTCAGGGTCTCCCAGGTGCGGCGCAACAGCGGCGGATGGTTGGCGATCGTGCGCCAGAAGTTGGGGATGAAATCGATACCGCGGGTCTTCATGATGTCGTCATAGACGGCACGGACTTCCTCATTGGCATCTTCATAGTCAACCGGCTTGGCGATGGTCGGCATGGCACGCTGCTCCTTTTGGCGGGCGGGCGGAAACGAAAATGGCCGGCCCGGAAGGGCCGGCCATCACTCTAGCCGTAACTGCCACGAACAGTCGCCAACACCTAGTACATGTGCTGGCCGCCGTTCACGGAAATGGTCGAGCCGGTGACGAAGGTGGCCTCGTCGGCAACGAGGAACAGCACCGCCCGGCCGATTTCATCGGCATGCCCCAGCCGGCCGACCGGAATCTTGGCGACGATCTTCTCTAGGACGTTATCCGGCACCGCCGCCACCATGTCGGTATCGACATAGCCCGGCGCGATCGCATTGACCGTGATGTTGTAGCGCGCGCCCTCCTGGGCCAGCGCCTTGGTAAAGCCATGAATGCCGGATTTGGCCGCCGCGTAGTTGACCTGCCCGTATTGACCGGCCTGACCATTGATCGACCCGATGTTGACGATACGGCCAAAGCCGCGTTCGCGCATGCCGCCGAACACCGCCTTGCTCATGTTGAAGCAGGATCCGAGATTGGTGTCGATCACAGCCTGCCAATCCTCGTGACTCATCCGCATCAACGTGGCATCCCGCGTGATACCGGCGTTGTTGACGACGATATCGATCGGGCCCAGATCCTGCTCGACCTTGGCAACGCCTTCCTGGCAGCCGTCGAAGTTCGCCACGTCCCACTTGTAGACGTTGATGTCGGTCTCTTTGTAGAAAGCCTCGGCGGCCGCGTCATTGCCGGCATAAGTCGCGGCAACAACGTAGCCCTTGTCCTTCAGCATTTCGCAGATCCCGCGGCCAATGCCACGGGTACCGCCTGTAACGATTGCCACTCTGGCCATTGTCTCTCCCCTTTGACTGCGTGTGCGATGTCGCTTGCAAATCGGTGCCTCGGTCGGATCGCTGCATCGCCGCCCGATCTGTTGATCAAATCAGATCACAGGACGGCGCAGGCGACCAGCCACAGCTTTAGTCGAGCCGTGTAAGGGAGAGATATGATTTGGATCAGCCACCGCCACGGTCGCGCCGAAAAAACACGACCGTGGCAGCAATTCAGTTAGCGCGTTGGCTGCGTGGCGTCAGTCGCGGGCCACGCACATGGCGATGCCCATACCGCCGCCGATGCACAGCGTCGCCAACCCCTTCTTGGCATCACGCCGCTCCATCTCGTGCAGCAGGGTCACCAGAATGCGCGCGCCCGACGCGCCGATCGGGTGGCCGATGGCGATCGCGCCGCCATTCACGTTCACCTTGTCGGTGTCCCAGCCCATCTCCTTGTTCACCGCGCAAGCCTGGGCGGCAAAGGCCTCATTGGCCTCGACGAGATCAAGGTCATCGGCATTCCAGCCCGCTTTCTCTAGCGCCCGCCGGCTGGCCGGAATCGGCCCGCTGCCCATCACCGACGGATCGACGCCGGCCTGGGCCCAGGACACGATGCGGGCCTTTGGCGTCACGCCACGCCGCTCGGCCGTGGCGGCCGACATCAGCACCAGGGCAGCGGCGCCGTCGTTGATACCCGACGCGTTGGCCGCAGTCACCGTACCGTCCTTGACGAACGCCGGGCGCAGCTTCTGCATGGCCTCGATGGTCGCACCGTGGCGAATGTATTCGTCCTGATCGACGACGATGTCGCCTTTGCGCGATTTCACCGTCACCGGCACGATCTCGTCGGCGAACCGGCCGGCCTTCTGCGCCGCTTCGGCCTTCAGCTGCGAGGCCAGCGCAAATTCATCCTGCGTCTCGCGGGTGATCTGCCAGCGTTCGGCGACGTTCTCCGCCGTGTTGCCCATGTGATAGCCGTTGAACGCATCCCACAATCCGTCGCGGATCATGGTGTCGATCATCTGCGTGTCGCCCATCTTGGTACCGTCGCGCAGGTGCATGACGTGCGGCGACTGGCTCATGCTCTCCTGGCCGCCGGCGACAACGACGTCGGAATCGCCATTGACGATGGCTTGATGGCCCAGTGCGACTGCCCGCAGGCCCGACCCACAGACCTGGTTGACGGCCCAGGCCGGCACTTCGACCGGCAGGCCGGCGTTGATCGAGGCTTGCCGTGCCGGGTTCTGGCCCTGGCCGGCCTGCAGGATCTGGCCCAGGATCACTTCCGAAACATCGCCCGGCTCAACCCCGGCGCGCTTCAGCGCTTCGCCAACGACAATGCTGCCCAGGTCGTGCGCCGGCAGCGAACTCAATGCCCCGTTGAAAGACGCGACCGGTGTCCGCACACCTGCCGCAATGACGACGTCGTTCATGGTGGTCTTCCTTCCCCAAGGATGATGTCCTGGCCCCAACCACACAGCGTCCCCGGCCAGCGGCGGGATCACTGTGAAAGACACATGAATGTAACACTAGCTGATCTGACATAAGATCATGACCATGCTTCGCAAGCGCGGTAAAGCTATTTTTGCAGTGCAGCAATGCGGCGATCCGACCTACCCGGCGTGCGTTTTCAGCCAGTCCACCAGCGGCTGCCACAGGTCGTCGACGCAGCGGCGGCCAACCATCATGCCGATATGACCGGATGACGGGGTGATGACGTCTGCATCGGGCAGGCACGCCGCCAGCGCCCGGGCCGAAGCGGCGGGGACGATCCGGTCGGTCTCCGGGATCGCCAGCAGCGCCGGCATGGCAAGCGTCTCCGGCCGCACGTTATCGCCACCGACCTGCCAGGTCCCGCGCGCTGGCGCGTTGTCGCCGTACCAGCCCATGAGACAATCCCGCGCCACGTTTGCCGTCAACGGCACGCCATCGTTCAACCAGTCCTCGACCTGGACGAACCGGCGGGCTTCGGGACTGTCCGGCGCCAGTCCGGCGAACCGGCGGAACTTGCGTTCCGCCAGGTTCGGATCCAGTGCCGCAAACATCGCCTGGATCAGGTCGACCGGGAGGCCGTCGAAGGCGGTCAGCACGCTGGCCAGCGACGGGCCGGTGAGTTGCACCGCCCGCGCCATCTGCTCCTGCCCGGCATGAAAGTTCCAGGGCGTGGCCAGCAGGGCCAGTCCGAAAAAATCTGCCGGCCGGCGCAATGCCAGCGCCAGCGCCAGATTGCCGCCAAGGCAGTAGCCGACGAGACCCAGCGGCCGACCCGCGTGCTCCAGAGCCGCGGCGGCAGCGGCATCGAGCCGCGTGCAGACATAGTCCGACACGCCGAATGGTGCTTCCTGGTCGCCAGGTGCACCCCAGTCGAGTAACAACGGCCGGATACCGTGTGCCCGCGACCACAGCATCAGGCTGCAATCGTCGGCCAAGTCGAGCACATGCGCCCGATTGACCAGCGATGGCACGAAGAGCACTGGCACGCCGTCGCCACCGTAGTCGAACAACCGGCTGCTGCCGTCAGACCAGACCTGACTGCCGGCGGTCAGCCGTGGTTCGCCCCGAGGCGCATTCTGATAGGCCGTGATGCCATCGAACATCGCGGCCATGCGGGCCGATGCTTCGGCCACGACCGCGGTCTGCAGCGTTGCCAGGTCGACCATCTGCAGGTCGGCAGTGAGGCTGGCCGCGTCGGCGACGAGGTCAGGGATCCAGGGCAGCAAGCCTTCGCGCACGGCCGGCAAGGCGGCCAAGGCGCTCGTCGAGCTCATCATCGCCGCCGCCAGGTGCAGCGGCAGCGGACGCGGCCTGATCGCCATCGCCGGGTCCGACGGATCGAGCATGCCCACCCGCCGGGTCTTCGTCGTCGTCTCGGCCTGCGCTGTCATCTGTGGTTCCGGTCGATGGATCGCTGGTTGCCACGGCTGCGTTCAACGCCTGCAGCCATACGTTCATCGCATCCTCGGCACGCGGGTCCGACGCCAAACCGGACATTTGCCGCGCCCACAAGTCGAGATAGCGGGACGCCAGTGTCTGGACATCTGGACCATCGGACATGAATGGAATATACGCCCCGGGCCGATGAGTTACCATGCCCTGGCGACAACGCTGCTGTGCACAAGGCATCTTGCGCGGCGCAACATTTACACGTCATAGTAAGTAAATCTGCGCTAGGTTCGGCAATCAACGGGTGATTTCCAGCAGAACGGTAGTTTACAGATGGCCGAAGACAAGGCGAAAGACGCCGACAAGCCGATTACCATCAAAAAATACGCTAATCGCCGCTTGTATAACACGGCGACCAGCAGCTACGTGACGCTCGATCACTTGGCCGAAATGGTGAAGGCGGGCCAGGACTTCGTCGTTTTCGATGCCAAGACTGGCGAAGACATTACCCGTTCGGTCCTGACCCAGATCATCTTCGAGGAAGAGGCCAAGGGCCAGAACCTGTTGCCGATCTCGTTCCTGCGCCAGTTGATCTCGTTCTACGGCGACAGCCTCGAATCCATGCTGCCGCGCTACCTCGAGGTCAGCATGGAGAGTTTTGCGCGCAATCAGGAACAGATGCGCAGCTACATGCAAGACGCCTTCGGCGACGCCAATCCGTTCCGCCAGATGGAAGAGATTGGCCGCCAGAATGCGGCGATGTTCCAGCAGGCGCTGAGTATGTTCACGCCTTTCCCCGCCACCACACCTGAGCCGGAAGAGACGCCGACGCCAAAACCGGAAAGCAGCGGCCAATCAGGCGGGAGCGAGCTGGACGTGCTGCGTGAGCAGGTCGAGCGGATGCAGCAGCAGCTCGACCGCATCGCCAAAGGCAAAGACAAGGCCTAGGTGCCCGCCGGCGGCGTTTACACCGTCGACATCCAATCTCCGCAGAAGATGTGCTAAGCGGTCAGACTGCCGCTGCCGCCGGGTTCGCCAAATCCCATGGTCGTTGCAGGCTCGGTGCGCCGAACAGATAGCCCTGCAGGTAATCGACACCGCGCTGACGGAGGGCCGTCGCCTCGGCCTCGGTCTCGACGCACTCGGCAACCACGCTCACGCCGATGCCGCGGGCCAGTTCCAGCAGCGTATCGACGAACAGCTGGTTCTCGGCATTCGACGCCAGCCCCTGTACGAACTGCCCGTCGATCTTGACCATGTCGACAACCAGGCTCTTCAGGTGCCGGAACGACGTGTAGCCGGCGCCAAAATCGTCGATGGCGACCCGGCAGCCGAGATCGCGCAGTTTCGAGACGAAACGCACGGTTTCGTCGAAGTCGAGCATGGCGACGGTTTCCGTAATCTCGAACGTCAATCGCTCCGCCACATGGGCATGCGCATCCACCATCGACAGGATCAGCGCCAACATCGCCGGATCGGTCGCCGTCATGCCGGAGACGTTAACCGCGAGATGGATGTCCGGCGTCGATTCCAATTCGGCCAGCGCCAATTCGATGGTGTGCCGGTCGAGTTTGCGGATGATACCCAACTGTTCTGCCGCCGGCAGGAACAGGCCGGCCGGCACGGGCTGTCCGTCATCGTCCAGCATACGCATCAGGCATTCATAGAAGCGCGGCTCGCCGGTATGGCCGTCGACGATCGGCTGCACCGCATAGGTCAGGCGCCCTTCGCGCAAGGCCGACAGGACACGGTCACCGGCGGCGAGCGCGCGCAATCGCGCCGCCTCCCGGGTCTTTGACTGCCGATAGCCGAAGAACCGGTCGCGGCCGCGCGATTTTGCTTCGGCAAGCGCTTCTTCCGCCCGACCGACGGCGACATTCATTTCATCGGCATGGTTCGGCAGGGTGACGCCGCCAATCGAAACAGTGACGGCGACCGGACCTTTCGGCGTGACGATCTCCTCACCCCGCATGGTCTTCAGAATCTGTTCGGCAAACGACTTCATGCGTTCGACACCGGCATCGAACAACACAACACCGAACTGATTGCCGCTGACCCGGCCGACGACATCGCCAACCAGGGCGCAAGCCTGCAGCCGGCGGGCGACCTCGACGATCACCGCGTCGGCGATATCGTAGCCGTAGTAGCTGTTCAGGCCGCCAAGTCGGTCGATGTTGACGACCAGGTAGGCCGAACGGCCGCCATCCTCGCGGCAGTAAGCGATCGCGCCGTCAAGCGCGGCCAGCAGACGACGCCGGCTGAGCAACCCGGTCAGGTCGTCGTAAAAGGCCATGCTCTCCAACGCGCTTTCCTTTGCGCGACGGTCGCTGATCACGCGGACACGGCCGAGCACCTGATCGGGCCGACCATTATCGCCCTCGTGAAACGTCGCCCTTTCCTCGATCCATTCGTAGCCGCCATCCGATCGGCGGAACTTGTACTCGCTGTAAAACGGCACAGGCCGCGTCTCGGACCGGGCGAACGCCAAGGCCCGCTCCGGCACGTCGTCGGCGCCCATACGGGACATAAAGTCGGCGTTTTTCCGGGGCAACTCTTCCAACCGCACAGCCAGCACACTATGGGCGTTGGGCGACCAGCAATAGCTGTCGGACCCGATATCCCATAGATAAGCGGCCTCGCCGGACTCAACGAAGAGCTGGTCCAGCAAGCCGGTATCGATGGAGGCCCAGAAATCCGGTCGCATCTACTCGCCACTCGCTTAGGGAAACGCTGAACTACCGATGGCTATCGGTGGGAGTGGCAACCTAGGTCAGCGCCGTTAAAAAGCGCCGACCAAACCTCGTTAACGCCGGATTGACCATACCAGCCGTACGCCAGCGCGGGACGGTTCGTACCCCGGACCGATGCCGCGGCGGCACAGAAGCCGTTAACGAATTGGTGGGATTCTTGCGATAACCACGCAGGCTGAACACGATCCCGTGCCGAGGTTGCCGGCCCGCACCGGCGGCCTTGTTGCGGGATCGAGAATACTTGGAGCCCCTGCGTGACAACGGTTTCCGCGCACCGTGTCGGATCGCTTGTGCCTGCCCCTGCCCGTATCCAGGCAGCGGCCGGTACGGCGCTGCCTCATGAGGCGGCGCGGTCCCGTCATGCGGAAGCCCCCACCCAGGCCCGTCCGACCGCGCCTCGAAGCACCGTTACCGCGAGCACGTCTCTTTCGCCGTCGGCCGTGCCGCATGTGCTGGTGGAGATCCTGCCGCCGCTGCACCGCCGACCGCCGGCGCCGGACGACCGGCCCGGCGTCGCGTCGGAGCATGGGCGCGAGGCCCAGGCGGACGACAATGTCATTTACCTGCGCCGGGATGCCGACGACGCTCCCACGGCGCCGCATCACCCCCCGGGCCAGCCGCCGCGACAAGCCAGCCACGGCACTTTCACGCCGTTCCTGGCGCAGCAGCTCGCCCAGGAGGTGGTCGACCCGACGACCGTCGACGGCGCACAGCAGCGCTACATCAACGCCGCCCACAGCGCCTACCGGCAGGTTGCCGGCGATGACAGCACGCTGTTGGGGCCGGTGCGCACAGCCACACTGACCGTTTAGCGTCCACCGCCAAGGCGGCCACGCCAACTCGCCGAAGGTTGACCGGCCTCTACACCGATCCGTCGTTGTCCGATTGGTCGGCCACGCTATTATCCGGCCATGCCAAACGCCAGCACCCTGCATGACCTGCTTCTGACCGGCGCCGATGATGCCCCCGCCATCGGCGCGCCGGACCGGCCGTCGATGACCTTCGCTGAATTGCGCGACCTCGCCACCGAGACCGTCACCGCGTTGAACGGATTCGGAATTGGCCGCAACGACGTCGTCGCTATCGTTCTTGCCAACGGGCCCGAAATGGCCGCGAGTTTCGCCGCCATTGGCGCCGGCGCAACGACGGCTCCGTTGAATCCGGCCTATCGTGGCGAGGAATTCGACTTCTATCTCACCGACCTGAAGGCCCGCGCGTTGGTGGTGGCCGAAGGCGACGACACGCCCGCCCGCGAGATTGCGGCGAAACATGGCATTCCGATCCTCGACCTCGCGGCGGAGGCCGATGGGCCAGCCGGCAGCTTTCGGCTAACCGGTCCCAGCGGCGCCACAGCAACAAAAGGCGGCATAGCGGGACTCGACGATACCGCCCTGATCCTGCACACCTCGGGCACGACGTCACGGCCGAAGATGGTGCCGCTGAGCCAGACCAACGTCTGCGCATCAGCCCATCACATCGGCGGCACACTGGCGCTGACACCAGCTGACAGTTGCCTCAACATCATGCCGCTGTTCCATATTCACGGGCTGATCGCCGCCGTTTTGTCCAGCCTCGCCGCCGGCAGCTCGGTGCATTGCACACCCGGCTTCAACGCCCTACGGTTTTTCCAGTGGCTCGATAACGTCAGGCCGAGCTGGTACACCGCCGTGCCCACCATGCATCAGGCGATCCTGTCGCGGGCCAAGCGCAACCAGGACAGCGTTTCGAACGCCGCACTGCGGTTCATTCGCTCGTCCTCCTCGTCACTGCCGCCACAAGTGATGGCCGAGCTCGAGGAGACGTTCAATTGTCCGGTCATCGAGAGCTACGGCATGACCGAAGCCGCGCACCAGATGGCATCGAACCAATTGCCGCCGGGCCAGCGCAAAGCCGGCAGTGTCGGCGCCGCCGCCGGGCCGGACGTCGCCATCATGTCGGAGAGCACCAGCGACCTGCTACCGCAAGGCGAGGTTGGCGAGGTCGTGATCCGCGGCCCGAACGTGACCAGCGGATACATCGAGAACCCGGCCGCCAACGCGACCGCTTTCATCGACGGCTGGTTTCGCACCGGCGATCAGGGCGTACTGGACACCGACGGTTTCCTGACCATCACCGGCCGGCTGAAAGAGATCATCAACCGCGGCGGAGAGAAAATCAGCCCGCGCGAGGTCGACGAGATCCTGCTCGATCACCCGGCGATCGCCCAGGCCGTCACCTTCGCCATGCCGCACGACAAGCTCGGCGAGGAAGTCGCCGCAGCGGTCGTGCTGGCCGATGGCGCCGATGCCAGCGAAGGCAGCATTCGCGAGTTTGCCGGCAGCCGTCTTGCCGACTTCAAAGTGCCGCGCAAGGTCGTGATCCTCGATGAAATTCCGAAAGGCGCGACCGGCAAGCTGCAGCGCATCGGCCTGGCCGAGAAACTGGGACTGGCAGGATGAAGGTTTGCATCTACGGCGCCGGCGCCATTGGCGGTCAGGTCGGTGCCATGCTTGCCAGAAGCGGCGTCGACGTCAGCCTGGTGGCCCGCGGCCCACACCTGGCAGCGATCCGGCAAGACGGTCTCACGCTGATCAATGGCGACGACCGGTTCACCGTGCGCCCGGCGGCAACCGACAACCCGGCCGAACTCGGCCCGCAGGATTACGTCTTCGTCGCCCTGAAAGCGCATTCGGTTCCCGGCATCGTCGACCAGATGCAGCCATTGTTCAAAGACGACACGGCCGTGGTCACCGCCGTCAACGGTATTCCCTGGTGGTATTTCCATGCCCTGCAGGGACCGCACGAAGGTCAGCGCCTGCAGTCCGTCGACCCCGGCGGCCGGCAGTGGGACGGCATCGGGCCGGAGCGGGCAATCGGTTGCGTCGTCTGGCAGGCGGCGGAAATCGCCGACCCCGGTGTCATCCGCCTGACCTATGGCGACCGCATGCCGATCGGCGAACCGGACGGTAGCCTCTCCGACCGGGTGAAGACGCTGTCGAAGGCCCTGGTCGGTGGCGGCATGAAATCGCCGGCCAAGAAGGATATCCGCAGCGAAATCTGGATGAAGCTGTGGGGCAACCTGTCTTTCAATCCGGTCAGCATGTTGACCCATGCCACGCTGGAACAACTGGCGAGCGATCCGGACACCACCGGCACCATCCGCGCCATGATGGTCGAAGCACAGGAGATCGCCGAGAAACTCGGGGTCCGCTTCCCGATCGACGTCGACCGGCGTATCAAGGGCGCGAAATCGGTCGGCGCGCATCGTACATCCATGCTGCAGGATCTGGAACTGGGCCGGCCGATGGAACTCGACGCGCTGACCGGCGTGATCATCGAACTGGGCCAGCATGTCGGGGTGCCGACGCCAACCATCGATCTGGTCTACGGCCTCGCCCGCCTGCGCGCCCGTCAGGCCGGCAGCTATCCCGAACCTTCGCATAACTAGACCAGCCCGGAGCGAAGCGATGGCATTCGACTGGCGCAGCGCCGATGACGCCACCATCGAGCGACATTTCAACCCGCGCGTCGCCGTTCCCGACGCCGAAGCGGTACTGGCGCGGTACATTGAGCAGTCGGCCGCCGTGCGCCGTGACATCGCCGGCACCTACGACCTGCGCTACGGGCCGGACGGCAAGCAGACCTTCGATCTGCATCCGCCCGCCGATGGCGCCAGCCCCGCGCCGCTGCTGGTGTTCATTCACGGCGGCTACTGGCGCGCACTCGACAAAAGCGACCATACCTTCGCCGTGCCGGCCTTCACCAATGCCGGTTTCGCCGTCGCGAACGTGAACTACGATCTTTGCCCGGCGGTCACACTCGACCGCATCGTCGAGGAGATTCGGACCGCCATCGAGTATATCTACCGCCACGCCGGTGACCTTGGCGGCGATCCCGACCGCATTACCCTGGTCGGGCATTCCGCCGGCGCCCATCTGGCAGCCATGGCGCTGGCCCACGACTGGACGGCGAACGGTTTGCCGCAGCAGGTGATCCGCGCCGCCGCCCTGCTCAGCGGCATTTACGAACCGGCCGTCGTGTTGCGTACATCCGTCAACGCGGAAATCGGCCTGACCGACGCCGTGGCGATGCGCAATGACTGCATCGACCGTCCACCGACCTACGCTTTGCCCATGCTCGTCGCCGCCGGCGGCGATGAACCGGACGGCTGGCAGCAGCAGTCGATCGACTATGCCGCCGCCTGCCGCGTCGACAACTACGATCTCGCGTTGACCTGCGTCGAGGGCACGAACCACTTTACCCTGTTGGAAGCGGCCGCCGACCCGGCACATCCACTGTGCCAGTCGATCATTCGGCTGGGCCGGGACTAGGCGTCAGGCAACGATCCCATGCCGTTGACCGTCCGCACTTTCCCGGTTCAGTAGCCCAGGGCGCAGCCGTCCTTGCGCGGATCGGAACCGCCGATCAGCGTGCCATTATCCCAATCAAAGGCGATGATCTGGCCACCGCCCCAGGGCATCTCCGGCCGTTGCACCTGATGGCCCTTGGCGGCCAGGCCATCCATCACCGACTGCGGCAGGCCGCGTTCGATATCGAGTACACCGCCCATATGGAACGCACGCGGGCTGTCCAGCGCCTCCTGCGGGTCCATGCCATAGTCGATCATATTGGTCAGCACATGGGTGTGGCCGACCGGCTGATAACCGCCACCCATCACGCCGTAGCTGTACTTCACCCGTCCGTCCTGCATGCAGATGCCGGGAATGATCGTATGCATTGGTCGCTTGCGCGGCTCGACATTGTTCGGGTGGCCCGGCTGCACCCGGAAGCCGGCCCCGCGGTTCTGCAGGCAGACGCCCGACCGCGCGCCAACCAGACCTGACCCGAACGGGAAATAGAGCGAGTTGATGAACGAACAGGCGTTGCGATCCTTGTCGACCACGGTGAGGTAGATGGTGTCGCGATAGGCTGGGCCGGTGGCGGCCGGCGCGTCCATCGCCTTGGCCGGGTCGATCTGCACCCGCAGTTCGGCCGCAAACTCGCCTGACAGCATCCGCTCGATCGGCACCTCGCCGAAGCGCTGGTCGGCGACATGTTCGTCCCGGGCGGCAAACGCCAGACGCGAAGCCTCGGTCTCCAGGTGCAGTCGGTCGACACCGTTCGGATCCATCGACGTCAGATCGTAATCGGCCAACACATTGAGCATCATCAGCGCGGTGATGCCCTGGCCGTTCGGCGGAATCTGATAGATCTGGTGGCCACGGTAATCGGTGGCGATCGGTGTCACCCATTCCGCGCGCTGTTCGGCAAAGTCGTCGAGGCTGTGTTTGCCGCCGTGCTTGTTCAGGTGTGCGACGATATCTTCCGCCACCCAGCCCTTGTAAAAGCCGTCGCGCCCTTCCTCAGCAATGGTCCGCAGCGTCTTCGCCAGTTCCGGCAAACGCCAGGTCTGACCGGGGCGCGGCGCCTTTCCATCCTTCAGGAACTTCGCCGCAGCCGACTCGTCCTGGCTCATTTTCTTTGCCTGACGGTCCCAGTCCGTCGCGATCCGCGGTGTCACCGCCCAGCCATCCTCGGCATAGCCGATCGCCGGTTGCAGCAGCTGGTCCAGCCCCATCGTGCCGTGCTCATCCAACAGCGTGATCCAGGCGTCGATCGCCCCGGGCACGGTCACCGAATGCACGGAATCCGTGGCGATATTGTCGATATCCTGGTCCAGCAGGGTTTCCGCCGTCAGGCCCGCCGGGGCCCAGCCGGAGCCGTTCAGGCCGATCACCTCACCGCTTCCGCCGGGTACGAGCAGGGCGAAACAGTCGCCGCCAATCCCCGTCGACATCGGCTCGACCACACATTGCACGGCACACGCCGCAACGGCCGCGTCAACCGCATTGCCGCCGGCGCGCAGAATATCCAACGCCGCCAGAGTGGCCAGCGGATGCGAGGTCGCGGCCATTCCATTCACACCATGTGCCGTGGAGCGCCCCGGCAATTGTAGATCGCGCATGCTATGTCCTTGAAAAACAAGTCAATTAGCAACAACACCAGCGCCGGCCCCGCGCATCTCGATGGTTTGTCGCCGGCTCAAGTATGCCGTCACCAAGGTATAAAGCCAACCGGGCGCGGTGTCCGCTCACGCAAATGCGCAATGCTGTTTTGAGTTTGATCAACGACACCCCACGGATAAAGCGAACAACATGGCGGCTTCAACGTGTCGAGCAACCGGGATGAATGACGGCGCAATGCGTTCAGACTACATCGCCAGACCATTGCCACAGGATCAGGTCCTGCAGGCTTTTCCGCTGGTTCAGGCGCTCGACAAACGGCTGACGCCGCAGAGCTGGCAACGGTTTGCCGAAGCGAGCTTTTCAAGCCGAAACCGGGGCGACTACGGCAACATCATGACGCTGCAGACGTCCAGCGGCTATATCCACGCGCTGTTCGTTTACTGGGTGCGTGAGGATCTGTGCGAAGGCCGGCAAATGGAGGTCGACCATCTGGTCACCTTCGAACTGCCGGGTCAGACCAAGGCCATCAGCATGGCCCTGCGGGTGATGGAACAGCTTGGCCGCGAAAAAGGCTGCGAAGTGATCGACATCTGCGTGCCGCGATCGTCGCTGGACGGCGCGCAGGCGTCAAGAATAGCGGACGCCTTCGGGACCAGCGGCTATGCCGAGAGTGCCGCCAGATGGCGCAAACGATTGTAGCGGGCAGGTCGAGCTATTCGCCCATGTCCTCCAGCCGCTGCAGGTCCCGAACCACGACCGTGTTTGGGTCGGGCAGTTCCAGCACGCCGTCTTTGCGCAGTTTGGTGAAGCTGCGGCTGACCGTTTCAATCGTCAGACCCAGATAATCGGCGATATCGCTGCGGCCCATCGGCAGGCGCACCGGACTGCTCGGTTCACCCATCTTTTCCGCCTTGCTCATCTGGCGCAGCAGGAAGGACGCCAATTTCTCGGTCGGCGACTTACGGCCCAGCAGCAGCATCTGATCCTGCGCTTCGGCCAGTTCGTTGCTGGCCCGCGCCAGCAACCGATGCTCCAGCTGCGGAAAATGCTGGAACAGGGCTTCGAATTCGGTGATGGCGAACCGACACACCTCGACCTGCGTTACCGCCTCGGCCGTATACGTGTACGCGTCATCTCGGGCAAAGCCGAGAAAATCGCCGGTACGCAGAAATCCTGTGATCTGCCGGCGCCCGTCGGACAGCAGCTTGCTCAGCCGCAGGGTGCCGGCGGTCAGGTTGAAAACATACTGGGCCGGATCGCCCTCATAGAACAGCGTCTGGCTGGGCGCATAGCGCTGTTGCGTCAGGATCGCCTCCAGCGAAGCAATTTCCTCATCGCTCAATGCCTGGCATATCGCCAGCTCACGGATCTGGCAGGCCGCACACCCGCCAGGCAGGTCCCGAAACGCGACCGTACCAGGCCGTTGTTGCGCCTTCGGATTGAACAGACCGCCCGATCCCGGTTGCGACCGGGTCGACCGCTGATCCGCCATGCTGCCTCTCCTGTACTTGCCCGACGCGATCGACGTCATAGCCAGCGTCGATCACATCGCCTACTTCGTAACTGTACCACACAGTTGGACAACATAAGAAAATGCGGTCCAATTGGCGCTGCGGCATTTTCGCCGCGCATTGTGACACTTCGTTGGGGCAGGTCAACGCAACGCCGCAGGTAGGCGGCCATACCGAGCGAAAGGATTGTGCGGACATGGAAAAGCTGACCGACGGCTACGGTTTGATCGAAGGCCCGGTCTGGGATCCCGACCGTGGACTGCTGTTTTCCGACGTCATCAACGGTGGCGTTTTCTGCCTGCACCATGGCGGGTCCGTGACGCCCGTGATCATGCACCGCCGCGGTATCGGCGGCATGGCCCTGCACGAGAATGGCGGTCTGGTCGTCTCCGGCCGCAACGTCGCGCTGAAGCCGGACGATGGCGGCGAGACGGTTACCATCCTGCCCGGTGACCCCGAAAACGGCGTTCTGGGCTTCAACGACCTAACCACCGATTCGGCCGGCCGTGTCTATGTTGGCTCGCTGGCCTTCCGGCCCGTCGGCACCGACGACGAGCCCAAACCCGGCCAGCTCTACTGCATCGATCTGGACGGCCAGGCGCGTGTCGTCGGCGATGACGTTATCCTGACCAACGGCCTCGGCTTTTCGCCCGACGGACGGCGGCTCTATCATTCCGAGTCACGGCGTAACCTGGTACGGGTCTACGAGGTCCGGGACAACGGCGATCTCGGGCCGCACGAGACATTTGCCGAGGTCGACGGCGGCATCCCCGACGGCATGGCCATCGCCGAGGACGGCAGTGTCTGGGTCGCCATTGCTCACGGCAGCCGGGTCGACGTCTTCGAGCCCGATGGCCGACGCCGGGACAGCATCGCCTGCGACATCCCGATGGTCACCAGCCTGTGCTTCGGCGGCGATGACCTCACCGACCTTTACGTGGTCACGGGGTCCAGCGGCACCGACCGCGATGACGCCGGCACGGTGTTCAAAACATCAGTCGATGTGCCTGGCCTTCCGGTCGCGCCGGCGCGGGTGCGTATCCGCTGAGCCGATGCGCGCGCATCTGCACCATGTCCACATCTTTGCCAGCGACATTGCCGCAACCGTGGCGTGGTGGCGCGACATGCTGCAGGGCGAGGTGATCCACGACGGTGATTTCGGCGGCGCGCGCAACGTCTTCATGCGTATCGGCGAAGGCGGTCTCAACATCTACGACCAACCGCCGCGGGGCGAAACGTCCGGGGCAGTGCATCACATCGGCATCCGGTGCGAGGATCTGCCAGCCGTCGTCGATCATATGGAAACGCGTGGGGTGACCTTCCGCAGCCGCATTCGCGAGTTCGGCACCTGGCGCTACATCATGTGCGCCGCGCCCGACAACGTGCTGCTGGAACTGTTCGAGGCCGACGCCGACCTGGCGCCGCCCGAACTGGCAAGCTACCTGCGCGGCACCTAAAGCGTTCCCCGTCGTCTGGGCGTCGCAATCGGCCCCAATGGCGGCCCGCTCGCTGTCGGGCACGAACGCGCACGCCGAAAGGCCCGCGGCTGCAATCGCGAAATGAACGACCGGTTCTTTGTAGACAGAATTCGGTCTACCGCAGGCGAATGATCATGTACTTGATGAACGCATTGTCGACGGTTTCCTGCGCCGCCGCCCGCCAGGCGGTAAAGGCGTCCTCGTAACTTGCGAACACACCGCGCGTGTCGATTGCTTTCAGGTCGATGAATTCAGCGCCACGCGGGTCCTTGACCTCGCCACCCATGACCAGGAACAAGGGCTGTGTTTCCTGATCGAATTCACGCTCTTCGCTCATCTCCGGCGCCTTCGGATCAGCCGATGTCGTCGATGCCGCCAGCATGTTGATTTTCCTTCAAAAGTCCAGACAGAAGGCATCGTGAAGAGGCAGGATTGACAAACCGCTAATGTGTCCGGCGCGGCCCGCCTAGCGCCGGATCGATGGCACTGCACGGCGCCGCAAAACCATCAGGCCCGCCATTGCAATCGCCACTGCGATGACGTGAAAGGCTACCGCAAAACTGTCGGATAGCGCGACGATGCCGCTGAATACCGACGGCCCGACGACCAGACCAAAATAGGTAAAGAAAATTGTCCCACCGGTCGCCGCGCTGACCTGTCCCTCAGGCGCCACGCGGGCGATCTCGGCCAGGAAGACGCCGTTCCAGCCGGACACGGTGGCACCGGCCAAAGCACAGACACCGGCCACCGCCCAGAACGGCCAGTCGGCGCCAAACCAAGCAATCAGCACGACAAAGCTGGCACTGGCCAGTCCAAGCCCGCCCAACACGACGCGCGCCGGCACAATGCGATCCGCCAGCCAACCCCAGCCGATGCGGGCAACCACACCGGCAATCTGCATTGCTGAGAAGGCAATACCCGCCGCGGTCAGGGTGTAGCCAAGCTGGTCCACCAGATAGACCACCAGAAAGGAAAACACGCACATCTGAATCGCCGCGTAGGTGAATGATGCAGCGGTCAGGCGCTTCATGTCGGCATTCGCGGCCAACAGGCGCAGTTGGGTGAAGGACGAGCGCACTGAGATCCGGCCGCCGGGACGTCGGTCGTCATCAACCCGTCGTCGCAAGGGCTGAACAGCGAGCGTCGACAACAAGCCCAGCCCTGCAACAACCGCCAACGCTGTGCGCCAGTCGTAGGTCAACACGATCCATGGCACCAAAAGGCCGGCAATGAAGCCGCCCAATGGCGCCCCGCTCTGTTTGATCGAGAAGACCAGTGGCCGATCCTTCGGCTGGGTGAACCGCGCCAGCACATGGCTCGCCCCCGGCGTGTTCGGGCCATAACCTATTCCGATCACCACAGCACTGATGAAGACGGCGGCAAGCGTACCGGCCATCGGTCCCAGAAGACCCGCACAGGCGGCGAGCATCCCCACCTGCATTACCCGGATGGCGCCGAACCGGTCGATCAGTCCGCCGATCATCAGCGACACCGGCATCGCGCCGGCAAACACCAGCGACGCGAAGATGCCGACGCTGCTGGCCTCGAACCCGGCCTCGGCGGCCAGCGCCGGTGCCAAAATCGGTACACACAGGAACAGCATGGCGGTCACGGTCTGCAGCAGCAGCGTGCCCGCCAGCGGCCAGATGACATCTCGCATATCAGGCTTTCATTTGCGGACGAGGCGTCGACCGGAGGCGCCGCGCCGCAAGCCAGGATGGCTAGGCCGGTCAGGGGCGACCACTATATACTGTCGCCAGCCCGCAAGGGGCGGCAACCACCGGTGCGGGAGGACAAGGTGACAGAAGCAGGACAGGCAGAATCGTTTCGATTGAGGCCGCACGACCTCGGCACGTTCAGCCACAGTCTCACCCGCCCGGAATGCGTCCTGTGCACGGCCGCAGGCGATGTCGTGGTTTCGAACTGGGCGGGCGGCGTCACCCACATCTCGGCCGACGGCAGCCAGCGTGACATCATTGGCGAACGGCCCGGCCAGCCGCCGGTCGCCACCAACGGTTTTGCCCTGACGGCAGAGGGCGACTTCCTTCTGGCCGACCTGCATGGTGAGGGTGGAGGTGCCTGGCGGCTGCACAACGACGGTGGCCTGGAGCCGCTGTTGACCGAAATCGACGGCGTACGCGTACCGCCATCCAACTTCGTCGGCGTCGACCACGCCGGCCGCATCTGGATCACCGTCAGCACCCGGCATGAACCAAGGGCCAAGGCCTACCGCGCCGATATCGCCGATGGTTTCATCGTCCTGATCGACGACGCCGGCGCCCGCATCGTGGCCGACGGCCTGGGCTATACCAACGAGGCCATCGTCGACCCGAGCGGCGACTGGCTCTACGTCAACGAAACCTTCGCCCGACGCACCTCGCGCTATGCCATCAAGGCCGGTAACACGCTGGGACCGCGCGAGACGGTGACGGAGTACGGCCACGGCATGTTTCCCGATGGTCTGGCGTTCGACGAAGAAGGCTGCTTCTGGATGACCAGCGTGGTGTCCAACCGTGTCGTCCGGGTCGATCCACAGGGCCGGCAGACCGTTATCATCGAGGAGTGCGATCCGGCACAGCTCGACGTCGTCGAGGCTGCCTATCGGAACAAGTCGATGGCGCGCGAACACATGGATGCCATCAAGACGGATGTGATGAAGAGCATCTCGTCCATCGCCTTCGGCGGACCGGACCGCCGGACCGCCTATCTGGGCAACCTGCTCGACGACAAGATCTACACCTTCCGCAGCCCGGTCGCCGGCGCGGCGCCATCGCACTGGCAGGTCAAACTATGAGCCATACGAACCTGCCAGCCATGTACCGCCACCTCAGCAACGCCCGATGAGCACTGACGCATCCGTCAGCCCGGGCCGGCATCGGCCGTTGCGGATCGGCGTCGTCGGTGCCGGCTACTTTGCCCGGTTCCAGCACGAGGCGTGGGCCCGCCTGCCCGATGCCGAGCTGGTGGCGATCTGCGATCAGGACATGTCCCGCGCCCGAGGCGCCGCCGGCGACGGTATCGCCACCTTCGGCGACATTGCGACCATGTTGGGCGAAACCGACCTCGATCTGATCGACATCGCGACGCCGCCAGAAACCCATCTCAACCTCGTACGCGCCGCGACCGGGCGTGGCCTGCCGGTCATCTGCCAGAAGCCGCTGGCGCCGACGTATGACGAAGCCATCGCCGTCGTCGAGACGGCGGAGGACGCCGGTACCCTGCTGGTCGCGCACGAGAACTTCCGCTTCCAGCCCTGGTTTCGCGAGGCCAAACGATTGATAGACGACGGCTGCCTGGGCACGCTGCACAGCATCGCCTTCCGCATGCGCCCGGGTGACGGCCAGGGACCGCGCGCCTACCTCGACCGGCAATCCTATTTCCAGCAGATGCCGCGCTTCCTGGTGCACGAGACGGCGATCCACTTCATCGACACCTTTCGCTTCCTGATGGGTGAGGTCGCCGCGGTGACGGCGCACCTTCGCCGAATCAACCCGGCGATCCAGGGGGAAGACGCCGGCTACATCCTGTTCGATTTCGCCGCCGGCACCACAGGCCTGTTCGACGGCAACCGCCTGAACGATCACTGCGCCGACAACACCCGCCGCACCATGGGAGAAATGTGGCTGGAAGGTGAGAAAGGTGTGCTGCGACTCGATGGCATGGGCCGGCTGTGGTGGAAGCCGCATGGCGGAGCGGAACAAGAGCACCGCTACGACTGGGCCGACAGCGGTTTCGCCGGCGACTGTGTTCATGCGCTGCAGAAACATGTCCTCGCACATCTACGCGACGGTGCGGCGTTGGAGAACACCGGGCGCGCTTACCTGCGCAACATCGCGATCGAGGAGGCGGTCTATCGGTCGGCCGACGAGCATCGCCGCATCGCATTCTGATCACCGTGATGGACATGCCGTGCAGTTTGTCGACGAACAGGAACTCGACTACCGGCCGCAGGCGCTGACCGCAGCGGACGCGCCGCTTCGGCTCGACCGTGCCTATTGCCTCCACCACCTGCCGATCGTGAATCCAACACACCCCGATGTCATCGGCGAGGACCCGGAGAATGGGATCACGGCCGGCCGTTTCGCCACGCCGCGGCGCTCCCTCGTCGCATTCGTCGACTGGGGAGCGCTCGCTGCCAGCGACACTCTGATCGCGGTGCTGGAACAGCTTCGCGCGGCGTCTTTCGGCCCGAAGATCGCCTGGCGGCACTTCGCCCGCCGGCAGGACCGGCTGCACTTCACCATCACGTCGCTACCGCCCGAGATGGATGCCGACGCCTGCGCCGACGCTGTTCAGGCGGGTGGTCCCTATGCCGTAAGCATCGGCAGTGTCTGGGCCGGCGGCCGCCGCAATACCGGCCGGCTCTATCTGCCGTGCCGGCCCAACATCGGCACCGATGGCGTCAATGCTCTGCACGGCGTGCAACAGTGTCTCGGCATGCCGTTGCGCGGCTTCTACGGCATCGGCCTGCTGAACTTCACCGACCATCTCGACAACGATGAAACGCACGAACTGATCGGCATCGTCGACGCCAACAGAAACGCAACGGTCACGGAAATGCCGTTAACCGGCTTCACCGTGATCGACACATTCGACAGTCTTTTGATGGCCTATGCCCGACAGCGTGACATCGCCGTCGGGGTCGACCGGAACCGTTAGGACGATTCCGACCCCAGGTTGCTGCGGCCGTCGCGGATCATCGCCAGAAGTTCCCGCCGGGTTGACGGATTGTCGCGGAACTCGCCCAGCATCCGGCTGGTCACCATCGTCGTACCCGGCTTGTGCACGCCACGCGTCGTCATGCACTGGTGGCTCGCCTCGATCACCACCGCCACGCCGTGCGGCTGCAAGACGTCCTGAATGGTGTTGGCGATCTGCGCCGTCATCTTTTCCTGGATCTGCAGCCGCTTGGCATAGACCTGTACGATCCGTGCCAGCTTCGAAATGCCGACGACGCGATGGCTCGGCAGGTAACCGATGTGCGCGCGGCCGATGATCGGCGCCATGTGATGCTCGCAATGGCTCTCGAAGCGGATATCGCGCAGCAGCACGATCTCGTCATAGCCTTCGACTTCCTCGAAGGTCCGCTGCAGGATTTCCGTCGGATCTTCGAGATAGCCGGCGAAGAACTCCTCATAAGCCCGCACGACGCGGTCGGGCGTGCCCAGCAGCCCTTCCCGGTCCGGGTCGTCGCCGGCCCAGCGCAGCAGCGTCCGTACCGCCTCCTCGGCCTCGGCCCGGCTCGGCCGCCGCGCCATCGAAGCTTTCCGCTCTTCGGCCAATGTTTCCACCAAGGCCACTCTCCGTGCTTTGCTCATCCCACTCATCCCGGTTGATACAGGCCGGGAAACCGGCCCTCACAATAGGCAATTTCAAGGGTACTACGCAAAGCACCAGACCGATGGATCACGCAATGGTGCGAAAGCGGTGGCCGGCCGGTCGGTCAGTCGGACAGAAGCGGCGCCACTTCGGCCATCGGCACCGCCGCGTCGTCGAGCAGCAGGCGCGACACCCGGTCCTCCCAGGCGGTATCGCCCGGTGTGAAAGGATCGTGCGACCGCAGACGGTGCTCCACCGCCAGGCGCGACCACAACAGCCGGCGCGCATCGCTGCGCCGGGCCGCGATCTGCGTACCTTCCCAGGCCATCAGGACGGCCGTCGCCGTGTGATAGAGCATACTTGTCGCCTGCCGCGCTGCGGCTTCGTCTTCCGCCCGCGCCGCGACACCGGCGGCAAACTCTGACGCGCGGCCGATATAGCCGCGCAACTGTTCGACATAGTCGGCCGGCGCAGCCGACGCCTCGTCCAGCTTGCCGTGCAACGCCGCGGCGAAGGCCTCGTGACAGCGGTGACGGCCGACTGCCCGGGTCAGGGCATCCAGGGCCACGATGTTGCCGGTTCCTTCCCAGACCGAGCCCAGGTGCGCATCGCGCAGCAGGCGCGGCACCGTCCATTCCTCGATGTAGCCGCAGCCACCGCGCATATCGAGCGCATCGCCGGTTACCCTCCGGCCGTCCCGCGTCGCCCGGAATTTCAGAACCGGCGTTGCCAACCGCAGTACCGCCGTCGCTTCCTGACTCGGCGGACGGCCCTGGCCGCCCTCGGCCCGGTCGATCTGGTCCGCCGTGAACATCCACATCGACAGTGCCTGTTCCGTCGGCAACAGGATCTTCAGCATCTGACGCCGCGCCAATGGCTTCTCCAGCAGCGAGACGCCGAACACCACCCGACCGCGCATAACCGCGGTGGCATCGTGCGCCGCCCGGCGCATCAGCGCCGCGGACTTCACGCCGTTCGACAGTCGTGACCAATTGACCATCTCCGCCATCTGCACGAAGCCGCGGTCGAGGTCGCCGACCTGATAGGCGATGGCGCCTTCCATCTTCACTTCCGCGCTCGCCATCGACCGCGTGCCCAGCTTGTCCTTCAACCGCATGAAGCGGTAGTGGTTCGGCGTGCCGTCCTCGAGATGACGCGGCATGACGAACAGACCGAGCCCCCGCGTGCCCGGGCCAGCGCCTTCCGGGCGTGCCAGCAGCATTACCACCTCGGCGTCGGCGTTGGAGCAGAACCACTTTTCGCCCCAGATGCGCCAGTGATCGCCTTCCGGGCGGGCGATGGATGCCAGGCTACCGACGTCGGACCCGCCTTCCTTCTCGGTCATGTACTGGCCGCCCTGCCATAGACGGTCGAAGTCGGTCGTCGTCATCCGGTCGAAAAAGCGGTCGTTCACATCATCATTGCCGAACAGGCGCAGGATATGCGCGCCGGAATCGGTGACGTTGATCGGGCAGCCCAGCCCGAACTCTGCCTGATTGAACAGGAAGGTGAAGGCGTGCTTGGCCGTCGCCGGATAGGGCTCGGGCCAGCCGAGAACGCCGCCGCGATGGCTCATCGCGTGTATGCCAAACGTGCCGTAGGCCGCGCGCTCCAGCTCCCGGTAGGCCGGGTGATATTCGATCGACTGCAGGTCGCGGCCGAACCGGTCACGGTTATGCAGTTCCGGCGGATGCCGGTCGGCCAGCATGGCCGCCTCGTCCAACTCATTGGCCACCATGTGGCCCAGCCGCTCCAGATGCGGCTCGACATGTGCCATCAGTTCCGCCGGCAGATAGAGATGCAGCAGGTCCTGAAGCGCCGGATCGGCCTGATAGAAGTTCCATCCCCGCGTATCGGGCGCGATGGCGGACGAGCCGCCGGTTTCGGGCGGCGCGGTACGGTCGTCGGCAACAGACATGATGGCAGGTCCCCGGGCTATTGCGTGTTGCATCTCATGCTGACGCGCGCGGGATTGCTGCTCAACCGATTTGTCGGTAGCTTTGAATGAGTTTTAATCACGTTGGGTTTCACGATGGCAGCCCATTTACCTCCATTGAATCCACTAAAGGCATTTGCTCATGCTGCAAAACACATGAGTTTTGCTCACGCTGCGGATGACCTCAACGTGACCCCAGGTGCGGTCAGCCGGCAAGTGAAGGCGCTGGAGGACTGGCTCGGCAGCCCTTTGTTCCGCCGCCGGCACCGGCAGATCGAACTGACGCCGCTCGGCCGCAGCTATCTCGATGCCATCACCGGCCCGCTGGAGCGGATCGGCGAGGCGACCGACCGGGCGCGCGCCGGGCGGATCAACCGGCCCCTGTCGATCTGTTGCTACCCGACCTTCGCCATGCGTTGGCTGGTGCCGCGCTGGAGTCGCTTCTATGACCATCACCCGGACATCGACATCCAGTTGACCACATCGCTCGCCCCGGTCGACTTTGTCCGCGATCCCTTCGACGCTGCCGTGCGTGTGGCCGACCCGGCAGAGGACATGCCCGGTCTGGACAGTTTGCCGCTCTGCCCGATCGAGGTTACCCCGGTCTGCGCCCCGGCGCTGTTGAACGGCCGTCGCGCCATTCGCGGCATCGCCGACCTTGGCCAGCATACCCTGCTGCACGGCGCACCGCGGCCGCGCGACTGGGAACGCTGGTTCCTGGCGTCCGGAGTCACACCCATTCGCCCGACCGCCGAAATCACCTTCGACACGCTCAATCTCGCGATCCAGGCCGCCATCGAAGGGCTTGGCGTCGCTGTCGGCATCCGCGCGCTGGTTGGCGACGACCTGGCCGCCGGGCGGCTGGTACAGCCCTTCGCCGCTACCCGGGTGACCCGGCGTCAGTTCCTGCTAGTCTGGCCGAAGGCGAACAGCCAGGAGCCGCGTCTGCGCGCTTACATCGACTGGCTTGCCGGCGACGGCGTCTGACCCCACCGGCACGGCCGACCGCCACCAGGAGCCGGGTTACCTCCCCTTTACCGTTGGCGATGCACACTGACGGGCACAGTACCCGTCATCGATGCATTTTCAGCGGAAAACCGGGATTTATGACCGATTGGCGAGATATTCGACTGGTGCAGGAATGCGACGTACCAGTCAACGAGCATGATTTCGTCTGCCGCGACAGTCGCTGGGGCCGATTGTTCGCGGCGGTCACCTTCACCGCCTTGTGCGCGGCCGCGTTTGTGACCGCCATGGAACTGCCGGCCTGGTCGTCGGAATGGGCCGGCATCGAAGGCGTGTTCTATCCGCTCGGGGTCTTCCTGCTACTGCCGGTGTATCTGTCCTGGCGATCTTTTCTGGCCATGACCAAGCCGACCAACTGGCTCCTGCGCGCCAATCTCGAAGGCATTTACCTGCGCTATCGCAGTCCGCTGAATGGCGACTTCCCGGGTGAGCCTGTCGCCTTGTTCCTGCCGCGCGGCGCCATTCGCTATATCGCCAAAAGCAACATCCGCTGGCGCCAGATCGACAGTGACGGCGACCACAGCTCGATGAAGATCGACTGCCTCGACGTCCACCTGCGCAATTGCGACCTGACCTTCCTGCGCGACGCCCTGACGCTGGAGCGCAATCGGCGCTTGCCCGGTTTCCTCGGCACGCGCGGCGTGTTTCGCCACTATCCGGTCAACGTCGCCGATGACCGCATCATTCGCGTCGAATGGAGTTCGCAGCAGTTCTCAACCACCCCCAACCTGCACGACACGGTCGAGCGCCTGTCACGGCACTACATGGTCGCCGACATGTCGCCGCTCATGCCGGTGGTCCGGACGGCCGAAGAGGATCTGATCTCGCTCGCCGAATCCGGCCAGGTCGTGCAGGCGGTGAAACTCGCCAAGGACCACTACGGCCTGTCGACGACGGAAGCCAAGCACTTCGTCGACGGCCTGCTGCATTAGCCCCCGGACGTTGAGCTGCCGCCCGGCCCGGCACCGTTCCGCACCTTAGTGAGTGCGGCGGCGGGCAATTCGCGTATCCTGTCCCACCTCCCACGCCAAGCAGACAGGAAAGCACCGTGCCCGGCGACGACGAAAACAACGGGCAGGCCGATGCCCATGTAGAAGCGCTGACCGGCCTCCTGCGGCCGTTGCTGACGTCACTGAATGCCCTGCAATTCGTCAGCCGCCATCTCAATCCGATGCAGCTCGGCCAGTTGACCGCCCAGATCGACGACCTCGATGCGCCATTGCAACAAGCCCTGGCGACCTATCAGGCGCTCGACTGGCCGCCGCACCTGAGCGACCTCTCCGCCTGCCTGACCCAGGCGACCGAGATGACGCACCGCGCGCTCGATGGCTTCACCAGCCTCGGCGATGACTCCGACGCGCTGCTCAAGGCCTACCGGGCCATACGTCATGTGCCCCGGGCCATGGAAGCGCTCTATCCGCTTGCCGGCAGTCTGGCGCCGGTCAGCCGCTTCTTTCTGGACGACGACGTTGCCAATGACGCCGCGCTGAACCAGCGTTTGGCCGAAACCCGGGCGACACCAGGTCGCACCGGTATCATTCACGCCGACAACGACCGGCAGGACCGCGGCGGCTTCTCGCTCTACGTGCCGGAATACTACGACCCCGAACACGCCTATCCGCTGATCATGGCGCTGCATGGCGGCACCGGGCACGGTCGTGCCTTTCTATGGACCTGGCTGCGCGAGGCGCGCAGTCGCGGCGCCATCCTGATCAGCCCGACCTCACGCGACGACACCTGGTCGCTGACCGCCCCTGACCGCGACGGCGGCAACATCGAAGCCATGCTCGACCACGTGCGGTCGCACTGGAATGTCGATGGCGAGCATATGCTGCTGACCGGAATGAGCGACGGCGGCACGTTCTGTTACGTCACCGGCCTGCGGCGGGCCTCACCCTTCACCCACCTGGCACCGATCGCCGCCAGCTTTCACCCCTTCCTGCTCGAGGTGATCGAGGAGCCGAACATCGCCGGCAGACGGATCTACCTGACCCATGGCGCACAGGACTGGATGTTCAACATCGAGATCGCCCGGCAGGCGAATGCCGCCCTCGGCGCGGCCGGGGCCGACATCACCTACCGCGAAATCGCCGATCTCTCGCACACCTACCCGCGCGAAGAGAACTCGCGCATTTTCGACTGGCTTGTCGATGCCGGCGCCGCGCCGGGCGGCTAGAGCTCCTCGCTCTCACGCTCCAATGCGGCCAACAGCTTCGGCGGCGACATCGGCAGCGAGTCCATGCGCCGGCCGACCGCATCGGCCACCGCGTTGGCGATCGCCGCCATCACCGGGCAGATGTTGACCTCGCCGACGCCCTTCACGCCGAAGGCGTGGTTCGGGTTCGGCACCTCGACGATCACCGGCTCGATATAGGGCAGGTCGGACGCTACCGGCATCCGGTAATCGAGGAAGCCGGCATTCTCCAGCCGTCCCTGTTCGTCGTAGATATACTCCTCGTTCAGAGCCCAGCCGATGCCCTGCACCACGCCGCCCTGCATCTGCCCCTCGACATAGCTGCGATGGATGGCACGGCCGACGTCCTGCGCCACGACGAACTGCAGGATCGTTACCTTGCCGGTGTCCGGGTCGACCTCGACATCGCAGTACTGGGTTGAGAAGCCGGGTGCCTGCCCGGTCGCGTTGACCGAGTTCGCCGTGCCGATCGGCCCGCCGGTCTCGCCGGCGCGTGCCGCAATTTCCTGCAGCGACAGGGGCTCGAACTCGCCGACGTTGCTACTCGACGGACGGGCGAAACCGTCTTCCCATTCTACGCCGTCGACGTCGACATCCCAGATCTTCGCCGCGCGGGCGCGCAACTCGCCGATCACTTCTTCACAGGCGCCGACCACGGCCATACCGGTGGCATAGGTCACGCGCGAACCGCCCGTCAGATGGGTGTAGGCGACCGAGGTGGTGTCGTTGACGGTGGCGCGCACGTGCTCGTAGGGAATGCCCAGCGTTTCCGCCGCCATCATGGCCATCGCCGCGCGCGAGCCGCCGATGTCCGGGCTGCCTGTCGCAACGACGGCGGAACCGTCGGCGTTGATGTAGAGCGTTGCGCCCGACTCGCCGCCACCGTTGAACCAGTAGCCCGAGGCCACGCCGCGTCCCTGGTTCGGACCCAGCGGCTTGCCGTAGCCGGGGTGCGCCTTCAGTGCCTCAACCGTCGCGCTGAAGCCCTCATGGCTCATCTTGTTGCCGGCAATCATCGGCGTGCCGACATGGCACGAGTTCTTCAGCCGCAGGTCGAGCGGGTCAATGCCCAGCTTCTTGGCCAGAATATCGAGCGTGCTTTCGACCGCGAAGTTGGCGATCGGCGAGCCCGGCGCACGGTAGGCCGCCACCTTCGGCCGGTTCGACACAACATCATAGCCGACCGCCGTCTGGTTCGGAATGTCGTAGGGCGCGAAAGCACAAAAGCAGCCACTCATCACCGGCGAGCCGGGGAACGCGCCTGCCTGGTATTTGAATTCGCCCTCTGCGGCAATCAGGGTGCCGTCCTTCTTGGCGCCGATCTTCACCCGCATGGCCGATCCCGACGTCGGCCCGGACGCCTTGAAGACTTCGTCACGGGCCATCGCCAGTTTCACCGGATGACCCGACTTCTTCGACAGCACCATCGCCAGTGGTTCGAGATAGACCACGGTCTTGCCGCCGAAACCGCCGCCGATCTCGGCCGGATTCACCTTCAGGTCGCCCAACCGCATACCGACCAGCTTCGCCGTCAGTTGTCGGACTACGAAATGGCCTTGCGACGAACTCCACAACTCGCCCTGCCCGTCAGCGTCATAGCGGGCAAGACAGGCGTGCGGTTCGATGTAACCCTGATGCACTGCCGCGGTGCGGTATTCCTTTTCGACGATCTCGTCGGCCTCGGCAAAGCCGGCCTTGATGTCGCCGATCGCGAACTGGAACTGTTTCGACACGTTCGACGGTTTGCTCGGTTCCGGCTCGACGTTGCGGGTGATCATGTCCTCGAACAGCAGCGGCGCATCCTCGGCCATCGCCGCTTCCACGTCGATGACATGCGGCAGCACCTCGTAATCGACCTCGATCAGCGCCATCGCCTTGGCCGCCGTCGCGGCGTCATGCGCCGCCACCGCCGCCACCGTGTGGCCTTCATAGAGCGCTTTCTCGCGGGCAATGACGTTGCGGGTGATGTGCCACAGGTTCGCCTGTACCCGCTCCGGCCCGAAGTAGGCAAAGGGCTGATCCGGAAAATCGGCTGCCGTGATCACCGCCTTCACGCCGGGCAACGCCTCGGCCTTCGACGTATCGATCGAACGAATGCGTGCATGCGCGTGCGGACTGCGCAACACCCGGCCGAACAACATGCCGGGCAAAGTGAAATCGTTACCGAACTTGGCCGTGCCGGTGACTTTCGGCACCCCGTCCGGCCGTGGCGGCCGCCCGCCGATAATCTTGAACTGACGCATTTCGTTCATTCGATGCACCTCCCGCAACACCCGCAACGCGGGTCGTCTCACATACCCGGTCAGCCTAGCACAGGCTGCCGTCTCGCGCGCCGGCCAAGTCAGGGAAAACGGCGCTAGTCAGGCAGTCCGGCGAGGCGATAGCCCTCCAGAACATGCTTCAGATCGGCGCGGTGGCGGAACGGCTGCGTCGCGCCCCAAGCCGCACCCGAGAAGTCCGGGAAGGCCCGCAGGAACGCCTGCGCCACTTTCTGTGCCGCCTCATCCTGACCCAGGCGCGCGTGCGCCGCCGCCAGAATGCGCAGCGGTTCGGCAATGTCCTTCAGGCGTGAAAGCTCGCGCACCGCCCCCTCATAGTCCCGCGTGCAATAGAGCGCGAAGCCGAGATGCCACAGGTACCACTCCGGGTGATGCGGGTTCAGGCGGATCGCGGTACGTACACTATTAACGCCCTTCTGCGGTTCGCCATCGAAGGTGTAGGCATCCTGCATCAGGCAATGGGCATCGGCCTCATTGGGGTTCAGTTCCAGGGCCCGCCGCAGCGACTGCAGCGCCACCGCGCGCCGGCCGGCATAGAGCGACACCATGCCCAACGCCATGTGCGCCAGCGAGTTGTCCGGCCCGGTCTCGATGGCGCTGTCGGCGGCGGTGAAACCGGCGCTGAGCGCTTCACGGCTCGGTTCGTGGCCATACAGGAACCAGTCCGTGTAGTAGTAGACGGCCAGCCACGCATGCGCGTCGGACAACGACGGGTCCAGTGCGATGGCCGCCTGCAGGTCGCGCTTGGCCTCCATCCGCCCCGGCGCACGAAGGATGTTCTGGCGGCCGCGCATCACCAGCTCATAGGCGTTGAGATTGCGCGGCCGCGCCGCCGCCGGAAACTGGCCCGGCGTCTCCAACGCCATCGACAGGGCGGTGGCAATCTGCCGGACCACATCGTCCTGCACCGCAAAAATGTCGTCGACATTGCGGTCATAGCGCTGCGCCCACAGGTGGCCGCCGCTGTCGGTGTCGATGAGCTGCGCCGTCACCCGGACGCGATCGCCGGACCGGCGCACGCTACCCTCGACCAGGTGACGGACGCCCAGTTCGGCGCCGATCACCCGAACGTCGGCGGCCCGGCCTTTGTAGGCAAAGCTCGAATGCCGCGCGATCACGGTCAGCCCCGGCACATGCGCCAGTTCGGTGATCAGATCTTCGGTGATGCCGTCGCAGAAGAATGCCTGTTCCGGATCGTTGCTCATGTCGTCGAACGGCAGCACGGCAATTGAGGCCCGGTCCGCCTTCGGCAACGACGCCAATCCATGGGCGAGCGGATCGTCCGCCCCATTCCCCCGCTGCCACTGCCACACGCGGATCGGCCGCTCGATATTCTTCAGCGCCATGTCGCCCAGGTCAGCAAAGGTCGCGTCGATCCGGCCACGAACATTTTGGTGCACCGTGTCGGCGATGCACACGCCGCCCGGCTGCGCGACACCCTCCAAGCGCGCGGCAATGTTCACGCCCTCGCCATGAATGTCGCCGGCTTCGGAGACGATGTCGCCGAGGTTGACGCCGATGCGAAACGACAGCACGACCGACGCCTGGTGATCGTCGATCCCGCTCTGCCAGGCCAGCGCGGCGCTGACCGCATCGACGGCGCTGGCGAATTCGACCAGAAATCCGTCGCCCATCACCTTCACGATGCGGCCGCGATGGGCAGCCACCAGCGGCTCGATAAAGGCGACGCGCAGGTTCTTCAAGGCGGCCAGCGTCCCGGTTTCATCGTCCCCGATGAGGCGCGAATAGCCCACCATGTCGGCGGCAAGAACCGCGGCCAGCCTGCGTTCCAAGCGCTTTCTCCCTTGCCGGCACACTAGCGAGCAAGCCCGACAAAATCCATCGACGGACGATGCGACGACCCGCCCGCTCTGCTAGCTTTTGCGTTGTGGCGGACATGGGGTTCCGTCGTCGTCACTTTTGGAGGGGGACCAACGTGACCGTACTGATCCGCACCTTAGCCACCGCACTGATTGTCGGACAAACCATGGCCACCGGCGCTCTGGCGGACAGAACCGCCACATTGACCGCCGAGTGCCACAAACAGCTCAACCTCGGGCAACGTGGGTGCGACTGCATCGGCAAGCGCGCCAAAGAGGTGCTGAACGACAAACAGCAGGCGATGGTCGTCGCCATGGTAACGAAGGACCAGCAGGCCAGCGCCGAACTGCGCGCGACAATGACCCAGGAAGAGATGAGCGGCGCCGCCGGCTTCATGATGAACGCGCCCCGCCTCTGCGCCGGTCAGTAGACCGCGCCGGCCGACGCCGGTTGACATACATGTGTTTCATATGTCAGAAATATCTGACATATGAGACACAGAGCTAAATTGCACGCTATCAGATGACCGGCGATCGGCTACTGGCAATGCTGGCCGCGCTGGCCAATCCGCACCGTCTGCGGATCATGGCAGCGCTTCAGAACCAGGGGCGGACCTACGTCAGCCAACTCGCCCGCGAGGTCGGCATCAGCCGCCCCCTGCTGCACCTTCACCTGCAGAAGCTGCAGGCTGCCGACCTCGTCAGTAGCCAGCTCGAACTGTCCGATGACGGCAAAGCACTGAACTACTTCGAAGTGAGCGACTTCGCGTTGCACCTGACTCCGGCGGCCATCACGGAACTGGTGGCAACACTGTCCGCACCGCCGCCAAAACGCGACTAATCAGGGAAATCGACATGGAAGACACCGCGAGCAACTTTTTGATCCTTTCCGTCCTGGCGATGGCCACCGTCCTGCTGGTCTTCGGCATAAAGTATCTTTCGGCAATGCGTCTGGCCCGGATCGGCACTGACGATCGGGAGAATTATCGCGCACTGGCACAGAAGAGTGCCGATGCGCAGGCCGCCTGTGCGGCATCCCTGGCCGTACTCGAAGCCGATCTGGCGCAGGCCAAGACCCGGCTCGCCGCCATCGAAAAAGTCCTGCGGGACGTCGAATGATCCCGCTCGACGGTTCTGTGGACGAGTATCTTCGCCAGTTACGTCGGTTGCGGATCGCGGTAATAGGCGAAGGCGTCACGCTGGTCATCCTGGTCGTCGTGGCGGTGCCGCTGAAACATATCGGCGGCTACGAGATCGCCACTTCGATCGTCGGACCGATTCACGGCCTGGCGTTCCTGTTCTACCTGTGGACCCTGATCCAGACCGCCACGGTGGCCGACTGGCCCCTGTCGCTCAGCGGTCGCCTCACACTGACCGCCGTCATCCCGTTCGGCGCGATTGCCTCGATCCGCCAGCTTCGCCGGATCGAAGCGACACTGGCGCCAGCGGCAGTATAGACCGCACCCAACGATGCTCTGGCTCAAGGCGATCCATATCGCCGCCGTGATCACCTGGATCGGCGGCATGCTCCTGAACGCTCTGATCATCGCCATCCTGATGACGGAACGCACCGCGAGCACAGAAGGGGCAAAGGGCCGCCAGCCGGTCGACCTGGCACGGCGGCTCGATCGCACCATGACGGCGCCGGCCATGCTGCTCGCCTGGGTGCTGGGCATGACACTGGCCATCGACGGCGGTTGGCTGTCGTCGCCCTGGTTGCTGACGAAACTCGCCATTGCCATCGCGCTGTCCGGCCTGCATGGCCTGCAGGCGGGCACCCTGCGCCGGCTTCAGGCCAGCCCCGATCACACGCCACGCGCACTCCTGCGCTGGATGGCGCCTTTCATCCTGATGTGCGTCACCGCGATCGCGATCCTGGTGGCAGTGAAACCGTTCTGATTTCCGGTTTCCGATTTGCCGATAGACGGGTAGACCTGACGCATGTTCGTCACCACTATCCAGCTACAACACTAGCGCACCGTGTCCGTCGGCCGCCTTTGCGGCCCGCCCCGTCTCACGACACCAGGAACTTTCTGTGCATACCGAGTCGCTCGATCTCCGAGAAGTGATGATCTTCCTCGCCGCTGCCGGCGTTGTCGTCCCGCTGTTTCACCGGCTGAGGATCAGTCCGGTATTCGGCTTCCTGATTGTCGGCCTGGCGATCGGGCCGCACGGTTTCGCCCGCTTCACCGATTCGATGCCCTGGTTGCATTACTTCGCCATCACCAACCTCGAGGGCGTTCGGCCGTTGGCCGAACTCGGCGTCGTTTTCCTGCTGTTCATGATCGGTCTCGAACTGTCGCTGCAGCGGCTGTGGGCGATGCGGCGTCTCGTCTTCGGACTGGGCGGCGCCCAGATTGTCGTCACCGGCGCCGTCATTGCCGTCATCGCCTCGCTATTCGACAACGACCTGTCCACCGCCGTCGTGCTCGGCGCCAGCCTGGCCTTGTCATCGACCGCCATTGTTATGCAGCTGCTGTCGGAAAACCGGCGTCTGGGTACCGCCACCGGCCGAACCAGTTTCGCCATCCTGCTGTCGCAGGATCTGGCCGTGCTGCCGGTCCTGTTCCTGGTCGGCGCCTTCGCGGCGCAAAGCGACGGGCCGGTGGTGTTCGCCTTCGCCCTGGCCATCGGCCAGGCCCTGGTCGCCGTTGCCGCCATTCTGGTGATCGGGCGGGTGGTTATCCGCCCCGTGTTCCGCTTCGTCGGCAGCGCCGCCAGCCGGGAGATGTTCCTCGCTTTCGTGCTGCTGGTCATTGTCGGCACCGCGGTTGCGACCGAACAGTTCGGCCTGTCGATGGCGCTCGGCGCCTTCCTCGCCGGCCTGCTGTTCGCCGAGACCGAATACCGGCACGAGATCGAGGTCGATATCGAACCGTTCAAGGGCCTGCTGCTCGGCCTGTTTTTCGTGTCGGTCGGGATGAGCATCGATCTCGCCCAGATCGTCGAGAAACCGTTGTGGCTGCTCGCCGCAGTGCTCGGCCTCTACCTGATCAAAACGCCGATCATCTATGCCCTGACCCGCCTGTTCGGCGAGCCGCGCTCGGTCGCGCTCGAAACCGGCCTGCTGCTCGGCCAGGGCGGGGAGTTCGCCTTCCTGGTGCTCGGTCTGGCGCTGGGTCTCGGCCTGATGCCAAGCGACACGGTCCAATTCATGTTGATCGTCACCGGCATCACCATGATCGCCACGCCGCCCGTAGCCAATGGTGCCAGGCGCCTCGCCCGCATGATCGAAGCGCGCGAAGCCAGCCGCGGCCAGCGCGATGGCGACATCCCCACCGATCTCGAAGGACATGTCGTCGTCGTCGGTTATGGCCGCGTCGGCCAGATGCTCGGCACGGTTCTCGACGTGCAGGAAATCCCGCACGTCGGGCTCGATCATGACGCCAATCTGGTCGCACAATTCCGCGCCAAGGGCGCCAGCATCTTCTTTGGCGATGCCAGCCGGCCGGACATGCTGCGCAAGTTCAGCGTCGACCGCGCCGCCGCACTGGTGGTGACCATGGACAGCGCGCAAGCCGCCGAGGCGGTCGTCGATGCCGCGCGGCGCAACTGGCCGGACCTGCCGATCTATGCCCGCGCCCGGGATCGCACGCATGCCACGCGCCTGATCGCCCACGGCGCCAGCCACGTCATACCGGAAACCATCGAAGCCAGCCTCCAGCTCGGCGAAATGGTCCTGATGGGCGCCGGGGTGCCGGACACGGCGGCACGGCGCATCATCGAGGCACGCCGCCAAGCCGAACAGGCGGCCATCGACGAAAGCGACGGCAAAGACAGAAGCGGCTGAGGCGAACCGCGACACTGCGGCGCAGCCAACTGCTCTGACACCCCGGCCCGGTCATGCTTTAATTCCGCATATTGAACGATGCCGCGCCCCGGCCGGCACAACAACGATGCGGAGGAACCGACCCATGGCCTACAAGAACGTCACCATCGAGAAGCGCGGCAAGATCGCTGTCGTCACCTTCGACCGCAAGAAGAACCTGAATGCCTTCTCGCAGGAGCTGGTTCTGGAGCTGACCGACGTCGCCCGCAGCTTCCATGGCGATCTGAAGACCCAGGCTGTGGTGCTGTCCGGCGCGCCGAACGCGTTCTCTGCCGGGGCCGACCTGAAGGACAAGGCGTCATGGGCGCCGATCAAGGACGACGTTCAGCGGCGCGAGCGTTTCTACCGCGGCGTGAAACTTTGCAAGGCATGGGAGGAGATGCCGCAGATCACCATCGCCGCCATGGAGCGCATGGCGGTCGGTGCGGGTTGCGCCATTGCGCTGGCCTGCGACTGGCGTGTCATGGGGCGCGGCGCCTATCTCTACGTGCCGGAGGTGAAGATCGGTCTGAACCTGCAGTGGGGCGCGCTGCCGCGGCTGATCACCCTGGTCGGCCCGGCCCGGGCCAAGCGCATCTGTATCCTGTGCGAGAAGATGGGCGCCGAAGCCGCCCTCGACTGGGGCTTGGTCGACGAAATCGCCGACGACGGCGAGACGGTGAAGGTCGCGACCAAGATGGCGCGGCAGGCCGTATCGATGCCGGCGGCGACGGTGCGGATCGTCAAAGAGGCGGTGAACGCCACCGCCAACGCATTGCACCAGGCCAGTTCCTTCGCCGATGCCGACCAGAGCCAGCTCACCGCCAGCTTCGGTGACGCCGTGAAAGCCCGCGGCGCCTTCAGTCGTTAGTTCAGGTCCGCTCCCGCGGGCGCTGGACCGGCCTACCCAGCCTGCGCACGGGTGATCGCATCGGCGATCATCTGCCGCGCGGTGTCGGCACTCATCCAGTCGCCGACATTGACCCACTTACCGGGCTCCAGGTCCTTGTAGTGTTCGAAGAAGTGTTTGATCTGCTGCAAGGTAATGTCGGGCAGGTCGGCGAAGTTCTCGATGCCCTCGTAGCGTCTGGTCAGGTGCGCTGACGGCACGGCGATGATCTTCTCGTCCTGGCCGGAATCGTCCTCCATCATCAGCGCGCCAATCGGCCGCACGTTGATGACGCAGCCCGGCACCAGTTCGCGCGTATTGCAGACCAGCACGTCGATCGGATCGCCGTCTTTCGACAGGGTGTGCGGCACGAAGCCATAGTTCCCGGGATAGGTCATCGGCGTATAGAGGAACCGGTCGACCACCAGTGTGCCAGCGTCCTTGTCCAGCTCATACTTGATCGGCTGGCCACCGACCGAAACCTCGATGATGACATTCACGTCCATCGGCGGGTCGTCGCCAATGGCAATCGCTTCGATACGCATGTTCGCTTCGGGCCCCTGTCCTGCGTCATCTGCTCGGCACGCGCGACGCCATACCACATAAGCATCCCGATGCATGGCGCAATTGCACAAGGCCGACAAGACGGCGACAGGCCGGCACTGCATCACCGGCGCGCACTATCTGGTTCTCTAAGGTCAGCCCCGGATCTTGCGCACGAAGTCCGCCACCGCCTGGCCGATGTCATCCGGGCTGTCTTCCTGGATGAAGTGGGTGCCCTTGACCGTCACTTCGGTCTGGTTCGCCCAGGTGCGGCAGAAGTCGCGGGCGCGGCCGGTCAGGATCGAGCCGGGATCGGCATTGACGAACAGCTTCGGCACGTCAGCGTCCTTCAGCCAGGCGCTGTAGTCCTCGACCACTTTGACCACGTCCGCCGGCTCGCCCTCGATCGGGATCTGCCGCGGCCATGTCAGGGTCGGCCGCCGGTCCTCGCCGGCCGCGGCGAACGGCTTGCGGTAGACCGCCATCTCGTCGTCGGTCAGGCCGCGCATCACCGCGTTGGGTAACACGCCTTCGACGAAGATGTTCTTCTGCAGCACCATGTCTTCGCCGGCCTCGGAGCGGAAGCCCTGGAACACCCGCTTGGCGTTCTCCGGCCAGTCGTCCCAGGTCACCGGCGTGACGATACCTTCCATGTAGGCGATGCCCTGGACCTTGTCGCGATTCTGGTTGGCCCAGTCGAAGCCCAGCGCCGACCCCCAGTCGTGGATCACGAACACCACGTTGTCGGTGACGCCGATCTGTTCCCACAGTCGGTAGAGATAGTCGCGCTGTTCAGCGTAGGTGTAGCTGCCGGGCCCGGGGTAATCGAGCTTGTCGCTGTCACCCATGCCGATCAGGTCGCAGGCGATCAGCCGGCCCAGCCCCTCACAATGCGGCATGATATTGCGCCACAGGTAGGACGAGGTCGGATTGCCGTGCTGGAAGACGATCGGATCGCCCTCGCCCACATCGACATAGGCCATCCGCTTGCCGTTGACCTCGGCAAACTTCTTTTCGCCATATGGTTTCGTGCCAATCGTCATCGCCGCGCTCCCGCTTGGTGTTGCAGTTGGTGGTTGATCATCGTCCTCGTCGGATAGGGCCAAACGGGCTGGCCCGGTCCGGCCACCGGCACGCTCAGGTGCCGGTGAAGTTCGGCTTGCGCTTCTCCAGGAACGCCTTCACGCCCTCGCGGCCATCGACCGACGTGCCCATTTCGCCAATCAGGCGCGTTTCGCGCTCCATCTGCGATTCCAGGGTGTCGTTCGGCCCGGTTTGGATCAGCTTCTTCACCCCGCCATAGGCGCGCGTCGGCCCGGCCGCCAGTTGCGCCGCCAGCTTGCCGACCTCGTCCATCAGCTCCGCGGCCGGCACGACCCGGTTGACCAGTCCCCAGTCCAGCGCTTCCTCGGCGGTCAGCATACGGTTGGTCATGTAGAGTTCCGCCGCGCGCCGGGTGCCGAGAATACGGGTCAGGAAATAGCTCGAGCTGCCATCCGGCGTCAGGCCGATCTGGGTGTAGGCGCTGGTAAACCGCGCCGTGTCGGCGGCGATCGCCAGATCGGGAAACGCTGCGGCGCTCAGACCCGCGCCGGCGGCAACGCCGTTGACGGCGGCAATCAACGGCGCCCGCATCCAGGCGAAGCGGCTGACCGCCATGTGCAGATAGGTCGTCATCTCCTTCAGGTGCAGTTCGATCTCGCTCTCGCGGTCGACGAACTCGGCGATGTCGCCGCCGGCGCAATAGGCCTTGTCGCCGGCGCCGGTGATCACGGCCGCGCGCACCGCCGGGTCGGAGCCGCTGCGGTTGGCCACATCGAGCAGATCCTTGGTCATCTGCAGGTTCATGGCGTTGAACGCCTCCGGCCGGTTCAGGGTGATCCAGGCGACATTGTCGCGCACCTCGTAGATCAGAGTTTCGTGGCTCATGTCGTGGCCTCCTTCTGCCATCCCGGCGGTTTCGCCGCCGTCGCACGCTTGGTTACGTCGTCGTTGACACCGGTCTAGCCGACCGGCCGCTCGATGATATCGTCTTCCGGTATGGCGATGCGCCCCACGGCGATGCGGCAGGCACGCAATATGTTTTCCGACAGCTCCGCATCCGGGACGGCGCGCGCCAGCTGGATGCCGCCGATACACAAGGCCATGAACGCCAGCGCGTCATCGCGCTGCGCCGGATCGTCGCCGTCAGTCGTGGTTTCGATGACGCGTTCGAGCGAAGCCATCAATTCCTGTTCGTACGCCTGCCGCAGCGCCGGATCGGCCCGACCGACCTCGCCAACCAGCGTAGCCAGTGCACACCCGTCGCCCGGATCGTCCCGGTGGCTGCGCGACAGGTAGCGACCGGCCAGCCAGCGCAGCCGCTCAACCCGGCCCAGCGACTCAAGGCCACGGAACCACACCGCCCGGGTCTTGGCCATGGCATGGCGGAAGGCGGCCAATGCCAATTCGTTCTTGTCGCGGAAATGGACGTAGAAGGCGCCGTGCGTGAGATCGGCGTCGCGCATGACATCGGCGATCACCGCGCCGTCGCGGCCGCCCCGGCGCAGCCGTGCCGCCGCCGCATCGAGAATGCGCGTGCGCGACTGCTGCTTCTGCTGCGCCCGCGCGGTCACGTCGAAACACCAGTATCGCCGAACAGGAAAACCGCCTGCATGCTGCAGCGGGCGTCGAAGTCAGCACGATCAGATACATTTCGCATGACAAACATCATGCTGCAATCATTTCGCATGATGTTTGTCATGTCAATGATGTTCGCTGGTTCAAAGGGAGTGGAGGCCAGCCATTGGTCGACAGCCGGTGCGGCACGGCTAAAATCGATTCCGCCGGGGCAAAGCAACGACAACGCCGGCGACGTAAGCGGGAGGAAACATCATGCCCTTGTTCGACGCCCCGGCGCCGGATGCCGCCGCCGGCGAAAGCCCGCCGGCCTGGATCGCCGCCAACGCGAAGACGCGCCCGGACTCGATTGCCCTGATCTGCGACGAGCTGCGCATGACCTGGGCTGACTTCGACGCCGCAGTCAGCCGCACGGCCAATGCGTTGCTGACCGCCGGCCTGCAACATGGCGACAATGTTGCGGTGCTCGGCCGCAACTCACCGGAGTACATGGAAGTCTTTTTCGGCATCCTGCGGGCCGGCGGCTGCGTCGTGCCGCTGTCGACCATGGCGGCCACCGAGGCGCTGGAGCGCATGGTCGCCGATTCCGAGTGCCGCCTGATCTTCCTGGCCGACGAGATGCGCCCGCTGATCGACCCGTTTATCGACCGGCTGACCTGCCTGCTGCGGGGCGGCCGTGTCGCCTTCGACTTCGCCGCCGACGGATGGACCGATTACGCCGGCTGGCGCGATGCTGCGCCGGCGACCGACCCGGGCGTTACCATCGAACCGGGCGACAACTTCAATATCATCTATTCGTCCGGCACCACCGGCGTGCCGAAAGGCATCCTGCATTCGCACGGCATTCGCGTGCACATCGCCAAGGCGCTTGGCGAAATGGCCTTCGGGCCCGACAGCGTCATGCTGCTGTCGACGCCGCTCTATTCCAACACCACCATCGTGCCGCTGCTGCCGACCATTATGGTCGGCGCGACGACCGTGCTGATGCGCCGCTTCAACGTCGCCGGCTATCTCGAACTGGTGCAGCGCGAGCGTTGCAGCCACACCATGCTGGTGCCGGTGCAGTATCACCGCCTGATGGGCGAGCCGACATTTGGCGACTACGACCTGTCGTCCATGCAGGTAAAGCTGTCGACCAGCGCGCCCTTACGTGCACCGTTGAAGCGCGATATCGTCGACCGTTTTCCCGGCCTGATGATCGAGATCTACGGCCTGACCGAGGGCGGCGGCGGCACCACGCTCAACTGCAACGACTTCCCCGACAAGCTCGACACCGTCGGTCAGCCCGGCCTCGGCACCGAACTGAAGATCATCGGCGAGGATGACCGGGAACTGCCGCCGGGGGAGATCGGCGAAATCGTTGCCCGCTCGCCCAACATGATGACCGGCTATTTCGGCCGCGAAGACCTGACCCGCGACATCCTCTGGTACGATGGCGACGACAACGCCTTCTTCCGCTCCGGCGATGCCGGCTGGCTCGACGACGACGGCTTCCTGCACCTGAGCGATCGGCTGAAGGACATGATCATTTCCGGCGGCTTCAACATCTATGCGACCGATCTGGAAGTCGTGCTGAACGGCCACCCCGCGGTCGACGACGTCGCCGTCATCGGCGTGCCGAGCGAGGAATGGGGTGAAAGTCCATTAGCCCTGGTGGTGCGCGCGCAAGAGCATCACGACACAGCAGAAGCGATCTGCGCCTGGGCGAATGAGCGCCTGGGCAAGACCCAGCGCATCGCCGGCGTCGAGTTCCGCGACAGCCTGCCGCGCTCTTCGATTGGCAAGATCCTGAAGCGCGAGCTGCGCGAACCCTACTGGGCCGGCCGCTGACCGACCGGGTGCCGAACCACGGCGGATACCTGTCATGATACGGCTGGCCGAGGCGACTCGCCGCTGCTAGGTTCGCCGCCATGGCAAGCGCATCCTGGCCCTACCTGGCGCCGCCGCGACCGGTGGCGATCGCTCATCGCGGCAGTTCGGCCCAACACCCTGAAAACACCATGGCGGCATTCCAGCATGCCGTCGATCTCGGCTACCGGTACATCGAGACCGATGTGCATGCGACAAGCGACGGCGTCCTGGTCGCCTTTCATGACGACAGCCTTGACCGCGTGTCCGACCGTGGCGGCCGTATCGTCGACCAGGAATGGACCAGCGTGCGCGAGGCCCGTGTCGGCGGCAGCGAGCAAATCCCGTTGCTGGAGGACCTGCTGGGGGCCTGGGCCGATGTCTATATCAATATCGACGCGAAGGCCGACACGGCCGTCGCCCCCCTGATCCGCACGTTGCAACGCACCGACGCCCTCGATCGCGTCTGCATCGGCTCCTTCTCCGACAAGCGGTTGCGACAGGTGCGCGACGCCTTGGGCAGCAAGGTCTGCACCTCGATGGGGCCGGGTGAGGTGACGCGCATGCGTCTGGCGAGCCTCGGCGTGCCGACCGGGTCAATCGCCGCCGCCTGCGCCCAGGTGCCGATACGGCAATATGGCGTCAGGATCGTAGATCGCCGTTTCGTAGACGCTGCCCACCGACGCGGCCTTAAGGTGCATGTCTGGACCATCAATGACGAAGACGAGATGGAGCGCCTGCTGGACATCGGCGTCGACGGTATCATGACCGATGAAACCGAGCTGCTGAAAACCGTGTTCACGCGCCGCGGTCTGTGGCCAGAATAACGACCCAGCCAACCGGACCGTCGCCGCGACGATGGCCGCCACAAGGAACCGCCATGCAACTGCACCTGCAAACCTGGAAAGAGGTCGAAGCCTACCTCGAGACATCATCGACCATCATCATGCCGATCGGTTCCACCGAACAACATGGACCCAACGGCCTGATCGGGACCGACGCGCTGACCGCGCAGCACATTGCCGCAGCCGCGGGCGAGCAGGCCGGTATTCTCGTCGCGCCGACGATCGCCGTCGGCATGGCCCAGCATCACATGGGCTTTACCGGGTCGATGACCCTGCGCCCGTCGACGCTGATCCTGGTGATCCGCGAATATGTCGAAAGCCTGGCCCACCACGGCTTCGACCGCTTCCTGTTCGTCAATGGTCACGGCGGCAACATCGCCACCATCGGCGCTGCGTTTCAGGAGATTTACGGCACCAAGTCGTTGGCCGCGGCCGGCAGCGGCAACCGCCGCGCCGTCAAGTGCCGCCTGCGCAACTGGTGGGACGGCCGCGAAACCAAGGCGCTGATCAACAAGGAATTCGGCAACAAGGACGGCAGTCACGCGACGATTTCCGAGGTTTCGGTAACGCAGCACCTGTTCCCAGACCACATCAAGCACGCGCCCGACATGGGCCCGCCGTCCGACGAGCGCGGCCCGTGGACCGATGCCGACGACTACCGGGCGAAGTTTCCCGATGGCCGCATCGGCTCGCACCCCTATCTCGCCACGCCGGAAATCGGCAAGAAGCTATATGAAACCGCGGCCAAAGAGGTCGCCGAAGATGCCCGGTCCTTCACCTCGGCCTGACGGCGGCGCATCTAAGCGTTCGCATGCAATCTCCGCGCCTGGGATGAAAGAGATGTTTCTCGCAACGCGTGCCCTTCAATTCCATGCGCCGCGTGCGTATATGGGCAAGTCTGACGATCGCACGCCGCCATTTGACCCGCCCTTCGGGGCGATTGACCGGTCGCTGGCGCCGCGGACGATGCTGGGCAAACGCGGAGACTGAATGATGCGCGCACCACACCGAAACTCATGGCATCGGGCCGGGCTGTTTTTTGCGACGATCATCGCGGTCGTCCATCTTGCCGGCACGGCCTGGGCCGAGGTCGCCCGAGCCAACGCGGTCGCGGGCGCCGTGACGCTGGTCCGTGACGGCATGACGAGCGCCCTCATGACCGGCAGCGCCCTTAATCCCGACGACGAGATCGTCACCGCCGCGGACAGCCGCGCGGAGGTCGTGTTCGCCGATGGCTCGACGCTGGTCATCGGCGCGAACTCCCGCATCATCGTTCGCAGGTTCGACGTGAACTCCGATACGTCGCGCACCGGCCTGCTCGACCTGTTGCAGGGCATCGTGCGCATGGCATTGACCCCGGGTGCCGATTCCGATGTCGGTATCGCTACACGTACCGCCATCGCCTCGGTGCGCTCGACGGAATGGATTGTCGAGGCGAAGCCGGATACCAGCGCCGTCTTCGTCATCAGCGGTCGCGTCGCCGTCGCGGGCAACGGCGTCCCCGGCGAAGTGATCCTGAACGCCGGCGAAGGCACCGACGTGGCCTTGGGGAAACCGCCATCCGGTGCAAAGCCCTGGGGCGTCAAACGCGTGCGCCAGTTCTACAAACGCACCTCGCGCCCCTGACACCGCTCATGGCGACTGGCGCAACATCAGCCACTGTGCGGCGTCTCGGTTCGCTGGTCGTCGTCGCCGCGGTCGCGCTGGCTGGCGGTGCCGCCTATCTCGGCCTGCAACGCACGATGATGTGGCAAATGGTCGAAACCCAGGCGCAGGACTGGCGCTTTCGCCTGCGCGGTGCCCGGCCGCCACCTGCCAACGTGGTGATCGCCGCGATTGACGACGCCACCCTGGCCGACGTCGGCACGTGGCCGGTGCCGCGACGCGTTTTGGCGGATGCCGTGAATCAACTATCGTCGGCCGGCGCCGGCGTCATCGGCTTCGATCTCCTGTTGGTCGACCGCGATGCGGACGGCGACGATCCTGCCCTGGCCGCCGCCATTGCCGCCGCCGGCAACGTCGTGCTCGCCGTCGCCTATCGCGACCATGCCGCAAACAGCCAGTCGAATGGTGCGACCCCGGCCAAGGGCGAACGCGACCTGCTGGCACCGCCACCAGCCGTGTCCGCGAATGCGCGACTGGGCCATGTCAACGTCGTCGTCGACGCCGATGGCCGGCTGCGCCGCATGCTGCCGACAATCGGCGCCGGTGAGCAACGCTATCCGGCGCTGTCCGTGCAGATGATGCGCCAATATGCCGAAACCATGTCCGGTGCGCCCAATGCCTCGACTGCACTGTCAGATGCCGGTCAGGCCCGCTGGCTCGACTTCTACGGACCACCGGGCACGATCCCCGTGATCTCCCTCGCCGACGTGCTGAACGGCAGCGCCGTCGATGCTTTAGACGGCCGCGCCGTCATCCTGGGCGCGACCGCGACCGGCGTCGGCGACGCGTTTGCGACACCCTATGCCACGCGCCTGAACGGCGTGGAGTATTTCGCGACCGCACTGGGCAACCTGCTCGAAGGCCGCTTCATTCGGCGTGATCAAACGACGATCGCCATCGACACGTTGGGCGTCATCCTCGCAATCGCCCTGGCTCTCGCATTCGTCCGCCTGCTACCGCCGGTACCCGCCCTCGGTTTCGTCATAGCCGGTGCCACCGGCTGGCTCGTGGGCACGCAATTTCTGTTCGTGCAGCAAGGCGTCTGGCTTAGCGCCGTCGCACCGCCGCTGGCGCTGGCAATCACAGCCATTGGCGCTCTGTCGGCACGGCTGATCGCGATGCGTGCCGACCAGCGCGACAGTGCCGCACGCGAACGCAACCTGCGCCGCTATGTCGCCCCGGCGCTGGCCGACGACCTCGCCCGCCAGGAGCGACCGGACTACGACGGTCGCAGCCAGGCCGCAGCCGTGCTGTTCACCGACATTGCCGGCTTCACCAAAATCAGCGAGGCCATCGGCCCGAAACGCACGGCCACCCTCCTGCAGGCGTTTCACGAAAAGGTCGAGACGGCAGTGAACCAAAACGGTGGGGTACTGACGACCTTCCTCGGCGATGGCGCCATGGCCGTGTTCGGCCTGCCGCAGCCACGCACCGACGATGCCAGCCGGGCGCTGGCCGCCGCGCGCGCCCTGGTCCACGATATCGATGCCTGGGCCCCCTTGCGCATCGGCGTCGGCGTGCACTTCGGTCCGGTGACCATTGCCCAGCTCGGCGGCCGGTCGCAACGTCAACTCACCGCAACGGGCGACACGGTGAATGTGGCGAGCCGCCTAGAAAGCCTGACCCGCAACCACGACGCCCTGATCGCCGTTTCCACCGGTGTGGTCGAAGCCGTACGCAGTGGCGGCCGCCAGGACTTGCTGGTCGGCGTGCACCATGTCGCGCAGGAGCACGTCAAGGGTCGGCGCGAACCGGTCGACGTCTGGGTTCTGCCGGCCCGGGCCGATGACAGCCGCGGTGCAGCCTAATCAGCCGGCGCGCGCCGGCCGATTCGGCGGTGGCATGATGATCTTCCATGGGTCCGGCGTCGGACCGAACGGCACCTCGATCAATGACGGGCCGCTCTGTTTGAACGCGTCCTTCAACACGGTCTGCAATTCATCCGGCGTTTCCGCCCGGTATCCCGCGGCACCATAGCTTTCTGCCATGCGCACGAAGTCCGGATTGGTCAGATCGGTGGCGATGACCCGTTCGTCATACATCTGTTGCTGCATGCGGCGAACGTTGCCATAGGCGCCGTCGGCAAACACGATGCTGACCAGCGGCACATTGTATTTCACCGCCGTCGCCAGTTCCTGCACGTTGTACATGAATCCGCCATCGCCGTTGATCGACAATACCTGCCTGTCCGGGTTGGCGATTTTGGCACCGATCGCGACCGGGAAACCGCAACCGAGGGTGCCCTGGTAGGCGCTGGTCAGAAAGGTGCGCGGCTTGTAGACGGGAAAGCCCAGCCGCGCGACATATCCGACCTGGGTCAGCTCGTCGACGAATATGCCGTCATCATCGAGGCTCGCGCGCAGCGCTTTCAGCCAGGACATCTGCGGCCCGAGGTTTTCATCCAGCATGGTTGCCACATCGGCTTTCAGCGCCCGCATTTCTTCCGTGCGCGAAGCGCGCTTGGGCGCGATCTTCTCGACGGCCGTGATCAGCGCGGCAAGCGTATCCTTGGCATCCGTCGCCATCGCGATCGTCGGGCTGGCGATCCGTTTCAGTTCGACCGGGTCGATGTCGATATGGATGATCTTCATCTTATCATCCGTGCCCCAGGTCATGCGCTGCGGCTGCAACCGGGTGCCCACGGCCAGCACGACGTCGGTCTTCGCCCACAGGCGGTAACCGCCGGACGGCGTGAATGACAGATCATGCCGGTCCGACAGGGCGCCGCGGCCGGTGCGGTTGGCCGTCACCGGCGCCTGCAGGATCTCCGCCAGATGCTGAAGCTCCTCCTCGGCGCCGAAAACACCACTGCCGACGAAGATCGTCGGCGCCTTCGCCTCGGCCAGCAGCTTCGCCGCGCGGTCGACCATATCGGTATCGACGGGCGGCCTGGCGTAGTCGGTCACCGGAGTCCCTATTTCGACAGCCGCCTTCTGCGCCAGCTGGTCCAACGCCATCTCGACGGCCACCGGTTGCGGCCGGCCGGTCCTGAGCTGGCGGAACGCTTCCGCCACCTTGCCCGGCGCCTCGACCGGGTGGTCGATCCGCGCCGCCCACTTGGTCAGGCCCTTTAGAATCGCCAGTTGATCCGGGATCTCATGCAGCATGCCGTGTCCGCGGCCGATATAGGCCGACGGGATCTGCCCGGTTACGCAGAGCACCGGTTCGTTGGCGGCATAAGCCGTCGACAGCGCCGCCGTCGTGTTCAGCACACCGGGCCCCGGCACCACGGCATAGGCGCCGACCTTGCCGGTCGACTGCGCATACCCCAGGGCCATGTAGGCCACGCCCTGCTCATGCCGGCTGTTGAACACGCGGATGTTATTGCCTTCGTCATGCAGGGCATTGAAGAACCAGTCGAGCTGCACGCCCGGCAGACCGAAGATCGTGTCGACGCCATGCGCCGTGATCGATTTGACCAGCGCCTGTCCACCGGTAATGCGTGTCATGCCGCTATTCCTCCTGTTCTATCCTTTGGTTTGCCGCTTGGCTGAACCGCCAATAGCGTCGCGTTGGCCACGACGCAGACGAGCGCCACACTATCGTCAAACGCCCCACGGGTGTCTCATTGGCACCCGGTATCACGGCATCGGGTTTCGCCGCTTCGCCGCCGTTTCTAGGGCCGTGGAGCGGAGCGGACACCAGGAGAGTCCAGCCGACTGTCGAACGGCTGAAAGACCTCCTGATCCCGCACCTTTTCATAGTCTTTCAGGGCCCAGCGCACACTCGGGAATGCCAGTTCGTCCCAGGGAATGTCGTCCCAGGCAACGTACTTGACCTCCAGGCTCTCCTCGCCGGCCGCCACGTCGGGCGATCTTAGGCGGGCGCGGTAGATCATGTGCACCTGGCTGATCCTGGGGATATTGTAGACGCCGAGCAACGCGCCGATTTCGATGTCGGCACAGGCCTCCTCCATGGCCTCGCGCGCCGCGCCCTCCTGCGTGGTTTCCTCCTCCTCCATGAAACCGGCAGGAATGGTCCAGTAGCCATAGCGCGGCTCGATCGCCCGGCGGCACAGCAGCAACTGGTCCTCCCACATGCAGACCGCACCGACGACAATCTTCGGATTGACGTAGTGAATCCAGCCACATGAGTCGCAAACATGGCGGTGACGGTTGTCGCCGTCCGGGACCTGCAGGTTGAAATTGTAGTCGTGAATTGTCTTGTCGGTCATGCTTGGGAATGTGGCATCAGACAGCCGCGCCGTCCAGCGCGTGCGCCATCATTCGGGCCCATTCGAAAGAGCAAAGGAAGGAAGATCACAATGGCCGATGCATTCGATCCGCCGGGTGTCGCCAAACCCTTCGGCATTTTCTCCAATGCGGCGTGGGAGCCGCCGGGCCGGCGCCTGCATATCGCCGGTCAGGTCGGCGTCGACGAGAACTGGAACATCGTCGGTCCCGGCGACATGCCGGCGCAAACACGGCAGACGCTGACCAACATCCGCACCATCCTGGCCAGTGCAGGCGGCACGATGGACGACATCGTCTCGGTCATCGTCTATGTCACCGACATGGCGCCGTTGATGGAGGTGCACAAGGTCCGCGAGGAATTCTTCAACAAACCCTACCCGGCATCGACCCTGGTGCAAGTGCCGGCGCTGGTGAAGCCGGAGTTCCTGATCGAAATCTCCGCCATCGCCGTCGTTCCCGAAGACAGGGCGAAACGGCCGTCTGCCTGACCGAGCGTCAACACGGGCATCGCGAAAAAAAGAAATGGCCGCGGCATCGTCGCCGCGGCCAGATCTCTGCTCCCCGCTAAGGGTCTTTGCTCTTCGACTTACTCGGCCGCCGCCGGCGTAGCCTTCGCCGCCGCATCCAGAGCCTGTTTCAGGTCGGCCAGGATGTCGTCGATATGTTCGATACCGATCGACAGACGGACATAGCCTTCGGACACGCCAGTCGCCTTCTGCTCCTCCACCGAGAGCTGCGAGTGCGTCGTCGTCGCCGGATGAATGGCAAGACTGCGCGCATCGCCGATATTGGCAACGTGGTAGAACAGCTCCAGCGCGTCGATAAACGCGCGTCCGGCCGCCAACCCGCCCTTCAATTCGAAGCCGACCAGCGCACCCTGACCGCCTTTCAGGTATGTCTCTGCCCGCCGGGCATCTTCTCCATCCTGCCGGCTCGGATGGATGACGTTTGCCACTTCCGCATGGCCGGACAGGAACTCGGCCACGTTGGCGGCATTCTCGCAATGTGTGCGGATGCGCAACGGCAGGGTTTCCAGACCCTGCAAGGTCAGGAACGCATTGAACGGGCTGGCCGCCGCGCCGAGATCGCGCAGCAGCGTTACCCGCGCCTTCAGAATGTAGGCGATTGGTCCCAGCGGCTTCGCCGCCTCCGACCAGACCGCGCCGTGGTAGCTCGCATCCGGCGTGTTCAGCAGCGGCTGCCGCTCGGGATAATCGCCCCAGTCGAAGTTGCCGCCGTCAACGATAACGCCGCCGATCGATGTACCGTGCCCGCCGATATACTTGGTGGTCGAATAGACGATGATCGCCGCGCCATGGTCGAACGGCCGGCAGATCACCGGCGCCGCCGTATTGTCCATGATCAGCGGAATGCCGAACTCGCGCCCGATGTCCGCGACTTCCTTGATCGGAAACACCTTCAGCTTCGGGTTCGGCAGCGTCTCGGCATAATAGGCGCGGGTCTTGTCGTCCGTCGCCTTGCGGAAGTTCTCCGGATCGGCCGGATCGACGAACCGCACCTCGATGCCCTGCTGCTTCAACGTGTTGGCGAACAGGTTCCAGGTCCCGCCGTATAGATCGGTGGAACTGACGACGTTGTCGCCGGCCTGGGCAATGTTCTGCAACGCAAACGCCGACGCCGCCTGGCCCGATGCCAGCGCCAGTGCGGCCGCGCCGCCTTCCAGCGCCGCGATACGCTGCTCCAGCACATCGTTGGTCGGGTTCATGATCCGCGTGTAGATGTTGCCCAACTCTTTCAGGGCAAACAGGTTCTCCGCGTGATCGGTATCGTTGAACTGATACGACGTCGTCTGGTAGATCGGTACCGCGACGGCCCCTGTGGTTGGGTCGTTCCGGTAACCGGCATGCAGGACTACGGTTTCCGGGTGTCGGGACTCGGTCATGATCTGATCCTCTCCTGATTGTGGCGCATTCGCCGTTGTTTCACTTAAGCGGCGCTCGCGCGTTCGCCAGTCTTCGCAATATCCAGGCCGACCGTTGTCGGCACGGGGTTACGCAGGATGTCCAGTACTGGGCAATGCGCATCGACCACGGTCTTCAGCCGCCGCAGGTCCTCCGCTGGCGCATCGCTCTCCAGCGTAACCGTTGCGACCACTTCCTTGAACCCGGCCCGTACATCGGGGTCGACGGCGAAGAAACCGCGCAGATCGACATCGCCTTCGACCTGCACCGACACGTTCTTCAGCGGAATGCCCAGGCCATCGGCATAAAGGCGGTAGGTGATCTCCTGGCAGGACGCCAGCGCCGCCAGCACCAGTTCCACCGGGTTGGGCGCCGTGTCGGTGCCGCCGAGAGCCTCGGGCTCATCGACCCCGAAAGCGAATTGCCGAACGTTTACATTGCTGCGAAACCCGTCGACCTGTGTCGACTTCGCCTCGAAGGTCGCCGCGGCCCGACCGGGATCCTCGCCCAGGGCCGATTTGGTCTGGTCATAGACCGTCTTGAAGGTGAAAGACATATGCTGTCTCCTCGCTTGCATGACGCCAGCCCGGTATCCGCAACGAAAAAAACCGCCGCAGCTGCTGCTGGGCGGTTGGCACCGACCGGTTTAGCTGCATTTTTATCGCGCCCGCAAGCTGGCTCAAATCGGCGCGTGCCCAACAGATAGCCCCGCACTTTCCCCACGGTCAAGGCGAAAAGGCGATATTCAACAGATATGCCTTGTGTTATTCGCAGGATTGGCCGTCGCCGCGGGCGGTTTGACGCCGCCGCCGACCCGACTAACATGGCGCCGCATGAGTATCGATGACTACCGGATCGGGCCGGGATTACGCGACCGGCTCAGCACCAATCTCGCCGCGTTCAGCCGGCAGACCTCGGATATCGGCGCGCACAAGCATGCGGCCATCGCTATCACCGTTGTCGACGATGGCGGCGGCGATGCCGCCTTCGTGCTGACCCGGCGCGCCGCGCACCTGAACAGCCACGCCGGCCAGTTGGCGATCCCCGGCGGACGGCTTGAGCCCGGCGAGACACCGGTCGATGCTGCGTTGCGCGAACTGGACGAGGAGGTCGGCCTGACCCTGTCCGGTTCGGACGTGCTCGGCGTGCTCGACGACTACATCACCCGCTCGGGCTATGCGATCACGCCGGTGGTCGTCTGGGCCGGCGTCGACGCGGTGATGACGCCGGACCCGAACGAAGTTGCCGAAATCTATCACTTCACCTTCGCCGAACTGAACCGGACGGGGTCGCCCGAGTTCATCGACATTCCAGAAAGCGACCGGCCCGTCATCCGGCTGCTGTTCGGCGACGACAAGCTGCACGCGCCGTCGGCGGCGATGGTTTATCAGTTTCGCGAGGTCGCACTGCATGGCCGCATCGTGCGGGTCGACCATCTGGAACAACCGGTCTGGGCTTGGCGTTAGCGCCACTCCGTCAGTCTGCTTCGTAGCCGTACTCAGTCGCGAACGGCGCCAGCACCGGCAGGATCGGCGCCAACTGCTGTTCGTAACGCCGCCAGCGGCCGACCGCCTTGCCGGAAATCGGCTGGCTTACCGCCGCCCGGCTTGGCGTGCCGACGAACGCGCGGCCGGCACCGGCATCGCGTGCCGCCAGCAGGGCCGGGTCCCACGGCACGTCGATGAAGTCGAAAATCCGCGCCGCCACACCAGCCGGATCGGCAACCAGGTCTTCATAGCGATAGGTTATCCATGGCACCGTCAGCACCGACTGATAGTGCCGCCAAAGTGTCATCGTGTCGGCATACAGCGTTGCCGTCCCGTCGAGATCGAGCATGCAGGCAACCGCATCGCTCAGGGCGAAGTCCTGCATGTAACAACTGAGGCAGACATCGCGCGGATCACGCAAGGCCACGACGATCCGGGCGTCGGGGAACAGCAGGTTGATCAGTCCCAGCTCCGCCAGGTTGAACGGCGCCTTGTCGACCAGAGGCCTGCTGCCGACCTCGTCGCCGAACAGGTTTTCCGCCGCACGCCAGAAGCGCGCGCGCAGCGGCGCCATATGGCTTGCCGACAGCGCGGCGATCGCCGCTGCAACGTTGCGGTCCTCCCGGCTCGCCGCCAGATCGTCCAGCACCGCGTTGAGTGGGCTCAGTTCACCCGTCGTGATCAGTCCGTCATCGGCAGCGAAGATCGTCTCCATCAACGTCGTGCCGGAACGGGGAAAGCCGACGAAAAACACCGGCGCCGGATAATCGTCGCCGGCCGCCGACATTGCCTGCCGCGATAGCGACTCGGTCGTGAACACCGACCGGTAGGCCTGCAACCGCCCTCGCCAGCGCTGGGCGTCATAGCCGCGGCTGCTAGCATCACGCTGTCGGATGGCATTGCCCTCATCCGCCGCCGCCATCGCGGCCGCGTAGTCACCCATCCGGTCGAGGACCAGCGCACGCTCCTTCAGCGCGCTGGCGGCGACGGCCGGCGGCGGCGACAGGTTCGCGACCTGCCGCAGCACGGCCTCGGCTTGCGGCAGGTCACCGCGACGCCCCGCCAGCCGACCCTGCAACAACACCGGCATCGCCTGTCCCGGCGCCATGGCGGCGGCGTCATCGGCGGCAGCCTGCGCTGCGGTCAGCTCACCGGCCAGTTCGAGCGCCATGGCCAGATTGACCCGGATCGACACATCGTCAGGCCGCAGCCGGGCTGCGGCCTGAAAATGCGCCGCCGCCTGGGTCACCCGGCCCAGGTTCTGTAACACGCCGGCAAGATTGTTGTGGGCGTCGCTGTTCTGCGGCTCGCAGCGCACCACCTGTTCGTACGCCGCCGCCGCCTCGAACAGGCGGCCGGCCGATTGCAATGCATAGGCCAGCTGGAACCAGACGGCGCCAACCTCCGGCAAAAGATCCGCGGCAGCACGAAAGCGCTCGATCGCTGGGTCGGTGCGGCCGGCGCCCATCAGCGCCTGGCCCAAATTGACCAGCACCTCCGGATGGTTCGGCGATAACCGCGCCGCTTTTTCCAACGATGCCACCGCGCGGGCCGGTGCGCCGCGCTGCAGGTCGAGCACACCGAGTCCAAGCAGGGCATCGACCCGATGTGCCGACCGCTGCGCCGCGCGGCGATAATGCCGCGCCGCCGAGTCCAACTGTCCGGCCCGGTGCTCCGCCCTGGCCTGTTGCAGTGGATCGGCCTTTTCCGTCGTCATACCGGTGGCGCGCCGCGCAACCGCCGGGCCGCTCAGCTACCGCGCCGGCGCGGCTGAAACTGCGGCAGCTCATACTCCGGCTTCGCCATGCCGAACTGCGACCGCATCTGCTTCACCTGCGCCATCGTGTCCGGCGCCAGTGCCATGGTCCGAAGCCGCGACAGTAGCCCATCAATATGTGCGTGCAACGCCTGCTCGCCTGCCGCGTCGCCACCGCGCGGCAGATACTGCCGGAACGCCGGATCCATGACCGAGCGTTGCCATAGCAGGTTCAGCCAATCGAGGCCGAGTGGCTCCGAACAGGAGAAGGTGACATGGATCGATGCGCCCGACTGGGCCAGCGCATCGTGAAACTGCCCGCGCGGCAGATAAAGCAGATCGCCCGGCCGGGTGGTCACCTGCTTTGCCACCGAGCCTTTCATGCGGTCGTACTCCGCCTGTGGAATGTTGTGAAAGGCCGGATGTTCGATCGGATGCTCGGCCCGCCCCTGATAGATGTTCCAGGTCTTCTCGCCCAACACATGCAGCGCGAAAACGTCGTGGCGGTCGTAGTGGGAGTCGAATGCCTGATGCGCTTGCCAGGAACAGTACAGGTTGGCCGAGCTTTTGGCACCGAAGGTCGTCTCCAGCACCTGCACGACGTCGCGGATCGGCTCGTGCAGTGTCTCGATCTCGTTCAGCGTCAACGACGCGCCACGCGCCAACCAGTCCATCACCAGCGTCGGTTCCGGTAACTGCGCCTGCTGGTGACTGCGGTCCACGCCCGGCCGGCAATAGGCCTCCATCGGCACGCGCTGGCGATCAAGCGTCAGTTGCAGTGTGCGTCCGGTCCAAACCCGCATGTTCAGCAAATCGTTCAGCACCGACCAGGACATCACGTCGGCAAAGCGATCCGACGCGCCGTTCAGATGCACCCAGCGTTTGTCGTGATAGTCGGCAATGAATTCGTCGGCGCCCATCGGCGCAATCAAGTCGGCGAAGCTACGCATGTCGTCGCTGCTCGAACGCTCGCGGTCGGATGAGGTTTCGCGACGACACTAGGCCGTTATGCCCGGCCTCGCTACCCCGCCGGTTCGGCATGTCGCCCCGACATCGGCGAATAGCTTTGCCGACAGCGGGTTAGAGCGGCCGCGGCCGATTGCCGCTGACGCCGGAAATCCGGCGACGAAAGCCGAACAGACAAAAAGAAACGGGGCGGACTGTTGTCCGCCCCGTTCCGTCAAGAACAACCGAAGTTGAACTAGAACGACAAGAACGTACCGACAAACAAGATCGTCGACTCGCCCTCGCTGCCTACCGCGCTCAGGTTGTCTTCAGCATCCCAGAACTGGATACCAGCCTGGAGCTGAACGCCCGGGCCGAGGTCGTAGCTGCCGCCGATTTCGATGGCATCCACCTCGTCCTCGCCAACAACCTGGTCGATTTCCAGGCGAGCGTACTGGACGCCGACGCCCCACGGACCAGTGGCGTAACGGACACCGACGTTGTAGTCGGTGCGGTCGCCACCGGCACCGGTGCCGCGGCCGAGGTTGTCGTTGCGGTAGCCCGCACCGATCGTGAAGCCAGCGATGCCGATACGGGCACCGACCGACCACTCTTCGCGATCGTCAGTGGCAGCCGCACTCACATCTTGCTCGGCCTGGCCGTACGAACCGGAGATCGCCACGTCAACGCCATTGAACTTGTTGACGTAGTTGGCGCCGACTTCAATCGCCTCGCCGAGGCCATTGTTGTCGAAACCGAAACCGCCGTAGCTACCGTTTGCCGGATCACCACCATTGGTTTCTTCGATGCCCGTATCCGGGGTGTACGACACACCGAGCTGGAAGCCAGCCATACGCGGGGTGAAGTAGGTGATCTTCTCGTCATCCGACGTCAGGCTCACCGGGTTGGTGTGCAGGAAGCCGGACTGACCGGTCGTGGCGTGCGAGAAGTTCGGCGAGTTCAGGCCATGCGACCAGCCCGACGGCTGCGGCGACGCATAGTGCATCAGGTAAGCAGCGGAGTTCTCCGAGCCTACGTTGATACGGCCGAACGAGCCACTGACCCACATGAACGATTCGTCGATCTGGTCAGAGCAGGTCTCAGCTTCGAGCTGCACCTGCACACCAAACTGAATGCCATTGTCCAGCGTGGTCTTACCGTTGAAGATGATTTCACCTTCACGCTTCACCGCCGTCGAACGACGGTTGGCGGCCGGCTGGCCGACGCCATCGTCCTGATCGCCATAAACGAAAAACGCCTGGAAGTAGCCACCCACTCCCATCTTGATCTTTTCCGCGGCAGTGGCCGAGCCAGCCATAAGGCCGACAGCCGCCAAGGCCGTGGTTCCGTACAACAACTTCTTCATTTCAGGGTACCCTTCCCTAGTTGACAGTTGCGATGTGCACAACTACTGGACATCTGGGCGTCCTAACCCGTTGTCATTAAGCCTTTTTGGCCGTCGTGACGTCAAGCGAACCAGCCGCAACCTGTGTTGAAAAACGCGCACTGTTGCACTTGCGCCACAAAGACGCCGTAGACCTGTCACGAAAATGAAGTCTTCCCGCCAAGCGTTTGGCGGCACGGCATGAATCACGCCAACGGTTATGGAAAGTAGTCTAGTTGTTCACCCTGCGCGGCGTCCCGTCGCATCGCCAGCCGGACCGCCGAAGTGCAAGAACATCGCTTCAGCCAACCGCCGCTGATGCTTATGCTGCGACGTCGCCAGATATGGCGATGCATCTTTTGGATAAGGCCAGCACGCGAGTCACCAGGGACCGCACATGCACACTTCCATCATCGTCGTTGATGACTTCTACAACGACCCATATGAGATCCGTCGCATCGCGACCGGCTTCGACTACCCGGTGCCGGACGAGCAGCAGAACTACCCCGGCCGCAATTCGGCGGACCGGCTGATCGTCAAAGGCCTCGACCAGATCATCTCGCAGGTGGTGAATGAACCGGTGAAGGCCGAGATGAGCCAGTTTCACGGCCATTGCCGGATCTCGCTCGACGGTGATGACGCCGCCCGCAAATACTACGTCCACATCGATCCGGGCCTGTACTGGTCAGGTATCGTCTACCTGACGCTGCCGGAACACTGCCAGGGCGGCACCGAATTTTACCGCCATATCGAGACCGGCACCGACCGCTGCCCGATCTACCAGCACGAGGTCGAGGCATACGGTGTGAAGACCTATCATGAGGCTGGCGCCAAGATCATCGGCCCTGACAGCAACGACCTGTCGAAGTGGGAGCACCTGATGACCGTACCGATGCGCTTCAATCGCCTGGTACTACTGCGGCCATGGCTGTGGCATACGGCCGGGCCATCGTTCGGCGACAGTTTCGAGAACGGTCGCTTCGTGCAGCTTTTCTTCTTTACGCTGGCAAGCCTCGATCAGACGCGCGAGCCAGGGTAGCGGATACATGCCGCAGGTACGGTGCCGGCCTACCGTCGTGCGCACGCCGTTTCTGATCGCGGTTTTCGCCCTGGCCGGTCTGCTGCTCGCGGTCGCGCCGGCATCGGCCGCGCCTCCCGCACCCTGCAGCGAAGTCGGTGCCTCTTCAGCCCATCCCCCGGTGGGCGCCACACCCGATGTCCGCGTCTGGCTGCCATATGACGACGCCAACCGCCCGCCCCTGCCGCGGTGCAGCGATTGGCCGTTCTCCGACGATGCCACAGTCGTCGCCACCGCAGGACGGTTCATCGAACCCGGCGGCATGCCGGCCATCGTTGAACGAATTGCCAGTCCGTCGCGGTTCACCACGATCCGCTACTGGTCGGTAACCCGGCAGAAATGGCGACCGATGATTGCAGAAGCCCACGCTCTGGCCCACGCCGACGCGGACGCCCGACGCGAGGACGTCGCGCCTGACAGCATCGTGACCGGCAGCACCCTGTTTTACCTGCAGCGGGAAAACGGCCCGACGGGCGAGGTCATCTATCGGCTGGATGTCCTTGCGCGCAGCGATGATCGCCTCGTCATCGACCTGCGCAACATGACGGCGGTCCGGCTGATGTTGCTGCCGCTGTTCGATGCCGGCGATCAGCGTGCGATTTACGTGATCGAACGTGAAGCCGGCGACAACTGGACCTACTATCAACTGGCCCGCACGCCGCCACTGGGACCAGGCATGGATCTCAAGGCGTCGTACATCAATCGGGCCGTTGCAGTGTTCAGATACACGGCCGGACTGACGACCGATGCAGCGCCGCCGGCCGCGCCAAAGCGTTGACGAACCGGCCGCACCAGTGGGGGGAACCGTCAGATCGACAGGCTCTCGCGGATCATGCGGCCGAAATCCGCGTTGTCGGTCACCAGCGCACGCATGAACTGCAGCGTGTTGCCGGCGGCCTCTTCGAACGTCCAGGTGCAGTTGTTGATCGTATTGGCGTGCAGCATCGGCGGCGTGCCGCCACGATAGATCAGCTGACATTCCTGCAGAACGCAGTTCTGAAAGGTGTTGCCGTCCAGCACCAGGGTCTTGCCCTCGAATGTCTCACCCTCGTATTCCATTTTCACGCTCCTGATTGATCGTGCCGTCCGGCCGGCTCGCTACGCTAGTCCGTTATGTCGCAGCAATCGGTCGAAACCATGACCGTCGATGCGCCATCCACCACAAACCCAACGCTACGCCGATGCCGACCGCGTTGGCGACCAGATCGGCGGCCCCGAAATGTCTCACCCCACCAAGGCCCTGCAGCAATTCCAGCCCAAGCCCTGCCGCAGCAATGCCGAGCAGCGACACAGTTCTCCAGACCCCTGACTGCAACAGGCCAAGCGCCAGAAGACTGAGCCCGCCATACATAACGACATGTCCCAATCCGGTGAACTGCCCGAACGTCATGACCTGGGCGACCCCCACGCCCTGGTAAGCGACCCAGGTCAAGGTCACCGGCAGCGTTGCCAGACTGAGATAGCAGACCAGCGCGAGCGACGCGATGCCGGCAAAGGCCGCGGCAACCGCGCGCCCGACCGGGCGGCGGCGGTTCGCGCCGTTCCAGCCAATCTGGGTCGTCATGTAATCCGCCGACAGCATGCGTCTCCCAACTTCGGGTAGATGGTTGGCCGGCGTCGTTTCTCGCCGATGACGGTAAAGATTTGATTTTTTATGACACGCTTCCGCCCACAAGCCGGTCGCGGCAGGCCGGTGGTAACGATCTGTCAATGTTTGGGGCGCTTACTCGACGGCATCCGGCAGAAACAGGATGTCAAACACCCGTCGCCGGGCGAAAGAGTAGGGCGCAAAGGGCCGTCAACGATGCCTGACAAGACGCAGACCGCCGGACCGTACAACGAACGCCGCGCCACGGATCGCGCGCTGCGTCTGTGGAACGAGGTGCGCGACGACGAACCGTTGCCGCAACTGCGTGACGTCGCAACCAGCGCCGAAGGCCGGGACTGGAACAACGTACTGCTGCTACGTCTGGATCAACTTCTGAGCCAGTCCGTGGTTATTGCCTGTGGCACCGCCGCACGCATTGCCCTCGGTGTCTCGCGCCTGGGCGAAACGCTCAGTCGAATTCTGCCAAACGAAATCGCTGATCAGATCTGCCGTGCCATCGAGACCGTGATGCGCAACAAGACGCCGGAACGGGTCGAAGGCGCCTATGAGGAAGACGACGGTACCGTGGTTCGTTTCCGCAGCATCTTCCTTCCCGTCATCGATTCGAAGAAACGGCCGGACTACGTCATGTGCGCCTTTTCGTCCGATCTACCCGAAGCGGCCTGACGTCTCGTCGCATTGCATCGACCGGACATCCAACAGACCCGTCACCGAAATCCGAACCTACTTCCCCTCATCCACATTCGGGATGGTAATCGCCGGGTTGTGGGAGAAGAAGTTGAAGGGAACCAACTTGAAGCCGCTCCAATGCAGCGGCATGACCGGCCAGTCCTCCATCCGGGGCACGTGATGGAAGCCAACCGTGTACCAGGCCACGATATCGCGCCCGGTGATCGGCCGATCCTTCTCGGTCCAGCTCATCAGGGTATCGTCGCCGGAACTCTGGAACGCATACCTGCCGCCGGCGTAGCGCTGCTTCGCGTCATGCGGTGTCACCCAGAGCTGGTAGTCGATATAGGCATTCCGCATCATCGGCGCGTCTTCCATCAACATCATGCTGTATGCATAGCTGCCACCGGGTTTCACCATGTAGGATGGGTGGTGGCCCAACGCCCCGCGGACTGTCTTGTTGACGATGTGAAACATCGTCGGGTTCGCCGGGTTGATCCGGGTGCGTGCCGCGCCCTCGGTCTTCGGGTTCTCCCGCTGCAGGGTCCAATATGACCGCCTTGGCAGATCTTTCGGTGCCTCAGTCGCCACCAGCTTCGTCCGCACGAAGTCGTTGACGTTTCCATCGATGTCGAAATCGAGGCGGAAATTGAAATAGTGATCGTGGTTCGGCGCCACCAGGTTCGGTGCGATCAGCGTCCCGTGACGGGTGTCGGCCGACGCTGTCTCGTCCATCATTGAGCGCGACGCCACCCCCTTGACCGCGTCGATGCCGGTCGACCCGATGGCGATACGGATGCCGCCGTCCTGCTGAAACACATAATCGACCAGGTAGTCGTAGTTACCGACTTCGGATGCCGAACGAACCACAAGCTCCGTTGCCGGCCGCCCCTCGGCCGGCGTTGGCGGCCCGTTCTCCGACTGCGAGAAAATCTCGAAGTGCCGCCACGCCGGATCGCCGATCTGCCGTTCGAAGACGCATATCGCACCGGCGACGGCGAAGGGCGAGCCGATGTCGCTGCTCAACGTCGCGTCGAGGAAGCGGGCATGGATGGGACAGTCGATGCCCGGCAACAAGGGCGTCAGGAACAACCCGAAGCCGTATTCGCCACTGTCCATATAAGTGCGCCAGTACCAGCCGGCGTCAGGGTCCATATAGGGCACGAAGACTTCGCTCAGATGTGCCTGATACAGCACAGAGCGCCAGCTGCCGCGATCGTTTACATCGATGGTCGACAACACCACGCCCGGCCGTTTGTCGACCCGGTAGTGGAAGCGCCAGATGTCCCACTGGATCATCGATCCATCGATCTTGATGTTGTCGCCCTTCGGCGCTGCCAGGCCGACCGGCTTGCCGCGCGGGCGCAACGTACCGAACCGTTGCTCGACCTCGGCCTGGGTGTAGCCCCAGCCATCCGTCGGCACCGGGACGACGCCGGTATCGACGACGTCGACCACGCTCCTGCCATTCAGGTCGACGACGGCGAACAGGCCCTCGATCGGCTTGGCATAGAAGTTCGATCCGGTGGGATTGACGAAACATGGCACCTTCATCAGACGCCGGCCCGCTTCCGCCGCATCGCCGTAGGCCCCTGCCGTCAGCGGCAGGCAGAAAACGTCCTCCGGACGCAGGTCGCGCCTCGCCAGGCCGTCGATCATCGCCGGCGCCGACAGCGCCAGTTCCATTGCGCTGATGAATTCCTCCAGCAACACCATGCTTTCGCCAGCGGCCTTGCCCCAGGCACCGACTTTGCCGGCACGCAGATCGACGTCGCCGGCGAAGGTGGCCGGCCCGTCCTTCAGCACCACCGAGACGCGGCGCGGGAACGGGTCACCCTGGCGCCAGGCCTTGACCAGAGACTTGTCAGGCTCGATCAGTTCGATCAGTGGCAAACGGCCATCTTCGCCCAGACGGCCGTCGGCTTTCAGGATGTCGACCACTTGGCGATATTCGGCGGCTGACAGGCCATCCAGCGGGTGCGTCTGCCCTACCGCCGTTCCGGTGACCATGGCACACAGCGCCAGTGACGCGGTTGCGGACCGTAACATCACCCCACCTCCATTGCAGCATGCCGCAGCTTACCACCACTGGCGGCGCCATAAACCCGGCGATGGCGTACGACAGCACTGTGGTCACACCGACGACCGGCAACTCAGCCCCGGCACCGATATGGCTATGCCACCGCCGCTACGCCATGACGCAAAACCGGGCGGTATCGGCTTGTTTACCAAACTGGGGCAGGGTATCGACGCGACGAAAGCGGAGCGGTCTTTTCAACCTCGCGCCGATCGGCCACCGCGGCGCGGACAGTTCGGAGTACAGTGGTGTCAAACAGGATTTCTGGGTCCGCAGATGGCGGCGGGTCGGGCAGTCGGCTGGTCGGTGACGCCGACGCGCAAACCGGCGTTTCCAGCCAGGCGCTTATCGCCGCCACGCTGCTGACGATTGTCATATCGTTGCTGCCGGTTCTTGTCGCTAACTGGCCGCCGCTGCACGACTATCCGTTCCACATCGCCCGCGCCGACATCCTGGCGCGCTGGCATGAGGCGCCCGAACTGCAGCGCTGGTACATCCCTGGCTCGCTGCTGCTGCCAAACGTCGGCACCGACTGGCTGATGCTGACCCTGCAGAAAGTCATGTCGATCGAGACCGCGGGTCGCGTCACCATCGGACTGATCATCGCACTGACAATCAGTGGCACGGTTTTCCTGCACAGCGTCGTCCATCGCCAGTTCAGCTATTGGCCGCTGGTGTCCGCTTTCTTCGTCTACAACTGGATTCTGCTGTTCGGCTTTATCAACTACCTGCTTGGCGTCGCCCTTCTGCTGTGGGCCCTGGGTGCTTGGATCGCGCTGACCGGGCGGCCTATCTGGTTGCGGCTGATCGTCGGTACCGCGCTCAGCTCGATCATATTCTTCTGCCACATTGCGGCTTTCGGCCTGTTCGGCCTGGTCGTCGGCGGCTACGAACTCGGCCGCGCCTGGTCCCGGCGGCGCGACCTTGGCTTGCGCGTTCTGCCCGATCTCTTCGTGGGCGCGGCCATCTTCATCGTTCCGATCACTCTGTTCTTTGCCTCGCGCACCGGCGGCGCCGAGGCGGCCTTTGTCTACGGCTCCAATGTGGTGCTCAAGAAAGTCGCCAAGTTCCGCATGTTGTTCGCCGCCGACTGGCCGCTGGACATTTCGCTGGCCGTCGCCATGTTAATTGCCGCGGTCGTGATCTGGCGCTTCGCCCGCTTCCGCCTGGCCAAGGCGATGATCCTGCCGGTGCTGTTCGTCTTCGCCGGCTACCTGCTATTGCCGCGGCACGCGATGACCGGCGCCTATCTCGACACGCGTCTGGTCATTCCATTAATGCTGGTGCTAATTGCCGCCACCAGCGTGCATGTCCTGAAGCCCCGGTTGCGCCGCGTACTGACCGTTGTGGTGCTGGCGTTCCTGACTGTCCGGTCCGTCTACCTGGCGACGCAATGGTGGGGTTATGACCGGGAAATCCAGGAAGTCGTCGACGCTTTCGCGCTGATACCGGACAATTCGATTGTCGTCGCCGCAACGACGGCGCCTGCCCCCCTCACCCATGATATCGACCTGTCGCTATGGCAGCCGCCGATCCGCTTTGTCATGTCGTTCGCTTCGCTGAACCGGCCCGTTTTTGTGGCCTCGACCTATGCCGAGGCGATGCAACAGCCGATCACCGTGACGCCGAAGTACGCCGGCCTGTACGCCCTGCATCCGGACCGCGATCCGATGCCCGTCCCGGACATGGCGGCGCTGCTGGCCACGCGCGACCGGGTTCGCGACGTCCTGGCCCGCGACGGTATCGACAGCGAGCCTGTTTACATGCTGGTGACTTATCCTCAACGGCTGGGTGTTCAGCCGTCGGACTTCCCGACCCTGCTCGCCGCCGGTACGAATTTCATGGTCGTGGCTCTTAACGGGTGGGACTAGCGGGTTCCGCCTGTCACGGTAGCGTCCGGATCGGAAATGTCGCCTGTACGGCAACGCTCTTGACTGGCGCGGGCCACACCGATGCATCGCGGCGTCAACTGGCCAGCCCACGACCACGCACCATTGAACAACCAGTCCGGGACTGGCATTGCCGGCAACACACTACTTAGCTGTGCAGTCTCACTGACATGTTCGCGTATGCTTATAGGTTTCTTAAGCGCCTGCGGCTTTAGTGCTTTCCAGATTGGCAGCAAACCTGCCCGGGGGAACAGGCGCGCATGTTTCAGAGCGTAGGCAGCAGCAGAGCCAGGCGCGATCTCGCGATCGCCGCCGGTTTCGTGGTCGTCTTCTATATCGTCGGCGGGATTTTCGACCTGGCGGAGGCGCTGGAGGAATTCGCCGACTCTCATGAGCACTGGGAGCTGGACGAGCTCATCCTCGGCTTCGCGCTCAGCGCCATCGCCTTCGCCTGGTATTCCTACCGCCGCTGGCGCGAATACTCGGCCGAACTGGTAAGCCGGATCGAGATCAACCAGCGCCTGGTCGAGGAGATGGAGAACCGCGAACAGGTCGAACAGCAACTGCGCCAGTCGCAGAAGATGGAGGCGGTCGGTCAGCTCACCGGCGGTGTCGCGCACGACTTCAACAACATCCTCGCCGTGATCATCGGTAACAGCGAAATGCTTGGCGACAAGCTGGGCGAGGACGAACCCGGACTATCGGCCATACAGCGCGCCGCCGACCGTGGCGCGGAGCTTACACAGCGGCTGCTCGCCTTCTCACGGCAACAGCCGCTCAAGCCATGTACGATCGACCTCGCCGACCATGTCACATCGATGACGAGAGTGATCCAGCGGACGATCGGCGGCAACATCGAGGTTGCGGTGAAAACCGATCCCGGCCTGTGGCCGGCCCAGGCCGACCCCGGACAGGTCGAGAACGCCCTGCTCAATATGGCGATCAACGCGCGCGACGCCATGCCGGATGGCGGTTGCCTGACCATCGAATGCAGCAACGACCATCTCGACGCGGCGTACGCGGCTGGCCGGCCGGAAGTCACGCCCGGCGACTATGCCGTGCTCTCCGTCACTGACAATGGAACCGGCATGCCGCCGGAGGTGCAGGCCCGCGTGTTCGAACCCTTCTTCACCACGAAGGATGTCGGCAAGGGCACCGGCCTTGGCCTGGCGATGATCTATGGCTTCGCCAAACAGTCCGGCGGTCATGTCAGCATTTACAGCGAGGTCGGCCACGGCACCACCGTCCGCCTCTACCTGCCACGCGCGCACGGCGTCGCTGAACAAGAGACAGGCCAACGGAACACGCCGACTCCCGACGGCGACGGCGAGAGCATTCTGGTCATCGAGGACGACGCCGACGTCAGCCAACTCACCACGCAGATGCTGCAGAGCCTCGGCTATCGGGTCACCGGGGTGCCCGAGGCCGACAGCGCCCGCGCCGTCATCGCCGACGGTCCACAGTTCGACCTGATCCTCTCCGACATCATCCTGCCCGGCGGCACCAGCGGACCGGAATTCGTGCAGGAGGTAAAACGCGAGCAGCCCGACCTAAAGGTCGTGTTCATGTCCGGCTTCCCGTCGGAAGCGGCAAAGAGCAATGGGCTGCTGGACAGCGGCAGCGTCCTGCTCAACAAACCGTTCCGCAAACAGCAACTGGCCGACGCCCTTCGGCAAGTTCTCACCGAAGACGCCTGACCACCGCTGTCACGGACGCTGCAGCCAATTGGCGCGCGCGGCGCCCGTCGCTAGTACCAGCCCGGCGCCTCGCCGCTACCCAGCATCTCGTCGTAAACGTCGCCGCGGCGGTCGCGCAGAACCTGGTTGTACTCGTTCCAGTTCCGCTTGCGCCGCGCGTCCGCCAGGTTGACGTCGGCGTAGATGATCTCCTCGCTCTTCGGTCCCGCCGGCCCGGCGACCGGCCAGCCGGTGTAGCTGACGATCACGCTCTGGCCGATGAACGGCTGGCCCCGCTCGGTACCGACCCGGTCGGCCGCGGCCACGAAGACGGAATTCGAATGCGCCGCCGCCATGCACAGGATGTTGGCCATCGCCTCGCGCTTGGCGTCCTGGCCCGGGATCGGCACCCAGTTGGTCGGGATGCAGATGAGATCGGCACCCTGCAGCGCCAGCAGACGAAAGCCTTCCGGGAACCAGCCGTCATAGCAGATCATCGCGCCGATCCGGCCGACCGGCGTGTGAAACACCGGAAAGCCCAGATTACCCGGTTCGAAGAACAGATTTTCCTCGTTCCACAGGTGCACCTTGCGAAACGTACCGACATAGCCGGACGGCCCGACGATCACCGCGGAATTGTACAGCGCATCGCCGTCGCGTTCGGCGATGCCGGCAACGATATGCGCGCCGTGCTCCCGCGCCGCGGCCATCCAGGCCGCCGTTGTCGCACCGTCTGGGATCGGCTCGGCAAGGTCGAAGGCTTCTTCCCGGCTCTCGAACACATAGCCGGAGTTCGCCAGTTCCGGCAGCACGATCACATTGGCGCCGGCACCCGCAGCTTCGGCGATCAGAGCCAGCGACCGTTCGACATTCTTCTTCTTGTTCTTGCGCCCGACCTTCGGCTCCATCTGCACGCAGGCGATGCGCGCCTCCGACTCCTGCCGCCCTTTGCGTTTCGCCATGCCATTTCTCCTGTACTGCCGGACCGGTCCATCGGACCATCGTGCCGGCAAAGCGTGGTGCCACGCAAACACCGGGCCACGGCGCGAGTTGGCGTCGTGCTTGTACACGCCGCGCCTAATCTGCAATCATTTTGCAATGCCCCGCACAATTGTTGTGCGGGTTGCTCGATTTGCAGGCGAAAGCACTCCGCCTGACCGCCCGTCTTCCGGGCCGCGTGCGTACCCGAGTCACGTCAACGACCAAGAAACTCCCCATGCCGGATCTCTGGCATGCGCTTTGCGAGGTAGCGATCAAGCAGACCCTGGGCGCACGTGTCGTCCAGCCGAACAAGAAACCGGCGTCAACAACAGGCGGCTTGGATGGAAGCGGTAGTTAAGCTCGCGTTCGACATTCTCGCTTTTTCCTCAATCATGGTGCTGGTCGTCGCCGGCCTCGCGGTCATCGCCAGCCTGATGGGCATCTTCAATCTCGGGCACGGCGAGTTCGTCCTGCTCGGCGCCTATACCGTCTACGTGTTCCGCGAACTGGGCCTGCCGGAATGGAGCGGCATGCTGGTGGCGCCGTTCGCCGTTGCCTTTGTCGGCTTGGTGATCGAAGCGTTGGTGATCCGACGATTATATGTCGCACCCATCATCGCCATGCTGGCGACCTACGCCATCGGCCTGATCATTCGCGAGATCGTCCGCGGCCTGATCGGCGGCCAGTACTACGCTATCGATGAGCCGATTGCCGGCGCCTTCGTCGTCGGCGACCTCAGCTTTTCGATCTGGCGTACCGTCATCATCGTCGTGACCGTCGCGGTCATGCTGGCCTGCTATCTGTTCCTGACGCGCACCACGTTCGGCCTGCAGATCCGCGGTTCGCTGGAAAACCCCGCGCTCGCCCGCGCCTCCGGCGTGTCGACCACGCGGCTCTACGCCTTCACCTTCGCCTTCGGCGCCGCGCTGGCCGGTCTCGCGGGCGCCATGATGGTGCCGCTGTTCTCACTGTCGGCCGATCTCGGCGTGCGCTTCCTGGTGCAGGCATTCCTGTCGGTGATGCTCGGCGGCGTCGGCACCTTCGAAGGCCCGGTCGTCGGCAGCGCCATCATCGGCGCCATGGTGCCCGGCTTCCAGTGGCTGCGGGAAATTCCAATCCTCGTCGACTATGTCGGCCCGGTGTTCGCCGAAGTGCTGCTCTTCGTCACCGCGCTGACGATCGTCAAACTCCGGCCGCAAGGCCTGATCAGCAAAGGAAGGATCTGATCCATGACGCAAGAAGACACACCACGGACAGAAAACCGTCGTTTGTCGCGCCGTTCGTTCCTGCGCGGCGCTACCGCCCTGACCGCGGCCGGCTGGGTCGCCGGCAGCGCCGGCGGCTGGGTCCTGCGGCCGAACTGGGCGCATGCGGCCGGGCCGATCAAGATGGGCATCGCCACCGACATCACCGGCGCCATCGCACCCAGCGGCAATGCCAACTGGCAGACCGCGCAGTTCGCCGTCAAGGCAATCAACGACGCCGGCGGCATTGTCGGCCGGCCGGTCGAACTGGTGCTGGAGGACACGGCGTCCGACCCTGGCGTCGCCGTCGGCAATGTCCGCCGCCTGATCCAGAAGCATGAGGTCGATGTCGTTTTCGGCGGCATCACCAGCGCCATGCGCGAGGCGATCAAGAACCCGATCGTCCGGCGCGGCAAGACGCTCTACATCTACCCGCAGCTCTACGAAGGTCAGGAATGCACCGAGCATCTCTACTGCACCGGCCCGACGCCGGCGCAGCAGTGCGCCGAACTGTTGCCGTATCTGATCAAGCAGGGCAACAAACGTTTCGCCATGCCGTCGGCCAACTACCGCTGGCCGCAGCTCTTGAACAAGTGGGCCCGCAAGGTGATCGAGGAGAACGGCGGCGAGGTCGTGTTCGAGGAATACTACCCGCTCGACCAGCTCGAGTATTCTGCGACCGTCGCCAAGATCATGAACGACAACGTCGATCACGTGTTCAACACGGTGATCCCGCCCGGACTGCAGGCCTTCACCAAGCAGCTCTATGAAGCCGGCTACCACAGCAAGGGCGGCACACTGTCGTGCGTCTATTACGACGAGAACTCGGTCAACTACGTCGCCGCGCGCGAGCTCGAGGGCGTCTACAGTTGTCTCGACTTCTTCCACACCGTGCAGGATCCGCACAGCCAGCAGCTGGTCGCCGACTACAACAAGATGTTCCCGGATACGAAGTACCTGTTCACCGCCGGCAGCGCATCGACCGGCATGTACCGCGGCATCAAGCTGTACGAGCAGGCGGTGATCAAGACCAATGGCGAGCTGGCCCGCGACGCCGTTTCGGCGGCGATCGACAACGTGTCGATCGAGCAGGGACCGGGCGGCGGCGCCAAGATGGTGCCGGGCACCGGCCATGCAGCGATGAACATGTACATCGCCCAGTCCAAGGGCGGAAAGTGGGACATCATCTCCACCGCCGACATGGTCGCACCCGACGAGTGCGCCTGACCATTGCTTCGAACGGCCGCGCCCATCGGTGGCGCGGCCGTTTGCCCGTCTTGTGAGAGTTCCCGTTCACCTGCTTTGAGTACATGACGTATGGCTGACATCGCCGAAACCGCACGCGCCTCGGCCCGGCAATCGGCCCGCTTCCGGCGGGTCATGCCGATCGTCGAGGTCATCCTGCTGGCGTTGCTGATCGTCATGCCGCTGCTGGTCAGCGACTTCCTGACCATCATCATCACCCGCATGGTGATCCTGGCGATGCTGGCCATCAGTTTCGATCTCTGCTGGGGCTACTCCGGCATCATGACCTTCGGTCAGGCACTGTTCTTCGGCGTTTCCGGCTATGTCGTCGCCCTGCTCGCGAACAAGGCGGGCTTCGTCCAGCTCTGGGGCGTGGTGCCCATCGGCATGCTGGTCGGACTGGTCGTGTCTTTCCTGATCGGCTGGTTCCTGCTGCTCGGCAAGCGCACGCCGGAAATTATATTCGTCGCCCTCGGCACACTGACCGCCTCCTACGCGGCGGAACGCCTGGTCGCCGGCTGGCAGTGGGTCGGCGCCGGCAACGGCATGTCAGTCTACGATTTCCTGATGATCGGCAGCTATGAGCTCGAGCCCGGCATCGTCTTCTACTACATCGCTGCCGCCTTCCTGGTGCTGGTCTACCTCGCCAGCCGTTACCTCGTCCGCTCGCAGTTCGGTCTCGTCCTCGCCGGCATGCGCCAGAACGAACAGCGCCTCGCGTTCTTCGGCTACAAGGTGCAGGTCTTCAAGGCACTGGTGTTCTGCTTCGCCGGCATGATCGCCGGCTTGGCCGGGTCGCTTTATGCCTACCATGAAGGCTTCATCGGCCCCGGCAGCATGGGCATCACCCTGTCGACCTATGCCGTCCTTTACGGCCTGTTCGGCGGCGCCGGCACCCTGCTCGGGCCGATCATCGGCGTCGCCGCCATCGAAAGCATCAGCTTCACGCTGTCGGATCTCGAGGCGGTCAAAAGCTACTGGCCGGTCGTCCTCGGCATCATTCTGTTGATCGTCGTCGCCTACAAGCCGACCGGCCTGCTCGGCTTCCTGGTGTCACAGCGTGAGCGTATCGGCACCTTCGGCGTTGCTGACGACGGTCAACGCGACAAGACCTCAACCGGCGCGCAGGACAAGGAGCGCAGTGACGATGGCGCTGCTTGAGGTCCGTGAGGTCGGCAAGACCTTCGGCGCCCTGCGCGCCCTCGACGGCGTCGATGTCAGCGTCGAGGCCAACACCTTCCACGGCCTGATCGGGCCGAACGGCTCGGGCAAGAGCACGCTTCTGAAAGCAATCGTCGGCGCCCACTTCGCCGACGACGGGCGCATCAGTTTCGACGGCACCGACATCACCCGGGCGACGCCGGCCGACCGCGCCCGCCTCGGACTCAGCCTGAAGTTCCAGATCACTGCGATCCTGCCGGAGCTGTCGGCCTACGATAACCTGCTGCTGTCGGTGCAGGCGGAACAGTCGGTCTGGACCCTGCTGCGCTCGCGCACCAAGGGTGAGCTGCACGACCGGGTGATGGACGCGCTGGAACGGTTCAGTCTGGCCGACCGTGCCGACGACCTCGCCGGCGAGTTGAGCCATGGCCTGCAACAGTGGCTGGAAATCGCCATGGCCCTGATGCGCCAGCCGAAGCTGCTGCTGCTCGACGAGCCGACCGGCGGTATGAGCCCGGAAGAACGCCGTGCCACCGGCGAGTTGCTGCTGCCGATCAAGTCAAGCTGCGCGCTGGTCATCGTCGAACACGATCTCGACTTCATCAAGGACATCTGCGACCACCTGACGGTACTCGACCAGGGCCGCGTGCTCGATGACGGCACGGTTGAGGAAATCGAGGCGTCGCGCAAGGTCCAGGAGGTCTACACCACCCGTGTCTGACGACGATCCGATCCTCAATGTGCAGGACCTCAACGCCGGATATGGTCGCAGCCAGGTGCTGTTCGATGTCGGTATGTTCGCCCGTCGCACCGGCGCGGCCGCCATTCTCGGCCGCAACGGCGCCGGCAAAACCACGCTGCTGAAGACGCTGATCGGCGAGATTCAGCCGACCGGCGGATTGATCCGTTTCGACGGCGTCGAGGCCCAGAACGAGGACACCGAGAAGCGCGTGCGCCGCGGCATGGGCTACGTGCCGCAGGAGCAGGCCGTGTTCGGTACCCTGACGGTGCGCGAAAACCTGCTGCTTGGTGCCGTCACGCAACGCGACAAGTCCGGCATCGACATGGTGCTCGACTTCTTTCCGAAACTGGGCGACCGGCTGGGGCAACAGGCCGGCACGCTGTCCGGCGGCGAGCGCAAGATGCTGGCGGTCAGCCGCGCCCTGCTCGGCCAACCCAAGTTGCTGCTGCTCGATGAACCGACCGAAGGCGTCTGGGTTGGTGTGATCGAGGAGATCGCCGACCGTCTGCAGCAGCTGTCGCGCGAGATCTCGGTGATCATTGTCGAACAGCATGTCGAACTGGCGTTGCGCGTCGCCGACTATGCCTATGTGATGGACCGCGGTCAGATCGCGCTCGAAGGCCCATCGGCAGAGATCAAAGAAGATCCGCGGCTGCTGCGCTACCTCGCACCCTAGGGGCCAAACACACACCAAACGGAGGACGAAGACATGGCGGTACAGGTACCCACTCCCGAACAGATCATCGATCTAGCGGACGACATCGGCCTCGACCTGACGGCGGACGACGTCCGTTCCTACATCGAACTGCTGCGTCCCAACGTGGCGGCCTATAACATCGTCGACGCCATGCCCGACAACCTGCCGCAGGTGAAGTACCCGCGCACCCCCGGCTACCGTCCCGGCCCCGACGAAAACCCCTACAACGCCTGGTACGTGAAGACCGAGGTCAAAGGCGCCGCCCGCGGCAAGCTGAAAGGCAAGACCGTGGTGCTGAAGGACAACGTCATGCTGGCCGGCGTGCCGATGATGAACGGCGCCGCGACGCTCGAAGGTTACGTGCCGGACGTTGACGCCACCGTCGCCACGCGCCTACTCGACGCCGGCGCCACCATCGTCGGCAAGTCGCATTGCGAAAACTTCTGCCTGTCCGGCGGCAGCCATACCAACGCCACCGGCCCGGTCCACAACCCGCACAAGATGGGCTACTCCGCCGGCGGTTCGTCGTCCGGCAGCGCCGCGCTGGTCGCGGCCGGCGAAGTCGACATGGCGGTTGGCGGCGATCAGGGCGGGTCGATCCGCATGCCGGCGTCGTTCTGTGGCATCTACGGCATGAAGGCGACTCACGGCCTGGTGCCCTATACCGGCATCATGCCGATCGAGATCTACGTCGATCACACCGGGCCGATGACCGCCAACGTGTCCGACAATGCGCTGATGCTCGAGGTCATCGCCGGCGACGACGGCTACGACCCGCGCCAGTACAACGTGAAGACCCAGCGCTATACCCAGGCCCTGCAGGGCAAGAAAGGGCTGAAGGGTCTGAAGATCGGCATCGTCAAGGAGGGCTACCAGCAGGACAACGCCGAGGCCGACGTGAACAGCAAGGTCAAGGCGGCGGCGAAGCAGCTGCAGAGCCTGGGCGCCAAGACCAAGGAAATCTCGATCCCCATGCATCTGCTGGGACCGGCGCTGTGGATGCCGATCGGCGTCGAGGGTCTGACCCAGACCATGATGTATGGCGACGGTTACGGGGTCAGCCGGCCCGACCTTTACGTCACCAGCCTGATGGACTTCCACCGCAACTGGCGGACGCGCGCGAACGAAATGTCGGAGACGACGAAACTGTTCACGATGTTCGGGACCTACATCCGCAAGTATTACGGCAGCCGCTACTACGGCAAGGCGATGAACATCACCCGGCTGCTCACCGCCGCCTATGATAAGGCGCTGGAGGAGTACGACCTGCTGCTGATGCCGACGACGCCGGTGAAGTCGCAACCGCTGCCGGCGCCGGACGCGAGCCGGGAAGAGTATGTCCAGCGGGCGCTGGAGATGATCTCCAACACCGCACCCTTCGACATCACCCATCATCCGGCGATGGCGATCCCGTGCGGCATGTCCAAGGGCCTGCCGGTGAGCATGATGCTGATCGGCAAGCACTACGACGAGGCGACGATCTACCGCGCTGCCCACGCGTTCGAGCAGGGTACCGACTGGACCAAGATGTAACGCCGCATAACGACGGTGTGGGGGTCGCAACGGCCGCCCGTGTTCGCACGGGCGGCCGTTCGCTGTCGGGACAGGTCCGGCTTAGCCGAGCTTGTCGTTCAGGAAATCGGCCATGCGCTGCCAGGCCAGATTGGAGCAGGCGGCATCGTAGTTCGCCTCGCTGCGTTCGTTGAAGAAGCCGTGCGCGGCATCATAGCGATGCAGATCGAGCGGTGCGCCGGCCGCCGTCATCGCCGCCTCCAGATCGTTCACCGCCGCCGGCGTGCACCAGTCGTCGGTGTTGGCGAAATGCGCCTGGAACGGCACCTTGATCTCGGCCGGATCGGCGAACTCCTTCGGCGGGATGCCGTAGAAGCAAACACCGACATCGGTCTCCGGCACATGCACCGCAGCGGCCACGGTCAGCGCGCCGCCCATGCAGAATCCCATGACGCAGACCTTGCCGCCCATCCCTTTCAGATGCTGCGCTGCGCCACGCAGGTCCTGGTGCGTCGCACCGGGAAAATCCAGCCCGGTCATCAGGTGGTTGGCCTCGTCCGGCTCGCTCGTCACCCGGCCTTCATAAAGGTCCGGCGCCAGGGCGTTGTAGCCGGCGCGTGCGAAGCGGTCGGCGACGCCGCAGATCTGGTCGTTCAGCCCCCACCATTCCTGGATCACCACCACGCCCGGCTTGCCGCTGCCTGCCTGTGCCAGGTAGCCGCGGGTGCTGCCGCCATCCGGCCGTGAAAACTCGATCATCTCGCCCATGCCATCGTCTCCTGCTGCTGTGCTGCTGTTGTTGCGCTGCCCCGGCGGCGGCCCGTCGGTCCGCCCTCTCTCCTGCACACTAGACTAGAGCATTTTTGCCGCTCACGCGGAATCAGGGCCGAAGATGTGCGCTCGGAGATCGCCCCAGGCACGGCGTGGAGCGCCCGGTTCTGTCAGCGTGTCGGCAGGATGCGGCTGCGTTCAGTCGGGGAACCGTACGTGGCGCCGCTCGGCCATCCCCTGGCCAAGCTGCCGGAGATCCTCACATGTCAGCCGCGTCCGCGCCAAGGGCAGTACCACGTTATTCTCCCAGGTCAGGTGTCGGCGCTGCGTCTCGACGAAATGCAGCCCGTGCCGCATGAACGCCCAGGTGTCGGCGACCCGCCGATCGCCCAATGCACGCTTGAGGCCGTCGAGTACGACCGCGACATCGCTGTGGTCGTCGGCATGTTCCCGGGCCAACTGGCGCAGCACGGCGACCGACCCTTCGTCGTCGCGGCACCGCGCCCGCAGCAACGGGAACAACCCATCCTCCTCATCCAAGACATGCAGCGGAAAGTCGTTGTCGAGATACCGCACGATCGCGCTAACCGCTTCCTTGTCGACCGGACTGCGCTTGCGCCGGAAGTAGCCCCGGTTCAGGAAGTCGTCGAGCGCATTCAGCATCAGCCGCTGACGGTAATGGTCGGCGAACAGGTACTCGATCGGCTCTTTCAGCAGATTCTCGGGAATCTCCTCCAAGATCAGGTTGGCCTGGGCGGCGGGACGGCCCATGGCGACCTCACCGATAGGGCTTTGGCGCGGTGTTCGATCCTGCGGTCATGGCGGGCAGAACCTCCGGACAGTGGAAGCCGGCAGGCTGCACCGGCACGCAACACGGCGCCTTGATGACCGTCAAATTGGCTTGGTCCAGATGTACGCCATTTCTCGCGGCCACGGTCCGGACGGTGTCCGGCCGCGCCGCCAACGTCACGCAACGCCGGTCAGAGTTTGACCGCTGTCAAGTTCCGACACCCCGGACGACAGTATTCATAACTCCACTCGGGACTCGATGATCGAGCACCTGAATCCACAGGTGAGGAAACACGAGATGGCTGAGAGGCTCACCAAGAACGCCGCACGTAACATCTTCTTTGGCGGTACATTCTTCTTTTTGATCATATTCATCGCCCTGACCGCGCATTCGGTCATGTACATCACCGACGAGTCGACCGACACCGACGGTCTGACGGAGAGCGTCGCGATGGGCAAGCACGTGTGGGAAAAACACTCGTGCATCAACTGTCACACCATCCTGGGGGAGGGCGCCTACTACGCGCCGGAACTCGGCAACGTCTGGGTCCGCTACGGCGGCCGGGACGATGCCGAGGGTGCGCGCGAGGGCCTGAAGGAGTGGATGAAGTCGCAGCCCACCGGCATCGAAGGCCGGCGGCAGATGCCGCAGTTCAACCTCTCCGAGGCCGAACTGGACGCGCTGATCGACTTCCTGGAGTGGACCAGTCGTATCGACACCCAGAACTGGCCGCCGAACGACGCCGGCTGATGACAGTGCTTGGAGGATCCTGACATGCTCAAATATCAATCCCAGAAAGTGGCGCTGTATTACTTCGTCGGCGCGCTCGTCCTGTTCATCGCCCAGGTCGGCGGCGGCTTGCTGGCCGGCACGGTCTATGTGCTGCCGAACTTCCTGTCGGAACTGCTACCGTTCCACATCATCCGCATGATCCACACCAACGCGCTGATCGTGTGGCTGCTGATGGGCTTCATGGGCGCGACCTATTACCTGCTGCCGGAAGAAACGGAAACCGAACTGCACAGCCCGAAACTGGCCATCCTGCAGTTCTGGCTGTTCATGTTCGGCGCACTGGCCGCCGTGATCGGCTACATGTTCCGCATTCATGAAGGCCGCGAATTCCTGGAGCAGCCGCTGTGGATCAAGGTCGCCATCGTCGTGGTGGTGCTGATGTTCCTCTACAACTGCACCATGACCCTGCTGAAGGGCCGCAAGACGGTGATCGCCAATATCATCCTCCTCGGTCTTTGGGGGATCGCCTTGTTCTTCCTGTTCGCCTTCTACAACCCGTCCAACCTGTCGCTCGACAAGGCCTTCTGGTGGTACGTCGTGCATCTGTGGGTCGAGGGCGTTTGGGAACTGGTGATGGCCTCGATGCTCGCCTTCCTGATGATCAAGTTGACCGGCGTCGACCGCGAGGTGGTCGAGAAATGGCTCTACGTGATCGTCGGCCTGGCGCTGTTCACCGGCATTCTCGGCACCGGCCATCACTACTACTGGATCGGCACGCCAGCTTACTGGCAGTGGATCGGCTCGATCTTCTCCACCTTGGAGGTGCTGCCATTCTTCGCCATGGTCGTTTTCACCTTCTACATGGTGTGGATCGGCGGGCGTCAGCATCCGAACAAAGCGGCGCTGCTGTGGGCACTGGGCTGTTCGACGTTTGCGTTCTTCGGCGCCGGCGTCTGGGGCTTCATGCACACACTGGCCCCGGTCAACTACTACTCGCACGGCACACAGATCACCGCGGCGCACGGCCACCTGGCCTTCTATGGCGCCTACGTGATGGTGAACATCTCGATGTTCGTCTACGCCATGCCGTATCTGCTCGGGCGTGCGCCCTACAATCAGCAGCTCAGCATGTGGAGCTTCTGGATCACGTCGTCGGCCATGGCCTTCATGACCTTCACGCTGACGTTCGCCGGCGTGCTGCAGACCCACCTGCAGCGGGTCAACGGCGAGGACTTCATGAGCGTTCAGGAACAGCTTGCGCTGTTCTACTGGATGCGCTGGGGTTCTGGCATCGTCGTGGTTATCGGCGTTCTGATGCTGGTCTGGTCGCTGTTGGTGCCAGGCCGGGAACGGGCGCCCGCTGCTGACATGCAAGCGGCCGAGTAACGCCGGACCCTGGAGTGATGTGCACAGGCGGCCGGCACCGATAGCAGGTACCGGCCGCCGCTTTTTTCACCGGTTGCCAACCGCGCAATCGATGCGAAAGGACCGGATCATGCAGGCCGTAGCAACCGACAACGAAAGCGCTGTTCCCTACTACCTGCCGGTCGGCAACGAGTGCGCCTTGTTCGAACGCGCCTTTCGCCACCGCCTGCCGCTGCTGCTGAAAGGGCCGACCGGCTGCGGCAAGACCCGCTTCGTCGCCCATATGGCCGCGCGCCTGGGCCGGCCTCTGTACACCGTGTCCTGCCATGACGACCTGACCGCCGCCGATCTGACCGGCCGCTACCTGCTGGAGGGCGGCGACACCGTCTGGAGCGACGGGCCGCTGACCCGTGCGGTGCGCAACGGCGGCATCTGCTATCTCGACGAAGTGGTGGAAGCGCGCAAGGACGTCACCGTGGTGCTGCACCCGCTGACCGACGACCGTCGCATGCTGCCGCTGGAGCGCACCGGCGAACTGCTGGAGGCGCCGGACGACTTCATGCTCGTGGTTTCCTACAATCCCGGCTACCAGAACATCCTGAAGACGCTGAAACCAAGCACGCGCCAGCGCTTCCTGGCCGCTGAATTCGATTTTCCGCTGCCGCCGGCCGAGACCGAGATCGTTGCCCGCGAAAGCGGCCTGGCCAAGGACCGCTGTGCGGCTCTGGTCCGTCTAGCCGGCCGCCTGCGCGACCTCAAGGGCCAGGATCTGGAAGAAGGCGTGTCGACCCGCCTGCTGGTCTATTGCGCCACCCTGATCGCCGACGGTATGGACGTCGAAGAGGCGATCCTCGCCGCCCTGATCGAACCGTTGACCGATGAAGCCGACGTCAAGCAGGGCCTGCTCGAAGTCGTCAGTGTCACCATCGGCTGAGTGGAGCGGCCACCATGGCGCTGTTCGACTTTCTCGAACCGGAGGAATGGATCGGCAAGCACTGGCATCGCATGGTCGGCGGCGCCGCCAGCTACCCTGCCTTCCCGGACGCCGCCGCACGGCTCGACCAGGTGCGCGGTGCCCTCGGCACCTTTTTCCGCGCCCTTGGCGGCGATGGCGGTGTCGAGCTTGCCGCGGCCAGCGCACACAACAGCGCACACCGGCTCAGCCTGCGCCAGCGCCTGGGCATGGATGCCGAACGCATCGTCACCAGCCGGTTTGACGGCATGTCATTGCTGCTGCCGCCGGCGATCGACCTGTTTCCCGAAGCGGCCTTGAATCGCGACCTCTACTTCTGGCTCACCGCCAGCTACACCATCGCCCCGGACGACGCCGAGGCAGCGCCCGACGATCCGTTGCAGGTCGATCTCAACAGCCTGCATCGGCATGCCCGGACAGTTGCGCTGGTATGTTCGGCCTTTCCGGCCATCGTACCGCGTTACCGCCGGCTATGCGAAGCAGTACTTGCCCTGCGTCCGCAACGTCACCTGCCACCTGTGGAAGCCGCCGTCGAGACGGCGATTGTCGCCATGCTGCACGGTCGTCCGTGCGACACCACCGCCGTGGACGGCGCCGTCGCGCCAAGCAACTACCGCCCATTTCTGGTGGTGCCGATGTGGGGCGACCTGGCGCCAAGGCGTGCTGCCGGCGAAAACCGCCAGGGCGACGAGGAGCCCGGCGGAACGGACGGTCAGGACGACACCAGCCGCCGCCACGCCGAACGCCGGACGCTGGACCAGGCCGACCGTGAGGACTCGCTGATCCTCAACAACATGGAAAAGATTCTCGGCCTGGCCGAGGCCATCAACATCAACCGCGCGGTCGACGACGACGATCCGGACAATGCCCGCAAGGCTGCCGACGATCTCGACGAAATCACCATCTCGCCGCACACGAAACGCGCAGCGACGAAACTGGCGCTCGACCTCGACCTGCCGCCGGAAGAAATGGAACTGGAGCAACTCAACGCACCGCGCAGCTATCCGGAATGGGATTTCCGGCGCGCGCGCTACCATCGCGACTATTGCGCCGTCGTGACCGGAACCGCGCCGGAGGAGGGCGAGGACTGGTATCTCGACGCCGACGCACACCGGCGCGTGCGCACCATTCGCCGGCAGTTCGAGGCGCTCAGGCCCAAGCGCGAGGTCCTGCGCAAGCAGATCGACGGTTTCGACCTCGACATGGATGCGGTGGTGCGCAACCGGGCCGATCTCGCTGCCGGCGAACCGGGGTCCGCCGCCGTTTACCTCGATGCCCGCAACCGGGAACGCGACATGTCAGTCGCGCTGCTGGTCGACCTCTCGCTTTCCACCGACGCCTGGATCGCCGGGCGGCGCGTGCTCGACGTCGAGAAGGAGGCCGCCCTGGTCTTTGCCGCCGGACTGGATGCGAGCGGCGACGATCACGCCATCTACACCTTCACCTCGCGTCGGCGCAAATTCGTCCGCGTGCAGACGGTCAAGACCTTCGGCGAACGGTTCGGACCGCGTGTGCGCCAGCGCATCTCCGCGCTGAAGCCCGGCTACTACACCCGCATCGGCGCCGCCCTACGCCACATGGGCCACGAGATGGAGGACCGGCCGAACCGCTATCGCCTGCTCATCCTGCTGACCGACGGCAAACCGAACGATCTCGATCACTACGAAGGCCGCTACGCCGTTGAGGACACCCGCAAGGCCGTGCAGGAGCTGCGGCGCGACGGCATTGCTGTCTTCGGCGTCACGGTCGACAACCGGGCGCGGGACTACTTCCCCTACATCTTCGGCAAGGGCGCGTTTCAGATCGTCGGCCACCCGTCGAAGCTGTCCGCCGCGCTGCCGAAGATCTATCGCCAGCTGGTGAAGTAGCGTGGATCGCCTTCCCGGTGCGGCGAGCCTGCCGTCGGATGCCGCCGAAGACGACCGCGCGAGCTGGGGCGCGCTCGACCATCTGCCCGGCAACCCGATGATGTGGATTCTGATCCTCAGCGAGTTGCTGGTCTTCGGCGCCTTCTTTATCGGCTATGCCGGCGCCCGCGCCTTCGATCCGGAGCTGTTCGCCGCCTCACAGGCGAAACTCGACCGGGTCGCCGGTGGCGTCAACACCATGGTGCTGGTGACCAGCGGCTACTTCGCCGCCCTGGCAGTACGCGTGCGCGCCGATGGCGACATCGCCCGTTCGCGCGCCTGGCTGGCTGCGGCGATGGCAACCGGCACCGTCTTCCTCGCGATCAAGATCGTCGAATACGCCGACAAGGCCGAACAGGGTATCGGCATCGAAACCGACACCTTCTTCACCCTCTACTATCTGATGACCGGCTTCCACTTCCTGCACGTCGTGCTGGGCCTGCTGATCCTCGCCGTTGTCGCCTGGAAGAACAGCCTGACCAATCTGGAGACCGGCGCCGCCTTCTGGCACATGGTCGACCTGATCTGGATCATCATGTTCCCGCTGCTCTATCTGGTGCGGTGACGGCCATGGAGTTCCAGCAGCCGAGCCGCCGTCGGCTTTTCGCCACCTGGGTCTTACTGATAGGCCTCACCGCCGCCACCATGTTCGCCGGCAACGCCTGGCTTGGCGGAACGCAGCCGCTTGGTGTCGTCTGGATCGCCGCGATCGGGTTGCTGACCGGCGTGAAAGCGATACAGATCCTGTTCAACTTCCTGAACCTGCGCGCCTCGACGTCCGGCTGGAAGGCGCTGTTCATTGCCTTCCTGTTCGCAATCTTCGCGGTCGTCCTGCTGGCCTATGCCATCACGCCCCTCATTGCGGCGCGCTAACGTCGACAGTGTTTGCCAGTCCAACGCCGTGAGGCCGCGTGCGCGGAGGACGCTCTAGTGGCTCGTACCGGCCGAAAAGGTGATCTTGTTGAAGACGTTGTACTTGCCGGACGGCTTGACCATCGGCAGACGCTTCACTTCCTTGAACGTCTCGGCATCGTAGACGATCAATGCGCCGTCCATGTCCCAGACGCTGACCAGCGCATGGCCGCCATCGCGCGTGAACTCGACATGCGCCACGGTCTTGCCCGGCACCGGCCGCAGTGTCCTGACGATCTCCAGCGTCCGCTTGTCGATCACATGCATGACGTCGCGGTTCTTGCCGAAGAACACATCGACCCAGGCGTAGGGCGTGTTTTCGTGGCTGCGCATGAAGAAGCCCGGTCCCAATGTCTCCAGCGTCTTGATCACCGTCCAGTCGGTCATGTCGATGATCGACACCCGGTTGCCCTTCAGGTGCGGCGTCGCCATCACCGACCGGCCCTGCCAGGTCCAGGTAATGCCGGAGCCCAAATGCGGCAGGCCCGGCAGCTCGATCCCGCGGATCGGTCGGCCGACATTGAGGTTCACGACCACGCCATGCGCGCCGTCGCGTGACGAGCCCATCAGGTTGCGATAGTCCGGGTCGAAGAAGAAATCGTCCAGCGGTTCGTCCAGCATGATCCGGCGCAGCGCAAACAGCCCCTCGCCGGTCGGCAGGCCCTCGACCATGCCTTTCTCGTAGGAGTGTACCAGGCCGGTGTAGACGGGCGGCGTGTCCGGGTCGGTGGCGATCTCCCAGATCTCCGGCACGTCCTTCAACGCCGCGATGAAAGAGTTGCGCATCGGCGCCTGGTAGACCGCCGACACGCGCGAACTGTGCTCATTGCGGACATCGCGCACCGGCATGACCCGCACCGGCTTCAGGTCGTAGGCGTCCAGGATCACCAGCGTATGCGGCAGGTAGTTCGCCGCGGCAATCCATCGTCCATCCTTCGAAATGGCAATGTTGCGCAGGTTGATGCCGGCCCGCACCTCGGCCACCAGGCGCAGGTTGTAGATGTCGAACTTGCTGACCCAGCCATCGCGGGAGCCAAAATAGACGAAGCGGCCGTCGGGCGAGAACTTCGGCCCGCCATGCAGAGCAAACCGGCTCGGAAAACGGTGTATCGGCTCGAACCGGTCGCCGTCGAGGATCGTGACATGATGATCGCCAGACTCGACGACGACAAACAGGTTTAACGGATCCGACTCGAACACCGGCTTGTCCGGCAGGTCGAGCGCTGTCGGATCGACCTCGCGGCTGCCGGCGATCTCGTCTGCGCCCCAGCGCGGCACATCCGGCAACGGCGTGTAGATCAGTTTCACCAGCGCGGCGACGTCGGTCTTGCTCAGGCTGTCAGCGAAACCCGGCATCTGCGTCGCCGGCCGACCTTCGGCAATCACCTTTTGCGCGGCCTTGTTGCGCAGGCGGCGCAGGTTCTCCGGCAACAGCGCCGGGCCCAACCCACCCAGCCGGTCGACGCCGTGACAATCGGCGCAGTGCTGCCGGTAGATCTGCATGGCCGTATCCTCTGCCAACGCTGCCGCAGGCAGCAGCCACGGGATAGCCAGCAGCGCGATGCTAAGCCAGCGCGGCAACGGTAGCCTCCCCGGCGGCAGTGGTATCCGGCGCAATGTCGATCTCGCGGTCATCGAGGTAACAGCCCGGGTCCTCGGCCCAGGCATCGCCATGGATCTGCAGCGCCCGCACCCTTGTGTTGCCGCCACAAATATCGAAGTAGCCGCAGGCACCGCAGCGCCCGCCGATCGAACGCGGTTGCTGCTTCAGGCCGGCCATGATCGGGTCCGACGTCTCGGGCCAGATCTCGGAGAACGGACGCTCGCGCACATTGCCCAGATTGTAATGCCACCAGAACGTATCGGGATGCACATTGCCCAGGTTGTCGATGTTGGCGACGTTGACGCCCGATGAATTACCGCCCCATTGGGCCAGCTTCGCGCGCAGATGCTCGGCCTGGTTCGGGAACCGCCGGCGCACCCAGTGCAACAGATAGACGCCGTCGGCATCGTTGTTGCCGGTGACGAATTCACGGCTGCCGCCGGCCTGCACGTCGCGCCAGCAGGTCTCGAACAACAGGTCCATGGCTTCGCGGGTCACGTTGTGCCGGGCGTCGTCGCGCCGGTTCTTGTTGCCGCGGCCGGCATAGTTCAGGTGCGAGAGGTAGAACTTGTCGATGTTCTCGCGCTCGACCAAGTTCAGCAGGTCCGGCAGTTCATGCGCGTTATCCATCGTCAGGGTAAAGCGCAGCCCGACCTTCACACCGGCGTCCTGGCAGAGATGCACCCCCTTCAGCGAGGCATCGAATGCGCCCTCTTTGCGCCGGAAGGCATCATGGGTCGCGCCGATCCCGTCGAGACTGATGCCGACATAGTCGTATCCGGCGGCGGCGATATCGCCGACGTTGTGTTCGTCGATCAGCGTGCCGTTGCTGGACAGGCCGACATAGAAGCCCATCTCCTTGGCCCGGCGCGAAATCGCGAAAATATCGGAGCGCAGCAGCGGTTCGCCGCCCGACAGGATCAGCACCGGCACCCCGAACGACCGCAGGTCGGCCATCACAGCCATGACCTCATCGGTGCTGAGTTCACCAGGGAAGTCGGTGTCCGCTGAGATCGAATAGCAGTGTTTGCAGGTCAGGTTGCAGCGTCGGATCAGGTTCCAGATCACCACCGGGCCCGGCGGGTTGCGCTTCGGCCCCACAGGCGTCGGCGCCACGATCTCGCGCATGTACTGGCTTATTCTGAACATGCTCGTCTCCCCTTAGGCTGCCAGCCGCAGACCGGTCTTCTTCAGGATGCGGCGGCTGAACAACACTTCGTGTCCGCGGTCGTCGTCGCCCAGCAACCGGGCGATTTCGCCGACCTTGGCAAACACCTCGTCGCGCGTGCGGCCATGCACCATGGCAAACAGGTTGTAGGGCCAGGCCGGCAACCGGCGCGGCCGGTGATAGCAATGCGAAACGAAATCGAGCGCGCCGACACGGCGGCCGTATTCGCCAATTCGCGCGTCCGGCAGGTCCCAGACCGACATGCCGTTGGCACGGTAGCCCAGACGGTAATGGTTCGGCACGGCGCCGACACGCCGGATCACACCGCTGTCGAGCATCCGCTGCAGCCGCCGCATCACCTCATCCGCCGGCAGGCCGACGATCTCGCCAACACGGGCATAGGGCTCGGCACAGACCGGCAGGCCGGACTGGGTCGCGACGATAATGCGCCGATCGACCTGATCGATCGTCATCACATCGGCGCGGATACGGTCGTCATTCATGCTTCGATCCTCAGGCCGATGAAGAATTCTTCCTGCTTCGGCAGGTTCACGACGTCGATACCGGTCTGCGTCTCGATCTCGGCAATCACCTCATCGATGCGGCCGGGCTGCTCGGCGGCAATCACGAACCACATGTTCAGGTCATGATCGCGGGCATAGTTATGCGCCACCTCGTCGAAGCCATTGACCTGTTCAGCGACCGCATCGAACCGCGCCGCCGGCACCGCCATTGCCGCCAGTGTCAGCCCACCGCCCAGCTTCTCGGCGTGAAACATCGGGCCGAAACGGCTCAGGTAGCCGTCGGCCAGCAGGCGCTCGATGCGCCCGACCAGATCGTCCTCCGACAGGCCAAGGTCGGCCGCCGCCGCTTCGTAAGGCCGAGCGCAGATCGGGAACCCGCCCTGCAGCGTGTTGATGATCTGCCGGTCGACATCATCGAGCATCAGACGCTGCCCCCGATCGCCGCCATCGCCGGATTGGGTTTGTGATAGATCGCACCGCGCTGTTTGAACCGGCGCCGGCTATACAGCACCGCGTGCGGGAAGCGATCCAGGCGGCATTCGTCGCTCAATGCAGCGATTTGGGCGTCGACCACCGCACGGTCCTTACCGTGGATCATGCAGAACAGGTTGTACGGCCACGCCGGCGGCACGCGACGCCGGCGATAGCACAGCGTTACCTCCGGCCGCGCGGCCACCATCCGGCCCATCTCGTCCACCATGTCATCCGGCACGTCCCAAACCGCCATGGCGTTGGCGCGGTAGCCCAGTTCGTGGTGGCGCACGATGACGCCCAACCGGCGAATGACACCGATGTCGCACAGCCGCCTGAGCCGCGTGATCACGTCGGCCTCGCTCAGGCGCAGGCGTCCGGCGACCACCTGATAGGGGCGCACGGCCAATGGCAGGCCATCGGCGATTTCCAGCAACAGGCGCATATCCGTCTGGTCGACCATCATTGCAGCGCGAACCCCAGATCGATGTGGTAGTCGGCCTCGAGCGGCAGGCGAACCACGGTCAGGCCGCTGTCCCGTTCGATGGCGGCGAGGCAGGCCGCCAACTGCGCGGCATCCGGCGCCGTGGCGACGAACCAGAGATTGAGCTCATGCTCGCGTTCGTAGTTGTGATTGACCTCCGGTCGGGCGCTGACGATGGCCGCCACCTCATGCAAACGCACGCCCGGTACTGCCATCGCCGCCAGCGTGCTGACGCCGACTGCATTCGGCCGCACGACGGCCCCTACCCGGCTGACCGTTCCGTCGTCCCGGCACTGGCGCAGTGCCTTCAGTACCGCGTCTTCGCTGATCCCCAGCTCCGCACCGATGCGCGCGTAAGGCCTGGGCTCCAGCGGGAAGTCGCGCTGATAGTCGTTCAGCAATCTGGCAATGACCGCGTCCGTCATCGTCACAGTCCGATCCGGTGCGCCCGCGCCGACAGGAAGATGCCACTCGGCTTGGCGGCCGGAATGGTCGACAGGCGCTCGAAACTTCGTGTGTCATAGACGTCGACGCGGTTCTCGTCGCGCACGGAAATCCACACCTGTTCGCCGCGCGGCGTGAATTCCAGGTGCATCACCGCCTTGCCCGCCTGAAAGTCATGCACGATCTTCAGGCTGGCGACGTCGATCACCTGCACCCGGTCGTTGCGCGGGTGCGCAAAGTTGACCCAGATCTGCCGGCCGTCCGGACGGGCGACCGCAAAGATCGGCTGGCCGTGCGTGGCGATGCGGCCGACCTCCTGCCATGTACCGGCGTCGACGACGAGCAGTTCGGCCCGGCCGACCGCCGGCAGAAACAGATAGTCGCCGGCCCGCGCCCAGCCTTCCAGATGCGGCATCTTGTAGACCGGCAGTTTCTCTTCACCACGGCCATAGCCGTTCAGGATACGGCTGACCCCGGCGTCCGGCTGCCACAGGTCGAGCTTCACCAGCCCATCCTCGCCGAACAGGCCGGCGACGTAATAGCGGCCATCGGCCGTGATCAACGCGTCATAGGGATAACTGCCAATGTCGGCGAACTTCCGCACGGCAGGCGCGGTCGGATCGGTCAGGTCGGCCTGCCAGATTTCGCCGGCATCCCACAGGGTGAACAGAAACTTCTGATCCGGTGCGTCGACCAAACCAACGACCTTGGACCGCGCATCCCCGGCACCGAAAGTCGCCGGGATATCGGCGACCAACGCCAAGGTGTCGCTATCGAACACCCGCACGCCGCCGGGTTCGTAGTTCGACACGGCAACCAGCCGGCCATCCTGCGAGATCGCCCCGCCGATGCTGTTGCCGGCCTGGACCACGCGTTTCACCAGGGTCATGGTCATCAGGTCGATCTTGCTCAGCCCACCATCGCGCCCGAACACGAAGGCATAGCGCGCGTCGCGCGAGAAGACCGCCGACGCATGGCTCAAATCGCCCAGCCCTTCGACCCGCCCTAGGCTGGTGCGGCCGCTGGTTTCGATAACCTGGACGCTGCCGGCAGCGCGCTCGATGACGATGCCCAGATCGCCGGTCGCCCGCATCGGCGGCAGCCCGGTCGCCTCAACCGGCAGCGCCAGCAACAGCACCATCGTCATCGCAACGAAACGCACCATCGTCATTCGCCCACCCCCGTCTTCAACTGCTGTGCCAGCCAACCCGCTTCCGCCTCGCTCAACAGCGGCCGCCACGGCGGCATCGGCGTGCCGGGCAGGCCATCCAGGATCACTTCGGCCAGGGCCTCGACCGGAACGTCCACGAACCGCGCCGGCAACAGCGGCGAACCGAGGCCACCCTTCATCGTCAGGCCGTGGCAGGAGCCGCAGTCGTGTTTCAGCAGGTTCATCAACTCCTGCTGGCGAGCCGGCGACACCTTGTCCGCCGAAACGGGTGCGGCGGCAGTCAGCAGCACTGCCAGCGCCGCAACGCTATGCCGGCAAGGAAACATCGAGCGCCCGCGCCTCCGGCCAATAGGCGTCGCAAACCTCATCCAGCATGCCCGCCAACGTCACCACCCGGCCGACCACGAACAGCGCCGGCCCCGCCAGCCGGCAGACCGCCATGTCACTTGCGATGTCGCCCAGCGTCGACAGCCGCACCTGCTGTCGCGGCGTCGTGCCGTTGAAAATCGTTGCGACCGGCAGATCCGCCGGCAGGCCGTGCGCCATCAGGCGCTCGCTGATCACCGCGATGTTGGCTCGGCCCATGTAGATCACCAGCGTGGTGTCGGTGTCGGCCAGGCCCTGCCAGTCGAGGTCGAGGTCGATATCGTTGCGGCAGTGCCCGGTCACGAAACGCACGCCGGTGGCCAGCCCCCGGTGGGTCAGTGGAAATCCGGCGGCCGCCGCGCACCCGGATGCCGAGGTGATACCGGGCACCACCTCATACGGCACGGCCTCGGCGGCCAGTGCCAAGGCTTCTTCGCTGCCGCGCCCGAACGTGAACGGATCGCCGCCTTTCAGGCGCACGGTCGTGCGGCCGGTTCGCGCCGACCGCACCAGCAACTGATTGATTTCATCCTGCGGCACGGGATGCCGGTTCGGCTGCTTGCCGACATCGATGCGCGAGGCACCGGCCGGAATGAGCGTCAGGATCTCCGGCGATACCAGGCGGTCGTAGACCACGACATCGGCCACCTGTAACAGCCGCAGCGCCTTCACCGTCAACAGATCCGGATCGCCTGGTCCGGCGCCCACCAGATACACGGGCTTTACCTGCTTCACGCTCGCCTCCCCTGCCGGGTACCGGTCAAAAAGATGGCTGCGGCGGGAGCTGCCTGGCGACAGATGCAGCCCCCGCCGACAGCGCTAGTACACGTCGTTCCGCGTGTTGTAGACGTTGAACTTACCCGTCGGCGTGATCAGCCGCGGGTCACGGATGACGTGTTTCAGCTTCCGGGTCTTGTCGTCGACGATGACAATCGCCGATTCCTGATCCTTGGCGTTCCAGACGGAGAACCAGATCTCGTCACCGGCCTGGTTGAACTCGCCCTGGACGACCCGGCGCACACCCTCGGAAATGCCCGACCATTCGCCGATCGGCAGCACGTCGTACTCCTTGTCGAGGTCGTTCAGATCGAACACCGCGACCGATGACGCCACTTCGGCTTCCGGATTCAACGGTGTGTCGACATAGAGGTTCTTCGACTTCGGGTGGGTCTTGATGAACAGCGATCCGCCGCCTTGGCCTTCCAGGCTTTGCACGACCTTCCAGGCACTGTCCGGATGACCTTTCGGGTCGGTACCGATCAGCGCGATGGTTTCGTCACCCAGATGGCTGGTCGCCCACACCGGCCCGTACTTCGGGTGCACGAAGTTGGCACCGCGACCGGGATGCGGCGTCGCACCGGTCTCGATCAACGCCACCAGCTTGCGGTCCTTGGTGTCGACCACCGCCACCTTGTTGCGGGCGTTGGCGGCAACAATGAAGTACCGACCGGTCGCGTCGAAGCCACCGTCATGCAGGAAGCGATCGGCATCGATCGTGGTGACTTTGAGGGCGCTCAGGTCCTCGTAGTTCACCATCAGGATCTTGCCGGTCTCCTTCACGTTGACGATGAAGTCCGGGTGGTAGTGCGAGGCAACGATCGCCGCCACGCGCGGCTCGGGATGGAACTCCTGCGTGTCGACGGTCATGCCGCGGGTCGAGACCACTTTGACCGGCTCCAGCGTATCGCCATCCATGATGACGTACTGCGGTGGCCAGTAGGCACCGGCAATCGCGTACTTGTCTTCCCAGCCCTTCATCTTCGACGTCTCGACCGAACGGGCTTCCATGCCGATGCGCAGCTCGGCCACCGTCGCCGGCGGGTCCATCCACAGGTCGATCAGGTTCAGCTTGGCATCGCGGCCAATGGTGTAGAGGTAACGGCCGGACGCCGACATGCGCGAGATATGCACGGCATAGCCGGTCTCGATGATCTGGACGATCTCTTTCGACGCCCCGTCGATCAGGGCGATCTGCCCGCTGTCACGCAGGGTCACGGAGAACAGGTTGTCGAGCTCGAGCTTGTTCGCCTGCTTGGTCGGCCGCTTGTCGACCGGCACCAGCACCTTCCACGTGCCTTTGATTTCGGCCAGGCCGAACTCCGGCGGCTGCGGCGGTTCCAGCAGCAGGTACTTCGACATCAGGTCGATGTCCTCGGCCGACATCTCGCCCGAGTCACCCCAGTTCGGCATGCCTGCCGGGGAGCCATAGGTGATGAAGTCGCGCAGGTACTCGTACCCTTGCTCGTGGGTGATGTCGGTGGTCAGCGCCTTGCCGGTGGCGCCTTTGCGCAGCACGCCGTGACAGCCGGCGCAGCGCTCGAAATAGATCTTGCTCCCCCTCTCGAACTGCTCGGCCGTCAGAACCGGATCGCCGGGCTTGACGCCGGGTATGTCCATTTTCGTCCCGGGCAAGACGTTGAGACTCGGAACGTACTGATCGCCCGGTGTCGTTTCGTGTTTCTTGATGTCGGCGGGGCTGGGTTTGTCCTTATCCGCCGCCATCACCGCCTGAGGTGCGAAGGCCAGTGTCGCCGCGACAACGAGGCCGGCCGATACCATCCCTAGGTTTGTCTTCATCTCGATTGCTCCCGAGAGAACGTCGCCGTTTTCGGAGTATCTAGAGGCCCACTCAAGCCGCCTTGACGATTGTCAAATAACCCTACCCAGAGTGGTGTAGTTCGTGCCGCTTGACGGCGGTCAAGCCGCATTCGTCGTGCGTTGCGAATAATGCCGGCCGTCCGGACGACCGCGGTGGGCTATGCAAGCAACAGGCAACAGGTTCGTGGCGACGGTGATCGCCATCGCCGTGTTCGTGGCAGCATGGCCGGCCCTGGCGCAGGCCATGCCGCCGACCGCGACGACGGATTTCGCCGCCGTCCTGGCGGACGTCTTTCCCGATGCCGATACCGTCGGTCCCGCCGGTGGCGATCCGGCCTCGGCCCGCGCCTACCGCAGCGGCAAGGTCATCGGTTATCTGTTCTCGACCTATGATGTCGTCGGTTCGGTCGGCTATTCCGGCGAACCGGTCGACATCATCGCCGGTATCGATCTCGACGGGCGGCTGACCGGCGCCCACCTGCGCCGGCACAACGAGCCGGTTCTGGTCATCGGTATTCCGGAACAGGACCTGCGCAACTACGTCGCTGGCTTCACCGGCATCGACATCGTCGACTCCACCGCCGCCGTCGCGGCCAATGGCAATGAGCGGCCGGATGCCATATCGGGCGCCACGATTTCCAGCGGCGTGATCCACGACGCCATCATTCGCGCCGCCCGCGCCGTCGCCCGCCGCCACGGCATCATCGAAACCGACAGCGCCGGACCGACCCTGCGCCGGGAAAACTTCGAGCCCGCGTCCTGGCCGGAACTGCTCGACGACGGCGCGCTCGTCCGTCTGAAACTGATCCGCGAAGACATAACGACGGCTCTGCAGTCACAGGGCGAAGCCTTCACCGTTGCGCAGAGCAATGGCGCCCGGACCGCCGACATTTTCATCGACCTCTACGCCGGTCTGCTGACGCCGGCGCGGGTTGGGCAGAACCTGCTCGGCCAGCATGCGTATACCGGGCTGTTCGCCGACCTGCCGCTCGACGATCACATCATCTTCGTCGCCGCCAATGGCGCCTATTCCTTCAAGGGCACGCGCTACCGCCGCAGCGGCGTGTTCGACCGGTTGCAGCTCGTCCAGGGCGACCGCACCATTCAGCTTCAGCGCGACGGCTACCGCAACGTCAGGAAACTGAAGGCCGCCGACGCGCCGGACTTGCGCGAAATCGGCCTGTTTCGCATCCCCGCCGGCACCGGCTTCGATCCGGTGTCCGACTGGCGGCTGGAACTTCTGGTGCAGCGCGAAACCGCCGACGGCGGCCGCGTCCTGCTGACCTTTCCGGTCGACTACCGCTTACCGGCCATCTATCGGCTCGAGCCGCAGGGGACAGCGACGGCGCCGGCAACACCAACGTTGCCCGGACTGTTCGTCTCACCGGATGGCCACGCCGCCAACTGGCTGCTCAACTGGCAGGCCCGTCTGCCGTCCATCGCCGCCCTGTCCGCCATGCTGATCGGCCTGACGGCCATACTGGTATTTCAGGATGCGCTGGTCCGCGATCCGAAACTCTACCGCCACGTCCGGCTGGGTTACCTGACCATCACCCTGCTCTGGCTCGGCTTCTACGCCGGCGCACAGCTGTCCGTGTTCAATGTGCTGACGTTCGTGCACGCGCTGCTGACCGGTTTCCGCTGGGAATTCTTCCTGCTCGACCCGCTGATCTTCATCCTGTGGAGCTTCGTCGCCGTCGCCCTGCTGTTTTGGGGGCGTGGCGTGTTCTGCGGCTGGCTGTGCCCGTTCGGCGCGCTGCAGGAACTGCTGAACGAGCTGGCCCGCCTGCTCCGCATTCCGCAGGTGAAGGTGCCGTTCGGCCTGCACGAACGTCTCTGGCCGATCAAGCACATCATCTTCCTGGGCCTGTTGGCGGTATCGCTGAGTTCGATGACCTGGGCCGTCATCGGCACCGAGGTCGAACCGTTCAAGACCGCGATCACCCTGAAGTTCATTCGGGACTGGCCGTTTGTCGCCTACGCCGTCGGTCTGCTGCTGGCCGGCCTGTTCATCGAACGCTTCTACTGCCGCTATCTGTGTCCGCTCGGCGCGGCGCTGGCGATCCCGGCCCGGCTGCGCATGTTCGAGTGGCTGAAGCGCCGCTTCCAGTGCGGCCGCGACTGCCAGATCTGCGCCATGAACTGCACCGTGCAGGCGATCCATCCGACCGGCGAGATCAATCCCAACGAATGCATCTACTGTCTCGCCTGCCAGGCAAACTACAGCAACGACCAACTATGTCCGCCGCTCGTGCAGCGGCGGCGCCGGCGCGAAAAACTGCTGGCCAGCGAAGCCGCCTACAGCGCGAAACAGGAGACAACGGGATGACTGCCGCCAACCCGGACAGCAAGCCGGACATGACCGACCAGCATGACTTCGCCCAGATTCTCCGCATCGTCGGCCGTGGTCCGAAACTGTCGCGTGCGTTGACCCGCGCCGAAGCCTGTGCTGCGACGCTCGACATCATCGACGGCCGGGTCACCGACACCCAGCTCGGGGCCCTGCTGCTGCTGTTGCGCTACCGGCGGGAGACCGCCGAGGAGATCGCCGGCATGATCGACGCCTTCGCCGCCTACCGGCCGCCGGCGATGAATCATTTGCCGGTCGACCTCGATTGGCCGTCCTATGCCGATCGGCACCGCCAACAACCCTGGTACATCCTGTCGGCGCTGCTGCTGGCGCAGGCCGGCGCGCGTGTCCTGATGCATGGCCTGCGAGGGGCCAGCGACGGCTATGCACCGGTTCGCCCGGTGCTGGACCTGTTGGACGTGCCGCAGGCCGACATGCCGGATGATCTGCCGAACCTCTTCGTTCACCACAATCTCGTCTATATCGGTGTCGAAAAGTTCGCGCCGGCGCTGGAAAGGCTGTTCGGCCTGCGCCCAATGCTGGGTGTGCGCACGGTAGCCAACACCCTCGCACGGGCCCTGAACCCGGCCGACGCGCCGGTGCAGCTTCAGGGCGTGTTCCACCCGAACTACCGCGCGCTGCATGCCGAAGTTGCCCGCCTCCGCCGGCAGCCGGTCGCAGCGATTATCAAGGGCGGCGGCGGCGAAATTCAGCGCAACCCGCACAAGCCCTGTCGCATCGCCTGGGTCCGCGACGACACCGTATCGACGGAGGATTGGCCTGCGGTGCAGCCCAACCGACTGTTCGACTGGCGCGCGGAAGACCTGTCACCGCAGCGGATCGTCGATCTGTGGCGCGGCACCATCGACCACCCGGCCGCGGTCGACGCCATCGTCGGCACAGCGGCTATCGGCCTGCAAGCTCTGGGCCGTGCAACCGATCCGCAGGCCGCGCAGTTGCAGGCTTACGCACTCTGGTGCGATCGCCTGGTCCGCCCGCCCCGTGCCTTGGGTGCCGCATCCGACGAATCCATCGCATCGTCCGGCGCATAACGGATCAACGATTTCAGGGAGATCGACTGCAGCGTCGCCCGGGTCAGGTCATCGATCTCCAGACGCACGGATTCCAGCGCTGCAGCCAGCGGCGTCGACAGATTCTGGCCCTCGCCGTCGAAGCCGTCTTCCGCGTCGAACGGCTCAAACCGCTCGATCACGTCCCACAGCGTCGTGCGATTGGCCGGCACGTCGATCCGGTAGCCGCCACCTGCACCACGCACCGACCGGATCATGCCGAGCCGCACCAGCTGACGCATCACCTTGGCCAGATGATGGGCGGAGATGCCGTAGGTATCGGCGATATCGGCGGTCGACAACTGCCGCTCCGGGTCGCGCGCCAGCTCCAGAATGGCGTAGAGGGCAAAGAGCGTCGATTTCTGCAGGCGCACGTCGGCAGCTCTCATTGAGGAGATACGTAAACCGGTACGGGTTTACTGTGTTCGGCGGCCCGGAACAAACCAAATCGCGGGGCCGGCCAATGGACGCCCTGTCCCGTTACAGCGCCATCTCCAGCTCGATGTAGGGTCCGGCGGTCATACCTTGACTGCGGAAGAAGGCGAGGTTGAGCTGGTCGTTACGCGAGATCATGGTCCGCACCGTGTCGACGCCACAGGCGCGGAAGCGGTCGCAGATCGCTGCCATCAGACGGCTGCCGACGCCATGCTCGCGCAGGTCGGCGGCGACATTGACGGCAAAGACCCAGCCGGACGGCGGCGACCCAAACTCCCAGACCCTGGTCTCGCCGACGATGAAACCGCCGATCTTGCCGCCGGCTTCGGCGATCAAAAAGAACCGATTGTCGCGTCCCAACAGGATGTAACGGTCGCAGATGTCGCGCCAGTAGTCGGCCTTGCGCAGGCCGGTCGCCTGGGCGTCGAGGCGGACTACCGCTGGAATATCCGCTTCGCTGGCCTCGCGCAGCGTCACCTCGACATCGAAAGCTGGTGCCATTCCTCCCTCCGCCGTGCCGGATCCTCCTGCCGCGTATTGAAGCATGTCCATGGCTGGTAGCGCATCCCGCGCGAGCAATGACCAATTGTCACATCCCCTCACGCCGCTGTACTGCCGTATCGCCGCCTCATGCTGCCGGTTGGCATCTGGCGGACCCATTCCGCCGCACCATCATCCCAATATCCGCCGCGATCATGCCAGCGGACCGGAAGGCCATCGCACATTCGGCCACCTGCGGCGCCTCGTCGCACCGGCCGATCCCGCGTTGACGCAATAAATGGTATTACAGTACCATTTTACGGTCTTTGACAATGAATGTCATTTAAGAGGCGTGCGAACCGGCACCTCGACGACGACTGTGATCCGGTTTCCCTGAGTAGGCGGAGATCGGCCGTGCCGGCAGCCCACGCCGCGACAGGCAAGGGAGGGCCGGATCATGGCCGTGACGCAGATCGTGGACCGCTGTCAGGAGCTGTTCGACGACTTGTCGTTCGGTGCGGCGCGCGCGTGGAAAGACGCCGAGCCGGGACGCAAGGTGATCGGCTACATGCCGGTCTATGTGCCGCGCGAAATCATCCATGCCGCCGGCATGCTGCCGCTCGGTATCCTCGGCGGCGGCGATCAGCTGGAAGTGATCCACGGCGACGCGTACTACCAGAGTTACATCTGCCGCATTCCACGCTCGACCGTCGAACTGGGCCTGACGGGTCGACTCGATTTCGTCGACGGCATGCTGTTTCCCAGCATCTGCGACGTCATCCGCAACCTCTCCGGCATGTGGCAACTGCTGTTCGAGGGCAAGTACGTCCGTTACTTCGACGTGCCGCAGAATTACGACGATGGCGTCGGCGGCAGCTACTACGAGCGCGAGTTGCAGATGCTGCGCGACGACCTGGCGGAACTGGCCGGGCGCGACATCACCGACGCCGATCTGCACAAATCGATCGCCGCCTACAACGACAACCGCCAGGCCATCGCCGATCTCTATGCCTATCGCGCCGCCAGGCCCTGGCAGGTGCCGAGCTCGGAAGTCTATCTGGTGGTACGCGCCGGCATGGTCCTGCCGGTCGAGGAACACACCCAATTGGTGCGCGACTATCTCGCCGCCGCCGAAGCCGCCGACCGGCCGATGCGCGACAACTGCCGCGTCGTCGTCAACGGCGCCTTCTGCGAGCAGCCGCCGCTCGGCCTGATCAAGTCGATCGAGATGGCCGGCTGCTATGTCGTCGATGACGATTTCATGCTCATCACGCGCTGGCTGCTGGAAGACGTGCCGACGACCGGGGATCCGATCCGCGAACTGTCGTCGGCTTTCCTGCACCATTCGGCCTCGACCTCGGCCAAATACGAGCCCTGCAAGGCCGACAAGGGACAGTTCCTGTTGAAGTCGGTGCGGGAAAACCGGGCCGAGGGCGTCGTCTTCGCCGCGCCCAGTTTCTGCGACCCAGCACTGCTCGAACGGCCGATGCTGCAGGAGGCGATGAGCACCGCCGACGTGCCGTTCACCGCGTTCAAGTATGCCGAGAATACCGGACAGATGCAGGCCATCCGAGAACAGGCCGGCACCTTCGCCGACTCCCTCAAACTGTGGAGCGCCTCATGAACACCGCCGCCACCGCCGACGTGATCAAAGAACCTTCGATGCTGAAGCAGAAGGAAATGATCAACGCCAATTTCGATGCCCTGACCCAGGCCCCCGAAACCGGCAGCAAGGTGTCGTACACGTTCGTGCCCGGCAATCTGAACGAACTGCTGATGTGTTTCGACTTCGTGCGCAACCTGCCGGAGATCAACGCCTTGCAGAACGGCCTGCGCAAGCGCAGCGGCAAGCTGATCATGGAAGCCGAACGCAACGGCCAGTCGGAAGATGTCTGCACCTACGTGAAGTCCGACCTCGGCATGATCATGCAGGGCAACATTGGCCCGACCGGCGATCCGCTGCCCGATCCCGACGTGCTGCTGCTGTCGTATACCGGCTGCTTCACCTTCATGAAGTGGTTCGAACTGGTACGCCAGCGCTTCGACTGCGAAACCACGATGCTGCACGTGCCCTACCAGGCCGACGGCAAGATCACCCAGAACATGCGCGATTATGTGGTCAAGCAGTTGAAGGAAGACGTCATCCCCTGCCTGGAACGGGTCTCCGGGGTTAAATTCGACATCGACCGACTGCGCGGCTACCTGCGCGAATCCGCCAAGGCGGAGGAAGACCATGTCTGGGTGCTGAAATCGGCGAAAAACAAACCATCGCCGATCGATGCCTACTTCGGCGGCGTCTACTACATCGGCCCGATCTTCACCGCGTTCCGTGGTACCGAAGGCGCCACCGAGTACTACCGTCTGCTGCGCGAGGAAGTGCAGGCGCGCATTGACGCCGGCACCGGCCCGGTCACGCCGGAGGGCGATTTCGGTGATGAGCGTTTCCGCGTCGTCGTCGAAGGCACGCCCAACTGGACCAACTTCCGCGACTACTGGAAGATGTTCTACGACGAGGGCGCAGTCGTCGTCGCCAGCACCTACACCAAGGTCGGCGGCCTGTACGACTACGGTTTCCGGCACGATCCGGACAACCCGCTGGAGACGCTCGCCGACTATTGCCTCGGCTGTTACACCAACCTCAGCCTGCCGGCACGGATCAGCATGATCTGCGACTACATGGAGGAGTACGAGGCTGACGGCCTGCTGATCAACTCGGTCAAGAGCTGCAACAGCTTCTCCGCCGGCCAGCTGATGATCCTGCGCGAAGTCGAAAAACGCACCGGCAAGCCCGGCGGCTTCATCGAGACCGATCTCGTCGACCCGCGCTACTTCTCGCCCGCCAACGTGAAGAACCGCCTGGAAAGCTATTTCCAGATGCTGTCGCAGAAGCGCGCACGCGCCGCGTAAGGGAGGCTCCGCACATGAAATGCTTCATCGGCATCGATCTCGGCTCCACCACCACGAAAGCCGTGGTGCTGGACGAGAACCAGGAGGTGCTCGGCCGCGGCATCACCAATTCGCGTTCGAACTATGACGTCGCCGCCGCCATCGCCAAGCAGGAAGCGCTGATCGATACCCGCTTCCATCTGTTCCGCCGCACACTCAGTGACGTGCCGGGGCTGTCCAGCCATCTGGAGGACTTCCTGGCCCAGCTCGACCGCGATTTCCGGCTGGAGAAATACCTCGAAGACCTCGACGCGCTGCGCCATACCTGCCTCGGCAACGCCAGCGAAGACCGCTTCGGCAAGGAGACGGCCGCCCTGCGCGAGGCCCTGAACGAGCTGTTCGACCGCATGCAGTCGGAAGCGCCGGAGCTCTACGAACCCGGGGCCAAGCGCAAGTCGGACTTCTTCCGCGATATCGCCGGGTCGCGCTATCACGCCATCGGCGAGGAGATCGCCGAGGCGGTGGACATCGGCTTCGACCTGGTGCTGAACGTCTACGACCGCTCCATCATCGACGTCGAGAACCGCTTGTCCGACGAATCGGACAGCGCCAAACTGCTCCGCGCGCTGGAGCGCACGCTGCAGCGGTTCGCGGGTTTGGCCGATCAGGCCGACGCCGTGCGCGCGCCGGTGCGCCGCATCCTCGATACCGGTCTGCAGGAGGCCTATGTCGTCGGCACCGGCTATGGCCGCGCCCGCCTGCCGTTCTCGAAGGAACACATTCGTTCGGAGATCCTGTGCCACGGCCTCGGCGCCCATGTCATGTACCCGGACACCCAGACCGTGCTCGACATCGGCGGTCAGGACACCAAGGCGATCCAGGTCGATCCCGACGGCATCGTCGAGAACTTCCAGATGAACGACCGCTGCGCTGCCGGCTGCGGCCGCTACCTCGGTTACATCGCCGACGAAATGAACGTCGGTCTGCACGAACTGGGACCGATGGCGATGCAGGCGACGCGGCAGGTCCGCATCAACTCCACCTGCACCGTGTTCGCCGGCGCCGAGTTGCGCGACCGGCTGGCACTTGGCGAGAAGCGTGAGGACATTCTGGCCGGCCTGCACCGCGCCATCATCCTGCGCGCCATGTCGCTGCTGTCACGTTCCGGCGGGGTGCGCGACGAGTTCACCTTCACCGGCGGCGTCGCCAACAACGAAGCCGCGGTCGAAGCGTTGAAGAAGCTGATCGCCGAAAACTACGGCGACATCACCCTGAACATCGACCCAGGCTCGATCTATACCGGCGCGCTTGGCGCCGCAACCTTCGCCCACCGGGCCGTGGAGAACTGACATGCTTTACACCGCAGGCATCGATATCGGCACCGGCGCGGTCAAGACCGTACTGTTCCGCCACGACAATGACGACGGCGACGGCACCTGGGTGTCTCGCCGCGTCGAACGCATCCGCCGGCGCGACCCGGCCACGCTGGCGCGCAGCAGTTTCGACCAGATGCTCGATGAGGCCGGCATCGACGCCGGCGACGTCGCCTACATCGCCACCACCGGCGAGGGCGAGAATATCGAGTTCCGCACCGGACATTTCTATTCCATGACCACGCACGCGCGCGGCGCCATCTACCTCAATCCTGCCGCCCGCGCCGTCCTCGACGTCGGCGCCCTGCATGGCCGCGCGATCAGCATCGACGACCGCGGCAAGGTGCTGGCCTACAAGATGACCAGCCAGTGCGCGTCCGGCTCCGGCCAGTTCCTGGAGAACATCGCCCGCTACCTCGGCGTGGCGCTGGAGGAAGTCGGCGAGCTGTCCTGCCAGGCGAAGGAACCGGAGACCGTCAGCGGCATCTGCGCCGTGCTGGCCGAGACCGACGTCATCAACATGGTCAGCCGCGGCATTTCCACCGAAGACATCCTGAAAGGTATTCACGTGTCGATGGCCGGCCGCCTGGTGAAACTGCTGAAGGCGACCAAGGTGAAGGAAGGCACGGTGCTGGTGACCGGTGGCCTCGCTATGGACAAGGGCCTGGTCAAGGCGATGGACGAAGCCATGGTGGAACAGAAGGTCACCCTCGACCTCGCCCGCCATGACGACTCGATCTATGCCGGCGCCATCGGTGCCGCCATCTGGGGCGCCTTCCGCCACCGCAAGCTGGCCGAACTGGAAACCCTTGCCGTCGCGTCCTGACCCGAAGACGGCACATCAAGAAGGCCGGCGTCACACGACGCCGGCCTTTCTTTATGGGGGAACCACGATCGACGGCCGACAGTGGACCCCGGCGGTTTTGAACAAACGAAGCGACAGCACCTTCCTGAAACGGCGGCGAAAGCCGGCATCCACTATCCGACGCAAGGGCGGAGAACGTCCTAATGCACCGTCTTCACCAGCGCGATGCGCTGCGACGGCTCGAACCCGTGGTGATAGAGGAAGCGCAGCAGGTCGAAATTGTTCCGCCCGACCGTGGTCTCCAACTGCTCGACCTGCAGGGCCGACAGGTTCACCATCAACTGCGACAGCAGCGCCGTCGCCACGCCCTGCTGGGCCCACTCCGGCCCGACATCGATGGTGTCGAGCACGGCCACCGGCTCCGTGCGGCCAAAATCGCCGAAGTCGATCCGCGCCATCAGGAAACCGGCCGGCTGGCCGTCGATCTCGCCGATCAGCGACACGCGGATCGCGGAATCGTTTAGCGCTTCGTCAAGCTTCGCCCGCATGTAGTCCTCGCGTGCCTCACCGGTGACATTGCGGTCGATGCGCACGATACGGTCGAGATCATCGGCGTCCAAAGAGCGCACATCGACCCGGTCACGCGCCAGCGTCGGTAGATCGTCGACCACTTCGCCGCTGTAGTCCGGCTCGCCGGTCTCGCTGTCGAATACGTCGTCATCGACCTCGGCCGCCGCACGGCGCTCAGCCTGCAATGCCGCCACGACATTGCAGTCGATGACGTGCCAGGGCCCTTTGCGAAAACCGGCGGCGGCGAAGAAGTGCGCCAGACCGGTATCGGTCCAGTCGATCTCCGTCTGCAGGGTGCCGATGCCCCGGCGGCGCATGGCCTGTTCCAGTCCGTCGATCAGCTGCTGGCCAACGCCGTGGTTCTGCGCATCCGGTGAAACGTCGACGACCTCGAGCATGACCGCCTGATCGCGCTGGCCGAATTCGCCGGTCAGCACATGGCACAACACCATCCCGGCCAGCTTTCCGTCGATGTCGACGCCGTACTGCAGATGCTGGTCCGGCTGACGCAGAGCCGCCGCCAGGCGTTTCTCGAAATAGCCGCGTCGCCGGCGCCCGACGATGCGGGCATCCAGCGCCACCGCGCCATCCAGATCGCCCGCCGTCAGTGGCCGGACCGTGCCGTCGCTGTCCATATCAGCCTCCCCTCGTGTTGTCCGTACCACGCGCCTGACTGCCCAAGGTGCCGTCAGGACGCGTAGGACATGGCTATTTCCATATCCGCGTCGGCTTCGAAGGTGTCGACCACCGCTTGCGCCAGCGCGCGTTCTTCTTTCTCGATGTGCGATCGCAGGCGCTCCACCAGTTCCAGCGCCAGTGGACGGAACGTGCCCCAGCCCTCAGGACTCCAGCCGTGATCGCAACCCTGCCGCACCTTGGACACGACCTGCGTCGCCAACGGCCAGATCACACCATGCTCCTCGACCAGCAGGTCGGCGAAGTCGCCGAAGCCGGCCTCACGTAAGGGCGGGAACAGATCGCGCTCCTCGAAATCGAAATGATCGCGCACTTCGGTTTCCACGGCGGCGGAGAACTGGGTCGCCAGACTGCGGAACGAGCCGTCGTCGCCACCCGGTGCCGCCGACGCCTGGCACGCAGTTTCCAAACGGCTCAACAGGCCCAGCACGGCCATATGGTCCTCATGCAGGGCACGAACGATCTGACTGCTTTCCGACATGGCATCGTCCTTTCACGTATTTTGGTACTCTAATACGATTTAATTATCGCGGACAACGGGATCGCCTGCGACAAAGCGCCTCGCCGCGAGACAGCCAGCAACCTCGGCGAAGCTTGATCGTCGTCAAGTTGCCGACCGCACATCAGGCGGTAGCGTCGCCTGAAGACGCAAATCACCGTATCGATTCATCGAGTAGACACCGCCATGAATACAGCCATGACCGCCACCGGCGGCACCAACCGACACCGGGCTGCACATCCATGACGACAGGCAGCGCCGCCGCGCGCCGCGCTTACGACGGTCCCGCCTTTCTGTCGCACGGCTTCCGGCCGTTCTTCCTGTTGGCCGGCGTGACCGCCGCGCTGGCTATTCCGGCCTGGCTCGGCATCTACCTCGCTGGCCACGACTTGCCGACGGCCTTCGCACCGGCCGACTGGCACGCACATGAAATGATCTTCGGCTATCTCGGCGCCGTGCTGACCGGGTTCCTGCTGACCGCGATACCGAACTGGACCGGCCGGCTGCCCGTGTCCGGCACCTCGCTCGCCGTGCTGGCCGGCCTTTGGCTCGCCGGCCGCGTGGCGGTCGCGCTGTCGGGCCTCATTGGTCCCTGGGCCAGCATCATCGACATCGCGTTCCTGGTTGCGGTCGCCGGCACCGCCTGGCGCGAAGTGCTGGCCGGCCGCAACATACGCAACCTGCCGATCTGTCTGCTGGTCACCCTGTTCGCACTGGCCAACGTCGGTGTGCACTGGGATGCCGGCACGCTGCCGGTCGCCGAGGCGCCGGCGTGGGGCGGCCTGCCGGTCCGGCTGGCACTCGCCGTCACCGCGCTGCTGATCGGGTTGGTTGGCGGCCGCATCGTGCCGAGTTTCACCCGCAACTGGCTGGCCCGGCGGCAAACCGTCAACCTGCCCGCGCCGTTCGGCCCGTTCGACAAGGCGAGCCTCGCCGTGCTGGCGGTCGGTCTCATTGGCTGGATCGGCTGGCCGGACACCACGGCAACGGCTGTCCTGCTGATCTTTGCGGGCCTGCTGCACCTCGCCCGCCTGTCACGCTGGCGCGGTTGGCTGACCAGCGGCGAACCGCTGGTGTTGGTGCTGCACGTCGGCTACCTCTGGCTGCCGGTCGCCGTGGCGCTGCTCGGCCTCGAAACACTGTTCGCCGACCGCTTCAGCGGCAGTGCCGGTATCCACGCCCTGACCGCCGGCGCCATCGGCGTGATGACACTGGCCGTGATGACCCGGGCGACGCTGGGCCATACCGGCCGACCATTGACCGCCAGCCGCGTTACCGTGGCGATCTACGCCCTGGTCAACATCGGCGCCGTGCTGCGGGTGCTGGCGACTCTGGTGCCGCTCGACGATCCGGCACTAACCGCGGCCGCCGGGCTCTTCTGGGCTGCCGGCTTCGTCCTGTTCCTCGTCGACTATGGTCCGATGCTGATATTCCAGCGGCAAACTGATGATTGAAGCGCCGCCGGACCGTCGCCTAGACTGATTGCGGCGCGCTGATTCTGCGCGCGCAACGCGGCGGTCGCTTACCCATGAACATCGACGACGAGGCGTTTCGCCGGCGAACCGGCGTTACCGACGATGACATCCGGGTGCTGAACGCGACCCCGCTGTTCGCCGGTCTCGACCGCGAAACCCTGAAACGGATGCTGCAGGATTCCTCGATCCGGCGCTATCCGCGCAACGCCACGCTGTTCATGCAAGGCGAAGACGCCAACCGTTGCTTCGTCGTGTTCGAAGGCTGGCTGAAGCTCTTCCGCGACACCATGGATGGCCATGAGAGCGTCATCACCGTCATCGGTCCGGGCGAGAGTTTCGCCGAAGCCGCGATGTTCAGCTCCGCCGCCTTCCCGGTCAGTTGTTCGGCGATCGAGGACTCGCGCGCCCTCGTCGTCAACAGCGGCTCACTGTTCAGCGAGATGCGGCAGAATCCGGAGGTCGGTTTCAATATGCTGGCCTCGATGTCAGCCCGCCTGCGCGGCCTGATCCGCCAGATCGAGCAGCTGACCACACGGTCCACCACCCAGCGCGTCGCCGATTTTCTCGTTCGGCTGGCCGACAGCGATTTCGGCGAGGCGGTGGTCCACCTGCCGCACGACAAGGGACTGGTCGCCGGGCGTCTCGGCATGCAGCCGGAGTCCTTCTCCCGTGCCCTGTCGCGCCTGCGGCGCCACGGCGTCACCACCGAGGGCCGCACCGTAAAGATCGAAGATCTGGCCACCCTGCAAACCATCAACGAGCAGGGCCTCGGCTGAACCTGTCCCGGCCATCCGCGGTAATGCTGCATAAGCCGTCCTGATGGAACTGGCACCCGCCTATTTTTTGCCAATCGCGCTTGACATTGGTCAACGATCCTGCGCCCCGGCTTCGCTATTACTGCGTCATGTCACGCTTGCCACTCGCTCTTCTGTTCGTCGGATTGCTGGCCGGTACAACGGCCTGCAAGGAGACAGAGACGGCCAGCCTGCCGCCACCCGTGGAACTGTCGATCGAAGCCGTCGGGCACTATTGCCAGATGCACGTCCTCGATCACCCCGGTCCCAAGGGTCAGATCTTCCTCGGCGATATGGAAGCGCCGCTGTGGTTCCCCTCCGTGCGCGACACCATCGCCTTCACGCGACTGCCCGAGGAGTCGCGGCGGATCCGCGCGATCTATGTGAATGACATGGGAACGGCCAAGAACTGGGACCGCCCGGAAGACGGCACCTGGGTCGAAGCCCGTAGCGCCTGGTATGTCATTGGCAGTCGCCGCACCGGCGGCATGGGCGTGCTGGAGACCGTTCCCTTTGCCGACAAAGCGGCAGCAGAGCGCTTCATGACCGAAAACGGCGGCAACATCGTCCGGTTCGACGCCATTCCCGACAGCTACGTCCTGGGTTGATCCTTAAACATCACGGCACGGGTGTTAGGCCTGCCAGTCCTCTCGCCGCCCGGCCGTGTCGATCGCAACAACGCGTTCGATGCCCATCTGCGGTGCCTCCGGCGGGATGCGCCACCGCCCAGCAGCCACCAATGCCGTCGACAACGCGTCCGCGTCGATAGCGCGCCGGGCCTGCACGCTCGCCTGCGCCAGGCCCTCGCCGGGTCTTCCGGTCGACGGCCGCAGGATGTGATGCATACCGGCCGCGGGCGCGAACACGGTCCCGCTGGTCGACGATGTCGCCACCGCCCGGTCGACGACGTCCAGTACGCCGGGTTCCGTCGCCAACGGGAAGGGATTGGCGAGCCCGACCCGCCAGGGCTTGCCGTCGTGCCGGCCGTCGATCGCGCGCAGTTCTCCCATATCGACCAACACGTGGCGCACGCCGCTGCGTTTTAGCAGCCGGACCACGCTGTCGGTGATGGCGCCCTGGGCGATGCCGTTCAACGTCACCGCCATGCCCGGCTGAGCAAAGGTTATTCGCTCAGGCGACACCTCGACCCGTTGCCAGTCGACCAGGGCACGTGCGGCCTCCAGCCGCGCCGGGTCCGGCCCTGCCGGGTTTGCGGACGGCGCAGCAAAGTGTTGTCGATAGACGTCCCATAGGGGCTGCACCGTCGGGTCGAACGCACCATCCGTCACGGCACTCCACCGCAAGGCCCGGTGCAGCACCGTGACCAGTTCCGGCGGCGGCGCCGACAGCGATCCGGCGACATTCAACCGCACCAACGCGCTGTCCGCACGATAGAGGCTGAAAACCCGTTCCAGCCGGGTTACCTCGGCCATGGCGGCGCGCGCAAGGCGGCGCGCATCCTGATGCGCCAAACCATGGAACAACAGGCTGGCAGACGCACCCAGAGCACGGTCCCGCCAGCGAAAAACGGGTATGTCGCTACCGCCGAAGATGCCGCTGGCAGCAGTCGGACTGGCTGCTATGACGCCGGCGCTGGCGATCAACGTGAGGACACGTCGGCGCCCGACTACTGCACCATTGCCGCGAGAGGTCATGTCCATCACAGCTCTCTCCTCGAAAAGGCCAGCACCGACAGGCCGAGCGGCACGAGCAGCCAGACCATCAGCGCGATCAGCGGCATTGCCGCGCCACCGGCGCCGTGAACCGCGAGGCCGGCCAGACCGGCCGCGTCTCGCACGCCATCCAGTAGCGTCAGGTTGAAAATGCGAAACGCGTCGGTCGGATTTGCCAGCATGAGGACGGCGAACAACGTCTCGCCGATCGCCTGTTCCGTATCGGCCAGCAGCAGGCCCAGGACACCAAGGTCGTACAGCACCACCAGCACCAGCCAGGCCGCGACGGCGAAACCCGCCGCTTTGGCACGCTCATCGCACAGAACGCTGATGACGTAACCGATGGCGACGAACACGGCGCCGAGCAGGGCCGAACTCGCGCACATCACGGCAAAGGCGATCCATCCCTCCGTACCGGGCTCGCCCATGGTCGCCTCGACAACCGCGACGACGCCAAAGCCCAGGGTGATCGCAAAACTCAGGATGGCCACGTGGCCGACCAGTTTGCCGACGACGATCTGCCAGCGGGAGATCGGATAGCTCAACAGCAGTATCAGCGTGCCGCGTTCAAGTTCGCCCGCGAAGGCATCGTGCGCCAGCATCAGCGCGATCAGCGGCAGCAGGTAGACCGACAGACTGGCGAGACTGACGACGACAACGCTCAGCGGATCGCCGCCGACGCCACCGGACGGCGCCTGCCCCACCAGCGAGATAGCGAGGCCAAGCGCCCCCAGCAGGAGAACGCAGGCCGCGACCCAGCGGTTGCGCAGGCCGTCACGGAACTCCTTTGCCGCGATGCGCAGGATGTCTCTCATCGGACAGCCTCCCCGGCGGACTCCTCGTCCGGTACGAAATACTCGTACACGTCGTCCAGGCGCGGTGGCAGGACATCAACGTCCCGTACCATGCCGTTGAACGTCGCCACCTGCTTGATGATTCGCATCTTGTCCGCCGTCGCGCAGGCGAACTCGACCGTGTCGTCGTCGCGCCGGATCAGCGCGTATTCATGCCCCAGCGTTTCGGCGACACGGCCAACCGCATCGCTGCGCACGGCCATGCGCAGACGGAACGGCAACCCCGACTGCAGCCGCAAATCGTCGAGCGATCCGAACGCCACCAACCGTCCATGGCGCAGGATGGCGATCAGATCGGCGCGTGCCTCGATCTCGGTCAACACATGGGACGATATGATCGCCGTCGCACCGGCCGCGGTAATCCGCCCGACCACGTCGTAGAACTGCCGCCGCAACGGCGGGTCGAGGCCGTTGGTCGGCTCGTCGAGGAACAGCAGCTTCGGCGTGCCGAGCAGGGCCTGCGCTAAGCCGAGACGCTGCCGCATGCCTTTGGAATAGGTCGCGGTCCGCCGGTCGGCGGCCTCGGTCAGATTGACCGCCTGCAACAAGTCATCGATCTGGCCTGCGCCGGCACGCTTCAATCCAGCATAGAACCGCAGCAACTCCCGGCCCGACATGTTCAGCTGGAATGACAGGTTCTCCGGCAGATAGCCGACATGCCGGCGTGCCTTCGCCGCCTGCCTACCTGCCGGGTCGCAGTCGAGCACCCGCGCGGACCCCATGGTCGGCCGCGTCAAACCCAGCAACAGCTTGATCAGCGTCGTCTTGCCAGCGCCGTTGTGGCCGAGCAACGCCACCGTGTGTCCGCCATCCAGTCGCAGCGAGACATCCGCCAGTGCCGCCTTACCGCCGTACTGCTTGCTCAAGCCATCGGTTTCGATCAGCGCGCCCATGTCACGCTCCCGGCCGCATCAGGGGATGGCTATCGACAACGCCGCCGGGGCGCAGAGCCGGGAAATTCGACTGCGTCCAGCGCAGCACCTGTGCGGCCGGGCTGTTCAGCAGCAGCTTCGCCAACGGGTGGCGCCAGACGATCTGGTCGACCATGCCGTTCGGCCGATAGGGTAGGTCCGCGAGGCCATCGCCATCGAGGTCGAAGGCGAGGTTGTCGCTCCAGTGATTGCCGCGGCCGTCGTTCGACCATTCGATATGCCGCGTGCCGACGTATTTCACCTGATTGCGGTTGCCGGTGAAGCTGTTGCCCCAGATGCGGTTGCGTTCCGAGCCGGCGGTGAAATGCACGCCGATGTCGCAGCCGGCGAACCGGTTGCCGCGAATATCGTTCTTGTTGGTGTTGTAGATGAACACGCACTTTTCGGCACCGGTCACGCTGTTGTCGACGACCACGGTGTCGTTCACGTAGTTCATCAGAATGCCGCGGTCGCGGTCCCCGACCGACCGGTTACCCGACATCCTGATCGCGGTCGAGTACATGATGGCATAACCGACATGGTTGCCGGTCGAGACATTGCCGCTGACCTCGCTGTCGTCGGTATACATGTAGTGCACGGCAAAGCGCAGGTCGCGCAAGCGGTTGTCGGTGAAACGGTTGCGTTTGCTCGTGGTCACGAAGATTCCGTCGCGGCCGAAACGGATGTCGTTCGCGATGACGCTCGAGCCCGGCGCGTTCCAGATCTGCACCCCATTGCCGCGTTCGTTCATGCGCAGGTCCTGCCGGCCAACGATCTCGTTTTCACGAACGACGGCATCCGGTGCGCCCTTCAGGTACACGCCGATCAGATTGCCTTCGATCCGGTTCCCGGCGACTGTCGCCCCCCGCGCCGCAGTCGTGACGAATACGCCACTGTCCTCGGTCGACAGGTCGAGGCCGGAGCCGCGGACGACGACACCCCGCAAAACCGCGCCCGGGGCGTTCAGCGTCACGACGCGCCCCTTGCCCGGCCCGACGATTTCAGCACCGGGCTCGCCAACAAGCGTCAACGGCCGGTCGACGCTGATGCCGCCGGCATGCTCGCCCGGCGCAAGACGCAGGACATCGCCCGCCGCCGCCGTCGCGAGCGCTGCGGCCAGCCGCCCCCCGCCGGCCGGCACCCGCACGTCAGCGGCAGGTGCCGGCACGGCGAGAAGCAGCCCGCCAAACAGGCAGGCGGGGCCGATCACACGATGCAACCGGCCCCTGTCATGCGCCATCGACATAGCCGTACCGCGTTCAGACGTTCCGCGGCTCGACCATCATCCGGCCACGCATTTCCATATGGAGCGCGTGGCAGAACCACTGGCAGTAGAACCAGTGCACGCCCGGACGCGACGCGACGAAAGTCACCGACGCCGTGGCCTGCGGGCCGATCTCGAACGCAATGCCGTAGTTCGCCAGGGTGAGCCCGTGGGTCAGATCATCGACATCGTCGATATTGGTGACGATGAGGGTGACCTCGTCACCCTGCTTGACGGTGAACTTCTCCAGGCTGAAGGTCGGCGCGACCGAGTGCATGTACACGCGCACCTTGTTGCCGTCGCGGATAACGTGCTCCGCCGCCTCGAGATCGACGCCGTCCTTGTCCGCCTGGATTTGAACGTCTTTCCATGTCGGGTCGTCGCGTTGCCAGATCTTGGCCGGATTGACGATTGAACGGTGCACGATGATGCAGTCATGCGGCTCTGCAAACGTCGGGCCGTCATGCACCACCTTCAGATCGTCAGTGGAGATGTCGATGAGCTGTTCGTTCTCCGGTTTCAGCGGACCGACATTGATGTACCGGTCCTTGGAAAACTTGTTCAGCGACACCAGCCACTTACCGTCGGCGTCCTTGGTTTCGCCCATCGATGTGTGGTTGTGACCCGGCTGATACTGGACGTCGACCTTGCCCAGAATCGGATCGACCTTCTCGCCATTGAACGCCTTGATCGCCCTGTCGATGTTCCATTTCACCATCTGGCTATCCAGGAACAGGGTCGTGAAGGCGTTGCCGTCGCCATCAAACGCCGTATGAAGCGGGCCCAGACCCAGTTCCGGCTCGGCGACGATGCAATCGCGCGGCTTGGTTTTGCCGGCGAAGGCATCCGGCAGCTTGGTTACATCGATCACCGACACCGTCGGCGACAGCTTGCCGTTGATGACCACATGCCGGCCGTCCGGTGCCGTGTTACAGCCGTGTGGCGAGTTCGAGATCGGGATGTAAAGCGTCAGCTTCGAGCCTTTCCGGCCGTCGACGACCTTGGCACCATTGATGGTCTCGTAGTCGCCGGCGGCAATCGCGGCTTCGATCGCCTTGATGTCGAAGACGACGGCCCAGTCCTGCTCGGCTGAAGTCATCTCCGCCAGGGTCACGCCCTCTTCGGAGTTGTAGCAGGTCGAGAAGGCGTACAAGCCCTGATAGTCGGCATCGCAGTTATCCAGGTTGCCGTCGACGATGACCTGCCACGCTACCTCCATCTTGTCGCCGTCGATGGCGCTGAAGACCGAGTGATACTTGCTCGGATCATCCAGGATCTTGCCGTCGTTTGGGATCGGCACGCGATGTTCGCCATTGGCGAACACGTAGCCGGTGCGCGGATACTTCTGCGGCCGCAGACCGTGAATGTCCGACGCGTTGGGGATCTCGATGATCTTGTCCGGCTTCATCACGTCGCAGCGGATACGCGCCACCCGCGTGTTCGCCTTGTCGTTGATGAACAGGTAGCGGCCGTCATAGGTCCCGTCGGTGAACGACATATGCGGATGATGGGCATCGCCGTTCATGTAGACCTCGCCCTGCGCCGCCAGGAACTCCTTGGTCTCCGGGAGCAGGCCGTCGGTCAGGATTTTCTTGCTTTCGTTCGTCTGGCCCCAGCCGGTCGCGCTGCAGCGATTGAACACGGGAATGCGCATCAGCTCACGCATCGACGGCACGCCCAGGATGCGGATCTCACCGGCCTGTCCCGAACTCCAGAAGCCGTAGTATTCGTCCAGTTCGCCCGGCGCGACAGTCGCGTTGCCGGAACCGGCCGCCCGTACGGGATGGGGCGACATGGCGACACCACCCGTAACGCCAGCGAGCCCGGTCACCGCGGCGACGCCCGCCGTTGTGCCCAGCAACCCACGACGGCTCAGGCCGTTGCCTTGCTCTTTGTCGTGCTTGGTTGTCATTTCAGGTTTCTCCTCTCTTGAAATCCTGGCACCCAGGCTGCGGGTCACCCGACCGGCTGCGGTTCTGCCGGCCGCGATGTCCCGGGGGACTCTTTACTGGCGGGGGTCAGGGATTTGGAAGCAAGCGCCTGTCGACGCTCGCGCTTCAGCCGTCGCTGAATCATCACCGGACAGCGACGGTCATCCATGTAGAGCGTCTGGCAGTGCAGGCACTGCAGACACTCGTTCGGATTGATGTGACCTTCGGGATGGATTGCCTGCACCATGCAGTCGTTGGCGCAGCGATGGCACGGATTGCCGCACTCGCGATAACGCCGCAGCCACTCGAAGGTGCGCAGGCGCGCCGGGATAGCCAGCGCGGCACCCAGCGGGCACAGGTAGCGGCAGTAAAACCGCTCGATGAACAGACCGGCGACCAACAACACCAGCGCGAACGTGACAAACGGCCACTCGCGGACGAACTTGAGGATGATCGCGGTCTTGAAGGGCTCGACCTCGGCTATCCGCTCGGCAAAGCCCAGGTCGTAGAGTGACAGACCGAACAGCGCCAGGAAGATGATGTACTTCAGCGGCCACAGCCGTTCGTGCAGCCCCCAGGGGATGCGCCACTGCGGTATCTTCACCAGACGGCCGATCCGGTTAGTCAACTCCTGCAGCGCGCCGAACGGGCACAGCCAGCCGCAGAACACGCCGCGACCCCAGAACAGCAGTGACGCCGCGACCGCGGACCACAGGATGAAGATCAGCGGGTCCATCAGAAAGTAGTCCCAGCTGAAATCCGTCAGCAGCGAGTTGGTGAAGGTCAGCACGTTGACCACCGAGAGCTGGGCATTGGCGTACCAGCCGATTCCGATCAGCGTGAAGGTGAGGAAACTGTAGCGGACCCAAAGCGTCGCGCGCGGATACCGCACCAGGACGTTCTGGAAGAAGAAGATGCCGGTCAGCAGCGCCAATGCGACGAGCAGAACGCCGATCTCGACCGTCTTGTCCCGCCACAGCCGCTGCCACAGGGCGGCGTTACCCTGTCTGTCCACCGCTTTGGCGCTAGTGGTCGGGGCCGCCACCTGCACCCGCTCCATGTAGTGGTCCGGCAGGTCGTAAGGCAGGTCGAAGGTGAGGTAAGAGCGCTTCACCGCGCCGATCGCCCGCTGCACCAGCAACTCGATGCGCCAGCCGCGGGTGCTGTCGAACTCGGCCTCGTCGGGAACGTAGAACAGATCGACTTCGCTGAAGTCAGGCGCGCCTGCCGCCACGACCTCGCCCAGCCGCTTGTAGTGTTTGTCGCGAAAACGGATCGAGCCTTCGCCCTGGATCAACTGGAAGCGGTCGAATACGCCGCCGCGCACATAGCCCGATCCCTTGTAGGAATAGGCCCCACGGCCGGCCAGCAGGATCGCGCTTTGGCCCGGTTTCAGCACCGCATGCAGGTTGCGGTACTCGGCGTCGCCCAACAGCGACCGGCCGATCGTCGCAATGCTGACGTCGGCGGCATAGAAGTCGATGAAGTCGTCGTCCGGATTGCCCGGCTCCGGCCGTGCGGCGGCCTCGGCATCGCCCGATGCCTTGAACGCCGCATTCACATCGCCGACGGACAGGCGCAGCCGGCGGACCGATCCGTCGCCCAGCAGCGTCTCCCAGTCGCGGACCTCCGCGGCCATCTCCTTCAGCCGGTAGACCGGCCCTTGCTCGCCGGCTGTTTCCGGTTCCAATCCACCCAACCCCAGGCGCCGCGCAACCTTGATCGACGACCGCAGGATCGCATCGTCGATGACCATAATGGTCACGGTCGCACCCGAGATGATGTCGACCTCATGATCGGTATTCTCGGTTTTGACGAAGGCCGGCACATCGAAACCGACATACCCCTGCACGACCGGCCGGATGCGGCTCTCCGGAATGCCGATCAGCACGATCGGTTCCTTGTGCGCCACCAGCCGCAAGCCGGAAACCCGGGCGTCGCGGTCGAGCGCCACGACGATATGGATCGGCTTGCCGGAATAACCAATGGAACTGACGAAGTCGGTGTTCAGGAAGGCGTAGGCGACCTCGCGGCCATCTTTCAGGACCGGCACCACCGGCGGTTCGCCGGCCGGGGCGCCATATTCGTCGGCGCCGGCAAACAGCTCGCCCGGCGGCAGTTCGCTCAAGAAGTCGCTCAGTGTACGCGCCGTGGCGATCTGGCCCGAAGCGATCAGGATGGCAGCCAGACACCAGAGACTCATGCCCAGACGACGAAACGTCGACCGCACATCGATGGTCCGGACGTGGCGAACGAACGCGGTTGGCACGGCACCCCCCAGGTAAATCCGTGCCGCCAACCTAGTCTCGGGCAGCACGGCCACCTTGACCGTCGTCAAGTTCCGGAACAGCCGCGGCGATTAGCGTCGGCCCATGCCGTGACTGAACAGCCCGGTGCGACATGGACGCCACCGACATCCGAACCGTCGAACAGCTCCTCGCCGTTGCGCTGTCGCACGAGCGTCACGCCGCGCAAGCGTTTACCGAGGCGTCGAAAAGAATGCAGGCCGCCGGGCGGCACGCCGTCGCTGACCTGTTCGCATCGCTGGCGGAAACCGAAGAGACCCACGTCAGAACGCTGTCCGCCATTGCCGCACAACACGGATTGGACATCGGTACCCTGGCAACGGTCGCCGGACCGCGCCACAACTGGGCCGATGACATCCTGGTCGCCGGCGCAACGCTCTACGACTGCCTCGCTAACGCCGTGCGCGCCGAAGAGGAAGCATTCCGCTTCTATACCTATGTCGCCGGCAATGCCGAGGATGCGGCGACGCAGGCATTGGCCGAACGGCTGTCGCATGAAGAGTTGGCGCATGCGGCCGAATTCCGCCACTTGCGGCGTCAGGCATTCCATGCCGACAAGAGAACGCTGTCATTCTGGCCGCCGGTCACCGGCGCGATGTCTGTATCCGCTCTGCTGACCGCGGCGCTGCCGCGCGAAGCCATACTGTGCGCGGCGCTCGAACGGCACGGCGGCACGGTTGCGGACCTGCCGCGCATTGCCGCCGTGAGCGCCGAGAAGGCAGCCGCATTGCAAAGCCGTTTCCCGGAACTGGCAATCGACAGGTCAACCGGCCGCTCGATCGAGGACGGCGACAGCCTCGCCCTGCATCGCACCGCCGACCGCGTCGGCATCCTCGAGGCGGCGCTGTCGGACGCCTCCGATGCCTTCAACTTCTATGACCGGATCGTCGACCACGCCGGCGATGACGACGCCACGCTGGCCATTGCCCAGGCATTATCGGAGATAGCGCTGGAGCGCCTGGTCGCGGTCGCCGACCTCCGCCGCCCGGCCTAGACGCGGCGGGCTTCGCAGCCTCACCATGCATGGACCCAGCCGCCAAAGGCTTAGCGATAACAAGGACGCGTTAGATGGTTGAAAATCTGGTGCCGGCGGGGTGACTCGAACACCCGGCCTACTGATCACGAAGAAGCCGGTTCTTCAATGATTTCGACGGGTCTTCCAACTTTTTCACCCAAGTCTATGCCGCTTTTTGCCGCAAAGTTGGAATACCGCTACTGCCTTGCGCCGCCTGAAGAAATCAAGCAGCTGCCTGTTAGCTATTCGAACTCATTGAATGCCTTAAGGAGCTTTATGGTGGCAGCGCCGAGTTGGTCTCCTTGGTGACGGCATTCGTGCAGTCCCTGGAGGTTTGATGGCAGTTTCACGACATCCTCCACAAGAAGAATGAAGCTCCGACCGTAAAGGGCCATCGCTGCTCCAATCTCGACAAGTACGTTCCCATTGATCTGTGGATGCTCATTATTGTCATCGTCGTGTAGGACGCCCTCCGACCCGACATGAATTACCGCTGCATCGCAAGTTTCTCCATCCGCTACGGGGGCGTCGGATTGACCGAGCCGTCTGGCCTGGCGCTTGCGCACAATGGCAGCGCCTTCTGGACCGCCAGCGATGATACGAAGGCTGTGTTCCGGATCAGCGCGTTGACCTAGACGACAAGGCACCCTGCAAGGTGGACCTGGAGCGGCTTGCAGGCATCACGATCAAGCCGAACGGAAACAGCCTGTATGCCGTTGTCGCGAGTTTCGTGACCAATACCCCCGCGCGAGGCACCGGCAATCGGCCTGGTGTCTGGAGATAGCGCGCGTTGCCGCTGGGGCGCCGAGAGCGGATCGCGCAAACATCACACAATGCACGCGGCGTATCGGGCCCCTGGCGGGCCGGTCAGTTGTACGAGGATGGTTGCGGCCCGTGGCCAGAAGATCCACGGCATGCGAGCTCGTTCGCTCCTACGTTTTGCCAGGCTGCAAAGGAAGGCGCTGACAGCGTGCTCGAAGTCCCTGCTCGCAGGTTCTGTCGTGCTGCCTTGGTTGCCGATCCTATCGGGCAAGTCGGCATGCAATAGGTGAAACCCCACGTCGGCGTATCCAGCATCATCGACACCGTCAGCAGAGACGGCGTCGGCCGGCGCGTCAACTGGCACATCACTTGCGTGACACGTCAAAAGCCCCTCCGGATGGTTGGACGTGGCGCAACGTAGTTGTCGTAGGCAGATGAGCTCAGGCGTTGGATTTTCAGGCACCGTTTCGGTTCAGACGGCATTGTGCATTGCCACTCATCGCCTGCCGGCTGGCCGTTCAGGACGATCTACGCCTAATCGACGGGCAGTCGTCGCCGCAGATTTGTTCATTTCGCGCGCTGACCGGATCGCACGCTGCAGTACGTTTGGCGGCCGGTCATGAGTGGCAAGTCGGTCGCCGACATCAGCGATGTTTGTCTTCTGGTGGCGGACGTGCCCCGGTCCGTCACCTTCTATCACGAGGTCTTGGGCTTCGCGGTGAAGCGTCTCGATACCGGTTTCGCCGAACTCTGGACCGGCGGGGTGATCCTGGCCCTGTGGCAGCGCGACGACATCGCCGAAAACCTGGCACTGCCGGCGGTGCGGCGCGGCGGCACCGGTGCCATGCTGGCCGTGCGGTTGGAGACGGCGGCGGATGTTGACCGGGAATATACGCGACTGAGCGAAGCCGGCCTTCGATTCAACGCGCCGCCGGCCGACTACGCCTGGAACGCCTACGCCGTCTACTTCTCCGATCCGGACGGTCATCTGTGGGAGATCTACTGTTGGCGCGGCGATCCGCGCACGCTCCCCGACTCGCCGGCCTCATCCTGACATCTGCCAAGGAATTTACGTCATGACCCACGAGGATTTCATGCGCAAAGCCATAGAGCTCAGCCGGGAGCAGATGAACGTCCATGGCGACGCGCCGTTCGCGGCCATTGTCGTCAGGGACGGCGAAATCGTCGGCGAAGGCTGTAACCGGACGCTCAGCAACAACGACCCCACGGCGCACGGCGAGGTCGAAGCCATCCGCGATGCCTGCCGACGTCTCGGCACCTGGGATCTGCGCGGGTGCACGCTCTACACCTCGTGCGAGCCCTGCCAGATGTGCGTCGCGGCCATGTACTGGGCCAGGATCGACAAGCTCTACTACGCCAACACGCTCGGCGACTGCGAAGCGCTCGGCTATGTCGTCGATCCGCTTGCCAACCTCGTTGCGCAGCCCTGCGCCGACGGCGCCCTGGCGGGCGAGCGCATCCTGGGACCGGAGGCGCATGCGGTTTTCGAGGAATGGAGCCGACACCCCAACTTCAACGCCCTTTCTGCCGATAGCTGAGTAAAGGAAGAAAAGACATGAGTACTTTGATCCGCGGCTGCACCATCATCGCTATGGATGACAGCCATGGCAGTACCCCGTTCACCGGCGACATCCTGATCGAAGGCGACCGCATCGCCGACATTGGCGCTCTGGAAGACGCAACGGCGGATACGGTCATAGACGGCAGCAACCGACTGGCCATGCCGGGCCTCGTCAACGGCCATTTGCATTCAGGCGAAGCGTTGTTCAAGGGCCGCTACGACAATCTGCCGCTGGAGCTGTGGATGCTCTACGCCTATCCCTCATTCGGCGCAGAGCCGCTGACTGAACGTCTGATCTATCTGCGCACCATGCTGGTGGCCATCGAGTCCCTGAAGACCGGCGTGACCTGCGTCAGCGACGACGTGTTCGAATTCCCAGGCCATCGCATGGGCCAACTCAGCGCCGTCTTCGACGCCTATGCCGACAGCGGCCTGCGCGCCACCGTGTCCAGCAACATCATGGACAAGAAGATGCTGGACACCATCCCCTTCACCCGCGAGGTGGTGCCGCAACGGCTGCAGGACGAAGTCGACGCGGTGGAGACCCCGAGCATCGACGGCTATCAGTCGTTCTGCAAACAGGTATTCGAACGTCACCACGGCCGCGAAGGCCGGCTGCGCTACATGATCGCGCCGTCGGCGCCGCAGCGCTGCACGTCCGACATGCTGCTGGCGTGCGACGAGATGGCCAGAGCACAGGGCGTACCCTTCCACACCCATATCGTCGAGACCAAGGTGCAGGGTGTCACGGGGCCGGAGTTCTACGGCAAGACCCTGATGCAATATCTGCAGGACCTCGGCGTTCTCGGGCCGAACGTGGCGATCGCCCATTCGATCTGGGTGACCGACCACGACATCGAACTGATGGGCGATGCCGGTGTGTCCATCATCCACAATGCGATTTCCAACCAGAAACTCGGTGCCGGTATTGCGCCGTTGCGCAAACTGCTGAACGGTGGCGTCAACGTTGCGCTTGGGTCGGATGGGATCTGCTCCAACGACACGCCGCGGATGTTCGACGTCATGCGCGCCGCCGCACTGATGCACAAAGTCGCGACGCCGAACTACGACCACTGGCCGGTGGCCGAAGAGATTCTTGCAGCCGCGACGATCAGCGGTGCGAAGAGCGCCATGATCGGCGATGAGGTCGGATCGCTTGAAGTCGGCAAGAAGGCGGACATCGTGCTGCTCGATACGGGCACCATCAACTTCACGCCGATGAACGACATCCGCAACCATCTCGTCTATTGCGAGAACGGCAGTTCGGTACGGACCGTCATCGTCAACGGCGAAGTGATGGTCGAGGATGGCCGGCTGACCCGGATCGACGAGGATGAGCTGCTGGCCGAATTGCGCGACATGATGCCGGCGTTCAAGACCTATCACGAAAAGGTGGAGGCCAAGAACAGCGTGCTCGAGCCCTACTTCGCGGACATCCACAAGCGCTGCAACCTCATGGACATCGGCGTGCATCGACTGGGTGCTGAGCCGGCCTGGGCCAACTGAGGCGGCGAGGACCGGACATGACGCCTGTGCGAATGGCGGACCTGACCTGGACCGAGTACCAGCGCCGGTTGGAGGATGACGCGCCGATCCTGATGCTGCCGACTGGTTCGGTCGAACAGCACGGCCCGCACCTGCCGCTCAGCACCGATACGCTGATTCCGGAGATGGTCAGCGAACGTGTGGCAGCCTTGATCGACGCAATCGTCGCCACGCCTTTTGCCTACGGCTACAAATCGCAACCGAAGTCGGGCGGCGGCAATCACTTCTGCGGCACCACCAGTCTCGACGGCGCGACCTACAGCGCAATGCTGCGCGACGTGATATGCGAGTTCGCCCGCCACGGCGTGCGCAAGCTTGCAGTCGTCGATGGCCACTATGAGAACGCGATGTTCCTGGTGGAGGGCATCGACCTGGCATTACGCCGGCTGCGCTACGACGGCATCGACGATATGAAGGTGGTGAAACTGGGATATTGGGAGTTCATCAATCAGGAGACCGAAGACGCACTGTTCCCGGACGGTCTGCTGAGTTGGGCGCTCGAACATGGCGCGGTGATGGAAACCTCCGTGATGCTGCACCTTCGACCGGACCTGGTGCGCGCAGAGCTGATACCGGACCACGCGCCGGCGGACTTCCCGCTCTATGATGTCTTTCCGATCGATACCCGCCCCATTCCCGCCGATGGCGTGCTGTCGTCGGCTGCCGGGGCCAGCGCCGAGAAAGGGGCCATCGTCGTCGAACAGATCGTTCCCGACATTGCCTGCGCGCTGACCGAGGCATTCGCCAGCTAAGGAGTATCTGCCGTGGTCCTCTCGCTCATCGTCCGTAATGCGACCCTGCCAGACGGTCGCACCGGAATCGACATCGGCATCGACGGCGACAAGATCGCCGTGGTCGAGCCCAGTCTGACCGCCACGGCAGAACGGGAAATCGACGCAGCGGGCCGACTGGTGACGCCGCCATTCGTCGATGCGCACTTCCATATCGACGCGACGCTGAGCCTGGGCCTGAACGGCGAGTACAACGAGAGCGGCACGCTAGCCGAGGGCATCGCGCTTTGGGGCCGGATGCGCGACGCCTTCGATGCCGAGGCTTTCTATCGCCGTGCGATGCGTTACTGCGACCTGGCGATCGCGCAAGGCCTGCTGGTGATCCGCAGTCATGTCGACATCACCGACGAAACGCTGGTCGCGGCGGAGGCAATTGCTCAGGTGAAGCGGGACATAGCGCCGTGGCTGGACCTGCAGCTCGTCGCCTTCCCACAGATGGGTTACTTCTGCCGACCGGATATGGACACCACGTTGCGGCGCGTGGTCGAGCTCGGCTTCGAGGTGATCGGCGGCATCCCCCATCTGGAGCCGACCTATGCGCTGGGCCAGGACTCGATCCGCATCCTGTGCGAATTCGCCGCCGAGCAGGGCTTGCGCGTCGACATGCATTGCGACGAGAACGACGATCCCAACTCGCGGCTTATCCAGGACCTGACCTACGCCTGCAAGCGACTGGGCATGGCCGGCCGCGTCACCGGCTCGCACCTGACCTCGATGCACTCGATGGACAATTTCTTCGCCGCCCGCCTGATCACGCAGATGGCGGATGCCGGCGTCTGCGTGGCCGCCAACCCGCTTGCCAACATGCACCTGCAGGGCCGGTTCGACACCTACCCGAAGCGGCGCGGCATGACCCGGGTGCCGGAGTTGATCGCTGCCGGCTGCAAGGTGGCGTTGGGGCAGGACAGTACGCTTGATCCGTGGTACCCGCTCGGCCGGGCTGACATGCTCGACGTTGCACACATGGGCGCCCACGCCGGCCACATGTCCGGCCGCCAGGGCATGCGCGACTGCTTCGATGCGGTCACGTCGACTGCGGCCGAGGTCGTCGGCGTCGAGGGCTACGGCCTGGCACCGGGCTGCAATGCCGATCTGGTGGTGCTGCAGGCCAGCGATCCGGCCGACGCGATCAGGCTGCAGCCGCCGCGACTGCACGTGATCCGCCGCGGCCAGGAGATCGCGACGACGGCTCCGCAGGTGACGACGCTGAGCCTGTCCAACCGCCGGGTCGAGCTTGACCTTGCCCGTGCCCATCAGCCGGACGCCTGACCAAGCCGCTGGCCTCAAAGTCAACTATGTCGCGCTTTTCATGACGGACGTGGCGCGCGCCATCGACGTCACCGACCCGGACGACAACCTGTGGGAGCTTTGCTGCCGGCTGAGTCCGCCGCACACGCTGCAAGCGGTCTGGCATGCCGCTTGCGGTACTGAGCGGATATCGACGCCAAAAAGGCCGCTGGCATGCCAACTGACCAAAAGATCATCATTCGCGGTGGACGCCTGCTCGACATCGATGCGCACTGCGCGCCGCCAACCGACATCCTGATCATCGGCGACACCGTCGCCGAGATCGGCCCGCCCGGGTTGGCGGCACCGGCCGACGCTGAAGTCATCGACGCTTCGATGCGGCTAATGCATCCAGGTCTCATCAACGCGCACACGCACGGCATGGGCAACCTTTCCAAGGGTGGCGCCGACCGCTGGACACTGGAGCTGCTGTGGGTCGGCGCGCCCGGGATGATGGCCAACCAGAGCCTGGAGTATAAGTATCTCAACACCTACATCGGTGCCGTCGAGATGCTGTTGAAGGGCTGTTCCGCGGCCTACGACCTCACCTTCGGCTATCCCACCGCTTCGGTCGAAGAGATTACCGCCGTCGGTCAGGCTTACGCCGATGCCGGCATGCGCGCCGTGGTCGCGCCGATGCTGGCCGATCTGTCCTTCTATCAGGCAATTCCCGGTCTGCTCGATGCACTGCCGGACCGCCATCGGCAGGCGGTTGCTGCATACGAAGAGGCACCGCATGAGACCAGCCTGCATATGATGCGCGAGCAGCTGCACAGCTGGTCGCTCGATACCGAGCAGGTCCGGCTCGGTGTCGCGCCGATCATTCCGCTGCATTGCTCGGACGACCTGATCGCCGGTTCGGCGAAGCTGGCGCGCGACTATGGCGTGGTGCTGCACAGTCATGTCGCCGAGTCGAAGGTTCAGGCGGTGTCAGCCATGAAGCGCTACGGCAAGACGATGACTGCCCATGTCGACGACCTCGGCCTGGTCGGGCCGGATTTCACGGTCGCCCACGGCGTCTGGCTGGACGACGAGGACATGCGCCGACTGGCCGGTCAGGGCGCTTCGGTTGCCCACAATCCGGGCAGCAACATGCGGCTGGGCTCCGGCATCGCCGATGCTCGACGCATGCTCGAGCTCGGCGTCAACCTCGGTATCGGCACCGACTCTGCGAATTGTTCGGACAATCTGAACATGTACGAGGCAATGCGCTACGCCTCGATGGTCTCAAGTGTGCGGGGGCCGGACTACACGCGCTGGCTGGCGACTGAAGAAGTACTGAACGCCGCCACGGTCGGCAGCGCCCGGGCCCTCGGTTTCGAGAGGATCGGCCGTATCGCGCCGGGCTTCAAGGCGGACATCGTCTTCCTGGCGCTCGACCGGGTGAACTGGATTCCGCTGAATGACCCAACCAATCAGGTGGTTCTGGTCGAGGACGGTACCGGTGTCGACCGCGTCATGGTCGGCGGCAGAACGGTGGTAGAGAACGGCCGAAAGGTCGGCTGTGACATGGCCAGACTGGCCACCGACGCCGAGACGGCGCGTGAGCGCCTTGCCGCCCTGAATGCCGAGGCGAGCGCGCTAAGTGCCCAACTCGAAGGCATCGTTGGCAGCTTCTGCATCGGTTTGTCCAATCAGCCGTACCACCTGCACCGCTACGGCGCGGGACATTCCCACTAATCCGGCCAGCGGCGCAAGTGGCATGCAAATTGCGAAACAGCAAGCGAGGTCGCGAAAACATGGCGGCCTGCGCGCAGTGCAATGGTGACGTGCGCAGACAAGTGGCGACCAGAACGATTGCGAACAGGAGAGTGCAGATGGCGAAACCGAAGCAGAAGAAAGGCGCCGAAAAGCGGCGTAGCCTCGATGCCACGCGCCGGACGTTTATGGCCGGCGCCGCAGCGACAGGCGCAGTGGCGTGGAGCAACCTGACCATTTTCCACCGCGAGGCGAAGGCGGCGGACAAGCTGCGCATCCTGTGCTGGCCAGGCTACGAAGAGAAACCGGTCATCGAAGAGTTCGAGGACGTCAACAAATGTAAGGTCGAGTTCAAGACCTATATCGGCGGCGAGCAGATGCTGCAGTTCTACGCGCAGTCGCCGAAGGGGACGTTCGACGCGATCATCTCCGACGCCGAGTACATTCAGAAGCTGACCGCACAGAAAGCGCTCGACCCGCTGAAGCGGGCCGACTTCGCTCATCTCAAGGACTTCCATCCGCAGTATGCCGATTTTCCGCTGCTGCGCGGTCCGTCGGATGCCGAGATCTGGGCCGTGCCGACGCGCTTCAGCTTCTACGGCCTGTCGTACAACACCAAGTACATGGATGCGGCAGAGGCGAAGACCTGGGGATCGCTTTTCCTGCCGAAGTACACCGGCAAGGTGGCGATGTTCGACTGGTACCTGCCGAACATGTCGAACGCCAGTCTGGCCGTAAGCCCGAACAACCAGCGGCCTTACGACATTTCCGACGCGCAGTTGGGCAAAGTGAAGGACTGGCTGTTCAAACTGCGCCCGCAGATCAGCGTGTTCAGCGAGCAGAACCAGGGTCTGGTCAATGCCCTGATCAACGAGGACGCGTGGGTGACGCCGACCGGCGATATGGAGATCACGCTGATCGTCGCCGGATACGACAACTTCGCCTCGACGGTGCCGGACGAAGGCTCGATCCGCTGGACCGAGGCCGCCGCCCTGGCCTCGCACAGCCGGAACAAGGAACTGGCGTGGAAGTGGATCGACTACATGAGCGGTCCGAGGGTGCAGTCGGACCTCGTCTACACCAAGGGATTCAAGGCGCGCGCGCCGAACCTGAAGGTGACCGAGTACTGGAACGAAGAGCAGACCAAGCTGATGAGCTACGTGCCCGACCCTGAGAACCCGGGCAAGATGCTGGTCGAGACCTTGATCGAGAAAAGCGTGCCGCGCGGCTTGCCGGTTCAGCAGGCCGACAAGGACTGGATCGCGATCTACAACGAGTTCAAGACCAGCAAGGGATAGGACGCGCGCGGCCGCCGGCGACTGTCGGCGGCCGCCGCGCCATTGCGCGCTCATGGACGCTGCAGACATAAACCAGGTAGCGCCGCCGGACCTGCAAATCCGGGGGTTCCACAAACGCTTCGGCGACTTCGAGGCGGTCGAACAGGTCGATCTCGCGGTCGAGCGTGGCGAGTTCATCGCCATCATGGGGCCCAGCGGGTGCGGCAAGACGACGCTGCTCCGCATGATCGCCGGATTGGAGCAGGTAACCCGCGGCCAACTGCTGCTGCGCGGCGAAGACATCTCGGCGCTGCCGGTGCACAAGCGCTCTACGCGCCTGGTGTGGCAGAACTATGCGCTGTTTCCGCACCTCAACGTCCGGCGCAACATCGCCTTCGGCCTCACCCTGACCAGGAACGACAGCGCCGATGTGCGCAGGCGCGTCGAGACAGTCGCCGAAATGGTGCAGTTGCAAGACTTCCTCGGCCACCGCATCAACCAGCTCAGCGGCGGCCAGAAGCAGCGCGTGGCGATCGCCCGCGCGCTGGTCACCGAGCCGGAGATTCTGCTGCTCGACGAACCCTTGTCGGCGCTCGACGCGCACCTGCGCATTCGCATGCAGAGCGAACTGAAGCGGCTGCAGCAAAGTCTGGGCATTTCCTTCATCTACGTCACCCACAACCAGTCGGAGGCCTTCTCCATGGCCGACCGGGTGGTGGTGATGAACAAGGGCCGGGTCGAGCAGGTCGGGACGCCGGCAGAGGTCTACAATCGGCCGCGCACTCACTTCGTCGCCGAGTTCGTCGGCAACAACAACATCTTCGATGGCCGCATCACGGGCATGGACGGCGATTGGCTGATCGTCGACTGTCCGCAGGGCACGATCCGCGCCGTCGCCGGCGAGCGCCCACCCGGCCGCCGCTCGACGGTCACCCTGGTGATCCAGGCCGACCGCATGCGCAGCGCGCCCAGCGGTGCGCCGGGCGAGAACGCACTGACCGCCAGGCTGTCGGGTCGCGAGTTCACCGGTTCTCAAGTGATCTACCACCTGGAGGCCGACGACGGGCTGGAGGTCAAGATGGTCTCGCAGGAACCGTTCAGCCATGGCGAACAGATCGGCATCAACCAGGCGATGCAGCTCTACTGGATGCCGGCCGACACGGTGGTGCTGCCGCCGTCGGTGGTGCCCGCGCCGGAGAACGCGCCGGGCGCCCGAACCTACGTCGCGCTCGGGAGCTGAGCCGTGGCCGAAGCGATCTCCGACGTCGGCGCTGTAGACAGCATTAGGCCGGCCGATGTCGCGCCGGCCGGCTCGCCCGCCCGACGGCTGCTGAAGCCGATCAGCATCGCCATCCCGCTGGCCAATTCCGCCGTCTTTTTTGTCGCACCGCTCGGCTTCCTGGTGATCCTCGGCTTCTTTGTCGTCATCGACTACCAGGTCGTGCCGGCCTTTTCGCTGGAGAACTATGCCGACATCGCGACGCATATGTTCGCCAAGTCGAACTACGCGCTTTCGATTCTGCAGTCGCTGTGGGTGGCGCTCACCACGGCGTTTTTCGCAACCGGCCTGTGCTACGCCATGGTAATGGCGCTGGTCTTCGTGGTGCCGGAGCGACGCCAGCGGCTGGCCCTGGTGCTCGCCGTGGCGCCATTCTGGAGCAGCTACATCCTGCGCGTTTTTTCCTGGCAGGTGCTGCTGGCGAAGAAGGGCGTGATCAACTCCGGACTTACCTGGATCGGACTGGAAAGCGTGCAACTCGAGGTGATCTACACGCAGATCGCCACCCGCGTCGGCCTGATCCATTACCTGGCGCCAGTGATGATCATCGTGCTCTATGTCACGGTGGCGAACATCGACCGCAACCTCATCCACGCCGCGCGCGACCTTGGCGCCACGCGCTGGCAGGCCTTCTTGCGGGTCATCCTGCCGCTGAGCCGGACCGGCCTGGTCGTCGCCGCCAGCTTCGCCGCGATCATCAGCTTCGGTGATGTGCTTTCCGGCGCTGTGCTCGGCGGCGGCGCCGGCACGTCTATCCTCGGTTCGGTGCCGCTGTACTCGAACATGATCATGGTCGAGTACGCCAGCTCCACTAACCTGCCGCGGACAGCCTGCCTGGCACTGATTCTGGTGGCGATCATGCTGCTGATGCTGGTGGTCGGCGCCCGGATGGCCGAACACGGGCAGAAGGACATGGCGGCATGAACCTGGCCAGCGTGCTGCCGCCGGCGGAGCTGAAGGCCGATGGCCGCGCCTGGCGCATCGCCGGACGCGTCTATCTCGGCATCGGCTATGTGTTCCTGTTTCTGCCGATCGTCACCATGATCGTCTTCTCCTTCCAGAAGGCGCAGTTCGCGTCCCTTCCCGGCCAGGGCTGGACCTTCCGCTGGTACGAGAAGTTGTTCGATGATGGCACCCTGATCGACGCCCTTTACAACAGCCTGTGGGTCGCGCCGCTGTCGGCAACCGGTGCCAGCGTGATCGGCTTCTTCGCCGCCTACGCCATCACCCGCTTCGAGTTCCGCGGCCGGCTCGCCTTCGCCGCGCTGCTGGTGCTGCCGATCCTGATCCCGCCGCTGATTTTAGGCGTCGCTTTCCTCGGTCTGCTGTCGCGCATCGGCCTGCAGGGCGAGCTCTACTCGGTGCTGCTGGCCCACACGGTGGTGTTCACGGCGCCGACCATGGCGATCACGCAGCTCCGGCTGATGCAGATGCCGGCCTCGCTGGAGGAGGCGGCGCGGGACCTCGGCGCCACCGAGTTTCAGACGCTCTACAAGGTGGTGCTGCCCTGGGCGTTGCCGGGCATTGCCGGCGGCTGGCTGCTGGCATTCACGCTGTCGTTCGACGAGTTCATCATCTCCTGGTTCGTTTCCGGATTCGACCAGACCTTGCCGGTGGCGGTCTATGCGTACATCGTCGGCTCGCTGGATCCGTCGCTGAACGCGATCGGCTCGATCGTCTTCGCCATCTCGGTGCTGTCGCTGATCGGTGCCGAGATGCTCCTGATCCCGCTGCTCATGAAACGCCGACAACCTGCGGCCTAAGTCACGGATTACCGCTTGCTGCGGCCGAGCCAGGCCGAACGAGCACCTGCTACGTGTCGACTTGATGTCGTAAGCGACGAGAACGCGCGCGCGAGCCACATCGGCGAGCTGTTGTCAAATGCGCGCATTTTGCGGCGCTGCCGGTCCCGACGAGATGTGGCGCCAGCGGCGCACGAAACGATACGCAGTGGTCACGTAATGGTCACTTCGCCAACACCCGCACAGTGCAGAAGTCCAAAAAAACGGCTGAAATGCTGGTGCCGGCGGGGTGATTCGAACACCCGACCTACTGATTACGAATCAGTTGCTCTACCCCTGAGCTACGCCGGCTTGAGGTCGGAAAAGTGTGCGGACCATAAGCGTCAGTGCCGGTTTTTGCAACAGACTGGCGGTGCTGCTTGCCGCCGCCGCGCCGGCCGCCCGGAAACCGGCAAATCGGCCGGTTTTGCCGGTCCCGGCGCTCTCCCGGCTCAGGGTTCGCTGGCGGTCGGGGCGATGTCGCCCAGATGCCTCTTTTCGTGCGCTGGCGGGACGTCATCGGCCTCGATCGTGGTGTCATCCGATGCCGGCGGCAACAGCTCCGCCGCCAGCTCGTCGACCATCAGGCCGGCCGCGGGCCGGCGCCAGACGAAGCTGTCGAACCGGCCGCAGTCCGGGCAGTGCGGCAGCCAGTCGCCGTTCTGCCGGCCGCAGCCGTCGCAGACCCAGGCGGCATCGGCCGGCGCCGCCGCGGCCTGACGCAGCCAATGGCCGGCCGCCGCATCGTCGCCGCGGCCGTTTTCCGCCAAGTCGGCCATCAGCCGGAACGCCCGCCGCCCCGGCGCCTTCTGCACCAGCGGTTCCAGGATCTCGCCGGCCTCGTCATAGGTTGCCGTGCGCAGCGCCGCCGCCGCCAACAGCAGATGACTTTCCTCATGATCCGGATTGCCGGCAATCAGCTTGCGCACCGAGGCGAGCAGCGCCTCGGCATCTTCGCTGTCGTTCATGCCGAGATAGGCCACCGCCAGCGCCGGGTGCGGCCCGCGGCGCCAGCCATCCTCCAACAGCTTGCGCGCCTTGCGCGCCGCCCCGTCGGCGCTCAGCAGGCGGGCCAGGAAGGCAGTCGCCGGGACGAAATCCGGCTCCAGATCATGCGCGTTGCGCACCAGGGCCAACGCCCGGCGCGGTTCGCCATTTGCCTCCGCTGCCAGTGCTTCGCAATAAAGCGCGATCATACGCTGACGCCGACTGTCGTCGTCGCTGATCAGCTTGCGCTTGCGGGCGCGCTCGGCCACGCCCTGCGCCTCGGTCCAGTTGCCGGTGCGCGCCTCCAAGGCAAACCGCTCCTGCACCACCCAACGGGTGTCGGGGCGCAGCTCGTAGGCCCGACGGGCCAGCGCCAGCGCCGCGTCATCATCGCCACGGCGCCGCGCCTGCACCAGCAGGCCGCGCAGGCCGAGAAACTCGGTCTCCGGCTGGTCGCGCATGGCCTCGAAGAAACCCTCGGCCGCCGCCTCGTCGCCGTCGAGTTGTGCGGCCTGGGCCGACAGCAGCAGGGTCAGCGGCGGGTCGTTCAGCAATGTCTCGGTCTGCTTCGCCAGCTTCTTCGCTTCACCGGCATCGCCGGCCGCCACGGCCACGAGACCACGGCTCAACGCAGTGTAACCGCGCTGACGCCGGCTTTCGTTGCGCCACCCGGCCAGCGCCATCGGGCTCGTTACCAGGAAGCGCCACAGGCGATAGGCGACCACGGCCAAGAAGATCAGCACCAGCACGCCGACGCCGGCCACAGCCAGTGAGGTTTCGATGTGCCGGCCGCCCCAGTCGACGGCCAGCGTGCCGGGATGATCGGCGAGCCAGGCGGCGACGCCGCCCACCACCGCCAGGACGGCAAACAGGATCAGAATGCGCAGCATCAGCCGCCCGCCACCGCTTGGATGGCGCGCGCCTGCAGCGCCGCCAGCGCCTCTTCCGCCGCCAGCCGGGCGCGGGCATCGCCGAGCCACACCGCCGCGGCCTCGCCACGCGGCCCGTCGAGGCTTTCGAGTTCGCTCACTGCCGCTGTCAGATCGCCCGCTGACAGCCGCTGTTCTGCCCGGGCCAGGATGGCGTCGGGCTCGTCGCCGGCAACATCGCCGGTCCGCCGCACCACGACGAGATTGCTGAGCCGCTGGATGGTGCGGTCGACCAGCCCGGCGTCCGCACTATCGCCAGCCTGCATCACCGCACGGGCCATATCGGCATAGCGCCGGCGCAGGGCCTCCGGCGTTACCAGGCCGGTCGCCTGATGGGCTTGCAAGGGCTGCACCGCTGCCGCCAGCTCGGCATCGTCACCCGCCAGCGCGACAAAACTTTCCAATGCCCCAGCATAGGGCGTGCCGGCCAGCGCTGCCGTCCGCAGCTGACCGACCGCCAGCACCAGCGCCTCGCGCCGGTCGCCGGCCGGCGCGGCGGCCGCCCGCTGTTCCAGCACCGCCAGCCGTTGCGTCAGTTGCCGGATCTGTCCGTTGAGCGCGGCATTCTGCTGCGCCAATGTTGCCCGTTCGTCGCGCGCCGTGGCCAATGCCTGTTGCGCCGCCGCCAGCGCCGCTGCCGCCTCTGGCGGCACGCCTGGCATTGGGGCCGGCCGGCTGGCGAGCGCGTCGACACGGGCGGTCAATGCCTCGAGCTGCGCCACCAGTTCTGGCGACGGCACGGCATCGCCAGCCGGCGGCGCGGCCAGCATGGTATCGAGCTTGCCGTCCAGCGCCTCGATGCGGGCCTGCAACGCTGCGACGTCAACAGCCTTCGCCACTTCGTCGCGCGGTTCGCCGCCCACCGCTTCCAATGCTGCCAGCGCCGTGCGCAGTTGCGACAAGGCCTCGTTGCGGGTCCGATCGGCCTGTTCCAGCCGGTCCAGCCGCTGCGTCAACGCGATCAGATCCGCATCGAGGTCGACCGTCTCGGCCGGCCCGGCCAGACGGTCGGAAATCTGCGGCCAGGCGAAATAGCCCGTCACCCCGGCGATGACCACGATCAGCGACAGCACGATCCACAGCGTCCCGGCACCGGACCGCTTTCGCGCGGCCGCCACCTCTTCAGTCGGCTCGCCAAAATCTGTCGGGTCGGCCTTGTCCGCGGTTGCGGCATCGTCGCCGGCTGCGTCCGCCTCCAACGGTTCGGCATCGATGGTGCCGGCAGCCGCGTCGGCCGGTTCGCTGGCCTCGACATCAACCGTCGTATCAGCCTCCGCCGGCGCATCCGCCGGATCGACCTCCGCCGCCTGCAGCGGGGCCGCCTCGTCCGTCTCGGCCCGCCCCCACGGTTCGCCTGACGTCTTGTCGTCCTTCTCACCCATCGCCGTCCCCTGCCGGAGCAAATCTACCAGGTCCGCCTGCATCGGACGGGCCGCAACATAACAGCCACGCCAGGGCAACACGATGGCAGCAGCCGCCACCGCCTTGCTCAAGGCATAGATATCAAGATTGCGGCAGGCCGTCTCCAGCTTCTCGCCCTGCAGCAACCGGCTGAAGATTGTCGCCGTCCGCGGCGAAAACAGCAGCACACCGTCCAGATCGCCGGCCTCGAGCGCCGTCCGCGCCGCGTCGGGCAGCCGATCGACTGCCGTCGCCCGGTACAGCACGCTACGCCGCACCTCGAAACCGTCGTCACCGAGCGCGCCGGCCAGGTCGCCGGCCACGTCATGGCCGGATACGTGCAGCAACGCGCCGTCGGCCGGCTGGCAGCGCCGACGCACCAGCGCGGCCAGCGTCGTCACATCGCCGTCGGCACTCTCCACGTCGGTGAAACCGGCCGCGCGCGCCGCCGCCGCTGTCGCCGCCCCCACGGTCATTATGGGCACGTCGCGCACCCCCGTGGCGCGCGCCAGCGCCCGGGCACCATTGGCACTGGTCAGCAGTACGGCCTGCACACCATCGAGGTCCGGCACCATGCCGTCGACGAAGCGCACCCGCATCATCGGCGCCAACACCACGCTGTGGCCGAGCGCCGACAGTTCGTCGGCCAGTGCCGTGGCGTCTTCCTCCGGCCGGGTCAGCAGCAGGCGCACGGCCGTTCAACCATCGTCGAAGAAGCCCGGGCCGGCACGCCGGCGCAACTCATCGCCGGCATCATCGCCCAGCACGGCCGCGTCCGCCCGCGCGCCGCGGCGCTCGGTGGCCAGCGCCTCGCTGCCGTCAGGACGCAGGATCTCGGCACGCAGCCAGAGAGCGTCACCGTCCAGCGTGGCCAGCGCCGCAATCGGGGTGCGGCACGATCCATCGAGCGCGGCCAAAAGCGCCCGCTCGGCCGCGATACAATCGGCGGTGTCGATATGGTTCAACGGGCGCAGCCGCTCGAAGGTTGCCGCATCGTCGGCCCGGCTTTCCAGGCCGATGGCGCCCTGCGCCACCGCCGGCAACATGACTTCGACCGGCACAGGCGCCGTCACCTCGCCGGCAAGGTCAAGCCGGTTCAGCCCGGCGCAGGCAAGCAGCGTCGCCTGGGCCACACCTTCGCTTAACTTGCGCAGTCTGGTATCGACATTGCCGCGAAACTCAACGATCTGCACGTCCGGCCGCCGATGCCGCACCTGCGCCGCCCGGCGCAGCGACGACGTACCGACCACCGCGCCCTCCGGCAGCGCCGTCAGGCCGTCGCACACCGGCGACAGAAAGGCATCGCGCGGATCTTCGCGCGGCAGCAGTGCCGTCATCGCCAGACCGTCCGGCAATACCGTCGGCACGTCCTTCATCGAATGCACCGCCAGATCGACCTCGCCGGCCAGCAGTGCGTCCTCGATCTCCTTCGTGAACAGGCCCTTACCACCGAGTTCCTTCAGCGAGCGGTCGCGGATACGATCGCCGGTCGTCCGGAAAATCCGGATCTCGACGTCGTCGGCTCCCAGGTCGTCATGCGCGGCCAGAAGCCGCGCCTTAACCTCATTGGCCTGGGCCAGCGCCAGGGGCGATCCCCGGGTGCCCAGCCGGATGCGCGGTTGCGATGCCATGGCCGGGGTGCTAAGCCCTCGCCGCCCGCATGGCAACCACTTTTGCGTGCCGCCGGGCGGAACGGAGATGACGGACGCATGCGGGTTCTCGGCATCGAAACCAGTTGCGATGAGACGGCCGCCGCCGTGGTCGACGGCGACCGGCGGATTCTGAGCAACTGCGTGTTGAGCCAGATCGACGACCACCGGCCCTATGGCGGCGTGGTACCGGAAATTGCCGCGCGCAGCCATGTCGAGCATATCGACGGCCTGATTGCCCGCGCCGTCGCGGAAGCCGGGATCGATTTCGCCGATCTCGACGCCGTCGCCGCTACCGCCGGGCCCGGCCTGATCGGTGGCGTCATCGTCGGGTTGGTCACCGGCAAGGCATTGGCGGCAGCGCTGCAGAAACCCCTGGTCGCCGTGAACCATTTGGAAGGCCACGCGCTGACCGCCCGCCTGACCGACGACATCGCCTTTCCTTATCTGCTGTTATTGGTCTCCGGCGGGCACTGCCAACTGCTGTTGGTCAACGGCGTCGGCGACTACAGCCGACTTGGCACCACCATCGACGATGCCGTCGGCGAAGCCTTCGACAAAACCGCCAAGATGCTCGGCCTCGGCTATCCCGGTGGCCCGGCGGTGGAGGCGCTCGCGGCCCGGGGCCAGCCCGACGCGTTGCCGTTGCCACGGCCGATGCTGGGCCGGCCCGGTTGCGACTTTTCCTTCTCCGGCCTGAAGACAGCGGTGCGGCATGCGCTTGACGCCGACCCGGCGCCGAATTCTGCCGACGTCGCCGCCGCGTTCCAGGGCGCGGTCGGCGACTGTCTGGCAGACCGCCTCAACCATGCGGCAGCCACCGCACGGGACCGGCATCCGGACCTCAGGCATCTGGTGATCGCCGGCGGTGTTGCCGCCAACGGCTACCTGCGACGGCGCATCGCCGATGCCGCCAGCGCTGCCGGGCTCAACCTCATCGCCCCGCCACCCAACCTATGTACCGACAATGCGGCAATGATCGCCTGGGCCGGCGTTGAACGCCTGCGCGCCGGCCTGACTGATCCGCTCGACACCCCCGCCCGTGCCCGCTGGCCGCTCGATCCCGATGCGGCACAACGCCCCTTCGCCGGGGCCAAGGCATAGGGGTATGCTGAGCCATCTGTATCGGCCACCGGGATCCTCATATGCCGATTGCCTATCAACCTGAGTTCCAGGTCCAGCCGTTGTTTCCCACGCCGGTAGTGATCTCGCCGGTGCCGGACGCCCCGCGCCACAACGCCGAGCTGATCGCCGCCATCGATGCCCGCATGGCGACCCGTCCATCGACCCAGCACAGCAACCTCGGCGGCTGGCAGTCGTCCTGGGATCTGCTCGACTGGGGCGGCGAGGCGGCGCGCGCGATCGTCGACCACGCCAGCGCCATTGCCGACCGGCTGACCTGCGACCGCCAGGGCCAGCCGGCGCAGGTCGACTGGCACGTCAATGCCTGGGCCAACGTGAATCACACCGGCCACGGCAACGAGTTCCACACCCACCCCGGCTCCTACTGGTCCGGCGCCTACTATGTCGACGACGGCGGCATCGGGGCCGACCCGACGCTTGGCGGCGAGTTCGAGATTCAGGACCCGCGTGGCGTCGGCCCGGCGATGTACGCGCCGAAGCTGGCCGTCAACATCGCCGGCGGCCTGGCGGTCGGGGCGAGCGAGACCGTCTCGCCGCGTGCCGGCCTGATGCTGATGTTCCCGGCGTGGCTTTCACACGCGGTCAGGCCCTATCGCGGCAACGCGCGCCGCATCTCCATCGCCTTCAACTTCAGTCTGTAGCGTATTTTCTGCTCACGCAGAATCTGGACAAGCGGGCTGGTGATATCCGATCTGAAAACGCTTTGGGTCGGCAACACACCGGTTGCACGCGGACCGCACAGGCGCGATAACCAGCGTCATGGAACGCATTGCGGTGATCGGTGGCGGCGCCTGGGGGACCGCGCTGGCACAAACGCTGGCGGCGGCTGGCCGTGCCGTTACTCTGTGGGCACGCGAGGCAGCCGTGGTCGCCGCCATCAACGACGATCACGCCAATCCGACGTACCTGCCGGACGTGCCGTTGGCGCCGACGCTGAAGGCGACCGGCGACCTCGCCGAGGCCGGCGCCGCCGACCTGATCCTGCTGGTTACGCCGGCCCAGCATACCCGCGCCGTCGCGGCCGATCTCGCTACCCATGTCGCTGACGGCACACCGGCGGTAATCTGCGCCAAGGGCGTGGAGCAGCAGAGTTTCGCGCTGATGAGCGAGGTCGTTGCCGACGTCATGCCAGGCTGCCTGCCGGCGGTGCTGTCGGGGCCGACCTTTGCCCGCGAAGTGGCGCTTGGCCTGCCGACCGCGGTGACGCTCGCCTGCGCCGACGCCGCCATCGGCCACGACATCGTCGAGGCGATCGGTCAGCCGCATTTCCGTCCCTACTATTCCGATGACGTGATCGGCGCGCAGATCGGCGGCGCGGTGAAGAACGTGATCGCCATCGCCTGCGGCATCGTCCAGGGGCGCGAGCTTGGCGACAACGCGCGCGCCGCGCTGATGACCCGCGGCCTCGCCGAAGTCATACGCTACGGCGAAGCGCGCGGCGGCCGCGCCACGACGCTGATGGGGTTATCCGGCCTGGGTGACCTGACACTAACGTGCAATTCGCCGCAGTCCCGCAACATGTCGCTCGGCATCGAACTCGGCGCCGGCCGCGCCATGGCCGACATCCTGGGCGAGCGGCATTCCGTCGCCGAGGGCGTGCACACCGTCGGCGCGCTGACCGACCCCAACAGTCCGCACAAGGTCGACATGCCGATCTGCCGCGCCGTCGACGCCATCGTCAACCACGGCACCGGCATCGACGACATCATCCACGACATCCTGTCGCGGCCGTTCAAGTCCGAACTGGTCTGACCCGCCGCAAACGACTTTCAGAGGGAGAGCACGCGCATGGCCTACTGGCTGTTCAAATCGGAACCCGGCGCCTGGTCCTGGGACGATCAGGTGAAGTCCGGCGCTAAGGGCGCCGAATGGGACGGCGTGCGCAACCATCAGGCCGGCAACAACATGAAGGCGATGAAGAAGGGCGACCTCGGCTTCTTCTACCACTCGGTCAACGAGAAGCGCGTCGTCGGCATCGTCCGCGTGGTCAAGGAATGGTACCTCGACCCGACCGACCCGAAAGGCATTTTCGGCATGGTCGACGTCGCTGCCGTGGAACCGATGCCGAACCCGGTCACCCTGGCCGACATCAAGGCCGATGAGCGCCTCGCCGAACTGCCGCTGATCAAGCAGTCCCGCCTGTCGGTCATGCCGATCGACGCCAAGTCCTGGAAGATCATCTGCCAGAAAGGCGGGCTGAAGGGCTAGCTGCGCGGGTCCCAATCGACCTTCGGACCGACACAGTGGATGCCCGCAACAAGTGCGGGCATGACGCCGATCTATAGATCTATCTGCTATTCCGTCATGCTCGGGCTTGTCCCGAGTATCCATTTTCGGACGCAAACAGCCGCCAGACGCGCCTACACCAAATCGTCGTACAAATCCCGCCATTCGGGATTCATCGCTTCGATCAGATTGACCTTCCAGGCGCGAGGCCAATGCTTGATGGTCTTCTCGCGCTGTATGGCAGCGGCGATATCGTCGTGCTGCTCGACGTACACAAGCCGCGTCAGACCATAGCGCTTTGTGAAACCGTCGAGCTCGCCTTGCCGATGCTGCCATGTCCGGCGCGCGATGTCGGATGTCACGCCAATGTAGAGCGTGCCGTTACGCCGGTTGGTCATCAGATAAACCCAACCGGCGCGTATAGGCTCAGTTCATCCGCAGCACCTTGCCGGGGTTCATGATGTTGTCCGGGTCGAGCGCGCGCTTGACCGACTTCATCACGTCGACCGCTTCGCCCAGTTCCTCCTCCAGGAACGACATCTTGCCGACGCCGATGCCGTGTTCGCCGGTGCAGGTACCGTCCATGCCGATGGCCCGGCGCACCAGGCGCTCGTGGAACTCGTGCGCATGGTGGTTCTCGTCCGGGTCGTCATAGTTGGCCATGATCGCCATGTGGAAGTTGCCGTCGCCGACATGACCGACGAAGCCCGAGGTCAGGCCGCTGGCCTTCAGGTCTTCCTTGGTTTCCAGGATACAGTCGGCCAGCCGCGAGATCGGCACGCACACGTCGGTCGCCATCACATGCTGTTCCGGCTTCTTCAGGGCCAGCGTCGCATAGTGCGAGTTGTGTCGTGCTTCCCACAGCTTGTTGCGCTCCTCCGGCGTTACCGCCCACTTGAAGTCTTCCGCACCGAAGTCCTTGGCGATCGCTTCGACCAGTTCCGCCTGCTCCTTCACCGATGCCTCGGTGCCGTGGAATTCGAAGAACAGCGTGTCGGCATGCTTGTAGTCGAGGCCGGCGTAGGTGCAGATCTTCATCATGCCCCAGTCGTCAAGCAGCTCCATGCGCGCAACCGGAATGCCCGACTGGATCACCGTGATCACCGCGTTGACCGCGTCCTCCAGGCCCGGGAACGCGCACACGGCCGAGGTCATGCGCTCGGGAATGCCGTAGAGCCGCACCGTCACCTCGGTGATGATGCCGAGCGTGCCTTCCGAACCGACGAACAGCCGCGTCAGGTCGTAGCCCGCGGATGACTTGCGTGCGCGCCGCGCCGTGCGGATGACGCGCCCGTCCGCCAGGACCACGGTCAGCGACAGCACGTTCTCACGCATTGTGCCGTAGCGCACGGCGTTGGTGCCGCTCGCCCGGGTCGCCGACATGCCGCCAAGCGAAGCGTCGGCGCCCGGATCGATCGGGAAGAACAGCCCGGTGTCGCGCAGATACTCATTCAACTGCTTGCGCGTCACGCCGGCCTGCACGGTCGCGTCCATATCCTCGGCACTGACCCGCAGCACCTCGTTCATCTGCATCACATCGATACTGACGCCGCCGCGCACCGCCAGGGTATGGCCTTCCAGCGCCGTGCCGGCGCCATAAGGGATGACCGGCACTTTGTGACGGGCGCAGATCTTGACGACCTCCGACACCTCTTCGGTCGACTGGGCGAAGGCGACACCGTCGGGATGGGCGGCCGAATGATAGGCCTCGCCCTTGCCGTGATGTTCGCGTACCGCCGCGGCAACCGAGAACCGGTCGCCCAGCAGCGCCTTCAATTCCTGCAAAGCCGCGGCCGGCAGCCCGGCGCTTCCTGTCTGCTGTTCCGCCAAACTCATTTCGCGTTCCTCGCCAAATTCGCCGTTTTCTGCCGGTCTTGCGTGTCTTCGCAGTCCCGGCGTTGTCTGTCGGCGGGCAGAATAGCGCGTTTTCCGCTCGCGCGGAATTCGGACCGGAAATCGCCCTACCGCATGCCGGCGAGGGAAGCCGCGCCCTGCCGGGGACGACGGATCGGGCAGAACATCGCGACTTTGTCGATATCGAGATCGAGCAGCGGATCGTAGCGGCGCAGCCGCCGCGCGACACCGAAACCAAACCGTTCGTAGATCCGGCGCGCCCGGCGGTTCTGGGTCATCACTTCCAAGCGTGCCGTGGCGAAACCGCGGCCGGCGATGCGGCTCATCAGGGCAGCCAGCAGCGCCTGGCCGCAGCCCTGCCCCGTATGGACCGGGTCGATCCACAGGTCGGAAATGTAGTCGTCACCATACTCGGTGGCGCCGAACCCCACAGCCAGGCCGTCCAACGTCGCCACCAGCACCTGATCCTGCGCCTCTACGAGGAAATCGAGAAACGGGTTCTCCTGCACCACCCGGTCGACCACCGCCGGCGGTATGAATGGCGCGATCGCCTCCTGCCAGGCCGACAAGCCGGCCTGGGCCAGCGTCGCGATATCTCTCTCACCCATCGCCCGTACGTCGGGCAGAGCCACGCTTGCGGCCACATCCGCCATCATCATGCTCCGTTCCGTTGGTCCGGCTGCTGGCCCGGCGGTCACCGCTTTGGCCCCAGGCCGATCTTGTAGGTTACCTGCGCCTTGGCCACCTGCGCCCCGGTGCCGTCGGTGACCAGGACATCGACGATGGTCAGGCTGCCACCGCGCTGCACGACCCGGGCATCGGCACTCAACACGCCCTCGCGGCCGGGCGCCAGGTAGTTGATCGCAAACCCCACGGTGGTGCCGCGGGTCTCTGGTCTGGCCAGGTTGGTGGCCCAGGCCGCCGCCGTCGCCGCGGTATCGACCAGCATAGCCGTCGCACCGCCGTGCACGATATCGGCACCGTTGGTGATCTCATGCCGGACCGGCAGGGTGATCACGCAACGATCTTCCTCCAGCCGGTCAACCGTCGTGCCCACCAGTTTGCCAAACGGCCCGCTGACGATCGGGCCGCTGATCCGCTCAATGATGTCCTCACGCAACATGGCGCCGGTGATAGCGGCAGTGTCGGCGGCACGCAACGATGGCACCGAGAGGTCGCCGCAAGCACACCATCCATCGGTCGCAAACCGCTTCGCTGTCTATGATTCGTCCACAGGGCACCACCCCGGCGAACGATCATTCAGGCGCAGAAAACGGGATGCCACGCCGACGCCCGACGGGCCGGCAAGATATCCACAGGAACACGCGGCGGCCGGCAGCGGTAGCCATCCCTCGCGGCCGCGAAGACGCTGCCATCAGCCCGCCACCAGCGCAAAACCGCTCGAATCATTTGGCGGGGCTGCAAAAGGCACGACTGCAGCGCGAAACACCGACATCGCAAATGAACCACCGGCCGCGGGGTGGCAAGCAGATGCGGCGCTATCGGTGCAACACCTGTTAAACTGTTGCGCTCTACCCTGATCTCCTCGATATGTGGGTCGCGCCCGCCAGCAACCGGACGGGCGCAGCTATCAACAACAAACCGCCATCAACCGCCGCCGAGCGGAGAGGAAACGACCTGCGATGACCGACAAACCCAGCACCGACGACCGGGACAAACCGTCCATTCCCGCAGCTACCGTGCTGCTGTTGCGTGACGGCGACGACGGTATGGAAGTCTTTATGGTCGTGCGCCACCACGAAATCGACTCGTTCTCGGGCGCGCTGGTGTTCCCGGGCGGCAAGGTCGACCCAGGCGATTTCGACGTCCGCCGTTACTGCCGTGGCGGCAGCGATCTCGACGACAACATGCTGGCTTTCCACGTCGCTGCGGTCCGCGAGGCGTTTGAGGAATGCGGCGTCCTGCTGGCCTACGCCGGCGAGGACGACAGCCTCATCGGCGCCGACCGCATGGCCGGCATCGAGAAGGCCTGGCGCGACAAGCTGGTGAAGGACGAGGTCGCGATCGGTGCGGTCTGCGAGGCCGAGGGCCTGTCCCTGGCGATCGACCACATGGTGCATTTCGCGCATTGGATCACGCCGCCGGTGGTGCCAAAGGTGTTCGACACGCATTTCTTCGTCGCCCGTGCGCCGGCAGATCAACTGGCATTGCATGACGGCGAGGAATCGACCGACTCGACGTGGATCCGCCCGGTCGACGCCATCGCCGCCGCAGAGGAAGGCGCGCGCACCGTGGTGTTTCCGACCCGGATGAACTTGGGCAAACTTGGCCGTTGGAACGATGTCGACACGGCCCTCGCCGCCATTGCCGACCTGAACATCGTCACCGTGCAGCCAGTCGTCACGCCGCGCGAGGGCGGCCGCACCCTGCGCATTCCGGCCGAGGCCGACTATGGCGGCACTCTGTTCCTGGCTCGCCAGGACGGCGACCGCCTGATCGATATCGAGAAACTGGAGTAGCGCGGGCCGACACGGCGCCGCGGCGCGGTGGCCGCTAATCGATGCCGCGCATTTCCTCGGCGAGTTGCAGGCGTTCGCGCTGCAGGTCCCACTGCCGGATCATCAGCGGCCGGATCAGGTCGATCGGGATACGGCCATCCTCGCCCTCGCCGGCCGGGGCCTGCAACTGACCGACGATGCTCATCACCATCTCGCTGATTTCCGACTCCACGTCGAAGCTCTCGGCATAGGTCGACGACACCTGGCTCAACAGCCGGGCCACCTCGGCGTCGGAGTCGGTGGCGATCGAGCCGGCGCCGGCCTCACGCAACGCCGCGATCAGCGCCTGCCGCCCGCGGTTGATCATTTCGCGCGCCTGCGACACGCCATGCACCGCCGCACGCAGGTGGATCGCCGCCTGCATGCCGGCTTTGGTTTGGTCGGTATCGACGAAGATCTTCAGCAGATCGAGAAAAGCCTGGCTGGTCTCGATGCGGGAGCGTTTCAGGTGATATTCCGGCGACTGCCGCGCCACCGCCAGCAGTTCCTGTTCGAACAGCCGCAGTTCCAGGCTGACCGGCGCGCCCTGGCGATGCACCTGGTAGGCCAGCACCCGGGCACTCAGGACCTGCTTGTCCTCCGGCGGACTGTCGAACAACTGGTCGGCGTAGGTCGCCAGATCGAGCAGGCGGTCGCCGAGCTCGCTCAGGTAACTGCGATAGGCTTCCGCCACTGCCGTGCCGCCGCCCGGCAGGGCGTCCAGGTCCGGCAACTCGCCGGCCAGCGCTTCCAGCGCCACCGTCTGCTGCTGCAGCGCGTCCTGTACCTGCGTGCGGGCGGTCAATGCCTCCGCCGGGCTGATCCGGCCCTCCGCGCGCGCAACGGTCAGCGACACCACCTGGTCGATCCGCTCCATGACATTCAATGCCCGGCTCTGCATCGCCATAAGATGGCGGCTCAACGGCGACTGCCGCTCCAAGTCCGCCCGCCAGGCCAGTGCCTCGCGTCCACGGTCGCTGCCGGTATCGCCGGCACTGCGCGTGGTCGTGACAGGTTCGTCTGCGCGCACCGGCGGGTCGGTTTCCGCGGTCGCTGCCGGCGCTTTCGCTTGGCGGCGTTCGATATTGCAGGCCAGCACGGCGTCGATCGCCTGACCGCTGCCGTTAAGACCCGGGAAGTAACTGTCGGTGCCGGCGAACAGGCGCGCACCTTCGCCATACCGGAACGCCTTGATCACCTGCGTCGCATTGTCGGGACGCACCACCATGGTCTGCGTATTTACCGCCGTTGCCCGATACTGCGCGTCGAGGTGACCATCGACGATGATCCGCAAATCGTATCCCTCGCCGGGGCGCAATCGCCAAGCGGTGTCGCTGACCCCGACCGCGAAACCCTCTGCTGACGCACTGAACGCCAGCCGCAACCGACCGCCATAGGTCGCCCATACGTCGCAACGCCGGTAGCCGCCGTCGGCGTCGGCATAGACCGCCCCGGCCCAGGGGCCCACGGTGAACCGATCGACGACCTGCTCGGCGGCGTACGCCGATGGCAAATAAGCCACCCCTGTCATGACCGCCACAGTCATGACCGGCAGCGAAAAACGTGCCTGCATTATCCGGTCCCGCCCCCGGAACGGTTGACGTAAAAGCCCGCCCATACTGCAGAAGAATGGATAAAATTCCGTAAGTCCGGCGGCACACCGCCAAGCGGCGATTAAACCGTCCGGCCATGACGGAAAAATGGCAGGAAAAAGGGCGGGAACTCAGATGTGGCGCAATGAAACAGGCGACCGCAGCGAGTACCGGAACGGCAGCGGTCCCGGCACCGCCGGCTTCAGAAGGTCAGGTCCTGGATCAGTTTCTCGGCCTCCTCAAGGTGGCGACCGTAGTAGAACTCAGGATGTCCGACATAGGTGACGACGTGCAGTTTGTCGTCAATGACGGCAGCGAAAGCATCGCCGACCAACAGGCTGCCGTTACGCGTTTGATAGCTCATCTTGAACCGGAATCCGCGCTCGCCCGCGAAGCGGTGAGGTCGCAGACCACTCCCCTCAACGGCCTGCAGTCCAGCCGCCGACATCGTCGCCAGAATGAAGTCCATTGTGTCTGTTGGCTTCATATCCGCACGGAACTTTGGCGGCTCCTTTGCGGCCGCCGTGTTGCCGAGGCTCTCACCTTCGGCCGCGGGCCGGAAGAACGTGATCTGTTGCAGCCCAAAGCCGTCTTTGGTCCAGAGAACAGTATTTCCTTCATCCCATCGGTTCCAATCCGACGGCGCATTGACGCGGTAGATGTCGTGTTCCAACTGCGGTCCACCGACTTTCGTCATTTGGACGCAACCGGTGACCGCAAGGGCCATGACAAGCACGATTGTCGGGACTCGCATCGGCTCACTCCAATTCTTCGATGTAGGATTGAATCATTTCGCGGTCGTCGGCATCGGCAGCGGACGCGAGATAGGTACGAAACGCATCTGCGGCCTTTCGGTCGTCTCCGCGCTGCCAATGCAGAAGGCCCAGGGAGCGATGGGTTTCCGGCGGTGCGTTGCCCGTCGCCAACGCCTGCTCGAACAAGTTAAACGCCTCAGCTTCCGCATCCTCGGTTGCCTGCAACCGGTTAGCTTCCGCGAGGTAGTAGTGCGACAGGCCGGCAAGACGGCCTTGCTTCACCATGCGTTCAAACAGCACTTCGCTTTGCTGCAGCTTTCGACGCCTGAGCTCATCGACACCCCACGCCTTGTTGTGTGCCGCTGTCGCCTTCTCATGTGCATCTTCGCCCAGTCGATTGCCGGCAATGCCGCTACTGCTCTCCGCCTTCTGCAGCAGCGTGTCGACACGCTCGTCCTCGGTCGGGTGCGTCGCGAAGAACAGATCCTTGTCCTTGTCTTCGTCCGACGCACGTTCGGCAATCAGGTTGACCCAGATCTGGGCCGCCTGATCGGGCTGATATCCGGCATCCAGCATCATCTGAAATCCGACGATATCGGCCTCGCGCTCCTGATCGCGCGAATAGGCGAACAACGAGGCATGGCCGACGATTTGTGCGATATCGCCGACAAACCCGACCCCAGCAGCGGCGGTCAGGACCTGTACGAACAGCAGTCCGGTGCTTGTTTCGTACATATTGCGCCAACGCTGCAACGAATGACGGCGAAGGTAGTGCGCCAATTCATGCGCCAAAACGAAGGCAAGCTGCGCCTCGTTGTCAGTGCGCAGCAGCAGCCCGGTCCACACCTGCATTGTGCCGTTCGGTGCCATATTGGCATTGAAGGCCGGATTGCGCACCAGATAGATACGGACGTCGTTGCAGATTTCCGCGTCGAGGCGGCATAGGATGCTTTGCAGGTAGGCTCGCAGAGCCGGATCGTGCACAACGCGGCCGGAACGGCGCAGCTTGGCCTCAGCCTCGTCCATCATCATCCAAAGCCCGCCCTCGATGGTCCCGGGATCAGGCCGCTCGCCTGCGCGGACATTGGGCAACGGTTTCGGCGGCGCAGCGCGCGACTGGCTGGCGCCCGCGTCACCGGGAAACGAAGAAGAGTCCCAACTATCGCCGCCGCCATCCGACAACGCCGTCGTCGGGCACGCCAAAACCGCGGCGACCAACAGCGGCCGCGCCAATGATCGCGCAAGACTCATAGCGGAATGTCGGTCAGCAGGCTTTCGACAACGGGTTTTGCGGAATCAGCCTGACGCAGGTCGCCCTGGGTGCCGAGCACCTTGCTGAACCAGACAATGTCGCCCGTGCGCAGATCGACGAGCGATGCAAAGCCAACCTGTCGCCCGGCCTGTACCGGCACTCCCAGCAGCAATCCCGCCATCACCAACGCCGCCCGGCCGCCGCTGGCGTAGCTGGCGCGGACATGGATGAACAGTGCCAGGTCACTCCCTGAGTCTTCGCGCAAACGCGCGACATTCGGCCCTAGCGACCAATCGAACGTCTCTTGCTTCGTCGGCAGCGCCAACGCAGGGATCGACGTATGGGTCAACAGCGCGTTGCCAACGGCGCCATGCAGATTGATCAGCCGATTGTGCACCTCCATGTCGGCCGGATCCGCCGGTTCCACATAGTGCACAAGCTTCAGGTCCCGCTGTTTCAGAAACGCTTCGATCTCAGCGTTGATGTAACCTCTCGCGGCATTGGTCCATTCCGCCTTCGGTTCCTGCATGCCGGCTGCCTGCAACTCGGTCAACATGACATCCGGCGACATCAGAAGAACCTGCGTGCCGGCATCGGGTTTGACGAACTTGCCGGTGGTGTTCAATGCCGTGGTCTGACACGACGCCAGCACAAGCCCAACCAGCAGGAGCAAACCCAAACGCACTGTTCTTATCCCTTGAGCCATCGACACAACGAAGCCTCCATCAGCCAACCAAACAAACGCACCAGCAACTGAGGTCCAATCGAGATTAACCAAAAGCCGCTGCAACGGGCGTAAATTCAATTGGAAGTAGTTAAAAAATGGCGAATTTGTATCGGCATCGAAGCACCTTAGCAATGCCAGGTGGATCGGTGCCCTAGACGTACACGTTCGCATACCTTGCATGATTGTCGGCGTGATGCCCGGAATAATGGAGGACATCGCTGGCGTCGGCGGTGGCGAAAGACCGCGACTGCTAGGTCGGTGACGTCAAACCCATCAACGGTTTGACGCGGAATTGCGGCGACTGCGATTGCTGATACTGATATAAACCGCCCTGCCCAGCGGCTGACGGTAAACCGATCGACGATCTGCTCGGTGGCACACGCCGATGGCAGCCAGCACTACGCAGCGCTGCCGTTCGTGGCCGCGGCGTCGGTCAGTTTACGGATATCGTTCACCGCCTTGGCAACGGCGCCGGGATCGCGGCCGGCGACCCCTGTCGCCAGAGACACCACCGCCGCCGCCAGCCTGATGGCCGTCGCAACCTCTTTGAAGTCCCTGGTCACCGCCTTGGCCTCGGCGATGACGGCAGACAACGTCGCCACATCGGCCTGCGCCGCCGCAATGGCCTCTGCCACCGCCTGCGTCGTGGCCTCCATCGACTTGAAGGTCAGGTCGCCATGAGCGTCGACCAGCCGCTTGCGCTCGGCCGCCGGCATGTCTTCGCCATACGCATCGAGCGCCGACTGCACGATATCGGCCGCCTGCTGATAGATGTCGGCGATATCGCGTGAACCCCGGGGCGCGTCGGTCATGATACCTCCCTCCCGATCAGCTCTTCACCAGATCGCTGATACCATCGCGGATATCCTTGGCATAGCCGAACAGGTCCCGTGCCAGGTCCTTGGCGTCGAGGTCGTTGCGCCGTTCGAACAACGCCTGATGGCCAGCCGCCATCCGATCGAGCAGTTTCACGTAGGCATCGACGGCGCGCTGCCGACGCTCGTTCTCCGCCAGCCGCAGGGTCAACCATTCCTCGACCGCTACCTTTGCCGCCGCCGACGCTTCCGCATCGCGCAGCAGGTCCGAATAGAAGACGTCAACACGCCCGGCTTCGGCTTTCAGGTCGCGGCGGAACTGGGTGTCGACGATGGTGCGCAGCTCGCCACTCAACACCGCCTGCAGCGGTTCGTTGGCCAACCCGATCAGCCGGCCGATCTCCCGCCGCTGCCACAGCCCCAGGGCGGCGTTCTGCAGGCCGGTGGCGATACTGCCGAACGCGGCGACCGTATCGTTATTGAGCTGCCCGGTCTCCTTCAGCGACTTGGTCAGCTCAGCGACATCGGCCGTGTAGGTCGCCGTACCGTCGTCGGCCAGGACCGCGAGCGTCGCCATGTAATCGGCAACCAGATCGAGTTGCAGTTGCAACGCCTTGGCCTGCGCCGCCCGCGTTTCCGCCAGCCGCGCCCAGCGCCCGGCATTGGACGGGTTTGCCCGGTCATAGCGGGCCATGCGTTTGGGTGCGTCGGCATAGGTTTCGACCACCTCGGCAAACTGCGTCGCCTGTACCGAGGCGGCGGCCCAGTCGCGCACGGCACCCAGATCGGTGCAGGCCGACAGCACCAGCATGGCGACAGCCGCGCACAGCCCGGCACCAGCGCGCCTGGCGCTGCCACCGTTGATCGTTCTCGCCATTGTCATCTCACCCGGCCACGCGAATCACCCCACCCGGCGCAAGGCTAGCCGGGTTGTTCCGCCGCCGTCCACTTCGCCGTCATGAATAGGCGGCGCAACACTCAGCGGCAACGCCGGTGTCAAGCGGTGCTGTAGCTGCGGCTCTCTTCGCGGATCGCGGCCTGCGCGGCGGCAAGACGGGCGATCGGCACCCGGTAGGGCGAACAGGACACGTAATCCAGCCCGATGTCGTGGCAGAAGCGCACCGACGCCGGGTCGCCACCATGTTCGCCGCAGATGCCGAGCTTGATGTCTTCTCGGGTGCCGCGGCCGCGTTCGGCGGCGATCTCGACCAGTTCGCCCACGCCGTCGATGTCGAGGGTCTGGAATGGATCGGCCGGCAGGATGCCCTTGTCCTGATACTCCGCCAGGAAACCGGCGGAATCGTCGCGGCTGATACCGAAGGCCGTCTGGGTCAGATCGTTGGTGCCGAACGAAAAGAATTCGGCGCTCTCGGCGATTTCCCCGGCGCGCAGGGCCGCGCGCGGCAGTTCGATCATGGTGCCGACGAGGTAGTCCAGCTTGGCGCCCTGTTCCTCGGACACCTGGCCCGCCACCGCGTCGACGCGCGCTTTCAGCGTATCGAACTCGGCCTGGGTCGCGATCAGCGGCAGCATCACTTCGGGCACCACGGTCTCGCCCTTGTCGGCGCCAACGGCGATGGCGGCCTCGAAGATCGCGCGCGCCTGCATTTCGTAGATTTCTGGATAGGTGATGCCAAGGCGGCAACCGCGATGACCCAGCATCGGGTTGAACTCATGCAGCTGGTTGGCCCGTTGGCGCAGGTGATCGGTGCTGTGCCCGGTCGCCGCCGCCAGTTCCTCCAGCTCCTCGTCAGTGCGCGGCAGGAATTCGTGCAGCGGCGGGTCGAGCAGGCGGATCGTCACCGGCAGGCCAGCCATGATCTGAAACAGCTCGACGAAGTCCTGCCGCTGCATCGGCAGGATCTTGGCCAGCGCCGCGCGCCGGCCGTTGGTGTCGTCGGCCAGGATCATCTCGCGCACCGCCAGAATGCGGTTGGCATCGAAGAACATGTGCTCGGTGCGGCACAGGCCGATGCCCTCGGCGCCGAAGCCGCGGGCTGTTTCCGCGTCCTGTGGCGTCTCGGCATTGGTGCGCACCCGCAGCTGCCGGTGCCCGTCGGCCCACCCCATCAGCGTGCCGAAATCGCCGGACAGTTCCGGCTGCACCGTCGCCACCTCGCCGACCATGACCTCGCCGGTCGAGCCGTCGATGGTGATGATCTCGCCCTCTTTCACCGTGCGATCGAGCACCATCATGGTGCCGGTGGCATGATCGATCCGCACCGAACCGGCGCCCGATACGCAGGGCCGGCCCATGCCGCGCGCCACGACGGCGGCGTGACTGGTCATGCCGCCGCGGCTGGTCAGGATGCCCTGGGCAGCATGCATGCCGTGAATGTCTTCCGGGCTGGTTTCGATCCGTACCAGGATCACCTTCTCGCCGTCGGCCGCGCGCTTCTCCGCATCGTCGGCGGTAAACACGACGATACCGCTGGCCGCCCCCGGGCTCGCCGGCAGGCCACGGGCGATCACGTCGCGTTCGGCATCGGGGTCGAGCGTCGGATGCAGCAGCTGGTCGAGCGAGGCCGGATCGATCCGCGCCACCGCCTCCGCTTCGCTGATCAGGCCCTCGCTAACCATGTCGACGGCGATCTTCAACGCCGCCTTGGCCGTGCGTTTGCCCGAGCGGGTCTGCAGCATGTAGAGCGTGCCGCGCTGCACCGTGAACTCGATGTCCTGCATGTCGCGGTAATGCGCTTCCAGGCGGTGGTAGATGTCGACCAGTTCCTGATAGACCTCGGGCATCACCTCCTCGAGCGAATGCTTGTCGTCGTTGGCCGTCTCGCGCGCGTCCCGGGTCAGATGGTGCGGCGTGCGGATGCCGGCGACCACGTCCTCGCCCTGCGCGTTGATCAGGTATTCGCCGAAGAAGCGGCGCTCGCCGGTCGACGGGTCGCGGGTGAACGCGACGCCGGTCGCCGAATCCTCGCCCATGTTGCCGAACACCATGGCCTGCACGTTGACCGCCGTGCCCCAGTCGGCCGGGATGTCGTGCAGGCGGCGGTAGGTCACCGCACGCTGGTTCATCCAGCTGCCGAATACGGCGCCGATGGCGCCCCAGAGCTGATCCTGCACATCCTGCGGGAACGGCCGGCCGAGTTCGCGTTCGACCAGCGCCTTGTAGTCGCCGACCAGCTTTTGCAGATCATCCGCGCCCAGTTCGGTGTCGAGGATGAAGCCGTGCTGCTCCTTGTGCTGCTCCAGCAGCTCCTCGAAGTGATGGTGGTCGACCTCCAGCACCACGTCGGAATACATCTGGATGAAGCGGCGGTAGCTGTCCCAAGCGAAGCGTTCGTTGCCGCTTTGCGCGACGAGGGCGGCGACGGTGGTGTCGTTCAGCCCCAGGTTCAGCACCGTGTCCATCATGCCGGGCATCGACGCCCGCGCGCCCGAGCGTACCGACACCAGCAGCGGGTTACCGGCATCGCCGAACTTTGCCCCGACCGTGTCCTCGACCAGACGCATTGCCGAGGCGACCTGCGCCTCCAATTCGTCCGGATACGTGCGGTCGTTGTCGTAGAACGCGGTGCAGACTTCGGTCGTGCAGGTAAAGCCCGGCGGCACCGGCAGGCCCAGGTTGCTCATCTCCGCCAGATTGGCGCCCTTGCCGCCCAGCAGGTTGCGGTCCTGGGCGGTGCCTTCGGCGGTGCCGTTCCCGAAGCTGTAGACCCATTTCGTCATCGGCTCTGTCCGGTCCTGGTTCTTAACTCTGTGCGGAAAATGGCCGCCACCGACACCACGCGGCGGTTGCGGCACCATAGCTAACAAAACTTAACAACCCGCCATCACCCTTCGATCTGGCTGAAATCCGCCACCTGGTGCAGCGTCATGCGGATCTGCGACAACAGACGCAAACGATTAGCCCGCAGGCCGGCATCGTCGGCGTTCACCGTTACATGGTCGAAAAAGCCGTCGACCGGCGCGCGCAGTGCTGCCATTGCGGCCATCGCCGCGGCATAGTCCTCGTCCTTCAACGCTGCCGCGATGCGCGCCTGCGCATCGACCAGCGCCGTGTTCAGCGCCGTTTCTTCGTTCTGCGCGAAGGCACCGGCATCGACCGGCTGGTCGTAACTGACACCGTCTTTCTTTTCCTCGATACGCAGAATGTTGGCGGCGCGGCGATAGGCGGTGAGCAGGTTGGCGCCGTCCTCGCTGTCGAGAAAGTCGCGCAGCGCCTCGACCCGCGCGATCAGCCGCACCAGATCGTCCTCATCACCCAGCGCGAACACGGCCGAAATCAGATCGTGTCGCACCCCCTGCTCGCGCAGATGTGCTTTCAGCCGGTCGGCAAAGAAGACAAGCAGGTCATTCTCGACATTCTTCGGCGCCTCATCACCATAGTCGGCGTGAGGGTCCACGCGCTGCTTCGCTTGCCGAAACGCAACCAACAATGGCAACCGCAGGCCGTTCTCAAGCACCAAGCGGATCACACCCAACGCGGCGCGGCGCAGGGCGAAGGGATCGCGCGAACCGGTCGGCTTTTCACCGATCGACCAGAAGCCGACCAGGGTATCGAGCTTGTCGGCCAAAGCGGCGCACACCGCCACGGGATCGGTCGGGCAATCATCACTCGGCCCGGCTGGCGCATAGTGCTGAGCTATCGCTTCGGCCACGATCGGCGGCTCGCCATCGTTCAGGGCGTAGTAGCGGCCCATCACACCCTGTAATTCCGGGAACTCATAGACCATGTCGCTGACCAGATCGGCCTTGGCCAGCTTCGCCGCCCGCTTTGCCTGCGCGGTATCGGCTTTCGACACATACTGCGCCAACTCACCAGCCAAGTCGGTGATGCGGGTCACCTTGTCGCCCAGACTGCCGAGCTTCTGGTGAAACACCATGTCGGCGAGCTTCGGCAGCCGGCTTTCCAGGCTCGCCTTCTTGTCCTGGGTCCAGAAGAACTCGGCATCCGACAGCCGCGCGGTCAGCACATATTCATTGCCGGCAGCGATCTGCCTACCGCCGTCCTCGGCCTCCAGGTTGGCGAAGGTGATGAAGCGCGGCGCCAGCTCGCCGTCCTTGTCGTTCAGCGCGAGATACTTCTGGTTCACCCGCATGGTGGTGACCAGCACCTCGCGCGGCACATCCATGAAGCGCGCGTCGAACCGGCCCATCACGCTGACCGGCCACTCCACCAAGCCGGCGATTTCGTCGACCAGCGCCGGATCGTCGGCCACGCTCAGCCCCTCCGCCCTGGCCAGCGCGTCGGCCTGCGCGACGATCTCGCGCTTGCGCTCCGCCGGGTCGAGCACAACGCGCGCCGCCTTCAGCTTCTCCTTGTAGTCGCGGAAGCCGGTCACCGTCAGCGCGTCCGGCGCATGGAAACGATGGCCGCGGGTCCGGTCACCCGCCGGGACGTCGGCGAAGCTGAATGGCACGACGGCGCCATCGAACAGCGCGATAATGCTGTGCAGCGGCCGCACCCAGCGGACCGGTCCGCTGCCCCATCGCATCGACTTCGGCCAGGGCAGGTCGGCGAAGGTTTGCGGCAGCAACTCGGCCAGCACATCTGCGGTCGGCCGCCCCTTGCGTTCGATCACCGCAAAGAGAAACGTGCCCTTGTCGGTTTCCCGCACTTCGCACTGCGCGCGCGTCAGGCCATTGCCCTTCAAGAAGCCGGCAATCGCCTTCTCCGGCGCGTCGACCTTCGGCCCGCGCTTTTCCTCGCGCACGTCGGGCTGTGCCGCCGGCACACCGTCGATGACCAGCGCCAGCCGCCGCGGTGTGGCATAGGCCTCGGCACCGTCGAACGTCAGTCCGGCCGCTTTCACCCCGTCGCAGACCAACCACTTCAGATCGGCCGCAGCACGCGCCTGCATGCGCGCCGGAATCTCCTCGGAAAACAGCTCGACCAGCAGCTCAGCCATGATTGGCCGCCTCCGCGACACCGTCGACTTGGCACCCTTCGAGACGCTGGCTGCGCCGGCTCCTCAGGGTGAGGCCAGTGCCGTTTCCCACAACTTCATCCTGAGGAGGCGCAACGCGCCGTCTCGAAGGATGGGTCATCCCACACAATCCCCCGGCCATCACGCAGCCTCGTCCGGCAGTTCGCCTTCGGCCTTCAGCCAGGCAGCGGCACAGGCGCAAGCCAGATCGCGCACCCGGCCGATGTAGGCGGCGCGCTCGGTCACGCTGATCACCCCGCGCGCATCCAGCAGGTTGAAGATGTGGCTCGCCTTGATGCACTGGTCATAGGCCGGCAGCGGCAGGTCGGCCGCCACCAACCCGGCGCATGCCGTCTCCGCGTCGGTGAAATGCCGGAACAGCACATCGGTGTCGGCATGATCGAAATTGTAGGCCGAGAACTGACGCTCGGCCGCGCCATAGACCTCGCCATAGGTGACCGGCACCGACGCGTCCGGATCGTTCCAGGCTAGGTTCTTGAAGTGGTCGACGCCCTGGACATACATCGCCAATCGTTCCAGCCCGTAGGTCAGTTCGCCCGACACCGGCCGGCAGTCGAAACCGCCGACCTGCTGGAAGTAGGTGAACTGGCTCACCTCCATGCCGTCGCACCAGACTTCCCAGCCCAGCCCCCAGGCGCCCAGGGTCGGGCTCTCCCAATCGTCCTCGACGAACCGGATGTCATGGTTCTTCGGGTCGAGGCCGATGGCGTAGAGCGAGCCGAGGTAGAGCTCCTGAAAGTCCGCCGGCGACGGCTTCATGATGACCTGGAACTGGTAGTAGTGCTGCAGCCGGTTCGGATTCTCGCCGTAGCGGCCATCGGTCGGCCGGCGCGACGGCTGCACATAGGCGGCGTTCCAGGGTTTCGAGCCCAGCGCCCGGAGCGTCGTCGCCCAGTGAAAAGTACCGGCGCCGACCTCCATGTCATAGGGCTGCAGCATGACGCACCCCTGCTCGGCCCAGTAGGCCTGCAGCGTCAGAATCAGGCCCTGAAAGCTCCGGGTGTTGAACGTCATGGCCGCGGCCATGGCCGGCTCCGCAGTGGTGTTTCGAAAGATCGTCGACAGGTCGGATCGCGGGGCAACCTACTCAGCCCCCGGGGCCCGGTCAACCAGTGCTCATGAGCCGCCGCTCAACGGCGTTTGGCACCCGCTATCGGGTGGTTTGGCAGTCGCAGTTGCCGATGCCGGGATCGATGTATCTGCCACATTTCTCGCATTGCACGAGGTCGACCGCCTCGATCCGCACGGCGTCGCCGGCCGACTGGCCGCGGGCACCATCGCCCTCGGCGTCACTAGCCTTGCTGCGCATCCGGCCGATCAGGCGCGTGCCATAGAGCGCCGCGACGCCGATCACGATCAGCAGCAGGATTTTCGGCAAGCTCAGCATCGCACCATCCCCCGGCCGTTATTGGCCGAAGCGTGACCATAGCGCACGGGCCTCGACCGCGTCGATCAGGCTGCTGGCCCAGTTGTCGGACACCACTGGCGTCTCCGGGCTGCCCATGCCCATGCGCCGGCGCAACCAGCCGCGTGACGGCTCGCTGACCTTCAGGCGCACCTTGTCGCCGAATTTCTGCCGCATCACCGATTTCAGGTCGCCCAGACCGTCGATCAGGCCCAGGTCCTTGGCCTTGACGCCGGTCCAGAACTCACCGCTGAACAGTGTTTCCTCATCGGCCGCCAACCGGCTGCCGCGCCGCTTGCGCACGTGCGCTTTGAAGTCGGCGTGCATATCGGTCTGCACGGCCTTCAGCCGGTCCACGTCACCAGCCTGTTCCGGCAGAAAAGGGTCGAGCAGGCTTTTCTTCTCGCCGGATGTGTAGAGCCGGCGCTCGACGCCGATCTTGGCAATCATGTCCTTCAGACCGAATCCGCTGCTGATGACGCCGATCGAGCCGACGATGGAGTTCGCATTGGCATAGATCTCGTCGCCGGCACAGGCAATCCAGTAGCCCCCCGATGCCGCCACATCCTCGCAGAACACGTAAACCGGCAACTGCTTTTCTTCCGCCAGCAACCGGATGCGGTCGTGGATCAGGGCAGACTGCACCGGCGCGCCGCCCGGCGAGTTGACGGCAACCGCCACCGCCTTGATGCCCTTCGGTTCGAACGCGCGCTCGATCGCGCCGGCGACCGCGGCGAGATTCAAGGCCGGCCGCAATGGCGAGCCGAACGGGCTGATCACGCCATAGAGCCGGAGCACGGAAACGGTCGGCCGGCGGCCGCGTAGCGCGGCAAACGGCGTTTTGTAGAAAACACTGAGCATACCCATGCGGGCAACATGGCGTTTCGGTTGTCCGCTCGCAAGGACCCGGCCGGGCACGTCAGCCCGCCCATCCACCGGGGACGGGAAAACGCCATCATTACGACAAATGATTATTGCTCACTAACGCCTGGGTTGCCGCTGGTAATCGTTCATTAACCGGCTTCGACAAAAACTTGGAGCCGGTGTTCACATCCCCGCAGCACCCGCGGCGTGTCGAGAGGGCGCGCCCAGCGACAGTATCGTTTAGTCACCAGAAACGCCGCGATCGCCCGCAGCGATCGTCAAGGCGCGCAAGGAACGAGTCGACAATGAACGGGGATCTCCAGCTTGACGCCCACACCCGACGAGCCCACTGGCGCGGTCATCCGGTACCGCTGACCCTGGGCGAATTCGCCATCGTGGAACGCTTGTGCAACGACGGCGACCGCGATGTGTCCTACCGAGCCCTTTATGACGTGGTGCGGGGCGACGGCTTCGTCGCCGGGGCCGGCGACAATGGCTACCGGGTCAATGTCCGCGCCTTCGTGAAACGCATCCGGCAGAAGTTCCGCACGGTCGATCCCGATTTCGATGCCATCGAGAACTTCCCCGGCTTCGGTTACCGCTGGCGCCAATCCTGCCCGCCACGCAAGCGCGGCATGCCGTCGGGCTAGCGCTGGCCCCGCGGCGGCGGTTTCGGCTATCGTGGCGATCTCCACCAATCACCATAGAGCTGAAAGCTCACGACAACCGGGAGATCGCCATGGGACCGCTCAAGGGTTTGAAAATCATCGAAATCGGCGCCATCGGGCCGGTGCCGTTCTGCGGCACACTGCTGTCGGACATGGGGGCCGACGTGCTGCGCATCGACCGCACCGCCCCGTCCGGGCTCGGCATCAAGGCACGCGAAACCCGTTTCGAAGTACTCGGCCGCGGCCGCCGCTCGGTTTCGGTCGACCTGAAGAACCCGAAAGGCGTCGAGACCGTGCTGAAGCTGTGCGAAAGCGCCGACGGCTTCATGGAGGGTTTCCGTCCCGGCGTTGCCGAGCGTCTGGGCATCGGCCCGGACGAGGCGATGGCCCGCAACAAGAGGCTGGTCTACGGCCGCATGACCGGCTGGGGCCAGACCGGGCCGATCAGCCACACCGCCGGCCATGACATCAACTACATCTCGCTGTCCGGCGTCCTCAACTCCATCGGCAACAAGGACTCCGGGCCGATCCCGCCACTGAACCTGACCGGCGATTTCGGCGGTGGCGCCATGTTCCTGGCGTTCGGTTTGCTGGCCGCGATCTGGGAAGCGCGGGACTCCGGCCAGGGACAGGTGGTCGACGTCTCGATGATCGAAGGTTCAGCCTACCTGCAGACGCCGATTTACGGCATGTTCGCCGCCGGCTACTGGAAGGACGAGCGCGGCACCAACGTGCTCGACACCGGCTCGCCCTACTACAACGTCTACGAGACCAAGGACGGCAAGCACATTTCCATCGGGTCGATCGAACCGAAGTTCTACGAAGAACTGCTGGAAAAGTCGGGTCTGGGTAAGATGAACCTGCCGGACCAGAACGACCGCGAACAGTGGCCGCAGATGACCGAGACCTTCGCCGGCGTGTTCAAGCAGAAGACCCGCGACGAATGGGTCGCGATCATGGAAGACAGCGATATCTGCTTCGCGCCGATCCTGTCGATGGCCGAGGCGCCGCAGCACAAGCAGAATGTCGCTCGCAACAGCTTCGTCGAAATCGAGGGTGTAACTCAACCGGCACCGGCACCGAAGTTCTCGCGTACCGAAGCCGCGGTGCAAAGCCCGCCGCCGAAGCTGGGTCAGCACACGGTCGAGGGCCTGACCGACTGGGGCCTGAGTCAGGACGACGTCGCCGAACTGCAGGAATCGGGCGCCATCGTCCAGGCCTGATCGTCCGCCGCCCGCGCGCCGTCACGGTGGGGCGCGGGCGACCGGCCACCAACCCGCGGGGCAAGTCATGCCGCAACATATCGGTATCGTCGGATGCTCCGCCGAGGGCGCGTCGCTGTGCTACCGCACCATCTGCGTCGAAGGCGGTGCGCTGCTGGGCCATCATGCCCACCCGGAAGTGTCGATGCACACGCCGTCGCTGGCCGACTACGAGACCTGTCTCGGCCGGGGCGACCTCGACGGCATCGCGGCGCTGATGCTGAGCTCAGCGCGCAAGCTGGCCGCCGCCGGCGTCGATTTTCTGATCTGCCCCGACAACACCATTCACCAGGCGATGCATCTGGTCGAACCGCACTCGCCCCTGCCATGGCTGCACATCGCCGAGGTCGTCGCCGGCGAGGCAAAAACGCGCGGCTTTCATCGCCTCGGTCTGCTCGGCACCCGCTGGCTGGTCGACAGCGAGGTCTATCCGCAGAAGCTGACGGACCGCAGCATTGACTATCGTCGGCCCGATGCCGCCGACCGCGACGCCATCGACCGCGTCATCATGACGGAACTGGTAGAGAGCAAATTCACGCCCGAAGGCATCGCCTGTCACCAGCAGGTCATTGCCCGCCTGCAGCAGGCTGGCTGCGATGCCGTAGTACTCGGCTGCACTGAAATTCCGCTGATCATGAACGACGACAACTCGCCACTGCCGACCCTCGATTCGACCCGCCTGCTGGCGCGTGCCGCGCTGCACCGGGCCATCGCCGGCGCCGCCTGAGGCGGCATACGCCCGTCGCCGCCCCGCGCCCGCCAGCCCCACCGCCATGGCCGACCGCATCGAAATCACGCCCCGGCTCAGCATCGATCCCGCAGAGATCGAGGAGCAGTTCATCCGCGCCGGCGGACCGGGCGGACAGAATGTCAACAAGGTATCGACCGCCGTGCAACTGCGCTTCGACATCCGCCACTCGCCGTCGCTGACGGAGGATGTGCGCGCCCGCGCCGAGCGGCTGGCCGGCCGCCGGCTGACCAAGGATGGGGTCATCGTCATCTCGGCCAACCGTTACCGCACCCAGGAACAGAACCGGGACGACGCGCTCAGCCGTCTGGTCGACCTGCTACGTCAGGCCACCCACCGACCGACGCCGCGCCGCCCGACCAAACCCAGCAGGGCGGCACGGCAACGCCGGCTCGACAGCAAGACCAGACGCGGCACCATCAAGCGCCTGCGCCGCGGCAAGCCCGACATGGACTGAAACAGCGCCGGCTTTAAACACCTGGCGCCAGCGCGAAGACAAGCTCAGCGTTCGGCGTGACGCGGTGTGCCGCCGGCGATCTCCAACAGCATCTTGCGCAGCACGGCATCGGCGAAGCTGGCGCGGTCATCGGCGGTGACGACGAAGCTGCCGGGCCCGCCGATAATCAACTGCTCGAATGACGCTTCCAGATCGCCGCCCACCGGCCGGCCGCTGCAATCGGCCTCGCGGCACAGGATCGCCAGACCATTGATGGTGATGCCATCGGCCAGCGCCTGCGCCCGCGCGACCTCGATCTCCAGACCGCCCCAGCTGTAGGTGCTGTCGGCGGAGAAATCGATCACCCGCCGGGTGCCGTTGATTTCGTTCACTTCGAGCAACCCGTGTGCCACCGACAATGCGTTGCCGATCGCGTTCGGCCCCGTGGCGACGCGCGGCGCGGCCAGCAGGCGCTCTGAAAACGACATCGCCGCGTCTGCCCCGTCGATGATCGTCCACGGTACGACCACGTCCTGCGAGCCGACGTCGCCCCACTCGACATAGGTGACCGCGATCCGGCGGTGGAAGCCGCCGGTGATCGCATCCAAGACCTCCGGGTGGTTGATCGCCGCCACATAGCCCTGCCGCTGGAAGCGGATCTCCGCGTCGTCGATCGATCGCGACGCGTCGGCCAGAAACACCAGCTCGAGATCGACGGCTTCCGCCGCCACCAGCGGCCGCGCCAACAGCGTCATCGCCGTGACCAGCGCCGCCGCGGTGAGCCGCCTCCATCCGCCCAGCCGGCGCATGTTCAGGCGCCGCCGGCGAAGGTCAGGTCCGCCGGCGAGATCAGCACACTGAACTGCTCGCACCAGATCACCACGCTGGGGAACTGCGTCAGGTCGACACCATCCGGAATCGCGTATTTCTGGCTGCCCTCGAAACTCTTCAGCCGGCCCAGGTCGACATACATGGTGTCGCGCACGTCGCCCGACGCCCGCACTTCCGCCTGCGGCACCAGATAGACGTGGTACTTCGGCCCGGGCCCGACCTTGAAGTCGTCATGCAGGAACACCGTGCCGTCGTAGACCGTCACCATCCCCCCGCCGAAGTGGATCGGGTCGGACGGGTCGGCGTGAATGAAACGGCCTTCCGCCACCACCCGCGTTTTTTCCGCCTCGCTCAACGTTTCGTTCACCGCCGGCGGCGGAAACACATAGGGAAACAAAAAGAACCCCAGCGCTACGCCGAAGCCGGTGCCGAGCACACCGCCGAACAGGAACACTGCCAACCATCGCCACATCGTACCGCTCCCCTGCTATCCGTCCCGGTTGCCAGGCGACCGGGACCGCCAAGTCCGATATAGGTCGGACGCATGATGACACGAGTGCTGGACGCACCCATCACGCTCATGTGTTTTCCGCTATCGACACTGCCTTCACCGACGGCTTGACGAAGAACAGTGCCAGACAGGCGGCAAGACCCAGCCCGGCCGACACCGCCAGCACCTGGGTGCCGATCTCGTCGATCAACAGTCCGAAGGTCAACGGCGCGCCGGCCTGGGCGATTCGCGCCGGCGCCCCCAGCAGCCCCAGACGGTAACCGTAATTCTCCGGCCCGAAGATCGACAGCGGCACCGACCCGCGGGCAATGGTCAGGATGCCATTGCCCGCACCATGGATCATGGCAAAAGCACTGGCACCCCCGGCCCCGGCCAGTGCAAGAACGCCGGCGCCGATCGGATGGCAGATCGTTGCAATGCGTGCCGAGACCAGGGGATGAAACCGGCTCAGCAGGCCCGCCTCCATAACCCGCGCGGCGACCTGCGCCGGTCCGATCAGGGCACCGGCGGCGATCGCTTCGACACTCGTCGCGCCCGCCGCCTGCAGCAGCCGCGGGAAATGCACCGCCATCGCCGCTGTCACGAACCAGGCCAGTGCGAAGGCCGTCGCAATCAGCCACATGTTCCGGTCGATGACGATGCGTGGCTTGGCGGCCGCCCCGCCGCCGCCGGCCGCGACCGGTCCGCCAAGGCCGGCCGGCTTCGGCAGCAGCCGCAGGTTCGCCGGCAGGCCCAGCAAGATATGCACCACCGCCCATATGAGACAGGTGTCGCGCCAGCCGATCTCGCCCAGGCCCCATGCCGTCAGCGGCCAGCCTACGGTGCTGGCAAAACCGGCGATCAGCGTGATGCCGGTTATCGGACGGCGTGCCTTCTCGCCGTAGATCCGCCCCAGGGTGGCGAACGCGGCATCGTACAGACCGAGGCTCATGCCGACGCCAAGCACCAGCCAAGCCACCGCCAGCATCACCGTCGAGTGCGCCAGCGCCAGCAGCACCAGACCGGCAGCGATCACCACATTCGAGGCCGCCAGCACTTCGCGGCCGCCGAATCGATCGATAGTGCGCCCGATCTTCGGGCCGAGCAGCGCCGAAAGCAGCAGCGCGCACGAGAACAGGCCGAACAGCCAGGCGGTCGAGATACCCAGGTCCCGGGCGATCGAATCGGCGAGCACTGCCGGCAGGTAGTAGCTCGAGGCCCAGGCCAGCGTCTGGGTGGCGCCGAGTACGATGATGGTTCGCAGTTGGGTCAAAACAACGTGATGGACAGTTTGCGAAAACCGCAGTTGAAAACCGGCGACGACAAATGCCGGCGGTTTTCAATGCTTTGAGCATGATTGTCGACGGCTGGGCCAAATGCGGTAAACACAAATTTTACCCGATGGGATGATGTTCAATCCGGCCCATCTATTCTAGGTAGTGGAACTGGTGGCGTATGGTCGATTGCTTCATCGCAGCCTGAGGGCGTCTACAACTATGTACGCGCAGTACATCCCGTTCATTCTGTTCACCGTCATCACCAATGCCGCCGCTCAGATCCTGCTGAAGAAAGGCATGACCCAGGTCGGCGTGTTCTCGCTTGCCGACGGTGTCATCCCGGTGACGTTCAAGATTCTGTTCAATGGCTACGTGTTTCTGGGCCTGACGACGTTCGTCATCAGCATGGCCTCGCACCTGTTCGTTCTGTCGCGGGTCGACGTCAGCTTTGCCTATCCGTTCCTGTCGATCGCCTACGTCCTCGTCGCCGTTTATGCCCACATGTTCCTGGATGAATCGGTCACGCTGACGCAGGCTGCCGGGATCGCGCTGATCTGCGGCGGCACGGTCCTGATCGGCATGAAGACGACCTAAGCGTATCCCTGAAGGAACTCGGCGCGTGAAACATATTCTGATTGGGGGTGATGGTTTCGTCGGCCGCGTTCTGGCCGCGGATCTGCTGCAGATGGGCGAAGAAGTCGTCGTTGCCGACGTCAACAAGGGCGACGTGCCGCACTACGCCTCGGCTCGCCACATCCAGTGCGACATCCTCGATCGCGCGCAGATCGCCGCGCTGCCGATCGAGGCCGACGACCTCGTCTACAATCTCTCGGCCAAGATGCTCGACCCGATCGCCAAGCGCGCGGATCGCTACGACTTCTTCTGGCCGGTGAACTTCCACGGCGTGGAGAACATTCTGTCGGTGCTGGATGAGCGCGGGGTATCGAGCCTCGTCCACTTCACCACCGACATGATCTACGGCCACACGAAGACCGTGCCGATGACCGAGGATCACCCGGCCGTCCCGCTCGGCGAATACGGCGAGAGCAAACTCGCCACCGAAAGCCTGTGCGACCAGTACCGCCAGAAGGGTATGAATATCTCGATCTTCCGTCCGCGCCTGATCATCGGGCCGGGCCGCCTCGGCATCCTGGTCAAGCTGTTCAAGCTGGTCGATCTGAACCTGCCGGTGCCGATGATCGGTTCCGGCCGCAACCCCTACCAGTTCATCTCGGTGTTCGACTGCGCCAGCGCCTGTGTCGCCGCCTGGAAAGCCGGCTTCCCGAACTCGGCCTACAATCTCGGCTCGAAGAACCCGCCATCGGTGCGGGTGCTGCTGAAGCGCCTGTGCGATGAAGCGAACAGCAAATCGATCCTGCTGCCGACACCGGCGCCGCTGGTGAAGGCCATGCTGACGGCGCTCGACTATCTGAACGTGCCACTGATGGACCCGGAGCAGTATCTGATCGCCGACGAATACTGCCTGCTCGACACCTCGCTGGCCGAGAAAGAACTCGGCTGGGTGCCGCAATACAGCGACGACGACATGCTGATCGCCGCCTATCGGCAGTATCGCGAGCAGAAGGAGGGTCGCGCCGGACCGGCCAACGCTGCCCACAGCGGCGCCGGACGCCCGACCCAATCCATGACGAAATAGCAGCCACATCGGCTGCGGCTGACCGAATACGTCTCCACGCCGTTACGGGGACAAGCCAGTCCCCGCGATCTATGATGCCAAGTGCACGCGGCGTCACGCCGCGACCGTCATGGGGGAGGCATCGGTCATGTCCGAGCGCATCAACATCGAGTTCACCCGCTTTTCGGCTTTCTACAGCCCGTTGATCGCGACCATCGCCGGCCGCTTCCTGAAGGCCGAAGGGCTGACGCCGCATCACGCCGTGTCAGCCCCCGGCACCAGTGCCATCGCCTCGCTGGTCGCCGGCACCGCCGATGTCGTGCAGTCGGCACTCAGCCAGGGCTTCGGTCCCTGCGAACGCGGCGAAACCCCGCCGGCCGTGCATTTCGCCCAGATCAACGAGATGGACGGCTTCTTCCTCACCGGCCGCGCACCCGAGCCCGACTTCTCCTGGCAGCGCCTGACGACCGCCCGCGTCATCGTCGATCACGGCGGTCAGCCGCTGGCGATGTTCAAATACGCCTGCCGGAAACAGGGCATCGACATTGCCGATGTCGACATGGTGGACGCCGGCAATACAAACGAGATGATCGCCGCCTTTCGCGCCGGCGAGGGCGACTACATCCATCTGCAGGGTCCGGCACCGCAGCAGCTTGAACACGACGGCGACGGGCATGTCGTCGCCTCGGTCGGCCAGGCCATCGGGCCGGTCGGCTTCTCCAGCCTCGCCGCCCTGCCAACATGGCTCGACACCGACATGGCCGCGGCCTTTATGCGCGCTTACCGTCAGGCCCGCGCCTGGCTGCTCGAGACGCCGGCCGCGGACGTTGCGCGGGCCGAGCGCGACTTCTTTCCGGACATCGACCCCGAGGTCCTCGCCGCTACCATCGGCTACTACCAGCGCCTCGGCTGCTGGACGCCGCATGTCGAAATCACGCCCGCGGCCTACGATGTCACCGTCGATGTCTTTCTGAACGCCGGGCTGATCAGCAAGCGTCCGCCCTACGAGGCTATCATCGCGCCACCGCCGGGATAGCGTCGTTGCAGACCTCGCGGCAGCCGGGCTGAATCGCGCCCTACTGGCCGGACGCCGTTTGGTAGAGCTCGCTCCGCACGCCGAGGTAGCCGTCCCAGGCGAACCAGTAGCTGATATGCCCCGGCACCCGCGCCAGCCGGCGACCATCCTGCGCTTCCAACGCACTTTCGCCGACTGTCCAGACCTCACCTACAGCGGCAAGCCGGTCGGCCCGGTCGGTGGCCCCGAAACTCAGGTCGCCCCGATCATAGGCGCGTACGGTGCGCGTCGCCGCATCGCCGACCAACACGACATTGCGGCCGCCGACGGTGTCGTTGATCACCCGTTCGGATTCGAACGCGGCCAGCGGCCACGCCTTGGCGGCGCCGACTTCGCGGATGCCGAATACATAATCCTTGCGTTGCACCGTACTTTCGTCGCGCACGATGGTCGGGAACATCAGGTCGGGGCTGGCGAAGTATTCGGCATAGACCACGCCTGAGCCATAGTCGCGCCGGAACCCGGTATCGAGCGACAGCACCCGGGTGTCCGGGTTGCGTGACTGCCAGTCGGCCCAGGTCGTGATCACCACCGGGCGAATCTTCAGCTTGATGCCGCTGTCGCGCAGCTCGCCGCTGACCGGCTCGCCGGTGAACTGGTTCCACAGGCTGTTGGTCTGCCGGTCGAACATCAGCTTGTTGGAACGGTAGAGGAAACCCGACGACCCGAAGACCAGCGGCTTGTCCTGTCCCTCGACGTCGGTCTCGAACAGGATGCCTGCGCCGCACAGGGTGCAATACGCCAGCGCCAGCGGTACGCCACCGATGGTGTCGTTGAACATTTCGTGCCAGCCCATGATGCGCAGGGGATAGGCCCGCGCGTCGCCGTTGATCGCCACACCGAACACCAGATCGTCCGGCAGCAGGTAGTCGGCGTCGCCGGCGGCGATCAGCGTCGGATTGTCGAGTGAAGGAATGCCGTCGACCCGGACGCCGCCCCAGGTGATTTCCTCCAGCCGGATGCCCAGGTTCTCCTGTCTGCTGCGCCAGCCGCCGAGGAATTCCATGAAACGCGGGTCGATGCGCTCGAAGACCGCCAGCTTCAGGTCGCGGTAGCTGATATGAGGAATGACATCAGGATTGGCTTCCTGCCACAGCATCGCATCGTTCCAGTCGGTGATGGGCGTGCCGGTCAGGCGCGAGATCGCGTCCAGCGTTGCCGGTTCGGCACCGCGGTAGCGCAGCGCCAGCACCAGCGCTGGCACCACGTCCTGGTTGCCGCGATCGGCCAGCCGGATAACCGCGTCATCCGCCGTCGGTGGCGCGCCGAAAAGTGCCGTAAAACTAAGGTCGCCGACCATCTGTTCGCTCATCGGCACGGCTGCGCCGGGACCGGCGCGCAAACTGGCGACGGCGACGACCAGCACGGCCAGCGCCCGCAATGACCCGATCATGTGAACCTCCCGGTTGTTGTGCCCCAGAGATACGCCATCTCTGGCACGGCAAAAGCGTCCTCACCGCGATGTGTAGCGGCTGTGAACACCCATGCGCCGACCACGGGCCGCGGTATCCCGGGGTGCGGCGAGCCGGCCGGCTGCGCTATGCTGGCATCGTCAATACACCGACAACAAGGAGCCGCCATGGCCCGGATCGACGTCGCGGGCGAACACCTGCCCATACGCGACACCCTGGACAGCGCCATCGAACAGGCTTGGCAACGCCTCGCCGGCCCCGGCACCTGGTGGGATGGTGCCGGGCGCGTGGCCATCGCCGCCGAGGCGCGCCACGCCGACAACTGTGCGTACTGCTGCGCCCGCAAGGAAGCTCTCTCGCCTTACACGCTCGACGGCGCGCACGATCATCTAGGCCGCCTGCCGATGGATGCGGTCGAGGCCGTTCACCGCCTGCGCACCGATGCCGGCCGCATCACCCGGGCCTGGGTGGAACAGATCGCCTCAAGTCCTCTCGGCGAAGAGGCCTATGTCGAGATCATCGGCGTCGTCGCCACCATCACCGCGCTCGACACGTTCGACCGGGCACTCGGCCGGCCGGTACGCGACCTGCCGCCGCCGCATCCCGGCGCACCCAGCCGTCACCGGCCCGCCGGCGCAGCGCGCGATCTCGCCTGGGTTGCCACGCTGGCGCCGGAACGGGTCGGTCCCGGCGATCCCGATCCCTACCCGCTGCATGGCGACAAGAACATCCATCGCGCCCTCAGCCTGGTGCCGCAGGAGGTGTTCAACTTCTTCGACCTCGATGTCGAGCTCTATCTGAAAGATCACGAAATCCGCGATTTCGACACCGAGTACCGGGCGATCAGCCACGCCCAGATCGAGCTGATCGCCGGCCGCGCCTCGGCGCTGAACGGGTGCTACTACTGAACCACCAGTCATGCTTCGCTGCTCCGTGAGAGCGGCCGCGCGACTGGTGATGGGTTCGACGTCGGCGCCATCGTCGACCGCCCGGCAACCGACAGCGGTGTCCCGCACGGCGCCCTGCTCACCCGTTTCGTCGAAGCGGTGGTGCAGGGCACGGGCGATGACCTCGCCGTGGCTCGACACGACCTGCGCACGGCCATTGGCGATGCGGCTTTCGTCGATACCTGCGCCACCGTGGCCTCGTTCAACGCAGTGGTGAAACTCGCCGACGGCACCGGCATCCCGCTGGAAGAGGTTAAGGAGGAACTGACCCGCGACTTGCGCGCCGACCTGAACATCGACGCGATGCGCGACTAGCCCGCTTGCTCGTCCGGCATCGCCGCGCCGCGGCCGGGTCCGCAGGACAGGCAAGCAGAAAATTCACATCGCGGGCTTCGAGTCCGCCTCGCGAACAGAAGGAGCGACCAGATGACTTACGTCGATGGCTTTGTCGCGTCGGTGTCAACCGCCAACCGTGAGGCCTTTCGTCAACACGCGGAAATCGCCGCCGCTGTTCTGCAGGAGCATGGCGCGCTGAAAGTGGTCGAATGCTGGGGCGACGACGTACCGGATGGCGAGATCACGTCGTTTCCCATGGCCGTGAAGCGCCAACCCGACGAGACCGTCGTGTTTTCCTGGATCCTCTGGCCGTCGCGCGAGGTGCGCGACGACGGCATGCAGAAGGTGATGGAAGACCCGCGCATGGCACAAGAAACCAACCCGATGCCGTTCGACGGCAAACGGGTGATTTACGGCGGCTTCGAGGTCCTCGTCGACGTCTGACGGCGGCACACCGTCGGCGCACCGCCGCCCGGGCGTCAGGACAGCAGCCAGCCGCCGTCGACGTCGATCGTGGTACCGGTGACGAAGTCGTTCTGCACCAGGAAGATGACGCCCTGCGCACACTCCTCGGCGGTGCCGGCGCGCGGGATGACGTTGCTGGCCGTGGCCTTGTCGTAGAACGCCTTGCGTTCGTCACCCTGCATCGCGACCATCGGGGTATCGATGGTGCCGGGCGACATCACGTTGATCCGCCGCGGCGCGATTTCCGGCGCCACCGCGCGCACCAGCGCCTCAACCGCGCCGCCGACCGACGACAGCGATACCTGACCGGGCTTGCACTTGCGCGCCGGCGCCCCGCTGACCAGCACGATGGCGCCGTCCTGGCTCAAATGCTCGGTGCCGAAGCGCACCACGTTGGCATAGCCCCACAGCTTGTCGAACGACGCCTGATAGCCGTCCATGTCCATGGCGAGGAACGGGCCGATCGCCCGGTCGCCGCCGGTCGCCGCGCTGATCAGGATGTCGTACGGCGCACATTCCTTGAACAGCGCCGCCAGCGCCGCACGGTCGCGCACATCGCAGGCCTTGGTGCTGATCCCCGCCGGCAGGTCGCCCGCCTTGTCCGGGTTGCGGCTGATCGCGATCACCTCCGCCCCCAGCGCCGCCAGCTGCTTCGCCGCCGCAAGGCCGATGCCCGAGGTCCCGCCGAAAACGATCGCCTTCTTGCCTGCAACATCCATGATCCGTCGCCTCCTGATCCATCGCCACAAAACGCGCCGCGCCGCCGAAGCGGCAACACCTGTTTGCATCCGGCGCTTTTTCCTATGCAATGACAGGATAACGCGCCGTGCAACCTCCCAAGCAACGAGGACATGAAAAAATGATCGACGCCTACTATTGGCCGACGCCGAACGGCTGGAAGATCTCCATCGCCCTGGAGGAAATGGAGCTCGATTATCGCGTCATCCCGGTCAACATCGGCCGGGGCGACCAGTTCAAGCCGGACTTCCTGGCGATCAGCCCGAACAACCGCATGCCGGCCATCGTCGATCACGATCCGCCGGACGGCGGCGAGCCGCTGTCGGTGTTCGAAACCGGCGCCATCCTGATCTATCTGGCGGAGAAGTCCGGCCGTTTCCTGCCCACCGACCTGCGCGGCCGCATGGAAGTGCTGGAATGGCTGATGTGGCAGATGGGCGGGCTCGGCCCGATGCTGGGTCAGGCCGGTCATTTCCGCTTCTACGCGCCGGAGCAGATCCCCTACGCCCGCGAACGCTATGACAACGAAATGCATCGCCTTTACGGGGTGCTGGACCGTCGGCTCGAAGGGCGCGAGTTCATCGCCGGCGACTATTCCATCGCCGACATGGCCTGCTGGCCCTGGATCATCACCTACAAGCGCCAGGAGGTCGACCTCGACCAGTTTCCCAACGTGAAGCGCTGGTACAAGGCACTGCAGCAGCGGCCGGCGCTGCGCCGCGGCTACGAGGTCGGGCGCGAGTTCGGCAAACCGACCGGCGAGTGGGACGAGGAAGCCCGCCGCAACCTGCTGGCCCACCGCAACCCCGGCCAGCCGGATTGACGCCGCGAACCGGGAGGAAACCCCAATGATCGAGATAAATGGCGCCGCCCATGTCATCCTGACCGTCAGCCAGTTCGACAAGTCGCGCGACTTCTACTGCGACCTGCTGCCCTTTCTCGGCATGAAGAAGGTCTTCGACGGCAACAACTTCGTCTACCACGTCGGCGGCCGCACGGCGCTCGGCATTCAGCGCTGCGCCGACGCGTACGCCGGCGAACGCTTCGTGCAGAACCGCGTCGGCCTGCACCACGTCTGCTTCCGGGCGCGCGAGCGCGAGGATGTCGACAAGGTCGCGGCGAAGCTGCGAGAGATGGGCGCCTACATCGACCGCGGGCCGATGGAGCGTGAATGGGCCGACGGCTACTATTTCATCGTGTTCGAGGACCCCGACGGTATCCGGCTTGAGGTCAATCATGTGCCTGGCAAGGGCCTGCTTGCCGGCGATACGCCTCAAAGTCCGAGCAACGATCCGAACTGGGACCAGAATGCCTGACCCGGTCCGCCCGCAGGGGCCTGCCGTAAGGCAGCGCTACAAACCAACAAGGACACCATTGCGTAATGAGTGAACGGACCGACGACATCCTGGTCGAACGGCAGGGCCGTATCGGCCGCATCCGCTTCAACCGGCCGCGGCAGATGAATGCCTTCAACAACGACATGATGCAGCGCACGATCGATGCGGTCGACGGCTTCGCCGATGACGACGATATCGACGCCGTCGTCGTCAACGGCGAGGGCCGCGCCTTTTCCGCCGGCTTCGACCTGAAGGCCGCGGCCGAGCGCAATCTCGACACCGTCGACAAGGTGCGGGCGCAGATGACCCTGCAGTTCGACTTCATCACCAGCTTCTGGCGCTCGCCGAAACCGACCGTCGCCGCCGTGCAGGGCTATTGCCTCGCCGGGGCGTTCGAACTGTCGCTCGCCTGCGACATCACCGTGGCGGCGGCGGATGCGGTGTTCGGCGAGCCCGAGGTCCGCTTCGGCACCGGCGCCGTCGCCATGCTGTTCCCCTGGGTCACCGGGCCGAAGCAGGCAAAGGAAATCCTGCTAACCGGCGAAGACCGCATTCCCGCCGAAGACGCCCTGCGCATGGGCCTGATCAATCGTATCGTGCCGGAAGGCGAGGCCCTGCCCTCTGCGATGAAGGTCGCCGGCAAGATCTCCCGGGCCTCGTCGGTTTCGGTGTTGAAGACCAAACAGGCGATCAATCGGGCCTATGAGATCATGGGCATGCGCGAGGCCCTGGCCAGCGGCCTCGACATCGATGTCGAAATCAACGCCACGCCCAGCTTCGAAAAGACCGAGTTCGCCCGCATCCGCAGGGAACAGGGCCTGCAGGCTGCCATCGCCTGGCGCGACGCCCGCTTCGCGGATGACAGCTAGCCACCGCTTGCGCACGGTGCCCGGCAAGCTTGACTTCCCGGCCAACGACATCGCTTCGGTCGCTTTACGCGTTGTTTCAGGAATGCGTCGCAAGCCCGCAGACGCTGACCCTTCCTTAACCCGTTCTGTTGTCAACTCTGTGCATTGACGCGCCGAAACGGTCGGCAAATCGCATTCATTAAGAACCGACGGCGCCCCGGTGTGTGCGCCATCCACACTCGATAATCGGAGTGAGTCGGTTGATTGGGTCAGCACTAAGCAACAATCCATGGCGTGTTGTCGCCGCCGCCCTCGTCGCCGGTCTGTTGGCCGGCTGCCAAACGACGACCGCGTTGAAGGGCCCTGTCGCAAACCTCGATCCCGGGCCGACGAAGAGTCCAGCCGACTGCGCGCCGAACCTTTCTCACTTCGGAGATGCGACGGACGTGAACGGGCACACGCGACGCACCGGTCCGCACGACGGAGACGATTTCGTTGGGCCGCTCGGCACGCACATCCTGGCCCCGGCGCCGGGGCGCGTCATTACGTCGCGGTCTTTTGTCGGCGGCGGGGAACAGATCGTCATCTATCACGGTGCTGACCAGAACCAGAACCACATCGTTTCGCTGTTCGCCCACCTCAATCAGCGGTTTGTGAAGCGCGGCGAATATGTCGAGCGGAACCAGCTCATCGGTGAGGTCGGGCGAACCGGCATCAACATGCCGCGCGACGGCACGCCCCACCTGCACTGGGAGGTCAGCCTCAATCCAACGGAGACGGTCAACACACACAGCCCAGGCTCGCTCATGGGCGACAGCTGGCCTAAGGACCTGACGCCCGTCAACCCGAACCTGTTTACCCTGAAGGACGCCGACGGCCGCGTGGCGCGCTATGTCGCGGGCAAGAACTACAATGACCGGGAAGGTTCGTTCTCCGGCTTCACCTTCCCTTTGGCCTGCACCGCGTCATGATTTGACCGCGCGGCCGAACCAGTCGGTGCCGCGCCGGGCCGGATCGGGCGACGGCAGCGGCGCGAACCCACGCGCCAGCCAGAACCGCTTGGCGCCGTCATTCTCCGCGTTCACGCCGGCATGCACGGCCCTGGCACCATCGTGGCACGCCCGTGCTGTCCAACGGTCGAGCAGCGCCGAGCCGACGCCACGGCGCTGTACCCGCGGCAGCAGGTTCAGATGCACGTGCGCCGGGTAGGCGGCGACGATGGCCTCGGGCGCCGGGCGCGGGTGATGGATCATGTCGCAGCGCCGCTCATCGGCCGTCCAGTCTGACGGATCGCCCGCAGGCGCGGCATAGATCGCCCGCAACGCCGGCCACCAGTCGCGCTCCAGGCGTTGCTCGAACGCCCGTGTGTCGGTCGCACCACAGACGAATCCGGCAACCCCGTCATCGTCCTCCGCCACGAAACAAAGCGACGGGCACAGCTTGGCATAGGGTGCAGAGTAGATATGCCCGATCAAGCGGGGGTCGCGGTAGAGAGGCGCCGCGTCGCCGCCGCGATACCCGGTGGCGAGCGAAATCGCGTAGAGCTGTTCGACATCCGCCGGCACCAGCGGCCGGATCTCCAACGCCGCCATCGCCGGTCCCGCGGGGCCTTGCGCCTAGGCGGCGATTCCCGGCACCGGGAACTTCAGCGCCAGTTCTCGCACTTCCTGGCGGACACGCTCTGCCTGCTGCGGATCGTTGGCGCTCAGCGTGTCGGCGATCCAGTTGCCGATCTGCACCATCTCCGCCTCGCCCATACCGCGCGAGGTCAGCGCCGGGCTGCCCAGGCGAATGCCCGACGGGTCGAGCGCCGACCGCGGATCGTCGGCGATCATGTTCTTGTTCAGCGTGATGCCGACGTCATCAAGCCGGGTTTCCGCCTCGGCGCCCGCAATGCCCCAGCTCGTCACCGCATCGACCAGCATCAGGTGGTTGTCGGTGCCGTTGGTGATCAGCCGGGCGCCGCGGTCCATCAGGGCGCCGGCCATCGTCTTGGCGTTAGCGACGACATTCTGAGCATAGGTCCTGAACTCAGGCTGCAGCGCTTCGTGGAACGCCACTGCTTTGGCGGCAACCATCTGCATGATCGGGCCGCCCTGGAAGCCCGGGAACACGCTTTTGTCGATTGCCGGGCCAAGATCCGGCTCGCGCGCCAGGATCACGCCGCCGCGCGGGCCGCGCAGGGTCTTGTGCGTGGTCGACAGCATGACGTCGAAGCCGTCGTCGAACGGGTTGCGCAGGGCGCCACCGGCGATCAGGCCGGCGATATGCGCCACGTCGGCCACGGCGTAAGCACCGACCTCGTCGGCAATCGAGCGCATGGCGGCATAGTCGAGTTCGCGCGGATAGGCGGAAAACCCGGCCAGCACGATCTTCGGCTTCTCCTTCAGCGCGACCTGCCGCATCTCGTCGTAATCGATTTCCCCAGTCTCGATATCCTTCATCTTGTAGCGGACGAAGCGGAACACCTTGGCCATGTGTGTCACCGGATGGCCGTGGGTCAGGTGGCCGCCGTGGCCCAGGTCCATGCCGAGGATGGTGTCGCCCGGCTTGCACAGGGCGAAGTAGGTGGCGATGTTGGCCGGCGCGCCGGCATGCGGCTGCACGTTGGCGTAGGCCGCACCGAACAGTTTCTTCGCCCGCTCGATCGCCAGCGTCTCGATCTGATCCATGACCTCCTGGCCGCCGTAGTAGCGTCGGCCGGGATAGCCCTCGCTGTAGCGGTTGTTCAGCGCATTGCCCATCGCCTGCATGACCGCGGCGGAAATGTAGTTCTCGCTGCAGATCAGTTCGAGGCCATGCTGCTGCCGCCGCTCTTCGGCGGCGATCATGTCGTGAATGTCGGGATCGGTGGCTTTCAGGGCGTCGGTCATCGGGTGGCCTCGGGCATGTCTGAATGTACGAAGCGAGCGGTATGCACTCGACCGCGTGTCTACACGAAGCCGGCCGTCACGACAGCCCCCTATTGGCAAATCTTTTTTTGCCGCCGTGCCGTGCCGGTGTCGGTTTACTGCCGGGACCCTGCTCGCGCTGGTGTGAACGCCGCGGCATGGTCAATCGCACCGTCGCGCACTACTATTAGGGTATGCGATCCGCCCTGGCAGGCATGGCCGTGGTTGCCGCCGTAATCACGGCTGGCGGTTCGGTTGCGCGTGCCGATGGCCCATTGCCGGCCACGGCCGAGCCTTTCCGCCTCGAATACCGGGTCGACTTCGGCAACCTGCGCGTGATCGAGGCCGAGGTTCGCTTCGACGTCAAATCCGACCGTTATGAGATCACCGGCAGCGGCATGGCCCTGGGCCCGCTCGCCTGGTATTCCGAGTGGCGCGGCGAAACCCGCACCGTGGGCCGGATCGACGGCGACCGCCTGCTGCCGACTTTGCACCAGAACAACGGCAGTTGGCGCGGCGAAAGCCGCAGTGCCATGCTGAAATACCTCGGACTTGAGGATATCTCCGTCTCGGCAGTGCCGCCGCCGGACCCGGTTCAGGTCACCACGGTACCGCCGGAGACGATTCCCGGCACGGTCGACCCGCTGTCGGCGATCCTGCAACTGCTGTCGCAGGTCGCCGAGACCGGCAGTTGCCAGGGTCAGGCGGAGATATTCGATGGCCGTCGCCGCTATGACCTTTTGGTCAGCGACCGCGGTATGGCGACGCTGCCGGCCGACAGGCCATGGGATTTCCGCGGCCTCGGCCGCCTTTGCGCCCTGAAGTCGGAGCGCATCGGCGGTTTCTGGCGCAATCGGGAAACGCGCCCCGACGAAGACACCGACCGCGTCGTCTGGTTGGCACCGTTGCAGCAGGGTCTATGGGTCCCGGTGCGCATGGAATTCCCGGCACCAATCGGCAGTATCGTCGGCCGCGCGGTGCGTCCGGGCGCCAGTGCCGACGGTTAGCCGAAAGTCTCCACCGATCCACGGCTCAGTTTGCGAAAGCGCGCCGGCGTGATGCCGTAGGCGGACTTGAATTGCCGGGTGAAATGCGCCTGGTCGGCAAAGCCCGCGGCGTAGGCGATACCTGCCAGGCTTTCCCTCGCTTGCCCCCGCGCCTGCATCTGCCGGCGCGCCCGGTCCAGCCGCCGCAGCAGCGAATAGCGATAGGGGCTGGTGCCCAGAAGGGCGCGGAACTGCCGCGCCAGATCGTACCGGCTGAGACCGCTGACCGCCTCCAGTTCGTCCGTCCGCACCACCCGGTTGTCGGCCGCATCAAGGAAACCGCGAGCGCGATCAACCGCCCGGTGGTCGAGGCGCCTTGGCAGCGCGCTGCCAGCGTCACCACCCGCAGCCGCGAGTAGCGCTTCCGCCAGTTGCAGCACCAGCGCGTCGCGCGCCAGCGGCTCCGGCGCGTCGGCGAAGGCCTGGTCGACAACCTGCGCCAAACACCGGTTCTCAGACACCGCGTCGGCGACAAACGGCAGCGGCTTTGGACCGCCGCTAACTGCCCGCACCGCGTCGGCGATGCGCGCCGGCTCGACATAGACCATGCGATAGCCGAACCCGCCATCACTGCCGGCATGTCCGTCATGGTCCTCGTCCGGATGCAGAACAATCGCGCGGCCGGCGGTGCTGATTCGGCCGGCACCGCGGTAGTTGAACGCCTGCACGCCCTCATCGGTCACGCCGATAGCATAACTGTCGTGCCGATGGCGGTCGTAGGCATGGCCGGCAAACCACGCCTCCAGCAACTCGATACCGTCGACCGGGCCGCTGCTGCGCACCCAGTCACGCCCGGCCGGGTCGGTCACCGCGCGCCGGTGCAGATCCGGCCTGCACGATCGTTCAAGACCGCCGCGCCGTGCTCTGCTTGCCTGTCGATTCCTGCCAATTGCCATCCGGATCCCGGTCCATGACCCTAGAACAGGCCATTGCCTTCCTGGTGTTCGCCATCGTGGCGTCCGCGACCCCTGGCCCCTCCAATATCATGCTGACGGCGGTCGGCGCCAATGCCGGCGTCTGGCGCGGCCTGCCCGCCATGTTCGGCGCCAGCGTCGGCATGGGTGCGATGATCTTCATCGTCGCCGTCGGTTTCGGCCAGATCATCGTCGGCAACGACACCGTCATGCGGGCAATGAACTGGCTCGGCATCGCCTTCCTGCTGTGGCTGTCCTGGAAAATCGCCAGCGCCCCGCCGGCGCCGGTCGCCTCCGATGATGAGGACCGGCCGCGCCCGCTCGGTTTCTTCTCGCTGGCCGCGTTCCAATGGGTCAATCCGAAGTCGTGGATCGTCTCGGCCAGTGCGGCCGCCACTTACCTGAAGGCCGGCAGCGGCGAGACCACGATCCAGGCCGCCGCGCTTGGCCTGCTGTTCGTGCTGGCGGCCACGCCGGGCTGCTTCGTCTGGCTCGCCTTCGGTGCCGGGGTGCAGCACCTGCTCCGTACCGAACGCGCCGCGCGCACCTTCAACATCGCCATGGGCCTGCTGCTGGCCGCGTCGCTGCTGATGTTTGTGTTCTGACCGAACGGGCAACACCGACTTATTCGCCCGACGCCATCATCTCGTAGGCGGCTTTCTCCAGCTCTTCCTGCGGCACGTCGCGGACATGCGTGTGAACGTGCCATGTGTGGCCGAACGGGTCCTCGATCACGCCGGTCCGGTCGCCGAAGAACTGCTCCGACACCTCACGAGTCAACTGGCCGCCGGCCGCCACCGCTTGCGCCACGGTCGCATCGACGTCAGGCACGTAAATCACCATGGTCACCGCCGCTCCACCCAGGGTACGCGGCCCACGCACACCCATGTCGGGAAACTCGTCCGACAGCATGATCATCGAGTTGCCGACCCGCATCTGGGCATGCCCCAGCCGCCCGTCCGGCCCGGCCAGGCGCATGACGTCGACGGCACCGAATGCCGCGCGATAGAACGCCATGGCGTCGTCGGCGCCATCGACCACGAGATAGGGCGTCACGCTGTGGAAACCGTCTGGAATCGGGTCGACCGTCGTCATCTGCATCTTCCTTGTCATGTGAAGGCCCGGCGTAATGAGCGGGCAAGACCGCCTGCCAGCGCCACCCAATGTCGCTTAGGTAATCATCCCCTGCTGCCCGCGCCACCGGCCGCCACGGTACGCAACACCTGGGCTGCCGCCGCGCGTGCCCTGGCCTCAAGCACAGCCCGATCCTCGCCGCTGCGCGCCCTGAGCGACAGGCTGTGTTGCACTGCTGTCGCCAACCAGGCGAGCTGCGCCGCATCCACGGTTTTGGGCAGTTCACCGTCGCGGATCGCCCGCTCGAACCAGCGGGTGAACATCTCGTCGGTCTCTGCAAGGATCCGACCCAGATCGGCGCGCACGTCCGGATCGCCCGCCGCCTCGACGGCGGCCGTACTGAACGCGAGGCAGCCGCGCGCACCGGTATCGCCGGAGAAATAGTGCTGCAGCATGGCGAGATAGTAGCCAGTCAGTCCCGCTTCGATGTCCGGTGCTTCGCGCAACACGGGCGACACGGTTGCCCACATACGGTCGCGAAACCGCTGCAGCACCCGCCGATAGATCGCCTTCTTATCGCCGAACGCGGCGTAAAGGCTGGGCCGATTCATCCCCGTCGCGTGGCGCAGGTCGTCCAGCGACGTCGCGGCAAAGCCCTTGGTCCAGAACACCTCCAGCGCCGCCTCCAGCGCCTCGTCGGGATCGTAGGCGCGTGGCCGTCCACGTGGTTTCGCCATTATTTTGTACCAACTTGCATAAAATAATTTGCCCAGTTATTTTCGTACCGACTCGCACAAAATTCAATGTCATCCTGCCATTGACCGACCTGGAGATCCCGATGTCCCAACCAACCGTCACCGGCGTCGCCATTCCCGACAGCGAAATCTGTATCGCCGCCACCGAATATGCCCGCCGGGTCAGCGACCCTTTCCTGTTCAACCATGTCATGCGCACCTACGCCTTCGCGGCCATCGTCGGCGCCGCACAGCCCAGACCCTTCGATGTGGAGCTTCTCTATATCGGCTGCGTGCTGCATGACCTGGGCTTGTGCGACCATGTGCCGGTCAGGCAACGGTTCGAGGTCGACGGCGCCGATGCCGCCCGGCAATTCCTGTCGGAACAGGGCATGTCCGACGCCCGGATCGATATCGTCTGGGACGCCATCGCCCTGCACACCACGTTCGCCATACCGCAGCGCAAGCAGCCGGAAATCGCCCTGGTGCAGCTCGGTGCCGCGATCGACGTCGGCGTGGCGCCGCTCGACACCCTCAGCCCCGGACTGCTCGAACAGATCGTCGACACCTGGCCAAGGCTGGGTTTCAAACAGGCCATCGTCGACGCCATGCTTCGGCAAGTGGACCGCGATGTGCGATCCGCCGCGTCGCCCGTGGTCGCCGATATCGCCGAGCGCCATATCCACGGTTTCCAGCGGCCCAACATCTGCGATGCCATCGAAACCGCCAACTTCCACGAGTAGTTATCGTGCAGCGCCGCAACCGTTCCAGATGATCCGCCGCGTATAAACCATTTATCCACCTCGGTATGGTTAACGATGGGACATGAGCAACGATGTCCTGCGCCGGAGCTACGACGCGGTTCATTACGACAGCCGCCCCCTGCCGCAGACCCACCCGGACCGCTCGTTCGCCCTCGCACACCTGCTCGGGCTCGAGCCGACACCGGTGACGGCCTGCCGGGTGCTCGAACTCGGCTGCGCCAGTGGCGGCAACCTGATCCCGATGGCGGCCCAGCTCGGCGGCAGCCGTTTCGTCGGCATCGACCTGTCGGCACAACAGATCGCCATCGCCGAGAACACCGTCCGTGCCCTGGCGTTGGAGAACATCGAGCTGCACGCGGCAGACATTCTCGACCCCGGGCTGATCGACCGGCTGGGTGCGTTCGACTACATCATCGCCCACGGCCTTTACTCATGGGTCCCAGCGGCAACGCAGCAGGCGCTGCTGCCGCTGATCGCCCGCCTGCTGTCGCCGGGCGGCCTGGCCTACGTCAGCTACAACACCTACCCCGGCTGGCAGCAACGCGGCCTGGTGCGGCAGTACCTGCTGACCGCCACACGCGGCATCACCGACCCGGCCCGGCGCGCCGCCACGGCGCGCGCTGCGCTCGATGCGCTGGCGCAGAACCATCACGGCGATGCTGCCTATGGCGCCGTGCTCGAAAGCGAACGCGCGCGCGTCGCCGGTTATGACGACGGTTTCCTGCTGCACGATCTGCTGGAGCCGGAAAACCATCCCGTCTGGTTCGAGGATTTCGCCGCGCGCGCAGCCAATGCCGGTCTGCGTCATCTGTGCGAAAGCAACCTGTCGGTCAGCCGGATCGAAAACTTCGGCCTGGCCGCGCGTCAGGCGCTGGCCGCCATCGCCGACCCCGTCGCCCGCGAGCAGCATATCGACTTCTGGCTCGGCCGCACGTTGCGCGAAAGCATCCTCTGCCACGCCGCGCAGCCATCGACGCCGGACCGGCTGCGCGACCGGCTGCCGCCACTCTGGGTCACCACGACGCTGACCTATGAGGCCAACGCCGACCTTAGCGACGGCATCGAGGTGTTTTACGTCGAAGGTAGCGCGCCCGGCGGCGCGCGCATCGGTCTGCGCGCCGGTGCGGCCAAACTCGCACTCGGCGCCCTGATCGCCCAGGCGCCCGTCCCGGTCTCTGTCGCCGACCTGTGCACGGTGATCGAGCAGCCGGAAGCCGTGCTCGACCTGATCGAAGCACTGGCCAAGCGCAATCTGGTCACGCTGTCGCCGCGGCCACCGGCCTTTGTCGGGCAGGCAGGGCCGCACCCGACGGCAAGTCCGCTGGCGCGCTGGCAAAGCCTGGCCGGCACCCGCGTCACCAGCCAGGCGCACCAGCTGGTCGATCTGACCGACCCGGCGCTCTCCGCTCTGTTGCCACTGCTCGACGGCACCCGCGACCACGACGCCCTGGCGGCGATGCTGCCGCCCGGCGGCGACCCCGCCACGGCGCTGCACCAGCAGTTGACGGCCCTCGCGCGTCACGCACTGCTCATCGCCTGAACAAACCACGCGTCGGAGTCATCGACCCGTCACGCGCCACCGTTAGCGTGACAGTCTTCGCACATCCGGCGCCGCGAGGGCCCATGAGACGGCAAGCACCCCCGCTCGAAGCGATCGAGGCATTCATCGTTGCGACCCGCGCGCCGAGCTTTCGTGCCGCGGCGGATCGGCTGGCGCTCAGCCCTTCCGCCTTCACCCGGCGTATCCAGGCGCTGGAGAGCTTCGTCGGCACACCGCTGTTTTGCCGCGACGGCGGCAGCGCCAGCCTGACCGCCGCAGGCGAGCGTTACCGTTGCGACGTCGAACCGGCCGTAGATGCGATCCGCCGCGCCACTGTCGACCTGCGCGCCGCGCGCGCCGGCGGCACCATTCGGGTGATGACCTCGCAGGCCTTTGCCGCCGGCTGGTTGCTGCCGAATCTGCCCTCGTTCGTCGCCGGCGCCGGCAACATACGTGTCGAAATCGACAGCCGCCGCGACATCGCGGCGCTGCGCCAGGGTCTGGCCGATATCGCCATCATTACAGGGCGGGGCGAGGAAACCGGCCTGCCCCACGAACCGCTGGTCGAGCTGCAGGGGCGGCTGGTGGCCGCACCGCAGATGGCCGACGGCCGGCCGCCGCCGCGTACGCTCGCTGACCTGCCGCGTTACCCGCGGCTCGGCGTGCTGCATTTCGAGCCGCTATGGGATACCTGGCTCGATAATGTCGGCTACGACGGACCCGACCTGACGGAACCAACGAACTACGAATCGCAACTCCTGGTCTATGAAGCCGCCGCGGCCGGTCTCGGCGTCGCCCTGGCCGCCCCCTTGCTGGTCGACCGACTGCTGCGCGAACGCCGGCTCCTACCGTGCACGGATCATGCCGCATCGCTCGGCGTCAGCTACGTCATCATCTATGCCGACAGTGCGGTGCGCCGCCGCCGCGATATCCGCGCGTTCGCCAACTGGCTGCGCGAGACCATCTCCCGAGCAGACGATCCGGCCGCCTGGGCGCCCGGCCCCAATCCGCCCAGGCATGCGAGACAGCGCCGCCGGCCGGCAGCACAGGCCATCGCCGCGCCGGCTTGACCCGCCGCACCTCAGTCGCCTGCCAGCGCGCGGCGCAACTCCTCCGGCGTGCCATAGGCAGCGACATCGGTCAGCAGGATGTCCTCCAACCCGTCAAGCCGGACATATCGGAACGACACCTCATCGCCATTGAAGCTGTACTCGGTGAAGCCCACCGACCGCTCACCATAGGTCGGCTGCATTGCTTCCGGCAGGATGAAGGCGGTCGACGGCGCCCAGACATGATCGATGCTGCCGTGACGGTGGCTACGGTATTGATGCACATGCCCGCAGGCGATCAGTTTGACCCGCGAACCGGCAATCAGATCCATGAACCGCCGTCGGCCGGTTTCCGGCACAAACCGGTGCGCCGCCTGATCGGACTCCAGCGGGTCGACGAAAAACAGCGGCTTGTGGATAAAGACAGCGGTCGGCCGGTCGCCCGCCGCTTCCAGTACTTCTTGCAGGAACAGCCACTGCGGCTCCTCGATGTCGAGGCCGCTGTCGAACAGTTGTGCGTTCAGCCCGATGAACTGCCAATCCGCCGCGGCCACCATCCAGAAGTCGTCGCCGAAATGCCGGCGATAGACATCGCGGCGCGCCGGCGTCACCGGCTGTTTGGCGCCTTGCCCACTTAACGCCGGATTATCGCCCAGGTCGTGATTGCCCGGGATGGCGTAGACGGGGCAATCGATCTCGCGGTGCAGCTCCGCCGCATAAGCAAGGTCGTCCTCGTCATCGGCGCCGTTCAGGCTGATGTCGCCGGTGTTCAGCACCATGTCCGGCCTGACCTGGTTGATATGCGCCACGACAAGATCCCAGTTGTCGACGAAAAAGGGCCGGGTACGGCTCAGATGCGTGTCGGAAACCTGTATCAGCCGAAAATCACTCATGACGTTGGCGTCTCCTGTCGAACGGGGCTCGGGCGGCGGCAACTGGTCCGCGAATGCGATGGGGCATCGGCAGGCGCCGCTGCTCGTGGTCACACCGCCACCGGCACCGGGCACGCTGCATGAAGTCTATGGCGCCCGGTGCCGGGATTCGACCGTTTCCAACACGAGCGGCGTTGCGAACCATGCAACATCCGTTGCAGGGATCGACATTCTCCCGTCGCGCCGCACGGCGTAGTGATCGATCGGTCGCCGGTTTCTGCCGGCCCCGACCGACAACGCCGGATCACGCACGGTCTGGCCAACCGCCATGCCACACGGGAAAGCGAAACCGATGAAACAGATACGCATTGCACTGTTCGCCGCGCTGGCCAGCCTGTTCACCGCGGTCCACGCACACGCCGTCGAGATCACCTTCTACCACTATCAGCAGGGCAATCTGCCGACCCTGCGCGCCATTCTCGACGACTTCGAAAAAGACAATCCCGGCGTCACCGTTCGCGACATCTTCAAGCCGTCGAAGAGCATCACCGCCGACGTCCAGGCCGCGCTCGCCGCCGGCCGGCCGGTCGATGTCGCCACGGTGATCGGCAAGGACATCCTGTTCTTCCTCAACAACACGCCGGCCGTCCCGCTCAACACCGGGGGCGACGATGCCTGGCTCGACGCCTACCTGCCCAACTTCCTCGATCTTGGCCGCGTCGGCGACAAGGTCTACGCCATCCCGCATGCCTACGGCACGCCGCTGATCTACATGAACAAGAACATCCTGCGCGAGGCCGGTCTCGACCCGGACGTCGCGCCGAAGACCTGGGACGACGTCTTCGCCTACGCCCGGCAGATCAAGGAACGCACCGGCAAAGCCGGCGTCGCTCACCTGCATGCCTCGATGGGTGACTACGGCACCATGGTCATGGTCACCAATGCCGGTTCCACCTACCTGACCAAGGACGGCACCGAGGCCAGGTTCGACGACGCCAACGGTATCGGCGTGTTGCAGATGTGGCAGGACCTCGCCACCTCCGGCGTCATGCCGATCGCCAACGACAAGCAGTGGACGTCCGCCTTCATGGCCGGTCAGATGGGCATGTACATCACCTCCAGCGCCGCACTGCGTGTCTTCATGAAAGCTTCCGACGGCAAGTTCGACCTCGGCGTCGCCAACTATCCGCTGTGGCAGGACCAACCGCGCCGGGTCAACAATTCAGGTGGCGCGCTCATGCTCTATGCCGCCGAGGGCGAGCGGCGCGAGGCGTCGCTGAAGCTGCTGCAACACTTGTCACGGCAGGACGTATCCAACCGTTGGTCGCGCGAATCCGGCTACATGCCGGTGATCCAGAACCCGGAACAGGACCCGGCGATGAAGGACTTCATGGCCAGCTTCCCCAACGTGAAACCGATCATCGCCCAGATGGCCGAGACCGTGCCGACCGCCACCTGGCCGGCCAAGGGCACGCTGGAAGCACAGACCACGATCCGCGCCATGCTGGACGAACTCTGGGCCGGCAAGCGCCCGGCCGCCGAGATCGTGCCGGAAGCGGTTGCCAAGGTGAACGACGCCCTGGCCGCCAACCGAGCGACAAACTAGTCGTCGGCGCCGGACATGGTCACCGGCGACGGCACACTGGGCCCGACCGCGACAGTGTCTTCCCCCACGCTGTCGCGGCGCGCCCGTGCCCGCCGGCGCCGCCGTCTAGTGCCCTATTACTACGTCGCGCCGATGATCGTGCTGCTCGGCCTGTTCACTTATTGGCCGTTCGTGCACACGATCCTGCTCAGCCTGACCGAGTGGAACCTCAATCCGGACACGCCGCTTACCTTCGTCGGCACCGACAACTTCGCCGGTATCGTCGACAACCAGCTGTTCGCCGACGCCCTGCGCAACACGGTGATCTACATCGTCGGGTCGATCCCGCTGAAGGTGCTGCTGCCGATTCCGATCGCCGTGTTTCTGTGGAGCCTCGGCAGCCGCGCCCACATCTACCGCTCGGTCATCTTCCTGCCGACGCTGCTCAGCTTCGTCGTCGTTGCCGTGGTGTTCCTGTGGCTGTTGAACCCGATCGGCGGCCACGCACAGCAGGTCTTCGCCATGGTCGGCCTGCAGTTTCCCAACGTACTGGCGGACCCAACCTCGGCGCTGTGGACCATCCTGCTGATCTCGACCTGGAAGATCATCGGCTTCAACACGCTGCTCTATATCGCCGGTCTCGCCAGCATCAGCCGCGACTATGTCGAAGCGATGCGCATCGACGGCGCCGGCGACTGGGTGATCATGCGCCGTCTGATCTGGCCGCTGCTCACGCCCACCACCTTTTTCGTGCTGGTCGCAACGGTGATCTTCTCGATCCAGCAGGTCTTTACACCGATCGACATCATGACCGAAGGCGGTCCGGCCAACGGCACCACAAACCTGTTCTACATGGTCTATCAGTACGCCTTCGTCACCTTCAACGTCGGCTACGGCGCCGCCGGAACGGTGCTCCTGTTCCTGCTGCTGTTCGTCATCACCCTGGCCAAGGTCCGGCTGATCGACCGCCACGTGCACTACGAGAAGTAGGCCGGCCGCGCCATGCAACTCAGCGCACCCTGGCGGGTCGTCGGCCACCTGACGCTGCTGCTGCTTTGCCTGTCGGTCGTGGTACCGCTGGTCGTCGCCGTCGGCACCGCCTTCAAGCCGGCGAACGAGATCTACGACGTGCTGCCCTGGCCGCAGGCACCGACGCTCGCCAACTTCGTCCGCATCTTCACCGACACGCCGTTCCTGCTCTACCTCTGGAACAGCGTCGGCACGACCGGCCTGCGCGTTGCCGGGCAGTTGTTCTTCGCCGTGCTGACCGCCTACGCCTTCGCCCGTTGGCAGTTCGCCGGCCGCGAAACCCTGTTCGCCCTGGTGCTTGGCGCCATGATGATCCCGCACCAGCTCACGATGATCCCGATCTACGTCATGGTGGCCGAGTTGCAATGGTTCGACACCTGGCGTGCGCTGATCATTCCCAACCTCGCCATGCCGTTCGGCGTGTTCCTGCTACGCCAGCATTTCCTCGGTTTCCCGAAGAACCTGTTCGACGCGGCGGAGATCGACGGCGCCGGTCATTGGCGCACCCTGTGGCTGGTGGTCCTGCCGAACCTCAAGCCGGCGCTGGCCGCCCTGTCGATCATCCTGTTCATCGAGTCGTGGAACGAATACTTCTGGCCGCTCCTGGTCACCGACACGCCGGCCTCGCGCACGCTGCAGGTCGGGCTGCGCCAGTTCCTGGAAGAGGACTTCGACGACTACGGCGCGCTGATGGCCGGCATCACCATCGCCAGCCTGCCGGCATTGGCGGTGTTCTTCTTCTTCCAGCGCCAGGTCATGGACACCTTCGTCGCCTCCGGCATCAAGTGACCCTCAATCGGTCGCGCCCGGCGGCCCGATCGCCCTGAGGCCATGCCCGCGCAGAAGGGCTCAATCGACCGTTCAGTGGCCTGCCGTGTGACGCCGAATTGGCTCTCAACCCGGGCCGGTCGCCCGCCTAGATTAGGCTTAACGACAGGAGACGGAGCATGATCGAGATTGGTAAGTTGGCGCCCGGGGATCGCGCCGGCTGGGAAGAGCTGTTTCGCGGCTATATCGACTTCTACCAGCGCAGCGAACCGCAGGCGATGTACGACCGTGCATGGACCGCCTTCCAGGACGACACCCGCATGCACGCGCTGGGCGCCAGGATCGACGGCCGGCTGGTCGGCATCACCCATTTCTTCATTCACCAGAACACCTCGGGACCCGACGTCTGCTACCTGCAGGACCTGTTCACCGCCGCCGACGTGCGCGGCCGGGGCGTTGCCCGCGCGCTGATCGCCGCGGTCGGCGATTGGGCCCGCTCGCAGAACTGCCGCCGGCTCTATTGGCTGACGCACGAGAGCAACGCCACCGCGCGCCGCCTCTACGATCAGGTCGCCGAAAACCGCGGCTTCATCCGCTACGACATCGTGCTCGACTGACCGCACCGGTCGAGCCGCTCGGTCGTCAGGTTCGCAGATGCCACGGGTGTCGAATCAGACATACTGCTCGCTATCGCATACAGTGTTTCGTTAACCTTACACTTTTTCGCCTCGAACGGCGCGGTCGGGTAGTCAAAGCTATCCATTATCGCCACAGTTTTCTGCGTTTCTTCGGCAGCCCGAACAAATCGGCGTGTGCGACGCAGGAATTATGACCAAAACTGCCCCAAAAGGCGTAAACTAACGGGTACAAGTCCCCGGAATCGTGTCCTGGGAACTACCACTTTCATAAGCGTCGGCAACAAAATATATAGAAAACAAATAGTTATAGAGGTCATCGCAGTTGGCATGGCACTTGCGTCTAACACTTTCGGCCGGTTATGCGCGTGCCCTGCTCGCTCGTGCGGACACCGGTAAGGGCGGGAGGCGTTTTGTATGGCTCCCGGGGTGACCGCCATCGGCGGAGAAAGGGCGCAAGCGCGAACAGGCGTTGCCGCCCGCAATCGATTGGAGAGTGTAAGAGCATGAACAAGAAGCTTTTATTGGCCGGCACATCTGCCGTAGCCATGGCCGTCGCGTCGACGGCACTGGCAGATGACGGCGCTTGGGCGACGATCAACAACGGTGAATTCACCGTCGAGAACAATTCCGCCGCGCCTGACAACGGTCAGGTCCGCCCGAACGACATCACCGACAGCTTCGTGGGTGCGTCAGGCGTGATGCACGTTCAGCAGAACGAAGGCAGCGCCAACTCGATCAACGCGGCCGGGGCGGTGCACGCCTCGATCAACCAGGGCGCACCATCGACCAGCGGCGCCATGGTCTATGGCAATGTGTTCAACAACGAAGCCAGCCAGAACGCCGGCGAGCGCACCAACGACGTCACCAACAGCTTCACCGATGCTTCGGGCATCATGACGGTGCAGCAGAACAACGGCGATCAAAACGAGATCGGCTCGGCCGAGGCGGTCCAGTACGACCAGGCCAGCAATGGCGATGTCGGCACGACCGCCATGGTTCACAGTGAGACCGGCAACAACACGTCGGACCAGCGCGGCGGCCTGCGCAGCAACGAAATCCTCGGCAGCTTCAACGGCGCCGCCGGCGTGATGACGGTGCAGCAGAACAATGGCGATCACAACGCCATAGGCTCTGCCGTGGCGGTTTACGGCGCCAACGGTGCGCCGGACTCCTACGGTGACGTTGAGCAGAGCGTTGACGTCTGGGGCCAGACCTACAACCAGCAGGGCAGCGATGGCCCGCTGGTCTCAGACAATACCGGGGGCGACCTGTCCAACCAGGACAACATCCGGCACAACGTCATCGACCCGTCGTTCCAGAACGCCCAGGGCATCGCCACAGTGCAGCAGAACAACGGCAACGCCAACGCCGTCTCGGCCGCGACCTCGGTCGCCGCGGACGTCGGTGGCGCGGAAGATCTGCGGGACGCCACCAGCGTGACGGCCGACGATGTCATCCAGACTGTCAATGTCGATGGTGAGGTAACGCCGGGCGACGATGTCATCGACGATGTGGCGGACAGCGGCGACTTCGCCATGGACCGCGACAACGACATCACCACCCAGTCGTTCGACAGCTTCCAGGGCATTGCCACGGTGCAGCAGAACAACGGCGACGCCAATGTCTTGGGTGTCGGCACGGCGGTCGGCTTCAACGACGGCCTGACCGGCTTCCAGATGCAGAACGACGTCGAGCAGACGGTTGAAGTCGACAGCGATGTCAGCGACGTGAATTCGTTCGACGACGACACCGGCGGGGTCACCCCGGTCGACGTGCTCGTCGTCCAGGGCGACCGCAACAACAACATCACCGACTCGTTCAACAATGGCGCGGCCGGCATCGCCAGCGTTCAGCAGAACAACGGCAGCCAGAACGTCATGGGTATCGGTAACGGCGTGCATGCTAACCGCGGCACCGTGGCGGAGGCCCTCAATGGGTCCGACGACGCCCGCATCCAGGAAGCCAACGCGATGGCCAACGTCGACAGCTCGTATGCCGAGCAGACGGCCGGCGCTGTTAGTGGCGGTGTCGACCTGGCGCACCGTAAGAACGACATCGGCAATTCGTTCGTCGGCTTCGAGGGTGTCGCGACGATCCAGCAGAACAATGGCGACAACAATGCGATGAGCGCCGCCAACGCCATTACCGCGTCGATCGACAGCAGCGACAAGTTCGACGGTGTCGGCACCGACGAGGGCTCGCGGGCCGAAACCGCCGGCGCGGTCACCAACAACGAGGCGACCGAGCTTGACAACGAGGATGTCCAGAACGACTCCGGCGCCAACCGCCTGAACACGATCAATGCCGGCACCGGCGTCGGCGCGTTCAACGGCGCGTCGGGCGTCATCACCGTGCAGCAGAACAATGGCAGCAACAATGCCATGGCAGCCGCAAATACGGTGACGGCGAACATCGGCTCGGCGGTCGATCAGGACACCATGGCAGGTGCCGTGAACAACTTCGCCGTCGGCGAGGCCGAAGTGGCCAACAATACGGCCACGAACCACCCGAACTCGGATCGTGTGAACGAGGTCCCGGCCAGCTTCGTCGGCGCCCGGGGCATCATGACGGTGCAGCAGAACAACGGTGACAACAACGTCATGGCTGCATCGACGGCGGTGGCGGCCGACATCGACACCGAAGGCGCACCGTTGAGCGGCTTCGGCCCGGCGGCCTCGACGGCATCGCTGGCCGGCACGGTCAGCGGCAACACCACCGTGGCCTACGCACCGAGCGGGGCACCTGGGCTGTCGAACACGATCAACGCCGGCGCGTTCAACAACGCCCAGGGCATTATGACGGTGCAGCAGAACAATGGCAGCAACAACCTGATCCAGTCTGCCATTGCGGTGTCTGCCAACCTGATAACGCCGAACTAAGCCACGGCCATTTGCCGACATGGCGGGCGGGTCCGGGTCACCGGGCCCGCCTTTCTTTTTGGGCTCTTAGCACCACCCTGGATGTAATGCGGCATAGCCTTCCAGCGCTCGGCCGCCGGCCACTGCGACACGCCATTGCGCACACTGTTTCACTCGCCTTACGCTTTCCACCCCCGTTGAAGCGGTCCGGGACGCAGCACCGCCCCTTTTTCGCAGTTTCCCAGGCTTCTTCACCTGGCAGGTCCGTCTGGCGCCAGCAACATCGGAACTGTGACCAAACCGCCTCAAAGGCGTAAACGAACAGATACAATTCCCGCGACATTGCGGCCCGGCGACCGGCATCTCCAAAACTGCCAACGATAAGACGTATAAAAATCAGACAGTTACAGAGGTCGCCGTGGTTGGCATGGCACTTGCTTTTTGGATTCGTGGCCGGTTGTGCACGTGCCCTGCTCGTTCGTGCGGACACCGGAAGGGCGGGACGCGTTTGGTATGGCGCCCGGAGTGACCGCTGAAGCGGGTACGGATAGTAGACGCGGGCGCGATGAAGCCTCGCGGTCCTGTATTGGTTGGAGGATTTACGAGCATGAACAAGAAGCTTCTGTTGGCCGGTACATCGGCTCTCGCCATGACCGTCGCGTCGGCGGCGCTGGCGGACGAGAGCGGTGCCTGGGCCACGATCAACGACGGTGACTTCAGCGTCATTGGCAATTCCGCGGCGCCGGACAACGGTCAGGTCCGCCCGAACGACATCACGGACAGCTTCATCGGCGCCTCGGGCGTGATGCATGTGCAGCAGAACGAAGGCAGCGCCAACTCGATCAACGCGGCCGGTGCCGTGCACGCCTCGATCAACCAGGGCGCGCCGTCGACCAGCGGCGCCGTGGTTTACGGCCGGGTGTTCGAGAACGATGCCAGCCAGAACGCCGGCGCGCGCACCAACGACGTCACCGACAGCTTCACCGATGCTTCGGGCATCATGACGGTGCAGCAGAACAATGGCGATCACAACGAGATCGGTTCGGCCGAGGCGGTGCAGTACGACCAGGCCGGCAACGGCGACGTCGGTACGGTCGCGATGGTCCACAGCGAAACCGCGGGCAACACGTCGGACCAGCACGGCGGCCTGCGCAACAACGAGATCCTCGGCAGCTTCAACGGCGCCTCGGGCGTCATGACGGTGCAGCAGAACAACGGCGATCACAACGCCATCGGTTCCGCCGTCGCCGTCTACGGCGCCAACGGCGCGCCGGACTCCTATGGCAATGTCGAGCAGGAAGTTGACGTCTATGGCGTCACCGCTGATCAGCAAGGCTCGACCGGTGCCGTTTCGTCCAGCAATTCCGGGGGCGATCTGTCCGATCAGGACAACATCCGCCACAACATCATCGACCCGTCGTTCCAGAACGCCCAGGGCATCGCCACGGTGCAGCAGAACAACGGCAACGCCAACGCGATCTCGGCGGCTACCTCGGTGGTGGCCAACGTCGGCGGTGCGGAGGATCTGCGCGACGACACCAACGTCGCCGCCGACAACGACATCCAGACTGTCAATGTCGATGGCGAGATGATCGCGGGCGACGACGTCTTCGACAACGTGCGCAACAGCGGCGATTGGGCGCTGGACCGCGACAACAACATCGCCGATCAGTCGTTCGACGGTTTCCAGGGCATCGCCACGGTGCAGCAGAACAATGGCGACGTGAACGTCCTCGGCGTCGGCACGGCGGTCGGCTTCAACGACGGCCTGAGCGGCTATCAGATGCAGAACGACGTCGAGCAGGCGGTGGAGGTCGACAGCGATGTTTACGACGCGGTCTCGCTCGACGACGATTCCGGCGGGATCACCGAGAACGACGTGACCTTCGTTCAGGGCGACCGCAACAACAACATCGCCGACTCGTTCAACAACGGCGCGGCCGGCATCGTCAGCGTTCAGCAGAACAACGGCAGCCAGAACGTCATGGGCATCGGTAACGGCGTCCATGCCAACCGCGGCACCACGGCGGAAACGCTGGACGGCACCGATGACGTGCCGAACCAGATAGCCGCCGCCATGGCGCACGTGGAGGAGTCGTACGCCGAGCAGACGGCCGGCGGTGTCGGTGGCGGTATCGATGTGACCCATCGCAGCAACGACATCGGCAATTCGTTCGTCGGCTTCGAGGGTGTCGCGACGATCCAGCAGAACAATGGCGACAACAACGCGATGAGCGCCGCCAACGCCATTGCCGCGTCGATCGACAGCACCGACAAGTTCGATGGGGTCGGCGGCGGTGAGGGATCGATTGCCGATACCGACGGTTCGGTGACGAATAGCACCGCAACCGAACTCGCCGAAGACGATGTCCAGAACGACTCAGGCGCCAACCGCCTGAACTCGATCAACGCCGGCACCGGCGTCGGCGCGTTCAACGGCGCCTCGGGCGTCATCACCGTGCAGCAGAACAATGGCAGCAACAATGCCTTGGCTGCCTCGAATACGGTGACGGCGAACATCGGCTCGGTCGTCGATCAGGACGATCTGGCGGGCGCCGTGTACAACGAGGCGGCGGGCTTCGGCGAAGTTGAGGGCAACGACGCCACGAACCACCCGAACTCGGATCGTGTGAATGAGATCCCGGGCAGCTTCGTCGGTGCCCAGGGCATCATGACGGTGCAGCAGAACAACGGTGACAACAACGTCATGGGTGCGGCGACCGTCGTCGCGGCCGACATCGACACCGAGGGCGCACCGTTGAGCGGCTTCGGCCCGGCGGCCTCCACGGCGTTGCTGGGCGCCTCAGTCAGCGGCAATACCACGGTGGCCTATGCGCCGAGCGGTCTGCCGGGGCTGTCGAACACGATCAACTCGGGCGCGTTCAACAATGCCCGGGGCATCATGACGGTGCAGCAGAACAACGGCAGCAACAACGTCATCCAGTCTGCCATCGCGGTGTCTGCCAACCTCGTGACGCCGAACTAAACCACGGCCATTTGCCGATAGGGAATGCGGGTCCGGGATCACCGGGCCCGCCTTTTCTTTTGGGCGCCGGGCGATTGCAGCGCGGTCAGGCGCGCCATCGCAACCAGTGTTTCGCCAGCCTTACGCTTTCTGCGCCGCCGGAATAGTCCGGCATGCGACACCACCCGCTGCCCCCGGAGTTTCCCGGGCTTTTCACCGGCCGGGCGAGTTGCCGTGCGTGACGCTGGAATTACGATCGACCTCCCCCGGCGGCTGTAAACGAACAAGTACAATTCCCGCGACATCGGGTCCCGGCACCGTGCACCTTTACAGTCGCCAATAACAAAACCCGGAAAAATCAGGCAGTTACGCAACCAGCTGTGTTGGCATGGCGCTTGCGGGGAGTGTTTTCCGTCTGTCATGCGCGTGCTCTACCCGTTCCGGCAGATGCCGGTCAGGGCGGGCGGCGGCTTGTATGGCTCCCGGGGTGACGGCCAAGGCGGTTACGGATAATGGGCGCAAGGGCATGAAGCCTTGCGGGCCCGGTTGATTGGAGAGTGTAAGAGCATGAACAAGAAGCTTTTGCTGGCCGGCACGTCTGCCATGGCCATGGCCGTCGCATCGACGGCGCTGGCCGACGATGGTGCCTGGGCCACGATCAACGACGGTGCCTTCAGCGTCATCGGCAACGCCGCGGCGCCGGACAACGGTCAGGTCCGCCCGAACGACATCGCCGACAGCTTCTTGGGTGTGTCAGGTGTGATGCACGTTCAGCAGAACGAAGGCAGCGCCAACTCGATCAACGCGGCGGGCGCCGTGCACGCCTCGATCAACCAGGGCGTACCGTCGACCAGCCGCGCCACGGTCATCGGCCGGGTGCTCGAGAACGAAGCCAGCCAAAACGCGGGCGCGCGGAACAACGACGTCACCGACAGCTTCACCGATGCCTCCGGCATCATGACAGTGCAGCAGAACAATGGCGATCACAACGAGATCGGCTCCGCCGAGGCGGTCCAGTACGACCAGGCCGGCAACGGCGATATTGGTACGTTTGCCGGCATCTACAGCGAGACCACGGGCAACACCTCTGACCAGCGTGGCGGTCTGCGCAACAACGAGATCCTCGGCAGCTTCAACGGCGCCGCCGGCGTGATGACGGTGCAGCAGAACAATGGCGACCACAACGCCATCGGCTCTGCCGTGGCTGTCTATGGCGCCGACGGTGCACCGGACTCCCACGGCGACGTCGATCAGGTTGTAGAAATTTCTGGCGTTAACAATGAACAGCAAGGCTCGGGCGACACGATTACGTCCGGAAGCGGTGGCGGCCCGCTGTCCAATCAGGACAACATCCGTCACAACATCATCGACCCGTCATTCCAAAACGCCCAGGGCATCGCCACGGTGCAGCAGAACAACGGCAACGCCAACGCAATCTCGGCGGCCACCTCGGTGGTGGCCAATGTCGGCGGTGCGGAGGATCTGCGGGACGACACCAGTGTTGCCGCCGACAACGACATTCAGCGCGTCAATGTCGACGGTGAAACCAACTCCAACGATGATGTCGTCGACAACGTCCGCCCAAGCGGCAGTTGGGCCCTCGACCGCGACAACGATATCGCCGATCAGTCGTTCGACGGCTTCCAGGGCATCGCGACGGTGCAGCAGAACAATGGCGACGTGAACGTCCTCGGCGTCGGCACCGCGGTCGGCTTCAACGACGGCCTGACCGGCTATCAGATGCAGAACGATGTCGGGCAGACGGTCGAGGTTCATAACTATGCCGTCGACGTCACTTCGTTTGACGACGACACCGGCGGGATCGCCGAGAACGACGCGACCTTCGTTCAGGGCGACCGCAACAACGACATCGCCGACTCGTTCAACAACGCCGCGGCCGGCATCGTCAGCGTTCAGCAGAACAACGGCAACCAGAACGCCATGGGCATCGGCAACGGCGTGCATGCCAACCGTGGCACCACGGCGGAAACCCTGGATGGCTTCGACGACGCCCGGCTACAGGAAGCCGACGCCATTGCTGGCGTTGAAGAATCATATGCCGAACAAACAGCCGGCGGTGTTGGTGGCGGTATCGATGTGACCCATCGCCGCAACGACATCGGCAACGCGTTCGTCGGTTTCGAGGGTGTCGCGACGATCCAGCAGAACAATGGCGATAACAACGCGATGAGCGTCGCCAACGCCATTGCCGCGTCGATCGACAGCACCGACAAGTTCGATGAGGCCGGCACCGGCGATGATTCTGATGGTTCTGTGGCCGGCACACAGGCTTATGCGAACAACAATATCGCCACCGAGCTTGACAACGATGATGTCCAGAATGACTCCGGCGCCAACCGCCTGAACACGATCAACGCCGGCACCGGCGTCGGCGCGTTCAACGGCGCGGCGGGCGTCATCACCGTGCAGCAGAACAATGGCAGCAACAATGCCGTGGCGGCAGCCAACACGGTGACGGCGAATATCGGCACCGCAGTCGATCAGGACACCATGGCGGATGCCGTGGACAATACGGCGATGGGATACGGTGAAGTGACCGACAACAGCGCCACGAACCACCCGAACTCGGATCGCGTGAATGAGATCCCGGCCAGCTTCGTCGGTGCCCAGGGCATCATGACGGTGCAGCAGAACAACGGTGACAACAACGCCATGGCTGCGTCGACCGCGGTGGCAGCCGACATCGACACCGAAGGCGCACCGTTGAGCGGCTTCGGCCCGGCGGCTTCGACGGCATCGCTGGCCGGCACGGTCAGCGGCAACACCACCGTGGCCTACGCGCCGAGCGGGGCACCGGGGCTGTCGAACACGATCAACGCCGGCGCGTTCAACAACGCCCAGGGCATCATGACGGTGCAGCAGAACAACGGCAGCAACAACCTGATCCAGTCTGCCATCGCGGTGTCTGCCAACCTCGTGACGCCGAACTAAGCCACGGCCATTTGGCAACATGGAAGGCGGGTCCGGATCACCGGGCCCGCCTTTTCTTTTGAGCGTCTTTTGGGCTCCCGGTGCCGCCGGCAGCCGGGCCCGGCATCAGGCCGCGGCGGCGATCCTGTCGAGCACCGGCAGCAGGTAGCCGCGGAACTTCCCGGGGTTTTCCGACATCGGGAAGTGCCCCATTTCCTGCATGATCTCGCAATGCGCGGCGTCGATCCGTCGTGCCAGCTCGCGCGTCATCTCCGGCGTGGCGGAGTAATCATATTCGCCGGTCAGCAGGTAGATCGGGCAGCGCCTGGAATCGAGGCCATCGAGCGACCGGTTGCGCAAATCGCCATCGACGAAATAGTAGTGCAGGTCGCCCAGAAAGACGCCCGGCCCGCCCTGCATGTAGTGCCAGATGGTCTCCCAGCGCTCGGCCTCCGGCGACTGCGGCGCGGTCAGGCTCGCCATCGACGCACCGGCCAGGTTGCCGCCATGCACGTCGCCACGGTTCAACGGCATCAGTTCGCCCTCATCCGAAACCGCATTCTCCGCATGCAAGGCCGACTGCAGACCGATGGCGGCGCGGAACCGGTCGCCATGCGCCAGCGCCAGGTGCAGCACCGCGCGGCCGCCGATGGAACAGCCCATCACCACCGGCCGGTCGAGCGCCAGGGCGTCCGCCACCGCCAGCACCGTGGCGACATAGCGCGCGGTGGTGAGCTGATAGGTCTCGGCGCCAAACCCCGCCGGCGGCGACGACTTGCCGTGCCACGGCAGGTCGAAGGCGATCACGCGAAAGCGGCCGGTGATCTCGGCGTCGTTCAGGATCGCCCGGAACTGCCGGCCATCGGCCCCGGCCGTGTGCAGGCACAGCAGCGGTATTCCCTCGCCCGCTTCCTCGAAATAGACCCGGTGCGGCCGCCCCTCGATATCGAGGTGGAGGTAGCGTCCGGTCACCGGTTCGATCCGCGGTGTGCCGACCGGTGCCGCATCGGCCACGCCGGCGTTCGGCAGCGAGAACAGCAGCTCCAGCAGCATCAGGTTCTGGTAGAACTTGAGATGCGCGCCATCGACGCGCAGGTGGCCGACCCGGCGCATCGCGCTCAGGCTTTGAAAGCCCGGCGCCGGTGCGTCGCTGAATAGCTGCGCCCAGGCTTCCGGCGCCGCCGTCAGCGTCAGATCGTAAGCGCCGTCATCGTCGACCGGCGGCAGGTTCACGCCGTCAGGCGAAATCCGCAGTGCCACTGCATCCTCGCCGCTGCGGACCAGCAGGCGCAGATCGCAGAACCGGCTCAGAGTCGCGACAAGCGGATTCGCCTGCGCGCGTTGCGTCAGCACCTCGAACATCGGCTCACCTCCCCTTGCGCCGTTGTCTCAGTTGTCGCCGACCGGCGCTGTCGGCAGCAACGGCCTATGCTATCGCCACGGCAACCGCACGCAACACCGACAGGCCGCCAGTCAGAAGAACTCAATGCTGTCCCAGGGATGGCGGCGCATGTGCGTCAGCCGGCTGTCTAGGTCGCCTTCGGCATCTATCGGCAGCGCGCGGATCATGCTTCGTCCGGCGCGGACAGCACGATCTCACGCCGCGTCACGGCGGCTTCGGCCACCGCGAGCGTCGCTTCAAGGGTCCGCGCGGCATCGCGCGCGGTGACCAGCGGCGCGGCACAGCCGCGCACGACGTCCGCAAAGTGCGCGATCTGCGCCTGGATCGGGTCGGCGTCATCCGCCGTCAAGCGGCGCTCGGCCAACGGTGACCGCCAGTCCCCGGCGCCTTCACCGTCATGGCGCCACAGGCGCAGCGACGGCACGGCCAGGGAGGCCGCCGTCCCGGCAATCAGATAGCACTCCTGCCCAGTCTGCGGGTAGGTATACGACGTGCGCTCGCCGGACGTCAGTTCCCAGCTCCACGGCGCCATCACGGCATCCGACAACGTGACCGTGGCAAGTGCGCCCGACGCGAAGCGCAGAAGGATCGCCGCCGTATCCTCGACCGCATGTCCGCGGCAGGCGCTACTAGTCATGCTCTGTACCGCGACAATGTCGCCGGCAATGAAACGCAGGCTGTCGATATCGTGGATCAGGTTGATCAGCACCGGCCCGCCGCCGAGCTGCCGCCGCCAGGCAACGTCGAAGTAGTCGTCCGGTTTGCGCGCCAGCCAGGTCGCCGACACCGCCGTCAATCGGCCCAGCGTGCCGGACCGCACGACGTCGCGCGCCTGACGAACGATCGGGTTGTGCCGCCGGTGATGGCCGACCAGAACCGGTACGTCAGCGGCCTCGGCCGCATCCGCGAGGGCCAGCGCGTCATCGAGCGTATCGGCAATCGGCTTCTCAACCAGAACCGGCATCTGCCGTTCGATGCAGGCCAGCGCCGACGATACATGCAGGTCGTTCGGCGTTGCCACGATCACGCCGTCCGGCGCTGTTTCATCCAGCATCGCCGTGAAGTCGACATACCTGCGCAGACCCTGTGCCTCTGCCGCCGCCTTGCCGGCAGGTACTGGATCGGCGACCGCCACGGCCTCGCAATCCGGCGCCGCCGCGATCGCCTGCAGGTGCCGCCGGCCCATGGTTCCGGCCCCGATCACCGCGAAGCGCAGCGGCTTGTGCTGCGGCACCTGCGCCTCCCCCGTTGTCATCGATCTTTTGCCTGCGTCGTGCCGACCGGTTGATCCTGCGGGCTCAACCCTCCAGGCCCGGCGGCACCCGACCCGTGAAGTCGGTCGCCTGTTCGTAGGCCCAGGCGATGCGCAGCGCCATCGCCTCGTCATAGCCGCGGCAGGCGATCTGCAGGGCGATCGGCAGTCCGCTGGCGGTAAAACCGTTCGGCACCGTCGCCGCGCACATCTCCAACAGGTTGAAGGCGCGGGTGAACAGCGCCGGCGTCGCCGACTGGTCGACCGCCTCGACCGGAATTGCCGGCGTCGCCGCGGTCGGCGTCAATACCGCGTCGACACCGTCTAGCGCCTCGGCAAACGCCGCCTTCGCCTGCTGCTGCTCGCGTTGCGCCAGCAGATAGTCCCGCGCGCTAAGGTCCTTGCCGACCCAGATGCGCGGGCGCACCGCCGGGTCGATCGGCAGGTCCATGTCGTCGACCATATGGCCAACATGCAGATAACCCTCGGCGCCGATGATGCGGCCGGTCATGTCGGTGAAATCGGCAAAGCCGATCGGCAGGGTGACATCGACAATCTCCGCGCCGAGACCGACCAGCAGGTCGAGCGCGGCGTCATAGGCGGCCAGCACGTCGCCGTCCACCGCCTCGCGCTCGCCACCCGGCAGGCGGGCGAGGCGCAGGCCGGCGACACCGCGCTTCAGGTCTGGCATCGGGTCCTCGACCGGCTGACGCTGCGTCAGCGGGTCCAGCGGATCGGGCCCGGCCAGCAGGGTGTAGAGCAGCGCCGTGTCCTCGACCGTGCGGCACATCGGCCCGGGCGTATCCAGGCTGTGCGCCAGCGGCAGCACGCCATGGGTGCTGATGCGCCCGATGGTGGTTTTCAGCCCAGCGAGCCCGCACCAGGCCGCCGGCAGCCTGACCGAGCCGCCGGTATCCGTGCCAATGGCCCAGGGCGCCAACCCGGCGGCAACCGACACGCCGGACCCGGCACTCGACCCGCCGGGCGTCCGCGGCACTGCCAGATCCCACGGGTTCCACGGCGTGCCCATATGCTCGTTGGTGCCCCAGCCGCCCATGGCGAACTCGACCGTATGGGTCTTGCCAAGCACGATCATGCCGGCGCCGATCAGCCGTTGCGCCAGCGTTGCGGTGGTCGTCGACACCCGGTCGGCCCAGGGTTTCGACCCGCCGGTTGTGACCCGGCCCTCCAGGTCGATGATGTCTTTCAGCGCCACCGGCACACCGTGAAACGGCCCGACCGCCTGGCCGGCCCTGATCGCCATGTCGGCCGCGTCCGCCGCCAGCCGTGCCTCGTCCGCATAGACGGCGATATAGGCGTGCAGCTTGTCGTCGTACTGCGCGATCCGCGCCAGGAAACACTCGGTGACATCGCGTGCCGTCGTCTTGCCGGAACCGATGCGCCGGGCCAGTTCCGCCGCCGGCAGGAACGCGAGATCGGTGTTGCTGGCGCTCATGGCTGTGTCTCCTGCTTGTTATCTGCATTCGGCAGCCGAACGCATCGGCCGGCCGCTAGAGATGTTCGGCCATGTCCGGCCCGCGCGCAAACGGTGGTCGCGTCGGTCCACGCAAAAGCGCGTCGCATCCGGGCTGTGCCAAGGCAGTGGTCGGAAAGTGACCAGAACAGAAACACCAAGTATTACGCAAGAGCAAACGCAATCACAGGATGTGAAGCGAAATACTTCATCCCTCGAAACGCTCTATTAATGAAGACACTCTACTTGTCCCACAACTACAACTGTCGATTTATGCGTGAATCAGTTCTTCGCGTACACAACGTCCACCGTTCGACATCCCGGGAAGCGTGTTCCTGACGCCATGCAATACCGCTGGTGCCGACATTGAGGGAATTCAGATGCCGCATTCGAGCGAGGTGAACACGCCCCCCACCACGTCAGGCCCTGCACGGCCTGGGATCGTCGCGTTCTTCGCGAACATCGGAATCAGCCGGAAAATCTACAGCGGTTTCGGCGCTGTGCTGCTGTTCATGGTCGGCTTCGGCATTCTGATCGCATACGAGATCCAGACCCTGAAACACGATTTCGAGCTCTATGGCGACATGGCGGGCGATGCGGTGCTGGTGACCGAAATCACCGCCGATCTGACGGCGCTTCGCTTTGCCGTGAACAGGTACATCACCAGCAACGACAGCGACGATATGCAGCGCGCGCGTGACGCCTATGACACGGTGGCCAAGCAGATCGAACTAACGAGAACCGAGATCAATCACCCGTTGCGCAAACGCCTGATGGGAGAGGTTGAAGAATTGGCGAACGGCTACCTGGAGGCGTTCGAAAGGATTACCGGCCTGATCGACAAGCGCAACGAACTGGTGAAAAACCAGCTCGACCAGATCGGACCCAAGATCCGCAAGAACCTGACGGCATTGTTGAAATCCGCCGCAGATGACGGCGATTTCCAGGCTGCGTTCCATGCCGGCAACGTTCAGGAGGATTTCCTGCTGGCACGTCTGTTCGTGGCCAAATTCCTGGACACGAACGACACCAAGGCCATCGACCGGGCCGAGACCGAATTCGAAGAAATCGCCAAAGGACTGCGCTTCCTCGATCAGGAACTCCAAAATCCAGGACGGCGCGAGATTCTTGCCGCCGTGGAGGTCGAGCTGCCGAAGTACAGGATCGCATTCAGCGAACTGGGCCAGGTCATCGCCGAGCGCAACAAGATCCGCCGCGAGGTTCTGGACCGCAACGGACGCGAGATCAATGACCGGATCCGGCAGGTTCAGGATTCTGCCGGCCAGAGTGAGAATGAGCTGGAGCGGGAAACCTATGCCCTGATCAACGCGGCCCTGAACCAGACCTATGTGGCCATTCCGATCACAGTGTTGTCCGGCATCATTGTCGCTTTCCTGATCGGCCGGGCCATTGCCCGCCCCGTCGTGGCGATGACCGCGGCGATGCAGTCGCTGGCCGCCGGCGACACCAGCGCCGACGTGCCGGCACAGGACCGCAAAGACGAAATCGGCACGATGGCCGCCGCCGTTCAGGTGTTCAAGGAGAACGCGATCGACAAGGAACGCCTCGAGCGCGAGCAGGCGGAAAGCGAGCAACGCGCCAAGGCCGCCCGAAAGGAAGAGATGCAGTCGCTGGCCGACAGCTTCGAAAGCCGCGTTCAACGCGTGGTCGAGCAGGTCAGCGCCGGCGTCGTTGATATCAAGGAGGCGGTAGCAGGCGTGACCAGCAGCGTCGACAACACCAGCAGCCGCACACTGGAAGTCGGCACCGCAGCTACCAGCACGCGCGGCAACATCACGACGGTGGCCTCGGCGACCGAAGAACTGGCAGGGTCGATCAACGAGATCGGCGGCCAGATGAGCCGCTCCGTCACCATGGCAACCGAAGCCGTGGAGGAAGTCGAACAGTCGAACCAGATCATCGCCGGTCTGGCGTCTGCCGCCGAGAAGATCGGTCAGGTTGTGGAACTGATCAACAGCATCGCGGGACAGACCAATCTGCTGGCGCTGAATGCGACGATTGAAGCCGCACGCGCGGGCGAGGCCGGCAAGGGCTTCGCCGTGGTCGCCGCGGAGGTGAAGAACCTGGCGACCCAGACCTCCCGCGCAACCGAGGAGATCGCGGCCCAGATCGCCGAGGTTCAGGGCGCCAGCAACAAAGCCGTCGGTACTGTCGAAGGGATCGGCAAGCGCATACGGGAGATCAGCGAGGTCGCCACGGCGATCGCCGCCGCCGTCAAGCAACAGGATGCCGCGACCCAGGAGATCGCGCGGAACACCCAGGCGGTCAGCGAGGACGCCGATTCCGTCGCCGATAACGTCAGCGAGCTGACCCAGGGATCGGCCCGGTCCTACGCCTCGTCGATCAAAGTGAAGTGGTCGTCCGAAGACCTCGCAGCGCCGGTGGAAGAACTGCGCAAAGCGGTCGACGCCTTCCTGGTCGAGGTGCGCGCGGCCTAGACCACCTTGCGCAGCACGTGCTGGCGGTTGCTGGTATAGGGACGCACCTCGTCCGGCCAGCGGCCTTCCTCGACGGCCGCCGCCCAGGCATCGCTCAGCAACACATCCGGGCTTTCGACCTCGTACATGGCGCTGTAGCGCGGCTGGCCCTCGCCGGTCACGGCGCGCTTCTCGCCGCCCATCATCAGCGCCGCGGGCTCGGTCTTGAACCGCGTCACCGCGATGACGCCGGGCACTTTCAGCAGGCTCGGCACATGCTCCTGATCGTAGACCTCGTTGAACAGCGCCTCCTTGTCGGGGTCGACGTCCATGCTGGCGATGAAGACATAACGTGCGGTGATTGGCATAGGGAGTCCTCCGGGTCGTGCCGTTTGCGGCCGTTGATGCTGGCCGCTCGACCAGCCTGATCGCAATGGCGCCCGAACGCCACGATGTTCCAACGGGCCGCAAGGCGGCAACATTCAAGTACGGCAATCAAGAACGTCAGGTTGTTGCGTTTCAGGCCGGCGCTTCGCCCGGTGCTTGCGGCGCGATGGGCACCAGAATCGGACACTTCGTGCAGGCGTCGCTGTCACAAAGGCGGCAAATCCTCAGCTTGTGCATGTCGTCACGCGACACCCCGGTCAGCAACTTCCCGAGCAGGCTGGCCAGCGTCGTTTGCTCCCGTGCGCTTAGACTGGATACGAGCGCCACGAGGGTGGCTTCACGATCCCTCAGGATGCCCTGCCGCGCGGTCCTGCCGGCCGCGGTCAGGTAAAGCGCCACACCGCGTTTGTCGTGTGCCGCCGGGCGCCGCTCCACGAGCCCATCGGCCACCAGGCGGTCGATCAGGCGAACGGTCCCGGTATGGGTCAAGCCCAGCAGCCGGCTCAGGCCGTCGTTGGACAGGCCGGGCTGGTGGCCCAAGGCACCGATCGCCGCTGGCGCCTCGCCGGAGCGGCCGGATCGCTTATCGACGGCCTGCTTCAGTTCGTCATGCAGACCCAGTACGGCGGCGCCAAGCAGATTGGCAGTGCGCTGAGTTTCTTTAGTCATCATCAAAATATGTGACTCACACACTTGAAACGCAAGGCGTATGGTAATATATGTGCGCGACACACACACTTAAGGAAATCGAAAATGCACAAGCACTCCGTTCTTGTTGGCACGATGCCCCTGGCGTCTGCGCCGTATGCCCCAAAGCCAATGGCCTCTGTGGAGTCGGGGCAATGATGGCTACGTCACGACGCCGGGCCCTCGCCACCCTTTTGGGCGCAGCAGGACTCGCATTGGCATCGGCGGCGAAAGCCCGAACTGCGGCACCGGCCGATGACGCGACGGCCAACGGCATGACACCGGCCGTCGACGCACAAGAGACCTTCGCCGGCACATGGCCGTTCCGGGCCCGCTACAGCGACGCAGCCGGTTTTCCGATGCACTATGTCGATGAGGGCGCAGGACCGGATACCTTGCTCCTGCTGCACGGCGAACCGACCTGGGGCTACCTTTTCCGCAATCAGATTCCGTCCTGGGCGCAGAACGCCCGGGTGATCGCCGTCGACCACATGGGCTTCGGCAAGAGTGCGGCACCACGTCACAGGACCCACTGGCTGCAGGACCATATCGACAACCTGGAGCGTTTCGTGCTGGCGAACGACCTGCGCGATCTCACGCTGGTCATGCATGACTTCGGCGGGCCCGTCGGTATGGGACTGGCGATCCGGCACCCGGACCGGGTCCAGCGGATCGTCTCGGTCAACGGCCCGACGCCCGCCGGTCAACCGGATCTCGTGGACCGGCTGGTGGCCAATGCGTCGATCGCGCCGTGGTTTCAGTGGATCATGAAGGCCGATGCCGACGGCACCCTGGAAGATGTGCTGGGCCAGCTCGACTACAACATCCTGTCGACCCTCAAGCTCAACGGGTTCGAACGGAATGAGATCATCACCGAGCCCTGGCTGGCGGCTTACCGTGCTCCCTTTCCGACGCCCCGGCATGCGGTGGGCGCCATCGGCTGGGCCAAGGGCTTCGCCACCGGTGCGCACAGGTTCGAGTTGCCGGATTCCGCCGTGCTGGCCGAGCTGGCGAGGAAACCGGCACTGTCACTGTGGGGCGAAGCCGATCGAACCCTGCACGCCGACCAGTTCCTGCCGCTGTTCCGCCAAGTGTTTCCCGCCGGCGAGATTCGCCGTCTGGCCGGCGCGGGGCACTACAGCCCGGAAGACGCACCGCACGACGTCGGCAGGCTGGTCGCGCATTTCGTCGACGCAACCTGACGTCCGGTGCGGTCCGCCCGGCCGCTTCCGGCCGGGCGGCGGCCGGCTGATGTCAGTCCCGTCCGCCCAGCGTGAACACCAGCTCGCCCAGCACCATGTTCACCGTCACGCCGTCCTCGGACAGCGGCAGGTTGATAATCTCGAACATATAGGCCGACTTGTTGGCATACACCGCCTGACCGAACTGGCGCAGCGGCTTCCTGTTCTCGGCGATCCAGAGGAAAGCCTGCTCGGCGTCGGCCAGAATATCCGGCGGGTAGATTTCGTCGAAGTAGCGGCCGGTCATGTCGCGGTCGAGCGCCTCTGTCGTATCCGTGCCGATCAACCGGTAGCGCAGACGAAACGGCGCATACTCGACTTCGATGAAATGCAGTCGCCCGACATGGGCCTTCAGTTCGAGTACATCGATGTCCCGGCGCGACGGCATCAACCGGTCGCCGCGTTTGTCTTGCCAATACCGCAGGATGTCGACGAGCCGCTTGTCGGTCAGCCGCAGTGCCGGATCGAGGTTGTTCCAGTGGTTCGCGCCACCGGATGCCGCGGGATCGATGTCTTCGTGCAGGCTTCGAGCCCGTTCGTTCCTGACGTCAGTCAATGCAGCCAACACTTCTCACGGTCCGAGACCACCATTCGGCGCGCTTCACACGCTTCACAATGAGACTGTCATTGGAAAATTAACGGACCAATAAATTCGATTTCGTCTAATTAGAACAACCTCATTCTTCGCTGGATGATGGCCGGCGAACCAATGCCCGGCACGAACTTGCACGGCCCGCGCGAGCGGTTCTTGGTATTGAGGCCACGTTGTCCGACCGGCGCATGCCGCCGCCCAGGTCTCGCCTGCCCACCCTTCCGGCAACGCTCGCCGCCGGTCTACAAACACGCCTCGTAATCGCGCGCACTGGCTTGTACCTTGGCGCCAAGGAGACCCCATGACCGAGACCTTGGCGCTCGCCGCCGACAACCTGATTTCGCCCATTGTCTTGTCGTTTGCGCTTGGGCTGGTGGCGGCACTGGCGCGCTCGGATCTATCGATTCCCGAGGCCGCGGCAAAAGCGCTGTCGATCTACCTGCTGTTTTCCATCGGCTTCAAGGGCGGCGTCAGCGTCGCCGAACACGGTGTGGACATCTCGCTCGGCCTGTCGCTTCTGGCCGGGATCGTGCTGTCCGCTGCCATGCCGCTGCTGGCCTTTCAGTTGCTCCGATGGATGTCGAGGATGGACCGCACCAATGCCGCGGCCGTCGCCGGACACTACGGATCGATCTCGATCGTCACCTTCGTGGCCGCCAGTTCCGTGCTGGAGAGCCGCGGCATCTCCGCCGAAGGCTATATGGTCGCCGTCGCTGCCGCCATGGAGGCGCCGGCCATCCTGTCGGCGCTCTGGCTGGCCTCGCGCGGCGGCAGCGGCAGCGTCACGCGGATGGATTCCGGCCTGTGGCGCGAAGTGCTGCTGAACGGCTCCATCGTGCTGCTGGTCGGCGCCTTCCTGATCGGCTGGGTCACCGGTCCGGAAGGGTTGGCCGACATCGAGAGTTTCGTCGTCGCCCCGTTCAAGGGCGTGCTCTGCCTGTTCCTGCTGGACATGGGCCTGCTCGCCGGGCGCGGTATGCAGTCGGGGCGCAAGGCGCTCGGGATCGGCAGCATCGCGTTCGGCCTGATCATGCCGGTCCTGGGCAGTCTGCTGGGGTTGGCTGCCGCTTCGGTCCTTGGGCTGTCGACCGGCGGGACGTTGCTGTTGATGGTGCTGTCGGCATCCGCCAGCTACATCGCCGTGCCGGCCGCGATGCGCGTCGCCCTGCCCGAGGCCAAGCCGGCGATCTATCTGACCCTCTCCCTCGGCGTCACCTTCCCCTTTAACCTCGTGCTGGGCATTCCTCTTTATCTTGCCATGGCGCAAGCTGCGACCGGAGGCTGACATGCAGACACATAAAGCCAAGCGGGTCGAAATCACCATCGAGAAGATGATGCAGTCTCGTCTGACCGAAGCACTGAAGAGCTCCGGCGTGACCGGCTACACCATCCTGCCGGTCCTCGGCGGCACGGGCCGCTCCGGTGAGTGGACCCGCTCCGGCCAGATCGGCCGCGCCGAAGGCATGGTGCAGGTAATCTGCATCGTCCGGCCGGATCGCATCGACGGCCTGCTCGAAGCCGCCTTCGCCGTCGTCGAACGGCATATCGGCGTCGTCTGCATCACCGATTGCGAAGTGCTGCGCGCCGAGCGGTTCTGAGGTCCCGGCGCCGGGCGATCATGCAAAATGCGCATGCGCCGCGACGAATGCCGCGACCAGATAGTCGTATAGCAGCCGGACACGAGCGACATCGTTGAGGTCCGGTGGGGCCGTAAGCCACATTTCCATTTCAACGACCGGTTCGTCAGCCAGCACCCGAACGAGATCAGCCCGTTCCTCGCCAAGATAGTTGAACACCGGTCCCAGGCCGATGCCGGCCTCGACCGCCCCAAGTACGGCCTGGACATTCCTCACGCGCAGAACCGTGCCGTCCGTGCCGACAATTCCATCGATCTCGGCGGCGAATTGGCGTCGGCCGGCGATCGAGATGACCCGGTGCGCGGCCAGTTCATCCTTCCGACGCGGGTTGCCATGGCGCTCGACATACTGTTCGGCGGCATACATGCCGATGCGCAGCGTGCCGACCCGGCGTGCGATCAGATCCTTCTGCGTTGGTCGAACCAGCCGCACCGCGATATCCGCATCGCGTCCCAACAAATCGGTAAGCTGGTTGTCGGCGATCAACTCGACGCAGACATCGGGATAAAGGGCGGTAAAACCGGCCAGTTGCGGGACGAGCCATAGCGTGCCGAACGCTTCCGTCGCCGAAATCCGAACCGTCCCGCTGAGCGTCGCGGCGGCATCCCGTGCCCGATCGGGAATGGCCTTCGCCTCGCGGTCCATGCGGCGCGCCTGGTCGAGGATCCGTTTGCCGGCATCGGTCAGTTCGAGATGCCGCGGTCCCCGGATCAGCAATTTCGCGCCGAGCTGTTGTTCCAGTGCGGTGAGCCGGCGGCTCAATGTCGGCTGGCTGACGCGAAGCCCGACGGCGGCGCGGCTTAAGCTGCCCGCCTCGACGATGGCCAGGAAGTCCCGGACGCCATTCCAGTCCATCTATCTATTCATTTTTGCATAATTGAAATAGAAAAACGGCCGTAGATATACATAGTTCTCAGTACTAGTTTGCTCATGTCAACAGGAAGATGATGTGGGCAATGCCATGACCGAACCTTCGGACAGACAGCGGACGGCACTCGCGATCGGTGCCGGTGACGCCATCGGCGCGGCCTTCGCACGCCGGTTCGTCGATGGCGGGTACAGCGTTGCGGTGGCCAGGCGGGACGCCGACAGGTCTGCCGATCTATTGAGCGAGATCGAAACGGCGGGCGGCACGGCCAGGGCCTATTCGGTCGATGCGCGCAGCGAAGAACAGACCGCCGAGCTGTTTGACCAGGTAGAACGCGACCTCGGTCCTGTCGACGTCTGCCTGTACAACGCCGGCGCCAACGCTCAGGCGCCCATCCTGGAAACCGATCCCCGGATGTTCCGCAAGATCTGGGAGTTGGCTTGCTTCGGCGGCTTTCTCACCGCACGCGAGGCCGCACGCCGCATGGTGCCACGGGGCCAGGGGACACTGCTCTTTACCGGCGCGACAGCCAGCGTGCGCGGCAGCGCCGGCTATGCCGCCTTTGCCAGCGCCAAGTTCGGCGTTCGTGCCATGGCGCAAAGCCTGGCCCGCGAACTCGGCCCGCAGGGTATTCACGTCGCCCATCTGATTATCGACGCCGGCGTCGACAGCCCGGCGATCCACGCCCGCCGGCGCGCCCGATACGGCGACGACGTCGAGTTTGCCGAAGACGAGCTGGTCAAAACCGCCTCGGTCGCCGACGCGTTCTGGATGGTATCGCAGCAGACGCGCGACGGCTGGACTCACGAACTCGACATCCGCCCTTTCATCGAGACCTGGTGAACACGCCATGCTGAACACGCCGCAGGACACATCCGACCGCACGTTGTGGGGTGTCGGCACGTCCCGAACGCTGCGCGCCCACTGGGCCCTGATCGAACTCGGGCTCGATTACGAAACCATCGCCATCCGGCCGCGCACACCGGCAATGGACGGCGACGATCTGCTGCGCGTCAGTCCTGACAAGAAGGTGCCGGTCCTGCAAGACGGCGCGCTCACCATCGCCGAGAGCCCGGCGATCGTGCTCTACCTCGGAGAACGCTACCAGACCGAAGAGCGCCCCCTAGTCCCCGCGTCCGTCACTGCCCGCGCGCAACTGTTCGAGTGGGTGTCCTACATCTCGATGGAACTCGACGCGACGTCGCTCTATGTGCTGCGCCGGCATCTCGATCTCGCCGCAACCTATGGCGAAGCGCCGACCGCCGTCGCCGCGGCGCGCGACTACTTCGTCCGCATGATCGACCGGACATCGCGGAACTTTGCCGACGGGCGGCCTTATCTGCTCGGCGATGCATTCAGTGCGGCCGACATCCTGTTGGTCAGTTGCTTCGGCATGGCCGACAAGTACGAGGCCGCCCTGCCGGACGACCTCAGCGCCTATCGCGACCGGGTGCACGCGCGCCCTGCCTACCAACAGGCCATGAAGGCGAACAATCCATGAGCGAAACCAACAACACCGGGGGCCCGATGGCGGGCGTGAAGATCGTCGACCTGACCAGCGTGATTTCCGGTCCCGGCGCCATGGGTATCCTGTGCGATCAGGGCGCCGAGGTGATCAAGGTCGAACCGTTCCGCGGCGACATCATGCGTTCCCGCGGCGAGACGCCGGGCTTCACGCCGGGGTTCGTGTCGTGCAACCGCGGCAAGAAGTCGATTGCGCTGGACCTGAAGAAGCCAGAGGCCAAGGAGATCCTCTGGCGCCTGATCGATACCGCCGACGTGCTCGCCCAGAACTTCCGGCCCGGCGTCGCCGAACGCCTGGGCTTCAGCGCGGCGCAGGCGCTGGACCGCAATCCCCGGCTGGTTTACCTGTCGATCAGTGGCGTCGGCGAGACCGGCCCCTACGTCAACAAACGCGTCTACGATCCGGTGGTGCAGGCGCTCTGTGGTATCGCCGAGATTCAGGCCGACCCGAACTCCGGCCGCCCGCGCATGATCCGCACGCTGGTCGCCGACAAGACCACTGCGATTTATGCGGCGCAGGCCGTCACCGCCGCCCTGTTCAGCCGCGCGCAGACCGGCAAGGGCCAGCACGTGCGGCTGTCGATGCTCGACACCATGGTCTCCTACATCTGGCCCGAGGGCATGGCGCCCTATTCCGTGGTCGGCGATGAGGACAAGGCCAAGGCCAACACGCCGCACGACATGATCTTCCCGACCAGCGACGGCTACGTCACCATCGGCGCCGTCTCCGATGCCGAATGGCGCGCCTTGTGCCAGGCCATGAACCGGCCGGAGCTGATCGACGATCCCCGCTTCGCGACGCCGGGCGCGCGCAACACCAACCGCCAGGAGCGCATGGAAGTCGTCGAAGAGGCGCTGCGGACGCTGTCGACCCGGGCGTTGCTGGACGTGCTCGAAGCCGCCGACGTGCCGTGCGCGCCGGTGTTGACGCGACGGCAGATGCTGGAAGACGCGCAGGTCGCCGCGAACGATCTGGTCGGTGAGATCGACCAGCCCGGCCTCGGCCGGATCCGGCAAGCGCGGGCGGCCGCCCGGTTCGACGCCACACCCTGTGCCACCCCCCGCACCGCACCGGCCCTGGGCGAACACAGCGACCCGATCCTCGAACATCTGGGCTTCAGTCGTGACGACATCGCCGGCTTGCGGGCGGCGGACGTCGTGCGCTGAAGGCGGGCTGGCCGGTTGTTCGGCCAGGATGCACGTTTCGACGTTACTCAGTGACGGCTCCGGCCTGAGCCTGTTGCCCGACGCCGCCGGTTGACGGATCACGCCCGGTCTGGCTTTCATGCTGGGGGATCCGGCGCGCCTGCTATTTTCACCGGCGTGCCTGGAACCTACCTACGGATCGTGGCCGCACGGCAGGCGATTTTCACGCGATGTCAATCAATTAGCCCACAGTATGCGGCCGCAATCGTGGCCGCTCGGGGGCGGCACGTCACTGAGGGCCTGGAAAGCCGACGATGCTGGCAGACCTGAAATCGTATCGCGTACTGGGCTTCAAGATCACCCCGGTGACCAATGACGGCGTGGTCGAGGTCGTGGCCGACAGCATCGGCGAAGATGCCAAAATCGTCGTCGCCAGCCTCAACGTCCACGGCATGTATGTCTATCTCACCGATAACGACTTCGCCGCCCTGCACGAACAGGACCGAACCCACGTTCACATCGATGGCACGCCGCTGATCTGGCTCGCCCGCTGGGCCCGGCTGCCGGTGCAAAAAAAACATCGTACCGCCGTGATCGACTGGATCATGCCGTTGATGCGACGGGCGGCCGACGCCGGCTGGCGGGTCTACTATCTCGGCAGTCCGCCCGACGTCTGCGACGAGGGTCTGCGGCGCATCGGTGCCGAGGTGCCGAATCTCCAACTCGCCGGGCGCAACGGCTATTTCGATGCCACGCCCGGCAGTGCGGAAAACAAGAAAGTGGTCGACGACATCAATGCCTTCGGTGCCGACATTGTCATTGTCGGCATGGGCATGGGCCGGCAGGAGCGCTGGATCCTGCAGAATGCCGATGCGCTCGACACGCACTGCATCGCCACGACGGGCGCGTGCATGGAGCTGATCGCCGGCGCCTTGCCGCGGGCGCCGGCATGGACCGGACCGGCCGGTGTCGAATGGCTATTCCGCCTGCTGACCGCGCCGCACCGCGTCGGCCGGCGCTATCTGATCGAACCCTGGCTGATTGCCTGGATGCTGTTGCGTAACCGGCTGCGGCCTGGCGCGACGCGGCGCGGCTAGGACCGGGACCTGGATGCGCATTGTCATCACCGCCGACGACTTCGGCTTTTCCGACGACACGGTCGACGCCACCGTCGACTGTTTCACGGCAGGCGCGATCACAGGCGCCTCCATCATGGCCAATATGCCGGCAACAGGGCGGGCCATCGACTACGCGAAAGCGCACCCGGAGTTCAGCTACGGCGTTCACCTGACCCTGGTCGGCGACGGGATCGAACGGCCGGTAACCCCGCCCGACACCCTGCCCGGCCTCGTCGATGCCCAAGGCAACTTCGCCGGGGGGCGCACCGTGCGTATCGGCGCTGTGCTTCGCCGGCTGCCGCGCGCCGGGGTCGAGGCCGAAATCCGCGCCCAGATCGGCCGCATCCTCGATGCCGGCGTGCCTGTCGCCTACGTCGACTCGCACAAACATATGCACAAGATCGGCCTGTTCCGCAGCGCCCTGGCGCGCGTGCTGGACGAATTCGGCATCACCCGCGTACGCAGCGTGCAGGACGTCTATCTGCACCGGCCCTGGACCAGCGCGACCTTCTGGCTCGGGCCCCTCTGGCGCCGCCAGCTGCGTCGTCGTTTCCGCACGACCGAACGGTTCTACATGTCGACGACGACGGAAGACACAAGCTGGGGCGAAGACCTGTTGCAGCATGTCGCTGCCGATACGCTGGAAGTCGGCGGCCATCCCGGCCATGACGAGCCCTGGCGGGCACAGGAGAAGGCCGACCTGATGGCGTTCGCCCCGCTGGCCCGTGCCCGGGGTCACGACCTCGTCGGCTGGCGCGACATCTGACCGCCAACCGGAACATACGAGAGCAGCCGCGCTAAGGCGCGCGCGGGAATCGTGCCAACAGCAGCGCCAATCCTTCCGGTCCGGCCTGCACCGTGACCGCACCTTCGTCGGGAAACGCAAACTCGAGCGACATCGGGTCCAGTGCTTCACCATCACGCACCAGCGTGCCGGACAGCACGACATGGTACTGCCCGCCGCCGTCGCCGGCATCCGGCAGCTCGACCACGGCATTCGGCGGCAGGCGCAACACACGAGCCAGCAAACCATCGGCCTCGGCCGGGAAGAGATCCTCCGAACCGATCGCCGCGTCGACCGCCTCGCCTGCCGGCAGTGTTTCGCCGGCCACGCCGACGACCTGACGCTGTTGCCCTTTGCGCAGCTGGTCACGCTGCGCCGGCAGGTACTTGGCGCCTGAATCCCATTGCTGCCGCAGGGTGAAGTAGTGGATGCCGTCGTCCTCGGCAACGATCGGCCCATAGGGCGTGTCCGCCCCAGCATACTGTACCGTCACGGGATCGGTGCGCAGCTTGCCGACCTTGCCGCTGCCGCCAACGAACACCTGGAACTGGTTGGTCTGGTGGAAATGCGGCCGGGTGACCGAGCCCGGCGGCTGCATCACCAGATAGGCCTGCGGGCCGCCCTCGCCGGCAACATTGGTGCCATAGGCCGCCGTGCCCGGCTTTGGCGCCGCGCCGATGTACTCGCGGCCAACATAAGGTTGGCCGTCGACATAGGCCACCGCCTCCCGGTCCTTCGCCTTGTCAACCGAAGCGGAAATCGGCATCGCCACCTCCCTGAACATCGCGCCCGGCAGCGTAGGACGGCCGGCAACGCCCGCGCAATGCCTGCGCTGCCGGGCAGTGCCCCACCTTAGAGGGATGATTGCGGTGATCTCGGAGCCCTGCCGCCGCACCGCCGCCGCGTTCAGTCCAGCTCGAACTCGTTGTGCGCCAGCACCCAACTCTCCGATTGAGCGGCTTTCACGAACTCGACCGTCGCCGGATGCTGCAGAAGCACATCGGCGTAGACGCGCGACTGATCGTCGAGATCAACGGCGTAGGTCCGAAACCGCGAAGCGACGGGCGCGAAGAATGCGTCCACGGCTGACAGGTTTTCGCCGAGAAGATGCGGGCCTTCGCAGTTGAACTCGGCGCGCGCCCATCTCCACAGATCGCATATCCGCTCGATATCGGCCCGGGTTTCATCATCCGGCTCGAAGGCTCTATAGCGGCGTTTCAAGTTGACCGGCATCTTTGAGCGTAGCGCCTTGAATCCCGCGTGCATCTCGGCGCAGAGGCTGCGGGCTGCCGCCCTCATCGCTGGATCGCGTGGCCAGATGCCGGCATCCGGATGACGCTCGTTCAAGAACTCGACGATCGAAAGGCTGTCCCAGATGACCATTCTGCTGCCGGCGTCGGTCGCCATCAGCGCCGGCAGTTGTCGTGCGGGATAACAGTCATTACGAAACGTCTCAAAGTCATCCGTATAGAGCGGTACGACCGCATGTTCGAAGTCGATGTCGAAGTGCCTGAATATCAACCAGGCCCTTAGCGACCAACCGGAGTAGACGCGATTTGCAAGCACCAATCTGTACTGCATGACCGCCGGCACCTTCCTGCAATTCGAACTGCTCCGGATTTGAAGCTGAAACCAGCTACCAGATCATTCTAGAGACCACTCACGATCATATGCTTCGGCTCTGGTCGAATTATGAAACCGCGCAATCCGAATTTCCGCGTCCGGCTACAGGCTATCGAACAAGTCAAAGCGGCTTGCAAGCCGGAGGCCCGGCGGCACGCCGCGCACAGCAGGCCAGCTCGTCGCACATCCCTGACACCATCTGATCTCGGCGCACCAATACTACAGATCGGGCAGCACGGCCCGGATGACACGCCGCATGCCCGCTTCGAACTCTCCCGTTGTGGCGCATTTGAACAGCAGGCCCTTCGACGACATGCTGAGCAGGAAAGACGTCTCCGTAGCGGTTGCCGGATCGGGTCGCAGGCCATGTTCGATCAGGAAGTCTGCAATCACCCGTTCATTGTCGTCGTGCGAGTCGATGCCGGCATTCTCCAGCGACTCGCCGCCCATCTCCATGATCTCCGACCCGTGCGGCGAGTCATGCAGCAGCGGCACTAGCAGGCCCATCCACTCGACATAGAAGCGCAGCAGACGCTCACCCAGAGGCTGGCCGGGCAGCTTCAGATGGCCATGCGCGCGCTGCGTTCGCGCCTCGACGAAACCGGTTACCGCCCAGTCCAGCACGGCCTGCTTGGTCCTGAACCGGTTGTACAAGGTCTGACGCGACACGCCGGCGGCTTGGGCCAGATCTTCCATCGACGCTTTACGGAAGCCGTAACGGGCGAAGGTCGCCAGAACGTCGTCGAAGGCAATGTTTTTCTCCATGAGGCGTTCTTGACATTTTTGACGTTGATTGTAAATAATGCGAACAAGACGAAATATACAATCAAGGTCGAACTTGTAAAATTCCTTACCCGAAACTGGCAGTCCGCGTCGCCAATCTTTAAAGGTGCCTCCGATGATCAGATTCCAGTTGAACGGCAAAGCGGTCGAAGCCGACGTCCCGCCGGACACCGCGCTGCTCTGGGTCGTCCGCGACGTGTTCCAGCTCAAGGGGGCCAAATTCGGTTGCGGCGCCGGCCTGTGCGGCGCCTGCACCATGCATGTGGCGGGCGAGGCGGTGCGCACCTGCATCCTGCCGGTCGCCGACGTCGCCGGCCAGAACGTCACCACGATCGAGGGCCTGGGCACGCGGGACAATCCGCACCCGCTGCAGCAGGCCTGGGTCGACCACAGCGTACCGCAATGCGGCTATTGCCAGTCGGGCCAGATCATGTCGGCCGCCGCCTTGCTCGCCGCCAATCCCCGGCCCAGCGAGGCCGACATCGCCGACGGCATGCGCGGCAACATCTGCCGCTGCGGTACCTATGGCCGCATCCGCGCCGCGATCAGGGCCGCCGCCCGGAACGGAGGCGCGGCATGATGCAAGACATGAAAACGCCTTCGCCCCGCCTGTCCCGCCGTCAGGCCCTGAAGGCCGGCGCCATAGCAGGCGGCGGCCTGGTCGTCGCGGCATCGCTCGGCGCCTGCTCCGGCGGAACGCTGCCGGCGCCACCCAGTGGCACGGGCGGGCTGACGGCCAATGCATTCCTGCAGATTACGCCGGACAACGAGGTGCATTTCTATCTCCCGCGCGCCGAGATGGGCCAGGGCGTGTTCATGGGCCTGACCACGCTGGTCGCGGAGGAGCTTGACGTCGATCCCGACACCATTCGGGTACACCACGCGCCGGTGCACCCCGCCTTCGACAAGCCCGGCGCCAGCGTTCAGTACACCGGCGGCAGCTCCAGCCTGAGTTCACACTTCATGCCCCTGCGTCAGACCGCCGCCAACGTCCGCGAAGCGGTCCGCCAGGCCGCCGCCGGCGAACTGGGCGTGCCGGCCGACAGCCTGGTCTTGCGTGACGGACAAGTCCGACATGGCGCCGACACCTACACCTACGGCCGGTTCGCCGACGCTGCGGCGCTGCGTCCGCTGCCTGACGACGCCGCCCTGAAATCGGCTAACGATTTCACGGTGATCGGCCATGACCGGCCGCGGCTCGACGCCTGGGACAAGGTCACCGGACAGGCGCAGTTCGCTCTCGACGTCGATTTCCCGGGTCTCCACCGCGCGGTGCTGCGGCGCTGCCCGGTCAGCGGCGGCACGGTCAAGGCCGTCAACACGGAACAGGCCGCTGCCGTCGCCGGCGTGGCGAAGATCGTTCCGATCTTCAACGGCATCGCCGTCGTCGCCGAACGGCACTGGCAGGCCAAACAGGCGGCGGACCTCCTGGAGATCGACTGGCATCTGCCGGACCTGGCAGCGGTTTCCAGTCCGGCGCTCCGCCAGGCGATGGAAGACGCGATGACCAACGATACCGGCCAGGAGGCGCACGCCGCGGGCCGCGGCGCCGATGCGCTCGGTCAGGCGCACCAGGTGCTGGAAGCGACCTACTGGGCACCCTATCTGGCCCACGCCACCATGGAGCCGATGAACTGCACGGCGCGCATCGCGGACGGCCGCTGCGACATCTGGGTCGGCAGCCAAATGCCGGACGGCGCGCTCGGCATGGCCGCCCATCACGCCGGCCTGCCGCGCGACCGGGTCACGGTGCACCCCACCTATCTGGGCGGCGGTTTTGGCCGCCGGATCTCGTCCGACTTCGTCGCCGAGGCCGTCGCCATCGCCCGCGCCAGCGGCCTGCCGGTCCAGCTTGTCTGGAGCCGGGAGGAGGACATGCGCTACGACCGCTACCGCCCGGTCTCGCTGGTGCGCTTCCGCGCCGGGCTGGACCGCGACGGACGCATCGACGTGTGGACCGCCAAACGCGTCGGCCCGAACGTGGCCGCCCATTTCGCCGACGACAACCTCGAAACCGTCGCGCCGGAGTTCCTGCCCTGGAGCTGGGGCGACTGGGCCAGCAAGCGCAGCTACTGGCTGTTCGAGAACCTGATCGTCAACCCCGCCAGCGTGCACGGCCTGTTCGGCGATTACGACATTCCGCATCAGGAAATCCGCCATGCCACGGTGGACCCCGGCCTGCCGATCGGCTACTGGCGCTCCGTCGGGCATTCCTTCAACGCGTTCTTTGCCGAGTGTTTTCTCGACGAGCTGGCGCAGGCTGCGGAGCAGGATCCGCTGGCTTTCCGATTGGCGCACAACGGACACGATCCGCGCATGCAGAGAGTCCTGCGGACGGTCGCTGAGCGCGCCGCCTGGGGCGATCCGGCGCCCGGCCGCTTCCAGGGTATCGCCGCACACAATTCCTTCGAGACCGCGGTGGCCCAGGTCGTGGAGATCTCGTTGCACAACGGCGCAGTGAAACTGGAGAAGGTGACCTGTGCGGTCGATTGCGGTACGGCGGTGAACCCGGACGTCATCCGTGCCCAGATGGAAAGCGGTATCGTCTTCGGGTTGAGCGCCGCGCTCTATGGTGAAATCACGCTTGAGGACGGCGCGGTCGTGCAGGGCAATTTCGACGATTACGAGATGCTGCGGCTGGACCAGACGCCGGAGATCGAGGTCGCGATCGTACCGAGTACCGCGGCGCCGACCGGCGTCGGCGAGCCCGGCCTGCCGCCACTGGCCCCCGCGCTGGGCAACGCCATCTTCGCCGCCACCGGCCGCCGCCTGCGCGAACTGCCGCTCGCCAGCCAGATCGATTTCGGATAACGGCAGCGCCCCGACGCCATTGGCCGGGGCGCAACTTACGCTGGCACCGTGTGAGCCAGCCCAGGGCAGGCCGTAGTAATTTCTACCCCGTCACTGGCGCCAGAATGGTTTGGCAACCTCGATTTCGACCTCAGTGGCCGCCACGCCGAGATCGGCACGTTCACGTGCCGACATCTGCGCCAGCAGCTGCCGTTCCCGGCTGCGCCGCCGCCATAAGGCCACGATATCCGCGAGCCGCGATAAGACCGCCCCCGGGGTCGTCACTGCCGGCGCATGGATTAAGGTGATTTCAGTCATCCCAATCTCCTGTTTTTCGCGTTCAAGTGCGGTTCTCAAGGAAATGGGAGGGAAAATTGCCACTTACAAAAGACAAGTTCTCAGCATATAAATGAGAAAATGTCATCTATCGGTCAATTATGCGTCTGCCTTCCCTGAGCGGCCTGCGCGCCTTCGAAGCAGCCGCGCGGCACTTGAGCTTCAAGGCCGCCGCCGACGAGCTGTCACTCACCCCGACGGCGGTCAGCCACCGCATCCGCCGGCTTGAGGAAGAACTGGGCTGCGAACTGTTCCATCGCCGCCCACGCGCCGTCACGTTGAGCGATGCTGGCGCCGTCCTGCTGCCGGATGTGCGCGACGCCTTCCAGCGTCTTCAGCGTGCCACCGGCAAGCTCAAGCAAGCCGAGGACAAGGGCGTGCTGACAATCAGCACGGTTCCGTCCTTCGCGGTTAAATGGCTGGTGCCGCGGCTCGGCGACTTCCAGCGCGAACACCCGGAAATCGACGCGCGCATCGCCACTAATCTGGATCTCTGCAACTTCCGTGACGACGGCGTCGATCTGGCGATCCGTTTTGGCCTCGGAAGCTGGCCCGGCCTGCGCGCCGATCTGCTGATGCGAGAGGAGATTTTCCCTGTCGCCGCACCCAGTCTGTTGGCGGGCGACCGGCCGCTGCGCGATCCGTCCGACCTGGCGCGGCACACGCTGCTGCACATCTCGCGCTATCCCGACTACTGGCACCGCTGGCTCTCCATGACCGGGCTTGAGGGCCTGGAACCGGCCGGCAACCTGATGTTCGATGATAGTTCGACGGCACTGCAGGCGGCGATCAACGGTCTCGGTGTGGCGCTGGGCTGGCACGCCCTGACCGATGCCGACGTCGCCGCGGGTCGGCTGGTGGACCCGTTTCATTTGCCGCTGCCGCAGGCGACGGCGTTTTACGTCGTCGCACCGCTGGCAAGCCAGGATCAGCCGGCGGTCGCAGCCTTTCGCGACTGGATCCTGAAGCAGGCGACGCTGCCCTCACCGCCAATGCCCTGAAGCTCTTCTATCGCACGCGCCGCGCCAGCAGGTCCGCCGCGACAGCCAGCGCCAGCAACCCCAGTGCGCCAAGCGGCAGGGCGCCGGCACCGAAGCCGTCGTAGACCGCACTGGCCGTGACGGAGCCGATGGCGATGCCGGCATAGCTGGCCGAGACGTTGAACGCGAGCACCAGGGCATGGCGGTGCGCCGGCACCAGGAAGGTCAGGCGCGTCTGCTGCGGCGCGGTGAACAGCGTGCCCATGAAGGCGCAGCCGGCCAGCACCGCGGCCGCCCACAGCGGCCCGGGCGCGACGATCAGCAGCCCGAACATCAGCGCAAGGCCGGCGAGGCTGGCGCCGGTCACCCTGGCCGGGCCGAGACGGTCGGCGAGCCAGCCGGCGGCGGCATTGCCGGCGACCCCGGCAACGCCGAAGGCGAGCATGGCGAGTGGCAGCAGCGCCGCGGCAAGGCCGAAGCCCTGCACCAGATAGGCCGCCATCACGGCATAGACAGCGAATTGCGCCGCCAGCACGCCCGCCGTCGTCGTCAGCACCGCGGCCAGCGCCCGCCAGGGCGTTGCACCCGCCGCAATGGCTCCGGACCCCACGGCCGCGCGCGCGCCGGCCCGGCCCACGGCGATCACCACACCGGCGAGCGCGACCAGCGCCAGCCCGCCGACCACCGCCATCGCACCGCGCCAGCCGACGGTGAGGCCGAGCCAGGTGCCCAGCGGCACGCCGGCAACGCTGGCCAGCGTGAAGCCGGCGAACACGGTGGCCAGCGCCCGGCCCCGGCGCGCCTCGCTGACCAGGCTGACCGCAAGCGCGGCACTCGTCGGCCCGACCAGCGCGCCGCCGACCGCGGCCAGCCCGCGCGAGGCCAGCAGGCTCACGAAACTCTCCGCCCAGACCGCCCAGAACAGGCCGGCGGCGAGCAACAGCAGGCCCGTCTGCAAAATGCGCCGGCGGGTCCAGCGCCGCTGCAGCCCCCATTGCGCCAGCGGCGCCATCACCGCGAAGACCAGCGCGAACAGAGTCATCAGCCAGCCAGCCGCCCCGTCGGACACGGCGAAACCAGAGGTGATCCGGTGCCCGACGCCGAGCACGATCAGCGAAGCCGTACCGACCACGAACATCGACAGCGACAGGGCCCACAATGCCCACACCGGGCGCCGCTCGCCAGCCGCCGGCCCGCCCGCCGGATCAGCCGTCATGGCGCACCCAGGATGCGTCGGTGCGCTGCCGGCCCGCGCGGCAGTTTGTCCCTTCTTGCATGTTGCCTGCCTGGATCGGTTTCGGCACGGACGTAAAGCATCGGCATCCGATAGCCTGGTCGTGCCGGGATCGGTTTTGCGGAAGACGGACTCTTACTAGGGTTTGGCCTATCTTAGCGTCAGTATACGCCATCGGATCGCAGACCATGAGCCGCTTCTGGAGTGCCGTCGTCCACGACCTGTCGCCCTACGTGCCGGGCGAACAGCCGAAACGCGACGATATCGTCAAACTCAACACCAACGAGAACCCCTACGCCCCGTCGCCGCACGTTTTGTCGGCCATCGCCGCCGAGGCGGAGCGCCTGCGCCTCTACCCCGACCCGCACGCCACCCGCCTGCGCGAGACCATCGCGGCGCGATATGGCGTTGCGCCCGGCGAGGTCTTCGTCGGCAACGGCTCGGACGAGGTGCTGGCCCACAGCTTTCAGGCCCTGCTGCGGCACGAGGCGCCGCTGCTGTTCCCCGACATCACCTACAGTTTCTATCCGGTCTACTGCCGCCTCTACGGCGTGCGCCATGAGACGGTGCCGCTCGATGCCGCGCTTCGGGTGCAGACCGCCGACTACCGCCGGCCGGGCAGCGCGATCCTGCTGCCCAACCCGAACGCGCCGACCGGCATCGGCCTGCCGCGTGACGCGATCGCGGCGTTGCTGGCCGAACATCCCGACCGCCTGGTGGTGATCGACGAGGCCTATGTCGACTTCGGCGGAGAGAGCGCCGTGCCGCTCGTCGCTCGCCACGACAACCTGCTGGTCGTCCAGACCCTGTCGAAATCGCGCGCCCTCGCCGGCCTCCGGGTCGGTTTCGCCATCGGCCAGCGGCCGTTGGTCGAGGCGCTGGAGCGGGTGAAGGACAGCTTCAACTCCTACCCCCTCGACCGCCTCGCCCTCGCCGGCGCCGTTGCCGCCATGGAGGACGACGCCTGGCTTGAGGAAACGCGCGCACGCATCGTGGCTGGCCGCGAGGCGCTGGCCTTGGCGCTCACCGACCTGGGCTTCGAGGTCCTGCCGTCCCAGGCCAACTTCGTCTTCGCGCGCCATCCCGGCCACCGCGGCGCCGATCTCGCCGCCGGCCTGCGCGCGGCCGGCATCCTGGTGCGCCATTTCCAGAAACCGCGGATCGAGGACTACCTGCGCATCACCGTCGGCACCGACGACCAGTGCCGCCGCCTGATCGACGAGCTACGCAGGCTGGTCTGACGGCCCGCGATGCCAGCCACCATTCAAGGCAAGGCACGACCCGGCCCAATGTCGGATGAGCTTGCGGTATGATCCTGCGCCTTGCGCGACTGACGCAACAATCGGCCCAAGCCATCGGCCACGGAAACAAACACCCACGGAGGAGCCCGCCATGACCCAGCCACCCGTCTACGACCTCGCCGTCACCGATGCCCTGCTGTCCACCACCCGCGCCGTGCGCAAGCGTCTCGACTTCGACCGCCCGGTGCCGCGCGAGGTGCTGCGCGACTGCCTGCAACTGTCGCTGCAGGCGCCGACCGGCGGCAACCGCCAGGGCTGGTCGTGGGTCGTGGTCGAGGACGCCGGCAAACGCCAGGCGCTGGGCGACCTCTACCGCAAGGGCGCCGGCACCTACCTGGAGCAGATGGGCGCGGCGGCCGAGGCCAGCGGCGATGCCCAGACCCTGCGGGTGCTGTCGTCGGCGCAGTTCCTGATCGACCATATCCAGGACGCGCCGGTGCACGTGATCCCCTGCATCGACGTCTCGCACCTGCCGGAGAACCCGCCGCGCCGGGTCTGGCCCAGCCTGATGGGTTCGATCTTCCCGGCCGTGTGGAGTTTCCAGCTCGCGCTGAGAGCGCGCGGCCTGGGCTCGACGCTCACCACCTTCCACCTGGGCTGCGAAGCCGAGGCGGCGCAACTCCTGGGCATGCCCGACACGGTGATGCAGGTCGGCCTGTTGCCGGTCGCCTACACCAAGGGCACCGACTTCAAACCGGCCAAACGCGACAACCTCGACGACGTCACCCATTGGGACCAGTGGTAAACTGGCCTGCCGAGCGTCGATGGCAGCCAGCCCCGACACAGGCCACCACGGCGGCGGTCCGGACCTGCGGCGCATTATCGCGTGGCGCCCGGGCCGTGAGCGATGGCATGATCGGAAAACGACCGGCGGTACGGTCGGGCGGCCACGCGGTTTCGCCCCGCCCGGCGCCGGTCCACGCAGCGGAGGGAGCGTAGAACCATGACCGACAGCGGGCAGACGACCCGGGACACAGGCCGGCCGACCGACGGCGCCGCGCCTGAACATTTCGATGTGCTGATCGTCGGCGCCGGCATTTCGGGAGTCTGCGGCGCTTACTACCTGCGCCAGAACTGCCCGGATACCCGCTTCGTCATCCTGGAGGCGGAAGAGAGCTTCGGCGGCACCTGGTGGACCCATCGCTTCCCCGGCATCCGCTCGGACAGCGACCTCTACACCTTCGGCTACAGCTTCAAGCCCTGGGTCGGCCCGCCGATCGCCACGGCTGAGGAGATCCTGTCCTACATGGACGAAGTGATCGACGAGAACGACCTGACGCAACACATACGCTACCGGCACAAGATCGTCGCGGCCGACTGGTCCCATGCCGACAGCCGCTGGACCGTGACCGCCCGGCGCACCGACAACGGCGAGACCCGCCGCTTCACCTGCAATTTCCTCTGGATGTGTCAGGGCTATTACCGCCACCGCGAGGGCTATACGCCCGACTGGCCCGGCATGGCCGACTACAAGGGCACGATCGCGCATCCCGAGAACTGGCCGGAGGACCTCGACTACACCGGCAAGAACGTCCTCGTCATCGGCTCCGGCGCCACGGCGGCGACCGTCATTCCGGCCATGGCGGAGACGGCGGCGCACGTCACCATGCTGCAACGCTCGCCAACCTACTTCCGCTGCGGACGCAATGCCATCGAGATCGCCGACGAACTGCGCCAGCTGCAGATCGACGAGGCCTGGATCCACGAGATCGTCCGGCGCAAGATCCTGTTCGAGCAGTCGGCCTTCACCGACATGTGCTTCGACAAGCCCGACGCGGTGAAGACCCAGCTGCTCGATCAGGTACGCGATCTGCTCGGGCCCGACTACGACGTCGACACCCACTTCACGCCGTCCTACATGCCCTGGCGCCAGCGTATCGCCTTCGTCCCCGACGGGGATCTGTTCCACGGCATCGCCTCGGGCAAGGCCTCCGTCGTCACCGGCCATATCGACCGCTTCACCGAAAAGGGCGTACGGCTACAGTCAGGCGAAGAGCTCGAGGCCGACGTCATCGTCACCGCCACCGGCTTCAACATGAGCATGATGGGCGACATCGCCTTCGCCATCGACGGCGCGCCGCTCGACTTCCATGACACGGTGACCTATCGCGGCATGATGTTCACCGGCGTGCCCAACCTCGCCTGGGTGTTCGGCTATTTCCGGGCGAGCTGGACGCTGCGCAGCGAGATGATCGCCGAATTCGTCTGCCGCCTGCTCAATCACATGCGGGCGACGGGCGCGAAAAGCGTCGAGCCGGCATTGCGGGCGGAGGACAAGGACATGCCGCTGCTCGGCTGGATGGAAGAGGACAACTTCAACCCCAACTACCTCAGGCGCGCGCAGGACATCCTGCCCAAGCGCGGCGACAAGCGGGAATGGCAGCACACCCAGGATTACTGGCGCGAAAAGGACGAGTTCCCCGCCATCGACCTTGAGGACGAGGCCTTCGTCTATCGCCGCGACACGGTGGCTACCGCCGCCGCCGAATGAGCGACGGCAGCTGCACTGCGGCCGCGCTCATATAGACGACGAAGGCCGCGCTCATGTCGCACGTCTGAGAGCGACCGCGTGCCGCGGGCCTAGGTCCACACGGCACCCAGCGAGTAGCCGTGGGCTGCGAGCGGTAAGGAACGGAGACGCTCTCCGGTGGCGGCGAACAGGGCGTTAGTCAGAGCAGGCGCGATCGACGGCGTCCCCGGCTCGCCAGCGCCGCCCATCGCCCGGCCCGACGGAGCCAGCCTAACGGCGATCTGCGGCAGTTGCGCCAGCATCACCATCTCGTAAGTGTCGAAGTTGCCCTGCTCTACGCCGCCGTCGACGACATCGATACGCCCAAAGAACGCCGCAGTGAGTCCGTAAACGACGGCCGACTGCAGTTGCCCCTCGAAGTTGCGTGGATCGACGACAAGGCCGGGATCGGCAGCCACCGTGATGCCGTGCAGCGTAATCTCCTTATCCGCCGAAACCGACAACTCCACGACCTCGGCCACGATCGTGCCGAACGATTCGACCAGCGCCAGTCCCTGTGCCCGGCCTGAAGGCGCCCGGCCCCAGCCGGCCGCCTCGGCGACCGCCTCGAGCACTGCCGTATGCTGAGGGCTGTCGCGCAGAAGCGCCAGGCGATGGGCCAGCGGGTCCTGACCCGCGGCATGCGCCACCTCGTCGATCATGCTCTCGGTGAACCAGCCGTTTTGGCTGTAACCGACCGCCCGCCAGAATCCAACGGGTATCGGCTGCGGTTGCAGGCGGTAGTCGACCCGGCGATTGGGAAGCGCATATGGCAGCTTCACCGTCCCTTCCACCGATGTGTTGTCGATGCCGTCCTTCACCAGCTGCGGTGCGGCGCGGGAGAAGATGGAAGAACACGCGAGACGCGTTTCCCACGCTGTCGGCAGACCGTCAGGATCGAGACCGACGCGCATGCGGGCGACGCTTGCCGTGCGGTAGAAGTCGTGCCGCATGTCCTCCTCGCGGCTCCACACAAGTTTCACCGGCGCCCCGACCGACTTCGAGATCAGCACCGCCTGCAGGCTAAAGTCCGTCTCGAAGCGCCGACCGAAGCCGCCACCGAGATAGGTCGTGTGCACGGTCACCTGCGCCGGATTGATGCCGAGGGCTTCGGCCGCGACGGCCACAAGAGGCCCCTGCCACTGGGTCGGTGCCCAGATCGTGACGCCGTCGGTTGTGACGTGTGCCGTGGCGTTCATCGGCTCCATAGTGGCGTGTGCCAGATAGGGGACCGTGTAGTCAGCTTCGAGGACTTGCTCGGCGGCCTCGAAACCGGCGGAGAGATCACCCACCGCCTCAGCGACCGCCCCCTCCTGGTTGAGTGCCGCCCGAAAACCGTCGAGCACCGAATCCGAGGAGCCACCGGCGAAGTCGCCCTGGTCCCACACCGGAGAGAGCGCCTCGAGCCCTTTCTTCGCCGGCCAGTATCCATCTGCGACGACAGCAACCGCCGCCGGCAGTGGCACAACCGCCTTGACGCCGCGGACCGCCATCGCCGGCGCGCGATCGACCGCCTTGAGCGTGCCGCCGAACACCGGACACTGCCGGATCGTCGCCACCAGCATGCCGGGCAGCTTCACGTCTATGCCGAAGCCAGCGCGTCCATCGACCTTGAGCGGAATGTCGAGCCGGTCCATGTCGGTGCCGATGAACCGCCATGCCGATGGGTCCTTGAGCGGGGGGGTGTTGGGCGGCGTCTGCTCGGCCGCCGCAAGGGCCAGCGCGCCGAAGCGCAGCGACCGGCCGCTGGCGACGTGGATAACGGCGCCGTTCTCCGCTTTCACCGCTTCGACTTCGACGCCCCAACGGGCCGCCGCGGCCTGCTCCAGCATGGTCCGCGCTGTGGCGCCGGCGGACCGCATCTGCGACCACGAGCCGCGCGTCGTCGTCGAGGCGCCGGTGCCCTGGGTATGGAAGACGGGGTTGTTGAACTCGGCACCGGCCGGCGCAAATTCTGGGCGGATGGTCGACCAATCTGCCTCCATCTCATCGGCAATCACTTGTGGCAGGCTGGTGGTGATACCCTGACCCATCTCCGAATAGCCGATGAGGATACGCACCTCGTCGTCGGGCGTGACCACCACCCACGTGTTCAGCCGCCCGGCAGCAGCAGCGGCGGCAGCGTCCGGGCCGCTGACGAAGCCGACAACCAGGCCACTGGCGACGACCGCGGTCGAACCTTTGAGAAAGCCGCGTCGGGAAAGGTTCATCTCGTTCATGACCACCTCCTCAGGCGCCGGCGACACGCCGGATAGCGGCGTGCACGCGGTTATAGGTGCCGCAACGGCAGATGTTGGTCATCGCCTCGGCAATCTCGCCATCGCTGGGGTTCGGCGTTTCCGCAAGAAGTGCCGCGGCGGCCATGATCATGCCCGACTGGCAGTAGCCGCATTGCGGGACCTGCTCGGCGATCCACGCCTTCTGCAACGGGTGCGGGCTGCCACCGCCGAGACCCTCGATGGTCGTTATGGCGGCGCCCTCGACGTCGGCGATTGCCACGCTGCACGATCTTGTGGCAACGCCGTCGACGTGCACGGTGCAGGCGCCGCACATGGCGATGCCGCAGCCGAATTTGGTACCGGTCAGCCCGACGACGTCACGGATCGCCCATAGAAGCGGCATGTCGTCATCGACATCCAACTGGTGGTCGGTACCATTGATGTTGATCGTTTTCATCGCTGTCCTTCCGGCATTTCTGGTTTGGGTCGCGGCGGCTGTGCCTCAGCTGGCCAATCCTCACGCCGGCTGGACGGTTCCCCCAGCCGCGCGAGCAGCAAGCGGCACCTGCCCTCGGCGCTTAACCGCGCAATCGGATTGCGTTTCGGGATTGGCCCGTTTGACCAGGTCCCGCATCTCTTCTTGTGCGTGTTCCGATCTAGCCGTGAGATACACCGCACTGGTATCGGCCCCGGCGAACGCAACGTACGGGACTGGCAGATCCCCCGGGAGGCGCCGGTGATGAACACGCCCCTGTCCGACGCGCTTCTCTTCAGCTTCGGCAGCGGGGCGACGACGGCGCGCCTGGCGGGATGACACATCAGGTCGGGGAACTGGATTTGGATCGACGGCATTGGGCGCTCTCATCGACTGTTGCGGATACAGATAGCCGCGAACGCCACTTCGAACCTGCCACATCCTCCACAAGACCTGCCGGTTCCTCCAAATCAGAACGTTGTCGGCTGTGCCGGCAGGCAAACTCTGATAGGGATTCTGGTCAGGGAGAGAACCATGGATCTTTCGCGCCTTATCGACATGTCCATCCGCTACAGCAATGAAACAGCGGAGAATTTTCAGCAGCTACCTGGTCTGTCCATCTACCGCAGGGACGCTATCAGCGATATCGAAGGTTCCATCTACAAACCTGTCATATGCCTGATCCTGCAGGGCAGCAAAGTGACATCCATAGGTGATCAAGTCGTGGAACTGCGGCCGGGCGATGCTCTGCTTGTCAGCCACGACCTGCCCGTCGTATCCCGGATTACCAAGGCGAGTGTTCGGGAACCCTATCTTGCGGTGATTCTGTCGCTTGATTTAGGGCTGCTGCGAAGCCTCCAAGATCAGGTTGGCGATGTGCCGACACCCGACACCCACGCCCGCTCGCTCACTGCCGGGCCGGCCGATCCAGCCTGGCTCGCGCCGCTGTTCAGGTATTTTGAGTTGATGCACCACCCTCTGGACGCCGAGGTCCTCGGACCCTCGATCCGGCTGGAAATTCACTACCGCCTTTTGATGTCTCCGATCGGGAGAATGCTGCGAAAGCTTCTTGTCGCAGGCAGCCACGCCAGCCGGGTGGCAATGGCTATCCAGAAGGTCAGAGCGGAATTTCGATCCTCGCTCAGTGTGCCGGATCTGGCGAGATCTGTCGGCATGAGCGCGTCGTCCTTTCACCAACACTTCAAGTCGGTCACCGGCACGACACCGCTGCAGTATCAGAAGGACCTTCGTCTGATCGAGGCGAGGGCGTTGTTGGTAGACAGAAATCACACGGTTTCCGAGGCCGCCTACGCTGTGGGCTACGAAAGTCCGACGCATTTCAGCCGAGACTACTGCAGGAAATTCGGTCTGCCCCCCAGCAGGGATGCGGGCGTCCCGATCTCAACTCTCCAAATGTCATCCCCGTGAGGGTCTGGCAGCCGACATCCAGTTCACACACTAGAGCCGGCGGTTCAGGCTCCTGACAGCCGGTCGACGCAATATCGACGAACGGCTGCAGTTCCCCTGACCGCAGTCACGATGGACACAAAGCCGGCATCTTCAGGGTAATGGCTGGCATGCCATCGACCAGCCGTTCGTTGCGCGTCCGCTGACGCCAGCAAACCTTCGCTATGGCTTGACCATTTGCGAACACGATGCGGGCCGCCGATGACGATAGCGCCGGTGAAGCAAAATAGCTTTTGCCAGATCTGCGCGGCTTCAGCCGGCGGTCGGTAAACGTCAGCCCGGGCGGGCCGGCTGCGGTTCCTCGCCGGTGAAGCGGGCGCGGGGGCGGATCAGTTCGGGGCGAGCGTATTGCTCCTGCGCATGGGCTATCCAGCCGACGGCGCGGCCGGTGGCGAACAGGGCGAGCGGCGCGCCCGCCGGCAGGCCAAGCGCGCGCTGCAACGCGACCAGGCCGAAATCGATGTTGGGCTGCTGGTCGGTCATCTCCGTCGCCGCGGTGGCGATGGCGAACGCGCGTTCCAGCCCAGCAGCGCAGGCCGAGTGCTGCGCCATCATCGCCTTGAGCGCGAACCAGCGCGGATCGCCCTGCGGGTAAAGCGGGTGGCCGAAGCCGGGCAGGCGCTCGCCCCGGCGCACCCGGGCGGCGACGGCCGCGCCCGGGTCGGCGTGGGCCAGCGCCTCGTCGAACAGCGCAGCGACGCGGGCGGTCAGGCCGCCGTGGCGCGGGCCCTCCAGGGCCGACAGGCCGGCAATGACGGCGGCATAGGGCGTCGCCCTGGTGGCGGCGACGCAGCGCACGGTGAAGGCCGAGGCGTTCAGCTCATGATCGGCAGCAAGCACCAGGGCAGCGCGGATCAGCATCGCAGCACCCGGCGGGGCGCGCCAGGCTTCGGCCAATTGCACATGCACCGGCGTCACCGCCGGCGCCGTACCGGCCACCGCGGCGGCGATCAGGCGGACGATGCCGGCCCCGGTGCGCGCGACGCCGCGCGGTTCCAGGTTGTAAGCCCTGAGATCGCGGGCCTGCGCGGCGGCGAGCGCGGCGACGGCGAGGTTGATGCCGCCGAGGCCGAGATCGGCGGCGAGCCGGTCGACCGCGACATCCGGCAGTGCATCCGGCGTCTGGGCGAACGGGTCGGCGTCGCCACATTGCCACAGCAGGCCGGCGAGGCTTTCCAGGCTGGCGACGGCCGCCAGCGCCGTGGCGTCGCGCCCGCGGTAGTAATAGGCGTCGTCGGTGATCAGCGTGATGGCGCTGTCGAGCGTCGGCAGGCCGGGCAGGAACGGCCCCGGCGCGGTGCCGGCCTCGCCGCGCGGGCTCTTGCGCTGGCGCAAGGCGCGCACGTCGTCAGCCCGGTAGCGCCGGGCGCGCGCGCCATCGACCGGTTCGGAGCGGATCAGGCCGCGGCTGACGTAGGCATAGAGCGTCGCCCGCGAGACGTTCAGTTCCGCCGCCGCCTCCCGCGCCGTGAGATAGGGGTTTTCCGAGCCTGTTACCATTTCCGCCACCGTGGTTGCCGGCGCACTCCACCGCATCGCTGGCTAGATTTGAATATATTGATTGTACGAATCAATATTGATCATATCACACGTAGCGGACAGGTTGGATCTTGTTCTTTCTGACCGTTTTCGGGTGCGGCCACCTCTAGGCCGTCGGCGATCACCGCCCGCGATACCCAGGGTCGACACGAAGGAGTCCTGCCATGACCGCAAGTGCCGCTACCCCGACCGCTGCCCCCCTCGGCCTCGACGGCGTCGTCGCCGCCGAAACCAGGCTCAGCCGCGTCGACGGCCAGGCCGGCCGGCTGATCGTCCGCGGCCACGACATCGAGCGCCTTGCCGGCCATACCAGCTTCGAGGCCATGGCCGCCCTGCTCTGGCACGGCCTCGCGCGTGGCTCAGCCGACGAAACCGCCGTCGCAGTCGCGCTGGGCAAGGCCCGGGCGGCCGTCGCCGGACGCCTGCCCGACCTGCTGCCGCCGGCCGCCGGGCTGCCGCCGATCGACGGCCTGCGTCTCGGCCTCGCCGCCCTCAACGACGACGCACCGCTAGGCGACCACATCATGACCACCGCCGCCGTGCCGGTGCTGATTGCCGCGCAATGGCGGGCGGCCCAGGGTGCCGCGCCGGTTGCGCCGGACCCGGCGCTGGGACAGACCGCCGACTTCCTGCGCATGCTGACCGGCGCCGCGGCGGACCGCGACATCGTCCGCGCACTGGAAACCTATCTCGTCGTGGTCGCCGATCACGGCATGAACGCCTCGACCTTCACCGCCCGCGTCGTCGCCTCGACCCGCGCCGGTATCGTCGCCAGCGTGGTCGCCGCGCTGTGCGCCCTGAAAGGTCCGCTGCACGGCGGCGCGCCGGGCCCGGTGCTGGACATGCTGGACGAGATCGGCGACGTCAATGGCATCGCACCGTGGCTCGACGGCACGCTGGCATCGGGCGAGCGGCTGATGGGCTTCGGCCACCGCATCTACCGCACCCGCGACCCACGCGCCGACGTCCTGAAGGGCGTGGTGGCGGGGCTGCGCCGCGACGCCGGCCGCATCGCCTTTGCCGAGCAGGTCGAGCAGGCCGCCATCGCCACGCTGGCCAAGCGCTACCCGACACGGAACCTGGATACCAACGTCGAGTTCTACACCGCCCTGCTGCTCGATGCGGTCGGCCTGCCGCGCGAGCTGTTCACGCCGGCCTTCGCCATCGGCCGCGTGCTGGGCTGGACCGCACATGCCTTCGAACAAGTCAAGGGCGGCCGCATCATCCGCCCAGCCTCGCGCTACATCGGCGACCTGCCGGAGGGTGAGGCAGCACTGGCTGTCGCCGGCTGAGGTCACTGGCGGGGGCGCGGGCCGGGCGCTAAAGTGGCGCCCATGACCGCACTGAGCGAACAGCAGACCGACGCCTTCCGGCGGGACGGCTACGTGATGGCCGCCGATGCGGTGAGCCCGGACGAGTTGTCGGCTTTGCGCCGTCAACTCGATGCCTGGATAGAGGACAGCCGTGCCCATGACGCGCCGTGGGGCGACACCGGCCAAGCGTTCCCGCGCTTCGACATCGAGGCGGGGCACGCGCCGACCTCCCCGTGCATGCGGCGGGTGAACAATCCCGCCGAAATCGCCACCTGCTACGAAACTGCGACCTTCGGCTCGACGATGACCCGGATGGTGGCCGACCTGATCGGTCCCGACGTCAAGTTCCATCACGGCAAGATCAACGTGAAGCTGGCCAATACCGAGAGCCGGGTCGGTCTGCACCAGGACTTCTCCTACACGCCGCACACCAACGACGACATCGTCACTGCGTTGCTGTTGCTGGACGATATGAGCCCGGAGAACGGGCCGCTGCAGGTCGCGCCGGGCAGCCACCGAGAAGGCCAGGTCAGCCTGTGGCAGGATGATCGCTTCAGCGGACAGATTTCGAAAGAGGCAGCGAACGACTTCGCCACCCGCCTGCAGCCACTGACCGGCCGCGCCGGCGACGTCTGCCTCATGCACACCAGCCTGATGCACGGTTCCGCCCCGAACCGGTCCGACCAACGGCGGGCGTTGCTGATTTCGGTCTATACGGCCGCAGATGCCTTCATGCTGTGTCCCTCGCCGCTGCCGAACCGGTTCGAAGGCCGGATCGTCGCCGGCGCCCCGGCCCGCCGCGCGCGCCTGACCAAGACCGACATCGAGCTGCCGTCGCTGACGCATCAGGGTTCGTTCTTCAACCTTTCAGGTCAGGGCACCAACGCCGGCTAGCGCGGCAACGCCCGGCGGGGGCAGCGGTCGGCATATTTCGAACAAAATTGATTGCCATCACAGCTTGGCACGACCCGTTCGGCCACGATGTATTTCTGTAGTCGACGCGACGCAATCGACGTATCAATCGAGAACCGCAACGCTGCACAGGGGAACATGGGGATGCGCTGGGTGAAAATCGTTGGCGGCGTGGTCGCCGTCCTGCTTGTCGTGGTCGTCGGCGCCCTGGTCTACGTGTCGACCATGGATGTCGAGCAGTTCCGCGGCCCGGTTCAGACCGCCGCAAAGGATGCGACGGGCCGTGACTTCACGATTGCCGGGCCGATGGACCTGGAGATATCGCTGCGCCCGCGCATCGTTGCCGAAGACATCACGCTGGCCAACGCCGACTGGGGCTCGCGCCCCGAGATGGTCAAGGTCAACAAATTCGAAGTCGTCGTCAGCCTGGTGCCGCTGGTATTTGGGCAAGTGAACATCGTCCGCGTCGTCCTGGTCGAGCCCGATATCCTGCTGGAAACGGATAAGGCCGGCACCGGAAACTGGGTGTTCGATACGGCAGCGGCGGAGGCCGCGCCGCAGAGCGACGCCGCACCGGCTGCGTCTGACAGCGGGCCGGCCGGGCTGCCGACGGTCGACGAGGTCCGCATCGAACGCGGTCTGCTGGTCTACCGTGATGGTGTCAGCGGTGCGGAGACCCGCATCGCCATCAACAGCCTGACGGGTACCGCCGAAGGGTCATCGGCGCCGTTGGTGTTTTCCAGCGACGTCATGTTCAACGACATGGCGATCACGTCGAGGGGTAGCGTCGGCCCACTCGCCAATGCGGCAGACCCGAGCGAGCCGCTCGACATCGACATCGAGACCCAGGCTTTCGGCATCAACATCACCGCCAAGGGACGTGCCGTCGGACAGAACGTCGACGTCAATGTCGCGGTCAGTGCCGAGACCCTGACCGGACTGAAGGCGCTTGCCGGCGAGGCACCGCTGCCGGACGTACCGTTGAATCTGGTCGCACAAGTCCGCGGCGGCGCCGAACGGCTGGACCTGGCAGGTGTACAACTGAACCTGGGCGACAGCGATCTCAGTGGCGACGCCAGTGTAGTCTTGAGCGGCGATCGTCCGAAGATCACCGCGGCCTTCAGCGGTCAGAAGCTCGACCTGTCGCAGCTGCTGCCGGCGGAACCCGGCACGGATACCGGCGGACAGGCCCCAACCACGTCGGCCCCGGCCGGTCAGAAAAAGCGCGTGTTTCCCGACGATCCACTACCGGTCGACGGTCTGCGCGCGGCGGACGTCGATGCCAGCCTGAAGCTGGCAAAACTGATCACGCCGACCGTCATGCTCGACGACGCGTCCGTGACGCTGAAGCTGGAGAACGGCCGGTTGTCGGTCTCGCCGGTCACTGCCTCCGTCGCCGGCAGCGAACTGTCGGCGGACCTGACGCTCAATGTCAGTGGCAGCGTGCCAACTCTGGCGGCCAAGGCGAATGCACCCAATCTCGATATCGGCGCCCTGCTAAACGAGACCGGCACGACCGATCTGGTCGAAGGTACCGCCAAGTTCGCGATGCAGGTCGAAGGGTCGGGCCAGTCGGTTGCGGCGATCATGGCCAATCTGAACGGCGACACCCGCCTGCTGATGAACGAGGGCCGCGTTCGGACGCAAGCCTTCGACACCCTGGTCGGCGGCCTCAGCGCCGTGATGGGCACCATGTTTTCCGGCAAGGCCGAATGGACAGTGCTGAACTGCGCCGCCAGCCGCTTTGACATCAAACAAGGCGTCGCGACGAGCCAGATTATGCTGGTCGACACCGAGTATTCGACCGTCATCGGCGAGGGCGACATGAACCTGGGGCAGGAATCGCTGAACCTGAAAGTCACGCCACAAGCCAAGTCGGCAACGCTGAACGTGGCTGTGCCGGTCAAGGTGCGCGGTACCTTCGCGGAACCCAGCTTCGCGCCGGACGAATTGGCAACGGCGAGGCGGATCGGCGGTCTGCTGGGTGGCCTGGTGTTTCCGCCGGCGGCGCTTGGCGCGCTGGCCGACATGGGCACCGGTGACGACAACCCTTGCCTGAAAATCGCCAGCAAGGGTGGGCAGTCGCAACCGGCCGGCCAGTCTTCCGATCAGCCGGCCAAGTCGATTATTCAGGATCCGAAGTCGGCGGTCGAAGGTGTCACCAGGGGCCTGAGGGGCCTGCTGGGCGGCGACAAGAAGGACTAGACGACTGGCAGCCGATGGCGACCGTCTCATGAACGGTCACGTCTAGGGTACAGCCGCCAGAACGGTTTCGTCATCCGCCAGGGCCACCCGGTTGCGACCACCGTGCTTGGCGGCGTAGAGAGCCTCGTCGGCGCGCCTTAGCAGGTTGGACGCCTCGGCATCGCCCGGTGCGAGCATCGCCACGCCGAAGCTGGACGTCATGGTGATGACGGCGTCTTCTGCCGTCACGCGCAATGCGGCAACACAGACGCGCAAACGCTCGGCAAGCGCCATGGCGGGTTCACGGTCGGTTTCCGGCAGGAGAATGGCGAACTCTTCGCCGCCAAGACGGCCGAAATAATCGGACGCACGGATCTGGTCGTCGCAGGTTGCAGCAAGTGCCTGCAAAGCGACGTCCCCGGCCGCGTGACCGAAGGTATCGTTGATACGCTTGAAGTGATCGATATCGATCGCCACGACAGCCAGCGGAAGCCGGTAACGGCGGGCTCGGGCATATTCACGTTCCGCCGCCGCCAGGAAGGCTCGCCGATTGGCAGCACCGGTCAGGGCATCGGTCATCGCCAGGTCACGCAACCGCTCCTCGAGCTGGCGCCGTTCTTCCACCTCAGCCAGGAGATCCGCACGGGCAACCTCCGCGGACTCGGCCAAAGCGGCGAGATCATCGCCCTGGCGTTCAAGCGTCTCGTTCAGAAAGCGGAGTTCTGTCGTCTTGTGATCGAGACGCTCGTTGACCGCCATCAGTTCCTGATTTCGCTGTTCGAGTTCGGTGACGTCATGTCCGGCACCGCGATAGCCCGCATAACTGCCGTCTGAATGGAACCATGGCATGCCGCCGACGCGGAAGTAGACGCATTGTCCGTCGGCCTTGGTCATGGACACCACATGCGAAGGCATTTTTTCCCTGCGCTCGACGGCGTCGGCAATCGTCTGTTTCATCAGCCCGTCATCGATCTCGAAGCCGGCAGCGTGCGGCATTTGACCCAGCAGGGCCGCCGGCTCGGCTTCGGTGATCTCAAAGAAACGATCGGACAAGAACGTCAGCTGGCCGTGCTCGTCGGTTTCCCAGAACCATTCGGTCGCAATCCGGGTAAAGTCATCAAAGCGCCGGCGGCTTACGTCGAGTTCCTGGTGCAGGGTGCTCTGACTGGACTGGTCGCGGATCAGTCCGACGAATTGCCGACCGCCCTCGAAGCGGATCTCCTCAAGGCGGAAGTAGAGCGGAAATACGGTCCCGTCCTTGCGTTGCCCCGTCACCTCGCGGAATCCGCCGACCACACGTTTGATGCCTGTGTCGCGGTAGCGCTCGAGATAGCCTGCATGCTGCGAACGATAAGGCTCCGGCATCAGGATACTCAGGTCCTGTCCGATCACTTCCGCGGCGCGATAACCAAATGTCGCTTCGGCCGATGCATTGAAATCCAGAATCCGCCCGAACTCGTCCGCAATGATCAGCGCGTCCTGCGACAGGTCCAGGACGGCGTCCAGCCGCGTTCTGTTTTCCACGCTCGGTTTTGTCACTTATCCCCCCACGCTGCCCGAATTTCGTAGGCCGGCGTGGCGAAAAACTGCCATTGGATTTCTTAAAATCAGGTGATCAGCATATAAGAAGAAAAATCTAACGAACGTTAGAAAAAAGTTGACCGCTACAGGCGCGCATGATCGAGTCACTACGACGACAATTTGAAGGATGACCGCCGGCTGTCCCGGCTGGCGGCGTGGGGAGGCGCCTTATGCATGTCGGAATGAGCACATTTTTTCAGAACCTTGCCGGCCAACATACCGACCGCGAGGTCTATCAGCATGAACTCTCGATGGCCGATATGGCGGAACCGCTCGGTTTCGATTCCATCTGGTCGGCAGAGCACCATTTCGACAACTACACGATGTGCCCGAACGTGGCGCAATTCCTGACCTACATGGCCGGGCGGACCGAACGCGTGAAACTGGGTTCGATGGTGATGGTCCTGCCGTGGCATCAACCGATCCGTATTGCCGAAGAGGTATCGGTCCTCGACCACGTGTCCGGCGGGCGCGCCGTTCTCGGCGTGGGCCGCGGCCTTGGCCGCATCGAATTCGAGGCCTTCCGCGCGCCGATGGGGGAAAGCCGGGAACGGTTCATCGAGTATGCCGAGGCCATCCTGGAGGCGCTGGAAACCGGCTACATCGAGTATGACGGCAAGCACTACCGGCAGCCGCGCGCGCAGATTCGCCCATTCCCGTTCCAGAGCTTCAAAGGCCGGGTCTACGCATCGGCGGTGTCGCCCGAATCCGCACGGATCATGGCGCGCCTTGGCATCGGCGTCATGATCATTGCCCAGAAACCGTGGGACAAAACGGTCGAAGAATTGAATATGTACCGCGAGATCTATCGCGAGATGAACGACGGCGCCGAGCCGCCGAAACCGCTGATGGTGACCTTCATCGCCTGCCATGAAGACGAAAGCGTCGCCGGCGAAATGCACGTGAACTACACCCGCGGCTATTCACGCTCAGCCTTGAACCATTACGAATTTCACAATGAGGGACTGGCCGACATCAAGGGCTACGAGTACTACGGCGGCCTGTCGAAAAACATAAACAAGCATGGCATCGACAATTTCGTGAACTTCCTGGCCGACCTGCAGGTCTGGGGCACACCGGACCAGGTGCACGAACGGCTGATCGACTATCGGCAGCGGATCGACGGGGCTGGCTTCATCGGCGTGTTCAGTTACGGCGGCATGCCGCACGACATGGCGAAACAGAACATGAGAACCTTTGCCGAAAAGGTGCTGCCGCGCCTCAAGGCAGTCGACGTGAATGAAGAGGTTGGCGGCGGTACACCGCTGACAATTGCCGCCGAGTAACGGCCTTCGTCGCACCGGGGCAACGACGCAGGACCGCACGGGTCCAGTTCGATTGCCCATGGCCGCGATGGCTGTTATAGGGGCGTCGCGGGCCATGCTGGCCGCGCAAGCCAGGAGGACCGATGCTTCGCGGCCTGTACAATTGGACTATGCGTCTTGCCGAACACCGGCACGCCAATGGTGCGTTGTCGGTGATTTCTTTTGCCGAGAGCTCGTTCTTCCCGATCCCGCCCGATGTCCTGCTGATCCCGATGGTCCTGGCCCAGCGCGCCAAGGCTTTTCTGATCGCACTGAACTGCACCGTGTCGTCCGTGCTGGGCGGTCTGGCCGGCTACGCCATCGGCTACTTTCTCTATGAAGCCGTTGGGCAACCGGTACTGGAGTTCTATGGCTATGCCGACAAGTTCGCCGACTTCCAGAGCCGCTACAACGAATGGGGGGCATGGATCGTGTTCATCGCCGGGGTCACGCCATTCCCCTACAAGGTGATCACGATCGCCAGCGGGGTCAGCGCGTTGAGCCTGCCGACCTTCATTATCGCCTCGATCATCGCACGCGGGCTGCGATTCTTCCTCGTTGCCGGCCTGCTGTGGAAATTCGGCGTGCCGATCCGCGACTTCATCGAACGCTATCTGGGACTGTTGTTCACCCTATTCGTGGTGCTTTTGCTGGGCGGCTTCGTGTTGCTCAAATATGTGATCTAACAACAGCTTTCACGGCCTCCGATGGCGCGCTATATCTCGGTTATGTCCATCGAGTTCAGACGTTCCTATGCGCCGCCTATCATTCTCGCCGGCAGTCTGGCTGCGCTGGCAGGGGCGTTCATTGCACAGTACGGCTTTGACCTGCAGCCCTGCGTTCTTTGCATCTATCAGCGGTGGCCCTACGCCGTTGCCGCAGCGCTGGCAGTGCTATGCCTGTTTCTGCCGGCACAGCAGCGGCAATGGGCATTGACGGCAGCCATTGTCGCCTTGCTGGTCGGGGGCGGGATCGCCGGCTATCACGTCGGCGTCGAACAGCATTGGTGGGCCGGCACCGCAGGCTGCACCGGTGGCGCCACGCCGGCCACGCTTGAGGAACTGCGTGCCCAGGTGATGAGCGCGCCGGTGGTTCGCTGCGACGAGGTTGCCTTCTCCCTGTTTGGCATCTCCATGGCCGGCTACAACCTGCTGTATGCCATCGGCCTGGCAGCACTGGCAGCGTTCATCGGCACCGGCAAAGCAAGGAAAGCGGTAACCGGCAGCGGAGAGCACCGCCATGCCTGACCGCAGCAGGAAACCAGCCACGCCGCAACGCTGTGGCAAGAGCCGCCGCAGCCTGCCGGGCGATCTCGATCCGCAATCCTTGAGACGTCGGATGATCCGGGTCGACCAAGCCGGCGAATTCGGAGCGAAAGAAATTTATAAGGGTCAGCTCGCTATACTGGCCGGCACAAAAAGCGAATCCGCCATTCGGGAGATGGCTGCCGCCGAAGACGAGCATCTTGAGTTTTTCAATCGACTTTTAGTTGAGAACAGAGTGCGTCCGACGGCGCTGAAGCCGGTCTGGCGTGTTGCCGGTTTTGCCCTCGGCGCCAGTACCGCGCTGATCGGTGAGAAAGCGGCAATGGCGTGCACGGCGGCCGTGGAAGAGGTCATCGAGGAGCATTATCAGAAACAGGCTGATCTTCTGGATGAGGACAGCGAGCTGAAAACGGCCATAGAGAAGTTCAAGAACGAAGAGGCGCACCATCGCGAAACCGCATTGGCGCATGGAGCAGAAGAGACACCTGGCTACCGTGTGTTGAACGGCAGCATCAAAGCGGGGACGAGGTTGGCCATCTGGCTGTCGGAGCGGATCTGACCGGTCCTCGAGGAGAAAGAGATTTGCAGGGTACCCGCGCATTGAAAGTCCTGGCTACGGTCGTCAGCCTGCTGGCGGTGGCGGCGATCGCCAACATCACGCACGGCGCCAGCCTGAACCGGCTGATCTCCGATAGCGTCCGCAGTTCCGGTGTCGAACTGAACAGCGATGAACGCCAGTTGCTGCGCCGGGCGCTTGCCGTTGTGGAAGAGCGCTATCTGAACGAAATCGACACCAGCGCCATGCTTACGGCCGTGTTCAAAGCGCTGCGTGAGGATCACAACAAGCAGGAAGAAGGTGTTGGCACTGGCGGCGAGACAGCGGCCGAAGACGAGAAATTCGATCGCGTCGAAAGCGCCCTCAACATAGCCTTGCGCGAGCTGGATGCACACACGGCGTATCTGACGCCAAACGCCTACTCCGAGCTTACCGTGCGCATTCGCGGCGAGTTCGGCGGCCTGGGCCTGGAAGTGACCATGGAGGACGACGCCGTCAAGGTCGTCGCGCCGATCGACGACACCCCGGCGCAGCGGGCAGGCATGCAGCCGGGCGACCTGATCACCCATGTCGACGGCCAGGCGCTGACCGGCATGAGCCTGCGCGAAGCGGTGACCCTGATGCGGGGCAAGATCGGCAGCAGCATCGAGCTGACCGTGCGTCGAGACGGCGTCGACGGCGACATTCAGGTCGAGATCGTGCGCGACCTGATCCGCATTCGCGCCGTGCGTCACCGTCGCGAAGGCGACATCGGCTACATCCGCATTTCCACTTTCAGCGACCGCACCGAAAGCGGGCTGATCGATGCGATCGAATCCCTGACCCAGGATGACACACAGCCATTGCGCGGCTTTGTCGTCGACCTGCGCAACAATCCCGGCGGCCTGTTCGATCAGGCCCTGCTGGTCGCCGATGCCTTCCTCGACAACGGCAACATCGTCTCCGTGCGCGGGCGCAAGCTCGTCGACAACTCATCGCATGACGCCGAACGCGGCGACATTACCGACGGACGCGACATCGTCGTACTGGTCAACGCCGGTTCGGCATCGGCGTCGGAGATCGTTGCCAGCGCGCTTCAGGACAATGGCCGGGCGACCGTGGTCGGCAGCCGGTCGTTCGGCAAGGGCTCGGTGCAGACGATCATGCCGATCGTGCCGCCGCAACGCTATGGCGCGCTGCGCCTGACCACCGCGCTTTACTACGGCCCGGCCGGACACACGCTGCAGGCCCGCGGCGTGCACCCCGACCTCGAGGTCACGCACAAATCCGATCAGGAGTCCGACACCGGCGGCATTCGCCGCGAGGAAGACCTCGACCACGCACTGACCAATCCGAATGGACAAACGCCGGCAACGGGCCTCGGCGCGTCCGAGATCGCCGGCGAGCGTTGCCTCAAACTGGTCGACGAAGCGGTCGAGGACGAGGACCTGGCATGCGCGATGGCACTGCTGCGGCTGGGCGGTATGTCGCGCCTGGCTTCGGCGGCGGCGGCGCAACAGTAGATGACCCTGGCGAGCGACAATTCGCCCCTTCCCTCCGCCGGCGCGGCGGCTATACTGGCGCCGCTTGCGATTTGCCGAGGATGAATATGTCGGACTTGTTTCTTCTCGCCGCGATGATGATCTTCACGATCATCGTGATGCTCGTCATGGTCTACATCTTCAAAGACTGGTTCAGGGAACGCGACCGGATCGATCGCGAAGCCGGCCGGCAGTAGCCCGCCCGTCGGCCGGTCCAACCGCCGACGAAGATAACCCGACTGTCCCGATATTCTCCATTTGCGCGCCGACTGGCGTGCTGAAGGTGCATCTCATCGTTCGATGGGAGCGCCGGGTTTCAGCGTGCCCGCAGATGACCTCCGACGACACATTCCCGTTCGATAGTTCGACGCAAGATAGATAACCAAAAACTGAACCTTAATCCTTTTCGTCCAATCCTGGCGTGCAATTCACCCGCAAGTGGACGAGGGACACCATTATGAAATTTGCGACCCTGACCGCCGGCGCCGCAGCGCTGGCCGCTTTCGCCTTCACCGCCCATGCCAATGAGTTCGAAGGCCCGCTAAAGCAACTGGCGCAGAAGGAAATCCGCGCCATGGTCAGCAATCAGTCCGTGATCGACGCCGTGAAGGCGCAGAATGCCAAGAACGCCGCGCTGGATACCGGCAAGATCAAGGAGCTGGATCAGCAATGGCGCGCCGAGACCTCGGCCGGCGACAAGCCCATGATCACGGCGGTGCTCGGCAACGAATTGTCGAGCTACCTCAAGGCGCAAAAGGATGCAGGCCAGGGCCTGTTCACCGAAATCTTCGTAATGGACAACAAGGGTCTGAATGTCGGCCAGAGCGATGTGACATCGGACTACTGGCAGGGCGATGAGGCCAAGTGGCAGAAGACCTATCAGGTCGGCGCCGAAGCCGTACATATCAGCGACGTTGAGGAGGATGAATCGACCCAGACGTTCCAGAGCCAGGTCAGTGTGTCGGTGGTCGATCCGGCCAGCAATGAGGTGATTGGCGCCGTCACGGTCGGAGTGAATGTGGAAATGCTGGCGCAGTAAACCGCCGATAAGTCAGAGGGCCGACATGTTGAAGCGTATCAAGGGCCGGGGTTCGGCCACAGGGGGGAACGAAACCGAGGGTTCGGGCGGGTTCTGGACCATCGGCCGCAAACTCGCCGGTGCCATCGCGGCAGTCCTGATCGTCAGTCTGGGCACGTTGAACACGATCCAGATACTGAACGAGCAGGGCGAGCTGCGTACGCGCGCCAAAGCCAACAACCTGACGATTACACAGTTGTTGGCAGCGCAGATCCCCGGCGCGGTGCGCTTCGGCAAAAGCGAGGCGATCGAAAAGGCCTACGCCGACCTGGTGGCCGACGATGGCAACCAAATCGCCTCGATCGCCAGTTTCAACGCGAAGGGCGACGCGCTGACCACCTACAATAACAACGATCTCGGCGCAGAAGGCACCGAGACACTGTCAGCCTTGGCAGCGCAGGCCGTAAAGGGTGGCGAGACGGTCGGACAGTGGCAAACCGAGCGGCAACTCGTCGCGATCCCGGTCGTGTTCGGCAAAAACAACGCCGTGGTCGGATCGCTTGTCGTCGCCTGGGATTTCGGCCAGCTCAATGCCGAACTACACCAAAAGATGATGATCCAGTTCGGGCTGACTGCCGTCGTCACATTGGCGGTCATCGGGCTGTTGACCTTGCTCGCCCGCTGGCTGGTCACGGGGCCGCTCGCCGCCATGACACGGGCCTTGTCGGATCTGGCGGCGGGTGATGTCGTGGACATCACCTTCGACCACCGTCGCGACGAGATCGGCAAAATGGCGCGGTCGCTGAGCGATCTGGAAGGCTCGGTCCGCCAAGCCTACCGGCTGCGGCAGATGGTCGACGATATGCCGATCAACGTGATGACCTGCGATCCCAGCAACCAATTCGCCTTCGACTACGCCAACAATACCAGCCGGGAAACCCTGCGACATCTCGGTGACCATCTGCCGGACGGGGCGGCAGACATCATCGGCAAGCCAATCGACGTGTTTTTTCAACGCAGCGCTGCCGAACAGGGCTTGCTGGAGGACCCCTCTCGCCTGCCGTACAACACCCGCGTTCAACTCGGCAGCGAGACCATCGAGCTGAACATCTCGGCCATTCGAAACCGCCGCGGCCACTACGCCGGCCCGATGCTGAGCTGGCAAGTCATCACCGGCCAGGTGAAGCTGGCCGACGATTTCGAAACCAACGTGAAAGGCGTTGTCGACCTCGTGTCGGCAGCCTCTGGCGAGATGGATGCGGCGGCCCGCAACATGAGCAGCAATGCCGCCGACGCCGGCGACCGCACAACGGTTATGGCCACAGCTTCGCAACAGGCCAGCAGCAACGTCGACACCGTTGCCGCCGCTGCCGAAGAACTGGCGGCCTCTATCAAGGAGATTTCCGCGCAGGTCTTGAAGACCAACGAGATCACCCAGAATGCGGTAACCGATGCGGGCAAGGCCAGCAATCAGGTGCAGAGCCTGGCCGAAGCGTCACAACACATCGGCGAGGTCGTTAACCTGATCAACGACATCGCCGGCCAGACCAACCTGCTGGCGCTGAATGCCACGATCGAGGCCGCGCGTGCCGGCGAAGCCGGCAAGGGGTTTGCGGTGGTGGCGTCGGAGGTGAAGAACCTGGCGACGCAGACAGCCAAAGCGACGGACGAGATCGCGGGTCAGATCGGAAGCATTCAATCGGCCACGGGCGCATCCGTCGATGCGATCGCAGAGATCTCAAGTACGATTTCCCGCATCAGTGACATCGTCAACGGCGTGTCCGCGGCGGTCGAGGAACAAGGCGCGGCGACGCAAGAGATCAGCCGCGCGGTACAAAGCGCCGCCCGCGCAACGACCGAAGTTCACGAGAACGCCTCAGCCGTTAGCGCCGCGACGGCAGACACCGGTGAGTCCGCCAGCAACGTGCTCAACGCATCCGGCAATCTTGCAACCTATTCGGAACAGTTGCGCGACGAGGTCGGTCGGTTCCTTCAGGCCGTACGTGCTGCGTAGTCGCCTATTGGTGCTGACATTGCCGATAAACAGTCGGCCGACCGGCGGCGTTGATCCATGATCGACGGCGACAGGCTCAGGCTTCCAGCTCGGAATCCCAGTACAGGAAGTCGCTCCACGACTCGTGCAGATAGTTGGGCGGGAAGGCGCGACCGTTGTTGTGCAGTTGGACAACGGTCGGCCGCCTCGGGTGATTGAACGGGATCATCCCGCAATCGTTCGGCAACCGCTGGCCCTTGCGTAGATTGCATGGCGAACACGCCGTCACGACATTCTCCCAGGTCGTGCGCCCGCCTTTGCTGCGCGGGATCAGATGATCGAAGGTCAGATCCTCGACAGCACCGCAATATTGGCAGGTGAACCGGTCGCGCAGGAACAGATTGAACCGGGTAAAAGCGGGATACTTCGCCGGCTGGACATAGCGTTTCAGCGACACAACGCTTGGCAATGCCATCTCGAAACCGGGCGAACGGACTTTCCGTTCGTATTCTGACAACACGTTGACGCGGTTCAGAAAAACCGCCTTTACGACATCCTGCCAATGCCAGACCGACAGCGGGAAATAGCTCAGCGGCCGGTAGTCGGCATTGAGGACGAGCGCCGGGCTGTTGTCAGCCGACAGCTGCATGATCACTCCGAACTGGTGTTTCCACCTGCTGCATGGTCGAAATGTTACAAATCAGCCTCGTTTTGGCCACCGCAAAATACAAGATGCGGTGTGACACAAGTGTGTCAATACCACACCTCGAAAGTTACAATTCCGTGACGCAGCAGGTCGGCCCTATCGCAGGACGCGGACGAGGAACTCCGCTGCGAGCTCGAGGCCGTCCTCGGCAATGCCGTGGCCGACGCCCTCGCTGACGTGCCATTGTGCCGACAGGCCCGCCGCGGCGAGCCCTTGCGCCGCTTCGAACAGGCCGGACACCGGCAGCATTTCATCCGCATCGCCATGCACCAGCAGGATCGGCGGCGCCGACTGCGCCTCTTCCGATAACCGGTCCGCGCCGACCAGCAGACCGGAGAACCCGACGATCCCCGCCACAGCCGGCGTCCGCCGCAACGCGACATGCAGCGACATCATCGTGCCCTGGCTGAACCCGACGAGGGCGAGATCGGCAGGCGTCAGCTGATGCTGCGCCAATTCCTGGTCGATGAACGCGTTCAAAACAGGGGCCGCACCCTCGACCCCACGCAGACGCTCATGCGGGTCGAAATTGCCGATCGGGAACCATTGATAGCCGCCCGGCGCCATGTCGCACGGTTCGGGCGCATGCGGCGAAACGAAGTAGACGTCGGGCAAGTGCTGCGAGAGGTAAGGCGCCAGACCGATCAGGTCGTTGCCATCCGCGCCATAGCCATGCAGCAGGATAACCAGCTTGCGCGGCGCACCGCCAGACGCCGGCGGCACCCTGGGTCCATCGATCAATTGCAATTGCATGCCCGCCGGTCTCCTTCAAGATTCTGTCAACTCGACCGCCTGGCTGCCGCCACTAAGCCGGCACGGCGCGGCCACGCGTGTGACGATAATGATGCCATAGAAGACGGGCGGCAAAAGTCCGCCACGGGCGCCAGCTCTCCGCGAGCGTCACCATCTCCTTGGCATTCGGCCGCGACGGCAAGCCTTTGACGTCCTGGGCCGAGGCCATCAGCGCGATGTCCGCCGCCGGCCACATGTCCGGTCGCTGCAGCGCGGTGAGCAAATAGATTTCCGCCGTCCAACGGCCGATCCCCTTGACCGCAACCAGCGCTTCGATCGCCGTCTCATCGTCCTGCCCGGCCAGCATATCGAACGACAGCTCGCCCGACGCGACAGCCCGCGCCAACGCGTGGGCGTAGCGCGCCTTCGGCAATGACAGACCGAAGCCGCGCAAGGCTTCGATGTCATGTGCGAGGACCCGTTCCGGCATTACCGTCTGCAGGCCCGTCGCAAGCCGATCCCAGATCGCCGCCGCGGAGGCCAGCGAAACCTGTTGCTGGACGATGATCTTCAGCAGAGATTCAAAACCCTGCGGCCGGGTCCGGGCATGCGGTTGGCCATAGGCTTCGAGAATACTGCCCAGCGCCGGGTCGAGCGCCACGACCTCGATGAAGCCCTGTTCCAGGTCGCGATCAGTCATCGTCGAGCGAGGCCAAAGGCGGCGGGGGCGTGCGGCGCTTGTCGAGCAACGCCAGGATATCCGTCAACAAAGCGGAGGTCCGGTTGCGGTAGTCGTCGACGTCATGATGCCGCCAGTCGTAAAAGCCGATGCCAGTCTTGGTGCCGAGCCGGTCGCGCGCGTACAGGATCTGCACCACCTCATGCGCCTCGCTGCTGTGGTCGAGCCTGGGCACCAGCTGTTTCTGCGCCAGGGCATGCGTATCGAGACCGGACAGATCCTTCTGCTCGATGAGACCGGTCACGCTCATGCGCGGACCGAGCATGCGCTTGGCGACCTCATCGACATCGGCGACGGTGCAGATGCCGCGTTCGATGAGATGGTAGGCTTCGTGCAGGATCGCATGCTGCAGGCGGTTGACCAGCAGGCCGTCAATCGGATCGTTCAACACGACCACATACTTGCCGGACGTCTCCAGTAGCGCTTCGGCCCCGGTGATGGTGGCATCGGCGCTCTGCGCCACCCGGGCCAGTTCGACCACGGGAGCGACATCCGCCGGCTGGAAATAATGAATGCCGCAATAGCTCTGCGGGTAGGACAACCGGTCGGCCAGTTCCTGCAGCGGCAGCGACGACGTGTTCGACCCCAGGATGACCTCACCGCCGTAGGCGGCCTCGACCGACGCGTTGAACGCATGCTTCAGGTCCATGACCTCGGGAATGGTCTCGATAATCAGATTGGGTGCTTCGGCCGGCAGCGTGTCCAGAATGCGCACATCGGGATGCACCCCCGTCACCCGTTCCGGCTGTCGGCTCAGAATGGCCGTCGGCAGGTCGGCGGCCGCGAACGAGGCGGCGATGCCCCGCCCCATGACGCCGGATCCTGCCACCAGCACCCGAACGCGTTCCTCCGTCATGACATTGCTTCCTCCCGATCACGCAGATGGACGCCGACCCGTCCTAGCCGCTACATCAGCCCTGCGCTATCTAGATATCTTGCCGGACGCCATAATGCCATCCGAACCATTGCAGCATACCATCACGCGCTTCGCACCGAGCCCGACCGGCCTGCTGCACCTCGGCAACGCCTATTCGGCGCTCTATACCCACGATGCGGCGAAGCGCGTCGGCGGCACGTTTCTGTTGCGTATCGAGGACATCGATGTCGCACGCTGTCGGCCCGAACTGGCCGACACGATAATCGAGGACTTGCACTGGCTCGGCCTGACCTGGCCGACGCCGGTCCGCTATCAGTCCGAACATCTGGGGGACTATGAAGCCGCCCTGCATCAGCTCAACGAGCTCGGTGTGACCTATCCGTGTTTCTGCACCCGCAAGCAGATCGCCGCCGAAATTGCCCGCAGTCCATCGGCCCCGCACGGACCTGATGGCGCGCTCTATCCCGGCACCTGCCGCGAGCTGTCGCCGGACGTCCGCGCCAGCCGCATTGCCGGTGGAGAGAGCTTCGCGATCCGCCTCGACGTTGCAAAGGCGGTTGCGCAGGTAGGGCACGATTTGCGCTGGCACGACCGGCAAGCCGGCTGGCAGCCGCTACAGCCGGGCCTGAACGGTGACGTCGTGCTGGCTCGCAAGGACATCCGCACCAGCTATCACCTGTCGGTCACCGTAGACGATGCATTGCAGGACATCACCCTGGTGACCCGCGGTGTGGATCTGTTCGCAGCCACACATGTGCACCGATTACTGCAAGCACTGCTAGGAATGCCGACACCGGCCTACGACCACCATGGCCTGATCCACGATGACGACGGACAGCGCATGACCAAGCGCAATCAGGCACAAACCATCCGGGAACTGCGCGAGAATGGCATTGCCGCAGCCGACGTACGCCGGGACCTCGGCTTCGATTAACTCAGGGTGCGGCGCAAGCGAAACGGCACTATTTGCGGCGCACGTCCAGCAGCACGTTCATCACCGGCATCATATTGCGCATGCGCAAGGCAAGATGTTCGGCGTGCTGCGTATCCAGACCGCTTACCTCGACGTCGATCCGCATCTCCGGATCCTGCCGCTGCACCTGCTGGCAGGAAACCGCCGTCGGGATCAAATCGCGCAAGGTGAAGAGTTCGATCACACGCGCCAGCACGGACGCCTCGACGGCGGATGTCACCGTGTAGCGAAAGACCGGTCGCGGGTCGGCGTCTGGGGTGGAGGTAACGTCTAGGTCAGGCGAAGATTGGGTCAACATCAGGGCATACCCGTTGGCAGTTATCCGGACAAACAGCACTGTCCCGGCCATCCAGGATGGCCGGGCGGCTAATTCGCCCGATGACCGCAAGCGGCCGCCGCGGATATGCACATTGCCTGCACATATGAGTTTCTTACTACGAATCGCCCGCCAAGTCGAGGCAACGCACGACGAAACGGCCGGGGCTTACGCCCCGGCCGCCACATCGCAACGAGATCTTTAGGGACTTAAACGATTCCGATCTGGGTGGGATCGGTACGCAGACTGTCAACTACGAGGTCCTACTCGAACATGGGTCATATTGCCCCACGCTCAAGTGACCGGTATCACTGGAGCGGTAAACAACGGGTTAACGGAGTAACGTCATGGTCATGAGTCATAAACCAGTGGAGTCCGAGGGCTCCGTGCTCATGGCCAACCTGCTGGACGGCTGCCGCGAGGCCCTGGGGACGGCGGACGCGGTGATCGAGGCAGCGCGGGCGCGGGTTCGGGCGCTGGTCGCTCCCGACGGAAAGACCGACGGCGCTCTGATCGATGCAAACCAGTATGCCGTGCATGGTTTCGCCTGGTACGCGACCTATGTCGAAGCGCTTCGCCAGTCGCTCGCCTGGGCCGAGCGATTGGACGCAGACGGTCAGCTTGGCGAACTGGAATCGCTGATTCTGCAGGCCGGCTTTGGCGGCTATCTAGCCGATTTGGCCGGCGGCCTGCCGATGAGCCAGATCGAGATCGCCCGCCCGGCCGATCTCGGGCTTTCCCGCGCCGACATCGAGCCACTGCATCAGGGGGCGTCAGGGCGCCTGATCGAACAGGGTGCGGCACAGGCGGTTCGCCTGCGTATCGCCGAACTGATCAGGGATGCCGCGGACACCGGCGCCTTCGGCGATCCCGGCCTCGACGACACGATGGCGATGATTCGCGACCAGTTCCGCCGCTTCACCGAGGAACACGTCAGTCCACATGCCCATGACTGGCATGTCGAAGACCGGCTGATCCCGATGGATGTGGTCGACCGCATGCGCGACATGGGGGTGTTCGGGCTGACCATTCCGGAGGTCTATGGCGGCCACGGGCTCGGCAAGACGGCCATGTGCATCGTCTCGGAAGAGCTCTGTCGCGGCTACATCGGCGTCGGCTCGCTGGGCACCCGCTCGGAAATCGCCGCGGAACTGGTGCTGCACGGCGGCACGGAGGAACAGAAACAGCATTGGCTGCCGAAAATCGCGTCCGGCGAAGTGCTGCCGACCGCCGTGTTCACGGAACCCAATGTCGGTTCCGACCTCGCTAGCCTTCGGACACGCGCCGTGCGCGACGGCGACGTCTACAAGGTCACGGGCAACAAGACCTGGATCACCCATGCCGCCCGGGCCGATCTGATGACCCTGCTGGCACGCACCAATCCGGACGAAGCCGGCTACCGCGGCCTGTCGATGCTGCTGGCGGAGAAGCCGCGCGGTAGCGATGACGACCCGTTTCCCGCCGACGGCATGACCGGCGGCGAGATCGAGGTGCTGGGCTACCGCGGCATGAAGGAATACGAACTGGCATTCGACGGCTTCGAAGTGTCGGCTGACGGCCTGCTGGGCGGCGAGGAAGGCAACGGCTTCAAGCAACTGATGCAGACCTTCGAGTCGGCCCGCATCCAGACGGCGGCGCGCGCCGTCGGCGTGGCGCAAAGCGCGATGGAGCTTGGCCTGCGCTACGCCAACGAGCGCCAGCAGTTCGGCGGCGCGATCATGAAGTTCCCCCGGGTCGCCGGCAAACTGGCCTGGATGGCGGTCGAAACCATGATGGCGCGGCAGCTGACCTTCTTCGCCGCGCGCGAAAAGGACCAGAACCGCCGCTGCGACCTGGAGGCCGGCATGGCGAAGCTGCTGGCGGCACGCGTCGCCTGGGCATCGGCCGACAACGCGGTACAGATCCACGGCGGCAACGGCTTCGCCATCGAATACCCGGTCAGCCGGGTGCTGTGCGACGCCCGCATCCTGAACATCTTCGAGGGGGCCGGCGAAATTCAGGCTCAGGTCATCGGCCGCCGCCTGCTGGAACAGCGCAATTAGAGCCGGGCCTAAGACACATACTGATTGCGCTCAGTAGGCCACTTCGCCGCCCTTGGCGCCGTAGAACACCACCCAGGTTTCGAAATCGTCGGAGAAGTCTTCGAACCGATGGACCTGGCCGGCGGCGGCAAACAGCACGTCGCCCGGCCTGAACGGCACGCGGTCGTCACCGTTTACGAAGGTGCCGGTGCCGGCGAAGACGATATAGACTTCGTCCTGATCATGCGGTGTCTGCGGATCATGGCCCTTTGGCGCGTAGTAGCGCAGGGTCATGGTGCCATGGCGCATCAACAGCGCCGATCGGGCGCCGGGCGGCAGGTCGGCGTTGCGCGCCTCGTCAACCGTGACACGCCAGGGGTCGGCGCCGGCAAACATCGGATCGTCCTGTTCACTCATCGCTGTCATATCTCCCTAGTTGGCTGCATTGCGGGCGCAACCACTAGCGCCGCCCGCCCGCGAGTTTTGCCGCCTCCGGGTGCATGCGCAGGCGCGCCATCGCCATGACCCCAAGGAACGGTCCAATGGCAAGGACAGCGAAGGCATGCTCCCAGCCCACCGCCGTCACCATAACCGGCAGCAGATGAACCGTGATCAGCGTCAGCAGAAAGCCCATGCAGGTCTGTACCGTCAGCATGGTGCCGACATATTCCGGCTCCGACAACTCCGCCACGGAGGCGGAAAACTGAGCCGAGTCAGCCACCACCGAGACCCCCCAGATGAACGCCAGAGTGAACAGCAACCAGGGCGGTCCGGCAAACAGGAAACCGATAACAAGCGCACACGATCCGCTGATCGCCATCGCCCCCATGGTCAGGATCGTCCGGCCGAAGCGGTCGGCCAACAGCCCGCCGACGAAGCAGCCGATGGCACCGCCCAGCCCCATGGCCGCGAAGGTAGCCAGTCGCGACCACAATGCGGCGGCGTCGCCATCCATGCCGAAACGGAAGCTGGTATCGAGAAACACGACCAGCCACGCCCACATGGCATAGAGTTCCCACATATGGCCGAGATAGCCGAGATTGGCGTAGCGCAGGGCCGGACGCGTCCACGCGCGCAACGCGGCCGCCGGATTGAACGGCGGCGACGGCGCCATCCTTCCCCCCAGGCCGACGAAATTGATCACCAGCGCCGCGACAAGGGCGACCGCCGACGCGGCGGCAATCGTGAAGCGCCAATCGGTGCCGCCGAAGGCGTTGAACAGGTGCGGCGCCGCCGAACCCAGGGTCAGCGCCCCGACCAGCGTGCCGATCAATAGGCCCATGTCGCCACGGGCCCAGGTCGTCGCCATCTTCATGCCGACCGGGTAAACCCCCGCCATACAAGCACCGGTGATGAATCGTAGAACGAGGACGGCGATGGAATCCGGCGGCAGCAGCAACATCAACGCATTGGCACCGCTGGCGACCAGGGCCGAGACCATGAAGAAACGGCGCGGATCGAGCCGGTCGGCGAGGCCGAGCAAGGCGCTGATCAGGGTGCCGGCGACAAAGCCCGCCTGCACCGCCGAGGTGAGCAGGGATGCCGCGCCATCGCTCAACCCGAACTCGGCACGCAACGACGGCACCACGGCCGAGGCCGAAAACCAGACGCCAAGCACGGCGACCTCGCACAGCGCCAGCAGTACCAGAGATCCGGCTTTCGATTGCAAGGTGAACTCCCCTCCCGGCGCGGCCGACCGCGGCAAATGCGCTATTGGCACTGCGCCACCAGCGTGCCGGATCGGCGCCGGCAGATGACGTGGACTCAAGCCGGCATTGCGGCTACTAGAGACGCAAGCAGGACGACAATTCAAGGAGACAACGGCGATGACCGATAAGGCGAAGGCAGAACGCATCACCGTGCTGGCCCGTGAATTCACGCCAGCCGCCATGGAGTATCATCGCCGTGAAATGGGCCAGCGCGGCTACAAGCTGGCCGCTTCGATCGTTCAGCACACATTCATGGTTCTGGACGGCCCGGGCGAACCGACGCCGCTGTTCGACGGCGAACCGATGTATGCCGCAACCTTCGTGCGCGAGGGCGACGAAGAGTAGCCAGCCCGGACGCGCCGCGACCGACACCCTGGTCAACGGCCGGCAACGGCCTATGTGAGCCGCCATGATGACATTTCTTTCCACGCTGCTGGCCTTGACGTTGATCGCCGTGAGCATCGTCCTCGTCATGGGCATCGGGGCGATGTCGCGCGGTGGCGATTTCAACCGCAAGCACTCCAATCGGCTGATGCGCTGGCGCGTCGGCCTGCAGGCGCTGGCCGTGGTGATTATTCTTGCGATCTTCGTCGTCAGCCAGACCTGACGGGACGGACGGGCGATGGTGCGGTTGACGAAAATCTACACCCGTGGCGGTGACAAGGGCGAAACCAGCCTTGCCGACGGCCAGCGCTTGCCCAAAGACGACACGCGTATTGTCGCCTACGGCACGGTCGATGAGACCAACGCGACGATCGGTCTCGCGAGGCTGCACACGGCGGGCGAGGCCGATGCGATGCTGGCGCGCATCCAGAACGACCTGTTCGATCTGGGCGCCGACCTCGCGACGCCCGAAGCCGAAAGCTACAAGTACCAGCCGCTGCGCGTCACCGAAGCGCAGGTGGAGCGCCTGGAACGGGAAATCGACACGATCAACGAAAACCTGGAGCCGCTGGAGTCGTTCATCCTGCCCGGCGGCAGCGCGGCCTCGGCCTACCTGCATCTGGCGCGGACCGTTGCCCGGCGGGCCGAGCGATACTGCGTCACGCTGGCCTCCGAGACAGCGGTGAACCCGGAAGCGGTGAAATACATCAACCGGCTTTCAGACCATCTGTTCGTACTCGCGCGTCAGTTGAACAACAATGGCACGGACGACGTTTTGTGGGTGCCCGGCGGCAAGGATCGCACGGACCAGGGGTAGCCACCGCGACCATGGGGCGCACTGGACGGTTCGTTGACTCGCTCACGGCCCAGCACTATTTTGCGCCGCATCATTCTATCCACTTTGTCGGCCGTACCGGGTCCGTCTGCGCGTTAATCCGGGTCGCAAAGCAACATCAACGACCAACAAAAGGGGCTATTGATGAAGGTCCTTGTCGCCGTCAAGCGGGTCGTCGACTACAACGTGAAAATCCGCGTCAAGGCGGACAACACGGGTGTCGACCTGAACAACGTCAAGATGTCGATGAACCCCTTCGACGAGATTGCCGTCGAAGAGGCGATCCGTCTGAAGGAAGCCGGCTCGGCCGACGAAATCGTCGCCGTGTCGATCGGCGTACAGCAGTGCCAGGAAACCATCCGCACCGCGCTGGCCATGGGCGCCGACCGTGGCGTGCTGGTGAAAACCGACGACGCGCTGGAGCCGCTGCATGTCGCCAAGATCCTGAAGGCGGTGATCGACGAGGAAAAACCGGACCTGGTGATCCTCGGCAAGCAGGCGATCGACGACGACTGCAACCAGACCGGCCAGATGCTGGCCGCGCTGCTGGGCTGGTCGCAGGGCACGTTTGCCTCGAAGATCGAACTGGCCGACGGCAAGGCGAACGTCACCCGCGAGATCGACGGCGGCCTGCAGACCCTGTCCCTGTCGATGCCGACCATCGTGACCACCGATCTGCGCCTGAACGAGCCGCGCTATGCGTCGCTGCCGAACATCATGAAGGCGAAGAAGAAGCCGATCGACGAGAAGTCGCCGGCCGACCTCGGTGTCGACACGGCGCCGCGGCTGACCACGTTGAAGGTCGAAGAGCCGCCGAAGCGACAGGCCGGCGAAAAGGTCGAAGACGTCGCCGAACTGGTTCAGAAACTGCGTAATGAAGCGGGGGTGATCTGATGTCCGTACTCGTCGTTGCAGATCACGATAACAGCGAACTGAAACCCGGCACGCTGAGTGCCGTCACCGCGGCAAAAGCGATCGATGCCGACGTCCATGTGCTCGTCGCCGGCAGCGGCTGCGGCGCCGTCGGCGAGGCGGCGGCGAAAGTCGAGGGCGTCGCCAAGGTGATGGTCGCGGACGCACCTCACTATGCCAACATGCTGGCCGAGCCGATTGCCGACCTCATCGTCGCCTGCGGCAAGGATTACGGCGCCATCGTCGCCGTCGCGACCACGGCCGGCAAGAACTTCATGCCGCGCGTGGCAGCGCTGCTGGACGTCTCGCAGATTTCGGAGATCTCCGAAGTCGTGTCGCCCGACACCTTCGTGCGCCCGATCTATGCCGGCAACGCCATGGCGACGGTGCAGTCGAGCGATGCGGTCAAGGTAATCACGGTGCGCGGCACGGCCTTTGCCAAGGCCGCCGCGGAAGGCGGTTCCGCTGCCGTTGAGACCCTCGACGCGACCAATGATCCGGGCCTGTCGAGCTTCGTCGGCGAGGAACTGTCGAAGTCCGAACGGCCTGAGCTGACCGCTGCCAAGATCGTCGTTTCCGGCGGCCGCGGCATGCAGTCCGGCGACAACTTCGTGATGATCGAGAAGGTTGCCGACAAGATCGGCGCCGCCGTTGGCGCCAGCCGAGCGGCCGTCGACGCCGGCTTCGTGCCCAACGACTATCAGGTCGGCCAGACCGGCAAGGTGGTCGCGCCGGAACTGTACATCGCGGTCGGCATTTCCGGCGCGATTCAGCATCTTGCAGGCATGAAAGACAGCAAGGTGATCGTCGCCATCAACAAGGACGAAGAGGCGCCGATCTTCCAGGTCGCCGATTACGGTCTTGTTGCCGATCTGTTCAAGGCTCTGCCCGAGCTGGAGCAGGAACTGGATAAGCTGCCGCCCGCGTAAACCGGCGGCCGGGACGGCCCCATGATCAAGACCATCGGCATCATCGGCGCCGGGCAGATGGGCAATGGCATTGCCCATGTCTGCTCGCTCGCCGGCTATGACATCCTCATCACCGACGCGTCGAACGCGGCCGTCGCAAAAGCGATCGATACGATCGGGGCAAACCTCGACCGGCAAGTCGGCCGCGGCATGATCGAGGCGGCCGAAAAAGCCGACGCACTCGCCCGTATCAAGACGGTGGCGACGATCCAGGATCTAGCGAATGTCGATTTGGCGATCGAAGCCGTGGTCGAGGACGAAGACGTCAAACGCCAGGTGCTGGCCGACCTGTGCCCGGTGCTGCCGCCGGATGCGCTGGTCGCGACCAACTCGTCATCGATCTCGATCACCCGCCTCGCCGCAGTGACCGACCGGCCGGAAAAGTTCATGGGGATGCACTTCATGAACCCAGTGCCGGTGATGGAGCTGGTCGAGCTGATCCGCGGCATCGCGACCGACGACGCCACCTTCGACGCGGTGCGCGAGGTCGTCGCGAAGCTGGGAAAGACCGCCGCCAATGCCGAGGATTTCCCGGCTTTCATCGTCAACCGCATCCTGATGCCGATGGTGAACGAGGCGATCTATACGCTCTATGAAGGTGTCGGCACGGTCGAAGCGATCGACACCGCGATGCGGCTGGGTGCCAACCACCGCATGGGGCCGCTGGAACTGGCCGATTTCATCGGTCTGGACACCTGCCTGGCGATCATGCAGGTGCTGTATGAAGGCCTCGCCGACAGCAAGTACCGGCCCTGCCCGCTGCTGGTGAAATATGTCGAAGCGGGCTGGCTTGGCCGCAAGACCGACCGCGGCTTCTACGACTACCGCGGTGCAAAGCCGGTTCCGACCCGCTGACCCTCGACAGCGCCGTCAAGTCTGTGCCAGCACCTGCAGGCGCCGGTCCATGAAATCCGTCCTGACCTGCAGCCACAGCGGCAAGTGGTCCGACAGCCAATAGGTGAAGTCGTGCTTGTCGGCCGGGCGATGCGCCCGGTGCGGGAACAGCGCCTCCCAGTCGTCACAGTAAAAGTCGAGTGCACCGCCTTCGCCCGAAAAGCGGGACAGTTTCGTCGGACTGTGCAGGATCTGGTCGTAGTTGTTGCGGCGCGACAGATTCGTGCCCTTGACCTTGCGCAGCGCTTCCGGGATATGCAGCTGTCGGCCATTGCCCGTCAACGCGTTGAATGCCTTGTCGTCCAACTTCGGGATGTTGAAGTCGCCCATGACGATGAAGTCATGGTCGGTCGCGTTCTTTTTGCGTCGTCGCTTGAGGACCCACTTACGCAACTCGTCAAGCGCATTGATCCGCTCCTTCAATGACTTGCCCCAGCGCATGTGCGCGGTCAGCAGTACGAAATCGAAATTGCCGGCGGTGAATGACGCCATGTAAGGCGAGCGCCACCAGTCGAACGCGGTGACGTATTCCGCTCCCTTCTTGACGCGCGGCGCATCGGCTTCGGCCGCGAGGCCGGTGAATTTCACCATGCGGGAGTCGTAGAGATATCCGATCCGCTCATCATTGCCGCCGCGGTCGTCGGTCATGTCGGAGAAGACGATCTCCCAATAGCCGCCGAGGCGTTTCATCACCCGCGCCAGATCACCGAGGTTGCTGCGGAGTTCGGTCAGAGCGACGATGTCGAACTGGTTGATGATCTCGGCGATGTAGCAGATCGCAATCTCGTCGCGCTCGCGGCGGCCGAATTCGCGGATGTTCCAGGTCGCGATGTTCAGCGACTCATCCAGCGCAGATGGTGGAATGCCTGCCGCATCGATGCGCTCACGCAGCCGCATCAGCCCTTCGGCCACATGCGGCGCCAGTGTGCCGTAATGCATGGTTCGCCCCCAGTGTCAGCTTGCCACAACCTTACATAGAGTCGCAGCAAGAGACCACCACCAAAGCGGCGAACTAGGAAGCGCTCTGCGCCATGAAATGCAGAATCAGGGCCTTGGCTTCGCTGGTGGCCCATGCCGCCGGTCCGACGAGGCGACCAACTTCGAGCCCGTCTGCGTTCAACAACACCGATGTCGGCAAACCGAAGGCACGCATGCTTCGCTGCATACGCATGGTCTTGTCGTTGTAGATCGCGAGATTCTCCAAGCTGTACTCAGCATAGAATTCGCGCACCCGGTCGATGCCCAAGTGATCCATCGAGATGGCGACGACCTGGAACCGCTCACCGCCGAGTTCGGCTTCCAGGCGGTCGAGGTCCGGCATCTCATGCCGGCACGGCCCACACCAGGTCGCCCAGAAGTTGATCAATACGACTTTGCCGCGGAAATCCGCCAGCGTCAGCTTGTTGCCATCGACATCGATGAACTCACTTTCGGACACTGGCGCCGGTTCCGGCAAAACAGTAAAGTTGGCCATCTCGCCGACGGTCAGGCTGGCCGTGGTGGACTGGGTTTGGCCCGGCACGGCGCCGCCGATGACAAGGAAGGCCGCCGCAACCAACGCCAACCAGGAATTACGTTTCGCCATTTGCTCAACTCACCTCGGAGTTAGAATGTATGGCCGAGGACCGGTCGAACAAGACGAATGCGCCCGCCAACCTGCTGTGGGGCGGCCGGTTTTCCGGCGGCGGTGCAGACATCATGCAGCGCATCAATGCTTCCATCGAGTTCGACAAACGACTGTACCGCCAAGACATCGCCGGCAGCCGCGCGCACTGTAACATGCTGGTCGCGCAGGGGATCATCACCGCCGACGACGGTCGCGCAATCTTGAACGGGCTTGATCAGGTCGAACAGGAAATTGCCGACGGCCGGTTCGAGTATTCGCTCGCGCGCGAAGACATTCACATGCATGTCGAGGCCCGGCTGAGCGAGATCATTGGCGACCCGGCCGGACGCCTACACACCGCGCGCTCCCGCAACGACCAGATTGCCACTGACTTCCGCCTGTGGCTGCGCGACGAGATCGACGCACTGGAGGCCGGCCTGCAGGACCTGCAGGCAGCGCTGATCGAGCGTGCCGAGGAGCACGCCGGTACGGTGATGCCCGGATTCACCCATCTGCAGGCGGCCCAGCCCGTGACCTTCGGCCATCACCTGCTGGCCTACGTCGAGATGATCGGCCGGGATCGCGGTCGCGTCGCCGATTGCCGGCGCCGCCTGAACGAAAGCCCGCTGGGCGCTGCCGCCCTGGCAGGCACGTCGTTTCCCGTCGACCGCGTGGCGACGGCCGAGACGCTGGGCTTCGACCGGCCGATGGCCAACTCACTCGATGCGGTGTCGGCACGCGATTTTGCGCTCGAGTACCTGTCCGCTGCCGCCATCCTGTCGACCCATCTGTCGCGGCTGGCGGAAGAAATCGTCTTCTGGTCATCGGCACAGTTCCGCTTCGTCTCGCTGAGCGATGCCTTCACCACCGGCTCGTCGATCATGCCGCAGAAGCGCAATCCCGATGCCGCCGAGCTGGTGCGCGCCAAGGCCGGCCGGGTCATCGGCGATCTGAACGCCCTGCTGGTGGTCATGAAGGGCCTGCCGCTGACCTATTCCAAGGACATGCAGGACGACAAGGAACCGGTGTTCGAGGCGGCAGATACCCTGGCGCTGACCGTGGCGGCGATGGCCGGCATGGTGCGCGACCTGACGGTCAACGTGGCATCTATGCAGGCCGCGGCCGGAGAAGGCTTTGCGACGGCCACCGATCTGGCCGACTGGCTGGTCCGTACGCTCGATCTGCCGTTTCGGCAGGCCCATCACGTTACCGGCAGCCTGGTGAAACTGGCAGAGGACCGGGGCGTGGACCTGGACGGGCTCAGCCTCGCAGACATGCAAACAGTCGAGCCGGGGATCACGGATGCTGTTTTCTCCGTCCTGGGCGTTGAAAATTCGGTCGCCAGCCGTACCTCATTTGGTGGAACATCGCCGGACAACGTGCGGACCGCCGCCAAACAGGCGCGGGAGCAGTGGCTGTGACCCGGCGCCGTTTGCTGTGGTTGGCCCTGTCGGGGTTTGCCGTCGGGGCCGCAGGTTGCGGCAAGAAGGGACCGCTGGAACGACCCAGCCGCGCCAGCGATGGCGACAAGCCGGCCGAGGGAAAGACGGACCGAACCCAACAGGGTACCGAGAAGAAGGGCTGACGCCGCGATGGACCATTTCAATTACCGCGACGGCGCCCTTTACGCCGAGGATGTTGCCATCGGCGACATCGCCGCTGCCGTCGGCACACCCTTCTACTGCTATTCGACGGCCACCATGGTGCGCCACTACAGGGTATTGGCGGACGCGTTCGCCGGCACCGACGCGCTGATCTGCTATGCCATCAAGGCCAACTCGAACCAGGCGGTCATCGCCACTCTGGTGGGCGAAGGTGCGGGCTGCGACGTGATCTCCGGCGGTGAACTGCAGCGCGCACTGGCGGCCGGATGCCCGCCGGAGCGAATCGTTTTCGCCGGCCCCGGCAAGACGCCGGAAGAACTCGCCTTCGCGCTCGATATCGGCATTCATCAATTCAACGTCGAGAGCGAGCCGGAACTCCGGACGCTAAGCGCGATTGCCGCGCAAACGGACAAGACCGCACCCGTGGCGGTGCGCGTCAATCCAGATGTCGACGCGCAGACGCACGAAAAGATTTCGACCGGCCGGAAACAGGACAAGTTCGGCATTCCGGCCGAACGAGCATTGGAGATCTATGATCTGGGCCGCGACCTGCCGGGTGTCGAGATGCTTGGCGTCGCGCTGCACATCGGCTCGCAACTGACGCAACTGGCGCCCTACGAGGCGGCGTTCCAACGCGCCCTCGACCTCGTGGCCGACTTGCGCCGTGCCGGCCACGATATCCGCCGCTTCAACGTCGGCGGGGGGCTCGGCATTCGCTATGGCGACGAAACGCCGCCATCGCCGCAGGACTATGCCGACCTGGTGCTGCGCCAGACTCACGGCAGCGGCCTGGAAGTCGCCCTGGAGCCGGGTCGCGTCATCGTCGGCAACGCCGGTGTCCTGGTTGCCCGCGTGATCTACGACAAGCATGAGGGCAAACGCTTCATCATCGCCGACGCCGCCATGAACGACCTGATCCGGCCGGCGCTCTACGACAGCACACATGACGTCGTGCCGGTCACGCTACCAGGCGAGAACACGATGGCGACGGCCGCCGATCTGGTCGGTCCGGTTTGCGAGTCGGGCGATTTCCTGGCGCGCGATCAGGACCTGCCACCGATGGCTCCCGATGATTTGATCGCGATCCGCAGCGCCGGCGCTTATGGTTCCGTCATGGCCTCGACCTACAACAGCCGGCCGCTGGTGGCCGAGGTATTGGTCAAGGGCGACCAGTTTGCCGTGGTGCGGCCGCGACAGACCATCGAAGACCTGATCGGCCGCGACCGCACACCTGATTGGCTGAACAAGCCTACACTGCACCGGGGAGCTGCTGGATGACACTCGACCCGCATATCGCCCGACGCCGCGCACTGGCGCGGCTGGCGTTGTTCTGGGAACGTGTCTGGCCGGCCCTTGTGCCGGCTGTTTGCATTCTGGGCCTGTTCGTTGCCATTGCGCTGATGGGCCTGCCCACGCTGTTTCCGGGCTGGCTGCACCTGATCCTGTTGTTGGTGTTTGCCGGCGCCTTCGCAGCGGCGTTGCTGATCGGTATCCGCCGCATCCGCCTGCCGGAAACGACCGCGGCCGAACGCCGTTTGGAGCGCAACAGCGACCTTGCCAACCAACCGCTGGGCGCGTTGCAGGACCGGATCGCGGACCCGAGCGACCCCGCCAGTCGTGCGCTGTGGGAAGAACATAAGCGTCGGTTGCTGGCACAGATGGACAACCTGTCGGTCGACTGGCCGCATCCGGGTGTGCCGAAGCGCGATCCCTGGGGGCTCCGCGCGGTGGTCGTACTGCTGCTGGCCGTGGGTATCGCCGCCGGCCTCAACGACGGACCGACGCGGATCGCCAAGGCCCTCACGCCAGACCTCAGCGGCCCGCCGCCACCGCCGGCACAGTTAGAGGCCTGGATCAACCCGCCGACCTACACGGGTTTGGCGCCGACACGCCTGTTGGCGGACACGCCTACCCCGGTCAAGGTGCCGCAGGGCAGCGTACTTCTGGCCCGCCTGTTCGGCGGCGCCGGCCCGGCCGACCTGCGGATCGATGCCGAAACGACGGCATTCGAACGGGTCGATCCGGAGAACCAGCAGATCGAGCTGACCATCGACCAGGGGCGCCAGATTTCGCTGCGCCAGGGCGAGAGCGATATCGGTAGCTGGCCGATCGATGTGGTGATCGATGCCGAACCACGGATCACCCTTGCCGACAGTCCGCAGATCACCGTGCGCAATGCGCTGCAGCTGAGCTACATGGCGCACGACGACTACGGCCTGATGGAGGTCGGCGCGGAACTGCGGCTGGCCGACCCCGCGTCGACAATGACGGCCGACGAGGTCTTGCGCCTGCCACTGCCACTGTCGCCACCAGGCGCCAAGCAGGCGCAGGATCAGGGGTTTCATGACCTGACGCCGCACCCGTGGGCCGGCCTGCCCGTGGTCATGGTGCTGGTGGCAACGGACAACGCCGACCAGGAAGGTTTCAGCGAAGAAGTCGAGCTGGTGCTGCCGGAGCGGGAGTTCAATCACCCGGTCGCCAAGGCGATCATCGAACAACGCCGCACCCTGACCCGGCAGCCGGAGCGACGCGGACTGGTGGCCCGGGCGCTGTCGGCAATCACCGCGGCGCCAACGGCCTACGACGATGATGTGGTCGTACATCTGGCGCTGCGCACCGCGGCCAGCCGATTGACGCAGCGGCCGGACCGGCCGGCCATCGCCGAGGTCCAGGAACTGTTGTGGGACACCGCGCTGCACCTTGAGGACGGCAAGATGTCGCTGGCCGAGCGCGAACTGCGGCAGGCGCAACAGGAACTCATGGAAGCGCTGGCCCGCAACGCCGATGACCGCGAGATCGAGCGCCTGATGGACAAGCTGCAGCAGGCGATGGATCGCTACCTGCAGGCCATGGCCGAAAACCTGCAGCGGCAAATGCAGCAGGGCGCAGAGCTGCAGCAGATTGATCCGAATACCCGCATGGTCGAGGCGGATGAGCTGCGGCGCATGCTGGACCGGGCGCGCGAGCTGAGCCGCATGGGCGCCCGCGATGCGGCGCGCGAGATGTTGCAACAGTTGCAGCAGATGCTAGAAAACCTGCAGGGCGGCGCGATGACGGCAATGTCGCCGGAAATGCAGCAGAGCCAGCAGGCGATGCGTCAATTGGGCGATCTCATGCAGCGCCAGCAGCGCCTGCTCGACCAGACATTCCGGCGCAGCCCGCGCCAGCCCGGCGAAGGCCAGCAGCGCCCCGGGCGGCGGCCCGGGGACCCATCGCAGCAGCAGCCGGGCCAGCAGGGGCAACCGGGCGAAGGCAGCCAGCCAGGCGACTTTGGCGGCCTGGCCGGACAGCAGGAGGCGTTGCGCCGCCAGCTCGGCGAGATGATGCGAAGCATGGGCGAGGCCATGGGCGAAATTCCCGGTGGCATGGGCCGGGCCGAACGGTTCATGCGGGACGCCCGCCGCGCGCTTGAGCAGGGCGCCGGCGAAAGTGCCGTTACCGCGCAGACCGAGGCGCTGGACCAGTTGGCGGAGAGCATGCGCGACATGGCCGACCGGATGCAGCAGCAGGCAGGCCAGGGCCAGCCCGGGCAGAACCAGAACGGCATGCGGGATGTCGATCCACTCGGCCGGCCGCTCGAAGACGGCGGCGTCGACACCGGGCGGGTGCAGATTCCCGAGGACTGGGAATTACAGCGGGCCCGCGAAATCCTCAACGAATTGCGCCGGCGCGCCGGACAGGCCGGACGGCCGCCCGAAGAACGGCAGTACATCGACCGGCTGCTGAGGCAGTTCTAGAACGTCTGTCCGCCCGGAGTTCGCCGCGCGCTGCCACCTGGCGGGCCGGTCCGCTACGCGCGTCCGGCGTCCCGCGACGTCGTCAGGCCGGCGCCGACAGGGTCGCGTCAACGGCAGCGATCAGTTCGTCGATCGAGAACGGCTTGGAGATCACCTCATGGCTGAGGATCTCCAGGTTGTGCGCCCGCCGCTTTTCCTCGGCATAGCCGGTCATCATCAGGATCCGCATGTCCGGATAGTCGCGTGACGCCTTCAGCGCCAGCGCGATCCCATCCATGATCGGCATCACGATATCGGTCAGCAGCAGGTCATAACGGTCCCTGGACAGCGCCTCCAGTGCCGCCGCACCATCGGTGGTGCCAGTGGCCTTGTGACCATGCAACTCCAGCGCACGCACCACCAGGCTGCGCACGGCATCCTCATCTTCCGCGACCAGAACCTGCGCCATGAACGCCTCCCGCCTCAGTCCCCGGCCAGCACCCCGATGTAGGGCAGTTCGCGATAGTGATTGTCGTAGTCGAGGCCGTAGCCGACAACGAACTGGTCCGGCGTCTTGAATCCGCAGAAATCGGCATCGATTTCGACCGCGCGCTTGCCGGGTTTCTCCAGCAGAACGCAGACCGTGACACGCGCCGCGCCACGTTCGGCCAACAACTCCCGCGCGAATGCGAGCGTCCGGCCGGACTCCAGGATATCGTCGACCAGTAAAACCGTCTGGCCCGCGACATCCTCGGTGATGTCGCGTCGAACCTCGACGCTGCCGGAACTTTCCTTAGCACTGCCATAGCTGGCGAGCGTCATGAAATCGACCCGCGGGCGCACGCCCTCATGATGCAGCGCCCGCAACAGATCGGCGGCGAAAATGAAACTGCCCTTGAGGATGGCGACAACGACGATCTCTTCGCCAAGGTCACGGGCGATATCGCCAGCAAGGCCGGTCACCCGATGAGCGACCTCCGCTGCCGAGAACATCACGTCGATTTTCTGGTCCGCAGGCGCCGATCCGGCGGGCTTCGCCGTCATTGCACCTCGTCCAGCAGGAATGTCACGACCAGTTTGCGCGCGTTGTCGGGCGGGTTGGGCAAGCGGGACTGGAACCGGGTCGAGCCGCCCGGCGGCAACTCCGATTCGGTCGCCGCGACGGTCCAGTGATAGAGCTCGATCTTGTTCTCATCACCGAGCGCGACCCTCAGGTTCGGGATCGGCTTGTTCTCGCCACTGTTGTTCACCACTTCGCCGGCAATCAACAGCACGACCTGCCCGCCCTGGATCTCCCGTGCCGATTCGACATTGCGGATTTCCAGACCCAGTTGCGGTTTGTCGACCAGCGAGCCGAGGGTCTGATAGAGCTTGGCCGCCGGCGGCCAAATCTCGACGATCTGCGTGCGATAGAAGTAACCGGCAGCGCCGAGACCGCCGACAACCAGCAACAGCGCAATCCAGGCCGCCGCGCCGACACCGCGGCGCTCGGCTTCGGCGGCCGCCCGCGCTGCCGGCGCCGGCCTCGGCCGGGCACGTGGTGCGGGCTCCGGTTCTGGCTCCGGTTCGGCCTCGGCCGGTGCCTCTTCGGCATCAGCGGCGGCGGGCGCCGGTTCTTCCGGCTCGGGGGCCGGTGCCTCGGGTTCCGTCGCGGCTGGTTCCGCTGCCGGCGGCGGTGGCGAGGCAGGCTCTTCAGCTGGTGGCGGTGGCGGCGGCGCTTCGGCCTGCGGAGCCGGCGCCGCTGCGCCCTCGGGCATCTCTACCCATTCATGACCGCATTTGGCGCATTTCACGGAGCGCCCCGACGGGCCGATGGAACCGTCTTTAATGCGATAACGCGTCGAACAGGACGGACATGTCAGTATCATGCGAGCACCTTCGCTGATGACCGCGTCTTATATGTGACCGGCGAAAAAGTCGCAAGATTACATAATTTAGGCAACGGCCTTGACACAATGGATACGCCATCGAGGCTGGTTGCTGGACGTTACCCAAGCGGCATGGCATGGTGCCCGCCGTAAGACCAAGGGGGTGTACGCCGCGTGGTCCGTTTTGAGAATGTCGGACTCCGTTACGAAGGCGGGCCGGAAGTCCTTCAGGACATTTCATTTCATATTGACCGCGGGTCGTTCTACTTCCTGACCGGCCCCTCCGGGGCCGGGAAATCGTCGCTCCTCAAGCTGATGTATCTGTCGTTGCTGCCGACACGGGGGCGAATCGATCTGTTCGGCAATGATATGCGCCGCACGCCGCGACGTACGTTGCCCGAGCTACGGCGGCGAATCGGCATCGTGTTTCAGGACTTCCGCCTGCTTGGCCATATGAGCGTGTTCGACAATGTCGCGCTGCCGCTGCGCATCGCCGGTGAAACCGAGCAGCGCATTCGCGACAACGTGTCGGAACTGCTCGACTGGGTCGGGCTGGGCGACCGCTTGCTCGACAACCCGCGCTGGCTGTCGGGTGGCGAACAACAGCGCGCCGCCATCGCCAGGGCGGTGATCACCAAGCCCAGCCTGCTGCTGGCCGACGAGCCGACCGGAAACGTGGACGACCGTATGGGCAACCGCCTGATGCGGCTGTTCGAGGAACTGCACCGTACCGGCACCGCAGTGGTTGTCGCCACCCACAACCATGCGCTGATCGATCGTTTTCGGCATCCCTGTCTGCGCCTCTACGAAGGCCGGCTGACCGTCGGCAGCGACGCCATCCCTCAGTCCGATACCTTCTGAAATGACGCGTCTGCAGGGCCTGATTCCAGACGACGAGGGCGGCGACAGGTACCTGCCGCTGGTCATCGCCGCCATGGTGTTTCTGGCCGAACTGGCGATGGCCATGGGACTGACCCTGGACAGCGCCGCGCGAACCTGGCGCTCCGACCTTGCCGGCAAACTGACCATCGAGGTGCCAACCGTCGATAATGAAACCGACAGTAAGGAGACGCGGGCACAGGCCATTGCCGATGTGATGGCGCAGTTCCCCGGCGTCACGGCTGTGCGGGTATTCGGCATGGATGAGGTCGCGCTGCTGCTGGAACCCTGGATCGGCAGCGGCGGCGGGGTCGACGACCTGCCGCTGCCCGCGCTGATCGACCTGGAGATCGATCCGGACGTCGACATCGAAGCTCTGACCAACACGCTGGCCCAGACCGATGCCAGCGCCAGCCTCGATGATCACGGACTGTGGCTGTCGCGCCTGCTGCGCTTTGTCTACGCCGCACGGCTGCTCGCCGTGGCGATGGTCGTGCTGGCAGCCGGCGCCCTCTGTCTGACCGTGATTTTCGGCACACGGGCCGGGCTTGCCGCCCATCGCGACGTCGTCGAACTGCTGCACCTCGTCGGCGCGCGGGACGAAACCATCGCCCAGCGCTTTCTGATGCATTCGCTGATCCTCGGATTACGCGGCGCGTTCCTGGGGCTGGCCGTCGCCGCCGCAGCGATCTACGGCCTGTCCCGCCTCGCCGCCGACATCGACAGCCCGCTGATCGCCGACCTGACCCTGACCAGCCATCAGATGGTGGCGCTCGTGGTGCTGCCTTTCTTGGCCGCCATTCTCAGCGCGGTGACGGCGCGCTGGACCGTCATGCGCACCCTGGCCCGCATGCCGTGACGCAGCGCCGCAGTAGGCGACAACGATCACAACGTCGTAGACTGCTGCTAAAGCATTGTCAGACAATCGTTTGTTAGAGTTTCGAACAAGGATATCGGGACGACGACGTGGCACGGTTTACGCGACACCAGTTCTCTTCGCTTGGCGGCGATGCGCGCTTCTGGCGTGGCCTGTGGCTGGCGCTGGTGCTACTGCTCTTCGTGTGGACCGGCGGCCTGTTGCAATTCGTCATGACCTTGCCGATGTCGGTCGAACGGCCAAACGGCACGTCGGACGGCATCGTGGTGCTGACCGGCGGTGCCGAGCGCATTGACGAAGGCCTTAGCCTGCTCACCGCCGGCCAGGCAAAAACCCTGTTGATCACCGGCGTCGACCCGGCAACCACGGCCGAGGCGCTGCAGGCGCGCAACGCCAGCGCCATCGCCAAGTTCGAATGCTGTATCGAGTTGGGCCATCTCGCCCGCGACACCCGCGGCAACGCCATTGAGACCGCCCTCTGGGTCGAACGCGACGGGCATCAGAGCCTTCGCCTGGTCACCGCCAGCTATCACATGCCCCGAACCCTGCTGCTGTTTCGCCTCGCCATGCCGGATACCGATTTGATCGCCCACCCGGTGTTTCCCATGCATGTGAAACTGGATGCCTGGTGGCGCTATCCCGGGACGGCGCGGTTGCTGGCCGTGGAATACACCAAATATCTGATCAGTCTGATCAGCGTGCGTGTGCTGGGCAGCCCGATCGAGATTTGACCTATCCGCAAACGCCCGTCTGAATGCCACCCCATGCTTCGTTCCCTCCTCTTCAACCTCGCGTTTTACATCTGGACGGTGGCGATGGTGCTGCTGTTCCTTCCAGCGCTGATCCTGCCCTATCAGGTCACGGTCTGGGGGCAGCGCCAGTGGGCGCGTGGCGTCAACGTGCTGATGCGATGGATCGCCGGCATCGATGTCGAGATCCGCGGCCGCGAGCATCTGCCGGCCGGCGGCTGCATCGTCGCCGCGAAGCATCAGTCCGCCTGGGACACCTTGATCTGGCACGCGGCGCTCGACGATCCGGCCATCGTGCTGAAACAGGAATTGCTGTGGATCCCGATCTACGGGCTGATGTGCCTGAAGACACGCATGATCGCCGTCAACCGCAGCAAAGGGGCGGCGGCGCTGAAATCGATGGTGCAGCAGGCACGCCGCGTCATCGCCGATCGACGTCCGATCGTCATCTTCCCGCAAGGGACGCGTACGGCGCCCGGCGCGACTGTCAAGGATGTACCCTATCAGCCCGGCGTCAGCGCGCTCTACCGGGCGCTCGATGTGCCGGTGGTGCCGGTGGCCCTGAACTCAGGTCTGTTCTGGCCGCGACGCAGTTTTCGTCGCTGGCGCGGCACCATCGTGATGGAGTTCCTGCCGCCGATCGAATCCGGCCTTAACCGGCGCGCGTTTCAGTCTTCGCTCGAGCAACGAATCGAGGAAGCGACGGCACGTCTGGAGCGCGAGGGAGCTAAGGTCCACCAGTAAGGCAACGACTCCGGCATTGGCCGGGGCTGTGGAAAGCGGGCGCAAACGACCCTGTGGATAACGAGAGTAACATTTATATCCCACTGAAATTTCACGGCATTCCAGACTTCAGCCTGTTGAAACATAACGAGAACGAAACTTGAAATAAAACGGGTCAGCCGCTATAGTCTGCCGCCGGTTGGCGTGCCGGACACGCGACTGTTTCGTGCCTCTTTGCCCTAGCCTATGGAGACGTGATGCCCACTGTCGCGCCTATCTCGCAGCAGATCTGGGATATGAAGTACCGGCTGAAGGGTGCCGACGGCACGCCGGTCGACAACACCATCGAAGATAGCTGGCAACGGGTCGCGACAGCCCTGGCGGCGGTCGAGAGCGAGCCTGCGACATGGCAACAGCCGTTCTGTGACGCGCTGTCCGATTTCAAGTTTTTACCGGCCGGCCGCATTCTCGCCGGCGCCGGCACCGACCGCCGGGTCACCCTTTTCAACTGCTTTGTCATGGGCACGGTGCCCGACGACATGGCCGGCATCTTCGAACACCTGAAAGAAGCTGCCCTGACCATGCAACAGGGCGGCGGCATCGGCTACGACTTCTCGACGCTGCGGCCGAAAGGTGCGCCCGTGAAGGGCGTCGGCGCCGATGCGTCCGGGCCCCTCACCTTCATGGACGTGTGGGACGCCATGTGCCGCACGATCATGAGCGCCGGCTTCCGCCGCGGCGCGATGATGGCAACGATGCGCTGCGATCACCCCGACATCGAGGCCTTTATCGAGGCCAAGCAAGACCCGGGCCGGCTGCGCATGTTCAACCTGTCGGTACTTGTGACCGATGCGTTCATGGCCGCGGTCAAGGCCGACCGGCCGTGGGAACTGACGTTCGACGGCCGCGCCTACAAGACGATCGAAGCGCGCGAGTTGTGGGACAAGATCATGCGGGCGACCTATGCCTATGCCGAACCCGGCGTGATCTTCATCGACCGCATCAACCAGCGCAACAACCTGAACTACTGCGAAACCATTGCCGCGACCAACCCGTGCGGGGAACAACCGCTACCGCCCTACGGCGCATGCCTGCTGGGTTCGATCAACCTCGCGCGCCTGGTGCGGGATCCGTTCGGGAGCGAGCCGCAGATCGATTCCGAGGAACTCGATCAACTGGTGCGCACGGCGGTGCGGATGATGGACAACGTCGTCGACGTGTCCCGCTTTCCGCTGGAGGAGCAGCGTCACGAGGCGTTGGCGAAACGCCGTATCGGCCTTGGCGTCACCGGCCTCGCCGACGCGCTGATCTTCTGCAAAGCGCGCTATGGCTCGCCACAGGCACTGGCGCTCACGGAACAATGGATGCGTGCCATTCAGCGTGCTGCCTATCTCGCCAGTGCCGAACTGGCGCGCGAAAAAGGCCCCTTCCCGCTGTTCGAACGCGATGCCTATCTCGCCGGCGAAAGCGTGCAGGAACTGGACGACGATGTCCGCGCTGCCATCGCCGAACACGGCATCCGCAATGCACTGCTGACCTCGGTCGCGCCGACCGGCACCATCTCGCTGTACGCCGACAATGTGTCGAGCGGCCTGGAACCGGTGTTCTCCTTCACCTACAAGCGCTACGTCACCATGCCGGACGGCAGCCGGCGTGAAGAGGCGGTCAGCGATTACGCGTATCGCCTGTTCCGGGAACGCTTCGGCGAGGCCGCGCAACTGCCGGACTATTTCGTCGACGCCCAGGTGTTGGCACCGTCCGACCACGTGCGCATGCAGGCGGCGGTGCAGAAATACATCGACTCGTCGATTTCCAAGACCATCAATGTGCCGGAGGACATTGCGTTCGAGGCGTTCAAAGACGTCTACATGCAGGCCTACGACTCCGGCTGCAAGGGCTGCACGACGTACCGGCCGAACGCCGTCACCGGCTCGGTGCTGGAGACCGAAGGGGAGAGTGGAACGCAGGCGCCCGCGAGCGAGCCGGAACTGCCGCTGTCCACACCGGAAGCGCGGCCGCGCGATGCACTGGACGCCGGCGGCGTCGTCTACATGACGCAGCCGCTGGACCGGCCGCAGGTATTGCCTGGGGCAACCTACAAACTGGCCTGGCCGGAGACCGATCACGCGATCTACATCACGGTGAACGATATCATTCAGGACAGCCGGCGCCGGCCGTTCGAGGTGTTCATCAATTCCAAGAGCATGGAACACTATGCCTGGACGGTGGCGCTGACACGGATGATCTCGGCCGTGTTCCGGCGCGGAGGCGACGTGTCGTTCGTGGTCGAAGAACTCAAGGCCGTCTTCGATCCACGCGGCGGGCAGTGGATGCGTGGGCACTACGTGCCGTCGCTGCTGGCCGCTATCGGCGAAGTGATCGAACAGCACATGATCGACATCGGCTTCATCGCGCAGCCCGGCGGCAACGTGGAAAACGAGGACCGCAAGCTGGCTGTGGTCGGCGGTCTGGACGGCGAGCCAGCGGCCGATGCAAACCACCGCATGCGGAGCTGCCCGAAGTGCGGCGCGCCAAGCCTGATCCGGCAGGAAGGCTGCGATACCTGCGTGTCCTGCGGCTATTCGAAGTGCGCCTGAGCGGCGCGCGGCTACCGATAGGGGGGAGCATGGCGCAGTTCGATTTCAGCGCGAAGTCGGTGCTGGTCACCGGTGGATCCAGCGGCATCGGCCTGGCGATCGCCGACGGGTTTGCCCGGTCCGGCGCCGACGTCGCCGTCACCGGCACGAAACCCTTGGCCGTGGATTACCCGGACGATCTCGGCCGCTTCACCTACCGCCAGTGCGATATGACGGACCGCGACCAGGTTGAGGCACTGGCCGCAGCCACGGATAAACTCGACGTGCTGGTGAACAACGCCGGCACCAATATTCGTGGCCCGCAGGCGCACGCGCCGGAAACCTTCGAAACGCTGATCGACCTTCATCTGAATGCGGTCTATCGCCTGACCACGCGACTGGCGCCAAAACTGATTGCCGGCCAGGGCGCAGTCATCAACATCGCCTCGATGACCACATATTTCGGTTCACCGCATGCACCGGGTTACGGCGCCGCAAAGGCGGCCGTCGAACAGATGACCAAAACGCTGGCAGCACTTTGGGCGACCGACGGCGTGCGGGTGAACGCCATCGCACCGGGCTGGATCGCCACAAAACTGACCGGGCCGGTGCAGAACAACGAAGACTTCAACCGGCGCATCCTCGACCGCACGCCGATGGATCGATGGGGCGAGCCGACGGAAATGGTCGGCCCCGTCCTGTTCCTTGCCGACAACGACGCGGCCGGCTTCGTCACCGGTGTGACCCTACCGGTCGACGGCGGCTACAGCAGCGCGCTCTGAGTCAGCGCTGACGCGTTCGCCGGCCAAACATCAGACCGGCAGCGGGTCATGCCACCAGTGTTGGAATGGGTTGGCGTGGATGATCCGCTCGATGGTCTCGTCGCTGACCCGCGGCAGACCGCTGCCGGCGATCACGTGATTGACGTTGCGCAGCCCGTCCAAGCTTTCCTCGACCCGCGAAAACGGGAAGTCGGTGCCGAAGAAGATCTTGTCGGTGATCGAGTATTCCTGGCTCAGCACCATGATGTTCCAGAACTGCCAGGGGCGATAGAAGATCGCCGCGATCTCGCAGTAGACGTTCGGCCGTTTGCGCACCACGGCGATGCAGTCCTCGTACCAGGGGTGTCCCATGTGGGCGCAGATCATCTTCAGGTCGGGCCAGCGCGCGGCAATCTCGTCGACATAGATGACGCGGCCCAGGTCCGCCGGTGCATTCTCCGCAAAGGTCGTGCCCATATGCATGGTCAGCGGCAGGTCGTTGGCGACGCAATAGTCGTACACCGGTGCCATGCGCGGATCGGTCAACGGTACGCCGTTGTAGATCGGCCCATACTTCACGCCTTTCAGACCAAGCGTCTCGATGCTATGGCGCAACCGGTCCATGTAGTCGGGCTCACGCGGATCGACATAGGCAAAGCCGACGAACTTGTCGGGATATGTCGCCACGGCCGCCGCGACGGCGGCATCATCGCCATCGACGCCGGCCGAGTCGGCATAACGCGGCGAAAACAGGATAGCCCGGTCCACCCCGGCCATTTCGGCATGAATGGTATCGGCATCGGCGGCGAGGCCGTAGTCGCCGTCCGCGCGAACGCGCTTCATCTGCGCTTCGTAAAGCGGCGTGAAATGCTCCGGGTTCCATAAATTGACGTGGCAATCGACAATCATCGCGCCTCTCCGCTATCGCTGCTGAGCACAGCCTAGCGCATCGTCGGCGCTGACACCGCGTCAGGACGGCTGCAGGAGGGCGTTCACCCGATGCAACGGACTGTCGGCAATGCCCAGTTCATCAAGATGGCCGACCGTGCTGGCAACATAGTCGGGATTGCTGCCGCTACGACCGACGGCCTTGCGCACCACGCGGGCCGCCTGTTCCGGCAACAGCTTGCCGGCATATTGCGGATGGCTGCGGTCGACGACGAACGACAACGCCCGGTACCGCTGCGCGGCCACCTGCACCGGCAGCAGGACCGCGCGATAGGGATAGCCCGGCACGACCAGTTCGCGGCTGTAAAGATAGTCCGCAACCGCCTCCTTTTGCGCCCGCGCCACCCGATAGACGAAACCGACGCACGATCCCCCGGCGTCCAGGCCCAGCACGAGCCCGGGGCGTTCCTGGGTACCTCGATGGGCCCAGGACCACACGCACAATGCGCGGTGATACCCGTGCACGCGGGCGCGATGGCGTTCGGTATGCGGAAAGCCGGGCCGCCACATGACAGAGCCATAGCCGAACACCCACAGATCGCCGGGCGGCAACTTCAAATCGGGGACGTGATAATTGTCGAACTCACGCTGCATTTGCACTACATCACACAAGTATGCCGCTGCCGTTCGCCGCAACGTGCCGTTGGCAATCTAAGCGGCCGGGGCGTCAGCGCAAGCGGCGCCAGCGTCCGCCGCCGGGATTTGGACCCATCCGGCTTCCCGGCCGGCATCGCATCGTCAAGCAGGGTTGGTATTCATGCGCTTCATTGTCGCCGTTTTGGCTATTGCCGCCGTCATTGCCGCCTGGACCGGTTTCTGGTTCTTCGCTGCCGGCACCGTCCGCGACGGCATCGACAACTGGGCGGACGACCAGCGCCGTGCCGGCGCCGAAGTCAGCTATGACAGTCTCGATATCGGCGGCTATCCGTTTCGCATCCGCGCGACCGTGACGTCGCCGCGCATCGCCTGGCCAGCACGCCCGGATCGGCCGTCGCTCGAAAGCGACAAGCTGACCGCCGTTGCGCACCCCTGGAATTTCCGCCATGTGCTGACCGACCTGGGTGGCCGCCACACCGCACGCTTTCTTCAGGACGGCATCGAGCGGACGGCAACCATCAGCGTCGGCAGCGGGCTAAGCAGCTACCAGACAAACGCCGATGACAAACTGATGCGGCTTTCGGCCGACCTGAACGATGTCACCGTCGATGCCGCACCGGACATCCGATCGACGGCCAAACGGTTGCAGGTTCATGTCCGCCCGAGCGGCCGCAGCGACGCGGCCTACGACGTCGCGGTCAGCGTGGCCGACGCCACGGTTGCCGAGCCGGCGGGCCTGCCGCTGGGCCAGCACATCAGCGGCGCCGACGCGCAGTTCAGCATCACCGGTGCGCTGCCGCGCGGCACCGATACGGCAGCGATCGCCGCTTGGCGCGACGCCGGTGGAACGATTGAAGTCGGCAAGCTGCACATTGCCTGGGGCGACGTCCGCGCCGATGCCGACGGCACACTGGCCCTGGACGCCAGTATGCGGCCGCTGGGCGCGCTGACCGCCCGCGTCCGTGGCCACAACGCGTTGATCGATGCTGCCGTCGCCTCGGGGCAAATGTCGGCGGATGACGCAGGCACCGCCAAATCGGCGCTGAGTCTCCTGGCTCTGGCGGCCGGCGGGGTGTTGTCGGTGCCGGTGGAACTGCAGGATGGTCGGGCCTATCTAGGCCCTGTGGCCGTCGCGCGGCTGAAACCGATTTTCTAGCGCACGTCCCGGCCGGCATCAGCGGGCCGCTGGAACCCACCCGAGCGAAAGACGTTAGTCAGAATCGCCGGACGACCTGCCATCGGCCGGGTTGCGGCCGAAGTTCACCGCATCTGTTTCCTGCCCGGCATCGATGATGCGCTGGCGCACCGCGCGGGTACGGGTGAACAAACCTTCCAACGTATCGCCCTGCCGCCACCGGATCGCCCGCTGCAGCGCGATCAAGTCCTCAGTGAAACGCCCGAGCATCTCCAGCACCGCCTCGCGGTTGGTGAGGAACACATCGCGCCAGAATTCCGGGTCCGACGCGGCAATGCGGGTGAAGTCGCGGAAACCACCGGCGGAGTATTTGATCACCTCGCCCTGTGTCACCGTTTCCAGGTCGTCGGCCGTGCCGACGATGTTGTAGGCGATCAAATGCGGCAGGTGCGAGGTGATCGCCAGCACAAGGTCATGCCGCCGCGCATCCATAATCTCGACACGGCTGCCGAGACCGGCAACGAAGGCCGACAGCCGCTCGACCGCCTCCGCGTCCGTCTCTTGGTCCGGTGTCAGGATCCACCAGCGATTGTCGAACAATTCGGCGAAGCCGGCTTCCGGGCCGGAGTTCTCGGTGCCGGAGACGGGGTGACCGGGGATCAGCGTCACGTGATCCGGCAGGGCCGCGCCCAGGGTTCGAAACACCTGCCCCTTTACCGAGCCAACGTCCGATACGATGGCACCATGTTTCAGGTGCCCGGCGATGGATCTGGCGATGGTCTCGTAACTGCCGAGATGGGTGCAGACGATGACCAGATCGGCGTCGGCCACCGCTTCAGCGGCGGTTTCGTGCACGCTGTCGACGATGCCCAAGTCCATCGCCTTGTCGCGTGTCGCCTGCGTGCGCGAGGTGGCGGCGATATGGCCGGCCAAGCCGCCACGCCGCGCCGCCCGGGCGATGGAGGAACCGATCAGACCGATGCCGATCAGCGCCAGACGTTGAAAAGGCGCCGCGTCAGCCACGCATGGTCTCCATGAATTCTTCCATCGCCGCGATTACGGCGCGGTTCTCGTGTTCCAGACCGATGGTGAACCGAAGAAAGTCGCCCATACCGTAAGCGGCGATCTCACGCGGCAGAATGCCCTTCGCCTTCAGAAAGGTATGCACCTCAGATGCAGAACGCGGCCCGTCAGCGCCAAAACGCACGGAAATGAAGTTCGCCACGCTGGGAATGATTTCGAGACCCAGGCGGCTGAACTCGTCAGACAGCCAGGCCAGCCAGATGTCGTTATGCGACCGCGCCATATCCGTGTGCCCGATGTCCTGCAGCGCCGCCACCCCTGCGGCCTGCGCCGCGGCGTTGACGTTGAACGGCGCCCGCACCCGGTGAAACACGTTGGCGATCTCCTCAGGGCAATAGGCCCAGCCCAGTCGCAGTGCCGCCAGGCCGTAGATCTTCGAGAACGTGCGCGTCATGATCACGTTGTCGTTGGCCTCGACCAGTTCCACCCCCGGCGTGTAGTCGTTGCGGGAGATGAATTCGGCATAAGCGGCATCGACCACCAGCAGGATGTGCGACGGCAGTTCCGTACGCAGGCGCCGTAACGCCTCCGGCGGGACATAAGTGCCGGTCGGGTTGTTGGGGTTAGCGAGGAACACGATCTTGGTGTTCGGCGTCACCGTGTCGAGCAGGGCATCGACCGAAGCCGTGAAATCGCTTTCCGGCGCCTTCAGTGGCCGTGCACCGCAGGCCATGGCGCTCAGCGGGTACATGAGAAAGCCGTGATCGGTGTAGACGACGTCGTCGCCCGGACCGGCATAGGCATGGGTGATCATGCTGATGATCTCGTCCGAGCCATTGCCGCAGATCAGGCCCTTGGCGTTCAGTCCATGCATTTCGGCCAGGGCATCGCGCAACAGGTTGGCGCCGCCATCGGGATAGCGGTGAAGGGTGTCGGCTTCTACTTTGTAGGCTGCAACGGCCTTCGGACTGGTGCCTGTCGCCGCCTCGTTCGACGACAGTTTCATAACCTCGCGCAGGCCTTCCGCCTTACTGTCTCCACCGACGTAAGGCGCAATATTCATGATGCCCTCTATGGGCGCCGGACGGCTCATCCTTGCGGTCCTGTGACTGGATTAATGCTGATCCAGGGGCTTCGGATACGCCCCCAGGATGACGATACGTTCGATCGACGCGCCCAGTCTATCGGCCAAGGCGGCGAGCCGTTCGTCCTGCGGCTCGACGAAACCGTCGAATTCGTAAAGATGCTGCCGCGTGCCGGCAGCGGCATCGTCTTTGCCGGCCCTGAGTGTGCCCCGGATACCGACCTCGGCCAGGGTATCGAAGATGCGCGCACGGCTGACGTCGTTGGCAACTTCGATCACGGCGACAGTTACGTCATCGCCGCTGGCTTCCGGCGTCAGGCTCGCCACGGCGATTGCCTCCGCCTGTTCGAACCGACCGGTCAGGGAGGAGAAGAACGGCAGGCGCCAGACGATGCGGGCACCGCCTTCATTGCCCGACTCGGCGACCAGTCTCGGCCACCATGGTTCGGCCTCGCCTTCGGTGGGCAGCGGCAGGATACCGATGGTGCCGACATCCTCCTGCACCCGGTGCAGGACCTCCGCCGCCGACCGATAGAGCCGCATCGGCGTGTCGGCGCCAAAATGGTTCCGCGCCATATCCCAGAAAGCGACCGATTTCTCCGGTGCACAGACCGCAATCATCATCGGCCCCTGCAACAGCGTGGCGCTGTTGATGATTTCACGCCACACCCGCAGCAACGCTGCGGTCGGCATGCGGCCCTTGTGCCGCGCGATCAGGCTGCGCATGACCTCGGCCTCGCGCGCCGGGCGCATCATGCTGCCACGGGCGCCGGTTCGGCGCTTCGCCGCCGCGACTTCATCGATCACCGCAACACGTTGCATGATGGCTTCATGCAGGATGGCGTCGATCTCATCGATCTTGATACGCAGATCGTGAAGATTTCTGTCAGTTTCGGACATTGGTCAGACCCGTGCGGGGCACAGTGGCCCACAACGCACGCGTGATACACGCAACCAACGCGCGACAGCAACCGCAAAAGAAGACATTGACAGCTCGCTACCCGGACTCTAGCTGTTTAATGCATTGGATTTTCACATAGATTTGTTGATCAGGGGACTGTTTTCCGCCGCTTTTCCTGTTCCGGCGGAACCGACAGACCGATGGAAATGAGCCATTCCACCGATCTCGCCGAAACGGCCGACCGGCCACGCCGCAGCCAGGCGGGCACCAGCCACACCTTCACGATCGGCGTCGACAACCCCTTGCGGCTCGATTCCGGCCGGAGTCTGGCACCCGTTACCATTGCCTACCAGACCTATGGCACGCTGAATGACGACAAAACCAATGCCATTCTGGTCTGTCACGCCCTGACCGGCGATCAGTATGTCTTCGGCAAGAATCCCATAACCGACAAGAAGGGCTGGTGGGAAACGGTGGTCGGGCCCGGCCGGCCGCTCGACACCGAGCGCTATTTCATCATCTGCGCCAACGTCCTGGGCGGTTGCCTCGGCACCACCGGCCCGAAAGCAACGAATCCCGACACCGGCGAACCCTACGGCCTGGGCTTTCCGGTCATCACTATCGGCGACATGGTGCGGGCACAGCATCGGCTGATCGAGCATCTGGAGATCGATCAGCTTTTCTGTGTCATCGGCGGATCGATGGGCGGCATGCAGGTGCTGCAATGGGCCGCCACCTATCCCGAGCAGGTATTCGCAGCAGTTCCGATTGCCACCGCGGCCAAGCATTCGGCGCAGAACATCGCGTTTCACGAGGTCGGCCGGCAGGCCATCATGGCCGACCCGAACTGGCATGGCGGCGACTACTACCGTTACAGCTCGACACCACGGGCTGGCCTCGCGGTGGCCCGCATGGCGGCTCACATCACCTACCTGTCGGAGCCGGCACTGCACCAGAAATTCGGCCGCAACCTGCAGGATCGGTCGGCCCTGTCTTACGGGTTCGACGCCGATTTCCAGGTCGAGAGCTATCTTCGGCACCAGGGGTCGACCTTCGTCGACAGGTTCGATGCCAACTCCTATCTCTACATCACCCGTGCGATGGATTATTTCGACCTGGCTGCGGAACACGGCGGTACGCTGGCCAATGCCTTCCGGGGCGCCGCGACCCGGTTCTGCGTGATCTCCTTCACCAGCGATTGGCTCTATTCGACCGAGGAGAACAAGACGATCGTGCGCGCCCTTAATGCCGTCGCCGCCAACGTCTCGTTCGTCGAAGTCGAGTCGGACAAGGGGCACGACGCCTTTCTGCTCGACGAGCCGGAGATGCTGGCGACGTTGACCGGCTTCCTGAATGCCGCCGCGACACGGCGCGGGCTGGCGCCGGCATGAGCCTTATGAAAACCGGGCCCGGCAGATGACCGAGCATCGCAGCCCCATGCCCGCTGCAGACACGGCAAGTCCGACTCTGCGCCCCGACCTGCAGATCGTTGCCGACATGATCGAACCGGGGTCTCGGGTGCTTGATGTCGCCTGCGGCGACGGCATGCTGCTGTCCTATCTGAGCCGCGAAAAACGGATCGACGGCCGCGGCATGGAATTGAGCCAAACCGGCGTGAACGCCTGCGTGGCCCGCGGGCTTTCGGTTATTCAGGGCGATGCCGACCGCGACCTGACCGACTATCCCGATAATGCTTTCGACTACGTGATCCTGAGCCAAAGCCTGCAGGTGCTGCGCTATCCGCGCGAGGTGCTGCTGGAAATGCTGCGCATCGGTCGCAAGGCCGTCGTGTCGTTTCCCAACTTCGGCCATTGGCGCATTCGCTGGCAGTTGCTGAAGAACGGCCGGATGCCGGTCACCCTGGCGATCCCGCAGGTCTGGTACGACACGCCAAATATCCATTTCTGCACCATTCTCGACTTCGTCGACCTCTGCCGCGATCTGAACGTCGCGCTTGAGCGCGGTATCACCGTCGATCATGCCGGCCGCGTTACCGCCGTCGCACGGTTCGGGCGGCTGGCAAATCTCTGGGGCGAACAGGGGATCTTCCTGCTCGCCCGCAAGGGCTAGACAACATCAAAGAGGGCAAAATGGTTCATGCGATGACGGCATCCGCACATCCGGTTCCCACGACGCAGCGCGCCAGACGGCTGGAAATCGCCCGGGGTGCTGACTATGTTGCCCGAATGAGCAGATGTTTCGCAGGTTTGGGCGTCTTTGCGCTGGCCGTTTTCCTCGCCTCTCCGGCCTGGTCGCAGACGCCGAAGGCCCTGCTGCAGGATCCCGGCGTCTGGGGCGCGTTCGAGGTCAAGGAGGATGGCGGTACGGCCTGCTACATGGCTGGCCAGCCTTCCTCCAGCACGCCGAAGAATGTCCGCCGCGGCAAGATCTGGCTGCTGGTGACGCATCGGCCCTATCGCAAGGTGCGCGACGAGGTCAGCGTCTACATCGGCTACCCCTTCAGGAAGGACAGCGAGGTCACCGTCAACATCGACGGTAAATCCTTCAAGATGTTCACCGACGGCGAGACGGCCTGGGCGCCCGATGCCAAGGCTGACGGCGCGTTGGTCGCAGCGATGCGCGCCGGCAACACGATGGTGATCCGCGGCGTATCGGGCCGCGGCACCAAAACGGCCGACACCTACTCCCTGAAGGGCTTCACCAAGGCCCATCGCGCCATCAGCCGTTCCTGCAAGGGCTGAGGCCCTATCCGTTCGCATGGCAACCGCTCCCGTATCTGCCCCGGCACGGCAAGCCGAAACCGCTTCGACGCGGGACCTGTTGGGTCTCGATCGTGATGAACTGGCGATCGTCCTCGCCGACCTGGGCGTGCCGGAGCGGCAACGGGCCATGCGGATTCGCCAGCTCTGGCGCTGGATCTACAACCGCGGCGTCACCGACTTCGAGCAGATGACCGATCTTGGCAAGGAGCTGCGAAGCGCCCTGCTCGAACACCATATCGTCGGCCGGCCCGAGATCGCCACTGACCTGCAATCGGTCGACGGCACGCGCAAGTGGTTGTTCCGCCAGACCGACGGCAGCGAAATTGAGTCGGTCCACATTCCGGACGAAGACCGCGGCGCGTTGTGCATGTCATCGCAGGTCGGATGCACGCTGAACTGCCGTTTCTGCCACACCGGCACCCAACGCCTGGTGCGCAATCTGTCGGCACGCGAGATCGTGTCGCAAATGATGACCGCGCGTGACCAGCTCGGCGAATGGCCGACGCCGACCGGCGGGCGCCGGATCTCCACCATCGTCATGATGGGCATGGGCGAACCGCTCTACAACTACGACAATGTCGCCAAGGCGCTGCGCATCATCATGGACATGGACGGGATGGCGTTCTCGCGCCGGTCGATCACACTGTCCACGTCCGGCGTCGTGCCTGTCATGGCGAAATGTGGCGAAGAACTTCGGGTGAACCTCGCGGTATCGCTGCATGCCGTGCGCGACGACATTCGCGACGAGATCGTCCCGTTGAACCGAAAATATCCGATCGACGAACTATTGGCCGCCTGCCGTGACTATCCGTCCGCCAACAACGCCCGGCGCATCACCTTCGAATATGTGATGCTGAAGGGGATCAACGACTCCGTGGCCGAGGCGCACGAACTGGTCCGCCTGATCCGCGGCATCCCGGCCAAGGTCAACCTGATCCCGTTCAATCCGTGGCCCGGTGCACCGTATGAGTGTTCGTCGAACAACCAGATCCGCCGGTTCGCCGACGTCCTGAACGATGCCGGATATGCATCACCGGTTCGCACGCCGCGAGGCCGCGATATCATGGCTGCCTGCGGTCAGCTGAAATCGGCGACCGAGAAGCTGCGGCGATCACAACGTGAGGTCGCCGCCGCCGAATAACGAGGCGAATGTGAGCGAGAGGGGCACAACATGAGCGTCACGGTCACCGCGTTGTACGCCGGCATTCTGGCGGTCATCTACATATTGCTGAGCGCACGGGTATCGCAGCTGCGCCGCCAGACGAACGTCGGCATCGGCGATGGCGATCAGCCCGATCTCGCCCGTGCCGTTCGCGTTCACGGCAACTTCGGCGAATACGTGCCGATGACACTTGTCCTGCTGCTCATCGTCGAAAACGGCGGCTTGGCCGCGTGGGTCACTCATGCGTTAGGTATCGCGCTTGTTGCGGGCCGGGTGCTGCACGCCTATGGGCTATCGACCAGTATCGGCGTCACCGCGGGGCGTTTCATCGGGACGTTGTTGTCCTGGCTGGCCCTGCTGATCGGTGGCGGGTTGTCGATCTACATCGCCCTGCCGTAGGCCGCGACGCAGTCCATTGCGGCCTTCACTCGCTAAGCGGCGGTCAGCCGCCGGCCCTCTGAAATTCCTGTATGACCCGGCGATGGCGCCGTTCCTGCGCATGATCCTCGGCGGTACGTCCGGTAAAATCGCCGATATCGGTCCGCGCGCCAGCAACCAGAAGCACCCGTACCGTTAGCGCATGGCCTTCCTGCGCCGCGCGGATCAATGCGGTTTCACCGTTTCGGTTGCTGAGGTCGACGTTCGAACCGCCATCGACAAGGCGTTGCACCACGTCGCTGTAACCCCGCAGGGCCGCATGAATGAGAGCGCTGTTGCCGCCGTCGTCAGCCAGATCGAGGCTGGCACCGCGCTCGATCAGCAGGTCGACGATATCGACATCACCGTTGATGGCGGCAAAGACCAGCGCCGTACGCTCACGTTCGCCGCGCACGTTGATCGACGACCCGGCCAGCAGAGCCCGCTCGACGTCGTCGTAGTTGCGCTGTTCGGCTGCGGAAATCAGCCGGTCGGGTCCGAGCAACTGTGCCATGGCCGGCCCTATGGCCGACCCGACCAGATTGATCAGAACGACCGCGGATGCAGCCAGAACAAGGGAACGCGGGCAAATCATGAGGCGCATAATCGAGGCTCATTGCGCGGCGCGTCAAGGCGCCGATCGTCGCGTTTGACGGCGGGCTGAGGTTGATTATTGTCGAGTGACATCGTTTAACGGTCCGGCAGCGGCATTCGACGTACCGGCCGCCGCGAACGCTTCGCAGACAGCGACGGCGCGAACGACAACCCCACAGCCTATGGAGGAACACGCGCGATGGCCTACGAGAACATTCTGGTCGAAACCAAAGGACCAGTCGGCATCATCCGGTTGAACCGGCCGCGTGCGTTGAACGCGCTATGCGCAGACCTGATCGTCGAATTGGGTCAGGCGCTGGATGCCTTCGAGACCGACGATGAGATCGGCTGCATGGTGCTGACCGGCAGCGAAAAGGCATTCGCCGCCGGCGCCGACATCAAGGAGATGGCGCCAAAGTCCTACATGGACGTCTACAAGGAAGATTTCATCACCGTCGGCTGGGAGCGGGTCTCGCAATGCCGGAAGCCGGTGATTGCCGCGGTGGCCGGCTTCGCGCTCGGCGGCGGTTGCGAAATGGCCATGATGTGCGACTTCATCATTGCCGCCGAAAACGCCAAATTCGGACAGCCGGAGATCAATCTCGGCACGATTCCGGGTTCAGGCGGGACCCAGCGATTGACCCGGTTCGTCGGCAAGTCGAAAGCTATGGAAATGTGCCTGACCGGCCGGATGATGGACGCCGAGGAAGCCGAACGCGCCGGCCTGGTCAGCCGGGTCGTCCCACTCGACGATTTGGTCGATGAGGCGGTGTCCGTCGCCGAGAAGATTGCCCGGCTGTCGGGGCCGGCCGTGATGATGTGCAAGGAATCGGTCAACCGGGCCTACGAAACCACCCTGGCCGAAGGCGTTCGGTTCGAGCGCCGGCTGTTCCATTCGACTTTTTCGACCGAGGACAAGGCCGAAGGCATGGCTGCCTTCATCGACAAACGGGAAGCGCAGTTCAAGAATCGCTGAACCCGTGCCGGACCGGTCAACCGGCGCCAGCGTCCGGGCACGCCCGCGCGGTTGACCGAATTCGGCTTGCCGTTTATAACCGCGCGTCTTTTGAACGGACTTACTTGCTAGCAACGGATCGGAAATGCCGCATATTCAGCAGGCCAAGAAACGCCTTCGTCAAACTGCCCGTCGCACGGCCGCGAACCGGGGTCGCCGCAGCCGACTGCGCACCTTCGTCCGCAAAGTGGAAGAGGCCATCGCCAGCGGCGATCAGACGGCCGCCCGCACGGCGCTGAAGGCGGCCGAGCCGGAAGTGATGCGGAGTTGCAACAGGGGGATTCTGAAGCGCAACACTGCATCGCGCACAATTTCGCGGCTGTCCCGACGCGTCAACGCGATGGACGCCTGATTCGGCCTGACGCCGCCGCGCGGAACCCAGGTCGCGGAGAAATCTCCGCGACCTTTTTTGTTGCAGAACGGCAACGCTGACAAATCGATCACGACCGACGCCGGGGCGGCAACAACATCTAGTGGGTTCGAACCTCCCGACACAGGCGCAGCGTCAGAATCCGATGGTGTTCTACATTTCTTCCCGTTGCATGTCTCACTGCGTCACAGTACTGTAATTGGGTCTTGGCGGAACAGCGGGCAAAAAGTAAAAAACCTCGCGTTTTCCCAATTCCCGCGCAGACATATTATCCGAGCTTAGTCTGATTACTTGTAATTGTGTTGTTACCGGGTGGTATTCGGTGTTGTCTTTTGGCGTTAACCATGTTTTTCTTCAGACAATACATGGAAGCGCAGTCAACAATGTTTGCAACCGGTCGTAGGGGGAGCGACAACATGTATCTGCTCGAATTTGAATTCTCAGGCGCGGCGGCACGCATTTTATCCCCCCGGTGTCGAAACCGACGGGCGTCGTCAGGCCGTGCATTGCGTCCCCTGCACGGTAGCGCCGGGCGTCATGACCGCGCCGTCGCTCAATCACGAAACATTTTTTCTTCTTTTTGAGATTCTGGGGGACCGTTGATGGCGCAGGCGTCTCTTGGCCAGTGGCAGCAGGTGTGCGTTCGGTTGCGGGCGGAATTCGGCGACGCAGCCTATAACTCCTGGCTGAAACCGCTTGAGTTCGATCGCGTCGAAGGGACCAAGGCCTATCTCAACGCGCCGACGCGCTTCATGCGGGACTGGGTGCTATCACACTACGGCGAGCGCATCCGCGCGGTCTGGAGCGCCCAGAACCCGAATATCGCTGATATCGACCTTGGCGTTCGGCCGCGGCGCCCGGAAGCAAGCCTGAAACTCCCGTCGACACCAGAACGGCTGGATGCCGACGCTCTCGATACCGGCGGCAACGACCCGGTGGTTTCGGCGCCCGAGGCTGCCATCGGCGGCGGCGATATGGGCTCCCCGCTCGACCCCCGGTTCCGGTTCGATTCGTTCGTTGTCGGCAAGTCAAACGAGTTGGCCTATGCGGCCGCGCACAGGGTGGCAGCATCGCCGACGGTCACCTTCAACCCGTTGTTCCTTTATGGCGGTGTCGGGCTCGGCAAGACCCACCTGATGCACGCGATCGCCTGGCACATTCAGGAACTCGATCCCGAGCGTAAGGTGATCTACCTGTCGGCCGAAAAGTTCATGTACCAGTTCATTCGCGCACTGCGCGAACGCGACGCCATGGCCTTCAAACAGGCGTTCCGCTCGGTCGACGTGCTGCTGATCGACGATGTGCAGTTCTTCTCGCGCAAGGACTCGACGCAGGAGGAGTTTTTCCACACCTTCAACGCGTTGATCGACCAGAACAAGCAGATCGTCATCTCGGCCGACCGCTCGCCGTCCGACCTGGAAGACATCGAGGAGCGTATCCGCTCGCGTCTCGGCTGGGGGCTGGTCGCGGATATCCACCAGACCGACTTCGAGCTGCGTCTCGGCATCCTTGAACAGAAACTGAAGCAGAGCGAGATCAACGATTTCCCGCCGAAGGTGCTGGAGTTCCTGGCCCACCGGATCACCTCGAACGTGCGCGAGCTGGAAGGCGCGCTGACCCGCCTGCTGGCGTACTCCAACCTGGTCGGCCGACCGGTGACGCTGGAGCTGACGCAGGACGTCCTGCAGGACCTGCTGCGCGCCAACGATCGCCGGGTGACGATCGAAGAAATCCAGAAGAAGGTGGCGCAGCACTTCAACATCCGGCTGGCGGACATGCATTCGGCCCGCCGCGCCCGAAACGTCGCGCGGCCCCGACAGGTGGCCATGTACCTGGCCAAACAGCTCACCACCCGGTCGCTGCCGGAAATCGGCCGGAAGTTCGGTGGTCGTGACCACACGACGGTCATGCACGCGGTGCGCCGGATCGAGGAATTGCGGCAAACCGACGCCGGTTTGGCCGAGGACATCGAACTGCTGCGCCGGATGCTCGAGAGCTAGGCCAACCGCGGCCATCCGCTGGCTGTCACTGCCCGGTAAGGAAATTTGCCCTATATTCTTGCGGTGGTGGCCGTTGCGGTCGCCGTAAGCGAAGGAGCGACGGGATGAACGTGGAGATTCTCTACTGCGTATCCTGAAACTACGAGCCGCGGGCCCTCCGTGCGAGGGACAGACTCCTAGCCAGGATGCCGGACGCCAGTGTTGACCTGAAGAAGGGCAGCAACGGCGTCTTCGAAATCACCATAGACGGCGAACTGCGGTTCTCGAAGAAAGCGCTGGGACGGTTCCCGGAAGACCACGAGGTCGACGCCCTGGCGGGTTGACCATCCGGCAAGGGCGATGGGCGCGTTATTCCGCGGCGAGCGGCATGGACGTGCGCTGACGCGCATAGTCGCGGACGGCCTCGCCAAACGCCCGGAACAGTGCGGCATAGAGCCTGTGCTCGGCCGGTTTCCATTCCGGATGCCACTGCACACCGACGGCAAACGCCCTGGCGTCGGTGACCCGAATGGCTTCGATGGTGCCGTCGTCGGCCACCGCCTCGACCGTCAGGCCGTCGCCGAGACGGTCGATGCCCTGGCCATGCAGCGTGTTGACCATGATATCGGGATCACCGTCCAGAAGTTCCTGCAGGTAACCGCCTTCGGTCAACGTGATGTTCTGCCGCGGCGATAACTGGACCTCGATCGGCTTGTCGCGCGGTCGGCGATGGTCGAACCGGCCGGGCACATCGTGCAGCCAGGGAAACAGGCTGCCGCCGAACGCGACGTTGATTTCCTGATGGCCGCGACAGATGCCTAACAAGGGTACGCCACGGTCCACGGCGGTGCGGACCAGTTGCAACGCCATACCATCACGCCCGGCGTCGTGTGGACCGCACTCGACGCCATGGGTGCCCTGATACCGATGCGGCTCGACGTTCGATGCACCGCCAGTCAACAGCACGCCATCGACAGAGTCCAATAGCCGGGCAACGTCAAGATCGTCGCCAAGCGCCGGCACCAGCATCGGCAAGGCGCCGGAAAGATCGTGGACGGCGGTGACGTAGCGATCGCCGACACGGTGCGAGAGGTGGCCGTCAACCTCGCTCATATTGCAGGAGATGGCGACGATGCCTTGGCGGACGGAACGGGTCATGAGCTTTTCGCTAGCATGGCCGTCACCGCCCGGCAAGCGTGGCACACCGCGAATCTATTCGCGGAACGGCGCCGGGTCGGTGAAGACGAACAATTCCGGATCGAGCTTGGTGCCGATCTGCATATCGGACAAGGCCACATTCGTGATGCCGCCTTGCGCGTCCTGAACATGCCATTGCCGCAGTTCCAGCGGCGGATCGCTGAACGCCAGCGAAAGCCAGCCCTCGTCCGGGCGGTCGCGGTCGATAAGCTGAACCCTTAGCAGGCCGGCCTGCCGGTCGACCCGCGTCACTTCGACGTCCTTGGACAGATTGACATTTTCGGCGACCAGCACGCCCAGCGGTGTTTCATAGAGCGGCAGCCGGGTCACCTGGTTCAATTCCTTGTCGTAAAGCACCAGCCAAAGGCCATCGGCAACGATGAGCAAGGGAACAGGCGGGTCGTATTCGAACCGCAGACGCCCCGGTCGGCGCATATAGAACCGTCCGCGCGACAATTCGCCCCGCGGTCCGATCTGGACGAACGAGGCGGCAAGGCTGGTGATCCCATTCATGTAATCTTCGACCTTGCCGATCGACGTCAGATCGTCGGCAGACAGCGCGGCGTGAGCCGGCCCAATCATGGTCGGCCACAACGCGGCGCCGGCGGTGAGGCGCAACAGTGAGCGGCGGGACAGTGCCGATTGACCAGGGTTTGTCTGTCGCATCAATCCTCGTCAGGCTTGCGGACCAGAACCTCACGCTTGCCGACATGGTTGGCGGCACCGATGATCCCTTCCGCTTCCATCCGATCGATCAGATCGGCGGCCCGGTTATAGCCGATCTTGAGTTGACGCTGCAGAAAGCTGGTCGATGCCTTCTGGCTGCGTGCAACAATGTCGACGGCGCGATCGAACATATCGTCGCCACCACCGCCACCGAGCGCCGCCCCCATGGCATCGCCAAAGCCGCCCTCGCCGGCCCCCTCGACCTCTTCCGTGACAGCATCGAGGTATTCCGGCTGCGCCTGCTTCTTCAGGAACCGCACCACGCTCTCGACTTCCTCATCGGATACGAACGGACCGTGCACGCGGGTCACGCGGCCGCCGCCGGCCATGTACAGCATGTCACCCATGCCCAGGAGTTGCTCAGCACCCTGTTCGCCAAGGATGGTGCGGCTGTCGATCTTCGAGGTGACCTGGAAACTGATCCGGGTCGGGAAATTGGCCTTGATCGTACCGGTGATAACATCGACCGACGGCCGCTGGGTGGCCATCATCAGGTGGATGCCGGCGGCGCGGGCCATCTGCGCCAACCGCTGGATCGCGCCCTCGATGTCCTTCCCGGCGACCATCATCAGGTCGGCCATTTCATCAACGACGACAACGATGTAGGGCATCGGCGCCAGATCGAGGAGCTGTTCCTCGAAGATCGGCTTGCCGGTCTCGGGATCGAAGCCGGTCTGAACCGTGCGCTTCAGTTCCTCGCCCTTGTCGGCGGCTTCACCAAGCCGCTGGTTGTAGCCGGTGATGTTGCGCACCCCGAGCGAGGCCATGGCACGGTAGCGGTTCTCCATCTCCCGCACCGTCCATTTCAGCGCCATGATCGCCTTGCCAGGATCGGTCACCACAGGCGCCAGCAGATGCGGAATGTCGTCGTAGACGCTCAGTTCCAGCATCTTCGGATCGATCATGATCATCCGGCACCGTTCCGGGGGCATACGATAGAGCAGCGACAGGATCATGGTGTTGATCGCTACCGACTTACCGGAGCCGGTGGTGCCGGCGATCAGCAGATGCGGCATCCGCGCCAGATCCGCCATCACCGGCGCGCCGCCAATGTCCTTGCCCAAAGCCAGCGGCAGCGCAAAGGACGAGCGTTCGTAGTCCTGCGTCGACAAGAGCTCGCGCAGATAGACGGTCTCGCGGCTCTTGTTCGGCAGTTCGATGCCGATGGCGTTGCGGCCGGCCACGACCGCGATGCGCACGCTGCGCGCACTCATCGACCGGGCGATATCGTCAGCCAGCCCGATGACGCGGCTGGTCTTGGTACCGGGCGCGGGCTCCAGTTCGTACAGTGTCACCACCGGACCGGGCCGCACCCGCACAATGCGACCGCGCACGCCATAGTCGTCCAGCACCGTTTCCAGCAGGCGGGCGTTCTGTTCGAGTGCTTCCTCGTTCACTCCAGGCAGGCGCTCGTCCGCGCCCGGGCTCTGCAACAGCAGCAGTGGCGGCAGCTGATAGCCTTCCCCGTCTTCGCCCAAGTCGAGCGACGGCTGATCCTCCGCCTTCGCCCGGCGGCTTTTCTTCAGCGGCCTTTTCCCGCCACCCTCGACGCGCCGCTTTGGCGCGGGTGCACGCACGTCCTCTTCGTCGATCCGCAGATCCGGCCCGTCGCGCGGCTCCAGGCGCTTGCGCGGCGTGGCTGACCGCTCAGGTTCGCCGGTCAGCAGTTTCGGTTCGCGCCGGAACAGGGGGTGAGCCGCGGCGCGGCGGCGCAGGCCGTCAGCCGCCCGTGCCGTCGAGGCCGCCGCATCACCTACCCGATGGGCAGCGCCGACCGTACCACGGCCGATGGAGCGCCATTCACCGATATCGATGCCCAACGCCAGAAACAGACAGCCCGCTGCGATGACGGAAAACAGCAACGACAACAGCCAGCCGGCGCTGGCCAGTCCGGTCCAACTCACCAGCCCCAGAGCGCCACCGTAAATGCCATCACCGATGATGCCGCCCATCCCGGCGACCAGCGGCCATTCAATGGGTGTCATGCCGCCGGCCAAGGCCACGGCGGCGGCCAGCACCGCCAACGGCACGAACATCAGGTTGACGCGGAACCAGGGCAGGCCGCGATGCGATACGATGCGCCAGGCCCAGGCCGCGATAATGAACACGAACAGCGCCGAACTGAGGCCAAGCCACTGCATCAGCGTATCGGCGAGCCAGGCACCGGGAAACCCGAGCCAGTTGGATGGAAGGGTACCGGACGCAACATTGCCGCTTGGATCCGCCGGATCGTAGCTGGCAAGCGCCAGGGCCAGAAGCCCGGCGATCAGAAACAGAAAGAGACCGCCAAGTTCGATCGCGCGACGGCGCAGAAATCGCGTCGCGCTTTCCGGCAGAAACGTCGTTTTGCGTGAATCCCGTGCGACGTGCGCCATCACACCCTCATGTCAAAGCGTATCGCCAATGCGCTGCAGCGCTTCCTCGGTAACTGCTGCGTCGTTCACCATCGCCACCCGAATGTAACGGTGGCCCGGGCTGTCCGCCCCGCCGTCCCCGGCGGTCAGATACCCGCCAGGCAGGACGCGAACCGCAGCACGCTGCCACAGCTCGCGCGCGGCGGCTTCACCATCACCCACATCGAGCCAAAGGAAGAACCCGCCGGCTGGGCGGTAGAAGCCAAACCGATTGCCAAGGACCCGCTCTGCCATATCGAACTTTTCGGCATAGAGCGCACGATTGGCCTCGACATGGCTTTCTTCCTGCCACAACGCCGTGGCGACGGCATAGACCGGCAATGGCGAGGGATTGCCGCCGTACTCGGCCAGCCGCAGATAGAGGCGCATCAATTCCGGATCGCCGGCGACGAAGCCCGAGCGCAGGCCCGGCACGTTCGAACGCTTCGACAACGAATGAAACACCAGCACGTTGCTCAGATCGCCACCCAAGGCGGCACAGGCTTCGAGTGTGCCCGGCGGCGCCGTGCCGGTGTAAATCTCGGCGTAGCACTCATCGACCACCAGGGTGAAATCGAACTTGCGTGCAAGCGATACCAGGTCGCGCAAGTAGTCGAGGCTGGCCACCGTGCCTTGCGGATTGGACGGAGTACAGACATAGACCAATGCCGTCCGTGCCAACAGATCTTCCGGCAGGCCGGCATAATCGGGCAAGAAGCCGGTATCCGGGCCGGCGGGAAGGTAGACCGGCTCCGCCCCCGCCGCCACCGCGGCACCGGCATAGCACTGGTAGAACGGGTTCGGCATCAGCACCGCCGGCCGGTGCCCGGCCTTTTCCGGCGGTACCGCCAGGAAGGCACAGCGGAACAGGCCTTCGCGGGTGCCGGCACAGGGCACCACATGCCGGTCCGCCTCGATCATGCCGTCCGGCAAATCGTACCGGCGGGTCAGCCAAGCGGCGACGGCCTGTCGAAACTCCGGCGTCCCGGCGACCGGCGGATACTTGCCATAGAGGCCACGATTCCGATCGAGGATATCGCCCACCATATCGGGGTAGGCGTGCTGCGGTTCACCCAGGCTCATGGCGATCGGATCCAGCCCTTTCGGCGGGTCGACGGGGTTCAGCAGACCACGCAAACGCTCGAATGGGTAGTCCGGCAACAGTGCCAGTCTTGGGTTCAACATCAGCGGTAACTAAATGATTCGACAGGTGATTCGCAAGATGATTCGCAAAAAGAGAACATAACGCCAACCTAGCGAAGATAATGTATCCAGCTTTACCTGCTACTACAAGGACTTGCGTTCCGTTGTTCGTCCGCGGTCCAAAGAAGAAGAGAGGACCGGGGCCCTCTCTTCGTGCTTTGTTCTCACCGGAGCATGCGCCCCAACTACTCTGTTCGGAACGGCGTCACCGGCTCGACACCTCCTCTTCAGGATAGGCGCTGATCTTATGGATCGACAGGTCGGCGCCACGGTACTCCTCTTCTTCGCTCAACCGGATGCCGATCGTCGCCTTCAGCGCGCCGTACACGACGAACCCGCCGGCGAGCGCGATCGCAACACCGCACAGCGTGCCAACCAATTGCGCCATGAATGAGACGCCGCCCATGCCGCCCAGTGCTTCGAGGCCGAAGATACCGGCCGCCAGGCCGCCCCAGACCCCACACAGGCCATGCAGCGGCCACACCCCAAGCACATCGTCGACCCGCCATTTGTTCTGCGCCAGCTGGAAAGTTACGACGAACAGACCGCCAGCCACACCGCCGGTAACCAGCGCACCGATCGGGTGCATCACATCCGAGCCGGCACAGACCGCAACCAAACCGGCAAGCGCGCCATTGTGGACGAAACCAGGGTCGTTGCGGCCGGCGAACAAAGCGACCAGGATACCGCCGCCCATCGCCATCAACGAGTTGATCGCCACCAGCCCGGTCACGCCTTCAAGCGACTGCGCACTCATCACGTTGAAGCCGAACCAGCCGACCGACAGAATCCAGGAGCCGAGAGCCAGGAACGGGATGTTGGAGGGCGGAATACCATTCACGCCGCCATCACGACGATAGCGCCCAAGCCGCGCGCCCAGCATCACCACGGCGCCGAAGGCGATCCAGCCGCCGACGGCATGAACCACGACCGACCCGGCAAAATCGTGGAAGCCGACGCCGAACATGCCGGTAATCCAGTCCTGGAAGCCAAAGCGAGCGCCCCAGACCATGCCCTCGAACGTCGGATAGACCAGCGCCACCAGCACCACAGTGGCAAGACACTGCGGCAGGAAGCGCATCCGTTCGGCAATGCCGCCGGAAACGATCGCCGGTATGGCAGCGGCAAAGGTCAGCAGGAAGAAGAACTTCACCAGGTCATAGCCGCTCTTGGCGAACACAATCCCGTCGCCGCCATCCTGGCCCGACAGGGTCGCCGCGCTGTACATGAAGTCGATGCCATAGGCGACGGCGTAACCGATGAAAAAATAGGCAACGGTCGATATCGCGAAATCGACCATGATCTTGATCAGCGCGTTCACCTGGTTCTTGCGGCGCACCGTGCCGACTTCGAGAAACGCGAAACCACTGTGCATCGCAAGCACCAGAATGGCGCCCAAAAGTACGAAAAATACGTCCGCCCCCGCGACGATGTTCTCCATCTGCAGATCCTCCGCATTGTTGGCGGCAGATAGCCGCATCGAAACTCCGGTGGCCAATTGCACGGCGCGGGCTTGCGCACGTTGCAACTGAAACCGGCATATGGGGAGGCATATGACCAATAATTGTGCCAACTCGGGCACAGACCGCAGACTGGCTTGGTTATCAAAGGCTTAACGCCTAAGCGGCGATCAGGTTGCCCATATCGGCATCAGGAATATGCAAAACGAATGGGCAGCCATCGCCCAACTGCCAAAAAAATAGGCCCGGAGCATTCGCCCCGGGCCTGCCGGTGAGGATCGTGGGAAGGAACTCAGATCAACTGCGAGCCTCGACCGAACTCCGGATAGGCCTCCAGGCCCAATTCGGTTTTGTCACCGCCGTCCATCTCGGACTCTTCATCGAGCCGGACGCCGACGGTGTATTTCAGCGCCAGCCAGACGATCAGGCTGGCGACGAAGGTGAAAGCACCGATGGAGACGATACCGACGGCCTGCACCCCGAACGAAGCTGCCTCGTTGGTCAGCGGTACCGCCAAGGTGCCCCAGATGCCGGCGACCAGATGGGCCGAGACCGCACCGACGACATCGTCGACCTTCAACTTGTCGAGCAGCGGCACCGCGAACACCACCAGCACACCGCCGACACCACCGATCAGGATCGACTGACCGATGGTCGGCGTGTCGGGACCCGCAGTGATAGAGACGAGACCGGCAATGGCGCCGTTCAACGCCATGGTCAGGTCGACCTTGCGGTAGATCAGCTGTGTCGCCAGCATCGCCGCGACAACGCCACCGGCAGCCGCCATGTTGGTGTTGGCGAAGATATTGGCGATCGCGATCACATCGGCCGCCGAGCCCATGGCGAGCTGCGACCCGCCATTGAAGCCGAACCAGCCGAGCCACAGGACGAAGGTACCCAGCGTCGCCAGCGGCAGGTTCGAGCCCGGCATCGGATGCACGCGGCCGTCGGCACCGAACTTGCCTTTGCGCGCGCCCAGGACGATGGCACCGGCCAAGGCGGCCCAACCGCCAACCGAGTGCACCAGGGTCGAACCGGCGAAATCGGCAAACCCCATTTCGGCCAGCCAGCCGCCGCCCCACTGCCAGGAGCCGGTGATCGGATAGAGGATCGCCGTCAGGACGACGACGAAGCCCAGGAAAGGCCACAGCTTCACGCGCTCGGCAACCGTGCCCGAGACGATTGACGCAGCGGTGGCGACGAACACCATCTGGAAGAACCAGTCCGACGTCGCGGCATAGCCGGCATCGAAGTTCGGCGTTTCGGCCAGAGCGGCGGCATCATCCGGCCCCCACCAGGCGAAGCTGCCGAGGTAACCGCCGTCGACACCGTCGTACATCAGGTTGTAGCCGACCAGGAAGTACATGATGCCGGCGATCGAATAGAGCGAGATGTTCTTGAGACAGATCGTCGCGACGCTCTTGGTCCGCACGAGGCCGGACTCCAGCATGGCAAAGCCCGCGGCCATCCACATGACCAGCGCGCCGTGGATCAAGAACGAAAAGGTGTTGAAGACATAAGCGGTTTCGCCCTCGACCGCCGCGGCGGCGGGACTGATCAGGCTGGCGGCAACGGCAACGCCCAACACGCCCGGGGCTATACGTCGATACAATCTCATTGCGTCTGCTCCTTAGAACCCAAACGGGGCGCCGCTTGCCGGACCATGACAAATGCGGCGGTCGGGGCTTAAGGAATCAGAAACCGTGCCAACCTGGAGTGATCGACCTAAGCTGCTGAAAAAGATAGCAAATCTGGCAAGCGCCCATCTCAGAGGGCGGCTATGCCCAAGAAATTCGCCTAAATTTTGGGCGCAACAGGTGCAGTGCCAAAAAATTAGGCGTTATTGACTGAGCACTTTTTCGGCAGCCGCGGCCAGGCGCAGAATTCGGCCCTCGCCATGCGGCGGGCCCATGAACAGGAGACCGACCGGCAGCTCGCCAGCGCGGTGGCATGGCAAGGTCACACCGCAGGTTTCCAGCAGATTTCCAAGCCGCGTATTGCGCGTCAGGGCGAGATTTGCGTCGTTGTAGGCATCGGGATCGTCGATCAGATCGGCAATCGGCGGCGCCACGCGCGGACAAGTCGGCAGGACGACGGCGGCAAAGCCGGCAACGCGCGCCTGGTAGCGCCGGATCGCCCGCCGGATCAGAATGTGCGCGCGCTCCGCATCGATCGCCGACAGCGACTTCGCCAGCTCGAAACGGGAGTAAATGCCCCAATACATCTCGTCATGACGGGCATCCAGCTCGTCGCGCCAGATGGCGTAGCCTTCGGCCGAGATGATGTTGCCATGGCTGGCGACGACCTCGAACGCCTCGTCGAACTCCGGTACCGCCGCCTCGACGATATCGGCCCCGGCATCGCTCAACCGGTCGAACGCCGCGGCGCTCGCCGCCGCCACTGTCTCGTCCAGTTCGTCGAAGACGATATTGGTCGGCTTCAACAGCTTCACGCCCTGCAGGTCCGCACCGCGCAGATCGAACGGCCGGGTGCCATTCAGCAGGGCGAAAATGGCGTTGGCATCACCCACATCCTTGGTCAACGGCCCGATCGTGTCGAGTGACGGCGATAACGCCATGATGCCATCGAGCGGCAGCACCCCAATGGTCGTCTTCAGGCCGACGACGCCGTTGACCGCCGCGGGAATACGAACGGAGCCGCCGGTATCGCTGCCGATGCCGGCCGGTGCAAGGCCGGCGCCGACCGATACGCCAGCACCGGACGACGATCCGCCCGGAACCCGCGGCACGTCCGCGTCGGCCGCGTTGGCCGGCGTGCCGTAAGTCGGGTTGATGCCGAGGCCGGAATACGCGAACTCGGAAAGATTGGTCTTGCCCAGGCAGACCATGCCGCCGCGCTGCGCCCGTTGCAGCAGCAGCGCATCGTGGGTCGGCACACGGTCACGGAACAGAGCCGAGCCGAAGGTCGTCGGCACGCCGGCCGTGTCGGTCAGATCCTTCCAGGACATCGGCACGCCATCGAGCGGGCCCAGACGCAATCCGGCTTTCGCCCGCGCCGCGGCGGCTTCGGCTTCCGCCCGCGCGCGCTCCGGCGTCGGTCGCAGGTAGACCTTATGTTCGCCGTCGTGTGCCTTGATCCGCTCCAGGAAATGATCGGTCAGGTCGACCGGATCGATCGTCCCATTGCCAATGCCGGCACCGAGTTCGAGCGCCGTCATGTCATGCCAAGCTGGTGTCGTCATGCCGCGAGCCTAGCGCCTGGCGTATCGCTGGACAACGCTGCACCGGCGGACAATGTTAGTCGGCATGATTGCCAACCAGGTACAGCGCAGCGATGTTGTGATTGTCGGCGGCGGCATGGTCGGGCTGACCCAGGCGTTGGCCTTGGCATCGGCGGGCCTGAGTGTCGTCGTCGTCGAAAAGCAGACGCCAACCGACACCACGCACGCCGCCTATGACGGTCGGGTGACGTCGGTGTCCTATGGCTCCTACGCTATGTTCGACCGGTTGGGCGTATGGCGGCACCTTGGCAGCGATCAGGCGGAGCCGATCCTGGAGATCCGGGTATCCGACGCAGGCATGCCGTTCTTCCTGCATTTCGACCACACCGACGTCGGCGACCGACCCTTCGGCTATATGGTCGAAAACCGGCATATCCGTCATGCCCTGCACAAGGAAGTCAAAGCCACGGCGGGCATCGAGCTGGTCGCACCCGCCGATATCGCCTCGGTGCGGCGCGAGGCGGGCACGACGGTGACCGAGTTGACCGACGGCCGACGCTTTGCTGCGCCATTGGTGATCGGCGCCGAGGGCCGGCAATCGCCATTGCGAAAGGAGGCCGGCATTCGCGTCCTGTCCTGGTCTTACGATCAGACGGCCATCGTCTGCACCGTCAAACACGAACTGCCGCACGACGGCGTCGCGAAGGAACACTTTCTGCCCACCGGGCCGTTCGCGCTGCTACCGATGTCCGGTAATCGGTCGGCACTGGTCTGGACCGAACCGACAGAACACGTTGCCGAACTCATCGCCCTGCCCGATGACGACTTCGACGCCGAGATCCTGGCGCGCGCCGGCGACCATTGGGGCGACATGCACTGCGACAGCCCGCGGTGGAGCTATCCGCTGGGGTTGCAGAATGCCGAGCGGTATATCGACCAACGCCTGGCGCTGGTAGGCGATGCCGCCCATGCCATGCACCCGCTGGCCGGCCAGGGGCTGAACCTTGGCCTGCGCGATGTCGCTGCCCTGGCGGAAATCATCGTCGATACGGCCCGCCTCGGCCTCGATCACGGCGATGCGCGTGTGTTGCGGCGCTACCAGCGCTGGCGCCGGTTCGACGCCCTGACCATGCTACTGATGACCGATGGGTTGAACAGGCTGTTTTCCACCGACATCGGGCCCGTCCGCCTGGCCCGCAGCCTCGGCCTTGGCGTCGTCAACGCCATTCCACCGGCAAAGCGTTTCTTCGAGCGCCACGCCGCCGCGATGTCCGGCGACCTACCGAAACTCATTCGTGGAGAGGCGTTGTAATCAGAATAAACGCGGGCAAGGGCCAGTCATGGCCCACGGCGCTGATCTAGAAACAGCCAAATGCCGTCAGCGAGCGCGCCAGGAAGTAGCTCAAATACCCGTCCTCGACGGCCGCCAGCACCGTCGGCGCGGCCAGTGCACTGCCAGCGCCAAGCGTGAGCGCACCGACAACGACGACGAGGATTTTGGTCCGGCGGTTCATGACCATGAACATGCGCTTTGTTGCTGCCGGTTGCAAGGCCTGACGATCGAGACCCCGCACGACGGCAATCTCGATTCCTTGGGCTGACTTTCCCGCCACCCCTGTCAAAAACACAACCAGCGGTCACAAACCCAGCGTTCTCGGATGTCAGAACCGCACGCTGACGCTGATCGCGCCAAACCGGTCGGGATCGTCCTGTCCGACGAACTCCTGCGTCCGCAAAATATGAGTGTAACTGACACGAAACTGCCGGAAACTCATCACCAACCCCCATTGCAGGTCGGCGACAAAGTCTTCGCGGTCGACCGAGTGGCTGTCGGCAAACGTATTGCCATCCAGAAAGATGTTGCGCGCGACCAGCCGGCCCTCGCTGCCGACAAAAGCATAAAGGCTCCAACGGTTGGTGTCGGTTTCGAAGAAGCCGGCACCCGACAGGCTGGGCCGGATGCGCGGCGCACCGTAGTCGTTGCGCAAGCCCCAACCGACACGCACGGTGGCGCCCGCCGCCGCATGGGTAAAGACGTTGCCGAGGCTGAACCCGCCGTGCGGCGTGAAGTCGAATTCGATCGGACCACCGCGCTCCGCCCCCCACCAGGCACGTGCTTTCTTCTCGTAGGTCAGCACGATGCCGGGCTCGTTGTCGAGCTGGTTGTCCCAGCCTTCGGGCCGCTTCGTATTGATCCACCGGTGCCAGGTGGTCTGGACATCCTCAGCATAGGACTGCGGACCGACCAGACCGATGGTCAGCTCCAGCGAGTCGAGGATGTGCTCATCTTCTTCGACCGTCAGGCCAACGCTGCCATAGAGCCAGCCGGCATAGGGCCGGTCGTCGCGGATCAACGTCGGCACGGTGATGTCGTCCGGCGTGTACATGTTCTGACCGAACGCCAGCGACGTCCGCGCCCGCCCGAACTGCGACAGGAACGGCAGTTCCGGTGCGATGTCGTACCACCAGGATGGCAGGGCATGTTCGCGGGACACCCAGGCCAGCTTCACACCGTTGGTGTAGTGGCCATCATTCGGACTGCCGAACAGATCGTTTTCGACCTGCAGCGTATAGATGCCTTTTCCGTCATCGTCCCACGGCCAGACAAGACCCAGCCCACCGGTCGCACTGTCGTCGCAATTGCGCCGCGAACCGTTGCATTCGCGCGCCGGCGGCACGTCGGCTGTCGGCTGTTGTTGCGCCCCGGCGGTTGAGGGCACCGCAACGCCGCTCGCCCCGGCAGCGGCGGCGATGGCAACCAGCCAGACCACACCGCGGCAGAACAACCGCAAGTCACTCATGTCTTTTTTGCCCACCACGCGCATTAACCATATTGTCCGTGCCGAGTAAGCGGCAATTTTGGCAGAACGGAGGCTGCCCCATGTCCGATCAGGGGTATGAACACAAAGACAAGACCTTCCAGGCTTTGGGGCCCGAAGGGTTCCTGCCCATCCGCTACCGCGAGTGGGGCGATCCGGCAAATCGGAAGGTGTTGATTTGCATTCACGGCCTGTCACGCAACCGGTTGGATTTCGACGCCGTGGGCCAGGCTTTCGCCGCCGATTATCGGGTGATCGCCGCGGACATGCCGGGTCGCGGCGGCAGTGGCTGGCTCGACGACAAGTCCGGCTACACCATGGACCTCTACGTGCAGGTCTGCGCGACGCTGCTGGCCGTCGTCGGCGGCGAACTCGTCGACTGGATCGGCACCTCGATGGGCGGGTTGATCGGCATGCAGGTCGCCGCACAGGCCAACACCCCGATCCGGCGACTGGTGATCAACGACATCGGCCCGCACATCCCGGCCGAGGGCCGGCGCGACAATGCCGCCGGGTTCGGCAGCGACCCGCGCTTTGCCTCGATCGACGAAGCGGTCGACTGGCACCGGCAATACCGTGCCGGGTTCGGCCCGATGTCGGATCAGGGCTGGCTCGAGATGACCATGGCCTCACTGCGCCAGGACGACGACGGCAGCTATGCGCTACACTATGACCCAGGCCTCGCTGTCAACCAGAATGCCGGCGCGACCGAGGATATCGATATCTGGCCGGTCTGGGAGCGCATCCGTTGCCCGGTCATGACGATCTGGGGCACCGCTTCGAAACTGTTACTGGAAGCGGATGTCGAACTGATGAAGCAACGCGGCCCCGGCACCACTGTCCTGTCGGTCGAGGGCGTCGGCCATGCGCCGGCCGTCGCCGGCGACCATGTCCTGGGCGGCATTCGCCGGTTTCTGGATGCTTGATATCGGCGCTTAGGCGGTAGCGGTCAGTCGCGGCTCAGGCCGCGTGACGCCAACGCGTCGAGGTAGGTTTGCCATACCTGCTCCTGGGTCCGGCCCAGGCCATGGAGATACGACCATGTGTAAAGTCCCGTGTCGTGACCGTCGTCGAAGAAAATGCGGATCGCATAGTTGCCGACCGGATCGGCTCCCGTGATCGCAACCTGCCGCTTGCCGGCAACGATCATCTTGCCCTCGCCATGCCCCTGCACCTCGGCACTGGGGCTTTCCACCCGCAGCAACTCCGCCGGCAGGGCAAAGCGGCTGCCGTCGTCGAAGTCGATTTCCAGCAGTCGCTCGGCGCGCTTTATGCGGATGTCGGTGGGCCAGGGTGTGGCGCCACTCTCGGGCGCGTCGGTCATCCCCGGTTCGGGGCGTCGTCGAGGCTGCGCGCCTCGTCGATCAGCATAATCGGTATGCCTTCGCGTATCGGATAGGCCAAACGCGCCTGCTCACTGATCAGTTCCTGGTTCTCTCGGTCGTAGGTCAGCGGACCCTTGGTCAGCGGACAGACAAGAATTTCCAGAAGTTTGGGATCAACCGCGTTGGGATCTTCGGCGGGTTCAGCCATGGTATCTCCTCTCGTCGCGCCTACCACCAAATGACAGCACCCGGCCGATCTTCGGAACGCACCGCCGGTCAGTGCACGTTCGGCCGTTCGTCTTCGTCCGAGTCGTGGCCACCGGCGTGCTGCAGCACCGCCATCTCGATCAGAGCCGTCATCACCCGGCTGCGTTCCAGCACGTCGGGAGCCTCCAGCAACGCCTGCTTTTCGCTGGGCGCGAACGGACAGATCATGGCCAAATTGTCGACCAGCGGACCGCTCGGCGCCTGTTCGATCGCCTTCCAGTCGGCCGGGATCTTGATCATCGTCAGATAGGCCTGCAGCGCCATTAGCAAGCGCGGCCGGTCAATGGTGCCGCCACCGGCGTCGGCAGCGCGATCGGCGGCAAAGGTCTCCCAATCGGCCACGACCTGACGATAGCCCGTCGTCACGTCCAATTCTTCGGCAACGCGGAACCGCGATACGCCCGTCAGGGTGATCAGGATGCGGCCGTCGTCGGTCTCTTCATACGCGGTGATGCGGCCGGCCCCGCCGACGCCATAGATGCCCGGTCTACGCTGGCGGCTGTCCGGATCGATCGGCTGCACCATACCGATCAGCCGGTCGCCCGCCATGCCGTCGCGCACCATCTCCAGATAACGCGGTTCGAAAATGTTCAACGGCAGTTTGGCACCCGGCAGCAGCAGCACGCCGGTGAGCGGGAAGATCGGAATCCGCCCTGGCAAATGGCTGGTGTCGCCGACCGGGTATTCGTCCTGCTGCGCCATACCGCCGCTCGCCACTAACGTTCGCAGCTCAAGAAAACAGCATCGAGCTGAGGCGCCGACGTGCGCTCACGGTCAGCTCGTCCATCGGGCCGAACGCCTCGAACAGAGTCAACAACTGCTTGCGCGCGGCCTCTTCGTTCCAATTGCGGTCGCGCTTGATGATCTCCAGGAGTTCGTCCACCGCGCCCTCGCGGTTACCGCTCGCCATATAGGCATTCGACAATTCCATACGGGCGTCATGATCGTTGGGATCGCGCTCAAGCCGGGCGAGAAACTCACCGACATCGCCAGCCTGCTCCGCCTGCCCGGCCAATTCGAGCGCTGCACGGGCTGACTGGATCGCCGCGTCGTTGGCCAGCGACGGCTCAAGACCGTCGAGCATCTCGCGCGCCTGGTCGATCTCGCCCGTCTTGATCAGCGCCTGCGCCAAGCCGCCCAGCGCCGCCGCGTTGGTGGGATCCGCCCGCAACACCTGGCCGTAGATATTCATCGCCATTTCCGCATCGCCCGCCTCGAGCGCGGCGGCCGCCTGCTCCACCGCCTGTTCGATCGGACTCGGTCCGCTATCGCCGGTCAGCTTCTGGATGAACGACTTGATCTGGCTTTCCGGCAGGGCGCCGACGAAACCGTCGACCGGACGGCCATCTTTGAACGCGAACACGGCCGGAATCGACTGCACACGCAGCTGGCCCGCAAGTTGCTGATTTTCATCCACATTGATCTTGACCATGCGGACCTTGCCGCCGGACTGCTTGACCAGCTTCTCCATCAGCGGGCCCAGTGTCTTGCAGGGTCCACACCACGGCGCCCAGAAATCGACCAAAACCGGGCACTCACGGCTGGCCTCGATCACGTCGGCCGCGAAATTCTCCGTATTGCTGTCCTTCACCGCATCGGCCGGGGCCGACATCTCGCCAATCATCGGTTCCATGAGCGCTGTCTTGCTTTCTTATTCCTGAGTGGCCGGCTCGCCGCGGCCGTTATCGATTTTCCAATTTGTACGCAGCCCCCGGCCCGCTGCATCATTTGCCGCCGGCCGGCGCACAACCCGTCATTGCTGTAATTATGGGCGTGTTTGCCCGGCATACAAGGCTGAGCGGTGACATGGCAACCCTTAGGGCGACAGCGGCACGATCAGCGGTTCATGTCCGTTCTCGCGCAGAAAGGTCAGCAGGCCGTCGGCACTGACAGCAATGGTCATAGTGTTGACCAACGGGTGGAAATTGAGCGGCGCCGCCGCCAGGATCGCTTCGTCCAGCACCACCTTAACCCGGCCGTCAAGGTCGTTGATCACCGCGAACGGCGATACCGCCCCGGAAGAAATGCCTAGAAACTCCTGTAATCGCGCCGCCGAACCGAAGCTGAGCCGGCCGGACCCGATCTTCCCGGGCAGTTCCGTAAGGTCGATCTCGGTGTCGGCGTAGGTCACTACCATGTAGTTGCGTTTCTTCTGATCACGCAGATACAGGTTCTTGAAGTGCCCGCCGGGCAGGTGCCCGGTAAATGCCTTGCCGTCTTCCACCGTGAACGCCGGCTGATGCTCATGTATTGTCACATCGATGTTGAGAGCCGCCAGGCGCGCCAGCAGTTCATCGGGCGTTGCCGTCATCGTCACCTCCCCAAGCTGCCGGCGGCGCACGATAGCGGTTGGTCGGCGACAGGCAAACCCATTGGAAAGCTTGCAACGCCGAACGAAATCCGTATAAATCTGCCGGCCCGGCGCTGCCGGGTGCGAAGCGGGCGTAGCTCAGGGGTAGAGCACAACCTTGCCAAGGTTGGGGTCGTGAGTTCGAATCTCATCGCCCGCTCCAATTTCTCCGAAAAATCGGATGTCCCACCTTGGCCCACGCGCGACCATGTCAGCGGTCGCACGCTTGACCCCCAACAGCGCGCGCCACAATTGAAGAAAGAGAAAAGCCAGAAAAACAGCCGAAGAAACGACCGTCGCCGCCAACTATTTCCCCTCTGCCAAACATCCATCTAGAATAGGGATAGGGTTTGGCGACACCTGATCTCCCGAAAGACCAATCGGTTGTTCCGGTGCTGGGGTTGAGTTCGACGATATCGCGGGCCGATACCGAAGAGCCACCAGCGTGGACCATGGAACGCGGGCAAACGACGGGTTAACGGGAGCCGGAAACGTGACTGTGACTGAGAGACAAGGCGCAATGATGCCCAGCGGATTGCCACAGAAGCAGGGTCTGTACGACCCTGAAAACGAGCATGACAATTGCGGGATTGGCTTCATCGCCAACATCAAGAACCGCAAAAGCCATGACATCATCCGTCAGGGCTTGCAGATCCTGGTCAATCTCGATCATCGCGGCGCGGTCGGCGCCGACCCGCTGGCCGGTGACGGCGCCGGCATCCTGATTCAAATTCCCGATCGCCTGCTGCGTAAGGAATGCGCAGCGCAGGGGATCGACCTGCCGCCAGCAGGCGACTACGCCGTCGGCATGGTGTTCCTGCCGCGCTGCGACGACACCATGGCCGCATGTATCGACGCGCTGCAGCGGGTCACTGCGCAGGAAGGGCAAACAGTCCTCGGTTGGCGCGACGTGCCGACCGACGATGCCTGGCTCGGCGAAAGCGTGAAACCGAACACGCCGATCATCCGTCAGTTCTTCATCGGCCGCGGCGCGAACACGCCGGACCAGGCAGCGTTCGAGCGTAAGCTCTATGTCATCCGCAAGGTCGCCCACCACGCCCTGTGGGACCATGATTTCGAGAACAAGGACGACTTCTACCTGCCGTCGCTGTCGTCGCGCACCATCGTCTACAAGGGCATGGTGCTGGCCGGCAACCTGACCAACTATTACACCGACCTGCGCGACGAGCGGGCCGAGTCCGCCCTTGCCCTGGTGCATCAGCGCTTCTCGACCAATACCTTCCCGTCATGGAAGCTGGCGCAGCCGTTCCGTTTCCTCTGCCACAACGGCGAGATCAACACGGTCCGAGGCAACATCAACTGGATGGCGGCGCGCCGGCATGCCATGTCGTCGACCGTGCTGGGCGACGATCTGGACAAGCTGTGGCCGCTGATCGGCGATGGTGCGTCCGACTCGGCGACCTTCGACAATGCTTTCGAGCTGCTGGTGGCCGGCGGTTATTCGCTGTCGCACGCCATGATGATGATGATACCCGAGGCGTGGAACGGCAATCCGCTGATGGATGAGGACCGGCGCGCCTTCTACGAGTACCACGCGGCGCTGATGGAGCCGTGGGACGGCCCCGCCGCCATTGCCTTCACCGACGGCCGTCAGATCGGCGCCACGCTGGACCGCAATGGCCTGCGGCCGGCGCGCTACATCGTGACGGACGACGACTATGTCGTGATGGGCTCGGAAGTCGGCGTGCTGCCGTTCCCGGAAGAGAAGATCGTCAAGAAGTGGCGGCTTCAGCCGGGCAAGATGTTCCTGATCGATCTGGAAGAGGGCCGCATCATCGACGATGCCGAGGTTAAGGCTTCTCTCGCCACGGCCAAGCCGTATCAGCAGTGGCTCGACGAAACCCAGATCATGATCGAGGACCTGCCGGACGAGGTCGGCGCCATGCCGCCGGATCCCGACACCCTGCTCGATCGCCAGCAGGCCTTCGGCTACACCCAGGAAGACATCAAGAACTTCATGCTGCCGATGGCGCTGACCGGCCAGGACCCGGTCGGCTCGATGGGCCGCGACACCCCGGTGGCCGTGCTGTCGGACCGGCCGAAGCTGCTCTACGACTATTTCAAACAGTGCTTCGCACAAGTCACCAACCCGCCGATCGACCCGATCCGCGAGGAACTGGTGATGTCGCTGGTATCGCTGATCGGGCCGCGGCCGAACCTGCTCGACCCGGATCACGCAGGGACGCAGAAGCGCCTCGAGGTGCGCCAGCCGATCCTGACCAATCTGGAAGTCGAACGCATCCGCCAGATTCAGCATCAGGCCGACAGTGCGTTCCAGACCTACACGCTCGACATCACCTATCCGGTGTCCGACGGCGCCGCCGGTATGGCCGCGGCACTGGAGCGCCTGTTCAAGCGCGCCGGCGATGTCGTCGCGCGCGGCTACAACATCCTGATCCTGTCGGACCGTAACGTCGGCGCCGACCGTATCGGCATTCCGGCATTGCTGGCGACCGCCGGCGTTCACCATCACCTGATCCGCGAGGGTCTGCGCACGGAAGTCGGTCTCGTGGTGCAGACCGGCGAAGCGCGGCAGGTGCATGACTTCTGCCTGCTAGCCGGCTACGGCGCCGAGGCGATCAACCCCTATCTCGCATTCGACACCCTGTCGCACATGCGGCCGACACTGGAAGAAGACCTCAGCGAGACCGAACTGCACGACCGCTACGTCAAGGCGGTCGACAAGGGCATGCTCAAGGTGATGTCCAAGATGGGCATCTCGACCTACCAGTCCTATTGCGGGGCGCAGATCTTCGATGCGGTCGGCCTGTCGCCATCGCTGCTGGAGCAGTATTTCACCGGCACGAAGTGCGCCATCGGCGGCATCGGCCTTGCCGAGGTTGCCGAGGAAACCGTGCGCCGGCACGCCATTGCCTATGGCGACGCCCTGCCGTTCCGCAATGCGCTGGACGTCGGCGGCGACCTCGCCTTCCGCCTGCGCGGTGAGGAACACGCCTGGACTCCGGAGACCGTCGCGCTGCTGCAGCACGCTGCGCGCTCGGGCGACGAGGCCAAGTTCCAGGCTTTCTCTCGGCGGATGAACGAGCAGGACAAGAAGCTGCGCAATCTGCGCGGGCTGTTCGAACTGAAGTTCGCCGACAAGGAAGTCCCGCTCGACGAGGTCGAACCGGTGGCCAATATCGTCAAGCGGTTCGCCACTGGCGCGATGTCGTTCGGGTCGATCTCCTGGGAGGCGCACACCACGCTCGCCATCGCGATGAACCGGATCGGCGGCAAGTCGAACAGCGGCGAGGGCGGCGAGGAAGCCGAACGTTACAAGCCACTGCCGAACGGCGACTCCATGCGCTCGGCGATCAAGCAGGTGGCCTCCGGCCGCTTCGGCGTCACCGCCGAATACCTTGCCAACGCATCGGATATCCAGATCAAGATGGCGCAGGGCGCGAAACCCGGCGAGGGCGGCCAGCTGCCCGGCCACAAGGTCGATGAGTGGATTGCCCGTGTGCGTCATTCGACCCCGGGCGTCGGCCTGATTTCGCCGCCACCGCATCACGACATTTATTCGATCGAGGATCTGGCCCAGCTCATCCACGACCTGAAGAACGCCAACCCGGAAGCCCGCGTCAGCGTGAAGCTGGTCTCGGAAATCGGTGTCGGCACCGTCGCCGCCGGTGTGTCCAAGGCCCATGCCGATCACGTGACCATTTCCGGTTTCGACGGCGGCACCGGCGCCAGCCCGATCACCTCGATCCTGCATGCCGGCAGCCCGTGGGAAATCGGTCTGGCGGAAACCCACCAGACACTGGTGATGAACGGTCTGCGCGGCCGTATCTCGGTGCAGGTCGACGGTGGCATGCGCACCGGCCGGGACATCGTCATCGGCGCACTGCTGGGGGCCGACGAATTCGGCTGCGCCACCGCGGCGCTGATTTCCGCCGGCTGCATCATGATGCGCAAATGCCACCTGAACACCTGCCCGGTCGGCGTCGCGACGCAGGACCCGGAACTGCGCAAGCTGTTCACCGGCCAGCCGGAACACGTGATCAACTTCTTCACCTTCATCGCCAACGACGTGCGGCGGTTGATGGCAAAGCTCGGCTTCCGGACCTTCGACGAGATGATCGGCCGCCGCGACCGTCTGGAAACCCGGCCGGCCATCGATCATTGGAAGGCGCGCGGGCTCGACCTGTCAGGCATCCTGCATCCGGTGGTGCCGGCACCAGGTGTCGCGGTCTACAATTGCGAGACGCAGGACCACGGCCTCGACAAGGCCCTCGATCATCAGCTGATCGAGGGCGGCCAGGCCGCGATCGACGACAACACGCCGGTGCAACTCGACGTTTCCATCGCCAACACGAACCGCAGCGTCGGCGCCATGCTCTCAGGTGTGATCGCCAAGAAGCATGGTCACGCGGGCTTGCCCGAGGACACCTTGAAAGTCCGCTTCACCGGCAACGCCGGACAAAGCTTCGGCGCCTTCCTGAGCCATGGCGTGACCTTCGAACTGCAGGGCGACGCCAACGACTATGTCGGCAAGGGCATGTCGGGCGGCCGCGTCATCATCTATCCGCAGGACGTCAGCCCGATCACGCCGGAAGACAACATCATCGTCGGCAACACGGTGCTCTATGGCGCCATCTCCGGCGAGTGCTATTTCCGTGGCGTCGCCGGCGAACGGTTTGCCGTGCGCAACTCCGGCGTCAGCGCCGTGGTCGAAGGCGTTGGCGACCATGGCTGCGAATACATGACCGGCGGCGTGGTCGTCGTGCTGGGCCAGGCCGGGCGGAACTTTGCGGCCGGCATGAGCGGTGGCATCGCCTATGTGCTGGACGAAGCCGGCGACTTCGATATCCGCTGCAACATGGCAATGGTCGAACTCGAACCGATCGCCGATGAAGACCGGGCGCTGGAGGAGCGCGATCACCAGGGCGGTGATCTGGAGACCCATGGCCGGGTCGACGTCGATCGCGACATGACCCGCTTCGACGCTCAGCGCCTGTATGGCCTGATTGAGAAACACTGCACCTACACCGGCAGCACCCGGGCCCGCGAAATTCTCGACAACTGGGATGCCTATCTGCCGAAGTTCGTAAAAGTCATGCCGGTCGACTATCGCCGCGCTCTGCAGGAAATGCAGGCGGCGACGCGCGCCTCCGAGCGGATCGGCGTCAGCGTAGCCGTGGGGGACTAGTCAGTATGGGTAAGCCGACCGGCTTCAAGGAGATCATGCGGCGCGACCGCGCTTATGCGCCCGTGTCGGAACGCACGACGCACTATCGCGAATTCGTCGTGCCGTTGCCGGAAAACGAACTGCGTCAGCAGGGCGCCCGCTGCATGGACTGCGGCATCCCCTACTGTCACAGCGGCTGTCCGGTGAACAACATCATTCCGGACTGGAATGACCTGGTGTACCGGGGTGACTGGCAGACTGCGCTTGAGGTGCTGCACTCAACCAACAATTTCCCGGAGTTCACCGGCCGCATCTGCCCGGCGCCCTGTGAGGCTTCTTGCACGCTGAACATCACTGACAATCCGGTGACGATCAAATCGATCGAGTGCGCGATTATCGATCGCGGCTGGGAGGAAGGCTGGGTCAATCCGGAGATCGCCACCCATCGCAGCGGCAAGACTGCTGCCGTGGTCGGGTCCGGGCCGGCCGGCCTCGCCTGCGCACAGCAGCTCGCCCGCGCCGGCAACGCCGTCACGGTCTACGAAAAGAATGCGCGGATCGGCGGTCTGCTGCGCTACGGCATTCCCGACTTCAAGCTGGAGAAACACACCATCGACCGACGCATGGCGCAGATGCGGGCGGAGGGTGTCGAATTCCGGCTGAACACCAACATCGGCGTCGACATCACAGTCGACAAACTGACCGCGATGTACGATGCGGTGGTGCTCGCCGGCGGATCGGAAGCGCCGCGCGACATGCCGGTGCCGGGGCGCGAGCTCGATGGCATTCATTTCGCCATGAACTTCCTCACCCAGCAGAACCGGCGGGTTGCGGGCGAACATATCGGCGACAACCAGCCGATTACGGCCGAGGGCAAGCACGTCGTTGTCATTGGCGGCGGCGACACCGGCTCCGACTGCGTCGGCACGTCGATCCGGCAGGGCGCGAAGTCGGTCACTCAACTCGAAATCATGTCGAAGCCGCCGGAGAAGGAAGACAAGGCGCTGACCTGGCCGGACTGGCCGATGAAGCTGCGCACCTCGACCTCGCACGAAGAAGGCGCGGAGCGCGACTGGTCGGTGTTGACGAAATCGGCGCGCGGCAGCAACGGCAAGGTCGAGGCGTTGGAACTCGCACGCGTCACCTGGGAAGCCGGCGATAACGGCCGCATGGAGATGAAGGAGATCGCCGGCAGCGCGTTCGACCTGCCGGCCGATCTGGTGCTGCTGGCCATGGGGTTCGTGCATCCGGAACACGCCGGCATGATCGAGGCGCTGAACGTCGATCTCGATGCGCGCGGCAACGTGAAGGCCGATACGGAAAACTACCGTACCTCGGTCGACAAGGTGTTCAGCGCCGGCGACATGCGGCGTGGCCAGTCGCTCGTCGTTTGGGCAATCCGCGAAGGGCGGCAGTGCGCACGCGCAGTCGATGAGTACCTGAACGGCTCCTCCGAACTGCCGCGTTGACGGCGGGCAGCTGGCGTCCTCTTTGGCAAGGCAGGTGCACCAACACGTCGCCGTGCTAGGCTGACCATAGACTTCACTGCCGGGTTGCCCGGCCGTGGCGATGGGAGGATCGCATGCTGTTGCACGCCGCATCGGAGTCGCGGCCCTATCACCTCGGGCCGTTCCCGCTTGAGGAGCTGCCACGCGATCTCGGCATCCGTGAACGCGAGGCGGCCCGGCCGCCGATCCCGGCGCAGAGCATCGCCGCCGGCACACAAGGTCCGTTGGCGAAAGCACTGCGGCGTTACCACGGCCTGTTTGCCGAGCTTGCCGACGGCGATGTCGCCGGTCGAACCGCGCCGGTGCCGGACGATCCGTTTCGCCGCGCCGTCGATATCAAGGGCGGTGGCTATTTTTTGAACGCCTCGCAGATCGGCATCTGCCGCATTCCCCGGCATGCCTGGCTGGTCGGCGAGACCCCCCTCGCGCACCCCCATGCCGTCGTCGTACTCGTCGAGCACGGCCGTCTGCCTGAAACCGGCAATGCCGCACACGAGTGGATCGAACCGGCCATACGCCAGGGCAGCGACATGCGCGCCCTGGAAATCGCGATCTGCCTCGCGGGCCACATCCGTGCCATGGGCTTCACCGCCACAGCACACAGTATCGGCTGCACCGCGCTCGATATGGACCGCCTCGCCGTGCTTGCGGGCCTTGCCATCCGGCGCGGCGACGCCGTTGCAAATCCATTCTTGGGCAATCGGTTCTCGCTCGCCGTCGTATCGACCGACTACGAACTCGCCGCCGACGAGCCCTTGGCCGAAGGCGCGGACGGCGTCAGCCGCCTCGCCTACTGGCTTGGCATCAACGGTGCCGAGTCGGGCCGCGAGCGCGCCCGCCGGAAAAAACGCGCCACACATCTCAGCCGCTACCCGATGGAGCAGGTGAGGCGGATCGACCGCCCAACCACGCTGATCCTCGACGACGAGGTGCCGCGCGTACCGAAACGCGCGGCGTTCTTCGAACGTGCGTTGCGCGGCGACCTGGGCCAGAAGAGCCAGAAGGAGCGTGGCCGCTTCGCGTTCAAGCATCCGTTCGCACAAGGCATGATGCCGGCAATCCGCAAGATGGTGCCGTTGCAGGACGGCGACGTAGCGAATGATGTCGCGCCCGGCCTCGGCGATCCCGCTGCCAATGCCCGCGCAGTCAAATCCTTGAGCTACTTCCTCGGCGCTGACCTCACCGGCATCTGCGAGATCCCCGACTATGCCTGGTTCTCGCACAAGGAAGACGGCGCGCCGATCACGCCCTACCATCGCTATGCCGTGGTCATGCTGATCGACCAGGAATACGAGACCATGGAAGGCGCCAGCGGCGACGACTGGATTTCCGGCGCCCAGTCAATGCGCGCCTATATGCGCGGCGCGGAAATCGCCGGCATCATGGGCGATACCATTCGCGACCTCGGTTTCCCGGCACGGCCGCAGACCAACGTCGACAGCGACGTGCTGCACATTCCCCTGGTTCTGTGGGCCGGTCTGGGCGAACTCAGCCGCATCGGCGAACTGGTGCTGAACCCGTTCGTCGGCCCCCGCTTCAAATCGGTGGTGCTGACCACGGACCTGCCGCTGGAGGTCGACAAGCCGATCGATTTCGGCCTGCAGTACTTCTGCGACAACTGCCTGAAATGCGCGCGCGAATGCCCGTGCGATGCCATTCCCTGGGGCGACAAGGTGATGTTCAACGGCTACGAGATGTGGAAGCCGGATGTCGAACGTTGCGCGCGCTACCGTCTGACCAATCCGAAGGGATCGGCCTGCGGGCGCTGCATGAAGACCTGCCCGCTGAACAAGGTGATCTCGGCCGACGGACCGCTGCTGACCCGAGCGGCGAGCTGGCTCGGCGTCAACGCCATGTGGGCCAAGCCGGCGCTGGTCCCCGTTGCCACCTACATGGACGATGCGCTGGGCCACGGCCGGCGCAACCCGGCGAAGAAATGGTGGTTCGATCTGGAGGTGGTCGATGGCGTCTGCGTCACGCCGAAGGGCACCAACGAACGCGACATCGAGCCCGAGCGCGAAGCCGCCATGGACCCGGCAAAACAATCGATGGCCTACTACTTCGCCGACATGATGCCACCGCCGGACATACGCGATCCCTGGCCGGTGGTGCGCAAGACAGCCATTGCGGCAGCGGCAAAGCTGGAGACCCCGGCCGCAGCCGAATCCCGTCACGCCGCCGGCGGGCCGATGCCCGATCACTATCGGGCGACGCCACCAGCCGACAACATCCCGGCGGAGTGACGCCGCGCAGCCTCAGGCGTCGGCCAATCCGGCCAGTTTGTCGAGCAGCGGCAGCACTGTCTCCGAGCCAGCCGAGGGCAGCATGAAAACGGCCCGGTCGATCCCGCCGTCGCGATACTGCGCCAAACGCGCCGCATCATGCTCGGCGCCGAACACCTGCACCGGCAACGCATCCGGCTCGCGCCCCGCTTCCGCCGCCATCTGCCGGAACCGGGGCAACAGCGCCAGAATGTCGCTGCCGCGACCGCCCAACGGCATCCAGGCATCGCCATATTCGATGGCCCGCTTCGCGCCATGCGGAAAGCCACCGCCTACGACGATCGGCGGGTAGGGTTTCTGCACCGGCTTCGGCCAGGTCATGATCGGATCGAAGTCGACGAACTCGCCGTGATACTCCGGCTTGTCCTCGGTCCAGATGGTCTTCATCGCGGCAATCCGCTCGCGCATCAGCGCGAAGCGAGTTTTGAACGCGGTGCCATGGTTCGCCATTTCCTCGGCGTTCCAGCCGCCGCCGACGCCCAACGTGACGCGGCCTTGCGAAATATGGTCAAGGGTGGCGACCTCTTTGGCGAGCTGGATCGGGTCGCGCTGCACCACCAGACAGATGCCGGTGCACAGGCGGATCGATTTGGTCACGGCGGCACAGGCGCCAAGCGCAACCAACGGGTCGAGCACGTCATAGTACTGCTTCGGCAGATCGCCGCCGCCGGGCCAGGGCGAACGACGGTCGGCAGGGATGTGCGAATGCTCGGGAAACCACAGCGACTCGAACCCTCTCGTCTCCGCCGCCATCGCCAGTTCCGGCGGGGTCATCGAGTAGTCCGTCGTAAACATACCAACGCCGTATTTCATCGCTTCCTCCCTTTGAGCCGCGCCGGACGCGACAGTCCTGTTCTGCCGCCAGCATAGGCGCAGTTGAACCTTACGTCAGAGCGGATGTCAGGACCGGCTGGCGGAACCGGCGGACCGAAGCGAGAGCTTGTCGCACCGTCGTTGACGTATCGCAAGAGCCAATATACGAATATTCGAAATGAAAACGAATATTCGTACGAAAGACGACTCATCGCAACCCGGTCGCAGCGGACCGCAGTCCGTGAACCGGATGTTGCTGGCACTGGAAGCGCTGGCCGGTGTCCGTGACGGCGCAACACTGTCGGAACTGGCGCAAGCGGCCGACGCGCCGAAAACCAGCCTCGTCGACCTGCTTGCCGGACTGACGACGTTGGACTGTCTGGTTCGCGACGAAACCGGCCGCTATCGCCTGGGTCCGCGCTTCATGTCGCTGGCAATGCGTGCGGTATCAGGGCGTGACCTGGTCATGCTGACCCGGCTCGTGATGACCGAACTGGTCGCCGCAACCGGTGAAACGGTGGTGCTGGGCGCGCTGGCACCGGACGCCGACGTCGCGATCTATCTCGACAGGGTCGAGACCGACAACCCGATCCGCTATGCCGTCGATGTCGGCGAGCGGCGCGATCTTTACTGCACAGCGATCGGCAAGGTCCTGCTGGCACACTTCACGCCAGAGCGCCTCAGCATCTACCTAGAAGCGACACCGCGCAAAAAACTTACGCCGGCCACGATTACCAGTGCCCGCAAGCTGCAAGCGGAGTTGTCGCGCGTGCACCGCGACGGCATGGCTCGCACCAGGGATGAGGGCGTCATGGGCGCCAGTGGCGTCGCCGCCCCAATTGTCGGCCGGGATGGAACGGTTGTGGCGGCTTTGTTGGTTGCGGGACCGACAGATCGCATGCAGGCGCAAAGCAAACGAAACGACCGACTGGTGATGCAGGCAGCGCAGGCCTGCACACGACTTGTATCTGGCGAAACCGGCCAATGGGAGGAGACACCGAAATGATGGGCCTATCAGCCGAAAGAGCGGCATCATGAGTATCGACTTCACACCAGAGCAACTTCAGATCCGCGACAGCGTGGCGCGACTGTGCGACGACTTCGGCGATGAGTATTGGCTTCAGCGCGATTCAGACGGCCACTTTCCCGAAGAGTTCTGCCGCGCGATTGCCGACCAGGGCTACATGGGCATTGCCATGCCGGTCGAGTACGGCGGCGCCGGCCTGGGCATCACCGAAGCGGCGATCCTGATGCAGACGATCTCGCAGTCCGGCGCGGGCAACGGTGGTGTGTCGTCAGTCAGCCTGGGTATCTTCGGTCTCAACCCGGTCGCGCGGTACGGCACCGACGAGCAGAAGGCGCGTATGCTGCCGCCGATCATCCGCCGCGACGACATCGCCTGCTTTGGCGTTACCGAGCCGAATACCGGCCTGGACACCACGCGCTTGAAAACGCGGGCTGTCCGCAGCGGCGACCGTTACGTCGTCCATGGCCAGAAGGTCTGGACCAGCACGGCGCAGGTCGCCAACAAGATTTTGCTGATCGCCAGGACTGCCGACGAGAGCGAGACCGAGCGACCGATCGACGGCCTGAGCCTGTTCTACACCGACCTGGACCGGTCCAAGGTGGAGATCCGCCGGATCGAGAAAATGGGACGCAAATGCGTCGACTCGAACCAGCTCTTCATCGACGGCCTGGAAATTCCGGTCGAGGATCGGATCGGCGAGGAAGGCAAAGGCTTCCGCTATCTGCTGCATGGGATCAATCCCGAACGCATCCTGATCGCCGCCGGCCTGGTCGGGCTGGGCCGTGCCGCCCTGCGCCGGGCGACGGACTACGCCAAGGAACGGGTGGTATTCGACCGGCCGATCGGCATGAACCAGGCCATCCAGCACCCGCTGGCGCAGAGCTGGGCCGAACTGGAAGCCGCCAACCTGATGGCGTTCCGCGCGGCGCAACTCTATGACCGGGGCGAGGATTGCGGCGCCATGGCCAACGCGGCCAAGTATCTGGCCGGCGAAGCCACCTTCAACGCCTGCAACAATGCCATCCTGACCCACGGCGGCATGGGTTATGCCAAGGAGTATCACGTCGAGCGGTACATGCGGGAAGCGCTGATCCACCGGATTGCGCCAATCACGCCGCACCTGATCCTGTGCTACATCGCCGAACGCGTCCTCGGCCTGCCGAAGTCCTACTGAGCGTCGTTGCCGACAAGAGTTGCGGCAAACAGTCAACGGCGAGACTGCTTATCTATCGCGCGCCAAAAAAACCAGCGCCGGGCGGGGGTCCGGCGCTGGTGACCGTCACGGCGGCGGGTACCGTCTGACGGCAAGCGGCGCCGATCACCGGCGCCGCCACGGAGACTGTCTTCCGGTCTAGCTGGCTGGCTGCGCTTCGGGCGCATCACCGCCGTTGTCCTTGCCACCACCGTTCGGCCGGCGGCGTTCGGACATGAACTGGTCGAACTCGGCCTTGTCCTTGGCGTGGCGCAGCCGCTCCAGGAAGTCCATGAATTCCTGCTGCTCATCCTCGAGCCGGCGAAGGGTTTCCTCGCGGTACTCGTCGAAGGCGACGTTGCCCGTGCCTTCCGATCGCCGGCCACCGAAACGCCGCATCTTATGGCCGCCATGCCAGCGTCCAGGGCCACCGTTCTTCCAACATCCCATTCTTCCACTCCATATCAGATAAGCCAGGATCGCCAGGCCAGCCGGCCAAAAGACGATGAAGGCAAGAACCATCACGGTGATCCACGCGGGCTTTCCGTAATCGTCCAGTTTCGCTGCCAGTTCCATCACAGCCTCATGTGAATGTTCTTTACATTCACATAGTTGGGCAGGCGGCACCCTGGTTTCAAGCGTTTTTCGGGCCTCGTGACCGGAAAAGGGCGGGAAAAGTCCGGACAGACGGCAAAACGGGCCGTCAACGGCCACGATTGGCTGATTCCATGTCGATGCGCCGTACCGGCCCCCTCGCCGATGCCGGCAAGGTGGTCGTGTGCGTTCGACCGTCAGGTTGGCATGCAGGCCGATACTCACTCATCCAGGCCAAGACCGCGCAGATAGATCAGCATATGCGCCTCCAAAAGGTCTTCCGGCGGCATCGGCAAAGGCCGACGGCCACTGTCACCGCGGGCGAACAACGCTGCGACGCCGTGTGAAATGGCCCAGATGTGCAGGCTCATCATCAGAACCGGCGGCCGGCTTTCGCGCGGGAGCCGCGCGCTGAGCGCCTCCGCCGCCTGGCGCAGCACGGCAAAGGCACTGTCGGAGGCCCGCTGCAGCTCCGGCGAGGTGCCCGGCGGCACCTGCGACTCGAACATCGCGACATAGAATGCCGGTTCCGCACGGGCAAAGGCGAGATAGGCCCGGCCCAACCGGTCGAACGCGGTCAACGCGTCCGGCTCGCCATCGTTCCAGGCGGTGGCGAGCGCGTCGGCGAAGGTTTCGAAACCGCGCAAGGCGACATCGGCAATCAACGCCTCGCGATCGCGGAAGTGACGGTATGGCGCAGCCGGGCTGACGCCGGCAGCGCGCGCCGCCTCGGCAAAAGTGAAGCCGGCCGGGCCCTTCTCCGCAATCAGGTCAAGCGCCGCGGCGATCAGCGCCTCGCGCAGATTACCATGATGATAACCGCGTCGGCCGCGGCGGTCCTTCGACCAGCTCACCGGCCCTGCCCATCCATGTTCATACCCGCCATGTGAAGGGCTTTTACATGATTTCAAGGCAAAAGCGGAGCCCGCTTCGTTGTCGGACGCCGGTGGTGGCGGTCAGATCAGGCTGGCGCGAGGTCGAAGCCGATCGCCCGGCCGACTTCACCGATCAGTTCGATCGGCGGGATCGGCTTGGTCAGCACTTTGGTGACGCCGATCTGATAGGCGACTTCGTGGACCATTTCGTCTTTTTCGCCGGTGAGGACCAGAACCGGCACATGGTCGTTGTTCGCCCGCAGTTTCTTGTTGAATTCTCGGCAGAACTGCAGGCCGTCGCAATTGTCCATATAGAGATCGCAGATGATCAGGTCGGGCAAATTGTCCCAGTTGCCGCGCAGAAGTTCCAGCGCCTGCAAACCATCTTCGGCCTCGGAGATCTTGCCGACACCACAGCGAAACAACGCCTGCCGCAGCATCTGCCTAAGCGCAGCATGGTCCTCAACCAGCATGATGTGGACGGATTCAGCGAAGTTGTCGGTCATGCTTCGTTACTCATCACGCTGGGGACCGTTGGGCGGCGCCTTCACTCGTAAGAAGATTACGCACGGCGCTGGAAATCCCGCAAATTCTCTAATTTGCCGCGCATAGTGTGGCTCACTATGCACGCCACTTTCTAATGAAGTCCTAAACCGGCGATGCCGTGACGCCAACCGGGCGCGACCGCTCGGCGTCCAGCGCACGCAGCAGTTTGTCGCTCAACGCGGCAACCGGAGCGGTAGAAACACGCGCATCAATTGAACTTCCTGGGTTGCGGAAGACGGTCCCATTTACGGTCCGCTAACCGGAATGAGCAACCATGGCATCCATTACCGACTGGCCAGTTCCCGGCCCAATCAAAGAGATCAAAAATGTTTGCCGATAACTTCCGCCTGGTCGATCGATTGCGCAGCCTGTTTTCGGCCAAGACCCGTGCCGAGCGCCGCCGCCGCGATCGTGCCAATGTTCGCGTCGAGGTCGCTCTGAGCTATGGCGAACGCCGCGAGTCGGCTTGGCTCTATGACGTGTCGCCGGACGGAGCACGCGTATCGACGGCGCACACGATCCCTGTCGGTACCGCTATTTCCGTGCAACTTCTAGAAGTCCCGACGCCGGTCGGTGCGCTGGTGGTGCACAGTTCGGATACCGAGGCGGGACTGCAGTTCGACCAGCCCGGCAGCGGACTGGTGATTGCCGGCTGGAGCAAAGGCCGATCGGCGCGCGATGCCATGGCTGCAGAATCGGCGGTACAAGGCCGACGCTGATGGGCGCGGCAGCTAATGACGCCATGGGCAGCGGCCTGCGCGACCGCTTAAGGGCCTGGTGGCACGGGTATGACGTTGATGACGACCAGCCGCCCCTGCCGGCGGCAAAGACGGTCGACGTCGCGGTCGAAGACGTCGTGGTCATGTCGACCGACTGGTCGGCCGGCCGGATCGCGGCGGTGCAACAGATTTTCGGCCCGGGCGAGGATGCGCCGGCCGCGATGGCCCGCACCGCCCAGGTGATCAAACCGCTCGGCCTCAGCCCGGAAATGTCGGTGCTGGAGATTGGCTGCGGCCTAGGCGTTGGCTTGCGCGCCGTCGCTGGCGAGTCGGGTGCCTGGATCGATGGCGTCGATCCGAATCCCGAAGTCACGGCGGAGGCCGAAAAGTGGATCGGCACCGACGGCTTGTTGAAGAAGGCGGTACCGTCCAACGCACACCCGCTGGACGAGTCGGTGACCGGCAAGCGCCGTGACGCCATTCTGTCGCGCGAGGGACTGCACCGCTACAGCGACCGCAAGGACATTCTCGCCGGTCTGCGCGAGGTACTGAAACCGAAAGGCCAGGTCCTGATTACCGATTTCATGGTCAACCCGGAGGCCGACGCCACCGCCATCGACAGTTGGATCGAACTGCACGCGGAACCGCCTGTCCTGCTCAGTCTGACCGACGCCAGAGACGAACTGACCGCCCTGGGCCTTGATGTGCGGGTGGCGAAAGACGAGTCGACGCTCTTTGCCGAAGCCATACTGGACGAGATCCAGCGCTTCGCTGCCGAATTGAACGACAATCCCGTGCCGGCCGAACTGCAGGACTGGGTGGTCTGGGAGGCCGAATATTGGGCCCGCACCATGGACGCACTGCAGTCGGGTGCGCTGCGCCATGGCCGCCTCCACGCCGTCGCCCCGCCTGAAATGTAGCCGCGCCGACACCTTCGGCACATACGCCGCAACCATCGCCAAGACCCTTCGGCCCTGCGCTGCGCAACCGCCCGCGCACCGCCTTGTCTGGCTGCGCGAATGTCGCGATACTCGGGCCAAAGCTGCCCGGCGCCGCGTCTGCGGCGGCCGCGACAGACCATGGTCGAACCAGGGGAGGTCGTTCGATGACCCACAACGAAATTTTTCCTGTGCCGTCGGAATGGGCGCAGAAAGCCTACGTCGACAACGATGCCTACCTGGAGATGTATCACCGGTCGGTCGAGGATCCGGACGGCTTCTGGGGCGAGCACGGCAAGCGACTCGACTGGTTCAAACCCTTCACCAAGGTGAAGAACACGTCCTATGGCAACAAGGACGTATCGATCAAATGGTACGAGGATGGCACTCTCAACGCCTCGCACAACTGTCTCGATCGGCACCTGGCGAGCCGTGGCGATCAGGTCGCGATTATCTGGGAGGGCGATGATCCGAACGAGGATGCCAAGCTGACCTACCGCGAACTGCACGCCGCCGTGTGCAAGTTCGCCAACGGGCTGAAAGCGCTCGGCGCCAAGAAGGGCGACCGCATCACCATCTATATGCCGATGATCCCGGAAGCCGCCGTCGCCATGCTCGCCTGCACCCGGATCGGTGCCATCCATTCCATCGTGTTCGGCGGCTTCTCGCCGGACTCACTGGCGAACCGCATTCATGACTGCGATTCCAACATCATCATCACCGCCGACGAGGGCCTGCGCGGCGGCCGCAAGGTGCCGCTGAAGGCGAACACCGACGCGGCGCTGAAATCCTGTCCGTCGATCGAGAAATGCGTCGTGGTGCGGCGCACCGGCGTTGGTGTCGACATGCAGGACGGCCGCGACGTCTGGTATCATGAGCTGGTCGAGGCGCAGTCAATCGATTGCCCGGCGGAAGAGATGGGCGCGGAAGACCCGATGTTCATCCTCTATACCTCCGGCTCGACCGGCAAGCCCAAGGGGGTGCTGCACACCACCGGCGGCTACATGGTCTACGCCTCGATGACGCATCAGTACGTGTTCGACTATCACGACGGCGACATCTACTGGTGCACCGCCGATGTCGGCTGGGTCACGGGGCACAGCTACATCGTCTATGGTCCATTGGCCAATGGCGCGACCACGCTGATGTTCGAAGGCGTGCCGAACTATCCCGATGCCTCGCGCCACTGGCAGGTCTGCGACAAGCACCAGGTCAATATCTACTACACCGCGCCGACGGCGCTGCGCGCGTTGATGCGCGAGGGCGAGGAGCCGGTGAAGAAGACCTCGCGCAAGTCGCTCCGCCTGCTCGGCAGCGTCGGCGAACCGATCAACCCGGAAGCCTGGCTCTGGTACTACAACGTGGTCGGCGACAGCCGCTGCCCGATTGTCGATACCTGGTGGCAGACCGAGACCGGCGGCATCCTGATCACCCCGCTGCCCGGCGCCACGGCGCTGAAGCCGGGCTCGGCCACACGGCCGTTCTTCGGTATCAAGCCGATGCTGGTCGACAACGACGGCAAGCCGATCGAAGGGGCCGGCGCCGGCAATCTGTGCATCACCGACTCCTGGCCCGGGCAGATGCGGTCGGTCTATGGCGACCACGACCGGTTCGTGCAGACCTATTTCGTGCAGTTCCCGGGCAACTACTTCACCGGCGACGGCTGCCGCCGCGACGAGGACGGCTACTACTGGATCACTGGCCGTGTCGACGATGTGATCAACGTATCGGGTCACCGCATGGGCACGGCCGAGGTCGAAAGCTCGCTGGTCGAACACGAACTGGTGGCCGAGGCCGCCGTGGTCGGCTATCCGCACGATATCAAGGGTCAGGGCATTTATGCCTATGTCACCCTGAACGTCGGGGTCGAACCGACCGAGGAACTGCGACAGGAACTGGTACAGTGGGTGCGCAAGGATATCGGCCCGATCGCGTCGCCGGACCTGGTGCAGTTTGCACCCGGTCTGCCGAAAACCCGCTCGGGCAAGATCATGCGCCGCATCCTGCGCAAGATCGCCGAGAACGACTACGGCAACCTGGGCGACACGTCGACCCTGGCCGAACCGGCCGTCGTCGACGATCTGGTCGACAACCGGCAGAACAAATAGCGTCCGGCAACGTCGGGGCACCGGATTCGCCGCGAGCGTAGGCAAGCCACCGCGACCTGAATCGCCAAGCGCGTTCAACTGCCGATACGCCAATCGTCGGTTCGGCTGGCCTATTGGCCTTATCAGTCCGCACGAAATGGCCCTTTCAGCCGGTCCATTTTGCACTTATGGGCAATCGAGCGCGTGCACCTGGAAGGGTGCCGGCAGGACGGAGACAAACATATGTACGTGCCAAGGGCATTTCGCGAACACCGGACCGACGTGCTGCATGCCGCGATGCGGGATATCGGCGCCGCCACTATTGTCACCCAGGGCAGCGGGGGCCTCGTCGCCAGCCATTTGCCGGTCGAAATTGATCCCGCACCGGCACCGCACGGCACCATCCGCTGCCATTTCGCCAAACCCAATCACTTCGGCGAGGCGCTGTCTGCCGGCAACGAGGCATTGCTGATATTCCAGGGCCCACAAGGCTACATCACACCATCCTGGTACCCGACCAAGCAGCAAACCGGCAAAGTCGTCCCAACCTGGAACTATGTCGCCATTCATGCCTACGGCCGTGCCGACACCTTCGAGACGCCGAACCGTCTGCTAGCGCATCTGTCGGCACTGACCGGGCATTTCGAAAGCCGCTATCACCTGCCCTGGAAGCTGGACGATGCACCGGCCGACTTCATCGACGGGCTATGCCGCGGCATCACCGGCCTGGAAATCGAGCTGACGCGGATCGAAGGCAAATGGAAAATGTCGCAAAACCGCGGAGAACACGACCGCCGCGGCGTCATCAACGGCTTGCAGGCGCAAGGCGACGAGAACAGTCTGGCGATCGCCGATCTTGTCGCGACGGCGCTGGACAATGCCGATCAGAATGCGACCTGACCCGGCCCGTGCCAGCAGGAGCACCGCATGAGCCTCAAAGACATCCACAACACCGACTACGTCGTCCTGCTGTGTGAGAAAATGGCGGAAACCCGGGCTTTCTACGAAGACGTGATGGGGTTCGCCGTTGAGCACGACTCGGCAAACTGGGTCAGCTTCCGGGTCGGCGCGACTCTGCTGACGTTACGGCCACGCGGCCCGGGACCGGCGTGGGACGATGGCCCGGCAACACCAAATGCCGCCTCGGTTCAGCTCGCCTTCCGCGTACCGCCGCCGTCCGTCGACTCCTGCCACGCCGAGCTGGTGGCGAAGGGCGTGCCAATCCTGCGCGAACCGACCGATCTGCCGGATTGGCGGCATCGCACGCTGTTTTTTCGCGATCCAGAGAACAACGTGATCGAAATCTACGCGGAGTATTGAGGCACCCACACGCGCATGTAGGCTTCCGTCTTCAAAACCTGCCGCCAAAATCAGGCATTGTTCCGGTAACGGATCGGCTTCGAAGCGCGAGGTCCCCGGCCTACCCGGCACGGCGATGGCAAATCAGGCGGCAGCGTCGATGTCGCGGCCGCGCAGGTAAGCCAGCATGGTGTCGGCATCCGACGCTTCGAACGGGTCCGTCGGGCAGTTGTCGGCATAGTCCGGCTCAACGAACACCTGCTTGATCTCACCATCCTCGACATACATCGCGTAGCGCCAGCTGCGCATGCCGAAACCAAGGTTCGACTTGTCGACCAGCATGCCCATTTTCCGACTGAACTCACCGTTGCCGTCGGGCAGGAGGCATACGTTCTTCACGCCCTGTGCCTGCCCCCACTGGTACATGACGAAGGCATCGTTCACCGACAGGCACACCACCTCATCCACCCCGAGGTCGCGGAACTGGTCATAGAGCTCTTCGTATCGCGGCAGATGGGTCGAAGAGCAGGTCGGCGTAAAAGCACCCGGCAAGGCAAACAGCACGACGTTCCGGCCCCCAAACAGGGCATCGGTGGTTAAGTCCTTCCATTCAAACGGATTTGGCCCATCGAGAGCATCGTTGCGGACCCGGGTTCGGAAAACAACGTTGGGGACGGTCGTGCGCATAGGCAGGGCTTCCTGTGGTCGATGTCGCTATGACAGAGTTGAACGGAAATCCGGTCACCCAGGCCGCTTGCCGGGAACGGCGTCGCGCCTTGGCGAGTAAATGCAAAATACAATCATTCTCATTCGCAAATCAATCGCGATTTTCAGCATCAGCGATGTTCGGATCCAACCACCGCGCTTCCCTACATTGGTACGGGTGACAGCCATGCCATGATGAAACTGCAGCTGACGCTGAAGCCCAAAATGCGCGTTTTCAGCTGTTTTCCGGCGGTCAGCCCTGCGGCCGGCGGCGCGGGCCGGTCAACTGGCAGACCACCTTGGCGACCCGCAGGCTGCCGCGCAGACGCTTGCCGATAGCCGGCAGGTCCCGACCACTGAACGCGACATCACCGCCACCGCGCTGTACGTCGACGTTATGGGCCGCGATCAACGCCGCCATTGAACTGGGCGCCGTCGTCATCACGCGGCCGCGCCGGTCCGAAGCCGCCACCAGGACCCCGACGACGGCGCCTGTCACATCAAACATCGGACCACCGGACAGCCCGCCAAGCGCCGGCAGATCATTGGGAATCCGCCGTTTTTCGGCCCAGGCGACAACCGGCTCCTCGATGCGGTAGCGACCGACCGACCGCATGCGTAATTGTCCCATCAAGGTGGCGTAAACAGCGCCCGGCTGACCCTGGGGATAGCCGACGGAGTATCCGGCCTGGTTTCTTTGCAGTGACGTCGTAGCGAACGGAAATATCTTCCTCTCCGTTGGGATTTCCAGCAAAGCCAGATCGGCGTCCGGATGCAGATGAACCCGGTGCGCCCTCACGCCGCGCCGCGGCCCGGTCACAATGCCGACCACATCGCAACCGTCGACGACGTGCCTGGCAGTCAGCCACCAGCCCGGCCCGATACTAAATCCGGTACCGATACTGTTTTCCTTTTCGCCGACGTCAATCGTCACGACCTGACGAGAACCGCCGCGCAAAGGCGGCACCGAAGGATATTGCGGTGCCGGAACGACCCGCTCGACCGGCGGTCGCCGCGGATCCGGCTCGGAATCGCCCAGAAGGCCACTGCCGACCCCGTACACCACTGCGACGAAGGCAACGACATAGGTCAGTGCATTGAAAAGGCGTCCCATGACCGGGTAAATTTACTCCCTCACCGGCGCTAACCCGATACGGCGGCCGCATTAATCATGGCGACCGCCAGCTTGATCGCCGCCAGCAGTAGCGCGGGACCGACCTCGCCGGCCTCGATCCGCCGCGGCAGGTCGCGCAATGCCAGATCGGTGATGCGAAAGGCCAAAATCTGCAGAAAGAGCGTAAGAACGCCCCAGATGACGATGTCGGCGACATTGACGCTGACAGCCATACAAATGGCCAGCGGCAAGGCAAGGCCAACAATGGCGCCGGACAACGACACCGCGGCGGCGATATTGCCCTGACGCACCAGCGCCCAGTCCTTGTACGGTGTCGTCGCGGTGTAGATCAGCACGGCCACCACCAGCATCGCCACCGTGACAGACAGATGCAGCAGCAACACCGGTAAACCGGCCCAAAAACTGTCCAAAACCGCCTGCATCGGTATCCCCTTTTCCAACTCATACCGGGCTTCGCGAGGCCCTGCCGGCACGGCGCCAGCGCTACCCTGAGGCGAAAAACGCCGATGTTAACCTAGCCATAACGCCTGAGTGGCATGGTCCCCAATGTCACAACCGCCCCATTGCCGGCCCGCTTTGCATCCGGCTTCAACCAGTGCTTCGCCGCGTCGAGGTCAACATTCCGAACATGATGACGCAGGACCGACCAGATGCAAACGGGCCGCCGAGGGTTGCGGCCAGAACCGCTCAAAACTAACGCGCACCGCCCCCAACGTCGAAAAACGCTTCAACTGCGCCCCCAGCGACAAAAATCCGAGAGTTCAAGGAACGATCCGCCATGAAAATCAAAATGCCGCGCCTGAACCTTAATGTCTCCAGCGTTCGCGTCCGCCTGATTGCCGCCTTCAGTCTGGTCGCTCTCTTCACCCTTAGCGCCGCGGGCGTGGCACTGATTTCATTCAAGAACACCGAAACGGCGCTGAATACCGTCGTCGAGCAGTCGGCACCGGCAATCGTCACCGCCTTACGGATCAACGAAGCGTCGACGGCTATCGCGGCAATCGCGCCGGTATTCACGTCCGCCACCACCAATGCCGAGGTCGACGCCGCCGACATGCGGCTGACGGATCTGACCAAGCAGCTGGAAAGCTACATCATCGATGTCGCGACCCTGGTCGACGACCGCGACGCCATTGGTTCGGTGCGGCTGGCCGCCAACGAACTCAACAACGAGCTGACCGGCCTGATGGTCGAAGTCGGCGACAAGCTTGCCCTGCGGGACAAGCGGCTGGAGAAAACCAACGCCGCCCAGCAGACCCATGCAGAGTTGCTGGAGGGCCTGGCGCCTGTCGTCAACATGGCCAACATCAACCTGGTCGGCACCTCGGAAGAGACCATCGACGACACCACCGATGCCCTGGAGACCCTGAACACGGTCGAGATGACCAATCTGCGGGTGATCCTGGAATTTCAGGCCAACGTGAACCTGGCCTACGGCCTGCTGCGTGAGGGGGCGACGGCGCCGAAGCAGGAAGCGCTGAAGCCGATCCGCGGCCGCTTCGATTCGGCCGTCCGTTCCTTGGGCTGGTCGATCGAAGAACTGCCGGAAGACAGCGATATTCGCAAGCAGCTTTCGGGCCTTCACGAGACCATCAAGACAGCCGGCAGCGATAAGAACAATGTCTTCGTGTTGCGCGAGGGTGAGCTGGCGGCGTCGCTGACGAACCAGGGCGTCTGGGGTCAGCGGATCGAACAGGCCCTGACCAAGATCAACAAGCAGCACGGCGATATCCTGTTCCAGATCGAGCCGATGGTGGCAGAGGCAACGGCATTGACCGGCGCGGCCACCAGCACCATCGCCAATAATCTGTCCAATACGTTCGATGCGCTGATGAGCGGCGAAATGCGCACCCTGCGCGCCATGCTTGAGCTGAAGGCGATGGCCAACGAGGCCGGCGGCCTGCTGCAGCGTGCCGGTGGCGCCCAGACGAACGAGCAGGTTGACCAGCTGAACCTGCGGTTCGACCAGATCATCGTCGACCTTACGAATGCGACCGGTGGCCTGGAAGTGAACGACGCCAACATCAAAGTCACCGGGCTGGTCGACAAGCTCACCGGTTTCGGCATCGGCGACGACAACATCTTCGAACTGCGCCGTTCGGAACTGACGACGCAGGCCGACATGGCGAAGACCGCAGCGCAGGGCAATGCCCTGGCCGCCCAACTGGCCGTCGGCGCCAGCAAGCTGGTCGAGATTGCCGAAAAATCGATGGCCGACGCGGCCGCCAGCTCGAACGCGACGATCACGCAGGGCATGATGGTGCTGGTGGTGATTGCGGCGGGTTCATTCATCGTCTCGGCGCTGATTGCCTGGCTTTATGTGTTCCGCAACGTTTCGGGCCGCCTGCTGCGCCTGTCGGACATCATGCGCCGGCTGGCCGATGGCGATAACACCGTCGAGGTCAGCATCCGCGGTGCCGACGAGATCGGCGCCATGGCCGACACCGTGCAGGTCTTCAAGGACAACGCGCTTGAGAAGATTCGCATGGAAAGCGAACAGGCGGAGCAGAAGAAGAAGGCGGAAGAGCAACGCCGGCAGGACATGCTGTCGCTCGCCGACAGCTTCGAGGCCAGCGTCATGGGCGTGGTCGAGACCGTGTCCAGCGCAGCCAACGAGATGGAGGCAACCGCCGGCGCTATGTTGAACACGGCCGATGTGAACGCCCAGCGGTCAGAGGCCGTGAGCACGGCCAGTGACCAGGCCAACGCCAATGTGCAGACCGTCGCCGCGGCCGCCGAAGAGTTGTCCATGTCGGTGCAGCAGATCGCCGGTCAGGTGCAGAATTCGAGCGATATCTCGCAGGAAGCGGTGACCGAGGCCGATCGGGCAACGCGCGAGGTGCAGAGCCTGAAGGATGCTTCGGAGCGGATCGGCGAAGTGGTCGAGCTGATCAGCAACATTGCCCGCCAGACCAACCTGCTGGCGCTCAATGCGACGATTGAGGCCGCCCGCGCCGGCGAGGCCGGCAAAGGCTTCGCCGTGGTCGCCTCAGAGGTGAAGAACTTGGCGACTCAGACCGCCAATGCGACCGAGGATATCTCGCAGCAGATCGAGTCGATCCAGGGCGCGACCGGCTCCGCCGTTTCGGTGATCGAAGGCATCAGCAACACGATCAACCGGATCAGCGGCATTGCCGGCGAAATCTCGACCGCGGTGACCGAACAGGGGGCCGCGACCGACGAGATCAGCCGCAGCGTGCAGTCGGCCTCGGCCGGCACTATGGACGTGAGCCAGAACATCACCCAGGTGCGCGAAGGCGCGGCGGAGAACAAGACGGCCGCCGGCCAGGTTGCCGACTCGGCCAAGGAACTGTCGGTCCAGTCGGTGAACCTGCACACCGAGGTGCGCAAGTTCCTGGAACAGGTTCGCGCCGCCTAAACCGGCGGTCGGGCCGGAACGGGCAATCAATCGACCAACGCCGCGCGCAATCGGCGCGCGGCGTTGGCGATCTGCCCGTCACTAAAGCCGGCATAGCCCAACAGCAATCCCTGACGCGCCGCCGGACCGGCGTAAAAGGCGCTCAACCGATTGGTGACGACGCCATGTACAGCGGCACGGTGCGCCGCTTCCCGGTCGGTCATCCGCGCGCCTAGGCCCGGCGCCAGATCCGCGATCAGATGCATGCCGGCAGGATCGGCGCGCACGTCCAGCAAGTCCCCCAGATAGGTTTCCGCCGCAGCCAGCAATGCCTGTTGCCGCGCCGCATAAAGCCGGCGCATACGCCGCAGGTGCGCGGCGAAGTGGCCTTCCTCGATAAACCGGGCCAGCGCCGGCTGGGCCAGCAATGAGGCATGATCGTCGAGGACGCTGCGCGCGCCGATGAAGGCGTCGACCAGCGCCGGCGGCACGACCAGATAGCCCAGCCGCAGCGACGGAAACATCACCTTGGAGAAGGTGCCGACATAGACCACGCGACCGTGGCGATCGAGCCCCTGCAGAGCGGCCAGCGGCCGTTCGGCATATCGGTACTCGCTGTCGTAGTCGTCCTCCAGAATCCACGCATCATGCCGGCCGGCCCAATCGAGCAGCTCAAGTCGACGGGCGAGGCTCATGACCACGCCAAGCGGAAACTGGTGCGACGGCGTTACGCAAACCAGGCGCGCAGGCAGGCCAGCCGCCGCGGCAGCGACGTCGAGGCCCTGATCGTCGACCGCGGTGGGCACCGCCTCGGCGCCGGCGGCGATCAACGCGCCTCTTATGCCGGCATAACCCGGTTCCTCCACCAGCACCCGGTCGCCGGGATCGAGCAGGACCTGGGCCACCAGATGGATCGCTGTTTGCGCCCCGCTGACCACGATGACCTGGTCGGCTGAACAGCGCACGCCGCGGGCGGCCTGCAGATAGTCGGCAATCGCCCGGCGCAGCGGCGCATAGCCGCCGGGATCGACACTCATGGCAACGCCGTCGCGCGGCTGCCGCCAACTGGCCGACAACAGCCGCGCCCACAGATCGAAGGGAAAGGCATCCAGTGCCGGCAGGCCGGCGGCAAATGGGCGCGGCCGTCGCGCGGCACCGCGGCTGATCGCCGACAGCGCCTGCCCGCGCCGCGACAGACGGGGACCGTCCTCACCGTCGGCCGGCATCGGTGGTGCGGCCACTTGCGGCACGGCATCAGGCAGTTCGGTCGACACATAAGTGCCGGCGCCGCGTCGGCTGTCGAGATAGCCCTCGGCGATCAACTGGTCGAAGGCAGTTGTAACGGTGTTACGCGAGACGCCTAGGTCGCTCGCCAGCGTGCGGCTGGCCGGCAGGCGCACCCCGACGGCGAGGCGACCGTCGAGAATCATGGCGCGGATGCCCTCGTAAAGCTGGCGATAGAGCGCCGGTCCGGTCGCACTGCCGTCGAGGGTAATGGCAAGGAACGGCGTAACAGCCATTGGCGGAACCTTTTGCAACGCCAAGAAAGTCGTGCGCAGTCATCAGCACAATTGGATCTGCGTATTTGCCTGAATTGGCCCTTTTTGCCCAGCCAATTTTCACCATACCTGCCGTCAGCACAATTGGAGGCCCTGATGTCCGAGAGTTACACCCCGAGCGAACGCAGCCGCGTCCGCCGCGTCCACCAACGCGGCCACTACGATCGCGAAACCCTGCACGCCGTACTTGATGCCGGGATGATCTGCCATGTCGGCTACGTCATCGACGGCCAACCCTATGTGACGCCGACGATTTACTGGCGCGACGGCGATGACGTCTACTTTCATGGCTCATCGGCCAGCCGCATGCTGCGTCAGGTGCGCGACGGCATCCCGGTTTGCCTGACGGTCACCCATGTCGACGCCCTCGTGGTGGCGCGGTCCGGCTTTCACTGCTCCGCCAACTACCGCTCTGCGATGCTGTTCGGCACCGCAGTCGAGGTCACGGACGAAGCGGAAAAGGACCGCGTACTGAAAGATTTCGTCGAGGGCCTGCTGCCCGGCCATTGGGCCAACATGCGCCCGCCGACGACGCAGGAGATGAAAGGGACGATCGTGTGCCGGATGTCGGTCGAGGAAGCCTCGGCCAAGATCCGCACCGGTCCGCCGGTCGACGACGAGGAAGATTATGCGCTCGACTGCTGGGCCGGCGAACTGCCGATCACAACGACCATCGGGGCGCCGGTGCGCGACCCACGCCTGCCCGACGGCATCACAGAACCGGACTATCTCGCCAGTTTCAAGCTCGGCTGACCAAGGCGAACGGCGGCATGGCGCCGCGCGATGCTTTGTCGCGGCGCCGTGCAGGCCGGTTGTGAGCGGGCCAAGGGCTGCTTAGATAGGCGGCATGGATGGGGCCGGTCGAGATGTGATCTTCAAGGCCAGTGGCGTGACCAAGGTCTACGGCACTGGCGACGTGGCCGTGCATGCACTGCGCGGCATCGATCTGGAACTCTACGGCGGTGAGTTCGCTGTCCTGCTCGGCCCGTCGGGCAGCGGCAAGTCGACGTTTTTGAACATCCTCGGCGGCCTCGACGTGCCGACCGACGGTCACGTGCACTTTCGCGACCAGGAACTGACGGCACTGACCGACAGCGGCCTGACCGCCTATCGGCGCGACCACGTCGGGTTCGTCTTCCAATTCTACAACCTGATTCCAAGCCTGACCGCGAGAGAGAACGTCGCGCTGGTGACGGAAATCGCTCACGACCCGCTGGTGCCGGAAGACGCGCTGGAGATCGTCGGGCTGAGCGAGCGGGTGAACCATTTCCCGGCGCAACTGTCCGGCGGCGAGCAGCAGCGCGTCGCCGTCGCGCGGGCCATCGCCAAGCGGCCCGACGTGCTGTTGTGCGACGAACCGACCGGTGCGCTCGACAGCAGCACCGGGGTGATCGTTCTGCAGGCGTTGGAGCGGGTCAACCGCGAACTCGGTACCACAACCGCGGTCATCACCCATAACAGTGGTATTGCCGCCATGGCGCACCGGGTCATCCAGTTCGCCGACGGCCACGTCAGCGAGGTGCGGGAGAATGCGACCCGCATAGCCGCCAGCGAGCTGGTCTGGTGATGCGCGCGTTGAGCCGCAAACTGTTGCGCGACCTGTGGCACATGAAGGGCCAGGTGCTCGCGACCGCGTTGCTGGTCGCCTGCGGCGTCGGCATCTTCGTGATGTCGGAAGGCATGCTGAAATCCCTGGAGGAAACCCAGACGGCCTATTACGAGCGCTATCGCTTCGCCGATGTTTTCGCGAGCGTGAAGCGCGCGCCCGAAGGTCTGGCCGACCGGATCGCCGATTTGCCGGGCGTAAAGCGGGTGCAGACGCGGATCGTCGAGGGCGCCATCCTCGACGTCCCCGGCGTGATCGAACCGGCGACCGGGCGGCTTGTTTCGGTACCGGACCGTGGACGCCCGGCGCTGAACGACCTGACGGTTACCGAAGGCCGCTACCTGGCACCCAATCGGCCTGACGAGGTCCTGATCAACGAGGTATTCGCGGAAGCCAACGGCCTGACGCCGGGCGACGGCTTCTCGGCCATCATCAACGGTCACAAGCGCGACCTGACCGTGGTCGGCATCGCCCTGTCACCGGAGTTCATCTATGCCCTGGGACCGGGATCGCTGGTACCGGACAACAAACGCTTCGGCATCATGTGGATGTCGCGCGAAGCACTGGAAGCCGCGTTCGACCTCGATGGCGCCTTCAATGACGTCAGCCTGACCTTGCTGCATGGCGCCCGGGCACAGGACGTGGTCGACGAGCTGGATCGGCTGCTGGCGCCGTACGGTGGCGTCGGTGCATTCGATCGCGAAGAGCAGTTCTCGCATGCCTTCTTGAAGGGCGAACTGGATCAGCTCCGCAACACCGGGCGCATCATCCCGCCAATCTTCCTTGCCGTCGCCGCATTCCTTCTACACGTGTTGACCTCGCGCCTGATCGATACTGAGCGCGAGCAAATCGGCCTGTTGAAAGCATTCGGCTACGGCCGGATCGAACTGGCGTGGCACTATCTGAAGATGGTGTTCGCGACCGTCGGCATCGGCCTGATCATCGGCAGTGCGCTCGGCATCTGGCTCGGTCGGGCGCTGGCCGAGCTTTACATGACGTTGTACCGCTTTCCGTTCCTGTATTTTCAGCTCGAGCCATCCGTGTTCGTTACCGTCGTGATCGTCGGCATCGCCGCCGGCAGCGCCGGCGCGCTGAGCGCGGCATTGCGGGCGGCCCGCCTGCCGCCGGCCGTAGCAATGCAGCCGGCACCGCCGGTCAGCTACCGCCGCGGCGCGTTCGATCGCCTGCGCATCGCCCGCGCACTGTCGCAGCCCGGCAAGATGATTCTGCGGCACATGTCGCGCTGGCCGATACGCGCTGCGATCACCAGCCTCGGCATGGCAATGTCGGTCGCGCTGATGATCTCGACCCTATTTTTCTTCGATGCCACCGAGCACATGATCGACTCCTACTACTACATGAGCCATCGGTCTGACGTCAGCGTCGTTTTCGCCGAAGCGACGACGCCGCGCGTTCTGGAAGAGGCGCGCCGCCTGCCCAGCGTTTTGAAGGCTGAACCCGGCCGTAGCGTTGCCGTACGTCTGCGCAACGGTCCCCGCAGCGAGCGCACCTCGCTGCAAGGCATCGCGCCCGGTGCCGATCTTGTTCGCGTCCTCGATGCAGACATGCAGCAATCGCAACCCGCGCCCTTCGGACTGATGCTGTCGAGCAAACTGGCCGACATGCTGGACGCCGGGCGTGGCGACCGCCTGCGGGTCGAGGTGCTGGAAGGCAAGCGTCGGGTGTTGGACATACCGGTCACCGCCATCGTCGAGTCGTACATCGGCACCCCGACCTACATGGACCTGGCGGCGCTCAATCGATTGATGGATGAAGGGCCTCGTGTCTCGTCCGTCGACCTGCAGATCGATGGTGCACATGCCGCAACGCTTTACGACGAGTTAAAAGATCTGCCGGCGGTCAGCGGTATCACGCTGTGGTCGGTCGCAGTGCAGAGTTTCCGCGACACGATGGCGGAAACGGTGAACATCGTGCTGTTCTTCTACATCGGCTTTGGTGGCGCGATCGCCTTCGGTGTCGCCTACAACAGTGCCCGCATCTCGCTGGCCGAGCGCGGGCGCGAACTGGCAAGCCTGCGGGTCCTGGGCCTAACCCGTTTTGAAGTGTCTTACATCCTGTTGGGCGAACTGGTGATCCTGGCGTTGATCGCCCTGCCCGTCGGCTGTCTGATCGGCTACGGCCTGGCCGGTCTGATGGTGACGATGATGGAGACCGAGCTGTTTCGTATTCCGCTGGTGATCGCGCCGTCGACCTACGGTCTGGCCTGCAGCGTCGTCCTGGGAGCGACACTGGTATCCGGCCTGCTGGTGCGGCGGCGGATCGACACCCTGGACCTGATCGAAGTGCTGAAAACGCGGGAGTAATGCAATGAACCGCACCGCCTGGCAACGTGCGCTGGTTTGGACGGTGACGGCCGTCGTCGTCGCCGCCGGACTAGTCTATGCCTTCCTGCCGGAACCGGTGCTGGTCGATCTCGGCAAGGCCGAGCGCGGCCCGCTACAGGTGACGATCGATGGCGAGGGCGAGACCCGGGTCAAGGAAATCTACACCGTGTCGGCGCCGATCACCGGCCGCATGCGCCGGGTCGACAGCAAGGTCGGCGACCGGGTCGAGGCCGGCAAGACAGTGCTGGCGACGATCGAGCCGATCGATCCGACCTTCCTCGACGTGCGTTCGCGCCGGCAGGCCGAGGCCGCCGTCAAGGCAGCGGAAGCCGAGCTGGTGCTGGCCAAGGCCGAGAGCGACCGGGCGAAAGCCGAGCTGGACTTCGCCATCGCAGAACTTAGCCGCGCGAAACCGTTGGCGGCGCGCGGAAACATCTCGACCAGTGCGCTGGACCGCGCGGAAATGGAGGTGCGTACCCGCCGGGCGACGGTCGACACGGCGCAGGCGGCGCTTGAGGTCAGGCGGTTCGAGCTTGAAACCGCCCGCGCCGCACTGATCGACCCGGGCGTGCCGGTTGCCCGCACGCAGGGGTGCTGTGTCGACCTGCTGGCGCCGGTAAACGGCCAGATCCTGCGCATCATTGACGAAAGCGAGCGCGTGGTTGAGGCGGGCCAGGCCCTGATCGAAATCGGCAACGCGGCAGACATCGAAGTTGTCGTCGACCTGCTGTCGACCGATGCGGTGAAGATCGTCGAGGGCGCCGAAACGAAGATTGAGGGCTGGGGCGCCGGTGCCGAACTGGCCGGCCGCGTCCGCCGCATCGAGCCATTCGGCTTCACCAAGATTTCCGCACTCGGTATCGAGGAGCAGCGGGTTAACGTGATCATCGATTTCACCGGCGAGCCGGACACCTATACCCGACTTGGCCATGGCTTTCGTGTCGATACGCGCATTCTGCGCTGGCAGAGTGACGATGTGTTGCGCGTGCCGGTGAGCGCCCTGTTTCGGGAGGGCGACGAATGGGCCGTATTCGTTCTGCGCGACGGGAAGGCGACGCTGCAGCGCCTGCAGATCGGCCAAAGCAACGGCGATCATGCCGAGGTACTAGATGGCCTGAGCGTAGGCGAACAGGTGGTGCTGCACCCCAGCGACCGCGTCGTGCCCGGAGTCGGCCTGCGCGAACGGGAAAACGAGCGCGGCTGACACGGCCGCTGATCGCGCCGCTTGACCGGCACCGGGCGGCCTGATACCCGGGCGACATGTCCTTCAGTGAGTTCTTCCCTGCCGATCTGTTCGACTATCGACTGGCCATCGCCCTGGGGGTGGCGGTTGCCGGCGGTCTGATGCGCGGCTTTGCCGGCTTCGGCTCGGCGATGATGTTGTCGCCGGTCTACGCCATTCTGTACGGGCCGGTCGAGATGATCGTCATCCTGACGCTGATGGAACTTGGTATCGGCCTCCAGTTGGTGCCGAGCGCCTGGAAGGACGCGCAATGGAACTTCATCGGTCCGTTGTCGACCGCATCGGTGCTATGCATGCCGATCGGCATGTTGATCCTGGTGAATGCGGACCAGGACCTGCTGACCCGCGCCATCGCCGGCATCGTGCTGGTGTTCGTGCTGATCATGTTTGCCGGCTGGCGGTATCACGGACCTAAGCGCCTGCCGATCACCATGGGCCTTGGCGCCGTCTCCGGCACGATGATGGCGACGACCTCGATCGGCGGCCCGCCGGTGCTGATCTACATGCTGTCGGGGCCGGACAAGGCGGCCACCAATCGTGCCAACATCATCATGTACTTCGCCATCACGGAGTTGTTCCTGCTGGCGATCATTACCTGGAACGGCCTGATCAGCCTCGATGCGATCTACCGTGCGGCCCTGCTGACGCCGCTCTATCTCCTGGCCGGCTATCTCGGCGCGCGCAGCTTCCGACAATCGAGCGAGACGCTCTATCGGCGCATCGCGTTGACCATCTTGACCCTAATCGCGCTGTTCGGTCTGTTCCGCGGGTTGTAATCGGCTGCACCCCGGCGCTTGAGCCCTTCAGCTCACGCGGACGCTCCGCCCGTCTGTGCGGAGAGCGTTAGAAATCCGACACGATGCCCTTGCGCTCCCAGTCGCCATAGCGGGTCGGTTCCGGCCCCTTGGGACCGCCGACCTCCTTCGGCTTCGCCTTGCCGGACGTCGGCTGCTCGGCCTCGTCGGCCGGATTCTCCACGCTCGTCTCGTCGGCCGGTTTGTCGTCCTTGCTCATCCGGAAAACTCCTGAATTTCTCCGTGTTCTGGCCGTCCGAGGCACGGTTGACGCCAAATCGGCCCCGCTTACATATGCGATGTTACCTGACGAACCTAACGCCAAGCGGGGTCCGATCAAGCGATGAGTTACATGCGCACCGCCATGCTGCTCGCCGGCATGACCGGCTTTTTTCTCGCCATCGGCTATATGTTGGGTGGCGAAGGCGGATTGCTGATCGCACTGCTGATTGCTGGCGGGATGAACGTCTTCGCTTACTGGCAGTCCGACAAGATGGTGCTGCGTATGCATGGCGCGCGCGAAGTCGACGAACGCAGCGCGCCGGATTTCTATGGCGTCGTCCGCACCCTGGCGGCAAAGGCCGAACTGCCGATGCCAAAGGTGTACATCATCGACACACCGCAACCGAACGCCTTCGCCACCGGGCGCAACCCGGAGAACGCCGCCGTTGCCGCGACCACCGGCCTGCTGCGCGGCTTGAGCCAGGAAGAGGTCGCCGGCGTCATGGCGCACGAACTGGCGCACGTGAAGAACCGCGACACGCTGATTATGACGATTACGGCGACCATCGCGGGCGCCATCGGCATGCTCGCCAACTTCGCGCTGTTCTTCGGCGGCAACCGCAACAATCCCCTGGGTATCGTCGGCACCATCGCGATGATGATCCTGGCGCCGCTCGCCGCGGCCCTGGTGCAGATGGCGATCAGCCGGACCCGCGAGTATGAGGCCGATCGCATCGGGGCGGAAATCTGCGGCCGCCCGCTGTGGCTGGCGAACGCGCTGACCAAGATCGAGCGCGGTGCACAGGCGATCGACAATCAGGCGGCCGAGGACAACCCGGCGACGGCACATATGTTCATCATCAATCCGCTGCACGCGCATAAGGTCGACAGCTTGTTCTCGACCCATCCGTCGACCGCCAACCGGGTCGCCCGGTTGCGCGAAATGGCGGGTCTCGGTGGCGCTGACGACGTACGCGGCCCCTGGGGCTGACCGCGCGAGCCACCCATCGGCACACTACTACGGTCGACAGCCCACCGGTCGGCGCGCTAAACCGCGCCCATGAATTCACCGGGAACCGGGGCGCGTGCTGGTGCCCTTTGGCTTATTGGACAGGTGCTGGACCAGCACCGGTCGCTGGATGACGCCCTGCTCGAAGCGCATGCCGCCAAGGGTCGGCTGCATAAACTGTCCGGCCGGGACCGGGCTTTCGCCCGGCTGCTGACGACGACGGTGCTGCGGCGGTTGGGCCAGATCGACGCCGCCGTCGATCAGTGTCTGAACCGTCCGCTCGACGACCGCGGTCGGCCGGCGCGCAACGTCCTGCGGTTGGCGGCAGCGCAGTCGCTGTTTCTCAATACGCCGGCACATGCCGTGGTCGACAACGCCGTGCGCCAGGTCGGCCGCCTGCAGCACCTGCGCGGCCTGGTGAATGCCGTGGCCCGGCGGCTGGCGCGCGACGGCAAGACGCTGACCGCCGGCCAGGATGCCGAACGGCTGAACTGCCCGGACTGGCTATGGCAGGCCTGGACCGCAGCCTACGGCGCCGAGGCAACTCGACAGATGGTCGCAGCGATGCTGAACGACCCGCCACTTGACCTGTCGGTGAAGACCGATCCCAGCGGTTGGGCGGCACGCCTCGATGCTGGCGTGCTGCCGACCGGCACGCTGCGCCGGACCGGCGGCGGTGCAATCGAAACGCTCGATGGTTACAAGGCCGGCGCCTGGTGGGTTCAGGATGCCGCGGCGGCCCTCCCGGCGCGGCTGCTCGGCGCCGGCAAGGGCGATACCGCCATCGACCTCTGCGCCGCGCCGGGCGGAAAGACGGCCCAGCTGGCCGCTGCCGGGGCGGAAGTCGTCGCCGTCGACAGCAGCCGCCAGCGCATGGCCCGGCTGCGCGAGAATCTGAAGCGACTGCACCTGTCGGCGCGGACCGTCGTAGCTGATGCCGAGACATGGCGGCCGGACGAAGCCGCACCGTTCATCCTGCTCGACGCACCATGCAGCAGCACCGGCACGATCCGCCGTCACCCGGATATCTGGCACATCAAGCAACCGGCTGACGTGACCGCCATGGCGGCGCTCCAGGACCGGCTGCTCGGCGCGGCGGTCGAGATGCTGGCGCCGGATGGAACGCTGATCTTCTGCACCTGCTCACTGCAGCCGGAGGAGGGGCCGGAACGAATCGCACATCTGCTGGACAGCAGCGCACCGGTCCATCGCGCGCCGATTGCCGACGACGAAGTCGCCGGCCTGGCCGATCTGTTGACCGGAGAGGGCGACCTGCGCACCCTGCCGCATCAACATGGCGGCATGGATGGTTTCTACGCCTGCCGGCTGCGCCGTAATCCGGCCTAAATGTGGCGCTATCAATCCCGTTCGGCGCCCGCTTGCCGGGTCCCCACCAACCTGCTACCTAGCGGCCATGCAGCAACCCACGCGTATCGCCCCTTCCATCCTGTCCGCCGACTTCGCCCGCCTCGGCGATGAGGTGCGGGCGGTCAGCGACGCCGGCGGCGACTACATCCATGTCGACGTCATGGACGGCCACTTCGTTCCCAACATCACGATCGGCCCCGACGTGGTGAAAGCGCTGCGCCCGCACAGCGACAAGGTGTTCGACGTGCACCTGATGATCGCGCCGGTCGATCCGTTCGTCGCCGCCTTTGCCGATGCCGGCGCCGACATCATCACCGCCCATGCCGAGGCCGGGCCGCATCTGCACAGGACGCTGCAGCTCATCCGTTCGCTTGGCAAGAAGGCCGGCGTGTCGCTGAACCCGGCCACGCCGGCGGCGGCCATCGACCATGTCATGGATCTGGTTGACCTGGTGCTAGTGATGACGGTGAACCCCGGTTTCGGCGGCCAGAAGTTCATCGCCAGCCAACTCGACAAGATCGCCCAGATCCGCCGCCGCATCGACGACAGCGGCCGGACTATCGATCTGGAGGTCGACGGCGGCGTGAACAACGAGACGGCACGAGACATTGTTGCAGCCGGTGCCGACGTGCTGGTCGCCGGCACCGCGACCTTCACTGGCGGCGCCGATCACTACGCCCAGAACATCGCAGCGTTACGTGGACCCGAATGAACCTGACCGCCGGTTGGCGCCGACTGAAATCTGCGGGTTATCGAACCGCCCTGTACCGCGCCAGTCTGAATGGCGAGGTGCCGACGCGGCTGACGGTGCTGCCGCAGTCGACGTGGCCCGGCGATCCCGACAAGGCAGACGAGTTCTTTCGCGGGCGCTACCGGTTCAACGGCCGTGAGGAGCGGGCGCCGAACCAGCCGCCGTGGCGGCTGCGGCCAGAGGATACCGACTGGCTGAGAGCGCTGCATCGATTCGACTGGCTGCGCGATTTTTCCGCCGCCGGCGGCGAAACAGCCCAGGCCCATGCCCGACGGCTGGTGCGGTCATGGATCGAGATGTGCGACACCATCGACCGCGTCACCTGGGCGCCGGAGGTCATCGGACGGCGGCTGGCCAACTGGCTGAGCCATGCCGCTTTTCTGCTGCGCGGTGCCGATCCGGTGTTCGCACACGCAGTCAACAACTCGGTCATGCTGCAGTGGCGGCATCTGCAACGGGTCGCCGGCGATGCCGACGATGGGCCGGCGGCCTTCGACTGCGCGCTGGGACTTGTCTACGGCGCGCTGGTCCTGCCCGGCGAGGATCGGTCGCTGGCAAAGCTATTGGCGCGGCTGGGTGCCGAACTGGACGGCCAGGTACTCACCGACGGCTGCTATATGACGCGGTCGCCAACGGACCAGCTCTCGCTGTTGCGTGACCTCATCGCCCTGGCCGATGCGCTGAGCCAGGGCGAACGGCCGGTGCCGGCCTGGCTTGGCCAACTGGCCGGACGGCTGGTGCCGGTTTTGTCTGCCTTTCGTCACGCCGACGGCGGTCTGGCGTTGTTCAACGGCGGCTACGAAGAGGACGCCGATACGATCCGGCAGGCCCTGGCGCGGATCGAAAATGCGGCCGGCCCGGCACGCCTCGGTGGCGGCGAGAGCGGATTTCATCGCCTGGAAGCGGGCGACGCGGTGGTCCTGATCGACGCCGGCACACCGCCGCTGGGACCGGCGGGCCGCCTGGCGCATGCCGGCACCGCGAGCTTCGAATTATCGATCGGCCCGCATCGGCTGGTCACCAACTGCGGCAGCGGCATCGGCCGCAACGCCGACTGGCGCCGGGCCATGCGGCGCAGCGCCGCCCACTCGACCCTGGTCATCGCCGACACCGACTCGGCCTATCACGACGAATTCGCCGGTTACCTGCGCCGGCCGACCAAACCACGTAATCGCCGGCACGAGGACGAAGCCGGCAGCCTGTGGCTCGACCTGTCGCACGACGGTTATGTCGGCGAACATGGCGTCATGCATCACCGCCGCCTGTTCCTCGACGGCGACGGTGGCGATTTTCGTGGCCAGGACATCCTGCGCCCGCCAGACCTGAAAGGCGCGCCATCAGCAAGCCTGATGGACGGAAAACCATTCGTGCTGCGCTTTCACCTGCATCCGGATGTGCAGGCCTCGCCGGTGCAGGGTGGCAGCGCCGTGCTGCTGCGCCTCGGTGGCCGGGACGGCTGGCGTTTTCGCGCCGCCGGCGGCATCGTCAACGTCGAGGAAAGCGTCTATCTGGGCCGGCGCGGCCACATGCGACGAACACAGCAGATCGTCGTCAGTGGCAAGATGCGCGGCGACGGTGCTACCGTGAAATGGGCGTTCCGCCGCGCCTGACGAAGCCCACCGCGCATAACTGTCGATGTCCGCTAATCGGCCAAGCTAGCGCGGCCGAATCTCCTCGACCCCATCATCCCGTGCCAGTAGCACGACATCCGCCATGTCGCAGAACAGGCCATGCTCGACTACGCCTGGCAGGGTCGACAGGGGTGTTGCCAGCTCGACCGGGTCGGCAATGTTCGGGCCGAAGGCGCAATCGAGAACCCAATTGCCTTCGTCGGTCACGAATGGTTCACCGTTCGCGTCCTGGCGCAGCATGACGCCGGCGCCCATGCGGCCGATGCGCCGTGTCAGCGGCTGGCACGCCATGCGGATGATTTCGATCGGCAGGGGAAAGGCGCCCAGGATATCCACCTGCTTGCTGGCATCAGCGATGACGACGAAGCGCCGGGCTGCAGCGGCAACGATCTTTTCGCGCAGCAATGCACCGCCCCCACCCTTGATCAGGTTCAGTGCCGGGTCGAATTCGTCGGTGCCGTCGACGGCAAGGTCGAGGACCGGGGTTTCGTCGAGCGTCGTCAGCGGCACACCGACCTCGCGGCACAGGGCGGCCGTCTGGTCCGACGTCGGCACGCCAATGACGTTCAGGCCTTCCGCCACCCGCGCGCCCAGCAGGCGGACGAAATGCGCCGCCGTGGAACCAGTGCCAATGCCCAGGCGCATGCCGTCTTCGACCATACCGACCGCTGCAGCGGCGGCCTGGCGTTTGGCCTCGTCGCTCATTTTCCCCGCCTCATCTCTGCCCCGCGCCGCATAGCACCGCCACGGCCCGGCGACAAGCACAGCCTCGCGCCGGACCGACAGGCGACGTAGATTGCCATTGGCCACCGGCACGGCCCGCTATATGGTCCCGGCCATGCAAACCGCCGTCGAGCAGCGTATTAATCCGTTCCTGAAGCTGGCCTTGGAAATCGGCCCACTGGTCGCGTTCTTCATCGCCAACACGCGTGCCGGGATCTACTGGGCCACGGCCGTCTTTATGGTCGCGATCACAATTTCCGTCATCGTGACGTGGATGCTGGAACGGCGGGTGCCGAAACTGCCGCTGGTTACCGGCATTTTCGTGCTGGTTTTCGGCGGCCTGACCCTGACGCTGCAGGACGAGCTTTTCATCAAACTGAAGCCGACGATCGTGAACCTGCTGTTTGCGGCAATCCTGTTCATCGGCCTGGGCTTCGGCAAATCATTTCTGAAAAGCATGCTGGGCGACATGCTGCCGATGCAGGAAAAGGGCTGGCGTATCCTGACCGTGCGTTGGGCCCTGTTTTTCATTGTGTTGGCCGGGCTGAACGAATTCGTCTGGCGCAGCTTTTCGACCGACACCTGGGTCGCCTTCAAGGCCTTTGGCATCATGCCGCTGACCGTGGTGTTCTCGCTGCTGCAACTGCCGACGATGACACGCTACCGATTGACCGATGGCGATGACGATGTTGCAAACGGCGGCGGGAACGACAACAGCGCCGGCGAGGCCGACCGGGAGAGCCAGACGTGACCAGCGGCGGCGGTCCGGCCTACACCCCGTTCGCCGCCCCCTATCGCATGACCATGGGCATGCAGGCGCTGGCAGACGGCACCTGGCTGCAGCTGGATGACGATCTCGCCGACGATCTGCGCGAGAAGCGGCGGCTGCTGGCCGAGCGGCACGGCGAGGTGTTCGTGGCCCTGCCGGGGTCGGAACCGGCGCAATATGAGCTGCGCGACATACTGATCGATGACCTGCTGCGGCATCACCCGGCGCTCTACCGCCAGTCGGGCGACCGGCTGACCGTGGTACCGCTGGAAGAGACCCTGGACCTGTCGGACGCCAGCATGGCGCCGCTGGAACAGGCCGCTCGGCTGGTGCAGGAAGACCTGTGCGTCATGGAACGTGATGCCGAGGTTTGGCGGCTCACCGCGGCCTCGGTCTGCTTCCCCACCCGCTGGAACCTGGTGTCGAAACTGGGGCGCAGCCTGGATACGATCCACGCGCCCGTGCCGGGCTACGAGACGCAACTCGCATCTGCGACCAATCAGTTGTTCGACCGCCTCAGGGTGTCGCGGCCGGTCTGGCGGCTGAACTGGTCGCTGGTCGACGATCCCGCCCTTTTCCAGCCCGGCGGGCATGGCCGGCAGGAACGCAATCCCGACATAGACGCCGACAATGCCGGCCACAAGGTCTGGCTGCGGGTCGAGCGGCAGACCCTGCGGCGGCTGCCCGAAACGGGCGCGATCATCTTCACCATACGCATTCATCGCTGGCCGCTCAGGAAACTGGCGGCAGAACCCGCGGCAGCGGAGGCGATGATACAGTCGATTGAATCCATGCCGGTTGACATGCAGCAATACAAGTCGATGCCGGCGATGAAAACCGCCGTGCTCGGCTATCTGCGCAACCTCACCGCAACCGCCGTTACCGAGGGCGCGTGAGCTTCACGGGCGACAACCTGAGCTGCATCCGCGGCGACTATCTGGTGTTCCAAGACGTCGGTTTCACGCTCCAGCCGGGCGAAGCGTTGGTCCTCCGCGGGCGCAACGGCGCCGGCAAGTCGACGCTGCTGCGGCTGGCGGCGACGCTGCTGCGGCCGCAGACCGGAGTGCTGCGTTGGCAGGGTGAGGACATCGCGGAGGACCCCGACCGGCATCGCCGGCGGCTCGCCTTCGTCGGCCATACCGACGCGGTAAAGCCGGCGCTGACGGTGAAGGAGAACGTCGCCGACTGGGTGCGCATCCAGGGTGGCGACATGGACCGGCTGCCGACGGCGCTGGAACGCTTCGGCGTGGATCATCTGGCCGAGACGCCGGCGCAGTATCTGTCGGCCGGGCAACGGCGGCGTACCGGTCTGGCGCGGCTGGCGGCCGTGTCGGCGCCACTTTGGCTGCTGGACGAACCGACGGTATCGCTCGATGCCGATGGCGTTGCCTGCCTGCAGGCTGTGGTTGCCGAACATCGGGCCAAGGGCGGCATGGTCATGGCGGCAACGCACATCGACCTCGGCCTCGACGATACCGTGCTGCTGACCCTGGGGGCGGCATGAACCGGCTCTACGCCATTCTCGCCCGTGACCTGCGGCTGGCGGTGCGCCAGGGCGGCGCAACGCTGATGGCGGTGGTTTTCTTCCTGCTGACGGTCAGCCTGTTCCCCCTCGGCGTCGGGCCGGAACCGGGCATCCTGGCGCGCATCGCCCCGGGGGTCCTGTGGGTCGCAGCCCTGCTGGCGGCCATGCTGTCTCTCGACCGGCTGTTCCAGGCCGATTTCGAGGACGGCAGCCTCGAGCAGATCGCGCTTTCCGGCCTGCCGTTGAGCCTGGTCGCGCTGGCCAAGGCGGCGGCGCACTGGTTGACCACCGGCTTGCCGTTGCTGCTGGCGGCGCCGTTGCTGGCAGTTTTGCTGAACATGCCGGCGGAGGGGTTTCTGGTCCTGGTCGGTGCCATGGCCATCGGCACGCCGGCACTCAGCCTGGTAGGCAGTATCGGCGCCGCGCTGACGCTGGGCGTGCGCCGTGGCGGCGTTCTGCTCTCTTTGCTGGTATTGCCGCTCTACATCCCGGTGCTGATCTTTGGCGTTGGCGCGATCGACGCTTCGATCATGGGCCTGAACGCCAAGGCAAACCTGCTGTTGCTGGCCGCACTCAGCGTCGCCGCCCTGGGTCTATGCCCGCTGGCCACCGCCGCAGCGCTGCGCCTCTCGCTGGAATAAGCTAGATTTCCCGACGTAACTGATTTCAGACAAGGAAATCCGTTCACGCAGATGCGACAAGTCGACGGCTTGCGCAGAATTGCGGGGAAAGATACATCACCATCATGGCGACGACGCTGTCCATGCACTATTTCGCCAACCCGGCACGGTTCAACCGGCTGGCCGGTGTGGTGTTGCCCTGGGCCAAGGGCGCGACCGCCTTGCTGTTGCTGGCCGGCCTGTACTTGGGCTTCTTCGCCTCACCGGCCGACTACCAGCAGGGCGAGACTGTTCGCATCATGTACGTGCATGTGCCGGCCGCCTGGATGGCTTTGTTCTGCTATGTGTTCATGGCCGGCGCGAGTGCCGTCGGTCTGATCTGGCGTCACCCGCTGGCCGATCTGGCCGCCAAGGCCGCCGCGCCGATCGGCGCCTGCTTCACCTTCCTGGCGCTGGCCACCGGCTCGCTGTGGGGCAAGCCGATGTGGGGCACGTGGTGGGTGTGGGACGCGCGCCTGACCTCGATGCTGATCCTGCTATTCCTTTATTTCGGCTACATGGCGCTTTGGCAGGCGGTTGAAGACCCGAACAAGGCCTCGCGCGCCGCCGCCATCCTGGCGCTCGTTGGCGTGATCAACATCCCGATCATCAAGTTCTCGGTCGACTGGTGGTACACGCTGCACCAGCCGGCCAGCGTCCTGCGCCTCGACGGGCCATCGATCCACCCCAGCATGCTGTGGCCGCTGTTGATTATGGCCCTGGCCTTCAAGGCCTATTTCATCGCCGTCCTGCTGACGCGCATGCGCATCGAAATGAACCAGCGCCGCATACGCAATCTGCGCGTCGCGGCGAGCCACCGGTAAAGGCAGTCGGCCATGGAGTCAGTTCAGGAGTTCCTCGCCATGGGCGGCTATGCCGCGTTCATCTGGCCGTCCTATGTCGTCACTGCACTGGTGCTTGGCGCGTTGTGGCTCGTCAGCGGCCAGAGCCTGCGCCGCAGCGAACGTACGGTGCAAACGCTGCAGCAGGCACGGCAGACTGACACCAATCGGGACGGCCCCGCATGACCCGAAAGCGCCGTCGCCTTTATCTCGTCATCGCTCTTGTGCTGGCGCTGGGCACCGCCACCGGGCTGGTGCTGACGGCTTTCCAGGACAACATCATGTTCTTCTACGCGCCGTCCGACCTGGCGGAAGAGCCGGTCGCCCCCGGCCGCCGGTTCCGCCTGGGCGGACTGGTCGAAGAAGGCTCCATCGGCCGCGCCGCCGACGGCGTGACCATCACCTTCCGCGTCACCGACACGGCGGAGGTGGTCCCGGTCAACTTCCGCGGCCTGTTGCCGGACCTGTTTCGCGAAGGACAGGGCGTCGTCGCGGAAGGGAGCCTGGACGACAGCGGCATCTTCGTCGCCACCGAGGTGTTGGCCAAGCATGACGAGAACTACATGCCACCGGAGGTCGCCGAGGCGCTGAAGAAGCGCGGCGAGTGGCAGGGAGACGAAAAGCAATGAGCGGTGAGCAGGTCGATATCCTGCAGCTTCTGCCGATGACCGTATGGACCGACGAGCGTATCGCCCGCGAGTTCAACGTCACGCAAATGACCGACCCGAAAGCACGCCCGGCGGTGCTGACGGACGACCCTGGCCGGTTCCGCGGCATCGCCACGCCGAGCCACATCGGCGCCCCGAACGAGCTGATCGATATGCTGCCGAACCTGGAGATCGTCAGTTTCTTCGGCGTCGGCTACGACAGCATCGACGTGCCCTACGCAAAGTCGCGCGGGCTCATCGTCACCAACACGCCCAACGTGCTGACCGAGTGCGTCGCCGACCTCGGCATGACCCTGGTGCTGGCCTGCCTGCGCCGGCTTGTTGAGGGCGACCGCCATGTCCGCGCCGGCCGCTGGGTCAGCGAGGGCAATCTCGCGTTCGGCCGCGCGCCGCGCGGCAAGACACTGGGTATCGTCGGCCTGGGCCGCATTGGCATGGCGCTGGCGCAGCGGGCGGAGGCGTTCGGCATGAAGATCGCCTACAACAACCGCAGCCAGCGCAGCGACGTCGACTACCCCTATTACGCCGATCCCGCCGCCCTGGCAGAAGCCGTCGACGTGATGGCGCTGACCTGTCCCGGCGGCGAGGCCACCCGGCATATGATCGACGCCCGCGTGCTGGCCGCACTGGGTCCCGAAGGCATGCTGGTCAACGTCGCCCGCGGCAGTGTGGTCGACGAGGCCGCCCTGGTGGCGGCACTGCAACAGGGCACCATCGCCGGAGCAGGCCTGGACGTGTTCGAGGCGGAACCGCACGTGCCGGAAGCACTGTTCGAACTCGAAAACGTCATCCTTCAGCCGCACCAGGCCAGCGCGACGGTGGAGACGCGCACCGCCATGGGCGATCTGGCGATCGACAACCTGCTGGCGCATTTCGCCGGCAAACCGCCGCTGACGCCGGTCACCTGAGTATGAGTGCACAGACGGTCAACGTCCCGGTCGACAGCATTCGGGCCCAGATCATGGGCATCCTGACGGCATGGGGCATGCCGGACGACTTGGCCGCGCCAACCGCGGCGGTGATGGTCGAGACCGACCTGCGCGGTATCGACTCGCATGGTATCGCCATGCTGCCGCTCTACGCGGAACTGCGGCGGCAGGGCAAGATCGTCGACGCGCCAAACATCGAAGTCGTGCGCGACCATGGTGTGACGGCGCTGATCGATGGCGGCGGCGGCCTGGGCCATGCACCGTCGACGATGGCGATGGACCTCGCCGTGGCAAAGGCGCGGGACAGCGGCCTCGCCGCCGTGACCGTGCGCAACTCGAACCATTTCGGTGCCGCCGGTGCCTACGCCCTGATGGCGGCACGCGCCGGCCTGGTCGGCATGGCGATGACCAATGCCGGCAGCCGGGCGATCGTGCCGACGCGGGCCAGCGAGCCGGTGTTCGGCACCAACCCGATCGCCTTCGCCGCGCCGGCGCGGCACAACAAGCCGTTTGTCCTCGACATGGCAACCAGCACCGTTGCCGTCGGCAAGGTGAAACTCGCGGTCTACAACGACAAACCGATGCCGGAGGGCTGGGTCGTCAGCGACAGCGGTGCGGCCGTGACCGACGGGCGCGACGCCTTCGACGGCCACGGCCGGTTGAAACCGGACTATGGCGTCACGCCGCTGGGCGGTCTGGCGGCGCTGAGCAGCCACAAGGGGTACGGGCTCGCCGCGATGGTCGAGGTGCTGTGCTCGATGTTGCCGGGCGCGCCGTTCATCGGCCTGATGGCCGACCGCCGGCAGCACCAGACCGGGCATTTCTTCCTGGCACTCGATCCGGCGGCGTTTCGCGATCCAGACGAGTTTGCCGACGAACTGGACCAGATGATCGACTACCTGCGGGCATTGCGGCCGGCGGATCCGGCGCAGCCGGTCCTGGTACCGGGCGACCCGGAGGACATCGCGGCGCAGAAACGGGCCGATGATGGCGTGCCCGTGCCGGCGCTGTTGCAACAAGCGCTGCGCGACGTTTGCGCCGAGTGCGGCGCGACCTATCTGCTGCATAACCAGACCTAACAGGCCGCGTAGCGGCGGAGAGGCCCTGTCATGATTGCCGAAATCGGACATTTTGCCCTGGTACTGGCGCTGGTCGTGGCCCTGTTGCAGGGCGTCGTGCCACTGATCGGTGCGCAGCGCAACGATGCCGGCTGGATCGCCGTCGCCTGCCCCGCGGCACTGGTGCAGCTCGGCCTGGTCACCGTGTCGTTCGCGGCGCTGACCTACGCCTACATCGTGTCGGACTTCTCCGTCCTTAACGTGTGGGAGAACTCGCACACGGCAAAACCGATGCTCTACAAGGTCAGTGGCGTATGGGGCAATCACGAGGGTTCGCTGCTGTTGTGGGCGCTGATCCTGGCGCTGTTCGGCGGCGCCGTGGCGCTATTCGGGCAAAACCTGCCAGCCGGCTTCCGGGCTCGCGTACTGGCGATCCAGTCGTGGATCGGCGTCGGTTTCCTGCTGTTCATGCTGTTGACGTCGAACCCGTTCGAGCGGCTGCTGCAGGTCCCGCTGGAAGGCCGCGGCCTGAACCCGCTGCTGCAGGACCCTGGCCTCGCCTTCCATCCGCCATTCCTCTATCTCGGCTATGTCGGCTTCTCCATGGCGTTTTCGTTCGCCGTGGCCGCGCTGATCGAGGGCCGGGTCGAACCGGCCTGGGCGCGCTGGGTACGGCCATGGACGCTGGCTGCCTGGTGCTTCCTCACCGTCGGCATCGCGCTCGGCTCCTGGTGGGCCTATTACGAGCTCGGCTGGGGCGGCTGGTGGTTCTGGGACCCGGTGGAGAATGCCTCGTTCATGCCGTGGCTCGCCGGCACCGCGCTGTTGCATTCGGCCATCGTGGTCGAGAAGCGCGATGCGCTGAAGAACTGGACCATCCTGCTGGCGATCGTGACTTTCTCGTTGAGCCTGCTGGGCACCTTCCTGGTGCGATCGGGCGTGCTGACATCGGTGCATGCCTTCGCCACCGATCCCGACCGCGGCCTGTTCATCCTGGCGTTCCTGCTGGTCGTGGTCGCCGGCTCGCTGACGCTCTATGCGGTGCGGGCGCCGACCATGCGCGGCGGCGGCCTGTTCGCGCCGGTCAGCCGCGAAGGTACGCTGGTGCTGAACAACCTGCTGCTGTCGACCGCCTGCGCGACGGTCCTGCTCGGCACGCTGTACCCCTTGTTCCTCGACGCCGTGGCCGGCGAGAAGATTTCCGTCGGCCCGCCCTACTTCAACGCCACCTTCGGACCGCTGATGCTGCCGGCGTTGCTGGCGATGGCCCTGGGACCGATGATGCCGTGGAAACGCGCCGACCTGCTCGGCACGCTGCAACGGCTGAAATTCGCGTTCGCCGCGACCGTGGTGCTGACGTTCGTCGTGCTGGTGATCCAGTACGAAGGGCCGTGGCTGGCGATCCCTGGGATGGCACTCGGCATCTGGGTGGTGGCTGCCGCCGTCGCCGAGGTGGTGGAACGGGTAAAGCTGTTCCGTGCCCCGCTGCGCGAGAGCTGGAACCGTCTGCGCCACCTGCCGCGCGCCGCCTGGGGGGCGACCCTGGGTCATGCCGGCACCGGCGTGGTGGTGCTGGGCATCGTCGCCTCGACCGCCTGGGAGGAAGAACGGCTGGAGGTCATGCAGCCCGGCGAGAGCCTGGACGTCGCCGGCTACACCTTCACCTTCCGCGGCGCGCAACCGGTGCAGGGCCCGAACTATACCGCCGTGCGTGGCCAGTTCGACGTGACACAGAACGGCCGGCCGATCGCCACGATGTGGCCGGAGTCGCGCAGCTACCCGAACCCGCCGATGGAGACGACCGAAGCGGCGATCCGGCCGCGCATGTCAGGCGACCTCTACGCCGTCATCGGCGATCCGACCGGCGATGGCGCGTGGTCGACCCGGCTCTACCACAAACCGCTGATCCACTGGCTCTGGACCGGCTGCATCCTCATGGTGTTCGGCGGAATGATCTCGCTGAGCGATCGTCGGCATCGGGTCGGCGCACCGTCACGCCAACGCCGAACGGCTGGTGCCGCGGCCGCGGCCAGCGCCGGCAGCTAGACGCGGAACGACGCCATGACCGAGCCCTCTTCACCAACAGCCCCGGACAGCGCCCCGCCGCGCCGGCGGGCATGGTTTGCGGTCGTCCCGCTGGCCATCGCCCTGGCGGTCGGGGCGTTCCTGATGATCGGCCTGAACCTGAAACCGAGCGAGATTCCCTCGGCGCTGGTCGGCAAACCGGTGCCGGACTTCGACCTGCCGCCAATCGACAACCGCCCGCCGGGGCTGGCCACGGGCGATCTGACCGGCGAGGTGTCCCTGGTCAACGTGTTTGCGTCCTGGTGCATATCCTGCCGGGTGGAACATCCCCTGTTCATGGAGCTGAAGCAGCAAAACGCCGTGCCGATGCATGGTCTGAACTACAAGGACGAGCCGGATGCGGCACTGAAATGGCTTGAGGCGCTGGGCGACCCGTATGACCGGGTCGGTGCCGACCGAAACGGTCGCGTCGGCATCGATTGGGGCGTTTACGGTGTACCGGAGACGTTTTTGGTCAGCCGCGACGGCACTATCGCCTGCAAGCATATCGGCCCGGTGACGCGCGACGATTGGGAGCAGAAGCTGGAACCGGCAATAGCCGCGCTGCGCGCCGGCGAGACGCCGCAATGTTGACGTGCAGGCGACATATGTCGGCGGTTCTGGCCGCAGTGCTGTTCGCTGCCACGCTGTTACCCGGTGGTGCGCTGGCCGTCGCCGTCGACACCCCGCTGAGCGACCCGGCGCTCGAGAACCGCGCCCGCGCCCTGCACAAAGAGTTGCGCTGCCTGGTGTGCCAGAACCAGTCGATCGAGGATTCGAACGCCGATTTGGCACAGGATCTGCGCGCACTGGTGCGCGAACGGCTCAGCGCCGGCGACAGTGACGCCGAGACCGTGGCCTTTATCGTCGAACGCTACGGCGACTGGGTGTTGCTGAAACCGCCGGTCAAAACGCAAACCCTGCTGCTGTGGGGCGCGCCGGCGCTGTTGTTGCTGGTCGGCGCCCTGATGGTCGCGGTGTGGTTTCGCCGCCGTCGGCAAGCGGTCCCCGCCGGCGCACCCTTGAGCGCCGAGGAACAGCGGCGCATCGAAGCACTGTTAAGGGAAAGGCCGGAATAGTGCTTCTGTGGCTCATTCTGGCCGGCGTCACGCTGGCGGCGCTGGTCCCGCTTCTTTGGCCCTTGTTGAAACCCCCAGCCGCTCCGGCGGATCGTCTCACGCACGACGTCGAGGTTTATCGCGACCAGCTCTCTGAACTCGAGGCGGAGCTTGAGCGCGAAGCGATCAGCGTCGAGGAAGCGGCGGAGGCGAAACGCGAGATCGAGCGTCGCATCCTGCAGGCCGCCGACGCAGCCGACCAAGGCGGCCAGCGCAAGTCCACGACAACGGCGGTTGCCGCCGTCGCCGTGGCGCTGCTGGTGCCGGGCGCGGCCTTTCTGACCTATGCCCTTCTGGGGCAGCCCGGCATTGTCGGCCAGTTGCCAACACGCACGGCAGGACAGGCCGCGGTCGCAGATCCGCCATCGCGGGCACCGGACATGGTCGAACTGGTCGACAAGCTGGCGGCGCGGCTGGCGGAGAACCCGGACGATCTGAAAGGTTGGACCCTGCTGGGCCGGGCCTATTGGGAGCTGGGCCGGTTTACCGAAGCGGCCGGCGCCTACGGCAGGGCCAGCGAGCTCGACAGCGAAGATGCGATGCTGCTGGTCAGCTATGGCGAGGCGATGACGATGGCGTCGAACGGGCTGGTGACGCCGCCGGCCCTTGCCGCCTTCAAACGCGCCCGCAGCATGGAACCGGATCAGGCCGGCGCGCGCTTCTACCTCGCACTGGCCGAGTTGCAGTCCGGACGGCCTCAGTACGCCTACAATGGCTGGTTAGACCTGGCGCGCGACCTGGACCCGGGTTCGGCAAGCTGGCGCGCCGTGGTCGCACGCCTGCGCAGCGTCGCCGGCGACCTGGGTATGGACCTGGCCGCCGACCTGCCGGCGATCAACGACGTGCCGGCAGCGACCGCGGCCACAGGCGCCATACCCGGCCCGACCCAGGCGGACGTCGAAGCGGCAGGCGACATGGCACCGGAAGACCGGCAGGCGTTCATCCGCTCCATGGTCGAGCGGCTGGCAGCACGCCTGGAGGAAAATCCGGACGACTTCGATGGCTGGATGCGGCTTGGCCGGGCCTATGGCGTTCTGGGTGAGTTGGACAAGTCGGGCGACGCCTATGGCCGTGCCGCCACGTTACGTCCGGACGACCCGACACCGGTCGAACTGCAGGCGATGGTGCGATTGCAGGGCGTCACCCCGGGCGATCTGCCTTCGGCGCCGACGCTGGCCGCGCTGCGGCAGTTGCTGGCGCTGCAGCCCGACAATCCCCGCGCCCTGTGGTACCTGGGCCTCGATGACGCCCGCAACGGGCGGCGCACCGACGCCATCGCGAAATGGGAAAAACTGCGCGATCAACTGCCGCCTGACAGCGATCAGCGAAAAAATCTGGACGCGGGCATCGACGAACTTAAGAATAACCAGTGATTCGCGGATTCGATGGCGCTGGAAAGACCGGAAAACCGCTGAATCAGGCAAAAAAAGACGCCCGAGGACATGTCCATCGGGCGCCTAGTTTTCCAGCCGCTTGAGGGCAGGAGCGACTGGCTCGGAAAGGAAAGCTGTACACACAAAAAACTGTACAAACACGAAGATCGCCGCATCGGAGGTCAGTGATGTGTCGAACTTCACCAGAATAATCGCAAGTCGCGTGCCAGTTCGCTCTAACTGGCAATTACCGCAAAAAACTGCCAAATCAAGAATTGCGACGCGTTTGGGTGGTCCAAAACTGAAACACTTTGTCGTGTTACAGTTTGCATCATATTGGGATTATTGAGGAATTCGTCCCGAATCGGGACGCAGGTGGCACGCTCCCACGGCCGCTCGCAGGACTTCATTGACCTAATGAGCCGGTCGCGACGAAAGCAAAATCTATTCGCGTTTTACGTGCCTTATCCGCCCTCGACGCCCTGGGTATTGACGTATAGAGCATAGAGCGACTGGCTGGCGGCCATGAACAGCCGATTGCGCTTGCGGCCGCCGAAACAAACGTTGGCACAACGTTCCGGCAGGGCGATACGACCGATCTTGTCGCCATCCGGCGCGAACACCAGCACACCGTCGAGCTCGGCGGTCCCCATGCCCCAGCCGCACCATAGATTGCCATCCACATCGCAGCGCATGCCATCGGGCGTGCCACCGGGACCGGCGTCGATGAAGACGCGCTTGTTGGCAATGCTGCGGCCGTCGCCGGCGACATCGTAAGCGAGGATCTTGCGATAGGGCACGCCGCGGGATTCGACTACGTACAGGATCGACTCATCGGGCGAAAAACACAGGCCGTTCGGCCCAAGCACATCGTCGGCGACGATGCTGGCCGCACCGGTCTCGCCGTCGATGCGGTAGACCGCCTGCGGCGTCTCGGAGTCGGCCTTGTTGCCTTCGTAGTTGCCGAGAATGCCGAACGGCGGGTCGGTGAACCAGATCGACCCATCCGACTTGACGACGACGTCGTTGGGCGAGTTCAGGGGCTTGCCCTGCCAATTGTCCATCAGCACGGTGATGGAACCGTCATATTCGGTACGGGTGACGCGCCGGGTGCCATGCTCGCAGGTGATCAGGCGGCCTTGACGGTCGCGGGTGTTGCCGTTGGCGAAGCTGTCGGAGCGGCGGTAGGTGGTGACGGCGCCGGTCTCCTCCTCCCACTTCAGGATACGATTGTTGGGAATGTCGCTCCACAACAGGTAGCGACCATCGCCGAACCAGACCGGCCCCTCCGACCAGCGGCAGCCGGTGTAGAGCCGCTCCACCGCGGCGGAGAAAATGCGATACGGCTCGAACCGCTCGTCCAGAGTTTCGATCCACGGGTCAGGATAACGCGGCTGTTCGCGCCAGCCGGCGGTCTTGGCGTGGTCGGTGGGCTCGGTGCCTGTCATCCGTCCGCTCGCGCTATTCGTAACTGCGGGCGTCGTCGATTACCTTGCCGTCGTCCGGCAGGTCGGCCTCGTCGACCAGTTCCACCGTACCGCGCAGCTTGGTGACATCGCGGATGGTGTCGGCGACAGCGTCGGCGAGGCCGGCATCGCCGCCGGCTGCTGCAATCTTCAGCGTCATCTGATCTGTATTGTCGACCGAGGTGATGATCAGCCGCGCCTTCTTTACTTCCGGATGCCGGCCGGCGATCTGCGCGATATGGCTCGGGTGCACGAACATGCCGCGCACCTTGGTCGACTGGTCGGCCCGACCGAGCCAGCCGCGAATGCGCATGTTGGTGCGCCCGCACGGACTTGCGCCGGGCAGAACCGCGCTGAGGTCGCCCGTGGCGAAACGGAGCAACGGATAGATCGGATTCAACGTGGTGACAACGACCTCGCCGACTTCCCCCTCGGCCACCGGCTCGCTGCCGCCGGGTTCGACGATCTCGACGATCACCCCTTCGTCGATGATCATGCCGTCGATGGCTTTCGATTCGTAGGCAACGGAGCCGAGATCGGCCGTGCCATAACCCTGCAGCACGTCGACGCCGAGGTCCTTCAGTTCCTGGCGCAGGCTGGGCGGCAGCGCTTCCGCACCGACCAGGCCATGGCGCAGGCGCGACAGGTCATGCCCGAGTTCCTGCCCCTTTTGCATCAGGATGCGCAGGAAGGACGGCGTGCCGATGTAGAAGTCCGGACGCAGGTCGGCCAGGAGCTGCAACTGCACCTCGGTATTGCCGACACCGCCGGGCACCACCGGGCAGCCGATGGCTCGCGCCCCGCTCTCGACGAACAGGCCCGCCGGTACGAGATGGTAAGAGAACGTGTTGTGCACGACGTGGCCCGGGCGCACACCGGCCGCCCAGAGCGCGCGGGCATAGCGCCAGTAGTCCTTTTGATCGAGCGCGCCTGGCTCATAGATGCCGCCGGGTGAGGCGAAGATGTGCGACAGCTTGTCGAGCGGCACCGTGTTGAGGCCGCCGAGCGGCGGTTCCTGTTTCTGGATCGCCGCGAGATCGGACTTGCGGATCGGCTTGAGCTGCGCCAGCGCCTCGCGGCTGTTCATTTCCGCCGGATCGACATCGGCGAGAAACTTCGCGAAATAGGTCGAATTCGCCTTGGCGTGTGCCACCTGCTTCGATAGCTGATCCATCAGTGCGGCCTCACGTGCCGCGGGATCGCGCGTTTCCAGATCGTCGTAGAATTCGTCGCGTTCGGTCGTCATGGCATCGCCTCATGTTCTTGTCGCGGCATGAGTCTATCGCGACCGCCCGCTGTCAGGCTATGGCGGACGCGCGCAATCGGCGTGGAAAATGCGCGTCAGCCGAGCCAGCGCTTGCGGCGGCGATAATGCTTCACGTCGCGGAAACTGCGTTTCTCCTCGCCGGACATGCCGAGGTAGAACTCCTTGATATCGGCGTTCTCGCGCAGCTGTTCCGCAGGCCCTTCGAGCGCGATCGAGCCGTTCTCCAGCACATAGCCGAAGTCGGCAATGGCGAGCGCCAGGGTCGCGTTCTGTTCGACGATGAGGAAGGTCACATTCTGCTCGGTACGCAGGCGCTTGATGATGCCGAAGATCTCCTCGGTGATCATCGGCGCCAGCCCAAGCGACGGTTCGTCGAGCATGACCAGCCGCGGCTCGGACATCAAAGCGCGCCCTACGGCCAGCATCTGCTGCTCGCCGCCGGAGAGGTAGCCCGACTGCACACTGCGGCGCTCTCTCAGCCGCGGGAAGTATTCGTACACCCGGTCGATGTTCTCACGCAGCTTGGCCTTGGATGGCAGAATGTGCCCGCCGGCAATCAGGTTCTCCTCGGCATTCAGGTTCTGGAACACGCGGCGGCCTTCGAAGACCTGCACCATGCCCATCTTGACGATCTCATGCGCATTCATACGGTCGATGCGGCGATCTTCGAATTCGATGCTGCCGCGGGTCACGTCGCCGCGTTCCGGCCGCAGCAGCCCTGAGATCGCCTTCAACGTGGTTGTCTTGCCGGCGCCGTTCGCACCCAGAATAGTGGTGATCTGGCCTTCCTTGGCCTCGATAGACACCCCGCGCAACACCAGGATGACGTTGTCGTAAATGACTTCGATGTTATTCAGCTGCAGCATGATTCAACCCAACGCAACGGTCGACAGGGGCAGGCGGTTCGGGATCGAACGACAAAGCCGGCACGGGCGGCAGATCTCCAGGAGATCGCCGCCCGGCCGTTGACGCCTAGTGGTCTTCTTTCACCATTTGGGTGACGACGTCGCGGTAACCGCGGAACCAGTCACCCTGGGCAACCCACTTGCCGCCCTGGGCACGGAACACGCGGACCCAACCGCCGCCTTCATGATCGAAGTTGGTGAAGTCCAGCGGGGGCACGAGGCCGCCCAGCGTGAAGTCGCTGATCGCCTCGAAGCCCTTGCGCACGTCCTCACCGGTGATGTCGCCACTACCCTTGGCCTTGACGGCATTCTCGATCGCCTTCAGGTGAATGGCTGCCTGGAAGACACCACGGTTGTAGAACACGGTCGACGCCATCTCTTTCGGCGGTTCGCTGCCTTCGGCTTTGTACAGACCTTTGATGGCATCGATCACCGGGTACTCGGAGCCAACGCCCGTAAACTGGATGCCGTTGTAGCCTTCGGCCACATCCCAGCCGCCGGCGCCGGCGACATCGGCTTCACCCGCGCCCCAAACCAGCGAGACGACCTTCTTCAGGTCGACGCCCATGCGCTTCAGTTCCTTGATCGACACGGACGGGCCTTTACCGAACAGATGCGTAATGACGAAGTCCGCCCGATAGCGGCGCGCGATGTCCTGCACCTGGACCTTCATCTCCACGCCCGGCGGCGGCACGGCGAACTCCTTCAACTCGAAGCCTTCCATGTCGCGCAGCTTGCGGATCACCGGCAGCGGCTCACGCCCGGCCGGATTGTCGTAGAACAGGTAGGCGATCTTCTTGCCCTTCAGAGCGCCCATTTCCTGGCCGGCGAACTGGATCGCAGCAGCGACCTGCGACCAGTAGCTGGCGGCCATCGGGAAGAGGTAGGGATACTTCTCGCCGTTCGCGGCAGCCGCCGTACCAAAGCCCGGGCTAGTGCCGGGGATCTTGTCGGCATTCAGGTTCGAGGTCAGCGCCTGCGTATGCGGCGTACCGTAGAGCGCCACCAGCACCGCGCCTTCCTTCTTGAAGCGCTGATAGGCTTCGACCCCCGGCGGCACCTTGTACTCGTGATCGATCTCGATGACCCTGATCTTGTTGCCTTCGATCCCACCGTTCGAGTTCACGAGTTTCACGTAATCGTGGTAGCCCGGACACAGAAACACGCCGACGGTCTGCGTCGGTCCGGTCCGGTCACACTGCATGCCGATGACGATGTCATCGGCCGCGGCCGGTTGCTGTGCGCCTATTGACGCGAGGGCGAAGGTGCCCGCCGCCAGTAGGCTGGTTTTCCAGAGTTTCATTGATACCTCCCTTTCTAAGATCAATGCCTCTCGACGCCCTCCCTCAGGCTGTCCTCAGTACGAGAACGGCCAAACCCGGAAGTAGTTGCGGATGTTGAGCCAGAGCTTGTTCAACCCTTCCGGCTCCAAAATTAGGAAAACGATGATCAATGCGCCAAAGATGATCAGGCGCAGCTGTGCGATGATTTGGGACAGGTCGCCCTGATCGAACAGGGTGACGCCGAACCCATCCAGCAGGATCACGCCAACGCCTTCGATCACCAGACGGATGACGATCGGCAGAAGGGTGATGAAAATCGCTCCCAGCACCGCCCCCATGACCGATCCCAGCCCGCCGATGATAACCATGGCGAGATAGTCGATCGAAATGATGAGTGTGAACTGCTCGTAAGTCGCGATGCCCAGGTAGTAGGTGTACATCACGCCGCAGACGCCGGCGTAGAAGGATGAGATCGCGAAGGACATCAGCTTGTAGCGGAACACGCGGATGCCGATGATCTCGGCGGCAATATCCTGGTCGCGGATAGCAATAAAGGCGCGGCCGATGCGGCTGCGCACCAGGTTCAGCGTAGCGATGATCGCGATGACGGCGATCACCATCAGGAAGTAGTAGAGCTCGCCCTGTTCCTCTAGCGCATGGCCGAAGATCGTCGGCGGTTCGACCTCGATAGAGGCCTGCACGCCGCCGGAAATCGCCGGTGTATGGTTGATGATCCATTCGATGATGAACTGCGCTGCCAGCGTGGCGATGGCGAGATAGATGCCTTTCACCCGCAGCGACGGGATGCCGACGATGAGGCCAACGAACGCCGCCATCAGGCCGCCCGCCGGCAGCGTCAGCCAGAACGGCAGGTTGAACTGTGTCGCCAGATTGGCCGCCGTATAAGCACCGACCGACATAAAGGCGGCGTGGCCGATCGAAAGCTGGCCGGTATAGCCGAGCAGGATGTTCAGGCCGAGGGCGCCGACGATGGCGATCGCCACCAGATTGATGATCGACAGGTAATAGTCGTCAAGCAGCATCGGCGCGATCAGGAAGAAGATGACGCCTAGCCCGATGATCGAGTACTTGCCGATCGGCAGCGGGTAGAGCGCCATATCGGATTCGTACGTAGTCTTGTAGTAGCCGCTTTCGCGATGAAACATGACGTTTGAAACTCCCGCCGACTCAGATGCGCTCGATGATGGGTTTGCCGAAGATGCCGTAGGGTCGGATCATCAATGCAATGATCATCAGCACGTAAGGCGTGAAGTCTTTGGTCCCGCCGCCGACCAGCGGGTCGAGATAACCGGCCGCCCAGGCTTCGCAGACACCGACAATCAGCCCGCCGACGACGACGCCCATGACGCTGTCGAGGCCGCCCAGGATGACCACCGGGAACACTTTCAGGCCGAGCAGGGCCATCTGTGAGTCGACGCCAATGGCGTGCCCCCAGACGAGACCGCCGAGCAGCGCCACCACGCCGGCCAGCATCCAGGCCAGCGCGAAATAGCGCTCCACGTTGATGCCCATGGCCATCGAGACCTGATGGCTGTCGGCGACCGCACGCATGGCGACGCCCTTGCGGCTCTTCATGAAGAACCAGCCGAAGCATGCGAGGAAGACGACACTGATCGCCGCACCGAGCAGATCGATCCGGGTCATGAACAGCGGCCCCCAGATCACAGGGTCATCAGAGATCGGCAGCGTGATTGCGCGCGTTTCGGCGCCGAAAACCATCGGCCCGAAGCCGCGCAACATCAACGCCAGGCCAATGGTCGCCATGATGATGGCGACGACGGGACGGCCGATCAGCGGGCGCAGCACGACCCGTTCCAGACCCCAGTTGAACACCAGCATGAAACCGAGGCCAATCAGGATGGCGGCGGGCAGCGGAATGTCCGTCAAGGCCAGGAAGCCGGCGACGACGATGGCGGCGATCATCACGAACTCGCCCTGCGCGAAGTTGATCGCGTCGGTCGATTTGTAGATCAGCACGAAGCCGACGGCGATCAGTGCGTACATCATGCCGGTGAGCAGGCCGTTGGCCGTCAACTCGACAAAGAACTGGAACTCTCCCATCGCTACGCTCCCTCAAGCCGCTTCTTCGATCAACATGCGCGACTCGACGAAGGACTGGCTGCCGTCCTCGAAGGTTACGCCCATCTTCAACTCGACATCCTTCTCGCCGCCGTAGAACGCGTTGATCACCGGCGCATACTTCTCGGCGATGAAGCCGCGCCGCAGTTTGCGCGTGCGGGTGATTTCGTTGTCGTCGGCATCCAGATCCTTGGCCAGCAGCAGGAACCGCTTGATGCGGCTGACTTCCGGCAGGCCCAGGTTGATGCGCCGGATCTCATCCGCGATCAGCTCGCGCACCTCCGGCTTCTGGCTCAGATCCATGTAGTTGGTGTAGGGCATGGCCTGCTTTTCGGCCCACTTGCCGACGGTCTCGAAATCGATCGCGACCATGGCGGAAATGAACGGCTTGCTGTCGCCGAACGCCACCGCCTCGTTGATGTAGGGGCTGAACTTCAGCTTCAGCTCGATGAACTGCGGCGCGAACGGCGTGCCGTCGGTCAGTTTGCCGACATCCTTGGCCCGGTCGATGATCACCAGATGGCCCTTCTCGTCGATCAGGCCGGCGTCGCCGGTGTGGAACCAGCCCTCGGCATCGATCGCCTCGCGGGTCTTCTCGTCATCCTTGAAGTAGCCGCAGAACACGCCCTTGGAGCGCACCAGCACTTCCGAGCGATCCGTATCGACCTTGACCTCGATACCGTCGCACGGCGGGCCGACGGTGTCCGGGTTGGCCTCGTTATCCGGCTGCAGCGATGCCAGGCCGGTCAACTCCGTCGAGCCATAGATCTGCTTCAGGTTGATCCCGAGACCGCGGAAGAAGCGGAAGGTGTCCGGCCCCAGCGGCGCCCCACCGGTGTAGCACCAGCGCGCCCGGCGCAGGCCGAGCTGGTCGCGGATGGGTCCGTAAAACATCAACTCACCAAGTTGATGCATGAGCCGCAGCCCCATCGATAGCGGCTTGCCCTCGAACTTCGCGTTCTCGACGTCCTGCGCAACCCGGGTGAAGTACCGGCACACCGCGCGCTTCACCGGTGTCGCGTCATCGCTTTTCAACTGGATCGACGACAACATGCCTTCCCAGACCCGCGGCGGCGCAACGATGCCGGTCGGCCCCAGTTCGCGCAGGTCGCGCAGCATGGTCTCCGGTTCTTCCGGGCAGTTGCAGGCGCAGCCGGTCATCAGACTGACGACGAGGCCGTAAAGCCCATCGCCGACCCAGGCCATCGGCAGATAGGCGAAGAAATCATCGCTTTGCCTGACGTCTTCATTGGCCAGGAAAATGCGCGCCGTCTCCAGCATGTTCTCATGGCTGAGCATGACGCCCTTGGGATTGCCGGTCGTGCCCGAGGTATAGGCAATCAGGGCAATCCCTTTAGAATCGACTTCGCCGATGCGCTGTTCGAAATAGCCGGCATTTTTGGTTGCGAAGTCGCGGCCAAGCGCCTGCACGTCGGCGAAAGACTTCAGTATGTCTTCTTCGTAGTCGGTCAGGCCACGCGGGTCGTTGTAGATCAGCCATTCCAGGGCCGGTAACTGGTCCCGGATCGACAGGATCTTGTCCACCTGTTCCTGGTCCTCGGCAACCATCACCTTGGCGCCGCAGTGGTTCAGCACGAAGGCAAGTTCACTGGCGATCGCATCCTGGTAGACCGGCACGGACTGTCCGCCCAACGACATCGCCGCCACCTGGGCCCAATACAGCGCCGGGCGGTTGTTGCCGATCACAGAGAGCTTGTCGTCGGCCTTGAAGCCGAGCGCGGCCAGACCGTTGGCGAAAGCCCGCACTTCGTCGGCATAGGCCCGCCAAGTGTGCGTTTGCCAGATACCGAGGGTTTTCTCCCGCATCGCCGGCAGGGTTGCCATGCTGGTTTCGTTACGCAGCACGTACTCGGGAATGGTGTTGAAGTCAGCCATCGTCGATTCCCCTCACGCCAACCTTTAGTGATCGCCTGTGCCGAGGTAGGCTTCGATCACCTTCGGATCGGCCCGCACCTCGTCCGGTGTGCCCTCGGAGATCTTCATGCCCTGGTCGAGCACCACGACCCGGTCGGAAATATCCATCACGATGCCCATGTCGTGCTCGATCAGCACGATGGTGGTGCCGAACTCCTGGTTCACGTCGAGGACGTAGCGCACCATGTCCTCTTTCTCTTCCTGGTTCATGCCGGCCATCGGCTCGTCGAGCAGCAGCAGGTCCGGCTCCACCGCGAGTGCGCGTCCGAGTTCCACCCGCTTCTGCAGGCCGTAGGCCAGCGCACCCGTCGGCTGCTTGCGCAGGTCGGTCAGCTTCAGGAAGTCGATGATGTCTTCGGCGCGTTTACGGTGCTCGACTTCTTCCCGGCGTGCCGGGCCCCAGTAAAGGAACGATGCCAGCAGGCCGGACTTCATCCGCACGTGCCGGCCAAGCATCAGGTTTTCCAGGACATTGAGCCCACGGAACAACGCGATGTTCTGGAAGGTGCGGGCGATCCCCATGGCGGCGCGACCGGCCGGGCCCATGCTGGTAATGTCCGTCCCCTGGAAACTCACATAGCCTTCATCGGGATGGTAGAAGCCGCTGATCATGTTCAACAGCGTCGTCTTACCGGCCCCGTTCGGGCCGATGATCGAGAAGATTTCGCCCTTTCGGACGCCGATGCTGACGTCGGACACGGCCCGCACGCCACCAAACGATTTGGAAATGCCTTCGACGCTCAGAATCGTTGGCCCGAACCGATCAGGCGCAACCTGTTCCGCAACCGACATGACCCATCAGCCTCCCTGCCAGGGTCGGGCAGCACGCTACCCTATCGAGCCGTCACGTCGTCGTTACAGAAACGAACGCCGCCTTCTTTCAAAGGCGGCGCGGCGTACCGGCCATGAGTGGGACCGCGGTAACCTCGCTGGCGGGAGTCGTCTTCCCCGCTATCGTCCGTTGCCCATACGTCATGGCGTCTTACGCTCTACGCGCTGCACTCCCATTTCCCGCCGGGCCAGCCGGCCGCCGCGCATCTTTGCGACGCTTTTGGCCCTCACGGGTCGAAAACCGGCCCGGTTGCCCGGGTCTTGCCGTCCCACATCGCCGTTTCCACCTTTGACGCGGGCGGTTTCCGGCGTTGCGCCCAACCGTTTGAGCCGATTGACCTGACGCCACAACCGGCGCCCTCTCCCGATCAACCCGCCCTCGATCAGCGAACGTGAACAAAAGGTTACGCATGCGAGTTTGCAACGGTCAAGGCTGACATAACATCGTATGTGGAACCCGACGGACGGTTACATACCTCCGCGTGCACCCAGTCCGCCGTCGATTGCATAGACCACGCCGGAGATGTACGAGGCCCGTTCCGAAGCCAAAAACACCACCAGATCGGCGCATTCATCCGCCCGCGCGGCGCGGCCCATCGGCCAGTTGCCGGTCAATTCGCGCCAACGGTCGCCGTCACCGAACTCGGCTTCAGCACGGGCCTTCATCAGGGTCGTGATGCGGTCGGTCTCCACCGGACCGGGATTGACCGCCAGCACGCGCACACCGGAATCGAGTGAGGTCGATCCGATACCGCGGGTGAACGCCATGAGCGATGCGTTGCCGGCCGAACCGGCGATGTAGCCGGCGCTGGGCCGCTCGCCGGCAAGACCGATGACATTGACGATCACACCGTCACCGCGTGGCTGCATGCGGTCGAGATACGCCCGCGTCAGATTGATGTAGCCGAACACCTTCAGGTCCCAGGCCGCGCGCCAGCGCGCCTCGTCAACCGCCAGCACATCGCCGCCGGGAATGGCACCGGCGTTGTTGACCAGGATGTCGACGTCGCCGGCCGCCGCCGCCAGCGCCGTCGCGGCGCCCTCGGCCGACAGGTCCACCGCGTGCACGGCAACGCTGACGTCGTGCGCCTGTTCGATCACCGCCTTGGCGGTTTCCAGGTCGGCCGCGGTACGCGCCGCCAGATGCAGATTGCAGCCTTCGGCGGCGAAGCCCTTGGCACAGGCCAGGCCAATCCCCTTCGATCCCCCGGTGATCAGCACCGTCTTCCCGGCAAGCCTCAGGTCCATCGCGCGCCTCCCTGATGAACGTTTCGATCAGACCGCCATCTTAGCGTCGGGTCAGAGCGCGATGTCCAGACCGACGTCGAGAGCGGGCGCACTGTGCGTGATCCAGCCGACCGAAATCAGGTCGACGCCGGTCGCGGCTATGTCGACGATGGTGTCGCGGGTAACGCGCCCCGACGCCTCGGTCAGGCAGCGTCCCTGAACGAGCGCGACGCCTTCCGCCAGCATCGGCGGCGCCATGTTATCGAACAGGATCGCATCGACATCGGCGGCAAGCGCTTCCTCCGCCTGCGCCAGCGTGTCGACCTCGACCTCGATCTTCACCATGTGGCCGACCTGGCGCCGGGCCGCTTCGACCGCCGTACGTAGGTCGCCGGCCACGGCGATATGGTTGTCCTTGATCAGCACCGCATCGTCGAGGCCAAGACGGTGGTTGCGGCCGCCGCCGGCACGCACTGCCGCTTTTTCCAACGGCCTCAGGCCCGGCGTGGTCTTGCGGGTGTCGACGACATGGGCCGGGAACGGCGCACACAACGCCACCAGTTCCGCCGTCGCCGTCGCGACACCCGACAAGTGGCCGAGGAAATTTAGGGCCACGCGTTCGGCACCGAGGATCGCACGGGCGCTGCCATCGACACGGCCGATCCGATCGCCAGGCGTAACGACGGCGCCATCGGCAAGATCCAACTGCAGTTGCAGAGTCGGCTCGACGGCGGCGAACGCGGCAGCGACACAGTCCAACCCGGCAATCACGCCGTCGGCGCGGCTCATCAGCTGGGCCGAGGTCTCGCGCCCGGCCGGAATTGTCGCATGGCTGGTGATGTCTCCACCGCGCCCGAAATCTTCGGCCAGGGCGCGACGCACCGTCTCCTCGACCCGCCAGGCCGGCAGGCTGTGATGCTGGGTCATTGCGAACGGCGCTCCGGTTGCGGCGCGGCGGTCAGGGCGATGTCATGCGCCTGCGCCAGGGTCAGGGTTCGCGAGCATGCCTGCATCGGATCGGTCCCCGGATGATCGCGCCGGGCATGAGCACCGCGGCTTTCGCACCGGCGCCACGCGGCAACCGCGATCAGCAGGCCAACGATCGCACGGTCGACATCTTCCGGCGCCCGGCGCGGATCGCCTGCAATACCGGCGAAACGGTGCATGGCGGCGCGCAGGCCGGCATCGTCGCGCCACACGCCGAGTGCACCGGTCGCCCAGTGCCGCAGGTCGGCAGTGCCGACGGCGTCATAATCGGCGACACGACCAGGCAGCTCGAGCGGGCCCGGCGCGCCGGCACGGCTGGCCGCCGCATCCTGCGCCGCCCGGGCGCCGAACACGAGCCCCTCGACCAACGCGTTGCTGGCCAGCCGGTTGGCGCCATGCAGGCCGGTGGCGGCAACTTCGCCGCACGCCCACAAACCGGGTAGCGAGGTGCGGCCATGCACGTCGACCCCGACGCCGCCCATATGAAAATGCGCCGCCGGACGCACCGGGATCGGCGCCTGCGCCGGATCGATTCCAGCGGCCCGGCATAAGCTGTCGATGCCCGGGAAGCGCGCCGCGAACCGGTTGCCCAACGCCGCGCGGGCATCGAGAAACACACGGCCGCCGAAATCGAGTTGCATCTGGATGGCGCGGGTGACGACATCACGCGGTGCCAGTTCCCCACCCGGTGTGTCGGTCATGAACCGCTCGCCGCGGTCGTTGATCAGCACTGCGCCCTCGCCACGCACCGCCTCGCTCGCCAAGGGCATGGGGTCGACACCAACGTCCAGCGCCGTCGGATGGAACTGGACGAATTCGAGGTCGCGCAGCTCCGCCCCCGCCCGAGCCGCCACGGCGAGGCCGGCGCCGACCGACGTCAGCGGATTGGTGGTGTGGCGATAGAGGCCGCCTATGCCGCCGGTCGCCAGGATGACGCCCCGGCCGCGCAGCACCATGAGACCACCGGCCCGACGCACCAGCACCCCAACGACGCGACCGCCCGCATCGCGCAACAGGTCTAGTACCTGCGTATCATCGAACAATTCGACCGACGGCGTCGCGCGCGCTGCCGCGACCAGTGTTTGCTGCAGGACCGCACCGGTCCGATCGCCCCCGGCATGCAACACCCGCCGGTGGCTGTGCGCCGCTTCCAGCGCCAAATCGTACCGGCCGTCGCGTCGGTCGAACGCCAGACCCAGCCGCTCCAGGCGCGGGACCCAACCAACTGCACCATCGGCCACCAGGGCTGCAACGGCACCATCGACCAGACCCGCACCGGCACGGATGGTGTCGGCGGCATGGGCACCGGGATGGTCGCGGGGCCCGATTGCGGCGGCAACGCCACCCTGGGCCAGACCGGTGGACGTGGAACCGCCCACCGGCGCCGCCGACAGGACCCAGGCCGGCATCGGTGCCAACGTCAGCGCCGCTGCCAGACCCGCCACACCGGCGCCGACCACGATGACGCCGTCCGTGCCCTGATGCGCGATACCGTCCATCAATTGATGGCCAGCATGCGCTCGACCGCCTGTCGCGCCGGTGCAATCAGGGCCGGGTCGATCGTGACCTCAGGCGACATCGTCTCCAGCGCCCGCCGGATCTTCGGCAGCGTGATCCGCTTCATATGCGGGCACAGATTGCACGGCCGGATGAACTCGACCGCCGGCAATTCGACCGCGATGTTGTCGCTCATCGAGCATTCGGTGACCATCAGCACCTTTTCAGGCTGTCGGGTCCGGGCGAAGTCCAGCATCTGCGCCGTGGAGCCGACGAAATCGGCCGCGCCGAGAACTTCCGGCGGGCATTCCGGATGGGCGATCACGACGACGCCGGGATAGTCCCGGCGGTAGTCCTCGATTTCCTCCGCCGTGAACCGTTCATGCACCTCGCAGTGACCCGGCCAGTTGATGATGCGCACGTCGGTCTGGGTCGCGACATAGCTGGCGAGGTATTCGTCGGGCAGGAAGATCACCTCGTCGACACCCAGCGACTCCACCACCTTCACGGCATTGCCCGAGGTACAGCAGATATCCGACTCCGCCTTCACCGCCACGGACGTGTTGACGTAGGTCACCACCGGCACACCCGGATGGGCCGCGCGCAGCCGGCGCACGTCGTCGGCCGTGATTGAGTCGGCCAGCGAACAGCCGGCGTCCAGATCGGGGATCAGCACCGTCTTTTCCGGGCTCAGCAGCTTTGCCGTCTCCGCCATGAAGTGAACGCCGGCGAGGACGATAACGTCCGCATCGGTCTCGGCCGCCCGGCGGGCCAGGGCCAGTGAGTCGCCAACGATGTCAGCGACGCCATGGAAGATGTCTGGCGTCTGATAGTTGTGCGCCAGCACCACGGCATTCCGCTCACGCTTCAATCGCTGAATCGGTTCGACATCCTCCAGCATCCCGGCCTGCTGCAGATCCGACAGAACCGCTTTCAGCCGGTCCTGCACGACATTCTGGCTGATCTGGGCCATGGCGATTAGCACCTCCTTATACTCAATTCGAGAATTTAGGGGTCAAAAAAAGAAACCGGCCCCGGCTCCTGTTATACTTATCTTGAGTATAAGCGTGTCATCGTCAAGTCACAAATGTGATCTGCAATACAGTGCAGTCGAGAAAAAATCGAAAAACCAGCAAATCTCAGGTAGCGCCACCACCAACCGGCGCGCCAAGCCGGACGCCCGGCGCTGCCCGCTCGCGCAATACGACGGCACGAAACCGCACCAATTTGGCCGGTCGACCGCCCGTATCGCGGGCGACTTCACCGGTTTCCTCGACCAAACCTTCGCGTTCGACGAGGCGCCGGAAGTTCTGCTTGTGCAGCCGCCGGCCCGCCAGAGCTTCAACGGCGCGCTGCAATTGCAGCAGGGTGAAGGTGGGCGGCATCAGTTCAAACACCACCGGCCGATACTTGATCTTGCCGCGCAGGCGGGCAATCGCCGTGGCGAGTATGCGGCGGTGGTCGGCCGGCATCGACTGCGCCCCTGGCAGCACATCGGCCGGCGCCGCCCAAACGGCCGCGCCATCGCGATGCGCCTCGATCACCAGACCGGCCTCGTAAAGCAGTTCGTAGCGTTCGAGAACCAGTTCCTCGTTCCAGGCCGCGCCGTCGAGGCCGAAGGCGATGCAAACGCGCGACCAGCGCTTTACCGCATCGCCCGCCGCCGCCCAGTGCCGCAGCTGCTCGATCAGCGGCGCAATTACCGACGGCCGGCCACGGCGCCAGTCTTCCCAGGGGAAATAGCCGTACCAGCCGCGCCAGGCCGCGTCCACGATCTGCACCGGCTCGGCCTCACGCGCCAGCGCGAGGTAGCCGATCGACAGCGCCCGGCGCGCCGCCGCGCCGCTGATCGAGCGGTCACGGTCGCCGAAGGTATAGAGCTGCTCGACATAGCCGAGGCGGACCTGCGTCTGCGCCTCGACCCAGGCGCGCAGCCCGGTTTCGAGCGTCCGGTGGTAAAGCTCCAGCGGGCCGGACGGCAGGGCATCGCGCGGCGCGTCACCCGGATGGTCGCCGACCCCCTCCGATGCACGAACCACCAGAATGCGCGGATCGTCGCCGGTCACCGCGACGACAACGGCAGTCAGGTCGACGGTGACACCTTGTTCACGCGACGCGGACGGGCCGACGGCGGCGGCGGATTCGTCGTCAGATCGCGTGGTCGGCGGCGTCATGTCGGGGTTCGGCTGCTCCGTGGCGCGTTGAAACCGGCTCGCGCGGGCGCCGATGATCTTATCCGGAAACGGCGGCGAAAACGAGGGTTCGGGCCGAAAACCTGCCGTTAAGTACCGCCCGCATAGACTTCCGGCGATACACCGCGCAAAACCTCGGCCGCGAGCATCACCCCGGGGGTGATTTCCACCGAAAATCGGAGTATTAAGCGGCCACACTGTTTCTGATCCGACTACAGGGTTGGCCGCGCCGCCGGCACCCCGCGCCGCGCGCCCCCTGATCCTCCACACGTACGATTTGGGGAGATTTCTTGTGACCTCCGTAGGCAAAGACACACTGAATACCCGCCGGACCCTCGATATCGACGGGACCGAATACGACTACTATTCACTGCCGGCCGCGGCCGATGCCGGCCTGGGAGACGTCTCCCGGCTGCCCTATTCGCTGAAAGTGCTGCTGGAAAACATGCTGCGGCACGAGGATGGCCGCTCGGTCACCGTCGATGACGCCAAGGCCGTGGCCGCCTGGCTGAAGGACCGGCGGTCCGATCATGAGATCGCCTACCGGCCGGCGCGGGTGCTGATGCAGGACTTCACCGGCGTACCGGCCGTCGTCGACCTGGCGGCAATGCGCGAGGCGATGGCCGGCATGGGCGGCGATCCGAACCTGATCAACCCGCTGTCGCCGGTCGACCTGGTGATCGACCATTCGGTGATGGTCGATCATTTCGGTGGCCCGGACTCGATGCGCAAGAACATCGACCTGGAGTTCCAGCGCAATGGTGAGCGTTATGCCTTCCTGCGCTGGGGCCAGAAAGCGTTTGACAATTTCCGCGTGGTGCCGCCGGGCACCGGCATCTGCCATCAGGTGAACGTGGAGTATCTGGCGCAGACCGTCTGGGTGTCCGACAACGGCGGCCGTCATGTCGCCTATCCCGACACGCTGGTCGGCACCGATAGTCACACCACCATGGTCAACGGCCTGGCGGTGCTGGGCTGGGGCGTCGGCGGTATCGAGGCCGAGGCGGCGATGCTGGGCCAGCCCGTGTCGATGCTTATTCCGGAAGTGATCGGCTTCAAGCTGACCGGCAAGCTGAAGGAAGGCACCACGGCGACCGATCTGGTGCTGACGGTGACGCAGATGCTGCGCGAGAAGGGCGTGGTCGGCAAATTCGTCGAGTTCTACGGCCCGGGCCTCGACCACCTGCCGCTGACCGACCGGGCGACCATCGCAAACATGGCACCGGAATACGGCGCCACCTGCGGCTTCTTCCCGATCGACTCGGAAACCCTGCGCTACCTCGAATTTACCGGCCGCGCGCCGGAGCGGGTGAAACTGGTCGAAGCCTACGCCAAGGCGCAGGGCATGTGGCGCGATGCCGGTTCGGCCGATCCCGAATTCACCGACACGCTGGAACTGGATCTGGCCACGGTCGAACCGAGCCTCGCCGGCCCCAAGCGGCCACAGGATCGCGTCGCGCTGTCGAATGCCCGCAATGCCTTCGCCGGCGTGGTCACCGATATCGAGCCGACCGCCGACCTCGCCAAGAAGTCGCCGGTCAGCGGCACCGATTTCGAGATCGGCAGCGGCGACGTGGTAATCGCCGCGATCACCTCTTGCACCAACACGTCGAACCCGTCGGTGCTCATGGCCGCCGGTCTGGTCGCCCGCAAGGCGGTAGCCAAAGGTCTCAGCCGGCAGCCCTGGGTGAAGACCTCGCTCGCCCCCGGCAGCCAGGTGGTGAGCGACTATCTCAACGCCGCCGGCCTGCAGGACGATCTCGACGCCCTCGGCTTCAACGTCGTCGGCTACGGTTGCACCACCTGCATCGGCAACTCCGGCCCGCTCGACGACAACATCGCCCAGGCAATCACCGACAACAAACTGGTGGCCTGTTCGGTGCTGTCCGGCAACCGCAATTTCGAAGGCCGCGTGAACCCGCATGTCCGGGCCAACTACCTGGCCTCGCCGCCGCTGGTCGTGGCCTATGCCCTGGCCGGCAGCATGAACATCGACATCACCACCGAGCCGCTGGGCACCGGCAGCGACGGTCAGCCGGTTTACCTGAAGGACATCTGGCCGAGCCCGCAGGAGGTTGAGGACTGCATGCGCCAGTTTCTGACGCCGGAAATGTTCACCTCGCGCTATGCCGACGTGTTCCTCGGCCCGGAGGAGTGGCAGAAGGTCGAAGCGAACGAGACGCTGACCTACGATTGGGACGCGGTGTCGACCTATGTGAAGCATCCGCCCTACTTCGAGAACATGTCGAAGGAAGCCGGTGGCTTCGCCGACATCAACGGCGCGCGCGAGCTGGCCGTGTTGGGCGACTCGGTCACCACCGACCACATCTCGCCGGCCGGCAACATCGCCGAGAACAGTCCGGCGGGCAGCTACCTTGTCGAACGGCAGGTGCCGGCGCGGGAGTTCAACTCCTACGGCGCCCGGCGCGGCAACCACGAAGTGATGATGCGCGGCACGTTCGCCAATATCCGCATCCGCAACGAGATGGCGCCGGGTACCGAGGGCGGCGTGACCAAGCACCAGCCGTCCGGCGAGGTGATGCCGATTTACGATGCGGCGATGCGCTACCAGAACGACGGCGTGCCGCTGGTCGTGGTCGGCGGCAAGGAGTACGGCACCGGTTCGTCGCGCGACTGGGCCGCGAAGGGCACCCGCCTGCTCGGTGTGAAAGCCGTGATTGTCGAGAGTTTCGAGCGTATCCACCGCTCCAACCTCGTCGGCATGGGCGTCTTGCCGCTGCAGTTTAAGGACGGCGACAGCCGCAAGAGCCTGAACCTGACCGGTGAAGAGACCTTCGACATCACCGGCATCGCCGACGGCATCACGCCACGGATGGATGTGAACTGCCGCATCACCTACACCGACGGGACGACCAAGGACATCGTGCTGATGTGCCGCATCGATACCGTTGACGAGGTCGAATACTATCGTCACGGCGGTATTTTGCAGTACGTCCTGCGCAATCTGATGGACGGCGCAGCGGCGGCCTGATCGGGCCGACGAACCCGTCCAAAACCGACTTGTCGATGGGCCGGAGGTTGCGGAAATGCGGCCTCCGGCCTTCACTTTTACACGAAGGCATCGGGGCGGAAGCCTCACTGACACGTGACTTTCAGGTGAATGAGGCAGAACATAGGTTTCCCGCATGACCCGTTCGCCTGACATGTCCCGCCGCCGCGCCCTGATCGGTCTTGCCGGCACCGCAGCAGCGGTTTCGCTAGGCGCCGCCGCGCCAGTGCGTGCCGGCAACGTCAGCCGGCCGCAGACCGTGGTGGAATTGTTCACCAGCCAGGGCTGCAACTCCTGCCCGCCGGCCGATGCCCTTTTGGGCGAGCTGGCACAGCAACCCGACCTGATCACCCTGACCTACAATGTCGACTACTGGGACTACCTCGGCTGGCGCGACACACTAGCCAGCCCGCGCAACACGCGGCGGCAGCAGGACTATGCCAGCCGCCTGGGCCGGCGCGGCGTCTACACACCGCAGATGGTGATCGGCGGTCATCTGGACGCAGTCGGCTCGAACCGGCGGGCGGTCGGTGCGGCGATCGACCGCGACCGCCGGCGTACCGACCCGCCGCTCGATGTGCATCTGGTCGAACGCGACGACATGCTGCTGGTGCAGATCACCGGCGCCGCCTATGCCAACGAAGCGACGATCCTGCTGGTCAACTACGCTGCCCGCAAGGATGTCGAGATCGCCCGTGGCGAAAACGCCGGCAATCACTTGAGCTATTACAACGTGGTGCGCGACTACAAGAGCCTGGGCCTGTGGCGGGGACATGCCATGGAAATCGCCCTCGGGCACAGCGACCTGAAGAAGGGCGATGCCAGCGGCTGCGCCGTGCTGGTTCAATTGAACGGCACCGGCGCCATCGTCGGCGCGCAACGCGTCAGCTTCGACAACGCGTCATAAGCGCAACCGAACGCTAGCCACACCCGAAAGTCACCTTGCTGCGCCCATAAGTAGAGGCCGCAGCCAGACCATCGCGCCGGGAAAACCGAACGGTGGTAGTCATCTGAGATTGCTTCACCTTCTTTCAATTCTTCCGTTGCCTTAGTGGGCGCGTTGGTGTCGGATGCGCCCGTACACCGCGTCCTGGGCTGTCGTATGGAGCGATGAAATCCAGACAGCCTTGTAGTTGGTGCCCTGAGTATTTGGAGGAAACCTGTATGTTGAAGAGTACAGTAAGCCGGCGTGCGTTCAGCGCGCTGGTAAGTGTTGCGTTTGCTGCCACGGCAACCGTCGGCCTGTCCGCCGGCGCGGCCGCGGACGGCCTGCCGAAGCGCATGGTCTGGACGTCCTATGACCTGGGATCGAGCGGGTATGCCGATGCCTCGGCCATGGCCAACGCGCTGACCAAAAACGAAAAAGTACAGATTCGCATCGTCCCGTCCGGTAGTTCCATCGGCCGCCTGCTGCCGCTGACGACGGGCAAGGCGACCTACGGCCTGCTGGCCAACGAGACCTATTTCGCCACCGAGGCGACCTACGAGTTCGCCGATCTGCAATGGGGTCCGCAGGACCTGCGCATCGTGCTCGGCCGTCCGGCCACGGTCGGCCTGGCGACTGCGAAAGACGCCAATATCCAGACGGTCGCCGACCTGAAGGGCAAACGCGTCGGCTTCGTCAAAGGCAATCCGTCGGTCAACGTAAAGACCGAGGCGATGCTGGCCTTCGGCGGCCTGAGCATGGACGACATCAAGGTCGTCGAGTTCGGTTCCTACCGCGCCATGATCCAGGCCATCGGCACCGGCCAGAACGACGCCGGCATGGCCGTCACCGTCTCGGGCAATATGCGTGAGCTGGAAGCCTCGCCGCGCGGCCTGTACTGGCCGCCGTATCCGTCCGGCAACAAGGCCGGTTGGGACTCGCTGCTCGGCATTGCCAGCTTCTTCGAGCCGCGGAAGGAAACCGTCGGCGCCGGCATTCCTGAAAGTGGTGTCGAACTGGTCGGCTACCGCTACCCGATGATCGTCACCTACGCCAAAACGTCGGCCGACGAGGTCTATGCCCTGATCAAGTCGCTGGACGAGAACTTCGACAGCTACAAGGAAGCCACGCCGGGCGCCCAGCGCTGGGCCATTGAGGCCGCCGGCACGCCTCCGGCCGATGCGCCGTGGCATGAGGGCGCCGTGCGCTACCTGAAAGAGAAGGGCGTGTGGACGGCCGAGCACGACAAGTGGCAGGAAGCCCGTCTGGCCCGGATGGCCCAGGTCCAGGAAGCCTGGGACAAGGCGACCGAGGAATTCCAGGCCAAGCTCGACGCGGGCGAGATGAAAGGCGCACAGTTCGGCGCCTTCTGGCTGGAGTTCAAGGCCAAGCATCTCGGCAGCTAACGCGACCGCTGCCAGCCAACAGCGCCGCCGCCGGACCGCCGCACGGTCCGGCGGCGGTCGCATCTTTTCTGTATCTTTGACGGCGTCGCGGCCTGTGAGGGCACCGGCGCCGTCTGCGTATCCCAGTACCCGGAAGTTCTGTCATGACGGATAGCGCCGCAGCGCCCGCCAATCCCCCCGCCAACCCCGATGCGCCGCGCCTAGGCGGCACCGCCGAACGCGCGGTGCTGATCGCCGGCGGTCTCGGCATCAGCCTTGCCATCTACCAGGTCTTCAACCTCGGCCTGGTCGCGAACGGATTCCTGGAGGGCGCCGGCCTGCCCGGCGTCATGCCGACCTTCATCGAGACCGGCGCACAATATGTTCTGATCGGGCTGTTTCTGGCCGTCGCCTTCCTGTGCTATCCGGCGTTCAGCAGCAGCCGTGGCCGGGTACCGGCGATCGACTGGGTGATCGGAGGCATCGCCATCGCCTTTGCCCTGTATTTTGCCGACAACGCCGGCCGGGCGGTGATGGAAGGCTGGGACATTCCGCCGATGGGTACACGCATCGGCGAGGGCTGGCTCGACCGTTGGCTGCCGGCCATCGGCGCCGTGGTCATCGTGCTCCTGGGCCTCGAAGGGGTGCGCCGCTGTGGCGGCATTCCGTTGCTGGTGCTGTGCGCGTTCTTCGGTTTCTACCCGCTGTTCGCCGACTACATGCCCGGCGTGATGTGGGGCACCAGTGCCGACATAGAAGGCACGTTCCGCCTGCATGCCTTCGGCGTCGACAGCATCCTTGGGGTGCCGATGCGAGTCGTGCTGAATCTCGTCATCGGCTACATCATCTTCGGCGCCGCGCTGACCGTTACCGGCGGCGGCGAGTTCTTCATGAATCTGGCGTTCGCCCTGATGGGCCGCAGCCGCGGCGGACCGGCCAAGGTCGCCATCGTCGCCAGCGGCTTTTTCGGCTCGTTGAGCGGCAGTGTCGTGTCGAACGTCATCACCACCGGCGCGCTGACCATCCCGACCATGAAGCGCACCGGCTACCCACCGCACTATGCCGGCGCGGTTGAATCCTGCGCCTCGACCGGCGGCACCCTGATGCCGCCGGTGATGGGTGCGGTCGCCTTTATTATGGCGAGCTTCCTCAACGTCACCTACGCCACCGTGGTTGTCGCCGCCATCGTACCGGCGGTGCTGTTCTATCTCGCGCTGGTGCTGCAGGCCGACGCCTTTGCCGCGCGGAACGATCTGAAGGGCCTGAGCGACGACGACGTGCCGAGCCTGATCGGTACGCTGAAGGACGGCTGGATGTATCTGTTCAGCCTCGGCGCGCTGACCTATCTGCTGCTTGGCCTGCGTCTGGACGCGTTCGCCGCGTTCTACGCCACTGGCATCCTGCTGATCACGGTGGCGATCTTCAAACGCAAACAGTTCCCAATCGGACAGACGCTGCTGAAGGTGATCCGCGCCTCGTCGGTGGCGATCGGCAACCTGGTGGCGATCCTCGCCGGTGTCGGCCTGATCGTCGGGTCGCTGACCTATACCGGCGTCGGCCAGGCGTTTTCGTCCGAACTGATCGTTGCGGCCGGCGACAACGTCTACCTGCTGCTGTTGTTTGGCGCGGCCGCCAGCTTCATCCTCGGCATGGGGATGACGGCATCGGCCTGCTACATCTTCCTGGCCATCGTGCTGGCGCCGGTCCTGGTCGAGGGCGGCCTGCATCCGGTCGCCAGCCACCTGTTCATCCTGTACTGGGGCATGCTGTCGTTCATCACCCCGCCGGTCGCGCTCGCCGCGGTCGCCGCCTCCGGCATTGCCGGGTCGCGGCCACTGAAGACCGGCGTCACGTCGATGCGGCTGGGGGCGATCAACTTCGTCCTGCCCTTTATGTTCGTGCTCAATCCCTCACTGATCCTGGAAGGCGAGCTGACGCTGATCCTGATGACTTGCACCACCGCGGTTGCCGCAGTGTGGCTGATGTCTTCAGGCTTCGAGGGCTGGCTCTACGGTGTCGGCCGGATCGACTGGTGGGGCCGGGGACTTCTGCTCATCGCGGCTTTCGGGCTGTTGAAGCCGGGCCTCTACACCGACCTGTTCGGCGTTGGCGCGCTGGTCGTGGTATATGGCTTCCATCTCTTGCTGCGCCGCCGGCCCGCCACCGGGTCGACGGCGTCGCTATGAAAGAAGAAACGTGAGAGGACAGCCATGAAAGCGAACCATCATGCAGGCCGATGAAGCGATCGCATCACGGCGGTCGGTGCGCGCCTTCCGGCCGACGCCGGTGTCGCGGGAAACGGTCGAACATATTCTGACGGTCGCCGCGCGCGCGCCCAGCGGCACCAACATGCAACCGTGGAAGGTCTATGTCGTCGGCGGTGCCGTGAAGCAGGCAATCACCGACGAGGTGCTGGCCGCCCGGGTAGAGGCGGCACGGACCGGCAAGAGCGAACATGAGGCCGAGAAGCGCTACTACCCGCCGGAGATCGGCGAGCCGTATCTCGCCCGCCGTCGCAAGGTCGGCTGGGACCTCTACGGTCTGCTGAACATCCAGAAGGGCGACAAGGAACGCATGTTCACCCAGCACGGCCGGAACTTCGACTTCTTCGGCGCGCCGGTCGGCATGTTCGTGTTCATTGACCGGCATCTTGAGATCGGCAGCTGGCTCGACCTCGGCATGTTCCTGGAAAACATCATGATCGCCGCCCGCGCCCAGGGCCTGCACACCTGTCCGCAGGCCGCCTGGACCGGCTACCACAAGATCGTGCGCGCCCACGTCGGCGCCGGCGAGAACGAGGTGCTGGCCTGCGGCATGTGCCTGGGCGAGGAAGACACCGATGCCGTGGAAAACAGCCTGACGACCGAACGCGCGCCGGTCGCAGAATTCACCCGCTTCGTCGGCCTCGACTGACCCGTTCCCGGCGTCGCCCGGTCACGGATCAGGCGGCGTCGGTTCCGACCGCCTGCGTCATGACAGCGGCCAGCCGGTTGGAGAATGCGACCGGGTCGGCCAGGCTCTCGCCTTCCAGAATACGCGCCTGGTCGAGCAGCAGGAACGCGGCGTCGCTCAGCGCATCGAGCGCGCCGGCCTGCGTCGCCCGTTCCGACAGGCTGCGGATCAGCGCATGCTTCGGATTGATTTCCAGGATCCGCGCGGTTTCCTCGTCGACCTGGTTGTGCGCCTTCAACATGCGTTCCAACCGCATATCGATGTCGCCCTCATCGGCGACCAGGCACACCGGGCTGTCGGTCAACCGGTCGGTGGCGCGGACATCCTTGACCCGCTCTTCCAGGGTTTGTTTCAGCAGCGCCACCAGCGTTGCCACATCGGCCTCACGCGGCGCCTCGTCGTCGTTCTCGGCGTCATCGGTTTTGGCGATGTCGGACAGGTCGCTGGCACCGCGAGTGGCCGAGCGCAGCGGTTTGCCGTCGAACTCCTGCACCGAGGGTAGCCAGAAGTCGTCGACCGGATCGGTCATCAGCAGGACTTCGACGCCGCGGGCGCGGAAACCTTCGAGCTGCGGACTTTTGCGCAGCACGTCCAGGTCTTCACCGGTGATGTAGTAGATCGCCGTCTGGCCGTCCTTCATCCGGTCGATATAGCCCTGGAGACTGACCAGATCGTCACCGGCGGTGCTACGGAAACGCGCCAGCGCCAGGAGATCGTCGCGCCGCTCCATATCCTCATAGAGGCCTTCCTTCAGCACCGCGCCGAAGTTTTCCCAGAAGGTGGCGTATTCCTCCGGCGCCTTCTCGGCCTTCTTCTTCAGCTCGCTCAGCACGCGGCGGGTCACCGCCTGGCGCATATGCGTCATCAGCGGCGAGGTCTGCAGCATTTCGCGGCTGATGTTGAGCGGCATGTCCTCGGTATCGACGATGCCGCGCAGGAACCGCAGGTACGGCGGCACCAGGCCCTCGGCCTCGTCGGTAATGAACACGCGTTTGACGTAAAGCTTCACCCGGTGCTGGCGCGCCGGATCGAAAAGGTCGAACGGCCGCCGCGACGGCACGAACAGCAGGCCGGCATACTCGATCTTGCCCTCGGCCTTGTAATGGATGGTCAGCCAGGGGTCATCGAAGGTGTGGCCAACGTGGTGATAGAACTCCTTGTACTGCTCCTCGGTGATCTCCTGCTTGGGCCGGGTCCAGATCGCCGAAGCCGCATTCACCGTCTCCGCCTCGTCCTCGCCCGCCGTCAGCTTGATCGGCAGGGCGATGTGGTCGGAGTATTTCTTGATCACCTGGCGCAGCTTGTCCGCTTCGAGCCAGTCCTTGTCGCTATCTTTCAAATGCAGCGTCACGGTCGAGCCGCGACCGGCGCGTTCGGCTTCCGATACCGTGAACTCTCCCAAGCCGTCCGATGTCCAGCACCAGGCGTCGTCCTCACCGGCCTTGCGGCTCACCACGTCGACCTTGTCGGCGACCATGAAAGCGGAATAGAAGCCGACGCCGAACTGGCCGATCAGCTGCATATCCTTGCCGGCATCGCCCGAGAGATTCTCGACGAACGCCGAAGTGCCGGATCGGGCAATGGTGCCGAGATCGCGGATCAGGTCGTCGCGGTTCATGCCGATGCCATTGTCGGCGATCGACAGGGTACCGGCCTCCGCATCGACGTTGATCTCAACCCGGAAGTCGGCATCGCCGGCGGTCAGGTCCGGCTCCGACAGCGTGCGGTAGCGCAGCTTGTCGCAGGCATCGGACGCGTTGGAAATCAGCTCGCGCAGAAATACCTCACGGTCCGAGTAGACCGAGTTCACCATCAGGTGCAGCAGACGGGACACTTCCGCCTGGAAAGTCAGTTTCTCTTCACTCATCTTCGATGTCTTCCCGACGTTCTTGCGATCCGGCGGCACCGCGGCGCCCCGCCTCGGGGTGCCCGGTCACCGCCAAAGAGCGGTTCTAGCCCTCGCCCTCTTTCCGCATCACCACGTCGTCGCGCGCGGTGGCGAAATCCTTGCCCTTATAACTCGGCAGGCGGTAGATCCAAGGTGCAAAGCGGCTGTTGATCCGCTCGACCTCGGCTTTCACCTCGTCGACCGACTTCATCTCGGCGCTCTGATCCTCGGTGAGGCCATCAAGCGCGATGGCATTCTCGTCGAACCGGGCCTGAAAGCGGCCACGGTAGATGCCGTTCTGCAAAACGACGCGAACCGTCAGCACCATGCCGTCGAAGGTCGTGTAATCGACCACGATGGGGTTCTCCAGCACCGTATCGCCGGCCGGTTCGACATCCTCGAAATTCAGGAAGCCGACGGCCGAACCCAGCGCATTGGCGGCCGTATCGTGGATCATCTGCCAGCCGGCTTCGAGGTTATCGACCTTGAAGTCGCGACCGTTGGGATCGGAACGGCTGATCTCTATGACGTCGCCATTGGGATCGACCGACCGTACCTTGTGCACGCGCTGACGCTTGATCACCGGCATATCGGAATCGAGCCAGCGGTCGATCTTCTCGAACACTTCGACCCGGCCAGCAGCGAGCCAGCTCTGGTCTTCGTCGCTCTTGCGCACGTAATGCCAGCCGGCGCGGGTCGATGTTCCCGTCGACTTGGTTTTGCCGATGACGACGCCGCCGATCTCGGTCCCTTCGGCGTCCTTCAGCAATAGCATCGTGCCACGGCCGCCATCCCCCGGCACCCGAAGCTGCAGCTTTTCATGCAGGTCGGCACGCGCCGTCTTCGCTTCCATCGGTTTCAGGCCGGCAATGCCGACAACCGATTGCTTAACCGTCTCGAACCTCACCGGATAGTCGCCGCGCTCCGGCACCGTCCAGGATTCACCCTCGCCTTTGACGATGGAGAAACGCAATGCCGGCGTGGCGACATCCACCCGGGCGACATCGTTCACCCGATCGAGCAAGCCCGGAAACAAAAGGTCGGGTACATCGGCAACCGATGTCGCGCGCTCGCGCTCCATCACCGCCCAACTCGCCGCAGCGACCGCACCGGCCGTCAGCACGGCGAGAATGACTAGCGAAACCGGTCTCATAGCTGTGCTCCCACGTCCGCTAACCCATCAACCCCGCGCCGTATCGGCGCGCTGCCGGCGGCGCCGGTACCGCAACCCGGCCAACACGATGGCCAGCACGGCAACGACGATGGGGATCAAACCGATATTGGCGAACTTCACCTGGGTTTCGAGGCTTTCGATGTCGCGGTTCAGGTCGCGCTGGACGTCGCGCAGCTCCTTGCGCGTCTTCAGCACTTCCTCGCGCGCCTCTTGGATCGCTACCTGCTGCTCCGCCGTCAGGAGCGCGCCGCCACCGGCCGATGCCCGCGATTCCAGATCGGCGATGCTCTGCTGGGTCTTTTCCAGCTTCTCGCGCAGTTCCCGCTCCTGCGCCAGGAATTGCTGCTCCGCCGCGCGGCGAAGCCCTTCGACCACCTCGAACGGGCGGGCCGACTTGCCGCGGCTGCGCAGGCTGATCAGGTCGCTGGATCCGGCGAGGTTGTCGAGCGCGTTGATCAGCATATCGGCGTTGGACGCGATCGGAATCGACAGGCTCTGTCCCAACACGTCCTGGCGGCGGACCCAGAACTGATCGAACAACAGGTCGCTGTCGGCCACGACGATGACGTTGATCGGCCCCTGGCTTTCGCCGAGTGCCGGCGGCGCCGGTTCGGCGGCGTCCTCATCGACATCTTTGTCCGTATCCTCGGCCTTGGTCGCCGCGTCCTCGGCGGGCGGTGGCACGGCCGGCGCGCCGTCGGGGAAGGCGGACTTCACAGGGCCGGAAATCCGCGCCGCGATGATATGTTTGACCCCATCGGCCTGGAACATCTCCAGCAGCCGGTCGGGCTGCGGCCCCACGCGCACGTCCTCGGTATCGAACAGCATCGCTTCACTCGACGACGTCGCCAGCGGCTCCACCGTCGTGGTGACATCGTCGAGTTTCACGATGCTGCCGGCGCTGGCCAGCACCATCGGACCAAGGCGGCTGGTGATGACGTCATCGGTATTCAGGTTGCCGCCATCGAGCTGCAGCCAGGCGAGATACCGGATGATCTTGGGATTGCCAGGATAGCCGGCGTTGACCTGCTGGGCGGCGGCATAGTCGCCAACGAACTTTTCGCCGTCGACGGTGATGCCCCAGGCGGCGAACAGTTTCTCCAGCTCCGACGTCGCCGGCTGTGGCGGCGCCGGTCGGCGCGGGTCGCGGCCGACCGAGGCGGCTACTTCCGAATGCGGATCGACATAGACCACGGCGTTGCCGCCGCCGAGCACGAACTGGTCGATGCGGTAGAGCGCGAGATCGTCCAGTCCGGTCGGATGCACCAGCAAAAGCACATCGACGTCGCCCGGCACCGGGCCTTCGGCGAGGTCGATCAGCTTCAGCTCGAAGATCTCACGCATCACGTCGACGATGGCCCAGGGCTGCCGGCCCTGGCCGGACAGGCGCATCAGCCGGGTGACATCGGCATTCATCTGATGGCCGGTGATCAGGCCGACGACCGGGCGGTCCGGATCGGTCAGGTTGTAGATCAGCCGCGTCAGGTCGTACTCCAGGAACTGTTCCTTGTCCTGGCTGAAGAACGGGATCGACTGCTCGTCGTCGGTCGTGTTGCGGCCGACGAGGCCGAAATAGAGGCTATCGCCATTGGGTAGCGGCACCGCCTGCATGCCGGCACGCACGGCCTCATCCTCGGTATCGGTAAACGGTTCGGGGTCGATCACCTCGAGCCGCAGCTTGCCGCCGGACAGGTTGGCATATTCCTCCAGCAGCTCGCGCACGCGGGTGCCATAAGCTTTGAACTGCGGCACATCGTTGGCGAGCTTTTCGGAGAAGTAGAGGCGCAGGTGGATCGGCTCCTCGATCGAGCCGAGGATCGCGCGCGAGCCATCCGACAGGGTGTAGAGGCCATCGCCGGTGAGGTCGAGGCGGGCATTGCGCAGCGCGTTGTTGGCAAACACGTTGACCGCGACGAACAGAACGACCGCCAGGATGACGCCGATGACAGCTGTGACAGAACGGTTCATCTCGCCCCCTACCCGGCCTTCTTGGCTTCAACGACGAACAGGTTCACGAACAGCCAGAACACCATCAGCGATACAAAATAGATCACGTCGCGCAGGTCGATCACGCCGTCGGTAATGGCATTGAAGTGGCCGAGGAAACTGAACGAGGCGATGGTGTCGAGAATGGTCTGCGGCGCCCAGGCGGCAAAGAAGTCGAGCACGATCGGCGCGCCCGACACGGTGAACAGGAAGCAGACGACGACGCTGATCACGAAGGCGATGACCTGATTCTTGGTCGCAGCCGACACGCAGGCGCCAATCGACAGGTAGGCGCCGGCCATCAGCATACTGCCGATGTAGCTGGCGAAGATGACGCCATGATCGGGGTCGCCGAGATAGGCCACGGTGAGCCACATCGGAAAGGTCAACACCAGCGAGATGATGGTGAAGACCCACGCCGCCAGGAATTTGCCCAGCACCGTCGCGGTCAACGGGATCGGCAGCGTCAGCAGCAGCTCGATGGAACCGGAGCGGCGTTCCTCCGCCCACAGCCGCATCGAGATCGCCGGCACCAGGAACAGGTAAAGCCACGGATGGAACATGAAGAACGGTTTCAGATCCGCCTGGCCGCGCTCAAAGAAACTGCCGAGGTAGAAGGTGAAGATGCCGGTCAGGAACAGGAAGATGACGATGAAGATGTAGGCGAGCGGCGTGTTGAAGTAACCCGCCAGCTCGCGCCGGAATACCGCAAAGGTTGCCGCCATCTATGCCGCCTCCTGCGGAGCATCGCCATTCTCGGCGGTCACCTGCCGGAAAACGTCGTCGAGCCGGGCCGGTTCCAGGGTCAGTTCGTCGACGGTCCAGCCCTGCAGCCGGGCATGTTCGGAGATCTCACCGATAATCGGCTTCTCATCGACCGGATAGACGAGATATCGGTTGTCGCCGATGGTCTCGACCCGCTTCACCCGGGCCAGCGACTGCAACGAAACCGGCGCATCGGCTGCCGTGGTCGTCAGGCGCACCACATTGTAGAACGCCGAGCGGGCTTCGAGCTCGGCCGGAGTACCGTCGACGACGACGCGGCCCTGGGCAATGATCAGCGCCCGGGTGCAGACGGCATCGACCTCCTCGAGAATATGGGTCGAGATGATGATCGCCTTGTCGCGGCCCATGTCGCGGATCAGGGTGCGCACCTCGTGCTTCTGGTTCGGGTCGAGGCCGTCGGTCGGCTCGTCCAGGATCAGCACAGGCGGATCGTGCAGGATCGCCTGAGCCAGGCCGACCCGGCGTTTGAAACCCTTCGACAGGGTTTCGATCGGCTGTTCCAGCACTTTGTCCAGATGCACGTTGGCAATGACGTAGTCGAGCCGCTCGCGCCGCCTGTCGCCTTCCAGCTTGCGCACGTCAGCTACGAAGTTGAGGAAAGCGATGGGCGTCATGTCGGGATAGGCCGGTGCCCCCTCCGGCAGGTAACCGATCTCGCGCTTTGCCGCGATCGGCGCTCGCGTGACGTCATGCCCGCATACCTTCACCGTCCCGCCCGTCGGGGCCAGAAATCCGGTGATCATTTTCATCGTGGTCGATTTGCCGGCGCCGTTCGGGCCGAGGAAACCGAGCACCTCGCCCTTGCTGACGTTGAAACCAACGCTGTCCACCGCAGTCAGGGGCCCGAACCGTTTGACAAGCCGGTCGACTTCAATCATCCAGTCCATAACTGTGGATGCCTCACCAATTGACGTCCCGTGGGGGTTTTTGCCATCGCCGATGACAGGTTTGTCGGCTTAGATAGTCGGCTGAGCGCACGGCTGCAAGCCTCTTGGACAGGTAGCCCACCCCGGCAGCCAGCCACGACGGACAGAGCGAAACAATGGAAAAACCGGCAAAATCCGCGCCGTCGCCCTGCAAGGCCGTGTGCGTCATGAACACCGAGACCGGATTCTGCGTCGGCTGCTACCGCACCATCGAGGAAATCGGCGGCTGGACCGTGATGAGCCACGAGCGGCGGCTGGAAGTGCTCGACAACGTACGCGAACGCCGGATTGCCGACGGCCAGCCGCCGGACTGACACCTTACCGAACGCCCCACATCGCGGCCGCGACATCATTCGCGCGCCGCTGCCCACTGCATCAGCCAAATCCCGGCCAGCACCATAGCGCCGCCGAGCAACTGCACCGGCGTCAGCACCTCGCCAAACAGCAGGAAGGCGGCGACGATAGAGACCACCGGTTGCAGGTTGGTGATCACCGCCGACCGCAGGGCGCCGATATAGGCCAATCCGATGAAATAGAGCGGCACCGAGCTGGCCTGTAGCGCCACCACGGTGGCCATGCCGGCCCAGCCGACCGCCGCCGTCGGCCAGACGACATTGCCGCTGAGCAGACTGGCCGCCAGCAGCACGGCTGAGGCGACCAGCGCCATGTGGAAGGTGACCACCACGGGGTCGATATCGGCAACCTTGCGCGGCAGCCACACGGCGTGCCAGGCCGCGGCCACCGCTGCCGCCATCACCAGCATCACACCGCGCAGGTCGACGGCCTGAAACGACACGCCGAGCATCAGCGCCAGACCGACGAAGGCCATCGCCACCGCAACGAAGCGGGCACCGCCGAGCCGTTCGCGCAGGATCACGACGTTGATCACCGCGACCATCGGCGGATAGGTGAAGAATAGCAGTGCCGTCAGACCAACCGGGATGAACTCGACCGCACCGATGTTGCCGTAGAACATCATCGCGGTCAGCACGCCGAGGCCGGCGCAATGGCGCCACACGGCCCATGGTAGCCGCAGACGGCGGCCGGTGACGAAACAGAACAGCAGCACGCCAATGGTCATGACCACACCGCGCACCGAGGCGACGGTGATGCCGTTGGTGCCGCCGATGTAGGCGTAGCGCGAGACCGCCACGGCAAGGCCGAGGCCGGTTGCCGCCACAAGACAGAGCACGACGCCCTGCCGGAGCCGCCGCTGATCCGCAGCGCTCATCGTGACCGGCCCGCCCGTCGATAGGACCACTCCAAAGTAGCGCCGTCGGCCGTCATGCCGCCCAGGTCCGACCATCGAAGGTGCCGGCGCCCAGGATCCAACCCTCCTCCCGTTCGACCAGCTTCCGTTGCGCCGCGGTCAGGTCGTCAGGTCCGGAGAGATCGGCGCCCAGCAGACCCATATCGTCGCGCGCGGCAAAGGCCCGCGCCACCGTTTCAACCTGAAGCGCATCCTTGACCTCATCCGGGCCCGGCCGCACCGGCACTATCGAGGGATAGACCTCGGCAATGACAACGTGCGCCCGATCGGACGGCGCTGGCGACAGCCCGGTTTCGAATGGCCATACCTGGGTATGGCCGGCCAGATCGGGATGATCGCGCAAGGCCGCCTGCACCGGAATGCCGACCAGCGCCTGCCCGCCGACCGATCCGGTGGTGTAGAGCTTCCAGCATGGCTGGGTGCTGGTCAGGTAGGCCTCGCACAGCCGCCGGTCGGGCAGCACCCGGCCGGTCGACGGCGGCTTGGTCGGCGTCAGGGTCGGCCCGGCCTGTCGCGGCGGGCAGGCCCAGAACGGGCCCGGGCCGTCGGTGATGCGGCGGTTCAGCTCCGCCGCGACGGCGAAGCGGTTGTTGGCGTTATCCGGTCGGTCGTCGATCAACGCCGAAAGCCCGTCCCACACCGCACGCCAGGGTGGTCCGGCGAAGCCGGCCGCGGCGGCAAAACCGGCGGGATAGGCATTGGGAAAATCGAAACCGACCAGCACCCGGCGGCCGCGCGCGAGATCCCGCCGCAGCAGCGCGACGAGCGCCGCCTGTGCATCATGCCGGGTCGGCGGGTTGTCCAGCCGGCGGCGGCGCAGGCCACGGCGATGCCGGTCGATAACCGCGTACCAGATGCTGTCGGCGCCACGCTTGGGCACCGAATTGGCGCTCCAGTCGACCATGACATAGCTGTCGAACAGGGCCACCGGTTCACCCCGCCGCCGAACCCGGCAGTGACGCCGCGTGCTGTCCGATCAGAAGGCCGCCATGCGCTGGAAATTGTGCCCGGCCATGGCGATCGAGGCTGCGGTGACAGCGACGCCGCCCTTGACCACAAGGCGATGGTTCTCCTTGTGCGCAACCATGGCGATGTCCTCCGCCGGATTGCCCGACACCAGCAGAAAATCAGCGGCATGGCCGGCGGCAATGCGGCCCTGATCCGGCAGATCGACCAGATCGGCGGCGACCGACGTACCGGCGCGCAGGCTGTCGAGCGGCGACAGGCCGAAGTCGACCATGAACGCCAGCTCCTTGGCATTCTCGCCGTGCACGTTGTAGGGCGTCCCGGCATCCGTGCCCATGGCGATCTTGCCGCCGGCGGCATGGAACATGCGGATCGACCGCTCGTGATGTTCGGCGACGCGGCGGGTCTTTTCCACCGCGTAAGCCGGGATGCCGCGGTCGGCGTTGTCGAGAATGTTGCGCAGCGCGGCGCAGGTCGGCACCAGCCAGACATTGCGCTCGATCATCTCCTCGACGCAGCGCTCGGTCAGGAAAATGCCATGCTCGATCGAGTCGATGCCGCCGCGCACGGCGTTGAGGACACCTTCGGCGCCCTGCGCATGACTGGCGGTGCGGCGGTGGAAGCGCTTGGCCTCCGAGATGCCGGCCGCCATCTCCTCGGCGCTGTAGTGTGCATCCTCCGGGTTCACCCCCGGGGTCATCACCCCGCCGGTCGCCATGATCTTGATCAGATCGCTGCCGGCGTGGATCTGCTCGCGCACACCCTTGATCACCTCGTCAACGCCGTCGGCCACCCGGCCCCAGCGGTTGCCGTGCCCGCCGGTCATGCAGATCATGCGGCCCGACGCGCGGATCGTCGGTCCCATCTGTTGGCCGCTGTTGCAGGCATCGCGCACGGCGAACTCGAGGTAGTTGTGACCGCCGCAGTCGCGCACAGCCGTGATGCCGCCGGCCAGCGACCGCTGGGCGTTGTCCAGGGCGTGCATCACGGTTTGGCCGGGCAGGCGCTTGTCCGCCGCGGTCCCGGGATCGCCCTCCGCCCCCATGCAAAGATGCACATGGCAGTCGATCAGGCCGGGCAGCAAGGTACCGCCGCTGGTGTCGACAACCTCGCCATCGAACCCGTCGAACTCGCCAACCGGCGCGACACTGACAGTTTGACCGTCCTCGGCCAGCACGCCGTGGTCGGGCACCGGCGCGTCTTCTCCGTTGAACAGCAGACCGCCGCGATAAAGCGTCTTCATGGCCGCCTCTCCTTGATGTCGTCGTCTCTTGCTGTGGCCCCGCCCTCAAGCCCTCAATAGTGAACTTTCGCAGTACGTGCAAAACCGCCGTGCAGGTCGCGGCAGCGTTCGAGCCAGGCCCAAACGGCATCGTCTTCCTCGACCACGCGGAAGTCGCTGACCGTGCGCACCCACTGAAAAGCGCCGAAGCCGATGTAGTCGGCATAGTGCGGCGTGTCGCCACCGAGAAAATCCTGCGACCGCAGACAGTGGCGCAATGGAAACAGACTGCGGCGGAAGCCGTCGAGCCGGTCCTCCCGGTCGCCCTGCACCTCTTCCAACGTCGCACCGAAGCGTTTTTCGCGGTCAGCACGGAAATAGGCCTGGTCCGGCGGCTCCAGGCTGTCATGAATGTCCTTCACGACCATGCCGACCAGCCCCACATGCACGACGCTGGCGACCCAGCTATCGATGAAACGCGCCAGTGCGCGGCCGCTGTCGCCACCGAACAGCGACGGCCGGTCGGGATAGATCTGCTCGAGATAGTCGGCAATATGCCAGGAGTCGGCGACCGTGTTTTCGCCATCGACGATAACCGGCACCGTCTTCTGCGTGCCGCCGCAAATGTCGGGAATTTCCGTAAACCGCGTAGCGCGGGCATCGCATTCGAGACCTTTGTGCGCCAGTGCCATGCGCGTGCGCCAGCAATAGGGGCTGAACCGCCGGTCTTCCGCACCGGCGAGATCGTACATGATGATGGGCATGGGCGGCCTCTGGAATGGCAGTTTTCGGAATGGTGTCGCCGCTGCCGGACTGGCGCGACGACGACGGCACGCATCCTAGATCACGGCCGGTTCCACCGCCAGTGGGCGCAACACGCGCACGATGGGCGACGCCACGACCCAGGCCCGCAGCTGACCGGTCCGCGGGTCGGTTCCAACCAGAAAACCTCGAATTTGGCGGACGTAGTCGCGGTCGACTGCGGCACGCGAAAGATCCAAATCGCCGATGATCACGCCCGTGTCCCGATCCCTGCCTGCCAGTTCCGCCGTCGCGCCCCAAGGCCGCGGTCTCATGCCGCGATCCTGCCAGCCGGGCCATCCAAAAAGCTGGCGTGGGCCGCTGCGAACACCGCGAGAGGGGGAGGGTGAATGACCGCAGCGGCCCCGCGCCAGGAGGCCCAGCTGCCTTAACCTGGGGTGTCATTACGGCCACCCGGGGGCGCCAATCGGGCATTTTCGGGGCGCCGCGACGCGGTTGTTCCATCGGCGATTGCAGGGGCAGCGGCATTGTCATTGTGCGTTGCCGCAATGCCTTGCACCGGCTGGGAAACCCGGGATAATCGCCGGCTATGAGCGTATTTCTGGCCCGACGCTTTCTGACCTTCGTGCTGACCGTCTGGGGCGCATCCGTGATCATCTTCCTGATGCTCGAGGTGCTGCCCGGCGACCCTGCGCTGACCATGCTGGGCGTCGACGCACCGGAAAGCGCGGTGATCGCGCTGCGCGCCGAACTGGGCCTCGACCGGCCGGCACTGGAGCGCTACGTGAGCTGGCTGGTCGGCCTCGCGCACGGTGAGATGGGCAATTCCTACACCTACAAGGTGCCGGTGATCGAACTGATCGGCGAGCGGCTGACGGTGACGCTGCCGTTGGCGATCTCCGCCATGGTATTGGCGACCCTGGTGGCTTTGTCGCTCGGCATCTTCGCCGCCGCCAACCACAATACGGTCGGCGACTATGGCGTCATGGGTTTCAGCCAGCTCGGCCTCGCCATCCCCGACTTCTGGTTCGGCATCCTGTTGATCATCCTGTTTTCTCTGGTGCTGCAGCTGTTCTCCGCCGGCGGCTTCCCCGGCTGGGACGAAGGTTTCTTCACCGCCGCCAAGGCGCTGGTGCTGCCGGTCTGCACCCTGGCGCTGTCGCTGGCCGCAATCATGGTGCGGATGACCAGGTCCTCGGTGCTGGAGGTCGGCCGCGAGGACTTCGTCCGCACCGCCCGCGCCAAGGGCCTGACCCGGCGCGCCACCCTGTGGGGTCACGTGCTGCGCAACGCGCTGATCCCGGTGGTCACGCTGATGGGCCTGCTGTTCGCCAACGCGCTGGCCGGCACCATCATCGTCGAAAACGTGTTTTCCCTGCCCGGCATGGGCAAACTGATCTTCGGCGCGATTTCCAACCGCGACCTGATCGTGGTGAAGAACGTCGTGCTGATGCTGGCGGCGTTGGTTGTGGTGGTCAATTTCATCGTCGACGTGCTCTATGCCGTCATCGACCCGCGCGTGCGGTTGCACGCATGAGGTGGCGATGACCGATACCGCGCTCACCGCCGACACCGGCAATCCCGGTTTCTGGACCCGCGCACGGCGTCACCCGTCGTTCCTGATCGGTGCGATCCTGTGCGGTACCATGGTCGGCGCGGCGCTGTTGTCGCTCGTCTGGACGCCGCATTCGCCGACCGAGCTGGTGATCCTGAACAAGCTGAAGCCGCCGTCTTGGACCCATTGGTTCGGCACCGACCAGTTCGGCCGTGACATCCTGTCGATGATTATGGCCGGCGCGCAGACCTCGATCATCGTCGGCCTGATCGCCGTGTCGCTCGGCGGCGTCTTCGGCGTCGCCCTGGGCCTGCTGGCGGCAGCACGGCGCGGCTGGGTCGAGGACCTGGTGATGCGCCTCAACGACCTGACTTACGCCTTCCCGGTCATTCTGGTGGCGATCCTGATCACCGCCGGCTGGGGTCCGGGCATCACCAATGCCATTCTGGCGCTGGGCGTAGTCAATGTGCCGATCTTCGCCCGCCTTGTACGCGGCGCGGCACAGGCGGTGTGGGCGCGCGAATACGTGCTGGCCGCGCGCGCCGCAGGCAAGGGACCGTTCCGCATCACCATGGAACACGTGCTGCCCAACGTGACGTCGGTGATCATCGTGCAGGCGACGATCTCCTTCGCCATCGCCATTCTGGCTGAAGCCGCACTGAGTTATCTCGGCGTCGGCTCGCAGCCCCCGGATCCCAGTTGGGGCCGGATGCTGAGCGAGAGCCAGAACTACATCTGGATCAATCCGGTGATCGCGGTGTGGCCGGGACTGGCCATCGTGCTGTCGGTGCTGGGCCTCAACCTGATGGGCGACGGGCTGCGTGACCTGCTCGACCCGCGCCTCGCCCGCCTGCGGTGACGGTTCCATGACCCTGCTCACCGTCGAGGACCTCAGCGTCGAACTGCAGACCAGCCGCGGCCGGGTCCGGGCGGTGCGCGATGTCTCCTTCACGCTGGAGCGCGGCCAAACCCTCGGCATCGTCGGCGAAAGCGGCTGCGGCAAGTCGATGACCGCGCTGGCACTGATGCGCCTGCTGCCGGAGGGCGCCGGCATTCACGGCCGTGTCGAATTGAACGGCGAAGACCTTACGGGCCTGAGCGAACGCGCCATGTGCGACATTCGCGGCGACCGCATTTCGATGATCTTTCAGGAGCCGATGACCTCGCTGAACCCGGTGCACCGTATCGGCCGGCAGATCGGCGAGGCCCTGCGGCTGCACCGCGGCCTCGCCGGGGCCGAAGCGCGGCACGAGGCGCTGCGCCTGCTCGAACGGGTCGGCCTGCCCAACCCGGAAAAGCGGCTGAGCGCCTATCCGCACGAACTGTCGGGCGGTCAGCGCCAACGGGTGATGATCGCCATGGCACTAAGCTGCGCGCCGGACATCCTGATCGCTGACGAGCCGACCACTGCGCTCGACGTCACCATCCAGGGGCAGATTCTCGATCTGATCAACGAACTGGTCGATGAAACCGGCATGGCGCTGATTCTGATCACCCACGATCTCGGCGTCGTGGCGGAGACCTGCGATCAGGTGATGGTGATGTATGGCGGTGCCATCGCCGAGCGCGGGCCGACGGAAGCCCTGTTCCGGCGCATGGCGCACCCCTACAGCCAGGGCCTGTTCGCGGCCATGCCGCGCCTCGGCCTGACGCGTGAGGACCGGCTGAGCACCATTGCCGGCGTGGTGCCGGAACTCGCCGATCTGCCAGCCGGCTGTACCTTTGCGGGGCGCTGCCCGTTGACCGTCGACGATTGTCACGCTGCCGCGCCCGCACTGCAGCCGGTCGAGGGCGATCATGCCGCCGCCTGCTTCCGCCTTGATGATGCCCTGGCGGCACAGTCATGAGCGACGACGTCCTGAAAGTCGAAGACCTCGCACGGCACTATCGCCTGCCGCGGCAGAGCCTGTTCCATCCACCGGACAAGGTATACGCCCTCAACGGGGTCAGCCTGTCGGTCGCGTCCGGCCGCAGTCTCGGCGTCGTCGGCGAGTCCGGCTGCGGCAAGTCGACCCTGGCGCGGCTGATCATGGCGCTGGAGACGCCGACGTCGGGCCAGGTGGAAATCCTCGGCCGCGATGTCAACGCGCTGCCGCCGGTGGAGCTGCGCAACCTGCGCCGTCATTTCCAGATGGTGTTCCAGGACCCCTACGGCTCACTCGACCCGCGGCATACGGTGCGGCGCATCGTGGGTGAGCCGTTGGACGGCCTGGAAGGCCATATGCCGGCAGCCGAGCGCGAGGCGCGGGTGGCGGAGACACTTGAAACCGTGGGCCTGCGCCGCAACGACCTGGACAAGTATCCGCACGAGTTTTCCGGCGGCCAGCGCCAGCGCATCGCCATCGCCCGGGCGCTGATCACCCGACCGGAGCTGATCGTCGCCGACGAGCCGGTGTCGGCGCTCGACGTGTCGGTTCAGGCACAGGTACTCAACCTGCTGCGCGACCTGCAAGACGAACACGGCGTGACCTATGTGCTGATCAGTCATGACCTTGCCGTCGTCGACTATGTCGCCGACGAGGTGGCGGTGATGTATCTCGGTCGCGTCGTCGAACAGGCGGCCAGCGAGGAGCTGTTTCGCCGTCCGGCTCATCCCTACACCCAGGCGCTGCTGGACGCGGTACCGAAGGTCGAAGGCGGGCGTCGGCGCAAGCGGCCGCACCTCGGCGGCGGCGTGGCGACGCAGACGCATGTCCCGACAGGCTGCGCCTTTGCCGATCGCTGCCCCCGGGTCGAAGCCCGATGCCGGACGGAAGCGCCGGTTTTGCGGGAAATCGCTCCCGGGCACGCGGCATCGTGCCACTTTGCGTGAGGCCAAAACGGTGACACAATAGTGACATCGTGGAGGGGCCAATGAGCAAGAGCGCGTGAACGGCGATGAGTGAGGTCGTCACCATCGAGCACGGCCGCCGTCGGGAGGGGTACCGGCCCGGCGGCGACAGCACCAAGGCCAAGGCGGAATTCTTCAACCGCCATGAACTCAACCAAATTCTGCAGGTTTACTCGCGCAGGGTGATCTCCGGCGAATGGCTGGACTATTCCCTCGCCTTCGATGAACGCGGCGCCTTTTTCTCGATTTACGGTGCGACGTCGTCGGTGCCGCTGTTTTCAATTGCCAAGCGGCCGCGCCAGATGCGTAAGCAGGGCGGGCGCTATCAGGTGCTGTCGCGCGGGCGGGTGCTGAAAACCGATATGTCGCTCGACGGGGTGCTGCGGGTACTCGACCGGCGGAAACCCAAGCTGGTCGACTGACGGGCCGGGACGCAGGCTGCATGACGACCGCACCCGACCGCGTTGCGGCGATCGCCGATCTGATCGCCGATGTGCGGCTGCATCCGCGCCGTCTCGATTGCCTGCCGCAAGATCTGCGGCCACGCGATGTGGCGGAAGCCTACGCCGTGCAGCTTGCCGTGCACGACCGATTGGCCAAGGCCGGTCGCGGCCGCCGCGCCGGCTGGAAGATCGGCTGCACCACCCGGGTGATGCAGGACTTCCTCGGCATTGACCGGCCCTGCGCCGGCGGCATGTTCGACCGCGACCTGCACCAGAGCGGCGCACGCTTTCGCCACGCCGACATGTTCAAGCCCGGTATCGAGTGCGAGATCGCGGTGCGTCTCAAGACCGACGTTCCGATGAGCGGCGCGCCGTTCGACCGCGACACCATCGCCGCATACGTCGGAGAGGTCATGGCTGCGGCAGAACTGGTCGATGAGCGCTTCACTGATTTTCGCGCGCCCGAAGTGGATGCGCCGACCCTGATCGCCGAGGATTTCTTCCATGTCGGCGCCATTCTGGGACCGCCGATCGGCGACTGGCCGTCGCTGGATCTGGCTGCACTCACCGGCCGGACCACCATCGACGGCAGCTTGCGCGGCGAAGGCCGCGGGGCCGATGTCATGGGTCATCCTTTCGCCGCCCTGGCCTGGCTGGCCAATCACCTGGCGGGCTTCGGCTTGACGCTCAACGCAGGCGACACGGTGCTCACCGGATCGGTCGTGGTGACGCAGTATCCGGACGGTCCGGGCGAGGTGACGACGGAAATCGACCGCCTTGGCCGGGTCGAAATCGGCTTCGACTGAATCTTTCGTTGGGGATCAGGCGCCGCGGGCCTGCTGCCAGGCCGACGGCGCGCTGCGCAGTGTGTCGGCCGTGACGACCCGGTTGCGCCCGGCCGCCTTGGCCGCATGCAGGGCGCGGTCGGCCGACGCCATCAGCCGGCCAAGGTGCCAATCGTTGCCGTCGCTGGTGGCCACGCCGAGGCTGACGGTGAAGGAAACCATCTCATCGCCGTGCGGCACCCGGTGCGCGGCGACACGGGCGCGGACCCGCTCGGCGGTTTCCCAGGCGCCGTCCATCGTCGTTTCCGGCAACAGAATAGCGAAGGCCTCACCATCCATCCGGCCGACGATGTCGGACTGGCGCAAGGCGCCGCGGCAGGCATCGACGATGGCCTGCAGCACGGCATCGCCGGCGTCATGACCGTAGTCGTCGTTGATCTGCCGAAAGTGGTCGCCGTCGAGCATGATCAGCGACAGCGGCTTGCCATAGCGCCGCACGCGGGCAAGTTCGATCGCCGCCTGCTCTTCGAACCGGTGACGATTGAAGGCCCCGGTCAGCGGATCGGTAGTGGCCAGCGCCTGTAGTCTGAGTTCGGCTTCTTCCAGCTCCTGCTGCAGCAGGTAAAAGTCGGCGACATCGATGCCGGCACCGGCATAGCCGGCGAAGCTCCCGGACGCGTCCTGCACCGGCACGCAACTCACCTGCCACCAGAGGTCCTGGCCATCGGCGTCCTGACCGGTGAGGACGACCCGCTCCAGCGGCTGCCGTTCGGCAATCCGGTCGGCGATTTCGGCCTCCGCCGCCGCCGACAGTGGACGGAACCCCAATTCGGGCAACGTCTGGCCGATCACCGACGGCGGCTCGTAGCCGATGGCGACGAGAAAGCCGTCTGATGCGCCCGTGACGCGGCCATCGGCATCGGTGCGCCACTGGACGTCCGTCGTCGCCTGCAAAAGGCCGGGAAAACCGTCGAAATCTGCCGATTTACCCGACGTTGTGCTTACATCTGCGGGTTGCGTCGGTGCGGGGGTGCCGTCACTCATTGCCTGCCACCTGTCTTTCATGTCGTCGCCTGCCGCCCTCGTGACGCAGAATGACCACACATCCCTGAAAACAGAGTTAACTTTCCGGCAATGGTTGGCGCCCCGTGGAACGACGGTCAGGTGGCGACGACGACGCGGTTGCGCCCGTCCGCTTTGGCGGCATAGAGGGCCTCATCGGCGAGGCGCAGCAGACTGTCGATGTCATGGGCCGCCTCGCTGCAGGTCGCGACACCCAGGCTCAGCGTGACCTTGACGCGCTGGCTGCGCGACATCGATTTGGCACTCTCGGCACGGCTGCGGATACGCTCGGCCATTGCCGCCGCGCTGTCGAGATTGGTCGACGGTAGCAGGACCGCGAATTCCTCGCCGCCGATGCGGGCCGGCATATCGATACGGCGGATCGAGGTGCGGCACAGCCCGGCAATCGCAAGCAAAACCTCGTCACCGACCTGGTGGCCGTAGGTATCGTTGACCGCCTTGAAGTGATCGGCGTCGATGATGATCAGCGATAGCGGCTGTTCGTAGCGGCGCCAGCGCTCAAGTTCGACCTTGGCACGGTCTTCGAAGCTTCGGCGATTGTGCAAGCCGGTCAGGGAGTCGGTAGCCGCCATCTGGCGCAACTGGCTCTCGGCCGCCTTGCGGTCGCTGATGTCACGCAGGCTGCCGACGAACATGCGCTGGCCGTTGGAATCGAACTCCTTCACCGCCAGTTCCGCCGGAAATGTCGACCCATCGGCGCGGCGGCCCTCGACTTCACGCCCGACGCCAATGATCTTGGCCTGACCAGTATTGAGGTAGGCATTGATAAAGCCGTCGTGCTGGGTCGCCACCTTGGACGGCATCAGCATGCTGACGTTGCGGCCGCGCAAGTCCTGCGCGCTGTAGCCGAACAGCCGCTGCGCCGCCGGATTGGCGGACTGGATCGTCCCGCGAGCATCGATGGTAATGATGCCGTCGACGATGGTGTTCAAAGTCGCCTGCAGGCGCTCGCTGGAATCCCGCAACTCCTGTTCGGCCGCCTTGCGTTCGCTGATGTCGCGCAGGCTACCGACGAACATGCGCTGGCCGTTGGCGTCGAACTCCTTCACCGCCAGTTCAGCCGGAAATGTCGACCCGTCGGCGCGGCGGCCCTCGACCTCGCGACCGATACCGATGATTTTGGCCTGGCCGGTCGTCAGGAACGCGTTGATGTAGCCATCATGCCCATTCGCGACTTTCGGCGGCATCAGCATACTGACATTGCGGCCGCGCAGATCCTGCGCGCTGTAGCCGAACAGCCGCTGGGCTGCCGGGTTGGCCGACTGGATGATCCCGCGGGCATCGATGGTGATGATGCCGTCGACGATGGTGTTCAGGGTCGCCTGCAAACGCTCGCCGAAATCGCGCAGTTCCTGCTCGGCCGCCTTGCGGTCGCTGATATCGCGCAGGCTGCCGACGAACATACGCTGGCCGTTGGCGTCGAATTCCTTCACCGCCAGCTCTGCGGGGAATGTTGAGCCGTCGGCGCGACGCCCCTCGACCTCGCGCCCGATACCGATGATCTTGGCCTCACCGGTGGTCAGGAACGAGCCGACATAGCCGTCGTGTCGTCGCGCCACGGACGAGGGCATCAGCATGTTGACGTTGCGACCCAGCATCTCGTCGGCGCTGTAGCCGAACAGGCGTTGCGCCGCCGGGTTGGCCGACTGGATGATCCCGCGGGCATCGATGGTGATGATGCCGTCGACGATCGTATCCAGCACGGCCTGCAGGTGCCCGCCGAGACGGCCATCAGGTATCGACGAGGCGCTGGTGTGGTCTCGCGGTGGCGCGACCTGCGGCAGCAGGCAAAGATACAAGCCGCCATCCGGGCGACGGCACAGTCGAAGCTCGCACGGCCCCGCCACCGGATGAGTGATGGCAAATGATGCGTCCCGGTCGGATACCAGGTTGTCTACGGTGCGCAGCAGCGACGTCGGTTCAACGATCCCGAGCACGGCAATGGCAAAGCCGCGCAGGTCGACATCCGGCGGTGCGTGCGCTGCCGTCAGACCGCAAACCGCGCAGAAGGCCGGATTCCAGGCTTCGAGCCGACCGTCAGGCGCCACGGCTACCGTCGCGACCGGCAGATGCGCGATCGCCTCGGCTGCCGTACTTGGCACCGACCGGCCCGTCGCTTCATCTTTCTTCGCTGCGCGATCCCCCATTTGGCAGTTCCGTCGAATACTTTAGTTCGACGGCGCCAGAACAGCGCGGCTATCGGAAAAGCGACCGGTTGTTAAAGTACCGGGCATGTTCATCTTCCAATATTAGTGGAATATGATCTTATGCAGCCGAAATAAACAAAGAATTACGGTAGCTACGGTGCCGGGGCGGCAATCAAACAAGCCTAACCTCGAACACTATGTTTCCGCGCATCACTGCCTATTCTTTGCCCGCGAGGCGATGGTTGGGCAGTTAACGGACTGTTACGCAGCAAGGACTGCCTGCGCACGGTCCGCCTCGGCGTGTGCCGCCGCCGCCTCGTCATGCCGATCCAAGACATCGTAGGCCTGCCGCACCTGCTGCCAGCCATAAGGTGCCGCAGGCCGCGCCTCCGCGCGCTCGCGCAACAGCGGCAGCGCCTGCGCCGCCCGGCCGGTGCGCAGCAGGATATCGAGCCAGGTCTGGAGAAACAGATCGCGCTGCGCATGGCTGCCGCCGATCTCCTGCAACCGCGGCACCGCCGCGGCGAGCCCGGCATGGGCCGCGTCGAAGTCGCCTTTCACATAGGCCGCCAGACCACGAACCAGCGGGACCGCGACCCGCTGCAACGTCGGCCGCACCAGTTCGTCCGCCGCCGCAGCATGATCGGCGCAACTCTCGACCAGCGTCTCCATGGCCGCGCGATTGCCAGCGCGGCCGAGCGCGTAGAGATAATGCGCATCGAGAAACGGCTGCACATGTTCGTGCAGACGCCCCGCGACATGGTCGGCCACGTCCTGCCAGCGATCGCCGACATCGACGCCGCGCAGCTCGAGACGCCATAACAGCGAGGCGGCATTGGCCTGATCCTGACTGTAGGTCTTGTCGAGACCCCAGACATGATTGTCATAGATGTCCAGCACCCGGCCAGTGTCGCCACGGTCGAGGTGGAACAACGCGGTATGCCACCAGTTGTGACCGAGCATGAAGGAATTGCAGTCGACCCAGGTGTCGGCATGGCCTTCCATCCAGGCAATGCCGTCAAGGATCCGACCTTGCGTCTCCATCACGTGCGCGACGGCATGATGGGCCCAGGCATCGCCACGGTTCAGCGCGACCGCGCGGCGGCCAACCGCCTCCGCCTCGTCCAGCCGGTCGGCCTGCTCCAGGCCGAAAGCCTGACAGCCCAGCAGATAGCCGTTCTCCGGATTGGCCGGCAGCACCTTCTCACAGACCCGCAGCATCTCATCGAGGCGGCCAAGATTGAAATAGTGGTACTGCGCCAGCTTCATCGCGAAGACGTCGCGCGGCCAGTCGTCGGTGACCCTCTCCAGTACCTGCAATGCACGGCCCATATCGCCTATAACCCAGGCCTCGGTTGCCTCGAACCAGGCCCGTTCGCGCGGTTCGGCCCCGGCGAGCGCCCCACGGCAGCGTTCCAGATAGGGCTCCGCCAACGCCGACGATTGACCGGCTTCCATCCACATCATCAGTGACGCCGCCAGACTGCCGGCCATCACGCAACCGGGCTCGGCTTCCGCCGCCTCGACAATCGGGGCGTAGTCCTTGCCGTAGGTCAACGCCTGCCGAACGAAGTGATTGATCGCGGCGATCGTCTTTGCCGACGCTGCCGCCACGGCGAGGCCCTGTCCGTCTTGCAGGCTCATAATGTCCACCCATCGGTTTGCGTTGCCGCGAGAATAGCCCGCCGCCGCCCGGCAGTGCACATGGTTGATGGAGGACGATCATTGATGAGCACCCGCGGCTGCCCGGCGCTACCGAGGGGCGGCGGCACATCGTTGGCCTTCCAATCGCGACGAGCGACCCAATATCGATGACATTCCGACCGCCCGGGCCCCACGCCAGCTAGTCATCGCTCGCCGCAGGGTGTGACCGCAGACAGGAAGAGGCATTGCAGGCAACATGGCGCAAGGCTCGTCAAGAACCACGGCGTTCTCCATTCGGCCCGGCCTTGACGGCAAGCACCGCGTCGCGGCCGCCGAACTGTTCTGGGCGGCCTTTGCAGGAAAGCTTGGCCGGCTGATGCGGCCCGACCACAAAGCGGTCGCCTTTCTGGTTCGGGTGATCGATCCCAGCCATGCGTTCAGTGCCGTCAGCGACAATGGCGAACTGCTGGGCGTCGCCGGCTTCAAGACGCGCAACGGCACGTTCGTCGGCGGCGGCCTGCGCGACCTTGCCGCCGTCTACGGTTGGATTGGTGCGCTATGGCGCGGCGTCCTGCTGGAACTTCTGGAGCGTAAGGTCGAACCGGGCCTGCTGCTCATGGACGGGATCTTCGTTCATGAGACGGCGCGTGGCCTTGGTGTCGGCTCGGCGCTGCTCGACACCATCCACGACGAAGCCAAGCGACGCGGGCTATCGGGCGTTAAGCTCGACGTGATCGACACCAACCCGCGGGCACAGGCACTCTACGAACGCAAGGGATACCGGCCGGTCAGCGTCAGCCAGACCGGTCCATTTCGCTGGCTGTTCGGCTTTCGCGCCGCAACCACCATGGTGCGGCCGACGGACGCCGGCGTCAGGACATAGACCCGCCGCCGGCGCGAGAACCGTCAGGTCCCGCCGACGCGGCGCTCACGGCCGGCCCAGAACGGCTCGCGCAGTTCCTTGCGTCTGATCTTGCCGACCGGGCTCTTGGGCAGCGGCTCGTCGCGGAATTCGACGGCTGCGGGCTTCTTGTAGGAACCGAGCCGTTCGGCGCACAGCTCGATCAGTTCATCGGCCGTGACCGTGGCATCGTCCGCCAGCACGCATATGGCGTGCGGCGTCTCGCCCCATCGGTCGTGCGGCACGCCGAATACGGCGACCTCGCGCACCGCCGGATGGTCGGACATGACGTTTTCCAGTTCCGCCGGCCAGATGTTGAAGCCGCCGGAGATGATCATGTCGTCGGCCCGGTCGACCATGTAGAGGTAACCGTTGACGTCGATGTAACCCATATCGCCGGTACGGACCCAGCCATTGACGATACGCTCCGCAGTGGCCTCGGGATTGTTCCAGAAGCCGGTCATCTGGCCATCGGCGCGGGCGACGATCTCGCCGACCTCGCCGGTCGCCAGCGGCTTCATGTCTTCGTCCCAGATTTCGACCTCGGCCCATGGTCCCAGCAGGCCGCAGGAACGCAGCGGGGTCGACCCTTCGACCTTGCCGAACCACTGGCGCGGACCCATGAACGAGACCAGCAGCACCTCGGTCTGGCCGTAACCCTGATGCAGCGCATCGCCGAAGATCTCGTAGGCGGCAAGCGCGGTATCGTCGGCAATCGGTGCCGCGGCGACCAGCATGCATTTCAGCTTGGAAAAATCGCGCTGACGGACCGTCGGCTCATGGTTCAGTGCGTTCAGCATCGTCGGCACCAGGAACATGTAGCCGATGCCCTCGCGCTCCATGATCTCGGCGGCGACGCCGACGTCGAAGTGGTCGATCATGACATTGCAGCCGCCGCTCAGCCACAGCGGCAGGAACAGGTAGCCCGAGCCATGCGAGATCGGGCCCAGGTGCAGCGCCTTGTCGCCGGGCTCCACCGGGGGATAGCCGTAAAACCAGTCGCGGGCACAGCAGAGCCAGCTTCGGTGCGTGTAGGCGACGCCCTTGCCGAGGCCGGTGGTACCGCCGGTATGGCGGATGATGAAGTTGTCATTCTCGTCGATCGGTACGTCCGGATCGGTGTCGGGGAAGCCGGCAAGCCAGTCCTCATAGTCGGCACCACGTACCAGCACATGCTCGAGGTCAGGCAGCTCGGCCTCGATGCCGGCAACCTCCGGCAGATGGTTCTCGCTGACGATGAGCGCGCGGCAGCCTGTATGGCCCAGCATATGAATATGCGCCTCGCGGCCGTTGCGCGGGTAGAGCGGCACCCGCACCAGGTTGGCCGCCGCAGCCCCGGCGAACAGGTCGGCAGCCTCGATCGAGTTGTCTTCCAGCACCCCGACGCGGTCGCCTGGTTTCAGGCCCAGGCTCAGCAGCGCGTTGGCCAGGCGCAGTCCGCGCCCCCACGCCTCCGCGAACGTGTAACGGCGATCGCCATGCACCACAGCTTCCAGGTTGGCGTAATGCTGCGCCGCGCGGCGCATCTGTGTTCGCACATCCATACTCAGACTCTCCCTTGTTTACTCACGTGCCGCGGTACGGGCGGCATGTGGATAATGCACTAGCCGGGTGTCGGCTCGTTGATGTTGTCGAGCGGATAGATCGGCCGGCGCACATTGCGATACTGCAGCAGACTGTTGTCCGACGTGGTCACGCCGACACCGTCTAGCGTGATGGTGTGCTTGGCAATCGGTGCGAAGCCGGCACGGTAGTGGATGCGCGACTTCAACAGGACGTAGCGCTTGAACCGCGGGTCGATACCGACCGACAGAAACACACCCTGATCCCAGGGCTCGTGATGACGCGAGACGATGACGATCTGCATGTCGCCGGTATCGAGCACGGCCGTCGGACCCATCGACACCTGCAAGCCGTGATACATCGGCCCGCGCACGGTCCATTCGCCGTCGCTCAACACCTTGACCTTGCCGGTCACCGTCAGCGGCTCGCCCTCGCGATCGATCGACGGCATGTCCGTCCTGCCGCCAAGCTGCAACGTCACGGTGGCGCCGACACCGGCCTGCATCATCTGCTGCACCGCTTCGGGGTCCCAAACACCGCCGACCGCCACGTCCTCAAGTCCCTGGCGGATCACCTCGGCGATCACCGTCATCACGTCCTGCGTGCCGCCGGAGCCGGTGTTGTCGGCATGATCGAGCAGGATGACCGGCCCTTCTTCGATCTTCTTCGCCCGGGCCACGGCCTCTTCCAACGGCTCATGCTGATAGAGATGATCGGCGCGCCGTTGCCAGAACGCGCCGGTCAATCGGTCGACCACCGCCTGCGCCGCGGCCTTGTCGCCGTCGGCAACCGTGACGCAGGAAATGCCGGCATCGTGGATATCGGCCAGCGCGAACCCGCCAAACACGGTCGCCGCCATAACTTCGCCGGCGGCTTCCGCCTCTTCCGTCATGCGGATGAGCGTCTTGAACGGTTCGTCGACCGTGCCCTGGCGCAGGGTCTGCGACAACACCGGCGCCTGGCCCCAGGCCATGACCGGACTTGCCTCGCCCTTCACCTTGCGCATCAGGATGCGGCCGACCGTGGTGCCCACTTCGTACATATCGGTGTGCGGGTAGGTCTTGTAGCCGATCAGCGCATCGCAGTTTTCGACCATCGCCTGGGTCAGGTTGCAATGCAGGTCGCACGTAACGCAGATCGGCGTCGTCGGCGCGATCTCGCGGATGCGCTGCAACAGCGTGCCTTCGCCATCCGGCGTCGTCTCGGCAACCATCGCCCCATGCAGGTCCAGCATGATGGCATCGCACCCTTTGGCGACCGCCTCCAATATCGCCGCCGTCATTCGCTCGTAGGCATCGGCGCTCACCGGGCCCGACGGCATCGCCTCGGCCGCGATCGGCGACACGATCTCGGCTCCTTCCGCCCGGCAGATATGGATGTAGGCCGACAGGGTCATGTTGGTCGGCTCATAAGCGCGGATCACGTCCTCGCCGAAGCACGCGCTCCAGGCCTCAAACCGCTCCCATGGCGTCGGCACCGGCGAAAAGGTGTTGGTCTCGTGCTTCATCATCGCCGTGACAACGCGCATCGGCAGGACTCCCCGTCACATCCAATTGTTGGTTATACGGACAATAAGCGCAGGCGAATGGCCAGTCCAAGCGGCTTGCGCGCAAAAGAAAACGCCCGACGAGCGACCGCCGGGCGTTTCCCTGAGGTTCTCTGAAGCTGCGGCGTTACTCGCGGTTGCCCAGCAGCATCAGCAGGAACTGGAAGATGTTGACGAACAGAATGTACAGGTGCACCGCACCCATCACCGCCGTCTTCGTCGCCAGCCCGCCTTCCATGCGGTAGGCGACGAACTCGCTCTTGATCCGCTGCGTGTCGTAAGCGACCAGCGCGGTGAAAACCAGAACGCCGATCACCGAGATGACGAAGCTCAACGCCGAAGAGCCGAGGAAGATGTTCACGACCATCGCGATCAGAATACCGATCACGCCCATGAACAGGAACGAGCCCCAGCCCGATAGGTCGCGCTTGGTTGTGTAGCCGTAAAGGCTCATAGCACCGAAGGTCAGCGCGGTGATGAAGAACACCTTGGCGACGCTGTCACCGGTGTAAATCGCCAAAATGGCCGCCATCGATACGCCGTTGAGCGCACAGAAGGCCCAATAGAGCCCCTGCAGCGAGGTCGGGCTCAACTTGTTGAAGCCAAAGCTCATGACCAGCAGCAGCGCCAGCGGCGAAAACATCACCAGCATGCCCAGCCCGCTGCCGAAAATCGCATTGAACAGCGCTGGCGTGCTGTACACGGCAAAGGCAACGATGCCGCTCAGCAACAGGCCGGAGCCCATGTAGTTGTAAACACGCAGCATGTAGGCGCGCAAACCTTCGTCGATCGCCGCCTGATCGACAGTGCCAGCGCGCCCGCTCATCTGTGCAAAAGCACCTCTGGGTTCCAACGCCATAGACGTGACCTCTTTTTCTCTCACGAAAACTGGTGGGGCGCTCCCCTACGGAAGCCCCTTCTGCTTCAGCATATTGGCAACAATCTAGAAGAATTCAAGGATTCCCGGGTGCTTCGGACTATAGATTAGAATTTCCGTATACGCAGACGCCCGGTAGCACTTAATCGTTGCGCAGCAGCGGCGCCGGTTTCTGGCTCAAGGCTGCCCAAGTGCCTGCCATCCCTAGCGAAAACGTCAGTCCGAGGCTGAGAGCGGCTGTGCCCAGCGCGGTCAGCGGCAGCCAGACCCAGGGCGCTTCCAGCACCTGGGTGACGACGCCATAGGCCGCCGCGGTGCCGATGATCAGTGCCAGGATGGTCACCACACCGCCCAGAATGGCGTATTCGGTCAGATGCACCGCCAAAACACGCCGGCGGGTTGCACCAAGCACTTTCAACACTACCGAATCGTAGACCCGCCGCTGATGGCTGGCGGCGACGGCGCCGGCGAGCACGAACAGGCCGGCCATCAGGGTCACGCCGGCGGTCGCCCGCACGGCAAGGCCGATATTGCCGAGGATGGTGTTGGCCGCCTCCAATGCGTCGCGGATACGGATGGCCGTTACGTTGGCAAAAGCGTCGGTCACCGCCGTTTGCAGCGGAATTTCGGCCGCCGGTTCCGCCTTCGCGGTGGCGATGAAGGTATGCGGCGCGCCTTCCAGTGCCCCCGGCGCGAACAGGATGACGAAATTGATGCCCATCGTCGTCCAGTCGATCTGGCGCAGGTTGGCGATTTCCGCCTCGATCTCACGGCCCAGCACATTGATGGTCAACCGGTCGCCAATCCCGACGTCCATGCCGGCGGCGATCTCCGCATCGAACGAAATCAGCGGCGGCCCGCTGTAATCCGCCGGCCACCACTCGCCGGCGACGAGATTGGTGCCTTTGGGTGGCGTCGGCGCATAGGTCAACCCGCGATCGCCGCGCAAGGCCCAAGCGGCGTTCGGCGCCACCGACACCTTGTCCGAATCAATCCCGTTCACCTGAACGATGCGGCCCCGCAGCGACGGTACTTTCTGCACGTCGGACACACCGGGCACGGTCGACGTAATGCGCTCGAACGGCTGCACCTGCTGCGGCTGAATATCGATGAAGAAAAAGGCCGGCGCTTCGTTCGGTATCCGGTCGGACACCTGCCGCGTGATGTTGCCCTCCAGCATGGTGACCGCGACCAGCACCGACAGGCCGAGACCGAAGGACAACACCACCGGCACCGTTTGCGCCCCCGGGCGGTGCAGGTTCGACAGGGCCAGCCGCAGGCCGGCGTGTTTCGGCCGCGGCAGACGGCGGGCAACGTCGACGATCGCGCGCGCCGCGCCCAGGAACGTCAGCATGGCGACAACGGCGCCGCAGACGAACCAGACCGCGAATTGACGCTCGTCGGCGGTCGCAACGGCAATCACCGCCAGCAGAGCGAACGCCGCCCCCACCATGGCGACGTCGCGCCGGCGCGGCCGGCTCGCCTGCGGTGCCGTCAGATCGCGGAACAGGGCGCGCGCCGGCACGCCACGCGCCCGCGCCAGCGGCCACGCCGCAAAGGCGAAAGCGGTCAGGAAGCCATAGACGGCGGCAAGGATAAGCGGTTGCGGATTGACCCCGACCCGGGCCGAAAACGGCAGATACTGTTCCAGCAGGCCCGTCAGCGTCCACGGGACCACCGCACCGATCAACAAACCGATGGCGATGCCGACGCCAGCGAGCGCCATCACCTGGACCAGGTAGGTGCGGAACACCAGCCCGGCCGGTGCGCCAAGGCATTTCAGCGTGGCGATGGTCCCGGTCTTGCCATCGAGATAACTCTTAACGGCGTTCGCGACACCAAGCCCCCCGACCAGCAGCGCGGTCAGGCCGACCAGGGTCAGGAACAGGCGCATACGATCGACAAAGCGCTTCAGGCCCGGCGCGCCGTTACGCACATCGCGGATGCGCCAACCGGCATCCGGAAACGCAACCTTCAGATCGTCGAGCCAGCCAACCACGTCCGTGCCCGCCGGCAGCGCCAGGCGATAGCGGTAGCGGATCATGCTGCCTTCCTGGATCAGGCCGGTCGCCGCCAGCGTATCGCGCGCCACCATCAGGCGCGGGCCGAGGACGAATGCGTCGGAACCGCGATCCGGCTCGCGGCCGACCACGGCGGTCACGCGGTAGCGCTGCTCACCGACACGCAGGGTGTCGCCCACATCGAGCCCCAGCCGGGTCAACAGAACCTGTTCCGCCACGGCGCCGGGCAGGCCGTCCTGCCGCGTCAATGCCTGCGCCAGGTCGCCGCCGTCGCGCAGGCTGAAGTCGCCATAAAGCGGATAGGGATCGTCAACGCCTTTCAACTCGACCAGGGCGCGCTTGCCACGGTTGTCGGTCAACGCCATGGCACGCATTTCCGTGACCTGGCTCAAGCGGCCGGCGGCGTCGAAATAGGCGATCTGCTGCTGATCGGCGGCGCGGTGCGTCAGCCGCAGTTCGACATCGCCGCCGAGCAGTTTGCGCCCGTCCGCGCGCAGGCCATCGACCAGCGCCGTCGACAGCGAGCCGACGCCGGCGATCGTCGCGACGCCGAGCGCCAAACACAAGATGAGGATACGAAAGCCCTTCACCCCACCGCGCAACTCGCGCAGGGCGAAGCGCAAAGCCAGGGGTGCCGCCATGCCGCGGGTCCGCCTCAGTCCGCCGCCGCCACTGCCGGCGCACCGGCAATGCGGCCATCGGCCATGCGCACGACATTATCGCAACGGTCGGCGAGGCTTTGATCGTGGGTGATCAGGATCAGCGTAGTGTCGGCACCGTCGTGCAGTTCGAAAAGCAGGTCGATGATCTGTTCGCCGGTGCCGCGGTCGAGGTTTCCGGTCGGTTCGTCCGCCAGCAGCAGCTTCGGCCGGCAGGCGACGGCGCGGGCCAACGCCACGCGCTGCTGCTCACCGCCAGAGAGCTGCGAAGGGTAATGCGTGATGCGATGGCCGAGGCCGACAGCCTCCAGGCCACCGCGCGCCAGATCGAAGGCATCGCCGGCGCCGGCCAGTTCCAGCGGCACGGCGACATTCTCCAGCGCAGTCATGGTCGGGATCAGGTGGAACGACTGGAAAACGATGCCGACATGATCGCGCCGGAACACCGCCAATTCGTCCTCGTTCATCGCCATCAGGTCGTGGCCGACGACATTGACGCCGCCGCGGGTCGGCCTTTCAAGCCCCGCAATCACCGCCAGCAGGGTCGACTTGCCCGAGCCGGACGGACCGACCAGGCCGATTGCCGCCCCTTGTTCGATGTCGAGATCGATGCCACGTAAGATGTCGACCGGCCCGGCGCCGCTTGCCAGGGTCAGATGCACATCGTCGAGTTCAACCATGCCGATGCCAGACCTTCATTCGCCAAGCCCGATTGAGCCAGCCATAACAAAGGCATATGGCCGTTCGGTCGGGTTTTTCAACGCACGGACCGTTGCCGCCCTGCTGTTTGTGCTGGCGCTGGTGACGGCGGTCAACCCAGCGCAGGCGGAACCGGCGAAAATCCTGGCGTTTGGCGACAGTCTGACCGCCGGCTACGGTCTGCCGCCGGAAGAAAGCTTCACCGAACAGCTTGAACAAGCCTTGCGCGCCGCAGGCCAGGACGTGGTGGTGCAGAACGCCGGAGTTTCCGGCGATACCACGGCGGGCGGGCGGGCGCGGCTGGCGTGGACGCTGGCCGACCGGCCGGACCTGGTGATTCTTGAACTTGGCGGCAACGACGGCCTGCGCGGCATCGACCCGGCGGACACGAGAGCGAACCTCGATGCCATGCTGAATGAACTCAAGACGCGAAACATCCCGGTTCTATTCACCGGCATGCGGGCACCGCCCAACCTCGGCCGCGACTATACGGATGAATTCGATGGCCTGTTCGCCGCGCTGGCGCAGAAATACGACGTGCCGCTCTATCCGTTTTTCCTCGATGGCGTGGCCGCGCAACCAAAACTGAACCAGCCGGACGGCATCCACCCGAACGCCGCCGGCGTTGCCATCATCGTCGAGCGGCTGAAGCCCTATGTCATCGCCGCCCTGAACGGGGACCGGCCCGCAACGGCCAAGACGAACTGACTCAACACAGCCCGCGGATCAGAACACCTGATTCTCGGCGAGCCGCTTCTCGTACGTGAGCGCGGCAGGGTCCGGCAGCGGCGTCTGCAGCAGGCGCTCGATGTTCAGGATGCCCTTCGGGGCGTTCGGCCAGTAACCGCCCTTCAACGGTTCGCTGGTGCGACCGACCAGATAGCGAAATGCCTCGACGCGTTGCCAGGGCTGGCCATAGCGCCGGTCAATGTCGTCGCCGTGATAGGCCAGCCACATAGCCGCCGCGCCGGCGACATGGACCGTGGCGTAGGATGTCCCTTCGCCGGTGCCCGGCGGCTCCTCGCGCACCTCGCCGCCCTCATAGACGCTGCTGGCACGATGGATCTGATCGCCCGGCGCCCAGATGTCGACCCACTCCTCGGCCATGTAGTCGACATAGCGGAAATAGGCTTCGTCCTTCAGGTTGCTGCCGCCGACGCCGATCGTGCGCCAGAACTTGCCGGGGTAGGACATGCTGTCGACGATCTGCCCGCCGGCCGCTGTCACGATGACGCCGTTGTCATAGGCCTTGTCGACGGCACGGCCGAGGTGCCGCACGCCGGTCAGACTCATCTGCGGGAAACCAAGACTGATCGAGATGATTTCGCACGCATTGTCCTCGACCGCGTCGACGATGGCGCGGGCGACGCGCTTACGCTCGCTCTTCTGGTTCAACACCACATCATTGACCGACCGATAGGGGATGAGCGGCACCGCCGGCGCGACCCCCTTCGGTCCCTTCTTACCATTGCCGCACAATACGCTGGCGGTGCGGGTCCCGTGCCCCGGGTTCTGCACCAGATCGTCGTCGCCGTAGTCCATCGGGTCGAACGGGCCGTCCGCCCCGGCATCGACGAAGTTCTTGCCCTCACTGCCGCGGACATGATCGGTGTCGCCACCGCTCCATGTGCCGAACGTCCGATGCTTGGTCAGCCCGGTATCGACATGGGCAACCTCGATCTCACCCCAATCGACACTGCCGCCGTGCTTGTCCTCTAGCAGTTTCCACGCTTTCTGTGCCCGTACCTTCCTCAGGTTCCAGTCCTTTGTCGCCATCTTCCCCTCCCTTCGATGGTCATCGTGCGAAACGGGATCCAATGATCACCAGTCTACTATTATTAGTATGTGACAAACGACTGACCACCCGCATTAGGCGCATCCCTGACAGCTACACCGCGGCAACCGTCGCCCCAGAGGTTGCCATAGGCAGTACACGACGACTGTGCTAGGCAGGCGAAAAAGGGGCCTTCGATGCATCGTCTTTTTGTCGCCGTTGACCTGCCGGACGCGGTCAAATCGTCATTGCTGGAGCTGTGTGCCGGCGTTCCGGGCGCGAAGTGGCGAACCTTCGATCAGTTTCACGTGACGCTGCGCTTCATCGGCGAAGTCGATGGCGGCACGGCGCGCGACATCGACGAAGCCCTGACCCACATCGAGGCGCCGGCGTTCGATGTGAGCCTGCGCGGTATCGGCCATTTCGGCGACAACCGGCGGCCGCGCGTCATATGGGCCGGAGTCGACGATCCGGAGCCGCTGAAGTACCTGCATGACCGGATCGAACGGGCCATGACCAGCATCGGCCTCGAGCCGGAGGGCCGGAAGTACCGCCCGCACGTGACGCTGGCGCGCCTCGGCGGCACCCGTATGCATCACATTTCGGAGTTCGAGGCGTGTTACGGCGATTTCCGCAGCCCGCCGTTCCACATCGACCGTTTCGTGCTGTATTCCAGCTTCTTGTCGAGCGAGCGGGCGATCTATACGGCGGAGGCCGAATACGCGCTGAACGGCGTGACGGTCTAGCGATAGGCGAACGCTCGCTGACGGCACGCCGTAAGGGGAGACAGGATTGATCAGTACCGACCATTACCACCGCATCGTCATCCTGACCGGGGCCGGCATCTCGGCCGAGTCGGGCATAGACACCTTTCGCGACGCCGACGGATTGTGGACCAAGGTGAGCATGGAAGATGTCGCCACGCCGGAGGGTTTCCGGCGCGATCCCGTGATGGTGCACGACTTCCACAATCGCCTGCGCGCCCGATTGCCGGAACACGAACCGAATGCCGCGCACCGGGCGCTGGCGCACCTGGAGCAGCATCATCCGGGCGAGGTGCTGGTAGTGACACAAAACGTCGACGACCTGCATGAGCGCGCCGGCAGCCGCAACCTGATCCATATGCACGGCGAACTGTTCAAGGCGCGCTGCGCCAGTTGCGGCGCGGTGCACGATTGGCGCGCCGACCTCGGCATCGACACCACCTGCCCGGACTGCGGGCGCAGCGGCGCCATGCGCCCGCACGTCACCTGGTTCCACGAGATGCCGATGGAGATGGAGCGCATTCACCTCGCACTGACCGCATGCGACCTGTTCATGTCGGTCGGCACGTCAGGCAACGTCTATCCCGCCGCCGGCTTCGTCGACGACATCCGCCGCGCCGGCCGGGCGCACACCATCGAACTGAACCTGGAGCCGTCGGAAGGCGCCAACATGTTCGCCGAGCATCTGCATGGCCCGGCGACCAAGATGGTGCCGGCCTATGTCGAGCGTTTGCTGACGGCGCTGGGCTGAAACCTCACGGCGAGATCAGCACGACCTCACAAGCGGCCGCGGCCATGGCGATCGGCAGGTTGCCGCCAGTCGCCAGCTTACCGCCGGAATCGATCAACAGCATCTGACCGGGCGACTGCCGCAAGCGTTTGCGCAGCGCCGGCACGCCCGGTGCGACACGTTCGACCTGCCAGTCAACGTCATGGTGCCGCAGCATCTCGCGCAGTTCGCCAATCGTCGCCTGCGCGGCCTCGACACTGCGCGCCGGCACAAGGATTTGCAGCGGCGCCTTGCGCGCCACCGCTGCGCGCACCGCCACCGCCAGCACCCGGGCGGCGCAACCGCCGCCTTCGTAGTAGGCCAGCACCGGCCGGCGCCCGTCGGGCCGCGCCGTCACCGCCATGCCGGGGCCGGTCCATTCGGCAGCGACCACGTCGGCCAGTTTGGCGGCATCGAGCAGCGCCTCGCCCAAGCGCGCGCGCCTGACCTCGAACGTCCAGGCCAGGCGCCGCGCCGCCGCGACCCGGGCCATGGCATCGCGCGCCCGTTCGGCCCGGGCGCGAATCTGCCGCTCGATCACACCGCGGTCGGTTTTCTGCGCCCGCCCGGTAGTCAACACCACCTCGTAGCCGGGCAATTCGGCCATATGCAGCAGGTTGACGTCCTCGATGAACAGGCCGGTCAGCTCGGCTTCGAACGCCGCGGCCAGCGTCGCGGCACGCTCGATCGCCGCCTGGCTGTCGGAGATTGCGTTGAGCGCGACCAGTATGCGGCGTACCGACTGGCCGCTGTCGCCGCCGGTCCCGCGCGGTGGCGCCGCCATCAGCCGTCCTCCCCTTCCGGTCCGCCGTCGTCGATCTTCTTCGGCCGGCTTCTCGCGTTGTTGTTGCCGGCGCGGTCGGCCTCACTCATGGCGCGGCCGAATTTGCGCCGCTTGTCGGCCAGCTCCAGCAGCCGGTCCTGTACCAGCCGGTTCACCGTCCCGGCGGGATAGCTGCCATTGGCCTGCAGCGCGCCGGCCCGGCAGCCGGTGAGCAGTTCGATCCCCTCATCGATGGTGCTGACCGCGTAGACATGGAACCGGCCGGCGTCGACCGCCTCGACCACATCAGGCCGCAGCATCAAATGGCGCACGTTCGACTTCGGGATCAGCACGCCCTGTTCACCGGTCAGGCCGCGGGTCTGGCAGATGTCGAAGAAACCTTCGATCTTCTCGTTCACACCGCCGATTGCCTGCACCTTGCCATACTGGTTGACCGACCCGGTGACGGCGAAGTGCTGGTGGATCGGCTGACCCGAGAGCGCCGACAGCAGTGCGTAGAGCTCGGCCGAGGACGCGGAGTCGCCGTCGACGCCGCCATAGGATTGTTCGAACACCAGGCTCGCCGACAGCGACAGCGGATGTTCCGCGGCAAAGCGCGCGCCAAGAAACGCCGACAGGATCATCACGCCCTTGGTGTGAGTGGGCCCGCCCATTTCCGACCGACGCTCGATATCGATGACCTCACCAGTGCCCATGCGCACCCGGGCAGTGATGCGGCTGGGCTTGCCGAACGCCGTGGTGCCGAGGCTGTAGACCGCAAGACCGTTGATCTGACCGACTTGGGCGCCGGTGCTGTCGATCAGCATGGTCTCGTTGATGATGGCGTCCTGCATGCGCCGGGAAATCCGGTCGGAGCGGCCCGTCTGTGCGTCAATCGCGCGTTGCACATCGCTGCGCTCGATCAGCCTGTTGCCATCGCGGCCGGCGAAATAGTCGGCCTCCTTCATCAGGTCGCCGATCCGACCGATCTGCAATGTCATCTTGCCGCTGTCGCCGGCCATGCGCGTGGCATGCTCGATCATCCGCGCGGCACCGCCGGCCGACAGATGCTTCAGCTCGTGATGACGCGCCAGCGTGGCCAGCAACCGGCCGAAGTCGCGATGCGAACGGGCCGAGCGGTCCATGTCGTCTTCGAAGTCGACCGAGACCTTGAACAGTTCGAGGAAATCGGGGTCGTGCTGACACAGCAGGTAGTAGACGTGCCGGTCGCCGATCAGCAGCACCTTCACGTCGAGCGGGATCGGCTCCGGCTCCAGCGACACCGTGGAGACCATCGACATCATCTGGCTCGGCGACTCGATACGGATCGACCCGGTGCGCAGCGCCCGTTTCAGGCCCTCGTAGGACCATGGCTGCTGCAACAGCTTCAGCGCGTCGATCACGAGATAGCCGCCATTCGCGGTATGCAGCGAGCCAGGCTTGATCAGCGTGAAATCGGTGATCAGCGCGCCCATCTCGGCCAGATGTTCGACCCGGCCAATCAGGTTGTTGTAGGCCGGCGAGTCTTCCGCCACCACCGGCGCGCCTTTGCCGCGATGGTTGCCGACGACGACATTCACTTCGTAACGTCGGGTCACCGAGTTGCGCTGGTTGGCCGGCGCACTGCCGCCCATCATGGCCATCAATGCCGCCTGCTGCCCGTCGCCACCACCGGCCTGCCCGCCTTGCCCGGCCTCGCCGCGAACAAAAGCCTCGGCATTCTCGATCACATCGGCCTGCACCTTCTCCAGATGCGACAGCACATCCGGCAAATCGCGATACTTCTTGGTCAGATTCGCGATAAGGCGCGAAACCGCGGTGCTGGTGGTCTCGCGATTGAGGTCACGTAGCTGCCGGCGCCGCTCGCGCTCCCAGTCCGGCACTTGCTGGGCGGTCTGCTGCAGGCGTTCCTGCAGCTCCTCGATATCCTTTTCCAGCTGCTCGCGCACCGCTTCCGGCAGCTTGCGGAACTCCTCCGGCGGCAACACTTCGTCATCGCGTACCGGCGCCAGGGCGAGGCCCATCGGCGTGCGGATCAGCGCCAGCCCGCGCTTGCGCGCCTCCTCGCCAATGGCGCCGAAGCCTTTCTCCTGCAGCTCCTTGAACTGGCTGTCGATGGCCTCGCGCCGGGTGCGATACTCGTCGGCCTCAAACGCCGCCGGAATGGCGGCACTGATTTCCTCGACCAGCCGGCTCATATCGTCGCGCAGTTCCGTCGCCTTGCCGTTCGGCAGGCGGATCGCGCGCGGCTTGTGCGTCTGTTCGAAGTTGTTGACGTAGACCCAGTCGTCCGGCGTCCCCTCCGCCGGGGCACGGCTCTCCAGATAACGGCGGACCATGGAGTGCCGGCCGCTGGACGGCGGCCCCATGACGAACAGGTTGTAGCCGACCCGCCGCATGCCGACGCCGAATTCCAACGCTTCGACGGCGCGGTCCTGGCCCAGCACCCGGTCCAGGTCGGGTAGATCCTTGGTCGACTTGAAACGCAGGCTCGACGGATCGCAGTGCTGATAAACCTGATTCGCCCGCAGTGGTTTGATCGCCATGACGGTGCTTCGCCCTCTCTCGTCCGCTTGTTATTGAACGCCCGGCGCCCGAGCCGCCAGCACCTTATCCTGCGTCTTCGATATGCTCCATGTCATCATCGGAAAACCCGAAATGATGACCGATTTCGTGAATGAGCACGTGGCGCACCAGATGGGCGAGGTCCTCGCCACTGTCGGCCCAGTAGTCGAGCAGCGGCCGCCGGTAGAGGAATACCATGTCGACGTCCTCCGGTACGTCCAGCACACTCTTGCGCGCCAAATCAACACCGCGATAAAGCCCCAGCAGGTCGAACGGGCTGTCCAGCGCCATATCCGCAATCGTTTCGTCGTCGGGGAAATCGTCGACCCGGACCACCACATCGCCGCACGCCGCGCGCAGATGCGCCGGGATGGTCTGCCAGGCGTCTGCGGCGAGGCGCTCGATGTCGGCAATGCTCGGCGGGCGCTGGTGCAGGCTCATGCCGCTAAAGATAAGGTGCGAAGGCGCCGGACACCACGGGTGCCGGCGCAGATCCGCCAAACCGGGCTGGACGCCTCGTCGGCGCGACCCACATAGTGAGCGATACGCCAACCAATCGTGGGAACACCACCATGAGCGAAAAACTGACCGGCGATGCGCGGGTGACGGCGCTGGCCGATTTGGCCGGCTGGGCCGAGGTGGATGGACGCGATGCCATCGCCCGGACATTGCAGTTCGCCGACTTCAATGCCGCCTTCGGCTTCATGGCGCGGGTCGCGCTGCGGGCCGAGCAGATGGACCATCACCCGGAGTGGTTCAACGTCTACAACAAGGTCGAGGTCACGCTGTCGACGCACGACGCCGGTGGGTTGACGATGAAGGACATCGAACTGGCAAAGTTCATCGACGCCGCCGCCGGTTGAGCGATGGCGGCCGGAGCGTGATCCCATCTTTCGAGACGCGCCAGTGGCGCTCCTCAAGATAAGGTGCGAGCGCCATTTCCGTTCTCGCCAACCTCGCTCTGAGGAGCCGGTGCTAACCGGCGTCTCGAAGAGTAGAAGGTCCTGCGATACCTACCGCGGCGCCATGCGGATGGCACCGTCGAGGCGGATGGTCTCGCCGTTCAGCATCACGTTCTCGACGATCTGCCGGCTGAGCAGCGCGAACTCGCCCGGCTGGCCGAGCTTCTTCGGAAACGGCACCGACTTGGCCAGCGACTCGCGCACGTCGTCCGGCAGGCCACCGAGCAGCGGCGTCTCGAAAATGCCGGGGGCGATGGTGCAGACCCGCACGCCCTTGTCGGAGAGATCGCGTGCGATCGGCAGGGTCATGCCGACGATGCCGCCCTTCGAGGCAGAATAGGCCGCCTGGCCGATCTGGCCGTCGAACGCCGCGACGGACGCCGTGTTGACGATGACGCCACGCTCACCGTCGGTCAGCGGCTCAAGCTCGACCATGTCGGTGGCGGCCAGACGGATGCAGTTGAAGGTGCCGATCAGGTTGATCTTGATAATGCGCTCGAACCCGTCCAGCGGATGCGGCGCGCCGCGGCTGGTCGTCTTCGCCGCGGTGCCGGTACCGGCGCAGTTGATCAGGATGCGCGGCACACCGAGCGACGACTTGGTCTGCTCCTGGGCGGCCTGAACGCTTTCCTCCGACGTGACGTCGCACTTCACGAACAGCGCGCCGGTTTCTGCCGCCAGTTTCTGGCCTTTTTCTTCCTGAATGTCCCAGATCGCGACTTTGGCGCCGGCGGCCAGGAATTCCCGGACCGTGCCTTCGCCCAGACCCGAGGCACCACCTGTGACGGCGGCTATTTGTCCGTTGAGCTGCATGGCTTGTTCATCCTCCGTAAACTTGCGGCGCCCGTGATAGCAGATCGCCGTGGCCAGCGGCAAACCCTGCCGCCGTCCGTTGCGGCGGCGCCGGGCCATAGCCATATATCACGTATGGACAAGGACCAGTCCAACGGCCTGCCACCGGCGGTCGATGAAAAGAAGTTGCGGCGCGACATCGCCCTCGTGGACGCCCGGTTCTGGCCGAAGTTTCGACGGGTCGCGGCCCGCTTGCCGTTCTCCGAGGACCTGCTCGCGTCCTACTACTGTGCCCGCGACCCCAGGACGCCGACCTATGTCAAAGCCGCCCTGTTCGGTGCACTGGCCTATTTCGTCATGCCGGCAGACATGGTGCCGGATTTCATCGCCGGCCTCGGTTTCACCGATGACGCAACGGTCCTTCTGGCGGCCGTTAGCGCTTTCCGACAGCGCATTCTGCCAGACCACCACAAGCGCGCGAAATACGAGCTTGGCCTCCCTGACGACGACAAAACAGAAGATAAATCAGGCACAACCGCTGTCGGCTAAGCACAACCTGTCTTGTCTGGCCAGCGCCCACCCGCGTTGACGGCCATCGTCCCAGCCGCCACAATCATTCGCATATCAGGGTCGCGTGCCGCAGTTGTCGGCAGGGAGGCGTAGACCCAACGGCGAAGATGTCGCGCCCGGACATGTCGTCCAGACGATCCGGCCGGGATCGAACCGTCTGTCCGGTCGGCTCCGCTGGATGAGCGACCGGCGCATCGACTGCCATATCCCTCTCCCGCGTTCGTGTAATCGTGCGTACCGGACCGCCCGGCAACAGCCGTCGGCGACCGCGACAATCAATTCAACGGGCATCCGAAAGGGAGGATCCTGAGATGACACCGGTTACCAGAACATCACTTGCGGTGGCGACCGCGGCGCTGCTTGGCGCCGGCATGGCCCAGGCCGCCGACGTGAAAGTCGGCGTGCTATACCCGATCACCGGCGGCGGCGCGGTTTACGGCGTGCCGGCCATGGAAGGCCATCGCATGGCGGTGGAAGAGATCAATGCCGCTGGCGGCATCAATGGCGCAAAGGTCGTTTCCGTCGAGCGCGACAGCAAGCTGAATCCGGCCGAAGCCGCTGCCGCGGCCAAGGAAATGATCACCAAGGACGGCGTCAACGTCCTGATGGGCGGGCTGTCGTCGGCGGTCGGCCTGGCGATATCCGAAGTCGCCAAGCAGGAAGGCGTGATCTACATCGCGACCATTCCGAAGACCATCCAGATGACCACCAGCAAGCTGCACAGCCATGTCTTCCGCACGGCTTCGCACACCGATTTCGAGGGTGACGCGATCGCCCAGATCGTGAAGAAGCTCGGCGCCAACAAGGTCTGCGACATCCAGCTCGACTATGCCTACGGCCATGACCTCGCCGCCGGCATCGAACGCGGCCTGACGCGCCATGCGCCGGGCGCCGAAAAGGTGCTGGACCTGCGCGCCAAGCTCGGCGCCACCGACTACAACGTGCTGATCACCCAGCTTCTGGGCTCGGACTGCGAAGTCGTCACCAGCGGCCTGTGGGGCTCGCACTTCGTGAACTTCGCTCAGCAGGCCAAGCCGTTCGGCTTCTTCGATCAGAAGACCTACATCTCCGGCGGCGAGATCGCCAGCCACGAGATCGCCGGCAAGATGGGCGCCGACTATCCGAACAACGTCTGGAGCAACACCTACGAGCTCTGGTACGACGATCCGGTGCCGATGCATAAGGAGTTCCACGCCAAGCTGTCGGAGCGCATGGGCACGAAGGAAACCGCGATGTGGCCCGTGCTGGCATGGACCGGCATGAAGTTCTATGCCGCCGCTGCGAACAAGGCCGGCAGCATCGAGGACACCAAGGTCATCGAGGCCCTGCGTGGTCTGAGCATCGAGACGCCGGTCGGCAAGCGCACCATCGATCCGAAGACCCATCAGGCCGACACCGGCCAGTTCTGGGGTCCGATGGTGGACAAGGGCGCCGGTTACCGGGTGATGAACCCGGTCACTTACATCCCCGCCAAGATCGCCGAATAAAGCGGTCCCGCCCAACCAGCAGCCGTGCGCGCCCCCGGACTTATTCTTCCGTCCGGGGGCGCCGCGCTGCCACGTGAGTAACCATCGATATGGACGCGTTGCTTGAATTCATCCGCCAGGATATCGGCAACCCCGGCCTTGCTACGCTGTTGAGCAATCCGGCGTTCGCCTTCATCCAGCTCATGAACTCGATTTCCATGGGCATGTATCTGTTCACCATTGCCGCCGGCCTGTCGCTGATCTTCGGCGTGCTGAAGGTGATCAATTTCGCCCACGGCGCCTTCTATATGTTCGGCGCCTACATCGTTTATTCCATTACCCAGCAGCTTGATCTGAACTTCTGGGTCGGCATTGCCGCCTCGGGCATCGGGCTGGCGCTGATGGCGGTCGTCATCGAGCGCGGCCTGTTCCAGTTCCTGTACGACAAGGAACACCTGATGCAGTTGCTGCTGACCTTCGCGGTCGTGCTGATCCTCGGCGATCTCGCCAAGGTCATCTGGGGCACCGACCAGTATCAGGTCTCCTATCCGCCGGGCATGGGCGGAGCGGTCGACCTCGGCGTCACCTTCTACCCGACCTACCGGCTATTCCTGTGCATCGTCGGACCGCTGATCGCCATCGGCCTGTGGCTGTTCGTCGCCAAGACCCGCTGGGGCCGGATGACCCGTGCCGCGACCCAGGATCGCGAGATGCTGGCCGCGCTCGGCATCAATGTCCCGGTGATCTACACCGGCGTGTTCATTCTCGGTTCGGCCCTGGCCGGCATCGGCGGCGGCCTCGCCTCGCCCTTCAACAGCCCGACGCCCGGCATGGATGCCACGATCATCGTCGACTGCTTCGTCATCGTCATCATCGGCGGGCTGGGCAGTCTGTGGGGCAGCTTCGTCGGCGCCCTGATCTATGGCCTGGTGTTCAACTTCGGCTCCGTCATCCTGCCAAACTGGCAGGACGTCTTCGCCTTCCTGATACTGGTCGTCGTCCTGCTGGTCCGGCCATGGGGCCTGTTCGGCCAACCGATCAGGGAGGGGCACTGATCCATGACCCAGCCCATGTCACGCAGCGTCATGCTGGCCTGCATCGTCGTCCTCATCCTGCTGGCGCTGGTGCCGGCGGCGGGGTCGGCCTACCTGATCGACGTCATCACCGAGATCATGATCTACGCGCTGTTCGCGCTCAGCCTCAACGTCATCATCGGCTACTCCGGCAACGTGTCGTTCGGCCACGCCGCCTATTTCGCCATCGGCGGCTACATCAACGCCATTTTGTTGACCACCTACGGCTGGTCGCTGGTGCCGGCTTTCATTGCGGCAATCGTCGGCTCGATGGTCGCCGCCGCCGTGGTCGCCTATTTCTGCACCCGGCTGACCGACATCTACTTCGCCATGTTGACGCTGGCCTTTTCAATGTTCGTATGGGCGGTCGCCTTCAAATGGCGGTCGGTCACCGGCGGCGACGACGGTTTCGTCGGTGTCGCCGTACCGGCCTATATCGACGACCGGGCGACGTTCTTCTATTTCACCCTGGTCGTCGTCGCGGCATCCACGGCTGTGCTGTGGCTGATCTGTCATTCGGCGTTCGGCCGGGCACTGCTGGCCGTGCGCGAGAATATGACCCGGGCCGGGTTCGTCGGCATCAACACCCGGCTGATGCGCGGCACGGCCTTCGTCGTCGCCGGCACCTTCGCCGGTATCGCCGGGGCCATCTTCGCCATGTTCCACCACGGCATGTATGTGGAAACGGCGTTCTGGACCCAGTCGGCCACAGTGCTGATCATGACCCTGCTGGGCGGCATGTTTTCGTTTTTCGGCCCGGCGATCGGCGCGGCAACGCTGTTCATCCTGCAACGGCTGACCAACGAATACACCGAGTTCTGGCCAACGGTGCTCGGCGTGATCCTGCTGATCATCCTGTTGTTCGTGCCCGACGGCCTGGTCGGCCTCGCCCGCAAAGTCCGCAGCCGGTTGGCCGGTGCCCGCCAGGGGAGTGCGTAAGCCATGCTGGAAACCCGCGACCTGCATATGAACTTCGGCGGCTTCCAGGCCATCCGGGCCGTTGATTTCACGCTCGACGAAGGCACGCGACACGCCATCATCGGGCCGAACGGCGCCGGTAAGACGACCTTCTTCAACCTGTTGACCGGCCATCTGGTGCCGACCGCCGGCACCGTAACCTACAGGGGCCAGTCGATCGCCGGCATGGCGCCGCACAAGATCGTCAAACTGGGCATCGCGCGGTCGTTCCAGCGCATCAACATCTACCCGCGGATGACGGTGTTCGAAAATGTCCAGGTGGCGCTGATCGCCCGGGACAACCGGCACTTCCGCATGTTTTCGCTGGCCGAGCCGATGAACCGCGACGAAACCGGCGAGCTGTTGCATCTGGTCGGACTCGACGAACAGGCGCAGGAGGTTGCCGGCGAACTGGCCTACGGCCGGCAGAAGCAGCTGGAACTGGCGATCTCGCTGGCCGCCAATCCCGACGTGCTGCTGCTCGACGAGCCGACCGCCGGCATGTCGCCCTCGGAAACCGCGGAATCGATCAAGCTGATCGGCGACATCGCCGAAAGCCGCGGCCTGACCCTGCTGTTTACCGAGCATGACATGGGCGTCGTGTTCGGTATCGCCGATCGCATCACCGTGCTGCATCATGGCGAGATCATCGCCTCCGGCGCGCCGGAGGAGGTCCGCACCAACCCCGAGGTGCGCAGCGTGTACCTGGGTGAGGAGGTCGACGATGACGCAGCTTGAGGTCGCCGGCATCCACACTTCCTACGGTCTGTCGCAGGTGTTGTTCGGCGTCAGCTTCAACGTCGAGGCCGGACAGTGCATATCGCTGATCGGCCGCAACGGCGTCGGCAAGACCACGACAATGCGCTCGATCATGGGACTGACACCGCCGAACCAGGGGCACATCCGCTTCGAGGGCGAGGACATCACCCATATGCCGACGCACCGCATCTCCAAACTCGGCGTCGGCTTCGTGCCGGAAGAACGGCGTATCTTCCCGGACCTCACCGTCTGGGAGAACCTGGACATCGCCAGGCGCGGTAGTGTCAACGGCAGCGGCGGCTGGGGCGAGGACGAGGTGTTCGACCTGTTCCCGGACCTGGCCGAAATCCGCACCCGCCTGGGCGGCGTGCTGTCCGGCGGGCAGCAGCAGATGCTGACCATCGCGCGCAGCCTGATGGGCAATCCGCGCCTGCTGCTGCTGGATGAACCGTCGGAAGGTCTGGCGCCCCGCGTGGTCGAGAACGTGCGCGAAAAGGTCGGCCAGTTGAAGGCCAGCGGCATGACCATCATCCTGGCCGAGCAGAATCTGAAGTTCGTGATGTCGCTGTCCGACTATTGCCACATCATGGAGAAGGGCGAGATCAAGTATTCCGGCACGCCGGCCGACCTGCGTGCGGAACCGGAGGTGCTCGAGCGCTACCTCACCGTCTGACGCCGTTGCGCAGGTGAACGTCCCGCGCTAGACAGCAGCAGCGGGGCCGCGTGACCAGCCTGCCCGCCAACCGGGCAGGCGACGAGGTGCACCATGTTTCACGACCATTTCAAAACCTTCGCGCGCTACAACGAATGGGCCAACCGCCACGTCTACCGCGCCGCCGCGGCACTTACGGATGACGACTACCGCGCCGACCGCGGTGCATTCTTCAAGTCCGTGCACGGGACGCTCAACCACATTCTGGTCGGCGACGGCATGTGGATGCGCCGCTTCACCGGCGAAGGCGCGGCCGCGGACCGCCTTGACGCCATTCTGCATGATGACCGCGATACCCTGCGCGAAGCCCGTGTCGCCGAGGACGAGCGCATCATCCGCTACATCGACACCCTGGACGAAACACGTCTGGCAGCACCGTTCAGCTACCGCTCGGTCATGGGGTTCGAATTCACTCAGCCGCTACAACACCTGCTGTCGCATTTCTTCAATCACCAGACCCATCACCGCGGTCAGGTTCATGCGCTGTTGTCGGCCTTGGGTGAGGAAGCGCCCGAGATTGATCTCGTCTACTACCTCCGCGAACGCGACACGGCTAGTCGTGCTTAGGTGCCGGGAGTGCCGGTCTAGGTTTCGCTGGCGGTCGACCGCTGCGGCGGCTTAGCGCCCATGCGCGCCTCACGCATGGCGATGTAGAGCGTCGAGATGACGATGATCGCGGCGCCGGTCACGGTCCACACATCGGGCACCTCGAAGAACACGACGTAGCCGATCACACCGGCGAACAGCAGGCGGGTGTAGTCGAACGGGATCAGCGCCGTCGCCTCACCGATCTTGAAGCCGCGGATCATGCAGTACTGGCCGGCTGCCCCCGATGCGCCCATCGCCATCATCAGTGCCAGTTGCCACAGAGCCGGGGCCTGCCACACCAGTACCGCCGGCACCAGGGTGACGCTGCAGGAGATCACGCCGAAATAGAACAGCAGCGTCTCCGGCCGCTCGGTCACCGCCAGCTTCTTGATCATGATGGTGACGGCGGCGACGAGCAGTGCGCCGAGCAGGGCGACGAAGGTCGCCGGCTCGATCTCGCCGCCGGGGCGCAGCATGATGATGACGCCGATGAAACCGATACCGGTCGCCGTCCATCGCCGCATGCGCACGACCTCGCCCAGCATGATCACCGCCAGCGGGATCAGGAACAGCGGCCGGGCATAGCTGATCGATACCGCATCGGCCAGGGGCAGGTGGGTGATGGCGTAATAGCCGCACAGCATGGCCGATGCGCCGGTAAACCCGCGCAGGGCATGCAGGCCGAGCCGCCGGGTGCGCAGCACCCCCATGCCCAGCCGCGGCAGGAACGGCAGTATCGCGAACAGGCCGAACAGGGCGCGAAAGAACGCGAGCTGGAACGAATCGAAGGTGCCGCCAAGCAGCTTCACCAGAGTCGTCATCACCGAGAACATCACGCAGGCGACCACGACCCACAGCGCGCCGCGCACATTGTCCGGCAGGCCGAGGATCTGGCCACGCAGGCCGGCGACGGTCATCGGCACGCCTCAGCAGGGGAGAACGGTACGCCGCCGGCCGGTCCCGGGCACCGGGTTGCACCGTTGCTTGTTTGCATGTGGGAAGTCTAACTGAGTCGCCGGTTCACCGCCAAACGGCGGCCTGCATCGCATCTGGCGTCGGCCCCACCAGCACCACGCCACAGCCGATCGGCAGAATACTGCGCCGCAGCAAGTGACATTGAAAATTCCAATAGACACAACAATATAGTAATTGTTGCAGTGCAGCATTCTGCGGCGTTTCAGTCGTGGCTGCATCCCGCAGTTTGCGTTTGTTGGAGTATCCTGTCATGCGGGCATCGGAACCGTCGCTGGTCATGCGGCGACTGCGTGCCGGCGACTTGCCGGCGCTGACCCACCATCTGCTGACCCTCGCCCCCGAGGACCGCCGGCTGCGGTTCTGCGGCATCGTCAGCGACGAGCTGATCCGCCGTCACTGCGACAACATCGACTGGCAGCGGAAGATCCTGATTGGCTGCTTCGTCGATGGCCGGCTGTGCGGCGTGGCGGAAATGGCGCCGCTGGCGGACGCGCCGGGCACCGCCGAGGTTGCGTTGACCGTCGATCACGACCTGCAGGGCCAGGGCATCGGCAGCGAACTGCTGCGCCGGGTCATCGTGCTGGCGCGCAACCGGTTCATGCATACGCTGCACATGGTCTGCCTGCCGGAGAACATGAAGATGCGGCGGGTGGCGCAGAAGAATGGCGCCAAGCTGTCGATCCATGGCACCGAAGCGGCTGGCCGGATCAAGGCGCCGTGGCCGAGCTACCTGACTCTGGCGGAGGAATCGCTGAGCGAGAGTTTGGACCTCGTCCGCACCGCGTTCGATACCGTGAGCCACCAGCCGGCACGTCACCACTAGCGCGACTTTCAGGCACCGACCGTCCCCGCCGGCGCCGACACTTGGCTGCGGGTGGATTTTGCGGCATGACTGAACGCAGGTCATTGCCAGCAAGAATCCGCATGGGAGGCGGGAGGATGAGCGACGCGCCGCTGTGGCAGCCGGACCCCGGCCGCATCGAGCAGACCAACATGGCCCGCTTTCTGGCCGAGGCGGCGAAACGTGCCGGCCGCAGCCTGGACGACTATTGGGACCTGCACCGATGGTCGGTCGACCGGAGCGAAGACTTCTGGTGCACCGTGTGGGACGTCTGCGGCGTCATTGCCGAACGCCGTGGCGACACCGTCGTTCGGGACCGCAACCGCATGCCCGGTGCCAAGTGGTTTCCCGAGGCCCGGCTGAACTTCGCCGAGAACCTGCTGCGCCGGCGTGGCGACGGCGACGCCCTGGTGTTCTGGGGCGAGGACCGGGTGAAGCGCCGGCTGAGCCATGACGACCTGTACCGCCAGGTCTCCCGGCTGCATCAGGCATTGAAGGCCGAAGGCGTCGGCCCGGGCGACCGGGTCGCCGGCTTCTTGCCGAACCTGCCGGAGACCATCATCGCCATGCTGGCTGCAACCAGCCTGGGCGCGGTGTGGTCGTCCTGCTCGCCGGACTTCGGCGTTCAGGGCGTGATGGACCGGTTCGGCCAGATCGAGCCGAAGGTGCTGTTCGTCGCCGACGGCTATTTCTATGGCGGCAAGACCTTCGATACCCGCGACAAGGCAACCGAAATCGCCAGCCAACTGCCCTCGCTGCGCCGCGTCGTGGTCGTACCCTATGTCGAGGCCAAGGCAGCCATCGACAGCGTGCCGCATGCCGTCCATCTCGACGATTTCATCGCCCCCTACGACGACGGCGAAATCGCTTTCACCCGCGTCGGCTTCAACGACCCGCTCTACATCATGTATTCGTCGGGCACGACCGGGAAACCGAAGTGCATCATCCATGGCGTCGGCGGCACGCTGCTGCAGCACCTGAAGGAACACCAGCTGCACGCCGACGTCCGGCCCGGCGATCGTCTGTTCTACTTCACCACCTGCGGCTGGATGATGTGGAACTGGCTGGTCTCCGGCCTCGCCTCCGGCGCGACGGTGCTGTTGTACGACGGCCTGCCCGCGCACCCCGATGCCAACATCCTGTTCGATTTCGCCGATGCAGAGGCAATGACTCATTTCGGCACCAGCGCCAAATGGATCGACTCGATCGCCAAGTCCGGCCTGAAGCCGGCCGACACCCACGAACTCGCCGACCTTCGCGTCATGATGTCGACCGGTTCGCCACTGGCCCCACAGGGCTTCGACTACGTCTACGACAACATCAAGCGCGACCTGCATCTGGCATCGATCTGCGGCGGCACCGACATCATCTCCTGCTTCGTCCTGGGCGTGCCGCTGCTACCGGTGTGGCGCGGCGAGATCCAGGCGCCGGGCCTCGGCATGGATGTCCGTGTTTTCGACGATGCCGGGCAACCGGTCACCGGCCAGCAGGGCGAGCTCGTCTGCACGGCGTCGTTCCCGTCGATGCCGATCGGTTTCTGGCAGGACGATGACGGTACGCGCTATCACGCCGCCTATTTCGATGTCTATCCCAACGTCTGGCGCCACGGCGACTGGGTCGCCTTCACCGACCACGGCGGCATGGTCGTCTATGGCCGCTCTGACGCCACGCTGAACCCCGGCGGCGTACGTATCGGCACGGCGGAAATCTATCGCCAGGTCGAACAGCTCGACGAGGTGCTGGAGGCGCTGGTCATCGGCCAGCAATGGCAGGACGACACGCGCGTGGTTCTGTTCGTGGTGCTGCGCGATGGGGCCAGCCTGAACGAGGCCTTGGTCACCCGCATCCGTCAGGTCATTCGCACCGGCGCCTCGCCGCGCCACGTACCGGCCAAGGTCATTGCCGTCGCCGACATCCCGCGCACGGTCAGCAACAAGATCAGCGAGCTGGCGGTAACGGAGATCGTGCATGGCCGCCCGGTCAAGAACCGCGAGGCGCTGGCCAATCCGGACGCGCTGGACCTCTACCGCGACCTGCCCGACCTGCAGACCTGACTTGCAAACGCAACGACCCGACATCGCAAACGCGATACCGGGCCGCCACGGGGTAGAAGTTGTTGTCGCCTGACCATTTGGCCGGCGCGACCCAACGATTAGTCGAAGCTCAGGTTTGCAGAAACGGCAATCGCGGACTGGATGGTGTTGCTCGAACCATTGTTCTGCTGCGCCGCTGCAATGCCCTTTGCGTTGCTGAACGCCGCTTGCAGGGAATTGAGCACACCCGGCATATCGTCGGTCGGCCCAACAAGTGTCTCGTTCCGGCTAACCGTTGCGGACAGTTCCGCCGTGGACGCCGCCGGGCCGAAGCCGCCGGTATTGCCCAGGTCGGCCACGACGGCCGTCGACGCGCCGAGGATGTTGTTGTCGCCGTTATTCTGCTGAATCGTCATGATGCCGGTGGCATCGGAGAAGGCCTCGTCATCGACCCGGTTCACCCGGTCAACGTAGTATTGTCCATACGATTGACTGCCCTGAACGTCGGCCTCACCAATGGCGGCGTTGGACGCACCGTTGGCGGTGCGGTCGCCGGTGCTGACGTTTGCAACCACCGCGTTGGCAACGGCCATGACATTGTTGCTGCCGTTGTTCTGCTGAACGTTGAGTATCCCGTCGGCATCCTTGAACGAGTTGGTCAGGTGATTATCGCGGTTGGAAACGGTGCGCGTGTCACGCGCCCGGCCCCAGGCAGAGCCCTTCGTCATTGCGGTCGAACCAAGCACCGCGTCGGTGTTGTCGCCACTATACATGTTGGCGACGACAGCGTTGGCCGATCCCATGACGTTGTTATCGCCATTGTTCTGCTGAACGTTGGCGATCCCGTCCATGGAATCGAACGCGTTGCTTATGTCGTTATTGCGATGGGCTTCACTGGAACGCGTCGGCGTTGGCAGCAACTCGAACTCCGAAGCGGCCGGGCTAGCAATGTCGCCCGAAGCGACGGCGAACTGATTGCCGACAACTTCCTGGCCATCCCCGCTTGGTGACACTTTGCTGGTGTTGCTGTTTACCTGCACCGCGTTCGCGATACCCATGACGTTATTCGAGCCATTGTTCTGCTGACCGTTCATCACGCCCGACGCACTGTCGAACGTGCCTTCGATCTGATTGCTGCGTCGGCCCCGCGGATAACTCGCGTTGAAGTCGCTCGAATTCGTATCATCCACCGTGCCTTTGGTTTCGACACGCTGTGATACATCATTCTCCGTGCGGATATGCAGGCCTTCGTTCGCCGCAACGGCATTGGCGACGCCCATGACATTGCCGTCACCATTGTTCTGCTGGACGTTCATGATGCCTTGCGAGTAGTCGAACGAGTCGTCCGTGATCTTGTTGTCACGCTCCAGGCTGAAGTCATCCACGAGCTGCTCGGCGATAAACCCGTTCGTTCTGGCTAGCTGAGACACGGAGCCTTCACCGGTATTCAGCGCGACGGAGTTGGCGATCGCAATGGCATTGGAATTGCCGTTGTTCTGCTGCGCAGAAACGACGCCATTTGCCCCCATGAAGGCCGGGTCGATCAGGTTGAAACGGCTCGAGTCACGATCCGTAACGCGACGCGCCGACTGGCCGGGCTCGCTCGGCTCACCAAAATTCCGGAAGCTTTGGCCGATGGTCTCGGCGAACTGCTCCATCGTGGCACTACCACCCGAGTTGCCATGCACCGCCGTGGCAGCGCCCATGACGTTGTTGTCGCCGTTGTTCTGCTGCACCGACAGCACGCCGCTGAAATCGTTGAAGCTGTCCAGTATATCGTTGGTGCGCCAGCTGTTCTCGCTCATCGAGAAATTCTTGACGCTGGCGCCGAAAACGCGGGCCCCGGTCACCGTCCCGCCATTCCCGTTCAAATTGGCCTGCACCGCCGAAGCCGCGGCGATGTGATTGGAACTGCCGTTGCTCTGCTGCGCATGCATGACGCCGGCATCCGGCAGCACATCTTTGATCTCGTTTTCGCGGCGGCTGCCAAAGTCAAAGTAACCGTTGTCGTACACGGCAGGACCGGTAGGACTTTCCAACGGCAGTTCACTATGGATTTCTTCAAATTCGTTGATGGTTGCAATGGCGCCCTGTTCGGCCAAGGCCCCGCCGGCAAACAGCATCGTCAGTACCGATGCGCCGGCCATAAGCATCTTTTTGTGCATCTCAAAACTCTCCTGGGTTGACGCGTTCCGCAACCGTCCACCACGCAGCGGCGGCGCCGATCGCGACGGACTGTTCATCCGATGGGAGAGCCTTCCTCCCGTCATTTTCTGGCTCGGTTCAGCCGGCCTACTGTCGGCCCAGGCGACGAAATTGAGAACGTCGCGGCGAACGGCGGATCCGAGAAGGAACTTCCGCCGGAGCGCTTGTTTCCAATTTTGCAGAAGACGTGCCAGCCAGCTCAAGCCGCAGTTACCTTGGGTTGAGGGCGGTTAGGCGCCGCACAGTCCTGAGGTGCGCTGGACTCTGCCTGATACACAGTGCAAACCGGGGGTTACAGTTGTAACACCCTGTACGCCCTCGTTGATCGGTGCTGCCAAGCCATTCAAAGGGCACATCGAGGCCCTGTGCGAAAGACGGTCAGGGCATGAGACCTGACCTGCAAACGCAACGACCCGGCATCGCGAATGCGATACCGGGCCGCCACGGGGTAGAAGTTGTTGTCGCCCGACCGTTCGGCCGGTGCGGCCGGCGGGATGACCCGCCGGCCGACCGAACGATTAGTCGAGGCTGAGGTTCGCAGAGACCGAAATCGCCGACTGGATGGCGTTGTTCGAGCCGTTGTTCTGCTGCACCGTCATGATGCCCTTCGCGCTGTTGAACGAACCGTTCAGCGTGTTGGACAGACCCGGCAGACCGACGGTCGAGGCAACGACCGTGGTGTTGCCGCTGACCGTGGCGGACAGTGCCGCGGTCGACGCCGCCGGGCCAAAGCCGCTGGTGTCGCCGAGGTCGGCCACCACGGCGGTGGACGCACCCATGACGTTGTTGTCGCCGTTGTTCTGGGTCACGGTCATGATGCCGATGGCGCCGTCGAAAGCGCTGCGGTCGATCACGTTGACCCGGTCCGTGTAACGGCGTGTGGCGGCGTAGTTGTCGTCCACATAGGCGTAGCCAAAGGCACCGTTGCGGGCAGAGTTGGCCATGTAATCGTCGGTACCGACATTGGCCACCACCGCGTTGGCCGCGCCAATGACATTGTTGTTGCCATTGTTCTGCTGCACGACCATCAGACCGTCAGCGCCCTTGAACGAGTTGGTCAGGTGGTTGTCACGATTGGCGCCGATACGCCATTCCGACGCTTCGCTGCCCTCAACCGAACCGTCGGTGATCGCCCGGGACCTGCGCACGTAGTCGGTGTTGTCGCCGCTGTACATGTTGGCGACGACGGCGTTGGCCGACCCCATGACGTTGTTGTCGCCATTGTTCTGCTGAACGTTGGCAATACCGCCCACCGAGTCAAACGCAGCACGGAGATCATTCTCGCGATGCGCCGGGCCCGAGTAGTTCGGGTTCAGCGGCGAGCCCATTTGGGAGGCCGCCCCATCGACCGAGCCGCCGACCGACAGCGCGAACTGATCGCCAACGACGTCGACCCTGTCAAAACGCGGATGGACCTTGCTGGTGCCTTCGTTGACCTGAACCGCGTTGGCGATACCCATGACGTTGTTCGAGCCATTGTTCTGCTGAACATTCATGATGCCTTCGGCATTGTCGAAGGTGCCGTCGATCACGTTGTCGCGCTGACCCCGCGGGTAGCGGGCGTCGTAGTCGAACGCGCGGGCGCGAATAACCCGACCATGGGTTGCCGCACGCTGCACGACGTCGTTCTGTGCCGCAACGTGGGCGCCTTTGTTGGCCGCAACGGTGTTGGCGATGCCCATGACATTGCCGTCACCGTTGTTCTGCTGCACGTTCATGATGCCGTCCGCAGCGTCGAACGAGTCGTCGGTGATCGCATTGTGCCGCTTCTTGCTGTAGTCGGCGACGCGCTGGCGACCGGCGGTGCCGTACGTCTCCGCCGATTGCCGCACAAAGCCGGCGCCGGTGTTCAGCGCGACCGAATTGGCAATGCCCATCGAGTTGACGTTGCCGTTGTTCTGCTGCACCGAGACGATGCCCTGGGCGCCCAGGAACGCCGGGTCGATCAGGTTGGTGCGGGTCGAACCGTAGTCGGTAACCTTCCTGTACGGGCCACCGTTCCCGGCCGAGGCGCCTTCCGTCAACGCACGCTGCCGCATCCAGGCATAGCCGCCGCTGTTGCCGTGCACCGCGTTGGCAACGCCCATGGTGTTGCTGTCGCCGTTGTTCTGCTGCACCGACAGCACACCGCTGAAGCTGTTGAAGCTGTCGAGGATGTCGTTGGTGCGCTTGCCGCCTTCGTTGAAGACATAGTTTTCCTCGGTGAAACCGAAGACTTTGGCAGACGTACGGGTCCGGCCGTTGCCGTTCAGGTTGGCCTGAACCGCCGAGGCGGCGGCAATGTCGTTCGAGCTGCCGTTGTTCTGCTGAACGTGCATGACGCCTGCATCCGGCAGAACGTCCTCGATGTTGTTGTCGCGGAGGCTGCCGTAATCCTTGGAGACGTTGCCGCCTACGTAAGAATCTTCATAATCGTTGATGCTCGCCTTCGCGCCCTGGTCGGCCAGGGCCGTGCCGGCAAGCATCAGCGTCAGTGCCGATACGCCAGCCATCAGTGTCGTCTTGTGCATCGTTAGGTCTCCCTAGTTGACGCGGTTTACATCCACTGCGCGGTCCCCGGCGCGCACGCACCAGCCGGCAGCAATCCCTGTCGGGAGTGCCTGCTCCCCTCGATTTCTGGCAGATATCGGCTCGCGTTCTACGGTGCCGGCATAACCTTCGAATCTCACCGCCACCCGCTTCGCCGCCGCCGTTGCCGACGACGAACCGCGTGATGGTTTGCCCGTGTATGAGCAAGCACCGTGCCGACCGGCGAAACGCCGCGGCAGACGCGGGCGAACAGGGTTAATGCCTAGTTAATCCGGAGGCGGAACGACTGCCGGACTGAAACAGACTGGAAACTTGCCGTTACACTTAATTAACGAAATCCGTCCCGACGTGGGTCAGGTTGTAGCCGTCAGAAGCTTCAGCCGGTCGTGGCGGCTTCGAGGGCGGCGTCCTCCTGGGCCATGGCGACCAGCCAGTCGGCGAAGGCGCGGACCTTGGGCACATCGGCCATGGTCGGCGGGTAGACGATGTAGTAGGCGAAGTGCGCCGGCAGATGGACCTCGAACGGCCGCACAAGACGGCCGTCCTTCAGGTGATGGGCAACCAGCGCACTGCGCGCCAGCGCCACGCCCTGACCGTTCACCGCCGCGTCGATCACCAGGTTCGACAGGTTGAAGAACGGCCCGCGGTCGGGGTCGACGCCCTTCACGCCGGCCGCGGTCAGCCAGGCTTTCCAATTCACCAGCATGTCGTCACGCAACAGAGTATGGTGGCGTAAATCGTCCGGCGAGCGCAGCGGCAGCGGTCCTTTCAACAGCTTCGGGCTGCACACCGGAAACATGTCCTCGGTCATCAGCATGGTGACGTCGAGGCCGGGCCAGCTGCCAGCGCCGTGGCGGATCGCCACGTCGACCTCGTCGCGCGAGAAGTCGACCAACTCGTCATTGGCGCTGATCATCACGTCGATGTCGGGGTGCAGCTCGCGAAACCGGCCCAGCCGCGGCACCAGCCAGCTGGCCGCGAACGAGGCGAGACAGCTCACCGCCAGCGGGCCGCTGGACTCCCGCGCGACCAGCCGGCCGGTGGCGCTCGATAGCTGATCGAAAGCCTGGCTAACCTCGGCCAGATAGCCCTGCCCGGCCTCGGTCAGGAAAACCTGCCGGCCGCGGCGCCGGAACAGCCGCAGGCCGAGCCATTCCTCCAGCGACTTCACCCGGTGGCTGACCGCCGCCTGGGTGACGTTCAGCTCCTCCCCGGCCCGGGTGAAGCTCAGATGCCGGGCGGCGGCCTCGAACGCGCGCAGGGCGCCCAGGGGCGGTAGACGTCGAGCCATGACCAACTCGTTAATCGATAAGATTTCCTCATGGAACATATGAAAAACGATCGTTTGTGGTCAACGCCGTCAAACCTTACATCTCAGGCATCCGACGACAGGAGGTGATCATGTTGAAAGCAATGCCCCTATTCTTCCGCACCATCCAGGCGACGGACCTCGGCGTATTGGCGCGTACCGTCTACAATTGGCAGTGCCGTGCCGAGCAGCGCCATCACCTCGCCAGCCTGGACGACCGCATGCTGCGCGACGTCGGCCTCGACCGCGCGACCGCCAAGACGGAAGTATCGAAACCGTTCTGGATCGCCTGATCCGGCCCGGCTGCCGATTAACCGACCGATAAACAGTATTAAGGGATTATGACGCCCTACCGGGCCCCGGCCAGCAGCAGCATATGCAACGGCTGCAACAGTCGATAGACCGCCAGGAACCGGGTTTGGAAGTCTTCCCAGTCGCCCATCAGGCCGGACGCCCGCAGCTTGCCGTGTATCTGTTTCAGGCTGCGCCGGCCATCGCACAAGGCGACGATATCCGCCGCCCCATCCGGTACCGATAGCGTCACGGCCCGACCGCCCAGTTCCGCGGTCAGCCGGCGCGACCGGGCGAGGCCGCCGGCGAGGTCCTTCGCCGGCCGGTCGCGTATCACCGGCACGGCGGCGGAGTCGGTCGGATCGGCCGCGCCGCCGGCCGGGTTGCCCGCCCGAACCGCATAGAAAGCGTGCGTTTTCATCGCGCCCGACAGCTCTTCCGCCAGCGCGGCGGCGTCGAGCATCGGCAAGGCCGCCGCACGGCGGCACAGGTCCGCATCGCTGAGGTAATGCGCCGGGTCGTACTGCCCCGGCGGCAGAAAGCCGGTGATCCGCAAATCGGCGGCCGCGACCAGTGCCGCGACCTGCGGTACGGTGTACGCCCGGTCGCGGCGATGCAGCAGCAGGTCGTAAAGCCCGGCATCACCGCCGGCGACATGGTCCTGCACATGCGGGTTGCGGCGGAACCAGTTCCCTTCCGGCAGATCGTCGAGCACCTGTCGGGCAAGGGCAAGGCGCGCCGCATCATCGGCATCGCCCGCCAGCCGGCCAATCGCCCGCTGCAGCGGGTAGACCCCGGTGCGGCCCAGTTCGCCATAGACCATGAAGCCGAGCCCGCCGTCGGGTTTCAGCACCGAGACCAGCGCGGCTAGACCGGCCGCCGGGTCCGCCAGGTGGTGCAGGACCCCGCAACAGTCGATGTAATCATAGGGGCCGGACGCTATGTTGCCGATGTCGAGCAGCGAGCCATGATGAAACGCGATGTTGTCGAGCCCGCGAACCTCGGCCCGCCGCCGGGCGATGTCCATGCTGGCTGCCGACATGTCGACGTAAGTCACCCGGCCGCGGCCACGGTCGGCGAGCTGTTGCGCCAGCATGATGGCGGCGTCGCCGGTGCCGCCGCCGGCGACCAGGGCGTTCAACGCTCCGGCCCGCCGCCCGGCGAACACATAATGCTCGATCTCCAGGATGTGGCTCGGCGACCCGGTGATCAGCCGCTGCCGCTCATCGGCCGGGTCGCGCGCCGGATAGGGATAGCCCTCGTACTGGGCGCGGACGGCATCGTCGTCACTCTGCGTCATGGCCGGCGGCCGCCCGCGCACCCCACCGCAATCAGTCGATCTCGACCACGGCCTTGCCGACGACTTCGCGATTGATCAGCGCGTAGAGCGCGTCCGACGCCTCGTTGAGCTTGAAGCTGTGCGAAATATGCGGCTTCAGCTTGCCCTCGCGGTACCACTGGAACAGCTGCGCAACGTTGCCGCGGTTGGCCTGCGGATCGCGCTCGGTCCACGCACCCCAGAACACGCCGACGATGGAGCAGTTCTTCAGCAGCGCCAGATTGGCCGGCGCTTCGGGAATACGGCCCGAGGCGAACCCGATGACCAGCAGCCGCCCGTCCCAGTTGATGCAGCGCAGGGACTGGTCGAACACGTCGCCGCCGACCGCGTCGTAGATCACGTCCGCCCCGGCGCCGCCGCAGATTTCCTTCACCTTGTCCTTGAACGGACCGTCGTTGTAGTTGATGACGTGGTCGGCGCCGTGCTCGATCACCGTCTTCAGCTTTTCGTCGTTGCCGCCGGTACCGATGACCTTGGCGCCCATCGCCTTGCCGATCTCCACGGCCGACAGGCCGACGCCGCCCGACGCGCCGTGTACCAGCAGCCACTCGCCATTCTGAAGCTGGGCCCGCTGCTGCAGCGCGAACATCGAGGTGCCATAGGTCAGCACGAAAGCGGAGCCGACCTTGTAGTCGACATCGTCCGGCAGCGGCAGGCACTTCACCGCCCGCACATTGACCTCCTCGGCAAAGGCGCCGTTGCCGGTCATCGCGATGACCCGGTCGCCGACCTTGAAGTCCGTGACTTCGTCGCCGACGGCGATAACGTCACCGGCGCACTCCGAGCCGGGAGCAAACGGGAACGGCGGCTTGAACTGGTATTTGCCCTGGATGATCAGGACATCGGGGAAGTTCACGCCCGCCGAGCGCACCCGCACCTTGACCTCATTCGGCTTCGGCGCCGGCAGCTCGAAATCTTCCAGGACCAGGCTCTCAGGCGGCCCGTACTCCTTGCACAGCATTGCTTTCATCTGACTTTCCTCCGCTGCGGCGACGGCCATGCGCCGCGCATTCCGTTGGGTCCGGCGCTTGGCCGGTCCGATTCATGACATCTGCCTTCGCTTAGCACAGCCTGCGGCGGCTTGTCGCGCCCCTCAGGCCGCGGCAGCGCTATTCCGCCACCGAAACGCCGCCGGCCTGATCGATCTCCACCATTGCACCGGCGGCAAGCCCGGCACCGTCCCCGCGCAACACGGGAATGGTGCGGTAGCCCATCTCGCCGGCCACGATGACACCGAGGCACAGGATCGCGTCGACCTCGGCCAAGACCAGTGCCGCCGGCGCGTGCCCGTTGAACAGCAATTCCAGCATCACCGCGCTGGACGATGACGACCCGACCGTTCCTGGCAGCACCAGCACCGTGGCGGCGAGGTCGGCGCCATGATCGGGATGGTTGGGATCGGCGACCCGCCCGGTCGCCGGGTCGACACCGCCCCAGAAGCTGATCGGTGCCCGCAGGCGCAGCACGCGGCCACGCGCCTGCCCAGGCAGCAGCACCTCGCCCTGCAGCGTCACTGCCACAGGGTTTCGTCCCGTGTGATGCGGCCGGATACCGCCGACGCGACGCAGTCGTCGAGGCTGCCGAAGCAGGTGTGGTAGCCGGTGTTGGACGGGCCGTAGTGGGCGAACTTGGCGGAGTTCGTCATCATCACGCCGCCATGTCCCTTGAGGATCGGCGTCACCACCACGCAGGTGTCGACGATGAACTGAACCCCCGCCTGCCGGAGTTCCGCCTCGATGCCGGCCGCCGTCAGTTGCGCCATCACCCCGCGCCCAGTGCAGACATAGATCGGCACAGCAGACCGCCGGCCGGCCAACAGCCGATGCAGCGCCTCGGTCTCGGCGAACGAGAAATGCGGACTGCCGAGCGCGACGCAATCGAGATCGCCGCCACCCGTGTCGAGGCCGCGTCGCGCGGCAGCAAGGTCGGTCGCCGAAAGCCGGATCACCTCATCCGGCGGCTGGCCCTGGCAGGCAACGTCAACCGTCGGCGCCTCCGGCGTGACGCCGGCGATATGCACCAGGCCGACCGCCCCGGTGCTGGCCGCGCCGGCGCCCAGCGCCTTCAGCCGATCCTCGTCGACGTCGGCCGGAATGCCATCGACCACGGCCACATCGCCGCCAACGGCGCGGCCGAGCCAGGCACCGAACACCGGGTAGAACGCGTCCGACGCGCGCACCGCCGGCGACAGAGCGGTCACGTCAACCAGAACCGTGGCACGGCGGTTCTCCGTCCGGTGCAGGCCATAGTGCGGCGCCCGCCCAGCCAGCGCGGCGGCAATGTCAAGGAAGTCGCCATAGCGGTTGGTGCGTGCGCCCAGCACCGAATTGGCGAATACGACGGCATTGCTTTCGCCCCAGGCGATCTGTTCGCCACAGGCCGGGCGGTGACCCGCCTGATAGGGCGCGCAGGTCCAGCTCGGTGCGCAGCCGAGATCGACATGCGCCTGCATGAGCCGCCGCGCCATGGCTTGCGTCGCCGCCGGCGCCTGCACCAGTTCCGGATGCAAGAGGTCGAGCGCGCCGACATTCAGCGTCGCTGGCACCGCCACCCGTCCGCCGAGGGCCACCAGCCGCTCGGCAAAATGCACACCACTGTCGCCGTGGTAGAGGCAGCCATCGATATGAGCCGAGGTGATGGGGATCAGGCGATCGGCGCCGAGCAGGCGTCCCGCGTCGGCGACGATGCGCAGGGCCATGGCGCGCGCATCCGCCCCCGCCGCCCATTGCCGTTCCCGATCGCTCAACGCCAGCGCCATACCGGTCCTCCGACGCCGATCATAGCCACGTTCCGGCGGGCTCACGACCCATGGAACTTGCGGTGTTTGCGACCCGTGGCATCGACGCCGCCGGTGACCAGCGATCGAAACCCGGCGCGGGCGACAGGCGTGGCTCGTGCCGGCGGTCTTGCGTTTCGCCCGTCGGCTTGCCTATCTAGTCCCCATGTCACGGGGATATTTCGGCATTGGCGTCGAGAACCTGTCGAAGCCGATCAACGCCGGCAACCTGTTCCGCTCGGCCCACGCGTTCGGCGCCGGCTTCCTGTTCACGGTCGCCGGTACCTTTCACCGCGCCCGGGTGCATTCGGACACTAGCCGCGCCAGCGACCAGTTGCCGCTCTATGAGTTCGACAGCATCGAGACCATGCGCCTGCCGGACCGCTGCCGGCTGGTCGGGATCGAGCTGACCGACGACGCCGTCGATCTGCCAACCTTCAAACACCCGCCACAGGCGGCCTATGTGCTGGGGCCGGAGCGCGGCAGCCTGTCGCCGGAAATGCTGGCGCGCTGCCAGCATGTGGTGAAGATCCCAACGGCCTTCTGCATCAATGTCGCGGTCGCAGGCGCCATCGTCATGTACGACCGGCTGTTGAGCCGTGGCGGCATCGGCAAGCGGTCACTGTCGAGCCTGAAGCGCGGCGAAGCGCCACCACCGCACATTCACGGCAAACCGAAACTGCGCAAGGCGGCCAAAGACTGACCCCGCGTGGGGCGTTGAGCAGATCGCTAAAAGCTCGTTGTTGAGCAGATGGGCACCAAGATGACGGGGCCGAAACGAGAAGCGGCGACCCGTGAGGGCCGCCGCCTGGGCGACGAAAAGACCTTGGGTGAGGGTGGTCACGCCGCCCGAATCCGGGGGAATTGTGTTCTCGTTAACTTTACACTTAACTTGTCCACACGCGTCTGTCGAATCTTCGAAAGGTTATATGCTGCAAAAAATGGGTAAAACCGCGAACAAACGGGTAGCAAGCCACCGGTTTTCCACAGCATTTTCAACCAACTCTCGCCCCGCTCAGCAACCCAGGGGCACCGTTTCAGCCGCCGATACGGCCCGACTGGGTCGCGTGGCGGCCGACCGATCGACCGGCCATACCAGCGGCAGTCCGGCATGACGGATGGAAACCGATGCGCCATGGCAGGTTCGCGGCAGTTTTCTGTCAGTTACGATCGCAGACCGACAACCTGGCTCTCATTCGTCTTTCTTGAGCTCCACGGGTGTCTCGTTTGACATATGTCGCGTCCACGACCCGTGGTGCGCTCACGCGACGGGCAGCGACGGCGTAAATCGGATGGCGACGGTCAATCCCGGCAAGTCGGCGCCCGGTGTCGTGTCGCCAAGGGTCAGAGACGCGTCATGCAGGTCGACGATCGCCTTCACCAGGGCGAGGCCGAGGCCGCTGCCCGGCGTCGTCCGACTGCTCTCCAGCCGGTAGAACCGGTCGAGCACGCGGGCTCGCTCGGTTTCCGCGATGCCCGGTCCCGTATCGGTCACCGCGAGCAATGTACTGTCGTCCGACTGCTTCAGGCGCAGCGCGACTTGGCTGCCGGCGGGGGTATGGCGGATAGCGTTTTCAACCAGATTGGCCAGCATCTGGGTCAGCAGATCGCGGTCGCCCTCAACCCGAACACCGTCGTCGATCGACGCCACGAGCGTGCGCCCATCGGTCTCGGCGACGCTGTCATAGGCTTCGAAGATGGTGCGCGCCACGTCCGACAGGTCGACGGCATCGAACTGCGCCTTGCGCGCGCCGGCCTCTATCTGGGCGATGCGCAGCAGCGCGTTGAACGTCTCCAGGATATCGCCGATCTGCACCACGGCATCGTCAAGCATGCGACGGCTGTCGGCGGGGTCGGCCTGCATGCGCGCGGTCTCGATGCGCTGGCGCAGACGGCCCAACGGCGTACGTAGGTCGTGCGCGATATCGTTGGTGACCTGGCGCAGGCTTTCCATCAGTTCGCCGATCCGATCCAGCATGGCGTTGATGTTGCCGGCCAGCCGCGTCAATTCGTCATTGGAGCGCCCGACCGGAACACGGCGGCTGAGATCGCCCAGCATGATCGCATGTACGGCGCGATTGATGCGCTCCACCCGGCGCAGGGCGCTACCGGCGAACAGAACGCCGCCGGCCAGTGACAGCACCAACGTGCCGAGGATCACCCAGCGCAGCGACCCCAGGATCAACGCCTGGGTTTCCTCCAGCCGCGTGGTGCTGCGGCCGACGAAGGCGAATGCCCGGTTGAGCCGCACGCCGAGACCGATGATGGTCTGCTCGCTCACCCCCTCTTCCCCGGGCAGGCGCAGGGTCAGTTCGCGCCAGCCCTCGAACGGCCGCAGCGGCGGCACGTTGCCGGCCAATACACGGCCATCCGGCGCGCGTAACTGATAGAAAGACGTGCCCGGTTCCGCCGCCGCCGTCTGTTCCCGGGCCGACTGGACCAGCCGGTCGAGCCGCCCCTCGGCATAGCTGGCGACCAGCGGCCGCATGTCCTGCTCGATCGCCGAACGCAGCTCGTCGGTCATCTCGCGCGTGATCGACCAGTAGGTCGCGGTAAACAGCAGCAGCGCCGACAGCACGAACAGCAGCGCGTAGACGGCGGCGATGCGAAACGGCGCGCTGCGCAGATAGTCAGTCAGCGGCATGTAACGAATAGCCGGCACCGCGAACCGTGTGGATCAGTTCCTGGTCGAACGGCTTGTCGACCTTGGCGCGGAGACGACTGACATGTGTTTCGACCACGCTGGTCTTGGGATCGAAGTGAAAGTTCCAGACGTGTTCCAGCAGCATGGTCCGGGTGACCACGCGACCGGCGTGACGCATGAGATATTCGAGCAAGGTGAACTCGCGCGGCTGCAGCTCGATACGCTGGCCGGCACGGCTCACGGTGCGGCGAACCAGATCCATCTCCAGATCGCGAACCTGCAGCAGCGTCACTTCTTCGCTGACCGGCGGGCGACGCGCCAGCGCATGCACCCGGGCGAGTAATTCCGAGAACGCGAACGGCTTGACCAGATAATCATCGGCCCCGGCTTCCAGCCCTTCGACACGGTCGTCGACGCCGGACATGGTGGTCAGGAACAGCGTCGGCGTCGCCATTCCGGCGCCCCGCATCGCCTTCACCACCGACAGGCCGTCCAGCGCCGGGAGGCGGCGGTCGACAATGGCGACGCCGTAGTCGCCGGTGGTTGCCAGATAAAGGCCTTCGCGTCCGTCGCTGGCATGGTCGACCACATGGCCGTCCTGCCGCAGGCCCTGAGCGACATAGTCGGCGGTTTCCTGATCGTCCTCAATCAGCAGGATCTTCATCGCGTCACTGTCTCATAAGCCGCCATTGCTGGCGAGACGGCCATCGCCGATGCAATCGGGACAGTCGGCACGGCACCGGCCGGCCCCGCCGCTACGCTGGCGCAAGACCGGCCGGGTCACCGGGCCGACAGCCGTCGGCTCGGGCGGACGTCGTTCGAGGGGGTTACACGCCGGCCACCTTGAACCCGACAAACCGCTCCCGGCCCTGGCGATTTATCAGCAACAGCACCGATTTCTCCTCAAGCCCCGCCAGCACGTCGGCGACCTGCTGCGGCCGATCGACACGCGTGCGCCCGACCTGCATGATCACGTCGCCGGGCCGCAGGCCCTGGCGCGCCGCCGGGCCATCATCGTCGACCGCGACGATCAGCACCCCGCTCACACCCTCGTCCAGGTCCAGCCGCGACCGCGCCCGGTCGTCGAGCATGGCCAGTTCGGCGCCCAGGCGATCTGAAGACAACGCGTCGTCGTTGTCATTCGCCGCCGCCAGTTGGGACCGGTCGAGGCGACCGATTTCGACCTCGATGATCTGTTCTTCGCCATCGCGCCAGACGGTGACATCGGTATTCATGCCCGGCGCCGTGGCGGCAACGGCACGCGGCAGGTCGCGCAGCCGGGTAATCGCCTTGCCGTTGTAGCCGACGATGACGTCGCCCTGCCGCAGGCCCGCGGCAATCGCCGGGCCGTCCTCCGTCGGCTCGACCACCAGGGCGCCGCGCGGCTCATCCAGGCCCAGGGCGCTGGCAAGCTCGGGCGTCACCGCCTGGATCTGCACGCCGAGCCAGCCGCGCTCGACACTGCCCTTGTCTTTCAACTGGGCGATAACGTCGCTGGCAATGTTGGACGGGATGGCGAAACCGATGCCGACCGAGCCGCCGTTCGGCGAGAAGATCGCGGTGTTGACACCGACCACGCCGCCCTTGGTGTCGAACAACGGCCCGCCGGAATTGCCGCGGTTGATCGCCGCGTCGGTCTGGATGAAGTCGTCGTACGGGCCCGAATTGATGTTGCGGTTGCGCGCCGAAACGATGCCGGCGGTCACCGTACCGCCGAGGCCGAACGGATTGCCGACCGCCAGCACCACGTCGCCGGCGCGCAGCGTGTCGGAATCGTCGAAACCGACGAACGGCAGTGGCTCGTCGGCCTCGACCCGCAGCAGCGCCAGATCGGTTTGCGGGTCGCTGCCGACCAGCTCGGCGTCATACTCGCGGCCGTCGGGCAGCTTCACCTTGATAGCGTCAGCCCCGTCGATGACATGATTGTTGGTCACGATGTCGCCGCTGGCATCGATGATGAAGCCCGAACCCAACGCCGCCGTCGGGCGGCGCTTCTGTTGCGGCATGCGGTCGAAGAAATGCCGGAACATCTCGCCCAGGGGCGAATCCGGCGGAAACGGCATCATGTGGCCATCCGGCAGGCCGCGCGAGGTCCGCGGCGCGGCCTTTTGTGTGGTGGAGATGAAGACCACCGCCGGGCTGACTTCCTCCACCAGATCGGCATAGCCGTCGGCGGGCAGCGCCGCGGCGGCAGTCGCCGTCCACATCACCAGGCCGGCGGCGGCGGTCGCGGTCAATGACCGGACGCGACGGCGCGGCGGGTTCTTCGCTAATACGGTTTGCATCTCGTCTGCTCCTGCACCTTGGCTGTGTGGCGGCCGCCAACGGTGCTGCAACGCACCGGGCCGACGCCACGACCGTTCCTGACAGGAGATATGGCGCGACGAGATTGCCGCCCAACTGCGGCAAGCTTACGGATTTGTAAGGTACGAATGCGGCGCGGAGAGGCGCCGTGTGACCGTGGTCAATCGCCACGCAACCAGGCGCGGGCCAGCTGATGTGCGATCGCCAGGGGCGCCGGCATCCGCAGTTTGCTCTGATCCTGCCAGCTCTCGACCATGTCGGCGATCTGGTCCCTGGTGAACCAGCGCGCCTCCTCCAGTTCCACCGGGTCGAGCACAATATCTGTGCTCTCGGCGTAACCGAAACAGCCGATCATCAGCGACGACGGGAAGGGCCAGGGCTGCGAGAAAACATAGCGGACATCGCCGATGGTGATGCCGACCTCTTCATGGACCTCGCGCCGCACCGCTTCCTCGACGGTCTCGCCCGGTTCGAGGAACCCGGCCAGCGCCGAATAGGACTTGGGCGCGAAGATCTTCTGCCGGCCCAGCAGGCAGTTGTCGCCGTCCAGCACCAACATGATCGTCACCGGGTCGGTGCGCGGAAAATGCATGGCACCGCAGGCGTCGTTGGTGCACTTGCGCGAATAGCCGGCCTCACGGATCGCCGACGGACTGCCGCAGACAGCGCAGAACCCATGCCGGGCATGCCAGTCGATCATCGACCGGCTCTGCGCCAGGATCGCGGCATCGCCCTGATCGGCGCTGGCCGCCGCACTGCGTACGTCAATCCACTTGCCGTGCTCGGCAAACGGCGCATCGGCCTTCTTCGGCCCGGCCATCGAGACGTCGATGGCGAAATGGGCTTTGCCGTCCAGCATGCCTAGGAAGATCATGTTGGCGCCCTGCTCGACGAACGGTGCGACTTCGTCATAGCCGCGCCAGGAAATCGTCAGCGGGTCGCCCAGGGCCATCAGCGGCCGCAGCTGCCACAGCGGCACGAACCGCGTTCCGGCATCGTGCAGACGGGCGTCGATCCAGTCCGAATCGCGCCGGTGGTTGGCGGCCCGGTCCAGTGGACTGCCGGCAAAGGTATTCACATGCGCCATGCTGTCGCGCGCCTCCCGCTCAACTGTTTCTGACGACGCGGCCGTGCCCCATGGCGCGTCATTGATGTGGCATGGCAGGGAAAGTGACATACCAGAGCGGCGGCGGCAACGCCGGCTGGGTCAAGGGCGTCTGGTCCGCTGCCGCCAGCTTCCGAAACTGCCGTTGATGGCGGCGACGCCGATCACCACGCAGATAAGGCCGCCGGCAATGCTCCAGGTCACCGTCTCGCCCAGCAGCAGCACGCCAAGACCGACGCCGACCCCGACGCGAAGATAACTCTGGCTTGCAACGCCCATGGAACCGAGCGTCTTCACCAGCCGGAAATAAATCAGGAAAGCAATGGCGGTGGAGAACACACCCGAAAACACGGTCGCCACAACAGCGACAGGCGCAGGCGTCAACGTCCAGGGCCGGTCGACCAGCAGCGCCGCCGGGATCAGGCAGACCGTTGCGCAGATCATCGTGCCTGCCGCCGTGACCACGGCCGGCTGTTCCCGGAAGCGATGCCCGTAGATCGCCGCACAGGCATAGAGCACCGCGCCGACCACAATGGCCAGTTGTGCGATCACTTCGCGGCCCAGACCGGCCATCGCCTCGATCCCGACAATCAGGCCGACACCGACCAGCCCGAACAGCGCGCCGATGAACTTCTGCCAGCCGACCGCTTCGTGCCGGCTCAGCAACAGCGTCAACAGGAACACGAAGATCGGCGAGGTCGAGTTCAGGATGGTGGCAAGGCCGGCGTCGACGAACTGCTGCCCCCAGGCCAGGATGGTCCAGGCGCCGATGCTGTTGAATGCCGCCTGCAGCAGCAGCATGCGCCACATCCGCGGCGCCCGTGGCAGGCGCAAGCCGCGCTGCCACACCACGGCAACGAGGATCAGCGCCGCGATGCCGACGCGGGCGGCGATCAGGGTCAGCGGCGGGATGGTCTCCACTGCGACCTTCAGCAGCGGATAAGACCCACCCCACAACAGCGCCAGCAGGCCCAACAGGGCGTAGTCGGCCCAGCGATTGAGGCGGGTGTTTTCGGCGGCGGTCGACATGGCCGTCATCATCATCGCGCCGGCGGTACTGTCCATCGCCAACACTTCGTTTCCGAGCGAACTATGGCTACGGCCTTTGCCGGACGGGCGGTTGTGCCGGCCGGCGGCTTGACGCACTATGCGGCGCAAACGCGAGGAACCATCGAGACATGGCCGCCACCGAACTGATCGCCGTCGTCAAGCGCGATTGCCCGACCTGCGAGATGATCGCGCCGGTGCTGGCGCGGCTGGCACGCGGCGGCGACCTGACGATCTACAGCCAGGACGATCCGGCCTTCCCGCCCGGTATCGCCGGCGTGCAGGACGACCGTGCGCTCGACACGTCCTACGCGCTCGATATCGAGGTCGTGCCGACGCTGATCCGCCGCCGCGACGGCACCGAAGCCGGCCGCACTTACGGCTGGGACCGCACCGTCTGGCAGGGCCTCACGGAAATGCCCGACCTCGGTGCCGACCTGCCGGACTTCAAGCCCGGTTGCGGCAGTCTGAGCCAGGACCCGGACCGCCTGATCGACCTGAAAGTCCGGCATGGCGACACCGGCATCGCCGCCCGGCGCATCACCTTGGGCGATCAGGAGGACCCGATCGAAGCCTGCTTCGAGCGCGACTGGACCGACGGCCTGCCTGTGGTGCCGCCGACCGAGGCGCGCGTGTACGCCATGCTGCAGGGTACGACGCGCCAGCCCGACGAGGTGTTGGGCGACATGCCGCCGAACCTGCGGCCGTGTACCGTCGAAAAGGTCGCGGTCAACGCGGTCATGGCCGGCTGCCGGCCGGAATACATGCCGGTGGTCCTCGCCGCCGTCGAATGCGTGCTCGACGAGAAGTTTGGGCTGCACGGCGTGCTGGCGACCACCCGCTTCGTCGCGCCGGTGGCCATCGTCAACGGCCCCGTCGCCGAACGCATCGGCATGAACGCACGCGGCAACGCCCTGGGCCAGGGCAACCGGGCCAATGCCAGCATCGGCCGCGCCCTGCAACTGACGATCCGCAACATCGGCGGCGGCAAGCCCGGCGGTGTCGACCGCGCCACTCTCGGGAATCCCGGCAAGCTCAGCTACTGCTTCGCCGAGGACGAGCCCGGCTCGGCCTGGACACCGTTGACCGTCGATCGTGGGCTCGACGCCGGCAGCAACGCGGTGACCGTCTTCGCCGGCTACGGCCTGCAGGGCATTGTCGACGAACGGGCGCGAACGCCGGAGGAACTGGCCAGCACCTTCGCCAGCAGCCTGCGCGCCATCGATAACATCAACAAATTCCCTTCGCCCGACGCGGTGCTGGTGGTCTGCCCGGAGCACGAACGCACCTTCACCGAAGGCGGCTGGGACAAGGCGCGATTGCATGCTGAGCTGATCGCGCGCCTGACCGTCCCGGCCGACAGCGTCATGCCCGGCTGCAACGGCATCGCCGAGGGCGCCAACCCCAAACTGGCCGGCCAGTCGGTGGCGAAGCTGCCGCCGCACGGCCTGCTGATCGTTCGTGCCGGTGGCGGCGCGGGCAAGTTCTCCGGCATCATTGCCGGCTTTACCCCGAGCAACGAATACACAAGTCGACCCGTAACCAAAGAGGTGAGGTCATGAGTACGATCCTGCTCGACCCGACATCGGAGGTCGAGAGTGCCGAAAGACCGCGATTGCCGCGGCCGACGGCGCTCGACGGCCTGACCGTCGGCGTCCTCGATATCTCCAAGCCGCGCGGCGACGTGTTCCTCGACCGCCTGTCGGACCTGCTGGCCGACCGTGGCGTGAAGGTGGAGCGCTATCGCAAGCCAACGGTGATCCGCCCGGCGCCGGTGGAACTGCAGCAGCAGATCGCCGCCGAATGCGATGTCGTCGTCGAAGGCCTGGCCGACTGAGGGTCCTGCACGTCGTGCTGTACGCATGACATGAAGAACCTTGAAAGTCGCGGCCTGCCGACCGTCGGCGTGGCCACCACGGAATTCATCGATGCCGCCGAGGTCCAGTCCAAGGCCATCGGATTCGACCCGGCCTATATCTGGGTGCCGCACCCGATCCAGGACCGGCGCGACGACGAGCTGCAGGCCCTGGCCGAGGAGTATGTCGAGCAGATCGTCGAAGCCCTGACCAAAAGCGGCAACTGAGCTGCTCTGCGGCTCGAGATTGCCGATCCACTCGGCCGCGAACCGGACGCCCGGTTCGCGGTCCGGCGGGCGTGAGCCGGCATTATCCGCTCGAAAACCCTAGCCACGATTGCGATTCAGTCGTTTGGCGACCTGGCGCCGCTCCCAATCCGGGCCGAAGAAACCGAACAGCGACACCAGTTCGAACACGGCGACACCGTGCGAGATCACGCCTATGCCCCACCCCAGCATGGGCCAGAAGAACCACAAATGGTCCGGCCACATCACCAGGTTGGCGACCGTAAGGATCGCCATCACGATCACGTACATCACGAGGTGCGTATAAAACCCCTTGATGTCGCGGACGTGCTCAAGCACCTCACGCTCGTGTTCCGATACGTCCTGCTGCTGGTACATGTTCGTCTCCGTTGCCAAAGACGCCACGTCGAGATCAAAGGCCGCAGCCAGCGCGTTCATCGTCTCCAGGCTGGCCGCACCGCCACGCTCGATACGCTGGATCGTGCGGACGCTCAAGCCGCTGATTTCGGCCAGCGTCTCCTGCGACCAGCCCCGTTCGAGTCTCAGTTTGCGGATTCGCATTGCCTGCTCCTGACGCGCGGGCCCGGACGATCCGGGCGTCACGGCCGAAAACATGCCCGGCGCCGCGCTGCCGCACCACGACAGCGACCTGCCACCGACCTGTCAAGCGCGCGACAGGTGTTGTTTCACAATGAGTTGGGCGTTCGATACGACCGCTTTACATCCGGTGCGGCTGCATCTTGATGCCGTTGGCGACCTGCAGTTCGCGCACATAACGGATGATGGCGACGATCCGATCGCGGGTGATCTGCGGCTGCGGCGGCATGTTGCCGAACCCCCAGTGATGCTGGCGCACGCCACGCTGAACGGCGACAACGAACGACATATCGCCGTGATGGCCGGAGTTGTAAATCGGATGCACCAGCGGCGGCCCGCCGGGTCCGCCGGCCGCGTTCTCGCCATGACAGACGGCGCAGTTCTGCGCGAACGCCCTCGCGCCCGCCTGGGCCAGACCGCTGAGCGCCGGCACGCGAACCTCGACCGTCGCGGTGCCGGACGACCACATGCCGGATCGCGCGATCAAGACCGCCGCACCCGCCGCCACCACGGCGAATACGATGGCCGCCGGCAATACCCGCCGTAAGGTTGCCAGGATCGGAGCTTTCTGCGGATCCGGTTTGACAGACAAGGCGACTTGCCTTTCGTTTACCAATAACTGTCACGGTTTTGCGGTTGAGTGGGCCGAAGTGTCAGGCTTCCGGTTGCGGGAAGGTCAAGCGGCGGTCGGCACAGACCGCGCCGGCCTGCCATCCCCGGCCGGTGCGAGAGGGGTAAGGTCGATGCGTAGCGCGTACGGTTTCGCCGCCGCGATCATGCTGGCGGCGGTTTGGTTTGGGCCGGCCGACGGGGCCCTCGCCCATGATGAGAAAGATCCCCGTCACATCGCCATGACGGCGCTGGGCAAGCATATGAAAGCGATTGCCGCGGTCGCCAAGGGCGAGGCGGCGGCGTCCGACAACACGTTGGAGGCCGCGCAGAACATCGCCGCGACGGCACAACGGATGCTGGACCTGTTTCCTGAGGGCTCAGGTGGCGGCCACTCGCGGTCCAAACCGGAGATCTGGCAGGACTGGGTCGGTTTTCAGGATGCCAGCCGACAGTTCGCGGATGCGGCCAATGGCCTCGTGTCGGCGGCGCGCGGCGGCGATCGAAAGATCATCGGTACGGCGCTGGCCGCGACCGGCAAGACCTGTAAGACCTGCCATCAGGCCTACCGCAAACCGAAGAAGAACTAGGTTGTGGTCTCATAAACACGCAGCCAGAGCCGGATAGCCGCGAGCTTGACGAAGGCCAGGAAGTTGGTTGCGTGTCTCTCATAACGCGTCGCAATGCGACGACAGTGCTTGATCCGGTTGCGGAACCGGTCATAGCAGATGGTATCGGGACCGTAACGCTCGGGCAGATCACGCGATGGCGCTCCCGACCGCAAGGTCCAAAAGATACTGTTCAGGATGCGCCCGTCATCCACACGCCGGACACCTCGCGGCTTGCAAGGAAGGATCGGGCAAATCAGCCGCCATTCGGCGTCGGAGAGAGCATGTCTCATGTTCAACGCTCCTTTTGTGAGCTTGAATCACGCCCGCATGTCATACTTCAATGTCTGTTTTGCCTCTCGACATGGTGACCTAGCACGCAGGGCCGGCCGCACTGAGCCCTTTCACGACATTCGCTGTCGTGCAAAGAAAGCCTGAATTCACATCTCCGCCGGCTGACCTTCAGGGCCTCAAATCCACTGCCGCCTTTAGCGAACCGTCCATGTAGAACGGTGTGGACGAGTGATCGTGGACGATGAACCATGAGCCTTCGGTCTTCCGGAAACACATGGTCGTCCTGAACCAGATGTCTTCTTTCGTTCCATCCGTTTTGGTGCCGCGCATCCGATTAAGCGCCGTAGACCAAGCGAGGCCGTCGCCCACCACTAGGTCGACATCCTCCGCATCGATTAAGATCGGGCCATCCCATGTCGCAAGCCATGCGGCGGTGCCGTCGCGGTCGGTCTTGTGCACAAGCGGCGGAGCGAGAGAGTAGATCACAGCGTCCGGGGCGTAGCAGGCAACAATGGCGTCGGCGTCCTTGTCGTGGTGGGCTTGGCCGAGGCGCTGACAGAGGGCGTTGATATGGTCATTGTCGTTCGTCATGGTCGCCTCCTCAATCATGTCTGCGTGCTGCCGCTTCCAAGGCGGCGATGTCGATTTTCTTCATCGTCATCATTACCTCCATCGCCCGCTTCGCCTTGCTGCGATCCGGATCGGTCGTCAATTCCATCAGTCGCTTCGGCGTGATCTGCCACGAATGACCCCAGCGGTCCTTGCACCATCCGCAGGCGCTCTCTTCGCCGCCATTGCCCACGATTGCGTTCCAGTAGCGGTCGGTTTCTTCCTGGTCATGGGTCAGCACCATGAAGCTGACGGCTTCATTGGGTGTGAAAATAGGGCCGCCGTTCAGGCCGAGGAACGGCCGGCCCAAAACGGTGAACTCGACGGTCAGTTCGCTGCCTTCCTTGCCGCCGGGGAAGTCGGCGGCGGCCGCGTTTACCCGGCCGACTCGGCTGCCTGGGAACGTAGCGGCATAGAATTCTGCCGCCTTGCGCGCTTCGCCATAGTCGAACCATAGGCAGTTAACGAGTTCGGTCATCTCTTGGCCTCCTCAGGCTGACTCTTTGGCGACGTGCGCCGCATAACTGTCTAGGATCGCCTGCCACCCGTCTCGTTGCGTTTCAGGCGGGTTCGTCGCCTCGGGATCGAAGATGGTCTGCACTTGCGTGCCCGTACCATCCGATGTGAAAGTCGTGCGGGCGCGCCGCCCGTCGTCGAGCCTCAGCGTTATCACGCTGTGTGGCTCCACTTCCTCGTAGGTGCCCTCAAAGTCGAAGCCCATGGAGCCATCGCGCGCCTCCATCCGAGCGACGTGGCGGCCACCCGTTCGCAGATCGACCTCTGCACGCGGGCAGCACCAGTCGGGCGCCGCGAAGTTCCAGCGCATTATTGCGTCGGGGTCCGTGAAAACACGCCGGGCGGTCTCGGGTGAGGCGGCGACATGGGTCTCGATCGTGATCGGCTTGAGCATCGGGGGTCCTTTCGTCTGATGCGAGAACAGAGCGTTGCAGGCGGGCTAGCTCGATGAATCGGCGTATTCGTCATGCAGGCGCCACCACCCGTAGGGTTCGGTCTGCGGCGTCCCGAGCGGCGAGGCTTCCCATGTCTCCTGCCGGCCGAAAGGTGTCAGGTCGAAGAAGGTCCAGGGCGTGCCTAGCGTTTCGGCGCCGCGGCCATTGGTGAAATAGGTCCGGAGAATCTCGTCGCCGTCCCGCGGAAACACGTTGAGGCCGAACCCTGACGTGACGCCAAAATCGTTGTTGAAGGCTTCGCCGGTCGACACCCACGGCATGGTCCAGCCCATGCGTTTCTTGAACGCCTCGATCTCGTCCATGGGCGCACGCGCGACGAAGACCAGGGAGGTGTCACGGGCGTGGAGATGGGCGAGGTGCGGGATCTGATCGCCGACCATACAGCAGCCTGCGCAAGGATCGGGGTCGGCGGGTCCGAGCATGTGATGGTATACGATGAGCTGGCGACGGCCGTCGAAAAGATCGCCCAGCGTCACCTGCCCGGCAGGCGCATCGAATAGGTAGGACTTTCTCACGCGCTCGCGCGGCATGTGCCGCCGCTCAGCGGCAAGCTGGTCATGCAAGGCCGTTAGTTCCTTTTCCTTCGTGCGAAGCGTTGCAAGCGCGGCGAGCCAGTCTTTGCGCGATACGATTCTGGGCTGGGCGATCCGTTTGGTCATCATGGGTTTCCTTTCGTACGGCGCTCGCCAAACAGCAGCTCGATGTATCGCTTCAAGTGGTCGACACTTTCGCGCGCCACATCCCCGTTGCCGGTCGCCTTGGCGAGAATGAAAGCGCCCTGGAGGACCGCCTGCATGTGCTGGGCGAGGCTCGCGGCCGACCACTCAGCCTTGATGCCCCGTTCTTTCATCGCGGCCCTGATATCGGCATTGAGCGTTGCAGCGTGGCCGAGAATGCTCGCCGCGCAGGCGTCGCGGATCGCGGGGTTCGATCGATAGGCCTCCTGCGTCATCGTTCCAACGAGGCAGGTCCATTCGGCGAGGTCGCCTTCGATTATCGCCTTGCGGAAATCCACATAGGCGAGGACGCGTTCAAGTGGGTCGTCATGATCATGGTACGGGGCGTTCTCGAAGAACGCGCTCGTCGTCTCAGCCCAGAATTCCGCAGCGGCGACGCCGAGCGCTTCCTTGCTCTTGAAGTGGTGAAAGAACGCACCCTTCGTGACGCCGGCGGCCTGGCAGAGGTCATCGACGGTCGTTGCTGCGTAGCCTTGCGCCCTGATCACGTCTCTTGCGGCCTCTAACAGCCTGGTCCGCGCATCGCCGCGTTCGGGGGCAAGTTTGGTCGGTCTGGGCATGGAGATATACATACCATACGGTTGGTATGTATTCTAGTTGAAATTGCGGCGGACTTTTCTCTCCTCGAAAGCGGCCCTTCGCCACATGTCCGCTCCGTCCGCATTGCCGACATATGCGGCGGATGGATCATTCTCGGACAGCATCCCGAAAAACGGACATCGGGTATCCGTCGTTTGTGAATACACCGCCTAGGCCGTTGCGGCGTTCAGTCTGACGTCAGCAGCCCGCTCCCCCTAACCTGGCGCCATAGGACATTGGCATCGTGCCGAAGGCGCGCTACTCGCACGACGGGTCGCCGGGTGGGAGAGCGGGCCGGTCCAGTTCCCGCGTGAGCGGAAGCGCCCTAGACCGCCAGCAGGGCCGTCGCCTGTTTCAGGTCGACCTTTTCCTCGCTCAACACGGCGCGCACCACGACATCGTCCGTCTCGCTGACAGTCAGCGGGTCCTGCGGCCGCAGGCGATGCTCGACCACCATGCGCGCCAGCAGCATGCGCCGCGCATCGCCGCCGCGGGCACCAAGCGTGGCGCCCTCAATCGCCATCAGGACCGCACTGGCAACGTGATAGAGCGCGTTCGAGGCTTTGCGCGCCAGGATTTCGTTGCGCGTCGTGGCCACTTCCTCGGCAAAGCTCACCGCGCGCTCCAATGTCGAAGACAGCTCGCCGCGGAACTGCCCCGGCAACGCCTCGCAATCATCCAGCCGCGCGCCCAGACCCTCGGCCAGATCCTTGTGCGCACCGACCTTGGCGATGGCCCGGCCGGTGATGTCGAGCGCATTGATGTTCGACGTCCCCTCCCACAGCACGCCGGTATGGGCATCGCGCACCAGCTTGGCGTTGATCCAGTCCTCGATGAAGCCGTTGCCGCCGCGTACCTCCATGGCGCCGGTAGCGACCGCGATGTTGTCGCGGCACGACCGGAACTTGACCAGCGGCGTCAGGATACGCACCAGACGAGCCGCCGTTTCGTCGCCCCGGTCGGCCAGATCGAGCTGCTGGGCGATGAACATCACCATCGACAGCACCTGCTCGGTCGGCACCATCAGTTTCATCAACTGCCGGCGCAGCAGAGGCTTTTCGATGATGCGTTCGCCGAAGGCCAACCGATTGCGCGCCACCACCATCGCCTCGTTCAGACACCGGCGCATCATGCCAGCGGCCCGCACGCCGTGCGACAGGCGCGACATGTTGACCTGATCCATCATCTGCTTAAGGCCATTGTTGGCCTGGGCACCGACTTCGCCCAACGGATAGGCCACGGCACCATCGAAGATGATTTCCCCTGACGCCATCGACTTGGTGCCGAGCTTCGGCTTCAACCGGACAATGCGGTACTTGTTGCGGCTGCCGTCCTCGAGATGCCGCGGCAGGGCGAACAGGCCGAGGCCGGCATTGCCGCCCGGCGCCCCCTGCGGCCGCGCCAACAGCAGCGCCACATCGCCATCGGCGCAGGAGCAGAACCACTTCTCACCATAGAGCCGCCAGGCGCCGTCTTCCCAGCGCGCCTCAAGCTCGATGTTGCTGACATCCGAGCCACCGGTCTTTTCGGTCATGAACTGCGCGCTCTTCAGGATCTTGTCCGGGTCCTGGCTGTACATGCCCGGCAGGAAGCGCTGCTTCGTCTCCTCATCGGCATAGCGCTCGATCAACAGCGCCGACGTATCGGTCACCGAGATCGGGCACAGCAGTCCGAACTCCGACTGCGCGAAAATATACTGGAACACGTACTTCGCGAGCGGCGGCACCTTCTCCGGCCAGCCCAGCACGCCGGGCTTGCGCGACATGCAGTGGATGCCGAAATCGATGAAGCCGATCTGCTCCATCTCGCGATAGGCCGGGTGGAACTCGATCCACTCTTCGTCGACGCCGCGATGGTCGCGCGCATGCAGCATCGGCTGGTGCCGGTCCGACAGGCGCGACAGCTCGTCGAGGCGGCTGCCGGCAATATCGCCCAGCCGCTCGTAGTGCGGCGTCATGTGGTTACGCAGGGCGTCTTCCATGTAGACGTCCATCAGACCGCGCAGGCTGTCGTCGACGGTGAAGAAGTTCATGCCCTGGCAATCGGGCGCAATCCAGTCGGTCAGTGTTTTCGGGCGTTCGAATTCGGGGGCTTCGGCCAGGCTCATCGCGTTCTCCTTGCGCGCCGCCATCGCAGCCGTGGCGGCAGGTTATGTCTATGCGGGCACCATTGTGGCGATGCGCCGCTTTCGCCGCAAACGAGTTTTTGGTAGCTTTTGGTTGACTATCACTCAATCATGCCAGTCACGTCATGGGACCGATACCCTCGATTTCTGCGCTTCGCGCCTTCGAATCCGCCGCCCGTCATTTGAGCTTTCAGCAGGCAGCGGACGAGTTAAACGTTACGCCCGGGGCGGTCAGCCGGCAGATCCAGACGCTGGAGGCCGCCCTGGCGACGCCGCTGTTCCAGCGCCATCACAAGCGTGTGGAACTGACCCGCGCCGGCCTGGAATATCTCGCCGAGGTGCGCACGCCGCTGGCGCGGATCGTCGCCGCCACGGCGCGTCTACAGGGCCACACCGCCGGCGGCATCCTGTCGATCTGCGCCTACCCGACCTTCGCCATCCGCTGGTTCATTCCCCGTTGGGGACGGTTCTACGACCGCCACCCGGATATCGAGGTGCGCCTGACCACCTCGCTGACGCCGGTCGACTTCGCCCGCGACGACTACGACCTCGCCATTCAGGTGCTGGGCGACGGCGACAGCCTGCCCGGCATCGACAGCCATCGCATCGTCGGTGTCGATACCTTTCCCGTCTGCACACCGGCAATGGCCAAACGGCTGAAGACACCGGCGGACCTGGCGCAGGTCACGCTGTTGCACGGCGATCCGCGGCCGCGCGACTGGGCGCGCTGGCTCGAGGCCGCCGGCATCGACGATCCCGCCGTGGTCGATCCCGAGCCGGGCCTGCGCTTTGAGAGCCTGAACCTTGCCATCCAGGCCGCGATCGAGGGCCTGGGCGTCGCGATCGGGATCGAGGCGCTGGTGCGCGACGACCTGGAACAGGGTCGGTTGGTCCGGCCATTCCCGACCACGCGTCGCTCGCGCCGGTCGATGCATCTGGTTTATCCGCACGCCCGGGCCGACAGTCCGAAGATCACCGCTTTTCGTGATTGGCTGCTGTCCGAGGCGGCGGATTGATCCTTTGCCGGAACGGCGGCGAGTAAGTGGCCGGGTAAGCCCGGCCATGAACATGTCGTGACAGGCGGCGTCAGGTGGTCACGCCTACGCTTGCTGCGGGCGTGCTCCATTGCCGCCGAGTCGGCCCTCGAGGAAACTCCGGCGAACGCCGGAGTCCACTGCCGGAATTCATGGCATTCGTCCAAACGCCGCCCAGACGGCAGTCTATGGATGCCGGCTTTCGACGGCATTTCAACACTGACGGCAGCACACAGTCCTTTTAGCTTTCACCAGGGTGGCAGGGCGCGCCAGTCGTCGTCGGTGCCCAGCACCGCCTTTTCGGCATCGTAGCTGTAGAGCCAGACCTGCTGCGGCGTGAAGTCGTCGCCGAAACGCTCGTTGTTGCGGCGGAACCGGGCATTGCGCTGGCCGACCGCGTCGGGGTCGTCGAGGTGGAATGAGGCTTCGGCCCGCCGGGAGTGCTCGACCATGCGGTTGGCCCGGTCGTGGCGCAGCGCTTCGTAACGCTGCAACGCTGCGGCCGGGTCGTCGCCGCCCTGTTCCAGGCAACGGCCGAGCACGTAGGCATCCTCGATGCTCTGCACCGCGCCTTGCGCATGGTAGGGCAGCATCGCGTGCGCGGCATCGCCCATCACGGCGATGCGCCCGTCGACCCAGGCCGGCAACGGATGACGGTCGTGCAGCGCGGTGACGAACGGCGTCTTCGTCGCCGCGATCAGACCACGCGGCGCCTCGTACCAGCCGTCGAAGGCGGCCAGCACTTCCGCCTTGCTGGCGGTTTGCGACCAGGACTCGCGCTTTTCGTCATCGCTGCGGCCCAGTGCGATCCAGTTGAAGCGCCGGTCGGCCGAGACATAGTAGGCGACGAACGACATGCGCGGTCCCATGACGACGTAAGACGACACCGGCAGGTCGAGATGGCGGATGTCGTCCGCGTCAACCACGCCGCGCCAGGCGACATAGCCCGAGCGGCGCGGCGGATCGGGCCGGAACACCTGTTCGCGCACTAGCGAATGAATGCCGTCGGCGCCGATCAGCACGTCGCCCTCAACGCGCGTGCCGTCAGCGCAGTCGACGAAAACGCCATCTTCGTTCTGCCCCAGACCGGTAACCCTGGTGTCGAAGCGGATCCGTGTTGGCTCTACCCGTTTCGCCAGCGCGTCGATCAGGTCCGGCCGATGAGCATGGTAGTAGGGCGCGCCGAAACTCTGCTGCACCTTGGGCTTCAGACCGGTGCGCAGCAGCACCTCGCCGCTGTCCCAGGCGATGAACTTGTGGAAATCCGGTTCGCTGCAGCAGGCTTTCAGGTCATCACCCAGGCCGAGGCGCTCCAGAATGCGCACGCCGTTCGGGCTCAACTGAATCCCGGCGCCGACTTCGCCGAACGCGGTTGCCTGCTCCAACAGAATGAAATCGAGCCCGGCGCGCTGCAGCGTCAACGCCAGTGCTGCACCGCCAATGCCGGCGCCGATGATGGCGATCCTCATGAACGGCCTCCCAGACGCTGATTTCTTGTCGTTGCGGCCAGCGTGGCACAGGGCCGCCGCAGCGACAATGCCAGCTAACGGACGACGCGGGTCGGCTGGCGGCTGCCGGAGAGGTTGATGAAGTTGCCGCCGACCACCAGCAGCGCTCCCAGCAGCACGAAGACATCCAGCGTCTCGGCATAGACGAAATAGCCGACGACGGCGATCAGCGGCAAGCGCAGGAAGTCGAGCGGCGCGACCACCATGGCGTCGGCATGCTGCATCGCCCGGGTGATGCAGTAATGCGAGGTCAACCCGGTTAGGCCGACGACGACGACCCAGGGCCACAGCGCTACGCTGGGCGTCACCCAGTCGGCAAAGGTCGGCCCGATGCCGATCAGGAACTGGATCGCGTTCATATAGAACAGGATGACGAACGGGCCGTCGGTGACGGTCAGCCGCTTGGTGATGACATAGGCCGACCCGTAGCCGATCGCCGCGATCAGCACGACCAGCGAGGCGATATGCACGACCTCGGCACCCGGCCGCAGGATCACCAGAATGCCGAGGAAGCCGAGCGCGATAGCGCCGATGCGCGCACGGGTCAGCGGCTCGCGCAGGAAGATCGCCGCCAGCAATGCGGTCCAGATCGGTGAGGTGAATTCAATGGCGAACACCTCGGCCAGCGGGATCGAAACAACGCCGAAATACCAGCAGAAGCTGGCGAGATAGTGCACCGAGTTGCGCAACAGGTGCAGCCCTGGCCGCGGCGTCTTCAGGCTGCGCCAGCCGAACTTCGGCAGCAGCGCCAGCAACACGATCAGGCACACGGTGCTGCGCAGGAACAGCACCTCGTAGAGACTGACTTCGGTGGACAGCTCACGCCCGGCTATCGCCATGCCGGAGAACGAGACGAGCGCACCGCTCATCCACAGCATGGCCAGCGGCACCGAGGCGCGCGGCGAACTACTCATCTACTGGGTTCTCCCGGATCGAATGCGGCGCACTCTAGCAGCCGTCCGGCATGACCGCATCTCCCCTGCATAGAGCGCGAAACGTGCCGCAATGGCGTCAGCGCACGACCTTCGCCGGCTGGCGGCTACCCACGACATTGATGAAGTTACCGCCGACCACCATCAACGCGCCGAGCAGCACGAACAGGTCCAGCGTCTCGGCATAGATGAAATAGCCGACGACGGCGATCAGCGGCAGGCGCAGGAAATCGAGCGGCGCTACCACCATGGCGTCGGCATGCCGCATCGCCCGCGCAAGACAGAAGTGCGAGGTGAGATTGGCCACGCCGATGACCGCAACCCAGGGCCACATCGCCGCGCTGGGCGTGACCCAATCAGCAAAGGTCGGCCCGATGCCGATCAGAAGCTGAACCAGGTTCATATAGAACAGAATGGCGAACGGGCCGTCGGTGAGAGCCAGCCGCTTGGTAATGGCGTAAGACGTGCCAAAACCGATGGCGCCGACCAGCACGACCAGCGAGGCGATATGCACGACCTCGGCGCCCGGCCGCAGGATCACCAGAATACCGAGAAAGCCTAGCGCGATCGCGGCGATGCGGGCGCGGGTTAGCGTTTCGCGCAGGAAGACCGCGGCCAGCAGCGCGGTCCAGACCGGCGAGGTGAACTCGATGGCAAACACCTCGGCCAGTGGTATCGAGACGACGCCGAAGTGCCAGCAGTAGCTGGCAAAATACTGTGCCGCGTTGCGCAGCACGTGCAATCCCGGTCGCTGTGTCCTCAGACTGCGCCAGCCGAACCGCGGCAGCAACGGCAACAGCACCAGCAGGCACACCGCGCTGCGCAGGAACAGCAGCTCGAACAGGCTGACCTCGATGGCCAGTTCGCGCCCGCCGACCGCCATGGCGGAAAACGAGACGAGCGTACCGCACATCCACAGCATGGCCAGCGGCACCGAGGCGCGCGGTGGGGCATTCATCTGCTGGGTTCTCCCGGGTAGGTGGCACCCACCTTAGCAGGTGCCCGGCGCGGCCGCATCCACCTCCGGCTGACAAAGCCGGCGCGACGCGCTAGCGTCGACCGTATGCAAGACAATGACGCCCACACGACGGGTCGCTATGTCCTCGACCCGACCGGCACCGAAGGCGGCCAGCCGCTCGACGGCCGGCTCGACAGCCCGTCGTATCATCGCAACTGGCGGCCGATCCTGGCCGTGCTGCGGCGGGTGTTGGGCGACACAGCGGGCCATGTGCTGGAAGTCGGCAGCGGTGCCGGCCAGCATATCTCCACCTATGCCAAGGCCCTGCCGCACCTGACCTGGTGGCCGAGCGATCCGAACGCGGCGCATCGCCGGTCAGTCGATGCCTGGCGGATGAGCGCCGGCGCACCTAACCTGATGCCCGCCTTCGATCTGGACGCGACATCGTCCTGGACGTTCGACGGTCCGGACAGACCGCCGGCCGGACAGCTCCACGCTGTCATGAGTGCCAACGTCATCCACATCGCGCCGTGGACCGTCACCGAGGGGCTGATGGCCGGCGCCGCGCAACACCTGAGCGGCGACGGCCGCCTGCTGTTCTACGGCCCGTTCTCGAAAGGCGGCGAACATACCGCGGCCAGCAATGCCGCCTTCGACGCCAGCCTGCGGGCGCAGGACCCGAGCTGGGGCGTACGCGACATCGACAACGTGACGACCGCCGCCGGCGGCCGCGGCCTGCACCTAGAAGAAATTGTCGACATGCCGTCGAACAACCTGATGCTGATCTTCGCCCGCGTGCCAGCCGGCTAAAGCCATCGCCACGACGCTGCTCAGATGCCCACTCAGTGCCGAACGCTCAACCGAACAAGTCCCAACGATCACCGGCAGGTTCAAACGGGCGGGGCAAACCACGGGCATGGCCTGAGCCGGTGTGGCCCACACGCCGCCCAATCTATGGGAAAGGCAAGATAAATCGCCAAATCCGATCCGTCGGCTCTATCGGGCTATCGCGCGTGGGATCAGCAGGAATGCCATAAGGTAGAGCAGACCGGTGACTAGCAGCAGGTTGTTGTAGCCAACGGCGAGTGCGGCATATTCGAGGCAGCCACCAACCATCGCCCCCAGTAGATTGACCGCGAAAGCGGATTGCGAGTCCGCGGAATTCCGGAAACGCTTGGCGAAAGCGATATTGGCCAGGAAGATCGGCAGGAAGGCGAGGATGGTCGCCGCCAGCAGGCGCAGCGCGAAAGGCAGCGGCAGGAGCCATTCGGGACGGATGACCCAGGCGAGTGCCAGCGACAGTGCTATGCCTGTGAAGATCACCGGTAGCGACGGTGTGCGGAATCTGCGTGTCGTCTCAACGGCCGCGAGCACGGTGACCAGCACGCCGGCGAAGACCAGCGCATTGACAAACCAAGTCGTGCCGAACAGCAGCGCGAATGTCGCGACATTCTTGGTTTCCAGCAGCAGGAACGCCACCCCCATGAAGAACAGGTCGGCATACGGCCGCATCCCACTCAGCGGGCCGGAAAGAATGCGCACTGTCAGCAACGAGACCACGAGGATGCTGGCGAGCGTGATCTGGTATAGCGGCGGAAAGGAGCCGCCCTTGAAATAGAGGAACGGCGCGTCATCAGTCGCCGGCGCCACCAGCTGGCCGGTATCGGACGGCGACCAAATCGTCCCGCACCGCTGGTCGGCCGCAGTCATCCCTATGCTGACCGCAGCCTGTGCGCCGGCATAAGTATCGATACAGGGGGCATGCCCGAAAACCGTCGCCGCCGTGCCCGCCAAACGGTCGATGAGCCAGGGTTCGCGGAAGTAGTTGTACATGGCGAAAGCGCCATTGGGCTTCAGGCGATCGCGCACCGACGCCATCGCCTCTTCGGTGAACAGGAAGGACTCGAGACGGATCTGCGATGCTCCGCTGACCAGCGTAAGCGAATCAGGCAGGGCAAACAGCACCAGGTCGTACTTGCGCTCGGTGCTTTCGAGAAAGGCCCGGCCGTCGTTGGTGTATCGCGTCACGCCTGGATTGGCATAAGGCCGGTCAACATTCAGTTCACCGATCTCGAGGATACGCGGGTCAATGTCGACAGCATCGACGCGGCTTGCGCCTTTGCTCAGCGCGATCGCCACATCCGAGCCCGATCCGGCGCCGATAATCAGGACATCGTCGAGCGGATTATCGGGGAAGCGCAGGTAAGGCGTTTCATAGAATCGTTCGCCCTGCTTCAGCTTGTATTCGGCGGGGGCCATCAACTGGTGCGGTACGCCGTTGGCATTGATCTGTAGCAATCCGTCGTCGGGGGTGCCGAAGTCTTTGACCGAGATCTTGTAGTAGGGTGACCAGCTGACGCCAGGTGCGATTGACTCCTTCAGCAACGCAGTGCAGAGGACAATCGAGTAGAGCAAGACGAGAAGCCGGTGCGTCTTCGAGTCCGCGAGGGAAAGATAGAGCACGAAGGCGACCAGCCCCCACACCACCGACGGCGCGTTGAGAAAGCTCAACATGGTGAATGCGCCGATGCCGGCCAGCGAACCCAGCAGATCGTAACGGTAGGCGGCAAGCGGGCGCATCTTGCCGAAGCAGCGTCCGACGATCTCCGCCGGCCCGGCGACGATTGCCGCGACGAGCACGAAGATGATTGGCAGAACCAACCATGCCGGCGGTCCGTTGATGACGAGCGAGGTGAAATAGATGATGTCAGAACCGCTACGCTCGATGGTGACGGGGAACCACAGCACGCCCAACACCAGTATCGTCAGTAACGGCAGCGAAAACGGCCAGATCGACCAGTCCTTCCGGCTTATGAGAAAACCCGCGCCGAAACCGAAGAACCCACCCAGCAGCACGAAATTCGAGAAATAGGAAAGGTGCACCAAGTTCGCGCCCAGCCAACGAATCAGCGCCAGCTCGAGAAACAGCATGAGGAAGGCCGAGAGCAGCAGTCGGATCACCACGGAGCGGGCCTGCGGCTGACTGTCAGGGCGTGCCCGGTCGGCTAGCGGTAAGTTCTCGGCCGTCGCGATCCCATCGCTCATGCGTGTTACTCCACCTTCTTCGCGCCACGGACAACATGCGAAGAAGAGGTGTAAGCTAGGTAAACGCGGTTGAAGCGCACTGGGGCCAGCGCAGCGCTGCCCTCCGGGCAGCCATGGCATCATACCCCGCCGTCGGAGATGGACCGCGCCCGCATCCTGTGGGCCGCGGGCGACATTATCGAGAACCGGCCACCGCTTTCGCGCTGGCACCCGGAGTATCGCGACGCGTTTCGCCGTGCGACCGGTGGCTAGGCGGCCCGTTGTCCGGGCAGCCGTCTAGCGGACCATCAGCTCCTTGTCCCACGTGGCATAGTCCGGCAGCGCGCCCCGCCGCACTTCGCCGGTGTAGCCGAACTCGATCATATGTGCGGTGACCGACGGGCCATCGACAATGACGACGGCATAGGATTCCGGCAGGTCCGATCCTGACAAGTAACGGGAGCCGTCGAAGCTGGCCCAGCTTGCATGGTTGGTGCTGCGGATCGAGCTGACCGGCACACCGTGAAACGAGCCGGCCAGTGGCAGGTGGCAATGGCCGAAGAACAGGTGTTTGATTTTGTCGCGGTGCGGCGCGACAACGGCGCCAAACGCATCCGCATCCAGCAGCATGATCTCGTCCATTGCAGTAACGTGGATCGGGATCGGGTTGTGGTGCATGAACAGATAGACAGGCTCGCGGGCCGCGGTCAGCGCCCGGTCGAGCCAGGCGCAGCGCACGTCGCAGTAATGGCCCGCATGGGTTTCCGGCCCCCAGGTATCGATGATGATGCCGGTGCCGCCGGACAGCGCAAAAGTCTTCTGCACATGGCCGTCGTCATCGGCCAGGTCGGGAAACACGTCGAGAAAAGTCTCGCGGTCGTCATGATTGCCGATCGCCAGATGCACCGGGATCGGCATACGCTCGACATGCGATTTCAGCAGCTCGTAGTCCGCCCGCTCGCCCCAGTCGGACAGATCGCCGGTAATGACGACCGCCTCGGCGTCGGGATGGTTGTCGAGGGCGTGCCCAAGCGCACGCGCGAAATTGGCGTTGGGATCGCGGCCGGCGATGGTCTTGCCTGGCGCGGTCAGATGAATATCGGTCAGTTGGATCAGTTTCACGGCACACTCCCCATGGTTTGACGCCGGCGCAGCATCGCGACGTCGACCGGGCAGGCCGGCCAAGATCCCTTCGTCGGGCTGGAAACGGAAAAAGCAGCGGGGGCGGAGTTGCCTCGCGCCCCCGCGTCTGGTCAGGAACCCTGCTGCGGCAACAGTGCGGTCACTTCTTCGACCAGCTCTTCCTGCAGTTCCTTCATATCATCGGCATCGCCGACCACGATGCGTTCGATCGCGTCATAGATCACCTGGGTGATCGCCAGGCCGTTCTCGCCGGGATAGGCAACCCACTCCGACAGCAGCGGCAACTGCTTGACCGCGGTTTCCTTGTTCGGATTGCGGACATAGAAGTCGGCCAGGATGATCTCGTTGGCAGCCCGGTTCGGCGGCACGTAACCGGTGGTTTCCGCCACCGCGGCAGCCCCGGTGCCCGAGGTGATGAACTTCAGGAAGGCCCAGGCCGCCTCGCGCCGCGCCGGGTCCTTCGAGGTCGACACGAACAGGGCCGCGTTGCCGCCGGCCGGCAGCGCCTTCGGTGCGCCGGTCATGCCGGGAAACGGCGCCGTCTGCAGCGTCCAGCCCTCGGCCTTGGTGCGCTCGATCGTGCCGACGCTGGAGGTCGACCAGAAGAACATGCCGATCTCGCCGGCGGCGAAGGACTTGGCCGCATCGTTGCGCGACAGATTGCGCATCTCGCAGCCGCGGAACAGCTTCTGCATGGTTTCCAGTGCGCGCAGGCCTTCTTCACCGCCGAAATTCACCTTGCCGGCTTTCAGAACCGGCTCGCCCTGCGACCACATCAGCGCCTGCATGAACCAGTTGCCGGTGATGTTCCAGCCCCAGAACATCGGGTCCTTGCCGACGGCCTTGATCTTCTGGCAGGCGTCGACCACCTCGTCCCAGTTCGCCGGGATCTTGTCGACGCCGGCATCCTTCAGGATATCCATGTTGTAATAACCGATCGGCGTCGACACCGAGAACGGCAGGCCATGCACCGCGCCACCGAAGGTCGACAGATCGAGCATCGCCTTGTGGTAGCCGTCCTTGGCGAAGTCGGCTTCCTTGGCAATGAACGGCTCGAGCGACTGGGCGATGCCCTTCTCGACCAGGATCGCCTGCCGGTTCAGCCCCTGCATGGTGATGTCGGGCAGGTTGCCGGATACCGACTCGCGCAGCACCGTGTTGGTGCCATCCTCATAGTTTTCGTAGGTGGCGCGGAACTTCACGTCGATATCCGGATGTGCCTTCTTGAAGTCTTCCATGATCTTTTCGTAGGTCACGCCGAACAGGCCGCCGTAGGGATAGGCGACCTCGATTTCGACCGCCTGTGCCGCGGTCGACAGCATCGCCGCCGCGGCGGCGATGGACAGGATCCGTTTCATCGATTAACTCCTTGCGTTGCCAACGGGGAGCGCACTGTCGGCAAACGGATCGCTCCCCAATTCCTCCCGATGCCCCCCTGGGCGCGGGACCTGGTATCGGGGCCGCGGTCATGCCGTGGCCCCGCTTGTGTCTGTGCCACTGCCGGGTCACTTCATCCCGGTCAGTGTGATGCCTTCGATGAAACGCCGCTGCGCCAACAGGAAGGCGACGATGAGCGGCGTCACGATGACCGTTGCGGTGGCCATCATCGGTCCGTATTCATTGCCGTCGATGCCGGCGCGGAATTCGCGCAGGCCGAGCGGCGGTGTGAACAATTCGCGTGAGCCGGTGATCACCACGCGCGGCCAGAAATAGTCATTCCAGTGCGCGACCACCGAGAAGATGCCGAAGGCGAGCAGCGCCGGCACCGCCGTCGGCAGCATGACGCGCCAGATGATGCTGAACTCGCTCATGCCGTCCATGCGCGCGGCGTCGATGAGGTCGTCCGGCACCGTCTTGAAGAACTGGCGCATCAGGAAGATGCCAAACACAGAAATGGTCCAGGGAATGACCAGCGCCGCATAGGTGTTGGTCAGGCCGACCTTCGACAGCATGATGTAGAGCGGCAGCGCAATGGCGTGCACCGGGATCAACAGGCAGAACAGCACCAGCCCGAACACCACGTCCCGCCCCCAGAACCTGAGCTTCGACAGGGCGTAGGCGCAGGGCAGGGCGACGACGATCTGGATCAGGAAGATCGACACGGTGACGATGACGCCATTGAGCAGGTAACGCAGCAGCGGCGCCTGTTCGAACGCGGTAGTGTAGTTGAACACCGTCGGGTTGACCGTGCATTCCGCTTCGCTGCGGTCGAGCTTCATGCAGTAGCGGTCGACCATCGGCGCCTGGCTGCCGATGACGCCGCCGCTGCCGGTCTCGATCTCCATCGGACTTTTCAGCGAGTAGGTCACCATGATGTAGAACGGCAGGATGACGATCAGCGCACCGACGATGAGCACGGCATGCTTCAGGGCGTCGGCGAACGGTGAGGAATGGCCGATCATGAATAGTGCACCCGCCGCTCGACGAACCAGCGCTGGACTGCGGTCAGCAGCAGCACGAAGATCAGGAAGACGATGGTGATCGCCGAACCGATGCCGATCAGGTTCTGCTGGATCGCTTTTTCGTAGATCGCGTACATCATCACGTAGGTCGCTTTCACCGGGCCGCCCTGGGTCAGCGCCTCGACAGTGTCGAACACCTGGAACGAGCGGATGGTGGTGATAACGACGACGAACACAGTTGTCGGGCCAAGCATCGGCCAGGTGACCAGTCGGAACCGGTCCCACGGACTGTCGGCACCGTCGACGGCAGCCGCCTGGTGCAGCTCTCGCGGCACCGAGGTCAGGCCGGCGAGATACAGCACCATGTTGAAGCCGAAGCCCTGCCAGATACCGATGAAGATGATGGTGCCCAGCGTGTAGTCGCGGTCGCCGAGCCACAGCGGGAAGCTGCCGGCGCAGCCAGTGCCATACCAGCTTTGCGCCGCATCGACCCACGGCAGCCAGCCGAACGAGAAGAAGGCTTCGATGAAAGTGCCGCAGCCGCTCGCCAGCATCTTGTTCACGAGGCCGATGGTCGGGTGCAACGCGAACTCCCAGACGATGGCCATGGCCAACAGGGCCGCCATGACCGGCAGGAAATAGATCGTCTTGTAGATGTCGCCGATGCGGCCCAGCGAGTTGATCAACAGCGCCGCGCCAAGGCCAAGCAGCACCGAGCCCGGCACCACGACGCCGACGTATATGAAGCTCGCGGTCAGCATCTTTTCGTAGGTCGAGCGGGTGAACATATGCTCGTAGTTTCGCGTCCCGACCCATTCGAAGCCCGGGCTGCCGAGGCTGTAGTCGGTGAACGACAGCATTGCCGCGATCAGTACCGGCGCGATCAGTATGACGATCATCAACGCGATCGCCGGCGCCACGAAGGCATAGCCCGCAAGACTGCGCGTCGCCGGCCTGGTGGTCCAGCGCCGTACGGGCGTGGCCGGCATGCGTCCAACGACGGCGTCGACGGCCATCGCTCAGGCCTCGACCAGCTGCAGCCGGCGGTCGTCGTCGGCGAACGCCATGGCCGCGCCGGGCCGCGGTTTCACGAAAATCTGACTGCCGATGGCAATCTCGGACACTTGGTGCGGTTCGGCCCGGGCGATCACGCGGCGATCGCCGCCGTTCACGTGACCATGCAGATAGAAGTCGGCGCCGAGGTTTTCCTTATGCGTCAGCGTAAACGGCCAGGCATCGTTGCTGCCATCGCCGTTGGTGATCAGGGTCAGATGTTCCGGCCGCACGCCGATCGACAGGCGCCGCGTTTCGCAGGGCAGCCGCCGGCGCAGGGGGATGCCATGGGCGAAGACATGACCGTTGCCGTCCGCTTCGGCGTCGACGAAATTGATCTTCGGGCTGCCGATGAATTCGGCGACTCGCCGGTCCTGCGGATCGCGATAGATCTCGCCTGGCGCCCCAAGCTGCAGGATATCGCCGTCCATCATCACCGCCATCCGGTCGGACATGGTCAGCGCTTCCGCCTGGTCATGCGTGACATAGATGAAGGTGGTGTTAAGGCTGCGATGCAGTTCCGCCAGTTCGGAGCGCATATGCACGCGCAGCGCGGCATCGAGGTTCGACAGCGGCTCGTCCATCAGGAACGCCACCGGCTTGCGCACCATGGCGCGGCCGAGCGCCACGCGCTGGCGCTGGCCGCCGGAGAGCTGGCCCGGCTTGCGCTGCAGCAGGTGTTCGATCTTCAGCGTTTCCGCCGTCTCCTGCACCAGGCCGCACAGGCGTTTCACCTTGCCGCCGGTGCCCGGCGCCAGCAGGCCAAGCAGCGGAAATCGTTCCACCGTCGACAGGTCGCGCAGACGCAATGGCGTTTCCATGTTCTGCTGCACCGTCAGGTGCGGATAGAGCGCGTAGGACTGAAACACCATCGCCAGATCGCGGCGGCTTGGCCTGATGTGATTGACCACGGTGCCGTCGATCGACACGTCGCCATCGCTCTGCGCCTCGAGCCCGGCGACGATGCGTAGCAGCGTGGACTTGCCGCAACCCGAAGGACCGACGAGCGTCAGGAACTCGCCATCCTCGATCGTCAGGTCGATGCCGTTCAGGACCCGCGTTGTGCCGAAGGACTTTTCGATTCCGGAAAGAACGATGGACGCCACGTGATGTCTCCGCTGATCTGCAGCCCAGGACAGGTCGGCTTTTATCAAGCCGTGCCGACACATTTGTGACGCCGTATTAGTCGTACTAATGCACGCGAGAGTCCGAACCACGACGGAGCGTCGCGGCATGAAACCCAGCCCCTACCAGATCACTGCGTTCACCCACGCCGCGCGACAACGCAGTTTCTCGAAAGCCGCCGCCGAACTCGGGGTCACGCAGTCCTCCATTACCCAGCACGTGGCGAAGCTCGAGCGCATGATGGGCGCGCAACTGTTCGTCCGCCGGCGCGAAGGACTGGAGATGACCCGCACCGCCCGCGACCTGTTTGCGGTGACCGACCGGTTGCGCACGCTGGAGAAAATCGTCGAGGAAAAGGTCGGCAGTTTCAGCACCCTGTCGACCGGGCATCTGCGGCTGGTCGCCAACGCGCCCCGCCCGGCGATGGCGATGATCGCGCGCTACAACGAGCTGTACCCGGACGTGCGGTTCGAATTCAGCCTGGTCGATTGGACCCTTGGCATGCAGTTGCTGCACGACCGCGAAGTCGACGCTGCCATCATCACCGAGCCTGAGCCGGTCGACGACCTCTACGTCCGCGACATCTGCACGTCACGCTACCGCGCCTATGTGCATCGCGACCATCCGCTGGCGGCACGCAACGCCCTGTCGCTCTATGAACTGCAGGATCACACCCTGATCCTGCCGGAAGATGGATCGCTGACCCAGCGTGTGGTCGACCAGAAGGGCGCGGAGTACGAGCTTGAGTTCCGCCGGATGCTGAAATGCCACAGCTTTCCCGTGGTGAAGGAAGCGGTGCTGCACGGCGTTGGCGTCGGCCTGCTGCTGGAGGACAGCAGCTTTCCCTCGACCAACCTGATCGCAATCGAGGTCGAGGAAATGCCGGAGGACTACCGCATCTGCCTCGCCTTGCCGGCCGACAAGCGCGACCTCCGCCTGGTCGACAGCTTCATCGGCATCGCCAGTGAGTTGGCGGACCGCTAGCGCGCTTGGTTTCCCAACACGTGGCGGTACAATCGCTGGCTGACCGGCCGCGCCGGCGCTTTGGCCATATGCCGTTCGCCATCTCCCCGACAACGCATAAGGGACTGCCCGATGACCGACATGACCGTTGTCGACAACGATTACGACTTCACCGCCGTGCGCGCGGCAATGCAACGATACGTCGATCAGGACCTGCTGACCGGCGTGTCCTGGGCGGTACTGCGCGGGCGCGAGCTGGTCGAAGTCGATTGCGTTGGCCAGGCAGACCGTGAAGCCGGCACGCCGCTTGGCACCGATCATATCTTCCGCATCTTCTCCAACACCAAGCTGCTGACGTCCTGCGCCGTGCTGCAATTGATGGAAGCGGGGCAGATCGCCCTCGACGACCCTATTGAAACCTACCTGCCGCAACTCGGCGACCGGCAGGTCCTGTGCCCGGGCGCCACCGATGCCGGCGACAGCGAACCCGCCGCCGGATCAATCACCATCCGCCATCTGCTGTCGCACTCATCCGGGCTGAGTTATGGCCTGCTCGACCCCGGGTCGCTGCTGTTCGGCCTCTATACCGAGCACAAGGTGAACCATCCCGGCCGCACGCTGGCCGACATGATCGACGCGCTGGCCGGCCTGCCACTGGCCTATCACCCCGGCACCTCCTGGGAATACTCGGTGGCGACCGACGTGCTCGCCCGGCTGGTCGAGGTGGTGACCGGCGACAGCTTCGGCGACGTGCTGCAAAGCCGTATCCTGGATCCGCTCGGGATGACCGACACCGGCTTCGTCGTGCCGGCGGACCAGCGTCGTCGCCTCGTCGCCTACTACGCCGGCAGCAGCCTGACCAACCCGCTGCAACCCGGCCTGCACCGGACCGACGAGGCCCCGTATCCCGGCGCCTACCTGCAATCGTTCCCGCGCCAATCGGGCGGCGGCGGTTTGGCCTCGACGCTGCCCGACATGGTGGCGATGATCCGCGCCCTGCTGCCGGGCGATGACACGTTGCTGACATCCGAAACGCTGGCGATGCTCGGCGACAACCAGTTGGCGGACGGCGTGTCGATCCGCTTCCCGCGGGTCGGCGAGGTACCCGGCAAGGGATACGGTCTCGCCGGTGCCGTCACCATGACACCGGCCGACACCGATCCGGCCGGCAGCACCGGCGAAATCCAGTGGGGCGGCATCGCCGGCACCCACTGGTGGATCACCGCCGACCGGCAATATGCCGGCCTGCTGATGGCGCAGCGGCAGATGGCCTTCTGGCATCCATTCTCGTTCGAATTCAAAAAACTGGTCTACGACGCGCTCGGCATCTGAACATCGCCGGGCGCAAAAACGCCCCTCACTCTTTACGCACCGGCAAATCGCCGCCGACCATCAGCGGCAGCTGCGCAACCTCATCGGCGATCTGCCGTTCCAGGGCCTCGCGCCGCTTGTGCGCCTCGAACAGGACGAAGCCGACCTGCCGGTCGAACGCATAGAGCCACGCGATCAGCCAGCCGGGGTAGCGGTGGTAACCGCTGATACCGAGCGACCGCAAAAACCCGTCGACGCCTTCGTCGCACAGCGGCGACGTATAGGCATCGTCCAGTGTCACCTGATAGCGCACACGCAAGCTTCGCAGATCGCGCACGATCGCTTTGACCCGGTCCTTATGCACCCGCTGTTCCTTGCGGCGGCGCCAAGCGTCCTCCGCCTCCGCCATGGCGTCGAACGGGTCCGTCGCCCGGGCGTGATAGGCCCGCTGCAGCCCCTTCTTGCGCACCATCCAAAGCAGTCGCCCCTGTACGGTGATGCCGCGCGTCATGGACACGCTGCCGTCGGCCGAATGGACGACATGACGGACATCCATCCACATCGACACCCAGTCGGTGCGGTCGAAGCGCAGATCGACCAATGGGTTATCGCTGCCGTCGATCGGCACCCGGGCTTTGTCGCGTTGCCGCAGCAACAGTCGCTTCAGGGCCTGCGCCCTGGGCCCGCGATCGGCAAGGCGCGCCTGAACGGCGGTCCTGAATCCGCTCATGCCGGCCTCCTTGCCGATCGCGGGTATGCGGGTCCGAAACGCACCGGGGGGAGACTCCGGTCGCGGCCGGACACCGCCGAACGGTTGGGAAGGGGTGAACCAATCTCGTGTCGCAAAACTCGCCTCCGCTTCGCTTGAGGAACTGCGGCTGCACCGCATCGGCAACGCGGGCGAGTGTTGCGAAACGCATCGGCGGCCGATATCCGGGCCTGGAAGCGGTTGTCCGGTTTTGGCAAGAAACGGAGAGACGTGCGGGATTGTCACTTCAACTCGCGCCCGCTCGGTGCCAGATTTTCAGAATGCTCGCTCGGAATCCTGTTCACAGCAGCGCCGACTTCGAAACGACGCTTGCTTTTCTGCGGAACAAAGGGCTCGACGGCCGTATCGCGGCTGGCGATACAGATGCACGCCGGCGGTTCCGGTCCGCCATAAACGCCGTCTACGGCACCGGCTTCTACCTCGCCTACATGCAGTATGGCGTCGACGTCGAAATCGACGCGCCGGCGGATCGGGCGGACTACAGCTTCTCCATCCCCTATCGCGGCGAGATGGCATCCAGCACGCCCCAGGGACCGATGGCCTGCACCAACCAGCAGACCGTGATCACCTCGCCCGGCCAGCCGCAGACCATGTTCCTTTCCGGTGGGACCCAGCGGTTGTCGATGTCGATCGACGCCGGCCTCCTGCGCCGCCGGTTTGCCCTGCTGACCGGCGAGCAGGTTCGCGGCGACATCGTCTTCGACCCGAAGATGCGGGTCGCCAACGGCCCCGGACAGCTGATCCTGTCGAACATCGAGCTCGTGATCGATGCCTATGACCGCGGCGGCGACGTGTTTGCCAACCCGTGTCGCGAAACGCAGTTTGAGGAAACGGTGCTGACCGCGCTGCTGGTCTATCAGCCGCACAGCCATGGCTGGCTGCTCGACCGGCCGGCGCCGGCCCCGGCCAGCCGGGACGTAAAGCGCGTCATCGACTTCCTGCACGAGAACCTGGAGACGACGCTATCGCTGGATGACCTGGTGTCCATCGCCGGCGTGCCCGGGCGTACCCTGAACGAACACTTCCGCGCCTTCACCGGCCTGGCGCCAATGGCCTACGCGCGCCGCGAACGCTTGCGCGCCGTGCGCCGTCTGTTGCTGTCAGGCGAAATGCAGTCGGTAACGGAAGCCGCCATGCGCTTCGGTTTCAGCCATCTTGGCCGTTTCGCCGCCCTCTACCGCGAGGGCTTCGGCGAAACACCATCGGAGACCGTTCGGCGCGCCAAGCTGAGGTCTCACGGCCAATCGACTGTCGTTTAGACCAGCCGTCACGCAGACGCCGAACCGGCCCGCTTCCCACCCGCCCGGCCCGGAGGCAGGGCCGTCGGATGGCGAAGCAGGCCGGCATCGCCGGCTGAGAAGACCGCTACAGCAGGTTCTTCACATCCGACGAGAAGGTCGGGAAGGCGAACATCGTGTCTTTCAACTGGCTGGCTGTAATGCCGTGCTGCATGGCCAGTGAGAACAGATGGATCAGGTCCTCGCCCTGGTGGCCGACCAGATGCGCGCCGACCACCCGGTCGGTCTCGCGGTCGACCAGGGTCTTCGCCCAGGCCACCGTTTCCGCATAGCTCTTGCCGGAGAACCAGCCGCTCATGTCGCTGACTTTCACCTCGACGTCGCGGCCCGCCTTAACGGCCTCATCTTCGCTTAGCCCGACGCTGCTCAGCGCTGGCACGGTGTAGATGCTCTGCGGGATGACCTGATAGTCCGGCTGCACGCTGGCGCCGTTGACGATGTTCTGGCCGATGATCCGGCCCTCATAGGTCGCCACCGGTGACAGTTGCGGCGTCGTCGCCAGGGCATCGCCACCGATCCAGACCGACGGGTTCGAGGTCGACCGCAGGTGACCATCAACCGCCACTGCAGCGCCGTCATGGCTGACATTGCCGGCCGCCAGATCGAGGCCGCCGACGTTGGCGACCCGCCCGGTGCCATTCACCGCGCGGTCGGCATCGATGCTCTGGCGCTCGCCGTCATGGCTGAAGTGCACCCGTACGCGGTCGCCCACGCGCTCGATCTCATGCACGTCGACGCCGGTCTTCACCGTGATTCCGATGCGCTCGCTCTCGCCCTGCAGGGTCGCCACCGCGTCGGCATCGACCCGGGGCAGGAGCCGCGGCATCGCTTCCAGGATCGTGACCTTGCTGCCGGCGCGGGCATAGACATGGCTGAACTCCATGGCAATGACGCCGCCGCCGATGAACACTACCTCGCCCGGCAACGACCGCTCCGACAGCACCTCGTCCGAGGTGATGAGGTGTTCGGCGCCGGGTATCGGCAGCGCCCGCGGCGATGAGCCGGTGGCGATGATGATGTTGTCGGCCTCCAGCGTCCGGTCGCCGACGGCAATCGAGTTCGGCCCGGTGAACCGGCCGCGGCCTTCGTAGACGTCACCGCGCTTGCCGGCCACGCCGGCCATGGCGTCGGGGATGAAATCGATCATATCCTGCTTGCGGTCGATCAGCTTCGCCCAGTCGAGTTTCGCCGGGCCAACCTCGATGCCGTGTGCGCCGGCCGTGTCGATTTCATGCAGCGCGTGCGCCGCCGCAACCAGCACCTTCTTCGGCGTGCAGCCGCGGTTCGGACAGGTACCGCCGAAGTCGCGATCTTCGACGAACGCAAGCGTCTTACCCGCCTCGCTCAGAACGGCCGATGCCCCAAAACCGGCGTTGCCGCCGCCCAGGATGATCGCGTCATAACGTTTGGTCATTGCTTTTCTCCATTACGCGCCAGGTCGCCGGCGTGTTGACGATGACTCCTAAATATACCGACCGTTCTATCTTTCAATACCCAACGTCGTCGGCAGACAGGCGACGCCGTCACAGGCTACGTCAAGTTTTCGTGAGTTTGACGCGACGGGGCCAACACCCTATCTATGGAAACAAGAACGATCAGTCTTTTTATAGGGGACGGAGCCATCATGCGGCCCAGCAAGCGCGACCACCTCGTTGACACCGCGCTCGACCTGTTTCACCGGCACGGTTTCCATGCCACCGGCATCGACCGCGTGCTGTCCGAAGCCGGGGTCGCGCGCATGACGCTGTACAACCACTTCAAGTCGAAGGACGAGTTGATCCTGGCGGTGTTGCAGCGCCGCGATCAGCTGTTTCGCGACTGGCTGTTCGGCCGCATCGAAGCCACCGCAGGCACGCCGCGCGAGCGCGTGCTGGCCCTGTTCGACGCCTATGCCGACTGGTTCACGCAAGAGGACTTCCGCGGCTGCACCTTCATCAACGCCGCGGCCGAGTTTGCCGGCGCGAACGACGACATCTGCGCCGTTGCCGCCGAGCACAAGCGCCTCATCGCCAGTTTCGTGCGCGGCTTGGTCGCCGCCGCCGGCGCCCGGCAACCGGATGTTCTGGCCGACCGGATCGCTCTGCTGCTGGATGGCGCCACCGTTTGCGCCCAGGTGCTGAAGGCCGGTGACTGGGCGCGCAAGGCGCGGGCCGCGGCGGCTGACCTGATCGACGCCGACCTTGCCGCCACGGCAGAACCGACGGCAGCGCCCACCACCTAGACGGCCAAGCTCAGCCGCGCCTATGCCGTGTCGTAGTAGTGCAGCTCCAGCATCAGGCACCCGGATTCGGAGCGGAACGGCCCGTGCGCCACGCCCGGCGGCCGGCAGGCATAGGTATGTGCCGGAAAAGGCTCGCCACCGGTGCCATCGGGATCGCTGCCGACGATCAGGTCGCCGGACAGCAGATAGACCTCTTCCCAATGGTCGTGCGTGAACGGCTCGGTCGTGAACGCGCCGGGATGGAAGCGCACCAGACGGGTGCGGCTGCCCCGGCGGGTGACCGGATCGAACGCATCGGCCAGGGTCTTCTGTTCGATGCTCGGCGGATAGCCCGGCGGCACCTGCCAGCCGTCGTCCAGATCGACGGTATGGAATTCCCTGTGTGCCTTGGCCAGGCGGGGCCGGCCGGCCGGCGTGTCGCTAGAGGTCATCCGCGTCTCGCATGACGGCCACTATAGCAGCCGCCGTCGACCGTCCGATAGCATCAGGCCGCAACGTCCGCGCTGGCGCTGGCAAACCGGCGGATCAGCTTGCGCAGGTCGGATTCGGCGACCGCAGCCATCGCCTTAGATGGCGACATCCACGCCCGTTTGCGCTTGCCCTTCTCCGGCCAGTCGTCGAGCTCTTTCTTCACGTCCATCGGAAACACCTCGACGACGCACTCGTGCCCGCCCTTGTTGGTGAGCTTGCGGTAGGTGTAGGACCCGACATTCTTTTTCGCCACGTCGCCGCGTACGCCGGCTTCCTCGAAGGCTTCCTTTTCCGCCGACTCGCGTGGCGAATGATCCGGCTCGATATGGCCTTTCGGCAGCACCCAGCGCCCGGTGTCGAGCGACGTGACAAGCAGGATGCGCAGCTTGCCGTCGCGCCATCGAAACGGCAGCACGGCGCTTTGCGCGACCTTGGCCTTCTTGTCTGACATCGCCTACGTCCAACCCGATTACCGGTCTTCCCACCGGCCGTCGACGCGGGGTACTGCGTCACGCTATGCCTCAAGTCGTTACATAGACGTTACCGGCCGGGCGCACGGGGATAGGGCAATCGGCCCCATTTTGCAACACGCGGGGGGCATACACTTTAGCTGACGCTAATCCCCGAATCACCGGGTTCAGCATAGCATTTCCGCTAGTTTTTGCCGCCTCTCGACGCCAGGAAGGCATCGATCACCGCCTGCGGCTCGCCCTTGGCATAGGCTTCCTGCTGGCCCAGCACGCCGGCGCGGAAGGCCTCGTCGAAGCCGCTCAACGCCAGTTCGCGGAACCGCGCCTTGGTCCTGAGCCACGCCACCCGCGGCTTCGTCGCCAGCGTTTCCACAACCTCGCAGGCCTTCGGGATCAGTTCATCCGCGGCGACCATGTAGTTGATCAGGCCCAGCGCCTCGGCCTCGGCCGCCGGCATCAGGCGACCGGTCATCGACAGTTCCTGGTTCTTGGCCCAGCCCAGATGCAGCGTCATCCAGTAGGAGCCCATGATCGAGGGAATACCGGCATTGATCTCCGGCTGGCCCAGGCGCGCGCCGGCGTGCGCCACGCGCAGGTCGGAAACCAGTGCCATCTGAAAGCCGCCGCCGCTGGCGACACCGTTCAGGGCCGCGATCACCGGTTTGTCGGTCAGCAGAATCTGCCGGTAGATGTTGCAAACGGCGCCGAACCAGCTTTCGATGTCGGCGACCTCGACCGCGCGCGCCTCGCGGAGGTCAACGCCGGAACAGAATGCCCGCTCGCCGGCACCGGTCAGCACGATGCCGTCGACCCTATCGTCATTGTCGAGGTCAATCAGCGTCGTCGCGATCGCCCGCGCCAGTTCGACTGTCAGCGCGTTCAATGCATCGGGCCGGTTCAGCCGCAGAACCGCGACACGCGCGCGCCGCTCCACCGTGACAACTTCGCTCATGGCTCAACTCCTGATTCTCTTTGTCGTTGCGTCACCCTAGGCCGGCGGCGACGGGCCGGACAAGCAGGATCGGCGCAACGGTCGGCCTTTCCGCGCCGATAACTGCGGAAATCAGATGTTCCTTATTTGTTCTTGGCATGGTTTCGCGTATGGTGCGCGCCATGTCGATGTCACATGCCGCCGTTTCGCCGGACCCGTCCGACTTAAGCCGCGTCCTGTCCCAATCCTTCGGGTTTGCCGATCTGCGGCCTGGTCAGGACACCGCCATCAACGCCGTGCTCGCGGGCCGCAATGTACTGGCGGTGATGCCGACAGGCGCCGGCAAGTCGTTGTGCTACCAGCTCCCCGCCCTGATGCTCGACGGCCTGACCATCGTCGTTTCGCCGCTGGTCGCCCTGATGCGCGATCAGGTCGCGGCGCTACAGGCCAACGGCATCGCCGCCGCAACCATCAATTCCGACCGCAGCCGCGAAGACAATGTCGCCACCTGGCGGCAGGTGCGCGACGGCACGGTGCGCCTGCTTTACCTGTCGCCGGAACGTCTGATGACCGAGGCGATGCTGCGCGCCGTTGGCGACCTCAATCTGCGGCTGATCGCGATCGACGAAGCGCATTGCATTTCGCAATGGGGGCCGGCGTTCCGGCCGGAATACGAAGCGCTCGGCACCCTGCGGCAGCGTTTTCCCGGCGTGCCGATCATCGGCCTGACCGCGACCGCCGACCCGACCACGCGCGAAGACATCGCCCAGCGGATCTTCGCGGGCGACGTCACCGCCGTCACCACCGGATTCGACAGGCCGAACTTGGCACTGGCCGTGGCGCTGAAATCGGACTGGAAACGCCAGGTCGTCGACTTCGTCGCCGCCCATCCAGGCGACAGCGGCATCGTCTACTGCCTGTCGCGGCGCAAAACCGAGGACGTCGCCGCGCTGCTGCGCGAACACGGGCACAAGGCACTGGCCTTTCACGCCGGCATGGACAGTGCCGAAAAAGCGCAGATCCAGAACCGATTCATGACCGAACCGGCGGTCGTCATGGTCGCCACCGTCGCCTTTGGCATGGGCATCGACAAGCCGGATATCCGCTACGTGCTGCATACGGACCTGCCGGCGAGCCCGGAGGCCTATTATCAGGAAATCGGCCGCGCCGGCCGCGACGGCCGGCCGGCCGACACCTTGATGCTCTATGGCCTCGACGACATCCGCATGCGCCGGATGTTCATCGAGCAGGAGGACAGCGCGCCGGAGCGCAAACGGCGCGAGCACAAGCGGCTCGACGCGCTGGTCGCCTATTGCGAGGCGGCGGAGTGCCGGCGCCGCATGCTGCTGCGCTATTTCGGAGAGGACAGCACGCCGTGCGGCAACTGCGACAGTTGCCTCGACCCGGTCGAAACCCGCGACGGCACCGAGGATGCGCAACTGGTCCTGGCCACGGTGCACGGCACCGGCAACCGTTTCGGCGCCGCCCACATCATCAACGTGCTGCGCGGCAGCCGGAACGAGAAGGTGACGGGCTTCGGCCACGACAACCTGGCGAGCTACGGCCAGGGTGCCGCCCGCGCGCAACGCGAATGGCAGGGCTTCATCCGCCAGATGGTCGCTGCCGACCTGCTGGAAATCGACATCGCCGGTTACGGCGGCCTGCGCCTGACGCCGGCCGGCAACGAGTTGATGCACGGCCATGCGAGCTTCCATTACCGCCCCGACCGCATTGCCAAACCGGCCAAGCCGTCTAGCCGCGCCCGCGCCGCCGCTGCGGCGGAAAACCTCGACGAGGCCGACGCCGACCTGCTGCTCGCGTTGAAGTCGTTGCGGCTCGATCTGGCCAAGGAGCGCGACGTGCCGGCCTATGTCATCTTCTCCGACCGAACGCTGATCGACATGGCGCAAAAACGCCCGCGCGACCGCGACGAATTCGCCCAGGTCTTCGGTGTCGGCGCCACCAAACTGCGCGACTACGCCGACACCTTCCTGAATCTCATCGCCCGCGCCTGACGGCTGTCAGGCGTGCCGGCATCGTAACGGGACGCCACGTCAGGCCGCGCTCTGGCAACTCTCGCGGCCAGCCGTGCGCATGACGTCGGCCAGCAGCCCGTAAGCGATGACCCAGGCGCCGCGCACCTCCTTGGTGAACGCCGGTCCGAGTCCCTGTTCCAAGGCCCAGATCAGCGCCTGGCCGACCGTTTCGTAGTGCCGGTCCAGAACGCCATAGCCACCATGGCGGCGGCCGAGGTTTTCCAGCACCGGCACCAGGGTGTCGATCTGGTCCACGTTGGCGACAACAAGACTCAAGGCGCGCAGCAGTCGGGCACGCTGTTCGTCCATGTCGACAGTATCGAACAGCGGGCGGAGGCCAGGGTCGAGTTCGAACAGGCGCTGATAGAACAGTTGTGCCGCGGTATCGCCGACCGGCACGACGGATTTCCAGGACTGGCGGATCAAGTTGATCTGCATGGGGGTCAACATGGCTCTCTCCCTCCTCGCTCAAGATCGTCGGGCCGAGGCACCCGTGTCGTCGGTTCCCGCACCGCGCCGGCAGGCGACAAGCAATGCGCGGCGCGTCGTTGTCGATATGCGTGACAGGTCAGCGGGACAGACGGCCGACGGCCCGTGCAACGGTGTCGCCGTCGCACGGGCTGCCGGGTCCACGGATGCCCCCTGACAATCCGTTGGTTCAGTCGTCGGCGACGGCAGCCGGTGCAGCGTCGCAGTCGCCGGGTCGGCGGATCGCCTCCAGCAGCTGCTCCAGGACCGCCCCGGTGTCGCCCAGGGCGACCTCGCGCGGCAGGTCGAGCCAGGTCAGCGTCAGTCGCTCGTGATAGCTGGCCCGGTCCAACGCGCCGGTCGCCGCCAGGTCGTCGACCAGTGCCGCCAGCGCCAGGATCATGCCGGCGTTGGCATCGTCGGTCGGCAGCGCGCCGGCCTGCCGCACCTGGGCCACAGCGCTCGGCGACGGCGACCAGACCGGCGCCGTCTGAGCGCGACTACCGGTTACAAGGCGGAGCAGAGCGGTGGCCACGGTCGAGGACCAGCCGACGCGGATGTTGCCGCTGTTCCGGCCCGCCGGTGCTGCTTGCAAGGTCTGGTATGCGCTCATTTCATCGCCCTCCAATTGGCGGCGCCATCCCCCAGCCGACGCCAGATCAAAGTTCCGTCCTGAACGCTGATATATGCAGGCGGCGTGAAGGGGCTGTGGTGCGGGGCGTGAAAATCGCGTGAAAGTGCCGATACCGGCCGAATTCACGCAGCGGCGGATCAACAGGTAAGGCGTGACAGTTCACGCGACAAAGCGCGCTGCAGCCGCGGCGCCGTGTCATGCACCCACCGCGGCTCGCGATGCCGCACCATCAGCCACAAAAGGTGCTTCACATCCCAATAGGTCGCGTCGATCAAACCGGTTTCGCCGCGCGACCGCTTGAAGTGCCAGTGGACGGCATTTGGGTATTTTTTCCGTGAGTAGCCGCCGATATGCGAAATGTAGAGACCGACCGCCGCCGCTGCGCGCTCGACCACGGCCATGATCTGCTCCCGGCTGACGCCATCGGGCAGCGTCACATACAAATCGTCCGACTTCTTCTGCGTCGCCATGCGGGCCTCCTGCTGTTGCGATGGCCCGGTTCTATGGCAAAGCTCGAGCTTTGCAAGCCGGCACAGCGGCCGCCCGCCGTCAGATGTCGATGACCTCCAGATCGGCCCCGATCACAACCCTGCCATCGAAGGCAGATGCGTCGAATTCCGGCGTCACGCCCGGCAGGTGATGGGTCAGCACCACCGTCGACGCCTTCGCAGCCACGGCCATGTCGATGCACTGCTGCGGCGTGGCGTGGAACTCATGCAGCCGCTCCAGGATGCGCCGGCGCGCCGGCGGCAGGTCGCCCGACGGCACGAACGCACAGGCGTCTACCACCATGACATCCACACCGCGCGAGAAGGCGACGAAGTCATCGCTCTCGGCCGTATCGCCCGAGACCACGACCGAGCGGCCACCATATGTGAAGCGATAGGCTACGGCGTCCATCGGCGGGTGATAGACCGGTCCGGCTTCGACCCGGCAGCCGTCGATTTCCGTTGACCATCCGACGTCGACGTCGCGCACGACGACATCGTCGAACCCGGCGCGGGCATAGCCCAGATCGATCGCCCACTCCGCCTGATCGCGGTAATAGCTCTCGACCAGCTGATGGTGCATGGCCTTGGTGCCGGCCGGGCCGATCACATTCAGCGCCTGCCGGCCGACGGTCCAGCTGCCCCAGATGAAGGCGGGATAGCCCAGAATATGATCCCAATGCATGTGGGTAAGGGCAATGTTCTCGATCGCCGCCAACGACCGCTGCGCCGCCAGCAACTGGCTGACCACGCCATCGCCGGCATCGACCAGCATGTGCCCCGTCTCGCCCCACTCGACCAGGGCTGCGGGATGATGGCGGTCAAGGTTGGGGCTCGGCGACCCGGTGCCCAGCAGGGTGATGCGGAACGTCTGCGCATCCCGCTCGCGGTCGATCTCGGTCATACCTCTCCCTCCCTCACGCCATACTGACTACCGGCCATCACCCGGTGAGGGCGGTCGTGACCTTGACCTCCGACTCCAGCGTCCGGTGCACCGGGCACTTGTCGGCGATCTCCAGCAGTTTTTGCCGCTCCTCGGCGGACAGGTCGCCGGTCAACGCCAGCTCCCGCTCGATCAGGTCCAGCTTGCCCTGCTTGGTTTCGCAATCGGCGCAATCATCGGCGTGGATCTTCGAATGCCGCAAGGTCACCGACACGTTCTCGAGCTTCAGTTTCTTCCGCTCGGCATAGAGGCGCAGGGTCATAGACGTGCAGGCCCCCAGCCCGGCCAGCACGAAGTCATACGGCGTCGGTCCGGTGTCGGTGCCGCCGATCGATGGCGGTTCGTCTGCATGCAGCACGTGCGTGCCGGCGACCGACACCACCTGCGCGAACCTGCCGTCGCCGGTTTCGTAAACGACGACTTCGCCCGCCTTCGACTGCGCGCGCTTGCCGGCAACATCACCATCATCGATATGCCGTTTGACCCAGGCGCCGATCACATCGGCGACATAGACCGCATCGGCATGGCCGCTGAGCAGATGGTCGGCCCGGTCCAGCGTCAGAAACGACTTCGGATGCTTTGCCGCCAGGAAGATCTTGCTGGCGTTGTCGATGCCGACGGTGTCGTCGACCGGGCTGTGGAACACCAGCAGCGCCTTGCGCATCGCGGCGATCTTCGGCGCCAGGCTCTGCTGTGCCAGATCGTCGAGGAACTGCTTCTTTATCGTGAAGGGCCGACCGGCAAGGCTGACCTCGGCGACCCCCTCGGCCTCGATCCGATCGAGCGCCGCGCCGAAGTTATGCACCACATGTTCCGGGTCGGCCGGCGCTCCGATGGTGCAGACGGCGCGCGCCGCCGGCACCCGGTCGGCAGCTGCCAGAACGGCAGCCCCACCCAGGCTATGGCCGATCAGGATTTCCGGCGCGCGATGGGTTTCGGTCAGCCAGTTGGCCGCCGCCACCAGGTCGCCGACATTCGAACTGAAGTTGGTGTTGGCAAATTCGCCATCGCTGTGGCCCAGGCCGGTAAAATCGAAACGCAGCACCGCGATGCCATTCTCGACCAGACCGGCAGCGATCCGCTTCGCCGCGAAGATGTCCTTCGAGCAGGTGAAGCAGTGCGCGAACAGCGCATAGGCCACCGGCGGCTGCGGCGGCCGGTCGAACCGCGCGGCCAGCATCTCACCGGATTCGCCGGGAAAGGAAATCTTCTCGCTGGTTCCGTAGGGCATCGCATCATCTCCCGTCTTACGCGTCGCCGGCACCGTAGCAGATCGTCCCGCGAGCCGTTGCCGCCGGAATGGTGTGTCTGACCCGCTACAAACCGAGCAGGCGGCGACTCTGCTCATAGGCCGCGTCGAGAAACGGGCCAAGATCGGCCGCCGGATCGTCCATGGTCAACACCTCGCCGGCGGTGGCGATGATGCCGACGAAACCTTGCGTGTGCCAGTGCGCCGGCGGCGGGGCGGGTGGCAGACCGTCGGCACTCAGATGCGGCCAGGCGTTGATGTAGAAGTACGGCTCGTCATAGCTGTCGTCGCCCGGCGTCATGCCCACGCCGACGCCGCGCGCGGTTTCGGTATCGCCCGTTTCCAGGCCGACATAAGTCGCGATGTCGAAATGATGCGGCCAGCAACGCACCGGACTTGGCCCCGGCTGCAGACCGCCGACACGCGCGGAAAATTCATCGAGAGCGTCGGCGGCGAGCGCGTACCACGCCGCCAGCGCCGCGAGATCGTCCGCCCGCCCGCCGATGTCATAGCGGTCGATCGCCGCTACCGCAGCGGGAAGTTCGTAGGGCAAAGCGATCTCTGCCGTCGGCTGCAGGCCACGGTCGCGCAATTGTCCATCCAGCCAGGTAGCGGCGTCAATGTCCGTGCCACCATCCAGGGCACAGATCGCCGTCTCGCGCCCTTTGTTGATCAGACGCAGGCTCAGGTCGGCGATGCTGACAGCCGCAATCAGCGTGCCGTTCGGCCCGGCGATCGGTTGCGACGTGAAAGCGTCGCGCCCGGCGTCCCAGCCGAGGTTGGCATGGCTGTCGTCATCCGCCGCCGCGAGATTGGCGCGGGCGGCCTTGCTGATCAGTTGCACCGCCCGGTGCGCCAGGTCGCGCGCCGGACCAATGTCCGCCGGCGCCACCCGCCGTATGGTGTCGATGTCCGTCATAGCCGTCAGTCCCTATAGCTGCGGGGTCAAACCAGGTCGACGTCCGTCATCACTTCGACCAGCGCCGGCCCGTCATGCGCCAGCGCCTCACCGAAGGCGGCAGTCAGATCGGCTGCATCCGTCACCCGCTTGCCATACCCGCCGCACAGTTTGGCGAAGGCGGCAAAGGACGGATTGTGCAGATCGGTCTCCCACACCGGCCATTCGCCGGCGCGCTGTTCCTTGGAGATCTTGCCCAGTTCGGCGTTGTTCAGCAGCACATGGGTGATGTTCATGCCGTATTTCACCGCGGTGGTGAAATCCATCGGGTACTGGCCGAAACCGCCGTCGCCGGAGATCGACACGACCTTGCGGCCGGCGAACTCGGGAAAGTCCTGCGTTGCCGCCCAGGCACCCATAGCAGCGGGAAAGCCGAAGCCGATGGAGCCGAGATAGCCCGACATCAGCACCCGCTGGCCCTTGCTTTCGAAGTAACGGCCGAACGAATAGGTGTTGTTGCCGACATCGACGGCGATCACCGCGTCAGGCGGGCACAGTTCCGACAGGGCAGCGAAAACCGCCGCCGAATGCACGCCGCTGCCATGCTCCTCCTCGATGCGGGTGCGCTTCTCCTCGCGCCAGATCCGCCAGCGCTCGGCCAGCTCACCGATCTGGTCGGTCTTGGGCCCGACAGCTAGCCGCGGCGTCACGGCCGCGCAGAAAGCGCCGATCTCACCCCACACCGGCAGCGTGACCGGATGGAACTTGCCCAGCTGCATGCGTTCGAAGTCGACCTGAATGATCGGCTTGCCGCTGTCGATGCCGGTGTGGTTCGAGAACGAGGCGCCCAGGGTCAGGATCAGGTCGGCCTCGTTCATGAACCAGCTGGCGATCGGCGTGCCCGACCGGCCGAGCACACCGGCGGCATTCGGGTGATCGTCAGCGATCAGGCCCTTGCCCTTGAACGTCGTCAGCACCGGCGCTCCCAGCCGTTCGGCCAGCGCAATCACGGCCTCGCGCGCTGCGAGCGCGCCATGGCCGATGACAATGATCGGCCGCTTGGCGGCGTTGATCATCTCCGCCGCCCGGTCGAGGTCGTCCGCCGACGGCACGACGACCGCGCCCGACATGCGCCCGTCCGGCTTGCCGGCCCTGGCATCGCTCGGCACGGTCTGCACGTCGTCCGGAAAAATCAGGTGCGCAACGTCGCGTTCGACCAGGGCGTTCTTCGCCGCCAGCGACATCAGTTCCGCGTGATTCGACGAGTCGAACACCGGCTGCGAGAACCGCGCCACGGCCTCGAACGCCGATTGCAGGTCGATATCCTGAAACGCGCCCGGCCCGAACACCTGGGTCTGTACCTGTCCGGTCAGCGCCAGGACCGGCGACCGGTCGACCTTGGCATCCCACAGGCCGGTCAGCAGGTTGGTCGCGCCGGGCCCGGCAATGGTCAGGCAGGCAGCGGGCCGGCCGGTCAGCTTGCCGTAGGCCGAGGCCGCGAATGCCGCCGCGCCTTCATGCCGCACACCGACATACTGCATCTCGCCATCCAGCGCCTTCAACCGGATCGCATCCGCCAGCCCCAGGTTGGAGTGGCCGACCATGCCGAACACGCGCTTCACCCCCCAGTTCACCATGGTCTCGGCCATCACGTCGGTGACCGTGCGCGGGCGTTCCGGCTCGGCCTCCAGGCCAATGAAAATCTCGTCGCCGCGCACCTCGACCGGGTAAAGCTGCTGGCCCGTGTCCTCATGCCCACCCGGCGGCGCGCCGGTCAGCGGGTCGAAGTCCCAGCCGTGCCAGGGACAGCGGATCCAGCATTTGCCGTCAGCCCCGGTCTCGATCGAGCCTTCGCCCAGCGGCCCGCCCTGATGCGGGCAGCGGTTGTCCATTGCCGCCCAGCGGCCGTCGAAATGCGACAGGCAGATCGACACGTTGCGGGCGGTGACCGTCTTCACCCGGCCTTCCGGCAGGTCATCGACGTGACCGACGGCGATCCAGTCCAGCGATTGATCCGTCATTGTAAGTCCCCGTTCAAATATGGTTGGGCCGATCGCGGCGTAGCGTTTACCGGACGCCGCCGAAGGCGACGCCGGACACGTCGGCCATGTCTTTCTTCCAGGTCGTCAGGTCGTCGACCGCGAAGCCTGACAGGTGGTCGTGACCGCAGGCGCGCGCCATCACCTGCATCAGCTCGACCGAGGCTGAGAAGAAGTTGCGCAACTGCGCCGCCGATTTCTCGACCACCAGGCGCGACACCAGATGCGGCTTCTGGGTCGCGATGCCGACCGGGCAGTTGTTGGTGTGACAGGCGCGCATGGCGATACAGCCGACCGCCTGCATCGCCGCGTTCGACACGGCAATGGCATCGGCGCCCAACGCCAGCGCCTTGATGAAGTCGGCCGGCTTGCGCAGGCCGCCGGTGATCACCAGGGTCACGTCACCGCGTCCAAGCCGGTCGAGATGGCGCCGCGCGCGGGCCAGCGCCGGTATCGTCGGCACCGAGATATTGTCGCGGAAGATGATCGGCGCCGCGCCCGTGCCGCCGCCGCGGCCATCGAGGATGATGTAGTCGACGCCGACTTCGAGGGCCGCGTCGATATCGGCCTCGATATGTTGCGCCGACAGTTTGTAGCCGACCGGGATGCCGCCGGTGCGGTCGCGTACCTGATCGGCGAAGTCGCGAATCTGCCCGACCTCGGTCCAGTCGGGAAAGCGCGACGGCGAGATCGCTGCTTCACCCTCCTTCAGGCCACGCACCTCGGCGATCTTGCCTTTCACCTTGGCGCCCGGCAGGTGGCCGCCGGTGCCGGTCTTGGCGCCCTGTCCGCCCTTGAAATGGAACGCCTGCACACTGGCCAGTTTGTCCCAGTCGAAACCGAAACGCGCCGATGCCAGCTCGTAGAAATAGCGGCTGTTCTCCGCCTGCTCCTCCGGCAGCATGCCGCCTTCGCCGGAACAGATGCCGGTGCCGGCCAGTTCCGCACCACGGGCCAGCGCGATCTTCGCCGGAGCCGACAAGGCGCCGAAGCTCATGTCCGACACCAACAGGGGAATCTCCAGCCGCAGCGGCTTTTGCGCATTCGGGCCAATCACCACGTCGGTGCCGACCGGCGCGTCGTCGAGCAGCGGCGGCCGGTGCAGTTGCGCCGTCAGGATCTGAATGTCGTCCCAATTCGGCAACTGGTCGCGCGGCACACCCATGGCATCGACCTGACCGTGATGGCCGGTTTTGCTCAGCCCCTCGCGGGCATAGCGCTGGATCAGCGCGTTGTAGGGCTCTTCGGCCGTGCCGTGACCGGTGTCGGCGTACAGGCCCAGATACTCGTCGCGCCGGAACGGCTGCGGGTTTGCCTTGGCCCAGGCGGCAATCTCGTCGGCATCGACCATCACGTCATCGCCATCGACCCACGATGCGAACTTCGGCAACGCCTCTTCGTTGGCGTACTCCGAAACCCCGGTATCCAGACGATAGTCCCAGTAATGCACACCGCAGACCAAATTGTCGCCGTCGACATAGCCGTCGGCCATCAGTGCGCCGCGGTGCAGGCACCGGCCATAGAACACCGACACGCCGTCGTCGACGCGCACCACCACCAGGTCGACCTCGCCGACCAGGGCATAGGCCGGCTGGCGATCTTCCAGTGCGGCCAGTTTGGCCACCGATACCCCATTCATCGTTTCGCTACGCTCCCGTCGTTCTGTGGCTCATGCCATGCGTCAAGAGTGGCCGGGCCGACGCTTCGATCGACCCTGTCTGCACACACGATCCCATATCGTTCACTTTCGCCGCATACCAAATCGCCAGCAGCATCGCCGTGAAGACAGCGACGACCAGCAACCCTTCGAACATGCTCCTTGCCCTTCTGCGACCGCCGCGCGCGGCCCGACCCGAGATCGCTTCAGTCTAGCCGCAGGGGTGATGGCGGTGGTCGCGATGCCGCACAAGACTTCGTGACGGCTGGCCACCGGTGTGTCCGTCGATGGTTGCCAAGCGTTGCATCGACGACGGCGCTGCGGCAGGCTCGACAGACGAGCCACCAGACCGCCGCGGAGCCGCCACGTGAGCCAGCCGACCGATACCGAACCGCCTCCGCCGGCACTGACGGCGCAGGAAGCGGAGCAGACGATCACCCGCAACCTGCCGCCGGTCGACCATCATGGTGAAACGGTCGAGGCGGTCGGGCCTGACTCGATCCGCCTGCGCCTGCCGTTCAACCGGGACTTCGTCGGCACCGAGCCGTGGCAGGATGGCGGCGGGCTGGTGTTCTCCGGGCCGATGGTGATGGGCTTCGCCGATACGGCGATGTACTGCTGCGTCATGGCGGCGATGGGGAACGACGTCATCCCGGTGATGGTCAACTTCAACATCAACTTCATCCGCGCCGCCGATGCCTGCGATCTGCTGGCCGAGGCACGCATCGTCCGCCGCGGCGGTCGGATCCACTATCTCGAATGCTGGCTGACCTCCGACGGCGCGGCCGAACCGTGCGCCCACATCACCTCGACCTACCGCGTCGCCCGCCGCACCGATTGACGCCGGCCGCGCCTACCCCGCCGGCACCGCGCCACCTATAGTGCCGGCGTCCTGCAGCCGCGGCCTTACCGAATATGATCGCCCTATGAATCTGACCCTCGTCGCGCTGGCGCTCGCTGCGGCTGGCTGTTTCGCCCTGGCGCTGGTGCTGACCCAGTTCGGACTGCGCACCCTGCCGCCGTTGACCGGCGCCTGCGTCAGCGTCCCGGCGACCATGCTGATGTTTCTGGCCCTGGCACCGCTCACCGTCGAACTGGCCGACTGGCGCACAACCAGCGCAGCCACGTTCGCCATCGCCGGCGTGTTTTTCCCGGCTGCCGTCACGCTGCTCACCTTCACCGCCAACCGCGCCATCGGCCCGGCGCTCACCGGCGCACTCGGCAACCTGACACCGCTGTTCGCCGTCGCCATCGCCGTCTTGTGGCTGGGCGAATTGCCGCGGGCCGGTCAGCTGGCCGCCATTGCGGCCATCTGCGCCGGCTTGTTCGTCCTGCTCGGTGGTTCCCGGCCGCCGGGCGCGCTGCCCGCGGTTTCCCTGCTGGCGTTGGGCCTGCCGTTGCTCGCGGCGCTGATCCGCGGCCTGGTGCAGCCGCTGGTCAAGGTCGGCCTCACGACCTGGCCCAATCCGTTCGCCGCCGTCACCATCGGCTATGTCGTCTCGGCCCTGGTCATTCTCGGCTTCGGCCTGCTGCGCGGTGCAGTGCCAAGACCTGGCATAGAACGGACCGGCACAATCTGGTTCACCAGCGTCGGTCTGGCCAACGGGCTGGCGGTGCTGTGCCTCTATGGCGCGTTGGCGCGCGGGCCGGTCACCGTCGTGGCGCCTCTGGTCGCCACCTACCCGCTGTTCACCCTGGTGCTGAACCGCGTCCTGCGTGGCGACCGCACGGCCGACCGGCGCACCATCCTCGGCGTCGTCGTCACCGTCGCCGGCATCGCCCTGCTGCTCGCGAGCTGACGGCTCGTCCCGCCATGCCGTGCTGACCACCTTTTGCTACATCGCCAACGAGCTTTGGACGACCGGACAGGGCCACCGACGGGCGCCCCGTGCCCTCGACGGGAAGGAGCGCCCTTGCGTTCCGATAGCGCGTTCGCGCGGCGAGGGGCTGCGCCGACGCCGGCATTCGGGCATGCTGACCGGTGACAAAACAAATACGCGGAGGCAGCGTCATGGCCGGCAATCTGAAAGTGGACGGCTCGATCTTTCCGGGCGGCGACAATCTCTACGCCGGCGGCCTGGACGACGTCCCCGACCGCGCCCGACTGCTGGAGGATCAGGGCTACGACGGCCTGTTCAGCCTCGATACCAACGTCGACCCGTTCTTCTCCCTGCTGCTGGCGGCGGAACACACCAGCCGTATAGAACTGATGACTGGTGTCGCCATCGCCTTTGCGCGTTCACCGATGACGGTAGCGTTGCAGACCTGGAACCTGCACGCCCAGTCGAACGGGCGGATGATCCTGGGCCTGGGCTCACAGGTCCGCGCCCACATCGAGAAGCGGTTCAGCATGCCCTGGTCGCGCCCGGCGGCGCGCATGCGCGACTACATCCTGGCGCTGCGCGCGATCTGGGGCTGCTGGGCCAACAACACACCGCTCAACTATCGCGGCGACTTCTACCAGCACACCCTGATGACCCCTGTTTTCAGCCCGCCGCCGACCGGCCTGCCGGATCCGAAGATCTACCTCGGTGCCCTGGGCCCGAAGATGGTCGAGGTCGCCGGCGAAGTCGCCGATGGCCTGTTCGGCCACCCCTTCATCACCCCGGCCTTCATGGAACAGGTGCAGCTGCCGGCGCTCACCGCAGGACTGGACCGCAGCGGCCGAACCCTCGCCGACTTCGACATGCCGGCGATGATCATGACCATCACCGGCCGCGACGATGCAGAAATGGCCAACGCCGACATGGCCATCCGCAAGCTGATCGCCTTCTACGCCTCGACCCCGGCGTACAAACCGCCGCTCGACCTGCACGGCTGGGGCGACCTGCAACCGCGCCTGAACACCATGTCGAAGGAAGGCCGCTGGAACGAGATGACCGGGCTGATCAGCGACGACATGGTCGCCGCCTTTGCCGTCAAGGGCGCACCGGAAGACGTCCCAGCCCTAATCGGCGAACGCTGCCGCGGCCTGATCGACCGCGTCACCCTCTACGCGCCCTATGCCGCCGACCCGGCGATCTGGCCCGGCGTGGTGCGCGGCATCCAGGCGCTGCCCGGCAAACAGGCGTAGGCCAACGCGCCACCTCTTGCATCGCCGGGCGCAAGCGACGATATTCCGCGCGGGAGGTTGGCGGTGGACGGACCCTTCGCCAACCCGGTCAGGTCCGAGAGGAAGCAGCCGTAACGAATTCGGTCCGGGTCGTTGTCCAGCCTCCCACCTCACATTATCCCAATATGATATGCCCGCTGCCGCCACAGCGATGGTGGCCCGATGCGCGCCTTGTGCTAACGTTGCGCCAAGCCCATGACCGACGTTTCCGCATCAGATGACAGTGCCCCGGCCGACGCGGCAGAAGCCGCGGCGACGGCACTGATTCCCGACACGACACCGGTGGCGGAAAAGCCGGCCTACCAGGTGCTGGCGCGCAAATATCGGCCGCAAACCTTCGCCGAACTGGTCGGGCAGGATGCCCTGGTCCGCACACTGACCAACGCCATCCGCGAAGACCGGATCGCCCATGCCTTCATCCTCACCGGTGTGCGCGGTGTCGGCAAAACCACCACCGCGCGGATTATCGCACGGGCGCTGAACTGCATCGGACCGGACGGCACCGGCGGACCGACGATTAGCCCATGCGGTGTGTGCGATCCGTGCCGCGCCATCGCCGAATCCCGCCATGTCGATGTGCTTGAAATGGACGCCGCCTCGCGCACCGGCGTCGACAACATCCGCGACCTGCTGGACGGCGTGCGTTATCTGCCGGTCTCGGCGCGCTATAAGGTCTACATCGTCGACGAGGTGCACATGCTCTCCATGCAGGCGTTCAACGCCCTGCTGAAGACGCTGGAGGAACCGCCGGAGCACGTGAAGTTCGTTTTCGCCACGACGGAAATCCGTAAGGTGCCGGTCACGGTGCTGTCGCGCTGCCAGCGGTTCGACCTGCGTCGGGTCGACGCGGAATTGTTGGTCAACCACTTCCGCACCATCGTCGCCAACGAAGGGGCCGAGGCAGAGGACGAGGCGCTGGCGCTGATCGCCAATGCGGCCGAAGGCTCGGTGCGCGATGGCCTATCGCTACTCGATCAGGCGATCGCGCATGGCGGTGGCCGGTTCGGCGCCGATCAGGTGCGCGACATGCTAGGCCTGGCGGACCGGACACGGGTGTTCGACCTGTTCGACGCCGTTATGCGCGGCGATATCGCGGCGGCACTGACCCAGCTGCGCGACCAGTATGACCTCGGCGCCGACCCATTGGTCGTGCTGCAGGACATGCTGGAACTGACGCACTGGCTGACCCGGCTAAAAGTGGTGCCCGACGCCGGCAAGCGGCCCGGCGTCAGCGAGGCCGAGCGCAGCCGCGGCGGCGCACTGGCCGAAGGCCTCGGCATGCCGGCCCTGGCGCGAGCATGGCAGATGCTGTTGAAGGGTATCGGCGAGGTCCGCACCGCCCCATCGGCCATCGCTGCCGCCGAGATGGTGCTGGTCCGGCTGGCCTATGCCGCCAATCTGCCGAGCCCGGCGGATCTGGCGAAGAAGCTGACCGAAGGCGGCGCAACCGGCGCCCAGGGCGCGGCCCCTGCCGCAGGTTCGGCGCCGCCGGCAGCCGAACCCCGCCAAAATGCGCCGGCCGTGAGCGGGGCCACGACCGGCACTGCGGCGCCGACCGCCGAGGCGAACGTGACGACCGCCGCCGCACCGATTTCGATGACACCGACGTCGCTGGCGCCACAGGTGTCCGATCTGCCGGACCCGGACGAGACGCCGGAAGCGACTTTGGAACCTCACAAAACAGCGCCGGAACCCGATTTTTCGAGCTTCGTCGGCATCGTCGCCCTGGCCGAACGACGCGACGTCATGCTCTATCACATGCTGTGCGAGAACGTTCGCTTGATCGCCTTCGAACCCGGCCGCATCACCCTGCGGCCGACCGACAGCGCCCCGTCGAACCTCACGCAGCGGCTGAAGCAGCGGCTGGACGAATGGTCGGGCGAGAACTGGACGATCGCAATCGATTCAGCGGCGGAGGGCGACCTGCCGCTGGCGGAACAGAAGCGCACCGCCCGGGCTGCGTTGCTGCAGGCCGCCGAGGCACACCCGCTGGTGCAGGCCGTTCAGGCGGAGTTTCCCGGCGCCCGCATCGTCGATGTCCGTCCGCTCGGTGCGGAGCAGGACGACGACCCGGACGTCGACGAAGCCGCCGAAGGTTGATCCAGCGCTCGGGGGCGGCCCGGTCCGGGGCTAAGGGGGTGACAAATCGCCGTCAGGGCATGTAAGCAAACCGGCATGCCGGCCCACGAGGGCGATGGCATCGACGATAGGCAAGGGACCCACGCGAGATGAAAAACCTCGGCCAGATGATGAAGCAGGCGCAGGAAATGCAATCCAAGATGCAGGAGATGCAGGCGCGCCTGGAGCAGACCGAAATCACCGGCAGCGCCGGCGCCGGCATGGTCGAAGTAACGCTGAACGGCAAGGGCGAAATGCGCCGGTTGAAGGTCGATCCGGAGCTGGTCAAGCCCGGCGAGACCGAGGTGATGGAGGATCTGATCGTCGCCGCACACAATGACGCCAAGGTGCGGGTCGAGGCGTATATGCAGGAGGAAATGGGCAAGATCACCGGCGGCCTGAACCTGCCAGAAGGCTTCAAACTGCCGTTTTAGGCTATCGCCAGCGGCGCAAGAGACAGCACCCGTTTCCAAACCGACACCCGTGTGTGAGAGGCCATGGTGGCACCCGAGATCGAGCGGCTGATCGAGCTGATGGCCAAATTGCCGGGCCTCGGTCCGCGCTCGGCCCGGCGCGCCGTGCTGCACCTGATCGAGCGCCGAGTCGGCCTGATGCACCCCCTGGCCGCGGCCATGCGCAGCGCTGCCGACGCGGTAACGCCCTGCAGCATCTGCGGCAATCTCGATGCCAGCGACCCCTGCGGCGTCTGCAGCGATCCGCGCCGCGATCCCGCGGTCATTTGCGTTATTGAGGGCGTGGCCGACCTGTGGGCGCTCGAACGCGCCGCGGTCTACCGCGGCCGCTATCACGTACTGGGCGGCACGCTGTCGGCGCTCGACGGTATCGGTCCGGAAGAACTGAATCTTGCGCGCCTGATCGAGCGCGCGGCGGCCGATGAGGTCAAGGAAGTGATTCTGGCACTGAATGCCACCGTCGACGGCCAGACCACGTCGCACTACCTGCGCGAACGGCTGACCGACTGCGGCGTCACCGTCTCCGGCCTGTCGCACGGCATCCCGGTGGGCGGCGAGCTCGACTATCTCGACGACGGCACGCTGAGCATGGCGTTGAGCTCACGCCGGCCGGTTTAGGCGCAAACGACAACGTGGCTCACCGCCGGCCGCCGGATCAGGGAGAACGGATATGACGACCTATCGCGGCAGCTGCCATTGCGGCGCGGTCACGTTCGAGTTCGACGGCACACTCGACGCGCTGACGACCTGTACCTGCTCGCTCTGCGCCCGCCGCAACGCCCTAATGCATGCGCTGCCCGAGGCCGATCTGCGTATCACCGGCGGTCGGGATAATCTGACCCGATACCAGTTCGGCACCGGCACGGCAGAGCATTTTTTCTGCCGGACCTGCGGCATCTACACGCACCACCGCACCCGGCGGCGGCCCGACTACTTCGTGGTCAACGCGCACTGTCTGGAAGGCGTCGACGTCGACAGCCTGCCGGTCACCGTGTTCGACGGCCGCAACGCCTTCTAGCGGTCACGCCGGCGCCGCGCGCCAGTCCGCGTCGATATCCCCGGCGATCCGCCGTTACTCCGGCAGGTGCGCGAACCGATCCGGCGCCGGCGCCGCGGCGCTACCGTCAGGCGCCTCGACCATGAGTTCAAGGCAGGCGGTCTGCCGGCCCTGGAAGTAGACCGCCGAGAGCGGATACCAGCCGGCGGACGGGATATTCAGCGTCTGACGTCCCTTGCTGACGCAGGGGTGCCGGCCGTCATGCTCGTAGATCTGCGCGCCACCCATCTCGACCCGCAGGCCGTCGTTCGACTTGAACTCAAAGCCGTATTTGCCGGGGGCGGCGAAATACATGAAGCCGTCGATGAAGGCGACCACATTCTCGGACGAATCCGCCGTCAGAACACGCTCACCGGGGGCGGTCTCGGGATGGGAAAGCCCCGACAGCGGTGCGCCGACCTTCGGTCCGTAACCGCGCCAGCTTTCGGCCTGATGCAGCGTCTTGACGTCGCTCGGGTAGGCATACTTCACCGCCAGACCCGGGACGAGCGCCGATGCCCGTGGCTGCGGGTCGGCCGGTTGCAACGTCACCGCGTCGTCGGCCCGCGCCGGCGTCAGCATCAGCAGTGCCGCTACAAATCCCAGCGCAAAGACGGTCAGGGCAGAACGCCTGCCCACTGAAGCAGCTTTACTCGGGAACATGTGCATAGATTTCCAGCGGCGCCCAGTCCAACACACCTTGCGGCGGCTTGGTCTTCAGCAACAGGCACGACGTACCACGGCGCTGGAAGAACAGCGCCTTGACCTCGTACCAGCCGGCTTCCGGCACCTCGACCGCCTGCGGGCCCAGCGACTCGCAAGGGTGCCGGCCATCATGCTCATAGACCTGCGTTCCGCCGATCTCGACCCGCAGGCCGTCATTCGACCAGAATTCCAGATAGTGCGTCCCCGGCTCGGCGAACGAGATGTACCCGTCGATAAAGGCAATCACATACTCGGACGACTCCGACGTCATGACATTTTCGCCCGGCAGCGTGTCGGGATAATCGAAACCGATGATCGCCGGCCCCGGCTTCGGCCCGTGATCGCGCCAGCTTTCCGCCTGATGCAGCGTCTTGATGTCGCCGGGATAGGCATACTTCACCGCGAATCCCGGCTGCAGGGACCCGGCTGCCGGTTGCGGATCGGCCGGCGTCAGCCGGATGGCATCGCTGCCCACAGCGGGCAGCGACCAGAACAACGCCAAAACCAGGCCAACGGCCCGCCACGGCGCGACTTCCTTGATCAAACGCATGTCGCCAAACGACTCCCCTGGCGTAACGATTTGTTTTTCGTTGCACGCAACAGACGCCTCCCACGGAACCCGTGCGCTTTTCGGCCATAAGCCTAGGACGGCGGCGACCGGACTGGCAAGACGAACGACCCGTCGAGGCGCCGCATCGTGTCACCATTGCATACGGCCCTGGAGGGACAGTTCGATGACGGCCCACCGCCGGCCTTAGGGAACGATTTGACGCGGCCGGCGCAGAATCCTCTTTCCCCCATTTCATTTGCGGGTATTATTTGAGAATAATAATCAGAGTCGTCCCCGGAGCCGCCTTATGTCCTGCCAGTGTTACGACGCGACGCTCAGAGCCTATCGCGAGTTGCGCGCGCTCGGCGAAAATGAAAGCCACGCCTACACCGCCGCGGTGCAGGTGTTCCGTCACTACCACCCGGAAACGCCGAAGATCGAGGCATTCCAGGAGGTTGCCGACTGGCTCGACGGGCTGGACGAAGCGGTCGCCTGACGCGCCCACGCTGGCCGCACATCTAGTCCTGCGGCACGTCCTCGGTTGAATTATCGGTTGGCTGTGGCGTCATCGTCATCACGGTGACGCCCGTCGGTGCGTGGAATTTGTGCCAGCAACCGCGTGGCACGATCGTCAGCATGCCGGCGGACAACGTCAGCACGGTCGGCCCATCGGCCCCGATAACGGTCAATTGTGTCTCACCATCGAGAACGTGCACCAGCTCATCGCCATGGCGATGACGTTCCCAGGCACTCTCGCCGTCAAACCGCCCGGCAAAGACCCCTCCGGTTTCCGTCTCCGCCAAAATGGCAAAAGCGGCATCGACTTCCGGTCCGTGCGACTCCGGGCGCCGGTTGTGCAGCGTCGGCAAAGGCGCGATGGCGGCAGCGATATCGACGGCTTTCGGCATGATTTCATTTCCTGTCTGTGATCCGGGCGACGGCCCGCCGTTGAAGGTAAGGGCTACAGACTGATCAAACTAATTTGCATCATCAAGGATATTCATTGCATCCAATTGATGCATATTCGTATCATCTATAAATGACAGGATCGTTGAACTGGGATGATATCGAGACATTCCTGGCCGTGGCACAGACCGGCCGCGCCCGCGCCGCTGCGGCCCGGCTCAGGGTCAGTCAGCCGACCATCGGTCGCCGCATCGAGCGGCTGGAGAGCGCGCTGCGCCTGCACCTGTTCGATCGCTCCCACGACGGATATGTACTGACGCGCCAGGGCGAACGGCTGCTGCCGCAGGCGCAGGCAATGGCCGCGGCGGCCGCCGGGTTCACTCCTATCGCGGCCGAGGAAGCGCCATCGGCTCCGGTAGATGTGCGCGTGTCGGCCTCCGACTGGCCAGCCACATTCCTGGCGACTCAGGCCGACGCACTCTGCGCACTGGAGGCAGCCGCCGGCGCGCGGGTCGAAATCGACGTCTCCGAGGACACCGCGGCGCTATCGCTGCGGCAGGCCGACATCGCGATCCGGCATGGCCTGCCGCAGTCCGGCGATTTCGTCACCCGCCGGCTGGGCGGCCTGCCGTGCGCCATCTACGGTAGCCGCGCCTACGTCGCCGCACACCCGTCCGCGCGAGACGACCGCCGCTTCACCGACTGCGACTGGATCATGCATACGCATGAACAGGCACATTACGTCACCATGCGCTGGCTGGCCGACCGCCTCAAGGGCCGCAGCGCCCGGCTGCGCGCGGCGACGACAGCGGTGCTGCATCAGGCCGTTGCCGCCGGCGGCGGGCTGGCCATCCTGCCGTGTTTCCTGGGCGATAGCGATCCGCGCTGCGAACCCGTCAGCGACACCATCGCCGATGTGCATGGCGATTATTGGCTGGTCGCACACAAGCAGCTTTTGCGCCGACCGCCGATCCGCCGCACCGTCGATACTCTGGCGAAAATGTTCGCCGCTTAGACGACCTGACCGGCCCACCGTTCTTATCCCGTGCCGTCCGGGGCATCGACGGCATAGATCTGCACCGGCGCCCGACGGCCCTTGACCTGCTGCGCCGGCAACGCGCGGGTCGCAATGTCCGCCGGTAGCAACGCCTGCACTGCATCGGAGATCAGCAGCGTCTCGCCCAGTGCCTTGCACGCGCCCTCGATGCGGCTGGCAACATTCACCGTGTCACCGATTACCGTGTATTCGAGCCGCTCGGCGGTCCCTATGTTGCCCGCGATCACCGGGCCGGTGTGAATGCCGATGCCGTGGCGGATTTCGTCCTGGCCCTGGCGCCGCCGCTCCGCGTTCAGCACGGCCAGCGCTGCGTTCATTGCCAGGCCGGCACGCACCGCCCGTTCGGCATCGTCTTCGGCCGGGTCCGGCGTGCCGAATGTGACCATGATCGCATCGCCGATGAACTTGTCGATGGTGCCGCCGAAAGCAAACACTACCTCGACCATGCGGGCATGGTATTGCGACAGGAAGCCGAAAACCTGTTCCGGCGGCGCGGTTTCGGTCAGGCCGGTGAAATCACGGATATCGCAGAACATCACAGCGACACTCTGGCGCCGACCGCCGGGTCCAAGCAGCGTATCGGCCTCGCTGGCAATGCGCGACACCACGCCCGGCGAGAAGTAGCGGCCGAGATGGGCGTTCGCGACCTCCAGTTCGACACCCTGTACAATGGTGCGCCGGGCGATGAACGTCAGGTAGCCCATGGCGAAACCGGTCGCGAGGATGATCAGCATGCCGACCAGGACGAATTCCAGGCTGACCGCCGGCCCCATCACCGAAGCAAGGAAATCGGACGATACAACGGTGCGCGGATCGCCCAGCGCATAGGTCAGCAGTGCGGCATGCACGGCGACCCCGCCGACCGCAACCACCATCGGATACAGCGGACGAATGGCCAGCGCGTTCAGCGCGACCAGGCCCAGCGTCATGATCGTCAATTGCGTCTTCAGCATGTAGCCGGGCGGTACGCTGCTGCCGCCGACGGAAAAGTACCAGATCACCGGCAGCACGCTCAGCACCGCGACATCGATCAGACAGCCCAGCAGGCCAACCGTCGCCACCGCCCGGCGCCGCTCCAGCAGGACCAGGAACGTCGCGACCGCCGCCAGGGCCGGCACCGCGATCACTGTGGCCGCGATTTTTTCGAATTGACTGACCCCGACGATCCAGTGCGACGCCGACATGAACAGGATGAACAAACCGCGCACCACGGTCAGCGTGCGCACGCCCCGGCGTTCGCGTTCGAACAGCAGGTCCCGCGACCGGGCGACCGGGCGCGACGGGATCATCGCGCCACGCCTGCAGCGGACGCGCCCGACCGGTCGCCCATCCATGTCCCGCGAGCTGCTTGCATCGCCCCCCATGCCCGGCAACGGCCCGTGATCGGCCACTGCCGTCCGCCCTATAGCACGGTGTAACCGGAACCGACGACCCTAGCGCTATGGACGCACCGCCGGTCCGCGGCATGATCAACAGCCCGATCCGGACATTTGCGGGCCGGTCTGTCCGCCAGGATCGGGTTCGGTGCCAGCGATCAGCGCGCATCGCGGCGATGCAGGCGCAGCACCACCTGATGCCCCTTGGTTTGGTCGGTGATGCGCCAGCCGAGCCGGCGGTAGAAACCGGTGGCACGCACCTCCGGGTCCGAATTCGCCCACAGCCAGATGTCGTCGTGGCCCGCGGCGAACAGCCAGTCGCGTACCCGCGCCAGCACATCGCGTCCGATACCGCGGCCTTCGAATCCCGGCAACACGGCAACCACCTGCACCTCGCCGGTCGACCGATCGCCCATGGCGTAGCCGACCGCCTGGCCGTCGTCTTCGCAGATCCAGCCGCGCACATCGACCGCCATCGCCGCTGCGAGCGACGCCGGTGTAATGCCATAGTCGCGTTCCAGCGATTCCGCCGTGACCCGGTTTTCGACCGTCGCGAATCGCACCGCGAAGCTCGCGGGAACATCCTCGACCCGCATTTCCCTGATCGCGAGCATATCGTCCGCCCCATCGTCCCCGAACTATCCATTCCGTACCAACGACGCTCTAGCATAGGTAGGACAGGAACTGCAGATCGATAGGATATGGTTAAGATTTATCGAATATAAATATTCTCTAATTTCCAGAAGCAATGCACCGGTCCAGGACCCGATGTCCGTCGCTCACAGCCAATCGGCATCACCTTCCAGCAACACCTTCTACACCGTCGCGGCATCGGTCGCGGCCAATCTCGCCGCTGTGCAGGACCTGGCGGAATCGATCGGACTGGAGGCGATGAACGCCAAGGCCCTGGTCAGCCGTGCCGGCGACCGGGCGCTCGGGTTCCGGCCGATCACCGACTTCATGCTCACCCTGGCGGTCGACACCAAGCGACTGGTCACTGAAATCAGCGACGAAGCGCTGGCCCTGTCGATCTGCTCCACCGGCAAGATAAGGTCGGCCGACGCGGCAGCACGCTTCACCGATGCCGACCGACGCGCGACCGAGACGGCAGCCGCCTACGCCTGCAGCTTTCAGCAGGCCGCCGCCGGTATCCGCGAAGACGACCACCGCATCGAGCGTGCCGTTTCGCAACACACCCGGCGCCTGTTGGCGCTGCTCAGCGAGATCAATCATCACGTCCGCGCCGCCGGCGTCGTCACGGCGACGGCGCGGTCCGAGGTCGCCCATATCGATGAACGGTTCCGCGACAGCTTCCGCTCGGTCACCGACAAGCTGGCCGAGGCTGCCGACAGCATCGGCGACACCGTCAACCGGAACCGGCAATGGCTGGTCCGCACCATGCCGCAGGATCGGCGCCGCAAGCCGGCCGCACGCGCATCGCATCACTAGCCCGGGAGCACGAGCCATGCAGGCGATCAAGATCTACGAGGACGGACCGCACGAATGGATCGTTTTCGGGCGCGACCCGAACAAGCCGGAGAAGGTGATCGACACCAATCAGTACATGATCATGGTGAACGGTCGTGCCTTTCTGCTCGACCCCGGCGGCGTCGAGCTGTTCGCGCCGATGCTGGCAGCGATCGTGCACTACACCTCCGTCGATGACATCGTCGCCCTGTTCGCCTCGCATCAGGACCCGGACATCATTTCCAGCCTCGGTCTGTGGGACAAGGTACTGCCGGACGTGAAGCTCTACGCGCCGTGGATGTGGGAAGGTTTCATCCGTCATTTCGGCTGCGAGCAGATCGACTACGCGCCGATCGGCGACGACGGCGACGTCGTCGACATCGGCGGCGAGAAGTTTCACTTCATTCCGGCCCACTACTGCCACTCCTCGGGCAATTTCTCGGTCTACGATCCGAAGGCGAAGATCCTGATGAGCGGCGACATCGGCGCCGCGCTGCTGCCGGACGAAGCGCCGATGTACGTCGAGAATTTCGACGCACACGTCCAGTACATGAAGGGCTTCCATCAGCGCTGGATGCCGTCGAACGCGGCCAAGAATGCCTGGGTCGCCCGCATTCGTGCGCTCGATGTCGAGCTGATGTGCCCGCAGCACGGCGCTATTTTCCGCGGCGACGACGTAACGCGCTTCCTCGACTGGTTCGAGGCGCTGGAGGTCGGCAGCGCCATTCCTGCCAGCGCCCGGGAACTCGCCGCCTGACCCGACATCGCCGGCGCACGAACCGCGCTATGGCTGCATCGATCGGCACATCCTAGAATGCGCCCGGCCGCAGGTTGCCGGTCAGCGCAGGAGGATGCCGCCATGAAGCTCTACGATTTCACCCTTGCCCCGAATCCGCGGCGGGTCCGCATGTTCCTGGCCGAGAAGGGCATCGATGTGCCGATGGCGCAGGTCAACACGCGCGAAATGGAACAGTTCGCCGACTGGTACCAGAAGATCGTGCCGCAGGGCATCGTGCCGGCGCTGGAACTCGACGACGGCACCATCATCACCGAGTCGGTGGCGATCTGCCGCTACTTCGAGGAGGTCCAGCCCGACCCGCCGTTGATGGGCACGGACGCCGCCGACAAGGCCGTGGTCGAGATGTGGAACCGCCGGGCCGAGTTGCAGGGTATCGGCGCCGTCGGCGACGCGCTGCGCAACGGTCTGCCGATGTTCGAGGACCGCGCCATCGCCGGCATCGCCAGCGGCATCCCACAAATTCCGGAGCTGGCGGCGCGTGGCCGGGCTGCCTTCCTGCGCTTCCTCGACGATATGGACCGGCGCCTAGCCGACAGCCCCTTCATTGCCGGCAAGCGTTTCACCATCGCCGACATCACGGTGTTCGTCGGCATCGACACCGCCAAACGCGTCGAGATGGAGGTGCCGGACCACTGCACCAACGTGAAGCGCTGGTACGCCGAGATCGCCGCCCGGCCCAGCGCCGCCGCCTGATCGCGGCCGTCTGACCGCGGCTAACCGGCGTCGTGCTGTCGCGCCGTCCAGCTAGGCGCCGCTGATCCGTTCGCCACGCGCCGCGCGGACGCTGCCGAACGCCGCCAGAACGGCACCGGCGAAATAGACCGCCAGGCCGACCGATGTGGCGTCGGAATAGGCGACCCGGCCTTCGACCATCTGCATCAGGAAAACCAGCAGCGGCCCGACCGCCGCAACCGCACCGATGGTCAGCGTCGTCGTCAGCGAGACGGCCTTCTGCACGGCGTAAATCGGAAAGGCCAGCACCGCCAGACCAACCGCCACGGCAAACAGCATGTCGTCGATTGGGACCGGGTCCTTGGCATCGAGGCCGAGCCACGCCCCGACAATCGCCAGCACGATGTAGAGCGGAAAGCGCAGCCCGAACTGCGCCACCGGGCCGACGCCGACGCGGTCCAGCCGCGCACTGTAGAGCAGCATGAAACAGATCAGCACCCCGGCAACGAGGGCGAACAGCAGGCCGGCGGCCGCCACCGCCACGCCGCCACGGACGAAGCCCGACCAGCCCAGCAGCGTCGTCACCGCCAGGACAAAGATGCCCAGCATCAGCACCCCATGGCCCAATGCCTCGATCCCGTTGCGCGAAGACTGCGCGCCGTGAAAGCCGCAGCGCCACGCCGCCACCGCGGTGATCGGTATGATGCCGGAAAAGATCGTAAAGGCGACGGCCGGTTCGATCAGCTGGATGGCAAAGAAGTAGGCGAGCCAGCCGCCGGCCGCCGAGATGTTGAGGCCGGCCAGATCGCGGCCGCTACGCCAGGCCAGCCGCAGTTCGCTCGGCCGCTGCACCACGGTCCAACCAATACAGCCGACCGCGGACAGGCCGAACACGAGCGCGCCCAGCAAGAACGCATCGACGATCTGCAGCACGCCGCCGAGATAGACAGCCTGCACCGCATCAAGAACCACAAACACCAGGCACCAGAACAGCCCTTGTGCACCCGTCCGCATATCCACTCGCTTCACATGCAACTCAACGTTCCGCCGGTGTAGCACGGCAGCAAACGATCTGTCGCCGCGACGACGGGCAAACGTCGTTGGCGGCAGCGTGCGGCGATGCGAAGATCGGTGCCGTCGTCAACCAGCCACCAGGACCCAGCGATGTCGAAACCGCGCGGTCGGGCGCTCGGCCTGCCATTCACCGGCACCACCGGCGAGTTCAATGCCATCACCGACGTCCCCGGCGTCGGCGTCGGGTTTTCCTCGATCGTGGAGGACCCCGCCACAGGGTCGCAGGTGCGCACCGGAGTCACCGCCATCGTGCCGCGCCTGGGCGAACGCCGGCCGGTGCCGGTCTGGGCCGGCTATCATGCCCTCAACGGCAACGGTGAGATGACCGGCACGCACTGGGTCGAGGACGGCGGCTATATCGTCGGGCCGGTGTGCCTGACCAACACCCACTCCGTCGGCATTGTCCACCACGCCGCGGTGCGCTGGACCATCGACACCTACACCGACGACTGGAAGCACCACCATTTGTGGGCCATGCCGGTGGTGGCAGAGACCTATGACGGTGTGCTGTCGGACATCAATGGCCTGCATGTCACGGAAGCGCACGCGCGCGCCGCGCTCGATGCCGCGGCAACCGGCCCGGTGGCCGAAGGCAACGTCGGCGGCGGCACCGGCATGATCGCTTTCGAATTCAAGGGCGGCACCGGCACGGCCTCCCGCCGTCTGAATCTAGGTGACGAACGTTATCACCTCGGCGTCCTGGTGCAGGCGAATTATGGACGGCGCGACTGGCTGACCATGCTGGGCGTGCCGGTCGGCCAGCATCTGCGCGACGATCTGATCCTGCCGGAACGCGAACAGGGTTCCATCATCGTCGTGATCATCACCGATCTGCCGCTGCTGCCGCACCAGCTTCGCGGCGTCGCCAAACGCGGCGCCATCGGCATCGGCCGCCTGGGCAGCCCGGGCGGTCAGTCGTCCGGCGACATCTTCCTCGCTCTCTCGACGGCCAATCCCGTGACACCGCTGCATACCGCCAAAGATCTGCTCAGTTTGCAGGCGATCAACCCGGCACAGCTCGACCCGGTCTACGAAGCCGCAGTCGATGCGACGGAAGAAGCGGTGATCAATGCCATGCTGGCGGCAGAGGACACGCCGACCGCAAAGCCGACGGGCAAGACCTGCCGTGCCATAGATCACATGGCGCTGACCGACCTGATGCGCCGCTACAACCGGATGCCGGCATAGCCGCAGGCGCTAACCCGCGCTGACGTCGGCGTTCAGATGGTTCAATGGCAACGGCGCACCGGCCTTCAGGGTTTCGAGCGCTATGTTGCTGCGCACATTGGCCACCAGCGGCAGCTCCAGAAGCCTGCCGATCAGGAATTTCTGATAACGCTCGAGATCCGGAACGATGACCTCGATCAGATAGTCGTCGTCGCCCGACACCATGTGGCAGGCCACCACCTCGGGCATCGCCAGGACCTCTTGCTCGAACGTGTGCGCCTTGTCGTCGGCATGCCCGTCGATCCGGATACCGACGAAGACCGTAAAGCCGAGGCCGACGCGCCCGCGCCGCAGCATGGCGCGATAACCGTCGATGAAGCCGTCGCGCTCCAGCCGCTTCACCCGGCGCAGGCAGGGCGAGGGCGACAGGCCAACGCGCTCGGCCAACTCCACATTGCTCAGGCGGCCATCCGCCTGCAGCGCCGCCAGGATACGGCAATCGATACGGTCCAGTGACGGTTCTGGCATATCATGCCCGTTACTTGTCTTCGTTTAGCATCTTTGATCATACAGATCGCATTTCAGGGCACAAAACGCAAGGACATGCCGGCGTGACGCATGCCAGTCTCCCGCCATTCCAACACGACCGGAGACCCCGATGCCAGACCAACAACCCCTGTTCGACGCCATCCGGCGCTACTTCGACTTGATGTACAGCGGCGACGTTTCTCGCTTTGACAAGGTGTTCTATCCGTCGTTTCAAATGCACGGATTTATTGATGGCGAGATGCGCTGCGCGACGGCGGAGCGCTACCGAGAGGTCATGGCGGCACAGCCGTCGCCACAATCTCTGAATGCGGTGCGCGACGACGCGGTCCAGCTTGTCGACTTTGCGTCCGATACGCAGGCTCTCGCCAAAGTGCAGGTGCGGATCAACCGGACGATCTACATCGACTATCTGATCTTCCACTACGTCGACGGCGAATGGCGTGTCACGTCAAAGGCATACCATACCCTCACGACTGACGCCGAAGGCGCGGGAACCTAGCGCCATGTCATGCCCCACAGCGAAGCTGCAACGCATCAATCCGCCGGAACTGGTGTCGCCGCCCGGCTATGCTCAGGTCGTCAAGGTCCGCAACGGTACGGTGATATTCATCGCCGGGCAGGTCGCCAGCGACGCCAGCGGCAAACCGGTCGGCGGCACCGATGCCGAGGCGCAGGCCGATCAGGTGTTCGCGAATCTGAACATTGCCCTGAATGCCGCCGGCGCATCGATCAGAGATTTGGTGAAGTTGACTGTCTATCTGCGCGACATGCGGGACCTGCCGAAATACCGTCGTGCCCGCGACCGGTTTCTCGGCACCGTAACGCCATCGGCGATGCCGGCCATTACGCTGGTCGAAGTCTCAAACCTCTTTGCCAGCGACTATCTGATCGAGGTTGACGCCATCGCGGCCAGCGATGCGGTTTAGTCCGTTGCGAGATGTTCCAGGCAACCGGTCTCTCGCAAGAGCGGCGCCGCGCGTTCGCGGTCGCTTGCGCTCAACGCCGCAAAGGCCCGCCGCAGTTCTGCGAGGCACTTTGCCTGATAGCGGAACGGGGCCTGCCGGTAGTGGCCGGCCGGCAACGCCACACTGACATCCGGCTGCTGATTCTCAAGCGCCGCCGCATTGGCGTTCAGAAACGGCAGGTAACTGTCGCCGACGATCGACAGCAGGGCGGTCACGGCGGCGTTCGCCGTATCGGTTGCCTGCCATGTCCCATCGACGCCGGAGAGATCGTCCAGCCGCCGCACCCAGTTTTCGGTGCGCGGTGCCGTGGCCCGCATGATCGCGGCCGGTGTGGGATCGGTGCTCAACGTGCGCAACTGTCCGAACAGGCCGAAGTCCGCCAGGCTCGGCCGGGTGCCGAACAGGAACCGGTCGAGCGCGCAAAACGGCTCCAGCGCGGCCAGCACGCGGTCGAATGTCGCCTTCAGCACCGACGCGTTGTCCGGCACGGCGCCGACCGTCGCCATGCGCGCCGTCTGCCGCGCCAGAAAAGCGCCGGCTTTTTCCGCCAGCGCCGCCTGATCGATATCGGGATAGCTGTCGTCCATCACCCAGGCGGGGGCGAATGCCCGGTCCGCATCGTGTGCAAAGCGAAAGTAGAACAGGCTCTTGGTCAGCCACTCGTCGGCCATGTCCTCGATCAGCAGGCTGAACAGCGCCAGCACCGGATCATCGGGCTGCACCCGCCGCCCGCCGGGATGCAGCTCCTCCAGGGCGAGGATGATCGGCGTGCTGTCGACATGACGGCTGCCGTCAGGAAAGCGCACGACCGGCATCAGCAGCGGGCGCACGTCCTGCACCGGCGCATAGAATTGCGGCATGCGGCAGAGCCAGCGATGCGGCAGGCGGCGGTAGCGCATCACCGCGCGCACCTTGATCGAGTAGGGCGAGGATTCGACGCCGATGATCTCGTATGGTTCGGGGTTCATGCCATGTCCTGTCACCATCACCGCGTCCGGTGCCGGGTATCCTGAGACCGCTAGGCCAATGTCCAGAGTGTCATGCGGTTGTCGAGACCGCGGATCTCCATCTCATCCTTTCGCGTGAAGTCGGCAAAGGCATCGTCGTCGCCGCCGGCCTCGTCGTTCGCCCGACGCAGCAAGTCGTCGGTCACCGCCAGCGCCACGTTGAGCGGCCGGGTCAGCGCTTCGACCCGGCTGGCGATGTTGACCGTGCTGCCAATCACCGCGAACTCCAGCCGGTCGCCGCCGATGTTGCCCAGCACGGCCGGGCCATAGTGCAGGCCGAAGCCGACTTTCAGCGGCGGCTCACCGTCGGCCTCGCGCTCGACATTCCAATCCGCCATCGAGGCGATCATCGCGCGGGCGCAGCGCAGCGCGTTCAGGGCATCGGCATCGCTTGCCACCGGCGTGCCGAAGGTCGCCATCAGACCGTCGCCCAGATACTTGTCGAGCGTGCCGTTGTGCCGGAACACCTCCGCCTCCATGCGCTGGTGAAACTGGCGCAGGGTTATGATGACGTCCTGCGGGCTGCGCTCGGCCGCATAGGGCGTGAAGCTGACGATATCGACGAACAGCACTGCGATGTTCTGGGTGCGGATCTGCTTTAGCGGCTCGTCGTTCTGCGACAATTCCTCGACCACGTTCGGCGAGAAATAGCGCGCGAGGTTGGCCCGCTCGCGCTCCAGCGCCGCGTTGCCCAGCAGCAGGTGGCGGTAGCGCCGTACCGAGAGCGCCAGTGTCGCCGCCACCAGCAGGAATACAACGATCTCCTGCACCCGGATGTAATAGAGGATGGAATTCGGGTTCAGCAGCTCGGCCAGCTCACGGTTGAACCCGAAGGCCGTATTGGTAGCGGCGGTCAACGCCTGGTCTTCGACCGAGATGAGCCAGATCACCGCAATGGCCAGCACCCACATGCCGGAGGTCCAGGTGCCGACGGCCAGCACCGTGCGCCACGAGTAGGCCAACGTTGCACCGGCCAGGATGATGTAGAAGTAGATGAACCCGCCCGAGCGGAACTCCATCGCCAGCGGCCATTCGGAGTGGTCGCTGAACGGGTTCGGCACGACGATGGCAATGGTCATCACCGCCAGGTCGGCGAACAGCAGCAGCAGTTCGGCGCCAGACCGCTCGACCCGGGCGACCCGGCGCTGCGCCCAGCCAATCAGGGCGAGCACCAGCAGCAGGCCCTGATAGTAAACCATCTCGAGCTGGGGGTTGATCAGCGGCAGCATGACCGCGATGACCGCCAGCGCGATCCAGCGTGCGCGAACCGCCAGTTCCATGCCCTCGCGCTTGTGCCGCTCCAGCGCAGCTTCGGCAAACAGATGGTCAGCGACCTCGGTCGTCGGCGCATCGCGCGCATCGGCCCGAAAAATAGCAGTATCGGTCATCGCCGTCCGCCTCCCTCCCGTTGTGCCAACTCCGGCGCTGCCGGCCGGCTCAGTCGTCGAAGCCGACGTAGCGCACGAAACTCTCGTTCGGCTCCCGATCGGCCTTCACGCCATTGGCCGAGAAGTCGTCGTCCGGATAGCCCATGGCGATGCAGGTGATGATCACCTCGTCGTCGGGGATCCGCGCCACCTCGCGCACGATGTCCGAGCGCATGATGCCCTGGCCGTTGACCACCGTACCCAGGCCACGGCTCCAGGCGGCAAGCACGATGCCATAAGACAGGGCGCCCAGATCGAAATGGCAGATCGCACCGGGATCAAGCTCCCGGTCGTAGGTCAGCACCATCGACACCGGTGCGTCGAACTGGCGAAAGCCGCGCATCACCCAGTCCTGCCGCATGACTTTGTCCTCGCGCGCGATACCCATCGCGGCGAACAGTTTCTTGGCGATGTCGACCTGACGCTGCCGATGCACGCCCTCATACGGCCCGTGGGTGACGATCTCGCGCTTCACCTCAGCGCCGCCCGCCATCATCTCGGTGTTGCGCCGGCGCACTTCGTCCAGCGGTTCGCCGGTCAGCACATGGACATGCCAGGGCTGAGTGTTCATCGACGACGGCGCGCCCTTGGCCAGTTCGATGATCTCGTCGATGACGGCGCGCGGCACCGGTTTCTTCTTATAGCCGCGAACACTGCGGCGCGTTTGCACAAGCGCGTCGAACTCCATTAGTCACTCCACTAGGTGATACCAATCGACACCTTGATACCACGAATGAAGCTCTCGTCATCCAGCGCCTTGCGATCGGCCAGCAGCTGCCTAGCGTCTTCGCCGGCCGTGTAGCGCAATCGATCGCTGTCGTCGGTTGCGGCCCGATAGATCACCTCGGCAGCCTCCGCCGCATCGCCATGCACGATATCCGGTCCGGTCCAGGCCTTCAGCAGTGCCTGTGCCAGGCCCTGATACTCGCGCATGCCGGGATCGTTCTGCAGGTCGAACGAACGTCCGCTGAAATCGGTGGCGTAGCGGCCGGGCTCGACAATCTTCACCCGCACGCCAATCGCCGACATTTCGTAGGACAGGGCTTCCGACAGGCCTTCGACCGCGAACTTGCTGCCATGGTAAAGCGAGCCCATCGGGAAGGCGACCTGTCCGCCCATGGACGAGATGTTGACGATGACGCCGGCGCCCCGCGCGCGAAAGTGCGGCACCACGGCCTTGGTGACTGCCAGCAAACCAATCACGTTCGTGGCGAACTGGCGCTCGACATTCTCCATCGGAAAGGCCTCAAGCGGCCCGTATGCGCCGTAGCCGGCGTTGTTCACCAGCACGTCGATCCGCCCGAACCGCGCCAGCGCCGCATCGACGGCCGTTGCAATTGTCGACCGGTCGGTCACGTCCAGCCGGGTCACCAGCACGTTATCGTGCGCGGCCAGCGCGGCGCCGTCGGCCGGCTGTCGCATGGTCGCGACGACATTCCAGCCCCTGGCCTGGAACAGCGCCGCTGTTGCCCGGCCGATGCCGGTCGACGCACCGGTGATGACTACTGTTCGCGGCATGTTTGTCCTCCCCTATCGGTCTTCGCCAACCGGCCCGTCCGGCGGCGCCCCGCCGAAGCAGCGCGCTGCCGTCCGTACCGGTCGCCGTCTTGGTCTAGGCGTTCAGGCGCGCGTTCGCGCCGGCGGCAATGTCGAAAACATCGCCCGAGATGTAGGCCGCCGCGTCGCTGCAGATGAACTTCACCGTATTGGCGACATGCTCGGGCCCGTAGCTGCCGACCGGCATGGCGTGCAGCTGTTTGGCACGTTCGTCGAAGGCCTCCCAGGTCGGGTTCTGCGGAAGCATGGCGCCGAGGATGTAGTCGTTCTCCAGCAGCTTGGTGCGCACCAGCGACGGGCACACGGCATTGCAGGTCACGTTCGACTTGGCGAGCAACCGCGCGGTGCCCTTGGCCAGGCCGATAACGCCCCATTTCGAGGCCGAATAGACCGGGAAGAACTCATGACCGATACGCCCGGTGACCGACGACATCATGACGATGCGGCCCGACTTCTGTTCGCGCAGAACCGGCGCAGCCGCCTGCACCGTTTTCATCGCGCCGGCGAGATTGATGTCGAGCACGACCGATATCTCCTCGTCGCTGAACGCGTCGATCGGCCCGATCTGCGTGATGCCAGCGTTCACGATCACGAAATCGAGACTGCCCAGTTCGCTCACCGTGCGCTGCACCGCTTCCTTCAGCTTGGCGCCGTCGCGCACGTCGCCCTGGATCGTCAGGCACTTGACGCCCAGCGCCTCGATCTTGGCCTTGGCGTCGGCCAGGTCCTCGGGCGTGGCCAGCGGGTAACGCACGTGCTCGATCGGCCCGGCGACGTCGTAAAGAGCGATATTGGCGCCGGCTTGCGCCAGGGCCTCGGCACAGGCCAGGCCGATGCCCCGCGCCCCGCCGGTGACGAAGGCCGTGCGGCCGGCGAACTTGGCCGTCGTCTGTCCGTTCGCGGCAGCAGCCGGCGCGGCACCGGCGGTCAGGCCCGCCGCCACGCCAAGTCCGGCGGCCCCCGCCAGCACGGCGCGGCGATTCGGCGTCCCCCCATCGGGTTTCGACGAGCCGTTGTCCGTGTTGTCGTGTTGAATCCGTTCGTTGTCCGTCGACACGATGCATCCTTTCCCTGTTGCGGTGCCGGAGACAGGTTCGCCTCCGCTACACCAGAGGTGGGAAAGGCCAGGGGACTCACAAACGCATGTCGTGCCAATCGACTTGCAGAAGGCGCCAATCGCGCCACGCAGCCGGTTTCGTCAGGGCTGTCCTTCGGCGCGCGCGGCCATCGGCGTCTTGCCGGTCCAGCTGCGGAATGCGCGGTAGAACGAGTTCGGGTCGCGGTATGCCAGAAGATAGGAAATCTCCTGCACACTGATGTCGCTGTTCGACAAATAGTGCAGCGACAGACGGGACCGCACACTGTCGAGCAAACCCTGAAACGACTCGCCTTCGGCCTTCAGATAACGGTGCAGGCTGCGCTTGCTGATGTGCAGGCGGTCGCACACCGCGTCGACTGTGCACTGACCGCTGGGCAGCATGTCGAGCAATGCGCTCTCCACCCGATGGCTCATTGGCCCGGCGGCGCCGATCTCGGCCATGCGCCGCCGCAGGCCGGGCTCCAGCTCGCTCCAGATGTCTTCGTTCGCGGTGATCAGCGGGCGTGCCGCATCCTCCGGCCTCAGCACCAGAGCCGGTTGCGCGGCCGTCGCGACGGCGACGCCGAAATGCGCTTGCAGGCCATCGCGGTCGACCGCGTCGCCGGGCAGGCCGACGGCCAGCGGCACGATCGGCTCCGCCGTGAAGTTTCGTGCCAGCTCGATAATCGACGCCAGTTCGAAGGCCGACAGGCTGTGCGGCATCGGCGCGTCCGCCCGGGCCGACGCGATGCCGATGGTCAGCGCATCCGGCGTGCGTGCCACCGACAGGATGATCGGCCCGATCAGCGGCTTAAACAGGGCCAGCCGCCTGAGCCCGGTCTCCACCGTCGGGCTGCAGGAAAAGGCGAAGATCGCCGGGTTGAAGGGACCGCGGGCGACGGTCCGGGCGAGGAACAGCGGCAGGTCCGGCCGCTTCGCTTCGGCGACAACGGCGTCCCAGATGTCGAAACACTGCTGCGCGCTGACGCCGCGGCCCTCATGCGCCAGATAGTCCGCCGGCAGCCGCGCGCGCCGCAGGACCTGAACCGGGTCGAGCTTCAGGATCGCGCAGACCCGCTGGGTCGACAGCGCGACGCGATACCGATCCTGATGTGACAGCTGCCGCTCCGGCATGCCATGCGCTCCTGCCGCCCCTGCACCTTGGCGCGATACGCAATAAGATTGGCATGATGCGCAAGACGCGACAACCGCCTGTCATCCGCTCGTTCGGCAAATCAGAAAGGAATCGGGGTGCCGTCCCAGGCGAAAAAACCACCGCTGTCCTCCGGTCCCAGACCCTCGATGACCTGCAGCAGATGGCGGGCCGCACGTTCCGGCGTAAACAGTTTGTCGGCCGCTACGTTCCGGCTGAACGGGGCCGACAGAGGCGTGTCGACTGTACCCGGATGCAGGCTGACGCAGATGGCGCCCGGATTGCGCCGGGCAAGCTCGACCGAGAGCGTCTTGACCACCATGTTCAATGCCGCCTTGGAGGCCCGATAGCTGTGCCACCCGCCAAGTCGATTGTCCGCGATGCTGCCGACCCGCGCAGACAGCACGGCGAAGGCGGACCGGTGAGCGCGGCTCAGCATCGGCAGGAAGTAACGGCCGATCATGGCCGGGCCGATCGTATTGACGCGAAACAGGGCCGCCATGCCGTCGGACGTCAGTGCGCGCCAGCTTTTCTCGGGCGGTCCGGAGGCAGCGTCCTGCAGGATGCCGCTTGCGACGAGCACAAGGTCCAGTTCGTCGACCTGCTGCTGCACGGCCGTCGCGGCGCGTGCAATCGACTCATCATCCTCCAAATCGAGGTGAATGAGACGCGACGCCCCCTCGCCGTCGGTTGGAAAACCGCGGCCCAACCGGAACACGGTGCAAACATCGGCCCGCGCCTCCAGCGCACCGGCCAGTGCCTGTCCGATGCCGCCACTGGCACCGATGACGGCCGCGTGGATGCCGCCCGACCGCCAGCGCAGGGTCGCCCCTGCATCCGTCGCCTCTGCCATCAATGCACGTCCTGGTCCTACCAAAATGCGCCCGCAACGCTCGCGGCATCCGCCGTCGACGCGACACGGGCAATCCGAAACCACTCTCAGCACGTATCCTTTACGTCGCCACGAGAAGGTTGGATCGGCCCGGCCGGCGCGTGCCCGGTTCGTGTTGCAGGAGAAAGCTCATGTCCATGTTCGGCAAATCAAAGCGCATCGTGCCCGGTCCAGGGCAGGAATCCGTGTGGGACTATCCACGGCCGCCGGCCCTCGAAAAAGCCCATGAGCGGTTGCGGGTGATGTGCGGCGGCACGGTCATTGGTGAGACGACAGCGGGCTATCGTGTCCTGGAAACCAGCCACCCGCCCGTCTACTACTTCCCGTCCGCCGACGTCCACCGGGACCACTTGGTGCCGGAACCCGATCGTTCGTATTGCGAGTTCAAAGGTACTGCCCGGTACTGGGGCATCGAGGTCGCCGGCATTCATTGTCCGCGCGCGGCCTGGAGCTATCCCGTCCCGGCGCCGGCCTTCGCCGCGATCAAGGACCATCTTGCCTTTTATGCATCGGACCGCGTTGAAGCCTGGGTCGGCGACGAACAGGTGCAGGCTCAGGAGGGTGATTTCTATGGCGGCTGGATCACGTCGAGAATAGTCGGCCCGTTCAAGGGCGGCGCGGGGACGCGCGGATGGTAACGCATCTTCAGGCAGACCGGAGAACGACGATGCCCGGCGTGGCCGACTGTGCCACTGACCGGTGCTCTAGGCGACAACCTTTCGGCACGCCCTGGCTCCTTCTGCTGTTTGTTCTTCTCGCCTGGTCCTGGTCCGGACAAGCACAGGCCGATGACGAAGCCTTGTGGAACGCGCTGCGGTCGCCCGGGCATGTGGCGCTGATGCGCCATGCCCTCGCACCCGGCACCGGCGATCCGGCCGCCTTCACGCTGGGCGACTGCAGCACGCAGCGCAACCTGTCCACCGACGGCCGCCGGCAAGCGGAGGATATCGGCGCACGCTTCCGAGCCAATGGCATTGCAACGGCGCGCGTCTTGTCGAGCCAATGGTGTCGCTGCCTCGAGACCGCGCGGGCGTTGCGGCTGGGACCGGCCGTCGAATTCCCACTGCTCAATTCCTTCTTCCGGGAGATGGACCGTCAGGCGCAGCAGACCGAAGAGCTGCGGCAATGGCTTGCCGATCAGCCGCCGGACGGGACGCTTGTCCTGGTGACGCATCAGGTCAACATCACAGCACTCACCGGTATCTTTCCAGCCTCCGGTGAGATCGTCGTCCTGCGTCGGCTCGATTCAGGTGCGATCGATGTCATCGGCACGATTGAGACGCGCTGAAAGCGGCCGCTCCCTGACGGCTTTACCCACTTCACTGTGTGCGGGCGAACGGGCGCCCGCGCGGGCCGGCGGAGAATCGCCGTCGGATACCGGCGTCGGTCACCCCCGCCGCGCCACCGACTGCAGCGCGGGTCGAAGCCGCAGAAACAAATCATAAGCCGGATCCAGTACCCAACGCAGCGGCGCCGCAAGCAACAGCCGTCCCAATAGTCGAAACCCGGGGAGGGCCGCCCATAGCAGTGCGAAGGCGGCACCGCCGGACACAAGCTCGCCATCCGCGCCTCGAACATGAAAGCGGGCGAGCAATTCGTCGCGCGACACCGCGTCCACGACGGGGCCGTCCGGCAGCCTGCTGACATCGACCCATTTGATCCGGTCAGCGCCACGACGCCGCCGGTAGAAGCCGATCTCGCGCCGGCAAAGCGGGCAGGCGCCATCGAAGAAAACCTCGATTTTCTGTTCGTTGTCGCTCGTCATCTTCACCCGTGCTCCACACTTCTGCCGTCGCAGTCGCCCGGCCCAACGGACCGGCGTCGACGTCTTTGACGATGGCTGTCTGCCGCATAACCAAATACGTCGGGCGCGATCGGTTGGATCGGTCGGCCCCGTCAGGGCCCGCTACAACTTTGACGCGCTGGAATTTCCAGCCCGCACGACGAACGCATGTGTTAGACTCGTCAGGAAAGCCAACAACAGGTCTGAAGTGTCCGCCCCGTCTCCACGGGGCGGCATCCTGTTTGCGCGTGACCGGCAGAGCCCCGGCAACGGAGGTTCTGATTCGGTCGGCAGCGCGCAGGCGACAAGCAAAACGAACATGCCGGGAGAGCACAGCCATGACCGACGACGCCAATTTCGAGGAGATCAACGAAGCCAAGGCCAACCTGGACGGTATCTACGATCAGCCGGACCCGCGTGAATACTTCCGCAAGCTGAAACCCTTCGGCTACGGCATTCCCGGCGCCGCGAAACCGATTTTCCGGAAGCTGATCTCCCACCTGCACCGGCGGCATCGGGAAACCGTCCACGTCCTCGACCTGGGCTGCTCCTACGGCGTCAACGCGGCGTTGCTGAAACACGACCTGTCGATGTCCGAACTGTACGACCATTGGGGGCAGGACAGCCTGACCGAGGCGACGCCTGAAGAGGTCGTGGCGGCCGACCGGGACTATTTCGCCAGCCTGCCCGACGCTGAAGACATCGAAGTCATCGGCCTCGACCAGGCCGAACACGCCATCGGATTTGCCGAAGACGTCGGCCTCCTGGACGACGGCTATGCCGTCAATCTCGAGACGCAACCGTTGCCTGCGCCGGCACAAAAGGACCTGGCCGCGGTCGACCTCGTGGTGTCGACGGGATGCGTCGGCTATGTGACCGAGAAGACGTTCGAACGCCTGCTGCCGGCGGTAACGCAGGGCCGGTCGCCGTGGATGGCCAACTTCGTCCTGCGCATGTTCCCGTTCGAGCCGATCGAAGAAACCCTGAACGAAAACGGCTACGTGACCGAGAAGCTCGAGGGACACGCCTTCGTTCAGCGCGATTTCGCCTCCGACCAGGAACAGGCGCAGGTACTCGAACAACTGCGCGAACAGGGCATCGACCCGACCGGCAAGGAGGCCGAGGGCCACCTGCTGGCCGAGTTCTATCTCTCACGCCCGGTCGGCGACACGGTCGCCGCCCCGATCGGGCAGCTGGCTCTGGCCTGACCGGGCGCGTCAGCGCCGCCACCACGTCCAACCGGCCGCCCTGTTGCGGCGTCTCATCGCGGTCCGGTACCGGGCATAAAGGCATCGCTTAAAGCGCCGGATGCCGTTGATACCAACCGGTTTCGCGCTCATAGGCCCGCGCCAGAGCCAGCAGCCGATCCTCGGCAAAGGCCTTGCCGACGATCTGCAGGCCGACCGGCATGCCGTGCGCGTCGAAGCCGCAGGGGATGGACACGGCCGGAAGACCCAGGACGTTGAACAGCAGCGTGTTGCGCTGACGCGGCCGGGCCAGCTTCGGGTCGTCCTCGTCGATGCGGCAGGCCGGCAGCGGCGTCGTCGGCAGCACCAGCGCGTCAAACGGCGACGCCACTGCCAGCGCCGCCTCGCACAGTTTCCGCCGCAGCCGTTGCGCCTGGATGAAATGCACGGCGCTCAGGTTGGCGCCGCTTTCGATCAGGGCGCGCAGGCTGGGGCCGAAACTGTCCGGGTCGCGGCGGTAGGCATCGGCGTGGAACGCCGCCGCCTCGGCAAACAGGATCAGCGATCCGACGTGGTTCAGATCGTCGGTATGCGGCAGGTCGACCTCGTCCAGCGCCGCGCCGAGGGCCGCAAACACATCCACCGCGTCCCCGATCACCCGGTCCCAGCCTTCGGCCAGCCCGTCATAGAACGGCCGCCGGGGAATGCCGATCCTAAGGCCGTCCAGCCGCGCAGGCGCTGCGTCGACCGCCTGCACATAGTCCGGCACCGGCAGGTCGACGGTCGTCGGGTCGGCCGGGTCGTACCCGGCCATGACCTGCAGCATCGCCGCCGTGTCACGCACCGTGCGCGCCATCGGTCCCAGATGGTCGAGCGAGAAGGACAGCGCCATCGCGCCATGCTTGCTGACCCGCCCGTAGGTCGGCTTCAGTCCGACGATGCCGCACAGCGCCGCCGGCTGGCGGATCGACATGGCGGTGTCGCTGCCAATCGCCCCGAACGCGAGGCCGGCCACCACCGCAGCCGCCGATCCGCCGCTCGACCCGCCGGTGATGCGCGCGACGTCCCAGGGGTTGCACGGCCCGCCGAAAGCAGAGGACTGGCTGGAGGAATCGGCCGCGCCTTCCGACAGGTTGAGCTTGCCGAGCATCACCGCGCCGGCCTGCCGCAGCCGCCGCACCTGGCTCGCGTCATAATCGGGGATCCAGTCGGCATAGGCCCGCGACGCGAAGGTCGTGCGCACACCGGCGGTGGCCAGCAGGTCCTTGTAGGCGAGCGGAATGCCGTGCAGCGGCCCGCGAATCTTGCCGGCCTTCAGCTCCGCTTCCGCCGCTGCGGCGTCGGCAAGCGCCGTCTCCGGCGTCACCGTGATGAAGGCGTTGAGGCTGTTCTGCTGCCGGTCGATGCGCGCCAGCAGTGCCTCGGTCAGGGCCACGGGGCCGATCTCGCCCGCGTTCATGCGCGTCCGCATCTCGCCAATAGTCGCGAAGCACAGCGCGTCATCGACGCTCATGCGCCGTCCTTCCGCACGATCCGGGTCACGATGGCCGGTTCGGTCAGGCCCAGTTCCGGCTCCCAGGCGCGCAGGCGTTCAAGTCCGTCAAGCTGCCGCATCAATCGCGCGCCATAGAATTCAATGTCGGCGTCCGAGAACTCCCGTCCGAAGAACTCCCGCAGCCGTTTCCTGTCGATATCGCTCATCTGTCTCCCGCATGCTGTCCGGCCAGCATATCGAATGGCGCGCGGCATGACTGCATGAGATGTTATCGTCGGGCGCATCGACGGGCGTCACCGGCCCGGACAAGAAGAGAGTTCTTTCGTGAGTAGCAATCCAATCGAATTCTGGCACTTCGGCGTCCCGCCCGTTTCGGGCATCGAGGCGCTCGCGCAGCGCTGCGAGGCGCTGGGTTACGACGGGCTGACGCTGACCGACTCGCAGAACCTGTCGCCCGACACCTATGTGACGCTCGCGCTCGCCGCGCGCGCCACCTCGAAGTTGCGGCTCGGCCCCGGCGTGACCAACCCGCTGACCCGGCACGCCGCGGTCACCGCCAGCGCCATCGCCGCCATTCAGCAGGCCTCCGACGGCCGCGCCATGCTGGGCATTGGCCGCGGCGATTCCTCACTGTTCAACATCGGCCACAAACCGGTCCCGCCCGCGGTGTTCGAGCGCCACGTCACCGACCTGCAAACCTACCTGCGCGGCGACGCGTTCGATGCCGGCGGGTACACCAGCCGGCTGCACTGGCTCGCGCGCACCGACCTGCCGAAAGTGCCGCTCGACGTCGCCGCGACCGGGCCCAAGGTCATCGCCATCGGCGCCCGCCTGGCCGACCGGGTGAGCTTCTCCCTCGGCGCCGATGTCGAGCGCGTCGCCTGGGGCATCGATCAGGTCCGCACGGCCGTCGGCCCCGACGGCACAATGCCGTCGCTCGGCGTCTATCTGAACGTATGCGTGCACGACGATGTCTCGCGGGCGGCGGAACTGGTGCGGCCGGGCGTCGGCATCTTCGCCCATTTCACCGGCATGCCCGGCGCCAGCCGTGAACGGGTGAAAGAGGGCGACAATGCGGTGTTCAACCGGCTGGGCGACTACGACAAGGCGCGGCACGGTCGCGGTGACGCCGAACATGCCCAGGCCCTGCCGGTCGACTTCATCCAGCGCTTTGCCGTCATCGGCCCACCCGAGGCCTGCATCGAGAAACTCCGGGTCCTGCGCGACCTCGGCATCGACCGCATGTTCATCATCGGCCCGCGCCCCGACCACTTCGGCGACGAAGCAGACCAGGCGCAAGAGCGCTTCGCCAACGACGTTATTCCTGCGTTGCGCGCATAAGGGCCAGGGAACTAGCTGCCAATCGCGGCACGATGGGCTCGACCGGGTCGCTGCGGAAGGCGATATGCCGCCGCCAAAACGGCCAGTGCCGGTGCGAACCTTGTCCTTCCGTCAAGACGCTGCCCGGTATCGCCGCGTCTTCTATCGCTGACTGCCGCGATTGGAAAACTGGCCGATCGCTTCGATGGCGTGCGTGGCGTAGGCCACACTGGTCCCGCCGCCCATGAGGATGGCCACACCCAGTGCGTCCGCTATCTCTTCCTTGGTGGCGCCGGCTTCAAGCGCGTCGTAAGTGTGATGCGCGATGCAGTCATCGCATCGCACGGCCACGCTGATTGCCAGGGCGATCAGTTCCTTTGTCCTTGTGTCGAGTGCGCCCGCAGCCACAGCCCCGGCGTGCAGCTTCCAAAAACCCTTCATCACATCAGGCTGGGCGGATGAAAGGTCGCGCGCGTTCCTCTCGAACGCCTGCAATTTGCCGGGATAGGAACTGGTTTGTGCTGATGTGTCGCTCATCTTCTGCCACCTCCATGTGTCTCCGAAACTGGTCAGATTGAACTCGCCAGGACGCCACCGGTTCGAAATCGGTGCTCATACGCTTCCAGTCGCGCAATCCGGCGATAGTGAGAAATCTAGCGCCGGCATCTCTGGCGCCAGTTGATCTTGATCAGCCGAGGCGATCACGTTTTCGCGTCCTTCCAACGCGGTGGCAGCGGGGCAACAGTAGCTATCCCTTGGAAAAGTCCGCGCCCGACAGCGTCGGGCCGGAACCAGCGACGGCACGGCAATACCATTTCGAAAGGCGCGGGTGCAGGGCGCCGACGACCTAGCTCAGAAGGCCCGGGCCGTCCGCGCCATCGGTATCTGCACCCGCGCCGGCCGTCGCGCGAGCACTAGCCGTTTCCTGTTTCACCCGGCTTGTGCGCGACGAAACAGGCCCACGTGATATGGCCGGCGGCGAGCGCGGCCTGCCAACGCGAAATGCTGGCCGCAATCGAGGCGCGGGTAGCGGCATCAAAGCCCGCAACCGGCACTGCCAGCGCCTCGGCGAGCTTGCGATAATGGGTCTTGATGTCGCCCGGTCGTTCCTCGACATGGATGACGTCGAAGCCCACCGCGCTGGCCATGTCGCGATAATCGCGCGCCGTCGCGCCCGCAGCCGCACCCAGCCGGGCAAACGCCGCTTCGACCATGGCAAGATCGGCATCCTCGCCCGTCAGGATATCCGAGAAAGCGAACACGCCGCCCGGGCGCAGGACCCTGTAGGCTTCCGAAAAAACCCGCGGGCGATCGGCGGAGTGGATCACCGACTCCTGACAGATGACACCATCCCACCGGTCCGGTGCACTATCGATGCAGTGAAAATCCCCGACGGCAACATCGATCCGGTCGCTCAACCCGGCTTCGATGTTGGCTTTGCGGGCGTGCTCGACGCACGCCTTCGATATGTCGATGCCTCGGACCTGACATCCCATGCGAGCGAGGGTCCGCAGGGTGCCGCCATATCCGCAGGCGATATCGAGGACCCGGTCGCCGGAGACGATGCCGGCGCGATCGAGCAGATGTCGGGTCATTGCTGCCGAGGCGTCTGCAATCGTTTCGTTGCCGGTGACATAACGTCCGATGTGGATGTCCGCGCCACCCCAGCAGCGCTGGTAAAATGCCGTGACAGCCTCGTCGTCATAATAGGCGGCGGCTCTGCTTGTATCGAACACGGCAGGCGGCATTTCCTGATCCCTCAATTCCTCACCGAACTTTGCAGAACGGCGCGGCGGCGTCGAGATGTGGACGTCGAGGCCGGCAACAGAAACATCGATGGATTGCGGCCTGGTCCCATCGCCAAGCCGCAACCTATGCCGGTCCGGTTCCCGATCTCACCTCCCCCCACCGTCGGCGAACTCCGCTTTGCGGAGCTTCCGTCGGTGTGCGACCCTTCAGGCCATACTGCTAAACGAAGGAGATCCGGACGTGACCGATATCGTCACCTACACGCTGGCCGATGGCATCGCCACGCTGGCGATGGACGACGGCAAGGCCAATGCGATGTCGCCGGCGATGAGCGCGGCGCTGAATGCCGGGCTGGACCGCGCCGCATCGGATGCGGCGTCGGCGGTGGTGATCCGCGGGCGCGACGGGGTGTTGTGCGGCGGCTTCGATCTGAAGATCATCCGCGGCGATGACGCGGCGCAGACCGCCGGGATGGTGGCCGACGGTATGGCTCTGCTGAAACGCCTCTACCTGTCGCCGCAGCCGGTGGTCATCGCGGTTACCGGCCATGCGGTCGCCATGGGGGCCCTGTTGCTGCTGGCGGGCGATGCGCGCGTCGGCCTGACCGGCGATTTCCGCATCGGCCTGAACGAAACCGCCATCGGCCTCGCCCTGCCGCAGCCCGCGCTGGAACTGGCGCGCGACCGGCTGGCGCCGACCGTGTTTCAGCGCGCCACGGTCAACGCCGAACTGTTTTCGCCGGCGAGCGCCGTGACCGCCGGCTACCTCGACCGGACGGCCGACCCCGCCGACTTCGATACCGCGGTCACACACGCCGCGCTGGCGCTGGCTGAACTCGACGCCGCCGCCTTTGCCGAGACCAAGCGCCGCGTGCGCCAGCCGACCCTCGACCGCGTCGACGCCCTTGAGGGCTGACGCCGGCCCGGATGTCCGGGCCGGCAAGCCGCCACAGTTGAGCGATGTACGTGATCCGCACCCCCGGCTACCGCAAGCAGGACCAGCACATGCGCTGGGCACTGCCCGACCGGGTGTTCTTCGCCTGCGGTGCCTGTCACATCCTGGCCTACGCGTTTCTCGAACGCTTCGCCCGCCCCGGCATGACGGCGCAGTGGATACGCCCCGCCGCCGGTTTCACCGGCAATCACATCTTCGTCGCCTGGGATGACCGCGCCTTCGACTATCACGGCATCAGCCGCCGCGACCGCCTGCTGTCGCACTACACCGGACGCGCCCGGCACCATCATCCCGGCTGGGCCGCCACCGTTATCGATCTGCCGGCCGACGTGCTGATCAGCGAGGCCAAGTCCCGCCGCTATGACGGCCTGTGGCTGCGCGAACCAGCGCAGTTCCATCGCAATGCGCTGCCGAGGGCGCGGGCATTCCTGGACGGGCTCGATACACGGGCCATGCCGCCCAGCTTGAGTCCGCTTCGGGTCTGAGATGGTTGCGGCGTTGAAACGACCGGCCCTTCACCCATCGCCATGGGCCACGCCTGGCCTCACGCGGGGTCGAGGGTCACCTGCCGGCTGGCGAAACGCCAGCCGTCGGCGGTGCGCCGCAACGTGTCGTGGTAGAAGCCGGTGAAGCGCAGCTCAGCACTGTCTTTCTGCCCGGCACCGAAGGCGTTCATGTAGCAGCGCAGCGTCGCGCGGTCGCCGGACACATCGATCAACAGGTTCCAGTTCCAGTGACGGACACGGCCCTGGTTGATGGCGTAGTGCGATGTGCCGTAGGCGCGCAACGCATCGTGCCCTTTGTGCGTACCGCCGCGCGGATCACCCGGCGGCAGGCCGACGCAGGTGAACGCGCCATCCTCGGTGAAACACGCCACCCAGTCCTCGACCTCGCCGGCATCGAGATGCCAGTTGTACTCCGCCGCGAGGCGCCGAATGGCTTCGAGATCCTCCAGATGCTGCCCCATGCCATATCCTTTCGACGATCGAGCTTGCCCCATCCGGCACCGAATGTCGGACACCGACAGTCAAAAGCCAACGGGTCAGGGCGAACGCCATGCCGACGGCGGACCCGGCACAGCGGATGGAGTTCAGCGCACGCGCCGCAGCGACGTGATCCTAGACGGATACAGTCGCGCCGAGAAACCCGGTCCCGCCGCCAGCCGGGCTACCCCGGCAACGGCCGATCATCCACATGCCGCTGCAATGCACCGGCATAGCGCGGCATCACGTCCGGCATGATGGTGCCGAGCGGGCCGGGGCGGTCGGCGCCGAAGACGTAAGCAGGAAAGTCCAGCTCCTTCTGCACCGCCCATATTTCGTCGTGCGCCGAGGGCGGCAGGATTTTCGCCGGGGTGCCGACGGCGATCCAGCCGATCGGCACCACGGCGTCGTCGTCCAGCGTGGTGCGGATATGCACCGTGCCGTTGATGCGCACGGTGGCGCGCGGGCCGATGACGGCGCCGTTGAATACGGAGACCCCCGTGGCGATGAACACATTGTCGGCGACGGTGCAGCCAGAGAGGTAGGCGCGCGGACCGATCAGCACGTTGTCGCCGACCGCCAGCAGATGGCCGCGCACGCCGCGCAACACCGCGGTGTCCATGACGACGCAGTTGTCGCCGACCCGCACCGGCCCGCTTTCCGCCGTCAGCACGCAGCCGAAACCGATGGACGCGTTGGCGCCCACGGTCACGTCGCCGCACAGCACCGCCGTCGGCGCGATGCGCGCGCTCGGGTCGACGGTCGGCGCCTTCCCCAGATGTTCGATCAGCATGGCTTGCTCCTATCCTTCATCGTCGCGCTGTCGGGCCGGGCGTCGGCAGGTAGGGGAACCACATCAAACGCCGGTCTCAGCGGCATCCAGTGCGTTGGCCCGGCTGCCGACCGGGCAGTCGGCGCCATGGCAGACGCCGTGGTCGCAGTTGCGGCAGATCGTCCGCGCCTGCTCGCGCGAGCCGGTGGCGGCCGTCAGCATCTTGGCGACCGCGCCCATGAAGGCCCGGCGTTCGGCCACGTCCAGCGCATCGAGTAGTGCACCGGCACGCGCCTGCATTGCATCCGTCAATTGCCCGGCGCGGGCACGGCCGGCGGCCGTCAGCATCAGCGGGACCGCGCGCCCGGCCTTGTCGCCGCGGAACAGCAGACCGGCGCGGGCGAGCCCGTCGGCCAGGCGTGTCGCGGTCGGCTGGCTGATGCCGAGGACCGCCGCCGCCGCCGACACCGGCAGGGGCTGGCGGTGTTCCACCGTCAGCAGCATCGCCGCGGCACTGGGCGACAGCGGCGACACGCCAGGATCCGTCACCGCCGAGGCCGGTTCGGCCATGACATCGCCAAGCAGGGTGGCAAAAGCGACCAGCCAGTTGCAGTGCAGGTCCATATCCATAATATACATAGGCTATGCATTAATATTTCAGGTGTCAATGTCGGAAAACCGGTGTGTCGCCGTGGCCGCCAGCGCGTCACGTCTAGGTTTTCTGGCGAGTTTTACTCAACCGGCCGCGTGACGGCCGACCAACGGCGCGCGATTCGACGGCCCATACGGCAATCGGCCGCCGACGAGAACCGCCGGCGGCCGATCATGCGAAGAACAGCGTTTGCCGCGGGGCCGAGCCGTTACATCGGTTCCGGCAGGGCCCGCTCGACCACGACGGGACGCAGGCCGCGCACCTGCACGCTGACCGTCCCATCGACGTCCTGAATGGTGGTGTTGGTGCGGCTGTGCTCGAAAAACACCGTCGCGTTCGGGAGCTCGGCATCCATGTACTGGCCGCCGCCGATGCTCTTGCCCGGCAGTGCCGCCAGAACGCCCAGCATGACAATCCAGACGGAGAAAATCTGCGCCGCCGTCTTCGCGCCCTGCATCATGACCTGTGCCATCGTCCGCTTCCCTCTCGTCGTGCCGGCCGGTCCTCTTGCAATAGGGCCAACACTGATACCAGTCTTCACGCGCGGGCCTGGCCCGCATGGGTTCGCTTTCGCCCGCTGCCGCGACCCGCTTGGCCGCGTCCGGCAGGCATCCGCCCGATCCCCCGTCTCTCCGTAACCTCGTCGCCGCGGTGGTGCCGCGGTATCAGCCATCGCACCCGTCCGGTCCGACGACAGCATTGGTGCCGGCGACTTCTGCCTTACCCGTCCTCTACTCGAGGAACGTCCGGTTCCGCGCCTCGGCCGGGCACCGCCGTCGTGCCGTATCCTTGTTACGCCGCCGCTGCACCGTTGGATTTCTCGCCGCCCCGACGCCTCGCCATCGCTCTGCGACAGGCCCGTTAGGGCTGGCATCCCGGTCAGCGGCAACAGCGGCCTAGCCGGCACCACTTGCATATGGGTCGTAACCATAGGAATGCAATATATCGATATGATATAAAGATCGCGCAAAGCGTCGCAACCGAAGTCCGCCAGCACCATGACCTTATTGGTATGGTCATTTGCGAACGGCAACTGCCCTCCACCGACGGCGCCCCAGCTTGACCGGCCCGGCCGTTGCCACTAACTAAAATCGCGTATCAACCACCCCTTGCGAACGTCATGGCCCTGCTCCCGATCATCACCGCTCCCGACCCGCGCCTGAAGGTCGCGTCCGAACAGCTTGGCACCGTCGACGACGAGCTGCGCCGGTTCATGGACGACATGTTGGAGACCATGTATCAGGCGCCGGGTATCGGCCTGTCGGCGATTCAGGTCGGCGTGCCGAAGCGGTTGATGACGGTCGACGTGTCGAACGAGGACGACGGCCGCAGGCCGCTGTTCCTGGTCAATCCGGAGATCGTCTGGAGCTCGGACGAAGGTGCGCTCTACGACGAGGGCTGCCTGTCGCTGCCGGAGCATTATGCCGAGATCGAGCGGCCGGCGAAGATCCGCGTCACCTACCTCGACTATCACGGCAAGCCGCAGGAACTGGAGGCCGACGGTCTGCTGTCGCGCTGCATCCAGCACGAATACGACCACCTGAACGGGATTCTGTTCGTCGACCACCTCTCGGCGGTGAAGCGCAACATGATCCTGCGCAAGCTGCTGAAGGCACGGCGCCAGAAGGTCGCTTGAGACGGCCCGTGCCGGCAACCGACATGCCGCCGCTGAAGGTGGTGTTCATGGGTACGCCCGACTTTGCCGTACCGACGCTGGAAGCGCTGCTGGCTGCCGGCATCGAGGTGCCTGTTGTCTACACCCAGCCGCCGCGCGCCGCCGGCCGTGGAAAGAAACTGCGCCCCGGGCCGGTGCAGCAGGCCGCCGAGGCTCATGGCATCCCGGTGCGCACACCGACCTCGCTGAAGGACCCGGATGAACAGGCGGCGTTCGCCGCCATCGGCGCCGATGCTGCCGTTGTTGTGGCCTATGGCCTGATCCTGCCGGAAGCGGTGCTCGCCGCACCAAAGCTGGGCTGCCTGAATCTGCATGGTTCGCGCCTGCCGCGCTGGCGCGGCGCCGCGCCAGTCCAGCGCGCGATCATGGCTGGCGACCGCGAGACGGCGGCGACGGCCATGCTGATGGATGCCGGCCTCGATACCGGACCGATCCTTCTGGAAGCGCCGATCGCGATCACCGACGAAACCACCGCCGGCGACCTGCACGACCGGATGGCCGAGGTCGGCGCGGAACTGATGGTCGACGCCTTGACACAGCTGGCCGCCGGCACGGCGGTGGCGCGGCCGCAGCCGGAAACCGGCGCGACCTATGCCGCCAAGATCGACAAGGACGAGGCGCATATCGACTGGTCGCGCCCGGCCGACGAGGTGCTGCGTCATATCCATGGCCTGTCACCGTTTCCGGGCGCCTGGTTCGACCACGCCGGCACGCGGGTAAAGGTGCTGCGCGCCGCGCGCGCCGATGGCTGCGGACCGGCCGGCACGGTGCTTGACGATGAACTGACTATTGCCTGCGGTGACGGCGCGGTGCGGCTGCTGCATCTGCAGCGCGCCGGCAAGGCCGCGATGGCGGCGGCGGCGTTCCTGCGCGGGGTCGACATACCGGCCGGCACCGTGTTGACCTGAGCCATGCCGCGATATTGCCTGACCCTGGAATACGACGGCCGCGATTTCGTCGGCTGGCAACGGCAGGACAACGGCCGCGGCGTGCAACAGGCTGTGGAAGAAGCCGTCGCCGCGTTTTGCGGCGCCACCGTCACCGTGCTGGCTGCCGGCCGCACCGATACCGGCGTGCATGCCACCGGACAGGTCGCACACGTCGACCTCCCGACGGCCTATTTGGCCGACAAGGTCCGCGACGCCGTCAATTTTCACTTGAAGCCAGAGCCGGTCGCGGTGCTGCACGCCCATGCCGTCGACGATGAGTTTCATGCCCGCTTCTCAGCCGTTGAACGGCAGTACCGGTATCGCATCGTCAACCGACGCGCCGCCCTGACGTTCGATCGCGGCCTCGCCTGGCTGGTGCGCCCACCGCTCGACGCCGCCGCGATGCACACTGCCGCACAACGCCTGCTGGGCAAGCACGACTTCACCACTTTTCGCGCCGCCCAGTGTCAGGCGCAGTCGCCCGTAAAGACACTGGATGAGCTGACGGTCGACCGAACTGGCGACGAGATCGCTATCCGGGTGCGGGCGCGGTCATTCCTGCACCACCAGGTCCGGTCGATGGTGGGAAGTCTTCGCCAGGTCGGCGAAGGCAAATGGACGGCCGACGATCTGGCTGCCGCGCTGGCCGCCGCCGACCGCACCCGCTGCGGGCCGGTCGCGCCGCCGGACGGCCTTTACCTGACCCGGGTGGTTTATCCTCCAGCGGCCGCAACGGACGCCGGGTAGAGCATCCGGTCTGCGGCCAGGCTCACCGTCAGGGTGAGTACGAAGTCGAGCACCACGACACCGATGGCCATCGGCATCTCGCAACCAAGCGCTACCCGAGCGACGAGGTAGGCGTAGAACGAAACCGACAGGAAGGCGAGCATCAGGATCAGGCCACCGATCTCCTGACCAAGCAGGTCCGATCCGAGCAATATGGTCGCCGAAAGCATCACCGCCGCAACGATCACCTGCGACCAGTTCCAGACGATGATGTATTGCACATAGGTCGACGACAGGTTCAGCAGCCGGGCGACCGGGACCATGGCCAGAGGAAATAGAAGCCACAGACCGCCCCGCAGCAGCGTCTGCTGAACAAGATAGCCCACCATGTCTTCGGAAATATGATCGGCCCGCGGCCCGACCTCGGTGAACACGGACACCAGCAGGCTGGGCGGTATGACGATCAGCGCGGCCAAGAAAGACCGCCAGAAACCGTCGATCGACAGGTCGAAATCCTGCATGGCGTCCGGGTCGAAACGGGCGATGCGCCAAGCGCCACGGATCGAACGGCTGGCTTCTTCGATGATGCTCATGGCGTCACGCGAAATAGCGTTCGAGAACGCGCCGATAGATCGCACGCAACGCCTCGACGTCCGCCACAGCAGCGCACTCGTCGACCTTGTGCATGGTGCGGCCGATCAGGCCGAACTCGGCCACCGGACAATGGCGCTGGATGAACCGGGCATCCGACGTGCCGCCCGTCGTGCTGAGTTCCGGCTGGTGTCCCGTGACCTCGGCAACGGCACCGGCGAGAATGTCGGTGAAGCGACCCGGGTCGGTGAGGAACGGCTCGGCACCGACCTCGATGTCGAGATCGTAGTCACCGGCCAGTTCATCGCACTGCTGGCGCAGCCATTGCGTCAGCCCGTCCGATGTCTGCTCGGTGCTGAACCGGACATTGAACACCGCCTTTGCCTGCGCCGGAATGACATTGGTCGCCGTATTGCCGATGTCGATGGTGGTGACCTCCAGGTTGCTGGCCTGGAAGTGGTCATTGCCATGGTCGAGCACATGCGTGGTCAGCCGCTGCAACAGGGCGACCAGGCGTGGCACCGGATTGTCGGCAAGGTGCGGATAGGCCACGTGGCCTTGCGCCCCCTTCACCGTCAGCCGCCCGGTCAGGCTGCCGCGGCGGCCAATCTTGATCATCTCGCCCAGCGTATCGGGGTTGGTCGGTTCGCCGACCAGGCAATGGTCGATTTTCTCGCCGCGCTCCTCCAGCCAGTCGAGCATTCGCGTGGTGCCGTTGACGGCAGGCCCTTCCTCGTCCCCGGTGATCAGCAGGCTGATCGAACCGCCGAACCCGGTACCGTGAGCAGACAGAAACTCATCGGCAGCGGCGGTGAACGCGGCGACGGCCGCCTTCATGTCGGTGGCACCGCGACCGTACAGAACACCGTCGACGACATCGGCACCGAAGGGATCGCGCGACCAGGCGCCCTCGTCACCGACCGGTACGACATCCGTGTGGCCGGCAAAACAGAAATGCGGTTCGCCCGCACCCCAGCGGGCGTAAAGATTGTCGACCGGCGCCGTTCCGGGCGCCTCGAACCGCAAGCGATGGCAGGTGAAATCCAACGAGCCAAGCGCATCGGCCAGCACGTCCAACGCGCCGCCGTCGCGCGGGGTGACGCTATTGCAACGGATCAGTGCCTGGGCGAGTTCGATCGCATCGATGGAGCGGTTGTCGATCATGCATGCAGCCGGCCGTGACGAGGCCTAGTCGCGCAACAGTTCGTTGATCGAGGTCTTGGCCCGGGTGCCGGCATCGACGCGCTTCATGATGACGGCACAATAGAGGCTGGGTCCGCCATCGGCCGCCGGCAGCGTGCCCGGCACGACCACCGAATAGGATGGCACGTAGCCCCGGTGAATCTCGCCGGTCTCGCGGTCGACGATCTTTGTCGAAGCGCTGATGAAGACGCCCATTGAGAGCACGGCACCTTCCTCGACGATCACGCCTTCAACCACCTCGGAGCGGGCGCCGATGAAGCAATTGTCTTCGATGATGACCGGGTTGGCCTGCAACGGTTCCAGCACACCACCGATACCGACGCCGCCCGACAGGTGACAGTTCTTGCCGATCTGAGCGCAACTGCCGACCGTCGCCCAGGTATCGACCATGGTGCCGGTATCGACATAGGCACCGAGGTTGACGAAGCTGGGCATCAGAACCACACCCGGCGCGACATAGGCGGAGTGGCGGACGGTGCAGTTCGGCACGGCGCGGAAACCGGCTTCACGGTAGCGCTCGGCATCCCAGCCATGGAACTTCGACGGCACTTTGTCCCACCATGGCGCCTTGCCACCCGGGCCGCCGTCGATGGTCGTCATGTCGTTGAGGCGGAACGACAGCAGCACCGCCATCTTCAGCCATTGATTGACGCGCCAGCGGCCATCGACTTTTTCCGCCACACGCATGGCGCCCGTATCGAGTGCGTTCAGCGCCTCCTCGACGGCGTCGCGCACTTCACCCTTGGTATCCGGGCTAATACTCGCGGCGTCTTCCCAGGCACTTTCGATGACGGACTGCATACCGGCGGCGTCCATGAATTCAACCTCCAAGAAAAAACAACCGGCGCACGATACAAGCGGCGGACATGCTGTCAACCGAGGCAGCGGACCTCGGTTACTCCGGAGCCGGTTCCGTCGGGACCAGTTCGCAAAGCCACGCGACCAGATCTTCCGCGACATGGTCGATGTGGTCGCCTTCGCTGCCGTCGTGCGACCATTCGCTATGGCCGGGCACCCAGACCGTGGTCATGCCCATCTCTGCCGCAGGCGCCAGATTCTTGGCCATATCCTCGACCATGACAGCCGCGGTCGGCTGGATTGCGTGCGACTGGATCAGCTTGCGGTAAGGGTCCGGATGAGGTTTCGGCAGATAGTCGGATGCGACAATGTCGAATACCGCCTCGAAATGCCGATCGATCCCGAGATGTCCGGTTATGCGCTCGGCATGCATCACGCTGCCGTTCGTGAAGATCACCTTGCGACCCGGCAGGGCCGTCAGCGCCCGATCCAACCGGCCGTCAACGGGGATGGGTGACAGATCGATATCGTGGACGTAGTCGAGAAACGGGCCCGGGTCCATCTCATGTTCGACCATCAGCCCTCGCAGCGTCGTGCCGTGGCGCACGAAAAAGTCCTTCTGCAACGCCCGGGCATCGGTGAACGCGATGCCGAGATAATCGGAAATGTATTCGCCCATACGCTGGCTGACCTGGGAGAACAGGTCGCAATGGGCAGGATAGAGCGTGTTGTCGAGGTCGAAGATCCAAACCTCGACCTCATTCGGATCGGGCAATGCCTGAGACATGTTCCCAATGTGTCGCGACGCCCGGTTCCGCGCAAGCCCCGCGCCAACGCCGTGCCATTCACCAAACGAAAAACGCACTTAACAGGACATTAACGCCGGTCGCCTAATCTACCGGCAGGCTATCACCACTGATCAGATGCAATGCTGGCAAAGCTATTCAGCCGCAAGCAAGCGAGGGCGCTGGTGGCGCCGGAGTCGCCGCTCGATTACGCGGATCAGAAGCGATTACTGCAGGACCCCGATGCCGGCGTACGACGCGCGCTGGCGCAGCGCAGCGACGCCCGCCCGGAAGTCCTGTACTACCTGGCCGAGGACGATACGCCGGAAGTGCGCCAGGCCGTTGCCGCCAACCCGGCAACCCCGGTGCAGGCCGATGACCGGCTGTCGCACGATGTCGATGACGACGTGCGTTGCGATCTGGCGCTCAAGATCGGGCGTCTCATTCCCGACATGCCGGAGGACGAACAGGAGAAAATCCGCGATCTGACGTTCGAAATCCTCGACAGGCTGGCGCAGGACCAACTGCCACGGGTGCGGGCCATTCTGGCCGAAGAGTTAAAGCACACACTGAAGGCGCCGAAGAAGGTGATCCGACGGCTGGCGATGGACGTCGAAGAGATCGTCGCTGCGCCCGTGCTGGAGTACTCGCCATTGCTGAGTGACGACGATCTGCGCGAGATCATAGCCGCCGGTTGCGCCAGCGGCGCCCTGGACGCCATTTCGCGCCGTCAAACCGTTTCAGCCGATGTTTCCGATGCCGTAGTCGCGACATTTGACGTCGCTGCAGTGGCGACGCTGCTAACGAACGAGAGATCCGAAATCCGCGAACAGACCCTCAATTCCATCGCGGACAATGCCGAAGCCGTCGAGGCCTGGCACGAACCGCTCATCATGCGGCCGGAACTGTCGATACGCGCCATGCGTCGGGTCGCCGGGTTCGTTGCTACATCCCTGGTCGAAATGCTGGCGCAACGCCGCGACCTGAACGACGACGTTGCGCGGTTGCTGCGCGAAGTCATGCAGAAACGGCTGGAGGAAACCACCGGCGAATTGCAAGAAGCAGACGAAGCGCAGGCACGGGAACTGGACGAACGGGACCTGCTGGACGACGACGCCTTCGTCGACGCGATCGACATCGGCCGGCATGACTTTGTCTTCGAGGCCCTGGCTACCCGCAGCGGTTTCCCGAACAAGTCGGTGAAAGCAATGGTCAAATCGCGCAATGCCAGTGTCGTAACCGCATTGGCCTGGAAGGCGGGCCTGAGTATGCGCACCGCCATGCGGCTTCAGCGCGATGTCGCGCATATTCCGCCAAATCGGATGCTGAACGCCCGCAACGGTTTCGACTATCCACTGACAAAAGAAGAAATGGCGCAGCAACTCAAGGAATTGGTGTAGTTACGACAAGTCGCAATTAACCAGCCCTTAGGCGCTGGAAACTAGGGTTGCGGAGGAATCCGGCGCCATCGCGCGGTGCCGAAGTGCCAGCCTGCAGCAACTCCGGGACAACCGTGACACCAAGCGCCCTTCCGATCAGTGACGCGCCGCTAACCGCGCACTTCAACATCGCGGAACTGGTAATGACGTTCCCGGGCCCGGCAATGCTGGTTTCGGCACAGGCCGATGTGCTGCAGACAAACACCCTGGCGACGCCGCTATTGAGCGCGCTCTGCAACGATTCCGGCGCTGCGTTGCGCGCAATGATCCAACAAGTCGCGGATACCGGCATCAGCCTGACCCGCCGCCAGGACGTTAGCGAAACCAGCGGCAATGTCCTGCTGTTCAACCTGGTTCTGCTGCCGGTCGAGACGGCGAACAATGGCCGGTCGGTGGTGCTGCTGGCGCAGGACAGCACGACCAATCTAAGCCTACATCGCGCACTGATCGCGTCGCGCGAGCTGTTCAAGGATCTCGTCGACTGCTCGTCCGATTTCGCCTGGGAAACCGACGCCAACGGCGCCTTCTCCTTCGTCTCAACCAAGGGCGCTCTGGGCTTCAGCGCGAAAGAGCTGAACGGCACCCAAGCGAACGATCTGCTGGTTGCCGCGGGCGACCGCCAATCGTCGCCGTTCGAGGCCCGCGATCCGCAGGATGATGCTGAGATCTGGCTATACACTGCCGGCGGTGGCGTCGCCTGTGTGCGCGTGTCGGCATTGGGTGTGTACAGCGATGATGGCGACTGGCGTGGCGCGCGCGGCGTCTGCCGTGACATTACGGAGGCGCGCGAGCGCGATCAGGCGCTGACCCGCGCGCGCAAACGCGAGCAGCTCACCAGAACGCTGATCGACAGCATTCGCACCGGTTTGGACCCGCAGGACATGCTGACGAACGCGGTCGCGGCAATCGGCGGCGCGCTGCATGCCAGCCACACCATGGTGTACCGCCTGTCCGATGCCGGCGAAGAGACGCTGGCCGCCGCACATCTCATGTCCGGCGAGAGCCCGCTGGCTGTTCCGCCAATCGACTGGACCGCGGCAGGATCGCAAATCGTCATCGACCATGGCCGCCGGGAACGACACCGGCTGCTGTCGGCATCGTGCCGTTACCAGGACACGACGAAGGGCCGGCTGTGTATCGCCTGGCCCTACCCGACCGACCTGCCGGATGACGTCCGCGACATCATCAGCGACGTCACGGGTCAGATCGGCATCGTGATTGCCCAGGCGGAGATCCAGGAAAAGCTGTCGCACCTATCGAACACCGACGAGTTGACCGGCTTGCCGAACCGCCGGTCGTTCCATGAACAGGTTGGTCGCAGCATCGCCAACCATCGCCGCAACAAACGCGTGGGCACACTGCTTTACATCGATCTCGACAACTTCAAGGCAGTGAACGACACCCACGGCCATCAGCAGGGCGATGCGGCGTTACGCACCATTGCCAACCTGCTGACGGATTCCAGCTTCCGGGCCAGCGACATCCCGGGCCGTCTGGGCGGCGACGAGTTCGCCTACTGGCTGGAAGAAACCGACATTGCCGGTGCCATGCATCTGGCCAAGGAACTGCATCGGCGGGCACGTATTCTCAAAGACTTCTCCGGTTCGCCGCAGAAGCCACTCAGCCTTTCGATCGGCATCGCCGCTATGGACCCCTTGGTGTCCGAGGACCTGGACGCCCTGATCGCTCGCGCCGACAAGGCGATGTACGCGGTCAAGCGCACTGAAAAGGGCGAAATCGCCGTCGCCGACCCACCCGAACCGTGCAAACCTGAGTAACCGGAGGCCGCCGCGTCATGTTCACGCTGCGCAAGTTGAAGCGCAACACCGACAAGGTCATTCCGTATGAGGAGCAGCGCGAGCACGTTCAGAGCTCGAACCCGAAGATTCGCGCGCAACTGGCCAAACGCACCGACACACGGCCGGAAATCCTGTACTTTCTGGCCGACGACAAGGCAGACAGTGTGCGCGAAGCCGTGGCCGCGAACCACGCTACGCCGCTGCAGGCCGACGAGGTCTTGTCGCGTGATAAAACCGCGTCGGTACGTTGCATCCTTGCCGACAAGATCGCCCGTCTGCTGCCGGAAATGGACACGGACGAGCAGATCAAGGTTCGCGAACTGACCCGTTCCGTATTGGAGACGCTGGCGGCCGATCATCTGACCGAGGTGCGCGCCATCGTTGCCGAGCATCTCAAGCATGCCGACAACGTCCCGCCGGAGATCGTGCGACGGCTCGCCGCCGATGTCGAAGCCGTCGTGGCAGCGCCGGTGTTGCAGTATTCGCCGCTGCTGTCGGACGAAGACCTGCTGGAAATCATCGAGATCAGCCGCACGGATGGTACGCTCACCGCGATCGCCCGGCGCCACAACGTCGCCGAGAGCGTCAGCGACGCCATTGCCGGCAGCAACGACGCCGACGCGATCGCCGTGTTGCTGGCAAACGGCAGTGCGCAGATCCGCGAGGAAGTGCTGGACCACCTGATCGATCAGGCGCCGGGTCATGAGCAATGGCACGAGCCGCTGGTGCGACGACCGCGTCTCTCCAACAGCGCGATCAAACGCATTTCAGGATTTGTCGCCGCCTCGCTGGTCGCGGTGCTGGCGATGCGCCACGATCTCGACCAGGACACGGCGGACGCACTGGCCCAGCAGGTGCGGGACAGCGTGCGTGGCGAAGGCCCGGCCGAAGATCAGATAGAAGAGACTTCCAAGAGCCGGGCGCAGAGACTGTTCACCGACGGCACGTTGAATGAAGACCATGTCGACGATGCCGTGATGACCGGCGATCGCGAATTCGTGACACAGGCGCTGGCGCTGCTGGGTGACCTGCCCGAAGCGACGGTGAAGAAAATGCTGAACACCGGCAGCGCCCAGATGGCCACCGCAGCCGCCTGGAAGGCCGGCATCAGCATGCGCCTGGCAGTGAAGATCCAGGGCCGTATCGCCAAGGTTCCCCCGCAGCAGATTCTCTACGCCCGCGACGGCAAGGATTACCCGCTGAGCGATGCGGACATGCTGGACCAGATAGCAATGCTGGCCTGACAGGCCGGGAGATGGCGGTGGCGGTCAGGCGTGATGGATCATCGTGCCGACGCCGGCAGCGGTAAACGTCTCCAGCAACAGCACGTGCGGCACGCGACCATCGAGGATGTGCGAGGCCGTGACGCCGCTTTCGACCGCGTTGAGACAGGTTTCGAGCTTCGGGATCATGCCGCCGTGGATGGTGCCGTCGACCATCAGGTCGCGTGCCCGGTCGGCCGATATCTCCGAGATCAGGTCGCCCGACTTGTCGAGCACGCCGGCAACATCGGTCAACATGATCAGCTTCAGCGCCTTCAGCGTCGCGGCAATGGCGCCCGCCGAGGTATCGGCGTTGATGTTGTAGGTCTCGCCGTCCGGGCCGACACCGATCGGTGCGATGACCGGAATGACGTTGGACTGGATCAGGCCGAGCAGCAGTTCCGGGTTGATCCGCGCCGGCTCGCCAACGAAACCGAGATCGAGCACCTTCTCGATGTTCGACTCCGGGTCTCGGGTGGTGCGCTCCAGCTTGCGCGCCTCGATCAGCCGGCCGTCCTTGCCCGACAGGCCGATTGCGGTGCCGCCGGCGGCGTTGATCTCGGTGACCACCTGCTTGTTGATGGATCCGGACAAGACCATCTCGACGATGTCGACGGTCTCGCTATCGGTAACGCGCAGGCCGTCGACGAACGAACTCTTGATCTTCAGCCGCTCCAGCATGGCGCCGATCTGCGGGCCGCCGCCATGCACCACGACCGGGTTGATGCCGACCTGCTTCATCAGAACGACGTCGCGCGCGAAGGTCCGCGCCAACTCGTCGTCACCCATGGCGTGACCGCCGTATTTGACCACGAACGTGGCGCCGGCGAAGCGGCGCATATAGGGCAGCGCTTCCGACAGGGTGCGGGCGGTGCGGTGAAAATCTTCGTCCTTGGAACTCGTCATGGCGCAGGCTTATAGACCATTTGCTTCGCTTTCGGCCAGCGCCGCAAGCGCGGCCCGGACCTCGGCAATACCGGTACCGGCGTTCGCGCTGGTGACCAGGATATCGGGGTGCGCCGCCGGGTGCCGGGCCAGGGCCGGCACCATTTTGTCGAGCGTCCGCCTGAGTTCCGGCGGCTTCAGCTTGTCCGCCTTGGTCAGCACGACCTGGTAGCTGACTGCGGCGACGTCGAGCAGTTCCATGACCGGTTCGTCAGCCGGTTTCAGGCCATGGCGCGCATCGATCAGCAGGCAGACCCGGCGCAGGTTTGGCCGGCCCTTGAGATAGTCGCCGATGAGCTGGGTCCAGCGCTTGATCTCGGTCTTCGATGCCTTGGCATAGCCATAGCCGGGCAGATCGACGAGCATCAGCCGGCCGCCGAGCCGGAAGAAATTCACTTCCCGCGTCCGGCCCGGCGTGTTCGACGTGCGGGCCAGGGTCTTGCGGCCGGTCAGGGCGTTGATCAGGCTGGACTTGCCGACGTTCGACCGGCCGGCAAAGGCGACTTCGGTCAGCTCCGGCGCTGGTAGCTGTGCCTCGATCCGCGCGCCGGCGACGAAGTCGCACGCCTGCGCGAACAGCCAGCGACCGCGTTCGATGGCCGCCGCGTCGGGTTCGCCGTCGGTTGAGCTGCCGTCCGGCATCGGCGCCGCCCGCTAGCTGCTCTTTGCCGTTGCCCCGACGCGCTTCATGATCACCCACTGCTGGGCGATCGACAGCACGTTGTTCCAAGTCCAGTAAATGACCAGACCGGCAGGGAACTGAGCCAGCAGGAAGGTGAACATGATCGGCATGATCAGGAAGATCTTCGCCTGGATCGGATCGGCCGGCTGCGGATTCAGCTTCTGCTGCAGATACATGCTGAGCCCCATCAGGATCGGCCATATGCCCAGCATGAGGAAATTCGGCACGTCCCACGGGATCAGCCCGAACAGGTTGAAGATCGTCGTCGGATCGGGCGCGGAAAGATCCTGGATCCAGCCGTAAAACGGCTGATGCCGCATCTCGATGGTCACGAACATGACCTTGTACAGCGCGAAGAACACCGGGATCTGGATCAGGATCGGCAGGCAACCGGCCGCCGGGTTGACCTTCTCCTTCTTGTAGAGCTCCATCATCGCCTGATTGAGCTTCTGCCGGTCGTTGCCGTGGCGCTCGCGCAGCTTCATCATCTCCGGCTGCAGCACCTTCATCTTGCTCATGGCGCGATAGGATTTGTTCGCCAGCGGGAAGAAGACGAGCTTGATCAGCACGGTCAGCGCCAGAATCGCAAGGCCGAAGTTGCCAAGCAGGCGGAAAAAGTAGTCGAGGACATAGAACAGCGGCTTTGTCAGGAAATAGAACCAGCCGAAATCGACCGCGAGGTCGAAGCGGTCGATCTTGAACGCCTCTTCATACCGGTCGAGGATCTGCACTTCCTTGGCGCCGGCAAACAGCCGGCTGCGCACTTCGGCGTTGCCGCCCGATGCGACGACGACGGCGTTCTGCGAAATGAAGTCGGTCTGGTAGCGTGGCGAACCGCTGCTGCCGTCATGGCGGAACGTGGCGCGGAATGGAATCTGCTGGTCCGGGACCAACGCCGTCAGCCAGTACTTGTCGGTAATGCCGAGCCAGCCACCCGTGCTGCTCGCCTCGACATTTCCGTCGTCGACGAGATCGTCGTAGTCGACTTCCGTGAGCGTCTCCTGAAAGACCCCGAGAGGACCTTCGTGCAGGATATAGAAGCCGAGAGTTTCCGGCGTATTGGTGCGCGAAATCAGACCGTAGGGAAAGAGCGTGACCGGCGCGGCGGTATCGTTGTAGACGCGCTGGGTAATCGTGAACATGAAGCTGTCATCGATCTCGATGACCCGTTCGAACCGCACACCGGCGCCGTTGTCCCATGTCAGCGTCACCGGCCGGCCGCTGGTTAGCGTACCGGCGCTGGTCGACCATTCGGTCGCATTCGTCGGAACGGCAATACTGTCGTCGTCCGGCGTCCAGCCGAAGTTGGCGTAGTACGGGTTGGCCGAGCCCGGCGGGGACAGCAGCGTGACCGGCGGGCTGTCGTCATCGATCGTCACGTTGTAGTCGGACAGGACGATGTCATCGATCCGGCCGCCTTGTAGCGAGATCGACCCGGTCAGGCGGTCAGCCGCAAGCGCAATCCGCGGTGACTGGCGTTTTGCCGCCTCCCGCGCCGCCGAGGGGTCTAGACCCGGTGCGGCCGCGGTAGCGCCCGGGATGGCAGGCGTTTGCGCCTGGCCCGCGGCGCCCTGCGGCGCGGCCGGTGTCGTAGCGCCCGAAGGATCGGTCGTCGACGTCACGCCGGCTGCCGCTTGCTCGGCGGCACGCTGTTCCTGAATCGCCTGCTGGCGTGGCATTTCGTAGAAGTACTGAAAGCCCAGAAGGATCACGAGCGAGAGCGCGATCGCGATGAACAGGCTACGCTGGTCGGTCATAACGGGCCCCTAACCGGCTTCTTTCAGGCGCTCGGCGCGCTTGTTTCCTATCGCTGGCGGTACCGGATCATATCCAGCACCGCCCCAGGGATGACAGCGCGCAATGCGCCGGACCGCGAGCCAGCCGCCGCGCAGGGCGCCATGCCGGGCAAGGGCGTCGAGCGCATATCGCGAACAGCTGGGATCGTAGCGGCATGCCATCGGCATGAACGGCGACAAGGTCCAGCGGTACACATGCACCGGCACAGCCAGCAACCATGCCAACGGGCTCATGGGTTTGCCCCCGGATCGGACGATACCATCGCGCCTGTGCGTTGCAGGGCTGTTGCAAGGTCGCGGCATAACTCGGGATATGGGCGAACCAACGCGTTACGTCGACCGATAATGACGTAATCGAGGCCGCCACGGGCACGGTCAGGCAAAATGTCCGCCGCCACCGCGCGCAACCGGCGACGTACCCGGTTGCGTTCAACCGCGTTGCCGACCTTCTTGCTGACGGTAAAGCCGACCCGCACGGTCGCCTCCGATCTGTTGCCGCCGTTCTCCGGCTGACGCCCGACCTGCAGGACCAACCCCGGGGCCGCATATTTCTGCCGCGTCTTGGCGACGCGCAGGAAATCCGCCCGCCTCAGTAAACGCCGGATTGCAACCGGCATAACCCTTATGCGGACAGACGCTTACGACCCTTGGCCCGACGTCGCGCCAACACGCGCCGACCGCCAACGGTGCTCATCCGGCTTCGGAAGCCATGCCGACGTTTGCGTACCAGCCGGCTTGGTTGGTAGGTGCGCTTCACCGTCCAAACTCCTGGAATTTGCGACCGGCCAGTACGGCTGGGCGCTTCGAGAGCCGGTGTATACGGTTTCGAACGACACAAGTCAACGCTGCGCCGAACTGGCGGCAGGCCATGTTTTCCAGCGTTTTTAACCCTACGGAACGGTGGTCACGGCGTTTCACGTTTGGGTGACAGGCGCTGAAACTGGCGACGCCAATTCATATAACAGGTCAAGCCGTCACCCGTGCGGCAGGATGTGTCAGCTGCCAGGGAATAAAGGTAAACAACGATGGCGTTTCGTAGATTGATTGCGTTCCCGCTTATCCCCCTCATTCTGCTGCTAACGTCGGCGACAGCGAGCCAGGCAGCACCCTCAGCCGATCTATGGCCGCGCTGGCAGGCTCACGACGCAGCCTCTACGTTGACCGTCGACCACTCGGCCTGGAACGAGATTCTTCAGCGCTACGTGACCAGGTCCGGCAACGGAGGCCGCGTCTTTCACTACGACATGGTCTCTGACGGCGACCGGGCGAAACTGAACCGTTACATCGAAGACCTGTCCAGCACGGCCGTTAGCCGCCTGAACCGGCCGGAGCAGAAAGCGTACTGGATCAACCTGTACAACGCGCTGACGGTGCAGCTCGTGCTGAAGCACTATCCGGTCGAGACGATCCGGGACATCGGCGGCAGCCTGTTCCGCCGCGGGCCCTGGCGCGACGAGATCATCCGCGTTGAAGGCGTGGATCTGCACCTGGACGATATCGAACACCGCATTCTCCGGCCGATCTGGCAGAACCCGCTGATCCATTATGCCGTGAACTGCGCCGCCATGGGGTGCCCGGACCTGCGGCCGGTCGCCTTCACGGCGGCCAACCTCGACGAGCTGATGACAGAAGGCGCCCGCGACTTCATTAACCATTCGAAGGGACTTCGTGTCGATGGTGAGAAGTTGCAGGTGTCCCGCATCTACAAGTGGTTCGGCGAAGATTTCGGTGCCACGGAAGCCGACTTGATCACGCATCTGAAAAAGTACGCGACGCCGGAGACGCTTGAAATGATCACCAAGACCACATCGGTGTCCTATCAGTCATATGACTGGTCATTAAACGATGCAGGGAGATAATGGCATGTCGTCAGTGAGTAATACGCAAGCCGCGCCGAACCATGTCGCAGAAACCCAGAAAGCAACGATCATGTCAGCTGGCAAAGAGAAAAAGAGCGGCGGGTTCAAGGTACGCAGCCTGTGGCCGTTGGCGGTGCTGGCGGCCGGTTTTGGCTTGTTCTTCGCCACCGGTGCCAATGAACTGCTGACGCTCGATGCCCTGCGCCAGCATCGTGAAACCCTGTTGGGCTGGGTCGACAATCAACTGACGCTGGCTGCGCTGTCTTTCGTCGTCATCTATGCCGCCATGACGGCGTTTTCCCTGCCTATCGCGACACTCGCCACGGTGCTGGGCGGCTTCCTGTTCGGTGCGGTTTTTGGCACCACGTTGGTGGTTATCGGCGCGACGATTGGCGCGACCATTCTTTTCATCGCCGCCAAGACGTCGATCGGCGACAGCCTGCGCAACCGGGCCGGTCCGACCTTGCGGCGTATGGAGGCCGGGTTCCGCGAAAACGCCTTCAGTTACCTGCTGGTGCTGCGGTTGATACCGGTGTTCCCGTTCTTCCTGGTGAACCTGGCACCGGCCTTCCTCGGCGTGTCACTGCGGACATTCGTGATCGCGACCTTTCTCGGCATCATCCCTGGCTCATTCGTCTACGTGCAGGTCGGCACCGGGCTGGGCAGCGTGCTCGACGCTGGCGGCGAACTTTCCCTCACGGGCGTACTGACCCCGGACGTGATCATTGCCCTGGTCGGCCTGGCTGTGTTGTCGTTGCTGCCGGTCGTCTACCGCCGGTTCTTCGGCAAACCACGGCCGGGACTGGCGCCGAAGTCGCAGGACTGACCGCGCGAACACGCCGCTCGCTTCGCTGCCCAAAGATTTGGAGGACCGTATGTCGGACCGCTTGACCGTAGACTTGTGCGTAATCGGCGGTGGCTCTGGTGGCCTGTCCGTCGCTGCCGGGGCCAGCCAGATGGGCGCATCGGTCGTCCTCGTCGAAAAAGGCCTGATGGGCGGCGACTGCCTGAATTACGGCTGCGTCCCGTCAAAGGCACTATTGGCCGCGGGCAAAGCCGCGCACGCCATTCGTCATGCCGGCATCTTCGGAGTTACGGCGGCGGAGCCAACGATCGACAAGGCAGCGGTATGCAAGCATGTGCGCGAGGTGATCGACGGCATTGCACCGCATGACTCGGTGGAACGGTTCGAAGGACTGGGAGTCCGTGTCATTCAGGCCGCCGCCACCTTCACCGGGCCCCGGGAGCTGCGCGCCGGCGACACGACCATCGAGGCACGACGCATCGTCGTGGCCACCGGCTCCTCACCGATGGTGCCGCCGATCCCCGGCCTCGACACTGTGCCGTTCATGACCAACGAGACGATCTTCGACCAGACCGAGCATATGCCGCATCTGATCGTGATCGGCGGCGGACCGATCGGGCTGGAAATGGCCCAAGCCCATGTCCGGCTGGGCTCGAAGGTGACGGTGCTCGAGATGTTTCGGGCTCTGCCCAAGGACGACGCGGAGGTCGCCGCCGTGGTGTTGAAGCGCCTGCGCGGCGAGGGCATCGAAATCTGCGAAGAAACCAAGGTCATCGGCGTGCGGGCCGAGGCCGAAGGGCTGAGCGTTCAGGTTGAGGATGCCAATGGTCCGCGCGACGTCGTCGGCACCCATCTGCTGGTCGCCGCCGGCCGCAAGGCCAACGTCGACGGCCTGAACCTGGAGGCGGCAGGCATCGAATATTCACCGCGCGGTATTCCGGTCGATGCCCGGCTGCGCACCAGCAACAAACGGGTTTTCGCCATCGGCGATGTCGCCGGCGGTCTGCAATTCACCCACGTCGCCGGCTATCACGCCGGTATCGTGATCCGAAACGCGCTGTTCAAGCTGCCGGCGAAAGCCAACCACGATGCCGTTCCCTGGGTCACCTATACCGACCCCGAGCTGGCCCATGTCGGGCTGACGGAAGATCAGGCACGTGAACAGGGACATGAGATCAATGTACTGCGCTGGCCATTCGCCGAGAACGATCGGGCGCGCGCCGAGAGACGGACAGAAGGCTTCCTGAAGGTCGTGACGAGGAAGAATGGGCGGGTCCTGGGCGCTTCGGTGGCCGGCCACCATGCCGGCGAGCTGATCCTGCCATGGGTCATGGCGGTCGCCGACGGCACCAAGATCGGCAAAATGGCCGGCATCGTTGCCCCATACCCGACGCTGAGCGAAGTCAGCAAACGGGCCGCCGGCAGCTTCTTCGTGCCGAAGCTGTTCAGCGAACGCACCAAGAAAGTGGTCAAATTCCTGAGCTACCTTGGCTAGCCGTCGCGACCCGTTGACGGCCTTACAAAGCCGGCTGGCTTAAGCCCAAAACTGTACTATTCTCAAGCGCATGGGTGCGTTTAGACGACTCTTGCCTCCGGTGGCAAAGGGCATGTCGGCACGGCTGCTGGTGTTGACCGCGTTCTTCGTCATGTTGAGCGAGGTGTTGATCTATGTGCCGTCGGCATCCAGGTTCCGGCTGGTTTACCTCGAGGGCCGGATCGAGAGCGCGCACCTGGCGTCGCTGGCACTGAAAGCGACGCCCGACTACATGATCAGCAAGGATCTGGAGCGCGAACTGCTGACCAATGCCGCCGTGCGCGGCATCGTCATCAAAAAGGACGACCGCCGCTCACTTATGCTGTCGGAGGATATGCCACCGGCCGTCGACGCGAGCTTCGACATTCGCGACCCGATGATCCTCGAACTGATCCGGGATACCTTCGATACGCTGCGCCACGGTGATCGAACCATCCGGGTGATCGGCCACCTGCCCGATGGCAGTGAAGGCAACATGGATGTGTTGATGGATGAGGCGGCGCTGCACGATGCACTGCTGGAGTACTCGATCAACATCCTGCAACTGTCGATCGTCATCTCCCTGATCACCGCCGGGCTGGTGTACCTCGCCCTGCATTTGCTGTTCGTCCGGCCGATGCGGCGCATCACTCACAGCATGATCGACTTCCGCAAAGCCCCGGAAGGCGCCGAGACCATGATCACAACGAGCTTGCGGACCGACGAGATCGGCACCGCCGAGCGCGAGCTGCATCATATGCAGTCGGAGATCCGGTCGGCGCTGAAGCAGCGGTCCCATCTGGCCGCGCTCGGCTCCGCCGTCAGCAAGATCAACCACGATCTCCGCAACATGCTGGCGACGGCCCAACTGGTGTCGGACGGACTGGCCAATGTCCAGGACCCGACGGTCCGGCGGGTCGCGCCGCGGCTTATGCAGACCATCGGCCGCGCCATCGACCTGTGCACCCAGACCCTGAACTATGGCCGCACCGAAGAAGCACCGCCGACGCGGGATGACTTCGCCTTGCGGGATCTGGTCGAAGAGGTCGGAGACGTCGTCGGATTGCCGACGGATGGCCGTATCGTCTGGCAAAACCGGGTCGACGGCGAACTGGTCGTCAACGGCGATCGCGAGCAGATCCTGAGGGTGTTGATGAATTTGGGCCGAAACGCCATCGAGGCGATGCCGGAAGGCGGTCGGGTAACGGTCCAGGCCTATCGCCATGACGGCCATGTCATCATCGAGTTCGCCGACAACGGTCCCGGCCTGCCGGAAACGGCCATTGCGCATCTGTTCGAGCCGTTTGCAGGTTCCGGTCGCCGCGGTGGCACCGGGCTGGGACTTGCCATCGCCCATGAGCTGGTGGCGGCGCATGGCGGCGAACTGAGCCTCGCCAAGAGCGACACCACGGGGACGACATTTCAGGTCGACCTGCCCGGCAAACCGTCCTGAACAGCCGCGGCAGAAATACCGGCGTGATTGTGCTTTTCACCGATTTCGGCCGCGACGGACCTTATATCGGGCAGATGCAGGCGGTGCTGCACCGTGAGGCGCCAGGGATACCGGTAATCGACCTGTTTGCCGACGTGCCGGCCTACGACGTGCGCGCCGGTGCCTATCTTCTGCCGGTCTACGCCAGCGAGTTTGCCAGTGGAACGGTGTTCGTCTGCGTCGTCGACCCCGGCGTCGGCGGCACGCGCGACCCGTTGATCGTGAAGGCCGACGGCCGCTGGTATGTCGGTCCCGGCAACGGTTTGTTCGAGCTTGTGCGTCGGCGCAGCACGGAATTCCAATGCTGGACCGTGACCTGGTCGCCAGCGCGCCTGTCGGCTTCATTTCATGGCCGCGATCTGTTCGCGCCGGTCGCGGCGCAGCTTGCCAACGGTCGGCCGCCGCCGGGAACGCCTTGCGATCCCTCCCGATACGCCCAAACGGCATGGCCCGACGATCTCGCCGAGGTGATCTACGTCGACGGCTTCGGCAACGCGATGACGGGATTGCGGGCCGGGAAGGTACCAACAAAAGCGGGTCTGGCCGTCGGCAATACCGTGCTTGCCCGCGCACGCACCTTTTCCGATGTGCCGGTCGGTCAGGCGTTCTGGTACGAGAACGCCAACGGGCTGGCCGAAATCGCCGTCAATCAGGGCCGTGCGGCGGCGCAACTTGGCATCAGGCCCGGCACACCGGTGACATTGACCTGAGGGCAGCGCGGACGCTACCGTCCGGGCGAAGCGGCGGCCGTTCGCCGCGGCACTGTACATCGGACCACGATATGACCGAGCCCGGCCCCCGTAACCTGTTGAGCGATGTGCCGGGGATTCAGGTCGGCAATGCGCAAGACACGGCGCTGGCAACCGGCGTTACCGTGGTGCTGCCGGACCGGCCGGTGCTGGCCGCCGCAGACATCCGCGGCGGCGGTCCGGGCACCCGCGAGACTGACCTGCTGGATCCGACCTGCATGGTCGACCGGGTGGATGCGATCTGCCTGGCTGGTGGATCGGTCTTTGGCCTGCGCGCCGCCGATGGCGTGATCGACTGGCTGGCCGGTCAGGGGCGTGGTTTTGCCGTGCACGGCCTGACGGTACCGATCGTGCCCGGAGCCATTCTGTTCGACCTGGCGTCGGGTGGCGGCGCCGGGATCATTGCCAACCCTCCGTATACCGGCCTGGCTCGCCAGGCCTGCGAGGCCGCCACGGCCGATTTCGCGCTTGGCAGCGTGGGCGCCGGCGTCGGTGCACGTGCCGGGCGGATCAAGGGAGGCCTTGGCAGCGCGTCAGCGGCGGCAAGCGACGGTCTGACCGTTGCCGCGCTGGCGGCCGCCAACCCGGTGGGCGCCGTGACGATGCCGGATTTGGGGACCTTCTGGGCCTGGACCCTGGAACGCGACAATGAGATGGGCGGCCAGAAACCGCCGCTGCGACCGCCATCGCAGGCTTCGGACATGCCGTCGGAATCGCGCGTTGGCGCAAATACATCACTGGCGGTGGTTGCAACCAATGCATCCTTGACCAAGGCCGCGGCAAAGCGTGTTGCGACCATGGCGCACGATGGATTCGCGCGGGCGATCCGGCCCGTGCATACTCCATTCGACGGCGACAGTATTTTCGTCATCGCGACCGGCGATTATGCGGCTGGCGGGTCCGCCGCGCTGGATATTGCGCTGATTGGCAATATGGCCGCTGACTGCGTGGCGCGCGCCGTCTGCCGCGGCGTGTTCGAGGCCGAGGCGCTCAACGGGATTCCCGCTTACCGGACGCTTCATGGGGAAGCGTTCGGCGAATGACCGGAAACAGCGGCAACAAGCCGTAGACAAAGAGGAGAACCGGTATGATCCACTGGCGTAAGCTAGCGACCGCGACGGTCGTGGCGATGCTGCCCTTCAGCGCCCATGCGGCCAAGGATTCGCTGAACGTGGCGATGACGCTCGAGCCGCCGGGGCTGGACCCGACGACGGGCGCGGCGGCGGCGATCGCGCAGATCACCCTCTACAACATTTACGAAGGCCTGACCCGCGTGAACGAGGACGCGACCGTCAGCCCGATGCTGGCGGAAAGCTGGACCGTATCGGACGACGGCAAGGTCTACACCTTCAAGCTGCGCAAGGGGGTGAAGTTCCACGACGGCACCGATTTCGACTCCGGCGACGTGAAGTTCACGTACGAGCGCAATGCCGCCGAAGACAGCCAGAACAAGCGCAAGAAATACTTCACCAACATGGCCAGCGTCGAAGCACCCGACGCCCATACCGTGGTGGTGGCCCTGAAGGAATCGCGCCCGACCTTCCTGTTCAACATGGGCGAGAGCACGGCGGTCATCGTCAACGAGGAAGCCGCCGCGACCAACGCGACCAACCCGGTCGGCACCGGCCCGTTCAAGTTCGTGAAATGGGTCAAGGGCGACTCGGTCGAGATGGAAAAGAACCCCGACTTCCGCGACGCCGGGTCGGTGAAACTGAACAAGGTGAAGTTCCGCTTTATCAACGACCAGGCCGCGCAGATGGCCGCCGCAATGGCCGGCGACATCGACCTGATCCCGTTCTCGCGCGCCGACGAGAGCCTGGGCGCACTGAAGTCCAATCCGAACATCGTGGTAACCCAGGGCACGACCGAAGGCGAGACCATCCTGTCGACCAACAACAAGCATCCGGCGCTGAGCAAGCTGAAGGTGCGGCAGGCCATCGCGCATGCAATCAATCGCAAGGAGATCATCGACGGCGCGATGTTCGGCGCCGGGACGCCGATCGGCACCCACTTTGCGCCGCATAACCCGGACTATCTGGATCTGGTGAACACCTATCCGTTCGATCCAGCGAAATCGAAAGCGTTGCTGAAGGAAGCCGGCTACGGCGATGGGCTGGAACTGTCGCTGAAGCTGCCGCCGGTGCCCTACGCCCGCAACGGCGGCCAGGTGCTGGCACAGCAACTCAACAACGCCGGCTTCAAGATCAAGATCGAGAATGTCGAGTGGCCGGTATGGCTGGATCAGGTCTACAAGCAGAAGCAGTACGACCTGTCGATCGTCTCGCACGTCGAGCCGATGGACATCGGGATCTACGCTAACGCTGGGTACTACTTCCAGTACGATAGCAAAGAGTTCCAGGACATCATGCAGAAGGCCGACAGCACCACCAATGCAGGCGAACGCTCGCAGCATCTGAAGGCGGCCCAGCGCAAACTGGCCGAGGATGCGGTGAACGGCTACCTGTTCCAGCTTGCCAAGACCACGGTCAAGGCGAAGAAGCTGCAGGGCGTCTGGGAAAGTTCACCGATGTTCGTGAACGATCTGCGCAGCGTTTCCTGGGCCGACTGACCGAACCAGGACAGTACATACCGTCGTAACCGACGGCGAACAGACCGGCGGGCTGTGTGGCGGCCCGCCGGTTTTCTTTGTCCGCTCTCAGGGAACGACGGCCGCCGGGACGTTTCCCGATGCCCGGCCTGGAGGTGACACGACGCGGGGCAGCGGCATGCGCCACTGTGTCGGCACCCACCGCCGTACCCTCACCGGCCGATAGAACGGGCTAGCGGATGTAGACGTGCACTTCGTTGGACGTCGCCGCATTGCTGTTCGACGAGGCCAGGGACACCCGGCTGGCCGGCATGCCCATGTCGATCAGCGCTTTCAGCACATCGTTGGTGTGCTTCTTCATGCGCGACTGGTTCAGCGCCACGGCTGAAGCATCGGCGCTCGCCGGCATTACCCCAACGAGATCGAAGCTGGCATTCGGCCGCGCCTCAAGGGTTTTCGACACGGCAGTATAAAGTGCCTGTTCGTAAGGCACATCCGGCCGGTCGAAGCGGATCACCACGAGCGGCGTGCGGCCGCCTGCGTTGAACCCGGACCTCGGCGTCGCCGAGGTCGAGAATGCCATCGGCGGCGTCGCCACGGCATAGGCGCGCGCCATCAGGCTGGAACCGTGCAGTTCGCCGTTCTTGATCGCCGCAGCGAGCGTGGTCAGGTTCGACCGTTCGTTGGCGATATAGGCGGTCTGACGGGCAACGTCCTCGTTCACCTCACTGAGCAGGCGATCGATCAGCACCACGGCACGATTGGTTTCATCCTCAAGCAACGCCAACTGGCGATGATCCTCGTCGACCGCGCCGGTCAGGCCAAAGGCCGCGCGCGAGGCTTCCAGCACATAGTTCGCCAAGGAAGAGTTGGCAGCAATCTCGTTCGCCAGCGTGTTCATGCCGGCAATACCGTTGCTCACGTTGTCGAGCTCGCCCTGCGCCGCGTTCCACTGATTGACGAGAATCGGGTTACCCGGCGTGGTTCCGAGCTGCAGGCGGGCCGTAATGGCCGCGACGGTGCCGTGATAGCGCTGGGCATTCTGCGTCGTGACCTGCCGCATCTGCTGCAGCCGGCCGTTCTGATCAACGAGCTGGCCGCGCAACCGATCCAGCTCACCCCGCAGTTGCTCCACTTTTTGGCCGACCACGGTCCCGGTCGGCTGCGGCGCCAGGGGCGTCGATACCGCGGCAACCTGCTGCGGTGCCTGGGCCGACTGCGTCGAGCCGGGCGCGGCGGCGCTTATGGTCGGCTGATTGTTGCGCTCAGCCTGCGATGGGGGGATCGAAATCCGCTCAGCCGTTTGCCGCGGCGGCGCACTGTCGTCGCCGCCGAGCGACGGCCACAGCGACTCCGTGTCCATCGAACACCCAGCGAGCACAAGTACCGACGAAATGGCAGCAAGTTTGTATCTGCGCAAATCCACTCTTCCAGCCCCATCCCTTCCGTCACGCTGCCGCGCTTCTATACGGCAACGGTCCGTCACCCGTAATTATATTTGCACGCGTTGGTACTGCGATGTTGCGCTCGGGTGTTGAAACAAACCACCGGCCCTCACCAAAAACCAGCGCGATCTTATCGGATGGCCGGAATGGCGACAAGAAAGGATCAATCTGTGACCTGTCGACTACACAATGACGACAAATAGTCACAGGTCCGAGATTGAAAACCGCTCACGCGTTTTGGAATCTCTGTTTGACGGGCCTTAGCGCTGGAGAATTTTCCGCAACAGGAATGCCATCGCAATGATCGCCAGGAACACCGACGCCAATGCGCCATATGGATCCCAGAACGGAATCGCGGCGAACATGTCGACCCAGGCCGCCCATATGCTGTCGAGCATCGCGTCAACGCGATAGCCCATGCTTGCCATCATGATTGCCAGCCCTCACGGCATATCATGTTCGGTTATCTCGCCACCGCTTTGGGTGGCGCCTCGGTCCGGTCACTGGTGGAGAATGCGACCAGACACCGGACACATTCCCGCAAGCGGAAATGACTATGCGACGTCGTGCATAACTGCCTCCATTCGACATCCCCGCTGCCTGTCCGAATAGATCCGGATGAAGGCCGGTGGCTTTGCGTCCCGCCGTTTCCGGCGGTTTGCCATTTTCGTGGAGCCATCCATCGCCGGCCAACCGATCAAGCCGGCGATCTTCTGATCCGCCTACATCGTGCTGAGCGAACCTTGCCATTTTGTTAACCAGGCCCGGCGAACAAACCACGGTATCTCGCACTGAAACGGCGATGACGCTATAAGCGCGCCGATGACCTGGACCGAACTATGCCTGGCCGGCGCCATCGCGGCCGTGCTGTCGGGTCTCGCGACCTGGCCGCTGCTGGCGCTGCTGCGCCATCGCCAGGTGCTGGACAGGCCGAACGAGCGGTCGAGCCACCAGCGCCCGACGCCACGCGGCGGCGGCCTGGCAATCGTCGGTGTCGCACTGGCCGTGTGGCTGGGCTGGCTGGCGCTGTCGAACGCGCTGACCACGCCGGTTTTGGGCGTGATCCTGCTGGCCGCAGCGCTGATGGCCGTTTCGTTCGTCGACGACCTGCGCGGCCTGCCGGTGATCGCTCGTCTTGCCGTACAGATCTGTGCGGTCGCGGCAGGTCTCTGGTTGCTCGACGCAGATGTTCTGGTGTTTCAGGGCCTACTGCCGCCGATCCTGGACCGACTGGCTACCGCCGTTGCCTGGCTCTGGTTCATCAACCTGTTTAATTTCATGGATGGCATCGACGGCATTGCCGGTGTCGAAGCGGTCTCGATTGGCGTTGGCTGCGTGCTGGTCACACTTCTCACCGCCGACGATGCAGGGTGGCGATTGCCCGCCGCCATCATCGCCGGCGCAGCCCTGGGATTCCTGCCGTGGAATTGGCAGCCGGCGCGCACATTTATGGGCGACGCCGGCAGTGTCAGCCTAGGGTTCCTGCTTGGTTGGCTGCTGATCCAGGTGGCAGCATCAGGCGCCTGGGCCGCAGCTTTTCTATTGCCGCTGGTTTTCGTCGCCGATGCCACCGTCACGCTGATGCGCCGACTGGTCAAAGGCGAAGCCATCTGGCGCGCGCACCGCAGCCACTTCTATCAGCGCGCCGCACGGGCGACCGGCAGTCACGCCAGGGTCACCCTGACGGTGCTGTACTACAACGTGGCCTTGATTGCCCTGGCTGTCTGGAGCACCCGCACGTCAACCGCAGCGCCGATCGCCATGGCGATCGGCGTCGCCATGGCGGCACTTCTGCTATGGTATTTTGCGTCGCTGCAGCACAGGGGGCGGAATGGCAACTGACGACGATACCGGCCGGTCGCATCCCCTGGTGAATCCGCGCATTGTCGCCGTGGCGATCCATGATCTGTTCATGGCGGCTTCGTCATTCGAACTGGCGGTCTGGATCCGCTATCAGACCTACGGCGCGCCGCAAGACCTGTTTTACCTGTGGCACGGTACAGCGATCTTCACGGCGATCTGCGTAATCGTCTTCTGGCGGACGGGACTTTACCGCGGCATTTGGCACTACGCCTCGCTGTCCGATTTGAGTGCGATCGTCAAGGCAGTGGCGCTGGCCTTGCTGGTGTTTTTACCCATCATGTTCGTTCTCGATCGTTTGGCGAACTTCCCCCGCAGTGCGCTGATCATCAACGGGCCGCTCCTGATCCTGATGCTGTCGCTGCCGCGGCTGTTGTATCGGTTCATGAAGGACGGCTCGCTTCGCGCCGTGTTCGAGCAGGTACCAGAGGACCGGGTACCGGTGCTGCTGGTCGGCGCGGGCAACGAGGCCGAAACCTTCATTCGCGAGATGGGCCGGTCGCGGCTGGCGGGGTATCAGGCCGTCGGCATCGTGGATCACAAGACCTCACGCATCGGCCGCGATATCCGCGGCGTCCGCGTTCTGGGTACGCTCGATGAAGTCACCGAGGTCGTTCAAACCCTGGAGCGCAAGGGCCGCAAACCTCAGCGCTTCGTCATCACGTCGTCTCGCATCGACGGCAGCACCATCGCCCAACTGCTGGATGTCGCCGACAGTCTTGGCCTGACGCTGTCACGCATGCCGCGTATGACCGATTTCCAGGCCGGCAGCGGCGGCGGCCTGGATGTCAGGCCGGTCGACGTCGAGGACCTGTTGGGACGCCCGCAGCGCGTACTCAACCGCGAAGCGATGCGCACGCTTGTTGCCGGTCGCCGCGTGCTCGTCACCGGGGCCGGCGGCACCATCGGCGCCGAACTGGTGCGCCAGGTCGCGGCACTGGGACCGGCGCACATCACGTTGGTGGAGAACAACGAACACGCGCTTTACCGCACCGATCTGGAACTGTCGGAGACAAGGCCGGACCTGTCGCGCAATTCGGTGCTGGGCGACGTGCGGGACGCCGACCGCGTCCGTGTTGTGTTCGAACGTGAACGGCCGCAGCTCGTCTTCCACGCCGCCGCCTTCAAGCATGTGCCAATCGTGGAAGCCAATCCGAACGAAGGATTGCTGACGAATATCGTCGGAACGCTGAATGTCGCCGAAGCCTGCAACGGTGCCGGTGTCGAGGAGATGGTGCTGGTATCGACCGACAAGGCGGTCAACCCGACCAGCGTCATGGGGGCGTCGAAGCGCATCGCCGAGATGATCTGCCAGGGCTTGAGCTTGCGCAGCGAGGGAACGCGGTTCGTCACCGTTCGCTTCGGCAATGTCCTGGGATCGACGGGGTCCGTCGTTCCTCTGTTCGAACGGCAACTGGCCCGCGGCGGCCCGCTGACGGTCACGCACCCGGATATCACACGCTATTTCATGACCACACGCGAAGCCGTCGAGTTGATTCTGCAGGCCACGGCGGCAGACGCCTCACGCCAGCTGGGATCGCGAATCTTCGTACTCGATATGGGAGAGCCGGTGCGGATACAGGATCTGGCGCAGCAGATGATCCGCCTCGCCGGCCTGCGGCCGGGCATCGACGTGGACGTCACTTTCACCGGCCTGCGGCCCGGTGAGAAACTCTACGAGGAACTTCTGCACGATGGCGAGGAGCCGGTCGCCACCGATTTGCCCGGCGTGCAACTGGCGGCACCGCGCGTGATCGACTTCGATCTGTTGAAACCGCAGATCGGCCGGCTGGAAGCGGCGGCACTGGCCCGGGACACCGCCGCCGCAATCGCCATCGTCCGGCAGCTCGTGCCGGAGTACCAGACAGACGCAGGCACCGATCCCGCGAGGGATCATGGCCCGTCGCGGGCGGCAGGACCGGCCTGAGCGCCAACAACGGCGCGATGCCGCATGCGGGCCTTCAGCGCCGGAACACCGCATGCTATACGGGCGCTCCGCACCCGCCGACCCGATGCCTAATTGACCGGAGCCCCATATGACGACCGTCGACCTGGTCCCTCTTCGCCGCGCACTGATCTCCGTTTCGGACAAGTCAGGACTGATCGATCTGGCCCGGCAACTGGCCGCCCGCGATGTCGAAATCCTGTCAACCGGCGGCTCGGCCAAAGCGATTGCCGACGCCGGCATCGCGGTACGGGAGGTCAGCGACTACACCGGCTTTCCGGAGATGATGGACGGTCGCGTCAAGACGCTGCACCCGAAGGTGCACGGCGGTATCCTGGCGCTGCGCGACGACGCGGGCCACGCCGCGGCAATGCAAGCGCACGATATCGGCGGGATCGATCTGGTGGTGGTCAACCTCTACCCATTCGAGGACACCGTCGCGAACGGCGCCGACTTCGACACCTGCATCGAAAACGTCGACATCGGCGGCCCGGCGATGATCCGTTCGGCAGCGAAGAACCATGCCTATGTAACGGTTGTGACCGAGCCCGCCAACTATGCCGACGTCCTGGCCGACCTCGACAACAACAACGGCGCGACCACCCGCGACCTTAGAACCCGGCTGGCGGCCAAGGCCTATGCCCGCACCGGCACCTATGACGCGGCAATTTCCGGTTGGTTCGCCGCGCAATTGGGCGACACCTTTCCCGAACGCATGGTGATCGCCGGCACGCGCAACGACATGCTTCGCTATGGCGAGAACCCGCATCAGCAGGCGACGTTCTATCACACTGCCGACACCCGGCGCGGCGTTGCCACCGCGCGTCAGGTTCAGGGCAAGGAGCTAAGCTACAACAACCTGAACGACACCGACGCTGCGTTCGAACTGGTTGCGGAATTCGATCCCGCAGAGGCGGCGGCAATAGCGATCATCAAGCATGCAAACCCCTGTGGCGTTGCCCAGGGAAGTAACCTGATCGACGCTTATCGCCGTGCTTTGAAGTGTGACCCGGTCAGCGCCTTCGGCGGTATTGTGGCCGCCAACCGGCCGCTGGACGAGGAGACGGCGAAGGCCATCACCGAGATTTTTACCGAGGTCATTATCGCACCGGACGCAGACCAGGCCGCACAGGCCGTCATCGCGGCGAAAAAGAACCTGCGACTGCTGCTGACCGATGGCCTGCCGGACCCGGCCACGCCCGGCCTGGTTGTCCGCAGTCTGGCCGGCGGTTTCCTCGCTCAATCGCGCGACAACGGGCGCGTTCAGCCAGACGAGCTCAAGGTGGTGACGAAACGTCAACCGAGTGAGCAGGAGCTTGCGGACCTGTTGTTCGCCTTCCGCGTCTGCAAACACGTGAAGTCGAACGCCATCATCTATGTAAAGGATGGCGCCACCGTGGGAATCGGCGCCGGCCAGATGAGCCGGGTCGACTCAGCCCGCATCGCCGCGCGCAAATCGACCGATGCCGCGGAAGCCGCCGGCGAGAGCACGCCTCTGACACAAGGATCTGTCGTTGCCTCGGACGCGTTCTTCCCGTTTGCCGATGGCCTGCTGGCGGCGGCCGACGCCGGCGCCACTGCGGTTATCCAGCCCGGCGGGTCAATGCGCGATGATGAGGTGATCAAGGCCGCCGACGACGCCGGACTGGCGATGGTGTTGACCGGCATGCGGCATTTCCGCCACTAGATCAGCTTCGCCGGCGAAGCGCCCTCGGACCGATCATTCTCGTACAGTTTGCGTGACGGCGTTGCCTTAGTGCACGGCCTGCGATCGCTCCTCGCGGACTGGCAGCATCAGCAACAGACCGACGGCCAGGAACACCAGAATGACGCTGACGCCTGCGCGCTGGCTGTCATAAAGGCCGGTGACGACGGCCACGGCGAACGGCGCCAGAAACGCCGTCGCTTTGCCCGACAGCGCATAGAGGCCATAGAACTCGCCGACCATCGACGGCTCCACCAATCGCGAAACCATGGTGCGGCTGGCCGCCTGCGCGGGACCGCCGCAGATACCGATCAGGATACCGAACAACAGGAAGACAGCCTCGGCCGGGGTGGAGAACATGCCACTGTCGGCGCCAACGGCCGGGGCATAGGTGTAGAAGAACAGGATCGTATCCACGCGCTCGGGCGTGCCTGTGCCCTCGACCGAGATCGACACGACGCCAAGCGTCGCGACGATCAGACCGGCGACAGCCAACAGAATGGTGCGTTTCGAGCCGATGCGATCGTCGAGCCGACCGCCCAGTGCGGCGCCGACGGCGGCAAAGATGGTCAGAATGATGCCGAAGATGCCGAGATCGGTCGTGGTCCAGCCGAAAATGCCGGCCGCGTAGATGCCGCCGAAGGCAAAGATGGCCGTCAGTCCGTCGAAATAGAACATGCGGCCGATCAGGAACAGCAGCACGTTGCGATAGTTGCGCAGCGACTTCAGCGTCTCCCAGAGCTGCGACAGACCGCGCCTGCTGGCGGCGGCATAGCCAAGACCCGAGCGCGGTGCATCCGGCGTGAACAGGAACAGCGGCAGAACGAATACAAGGATCCAAAGGGCCGTCAGCGGACCGACGATGCGGTCATGCTCGTGCATCGACTTGTCGAGACCGAACAGCGGCACTTCGGCAAGACTGAAGGCCGTCAGCACGAACGCCAGCGACACCAGCCCACCGAGATAGCCCAAAGCCCAGGCGTAGCCGGAAAGACGGCCGAGATGGGTCTCCGACGTCAGGCCGGGCAGCATGGCGTTGGTAAAGACAATCGAGAATTCGGCGCCGATCCCCGCGATCACCACCAGGCCCAGAATCAGCACCAGATCGCCGGTTGCCGCACCCGGCGCTGCGATCCAAAGACCGGCGCATGCAGCGATGCACAGAAGCTGGAATACGAAAATCCACGGCTTCCGCGGCCCGGACGCGTCAGCCATGGCGCCCATGATCGGGCTGCCGATGGCGATGATCAGGCCCGCCAGCGCCTGGCCATAGCCCCAGAGTTCCTGACCGCGCGTGGGGTCACCGACAACGAACGACGTGAAGTACGGCGCGAAGATGAAGGTCGTGATCAGCGTGAAGTAGGGCTGGTTCGCCCAATCGAACAGCGCCCAGGAAAACTGACCCAGCCGGCTGACCCGGGGCGTACCTGCTACTGTCAGATCTTCATCCGCCGCCTGTTCGGAGCCATTTAACGCCACGCCAGCACCCTGTTGCCGCTTACCGGCGACGATGCCGGCCGCGCGAGGCTACCACGAAGGCGCGACCGGTATAAGTCGAAGACGCCGGTTTCAACCCGTTGCTGCGGGTCTCGAAGTCCCGGCCGTCAGGCCGCCTCGACGATGAACCGGCGCATGTAACGGTTGGCGAGTGCCAGCTTGGCAATGTCGAGACCGCCGGATGCTTCGAACTCCTCCAGCATGCCGCGGTTGCGGGCGACTTCTGCGCTGTGCTCCTGACACCACTGATCGACCGCTGCTTCGCAGGAGATATCGCCTGCGGCACCGAGAATGGCATTCGAGAGCGCACGCTGCTGGCCGTAAAGGTCCTCGATGATCGAGGTGATCGCCGCCTGATGCCAGTGATCGTCGGTCGACATCGCCTCCGCTTTCTGTCGCAATTGATCGAGGCCCAGCCGGGCACCAACAGTGAAGTAGACCCGGCCAACGTCTTCGACGGGGCGGCCGCAGGACTTCGCGACATGAACGATGTCGCAGCCCGAGCCCAACGCCAGCAGACCTTCGACGCGTTGCGCCAGGTCTTCCGGCACGCCCTTTTCCTGCAGTTCGGCGACCCGCCGTTGCATCGCCTCGATTTCGGTCTCGCTGATGATCGAATGCAGGTTGCCTGCAAGCGCGGCGATGCCTTCGCCGAAATCCTCCGACACCTTGGTGATACGGAGCGGTTGCTCGACATTGCGCAGGAACCACAGTGTCGCGCGCCGCATCAACTCGGCCGCCGATACGATCATCCGAACCTGGGTTTCCGACGGTACCTTGTTGTCGAGCGCTTCAATGCCATTCCAGATCGCGCGCAGGCCGAACAGTTCGCGCGCCGCCGTGTAGCACCGCGAAACGTTGCCCGCGGTCTCGCCCGTTTCCTCGATCATGTCGTTCATGAACGTAATGCCGACACGATTGACGATGGAGTTGGCGGTGACCGTAGCGATGATTTCGTCGCGCAGCCGGTGCGACAGAATGGCGTCGCGATGGCGGCGGCGCAGCGGACGCGGGAAATATTTCACCAGATCATTGGTGAGCGCGCTGGAGTCGGTCAGGTCACTGGCCAGCAACTGCTCGAACAGCGACATCTTGGCATAGGCGACAAGCACGGCCAGTTCCGGTCGCGTCAGCCCACGGCCCGCGGCCTCGCGTTCCGCCAGGACCTCCTCATCGGGCAGGAACTCAACCTGGCGGTCGAGTGCGCCCTTGCGCTCCAGTTCACGCATAAATCGCGCATGCGATTCCAGCAGCGTGGGTCCCAGACTTTGCAGCGCAGTCAGTGTCTGGGTCTGCAGATAGTTGTCCTGCAGCACAAGGTCGCCAACTTCATCGGTCATTTCGGACAGCAGACGGTCGCGCTGCTTGGCCGTCATTTCACCGTCGCTGACGATGGAGTCGACCAGGATCTTGATGTTGACCTCATGGTCGGAGCAGTCGACGCCGGCGGCATTGTCGACGGCGTCCGTATTGATGCGGCCACCGCGGCTGGCGAATTCGATCCGGGCCAGTTGGGTGACGCCGAGGTTGGCACCCTCGCCGACGACCTTGACACGCAGCTGCGGCGCCGTGACGCGAATGGCGTCGTTGGCACGGTCACCAACCGCATCGTCGCTCTCGGTCGTGGCGCGAACGTAGGTGCCGATGCCGCCGAACCACAGCAGGTCGGCCTCGGCACGCAACAGCGCGTTGATCAGTTCGGCCGGCGTGGCACTGTCGGTGGACAAGCCGGCCATCTGCTTGATCTGCGGCGTCAGCTTGATTGACTTGGTGCGACGGTCGAACACGCCGCCGCCCTTCGAGATCAGCGACTTGTCATAGTCGTCCCAGGACGAGCGCGGCAGCTCGAACAATCGCTTACGTTCGTGCCAGCTCTTCTCCGTGTCCGGATCCGGATCGACGAAGATGTGACGATGGTCGAAAGCCACCATCAGTCTCGTGTGCCGCGACAACAGCATGCCGTTGCCGAACACGTCACCCGACATATCGCCGACGCCGATTACCGTGAACGGTTCGTTCTGGATGTCCCGGTTCATTTCCCGGAAGTGCCGTTTCACGGATTCCCAGGCGCCGCGCGCCGTGATGCCCATCGCCTTGTGGTCGTAGCCCTTGGCCCCGCCGGACGCGAACGCATCGCCGAGCCAGAAGCCGTAGTCGAGCGCCACGCCATTGGCGATATCGGAGAAGGTGGCTGTTCCCTTGTCGGCAGCGACGACCAGATAGGGATCGTCGTCGTCGAAGCGCACGACGTGTTCAGGCGGCACGACCGCGTCGCCGATACGATTGTCGGTCAGGTCCAGCAGGCCGCGGATGAAGGTCTTGTAGCACTCGACCACTTCGGCCATGACGACATCGCGGTCGTCGCTCTGCGGCAGCCGTTTGGGCACGAAACCGCCTTTCGAACCGACCGGCACGATAACGGCGTTTTTCACCATCTGCGCCTTCATCAGGCCCAGCACTTCAGTGCGGAAGTCCTCGCGCCGATCGGACCAGCGCAGGCCGCCGCGCGCGACCTTGCCGCCGCGCAGGTGCACACCCTCGACCCGCGGGGCATAAACGAAGATTTCCCGGAACGGCCGCGGCTTCGGCAACTCGGCGACCTGCAGGCTGTCGAGCTTGAACGACAGGTACGATTTCGGCGTGCCGTCAGCCGTCGGCTGGAAGAAGTTCGTGCGCAGGGTCGACTGCATCAGGTTCAGGTAACGACGCAGAATCCGGTCCTCGTCGAGGCTTGCGACAGCTTCCAGACCGCCGAGAATCTTGATTTCGATCGCTGCGATCCGCTCGTCGCGCCCGTCGCCGCCAGCCGGGTCGAGGCGGGTCACGAACAAGTCGACCAACAGGCGTGCGACTTCCGGATGGTTGGCCAGCGTGCTTTCGAGATAGTCCTGGCTGAAGGTCATGCCGGTCTGGCGCAGGTATTTGCAGTAGGCGCGCAGCACGACCACTTCACGCCAGGACAGGCCGCCGCGCAGGACCAGTCGGTTGAAACCGTCATTCTCGACCTCGCCCGCCCAGATGCGCGCGAAAGCTTCTTCGAACTTGCCCTTCAGGCGCGACAGGTCGATTTCGGCGCCTTGCGGATCTTCGACCAGGAAGTCATGCACCCAGACCTCCTCGTCGCCGCTCAGACGCAAGCGATGCGGCGACTCGCCCATCACTTTCAGTCCCATGTTCTCCAGCATCGGCAAGCAGTCCGACAGGGGGACAGCGGTGGTCGGATGAAAGATCTTGAAGCGTGCCGTGTGATCGGGGTCCTCGATGGTCCGGTAGAAATCGAGCGCTATGGTGTCCTCGCCGCCGAGCGCCTCGATCCGTTCGATGTCCGACAGGGCAAGTTCGGCATCGAAGCTCTCGGCATAGGAGGTCGGAAAGCCTTCGCCGTAACGCGCCGCCAGCCGCGCTCCACGCTCCTCACCCCAGCGGTCGACCAGGGCATCGTAGAGATCGTCGTGCCAGGAGCGCGCCGCCGCCGTCAGGCGCTGCTCGATGGCCCCATAGTCAACGCCATCCGGCACCCCGGGCGGGTTGATGCCGATGATGTAGTGCATGCGCGCCAGCGGACTGTCGCCCACCTGCGTGTAGTAGTTGGAAACGCGGCCGTTCAGGCTGTCCTTCAGGATGCGTTCGTAGCGGTTGCGCAGTTCGGTCGACAGCCGTTCGCGCGGCACGTAGACGAGGATCGAGAAGTAGCGATCGAACTTGTCGCGCCGGACGAACATGCGGATGTGCGGCCGTTCCTGGATTTCCAGAATGCCCTTGGCGATCTCCGCCAGCGTCTCGACCTCGATCTGGAACAGCTCATCGCGGGGGTAGGTCTCGATGATGTGGACCAGCGCCTTGCCGTCATGCCCGCTTGCGTCAACGCCGGACAGGCGGATCGCTTCGTCGACCTTGTGCCGCAGCAAAGGAATGTCGCGCGGCGTGCGGTTGTAGGCGGAGGCGGTGAACAGACCGACAAACCGGCGTTCACCGATGACCTTTCCGCCGCGGCCATAGCGCTTCACGCCGATGTAGTCCATATGCACCGGCCGGTGCACCGTGCCGCGTGCGCTGGTCTTGGTGATCAGCATCAGCCCAGGGCGGCGGATGAACTGCTGGGCAATCGGCGACAGGTCGATTTCCGAAGGTGCATTGGGCGGCGTCAGGACGTGTCGCTTTGCGTCACGCAGAATTCCGAGACCATTTTCCTGCGCTACGGTCACTTCGCCGTTCGAGTCCACCTGTCGATAGTCGTAGTCCCGACAACCCAGGAACGTGAAATGATCGTCGCGCATCCATTCCAGAAACTCGCGGGTTTCTTGAACCTCGGCAGCGTCCAGCGGCAGTTTCTTGCGACCGTTCAGTTCGCCGATCAAATCGTCCAGCTGACCCAGCATCGGCTGCCAGTCCTCGACGGAAGCACGGACATCCATCAGTACGTCGTTCAGGCGCTGGGCAATGCCGTCGAGCACCGCGGGATCGGTCTGTTCGCTGATCTCGATGTGCATCATCGACTCACGAACGCTGCCGCCAACGTCCTTGCCGTTGGTATAGACCGCCTTGCGCTCGCCCTTGGCGTCGCGCGTCACCTTGAGGATCGGGTGGATGATCAGGTGAACGTGATAACCCTTCGTATTCAGGAAGCCGACCACCGAGTCGACCAGAAACGGCATGTCGTCGTTGACGATCTCGATGATCGTGTGCGGCGACTTCCAGCCGGCGTCCTCGACCCGGGGGTTGTAGACGCGAATACGCGGCTCGCCGATTGTCCGGCGCTGGGCGAACTTCCACATCGCCATCGCTGCGCCATAGAGGTTGCCGACGTTGGACTGCAGGATATCCTCGGCGCCGACATGCGCGTAGAACAGTCGCACGAACGCGTCGACATCCTTGGCTTCGGCCTTCTTCAGTCGTTTATGCAGATGCTCCGACACCTGCTCGAGGCGTTCATTGCGTTCTTCGATGGTGCGGCTATCCAACATCTTTTCTTTCCCGGAGCTGACTCGGCACTTGTGGAGGGCGGTCAAGCGGGCCGTCTCAACACACGCCACAAGTGAACAAACATGAAAACCTGGGAACTTGAGGACGATACATCGGCGCAGAGGCCGGCACGAATACTGTATCAACCATGCTATATTAGTAAGTGTTACGAATTGTTTGCTTAATAGGCAAGCAAACGAGACGAAATGTGGCAATCGACAGACAACTTTCAAGGCGGGTCATGACAGGCACGAGAAATGTTGATGACAATGTGTTCTTCACCCCCGCCGCTGAGCTGGCGCAGCTTATCGCGCGTCGTGAGATATCCCCGGTCGAGCTGACGAAAGCCACACTGGCGCGGATCGAAGACAGCGAGGCCAGCATCAACGCTTTCATCACCACGGCTGCAGACACCGCGCTGGCGGCGGCGGAAGCCGCCGAAGCAAAGGTGCTGACAGGTGATCCCCTGCCGCCACTGCACGGGGTGCCGTTTTCCGTGAAGGATCTGGTCAACACGTCCGGTGTCCGGACGACCTTCGGCTCGCACCATCTGGCCGACAACATTCCTGCAGCGGACAGCATCTGCGTTGCACGCATGAAGGCGGCCGGCGCCATCATGATCGGCAAGACGACGACACCGGAGTTCGGCCACAAACCGCTGACCGAGGCGCCGCTGTTCGGCAAGACCCGAAACCCGTGGAACCTATCGGCCACCGCCGGCGGGTCGAGCGGTGGTGCGGCCGCAGCCGTGGCGGCGGGCCTGGGGCCTCTGGCGATCGGCACCGACGGCGGCGGTTCGATCCGTATCCCGGCCGCCTGCTGTGGTGTCGTCGGCATGAAGCCGACGCTGGGCTGCATCCCGCACGACCAGTCGGCGGATGCTTTCGGATCGCTGGTCTACTTCGGGCCTATGACGCGGACGGTGCTTGATGCCGCTCTGATGCTGGACGCCATGGCCGGCCCGGCCTCGTGCGATCCTTATGCCACGCAACCGATGTCCAACGACTTCACGGCCGAAGCCGGAAACCCGAGTGATCTCCAAGGCCTGCGCATTGCATGGGCACCTCTTCTGGGCAACGAGGCAATCGACAGCGAAACGCTCGATCTCTGCGAGAAGGCGGCCCGGCAGCTCCAGGCGCTGGGTGCAACCGTCGACCCGTTGGGCGACGATTTCGCCAATACCGAATGGCTGTGGCTGACCATCACCCATTCGATCTGGGCCAGCCGGTTCAAAAGCTTCGCCGACAAGGACCGCGGCTGTATGGATCCCTCGCTGCTGACACAAATGGATCGGGGCAGCGCCTACACGGCAGTCGATCTGCAGGACGCTCAGCGCGCCCGGACGGAGTTGTTCCGACAGGTGCAGGGCTGGTTCGAGCGGTTCGATCTGGTAGCGATGCCGACGCTGAGCCGTCCGGCGGTTTCGATCGACCAGGACCCACTGGGCGACGTCGACATCGCCGGACGGGCGGTAGGCTCGCTGCGCGGTGCCTGGTACCCCTACACCCACCCGTTCAATCTCACCGGACATCCGGCGATCACAGTGCCCTGTGGATTTACTGCCGGCGGCCTGCCGGTCGGACTGCAACTGGTCGCGCGTTGGTATGGGGAAGCCCAGCTCATCCGCGCCGCGTCACGCTATGAGGCAGCCTGCGACTGGATGTCGAGACGTCCCGAGTTTGCGACCGCGGCAACGTCCTGAGACGGCAGCCGAACAGCGCCGACGGTAAATCGGATCAGGCGGCGCTGGCGCCGTCGAGAGATTGCTTGCGGATACGCCAAAAGCGCATGGCACGCTTGGCGTTCTGTGCCGGCATCTGCTTGTAGAGTTCGATCAGTTCGGCGAATTCAGCCGGATGGAATACCTCGCCACCCAGACCGCCATTCTGCACCAGCAAACGAACGATGTTGGCAAAGGTCTCGTGATCGAACTCGGCTGCCCGACAGGCCACGGCCAGCGCTTCCGCGCCTTGCGAGAACATGATGCGGCGTGAGGTGTCCATGTCGATCTCGGCCAGATGGGCGAGCGCGGCGATAAACTCAGGCACCAGACCTTGGGACAGGAATTCAACCAGGGAATTCGGCGTCAGCTGACCAAACCGCACCATCCGACGGATCTGGCGTTCGACCTGTGATACGCCGGTCTCGTCTTCCGTCGACCGGGCGACGAACTGGGCGTTGGCTTCGGCAAAAGCCTGATCCAGTTTGTCTTCCGAGACGTCGACGCGGGTCAGGATTTCCCGCTTCAGAACGCTACTGACCCACCAGAACATCTCGTGGACGAGATCTTCCGGCAGATCGGCCCGCGACAACAGCGGCTCATGCAGGACCTCGCTATGCTCGGACCGGGCGACGAACTGTTCCATGCTGTGCCGGGAAATCTCGGCACCGGTGTTGCGGGCAAGCGATACCAATGCACGGTCATCGCCATGACTGACCAGCGCCGCGCTAACCGTCTCGCTGACGACCGGGCGCTCAGCCACGGCCACTTGATGATCCGGCCCTTGGGCCCGCACGATCTCGACGAGGTCGGTATCGCTCAGTACACCGCTGCGCCGGAGCACAGGACCCGCGACGTCTATGACGTCGGCCGCCAACTTCTTGATGAACGCGTGGGGGGCGTTGGACAGATCGGCAAACCGTTCGCTCAGCTCGGCACGGTACTGCTGCTCGACATCGCCGACAATGCGTTCAAGAATTTCGCCCGCCAGCTCCTGTTCATGCGGCTGCAAGCCGGGGCCGTCGCCAAGGAACAGGTCGCTTACGCCCTCGAGCAACGCGCGACGCTTCTCAGACGACGTTTCCTGCGCCAAACGGACTAGATTCTGCAGATTCTGCAACTGTCTGACTCAACCTTTGCGGCGTTCCGCGACCGGGTCAGACACTAGGGCGAATGTGTAAACAATTGGTAGTTCTGGCCGGATTTCCGCCACATTACAAAGCTCAGGACAACGGTCGCGCAAAGCTCAGTTCGTGACCATCGGGATCGGTAAGGTGGAAATAGCGCTCGCCCCACTCCGCATCCCGTGGCGGCGTCGACGGTTGCATACCCTCACGCAAAGCAATCGCATACATGGAATCGACGTCATCGACGTGGAAAATCACGCGGCCCCACCAAGACCAGTTTCGATCCGGTGCCTCAGCAGTAATGTTGAGATAGCCGGACCCGGCTGCAAAGCTGGTGAACGCGGCATCCTCCCCGCCATACAGCAGCTTGAACTCCAGTGCGCGGTAGAACCGCACCGCACGTGCCATGTCATGGGTCGCCAGTGTGATTGCGCTCAACGCTTCGACAGGCATTGTCATTATCCTCCGCCAAGCCCGGCCAGGCATGTAGAGCGGGCTCGGGCTGATCAGTCGAAATTCTCACTGGGCAGGGCGCCAAACAGGGCCGTCCGCGGCACCCAGCCGCTCTTGCCTTCGACCACCATCAGGCACCAGTCCCCCGCACAGGCTGACAACTGGCCGATGACGCCGTTTTCGGCGCGGTAGGTGATCGCGCTCTGCGGGTTCGGTTCAGCCCGGAACTCACGGATATGCCCGATAACCAGGCCCATACGACGACCGCTCAACAAGCTTTTATGGATCCAGCCTTCTGTGCCGTCGACATCGCGGACTTTGCGCCAGTGCTCGAATTCGCTCGTCACCAGCATTGGCAGGCCAACGCGATTGTATTCCCACGCCACCGGATAGCGGACGCCCGGCCCGGTGCGCATGTTGACCTTGGTTGCCACCAGCGACACGAAACGCGGCAACGGCAAGCCACTTGCTCCCTGTTCCTTCTGGGCCATCGCCGGTGACGACCCAAAGTGCAGAATGGCAATGGCCAGCAACAATTGGCGAAACAGCCTGTGCATCGGCATCTCCGTCGAAACGACGCTTATGCCAAGACGGTGATGGAACGGTCAAGCAAGGCCACCGGCGGATTGTCGCCTGACCGGCAGTCTGCTAGAGACAATGGGAAGGTCAACGGCCCTCCAGGGGCCGAACGGAGAGCGTGAATGCCGCAAAGCAAACCGCTGGTCATTGTCACCCGCAAGCTACCGGATGCGATCGAAACACGCATGATGGAGCTGTTCGATACACGCCTGAACGTGACGGACGATGCGATGACGCAGCAGGACCTGATCGAAGCGGTGAAGATCGCCGATGTACTGGTGCCGACCGTGACCGACCGGATCGACAGCGAAGTTCTGGCTCACGCCGGTTCGAAACTGCGCCTCATCGCCAGTTTCGGCACCGGCTGGGACCATATCGACCTGAAAGCCGCGCGCGACAAAGGCATTACGGTGACCAACACGCCCGGCGTACTGACGGAAGACACCGCCGACATGACGATGGCACTGATCCTTTCGGTGCCACGCCGGCTGACCGAAGGCGAGCGGGTTCTGCGCGAAGGCAAGTGGAAAGGCTGGGGCCCGACCTGGATGCTGGGTCATCGCATCTGGGGCAAACGGCTGGGCATCATCGGCATGGGCCGGATCGGCACCGCAGTAGCCCGGCGGGCACGCGCGTTCGGCCTGTCGATCCACTATCACAACCGCCATCGGGTGGCGGAGGAGACCGAGACCGAGCTGGAAGCGACCTACTGGGAAAGCCTGGACCAGATGTTGTCTCGGATGGACATCATTTCCGTAAACTGCCCACACACGCCGGCGACGTTCCACCTGCTGTCGGCGCGGCGTTTACAGCTGATGCAGCCGCATTCCTACATCGTCAACACCTCCCGCGGCGAGGTGATCGACGAGGAAGCGATGGTACGGCTGCTGAAGGAAGGGCGGATCGGCGGCGCCGGCCTGGACGTCTTCGAGCACGAACCCGCCGTAAGTCCGAAGCTGCTGGAAATGGAAAACGTCGTGCTGTTGCCGCACATGGGGTCGGCCACCATTGAGGGCCGTATTGCCATGGGCGAAAAGGTGCTGATCAACATCCGCACTTTGATGGACGGCCATGCCCCGCCGGACCGGGTGATCGACGAAGCGCTGCTCCCGGCCTGACGCGACGCGACCCTAAGCCGCGTGGGCGCTCAGGTCGTGGATCGTGGCCTGAGCACCACACAGAGCGCAGGCCGGATCGCGGCGGATGCGCACCGTGCGAAACTCCGTCGCCAACCCATCGTAGATCATCAGGCGGCCGGACAGGCCGTCGCCGATGCCTAGAACCTCCTTGATCACTTCGGTCGCCTGCAGCGTGCCCATAACCCCGGCCAGCGCGCCCAGCACGCCGCCTTCGGCACAAGAGGGGATGAGATCGGGCGGCGGCGCTTCGGGAAACACGCAGCGATAGCAGGGATGCGGTTCGCCCAGGTGAGCCTTGTAGGTGGAGATCTGTCCGTCGAAACGCAGGACCGCAGCCGAGACCAGAGTTTTCCCGGCAAGAAAGCAGGCATCGTTGATCAGGAACCGGGTATCGAAGTTGTCCGTCCCGTCCGCGACAATGTCATAGTCCGCCAGCAGCGCCAGCACGTTGTCAGCACTGATCCGCGCCTGATGCCGCACGACGGTGACGTCCGGGTTGAGCCGTTGTGCCGTATCGGCGCCACTGTCGACTTTCGGGCGGCCGACATCCGGTGTGCCATGCGCGATCTGCCGTTGCAGGTTTGACAGGCTGACGACGTCATCGTCGACCAGGCCGATCGTCCCGACCCCGGCCGCGGCAAGATAAGTCAACAATGGCGACCCCAGGCCGCCGGCGCCAACCAGCAGCACCCTCGCGTTCAGCAACGCTTGCTGACCGGTACCGCCTACTTCCGGCAGGATGATATGCCGGGCGTAACGTTCGATTTGTTCATCCGTCAGGCTCACGTACGGTCTCCCAGCTTTCGACCAGGCCCCGATTTCCCGGCCTTGCGCCTTAACCCAACCCCTCGAACAGGGCCGTGGACAGATAGCGTTCCGCAAACGACGGGACGATGACGACGAACGTCTTGCCGACATAGCCGGGCCGGCCGGCCAGTTCGAGCGTGGCAGCCATCGCGGCACCCGACGAAATACCGACCGGCACCCCTTCGAGGCGGGCAACACGGCGCGCCGTCTCAAACGCGGTTTCGTTGCCGATGGTCAAGACTTCGTCGATCAGGTCACGGTCCAGGATCTCGGGCACGAAGCCGGCGCCGATCCCCTGAATCTTGTGCGAACCGGGTGAGCCGCCACTCAGCACGGGACTGTCTTCCGGTTCGACCGCAATCATCCTGAGGTCCGGCTTACGCTGTTTCAGCACCTCGCCGACGCCGGTGATCGTCCCACCTGTGCCGACGCCGGACACCACGACATCGACGCGGCCATCGGTGTCTCGCCAGATTTCCTCGGCCGTCGTAGTGCGGTGGATCGCCGGGTTGGCCATGTTCTCGAATTGCTGCGGGATCACCGCTTTCGGCAACTCGGCCACCAGCTCCTCCGCCCGCGCGATGGCGCCTTTCATGCCCTTGTCCGCCGGGGTCAGCTCGAGCTCCGCACCCAGCAGCGCCAGCATGCGGCGGCGTTCGAGCGACATACTCTCCGGCATGGTCAGGATCAGACGGTAACCCTTCGCGGCGGCCACGAACGCCAGCGCGATACCCGTGTTGCCCGACGTGGGTTCGACCAGCACGGTTTCAGCATCGAGCCGGCCCGACCGTTCCAGATACTCGATCATGGCGACGCCAATACGATCTTTCACCGAGGCCAGCGGGTTAAAGAACTCCAGTTTCGCCAGGATCTCAGCGTCGACGCCGGCATCTTCGGCGATCCGCGCAAAGCGAACCAGCGGCGTATTGCCGATGGTATCGACGACGGAGTCGTAGATCCGTCCGCGCCCTTCCGTCTTTCGTGCCGCATTCATCGTGCCGTCGTTCACCAGTCCGCCCTTTGTGCTGTATGTCAGATGCTGAAATCGCCGCTCGCCGCAGCGGCGGCGGAGAGTCCGGCCTGTTCGGCCTGCCGGCACAGGTCTTCGACAGTGATCTCGTCGAGCTGAAGCAGCATCTGCTGCTGCGCATCCTCGAGTACCGGATATACGATCCGCTGCCCCAGAGGCGATCCGGCACTATCCATTTCTTCGTCGTCGCGGTCGATCGCCGCAACCAGGCGTATGATCTCACCGACAGTAATCCGCCGCCGCTCTCGCGCCAGGCGATAGCCGCCACGCGGACCGCGCACACCGCGCAGGATGCCGGCGCGCACGAGCTGTTGCATCACGCTTTCCAGATAACGCTGCGGGATGCCCTGGCGCGCCGTGATGTCCTTCGACTGCACCGGGTCCGGCCGTGCGTTTACGGCGATATCGACCACCGCCTCCAACGCGTAGAGGGTCTTGCGGCTCATCCGAAGCATCAGGCGGTGTCACTCCGCTGGGCACGGCCCGTCGATCCGAAACCGCCGTCGCCCCGGCTCGTCTCGGGCAGGTCCTCGACCTCGACCAGCGCCGCCATGGTCACCGGTGCAATCACCATCTGCGCAATGCGGTCGCCGCGGCGGATCTCAAACGGGTCCGCCCCATGGTTGATGAGGATGACGCCGATTTCACCACGATAGTCGGCATCGATGGTACCCGGACTGTTCAGGCAGGTGACGCCGTGTTTCGCCGCCAGGCCGGAGCGCGGCCGCACCTGGGCCTCGTAACCTTCGGGCAGCGCGATGGAGATCCCCGAGGGTACAATCGCCCGCTCTCCCGGCGCCAGATGCTGGCTGTCCGTCACCGCGGCATGCAGATCGAGCCCGGCGCTACCAGGCGTCGCATAGCCCGGCAGGGGCAGGTCGCTGCCATGCGGCAGCCGCTTGATCGCAACTTTCATCAGGCTGTCGGCACCTTTTTCTTCGCGGCGAAATGCCGGACGATGCGACCGGTCAGTGCCGTCGCCACATCCTGTTTGCTTTGGGTCGGCCAGTCCTCGACGCCGTCGGCATCGATGAGGTGTACCGTGTTGCTGTCACCGCCCATCACGCCATGCTCATGCGACACGTCGTTGGCCACGATCCAGTCGCATCCCTTGCGCTGACGCTTGGCCTGCGCGTAGTCGATCACCTTTTCGGTTTCCGCCGCGAAACCGACGACCAATGACGGACGGTCCTTGGCTCGGCCGGACAGCGTGGCGAGGATGTCCGGATTTTCGACCAGGACCAGCGGGGGCGGTTTGCCGGACCCGTCCTTTTTCATCTTCTGGGTCGCTTCACCATCGACCCGCCAGTCCGCCACGGCAGCGGCGCAAATGGCGACGTCGGCCGGTAACGCGCGTTCGCACGCGGCCAACATTTCGACGGCAGATTCGACATGCATCGTGGTCACGCCTGCCGGATCCGGTTGGCTCGTCGGGCCGGAGACCAGGATGGTATCGGCGCCGGCCTGCGCCAGGGCCGCGGCGATCGCGTGGCCCTGTTTGCCCGATGAGCGGTTGGCGATGTAGCGCACGGGATCGATGGCTTCGTATGTCGGGCCGGACGTCACCAGCGCCCGCCGGCCCGCCAGCGGCCGGGCGTCGTCGGTGCGCGGCGAAACGGCCATCGCGGCTTCGATGGCGGCAACGATCTCCAGCGGTTCCGACATGCGGCCGGAACCGACTTCGCCACAGGCCAGGTCGCCGGCGCCGGGCCCGACGGTCAGAATGCCATCGGCCTGCAGGGTGGTGAGATTGCGCTGTGTCGCTGGATGCTGCCACATCATGACGTTCATCGCCGGCGCCAGCAGCACCGGCTTGTCGGTCGCCAACAGCACGGTGGTCGCGAGGTCGTTGGCCATGCCGGCCGCCATACGGGCCATGAGATCGGCTGTTGCCGGAGCGACCACAATCAGGTCGGCCTCGCGCGACAGGCGGATGTGGCCCATCTCGCTTTCGTCCGTAAGGGAGAACAGGTCCTGATAGACCTTGTCTTCCGACAGGGCGGACACGGCCAGCGGCGTCACGAACTGCGCACCGCCCTCGGTCAACACGCAGCGCACAGCGGCACCACGTTCTTTCAGCCGCCGGATCAGGTCGAGCGACTTGTAGGCCGCAATCCCGCCGGCGATGATCAGAAGAATGCGTTTTCCGTTCAGCATGACCGCACCCGTTTGTTTAACAGCGGCCCCTTGTAAATAGTCGAGGTTAAGGTTCCTTGCCAGCCGCGCACGGCGTCAAATGCGCCATCCGGAGTGCATGGCAGCTATGCCGCCGGCCAGGTTGCGGTAGACCACGTTGTCGAGACCGGCCTGCCGCATCATGCCGGCGAACGTATCCTGATCCGGGAACTGGCGAATGCTCTCGACCAGATAGCGGTAGGACTCGCCATCACGGGCGACCAGTTCACCCAGCTTCGGCAGCACCTTGAAGGAGTAGGTTTCATAGGCCGGAGAGATGCCGGGCAGCACAAGGCGGGAGAATTCGAGGCAAAGGAACCGGCCGCCGGGTTTCAGGATTCGCCGGATTTCGGCCAGGGCAAAGTCGATCTTCGTGATGTTGCGGATGCCGAATGCGCAGGTGACGGCATCGAACCGGCCATCGGCAAAGGGCAGCGATTCGCCATTGGCGCAAAGCCACGACAAACCATCGTGCACGCCGCGGCGGGCCGCCCGTTCCTGCCCAACGCGAAGCATTTCGTAGTTGATGTCGGTTACCACAACGTCGCCGCCGCCGGCGCGTTTGATGCGAAACGCAATGTCCCCTGTACCGCCCGCAAGGTCGACGATCGACATGTCGGCGCGCGGCCGCAACCAGGTAACAAACGCAGCCTTCCACAACCGATGCAGGCCGCCGGACATCAGATCGTTCATCAGGTCGTAGCGCGCGGCAACCGAATCGAATACCTCGCGGACGCGGCGGGTCTTTTCTTCCGGCTCGACCCAGGTGTAACCGAAGTGCGTCTTTGCCCCGTCGGGTGGCGCGGCCTGTTCCGTGTCGTCGATCATGCCGCGGACTATAGCCAGCGCCCATGCAATCCGCTACACGGGAGCGCATGCCTGAGCTGCCGGAAGTTGAGACCGTTCGTCGCGGCCTGGAGACCCCGTTGGTCGGCCATCGGCTGGCCGAAGTCGCGGCCTACCGGCTGGATTTGCGCTGGCCTTTGCCGGAACGCTTCGCCGAACGGCTGACGGGACGCCGGGTCGAGCGGCTACTGCGCCGGGCGAAGTTCATTCTCGCCCATCTCGACGATGACATGGTGTGGATGACGCACCTCGGCATGTCGGGCCGCATGTTCATACACGAGGGACCCGCAGGATCGCCGGGCAAGCACGACCATGTCGTGCTGAAGACCGATGCCGGCAGCACAGTCGTCTATCAGGATGCAAGACGGTTCGGGATGATGGACCTGATTGGCGCGGAACAACTGGATGAGCATCCGCTGCTGCGCGATCTCGGGCCGGAGCCACTCGGCAACGCGTTCAACGTCGACAGCCTGAACGCCGCGTTGCACGGCCGGCGCACGCCGATCAAGGCGGCGCTACTGGACCAAAAAAACGTCGCGGGCCTGGGCAACATCTATGTCTGCGAGGCCCTGTACCTCGCCGGCATCTCGCCACGACGCTCGGCCCGCACTGTTGCCGGTCGGCGCGCCGAACGTCTGGTGCCGGCGATCCGCGATGTCCTGCAAAAGGCAATCGCCAAGGGCGGATCGACACTGCGCGACTACGTGCAGGCCTCCGGCGAACTTGGCTATTTTCAGCACGAGTTCACGGTGTATGGCCGTGAGGGCGAGCCCTGCCAGACTTGCACCCGCCCGATCCAGCGCATCGTGCAAAGCGGACGGTCGACCTTCTTCTGCTCGAGCTGCCAGCGCTGACCCCAGGCCAATCGGCTGACCGCTAGCCGTAGCGATGCAGGGCCTGGCCGTGGCGGCTGAGCCAGGCCCGTTGTGGCTTGTGGTTCGGATACAGGTCATCGACGAGCCGCCAGAATGCCGGACCGTGATGGTGGTGCACGAGATGTGCAACCTCGTGCGCGGCGACATATTCGAGCACCGGTGCCGGCGCCATGATGAGGCGCCATGAAAAAGACAACGCACCATTGGCCGCACAGCTACCCCAACGGCTGCGGGTGTCGCGGACGGTGACGCGGGCAATCCGCTTGTCGACCCTCCGCGCGAGTTCATGCGCCTTGTCCGACAGGTTCTGCCGCGCCTCCGCCACCAGCCAGTCCCGCACACGGCGCGGCACATGGGCCGGATCGCCGGCAACGTGGATTTCACCATCCTCTGTGCGCCAAACAACGCCGCGCCGGTCGCCCGTGTAGCGGATCAGATGCGGCCGGTCCTGAAATGGGATGGTGCTGCCGTCGGCAAACGGTATCGGGGTGGCCACCGCACGGCGTTTTTCCGCCAGCCAACGGGCGTTGCGTTTGGCGAAGTCCAGCCCTTCACGCAGATTTTGGGCCCGCGGCAAGGTCAGCACCACCGACCCGTCCAGCGGATCGACCTTAAGGCCGATCCGGCGGGCGCGCCGGTTGATCCGGACGTCGACGTCGACGTCCTCCGGCCCCAGTTTCAGCTTTGGCCGGTTCACATCCATCCGGGAACCTGACCTAGGCCGCAGCCGCCAGGTTGAAGCCAAGCTGATCCATATCGCTGTCGAGCGCGGCTGCACGGTCCGGCGCCATGGGCATGATCGGTGGCCGCATGTTGCGCCAGCCGGCATCGCCGGTGTGCGCCATCATGATCTGCTTCAAGGACGGTATGGCCGGGTATTTCTGCAGCATGAGGCGGACTTCCGTCGCGCTCTGCTGCGCGGCCTGGGCTGCCGCTTCATCGCCTGCCTTGAACGCCGCATAGACGCGTGCACACAGGTGAGCCGTTGCATTGGCCGTGGCGGATATGCAGCCGGCACCGCCAGCCTGCAGGGTCGGCAGCAGATACTGTTCCGTCCCGGCAAACGTACCGAAGCCCGGAATGGCGTCGGCAACGGCCTTCATATCATCCCAGTTGCCAGAGGAATCCTTCACCCCGACCACGGTGTCGGGATAGGCCTTATGCAGACGGACCAGCAGATCCGTCCCGATGTCGAGACCGGTCATCTTCGGGAAGTCGTAAACGACGATACGCAAACGCGGGTCACCAACGGTCTGGATCACGTGATCGAACGCGGCGAACAGACCGTCGTCGCTGACGCCCTTGTAATAGAACGGCGGCAGCATCAGCACGGTCGGGATACCGGCATCGAGCACCGCCCGCGTCAGCTCAACCGTATCGGGCAAGGCACAGCAACCGGTGCCGATCATCAGTTTCCGCGCATCGATACCGGACGCCGCGGCAGCCTCGATCACGGCGCGTCGCTCGGCGACCGAAAATGAATTGGCTTCCCCGGTCGTCCCCAATACAGCGACACCATCGCAGCCCTGCGACAAGAGCCATTTGTGGTGCGCGACCATGCCGTCGAGGTTGACCGACAAGTCGTTGTTCAATGGCGTCAGCGCGGCGGCCCAAGCACCCTGCATATCGTCCAGCATCACGTCTCCTGCGCTCGCGATTTCGATAGCCACAATCTAGGCGGTCGGCCGATGCAATGAAACGCCGGAGTCAGCCGGTGTCAGGGCTCTTTGTCGAGAACATGATGTTCCAGCGGTCCGGCTTTGCGTTCGGTGATGCAGCGGCCGCGAATGGAAACGCCGGCACGGTGCACCGATTCCGGATCGCCGGAGACCAGGGGATGCCAATCGGGCAATTCCTTGCCTTCGGCCAGCAGCCGATAGGCGCAAGTCTGGGGCATCCAGAACAGATCGCCAATGTTGTCAGGCGACAGCACCACACAGTCCGGCACGAATCGCCGCCGCTCCGCATAACGCGAACAGCGGCAGGTGCCGAGATCGAGCAAGCGGCAGGCCACGTTGGTGTAGGCGATCTCGGATGTGTCGATATCTTCGAGCTTCAGCAGGCAACACTTGCCGCAACCATCGCAGAGCGATTCCCACTCCGCCGCCGACATGTCCGCCAACGCCTTGCGTTGCCAGAACGGCTTTTCCACATCGTCACGCTGCGGCGACGACATGACTTCGGTCAGTCGTTGTGGCGGGCGATGAACGCCTTGACGCGCGGCGCAATCTCCTCGCGCCAGCGGCGGCCGTTGAACACGCCGTAATGGCCAACGCCCGGCTGTTCCCAGTGCTCGCGCATCTTTTTCGGCAGCGAACTGCAGAGGTCGTGCGCGGCGCGGGTCTGTCCGACACCCGAGATGTCATCCTTCTCGCCTTCGACGGTCATCAGCGCACATGTCCGGATCGAGGCAGGGTCGATTGCCTCATCGCGATGCCGGAACGTGCCCACCGCCAGCTGGTGTTCCTGGAACACACGCTTCACGGTCTGCAGATAATACTCGGCCGGCAGGTCCATCACCGCAAGATACTCGTCATAAAATCGGCGATGAGCGGCGGCGCTGTCGCCGTCGCCGCGAACCAGATGATAGTAGTGCTGCATGTGCGCACCGACGTGACGGTCGAGGTTCATCGACATGAAACCGGTGAGCTGCAGGAACCCGGGATAAACACGCCGCATGGCGCCCGGATGGACGAGCGGCACGCGATTGATCAGATTGCGCTCAAACCACTGCAGGGTGCGCGTCTTCGCCAGGTCGTTCGGCACAGTCGGATTGATGCGGGTGTCGATCGGACCGCCCATCAGCGTCATCGAACTGGGCGTCGCCGGATCCTTCGCGGCCGACATTGCGGCGACAGCGGCCAACACCGGCACCGACGGCTGGCAAACCGCTATGACATGCGCGCCGGGGCCAAGATGGCGCAGGAAATCGATGACGTAATCGATGTAGTCATCGAGGTCGAAGCGGCCTTCGCGCAAGGGCACGATCTTGGCGTCACGCCAGTCCGTGACGTAGACGTCATGGTCCGGCAGCATCGCCTGCACGGTTCCTCGCAGCAGCGTTGCGTAATGACCGCTCATCGGCGCCACCACCAACAGGCGCGGATGGTTCATCTCGCCGTTGGAATCGCCCTTGCGAATGAACCTGCGAAGCTGCGCAAACGGCTTTTCGAGTACCACCTTTTCGCGCACCGGCACGAGCGCGCCATCGATCTTCGTCGACTTCAGGCCCCATTCCGGCTTGGCGAAGGCCTTCGTCGCCGTTTCGAACATTTCGAACACGGCCGCCGCAGCCCGTCCGCCGTGGGTATAGCTGAGCGGATTCATCGGATGCCGCAGCCAATGCTGCTGCGCTTCCGCCGCGAGCCGCCATGGCGTCATCGCTGCCCGATGGAACTCGTGCAGGTGGTACATCAAGGGCTCTGCTCCACGTCCGTTAACCCAGGCGCCCGATCGGTGCGGGTGCGTACGAACGCGGTCACCGAATTGTAACAGCAGGCCGGGGCACTTTAACGGTGGCTAATTGTGCAGCGCAACTCTGACGTTTCGCGCTTGCAAAAGTATTAAAGCAGGGAGCGGAGACGTTCGGCGATCTCCTGGGGGTCTGTCATCGGGGCGAAGTGAGTGACGTATTGTCCTTCTGGATCAATAAGATAGGTGAAAGAAGAATGATCCATCAGATAGGCGCCATCGCCGTCATCCTGCCCCTTGGCGAAGTAGACCCGATAGGACTTTGCCGCGGCGCGAATTTGTTCGTCGGAGCCGGTCAGGCCCGCCATTCGCGGGTGGAATGAAGGCACGTAGTCGGCCATCACCGCCGTGGTGTCGCGCTCGGGATCGACAGTGATGAATACCGGCTGGATCTTCGCTGCGACGTCCGCCGCCTCTTCCTCGAGGGCGGTGAGGGCAACGCCGATAATGCTCAACTCGGTCGGGCACACGTCGGGGCAGAAGGTATAGCCGAAGTAGACCAGCAGATACTGCCCCGGCCAGCTCTTGTCCGTCACCGTTGACCCGGTCTGATCGACCAGTTCGAACGGACCGCCAATCGCCGCAACACCGCGCCGGTCCGCATCGCCCGGGCTCATGTACCATGTAACGACCGCCGCGGCAGCTATAGCCACCGCTGCGAACATGATGGACACGCCCCAGATGCGCGCGTTGCCCGACTGTTTCTTCGCTGACGCCATATCCAACCCGTGCCTAGTTCCTGTGGGACATATTCAGCCTCGTCGCAGCAATCAAGCCATGGGGCGAAATGTCCCAACGTCGACCCGGCAGCACGTTACCGGCAACGCATCCGGCTGTTGCGCCACGGCGACCCGTCGGCGCAGCGATTGGTGCAGTTGTCGGCATCCTGACAGGCCGCGCGCAAAGCGCCCTCGGCCGTACGGCCGAGCGTATCGACCACCTGACGCTTCGAACAGCCCGTCAGCATCAGCGCGCCTGCGAGGCAGATCAGTACGGCCGTCGCTCTAGGCGTCACGGCCGCCTTCCGCCAACGGCAGATCAGACGAATTCGATGGCTGGTAGTCCAGCAGGTCGCCGGGGCGGCAGCCAAGTACCTCGCAGATCGCGGCCAGTGTTGCGAAGCGGATGCCCTTCACCTTGCCTGATTTCAACAGCGACAGGTTCTGTTCGGAAATACCAATCTGCGCGGCAAGATCCTTCGAGCGCATTTTGCGCCGTGCCAGCATGACATCGAGCGTTACCAGGATCGGCATCGGCATCCCCGTCGGTTAAACAATTTCGGCATGTTCGCGCGCGATCCTGGCGCCTTCACGCAACGACCATGCGATGACGAACAGCAGAATGCCGACGACAAGCGTCACCAGATCGCTGGAACTGAAGCTGAGCATCAACTGCCGCTGGCCCGGCGGGTTCGACCACGTGATCAGCACGCTCAGCACCGACGTGATCAGCGGCTTGGTCAGCGCGAGTATGGTGACGATCCGGGCGAAGGCGATAAGCCCATCCGCCGCACGGTAGCTGAGCGCCGCACCGTTGCAGACGCAGCGGAAGAAGTCCCGCAAGCGCCAGAAGCCGAAACTGGCAACCGCAACGCACCCGACGATCACGGCGATGGCTGCGGCGCGCGACCAAAGCGGAGCAGCTTCCGGAACCCGGATGCCGCTGCCAATAGCGTCCTGGAGAAAGGACCGCCACGCATCCGGATCGCCAGCAATCTGCCAAATGGCGAAGAGTACCACCGGCGCCCCGGCAATCGCGATTACGGCACAAACCACTGCCATAACACGGGAGACAAAACGTACCCGCCGCGGCGGCATCTGTTGGCTGTCGAACGGCATTGCTGTATCAGACATGGATGATCCTCAACTCCTTTTCGCCACACACCACGATGGCGGATGATTCATGTTTTACATGAATTTTTTATCCCGAAACAATAAAAATCTTAGGGTGAGCCGCACGCTGGCCGTTTTCGGCCTTTACCGAAGGTCCCGGTCGAATGCATAGCGGCGGATTACTCGAGATCGCCATCATCGCCGCCGTGGCTTTGGCCATGGGCCTGATCCTGCAACGCCTGAAGCAGCCGGCCATTGTCGGATACATCGCCGCGGGCGTTCTGCTGGGCCCCCATGGCCTCGGCCTGGTTGCCGAACGGGGACCGATCGAAATTCTGGCCGAACTCGGCGTGCTGATGCTGCTGTTCATCATCGGCATGGAACTGTCGCTGCGCGGCTTCAAACGGGCGCTACGGATCGCTCTGCCGGCTGCGGCGGCGCAAATCGTATTGTCCGTGGCGGTCATGCTGGTGATCGGTCATTTCTTCGGACGCAGTATTGAAGTCGCCATCGTCATGGGGTTCATCGTTGCCCTGTCGAGCACGGCGGTGGCGATCAAGCTGCTGGACGACATCGGCGAGCTACGCACCGAAACCGGGCGCGTCGCTGTCAGCGTGCTGATCGCCCAGGACCTGGCGGTAGTGCCGATGCTGTTGGCCGTGAACAGCATGGTCGGCGACGAAGGCATCAATTTTGTCGGCTACCTGAAGGTGGTCATCGCCATCATTCTGCTGGTGCTGATGATCGTCGTTTTGACGCGGCGCGAACGCGTCGGCCTGCCGCTGGCCAAAACGGTCGAGGGCAATGTCGAGCTCACCGCGATCACGGCACTTGCCTACTGTTTCGGTGCAGCGCTGGTGTCGGGCCTGTTCGGACTGTCGCCGGCGTACGGCGCTTTCCTCGCCGGCTTATGGATCGGCAATTCCACCGCGCGGACGTCGATCCTGAGCGCGGCCCTACCAATCCAGAGCGTTCTGCTGATGGTGTTTTTCCTGTCGATCGGCCTGCTGATCGATTTGCAGTTCATCTGGGCCCACCTTGGCGAAGTGCTGGTGATGCTGGCCGTCGTTACCCTGTTCAAGACAGTGATGAACGTCAGCGTCCTGCGGGTCCTGGGCGTGCCATGGCCACGGGCCTGGCTCGCCGGCATCGTCATCGGCCAGGTCGGCGAGTTCTCGTTCCTGCTGCTGGCGGCGGCCACCACAATCGGCCTGTTGGCCCCGATTGAAAGCCGGCTGGCGCTGTCGGTCATTGCCCTCAGCTTGATGCTGAGCCCGCTGTGGCTGCTGACCGCACGGCGCATGGGCGGTGTCGTCTGGCGCAACGTCACGACGTTCCGCGACCTGTGGCAGGGCCTATACGGCCGCGAGACCCGGGCCGTGGTGATGGCGACGCAATCGACCGCGCGCTTCACCATCCAGATGGGCAATCAGGGTTACGAAGCGGTACAGAACATGTTCGGTACGACGCCAACGGAGCCCGGCAAATCGCCGGAAGCCTCATCCTCCAGCGAAGATGCCACGTTCGAAAGCGACGGCGACGAAACGGACCGAGGCGGATCGAAACCGGGGCTGCCGAAGCCGCCCGCAGACGACGCCGATGGCCGACGCTGAGGCGACCTGCGGCATCGACGAAGCCGGGCGGGGACCCTGGGCCGGCCCGGTCGTCGCCGCCGCCGTCATGCTGCGTCCCGCCGAGCCGATCGACGGGCTGGCGGATTCCAAGACCTTGTCGGCGGCGCGACGTGAGCTGTTGTGCGCCGAGATCATCGCACATGCCGATGTCGGCATCGGCGCTGCCAGCGTGCGCGAAATCGACCAACTGAACATTCTGCAGGCAACGATGCTGGCGATGCGCCGGGCCGCCGGACGATTGCCGACGACACCGACCCAGGCGCTTGTCGACGGCAACCGGGCGCCCGATCTGCCAATGCCGGTAACCTGTATCGTCAAAGGCGATGCCAAAGTGCCGGCGATTGCCGCGGCATCGATTGTCGCCAAGGTCACGCGCGACCGTATCATGCGCAACCTGGCCGGCATCTACGGAGACTTCGGCTGGGAGACCAATGCCGGTTACGGCACCCCCAAACATCGCCAGGGCCTGGCCCGTGTCGGCGTCACGCCGCACCATCGGCGCTCGTTCAAACCTGTGAGCGCGGTTGCGGAATCTGTCGTAACACCCTGACTCAAAACAATTGTTGACGAGCGAATCGCTCTCCACCATGTTTCGGCGCCATTATGCGGGGGAATGGTGAAATCACGCGCAACCAGGTGCACGTCGGCGACTGCATCGAGGTTCTGAACAGCCTGCCAGCGGGTTCGGTCGATCTCGTGTTCGCCGACCCGCCGTACAACCTTCAGCTCGCCGGCGATCTGCATCGGCCGAACAACAGCCGGGTCGATGGCGTCGAGGATGCCTGGGACCAGTTCGACGATTTCGCGGCCTATGATGCGTTTACCCGCGACTGGCTGACGGCGGCCCGGCGCGTTCTGAAAGACACCGGCACACTGTGGGTGATCGGCAGTTATCACAACATCTACCGGGTCGGCGCCGTCCTGCAGGACCTCGGCTTCTGGATCCTGAATGACGTGGTCTGGCGCAAGACCAATCCAATGCCGAACTTCCGGGGCAAACGCTTCACCAACGCGCACGAGACCTTGCTTTGGTGCAGCCGGAGCCAGGACCAGAAGTCCTACACCTTCAACTACGAAGCCATGAAGGTGCTGAACGACGACCTGCAGATGCGCAGCGACTGGCTGCTGCCGATCTGTTCCGGCAAGGAGCGGCTCAAAGACGAGGATGGCCGGAAGGCGCACCCGACGCAGAAGCCGGAGGCCCTGCTACAGCGGGTGTTGCTGGCGTCGACCAAGACCGGCGATGTGGTGCTGGACCCGTTCTTTGGCACCGGCACCACTGGTGCTGTCGCCAAACGGCTGCGCCGCGATTTCGTCGGCATAGAAGCGGACGAAACCTATGCCGAAATCGCCCGCGAGCGGATTGCCGAGATCGAGCCGCTGCAGGGCGAGGACATCGAGGTCGCGCGGTCAAAACGGCAGGAGAAGCGCATCCCCTTTGGCTGGCTGATCGAACGCGGCCTGCTCGACCCCGGCACGACACTGTATGACCAGCGGCGGCGCTACGCCGCCCGTGTGCGTGTCGACGGTAGCCTGGTCAGCGAGAGTGCGCGCGGTTCCATCCACAAGCTGGGGGCCGAACTGCAGGGCGCGGACGCCTGCAACGGCTGGACCTTCTGGTACTTCGAGGATCGCGGCAAACTGGTGCCGATCGACGTACTGCGGCAGAAGCTGCGCGCGGAACTGCACTAGCGGATCATCGCCGGCGGCGTATCCAGCGCGTGGCGGACAATCTTCTTCATCACCGTCGGCAAGGCATGGTTCTTCAGCTCTTCGGGGCGGCACCAGATGCCGTCAACGACGTGTTCCAGCACCCCCTCGGTCGCGCACACGCTTAAAACCAGATGGAAGTGGGTAAAGGTGTGCTCGACCTGTCCCGGCAGTTCGCGCCAAGCCGCCGCGAGTGGCGCTTCCTGTCCGGGCCTGGCTGCCAGGTCTCCCCAGGTCGATGACGGCACCTCGATCATGCCGCCAAGCAGACCTTCCTCAGGACGGCGGCGCAGCAGGATCCGGCCGCGATCACTGATGATCCAGTAGGCAATGCCGGTCCGCGTCGGCCGGGCCTTCTTCGGCTTGCGTCGCGGCAGGTCGGCGGCAATGCCCCGTTGACGCGCCAGACAACACGATTGCCACGGACAGCGATCACACGACGGCGACCGCGGCGTGCAGACGGTCGCGCCGAGATCCATCACCGCCTGCGCATAATCGCCGGGCCGCTGGTCCGGCGTCAGCCGGTCGGCCAACTGCCGCAACTCGGGCTTGGCATCCGGCAACGGTGTCTCCAACGCGAACAGCCGGGCCATCACACGTTCGACGTTGCCGTCCACCGGCGTGGCCCGGCGGTCGAAGGCGATGGCGGCCACGGCCGCCGCCGTATAGGGGCCGATGCCCGGCAGACCCAGCAGAGCCGGTTCGTTGTCGGGAAACCGCCCATCGTGTTCCCGCGCCACGGTCTGCGCGCACTTGTGCAGGTTGCGCGCCCGCGCGTAATACCCAAGCCCCTGCCAGGCATGCAGCACCTCGTCCAGATCGGCAGCAGCAAGATCGCCAACGGTCGGCCACCTTGCGAGAAAATGGCGGTAATAGGGGATGACCGTGGTGACGGTCGTCTGCTGCAGCATGATCTCCGACAACCAGACACCGTAGGGGTCCGCAACCGCGCCGGACCGGGCCCGCCACGGCAGGTCGCGCCGGTGCATGTCGTACCAGGCCAACAGGTCTTTGGGCGTCGCCACGCCCCGATCATCAAATTCCCGTGGGCTCAAACCATCTTCTCCCCATTCAGCGTGACCGCGTTGCCGTCATGACGCAATATGGCGCCATGATTGAGCGTCGTCATCGCCGCGGCCCGGTTGCCGCGGCCCGCATCGTCAAATCGATTGCCGATCCCGCCTTCCGTCGACAGGGATTTGCCCAGTCGGAGGTGCTGATGCGCTGGTCGGAAATCGTCGGCAGCGATCTTGCCCGTTTGGCGACGCCGGTGAAGCTCGCGTTCCGCCGCGGCAGCCCCGCCGGCGGGATGTTGCACGTTCGCGCCGCCGGACCCGCCGCACTTGAACTGCAGCATCTGGCCCCCACCGTCGTCGAGCGCGTGAATACCTACTACGGCTACCGCGCGGTGGAACGCCTGCACATTGTCCAGGGACCGGCAAGCGGCCCCGCTAAGGCCAAGCCGGCAAGATCGCGAACGCTGTCGCCAGCCGCAAAATCGAGGTTGGACACAATGGTCAACCGAACCGCCAACGACGGCCTTCGCGCCGCCTTGCGGCGCTTGGGAACGCAGGTTCTCGCACGTCAGGACGGAGACGAAGGCCGCTCGTGAACGGGCCGCCGCAGGAAGGACATATTCGGTTGGTCTGATACCTGACGGGTGGGTCGCATCGGCCATGTTGGGAGTCTTGTCGCCATGCGTCCGTCCGCCTATAGTGCGCAACATCTTGTGGGGTAGTGAGAGTCATGACGCAACTTAAGGGACTCGCGACACTTGCGGTCATTGCCTGGGTTTTGCTGTTCGCCAGCACGGCGAGCCGAGCCACCGGCAGCGGTTACGCCACCGGCGACATGGTGCTGGGCGACCCGAATGCGCCGGTGACGGTGATCGAATATGCCTCGATGACATGTCCGCATTGCGCCACGTTCCACAACGGTGCCTTCAAGACGCTGAAGACGTCTTATATCGACACCGGCAAGGTGCGGATGATCTTCCGCGAGTTCCCGTTCGACGGCGTCGCTTTGCGGGCGTCGATGCTGGCGCGGTGTTCCGGTCCGAGCCGTTTCTTCGGCATGATCGATGTCATGTTCCGCCAGCAGTCGAAATGGACCGCCGCGGAGGACCCGGTTTCCGCGCTGCGCAAACTGGCGCGTTTGAGCGGCATGACGAATGAATCGATTGACGCCTGCATGCAGGACCAGACCCTGGCCGACAGCATTCTGCAGACCCGGCTGCAAGGCAGCCAGGAGTTCGGGATCGATTCGACGCCGAGCTTCGTCATCAACGGCACCAAGTACAGCGGCGCCATGGCGATGGCCGAGTGGGATGAAATCCTCGGCAAGCTGCTGAACTAGTTCAAGCGTTCCCGAGACGGTTTAAGGGCGACTACGTGCATTTTACCAAGCTGCGTCTGTCCGGCTTCAAGTCGTTCGTCGATGGCACCGATCTGGTCATTGGCCAAGGCATGACCGGCGTGGTCGGTCCGAACGGCTGCGGCAAATCCAATCTGGTGGAAGCCCTGCGCTGGGTGATGGGCGAGAACTCCGCCAAGCGGATGCGTGGCGGCGCCATGGACGACGTGATCTTCTCCGGCACGCAAAGCCGCCCGTCGCGCAATCTGGCCGAGGTCGTCCTGTCGATCGACAACAGCGATCGCGCGGCACCGGCCGCATTCAACGATTCCGACGAATTGCAGATCAGCCGCACGATCGAACGCGAGTCCGGGTCGACCTATCGCGTGAATGGCGCCGAGGTGCGCGCACGCGACGTCCAGCTGCTGTTCGCCGACGCCGCGTCCGGTGCGCATTCGCCGGCCCTGGTCAGCCAGGGACGCATCGGTTCGATCATCAACGCGAAACCGACCGACCGACGGTCGCTGCTCGAAGAGGCCGCCGGCATCACCGGCCTGCATTCGCGGCGGCACGAAGCCGACCTCAGACTGCGCGGGGCCGAAACCAATCTGGAACGTCTCGACGACGTCATGCAGGCGCTGGAAGCGCAACTGCAGAACATGAAACGGCAGGCCCGGCAGGCGAACCGCTATCGCAAGGTGGGCGAGCAGATCCGCCATGCCGAAGGCATTCAGCTTCACCTCCTCTATACCAAGGCGCAGGAGCAGATTGCAGCCGCCGAGGCGCAGCTCAACGAGGCCAACCGGCGTGTCGGCGAACTGACCGAAGATGTCGCACGGGCCAACCGTGAGCACGTTGCGGCCGGCGAGACGCTGCCGACGCTGCGGCAGAGTGAGGCAGAGGCCGGCGCCCGGCTGCATCGGTTGGCAGTCGCCCGCGACGCGTTGGACCAGGAAGACGCGCGCATTGCCGAAATGCAGAGCCAGTTGCATGAACGCGTCCGGCAGATCGAGGTCGACGTCGCCCGCGCCGGCGCCCTGGCGGAAGACGCCACCAAGGCAATCGCCGACCTTCAGGAAGAACGACAGCGCCTGACCGGTGCGCAGGAAGGCGAAGGTGCCGCGCAATCGGCCGCTACGGCCCGCGTGAACGAAACCGGCGAAGCGCTGTCTGCGCAGGAGGCCGAACTCGAAGCACTGACCGACAAGGTCGCCAACCTGACCGCCCAGCGCGATGCGTTGGCCAAGGCCAGCCGGGATGCGAACGAACGCCTGCAACGTTTGAACAACCGGCGCGACGATATCCAGCGACAGAAGCAGTCGATCGAAGCCGAGATCAGCGAAGACACGCAGTTGCGCGATGCCCAGAGCGAACTGACAGCATCGCAGGAGAAACATGACGCCGCGCAGAGCGCCCTGGAACAGGCGGAAACGCAACGCAGCGACGCCGATGCCAAGGCCGAGCAGACGCGCGAACAGTATCTGCAAGCAAAGAACGAAGCCGATCGGCTGAGCGCGGAAGAAGCGGCCCTGGCCCGCCTGCTGAGTGCATCCGAGGGCGGTGAATGGCCGCCGATGATCGACAGCGTCAGCGTCGACCCGGGTTACGAAGCGGCACTGGGTGCCGCGATGGGCGACGACCTCGACGCCGCCATCGATGCCGATGCGCCGGTGCATTGGTCGGCCCTGGCGCCGCTGTCGGACGGTCCTGCATTGCCCGCCGGCGCAGCCGCGCTGGCGGACTTCGTCAAAGCACCGCCGGCGTTGCAACGGCGGCTGTCGCAGATTGGGGTTGTCGACGACGCCGACGGCGAGCGTTTGCGCAGTGCCCTGAAGGTCGGGCAGCGCCTCGTGTCGCGCGGCGGTGCGTTGTGGCGCTGGGACGGCTATACGGTGAAACAGGGCGCGGAAACGGCCGCCGCCGTGCGGCTGGCGCAACGCAATCGCCTGCAGGACATCAAAACCAGACGTGCCCAACTGGCCGATCCGTTGTCGCAGGCGGAGTCCACCAACCAGTCGGCAAAAGCCGCGGCCGAGGCTGCCGCGGCCGCTCTGCGTCAGGCCAGAGACCTCGCGCGCGAAACACAATCGATCCTCGGCAAGGCACGCGACCGCTTGTCGGCCATGGAGCGGGCAACCGCGGCCCGAACGTCAAAACTGGCAGCACTGACGGAGAACCTGCAGCAGCTCGACATCGACCTGAACGAGGCCCGGGAAGCGCAGCAAAAGGCCGACGTCGACGTTCAGGCCCTGCCGGAGATCGACGGCCTGCGAGAACAGGTGGGCGAACGGCGGCGCAAGGTCGCCGATCTGCGTTCGGCGCTGGTCGAGGCCAGAAACGCTCAAGACCAGTTGCGGCGCGAGGCGCAGGACCGGCTTGACCGAATTTCCGCCATCGACGGCGAAATGGCTGCCTGGCGGACCCGATCCGAGAATGCCGCCGGCCAGACGGCCGATCTGGCGGAGCGGCGTGCCGAGGTCGACGCGCAACTCGAGAACTTGCAGCGCAAACCGGCCGAAATCGCTGAAAAACGCAGTGCGTTGCTGGATCAGATCGCGACCGCCGAGACGGCCCGCAACGAGGCAGCCGACGCGCTGGCGACGGCCGAAGCGACACTTGGCGAGAAAGAGAAGCAACTGCGGCAGGCAGAGCAGACCCTTGCAACCGCGCGCGAAGAGCGTGTGCGTGCCGAGTCCGGAATCGAGCAGGCGCGTGACCGGCGCACGGAAGTGATCCGCCGCATCACCGAAACGCTGGAGTGCCGGCCCGACCAGATCCTGGCGACGGCCGGCGTCAGCGATGACGAAACACTGCCCGGTCTGGAGGAGACCGAAACCAGGGTGGAGCGGCTGAAGCGCGAGCGCGACCGGATGGGGCCGGTAAACCTGCGTGCGGAACAGGAAGCCGAAGAACTCGACGAGCAGTTGCAGACCATGCGGACGGAGCGCGAAGACCTCGAAGGCGCGATCGCGCGCCTGCGCAAGGGTATCGCCAGTCTGAACCGCGAGGGCCGCGAACGCCTGCTCGCCGCCTTCAAACAGGTGGACGCACATTTCCAGGACCTGTTCGTGAAGCTGTTCGGCGGCGGCAAGGCGCATCTGACACTGACCGAGTCGGACGATCCATTGGAAGCCGGCCTTGAAATCATGGCGAGCCCGCCGGGCAAGCGCCTGCAGAACCTGTCGCTACTGTCCGGCGGCGAACAGGCACTGACCGCACTGTCGCTGCTGTTTGCCGTCTTCATGACCAATCCGGCGCCGGTCTGCGTGCTCGACGAGGTCGATGCGCCGCTGGACGACGCCAATGTCGAACGCTTCTGCAATCTCGTGACGCAGATCGCGCAGAGCACCGGCACCCGGTTCCTGATTATCACCCACCATCCCTATACGATGGCGCGAATGGACCGGCTGTTCGGCGTGACCATGGCTGAGCGCGGCGTTTCGCAACTCGTGTCAATCGATCTGACACGCGCCGAACGCATCAGAGCCACCGCGTGATTTTGCCGCACGCGCGGATTTCCGATATTTTCCAACTAGTTAGACCAAATCCTTTCTGCCTTGACAGGGTAGGGGCCACTTCGTATCGTGCGCCCGCTTCCGGCGGGTCATGGCCGGGCGCGGTGCGTTTGCCAGATGTTCCGGTAGATGCCATCGTGGTCGATCATGGCACGGCCCACTGACAAGATGCCCGATCCGTCCAAGCCCCCATCACTCGATGATCTGGGCGACCGGATTTCCAAGATTCGCCGCGACGCGGGCTTGGATACGCCGGAAGGTACGGATACGGATCACGCGGTAGGCGCCGGTCTGGGCGCGGGTTGGCGGATCTCGATCGAGATCGTGACAGCCGTCGTCGTCTGCACCGGAATCGGCTGGTCCATGGACTACTGGTTCGGGACGAAGCCGTGGCTGATGCTGATTTTTCTTGTTCTGGGCGCCGTCGCCGGGATCAACAACGCTGTCAGGACGGCGTTGAGAATGGACGCCGCGGCAGCCGAACGGCTGAAACAAGGCGCCGGGAAGACGGAACAGAAGTCGGGCGATAATCAACGGGGAACTCGAGGTGGCGGCGGATCAGCACATTCCTCATGACAGCCCGATGCATCAGTTTGTCATCGGCCGGATCAGCGATTGGAACATCGCCGGTCTAGACGTGTCCTTCTCAAAGGCAGCAGCGTTCATGATCGCTGCCGTCATCGTCGTTACACTCTTTCTTACGCTGACGACCAGCCGCCGCGCCATGGTGCCGGGCCGCTGGCAGTCGGTCTCGGAACTCTGGTACGAGTTTATCGCCAACATGGTGCGGGAAACCATCGGTGCCGAGGGCCGGAAGTATTTCCCGCTGATTTTCAGCCTGTTCAGCTTCATCCTGATCCTGAACCTTCTTGGTATGCTGCCATATGCCTATACGGTGACCAGCCACATTGCGGTGACCGGGGCGTTGGCACTGATCGTGTTCGTGCTGGTGACCATCATCAGCTTTGCCCGTCACGGAATGCACTTCTTCACCTACTTCGTGCCGAAAGGCGTGCCGGCGCCGATGCTGCTGCTGGTGGTTCCGGTTGAAGTGCTGTCGTTCCTGATGCGGCCGATCAGCCATTCGGTGCGTTTGTTCGCAAACATGACGGCCGGCCACACCATGCTGAAGGTGTTCGGCAAATTCATCGTCGACATGATGGCCGCGAATGCCGCGCTGGCCGTGACCAGTATCCTGCCGTTCGTGCTGATCGTCGCATTGACCGGCCTGGAAGTGCTGATCGCGTTTCTGCAGGCCTACGTCTTCACCATTTTGACCTGCCTATATCTGAACGACGCGATCCATCTGGAACATTGATCGAGGCGTTCGCCCCGCCTGACAGGCAAAACCTACCAAAACGAAGGAACGGAACTATGGAAGCAGAAGCCGCAAAGCTCATCGGCGCCGGGTTGGCCGCTATTGCCATGGGCGGTGCCGGTATCGGCATCGGCTTGATTTTCGGCAACTACGTTGCCGGCGCGATGCGTAACCCGGGTGCCGCACAGGCCGTGTTCGGCCGCGTCATTCTCGGCTTTGCGTTGACGGAAGCTATCGCTCTGTTCGCGCTCGTCGTCGCTCTGATCATCCTGTTCGTGTTCTGATCACCGTGCGGGGCTTGCACCCCGCACGCGCAGACACGATGTCCCGAAGCGATGGCCCGCCATCGCGGGGATGCGGAGTGAGACGATGCCGCAATTTGACCTGAATACCTTTCCGCCCCAGCTCGTCTGGCTGGCGATCACCTTTGTCGTGATGTACCTGCTCATGGCCCGCGTTGCCTTGCCGCGCGTGGCCGATGTGCTGGAGACACGGCAGGATCGCATTGCCGACGACCTCGACCAGGCGGATCAACTGAAGCAACAGGCCGAAAAGGTCATGGCCGAGTATGAAGCGGCCCTAGCCGAGGCACGCGCCGAGGCGCAGGCCATCCTGGCCAAGAGCGCGGCCGACACCGCCGCGGCGGCCGAGCGGCAGAGCGCCGAAGTGACCGAACGTCTGGGTAACCAGGCCAACGCCGCCGCACAGCGCATTGCTGCCGCCAAGGCCGAGGCACTGGCCGAACTGAAGGACGTTGCCGCCGACTTGGCCAAGGCCGCGGCAGATCGTCTGACGGGCGGCGATGTGCCGCCGACGGAAGTCGACACAGCGGTGCAGCAGGCCATTCAGGAGGCCCAGTAATGGATGCGACTTTCTGGGTAGCCGCCGCGTTTGTCGTGTTCGTCGGCGTGGTGATCTACTTCAAGGTCCCCGCAATGCTGACCAAGGCGCTCGACGAGCGTGCCGACAAGATCCGTCAGGAGCTGGAGGAAGCGCGCCAGTTGCGCGAGGAAGCCCAGACCCTGCTGGCGAGCTATGAACGCAAACAGCGTGACGCGCTGAACGACGCCAAGGCGATGGTGAGCCACGCCACTGAAGAGGCGCAGCGGGAGGCGGCACAGTCGCAGGCAAAGCTGCAGGAACTGATTCAGCGGCGCGAGCAGGTTGCCATGGACAAAATCGCCATGGCCGAAGCCCAGGCGGAAAAGGAAGTGCGCGAGGCCGCGATCGAGATCGCCGTCGACGCCGCGACCAGGGTCATCGCCAAGCATGTGACCGGGCCGCAGGCCGACACGCTGATCGAGCAGGCAACCAAGGACCTGCGGCGTCAGCTGCATTAGTCTATTTCCACAGCAACCAAGCTATCGGAACAAGAAAGGCCCCGCAGTGCGGGGCCTTTTTCGTTGCCGGAACGCCGATGTCAGTGGCGAACAGCGGTGCATCGGCCGTCAGGCATCATGCAACGTCACTCCGCCGCCTCGGCAACCGACGGCGTCCAGCGCAGTACCGGCCGACGGGCCGCTGCCGTTTCATCCAGCCGCCGCCGCGGTGAATAGTAGGGCGCCCCAGTGAAGCGCTCGGTATCGCCGGACCGGGCTTTGTCGACCAGGAACCGCATGACGGTGATGAACTCATCCAACGATACCTTGGGTTCGGAGTCGGTCGGTTCGATCAACATGGCACCATGCACGACCAGCGGGAAGTACATCGTCATCGGGTGCAGCCCCTCGTCGATCATCGCCTTGGCGAAATCCAGGGTGCTGACGCCGGTGTCTTTCAGGAACCGGTCGTCGAACAGAACCTCGTGCATGCAAACGCCGGGGAACGGCAGCGTCATCACGTCCTGCAGGGCCGCCCGCACATAATTGGCATTCAGTACGGCGTCTTCCGATGCCTGCTTCAGCCCGTCGCCACCGTGCGACGACATGTAGACCAGCGCCCGCACGAACATACCCATCTGCCCGTGGAACGCACGCATGCGGCCATAGCTCTGCTCGGCGCCGGCCTCGCCGGCATGTTCAACCAGGCGCAGGCCATCGCCGTCATGCAGCACCGACGGCACCGGCGCGAACGGCGCCAGGGCGTCCGACAGGACGACGGGACCACTGCCCGGCCCGCCGCCGCCATGTGGCGTCGAGAAGGTCTTGTGCAGGTTCAGGTGCATACAATCGACGCCGAGGTCGCCGGGCCGCACCCGCCCCATCATGGCGTTGAAGTTGGCGCCATCGCAGTAGACGAAGCCACCCGCAGCGTGCACTGCTTCAGAAATCTCGACCATGTCGTTTTCGAACAGGCCACAGGTATTCGGGTTCGTGATCATGATGCCGGCGACATCCGGGCCCAGTCGCGACTTCAGCGCCTCAAGATCGACGCGCCCACGGTCGTCGCCGGGAATCTCCTCGACCCGGTAGCCGCAGATCGCCGCCGTCGCTGGGTTCGTGCCATGCGCCGATTCGGGCACAAGCACGACCTCGCGCGCATCCCCGCGCGCTTCCAGTGCGGCGCGGATGCACATAATGCCGGTCAACTCGCCATGCGCACCGGCGGCCGGCGACATCGCGACTGCCGGCATGCCGGTCAGCGTCTTCAGCCAGCCAGCCAGCTCATCGATCAGCGCCAGCGCCCCCTGCACGGTCTCCACCGGCTGCAGCGGATGGACGTCGCTCAGACCAGGCATCCGCGCGACCTTCTCGTTGAGTCGCGGGTTGTGCTTCATGGTGCACGAGCCCAGTGGGTACATACCGATGTCGATGGCGTAGTTCTTGCGCGACAGGCGGACGAAATGACGCACGACCTGCGGTTCCGACAGACCGGGCAGGCCAATCGGTGCGGCCCGCTCTAGACCACCCAACCGACCGTCGACATCCGGGCCTGCCGGCAGATCGACGCCGCAACGCCCAGGTGAATCGAGTTCGAAGATCAAGTCCTCTTCACGGTCGAGGCCACGATGCCCACTGATGGTCTCGGGCCCGGACTGCGACCGGGCGACCGGTCCCGCTTTGGCCAGATCGCTGGAATGACTCATGACAACACCTCTGAAAGCGCCGCGATCAGCGCATCGACATCCGCGTCCGTATTAGTCTCCGTCGCTGCGACAAGCAGCAGGTCGTCAACGCCCTGCCCAGCGCCGTAGAGACGCGACGCCGGCACGCCGCCGAGCACGCCGCGCGCCGCCAGCTGCGACACCACGTCGGCCGCGGGCATTGCCAGCCGCAGCGTCACTTCGTTGAAGAAACTGTCGTTCAGCACATCGACGCCATCGACCGCTTGCAGCCGGTCGACCAATTGGACGGTGCGTTTGTGATTCAACGTGGCGAGCTGCCGGAAACCCTGTTCACCAAGCAGGCTCATATGGATGCAGAAGGCCAGAGCGCACAGGCCCGAGTTCGTACAGATGTTGCTGGTCGCCTTGTCGCGGCGGATGTGCTGTTCGCGCGTGGACAGCGTCAGCACGAAACCGCGCCGGCCTTCGGCATCGACGGTTTCGCCAGCGAGCCGACCCGGCATCTGGCGGACGAATTTCTGCCGGCAGGCAAACAGGCCGAGGGCCGGACCGCCGAAGTTCATGGCGTTGCCGATCGACTGTCCTTCACCAACGACGATGTCGGCCCCCATCTCGCCGGGCGACATCAGTGCGCCCAGCGACACGACCTCGGTGAAGACAGCAACCAGCAACGCGCCTTTTGCGTGCGCCGCCTTGGCCAGCGGACGCAGATCGCGCAACCGGCCGAACACATCCGGCGTCTGTACGATGATGCAGGCCGTATCGTCGTCGATTTCGCCAGCGACATCCTCGGCGCCGTCAACATCGGTCGGCATGGCGTCGACGGTGAAATCGGTAAAACGCATCTGCGTCTGCGTCGTGTCGCGATAGTGCGGATGCAGACCGCCGGACAGGACGATCTTGTTGCGGCGGGTAACCCGCAGCGCCATCAGTGCCGCCTCGGCGCAGGCCGACGCACCGTCGTACATGGAGGCATTTGCAACCTCCATGCCCGTGACCATGGCAACTTGGGTCTGGAATTCGAACACCGCCTGCAGCGTGCCCTGGCTCACCTCGGGCTGATACGGCGTATAGGCCGTCAGCCACTCGGAACGCTGAGTCAGATGGTCGACAGCGGATGGCACGTGATGCCGATAAAGCCCGGCGCCGATGAAGCTGGGCGCCGCGCCGGCCGACAGGTTGCGTTCGGCCAAGGCGGCAAACCGGCGCTCGACCTCCATCTCGCTCTGATGCAGCGGCAGGTCCAGTGGCTCGCGCAACCGCGCGCTTTCCGGGACATCGACAAACAGGTCATCAACAGTGTCGACACCGATACGCGCCAGCAATGCCTGGCGATCGGCATCGGTATGCGGCAGGTAACGCATTACGATTGCTCCGCAACAAGGGCCTGATAAGCGGTCTCGTCCAGCAATCCGGCCAGTTCGTCCGGCGCCGACAGTTTCAGCTTGAAGAACCAGCCATCACCGGCAGCATCGGCATTGACCTTCGCCGGGTCATCGACCAGCGCGTCGTTCACCGCGACGACCTCGCCGGTCAATGGCGCATAGACTTCACTCGCTGCCTTCACCGACTCGACCACGGCGATTTCTTCGTTCTGCTTCACCTGTCGGCCCACGTCAGGCAGTTCGACGTACACGACATCGCCAAGCTGTTCCTGGGCAAAGTCGGTGATGCCGCAGGTCGCCACGTCGCCATCGACCTGGACCCATTCATGTTCTTTGGTGTAGCGCACGTCACTCATCTCGTTTTGCCCTGCCTGTTCACTGGTTGATCGATGTCATCTCGTGGTCACAACTGCCTCAGCCGCGGTAGTAGCGCTGTGGCACGAATGGCGTCTTGGCGACGGTGGCGGTCAGCGTCTTGCCGCGCACCGACAGACCGACCTCGGTTCCCGCCTTGGCATGCGCCGCGTCGACATAACCCATGGCCACCGGCCCGCCGACGGTCGGTCCGAAACCACCGCTGGTGATACGACCGATCGGGTCGCCGGCCGGGTTGGTCACGTCGACGCCCTCACGCGCCGGGGCGCGGCCCGCCGGCAGAATGCCGACCCGTTTGCGCGCCACACCGTCGCGGAGCTGCTGTTGCATGACGTCCGCACCGGGAAACCCGCCCGCTTCGCGGCGGCGCTTGGCAACCGACCACATCAGGGCCGCTTCCACCGGCGTCGTCGTCTCGTCAATGTCATGGCCGTAGAGGCACAGGCCGGCTTCCAGGCGCAGCGAGTCGCGCGCGCCTAAACCAACAGGCGAAACTTCGTCTTCCGCCAGCAGTTGGCGCGCCAGGTCCGCTGCACGATCGGCCGGTAGGGAAATCTCGAAACCGTCCTCGCCGGTATAGCCGGAGCGCGAGACGAAGCAATCGATACCGGCAACCTGCATCGCCTTCGCCTGCATGAACACGAGCTCGCCGCTGTCGGGCGCATGGCGTGCCATGACCTTGGCTGCCAGCGGCCCCTGCAGCGCCAGCAACGCACGATCCTCAAGGTGTTCGAGGGCTACTCCCGTGGGCAGGTTGGCCCGCATGTGCGCGATGTCCTGCACTTTGCAAGCGGCATTGACCACGACGAAGAAGTGGTCGCCCACGTTGGTGATCATCAGATCGTCGAGGATGCCGGCCTTGTCGTTCAGGAGTTGGCTGTACCGCATGGTGCCTGGCGAAAGTCCGATCACGTCTGCCGGCACCAGGCCTTCCAGGGCCTCGGCCACATCGGCGCCATGCAGGCGCACCTGGCCCATATGCGAGACGTCGAACAGGCCGGCACCGGCCCGCGTGTGGTTGTGCTCGGTGAGAATGCCGTCCGGATACTGCACCGGCATCGAATAGCCCGCGAATGGCACCATCTTGGCGCCAAGTTCGACATGCAGATCGAACAACGGGGTTTGGCGAAGATCTTCGCTCGACGATGCGGGCATGCTGGTCCTCCGACGCGCGCCAACTCTCAGGGACCAGACTGGTCCCGGCACGCCCCCATCTGTCGTCAGACCTGAGAGAGTTCGCCGGCGCGGCAGCCCAGAAGACGCCGGTCGGCTTCGCCCCGTCGGTGAGGCGCGATATGCCGAAGCATCGGTGGCCGCGCCTGCTTTCCAGAGTTACATCGCCCTGCGGTCCTTTCGCCTGAGAGTTTCGGGGGGCCCCTTGCTCCTTCGGCGTCGGCTGCGCGGATGACCCGCCGCCGCTCTCTCCCGCAGGTTTCACGTGTCTGGTCGACCCGGGCGATGCCACCGCATTCGCGCTGAGCCGATGCAAGGGATCATAGGTTGCCGATAGGCCGTGTCAACGCCGGAGCACGCTGTTGCTATCGTTCAAAAGCGACGCGACCGGTTCAGTTCCAATTGCTCGCCGGAGAGCTGGAAACCGACAATGATTTCATAATCATCGCCGGTCTCGCCCTCAGCGAGCGGAATGACCTGTTCGAACTCTTCCGTCCCGGACGTGCGCCGTAGCCCTTCGGGAAAGGCAACTTTGCTCTGGAACACCTCTTTCGCGAGTATGGCCTGCGCACTATCCGTGACGGCGATGAACACGGCGAATTCAACCTCGCGCCCCTCGGCCGCAGGACCGCGTTCAAGCGTGAAAGCGATCTCCGACCCGACGGTAAGCAGATCACCGTCAAACTTGCAGTCGCTGCGCACGCCCGAGACCTTCCCCTCGAACGTCACGTCGATGAGATCGCGGCCGGGACCGGGTTTGTACTGGGTAATGCGTTCGGCCTCGTTCAGCACCGATACCCGCGGACACGGCCGGGTCTCCGGTTCGCTGAATACGCCACAGCCCGCCAGCACGAGCACGCTGGCGGCAAGAACGGCCTGACGCCAGGCCGACAGACTTCTCATACTGATGCTACAGACCGTTGTGCGTGCCGTCACAGTTCGGCCCGTCCTTGGTCTGCTTGCAGCCACAGAGCCAGACTTCTTCGTCCTTCTCGGCCTTGAACACGATTGGCCGCATGTCACCGACCTTGTGCTTCCCGTCGCAGAACGGCTGCTTCTCGCTCAGGCCGCAGGCGCACCACGCGTAAGATTTACCGGCCTCGAGTTTGACGCCGAATGGCGCCTTTTGGGCGACGACTGGCTCGCTCATTTCCACCTCTTCCCACAGCATCATCATTTGGATAGTTTGGCCACCGCAATGGGTTATCGTGCCGGCAGCCACCGTCAAGTTAGCTTCAAACTAGAAGAGGCTGACGACCACGGCAAGTGAAGCCCAATGACAATCGCGTTGGCGCACACAGCATCCAGAAACCGGCATGACCAAACCTCATCTGAAAATCCTGCTGGCGGCCCCGCGAGGCTTCTGCGCCGGGGTGGATCGTGCCATTCAGATCGTCGAACTGGCGCTCGACGAGTATGGGCCGCCGGTCTATGTGCGCCACGAAATCGTGCATAACCGATACGTCGTAGAGAGCCTGGAGCGGCGCGGCGCGATCTTCGTCGACGAACTGGACGAAGTACCGGACGATGCACACGTCATCTTTTCCGCGCACGGGGTGCCAAAGGCGATACCTGCCGAAGCCGAGCGGCGGCAACTGCACTACATCGACGCGACCTGCCCGCTGGTTTCGAAAGTCCATCGCGAGGCGGAACGCCATTTCGGCCAGGATCGCCACGTCCTGATGATCGGTCACGCCGGCCACCCGGAAGCGGTCGGCACCATGGGGCAACTGGCCGATGGTGCCATGACGCTGATCGAAACCGTCGCCGACGCCGAAACCGTGGCGCCCCCGAGCGCGGACAATCTGGCTTACATCACCCAAACCACACTGTCGGTGGACGAAACCGCGGAGATCGTCGCTGTCCTGCAGGAGCGCTTTCCCAACCTGCAGGGGCCGAAACGCGAAGATATCTGCTATGCCACGACCAACCGGCAGGAGGCCGTGAAGACAATCGCCAGCCGCTGCGATGGCTTCCTGGTCATCGGTGCGCCGAATTCGTCCAATTCCCTGCGTCTGGTCGAGGTGGCGCAGAAGGCGGGCTGCGGCTATGCCACCCTGGTTCAGCGCGCTGCCGACATCGACTGGGCCGCAATGACTGACATTACCACCATCGGAATCAGCGCCGGCGCATCGGCACCGGAACTACTGGTCGAGGAAGTCATCGACGCGTTTCGCGATCGCCGCGACGTCGAAATCGAAGAGGTACGGGTTGCGCGCGAAGATGTTCAGTTCAAGCTGCCGCGCGAACTGCGTGCGACGATCGACGCCTGAGCCGCTGGCCACGGCGGAAACCAGTTCATGGCTGTTTATACGGAGATCGACGACGACGAGCTGATGCAGTTCGTCGCCGACTACGACATCGGTCAGGTCGTTGCCTGCAAGGGCATTGCCGAGGGCGTCGAGAACTCCAATTTCCTGCTGCAGACCGATCGCGGCCCGCATTTCCTGACGATCTACGAAAAACGGGTACGGCCGAGCGATCTGCCCTTCTTCCTTGGATTGATGGATCATCTGTCGGCCAAGGGCGTGCCCTGCCCAACCCCGCTGCACGACCGCGATGGCGAGGCGATCCGCACGCTGAGCGGGAAACCGGCGGCGATCGTGACGTTCCTTCAGGGTGTTTGGCCGAAGAAGCCGCGACCCCAGCATTGCGGCGAGTTGGGCGCCGCACTGGGACGTATGCATCTGGCCGGGATGGACTTCACCATGACCCGGCCCAACGATCTGTCTCTAGCCGGCTGGCAGGGACTGATCGATGCAACGATCGGCCGCGCCGACGAACTGGAACCCGGCCTCGCCGATGAAATCACGGGTCAGTACGCGCAGCTCTGCGCGAGCTGGCCCGACGATCTGCCGTTCGGCGTCATTCATGCCGATCTGTTTCCCGACAACGTGCTGTTTCTGGGCGACACGCTGTCGGGTCTGATCGATTTCTACTTCGCCTGCACCGATGCGCTGATCTATGACCTGGCGATCTGCCTGAATGCCTGGTGCTTCGAACGCGGCGCCGAATTCAACATCACCAAGGCGCGGCGGTTGTTGTCGGCATACCGGTCGGTCCGGCCGGTCGAGCCGCGCGAGGTCGAGATGCTGCCGGTGCTTGCCCGTGGCGCCGCGCTGCGGTTCCTGCTGACCCGCCTCTTCGACTGGTTCAACCAGGTCGAGGGCGCCCTGGTGAAGCCGAAAGACCCACTCGAGTACCTTCACAAACTGCGGTTCCACAGCCGCATCGACAACCTGGGTGCGTATGGCCTCGACTGACAGCAACAGCAGCGTTGAAATCTACACCGATGGTGCCTGCTCAGGTAATCCCGGCCCCGGTGGCTGGGGCGCCGTCCTGCGCTTCCGCGGCACTGAAAAGCAGATCAACGGCGGCGAGGACGGCACCACCAACAACCGTATGGAGCTGATGGCCGCGATCATGGCGCTCGAGTCGCTGAAACGTCCATGCCATGTGATTCTGCACACCGACAGCGTCTATGTGAAGGAAGGCATCACCAGTTGGATCAGGCGCTGGAAGCAGAACGGCTGGCGCACAAGTAACAAGAAGCCGGTGAAGAACGTCGACCTTTGGCAGCGCTTGGATGAAGCCCTGAGCCGCCACGAGGTCGATTGGCGCTGGGTAAAGGGCCATGCCGGCGACCCAGGCAACGAACTGGCCGACGAACTGGCCCGCGCCGGCCTGATGGCCGCGCGCAGCTAGCAATCGAGAGGCTAGTCGGCGACGGGTGGCAGCGGCTCGACGTTCAACGTGACGCCGGTGGCACTGGTCACGCGCACCTTGGCCCCGACCGGCAGGTCTTGGCCCGCGATACGCCAGCGCGTGTCGTCGATGCGCAGATGGCCGTGACCGTCCGTGATGGGTTGATCGAGCGTGAAGGTCCGGCCGACATAGGACTGGCCGCGGCGGTTCAGCATCGGCCGGTCGGTGTCCAGCGGATGCACCTTGAGGTACCGTCGAGACAGGGCAACACTGACGACGGCCAGCACGGCGAACAACGCCAGCTGAAATTTCCAGTCGAGGTCCGGCACGAAAAACACCACGCTGCCGACAATGCCGGCGGCGACGCCGAGCCATAGGAAAAACACCCCCGGCGCAGCGACTTCGACAACAATCAGGACGGCTGCCAGGACCCACCAGCTCCAGTGGCTGAGCGGGAAGAATAGATCGCCAATCTGGTCCACCCGGCGTCCCCTCAGGCCGACGGCGGTGCCGTGCGCGGAACCGGGTTGGCGGGACGCGGCGCCGACGTACCTGATGTCCCACCTGCCGGCGGCCGCGGAGTACCGCCACCGCCGGACCCGGCCTTGCGCGTCAGTTCCGTGATACCGCCGATAGCACCGAGCACACCCGTCGCTTCGATCGGCAGGAACAGTACTTTTTCGTTCGGTGCCTTGCCGATTTCGGTCAGCGCTTCGACATACCGCTGGGCGACGAAGTAGTTCACCGCCTGCACATCACCGCGCGCGATCGCCTCCGATACCATCGCCGTGGCCTTGGCTTCCGCCTCGGCCTCACGTTCGCGCGCCTCGGCATCGCGGAAAGCGGCCTCGCGACGGCCTTCGGCCTGCAGAATGGCCGCCTGCTTCTCACCTTCGGCGCGCAGGATTTCAGCAGCCCGTTCGCCCTCGGCTTCCAGGATCGAGGCGCGTTTCTCGCGCTCCGCCTTCATCTGCCGGGCCATCGCGTCGACCAGGTCGCGCGGCGGCGCGATATCCTTGATTTCGATGCGCGTGACTTTCACGCCCCACGGGCCGGTCGCCTCGTCGACCACCGTCAGCAGCCGGGCATTGATTTCATCGCGCTTAGACAGCAGTTCGTCCAAATCCATCGAACCCATGACCGTACGTATGTTGGTCATGGTCAGGTTCAGCGTGGCCAGTTCCAGCTGGCGCACCTCATAGGCCGCCTGCGCCGCATCGAGAATCTGATAGAACACCACGCCATCGACCGACACCATGGCATTGTCCTTGGTGATGACCTCCTGTGTCGGCACATCCAGGACCTGTTCCATCATGTTCATCTGGGCGCCGATACGATCGACCATCGGCACGATCAGATGCAGCCCTGGCGGTATTGTCCGGGTGTAGCGGCCAAACCGTTCCACCGTATACTCGTTGCCCTGCGGCACCACCTTGACGCCGGCAACCACCAGGACAATGGCAACGACCACAAAGATAACGGCAAAGATCGCTGCACCACTGACTTCCAACATCGTAACGCGTCTCCTGATACCCCATCGGTAGTGCCACTTTGGCGAAGGCACGTCCAAAAGCAACCGGAATTGGCAAATGAAAGTCCGCTTATGACCAGCAAGAGCCGCATCCACTCATTCCATCCAGAGGCCTATGGCGATCTGAAAACCGCCGTCCGGGCGCTGCTGCATGCGGCCGGCGGCGAAGAAAAGGCGGCGGCAATGTGCCGGGTCGCGAAGTCGACGCTCTCGGAATACGGCAACCCGCGGTATGACGAGCGGCATATGCCGGTCGACGTGGTGCTGGCTTTGGAGCAGGCAACAAACGCGATGCCGGTCAGCGAGCATCTGGCGGCCGAGCACAACGCGGTGTTGCTGCGGCTGCCGGAAGACCTGGGCGACGGCGGCGCCTGGCTCGACCACCTCACCACAATCGGCAAGGAAGCCGGCGACGTGTTCCACCGGACCGGGCAGTTTCTGGCCGACGATGGTGAAATCAGCGAGACCGAAGCGCCGGCGCTGCTGCGCGAAGTGGACGAACTGCTCGCCGCCGTGGCGGCAATGCGTGCCGCCGTTCGCCAGCGGCTGCCGAACAACTGAGCAGTCGCAATACCCAGAGGCCCGGAAATGCCGGGGGAGCCACGCGGGCTCCCCTGGGTCGTCAGATCGCTATGCTGTCAGGCATCAGACCTGCGTCAGCATCGTCTCCGCACCGGACTGGACGGCCTCGCCGGGCGACTCCTCGATGTTGACCGCCTTGACGACACCGTCGTCGACCAGAAGCGAGAAGCGGGTCGCGCGCATGCCCATGCCACGCGCCGTCAGGTCGAGTTCAAGACCCATCGCCTTGGCATAGTCGGCACTGCCGTCGGCCAGCATCATGACCTTGTCGCCGGCGCCCTGGTCTTTACCCCAGGCACCCATGACGAAGGCGTCGTTCACGGACATGCAGGCGATGGTATCGACGCCCTTGGACTTCAGCTCGCCGGCTTTCTCGATGAAACCCGGCAGGTGCTTGGCCGAGCAGGTCGGGGTGAAAGCGCCCGGCAGACCGAAAAACACGACCTTCTTGCCGCCGAACAGTTCGCTTGAGGAAACCGGTTTCGGGCCTTCACCGGTCATTGTCATCATGGTGCCCTCGGGCATCTTGTCACCAACTTTGATCGTCATGGTGTTGCATCCCTGTTTGCTGGATGAGGTTCAATAAACTGCGAAATCGTATCCTGCCGCAGGTGGCCGCGGCAGCCTAGCCCCTCGTCGCTTATAGCGCCGCCGGGTGATGCTGGAAAGCGCCTGGCCTCTATTCGGTGGAAGTGCCGCCGATGGTCAACCGGCCTTCGCTGGCCTCTGCCCCGTCCACCAGGGTCAGCACGATGGGTACACCCGAAAGGGACGATGCCTTGCGGGCGCCATAGACCGGCAGACGCAACGTCGCCTGCCGCCGGTCGGCCGACAACTCGACCGCCGGACGGCCGAAACTGAACGGCGAGCGCGCCTCAATCATCAGGTCCGGCGTCGTGAACGCCTGACGGGCACGCACCTGCACGGACAAGGTCGGGCGCTCCGCACCCGCCTCTGCGGTCGCAGCGACAAATTCGTGCTGTGCGTGCGGACCATCGACCGGCACCTGGGCCAGGGCCTGCTCGATTCTTGCCCGATGCGGCGTCGAGCCGGCGGCGCCTGGGTCGAGCTGAAGATTCACATTGGCCACAGCCGGCAGGCAGATCTCAGCACAAATCAGGAACGACACATTGGCGCGTGCATCCACCGGCTGTGCCGGATCGGTCACGGCGACGCGCAGCGGCAGGACGACCGTGCCGCCATAGCCGAAACTGTCATAGCCAAATGCACTGAACCGCTGCGGCGCCGGCCACAGCATGGTGACGTCGGCAATATTGCGCGACTGACTCCAGTCGATCTGCGGCGGCGCGCCGGAATCGCCAGGATTACGCCAATAGGTCTTCCATCCCGGCTGCAGCGCGAACTCAAGCGCCAACAGCAGCGGTTCGGCACCTCCCGCGACCGCCGCCCGGTCGGCCGATATCAGGCGGACCTGCGCCTCCGGCACACCGGCCCAGGGCGAGGCCCCGTCAGCCGCAACCGCACCACCGGCGAAACCGATCGCCAGAGCCGCGACAAACATGAAACCACGCGTGATCGACGTCATATCCGAAGATCCAAAGATGCGGGACCATCATTGCAACCAAAGTGCTATATATGCACTTAACGGGGTCGCGGAGTGACAATATCGTGACCCCAGGGTGTTCTGCCGCCGGGCCGGTTCCGGCGCACTCAGCGTGGCGAAGACATGACGGACGACGGGTATCTCACAGGACAGCTGCTAATCGCGATGCCGAGCATTGGCGATCCCCGGTTCGAGCGCAGTGTCATCTACATGTGCGCACATTCGGCGGAAGGCGCGATGGGCCTGATCGTCAACAAGCAGGCGGAAGAGATCGATTTCGATGAGCTGCTGGAACAGCTTGGTGTCGAAGGGGGCGATGCGCCCGACGCCATTCGCGTCCATGTCGGTGGCCCTGTCGAAACCGGGCGCGGGTTTGTCCTGCACACCTCCGATTATCAGCAGGAGTCGACGCTGATGGTCTCCGACGACATCGGGCTGACCGCGACCATCGACATCCTTCGTGCGATCGCCGAGGGCCGGGGGCCGTCGCGCTGCCTGCTGGCGCTGGGTTATGCCGGCTGGTCGCCCGGACAACTCGACGGTGAGATCCAGGCGAACGGTTGGCTGCATGCGCCGGCCGACCTGTCATTGGTGTTCGACGAGGGCGTGGGCGACAAATGGGCCCGCGCGATCGAGAAAATGGGTGTCGACGTGTCGTTCTTGTCGAGCGACGCCGGCCACGCCTGACCGAACAGACCGGTTCGGACCGCCAACTACAGCATTGGATTTGATGGAAGGTCAGCTAGGCTGTGCCTTGTCGGCGATCGCCTTTCAGCATGGCAAACAGGACGTGATCCTGCCAGATGCCGTTGATGCAAAGGTATTCGCGCGCATAGCCCTCTTCACGGAAGCCGACCTTGCGCAGGACAGCCTTGCTGCGCTCGTTGTCCGGCAGGCAGGCCGCCTCCAGGCGATGCAACCCGAGTTCGTCGAACACGAACGGTAACACCGACCGCACGCCGTCCTGCATGAACCCCTCGCCGGAGAATGGCCGGCCCATCCAGTAGCCGACCGAACAAGACTGCGTTACGCCACGGCGCACGCTGGACAATGTCAGTCCGCCGAGGAGCCGCTCATCGTCTTTATGGAAGATGAAGAACGCATAGCCGAAGCCGTCCTTGGCATCGCGACCGTAGCGCCGCAACCGGCGCCGATAGGCGTTACGTGTCAGCTCGTCGTCGGCCCAGGTCGGCTCCCATGGTGTCAGGAACTCCCGGCTCTCCGCACGCAGTTGCGCCCACTCCGACCAGTCATTCAGTTGCGGCGGTCGCAGGTAGACACGATTACCGTTCAGAACAGGTGGTACGCCGAGCCAGGGCGGATTGCGAAGAAACGTGGACACCGCTTTTTCTTACACCAGAAAGGGTTAAGAGTTATGCAAATCTTGCCGCGATATCGTCGTAGCTGGCAAGCTGACTCAAGGGCCCGATCGCAGCGACCGTGGGGCGTCCGCCACGGGCGAGCCGCGCCGCCACGCGCTTGACCGTCGCCACATCCACGGCATCGATTTTTTCGACGATTTCGGGCAACGGAATGGGTCGACCGAAGACCAGCATGTGCCGCGCCAACTGTTCCGCGCGTGCGGTCGAGCTCTCCAGCGCCATCAGCGTTCCGGCCTTCATCTGCGCCCGCGCCCGGGCGACCTCCGTTTCCTGGGCATCCTCCGACAGCTGCGACAAGGCATCGCAGATCAACGGCACCAGTTCCGTGACTTCCTGCTCGCCCGTGCCGGCATAGATGCCAAAGGTGCCGCAATCGCTATAGGACGATGCGAACGTGAAGACGGAATAGCAAAGCCCGCGTTTTTCACGCACCTCCTGGAACAGCCGTGACGACATGCCGCCGCCAAGCAGCGTCGACACCACCTGCACCGCATAGAAGTCATCATCGCTGTAGGGAACACCGGGCAGCGCCAACGCAAAATGGACCTGCTCAAGGTCACGGTCTTCGCGGAAGTCGCCGCCGTGGTAGGTCGACCCGACCGGGTCGCGATGGTTCGTCGCCGGCAAGTCGGTGAAATGGCGATCGGCCAACGCCATGACGTCATCATGGTCGACGGCCCCGGCCGCGCAGAGGATCAGCCGGTCGCCGGTGTAGTGGTGTCCCATGAAAGCCGACAGCTTGTCGCGGTTCATCGCCGACACGCCCTCGACCGTACCGAGAATGGGCCGCCCCAGCGGCTGATCCGGAAACGATGTCGCCTGCAGATGATCGAAGATGATGTCGTCCGGCGTGTCCTCCGACTGGCCGATCTCCTGAATCACCACGGTCCGTTCCCGCGACAACTCCTCTTCGTCGAACACCGAGTGCTGCAGTATGTCGGCGATGATATCGACGCTGAGCGGTACATCGTCGCGCAACACACGCGCGTAGTAAGCCGTGTGTTCGCGGCTGGTATAAGCGTTCAGGTGACCGCCAACGGCTTCGATCTCCTCCGCGATCGCCAACGCACTGCGCTTCTGCGTGCCTTTGAACGCCATGTGCTCCAGCATATGCGCCACGCCGTTCATGGACGCGCTCTCGTAACGCGCGCCTGCATCGACCCAGACGCCGACGGCGGCAGTCTCGACGCCGGGACGCGTGTCGGTGACGACCCGCATGCCGTTGGATAGGGTGTCGATCGATATCGAAGGCGCTTTGGCGGAACGGGTGATGGATTGGGTCATCGGCGGGCCAATGTTTCGTTGATATGCGTCTGAACGGCGGCAAGATCGTTGGCCAGCACGGCGCAGCGTTCCTCGCGCTCGAACAGATCGGACAAATGGTTCGGCAGCGCCGGGCGCAGGCCGGTTGCTCTCTCGACAGCATCCGGGAACTTTGCCGGATGGGCGGTAGAGAGCGTCACCACGGCCTCGCCAGACGCGGCGCCGTGTTCGGCAGCGCGCAACGCCACCGCTGTATGCGGGTCGATCAACATGTCGAACCGGGTGTGTACATCGGCCATTGTCGCGGTCGTCGCATCCTCGTCGACCCGGCGGGAATCGAACAGTGTCCGCGCCTCCGCCAGAGCATTGGCGCCAACGTCGAAACCGCCTTTCTGCTTCAATTCATCCATATAGGTCGACACCGCGGCGCCGTCGCGCCCGGTGAGATCGAACAGCAGACGTTCGAAGTTGCTGGCGACCTGAATGTCCATGCTCGGGCTTTGCGTCGCGAAGACCTCGCCAAGCGTGTAGGCGCCGTTCTGGAAGAACCGATGCAGGATGTCGTTGCGGTTGGTCGCGACCAGCAGACGCGACACCGGCAGGCCCATCCGCGCCGCGACGTAACCGGCGTAGACGCAGCCAAAATTGCCGGTTGGCACGGAAAAGGCGACCTTGCGTCCGGGCGCGCCGAGCATTGCGGCCGCTTTGATGAAATAGACGATCTGCGCGACCACCCGGGCCCAGTTGATCGAATTCACTGCCGACAGCTGGTGCCGATCACGGAAGGTGAGATCGTTGAACATCGCCTTCACCAGCGACTGACAGTCGTCAAACGTGCCTTCGATTGCGATGTTATGGACATTGGCGGCGGTCACCGTGGTCATCTGGCGCCGTTGCACTTCCGACACCCGGCCATGCGGATGCAGGATGAAAATCTCGATTGCGTCACGGTCGCGGCAGGCTTCGATGGCGGCCGATCCGGTATCGCCGGACGTGGCGCCTACAATAGTCACCCGCTCACCACGACGCTTGAGCACATGGTCGAACATGCGACCGAGCAACTGCATCGCCAGGTCCTTGAAGGCGAGGGTCGGGCCGTGAAACAGTTCCATCAGCCAATGGCTGTCGGCCAGTTCGCGCAACGGCGCAACGTCCGGATGATCGAACCGGGCGTACGCATCCGCCGCCATGTCCGCCAGTTCTTCCTCCGTCATACCGTCGACGAACGGGTAGACCAGTCGCGTCGCCGCTTCGGCATAGGGCATGTCGGCGACCGCGCGCAGCGTGGCGCTGTCGAGAGCCGGCCAGGCGTCCGGCACATAAAGGCCGCCGTCCCGGGCCAGCCCGGTCAACAGCACATCGTCGAAAGGCAGGTCGGGCGCACGGCCACGGGTGCTGACATAGTTCATGGGGTCACTCAATCAGGGCGCTGCAACCTATCGGCGCCGCGGATACATGGCAAGGCATCGCCCAGTCTAGCGCAGGCAGGTCATGTATCGGGCAGATATCGGCGGCGCAGGTGGGTCTTGAAGGCCGAAACGTCGAAACCACGGCCGGTCACCGCCGTCAGCAGTGTCTCGGCATCGGCAAAATAGGCGCCATGGCAATGCACGTTGGCGGCGAGCCAGGACATCAGTGGCGAAAAGTCACCTGCGGCGAGGCGTTCCGGTATGTCGGGGCGGTCCGAGACCGCTGCCGAGAAAAGCTGCGCCGCCGCAATCGCACCGAGGGTGTAGGTGGGGAAATAGCCGAAATCGCCACCCATCCAGTGGATATCCTGCATGCAGCCATCCCGGTCATCAGGCGGCGTCACGCCGACGAGATCCGTCATCGCCTGCGACCAGGCATCGGGCAGATCCGCCACCGTCAGATCGCCGGAAATCAGCGCGCGTTCCAGCCGGTAACGTAAGATGACATGCAGCGGATAGGTGACTTCGTCGGCATCGACACGGATCAGGGATCGGCGTACCTGCCGAAAACTGCAGATCACATTTGCGTCGTCCCAGGCCGGACCATCGACACCGAGTGTTTCTCTCAGGCGCCCGGCGAGATAGGCGAGGAATTCGTCGGACCGGCACGCCTGCATCTCGACAATCAGCGACTGGCTCTCGTGCACCGCCATGCCCATGGCAGCACCGACAGGCTGCAACCGCCATTGCGATGGCAGGCCGCGGTCGTACATCGCATGCCCGGTTTCGTGCAGTGCGGCCATCAGGGCGCTGGCAACATCGTCTTCATCGTACCGGGTGGTCAGGCGGATATCGTCCGGCACACCGCCGGTGAACGGGTGATGCGATACATCGAGCCTGCCGCTTGAGAAATCGAACCCGACGGCCTGCATCAGCTCCTCGGCGAGCCGACGTTGCGCCGCTATCTCGATCGGCCCCGGCAGGGGTAGCGGCTGTGGCAGCGCCGACTGCCGATCGAGCACCTCCGCCAGGAACGTCGGCAGGAAAGCCGCCAGATCGTCGAATACCCGGTCGACCAGATGGCCGGTGAGGCCGGGCTCGTATTCGTCGAGCAAGGCGTCATAGGCCGGCACGCCGAATGCCGCCGCTTTGGCCGTGGCCTTTTCGCGAACCAAGGCGACCATGGTTTCAAGGTGCGGCCGAAGACGCGCAAAATCGTTGTCGGCACGCGCCTCACGCCAGACCAGCTCGCAGGTCGAGGCCGCCTCCGACAGCCGCTCGACGAGTGCGGCATCAAGCGCGGTGGCGTGACGCCAGCTGCGGCGCATCTCGCGCAGGTTCGCGGCCTGCCAGTCACCCAGCCCGTCCGGGTCGGCTTCCGCGGCCTGCAGCAGATCCGCGACATCCGGGGCCGTCAGCATTTCATGGCACATGACATCGAGCGTCGCCAACTGGGTCGACCGTGCCCGGGCGCCGCCCGGCGGCATCATCGCCGCGGCATCCCAGTGCAGCATCGCGCTGGCTTCGCCAAGAACGCCAATGCGGCGAAACTGCTGCTCGAGCATGACATAAGGATCGCCGGTCATGACGGAGACCTGCGGCGAAACCAGTAGATAACGAACATGACGACGACCACGCCCGCAAGGCCGAACCAAGTCACGGCATACTGGCGATGATTGTTTGGCAGATCGATGCGGGTAACCCCGGCGATCGGCAACCCGGTCTCTCTGTCAGCCGCCGCCAGTTCCAGAACGGCCGGCACCATCGGCAGTTCGGCAGCCTTCGACACGCCGTCAAGGTCGTACCAGAACCATAGGTTTCGCCGGGCATCGTAATCCGGCGTCCAGAAGCTGCGCTCGAACGCGGTACGCAGAACGCCGTTCAGCCGTTGCGAGCCATCCGGCGGCTCCGGCAGCGAGGCGGACGCCGGCACCCAGCCGCGATTGATCAGCAGATGGCGGCCATCTTCGAGGGCCAGCACGGACAGGACATGGAACCCGGAGTCCCCGTCGTGGCTTCGCGGTCCGAGCAGGGCGACAAAGTCCGGCCGGTATCGACCCTCGACCGTAACCCGGCGATAGTCGAACGCCGCGACGTCGGAATCTGGAGCGGGAAAAGCGACGGCCGGCGCGGCAACCTGCGTGTCGATCCGGGAGATAAGATCCTGCTTCCAACCGAGCCGCTGAAGCTGCCAGGTGCCCAGTGCCAGCGCGACCAGCAGGATAGCCAGGCAGACGATGGCAAACAGCAGGTCGGTGCGACGCTTCACGACCGGCATGTCGTCAATCCTGTTCGAAGCCCGGGGTCTTGTGCCTGTACTGCAAGGCGATCAAGTAGGCTTTCGACCATCTGAGCAGTATCACCGACAACAGCAGAACCAGCGGGATCTGATAGACTAGATGCACCAGCAGTGGCGGCTCGAATGTGCTCTCGACAAAAAAGGCGATCAGCACCGCCACCAGACCGACGATCAGGATCACGAAAACCGCCGGCCCGTCGCCCGAATCCTGAGCCGAGAGGTCGAGGTCACAAGCCTCGCACCGGTCGGCCACAGTCAAAAGGCCGGCATAAAGCCGGCCTTCCCCACATCTCGGGCAGCGCATCCTCAGGCCCGCCTGGAACGGCGAGATCGATCCTCGACCGTTCATGCAGACGGCGACGCGCCGATGACGTCAGAGCGGTGACACGCGATCATTGTCCCCAGACGTAGATGAACGAGAACAGGAACAGCCAGACCACGTCGACAAAATGCCAATACCAGGCGGCCGCCTCGAGGCCGAAATGGTGATCCGGCTTGAAGTGATCGCCCATGGCCCGGAACAGACAGACCAGCAGGAAGATCGTCCCGATGATCACGTGGGCACCATGGAAGCCCGTTGCCATGAAGAAGGTCGAGCCATAGATGCCGCCGGTGAATTCGAATGGCGCAATCGCATACTCGAATGCCTGAACGCCGGTAAAGATGGCGCCAAGGATCACCGTGACCAGCAGCCCCTGAACCGCGCTCGACTTCTTCCCTTCGCGCACGGCGTGATGCGCCCACGTCACCGTCGTCGACGACGTCAGCAGAATGATCGTGTTCAGCAGCGGCAGGTGCCAGGGGTCGAAGGTTTCGACACCCTCCGGCGGCCATGTGCCGCCCATGGCCTCGGTCGGATAGATCGCCGCGTTGAAATAGGCCCAGAACCAGGCCATGAAGAACATGACCTCGGACGCGATGAACATCACCATGCCGTAGCGATGATGCAGTTGCACCACAGGTGTGTGATGACCTTCGTCCTTGGCTTCGCGGATGACGTCGCGCCACCACACGAACATGGTGTAGAGGATCATCAGCGAGCCGACGATGAGGATCCAGGGCGGCCCTTCATGCAGGAACCAGATCAGCCCGCCGGCCATCACCAGCGCACTGAGCGCGCCCAGAGCCGGCCACGGACTCGGATCGACCAGATGGTAATCGTGCCCTTTGGTATGCGCTTCAGCCATCGTTCAACTCCGCTCCCTCGAATCCGTCATCTTCGCGTGTGCGCGTCGCGCCAACATTCAGCTCAACTGCCGCTGGCGGCACCATCCAGGCGCGCCTGCGTCTCTTCGCGTTCAACTTCGAAAAAGGTGTAGGACAGCGTGATCGTGCCCACGTCCTTCATATTCGGATCGTTCTCGATGTCGGGATCAACGAAGAACGACACCGGCATCTCCACTTGCTGGCCGGGCTCCAACGTCTGCTCGGTAAAGCAGAAACACTCGACCTTGTTGAAATAGATGCCGGCCTTGAGCGGCGTCACATTGTAGGTCGCCGTTCCGACGATCGTGCGATCGGTGTCGTTGCGGGCGGTATAGAACGCCAGCATCGACTCGCCCACCTGCACGTCGATCTTTCGCTGTTCCGGCCGGAACCGCCACGGCATGTCGCCCGCCGTGTCGGCATTGAACCGGACGGTCATGCGCCGGTCGATGACCTGATCGGGCGCCGCCTCAGCCACCTGCGTGGTGCCGCCAAAGCCGGTGACACGGCAGAACAGGTCGTAGAGCGGAACGGCGGCATAAGACATGCCAACCATGCCAACGACAACGAAAGCCGCCGACCACGCGGTACGCCGCAGCCGCTTTTGCAGAATTGGATCCGTATTACTCATGAACCCGGCCCTTGCAGTTTTACTATGGTTACAGCGAACACCAGCACCACCAGCGCGACCAGCGACAGTCCAAGCGCGACATTGCGCCCGCGACGATGCCGGTGATGCTTGGACAGCGGCATGTCAGGCGACAATCCCGGCAAAGCGCTCACCCAGCATTAACGCAAACAGCAGAAACAGATAGAGGATGGAATAACCGAACATCTGCCGCGCCGGCTTGTCATTGCCGTCGTCGGCGCGCCAGACCTGCAGGGCGCAGGCAATGAACAGCGCCCCGGTCACAGCAGCACCGGCAGCATAGACCCAACTGCTGACGCCCAGTGCGACCGGTGCGAACGTGATCGGCACCAGCAGCAGCGTGTAGATCAGTATCTGTCGGCGTGTCTCGCGGCGGCCCGCCACGACCGGCAGCATCGGCACACCCACACGGGCATAATCGCCGTCGCGATAGAGCGCCAGGGCCCAGAAATGCGGCGGCGTCCACATGAAGATGATCGCGAACAGTGCGATCGAACCCAGGCCGATATCGCCGGTCACCGCCGCCCAGGCGACCATTGGCGGGAATGCCCCTGCGGCACCACCGATAACAATGTTCTGTGGCGTCCGCCGTTTCAGCCACATCGTGTAGATGAAAACGTAGAAGGCGATCGTGCCGGCGAGCAGCGCTGCCGCGACCGGGTTGACGAACAGTCCCATCATCAGCACCGAGCCAACCGCCAGCGCAACGCCGAAGCCGAGCGCCTCACCCGGTGCAATGCGCCCTTGCGGGATCGGACGGCCCTGCGTGCGCGACATCTGGGCGTCGATGTCGGCGTCGTACCACATGTTGATGGCACCCGACGCGCCGGCCCCGAGCGCAATGCATAACAACGCAACGAACGCGATGACCGGATGGATCGTGCCCGGCGCCAGCATCATGCCGGCGAAAGCGGTGAACACCACGAGACTCATCACCCGCGGCTTCAGCAGCGCAAAATAGTCAGCCGCCTGGCCGACATGCGCATCCACGGCGGACCCATCGGTCCGCCGTGCTGCTGCGTTGTCGAGTGCGATACCGCTATCGCTCATGGGTCATGCCTTTGCCGTTACAACAAGTGGTACGCACAAGCGCGCTACTTGATGCGCGGCAGTTCCTCGAACTGATGGAACGGCGGCGGCGAAGACAGGGTCCATTCCAGCGTCGTCGCACCTTCGCCCCAGGGGTTGTCGGCACACTTCTGTCCCGCCGTGAAGGTGCGGAACACGATGAACAGGAACAGCAGGGCACCGAAGAACGACAGGTACGACCCCCACGAGGCGACCATGTTCCAGCCGGCATAGGCATCCGGATAGTCCGGGATACGGCGCGGCATGCCTGCCAGCCCCATGAAGTGCATCGGGAAGAACAGCAGGTTCACGCCGACGAACGTAATCCAGAAGTGGAGCTTGCCGAGCACTTCCGAGTACTGCCGGCCGGACATTTTGCCGATCCAGTAGTAGAAGCCGGCAAAGATGCCGAACAGCGCGCCCATCGACATGGTGTAATGGAAATGCGCGACGACGTAGTAGGTGTCGTGCAAGGCCATGTCGACCCCGGCGTTGGCCAGGACAACGCCGGTCACACCGCCGATGGTGAACAGGAAGATCATGCCGAGGGCGAACAGCATCGGCGTCTTGAACTCGATGGAGCCGCCCCACATGGTGGCGATCCAGGAGAAGATCTTCACACCCGTCGGCACGGCAATGACCATCGTCGCAGCAACGAAGTAGGCCCGCGTGTCGACCTGCATGCCGACCGTATACATGTGGTGCGCCCACACGATGAAGCCGACCACGCCGATCGCGACCATGGCGTAGGCCATGCCCAGGTAACCGAACACCGGCTTGCGCGAGAAGGTCGCGACGATGTGGCTGATGATGCCGAAGCTCGGCAGGATCAGGATGTACACCTCGGGATGACCGAAGAACCAGAACAGATGCTGGTACAGCACCGGATCGCCGCCGCCGGCGGCGTCGAAGAACGCGGTGCCGAAGTTGCGGTCGGTCAGCAGCATGGTGATGGCACCGGCCAGAACCGGCAGCGACAGCAGTAGCAGGAATGCGGTCACCAGCACGGACCAGACGAACAGCGGCATTTTGTGCAGGGTCATGCCCGGCGCGCGCATGTTGAAGATCGTGGTGATGAAGTTGATCGCACCAAGGATCGACGAGGCACCGGCCAGATGCAGCGACAGGATCGCCATATCCATGGCCGGGCCGACATGGCCCGAGGTACTGAGCGGCGCGTAGACCGTCCACCCCGCGCCGACACCGTCACCGGCCCCGGAACCGGGGACGAACACCGAACCGAGCAGCAGCAGGAATGATGGCGGCAGCAGCCAGAACGAAATGTTGTTCATGCGCGGGAACGCCATGTCGGGCGCGCCGATCATCAGCGGCACAAACCAGTTGCCGAAGCCGCCGATAAAGGACGGCATGACCATGAAGAACACCATGATCAGGCCGTGCGCGGTGATCAGAACGTTGAAGAAATGGTGATCGCCGCCGAGGATGCCGTCGCCCGGCGCCGCCAGCTCGATGCGCATCAACAAGGACAGCAGGCCGCCGATGATCCCGGCGACGACGCCGAAGATCAGGTACATCGTGCCGATGTCCTTGTGGTTGGTCGAATACACCCAACGCTTGAAACCAGTCGGAATGTGATGGTCGTGATCGTGGCTATCAGACGCGTACATGCTGCAATTCCCCTAGCTCTCTAGCGTTCTTCTCACTCGGCCGAACGGGAGTCGGCATCCGCGACGCGAACACCGTCGTCAACGCGCGCAAACTCTTCTTTCGCTTCCTCGACCCAGGCGTCGAAGTCCTCCTGCGAAACCACCTTGACGGTGATCGGCATGAACCCGTGACGCACCCCGCACAGCTCCGAGCACTGGCCGTAGTAGGTGCCTTCCTTGGTCGCCTTGAACCAGGTCTCGTTGATGCGACCCGGAATGCCATCCATCTTCACGCCGAAAGCCGGCATCGCCCATGCGTGAATGACGTCCGATGCCGTGACCAGGACCCGGACGGACTTGTTCACCGGAACCACGACCGCCTCATCGGTCGCCAGCAGCCGGGGATCGTTCTCGCCGCGCTCATCGTCTTCCAGCATGATCGCATCGAACGTGAAGTCGCCATGGTCGGGATATTCGTACGACCAGTACCACTGGTGACCGATCGCCTTGATGGTCATGTCGGCATTGACGGCGCGGTCACCGAAGTACAGGAGCTTGAAAGATGGAACCGCAATCACCACTAAAATAATGATCGGGATCACCGTCCAGGCGACCTCGATCAGCGTGTTGTGCGTCGTCTTCGAGGGATTGGGATTGGCCCGGGCATTAAACCGTATGAACACATAGACCATCAGCGCGGTGACGAAGATGGTGATCACGGTGATCAGCCAGAGCAGCAGATTGTGAAAGTCGTTGATCTGCTCCATCACCGGCGTAACGGCCTTCTGGAACGTAAGCTGCCATGGCGCCGCCATGCCCTCGGCCGCCTGCGCCGATACGCTGGCACACAGTGAACCGATGAGCGCCGTCGCTACGGCCGAAGTCCGCCACTTGGTCATTGCATTCCCTCAAGATGATTTGACAGTCGACAAGTGATTAAACGTCGTCGGCATTAAGGATAGATCGCTATCTATCTAGCGCATCGCCGGACCCGCAAACAACCCTGGCAAAAACCACCCAAAAGGGCCGAGCCGTTCGCACCAACCACGATTTCGCCGCGAACTGCGGAAATTTTACCCGGATTCGGCCCGCATTTGCCCCGAAACGGTGTAGTTTCGGCAGAATGGCGCGATAACTAGTCCAGTTTCGCGACTAATTGTCGCACGATTCATATACCCCATATTTACACCTACCCCGTTATTAACCCTAGGATTCACAGGAGACGACATGGCTCAGTCGGACGCGACACAAGAGCTCTTTTTCACGCGAACAGGCCTCGACGAACAACGGGTGGAAAACCTGGTGGGCGACGCGCTGCACGGCTGCGACGATGGCGAGCTGTTTCTCGAATACCGCCAGACCGAGAGCCTGGTGTTCGACGATGGGCGGCTCAAAAATGCCAATTTCGATACGTCCCAGGGCTTTGGCCTGCGCGCCGTTTCCGGCGAGCAGACAGGCTACGCGCATGCCTCCGAATTGAGCGAAGCAGCGATTTCGCGCGCCGCTTCCGCGGTCAAGGCCGTTCGCGCCGGCCACGGCGGCACGATGGCAGACGACCCTGCCGGGACCAACCAGGCGCTCTATCCCGATACCAACCCGCTGGGCGAAGTAGACTTCGCCGACAAGGTTGGTCTTTTGACAGAAATCAATGACTACGCCCGCAGCCGGGATTCGCGCGTGCGCCAGGTTACGGCGTCATTGTTCGGCGAGTGGCAGGCGGTGGAGATCATGCGGACCGATGGCCGGCGGGTACGAGACATCCGGCCGCTGGTGCGGGTGAATGTTTCCGTCGTGGTCGAGGACGGCGACCGCCGCGAGTCCGGTTCGCACGGCGTCGGCAATCGTGTTGGCTACGGCGAGCACATTCTGGAGCACAACTGGAAAGCCCAGGTCGACGAAGCATTGCGGCAAGCAACGGTCAACCTTGGATCGGTGCCCGCACCCGCCGGCGAAATGCAGGTGGTGCTCGGACCCGGCTGGCCCGGAATCCTGTTGCACGAAGCGGTCGGGCACGGCCTGGAAGGCGATTTCAACCGCAAGAAGACGTCGGCCTTCGCCGGTCTGATGGGCGAACGGGTCGCCAGCCCGGGCGTCACGGTGGTGGACGACGGCACGATACAAGGCCGGCGCGGCTCGCTCAGCGTCGACGATGAAGGCACGCCATCGCAGACGACCGTGTTGATTGAGGACGGCATTTTGCGCGGCTACATGCAGGATCGCCTGAACGCCCGCCTGATGGGCGTGGAATCGACCGGCAACGGTCGGCGCCAGTCTTATGCACACATGCCGATGCCGCGCATGACCAACACCTGCATGATGGCCGGTAATGACGATCCCGAGGAAATCCTCTCCCGGGTGAAGAAGGGTATCTACGCCGTCAATTTCGGTGGCGGACAGGTCGACATCACCTCGGGCAAGTTCGTGTTCTCCTGCACGGAAGCCTATCTGGTCGAGGATGGCCGTATCGGCGCTCCCGTCAAAGGCGCGACGCTGATCGGCAACGGACCGGACGTACTGACGCGGGTGTCCGCGATCGGCAACGATATGTCGTTGGATCCGGGTGTCGGCACCTGTGGCAAGGCAGGGCAGGGCGTTCCGGTGGGCGTCGGCCAGCCGACCATGCTGATCGACGGGCTGACCGTCGGCGGCACGGCGGCTTAGAGAGAGTAACGAGTGACGACTGGGTGGGCATGGCGTGACGCTTGAGCGCAAACATCGACCGGCAACCGGCTACCTCGATCAGGTGCGCCATCTGGCGTCCGGAACCGAAGGCCGGCTGGACGCCGTGACCACCGGGTTCCAGTTCCTGGACGATGCCATGGGCGGCTGGCACACCGGCCTGCATCTGGTGGCCGGCGCGCCCGGCTGCGGCAAGTCGGCCTTCGCTCTGCATGCGGCATTCTCGGCTGCCCAGGCCGGCCTGCCGGTGCTGTATCTGGGCTTCGAACTGGAACCGCAGATCCTCGTCACCCGTCTGCTATGCCAGCAGAGCGGCTGGGATCTGCGCGATGCGATCGAAGGCAAGATCGACCAGGCGCGGTTCGACGCCAGTGCCAAGAACCTGTCGGAGGTCTTGAGCCGCATCACTTTGATGGACGTCGACCCGCTGATCACGCCGCAAGAGATCGAGGGCCCGGCGCGCGACTGCATGGCCCGGCACAAGGCGGCACGCTGCCTGATCATCGTCGACTACCTGCAGCTCTGGGCGGCCGGCGCGCGGGATTTCACCGAGTTCCGCCACGAGGTCGCGAAACTGACCACCTCGTTGCGCCGACTGGCCCTGGAATTGCCGAGCCCAGTGCTGGCGATCTCCAGTCAAAGCCGCGTCGGTCAGGGAGAACCCGATCTCGCCAGCCTGGAAGGCACATCGGATCTCGAGTATTCGGCCGACAGCGTCACCTTCCTGATCCATGTCGAACGGCCGGCGAGCCAGCGTGGCTATACGCCAACGGAAGACGCCATCATCAAGAACCGTTCGGTATCGATCAATCTGCGCAAGAACCGGTTCGGCGAACCCGGCTCACGCGTCGTCAAATTCCTGCCGCACAACGGCTCCTTCGACGAAGAGTCGATGCAGAAAGTCTCGGCCCACGTTTACTAACGCCGCGCACGCCGTGGCGAACGTATAGGCAGGGGTGCTCAGCGCAGATAAGCCGGCCAGGCAAACGCGCCGAGATGTATTTCCGGCGTGTAGTACTGCGTCTTCAGGCCCAGCGCGTCGAACCGGCTTTGCAGCACTTCCAGCGGCACGGCGCTTGGGTCCAATCCATCGGAACTGCAGCCGAATGCCATCACGCCCAAAGCGTAGGTCGGCACCGCGGCGAAGAAGAAGTTCGGGTGGCGGAACAATGCCTCGAAAGACGCGCGGCTTTTCTTGAACTCATCGCGCTGCACGAACGGCACGCCGTTCTGCGTCACCAGTATGCCCTGGTCCGACAGCCGGCGTTGGCAATTGGTGTAGAATTCCCGGGAGAACAAGATCTCACCGGGTCCGACCGGATCGGTCGAATCAATGATGATCGCGTCGAATGTCCGGTCGGTTTCGGCAACGAATGCAGCACCGTCGCCGATGATCAGGTCAGTCCGCGGATCGTCGAACGCCTTGCCGCAGATGTTCGGCAAATGCTCGCGCGCGATATCGATAACACCACGGTCGAGCTCGACCATGGTCGCGGTTTCAACCGGATGCTTCAGCACTTCCTCGAGACAGCCGCCATCGCCGCCGCCAATAATCAGCACATGTTTCGGTGCATCGACGGCGAACAACGGCACGTGCGCCAGCATCTCGTGATAGATGAATTCGTCCGCCTCGGTCGTCTGCACCACGTCGTCAAGAATGAGGATGCGACCGAATCGATCGTTTTCAAAGATCACCGCCGACTGGAATTCGGTCTTTCCCTGGAACAGGACACGGTCCATCCGCAGTCCCTGTTCCGCTACTTCATGCAACCGCTCGCGAAACCATTCCATCGCCGGTCCTTCACTCGTCCAGGTGATCCAGTCCTATCGCGGCCGCGTGACAAAGCGGCGACATCGGCGTGGCGTGCCGACGCGGCGCCAATATGCAGATGTGGCGCCAACGGGCAAGCGTGCAATGCGGTCTTTGCCCGGAGAGCGGCGGGCTTCAAGCGCGCACGCCGGTGTGTTCGAACACCTGCTCGACACAGCCCGACGGGTCCTCCTGCAGCATCAGGTGCCGGCAGCCTGGCATCACCTTGTAGCGACCATTCTCCATGGCCGCAGCGGCATCGCGCATCACGTCTGGCGTCCACACATGCGCCGCATCGACGACGGACGGGTCGGACGAAAACACCAGCGCCGGCGTCTCGACCCGCGCAAGCGAGTCGAATATGCCGGATGGCGGACAGTGGCGGTAGAAGGCCGCCTCCACCCTGCCGGGGCAGAACAACGCGAAATCGCCGGCTTCGGTTTCATGGACCGCCGCAGCAACATAGGCGTCCAGCATTTCTGGCGTGAAGTTGACGAAAGTGCCGATCTTGCGCGCCTGCTCGCGAAAGGCTTCGCGGGTGGCGAAGCGCTCCGGCCGGCGATCAGCCCAGTTGGCCAGCACCGCTGTCGACGTCCACGCGGTGCGGTGGCCATCATGACCGGTCGGCGGGTGGATCGGTGGCTCGAACAGCGTCAGCGTTCGAAACGGCGCCTCACCGAACCGTCCCTCCAGCAACAGTGCGGCATTGCCGCCCATCGAATGGGATGCGTAGTGCAACACGCTGTCCGCACCGATGCGCCGGCGGACCGCGGCCACGATATATCGAAGGTCCTCGGCCAGGCGGTCCATGGCAAAATCATGCGACGGTTCGCCACTCGGTTTTTGCGAGGCGCCATGACCACGTGCATCGAAGGCAAAGACGCGGAACCGTTCGGCCAGGCGGGCCAGGACCGGCGCATAGCACCCTGCGTTGAAGCCGTTGGCATGGCCCCAGAGCAGCGCCGGTGCACCGACCGGCGCCGTGGACCATTCGTAGCAGGCAATGCGAATGCCATCGATGCCGTCGACAAAGAATTGCCCGGCCAGCGCTGCGGGTAGCGGGCTCGGATCGGCCGCCAGTGTGACCGCCGCCTCCGCTCCGGCGGCTGCATCATCCAGCCGGTCCATGATCAGTAGGCGAGCTCGCGATAGATCGGGTCGACGGACCCTTGCCATGGGCCATGGAACCTCTGCAACAGGTCTTCGGCCAGGGTGACGCCGCTGTCAGCAATCGGGCGCAGCGTTTGGAGATATTCGGTCTCGTCCGGGCTGGTCTTGCCCGCCCGTGCACGGCCGCGCAGGCCCGCCTCGGCAATCTCCAAAACCTGTTTCGCCAGGTCCTGCAATGTGCCGTTGCGGAACGGGGTTTTGAGCGCCGTCTTCGGCACCTCGTGCCGCAGCGTATGGATTTCTTCCATGGACATGGTTTTGACGAGGTCCCAGGCGGCGTTCTGCGCCGTGGTGTCGTACAACAGCCCGACCCATAGCGCCGGCAGTGCGCACAGCCGCGCCCACGGGCCACCATCGGCACCGCGCATCTCCAGATACTGCTTCAGCCGAACTTCCGGAAACAGCGTCGTCAGATGGTCTTCCCAGTCCTTCGCCGTCGGCCGTTCACCCGGCAGCGCCGGTAGCCGGCCATCGAGAAAGGCCCGGAACGACTGGCCGGACGCATCTATGTACTTGCCGTCGCGGTAGACGAAATACATCGGCACATCGAGCGCATGCTCGGCATAGGCTTCGTACCCCATACCGTCGTCGAACACGAAAGGCAGCGTGCCGGTACGGTCGGGATCGGTATCGGTCCACACATGGCTGCGAAACGACAGGAAGCCATTCGGCCGACCGTCCGAGAATGGCGAACTGGCAAACAGCGCCGTGGCCACCGGCTGCAGCGCCAGGGCGATACGGAACTTCTGCACCATGTCGGCTTCCGAGCCGAAATCCATATTCACCTGCACGGTCGACGACCGCAGCATCATGTCGAGACCGAGGCTACCGCGCGTCGGCATGTACTTCAGCATGATGCCGTAGCGGCCTTTCGGCATGATCGGGATTTCGTCGCGGCGCCACTTGGGATTGAAGCCCAGTCCGAGAAACCCGGCGTCGATTTCACCCGCCACGGTCTTCACCTGATCGAGATGCGTATGCACCTCGTCACAGGTCTGATGCAGGTTATCGAGTGGCGCACCCGACAGCTCGAACTGGCCGCCAGGTTCCAGCGAGACCGAGGCGCCATCCTGCGTCAGGCCGATGATGTTGTCGCCTTCCATGATCGGCGACCAGCCGAAACGCTGCAGTCCGAGCAACATCGCCTGAATACCGCGCTCTCCGCCATATTCGAGCGGACGCAAGCTATCCAGATGATAAGCGAATTTCTCGTGCTCGGTGCCAATGCGCCAGTTCTCACGCGGCTTCGCGCCACGTTCGAGAAATCCGATCAAATCGGCTTTGGATTCCATTGGAACCGCCGGCGCCTTGCCTGGTCCAGACATACAATCGTCCTTCGGTCGCTTCGACGACAGGTTTGGCCCCGGTTCGCGCAATGCAACGCCAACGGAGTTAAACGAAGGCCGCAACATATGCAAGCCTCGGCAATTGCAGTGATTTCGTGACCCAACGCGCCTTGCGGCCAGTCAGCCGGCGATCAGGCCCTGCCAGATCGCCAGTGCCGCCAGCGCCGCCGTTTCCGCCCGCAGAATACCTGGGCCCAAGCTCACCGCCGTCGAAAACGGCAGTTCGCCAAGCCATTTGCGCTCCATTTCGTCGAATCCGCCCTCGGGGCCAATCAATATGGCCGGTGCATGGAAGCTATCCGCCCGGTCGCGCAGCACCGCCGCCAGCGGTGGGCCGCCGGCCTCGTCACAGAAGATCAAGGGTCTTTGGGCTGGCCACTTGTCGATCACCCGGTCCAGCGGCAGCGGTGTCGCGATGTCCGGCACGCTCAGACGATGCGATTGTTCCGCCGCCTCGATCGCCACAGCGCGCAACCTGTCGACATTGGCGCGCTCCACCACGGTGCGGCGCGTAACCGCCGGCACCAGCCGGCTCACCCCCAGTTCGGTCGCCTTCTGTACCAGGAAATCGACAGCCGCGCGTTTGACCGGCGCAAAAATCAGCCAGACGTCAGGTTCTTCAGTCTGCGGTCGCAATTGGTCGGCGATGCACAAACTGCCGCCGCCCTTGCGCAAGTCGTCCACCGTTGCACGCCATTCACCGTCAACACCGTTGAAGACGGCAATCGCGTCGCCCGGTCCAAGGCGCATGACCGACCGCAGGTAGTGCGCCTGCGGTCCTGCCAGCTGCACCGTCTGCCCGTTCGCCAGTTCGCTCTCGACGAAAAGGCGGATTTTTGGCCTTGTCTCCGACATCGCCCTGCCCAATAAGCTGAGACCACGCACAGGTCAAATCCACAGGCCGGGCGCTGAGAGCAAACAGGCCGAACCGATGCTGGACGAGACGCCGCAAGGCCACACCGATATCAGCAAGACCGGGTGGGTCGCCCAGCAGGCGCCGCCATGGCTGCGGCCGTATCTGCGGATCGCCCGAGTCGACCGGCCGATCGGGACGTGGCTGCTGCTCTGGCCGTGCTGGTGGTCGATCGCCCTGGCCTCCGAAGGCGCGCCGGACGTCGTGCTGCTTGCCTTGTTCGCTGTCGGCGCCCTGATCATGCGCGGCGCCGGCTGCGTCTGGAACGATATCACCGACCGCGACATCGATGGCCGGGTCGAGCGAACCCGCGGCCGCCCCCTGCCGGCTGGCGAGATCACGCTGCGGCAGGCCATCGCTTTCATGGTCGTGCTGGGTCTGGCCGGCCTCGCCATCCTGCTGACCTTCAACTGGTTTGCCGTCTTGGTCGGCGTCGCCTCGCTGATCCCGGTGGCGGCCTATCCCTTCATGAAGCGGGTCACCTGGTGGCCGCAGTTCTTCCTCGGCCTCGCGTTCAACTGGGGCGCGTTGCTCGGCTGGGCCGCCGTCCAGGGCGAACTCAGTCTGGCGCCGCTGCTGCTCTACATCGGCGGCATTGCATGGACATTGGGCTACGACACGATCTACGCACTCCAGGACAAGGAAGACGATGCCCTGATCGGCGTGCGCTCATCGGCCCTGCGGCTGGGCGCCCGGACGCGCCCGGCGCTATGGGTCTTTTATGGCGTCGCTATCGCACTGTTTGCCGCCGCCGGGCTGGTTGCCGGCCACGGCGGCCTGTTCCTCGTCGGCATTGCCTTTGCCGCCCTGCAGCTCGGCTGGCAGGCCGCACGCGTCCGCATCGACGACCCGGCCGACTGTCTGGCCAAGTTCAGGTCGAACACCTGGTTCGGCTGGATCATTTTCATTGCGGCCGTCACCGACCGCGTTGTGCGCTAGACGGCACCGCGAGAAACGACGTCGCGACTCAGCCGCGCAACAGATCCTCGGCGATGATGATCTTCCGCACTTCCTGCGTGCCGGCGCCGATCTCCAACAGTTTCGCGGCCCGGAACAGCCGGTTGATCTCCATTTCGCGCATGTAGCCGGCACCGCCAAACACCTGCACCGCGTCGGCGACGACCCGGCTGCAGGCGTCCGACGCATACCAGATCGACGCCGCGGTCAGCTTGTGGATTTCGCCGCGGCCACCGCCGCCGACCTCCAGACCGTCACACGCCGCAAGCGCCCGGTAGCTGAAGGTGCGCGCCGTCTCGACGCGGATATACATCTCGGCCAGCATTGATTGCACCATCTGGAAGTTGGCAATCGGCTGGCCAAACTGCTGCCGCTCCCGCGCGTAGTCGGTCGCCAGTTGCAACGCACGTTCCGCCATGCCGACGCTGATCGGTGCGACCATGGCGCGCTCGAGGTCAAGGCCGCTCATCACCACGGCAACGCCGTTGTTCTCCTCGCCGACCCGGTTCTCGACCGGCACCTCGCAATCGTCGAACAGCAGTTCCGCCGTCGTCGAACCGCGAAACCCCATCTTGTCCAGCTTCTGCGCCACGGCGAAACCGGGGAAGTCCTTCTCGACGATGAAGGCGGAAATGCCCTTGGCGCCCTTGTCCGAGTCGGTCTTGGCGTAGACCAGCAGGACATCGGCCAGCGGCCCGTTGGTGATGTACAGCTTGCGGCCATTGAGCAGATAACGGTCGCCGTCCCGCCGCGCCGTCGTGCTCATCGAACCAAGGGCATCCGATCCGGCGCCAGGCTCCGTCAACCCGAGAGCGCCAAGCTTACGGCCGCTGCACAGGTCGGGCAGGTAGCGCCGGCGCTGCTCCTCGTTGCCGTTGCGATAGATGTTGTTGAGGCAGAGATTATCGTGCGCCGCCCAGCTCAAGGCAAAGGCGTGGTTGGCAGCGCTCATGACCTCGCAAATCATGCCGGCCGTGACCATGTCGAGGTCCTGACCACCGTACTCGCTGCCGACGGTCAGGCCGAGGAAACCCATCTCGCCGAGCTGCGGCATCATGTCGGACGGGAACCATTCCTCGTCGTCCATGCGCTGACCCAACGGCTGCAGCGTGTCCATGAAGTATCGCTCTGCCGCGTCGCGGATTTCCCGCTGCGCCGACGACAGGTCAAAATCCGGCGCAATATCCATGCTGTTCGAAATGGCTTCAACCATCGACGTCCTCCCTGACCGTCTTGTTTGGTTCTTAAGCCCCGATGTTAGCCGGGCACGAACGACCTGTCAGTCGCTTGACCGCCGCATGGTCATGACGCCAATTGCCATGGCGACGCTGCCGAAGGTGATGAACAGACCGAAGAACAGCAGCAGGACGACGACGATCCCGTCAGCGCTGTTGCTGATCAGGGTCCACAGGCCGGCGAAGTCGGACCACAGGATCGCCACCAGCATCACCACCGCGCCGGCCAAGCCGCCCAGCAGATGGCTGAGCAGGAAGCGAAATGCCTCACGATGCGGCGGTGCCATGACAACTCCCGATCAGGCAGAAGGTTCCGGTGCGAACAATTCATCCTGTTGCCGGCGCAGGTCCCACAGGGTGGAGGTCTCGGGCGGTACGACCATGTCGCTGGTCAGCAGTGTGCCGGGCAACACGTCGACGGCGAGACGGCAGCCGGCCGCCAGATAGTACGGCAGCGGCTGACCTTCGGCGATCCGACTCGCCGGTGCCAGCTCGGCATCCAGGCCATCGATGCTGTGCCGGTCGGCAATGAACAGGTCGGTACCGGCAACCAGGTGACGCCCGGCCCGGGCCACGAGATCGACCTGCGGCCGCATGTCTTTGGCGCCGGTCGACCGGCCCAGGCGTACGGCACTTAACAGCGAGACCGGCGCCTCCATACCCAGCAGATGCACCGGATTGTGGATCAGCACATGGGCGCCGTCATCGCTGACAGGCAAACCTTTTTCGGCCAGCAGCGACGCGGACGTCATATCGTCGCAGCGCACGACGACGAAGACGCCCCCGGCGAAGCTGATTTCATCGGGCCGGCGCAGGCAATTGAACATGTCGACCACGCCATCGCTCGAGAGCACACCGCCGACCTCGCGCGAGCGGAAAATATCCGGCAGCTCCAACGTCCGTGCGACCGGGGCATGCATGACGCCGGTATCGGGCTGAAGCCCGGTGTGGTTGCAGACCAGCGCCAGCTCACAAAGATCGGGCGTGGTGCGGCGCACCAGCGCGGCGATGCGGGCATGCCGCCGCGACAGGTCCCGTTCGACATGGTTCGGATCGAGCAGCCAGCTGCCGGCGAGGCCTGGAACGTCGACCGTTTCTTTCAGACGCCGGATCGTCAACGCCTCGAAATCGGCGACGAAATCATACTCGCTGGCCTTGCCCGCTGCGACGACATGCAGGCCGAGGCCACGCGCCCAGGCCACAAGGCCGATCAGCAGGCTTGGCTGGTCGCCATCCGCCGGCGTGCAGACAAGGTTGCGTTCCGCCGCCCTGTGCGCCAGCAGCGGCCCGATGGTGGCATCCGTCTCCTTGGTCACCATCACCACATGTTTGCCGTCATCCAGCGCCCGCATCGCATTGCTTGCGCCGGCATCGGGATCGCCAGTCGCCTCGACGACCGCATCGATCGGCAGGCCGGTCAAAAGCTCGCTGTCGGTGATCACCGCATGACGCTGCCGCTCAAGCGCCGACAGGACCTCGTTGGTGTCATGGCAAACGGCAATATCATCAATGTCGATGCCGGCGCCATGCAAGACATCCGTGGCACGTGCCGCGTCGCGGTCGCACAACACGGTGACTTCAAGGCCATCGATCCGCATGGCCTGCAACACGAAGGTGCGGCCAAACTCCCCGGCACCGACCAGCGCCACGCGTACCGGCCACATGCCGGGATCGAACATGGGCCAGGTCGGCATGCCGCGTCAGCTCCCGGCCGCGCGCTGTCGGGTCAGGCCCACACCCCAATCGCGCGTTTCACCGACCTTCATGATCCAGGCCCAGCCGTCGTCCAGGCCCTGCGCCCGCGCCGCGCCCTGGAAGCGTGGTCCCGCCTCGAACGGATCTTCCGGCGTCAACTTCACCGTACCCCAATGCATACCCACCACCGCATCCGCGCGAACGTCGAGGCCGATCTGCACGGCCTCTTCCGGTGTTGCGTGCGATGATTTCATGATCTCTCGCGGTTCATAAGCGCCGATACCGATCAACGCCAAGTCGAATGGACCATAGCGGTCGCCGATCTCCTTGAACACAGCGCCGTAGGCCGTGTCGCCGGAGAACCAGAGATGCCCGTCATCGCTTTCGATGGCAAAGCTGGCCCAAAGCGTCTCGTTACGGTCGGTCAGGCCACGACCTGAGAAATGGACCGCCGGCAGCACACGCACGTTCACCGCACCGACCCGATGCGCCTGATGCCAGTCGAGATCGACAACTTTCGTGTAACCGCGTTCACGGAAGAAATCGCCAACGCCCAGAGGCGCGATCACCGTCATGCGCTCCTTGCCGGGCAGGCGTTCGACGGTCCAGGCGTCCAGGTGATCGTAGTGATTGTGGCTGATGATCAGGATATCGATCGGCGGCAGTTCGTCGATTGTCAGCGGCGGCGGAACGATGCGGCTGGGCCCGAAGCCGGCGGGACCGGCGACCTTGCCGAGATAGGGGTCGGTCAGCACCACCGCGCCGCCGGTTCGGATGAGGAACGCCGCGTGGCCCAGCCAGGTGACGCTGGGATTGCCGGCGGCACGCATTGCCGCCCGGGCATCGGCCAAGGCCATCACATGTGCCGGCGGCACGGCCGGCGCGGCAAAATCGGTGAACCGGCCAAACAGGAACTTAGTGAAGGTCCAACCAGAAAAATCGCGCGTCGGGCTGCCAGGCGGGTTGCGAAAGCCGCCGTCGGCCAGGTGATGGACCGGTTTGCTCATTCCGTTACTCACGCCACTCTCCGTGCAGGCCGTCAGGCCCCCGAGCAGCATCAGCGCTGCAAGACCATTGATCCATGTTCGCATCGATCTTTGCCACCATTTCCAATCCGCGCCAAAGCTCAATTGTTATCGACAATCTGTCTCTACTACCTATGACGCGCTGCCGTATCGACAAGCAAAGCATCCGCCCGCCGCAATTACCCTAGAGGTAATTGCCGCCCGTCGACAGAGCCGGAAAGCTGGCGCCACAAGGCCCCACGGGCAACGACGGAGACCAGCGGCATGTCCGACGACACCACCATCGACGCGCGCACAAAGCATCTGCTGGAAGCGCCGGTGTTTCCCACCCTTCTGCGGCTGGCTGCCCCCAACGTCGGCGAAGCCGCCGCCCGGGTCGCGTTCATATCGCTCGACGCCGTGTTCGTCAGTTGGGTCGGAACCGACGCTCTGGCCGGCATCGCCGTGGTGTTTCCGCTTTTCCTGATGATGCAGACGATTTCCGCCGGCGGACTGGGCGTCGGGGTCGCATCGGCCATTGCCCGGGCACTCGGCGGCGGTCGAAAGGACGAGGCGGCTGCAGTTGCCGGCAATACAGTGATCCTCGTAATCCTGCTCAGCGCATTTTCCAGCGCCGCGTTGCTGTTTGGCGGGCCATGGCTTTACCGCAGCATTGGCCTGACCGGTGCTGCGCTGGACGCTGCCATCGTCTATTCGGCGATCGTGTTCGGCGGCGCCATTTCGGTCTGGACGATGAATCTGCTGGCCAACATCATCCGCGGCACCGGCAACATGAAGGTCCCGGCCAGCGCCATCGTGGTGGGCGAAATCGCCCATGTGATCGTGTCGCCGGTTCTTATCCTCGGTCTCGGCCCGTTTCCCGCCATGGGAATAACTGGTGCCGCCATCGGCATCGTCGCCACATATACGCTGGGCGCGGCGATCCTCATCGCGTACCTGCTGTCCAGCAAGGGCCTGCTGACCTTGCGCCTGCAGGATCTGCGTTGGCGCACCGCATCGATGCAGTCGATCCTGGGCGTGGGCGCGCCGGCCGCGCTGAACGCGCTGCAATTCCAGCTCACCATCGTCGTCCTAAGCAGCTATGCCGCCATCTTCGGCACTGCTGCGACCGCCGGCCTGGGCACCGCACTGCGTCTGGAACTGCTGCAGGTGCCGATCGTGTTTGCCTTCGGTTCCGCGATCGTCACCATGGTGGCGACGACTACGGGCGCCGGCAATCTGCAGCGGGCACGCAAGATCACACTGGCCGGCTGCGCCACCGCGGCCGTTATCGGCCTGTTGTTCGCCAGCGTGGCCGTCGGTCTGCCCGCACAATGGCTCGGCTTATTCACCAGTGACGCAGATGTCGTCGCATACGGCGCCAGCTATCTCAGCGTCGTCGGGCCGGCCTATCCGGTTTTCACCGCGAGCCTCGCCCTGTTCTTCGCCGCGCAGGGCGCCGGGTACGGATTCGGCCCGTTCCTCGCCAGCAGCTTGCGTCTGCTCGTCGTTGCCGGCGGCGGTTGGCTCGCGGTCAACCTGCTGGACGGTGCGATCGACAGCCTCTTTGTCGTCACCGCAGCAGCCCTGATCATTTCCAGCATCGGTATCCTGATCGCCTCACGCGCCGTGCTTTGGCCACCGCGGCCGACACCAACGGCAGCGGCCGCGGCGGTCAGGCGCTGACGCTCGGCCGCGCGCCGACTCGTTCAGCCCAGGCATTGATGTTCTTCAAGGCCGGATCGATCGGCTGACCAACCTTGGCGAAGAACGTCAGAAAGACGTACAGCAGAATATCGGCCATCGTGAACCGGTCGCCGGCGACATACTGCTTGCCCTCCATCAGACCATCCAGCCAGGCCAGCTTCTCCTGCGCCGTCGCTTTCAAATCGTCAGCGGCCTGCGGGATACAATGGATGCGGTCCTTGAACATCTCGTGGCCCTCGGCATAGCGGAAACCATTGGCCATGGGCTCCAGAATGCCAAGGTCGATCCGACGTGCCCACATCCGGGTCATCGCTTTCTCTTCCGGTGTCGTACCGATCAACGGCGGCTCGGGATACTTGTCTTCGAGGTATTCGCAGATCGCCGTGATCTCGGCCAGAATGTCGCCGTTGTCGAGTTCGAGGGCAGGGCACTGCCCCGAGGGATTAACCTTCAGATACGGCTCCTGCCGGTTCTCGCCGCCACGGATATCGACTTTTTCGCTCGACAGTTCGATGCCCTTTTCGGCCATGAACATGTGGACCACCTGCGGGTTCGGACCCACCGACGTGTAGAGCTTCATATTCGCCTCCTTGATGCGTTCACAGACAGCGTCAGCCTGCCGCTGCCAAACTTAGCGGACCCCTGATGACCGGCCTAACCGGGACAAACCGGCCGCGTCCTGCGCGCTTAGGCGCGACCGGTTTCGACGCCGGCCGCCCGTCGCGTAACGATAGCCAAAACGACACCGGGCACCGCCAGAGCCGCCGCCAGCATCGACAGTTCGAAATGGCTCCAGCCGATCATGCCGCCGCCAGGCGCCGCCAACGTCAGGCCGCCCGCGGCAATCATCAGCCGTGCCACCCAGCTCATCGGACCGGCACCCAACGAGCCGGCGAAGATCAAGTGCCCTTGTAACGCTGCGGCCAAGAGTATTATGCCGACCACAGCCGTCCCGACGACAATCAGAATCTCTTGGACACCGCCCTGTGCCAGCAGCGCCGGATTGAATACGAAGAAGAACGGGATGAAGTAGATGATCGTGCCGATCCGCATCGCCTCGAAGCCGGTCTGCATCGGTTCGCACTTGGCCACCGACGCGGCGGCAAAGGCCGCCAGCGCCACCGGCGGGGTGATGAAGCTCAGCATGCCCCAGTAAAGCAGGAACATGTGAACGCTGAGCGGGTCGAGCCCCAGCTTGATCAACGCCGGCGCCAGGATGATGGCTAGGAAGATGTAGGCCGCCGTCACCGTCATGCCGATGCCGAGGATGAAGCTGGTCAGGGCGCCCATGATCAGCAGCACCAGTGGATGCCCGCCGGCGAGATAGACCAGATCGTTGGTCAGCGTGCCGGTCATGCCGGTCACCTGCAACGCGCCAACGATGAGACCGACCGCGGCCAGCAGCCCGGCCAATTCGGCCAGCAGGCCACCGGTCGCGAAGACAAACTGCTTGAATTTGGCCCAGTCCATGCGGTGACGCGGGTTGAACTGGTTGATCACCAGCAGCAGCGCGGTGGCGTAGAACGGCGCGTGCGCCTCGCGCTTCATGACGATCAGCATCCAGACCAGCAGGATGAACACGGCGATGTAGTACCAGCCGTCCTTGATCACGCTCCAAACCGATTGCAGCTCTTCGCGTGGCAGGCCCGAGAGCTTGTGCTCCGCCGCGTAGGCATCGATCTGCATGAACAGACCGAAATAGTAGAGGATGGACGGAATGGCGGCGGCCAGGGCGACGTCGATGTAGCGCACATCCAGAAAGTCGGCCATGACGAAGGCGGTCGCACCCATGATCGGCGGCATCATCACGCCGCCGGTCGACGCACAGGCCTCGATCGCGCCCGCCGTCTTCGGCCGGACGCCGATCCGCTTCATCGCCGGAATTGTCAGCGAACCGGTGGTCAGCACGTTGGTAATCGGCCCGCCGCTCATCGAACCGAACAGACCGGACGAAAAGATCGCCACCTTTGCCGGACCGCCGCGCACGTGGCCGAGCAGGGCAAAGGCGAAATTGATGAAGAACTGCCCGGCGCCGGTGTAGATCAGGGCCACACCGAACAGCAGGAAGCCGAAAACCAGCAGGGCGAACGCCTGCATCGGAATACCCTGCAGGCTTTCCTCGGAGAACATATGGAACGCCGCCGTGTCGAGGAACGGCTGCGAAATGCCGGAGATGACTTCCGGCATCTGGTCGGCATAGGTCGGATAAAGCGAGATCAGCAAAACGATGACGAAGACGGCGATGCCGCCGGCGCGCCGGCCGGCTTCGAGGATCAGCGCCCACATGACGACGCTGAGGTACATGCCGTGTTCCGGCGCGTTGTATTCCCAGGCCTCGTCCAGCGCGGCCTCGGCAAACCAGACGTAATAGCCGGTCAGTGCGAGGGCGAGCAGGAACAGCGCGACGTCGTACCAAGGCACCTTCCGCTTCGACGCCGTCTTGGTCGCGGGCATGACCAGGAACAGCATCGAGATCATCAAACCGCCGACAAGATACATGTACCGGTTTTGGACCAGTACGTTGCCGATCAGCAGTTTGAAGAAACCGAGGTTCCAGAGCTGGTTGATCGCGACAAAAATCGATGCCGCGGTAACCAGCATGATCACCGCCATCCAGAACGGGCTCAGGCTGCGGTAGCGTTGGCTTTCAAGATCGTCGACATCGCTGGCGGCAGCGGCAGCAGGCTGGGTTTGATCAGCCATCCGACCCTCGCGTTACTTGGCGCAACGCCCGGGCGCGTGGCGCGGCCGTGACGTCTGCGTTGAAATGCTGGGGGTGTGGCGAAAAGGGCGGGCTACCCAATCAATGGCAGCCCGCCCGCTGGTCTCACCAGGTTTCGAAGACTGCCGGCAGGTTCGCCGCCTTCAGCGCGTCTGCGCGCGCCTTCATCCAACCGTTGTTGAAGCCGTCGTCGTCGCCCGGCGCCGACTTCGTGTAAGCCGCCCAGGCATCCATGATCACCTTCTGCCGTTTCAGATTGTTCTCATGGTTGGCCTGCGCCTTGTCGGACCACTTGCCGACTTCCTTGTAGTAGCGGATCGCGCCTTCGTGGAACGGCAGGAAGACAACCTCGAGCTTCTGCCGGTCCCAGGCCCAGCCGTTGGCGCCCGGTGCGCCGTCTTTGTAGTCGTCGTAATGCTCATACATCGCCTTGGTGACGTTGTAGGCGACATCGTCGGTCACGGTCGGCTTGCTGATCAGGATCGGATACGCCGTACCGACGCCTTCAAAACCACCTTCCGGTACCGCCGCGCCCTGCATGCAGTTGTGGCGGAAGTACCACGGCACCACGCCATTCAGCCGCTTCCAGCCTTCTTCGTCGTCATGCGGGAACACCGGATGGATGAGACCACGCGGCGAGGCCTGGATTTTCAGCATTGAGGTCGAGAAGGTCGCACCTTCAAGGGCGTCGAGATCGCCGTTGATCAGACCGTTGACCGAGCCGCCGTAACCGCCGACTTCGACGCGTTCGACGTCGGCCCAGCTCATGTCATAGAACGCGAGCATCGCCTCGACCGCCTTGTTCAACGCCGGCGCACCACGTACGTAGGAAATGCGTTTGCCCTTTAGCTCCGGCACCGTGGTGACGCCGGTGTCCTTCGCCATGGCGAATGAGACGGCGCAGCCGTCGGCGACATTATGCAGCAAAAGACGGATCGGCTGCGGACCCCAGGCTTTGGTGCCGAAGGTATAGACCGCTTCCTGCGCATAGATGCTGTCCGACCCGGTTGCGGAGAATTGCGCCTTGCCGCTTTTCAGCGGCGACAGACGCGAAACGTCGTTCTTGCCCGGCAGAACGCGAAGGTTCACGCCGTAGGTATTCTTCAGCACGCTGCCGATTGCGACAGCCTGATTGTAGCCGGACGTGCCTGTGTTGTAGGCGGTCCAAACCAGCGTCTTAGGAAGTTCGATATCTGCAGCAAGTGCGGAGCCTGCTACAGCAAGGCCCACCCCGATGCCTGCGACGGCAGGCACGAACGCGCGACGGTAGCTCATGCTTAGTTCCTCCCAGTAAGTGTTCTTACCGAGAGATAGTAGAGGCGAACGCCGCGCTTAGGCAAGGAAGCTCGATTTCAGTCGTCGCCGCGACGCGCTGTTCAGCCCGCCGCGGCATTGGTCGCGGAGGTCAGATTGCGATGGTAGTGCTGCAGCGCCGGTTCGTTGCGGCCGAACACGATTTCGCTTTGTCCGCCGGAATGGAATCCGGCCTGAACGCCTTCTCCCAACGGAAAGTCCTCGTCGCACACGGTGCGCAACAACAGATCGAAGTTCCGGTCCCAATGCCCGCGCGCGCTATCGGTTTCAGCCGGCTCGGGCGTGTAGAGGGATACGAACATCCGCGCGCAGTCCGGATCGTCACCGTCCGGGAACACATGCCATGTCTCGACATGATCGCGCTGCATGATGAAGACCGTATTCGGGAACAGGATGCTGACGATCGCCGTGTGGGTGAACAGATCCCACTCCGCCTCAGGCTGTTCGCGCAACTCATCGATGGTTCGCCGCGGGGCAATCAGCCTGAGGTTTTCGTTGTAGCCGTCGAACGTCGCCAGATCGCTGTGCAGGATCGGGTGGATGGTTTTCCGGTGCAGCACGTTGATGTGATAGGTCTCCAAGAACGTGTCGACCACCAGTTTCCAGTTCATGCGGCGTTTCAGTTCGCGGGTCTCGTAATGGTGGTAGGTGTCCAGGCCATAGGCGGCAAGGTCTTCGGCAAGCCCGCCAAGATGGGCATCGACATCGATGGGCGCGCCCGGCGTCGGCACGACCCAGATCATGCCGTGCCTCTCCTCGACCGGCAGACGCACCAGGCTGCAATCGGCCTTGTCCAGACTGGCGAAGGCGGCGTCATGCGGGCGGGCCATCAGAGCGCCATCGAGGCCGTAGCTCCACGCGTGATAGGGGCAGACGAACGAGCGTTGGTCGCTGCCGTTGCCCGACGCGACGCGAGCGCCGCGATGGCGACAGGAATTGATCATGGCGTGTACATCGCCATCCCGATCGCGGGTCACCAGGATCGGCACACCGGTGTAGTCATCGGTGAAGAAGTCGCCCGGATTGGGTACGCGGCAACTCAGGCCGAGATTGATCGGGTATTGCCGAAACAGCGTGCGCCGCTCGTTGGCGGCGACATCGCGGTCGATGTATTCGTTCACGGGATTTCGATAGATCGCCTCCGCCATCGCCGTTGACCGCTCATCCATGTAGCTCAGAAGCTTTCGGCCCTGACGAATCTGTTCTGCCTGCTGCATACCTCACCTTTCCAACAGCGCCGGCCGTCGCGCCATTGACGACCGTTCTCCCAAATCGAGTTTACGCGCTTTTTCTAACGATCGTTAGAAAAAATTTTCCTAATGCCCGTTCGACTTGGTTGCTGCACCTGCCGGCGTTATGTGATATCGGCAGTCGCCGCCCATCAAGGGACACCCTTTTTACGAATTCACGGTCAGATATACACAGTTTTTAGTTGCATGTCATCGGGCTCGATAGAAAGTTCAACCAGCTTCGACCTGCGCAAGGCGGACGCCACGCGGCTGCGGATTCTGGACGCGGCGGCCCTTGTGTTTATGGAAAAGGGTTATGTGGCGACCCGACTAACCGACATTGCCGCGACAGCCGATATGCGCGCCGGCAGCCTCTATTATCACTTCGGGTCGAAGGAACAGATCTTCGAGGAGGTGCTGGAAATCGGCATGCGACGCGTGTTCGATGCGGTTCGCGACAGCATCGAAGCGCTGGGACCGAAGGCGCGGTACCGCGACCGCATTGCCGTTGCCATCGATGCACATCTGACCATGCTGCTACAGCATGGCAATTATACCTCCGCCAACATCCGCAACTTCGGGCAGATCCCGCCCGACCTGCAGCAGCGGCATCTGCGCATCCGCGAAGAGTATGGCGACTATTGGCGCCAGTTGCTGGAGAATGCGCAGGACGCCGGCGAGATCCGGCCCGAGGCCGATCTGTCGCTGATCCGCATGCTGCTGCTGGGTGCGATGAACTGGGCGACGGAGTGGTACGATCCGGACAAGCGTCCGGTCAGCGACATCGCGGCCGAATATCATCGCCTTCTGTTCGACGGTATCGGCGCGGTCTAGTCGGGTCGACGATTTGCCGGTGAAGGCACAGACCGGCGATTGACGGCACAACAGCCGCCGCTATGATGCCGCCGCCTGCCCCTGTGGCGGAATTGGTAGACGCGACAGACTCAAAATCTGTTGGGAGCAATCCCGTGCTGGTTCGAGTCCGGCCAGGGGCACCATACCTCCAATCAGTTCTTCATTCGTTGCAATCGCCAGCGTCATCGTCGGGCGGCGCCACGACGTGCATCGCTCGGAATCTGTGCGACCTTTTGCCTCATTTTTCACATATTCAAGAAACCGAATAATTGCAGAACGCGTATAGCGCGAAACATCGCTATCGCAATGCAACAAGAAAAAACGACGAAGACGCCATGTCCGAGCACTATCCGGCGCAGTACGACGCGCTGAACCACGAGCACGCTGAAATCCAAGACGAGTTGTCGCAGCTGCAGGCCGCCGGCGATGAAACGCCAAACGTGACCGCGTTTCGTCAGCGGCTTTGGGATTTTCTGCAGTTGCTACAGCAGCATCATCGGCATGAAGAAGACATCATGTCGGAAACGACATATCCCGATGCGGCGCTGCACACCGCCTACCACCGGCACAGCGCCGGCGTCATCGACACCATCATTCGGCTATACGATGCCGATGCGACGGCAGAGCTTGGCGAACGGATTGCGGCCCATGTCGCCAACGCCGTTCAGGAAGAGATCTTCTTCGACCGGCAGCTCATGGCGTTTCTGTCCGATCGATAGCGCGGCGCACAGAAAAGGCCCGCGCCACGGCTCCCGCACAGGAGCAGCAACACGGGCCAATTTTTGGCAAAGTTGTTAGCTGGCGCCGGTTTCCTTCAGGAAGTCATCAACCGACTGACGCATCGACTCGGCCTGCTTCGACAGCTCCGTCGACGCCTGCGACACATCGGAGGCTAATCGGCCGGTTTCCCCGGACGCATTGGAAACCTTGATGATGTTCGTCGACACTTCCTGTGTCGCAGCACCTTGCTCCTCCACCGCGGCCGCGATGGCCGACGCGATCTCGCTGATCTGATGGATGGTCTTGGTGATCGACTCGTTGGCCCCGACGGCATCCTGCGTCGCCGACTGAATCTCGCTGATCTGCTGCGAAATCTCCTCGGTCGCATTCGCGGTCTGATTGGCCAGCGACTTCACTTCGGACGCCACGACGGCAAAGCCTTTGCCGGCCTCGCCGGCACGCGCGGCTTCAATCGTCGCGTTCAGCGCCAGCAGATTGGTCTGACTGGCGATGTTTTGAATCAGATCGACAACGTCGCCGATCTTCTGCGCCGCATCGGCAAGCCGGTTGATCATATCGTTCGACCGGCGCGCCTCATCGACGGCACTGCCGGCGATCTCGGTGGACTGGCTGACCTGACGCGAGATTTCGGTAATCGAGGAACTCAGCTCCTCCGCTGCCGCCGCGACGGTATTGGAGATACTGCTGGCTTCCTCTGCCGTGCTGGTCATCGACTGGGCGCTGGCCTGCATCTCGGTCGACGCGGCCGACACCGCTTCGACGACGTGCGAGAGATCGTCGGCCATGCGCACGTTCTGCGACACCACGCTCCAGCTCACCATCGCCGCGATGTAGTCGCCATCCGCATCGTTGATGCCTGACACATCGAGGCGCAGGGTCTCCGGGCCAAGCTTGATCAGCGCCCGATGCGGCAGGTTTGTCGGATCCGCCAACATCTTGCGCTGATGTTCGGGATGCTTGTGGAAGATGTCGATGCATTGGCCATCGAGGTCATCAACCTTTACCGGCAACAACTCCTCGATAGTGCGAAGCGTGTTGCGGCTGGTGCTGTTGATGTAGCTGAGCTCCCAGTTGTCCTTGTCGGCGAGCATGACGTTGATCGGCATCTGATCAAGCATCTGAACCAGCTTCGCCGTTTCGGCTTCCTGCTCAACTTCCTTGGTCACCACGCGCCAGGTGATCATCGGGCACAAATAGCGGCCACCTGAGTCGACGACCGCGGTGGCCAGAAGATCCAGCCACTCGTCGCCAACCCTGAACTTCGCCTTGTGCGGCAGGTTCTTCGGATCCGCCAGCAGATTGCGCTGGTGCGACGGCTCCTTGTGGAAGACATCGATGCTCTGGCCAAGTATCTCGTCGGCTGCGACCGGCAGTACGTGTTCGATCGACTTCAGCGCCTCGCGCGAGGCGGAATTCATATAGTTGATCCTGAAGTCTTTCAGATCGCACGTCATGACGGCGACCGGCATGTCCTCGACCATGCGCTGCAAGCCGTCGGACGACAATGCCATCGCGGCTGGTTGTGCGGTATCAGCCTTCGCCCGGCGAAGTGCTAGTGCCATTGCGTATCCCCCCAAGGATGCAAAGTTTCTAATACACGCAAGATCGGCCAGCAGGCTGAAAGAAAGGTTAACACTGCAAAAACAATTGGCAGAAAACGGTAGAATTGAAGAATAGATTTTGTCCAAATACGTTAGTTCCAAAAAATTGCAAGAATTAACGAAATAATACTCGACTTTTAGGCAACGCCTTCAATCGCATTATGTCTATGAAATATAGAATCCGAAGTCGTTGGCACGTCAGGCGCCAATGCTTGTCAGCGACACAACTCATGGGCAGCATTGCCGCAGGATCGCCCAATCAACCGCCGAAAACGTGAGTGTTTTACCGGCTGAGCGGCAAATTCGAACCACGAAGACTCAAAGAATGAACTTGGAGAGATCGGAGTCCTGGGCAAGGCCGGCGACGTTCTCACGCACATAGTCGGCATCGATGTTGATCGTTTCGCCGGGGCGATCGGCCGCCGTGAAACTGATGTCGTCGAGAACACGTTCCAAAATCGTGTGCAGCCGGCGGGCACCGATGTTCTCGACATTATTGTTCACTTCCGCCGCCAGGCGCGCAATTTCGTCGATCGCATCGTCAGTGAACGCGAGCGTGACATCCTCGGTCGCCATCAGCGCAACATATTGCTTGATCAGGCTGGCTTCAGGCTCGGTCAGGATGCGGCGGAAATCTTCGACGGTGAGTGCCTTCAGCTCGACCCGGATCGGCAGACGCCCCTGTAGCTCGGGCAGCAGGTCCGATGGCTTCGCCAAGTGAAAGGCGCCTGAGGCGATGAACAGCACATGGTCCGTTTTCACCGGCCCGTGCTTCGTCGACACCGTTGTACCCTCGATAAGCGGCAGCAGGTCACGTTGCACGCCTTCACGCGACACATCCGCACCGCCGCGTTCGGAACGCGCAGTAATCTTGTCGATCTCGTCCAGGAAGACGATGCCGTTCTCCTCGACCACCTGAATGGCGTCGCGAACCAGCTGCTCGTCATCGAGCAGCTTGTCGCTCTCTTCGGCAACCAGGACTTCATAAGAATCCGAGACCGTCATACGACGACGCTTGGTCCGGCCGCCCATCGCCTTGCCCAGGATATCGTTCAGGTTGATCATGCCCATCTGGGCACCGGGCATGCCGGGCACCTCGAAGGTCGGCAAGCCGCCAGAGCCGGTATCCGCTAGATCGAGTTCGACTTCCTTGTCGTCCAGCTCACCGGCGCGAAGTTTCTTCCTGAACGTCTCCCGCGTACCGGCAGAGGCATTGTCACCGACCAGCGCGTCCAACACCCGTTCTTCGGCGCTCAACTCGGCCCGTGCGGTGACTTCAGACCGCCGACGCTCGCGCACCATGGAGATCGCCACTTCGATCAGATCGCGGATGATCTGCTCGACGTCGCGGCCGACGTAACCGACCTCAGTGAACTTGGTCGCCTCGATCTTGATGAACGGCGCGCCAGCCAGCCGTGCCAGACGGCGCGAAATCTCCGTCTTGCCGACACCTGTCGGACCGATCATCAGGATGTTCTTCGGCAGAACCTCTTCCTTCAGATCATCCTCGAGCTGCATCCGCCGCCAACGATTGCGCAGCGCGATCGCCACCGCGCGTTTTGCGTCGCTTTGGCCGACAATGTAGCGGTCGAGTTCGGAAACGATTTCGCGGGGACTGAACTCGGTCATTTGGTCAGGGTCTCAACAACGATCTGGTCGTTCGTGTACACACATATCTCCGCCGCCACCGCCATGGCACGGCGGGCGATCTGTTCGGCGGTCATGTCGTCGAGGTCGCTCAAAGCCCGCGCCGCCGCCAGCGCATAGTTGCCGCCGGAGCCGATGCCGATCAGGCCATCCTCAGGCTCAAGAACGTCGCCCGTGCCGGTCAGCACCAGGCTGACGTCGCTATCCGCGACCGCCATAAAAGCTTCAAGACGGCGCAGATAACGGTCGGTACGCCAGTCCTTGGCCATTTCCACCGCGGCCCGCGTCAGGTTGCCGGGATAGGTTTCGAGTTTCGACTCGAGGCGCTCGAACAAAGTAAAGGCATCCGCCGTGGCGCCGGCGAAGCCGGCGAGGATGTTGCCGCCGCCCAGACGGCGCACCTTGCGCGCGTTCGCCTTGATCACGGTTTGCCCGAGGCTGACCTGCCCATCGCCGGCAATCACCACGTCATTGCCCTTGCGAACTGACAGGATCGTCGTGCCGTGCCAGGTTGGTTCCTGCCGGTCTGTCAAATCAACGCTCTCCGTAACATGCAGCCATCGTCCGCGACGGGGGACGACGAACGCCCAGCATGTATGGGCAATGGCGGTACGATCAAGTGTTGATTGGAATTGACGCCTGTCGCGCCACGCTCGACACGAACTCGCGCCGACTTACGCCATTTCCGGCGCACCTATTGCGCGTACGACGCTCTTCAACAGCACTTCCGGCGGGAATGGTTTGATCAGCAGGTCGACGCCGGCCCGCGCCGCCGCCAGAGTCAGGGACAGATGCTCATCGGCGCTGACCAACAGGAAGGGAATATCGGCAAGAGCCTGGTTTTCCTGCATCTTCTGGTGCAGTTGCAGACCGTTCATTTCCTGCATGTGATAATCGCAGATCACGATCCGCACCGGCGACAGTCGCATCCGCTCCAGCGCCTCGTCACCGCAGGACGCTTCGATGATGGTCTTGAAACCCGCCGTTTTCAGCGTCTTGCGCAACAGAACCCGCGTCCCGTCGTGATCCTCGACGACCAGGATAGGCCACTTTTTGCTCATTTTTCTAACGCTCCCGCGCCGAACCGGCTTCAATACATGCCGCTAAAGTGGCGGCAGCCGCTGAAAATAGCGTTAATCGCGGACGCCCGAGGGGCAACCTGGCCAGCGCGACCTAGCGATTCCCGCACCATCCTGATATATCGCGCGAATAGTGCGGGCAGTTTGCCGGCCAGTAGCGAGAGGACGGCCCGATGCGGCAGGCCACGGTAGACAGATCGACCAACGAAACCCAGATCAGCGTGACGCTCGATCTGGACGGCACCGGACGTTACGACGTCTCGACCGGAATCGGCTTTCTGGATCATATGCTGGAGCAATTGTCGCGACACAGCCTGATTGACCTCACGGTCCGGGCCAAGGGCGATCTGCATATCGACTTTCACCACACCACGGAAGACACCGGCATCGTCATCGGCCAGGCCGTGACCGAAGCCATCGGCGACCGCAAGGGCATTACCCGCTACGGCTCGGCGCTGATCCCGATGGACGAGACCCTGACCCGTGTCGCCATCGACATTTCCGGCCGGCCTTATCTGGTTTGGAAGGTCGGGTTCACGCGGCCCAAGCTGGGCGACATGGACACCGAGCTGTTTCGCGAGTGGTTCCATGCCTTCGCGCAGGCCGCCGGCGTCACACTCCACGTCGAAAACCTGTACGGCGAGAACAACCACCATATCGTCGAGAGCTGTTTCAAAGGCCTGGCGCGGGCCCTGCGCGACGCACTCGAGATCGATCCGCGCAAAGCCGACGCTGTGCCGTCGACCAAGGGCACGCTCGGCGGCGCCGGTTGAGCCGCCTGGTCTGAATGAAAATCGGCGATGAAGACCTACACCGTTCATGACCGCCCCGTGCGCGCCGGCCAGGATCCGGATTTCGTGCTGGTGAAAGAGGGCTTCAACTGGTGGGCCCTGTTTGTGCCGCTCATCTGGCTCCTTGCGCGCCGGCAGTGGCTCGGCCTTCTGGTCTATGCCGCCGCAACCGCCGCGCTGGGCGTGCTGATGCAGGGACTGGCCTTCGACGAAGTAACGCAGACATTGATCTGGCTGGTATTCGCGCTGTTCGTTGCAGCCACGGCCAACGACTGGCGCCGCTGGCGGCTCGGTGACCGGGGCTATCGGTTTGCCGGCGTGGTGCAAGCTCAGAGTCTCGAAAGCGCCGAATTGCGTTGGCTGCTCCAGCAACCGGCAGCAAGTGGCGAAGCACCGGCGCGACCGCACCGGTCGGCGCCAACACCTGCCCGGGCCGCAGGTGATGGTTTGCAACCGTTCGCATCGCCCTTCGATCCCGTGTAGCCGGGGTATCGGACATGAATGTCGTCATCGTCGACTACGGTTCCGGCAACCTTCGGTCGGCCGCCAAGGCTTTCGAGCGGCAGGCGGCGGACCTGGCATCGCCGTCGGACATCATCGTGACCGACGATCCGGACACGATCCGTGCCGCCGACCGGGTCGTCCTGCCCGGCGTTGGCGCCTTCGCCGACTGCCGTGCCGGCCTGATGGCGATCGATGGTGTCGCACAGGCCCTGGAGGACGTCGTCATTCGGCAGGGCCGTCCATTCCTCGGCATCTGTGTCGGTATGCAACTGCTGGCGGAACGCGGGCTGGAGCACGGCGTGCACCAGGGCCTTGGCTGGATCCCCGGCGATGTCAGCCAGATCGAGCCGGGCGACCGGCAACTGAAAGTGCCGCACATGGGCTGGAATGCCCTGCAGGTGAAACAGCCGGCGCACCCGCTGATGGCCGGCATCGACAGCGGTGCTTATGCCTACTTCGTGCATTCCTATGCATTTCGGTCGGCCACAGCCGACGTGGTGTTGGCCGAAGTGGGATATGGTGCGGAAGAAATCGTCGCCGCAGTCGCCCGTGACAACATCGCCGGCACCCAGTTTCACCCGGAAAAAAGCCAGGCGACCGGCCTTCGCCTGATCGCCAACTTCCTCACCTGGGCACCCTAGGAGTCGCGCCAGTGCATCTTTATCCCGCCATCGACCTGAAGGATGGCCAGTGCGTGCGGCTGTTGCGCGGTGATCTGGACAAAGCGACCGTGTTCGGCGAAGACCCGGCGGCACAGGCGCGCAGGTTTCAGGACGCCGGCTGCGACAACCTGCATATTGTCGATCTGAACGGCGCGGTCGAAGGCCGGCCGGTCAACGCCGATGCCGTCGACGCCATCCTCGCCGCCGTCGACATCCGCACCCAGCTGGGCGGCGGCATTCGTGACGCGGCGACCGCCGAGATGTGGCTCGACCGCGGCATCGCCCGGGTCATCCTGGGTACGTTCGCACTGCGCGAACCCGAGGCCGTCCGGGCCCTGTGCCGCGCCCATCCGGGACGCATTGCCGTCGGTATCGATGCGCGCGGCGGCAAGGTCGCCGTCAGCGGCTGGGTCGAACAATCGGATGTCGACGCGATCGGCCTGGCGCAGCGCTTCGAGGATGCCGGCGCGGCCGCGATTATCTACACCGACATCGACCGCGACGGCGCAATGCAGGGCCACAATCTCGATGCGACCGTCGCGCTGGCCGATGCCTTGACGACACCCGTTATTGCGTCAGGCGGCGTTACCAGCCTCGACGATCTTGTCGCACTGCGCGCCGCAGCCGGTCATGGCATAGACGGCGTCATCGTCGGCCGCGCCCTCTACGATGGCGCCATCGCGATCGACGACGCCCTGACCGCCCTGGCCGGCTAAGGCTGGGATCAGTTAAGGACAATCGACACAGATGCTGACCAAACGTGTCATACCCTGCCTGGACGTGAAGGATGGCCGCGTCGTCAAAGGCGTAAACTTCGTCGGCCTGCGCGATGCCGGCGATCCGGTCGAGCAAGCCAGGATTTACGATGCCGAGGGTGCCGACGAACTGTGCTTCCTCGACATCACGGCATCATCGGACAACCGCGGCATCATCTACGACGTCGTGCGCGCCACGGCGGAACAGTGCTTCATGCCGCTGACGGTCGGCGGCGGCGTGCGTACGGTGGAGGATGTCCGACGCCTGTTGTTGTCCGGCGCGGACAAGGTGTCGATCAATACCGCCGCCGTGCAACGGCCTGAGTTCGTCCGCGAAGCCGCGGAGAAGTTCGGCACGCAGTGCATTGTCGTCGCTATTGACGCCAAGCGCCGTGACGACGGCGGTTTCGAGGTATTCACCCACGGTGGCCGGAACGCCACCGGAATCGAGGCTATCGGCTGGGCGCAGCGCATGGTCGAGCTTGGCGCCGGCGAGATCCTGCTGACGTCGATGGATCGTGACGGCACCAAGGCCGGCTTCGACATCGAGTTGACGCGCGCCATCGCCGACGCCGTCTCCGTGCCGGTCATCGCCTCCGGCGGTGTCGGCACGCTGGATCATATGGTCGACGGCGTACGCGACGGCCATGCCGATGCGGTGCTGGCGGCGTCGATCTTCCATTTCGGCGAATATTCGATTGCGCAAGCCAAACAGGCAATGCAGGCTGCCGGTCTGCCCATTCGTCCGACCTGAAGCCATGACGACACTGTACATACTGCGCCATGCCGAAGCCCAATCGGGCACCGCCGGCGGCGACCATGAACGACCGCTGACCGCGGCCGGCGAACGCGCGGCGTTGGTCGTCGGGCAGTACATGCGCCAACAGGGCCTGCAGCCCGCCATCGTTTTGTGCTCCGGCGCAGCGCGTGCGCAGGCGACCTGTTCGTTGGTCCTGGGGCGGCTCGAAGGCCGGCCCGAAACCACCATAACCGACGAGCTCTATAGCTGCACCGCCGAGGAACTTGCGGCGAAGCTCCGGGCTCTCGGCACAGACGTCGCCTCAGCCCTCGTCGTCGGCCACAATCCGGTGCTGCAGCAACTGGCGGTGTCGCTGGTGCACGATGCCGAGGGCGATGCGCTGGAGCGTCTGAACACCGACCTGCCGCCCGGTGGCCTCGTCGGGATCTCCTTCGGCGATCATGGGTGGGGCGGCGCCCGGCGCCATGCCGGTCATCTGACCTTCTTCGTCACGCCGCAAACGCTGGTCTGACCCGCGCGCGGCGAACCTCAGGCAAACCATCGGAAGGCCATTCCCGTGTCGCAGCCCACATCAGCCGGACCCGACGTCCTGGACGCCCTGTTTGCCGTCATCGACAGCCGGCAGGGCGCGGACCCCGCGACATCCTATACCGCACGTTTGTTCGCCAAAGGCGCCCCGAAGATCGCCCAGAAGGTCGGCGAAGAAGCGACGGAAACCGTGGTGGCCGCCCTGGCCGAAACCAATGCCGACCTGGTCAACGAGAGCGCCGATCTGCTGTACCATTTGCTGGTGCTTTGGGCCGCCAAAGGCGTGCAGCCGGCCGACGTCTATGCCGAACTCGACCGCAGGCGCGGCGACTGAACGACTGAACCGAAACGACCCTCACCGACGACTGTGGAGACGACCTGATGGCGTATGACACCCAGAATGTGTTTGCGAAGATCCTGCGTGGCGAACTGCCGTGCAAAAAGGTCTTTGAGAACGACCACGCCCTGGCTTTTCACGACATCAACCCGCTCATGCCGGTCCATGTCCTGGTCATCCCCAAGGGCGAATATGTGACGCTGGACGAGTTCACCACGAGCGCCAGTGCGGAGGCACAGGCCGGCTTCCTGACGGCCGTCGGTGAAACCGCCAAGCAGGTTGGCGTTACGGAAGGCGGCTATCGGATCGTCGCCAACAACGGTGCTGACGCCAATCAGGAAGTACCGCACTTTCACGTCCATATCTTCGGCGGCCGACCGATCCGCGGGCGCATGATCAAGTCCGAAGACTGAGACCGGTCAGAGTCCAGCTGCCGGCGCGCCTTCCACCGGCTTCGCCGCATCGCCGCGCCGCCCTGCCGTGCTGTCGGCCGGCAGCACCAGGGTGCGCGCATCGGGCACCAGCACGACCGGCAACCCGGCGTCCCGGCCACGAATAGCGACGTCGCGCGTTTCGTACTCCGCCATATCCAGACCGGCGCGGTTGACCACATCCATCGACACGACGAGCTGCGCACCGAACTCCTTGGTCAATGCCTCCAGCCGGCTGGCCGTGTTGACGGTATCGCCGACAGCGGTCACCGAAACGGCATGGCGGTACCCCATTTCGCCGACGATGGCCGGGCCGGCATGAATGCCGATGCCCATGCGGAAGGGCTGCTCGAGATCCTGCGCCAACTGCTGATTGAGGCGTTCCAGCGCAAGGGACATTTCCTGCGCTGCCCGCAACGCGTTCTGGCAGCCGAGATCGACGCCGCGCTGGATACCGAACAGCGCCATCACGCCGTCGCCGATAAACTTGTCCAGCCGGCCGCCCGACTTCTCGACCGCTTCGCCCATGACACGGAAGTACTGGTTCAGGGCAAAGACCACGTCAAACGGCAGCTTCGATTCGGAAAACTTGGTGAACGCACGCAGATCGGCAAACAACACCGCGATTTCGCGCTCGCTACCTTGCAGGTAGGCCGGCTGACGGAACCCGTCGCGCGGCCCGGCCGTCGGTTCGAGCAGCGGCACCACGGCAACGTCGGCCGTCGGCCGGAGCTGACAAGCCAGGCGCACCGAGTCCGCCGCGCGCACGCGGCGCAGTACCTGCAGTTCCTCCCGACTGGGCGGCGATACTTGCTCGGCGCCCGAGACCAACCGCACCCGGCAGGTCGAGCAACGCCCGCGGCCGCCGCACACCGATGCGTGCGGGATGTCGCCGATGCGACTCGCTTCCAGCACGGTGGTACCCGTCGGCACGGTGACGGAACGTCCGTCCGGATAGGTGATGGCGACGCGTTGCCCGCGCCGGCGCCAGAGCCAGCGCAGCAGATGAACCGAAAGCAGCAGCCCGACGGCGATCAGTACGCTCCACCGCACGTTCCCGGCCGTGCTGTAGACCCAGGCCACGGCGTCCTGCGGCATGTTGATGATCTCAAGCTGACGCGCCAGCCAATGCCCGTCGCGCATCAGCAGCGCGACCTGCTGTCCGGCGGAGGCGAACCCGGCCAATGACGCCGCCGGGACAAGCAGGGCACAGACGAACAGCGTCGTTCGCCATCGTGGGTAGTTCGGCTTCAACCGCCACCAGAAGTGCAGGCCGAGAATGCCGTGCCCCCAGACGACCAGCAGCGCGATCGCCTGCAGCAGGCCCTGCCACGGCTCCCACACCCACAACGACAACACGACAAACGCGTAGGTGTCCTGCACGCCATAGACTTCATGCACCCCGCGCGTCGCGACAACATGCACAGCGATGAGCAGCGGGATGACCAGACCCAGCGTAATCTGCACGCCTTCGCCGACCGCCATCCGCAAGGTGCGCCGGCGAAACAGGGCGACAAAGGCGGCCAGCACATGCACGAACAAACCGCCATAGAGTGCGGTACTGCCGACCGGATTGCGCCAGAGCGCCAAAAACCACTCGCGCCCGACCTCGGCCGCGTTCAGCGACACCAGGCCAAGTGCGTGGTTCAGCAGGTGCAGCAGCACAAACGCCAGCAGGATCAGACCACTGATGAGCCGCGCCCGCGGCAACCAGCGCCACAGCTGGACCCAGTATCTCCGGCGACGCGTCACCGACCGTGACCGATGCGGATCGGGCCGGTCACCGCCGCCGGTCCTAGCTCAACCGTTCGGCCACAAGCGCCTTAAGGTCGGCTTCCGGCCTGGCGCCCATGTGACTGACGATTTCCGCCGCTGCGACGCTGCCCATCTGTCCGCAGTCGTGCAGGTTGCGGCCCTGGGCCAGGCCGGCGAGGAAACCGGCGGCATAGAGATCGCCGGCACCGGTGGTGTCGACGACCTGATCGACTTTCTGAGCGTCGATCACATGCACTTCGTCGCCCGAGACAATCACCGACCCCTTTTCCGACCGGGTCAACGCGGCGATATCGCAATGGCCACGCACGGCCTGCAGCGCGGCATCGAACTCATCGACCTGATACAGCGACATGATTTCCTGCTCGTTGGCGAACAGGATGTCGACCTGATGCTCGACCAGTTCGAGGAACTCGGCACGATGGCGGTCGACGCAGAACCCGTCCGACAGGCTGAGCGACACGATCCGCCCGGCGGCATGGGCCGTCCGCATTGCCTTCACGAACGCTTCCTTGGCCTGCGGCGGGTCCCAAAGATAACCTTCCAGATAGGTCACCCGCGATGCGGCGATGACGTCCTCGTCGACGTCCTCCGGCCCCAGTTCGATGCAGGCACCGAGGTATGTGTTCATGGTTCGCTGCGCATCCGGCGTGACCAGAATCAGGCACAACGCCGTCTGCGGGCCGGAGCTCGCCGGCTCGGTGTCGAAGTCGACGCCGATGGCACGAATGTCATGACGGAAAATACGACCGAGTTCGTCGTCACGGACCTTGCCGACAAAAGCCGCGCGCGACCCGAGCGCCGCGACCGCCGCCAACGTGTTCGCCGCCGAACCGCCGGAGCTTTCCACGCCCGGACCCATGGCGTCATAAAGCTTCGCCGCCTGCGCTTCGTCGATCAGCATCATGTGGCCCTTGCTCAGGCCATGCGTACTCAAGAACGCATCGTCGCTTTGCGACAGCACATCGACGATCGCATTGCCGATGCCGGTTACGTCATAGCGAATATCAGCCATGTTCTGCTGGCGACCCCATCAAACCCCTGCGAAAAGTTGCCGGAGTATAGAAGCTGACGGATGGTGCGCAAGCACGCCCCTCAGCCGCCCGATGTTGCTATAGTTTTGCCACCGGCAGCATAGTTGCGGGCCGACAACACGGAAGAATCACAAATGCCTGATGAATTGTGGCGCCTGACGGCGCAGGAAATGGTCGCCCGCCTGAAACAAGGTGATGTTACGCCGGCCGAGGCGATCGACGCTGCCGCGGAACGGATCGCGCAAACCGACGCCAGCGTCAACGCGATGGTGACGCAGTCGCTCGACCGGGCGCACGAACAGGCACGCGCCATGGCCAGCAACGGTCATCCCGAAAATCCCGGCCCGGGCTACCTCTACGGCCTACCATTGTCGATCAAGGACCTCGACGACGTCGCTGGCGTTCGAACCACATACGGCTCGCCGATCTTTGCCGATCAGGTGCCGGAGAAATCGAGCCTTATGGTGCAGACGCTGGAAGGCAATGGCGCCATCGTTATCGGCAAGTCGAACACGCCGGAGTTCGGCGCCGGCGCCAATACGTTCAACGAAGTGTTCGGTGCTACGCGCAACCCCTGGGACACCCGAATGAATGCCGGCGGCTCCTCCGGCGGCGCCGCCGTTAATCTGGCAACCGGTCAGGCTTGGCTCGCCACCGGCAGCGACCTCGGCGGATCGCTCCGCATTCCGGCCGCCTTCAACAGCGTCGTCGGCCTGCGGCCCAGCCCCGGCCGCTGCCCGCACGGCATCGGCCCGACACAGTTCAGCGACCTCGGCGTTTGCGGTCCGATGGGCCGAAACGTACGCGATACAGCGCTGATGCTCGACGCCATGGTGCGCCGCTGGGCGCGCGATCCGCTGTCGCTGGATCCACCGGCCACCCCGTTTCTGCAGGCCGCCGAGGCACCGAAGGCGCCACCGCGCGTTGCCTGGAGCGCCAGCCTCGGTATTGCACCGGTGGAGCCTGAGGTCGCCGACGTCTGCGGCAAGGCCGCAAGGCAGTTCGAGGCGCTGGGCAGCACCGTCGACGAGGCCCATCCGGACCTGGATGACGGCCCCGCCGTGTTCCAGGACCTGCGCGCCGAACTGTTCGTGCTCGGCCGTCAGGAACTGCTCGAAAAGCACCGCGACGCGCTGAAGCCGGATGTGATCTGGAACATCGAAAAGGGCATGGACATGTCGCTGCGGCAGTCCGCCGCCGCACATCGCGCCAGAGCCGCCATGTTCCAGCGCACCTGCGACTTCTTCGAAACCTATGACCTGTTGATCACGCCGACGGTCATGGCCGCACCGCGCGAGGTGGAAGTGCGTTACCTGACGGAAGTCGCCGGCACCACGTTCGACAATTATGTCGACTGGCTCATGCACACCTACGTCATCACGCTGACGACCTGCCCGGCGATTTCCATTCCCTGCGGCTTCACCGAGTCGGGGCTGCCCGTCGGTCTGCAGATCGTCGCGCCGCCGCATGGTGAGGCGGGCCTGCTGTCCGCTGCCGCGGCGTTCGAGGACGCGAACGACTTCGCGGCCATGGTGCCGATGGATCCGAAAGTGACGCACGCCTGAGGCAGTCCTGGCGGCAACGCCAGCGTACGGAGCAACCGGTCCGAATTCCGGTTGCGGGGTTCAGCGAAAGCGAATACTTCAGCGTGCGTGATTATTTCAGCCTTCAGCCGAGCGTTTGAGCAGCTGCCCGACCCGGCCTTCCGGTCGGTGCTGCTGCGTGGACTGGCGATGACCATCGCGGTTTTCGTCGCTCTCTACTTTGCTGCCGATTACGGCATTTCCAGCATTCAGGTTGCGGAAGACAGCTGGCTTTACTGGATGACGCAGCTGGCCGCCTGGGGAACGTTTATCCTCGCCGGATTCGTATTGTTCCCCGCCGTCGCCAGCTTCTTCATCGCCCTATTCCTGGACGACATCGCCGATGCGGTGGAACGCCGGCATTATCCCGCCGACCCGCCTGGCAAAAGCGCCAATCTCGGACCGTCGCTGGCCGTCGCATTTCGGTTCTCGCTGGCGCTGATCGCACTGAACATCCTGCTGCTGTTTTTTTTACTTCTGGGCCCGATATATCCGTTGGTCTATTACCTGGTGAACGGGTATCTTCTGAGTCGTGAGTATTTCGAGCTCGTCAGCTTGCGCCACAACGATCCGAAGACAATTCGGACAGTCCGTAAGACTGGCGGCCTGCGGCTGCTGATGGCAGGTATCGCAATCGCCTTTCTGATGACGATTCCGCTGCTCAACTTGGTGATGCCGCTGGTGGCGACAGCCGTGATGGTGCATTTCTTCAAGACACTGTCAGGCCGACGAGCCGTTTGACGCGATGGCGCCGGGCGCCGTCCGCAAGTATTTGAGGGCAAGGATGGCCGACGAGCAACACGACGCAGGTTCGACACGGTTTCGACCGGAAATTACGCGTCGTGCCCCGGATTTTCATGGTCTGGGCAGGGGCAATCAGCCGCAGGAGCCATCGGTCAGCACCGGCAAGCAGCTCATCGTCGGACGCGAAATCGTTCTGAACGGTCAGATCGCCGCCTGCGATAAACTGATCGTCGAGGGCACCGTCGAGGCCCAGCTGGAAAACTCCAAGGTTATCGAGATCACTGAATCCGGCCTGTTCAAAGGATCGGCCGAGATCGACGACGCGGTCATCGGCGGCCGTTTCGAAGGCACGCTGGTGGTCCACGGCCTGTTGACGGTTCAGTCGACCGGGCGCATCGCCGGCGAAGTCCGCTATGGCCGCATAGCGATCGAGGAAGGCGGGGAAATCGCCGGGACCTTGGAAGTCAACGGCGTCCAGCCGATTGCACGCCCCGCCCCCGCGACAGCGGAGTCCGGCACCCCCGACTAGGAGATCGACCGATTATGCGGCAGGCCGCACCATGGCGATCCGGACGGACCCGACGGCCCGTTCTGGCATGGTCGTTTGGGGCGCTGGCGCTTTCGCTGCTGACGGCCTGTGCGGCAACGCCAGAGGCAAAACTCGAAGCCGCCACCGCACCTCCCAACCGGGTCGCCAAGCCCGTCGAGCCGCCTTCCGCACCGGCACCGCCGCGCCCGGACCCGGCTCAATTGCTCGGCATGGAGGCGACACATCTGAAAACCCTGCTTGGCGAACCGAACCTGATCCGGCGGGAACCGCCCGCGCAGGTCTGGCTTTATGCCGGCGGCGCCTGCGTGTTCCATGTCTATCTCTACAAACTGCCCGACGCCGCCGGCTATCGGGTCACGCATTACGACGTTTCGGCCCACCCGCGCCGCATCCACCCGGCGCGCGATTGTTTCGGCAGCCTGCTGCAGCGTGCGGAGCACCGTCAGCTCGACAGTTAAGGCGTTTGCCGGGCCTCCGATCCGCCGACCGGCCTACTCCAGAGTCGTTTTCGCCTTGTATCGGCACAGATCTCGTACCGGACAGATCGGGCAGTCGGGCTTGCGGGCCTTGCAGATGTAGCGCCCATGCAGGATCAGCCAGTGATGCGCGTGTAGCCGGAAGGGCTCCGGCACAGCCTTGTCCAGCTTCCTCTCGACCGCAAGCGGCGTCTTGCCCGGCGCCAGACCGGTGCGGTTGCCGACACGGAAAATGTGTGTGTCGACCGCCATCGTCGGCTGCCCGAATGCCATATTGCACACGACGTTGGCCGTCTTCCGGCCAACGCCGGGCAGGGTCTGTAACACATCACGATCCTGCGGTACCTGACTATCGAACTCGTCGATCAGGCGGCGGCTCAGGGCGATGACGTTTTTCGCCTTGGAGTTAAACAGGCCAATCGTGCGGATGTATTTCTTCAGGCCCTCTTCGCCGAGCGCGAACATCTTCTCGGGCGTGTCCGCTACCTTGAAGAGCGCTTCAGTGGCTTTGTTGACACCGACGTCGGTCGCCTGGGCCGACAGCACAACGGCGACCAGAAGGGTGAAATCGTTCACATAATTCAACTCGCCCTTCGGTTCCGGATCGATCTCCGCCAGCCGGGCAAAAAACGCTTCGATGTCGGCTTTCTTCATCCTAAGTCCGCTGTCCTGTTCATCACGGCCCGTTCAATTGCCGCGTCCCTCCGACCACATTAAACTGCGCCCCATGTCTTCGCCCGATCGAGACGATAGCAGCGCCCCGCTGTATTTCGATGCCATGCTGCACCCTCACCGCAGCCTCGGCCCGCTGGGCTTTTACATTCTGCTGGGGTTCGTCAGCGTCGTCAGCTTCATCGCCGGAATCGCCTTCGCCCTGAACGGCGCATGGCCGGTCATGGGATTCTTCGGCCTCGATGTGCTGGGGATCTACATCGCCTTCCGCCTGAGCTACCGCAGTGGCCGATTGTGCGAGACCGTCAAACTGCACAGCGATGAACTGGCTGTCACCCGGATCCAGCCGAGTGGCCGGAGCAGGTCCTGGTCGTTTCACCCGCACTGGGTGCGGATCGACGTGAACAAGGGCCCGCACGGCGATGGTGACGTCACGCTGGCGAGCCACGGACGCTCGGTCGCGCTGGGCCGCTTTCTGACGCCGGACGAACGCGACGACTTCGCTGACGCCCTGCGGCGGGCCATCGACAACATGCGGCACGCGCAGTATCCCGCCGGTTAAAGGCCCAACACATCCTTCATGTCGTAGAGGCCCGGTTCGCGGCCATGCAGCCACAGTGCCGCACGCACGCCGCCACGGGCGAAGAGGGCCCGGTCGCCCGCCTTGTGGGTCAATTCGATCCGTTCATTGTCGGCCGCAAACACCACCGTATGATCCCCCACCACATTACCGCCGCGCAGCACCGCATAGCCGATGTCGCCACGCCGGCGCGCCCCGGTGATGCCATCACGCCCGCGGTCGGCAACCGCGTCATGGTCGACCTGCCGGCCGGACGCCGCCGCCCGCCCCAGGGCCAATGCCGTGCCCGACGGCGCGTCGACCTTGTGACGGTGGTGCATTTCTACGACTTCGATATCGAAGTCTTCGTCGAGCAGGGCCGCAACCTGCCGCGTCAGTTGCAGCAGCAGGTTGACGCCGATGCTCATGTTCGCCGCGCGCATGATCGCCGTCCGTTGCGCCGCCTCGGCAATTGCGGCGTCGTCTTCCGCCGTCGTGCCCGTCGTGCCGATGACCAGTGCGGTGCCGGCGTCCGCCGCGACCGCCGCATGATGCACCGTTGCCGCCGGCACCGTGAAGTCGAGCACCACGTCGACCGCCGCGAACAGATCCTGCGGGTTGTCGACCACCCGCACACCGATATCACCGCCGCCGACCAGCGTCCCGACGTCGCGGCCAATGGCTTGATGTCCGGGCTGTTCGCTACCGCCCGCCACGACACAGCCGTCGGTCGCTGCGATCTCACGCAGCAGGTTAATCCCCATCCGGCCGGCACAGCCGACGACCCCGATCCGCACGTCCGTCATGGCGCGCCTCCCGATCTTGTGAGCCGCCGACTTAGCATGAAGCCGGGTGATCACCAAGGCGTCCCGGCGTATATAAGACGCCATGAACCACTCACCTGACGCCCCGCCCGGATTCGATGATCTGCCGGCCATGATCGTCTCGCTGGGACAGCCCGAGCGCGTCTGGGCGATCCCCGCGATCTTCGGCCAGGCCGGCGCGCTGCGGCGACTGCATGAGGCGCTTGCCGCACGCCTGCAGCCCGGCGACCGGCTGGTCTATCTCGGCAACTACATGGGCTACGGGCCCGATGTCGTCGGCACCATCGACGAGGTCTTGGCGTTTCACCGCCGCCTTATCGAGACCCTCGACTGGCCGGCCCATCACGTCATTCACCTGCGCGGTGCGCAGGAGGAAATGTGGGTAAAGCTGCTGCAGATCCAGTGGGCGATGAAACCCGACGAAACCTTCGGCTGGCTGATGCGTCATGGCGCGGAGGCCACTCTGCGCGCCTATGGCGGCGAGCCGCAGCACGCCAGTTCGCGCTTCCGGTCTGGCGTCGTCGTTACCACACGCTGGACCAACGAGCTGCGCGAGCGCTTCACCGGCCATCCCGGACATGACGCCTTCGTGCATGGCCTGCTGGCCGCTGCGCTGACCGCCGACCGCGGCATGCTGTTCGTCAGCGCCGGTATCGATCCGGACAAACCCCTGACCAAACAGGTCGACAATTTCTGGTGGGGGGCGCCGGGTTTCGACGGCCTGACAAGCTATGACACATTCCGCACCATCGTGCGCGGTTACGACGCCGACCATCGGGGCAAGATCATCGCGCCGCCGCTGGCAAGCATCGATGGCGGTTGTGGCTTCGGCGGTCCGCTCTACGCGGTCTGCTTCACCTCATCCGGCGAGGCCATCGAGGAACTGTCTGTCGAGGTCTGAACCAAGGGGCCGGGACGGGCGCTAATCTGTGATGTCGTCCCACAGCTCCTTCACGCGTTTGAAGAAACCGGCGCTCTCCGGATTGGTCTTCTCATCGCCTGTGTCGGCGAATTCACGCAACAGCTCTTTCTGCTTGCGGCTGAGGTTGACCGGCGTTTCCACCACGGTTTCAACATAGAGGTCGCCGCTGCCCTGGCCACGCAAACGCGGCATGCCCTTGCCCCGCAGGCGGAACTGGCGGCCACTCTGGGTCCCTTCCGGGATCGACACCGACATGCGTGAACCGTCCAGCCCGGGTACGTCGATACCGCCGCCCAGCGCGGCCGTCGCCATCGGGATCGGCACACGGCAGAACAGATGCTCGCCGTCACGGCGGAACACCGGATGGCTGGCCATGGACAGAAAGATGTAAAGATCGCCCGCCGGACCGCCGCGCACCCCGGCCTCACCCTCACCCGACAGACGGATGCGGGTGCCGTCCTCCACACCCGGCGGCACGTTCACCGACAGCGTTTTCTCCCGCTCGACCCGGCCGGCGCCGCCGCAGACCTTGCACGGGCTTTCGATCACTCGGCCAACGCCGCCGCAGGTCGGGCAGGTCCGTTCGATCGTGAAGAAACCGGACTGCTGGCGCACCTTGCCGTGACCGTCGCAGGTCGAGCAGGTCACCGGGCTCGATCCCGGCTCAGCACCGCTGCCGTCACAGGCCTCACAAACCGACGTTGTCGGCACCTCGATCTCGGCCTTCTTGCCGTGATAGGCGTCGTCGAGGGTGATTTCCATGTTGTAACGGAGATCGGCGCCGCGCCGCGCGCCGGAGCGCCGCTGCCGGCTACCGCCGCCGCCCATGAAGTCGCCGAACAGGTCGTCGAAGACATCGGCGAAGCTGGAGGAGAAGTTGAAGTCGAAGCCAGCGCCCGGGCCACCGCCGGCACCATTCTGGAACGCCGCATGGCCATACTGGTCGTAGACCCGGCGTTTTTCGGCATCCGACAAGATGTCGTAGGCTTCAGAGACTTCCTTGAACTTTGCTTCGGCCTCCGCATCGCCCGGGTTGCGATCCGGGTGGTACTGCATGGCCAACTTGCGATAGGCCTTCTTCAGGGTCGCATCGTCGACATCGCGGCCGACGCCAAGCAGCTCGTAGAAATCCTCCTGGGTCATCGCGGCCGTCCCGCCGACACACGAACGCAAACACGTTGGCCGCCCGGGACACCGCCCGGACGGCGCAACACATCAATTGTTACTTGCTGCAACATCGCAACGTCAGGTGCAGATGTCAGGCCGAGGAACTCTTCTTGTCTTCTTCGTCCACTTCCTCGAAATCGGCGTCGACCACGTCATCGCCGGATTCCGCCGGCTGCGGATCTTCGTTCGTCGTATCGCCACCGACGTCGCCATCACCATCACCGGCTTCCTGCTGCGCTTTGTAAGCAGCCTCGCCAAGTTTCATCGACGCCTGCATCAGGACTTCGGTCTTGGACTGGATGGCCTCGAGATCTTCGCCGTCCATTACCTCGCGCAGCTCGGCGATCGCGGTCTCGATCGCCGTTTTCTCTTCGGCCGCGACCTTGTCCCCGAGTTCCGTCAGATTCTTTTCGGTAGCATGGATCAGCGTGTCGGCCTGGTTCCGCGCCTCAACCAGTTCTCGCCGCTTCTTGTCTTCCTCGGCGTGCGATTCCGCATCCTTCACCATCTTGTCGATCTCGGAATCATCGAGACCGCCGGACGCCTGGATCCGGATCTGCTGTTCCTTGTTGGTCGCCTTGTCCTTGGCACTGACGTTGACGATGCCGTTGGCATCGATATCGAACGTCACCTCGATCTGCGGCACACCACGCGGGGCGCTCGGCAGACCGACCAGATCGAATTGGCCGAGCAGCTTGTTGTCGGACGCCATTTCGCGCTCACCCTGGAACACGCGGATGGTCACGGCAGTCTGGCCGTCCTCGGCGGTCGAGAACACCTGGCTCTTCTTCGTCGGGATCGTGGTGTTGCGGTCGATCAGCCGGGTGAACACGCCGCCCAGCGTTTCGATACCCAGCGACAGCGGCGTGACGTCAAGCAGCAGCACGTCTTTCACATCGCCCTGCAGCACGCCGGCCTGGATCGCCGCGCCGATCGCGACGACCTCGTCTGGATTGACACCCTTGTGCGGCTCGCGGCCGAAGAAGTTCTTCACCGCCTCGACCACCTTCGGCATGCGGGTCATCCCGCCGACCAGCACGACTTCGTCGATTTCGCCCGCACTCATGCCGGCATCTTTCAGCGCGGCCTTGCAGGGCGGAATAGTGCGGGCGATCAGGTCATCGACCAGCGCCTCGAGCTTGGCCCGGGTCAGCTTCATGGTCAGATGCTTCGGCCCGCTCTGATCCGCAGTGATGAAGGGCAGGTTCACCTCGGTCTGCATCGAGCTCGACAGCTCGATCTTCGCTTTCTCGGCGGCTTCCTTCAGCCGCTGCAGCGCGAGCTTGTCCGAGCGCAGGTCGATGCCGTTCTCTTTCTGGAACTCGGCCGCCAGGTAATCGACGATCGCCAGATCGAAGTCCTCGCCGCCGAGGAATGTATCGCCGTTCGTCGACTTCACCTCGAAGACGCCGTCGCCGATCTCCAGCACCGAAACATCGAACGTGCCACCGCCAAGGTCGTAAACAGCGATGGTCTTGCCATCGCCTTCCTTGTCGAGGCCGTAGGAAAGCGCCGCTGCCGTCGGCTCGTTGATGATCCGCAGCACTTCAAGACCGGCGATCTTGCCGGCATCCTTGGTCGCCTGGCGTTGCGCATCGTTGAAGTAGGCCGGTACGGTGATGACCGCCTGCTCGACCTTCTGACCGAGATAGGACTCGGCGGTTTCTTTCATTTTCTGAAGAATGAAAGCGCTGATCTGGCTCGGCGCGTACTTGTTGCCGTTGTGGCTGACCCAGGCATCGCCATTGTCGGCCTTCACCAGTTCGTAAGGCACGGTGCGCTGGATGTCCTTCACCGTGTCGGTATCGAACGTGCGGCCGATCAAACGCTTGATCGCGAAAAAGGTACCGTCCGGATTGGTGACCGCCTGGCGTTTCGCCGGCTGGCCGACAAGCATCTCGCTATCGTCCGAAAACGCAACCATCGACGGTGTCGTCCGTGCCCCTTCGGCATTTTCGATCACCTTCGCGTTGGACCCATCCATGATGGCCACACACGAGTTCGTGGTCCCAAGGTCGATACCGATAACTTTGCCCATAGTGTCTTCTTCCTTCAAAGCGGCAGATCCCGTAGCCGGCCCCGTAAGCACCGGCCTGATCCCCATTGGTTGGCAGTTTTCCGCGCGATGAACGCGCTTTCAGAGCTCGCGGGGTATATAGGACTGGAACATACGATCCGCAACCATTTGCCGTTTTATCGGCGATAAAACAAGCTAATTTGAGCGGAAATCCGGATAGACAAGGAATAAACGGAGATGAAAGACAGAAAAAGTGATCATTTCCGCCTCATACCGGACAGATATTCCGGCGTTTTACGCTGATTGGTTCAGCCGTCGCCTCGCTGCCGGTTCCGTCCAGGTGGCGAACCCCTATGGCGGCAAACCCTATCGGGTGTCGCTACAACCCGGGGATACGACCGGCTTCGTCTTCTGGACCCGCAACGTTCGACCGTTCCTGACCAATCTCGATGTCATTCGGGATCAGGGAACACCCTTCGTAGTCCAGTTTACCGTCACGGCGTATCCCAGGCCGCTGGAAAGCTCGACCGTCGCGGCCGATGTCGCCGCCGCGCAGATCATCGCACTGGCCAAAGACTTCGGGCCCAGGAGTGTCGTCTGGCGCTACGATCCGGTCTTGCTGACCTCGCTGACACCGCCTGAGTTTCATCTAGCGGCAGTCGACCGCCTCGCCGCCCGGCTGCGTGGCCAAGTCGACGAGGTCTGCCTGTCGTTCGCGCATGTCTATCGGAAAACAGCGCGTAACCTGGATCGTGCCGCCAAGCGGCATGGCTTCGTCTGGCATGACCCGCCTGCCGGTGAAAAGCAGGCCCTGCTGACCGAACTCAGCGGCATCGCCGCTGCCTGCGGTATGTCGGCAACCATCTGCAGCCAGCCGGATGTCGATCTGCCAGCGGCCCGCTGCATCGATCTCTCGCGCCTGTCGGACGTCGCCGGTCGGCCCTTGTCGGCCCGGCAAAAGGGCAATCGGCCGGGCTGTCTTTGTGCCGAAAGCCGCGACATCGGCGCCTATGACACCTGCCCGCATGGCTGCAGCTATTGTTACGCCGTTTCGGATCGGGATCGCGCCGTCACCAATCATCGACGGCACGATCCTGCTGGGGACACGCTCGCACCCGGCCGATAACTGGGCTGTCCGTGATGAACGGTCAGCCGCGCGTGCCGATCACGGCCGAGACACAGTGCGACACCGTCATGGGGTCCTGGGCAAAATCGCGTGCCAGCAGATCAGCCAGGTCGGCATCGAACCGCGCGACGTCGTCCGGCGGCAAGCTGGCTGCAACGCCGGCCGACGCACGAATGCGCCCGCGCCAGGCCTCGTGACTGTATGAAGCTGTCTCGTCATAGGCCCAGCCATGCACATCCTCGAACCCAGCCGACCGCACATCGGTGAACCAGGACGGGTAGATCCCCGTCCCGCCATGCATGGTCCAGGAGGGATTGTGCCGGCGGATCAGGTCCTCGGTTGCGGCCACGACGTTTCCCGGCAGCGGCAACCAGTCGAAATGCGCGATCACCAGACGACCACCGGGCTTCAAAAGCCGCCGTACTTCCAGGGCCGCGGCATCCCGATCGAACCAGTGCCAGCATTGGCCGGCCACGACCAGATCGAACATGGCATCGGGCAGGCCAGTGTCCTCAGCCACTGCCAAGATGTAGTCAACATCGACACCCGCGGCGCGGTCTAAGTCGCGCGCCCGTTGCAACATGTCGTCCGACGGATCGAGGCCGGTTACCCGCAGCCCCAGTTGCGCCAAGCCGCGCGCCACCGTTCCCGTACCGGTACCAAGGTCAAGCGCAACTGACCCGGCCACGGCAATGCCGTCCGCGGTCAGGCGTGCAAAGAAGCTGTCTGGAAAGCCGGCGCGATGGCGGGCGTAGTCGGATGCCGTTTTGCCGAAATCAACCGACATGGCCGGCGTCAGGCACGGTGATGCGTCGTATCCTGGTAGCGGCGCTCGATCGCCTCCCAGATCTGCGCGGCGAGGTCGCTGCCGTCGAACCGGCTGGCCTCCTGAATGCCGGTCGGCGAGGTCACATTGATCTCGGTCAGATAGTCACCGATCACGTCGATACCCACGAAGATCAAACCACGATCCTTCAGGGTCGGTCCGATGGCGCGGCAGATCTCCAGGTCGCGCGGCGTAAGCGGGCTCTTCTCTGCCGTGCCGCCGACATGCAAATTGGACCGGGCCTCACCCGGGGCCGGCACGCGATTGATGCAGCCGGCCGCCTCGCCATCGATCAGGATGACCCGTTTGTCCCCCTGCCGCACGGCGGGCAGATACGCCTGAACCATCAGCGGCTCGCGCGACATCTGCGTGAACATTTCGATCAGCGAATTCAGGTTCTCGTCGCCCGGCTGCAGGTGGAACACACCGGCACCGCCATTGCCGAACAATGGTTTGATGATGATGTCTTTGTGCCGTTCCCGGAAATCGCGGATTTCATCCATGTGACTGGTGATCAGCGTCGGCGGCATCAGTTCCGGAAAGTGCGTCACGAACAGCTTCTCCGGCGCGTTGCGCACATGCGCGGGATCATTCACCACCAGGGTCGCCGGGTGAATATGCTCCAGCATGTGCGTCGCGGTAATGTAGGCCATGTCGAACGGCGGATCCTGGCGCATCAGGACCACGTCCAGCGTCGCCAGATCGATCTCGGCATAGTCGCCCAGCGTGGCGTGGTTGCCATATTCGCGACGCACGGCCAGCGGCCGCGCCCAGGCCACCACCCGGCCAGCCCGGAAGCTCATGTCCTTGACCATGTAGTGGAACAAGCCGTGTCCACGTTTCTGCGCTTCGAGCGCCAGCGCAAACGTGCTGTCGGCGTCGATATCGACACCTTCGATCGGGTCCATCTGGATGGCTACGGCGAGACTCATGCGCGCCTCATATGCTGCTCGGTCAACGAATTTTGGGTCGCACGCCACGGCGTACCCAGGGGAAGCGCACTATACGGGGCTGGCCTCGCGAAAGGAAACCGGCGGGATCAGTTGAGCTTGATTTTCAGTTTCTGGAGCAAACGAGCCGCTTCATGCAGTTGCCGCTCGTCATCGGCAAGATCGGCAAAGCGCTCGCAGGCAACGATGGCATCACGCAGGTTGCCCTTACGCGCTTCAGTAACCGCCAGATCCCGATGCAGGTCGGCATGGTCCGGGGCAATCAGCAGCATGCGCTGCAGAACCGCGTCGGCCCGCTCCAAGTCGCCCATGCGCGTCGCCCGGGTGCGGATATTGTTCTGCAGCCTAAGCAGGGTTTCGCGATTGCCGGCCGGCTGAAGGTATTTCGGGTCGAGCTCCGCCGCTTCACCCGCCACCGTCTTTACGAGCTGGCGAAGCGCCGGGGCATCCAGGCTGGCGCCGTCGTTGAACGGATCGATGATCGCCCGCTCACCCGACACTTCCAAGCGCAACAGGTAATGCGCCGGAAACCGGATGCCGGTGACGTCCCATCCCGCCGCCCGTCCGGCATGGCAGTACAGAATGCCGAGCGCCACCGGCAGGCCGCATCGGCGGTCGATCACCCGGATCATGTCAGCATTCTGAAGGTCGTCGTAAGTGCGCCGATCGCCGGTGTATCTGTTCTCTTCCACCACGATGGCACGCAGTGCCTCACCAGCAGATGACACACCGTCAACAGATGTGGCGGCGCGCTGCGCCGCGGTGGCCAGATCGACGAAGTGCGCGCGGTATCGGTCCAGTGGTGTCGCCGCATGATCCATTGCCGACAGCACCAGTGCGGTTTCGGCAACATCGATCTCGTCGTCGGCCATCTGGCCGACATCCGCCAGGAAGTCCCGGTTTCTGTCCGCCGCGGTCACGACTTCCGTCGTGGGTCGGTTTTCAACACGACGTGGCTGACGACACGGCGCACACCTGGAATGTTGCGGGCATGGGTCGTGATCCGGTTCAGCTCCTGTTGGCTCCGGGCGATGCCAAACAGATAGATCACCGCATTCACCGTTTCGATCGAGTAGTTGATATCGATCACGTCGCGATCGGTCAGTGCCTTCGCGCGCAACTGCGTCGTGATCCAGGCATCCTTGGCAAAGTCCGTCAGGCCGGACGTATCATTGACCTCGATCTCGTTCAGCACCTCTTTCACACCATTGACGTTCCAGGCAATGCGCGCGGCTTCGACCCGGTCTTCCGGCTGCGGCACGTTGCCGGTCAACAGCACACGGCCCTCGACCACATCGATGCCGACCTTGGTAAACAGCCTCTCCGACTTTTGCAGCAGCCCGGACGACACCTGTGCATGGATCGTCGTGTCGTCCACCGCGTCACCCACCGTGCGCTCCTGCGCCGCCGCGACGCCCACTGTGGCCGCCGACCCCACAACCACCGGCGCGCACCCGCCGGCCAGCGAAGCCATGCCCAATAAGGCGACCGGAATCCAATACAGCTTAAGCTTCTCGCCCATACCCTCGTCCTTTGAACCTTAGGTCTTGATACAACGACAGAAGACAGCGTTGGTGTGATCAGTCGACGTTGTGATTTGGCCTATTCCGACGCCAGACACAACCCATTCACGGATCGTGCGTCCAGGCGACACAGGGCCGCATGTACATGCACCGCGGGAGCTCTACGGACGCCATGCGTCAATTATATGGCAGGGCCACCGCCGAGGTAAAACCGCGAACACATCGAAACGCATCTGCAGGTCGGCCAACTCCGGCCGCATGGCCACAAACGCCTCCGCGGCACGAACGATTCGCTGTGCCTGTTGCGGCCGCACCGCCTCCAGCGCCGCCGTCAGATCAGCCCGCTGCTTAACCTCGACAAACGCCAGGACCGCGCCGCGGCGAACGACGAGATCGATTTCGCCCACCGGTGTGCGCACCCGGCGAGCCAGCACCCGATATCCCTTGAGCCGCAGTACGTTGGCCGCGATGCTCTCGGCCCACCGCCCTGCACGATAAGCCTTGTGTCGGTCAATCAATCCGCTTGATCCAGCTTCAGCGCCCGCGCATAGACGTCGCGTCGCGCCCGGCCGGTCGCGCCGGAAACTTCGGCGACGGCATCCTTTACACTGCGCCCGGCCTCGCCCAGTGCTGCGCGCAACAAGGCGTCGACATCTGCATCGTCTGCCGCGGCGGGCGCATCGGCGCCGTGTACAAGAATGACCAGTTCACCCTTCGGGGCCCCGGCTTGGTCATAGTGAACGACGAGTTCATCGAGGGTGCCAGTGCGGACTTCTTCGAACTTCTTCGTCAGTTCGCGCGCCACCGCCGTCTCGCGCGGACCGAAGGCGTGCATCATGTCCGCCAGCGACGCCCGCAACCGCTTCGCCGATTCGTAGAACACGAGCGTGCCTGATTCCATGCGCAGGCCGGCCAACATCGACCGCCGCGCGGCAGCCTTGGCCGGCAAGAAGCCAAAAAACAGAAACCGGTCCGTCGGCAAACCGGCAGAAGCCAGGGCGGCCAACATGGCCGACGCCCCTGGTATCGCAATGACGTCAAGTCCGGCGTCACGCGCCGCGCGCACCAGTCGGTAACCCGGGTCCGATATCGTCGGCGTACCGGCATCGCTGACCAGCGCCACCCTGTCGCCATGTTTCAACCGTTCGATCAGTCGAGACCGCATCTTTTCGGCATTGTGTTCATGGTAGGCTAGGGTCGGCGTCGATATGCCGTATAAGGTCAACAGCTTGCGTGTCACCCTGGTGTCTTCGCAAGCGATCACGTCAGCCGCCCGCAGCACATCCAGGGCACGCAGGGTGATGTCACGGGCATTGCCGATTGGGGTCGAGACAATATAGAGGCCGGGTTCGCATGCAGGCGCGTCAGGAGAGTCCCCCACATCAGCGGCGTTGGTGTCCGTCGGCGGCGGCTTTGGCATGTTTCGTCACACTGTCGTTGTTGGTCGGCGGTTGCGCCCAGGACAACTTAGCGCTCGACGGTCTGCTGGGACCAGCGGCACCGCCGGCGCAGTCACCACCGCAACCCACGACACCGCAGGTTATCACGCCGGCGCCGCCAGCCGCCCAGCCGACGCCGCCGCAAGTCAACCAACCGGCCACCGGGCCGGCGCCGCGCATCACCGTCGAGCAGGCGCCACGGCTGTCGCCGCTGGCGGCCGCCGGCATCCAGCCGATCAAGGTCGGACTGCTGCTGCCACTGTCGGGTAGCCGGCCGGCCGCCGAGCTTGGCCAGGAAATGCTGGATGCTGCCTTGCTCGCGCTGTTCGATTTCGGCGACGAACGGCTGGAACTGCTGCCGCGCGACACGCGGGGGACGGCCGCAGGCGCCGTTGCTGCCGCGAACGACGTCCTGCAACAGGGCGCTCAGCTCATTCTGGGTCCGTTGTTCCGCACCTCGGTGAGCGCCGTCGCGCCGATCGCGCGCGAGCGCGGCGTGCCCGTCGTGGCATTCTCCTCCGATCGCAGCGTTGCCGGCGACGGCATTTACCTCTTGAGTTTCACACCGGAACAAGAGGTCCGCCGCGTCGTCGAATACGCCATCGCCAGAGGGATGTTCCGGTTTGCCGTATTGGCGCCTGACAATGCCTACGGTCAGGCTGTTGTCGACGAAACCCGACAGGTCGTGTTCGAAGGCGGGGCGGAGATTGTCGATATCCGCCGCTATGCCGCCGCGACCGATACCGCCGACGCCGCCGCGCGCGGGCTTGCGCGCTACGAGGAAAGGCGGCAGGCACTGCTTGAACGTCGGCAGGAGCTGGAACTGCTCGACGACGAAGCCGCGAAGCGCGAGCTGCGGTTCTTGGAGAACCGCGACACCCTCGGCGAGCTGGACATCGACGCCGTGGTGCTGCCGGAAGGCGGCGCACAGTTGCGTGCTGTCGCACCGCTGCTGCCCTATTACGACGTGGATCTGCGGCGCACGCGTCTGATCGGTACCGGGCGCTGGGACGATCCAAGCATCGGCAAGGAACCGACCATGATCGGGGCCTGGTTCGCCGGCGCCGATCGCGCCGCCAGTGGTCAGTTCCGTCAGCGCTTTGCTACCCGTTACGGCCGGCTGCCGCAGCGCCTGACCAGCCTGGCGCACGATGCCGCCGCCTTGGCCGCCGTGTTGGGCCGGCGCGAAGGCGGACCGGACTACACGGCAACGGCGTTGACAGACCCGGTCGGTTATGCCGGCGTCGATGGCATCTTCCGGTTCCGTGACGACGGCACGGCCGAACGCGGGCTGGCAGTGCTGGAAATCAAGCGCGATACGCTGGTCACGATCGATCCGGCGCCGAACCGGTTTGAACGGCGCTTCTACTAGGTTCCGGGGAGACGCCGAAACGATTCAGGCCAGCAGTTCGGCCAGCAGGCTGTTCAGCAAAGGACGCCCAGCGGGACGTACGGTCAGGTCGCTGGCGGTCACCGACAGCAGGTCGAGTTCCACCAACCGGTTGATCCGTTCGGCGCCAATCCAGTCCACCGGGTCATCGCCGATCTCTGCGGCGAACTCTGCCCGCGACAGGCCATCGACGAGACGCAGGGCCATCATGACCATTTCGGCCGCACGGTTTTCACGGGTCAAAACGGCTTCCGCGTCAGTGCCGTGGCCATCGGCCGACACGGCGGCGAGCCAGCGTTCCGGCAGACGCCGCCGGGTCACCGCATGGCGCGCGCCATCGACAATCAGCCGTCCGTGCGCACCCGGGCCGATACCGGCGTACTCGCCATAGCGCCAATAGATCAGGTTATGCCGGGACTCCTGGCCCGGCCGGGCATGGTTCGACGTTTCGTAGGCCGGCAGGCCGGCAGCCTCCATTGCGTCCTGCGTCGTATCGTACAGATCGGCTAACGTATCTTCATCGGGTAGCTTCAGGTCGCCGCGCGCGTGCGCACTGTGGAAGGCCGTACCTGGTTCGATGGTGAGCTGGTAGAGCGACATGTGATCGGCGCCAAGCGCCAGCGCACGACTGAGCTCCGCCCGCCAGGCATCGACAGACCGATCCGGACGGCCATAGATCAGGTCGAACGACCAGCGGTCGGCGGCAGCGGCGGCAGCGTTCAGGGCGTGCAGCGCTTCGCCGGCCGAGTGTTTGCGGCCGAGAAAGGCGAGCGCCCCATCGTCGAGCGCCTGCACACCGAGCGAGAACCGGTTGACGCCGGCCGCGGCAAGATCCCTGAACTTGCCCGCTTCGGCGGATGTCGGATTAGCTTCCAGGGTGATTTCGGTGTCAGACGCCAAGGCCCAACGTTGGCCGATGCGCTCGATCACGGCCGCGGCGACCGACGGCTGCATCAGCGACGGCGTGCCGCCGCCAAAGAACACGGACGTAACGTTGCGCGGCCCGATCCGCGCGGCGGTGTGGTCGATCTCTGCCAGCAACGCGCGACGCCAGGCGCCCTGGTCGACACTATCGCGCACATGGCTGTTGAAGTCGCAATAGGGACATTTGGCAGCACAGAACGGCCAGTGCACATAGACCGCAAACCCGCGGCGGCCCGGTTGCAGAACCGGCTCGGAAGCCGGACGAGCCGACTCGCCGGCAACGGCGCTGTCAGCCGTCGGCGAAACAGGCATCGACCAGTTGACGGAAGGCGACGGCGCGATGACTGATCCCCTGTTTCTCCGCCAACGGGATTTCACCGAACGTCCGGGTCTCACCATTCGGCAGGAACATCGGGTCATAGCCAAAGCCTAGCGTGCCGCGCGGCGGCCAGACCAGGGTGCCATGTACCTCGCCGATCAGCGTCTCGCAGTGGCCGTCGGGCCAAGCGAGGCAAAGACAAGAGACGAAATAGGCACGCCGATCGTCTGTGCCGGCCAGTGCGTCCTCGACCTTCTGCATGGCCAGGTCGAAATCACGCGATGGCCCGGCCCAGCGGGCTGAATAAATGCCGGGATCGCCGTTCAATGCCACAACGGCCAGGCCGGAATCGTCGGCCAGCGCCGGCAGGCCGGAGCCGGCTACTGCCGCCCGCGCCTTCAGTTCCGCATTGGCCTCGAACGTCGTGCCGGTCTCTTCCGGCTCGGGCAAATCCAGTTCTGCAGCAGACACCACATCGATGCCGAACGGCGCCAGCAGATCGACGATCTCCTCGACCTTACCGGCGTTGTGGCTGGCAACGATCAGCCGCGGTTCACGAAACTTACGGGCCATAACGACGTCCTGTCTGCACTCGCCCGGAATATAGCGGTCAACGCTCGGAATACTATCGCCTGCATGCAGTTTAGCGCCACGGTGCACAAAGCATGCGGTTCAAACCAATCAACGATGGTCGAGGACCCTCTCCGCAGCCAAGAAAATCCCGGCTGGCACCGAAAGAACGCTTGCGCAAGGTGCCATTTCGGGACGCGGGTTGGCAACTCAGTGGCGTACACTTGGTTGCGTCAATCGATCTAGATTCAACTTACTTTAAGAATGCCACTCTATCCACAGCACAATCAAAAATAGCTCCTAGCGCTTTCAAATCAAATGAGCCGAGTTTCACAGTCTCAAAACGCGACGGACATTAGGCATCACATCGCTAAGAAGCTGCATGGCATACCATCCATCTGGACCCATGCTGCTCTGCCGGCCCTGATGGAAACCGTAGTCTGGATCGTGGCACTTGGCCTAGTCGCATGGTTGTCCGAAGCACACCTAGCGCAGCGCATTCTCGCGCTAATGGCGACCAGTGCGCTGTTTTGCGCCGTGCTGGTCCTGGTTCGCAGATGCAGGCGCGCCGCAGGCGCCACGCTGGCAGTTACCATCGGCATATGGTTCGTTTCGACGCTGAAGATGACATACGTGGGCACGCCGCTCGTGTTCGGCGACCTTGTGAATATGGTCGGATACAACCTGCTGTGGGTGCTGGGCCGGTACCCTGAACTTGCCCTGGTCGGGGCGGCTTTGACGGTCGGTGTTTGCATCGTCATTGCCTGGCAGTTGAAACAGCCCGGCCGGCGCATTTCAACGGCCGCCATTTTCTTCGCCGCGGCTTGTTGCGCGCTGCTCACGCTTTCCGTTACCAAGGCAGCCAAAGTCCTGGCCTTCTGGGATCAGAAGTTCCAGCACTCCGGAGCCGGAATCGGCACGTTTGCGGGCTCGATGACGTGGTGGTGGCGGGCTGGTGGCAATGGCGTGACGATGTATGGCGTCGCCGATCAGGCACTGGGCGGTCAGGTGTTCCCGCAAGACACGCCCCAAGCACAGCAAAAGCCAAATATCTTCATGGTGATTGACGAGTCGGTGTTCGACCCAAGGGTGCTCGGGCTGCCGATTGAGGAGGAGGTCGCCGCCTATTTTCGACCTCTCGACGGTCTGTCCGGCCTGCTGTCCGTCAATGTCCATGGTGCCGGAACCTGGGTGTCGGAGTTCTCGGCAATGACCGGCCTGGACACCAGGTCGTTCGGCGACAAGGAATTCTTCCTGACCACCCTGATGGAGAAGCGCATTCACCACAGCCTCATTCACACGCTAAAGGCAAACGGCTATTGGACGTCCGTCGTCTATTCTGTCGACGGTACGTTCATGAATGCAGAAGACTTCTATCGTTCGCTTGGCCTCGACACCTTCCAAGTCCCCGACTCAGATGACGATACGATCCTCTACGGAAACTTTCGCGATGCCGAATTGTTTGAGCAAGCGGTCGACCTCATGGCATCGGCCAGCGATGGACGCGACAACTCGCCAGTCTTCGTAATGGTCGTGACAATAAGCAATCACGGCCCGCACAACCGGACGACCGTTGCAGAGAACCTGTTTCCGGAAGCGCGAGCATGGCTTGCCGATCACGCATCTGATCCCGAGCATGGCTATTTCCGTGAGTACTATCTGCGCCTGAGACGAAGTATCGAAGACTATGCAGAACTAAAGCAGGCATTGGCTTCCCGATTTCGCGACCGGCCGACGCTCCTCGTCAGATTCGGCGATCACCAGCCGCAATTCACCAAGGAGCCCCCTTACGCAGACGCGTCGCGCGCGAAGACGGCACGGTTCACGACCTACTTCGCCATCGAGGCCATCAACGGCAGGATAGAGCGACAGCCGAGGTGGGGTTCCGGCCCACTCGACATCGCATATCTGTCAACACTGGTTATCGAGGCCGCCGGTCTGCCACGTGACTTGATTAGCCAAACCCGCCTTGACCTGATGCAAAGCTGTGAAGGCCGGTCCTTCGGCTGCCCCGACCCTCGGGTCGCGCGCCTACGCAGAACACTTCTCGACCGAGGCCTTGTGCAGGTCGACCATGCGGAAACGGCCGAGGCGACGGCGTCGCCCACGATCCGCTGACTGCCTCTCAGGTGCTGAACCTGCTGGGCGCCGCTCCTACGACAGGCCGAACGCACGGCCGCTTGCCCCGTCGATCAACTGCAGTGCGGTAGCTTCACAAAACCCCCTAAAGTTGCATAAGAAAGGACTTGCGGGCACCCAAACAGTCCCCGCAATCATTCATTAATCTCATACAACTAATAGAAATCAGAATTGTCAGATACCATTGCTGGGAATTCTGCATGTCAGGTGCGCCGTCATCCGCAGATCTGGCGCCTCACGACAGGCCAACCATCGCCCCAACAAAGGTCGTTGACGCCCGTCCCATTCTCCCGCCCAAGACCACCGTTCTGGCTTTTCCGATTTGGGTCTGCGCATTTGGACTTGCTGCCTGCCTGTCCGAGACCTCGCGAGACATGCAAGCCATCGCCATATTGAGCATCACAGCCCTCTGCTGCACGACGCTCGCCGTCACCCTCCGACCGCGCCTGGCGGCGTACATCACCTTCATCCTGACATTGATGGTCTGGATCGTCTCGCGGGTGAAGATCGCTTATCTCGGCGCGCCCCTTGCTTTCGGCGATCTGGTCCACCTGCTTGGCTACAATTTCTGGTGGACTGTTTCCAACTATCCCGAACTTGGGGTCGCTGGTGCAGTCGGTGTCGTGGGGCTGACGGCTTTTTCGATCTGGATTACGCGGCGGCCAAGCCATCGAGTTTCGGTTGGAGCCGCCTTCTGTTCGGCGTCATGCGCACTGGCGATCGCCGTGGTCATATCCAAGTCGAGCGAGAACATCGCATTCTGGAACCAGGAATTCGACCGAACCAACGCCGGGATCGGCACTTTCGCGACATCGACCGTCTGGTGGTGGCATACCGGCGGCAATGCGGTCACGATGTATGGCGTCGCTGCAAAACCGCTGGATCAAGAACCTACGCCACCTGCCGCTCTGACGGGACCGAAACCCAATATTTTCATGGTTCTTGAAGAGTCTGTTTTCGACCCGCGGCAGTTCGGTTTGCCGATCGAGAACGACGCTGCGCAGTATTTCACACCGGCCGAGGGTCTGTCCGGCCCGTTGCGGGTCAATACCCACGGCGGCGGCACGTGGATCACCGAATTCTCCGCCATGAGCGGGCTCGACAGCCGAAGCTTCGGTGACAAAGTGTTCTATCTGCCGAAACTGATGGAGAATCGCGTCCACCATAATTTCATCCGCACGCTGGACGGCCTGGGTTATCGAACCGTGATCATCTATTGCGTCGATGGCCGTTTCATGAACGCGGAAAACTTCTACCGATCGCTTGGCGCGCAGGAATTCATTGTTCCGGACCGCGCCGCAGGCCAGGAAGAGATTTGGTATTTCCAGGATTCGGAGTTGTACCAACATGCGCTGAATGCCATGTCATCGCGCCGCCAGGACGAGAGTGGCAGACCAGTGTTCGTGATGGTGGTGACCATCAGCAACCATGGATCGCATGACACGAAGCTGGTTGGCGAAGGTGCCTTCCCCGACACCAGAGCATGGATTGACCGTAACGTCCCTGATCCCGAGTACGACGAGTACCGTGAGTACTATCTGCGCCTGAAACAAAGCATCGCGGACTATCGATCGCTGAAGTCCGAACTGGCCTCACGCTTCGAAAACCGGCCGACACTTGTCGTTCGGTTTGGCGATCACCAGCCGCTCTTCACGAAGAACGATGCCGCCTTCATTGCAACGAAGGAAGATCAGCAACTCTTCGCCACCTATTTTGCGCTTGAGATGATCAATGGCGATCTGGCCAACCGGCCCGACTGGGGCGCCGGACCACTGGATGTCGCCTATCTGCCGACACTGGTTCTTGACGCCGCCGGTTTGCCGCTGGACCAAATTCACCGCGTCCGCAAACAGCTCATGGAAAGCTGTAGTGGTCTTTACTTCCGCTGTTCGGATGAACGTATCGGCCGCTTGCACCGGACCCTGCTCGACCGCGGCCTCATCGAAGTCGACCACATCGAAGTAGAAGCAATCGAGCCCCGTCCGATGTTCCACTGACGAAGGAGCAGCGTCTCCGCCAGTGTTACACCAATGACATCAGCCGCTTTCGTCGCTATCCGCCAATCGCCTGCTTCTGCAGGGCGACCAGTTGCTCGACGCCCTGGTGGGCGAGATCCATCAGACCGCTGAACTGGTCGCGGCTGAAGGGCTTTTCTTCCGCCGTGCCCTGCACCTCGACGACGCCGCCGTTACCCGTCAGCACGAAGTTGGCATCGGCCTGGGCGTTCGAATCCTCGGCATAGTCGAGGTCGGCAACCAGATGCCCCTCGTAAATGCCACAGCTGATCGCGGCGACATGGTCGGTCAGCGGAATACGCTCGATCAGACCCTTGTCCTTCATGGTCTGGAAGGCGAAATGCAGCGCCACCCAGGCCCCGGTGATCGAGGCGGTACGGGTGCCGCCGTCGGCCTGCAGCACGTCGCAATCGAGACGGATCTGCCGTTCGCCGATGGCCGGCAGGTCGGTGACCGCGCGCAGGGAACGGCCGATGAGGCGCTGGATCTCCTGGGTGCGGCCCGACTGACGGCCGCGCGCCGCCTCACGATCGGTGCGCTCATGCGTCGAGCGTGGCAGCATGCCGTATTCCGCCGTAACCCAGCCGCGCCCGGAATTGCGCATCCACGGCGGCACCCGTTCGTCGACGCTGGCCGCGCACAGCACGTGGGTGTCGCCGAACCGGACCAGGCAGGAGCCTTCGGCATACTTGGCGAAACCGGGTTCGAGCGATACGGGGCGCAGCTCATCTAAGGCACGGCCGGACGGGCGCATAGGCGTCTCCTTGGTCGGTTCGGGCAATGGCGTGACGCCACGGACGACAGTGGTATCTGCCGCGGGGCGTGTCTAACGCGTCGATGGGCACAGGTCCAGTTCCGCCGCCCCATGCGCTATGTCATTGCCCACCGATCGACAGCGACGGTGGGACGTGGCGGAACATCAGGGGAAGACATGGGATTTCTCGGCAGACTTTGGGCATTGAAGGTTCTGCATGGGTCGTCGTGGGCGCGCGCGGGAAACCATGGGGCTTTAAGGCAAGGCAGATGGCCCGACATCGAGCGATGCGCCTCGCCGATGGCGCAGGGTCCGGTGACACACTAGGCGGATCGGCGCGTTGACGCTGCTCCAGGGGGTACCTACATTCGCACTGGCCGCATTTGGCACATTTTAGGGGTTTTCGGATAACATCAGTCGCATGACAGTCGACCGTTCCGTATCGCCGGATATCGAGACGCTGAGCGAGCGCAGCCGCGAGATCTTCCGGGAGATCGTCGAGTCTTACCTGCAGACCGGCAGCCCCGTTGGGTCGCGCACGCTGTCGCAGCGTCTGCAGGGCCGGCTATCGCCGGCGTCGGTCCGCAATGTGATGTCGGACCTGGAGGCCGCCGGGCTCCTGTCGGCGCCGCACACTTCGGCCGGCCGGCTGCCGACCGAGGCGGGTCTGCGCATGTTCATCGACGGGTTTCTGGAGATCGGCGATTTGGCCGAGCAGGAACGCCAGGAAATCGAAGCCCGCTGCGCCAGTGCAGGACGCAGCATGGAAGAGATGCTGACCCAGGCATCGGAAACCCTGTCAGGCTTGTCGGGCTGGGCCGGCATGGTGCTGGCGCCGAAGCTGGAAGCCGGCCTCAAGCATGTCGAATTCGTCCAGCTTGGCGACGGCCGCGCCCTGGTGGTGCTGGTCGGCGAGACCGGCTCAGTCGAGAACCGGATCATCGACGTGCCGCCCGGTCTGCCGACATCCGCCTTGGTGGAGGCGGCGAACTACCTGAACAACCGGTTGCGCGGCCGCACCCTGGCCGAGGCCCGCGCCAGTGTATTGAGTGAGCTGGAGGAGCGCCGGGCCGAGCTGAACGTACTGAGCGCCCGTGTGGTCGAATCCGGATTGGCGACCTGGGCCGGCGATTCTTCGCAGACGCTGATCGTGCGTGGCCGGGCAAAGCTGCTGGAAGATGTGACCGCCGCCGCCGACCTCGAACGGCTGCGGCAGCTGTTCGACGATCTGGACAGCAAGCAGGCGCTGATCGAGGTTCTCGAGCTGGCGCAGGAGGGCCAGGGCGTCCGGGTCTTCGTCGGCTCGGAAAACCAGCTGTTCAGCCTGTCCGGCTCGTCGATGATCATCGCGCCCTACCGAAACAGCGATCAGCAGGTCATCGGCGCAATCGGGGTTGTCGGACCGACACATCTGAACTATGCCCGCATCGTGCCGATGGTCGACTACACCGCCCAGGTTATCGGCCGCATGATCGGCTAGAAGCAACCCGCCGCCGCAGCCGATGCGAGACACATCGTACGAAACGTTATGCGTAAGCCCGAGGGGTCCATGAGCGCAGACAAAGATCAGAATCAGGATCAGCCTTCGGCATCCAACGAGAACGTGCCGGCCGAAAACGCCGACAATGACACCACGTCTGCCGGCGCTGCTGCCAGTGCGTCCGCCGGCGCCGCGGCACGTGCCAGCGCCTGGACCGGTGTCGGCGCACGCGCCGATAGCGCCACCGCCGCAGAAAGCGCCGGCGAAGAAGCCGGCGAGGCGGCCTCGACCCTGTTGGCGGCCGAAGCTGCCTTGGCGGCGGCACAAGCCGAAGCCGCCGACCTGAAGGATCGGCTGCTGCGCGCGGTCGCGGAGACCGAAAACCTCCGGCGGCGGACCGATCGGGAGTTGGCCGATGCACGAAAATATGCCGTGACCGAATTTGCCCGGGACGTGCTTGGCGTGTCGGACAACCTGCGTCGGGCGCTCGAAGCGGTCAGCCCCGAGGCGCGCGAGGCCCATGACGAGGTCACGCAGCTATTGGAAGGCGTGGAGCTGACCGAGCGGGAACTGCTGAGCCACATGGAGAAGCATGGCATCCGCAAGATCGATCCGCTGGGCGAGAAGCTCGACCCGAACCTGCACCAGGCGATGATCCAGATCGACGATCCGGACGCCGCACCGGGCACCATCGTGCAGGTGATGCAGGTCGGCTACGTCATTCACGACCGCCTGTTGCGCGCCGCCATGGTCGGCGTCGCCAAGGGCGGCCAGAAGCCGGCGCCGGACAACAACGACGAGCCCGGCCAAACGATCGACACACAGGCCTGATCCGCATGCCCGGCGGGACGGTGAGCCCCGCGGCGGAACGACGCTGACGTCATCCCCCGCCTGCAAACCCCGGTCACCCTAGATATCTCACATGACCGCGCCTGAAAGCGCGGTGCGAGACGCTCCGGCTAACCCGCTGTCTTGAAGACCGACGGCTAGTAGTTGGCGACCATCGAGATCGCCGACTGCACGGCACTGTTGTTGCCGTTGTTCTGCTGCACCACGACGATGCCGGCGACGTTCTGGAACGACATGGCCACCGTATTGGCGAGGCCGGTCTCCACCGTTGGCGCCACCGTGGTGGTGTTGCCAGAGACCGTCGCGCCCAGTGACGAGGTCGACAGGCTGGACCCGAAGGCACCGCCTTCGTTCACCGCCGCCGCGTTGGCAGCAGCGATGATGGCATTGTCGCCATTGTTCTGCTGCACCGTGATGATGCCGCGCGCGCCGTTGAACGAGCCGTCGGCGACCGAGTTCGTGCGGTCGCTGAATTCCGTCATCGTGGCGACATTGCCGATCACGTCGGCAAGACCGCTGGCGCCATTCTCGATGCCGGAAGCGTCATCCTCGACATTGTTGATGTTGGCGACAACCGCGTTGGAGCCCAGCATCACCGAGTTGTTGCCGTTGTTCTGCTGCACCGTCACCAAACCCTGCGCGTCGACGAAGGACGGATCGATCAGGTTGGCGCGGTTGGCGCCGGTATCGTCGGCCTTGGCTTCGGTAATCGACGCCTCGGTGCCGGCGGACGACGCCGTGACGGTGTCGATGTCCTCGTCACCCTCGATCAGCGCATCGATGGTGTTGGACACGCCCTGATAACTGTTGTCGCCGTTGTTCTGCTGCACCTTGAGGATGCCGGCAGCCTGGCCATTGAAGCCGTCGATCACCTTGTTGTCGCGGTCGTTGGCGCCGGCGGCCGCGGCATTCTCGATCGCCACGCGCGGCAGTTCGCCGTTCGAACTGGCCGTGGTCTGCAGCACGGTTTCGGAATCGTCGTCCATGCCGGTGGTCTGCAGGTCGACCTTGATGGCGATCGCCTCGGCCATGACGTTGTTGTTGCCGTTGTTCTGCTGCACCGTGGCGATGCCCTGGAACCCGGTGAACGAATTGTCGACCACGGTATCGCGGGTACCGTCGACCGCGCGGGTGTCGGCTGCGGTGATCAGCACCGAGTCGCCGCCCTGGGTTACCGTCGCCGTCTGGCCGTCGATGCTGGCGGCATCGCCGGTTTCCGTGCCGAGGTTGACGGCAAAGGCCGTGGCCACCGCCATGGCGTTGGCGTCACCATTGTTCTGCTGCACCGTCGCGACACCTGAACCGCCATTGAACGACTGGATGATCATGTTGTCGCGCGAGGCACTCAAGTCGTCGACCAGATTGCCGAACACGTTGGCCGAGGCCTGGGCATTCTGGGTCAGTGAGCCGGCGCCGGTGTTGGCGACCACCGACGTCGCGATGCCCATGGCATTGGCGTTGCCGTTGTTCTGCTGCACCGTCATGACGCCGCTGGCGTTCGTGAACGACGGGTCGATGACATTGCTGCGTACATTGGTGCTGTCGACCAGATCGTCGCTCACACTGCCGGACTGGGTGTGCGAGGTCGCATTGGCGATCGCGTTCTGCACCACATCGCCAACCGTGCCGGTGCTGGAATGAACCGCGGTCGCGGCGCCAATCTCGTTGTTGTCGCCATTGTTCTGCTGAACCGTCACGACGCCCGAGAAATTGTTGAAGCTGTCAATGATGTCGTTGCGCCGGTCCGACCCGGTCGCCAGGGTGAAGTTGTCGAAGCTGGTCGGGTTGGCGATCGCCTGGGCCGTGACATTCTGGTTGCCGGCGATATCGACATGCACCGCCGTGGCCGCGCCGATGTTGTTGCTGGAACCGTTGTTCTGCTGCACTTCGACGATGCCGGAGGCACCGTCATAGCTGCCGACGATTTCGTTGACGCGAACGGCGCCGTTGTCGATCGCCGTATTGCCGGTGACAGTCGAGCCATTGGCAAAAACCTCGGCCCAGACACTACTTTCCTCGGCCGAGGCCGATACCACGACCGGTGCCGCCATCGCCGCGCCGATGGCCAGGGCCGATGCACTACGCAACAGCGTCTGCTTCACTAACTCAACTCCCTGTCGATGGGTCGGCCGCTCTTCTCCAGGAGCCTAACCCCGTTTCGTGACATTGCGCGGAACCCCCGGCGCCGCGGTAAGTCCCTGTTGTAAAATGCAATTTCCAAGCCAATCAACTGCATGCCATGAGATGGCGGAAAACCGGGAAAATGAATACACCCGAAACGACCCACCGCCGCACGCTTCCGGCAAACTGTAAAGTCCATGAAACGCCGACAAAGCGTTTTGATGCAAGTGGTTAACACGCCGGCACAGGCTATCGAAACAGCACAAGTTCTTTATTTGTTCTTTTCTCTCGACTCGCACGCGTGACGACGCCAGACTATGCCCGCATTTTGAGTGGCAGGCGGGAGCGGCATGGTCGCGCACATTGCAACGGTGGCGTTTCACGGCGTCGAGGCACAAGAAATCGATGTGCAGGTGCACATGGCCAACGGCCTGCCCGCGTTCACCGTGGTTGGCCTGCCGGACAAGGCCGTGGCCGAAAGCCGGGAACGGGTGCGCAGCGCGCTGGCCGCCATCGGCCTGGCGCTGCCGCCCAAGCGCATCACCGTGAACCTGGCGCCGGCCGACCTGCCCAAGGAAGGCAGTCATTTCGACTTGCCGATCGCCCTGGGCCTGCTGGTGGCGATGGGCATCCTGCCGGCGGATGAACTGGCCGGCTATGTCGCCCTCGGCGAACTGTCGCTCGATGCGGCGCTGACGCCGGTCGCCGGCGTGCTGCCGGCGGCGATGGCCGCGGTGGCCGACGACAAGGGGCTGATCTGCCCGGCCCGGCAGGGTGGCGAGGCGGCCTGGGCCGGCAGTCTCAGCGTGCTTGCCGCCGGCGACCTGCTGGCGCTGATCAACCATTTCAAGGGCACGCAGGTACTGGCGCAGCCGACTGCCGATCTGGCCGAGGATACCCGGCCGCTGCCTGATCTGAGCGACATCAAGGGACAGGAAAGCGCCAAACGGGCACTGGAAGTGGCCGCGGCCGGCGGTCACAACCTGCTGCTGACCGGGCCACCCGGGGCCGGCAAGTCGATGCTGGCCGAGCGCCTGCCCGGCATCCTGCCGCCGTTGAGCCCGGCCGAAGCGCTCGAGGTCTCGATGATCGCCTCGATTGCCGGCGAACTCGCCGACGGCCGGATTTCACGGCGCCGGCCCTTCCGCAACCCGCATCACTCGGCCTCGATGCCGGCCATGGTCGGCGGCGGTCAGCGGGTAAAGCCGGGCGAGGCCAGCCTGGCGCACAACGGCGTGCTGTTCATCGACGAGCTGCCGGAATGCAGCCGCAGCGTCCTGGAGAGCCTGCGCCAACCGATGGAAACCGGCCGCGCCGTGATCGCCCGTGCCAATGCGCACGTCAGCTACCCGGCGCGGTTCCAACTGGTGGCGGCGATGAACCCCTGCCGCTGCGGTCATCTGGACGACCCCGCGCTGGCCTGTTCGCGCGCACCACGGTGCGCCGAAGACTATCAGGCCCGGGTGTCCGGCCCGCTGATCGATCGCATCGACCTGCATATTTCTGTACCGGCGGTACGCGCCGCCGATCTCGCCCTGCCGCCGCCGGCCGAAAACTCGGCCGACGTCGCAAGGCGGGTCGCCATCGCCCGCGAAATCCAGACCGCGCGTTACGCCGCGCTGGACGACTGCGGCCAGTTGCGCACCAACGCCCAGGCCGACGGCGAAATCCTCGAACAGGTCGCCGCGCCCGACCCTGCCGGCCGCGCACTGTTGACCGAGGCGGTCGACCGCCTGCGCCTGTCCGCACGCGGCTTCCACCGCTTCATGCGCGTCGCCCGCACACTTGCCGACCTCGCCGGCGACACGTCGGTCAAGCGCATCCACATCGCCGAGGCGCTGAGCTACCGCCGCCTGCCGGTCGCCGCCTAGGCCGGTACGCCGCCCCGGCGGCGGCGCAGCGCCGGGACGGCGACGATGACGGCAGCGGCGAGATCGATCAGCAGGCAGGCCAGGATGGCCGGGCCATAGCCGCCATCGGGCGTGCGCAGGTAGCCGAGCAGGCCGGGCCCGAAGGCAAAGGTGACCTGGCCGATGGCGGTGATCAGGCTGACCAGACGAGCGAACTGCGCGACTGGAAATTCCTGCTGCACGATCAGGCCGGGTAGCGTGATGACGTTGCCGATGCCGAGGCCGAACAGCACGCAACCCAGCAGCACCCAAAACGGCGATGTCGCCAGGAACAGCATACCGAGTGCACCGACCTGCAACATCAGATTGGCGGCTGCGGCCAGCCGACGGTCGACGTGGTCAATGACGAGGCCGGTGACGACACGGCCAACCACGGCGGCGATGGTAGTCGCACTCACCGCCCAGCCAACCGCATCGGTGCCAAGCAGTGGCGTGAGATAGGCAACCTGATGGGTAAGAAAACCGACCTGGGCCAGCAGGGCCAACGCGGTCGAGACGGCAATGGTCAGAAACGCACCATGGCGCAACAGCCGGGATAGCGGCCAGTCATCGGCGACCCCGGATGTCCGCGACGAGCCCGTTGGTGCGGCTGCCGCAGGTAGAGGCACGCCGGGCTCGTGCTCATCGGTACGCCGTGGCCGCAGCACCAGCAGTGCGACAAACGCGAGCACCAGCAGCATCGCCCCGGCGCAAAGTGCGACTGCAATCGTGAAGCCGACGCGGCCGATCAGCGCGATCAGAACCGGCGCCAGGACGATCCCGCCGGCGCTGGCGCCATTCAAAGCGAGGCTGACCGCCGCGCCCCGCCGATGGTTGAACCAGGGAGCAATGATGATGTTGACCGCCGCACCACTGAGTGACGCCCAGCCCAGGGCCAACACCGCAAAGCCCGCATAAACTTGCCAGGCCTGATCGGCGCGGCTGAGCAGCATCACGCCGGCAGCCATGACCATCGCGCCGGCCAGCACTACCGGACGCGGCCCGAACCGCAGATAGGCGCGAGCCACGGCGAGCAGCAGGCCGGCACCGATCAGGTAGTAGACCGTGACTGCCGGTGCCAGCCGATCGAGCGGCACACCGGTCTGCGCGGCCAGGGCGACCAGATAGATGCCGGGGCCATAGAAACCGAAGCCCCAGCCGAAGAAGGCAATGAGAAACGCCCCGCCAACGACCCACCAGCCATGGTAGGGCGGCCAACGACGGTGCCGGCCACGCGGTTGGGCGGTTGATGAAGCCATGTCGGTCATCGGCGGACTGTGTCGACATCGCCGGCACATCGCTGGCCGTATTCCGACATCATCCCGGGACGGAGTCCGATTACAGCTATAGCGGTGGCTCGGCGTCGACTACGGTAGGAGACCGGCGGCGAGGACCTGGCACACGAGACGATCATGGAACTGGACTTCGACACCTGCGACCGGGCGCGGCTGGCGCGCGACGCGTCTTACGACGGCCTGTTCTTTACGGCCGTGCGCACGACGCGCGTCTACTGCCGGCCGGTCTGCCCCGTGCGCCCGGCATTGACCAAGAACGTGCAGTTCTTCCCCTCGGCAGCGGCCGCCGAACGGGCAGGTTTCCGGCCTTGCCTGCGCTGTCGGCCGGAAACAGCGCCGGGCAGCCCCGCCTGGCGCGGCACCGCGACCACGGTGGCGCGCGGTATGCGGATGATCGAAGACGGCTTTCTCGATCACGGCAGCGTCGCCGGCCTTGCCGAGCGGCTGGGCATCGGGCCACGTCATCTGCTGCGGCTGTTCATGCGCCATGCCGGTGCGACGCCCAGCGAGGTTGCGGCAACCCGGCGGGTGCAAGCGGCCAAACGCCTGATCAGCGACACCGACATGCCGCTCGCCGAAGTCGCCTTCGCCGCCGGATTCAACAGCGTGCGCCGCTTCAACGACGCCTTTCGCGCCACCTACAGCCGGCCGCCATCGAGCTTCCGTCGCAAACGCCGACAGACGGCGTCCGGCAAGACCGATCGCGCCACCGAAGTCAGCCGGCCTTACGTTCGTGCGCCTGCCAATGACGTTCCAGATTTGCCACCAGCGCCGGACTGAGGTGGCAGTAGGCCTGCTCGCGGGCGTAAACGGCGGCGTACTGGCGAAACAGGTCGAGCGGTTCGACCTGCATCCGAAGCGCCCGGCGGTTACCGGCCGCGCTGACCACGCCGGAGCTGGTCAGGTTGCCGATCGTCCGGTCGATCGTCGCCTCGATATCGGCGGGGTCGACAACTTCATCGCAGATCATCCGGCCTTCGGCGCTGTCGCACTCGAAACGCCGGTCGTTCAGGATACCCTGGCGGGCCAGGCGGTCGCCGACGAACCGCGCCAGCCGCAGGTTGGCCATGCCGGGGATGATACCCTCCTTGCGGGCGGGCAGCGTCATGTAGGCACCGCGCTCGGCAATATTGTGATCCATCACCAGCAGCAACTGGCAGGCACCGCCAATGGCAAAGCCTTCGACGACCGCGACCCATAGCTTTTCGGTCGTGCCGCCGCCGATCTCCGACGGATCGCGGTCCGGCCGGGCGATGCCGCGATACATCTTGTTCACGAGGCCGAGATCGCGCGAGATGTAGAACTGATAGGGCACCTCGCCCCAGTAAAGACCGGTGAGGTTGATGCCGCTGCCGAGCAGATGGCGCCCAGCGTACTTCGGATGGGCGACCCGGTCGCCGCGCAACAGGCCGATCTTTACCGTGGGGTCGAGCAGCACGACATCGACCGCCGTCTCCATCGCCACATAGGTCGTGGCGTCCTCGCAATTCAGCCGCTCGGGCACGCTCAGCACCACCACCGCCGCGTCGCCACGGCGCTCGACGCGGGCCGGGCCCAAGTCGACCGCGCCGTCGCGGCGGAACCGGGCCAGCGCCTCTGCCGCCTCCGGGCACGGCAGCATCATGGCGTGGCACAGGTGTAGGCCGGCCTGCGGGTCAGCCAGGACGCTGGCGAGCAGCACCCCCTGTTGCACTTCGACCCCAACCTTCTCGGCAAGTTTGCGCCCATGGTCCGCGGCCAACGCCGCCTTGGTCGGCACCAGTCCAGGCACCAGATCGGCGACGTCCTCGACCAGCTGTTCGACGCGAACGAACGTGCCGTAGTCGTTGGTTACACCGCGATACAGTGTATCCAGATGCCGGTCGAGAAACGCCGCCCGCGTATCGCAACCATAGTCGCGGGCCGCCAACGATGCTGCGTCGGGCGAACCGACGCGGCCCACAAGCCGCTGCTGAACATCATCCAACGCAGCCCAGAACGGGCGGCATGCGGCGGCATCGGCGGCGAAATCGCCGGTTAGTGCCGGCGCCGTGCTGATCGACCCGAACAGCGCCTGATCGAGGCCGGCCGCACGCAAGGCCTGGAGATACGAGTCATACATGGACGGTTTCCTCTGAATCACGCGGACACGCCGACGTCGCTGGCCGGTCTTTGCAGCACCATAGCATTGACGGGCGACGCGCGGCATCGTGACAGCCGCACGGACCCGGGTCGGCTCAGGGGCCAATGGCGTCAGGAGATCGGCTTAACCGCCGCGATACCTTACGGCTCAAGCTGCCGAGGTGCGCAACGGGTCAGGCGTCAGCCGGTGAATAAGATCAGGCAACCGTGCGTCGACCCGGGCTCGGCATAGCAGCCGACGGCGCAGGTCTGCACCTGAAGGCCGGCGGCGCGTATACGATCCGCCTGCGCCTGCGGATCCGGGACCCGGATGGTGGCGCCGAGCAGCGCCGGTGCGGTCGGCACCGGGATACCCGGGAACGCCTGTTCCAGGCCCCCTTCATCGTAAAGCAGCAAATCGACATCGCCCGTCACGACGTGTACCACGCCGGCGTCGTCACGCTCGATCCGACTGCCCCAGGCGTCGGAATAAACGGCCGCGACATCGGTCGGCGACGGGGCGAATCCGAGCACGGCCGTTAGTCGTCGCGCGCCATTTGGATGGCTGACGAACAGGTCTGACTGATAGAGCTCCGGCGTCTTGTGCTGGCAGACGTTCCAATACAACGGAAACTGGCCGAACGCCGGAATGATCACTCCGAAGGCCGGGCTGACCATCTCGCCCGACGGCAATGTCCAGTCGCGCTGGAAATCCATGGTCGCCGCGATGCTGACGCCCAGGCGACGCAGGCGCGCATCGACGGCCGGCACATCCGCCACCGTCATGACCATCGAGACCGGGCCTTCCTCGGGCCGCAGGATCGACTGCATGATGTCCGGCGCTTCTGCCGCATCATCCAGCGCCATCAGTTCGATGAAATTGCACCGTCCCTCATAGGGAGACGGAAAACAGACCAGCCGATTGCTCATACCCGGCAGAATGCTGCGCGGCGTCACATAGAAGCCGAGACGTTCGAACGTGTCGCCGGCCGCCGCACTGTCGCGCACGCTGACCATCAGGTGATCGATATCGTCGATACGGTCGGACATGTCTGGGTTTCCTCGCTGGCTAGCCCGTCTTGCGCGCGCCGTCCCGCTGCTCGCGCTCGAGCGCCGCCATATTGTCAAACAGCCGGCGCAGCATGGCCTTCAGCATCTTCGCCTCATCGTCGGTAAAGCCGGCCAGCGCCGATGTCTCGTAATGCATGGCAATCGGGATCATGAGATCGGTCAGATCGATGGCGGCCGGCAGACGGTGCACGGTGACAGTACGGGCGTCGCCGCCGGACCGGCGCCGTTCCAGCAGGCCTTTATCTTCCATCGTGCCCAGCGCACGCGACAGGGTCGAGACTTCGATCGACGTGGTCTCGGCCAGATCGCCGATGCGCTGCCCGTCGCGATGATGCAGGGCCGCCAGCACCCGCCACATCTGCAGCGAGATGCCATAGTCGCGCGCCACGACACTGAAGGATGCCGCGATGCGGCTGCCCGCCCGGTTCAGCAGATACGGCAGATAGCTGGCGAGATCGAGCTGCGCTGTCGACATCGGGCGCACCGTCTATTCCGCTGCCGCCAGCTTCATGTGCGCACCATCGAAGGCCGGCGCAATGTCCTGCATGAAACGCTGCATCTGCTCCTTCACCAGCTGGTGCGACTTCAGGCCGTAGTTGAAATAGAGAATGACCTCGGTGATCCCGGCGGCCTCGACCAGTTTCAGATCGTCGATGATCTTCTGCGGCGAGCCGATCAGCACCGACTTGTTGGTCAGGTTCTCCGGCTTCATGTCGCGCAGGATGTTGCAGATCTCGACGAAATAGCGATAGGTCGGCGGGGCCTTGGCGGGATCGCCCGGGAACGCCGCGATCAACGCGTCATGGAAGTAGCGGATCAGCGCCTCGCGGCCGGCCTGATCCTCCTCTGGCGTATCGGCGATATGAACGAAGTAGGAGCACATGGCGCGCCGCGCCGGCCGCCCATGCTCCTGCTCGCATTGTTCGCGGTAGACGTGGACCGCGTCGGCCAGCGAGCCGTAAACCATGGCCGCGGCAAACGGGGCGTAGATGATGTTCCAGTCGTTCGCCGCAGCCAGCTCCATACTCGGCCGCGAGAAGCAGGCGACATAGGGCCGCAGCGGCTGCTGCGCCGGTTTCGGCCGCACATCGATGTCATCGAACTGATAGAAGCGGCCGTGATGCGAGAACTTGCCGGGCTCGGTCCAGGCGCGCCAGACGATCTCCATGCCTTCGGCAAACAGCTCGGCCGAGTCCTCGAACGGCGCCTGGAACGGCCCATACTCCAGCCGGTCGTAGCCACGGCCGGCGGCGAAATCGACCCGGCCGTTGGTCAGCAGATCGAGCGTTGCCCAGTCCTCCGCCACCTGCAGCGGATGGTGCACCGGCAGCAGAACCACCGCCGGCGCGAGGCGAATACGACTGGTGGCGCCTGCGACCTGTGCCAGCAGCATATGCGGCGAAGCATTGACGCCGAGCAGATTGAAGTGGTGTTCGCCGATCCAGGCGGAATTCATGCCGACCTGTTCGGCCCAAAGCGCCTGCTCGTAGATTTCCTTGATGAACTGCTCGGCCGTACGCGGGTTATCCGGATATCGGTTGTCGCTGAGCGTGAAATAGCCGAAGTCCATAACCGCCTCCCATAAATTGCATTTGCAAATATTGTAATTACAAATACCTGCGTGCGCAACATCCATCGAAAACAACGTGGTTTTGACGTCGCTGAGGAGCCGCCGGGTGACGGACTATGCGGCGGTGCTGCGCACCCGCGACGGCGGCAGGATGATCGTCACCAGGGTACCTTCACCGATGGTGCTTTCAACGGTGATGTCGCCGCCATGCAACTGCATCAGCGAGCGCGCCAGCGGCAGGCCCAGACCGGTGCCCTGGTGGTCGCGGGTGTAGATACTGTCGACCTGACCGAACGGCTTGAAGGCCAGCGCAATATCCTCGGCGCTCATGCCGATGCCGGTGTCGCGCACCTGCATGGCCAAACCGCCGCCATCGAGACGGTAGCCGACCAGTTCGACACGGCCGCCGGCCGGGGTGAACTTGACGGCGTTCGACAGCAGGTTGATCAGCACCTGCTTGATCGCACGAGCATCGGCATGCACCCGCGGCAGGCTGTCCGGCACATCGCCGTAAAGCCTGACGTCGACGTCGTCGGCCCGTCCGCGCACCAACGCCATGCCGGCCGTGGCGATGTCCGCCAACGAGATGTCCTCTTCGTGCAGCTCAAGACGGCCGGCCTCAAGCTTCGAGAGATCGAGCAGGTCGTTGATGATCTCGAGCAGGTGCTGGCCGCTTGAGTTGATGTCGCCGGCATATTCGACGTACTTCTGCAGCTCGATCGGGCCCAGCATTTCGTTCCGGATCACCTCCGAGAAGCCGATGATCGCATTCAGCGGCGTGCGCAGTTCATGGCTCATATTGGCCAGGAATGTGCTCTTCGACTGGTTCGCCCGCTCTGCCGCCTCCTTGCTGCGGCGCAGTTCGGCCTCATGCCGACGCCGTTCCGTCACATCGCGGGCAACCAGCAACAGCAGCTCCTGATCTTCGACGCCGATCACCTGCGCCGAGACGGCGTATTCGCGTTTCTCTCCGGCATGGGTGACCAGCGAGGTCATGAGATCCCGCACTGCCCGCTGCCGGGACAGGCCGGTGCACATCTCGTCGCGGAAACGCCGGTCGATATTGATGTCGAGCGAACCGATCGGCTGGCCAATTGCCTGTTCGCGGGAAATGCCGTGATGCTCTGTGAAGGTCTGGTTCACATCGACGATGCGGTAGTCCTCGACATCGGTGAGGATCATGATGTCCGGACTGGTCTGAAACACGGTCATGAAGAGGTTCTGCGAGTGCGTCTGTGCCTCTTCCGCCTGTTTGCGGGCCGTGATGTCGTAGAAAGCCGCCAGCACCGCCGGCTGGCCTTCCCACTCCACCACCGATGCCAGGCAGTCGAGCCAGATCGCCCGTCCATCGAGACGCAAAACACGGAACTCGTAGTGCTCCGGCGCCACACCACCGGCGACGCGCCGTGCGGCGCGCCGGGTGACCATTTCCCGATCGTCCGGATGGACCTGTTCGAGGACGTTGTTCTGGCGCATGATCGCGTCGATATCGGCGTAGCCGAGCAGCCGCACATAACCGGGATTGGCATAGAGCGGCACGCCGTCCCGATGCACCAGGATGGCCTGAAGGGAACCTTCCAGCATCGCACGCAGCTGCCGCCCCTCGACCAGCGATTCAAACGCGATGGTTACTGGCCCTTCGCCGTCCGTCGACCGATTCCGCTGCAACGTCAGCAGCGTGTCCAACCACTGCTGACCGCCCCATAGACGCACCTTGATGGTCGTTTCGCTGGCACGCGCGCCGACGAACCATTTCAGGTTGGCTGCCAGGGCATCGGCGTCGTCGCCATGTATGTACTCGACCGTCACCGGCGCGCCGGCTTTCGGGATCGGCAGTTCGCCAACCCCACCGACCGACGGCGGGAATTTGAGCATGGACAGGCCACCGTCTGAATCGAGATGCACCTCGACCCAGTTGTTCCGATTGGGAACGGAAAGCGATGCCTGATCGACCTGAGTCATGTTTTCCATTCGGCCGACACGTCGTGCGGATCCATTCTTGGCTCGTCACCGCCCGTTCAGGCGGAACACGGCATTCTGCCGTCAACTCGTTAACGCCGCGTTGGAGGTCCGATTGCGGGCCGATACCAAGCTTCCGCGCATGCAGTTAACGGCGAATTAATGAAACCACGTTGAGATGTCGCGCAGGAGGCTTGGTACCAGCGACGGGCGCTACATACCGGCGGCATTCGCCGCTGCACCCCGCCGGTGCCGGTTGCGTTCAGGCGTAGGCGGATGACGGACCTTAACGACAAAGACCCAGACGCCGTACATCCTGCGGCAGACACCGTCGCCAACGCCGACGATACGATCGCTGAATCGCATCCGCCGCCGCCGATCTCCGCACCGCAGAACCTGACGAAACAGACGCCCTGGCAGCGCTTTACCGAACGCGGCCTTTATCCGACGCTGGTGGGCATCGGTGCCAGTGGGATTGCCGCTTTAGGATACCTCGTCATCACCCCGGAAATGGGGCCAAGCATGAAGGCCATTCCGGCGGAAGCGCTGGGCGGCTTTGCGTCGCTGTTGATCCTGGCCGTACCGGCAACCATGTTCGTGATCCGTCACCGTCGCCTGAACGCCGAATTCTGGCGGATCAACCGCGAGCTCGAACTCTCGACGACGCGCACGCGCGCCCTGCGGCGCCTGAACAACGAACTGCGCGACGGGATCGAGTGGTATCGCGGCGTCATCAATCAGCAGGAAGATCTGATCCTCCGGCGCGACCTGAAGGGCCGCATCACCCATGCCAACGATGCCGTGGCCAAATTGTGCGGGATCGGCGCCGAAAAGCTTGTCGGTTCGCCGCTGAAACTGAATATCGATCCGCGCACGGAACAACTTTTCGACGACCGACTGGCCGCTGTTCGCGACGCACCGTTCCGCTCGCGGCACGAAGAGCGGGTGCTGACGCCCGAGGGCTGGCGCTGGATCGCCTGGCAGGACGTCGCCATCCGCGCCGACGACCGGGTGCTCGAAATTCAGTCGAACGGCCGCGACGTCACCGACCACAAACTGATCGAAGCGCAACTGACGTCGGCACGCAACGACGCACAGCGCGCCAACAGGGCCAAATCGAGCTTCCTCGCGACCGTCAGCCATGAAATCCGCACGCCGCTGAACGGCATCCTCGGTATGGCCAATCTGCTGCGTGGCACCGAACTCACCGCCGAGCAGCACGACTATACCCAAGCGATCGACGCCTCCGGCGAAGCGCTGATGGCGATCATCAACGACATCCTGGACTTCTCGAAGATCGAAGCCGGCCGCCTCGACCTGGAACGGCAGGATTTCGAGCTGCTGCCCGTCATCGAGCGGGTGTGTCAGTTGCTGGCGCCGCGGGCCCACGGAAAAGCGATCGAAATCGGTGCCCATGTCGCCACTGATGTTCCGGCGGCCGTGAACGGCGATGCCGGCCGGTTGCGGCAGGTCCTGCTGAATCTGGCCGGCAACGCGGTGAAGTTCACCGAATCCGGTGGCGTCCGTCTCGACGTGACGGTCGTTTCCGATGAAGACGAACGCATCGTATTGCTGTTCGAAGTCAGCGACAGCGGCGTCGGCATCCCCATCGAGGCGCAGGATCGCCTGTTCGAAGAGTTCACTCAGGCCGACGCCACACCGGCCCGCCAATACGGCGGCACCGGCCTCGGCCTCGCGATTTCCGAGCGCATCGTCCGCCTGATGAATGGCCAGATCGGCGTGGAGAGTGCGCCGGGCGACGGCAGCACGTTCTGGTTCGTCGCCGAGTTTGCCCGGCCGGCGGAGGACGAGGATCACGCGCCAGGTGAGGCCGATGCAGGCCGCCCGCTCGCCGGTGAGCGGGTTTTGCTGGTCGACGGCAATGACGTCTCGCGCGGCGTCGGCACTCAACTGCTCAGCGATGCCGGTGCCGAAGTCACCGCAGCATCCAACCGCGACGATGCCACCGACTGGCTGCGCGCCAGTGCCGCATCGAGCCGGCCATTCACCGCGGTGCTGCTCGACGCCACGCTGCCCGATGCCGACTTGAGTGTTCTGGCCCGCCTGTCCCGCAGCGCCAGCCCGGCGGACGCACCGCGCCTGCTGGCCCTGACCCGGCCCAGTGACCGCGCGCGGCTGGCGGAATCCGAAAAGCGTGTGTTCGACGGCTGTCTGGTGAAACCGTTGCAACAATCCACCCTCCTGCGTGACGGGCTCAACGGCCAGCGCCTGACCCAGGAGGGCGGCGACACCGCGCGAAGCAGCCGCGCGGTCCAAGTGATCGGCGAGAAGAAGCGCAAGCCGTTGGCCGATGGCGTTAAGGTCCTGCTGGCGGACGACAACAACATCAACCAGCTGCTGGCGGAAACGCTGTTGAAGCGCATGGGCGCCGAAGTGCTGTGCGTCGGTGATGGCAATGCCGCGTTGGAAGCGGTACGCCGCGCCGACTTTTCCATGGTCCTGATGGACGTCCACATGCCCGGCATGGATGGCCTCGAGGCGACCCGCCAGATCCGGCGCCTCAACGGCAAACGGGGCCGCGTACCGATCATCGCCCTGACCGCGAGCAGCGCCGACGACGACCGGCAGCGCTGCCTTGCCGCGGGCATGAACGACTACCTGATCAAGCCATTGGACCACGAGGCGCTGCAACAGACGGTTCAGCGCTGGTCGCCGTCGTCGCCACCGATCGCCGCCATCGGCTGACCCGGATCGGTACGCGCCAACGCTGCGGCCTTGAAGCGTAGTGGCAGGCAGGGTATCCCGGCGCATCGCGGTGACAGATGAACGGATACCGGATGTATCGTCGCACTTCGCCGGCAGGACGTCTGAAAACATGACCGACCGTCCGTCGTGGCTCAGCGCCGCCAGCGTGTACACCGACCGCCGGGTCATCACGATCCTGTTCCTCGGGTTTTCCAGCGGCATGCCGCTGCTGCTGACGCTGTCGACCCTGTCAATCTGGTTAGCCGAATCCGGCGTCAGCAAGACCGAGATCGGCCTGTTTGCATTGGTCGGCCTGCCCTATTCGCTGAAGTTCCTGTGGGCGCCGTTGATCGACCGGATGCCGTTACCGGTACTGACCCGGCTGTTGGGCCGACGGCGGAGCTGGGCCGTGCTGACCCAACTCATGCTGATGATCGGCATCGTCGGCATGGGCATGACCGATCCCCTGACCAACCTCTGGGCCACCGCGGCCTGGGCATTGTTCGTCGCCTTCGCCTCAGCCAGCCAGGACGTGGTGATCGACGCCTACCGCGTCGAGGTGTTGGAGGAAAAGCAATACGGCGCCGGCGCCGCCATGATCGTTGCCGGCTACCGTATCGGCATGCTGGCCTCCGGTGCCGGCGCGCTCTACCTTGCCGAAGCCGTCGACTGGACTTGGGTCTACGCCGCCATGGCCGGCCTGATGACCGTCGGCATCTCAGCGATCCTGCTCAACCCGGAGCCGGCCGCCGTACCGCGGGCCTCAAGCGCCGGCACCGGCACCCGCTGGATCGACTGGTTGCAGGAAGCCGTCGTCGACCCGCTGGTCGATTTTCTGCGCCGCCCGGGATGGGTGCCGATCCTGCTGTTCATCCTGATGTACAAGTTCGGCGACAGCCTGGCCGGCATCATGGCCAATCCGTTCTACGTCGATATCGGTTTCACCAAGGGCGAAATCGCCTCGGTCTCCAAGATCTTCGGCCTCGGCGCGACCCTGTTCGGCGGCTTCATCGGCGGCATTGCCGTCGCCCGCCTCGGTATCATGCAGAGCCTGCTGATCTGCGGCCTGCTGCAAATGGGATCGAACCTGATGTTCGCCGTGCAGGCGATAGTCGGCGCATCGGTGCCGATGCTCTCCGTGACCATCGCGGTGGAGAACATCGCCGGCGGCATGGGCACAGCGGCTTTCGTCGCCTATCTCTCGGCGCTCTGCAACGTCGCCTACACCGCCACGCAGTATGCGCTGTTGTCGTCGCTGATGGCGGTGACGCGCACGGTACTGTCGTCGCCCGGCGGTTGGCTGGCAGAGAACACCGACTGGGTGACCTTCTTCGTGCTGACGACGCTGGCGGCAATTCCCGGCCTGTTGCTGTGGTGGTGGCTCATGCGCCGCGGCGTGACTCCGGAAGCCGCCCCTGCAGCGCAGGCCGCATCGCCATGACCGCAACCGCCGCCCATATCGACGTCCGCGAAGCCGACATCACCACTTTGCCGGTCGACGCCATCGTCAATGCCGCCAACGAAGCGTTGCGCCGTGGCGGCGGCGTCTGCGGCGCCATCCATCAGGCCGCCGGGTCCGAACTGGAACAGGAGTGTCTGGCCATCGGCGGCTGCCCGACCGGCGAGGCGCGCATCACCGGCGGATACGCCCTGCCAGCCAAGCATGTTATCCACGCCGTCGGACCAGTTTGGCATGGTGGCGACCGGGGCGAGGCGGAATTGCTGCAGAGCTGCTACAGAAACTGCCTGGAACTGGCGGACCGCCATAAACTGTCATCGATCGCCTTTCCGGCGATCAGCACCGGTATCTTCGGTTACCCCCTGATCGAGGCAACCGCCATCGCCGTCGCGACCGTCCGTGCCTACGTCGATGACGGCGGCGGCAGCCTGCGGCAGATCGTCTTCTGCACCTTTGGCGACGACGTCACGGCCGCCTATCGCACAGCGCTCGACCTGCCGGCCGACTGACGACGACGCACCCGCCGGAGGACGGCGGGACGGCTTTGTGATTTGACCAGGGCGTTGCCGCGCCCTAGCTTCTTTAACTGTCTGACGTCAAAGGAAAGGAGCCTGCCATGCGCAAGGCGATCATCCTGGGTATCGCCGGTGTGTTCATGTCTTCAGCCGCAATGGCCTGCGGCTGGGGCAAGACTGCAACCAGCACGACCCAGCAGACGGTTATGACGGACCACGGAACCAGCGGTAGTGGCTCGTCCACCACCGTGAAGTCCGACACCAAGGGCTAAGACAGAATCCGCCTGGGGCCGCAGCTGCGGCCCCGTCAACTTGTCGGCGCCGCACCGGGGAACCGGGCGGCGCCGTTTTGCGTTTGAGGCTATGCTGTGCAGCGGCGGTACGATAGGGGCATCGACGGTGCGGGAGGGCCAAACATGGCAGGTCGGCTGACAGACAAGGTAGCTTTGGTGTGCGGCGCCGGCTCGAGCAGTCCCGGCTGGGGCAACGGCAAAGCCACGGCCATGGCGTTCGCCCGCGAAGGCGCGCGGGTCTTTGCCGTGGACCTGAACGCCGACGCCGCACAGGAAACGGTATCGCTGATCAAAGATGCCGGGCATGAGGCCACCGGCCACGCCGCCAACGTCGCCGATGGCGACAGCGTGCGGGCCATGGTCGAGGCCTGCCGGCAACACTACGGCGGCGTCGACATCCTGCACAACAACGTCGGCGTCGGCGGGCTTGGCGACCCGGTCGATACACCGGAAGAGGTTTGGGACCGGGTGATGCGCGTCAACGTGACGGGCATGTTTCTGACCTGCAAGCACACCCTGCCGCACATGCTGGCGCAGGGCAGTGGCGCCATCGTCAATGTGTCGTCCTTGTCGGCGACCAAAGCGATACGGCCCGAGGTCGCTTATGCGACCTCAAAGGGCGCGGTCAACGCCTTCACCATCAATGTCGCCATGACCTATGCCGACCGCGGCATTCGCTGTAACGCAATCGTGCCGGGCCTGATCAATACGCCGATGGTGGCGGGCTTCCTGCGCGACCATTACGGGCCCGACGGCCTGGCCGACCTGGTCCGCACGCGCGATGCACTATCGCCAACCGGAAAAATGGGCGAAGCGTGGGACGTTGCCGCCGCCGCGGTGTTCCTTGCCTCCGACGATGCCCGCTATATCAATGGCATGCTGCTGAACGTCGACGCGGGCATGCAGCACATCGTCAGCACCGGGGTCGGCTGACCGGCACAGTGGCGTAACAGCAGGCTGCTTTCATGGATATCTACAACGGCTGGTTCAACCTGAAGCCCGGGATCGGCGATATGGAATTTGCCGAAGCTTTGGATACCTATATGACCCACCTCAGGGAAGAGGGCATGATCGAAAACTGGCGGCTGACCCGTCGGAAGCTGGGCCTGGGTCCCGCCAGCCTGCCGGAATTCCATCTGATGATGGAAGTGCGCGACCTGGCGCAACTGGAGGCCGCCTTCGCCCATGTCGCCAGCCGGGCCGAGCCAGTGGAATCAGTGCATCATGGCGTGAACTCCAAGGTCCAGGACGTGATGTTCGCGCTCTACCGCGATTTCCCCGATCCCGTGCGGCAGGTCGGCGAGGAGCGTTTCTAGGCAACAAAGTCTAAAGGCGACAAACAACAAACAGGGAGGAAACCGATATGTCCGATGCGGCGGTGAGCTATGAGCTGAAGGACGGCTTGGCGACGATCACCATCGACCGGCCCGAGGCGTACAACGCCATCAACAAGGCCGTGCGTGACGGTCTGTGGGAAGGGTTTCGTCGTTTCGTTGACGATGAGGACGCGCTGGTCGCGATCCTTACGGCCACCGGCGAGAAAGTCTTTTGCGCCGGTGCCGACCTGAAGGAGATGTCCGAAATGGGGCTGCAGGTGCCGCCGCCGGACTTCCTGCCTTACCTCAATCGCAATCTGCACACCGACAAGCCGGTTATCGCCGCGGTCAACGGTCTTGCCTATGCCGGCGGCTTCTACCTGTCGCAGATGTGCGATCTCTGCATCGCCTCGGACAACGCCAAGTTTGCGATCACCGAACCGAAGTGGAGCCGCGGCGCGCCCTGGGCGGCGCCCCTGCCGTGGTTGATCCCGCCGCGCGTGGCGATGGAGCTGTTGATCACGGCGCAGCCGATCAGCGCCGAACGCGCCTATCAGGTCGGCCTGGTCAACAAGGTGGTGCCGCTGGCCGACTTGGCGGACGCGGCGCGGGAAACCGCATTGACCATCGCCGAGAACGCCCCCCTGTCGGTGCGAGCCGGCAAGGCGATGGTCTACGCCGCCGCCGAAACCGGCTGGAGCGAGGCGCTGAAGGAAGGCGACCGTATCTACGAGCCGGTCTACATGAGCGAGGACGCGCAGGAGGGCCCGCGGGCGTTCCGCGAAAAACGCAAACCGGTCTGGAAGAGCCGTTAGCCGCAGCGCGGCTCTCAAGGCCATAGCTACAAATCAACGATTGAGAAGCGTACATGATCAACGAACACGTCGAGGGCAAACTGCTGGTCGAGGAAGATGGGCCTCTAACCGTCGTCACCATCAATCGCGCGGAAGCGAGGAACGCGTGTGAGGTGGCAATGGTCAAAGGCCTCCACGACATTTTCATGACCTTCGAGGCCAAGGAGAGCCAGCGCGTCGCGATTTTGACCGGTGCCGGTGGCTCGTTCTGTGCCGGTGCCGATTTGCAGGAAGTCGCATCTGGCGCGGCCATAGGCTACAGCTGGGCGGGCAAGGACAAAGGGGCGACCCGCCGCCGACTGGCCAAACCGGTGATCGCCGCGGTCGAGGGCCATGCGGTTGCCGCCGGTCTTGCACTGGCGGTCTGGTGCGATTTGCGGGTGGTCAGCGATAGTGCCGTTTTCGGTGTCTATTGCCGCCGATTTGGTGGGCCCATGCCGAATGCCGCAACCGTGCACCTTCCCCGGATCGTCGGTGAAAGTCGTGCATTGGATATGATGATGACAGGGCGCCCGGTGGATGCGGATGAGGCGATGCGGATCGGTCTTGCTGACCGCCGATGCGCCAAGGGCGAAGCTTTGCCGGAAGCGAAAAAGCTTGCCCTGCAATTAGCCGGATTTCCGCAAGCGGCCATGTTGTCGGATCGGGAGTCGATCATCACTCAGTGGGATCATGACGCGGAGACGGCCATAGACCAGTGCATCGCCGGCGCCGAAAAAGCCTTCCAGACGGAGTTTCAATCCGGTGCCGGTCGTTTCGTTGCCGGTGTCGGCCGACATGGTCACTTCGAAAAATAGTACCGCGGGGGAAACCTGAGCTTTGCGCCGGTTTCTCGGGTGGCCGTGCAGACGGCAGCCCGCGCCAACCTCACACGGTTTCTTCTAAGTCCGAATAGGTGTAGCCGCGGTGCGGCGTCGTTCAGGCTGCGTCGGCGGCGGGCCGGTCCAGCGCATAGCCCGCAGCGCGCACGGTGCGGATCAGATCGGGCCGGCCATCGATGTTCAGCGCCTTGCGCAGGCGACGAATGTGCACATCGACGGTGCGTGGCTCGATGTAGCTGTCCGGCCCCCAGACGGCGTCTAGGATCTGTTCGCGGCTGTAGACCCGGTTCGGATTCTCCAGGAAATGGCGCAGCAGTTTGAACTCCGTCGGACCCAGGTGGATTTCACGGCCATCGCGCGTCACGCGGTAGGCGGCCAGATCCATCCGCACGTCGGCGAAACTCAACTCGTCCTCGCCGGTGGCCGGCCGCGACCGGCGCAGCACGGCGCGTATCCGCGCGATCAGTTCCTTCGGCGAGAACGGCTTGGTGATGTAGTCGTCGGCACCGGTCTCCAGACCGCGCAGCCGGTCGTCTTCTTCCGCCCGCGCCGTCAGCAGGATGACCGGCAGGCGCGAGGTCGCCTTGCCGCGCCGAATCTGCCGGCAGACTTCGAGGCCGGTCAGCTTCGGGATCATCCAGTCCAGCACGACGAGGTCGGGCACCCGTTCGGCCAGCATCAGCATCGCCTCTTCGCCGTCCATCGCGGCGCGGACTTCGAAACCGGCCTTCTCCAGATTGTAGGTCAGCATGGTGACGAGGGGCGCTTCGTCCTCGACCAGTAGAATCGACGGCTTCATGTCTTGTCGCTTGCTCCTTCGGCTGTGGCCCCGAGGCCGTCAGGGGCTGGCGCCAGCATCGAGGTTTCATCGCCCTTGGGACGGTCGTCCTCCAGGCGATGGCCGGTCACCTGGAAATGGACCTGCTCGGCAATGTTGGTTGCGAGATCGCCGATCCGCTCCAGATTCTTGGCAATGAACAACAGGTGCGTGCCCACGGTGATGGTGCGCGGGTCTTCCATCATGTAGGTCAGCAGCTCCCGAAACAGGCTGTTGTAGAGTTGGTCGATTTCGGCGTCGCCTTCCCACACAGCCACCGCCAGCGGCACGTCATGGTTGGCATAGGCGTCGAGCACTTCCTTGAAGCGCTGGCGCACCAGTCCACCCATCCGCGCCAGCCCGGAAAGCGAATCCGGCGGCGGGTTCTGGTTCAACACGATGGCACGCTTGGCCAGGTTCTTGGCGTAGTCGCCGATGCGCTCGATATCGCCGGAAATACGCAGGCTCGCCATCACGGCGCGCAGATCCACCGCCATCGGCTGGCGCAAGGCCAACACGCGGGTCGCCCTCAGATCGACCTCGGCATCCAGCTCGTCGAGCTGTCGGTCCTGCTCGATGACCCGCTCCGCCAGGTTGCTGTCGCGTTGCGACACCGCGGCGATGGCGGCGGCGAGCTGGCTTTCCGCCAATCCGCCCATCCGGGAAATCAGGATCGACAGATTCGCCAACTCCTCGTCGAAGGAGCGGACGATATGTTCACCGTTCTGGGCGTCGTTGGTCATCGCTGGGTCCATTCGCTCGCTGCGGTTCAGCCGAACCGGCCGGTAATGTAGTCTTGCGTGCGGGTATCGTTCGGGTTGGTGAAGATCTGCTCGGTCGGGCCGGTCTCTACCAGATAGCCCAGATGGAAGAACGCCGTGTACTGCGACACGCGCGCCGCCTGCTGCATCGAGTGGGTGACGATGACGATGGTGTAGTTCTCGCGCAGTTCGTCGATCAACTCTTCGATCCGGGCCGTCGCGATCGGATCGAGCGCCGAACACGGTTCGTCCATCAGCACCACTTCCGGGTTCACGGCAATGGCGCGCGCTATGCAGAGCCGCTGCTGCTGCCCGCCCGACAAGCCGGTACCCGGCTGATCCATGCGATCCTTTGCCTCGTCCCACAGACTGGCCCGCTTCAGGCTCATCTCGACGATGTCGTCCAGCTCGGCCTTGTTCGCGGCAAGGCCGTGGATGCGCGGGCCATAGGCGACGTTGTCGTAAATCGACTTCGGGAACGGATTCGGCTTCTGGAACACCATACCGACCCGTGCCCGCAGCAGCACCGGATCGAGACCACTGCGATATATGTCTTCGTTGTCGAGCATGATACGGCCATCGACACGGCAACCGTCGACAACGTCGTTCATCCGGTTCAGGCAACGAATATAGGTGCTCTTGCCGCAACCGGACGGGCCGATCAGCGCGGTGACGCGGTTGCGCAGGATATCGAGGTCGACTTTGAACAACGCCTGTTTCTCGCCGTAATGCACGTCGACATCGCGGGACGTCATTTTCGCCGGCACATTGTCGGCAGCGGTGGCCTCTACCGTCTCGGTCATCGTCATCTTCGTTTCCTCTACCACCTTCTCTCGAAGCGCTTACGCAACACGACCGCGAGCAGGTTCATCGTGATCAGGAATGCCAGCAGCACCAGGATCGCTGCCGAGGTGCGTTCAACGAACGCACGTTCCGGGCTGTCCGCCCAGAGGAAGATCTGCACCGGCAGCACCGTTGCCGCATCGGTCGGGCCGCCAGGAATATCGGCGATGAAGGCGACCATGCCGATCATCAACAGCGGCGCCGTTTCGCCGAGCGCCTGGGCCATGCCGATGATCGTGCCGGTCAGAATGCCCGGCATGGCCAGTGGCAGCACGTGGTGGGTGACCACCTGGACGCGGCTGGCGCCCATGCCCAGGGCAGCTTCGCGGATCGACGGCGGCACTGCCTTCAGAGCGGCGCGGCCGGCGATGATGATGGTCGGCAGCGTCATCAGCGCCAGTACCATGCCGCCGACGAGCGGGGCCGATCGAGGCAGGCCGAAGAAATTCAGGAACACCGCCAGACCCAGCAGGCCGTACACGATCGATGGCACGGCGGCGAGGTTGTTGATATTGACCTCAATGATTTCCGTCCACCGGTTCTTCGGTGCGAATTCTTCCAGATAGACAGACGCCATCACGCCAACGGGAAACGCCAACAGGAGGGTGATCACCAGCGTGTAGAAGGAGCCGACCACGGCGCCCCAGATGCCGGCCAGCTCCGGCTCGCGGGAGTCGCCGTCGGCGAAGAACCGGGTGTTGAAATGCCGCTCGATCGCACCGGCCGCGGCCAACTGATCGATCCAGGCGATCTGCTTGTCGCTGATGCGGCGCTGGCTCTCATCGACGTCGCGATCGATGAAACCCTTCGTGAACATATCGACGTCGTCTGCTGCCGGCACCCAGATGGTCACCCGCTGACCGATCAGGTCCGGATCGGCCAGCACCATTTCGCGCAGTTCAAACGCCGCACCCGTGCTGACGATCTTATAGAGCGCGCGCTTGTCGCGCCGGTTGGTCACCTCGGGGAACATCCCCCGCAGCGTTTCCTTGACCAGGCCGCCCCAGTCGGCCCGGGCCAGGTCGTTCAGATTGCGCGACCCATTGGGGTCAAGCTTTGTCGCGTCGAGATCGACCTGAAGCTGGATCTCCGTTTGCAGGAAAGCCGAGTAGCCCTTGGATACGATGGAGACAAACAGCATTGCCAGAAAGAACACCGCCATCGCCACGGCGAAGAGGCCATAGGCGCGGAAGCGCCGCTCCGAAGCCTGCCGCTTGCGCAGATGCCGGGCCGTTTTGTCGGCGCCTCTCACTTGCTGCATACCGGGATCGCTGACGGCTTCAGTCATACTTCTCACGATATTTTTTGACGACCTGAAGCGCGACGACATTCAGGCCGAGTGTGACGACAAAGAGCGCGAGACCGAGGGCAAATGCCGCCAGTGTCTTGGCGCTATCGAACTCCTGGTCACCGACCAGCAGGGTAACGATCTGCACGGTCACCGTGGTCACCGCCTGCAACGGGTTCGCGGTGAGGTTGGCAGCCAGGCCGGCGGCCATGACCACGATCATGGTTTCGCCAATGGCACGCGAAGCGGCCAGCAACACGCTGCCGACAATGCCCGGCAGTGCCGCCGGCAGGATCACCTGACGAATGGTCTCGGACTGGGTGGCGCCAAGACCGTAGGAGCCTTCCCGCAGTGACTGCGGCACGGCCGTAATGACGTCGTCCGACAGGCTCGACACGAATGGGATGATCATGATGCCCATGACCACACCGGCCGCCAGCGCGCTTTCGCTGGCGACGTCGAGGCCCAGCATCGAGCCCGTATCGCGCAGCAATGGCGCCATGGTGAGGGCGGCGAAGAAGCCGTACACGACCGTTGGCACGCCGGCCAAGATCTCCAGCGCCGGCTTGGCGATAGAGCGAATTCTCGGCGCGGCGTACTCCGCCATGTATACCGCACTCATCAAGCCGATCGGCACGGCCACGAGCATGGCGATGAAGCTGATCAGCATCGTGCCGGCGAACAGCGGAATGGCGCCGAATGCGCCCTGCGCAGCAACCTGGTCGGCACGGATCGCCGTCTGCGGGCTCCAATCCAGTCCAAACAGGAACTGAATGGCGGAGATCTTGTCGAAGAAGCGCAGAGCTTCGAACAGCAGCGAAAACACAATGCCCGCGGTTGTGAAGATCGCCACAGTCGACGCGGCGATCAGAATGATCATCGTGACGCGCTCGACCCGATTGCGGGCGCGCAGGTCCGGGCTGATATGCCGCCAGCCTATGGACAGGCCAGCGATTGCCAGACACAGGATCACCACGGCCATGGCCGCGAACCCAGTCCGCTGCAGCTGGTTGTAATGGTCTGCCGCCTGCTGGATGACCGGGTCTGGCGTTGCGCGAACGACATTGCCCGTCGCCAAGTTGCGAACATCGCTCATCAACAGCGACAGGCGCTGCGGCGATAGCGACTGCACCGACTCGGGCAGTGCGGCGATGACCATCGCATCGACGACGGTGCCCTGCGACGCGAGCCAGATCGTCAGCACACACAGCGCCGGAATGCCGCACCAGAACGCGACATAAACACCGTAGTAGCTGGGCAGGGAGTGCAGCGCACGGATGCTCCCACCGGTCAGGCCAAGCGCACGACCGCGGCCCATGCGGAAAGCGACCATGGTCAGCGCAAGCAGAACGGCGGCAAGGATCAGAAGCTGCATCGGTGTTCGCTCAAGGTGCGAGCCAGGGTGCCGGGGGAATGGCGCGCTGGCGGGGAACTGTGCGAGCCGCCGCCGGGCGCAAGAACCAACGGTAACCGCGGGGAACGTCTGAAAGAGACGCGAAGGCGCGCCGGCGGACAGTCACCGGCGCGCCCTAACGCTTTACATGCTCAGGTTGACCAACGACGTGGCGCCCGAACGAACCTTCTCACGGTCGGCTTCCGACAGCGGGATCAGGCCCTTGTCGACGAGGTAGCCGTCCGGCCCATAGGCTTTCTCGGCGGTGAACTCGGCGACGTATTCCTTGATGCCCGGGACAACGCCGACGTGCGCCTTCTTCACGTAGAAGTACAGCGACCGCGACACCGGATACTCACCCGAGGAAATCCGCTCGAACTCCGGCGCCACACCACCGATGGTGCTGCCCTGCAGCTTGTCGGCGTTCTGGTCGAGGAACGAGAAACCGAACACACCGAAGGCGGCCGGGTTGGCTTCCAGCTTCTGCACGATCAGGTTGTCGTTTTCGCCGGCCTCGATATAAGCGCCGTCCTCACGGATCGAGCGGCAGATCGCCCGGTACTTCTTCTTGTCGGCCTTCTTCATCGCCTTCAGGTCGGCAAACGTCTTGCAGCCGCCTTCGATCGCCAGCTCGTTAAAGGCGTCACGGGTGCCGGACGTCGGCGGCGGGCCGAGGACCTCGATCTTGGTGTTCGGCAGCGAGCTGTCGATGTCGCTCCAGTTCTGGTGCGGGTTCGGGATCAGCTTGCCATCCGGGCCCGGCACGTCTTTGGCCAGGGCCAGGAACAGCTGCTGCAGCGTGAGCTGCATCTGCGGTGACGTCCGCGAGTTGGCGACCACGATGCCGTCGAAACCGACCTTCACTTCGGTGATATCCGTGACGCCATTCTCCGCGCAGCGGTCGACCTCGGACTTCTTGATCCGGCGCGACGCATTGGTGATATCCGGATGCTCGGTGCCGACACCGTTGCAGAACAGCTTCAGGCCACCGCCCGAGCCGGTGCTCTCGACGACCGGCGTCTTGAAATCCGAGCTGCGGCCGAACTCCTCCGCAACCGCGGTCGAGAACGGAAAGACCGTCGAAGAACCGACGATGCGGATCTGGTCACGGGCCTGGGCAGCACCGGCCACGGTCAGCGCAATGGCAGCCACGGCAGCGGCCCCAAGGCCGATACGTTTCATGTTCACGGGTTTCTCCTCTAAGAACCGTTCAGTTTCGCTTGCCTCCGCGGAGACGCCGATGTGTTCAGCGCTGCGGACCATCAGGCCGTAAACCCCGACGGCGTCGTGTGTATGACAGAAATGTTTCAGTTAAATGACAGCCGGCAGAGTTTCCACAAGATTGTTGGAAAACCGGCAAATCTCGATATGACGATTGCGGCTTAGCTTTTTGCCGACGCTTGAGCGACCGGCAGGTAGACGGTAAAGACGCTGCCCTCGCCGGGTTCGGACTCGATCGTCAGCACGCCCCGGTGGCGATTGACGATGTGCTTCACGATCGCCAGGCCGAGCCCCGTGCCACCCAACTCGCGGCTGCGGCCGGTGTCGACGCGATAAAATCGTTCAGTCAAACGAGACAGATGCTCAGGTGCGATACCAGGCCCCGAATCGCGTACCTCCACCGCCACCGCCGGCCCGGCATGACCCGGTGGCGGCATACGCTGAATGCGCCGCGCCGTCACATCGATTCGCCCACCGGCGTAACGTATGGCGTTCACCAGCAGGTTCTGAAACACCTGCTCGAGTTCGCTGTCCTCACCGGCGACCGCCGGCAACGGCACGCTGATATCGCTGACGATTTCGGCCTTTGCCGTCTCGCAAACCGCACCGAGCAGGGCGCGCACGCGGTCGAGCAACATGTGCAGGTCGACACGGCCGGTCGGCGCGGTGTGTTCGTTCATCTCGATTCGCGACAACGACAAGAGATCCCCGACCAGCGTGGTCATACGCGTCGCCTGCTGTGCCATTACATCGAGGAAGTGGTCCTGCGCCTCTGGATCGTCGCGCGCCGGCCCCTGCAGGGTTTCGATGAAACCGCTGAGCGTCGCCAGCGGCGTCCTGATCTCGTGGCTGGCATTGGCCACGAAGTCGACCCGCATCTTTTCGGTACGCCGCATTTCGGTGAAGTCTTTCAAGGCAATCAGCACGCTGGCGTCGGCGCCGATTTCATCCGTCGCGACCACGTAACACTGGAAGAACCGCTCGACCGGCGCGACCATCGACATCTCCGCCGTCTGCGATCCGCCACGTTCCAGCACATGATCGGCCGATTCCAGCAGCGCCGGGTTGCGCACCACCTCGGCCAGGTCACGGCCATCCATGTTGGCGCCGAACAACGTCTCGGCCGACCGGTTGGCCCGGGTGATTCGCCGGCGGCGGTCGAGCAGGAAGACCGGGTCGGGCAGGGCGTCGAAAATCCGTTCCGACAGGCGATTCGTCCGCTCCACCTCCTCGCGCATCTGCACCATGCGGCGGCTAACGTGGCGGACCGCCGCCGCCAGCTCGTCACCGCCGGCGAACTGACCCAACATTGCGGACGGGTTGTCAGGCGCGTCGGGTAGCTGCAACAGACGTCGCGACACGGCATTCATGTCGCCAACCGGCCGAAACAACAGGATCAGCGCGCCGACCACGCTGGCACCCCAAAGCAGAAGCGCCGGCGTGGGGGCGATCCATCCAAACATTACCAAAACACCGGCAACGCCCGCCACCGGCAGCGACATCGCCATCGCACCGCTGAACAGGCGCAGGCGGTTCATCGCAATCGTCCCCAGCCGTTAGTGCACGCAGCGCGCAGGCGCCTGGGCCGCATCAGCCACGCGCTGCCTCGTGCGCCGCCAAAGCTGCGAGGTTGACCAGCTCGGTCACGCCGGCGCCCATGCTGGCAATCTGCACCGGCTTGGACAGGCCGACCAGAATTGGCCCGATGACGGTGCCACGTCCAAGCTCCTGCAGCAGATTCGACGAAATGTTCGCCGTGTGCAGGGCCGGCATGATCAGCACGTTGGCCGGGCCCGACAGCCGCAGGAACGGGTACAGTTCGCGCAGGTCGGGATTGAGCGCCACGTCGGCCGACATTTCGCCGTCATACTCGAAATCGGTGACCCGTGAATCGAGCAGTGCCACGGCATCGCGCACGCGGCCGGCGGTGTCCCACATCGGATTGCCGAAGTTGGAGTACGACAGCATGGCCACGCGCGGCTCATGGCCAAGCCGCCGCGCCACTTCCGCCGTCTGCACCGCTATGTCGGCCATTTCGACCGAGGTCGGCAATTCATGCACCGTGGTGTCGGCGACGAACACGGTGCGGCCCCGCGCCAGTACGATCGACAGACCGAACACGCGGCGCCCCGGCTGCGCATCGACGACCCGCCGCACCTCGTCGAGCGATACCGTGTTCGACCGCGTCAGCCCGGTAACCATGGCGTCCGCTTCGCCCAGCGCCAGCATGCAGGCGGCGTAAGTATTGCGGTCCTGGTTCACCATGCGCTGGCAGTCGCGATAGAGATATCCCTGGCGCTGCAGCCGCTGGTACAGGAAGTCGGTGTAGCGATCGTTTTCCGACTGGCTCAGCCGGGCGTTGATGATTTCCACCATCTCCAGGTTGCTGTAGCCGATGTGGTCGGCGGTCTGTTTGATCCGGTTCTCGCGCCCGACCAGCACCGGCCGGCCGTAACCCGCTTCGGCGTAACCGACGGCGGCGCGGATTGCCCGCTCCTCTTCGCCCTCGGCGAACACCACCCGCTTCGGATCGGCGCGCACCTGATCGAAGATGAGCTGCAGAGTACCGGCGGTCGGATCGAGCCGCCGTCGCAACTGCATCAGGTAGTCGCTTTCGTCGTCGATCGGCCGGCCGGCAACGCCGGTTTCGACGGCCGCGCGGGCCACCGCCAGCGGCACCTGGGTGATCAGGCGCGGATCGAACGGTGCCGGGATAATGTACTCCGGCCCATAACGCAGGCTCGCTTGCCCATAGGCTTCGGCCACTTCGTCGGGCACGTCCTGGCGGGCCAGCTCAGCCAACGCCTGGGCCGCCGCCACCTTCATCTCGTTGTTGATCGTGCTGGCACGCACATCGAGCGCACCGCGGAAGATGTAGGGAAAACCAAGCACGTTGTTGACCTGGTTCGGATAGTCCGACCGGCCGGTAGCGACAATCGCATCGCCGCGCACCTCGGCGACCTCTTCGGGCGTGACTTCCGGGTCCGGGTTGGCCATCGCGAAAATGATCGGGTTGCTGGCCATGGAAGCAACCATTTCGCGGGTCACCGCCCCCTTCACCGACAGGCCGAACAGCACGTCCGCGCCGGACATCGCTTCTTCCAGCGTACGTAGGTCGGTTTCGACCGCATGTGCCGATTTCCACTGGTTCATACCGTCTTCGCGGCCACGATAGATCACACCGCGGGTGTCGCAGACGATGACGTTCTCTCCGGGGAACCCCATGCTCTTGACCAGTTCGGCACAGGCGACGCCGGCAGATCCGGCGCCGTTGATCACCAGCCGGGTATCGGCCATATCCCGGCCGGTCAGGTCGATCGCGTTGATCAGGCCGGCGGCCGCGATGATGGCAGTGCCATGCTGGTCGTCATGGAACACCGGGATGTCGAGCAGTTCGCGCAGGCGTTCTTCAATGATGAAGCAGTCCGGCGCCTTGATGTCCTCGAGATTGATGCCGCCGAACGTCTTGCCGAGGAAGCGCACACAGTTCACGAACTCGTCGACGTCTTCGGTATCGACCTCGATATCGATCGAATCCACATCGGCAAACCGTTTGAACAGGACCGCCTTGCCCTCCATCACCGGCTTGCCGCCCAATGCGCCGATGTTGCCGAGGCCGAGCACGGCAGTGCCGTTGGAAATCACCGCAACGAGATTGCCCTTGGTCGTGTAGTCATAAGCCTTCGCCGGGTCTTCCGCGATCTCCAGGCAGGGCGCGGCGACGCCCGGCGAATAGGCAAGGCTGAGGTCTCGCTGTGTCGCCATCGGCTTGGTCGGCGACACCGACAGTTTGCCGGGCCGGCCTTCGGCATGGAAGCGCAGGGCCTCGTCGTTACGGTACGTATTGGTCATAAACAGTCTTCCTCTCGCCGCCGGCGGCTTCCCGCCGGGACGCGTCTCAAGTCAATTGGTCGCGAAACTAGCACAATCGGTTCGCGCTCCACATGCTGTGCGCCTCCCAATGCGGCAGGCGCCTGTGATAACGTCCGCGCCATGTCGTCGAACCGATTGATGCCCGCGGAAACCGGGACCGTCACGCCGATGATGGCGCAGTATCTCGCCATCAAGGCCGAACATCCCGATTGCCTATTGTTCTACCGAATGGGCGATTTTTACGAGTTGTTTTTCGACGACGCCGTCGCCGCTTCCGCCGCGCTCGACATCGCGCTGACCAAGCGCGGCAAGCATGCCGGCACCGACATTCCGATGTGCGGCGTACCCGTGCACGCCGCAGAGAACTACCTCGCGCGACTGATCCGCAAGGGCTTCCGGGTCGCCGTCTGCGAACAGACGGAAGATCCGGCCGAGGCCAAGAAGCGCGGGTCGAAGTCCGTGGTGCGGCGCGCCGTGGTCCGTCTGGTGACGCCGGGCACGTTGACCGAAGACACCCTGCTGGACGCCCGCGCCAACAACTACCTCGCCGCTCTGGCAACGGCGCGGGGTCAATGGGCCCTGGCCTGGCTCGATATCTCGACCGGCGCCTTCCGTGTCACGAACGTGAATCCGGTTACCCTGGGTGCCGAACTGGCCCGGCTGGCGCCCGGTGAACTGCTGCTGCCCGATACCGCGCTCCAGGACGACGTGCTGTTGCCAACGCTCGAGGACTGGCGTGAGCAGACGACGCCATTGCCGGCGACCCGGTTCGAGTCCGCTCAGGGCGAGCGGCGACTGAAAGAGGTGTTCAAGGTCGCCGCCCTCGATGCCTTCGGCACATTCTCCCGGGCCGAAATCGCCGCCAGCGGAGCCTTGATCGACTACGTCGAACTGACACAGGTCGGCCGCATTCCGCGGCTGCAGCCGCCGGTACGTCAGTCGGCCGGCAGCACCATGCAGATCGACGCCGCCACCCGACGCAACCTGGAACTGACCGTCAGCCTGACCGGCGACCGCGACGGCACGCTGCTGCGGGTGATCGACCGCACCGTCTCCGGCCCCGGCGCACGGCTGTTGGCCACCCACCTGGCCGCGCCATTGACCGACCCGGCTGCAATCGGCGCCCGCCATGACATGGTTCAGTATTTCCTCGATGCCGAGGCGCTGCGCGTCGATCTGCGCGACCGGTTGCGCCAGGCGCCGGATATGGAACGGGCGCTATCCCGTCTGTCGGTCGACCGTGGTGGGCCGCGCGATCTGGCGGCGATCCGCGATGGCCTGCGTACGGCGGAGGCGCTGGCCGAACGCTTGCGTGACCAAAGCCTGCCGCTACCGCCGCAGGGCGTCGTTGCCGCCGTCGCCGGCCTCGGCGAACATTCTGCGCTGACCGGGCTGCTGCAACGCGCGCTGGCCGATGACCTGCCATTGCTGACCCGCGACGGCGGGTTCGTTGCCGCCGGATTCCGCGACGATCTCGACGAACTGCGTCAGCTTCGGGATGAAAGCCGCCGGGTGATCGCCGCGCTGGAGGGCCGCTACCGCGACGAAGCCGGTATCGATGCGCTGAAAGTGCGGCACAACAATGTGCTGGGTTACTACATCGAGGTGCCGGCGCGCCGCGCCGATGCGCTGATGCAGGCGCCGCTGAACGAGACCTTCATCCACCGCCAGACCATGGCCAACGCGATGCGCTTCTCCACCGTCGAGTTGGGCGAGCTGGAACGCAGGATTGCCGATGCCGGCGACAAGGCGCTGGCGCTGGAACAGGCGGTGTTTGCCGAGTTGAGCGCGGCGGTGCTCGAGGACGCCGAGGCCATTGCCACGGCGGCAGGCGCACTGGCCCGCCTCGACGTCGCCGCGGGCCACGCCGAACAGGCCGCTGTCGCGCACTACACCCGGCCGGTCATCGACGACACCATTGCCTTCGATATCGCCGGCGGCCGCCACCCCGTGGTCGAAGCCGCGCTGCAGCGGCGCAACGAGGGCGCCTTCGTCGCCAACGACTGCGCGCTGGGCGACGAGCAGCGGCTGTGGTTGCTGACCGGTCCCAACATGGCCGGCAAAAGCACATTTTTGCGCCAGAATGCTTTGATCGCCGTGCTGGCGCAGATCGGCGCCTACGTGCCGGCGGACAGCGCCCATATCGGCGCCGTCGACCGACTGTTCAGCCGCGTGGGTGCGGCCGACGATTTGGCCCGTGGCCGATCGACCTTCATGGTCGAGATGGTCGAGACCGCGGCGATCCTGAACCAGGCCGGCGAACGGGCGCTGGTCATCCTCGACGAGATCGGCCGCGGTACCGCGACCTATGACGGTCTGTCGATCGCCTGGGCCGCGGTCGAACATCTGCATGAAGTGAATCGCTGCCGCGCCCTGTTCGCGACCCACTACCATGAGCTCACGGCCCTGAATGCCAAGCTCGCCAACCTGCACAACGCCACCATGCGGGTAAAGGAATGGCAGGGCGACGTGGTGTTCCTGCACGAGGTCGGCCCTGGCGCGGCCGACCGGTCATACGGCATTCAGGTTGCCCGGCTGGCCGGCCTGCCGGACGCGGTGATCGCCCGTGCCGAGGCCGTGCTGCAGGCGCTGGAAGCCGGCGAGACGTCAGGCGGCGACGCCGCCGCGCGTCTGGCCGACGATCTGCCCCTGTTCGCAGCCGCCCGGCCGAAGAGCGGCCCTAGCGGGGCCGAACCGGCGGACGCGCCTACATCGGCCGCCCTGGATGCACTGCAATCGGTTCGGCCCGACGATCTCAGTCCGCGCGAAGCGCTCGACACCCTATATCGACTGAAAGCCCTGATGGACGAACCACCGGAGTGAGCCGCATGAGCACCGAAGACCGCGTCCAGGATCACTACACGACCGACGACATCGCCGGCCGCCTGCTGCGCGCCCTGGCCGATGCCGGCGCAGATATGGACAACCTGACGCCCAACGACCTCGCGCCGCTGGACCAGTTCCATTCGCGCGGTCTCGTGGCGACCAAGGAAGTCGCCGACCTGCTGCGCCCCGAACCCGGCGAACATGCACTTGATATCGGCTGCGGTATCGGCGGTCCCGCACGCTGGATCGCCCACACGTTCGGCTGCCAAGTCTCCGGTATTGATCTGACCCAGGCGTTCTGCGATGCCGCCGTGACGCTCAATCAGGCCACCGGACTCGACCGGCAGGTCGACGTCCGCCAGGGCAATGCGCTCGAGCTACCCTTCGACGACCAGAGCTTCGATCTCGCCTATTCGCAAAACGTGGTGATGAACATCGCCGACAAGGCCGGCTTCTATGCCGAAGCGTTTCGGGTGCTGAAGCCGGGCGCAAGACTGGGCCTGTCCAATCTCGCGCTGGGCGATGGCGAACCGCCGATCTACCCCGCACCCTGGGCCGCGACGGCAGAGACCAGCTTCCTCATCACACCGGATGAAACCCGTGCCGCGCTGCAAGATGCCGGTTTCGAGATCGTCGCCTTCCACGACATCAGCGATGCTCAGAAAAAGTCGATTGCCGCGCAGCGCGAACAGGTCCGCCGCGACGGACCGCCGAAACTGGGTGTGCACATCCTGATGGGCGAGCGGATGAAGGAAATGCAGCGCAATACGGCGCAAAACGTCGAGGAAGGCCGCGTCATCCCGATCGAAGTGCTGTGCCGGCGGCCCTGACGCGCCGGCCGCAGAAGCCTACCCGTCGGCCTCGGACATACCGGTAAAGACCGACGCCTTGAAGATCCGGTCGACCCGGTCGCCATTGCGTGACATCGGCAGGTAGATGTGTTCGGCGTCGTATATCTCCTTGCCGACGACATGTGCCTGAGATGTGAACCGGACCGGTACCCGGTTCTTCAGCACGTCATCCACGACACGCAGCCAGGGCACCAGGACGGTTTCGTCATAGACCTCGTCCCAGTAGCAGCCCGTCAGATCGCGTTCGAGCAGGGTGGTGATGGCTGTGCCGATCAGACGCCAGCGGAACCGCCTGACCGGTTCGTACTCGACATCCAGCAGTCCGACGTAGGGCAGTGCCGCACGGGGCATGTCGAGAACGTCGAGGTCATCGGGGGTCGGCATAGGGCGCGAGCGGCATATGCCACGCCAGTAGTCCAGCGCAAGCTGGATGATACCGCTTCGGCAGGTGAGAGTCGGATCGACGAACAGGTCGAGTGACCCTAAGGCCTGGCCATCCATCTCGATGCTTTCGTCGCCCCTCATGCCGCTTGCTTTCTGGACACGGCGTCACTGCCGGTATCCTTGGCCACGGCGCACATTGATGTCGTGTGCGGGCGAATAAAGGCGCGCCGAATGAAGGTTTGGTAAAGGCGATGTCCTGGCATTGCCTTGCGCCGGCCTGCACGGCCAACCGCGCTCGGAAACCGGCGTTGCAATTCGGCCGATCCGCTGGCCCCTATCCCGGCCGTCAGAGAATGGTGAAACCGCCGTCGACCACGAGTTCCGCGCCGGTGACGTAGGCCGCATCGTCCGACACCAGAAACAGGATGCAGCTCGCCACATGATCCGGCGTGCCGATCTCGCCCATCGGCACCATTTTCTTGCGCGCCTCACGCGCCACATCGGGATCGGCGCCATCGAGGGCCATGACCGCGTCACCCATGCCGGTATCGATCAGGCCGGGATGGACCGAATTGCAGCGGATGCCATAACCTGCCCGCGCGCAGTAGGCAGCGACCGACTTGGTCAGCTGGCGCACGGCGCCCTTGCTGGCGCCGTAGGCAAACAGCTGCGGCGTACCGATCAGGCCGGCAATGGACGACAGGTTGACGATCGCACCGCCGTTGCCCTTCATCGCTTCGACCGCCAGCTGGCAACCGAGATAGACACCGTCGACGTTGACCGACTGTACCGCCCGCCACTGCGCCATGTCGGTGGATTCGACATTCTGGCTGTTGCCGGTGGCCAGGATGCCGGCGTTGTTGACCAGGATATCGAGCCGACCGTGCGTATCGGCGATGTGATCGAGCACGCGGCGCCAGTCCGCCTCCCGGGTCACGTCATGCGCCAAGGCCTCACCGCTGCCGATGGTCGCAACAGTGCGTGCCGCATCGGCCTCCTTCAGATCGGTCACGATGACGCTTGCGCCCTCCGCCGCAAAGCGCTTCGCCGTCGCGCCGCCAATACCGCCGCCACCGCCGGTGATCAGGGCGATCTTGCCGTCCAAGCGTCCCATGTCATTTCCTCCCGTTCATTTCTGTTTTCAGCCGACCTCCCGGCTGAGCTGATTCTCCGCCCTAGCCCCAGTACCGCCCCGTCGCGCCGAGCAGCACGGTGATGACGCCCAGGATCGTGTTGATCAGCACGATCCGGCGGATCGTGCCGAGCTGCTTCGCCGCCGCCGGCACATCGCCCCCGTCGAGGGCGGCTTGTAGCCGCCGCCAGGGCGCGAAATAGACATGCGCAAACAGCGCCATCATGAGAAGGCCGCTCAACTGCATCAGGTGCACGTGCAGGCCGGCGCCGGCAAAGCCGCCAAATTCCAGAAACACCATCGCATAGCCGCTCACCAGCAGCAGCACGATAGCGACCCAGACCAGCGGGAAGAACCGCCCGAATGTGCCGCGCCACATGGCCAGCCGTTGCGGTGGTTCCAGCACCTCCGCCGCCGGCCGCAGGCAGACATAAGCAAAGAACATGCCGCCCACCCACGCCAGCGCGGCGAGGATGTGCAGTCCGATCCAGATACTCATCATGGCCGACAATCCCTGTTGGCATTACTACAGGGTGCAGCGTAACCCCCTGCCGACGCGGATGAAACCATGGGCATTCCGTCCCCGCTTTGGTTATGCTGCACAGCAACAAGACCCGAGACAACAAACTGAGGAGAATTTCGCCGTGGCGATGAACCTGTTCGACCTGACCGGCAAGGTTGCCGTTGTAACCGGATCCACCAAGGGCATCGGCAAGGCGATGGCCCGTGGCCTGGCCGAACACGGCGCCAAAGTGGTGATTTCCTCGCGCAAGGCGGACGTGGTCGAGCAGGTGGTCGGCGAATTCCGCGCCGACGGTCTGGAAGCCGTCGGAATTCCCTGCAATATCAGTCACATGGACCAGATTAAGATGCTTTGCGACGAGAGCCGCAAAGCCTACGGACAGATCGATATCCTGGTCTGCAACGCCGCCGTGAACCCCTGGTACGGCTCGGCACTGGAGATTCCCGAGGACGCGTTCGACAAGATCATGGACGTCAACATCAAGTCGAACCTGTGGCTGTGCCGCGAAGTAATCCCGGAGATGCAGGCCCGCAAGGACGGCGCCATCATGATCGTGTCGTCGATCGGCGGCCTGCGCGGGAATCCGGTGATCGGCGCCTACTGCATCTCCAAGGCCGCCGACATGCAGATGGCGCGTAACCTTGCGATCGAGTTCGGCCAGGACAATATCCGCGTGAACTGCGTTGCCCCGGGCCTCGTTAAGACAGATTTTGCCCGGGCGCTGTACGAAAACCCGGAAGTCGCGGCCAAACGGACGGCGGCGACACCATTGCGCCGGCTGGGCGACCCGGAAGATCTCGCCGGAATCGCGGTTTACTTGGCCTCCAAGGCGGGGTCTTGGACCACCGGACAGACCTTCGCGGTGGACGGCGGCGTAACCGCATCGGGCGAAGGCTAAGCCGGCCGACCTGCGTCGTCGGCCAAGGGATTGAACAGGATCGGCATGACCAGCACGACGGATACCGTCACCGGAAAACGGTCGATCATCAACCGGCAGGCGTTGATCGATCAGGTCGACGCGCTGGCCGAGGAGCACGCGCCGGATTCGCCGGCGCTGCGTCAGGCGTTGTTGGCGGCGCTGAAGCAGACCCTGAAAGACGGCCAGGCAGAGGTACGCGCCCGTCTGGAGGCCGGCGCATCGGGCAATCAGGTCGTGAAGGCCAACGCCTTCCTGGTCGATCAGATGATCCGCGTCCTCTATGACTTCACCACCAAACGGATCTACCAGCTGACCAACCCGACGGCCGGCGAGCGTATGGCGCTGGTCGCCGTCGGCGGTTACGGCCGCGGCGAGCTGGCGCCGTTCTCCGACATCGATATCCTGTTCCTGCGCCCGTACAAGCAGACGCCCTGGGGTGAGCAGCTGGTCGAGTTCCTGCTCTATATGTTGTGGGATCTCGGCCTGAAGGTCGGCAACTCGACGCGCTCGGTCGACGAATGCATACGTCTGGCGAAGACCGACCTGACGATCCGCACCGCGCTGCTGGAGGCCCGGTTCATCTGGGGCGATCAGAATCTTTACAGCGAGTTGAAAGACCGCTTCATGCAGGAAGTGGTCGTCGACAACGGCCCGGCCTATGCGGAAGCGAAGCTGGCGGAACGCGACGAGCGGCACCGGCGCATGGGCGATTCACGCTATGTGCTCGAACCCAACATCAAGGACGGCAAGGGCGGCCTGCGCGACCTGCACACGCTGTTCTGGATCGGCAAGTTCGTTTACCGGGTCGACGACATCAAGGACCTGATCGGCCTGAACGTGCTGACCTCTCGCGAATACCGTCTGTTCGCCAAGGCCGAGAATTTCCTGCGCACGGTGCGCTGTCACCTGCACTATCTCGCCGGCCGGCCCGAGGAACGGCTGACCTTCGACCTGCAGCCCGAATTGGCGGAACGCCTGGGCTACACCGATCACGCCGGATCGAGCGGCGTCGAGCGGTTCATGAAGCACTACTTCCTGATCGCGAAGGACGTCGGCGACCTGACGCGCATTTTCTGCGCCGCTATCGAGGAGCAGCATCGCCGGCCGAAGGGCCTGCGGCTGCCCAGGTTCGGCCTGTTCCAGCGCGAGGTCGAGGGCTTCCGGGTTGACGGCGACCGTATCAACCTGCTGTCGCCAGACGACCTGAAGGAAGATCCGGTCCGCATCATCAAACTATTCCACGTCGCGCACGACCGCGATCTGGACGTGCACCCGCATGCCCTGCGGCAGATCACCCGCAACCTCGGCCTGATCAACCGCAAACTGCGGCGCGACGAAGAAGCCAACCGGCTTTTCCTGGAAATTCTCGCGTCGCCGAAGGATCCGGAAGTCAGCCTGCGCCGGATCAACGAAGCCGGCGTCTTCGGCCGCTTCATCCCCGATTTCGGGCGTGTCGTAGCGCAGATGCAGCACGACATGTACCACGTCTATACTGTGGACGAGCACACCATCCGGGCGATCGGCATTCTGGCGAAGATCGAGAACGGCACCTTCGCCGAGGATCATCCGCTGTCGGCCGAGATCATCAAGAAGATCAAGCTGCGCCGGGTGCTCTATGTCGCGGTGCTGCTGCATGACATTGCCAAGGGCCGGCATGGCGACCATTCGGTGCTCGGTGAGGAGGTCGCGCGCAAGCTGTGCCCGCGGCTTGGCCTCGACAAGTCGGAGACCGAGACCGTCGCCTGGCTGGTCCGTTGGCACTTGCTGATGAGCGCCACCGCCTTCAAGCGCGATCTCGACGACCCGAAGACGATCAGCGATTTCGTCGACGCGGTGCAGAGCCCGGAACGGCTGAAGCTGCTGCTGGTGCTGACCGTCGCCGACATCCGCGCCGTCGGTCCCGGCGTCTGGAACGGCTGGAAGGGCCAGCTGCTCCGCGATCTCTACTACCGTGCCGAGGAAGCCATGCTGGGCGGCGCGATCGAAGGCTCAAGCGCCCGGGCCAAAGCGGTACAACAGGCGCTGCGCGAGCGGTTGACCGATTGGTCCGAGGAGGAACTCGAACGCCACTTCGCCCGCGTCGGTCCGTCGTTCTGGCTCGCCGCCGACGCCGACGGCCATGTCGCCTGGGCCGAACTGATGCGCCAGGGCGACCGCAAGCATCCGCCGATGCAGATCGATGCCAAGGTCCATCCGTTCCAGTCGGTCACCGAAGTTACCGTCTACATGCCCGACCATCCGGGCCTGTTCTCCCGTCTCGCCGGGGCCTTTACCGTCAGCGGTGCGTCGATCGTCGATGCCCGCATCTTCACCACGAACGACGGCATGGCGTTGGATGTGTTCTGGGTGCAGGACCTGCAAGGCAACCCGCTGTCGCGCCCGGAAGACGTCGCCCGACTGCGACATCGAGTCGAACTGACCATGCGCGGCGACATCCGCCTGTCGAAGGAACTGCCGGAACGGCGCAGTACCCTGCCGGCGCGGGCACGGCGCGTGTTCACGGTGGAGCCGGTCGTCATCATCGACAATGACGCGTCGAACACCCATACGGTGATCGAGGTCAACGGCCGCGACCGGCCGGCGCTGCTCTATGACCTGACGCGTGCCCTATTCAATCTGTCGCTGACGATTTCGCACGCACGTATCGCCACCTACGGCGAACGCGCGGTCGACGTGTTCTACGTCAAGGATCTGTTCGGCCTGAAGATCGTCAACGACACCAAGCTGGCGCGCATTCGTGAAAGTCTGCTGGCCGCCCTGGAGCGCGAAGACAAAGATACGTCCGACATCGCGCTGGCCGGCAACATCCAGGCCGCCGAATAACCGGTCGCCCGTACTGCCGCGCGAAGTCCCGGCTGGCTGAGCGCCCGCCGATCCGTTAGAACCGTCGCCGACAATACTGACCTACCGCAGGGTTGACAGGGCCTGCCGGTGTCAATCCAGCGTGCCGCCATTGCATCCGTGGCGGCCCGTCGATTGCGTGTAGGAGGACAATGTGGACGGTTCCCCGCAGCCGTATGCCGGCGCTGTCAGGCGAATGGCGCCGATCACCCTGATTGCCTGTACCGGCGTCAGCATCCTGGCGACCGATCTCTATACCCCAAGCCTGCCGCATCTGCCGGCACTGCTCGGCACCGATGCGGTCACCGTGCAGCTGACCATGAGCCTGCACCTGTTCGCCTACGCCTTCGCGCAACTGGTGCACGGTCCGTTGTCCGACCGGTTCGGGCGCCGCCGGCTGCTCATCGGCGGCCTCGTCGGCTTTACGCTGGCCAGCTTCGGCTGTGCCCTGGCCACGGACATCGACGGCCTGATCGCCGCGCGGATCATCCAAGGCGTGTTCGGCAGCGTGCAGGCTGTCGTCGTCCTGGTCATTATCCGCGAGCTCTATGGCCCGCACGATGCGGTTCGGCTCACAAGCTACTATGGCATGGCGATCGGCCTGGTCCCAGCCGTCGGCCCGTTGATCGGCGGTTATGTCTTCCTGCTGGCCGGCTGGCGTGCCAACTTCTATCTCCTCGGCCTGCTGTCGGCCGGCGCGCTGGTCATGGTGCTGGCCTACGTGCCGGAATCGCTACGCGAACCCCGGCGCAGCAATGTCGCGGGCATCGTCGCGGCCTATGTGCAGCTGCTGGTCACGCGCGACTACATGCGCAACCTGCTGGCAATGGCGGCGATCTTCGGCGGTCTCTTTGCCTTCATCACCGCCGCGCCCTTCGTGCTGATCGAGCGGCTCGGCATCGCCACGCAGCACTATGGCTACTACTCGGCCCTGATCGTCCTTGCCTTCATTGCCGGCGGCTTCTGCGCCAGCCGTCTCGCCGCACGCGTCCGCGCCGCCGATCTGGTAACCGCGGCGGTGGTGCTGTCGCTGCTCGGCGGCGGGCTGATGCTGCTGCCGGTGTTGCTGGGTATCGAACGGCTTTGGTTCATCGTCCTGCCGATGTGCGTCTACACCTTCAGCATTGGCCTGATCCTCGCCGGCGGACCCACGGCGATGTTCGACGCCGTCGGCAACCGGCCGCTGGGGTCTGCGTCGGCGCTAGCCGGCGCGCTTGAAATGATCATCGCCGCATTGGCGTCGCTGGCGGTCGGCCTGTTCTACGACGGCACCGCCCTGCCGATGGTGGCGGTCTGTTTCATCATGGCCGCCACCGCCGCGGTCGGCTACTTCGGCCTGCGCCGGCCCCGGCGTTGATCGATCCCGCGCGACAACCGCTTTGTTCCGGCGGCAGAATCATCTAAGCAGCACGGCATGAGCCTCGTCCGCGCCTTCGCGACCGTCGGCAGCTACACCATGATAAGCCGGGTGCTCGGCTTCGTGCGCGATATCCTGGTCGCCGCGCACCTGGGTGCCGGACCGGTGGCCGACGCCTTCTTTGTCGCCTTCAAACTGCCGAACTTCTTCCGCCGGCTGTTTGCGGAAGGTGCGTTCAATGCCGGTTTCATTCCGCTGTTCTCCGGCCTGCTGGAGACCGAGGGCCGGGTCAGCGCCCGGGTGTTTGCCGAACAGGCGCTGGCGGTCCTGCTCGCCACCCTGCTGGTGTTCGTCACCGCCATCCAGATCGGCATGCCCTGGGTCATGCTGGTGCTGGCGCCGGGCTTCGCCGACGAGCCGGAGAAGTTCGACCTCGCCGTTACGTTTACACGCCTGACCTTCCCCTACCTGCTATTCGTGTCGCTGGTTTCGCTGTTCGGCGGCATTCTGAATTCATTGCAGAAGTTTGCTGCCGTGGCGGCAACGCCGATCCTGCTGAACCTGTGCCTGATCACCGCCATCACGCTGGCCGCGCCGCACATGCCGACCGCCGGACATGCGCTGGCCTGGGGTGTTGCCGTCGCCGGTATCGTGCAGTTCCTCTGGCTGGTGCTGGCCTGCGCGCGGGCCGGCATTCGCCTGCGCCTGCCGCGGCCACGGCTGACGCCGAAGGTGAAGGAACTGCTGATGCTGATGCTGCCGGCCGCCATCGGCGCCGGCGTGGTGCAGATCAACCTGGTGGTCGACATCATCCTGGCCTCGCTGCTGCCGGAAGGCTCGGTGTCCTACCTGTTCTATGCCGACCGCCTGAACCAGCTGCCGATCGGCGTCGTTGGTGTCGCCGTCGGTACTGCCCTGTTGCCCCTACTGTCGCGTCAGGTGGCCGCGAATGACGACGACGGCGCCCGGCATTCGCTGAACCGGTCGATCGAGATGGTGCTGTTCCTGTCGTTGCCGGCGGCGGCGGCACTGATCGTCATTCCGCACGAACTGGTCGCCACGCTGTTCGAGCGCGGCCGCTTCGGCCCGTTTGAAACCACGGCGACGGCACATGCGCTGATCGCCTATGCCGTCGGTCTGCCGGCCTATGTGCTGGTGAAAGTGCTGGGGCCGGCCTATTTCGCCCGCCGGGATACCCGCACGCCGGTGGTGACCGGCGCCATCTCCATGGTCGTGAACATCGTCCTGAACCTCATTCTGATGCAGTTCCTCGCCCATGCCGGCCTGGCGCTGGCAACCGCGCTCAGCGCCTGGCTCAACATTGCCCTGCTGAGCGCTGGCCTGATGCGGCGCGGCTACATGCAGCCGGACCGCGACCTGATCCGCCGGATCAGCCGCACCGCGATGGCGACGTTGACCATGGTCGCGCTGCTCTGGATGCTCGCCTATGTCCTGGCGCCAGCCTTTGCCGGTGGCGAGACAACGCGCATCCCCGCACTGATCGGGCTGGTTGCCGCCGGCATGGCCTGCTTCGCCGTCGCCGCGCTGCTCTTTGGCGCCGCGAGCCTGGCCGACCTGAAGCGGCTGGCCCGGCGGTAGCGACTCGGCCCCAGCCGTCGGCCCAACACCGGCAACGGCCTCTCAACCGACGACGTACTATGGACCTGACCGCACCGGGGCGGCATATTGCCGCCGCAGGAGGACCCCCCATCACAAGAGCGGACAAAAAATGACCGACAACAAGGCGTTTTCAGGAATCAAGGTATTCGACGCGACGCAGGGCGTCGCCGGCCCGCATTCGACCCTGCTGCTGGCGCAGCACGGGGCCGACGTGATCAAGCTCGAGCCGCTGGACGGCGATTGGGGCCGGTCGCTCGGCAAGGTCTACGACGACTATTGCGCCTCGGCCATTACCTTCAATCGCGGCAAACGATCGATCGCCCTCGACCTCAAGCACGAGGACGGCGTGAAAACGGCGCAGAAACTTGCCTACGATGCCGACGTCGTGGTCGAGAGCTTCCGTCCCGGCGTCATGGGCCGTTTCGGCCTTGGTTATGACGACGTCAAGAAGCACAACCCGAACGTCATCTACCTGTCGGTCACCGGGTTCGGCCAGGACGGGCCATATCGCGACCTGCCGGTCACGGATTCCGTCATCCAGGCTTTCTCCGGCTGGATGTCGATCAACCGCGACACCTCGGGCGCGCCGCAGCGCATCGGCATGATCGCCATCGACGTGATGACCGGCCTTTATGCTTTTCAGGCGATGTCGGCCGCGCTGATGCGAAAGTTCCGCTTTGGCGAAGGCGGCTATATCGACTGCAGCCTGATGCAGTGCGCCGCCGCGTTCCAGTCTTACAAGATCACCGAACACTTCCTCGAAGACGGCAAGCCACAGGTGCTGTACGTGCCGGTCGGCACGATGGAGACCGCCGATGGCTACATCAACATCACCGCGATGCGCGACCGGCACTATGTCTCTTTGTGCCAGGTCATCGGCCGTGAAGATCTGATCGACGACGAGCGCTTCAACAACCGTGACAAGCGGGTCGCGCGCGAGGCCGAGCTGATGCCGATGATCCGCGAGGCGTTCAAGCACAAGACGACCGACGAGTGGGCCAATCTGCTGACCGAGGCCGGTGTCATGAATTCGCCGGTGTCGACCTACGACAACTACATGGCCGATGAGCATGTGAAGCACGTCGGCAGTATCGCCATGGTCGATCACCAGGATATGAGCAAACTGCCGCTCGCCAACATTCCAGGGCTGCCGCCGATTGCCGGCGGCGACGGCTTGAGCGAGTGCCCGCACATCGGCCAACAGACCAGCGAGATCCTGCGCAGCGCCGGTTTCAGTGACGCCGAGATCGCCGGCCTGATCGAAAGCAAGGCGGCCGTGCAACGCTAGACCGGTCGCGGGAGGGCTGCATGAGCGAGGTTCGACAAGAGGTCGTCTCGGCAAACGGTTTCCGGTTCGATGCCATCGCCGCCGGCGATCAGGGCGCACCGCTGGTCCTGTTTCTGCACGGCTTCCCGCAGAGCCTCGACAGTTGGCGACAGCAGGTTCCGGCCGTGGCCGAGGCTGGCTTCCATGCCGTCGCGGTCAACCAGCGCGGTTACTCGCCGGGTGCGCGGCCTGACGGCATCGACGCTTACCGGACGCCGCTGCTGGTCGACGATGTGCTTGCGATCGCCGCGGCCTGCGGCGCCGACCGGTTCCATCTGGTCGGCCACGATTGGGGCGGTCAGATCGCCTGGCTTGTCGCGGCCGGCCACGCGGATCGGCTGCGCAGCCTGGCCGTACTGTCACGCCCGCACCCCGCCGCCTTCGCCCGTGCCTGGAAAGAGGACCCGGAGCAGCCAGGCCGCTCGAAACATCATCGCGCGTTCCAGGATCCGGAGTCGGCCCGGCTGCTGCTGGAGGACGGCGCGCGGCGTTTGCGCCGCAGCCTGACCGATCAGGGCGTGCCCGACGGCACAGTGGATGCCTACGTCGCCACTCTGAGCGACCCCGGCGCGCTCGATGCGGCGCTGAACTGGTACCGCGCCATGTGGCAGGGCGGCAGCGCGCTTGCCGCCGCCGACATTCCCGCCGTGGCCGTGCCGACGCTCTATATCTGGGGCGAAGCCGACGCCACGGTTGGCCGCATCGCCGCGCTTGCCACCGCCGACTACGTCGCCGGCCCCTATCACTTCGTCACCATCCCGGACGCCGGCCATTTCCTCACCGATCAGGTTTCGCCCGCGGTGAACGACAGCCTGCTCGATTTCCTCGACCGCTACGGCGGCTGAACGAAACATCGCGCCGCGCTCTGCCTAATGCTGGCCTCGAGCTGGCGCGGACTGATACACTGACGCCTCAGGGTGACAGGGTGGCGGCAAGCCGATGCAGGCAGAAACGCTGCAGCAGATGCAGGACTGGGTGGTCGTCGCCGTGGCGCATGTGCTGCGCCCGTTCTTCGCCTTCAACCATCATGACTCGCTGCTGTTCTGGCCGTTCCTGCTGTCAACGCTGGTGCTGTCGCTGCTCGTCTTCGCGCTGACCCGCGGACCCGGCAAGCCGGGGCTGCTCGGTGCCTATCGGCGGGAGTATTTCAACCGCGACATCTGGGGCCACCCATCGGCCAAGGCCGACTACAGGTTCTACGTCGTCAACGCAATCGTCTTCCCGCTGATATTCGGGCCGCTGATCGTCTCCGGCGCCTGGGTCGCGCGCCAGATCGACGCCGGCCTGACCGGCCTGTTCGGCGCCGGCGGCTTCGCCGCCGACGGCGTGCTGATGACCACGCTATACACCCTGGTGTTTTTCGTCGTCTACGACTTCGGCCGCTACGTCGGCCATTACCTGCAGCATCGCTTCGACGTGCTGTGGCACTTCCACAAGGTGCATCATTCGGCCGAGGTGTTGACGCCGTTCACCAACTACCGCGCTCACCCGGTCGACCTGATCTGCATGCACACCTTTCCCGCCCTGTTCACCGGATTGGTCGACGGCCTGTTCGCCTACGCGTCAGGCGCCAGCGCGGGTTTCTACCTGTTCTACGGCCTGCATGTCCTCGTGTTCGCCTACAATCTGGTGGCCAACCTGCGGCACAGCCCGGTCTGGCTGAGCTACGGCCCATGGCTCAGCCACTATCTGATCAGTCCGGCCCAGCACCACATCCATCACTCGACGACGCCTAAGCATTTCGGCCACAACATCGGCTTTGCCCTGGCGATCTGGGACCGCCTGTTCGGCACCCTCTACGTGCCGCGGGAGCGGGAGTATTTCGCCCTCGGATTGGGCGATGACAGCGAACCGGCGTTCCACGGCGTCTGGCGCATGTACTGGCAGCCGGTGCGCGAACTGTTCCGCCGCGGGCCCACCACCACCGCCGGCGAAGAACGTTCCCGCGCCGGTTGACGGCGCAGGCGGGCTGGGGGATAACCCGCCCGCCGACCGGCCCGACAGAACCGGGCCAATACTTCCAGCGATTGGGCGATAATCATGACTTCGGTGAAGAACCGTATCTTCTCGGGCGTACAGCCCACCGGCAACCTGCATCTGGGCAACTACCTGGGCGCGATCCGCAACTTCGTCGGTCTGCAGGACGACTTCGAGTGCATCTACTGCGTCGTCGACCTGCACGCGATCACGCTGTGGCAGGATCCGAAGGAACTGTCGGCCAATACCCGGGAAGTCGCGGCTGCTTATATCGCCGCCGGCATCGACCACGAGCGCCACGTCATCTTCAACCAGAGCCAGGTGCCGGTGCACGCCCAGCTCGCCTGGGTGTTCAACTGCGTCGCCCGTATGGGTTGGCTGAACCGGATGACCCAGTTCAAGGAAAAGGCCGGCAAGCACCGCGAAAACGCCTCCGCCGGGCTCTACGTCTATCCGGCGCTGATGGCCGCCGACATCCTGGCCTACAAGGCAACCCATGTGCCGGTCGGCGAGGACCAGAAGCAGCATCTGGAACTGACCCGCGACGTGGCGCAGAAGTTCAACAACGATTTCGGCGTCGACTTCTTCCCGATCACCGAGCCGCTGATCCTGGGTGAGGCAACGCGGGTGATGTCGTTGCGCGACGGTTCCAAGAAGATGTCGAAGTCGGACCCGTCGGACTTCAGCCGCATCACGCTGACCGACGGGCCCGACGAGATTTCCCAGAAAATCCGTAAAGCCCGCACCGATGCGGAGCCGCTGCCGGAAAGCGCCGACGGCCTGGACGGGCGGGCCGAAGCAGCCAACCTGGTGAACATCTACTCGGCATTGACCAACAAACCGGTCGACGACGTGCTGAAGGAATTCGCCGGTGCCCAGTTCTCCACCTTCAAGGGCGCGCTGACCGATGTCGCCGTCGCCGTGCTCGGGCCGATCGGCCAGGAGATGCAGCGCCTGACCGCCGATCCGGGCCATGTCGACAACATCCTGAAGGATGGCGCCGAACGCGCCGCGGCGATTGCCGAGCCAATTCTGGCCGACGTCTATGACATCGTCGGATTTCTGAAGGTCCGCTAACCGCTTACGCCGTTGCCGCGGCGTCCGCGCCGTCATCGGCTGCCGGCGCCGGACCGAGGCAGTCGACAATGGCGTCGTGGTCGAGGGTTTCGGCCGCTTCCAGCCGGGTAATCAACGTCTCGATTGCGGCACGGTGCGACTGGATGACCTCTGTTGCCTGGGACTCGGCGTCCCGCATCAGATGGCCGACCGCCTCGTCGACCTCATGCGCCGTCGTATCGGAGAAATGGCGCGGCTGCGCGATTTCGCGGCCGAGAAACGGGTGTTCCTCGCTCTGGCGCAGGTCGATCGGGCCGATTTCGTCCGCCATGCCCCAGCGCGCCACCATGGCCCGCGCCAGCTGCGTGGCCTGGCGGATGTCGTCGTCGGCGCCGGATGACACATCGCCGAGGATCACTTTCTCAGCCGTCCGACCACCGAGCATCACCGCCAGCCGGGTCTTGAGGTAGCTTTCCGGCAGGGTATGCCGTTCCTCCTCCGGCAGCATGTGGGTGCTGCCCAGCGACCGGCCGCGCGGAATGATCGTCACCTTGTAGATCGGATCGGCCTCAGGCAGCAGGTGCGCCAGCGCCGTGTGACCCGATTCGTGAACAGCAAGGCGGTGTCTCTCCTCCGGCTCGATGGCGAGCTTGCGCACCATGCCCATCATCACCTTGTCGCGCATGTCCTCGAAATGGCGCATGGCGATCTCGTCGGCACCATCGCGCGCCGCCGCCATCGCGGCCTCGTTGGCCAGGTTCTTCAGATCGGCACCGGAGAAGCCGGGCGTGCCGGCGGCAATCGCATCGAGGTCGACGTCCGGCGCCGTCGGTTTGTTGCGAACATGAACGCCCAGAATGGCCATACGCGCATCCTTGTCGGGCAGCTCCAGCGTCACGTGCCGGTCGAACCGGCCGGGACGCAATAGGGCCGGGTCGAGCACGTCGGGCCGGTTCGTTGCTGCCAGTACGACGATGGCCTCATGGCCCTCGAACCCGTCCATCTCGGCCAGGATCTGGTTCAGCGTCTGCTCGCGCTCGTCATGACCGCCGCCAAAGCCGGCACCGCGCACCCGGCCGACGGCATCCAGTTCGTCGATAAAGATAATCGCCGGTGCGCGCTTCTTCGCTTCGTCGAACATCTTGCGGACGCGGCTGGCACCGACGCCGACGAACATCTCGATGAACTCCGACGCAGAGATATGGAAGAACGGGACGCCGGATTCACCGGCCAGCGCCTTAGCCAGCAGGGTCTTGCCGGTGCCCGGCGGCCCCATCAACAGGATGCCGTGCGGTGGTTCCGCACCCAGGCGCGTATAGCGGCCCGGATCGCGCAGGATATCGACCAGTTCGGAGACTTCCTGCTTGGCATTGTCCTGACCCGCCACGTCGGCGAACTTCACGTTCGGCGTGCCTTTGTCGTGCGCCGCGGCGCTGCCCGACAGGAAATCACCCACGCCGCGGCCACCCGGTCCGCCGGCGATGTTGCGGTACATGCGGTTCCAGAAATAGAGATAGGCGCCAAGCAGGCCGACCCAGAACAGCGTGCGCCACCAGCCGCCACCGTCATCCTCGGCCGGACGGCTGACCAGCGGTACGCCCCTTTTCTCGATCTCCTGCAACAGCGCCGGGTCGCCAAACGCCGGCACCGTGGTCTGCACCCGGGTCGTGGTCTGCCCCGGCTGGCCATAAGGGATCGCCTGCTTCAATTCCGCTGTGACGGCATCGCCGCGCAATTCGATCTGCTGTATCTCGCCATCCAGCAGCATTTGCTTGAACTGGCTGTATGGCACGTCGGCCGCGCCCGGGGTTGCCGTGCGCCCCGCCAGATAGATGAGCAGCAACAGCGCACCGGCGACGGCGAGCACCGCGGGCAACCATTTCGGTAGGCGTTCCATGGCTTCGCTACAGCCCTACTGGTCGAAGAATGATAACGCCCATGATACGGGACATCCGGATCAGGCGGGAGAATTTCCGGCCACCTGAGACGCTTCGCCGCTTGATCGCCTTTGCCTATCCACTTATGTCACTCGGGCAATCGAGCGTCCTAAGCGGCGGCAAAGACTGGGAAATTCATGAAACGGATCGGCCTCGACCGACTTCCAAAACTGACCGGCTTCGGTACCGGCAAGCGGCGGTGGATCACCGGCTCGGCGATCGCCATCGTCATCGCCCTGGTGCTCTATTACCCCGTCGGCATGCTGCTGACCCACACCATTGACGACGATATCGCCTTCACGCCGGCGGCCGATGTGCAGGTCGAGGGCGGCAGTCAGTCTGTCGCGATGGCCGTCGCATTGATCGAACGCGAAGTCGAGGAGCATCGTTGGGTCGCCAACGATCCGTTCTTCATGGCGCCGGCGGCACTCGACAACATGCCGAACTTCCAGCAGGGCATCGTCGGCGCCCTGGCCCGGTTCGCCTTCGAATTGACCGACCAGATCGGCCGTACGCGCGGCAGCAGCCAGACCGACCCGGACCTGCAGAAGGCGTCCGGCCAGTTACAGTATGAAGGCGACGTCTGGGTGTTCGATCTGAAGACCTCGATCATGCCGACAGTGGCGTCGGAAAAGCGCTATCTCGCCGCCGCCCGGGCCCTGCGCGACTACAACACACGGCTGGCCAACGGCAGCGCGATCTTCGAACGCCGGGCCGACAATCTGCTGGCGACGCTCGACCGTATCGCACTCGACCTCGGTGCCTCCTCGGCAACGATTGAACTGCACATCGCCGAGTCGTCAGGCCAGTTCATCGACAGCAAGGCGGATGACATCTTCTACGGCATCAAGGGTCAGACCTACGCTTACTACATGCTGCTCAACGCCCTGTCGCAAGACTTCCGCGGCGTCCTCGCCGAACGTGATATCGGCAATGTTTATGCGCAGATGCTTGAGTCGCTGCGGTTCGCGGTTGAGCTGTCGCCATGGGTCGTGGTGAACGGCGACCCCGACGCGCAGATCCAGCCAAGTCATCTCGCGTCGCAGGGCTTCTACCTGTTGCGCGCACGCACAAAACTACGCGAGATCACCAATATCCTGCTAAAGTAGAGCCAGCGATCCACACGTGACCGCAGCGGCCGGCGACACCCGTCACGGGGTACCGAAAAAGGTCGAGTGCGTGGTGATCGAGGGCATGGATGACGACGACCGGACTGAAAGAGTCGCTGCCGAAGCGCACGAAATTCCTGGTGATCGTGGACGATACGCCGGAATGCCGTTTGGCCATGCGCTTCGCCTTTCGCCGCGCCGCGCGTACGCTCGGTGGCGTCGTCATGCTCTATGTCATCGAACCGGCCGACTTCCAGCACTGGATGGCCGTTGAGAACCTGATGCGCGAGGAAGCGCGCGAAAAGGCTGAGGAAATCCTCCAGGACCTGGCCACCGAGGTACAGCAGGAATCGGGCATCATGCCGGAATTCCGCATTCGCGAAGGCCGCACCCAGGACGAGGTCCTGGCCCTGTTGGAAGAGGATCCGGACATCCGTCTGCTGGTACTTGGCGCCTCGGTCGACAAGGAAGGCCCCGGCCCGCTGGTGTCAAGGCTGGCCGGCCAGGTTTCCGGCTCCATGCGCGTCCCCATTACGGTCGTACCTGGCAACCTCACGATCGAGGAAATCGACGAGGTCACCTGACCGCCGATCCGCTACGCACGGCCACTGCCTCCTTTCAGGCCGCGGGAGCGCTACCAGGCGGTGAACCCGCCATCCAGCAGCAGGTCGGCGCCGGTCATGAAGGCTGAGTCGTCGCTGGCCAGAAAGACGGCGCCGCGGGCGATCTCTTCCGCCCGGCCGAGGCGCCCCATGACATGGCGCGGCCCCCAGTCGCGTTCGGCCGTGTCCAGGTTGCCGAACCGGCGGGCCAGCCGGTCGGTCGCAATGCCGCCAGGCGACAGCGTATTGGCCCGGATGTTATCGCCGACATGATCGATCGCCATGCCTTTGGCGAGTTGCACCAGCGCCCCTTTGGTGGCGCAGTAGGCAGCGGACCCGGCATTGGCGACCCGCGCCATCTGCGAAGCGGTGAGGATGATGCTGCCACCGCCGGCCGCACGCAGATGCGGAATGGCGAACTTGCAGGTCAGAAAGGCACCGGTCAGATTGACGTCGAGGGTGCGGTGCCAGTCGGCCTCTTCCTGGTCTTCGACGGTTGCCGTCGGCGTATAGACGGCGGCATTCGCCAGTACGATGTCGAGTCGGCCAAAGGCATTCACGGTTGCATCCACCGCGGCCCTGACTTCGTCCGACACACTGACGTCACATTGGACCGCCACTGCCCGCCCGCCGGCAGCGGTAACCTCTTCCGCCGTGCGCGACGCGTGCGCTGCCGACAGATCGACACATCCGACCGCAGCCCCTTCGGCAGCGAACGCCAACGCTGAGGTCCGGCCGATGCCATTGCCCGCCCCGGTGACGATCGCAGCCCGGCCGCCCAGTTTTCCCTCGCTCATGGTTTCCTCTCCCGTTTCATCCAAATTCAGCCGATTTCGTCCGTTTCATCCAGGGGTCATCGCGACCTTCGTCCCCTTTGCCGTAAGGCATCGCGACGGCATGACGTCCCACCGGTCCGGCCCGCCTCGCAGTCTGGACTTGATCCAAACTAGGGTTCAGCCCCATATAACGAACCACGGGACCGCCAAATCTTCTGCAAAACAGGACTCGGCCATGTTCATTCAAACAGAAGCGACGCCAAATCCGGCAACCTTGAAGTTCCTGCCGGGCATCAAGGTGATGGAAACCGGCTCAGCCGAGTTTCGCGCCGGCGAAGATGCCGATGCGTCGCCATTGGCGCAGAGCCTGTTCGCCATTGACGGTGTGGCCGGCGTGTTTCTGGGCGACGACTTCATTTCCGTCACCAAGGCCGACGGCGAGTGGCATCACCTGAAGCCCATGGTGCTGGGCGCCATTATGGAACACTTTACGGCAGGCCGCCCGGTTATTGCCGATGGTGCCGAGGTATCCGACGGCCCCAGCGGGACCGACGGGCCGCAGTTCGACGAAGCCGACCGTGAGATCGTCGACCAGATTGTCGAACTGCTCGACACCCGCGTCCGCCCGGCGGTGGCGCAGGATGGCGGCGACATTACCTTCCAGGGCTTTGACAAGGGCGTGGTGTATCTGCACATGCGTGGCGCCTGCGCCGGCTGCCCGAGTTCGACCATGACACTGAAGAACGGCATCGAGCGTCTGTTGCAGCATTTCGTGCCGGAGGTGAATGAGGTGCGCCAGATCTTCTAGGCCCGGTTCACACTCAGTTAACCATTCCTCTTGTACGCCCTAAGCCATTGAACAATAATAGGGCTGATCGTGTTCGGCGGGTGCCGGCGCGCTCGGTAGAATTTGTCACAACAGCGCTTCGCGTGCTTGTTGTAAGGGAAGATTTCGCTGTGACGCCCGCGCCGTCATGTTCAAAACACAATGACACCGATAACTAGGCCGAAAAGGTCAGTATCGGGCGAGGGCACGACATGACATTCAGCACCGCCACCACGCGGCAAAGCCGTGACATGGCTGCAGCCGTCAGCACCCATCCGACATTTGAGCCTCGGCTGACGAGCTGTAGTCCGCTTGGCTCCGATGAGCGCCGGCGTATGCCCGCGCGACGGGCCGGGCCGAGCGCCATCGCTCTGGGCCTCGTCATCGGCCTGTTCGCGACAGCTGGAACCGCCGCGGCAGCCTCGGGCAAGTTGGCCAGCACCGCCTCCGCCGACGTCTGGCAGGACCAGCGGCCGCTCGTGTCGTCGCGTGACGCCGGCACGACGGTCGTCGAGAATACGGCAACCGACCAGACACAATCCGCCGCCACCGAAGACCCGATCACGCAGGCGTCAAAGGCTGCGAGCAACAAACTGGCGCACGTCGCCATACCGCGGTCGCGGCCGGTACGGCCGGCCATGAAGTCGGCCGATCTGGTGCGCAAGTTCGCCGACGTGAATGCCCGGCTGGAGGACGTGCGGCGCGGCGCCGCCCGTGTGCCGCCGATCTACATCACTACACTGCCCTATGATCTGCCAGAGCTTCAGTCGGCAAAGGAACGCAAACGCGTCTTTATCAAAGCGGTGTTGCCGCTGGTACTGAAGGCCAACCGCAGGATTGCGCGGGAACGCGAAATGCTCGTGTACCTGTACCGCGCACAGGCGGATGGCTGGCTGCTCTCCGGCTTCGACCGCCGGTTTCTACGCGAGCTGTCGAAACGATATGGCGTCGAGCAGGGCAACTGGGAAGAACTGCTACGCCGGGTCGATATCGTGCCGCCGTCGATGGCACTCGCCCAGGCGGCTATCGAATCCGGATGGGGCACCTCCCGGTTCGCCCGTCACGGCAACGCCATGTTCGGTCAACGCACCTTCCGACCCGGTACCGGCATGGTGCCGAAGGAGCGGGCGGAGGATCAGAGCTACGAGGTACGGCGGTTCGAGACGCTGTACTCCTCCATCGAGTCGTACATCCGTAACCTGAACACCCACTTCGCCTACGAAACCTTCCGCGCTGGCCGCACGGCGTTGCGATCGCTCGACGGTCGTGAACTCGACAGTCTGCGGCTCATCGGCGCGTTGGAGTCCTATTCCGAAACCGGGCAGCACTATATCGATACGCTGCGCGTGATCATCACCAGCAACCGCCTGCGCCAGTTCGACGACGCGCGGCTTGACGATCAGGAAGAAGCGGCGCTGGGCATGTTCCGGGCATCGTGGCGGTCCTGATAGGCGCCCGGCGGAACGCTCAGTGCGAGTGAGGCAGGCCGCCGTCGATCGGCATCAGCCGCCGGATGGAATGTAGAACTGCACGCCGAACCAGCGCCAGCGTTTGTCACGTCCCGGCATGGTGCAGTTGATTCGGCCGCGGCCGCGGCCGAAAGCCTGATCGAGGCGAACCTCGATGCGCCGGTCTCCCAGCCGCTCGATACGCGCCGGTCCATCCTGATTGGAAGCGAAACAGGCAAGCCGGTTCAGCCCCCCGGTACCTGCATCGACGGTAAATCCGAACGCCGGCGGATTGCCACTGCGCAGCACAGTGTCCGCAGGCGTGACATCGAAGACGCGCAGCGGCAATGCATTGCCGGCGAGGCGGAAACGTTCCAGCGAACCGAAGCGCTCGTTCAGGGCAAAGCGCGGCAGGGCATAAAGGTTGGCATTGGCGTGAGCGACACCGGAATGCTGGCCGAAGGCCGCTTCGAAGCCAGCCGCTTCGGCCGCCTGCTGCTCCCGCACGCCAAACTCCCCGAAGGGATAGGCCAGCAGCCGCGGCACGAAGCCCAACTCGCGTTGAAATGCCTGGTTCGAATTGACGAACTCATCGCGCAGCCGCTTGTCGGTCACCTCCGGCAGATGCGGATGTGACTCGGTCTGACTGCCGATATCGACACCGGCAGCGACCATCTCACGCACCTGACCCCAGGTCATGTAGTCCTTGCGCTCCTTGTCGATCGCCTCGGTGGCGATGAACAGGGTGAACGGAATGCCGGCGCGGCGCAGGCGTGGCCAGGCTTCGCGATAGACCGACAAAAAAGCATCGTCGACGCTCAACGCGATGGTCCGCTCCGGCAGTGTTTCCTTACGGCGGAATGCAGCGACGATCTCGTCGAGCGGCAAGACCTTGTAGTCGCCGCTGGCAATCTCCTGCAGGTGCGCGTCGAACTGTTCGAGGGTGATGTTGGTCGATGGATATCGGCCATCGCCAAATCGATGATACATGAAGACAACGGCGGAATCGGCCGCCAGCGCCGCGACCGTCGGCAACACCAGCAGACTGCCAAGCAACGCCGCCGCCACTGTCCGAACAGAACGCCGCCGCCAGCGCGCCGCTGTTGCCGCCGGCTTCTTGGTCGCCGCCATCAGTCTCACATATCCCATCGCGCTAACCTGTTTGCGTTTCGCCCCGGGAAGATTCATGTATTTTACACGCCCCCGACCGATCATTGGGGGATATGCCAAAAAGGTTAAGGGCCGGGAAAAGCGGAATGAGCGCAATCATCAACGACTCCAGCCTGAATGTCATCTTCCGCGCTGCGCGGACCCATTCGGTCTGGCTCGACAAGCCGGTTTCCAATGTGACGCTGCAGGCGCTCTACGACCTGCTGCGCATGGGGCCGACCAGTGCCAACTGTTCACCGGCCCGATTCGTTTTCCTGACCTCGACCGAGGCCAAGGAACGGCTGCGTCCGCACTTGAGTGCCGGCAACACCGAAAAGACCATGTCCGCCCCGGTCACGGCGATTGTCGCCTATGATATGCAGTTCACCGAAAAGCTCGGCACGCTGTTTCCCCATGAACCGAGCGCGCCAAGCTGGTTCGAAGGCGATGATACGCGGATGTTCGAAACGGCTTTCCGCAATGGCTCGCTGCAAGGTGCCTATATGATTATTGCGGCCCGCTCCCTGGGCCTCGATTGCGGACCGATGTCCGGCTTCGATGCAGCCGGCGTCAATGGCGAATTCTTTCCGGACGGCCGCTGGCAGGCCAATTTCCTGTGCAACCTGGGCTATGGCGATCCGGCGGCGCTGCCGCCGCGCAATCCGCGATTGGACTTCGACGACGCCTGTCAGGTGCTGTAATCGGGCCACCTGACCACGGTCGGGCGGCGGGCAGACACGATTGAATATTCTCGCACTGGATACGGCGTTGCAGGCCTGTTCCGCGGCGGTTGCCGTCGACGGCAAGCTGGTGGCACGCCATCACGAGATCCTGCATCGCGGCCACGCGGAGAAAATCGTTCCAATTATGGAACAAATTCTCTCAATGGCCGGACGCTCGGCGGATGCCCTTGATCTGATTGCCGTCACTATCGGTCCGGGCACCTTTACCGGCGTGCGCATCGGCCTGTCCGCGGCGCGCGGCCTGGCGCTGCCGTATCGCACGCCCATTCTCGGCGTCAGTACACTGCAGGCGCTGGCCTGGGGCGACCGATCGCCGGAATCCGTTGTCGTGGCCATTGATGCGCGACGCGGCGAAGTCTACACGCAGACGTTCGATGCTGATCGGCGGCCGACCGGGGCCGCCCGCGCCGTCGCCCCAACGGCCGCTGATTTCCCGGAAGGCCCGACGCGTATCGTCGGCAGCGGCCGACACTTGCTGTTGCCGCTGTGGCCGCAGTTGACAGGCAGCGACGCCGATGAGGTGCCGGATGCCGGCGTCATTGCCCTGGCAGCCGCCGCGCGGGCCGGTGAGGCTGTCGTCGGACAGCCGCCGTCGCCGCTCTACCTGCGCGCGCCCGACGCAAAACTGCCTGGCGGCATCTCGCCATCGGCATGAGCAGGCCAGACCATCTGCCGATCAATTCCGTCGGCGTTGAAAGCGCCGACGTCATCGCCCTGGCCCATCAGGAATGCTTCGATGCGGCGTGGACCGCCGAAGCATTCCGGCAAATGCTGTCCATTCCCGGGACGCTGGCGCTGGTCGCGCTGGCCGGCGTCTACGGCAAAAGAGACATGCCCGACGTTGCGGGCTTCACCGTCGCGCGGGCGGTCTCGGAGGATGCCGAAATCCTGACCATCGGCGTTCGTCCGCCCTATCGCCAGCAGGGCATTGGCCGGCGCCTGCTGGATCGGGTTTTTGAGCAAATGCGGCAGGCTGGCGCGACGTCTCTACTACTTGAGGTAGCAGAGGACAACCTGCCCGCTTTGTCCTTGTACCGCCGTTGCGGGTTCCTCGAAGTCGGCCGCCGCCCAAACTATTACCGCAAAGAAAACCAAGAACAGGCAAGCAATCGCGCGGCAATGCAGGACGCACTGCTGCTCCGCGCAGCTATAGTCAAGGAAACAACTTAGACGCGACGAATTTTCAGCAGAAACGGGCCGTCGCGTTCATCACCGCCTTCCGGCTCCAGCGACAGAATCTCGTGTCCGAGCTCCCGCACGGAGCGCGGCACGTTCTGCAGTGGTTCGCCGCCGTTCAGCCGAACTACTGCAGTCTCGCCAGGTTCCATCTGCTCGAGCAACAGTTTAGTGCGCACAAACGTCATAGGGCAGACGTAACTGGTAATGTCGAGGTACCGCTCCGTCTTGTTGGTCGAAATGCTGTTCATTTGATTAGACAAAGATACAGAAGTTTTCTTCTTTCCGTTATTGCATCGTTCATACTAGAAATATATAAACCCGTTTGAGGGGAACATGCTTGGGTCATCGAAGGGTGTTGTATAAATGACTGATCAAAAAATTGAGGTTGGCGAATTGCTGACCCTGACGGCCGACATCGTTGCATCCCATGTGTCAAACAATGGTGTCCCTGTCAGTGAACTGCCACAACTTATTCAGCAAGTCTACGCAACACTTGCGGCACTGGGCAAGGAAACCGCGCCGGCACCGGAGCGGCCGGAACCTGCCGTTGCCATCCGCAAGTCAGTCACGCCGGACTTTATTATTTGTCTGGAAGACGGCAAGAAGCTGAAGATGCTCAAGCGTCATTTAAAAACCGCCTACAACATGACCCCCGAACAATATCGTGAGCGGTGGGGTTTGCCGGCTGATTATCCCATGGTTGCACCGCGCTATGCCGAACAAAGGCGCGAACTGGCCAAGAAGATCGGCCTTGGCACGACGCGCCGCCGTCGCGGCGTTCTGTAACTGGCAAACAAAGCCGGGAACACCGTCGCCCGAAGCACTGGCCTAAGCTATAGTCGATGTTGTATTCGATACGTTGAACGCAACATTGGGACTGTGATCTAGCTGGATGGCCGACGATATCGAACAACTCTGCGCCGAACGCGGCCTGCGCATGACCGGGCAACGGCGTGTAATAGCCGAAGTCCTGTCCAATGCGCGCGACCATCCCGATGTCGAAGAATTGCACCGTCGGGCCATGGATATTGATCCGAACGTGTCCATTGCGACGGTGTATCGCACCGTCCGCCTGTTCGAAGAAGCAGGTATCCTCGAGCGCCATGATTTCGGCGACGGCCGGGCTCGGTATGAACAGGTCACCGAAGACCATCATGACCACCTGATCGACGCCCGCAGCGGCAAGGTCATCGAATTTGTCAGTCCGGAAATCGAAGCATTGCAGGAAAAGATAGCCGCCGACCTGGGCTACCGCCTCGTCGGACACCGGCTTGAGCTTTATGCCGTCCCCATTAATGCGACGGACGACAACACCGAATAACGCCTCTCGCGGCAGGCCATACGCCGCAACGGCAAAGACAGGCACGAACAGGCCTCAGTAACGCCGTGCCCAATAGTTGACGTTACGCACAAAAGGCCAATTTCCATCATCCCGAGGCGTCCTTGACTCGTCACAACTGCTTGCTACTTTGCAGCAAGCTAGGATTTTTAGTGATCGACAACGTGCGGCGAAACGACCTGATGATCACAGGCAACGGCAAGGCACGGTGACGCAAGCCGAAACGGCGTTGCGACATCATGCTTTAGACATTGGCCGCCCAACCCCAGCGCGAACGCAGTTGAACAGCAAAAAACTCTTCATTCGGACGTACGGTTGCCAGATGAACGTCTACGACTCCGACCGTATGGCCGACGTCGTGGCACCGCTCGGCTATCGCCCGGTCGACGCGCCGGACGACGCCGACCTGGTGATCGTCAATACCTGCCACATTCGCGAAAAGGCGGCGGAAAAGACCTATTCGGAACTCGGCCGGCTGCGCCAGCTACAGGATCGCAAAGCAACGGAGGGCCGCCGTATGCTGTTGGCCGTCGCCGGATGCGTGGCCCAGGCCGAAGGCGAAGAGATCCTGCGGCGGGCGCCCTTCGTCGACATGGTGTTCGGCCCGCAGGCCTATCACAAGCTGCCGGAGATGATCGCCCGCATCCATCGGCAGGCCGACGGCGGCGGCCGGCGGCGCGGCGTCCTCGACACCGAGTTTCCGGTCGAACCGAAGTTCGATCACCTGCCGCAGAATACAGGCAGGCAGTCGCTGACCGCTTTTTTGACCGTGCAGGAGGGCTGCGACAAGTTCTGCACCTTCTGCGTGGTGCCCTATACCCGCGGTGCCGAATACTCGCGTGATGCGGCGGCGATCGTTACCGAGGCCAAGCGGCTGGTCGACGACGGCGTGGTCGAAATCACCCTGCTCGGCCAGAACGTCAATGCCTACCACGGTCACGGGCCGGACGGGCGCGACTGGTCACTGGCCCGTTTGATCGACGGTCTTGCCGAAATCGACGGTCTGGCCCGGCTGCGCTACACCACCTCGCACCCGCGCGATATGAGCGACGATCTGTATGCCGCGCATCGGGATTGCGAAAAGCTCATGCCGTATCTGCATTTGCCGGCGCAGGCTGGCGCCGACCGGGTGTTGCAGGCGATGAACCGGCACTACACCGGCGCCGAATATATCGACGCCGTCGCCCGACTGCGCGAAGCCCGACCGGACATCGCCCTGTCCGGCGACTTTATCGTTGGTTTTCCTGGCGAATCCGACCGGGAGTTCGAAGCCACCCTGGATCTGGTGCGGCAGGTCGGCTACGCCCAGGCCTATTCCTTCAAATACAGCAGTCGCCCCGGTACGCCCGCCGCCGAACTGCCGATGCAGGTACCGGAAGACGTGAAGGCAGAACGACTGGACGCGCTGCAAGAATTGCTTAACCATCAGCAGGTGACCTTTAACAAGGACACCGAAGGACGGACCGTGCCAGTGCTTCTCGAACGCGAAGGCCGGCGCCCCGGGCAATTGGTTGGGCGCAGCCCGTACATGCAGGCAGTGCACGTCGACGCTCCAGCCGACCGGCTGGGCACCATGGCCGACGTGCGCATCACCGCAGGCCTCTCCAACAGTGTGGCCGGTACCCTGGAAAGTGCCGCCACGGCCGCTGCATGATCAGACCTTTACCAAAGGCATCCGCTTGACGGCATTCCCCCACAGCGAGGGCGGCAAGCCGCTGGTCGTCGTTTTCGACGACAGCGCACTGCTATCGCCGTTGTTCGGCGAACATGATCGGCACCTGGCGCGGATCGAACAGCGCATGGGCGTTACGCTCGTGCCGCGCGGCAACCGCGTCGCCATCATGGGCGATCCGGACGTCGCCCAGGCGGCCAAGCGCGCACTCAACGACATGTACCAACGCCTGCAAAACGGTCTCGACGTCAGCGTGGCCGACGTCGACGGTGCGATCCGGCTGGCCGAAGGCGGCCGCACCACGGCCGGCGACGGCGCCAGTACGCAAGCCGGCGGCACCAATGCGCAAGCAAGCGATGCCGGCGTCGGCACCAGCGTAGCCGAAGACACCCTGATCCGGACCCAGAAGCGCACGATCACGCCGCGCTCGCCGGTCCAGGCGACCTACGTCCGCGCCCTTACGCATGCCGAGATGGTATTCGGTATCGGCCCGGCCGGCACCGGCAAGACCTACCTGGCCGTTGCCATGGCCGTGGCCAAGCTGCTGAACGGCGAGGTTGAGCGCATCATCCTGACCCGGCCTGCCGTGGAAGCCGGCGAACGCCTGGGCTTTCTGCCCGGCGCGCTGGAGGAGAAGGTCGACCCCTACATGCGGCCGATGTACGACGCGCTGTACGACATGCTGCCCGGCGATCGGGTGGTCCGCCGCCGTGACGCCGGCGAGATCGAGGTCGCGCCGCTTGCCTATATGCGCGGACGTACGCTGTCGAATGCCTTCGTCATTCTCGACGAAGCGCAGAACACGACGCCGATGCAGATGAAGATGTTTCTGACCCGGATGGGCGAGAACACGCGGATGGTGGTCACTGGCGACCCGAGCCAGGTTGACCTGCCGCTGGGCACCCGCTCCGGCCTGGTCGATGCCATGGAGACGCTTGGCAACGTCTCGGAAATCCGGAAGATTGAATTCACACACGCTGACGTCGTGCGGCATCCCCTGGTTACACGGATCGTCCGCGCCTACGACGAACGCGACAGTGGGCTGTTGGACAAGGCCTGACGATGCCGGATGAACGAGGCACATCGTCCGACCAGGCGATCGAGCCACAAAGTCTTTCCGATATGCGGGAAGATCTGGGGCGTATGGCGCACGCCGTGCTGTCCGACGAGCGCTGGGCGCGCTGGCGACCGGCCGTCGACATTCCAGCAGTGCTCGGTTTCATCATCGTGGTCGCCCTGCTGCTGGCGCCCCCGGGCAGCAACAAGCTGCCGCTGCCGGAGATCGACAGCGTCTCTGCCAACACCATTCGGGCCGAACGCGATCTGCTGATCGAAGACAAGCGCGCAACCGAACTGCGCCGGATCGCCGCGGCCCGCAACATACCGCAGATCTTCGATTACGATTCCGAGCTCTATTTCACCCTCGGCGACCGCGTGACCATGGCATTCGACAATGTGCACGAACGCCGCAATGCCCCGGGGATTGACGACGCACAGCGGCGCGACCTGTTCGAGCGTGATCTTGGCCTTCCAGTGAAACCCGGCATCTTTTCGCTCGTAGAAGGGCTGGCCGATCCGCGCGATGCCGCAATCGCGATCAATTTCTTCCTCAACATGGGTCTGGATCGCATGATCATCGCCGACCGGTCGGACCTTCCGCCGGGCGACAACATTGAGATCCGCGACCTGACGCTGAACAACCGGTCGCTGCCCGGCCAGGTTGGCAGCGTGCTCGACCTTCGACAGTTGCATCGATTGATGACGGCACGTGCCGGCGACGCGCCGTATGGCAGCGCCCGCATCGTGCGCACCTGGCTGTTGGAAACGGCGCAGGACATGGCACGGGCCAACCTGCGCCCGAACGGCGCGGCCACAGCCGAGCGGCAGAGTGCGATGGTGGCAGCGATCGAGCCGGTGTTCCTGCGCATCGAGGCAGGCGAGGTTCTGGTGCGCAGCGGCGACCGCGTCACCGTCGCGGCGCACGAGAAGATCGCCATGCTGAACTCGCACTCCGAGGCCCGCACGGTCTGGGGCGAGACAGCAGCCGTCGCCGGTCTGTTGGCGGCGATCATGGCGCTGGGCGGATTCTTCTTCAACCGCGGCCGGGTACCCAACGGCATGGGCCGCAAGGCCACCTACATGACGCTCGGCATCTCCGGCGCCACCGCTGCCGTTTGCGTCGCGATCTACTACACCGGCTTCGGCCTGACCGAGAGTTTCAGCGTCGACAGCCGGGCCGCTGCCTATTTCATGCCGGTCGCGCTGGCTACCGTGCTGGTTGCCCTGCTGGTGGACGCACGGACCAGCCTGCTGGCCGGTATCGCCCTGACCCTGCTGCTTGCCTACCGGGTCAATGGCGATCTGTCGCTGGTCACCTACGACGTCGTCGGCGTTTTGGTCGCCGGGATCGCCGCGCGGCATAGCCGCCGGCGTATCGATCTGCTGCGGATCGGCATTGCCGTCGCCCTGGCCCAGCTGGCCGTGTTCCCGGTAACGGTCATTCTGGCCGGCCAGTCGATCGACACCGGTCTTATGGTCTATGTCGCCGGCGCCCTGGTCTCCGGCCTGCTGGTCGGCATCGGCACGCTGGCACTGCTGCCGGTGCTGGAACTGGTGTTCGACGAAACCACCGATCCACGGCTGCTGGAACTGGCCTCGGCCGACAGTCCGCTGCTGAAGGAAATGGCGCTGAAGGCGCCAGGCACCTATCACCATGCAACCATGGTCGCCAACCTTGCCGAAGCCGGTGCGGATTCCATCGACGCCAACGGCCTGATGTGCCGGGTCATGGCGCTGTATCACGACATCGGCAAGATCCGCCGGCCAAGCTACTTCGCTGAAAACCAACGCGCCGGTGACAATATTCATGACCGCCTGCCGCCCGATGTTTCGGCTCGGGTGGTCCTGGCCCATATCCGCGACGGCATTGAAATGGCGCAGAAAGCGCGTCTAGGCCGCGCGATCCTCGACGGTATCAGCCAGCATCAGGGCACGACACTGCTGCGCGGCTTCTATGAGAAGGCCCGGGCCCAGGGCTTCAACGGGCCGGAGGAGGCCTACCGCTATCCCGGTCCCAGGCCGCAGCGGCGCGAAGCCGGTATCCTGCTTTTGGCGGACTCGACCGAAGCGGCGACGCGGGCACTGAAGGACCCGTCGCCGGCGGCGGTACGCCAACGGGTGCGCGACGTCATTTCGGCGCGGGTCGGCGACGGCCAGCTCGACGAGTGCGGCCTGACGCTGCGCGATTTGGCCGCACTGGAAGAGACTTTTGCCCGGACCCTGAGCCTTGGCGTCTACCACAACCGTATCGACTATCCCCCCGTCAGCCGTAACTCGACCGGAACCGACACATCCGATGGACGTGGCAATCGACATCACCGTGACCTGTCAGACGTGGCAGGACGATCTGCCTGACGCGGCCACCCTGGTCGAGGCGGCGGCGCGGGCTGCTGTGGCGATGGCGCCACCCTCCGCGACCGGCGCCATTGAAGTCAGCATCGTATTGGCAGACGATGAGATGGTGCATCACCTGAACCGGCAATACCGCGACAAGGACAAGCCCACCAACGTGCTGTCGTTCCCGAACGATGATGCATCGGCGACGGTCGGCGAACCGGCACTGTTGGGCGACGTTGTTCTGGCGCACGGTGTGGTGACCCGCGAGACGGCGGCGCAGGGCAAGACCCTTGCGGCGCATCTCAGCCATCTTGTGGTGCATGGCGTGCTGCATCTCTTGGGACAGGACCACGAGACCGACGATGAGGCGCAGGCCATGGAAGCGACGGAGACCGCCGTGCTGCGGCAGCTGGGTTTCGACGATCCCTACGCACCGCGTGCGGGCGCTCCTATATAAATGAGGAGGTAACAAAAAACCCGAAGATGAGCGAACCAACCATAACGTCGAACGGCCAGTCAGTGGGCAGTACCCAGCAGGCCGATGGCGAAGACAGCGAAAGCGGATCAAGTCTAGGCGCCGGTCTTCTGGGCTGGCTGCGAAAACTGACCAGGGCCGATAGCGAAGGCGCACTGAAGGAAACCCTGGAAGAGATCATCGACGAACATGGCGATGGCGACACTGCGCTGGCTCCGGGGCAGCGTGAGATGCTCGGCAACATCCTCAGTTTCGGCGAACTGCAGGTCGATGACGCCATGGTGCCGCGCACCGATATCGTCGGCATCGAACTGACCACACCATTGCCCGAGATCATCGCCGTGTTCCGCAAGGAACGGCATTCACGTCTGCCGGTCTATCGCGAAACGCTCGACGACATTCTCGGCTTCGTTCACATCAAGGACATCATCGACTTCTGGGGCGATGGCGACGGTTTCGACCTCAGCAAGATCCTGCGGCAGGTGCTGATCATCCCGCCATCGATGCCGGTACTTGACCTGCTGTCGCGCATGCGCGCCAACCACCTGCATATGGCCGTCGTGGTCGACGAGTATGGCGGCACCGACGGTCTGGTGACGATCGAAGACGTTGTCGAGGAAATCGTCGGCAACATCGAGGACGAGCACGATACCGTCGAGGGCCCGACGCTGACCGACATGCCGGACGGATCCATCGAGGCCGACGGCCGGACGGAGATCGAGGACCTGGAACAGAAGCTGGGTGTCGACCTGTTGCCCGACGAAATCGACGAGGAAGTCGATACCCTCGGCGGTCTGGTGTTCACCATGCTGGGGCGCATTCCGGAGATCGGCGAGACCGTGACGCACGACTGCGGCCTTGTGATCGAGGTGACCGATGCCGACGCGCGCCGCATCAAACGTCTGCGCGTGCGCCGTGTGACCGACGAGGTCACCGATCGGCCCTGACGCCACAACAGGGGCTGCATCACCGGTGGGTATGATCGCCCGCGTCAACAGCCTGCCGCTGGTGTGGCGCGGCGCGCTGGCTCTGGCATCCGGCGCCGGCGCGGCATTAGCGTTCGCACCCTGGCACCTGATCATCCTGCTGCCGGTCGCCTTCACGACGTTGATCTGGCTGCTCGACCGCACGCCCCGCCGCCCCGGGGCGTTTTTCATTGGCTGGCTGTTCGGCCTTGGCTTCTTTCTTGTGGCCGTGCATTGGGTCGGCCACGCATTTCTGGTCGATGCCGAGCGTTTCGGCTGGATGATGCCCGGTGCCGTCGCCGGCCTCGCTGCCGGCCTGGCGCTGTTTCCCGCACTGACCTGCCTGACCGCCCATATGGCCCGGCCCGGATGGCCGCGGATTCTGGCTTTGGCGTTGGCCTGGTCGGCGGCGGAATGGTTGCGCGGGCACATACTGACCGGATTTCCCTGGCACAGCCTGGGCTATGTCTGGACCGTCGGCGACGCCGCCATCCAGGCCGCCTCGCTGTTCGGCGTCTATGGCCTCGGCCTGCTCACGGTAACCGGCGCCAGCCTGCCCGCGCTATTCGTCAGCGCGAACCGGCCGCCACGCCGGCACGCCATCATCGCCGTGACGGCCGCCATCGCAGCCATCGCCGGGTTGTGGGCCTACGGTTCGGATCGGCTGCAGCGCACGACGATAGCCGACCAGCCCGACATCCTGATCCGCATCGTTCAAGGCGGCATTCCGCAGGCGGACAAATGGCGACGTGATTTGCGCGACCGGAATCTGGCGACCTACCTGTCGCTCAGCACTCAGGACAATGCCGGCGTCACTCATGTCATCTGGCCGGAAACGGCGACGCCCTTCCTGCTCGACGAGGACGCACAGCGAAGATCGCTGATTGCCGCGGCACTGCCGCCCGAAGGTCTGCTGATCACCGGCACGCCACGGCGCAGTTTCGCCCCGGACGGAAAAATGCAGCTTTTCAACAGCGTCGCCGTCCTGCGCCCGGACGGGCGCATTATCGGGACCTACGACAAGGCGCATCTCGTGCCATTCGGCGAATACCTGCCACTGCGCCCGGTCCTCGCGACCTTCGGGCTCGACAAGCTGGCCGCCGGCGCCATCGACTACACGGCAGGAAGCGGCGCCGAACTGATCGATTTGCCGGGCCTGCCGCGGTTGCGACCGTTGATCTGCTACGAAATCCTGTTCCCTGGCGAAGTGGCGGCGCCGAAGCGGGCCGACTGGCTATTGAACCTGACCAACGATGCCTGGTTCGGCGACAGTGCCGGGCCGAAGCAACATTTCCAGATCTCGCGCATGCGCGCAGTCGAGTTGGGCGTTCCCGTCATACGCGCGGCCAATACCGGCATTTCCGGTGTTATCGATCCACTGGGTCGCTACGGCGTGACACTCGTCACTGGCACCGCCGGCTATCTCGACGCTACACTGCCAGCACCGCTGGCGCCGACAGTGTACGCCAGGTGGGGTGATTTGCCGTTTGCAGCAGGCTGCGTACTACTACTTGCCATCACCCTTGCAGCGGGCTTTCGCATACGTAGAAGCCAGTAATTTGAGTTTGCTTGACAGGGCCTCTGCACCGCTACATACATACGTATGCAACCGCTGGGCGGTGGTAGGGGATGCCGTGTAGCGACAGGAAACCTCGTAGATTACAATGCGTGTAGAAATGGAGATTTCGTTCGCGTGACTGCAAATCCCGATCCCGTTGACGTTCATGTTGGCAGCCGCGTCCGTTTGCGGCGTACGCTGCTCGGCATGAGCCAGGAGAAGCTGGGCGCCGCCCTTGGCCTCACGTTCCAGCAAGTTCAAAAATACGAGCGCGGCACCAACCGCATCGGCTCCAGCCGGTTGTATCAGCTAAGCCGTATCCTCGATGTGCCGGTCTCGTTCTTCTTTGACGATATGCCCGGTGAAGTGGCGCAAAAGCACGCCGGCATGTCGGAAGATCAACAAACCAGCTTCGATCAGGAAGACCTGTCGAAGCGCGAAACGTTGGAGCTGGTACGCGCCTACTACCGTATTCAGCAGCCCAGCGTGCGCAAACGCGTGTTCGAACTGGTGAAATCTCTCGGCGTTCAAGTCACCTGATCCGGTTGTCTTGGCAAACGCCTTGACCGACATTTCAAAGACTGCAACAAACGGCGGACGGTAGAGGGCCGAACCGCCGTTTGGTGTTGTCTACTCTTTATCTTTTCCTTGAAATTCGGGAGGTGGTTTTGGCCAGCGGCAACTACTTGTTCACCAGCGAATCGGTCTCCGAGGGGCATCCGGATAAAGTCTGCGATCAGATTTCCGACGCCATCGTCGACCTGTTCTTGGACGCCGATCCGGACAATGCACGCGTTGCCTGCGAAACCCTGACCACCACGAACCTGATCGTCATGGCCGGCGAGGTTCGCGGTCCCAAAGCGGTGGCCGAGGACAAGGCCCGGATGGAGCAGATCGCCCGCGAGGTGGTCAAGGACATCGGTTACGAGCAGGAAGGCTTCCACTGGAAGGATGCCGAAGTGCAGGTGCATCTGCACCCGCAGTCGGCCGACATTGCGCAGGGCGTCGACGCCGCCGGCAACAAGGATCTCGGCGCGGGCGACCAGGGCATCATGTTCGGCTATGCCTGCACAGAAACCGACGTCCTGATGCCCGCCCCGATCCATTTCTCGCATCAGATCCTGCGCCGCATGGCGGAAGACCGTCATGCCGGCAAGGCGGCGCAATTCGGCCCGGATTCAAAAAGCCAGGTGACCCTGCGCTATGTCGACGGCAAGCCGGTCGGCGCGACGTCCGTCGTCGTCTCCACCCAGCATGCCGAAGACGCCAGTCAGGAAGAAATCCGTGAACTGGTGCGAAAATACGTGCTGGAAGTACTGCCCGAGGGCTGGATGTGCCCGGAGGATGAATTCTACGTCAACCCGACCGGACGGTTCGTGATCGGCGGCCCGGATGGCGACGCCGGCCTGACCGGCCGTAAGATCATCGTCGACACCTATGGCGGCGCCGCGCCGCACGGCGGCGGTGCCTTCTCCGGCAAGGACCCCACGAAAGTCGATCGCTCGGCGGCCTATGCTGCCCGCTATGTCGCCAAGAATGTGGTTGCCGCCGGTCTTGCCGACAAATGCACGATCCAGCTCGCCTACGCGATCGGCGTGTCGAAGCCGCTGTCGATCTACGTCGACACCTATGGCACCGGCCGCTGCGACGAAGAAAAGCTGACGGCATTCCTCGGCGACAATGTCGACCTCAGCCCGCGCGGCATTCGCGAAATGCTGCAACTCAACCGGCCCGTCTACCGCACGACGTCGGCCTATGGTCACTTTGGCCGTGATCCCGGTACCGACGGCTCCTTCAGCTGGGAGCGCACCAATCTCACTGATCAGTTGAAGCCGCTGCTTGGCTGAAAACCGCCGCGTCATTTACGGCCGCCGGCGCGGCAAGCCGCTTCGGGCAGCCCGCCAGCACCTTGCCGACACGTTGCTGCCGCGCCTGCGGCTCGATCTGCCGGTCGAGCCGGCGGAACAGCTCGACCCGGACACGCTGTTCGACCGGCCGATGCGCGACCTCTGGCTCGAGGTCGGCTTCGGCGCTGGCGAGCATCTGGCGGCGCAGGCCCGCGCCCATCCCGACATCGGCTTCATTGGCGCCGAGCCCTATTTCACCGGCGTCGCCCGGCTGTTGAGCTACATCGATGAGTTCGCGCTCGACAATGTCCGCATCTTGAACGACGACGCCGGCATGTTGCTGCGCACCTTGCCCGATCGGTGCCTGGGTCGGGCTTTCCTGCTGTTCCCCGATCCCTGGCCGAAAAAAAGGCACCACAAGCGCCGGTTCATCAACCCAGCCAATCTCGAACAGATGGCCCGGGTGCTGAAGGACGGGGCCCTTTGGCGCATGGCCAGCGATGACATGAGCTATTGTCGTTGGATGCTGGCGCATATGACGACCCACCCCGCCTTTCAGTGGAGCGCGCGCCGCCCCGACGACTGGCGTCAGCGGCCGGAAGACTGGCCGCAGACGCGCTACGAACAGAAAGCCATCGCGCAAGGCCGCCGGCCGGCCTATCTCTCGTTTCGCCGTCTCGACCGGACAAACGCTTGATCCACGGGCAAATCCGCCATATATAGCGACAAAATTAAAAGAGCCCGGCCCACGGGGTCGGCAACGCGAGCGTGGGCCGGATGGCCCTTTTTTTGTTTTTGCGTGTGTGGTTCAGCCGTCGGCGGTGTTGCCGCGAACGACGGCGCTGAACGGAACGGAATTGGATGGTGTGGACCGCGCCGCGGTGAAGCGCGGCGCCAGGTAGGGTAACCGGCAAGGTAGACGAGACTAACGCAGGCTCACTGAATGACGATTTCGCCATCGCAGCTTACGGCGGTCGAAACGCTGATCGAACCGTCGGTCGAGGCGCTCGGCTTCCGCCTGGTGCAGCTTCGCGCCATGGGCGGGACGGCGCGGCCGACGCTGCAGATCATGGCGGAGCGTAACGACAACGGCGAGATGAACGTGGATGACTGCGCCAAGATCAGCCGCACCGTGTCCGCGATCCTCGATGTCGAAGACCCGATCACCAGTGCGTACGTGCTGGAGGTGAGTTCGCCGGGGATCGACCGACCGCTGGTCCGGCTGGAGGATTTCAGCCGTTTCGCCGGCTTTGAAGCCAAGATAGAGTTACGCCGGCTGATCGACGGCCGTCGACGGTATAACGGTGAGCTCGCCGGCGTCGATGGCGATCAGATCTTGGTCGATGTCGACAGCCGCGGCGGGCCGGAACGCGTATCTGTGCCGTTCGCTGAAATCGAACGGGCCAAACTTCTGCTGACCGACGAACTGATTGAAGCAACTTTGAAAAAGAGAAAGCACTAATGGCGGAGACGGATGTTGTCGTCGGTGCAAACCGGCTGGAACTGCTGCAGATCGCCGATGCGGTCGCGCGGGAAAAGGCGATCGATCCGGAGATCGTGATCGAAGCGATGGAAGAGGCCATTCAGAAGGCCGCGCGGTCGCGTTATGGCGCGGAGAACGAGATCCGCGCCGAGATCGACCGCAAGTCCGGCGATATCAAGCTGCATCGCCTGCTGGAAGTCGTCGAAGATGTGGAGAATGGTGCGACGCAGATCACCGTCGCCCAGGCCAAGGGGCGCAATCCGGACGCACGGCCGGGCGATTTGCTGTCAGAGCCGCTGCCGCCGATCGATTTCGGCCGCATCGCGGCGCAAACGGCCAAGCAGGTGATCGTGCAGAAAGTGCGCGATGCCGAGCGCGCCCGTCAGTACCAGGAGTACAAGGACAGGGTTGGCGAGATCGTCAACGGCATCGTCAAACGGGTCGAATACGGCAATGTCATGGTCGATCTCGGCCGGGCAGAGGCGATTATCCGCCGCGACGAGTCGCTGCCGCGCGAAAGCCTCCGGCAGGGCGACCGTGTGCGGGCCTACATCTACGATGTACGCGAGGAACCGCGCGGTCCACAGATCTTCCTGTCGCGCACCCATCCGCAGTTCATGGCCAAGCTGTTCGGCCAGGAAGTGCCCGAGATCTACGACGGCATTATCGAGGTCAAGGCGGTCGCACGCGATCCCGGCAGCCGGGCCAAGATCGCCGTGATCTCGAACGACGCCAGCGTCGACCCGGTCGGCGCCTGCGTCGGCATGCGCGGCAGCCGCGTGCAGGCCGTGGTCAACGAGCTGCAGGGTGAAAAGATCGATATCATCCAGTGGTCGCACGATCCCGCCGGGTTCCTGGTCAATGCCCTGGCTCCCGCCGAAGTGGTTAAGGTCGTCATGGATGAGGACGCCCACAAGTTCGAGGTCGTCGTGCCCGACGACCAGCTCAGCCTGGCGATCGGCCGCCGCGGACAGAATGTCCGCCTCGCATCGCAGCTGACCGGCTGGGAGATCGACATCCTGACCGAACAGGAGGAGTCGGAGCGCCGCCAGGAAGAGATGCGTCAGCGCAGCCAGCTGTTCATGGATGCTTTGGTGGTCGACGAAATGATGGCCCAGCTCCTGGCCACCGAGGGCTTCACCTCGGTCGAGGAGATCGCCATCGAAGAAATCGAAGAGCTGGCCGCCATCGAGGGTTTCGACGAAGAACTAGCCGCAGCGCTGCAGGAACGCGCGCAGGAATATCTCGATGCCCGCGACGCCGAATACGAACAACGGCGCAATGACTTGGGCGTGCAGGACGACCTGGCCGCGATCGAAGGCCTGACGCCGGGGATGCTGGTGGCGCTGGGCGAGGCCGGTATCAAGGAACTGGACGATTTCGCCGAACTGGCGACCGATGAGCTGACGAGCGACGAAGACGGCATTCTGCGCGGGTTTGGACTGGGCGAAACGCAGGCCAGCGCAATGATCATGGCGGCACGGGCGCATTGGTTCGACGACGAGGACGCACCGGCGGCAGCCGAGGATGCACAGACGGACGCGGGAGCGGAAGCCAACGTCTGAGCACCGCACCAAACCGCGCCACGATACACCGGGGTCCGCGCCGGAACGACGCTGCATCGCCAGCGGTCAATCGAGGCCGGTCACGCAACTGATCCGGTTTGTCGTTGGCCCGGATGACCGGATTGTCGCGGATGTCGCCGGAAAACTGCCCGGGCGCGGCATCTGGATCTGTGCCGGCAGGGATCTGATCGCACGCGCTGTCGACAAACGGCTGTTCGCACGTGCGGCAAAACAGCAGGTGACCGCAGACCCGGATCTACCCGATCAGGTCGAGGGACTGCTGGTGAAGAGTTGTTTGGGCCTGATCGGACTGGCCCGTCGGGCGGGCGACGTCGTGACCGGGTTCGATCAGGTCAAGGCGATGCTGGCAGCAGGCGAAGCGGGCGCCGTTTTGCGCGCCAGTGATGCCGCCCAACATGGTGCGAAGAAGATCGACGCCGGCTTGAAGCGGACCGACACCGCGGTACCGGTGATCGCGCTTTTCGGCAGGACGGAATTGAGTTTGGCATTGGGCCGGGAAAATGTGGTACATGCTGCGCTGCGTTCAGGTGGACTGACGTCCAAGTTCGTGGCGGAATGCGTGCGCCTGGATGGCTTCCGCACGTCGGGCCCGGAGGCTGTGGAAATACAGTCGCGATGATCGCGGCCGATAAGGTGACGAGGCAGGACAGAGATAGTGAGCGATACGGGCAAAAAGGAAACCCTGAGTCTTGGCGGCGGGACGCGCCGGCTGGAGATGCGCAAGGGCGGCGAGACCGGGACCGTAGCTACGCGCAGCGGCAAAGGCCGCAAGACCGTGCAGGTCGAAGTGCGTCGCAAGCGATCCCCGGCCAGGAGCAGCCAGGCCAAGCCAGCGGAAGCTGCGGCCCCGGCGCCAGAGCCGGCGGTAACCGAACCGGTCGTCGAAAAGCCGGCACCTGAAGCACCGGAGGCCGAAGCCAAGGCAGCGCCGGCGGCTGAACGCAAGCCGCTCGACACCAAGACTCGGCACGTGCTGCACAGCCTTTCCGACGAGGAGAAGGCAGCGCGCGCACGCGCCCTGGGCAATGCCCAGGCGGCGGATCAGGCTGCGCGCAGCCGCGCCGAAGAGAACGCCCGGCGCCGGGCAGAACAGGAAGCCCGCCTCGCTGCCGAGCGTGAGGCATCTGAGCAGCGTCGGATCGAAGAGGAAGATCGCCGCAAGGCGGAGGAAGAGGCCCGACGGCAGGCGGAACAGGAGGCCGAACGCCGCCTGCAGCGCGAGAAGGCCGCCGAAGAGGCTGCCGCAGCCGCCAAAGCCAAAACCGCGCCGGCAGCACGGCGGCCCGGAGAAACGACGACCACCGAAGAGCCGCGCCGGCGTCGCGCGCCGGCGCCGGATCGCCGGCAGGTCGCACCGCGGGCCCGCACCGAACCGCGCCGCCGCGGTGGCCGCCTGACCGTTACCGACGCCCTGTCGGGGGACAACGAGCGGACGCGCAGCCTGGCGTCGATGCGGCGCGAGCGGGAACGCCGCAAGCTCGAACAGCGTCAGTCGATGCCGGAACCGCCCAGCAAGGTGGTCCGCGACGTCGTCGTGCCGGAAACCATCACAGTGCAGGAATTGGCCAACCGTATGGCCGAGCGCAGCGTCGATGTCATCAAGGTGCTGATGGGCATGGGCGTAATGGCAACGGTGAACCAGACCATCGACGCCGACACGGCAGAGCTGATCGTCGCCGAGTTCGGCCATAACCTGCGCCGTGTTTCCGCGGCCGATGTCGAAATCGGATTGCGCGGCGAAGAGGATGTCGAGGAGAACCTGAAGCCGCGGGCGCCCGTCGTCACGGTCATGGGCCATGTCGACCACGGCAAGACGTCGTTGCTCGACGCCATCCGCCAAGCCGACGTGGTCAGTGGCGAGGCCGGCGGTATCACCCAGCATATCGGCGCCTATCAGGTCGAGACCGCGGGCGGCGACAAGATCACCTTCATCGACACACCGGGTCATGAGGCGTTCACCGCCATGCGCGCGCGTGGCGCGAAAGTGACCGATCTGGTCATTCTGGTCGTTGCCGCCGACGACGGCGTGATGCCGCAGACCGTCGAGGCGATCAACCATGCCAAAGCGGCCGAAGTGCCGATTATTGTCGCGGTCAACAAGGTCGACCTGCCGGACGCCAATCCGAACCGGGTGAAGCAGGAACTGCTGCAGCACGAGGTGATCCACGAAGAGGTCGGTGGTGACGTGCAGGTGGTCGAGGTCTCGGCCCTGCAGAAAATGGGCCTCGACCGGCTCGAAGAAGCGATCCTGCTGCAGGCCGAACTGCTCGAACTGAAGGCCAACCCCGACCGGTCCGCCGAAGGCGTGATCGTCGAGGCCAAGCTGGACCGCGGCCGCGGCCCGGTGGCGACCGTGCTGATCCAGCGCGGCACCCTGCGGGTCGGCGATGTGTTCGTGGCCGGTTCCGAGTCCGGCAAAGTCCGGGCGATGATCGGCAGTCACGGGGAGAGCGTCGAGGAAGCCGGTCCGTCGGTCCCGGTCGAAGTCCTGGGCCTGGGTGGTACGCCGCAGGCCGGTGACGAATTTACCGCGGTCGAGAACGAGGGCCGCGCCCGCGAAGTGTCCGACTATCGTCGCAGCTTGGTCCGCGACAAACGCGCCGTGGCCGGCGCCCGCGGCACGCTGGAGCAGATGTTCGACCAGATCAAGGCCGGCGAACTGCAGGAACTGCCGCTGGTGGTCAAAGGCGACGTGCAGGGCTCTGTCGAAGCCATCATCGGCGCCGTCGAGCGTCTGGGCACCGATGAAGTGAAGGCGCGAGTCCTGCATTCCGGCGTCGGCGGCATTACCGAGTCGGATGTCGAGCTGGCCCGGGCCTCGGGCGCGATGATGATCGGCTTCAACGTGCGCGCCAATGCGCAGGCCCGCGATCTGGCCCGCCGCGAGAATATCGACATCAGCTACTACTCGATCATCTACGAGCTGGTCGACGACCTGAAGAAGGCGATGAGCGGCATGCTGGCGCCGGAGATGCGCGAGACGTCGATCGGCCGCGCCGAACTGCTGGAGGTATTCAATATCTCCAAGGTCGGTCGCATTGCCGGTTGCCGCATCACCGAGGGCCTGGTCCGCAAGGGCTGCCGGGCACGCCTGCTGCGCGACGACATCATCATTCACGACGGACCGATGAAGACGCTGAAGCGCTTCAAGGAAGACGTGAACGAAGTGCGCGAAGGCACCGAATGCGGTATCGCGCTGGAGAACTACCAGGATCTGCAGGTTGGCGATCAGATGGAGTTCTACGAGGTCGAGGAAATCGAGCGCTCGCTGTAGCCCGCGCGGCGCCACGGCGCTGCCTTTCCGGGACGTATGTGATGGCACGAAAACACGGGGCTGCCGGCCGCGAGCGCGGCCCGTCGCAGCGGCAGTTACGCGCCGGTGAGCTCGTTCGGCACGCGGTCGTCGAAGTTCTGACCCGCGAAGAACTGCACGACGCTGACCTCACCGGCCGCTCCATTACCGTCAGCGAAGTCAGGATGAGTCCGGACCTGCGGCGCGCCGAATGTTTTATCCTGCCGCTGGGCGGAGTCGGCAGCGACGAGACAATCGCCGCACTGAACCGTGCCGCATCCTGGCTCGGTGGCCAGGTTGCCCGCCGGGTACGCCTGAAGTTCGCACCCAAACTGCGGTTTCACATCGATGACAGCTTCGATCAGGCGAGCCGCATCGGCACCCTGTTGAGCCGCGAGGACGTGGCGCGGGATCTCGACCCCGATGATGAGGCAGCCGGCGAGGACCGTCATGGGTCGTAGACGCCGCGGTCGTCCGATCAGCGGTTGGGTGATCCTGGATAAACCACGCGATGTGACGTCGACCGACGCGGTCGCCACCGTCCGGCGCGCCTTCGATGCTGCCAAAGCCGGACACGCCGGTACACTCGACCCGCTGGCCACCGGCATCCTGCCGATCGCCCTGGGCGAGGCGACCAAGGTCGTCGCCATGGTCATGGACTCCGCGAAACGCTATCGCTTTACCCTGCGCTGGGGCGAAGAACGCGATACCGACGACGCCGAGGGCGAGGTCGTCGCCGGCAGCCCGGAGCGGCCCGACGCCAACGCCATCGAACAGGCCCTGCGGCCATTTCACGGCGAGGTCGAGCAGGTACCGCCAACCTATTCGGCCATCAAGATTGCCGGCGAGCGGGCCTATGACCTGGCCCGCGACGGCCGGCCGCCGGCATTGGAACCGCGTCTCGTCCGCATCGATTCCCTGACCCTTCTCGACCTGCCGGACCGCGATCATGCGGTGTTCGAGCTGGCCTGCGGCAAGGGTGCCTACGTCCGCAGCGTCGCCCGTGACCTCGGACGGGCGCTCGGCTGCTTCGGCTATGTCGCCGACCTGCGCCGCACGGCGGTTGGCGCGTTTACCGAAGAGACGGCAATTTCGCTAGATAAAATCAACGAGTTGAGGCATAAGGAGGCGCTCGACCAGATCCTGCTGCCGGTCGAGACCGCGCTGGCCGACATCCCGGCGCTGGCCATAACCGGCAGCGAAGCCGACCGTCTGCGTTGCGGTCAGACGATTCGGGTTCCCGTAAAGGTCGAGGGAACCGTGTACGCGATGAGTGAAGGCCGCCCGGTCGCCCTGGCATCCGCCTGTGACGGGGAAGTTCGGCCGGTTCGCGTATTCAATTTGTAAGACATGTCAGAACGGAGCATCCGATGTCGATCACTGCCGAGCGCAAGGAAGCGCTTATCAAGGAATATCAGCGCGGGTCCGCCGATACCGGCTCGCCTGAGGTGCAGGTCGCGATCCTGACGGACCGGATCCAGACCCTCACCGAGCACTTCAAGGAGCACAAGAAGGACAATCATTCGCGGCGCGGACTGCTGAAAATGGTCAGCCAGCGTCGCCGCCTTCTTGATTATCTTCGCAACAAAGACCAGGGCCGCTACGAAGACCTGATCAAGCGCCTGGGTCTGCGAAAATAGCGGCGCGACGGTTGGTTGCCGGCAGATGTATCCCGGCACCCGGAGAGCCCGTCGATGCCCTCAGCCCTGCCAATCGTGCATTCACTGCGTGGCTTTACGGCCACGCAGCCGTTGTGCGTGCCGCCTGCCCGCCGGCCAGCGACGGGGCTGACAACCGCCGGCGCAGATGACCTTCAAGGGAAGGTCAGTAGGAAGGAAGAGAGAGAAGAGAATGTTTGAAATCCATCGTAAGGAACTGGAATGGGGCGGGCGCAAGCTGGTCCTGGAAACGGGGCGCATCGCCCGCCAGTCGGACGGCGCGGTCCTGGTCACTTATGACGAGACCGCCGTGCTATGCACTGTCGTCGCTGCCAAGGAAACGCGTCCGGGCATCGACTTTTTCCCGTTGACCGTCCATTACGTCGAAAAAACCTACGCCGCCGGCAAGATTCCCGGCGGCTTTTTTAAGCGCGAAGGTCGCCCGTCTGAGAAGGAGACGCTGACCTCGCGCCTGATCGACCGGCCAATCCGGCCGCTGTTCCACAAGGACTTCAAGAACGAAACCCAGGTCATCTGCACCACGCTGAGCCATGACCTGGAGAACGATCCCGACATTCCGGCGATGATCGGCACCTCGGCGGCGCTGTGCCTGGCCGGCCTGCCGTTCATGGGCCCGATCGGCGGCGCCCGGGTGGCCTTCATCGACGGCGAATATGTGCTGAACCCGCGCCTCGACGAGATGCCGAACAGCGATCTCGACATGGTCGTCGCCGGCACCGCCGATGCGGTGATGATGGTCGAATCGGAAGCCGATGGCCTCACCGAAGACCAGATGCTGGGTGCGGTGATGTTTGCCCATCGCGAGTTCCAGCCGGTGATCAATGCCATTATCGAACTGGCCGAGATGGCGGCGAAGGAACCCTGGGACCTGCCCGAGGAAGTCGATCATTCGGCGCTGCAGACGCAGATCGCAGGCCTGATCGAGCAGGACCTGCGCACCGCCTACGCCGTGCCGCAGAAGCAGGTACGCCAGGAGCAGGTCAACGCCGCGCGCGCCAAAGCCATGGACGCAATGACCGGCGAAGCTGTCGAGGACGCCCCGGCGTCGACACTTGTCAGCGACCAGATCAAGAAACTGGAGCAGAAGATCGTCCGCGGCCAGATCCTGGAGACCGGTCAGCGCATCGACGGCCGCGACACCAAGACCGTGCGGCCGATCAGTTGCGAAGTCGGTGTCCTGCCGCGCGCCCACGGTGCCGCCCTGTTCACGCGCGGCGAGACCCAGGCCCTGGTGGTCACCACCCTGGGCACCGGCGAAGACGAGCAGATCATCGACGCGCTCGAGGGCAGCTACCGTCAGCATTTCATGCTGCACTACAACTTCCCGCCCTACTCGGTCGGCGAGGCTGGCCGCTTCGGTTTCACCGGCCGGCGCGAGATCGGCCACGGCAAACTGGCCTGGCGCGCGCTGCATGCGGTGATGCCGGAGAAGGAAGAGTTCCCCTACACCATCCGCATCGTGTCGGAGATCACCGAGTCGAACGGCTCGTCCTCAATGGCCACGGTCTGCGGTTCGTCGCTGTCGCTGATGGACGCCGGCGTGCCACTGAAAGCACCGGTCGCCGGCATTGCCATGGGACTGATCCTGGAAGGCGACAATTACGCCATCCTGTCGGACATCCTTGGCGACGAAGACCATCTCGGAGACATGGACTTCAAGGTCGCCGGCACCGAGGGCGGCATTACCTCGCTGCAGATGGACATCAAGGTCGCGGGCATTACCGAGGCGATCATGCGTGACGCCCTGGCCCAGGCGCGCGACGGTCGCCTGCACATCCTCGGCGAGATGTCCAAGTCGATGGACGTGCATCGCTCGGACCTGAAGGAAACCGCGCCGCGCATCCACCTGATGAAGATCCCGACCGACAAGATCCGGGACATCATCGGTACGGGCGGCAAGGTGATCCGTCAGATCACCGAAGACTCGGGCACCAAGATCGACATCCAGGACGACGGCACAGTGCGCATCGCGTCGCCGGATCAGGCCAAAATCGATATCGCGTTGGGCCTGATCACCGGCATCGTTGCCGAGCCGGAAGTCGGCGAGATCTACCGCGGCAAGGTGGTTAAGGTCGTCGACTTCGGCGCCTTCATCAACTTCATCGGCAACCGCGACGGTCTCTGCCACATCTCCGAACTGGCACCGCGCCGGGTGAAGACGGTGAACGAAATCGTCAACGAGGGCGATGAGGTCTGGGTCAAGTGCCTGGCAATCGACGACCGCGGCAAGGTCCGCCTGTCGATGAAAGTCGTCGATCAGGAGACCGGCAAGGAAATCGTTGCCGAGGAACAGGCGGCGGACGCGTCCGACTGACGCGCCTCACACCGCTGAAAAGGCAAAGCCCGGACCCCGCAATGGGGCCCGGGCTTTTTCTTGCCGGCGCCTGCCGCCGCCGATGACCGGCGGGAACCAGTCAGACCACGCGCTTTTCGCGGAAACCGGCAATCTGATCGCTCGAGTAGCCAAGCTCGCCCAGGATCCGGTCCGTGTGTTCGCCGAGCTTCGGCGCCCGATGGCGAATGCCGCCCGGCGTGTCGGACAGCCGCACGTGCAGGTCGACCAGCGGCGCCGGCATCTCGGTGCCGGGATAGTCGACATGTTTCAGGAACCCGGCGGCATTCACATGCGGGTCCTGCAGCGTTTCGGCCGGCGCATATACATGACCGACCGGAATACGCGCATCTTCCAGTGCCGCAATCGCCTCGTCGCGCGACCGCTCCGCGCACCAGGCCTGCATGCGTTCGGAAATCAGCTTGGCATTGTCGCCGCGCGAGATATCGTCCTTGAACCGCGGATCGTCGACCCACTGGCTCACTTCGCCCATCAGGCGGGCCCAGCGCTCGTAAAGCGGCTGGCCGACGACCTGCACGATGATCCAGTTGCCATCGCCGCAGCGGAAGGCATCGGACGGTGCCGACGTCTGGCCGCGGTTTCCCGTGCCGACGCGGTTCACCTGCTGCATCGCCTGCTCGATCAGAAAGCCGTTGTTGAACGCCAGTGCCGTGCCGAGCAACGTCCCCTCGACCATCTGGCCCTTGCCCGTCTTGGCCCGGGCCATCAGCGCCGCCATGGTGCCGAACGCGGCCGCCGACGCGGTACCGTAGTCGACCCACGGCGTGATCGCCTTCATCGGCTCGTCTTCGTAGCCCGAAAGGTGCATCATGCCGCACATCGCCGCGGCGACGCCGTCGAAACCAACCCGTTCGCCGTAAGGACCGGTCGACCCGAAGGCCGAGGCCGTGGTCAGAATGATGTCGGGCTTGATGGCCGACAGGCTGGCATAGTCCAGCCCCATTGACTTCAGCGTCGGCGCCGGCAGATTGGCGATCACCACATCCGCGGTCTTTACCAGTTGTTCGACGATTTCCCGGCCTTCCGGCTTCATCGGGTTCAGCGTCAGGCCGAGCTTGTTGCGGTTGATCTGCAGGAACATGGCGCCGACATTGTATTCGCCCTCGGCCCCCTCGCCGACCGGCACGGTATAGCGGTCCTCGCTGCCGTCGACCTTTTCGACCCGAATGACCTCGGCACCCATGTCGGCCAGCAGCATCCCGCAGAACGGACCTGCGATATATCGGCCGAAATCCAGGACCCGAATTCCCTCCAGAACTCCGCTCATCAAACGTCTCCTCGTGCTTCCTTGTCCGGCCCGCGTCATCGCAGGCCGTCGGATTAGCCGACGAGATTAGAGAGCGAAGCGCCGCGCCGCAACGCACAAGCCCGGCGGCGTGCCGTCTGCGGCGATGGGCGAGCGAAATCCGGTTGGAAACGCGCTAGGCGAGCAGGGTGGAGAGTTTCGAGAGGCTGATCGGCTTGCTGTGGCTTTCGACCTTCAGGCCCCTTAATTCGCCCAGCATGTGCGCCATCTGGGCATAGTGCGGGTTGAAGCCGGACAGGATGAAGACCTGCGCCGTCGATCCTTCCTTGGCCAACCACTGAATCAGTTCAACACCTTCGACATCCGGCATCACCATGTCGATGAACAGGACATCGGGCTGAAACTCTTCATAGACCTCGGCAAACCGGGTCGGATCGGTCAACGCACGGGCTTCATACCCCAGCGTCTCCGCCACCCGGCGGATGAAATCCGCAATATCTTGCTCGTCATCGACGGCAAGAAGTCGTCGTCCTTCACTCATGATGTGCCTTGCCCGCAGTAGTGCATCGCATGGCCCCCCGATGGTCTCCCGCTACCGACGGCCCGCTCCGGACACGTCAGGGCGCGAACCCCTTCGTCATCCGACAGGCTAGAGACCGATCGTAAATTAGGGATTAATGATGCACGTTGTCGTGCCAGTCGACGTCTATTGGTCCTGCAGTTCCGGGAACGCCTGCGGCCAGGTATCGGGGTGGCAACGCGCATATTGCGCCGGATAGGGGGCCGATGCCCGCAATGCCGCCGCCGCGTGCCAGGCCCAGCGCGGGTCGTACATGACGCCACGCGCCAATGCCACCATATCGGCCCGGCCTTCCGCGACCACGGCGTTGGCCAGTTTCGGGTCGCGGATCATACCGACGGCCATGGTCGTGAGGCCACTTGCCTGCTTGATCGCCTCGGCAAAACCGACCTGATATCCCGGTCCCAGCTCGATCTTCTGGCTCGGATGGAGACCACCGCTCGACACGTCGATGAAGTCGCAGCCCCGCGGCACCAGCGCCTTGGCGAAGGCCATGGTCTCCTCCAGCGTCCAGCCGCCATCGACCCAGTCGGTTGCCGAAACGCGAATGCCCAGCGGCCGGTCGTCGGGCCATACCGCCCGTACCGCCTCGAACACCTCGAGGGGAAAGCGCATACGGTTTTCCAAGCTGCCGCCATAGGCATCGTCGCGGCGGTTGCTCAGCGGCGACAGGAATTCATGCAGCAGATAGCCGTGCGCCGCATGCACTTCGGCCAGATCGAAACCGATCCGCGCTGCCCGTTCCGCCGCCGCCACGAACTGCCCCTTCACCCTGGTAAGACCATCTGCATCAAGCGCCTGCGGCACGTGCCAGTCATCGGCATAGGCCACCGCCGACGGTGCTACCGTCGTCCATGCCCCGTCGTCGGCCGACAGCGGCTTGCCGCCGGCGAGCGGCGGATGTGTCGACGCCTTGCGTCCGGCGTGGGCCAGCTGGATGCCGAGCGACGCGACACCATGACGTCGGCAGAACGCGATTGCCCGTGCCAGCGCCTGCTCGTTTTCATCGCTATAGAGGCCGAGGCATTTCGGCGTGATCCGGCCGGCCGGGGAAACGTGCGTCGCCTCGATAATCAGCAATCCGAAACCGCCCATCGACATCTGGCCCAGATGCATCAGGTGCCAGTCCGAGGCCGAGCCGTCGTCGGCCTGGTACTGACACATTGGCGCCACGACGACACGATTGGCGAGTTCGAGGTCGCGCAAAGAGATCGGCGTAAACAGAGGTACGCTCATTCGATATTCCGTCCTTTAGGTGGAGCAGTTGCAGAAGGGTGCGTTGAAAACCGCGGTTGGAAAAATCGTCAGACGGCCATCGCCATGCCGTCGCGGCCCGGGTCGGCGCCGCCGTCGAGGCCGCTCTCGGTCATCCGGATGCCATGCACGGCGGCAAAGCCATAACCCGACGCCAGGCGCGTGGTGCCATAGCCGGCCGCTTCCAGATCGCGGGTGACATAGCGCGGAATCCGGTTGGTCACGTCGATCAGATCGCTGGTCGCGGAAAACCGCGGCGCCGAAACCGCTTCCAGCATGGTCATGTCGAAATCGAGCACATTCAGCAACGCCTGCAACACGCCCATGGCGATCTGCGTGCCACCGGGCGCGCCGAGAGCGACATAGGGCCGGTCGCCGCGGAACACGATGGTCGGACACAATGAGGAAAACCGGCTCTTGCCCGGCGCCAGCGATCCGGCCCGCCCGGGCCGCGGATCGAACACGCCCATGCAACCGTTGTACATGAAGCCCAGTCCGTCGGTGATGACGCCCGATGGCATGCCGAGCGAATGGGTCATGGTCACAACGTTGCCATCGCCATCGACGACACAGATATGCGTCGTGTTGGCCGATTCCAGGCTGCCGTCGTAACGCTCGACATGATGGACGTCGCCCGCCTCGATCGATTGCGCCAGCGCGCGGGCATAGTCCTTTGACGTCAAGCGCTCGACCGGCACATCGACGAACGCAGGATCGCCAACGTGACGGTCTTTGTCGCTGGTCGCCCGCTTCATGGTCTCGGCGACCGTCCGCACATAAGCGGTGCTGTTGTGGCCGAGGGCGGCGAGATCGAAATTCTCCAGCACGTTCATCATCTGAAGCAGCATGATGCCGCCGCCGGGCGGTTGGTTGGTGGCAACGCGAAACCCGCGATAATCGCCCCATAGCGGTTCGGTCTCCTGCGTCCGGTAGCTGGCCAGATCCGCCGCCGACAGCAGACCGCCATTGGCGGCGAAATCCGCAGCGATACGGGCGGCGATCTCGCCGGTATAGAAGTCCTCGGCGCCGACCTTGGCGATGCGCCGCAACGTCTCGGCCATGTCGCCGTTGACCAGCATGTCGCCGGGCTTCAGCACCTCGCCATCGGGATGAAAGTAGATCCGCCGTCCTGCGGCCGTATAGCGCAGGCGGTCGACGGAGACGACGCGGCCCGACCCGTCGTCCTCGACCCAGAATTGCGTCATCGCCGGGCGCACCAGCACACCCTCCGCAGCCTGCTTGATCGCAGGCGCCACGACATCGGCCCAGGGCCAACTTCCCCAGCGCGCCTGCGCTTCCGCGTAGGCCTTCAGGCTGCCGGGAATGGCCACCGACTGATAGCCGACATCATTCACCCGGTCCTTCACGATGAAGCCGAAACCGTCGCGGGTCTCACCCTCGATCAGGTCGGTCCACATATCCTCGCGCGCGGCGGCCGGTGCGCGAGCATGAAAATCGAGGCAGCGGTGTACGCCCGCGCCAGACAGGTAGACCTGAAGGTTGCCAAAGCCGGCGATGCCGGTCATCTGCGGATCGACCACGCCCTGAACCAGCGCCCCGGTGATCGCCGCGTCGATCGCATTGCCGCCCTCGCGCAGCACCAGGGCGCCAGCCTCGGCCGCTTCCGGTTGTGCTGCTACGACCATCCCCGCCATGTTCTTGCCTCGCTGCTGAAGTGTCCTGCTATCTTAGGGCGTTGCGACCGTCGCGCACACCGCCGGTTTAGCTGGATTCGCGGCGCATGTTCCCGCAGTTTGGTGCGTCATGACCCGCCGACCCGACACCTCCGACCACGCCGCATCGGCCTACCGGCCGTTTTCCATCCGTATCGGTCTGTCGACCGGTCTGATGCTCGGCTTCGGCGGCCTGACCTTCATTGCCGTGCTGGTGGTGCTGATGCTCGGCATGTGGAGCGCGCGGCAGAACACGGTGCAGCTGACGCGGCAGCTGGCGACCACCATCGTCGACGATCTCGAGCGCAGCCTGAACCAATACCTGCAGCCGGCCCAGGCCGCGGTGCAGCACATTGGCTGGCGCATCGAAAACGGTCAGATCGATCTGGACGACGAGGGCGAGTTGGAAGCCGCTATGGCAGGCGCACTGGCCGGCATGCCGCAGGCCGCCGCGATCGTCTTTCTGCGCAGCGACGGCACCGGCCTCCGCGCTATCCGGGAACAGGAAACGGTCGACGCCGACACATTCGATGCCACCGCCTCGAAGCTCGCGATGACGGCGGTTGAGCGCGGCGCCTTTGCCGACGGCGTCTATTGGGCCGACGTGGTCCGCCCCGAAGATTCGAACTTCACGTTGATCAACGTGCGCCTGCCGGTGCGCACCGGTGAGCGCTACCGCGGCCTGCTGATCGCCTCGGTCGAAGTCGGCGAACTGTCGGCCCTGATCCGTCAGCAGCGCCTGCCCTATGGCGGCGAAGCCTTTCTGGTCTATGACAACCGCTATGTGCTGGCGCACCGCCGGCTGTCCGACGGATTCAATGCATCTGTCGAACAACCGCTGCCGACGGCGGCGGAACTCGACGACGCGGTGCTGCATGCCTATCTCAGTGGCCGGAAGAACGACGACGCGCCGCCCGGGTCGCTGTTGGCGGCAGATATGGGCGTGCAGCTCGTTCAGCCAGACGACGGCCACACCTATCCGCTGATCTCGCGGCAACTGACGCGCTATGGCGCCAAGCCGTGGGAACTCGGCGTCTACTTCCCGGAGACGGCCATCCAGCAGGAATTGCGCCGGCTGGCCTGGGCCAGCATCGCCGGCGTGGTCGTGCTGCTTCTGGCCTTGCTCGGCTCCTGGTGGCTGGCGCGGTATCTCAGCCGGCCGCTGTCCGCCCTGGCCAGTGCCGCGCACGAAGTCCGCGACCTCAATCTCGACCGGTTGCCGGACCTGCCAGCAAGCCGCTTGCGTGAGATCGACGGCGCCGCCAGCGCCTTTGCCGCCATGGTGATCGGCCTGCGCTGGTTCGAGACGTATGTGCCGAAGGGCCTGGTGCGCCGGCTGATGACCCAGGGCGACGACCGGCCGATGACGTCGGAGAGCCGCGAGATGACGGTGCTGTTTACCGACATCATCGGCTTTACCAGCCAGTCCGAAGGCATGTCCGCCGACCAGACCGCCGCTTTCCTGAATGACCATTTCAGCCAGCTTGCCGATTGCATCGAGGCCCAGGACGGCACCATCGACAAGTTCATCGGCGACTCGGTCATGGCCTTCTGGGGCGCGCCGGAGGCCCAGCCCGATCACGCCGAACGCGCCTGCCGGGCCGCCACCGCGATCGTGGCGGCAATGGCGGCGGAGAACGGGCGCCGTCAGGCCAATGGCCTGCCGCCGGTGCGGCTGCGCATCGGCATCCACTCCGGCCCGGCGGTGGTCGGCAACATCGGTGCGCCCGACCGCATCAACTACACCATTGTCGGCGACACCGTGAACGTGGCCCAGCGGGTCGAGCAACTGGCCAAGGTCGTCGGTGACACCGGCGCTGACGTAAACCTGCTGCTGACCGCGGGCACGGCCGATCAGGTGGCTGCGTGCGGCGATCTGAGGCTGCACTCTCTCGGACCGCACATCGTGCGTGGCCGCGAAGGCCAGGTCGAGATCTTTACCCTGTCACTCGCTGCCGCCGTCAGCCCGGCGCCGGCCGCCGGCGCACCAGCAGGATCAGCGGAATCACCGCAAACGCCGTGATCGCATACATGTAGAACGCGTTGACGTAGCCGATCATCAGGCCCTGACGCTGCGCCTCGCTGCTCATCGCCGCCAGACCCGACAGCGTGCCGGGGTTCCAGCTCCCCAGCACCCAGGGAAAGTGCATCGCCTTCTCGTAGTCCGATATCGATTCGACGATATGACCGTAGTTGATCTTGGTGGTGTGCAGCACCAGGGCGACGCTGATCGAGATGTGAATCGACGAACCGAGATTGCGGATCAGGTGAAAGATGGCCGAGCCTTCCGGCAGGTACTTCGGGTTCAGCGTCGAAAAGGTAATCAGCGTCAGCGGCACCCACAGGAAACCGACGCCCAGTCCCTGGAAAAAAGTCGCCATGGCCACATCGGCGAACGGTACGTTGATGTCGAACTGCGCCATCGCCCAGCCGGACACGCCCTGCAGGGCAAATCCGATGACGCACCAGATACGCGGGTCATAGCGATTGCCGAACAGCATCACGGCGAAACCGAGCAGCGTGCCCGCCCCCCGCATCGCCAGCAGCATGCCGATGACCGAATCCGGGTAGCCCTGCAGCGTCTTCATCATCGGCGGCAGCAGCGTCATCGGCGTGAAATTCAGCATGCCGAAGATGAGGATCAGGATCATGCCGACAACGAAATTTCGGTCACGCCCCAGGTTCGGATTGAGGAACGGTCTGTCGGCGGTCATGGTGTGGACCGCGAAGACATAGAGGCCGATGGCGGCGATCGTCGCCTCAATGATGATCTCCGGCGAGTCGAACCAGTTCTGCCGTTCGCCACGATCGAGCATCAACTGGAAGCAGGCCACCGTGGCCGACAGCACCAGGAAGCCGGTCCAGTCGAGCCGCACCTTGGCCTGCCGGCCACCGTCCTGCACGAAGGTCCAGCACGCCAGGAAGCTCATCACCCCGAACGGCACGATCATGTAGAACACCCAGCGCCAGCCATAGGCTTCGCTGAGATAGCCGCCGATGGTCGGCGCGATGATCGGGCCCAAGATCACGCCCATGCCGAAGGCCGCATTCACCTGGCCGTGCAGGTGCTTCGGATAGGTCGACAGCATGATCGCCTGGCTGATCGGCGGCAGCGGCGCGCCCGCCGCCCCCTGAAGCACCCGAAAGAACACCAGCATTTCCAGCGAAGTCGAGGCGCCGCAGGCGAATGACGACAGGGTGAACGCCAGCACACAGAACAGGATCAGTTTGCGCTGGCCGAAGCGGGCAGTAAGCCAACCGGTCATCGGGGTGACCACCGCCGTGGCGACGATGTTGAACGTCACCACCCAGGCGATCTGGTCCTGCGTCGCCGACAGTGCGCCCTGCATCTGCGGCAACGACACATTGGCGATCGTCACCGTCATCGCGTAAAGCGCGACGGTGCTGGTCAGCGTCAGCAGAATCAGGATACGGCGCGCAGCCGACGGAGCTTCGCTCATCGCAATCGCAGGGTCATTGCGGCATCCAGGTGGCGGCGCCGAGTGGCGCGGGTCAGCAACCTAACTGGTTCGCCAAGTCATTGAAATCCTCGGCGACGAAGTCGAAGTCATGCTCCGCCTGCTGGTCGATCTTCTGGTCCGGTCCGTACTCGTCCGGCCGGCGGACGAACGCGGTACGCAACCCGCATTCGGCGGCGGCGACCAGATCGCTATTGTGCGCGGCGACCATCAGGCATTGCCCCGGTTCCAGGCCGAGGAAGGCCGCCGTTCGGAGATAAGCCTCCGGCTGCGGCTTGTAGGCGCGCGCCACTTCCGCGCCCAGGATCACGTCCCACGGCAGGCCGCTATGCTTGGCCATGTTGACCATCAGCGCGACGTTGCCATTCGACAGGGTCGCCAGAATGTACTTCGTCTTCAGACGCGTCAGCCCCGCCACGGCTTCCGGCCATGGCTGCAAACGGTGCCAGATCCGGTTCAAGTGGTCGATGTCGGCCTCAGACAGACCGGCGACGCCAAACTCCTCCAGATTGGCATCCAGGTTCATCCGATGCAGTACGTCGAGTTTCACGAAATCGATCTCGCCGCTGCGCACCCGCTCCATCGCCGGCTGGTACTTGGCCCGCCAGGCCAGGGCAAAAGCGTTCCAGTCGATGTCGATGCCGTGCGTCGGCCCGAACGCCTTACCTTCTTCGATAATACTGCGACGCCAGTCGACGACCGTGCCGAACACATCGAAGGTAAGCGCTTTGATATCCATGGCGTCAGGTCCTCAAGGTCAGGCCGCCGTCGACCGTCAGGCCATGGCCGGTCACGAACGCGGCATCGTCGGATGCCAGAAACAGGGCAGCACGGGCAATGTCGATCGGCTGGCCCAAACGGCGCAGCGCCGCCTTCTTCGCCCACACCGCGGCGATATCGGGATCGTCGAAGTTACGCTTGGTCAGGCCGGTATAGATCGCACCGGGCTCGATGTAGTTGGCGACGATGCCGTGCTTGCCGAGATCCCACGCCAGTGCCCGGGTCATCCCGGCGACCCCGGCCTTGGAGGCGCAATAGGCGACCAGACCGTAGTCGGTCATCCGCGCCATCACCGACGCGGTGTTGACGATACGCGGCGCTTTCGACTCCATCAGATGCGGCACCGCCGCGCGGGCGAGCCGGAATTGCGCCGTCAGGTTGACCTGCAATGTGCGGTCCCACTGCTCGTCTGTCTGCTGGTCGGCCAGCGCGTTGAACGACACGCCGGCATTGTTGAAGAGAATGTCGAGCTGACCGAACCGCTCGACCGCGGCCGCGACGATCGCCGCCGGCGCGTCATCGTCGGTGATGTCGCGCTCCATGCCGGCGACCTGATCGTACTTGGCGTGCGCTGCGGCGACGCCACTCTCCGGCCGGTCCACCGCCAGAACCTGGGCGCCTTCGTCGGCAAACAACTGTGCCGATGCCCGGCCGATGCCCGATGCCGCGCCGGTCACGATCGCGACCCTGCCTGCTAACCGCATGCTGTCCTCCTGTCTTCGTTTGCTCTTGTCGTTGCCGGCCAGACTACGCCGCTAGGCCGGTGGCGTCATCCGTCGTCGGTGGGGCTTTTAGTACCCCGCCGTCAGCGCGCCACGCCGTCGCGGGTCCGACGCGCCCAGCAGCACCCGGCCATCGGCCCGATCGATCAGCATGATCGACTGGGTCGACCCCATGGCATTGCGCGTCTGCACCTCATGGCCGCGTTCCTTCAGCAGCGCCAGGGTATCCGGGCTCAGCCCCGCCTCGACGAACAGCTTGTCGGGCAGCCACTGATGGTGCACCCGCACCGCCGCGCTCGCCGCCGCAATCGTCATGCCATGGTCGACCACGTTGGAGATCACCTGCAGCACCGTCGTGATGATGCGCGATCCGCCGGGACTGCCTGTGGCCAGGAACGGCCGGCCGTCGCGCAGCACGATCGTCGGTGTCATCGAACTCAAGGGCCGCTTGCCCGGTTCGATCGCGTTGGCCTCACCACCGATCAGGCCATAGGCGTTTGCGACACCCGGCTTGGCCGAGAAGTCGTCCATCTCGTTGTTGAGCAGGATGCCGGTCCCGGCGGCGACGATGCCGGTGCCATAGCTGAAGTTCAGCGTGTAGGTGTTGGTGACCACGTTGCCGGCACTGTCGACCACGGTGAAATGGGTGGTCTCATTGCTTTCGTACGGCGCCGGGTCGCCGGCGGCGACATCACTCGACGGCCGCGCCCGTGCCGGGTCGATCTGCCGGCGCAGCGCTTCGGCATAACGGCGGTCGGTCAGCCCCTTGACCGGCACCGACCAGAAGTCCGGATCGCCCAGGTGCTGCGCCCGGTCGGCATAGGCGAGCCGCGCCGTCTCGGCCAGCAGGTGGATGGCATCCGCGCCGTTGTGGCCGAGCGCAGCGAGATCAAAGCCCTCGAGGATGTTCAGCATCTGTACCAGATGGACCCCGCCGGACGACGGCGGCGGCATCGATGCGATGTCATAGCCGCGATACTGCCCACGCACCGGCTCCCGCCAGCGCACCTTGTAGCCGCGCAGGTCCGCCTGCGTCATCGGCCCCCCATGTCGGGCCATTTCCGCCGCAATGCGCGCACCGATCTCGCCGTCGTAGAAGGCCGCCGGGCCATCCGCCGCGATCTGCCCGAGCGACCGCGCAAGATCGGCCTGGACCAGGCGGTCACCTGGCGCAAAGTCCGCCGCGCCGCGATAGAAGATCGCCGCCGTCGCCGGCCACCTGGTCATGCGTTTGCGCCGCGCCGTCAGCGAGCCGGCCAGATCGTCGGTTACCACGATGCCCTCGGCGGCCAGGCGCCGGGCCGGGGCGATCAGGTCCGCCAGCGGCAGCGTGCCGAAACGCTCCCGCGCCGCGGCGAGGCCAGCCACCGTGCCCGGCACACCGACAGAGTGATGCGAGTAACGCGCCTTCGCCTTGTCGACCTCGCCATCGGTGCCGAGATACATGTCGCGACCCGCCGCCGCCGGCGCCATCTCGCGATAGTCGAGCGCATGGGTCTGGCCGCTCGCCGCATCATGGATCAGCATGAAACCGCCGCCTCCAAGGTTGCCGGCGCGCGGCAACGTCACCGCCAGCGCGAAGCCGACGGCGACCGCGGCATCGACCGCATTGCCGCCGCGTCGCAGCACATCCAGGCCGACCCGTGTCGCCACTGCTTCCTGGCTTGCCACCATGCCGTTGCGCGCGACGACGGGATGAAACCGGTCGCGCGCCGAGATGATCGCACCGGCATCCTGGGCCGGCGCCGGGATCGGCAGCAGCAAGGCGCCGGCAACGGCCAGCACGGCGAAGCGATGCAACATGGTCGGGACCTTTCGGCAGCGGGCGACGGACCACAGGCTAGCGGCTTTTCCGCTCACGCGGAAATGCGCCGGGGCCGTGCCCCGATCGGCTCATCCTTTCGGGTGCGTGATGCGCCGGTCAGCTGTCGTTCTGGGACGGGCGGGGGATGCCGACGACGTTGAAACCGGAATCGACGAACAGGGTTTCGCCGGTGACGCCGGCCGACAGGTCCGACAGCAGGTAAAGCCCGCTGGAGCCGACTTCTTCCAGCGCAACGTTGCGGCCCAGTGGCGACTTGTCGCGGTTGTAGTTGAACACATAACGCGCATCGCCGACCGCCGCCCCGGCCAGGGTCCGCATCGGTCCGGCCGAAATCGCGTTTACGCGAACACCGTCCTTGCCCAGGTCGGCGGCGATGTAGCGTACGCTGGTCTCCAGCGCCGCCTTGGCCACGCCCATGACGTTGTAAGACGGCATCACCCGTTCGGCGCCGAGGTAGGTCAGCGTGACCATGCTGCCGCCGTCAGGCATCAGCGCCGCCGCACGCCGGGCCAGATCGGTGAACGAGTAGCAGGAAATCTTCAGGGTCCGCAGAAAGTTCTCGCGGCTGGTGTCGACATAGCGGCCGCGCAGTTCGTTCTTGTCGGAAAAAGCGACGGCATGGACGAGGAAATCGAGCGTGCCCCAGGACGAGCCGACCGCCTCGAACACGGCATTGATCGAAGCCTCGTCTTCGACGTCGCACGGCAGCACCACTGAACTGCCGACCGAGGCGGCCAGCGGCTCAACCCGCCGCTTCAACCCCTCGTCCTGATAGGTGAAGGCGAGTTCGGCACCGGCGTGGCTCAAGGCCTGGGCGATACCCCAGGCAATCGAATGATCGTTGGCAACACCGACGATCAAGCCCCGCTTGCCCGCCATCAAATCGCTGTCAACGTACCCCGTCATGTCATAACCGTCAGTTCTTATTGAGCTTCTTACTCACCGGTCGGAACCGACCGGACGTGCGGCTAGGCATCGACGTGCGAGAACACCAGCGATGCATTGGTGCCACCAAATCCGAAGCTGTTCGACATCACCCGGTTCAACGTCACGTCATCCATTCGCTCGCGCACGATGTTGGCGCCGGCACAGACCGGGTCCAGATTTTCGATATTGGCCGACGCCGCAATGAAATTGTCGCGCATCATGATCAGGGAATAGATCGCCTCGTGCACGCCGGTCGCGCCCTGGCTATGCCCGGTCAATGACTTGGTCGACGACACCGGTGGGCTGTCCTCGCCGAATACATCGCGGATCGCTTCCAGCTCACGCTCATCGCCAATGGGCGTCGATGTGCCGTGTGCATTGATGTAGTCGATGGCGTTGCCCTTGCTCTGCGCCAGCGCCTGTCGCATGCAGCGCGCCGCGCCCTCACCCGAGGGCTGCACCATATCGAGGCCATCCGAGGTCGACCCGTAACCGTCGAGTTCGGCATAAATCTTGGCGCCACGAGCGCGGGCATGCTCAAGCTCTTCCAGGACCAGAATACCGCCGCCGCCGGAGATCACGAAGCCGTCACGGTCCGCATCGTAGGGCCGCGATGCCTTGGTCGGCGTGTCGTTGAACTTCGACGACATCGCGCCCATGCCGTCGAACAGTACCGACAACGTCCAGTCGAGGTCTTCGCCACCGCCGGCAAAGACAACGTCCTGCCGGCCCAGCCGGATCAGGTCGCCGGCGTGACCGACGCAATGCGCGCTGGTCGAACAGGCAGCGGTGATGGAGTAGTTCGCGCCTTTGATCGCAAACTGCGTGGCCAGGTTGGCCGACGTGGTCGACGACATGCAGCGCGGCACCATATAGGGCCCGACGCGTTTCGCACCCTTCTCGCGCGCGGTGTCGATTGCCAGTATCTGGTTCTTGGTCGACGGCCCGCCGGAGCCGACCACCAGGCCGGTCATCTCATTGGAAACATCACCGTCTTCCAGACCGGCATCGGCAATCGCCTCGCGCATGGCGATGTAGCTGTAGCCGGCACCGTCACCCATGAAGCGCAATGCGCGGCGATCGATGTGATCGGCGAGATCGAGCTTGATGGACCCATGCACCTGGCAGCGAAACTGGTGCTCGCGGTAGCTTTCGGCGAATTCGACGCCCGACCGGCCTTCCTTCAGCGCACCGGCCACCTCATCGACGTTATTGCCAATGGACGACACGACACCCATGCCGGTTACGACAACTCGTCGCATGGAACCCTCTTCGTTGCGCCGCGCCTTAACTAAACAGGGCGACCCGCAGATCTTCGGCTTCGAAGACCGTTTCGCCGTCGGCGTGCGCGATGGCATCGGCCACACCGAGCACGAGCTGGCGGTTGATCAGTTTTTTGACGTTGATGTGGAAGGTCAGCTTCTTCATCGTCGGCAGAACCTGGCCACTGAACTTCACGTTGCCGCAGCTCAGTGCCCGGCCTTTGCCCGGCAGGCCGACCCAGCCAAGAAAGAAGCCGACGAGCTGCCACATGGCGTCGAGACCCAGGCAACCCGGCATGACCGGGTCTTCCTCGAAATGGCACTCGAAGAACCAGAGGTCGGGACGGATGTCTAGCTCGGCGACCACCTCGCCCTTGCCATGTGCGCCGCCGTCTTTGGTGATGGAAATGATCCGGTCGATCATCAACATCGGCGGCAACGGCAGACGCGCGTTACCCTTGCCGAACAACCGGCCATGGCCACATTCCAACAGATCGTCGTACTCGTAGCTCGATTTCGGTTCGAACGTCGTTTCCTGGGTCAAAGTCTTTTGGAACCTGTTGCCGCGATCAGATAATCCGCCCCCGCCGGCCCAGCCCAAACCAGATGTATTGCCGATGTCATGCACCGACCTGCGCGATCCGGTCCGAACCAATCCCCATATCGACCGGCCTGCGCACCAACTGGGCGTAAACCACGAACGCAAACGTCGGACGCACGACACAGCGCAGGTCCAACGTCAACGCAGACTATAACGAAACCGCAACATCGACAATTGCAATCAAAGCACCATGACCTGCGACAGTTTTACCTTGTTATCTGCGGTTCGCGGCCTTTGATTTTGCATTTCGGTAACACGCCAACTATATAAGCGTTCTAGACTATTGCCGTGTGTGGAGCGTCGCGTTGACCAATCTGCAAGAACGTCCCTTCGCCAATGCGTTGCAGCGCCTGCGCACTGTCGGCCTGCGGCCGACGCGGCAGCGGCTGGCATTGGCACGCATGCTGTTCGAAGCGCCTTGCCGGCACGTTTCGGCCGAGGCTCTGCATGAAGAAGCGACCGACGCCGGTATTCGCGTCAGCCTCGCCACCGTCTACAACACACTGCATCAGTTCACGAACGCCGGCCTGCTGCGCGAAGTCGTGGTCGACGCCGCGCGCACCTATTTCGACACCAATACCGGCGATCATCACCACTTTTTCGTTGAGCATACCGGCGAACTGCTGGATATCCCGACGGACAGTATCGCGGTGCCGGAGCTGCCGGACGCACCTGCCGGAACCGAGATTTCGCGGGTCGATGTCGTGGTCCGGGTGAAGCCGCAGGCAACTTGATTTTCATTCTCAATTCAACGCAGTAAAACTTTCTTTTGATTCGTTCAAAAGAAGTTGACATGCCTTCGACCCCCTCCATATAACCAGCATGCCAGACAGACGCCGGGGGCCGGTTGATGCGCCCGCGACGCTGCCGATGGCGTTGAAGCGCCGGCGACATCCGGTCGACGGCGCGGGTTCGAGATCAGACTGGAGGACTGTCCATGCCGTCCCTGAAGGGCTCTAAGACCGAAGGCAACCTGAAAGATGCATTTGCCGGCGAAAGCCAGGCCAACCGTCGCTATCTCTATTTCGCGCAGAAGGCTGACGTCGAAGGTTTCAACGACGTTGCCGCCGTGTTCCGTTCGACCGCCGAAGGCGAGACGGGTCATGCCCACGGTCATCTCGAGTTTCTTGAAGAAGTGGGCGATCCGGCCACCGGTGAGCCGATTGGCGACACCTCGCTGAACCTGAAGGCGGCGATTGCCGGCGAAACGCACGAGTACACCGACATGTACCCGGGCATGGCGCGCACCGCGCGCGACGAAGGTTTCGACGAGATCGCCGATTGGTTCGAGACTCTGGCGAAGGCGGAAAAGAGCCATGCCGGTCGCTTCCAGAAGTCGCTGGACACGCTCAACGACTGATAGCCGTGGGGCCGGTCCCGGATCGGCCCGATGGATACCGGGAACGGGGTGCCGGCACCGGCACCCCTTTTCTCGGACCGCCGGCACGATTAGAACAATTCCAAGGGGGTAGGCGATGCGTGAAGGCAGTTTGGACGCCCCGGTCCGCCATCCGATCGACTGGAACAGCCCGGATTACTACGACCCGGACAAGATTGACGAGGAACTGCGGCGCGTCTTCGACATCTGTCACGGCTGCCGGCGGTGCTTCAACCTGTGCGACTCGTTCCCCCGCCTGTTCGACTTGATCGACGAAAGCGAGTCCGGCGAACTCGATACCGTCGATTCCAGGGATTTTGCACCGGTCGTTGATGCCTGCACGTTCTGCGACCTGTGCTTCATGACCAAGTGCCCCTACGTGCCGCCGCACGAATTCGATCTGGATTTCCCGCATCTGATGCTGCGCTATCGGGCAGCGGAAAACGCGCGCGGCGACCTGCCGTTCGTGCGCAAGCAGCTCGCCAAGACCGATCGCAACGGCAAGATGGCCGGCCTCGCCGCCGGTGTTGCCAACTGGATGACCGATGAGAACAATTTCGGCACGCGCAACATGCTGCGCAGCCTGGCCGGCATCCATCCAGAAGCAGCGTTGCCCGATTATCAGGGCGAAACCCTGGTCAAGCGCGCCCAACGCGACATACCCGAAGTCAATCGCGCGGCACCGGCATTCGGCCGCAAGGCGGCGCTCTACGCCACCTGTTTCTCCAACTACAACGACCCGTCGATCGGTGTTGCGGCCCGCGAAGTGCTGGCGCGCAATGGTGTCGAGACCGAAGTCGTTTATCCCTCCTGCTGCGGCATGCCGATGTGGGAGCAGGGCGATATCGAGCAGGTGGCGCGCAACGCCGAGAAAGTCTCGGCCGAAATGCGTGAATGGATCGAGCAGGGATACGACATCATCGCCCTGGTGCCGTCGTGCGCCCTGATGCTGAAGTTCGAGTGGCCGCTGGTGCTGCCGAACAACGAAGACGTCAAGTTTCTGGCGCAGAACACCTTCGATATCTCGGAGTACATCGTCGATGTCGGCCGCAAGGAAGGCATGGCCGACGGCATGCAGCCGCTGGACGGCGGTGTCACCCTGCACCTGGCCTGCCACGCCCGCGCTCAGAACATGGGCCAGAAAGGCGCCGAGATGCTGCGCCTGATCCCCGACACGGACGTCAAGGTAATCGAGCGCTGCTCCGGCCACGGCGGCACGTGGGGCGTGATGGACGAGAATTTCGAGGTTGCCCTGAAAGTTGGCCGCCCGGTGTTCCGCCAGAGCCGCAACAGCGAGAGTGCGTGGGTGGTTTCGGAGTGCCCGCTGGCCTCCGACCATATCCGCCAGGGCATGGAACGGGTGGACAGTGAGGCAGAGATGCCGGCCACCGTCGCCCACCCGATCGAACTGCTGGCGAAAGCTTATGGGATCGCGGTCTGACGCCACCGAGTCCCAACCCCGATCGATAGGACTGTTCACGATGAGCGCAAAACGACAGATCACGCGCGACGACATCCTGCCGCTGGACGAATACGAGAACGTCCGCGCAGAACGGCGCCAGACGCTGATCGAAAGCAAGAAAAACCGCCGCCTGCCGGTAGGCCCGCACGCCATGTTCTATTTCGAGAACTGGGATACCATGTGGTGGCAGATCCACGAAATGCTGCGCATCGAGAAGGGCGGCGACGAACAGATCGACGACGAGTTGAGCGCCTATGCCCCGCTGGTCCCCAACGGCCGGGAACTGGTGGCGACACTGATGTTCGAGATCGACGAGCCGAACCAGCGCGACCGCTTCCTGCGCACAGTCGCCCTGGTCGAGGACTGCATCTGCATCGAACTGGATGGCGATCGGGTGAAGGCCGTTCCGGAACTGCAGGACGGCGTCGAACGGACAACGCCCGACGGCAAGACGTCTTCGATCCATTTCCTGCATTTCCCGTTCACCGATGCACAGGTCGCCAAATTCCGCGACTCTTCGGTCCGTGCGGTGCTGGCCATCGAGCATGAGAACTACGCCCATATGGCGGTTATCCCGGCCGGCGTACGCGACGCCCTGGCTGCCGACTTCGACTGACACGGCCGTATATCAAGACCGCATCGGCCAGCGCCGGCTTGACACGTTAGCGATGGTGGCAGAGGCTGCCGCGCTAAACCGTCAGGGGTTGAAGCGATGAAGACCAATGTTGGCCGTTTTGAGCTCGACAGTGCCGGCAACCGCGTGCCGTTGCATGGCGAAGCCGGTTTCGCCGGCATGCGCCGCGCCGGCCGTTTGGCCGCCGAAACGCTTGATTTCATTACGCCCCAGGTCGTCCCCGGCGTCTCCACAGCGGAACTGGACCGTCGCTTGGACGCCTTCATGCGCGACAACGGCGGCGTCCCGGCCACCGTCGGCTACAAGGGCTACCAACACGCCTCCTGCATCTCGGTGAACCACGTCGTCAACCACGGCATCCCGAACGAGCGCAAGGTCCTGCGCAACGGCGATATCGTGAACATCGACGTGACGCCCCTGGTCGATGGCTGGCACGGCGACAGCAGCCGCATGTTCCTCGTCGGCGACAAGGCGTCGGTGAAGGCACGCCGGCTGGTGGACGCGACCTACGCGGCGATGATGGCCGGCATTGCCGCCGCCCGGCCCGGCACCAACATCCAGGAAATCGGCCGCGCCATCGAAGCCGTCGCCGAGCAAGCGCGCGTGTCGGTGGTCTATGATTTCATCGGCCATGGCGTCGGCCGCATTTTCCATGACGCCCCGCACGTCTTTCATTACTTCCAGCCGGATTACGGCCTGATCCTGCAGCCCGGCATGGTCTTCACGGTCGAGCCGATGCTGAACGCCGGCCGGCCAGAGACCAAGATATTGAGCGACGGCTGGACCGCGGTCACCCGCGACCGCTCACTGTCGGCACAGTTCGAGCACAGCATCGGCATTACCGAGGACGGCGCGGAGATCTTCACCCTGTCGCCGACCGGCTATCACCAGCCACCCTACGTCTGACCAAACTCGTTTCCCGGGTTTTCGCGGCACGGCAGCAGCAGCAAACTGACGGCGTGACGTCATGACTTCAGCCGCGGGGACCGCCGGCCTATGCTGTCGGCAACGGCCTCGCCCGCCCGGCCGGCCGACGTACCCAAGGAATCCGCCGCATGACCCTCACCGTCGACCTGTTCTGGTCCTTCCGCAGTCCTTATTCCTATCTGGCGACCCCACGCCTCGTCGGCCTGGAGCAAGAGTACGACCTCACCATCAACGTCCGGCCGGTCTACCCGATTGCGGTGCGCACGCCGGAGTTCTTCGAACAGGTCAACCCGCTATGGGTACCCTACCTGCTGCGCGACACCCAGCGCGTGGCCGAACAGCTCGAACTGCCATTCGTCTGGCCGAAACCGGACCCCGTCGTCATGGACATGGCCACGCGGTCGATCTCGCCGGAGCAACCCTATATCCATCGCCTCACGCGACTGGGCGTCGCCGCCGCCCGTCGCGGCAAGGGCCTGGCGTTTCTGGACGAAGTCTCGCGCCTGATTTTTGGCGGCACCGAAAACTGGGACCACGGCGATCATCTCGCCCAGGCCACCGCCCGCGCCGGCCTCGATCTGGCGGAACTGGACACTGCGATCACCGACGATCCCGACAGCCATGCCGCCGAGATCGACGCCAACCATAAGGCACTAGACGATGCCGGCCACTGGGGCGTGCCGACCCTGGTGTTCGAGGGTGAGCCGTTCTTCGGCCAGGACCGTGTCGATCTGTGCTTGTGGCGGATGGGCCAGAAGGGTCTCGCCCGCCGCGCTTAGCATCACCTGAGCGGCCGTCGTGACGTCACGACGGCACCGCCCCGATCCGCCGGGCAACGCCGGTGAAACCATAACCCACTGTTCTATTGGGAGGATTCAACGCCATGATCGGCCAGACCCGCATCGACCAGGTGCTGCATCTCATCATCGACCGCGCCGCCCGGCGCAACGCGTTCGACCCCGACACCACCGGCCAGTTGGCCGACGTGCTGGAAAACGCCGGGCGCGACCGCAGCTTGCACGTCGTCACCATCCGCGGCGCCGGCGGCACCTTCAGCGCCGGGCGCGACCTGAAGGCGATCGAAAGCGGCGACGAACCGCGCCAGGATATTCTCGACCGGCACGAAGACTGGGTGCGGATCTTTCAGGCTCTACATCGCCTGCATTGTCCCTCTGTGGCGCTGGTCGAAGGCTTTGCCGTGGCTGGCGGCTTCACGCTGGCGATGGGCTGCGACTTCGTCATCGCGACCGAAGACGCAAAATTCGGCGCCCTGGAAATGCGCAACGGTTTCCCGGCCGCCGTCTGCACGCCGATACTGGCGCGCCTGTTGGGTCCGCGCCTGGGCCTGGAACTGGCCCTGTTCGGTGAACTGGTAGAGGCGCGGCGGCTATATGAGATGGGCCTGATCAATCGTCTGGCCGCCGACACCAATGCGCTGGAAACAGCCGCCCGAAGCTTCGTCGACCATTTGGCCGGGCTGGATCCTGCCGCCGTGGCACTCACGCGCGAGACCTTCCGCGCGGCGGAAAACATGCCGATCGACAATGCGCTCGACATGGGCAAGCACCTGAACCAGCTCATCGCTGCCTCCGGCTGGTTCGCCCAAGGCGCCAAGCGCCGCGACAGCAGCCGTTAGCCTGCGTTCAAACCCATCTGTGCCTGTATCAGTCGCGACAGCGGCGTCGCCGGATCGTCGAGCTGCGCGACGATCGAGAAATGATGGATGTCCGGCAGAATGCGTACGGTGACGTCGAGCCCGTGTGCGCCCCAGGCGGCCGCCAGTTCAGTGGTTTGCCGCAAGTATTCGGGCCCCTCGAGGCCACCGACCGCCAGCAGCAGCGGCGCCCGGCTCCTTGGCGCCAGCGACGTCGGGCTGTTGCGCGCTGCCACGTCGGGCGTGAGCTGCAGGTCCTGGTTCAGGAAGCACAGCCGGATCGGCTCCAGATCGTAAAGACCGCTGATGCCGCAGGCGCCGGCAATCGGGTCCGCCGGCAGCGCCGCATCGAACGCCGGCCAGTCCGTGGCCATCATCATCGCCGTCAAATGCCCGCCGGCGGAATGGCCGGAAATGAAAAGTCGATGCGGGTCGCCGCCGAAATCGGCGGCATGCTTCCAGGTCCAGGCCAGCGCTGCCCGGCACTGGCGCACCAGTTCATCGAACGTCACCGCCGGTACCAGGGCGTAGTCGACCACCACGGTGATGGCGCCCGCCGGCGCGAAGGCATGGGCGACGCAGGAGAAATCGTCCTTGCTGCGCGCCCGCCAGTAGCCGCCGTGAAAAAACAGGTGCACCGGCGCCGGGCCCGTGTCCGCGTTGACGGCGGGGAAGATGTCGACGGTTTCCGCCGCGCTTGGCCCATAGGCCACGTTGCGCTGCGGACTACCCTTGGCTCGGGCACGGGCACTGCCATCGGCGCAGACCTTCAGGAACGGTTCGGCATCGGGAACCTTGCGCAGGTTGTCGTACTCCCAGTCCAGCCCGGCCTGGTCATACCCATGGAAAACGCTGTCCGACATCGATTTGCCTTTCCGGTCTGCGCCATTTGTACCGACGATTGCGCACCGCCGACCGTCGCACAACTGTTATGCTGACGTCATGACGGCGGCGCAAGACATCGCGGCTCCTTCCGTCCCGGGGGCGCGCCGCTACCTGGTGCTGGCGACTGTGTCCGGCGCCACAATGCTCTACGCGATGACCATCACCATCGCCAACGTGGTGTTGCCGCAGATGCGTGGCAGCCTGTCGGCGACGCCGGATCAGATCGCCTGGGTCGTTACCTTCAATCTGGTGGCGACGGCGATCATGACACCGATTTCCGGCTGGCTGTCGGCGCGCTTCGGCCGGCGCCGGGTGATGCTGTTCGGCACACTCGGCTTCACCGTCTCGACCATTTTGTGCGGCCTTGCCAATTCGCTGGAAATGCTGGTGCTGTTCCGCATCGCCCAGGGCGCCTTCGGTGCGCCGCTGGTGCCGGTATCGCAGGCCATCATCCTCGACACGTTCCCACGCCACCAGCACGCTTTCGCCACCGCCCTGTGGGGTATGGGTGTGGTCATGGGGCCGATCATCGGCCCGACGGTCGGCGGCTACATCGCGGAATTCTACAACTGGCGCGGCGTCTTCTTCATGGTCGTGCCGTTCGGCCTGCTGACGCTCGCCGGCGCCTACGCTTTCATCGACGAAACCGCCCGCAGCGGTCGTCCTCGCCTCGACTGGACCGGTTTCCTCGCCCTCGCCATCGCGCTGGGCGCCTTCCAGCTCATGCTCGACCGCGGCCAGCGCCTGTCCTGGTTCGAGTCGCCGGAGATCATCGCCGAAACCGCCCTCGGCGCCGTCGCCCTCTACGTCTTCATCGTCCACATCCTGACCAGCGACCGGCCGTTCATCAGCCCGCGCCTATTCCTCAACAGAAACTATTCGCTTGGACTGTTTCTCGCCTTCATCTTCGGGATGCTGAATTTCGTGCCGATGGTGCTGATGCCGTCGCTGTTGCAGGAACTGCGCGGTTATCCGGATTCGGTGATCGGCCTGCTGCTGGCGATCCGCGGCGCTGGCAATCTGTTTTCCTTCCTGGTCGTGGTCAAACTGGCCGCCCGCGATCCACGCCTCGCGCTCGCCATCGGTTTCATCAGTCAGGCGATCTCCGGCTGGGCCATTGCCCAGTTCGACATCAACCTGACCTTCTGGGGCGTGGCCTGGACCGGCGCGCTGCAGGGTTTCGGCATCGGCATGACCTGGGTGCCGCTGACCCTGATCATGTTCGCAACCATCCGGCCAGAACAACTGGATCAGGCCTCGGCCGTGTTTCATATGCTGCGCAACTTCGCGTCCAGCGTGTTCATTTCCATCCTGGTCGCCGTCGTTGTCCGCTCGACCTTCATCAACAGCGCCGAAATCGGCGAAGCCGTGTCGCTGTTCGAGAAGTCGCTGCTCTATCCCTGGATATCCGGTGGCCTCGACCCCGGCAGCATCACTGACATTGCGCGAACCAGCGGCGAAATCGGCCGGCAGGCCGCACTTATCGGCTATCTCAATGCCTTCAAGCTCTTCGCCATCGTCGCCATGCTGCCGATCCCGTTCATCTGGTTGGCGCAGGTGCCAAAAACTGCGCGCGCCTGAGTCTCGTGCCGTCATGACATCAAGACGGCCGTTGATTTCAGCAGTTCCTGGGGAGCTGGACTATCCGTCCTTGCGCAATTCGCTCAACAACCGCCGCACGCGTGCCGGCGGCAGGTCGGCGATGGAGCCGGCCAGCCGGTTGGCCAGTTCGGTCGCTTCAGGCGACAGGCCAGAAGTATCGATGATGATGCGCGGATGGCTGATCCGTGCCAAACGCCGCATTTCATCGGCGTCGTCCCAAATGATGTTGAAATAGCCGCAGATCTGGTCGACCAGGATAGGCGATGGCAGACCGCGGTGACCATGTTCCAGCGCTGACAGGTAAGCGGCAGAAATCTGCAGGTCGGCGGCCATCTGCTTCTGGGTGATGCCCTTTTTCCGCCGCAACTGGCGCACCCGTTTGCCGAATGGCGTCATGACGCCTCAGTCGACCCAAAGGCCGCGGGTCTTGTGCCAGTCCTCGATCGAGCTGTCGGGATACTCATAGAACCGCTCGATATTGTCGCCCTCATGCAGCGCGACCCACGGCGCCGCGCTGCCGAGCATAATGTCGACGAAGGCCGCCGGTTTCGGCAGCGGCGTGTCGATCGCGCTGGCGTAAGGGTGTACCAGCTCGGGCCAGCCGTCGTGCCAGGCCCACAAGGCGGTGCCGCAGGTCCGGCAAAAATAGCGACGATGCGCCGACTCCTTGCCGTTGAAACGGGCACGGTATTCACCGACGTGCTCGCGGCCCTCCACCTGCATCGTTTCGTTGTCGCCCAGAATGTTGATGGCGAACCCGCCGCCGCCGGCCGTCTTCCGGCAAACCGAGCAGTAGCAGCGCATGTAGGGCTGTGGCGCGTGGCTCTCCAGGCTGAAAGTCACCGCGCCGCAGTGACATGAACCGTCCAGTCGCATGTCTTACCTCCTCCGTCGCATCGGCGATCAGCGTTTGCGGCGCAGCAGCACATAGAGTGCTCCACCCCCGCCATGGCGCGGTTGCGCCGGCTCTACCGCCAGCACCATATGGCGCACCGGCGTTTCGTTCAGCCAGCGCGGCACGTTGCGCTTCAATACCCCGGTCTCGCGGTCGGGCATGAAGCCATCTTCGTTCCGAACCCGCGGCGCGCCCTTGCCCGTGATCACCAGTACCTTGCGGTCGCCACGATCATAGGCCGCCTGGATGAACGCGTGCAGTGCCCGATGCGCATCCGCCTGGACATGGCCGTGCAGGTCGATGCGGGCATCGACGGCCATCTTGCCCCGGCGCAGGCGCTCGGCCGTGCGCTTATCAAGGCCGCTGCCCGGGCCCGGTGCATTGGCCGGTGCCGGCGGCGCTTCGCGCTTCCGGGTAGGCTTCAGCCCCGATTTCTGCCGTTTTTCTGCCGGCGGCTTGACGTCATGACGTGGTGCACCGGGTATCTCGCGCTTCTGCCGGCCACCGGTCTTTGCCAGCGGCCGCACGTCGCGCATCACCGCTTTGAACAGGGCGTCGTCGTCGGGCTCATCCGTCGGCCGGCGTTTCTTCGTCATCGACCAGAATGATATGCAGGCTGCGCGGGCCATGCGCGCCCAGATGGATGGTCAGTTCGATATCGCCTGTTCGCGACGGCCCGGTGATCATGTTCAAGGTGCGCGGCATGGTGAAGTCGCCGGTGTCCGTCCGCCGCGCGCCGCGCAGGCGATCGAACGCGGCTTCATAAGAGCCGGCGATCTGGCTCGCCTTCAACGCCACCACGTGATAGTCGGGCATGAAATTCAGGCTGGCCGGGTGTTCCTCGCCCGACGCCAGCATCAGCGTGCCGGTCTCGGCGATGCCGGCAAATGCCGGGGTCACGCCGACCTGGTCGGCATTCTCCGGCACCCCGCGGCGGATCTCCAGCAGCGGCTGGCTGTCCCAGTCGAGACCGCCCAGCCACTGGTCGGGTGCCATGGTCACCGCTGTCGGCAGGTTGTTGCTGCGCAGATAGTCGGTCACCGCTTCCGGCACCCCGGCATCGCTCTCCACCCGATGTACCGTGCAGGCGGCCGTCTCGGCCATGTCGACGAAGCGGTCGATCAGCTCCTGCCGGCTGCCCCGGCCGCGTTGCGGGATCAGGTTCGGTCGATGCCGACGAATGCGGTCGTCGAGTTCCGCCGCGGCATCGGCCGAGCGCGGCGGCCGCTGCAACGACTGGCGAATGGCGCCGAAGACAGCGTTGCGCCGGGTTTCCGCCCGATCCGACATCAGGCTGCCCGCTGGGCCCGGCGCTGCTGTGCCCGCCACTTCTGCTGAAACGTCTTGCCTTCCGGCGCCGGGAAATCGCGGCCGCGGGTCCAGCCGTCGGCCAGCGGCAGCTTTGCGAAACTGCCCTGCTTGCGCCGGCCCCATTTCGCCATCAGCCGCATCGCCAGGCCCGCCAGCGGACCATAAAGCCAGGGCCGTCGCGCAAAGAACGCCCACGCCGCCAGGCCATAGCGCTCGCCGGCCGGGGTTGCCCCGGCATCGAATGCTTTCTCCCGCCACGACCGCATCAGCTTCGGCAGCGGGATCCGCATCGGGCAGACCGACTCGCATCGCCCGCAGAAGGTCGACGCGCTGGGCAAATGCCGCATCTCCTCCATGCCGAACAGCGACGGGCTCAGCACCGCGCCCATCGGCCCGACGTACACCGACCCATAGGTATGGCCGCCGACCGAGTGATAGACCGGGCAGTGGTTCATACAAGCACCGCAGCGGATGCAGCGCAGCATGTCGTGGAACTCGCTGCCCAGCATCGCCGACCGCCCGTTGTCGAGAATGACGACGTGAAATTCTTCCGGCCCGTCCAAGTCGCCTGGCCGTTTCGGCCCGGTCGACAGCGTGGTGTAGGCGGAGAAGTCCTGTCCGGTCGCCGAGCGCGCCAGTAGCCGCAGCAGCGTCGACACGTCTTCCAGCGTCGGCACGACCTTGTCGATGGAAGTCACGACGAGATGCACCTTCGGCAGCAGTTGCGTCAGGTCGCCGTTGCCCTCGTTGGTGACGATGATCGTGCTGCCGGTTTCCGCGATCAGGAAATTGGCCCCGGTGATGCCGACGTCGGCGTCGAGATACTTCTGCCGCAGGACTTCGCGCGCTTCGTTGATGATCGCGGCTGGCTCTGTCTGGCGTTCCGTCTTGCCGTACTTGCGGTGATGTTCATGAAACAGGTCGGAAACCTGATCCTTGGTCTTGTGCACCGCCGGGCCGATGATGTGGCTCGGCGGTTCCTCCGCGAGCTGGATGATGTACTCGCCCAGGTCCGTTTCGATCGGCTGGATGCCATTGCGTTCAAGAAATCCGTTCAGATGGATTTCCTCGGCGATCATCGACTTGCCTTTGGTGACCGTCTTCGCCTGCACCCGGCGGCAGATGTCGAGGATCACGTCGCGCGCATCGTCCGGCGTGGGCGCCCAGTGCACCTGGCCGCCGGCGGCAGTGCAATTGCGCTCGAACGTCTCCAGGTAGAAGTCGAGATTGTCGAGTGTGTGGTCCTTGATCTCGCGGCCACGGTCGCGCAGCGCCTCAAACTCCGGCAGGCCGTCGACCGCCGCCTGCCGGCGCGGGATAAAGCCGGAATTCATCCGTTGCAGGGCTGACTGCAGATTGTCGTCCCGCATGGCCTCGTTCGCGTTTTCCTTGAACGCGTCGGGTCGCATGAACTGCATGGTCAGTCCTCCTCGGCGCGGCCGATCGGCGGCGCTTCGCCCGTCATGCCGGCCAGCACTTCGGCAACATGGCGCACCTCGACGTCGGCGCCGACGCGTTTCAAGCGGCCGGCCATGTTCATCAGGCAGCCAAGGTCGCCCGCCAACAGCATGTCCGCGCCGGTCTCCTGTACGTCCTTCGCCTTGCGGTCGACGATGTCGATGGAGATGTCGGCATATTTCACGCAGAAGGTGCCGCCGAAGCCACAGCATACTTCGGCGCCTGGCAGTTCGGTCAGGTCCAACCCGGTAACACTGTCCAGCAGGCGGCGCGGCTGTGCCTTCACATTCAGTTCGCGCAAGCCCGAGCAGGAGTCGTGATAGGTCACGCTGCCGTCGTAGTGCGCCGACACCGCCGCGACTTTCAGCACATCGGTCAGGAACGAGGTCAGCTCGAACGTTTTCAGCGCCAGTGCACGTGCGCGCTGCGCCCACTGCGGCTCGCCCTGGAACAGTTCGGGATAGTGCTTCACCACCATACCGGCGCAGGAACCGGAGGGCGCGACGACATAGTCGAACGGCTCGAACGTTTCGATCATTTGCCGGGCCAGTGCTGCGGCATGTTCGCGGCCGCCGGAATTGAAGGCCGGCTGGCCACAGCAGGTCTGTTCCGGCACGTGCACGGTGCAGCCAGCGTCCTGCAACAGCTTCGCCGCCGCGAATCCGACGGTCGGCCGAAACAGATCGGCCAAGCATGTCACCAGAAGCCCGACGTTCACCGGCTTCTGCGACTGTGACTCCGTCATGCTGATCCCCGCACCCGAACTACCCGTTGAGTGTAGGCTTACCGCATCTGCGGGCAATGGCCAAACTGCGTGCCGCGCCGGTGACCGTCACGAGGCCGGCTGCGGCTTCGGCAGCAGCAGGAACCAGCGTCCGGGATGTTTCATATGGCCGGCGACATGTTCCGCTTCGGCGCCGGCTCCCCAGAACACATCGCCGCGCACACCGCCGTTGATCGCGCCACCGGTATCCTGCGCCACCATCAGCCGGCGCAGCGGACGATCGGCCGCGCCGGAAGCGGCCCCCGGCTGCGCCGCGTCGAGCCACACCGGCGCCCCCAGCGGGATCAGCCGCCGGTCGACCGCAATCGACCTGCCCGGCGTCAACGGCACGCCGAGGCTGCCGAGCGGCCGCGGTTCGTCAAGCAGGCGGAAGAACACGTAGGACGGATTCTGCTGCATCAGTGCAGCGGCCTCGTCCGGATTGGCCTCGAGCCACGCGCGGATCGACTGCATCGATACGCTCTCGCGTGTCAGCACGCCGCGATCGATCAGCGCCCGGCCGATCGCGAAATACGGCTGGCCGTTCTTGGCCGCGAAGCCGACGCGCACCTCGCGCCCATCCGGCAGCCGTACCCGGCCTGACCCCTGAATGTGCAGAAAGAACGCGTCGACCGGGTCGTCGACATACAGCAGCTCGGCGCCGCGGCCATCGAGGTAGCCGCCGTCGATTTCGGCCCGGGTCGGATAGGGCAGCAGACGCCCGCCATCGACCCGGCCGACCAGACGCCGACCGGCGAGGTCGTCGGCAAAGGCAGACAGGTCGACGGTGACCAGGTCGCCCGGCCGGGCATAAAGCGGCACGCGATAGCTCGCATCGGCGATCGGGCTGCCATGCAACAACGGCTCGTAGTAGCCGGTGAACAGGCCATCTTCGCTGCCGGCAAACCGCACGGCATGCGGCAGGAAATGCGTTTCGAAGTAATCCCGCGCTGCAGCCGCATTATCCGACGGCACTTTGTCGAGTGCCGCACAGGCCGTGCGCCAGTCGGCTGCGTGCCCACCAGCACCGCCTGTCGTCAAAGGCCGGTCATCCGGCCACCGCGCCATGCGCGCGCAGCTCAGACGAAAAGCAGGGATAGCGGCGGCATGGTCGTCGGCGGCCCAGCCCGGCAAATCGTCGAAGTCGACAGCGTGGAACGTCGCCGTCTGCAACACCGCGAGCTGCGGCCGCGTCAGTGCCCACAACAGGACACCAAGGCACAGCAACAGCGCGGTCGCCAAAACAAGGAAAAGACGGGCAGACATGGCCGACCGCCGGGCGGACGTGGGTTAGTTTTCGCTGCGCGTTTCGACCAGCAGCCAGTTCGGGTCGCGCGACTTGGTGTCGCGGGCGAAGGTCCAGATGTCGGTGACCACGCGCGTGCTGGTCATCTGACCGGGCAGCAATTCGCCATCGCTGTCGCGCAGGGCGGAAATCATCTCGGTGCCGAACTTCACCGTCACTTCGGCCACGCTGCCGTTCAGGCCGGCCTCGATGATGTCGGTGCCTTTGATCGACACGATCGAGGTCTCCAGCGTCTGGCCTTCCTCCTCTCGGCTGTCGATCGCGCCGTTGAAGTTGTCGAACACCTCGTCGTTCAGCAGGTTGCGCAACGTCTCGCGGTCGCCTTCGGCGAATGCCGTAACGATCATCTCGTAGGCGGCGCGGGCGCCGCCCAGGAAGTCCGAAGGCTCGAAGCTGGAGTCGGCGATCTTGACCTGCGTCAGGCCGGTCGCGACGGGCGAGTCATCGGCCCAGATCTTGGCCTCTTCCTTCTGCTGCTCCTCGGTGAGTCCATTGGTCGCGCGGTCCGGCAACTGGACGACATTGTTGTCGTCCTCTTCCTTCTTGCCGCCACGGCCGAGGCCGAGGCCGCCGGAACCCGGACGTTGTTCGTGCCCCGTCCGCCGGCCCAGAACGCTGCGCAGGCGGAAAAACACGAAGGCCGCGACCATCGCCAGAAGTATGATGTCAAGAAACTGACCGTCGCCCATCGAAATCACCAGCCTTGCTGGGTTGGAATACGCCAAACGGCGGGGCATGCTGAACCCAGTGCGTGCCCTTTTAACTTAGTCAACCATAGCCACATTACGGTCGGCCCCATGCGCTGTCCAGCAAACCCGGCAGGAAGTGCGTCGCTTGAGGGCCATTATGGATAACCAATTGTTAGATAGGTTTTAAGAAACACGAGAACAACCTTGCCCCTCTTATTGCTCGCTCTCTTCATCGGCGTCCCGATCGTCGAAATTGCGGTGTTCATTCAGGTCGGTGAACAGATTGGCCTGTGGCGCACCCTCGCAATCGTGATCGCCACGGCCATCGCCGGTACGATATTGCTGCGCCTGCAGGGCCTGTCGACCCTGCGCCGGGCCCAGCAGGCCATGGCACAGAACCAGCTGCCGCTGAAAGAAGTATTCGACGGATTGTGCCTGCTGGTTGCCGGTGCACTGCTGCTGACGCCGGGTTTCGTGACCGACGCCTTGGGGGCACTGCTGTTCGTTCCGCAGTTCCGTGCCGGTTTGCGCCACATCATCGGCCGCTATCTCCTGGCCCACGCCAATATCCACACACACCAGCACTGGCAGCAGCAACAGTCACACCGTCCTAATCCTCACGGCCAGGATAACGGCGACATCATCGATGGCGAGTTCGAGGAGGTCGACGAAACCGAGCGTCCAGGCCCACCGCCGAAGCCGGGATCGCCGCGCAGCCTGCGCTGAGCCGGTTCGGGGGGTTGTGCAACGCGCTTGCCGTGCCAAGCCCGCCGTGATAGCCAAACCGACTTTCGGACCCATAGACGGTGATTTCGATCATGAGCGACACCACGATTGGCGACGACCAGCAGGCTGCAGAGGCCGGCACCGGACAGCGACCGCAGATCCAGGTGAACGCTCAGTATGTCAAAGACCTGTCGTTCGAGAACCCGAACGCCCCGCAAAGCCTGATCACCAGCGCCGAGGCGCCGCAGATCGAGGTGACGGTCGATGTCGGCGCCCGCGGGATGGGCGAAGACCGCTATGAAGTCGAACTCAGGGTTACCGCACACGCGGCACGCGGCGCCGAACGCGCTTTCGTGGTCGAGGTCGTCTACAGCGGCGTCTTTACCCTGCTGAACGTCGCGGAAGATGCACTGCAGGCCGTGTGTCTGATCGAATGCCCGCGCATTCTGTTTCCGTTCGCCCGACGTATCATTGCCGATTGCACACGGGATGGCGGTTTCCCGCCATTGCTGCTTGAGCCGATTGACTTCGCCGCGCTCTACCTGAACTCACAGCAGGCCGAAGCCGCCAGCGCCGACGGCGAAAACGGCGGCGAGAATGACACCGGCGGCGGCACCGATGGCGAAGCTGGCGACAACTGACCGCTGCGCACCGGCGACCGCTTAACTCACGTTATCTCTGCCAGATCGGATCGCTTAGCGTTGCGACGAACGCCTCGTGCGCGGCCAGTTCTTCCGCGCTCGGCGCGTGCGGGCGTGGTGCGCGTGCTTCCCGCGTGATCGCCGACCGGCGTCGGCGCTCGGTGTCGCCGGCGAGGCCAAGGCCGGGCTGCCGGCCGCCAATCAGTTCAAGATAGACCTCAGCCAGAAGCTCCGAATCCAGCAACGCCCCGTGCTTTTCACGGCGCGAGAGGTCGATTTCGAAACGGCGGCACAGCGCGTCGAGGCTGTATTGCGCGCCCGGCACCCGTTCGCGCGCAAGTGCGATGGTGTCGATCAGCCGGTCGCCCGGGAACGGCGGCTGGTCAAGCGCGGCCAGTTCGGCGTTGATGAATTTCAGGTCGAACGACGCGTTGTGCGCAACCAGATGCGCATCGCCGACGAAACCGACGAATTCCACGGCGACATCGGCAAAAACCGGTTTATCGGAGAGAAATTCCTCCGACAGGCCATGCACGCGGAACGCCTCCTCCGGCATGTCCCGTTCCGGGTTGATGTACCACTGCGCCGTGCGTCCGGTGGGCACATGGTTCAACAGCTCGACGCAGCCGATTTCGACCACGCGGTGGCCATCGGCCGGGTCGAGGCCCGTGGTTTCAGTGTCGAATACGATTTCGCGCATGGATCGGCCTGCGTGAAGGATGGTTCGAGGGTCGGCGGCGCGGCATCGCCTTGGGCGGCCAAGCGTAACCCTCGCGGTGGCGCAGCAACTCTACGAGACGGCTGACGTGACGCAAGGTGGTATGTAGACCGGCCCCTGTCGGCAGGATGAAATCCGCCCGCTGACGCTTCACGACGTCAGGCACCTGCTGCCGCAGGATGCCGTGAAACTTTTCCTCCGTCATGTTGGGTCGCGCCATAACCCGTTGCCGCTGAATGAAAAACGGCGCGCTGACGACGGCCGTTGCATCGCAGCGGTCCTCGCCGCGGCCTTCGAACAGCAGCGGAATGTCCAGCACGACCAGCCTTTCGCCGCGGCGCATACTTTGTGACAGGAACTGCCGCTGCATGCGGCCGACCAGTGGATGAATGATCGATTCAAGCCGACGCAGCTCATCCGGCTGGTTGAACACGCGCGGACCGAGGGCGACGCGGTCGACCGCACCGTCCTTGGTCACGCCCGGGAAAACCGCCTCGATCGGCGCCACCGCCGCACCGCCGCGGCCAAGAAGCCGGTGCACCGCCGCGTCGGCATCGAACACAGGCACACCCAAACGTCGGAACATCTTCGACGTTTCCGACTTGCCCATGCCGATAGAGCCGGTCAGACCCAGAATGTACAAGCTTCAACCTCCCGCCAGATCGGCCAGAACATGATCGCGCAACGCCGGCGTCACCTCGGGATCGCGGCCAAACCACCGGGCGAAACCGGGCCGCGCCTGATGCAGCAGCATACCCAAACCATCGACCGCAACATTGCCGCGCGAGGTGGCGTCTTGCAGCATTGACGTCAGCAACGGGCTGTAGACCGCGTCCATCACCACCGCTGTTTTCGGCAGTTTTTCAAGCGACAGGTCCAGTGGCGGCTGGCCGCTCATGCCGAGCGACGTGCTGTTCACCAGAAGGCCGGCACCCGCCAGCGCATCGCCGCGCTCATTCCAAGGGAAGACCGTGAGCCGCGCGCCAAAGGCGGCCGCAAGCTCGTCCGCACGAGCCTGGGTTCGGTTGGTCACGCGGATCTCCGGCACGCCCAGATCGAGCAGCGCCACGACAATCGCCCGCGCCGCGCCGCCGGCGCCCAGCAATACCGCTGGCCGTCCGGCCAGGTCGGCATCGCCGGCACCGGCGATCAACGCTGCGGAGAAACCGAAAGCATCGGTGTTCGAGGCCAGCAGGCGACCGTCTTCGTCGACGACGATGGTGTTTGCCGCCCCGATCCGCTGTGCGGCCTCATCCACCTCATCGGCGATATCCATGACCTGCAACTTGTGCGGCAGGGTCAGGTTGCAGCCACGGAACCCGAGCACCGGCAATGCACGGACCGCCTGTTCGAGCTGTTCCGGCCGCACTGCAAGCGGCAGGTAGGCACCGTCGATGCCATACTGCTCGAGCCAGAAGTTGTGCAGCCTGGGCGACCGCGAATGGCTGATCGGCCACCCCATCACCCCGGCGAGCTTTGCCCGCCCTGAAATCATCACGCGCCTGTCCCGTTCACTCTGCGACCACGTTATGGCCCCGCAGGAAATCGAGCAGCGGCAACAAAGGCAAGCCCAATATGGTGAAATAGTCGCCGGTAATACGGGAAAACAGCTGAATACCGTGCCCTTCGAGCTGATAGGCGCCAACTGACCAGGTTACGGCCTCACCGACATCGTCGAGATACCGCTCGATGAAACCGTCGCTGAACGGCCGCATCGCCAGATGCGCCGTATCGACCTGGCGCCAGATCGGTGCACCGTCGCGCGACACCACGGCGGCCGTGATCAAATCGTGTGTCTTACCGCGGAGCCTTTGCAGCGTTTGCCGCGCGCCATCGATATCAGCCGGCTTGTCGAACAACACACCATCGCAGACCAGCACCTGATCGGCGCCGATGACGAACCGGCCTGGATGTCGGCGCGAGACGCGAATGGCCTTCAACTCAGCCAATGCGTCGGCAATCGCCCTGCCATCGGCACCGTCGTGCAGCATCGACTGCTTGATTGCAGCCTCGTCGACCCCCGGCGGCACGACATCGAAGTCCAGACCGGCGTTTTGGATCATGGTCTGCCGGGTGCGGCTTGATGACGCAAGAATAACTCGTAACAATTCTTTACTGGTCATTTCGGTCAACGCTTCATACCTTAGCTTAGATACTTCAGTCTCACTTGGTGTGACGTTAGCGGGTACGTCATATTACAGGGCAATGGACTGAACAGTCGGGAACGACGGATCGACGCGAGAGATCACCGCAAGGACCGAGCACCAGGGACCACCGATTGTCCGATACTGCAGACTCCAATACCGCCGATATCGTCGTTCTGCCGTCAGCGGCCGAACGGGACCCCTATCTTTCCGGCCGCCAGCGTGTCACCGACCTGCTGATCGGTTACAGCCTTATCGACAGTTTCTTCAAGTTCACCAGCGAAGGGAAACCCTATCCGTTTCCCGAGCCGGATGAACTTCTGCCACACAATACCTTCCGGCGCACCGAATATGGCCAACAAAATCCGGTACTTATGGCCATGGTTGACGGTCAGCTGCCACGGCCGCTGAATCGCCACTTCCGGCTGCGGTCATCCAACAAAGTACGGTGGCGCAACATTCAGCGCCTCGCGCCCGACCTCGACCTGTCGGACTTCAAAGCCAGCCAGTGCCAAATGAACGATGCAGATTTCGACAGTCTGCTGACCCGGCTGCTGCCGCTTGACTATGCCTTGATGGCCGAACGTCTGCCGGACGCCAAGAAAAAGGCACCGCCACCGCTGGAACTGACCCATATGCATGTGAAGGTCGAGCGGCTGACCGACAATGCGATCAAGGACCTCGGCAAACAGCTCGGTTACATCGAGCGCCGCCTGTTCGAACGTGGCGAGGACTATGTCGAAGCGCTGGAAGCCAAGTTCTTCGAGTATTACGGCTTCACCAGCCGCGCCTCCGGCCGAAAGAGTGCAGCAGCGATGGCGGCCCAGCTTCTCGGCAACCACAACAACCGGTTCTGCGTCTTCGTCGCCGGACAGGAGGACTGCCGCCTGACCGTGCTCGACGAGGGCGAAACCATCACCCAGTACCTGCTGGTCCGGCTCAGCGGCAATGAACTCGACGCCTTCAAGGCCCGAACCGCACGGCTGAATGTCGAAGACCCGTCGGTCTACGCTTTGAATGGTATCGACAGCGGGCCGCAGATCGTGTTGTTCCGCCTGCTGCTGGAACGAACGGACGCTGCCCGTCCGAACGACCGCCGCCGGCCCGATCGGGACCTGCTGCAACCGTGGCTGCGCGTGGCGGAGCAGGCGATCCTGCCGCAGCCAGGTCAAAATGCGCCGATCATCCCGTTTTCCTGGGCCGGCACCGGCGATTGACGGCGCTGTCCGCCCGCCGCCCAAGGGCAGCGTCATGACGTCAACCGCGGGTGTGCAGACTTAGCTCGCACCGGAAAACGGCAGATTTGCGGGAGGACTTATCGTGACTGACAACCCGGCTGCCATCGGCCAGCTCGCCACTCATGACGTCACCAACCAGCCACCGCCACTGGTCGACTATAATCTTTATGCTCAGGACGTCGCTATGCAGGAGGCCGTCGAACGGGCCGGCGCTGCCTGGGCGAGCAAGAAGCTGACGGACTTCGGCGCTGTGTGCGGTTGTGGCGACGTCATCGAATGGGGCTTCCTCGCCAACCGGCATACGCCCGAACTGCATACCCACGACCGGTTCGGCCACCGGTTGGACGAGGTCCGCTTTCATCCCGCCTATCACCAGCTTATGCAGCTCGGGATCGAAAACGAGGTGCCAAGCATCGCCTGGACCGCGAAAGAGGCGGGCGGCCATTCGGTACACACAGTGCTGGAGTATCTGCTGTTCCAGACCGAAGGTGGTGTCTGTTGTCCGTTGACCATGACCTACGCCGCGATTCCGGCGCTGCGGCACCAGCCGGACGTCGCCGCGGTGTGGGAACCGATGATCCTGTCCGGCAAGTACGATCCGGCCTTCGCCCCGCTGATGCAGAAAACCGGCGTCACCATCGGTATGGCAATGACCGAAAAACAGGGCGGATCGGACGTCCGCGCCAACACCACCCGCGCCGTCCCGGGCGATGACGGCAACTATCTGCTGACCGGACATAAATGGTTCTGTTCGGCACCGATGTGCGATGCCTTTCTCACTTTGGCCTACACCGACGATGGCCTGAGTTGCTTCCTGGTGCCGCGCTGGCGGCCGGACGGGACGCGGAACAACTTCTTGATCCAGCGGCTGAAGGACAAGCTCGGCAACAAATCCAACGCGTCCAGTGAAATCGAATACAGCGATACCTGGGCCCAGATCGTCGGCGAACCGGGACGGGGCGTGCGCACGATTATCGAAATGGTGCATCACACGCGGCTCGACACCACGCTGGCGCCGGCGGCGATGATGCGTCAGGCCCTGGTTCAGGCAATCCATCACGCCAGCCATCGCAGTGCCTTTCAACGGCGCCTGGTGCAGCAGCCGTTGATGCAGAACGTCCTCGCCGATATGGCCCTCGAAAGCGAGGCGGCAACGGCACTGACCATGCGCATTGCCCAGGCCTATGACATGAGCGATGACGACGACCACCGCGCCTTCGCCCGTATGGCCGTTGCAGTCGGCAAATATTGGGTCAACAAACGCCTGCCCGGTCTGGCCTATGAAGCGATGGAATGTTTGGGTGGCGCCGGTTATGTCGAGGAATCGCCGATGCCGCGGCTATACCGCGAAGCGCCGTTGAACAGCATCTGGGAAGGATCCGGAAACGTCATTTGCCTCGACGTGCTGCGGGCCATGGCGCGCGAACCGCAGAGCCTCGAGGCCATAGTGAACGAGCTCGCGCTGACCCAGGGCGCTGACCGACGGCTTGACGTCATGACGGCCAAACTACGCGACGATCTGGCGAAACCGGAGGAGGCTGAACGCCGGGCCCGACGCCTGGTCGAACAGCTGGCCCTGGCGCTACAGGCTTCGTTGCTGTTGCGCCATGCACCGGACTATGTCGCCGACGCCTTTTGCCAATCCCGACTCGATCATGAATGGGGTCACTGCTACGGCACCCTGTCGCCCGACGTCGATCAGGCCCGTATCATCGAACGGGCGTGGCCTGCCGCAGCCTGATCAGGCGTCCTGCGCCTCCTGCCGGCGGCTGTGCAGATTTATGATCGCCGCGGCGGTTTCCTCGATCGATCGCCGCGTCACGTCGATCACGGGCCATTTGCGCCGCGAGAATTCCTTGCGGGCATGAGCGACCTCCGCCTTGACCACGTCAATATCGACATAGTCGGTTTCGTCGTTCTCATTCAGCGATAACAGCCTGTTTCGTCGGATTTGCACCAGACGGTCCGGGCTGGCGGTCAGACCAACCACCACCTTGCCATTGAGATCGTCGAGCTCCATCGGCAGTGGAATGCCCGGCACGATCGGCACATTGGCTGCCTTGATACCGCGATTGGCGAGGTAGATGCAGGTCGGCGTTTTCGAGGTCCGCGACACGCCGACCAGAACCACGTCGGCGCCCTCGAACTCATTCGCGCCCTGGCCATCGTCATGCGACAGACAATAGTGCATCGCATCGATACGGCTGAAATACTCCGCATTCATGGCATGCTGGCGGCCGGGCTGTTCCCGGCTTTCTGCACCGAGGTAGTTCGCCAATGCCGCCAGAACCGGGTCGAGCACCGGCACGCAGGGCGTTTTCAGCTCCCGACAGGCATCCTGCAGCACTTCCCGCAAGCTCTGATCCACGAGCGTGAACATGACGATCCCGGGATGTTCGGCAATGGCCTCAAGCGTGTCCTGCATCTGCTTTTTGGTACGGACCATCGACCATAGATGGCTGGTCGCATCTGCACTCTCGAACTGTACCAGCGCCGCCTTGGCCAGCGAGACCAACGTCTCGCCGGTGGCATCAGACACCAGATGAAGATGGAATTTGGTCATATCAGCGCCCTCATCGGCGACCTTGGACGGCAGTGAGTATCCCCTTGATTACGGGGATAACCGGGCCTTTTCGCCGCCGCGTCGGATTCCATTCTTTTCGCCCCTGCCCCGTACCTCGATTCCCCCGCCTGCGGAGCGAATCCACTCGCCCATGGACCCGATCCGGGGACAGCCCGGGTTATGCAACCAATCCACATCGTTCACAGGCGGCAAAAACCACGTTGTTAACGTTTTGTTAAGACTTTTCCCGCGATCCGAACATACCGCGATGATTGTGGACGACTCCAGGGGCAAACCTGTGCAGCATGCGGAATTCACAGGATTCACAGGGATTCACTTACTACTACTATCTTTCTCTTAAAAAGAATCTATGTTGTTTTGCTGTGTAGACATCGCTCTGTTTGACCGTCTCGCCTCTGACTGCACCGCATATGCCCAAACTTCTTCTTCAGGCCTTGCAAGGCAAACCTTGTGATCGGCCGCCGTTCTGGCTGATGCGTCAGGCCGGCCGTTATCTGCCGGAGTATCGCGCGGTGCGTGCCGATGCAGGCGGTTTTCTCGATCTGTGTTACCGACCGGAACTTGCCGAAGAGGTTACGCTGCAGCCCATCCGCCAGTTCGGCATGGATGCCGCGATCCTGTTTGCCGATATCCTGTTGATTCCAGACGGCCTGGGTCAGCCGTTGGCCTATCGCGAGGGCGAAGGTCCTGTGCTGGAGCCGGTGCGTCATCAGGACGATCTGAAGCGGCTCGACGCCGGGCGCGTGCAGGATCACGTCGCCCCGGTGTTCGAAACGGTGGCGCGTTTGTCAAAGTCGCTGCCGGAAGATGTAGCGCTGATCGGCTTTGCCGGCGCGCCCTGGACCGTCGCCAGCTACATGGTTGAAGGACGCGGCAGCCGCGATTTCGCCGTGACCAAGGCCTGGGCATTGCAGGAACCGGACAGTTTTGCCCAACTGATCGATCTGCTGGTCGATACGACGACGGACTATCTGCTGGCGCAGATGCGCGCCGGGGCCGAGGCGGTGCAGATTTTCGATACCTGGGCGGGTCTGCTGCCGGAAATGGCGTTCCGGCGCTGGTGCGTCGAACCGGTGAAGGAAATCTGCCGGCGGTTGAAGGCGGAGTTTCCCGATCGGCCGGTCATCGGCTTTCCGCGTGGGGCTGGCGCGGGCTACATCGGCTTTGCCAAGGCGACCGGCGTCGACGCGGTCAGCCTGGACTGGACAGTGCCGGTGTCTTGGGCGGCGGCCGAACTGCAAAGCGCATCGGCCGTGCAAGGCAATCTCGATCCGCGCTACCTCGTCGTTGGCGGACCGGCGATGGAGGCAGAAATCCAACGTATTTTGGGCAGTCTTGCCGGCGGACCCTATGTTTTCAATCTGGGTCACGGCATCGTGCCGGAGACTCCACCTGAGAACGTCGCTCGCTTGGCGGAAATCGTCAAAAGCTGTCCTGCATCGGCCGGTTCCTAAGGTCTGCCGATCATGTCCCGCACTGCCGTCATCCTGTTCAATCTCGGTGGCCCCGACAGTCCCGAGGCGGTGAAGCCGTTTCTGTTCAATCTGTTCAACGACCCTGCCATCATTCGGTTGCCAAACCCGTTCCGCTGGCTGCTGGCACAGCTGATTTCCACGCGACGCGCGCCGGTGGCGCGGGAGATCTATGCCAATATCGGCGGCCGGTCGCCACTGCTGCCCGAAACGGAGGCGCAGGCCCGCGCACTGGAACAGGCGTTGGCCGGCATTGGCGAGGTGCGTGCGTTTCCTTGCATGCGCTATTGGCATCCGCTGAGCGATGCGGTTGTCGCCGAAGTCAAAGCGTTTGGCGCGGATGAGATTGTTCTTCTGCCGCTTTATCCGCAGTTTTCGACGACAACGTCGGATTCATCGCTGAAGGATTGGCGTCAAGCCGCCAGCGCTGCCGGCCTCAACGCACCGACGCGGACGGTTTGCTGTTATCCGACCGAGGACGGTTTCATTGCCGCGCAGGCCAAACTGATCGCCGAATCCTGGTCGATCGCCAGTGCACAGGGGCCGACCCGCCTGCTGTTTTCCGCCCACGGGCTGCCGGAGAAGGTGATTGCCGATGGCGATCCCTACCAGTGGCAGGTGGAACGGACCTGCGCTGCCATCGCCGCTTATCTGACGCAACAAGGCATCGCTGACCTCGACTGGCAGACCTGCTACCAGAGTCGAGTCGGACCGATGAAATGGATCGGGCCGTCCACCGACGATGAAATCGTGCGCGCAGGTCGGGAAGGGCGTGGGGTGGTCGTGGTGCCGGTCGCTTTCGTGTCCGAACATTCCGAAACCCTGGTCGAACTCGACATCGAATATCGCGAACTGGCGCAGCACAACAACGTACCGCACTATCTTCGCGTCGCGACCGTCGGCGTGACCGAGGATTTCATCGCCGGTCTGGCGCGCGTTGTCTGTCAGGCGTTGGATCGCCCGGAAAACAGCGTTCAGCCGCTCGATGGCGGGCGGATCTGTCCGGCGCAGTTTGGCGGTTGTATCTGCCGCGGTGATGCCGTGACGTCAGCGAAGGCGGCGGCATGAGCGATTTCCTGGCCGAATGGTACCTCTGGATCAAGGCGCTGCACGTCATTTCGGTCATCGCCTGGATGGCCGGTATGCTTTATCTGCCGCGGCTGTTCGTCTATCACGCCGATTGCGAACCCGGCACGCCGCAGTCGGAAACCTTCAAGGTGATGGAACGCCGCCTGCTGCGGGCGATTATCAATCCGGCGATGATCGCCGCGTTCGTCTTCGGCACCCTGTTGCTGTTTACCCCCGGCGTGATCGACTGGAGCGATGGCTGGATCTGGGTGAAATTGGCGGCCGTCGTCACCCTGAGCGGGATGCACGGGTTTCTGTCGCGATGGCGGCGGGCGTTCGCTGAGGATCGCAACCCGCACTCGGCCCGGTTTTACCGCTTCATGAACGAAGCACCGACCGTGCTGATGATCGTCGTCGTGGTTATGGTGATCGTCCGGCCATTCTAATGCCGCATTTGAACGTTACCTGTTAACCACGTTCATCAAATCTTAAGGCTTAAAGCCTTTCACTTGTAACGGGTTCGTGTTAGTCCTATGTAATCGAGTGAACCACTGGCGCCGGCCGGCGCTAAGTTTCGATCTAACCCTCCTCAAAAACCCAATCTGATCCGGAACGCCGGCCCCACTGTAAGCGTCTTTCCGCTCAGCAACGGTTCACTGATCGTCAAATCAGACCCTCTGAGCTAGCCGGATCGACGGAATAGTTATGAACTTACAGGAACTTAAAGAAAAATCTCCGACTGATCTTCTGGCCTATGCCGAAGAACTCGAGATCGAGAATGCCTCGGCACTGCGCCGGCAGGACATGATGTTCGCCATCCTGAAGCAGCTGGCCGACAATGACGAAGAAATCACCGGCGGTGGCGTGCTTGAAGTGCTGCAGGATGGATTTGGCTTCCTGCGCTCTCCGGAAGCCAATTACCTGCCGGGGCCCGATGACATCTACGTGTCGCCGAGCCAAATTCGCCGGTTCGCGCTGCGCACGGGCGATACCGTCGAGGGCCAGATCCGCGCGCCGAAGGAAGGCGAGCGCTATTTCGCCCTGCTGAAAGTCAACGCGATCAACTTCGAAGATCCGGAACAGGCGCGTCACAAGGTCCATTTCGACAACCTGACGCCGCTTTATCCGGATGAGCACATCATCCTGGAACGCCCGGATCCGACCGATCAGGACAACACCGGCCGCGTGATCGAGCTTGTCGCGCCGATCGGCAAGGGCCAGCGGGCCCTGGTGGTGGCGCCGCCGCGTACCGGTAAGACTATGATTTTGCAGTCGATCGCCCATTCGATCACGGCAAATCATCCGGAATGCTATGTCATCGTCCTGTTGATCGATGAGCGCCCGGAAGAAGTTACCGACATGCAGCGTTCGGTGAACGGTGAGGTCATCAGCTCGACCTTCGACGAACCGGCCGCGCGCCATGTGCAGGTCGCCGAAATGGTGATCGAAAAGGCCAAACGCCTGGTCGAACATAAGCGCGACGTCGTCATTCTGCTCGACTCGATTACCCGACTGGCGCGGGCCTACAACACGGTGGTGCCGTCATCGGGCAAGGTCTTGACCGGTGGCGTCGATGCCAATGCGCTGCAGCGGCCGAAGCGGTTCTTCGGCGCCGCGCGTAATATCGAGGAAGGCGGTTCCATGACCATCATCGCCACCGCGCTGATCGACACCGGCAGCCGGATGGACGAGGTGATCTTCGAAGAGTTCAAGGGCACGGGTAACAGCGAAATCGTGCTTGATCGTAAGCTGGCCGACAAACGCACGTTCCCGGCCATCGATATCGCCAAGTCCGGCACCCGTAAGGAAGAACTCCTGGTCGACCGTCAGACCCTGCAGAAGATGTGGGTGCTGCGGCGTATCCTGACGCCGATGGGCGTTTCCGATGCGATGGAGTTCCTGCTCGACAAGATGAAGGGGACCAAGAACAACTCGGACTTCTTCGACTCGATGAACGCCTGATCGGTAGAAAACCAGCGTTTCTCATTGACGTCATGACGTCATTCAGGCACCGGAATGAAAAAGGCCGCCCCATCGGGGCGGCCTTCGTCGTTTCAGGTCTGAACGAGGATCAGGGGATCAGCAGCGTCGACCCCGTGGTCTTACGGCTTTGCAGGTCGCGATGCGCCTTTGCAGCATCTTTCAGTTTGTAGGTCTGGTTGACCTCGATCTTCACCTTGCCGCCGCGCACCACGCTGAACAGCGCCCGGGCTGATGCCTCCAGGTCCTTACGCGTTGCCGTGTAATCCATCAGCGTCGGCCGGGTCAGGAACAGCGAACCCTTTTGCGCCAGCAGGCCGGGCGGGAAGGGAGCGACCGCACCGGACGCGTTACCGAAGCTCACCATGGTGCCGCGCGGCTGCAGGCAATCCAGCGAACCCATGAAGGTCGACTTGCCGACGGAATCGTAAACCACTGGCACACCGGCGTTTTTTGTGACCCGCATGACCGATTTCACGAAATCCTGCTTCTTGTAGTCGACGACATGGGCGTAGCCGTGAGCCTTCGCCAGTTTTATCTTGGCCGGGCTGCCGGCGGTGCCGATGGCCGTCACGCCCAGGGCCTTCAGCCATTGTCCGGCGATCAGGCCGACCCCGCCGGCGGCAGCGTGGAACAGCACCGTCATGCCCTTTTTCACCGGAAAGGCGCGGCGGATCAGGAATTCGACGGTCATGCCCTTGAGCATCATGGCGGCCGCCTGCTCGTCGGAAATGCCGCTCGGTATCTTCACCAGCTTGTCGGCCGGCATTACCCGCGCCTCGGCATAAGCGCCGATCGGACCGCCGGCATAAGCGACCCGGTCGCCGACCTTGAGATGGCTGACGCCGCGGCCGATCGCCTCAACCACACCGGCGGCTTCCAGGCCGACGCCCGACGGCATCGACAATGGATACAGCCCGGTGCGGTGATAGGTATCGATGTAATTCAGTCCAATGGCGGTATGTCGCACCAGCGCTTCGCCGGATTTTGGCTTGCCGAGATCGACATCTTCCCATTTCAGGACCGATGCACTGCCCGGCTTGTGAAACCGGATTGCCTTGACTTTCATTGCTATGAGTCTCCGCTGTTGTCGGTGTTTTTGTTGGAAATCTGCGCGTTCCGATGACGGCCGGCGATGCCTTGACCAGGCGTCATGGCAATGGCGATGCCGCATCTTCACATCAGCAGGAATGGCCGTCGTCGCCCTACAGTGTGAATACACGGCGACCGGCACTGTCTTGTTCGGTTCGGATTAGACCTTTCGTGAGGTGTGCATCCTGATCGGTCCAATCCTCCCTGACCGATCGAGGAACCAGGCAACAAGTGGCTGCACTTTAGACCGTTTGGGGAATAAATGCCATGTCGCTCGCCGCGGAGGCGACGCAAACGGGCTTGGCAGTCACAAAAGAGCGCCTTCAAGCCGCAGAAGTGCGACTTTCGTCTCAATACCACCGGAGCCCGAATAACCGCCCAAACTGTTCGCGGCAAGAATACGGTGACAGGGGATGATGATGGGGATCGGATTGGCGCCACAGGCCACGCCGACAGCACGGGCAGCACTCGTTAAAGTTGTGGCGACGTCGCCATAGGTCTTGGTGTAACCAGGTGGTATTTTCTGCATTTCCGACCAGACCGCGCGTTGAAATGACGTGCCAGCCGGCGCCAATGGCAGATCGAATGACGTCATGCCGCCATCGAAATAGTCTTCCAACTGCTGCCGCGTCCGCTCGAGCAGCGGCGTCGGCGTCTGGTCACGGCCCCAGCCCCAGTCGAGGGCGACGATCTCGCCGTCCTGTTCACTGACGGTAATGTCGCCAACCGGCGAGTGCATGGAAATCTGTGGCATGCTTGTCTCAGTCCTCGAAGGCTGGCGGGTCCGGCAACAGCGCGGCCAGGGCCTCGGCGGTCGAAACCGGCAGCGAGCAGGTAACGCCTTCGCACACATAGGCGGTTGGTCCGTCGCCCATCGCCTGTTTACCATAGGCCGGGTGCCCGGCAGGAATGGCATTCGGCGTGTCGACGACCTGCAGAACCAAAAGAGGTAAGCAAGTCGTATGCAGCGTTCGCAGCATGGCCTGCGCCGCTGCATCCTCGCGCCGGCCGATAATGATCACCTGGAGCGGCCGGATCATCAGTTCGGCGCCGGCCAGGAAAGTGGTCATCGGAAAGAAATTTCGCATCAGATCGGATGAGAAGGCGGTGATCAATGCGTCCGCCGACGCGCGATATTGGTCATCACCTGTCAGCAGCCACAGGCGGGTCAGCACCTCGACCATCACCCCGTTGCCGGCCGGGACCGCATTGTCCGCGCAGTTGCGCATCCGCGCGATCAGGTGTTCCGCGTCGGATGCGGTCTGGAAGTAGCCGCCATGAATATGGTCGCGGAAGAAGCGTTCAACACTGTCGGTCCAGCGCCGGGCATGATCGAGGTAACGGTCTTCGCCGGTCGACTCATACAGTTTCAGCGCGGCCCGGCCCATGGCGGCATAGTCCTCCAGCATGCCCTTGTGTTGGCTGTCGCCGTTTCGATGGGCGTGCAGCAGGCGGTCGCCATCGCCCAACTTTGCGACGACGAAGTCAAACGCAGCCGAGGCCGCGTCATGCCAGGCGGGTTCGTCCAGGGCGTTCGCGGCATCGACCAACGCGGCAATCATCATGCCGTTCCAGTCGGCCAGCACCTTGTCGTCCCAGCCGGGACGGATCCGTCCGGCCCGGGCATCGAGCAACACCTGTCGGCAGCGGGCCAGGGCCGCCTCAGTCTCGGCATCGGCCAGCACCGGCCTCGCGGTGCGGTTCAGAATATTTGCAGCTTCCCAGTTGCCGGCGGCGCTCACGTCGTAATGTGACTTGAACAGACCGGCATCCGCACCGAGTAGCGCATCGACCTCGGCTTCCGACCAGACGTAGAACTTGCCCTCGACACCTTCGCTGTCGGCATCGAGTGTCGCGGCGAAGCCGCCGGCGGGCGCCAGCATTTCACGCAGTATCCAGTCGATGGTTTCGCGGATGCGGGCCTCATAGAGCGGCCGCCGGGTCGCCTGCCAGAGGTGCACCAGCACCGACAGGAGCTGGGCGTTGTCGTAAAGCATCTTTTCGAAATGCGGTGCCAGCCATTGGTCGTCGGTCGAGTATCGGGCGAAGCCGCCGCCCAGGTGGTCGTAGATACCGCCCTGGCACATGGCGGTCAGCGACTTTTCGGTCGCCGCGCGCAGGCTGTCGTCGCCGGTGCGCAGCCAGCTCCGCCACAGATAGTCGAAAGCATAGGGCTGGGGAAATTTGGGCGCGCTGCCGATGCCGCCATGCACTTGGTCGACCTCGCTGGCGATCCGGGTCGCGACCTGGTTCAGGATGCCTTCCGTGACCTGCACCGGGCTGGCATCGTCGGTGGGTTGACCCAGCTTGTTCAGTGCATCGACGAGGGCGGCTTTGTTTTTGGCGATGGCCTCGGGGTCGGTGTGATAGACCTCGGCCACCCGCCGCAGGATGTCGGGAAAGCCCGGCCGGCCATAGCGCTGTTCCGGTGGGAAATAGGTGCCGCCCCAGAACGGCTCGCCATCGGGGGTCAGAAACATCGTCAACGGCCAGCCACCATGCTGCCCGGTTAGCGCCAGGGCGGACTGGTAGATCGCGTCGATGTCCGGGCGTTCCTCTCGGTCGACCTTGATGTTGACGAACAGTTCGTTCATCAGGCCGGCGATCGCGTCGTCCTCGAAGCTCTCGTGTGCCATGACATGGCACCAGTGGCAGGCGGCATATCCGACCGACAGCAGGATCGGCTTGCCCTGGGCCTTGGCCGCGTCGAAAGCCGCGTCATCCCAGGTTTGCCAATGGACGGGATTGTCCCGATGCTGCTGCAGGTACGGGCTGGTCGCTTCGTTCAGTGTGTTGCGAAGGGTAATCGGTCGTCTCCTGGTCCGGCGCGGCGTTGCGTTGGCGGATACCGTGACCTAATTTGACAAGCGTTTCAGGTGCGTCGGGATTTGGGCCAACAGTGGGATGTTTTGCGGATGAAAATCAAGATAGATATAGATTGCACGCCGGAAGAAGCACGCAGCTTTTTGGGCCTGCCGGATGTGGCGCCGATCCAGGAGGCGATGATGTCCGCGATGCAGGAGCGGATGGAGCAGATGGTGCAGACCGCCGACCCCGAAACTCTGATGAAGACCTGGATGCCGGCCGGGATGCAGGGCCTGGAAGCGATGCAAAAGATGTTCTGGAATGCAGCTACCGGTGCCAGCGGCAAGGACGACAAATAGGATTGAGCTGTTCAATCGGGCTCCGCCAATGGTCCATGTGGCGGTCGTAGGCTGACGCAGGAGATGGAACGATGGACGCAATCGAATGCATGATGAGCCGTCAGTCGGTGTCGGCCGCGGCGCTCGCGGATCCGGTGCCGACCGACGATGAGCTGCAGGCCGTTTTCGCCACGGCTATGCGGGCGCCCGATCATGGCGCGCTGCAGCCCTGGCGCTTCCGGCTCATTCGCGGCGCGGCGCGCGAACGCCTCGGGGATCTTTATGCTGCCGCCGCGCGGCGGGCCAATCCCGAGCTGCCTGATGCCGAGATTGAAAAGGCCAGGGCCAAACCGCTGCGGTCGCCGTTGATCATTGCGGCCTGGGCCAGCGTGACCGAAGGTCATCCGAAGGTGCCGCCGGTGGAGCAGGTGGTGGCTGCCGGCGCCGCGGTGCAGAATGTGCTGAACGCGCTGCATGCCAAAGGCTATGGCGCCATCCTGGTGACCGGAAAGCCGAGTTATGATGCCGAGGTCATGTCGGCGCTCGGCATGGCGCCGGCCGATACCATGATCGGGTTCATCTATGTCGGGACCCCAAGCAAGGCGATGCCGCAGAAGAAGCGGGCCGACGCATCGGCCTTTGTTGAGGAATGGACCGGCCCGCTGTCGGTGGCGGCGGAATAGGCGGCCGCGACCGTCGTCGTGACCGTTGATTCCAGCGACCCCGCCCAGGACACGATCTTTGCCCTGGCGACGGCGCCCGGTCAGGCGGGCGTTGCGGTCGTCCGGGTTTCCGGACCATTGGCCGGGGCGGCGCTTGAGGCGCTGACCCGGCAGCGGCCGCCCCCCGCGCGGCAAGCAGCGTTGCGCACGCTGCGGCATCCGGTGACGGGCGAGCTGATGGACCGGCCGCTGATCCTGCACTTTCCGTCTCCGCACAGTTTCACTGGCGAAGATGTGGTCGAGCTTCATTTGCATGGCGGGCGGGCGGTGGTGTCCGGCGTGCTGGAGGCGCTGGCCGAGCGGCCCGGGTTGCGCCCTGCCGAAGCAGGCGAGTTCAGCCGCCGCGCTTTTATTGCCGGCAAGCTCGATCTGACCCAGGCCGAAGGTCTGGCCGATCTCGTCGCGGCGGAAACTGCGGCCCAACGTCGCCAGGCATTGCGCCAGTTCGAAGGCGGGCTCGGGGCGATCTACGAGTCCTGGCGGACGCGGCTAATTTCCTTGCTGGCGCATACGGAAGCGACCATCGACTTTCCGGATGAGGATGTGCCGGCAGACGATGTCGCGGCAATGCAGACGCAGATTGCGGTGCTGCGCGACGCGTTCCTAGCTCACCTGGACGACGATGGGAAGGGCGAGCGGTTACGCGACGGAATCCAGGTCGCCATCGTCGGCGCCCCAAATGTCGGCAAGTCGAGCCTGTTGAACCGGCTGGCCCAACGGGACGTGGCAATCGTGTCGGAAACCGCCGGCACAACACGGGATGTCATCGAGGTCCATCTGGATCTTGGCGGTTATCCTGTCGTGGTCGCCGATACGGCTGGGGTGCGGGCGGCCGGGGAGGAGATCGAGCGGGAAGGTGTGCGCCGGGCGTTGGCACGAGCCGCTGCGGCGGATGTGAGACTTTTGGTGCTGGACGCGACCGATCCGATAATGCCGGATGATCTTGCAGGCTTGCAGAATGAGGCGGCCGTGGTCGTCGCCAACAAGTGCGATCTGGCGAATGCGCCGATCGACGACGCGGTCTCTCTATCAGCGAAAACCGGTGAGGGCATTGATGCGCTGCTCGATCGTTTGGGTGAGCTCGTGATCGAGCGGTTTTCGGCTGCGGAGGCGCCTGCGTTGACCCGAGCCCGGCATCGGCAGGCGGTAAACGATGCCGCCGCGGCCTTGGCGCGCGCTATGGCGGCAACTGATGAAGTGTTGCGGGCCGAGGATTTGCGACTTGCGGCACGATTTCTTGGCCGGATCACAGGCCGGGTAGACGTCGAGGACATTCTGGACGTCGTCTTCGCGGATTTCTGTATCGGCAAGTGAGCTGCTGTTTCACGTGAAACAAGAGGAGACGATGCGCCGGGGTTTAGGTGCAATGTGTCATGTGGAACACATTGGCTGGGAGGCATCAGCTGGGAGGCATCGGACCCACGAGTCGGGCAGAGGGCTGTTTCACGTGAAACACTTCTCCGGCTTCTAGGAGGTTCCGCCGCCAAAAGCGGCCTTCTGTGTTTCACGTGAAACACACCTGACGATAAATTCACTCGTGGCGATGTTTCACGTGAAACATGCCCGGCGGATCAACAACGCCTCGATCGACTGTTTCACGTGAAACATGACACCAGCTCCCATCGGTTCTCGCCAGTTGGTCGGCTAAATCGTCGAAACACGGCAGGTTGTGGATAGTTTTTGACTTGGCTGCGCCGGCGGCCTACATAGCGGCGCATGGATGCCTACGATGTCATTATCATCGGCGGCGGCCACGCTGGCTGTGAGGCTGCGGCCGCGGCGGCGCGGCTCGGCGCGTCGACCGTCCTTCTGACCCACAGCGCCGATACTGTCGGCACCATGTCCTGCAACCCGGCCATTGGCGGGGTGGGCAAGGGCCATCTGGTGCGGGAGATCGATGCGCTTGACGGGGTCATGGGGCGTGTCGCCGACGCAGCTGGCATCCAGTTCCGTTTGTTGAACCGACGCAAGGGGCCAGCCGTTCAGGGGCCGAGGGCTCAGGCCGACCGGCGCCTGTATCGGGACGCGATGCAGGCCGAACTGGGCGCGACGCAGAACCTGGAGGTGCGCGGGGAACCGGTCGACGATCTGCTGATCGAGAAGGGCCGGGTTTGCGGTGTAATCACGGCAACGGGTCGCGAGGTGCGCGCAGGCGCTGTGGTGCTGACGACCGGCACCTTTCTACGCGGCATGATCCATGTCGGTGACAAGAGTTGGCCTGCTGGCCGTATGGGTGAGGCGCCGACGGTAGGCCTGGCTGAAACGCTGCAACGCCTGGACTTTGGGATGGACCGGCTCAAGACCGGGACGCCGCCCCGGCTGGACGGCCGTACCATCGACTGGGCCGGCCTCGACCGGCAACCTGGCGACGACCGGCCGATGCTGTTCTCCTACCTGTCCACGGCAATTCCGAACCCACAGGTCTATTGCCACATCACCTGGACCACGGCCGCCGGCCATGACCTGATCCGCCAGAACCTGCATCGGGCGCCGATGTACTCCGGCCAGATCGAAGGGACGGGTCCGCGCTACTGTCCGTCGATTGAGGACAAGGTGGTCCGTTTTGCCGACCGCGATCGGCATCAGATCTTTCTCGAGCCGGAAGGTCTCGACGACCACACGATCTATCCCAATGGCATTTCGACCTCGCTGCCGGAAGAAGTCCAGCACGGCCTGCTGCGCGAGATCCCGGGTCTGGAGCGGGCGCGCGTGATCCGGCCGGGCTACGCCATCGAGTATGATTTCATCGATCCCCGCGAGCTAATGCCGACGCTGGAGACGCGTCGCGTCCCTGGACTCTATCTGGCCGGTCAGATCAACGGCACCACCGGCTATGAAGAAGCCGCGGCCCAGGGTCTGATGGCGGGTCTGAATGCGGCGCTGGCGGTGGGTGGCCAGGCACCGTTCACCCTCGATCGCGCCGATGCCTACATCGGCGTGCTGATCGATGACCTGGTGACCCGCGGCACCAATGAGCCCTATCGCATGTTTACCAGCCGGGCCGAGTATCGCCTGGTGCTGCGCGCGGACAACGCGGACCAGCGGTTGACCGACAAGGGCGTGGCCCTGGGCTGTGTCGGCCGCACCCGGCGCGAGGCTTACGCAGAGAAGACCCGTCTGCTCGCCGCGGCGCGTGATCAGCTGCAAGCGCTAACGGCAACGCCAACGGCAGCGCGCGGCGCCGGTATCGAGGTGCGCGAGGACGGCCGCCGACGGACGGCTGCGGACCTGCTCGGGTATCGCGATGTCGATGTCGCCCGGCTGGCCACGATCTGGCCGGACCTGAAGAACCTGCCTGCAACCATTGCCGCCCAAGTCGAAATCGAAAGCCATTACGCCGGGTATCTGGAACGGCAGCAAGCGGACATCGCCGCCTTTCGGCGCGATGAGACACTTCGCCTGCCGGCTGACCTGGATTACACCACGGTTGGTGGTCTGTCGGCCGAAGTGTGTGAGAAGTTGGTGCAGTCGGCGCCGGCCACGCTGGGCGCTGCGGCCCGTATTCCCGGGGTAACACCCGCTGCGCTGACGGCGCTGTTGGCCCATGTGCGCCGGGCGCCCGATGGCGAGGTTGCCTGAGCGGGGCGGCGGGGCATGACCGCGCCGCTCACCCCCGAGGGCTTCGCTGCCGCGACCGGCGTTTCACGTGAAACGCTCGACCGTCTCATGGTGTATGAAGACCTGCTGGCAAAGTGGAACCAGCGCATAAATCTGGTGTCGCGTGGCAGTCTCACCGACGTCTGGCGCCGGCACCTGCTCGACTCCGCCCAGCTGTTTGACCTGGCGCCGTCGACGGCAACCGACGGTGCGGGGCTTTGGCTCGACCTCGGCAGTGGCGCCGGCTTTCCGGCTTTGGTGGTGGCGATCATGGGGGCGCCGGCAGTTCATGCCGTCGAAAGCGACAGTCGGAAATGCGTGTTTTTGCAGGAAGCGGCCCGTACGACCGGCGCTCCTTTGACTGTGCACAACAGCCGTATCGAGGTACTCCCACCGATGGAGGCCGCGGTGATCTCCGCCCGCGCACTGGCGCCGCTACCCCGTTTGCTCGAATTGGCGGCGCCGCATCTCATGCCCGAAACCACATTTTTGTTCCCAAAGGGACAAGATGTAGCGGATGAATTGACCGAAGCGTCAAAATGTTGGAGTATGCGTGCCGAGCAGATCCCCAGCGTCGCGGATGTTTCGGGGGTCGTCCTACGGCTGAAGGAGGTAACACATGTCGGCCGCTGGTCTGAAGGGTGAGGCAGGCTTTGCGTCGGTGAATGTTCGAACCAAACCACGCCTGATGGTGGTTGCGAACCAGAAAGGCGGCGTCGGCAAGACGACGACCGCCATTAATCTCGGCACCGGCCTGGCCGCAATCGGCCGCCGGGTGCTGATCATCGATCTGGATCCGCAGGGTAACGCAAGCACCGGAGTCGGTATTGACCGGTCCAGCCGGGCGCTCAGTTCGTACGATCTGCTGCTGGGCGAGGCGACCATTCCGGAAGCGGTTGTGTCGACAATGATCCCCGGCCTGGATATCGTGCCGTCGACAATTGATCTTTCGGGCGCAGAACTTGAGCTGATCGACATGCCGCGTCGCGCCTATCGCCTGCGCGAGGCGTTGCTGGCTGGCGTCGGGCCGTATGACTATGTCCTGATTGACTGCCCGCCGTCGCTCAACCTGCTGACCGTCAACGCACTCACTGCAGCACAATCTGTGGTTGTGCCCTTGCAGTGCGAGTTTTTCGCTCTCGAAGGCCTCAGCATGTTGCTGAAGACAATTGAGCGCATCCGCGATGCCTACAACCCGGACTTGCAGATCGATGGCGTTGTGTTGACCATGTTCGACCGGCGCAACAACCTGTCCGATCAGGTTGCCGCCGACGTCCGCGGCTACCTCGGCGACAAGGTCTATGACACGGTGATCCCCCGCAACGTCCGCATCTCGGAGGCGCCGTCGCACGGCAAGCCGGCACTGCTCTATGACCATAAATGCGCGGGCAGCCTCGCCTATATGGGCCTGGCCAAGGAAATGCTGAAACGCCAGCGCCTTGCCGCGGCGGCATGAGTGGCGAGCCATGAGCGACGACCAAAGACGTAAAGGCCTGGGCCGCGGTCTGTCGGCCCTGCTGGACGAGGCGCCGGAAGATCGCAGCGCGATGGACCGCATTCGGCCGACGCGCACGTTGCCGATCGAGAGTCTGAGCGCCAATCCCTATCAGCCACGCCGGCATTTCGACGACGCCGAAATGGCCAATCTGGTCGAGTCAATCCGCGCGAACGGCGTTTTGCAGCCGATTCTGGTGCGCCGCCAGCCCGGCGACGAGGAACGCTACGAAATCATAGCCGGTGAACGGCGCTGGCGTGCCTCGCAGATGGCGCAACTGCATGAAGTGCCGGTCATCGTCAAAGAGCTGACCGATACGCAGGCCCTCGAGTTCGCGCTGGTCGAGAACATCCAGCGCCAGGATTTAACGCCGCTGGAAGAAGCGGAAGGTTATCGCCGGCTGCTTGACGAATTCCATCACACACAGGAACAACTTGGCCGTGTGATCGGCAAGAGCCGCAGCCATGTCGCCAACATGCTGCGTCTCCTCGGCTTGCCGGCGTCGGTGAAGGAGATGTTGCAGGACGGCCGGTTGTCGGCTGGCCATGGCCGTGCCTTGCTGGCGAGCGACGATCCGGAACAGATCGAGAAAATGGCCGCAGATGTGGTGGCCGATGGCCTGAGTGTTCGCGAGACCGAACGTCTCGCCCAGGGCCGGCCCATCAGCGATGACGAAGCGGCTGGGCCATCGGCCCCATCGGCGCCGCCGGTCGAGAAGGACGCCAACATTCGCGATCTGGAGCGGCAATTGTCCGAACGGCTGGGCCTGAAGGTCGTCATCAATCACCGGGGCGAGCGTGGCGACGTGCGTATCAGCTACAACAGCCTGGAACAGTTCGACGAGATTCTGGCCCGCTTGCGGAACAGCCCTGCCGGCGGTTGATCCGCGTAGATTGCCGTTCGTTTCTGGTCGGGATTGAATAAGCCACTGTTTATGGCGATGTTTCTTGTATTTCCAAGCCATCGCCAGGATCGAGCCGCATCCGGATCAAATATTCAGACAGTAACAGCTATCAATCCGCCACCGGAATGACCAGTGTCAGGCGCGGCGCAGGTCGGAACTGCGCGCCGCATTGGCGATGCGGACAAGGGCGCGGCCGCAAAGCGCCCGGTCGGGCATCCCGGTGCTCTTGCAGTTCACTTCCGCCTCAGTGACGATGGTCATCGCTTGGACAAGCGTGCGCGGCGACCAGAGCTGCAGTTGCCCGCGAACGATCGGCTGATGCTTGAAGAAGACCGGTGGCCGCAGGCGTTTCATCGCCTCTTCGACGTTGGCGCCCGCCGCGCGCCGGACGGCCAGCAAGTGCAACCTCTGCAGGTGCCGCTGCACCGTCCTGAGGATTCCGATGGCGCTCTCGCCGGCTTGCCAGCATCGGGTCAGCGCCGCATCGAGTCCGCCTTGATCACCACTTAAAGTAGCAAGCGCGACATCGTCCCGAACCAGGCTGGCACCATCGCCAACGCATGCCTCGACATCCGCCAGGGTCACGACCCCATCACCGCCGGCCTTGTAAAGTGCCAGTTTCTCCAGCTCCTGCCGGGTAACGCCGCGATCTGCGCCCAGGCTGTCGACCAGCAGCGCCTGTGCGGCCGGATCGATCGACAGACCGAAGGTCTTGAGCCCCTCCGCGATGACCTGGTCGAGCGTTCGGTCGTCATCGACGTAACAGGCGATACTGGCGGCAGCGGCATGGCTGTCGCAGATTTTTCGCAACCGATCGCGTGGCGCCAGTTCGCCGGCCTCGACCAGCACCAGACTGTCGATCTCGCGTACATCGTCGAGCACGGCGGTCACGGCATCGGCCGCCCAGTTGCCGGCGTCGCGCAGCCGCACCACGCGCCGGCCGCCGGTAAACGACAAGGCGCCGACCTCATCGGACAGCCGCGCCGGATCGGCCTTCAAATCGGCCGCCGTCAGCTCGGCGATGCGAAACGGGTCCTTCGGGTCGTCTACAACCTGAAGCAGCAGCGCTTTCGCCGTCTCCCGAACCTGACCGCTATCGGGCCCGTAGACCAGCGCCACGCGCACGGCCGGGTCAGGCTTGGCCAGGAACGCGCCGAGCTGCCGCGGCGCGATCTTCATGACGTCATGACCCCGCCCGTCACCGCCCTAACCGCTACGGTTTTGGAAGAAAACGGCCAATCTGGTGCGAATGTCCTCAGCAATGTCACGCGCGGCCCGGGCTCGGGCATCGCGCTCCGCGATCAGGTTGGCATAGTCCGACTGCACGACGTTGTAGGCGGCAATCGCCCGGGTCTGCGCCTTCAGGATTTCATCGCCGCTGCGCTCGTCGACCAGCAGATAACGGACATTCAACCTGAGATTGTATCTCGTGACATTGTCGTCCCGGGAAAAGGCCAGGCCTTCCCGGACTTCGTTCAACTGAATGTCGAGGCGGAACACTGGGCGGCCCTGCGGCCCGGCCTTGCGCAACAACTCGATCAGTTCGTTCCGGACCAGTTGGCCATTGCGCTGTGGGATCGGCGACACCGAGACGTAGGCCAAGTCGGTCGCGGTCGTGCCCGCGCGGCTACGCTCGCCATGCAACGGCTGAAAGCCGCAGGCCGCGGCAAGCAGGAGCAGCAGACCGGCGCCCAGATATCGCGCGATGCCGCTACACCACGATGTTGACGATGCGATTCGGGACAACGATCACCTTCCGGATTTCCTTGCCGGCAATGGCCTTCTGAATGTTGTTCAGGCCCAGTGCGCTCTCGCGCACGGTTTCCTCGTCGGCGTCGCGGGCCAATTCCAGCGTGGCGCGCAGCTTGCCTTTCACCTGAACGGCGATCGTGACATGGTCCTCGACCAGCAGGGCCGGGTCGGCTTCCGGCCAGGCCACATCGGTCAGCATCCGCTCATGACCCAGACGCTGCCACAATTCCTCGGCCAGATGCGGCATCATCGGTGCGATCATCTGCACCAAGGCTTCGATCGCTTCGCGCCGGGCCCAGCCGTCGTCCGCCATTTCTGGCTTGAAACTGCCAACCGCGTTCGCTAATTCGTACAAGCGCGCGACCGACGCGTTGAAATGGAAGCGTTCGATGCCGTCGGTGACGCCGGCGATGGCCTTGTGCGTGGCCGTCCGCAAAGCGGCGGCGGCATCGCTCAGGCCGTCCGGTTGCGCACTGCCCGCTGCCGGCAGATCCGCCAGTACCTCGTCGACCAGGCGCCAGATCCGCTGGGTGAACCGCCATGCGCCTTCGATGCCGCCTTCGGTCCATTCCAGATCGCGGTCCGGCGGGCTGTCCGACAGCATGAACCAGCGTGCCGTGTCGGCACCGTAGCGCTCGATAATGTCTTCGGGATCGACGACATTCTTGCGCGACTTCGACATCTTCTCCGACCGGCCGATGGTCACCGCCGCGCCACTCTCGGCATGGCGGACCTGGCCGTCGTCGCCGCGCACGACCTCCGATGGCTCCAGCCATTCGCCGCTGTCGCCGCGATAGGTCTCGTGGCAGACCATGCCCTGCGTAAACAGGCCGGCAAACGGCTCGGATACCTTCACGTAACCGCACTGCTGCATCGCCCGGGTGAAGAACCGGGCGTACAGCAGATGCAGGATCGCGTGCTCGACGCCGCCGATGTACTGATCCACCGGCATCCAGTAGTCGACCGCCTCGCGATCCAGCGGCTCATCGGCCTTCGGGCTGCAAAACCGGGCAAAATACCAGGATGAATCGACAAACGTGTCCAGCGTATCGGTCTCGCGCCGGGCCGGCTTGCCGCATTTCGGGCAGGTGGTTTGACGCCATGACGGATGCCGGTCCAGCGGGTTGCCCGGCCGGTCGAATTCGACATCGTCAGGCAACAGCACCGGCAAATCGGTTTCGTTCACCGGCACGACGCCGCAGTCGTCGCAATGCACCATGGGGATCGGGCAGCCCCAGTAGCGCTGCCGCGAGGCACCCCAATCGCGCAGCCGGAACATGATTTCACGGCTGCCAAAACCGCCCGCCTCCGCCCGCCCGGCAATCTCCGACTTGCCATCCTCGACGGTCATGCCGTCCAGGAACGCCGAATTGGCCAGCCGGCCCGGACCGATATAGGCCTCGTTGCCGACGTCGAAGGTCGCGGCATCGGCGTCCGATGGGACCACCACCGGGATGACGGGCAGATCGTACTTGTGAGCGAAATCCAGATCGCGCTGGTCATGTGCCGGGCAGCCGAAAATGGCGCCCGTGCCATAGTCCATCAGCACGAAGTTGGCGACGTAGATCGGCAGATCGACATCGTCGCGGAACGGATGGCGTGCCGTCAGGCCCGTGTCGAAACCCAGCTTTTCCGCCGTTTCCACGGCTTCTTCCGAGGTGCCGATCCGCCGGCATTCCTCGACGAAAGCCTGCAGATCGCCGTTTGTCTCCGCCAGGGCCGTCGTCATCGGGTGATCGGGCGACAGGGCCAGGAAGCTTGCGCCGAAGATCGTGTCGTGCCGTGTGGTGAACACTTCCACCTGGTCGTCGCGGCCGTTGATTTTGAAGCGCAGCCGCGCGCCCTCCGAACGGCCGATCCAGTTCGCCTGCATCAGCCGCACCTTATCCGGCCAGCGGTCCATGTCGTCCAGCGCCGACAGCAGCTCGTCGGCAAAGGCGGTGGTGCGGAAGAACCACTGCGACAACTGCCGCCGCTCCACCAGTTCGCCCGACCGCCAGCCGCGGCCGTCGACCACCTGTTCGTTGGCCAGTACCGTGTGCTCGACCGGGTCCCAGTTGACCCAGGATTCACGGCGATAGGCCAGTCCAGCGTTATAGAAATCCAGGAACAGCTTCTGCTGGTGCCGATAGTAAGACGGATCGCAGGTGGCGAATTCACGCTCCCAGTCCAGCGACAGACCCATACTTTTCAGCTGATCGCGCATGTTGGCGATGTTTTCGTAAGTCCATTTCGCCGGGTGCACCTTCTTTTCCAGCGCCGCGTTCTCCGCCGGCAGGCCGAACGCGTCCCATCCCATCGGGTGCAGCACGTTGAAACCGCGCGCCCGTTTGTAGCGCGCGACCACGTCGCCCATGGCGTAATTACGCACATGGCCCATGTGAATCCGGCCCGAAGGGTAAGGGAACATCTCCAGGACGTAATATTTTGGCCGGCTTTCGTCCTCATCGGCGGCGAAAGTCCGGCTCTCAGCCCATTTTGCCTGCCATTTCGCTTCCGCTTCGCGGGCGTTGTAACGCGACATTGGTCTTGCTCCTGGCACGCCGATCGGCGTGCGGTCTTTTATGGCGTGTTGCCGGCGCGTTTCAATGCGGCCGGCCGGGCGTCACGCGCCCGGGCGCGGTATGCCGGGCCGGCAGTGACGTCGGCGATCATTGCTCGATGATGTCGAGGCGAAGCTGCCGGGCCCGGGTCAGGATCGCGTTCTCAAGCTGGATTGCCGTTTCGGCATTCACCGTGGCGTCGACCCAGCCGCGGTCGATCTGCCGGGTTTGCCGGAACACGGCGACGCGGATGCCGTCAGCGCGCAGGCGGCGGTCAAGAATATAGATGTTCATCTTGAACCGCTCGTCCGGTGTCTCCGGCGGGCTGTACCAGTCGGTGATGATGACGCCGCCGAACGGGTCTGCCGACGACAGCGGCATGAATGAGAACGTGTCGAGCGACGCCCGCCACAGGAAGCTGTTCACGCCGATGCCGGCGCCGCCGCCACCGCCGCTGCCGGGCGTGTTGCTGCCGCTATCAAGGAAATTCAGGCCGCCCGGCCCGAACACGGTCTCACGTTCGCCCTGCGGGTTCGGGTTCGGCCGACCGCCGTCCTTGCGCGGATAGTTGTATTCGACGTTGTCGCCGCCGGCACATGCCGCCAACATGCCAAGCAGGCACAGCGACACAAATCCCGCGCGCAACGTTCCAGTTCCGATCATCTTAATCACTGCCGTCTTCCCGGCCATCGACTGTTACATCGCGTACGCCAGCCAACGGCGCCAGGCGCCTGTCTTGGCTGGGATCATCGCAGGCTTATACCCGGTTTGCGGCGGATGCGACAGTGCCCATCAATCGTGGGGTTCGCGGCACCACGCCGATGGCATGGTTCGCCGGTGTCGCCGTCGCCGCGGTCCGCCCCTTGCGTCACCCGGCGCTTTACAGTAGTTAAGCCTCCGCGCCGGATCGATCAACGGCGCCCCCGGCGCTCGTAGCTCAACTGGATAGAGCATCTGACTACGGATCAGAAGGTTAGGGGTTCGAATCCTCTCGAGCGCGCCACTTTCCCTGCATCGACGTTGACCGGTTGCCGTTGTGCGATCCGCGCGGCAGGCAGCCGTTTGATCGTTAGCGCTGCGACCCTTGCCTGTTTGGATTGAGCCAGGGCGCTGCGTTTTCCGGCGGCAGCGGTTGGCGGCCCAGGATGTGATCCGCCGCCTTTTCACCGACCATGATCGATGGCGCGTTGAGGTTGCCGTTGGTAATGCGGGGAAAGACTGAACTGTCGGCCACCCGTAGCCCGTCCACGCCGATGACGCGGGTCTCCGGGTCGACGACGGCCTGCGGATCGTCGGCCTGACCCATGCGCGCCGTGCCGCACGGATGATAGGCACTCTCAACCTCGTCGCGGATGAAGGTGTCCAGCGCGTCATCGCTCACAATCTCGGCGCCCGGCTGGATTTCATGGCTGTAGTAGGGGGCAAACGCGGCCTGTGCGAAAATCTCCCGCGTCAGGCGGATGCAGGTGCGGAAGTCGGCCCAATCCTGTTCCAGGCTCATGTAATTGAACAGGATTCGCGGGGCATCGCTCGGGTCGGCGGAGCGTAAGGTGACCGCGCCACGCGACTGGCTGCGCATAGGACCGACATGGGCCTGGAAACCGTGCCCTTCCGCCGCTGCGCGCCCATCGTAGCGCACGGCGATGGGCAGAAAATGATATTGAATATCGGGATAGTCGACCCCGGCGGCAGAGCGGATGAAAGCCGCGCTTTCGAACTGGTTCGAGGCGCCGGGCCCCGAACGGGTGAGCAGCCAGCGCGCCCCGACGTAGGCCTTGCCCAGCAGGTTCCAGTATTTGAACAGGCTGACCGGCTGGCGCGCCGCGACCTGGATGTAGAGCTCCAGGTGGTCCTGCAGGTTTTGGCCCACTCCAGGCCGGTCCGCGACCACGTCGATGCCGTGTTCGGCCAGATGCCCGCCGGGTCCGATGCCGGAGAGCATCAGCAGTTTGGGTGAGTTGATCGACGATGCGGCCAGGATCACCTCGGCTTCGGTGCGGATCGTCTCGGTGCGGCCGCCGCGATCGACCTCGACCCCGACCGCCCGGCCGTCCTCCACGATAACCCGCCGGGCAAAGGCGCGCACAAGGCCGCAGTTGGCGCGTTTCAGTGCCGGGCGTAGATAAGCCTTGGCGGCCGACCACCGCTCACCCTGCCAGACCGTCATGTCATAGGGGCCGAAGCCTTCCTGCTGGTGGCCGTTGTAGTCGGCCGTCACCGGGTAGCCTGCTTGCCGCCCGGCCTCGACGAAAGCGCGCGTCAGCGGGTTGTCGCGGCGTCCGCGCGTGACATGAACCGGTCCGTCGGTGCCGCGCCACGTCGGATCGCCGCCATGACCGCCATCGTGCCAGCTTTCCATACGCCGGAAGTAGGGCAGCACATCGGCGTAGCTCCATCCGGCGGCGCCCTGCTCATGCCAATGGTCGTAGTCCAGTGCATGGCCGCGCACATAGACCATGCCGTTGATCGAGGACGAGCCGCCGATCACCTTGCCACGGGGCGTCGCCAACCGGCGGCCGCCCAAATGCGGTTCCGGCTCCGTTTGAAAGCCCCAGTCATACCGTCGCATGTTCATGGGGTAGCTCAATGCGCCCGGCATCTGGATCAGCGGACCCCAATCGCTGCCGCCGTGTTCGATGACCAGGACACGCCTGCCGGCCTCGGCCAGGCGATAAGCGACGGCGCAGCCGGCACTGCCGGCCCCGACGATGACGTACTCCGCCTGCATCGGATCAAGCCCTCATCGGGTCAGAAAGGTGCCTCGACATCGCCCATCCGGACGTAGACCGACTTCGGCTGGCTGTAGTGGTCGATCGCCGCCTTGGCATTCTCGCGGCCGACGCCGGACAGTTTGACGCCACCGAACGGCGCCTCGACCGGGGCGTCGTTATAGGAGTTGATGAAGCAACTGCCGGCCTGAAGCGCGCCGATCACCCGATGCGCGCGCGAAATGTCGCGGGTGAACACGCCGGCCGACAGGCCATACGGCGTCGCGTTGGCACGGGCGATGGCGTCGCCCTCATCCTCGAAGTCGAGCACCGCCATGACCGGACCGAAAATCTCCTCGCGGGCGATGGTCATGTCGTCGGTGACGTCGGCGAATACCGTTGGCGCCAGATAACAGCCCGCCCGGTCGAGCCGGCGGCCGCCGGCGACCAGGCGCGCGCCCTCGGCCACGCCTTTCTCGATATAGCTCAGCACGATTTCAAGCTGCGCCTCACTGACCAGCGGGCCGAAGTTGGTCGCCTCATCCATCGGGTCGCCAATCGTCGCCTGTGCCAGCCGTTCGCCAAGGCGCGCCAGGAAAGCGTCTTTGATCCCCTTGTGGACGAACACACGGGTGCCGTTGGAACAGACCTGGCCGGAAGAATAGAAGTTGCCGAGGATGGCGCCGCCGACCGCATTGTCGAGATCGGCATCCTCGAAGATCAGCAACGGCGACTTGCCGCCAAGCTCCATGGTGACGTGCTTCATCTCGGCAGCCGCGGCAGCGTAGACCTTGCGTCCGGTTTCGACAGACCCGGTCAACGACACCTTGGCCACCCGCGGATCGGCGATCAGCGCGGCACCCACTTCGCCGGCGCCTTGAACGACATTGAACAGACCCGGCGGAGCGCCGGCCTCACTCAGGATTTCGGCGACTTTCAAGGCACACAACGGCGTGGTTTCCGATGGTTTGAAAACCATGGCGTTGCCGCAGGCGAGCGCCGGCGCCGCCTTCCAGCAGGCAATCTGGGTCGGGTAGTTCCATGCGCCGATACCGACGCAGACGCCCAGCGGTTCGCGGATCGTGTAGACCCAGTCCTCGCCCAGCGGGATGTGTTCACCCGTCAAACTACCGGCCAGGCCGCCGAAATATTCCAGTGCGTCCGCTGCGCTCGCGGCATCGGCAACCAGCGTTTCCTGCAGGGGTTTTCCGGTGTCGTAGGTTTCCAGCACGGACAGATCGCGGTTGCGTGCCCGCATGATCTCGGCGGCTCGGGTCAGGACGCGGCCACGTTCCCGCCCCGGCAGCCGGGCCCAGTCGCGCTGCGCCGTCTCGGCGCTCGTCAGGGCTTGTTCGATAACTGCTGGGGTGGCAGCGCGCACCGCGCCGATCTGTGCGCCAGTGGCCGGGTAGATCACCGGAATCATCGCCCCCGCGGCATCCTCCATGAAGCAGCCGTTGACGTAGTGGCTGGCGGTCGGTTGCGTTGGATAGGCCATGTGCCTTCCGGAGACTACGGCGGGGTTACGCGGCGTTCGGCGTCGGCGATCTTATAGTCGCAAGGCGCTGGGATGTGAATTCGTTGGGCCGGCGCTTTATCCAGGCCGTGGCAAGCATCAAACCGCGGGTCGGACCACCCGCCAGCATACATTACACCCGTTAAGGACGTGGTTCGGCCTGGGCGCCCGGAAACAGGAGCTTTGGCCACTCGCCACCCATATTGTCGTCGGTGATGGCTGTCAGTGCGGCGGTGCGGTTCAGAATGCTGTCGCGGAACTCCACGGCAAACTCCAGTTCATCCCGCGGATTGAGCGCGCCCACCCGGTCGGCCAGGTCGACGATCATCTCGGCGCGCGAACGATGCTCAGCTTGCTGGAAATCGAGCAGCGGTGCGCCATCGACGCGCAGCGTCTCCAGTTCGCGAAGCCATCTTTGCTTGTCGAACTCGATCGGCGCTTCAGAAACCAGCATCATGTGCTCGAAACGCGCGGCATGCCTGAACACGCTTGCCGCTGTCTTCTGCACCGCATCCGAACTTGTCGTGTTGAAGTAATAGACGCCTTCCGGACTGAGACGGGATCTCACGAGCTCCAGGAACTCAACGGACAGCAGATTGCTGGCCCCTGCGCGCCAGTGGAACGTGGTGTTTGCGACGATGACATCGAATTTCCGATCCGGATGGCGTTGCAGCCAGCGCCGTCCGTCATCGATGACGATATCGACTTTGGGATTGTCGAGCACTGACGCAAGCGCCGGATAGCGCGCGATCAGGGACAGGTAGCCCGGATTGATCTCAATGGCGGTGACGCGATCGACGCCGGACAGGTTGACCAGCACCTGCGTCCACGCGGCCGCCGACAGGCCAATAACGAGAACTTCCTTCGGTGCCCGATGCACGGCCGACACGGCTGTGGCCCGGAAAAGACCATTGCGGTCTTTGACCAGGTCGACTTCCGCGCGGCCGTCGTAGACGCCAGTGCCGAAAACCACGTTGTCAGGTGTGATCGCGACTACGCCGCTCCGCGTTTCGGCGACGTTGGCAAACCGGAAACCGTCGGGAGCCTTTCCGTGGAACTGCAGCTTCTCATAGAGCCCGTCATGCAGATGGGGCGCGCCGAGCAACAACGCAGGGATGACGAAGGCGCCGGCACCTGCGGGCCCGGCAATCCTCAACGCCCGCACGGGCTGGAAGAACAGCAGGATGCAACAGGCCAGCAACGAGGTCGCAAACAGTACGACTGCCACGGAAGATAGTGGCAGATGGTCGAGCAGGACCAAACCGGTGGCGATGGTACCCGTCGTCGAGCCGACGATGCTCGCAATGTAAAGCTGGCTGACATGATAGCCGGCCATGCGTCCGCTTCGCACGGCAACATTACTTGCCAATGGCAGGATTGCGCCAAATGCCGCTGAAGACAGGACGATCAGGAGTGCACCAAGCCCGCGACCGGCGGGCCCGAACGAGATGACTGCAGGCACGACGAAGAAACTGATGACGTTCGCGAGCAGGAACAGGGCAGCGAACGGCAGCAGGGCCCAGCGAGCAACCAGTGCCTGGAAGAAGTCGATCTTGTTGCGCACGAAACTCGCACCAAAAGCGATGCCAGCCAGGAACAGGCCCAACACAATCGGGAATGCGAACGCGCGACCGGCCATGTCGAGGAAGAACACGCGCGTCCAAAGAATCTCGTAGGACAGCGAGACAAACCCCGTGATGCCGACCAGCAGGATTGCCGCCGGCATGCCGAACGCCGAATGTCCAGTATTCGCGCGGCGGGCGTCCCGTCCGTCCGTGACGATATGTTGCGCGGTTTGCGGCGCGGCTTCAGGCTCGCGCAAAGCGACGGCTATCGCGACGACGCCGATGCAAAGGTTCAATGCCGCGGCCAGCCAGACCGAACCTTGCATGCCCAGTGCGCCGAATACGATGAAGGCGCCGACGAAACAGGCGATGGCCGACCCCCAGGTATTCGCCGAGTAAAGCAGGCTGACCGAATGTCCCACTTTGCCGTTCCGGTGCACGAGATGCATGACAAGCAGCGGCAGTGTGGCGCCCATCATCAGCGTCGGTAGCAGGACGGTCATGAAGGTGGCCAGGAAGGTGCCGATAGGTCCGACGCCAAGCGTCGCGACGCCGACAGCGGCGATAACATCGAGCGACACGATGCCAAATGCGCCAATGGCGCACTCAAACAGGCCAAACACAAGCAACGAGTTGACGCGGGCGGATGCCGAGAGGCGGCCGCCGGACAGGCTGCCCAGTCCGAGCCCGAGCATGAAGGCGCCGACGACCAGAGTGACCGACTCGATATTCGATCCGAATACGGCGAAAAGCGCCCGCTGCCAAATGATCTGATAGATCAAGGCCGGAAAGCCGGAAACGAGAAACAGCAGCAACAACGCTCGCATCGAAGTACCCTGATGATTCATGGGCGAGGATCCGCGGCGCTCCGGGCTACCTGATACCGCACGTCCCAAACGGCATCCGATTTATCATTCCCTTACATTATGTTTGTCTTAACGCTATGAGCGGCGGTTTTCGGCGCCTCTGTTCAATCGCACTCGCTTTCGCAGCCACCTGTCGTAAGCCAACGCCCTTCATACGGGCGCAGACTTACGTTGCCGTGCCCTTCGATGGGCAGGTCGCTGCTGCGGCGGAAGCGGCACATCAGCCGGGCCGCTTTAGTGGGCGAACTGTCGGGTCGTTGTCGGGTCAAAACGGTGAATTGGTCATAGTGTCCGGATGTGCCACAGTTGCCTCGTGCAAATCTGTCGGCGGCAGTGGAGCAAAGGAGGCTCAACCCGTGGAATTCGCGATTTGTTTCAAAGGGTTCGTTGCGCCGGACCGGGCCCGCTATCTGGTGCGGCAGGCGGAGGCCGGTGGGTTTACCTACTGCTGGTTCTACGACAGCCACATTCTCTGGCGCGAAAGCTTCGTCGCCATGGCGATGTGCATGGAACACACGAAAACCATGCGCTTCGGACCGTGCGTGACCAACCCGAACACGCGCGACTGGTCGGTCGCCGCGTCGATGTTTGCGTCGCTGGCGCATCAGTCCGGCGGCCGGTTCGACATCGGCCTGGGCCGTGGCGACAGTGCGGTGCGCGTCATGGGGCACAAGCCCGCACCGCTGAAGCGGGTTGCCGAATTCACCGATAAGGTGAAGGCCATGGTACGCGGCGACGAGGTCGAGTACGGCAACTGCGCCGAACCGGTGCAGTTCAGCTGGGCCAGCGGCTATGAGCTGCCGGTGTGGATCGCCGCCTACGGGCCGATGGCCCTGAAATGTGCCGGCGAATACGGCGATGGGCTGATCCTGCAGATTGCCGAACCCGGGGTGTGCCAATGGCTGGCCGGACAGGCCATCGCGGCCGGCAAAGCCGCCGGTCGCGACATGTCGAACTTCCGCGTCATGTCTGCCGCCCCGGCCATGACCGGCGATATGGACGACTGCGTCGAGCGGACGAAGTGGTTTCCCGCCATGGTGGGCAATCACGTTGCCGACATCGTCGACAAGTACGGCGCCGACACCGACCTGATGCCGCAGTCGCTCCTGACCTACATCGAAAAGCGGCGTGGCTACGACTATTCGAAGCACGGCCAGAGCGACAATCCCTATCTCGACTTCATCACCGATGACATCGTCAAAGGCTTCGCCATCCTGGGCGACCCGGCCGATCACGTCGCCAAACTGCGCCAGCTCGAGGCCGCCGGCGTGACCCAGTTCAACATCTACCTGGATAGTGGCCATGAAGAGCGGATCATCGCCGACTATGCCGAGCGCATCATCCCGGCGTTCGCGCCGTAGGTGTCCGGCCGGCCGTGATCGCGGGCCGGCGATATCCGATCGCGAAAAGGTTCAGTCGATGGTGACCGGCGGGGCGTTGTTCTGCAGTCTGTTGATGACATCCATGCCGTGACGGAAATCGCCCATCACGAAGTCGGCCTTCGATAGCGGGCCGCCGCGGCCGTTGCCGAAACGCTGTTTCCACGCGTCCATCTTCACCTGCAGGCCGCACAGCATACCGCCGATGGTGGTGTAATGCCCGGTAATGATTTCCTTGGTGCGGCGGAACGACTCGGCGTTGATGTTCTCCCACAGCCGTTCCGAATTGCGCTCGAAGCTCTCGAACCGGCCGGCGATAAACCCGGCGATGTCGCCGAACTTTGCGTCCAGATTCATGCAGGTGTCGCTGATCCGCGGATCGTTGCGGATCTGCTGGCTCGACAGGATCTCTTCCATGTCGCCGCCGAATTTTTCCAGCCGCACCATCAGCTTGTCGACGATCTCGCGATAGAAGGCCAGCGACAGGAACACATCGCCATACTCTTCCAGGAAGGTCGGCACATCCCCCGGCTGGATCTGCAGCTTCTCGGCCATCTTGACGATGTTCATCAGGACCTTGTCCTTGTCCGGCGACTGGAACATCGCCACGAGGTCCTCCATGGAGCCGAAATCGGACGACTCGCTGCCGTAAATCTGCTGGATCAGCGGCCGCGTGAACGCCTTCATGTAAACCGTCAGTTCCCGGTTCTTCTCTTCCGACAGGCGCAGCGCCGAGACGTCGTTGACCGGGATTTCCTGGCGCCGCAGTTCGATCCTGAGCGCGTAGACATCGAAACTGGTGAGGTGGCCGAGCCGCTTGACGATGGCAAGATCGGCCTCCAGGTCTTCGTCCAGTTCCGTGCCGGCTTCGGCGAAGTAGCGCTCCAGATCCTGCGGGGCGACGTGGCCGCTGCCCGCGGTCTCGTCGCGGAACATTTCGACCATGCTTTCCAGCCGCGCGTTCTTGATCATCCGCGCCCGGCGCAATGCCGGTGTCTTGAACGGCACGATCGACAGCGGCAGCACATCGAGGGCATCGCGGTCGTGGTCGCTCGGCCCCGGTTCGGTTCCCGCGCCCGCTGTGACTTCCACCGGTGCGTTCTGGGCCTCGTCCGATGCCATCGCAGCAGTCGCTCCCGTCATTGTCTGTCGTTCCACCCCATGCCGATCAGATCGGCGCGAACATCGCAGTTTTCCGGTTGCTAATGTGTTAAACCGCGGTCGGACGGAAAGCAGGAAAAGCCGCTTCGGCGATACGCGCGCAAGCTGTGCATCAGGCCGGTTCCTGCGCCCGTGCCGCCGCCATATCGCGCAGGCGGGCGCGCTGAATCTTGGTGCCGTTGGCGCTCTTCGTCGTCGGGAATTCGTCGATCTGGAATATCCTGACCGGCACCTTGAATTTCGCCAGGCCGTTCTGGCAGTGCTGCCGCAGTGCCGCCTCGTCCAGTGCGGCGCCGGGCGTCAGGGTGACAAAACCATAAGGCTGGGTGCCGCGCTCGCTGGCGACGCCGACCACCTGCGATCCGTCGACGTCGGGGTGTTCCTGCAAATGCGCCTCGATCTCGGCCGGGCTGACCAGGAAACCGCCTAGGCGCAGCACGTCGCCCATACGCTGCAGGAAGGCAAAACTCCGGTCGGTCTGGGTGTAGCCCAGATCGCCGGTGCGCAGAAAACCATCCTCGGTCATCGCCTCCGCCGTCGCCTCGGGATTGCCGAAATAGCCGCTCATCAGGCTCGGTCCCTTGATCTCCAACTCACCCGGATCGCCATGCGGCAGGATATCGCCGGTGTCGGGGTTGCGGGCGCGCACGCGGGCTTCCGGATGGACCATGGTGCCGCCCGGCAGCAGCCGTTCCTCGAACGGCAGGTCGTATGGGCGCACGGCGAACAGCGCCTGCACCTCACTCATCCCATAGAGGCCGACCAGCGTGATGCCCGCCGCATCGGCATTGGCGGAAAACTCAGCGAAATCCGTACCGAAGGCGGCGGTGCCCATGAACCGGATACCGGTCAGTGCCGCTGTCCCGCCGGGTACCGCCATCATCGCCTGGATCATGTCGTCGGTGGCGTTCATATGCTCGATCCGGTAAGCGCCGATGAGCCGGACTACCTCCGCTGCGTCGAACGCACTCAGGATCACCGTCGGCCGTCCCGCCGCCAGCGAGGCCATCAACTGGCAGAAGCCGAACACGCCGCAGAACGGCAGGACCACCAGCAACCCACCGTCGCTGGCGCGATAACCGAATTCTCGTGCGACCACATCGGCGTGATGAGCGATGCTGCGTTGGGCGTGCAGCACGAATTTCGGCGCTTTCGTCGTGCCCGAGGTGGTGAAGATGTTGCAGCCGGTTTCGGCCGTTGCGTGGTCGGCCTCATACGGTGCGGCCATCACGACGTCATGGTAGCGCACCCTGCGGCAGTGGCCGATCGCCGGCGGCAGCGTCTCCGCCGGCTGGCCTTCGTCGTACAAAATGGCTGTTTCCAGGCCCTTCAGGGCATCGCGGTCGCAATCGTCGAGGATCGCCAGGAAATCGATCTGGCGGAACCCAGGCCACATCACCAGCACCTTGGCGCCGGACCGGCCGACGATGTCGGATACCTCGGCAGCGCGGAACCGGGTGTTCACCGCGGTGGCGATCGCGCCCAGGCGGACGCAGCCGAGGTAGAGCGCGATATAGGCCAGCGTGTTCGGCAGCCATAGCGCCACCCGGTCGCCTTGGCCGACGCCCAGGTTGGCCAGGCCCGCCGCGGCGCGCCGTCCCAACTCGTCCAGTTGCCGATAGGTCAGTTCCGTGTCGCCATAGATCACGGCGACATCATCGGGTTGCAGGCGCACCCGTTCGTCGATCAGTCCTGTAACGGTGTCCATCTTCGCTTGCGGCGTGTTGCCGACCTCCTGTGTCGACACGGCGCCGATGGCTGTTTTTGGTCGTTTTGGCGCCGCGGTACCAGCTTGGCCGCCCTAGTCGATTTCGCCGCGCACCTTCTTCAGCAAGGTTTGCAGGTCCATCGGCACGACGACGATTTCGCTGTCTTTCTGCACGATATCATCGCTCGTCATGCTCCATTCGTCATCCTCGATCTCGGCGATGACGTTCTTCACGAACTCGCGATAGCCGCCCAATGCCGCTTCCGGCCCGGCATGGTCGGCCAGGATGGCCAGTGCGAGCTGGCTTGGTCCGCTGCCCTCGTAGCCCCATTCGTAGCCGCTGGCGCGGAAATCGCGTAGCTCCAGCCGCGCGTTCAACGGCTCGCCATCGACCGTCACCTCGGCGGATTTCTCCGTCCTGCGTCCGCGGTATACCTTCATGACGTCATCCCGCCTTGTTGGTCCGTCCTGGAAAACCGCTAAAAAGAAAAGCGGCGACCGTTGCCGGCCGCCGCCTTCCTAGCATATCGAACCTATCTAATTTGTTCAGGCGACCTCGAACAGGCCGGCCGCGCCCATGCCGCCGCCGATGCACATCGTGCACACGACATACTTGGCGCCGCGCCGCTTGCCCTCGATCAGGGCGTGACCGACCATGCGCGCGCCGCTCATGCCATAGGGGTGGCCGATCGAGATCGAGCCGCCGTTGACGTTCAGCGTCTCGTCCGGAATGCCCAGCTTGTCGCGCGAATAGAGCACCTGCACCGCGAACGCCTCGTTCAGCTCCCACAGGTCGATGTCGTCCATCTTCAGGTCGAAGCGTTCCAGCAGCTTCGGCACCGCGAACACCGGCCCGATGCCCATTTCATCCGGCTCGCAGCCGGCGACGGCCATGCCGCGGTAGTAGCCCAGCGGCTCCAGATTGCGCTGTTCGGCGAGCTTGGCATCCATCACCACGCAGGCCGACGCGCCGTCGGAGAGCTGGCTGGCGTTGCCGGCGGTGATCACGCCGCCCTCGAACACCGGCTTCAGGCTCTGCAGACCCTCGAGCGTGGTATCGGCGCGGTTGCCCTCGTCCTTCTCCAGGGTGACTTCCTGCTCGCTCTGCTCGCCGGTCGCCTTGTCGACGACGATTTTCACCGTTTTCATCGGCACGATTTCATCGTCGAACTTGCCGGCCTGCTGTGCCGCCGCCGTGCGCATCTGGCTCTGCAGGCCGTATTCGTCCTGCACCTCGCGGCTGACGTCATAACGCTTCGCCACCGTCTCCGCCGTGCCCAGCATCGGCATGTAAATGTCTTTCGCCTGAGCCAGCACGCTTTCGTTGGCGGCGCGGTATTTGTTGATGTTGTCGTTCTGCACCAGGCTGATCGACTCCAGGCCGCCGGCGACGCAGACGGGCATGCCATCGTCGATGACCTGCTTTGCCGCCGTTGCAATCGCCATCATGCCCGACGAGCACTGCCGGTCGATGGTCATGCCGCTGACCTGCACCGGCAGGCCGGCCGCCAGCAGGCTCTGCCGCGCCGTGTTGCCGCCGGTGGTGCCCTGCTGCATGGCGCAGCCGAGGATGACGTCGTCGACCTCGGCTGGGTCGATGCCCGCGCGGTCGACCGCGTTGCGGATGGCATGACCGGCCATCGCCGGTCCTTCGGTGTTGTTGAATGCCCCGCGATAGGCTTTGCCGATCGGCGTGCGGGCGGTCGAAACGATGACGGCTTCCCTCATATCCGGGATCTCCTTAAATGGCGTGGTTTCGGCGTCGCTGGTTTGGACGCCACTATAATGTCGGCCTCGATGACTGGCCAGCGTGCCCCGCTGTCCCGGTTTTTAACACGCATTAACCGTGTTCGCTTAATCATTGATTCATGGCCAGGCCATCGCAGCAGCCGTTCGGGGCACAACCCGGCGCATCGAACGATCCGGCGATATTGTTCGCCGCGGCCAATCGTGCGCTGACGGATGGCGACCTCGATGCGGCGACTGGCCTTTATCGGCGTGTGCTGAAGCTTGCCCCCGATGTGGTCGAGGTGCACAACAATCTCGCAACGGCATTGCTCGCGCAGGGCGATGTCGACGGCGCCATTGCCATCGGCGAACAGGGCGTTGCCCGGCGGGCCGATTTCCTGCCGCTGCATAACACCCTGGGCAACGCCTATGTCCGTGCCGGCCGGCTCGACGACGCCATGGCATGTTACGAGGCGGCACTCAGGTTCGCGCCCGATCATCACGCCGCTGCCATTAATCTGGCCGACCTGCTGCGCCGTCAGGGCCGGTTCGATGCCGCTGCACGGCATCTCGACAGCGTAACCGCCGCCGATCCGGACAATGCCCAGGCGCTTCTCGTTCAGGGTCTGCTGCTGATGGACCGCGGCGATCACGAAGCGGCGATTGCGCCGCTGACCCGCGCCCGTGCTCTGGCGCCGCAGGACGCCGCCGCCGCCAACAATCTCGCCATCTGCCTGACCACTCTCGGCCGCCGGCATGAGGCGCTGGCACTCTATCGCGACCTGACGCTGCAACGCCCCGACCTTGCCGCTGCGCAGCTCAACCTCGGTCAGCTCCTACAGGGTCTCGGCCGGCACGATGAGGCGGTCGACGCCTTTCACCAGGCCCTGCGTCTCGACCCGGATGACGATGCGCCGCTGCCCTACCTGCTGCAATCTCTCATGCACCAGTGTGCCTGGGCCGAACTGTCGGCGGTCGCGCCCAAAGTCCTCGACCTGGCCGCCCGCGCTGTGGCAACGGACGATGCGACCATCTCACCCTTTGCCCTGGCCGGCACCGAGGCGCCGCCCGACCTGCGCCTTGCCGTGGCCCGCCACTACGCCCAGCGCTGCGTCGCCCGTATGGCATCGGTGCGCGACCGGCTGGCCTTCAGCCATCCGGTATCGTCCGCCGCGCGTCTGCGCGTCGGCTATGTCTCGCCGGACTTTCGCCACCACTCGGTCGCGGTCAGCTTCCGTCCGCTGCTGGAGGCACACGACCGATCGGCGTTTGAGTGGACCGGCTACTGGATCGGCCAGGAACCGCACGATGACGAAACCGATCGCTTTGCTGCCGGCTTCGACCGTTTTCATGACCTGCGCGGCCAGTCGCCCGAAGCCATTGCCCGCACCATCCATGCCGATGGCATCGATGTCTTGATCGACCTTGCCGGCCACACGCGCGACTCGTCGCTGGAGATTTTCGAACTGCGCCCGGCGCCGGTGCAGGCGCATTATCTCGGCTACGGCAGCACCATCGGTGCCGACTGTGTCCAGTACCTGATCACCGATCCGGTTCACACGCCGCCGGCGCTGGCGCCGCATTGCCACGAACAACTGGTCTACCTGCCCGACAGTTTCATGGCCGCCGGCGCCGCGCCCGAGATCGCCGGGCCGGTCAGCCGCGCCGACTGCGGCCTACCTGACGACGGCATCGTCTACGTCAACTTCAACGCACCCTACAAGATCGACGCCGACGTTTTTGCCGTCTGGATGCGGTTGCTACTGGCTTGCCCCGGCAGTGTGCTGTGGCTCAAAGCCGGCACCGACGTCGCCACCGCCAACCTGCGCCGCGCCGCCATTGCCGCCGGGGTCGATCCGGCGCGCCTGATTTTTGCCGGACGCGTGCCGCACGCCGAACATCTGGCGCGCCATCGCCTTGCCGACCTTGCGCTCGACACCCGCCTGCACGTCGGCGGGGTCACCACGCTGGACGCCTTGTGGGCCGGCGTGCCGGTACTGACCGTCGCCGGCGATACGCATGCCACCCGCACCGGCGCGTCGATGCTGCAGGCTGCCGGCCTGCCGTCGCTGGTTCGGCCGTCGCTTGTGGACTATGAGGCGCACGCGCTGGCCCTGTCGCGGGACCCGGCAACCCTCACCGCCCTGCGTGCCGACGTGGCCGCGGCGATCGGCCATGCGCCGCTGTTCGATACGCCGCGCCTCGCCCGCCATCTCGAATGGGCCTATCGCGAAATGGCCCGCCGTCGTCGCGACGGCGCCGCGCCGTCAGGCTTTGCCGTCCCCGAACAGACCGCAACGCTCTGACCTCCCCAACTGTCCCGCCGGCTGGCGGCGTCTGCCGGCCTGTCGTATGAATAGGGTTGCGCCGCCGCGAGCTAATGCGCGGCCGGAGGGAGGATCGCCGATGAGCCTGACCGAGCGTCTGGAAAAACTCTACGCCAGTGCTGTCTATGACGTGCTGAACGAAATGGGCCACCCCGACTGTGTGCTGCCGCCGGGCATCGTGTCGCTGAAGGATGGTGACCGTCTGGCTGGCGAGATCTACACCATGAACGGCAAGTATCAGCTCGGCATGGACCGGCATGAAACCCTGCTGGGCTGGGCCACCGTGCTGTCGAAGGCACCGGCCGGCAAGGTGCTGGTGTGCCAGCCCAATACGCTGGAGATCGCACTGATGGGCGAACTGTCGGCGGAAACGCTGAAGCACCGCGGCGTGCGCGGCTACATCGCCGACGGCGCCTGCCGCGATACCGATTTCATTCTCAAGATGGATTTCCCCGTGTTCTGCCGCTTCAACACGCCGAAGGACATCGTCGGCCGCTGGATCGCCGACAGCATGGGTGAGCCGATCGACATCGGCGGCATTACCGTCAACAGCGGCGACTACGTCCTGGCCGACCGCGACGGTGTCGTCATCATTCCCGCTGCCTTGGCCGAAGACGTGGTAAGCCGCACCGAACAGGTCGCCGCGACCGAGACCAGCATGCGCGATGCCATCATGGGCGGCATGGACCCGGTTGACGCCTACAAAAAGTTCGGCACGTTCTAGACCGACGGCATGCCCGTCCTGCTGCCGACCAGCCGCACGCCACGGAAAGAGATCGAGTGACCCCACGCCTGACGCCGCAACGCCCGTCCGCGCCGCATCCTGCGACGCCGGTCGAGCCGACACCCTTCGCGTTCGAGCCGCGCCGCGTCGGCGCGATCAACTGGCTCGGCGTCTGGACGCTCTACCAGAAAGAGGTCGAGCGCTTCCTGAAGGTAGCGATGCAGGCCGTGGTCGCGCCGGTGGTGACGACGCTCCTGTTCCTGGCCGTGTTCACCCTGGCGTTTGGCGACCGTGCGCGCATGGTCGTCGACGTGCCCTACGCCCAGTTCCTGGCGCCCGGCCTGATCATGATGGCGATCATCCAGAACAGTTTCGCCAACACCTCCAGTTCCATTCTGGTGTCGAAGATCCAGGGCAACGTGGTCGATGTGCTGATGCCGCCGCTTGGCGCCGGCGAACTCACCTTCTGCTACGTCATGGCGGGGCTGACGCGCGGGCTGATCTGCGCCATCACCGTGTTCGCCGGTATGGCGCCGTTCGTCGACTTCTCGATCTATCACGTCTGGCCGATCGTGACTTATGCCGTCGGCGCCGGCCTACTGCTCGCCCTGCTCGGCCTGATCACCGGCATCTGGGCCGACAAGTTCGATCACATGTCGGCGGTGACCAACTTCGTCGTCACCCCGCTGGCTTTCCTGTCCGGCACCTTCTATTCGGTCGACCGGCTGCCGGAGACCTGGCGCCTGCTCAGCCACGCCAACCCGTTTTTCTACCTGATCGACGGTTTCCGCTACGCCTTCATCGATCATGCCGACGGCTCGCTGGTTATCGGCGTCGGTCTGCTGATCGTGCTGAACCTGTGCCTGTGGTTCGCCTGCGTCACACTCGTCCGCCGTGGCTGGCGCCTGAAAGCATGAACCGCCTCACTCCTGCCGTCACTGCCATGTCGTTGACTTAGATGCGCGCAAGCGGATAATTGCAGGTTCCTTGGAATGACCAGCGGTGGCCGGTGTCACCGCTGTTTTCCGTTTTGGGAGGGTGTGCAATGGCTTCCGCTGCTGCTCCGGTCGGCTCGCCGGCCGTCATGCCGACATATGGCAGGATCGATGTGGCCTTCGAACGGGGCGACGGTGCCTACCTCTATGACACGACCGGCCGGCGCTTCCTCGACTTTGCCTCGGGCATCGCCACCGTCTGCCTGGGTCATGGCCACCCGCACATGGTCGAGGCGCTGCAGAAGCAGGTCGGCACCCTCATGCACACCTCGAACCTGTTCCGCATTGCCGGGCAGGAACGGCTGGCCGAACGACTGACGGCGAACAGCTTCGCCGATGTGGTGTTTTTCTGTAACTCGGGCGCGGAAGCGAACGAGTGCGCGATCAAGGCCGCGCGCCGCTACCAGCACGTCAGCGGCCGGCCCGAGCGCTTCCGCATCATCACCTTCGAAAACGCCTTCCACGGCCGGACACTCGCGACCATCGCTGCGACCGGGCAGGAGAAAATCCTCGAAGGCTTCGGCCCAAAGGTCGAGGGCTTCGATCACGTGCCGTTCGACCTCGACGCCGTGCGCACCGCGATCGGTTCCGAGACTGCGGCCATTATGGTCGAGCCGGTGCAGGGCGAAGGCGGCGTCATTCCGGTGCCGGACGGGTTTCTGGAGGGCCTGCGGCAGATCTGCGATGAGCACGGCCTGCTGTTGATCTATGACGAAATCCAGTCCGGCATGGGCCGCACCGGCCGCCTGCTGGCGCACGAATGGGCCGACGCCCGGCCCGACCTCGTCACCCTGGGCAAGGGCATCGGCGGCGGCTTCCCGGTCGGCGCCTGTCTCGCCACGACCGAGGCCGCCAAGGGCATGACCGCCGGCACGCATGGCTCGACCTATGGCGGCAACCCGCTGGCGATGGCTGCCGGCAACGCCGTGCTCGACGTCATCCTGGAACCGGACTTCCTGGCCAACGTGACCAGGATGGGCGACCTGCTGTTCGAGCGGCTGGAGGACCTGCGCAAGCGCAACGACTCGGTGATCGAGCTGATCCGCGGCAAGGGCCTGTTCGTCGGCATCAAGTGCAAGGTGCCGAATGCCGACGTGGTGACCGGCCTGCGCGAACGCGGTGTGCTCGCCGTGCCGGCGGGTGACAATGTCGTGCGGTTCCTGCCACCGCTGATCATCGGTGAAAGTGAAATCGACGAGGCTATCGGCGCGCTCGAAGACGTGTGCCGTGACCTTGGCCAGTAAAGACAGATCCGCAACGTAAGTTCCGAAATGCCAGCGATGCAGAAAGCACCATGACGCAACCGCGCCACTTCCTCGATATCGACAAGGTCGACCGCGATAACCTCCGGGCCATGCTCGACGAGGCGCGTTCGCGCAAGACCGCGCGCGCGGGGCAGTCGCAGGCGACGCGCGATACCGATGCGCCGCTTGCCGGCAAGCTGCTGGCGATGATCTTCATCCAGCCGTCGACCCGCACGCGCGTGTCGTTCGACATCGGTATGCGCCAACTCGGCGGCGAGACGCTGGTCCTTAATGTCGACGACCTGCAGCTTGACCGCGGCGAGACCATGGCCGACACGGCGCGGGTGATGTCGCGCTACGTCGACGCCATCATGGTCCGCACCAAGTCGCATGAAATGCTGGACGAACTTGTCGCGCACGCCACGGTGCCGGTGATCAACGGCCTGACCGATCTCAGCCACCCGTGCCAGCTCATGGCCGACGTGATGACGTTCGAGGAGCACCGCGGCCCGATCGCCGGGCGCAGCGTTGCGTGGTGCGGCGACGGCAACAATGTTGCCGCGTCATGGATCCACGGCGCGGCGCAGTTCGGCTACGACCTGCGGCTTGCCTGCCCGGAGGAACTCGAACCCGACGCGGCCCTGGTCGGCCGCGCGCGAGCCGCCGGTGCCAGCGTCACCGTCCTGCGCGATGCCGAAGAGGCGGTCGACGGGGCGACCTGCGTCGTCTCCGACGCCTGGGTGTCGATGCATGACGAGGCCGGCGACCGGCATAACCTGCTGGCGCCCTATCAGGTCAACGAGACGCTGATGGCGCAGGCGGCCGACGATGCCATCTTCATGCACTGCCTGCCGGCCCATCGCGGCGAGGAGGTATCCGCCGGGGTGATCGACGGCGACCAGTCGGTGGTGTGGGACGAGGCGGAAAACCGCCTGCACGCGCAGAAGGCTATCCTGACCTGGTGCCTGAAGTGAGGTGACCATGACGGTCGCTGACGACCTGATCCGGCCGTTCCAGATCGAGAGCGCCGGCATCCGCGGCCGGCTGGTCCGGCTCGGCCCCGCTGTGCACGGCATCCTGACGCGGCATGACTACCCCGCCGTCGTCGGCGGAATGCTGGGTCAGGCGCTGGCGCTGTCGTCCGTGCTGGCCGGCGCGCTGAAGTTCGATGGCGTGTTCACACTGCAGACCAAGGGCGACGGCCCGGTGCCACTGCTGGTCGCCGATTTCCGCTCGCCCGGTCACCTGCGCGGCTATGCCCAGTTCGATGCCGCCGCACTCGAAGACCTGGCCGGACAGGCCGACTTGAGTGCGGCCTCGGTGCCGCGGCTGCTGGGCGCCGGCTATATCGCCTTCACCGTCGACCAGGGCGGCGACATGGACCGCTACCAGGGCATCGTCGCGCTGGAAGGCGCAACCCTGGCCGACTGTGCCCACAACTACTTCCGCGAGTCGGAACAGATCGACAGCGCCATCCGCCTTGCCGCCGCGCCGGTCACCGGGCCGGACGGCACCATCGCCTGGCGCGCCGGCGCGCTGATGCTGCAGCGTCTGCCGGAAGGCGATCCCGGCATGATCGCCCGCGGCGCCGAGCCCGAGCGCGACGAGGTCTCCGAGGAGGATTGGCACCGCGCCGTCGTCCTGTTGTCGAGCGTACGCGACGAGGAACTGCTGGACCCTGTGCTCGACCCCGACCAGCTGCTCTACCGCATCTACCACGAGGACGGCGTGCGCGTGTTCGATCCCGTCGCCCTGCACGATGCCTGCCCCTGTTCGGAAAAACGCGCGCATGACATGTTGACCTGCCTGCCGCCGGCTGAGCTAATTGACCTGGCCGATGACAACCGGCTCATCGTCACCTGTGAATTCTGCAGCGAGGCCTATGTCTTCGCGCTCGAGGATTTCGTGCCCCAGGCGTGAGCGCCGGGCCGGCGGCTGCCCCGGATCTTCTGTTGAGGAGTGCGTATTATGTTACGGCGTTTGTCGAGCTTCGTCCTGATGGCCAGCGCGGCGGTGGTGCTGGCGGCCTGCGCGACCCCGCTGCCGGAGGACCGCTACCCGGCCATGCGGTTCCAGGGTCAGCCGCCGATCGTCGTCGACGTCGCCCGCATCGAGGTGGTCGAGAGCTACAAGCCGCCGCTCGCCGCGCCGAACATCGAGCATGACATTCCGCTGTCGCCGGCCTCGGTGATGCGCGCTTGGGCGCAGGACCGGCTGCAGCCGACCGGCCGCGGCGGCGTCGCCCGCTTCATCATCACAGATGCGTCCGTCATTGCCGAACGGCTGGAAAAGAAGGGCGGTATCAAGGGCGCCGTGACCCGCGACCAGGACGAGCGTTTCACCGCCGGCTTCAAAGCGCGGCTCGAGGTCGATACGGCTGGCGGCCTCGGCACCGGTTTCGCCGAAGCGGTGGTCGGCCGCATCCAGTCGGCGCCGGAGAACCTGACGCTGAAAGAACGCGACGACCGGCTCTATGACTTCGTTGTCGCCGCCGGCAGGGACTTCAACCAGGAGATGGAGCTGAACGTCCGCCGCCACCTCGGCCCGTTTCTGAAGTAGAGCGGCCGCCCGCGCTGTCGGTTCTCCGCCCGGACATCACCGGCCCACTCCCCCACCCGGCCACCCATTAGGATACTAGCGTTGGGTGGCCGGGTGGGGGAGTGGGCCGGTCCAGTCTCCGCTTATGCGGCCAACTAAGACATCCTGTCGATCAGTCGGCGCATGAAGCCGACGCAGGCGTCGATCTGGCTCAGCTCGATGAACTCGTTCGGTTTGTGCGCCTCGCGGATGTTGCCGGGGCCGCAGACCACCGTCGGAATATGGTTGTCGCGCTGGAAGATCCCGGCCTCGGTGCCGTAAGACACGGCATAGGTCTGGTTGCTTCCGGCCAGCGCCAACACCAGGCTCTCCGCCGGCGAACCGTCCTCCGGCAGCAGCGGCGGGATTGCCGACCGCACCTCGGTGGTGATGTTGGCGTCCGGGTAGACCTCGCGCATCCGCGGCAGCACGTCCTCGGCGGCAAAGGCGTCGAGCCGTCCGCGCAGCTCGTCCGGGTCGCCGCCGGGCACCACCCGGCACTCCCAGGTGAACTTCGTCTCGCGCGGAATGATATTCTGCGCCGTGCCGCCCTTGATGGTACCGACATGCACGGTGGTGTACGGCGGGTCGAAGCGCTCGTTCGCCTGCTCGCTCTTCATCGTTTCGGCCAGCTGCCGCAGAAATCCAATCAATTCGGCGGCATAGTAGATCGAATTGACACCATCCGGTGTGGCGCTCGAATGCGCCTCCAGACCGGTCACCGTGGTGTAGAAAGAAAAACAGCCTTTGTGTGCGTTGACCACGGACATCTCGGTCGGTTCGCCGACGATTACCGCCTGCGGCCGGATGCCGGCCTCGGCCAGATGCCCGACCAGCCCGTGCACGCCCAGGCAGCCGACTTCCTCGTCGTAAGACAGCGCGAAATGGATCGGCTGCTTGAGCGGCTTAGCCAGCATCTCCGGCACCAACGCCAGGGCGATGGCGGAAAAGCTCTTCATGTCCGAGGTGCCGCGGCCGAACAGCTTGCCGTCGCGCTCGACCACGGTGAACGGATCGGTGTGCCAGTCCTGGCCGTCGACCGGCACCACGTCGGTATGGCCGGATAGGACCACGCCACCGTCGCCGCCCGGGCCGACGGTGGCGAACAGGTTCGCCTTGGCCCCGGTCTCGTCATGGATCAGGGTCGAATTCACGCCATGCCCGCTCAGGTAATCGCGCACGAAGTGGATCAGCTCTAGGTTGGAGTCACGGCTGGTGGTGTCGAACGCAATCAGCGTGTCGATCATCTCGCGCGGGGTGTAAATCGTGGCTGGCATGAGGGCCCTTCGGCTGTTGCAGTCGTGGTCGGAAGGCACACGAATCCGGCAATTCGCGATCCTGCGGCGGGAGCGCCAGCTTAGACCTGCCCGCCCGCCGCGGTCCAGTCCGCGCCGCTGCCGCCCGCGGCCGGCAAATCCCCACTCCTTGCAGGGACATCGGTGCCGACCTACGTTGCTAGCTATGAAGCGTTTTCTGGCCAGGGCCCTGCTGCCGGTTGTGGTGTTGCTCGCCTCGGTTGCGGGCACGGTCTACCTCGTCGCCAGCAAACCGGGCGTCGAGCCGGCCGAGCATCAAGAGCGGGTGTGGACCGTCTCGGCCCAGCCGGTGGTTTATGCCGACGTGCAGCCGGAACTGTCGCTGTTCGGCCAGATCGTCGCCGGCCGCGAGGTCGAGTTGCGCGCCCTGGTCGCCGGCGAGGTGGTCGAAACCGGCGCCGACCTCGTGGAAGGCGGCATCGTCCGCGCCGGCGACCTGCTCGTCGCGATCGACGATTTCGACTATGTCGCCGACGTCGACGAACGGCAGGCGCAGTTACGCGAGGCGAAGTCGAAGCTCGATGAGCTGACCGCCCGCCGGCAGATGATCGGCGGTGCCCTGGAACAGGACCGCAAGCTGCTGACCCTGCGCCAGCGCGACGTCGACCGGGCTGACAAGCTGGCCGCGCGCGGCAATGTCTCCGACAAGGCGGTCGACACCGCCAACATCGATCTCGCCCGGCAGCGCCAGACTACCGTCATGCGGCAGAATGAGCTGACGGCGGAGACTGCGCGCATCGAACAGCAGCAGGCCATCATCGAACGCCAGAGCGTCGCCCTGCGCCGGGCCGAGCGCGATTTGAAGAACACCCGCCTGACAGCGCCCTTCGACGGCTACCTCGTCGACGTTGCCGCCGAGATGGGCAAGCGGCTGAACGTGAACGACCGGGTTGCCGACCTGATCGACGCCGGCCGCCTGGAAGCCCGCGTCACCGTGTCGGATGCCCAGTTCGGGCGCCTCGTTGGCTCCGGCGACGGCATTGCCGGCCGGCCGGTCGACATCGTCTGGCGTATCGGCCGGACCGAGAAAACCTATCCGGCCAGGCTCGACCGGGTCGCTGCGCGCATCGATGCCGCCAGCGGCGGCGTCGACCTGTTCGCCCGGCTGAACGGCACGGCGGTGCCGCGCGATCTGCGCCCGGGCGCCTTCGTCGAGGTTCGCGTGAACGACCAGCTCTACCGCGATGTCGCCCAGGTGCCGGAATATGCGGTCTACGACACCGACAAGGTCTATGTCGTGGTCGACGACCGGTTGCAGGAACGCGCGGTCGACATCGTCGCCTACCGCGGTGACGACGTGCTCCTGCGCGGCGATCTCGCTGCCGGTGACCGGGTGGTCACGACGCGCTACACCGACATCGGACCGGGCCAGCGGGTCGAGGTGCGCTGACCGATGTCGCCGGCCGATCTGGTCCGCCTGTTCGCCCGGCACGGCAATGCCGCCAACCTGATGATGGCGTCGCTGATCGTCGTCGGCCTGATCGCGCTCACCCGTCTGAACACCCAGTTCTTCCCCGATTTCGGCATCGACATCATCACCGTCTCCGTCACCTGGACCGGCGCCACCGCAGCCGACGTCGACAACAACATCATCGCCGCCATCGAGCCGGAGGTGCGTTTTCTCGACGGCGTCGACAAGGTCACCTCCTACGCGGTCGAGGGCAATGCCACCGTCGTTATCGAGTATGAACAGGGTGCCGACCTGCAGGCCGCCCTGTCCGAGGTCGACAGCGCCGTCGCCCGGCTCACCACCCTGCCGGAAGACAGCGAACGGCCGGTCATCAGCCGTATCATCCGCTACGACACGATCATGCGCCTGTCGCTCTCCGGCCCGTTCAGCGAGGCGGCGCTGAAAACCATCGCCAAGCGCATGCGTGACGACCTGCTGAACAGCGGCATCGACCGGGTCGAACTGGGCGGCACGCGCGACGAGGAAATCTGGGTCGAGGTCGCACCGCCGGTGCTGCGCCAGCTCGATCTCACCCTTGGCGACATTGCCGAGCGTATCCGCGGCGAAAGCGTCGACCTGCCGTCCGGCGATATCGAGGGCGGTGCGGTGAAGCAGATCCGCAGCCTCGGCCTGCGCACCACCGCCAGTGACGTCGGCAACATCGAGATCCGCGCTCTCGACAACGGGCAGAAGATCTTCCTGCGCGACGTCGCGACCGTCAGGGAGGCGTTCGACGACAAGGCGACCGTCGGCATGGTCGAGGGCGAAACGGCGGTGGAGCTGCACATCCAGCGCGCCACCACGGCCGATGCGCTCGACACCGCGGCCAAGGTCGATGCCTATCTCGCCGGGGCGCTGCCGACCCTGCCGCCGACGCTGAAGGTGCAGCTCTATGACGTGCAGGTCGGCCTGATTCAGGATCGCATCGCCGTGCTGGTAAAGAACGGCGTCGGCGGTCTGGTGCTGGTCCTGGCGGTGCTGTTCCTGTTCCTGAGTTTCCGCATCGCCATCTGGGTCGCGGCCGGCATCCCGGTCGCCCTGCTGGCGACCATGATCGTGATGCTGTTGACCGGCCAGTCGATCAACATGATCAGCCTGTTCGGCCTGATCATGACGCTGGGCATCATCGTCGATGACGCCATCGTCGTCGGCGAACATGCCGCACACCGGCGCGAAACCGGGGCCGATGCCCAGGCCGCGGCCGAGGGCGGCGCCCTGCGCATGCTGGCCCCGGTCATCGCCTCGTCGCTCACCACCATCGCGGCTTTCCTGCCGCTCTTGGTGATCGGCGACATCATCGGCACCATCATCAGCGCGATTCCCTTCGTCGCCATCGCCGTGCTCATGGCCAGCCTGCTGGAGTGCTTCCTGATCCTGCCCGGCCATCTGCGCGGCGCTTTCAGCGGGCGCCAGCGGGCCGAGTCCCGTTTCCGGCGCGGTTTCAATGCGCGCTTCGACCGGCTGCGCGACGGTCCCTACCGGCGGCTGGTCACGGCGGCGGTGCGCTGGCGCTATCTGACCCTTGCCGTTGCGCTCGGCGCGCTGATCGTCAGCGTCGGTTTCCTCGCCGGCGGCCGCATCGCCTTCAACTTCTTCCCTTCGCCGGAAAGCGACGTGATCAACGGCAACGTCGTGATGGCGCCCGGCAGCGAACGGGCCGACACCATCGCCATGGTGCGCGAGATGGAGCGCGCCGCCGCCGTCGTCGCCGAACGCCTCGACCCTGCAAACCCGCTGATCCACGCCAGCTACGGCACCATCGGCCGGACCGCCGGTGAGCGGTTTTCGCGGCTGTCCGGCGACCGCTATGGCGGCGTCTATATGGAGCTGGTGCCGTCCGACAATCGCACCGTCCGCACCCAGGAATTTATCGAAGCCTGGCGCGAAGAAATCGTCGAACGACCGGGCGTGATCCGCATCAACCTGAACGAACGCGCCGGTGGCCCGCCCGGCCGCGAGATCGATATCCGGCTGTCCGGCAGCTCGACCGAGGCGTTGAAAGCAGCGGCGTTGGAAGTGCGCACGCTGCTCGAACGGTTCCCCGGTGTCAGCGATGTCGAGGACGACCTGCCCTACGGCAAACAGGAGGTCGTGCTCGAGGTCACGCCGCGCGGCCAGGCCCTCGGTTTCAACACCCAGGCCATCGGCCGGCAGGTGCGCGATGCCTTCGAGGGCGCGATCGCCAAACGCTTCCCGCGCGGCGACGAGGAAGTCACGGTGAAGGTGCAGTATCCGCGCGATGCCATCACCACCGAGGCGCTGCTGAATCTCTATCTGCAGGCGCCGGGCGGGGCGCAGGTACCGCTCAGCGAGGTCGTCAGCTTGAGCGAGACCCGCGGCTTCGGCCGCATCCGGCGCGAGTCCGGTCACCGTGAGGTGGCGATCTTCGCTGAGATCGACGAGACCCAGACGACGCTGAACGACATCATGCCGGCGCTGATCCGCCAGGGCCTGCCGGACATCGCCGCCAAGCATGGCGCCAGCTATCGTCTCGCCGGCAAGGCAGAGGAGCAGGCGGAAACCCTCGCCGACATGCGTGTCGGCGGTATCACCGGGCTGGTCATGATCTACGTCATCCTGGCCTGGGTGTTCGCCAGCTATTCGCGCCCGGTGGTGGTGATGGGCATCATCCCGTTCGGCCTGATCGGCGTGATTTTCGGCCATCTGTTGTTGGGCTACGACCTGACCATCCTGTCGATCGTCGGCATGATCGGCCTGTCCGGCATCGTCGTGAACGACTCGATCATTCTCGTCTCGACCGTCGATGAGCGACTACGCGATGGCGAAACGCCGCTCGACAGCATCATCAACGGCAGTTGCGACCGCCTGCGCGCCGTCCTGCTGACCTCGCTGACCACCATCGGCGGCCTGACGCCCTTGCTGTTCGAGACCAGCCTGCAGGCTCAGTTCCTGATCCCGATGGCGATCACCATCGTCTCCGGCCTCGCCGTCGCGACCTTCCTGGTGCTGCTGGTGATCCCGGCCCTGCTGATGATCCAGGCCGACACCGCCCGCCTCTGGCACGGCCGCCGCCGCGACCAGGACCCCATCACCCCCGCCGCCAAGGCGTAACCTGCACCTGCACCGGGCGGTATTGCCGTCTGCTAGGCCCGCCAGAAGTCGCGGGTGAACAGCACCAGCACAGTGAACAGTTCCAGCCGGCCCATCAGCATACCGGCGGCGAGCAGCCACTTCGCCGCATCCGGCAGCGGGGCGTAGGTGCCGGACGGGCCGATGATCTCGCCCAGGCCCGGCCCGACATTGGAGATCGCCGAACCGGCGCCCGAGACCGCGGTCAGCAGGTCCAGCCCGAGCATGTTCAGCGCCAGCGCCAGCACCGCGAAACACAGCGCGAACAGGAAAAAGAAGCTCATCACCGAACTCATCACCGACTCCGGGATCGGCCGCCGGTTGAAGTGAGCGACGAACACGCCGTGCGGCTGCAGCAGCTTGTGCATCTGCGTGCTGGCGGCGGCGTACAGCACCTGGAAGCGGAACACCTTGATGCCGCATGAGGTCGAGCCGGCGCAGCCGCCGATGAACATGATGAAGAAGAACATGGCGACGGCGAAGCTGCCCCACTGGCCGTAGTCCGCGGTGGCATAGCCGGTGCCGGTGACGATCGACACCACGTTGAAGGCGGCGTAGCGGAAGGCGGCTTCCGGCACCACGTTGCCCTCGCTGATGCGCCACAGCGTCATGATCGCCACGGCGGTGCCGACGATGGCGAAAAACCAGCGCACCTGGGCATCGCGCCAGATCGCCAGCGGCCGTCCGCGCAGGGCCTGGAAGTAGAGCAGGATCGGCAGGCTGCCGAGGATCATGAACACCGTGGTGACGTAGTCGACTGCGGCGCTGTCGAACCGGCCGATCGACTGGTCCGAGGTGGAGAAACCGCCGGTGGCGACGGTCGTCATCGCGTGTGCCACGGCCTCGAACGACGACATGCCGGCGGCCCACTGCGCCAGCGCGCACAGCCCCGTCAGGATGACGTAGACCACGCCGACGGTGCCGGCGATCTGCGCCGCGCGCGGCAGTACTTTCTCCGAGGCTTCTGAGGATTCCAGCCGGAACAGCTGCATGCCGCCGACCTGCAGGAACGGCAGGATGGCGACCGCGGTAACGATGATGCCGACGCCGCCGAGCCACTGCAGCAGAGCGCGCCAGATCAGGATGCCCGGCGGCGCCGTGTCCAGGCCGACGATCACCGTCGAGCCGGTGGTGGTCAGGCCCGACATCGCCTCGAAGAAGGCGTCGGTGTAGCTCATGTCCAGTTCGGAGAAGACGAACGGCAGCGCCGCAAACGCCGGCATCACCACCCAGGACGTCGTCGTCAGCAGGAAGGCGGTGCGCAGGTTCAGGTCCTCCGCGCTGCCGCGCGTGGTCAGCGCCAGGGCACTGCCGGCGAAACTGGTGACGAAGGCCGAGGCCATGAACACTTCCCAGTCGGGATTGCCGACCAGCGCATCCAGCAGCGCCGGGATCAGCATGGTCGCCGCCAGGGTCAACAGCAAAAGGCCGTTGACCAGCAGGACGGGGCGGTAAACGCGCATGGCTGAGGTTCTAGGCTGTTGGCGGCAAGGCGGCCGTCGTCCGGTGCCGGGTCAGTTGATCTGCTGCACGTCGAACGGGCTGTCGAGCGAGAAGGCCGGTACCTCGATGTCGAACCGCCGGCCGTCTGCGCCCTGCATTTCGTACGAGCCGACCATCACGCCAGACGGCGTGCTCAACGGGCAGCCGCTGGTGTATTCGAAGGTTTCGCCGGGGCTCAGCACCGGCTGCTTGCCGACCACGCCGGGCCCGCGCACCTCTTCGGTCTTGCCCATGGCGTCGGTGATCTGCCAGTAGCGGTTCAGCAGCTGCACCGTGCCACCGCCGTTGTTGGTGATCTTGATGTTGTAGGCCCAGAGGTAGCGGTGCTCGTCCGGTTCCGACTCGTCCTCCAGAAACAGCGGCATGACCTGCACGGTGATATCGCTCGTGGTCGCGGTGTACATGCTGCGCTCCGCCAGGTTGTTGGGGTCAGCCGTCGGCCGGCCGTCGGCGTAACAAATACTTCTGTTCGCCGTCCATGACCAGTTCGCCGTCCTGGTTGTGCACGGTCGACTTCACGGTCACCACGCCGGTGGTGTTCTGCTGTTTCATCTCGGTGATTTCCAGCATCGGATACAGCGTATCGCCGTCGTAGACGCCCTTCAGGAACCGGCTCGACTGTTCGATGAAGCCGATCATCGACTCGCCGATGATATGCGGGAACTGGCCCGCGCCGGCCGCGGTCTGGATCAGCACCTGGAAGCCGTGCGCCAGCAGGCCCTTGTGGCCCTGCCGGCGGCAGTATTCGACGTCGTAATGGATCGGGTGATTGTCGCCCGAGGCGACCTGAAAGGCGGCGAACAGGGCATCGGTCATCGTGCGCGACGGGATGTAGAACTGATCGCCGACCGACAGGTCGTCGAAGTATTTCGACGGGCCGGGGCTGTGCTTGGCGGGGTCGAAGGCGGTGTCGGTCATGGCGTATTAGGCGCTCCGCTGTTTTTCTGTTTGGTGTTGGTCGGCCGGTAGATGCACGGCGCCGGCCGCGCGCAGCCGCTCGATGGCCTCGTCGTCATAGCCCAGATCGGCCAGGATGGCGCGGCCGTGCTCGCCCAGGGCCGGGCTGGCCGCGGCCGGCACTTCGTCGCCGATCGGCGTCACGCCCGGGATCTGCGGCAGTGTCATGGCGCCGACATCGGGCTGCATCATCGTCGCGGCCGCACCGACGGTACCGACATGCGGGTCGGACAGCCAGTCGCCGAAGTCGTTGATCTTGTTGGCCAGGACCTCATGCTCGGCAAACAGGCCCAGCCAATGGTCGACGCTGTGCCGGCGCAGGACGTCGGCGACCTGCGGGCCCAGCGTGTCCATGTTCTGGCCGCGCGTCTCGAAGGTGGCGTAGCGTGGATCGTCGACCCAGTCGGGCCGGCCCAGCACGGCGGCGAAGCGGGCGAACTGCGCCTCCTTCACCATGGTCACCGCGAGGTAGCCGTCGCTGGCCTGATACGATCCCGCCGGTGCGGCCAGCGCCGATGACGGCCCGCCGGCCAGTTGAAATTCGGCGATCTTCACCGCCATCAACGCCGCGGCGGACTGCATCAGGCTGCAGTCGATGAAGCGGCCCTCGTTTTCGCCGTCGCGGCCGCGTAACGCCGCTGCTACCGCCTGCATCGCATAGAGCGCGGTCACGCAGTCGATGATGAAATGACCCAGCCGGTGCGGCACCCCGTCATTGCCATGGTTCAGCGACATCAGGCCGGAAAACGCCTGCGCCACGGTGTCGGTGCAGGCGCGGTTGCTATAGGGGCCGGTATGGCCGAAGCCGCTGACGGCGACATACAGGACGCGCGGGTTCAGCGCCCGGACATCGTCGTAGCCCATGCCGAGGCGGGCCGCGACGCCGGGGCGGAAGCTCTCGATCACGATGTCGGCGTCAGTCGCCAGTTGCCGGGCGATCCGTAATCCGTCGGGCTGCTTGAGGTCCAGCACCAGGCTCTTCTTGCCGCGGTTGGCGACCACCGACAACGCCGTGTGATCTTCATGGCGGTCGCCCAGAAAGCGCGACCAGTCGCCCTCCGGCGGTTCGATTTTGACGACATCGGCGCCCTGCAGGGCCAGCAGTTCGCCGCAATAGGGGCCGGCATAGCCCTGGCTCAGGTCCAGCACCTTCACGCCGGCATAGGGATGTGTGTAGCCCATGATGGGCGTGAGTCTACCCGCAAAACGGCGGCAGTACAGTCTTGACCGACGGTGCCGGTCCGATGTTGCGGTCAGCTTCCCGCGGCGGCCCGGGTGACGTCACTGCGCCAGACCAGTGTGCCGGAGTCGAGCGGCTGGCCCGTCATCTCGCGCTCGGGCGCCGGCAGCACGTCCAGGCTTGGCCACAGGCCGCTGGTCAGTGCATCGGCGTATCCGGTGGGCAGCGCATTGGCCCGCATCTTCGCCGCTGCCGTCTCATGGTCGTAATCGAAGGCGCGGTGACTGACGCTTATGCCGTCCGACGTCGGTTTCAGTACCGAATACCAGGCGCGCGGCGTGCCGTCGTTCGCCGGCATGCCGATCACACCGGCGTTGTGCCACAGCCGGCCGTCGATCTCCTGGCTGAACGGAATGCCGCAATGGCCGCCGATAATGCCGTCGACGCCGGCCGCGGCCAGTTCCGCCAGCTTGTCGCTCGCCGGCGTCGCGGCGAAGACGAAGCGGTTGATCTCGCTCACGCCGCCGTGGATCACGCGCAGGCGCCGTCCGGCCATGCTGAACTCGATTGCCGTCGGCAGGCCGGCCATCCACCGTCGCGCCTCGGCCGACAGCTGCGCCGAGGCGTACGCGAACCACTGCCGCGAGGCGACGTCGCAGGCGCTGCCTTCCTCGAAGCCGCAGCCGCAGTCCTCGCCGTTCTGGCCCAGACTTTCCTCGCAGTTGCCCATTACCACATGAATGCCGGCCGCGCGCACGGCGTCGACGCAGGCCTGCGCATCGGCGCAATAGGCGACCACGTCGCCGGTGCAGATGATCCGTTCCGCTGGAATGCCCTGCGCTTCGGCTAGCGCCAGCATGCGCTCAGTGGCTTCAAGGTTGCTGTACGGCCCGCCGAACACCAGCACCGGCGCGTCGATCGTGCCCAGGTCCGGTACCCGCGGATGCACACTCATCTCGGTTGCTTCGGTCATATCCGGATTGGGGTCAGTCGGCGCCGACGCTGCAGGCGCCGCCGCCCAGCACGCAGAACTTGGCGCAGTGCGGGTGGTTCAGTTTTACCGCGCCGCTCGCCTCGGCCAGCGTTTCCCCAAGTTCGAACTCGCCGTCATAAGGCAGCAGCGTACAGGCCAGCACGGCCGGCTTCGCCGCGCCTTTGCGTTTCACCACCATGCGCGAACTGGCGCACATCATCGCGTCGGGCGAGACGTTCAGGATGCCCCAGCAGGCCTCGGTGATCTCCGGCACGTCCGTGGTCTCATCCATCTCCGGGAACAGCACCAGCTCGACCGGGTTGTCGGCGTCGAGACGCAGGCCGTGCTCGGCGAACATGCGGCCGAAACCGGCACGCAGTTGCGCCTCCGACTCGCGCCATAGGCTGCGGCCGGCGACGTTGATATTGAAACCGTTTTCCGACAGCCAGGTCAGGCCGGGCAGCATGCGTTCCCAGGCGCGCGCCCCGCGCTCCAGGTCGTGCAGGTTCTGTGTGTAGTGGTCGACCGACACGCGCAGGCACAGGCGTTCGCCGAATGCCGCTTTCAGGCGCAGCAGGTCGTCGGCCCGCTTCATCATCGGCCGCATGGCGTTGGTCAGCACCAGCACGTGGTAGCCGCGGTCCAGCGCGTCTTCCAGCATGGCGACGATGTCCGGGTTCATGAACGGCTCGCCGCCGGTAAAGCCGATTTCCCTGGCCGACCAGTCGCGATCGAGCTCATCCAGCAGCGTCGCCACTTCTGCGGCGGTCATGTAGACCAGCCGATCGTTGGTCGGGCTCGATTCGATGTAGCAGTTGGCGCAGGTCAGGTTGCACAGCGTGCCGGTATTGAACCACAGCGTCTCGATGCCGTTCAGGGCAACCGACGCCCGCTTCTGGCCATCCAACGTGCGGTCCGGATCGCGGAACTTGTCCGGACTCAGTGCTGCCGGACCCGACGCGTCCTCGACATGGCTCATCGCAAATCACTCCTGACATCGCGCGAGCCCAGGTTTCGGCAGCGCTCCACAATGCCCCGAAGGTGTGCGGGTGGGCTTGTTTTGTCAACGTGGCGGCCCCGGCACCTCGCGCGACTGTGAACAGCCGTCACCGGCCCTGCAAGCCAGCGAACCGGTTTGCAGAAACGGCCCGATTTGCTATTGCTTTGCGCTGACGTGCGGGCGTAGCTCAATGGTAGAGCAGGAGCTTCCCAAGCTTAAGACGAGGGTTCGATTCCCTTCGCCCGCTCCATCTCTCCCACGCCGGCTCTGGCGTTCTGACGCGGGTCGCTGGCTAGTGCGGCGCCGACATTGCCGGTGCGTCGGCTGGCTTTTGCGTCGCCTCGCGCTCGATGTCGCGCAGTGCGGCCCGGTTACCGGCGATGATCGATAACAGAAAGCCGCCGAAGAACGTTTGCATGCCGAGGACGATTAGCGTCATCGCCAGAACGACGCTGCGCACTTCAGCCAACGCGCCAAATGACAGCGCATACCAGCCATAGACCACTGTCGCGAACAACCCGGCGCCGGCCGCGAGCAGCGCAATGCCGGCGACGATCATGTGCTCGAGCCGCGCAAGCCGCAGCAGCCACCGAGCTCGCGGCGTCACGCGTCGATAACCTTCGCGTACGCCGTGGATCGCGGCCGCGAGGGCAAACAGGCCCAGCTGATGCGCGACGGTCAGTATCGACGCCGATATCACCGCCCAGTGGTCGCCAAAGGCGAAGCCGCCGACCTGCAACATGGAACCGTCGGGTTGGGACATCAGACCCGCCAGCAGGACGCTGCTCAATAACGCCAGCACGACGGCCGGCCCCGCGAACATCCAGGTCGGGCTCAGCATCAGCATGAACCTGAGGTGGCGCCAGCCGTCCTGCCACGGCCTTAAATGCGGTGCCCGGCCACGCTGGTCCGGCCACAGGGTGATTGGCACCTCCGTCATGCGCTGGTTCAGCAAGGCGCCCTTGACGATCATTTCGCTGGCGAACTCCATCCCCTCGGACGACAGTTTCAACGCTGAAAAACAGCCCCTGGTCAGTGCCCGCAAACCGCAATGGGCGTCGCTCAACTCCGTGCGGAACAGGATGCGCAAAACGCCGGATAGGACCGGATTGCCGATGTAGCGATTCTTCCAGGGCATCGCCCCGGGCTTGATTTCACCGCGCAGGCGCGAACCGTTGCACATGTCATGTCCGGCCATCAGCGCTTCGACCATGGGCACTGAATCGATGAAATCGTAGGAGCAGTCGCAGTCGCCCATCACCAAATAGCGGCCGCGGGCCGCGCTCAAGCCGCCGATCAGTGCCGCGCCATAGCCGCGTTGGGTGATCCGGACGACGCGTGCGCCATGCCCATGGGCAATGACCCAACTCGCGTCAGTACTGCCGTTGTCGGCGACGACGATCTCGCCAGTCAGACCATGCTTCGCCTCAAGCGTATTCAGCGCTTCGCGGGCGCGCTGCAGGCAGTTCGGAAGCGTTGCCTCCTCGTTCAGGCATGGCATGACGATGCTGACATCGACGCCACTCGTGACCTTGTCGGACACGTTTTCCGCCGCGTCTGCGACAAAGACTTCTTTAACAGCCGGCATACTATTGAGATCCCACAGTCGTCGCCGTGCGAGGGCGAATGCGCTTCAGGATTGTGTTCGTCGGGCTTTAACGAACCGTTAGCGACAACAGGGCACGCAGCATTGTCGACTTGCGAACAGCAACAGAAGGTCGGGCGCGCCGATAGCGGTGACCTGCAGGGGTCGGCCGCGCCGAAAGGCGATGCGCTTCTGCTGCCCGGTTTTTTGTGCTTTCTGCTGCTGCTCGGTCTGGGCGTAGCACTTGTTTATGCCGCCGGCGCAACTGGCGGGATGTCTCGCTACCTCTATGGCGCGTCTGATCGTCCGGCGACCGCGGTCATTGTCGCGCTTGTCCTTTGTGCCGTCGCCGCCGCAAAAGCGCCCCCGATGCCGCTGGCGGCGAAGCTGTCGCGGCTGCGGCCCTGGCAATTGGCGCTGGCGGCGCTGGTAATTGCATCGGCCGGCGTGGTTTTTGTCTATCAGAGCTACGCTTTCTCGATGGACGAGTTCATGACTCGTCTACAGGCGCAGGTTTTCGCCGAAGGCCGACTGACCGGCCAGGTTCCGGTCGAGTGGCAATGGCTGGGACGGGCGCTGTTTCACAGCTTTGCCGACTACGACTATGCCACCGGCCAGGTCGCCAGCAACTATCGTCCTGGTATGGCTTTCCTTTACACGATCTTCGATCTGTTCGGCCTGGGCGATCTGGTTTCGGCCTTCATGCTGGCCGGCAGCGTTCTGCTGGCCGCTTCGTTGGCGCGCCGAATCTGGCCGGATACGCCGGATGCACCGATTGTCGCGGCGCTGCTGGTGGCGACATCGCAGCAGGCAATGGCGATGGCGTTAACGAGCTACGCCATGCCCGCACACCTGTTCCTCAACCTGCTATGGCTGCGCCTCTTTGTCGCCGATACCCGCCTGGGCCATGTGCTGGCTGCACTGGTTGGAGTGTTCACCGCGTCGCTGCACCAGGTGCACGTACATGCGTTTTTTGCGGCGCCATTCTTTTTGATGCTCGTGCGGCCATGGCGGCCCTGGTTGCTGTTGTTCTACGGCTTGGTTTATCTGGCCGGACATGCCGCCGTTGCCGGATGGGACCATTGGGCATTCGGCTCCGTCAGTGCAGACGCAGGTGCTGATTTCGCCGATCGCGTCGACGGCCTTGCCCGATTGCCGGACGGCCAGGCACTGGCGACCGTGACGGCGCTCGTTGCTCGCTTTTTCGCGTGGCAGAATCTCGCTCTGCTGCCGCTCCTGTTCATCGCTTTTCGCGTGGGGCGCATGCCGCGTTTGCTGATCCTGTCGGCGGTGAGCATTCTGCTCAGTCTTGCGCCCTATCCGTTGCTGATGCCCGACCAGGGGCATGGCTGGGGCTATCGATACTTACATGGACTGATTGCGAACTTTGCCCTGCTCGGAACGGCGGGTTGGGTGGCGCTGCGTCAACTGCCCCAGGAAGAACAGCGGCGCTGGCGTCAGGCCGTCTTGATCAGCTCGATCCTGACCTTGCTCGTCATGTTTCCCTTACGCGGCTACCAAATGCATCGTGTCGTCGCGCCGTTTCACGCCGCCAGCGACCTGATCGCGTCGGCAGATGCCGACGTCGTCGTCGTTGAGACCAATGGTGTCTTCTATGGATGGGATTTGATCCGGAACGACCCGTTTCTGCGTAACCGACCGATCCAGGTTGCGCTCTCTTCTCTGACGCCTGACGATCTTCGCCGGCTCTGCAGATCGTATCGCGTTGCCTTCGTCAGCGCGGCACAACTGCAGTCGCATGACATGGTTGTGATGTCCGGCGATGCTGGGGTCGCGTCGGAACCGGCTATGTCCGCTATGATCGTGTCGGCGAACTGCCCCTCGTCAGGGAATTGAGGCACGGCGCATTCAAATCGCGCCCGACTGCGACGTATTGACATGACGCCCCGTCTGCGTGCCGGTAGGCTCGCGCCTCGGGAGAAGCCGGTATGTCGCGCTACGCTGCCTTTATCTTCGTATTGCTTTTTGCCGTTGCGCTGGCGGTTGGTGCTGCCGTGGGCAATGGCGTGCTGGTGTGGCCATTTGCACTTGCATTCGCGCTGGTCTGTCTCGGTATCTATGACCTGACTCAGCCGCGGCACAGCCTGTTGCGCAACTACCCCGTCATCGGCCACATGCGCTGGCTGTTCGAGGGAATCCGGCCGGAGATCCGCCAGTACCTGATCGAGAACGACCGCGAAGAAGTGCCGTTCAGTCGCGAGCAGCGTTCGCTGATCTACCAGCGTGCCAAGGGCGAGGTCGACAAGCGGCCGTTCGGAACCAAGCTCGACGTCTACGAACCGGGCTACATCTGGCTCAACCACTCTGCTGCGCCGCGGCCACATGGCGACGGCGACTACCGGGTGATGATCGGCGGGTCCGCCTGCGCGCAGCCCTATGCCGCGTCGGTCTACAACATCTCGGCGATGAGCTTCGGCTCGCTCAGTGCCAATGCCGTTGCCGCGCTCAATCGCGGTGCAGCCATCGGCGGTTTTGCCCATGACACCGGTGAAGGCGGCATCAGCCGCTATCACCGCCCCGGCAACGGCGATCTGATCTGGGAAATCGGTTCCGGCTACTTCGGCTGTCGCGACGACGCCGGCCGATTCGACCCGGCGCGTTTTCGCGACCAGGCGGCGGACGATCAGGTGAAGATGATCGAGATCAAGCTGAGCCAGGGGGCAAAACCGGGCCACGGCGGCGTCTTGCCCGGCGCCAAGGTCACGCCGGAAATCGCCGAAGCGCGTGGCGTCCCAATCGGCCGTGACTGTATTTCGCCGGCCGCGCACAGCGCCTTTTCGACGCCGCTGGAAATGATGGCCTTCATTGCGCAGTTGCGCGAGCTCTCGGGCGGCAAGCCAGTGGGCTTCAAGCTGTGCATCGGCCATCGCTGGGAATTCATGGCCATGGTGAAGGCGATGCTCGAGACCGGCATCACGCCCGATTTCATCGTCGTCGACGGCAAGGAAGGCGGCACCGGCGCCGCGCCGCTGGAATTCACCAATCGTGTCGGCACGCCGCTCTACGATGGCCTGGCGTTCGTGCGCAATGTGCTGATCGGCGCCGGGTTGCGGAGCGACATTCGCATCGGTGCTGCTGGCAAAGTGGTCACCGCCTACGACATCGTCCATGCCATGGCGGTCGGGGCCGACTGGTGCAATTCGGCACGCGGCTTCATGTTTGCCCTGGGCTGCATCCAGGCACAGGCCTGCCACACCAACCGGTGCCCGGTCGGCATCGCCACCCAGGACCGGCTGCGGCAGCGTGCGCTGGTGGTCGACGACAAGGCGACCCGTGTCGCGAATTTCCACCGTGAAACGCTGAATGCGCTGTCGGAGATCGTCGCTGCCGCCGGCTTCGATCATCCGCGCGAACTCGAACCCTGGCATCTCATGGTGCGTCGTCCCGGCGGCCTGGTGCTGACCGGCACCGAAGCCTACCCGTTGCTGACGGAAGGCGAACTGTTGCAAGGCGGCGGCGACCCGTCTTACGTCCGCGACTGGGCCCGCGCGGACGCCCAGAGCTTCGCGCCCTGCGCATGATTGGCAACGTCAGCCCCGACACCCGAACTGGTATCGACATTCGCACCGGAATGCCGGGTTTTGATGTTGATCGATAGTGCGGCCGCGGCATGGTCGGGCCGTTACAGACGATAGTTGGCATTGACGGCACCGTCCCCTTGGTTCTTCGGATGCTTGTAGGCTCGTATTCTGGCTGCGCACGAGCGATTCCGGTCGTCGCCGGTGCCGAACACCGTCAGTTGGCGGGCCAATGCGTCACCCGAGCCGAAATGAATCGGCGACCATTGCGTCTAATGCTGCCCGCGGATCTCGACGGCGGGTTGACCAAATTCAACATTCGGTTGCGCGGGTCTGGCGGGCCTCTTAGGGTGCCGGCGTTTGGTCAAAGTTGGTGGCGGCAGGGCGCTGTGGTGTCTGTCTTGGCGGCCCCGCGTAGAACTGCAACGCACGTCATGGACCGGATCGTACAGTTCATCCAGTTTGCGCCGTTGATTGCGTTCGGTGTTGCCGCGCGCGGCGGCGGCGATATCGTCGATCGCATCTATATCGCGGCTGGACTGGCGTTGCCGGTGCTGGTGTTTCAGTACTGGCCGGGCCGGCAGCGCGGCGATCCGCTGCTGATTTCCACCAACCTGTTCTTCATGCTGCAGGCCGCTGTCTTCCTGTCCGATATCGCCATCGTCGATCAGGCGACGCGGTCGCTGCGCGAGGCTGGGTACTTCATCGTCCTGCTCGTCGCCGGCCTCGTCTTCGTCATGGTGTCACCGCGCGGCCTGCTCGGTGTCGAGGCTGAACCGTCGCTGGTGCGGCGTTACTCGTTGTGGCTGCTGGGCCTGATCGTAGTCGCGTTGGGCGTCTCGCTGACCTTTCGCGGGCACGAGGTCTATGCCGCGTTCCTGCCAGCGGTCGCCCTGTTCCTGACCCAACGGGTATTGATCCACTGCGCCGGCAAGGCGGCGTGACGTCACCACCGTGCTAATGCCAGTGCCGGTTAACGGTTGTTCACCCGCATGTCCGGATGCAGGGCGGCGGCCAGGATGTGGTCGGACCGGCCGATGACATGCTCGGACGAGCCGACGATCAACGGATCCGGCTGGCGCACGATCGAATTGTTCTTGTTGGCGTATGGCAGGTTCCACAGGAAGTGCTGCATGCAGTTCACGCGGGCGCGCTTCTTGTCATTCGACTTGACCAGTGTCCACGGCGCGTCGGCAGTGTCGGTGTAGAAGAACATCGCTTCTTTGGCTTCCGTATAGTCGTCCCACTTCTGTATCGATTGCTGGTCGATCGGGCTCAGCTTCCAGCGCTTCAGCGGGTCCGACTTGCGTTGATCGAACCGGCGCGCCTGCTCGCTGCTGCCGACCGAGAACCAGTACTTGAACAGGCGGATGCCGCTGCGCACCAGCATGCGCTCCAGTTCCGGGCACTGGCGCATGAATTCCAGATATTCGTTGGCGTTGCAGAACCCCATGACCCGCTCGACGCCGGCGCGGTTGTACCAGGAGCGGTCGAACAGCACGATCTCGCCGGATGACGGCAGGTGCTCGATGTAGCGCTGGAAATACCACTGGCCACGCTCACGCTCGCTGGGTTTTTCCAGCGCGACGACGCGCGCGCCGCGCGGGTTCAGATGTTCCATGAAGCGCTTGATCGTGCCGCCCTTGCCGGCCGCATCGCGGCCCTCGAACAGGATGACGACGCGCTCGCCGGTTTCCTTGACCCAGCTCTGTACCTTCAGCAGCTCGACCTGCAGCTGCTGCTTGTGCCGTTCGTAGACGGCGCGCTTCATCTTGGTCTTGTAGGGATAGGCGTCGCTCTGGAAGATTTCGCGCAAGCGTGAGGGGTCGTGGCGCAGCTCTGCGAGTTCCTGCCGGGCCAGGGCACCGCGGTCGACCGACGACAGGTGATCCTCGTTGTGATCGTCCACCTCCGCCGGTGCGGCGGCATCCGTCTCGATCGGCTTGGCGGCGGCGTCATTGGCCGCGTCGGCGCCGTTTGTCGATGGCTTTTTCTTGGCAGTCTGCCCCTGCATGATCGGTCCCCCTGTCGTCTCGTCGATCAGTGTCGGTTCGTCCGGGTGGGTCAAGTGTGACGGTAATGTTTCATGATCGCCATAGACAATTAAGATTTTGCTCAACTCCGATCACGCCGCCTGCCGATCCGTACCGCCGGGCTACCCCTTTGGCAGTACAAAGCATCGCAGATGGATAGTGGTTCTGGCAGACCGTTCAGCAGCGCGCCTGTTGTGTTACGATTACCTGCTTTTGGCGATCACCGGCCCTTGCCGAGGGGGGGTGGCAAGCGATCGTGCAGGGGCATTCGACACTTCGATAGCGACGTTTTGGCAGCTTGGGCTACGCGTTCCGGACGGTGCCCGTCGGTGGCGCCATTGGCATGGCTGCGACATTGAACGGCGACGTGCAGGGCGAATCCCGGGGGCAGCGGATGGCGATGGTGGAACGACATGGGCGCGCGGCCACAAGCGTGCTGGGCGCGGCGGTGCTGGCGGCGCTGATGTTTCTGTGGGGCGCCACGGCGCAGGCCGGTTTCCGCAGCCATCTTGATGCTTGGCGGGGTAGCCAGGACACCCAGGGGCCGGTCGGTGCGTGCGTCGTCGCCTGGCCGGAATGTCTCGATCTCGCCGAGGGCGGCGATCCAAGGGCGCAGTATCTTGTCGGCTACGCCTACTTCATGGGCTACCAGGTCCGGAATGGCGGCGCCGAAATCGCGCTCCAGTGGATGAAACAGGCCGCCCGCCAGCGCCTGCCGCTGGCCATGGTGCAACTCGGCCGTATGTACCGTGCCGGCAATGGCACCGACCGGGACGTCACCCGCGCGGCCATGTGGTTTGAGCTGGCGCAGACATTGGCCGTCAGCGAGGACACCATCTGGAAGGCGCGTGACGAGTCGGACCGCCTGAAAGTGCAGATGACCGAGGCGCAGATGAGCGAGAGCCATCGCCTGGCGCGCGACTGGCTGTTGCGTAACCCGGATGACGGCATGCCGCCAATGCCGCCCTTCCGCCCGCGCCGCCTCGATCACCCCCACGACCGCTAGACTCGATCGCCCGTGCGGCCGGCGGCCGCACGTCAGGCCGGTTCGTCGGACACTTTCACGATCAGCTTGCCGCTGTTCGATCCATCGAACAGTTTGTTGATCGCCGTCGGCGCATTCTCCAGGCCGTCGACCACATCGACCCGATAGTTGAGCTTGCCGTCACGCAGCCATTGCACCAGTTCGGCCCGCGCTTCGCCGAACCGGGCGGCAAAGTCGACGACGATGAAGCCCTCCACCCGCGCGCTTTTGTACAGAAGGCGGTGGAAGTTGTACGGACCCGGCACCGGGTCCGTGGCGTTGTACTGCGCGATCAGGCCGCACAGGGCGATACGGGCGTGGAAGTTGATGCGCTCCAGGATGTGGTCGAACACCGGCCCGCCGACATTCTCGAACACTACGTCGATTCCATCCGGGCAGGCCGCGTCGAGGGCCGCCGGCACGTCGTCACTGCGGTAATTGATGGCGGCGTCGAAGCCGAGCTCTTCGGTCAGCCAGCGGCACTTGGCGTCGCTGCCGGCGATGCCGACCGCCCGGCATCCCTTGATTTTGGCGATCTGTCCGACCATCGATCCGACAGCACCGGCGGCCGCCGTCACCACGACGGTTTCACCCGGCTTCGGCTGCCCCAGATCGAGCAAGCCGAAATAGGCGGTGAATCCGATGCTGCCGGCCACGGCCATATAGGCGGTCAGCGGCACGCCTTCATCGGGCGGAATTCGGCCGCGCAGCAGTTTCGCGTCAATCGCCGCGTAGCGTTGCCAACCCCACGCCCCCTGCACCAGGTCGCCGGCGGCAAAACCCGGGTCGCGACTGGTCTCGACCACACCCAGTGCCAGGCCGCGCATCACATCGCCGACGCCGACCGGCGGCATATAGCTGTCCTCGTCGTTCATCCAGATGCGGTTTGCCGGGTCCAGCGACAGGTAGATTGTCCGCACCAGTACCTGTCCGTCCGTGGGTTCCGGTACGGCTTCTTCATGCCAGGCGAAAAGGTCCGATGTGATCGGGCCGTCTGGTCGCTGCGTCAGCAGCCATTGCTGATTCACGGGTCTCGTCATCTTTCTCGCCTCACGGTTGTGGGTTTCCACCGTTAATTGCTGCCGACATTGCTGCTGTCGCCGGTGCTTCGATCCCCGTGCGGGTCGCATTTGTCCAAGCCAAGCGGTTGGATCGGGCGGCGACTATGGGAACACCTTCTCTTTTCATTAATCGACACTTAAGCAATTTCCGACACTTTAGACACTCGCTCCGAAGTTGTCGTGAAGAAGAGGCACTGCCAAGACTTCCCGAAAGCACCACGAATACTATCTATGCGCGTATTTGATTTCTTGCAACGATCACGGGGGCGGTGATTCAGCAGGAAAAATACCATTTGGCACTCGCGCGAGTTGAGGAGTTTACCTAGATGTCTGACGCGCCAACAGCCACCCCCGCGAGCAGCGATGACGTCGATTGGCAGGCGTGGACCGGTCATCTCGACATCGATGATAAATGCCGTTCCGTTTTGCCGCAGGTCTGGTCGTTTCTCGAACCGCACCTGGACGGTCTGCTCGACGGCTTCTACCGCAAGATGGCGACCGTGCCGCAAATGGCCGCGCTGCTGCACGGCGACGACCATATCAAGCTACTGAAAACGGCGCAGCGCGAGCATTGGAACACCCTGTTCAGCGGGCGTTTTGACCAGGCCTATTTCGACAACAGTTACCGCATCGGCGTGGCCCACGAACGCATCGGTCTCGAGCCGCACTGGTACATGACCGGTTACAATTACGTACTCAGCCATATTCTGGGGCTGCTGGCCGAAAAGGGTAAGGCGCGCCGCGGCGAACAGGCGGCACAGGCTCGCGCGGTCACGCAGGCCGTGTTCCTCGACATGTGCGTCGCCATCAACGTCTATTCGAAGCTCGACCGTGAGGCGCGCGGCCGCCGGACCGGCCGCATCGAACAACTGGTTGCCGAGTTCGAGCAGACGGCCGATGCGGTGCTGGACGATGTGATGGCGAGCTCGCAGGTGATTATTGCGGCCAGCGAAGGCATGGCCAAGAACATCGATGCCGGTACCACACGCACCATGGATGTCGCCGAGGCCGCTGACCGCGCACAGTCCAACGTCTCGACAGTGGCCGCGGCGGCGGAAGAGCTCGCCAGTTCCGCCGCGGAGATCGGCCAGCAGACAGCCTTGTCGACGACGGTCGCCAGTGAAGCGCGCGGCCAGGCGGATCGGTCGAATGAGCGGGTGAAGAGCCTGGCGGACACCGTCGACCGCATCGGCGATGTCGTCAGCCTGATCAGTGACATCGCGTCTCAGACCAATCTGCTGGCGCTCAATGCGACGATCGAGGCGGCGCGCGCCGGCGAGGCCGGCAAGGGCTTCGCCGTCGTTGCATCGGAGGTGAAGAACCTGGCCAGCCAGACCGGTCGGGCGACGGAAGAAATCTCGACCCAGATCGCGGCGGTGCAGGACGCGACACGCGAAGCCGTGTCCACCATCGGCACGATCTCGGACACCATCGGACGGATGAGCGAGATTGCCTCGGCCGTGTCCGCCGCCGTTGAGGAACAGCGCGCTGCAACTCAGGAGATCGCGCGCAACGCAACCTCGGTCAGCGAAGACACCAACGTTGTGTCCGATTCGGTGTCATCGGTCGCCCAGGCGTCTGTGACGTCCTACAGCGCCGGCATCAAGGTGCTGTGGTCGGCCAAGGACCAAGCCAAGCCGGTGCAGCAGATGCGCGATCAGATGACGCAATTCATCGACGGCATTCGCAGTGCCTGATTCAACGAAATAGCCAGCCGACCCAAGAGCGAACCGGAGAGTACATCATGGACTACACCTCGAATGTGAACGGCAACTGCATGGAGTTGGCGATGTCCGGCCAGTTCCTGTTTACCGACAACGAACTGTTTCGCGAAATCGTCAACAAGATGAACGAACACCAGGGCAATGAGGTTGTGTTCGATATCAATCAGCTCGAGTTCATCGACTCTGCGGGTCTCGGGATGTTGCTGTTGGCAAAGGAAACGGCCGACAAGAAGCAGCAGCAGGTGCGGCTCCGCGGTCTCAAGGGTCAGGTCAAGCACATGATCGAGGTATCGAAGTTCGATGCCCTGATCCCGTGTGAGCATTGAGGCCGTCGCCAAAATCCGACCTTGGTCATTTCACGCTGCACGCGGTCCACGTTCCGGAAGACACCGTCGCCGACCAGTGCCGGCGTCATGGTTTTCGCGCCTGGTCCCGGACCCCGACCAACAGACGCGCATCCAAAGCTGATCAGGTCGCCGATGTCGACGATGTAGAAGTCGCGGCGCCAAACTGGCAGGACAGCATCGTGCTGTTTGCGGCCGACAGCGCCGGTGCGCTGATGACGGCATTGGCCCTGCCGGCCCGGTGTTGCGTCGAGGACTCGGCGCTGATCCATGACTATGGCGGGATCCAACGTCTGCTTCATTGCGACTGGTCGCGCTCGCCGGACAGCAGTTTCGATCTGATCGTTACCGCCGGGACCGCCTTCGATCAGCAACTGGCGGCATTGGTCTGTCAGGCGCTTGTGGCGCGCGGTGCCATAGCCGGCAAGGAGCGGGACAGCGTTGCACTCGCCATTCACGAAGCGATTGCCAACGCGGTCGTTCACGGATCGTTTGAGCTCGATGGATTTCCGCGCGACTCGATGGAAGCTTTCGCCGACTATAGCGAAGCGTTGACTGCCTGCCGCGGCAATCCCGACTTCGCCAACCGGGTCATCCAGATATCGGCCGACTGGACCGGCGACGATCTCGTCGTTCGGGTCAGCGACGACGGCCCCGGCTTCGATGCTGAGGCGCTGTCCGCCGCCGCGGCGGCCAGTGGGCTAAATCGCGGTATGGCGCTGATCGATGCGATGAGCAAACAACGCATTATCGATCAGGACGGGCGCCGCATTTCCTTGTGGTTTGACCGGGGGTGATGTCGTGAGCCTCCCCGCTGTATCCGAGAAGGACCGGGCCGCACAGCCCGCGGCGGGGAATGTGGTACCGCTGCCGGTGTCCGGTGCCGATACCGCAAAGGGTGCTGCACCGGAAAGTCAGCCGTCGGCACAAGGCTTCATCGCGCGATTCAAGGCAATTGTCGCCGATGCAGTCCTGCTCTGGCGCCCCGTCGACGGGCCGCGGGCGGAGGAGGCCAATGCGATCCGGCTCGCCCAGGTACAGGCGATTTCGGCACGAACGCCATTCGTTTCCATCGCCAACATGATGAACTCGGCGATCATCGCGCTGGCCTGTGGTGCAGAGCTGCCGGCTTTCGCTCTGGGCGTCTGGCTTGCCTTGATGTGGTCGACATCGATCTTGCGGCTGTACCGGTGGCACCGGTCACGCAGCAGGGTGCATTCTGACCTTGTCTCACCGCAAGTACTTGAAAATGCGAGTATTGGCACTCTGATCGGCGGGTGCCTTTGGGGCGCGGCAGCGTTTGTGATCATCGCCACGGGCAGTCCCATGTCGCAGGTCTTGATCGTTATGACCATTGCGGGGATGTCAGCCGGATCCGCGGCGATGTTCGGTGTATTGCCCGAAAGCGTGGCAACGTTCGTGGTGCCGGCCGTTGGCGGCACGATTGCTGCCTTCCTGCTGGAGCCGTCGATGATGTCGATCGGCATGGTGGTCATGTGCACAGCCTTCATGGTTTTCATGCTGGTCACCAGCCTGACGGCTTACGCCAACATGGTTGAACTCGTTCGTGGCCGCCTCAGCCAAATGTCGGCGCGGGAGGAACTCGCCGCCGCTTACGGCAAGGTTGATACGATGAACCAGCAGATGAACGAGGAGCTGGAAGGCGCGCGCGACATGCAGCGAAGCCTGTTGCCTGAGGACAGCTCCATCCATCTGATCGAAAAGCACTGGGGCGTGCGGATCGCCCATCACTTTGAACCGTCACTCTATATTGGTGGCGACCTTTGGTACCTGCTGCCGATCAGCAAGGACCTGCTTGGCGTTTGCGTCGTCGATTTCACCGGTCACGGCGTGCGTGCGGCGATCAATACCTTCCGCCTGCACGCCACCTTGCAGAATCTCGACAAAAGCGTCACCAGCGCTTCGGATATGCTGGAGGAACTGAACAAGCACCTGTACCGCATCCTGCCACGTGGCCAGATGGCGACCGCCATTGTCGCCATTGTGGACAAAGGCCGTGATCTCCTGACCTACGCGGCCGCGGGGTCGCCCGCGCCGCTGATCCATAACCCGGCCGACGACACCTTCACCGTTGCCGACGGCAGCGGCTTGCCGCTGGCGGCGGTCGGTTTGACGGAATATGAAGAGCGCGTGCTGCCGTTCCCGCCCGGCGCCAGCCTCGTTCTCTACAGCGATGCGCTGATCGAATTTCGTGACGCCGACGGCAACATGCCGGGCGAGGAGTGGCTGGTGGAACGGGCAGAGCACCATTTGCGCGACAGTGCGCAGGACGCTTTTCTGGGCGCCATACTGGCCGATTTCGAAGACGCCAAGTGTGGCCCTGCTGGCGACGATCTCACCGTCGTCCATCTCTGGCGCCCCGCCTGACTTCAACCAAAACTGACATGGCTTTCCCGCGGCCCCGCGTCTCGACACGCAATGGTTGTCCATCGGGGCTGGACAGCGCGAAGTTAAATGGTAGCATGTTAGTATGTGAGTACTTAGGTATGTGAAATACCGCCGCTTGGCATCGTGACTTGATAGCGCCTGGGAGGGGGGCGCGAGAAAACAGCGATTGGGTGACGACTGTATCCGTCGGTCGATCGTTGCTTCGATCCGTCGTGCAGCGCGTGCCGCCAAGTCTGCGGTGCCGGTCGGCGGCCAGGCAGGCTGCCGTTTGGCACGATGATAGGGAAACCGACGTGAATGATCGATCGACGCCAGAGCCATCAGGTCCCGATTTAGAGGACGGGCGTCGAAGGGCCGTCGTGGACGGGAGGGACGGTACCCGTGGTGCGGGCCGCTCCATGCGGCGCGCGGACTTCGCATATCAACACCTTCGGCATTGGCTTCTCGAGGGGCAGTTGGATCCTGGCGAGGCTCTTTCCGTGGATGCGCTATCGGAACGTTTTGGCGTCTCGCGCCATCCCGTGATGGAGGCGATGAAGCGACTGGCGGCCGAAGGTTTCATCGACATCATTCCGCAGGTCGGCTGCCGGGTCGCACGTGTCGATGGCGACGCGTTCGATGATCATTTCCGCCTGCTCGCCGTGACGGACGGGCTGTTGGCGGAACTTGCAGCGGAGCGGCGGGATGAGGCGCAGATCGTCGAACTGCTGGCGGCGTCCGAGGGTGTCCGCGCGCTGCTTTTTGAACCCGACTCGCTGGATTTCAACCGCTACCGCAGCCACAACCGTGCGCTGCACAACGTCATTCATACCATGGCGCGCGCGCCATCGATCGTGCGTGTCGCCGATAGCATCAGCTTGCGCGCCGATTTCCAGGTTTCCGTGCTTGCCCGCGACAGTTTCGGCTACGACATGATCCGGGCCGCGCAGGACGAACATGACGAAGTTGCGCAATTGATAACCCGTGGCAAGGCCCGGCCTGCTGGTCAGGCGATGCGCGATCACATTTTCAAGGCGGGTGCGCGTCTGCGCACGGAATTCCAGGCGTTACTGGTCAGTCGGGGCTGATATCTGGATGCAGATGTCGCCGCGTCTACCCCCAGATGTTGCGGTTTTGTCCGGACGATCAATCACAAGAGATTTGTGAGCGAACTCATGGCCATCACTGAAACCAATGGCTGCATAACATTAGATCTTTTGTAAAAAAGATATTGGCATGAAAGATGGTAGCATGTTAGTATTTTACTGGTTGCACAAGATTGAATCTGTCTTGTTGCAGCGCCGGGGGATATCAGCCGACGGGGTCATCCGCCCTGTCGGCTGATTTACTTGAATGATATGGTCGGCCAGCGTGCCAATCAGCAATTAGGGAGTGATCAGGTCAATTCGCTGGTTATGGGGGTGACGACAAGTCAGACGAGCGAAGCCGCTTGGAACATGGACAGCGAAGCACCGCCACTGCCGCCGCGCGCAATGCGGCGCGCCGATGTTGCGTACGAAGACATCAAGCAACAGCTCTTGAACGGTCACTACCCCGCCGGTTCGCCATTGCCGGTCGAGGCGATTGCCGAACAGCTTTCGATGTCCCGACATCCGGTCATGGAAGCCATGAAACGGTTGGCCGGCGAGGGCTTCGTCGACATCATTCCGCAGGTCGGCTGCCGCGTGAGCGCTTTTTCATTGCAGGACATTGCCGATCACTTCCGTCTCTTCGCCGCGGCCGAAGGGTTGCTGTGTGAACTCGCGGCCCAGCGCCGCAACGATGGTGAAGTCGACGACCTGCGCGATGCTGTCGACGCCATTGATGCTTTGGTTCACGGATCCACGTCCGATAGCGCCATTCTGGAGCGGTATCGAACGCTGAACCGCAATGTGCACGATACGATTCATGCCATGGCGCGGGCACCTGCCGTGGTCCAGGTTGCGCGCAGTCTGTCGGACCGGGCCGATTTCTACGTCTCCGCGTCCGCGCCGGAGTTATTCGGTGTCGACCGCATTCAAACGACGCAGGATGAGCACAAGGTGATTCTGGATCGCATCGGCCACGCCGATGCCGATGGCGCCGGCGCCGCCATGGTCGAGCATGTGCAGCACTTTGCCCGCCGCCTTCAGCGCGAGATCGAGGCCGCGACCGGAGCCTGACGCAGTGAGCCATACCGGGTTCGCCCGCTGCCCGGCTTTCGGTTACCCTTGCCGGCATGACGTCAATGCGCACACCGAAACCTGACCTTCTGGTCGACCCCGACTGGCTTGCGCCGCGGCTGGATGACCCGCGGCTTCATGTGATCGACACGACCGTCTGGCTGTTGCCGCGGCCGGTCGGCCCGTCCGCCATCCGCAGTGGCTGGCCGGCGTTCAATCGCGCGCATGTGCCTGGCGCCGCCTACCTGCATATGGTCAACGATCTGTCGGACCCGGATGGCGACTGGGCCTTCATGTTGCGGCCGCCGGCAGCGTTGGCGGCCCATCTCGGCCGCCTCGGGATCGCGGCCGGCGATACCATCGTCGTCTATGGCGACGGCACGCCGTCGGCAACGACCCGTGCCTGGTGGGTGCTGTGCGTCGCCGGCGCGCAGGATGTCCGTATTCTCGATGGCGGCTTGAAACGCTGGGTCGCCGAAGGTCACCCGGTGGCGGCCGGTGACGATCGCACGGCTACGCCGTGTGAGTTCGCCGGTACGCCCCGGCTCGACCTTGTCGCCGGTCTCGATGATGTCCTGGCGGCACGGACAGACCCGGCGGTCGCACTGATCAATGCGCTTGCGCCGGCGCAGTTCGACGGCAGCGGTGGCAGCCACTATGGCCGTCCCGGCCGCATACCCGGCAGCCTGTCATTGCCGGCGCAGCATCTCATTGATCCCGACACCGGTCTCTACCGTCCGCTCGATGACCTCGCCCGTGCCGCTGCCGCCGTGGGCGCTGACCGCTACCGCCACCTCATCACTTATTGTGGCGGCGGCATTGCCGCCAGCACGGTGCATTTCGCCCTGGAGATGCTCGGCTACACCGACCTGTCGTTGTATGACGCGTCGCTGAACGAATGGGCCAACCGCCCCGACCTGCCGATGCAGACCGGGTGAGGCCCCCCGACCGCACCTTCCTAACCGAAAGCGCTGCAGGGCCAACTTAGGCGATGCGCCGTTCGAAGGAAGGGGGCGCGCAATCGGGTAGGACGGCACGGCGGTCTCCGCGCCGGGCCTTGTTGTTTTTGATCGTTATCGGTCCCTCACGCTGCCTGTCCGGCCGCGGCCGCCGGCAGCAGTGTCCGCAGCACGTTCTCCACCAGCCGGTGCCCGGCGTCGTTGTCCATCGACAGTACCGACTCCGGATGGAACTGCACCGCCGCGGCCGGCAGGCTGGTGTGCCGCACCGCCATGACCAGCCCGTCCTCATTGCGCGCCGTCACGGCCAGCTCTGCCGGCAGACGATCGGCCACCGCATAGAGCGAATGATACGCCCCGACCCGGCACGGCGAGGTCAGTCCGTCGAAAATGCCGCTGCCGTCGTGGCTGACCTGCCAGTACTTGCCGTGCCGCGGTTCGCTCAGCACCGCCAGTTCGCCGCCGAAGGCTTCGACCATGCCCTGCAGGCCGAGGCAGATGCCGAACTGTGGGATGCCGGCGGCGGCGACCCGGCGCACTAATTCAGGTACGCCGAAATCGCTGGGCTGTCCGGGTCCCGGCGAATGCAGCACCAGATCCGGCCCGGCGGCCAGCGCCTGGTCCAGGCCGGCATTATGGCGGAACGTGCGGACGTTGGCGCCGGTCTGGCGGAAGTAGTCGGCCAGGGTGTGAACGAAGGAGTCCTCATTGTCGATCATCACGATCTCGGTGCCGGCGAACGGGGCTGCCGGCGCCGGCTGCGCCGCGACCGCCGTGGCGGGCCGGGCCAGGCTGTCGATCGCGCGGAAGAACGAGGTCGCCTTCACCTCGCACTCGCGCTGTTCCTCTTCCGGCACCGAATCCCACACCAGCGTCGCGCCGGCGCGATAACGCGCTTCGCCGTTCATCAGGTGCACGGTGCGGATGGTGATGCCGGTGTTCACATTGCCGTCGAAATGCAGTGCGCCGATGGCGCCGCCGTACCAGCGCCGCGGCGACAGCTCGACATTCTCGATGATTTCCGCCGCCTTGCGCTTCGGCGCGCCGGTCAGCGTTACCGCCCACATGTGCGACAGGAAGGCATCCAGCCCGTCGAAGCCGTCGCGCAGTCGCCCTTCGACATGGTCGACGGTGTGAAACAGCCCGGCATAGCGCTCGATCATCCGTCGCGACAACAGCTTCACGGTGCCCGGCCGGCAGATCCGCGACTTGTCGTTGCGGTCGACGTCGGTGCACATGGTCAGTTCGACCTCGTCCTTCTCCGACGCATAGAGCCGCTTCAGCCCCTCGGCATCCTCCATGGCATTGGCGCCGCGTTTCACCGTACCGGAGATCGGCGAGGACTCGACCCGGTCCCCCTCGACGCGGACGAACATCTCCGGCGAGGCGCCGATCAACTGATCGTCGCCGAATTGCAGGAAGAACTCGTAGGGTGACGGATTGATCCGCTGCATCAACCGGAAGATCGATGACGGCGGGCCTTCGAAGCCGGTGGCGAACTGCTGGCTCAGCACGACCTCGAAGATATCGCCGACGCGCATGCGTTCGCGTGCCGCGTCGACCTTGGCCATGTAGTCTTCCGCAACATGGTCCGAGCGGACGTCTCCCGATACCGCCACGGTCTGTGCCGGCGCGGCTGGCGGCTCGAAGGCGTCGTCCGCCAGGCCGACGGTCGTCAGGTCGCGCTTGGTGAACTCGTACTCGTAGGCATGCGCCCGCTCCAGCCGCCGGTCGAGCATCAGGATGCGATCGGGCAGGTAGAGGTGCAGCAGCTTGTTGTCGTCATCGCGTTGCAGTTTCAGCGGCATGGCGTCGAACTGAAAGATCAGGTCGTAGCCGAAGGCGCCATAGAGGCCGAGGCTGCTGTCGGTGAAACCGATAAAGTCCTGCATCAGTGCCCGGATCGGCGTGAAAGCCGAGGGTTGGCGGCTGCGCTCCTCTTCCGGAAAGGTGCCTTCCGTATCGGCAACCTGCAGCACCAGCTCGCGTTCATCGCTGCTCACGATGCTGATCGCCCCATCCGTGGCCAGGACCGGCTTCAGCATGGCGAGGATCGGCACGCCGCGCGGATTCAGGGCGCGGACGAAAACCTGCCGGCCGGTTGCGACCATTTCCATTGGTGGGTCGATGAAACCAAACTCCCACCTGGAGTAACGGTCCTGGTCCTCAACGCCTGACGAGAAATAGGCGCCACGCTTGCGATCGAGGGCGTCGACCAGGAAGTCGATGCCGCGCTTGTAATCGATCGGCCGGTCGGTACGGCGGATCAGCACGCCAGATGGCGAAACGAAGGAATAGTCGTAGTCGTTGATGTCGGACATCGGAGGTCTCTCTGGTTCCGGACCGGCTGGCAGCGCACGTCAGCGCTTCAGATAGCGTCGATCACGCCTGCGCGGTCGGGCATTGTTCGGCAATTGGTTGAAGGAAACGGAAAACGGCCACGGTGGGCCGGACGCTCATGTTGAGCGTCACCAGAGGAATGCGACGAATTTCGGCGGGTGCCGGTCTGCCATCTTGGTACGTTCCCTTGTTGGCCGGCACGCTAACACGCCATTTCCGTCGCATCCAAGGGCTTTCTGCGACGCCTGGCATGGCTTGCTGCGGTATCGACGGCTGCCTAAACTCGCAACTCCAGCCTGGGAGGAATTTCCGCTTTGACCACCGATATCGACTGGCCGGGGGCCAGCTTTGGCGTCTTGCAGAACTGGCGCGTGCGGCAGGTCGCCTACGTGCCCGATGCCGGGCATGCCCGTCTGATTGATCTGTGTGCTGCCGATCCCGACATGGCGATGGTGCCGCTGACCACCGAGGAAGAAGGTATCGCGTTGTTGGCCGGTGCATGGCTCGGTGGCGAGAAGGGCGTACTGCTGATGCAGTCGTCCGGCGTGGGCAACTGCATCAACATGCTGTCGTTGTCGGCCGCCTGCCGGTTTCCGCTGCTGATGCTGGTGACCATGCGCGGGCAGTATGGCGAATTCAATCCGTGGCAGGTGCCGATGGGGCAGGCGACAGGCGGCGTGCTGTCGGCCATGGATACCTTGCTGTTTCCGGCCGATGAGCCGGCCAAGGTCGGTCCAGCGGTTGAGGCGGCGGCACGCATGGCCTTCGAAGGGCCGGCGTCGACGGCCGTCCTGATTGCGCAGGGCGTAATCGGCGCCAAGACATTCGGGCGCTAGCGCCGTCCGTCAGAAGAGGGTTTGGCCATGACAATGAGCAAGAGTTTCGATCTGGCGCGCGCGGCCGACTACCCACTTGGCCGGCGCGAGGTGGTGGCGCGGCTGCTGGAAGACCGTGGCGATACGCTGGTGGTCGCCGGGCTGGGTGCCCCGAACTGGGATTGCACGGCCGCCGGCGATGATCCGCTGACGTTTCCGCTATGGGGCGCCATGGGCGGTGCGGCGATGATCGGTCTCGGTCTTGCCCTGGCGCAGCCCAGTCGGCGTGTGCTGGTGATCACCGGTGATGGCGAGATGCTGATGGGCCTCGGCAGTCTTGTCAGCATTGGTGTGCAGCGGCCGGAGAACCTCGCGATCGTCGTCTGTGACAACGAGCACTATGGCGAGACCGGCATGCAGGTCACCGCCACGGCAGCCGACGTCGACCTCCCGGGTATGGCAGCGGCGGCGGGCTTTGCGAGCGTTGGCACCGTGCGCAGCGCAAACGAGCTGGGCGACGCCCTGCCGACGATCCGCGAGGCTCCCGGTCCGTTGTTCTTCGACATCAAGATCCGTGCGGAGGATCTGCCGCTGGTAATGCCGCCGAAGGATGGCGTCACCTTGAAAGATCGCTTCCGTGTTGCGTTGCTCGGGGCAGATGCGGCGCTGACGCCATCGCAGAGCTAGATGCTGTGCTCACTTCGACCCTAAGAGCACCACTCAGTCGAGGTCGGTGGGCGGTGGTATGCGCTTTAGCCGGTGTCGCAAGCGGATCGCCCAGTTTTCCGCCTTCAACGAGATGACGAAGACGAGGGCAATGACACCGGCGAAGACGACCCACTCGATGTTGCTCAAAGGGGCTTTTTCGGCCGCATCGGCGTCCATGTGACTGGTATAGATCACGGCACCGAGGAACCCGATGACGAAGGTCATGGCCGCCGCTGCCATCAGGTAGCGTTGCCACATCGGGCGATTCGGTCCGAAATCATTGTCCCAGCGAACGTTCGGCCGTTGCTCGGATGTCTCATCCATCGTCGTTGTTGTTACCTGTCCAAGGCTTGATTCGGCGCGCCTGACACCAGATTTCGCTCTTTCCATAATAACAGGTCGAGGTCGCCGCGTCACCGCGACGGTTGCATTTTGGCGTCGGTCGGTTAGTTTGCAGACAGATCGGCGCGCGGGTCACAAGAACCCGGCCGGCATTAAAAAACGCCAAATCAAATATTGAACCAACAGGGTTGATTGCGTCCGGGGCCTCTTTGTCGCCGAGTTGATGCTCGGCTATTTCGAGGGCGTATAGCAATGACTGATATAAGAGCATTCGATTACGATGCCGCGTTGCGGCGTCTGATCGAGTTGCGCTATTCGGCGCGGGACGACGATGACGATGCCGACGACGGTTTGAGCGAAGAAGAACGTCGTCTGGAGCGGGATATCTACAATTTCGTTCTTGGATCACCGACGCGTGCGGCGCGCCGGACTCCGCCGCCGGTTACAACCAAGGAGCGCTAAGCGGTCGGTTTACGCCGCTGACGTCGTGCCGCCTGACGTTCGGCAAGGCCGATCATGGCGTCATTCGCCGATTTGGATCAGTTTGGCGCGCTCGCGCGCCGTGCGCAGCGCCAGCATGAATATGATGGCGCCGGCAGCGAAATAGACGGCGTTCAGGGCGAAGCCCCAAACCATCAGATCAAGCCGTACCGTGCCATCCAGAATGATGGCGCGCATTCCTTCGAACACATAGGCCGATGGCAGACACCAGGCGACCGGCTGCAGCCAATCCGGCAAAACGGCAATCGGGTAGTAGATTCCGGAGATCGGTGCCAGGGCGAAGATCGAAACCCAGGCCAGGCTCTCCGCCCCCAGGCCGAAGCGCAAAATCAAACCGCTGGTCGCAAGGCCGATCGCCCAGCCCATTAGCGACAGGATGAGGAAGAAGCCGACCAGCGACAGGCCCAGGCTGTAGATCGAAAAGCCGAAAAAGGCGATAGCCATCAGCGTTGCCGGAACGATCCCGATCAGTGTGCGGACCAGGCTCATCATGGTGATTGCGGCAATGAACTCGCCGGGACGCAGCGGGCTGGCGAATATATGGGCGAGGTTGCGCGACCACATCTCCTCAAGGAAGGAAATCGACACGCCCAACTGGCTGCGGAACAGCACATCCCAAAGCAGCACGCCGGACAAAAGGATGCCGAAGCCTTGCGCGATGTAGCTGGAGTTCTGTGCGAGGAATTGGGTGATGAACCCCCACATGATCATCTGCACGGTCGGCCAGTAGGCCAGTTCCAGAATCCGCGGCCATGACCCGCGCAACAGATAGAGATAACGCAGGCTCATCGCGCCGATGCGTTGCGACGAAACCGGTGGATTGCGGCGTTCCAGGCGATGCATCGGTTGACTCGTACGCTCGCTCATGACGCCGCTGGCCCAAACGTGCCGGTGCCGCGCGCGATGTCGAGAAACACCTCCTCCATCGTCTGGCGGCCATATTTGGCCAGCAGCTTCGCTGGCGTGTCGTGATCGACAATGCGGCCCTGACGCAGCATCAGAACGTCGTCGCACATGCGCTCGACCTCCTGCATGTTGTGTGACGACAGCAGGATGGCCGCGCCGCTTTGCATCTGGTACTGCCGCAGATAGCTGCGCACCCAGTCGGCCGTGTCCGGATCGAGCGAGGCCGTCGGCTCGTCGAGCAGCAGGACTTCCGGTGCGTTGATCAATGACTTCGCGAGGGCGACCCGGGTTTTCTGGCCGGCCGACAGACTGCCGGTGCTGCGGCCAAGTAACTCGGCAAATCCCAACTCCTCCGCCAGTTCGGCGACCCGCCGACGCACGTCGCGCAATCCGTAGAGGTGGCCGTAGACCGTCAGGTTCTCGCGCACGCTCAGGCGCAAAGGCAGGTCGACATAGGGCGAGGAAAAATTCATTGCCGGCAATGCGGCGTAGCGGTCGCGCAGCATGTCGACGCCAAGGACGGAAATTCGGCCCGCCGTCGGCAGCACCAGGCCCAGCAACATGCCGATGGTGGTCGTCTTGCCGGCGCCGTTGCCGCCGAGCAGACCGGTGACGCTGCCGGCGCTGACGGTAAAGGAAATGCCGTCGACGGCGATGACGTCGTCGAAGTGTTTCCTCAGGCCGTCGACCTGAATGACCGGTGGCGACATGGCGAAGCGAGATCCGAAAGTAGCGGAAGTGCCTAACGTGCAGGAGCCTTGGACCGTGCCTTACAAGTGAAGCGCCCGATCGGTTGTGACGACGGCGTGATTTGCAAACGCGGCCCGGCGCCACACTTAGTCAGATAAGCATAAGCAACGTCAAGGCAACCAGATGCAACGCACACTCGCCGTACTGATGTTGGTCGCTGCCGGTTTCGTTGGTGCCTGCGAACCGATCGCGCCGCTCAAAAACCCGCAGTGGACACAGCCGGACTATTCCAGCACCCATTCCAAGGCCTACTTCCAGCACGATCCATTGTGCTGCGGTTCGAACGGTGGCCCGTAAACGGGTCGCCGTGGTTCGACGTCAATCCGCCAGGAAGTCCTTCAGGATCCGCATGAACTCATCGAACCGGTCATGGTGAGCCCAATGGCCGGCGCCGTCGATGTTGGCGACGGTCGCATTCTGGAAGTGCTTCGCGCGACCGTCCTGGACTGGATCGCTGGCCCAGCTTTCGGTCCCGCGGATCAGCAATGTCGGGCACGAGATGCGTGACCACAAGGCGGCGATTTCATCCGGCGACAGGCCGGTCGGCGGCCAGATACGGACGTAGTTGTCGAACTTCCAGCTATAGGTGCCGTCTTCGTTCTGGTTGGCGCCGTGAATCGTCAGATGCCGCGCCTGAGCTGAGGTCAGGTGCGGATTCTCCTCCTGCATGCGCTGAAACGCGTCTTCGATGCTGGGATAACGCCGTGGTGTGCGTCCGGAAAGTTTGCGCAGGGCGTCGACCCACTTCTGCAGCCGAACCTCGAGGCTGTCGGCCTGCCGTTCCGCCAGCATTTTGGGCGACGGCCCCAGGCCCTCGATGGCAGCGATCTTGGCCACGTTTTCGGGATAGATCCCCGCGTACTGCAGACTGATCATGCCGCCCAGCGAGTGGCCGACAATCTTCAACGGTGCCGTCTGCTTCTGGTGCACCAGATGGGCGATGTCGTAGACATACTCCAGCAGCGGGTAGCTGCCCGTGCTCGACCATTCGGAATCGCCATGGCCGCGGAGGTCCGGCGCGATAATGTGATAGTCCGCCCGGAGCGCCTGAGCGACCCAGTCCCAATTGCGACAATGATCGCGCCCGCCATGAACCAACAACAAGGGTGGCGCACCTTCATTTCCCCAATCGACATAGTGCAGGCGCAAGCGTTGCGAGAAGTACACGTGCGATGTCGGCCCGGGCATGCTGCTTGTCATCATGGCTCCTCTTTTGACGTTGCTGCCCGCATACTACAAGTTCCGTCGCCTCACAAATGGCGGCTGGTTGCATCGCAACCCATCGGCCCATCGCGCGCCGGTGCACACTCTACGTTCAGGAATGGTGTCATGACGTTAAGCGGCATTCGCGTAATCGATCTTACCCGCATTCTTGCCGGCCCGTTCTGCACTGCCCTGCTGGCCGACATGGGTGCCGATGTGATCAAGATCGAGCCGCCGCGCGGCGGTGACCCGGTTCGCGACCAGGGCGCCATTCGCGATGGCATCAGCTGGTATTTTGCGCAGTTCAACCGCAATAAACGGTCGCTGACGCTCGATCTGTACAGTGACGACGGCAAGGCCGTGCTCACCGACCTGCTGGCCGGTGCCGATGTGCTGGTCGAGAACTATCGCCCCGGTGTACTGGCGAAAATGGGGTTCGATGAGGCCCGGCTGCAGGCGATCAACCCGCGTCTGGTGGTAGCCAGCGTTAACGGCTACGGGGCGGTCGGGCCGTATGCCGACCGGCCCGCGTTCGACTTCATCGCCCAGGCGATGAGCGGTTTCATGTCGGTGAATGGCACGGCGGACGGACCGCCGATGCGTGCCGCACCGCCGATGAGCGATCTTATCGCCGGGCTCTATGCGGCTTTCGGTGTGGTGTCCGCCCTGTTGCGGCGAACCCGGGATGGCGACAATGCGCCCGGCCAGCATGTCGAGGCCAGCCTTGTAAACGGCCTGCTGAGTATGATGGCCTACCTCAGTGCCGATGCGCTGGCCAGCGGCGAGCCGCCGGCGCGTGCCGGCAACGACCATCCGATTGTCGCGCCTTACGGCCTGTTTCGTGCGGCCGATGGCGACATTGCCGTTGCGGCCAGCAACGATACCATCGTGCAGCGGTTCCTGGCCGCCGTCGATCTGGCGCATCTGCTTGATGATCCGGACTATGCGGATAATGCGGCGCGCATGCGCCATCGTGCGGCACTGCACGCCATGATTGATGAAAAAACGGCGCGCCACGATGTTGCCTACTGGATCGAAACACTGAATAGCGCCGGCGTGCCCTGCGGCCGGGTAATACCACTTAAAGAGGTGTTCGACGATCCGCAAACCAAGGCGCAGGAAATGATACTGGACGTCGACCATCCGGGGCACGGAACCGTCAGAATGACGGGATTTCCGGTGAAATTGAGCGCAACGCCGTGCGAAATCCGCCGGCCGGCGCCCCGCCTCGGCGAGCAGTCGGCGGAAATTCTGGCCGAGATCGGATATTCGGGTGGCCGCATTAGCGCTTTGCGCGCAAGTGGAGCGATTTAACAGCGATTCTACCCAAGATGCCGCTTCCGCTTCACCTTCGATAAACCTTATCCGTGATATTTATCTCCGGTTGTGTGCTGGTGCTTGCCGCAAGGAAAAGCTGTCAGCATTTGGTTCGCCAAAAAGGCCGCCCGGAGACGTGCAACGGCGTATGGAACAAGCGCACAAAGACGATGGCTTGACGCTCCAGCTTCGACGTCAGCAGCTTTCTATGCTGATCGATCAGGCGCCGTTGCTGGCTTTGGTGAATACCTGCAACTGTCTGGTCATTGCGTTGATTGCCTGGGGTCAGGCACCAACAAATTCGATTCTCGGCTGGGCCGCGTGCATCGCGGTCGTCGTGCTGTATCCACTGCTGGCCTGGCGGCGCAGTCGTGGCAAATCCGATGGCCGCTCTGTCAGCCGCCGGGCCATACGCGTGGCAGCGATCCAAGCCGGTATCGCCGGATTCGTCTGGGCCAGTGCAGGGTCGTTGTTTGCGTCCCATCTTGACGACGACCGAACGATCTTGCTGGCGCTGGAAATGGCCGGCCTGGCAGGCGGTGGGGCGGCGGTGCTATCGGCTTTACCGATGTCGGCGTTCGCATTTGCATTGCCGTGTGCCATCGCGTCGCTGGCTCTGTTCTTCAGCATGGGTCAACTGGTCTACATGGTCGGTGCTGTCATGCTGGGCTGTTTCATCTGCACCATCGTGTTTTCATCGCGGTTTGTTATCCGAACGACGGTCAACAACCTGCGACAGAGCCTGCAGGAGGCAGAACAGCGCGCACTTTACGAGGCGCGTTGCCGCGATTTCGCCGAGGCAGCATCGGACTGGATGTGGGAAAGCGATGGCGGTGGTCGGTTTACATTTCTGTCCGACCGCCGGTCGGCCGACGATGCGGTGCCGATCAGTCAGTTGTTGCAGCAGGGCGATACGGTTTCCGCAGCGATGGAAGACCCTGCCGGTTGCCCGGCGCTAATGAAGCGGATTGCTGCGCGTGAGCCGTTTCGCGACTTCATCTACCGCGTCGGAAACCAGTCCGTCCGTCCCAGGTTCATTGGCGCCAGCGGCCGGCCCCGGTTCGACGACAACGGGATCTTCGTCGGTTATCGCGGTGTTGCCCGTGATATCACCGAGCGCGTGGAACGGGCGCAAGATCTGACGCAGGCGCAGGCCGATCTGAAGGATCTGGTGAGCGAGACGGAACATGCATATGCGGAGCTGACAAAGCGGCACCGCGATCTGGAAGAACTGAACAGCGAGCTCGCTGTCGCGCGCGATGAAGCGGTGGTTGCCAACGAGGCCAAACTGTCCTTCCTCGCCAACATGAGCCACGAGTTGCGTACGCCGCTCAACGCCATCATCGGCTTTTCGCAGTTGATCGCCGAAGAGGTGCTTGGGCCGATGCACGAACCGAAGAATCGCGATTCCTACAAGGCCTATGCCAGCGACGTGCTGGTCAGCGGGCGGCATCTGCTGGACATCATCGACGACATTCTCGATCTGTCGCGGCTGGAGATCGGTAAGCTGGAGTTGCGTGAGCAGGATTGTCGCGTCGTCGATCTGGTCAGTGCCGCAGTGCGTTTGTTGCAGGAGCGGGCGCGCGGCAGCGGCATTGCCCTTGATGTCGATATCGCCGCGACCGCGCCGGCGGTGTTGCATGCCGATGCGACCAAGGTGAAGCAGATCCTGACCAACCTTCTGTCGAACGCGGTGAAGTTCACGCCGAAGGGCGGCACGATCCGCGTGCGTGCAGACCGCGATCTGGAGGGCGGTTTGGTGTTTGAGGTGACCGATGACGGCGTCGGCATGAGTGACGAGGAACTGGCCCGTGCCACCGAACCCTTCACGCAGGGCGACACCATCTATCACAAGCGCTTCGGCGGTGCCGGCCTCGGCCTGTCGATCGTGAAAGCCCTGGCCGAGCTGCATCAGGGCAGCATGCAGATCGCCAGCGCGCCGAACCACGGCACCACGGTGCGGGTGGCTTTCCCGGCCGAGCGGGTCATCGATGGTGACGCGGATGCCGTGTTGCCCGGCGCTTCGGCCGCAGCAGAAGGCGCAGCGAAATCGGCGTGAACAGGGTGGTGACGACGGCCATCAGGATCAGCGCCGAGAACAGATGCTGGCGGACCGGATCGCCGTCGCCGAACAGGCCGGCCTGAAAAGCCACCGACAGGACGATCAACTCGATCTCGCCGCGGGCGCTCATGCCCAGGCCGACGACGGCGGCTTCGCGCCGGCTCAGGCCCAGGGCGAGCGCCGGCAGGCCGGCACCGAGCAACTTGCCGACAATAGCGATGACGATCAGCAGGGCGATGGTGCCGGGAATGACGCTGACAGCCGTGAAGTCGATGTGCAGGCCGATGGAGGCAAAGAATACCGGGCCGAGCAGGCCGCTGGTGATCGCTGTCAGGATCAGCCGGATTTCGTTGTAGGCCTTGGCGCCGACGCGCGCCGGTTCGAAGAACAGCCCGGCCATGAAGGCGCCCAGCACGGCGTGCATGCCGAGGTAATGCGCCAGCACGGCGTAGGCCAGGGCGACGGCGATCAGGGCACTGAGTTCGAGGGTGGCGATGCGCACGGCGTCGAGGCCGCGGCGCACCCGCGGATAGACATGCACACCAAGCACCACGGTGATGGCGAAGAAAGCGCCGACCTTGCCCAGCAGCCAGAGCAGGTCCCACAGACCGGGCACCCCGCCGGACTGTATGACGGCGGTCAGCAAGGCCAGAAGCACCAGGCCGATGACGTCGTCGATTACCGCGGCGGCAATGACCAACTCGCCGGCGCGGCTGCGCAGCAAACCAAAGTCGGCGAACACCTTGGCGGTGGCGGCAATCGCCGTGACCGACATCGACACGCCGATCAGCAGGCTCAACAGGCCGCGGTCGGCCGAAGCCGGCAATAGGTACCAGGCGGCGGCGACGCCCATGGCGAACGGTACGATGACACCGCAGAGCGCGACGATGAAGGCACCGGCCGATTGCGCTGCGATCTCGCGCGGTTTCAGTTCCAGGCCGGCGACCAGGATGATGAAGAAGATGCCCATCTCGGCCACATGCTGCAGCGCCGGCAGGTCGGTCAGCTGACCGAGCGGTAGGGGTCCGCCGTCGAATGCCACTATGAACAACGCCAGCACCACGCCGCCGAAGATCTCGCCTGCCGACGGCGTCTGGTGCAGCCGTTCGGCGATGGCGCCGAACAGACGTGCGGCAAACAGCACCAGCAGGACGCCCCATATCTGGTCAATCATCATCGCGGTGTCGCGTCCCGGTTCCGTCTTTCTGTGCGCCGCAGGGAAAGGTAGCCGATTGCCCCCGGGCTTGGCATTGACTGTGTCGATTGCGGGCGATGGTGGTGGCGTCTAGGCTGATCGGCGAGGTGGTAATGTCATGTCGATGACAGCTGATGCGATGCCGCCGACAGGCGGTGACAATGTTGCGGCACGGCTGCTGACGGTGCTGCACGATCTGGCGGTCGAACTGCGCCCCGACCGGGCGGCGCATCTGCGCATCGGTCTCGACAGCCGTCTCGACCACGATCTCGGTCTCGACAGCCTGGCCCGGGCGGAGCTCCTGTTGCGGCTGGAGCGCACCTTCGCCGTCGCGCTGCCCCAGAGTCTGCTGGCTGAAGCGGATACGGCGCGTGACCTGCTGGATGCGGTGTTGGCGGCACTGCCGGCCGATGCCGCCCCGTCGCGCGACGTTGTGGCGCTGAAGGTCGGTGCACCCGCGACCTGGCCCGATGATGCGCAGACGCTGACCGAGGCGCTCGACTGGCATGCGGAACGGCATGGCGACCGGCCGCATATAGTGCTGACCGATGGGCGCATCGATGAACCGCCTATTACCTATGCGCAGCTCGCCGATGCCGCCCGGCGCATGGCCGCGATCCTGCGGCACGAGGGATTGGCCCCCGGTGACCGCGCCGCAATGATGCTGCCGACGAGTGCCGATTTCTTCACCGTGTTCTTCGCCATTCTTTATGCCGGCGCCGTGCCGGTGCCGATCTATCCGCCGTTCCGCCCGTCGCAGATGGAGGAGCATCTGCGCCGTCAGGCCGTGACGCTGGACAACGCCGGCGCGGCCATCCTGATAACGGTGCCGGAGGCGCGAACGCTGGGCGTGCTGATGCGCTCTCTGGTGCCGAGCCTGCGCGCCGTGCATACGCCGGGTGAGTTGCAGGCGATGACACCGCCGGATGACCTGGCCTTGCCGGCGCCGATGGCGGACGACCTGGCCTTTCTGCAATACACCTCGGGCAGTACCGGCGCGCCGAAGGGCGTGATGCTCAGCCACGCTAATCTGCTCGCCAACATCCGCGCCATGGGTGCCGCCATCGACGTGCGCGCCGGTGACGTATTCGTATCCTGGCTGCCGCTCTACCATGACATGGGCCTGATCGGCGCCTGGTTCGGCAGTCTCTATTTCGCCGTGCCGGCCGTCATCATGTCGCCGCTCAGCTTCCTGGCGCGTCCGGCGAACTGGCTGTGGACGGTCCACCGTCATCGCGGCACGTTGTCGGCGGCGCCGAACTTCGCGTTCGAGCTCTGTCTGACCCGCGTGGACGATGCTGACATCGAAGGCCTCGACCTGTCGTCCTGGCGCATGGTCGCCAATGGCGCCGAGCCGGTGGCGCCGACCACCGTCCGCGCCTTTGTTGAACGCTTCGCCAACTATGGTTTTGCGCCGGAGGCGATGTCACCCGTCTATGGTCTGGCGGAGTGTTCCGTCGGTTTGTCGTTTCCGACCATCGGCACACCCCCGCGGATCGATCGGATCGAGCGGGCGGCATTCGCGCGGGAAGGTGTGGCGCGACCGGCAGCCGATGATGCGCCGGACGCTATGGTGCAGGAAATCGTCGCCTGCGGTCATGCGCTGCCCGGGCACGAGATGCGGGTAGTCGATACCGGTGGACGCGAACTGGGCGACCGGCAGGAAGGCCGCCTGCAATTTCGCGGTCCCTCGACGACACGCGGCTATTTCAACAACCCGGAAAAGACGACCGAACTGATCGACCACGGATGGCTCGACAGCGGCGATCGGGCCTACCTCGACCGCGGCACGCTGTTTCTGACCGGTCGGGTGAAGGACATCATCATCCGCGCCGGTCGCAATATCTATCCGCAGGAAGTGGAGGAAATCGTCGGCAACATCGAAGATGTGCGGCGCGGCTGCGTCGCCGTGTTCGGCTCGCCCGATCCGAAGTCCGGGACCGATCGCATCGTCGTTCTGGCGGAGACGCGGATCGAGGATGCGGATCGTCGCGCCGAAATGACGCGCACGATCGACATGGCGGTCAGCGACGTTCTGGGCGGGCCGGCGGACGTCGTCGTCCTGGCGCCGCCGCAGACGGTACTGAAGACATCGAGCGGCAAGATCCGGCGCGCGGCCTGCCGCGATATCTTCGAGCGCGGGCTGATTGGCCGGTCGACGCGGTCGGTATGGTGGCAGGTGGTTCGTCTGGCGCTGAGCGGTGTCGTTCCGGGCGTGCGTCAATGGTCCCGTTGGCTGAGGGATCAGCTCTATGCCGCCTGGTGGTGGACCGCCGTCGGCAGTCTGGTTGGTATTGGCTGGGCGCTGCTGATGGTGCTGCCGGGCGTGGCCTTGCGGCGGCAGGTGATGCGGTCGGCGGCGCGGTTGGCACTCGCGGCAACAGCAACGCCGCTCGAGGTCCGCGGGCGGGATCATCTTGGCTCCGGTGGCGCGGTGCTGGTGGCGAACCATGCGAGCTACCTCGATGCGCTGGTCATGGCGGCGGCATTGCCCGGGCCGGCCGTGTTCACGGCGAAAGGCGAACTGGCGGAGCACCGTTTCGCCGGGCCAGTGCTGCGGCGCCTGGGCGTGCGGTTTCTCGAACGTTTTGCAGCGGCGCAAAGTGTGGCCGATTTCGCCGACCTGAGCGGCGATGTCGAAGCGGGGGCGCGCCTGGTGTTCTTTCCCGAGGGGACGCTGACCCGGATGCCGGGGATCATGGCTTTTCAGATGGGGGCGTTCCAGTTGGCGGCAGCAACCGGGGTTCCGGTCCACCCGATCGTTCTGACCGGGACCCGAAGCGCCTTGCGCGGCGATCAGTGGTTTCCACGGCGGGCCAGATTGCGCGTCGACATCGGCGCACCACTGCAGGCCGCCGGCGATGACTGGGCCGCCGCGGTCGACCTGCGCGATGCCGCGCGGGATTGGATCCTTCGGCAATCCGGAGAACCGGATCTTGGCCAGGTCCGGGCCAGCGATGTGCTGAGATCGCTGGCTCAGGACTGATCCGACCGGTCTTCTGTGGACCCAGCCTGCACCGCGTCTCGCCTGCCATTATGGCCGGCGACGACACCCAGGCCCGAGTAGTGCGGCCGCACCTCGATCCGGCGGCCACCGCACGTGCTGCAGACAAGTGCATGTGCTACGCGGTCCAGCGGCGCACTGCGGCCCAGGCGCACCAGCAATGGCGCCAGATGCAGCAGCCGGTGGCGACCACAGGCCTGGCACCAGGCTGCCAGCTTGGCGCCCCGACGGGCCAGGTCGTTCAGGGGAACCTGATTGGGATCTGTCTTATTCCGTGTCACGCGGAACAAAAAATGAACATTAGCATTTGCTGTCAATACGGCAGGTCACCGCAGGGCTTGAATGGCGGTTTTTTGCGACTAAATATCGTTATGCGCGGTGCCGTTGACCGGGTCGCGCGCGGGCGCCACAGGGGCCCGCAGACAGAATCGTGAGGCCATGCCCGCTCATTGAGGAGGTGGCGTCTTGAATCGTATGTCCGTATTCAACAGTCCGCTTTTGCTGGGCTTCGACCATTTCGAGCGTGTGCTCGACCGTGTCGCAAAGTCCGCCAACGACGGCTATCCACCCTACAATATCGAACAGATCGGCGACGAGGGGCTGCGCATCACGCTGGCGGTCGCCGGTTTCACGCGTGACGACCTCGAGATCTCGATCGAGAACAACCAGTTGGTCATTCGCGGCCGTCAGAGCGAAGACACCGATCGCGTCTACGTCCACCGCGGCATTGCCGCGCGGCAGTTTCAACGCACTTTCGTTCTCGCAGAAGGTATTGAAATCGCCGGTGCGCATCTCGACAACGGGCTGCTGCATGTCGACCTCGTCCGGCCTGAGCCGGCGACGGTGTCGCGCACCATCGATATCAGTGCCGGCCCGCCGAAGAGCAAGTTGGAAGTGACGCCGAACGAGGGCTGATGCCGCGTTCGGCCCGGCGTAAAGGAGTGGATGTCATGCAAGTTCAGCCGTATTCGAAGAGCATCTCCGTCGAGGCGCTGGCCGCGTTGGGCACCGAGGAGATTGCCTACGTGAAGCCCGATCGTGTCGACGGGCAAATCGTCTATTTCGTGTTTTCCGCCAATGGCGAGCAGCTTGGCGGGTTTGCCGGACGGGACGTGGCGTTCGCCGCCTGCCGGCAGCATGAGCTGGAGCCGGTCAGCGTCCACTGACCGGCCGTCGCGGCCACATCAACAGGCCCGGCGATGCCGGCCGGGCATTATCAACGAAGAGCGGTGTTGATGGCGCCCGCCGCTTAGGCGGCGGATGAAATCGACGGTTCGATCAGCAGCGCATGGATCGCGTCGGCTGCGTCTGAGTTGCGCAGCTTCGTGCACACGCCCTCGTCGCGCAGCAGGCGCGATACCTTGGCCAGCGCTTTCAGGTGATCGGCCCCCGCTGACTCGGGTGCCAGCAGCAGGAACACCAAATCGACCGGTTCGTCGTCGATAGCGTCGAAATCGATCGGCTTATCCAGGCGCGCGAACACACCATAGAGCTTGTCGAGGTCTTTCAGCTTACCGTGCGGAATGGCGATGCCGCGGCCAACGCCTGTCGTGCCAAGGCGCTCGCGTTCCAACAGAACGTCAAAAATCGTGCGTTCGTGCAAACCGGTAAGCTGTGCCGCCGTGGCCGACAGCTCCTGCAACAACTGCTTCTTGCTGCCGGCTTTCAGGTTCGCCAGAACCCCATTCTGTTGCAGCAGATCGTCCATTTCCATGTGTTGACTGACCTCAATCCTGACCGGACTGACCTTCCTCGACAAGGTCCATCCAGCCTACATGCCCGTCGGTCCGACGGTAAACGACATTCAGATGCCCGTTCCCGGCATTTCTGAACAGCACTACTGGCAGATCGGCAAGATCCAGCTCCATAACGGCCTCGCCCACCGTGCGGGTGTGCACGTCCCGCTTGTGTTCGGCGACGATCACCGGGTTGAATTCCGCGCCGACCTCTTCGTCGTCGATGGCTTCTTCGGTCAGCACATAGTCCTGTGCCTGCAACTCCGCCACCGGCCGCTCGCGTTCGTGATGGTTGCGCAGCCGGCGCTTGTAACGGCGCAAGCGCTTCTCCAGCCGGTCCGCCGCCTGGTCGAAGCAGGCATAGATGTCTGCAGCCTCACCATGACTGCGGGCATCGATGCCATGGCCGACATGCACGGCGCAATCGACCCGGAAACCATGGCCTTCGCGGCCGAAGACAACATGGGCGTCGATGGAATCGGCAAAATACTTGGCAATCCCGTCGGTCAGCCGGTCGGTTACGTGGGTACGCAGGGCGTCGCCAACGTCAATCTGTTTTCCAGACACCAGGACGTGCATGTGATGTTATGACAACTATGTTTCGGAGTTTGCTAAAGCTGACCGGCGCTGACGTCAAGCGCCAGATGCCGGAAAGGGCGGGAACATAGTGTCGGGCTCAGACCCTGTCAACTTGGGCCCAAACGCCGTTAAACGCCCGCTTCAGGCGTGCATACGCTTCAGTCGGCGGCGTTGCACCGACGAGGGAATGCCCATCGCCTCGCGGTATTTTGCCACCGTGCGCCGCGCGATATCGATGCCGTTGGAGCGCAACAGCGACACCAGCTTGTCGTCGGACAGCACCTGTTCCGGGGTCTCGGCATCGACCAGTTCGCGGATGCGCTGGCGTACGGCCTCGGACGACACGTCATCTCCGCCCAGGCTCGACGAAATGGCCGAGGTGAAGAAATACTTGAACTCGAAGATGCCACGCGGCGTCGCCAGGTACTTGTTCGCTGTGACGCGTGACACCGTACTTTCGTGAATGTCGACCTTCTCGGCGATGGTACGCAGGTTCAGCGGTTTGAGGTGCTGCACGCCATAGGTCAGGAAGCCATCCTGCTGGCGCACCAGCTCGGTGGCGACCTTCAGGATAGTCCGCGCCCGTTGGTCCAGCGACTTGATCAGCCAGTTGGCTGACTGCAGGCATTCCGACAGATAGGTCTTCTCTTCCCGGTTACGCGTCTTCTGGTTCACTTCGGCGTAATAGTGCCGGTTGACCAGCAGGCGCGGCAGGGTCTCGCTATTCAATTCGACCGACCAGCCGCCGCCGGGGCGCTCGCGCACGAACACATCGGGGATCACCGGTGTGGCGACTTCATGATCGAAGGCCAGACCCGGCTTTGGGTCGAGTGCCTTGATCTCGGCGATCATGTCGCGGACGTCTTCGTCGTCGACCCCGCAAACCCGGGTCAGCGCGGCGATGTCCATCTTGCCAAGCAGCGGCAGGTTCTCCAGCAGCGTCTGCATGGCCGGGTCGAGACGGTCGCGTTCGCGGAGCTGAAGCGCGAGGCAGTCGCCCAGATCGCGGGCGAACACGCCCGTCGGATCGAACTGCTGCATCTTGGAGATCACCCGATCGACTTCGTTGACGCCGCATCCCAGCCGCGCCGCCAGGGTAATGACATCGTCCGTCAGGTAACCGGCCTCGTCGATCGACTCGATCAGTTCGGCGCCGATCATCCGTTCGGCCGGGTCGTGTATCGATGCGCCGAGTTGTTCCTGAAGATGCTCCTTCAGGGTAACGACATGGCTCAGCACGTGTTCGAGGCTGAATTCCTCGCTGCGGGCGCCGCCGCTGCCGCCACTGCTGGCGCCCCAGTCCTGCAGGCCGTAGCCGTCTTCGCTGCTCTGGCTCTCTTGCGGCGCATCGCTGGCGCTGTCGCCGCTGACGTCGCGACTAACTTCGTCGTCGATCGGGTTGCCGTCGCCGGCGTCTGCCGTTGTGCTGACGTCGAAATCGGATTCCGGCAAATCAGCGGCCTCGGCCACGCCGTCGCTTCCTTCGCCGGCATTGTCATCGCTGCTTGCGGCAGTATCGTTCGATACCTCGCGGCCATTCAGGTCGGCGGCGTCGCCATTCGGCGTTTCGCCATCGGCGTGGTCTTGCGCCGGGCCCTCATCCTCGGCCCGTTCGAGGATCGGGTTGCGCTCGAGCTCCTGCTCGACATAGGCCGACAGCTCCAGGTTCGACAACTGCAGCAGCTTGATCGCCTGCTGCAGTTGCGGCGTCATAACCAGTGCTTGCGACTGGCGAACCTCGAGCTTTGGCGAAAGAGCCATCGTGCGAACCGATGACCGCTACAAACTGAACCGCTCGCCGAGGTAGACCCGGCGGACATCTTCGTGGGCGACGATGTCGGATGGTGCGCCGCTCATCAGCACACGGCCTTCGTGCAGGATGTAGGCGCGATCGATCAGGTCCAGTGTCTCGCGCACATTGTGATCGGTGATCAGCACGCCGACGCCACGGTCTTTCAGGTGCGATACCAGATCGCGGATCTCGCCGACTGCGATCGGGTCGATTCCGGCCAGCGGCTCGTCGAGCAGGATGAAGTTCGGCTGCGACGCCAGCGCGCGGGCAATCTCGACGCGGCGACGCTCGCCACCGCTGAGTGCCAACGACGGCGTCTGCCGCAGATGGCTAATCGAAAACTCGGCCAGCAGGTCGTCCAGCATGCTCTCGCGCTGGTCGACTTCAGGTTCCACGACCTCGAGCGCCGCGCGGATATTGTTCTCCACCGTCAGACCACGGAAGATCGACGCTTCCTGTGGCAGATAGCCGATGCCGAGCCGGGCCCGCCGGTACATCGGCAGATCGGTGATCTGCAGCCCGTCGAGCATGATCGTGCCGTAGTCGGGCGCCAGCAGGCCGGTGATGATATAGAAGCAGGTGGTCTTGCCGGCACCGTTCGGGCCGAGCAGGCCGACGGCCTCGCCGCGATGCAACTCCAGCGACACGTCGCGGACCACCGGCCGTTTGCGAAAGCGTTTGCCGATGTTCTGTACCCGCAAGCCGGCGCTGCCTTCGACCACGCGCGGCAGGCTGTTGTTGGGGCTTCCCTGACCGGTATTTGTTCCGTTGTTTTCCATTCGACTCTCTAGAAACGCCGTCCGGCCGCCGAGAACGGTCGGACAGCCTCCATCGCTAACAGCTTATCCTTACTGGAGGCTTACTTTTTGGCCCCCTCGGCCTCGTCCCTGGACGGCACGAACAGCCCGCGGACCCGACCGCCACCGCCCTGGACCTGGCTGCGACCGGTTTCCATGTTCAGCACAAGTTGTTGACCGCGGATCACATTTTCACCCCGCGTCAGCACCACCTGACCCGTCAGCGTGATCGTCTTGGCCGGCACGTCGTAGACGCCGTTGTCGCCCTGCGCGGTTTCCTCCAGTGACGACACGAACACATTGCCGATGGCATCGATACGGGTGATCGCGCCGGTGGCGTCGGCACTTCCATTGGACTTGCCGTCCGGCTGATACCAGACCTTGATCTGGTCGGCCCGCAGCTTGATTTGTCCCTGCGTCGCTTCGACGTTGCCGGTGAAGATCGCCAGGTTGTTGGCCTGCTGGACTTCCAGGTTGTCGGCGTCGATCTCGATCGGTTTGTCGGCATCGCCACGCGGCACGACCGACTGTGCCGATGCGATGTCGGGGACGGCCAGCAGCAACGCGAGACCGGCAGCCCATAGCGCCGTGATCGATCGGCGCCATGCCATGCCGGCGTCTATCGGTCGCATTTTCAGGCGTATCGACATCGGTTCAGCTGCCGCCTCGTGCCGTCGGTTCAATGACCAGCCTTACATTGCCCGAGAAACGCAGCAGGCGGCCGCGGTCGGCAACTTCCATGCTGTCGGCGCGCAGGGTTCCGAACGGTCCCTGACCGCGCACCGGCTGCGGCGACGTGGCGGTGCCGGCGCCGAGGTCGATCTCGGCCATTTCGGCGTGGAACTCGTACCCGGCATCGGAAAACACGCTGATCGGCCCATTGAGGGTCAACACATTGGTTGTCTGGCTGTAGTGGCCGACCGGTGCCAGGGCGGTGAACCAGGTGCCGTCGTCGGTCGTCATGTCAGCCTGCACCGTTGTCAGCGTCACCTGCCGCTGATTGTCCGGGTCCTGCTCGGCCAGATCGGCGGTCACGGTGTACGGCTGATTGCCGATGTCGGTGCCGACGTAGCGTGGGTTCACCATGGTCAGCCGGTCGCTGTCGCCGCTCTGCGATATCATGAAGGAGAATTCCAGGCCCTTCTCCCGGTCGAAGGAACTGGCCCACAGGATCACGGTCGCAATCAGCGCCAGGGCCAGCACCGGCAACAGCAGCTTCATCGTGCCGACGAAACGCGTGTAGTGCGCGCCCGACGGCGTCTGCCGCTCCCGCGGCGCCAGATGCGCCGACGGGCCGACGGCACCGGTCTCCGAGCTGCTGCTGGCGGCACACATGACGGCTCAGGCGATCCCGGCGCGCAGGATGTCGTGCATGTGGATGAAACCGGCCGGGACGTCGTCGTCCGTAGCGAACAGCGCCGTGAAAGGCTGGTTGGCGCTGTTCATCAGGCCGAGCGCCTCGGCGGCCAGTGCCTTCGGTCGAATGGTCTTCGGTGCAGCCGTCATGACTTCGTCGACGGCAAGCCGCAACAGATCGCCGGCCATATTGCGGCGCAGGTCACCGTCGGTGACGATGCCGATCAGCTTGCCGTCGGGACCGGTGACACCGGCGCAGCCGAAGCCGCTTTCGGTCATCACCAGAATGGCGTCCGACATCGGCGCGCCCGAGCGGACCAGTGGCATGGCATCGCCGGTATGCATGATGTCTTCGACCTTGATGAAGTCACGGCCCAGACGGCCGCCCGGGTGCAGCACCCGGAACTGGTCCGGCGTGAAGCCGCGGCGGTGCATCAACGCCACCGCGAGTGCATCGCCCAGCGCCAGCATCATCGTCGTCGACGTGGTCGGCGCCAGACCCATCGGGCAGGCTTCCGGCATCTGCGGCAGCACCAGTGCGACATCGGCCGCTTCCGCCAGGGGCGAACCGGCGCGGCCCACCATGGCGACCAGCGGAATGCCGCGGAACCGGGTGTAGGCGACCAGGTCCTTCAGTTCGGCGGTATCGCCGGAGTTGGACAGGACCAGTGCCGCGTCGTCGCCCTGCAGCATGCCAAGATCGCCGTGGCTCGCTTCGCCCGGATGGACGTAATGCGATGGCGTTCCGGTCGATGCCAGGGTCGCGGCAATTTTGCCGGCGACGTGGCCGCTTTTCCCCATGCCGCTGATGATCACCCGACCATTGGTGGCGAACAGAAGATCGAGCGCCTGGGTAAAGTCGCCATCAATGGCGTCAGCCAGCGCCGTCAGGCTCTCGCTTTCCAGCGTCAGGACGCGGCGCGCGGCCGTCAGATCGTCCTGCACCGACGCATCGGCGTCGGCTTTGGTGGACGGATCACCGTCAACGGATCGAGATTTGGCCCTCACGCCGGTGTCTCCATGTTTCTTATCGCGGCGATCGCGTTGGTCTTGTCAGATCGGTCTGTGCCCGACCTTATGTGTGTGCCGGCGTCGGCTTTGTCGACCTGTGGATAACATGCGGGCTGCGATCCAGCGGGCCGTCTCTGCGAAATTCGTGCCAACTGCGACGACGCGGCAGTATGGCGTTTTCCAGAAACCGGGTCAAATGCCGAAAAACCGCCAACACGACGGAATCGACGCCGGTTCGACATAACGCCGCCGGTTGGTGCCAGATCGCCCCGGAGGGGTGGGAACGCGATGTCCTGGCCGGTCAATGGCTCAGGATGTCGCGCTCGCCATCGCCCCACCCCATCAGGTCGAGCCGGGCGCGCGTCGGCAGGTAGCCGAAACAGGCCCGCGCGATATCCATCCGGCCTTCGCGGGCGAGCATGTCCTGCAGCCGGGCATGCAGCGCATGCAGGTGCAGCACGTCGCTGGCAGCGTAGTTGAGCTGCTCGTCGGTCAGCTCGGCCGCGCCCCAGTCCGAACTCTGCTGCTGCTTCGACAGCTCCACGCCGAGCAATTCGCGGCACAGGTCCTTCAGGCCATGCCGGTCGGTATAGGTCCGGACCAGTTTCGAGGCGATCTTGGTGCAGTAGACCGGTGTCGCGGTGACATCGAGGTAGTGCATCATCACGGCAATATCGAACCGGCCGAAATGGAACAGCTTGGTTACCGCCGGGTCGCGCAACAGCGCTGACAGGTTTGGTGCGTCGTAGCGGTCCTGCTCGAACTGTACGAGATGGCAGTCACCGTCGCCGGCCGACAGTTGCACCAGGCACAACCGGTCACGGTGCGGGTTCAGGCCCATGGTTTCGCTGTCTATCGCCACCATGGCGCCGAAGTCGAGGCCGTCCGGCAAGTCGTTCTTATGCAGGTGGTTTGTCATGCCTGATCCGCTCGGCGATGCCTGGGAACACTGATCGTCGGTTTGCGGGGGCGCGTCGGGCGCCGTCTGCATCGCAAAAAGACCGGCACCTTGTCAGTTGGTGCCCAGGAGAAGACTCGAACTTCCACGGGGTTACCCCCACTAGCACCTGAAGCTAGCGCGTCTACCAATTCCGCCACCTGGGCACGTGCGCGCACAGATAGGCGGCGGCGGGGGCGCTTGTCAAGGCAGCCGAAGCCTGACGGGCGCCGAATCCGGCGATCAGGTGCAGCCGGCGGTCGTGTCGTCAGTGCTGGTATCACCGGCGGTCGGGCCGTATGATGCGCGCCCGCGTCCACCCCGGACGCAGGTGCGCGCTGGCGACGATGTATTGCCGGCGGCACCGGGGGCAATTCGGGATCAGAGGTCATGCAGTTGCACAACGTGACGGTGGTCGGCGGTTCGGGGTTTCTCGGCCGCTATATGGTCAAACGCCTGGCGGAGGCCGGCGTCAGGGTACGGGTTGCCGTGCGAGACCCGGAAGCGGCCGCGTTCCTGAAGCCGATGGGGGATGTCGGCCAGGTGGTGCCGGTGCAGGCCAACGTGCGGAATGCAGCGTCGGTCGCGCGCGCCGTTGCCGGGGCCGATGCCGTGGTCAACCTGGTTGGCATCCTGTATCAGACCGGCCCGCAGCGGTTCGACGCGGTGCATGCCGAAGGCGCCGGCACAGTGGCCCACGCGGCCGCGGAGGCTGGTGTACAGCGTCTCATTCATGTGTCGGCCATCGGCGCGAGCGACGAATCCGAAGCGCAGTATGCGCGCAGTAAGGCAGCCGGTGAGGCCGCCGTGCGCGACGCGTTTCCGGCGGCAACGATCATGCGGCCGAGCGTCGTGTTCGGTCCGGAGGATGGCTTCTTCAACCTGTTCGGCTGGCTCGCGACGATCAGTCCGATCCTGCCGCTGGTCGGTGGCGGCCACACCCGATTCCAGCCGGTCTATGTCGGCGATGTGGCGGCGGCCGTTGGCACGGCGCTGGGCGATGATGCGACGGCCGGCGTCACCTACGAACTTGGCGGTCCGCGGATCTACAGTTTCCGCGAGCTTATGGAACTGGTTCTCGAGGTTACCGGCCGCCGCCGGCTGCTGGTGCCGGTGCCGTTCGCGATTGCCAAGATCGAAGCCATGTTCCTGCAGCTATTGCCGCGGCCGTTGCTGACAATGGACCAGGTCGAGCTGCTGAAGTCCGACAACGTGGCGGACGAAGCGCTGCCCGGGTTGGCCGAACTGGGCGTGACGCCGACACCGGCCGAATCCGTGGTGCCGTCTTACATGGCGCGCTACCGCAAGGGCGGGCGGTTGCCGACGGCGATGGCGATCTGACGGCACCGACAGCGAACGCCGCCGGCGGCGTGGCCGATGATTGCGGTGGTCAGGCGTAGATCCACCACAGCAGGCCGGCGCCCAGAATCAGCCGATAGACGACAAACGGGGTGTAGCTCGCGTGCTGCAGCCAGCGCATCATCAGCGCGATGGCGGCAAGGGCGCAGACGAACGCCAGGCCGGCGGCGATCAAGGCGTCGCCCTGGACGGTGAGGTCGCCGCTTTCCCACAGTTCCAGACTGGCCAGGGTGCCGGCGGCCAGGATTGTCGGCATCGACAGCAGCATCGAAAACCGCGCCGACTCGGTACGTTCGAAGCCCAGGTAGCGCGCTGCAGTCATGGTGATGCCGGACCGGCTGGTGCCGGGGATCAGCGCCAGCACCTGTGCCAGACCGATAAACAGGGCGCCGCCGACGCGTACATGCTCAACCGTGTTTACGGTCATGCTGGTGCGATCGACGAAATACAACAAGACACCGAAACCGACGGTGGCCCAGGCAATCACCTCGGCTGACCGGAGGGCGGCGTTCCAGTCGAGTGCGACCAGTGTGTAGCCGCCGGCCAGAATCGGCAGGGTGGCGAGAACCACCAGCAGGAACAGCCGCCGTTCCGGTGAGTTGCGAAAGATCACCGTGTGCAGCAGGCCGAGCCCAAGCCGGCCGACGTCGCGGTAGAAGTAGAGCATCACCGCGCCCAGCGTCCCGACGTGCACCGCAATGTCGATCAGCAACCCTTGATCCTGCCAGCCGGACAGCTCCGGCACCAAAATCAGGTGGGCGGATGAGCTGATCGGCAGGAATTCGGTGATGCCCTGGACGACGGCGACAATGAAGAGATGCAGCAGGCTCACGCACCGGCTCCGGCGGTGTTGGGCGGGGTGGGAAGGCGATGCCCTGATTCGCGGTGCTTATACCATCGCGGCAAAATCCCCGAAACGAGCGATATAGTTCCGAAACAAGACTATATTTTCATTGAACTGTCATGCGCCGGCCACGAATTCGCGCGAATTGTTACCGGAAGGTATATTTTATGTCAGTACAAGATAACTAATTTATCATTTTTCCTAGCTTTCCAGGCTTTTTTCGGCTATAGATCCTCTACTCGCATCGGCGTACGGCCCTATAGACGGCCCCTGATCAGTGCCCGACGCGTCGCAATTCGTACTGATGTTGTTGTTTAAGCGAGCGCCCGATGACCGAGCGAATGCTGAAATTCGTCGATATTGAACAGCAGTTCCCCAAAAAACGGGACAGTGCTGATCGGGTCGCCGATTTCGATGAAATCTTCCGGGACTATGCGCGCGAGAAGGCGGCGGAGCAGTCTTCGCGCTGTTCGCAATGCGGCATTCCGTTCTGTCAGGTCCATTGCCCGCTGCAGAACAACATCCCTGACTGGCTGAAGCTGACTGCCGAGGGACGCCTTGAGGAGGCGTATGAAGTCTCGTCGGCAACCAACAATTTCCCTGAAATCTGCGGCCGGATCTGCCCGCAAGACCGGCTGTGCGAGGGGAATTGCGTCATCGAAAAGGGCTTTCAGTCCGTCACCATCGGGGCGGTAGAGCGTTACATCACCGATGCGGCATTCGACGCCGGCCTGGTCAAGCCGGTGGTACCGCGCCTCGAACGGCCGCAATCGATCGGCATCGTCGGCGCCGGGCCGGGCGGTCTGGCGGCGGCGGAGATGTTGCGCCGCAAGGGTTACCAGGTCGACGTCTACGACCGCTACGACCGCGTCGGCGGCCTGATGATGTACGGCATTCCCAACTTCAAGCTGGAAAAACAGATTGTCGTGCGCCGATGGAAGCTGCTGGAGCAGGGCGGTGTCCGGTTCCATCTGAATTTCGAGGTCGGCCGCGATGCGTCACTGGATGATCTGCGCGGCAGGCACGACGCCGTGCTGATCGCCACCGGGGTCTATCGGCCGCGCGATTTCGTCGCGCCTGGTGTCGGCCTGCCGGGCAGCGTCATGGCGATGGACTATCTAACCGCGTCGAACCGCAAGGGCCTGGACGATGACGTGCCCGATTTCGACAGTGGCGCCCTGAATGCGGTCGGCAAGAATGTCGTCGTGATTGGCGGCGGCGATACGGCGATGGATTGCGTCCGCACGGCCGTTCGCCAGGGCGCCAAGTCGGTGAAGTGCCTCTACCGGCGCGACCGCGCCAACATGCCGGGATCGATGCGCGAGGTACAGCACGCCGAGGAAGAAGGTGTCGAGTTCATCTGGCTGTCCGCGCCGGAGGCGTTTATCGGCGATGACCGGGTCACGTCTGTTCGGGCGCAGCGGATGCGCCTCGGCCTGCCGGATGCCGACGGCCGGCAGGCGCCGGAGCCGGTCGACGGCACGTCGTTCAACCTGCCGTGCGATCTGGCGATCAAGGCGCTTGGCTTCGATCCCGAGGACTTGCCGGTGCTGTTCGATGCGCCGGAGTTGGGCGTTACCCGATGGGGCACCATCAAGGCCGACTTCGAGACCCTGAAGACCAATCTCGACGGCGTATTCGCCGCCGGAGACATTGTACGCGGCGCCTCCCTGGTGGTGTGGGCGATCCGCGATGGCCGAGACGCGGCGGCGTCGATCCATCAATACATTCAGACCAAGCTGGCCCGCTCCTCCCGGGCACTGGCGGCGGCGGACTGAGGGCCTCAGCCATGGACAAGACAGTGCACGGTAACCGCGGCGAAACATTCGTCGCAGAATGGCGAGCCAACGCCGCCCGCTTGCAGGCAGGCCATGCCTACGATCCCGCTACGGAGCACGCATCCTGCGGCGTCGGGCTGGTCGCCGCGGTCGACGGCATGCCCAGCCGCCGGGTCGTCGTTGCCGGTATCGATGCCCTGAAGGCGGTGTGGCACCGAGGCGCCGTCGATGCCGACGGCAAGACCGGCGATGGCGCCGGCATTCACGTGCAGATCCCACGCGATTTCTTCCGCGAACATGTTGCGCGCACCGGCCACGAACCGTCGGGCGGCATGCTGGCGGTCGGCATGGTGTTCCTGCCGCGCACCGACTTTGGCGCCCAGGAAACCTGCCGCGCGATCGTCGAAACCGAGGTGCTGAAGTTCGGCTACCAGATCTACGGCTGGCGGCAGGTACCGGTCGACACCGGCGTGATCGGCGAAAAGGCCAACGCGACGCGGCCCGAAATCGAACAGATCATGATCTATAGCGAGCACGAGGTGTCAGAGGCGCAGTTCGAGCGTGAACTCTACATCGTGCGCCGGCGGATCGAGCGCCGGGTCGCCGATGCGTCGATCAACGATTTCTACATCTGCTCCCTCAGCTGCCGGTCGATCATCTACAAGGGTATGTTCCTGGCGGAGCAGCTATCGGCCTTCTATCCCGACCTGCTGGATGAGCGTTTCGTTTCGAACTTCGCCATCTTTCACCAGCGCTATTCGACCAACACCTTCCCGACCTGGCGTTTGGCGCAGCCGTTCCGCATGCTCGCCCACAACGGCGAAATCAATACGCTGAAGGGCAACGTCAACTGGATGAAGAGTCACGAAATCCGCATGACGTCGGAGGCGCTGGGCGAACATGCGGAAGATGTGAAGCCGATCGTTCAGCCCGGCAGTTCCGATTCGGCGGCACTCGATGCCGCCTTCGAATTACTGGTGAAGGCGGGCCGCTCGGCGCCGATGGCGAAAACCCTGCTGATCCCGGAAGCGTGGTCCACCAACGTGCACCTGTCCGACGCCGAGCGCGCCATGTACCGCTATTCCAACGCCGTGATGGAGCCGTGGGACGGACCCGCCGCCATTGCCGCGGCCGACGGCCGCTGGGTCATTGCCGGGATGGACCGCAACGGGCTCAGGCCGCTGCGCTATGCCATGACGTCCGACGGACTGATCTTCTGCGGCTCGGAAACCGGTATGGTGCCGCTTGCCGAGGCCATGGTGGTGGAAAAGGGCCGCATCGGGCCGGGCGGGATGATCGGCGTCGACCTGCAGCAGGGCCGGGTGTTCCGCGATGGCGAGCTGAAAGCGATGCTGGCGGCGGAGCGCCCGTTCCAGAAGTGGGTGAAGGAGAACGTGCAGTCGATCGACGCGATCGTCCGCACCGATGCCGGTGAACCGTCTCTTTATGATGGTGACGAGCTGCGCCAACGTCAGTTCGCCGCCGGTTACACGCACGAAGACATCGAACTGCTGCTGCACCCGATGGCCGAGGACGGCAAGGAGGCGACCGGCTCGATGGGCGACGACACGCCGATCGCCGTGTTGTCGGACAAGTACCGCGGCCTGCATCACTTCTTCCGCCAGCAGTTCAGTCAGGTGACCAACCCGCCGATCGACTCATTGCGTGAATACAACGTGATGACGCTGAAGACGCGGTTCGGCAACCTCGGCAACGTGCTGGCCGAGGACTCGAGCCAGCTCAAGGTGCTGGAACTGGACTCGCCGGTGCTGTCGAACCGCGAGTTCGACGACATGGCCGCCTACATGGGCGAATACGCCCGTACCATCGACTGCACCATGCCGGTCGGTGACGGCGAGGGTGCTCTGCGTGCGGCCCTCGACCGCGTGCGCAGCGAGGCCGAGGACGCGGTGCGCTCCGGGTCGGTCCATCTGATCCTGACCGACGAAGCGATTGGCACCGAACGTGCCGCGATCCCGATGATCCTGGCCGTCGGCGCCGTGCACAGCCACCTGGTGCGTCAGGGCCTGCGGACCTACACGTCGGTCAACGCCCGCGTCGCCGAGTGCGTCGACGTGCATTACTTCGCCGTGCTGATCGGCGTCGGCGCCACCACCGTGAATGCGTACCTCGCGCAGGAGACCATTCGCGACCGGCACCGGCGCGGCCTGTTCGGCACTGTCGATCTGCAGACCTGCGTGCAGCGCTATCGCAAAGCGGTCGACCAGGGGCTGCTGAAGGTGATGTCGAAGATGGGCATCTCGGTCCTGAGTTCCTACCGCGGCGGCTACAATTTCGAAGCCGTCGGGCTCAGCCGCGCGCTGCTTGCCGAATACTTCCCCGGCATGGTGTCGCGCATTTCCGGCATCGGTCTGCACGGTATCCAGCGCAAGCAGGAGGAATTGCACGAGAGTGCGTTCATGGAGGACGCCATCGCCCTGCCGATCGGCGGCCTTTATCGCTACCGCCGTGGCGGCGAGGTGCATGCCTTCGACGGGACGCTCATCCACACGCTGCAGGAAGCGGTCACCCGCGATGCCTACTCGCTCTACAAGAGCTATTCCGAAGCGGTCGATGAGATGCCGCCGGTCAACCTGCGCGACCTGCTCGACTTCAAGCCGCTGGGTACGATGGTGCCGCTGGACGAGGTCGAGTCGATTACCGAAATCCGCAGGCGGTTCGTCACCGGGGCGATGTCGCATGGCGCGCTGAGCAAGGAGGCGCACGAAACGCTCGCCATCGCAATGAACCGGATCGGCGCCAAGTCCGACTGCGGTGAGGGTGGGGAGAGTGCCGAGCGGTTCAACCCGCGTTCGAACGGTGACAACGCCAATTCGGCGATCAAGCAGATCGCCTCGGGCCGCTTCGGTGTGCATGCCGAATATCTCGCCCATTGTTCGGAGATCGAGATCAAGATCGCCCAGGGCGCCAAGCCCGGCGAAGGCGGGCAGTTGCCGGGCTTCAAGGTGTCGGCTGAAATTGCCGCCCTGCGTCATGCGACACCGGGCGTCACGCTGATCTCACCGCCGCCGCACCACGATATCTATTCGATCGAAGACCTGGCGCAGCTGATCTACGACCTGAAGCAGATCAACCCGGAAGCGCGCGTCTGCGTGAAGCTGGTCGCCGAGTCCGGCATCGGCACCATCGCCGCCGGCGTGGCCAAGGCGAAAGCCGACGTCATCATGATCTCCGGCCATGGCGGCGGCACCGGTGCCAGCCCGCAAAGCAGCGTGAAATATGCCGGCACGCCCTGGGAGATGGGCCTGACCGAGGTGAACCAGGTGCTGACGCTGAACCGGCTTCGTCATCGCATCAAGCTGCGTGTCGATGGCGGCATGAAGACCGGGCGCGACATCGTCATTGCGGCGATGATGGGCGGCGAGGAGTTCGGCCTCGGTACCCTGGCGCTGGTGGCAATGGGCTGCATCCTGGTACGCCAGTGCCATTCCAACACCTGCCCGGTTGGTATCTGTACGCAGGATGAAGACCTGCGGCGCAAGTTTGAGGGCACGGCGGAAAAGGTGGTGAATCTGGTCAGCTTCATCGCCGAGGAGGTGCGCGAGATCCTCGCCGCCATCGGCGCCCGCTCGCTCGACGAGATCATCGGCCGCACCGACCTGCTGATGCAGGTCAGCCGGGGCAGTCCGCATCTCGATGACCTGGACCTCAACCCGCTGCTGGTGCAGGCCGACGCCGGCGAGTATGGCCGTGTCTGCGTCGTCGAAGGACGCAACGAGGTGCCGGAGACGCTGGACGCGCAGATGATCGACGACGCCCGGCCGCTGTTCAAGGACGGCGAAAAGATGCAGCTCGCCTACCACGTGCGCAATACGCACCGGGCCGTCGGCACCAAACTGGCGGCGCGGATCACGCAACAGTTCGGCATGAAAGGCCTGCAGCCAGGGCATGTCACCGTTCGCCTGCGCGGTTCGGCCGGCCAGTCGCTCGGCGCCTTCGCGGTGCAGGGTATGAAGCTGGAGGTGTTCGGTGACGCCAACGACTATGTCGGCAAGGGCCTGTCGGGGGCGACCATCGTCGTGCGGCCGACGCCGGCGAGCCCGCTGGTCAGCCACGAGAACGCCATTGTCGGCAACACCGTCCTCTATGGCGCGACCAGTGGCCGCCTGCTGGCCTCGGGCCTGGCCGGCGACCGGTTCTGCGTCCGAAACTCCGGCGCGGAGGCGGTGGTCGAAGGCTGCGGCGCCAATGGCTGCGAATACATGACCGGCGGCACGGTGGTCATTATGGGGCCGGTCGGCGACAATTTCGCCGCCGGCATGACCGGCGGCATGGCTTTCGTCTACGACCCCGGCGCGGTGTTCGGCACCCACGTCAATCCGGATAGCGTGGTCTATCAGCCGATCCAATCCGTCTATTGGGAGAACGAGCTGAAGCGCCTGGTCAGCGCGCATCTGATGGAGACGCAATCTTCGCTGGCGGCCCAGCTTCTGAATGACTGGGACCGCAAGCTCAGCCGCTTCATCCAGGTCTGCCCGAAGGAGATGCTGGACAAACTGCCGCAGCCATTGTCCGACGAGGTCGAGGCCGCCACCGCCTGATCGGTCGACACCGGTAATTGCGGCGCAGCAATCGGATGGCGTCGCAGGGGCACTTGCAGTCAAATCTTCATCATGACTGCGAAGCATATTCAATTCGACGATCCGGCCGACCGCTTGGCAGCGATCGACTGGCCGCAGGTGAGCCAGGAGATCGCCGCCCTGGGGCACAGTGAACCGCTGCCTTTGCTGACGGCAGCGGAATGCGCCGCGCTGCGGGCGCTTTACGATCAGGACGAGCTGTTCCGCAGCACTGTCGACATGGCGCGATTCCGTTTCGGCCAGGGCCAGTACCGCTATTTCGCCTATCCGTTGCCGCCGCTGGTGCAGGCATTGCGGCCGGCGCTCTACCGCCACCTCGCGCCGATCGCCAATGCCATGATGGCCGATATGGGCCGGGACGTGCGGTATCCGCCACGGCATGCGGATTATCTGGCCGCCTGTCATGACGCCGGGCAGTGCCGGCCGACGCCGCTGCTGCTGCGCTACGGACCGGGGGACTACAACTGCCTGCATCAGGACCTTTATGGCGACCTGCGCTTTCCGCTGCAGGCGGTGATCCAGCTCAGTTGTCCGCAGCTCGATTTCAGCGGCGGTGAGTTCCTGCTGGTCGAGCAGCGGCCGCGGGCGCAATCGATCGGTCATGTGCTGAACCCGCCACAGGGCGCAATGGTCATTTTTCCGGTCGCCGAACGTCCCGTCGCCGGCAAGCGTGGTTTCTATCGGTGCGCCATGCGGCACGGCGTCAGCCGTGTGACCGCGGGATCGCGCCACACCCTCGGCATCATCCTGCACGACGCGGCTTGAGCCGATACGGCCGGGCTTGCTCCGGCCCCGGCGGCATGGTTCCTTTCGGTCAAACAACCGGAGGAACGCCGCATTATGAGAGCCGTCGTCTGTCGCAAGCTGGGTCCGCCCGAGGCGGTGTCGCTGGAAGACCTGCCGTCGCCGATCGTTGGACCAGGGCAGGCCCGGGTGCGCGTGCGTGCGTGCGGCATCAACTTCCCGGACGTGCTGATGATCGCCGGCAAATACCAGCACAAGCCGGAGCTACCGTTCATTCCCGGCATGGAGGCCGCCGGCCAGGTGCTTGAGGTGGCCGATGACGTCGCGTCTGTGGCGCCCGGCGACCGGGTCATCGTCCGTATGCGCCCCGGCGCCTTTGCCGAGGAAGTGGTCACGTCAGCGGAGACCCTGCTACCGACGCCGGCGCCGTTCGACGACATCAAGGCGGCCGCCTTCATCGTGGCCTATGGCACGGCGGATCATTGCCTGATCGATCGCGGCGGCCTGCAGTCCGGTGAGACCGCGCTGATCCATGGTGCCACCGGCGGCGTTGGCCTGGCTGCCGTTGAGATGGCCAAGCTCAAGGGTGCCACGGTGATCGCCACCGGCGGCAGCGATGAGAAGTTGCAGGTGGCACGAGAGTTTGGCGCCGATCACATCGTCAATTATCGCGACGGCGGTATTCGCGAAGCCGTGCTGGACCTGACCGGCGGCCGCGGCGCCGATGTGATCTACGACCCGGTTGGTGGCGATGTGTTCGACCAGTCGCTGCGTTGCGTCGCCTGGCGCGGCCGCATCGTGGTCGTCGGCTTCGCCGAAGGCCGCATTCCACAGATCCCAGCGAACTATGCGTTGCTGAAGGGGTGCTCGATCATCGGCGCGCGGGCCGGCGAATTCCGCCGCCGCGAGCCGGAGGCCGGCCGCCGGATGGAGCGCGAACTGCTTGATCTCGCTACCGCCGGCAAGTTACACCCGCACGTGTCGCACACCCTGCCGTTGGAACGGGTGGTCGACGGGTTGCAACTGGTCGTCGATCGCAAGGTAGTCGGCAAAGCCGTTCTCACGATAGATTAGCTGCGTCGAAGTCGACACGCGTTGGCTTTGTGCCGATCCAGTTTCTGCTGGACACAGACGTCCATGTCGGGAATTTGAGCGCTATGCGCGTCCTTTATCACTTCTGGCTGTCGCCGTTCTCGCGCAAGGTTCGCGTGGCGCTGAACGAGAAGGGCCTCGAGGTCGAGCTCGCCCTGGAAAAATATTGGGAACGGCGCGACGAGTTCCTGGGCCTGAATCCGACCGGGCAGGTGCCGGTGCTGTTGGAAGATGACGGCGCCGTCATCGCCGACAGCCAGGCGATCGTCGAATATCTTGATGACGTCTACGCCGATCCGCCGTTGTTGGGCGAAACGCCCGTCCAACGCGCGGAATGCAGGCGCCTGACCGCCTGGTTCGACCAGAAGTTCTATCGCGAGGTCACGGATTACCTGGTGACCGAGAAACTGATGAAGCGGATCACGGGTCGCGGCCATCCGGAATCGGCGCTGATCCGTGCTGGCGCCGGCAACATCGCCTATCACCTGGATTACGTCAGCTATCTGGCCGAACGGCGCAGCTACCTGGCGAGCGAACGCTTCTCGCTGGCCGACATTGCTGCAGCGGCGCAGTTGTCGTGCGTCGACTATCTGGGCGATGTGCCGTGGGACGATCACCCGATGGCGCGTGACTGGTACGCCCGGGTGAAATCGCGGCCCAGCTTCCGGCCAATCCTGGCCGATCACGTGCCGGGTCTGCTGCCGCCTAAGCACTATGCCGATCTCGACTTCTGAGGCCCCGGCGCGATCGAGTTTCGAGCCCGCCGACGTGGTGTCGGACTTGCGCCGGCAGGCGGCCGATTTGGGCTTCGACGCGTTCGGCATTGCCGATCCGGAGGCGGTGCCCGAGGTGGCGGCCCGGCTGACGCGGTTCATCGAACTTGGCCGGCATGGCGATATGGACTGGCTGGCGCAGAAGGCCGACCGCCGGCTGACGCCGCGTCACCTTTGGCCGGCCGTGCGAAGCGTCGTGATGCTCGGCATGAACTACGGCCCGGCCGGCGACCCGCTGGCTCTGCTCGACCAGCCGGCCTGCGGTAACATCTCCGTTTATGCCAGAGGGCGCGATTATCACGACGTGATCAAGAAGCGGCTGAAGCAGCTCGGCCGCTGGCTGCACGACAGTCACGGCATCGGCGTGAAGGTGTTCGTCGACACCGCGCCGGTGGCGGAGAAGCCGTTGGCGGCGGCCGCCGGACTTGGCTGGCAGGGCAAGCATACCAATCTGGTGCATCGCGACCGCGGTTCCTGGCTGTTCCTTGGTGCGATCTTCACCGATGCGGCGTTGCCGTTCGACGCACCGCATGCCGATCACTGCGGCGGTTGTCGCCGTTGTCTCGACATCTGTCCGACGGCGGCCTTTCCCGCGCCCTACGAACTCGATGCGCGGCGCTGCATTTCCTACCTCACGATCGAACATAAGGGCCACATCGATACCGAGTTCCGGGCTGCCATGGGCAACCGGGTGTTCGGCTGTGACGACTGCCTGGCCGTCTGTCCGTGGAACAAGTTTGCACAACGGGCGCGTGAGGCGGCGCTGATGCCGCGGGCGGAACTGACCGCGCCGCGGCTGGCCGATCTTCTGACGCTGGACGTTGCGGCCTTTCGCGAGGTCTTTGCCGGCACCCCGGTGAAACGGCTGGGCCGCGACCGGTTCGTGCGCAACGTTTTGATCGCCGCCGGCAACAGCGGTGACGCGGCGTTGCTGCCTGACGTGGAAGCCTTATTGGACGATCCATCGCCGCTGGTCCGCGCCATGGCGGTCTGGGCATTGTCGCGGTTGGCGACTGACGCGATCTTCGCGGACCATCGCGCCCGCCTGCAGGAAACCGAGCCCGACCCTGACGTGCAGGCTGAATGGCATCGACCGGCTTGAGTGTGGTCAGCACCGGCCTGATGGGTTGCTTGCAGGTTGCGCGGCTAGGTGTGCGAGTAAAGGAAGGCGGTTGTGACGATAGAGATCCGTGAATCGACAGCGGACGATCTTGCCGCGGTGCTGATGGTCGAACGCGCCGCGTTCGGCAGTAACGAGGAAGCGGCACTGGTCGAAAACCTGCTGAACGATGCAAGTGCTGCGCCGGTGCTGTCGCTACTGGCATTCGATGGTGAGGCGGCAGTCGGACACCTCCTGTTCACGCGGGCACAGCTGACCGGCCACGAAGATCTGTCGGTGGCTTTGCTGGCGCCGCTGGCGGTGGTGCCCTCGGCGCAGGGCACCGGCATCGGCGGTGCGCTCATCCGTCACGGCCACAAGCTGTTGGCTGACCGTGGGGTCGCGCTGGTTTTCGTGCTTGGCCATCCCGACTACTACCCGCGCCATGGGTACCGGCCCGCCGGGCGGCTTGGCCTGCAGGCACCTCACACCATTCCGGACGCGCATGCCGATGCCTGGATGGTGACGACGCCGGATGGCGCGGCGATGCCGCCGGTTACCGGCACAGTGCAGTGCGCCGATGCGATCTCGCCTGTGGAATACTGGCGCGAATAGACCGGCTATGGCGCCGGCTTCAGTCGGTTCGCACCTTGAAATGCTGCAGCAGTTCCCCGGCAACCTGCGCTGCCGGTGTGCCGGGGAAGTCGTCGACCACGCGGCTGAAGTCATTCATCGCGCCGGCGTTGTCGCCGTTCAGGTGCAGAATGATGCCGCGTTCGAGCCGGGCCGAAGGGTTGTCCATTTTCAGCTCCAGGGCCCGGTCGATCTCCACCAGCGCGTCGGCATAGTCGCCCAGATGGCGTAGCGCGCTGGCCCGAAACGTCGCGGCGTCAGGGTTCTCCGGCAGATGGCCGACGACCTCGTCCAGATCGCTCAGGGCGCCATCGTAATCGCCGACGTCGCCACGGATCTGCGCACGGTCCAGCAGCAGCCAGGGATCGCCGGGTGCGCCCTGCAGGGCGACATCGATGGCCTGGAGGGCCCGCGCCTGATCGCCGGCGATCAGCCAGGCCTGGGCGGACTGTGCCATCAGGTCCATCGGTGACGGTCTGCCATCGAACGGTACTTCGACCGCAAGGGCCTCCAGCCGTTCGGCCGCCGCGACCGGCCGGCCCAGCGCCAGTTCCGCCAGGGCTGCGCAATGCTGTGCCGGGCCGCCGCCCTCGCGCGCGATCCACGCTTCCGCCGCTTCCAGCGCATCCAGCGGTGCGCGCTCGGTCAACACGAGGCAGGACTCGTACTCGCGTTGCGCGTCGATAGACGGCGCCTCGGCCTGCGCCGCCGTTGACGCCACGACGGCCAGCATCAGTGTCATGCCGAGCCGTGCGGTTGCCAGCGCCCGCTTTGCCGGCCGGGTTCCTTTGCCGTGCTGTTGTCGTGGGTCGATCATCACCCTACTTTCACGGCTCAGGGGCGCAATTCAAGCGCCGTCTTGTGGAACCGGCCATGACGTCACGACATCCGCGCCTGCTCTGTTTCGGTCTCGGCTACTCGGCCATGGCGCTGGTGAGGACCCTGCCGTCCGACTGGTCGGTCATCGGCACGTCACGCAGCGCCGAAGCGGCGGCCAAGCTGGCGGATGACGGCATCACCCCCGTCGTGTTCGACGGCAGCGGCCCGCCGGACGGCTGGCCGGATGTGCTCGACAATGTCACGCACGTCCTGTCGTCGGTTCCGCCCGATAGCAGTGGCGATCCCGTGCTGCGGCACCTCGGGGCGGATCTGGCCCGGGCGGCGGGGCTGGACTGGATCGGCTACCTGTCGACCACCGGCGTCTACGGCGACCGTGATGGCGCCTGGGTCGACGAGGACACCGCCACGGCCCCGACGGCGCCGCGCGGGCGACGCCGTGACGCCGCCGAGCAAGACTGGCTGAAGCTTTGGCGCGAGCATGGTCGGCCGGTGCACATCTTTCGTCTTGCCGGCATATACGGCCCCGGCCGCAGCCAGCTCGACACCGTGCGGCGCGGCACCGCACGACGCATCGTAAAGCCCGGACAGGTCTTTGGCCGTATTCACGTCGACGATATCGTCCAGGTGTTACGTGCCTCTATCGACCGGCCGCGCGGCGGCGGTATCTACAACGTCTGCGACGATGAGCCCGCGCCGCCGCAGGATGTCATCGCCTTCGCGGCCGAACTGCTCGGCCTGCCGATCCCACCCGAGGTGCCGTACGAAGAAGCCGAACTCAGCGACATGGCGCGCAGCTTCTATGGCGAGAACAAGCGCGTGCACAACGATCGCATCAAGACGGAGCTGGGCGTGCATCTGGCCTATCCGGACTATCGTGCCGGCCTGCGTGCCCTCATGACGGGCTAGTTGGCTGCGACGCCTTCGGCCAGCGTTGCCACAGTTTGCAGCAGACGGTCGATGTCGCCCGGCTCGGACAGCCGATGGTCGCCGTTCTTTACCAGCGTGGCGGTGATATCGTCGGCGTCCACCTTGTCGACGATGGCCAGCGCCTCCTGCCAGGGTACGTCCGGGTCCCGCATGCCTTGCAGTAGCCGCACCGGGCAATCGACCTTCAGGCCATCCTGCAGCACCAGATTCCGGCGCCCGTCCTCGATCAGTTTCATGGTGTAGGGATAGGGGTCGTCGGAATATTGCGACGGTTCGTAATAGACGCCGTCGCGCTGCAGCGTCTCCTTGATCTCGTCAGAGAACTCGTCCCACATCCGCAGCACGAAATCGGGCGCCGCGGCGATGCCGACGAGCCCGGCGAGGCGTTCGGGTCGCGCCCGCGCCAGCAGCAGCATGATCCAGCCGCCCATGGAAGAGCCGACGACGATTTGCGGTCCTTCGGTCACCAAATCCAGCACCGCCATGGCGTCGTCAGCCCACAGGCCGATAGTGCCGTCGACAAAGGCGCCGCCGGATTGGCCGTGACCGCGATAGTCGAACCGGGTATAAGCACGCCCGGCCGCGCGGCAGGCTTGTTCCAGCGCCATCGCCTTGGTGCCGGTCATGTCCGACATGTAGCCGCCGCAGAACAGGACGCCCGGGCTCTTGCCCGGCAGGTGATGGTACGCGATCGGCGTGCCGTCGGGACGGGTTAGGATGCTGGGGGCTGTATCCGTGGTCATGGTGGTCTCGGCTGACGAATGGTGATGGTCGCGCAATCTAACACCGGCGATGCCGCTGCCGATACCGGCGGTGCGACGGTTCTGCAGGTGTTGCCGGCGCTGGAGACCGGTGGCGTCGAACGCGGCACCGTGCAGGTCGCGACCGCCTTGCACCAAGCCGGTTGGCGCGCCGTGGTCGCATCCGCCGGCGGTCCGATGACGCGCGAACTCGACCGTATCGATGCGGCGCATGTCGACCTGCCGCTGACCGGCAAGAGCCCGTTTCGCATTCATGCCAACATCGAACGGCTGCAGCAGGTCATTGCCGAGCACAATGTCGATCTGGTGCATGCCCGCAGCCGCGCCCCGGCCTGGAGCGCTTACTACGCGGCGCGGCGCGCCGGCGTGCCCTTCGTGACGACCTATCATAGTCCGTACGGCCACAACTGGCTGAAGCACTGGTACAACGCGATCATGGCGCGCGGCGACCGGGTGATCGCGATCTCCAATTTCATCGCCGGCCTGATCCGCCGGCACTACAAGGTCGAGGCTGATCGTCTGGTTACCATTCCGCGCGGTCTCGACCTGTCGATCTTCGATCCGCAGGCCGTGACCCAGGCACGGATGATCGCGCTCAGCCGGCAGTGGAACCTGCGCGCGGATCGACCGGTCATCATGCTGCCCGGCCGGCTGACCCGCTGGAAAGGCCAGGGCGTTCTGATCGAGGCACTGGCCCGGCTCGGCCGCGAGGATGTCGCCTGCGTCATCGTCGGCAGCGATCAGGGACGCGAGGCCTACCGCGACGAACTGGAGAAACTGGCGGCGGCACGCGGCGTCGATCACCTGCTCCATTTTGCCGACCACTGCCGTGACATGGCGGCGGCCTACATGCTGGCCGATGTCGTCGTGTCCGCGTCGACCGAGCCAGAGGGCTTTGGCCGCGTGGCGGTCGAGGCGCAGGCCATGGGTCGTCCGGTGGTGGCGACCGATCATGGCGGCTCGCGCGAAACCGTCCGTCATCGCGAAACCGGCTGGCTGGTCGAACCGGGCAACGCGGAGGAGATGGCGGAAGCGCTGGGTGTCGCCCTGTCGCTGAACGAAGAAGAACGCCGGTGGATGTCCGAGAATGGCCGGCAGAACGCCGTCGACAACTATTCGGTCGAGCTGATGTGCGAGCGGACCCTGGCGGTCTACCGGTCGCTGCTGGGCTGAGGGTATGGCCGAGCGTATCCTGATCATCCGTCATGGCGCGCTGGGCGACATGATCCAATCGATGGGTCCGATCGCGGCGATTCGCTCACATCATGCGGATGCACATATCGTCCTGTTGACGACGCCGCCGTTTGAGCCGCTGGCGACCGCCTGTCCCTGGATCGACGAGGTCTGGCTCGACCCGCGTCCGAAACTACGCCAGGTTGCCGCCTGGCTGGCGTTGCGCCGGCGGATACGCACAGCCGGCTTCACCCGCGTCTACGACCTGCAGACCTCCGGCCGCTCATCTTTCTACTTCCACTTTTTCCCCCGCTGGCGGCGGCCCGAATGGTCCGGCATCGCCGTCGGCGCGTCACACTTTCACGCCAATCCGCATCGTGACGAGATGCACACCATCGACCGGCAGCGCGATCAGCTGCGCATGGCCGGCATCGCCGAAGCGCCGGCGCCCGACCTGTCCTGGCTGACGGCTGACACCGGACATTTCGGACTGACCCAACCTTATGCTCTGGTCATCCCCGGCGGATCGGCGCACCGACCGGGCAAGCGCTGGCCGGCGCCGCATTTCGCCGACCTGTGCGCCCGCATCGCCGCATCAGGGCTGACGCCGGCGATTATCGGCGGACCGGACGAGGCTGACCTCGGTCGGGAAGTTTCGCGCGCGAGCGGCGCTGCGGTCGCCGACCTGACCGGGCGCACGAGTTTTGCCGAAGTGGCGGCGCTGGCGCGGGACGCGGCCGTGGCTGTCGGCAATGACACGGGGCCGATGCACATCGCCGCCGCCGTGGGCTGCCCGGTGGTGGTTCTGTTCTCCGAGGAATCCGATCCGCGGCTTTGCGCGCCGCGCGGTTCGGCGGTGCAGGTCATGCGCCAACCGCAGCTGCGCGACCTGCAACCGGATCGTGTCTGGCAGGCAGCAGAACGGCTTCAGCGGCAGATCGATCGTAGAGCCTGCCACGCGTCCTGATCGAGGGCCGGCCTGGGCGACGGCAGGTTGACGTACGCCTGCTTCAGGGCGGCAATGCGTTCCCGGGTCGAGGGGTGCGTGCTGAGGTAGGTCGACAGCGGGTCGTCGTCCTCGCCGGTCTCGTCGGCCAGCCGCTCGAAGAACGAAATCAGGCCATCGGCGTCGATGTTGGTCCGCTGCAGCAAATCATGCGCGAAGAAGTCGGCCTCACGCTCCATATCGCGGTTGTAGCTCAGCAGCAGTGCCAGTCCGCCCACTTCCGCGACGGTCTCGATGATGAAATTGCTGTCACCGACGATCATGCCGATCAATGTGGTGACGCCGGCGTAACGGATCAGGGCCTGCGTCGGATGCCGCTTGATCGCATGACCCAATTCGTGCGCGAGAACACCGGCGACCTCGTCAGGATTTTCCGCATTTTCGATCAGGCCCCGCATGATCACCACGTTGCCGCCCGGTGCGGCGAAGGCGTTGACCATCTCATGGTTTATCACCCTGACGGTGATCGGCAGGGTGCTGTCGGTCGCCACGAGCAGGCGATTGGTCATTTTTTGCAGGGCATCCACGCCCTTGGGGCCCTCGCACTCGCGGGCGCCATTCGTGACGTGGATGGATAGCGTCTCACCCCAGCCGCGAACCCATTCGGCCGGTACCAGCGGTGCCAGGGTTGAGGCCACGGCCGGGACGCCCTGCCAGAGCGCAATGACGGTGATCAGCACGCAAGCAACGCCAATCGCCAGACGCCGACGCGTGGCCGGACGTTGCAGGCCGCTGGCAAACAACGCTGGCGCACGGCTTTGCAAGTGCGCCAGGAAACCGGCGCTGTCGACGATCAGGCGCGCATCCGGCGTGTCGACGGTGCCGAGCCGCAGCGTTGCATCGGCACGCGGCCGCTCGCTGCTGGTGAGCCTGTCGTAAGGCCACAGATGTGTGAAGCTGTCGTCACCCGCGGCGATGTGCAGTCCGGCGTCCGTCAGGGCAACACGAACCGTGTGCCGCGCCGCCGTTTCACCGTCAAAGAACTGGGCCGTAAAGCTTTCCATGTATCATACGGCGCCCATATCGAAGGCATCCGCAAGGCCTTCGCCGAACGACGGCTTCTCGGCGCTCGACTGTATGATTGCGTCGATGTCGACGCTGCCGTCGATGGTGAGCCGGTCACAGAAGTAGCGAAACACACGCATCTGTGCGAACGGTACGCCGAAACCTAGGGTCAGCAGTGTGATCAGCAGGTTGCCGAAGGCAAGCCTGAGGAGGCTCCAGGCTGTAGCGTCGAAACCAAAGGACAAACCCTCGAACCGGGTGCAGTTTGCGAAATGTTGCATTTCGCGTACTCGATAAAAGAGCATGGCCAAGCCGATCCCGACCACGATGGCAATTACGACAAAAAAGCCGATTATGGGGCCGACTTTATCTGCCGGCGCCGCGTTGGCATCAATGACAGCAGCCAAAGCGATGCCCCCGACAAAGACCACCGAGGTGAAAACGATGGTCGATAGCCAGACGACCAGGAACCGTTTGTAGAGTGGGCGCGACGAGCCCTCGAAGCTGAAGCGTCGGTCGCCGAAACCGGTCTCGGACATCAGCCGGCCAAAAACACGCATGCGGCCGAATGGGTATGCGAGCCCAAGCGTCAGTGCCGAAAGCACGAAATAGCCGAAATAGCGAAAAGCGTAAGCACTGGCCTTGCCGGTCATGGTGCCGCGTATCCCGCGCCACATCGTACGCGTCATCCGATAACGCTGGGCGCGATAAATGGCGAAGCCGATCAAGAAAAGGATCAGGGCATAAAGACCCGCGCCTGAGACCACAGTTGCGCTAAGGCCTAGGTCCAATGTGTAGATGTCGAGCGCCACTTTGCCGAGGTAAAGTGGCAATAGGACCACAAAGAAGATGATCAGGAAGCCGATGAACAGTTCCTTGCCGGTGCCGGTATACTCGAACGGCTCACCGTTCAGCGTCGTCTTCTGCCACAGCACCCGCCGAACGTTGGTCCGGCCCCAGAACCGGTAGAACCACAGCGTCAGGATGTTCAGGACCGCGTTCTTCAACACTACAGGCCAAAGATCGCCCGCCCGCGTCCGGTGATCGAGCACTAGGCGGCCGCGATGCTGCTGAATGGTGGAAAAATCATTCATCGAAACAACCTAATAACGAAAGGGTTGCTAAGACACGGTTAATCGGCGGGATTTCTTGACAGGTGTCGGGAACGCTCCTATTTGCACGGGCCGTGCCCGTATTACGGGCGATCTTTATTTTGCGAGGACAGAACCATGGTTGCCATCTCTTTGCCGGACGGGTCGAAGCGCCAGTACGATGGCGCCGTGACCACCGGCGAGATCGCTGCCGACATTGGTCCGGGCCTCGCCAAGGCGGCGCTGGCGGCACGGGTGAACGGCGATCTGAAGGATCTCTACATCCCGATCGAGGCGGACGCCAACGTTGAAATCATCACGCGTGACAGCGACGAAGCGCTGGAGCTGCTGCGCCACGACTGCGCCCACGTGCTGGCGGAAGCAGCCAAGGAACTTTGGCCCGATATCCAGGTAACGATCGGCCCGGCCATCGAAGATGGTTTCTATTACGACTTTTCCAAGGCCGAACCGTTCACGCCGGAGGATCTGGAGAAGCTCGAGAAGCGCATGGCCGAGATTGTCGACCGCGACGAGGAGATCCGTCGCGACGTCTGGGTGCGCGATGAGGCCGTCGCCTACTTCAAATCGATCGGCGAGCACTACAAGGCCGAGATCATTCAGGACCTGCCGGAAGACGACATCATCTCGGTCTACCGTCAGGGCGAATTCATCGACCTGTGCGTCGGGCCGCACCTGCCGTCGACGGGCAAGCTCGGCAAGGCGTTCAAGCTGATGAAGATCGCCGGCGCCTACTGGCGCGGCGACTCGCGCAACGAGATGCTGCAACGCATCTACGGCACCTGCTGGCGCAGCGAAAAGGAACTGAAGGCCTACCTGCACCGTCTGGAGGAGGCCGAAAAGCGCGACCATCGCCGTCTCGGCCGGGAAATGAACCTGTTTCATTTCCAGGAAGAGGCCGCCGGCATGGTGTTCTGGCATCCGAAGGGCTGGTCGCTCTATCGCTCGCTGGAGCGCTACATGCGCGACAAGCTCGACGCCAATGGCTATCACGAGGTCAAGGCGCCGCAGCTACTCGACCGTTCGTTGTGGGAGCGGTCGGGCCACTGGGAGAAGTTCCGCGAGCACATGTACACGACAGAGTCGGAAGAGCGCACGTTCGCGCTAAAGCCGATGAACTGCCCGGGTCATGTGCAGATTTTCCGCCAGAACCTGAAGAGTTACCGCGATCTGCCGCTGCGGCTGGCCGAGTTCGGTTCCTGCCATCGCTACGAACCGTCCGGCGCGTTGCACGGGCTGATGCGGGTGCGTGCCTTCACGCAGGACGACGGCCACATCTTTTGCACGGAAGACCAGATCACGCCGGAGACGGAGCGGTTTTGTACCCTGTTGACGACGATTTACCGCGATCTCGGTTTCGAGGACGTGCACATCAAGTTCGCCGACAGGCCGCCGGTGCGTGCCGGTGATGACGGCGTATGGGACCGTGCCGAAGGCGCGTTGCGCGAGGCCATCGAAGCAACAGGTATGTCCTATACGATGAACCCCGGCGAGGGCGCATTCTACGGCCCGAAGCTGGAATTTGTGCTGCGCGACGCGATCGGCCGTGACTGGCAGTGCGGGACGCTGCAGGTCGACTTCGTGCTGCCGGAACGGTTGGATGCGAGTTACATCGGCGACGACAGCCAGCGCCACCGGCCGGTCATGCTGCATCGCGCAATCCTGGGATCGTTCGAGCGCTTTCTCGGCGTGCTGATCGAGCATTATGCCGGTCGCCTGCCGATGTGGCTGTCGCCGGTGCAGGTCGTGCTGGCGACGATCACCAACGACGGTGATGCCTACGCGGAGGACGTTGCGGCAAAGATGCGTGCGGCCGGCCTGCGGGTCGACCTCGATTTGCGCAACGAAAAGATCAACTACAAGGTGCGCGAGCATTCGCTGCAGAAAGTGCCGGTGATTGCCGCCATTGGCCGGCGCGAGGCGGAAGAAGGCACGTTGGCGTTGCGCCGGTTGGGCAGCAAAGCGCAGGAGACGCTTGCGCTCAATGACGCGATTGCTAAATTATCCGACGAAGCTAGGATGCCCGCCGTGTAATTAGGGCTATTCCGTCGGCATGGCCGTATTGCCGGGCACCGGTTTTGCCGGTTTTCCGCCGGCTTTTCGTTCTGATTTTAACGGTTCAGTATCCAGTGACGCGTAACTAGCGACGCAGCAAAAGGAGACGCATACATCGCCCGTCGATTTCAACCGAACGTGCCGCCCGAAAAGGAAGGGCCGCGCGTCAATGAAGACATCACCGTACCGAACGTCCGCTTGATCGATGACGAAGGGGAACAGGTCGGCGTAATCAGCCGCGACGAAGCCCTTGAGCGCGCGATGGACGTGGGCCTCGATCTGGTCGAGGTCGCGCCGGATTCGAATCCGCCGGTCTGCAAGCTGCTGGACTACGGCAAGTTCAAATACCAGGCGCAGAAGCGAGCCAACGAGGCGCGCAAGAAGCAAAAAGTCATCGAGATCAAAGAGATCAAGATGCGCCCGAACATCGATCAGCACGATTACGATGTGAAGATGCGGGCGATGCACAAGTTTCTTGGCGAAGGCGACAAGGTCAAGGTCACCCTGCGGTTCCGCGGCCGCGAGATGGCGCATCAGGACCTTGGCCTCAAGGTCCTGCATCGCGTGCGGGACGATCTGGAGGAACTGTCGAAGGTCGAACAGTTCCCGAAGATGGAAGGCCGTCAGATGACCATGGTGATTGCGCCGCGTTAACGCGCAGCGGGTCGACCGATTTGGCGCGCACCCGCATCGAAGCTGCATGCGGGTGCTGGGTTCGACGACCCCGTCTCTTCAAATCTCAAATGCCGGGCCCGCTGGGGGTTGCCCTCGGCGGCCTCGCGCTGTTGGATCAGCGGCGGGCCAAAGGTCGGAGCTGCCGCAACAGGTCGGTCGATGTGATGACGCCGCCGGGGCGGACATCGAGGCCGGCTTGCGCCAGTAGCCGCGCCGCCCACGTGTTGCAGGTGTTGAACAGGTGGAACCTGCCCGTGGCCGGGTAGAAGTTGCTGTCGAAGTAGAGTCCAGGGCCATTGGCCGGCGTTGGCGTTGCGGCCGTACGGTCGAAGGTGGCATCGAGGGCGTCCACGAGCCGTGCCAGGCCATCCGCCGACAGACCAAACACCAAGACTTCCGCGTCAAAAGCGCGTGCCGGCTCAATATCGAAGGCGGCGACGTGCAACACCGACGACGTCGGCGACAAGGCGGCGCGCAGCGCCATAGCCGCAGTTGTGTCGCGCGACTGGTAGAAGGCCTCGTCGCCCCAGCCGAACTCGACGTAACGGCGCGTCGGCAAATCAGCGAGTTCCGGCAAGCGCCCGGCCGGCAGGTCGGCACGTCGGAGCACGATGCCGGTGTGCCAGTCGTTGCTGACGACATAGATGGTTGTATCGGCAGCGCCTGTATCCGTTGCCGTCGTTTCGGCCTTACTGCAACTGGTGACAAACAACAGGCCGCATAACAGCAACGTCGCGCGCGCGAGTGACCGCCATCGCCGACCGATTGCTGTCATCTAACCGCCTGCCTTTTTTGTCATTGCTACGATGCGATGGCCTCGCGGGTTATGTGGCGTTGCGCCGGCTGGCATCAATGCCGGCAAACCCTCTCGCCATCGACCGCTGATGCCGCGTATTCTGTGCCAACAACGGTCGTAACGCCAAAACGGTGAAAGCAGGGCCGATCGGGAGGATGCAATGAAGCTGTCGTTGGTTATCGGATATTCGGGTGCCGAGATGGCGCTGCCTGTGGAGCGGGTTCAACGGGCGGAAGAACTCGGTTATGACGCGGTCTGGACGGCCGAGGCTTATGGCTCCGACGCCGTTACGCCGCTGGCCTACCTCGCCGCCGTCACCAAGCGTATCAAGCTTGCGACCGGCATCATGCAACTGGCCGCGCGGACCCCTGCGAACGCCGCCATGTCGATGGCGACGATCGATGCGATGGCTGGCGGCGGCCGCGCGATTGCCGGGATCGGCGTGTCAGGGCCGCAGATCGTCGAGGGCTGGTACGGCCAGCCCTGGGGCCGACCCTACTACCGTATGAAAGACTACGTCGCCATCATGCGGAAGATCTGGGCGCGCCAGGAACCGGTCACGCACGAGGGCCAGGAGATTTCACTGCCTTACGAGGGGCCTGGGTCTGCCGGTTTGGCCAAACCGCTGAAATCGATCCTGCATATGAACCCGGACATCCCGGTCTACCTCGGCACCGGCAACGAGGCATCGGTGCGCCTGACCGGCGAAATCGCCGACGGCTGGCTGCCATTGGGCTTCGTGCCCGGCTCGCTGCCGGAATATCTCCCTTGGCTGGAAGAGGGCTTCAAACGGGCGGGCAATGGCAAGTCGCTGGACAATTTCGAAATCATGTCGAACTGCCATGTCCACGTCGATGACGATGTGCAGGCATCATTGGACGCACTGAAACCCGAAGTGGCGCTTTACGTTGGCGGCATGGGCCATCGCAGCAAGAATTTCCATAAGGAACTGATGATTCGACGCGGCTATGGCGATGCGGCGGAACGGATTCAGGAACTCTATCTCGCCGGTCGCAAGGACGAGGCGACCGCAGCGGTGCCGGACGAATGGGTCGACGCCAAATCGCTGGTCGGCCCGCCGGCACGGATCAAGCAGCGGTTCCGCGCCTGGGAGGACTCCGGCGCCACGACCTTGGGTGTGCGCACGCAACAGGATATCGCGGTCGAAGTGATGGCCGATGCGGCGCGCCTGAATCAGGGCTGATCCGCAGTCTTCGAGGCGCTCCCGGGGCGTCGAGCCTCTTGCCATAGCGCCCGGCCGGGGCTATAAACCCGCGCTTCGACGAGCGCGCCGGCGCGGACCGTTCGGTCCAGGGCATGCCCGGCCGCTTCCCGAATGATCCCAAATACGACGACAGTGGCCGTTTTCGCGCTGAACGTCGACCGGAAGGAGACCGAAATGCCCAAGATGAAGACCAAGTCCAGCGTCAAGAAACGCTTTCGACTGACCGCCAGCGGCAAGGTACGTCGCCAGCAGGCCGGCAAACGCCACATGATGATCAAGCGGACGCCGAAGCAGATCCGCCGCTTGCGTGGCACGACGATCATGGCCGAGGCTGATGCCAGGATCGTCAAAAAGTTCATGCCGTACGGCTGACCCTCGGTTGGAATACTAGGAGAGCGAATCAATGGCGCGTGTCAAACGGGGCGTCACCACGCACGCCCGGCACAAGAAAGTCATCAAGCAGGCCAAGGGCTACCGCGGCCGGCGCAAAAACACGATCCGCGTCGCGCGGCAGGCGGTCGAAAAGGCCGCTCAATATGCCTATCGCGACCGGCGTGTCCGCAAACGCGAATTCCGCTCGCTGTGGATCCAGCGGATCAACGCGGCCAGCCGCGAGCATGGTCTCAACTACGCCCGATTTATGAGCGGCCTCAAGCGCGCGGGCATCGATGTCGATCGCAAAATCCTTGCTGATCTGGCGGTGCGCGAGCCTGAGGCCTTCAAAGCTCTGGTCGATCAGGCGCAGTCGGCACTCGCCTAACCAAACTGCGACAGACCGGGGCCGCTCGCCGGGCCTTTCATCAAGTCGTTCGCTGTGACGCGCCAGGATGCTGGGCCCGAACTGGGACCGCTGATACGTGGTGCATGACATGAACGAAAGTACGATTGACGTTGCGGCGTTGGAGGCCGAGCTGCTGGCCGCCGTCACCGCCGCCGGTGACATGGACACGCTGGAGCACGCGCGTGTGACGGCGCTGGGCCGCAAGGGCCGCATTACCGGGTTGATGAAGGGTCTGGGCGCACTGTCGCCGGACGAACGGCGCGAAACCGGCGCGGCGCTGAACCAGCTCAAGGATTCGGTGCAGGCGGCGGTCGAGGCGCGGCGCGATGCCTTGAAGGCATCGGAACTCGATGCCCGTCTCGCCGGCGAGACCATCGACGTTACCCTGCCGCCGCCGCCCGAGGCCGAGGGCCGGATCCACCCGGTCAGCCAGGTCATGGATGAGATCACCCAGATCTTTGCTGACATGGGCTTCACGGTCGCCGAAGGCCCGGACATCGAAGACGACTTCCACAACTTCACGGCGCTGAACATTCCACCGGAACATCCGGCGCGGCAGATGCAGGACACGTTCTACCTGCCGGTCGAGGCCGATGGGCAGCCGATGGTCTTGCGCACCCATACGTCACCGGTGCAGATCCGCACTATGCAGTCGGTCAAGCCGCCGCATCGCATCGTCGTGCCGGGCCGCACCTATCGCTGCGACTCCGACCAGACCCATACGCCGATGTTCCATCAGATCGAGGGTCTGGTGATCGACCGAGACATTCATATGGGGCACCTGAAGGGCACGCTCGAAGCATTCTGCCAGGCCTTCTTCGAGGTTGCTGAAGTGAAGATGCGTTTCCGGCCCAGCCACTTCCCCTTCACCGAACCGTCGGCGGAGGTCGATATCGGCTGCGCGCGCGACGGCGGCGAAATCCGCATCGGCGAGGGCGATGACTGGCTTGAAATTCTCGGCTGCGGCATGGTGCATCCGCGGGTCCTGGAGTACTGCGGCGTCGATCCCAACGAATGGCAGGGCTTCGCCTGGGGCATGGGTATCGACCGCATTGCCATGCTGAAGTACGGCATGCCCGATCTGCGTGCCTTCTTCGACGGTGACGTTCGCTGGCTGCGTCATTATGGATTCGGTGCACTCGATGTGCCGACCATGGGCGGGGGGCTGAGCCGATGAAGTTCACCCTGTCCTGGCTGAAGGACCATCTGGACACCGACGCCAGCCTGACCGAGATCACCGACAAGCTGACGGCGATCGGCCTGGAGCTTGAGGAGGTCGTCGACCAGGCCAGCGATCTGGCCGCCTTCACGGTCGGCTATGTTGTCGATGCGAAACAGCATCCGAATGCCGACCGTCTGCGTGTCTGCACTGTCGACACCGGCAGCGAGCAGGTGCAGGTCGTCTGCGGTGCGCCGAACGCCCGCACCGGCATGAAGGGTGTGTTCGCGCCGGTTGGGACGACCATTCCCGGCACCGGCCTGTTGTTGAAGGCCTCGAAGATCCGCGGCGAAGATTCCATGGGCATGCTCTGTTCCGAGCGTGAAATGGGTCTGTCGGACGAGCATGAGGGGATCATCGACCTGCCGGCGGATGCCGAGGTTGGCATGCCGTTCGCCGAGGTTATGGGTCTGAACGATCCGGTGATCGACATCAACGTGACGCCGAACCGCCAGGACTGCCTGGGCGTGCGCGGCGTCGCACGCGATCTGGCCGCTGCCGGCCTGGGGACGTTGAAGCCGTTCGCCCCGCCGGCGGTGGCGGGCGCGTTCGACAGCCCGGTGTCGGTCAGCCTCGATTTCCCGGCCGACCGGCAGGATGCCTGCACCTGTTTCGTCGGCCGCTATTTCCGTGGCGTGAAAAACGGGCCGAGCCCCGACTGGATGCAGCAGCGTCTGCGCGCCATCGGGTTGCGGCCGATCTCCGCGTTGGTCGATGTCACCAACTATGTGACCTATGACCTCGGGCGGCCGTTGCACGTGTTCGATGCCGACAAGGTCGATGGCAACATCACGGCGCGGCTGGCGCGTGATGGCGAAAAGATCCAGGCGCTCGACGGCAAGGAGTACGTCCTCGACCCGGAAGTCACGGTGATCGCCGACGACGCCGGGCCGGAAGGTATCGGCGGCGTGATGGGCGGTGAGCACTCGGGCTGCACCGAGGACACGGTGAACGTGATCCTCGAGGTTGCGCTGTTCGATGCCAAGCGCACGGCGTCGACGGGCCGCAAACTGAACATCAACTCCGATGCCCGCTACCGCTTCGAACGCGGCGTCGACCCCGACATGGTGGTGCCCGGTGCCGAGCATGCGACGCAATTGCTGCTCGAGCTCTGCGGCGGCGAGGCGAGCCACATCTTCATGGCCGGTTCGCCGGAGACGCCGTCGCGCACCGTGCCTTTTCGCCCTGGCCGCATTGCCGACCTCGTTGGCATGGCGGTGCCGGAGGGTGAGCAGCGCCAGATTCTCGCGGCGCTTGGCTTCGGCGTGACGGGCGACGGTGAAACCTGGACCGTGACGCCACCGAGCTGGCGCAGCGACGTCGACGGCGAGGCCGACATTGTCGAAGAGGTTTCGCGCATCGCCGGCTTCGATCGGATCGTGTCGACGCCGCTGCCGCGCCTGCCCGTGGTCGCGCAGCCGGCGATCGATCTGGCTCAGCGTCGGCGGCCGCTGGCCCGTCGCGCCCTGGCATCGCGCGGCATGATGGAGTGCGTGACCTGGTCGTTCATGCCACGCGGCGTTGCCGACCTGTTCGGCGGCGTCCGGGATGAACTTGTGCTCAGCAACCCCATTTCGTCGGAACTCGATGCCATGCGGCCGGCCATCCTACCGAACCTGATCATGGCAGCCGATCGCAACGCTGCCCGCGGTTTTGCCGATACCGCCTTGTTCGAGGTCGGCCCGCAATATGCCGACCCGACGCCTGAGGGGCAGGCGTTCGTCGCCGCCGGCGTTCGCGCCGGCCGGCAGATCGACAGGCATTGGGCCGCAAACGCCCGCGATGTCGATGCCTTTGACGCCAAGGCGGACGCATTGGCGGTGCTGGCTGCTTTGGGCGCGCCCGTGGCGACGGCCCAGGTCGTCGCCGAGGCGCCGCCGTGGTACCACCCGGGCCGGTCGGGCACGCTTCGGCTCGGCCCGAAAATGGTGCTGGCGCATTTCGGCGAGTTGCACCCACGGGTGATCGACGCCATGGATGTCGCCAGCCCGCTGGTCGGGTTCGAAGTGTTCCTCGACAACGTGCCGTTACCCAAAACGCGCGGCGCCCGCACCCGGTCAAAACTGGAAGTGTCGGATTTCCCCGCCGTCCATCGCGACTTCGCTTTCATCGTCGGCGACGATGTCGAGGCGGGCCGCATCGTGCGCGCCGCCCAGGGTGCCGACAAGGCATTGATCGCCGATGTCTCGGTGTTCGACGTCTATGCCGGCAAGGGTATCGATCCGGGCAAGAAATCGGTGGCCATCGCCGTGCATCTGCAGCCGTTCGACCGCACCTTGACCGACGCGGAAATCGATGCGGTGGCCGACAAGGTCGTCGCCGCCGTCAGCAAGGCAACAGATGCCACCCTGCGGGCCTGACCGGCTCGCAGGGGCTGCCCGTTCGAGCCTTTCTTACACCTCGACCTTGTAGTCCAGGCCGAGTTCGTCGCCGGGCAGGCCGCGGATGCCCCAGGCATGGCGCGGCGTCTCGAAGATGGTGATCTCGATGTCGTGCGGCGCGATGCCGGTGGCGGCCGGTATGCGGTCGAACAGTTCGCGGATCAGTGTCTTCTTGGCATCGACGCTGCGGCCTTCGAACGCGCTGATCTCGATGATGGTGTAAGCGGCGCTGCGGTCGGCCGGATAGATGAAATCTGCGGCGTCGAGGCCGATGAACCGGTGAAAGCGCTTGTCCGGCGGGTAGGCGAAGGCGGCCATGACGGCGCCGTGGATCGCATCCGACAGGGCGGTGCGATGAGTGGCAATTGTCTCGCGTCGCGCGAATATTTTGATCTGGGCCATGGGTCTGTGTCCTTCCGGTGTGTTGCCGTGCCCGGGACGCGGACCTGACCAACATGGCTCGCGCACCCGGTTCCGGGCGGCGGCGTGTTGCAGATTTCGTAAGCGTTACGATGTTTGATGCAAGGAAGCACGCGCCGCCGTTTGACCGGCGCGCCACCAATGTTGGCGGGCATTGCGGACTGCGTGTTCCATGGTCGGATAGTGGATGAACCCGATCCGGACCGCAAGGACCGAAACCGCCCGAAACTGCTCTTTCCGACGGCCGCCCGGGGTGCTAAAAGCCGCGCCATGACCGACATCGCCCATATCCGAAATTTCGCGATCATCGCCCACATCGATCATGGCAAGTCGACACTGGCCGACCGGCTGATCGAACTGTGCGGCGGCCTGCAGAGCCGCGAAATGCACGAGCAGGTGCTCGACTCCATGGATCTGGAGCGGGAGCGTGGCATCACCATCAAGGCGCAGACCGTCCGCCTCGAGTACAAGGCAAAGGACGGCGAGACTTACATCCTCAACCTGATCGACACGCCCGGCCACGTCGATTTCGCCTACGAGGTGAACCGGTCGCTCGCCGCCTGTGAAGGTTCGCTGTTGGTCGTAGATGCCAGCCAGGGGGTCGAGGCGCAGACGTTGGCCAACGTCTATCAGGCGGTAGAGAACGATCACGAGATCGTGCCGGTGCTGAACAAGATCGATCTGCCGGCGGCGGAACCCGATCGCGTGAAGGCGCAGATCGAGGAGGTCATCGGCATCGACGCCAGCGACGCGGTGCCGATTTCCGCCAAGACCGGGATGGGCGTGGCGGATGTGCTGGACGCCCTTGTCGAACGCCTGCCACCGCCCCGTGGTGACAGCGCGGCGCCGTTGAAGGCGTTGCTGGTCGATTCCTGGTACGACCCCTATCTCGGTGTCGTCGTGCTGGTCCGCATGCTCGACGGGCAGCTTGAGAAGGGCATGCGCGTCAAGCTGATGGCGGCCGGTACCACGCATCAGATCGAGCAGGTCGGCGTGTTCACGCCGAAGCTGACCAAGGTCGCGGCGCTGGGTCCAGGCGAGATCGGCTTCTTCACCGCATCGATCAAGGATGTCGCAGAGACCCGTGTCGGCGACACCGTGACCGAAGAAAAGCGGCCGACGGTGGCGGCACTGCCCGGTTTCCAGCCGTCGATCCCGGTGGTTTTCTGCGGCCTGTTCCCGATCGACGCCGGCGAGTTCGAGGAACTGCGCGCCAGCCTGGCCAAGCTGCGTCTCAACGACGCCAGTTTCCACTTCGACATGGAGACGTCGGCAGCGCTGGGATTCGGTTTCCGCTGCGGCTTCCTGGGCCTGCTGCACATGGAGATCGTGCAGCAGCGGCTGGAGCGCGAGTTCGACCTCGACCTGATCACCACGGCGCCCAGCGTCGTCTATCACGTCTATCGCAATGACGGTTCGATGCAGGAGATCCACAATCCGGTCGATATGCCGGATCCGGTGCAGATCGACCGCATCGAAGAACCGTGGATCAAGGCGACCATCCTGGTGCCGGACGAGCACCTCGGCGCGGTGCTGAAGCTGTGCGAGGAACGCCGCGGCGTTCAGGTCAATCTCACATACGCCGGCGCGCGGGCGATGGTCGAATATCACCTGCCACTGAACGAGGTGGTGTTCGATTTCTACGACCGCCTGAAGTCGGTCAGCCGCGGCTATGCCAGTTTCGACTATCAGATCGTCGACTACCGGGCCGGCGAGCTGGTGAAAATGCAGGTGCTGGTGAACAGCGAACCGGTCGACGCACTGGCCATGATCGTGCACCGCAGCCGGGCGGAGTTACGCGGTCGCGCCCTGTGCGAGCGGCTAAAGGAACTGATCCCGCGCCAGCTCTTTCCCATTGCCATACAGGCGGCGATCGGCGGCCGCATCATCGCCCGCGAAACCGTCAGGGCGCTGCGCAAGGACGTCACGGCGAAGTGCTATGGCGGTGACGTCAGCCGTAAGCGCAAGCTGCTGGAGAAGCAGAAGGCCGGTAAGAAGAAGATGCGCAGTTTCGGCAAGGTGGAGATTCCGCAGGACGCCTTTATCGCGGCGCTGCGCACCGGCGAATAGGCAACCGGGTTACTTTGCGAACCAACGCCGCTGCTTGCGCCGCCGCGACAGCAGCCACAACAGGACGCCGGGCACCAGCAGCACCAGCCACACCGGCAGTTGCAGGAAGGTGGCAATTACCGGGTCCCACAGCGCCGGGTGAATGTAACGCTGGATCACCGCCTGGCTGGTGTTCAGGCTGCCGGCATCGATGGTGAACCACAGGTAACCGAAGGCGAGCGGCTCCCAGGCGCTGGCCTCGAGCGAGCGCACCAGTTCGGCGCCGGCCGCCATCGCCGCCAGCACCAGAAACAGCCAGGCCAGGAGCCGGCTTGCCCTCATGCGCCTTCTCCGGTTTCACGATGTACCGTCGTCGCACGGCGGCACCGTCGTCTATCGTGTCACGTGTAGAGAGTGCCGAGGCCGGTTGTCAATTCGCCGGCAACGCATCGGTTTCGTTGTGTGCCGCCCGGGTCGCGGTTCGCGTGAGCGGACGACGGGTCAATCTTCGTCCGACTTTGCCAATCTGGCCACGGCGCGACGGCCGGCGGCGAGTACGTCATCCGAAAGCGGCCCTTCGCCGACGGCGCGCGACAGCATCAGGCTGCCGACGCATTCGGCGATCATCGACAGGGCCGTTGCATGCCGTTCCGGAGCGTCCGCCGGCATGTGGCGGGTAATCTCGTCGCGCCAGTCTTCCAGCGTGGCGGCAAAGGTATCTCGTACCGTCTCGCCGGCGCGCGAGGCATCGGTGCCGAGCGAGGCCATCGGGCAGCCATTGGCCCTGTCGTCGCGGTGAGCGGGGTCCAGGTAGCCTTGCAGGATCTCCTGCACGGCCACGTAACTGTCCTGCTGCGGGTTGGCGGCGACAAACTGCTCGACCATCGCGGCCATCCGCCGTTCGCCCAGCGCTTCTGCAAACAGTTCTTCCTTGTTGCGGAAATGCAGGTAGAAGCCGCCGCGCGTCAAACCGGCATCGGCCATGATGGCGTCAATGCCGACACCGCTGTAGCCGTGCTGTTTGAACAGCTGCCGAGCGCTATCCAGAATACGCTGCCGCGTCTTGGCGCGATGTTCCGGGGGGTAGCTGATGGTTCACCTCGTTGTCACGAATCACGCGGACGCCACGTGGGTGTGGACCCACTCGTAGATGGGCCTTAGCTCGACAAATCGTGCAAGGCAATAGTCGACGCAAGCGGGGCCTGTGACTTCGGCCGGTGTGTCGATTTCACAATGCGCATAAAGTCCGGCATGGCGCAGCAGATCGGCGCGCGGGTGGTCGCTGGCGAAACCGCGCGGCACACGCTTGTAGTGCGCATCGTTCAGTGCGACGCCCTCGTGACGGCAGGCTGCGTCCACGGCTGCCTGCAACGCGCCGCCCGACGCTGCGTCGTCGACCGCGGCCCGGTAGGCATTGAGTTGCGCCGGCGAGAAACCGAACATCCCGGCGGCAAAACCCACGTGGCCGGCGGCAATCTGGATGAAGAAACCGGGATTTTCCGTCGCGCGCCCTGCACCGGCGCAGAACATCAGATGCAGCGCGGTCTTGTAGGGCGTTTTGTCCTTCGAAAACCGGGTGTCCTTGTGGATGCGCATGATTGAACCGTTGAGCCGCGGTTCCGCCCGCAGGCCAGGGGCGATGTCGTCCAGACGCTCACCCATCGCGACGACGAAGGTTTTGGCCGCATCCATGTAATGCGTCTGATAGTCCGAGCGATGGGCTTCGAACCAAGCCTTGTCGTTGTTGGCGGCGAGATCGCTCAGGAAGCGCATCAACGCTGGATCGAACCCGTTGAAATTCAATGCCTTATTCATCCGCACACCATTCCGTGATCGCTGCGTCGATAAAATATGTTGACTGTCATAAATTAAATATGATGACAATCATATTGTCAACGTGGCCGTGTGCAACGGCTACTCATCAGAAAGGGGAGCAACAGCATGAGCGAACTCGTCATCTACGGCAGTCCGTTGTCCAACTATGTCCGGTCGGTACGCCTAGCCTGTGAAGAAAAGGGCGTTGCCTACGATCTGGAGGTCGAGGGGCACAACAGCATCGAGACCCTGCGGTCGGACGCGCACCGGGCCCTGCATCCGTTCGCCCGCATTCCGGCGGCGACCCATGGCGATAAGGTGATCTACGAGACCACGGCGATCATGCGTTATGTCGACGAGGCTTTCGACGGTCCGGCTTTACAGCCGTCCGGTGTCTATGAACGCGCCGTGATGGAACAGTGGATCAGCGCCGGACAGGACTACATCAACGACGCGTTCCGCAAGGGCATCATGGTCAATTACGTCTTCCCGTCGGGCCCGGAGGGTCAGCCTGATCGCGCCGCGATCGAGGCGGCGGCGGTGAAGGCCAACGATTATGCCAAGGTGATGGACCGTGCGCTGGCTGACCGCGCGTTCCTGGCCGGGGATACGCCGACTTTGCCGGACTACCTGATCCTGCCAATCCTGATCGGGGCGTGGAACTTCCCGGAAGGCAAGGCAGCGATGGAGACCTGCCACAATATCGGCCGCTGGTATGCCGCCCTGTCGGAGCGGCCGTCGGTGAAAGCGACCGACGCGCAGGCCCAGGCAGCCGCCTGATCAGTCGCGCTGCGGCATTGCTTTCGTGCGGCGGCGGTGCGCTTCAGCGCCGCCGCCGGCACGGTTGCCGACGTTGCCATTCCTCACTATGTTGCGCCGGTTCCGGAGGGATGGCCGAGTGGTTGAAGGCGCACGCCTGGAACGCGTGTATACGGTAACCCCGTATCGTGGGTTCGAATCCCACTCCCTCCGCCATCTCTACGCCATTCGAAGACGCTAGCACCCGGATCAGCTTATCCCACGAGCCCACGGCAGGCATGGTACGTTGCCGACGCTCGCAGATGCAGCAGATGTTCAGAGCGAGTCCTTGCTGCCATTTTTGCTGCGTGACAGCGAATGTCCGCCCAGACACCTGACTTACTTGAGGCCAAAAATTGATCCTGGAAATCCGTCACTACACGCTGAAGCCCGGTCGTCGTGAAGAGTTCATAGATTTCTTTGAGCATACCAACCGCACCGCGCTGCGCGATGCAGGTATGCTTGTTTTTGGGCCGCTGAGGGATTTGGAAAATCCCGACAAGGTTCATTGGATGCGAGCATTTGCGTCAATGGACGATCGTGAGAAGCTCAAGGACCGCTTCTATAACGGTGCCGTTTGGAATGAACATATCGAGTCTGTCGTCATGCCAATGATTGAGCATTACGAGGCGGAGTTGACCGAAACAACAGATGGGTTCGAGGACTTCGGCGGGGCAAATTCCCTGTAAGTCAATTCCCTGTAGAGCGGGTCGCGTTCGCAAAAGCCGCCATTGGCAAAGTTGCAATGAGGGACGGAAAAGTCCGGCGACTTGGTTGTCTGCATCCTGAGCCACGGAACGGAATGGTATCGCGCCGGAGCAGCACCGTTGTCGTAGGGCTGCGGCGCGAAGGAATAGATCGCATTTTCATCTCGCACGGCCCGCCATATTCAGGCGTGCGGCGTTGTTTCCCGTAGCTTCCCTTGATGGGGCGGTTGCTTGCCGAGGACTGGCGTTCTCAAATGCGCTTTTTGGGACACCCATTGTCAGAAACAACATCAGGCGCCGGTGAGCCGAACGCGCGCCATCCGTTGCCCAACGCGGTCGACGAGAAAGTCGATAAGCACACGGGCTTTCGCCGTTAACACATTGGATTTCGGATAGACGAGCCAGAGCGCGGTTCCGTCTTCGATGACCCATTCGGGCATAATGCGGCAAAGTACCCCTGATGCGAGTTCGGCGTGCACGCTCCAAAGCGAGTTGGCGGAGATGCCCGCGCCGGCCATGGTGGCAAGCTTCTGGCTGAGCCCGTCATCCAGTACCAGCTTGCAGTCCGCCTCCGCGGGGTTGAATTCCCCTTGCGCTCCGTCGGCTGAGATTAGGGACCGGGGTTCCTTGCTCTGAAACCCGATGAGCGTGTGGCGCTTGAGATCCTCAGGCGTTTCGGGCGCGCCGCGTTCGGCAACGTACTCAGGCGATGCGCAAAGCACCCGCATGTCATCGCAGAGCTTACGAGCCTTTAGGCTGCTGTCTTCCAAAGACTGGTTTCTGAGCGCCAGGTCGAAGCTTCCTTCGATAAGATCAAAGCGGGTGTCGGACAGGCGCATGTCCAACGTTACGTCCGGATAGAGCGTCTGAAACTCGGAGATGAGTGGGATAATGTGAAGCTGCGCGAAGGTGCTTGAGGCCGCAAAGCGAAGGACCCCTGACGGCTTTGTGCGGCCCTGGCCAAGAGCGGCACGTCCCGCTTCTTCCTGGTCAAGAATTTCGCGGGCGTACGGCAGAAAGTCCTCGCCGTCGACCGATAGAGAGACGCGCCGCGTGGAGCGCCGCAAAAGATCTGTACCAAGATCTCGTTCGAGCTTAGCCAGCCTGGCGCTGGCAACGGCCGGGGCCATCCCAAGCTCGCGCCCGGCGGCGCTGATGTTCAGCTTCTCCGCCGCGAGAACGAACAGTCGAACGCTTTCTGTATCCATTTATTATATACGAAATCCGAATTCTTAAGTCCTTCGATGGCCATTTATATTCCCATATCTATCAACTAACTAGGGGGTGTCGCAGGAATTGGCAGGATGGCCGCTAAGAGAGGATGACGCTCATGTTCGACCATATCGGCTGGATTGTTGAAGCGAAGATCAAGGACGGTCGCCGCGAAGAGTTCGCGCAAATCGTCGAGACGATTGTCGCGGAGACCCGCAAGGAGGGCGGTACGGTCGTCTACAAATACTTCGTGTCAGATGATGGTGATGTGCTTGTCCTTGAACAGTTCAAGGACGTCGAGTCCGCGCATATCCACATCACCAATTGGGATAATTTCGCGGAACGCTGGCTGGACGCGGCGCCCGGCACACGGATGGTCCATCTTGGCGATCTCCCCGATGAACTGCGCGCGCGCCATGCCGCTCTGGCACCCAAACACCTGAAATCCTTCAACGGCTTCGCCCGCTGAACCCTATCCCGATAAAGGAGACGTCCCGTGACCTATTTCTCAGTTCTCGCCGTCACCCCGACCAATGAAGACTGGATCCCTGAATACATCGGCCCCGCAAACGCGCTCGTCGCCAAGCATGGCGGAACGTATCTGGCACGCACGGCGACCCATGAACAGATCGAAGGCCCGGACGATCCGGCAGCGTTGCGGATCATCATCGAATGGCCATCCAAAGAAGCCGCCCTCGCATTTATGAGCGACCCGGATTACGTGCCGCATCTTCACGCGCGCACTGCCGGCTCAAGGAGCTTCCATTACCTGGTCGAAGCCAAGGACGATCTCGCATAGCCGGTTTCACGCCGCCACTTGAGACTTGGCCTTCCGACGAACACTGGCCGTCCATTCTCTGGTGGAAAAGCCGATTGGAGCCCTGCTGTGGTCACGTGCGCAATGTCTGCAGCGAGTGCAGCCGGGACGGTGCGGATCTGCCGCCGAAGCCGATAGCCGACGAACCACCCTTCTTCGTCACAGGCGCCAGCCAACGGAAGGGAGACTGGATCGCCGCAAACAGTGATCCATCTCGGTTTTGCTCAGGACTTGGCAACCGGTCGCACGTCTCAAGGCCCCGGCGTTTGCCGAATGAACCATGTCGCCCCCGATCTTGGTCTTAGCCGCAGGAACATCGGGCCGACGTTGGAGCGGTTGGCCGACCAGTTGTTTCCGGCCTGCCGGAGAAGTCAGGGAGCCTCGTCATGACGAAAACTGTTCTCCTTACCGGTGCCACGGACGGTATCGGTTTCGAAACCGCCAGGATGTTGGTCGCAGGCGGCCATACTGTGCTGCTCCACGGCCGCAACCCCGCCAAGCTTGAGCGGGCCGCCGCGGAACTGGAAATGTCCACCGGCGCCGGTGTGCTTGAAACCTATGTGGCGGATCTTTCCGATCTTTCCGCTGCTGCTGGTTTGGCGAGAAGCGTCGCCAGCCGGCATGACCGGATCGACGCCCTCATCAACAATGCGGGGGTCTATGGTGCGTCCTCTCCGATCCTGCCGTCAGGACTTGATGTGCGCTTCGTTGTCAACACCCTCGCGCCATACGTACTGACCCGGTGTTTACGGTCAAACCTCCGGCCGAGCTCTCGGGTGGTGAATGTGTCCTCGGCGGCGCAGGCTCCTGTGGAGCTCGACGCCCTTGAAGGCCGCAAACAACTTGGGGATGGGGACGCCTACGCTCAAAGCAAGCTCGCTATTGCCATGTGGACCCGCCACCTCGCTGCCAAGTGGGGTGCGGACGGTCCAGTGCTCGTCGCGGTCAATCCCGCCTCGATGCTGGGTAGCAAGATGGTGAAGGATGCCTATGGCGTTGATGGCGGCGACCTGCGGATTGGGGCGGATATCCTCGCACGCGCCGCGCTTTCGGAGGAGTTCGCGGGGGCATCGGGCAAGTACTACGACAATGACCGGCGCGCCTTCGCCGACCCGCACCTCGACGCCATGGACGCAGCAAAGGTCGCCCGAGTGGTGGCTACATTGGACACATTGGTCAGCGATTTCGTCTGATCGTCCGTCTGCCGTTCTCCTGACGTCTCCCAGCCTCGCGCACGGTTTGGCTCACGAGACCAGAAGTCTTCTGCGTCGATGGCCTGGCCGGAGTGCAAGCCTGACGGTCCAAATTCAACGTAACAAGCTGACGTCTGAAACACGGACAGGCCTGCCTTGTCGCGCGGACGGGCTGTCTTCTGATCTCATCGCGACAATCGCGGGACATCGGGTGGCCTGATTTCGGGTCGAGGTTCGCCGGAACTATCGGTTAATCCGCTGCATGATTTCGGACAGTCTCGACCAGTTCTGCAACGTTGCCGGCAAAACCAGTGCCGAATCCGCGAACTCCCAGGAATAGCTGACGATGGCGAAGATCGTGCCTGCGGTAACGTCGACGTTTGCTGCGGCGAACCAAAGATTGAAGACGAGAAAGCCGAGCAGGATCACAAATATGGCGCCATATACATAGGCTTCCGTATCCGAGATCCCGATTTCGATACGGCGAATTCTGGTCAGGTGCGCCTTGATGCCGTCCGCCACTCTGGTTTCCAGAATACCTACCTGTTTCTCCGCCTGCTGGTTGAGGGCGGCATTCAACCGGAAGAACCGCCGGTGACAGGCGCCATAAGCGAGAAGCATCAACGTTCCGGACCCTAGCGCGGCGTAGGCGAGAAAGGGATGGAACGCATAAAGAACGACAACTGCGATAAGCAGCTGAACAACCGACGTCAGCAGGGTTGGGACATTCTGTTCGAGGAAGTCGATCAGTTCGCGCCCCATGCCAAGCCTGGCATTCGTCGCCGAAACCGAACCGCCGTTGGCTCTTGCCGCCAGCGCCCTGCCGATCTCGACGCGGATGGTTCCATAAACCCGCGTGTCGTAAAGCCGCCGAATGACGCTGACGGCAACCAGACTTCCCAGAACGGCCAAAAGGTGGATCAGGTCAGCGGCGCGACCTTCCAGCAAGCCGTCAATCGCGAAACCGATAAACAGGGGAATGAGCGCCAGCAAGGTGGTTTCGCACAGCGTCAGCACCCAGGTCACGCCGATTGGCCTGCAGAACTTCCGCAGAAAGGTTCCAATGGTCAGCCGCTCACCGGTCAGCATCGACGTGCATCCATCAAGCCTTCACGCAAAGACGGTTCCTTGCGGTCTCAAACGGGCCGCTGAAACAGCTGCAGCATGAGTTCTTTCGGGCCGTTGGCGCTCTTGAGATCGCGCCATAGCTGGGGCAGTTCGGAGAACCAGACCCGCAACGGATTCCGGCTGTCGAAATCCCGTTTCAGGCCGTAGCGCGGGGTTTCCTCTTCGACCTGGAAGCTGCCGAACATGCGATCCCAGATGATGAGGATTCCGCCATAGTTCTTGTCCAGATACTTGTCGTCCGACCCGTGATGGACGCGATGGTGGGACGGTGTGTTCAATACCGCTTCGAAAGAGCCCAGCTTGCCGATGAGCGCCGTATGGAGCCAGGTCTGGTAGGCGAGAACGGAGATAATGCCGAGAAAGATCAGCTCCGGCGCGAAACCCAGCAGAACCAACGGAATATGGGCGATGAACGACCACAGGCTTTCGAGCGGTCCGAACCGGATCGCGGTGACGATATTGAACTCGCGGGAAGAGTGATGAACAGCATGCTGGGTCCACAGGATGCGGACCTGATGAGCGATGCGGTGCTCCCAGTAGTAGACGAAGTCGGCAACCAGAACTGCCAGAGCAACCGTCCACCATTCGACGGGAAGCGACCACGGGACGGCGATGTCGGCAAGAATGTAGTAGATCCCGTAGGCGCCGGTGAGGAAGAAAATCTGTCCCGCCAGGTAGGGGATCTGGGTCGACGCGCTGGCGATCATTTCCAGAATGCTGCGTGCCTTTAGATCGCCCTTGAACCAGCCTGTTGCCACCTCGATCAGGAGTATGGCGGCACCAATCAGGAAAAACGCGTCATCGATCTGGGTGCTCAGGCGGTCGACCGCATCAATGTTCATTCCGCCGCTCCAAATCCGCGGATGAGCGTTCGCCAGGCCATGTCTGCCGCCTGGCTGGCGGTTGCGTCGCCGTCTCGGACCATCGTCCAGGCGCTGTAGATGAGGTTGTCGAAGACCGTCGCGATCCATTTGGTCGATACCGCCGGATCGAACGTTCCCTCGGATTTGGCGGCGTCGATCGACGTCCTCAACGCCTGTCGGTCCTGTTCGTAGGCGGCAGCAATGGATCGGTCTTGATCGACCTGTTCGTGGGCGAGGAACCACTGCCTTTCCGCCAGCGGAATAACGGCCTTGAGTGCACGACGCAGACCATCGGTGTGGCTGGTGGCGTCGGCGACAGCCTGTCCCACTGCCGTATTCAGTTCGGCTATCGCAATGTGGGCCAACTCAACCATCAACACGTCCCGTGACCGGAAGTATCGATGCAATGTCGCCCGTCCGACGCCTGCACGCCTCGCAACATCGCCGAGCGATGCGCCCGGTTTTCTGTTGAAGGTCTGGAATGCCGCCTCGACGATCGCGTCTCGTGCGGCAGGTCTAATTGCGTTCATGAGACATATATGTCTCATTTGAGGCTTGATTCAAGTACGTGCCATGAGATCACGATGAGCGTGGCGGTCCGCGTTTGGTCGCGGGTTCTCGTTCATCCGCCCAATGGTTCAATGCAACCAAGCTTGGCCATAACCGGCCGGCTTGATGTCTGTGTTCAGCGTTTGAAGGCGAATCGTTCGCATGACCGTCAGGCCGCTGCGGTCTCAATGGAAGGTGTGTGGCGCGTTGGTGGCGCCGCCGGCGCGCCTCCCCCGGAGCTGAGTCCGGGAGAGGCGGCCGGTCGCTGCGGCGTGTCAGCCCCCGCTGGCCAGGGCTTTCGGCAGGTCGTCGGAGGCACCCCACTCCGCCCAGGAGCGGTGGTAGGTGCGGACCCGCGGATAGCCGAGCAGCCGGAGGGTGAAGTAGGTGTGGGCCGAGGCCTCACCGGTCTGGCAGTGGATGACGACGTTTCTGCCGGTCGTTACATCAGCCGCTTCGTACCGGGCGATCAAGTCCGCCGCGGGCTTCATCGAGCCGTCCTTGGTCAGATTTCCCTTCCACGGCATGTTGACGGCCCAGGGGATGTGACCCTTGGCGTAAGCCGAGGTCGGGCGCACGTCGATCACGACGGTGTTTTCGTCGTCGCGCCGCTCGAGGATGTAGTCGGCGCTGGCATACCGACGCGGCGTCAGGTTCACCGAAAACTGGGTCGCGGCGCGCTTGTCCTGCGCTGTGTCCCCGGTCTTGAGTGCCTGGCCGGCCGCGGTCCAGGCCTGGATGCCGCCATCGAGCAGGCTGACCTGCCGATGCCCGAAATACTCCAGAACCCAGAACAGCCGCGACGCGCGGAACCCGCCGACGTCGTCATAGATGACGACGTGAGAGGTGTGATCGATGCCGTTACGGCCGAACAACTCGGCCAATGCGGCATCCGACCGCAAAGCCCCGGACACATGCGCCTTTGGGTCGGTCATGTCCGTAAATGGGATGTTGATCGCCCCTGGGACATGCCCGGAGACGAACTTCTCTGCGGCCCGCGCGTCGATGATGTGCAGCGTCGAGCCGGCCTTCATCGCCCCGTCCGCCATATTGTCGTCGATCAGCGTTGCCAACTCGCCGGCGCTGACGATGAGGTGCGGATTGGCGTAGTCGCCCTTCGCCGCATGGGCTGAACCCAGCGGGATACTCATGACAAGGCCCAGCATCAGGGCCTTCGCAAAGTGCGAAAACATGCGTTGTCCTTTCGTGTGCCGTTCGGCCCGCGGAACCGTCGGGTCAGGACGGTTGCGGGACGATGCGCAGGTAGGGTTTCGGGGCGGTCCAGCCTTTGGGAAACGCTTCGCGTGCCGCCTCATCGGAAAGCGCAGGCAGGATGATCACGTCGTCGCCCTGCCGCCAGTCGGCCGGTGTCGCCACCTTGTGAGTAGCGGTGAGCTGCAGCGAATCCACTGCCCGCAGGATTTCGCCGAAGTCGCGGCCCGTGCTCATCGGATAGATGATCATCAGTTTGATCGTCTTGTCCGGTGCGATCACGAAGACACAGCGCACCGTGTGATTGTCGACGGCGGTGCGTGGCGCGGCGGCCGATGCGTCTGCCGGCAGCATGCCGAAGAGCTTCGCCACCTTGAGCTCGGGGTCCGCGATCAGCGGATAAGTCACCTTCGCGCCCTGGGTTTCCTCGATGTCTTTCGACCAGGAAACATGCGCCTCGATGGGATCGACGCTGACGCCGATCACCTTGACGCCACGCTTTTCGAACTCGGGGATCAGATGCGCCATCGCGCCAAGTTCGGTCGTGCACACGGGCGTGAAGTTCTTCGGGTGCGAGAACAGTACGCACCAGCTGTCGCCGATCCAGTCGTGGAACTTGATCTCGCCCTGCGTGGTTTCGGCGGTGAAGTCCGGGGCAATGTCGCCTAGAGACAACGGCATGTCTTATCTCCATCATTTCATCTGTCGGTTCAGGTCTCGTGGCTCGCTCGCGTCCCGCGCCATGACAGAAGTTCAGTGCCATTCCGGGTGCAGGCGACGCCGTGACGCGGGTCTCTACGCGCTTCGCCGCTGCGCGACCTGAAGGAATTCAAATGTTTTTGTTAAAGTACGGGTGGCGTTGACCAGGCCGATGGAGGGTCGAACACGGTTGCGTGATTGGCGTTGATTTCCCCTTCAAGGTGGACAAAACCATGTCCATATAGGCGCGACCGGTGATGTTGCGTTTGTGAACCGGAAACAACACGTGGATTTTGTTGAATAATAAGCCCGTGCGCCGGTTCGGCGCGTCGGACGTATAAGCTGCAGGTCAGGGCGTCTCGATGGCTCTTTCTTCGGAGATATCGCAGCACTTGTTCACCGCCGGGCAATGGCGGATCGATCCGGTTGCCCGCGAAGCGAGCGATGGTGTGCGAACCAGGCGGCTGTCGCCTCGTGCCATGCAGGTGTTGCTGCACCTGGCGGATGCGCGTGGCGACGTCGTGCGCCGGTCGGAGCTGCTGGATGCGGTCTGGCCGGGCGTGCATGTCGGTGACGAAAGCCTGACCCAGGCCGTGGCCGAACTCCGCCGCGCGCTTGGGCGGTCTCCGCAAGGGCACCGGCTGATTGAAACCGTGCCGAAAGCCGGGTACCGGCTGGCGGTGCAGGATGCCGGTGGGATGTCGGCCAACCTCGCGTCCAATCAGGTTCCCGGCAATGGCCAGCTGGCGGCAGAACCTCTGTTGCCGATCGACGCTCATCTGGCCATCACTGAGGCACATCGTCTGGCGCGGTATCAGGGCGTACCGGCAGCGCCGGAGATCGAACGTCTGGCTAGCGAGGCAGCCGCCATCGCGCCCGATGCGGGATCCGTCAGAGCGCAGTTCGCCGCGTTGATGGGGCTGGCCGCCATGCACGCCGGCGACAGGGACCGGCGTCTTGGACTGGCCGCGACGTCAGCCGAACATGCTGTCCGGCTGCGGCCCGATCTGGTCGCGTCGCATCGGGCGTTGGGGTTCGTGGCCGGCGTTCAAGGCCGGATGGATCTGTCGCTGAAGAGCTTTTCCTGCGCGCTCACCATCGACCCTGATGATTATGAAACCCATTATCTGGCGGCGCAGGTCTGCTTTGTGAACGGCGATCTGAACAAGTCGATGATCCTCGGCGAACGTGCGGCCGAGCTTGATCCCGACGACTATCGTCCGGCCTACAATGCCGCGCGCGCCGCCATGCAACTCGGTGACCAGGGGCGCGCTACGCGGCTGTCACGTCTGGCACTTGCCCGGATCGAAGCGCAGCTGTCTCTGGCGCCCGGGACGCGACGCCTGCAAAGCGCGCGCGCGGCGGCGTCGGCGATGGTGGGCAACGCGTCCGAGTCTGCCGACGTGACGTTGGACCGGGCGTCGGATAGCGCTCTTTTGTACGATGTCATTACACTCGCGCATCAGGGCGAGATCGCATCGGCTTGCCTGCTCTTGGAAAACCTGATCGACCATGGATGGAGCTACGTGACCTGGCTCTATTCGGATCCGGTCATCGAGGTTCTGCGTCCGGAACCGCGCTTCGCGCGCCTGACCGGTCGATTGCAGGCAGCCTGAGACGTCGCAGCCGCCGCAGCTTCAGTCATCGAACAGCATCTGCCACAACGGACCGGCGTTGTCGCGGGCCTGGGCGCGATGTCCGAGGTAGCGCACATGCGCTGTCGGCGGGGCATCCGGTGACAGTTCGATCGACCACAGGGCATTGATGTCGTTCGGCAGGAACGAGTATCGGACATCGATGACCCGGTTCTCACGCACGGGGTCGGCGGCGATGAAGTCGTTGCTGAACCAGCGGAACCGCTCGACGTCGCGGGCCTGTTGCGTCGCCGGGTCGAGCCACGGCAGATCGCGGCCGACATCGAGTTTGTCGATCGACACGCCGGCAAAGATGCGCGGCTGGATGTTCGGGCGCACCGCGTCGACGTGGTAGCGACCGGCCACTTCGTAAATCGTTTTCCAGACCAGGATGTTGCCGAAACTCGGCTTCACCTCGAGACGCTCGGGCGTGTGCCCGCGGGAGGCTGCCATCTCGAACGCCATGGTACGGGCGGTCTCGTGCTGAATGGCGCCGGCGGCGAGATAGAGCAAGGCCCAGGCAATGCCGACGCGCGCGAGCCAGGGCCTTCGCCGCCATATGGCGAGGGCCACCAGAATCAGCAGCGGCAGTGTGAACAGCGGGTCGATGACCGACACGATGCTCCAGGCAAAACGCTCATCGCTGAACGGCCAGAACAGCAAGGTGCCATAGGACGTACAGGTATCGAGGACCGCATGTGTGGCGTACCCGAGGGTGCAATAGAGGGACGACTGCGCCAACGTCAGTTCACGCCGCCGGCCGAACAGCCAGTAGAAGGCCAACCCGCAAATCAGGCCGCCGATGGGGATGAAGATCAGCGAATGGGTGAAATGGCGATGGTACTCCAGGAACAGCAGTGGATCGGTTTCAGAGCGGATCAGCACGTCGAGGTCCGGTGCCAGACCGGCGAGGAAGCCAAAGGCGCCGGCGATACGGATATGATTCTGGCGGCGCGTCGCGGTCGGTAGCGCTGCGCCGACGACGCCCTGGGTCAGCGGATCCATACGTTGGCTCGGTCCATGTTCCGGCAGGTGACTGACGCATACCTGCCTTACGCTACGCTCGGGCGCAACTGTTGTGGCAACGACGTTTTGAACCGGCCCATGACCATTGCTCTTAACGTCGCAATGCTCGTGCAATTAGACCCGCCGCACCCACGGTCAAGGGCGCGCAGTGGGTGTCAGGCGTCTGGTATGTCTTTGCCGTGTTGCGCGTCTAGCAGCCTGATCATCGCCTGCCGGGCGTCGGTGGCGATATCGCCGCCGGCAAAGGTGTCGAGCAATGACAGGCCATCGATGAACACCAGGAGCATGGCGGCGACCTGACGGCGCTCCTCGCCATCCTCAATGGCGAGGCGCGCATCGATCCAGGCATGGAAGCCTTTCGCGATTTCCTCCGCGACGACGACGTAGGGCGCCTGGCCCCTTGCGGCGAGGGCGGTGATCTCGACCCACAGATGCATGTAGGCGCGCAAGGGCGGTGCCGACGTCAGGTCGGCAGCGCGCGCTGTTATGTCGCCAGGCCGGAACCGCGCGTCACTCGGAAACACCTCGGCCAGCCGAACTTGCATATCGAGCGCGACGCGCGTCAGTGTCGCCGCGATCAGCTCGGTCTTGTCGTCGAAGTAATAAAGCAGCATGCGGTCGCTAACGCCGGCGGCCGCAGCAAGCTGGCGCAGGCTGGCGTGCGACAGGCCATGCTGCAGGACATGGGCGGCGGTCTTGGCCAGCACTCGCTCGCGCTGAATTTGCTTCGGCACCATGAGGTTCTTGTAGCAGTCGCTACGCTCTGATATCAATGTAGCGACCGCTACAAAAGGAGCCGCGATATGGCCCATCCAAGTGATGCTTCGGACGCGAGTCTCACCCGCCGCCAGGCCGCCATTCTGGCCTTCCTCGGCGCCGTGCTCTGGTTTCTTGCCGCTGTTTTGTTGCGTTATCTCGGTCCGTTGGGGATTCACGATGGAACCGCCCGGTTCATCCTCTACGCCGCGATCATTCCGGGCACGGTCCCGTTTATTTTCCTGTTGCAGTGGGCGTCAGGCATCGCACGCAGCCAGGTGGCGATTGGTGCGTCACTGGCGACGGCCAGCGCGCTGCTCCTCGACGGTATCGCCGTCGCCTGGTTCCCAGGCCTCTACGGCGCGGAGATGCCGCTGGTTCTTGGCGCGTCCACCGCCATTCTCTGGGGCGCCGGCGTCGCTATCTTCCTCGGTTTCGCCATCAGCAAGACCATCGGCGCCGAGGCGGCTTAGCCGAGGTGCGGTCATCGCCGTTGCCCGGCGGCCGGCTCGGCCAGACTCCGGGCGGGTATGAGGCGGAATGCGATGGTCGACGAACACACACTGAAGGTCGGAACCGACGCGGCCTACATGCAGGCGCTGAAGAGCTTTCGCGATGGTGGCGTGCCGGTCGGCAGTGCCCTCGTGGCCGATGGTGCGGTCATTGCCGTCGGCCACAACAAGCGGGTGCAAGATGGCAGCAATGTGCTGCATGGCGAAACCGATTGCATTGAAAACGCCGGCCATCACTTTGACCTGAGCACGTCGGTTCTGTTCACGACGCTCAGCCCCTGCCCGATGTGTGCCGGGGCGATCGTGCTGTTCAAGATTCCGGTCGTGGTCATTCTCGACAGCAAAAACACCACCGATTTCGAAACCAATGTCAACTTTCTGAAAGCCAAAGGTGTTGAGGTCGTCGACCACCCACACGAGCCGTCGGAAGAGTTGAACGAGTCCTTTCAGACCGATCCGAAGACTCGGTCCGTCTGGCTGGGCGACGTCGGTATCCGACCCCTTCGGCGATAGCGCGCGACGCGGGTCTGTAACGGCGCGGGTTCAGGCCGTCGGGACGCAGATGTGCGCCGGCTGCGGCGCGTTGGTCAACGGCGTTTCGCGTACCAGAGGTGGCTCGTCGTTGGACATCGCATCGAACACCGCTTCGGTCACGCCGATCACGACCGGGCGTTCCGGGTGCTGGCCGCGCATCGAGGCCTCGACACGCTCTGCCACATTCACCGTGTCGCCGATCAGCGTGTAGTCGATCCGGCCGGTGAAACCGATGTTGCCGACGATGGCTGGACCGGTGTGCAGACCAATGCGCACGCGCGGGGCGCCGGGTTCAGCGGTGTCGGAAACTACGCGGGCGATCTCGGCAGCAGCGCGGCAGGCACGCAGGGTATGATCGGGCTGGGCGTCCGGTGCGCCCCAGAACGCCAGCAAACCGTCCCCCGTGTATTTATCGATCACGCCGCCGTTCGCCTCGATCACCGGGCCAACCCTCGCGAACAGGTCATTCAGATAAGCTGCGATGTCGGCGCCGCTGCGGCCGCTGGCAAAGTCGGTGAAACCCTCCAGGTCGAGGAACATCACTGTGACATCTCGGTCGCGAGAATCGCCGATGTCGTTACTGGCGCGAAACAGGCGATGCACCAGCGCGCGCGGCAGATATGTCTGGAAGGCGGACAATGCGCGGTCGGTGCTCTGCAGGCGTCGCGCCACCATACGCCACTCCTGCACGCGGCTGTGAACGAGATGGGGCAGCGCGGCCTTGCCGAACTCCAGGTCGGCGATTGCCTTTAGCGCACCATCGATAGCCGACGTCGGGCGGCTTAGGACCACCCCAATACGCCAGGCGATCGCTGTGGCGATCAGCATCAACACCACACCGACGGCCGCGGTCACGGTTGAGGTCCAACGATCCTGCCGCGATTCCTCGGATTTCAGGGCAACACCAACGACAAACGGATCGGGGCCGTATCCGGCCAGTTCCCGGTACAAGTAGACGTAAAACGTGTCGTCGATCGGGCTCCAGTGGCCGTCGCTAAAGCGGAGCTGACTGGTCTGTGTCAGCGGTCGCTGGTCGTCCCACATGCGCGCGAGTATTGGCTCGTCGACATCGACCACGCGCGGTAGTGCGGTCGATGTGACGTTTGCGTCCGGCGGCGGGCGACGGGAATACGTAACGACGTGCTCTCGTCCGGCCAGCACGAACGCAATGACGTCGGTTTGGTTCGACGCCTCGGCGAAATGTTGCGACAGGTTTTGGCTGGTGACGCCGGCGGCCAGCACGCCAAGCAGCTCACCGTCACGTTCCAGGGCGACGCGGTAATTCAGAATGGTGTCACCCAGTGCCGGGCTGACGAACGGCGGCGCCCAGTAGGCGCTGCGGCCGTTCCGCGCCGCTTCAATTGCTTCGCCGGCATATGGCAGGCGGTCGCTGGGCTCGATGAGCTCGGCGAAGCCGTTGCGTTCCCAACGTCGCATGGTCAGATCCTCGCGCACGATGCCGACCCCGCGCACTTGTGGCGTGCCGGCCAGCATCCCCAGCACGAAAGTGCGCATGGCGTCCGGATCGCGCGGGTCGATCTCGCCTTTCTGCACGGCGCGGCGAGCATAATCCAGCTGCGCCACGACGGGATCCAGCAGGCCGCGGATTTCGCGCTCCAGGCCGTCGACCAGAAGATCGGCCCGCTGGCTCAGCAGCCGCCCGACCGTGTCGGTTGCGATGAAGTAATTGACGACGATTACCGGGGTTACGGCGAGGATGACGAGGGCGCTCAACGCAATTGGCAACAACGCAGACAGCGAAATCTGCCAGCCGCCGGAAGGCTCCGCTGGGTCCGTCGGCGCGGTCACGGTCCGCTCCTCGATGGCGGGGCGCCCTGCCGGATCATCGTGCGGCCATTGAATTGATGCGGCTAGTCATCGCCTTTGTACATAATACGGTTGCATCAATGGCCAAGCGGTAACTTCAGAATCCGTCGGACGGCGCACTACTGTGGACTTCGCGTTCCACCGCGCTCATACTAATGAAAGTTGCGCCAACAAGAGCAGAACCGGTCCAAAGACGACCGGACATCATCTGACAACGCCAACGAGTCAACGACGCCAAACCAATTGGCGGACCAGGAGGAAGTAATGATACGCACCATCAAGGCTGGTGCCGCTGCCATTGGTATGGCGGCGGCGCTGACGGCGTTCACTGCAAACGCCGCGGACCCCGAAAAATTTTCCATCGGCGGCATCTACGCGATGACCGGATCGGCGCCATACTACGGCCAGGTGATGGCCCGCGGTTCGCAGCTTGCCGTGGACGAGATCAATGCCGCCGGCGGCATCGACGGCATCCAACTCGAACTGGTGATCGAGGATCACCAAAGCGGCAAGGCCAAGGAAGGCGTCGCCGCGATGAACCGACTGCTCAGCCTGCATGGCGTGCAGGCGGTGATGTCGTCTTTCTCGCCACCCACGCTTGCCATCGCGCCGATCGCCGACCGCGAGCAGGTCTTCGTGATCAATGGCGGCGGCGTTTCTGCCAAGCTGATCAAGGCATCGAAGTATATGGTGCATAACCGCCAGCTGGCGTCGTCGCTGGCGCAGGGCGTGGTCGAGCTGGCGAAGGCCCGCGGCTACAAGAGGCTGGCCGTCATTCACTGGAAGACCGATGCCGGCGACAGCGTCCGCGACATCTATCGCGACACGTGGACCGGTGACGGCCGGGAGGTCGTGGCCAGTGAAAGCGTGGTTCAGGGGTCCGCCAATATCGACACGCAGATCGCCAAGATCCGTGTGGCGAGACCGGACTTCGTGGCACTGGGCGTATTCCAGCCGGAAGTCGGTCTGGTGTTGAAGCGGCTGCGTGAACTTGGCGTCAATGTGCCGGTCATCGGCATCGAATGGACGGCGGAAGACGCCAAGATCGCCGGCACCCATGGGGTCGGGTACGAGTACACCAATGAGGTTTTCCAGGCGACCGACGAGAATCCATGGTCGAAGCAGTTCTTCGAGGCCTACAGCAAGAAGTTCGACCAGAAGCCGGACATCTACGCCGCCAACTACTACGAGGCGACCTATGTGATCGCCGAGCTGATCCGTCGCGCCAAGGCCAAAGGCGACGACTACTGGAACGGCGAACGTCTGCATCAGGCGATCTGGGACAACCCGGAATTCAACAGCGTCTATGGCAAGACGATGACGTTCGACCCGGAGACCGGCCTCGCCGCCAAGCCGGTCGCCCTGTTCAAGGTCGACGACAGTGGCGTCGGCCAGTTCGTCGAATACCTGACCAGCGCCAAGTAGCTCGCTTCCCTGCCACTCGCGGAACCCGCCGGCCCTTTTGGCCGGCGGGACCTGCCTTCATGGGTGCCGCCGATGGATCTGTTTCTGATACTCCTCGTCAACGGGATCGCCAACGGCAGTCACTATGCGCTGCTGGGCCTTGGCTTCGGCCTGATCTTCGCGACGACCAACATCGTGCATTTCGCGTACGGGCCGGTGTTCGCCTGTGCCGCCTATGCGACCTGGGCTTGCGCCGCGCTATTGGGACTTCCGTTGCCGATTGCTGTGCTGGTCGGGGTCGTCTTTGGCGGCGCGCTTGGCGGCCTCACCTACATTTTCCTGTACCGGCCGTTCGAAAAGAGCGGCGCGCCGGTGTTCGTCGGGTTGGTGGCGTCGCTCGGCTTCTTCATCGTGCTGGAAAACGCCATTGGCGTCATCGCCGGGACTGACACCAAGGTCGTCCCGGATGTCGTCAACAACACCCATCTGATCGAGTTCGGCACCAACCTGGTGATCTACAACGATATGCAGGTTTACCAAGTGCTGGCGCTGGCGTTGATCTGTGCTGCCATGTGGGCATTCCTGCGTTTCACCTCCTACGGCAAGGCCATCCTGGCGATGACCGACAATGCCGAGATGGCCCGCATCATCGGCATCGACACGGTCAAGGTCGCGCTGCTGGTCTTCATCATCGGGTCCGCCATCGCTGCCGTGCCGGCAGGTCTGATTCTGTTGAAGGACGGTGCGTCGACCAACATGGGGTTCAACGCCGTTTTCATCGCCTTCGTCGCCGTGGTCGTCGGCGGTGTCGGGTCGCTGCCGGGCGCGGTGCTCGGCGGCTTCCTGCTCGGCCTGCTGGAAAGCGTCGGCATGATCGGGATCCCCACCGAATGGCAGCAGACCGTCGCCTTCGTCGTGCTGTTCCTGGTTCTGGTCTTCCGGCCGACCGGCCTGTTTCGCGGCACTTGAGGGGCACCGGATATGGATTATCTCGTTCACATCGCGGTCATGGCCTGTCTCTATGTCATCCTGACCGCGTCGTTCAATCTGCTGGTCGGCTATGCCGGCCTGTTCGCACTGGCCCATGCCGGCTTCTACGCGTTCGGTGCCTATACCGTCGCCATTCTGGCAACCGAGTTCGGTCTGCCGTTTCCAATTCCGTTATTGATCGGGGCCGGGCTGACGGCCGTCGTCGGCGCGTTCGTCGCCCTGCCAGCACTGCGTATCGGCGGGCATTACCTCGTCATCATCACGCTGGCTTTTCAGGTCATCGTGCTGGCGATCCTGCTGAACTCCAAACCGCTGACCGGTGGACCCGACGGTATCGCCGGCATCCCGCAGATCGATCTGTTCGGCTGGCGGCTGGAACAGGCGATCGACTTCCTGCCACTAGCGATCGTCATGGCCGGGTTGTGTCTGTGGATCTGCTGGCGTCTCGCCAACTCGCCGTTCGGGCGTGCCTTGCGCGCCATGCGCGAAGACGAACTGGCGGCCGAAGGCGTCGGCAAGAACATCATCTACATGAAAGTTATGGTGTTCATGATCGCCGCCGGACTGGCCGCGGCCGCGGGCGGCCTGTTCGCGCGCTACGTCACCTTCGTCGGGGTCGAGAGCTTCGGCGTCGACGAGACGATCTACATCCTTGCCATGGTCATCCTCGGCGGCACCGCGAACATCTGGGGGTCGCTGGTCGGTGCCATCGTCCTGGTGGTGTTGCCGGAACTGCTCAAGTTTCTCGACTTGCCGCCCGACATCGCCGACAAGTCGCGGCAGATTCTGTACGGCCTGATGCTGATCATCATTCTGCGCGTGCGGCCGCAGGGCCTGTTGCCGGAGCGGGTCACGATCTCCACGCGTCATTTGTCCGATGTCGCCGAAGCTCTGACGCCGCAGACGACGACGGAAGCCATGGCGCCGGCGGTATCGGCGCCGGGCACGGTGACCGTCTCCGGCCAGCAGTTGTGGAAGAATTTCGGCGGCATCGTCGCCGTCAGCGGCTTCGACATCGAATTGCAGGCCGGTAAGATCACCGGGCTGATCGGGCCGAACGGCGCGGGCAAGACCACGGCCTTCAACCTGATCACCGGCTTCGTGAAACCGACGTCGGGCACCATCGAACTGCGCGGCCAGCCGGTGACCGGCCTGAAGCCGCATCAGCTCGTGCATGCCGGCATGGCCCGCTCTTTTCAGGACCTGAAGCTGTTCACCAGCATGACCGTGCTGGAAAACGTGATCGTCGCTTTGCCGCGGCAGTCCGGCGACAGCGTCGGCGCGGTGTTTCTGCGGCCCGGACAGATCCGGCGCGAAGAGGCCGAGAACTATGCCAAGGCCATGGATGTGCTGGCCTTCGTCGGCCTGCAGGCCAAGGCCGACGAACGGGCGGAGGATCTGTCCTATGCCGAGGAAAAGCTCCTGGTCGTTGCCCGCCTGCTCGCGACCGGCGCTGAGGTGCTTCTGTTCGACGAGCCGCTGTCCGGCCTCGACCCGGCAACCCTGCAGGAGATCTTTCCGGTCATTCGCCGTCTGGCGGAGCAGGGCAAGACCGTGTGCATCATCGAACACAATCTCGACGTCATCAAAGGTCTGTGCGACTGGGTTGTGTTCCTCGATGAAGGTCATGGCATCGCCGAAGGCGCACCCGATCAGCTGTTGCGTGACCCGGTTCTGGCAGAGAGGTATTTCGCATGACCGCCAGTGCACCGATGCAGACCACGGATCCGGCGGCGAACCAGACGCCGATCTTGGCGTGCCAGGACCTGCACGCCGGCTACGGAAAAAAGGAAACGCTGCACGGCCTCGACATCGTGCTCCGGCACGGCGAGGTCCTCGTGGTGCTGGGTCACAATGGCGCCGGCAAGACCACGGCCATGCGGGCGATCTTCGGCCTCAACCGGCCGACGCAGGGCACGGTACGCTTCGATGGCAAGGACATCACCGGCCGGCTGCCGGGTGACAATGTGCGCGATGGCATCGCCTTCGTTCCGCAGGGCCATGGCATCTTTCGCCGCCTGAACGTACGCGACAATCTCGAACTCGGCGCCTTCGCGATCAAGGACCGCAGCGCCATTCCCGACAACATCCGGTCGATCTACGACCTGTTTCCGATTCTGGAGGAACGGCGTGAGCAGATCGCCGGCACGATGTCGGGCGGCCAGCAGCAGATGCTGGCGATCGGCATGGCCCTGATGCACAACCCGCGCGTCCTGATCCTCGATGAACCGTCGATCGGCCTGGCGCCGAATCTGGTCGACCGGGTGATGCAGGCGATCCGCCTCGTCAATCAGGAGCGCGGCACCTCGATCATCATGGTGGAACAGAACGTGCGTGCCGGCCTGTCGATCGCCGATCGCACGGCAATCGTGAAGACCGGCAGCAAGGTCTACGACGGGTCGCCCGAACCGTTGCACGATCACGTCGAGCTGATGACCTACTTCTGACATTGCAGCTGTTCGGCAATGCGATGCTATGGGCCGCTAGGCCAGGTGAGCGAAAATCGAAAAGCGCTCATTGCCGTCGACGGCGCGGGTGATATGGCCGCGGCCGTCCGTGTCCTCGCCAATCAGGAAACCGCCGGGCGGCAGGTCGGCGCGGCTGCCGTCGCCATACTCCATCGTCAGCCCTCCGGTCAGTACCAGGACCACCTGGCGCTGCGGCGCCGGGTGCCAGTCATAGTCCAGATCGCCGGGCGCCAGCACGAACTGGAATGACGTCAGCGGCAGGTCCGCCGTCACCTGGCCTTCGGGGCCGCCGAAGGCGTAGGGCAGACGCTTCCGCTCGAAGAACGAAGTGCCGTCGTCGGTTTCCTGATTGTGCAGATAGTCGACCCCGTCGCCGTCTGGCGAGGCGAGGGCTTCGCGCCGGTCGAGCACGACATCGTTGTCGAGCGCGATGAAGGCCGAGCGGAACGGCCGGCCGTCAAGCGCGCGGCTGCGGTGGCCCTGGCCCCAGGTGTCCCGGATCGACAGGATATCGCCCGGCCGGAACACGCGGGTCTCGCCGCTGCCAGCAGTGATTTCCAGCGCGCCTTCGGTGACCAGCACCAGGCGCCGGCGTGGTGCTGGATGGAAATCGAAGTCGAACGCGCCCGGTGTCCAGCGAAAGCTTATCCCCGTTGCCGGCATCGGCGCGGTCATGCGGAATGGGCCGCCGTCGGCGATGTAGGGCAGGACCTCGTCTTCGAACCGGGTCGTACCGTCCGGCTCGGTCACGGTCACCTGCAGGCGAACACCATCGTCATAGCGTCCCATTGGAACCTCGCAGTTGCGTGGTTGCGTCATCGACCAGCGGCCAGCATAGCGCGCCGTTGCCATTGCGCCCAAACGGGCTGCCTGCAGGGCTAGGGTCGCAGCAGGTCCTGTAATACCGAGATGACGTCGTCGAGCTGCCGGTCGTCGCCGGTCGCCCGCTTGATGATCAGCGCGCCTTCGACGGCGCTGAACATCAGTTTCGCCATCTTTGCCGCCGAGCCGGTAAAGCCGAACGCCCCGGCTGCGCGACCGCGCTCCAGCAGGCCGGCGAGCCAGGTCTGGTGTTCCTCGAAAAAGGCACCGACTTCGGCTTGCATCTCTTCCGGCAGGGCGATGTATTCACCGCCGAGTACGCCGCACAGGCACACGCCGTCATCGGATTGGGAGAGCTGGATGATCGGCGCCAGGTACAGGCTCAGCGCGTCGCCATAGTCTATCGGTTCCGCACCGTCGATGGCGGCCAGGACCTCACGGAAACGCGCGCGGTAGCGGGCGATGACTTCGCGGCCGAGAGCGGCCTTGGCGGGATGGTGATAGTAGATACTGGCCTTCTTGATCCCGATGCGTTCCGCAATGTCCTGAAAGCTGAAGGCATGGAAGCCGCCCTGGGTGATCAGCCGTTCGGCGGTATCGAGGATCTGGGTTGATGTGTCCGGCATGATCGAAGGCGGTTCCTGCTACTGCGTACGCGGCAACGGCGTAAAGCGGATCCGTTTACTGCGAATACCGGGGCCATGCAAACCAAGCCGATTAGTCCTGGCCATTGGTTCCAATACTGTCCGTCAGAACGCCTCGCAGTGGGGGCGCAGATCGATCTCGTGCGTCCAGGCCGAGCGGGGCTGGCGCATCAGATAGAGATAGGCGTCGGCCACGGCGTCGGGTTCGATGCTGCGGTCGCGCCCGACGTTGACCTGGTCGCGCGAGATCCCGCCCCACATGATCCCGTCGACATTGGCGTGGACGACGTGGACGCCCCGCGGTCCGTACTCGCGCGCCAGTGACTGGGCCAGCCCGCGCAGGGCGAACTTGGCCGATGCGAAGGCAGCGAAATTCGCACCGCCTCGCAGGCCCGCCGTAGCGCCTGTGAAGATGACGGTGCCGTCGCCACTCGCCGCCATACCCGGCAACACGGCCTGCGCCGTCAACATGGCGCCGAGCGCCGTCACCCGCCGCATCGCCTCGAACGCTTCCGGCGTCGTTTCGGCGAACGGCTTGATCAGCAATTGCCCCGCATTGTGTATCAGCAGCGATAGCGGACCGGTTTCCTCGCTGATCCGGGCTAATGTTTCGGTGACGTCGGTCCGATCGGTGACATCGCACGCCAGAAACCGAAACGATCCGTTCTGACCGTCGGACGCCGAAAGCTGTGCGGCCAACTGTTCGCCGAAGGCTGGCGAGCGCGCCAGTCCGACAACCGCGAAGCCCTCCTTGTGGAGGCGCCGGCAGAGCGCGCGCCCCAGGCCGGGGCCGATGCCGCTGACGACGGCAACGGGCTGGCGGTCGTCGGATGCTGGCATTGCTTCGTACTCCTTCGTTTGGTGAAGCGCGGTGTCAGACGATGCCGAGCAGTCGCAGGGCCAGCGCCAGTTGGGCGAAGAAAGCGACCGCGAACACCAGCGTGCGCAGCACCGGTATGCCGGCGGTGTAGACGACGAAGTGACCCGCGCGGGCGAGGAAGTAGACAAGGCAGGCGGTCGCGGTGAAACCTGATTCCAGACCCGTGACATGCACCGTCAGCACCAGCGCCGCGAACACCACCAGGTTCTCGATCGCATTCTTGTGCGCGGCACTGGCCCGTTCTGCCCAGGCGGCACCCGGCGGTGCGTCGGCCGGCGGATTTGCCATGGCCCCCATCAATCCACGCACCGCGATCCGGTTCAATACGTACGGCACCCAGAACAGCGCCGTCATCAAAACCGTCAACGTCAACCACATCAGTTCCTGCGACATCGTCCCATCCTTTTCGTTGTGTCGACCCCATGTGCATCCGGCACATCGCAGGGCGATATCTATCTACCTGTCGACAGGTAGATTGTCAACGATGGAAGCGATAGCGAGCCTCGCCGTGCCCTGGCGGCGCGTTGCGCGGTGTTCCGGCCGCCCGGTATTGGCGCTAAGCTGCGGGCAAGGGAGGATTGCGATGTCGGCGACGGATTCGGCGGTACCGCCGGAAGCGGCATGGCGCGACGTAGCGCAGGGTTTCGACCTGGCCAACCTGCCGGAACGGTTCTACGACGACCCGTTTCCGGTCTATCATGCGTTGCGCCGGCATGACCCGTTGCATCGCTGCCCCGACGGTTCCTACTTCCTCACCCGTTATGCCGACGTCGACCAGGTTTATCGCGAGCATGAGGCCTGGAGTTCCGACAAGAAGGTCGAGTTCAAGCCGAAGTACGGCGACAGCCCGCTGTTCGAACATCACACGACCAGCCTGGTTTTCCGCGATCCGCCGGATCACACCAAGCTGCGCCGCATCTTTGCCGCCGCTTTCACGCCGCGGGCACTGGCGGCGCTTGAGGCCCGGGTTGTCGACATCGTCGAGGGCCTGCTCGACCGGGGTGCCGAGGCGGGCCGGCTGGACATTATCGAGGACTATGCCTTCGCGTTGCCGGTCGAACTGATCGGCGACATGCTGGGCGTACCACGTGATGAGCGCTGGCGGCTGCGCGGCTGGTCGCTGGCCATTCTCGGTGCGCTGGAGCCGGTGTTGACCGACGAACGCCGGGATGCCGGCAACCGCGCCATCGTCGAGTTCAAAGCGTTTCTCGTCGACCTGCTGGACCATCGCCGTCGTAACCCCGACGGTGCCGCCGATGGCGAGATCCTGTCTGCGTTCATTGCAGCCGAGGCGGACGGCGGCATCAGCGAGCTCGACATCCTGCACCAGTGCATATTCCTGCTGAATGCCGGGCACGAAACCACCACCAACCTGATCGGCAACGGCAGTTATGAGTTGCTGCACCACCCTGATGAGCTCGCCCGGCTGCGCGCCGACCCGAACCTGATCGACAGTTGCGTCGAGGAATGCCTGCGCTATCAGAGTCCGAACCAGCTCGGCAATCGCCGCGCCGTTGCCGATACCGACGTCGGCGGTGTCGCGATGCCGGCCGGCAGCCTGGTGACCATGTGCATCGGCGCGGCCAATCGCGACCCGGACGTGTTCCCAGAGCCTGACCGTTTCGACATCTCCCGCACGCCCAACCGCCACCGCGCCTTCGGCATGGGTATCCATATCTGCGCCGGCAACTCGCTGGCGCGCATGGAAGGGCGTGTCGCGATCAGTCGCCTGTTCGAACGGTTTACCGTCATCGAACCCGCCGGCCCGGCCCCGCGAAGCCATCGCGCCCGCTTCCGCGGCCTGACCAGTTTCCCGGTTCGTCTTCACGCGGCCGGCTAGCCGACGTTTTGCAAAAAATGGTGCTGCGTGCATATTGTTCGGTATACGAACAATTTTGTTGTCCCTGGTTCGAAGTCCGTCTAGAGTGCGGGTATGCCGGGCTGTTCGCCGATCGCCCGGCGCACTAGGGATGGACACCATGAAATCAGTGATCGCGCTCACGCTGAATGGGCAGGAACGCGCCGATGTCGTGCCCGATAACATGCTGCTGGTCGATTACTTACGTGAGAAGGCGGGTCTGACCGGCACCAAGATCGGCTGCGACGGGGGCGAATGCGGCTGCTGCACCGTGCTGGTCGATGGCGAGGCGCGCCATGCCTGCCTGACCCTGGCGGTACAGTGCGACGGCACGGCGATCGATACCGTCGAAGCGCTCGGCACCTCCGGACGGCTGTCCGCGCTGCAACGCGCATTCAGCGAGAAGCTGGGGTCCCAGTGCGGGTTCTGCACGCCGGGCTTCATAATGGCGGCCGAGGGCCTGCTGCGGCGCAATTCCGACCCCGATGAAGACGAGATCCGTTCGGCGCTGGCGGCCAACATCTGCCGCTGCACCGGCTATGTGAAGATCATCGAATCGGTTCAGGCAGCCGCGAAGGAGTTGCGGGCATGAGCACGACCGCTGCACCGAAGATGGACCGCGCCGACGTGGCGCCGGTCGAAACCGTTGGCAAACCGCGCCCGCTAATCGATGGGCCGGAAAAGGTCAGCGGCGAAGCGAAGTTCGCGTCCGACTTCCGCGCCGCCAACATGCTGACCGGCCGGATCCTGCGCAGCCCGGTATCGCATGCCAACATCGTACGGGTCGATGTTACGAAGGCGGAAGACCTGCCGGGCGTCTTTGCCGTCGTGACCGGCGCCGATTGTGCCGACTCCTACGGCGTGCTGCCGATCGCCATGAACGAATGGGCCCTGGCGCGCGACCGGGTGCGCTATCGCGGCGAACCGGTGGCGGCCGTCGCTGCCGTCGATGTCGAGACCGCGCAGCGCGCGCTCGACCTGATCGAGGTCGAGTATGACGAGCTGCCGGCCTATTTCACGGCTGCCGACGCGCAGGCCGAAGACGCCATGCTGCTGCATGACGACAAGCCCGGCAACATCGAGCGCGCGGTCGATTTCGACCTCGGCGATGTCGACGCCGGTTTCGCCGAGGCGGACCTGGTGCGCGAGATCGACTTTCACTGCAACGAAGTCTGCCAGGTTCAGTCGGAACCGCACGCGGCCCTGGCCGAATACGACGCCGGCCGCGATGCGCTGATCGTTCGGCCGTCGACCCAGGTGCCGTACTACGTGCATCTGATGCTGGCGCGCACGCTGGGCATGGACAATTCGCGCATCCGGGTGATCAAGCCGCATGTCGGCGGCGGCTTCGGCTGCCGAACCGAAACACTGCAGTGCGAGCTCATCGCGGCACTGCTGGCGCGCAAGGCGCGCACTGCCGTACAGGTGGTGTTGAGCCGGGAAGAGACCTTCATCACTCATCGCGGCCGGCCGAAGACCGACGTGCGCATGAAGGTCGGCATGCGCAAGGACGGCAAGATCACCGCCGTCGACTTTACCTGCACCCAGCGCGGCGGTGCCTACAGCGGCTACGGCGTGGTCACTATCCTTTACGCCGGCTCGCTGATCTATGCGCTCTACGACATCACCTCGGCACGCTATCGCGGCTATCGGGTGCTGACCAACACGCCGCCGTGCGGCGCCTTCCGTGGCCATGGCACCGTAAAAACCCGTTTCGCGTTCGAGTGTGTGATCGATGCCATGGCGCAGGAACTCGGCCTCGATCCCTTCGCCGTCCGCCGCGCCAATCTGCTGCAGGCGCCGACGATGACCGAGAACGACCTGCTGGTGAATAGCTATGGCCTTGCCGAATGCCTTGACAAGGCGGAGGCCGCCAGTGGCTGGCGCGAGCGCAAGGGCAAGATGGGTCCTTATCGCGGCCTCGGCATGGCCTGTTCGCACTATCCGTCCGGCGCCTCCAAGCCGAAGCACTGGACCGGCGAACCGCACGCCACGGTGCATCTGAAACTGGACTGGGATGGCGCCATCACGCTGCTGACCGGTGCGGCCGAAATCGGCCAGGGCTCATCCACGGTGATGGCGCAGTGCGCGGCGGAGACGCTGGGTATCGAAGTGGCACGGATCCGCGTCGTCGCGGCCGACAGCGCGCTGACGCCAAAAGACAACGGCTCGTATTCGTCGCGCGTCACCTACATGGTCGGCAACGCCACCATCGACGCGGCGCAAAACCTGAGAGCGAAGCTGATCGAGGCGGCGGCGCGCAAGCTCGAGATCGCGCCGGAAGACGTTGAATGTCTCGGTGAAGTCTATCGGGGCGGGCAGCAGGACCAGGGCCTGAGTTTCGACGAGGTGGTGATGGAAGCGCTGAAGGGCGAGGGCGCGATCACCGTCAAAGGCATCTTCGATACGCTGCCGGAATCTTGGGGCGGCAAGAAGTATCGCGGCGCTGCGATCGGCGGCAGCATGGCCTACAGCTATGCGGCTCAGGTGGTTGAGGTCAGCATCGATCCGGATACCGCAGAGATCACGGTCGAGAAGGTCTGGGTCGCGCACGACTGCGGCAAAGCGCTGAACCCGCTGTCCGTTGAGGGGCAGGTGCAGGGCTCGGTCTGGATGGGCATGGGCCAGGCGTTGACCGAGGAAACCAAGTTCCACAACGGCCTGCCGGTCGCTGCCAACATGCTGGATTACCGGGTGCCGACGATCATGGACTCGCCGCCGATCGAGGTGTCGATTGTCGAAGCCAACGATCCGCACGGGCCGTTCGGCGCCAAGGAGGCCGGCGAGGGCTCGCTGGCCGGGTTCCTGCCGGCGATGACCAATGCCGTCGCCGATGCATTGGGTGTGCGGCCGACCGAACTGCCGGTCACGCCGGACCGGCTGATGGAACTGCTGGAAGACCGGGCGCGGGCCGACCGCGCGGCGGCGCAGGCGGAGGTGGCGTAATGGAACTAATGCCGAAATTCCAACTGTTGCGCCCGACAACGGTGGAAGAAGCCGTGCAGATGTGGGCCGACAATGCCGACGCCAAGTATCTCGCCGGCGGCACCGACCTGATCGTCAACACCCGCCGCGGCATTGAGAACCCGGCGGTGATGATCGCGCTCGACGGTATTGCAGAACTGAAACAGCAGGACGCGACCGACGACGGCCTGCGCCTGGGTGCCGGCTTGCGGCTGAACCGTCTTGCCGCCGACGAGACCCTGCGCCGGGACTACACCGCGGTGGCTGAAGCGGCGGAGGCGGTGGCCGGGCCGACGCATCGCGACTACGCCACGATTGGCGGCAACGTCTGCCTCGACACCCGCTGCATCTTCTACAACCAGAGTGAATGGTGGCGGGCGAGTAATGACTACTGCCTGAAACACCGGGGCAGCGTCTGCCACGTCGCACCGGGCGGCAAGAAGTGCTTCGCGGCGTTCAGCGGCGATGTGGCGCCGGCTTTGCTGGTGCACGAGGCCGAGGCGGTGATTGCCAGTGTCGACGGCCGCCGCCGCATGCCGCTGGCCGATCTCTACCGCAACGACGGTCTCGATCATCTGACGCTGGAACTGGGCGAGCTGTTGGTCGCCATTCACCTGCCGGCATCGACCGCCGGCCTGCCGTCGGCTTACGCCAAGTCGCGGGTGCGCGGGTCGATCGACTTCCCGCTGGCCGGTGTCGCCGTCGCCCTTGGCGGCAACGACGCCGCCGACCTGCGGATCGGCCTGACTGGAGTCAGCCCGCGGCCGTTTGTGGTCACCGGTCTGGACAAGCTGGCCGGCCAGGGCCTGTCGTCCGATGTACTCGACGCGCTGCGCGACCGGGTGCAGAGCCAGGCCAAGGCGATGAAGACGACGGTGACGCCGCCGCACTACCGGCGCCGTGTCGCCGGTGCGCTCGCCCGAAGGCTGACCGACCGGTTGTCGACCGCGGCCTGAACCGGCACCACGGTCGTCAGGGCGTCTCCCGCAGCGGCCATTGCGCACGGCGACAAAGCGTGGGCCTGCCGGGGCTGAGGCCCGACGGCAACCGTGTTAGAGCCGTCTGCCGCCACATGCTTTGGCGCGAAACTGTTGGAGACGATGGCTCAGGCGGCGGTGCGTGTGGCGGGGGCCAGGCGTGGGGCGGCGCGGGCGCCACTGCCACGCTGCGGCAGCATGCCAAGCGCATAGCCCTGCTGGTAACCGGCGTCGACCACCATCGCATACTTCCAGCCCAGACCGCCGAAGACCACCAATAGTGCAGCAACGAAGACCAGTGATGCCAGGGGCTGCGCGGTGGTGTCGCCGAGGCCGAAGCCGCCGACCACGGCAGCAACGATCAACAGCAGCGCCGGCACGCCGTGGCCCAGGGTCAGCAGGTTCAGCATCGTGCGACGCAGGACGGCGCGCGCGAGCGGTGGGATGCCCTGTTCCTCGGCGGTATCGACATAGAGGCCCCAGACCAGCGCCGTGACCGCCGTCAGCACCAGGGTCAACGCGATCAGCAGGGCGTGTGCGCCCGAGCCCAGGTCGCCGGCATAGACCAGATCGTAGACGAGATACGCGGCGGCGCCTTCCAGCAGGCCGGTCAGCGCGATCATCCAGGGCACCAGCGGCTCCCGCCAGGCGGGGATGCCCTTGGCCATATGCAGGATTTTCGCCTGGCAGACCAGGAATGCCAGCGCCAGAACACCGGTGGCGGCGAACACCAGCGGGTGCGGCGCCACCAGCCCGATCAGCACTGTCAGGTAGAACAGCGCTACGGCGTAGAGTTCGCGCGTCATCCATGACGTGTGCGGCCGGGCGATGGCGCGCCAGGCCCGGAACCGGCGGCCGATCTTTAGCCAGACGAAGAACAGGCCGACGGCCATGATGGCGCCGCCGATTACATTGACGATGCGCAGATCATCCATCGGCATGGCACCGGTCAGGGCGGCAAGCCAGGCGACGACGACAAAGCCGCTGCTCAATCCGCCGAAGCACCAGTTCATTGCCGCCCGCCAGTCCCAGAAGGTCTGGCGCTCGCCGACAAGTGCGTTTTCCGGGTCGCTCATCCGCTCATCGTCCCACTCGTCCGCGGCCGGTGCGCGGCCGGGCACGGCGGGTGTCGAGTAGAGGTACTTGATCTGCGGATCGGTGCCGAGATGCTCGTGCATCTGGAAATACGGGTTCTGCTCGACCAGCTGCGAGACATTGCTGCCCGGGTCGTTGAAATCACCGAAATGGATCGCCTGGGCGATGCAGGAGGCGGAGCAGGCCGGGGTGACGTCCGGATCGACACCGGGTGTCAGGCCGCGCGCCTTGGCATCGTCAATCTTGTCGACGCAGAAGGTGCACTTCTGCGCCACGCCCTCGCGCTCGCGGTGGCGCACCGCGTCTTCCTGAATGGTTTCGTGGCCGTAGTACCAGTTGTGGTCATGCGCGATGGTCCGCGCCTGATAGGGGCATGACACGGCGCAGTAGGCGCAACCGATGCAGACGTCGTAGTCCATGGTGACCAGACCGTCTTCGCGCTGTTGCGTCGCGCCGGTCGGGCAGACCGGCACGCACGGCGGCTCGGCACAGTGCTGACAGCCGACCACCAGAAACAGCCGCTCGACATCCGGAAAGGTTCCGGTCTCGACGTCCAGCACCTTGCGCCACTGCACACCCGGCTGGGTGTCGTTCCAGTGCTTGCAGGCAATGGTGCAAGTCTGGCAGCCGACGCAACGGTTGACGTCGACCACCATGCCCCAGCGTTCGGTCATGCGACGCGCCGCTCCCCCTTGCCCTTGGCGATATGAACCCGGGCGAGGTCCGATGTGCTGCCCGTGGCGTCGGTCAGCGAGACCGAGAAGGACTGCACCGTATTCAGGCTCGGCCGGTGCAGGTCCTTGGCGAACGGCGTTTTCCAATGATCGAACTGGCCGATCATCAACACCGTATCCGGCCGGATGCCCTCGCGCAGCACGGCCCAGCCCTCGGTCCGCCCGGCGACCGAAGTGATCACCACCGGATCGCCCTCGGCGATGCCCATCTCGCGCGCACGCGTCCGGTTGATAATCACGCCCTTGTGGCCGGCGACGTTCAGCGCCACTTCGCTGATCAGCGGGATGCCCGCGTTCAGACCCCAGCTATACTGCATCGATCGCGCGGTGATGGCCCAGAACGGGAACTCGTCCGGATCGCGACCGACTTCCGTCGCGTAGTTGATCCAGATGTCGGGGAACGGCTTGTACGGCGGCAGGGCGCTGTATTCTTCAAGCTGCTTGTCCCACCATTCGACGCCGATCTCGTGCAGGCGATGCGCCAGTTGTGTGCCGTGGCGCATGATCCGCTCCTGATACGGCATCTCGAAGCGCATGCCGTTTTCCTTCAGGTGCGGCTGCAGGTACCAGTTCTGCTGCGAGAACGGCCGCAGCATGAAGCCGTTCTCCTTGAACCACGCGAGATCGTGCACCTCCTTGCCGTCGCTCAGGCTATGGCTCGCCGCCTTGCAGACCGCATCCCAGATGGCCTCGCTCGGATGTTCCGCATCGGCATCCAGTGCATAGTCGTAGCCGTCGCCGGTCAGGCGCATGCCCGCCGCGCCACGGTTGATCGCTGCGTTGTACTCGCCCAACAGGCCGACACGCTTGGCCAGTTCGGTGGTGATGTCGGTCATGTCGCGGACGTCGACGTGCGGATCGACCGCCGGCTGGCGGATCGCCCAGCCCTCGTGCCGCCAGAGCTGTTCGATGAACTTGGTGTTGCCGATCTGGATGAGCTGCAGGCTCTCCAGGTCGGTCGCTTCCGGCAGCAGGATGTCGGCGAAATGATTGGTCTCGTCGTCGGTGTAGGCGAATGCGACGATGAACGGGAATTCGGCCACCCGCTCCGCCACTTCCGGCGCGTTCCATGACGAAATCGCCGGGTTGGTGCGGTAGCAAATCCACATTTCCGGCTTGGTCGGTTTCGGCCAATGATCCGGCGGTTTCTTCTGGAACAGCCAGGGCAGGTGCGCCGGGCCCAGCGCCGCCGACCATGGCGAGTTCGCCGCCAGCGGCACCAGCGTCGCATAGGCGTTGCGGATATGCGGCTTCGACTGCCAGCCGTCCTTCGTCGTCTCGTTCCACGGATACTCCATGAAACCGTCGCCCATCGGCGTAGCCGAGGCCTGGCGGTCATCCGCCGGGCGGTTCAGTTTCACATTGGTGCCGACGATGCCGCCGGGCACCTCCAGCGCGCCGACCAGGCTGACCAGCAGCGTGCGTGCCCAGCAGCATTCGAAGCCGCCCCAGCCATTGTTGACGGTCTTGCCCAGCAGCACGCCGACCGGGCGGTAGGGCATGGTCTTGCCTTCGATCTCGACGGTTTCGCCGACGCAGGCCTGACTCAGGAACTCGTCGGCGACCTCGCGGATGCGCGCGGCCGGAATGTCGCACACCTCAGCCGCCCACTCCGGACTGTACGGCTTCATATGGTCGAGCAGTTTCTGGAACGATGGCTGCGCCATCACGTTTTCATGCGCCCAGACCTGGCCGTCCGGGCCATCCTCGCGACCGGAGACCTGATAACTGCCGGTCAGTGCGGCATCGCCGATGTTGCCGTCGAATGGCTTGGCCTGCCCGTCCGACTGGTCCCAGATCAGCGGCTTGCCGCTCTGCAGGTCGCGCAGGTAGTAGCCGTTCGGCCCGATCAGATAGGGCGAGTTGGTCATCCCCTTCAGATGCGGGATATCGCATTCGCTCTGCCAGTCGCGCTCGTTGATCAGGCGATGGATCAGGGCATAGAGGAAGGCCGCATCCGTTTTCGGCTTGATCGGAATCCATTCGCCGGCGACCGCGCCGGTGATCGACATATGCGGTTCGACCTGGACACGCTTCAGGCCGCGCGCCCGCGCATCGGCGTGGCGCCAGATGCCGGCGACGCCGGCAGACGCCTCGCCGTTGTGGCCGCAGGAGATGATGTATTTCGTCCGTTCGGTATCGGGCGCGACGATGAAGGCACGGTGCCACAGTTCGCCGTAGAGATGTTCGGAATGATAGCACTTCACGCCCTGGCCGGCGCCGAAACCAAGGTCGATCGGCCCGCCCCAGGCGGACAGGAAGGCCGGGAAGGTGCCCATGTACTGGGTCGGCGTGCCGCCGCCACCGAAGCTGGCGGCCAATCGCGGATAGCCGGATTCGTCGGTCAGACCCTTGGCGCGGATCTCCTTCATCTTCGCGGCCACGGTGTCGAGCGCTTCGTCCCACGAGATCGGCACGAAGCCCGGGTCTTCGTTGCGGCCCTTCTTCGGGTTGGTCCGCTTCATCGGTTGGCGGATGCGGTGCGGATTGTAGGTCTTCTGGATCAGGCCATAGGCCTTCACGCAGACCCGCCCGCCGCCGGGGTGTTCGCCGCGGATGTCGTAGTTGGAGGCGATGCGCTTGGCGACACCGTCCTCGACCTCGACTTTCAGCAGGTCGGGGCCGGCCACACACTGGTAACAGTAGACTGGAACCTGCTTTTTCGTTCCGGCCATGATCGTCCCCGTGGTTGCGATGATGGTGGTTTCAGGCGCCGGCCAGCTTGGCCTTCTTTGCGGTGACCCGCTCGCGCAACTGATCGACGCCGACGACGAAACGTCCATGTTGTCCGCGGCCGACCTCGTCGAGCTTGTCCTTGGCGACCACGTCGAACATCACGCGACGACCATCGACCTCGGCGATCGTGGCGGTGATCTCGACGTCACCGCCCAGTGGCGTCGCACCGGTATGCATGACGTTGACGCTGACACCGACGCTGCTTTCGCCCTCGTCGCAGAACTCCTGCAGGAATTCCAGGCAGGTTACTTCGATGTCGCGGATCAGCTCGGGCGTCGCATAGACGCGCAATTCGTCGCCCAGGAAATCGATGGTCCGGCCTTTGTCGACCGTGATGGTGCTGGTCTTCGACGCACCGGCTTTGATGGTGTCTTTCATCTGGCGGCTCCTCCCAGCCGAAACCGTATCGGCCGCCCGTCGCGGGCCGCCGGCACATTGTTCAGCATACTAACAGTATCGGGCGGTTACCAGCCTGCCATGCCGGGTGCGGCGCTTGGTCCAACCGCGGCAGGAATGCTCAGCCGTCGCCGATGCGCAGGCCGCTGTCGGCGTCGAACACTTGCACGTGGGCCGGCGTCACGTTCAGGCCCATGCGGGTGCCGGAGTCGACCGGCTGGCTGCCGGGCAGGCGCACGGTCAGGTCGTGACCGCTGTCGGCGGTCCGGCCATGCAGCAGCGTGTCGGCGCCCAACGGTTCCGACAGGTCGACATCGAGGTGCAAGTTCGGCGCGGCATCCGACAAATCCATATGCTCCGGCCGGACGCCGATGGTCACCGGCCGGCCCTTGTGGCCGCGGCCCTGGCCATTGGCCAGCGGCAGCCGTGCCGGCACGCTGCCGTCGACGACGACGCTGACCTCGTTTTCATCTATGCGGCCCGGCAGGAAGTTCATCGCCGGGGAACCGATGAAGCCGGCGACGAAGACGCTGGCCGGGCGGTCGTAAACGTCGAGCGGCGTGCCGATCTGCTCGGCCCGGCCGCCGTTCATCACCACCAGCCGGTCGGCCATGGTCATCGCTTCGACCTGGTCATGGGTGACATAGACACTGGTGGTGCCAAGCCGGCGCTGCAGCCGCTTGATCTCCAGCCGCATCTGCACGCGCAGTTTGGCGTCGAGGTTCGACAGCGGTTCGTCAAACAGGAATACCGCCGGCTCGCGCACGATGGCCCGGCCCATGGCGACGCGCTGGCGCTGTCCGCCGGACAGTTGCCGCGGCTTGCGGTCGAGCAGGGCGCTCAATTCCAGGATCTTCGCCGCTTCCTGCACCCGTGTTTCGATGTCGGCCTTCGGCATGCCCTGGTTCTTCAGACCGTAGGCCATGTTGCCGTAGACGCTCATATGCGGGTACAGCGCGTAATTCTGGAACACCATGGCGATGTTGCGCTGCGAGGGTTCGAGCTGATTGACGACCCGCTCGGCAATGGCGATTTCGCCGCCGGTGATGGTTTCCAGCCCGGCGACCATGCGCAGCAACGTCGACTTGCCGCAGCCCGACGGACCGACCAGCACGACGAACTCGCCGTCGGCGATGTGCAGATCGATGCCGTGAATGGCCTCGAAGCCGTTGGGGTAGACCTTTTCTACCGTGCGAATATCGACTTCGGCCATATCAGTCCGTCTCGCTCATCGGCTCATTTCCAATTCTTCGCCCGGTCTACTTCTCGGTTTCGACCAGGCCCTTCACGAACAGGCTCTGCATCGCCACAACAACGATGACCGGCGGCAGCATGGCCAGCATCGTCGTGGCCATCACCAGATGCCACAGCGGCACCGCGTCCGCGACGTTGACCATGCGCTGGATACCCATCACCACGGTGTAGAAGCTTTCGTCCGTCGTGATCAGCAGCGGCCAGAGGTACTGGTTCCAGCCGTAGATGAACAGAATGACGAACAAGGCCGCAATGTTGGTGCGCGACAGCGGCAGCAGGATGTCGCGGAAGAACTTCAGCGGCCCGGCCCCGTCGATGCGGGCGGCCTCGGCCAGCTCCTCCGGCACGGTCAGGAAAAACTGCCGGAACAGGAAGGTCGCCGTGGCCGACGCGATCAGCGGAATCGACAGGCCGGCGTAGCTGTTCAGCATGCCGAGATTGGCCACGACTTCGAAGGTCGGCATGATGCGTACCTCGACCGGCAGCATCAGGGTGATGAAGATCAGCCAGAAGCACAGCATGCGGAACGGGAACTGGAAGTAGACGATGGCGTAGGCGGCGATCAGCGAGATCGCGATTTTGCCGATGGTGATCGACAGCGCCATGACCAGGCTGTTCCACATCATCACGCCGACCGAGGTGCCGCCGGCGGCCTCCACCCCGACACCAAGCACGGTGGCATAGTTCTCGAAGAAATGACTGCCCGGCCACATCGGGATCGGTGCGCGCAGCAGGTCGCTCTCGCCATGAGTCGAGGCAACGAACGTCACCCAGATCGGCAGCAGTGTCACGATCACGCCAAGCGTCACGATGACGTAGGAGAAGAGATTCAGCCACGGGCGGTTTTCGACCATCAGTATTCCACCCGCCGTTCGATGTAGCGGAACTGGACGATCGTCAGGGTGATCACGATCATCATCAGGATCACCGACTGCGCTGCCGAACTACCCAGGTTCAGGCCGATGAAGCCGTCGCTGAACACCTTGTAGACGAGGATCGACGTCGCGCCCGCAGGGCCGCCATCGGTCGTCGCGTGGACGATGCCGAAGGTGTCGAAGAAGGCATAGACCACGTTGACGACCAGCAGGAAGAAGGTCGTCGGCGACAGCAGTGGAAAGATGATGGTCCAGAAGCGCTTGCCGGGGCCGGCGCCATCGATCGACGCGGCCTCGATCAGCGAGCGCGGGATGGCCTGCAGGCCGGCGAGGAAGAACAGGAAGTTGTAGGAGATCTGCTTCCAGGTCGCCGCGATGATGATCAGGATCATCGCGTCACCACCCTTGAGCTGATGGTTCCAGTCGTAGCCTAGGCCCTGCAGGACGTAGGCATTGATCCCGATCGAGGGATCGAACATGAAGTACCACAGCACGCCGGCGACGGCGGGCGCCACGGCGTAGGGCCAGATCAGCAGCGTCTTGTAGCCACTGGCGCCGCGGATCAGCCGGTCGGCCATCACCGCCAGCAGCAGTGCGAGTGACATCGCCAGCAGGGCGGTCGCCAGTGAAAAGACCACGGTGATATGGAAGGAGCCGAGATAGTGCGGGTCTGCGAACAGCGCCGTGAAATTTTCGAACCAGACGAATTGGCGCGACAGGCCGAACGCGTCCTCGATCAGCACGGACTGCCACAGGGCCTGACCCGCTGGCCATATGAAGAAAATAATGGTGATCGCCAGCTGCGGCAGCAGCAGCAGATACGGCAAAAGCAAATGCCGGAAAGTGACGCGTTTATGCATTTGTCGAGCGTCGGCGGCAGTGACCGGCGGCGCGGGCGAACAAACGCGGCCCGCGCCGCCGGATCAATGCGTCAGCGACCTACTGGTTCGCTTTCTCGAACGCACGCAGCAGCTTGTTGCCACGCTCGACCGCAGCGTCCAGACCGGCCTGGGCCGTCTTGTCGCCGGCCCACACAGCCTCAAGCTCTTCGTTGATGATGTCGCGGATCTGAACGAAGTTGCCCAACCGCAGACCCTTCGAATTCGCCGTCGGATCGTTCAGCGTCATCTGCTTGATCGCGGTGTCGGTGCCGGGGTTCTTGGTATAGAAGCCCTGTTCCTCGGTCAGCTTGGCCGCGGCATGGGTGATCGGCAGATAGCCGGTGAACTGATGCCAGTCCGCCTGAACCTCGGCCGACGAGAGGTAGCTGAAGAACTCGGCCACGCCCTTGTACTCTGCTTCATCGTGACCGCGCAGCACCCACAGTGTCGCGCCGCCGATGATGGTGTTCTGCGGCTTCTGGCCTTCCCAGTGCGGCAGCATCGACACGCCGAATTCGAAGTCCTTGGCGTTCGACTTCACGCCGGCGTAGGCGGCCGACGAGTTCATATACATGGCGCACTCGCCATTATAGAACTTCGGCGCGCTGTCCGAGCGGCGGCCGCCATAGTCGAAGACCTTCGACTTCTGCCATTCAGCCAGCTGGCCAACATGCTTTACGTGCAGCGGGCTGTTGAACTTCAGTTCGGTGTTGATGCCGCCGAAACCGTTCGACTCGCTGGCGAACGGCACATTGTGCCACGCGCTGAAGTTCTCAAGCTGCACCCAGGACTGCCAGCCGGTGGTGAAGCCGCACTGCGTGCCCGCGGCCTGCAGCTTCTTCGCGGCAGCGCCCATTTCTTCCCAGGTCGTCGGCGGGCTGTTCGGGTCCAGGCCGGCTTTCTTGAACGCGTCCTTGTTGTAGTACAGCACCGGCGTCGAGCTATTGAACGGCATCGACAGCATGTTGCCATCGGTGTCGGTGTAGTAGCCCGTCACCGTGGACAGGTAGGCCTTCGGATCGAACGCCTTACCGGAGTCCTTCATCAGCTGGTACACCGGATAAATGGCACCTTCGGCGGCCATCATCGTTGCGGTGCCGACCTCGAACACCTGTACGATGTGCGGCTGCTGCTTGGCGCGGAACGCGGCAATCGCCGCCGTCATGGTCTCCGTGTAGTTACCTTTGTAGACAGGAACGACCTTGTACTCGGTCTGCGAGGCGTTGAAGCCTTCGGCAATCGCGTTGACTTTTTCGCCCAACCGGCCGCCCATCGCGTGCCACCACTGAACCTCCGTGGCCGCGTGAGCGGTCGCCGTGAACAATGACAGAGCGGCTACCAGGCCGCCAAAACGGATGCGTTTCATAGATCGCTTCCCCTTGATTTCCGAAAGATGCTGGCGGGTTGCCACCATACCCCGGGGTCTAGTGTCGGTTCTTTTCGTCTCGGTGACAAATATCTTTCGTTTTGATGACAGAACCGGTGCGAAAACATTCTATTTGTATTCAATTCAACACGTCGGCCGGACCGCTGTTGGGTGTCACGGCAATGACATAGTATTGTCTTAGTGGTTCCAACAATTCTCGGCATGGTAGACCGAATCGGCCGAGGCCGATGGGTCTGACAAACGTCAGGGAGACGGTGGATATGGCAGTCCTGCGAAATCTTGAAGTGAGGCTGGCGGACTCGGCGGCCGAGATTACTGCCGCGCAGGCCCTGCGCTATCGGGTGTTCTACGATGAGATGGGCGCCAAGCCGAGTGCCGCCATGGTCGAGAGCGGTCGAGACTTCGATGCGCTCGACGAACAGTGCGAACACTTATTGGTGATCGACCGCGAGGTCGCCGATCCTGCCGCGGCGGTCGTCGGCACGTACCGTATGAATCTGCAGCAGGCGGGCGGCGGCAACATGGCCGACTTCTATTCCGCCGACGAATACGACCTGACGCAGCTGATCGATCATCCCGCCCGGCTGCTGGAAGTCGGGCGTTCCTGCGTTGCCGCCGACTATCGGCGTGGCGCAGTGATGCAACTGCTATGGCTCGGCATTGCCGAATACATGGCGGAGAATGACGTCGGCATCCTGTTCGGCTGCGCCAGCTTCCCCGGGTCCGACCCGGCCGCGCATGCGGAAGCGTTGTCTTATCTTTATCATCATCACCTCGCGCCGCCCGAGCTGCGCACGCGCGCGCTGGGTGCGCGCCACATTGGCATGGACATGCTGCCGAAAGACCAGGTCCCGGCCGGCGGCGCTGTGGCGGCGGGCCTGCCGCCACTGATCAAAGCCTACTTGCGCCTCGGCGGTTATGTGGGCGATGGTGCCGTGATTGATCATCAGTTCAACACGGTCGACGTATGCGTGATCGTCGAAGCCAGTCGGATCGCGGAAAAATACTACAAGTTCTTCCTGCCAAAACTGGCCAGCAGCAAGGCGGCCTGACCCGAACGGGCGACCGCTCCGCGTCATGTTGAACCTGGTGCGCGGGACGGCCCGCGCTGTGCTCCTGCTTGGCGTTACCGGTGCGTTGTTGCCGCCCGCCCTGATCGCTTATGCCGGGCGGGGCCGCTCGCCTGCGGCGATCAACCGCCTATGGCATCGGGCGACCTGTCGCATTGCGGGTATCCGGGTGCGCACCATCGGTACGCCGGTACGCGACCGGCCGGTGCTGTTCGTGTCGAACCACGTTTCCTATGTCGATATCCCGGCCATCGGGGCGGTGCTCGACGTCTGTTTCATCGCCAAGGCCGAGGTGGCGAGCTGGCCACTGTTCGGCCTGTTGGCGAAAGTGTCCAACACGGTGTTCCTGAAACGCGATCGGCGCGAGATCCGCGAACAACGGGATCGCGTCGCGGCCTTGCTGGGCAACGGTACCAGCCTCTATCTGTTTCCCGAGGGGACCAGCAGCGACGGCCGTCAGGTGCTGCCGTTCAAGAGCGCGCTGCTTGACGCCGCCACCGCCGGCGACTGTCTGGTGCAGCCGGTGACGGTTGCCTACCACGACCCGGACGCGCGCTACGCCTGGTACGGCGATATGACCCTGGTGCCGCATCTGGGCAAGGTGCTGGCTGTGCCTGGCGTCACTGTCGACATCGTGTTCCACGAACCTGTTGCCAGCGGCGACTTCAGTTCGCGCAAGACGTTGACCAGCCATGTCGAAGGTCAGGTTGCCGCTGGCCTGCAGCAGCGACGGCCGGACGGTATGGCACCGGATGCACTGGCGCCGTCGGCTGTGACCGGCGACGCAGGCTAGGGCGCTGCAGCTCTTTACAGACGAGGACACTGGCATTGACCGCCATTGATAGCAGTGAGGCGACGGCCGAAGCGGGACCGGCCAGCCGGCCCGTGGTCGCCTTGAACAAGGGCGGCGGCAAGCGGGCCATGCGCGGCGGCCCGTGGATTTTTTCCAATGAGCTTGCGATGACGCCGGACCTGCGTGCGCTGGCCCCCGGCACCGTTGTCCGGTTCGACAATCCGCATGGCGAAGCCCTGGGCGTTGGCTTCTTCAACGCGCACAGCCTGATCGCCGGCCGCCTGTTAACCGTTGACACGAAAACGCCGATCGATGTTGCCTTTTTCGCCGACCGCCTGGCCCGAGCCGACGGACTGCGCCGCCGATTGATCGGCGGCGACCACTACCGCGCCGTCTATGCCGAGGCCGATGGTTTGCCGGGGCTGATCGTCGACCGGTTCGGCGATACGCTGGTCGCACAGCCCAATGGCGCCGGCATCGATATGGCTTGGTCCGACGTCGAGGCCGCCTTGCGCGAGATATTTGATCCACGGCGCATCATTGTCGCCGGCGACCCCGCAAGTCGGCAGCGTGAGGGGCTGCCGCCGCGCGAATCCGTCGTCGGGGACGCCATCGACCAGCCATTGCCGGTGCGCGAGAACGACCTGACCTTCTATGCCGACCCGCTCGGCGGTCAGAAGACCGGCTGGTTCTTCGATCAGCGCGACAATCGTCGGTACGTGGCGGCGCTCAGCAACGGCGCCCGGGTGCTTGATGCCTACAGCTATGCCGGTGGATTTGCCGTCGCCTGCGCGGCTGCGGGTGCGCGCGAGGTTTTGGCGCTGGACCGGTCGCTGCCGGCGCTCGAACTCGCTGTTCAGGCCGCTGCCGCCAACGGCGTGGCCGACGTGTGTGAGTTCCGTCGCGCCGACGTCTTCACCGAACTCGCCCGCCTGGCCTCGGCGGGCGAGCGGTTCGACGTCGTCATTGCCGATCCGCCGGCCTTCGCCAAAAGCCGCAAGGACAAGAAGGCCGCACTGAAGGGCTACCGCAAGCTGGCCTGGCTTGCAGCGCGCGTTGCAACACCCGGCGGCATTCTTTTCCAGGCGTCATGCAGCCACCACGTCACCGTCGATGAGCTGATGGCGGAAGTGGCGACCGGTATTCGCAACGCCGGCCATACCGCTCGTCTGATCCACCAGTCCGGCCACGCCGCCGATCACCCGGTGCATCCCTTCCTGCCCGAATCCGCCTACCTGAAAGCGGTCGTGTTCGCGCTTGACTGAGGCGCTGCCGGGTGGGCCATTCGGCTCGTCCGGCAATACGCCCACTCATCTTAGATTTTTGCGCGACGCCTTAGAGCATCGTTTCGGCCAGCACCCGCGCCTCGTCGACCGAGCCGACCCGGCACAGCATCGACGATACGTGCTTTTTGTCGCCGGCCTTCTTCCAGTCGCTCAACCGCTCGACAATCCGCCCCTTCGGGCCGACCAGCGCAACCTCGTCAATCAATTGTTCCGGCACCGCCGCCATGGCTTCGGCCCGCCGGCCGGACAGGAAGTGATCCTGGATCTCGACCGCGGCATCCTCGTAGCCAAGCCGTTTGGCGTAGTCGTTGTAGAAATTCTTGTCGCGTGCGCCCATGCCGCCGATGTAGAGCGACAGATGCTCGCGCACCGGCATCCGGGCCTTGTCGACGTCGTCCTGCATGTTCACGGCGACGAACGGTGTGATCTCGAACGTATCCAGGCTCTTGCCGTTGCCCGCCTTGGCGAAGCCCTCGTTCAGCGGCGCTTCGAACACGTCGAACCGCTCCGGGTTCATGAACACCGGGATCATGCCGTCGGCTACTTCCGCCGATGCCTTCACGCCGGCCGGCGAGATCGTGCCGGTGACGATCTTCAGGTTCGGGTCGCCGTGCAGCACGCTGCGCAACGGCTTGCCCAGGCCCGTCGTGCCTTCGCCCGTTGCGGGGATCTGATAGTGGAAGCCCTCGTGCGTCAGCGGCGCTTCGCGGGCCAGGACTTTTCGGATGATCTCGATGTACTCCCGCGTCCGGGTCAGTGGCCGTCCATAGGGCACGCCGTGCCAGCCTTCGATGACCTGCGGGCCGGACGGGCCGATGCCGAGAATGAAACGGTTGTTCGACAGTTGCTGCAGGGTCATCGCGGTCATTGCGGCCATCGCCGGCGTCCGTGCCGGCATCTGGATGATGCCGGTGCCGACCTTGATCTTCGTTGTCCGAGCCAAGATCCAGGCGGCAGGGCTGATCGCGTCGGCGCCCCAGGCTTCCGAGGTCCAGACGGAATCGAAGCCGAGATTCTCGACCTCGTGGATCAGGTCCATGTTGATGCTGTAGCTCGCGCCGCCGGTGCCTAGAATCATGCCCAGTTTCATTGACGTTCTCCTCGTGAATCCCTGACGGATCGGTTGTCTTGTACGTGCCCGGTGCTGCGATCTGGCGTGCCGCTGCCTGGCGCGGACCTGGTTGGACCGGCGCCGGCCCGCCCAGGTCGGCGAAGTCTACCGTTGTGCACACGCACCGGCTAGGCCCTTGCCTGCGCTGGCGGTACCAATCGCTGCGGTGCGCTGCTACTGTGCGGCAAAAGGGAGCAACAGCCATCAAACGGACTCCATGACCCTGCCGCTCGACCCGGTGATGCGCTTCGGCGTGATGACCGACATGCCGACCCGGGCGCGGGTGCGTCGGACGACAGAACTCGCCGACCGCCTGGGCTACGATTCCTTGTGGCTGGGCGATCATCTCGCGTTTACCCAGCCGATGCTGGACCCGCTGCTCCGGCTGACCTATGCCGCGGCCTTCAGTGAGCGGTTGACCTTTGGCACCGCGGTCTACCTTTTGCCGCTGCGTCATCCGGGACCGGTGGCCAAGCAGGTCGCGACGCTCGATCACCTGTGCGATGGCCGGTTGATCTTCGGCGTCGGCGTTGGCGGCGAATTTCCGCAGGAGTATGCCGTCGCCGGCGTCCCGTTGAATGAACGCGGCGCCCGGCTGGGCGAAGGCATCGATGTGCTGAAGACCTTATGGACCGGCGAAACGGTGGCACACGATGGCCGGTTCTATCCGTTTTCCGAGGTCTGTATGGAGCCATCGCCGGTGCAGCCGGGCGGTCCGCCGATCTGGTGCGGCGGCCGGTCGGATGCGGCCCTGCGTCGGGCGGGCGAGAAAGCCGACGGGTATGTGTCTTACGTCGTCACGCCGGATATGTTTGCCACGGCGCTGGATACCATTTTGGCGGCGGCCGAACGGGCAGGCCGGTCCGTCGACCGTTTCGGCACCGGTCATCTGTTCTTCGCCCGCATCGACGACAGCTACGAGCGCGCGTTCGAGGTGGCCAACGCCCTGCTGTCGGCGCGTTACGATATGGATTTCACCCGCGCCACCGAACGTTATGTCGCGTTGGGCCGGCCGGCGGATATAGCCGAGCGCATCCGCGCCTATCACGCCGCCGGCGTGCGCCACATCATTTTCGACTGCGTCAGCCCCGATGACGAACGGGAAGAGCAGCGCATCCGTTTTGCCGAAGAAGTCATACCGTTGCTGAAAGGGCTTTAGCAGCGCTGCGCAGGGGCACGATCGGTTTCCAGGGGCCGCTGGAACCAGCCAGGACAAAAGGACAGGTAGGTAGATGAAATTCGGACTGATGATGATGACCCGCGGCCCGGGCGGTAACGGTCCCGGCCTGACCCAGATGGCCAAGGCTGGAGAAGCAGGTGGCCTCGATTATCTCGCCGTGAACGATCATGTCGTGGTGCCGGCCGATATCGGCAGTACTTACCCCTACAGCGATGATGGCGTGTGGGCGGGCGCGGCGGTCGGCGAGTGCCTGGAGACGGTCACCGCCGCTTCTTACATCGCCGCGACGACCGAGCGGGCGCGCATCCTGACCTCCGTGCTGGTGGTGCCGCATCGTCCGGCCGTTCTCGCCGCCAAGATGCTGACCACGGTCGACGCTTTGTCGGGCGGCCGGTTGACCGTCGGCTGCGGCGCCGGCTGGATGCGCGAGGAATTCGAGGCGCTGGGCACCGATCCGTATGAGCAGCGCGGCAAGGTCACCGACGAATACATCAAGGTGTTCAAGGAGTTGTGGACCAGCAAGACGCCATCCTACGACGGCGACTATGTGAAGTTCGCGCCCGTCCTGTTCGAACCGAAACCGTTGCAGGACCCGCATCCACCGGTCTGGATCGGCGGGGAGAGCCCGGCTGCCATTCGCCGCGCCGCCCGTCTCGGCGAGGGCTGGTACCCGGCGACGCATAATCCGCAGTTCATGCTCGATACGCCGCAGAAGTATGCGGAAGCGCTGGGCCGTATGAAACAGGCGGCGGAAGGTTATGGCCGCGACCCTGAGGCGATCGACCGGGCGTTGTTCGCGATCCGCCCAGTCGAGCCGGAACCGCAGATGGAAGATGGCGTGCGCCGCCTGTTCACCGGCAGTGTCGATGACATCTGTGGGGATATCGCCGCCTATCGGGCCGAAGGCGTCGGCACGATCATTTTCCAGGTCCAGAACCCGGACCTGAACGCCGCCATTGACCGCATCCGCTGGTTGACCGACACAGTGCTGCCGGCGGCGCGCGGCTGAGCGCCGCCCCGACGGTCCAACGGGAGAGTTCCATGAGTGCAGACAAACCATCCATTGCCGTTATTGGCGGTAGCGGCGATCTCGGGTCCGGCCTGGCCTTGCGCTGGGCGCTGGCGGGGTACCCGATCATCATCGGCAGCCGGGCCCAGCACAGCGCCGACCGCGCGGTCGAAAAGCTCCGGGCCGAGGCGCCGGAAGCCGATCTCAGCGGCCTGCCCAATGCCCAGGCCGCGGCGGCGGCCGATATCGTCGTGCTGACGGTGCCGTTCTCGAACCACCAGCCGATGCTGGAAATCATCAAATCCGGTGTCCAGGGCAAGATCATGGTCGACGTCACCGTGCCACTGCAGCCGCCGAAGGTCCGCACCGTGCATCTGCCGCCGGAAGGCTCGGCCGCCAAGGCGGCGCAGACGTTCCTGGGTGAGGATGTGCGCGTCGTGTCGGCGTTCCAGAATGTTGCGGCGACGCACCTGCAGGACCTCGACCACGAGATCGATTGCGACATCCTGGTGTGCGGCAATGACCCCGACGCGCGCGAACAGGTGGTGACCATGGCGACCGATGCCGGCATGAAGGCCTGGCACGCCGGGCAGGTCGCCAACTCGGTGGTGGCGGAGGCGCTGACCTCGGCGCTGATCTTCATGAACAACCGCTACAAGATCGACGGCGCCGGCATCCGCATCACCGGTACGCCCGGTTCGGCGGCCAAGGACTGATCCCGGCGCCAGCCGATGTCGACATCGCGACTTGAACTGATCGCCCTGCCCGGGTTGCCGCTGGTGCAGCCCGGGGACGATCTTGCCGGCCTGATCGATGCCGGCATGGCGGCGGCCGGTTTGTCACTGGCGGCCGGCGATGTCCTGGTCCTGGCTCAGAAGATCGTCTCCAAGGCGAACGGCCGCATCGTCGACCTGCGTACCATCGCGCCATCGCCGCGGGCGGTCGAACTGGCCGCGGCGGTGTCGAAAGACCCGCGCATGGTCGAACTGATCCTGTCCGAGGCGGTCGAGGTCGTCGCCCATCGTCCCGGCGTGCTGGTGGTTGAGCACAACATCGGCGTCGTCGTCGCCAATGCCGGGATCGATCATTCGAATGTCGAACAGGCCGACGGCTCCGAAAATGTGTTGCTGCTGCCGGAAGACCCGGATGCCGACTGCCGGACCCTACGCCGGTCGATGGCTGACCGGCATGGCGTCGACATCGCCGTGGTCATCAACGACAGCGTCGGCCGTGCCTGGCGCAACGGCACCGTCGGCTTGGCGCTCGGGTCTGCGGGTCTGCCGGCCTTATGGGACTTGCGCGGCGATGTCGATCTGTTCGGCCGCACGCTGGAGGTCAGCCAGCAGGCGCTGGCCGACGAACTGGCCTCGGCAGCCTCCCTGGTGCAAGGCCAGGGCGACGAGGGTTATCCGGTCGTGCTGATCCGTGGCCTCGAATTCCCGGTGGACGACCAGACCGCCCGCGCCCTGCTCAGGCCGCGCGAGGAGGACATGTTCCGATGACGACCACGCGCGTCGTCGCGCTGTCCGGCGGTGTTGGCGGCGCCAAGCTGGCACTCGGCCTGACCGATGCCGTGCCCGGCGACAATCTCCTGATCGTCGCCAACACAGGCGATGATTTCAGCCATCTTGGCTTTGCCATCAGTCCCGATATCGACAGCGTCGTGTACGCGCTGGCCGGGTTGAACGATCAGCAACGCGGCTGGGGCCGCAAGGACGAGACCTGGACCTTCATGTCGGCGCTCGGCGATCTTGGCGGCGAAACCTGGTTCAACCTTGGCGATGGCGATCTCGCCATGCACGTCCGGCGCAGCGAGGCCTTACGCGATGGTAAGTCGCTGTCTGCGGTCACGGCGGAGATCGCCAACGTGCTGGGCATTTCGGCGCGCATCCTGCCGATGAGCGATGACCGCGTCGCCACCATGGTCGAGACTGCGTCCGGTCCGCTTGCCTTCCAGCACTATTTTGTCCGTGAGCAATGCGCGCCTGCCGTGACGGGTTTCCGGTTCGATGGCATCGAGGATGCGCGACCTCATCCGGCCCTTATGACGGCCCTGGCCGACCCGGCCCTGGAGGCGGTGATCATTACGCCGTCCAATCCGTTCGTCAGCATCGATCCGATTCTGGCACTCTCTGGTGTGCGGGACACCATCGCCGCCTGTACCGCGCCGGTCGTCGCGGTGTCGCCGATCGTCGGCGGTGCGGCGATCAAGGGGCCTGCGGCCAAGATGTTCCGCGAACTCGGCTTCGCAGCCAGCGCATTGGGCGTCGCCCGACACTATGCCGGCCTGATCGATGGCTTCATCTTCGACACCGTCGATGCCGAGGCGGAATCTGAAATTCGTGCGCTCGGCATGGCGACGCTGGTCACCGATACGGTGATGCAGACGCTGGAGGACCGTCAGCGTCTCGCCGGCGAAGCGCTTGCCTTGGCTGATGGCCTTCGCCAGGGCGGTTGATCCATGTGGGCGGTTGTTCCAGTCAAAGGCTTCGATGCGCCGAAACAACGGCTCTCCGCTGTCTTGAGTTCCGATGAACGGGCGGGTCTCACGCGCGCGATGTTGAGCGATCTGCTCGCCACATTGCAGGGTGTCAACGGCCTGGCCGGTGTGTTGGTGATCAGCGGTGACGAGCGGGTGCTCGGCCTCGCCGCGAGGGCCGGTGTCACGACCCTGCGGGAGACGCTGCCGTCCGACTACAATGCCGCCGTGGCGCAGGCGGCACGGCATCTGGCCGATGGCGCCGCGGCCGGGATGTTGCATCTGCCCGGCGACGTGCCGTTCGCTTCGGCGGCGGAAGTTGAAAGCGTTCTGGCTGCGCACGGTGCGGCGCCGGCCGTGACCCTGGTGCCGGCACGCGATGGCGACGGTACCAACTGTCTGGCGTTGAGCCCGCCCGAGCTGCTGACGCCGGCGTTTGGGCCGGGTAGCTGCGACCGACATGCGGACCTGGCCCGCGCCGCCGGCATCGAACCGGTCATTTTGGACCTGCCGGGTATTGGACTGGACATTGACACTCCGGGCGATCTTGTCCTTTGCTGTGAACGGGCCGGAGCGGAAGAAACCACACGCTTTTTGCGTGAAAACGACATTTGCGGCCGCTTGCCGCAGACCCCAGCCTGACGGCGAGGAGGAACGAGTGCCAGTCAACGCGAACGAGTTCGCCTGGATCGACGCACAGACCCGGCCAACCGCGGCCGATGCGCATGCGCTTGCGGCCTGCACGGACACGGCCGGGCTCGCGGCTGCCGCGGCGCGCCTGCGCGATCGGGCGCATGGCAGGAACGTCAGCTATTCGCGCAAGGTGTTCATCCCGCTGACGCAGCTGTGCCGCGATGTCTGTCACTACTGCACCTTTGCCCATCCGCCGCGCAAGGGCGAGCGCGCCTACCTGACGCCGGATCAGGTGTTGCAGATTGCCCGCGACGGTGCGGCTGCCGGCTGTCATGAGGCGCTGTTCACGCTTGGCGATAAGCCGGAACTGCGCTACCGCGTCGCGCGCGAGGAACTTGCCGAACTCGGCTATGCCACGACGCTCGATTACCTGCGCGCCATGGCGCTGCTGGTCTTCGAGGAAACGGGCTTATTGCCGCACTTGAATCCCGGCGTGATGGACGAAGCCGATCTGGCCGCCTTGCGCGAAGTCTCGGTGTCGCAGGGCATCATGCTGGAATCGACATCGCCGCGGCTGCTCAAGCGTGGCGGCTGCCATTTCGGCTCACCCGACAAGGACCCCGCGGTGCGTCTCGCGACCATGGAGGCCGCCGGCCGGCTCGCCATTCCTTTCACCACCGGAATCCTCATCGGCATTGGCGAGACTCGGGCGGAGCGGATCGAGTCGCTGTTGGCGATCCGGGACCTGCATGATCGTCACGGCCACATTCAGGAAATCATCGTCCAGAATTTCCGCGCCAAGCCCGACACGCGCATGGCCGAAGCGCCAGAACCGCCGTTGGACGACCTCGTGTGGACCATCGCCGTCGCGCGGCTGATCTTTGGGCCTGACATGAACATTCAGGCGCCGCCGAATCTCAGCCCGGGCAGTGACGCCGCGACGGCGCTGATCGATGCCGGCATCAACGATTGGGGCGGCGTCTCGCCGGTCACGCCGGATCACGTCAATCCAGAGGCGCCCTGGCCGCACCTGGCGGCGCTTGCCCGCGACACCGAAGCCGGCGGCAAACTGTTGGTCGAACGGCTGGCGCTCTATCCGGCCTACACGCACGATGTCGCCCGCTGGCTCGATCCGGCGTTCCGCGCCACCGTGCTGCAGCGGATCGATGCCGACGGGCTTGCCCGCACCGACGAATGGTGCCCGGGCCAGCAGAAAGCGCCGCCGGCCCGCCTGAATGTCGCGCACGGGGTTGGCCGCGACCTGCCGCCGATCATCGATCGCGCCATGGCCGGCGACGACCTGAGCGAGGCCGAGGTGGTGCGCCTGTTCGCGGCCCGCGATGGTGAGGTCGACGCAGTGACCGCTGCGGCCGACGAACTCCGCCGCAAGGTCAGCGGCGACGCCGTGTCCTATGTCGTCGTGCGCAACATCAACTACACCAACGTCTGCTATTTCAAATGTCAGTTCTGCGCTTTCTCCAAAGGCAAGCTGTCGGAGAACCTGCGCGGGCGACCCTACGACCTGTCGTTCGATGAGATCGGCCGTCGCGTCTCTGAAGCCTGGTCGCGCGGGGCGACCGAGGTGTGCATGCAGGGCGGCATCCATCCCGAATACACCGGCCAGACCTATCTCGACATTCTCGCCACCGTGAAGGCGGCGGCGCCGGACATGCATGTGCATGCCTTCTCGCCGCTCGAGGTGTTCCAGGGCGCGCAGACCCTTGGCCTGCCGTTGACGGCGTATCTGACGCGGCTGCGTGACGCTGGCTTAGGCTCGTTGCCGGGTACGGCAGCCGAAGTGCTCGACGATGAGGTGCGCCGCGTGCTTTGCCCCGACAAAGTCAACACGGCACAGTGGCTGGAGGTGGTCGAGGCGGCCCACACGGTTGGCCTGCGCACCACGGCCACCATCATGTTCGGGCACGTCGACCGCCCCGTGCACTGGGCCCGGCATCTGCTGCGCGTTCGGGCGCTGCAAAAACGGACCGGCGGGTTCACCGAACTGGTGCCGCTGCCGTTCGTGCATATGGAAGCGCCGATCTATCTCAAGGGCGGCGCCCGCATGGGGCCGACCTTCCGCGAGGCGCTGCTGATGCATGCGGTCGGGCGTCTGGTGCTGCATCCGCACATCACCAACATTCAGGCCTCCTGGGTGAAGATGGGGGCCGAAGGCGTCGCCGCGTGCCTCAACGCCGGCGTGAACGACCTTGGCGGCACGCTGATGAACGAGACCATCACCCGCGCTGCCGGTGCCGAACATGGCCAGGAGATGCCGCCGCACCGGATGGAGGCGCTGATCCGCGAGAACGGCCGCGATCCCTGGCTGCGCACGACGCTGTACGAGCCGGCTAACGAAGAGCGCCACCGCAGGGCGCTACAGGCGGCACCGCTGGATGACGTCGTCAACACCCCGGCGCGCAAGTACGAGCGCAGTGGACCGCGTGCGCTGGTGCGTCCCGGTCTGGAACCCACGGCCGCGGCCGGCGGCGACGACTAACCACGGCGAAGCAGGTCGTCAGGCGACCTGTGACTCGTTCCGGTTTCGCTCCGGCGCCAGGTTGGCAATGCTGGCAAGGGCGGTGGCAATCAGTTTTTCGTCGCTGCCGTTGGTCTCGGTGCTGAACACCCGGCCTTCGACAACGGTCAACATGCGCCCGGGTTTGACCACGTCGGCACGGCAGATGAGTTGCTCGCCGGTACCGGGCGACAGGATGTTGAGTTTGTATTCGGCCGTCAGCACGGTCCATCCGGGGCGCGCCACCGTTGCCGCGGCGGCGGTCGTCGCATTGTCGATCAGGGTGGCGATCAGCCCGCCATGAAACAGCCCGGCATGTTGCAGCAGCTCCGGCCGCCGTGCGACCCTTAGGGCGAAGTGACCGGGTGCAATGTCGTGAACAGCCACCTGCAGCAGCTTCATGAACCCCTGGCTCTGCACGGCATCGCGGATGCGCTGCAGATGTTCGGGGGAAGCGTGTTCAGGCGCGTCCATGGGCAGTCTCTCCGTCGTTCGGATCATGCGGAAAAGGCTCGTGTGCGTCGCTGCCGGCCGGCTTCGGCAATGGGCTTCAGCGTCCGCTATAGCGCGGCTGGCGCTTATCCAGGAATGCCGCCACGGCTTCATGGTGGTCATCCGAGAACAGCAGCAACGGCTGCATCGCCTCGCCCATCAGAAGATGATCTTCCAGGTCGGCCTGCACGGCCTTGCGCAGGAACTGTTTGCAGAAGCCAAGGGCGCGGGGCGCGCCGGCGGCCAGGCGTTCGGCCAGCTCGCGCGCCTTTTCCATCAGTTGCGCGTGGCTGGTCACATGGTTCACCAGGCCCATGGCTTTGGCGTCGGCGGCACTCAGCTGGTCGCCAAGGGCGCACAGCTCGAACGCGCGGTGATAGCCAACCGACCGGCTGAGGATGTGGCCAACGCCAAGCGGCGTCAGCCCGAGACGGATATAGGCCGTGCCAAAGGCGGCTTGCTCCGATGCCACGATCATGTCGCAGGCCAGCGCGGTGAAGAAGCCGACGCCCATGGCGTAGCCATTGACCGCCGCGATGACCGGCTTGTCCATGCCGGCAATGGTCAGCACGATGCCGCCGAACTCGTGCCGGATGAACTCGAAGGTTTCCAATGGCGCCATCTGCAGATCCTGCATCTGGCGTACATCGCCACCGGCGGTGAACACTTTGCCGGTGCCGGTCAGGATGACCACGGCAACCGCCGGATCGTTTTCGACCTGACTGAGCGCCCGGCGCAGCTCGCCGCAAAAGCGCGGGCTGTAGGCGTTTGGCGAATCCGGATCCTGCATCGTGATGGTGGCGATCGCGTCGGTGACCGCAATGTCGATCATTCTGAAGTCGTCGTAGGGACCCGCTTCAGTGGCGATTTCGGCATAGGTTTTCAGTTGCTCGCTCATGTCGCGTCCTCGCGCAGTGTGCCGCCGGTCATGCACTGGCCCTTTGCCGCGATCGCCGGCGTGTTACGCGTTTGGCCGGTGTCTTTGGGGCTGCCGGCTGCAGCGCCCGCCAGGCGGCATCGGCCAGGGCACCGGCATGCTGACGCGGCAGGTCGGCCGTGCGCCCCGACACCCAGGCACGAACCAGGAACTGCGGCGCGCCGATCAGCAGCGACAGCACCACCTCGATTGGTGTCTCCATCACATCGCCGTTGGCGACTCCCTCGGCATGCCAGCTCTCGACCGCGTCGAGAAATCGCTGGTTGTGTTCGGCCAATGCCTTGGCCTGCGGGCGCAGCCACTCGGCCCGGCCCTGACCCAGCACGAAGCGGGCCCAGTGCGGATTGTCGGCAACCCAGTCGAGATGGAAGCGCACCGCCTGGCGGACGCTCGCCTCGGCATCGCGCGCGCACAGCAGCGCCTGGGTGAATCCGCATTGGTACTGGCGGACGCCGCGAAGATAGAGGGCCGCCGCCACCGCCTCTTTCGAACCGTAGTGATGGTAGATGCTGCCGGTGCTGATACCGGAGCGCTGGCGGATGTCGGCGATCGTCGCCGCTTCGTAGCCGTGCTCCGTAAACGCCGCCAGCGCGGCCGTCAGAATGCGGCTTTTGGTGTCGTCTTCGCTCATGATTAGAATATAGTTCTAGAACCATATTCTAACAAGCCGTCGAGCAGAAGAATGAGCATAACGGGGCGCCAGCACCCTTTGGCTCAGCGGCCTATAGCGACTGCTCAGATCGCGGCGACAACGCCTTGGTTGGGTACGCTATTTCATGCTAAGCGGCTGGCCCGCCGGCCCATGCGACCGGCGCGTAGCTGTACAGCGGTAACGCAGCGATCAGTCGGCGGCGTACCCGGTGAATGCCGCCGGAATTCGTTGGATGTCCTGAATGATATCCGGCGGCAGATCGCCGGCGATCTCCGACGACGCACTGTCCGACACCGTATCCGACACGCCGCCGAAACGTTCGGCAATGGCACCGGCGATCTCGTCATGCCGGCCGACAGCGGCGAACAGCCGTACGACATCGTCCGACACTTCGCCGGCCATCTGATCCCACTGCCCGGTCTTCGACATGTGGTTCAGTTTCAGACCGAGGTCCTGCAAGTCATGCTGTTCCAGCACCGGCCAGTACGCCCGGGTCGAGCCGTAAAAGCCGACGCGATAACGTACCCAGTCGGTCATCTTCGCCACCGTCTCGTCATCCGGCCCGGTGGCGATGAAGCCGCCGCCGGTGATCTCAAAGTTGGACCGATCGCGTCCGCTGCCGGACAGCGCGGTCTCCAACCGGGGCAAGACCTCGTTCTCCAGGTATTTCCGCGTACAGAACGCGTGCAGCCGCACGCCATCGCACACCTCGCCGGCAACCTTCATCATCGCCGGACCGACGGCGGCGATCGTTACCGGCGGCGGCGGTGCGTCGATCGGCTCCGGCACGAAGTTCGGCGTCATCAGGGTGAAGGTATAGTGCTCGCCCTCGAAACTCAGCGCCTCGCCGGTCTTCCAGTTGCGCCAGATCGCCTTCAGCGCCTGCACATACTCGCGCATGCGCGGGGCGGGTGCCGACCACGGCACGGAAAAGCGTCGTTCGTTGTGTCCCTTCACCTGGCTGCCCAGGCCGACGATAAAGCGCCCACCGCTTGCCGCCTGCAGGTCCCAGCCGATGTTGGCCACGGTCATCGGGCTGCGCGCGAAGGCGATGGCGACGCCGGTCGCCAGGCTCAGCCGCTTGCTGTTCAGCGCTGCCACCGCCAGCGGCATGAACGGATTGTGGCGGTTCTCCAGCGTGGTGACGCCGTCGTAGCCCGCGGCCTCGATGCCCTGCACCATGGCCGGCACTTTGTTCAGGTTATCCTGCGGAATGGTGGTCAGCACGCGCATGCCTGACATTTCCTCCAATCGAGCGATATCTGTTGTTGCGCCCAGTGTGGCAGATGCCGTCGGGGCCGGCCAGCCGCCACCCCCGGCACGGTAAGCGCCGCTGTCAAGGACGGCGAAACCGGCTATGCTGCGGCACGGGGCAGGGAACCCTGAATGCGGAGGAACCGATCATGGCAGTGCGCGTCGGCATGGGGCTCGCCACCTATCCGTTCGATACGATTGATGGCTTCTGGTCGTGGATCGAGCTGTGTGAAAACGGCGATATCGATTCCGTCTGGCAGACCGACACCCTGGTCTCCAAGGAGCCGATGCTGGAATGCATGAGCGTCATGGCTGCGCTGGCCGGCGCGACCAAGAAGCTGAAGTTCGGTATGAATGTCGCCTCGGTTGGCCTGCGCGACCCGCTGTTGCTAGCCAAGCAGTGCGCCACCATCGATGTGCTGTCGAACGGTCGCCTGCTGCCGGCCTTCGGTATCGGCTCGATCCGCTCCGCCGACTGGCGTGCCAGCGGCCGGCCAACGCAGGGCCGCGGCAAGCGTACCGACGAGGGGCTGGAGATCATCTCGCGCCTGTGGCGCGGCGAGAGCGTCAGCTTCGATGGCGAATACTACCAGTATGACGGCGTGACCATTCGGCCGACGCCGGTGCAGGCGCCGCTGCCGCTCTGGATCGGTGGCTCGTCCCAGGCCGCAATCCGCCGTACCGTCCGCTTCGGTACCGGCTGGCAGGCGGCGTTCGATACACCGGTCGAGGCCGGACGTGTCGTCGAGCAGATCAAGCAGGGCTACCGCGATGCCGGCCGCAAGTTCGACGAAGAGCATTTCGGCACCGGCATCAACTATCGCTTCGGCACCTGGGACGATCCCGGCGTCGCCAAGACGGCGGAACGGTTCGAGCGTGTCTCCGGTGGCCGCTCCGCCCGCGACAGCTTTGCCGTCGGTGGCGCAGCCGAGGTGGTCGCCCGTATTCGGGAGTTCGTCGACAACGGCATCATCAAGTTCGTGCTGCGTCCGCTGGCGCAGGGCGATGAAGACACGCTGCAGCAGACCCGCGCCTTGATCGACGAAGTGCTGCCGGAGATCGAAGTGCTGAATGCCGAGCGCAAGCAGGCCGCCGCCGCGCGCACCCCGCAACCGGCCTGACGACGGTCGCCGCCATCGGCTCGAAAAAGACGTACCCAGAACAACACACAACAAAGCAAATCCGGAAAACCAGGAGGATCCATCCGATGCGTATTGTCGCGTCACTGCCCGTCGATGACTGGAGCACCGTTCCCGCCGCCGCGCAGGCCGCCGAGGACATAGGCTATGACGGGGTGCAGACCTCGGAACTCGCGCATGACCTGTTCGGCCCGCTGGCCATTGCCACCATGAACACCAAGCGGGTCGAACTGGCGACCGGCATTGCCGTTGCCTTTTCGCGCAGTCCGATGATCACGGCCAACATCGCCTGGGACCTGCACGCCAACTCCGGCGGCCGCTTCCATCTCGGTATCGGTACCCAGGTGAAGGGTCACAACGAGCGGCGCTTCTCCGTGCCCTGGGTCGGTTCGCCGGTGTCGCGGTTGCGCGAGTATATCGAGGCGCTGCGCGCGATCTGGGACTGTTGGGAGAACGGCACCAAACTCGACTATCAGGGCGAGTTCTACAAGTTCACCCTGATGACGCCGGAATTCTCGCCCAAGCCGACCGGCTTTCCGATGATCCCGGTAACGGTTGCGGCCGTCGGCCCGGACATGCTGCGCATGACGGGCCGGGTTTGTGACGGCGCGCGGCTGCATGGCTTCTGCACCCGCGCCTATATCGAGAATGTCGCGCTGAAACGGATCGAGGAAGGGCTGACCCAGTCCGGCCGTGATCGTGCAAGCTTCGAAATTTCCGGTGGCGGCTTCGTCGCCACCGGCGCCGACGACGAAGCGGTCGCCGAAATGATGGACTGGGTGCGTTACCGCGTCGGCTTCTACGGCTCCACCCGCACCTATTGGCCGGTTTGGGAACAGCATGATCTGATCGACCTCGGTGCCAAGCTGCACCGTATGTCCGTCGATGGTCAGTGGGACAAGCTGGCCGGCGAGATTTCCGACGATGTCGTGCGCTTGTTTGCCGCGGTTGGCCGGCATGACGAGATCGTCGGCGCCATCGAGCAGCGCTTCGGCGGTCTGGTCGATGCCCTGCGGGTGAACTTCCCCAACCCCAGCGAAGGCGGGATCAGCAAGGAACTGGTGCAGGATATCCGTCGCCTCGACACCCCGTTCAAAGGCTTTGCCACCGCGACGTCGGCGGCTGCCTGAGCTGCACAAGAATTACCGGGGAGGATTTCTATGACCGTCACCGTCGATGCGGAGCGCCTGGAAGCGCTGATCGCCGATATCTTCGACCACGCCGGCTGTTCGCGAACCGAGGCGGAACGCGTTGCCATGCGGCTGACCCGGGCCAACCTGACGGGCCACGACAGCCATGGCGTGCTGCGCACTGCGCGCTACGTCGACTGGCTGGAGGAGGGGATCTTCCGCGCCGATCAGACCGCCGAAGTGGTGTTCGAAAACGATGTCATGGCCATCGTCGACGGCATGTACGGATTCGGCCAGACCATTGGCGAGCAGGCCGTGCAGCTTGGCCTCGACAAGGCGCGCACGCAGGGCGTCTCGGTCATTGCGTTGCGCAACACCGGTCATATCGGCCGGGTTGGCGATTGGGCGGAGATGGCGGCGGCTGCCGGTTTCGTGTCGGTACATTTCGTCAACGCCCGCGCAAGCATCCTCGTCGCGCCCTTTGGCGGTACCGATGCCCGCTATTCGACCGCGCCGTTCTGCGCCGGTGTGCCGCAACCCGACGGTGAGCCGATCATTCTCGACTTCGCGACCTCAGTCGTTGCCGAAGGCAAGGTGATGGTCGCGGCGAAGGGTGGCAAGCCGTTGCCGGACGGCGCTTTGATCGACCGCGAGGGCAACCTCACGACCGATCCGCTGGTGCTGTATGGCCCGGCCGGGCCGGACGCGCCGCCGGGCTCGCGCGAAAGCACCGGTGCGATCCGTGCCATGGGCGAACACAAGGGATCCGGTCTGGCGCTGATGTGCGAGCTGCTTGGCGGCGCGCTGACCGGCAACGGCACGACGGGCCCGTGGCAGGAACAGTTCTCCAACGGCATGTTGTCGGTCTATCTGTCGGTCGAAGCGTTTGCCCAAGGCGGCGGCTTTGCCGATGAGGTGCGGAAATACATCGATTATGTGAAAAGCGCCCCGCCGGCCGATTCGTCAAAGCCCGTGTTGGTGCCGGGCGATCCCGAGCGCGCGACCATGGCTGACCGAAAGGCGAACGGCGTACCGCTCGCCGATGACGCCTGGGCGTCTATCGTCGGCGCCGCCCGCAAGGTCGGACTGACCGATGCGCAAATCGCCTCGACGTCGGGCGTGAACCAGGTCTGACGGCACTTTTGTGCGATCGCCAGCGGTATCGCAAAGCATCGGTAATATTTCAGTTTTATGACACTTGCCTGTTGGCCCGCGATCTGGAACGAATCCCGCAGCAGCCATGTGGGAAGGAGGGGCGTGGCCGCCGGTTCAAAGCGGACTTTTGACGAGGCTGACGCACATGGCCAATTCGGCCGACAATCGGGAAGTCGAGCTGAAACTGGCCATCGGCGCCGACAGCCTGAAACGTCTCGACCGGGTGCCGCCATGGAGCGTCCTGCACCGGGCCCCGGCCCAGGATATCGATAGCGTTTACTACGACACGTCGGCCTGCGATCTGCGTAATGCCGGTTTTACCCTGCGTGTCCGCCGCACGCCGAAAGGGATTGTCCAGACCCTGAAAACCACCGGTGCGGCCAGTGGCCTGTTCACCCGCGGCGAATGGGAGTGTCCGCTCGACAGGGACGAACCTGACATCGCCGCCCTTGGCGAGGTCCCGCTGCCTGACGGTTTGCGGCAGTTGAAGAATGGCAGCCTGATGCGCATCTGCCGCACACGGGTACGGCGGGCCAAGAAGGACTTCGCCATTCCCGGTAGCGGCCATGTCGAAATCGCGCTCGACGTCGGTGCCGTCGAGGTCGGCAAGGACGAAGTGCCAATCGCCGAGATCGAGCTGGAGCTGAAGAACGGTTCGCCGGCGGCCCTGTTCGAACTGGCGCGGCAGCTTAATGAACTGATGCCGGTGCGCCTGCAAACGCTGAGCAAGCCGGAACTGGGTTTCGCCGCGCTCGACCCCGATACGCCGCTTTGGACCAAAGCCGCACCGCTTGGCCTTCAACTTGGCGACAGCATCGACGACACGCTGCAGACGATTTTCGCCGCCTGTCTGTCGCACCTGCTGGCTAACATCGACAGTGCGCGTCACCGCCGGCATATCGAAGGCGTGCATCAGGTGCGCGTCGCCGTGCGCCGCTTGCGGTCGGCCGTGCGCCTGTTTGCAGATTTCCTGCCGGCGGAACCGTCCGAACGGCTCGACAATGAGCTGAGTTGGTTCGCCGGCGCCCTTGGCCCAGCCCGCGACTGGGATGTGTTCCGCACCGAACTGCTCGCCTGGGCGAAGCCCGGTATCGATGACAAGAAAGCTTACAAGGCCATCGATGGTGTGGTCGCCAGGCTGCAGGACGAAGGTTACGAGCGGGTCGCCGCGGCGATTGACAGCAACCGGTTCGGCGGCCTGATGCTTGAGTTGTCGCGTTGGCAGGCATTGCGGGTATGGCGCGATCAACCGCTCGACAGCGATACGGCCCGCCTGTTCGATCCCATCGTCGACGCTGCCGGACCGTTGCTCGATGCCCTGCACCGGCGGGTGTTGAAGCGTGGCCGCAAGTTTGCTCGCCTTAGCGTAGACGATCGCCATCGTGTCCGTATTGCCGCGAAACGGTTGCGCTATGGCCTGGAGTTCCTGGCCGACCTGTACGATGGCAAGGATCGGCGTGCCTATCAGAAACGGCTCAGCCGGTTGCAGGACGATCTCGGCCATCTGAACGACGTTGCGGTGGCGGAACGGCTGGTGGCCGACATACTGAACGCGGCGCCGGACGACAGCCGCGTGGCGGGGGCCGCCGGCGCGGTCCTGGGCTGGCACCGCCGCGGCCTGCGCGAAGGCGAGCCGGCTCTTCTGGCGGACTGGCGGCAGTTTGAGAAAGCCAAGCCGTTCTGGGGCTGAGGTGCGGTCCTAGATCGGGTTCATCTTGTCAACAGAGGCTTGCCGATGTTCCCGGTAAAAGACGTAGAGGCCCGATCCGACGATCATGCCGATGCCGATCCAGGTCGTCGGTGTCGGGAAATCGCCGAACACGATCAGGCCGATGATCGTCGCGCCGATGATCTCGAGATACTGAAATGGCGCCAGGATGCCGGCACCAGCATGGCGGAAGGCGTAGACGATCATCGTGTGCGACACCGTGGCCACGACACCCAACAACAGCATCAGCAGCCATTCATCCGCCGTCGGCCAGCTTGGCGTCAGCACGGCGATGTCTGCTGTTTCGCCGACGATTAGCGCGACTGTCATCACCGCTGTCGCCGACAGGCCGGCGGTCAACTGCATGGTGATCGGATCCTCGCCGACCGCCAGCGATCGGGTGAGTGCCAGGTAAACGGCAAACCCAAACGCCGCGCCGAGTGGGAACAACGCCGGCAGGCCGACGACAGCGTAACTCGGTTGCACCACGATCATCGCGCCGACAAAGCCGAAGACGATGGCGGCTACCCGACGCCAGCCGATCGCCTCGCCCAGGAACACCACCGACAACAGGGTGAGGATGAACGGTTCGACGAAGAAGATGGCGATGGCGTCTGCCAGCGGCAGGTGCTGCAGAGCGGCGAAGAACAGCAGGGTCACACCGGCCATGATGGCACCGCGCGCCACGTGGACCGGCCAGCGGCGCACCGTCCAACGCGCCTTGCCGCGCCACCAAACAAGCGGGAGCAACAGCAGGCTCTGGAATGCAAAACGCGCCCACACCACCTCACCTGGCGAAATCGTTGCCGACAGATATTTGGCGATTCCGTCGATGCCGGGCAGCATCAGGACACCGACGATCATCAGCGAGAGCCCGCGGGTGACGGTGCCGCCGTCGCCTGTGCCGATGGCGGTCGTCTGATTAGCGTCCTGCATAGTGTCATCCTACCGTGCGCGCGCCCGTCAAAGAAGGCGGTGGAAATCGAGGACTTCGCCACCTATCTGATCGGCATGCCCAGCCTCAGACCTCCGCGACCTGACGAGCTCGATGCGCTGAGTGCATTGTGCCTGCGCTCCAAGGCCGTGTGGGGTTACGACGAGGACTTCATGGCGGCTTGCCGTGAAGAGCTCCGCGTGACGGCAGAGGATCTGCGTGACGATGACATGCAGGTTGCCGTCGATGATGAGGGCGTCATCGGCGTGGCGCAGGTCAGCGTCGATGGCGACGTCGCGGAACTGGAGAAGCTGTTCATCGATCCCGATCGAATGCGCACTGGTGCAGGCCGCCACCTGTTCGACTGGGCCGCTGCGGCAGCGTCAGAACGCGGCGCCCGGTGCCTGATGATCGATGCCGATCCGGACGCCGCGCCATTCTATCGGCGGATGGGCGCGCGCGATGTTGGCAGCGCGCCGTCGATGTCCGTGCCTGGCCGCTTCTTGCCGCGGCTGCAGCTGGACCTGACCCGCGACAGGGCATGAAGACCCTGCTGCTGCTGCGGCACGCCAAGTCGGCGTGGGACGATCCTTCGCTCGTTGATTTCGACCGGCCGCTGGCCTCGCGCGGGCGCAAGGCGGCACCGCGCATGGGCCGGTTTCTGTCGCGCCAGCCGGGTGTGCCGGATCTGGTGCTGTGCTCGTCCGCCGTTCGCGCGCAGCAGACATGGGCGCTGGTCGCTGCCGAGCTGGGGTCGCCGCCGCCGGTGAAGCACTTGCGCAGCCTCTATCTTGCGGCGCCCTCGCGATTGCTGGCCGCGATCCAGCGGGTCGAAAAGACGGTCGACCGGCTGCTGCTGGTCGGTCACAACCCCGGCCTGGAACATCTGGCGGCACGGCTTGCGGGCGGTGGCAAGAAGGCCGGTCTGGTCGCCATGGCGACGAAGTACCCAACCGGCGCCCTGGCTGAGATCCGGTTTGACACTGGGAGCTGGGCCGACATCGCGGCAGGCGCCGGGACGTTGGTTCGCTTCACCCGACCGAAGGACCTCGGCTGACCTCCGGGCCCGCCTGTTGTTCCGGAACCGTCCCGTTTGACACGGCATCCCGGCATCGCCGATGGTCCGGCCATGACTGAGAAGTTCTTCTGGGCGGACCCTTATCGAACGACCCTCGACACGCAGGTTGTGACAGTCGACGGAAACGACATCACCGTCGCTGCGACGATCTTCTACGCCCTGTCCGGCGGGCAGGAAAGCGACGCCGGTACCATCGGTGACCGACCGGTGCTGGCGGCGCGCAAGGCCGGCCGTGACATCGTCTATACCCTAGCTGACGGACATGGCTTGCAGCCGGGTGACGAGGTAGAGATCGCCATCGACTGGGACCGGCGCTATCGGCTGATGCGGCTTCACTTTGCCGCCGAGGTTGTGCTGGAGCTGTGTTATCGCCTGCTGCCGGGCGTGGAGAAGATTGGTGCCCACATCGCGGCGGACAAGGCGCGTATCGATTTTGCTCTGAGTGAGAGCATTACCGGTCATTTTCCAGTGTTGCGCGATCAGGCGATGGCCATCGTCGCTGCCGACGAACCGATCGTCAGCGCGTTTTCCGACGAAGCGAACGAACGCCGCTACTGGAAGATCTCCGCCTTCGCCGAGGTGCCCTGCGGCGGGACGCACCTGCGCCGCACCGGGGAGATCGGCGACATCACCCTGAAACGCAAGAACATCGGTCGGGGCAAGGAACGCATCGAAATCCGCGTCGATGACCGCCCGGCGCCCTGACCTTTTGCCTCACGCCACCCTGTCGACCATTTCGGCGAAGCGGTCGACGAAGCCCAGTGCCTTGTCACGATCGCGCGGTGCGACCAGGACCATCCGGCCGACACCTATATCGGCGTGCCGCAGGATGGCGTCGCCGTCGGCACCGTTGAAAGCGAACACCGATATGTCCAGTTCGTCCGGGTCGCGTCCCGCCGCTTCGGCACGCTGGCGCAGATCGGCGATGGCGCCGGGCAGGTCGTCGGCGAGTGTGTCGATCGGGATCCAGCCGTCGCAGAAATCGACGACCCGCTGACGCGCCCGCGGCGTGGCGCCGCCGAACAGGATTGGCGGATGCGGCCGCTGCACCGGTTTCGGGTAGCTGATGATCGCCTCGAAGCTGGTGTACTTGCCATTGAAACTCGCTTCTTCATCGGCCCATATGGCTTTCAGGGCATGCACCCGTTCTTCCAGAAATCCGAAACGGCCTTTGAACGGGACGCCATGGTTCGCCATCTCTTCGGCATTCCAGCCGGCGCCGATGCCGAAGATGAACCGTCCGTTCGACAGCCAGTCGAGCGTCGCCACCTCCTTCGCCAGCACGATCGGATCGTGCTGGTTGATCAGGCAGATGCTGGTGCCGATCTTTAGTGTTGTCGTCGCGGCCGCGGCCGCCATCAGTGAGACGAACGGATCGGCCATGTGATAGTAGGGCCGGGGCAGGTCGCCGCCGCCGGGATAGGGCGACAGCCGGCTGGCCGGGATATGCGTGTGCTCCGGCGCCCAGAACGACTCATACCCGCGGTCCTCCAGCGCCCGCGCCATCTCGTCCGGCCGGATACCGTATTCGGTGTTGAAGCTGAACACGCCCAGATGCATTGCGCCCTCCCAGTCGCTTGTCGTTTGCACGGTCTGTTATTGAACCGCGCGGTGACATGAGCGTCCAGTGGCGGGATCGGTGGCCAGCTCAGCCCGGCGGCGTGACGCCGCTGCTTGCCGCACGGGCATCGCGATCCAGAGTTGGCCGGTGGTGGGCCAGGAAGGCGCGGCCTTCGTCGGTGACATCAATGATCGTCACGCCGCTTTCCACGTGACGGCGGGCAACGAATCCGCGGTCATTGGCGTCTTCCCATACCGTCAGTCGCGGACAGGATGTGCGCCATGCCGCCATCACCTCTTCGTAGGTGCATGGCCGGGTCTCGAGCCATGTAAGCAGGTCAAGGATCAGCGCATCGATAGTGTCGGGCACGACGTCCTCCATAGTTGCCCGCCGTCATGTCGCGCGACTATACCGCCGTCGGCGTGCCCGTTACACTCCGCCACCAGAGCCTAAAGCCAACAAGCAGAGCTGATTGAACATCTCAGGAGGAACCCCCATGGCCGATCTAGAACTGTCGATCGACGGGCCCATCGCCACCCTCACCATGAACCGGCCGGAGGCGCGCAACGCGTTGTCGATGGAGATGCGCTCGATCATGCGCGAGGTCACGCATCAGATCGAATATGACGAGAAGATCCGCTGCGTCGTGCTCACCGGCGCCGGCGATCACTTCATGGCCGGCGGCGACGTCAAGGGCATGCACGACTATCTGGGATCGCACGACGCCTCAGAGATCGAGAGCTATTTCGTCAACCGCATTCACGACCTGCATCCGATCATGTTTTCGATGCGGCGCATGCCGAAGCCGGTCGTCGCGAAGGTGCAGGGGGCCGCGGCCGGTGCCGGGGTCTCGATGGCGGCGGCGTGCGATCTGGTCATCGCGGCGGACAGCGCGTTTTTCACGTTGGCCTACTGCCACATCGGCACGACGCCGGACGCCTCGTCCAGCTTCCACCTGCCGCGCGCCATCGGCATCAAGCGGACGATGGAACTGGCGTTGCTGGGCGACCGTTATACAGCGCAGCAGATGGCCGACATGGGTCTGGTAAACTTCGTCGTACCCGAGGCCGATCTGGATGCCGAGTGCGACAAGCTTGTCCAGCGCTTGGCCAGTGGGCCGACGCATGTCTACGGCAACGCCAAGAAGCTGATGTACCGCAGTCTGGAGAACGAGTTCGAAAGCCAGTTGCAGCTCGAGGCCGAGTGCTTTGCCGACTGCGCCAAGCGCAATGACTATCGAGAGGGCGTTGCCGCGTTCGTCGAAAAGCGCAAGGCCAACTTCACCGGAACCTGACCTTTACAAGCGCCTCCGTCTCATCGGCCCTGCATCGAGCCGTTGTGTGGCCGGTTGGGACGGATGCCGCCGCTTGCGGTTCAGGTCCTGTTCTTGTTCCAGGTGAAGACTGACGAGGCGGCGTAGTTCCAAACGGCGCCGACGATGGCGCCGGCACCGCCGGCGACCCACCAGGTGTAGTCAGCCTCGAACACGAATTGCGCTGCGCCGACGTTGGCGACCGCACCCAGACTGCAGACGGCATAGAAGGTCAACAGTCCGTATAGCGCCTTGAACCCGGTCAGCCGCTGGTCGCGATAGGTCAGGATGTTGTTCATATAGAAGTTGCTTGTCATGGCGACGAATGTCGCGATGCCCTGCGACCAGGCGAAATCGACCGTCATGGCCCTGTGCAACGACCACAGCGCCAGAAAATGCACGAACACGCCGAAGCCGCCGATCGCCGCAAACATGGCAAAACGCACCGGCACGATATGGCCGACCGTCTTGTCCATCAGCAGCATCAGGTATTCCCATACCACCAGTGCGTCCAGCTTGCTTTCGCCATGCACACGGGTGCGGAACTCGAACGGGACTTCGCGGTAGCGAAGCGGTTCCGGCGACGATGCAAACAGGTCCAGCAGGATCTTGAAGCCCTGGCCGGACACCTGACGCACTGCGCTCTCGAACGCCGGCCGGCGGATCATGAAGAAGCCACTCATCGGATCTGACAGTTCTGCCTTGGTGATCCGTTGTGCCAGTTTGGTTGCGAACTGGCTGATTGCGATGCGCTTCTGGTCCCAGTCTCCGAAGCTGCCACCGTCGACATAGCGGCTGCCGACGACGACATCGACGCTGGCGTCATCGCGCAACGTCGCCAGCATCTTGGGCAGAACGCTCTCGTCGTGCTGCATGTCGCCGTCGATCACGGCAAAGAAATCGGCGCTCGACGACAGCATACCTTCGACCACGGCGCTGGACAGGCCGCGCCGGCCGATCCGCTGGATGCAGCGCACCCGCGGATCGCGCTTGGCCACTTCGCGCACCGCGTCCGCCGTGCCGTCGGGCGAGTCGTCATCGACGAACACGGCTTCCCAGCCATGATCCGCCAGCGCAACCGCCAGCTTGTCGAGCAGCGGCTCGACATTGTCGCGCTCGTTAAAGGTTGGGATGACGACAGTGACGTCGATGGATTTGGGCATGGGATCGGGGGCGCGCGATTGTAGGGCGACTTGCTGTACTGATGTTGCCTGACAATCTGCGGTGAAAGTCGGCTTTCGACAATGATACTACGCCCAAGATGGTTACGGTCCCCTTAAGCAATAGTGCATTCCGTTGCGGTGCAGCACAGGCGGGTCGCTTGGCGCGACGAGAATGGCTGTTTTTGCGGCTTCGCGTGTTCGAAAATGGCATGCGCCGAAGACCACGGGTGGGGCCGCGGTCTTCGGCGCAGGACACGGCAAAGAAAGGGGTCATTCGCCAGTCCATCGTCTGCTATACGCTTTCGGCCGGATGACGGTTCAGCGCTTCGTGCGCTGGTTTTGAGAAGGCCGACAAGGTGTTGCACGGACGCAACGCCTTGCCGCTGGCAGGTCTGTTGGGGGGCATACTCAATTGCCTGACAGTTGCCGACAGGGCTGGGTGGGCGGATTTGAGGCTAGCTTTCGTGGATCCGCCGCCGCGCCATGACCAGGACACCGTCGCCCATGTATCTGGCGGTTGCTTCGTCGTCGTAGCTGAGTTTGCGCGCCACCGCGATCGAGGCCGCGTGGCGCGGGTCGATGATGCAGACGGTGCCGGGCACCTCGAGTTCGCGATCCGCCCAGGCATGGGCCGCGGTGACCGCTTCCGTCGCAAATCCCTGGCCCTGTGCGCTGGCCTTCAGCACCCAACCGGCCTCTGGCCGCTCACCCAGCGGTGGCTCGATGTCGCGCCGGTAGTTGGCGAACCCGACCTCGCCAATGAACTGACCATCGGCTTTGCTTTCGACGGCCCAGTAGCCGAAGCCGAGCAGGGCCCAGTGCCCTGGGTATCGCAACAGGCGCGCCCAGGATGCCTCGCGTGACGACGGCGTGCCGGACAGATAGCGCACAACGGCCGGATCGGCCCACATGGCGGCGCTCGCGTCGAAGTCGTCCATCCGATGCGCGCGCAGACGCAGGCGCGCCGTCTCGACCAGAGGTGCAGCAGTGAAGGCAGGCATCGTACATCCTGAAGAACGCGACAGGGCGGGTGAGTGGGTGACAGACCGTCACGACGACCCTCCCAGCAATCGCACCCTCGGGCAACCGGATTTGCATACTGCAAGCGGTTTGTGCTCTTGCGATACTGTCGCCGTCAACAGCGGGGGAGGACAGACATGCAGGTGCCATTCACGGGGGGATGTGCATGCGGTGCCATTCGTTATCGCTGCACTGCGGCACCGCGCTATATGGGCAATTGCCATTGCCGCGATTGTCAGCAGGCGACCGGCGGCGGCTATTTCGCCGGTGTGCTGGTCATGGCGGATGAGTTCGAGCTGCTGCAGGGCGAACCAAGGTGGTATGAGCGAACTGCCGATCGTGGTCATACCATGCGCCGCGGCTTCTGCGCCGACTGTGGCTCACCGCTGTTCCTGATCAACGGTATCAACGACAAGGTCCGGCTGATGTACGCCGGCAGCCTCGACGACCCCAGCTGGTACGCACCCAGTCGCGATATCTACGTCGCCAGTGCCCAACCCTGGGATCTGATGCACGCCGACCTGCCGAAGTTCGACGGCATGCCGGAACGCTAGTTCTGTTTCGGTATGTGGTGTCGGGTCAGCTGTGCTGGCGGTGCGGCAGATGGTCGGCGAGCCAACGGCCGGCGGCGCCGGACATCAGGCGTTTGCGTTGGCCGGTCTGGCCGCGATTGGCCGACTTCACGTCCTTGGGCCATTTCGACGCGGGTTGCGGGCCCATGAACTGGGCCATGCCGTCCGACAACATGTACGTCTTGGAAAGAACATCCAGCATCGCCATCTCCCTGCGCCAGATCCTCCGCATTCCGATGTAGTACCGAATGACGATACTCGCCAGCGAAAAATGACCTCGGAAGAGTGAATTTTCTGTTGCGATAGCGTGTCAGTACTGCGTGTACGGATTGAATGGCAGGTCGGTGTTGCCGTAGTCGAGGCCTGCGCGATGCAGTTCGGCAGTCACCTGGGCGCGATGGTGAGTGCCGTGATTGAACAGCTGCATGAAGTAGAGTTTGCGCGGAAATTCGCGGGTCTTCTGGAGGCGTTGGCTTTTGAACGTCAGTCTCGCGTCATACCACGCCGGCGCCTGCTGCTCGCAGAGGGCAATCAGATCGTTATCGAAGGCAGTCCGCGCCGCGGTCAGGTCGGCATAGTCGTCATGCACGATCTTGCCCGGATCGAATACGGTCGGTGGCGTTTCGTCGACCGCATAGTCCCGCAGCAGCATGTCGACCAGCAGGATGTGGTTTAGCGTGGCGTGGATCGACGAAAAGAACATGCCGCGATCTCGCCGTCGGTCCTCGTCCGGCAGGCCATCGCACAATTCATAGAGGGTCTCGTTCTGCCATCGGTTGTAGCGCGCCATCTCGACGGCCCAAGCGCGATTGTCCATGCCCGTTCGATCCTTCGCTATTGGCCGCATGCGGAAGCCGGTGGCAGCACCGCGCCGCTGAGAGGCCGCGGCGAAATGCATCCTAGCCCGGCAATAGTGTGCATTCCAAAGTCCGTATCACGATGAATGCCGCACCTGCGGGAGCGCGGCGGCGTAAGGTTCCGCCGGCAGACGGGTGGCGTTGGCGATGAACGAAATCGAGTGATAGAAGCCGGTCAACGCCAGCAGTTCCAGAATCTGTTCCGGCGTCCAATGTGCCTCCATGTCGGCCCACAACGCATCATCGACATCGGCGGTGTCGCAGAGCGAGTCGACCAGGCGGATCAGGATCGCTTCGCGCGCCGTCCAAACGGGGTCATTAGCATTGGCGGTCGCCGTTGCGGCCGCTTTCTCGCCAAGACCGGATGCTTCGGCGAAGAAGGCGACATGCACGCCCCATTCGTAGCCGCAGCCGAGCCGCGCACAGGTACGGTTGATGACGATCTCGCGCTCGGCTATCGGCACCGGCCCTTTGTCGAGGAAGCTGCCGGCGAAGATCCGGTCGAATACGCGTTCGCTGCGTGCCAGAACCCGGAACAGGGTCAATGGCGGTACGCCGTCCGGCATGACGCGGTCTAGGGCGTCGGCGATGGCCGTCGGGTAGGGTGGCGTCTCTGGGGAAAGGCGCGGTTTTACCATGGCGAACCTCCGGTGTTTGTCGCTACAATATATATAGCAATTTCGAGTTCATCGCTACAATTTTTGTAACAACATGGAAGCGGCGACATGGCGCCAAAGCCTGGCCAACCGGTGCGCGGTTCATCGACGGGACGGCCCATCATGGTGTTGCTCGACCTGATGGGCCGCCGTTGGACGTTGCGGATTCTGTGGGAGCTGCGCGGCGGCGACCGTCAGACCTTCCGTGCCTTGCAGCAGAACTGCGACGGTCCAAGCCCGACTATCGTCAACACCCGGCTGAAAGAACTGCAGGCGGCCGGGCTGATCGACCACGTCAGCGGTAAGGGCTATGGGTTGACCGGACTCGGTCAGGAACTGCTCGACCTGATCCTGCCGCTGCACACTTGGGCCGACCGTTGGGCCGAAACCGTCGACCGGGTTGGGTAGCGGCCTCAGGTCCCCAGACGACGGTCGAACAGGGCGAACAGGCGTTCCCAATGCCGTTCCGCCGCAGCCTTGCGGTAAACAGGTCGCTGGGGAAAAGCGAATCCGTGTTCCGTCTCCGGATAGATCTCGATTCGGTGGTCGACTCCGGCCTCGGTCAGCGCGCCGGGCAGGGCGTCCAGCACTGGTTGCGGTACGAAGGGATCGTCGGAGGCGAAAGCGAGATAGACTTCACCTTTGATCCGGTCGGCCTTCAGGTGCGGCGAGTCATCCTGGTCCGTGATGATGCCGACGCCATAGTAGGATGCGATGGCGGCAAAGGCGTCGGGATAGGCGGCACCGACTGACATGACGTAGCGTCCACTCATGCAGTAGCCGACACAGCCAACCGGTCCTTTGGCGGCATTGTCGTCGCTGCCGATGAAGTCCAGCATCGGGCCGGTGTCGGCGACGACCAGCGCATTGGTCAGCGTATTCATCACGTCGAACATCTTCTGTCGCTGTTCGTCGTCGCTGCGGATTCGGTCTGTGTCGAAGCCGTAAGAGCCTTCGCGGCCGACGCGGTAGTACATGTTCGGTAGCATGACGTAGTAGCCAACAGTACCAATCCGCCGCGCCATATCGCGCAGCTCCTCGCGGATACCGGGCGCGTCCATATACAGGATGACTGCTGGGAACGGCCCGCCCTCGTCCGGATGACAGACAAAGGCATCGAGGGTGCCGTCGTCGGTCCTGATCGCGGTTTCGAATTCATGCATGGCGCTGCTTCCCCCTGGTGCCAATGGCTTTTGAAAACTCGGCCTGTCCGGCTATTTCGCACGTGCGGTCGCGATATCCACGGCCGCCCGGCTGCGGCCGCGGCGCAGCTCATCATAGTAGGCAATGTGCGCGGTGCGCACCGCCAGGTCGCGATTGCGCGAGATAAAGCTGCGGTAGACGCCGAACTTGAAGTACACCGCGTCGGCGGTCATCGTCCGGCCGTCATGGCGGTAGCGCCGTTCGCCATTCACGTAGACGTGGAACCAACCGTCATCACCCTGCGACCAGCGGGCATGCACCGTGATGTCGTGCCATCTGGCGCGCAGGTCGGCCTCGTCGATCAGACGCACCAGTTCGGTGGTCCGTCCCGCGACCTGGTTGTCGATCGACAGCCCGCCGTCGGCGTTCTGAAACATCCAGACGACACTGCTGCCGGGCTGATGGAACTGGCCCAGCGCTACCTTGACCGGATAGATGTTGGTCCAGTCCGCCGGCAGGTACAGCGACCATGCATACCAGTATTCGTCGCCGGGGCGTTGCAGGTCGCCACGCTGGATCAGTTCGTGCCGCTCACGGTCGTTGGCGCAATCGTCCCAGCCGCCGGCCTGGCGCGCGCGCCCGCAATCGCCCGGCCGCACCTCGAAACGCAGCGATGTGGGTCCGACGCGGACCGGCTGCGGCGCTTCCACAGTCTGCAGACCATGCGCCTTGAAGCCGACGGGCAGGCTGCGATCAAAGCGCCAACCGGAAATGTCATCGGCCACGGCCGGCCCGACGCCTACGAAAAGAGCGAATGCGAGCGCCGTCGCTTGCAACGGGGTTCCTGGCAATGCCGGTCCGGTCAGCCGCGACCGACGAACGGCATCTTCGTCGCCATGACGGTCATGAACTGAACGTTGGCATCGAGCGGCATGTTCGCCATGTGTACGACGGCATTGGCGACGTATTCCGAATCCATCAGCGGTTCCGGCGCAATGCTGCCGTCGGCCTGCGGCACACCGTCGGCCATGCGGGCGGCCATCTCCGTCAGCGCATTGCCGATGTCGATCTGACTGCAGGCGATGTCGTATTTGCGCCCGTCCAGCGAGGTCGACTTGGTCAGCCCGGTGATAGCGTGTTTGGTCGACGTGTAGGGCGACGAATTCGGCCGTGGTGCGTGTGCGGAGATCGAACCGTTGTTGATGATGCGGCCGCCGCGCGGGGTCTGATCTTTCATCACCCGGAAGGCTTGTTGCGTGCACAGAAACACGCCGGTCAGGTTGATGTCGACCACCGACTTCCACTGTTCGACGCTGAGTTCTTCCAGGGGAATACCGGGTGCGTTGACGCCGGCATTGTTGAACACCATGTCGAGCCGGCCAAACCGCTCCACCGTTTTGTCGAACAGGGTGCGAACGGAACCTTCATCCGCAACATCGGTCGGTACGGCAATGGCCCGGCTGCCGTCGCCTTCGACGGCGGCGATGGTTTGCTCCAGTGCCTCGGCCCGACGCCCGGCCAGGGCCACCGACCAGCCGTCACGCAGCAGCGCGATGGTCGACACCTTGCCGATGCCCGAGCCGGCGCCGGTCACGATGGCGATTTTTCCGTTGTCAGCCATGTCTACTACCTCCCACGTTGCGGTCGCGCCGCCATGTCTGCTGTCAGGGTTGCCGGGACACTAGGCCCCCGACGTCGCTGCACGCAAGCCGGCGATGTTCAAGATGCGTCGGCTTCGCCGCGCAGGTCGGCGAATACATCGCGCGCGACCAGCATGGCACCACGTGTGAGCGGCAGGCCGACGTAGGCCGACAGATGCAACAACGCCTCGCTCAGCTCTTCCTCGCTCCAGCCCTGGCGGAGTGCAAACCGCAGGTGAATGGCGAGTTCCGCGTCCCGCCCGGTGGCGGCGTCGGAGATCACGCAGATCAGTGCGCGGGTCTTCAAGTCGAGGCCCGGGCGCGACCACAGGGCGCCGAAGGCGGTCTCGGTGGCGACGTCGATGAACTTCTTCATCACCGGGTCGGCATAGTTGTCGCGGTTGCTGCGCTCGAAGGCGTCGTCGCCGTAGAGTTCGCGGCGAATGGCCTCGCCCCGTCGGTAGAGTTCGCTTTGGGTCACCATCGATCCTCCCGTTGCTGGCGTGCCCCTGCCTGTCGCGGCACGGCGCGTCCGATCCCGTCGGGATCGTCGCATTCGCTGCGTGAGGACGGAAGTGCGAGGTGCGTCAGACCAGTCGTTTGCGGATCTGCGAGGAAATCAGATCGATGATCGTCACGGCGACGACGACGACGATGATGATCGCCGCGGCGCGGTCGTACTGGAAGCCGCGGAACGACTCATAGAAGGTGAAGCCGATGCCGCCGGCACCGACGATGCCCAGCACCGTGGCAGAGCGTACGTTGGTTTCGAAGCGATAGAGCGAGAAGCTCGACCACAAGGGCATCACCTGCGGAATCACACCGTAGATGATCTCCTGCAACTTGCTGGCGCCGGTGGCGCGAATGCCCTCGACCGGCCGTGGGTCGATCGCTTCGACGGCTTCGGAAAACAGTTTCGAGATGATGCCCATGTTGTGGATGAACAGCGCCATGACGCCGGCAAACGGGCCCAGCCCGACGGCGGCGACGAACAGAATGGCGAACACCAGTTCGTTGATGGCCCGGGCCGCATCCATCAGGCGGCGCACCGGCTGCACGATCCAGACCGGCGCGATGTTGTTGGACGACAGCAGGGCGAAGGGAATGCCGAAGATAATCGACAGGACGGTGCCCCAGATCGCGATCTGAATGGTCTCGATGATCTTGGCGATGAAGATGTCGATGTCGGCGAAATCCGGCCGCAGGAAGTCGCCAAGGAACAGCGCCATGTTGCTGGCGTCGGTGAACAGCATGTGCCAGTTGTTCACTTCGGCCGGGTAATAGGAAACGCCCAACAGGATCGCGAGAACCACGGCGACAATTGCCTGGCCGACCATTCCGCTCCAGCGCGGCTTCAGTTGTTGCTGTATGGCGGGTGTCAGTTCGACGCCATCGGTGTGCGCGACATGGGCCATCGGAGGAATTCCAGCTGATGTAGTGGGTCGGGAACGGAAACGGGGCGGCAACGTGTGCTGCCGCCCCGTTCTTGGTGCCAGCTTAGTAGCCGGATTCGCCGATGATCTTGGCCATGGCCCGGAGTTCTTCCAGAGTCTGGTTCGCGGCATCGATCGCGGCCTTGTCGCCGGCCTTCTCAGCCTTCAACTTGGCCTTGAACGCCTCGATCTGACGCACGTCGAGCAGCTGGGCATTCGACGATGCCAGGAACGGACCCCAGCCGTCGGAGAGGTTGGCGAGGATGGCGCGTTCCCGCTTCACCTTTTCCTTGTCGCCGAACCGGCCGTACTGGATGAAGAAGTACAGGATCTTCTCCTTAACGGCCTGATCCAGATCGCCGCGCCAGACCATCGGGTCCGACGGGATGACCGGCGAGCGCCAGATTTCCTTGATGTTGTCGGCAGCTTTCGGGTTGGTCTTGGCGAGACGGGCATAGATCGACTCGGTGTTGTTGGTCGCGACGTCGACCTTGCCGGTGGCGACGGCCAACGCGTTGCCTTCGTGGTTCGAGTTGACCACGCGCTTGAAGCAGTCTTCCGGCGTCTTGCCGTTCAGAGCCCAGACGTAATAGCCCGGAATGGCGAAACCCGACGTCGAGTTCGGATCGCCGTTGCCGAAGTTCATCGTCTTGTCGCACCGCAGCACGTCTTCCAGCGAGTTCAGCTTGGAGTCTTTGTGCGTGATCAGCAGCGAATGATAGCCGCGCGATCCATCGTCCTTGATGGTCTGGGCGAACACTTCGCCGCCGGCACGGTCAACGGCCTGAATGGCCGACTTGTTGCCGAACCAGGCGAGGTCGACCTTCTTGAAGCGCATGCCTTCGATGACGCCGGCGTAGTCCGATGCGAAGAACGGCTTCACCGAAACGCCGAGGTGTTTGGCCATGTCCTCGAGGAACGGATTGAACGACTTTTCCAGTGCCGACGTCGATTCGGTCGAGATAATGCCGAAGTTGATCTGCTTCGGCATTTCTGCCTGCGCCGGCGACATGCCGAACGCAGCGGCGGCCGCCACCGTGACAGCGGCGGTTAGCGTCTTGAACATCAAGGCCTCCTTGTTGAGATCAGACGGGTGCGCTGGCAGCCACGCGGGCTGCCATGGGCGGATGGGCGACAGGCCCACTTTCGACGTCGGGGTAGAAACCGGCGTCGGGATCAGGCCGCGACGTCATGTCGAACTCGTCGGCACTGACCCCATAAAGCGAGGCGAGATCGTCCTTGGATACGCCGCGGACGTCGCCGTCGTGAATGATCTCGCCGTCTTTCAGCGCGACGATCCGATCGCAGTGTTTGAACGCATGATCGATCTGATGCAGCGACACCATGACCGACGTGCCGTCCTGGCGATTGATTTCGCGCAAGGTCCGCATGACGTGCTCGGCGGATGCCGGGTCAAGCGACGCGATTGGCTCATCCGCCAGGATCAGCTTGGCCTGTTGCGTTAGCGCGCGGGCAATGGCGCCCCGCTGCTGCTGTCCGCCGGACAGGGTCGATGCGCGCTGGTGCGCGTAGTCGACCATGCCGACCCGTTCCAGCGCGGCCAGCGCCTTGATCCGGTCGGTGCGTGGGAACAATCCCGTCGTCCCGCGCCAACGCGGTACCCGGCCCAGACGGCCGGCCAGAACATTGGTCAGCAGCGACAGCCGGCCGACCAGATTGAACTGTTGGAAAATGATGCCGACTTCACGACGCAATGACGTGACATCCCCGGTCCGCCTGCCGCGTTGTTGCGTGGTTTGGCCGAACAACGCGATGCTGCCGTTGTTGGCCGAGTCGATCGCTTCGAACCCGGCGATAAGGCGAATGAGTGTGGATTTGCCCGATCCTGATGCGCCGATCAGGCCCACCATCTCGCCGTTTTCAATCGTTAGATCGATATTTTTGAGGACGGGTTTTTCGGCGACGAACGACTTTCTGACGCCGGAAATCTTTACAACGGTCAAGGCAGGGCACCTCCGTGCGGGTGGCCGGAAGTTAGCCGCGCTCTGTGACAGCGTGATTACATATTTGCTTCAGCCGATAGCGGCCGCGTCACCCGTGAACGCCTCTGGGCGCTCGGGCCGTTGCGGTTGGCAGGACGCGGAACCTGCGTTCAGGCAGCGTCGTTGTGTTGATGGATCAGCGCGTCGATCTGTTCGCCAATGAACTGAATTGTGGCGTTCGCCTGATCGTCATTGCCGACCTGCGCCGGCGTTGCAGCGGTGTGTTGCGGGTCCTTCAAGCGGTGCAGGAAATGCACCAGCGCATAGACGTTCGATCCGGCAAGCCGCGCCAGATCCAGCCCGGCAAGGGCATTGGCGACGTCGGACTGCTGGTCGGACGACAGCATCAGCTTGTCGAGGCGCAGCGGTGGTGCGTCCTCCGGTTCTGCATTCCCGTTGGTCCTTGGCTGACCGGGCTCTCGGTTGGCAAGCAGGTCGCCGATGTCGTCGCGCAGTTGCTCCAGCTCCGCCAAAGTCGTGTCGCGATCCTGCAGCAGCCGTTGCAGGAAGAAAACGATCGGATAGACGTTCGAGGCTGCCAGTTGCTGCAGGTCGAGGTCGGCTAGGACGTCGTGCGACTTGTGCTGCCATGTTGCCGTGGCGCCGACCGGCTGCTCGCGCGGCGTTTCGTACACGCGGCCATTCAGGTGAACCGGTGCGGTCACATTCGCCCAGCCCGGATCGAGGAAGGCCGCCAGTCGCCGTGCCGTGCCGGGGTTGCTGAGCTGCTCGGTCGCGATGTCCAGCCGGTGCGGGAACTGACCGATGTGTGCCTGGATCTCGGCATGGGTCGTGTCGTAGTACCAGCCCAGCCGGTCGTACTGGCTCATCGCCCGCCACTCCGTCGGATCCATGCGGCCAAGCATCGGTGCGGTCGGCCGCACCTCGGCGGTGTCCGCCGGGTCAGCCGCGCTGTCGTCGGACAGATAGCCGGCCCAGTAGAGCGGGTTGGCCTGCGTCTGGGCCATCAGCGAACGGATGCAGGCATCCCGCTCGCGCTTCACATGGACGATGCGCAGGTCATCGCCGTAGACCTCGTGCAGCACCGGCAGGATGAATCCGAAACCGTTCCCGGCGACGATCTCACTGCGCCAGGACTTCAGGACACCGGTGATGCGTGCCGGATCGCCGCGCTTCACATAGTCCGCGACGCCGCGGTAGGTGCGGAAACTCTCCGCTTCGTGCTGAACGCGGACGTCCTCGCCATTGGCAGCGTAAAGGCTGCCGATCAGTTCCGCGGCTGAGCGCGTGCCGTCGCGCCCGGCGCCAACGACCAGAACCTTCAGCGGTGCCCGTTCTTCCTGAGTCTCGAACTGATCCGCCAGTTCCTCGAAGCGTGGGCTCATCTTCACGCCGGGATGAAAATGCGTCCGCCAGTCATCGAAGGTCTGAAACAGGTTGCAGCTGTGACAGGCCTCAAACCAGCGTTCCTGACGCAGTTCCTGATAGGCCCGGTTGTTCCAGATCTCCTCGAAGGGCTGGTCGGCGGTGTTGCCCATGCTGATGTCGCCGATATGGCAGCATGGCGTTACCTGCCCTTCGGTGAAGACGATGGCCTCCTCGTTGGGCCACTGGCAGTCGCGGACCGGGTCGAACGTCCGCTCCTTGTCCTTGAAGAAGGCACGCCCGATCACCTGAACGCCCAGGCTCTGACCAAGAGCCTTTGCTTCCTCGAGCTGTCGGTTGAAGGCCTCTTTCTGGAAATAGATGCTGTACTCGATGTTTTCGACCCGGTTCACCATGTAGGGGTTCAGTTCGACGCGCTGCACGCCGATGCTCTGCGCCAGGTGCACGAAAGCCGGCAATTCGTGCAGATTGTCGCGATGCACTACGTAATGCAGACCGACGCGGTGGCAGGCCTCGTCCGGCAGCCCGGACGTGAAGTCGGCGATCCGTTCGACCACCTTTGTAAACTCATTCGGCCGCTCCCGTTTGTTGTCCTCGGCAAACATCTTGCCGCGGTAGGCGGCCGGCGCGGTCTGTCGGGTGTAGCGGTAGAGGTACGGGTGCATGTCCCGTTTGTAGGTCTCGGGATTGGCGGCATTCAGCGAGATCGCCAGATAGTTCAGCCGCGTGCCCAGTTTCTCCGCCCAGCTGCGGGACAGTAACGTGCCGTTGGAGATCATGTAGATCAAGTTGTCGCGTGGATTGACCGTGTAGATGAAGTCCAGCACCTCATCCAGCTGCGGGTACAGGAAGCTTTCGCCAAAACCGCTGAGTTGAATGACCTCGGCCGCCCGGATTGGCGCTTCCAGGGACTTCACGTGCTCCAGGGCCATGTTCCGGCCCTTGCTGCCGGCGGCCTCCTCGAACTCCTCACGGGTACAGATAAAGCACTTCAGGTTGCAGCGGTCGGTCAGCGCAACCGTCAGTTTCTTCGGAAAAGGGGCTTTTTGCGGCATATCGGCCCGTGCGGTCTCCCGCCCTCGCGCTTTGGAAATCGCGGGCGGCTGCGGTCCGCCCATCGCAACAGGCTAAGCCCCCTGGCCAAAGAATCTGTTAAGCCTGTTCGTGCACGCTGGCGGCAGCCGGGCGTGTCAGCGCTGTGCAAAAAATGCCGGTTTTCGGGGACAAATGGTGCCCAGGGGCGGATTCGAACCACCGACACGCGGATTTTCAGTCCGCTGCTCTACCAACTGAGCTACCTGGGCTTAAGGCCGTGAAAACGACCGCATCGGAACCGCGGTAATTACTGGAAAACAGCTGCACTGTCCAGTGACCGCAGCCGCAATTCGCCCGCCGGGCGGCATCCAGCCGCCTAGTGCGACTCGCCATCCTCCGGCCCGCTTTCCGACCAGTCGTCCGGCGGCTCAACGGCCGGTATCGAATAGTCCTCGTTTAGCCAGCGGCCGAGATCGATGTCGGCGCAACGCTTGGAGCAGAACGGCCGATAGGCTGTCGCCGTCGGCTTGCCGCAGATCGGACAGGTCGCTTTGGCGGCGGGTTTCATGGCGGTCGCACCTCGAACCGGTCGGTGGGCAAACCGGGCTCGGCCTGCAGTGTGAGGCGGCAGCCGTGCAGGTCGAACAGTGCCTGGACCAGTGCGCCGTCGGGTCCGCCCAGTTCGCCGACAACCTCGGGCGCTGCGCTTGCGACAATCCGGCCGTCGCGCGTGCGCGCCGCGTCGGTCAGGGCGCGGTCTAGCAGATCATCCGCCGTCTCGGCGATCTTCACCTGCCGGCCGGTGCCGGCACAGGCGGGGCAGCGCCGGGTGCGTTGCTGCAACATCGGCGTACGGTCGCGTTGCCGGGTCAGCTCCACAAGGCCGAATTCAGAGAAGCCGGCGACCCGCACATCGGCGCGGTCTTCGGCCAGCGCAGCGCCCAGCGCCTCCAGCACCGCGGCGGCGTCACCGGCCTTCTGCATGCGGATGAAGTCGATGACGACATTCCCGGCGATGTCGCGCAGGCGCAACTGGCGGGCGATCTCCGCGGCGGCTTCGATATTGGTCTGGCGCCAGAGGCGGCCGGCCTGATCGCCGGTGCCGCTTTGGCCGGTGTTGACGTCGATGGCGGTCAATGCCTGCGTGGCTTCCAGGGTGATCCAGCCGCCCGACGGCAGGTCGACCCGTGGTTCCAGCGCCGTCGCAATCTGTGCGTCGGTGTCGTGATGGTCGAACGCGCGGGCCGGCGCCATGCAGGTTTCGATGCGGGTCAGCGCGAAAGGAGCGTGCCGTTGGCAGAACGCGCGGGCTTGATCTGCGCCGTCCGATCCGTCCACGACAATGGCCCCAACGGCGGGAGTCAGGAAGTCGCGCAGGCCGGCGGCGATCACGCCGTCATGATGCAGGCAGGCCGGTGATGTCGCTTTGCGGGCGGCGGCCGTCACATCGGCCCAGTCCTGCCGCAGGCCCTGCGCTTCGCGGGCAATGTCGTCGGCTGATGCGTCCGCGGCTGCGGTGCGGGCGACATAGGCGCCGTCGTCGCCGGCCAGGTCTTTGAGCTGCGCCAGGAGCGCCTTGCGCCGCGCGGCATCGTCGATGCGCCGCGACACGCTAGTCTCCCGGCCCATTGGCAGGAAGGCCAGGAGCCGGCCAGGCAGGTGCGGCCGCGCGGTGACGCGCACATCCTTGCCGTCTGCAGGTTCGCGGCGCACCTGAACGACAATGCCCTGTCCCTCGTCGAGCGCCTGTCCGCCGTCTCGATGGCGCAGCAGGCCGCTGCGCCCATTGCCGAGGTCGACGAACGTGCCCTCGATCTCCGGTGCCGCGCGATGCACACGGGCAAAAAAGATATCGCCTGCCGCCGGTCCGCCGTCGGTGCGTTCCGCGCGGTAGTCGCGCACCTGTCCGTTGCTCAGCGTGACCAGGCGCGTACGTCGGGGGCCGACGTTGATCAGGATCCGGTCGATCACGCCGATGCCCCGGTATCGCAGGCCGTCCGGTGGATTGGAAAACCGAGGCCGTCAAGCAGGGCCGCCGTTTCATGCAGGGGCAGGCCGACGACGTTGGAATAGGAGCCGCGCAGCTGCCGCACGAACGCCGCTGCCCGGCCTTGGACGGCGTAGCCGCCGGCCTTGCCGCGCCATTCGCCGCTATCCAGGTACCAGCGCAGGTCGGCCTCGCTCAGCCGTTTGAAGGTGACTATGGTTTCGACCAGCCGTTCGGCGCGGCGGCCGCGGGCGGCGACCAGCGAAAGGCCGGTGAACACCCGGTGGCGCCGTCCGGACAGCAGCCGCAGGCACCAGCGTGCCGTGGTCTCGTCCTCGGGTTTGGGCAAGATGCGACGACCGCAGGCAACAACCGTATCGGCGGCCAGTACGAAAGCACCGGGATGGCGTGCGGCGACGATTTCGGCTTTTTTGTGGGCCAGACGCCGGGCCAGTGTGCGCGGCAGTTCTCCGGGCAACGGTGTTTCGTCGACGTCGGCCGGGTCGATACGATCGGCGGCGATGCCGATCTGGCACAACAAATCCCGCCGCCGCGGCGATGCGGAGGCGAGAACAAGGCGCGGCGCCGGTGTCATAAGACCTTGCCGGCAGTCGCGCGGTTACTTGAACCTGTACGTGATCCGGCCCTTGGTCAGATCGTAAGGCGTCATCTCGACGAGGACCTTGTCGCCGGCCAGCACGCGAATGCGGTGCTTGCGCATCTTGCCGGCCGTATGGGCCAGGACTTCGTGCTCATTTTCCAGGGTGACGCGAAACATCGCGTTGGGCAGCAGCTCGGTCACCGTGCCCGGAAATTCGAGGAGTTCCTCTTTCGCCATTGCGTATCCTTGTAACTGTTGCGCTCCTGTAGCCGCACAATGGTGAGGAACGCAAGGAAAAACAACCTTTCGCCGCAGATTGCGGCCGGTCTCCCTAGTCGCCTGCGGTGGCCGACGGCCCCAGACGCCGCTCGATCCGCGCCGTCAGATCATCACGTACCTGCCGATACGACGCCAGGATGACATCCCGGCTGCCCAGGGTCATGGTCGGGTCGAACGTCGGCCAGTATTCGACCTCGACCGCCATGGTGCGGGTCATCTCGACGGCCTTGTGCTGGGCTTCCGGCGTCAGCGTGATCACCAGGTCGAACGACGTGTCGTCCAGGTCGTCGAAGGTCTTGGGCGCGTGTGCGGCGATATCGATGTCGATCTCCGCCAGAACCGACACGGTAAACGGATCCAGTTCGCCATCCGGCCGGACGCCGACCGACTGTATGTAGATTTCGGTGCCGAAGAGCTTCTTGGCAATGCCTTCGGCCATCGGCGAGCGCACCGCATTGAAGTTGCAGGCGAACAGGACACTGCCGGGGCGGTCCGACAAAGCGAACCTCAGGACCTGATCTGCAGAACGCAGATCAATGTGAACAGCCGGCGTGCGGTTTCCGTGTTGACTTCGACTTTGTCGGCCAGGCGCTCGCGCAGCAATTCGGAGCCTTCATTGTGCAGGCCGCGCCGACCCATGTCGATCGCCTCGATACGCGATGGGGCGCCCGACTTGATCGCTTGGTAATAGCTCTCGCAGATCGTGAAGTAGTCGCGAATGACCCGCCGGAACGGGGTTAGCGGCAGCTGGATCGAGGTCAGCGGCTCCTCGGCCTGGTCATGGATATCCAGCACCAGCCGGTGTTCGCGCATGCCCATGTGGACGTGATACGGCCCGGTGAAGTCACCGACCGGCCGGAAGAAATTGCTCTCCAGCAGATCGTAGATCGCTACCTTGCGCTCATGCTCGATGTCGGCCGAACGTCGGATGACCGACCGTTCGTCCAGGGTGAGATTCGCGATGCGCTGACTATCGCTCACCTTCAGCCTTGCTGGCTCAGCCGCACCGCGATCGATCGGGCGTGTGCCGGCAGGCCCTCGGCATCGGCCAGGGTCACTGCCGCCGGGCCGATCTTCGCCAGGGCGGCTTCGGTGCATCGGATCAGGCTGGTACGCTTGACGAAGTCCAGGACCGACAGGCCGGACGCATAGCGGGCACTGCGCGCCGTCGGCAGGACATGGTTCGGGCCGGCGACATAGTCGCCGACGGCTTCCGGCGTGTGCCGGCCGAGGAAGATGGCACCGGCATTGCGCACGTCGGCGGCCAGGGCGTCGGGATCGGCCGTCGCGATCTCCAGATGCTCCGGTGCGATGCGGTCGACCAGCGGCACGGCACTGCCCAGGTCCGGCACGATGATGATCGCGCCGAACCGGTCCCAGCTTTCGCGCGGGATGTCCTGCCGCGGCAGGCTTTCCAGATGGGTCTCGACCGCTGCCGCCACACGGTCGGCGAAGCCTTCGTCGTCGGTGATCAGGATGGCCTGCGCCGAGGTATCGTGTTCGGCCTGCGATAACAGGTCGGCGGCGGTCCAGGTCGGATCGTTGTCGCCGTCGGCCAGCACCAGGATCTCCGACGGTCCGGCGATCATATCGATGCCGACGGTACCGAACACCTGCCGCTTGGCGGCGGCAACGTAGGCGTTGCCCGGGCCGACAATGGTATCGACGGCATCGATGGTGTCGGTGCCGTAGGCCAGGGCGCCAATCGCCTGCGCGCCGCCGATGCGCAGCACTTCGTCGATGCCGGCAATCTGCGCCGCTGCCAGTACCAGCGGGTTCAGGACCCCGTCGGGTGCCGGTACGGTCATGACGATCCGCGGCACGCCGGCGACCTTGGCCGGGATGGCGTTCATCAGCACCGACGACGGATAGGCCGCCAGTCCGCCCGGGACATACAGGCCGGCAGCGGCGATAGCGGTCCAGCGAAAGCCCAGTTCGACACCGGCGGCATCGGTGAACCGTTCGTCGCGCGGCATCTGGCGCTCGTGGAAGGCACGAATGCGGTCGGCAGCCACCTTGAGGGCGGCGACGGCGTCGGGCTCGGCCTTGCCGGCTTCCGCGGCCACCTGATCGGGCGACAGCCGCAGTTCGGCGGCGGTGAAATCGACCCGGTCGAACTTGCTCGTATAGTCGATCACCGCGGCGTCGCCGCGCGTGCGTACCTCGGACAAGATCGCCGCCACCTGCGCATTGACGTCGGCGTCGACCTCGCGCTTTTCACCCAGCAGGGTAACGAACGCAGCCTCGAACCCGGCGTCCCGGCTGTTCAGCTTACGCGGCATCGACGGCATCCCCGAACCGGTCGATCCAGGCGCGCACCTCGCGCGGCCGCGTTTTGAACGCCGCGCGGTTGACGATCAGCCGCGAGGTGACGTCGGCGATGCGCTCGATCTCCACCAAGCCATTGGCTTTCAACGTTGCGCCGGTGCTGACCAGATCGACGATACGGCGGCACAGCCCCATGCGCGGCGCCAGTTCCATAGCCCCGCTCAGCTTGATGCACTCGGCCTGCACCCCTCGGGCGGCGAAATGCCGGCGCGTGACCTCGGGATACTTGGTCGCAACGCGGATATGGCTCCACCGTTTCGGGTCGTCGGCGGCGACCATTTCCTCAGGCTCGGCAACGGCCAGGCGGCAATGGCCGATTTTCAGGTCGATCGGCGCGTAGAGTTCCGGGTAGCGGAACTCAAGCAGCACGTCGCTGCCGGCGACGCCGAGCTGCGCGGCGCCGAAGGCAACGAAGGTGGCGACGTCAAAGCTGCGCACCCTTACCAGTTCGACGCCGTCGACATTGGTGGTAAAGCGCAGTTGTCGGCTGTCCGGATCGTCGAAGGCCGCCTCCGGCTCCAGGCCGGCGCGCTGCAGCAGCGGCATCGCTTCCTTCAGGATGCGGCCCTTCGGCAAGGCAATGATCAGGGGGGCATTCGCCGTCATCTGGCAGTCCTGCGCTTTCGCTGTCCGTCGCCGCTCAGGCCGACGCCGTATCGTGGTCCGGGCGGTTCGGCGTCGGCCAACCGTCGCCGAGGTCGCTCAGGTGACAGTCAACGAACTCCGCCGTCAGTTGCACGCCGGCGCCGCCGCCGAAGCTCAGGTCGATCTCGACCTGCTCACCCATCGGTTTGGCATCGACCGCCAGCAGCGGCAGCAATCCCTCACCATCGCTCATGTCGATGCCGCGGGTACGCACGTTCAGGACGCCTTCGAAATGAAGGCCGGCGCGGATTCGCTCACCGCCGTCGCGTACTTGGTCCGCGCGTTCCCAGCGGAACCGGGTCACCACCATGGCGAAGCGGTTCAGGTGGCGGTCGTAGCGCATGTCGGCGACGCGGGCCAGCGCGTCCTGCAAACAGGACGAGATGATCTGCAGGTCTTCGATATCTTCGGCTCGCAGCCGCAGCGGTTCCTCGGTGATGGCCATATCGGCGCTATTCCCTGATGCGTTCGATGTCGGCGCCGCACGCCGCCAGTTTCTCTTCGATGCGTTCATAACCGCGGTCGATATGATAGACGCGGTTGATAATGGTTTCGCCTTCGGCGGCCAGGGCGGCCAGCACCAGCGAAACCGATGCCCTGAGATCGGTGGCCATCACCGGCGCACCATGCAGTGCCTCAACACCGCGGACCACCGCCGTCGAACCCTTGACCGAAATGTCGGCCCCCATGCGCATCATCTCCGGGACGTGCATGAACCGGTTCTCGAAGATCGTTTCGGTGATGGCAGAGGCGCCGTTGGCCACGGTCATCAGGGCCATCATTTGCGCCTGCAGGTCGGTTGGGAAGCCGGGATAGGGTTCTGTCGTGATGTCGACGCCGGTGAGGCCACTGCCGTTGCGCCGCACCCGCAGGTCATCGCCGTCCGTGTCGATCCTCACGCCGCATTCCTGCAGTGCGCCCATCGCCGCTTCCATCGTCGCGGCGCGGCAGCCGCGCAGCAGCATGTCGCCGCCGGTAATCGCCGCGGCAACGGCGTAGCTCGCCGCCTCGATCCGGTCAGGCAGCACCGTATAGTCGGCGCCGTGCAGGCGGTCGACGCCCTGAATGCGCAATACATCGGTGCCGATGCCTTCGATATCTGCACCCATAGCATTCAGACAATGCGCCAGGTCGCTGACCTCCGGTTCGCGGGCCGCGTTCTCCAGCAGGGTTTCGCCTTTGGCGAGGCTCGCCGCCATCAGCAGGTTCTCGGTCGCGCCGACCGACACGCGCGGAAACAGCACGACCGCGCCGGTCAGTCCGTGCGGAGCCGACGCCTCGATGTATCCATCGGCCAGATCGATCTCGGCGCCCAGCGTCTTCAGCGCCTTTACATGCAGGTCGACCGGCCGGGTACCGATGGCGCAGCCGCCGGGCAGGGATACTTTCGCCTGGCCGCAGCGGGCCAGCAGCGGCCCCAGCACCAATACCGAGGCGCGCATCTTGCGTACGATGTCGTACGGTGCCAGCGTGCTGGCGATCTCGGACGCGTTCAATTCCAGCACATGGCCCAGGTGACCGCCGTCGGGATCGTGCCCGGCCATCGACACGTCGACGCCGTGCTGGGCCAGCAGGCTCGTCATGGTGGCGATGTCGGCGAGATGCGGCAGGTTCCGCAGCGTCAGGGTTTCGTCGCTCAGCAGGCTGGCCGCCATCAGCGGCAGCGCCGCGTTCTTGGCGCCGCTGACGGCGACGGTACCGGTCAGCCGATTGCCGCCGCGGATGCGGATCTTGTCCATGTCGCGTCCGGTTCCGAGTTTCTGCCGGTCATGCCGGCGCTCGCGGGGGGTTTTATCTCATTGGTTCGGTTAAGAAAACCGCCGCATCCAGGTGGTCGGACCGTGGTCCGCCCTGAACATGGGGGGCAGCCCGACCGGTTCAAGCGGGTTTGTCCCCCGGCTTTTTGGCAACATTCGGGCCGGTGGCGCCATCGTCACTGTCGCGGCGTTGCCGGATTTGCGTCTTGCGCCGCTGCAGGTTGGCCCGGAGCGCCTCCGACAGGCGCGCCTGCCGGGCGTCTTTTTCGGCGGTTTTGTCACGCTGTTTGCCCATTTCCAGCGCACCATAATCGCTTGCTATGGCGCTTGCCAATATCGGGGGCTTGTGGCAGGTTGCCGCTCGATTTCAGCGGGCCGGTCCGGTTCGTGCGTTAGTTCCTGCCCACATAGCTCAGGGGTAGAGCACTCCCTTGGTAAGGGAGAGGTCGAGTGTTCAAATCACTCTGTGGGCACCACTCTTTTCCTCCGTCAGACTAACGGTTTCGAAGCCGTCGAACCCGACGTCAGGTCGCAGAGCGTGCTGCGACGGGTCGGCCGGTGCTGTCGGCGGGTCAAATCGCGAGATACTGCTGGCGCAGGTCTTCGTTGGCGAGGACGTCGTCGGCGCTGCCGTCGAAGACGATCTCGCCCATGTCGAGGATCAGCGCCCGGTCGGCCAGTTGCAGCGCGGCGATGGCGTTCTGCTCAACGATGACGGTGGTGATGCCGAGCTCCTTCACTTCGCGCAGGATATTCTCGATCTCCCGCACGATGGTCGGCGCCAGCCCCTCATAAGGCTCGTCCAACAGCAGCAGTTTGATGTCGCGGGCCAGCGCCCGGGCGACGGCGAGCATCTGCTGCTCGCCACCTGACAGTGTCACCGCCTCTTGCCGCCGCCGTTCCGCCAGCCGTGGAAAGTGCTCGTAAATGCGTTCGCGCGGCCAGCCTATCGGCTCCTCGACCTGCGAAAGGATCAGATTCTCCTCGACCGTCAGGCCGGGGATGATGCGCCGGTCTTCCGGCACCAGCTGCACGCCGATGCGCGCCGCCTCGTACGACTGCATGGCGTGCATGGCCTGACCGTCGAGATAGATCTCGCCCTGTCGCAGCACCGGATCGTCGGTGCGGGCGATGGTGCGCAGGGTCGATGTCTTGCCGGCGCCGTTGCGGCCCAGCAGGGCGACGATCTCACGTTCGGCGATGTCGAACGACACGCCCTGCACGATGTAGGACTCGCCGTAGTAGGCATGGATGTCACGCACACTGAAATAGGCGTCCCGCGGCGCGACGTCTGCTCGCGTCGACATATCGTTCTCGATCGATTGCATACGCACCTGGCTCACCTGGTTCATAAGTGTGCGCCCCCTAGATAGGCTTCCTGGACTTTCGGGTCACCTTTGATGTCGTCCGGCGCGCCCTCGGCGATCACCGTACCCTGGGCCAGGACGCTGATCCGGTGCGCCAGGGAAAACACGACATGCATGTCATGCTCGATGATGATCTTGGTGATGCCGCGCTCGCCGATCACCTTCAGAAGGTCGATGGTGTTGTTGGTGTCGGCACGCGACATACCGGCGGTCGGCTCGTCCAGCAGCAGCAGCCGCGGCTCCTGGATCAGGCACATGGCCAGTTCCAGCCGGCGCTTGTCGCCGCGCGACAGGCTGCTGGCCAGCGTGTCTTTCTTGTCGGCCAGGCCGACGTCGCCCAGCATCTCCTCGGCGTGGTCGCGCACGTCGGCCTGGGCATCGACACGGGCCCAGGCGTTCAGCGCGAAGGCGCCATCGCGCTTGGCCAGAGCCGGGATCATCACGTTGTCCAGCAACGACAGGTCTTCGAAGATCTCCGGCGTCTGGAATACCCGGGCAACGCCGACCTGGTTGATCTCGTGCGGTTTGATGCCGAGCAGCGAGCGGCCGTTGAACGTCGCCGTGCCTTCGTCCGGGGTCAGCCGGCCGACGAAGCAGTTCAGCAAGGTCGACTTGCCGGCACCATTCGGGCCGATGATCGCGTGCACGCTGCCTTCGGCGACGTCGAGGTTCACGTCGTCCAGCGCTTTCAGGCCGCCAAACCGCTTGCTCAGGCCAACTACGCTCAGGATTGCCATCGCCGTTCCTCCGCGTCAGGCCGGGTTGGTCGCGCGCCGCCGCGGGCTGCCAGGACCGCCGCGCCGGCGCGTCAGGCGTTGAAAGCCTTCCATCAACCCGCCGGGCAGGAACACTACGATGAGCACGAACAGCAAGCCGAGCGTCAGGTGCCAGCCATCGCCGACGAACGGGCTTACCATGGTGACCAGCACCGTCTGCAGCGCCTCCGGTAACAGGTTGAAGGCCTGCTGCAGCACCTGATCGTTGTAGGCGGAGAAGATGTTCTCGAAATACTTGATGATGCCGGCGCCGAGGACCGGACCCAGCAGGGTGCCGACGCCACCGAGGATCGTCATCAGCACCACTTCGCCCGAGGCGGTCCATTGCATGCGCTCGGCACCCGCCAGCGGGTCGGTCACCGCCATTAGCGAGCCGGCGAGCCCGGCATACATGCCCGAGATGACGAAGGCGGCCAGCGTATAGGGTCGGGTGTTGAAGCCGGTGTAGTTCATGCGGTTTTGATTGGTCTTGATCGCCTTCAGCATCATGCCGAACGGCGAGCGGGTGATCCGCATGGCGATATAGAAGGTGATGATCAGCATCACGGCGCAGAAGTAAAAGCCGGGGTAGCCGCTCATCTTCAGGCCGAACAGATTGGTCGACGGCAGGCCGGCGGTGGCCTCGACGAACAGGCTGTCGATGATCCGCGGATCGTCGCGCGCCAATTGCAGGCCGGTCTCGCCATTGGTGATCGGCGTCAGTACCGAATAGGCGAGGTTGTAGGACATCTGGGCGAAGGCCAGCGTCAGGATCGAGAAGTAGATGCCCGAGCGGCGCAGGCTGACGTAACCGATCAGCAGTGCGAACAGGCCGGCGACCAGCACGCCGAAGATGACGGCCGGGATCACGTTCATGGTCAGCGCCTTGAACGACCACACCGCGGCGTAGGAGCCGACGCCGAGGAACGCGGCGTGACCGAATGACAGATAGCCGGTCAGGCCGAACAGGATATTGAAGCCGACGGCGAAGATGCCGAAGATCGCGAACTTCTGCAGCAGATCCGGATAGCCCGCGCCCAGCGGTGTCAGCCACACAGGCATGGTCAGCACGGCGAGCGCGAACAGCGCGAACATCAGGTGATCGTTGCGGGCGGTCGGTGCGGTCATGGCTCAGGTCTCCATCACGCCCTTGCGGCCCATCAGGCCGCGCGGCGCCACCAGCAGGATCACCACCGCGACCAGATAGATGATGATCTGGTCGATGCCGGGAATGATCGACTTCACCTCGTTCATCGAGGCGAAGGATTGCAGAATGCCGAGCAGGAAGCCGGCCGCGACGGCGCCGCCCAGCGAGCCCATACCGCCGACCACGACGACGATGAAGGACAGCACCAGGAAGTCCATGCCCATGTGGTAGTCCGGCGGCAGGATCGGCGTGTACATGACGCCGGCCAGCCCGGCGACCACGGCGGCAAGGCCGAAGACGATGGTGAAGCGGCGTTGGATATGGATACCGAGCAGGCCGACGGTCTCGCGGTCGGCCATGCCGGCGCGCACCACCATGCCGAAGGTGGTGAACTGCAGGAAGGCAAACACGCCGGCCAGGACCAGCAGTGAAAAGGCGAGGTAGATCAGCCGCCACCAGGGATAGGCGACGCCGGCGCCGAGACCGAACCAGGTGCCGACGTCGGCGCTGCCGGAGAACAGTTCGGGCGCCGGCGTCGGGATCGGGTTGGCGCCGAAGATCGACTTCACGATCTCCTGCAGCACGATGGCGAGGCCGAAGGTCACCAGGATCTGTTCGGCATGCGGACGTTTGTAGAAATGCCGGATCAGGCCGCGTTCCATCACGAAGCCGATCAGCCACATGATCGGTATCGCCAGCAGGATCGACAGCGGCACCGCCCAGTCGATGATCACGGTGCCGACGTCGCCGAACCAGATTTCCAGGTAGGGCACTTCCTTGAAAGCTTCGAAGTAGGTGATGCTCTCGTCCTTCACCTTCTTCGACAGGGTCAACAGGCCCTGCAGGCTGACGGCGCAGAAGGCGCCCAGCATGAACAGGGCGCCATGGGCGAAGTTGACGACGCCCAGGGTGCCGAAGATCAAGGTCAGGCCCAGCGCGATCAGCGCATAGGCGCCGCCTTTGTCGAGGCCGTTCAGGACCTGCAATAGAATAGCGTCCATGACGCCGGGCCTTCCTTTTCGTCAGTTGGTGCGGATCAGGCGGACAGCATGGTGATGCTGGGTACGCCGGTGGCCTCCGCGTAGTTGGTCAGGCCGCCCATCGCCCCTGTAGCGATGGACGGCCCGACCTCCCCCCTTGCACCTCAGGCCTGAACCTCGTAGGGGCCCAGTTCGCCGCCGAAGATCGCCGGGTCGTACTCGACCTGCGCCCGCGGCACGATTTCGACCACCTCGAGCAGGTCGAACTGACTGGTCGGGTTGTTGTTCCCGCGCACCACCAGCACGTCCTTGAAGCACTGATGATCGGCGGCGCGATATTCCGTCGGCCCGTTGCCCATGCCGTCGAACGCGAAACCTTCGAGTTGCTTGATCACCTCCGGCGGATAGAAGGTGCCGGCGTTCTCGACCGCATTGGCATAAAGCAGCGTCTGCACATAGCAGGTGTGCGCGGCCTGCGAGGGCGGGAAGCCATATTCCTGGCCGAACGACTTCACGAACGCTTTCGAGCCTTCGTCGGTCAGCGACCAGTTCCAGTTCGTGGTGCCGTAGATGCCCTTGATGTTTTCGCCGGCGCCCTGCGCCATCAGGCGCGAATAGAGCGGCACGACAATCTCGAACTTCTTTCCGTTGACCATCTTGTCGCGCAGGCCGAACTGCACCGCCTGGGTCAACGAGTTGATCATGTCCTTGCCGTAGTGGTTCAGGATCAGCACGTCGGCGCCGGAGTTCAGCACCGGCGTGATGTACTGCGAGAAGTCGCCGGCGCCGAGCGGGGTGCGCACGGCTTTCGTGGTCTTCCAGCCGAGGCCCTCGGTGGTGTTCTTGATCGACTCTTCCTGGGTCCAGCCCCAGGTGTAGTCGGCGGTCAGATGATAGGCCTGCCGGTCGGTGCCCATTTCCTTCTTCAGCACCGGGCCCAATGCGGCGCCCGACATATAGGCATTGAAGAAGTGGCGGAAGCCGTAACGCCGCTTGTCCTTGCCGGTGGTGTCGTTCGAATGGGTCAGGCCGTTCATAAAGACGACACCCATTTCCTGGGCCAGCGACTGCTGCGCAATGGCGACGCCGGAGGACGAGCCGCCGGAATACATCACCACGCCGTCCTTCTCGATCATCCGCTTGGCCGAGGCGCGCGCCGCATCGGATTTGGTCTGCGTGTCGCCGGTGACGAACCCGACCTTTTTGCCGAGGACGCCATTCCCCTTCAGGGCCAGCGGCTTCATGGTGTTCATCAGGCCGCCGTCACCTTCGCCATTGATATGTTTCACGGCGAGTTTGTAGGCGCGCAGTTCGTCGGCGCCTTCGTCGGCATAGGCGCCGGTCTGCGGCACGTTGAAGCCGAACACGACGTTGCCTGATTTGCTGGGATCGTTGCGGAAGGCCTTCTCGGCCCATGCATTCCGCACGAAGAACGTTGGCGCAACGCCGGCCATCACGCTTGCTGCGGTGCCGGCCTTGAGGACGCTGCGACGCGATACCGGTTTGATAATCTTGCTCACTCTCTTCCTCCCTGGTGCAGAGTGCAACGGAAACCGTCTGGATGCGTCGACTGTAAAAACCAATTTCGGACTCCACAATAACCTATTGAAATATATTAATAATTTTGTCAAAATTTGATGTAAAGTCACGGTAGGTTTGTAAAGTTGTCAAACCTGCACGGGCGTTGACGGGGCAAAACCGACCATGCGTGGACAGACGATTCCGATCGGCAACCGGGTGAAACAGCGCCGGCGTCAGCTCGGCCTGACCCAGCAGGCGGTGGCCCGATCGGTCGATATTTCAGTCAGTTACCTCAGCCTGATCGAACACAACAAACGGCCGATCGGCGGGCGCGTGTTGCGGCGTCTGGCGGCGGCGCTCGACCTCGATCTCGATACGCTGTCGGACGTCTCGGATACCCGCGTCGCCCAGGAGTTGACCGCCGCCCTGTCCGATACGCTGTTCGAGCGGGAGGACCTCGGCGACGATCCGGCGCAGCGGCTGGTCGGTTTCGATCCGGCGCTCGCGCGCACGGTCCTCGCCCTCTACCGCGCCTATATCCAGGGCCAGCAGCAGGTCGACACGCTGAGCAACCGGCTGCATCAGGACCCTGTTCTGCTGGAGATGAGCCATCAGATCCTGAGCCGCATCACGGCCGTGCGCTCGATGTCGGAACTGCTGCTGGATGTCGACGACATTCCGGCCGACCGGCAGCGCCGGTTCTTCAACTCGCTGGCGCAGGAGAGCGGCAACCTCGGCGAACTGGTCGGTGTTCTGCTCGATGTGCTGACCAGCGGCAGCGGCGAGCGCCCCTCGACCAATCCGGTCGACGAAGTCGACGACTTCATCGTCGATCACGGTAACTATTTTCCGGATCTGGAGGAGGCTGCCGATCACCTGCGCTGGCGGCTGGAGCCCGACAGCGCCCTAACGGGTCCTGCACTGGCCGATGCGCTGGCCCGCGACCATGGCGTCGATGTGGTGTACGAGGCCGATCAGGCGGTGCACCAGTCGGGCTATCGCTTTGACAGCGATACCCGGCGTTTGCTGCTGTTTGAGCGCATGCCCGAGCCGTCAGTCCGGTTCCAGATGGCGCGGTTGCTGGCGCGGTTGCGCTTAGGCGACGTGTTGCAGGACACCGTTGACGATCCGCGGCTGACCAGTGAAGAGGCCCGTCGGCGCGCGGTCCAGGCGATGGAGAGCTACATCGCCGGCGCACTGGTCTTTCCCTACGATGCCTTTCACGCCAGTGCGCTGCAGTTCCGCTATGACGTGGAGTTGTTGATTCAGCGGTTCGGCGGCAGTTTCGAGCAGATCTGCCACCGTCTGGTCACGTTGCGGCGGCCGGGCCGTGAGGGCATACCGTTCGCCTTTCTGCGGGTCGATCCGGCCGGCAACATCTCCAAGCGGTTCAGCCTGCCCGGCCTGCGACTGCCGAAATACCGTGAAAGCTGCGCCCATTGGGCGGTGTTCCAGGCTCTGGGCACGCCCGACCGCATCGTGGCGCAGCGCGCCAGCCTGCCGACCGGGACGGAATTCCTCATGGTGGCGCGCAGCGTTACCAAGCAGGCGGCGGCCTTCGGTGCCCCACGCACCCGGTTTGGCGTGATGATCGCCTGCGAGGCGGTTTACCGGGACCAGATCGTCTACGGCGATGGCTTCGTCGGCGACGCGCCGTCGTTGAGCACGCCGGTCGGCGTGACCTGTCGCCTGTGCCATCGCCGGAACTGCCAGCAACGCGCCCACCCGGCGATCGTGTGACGGCGCGCCAGTTTGCCGCCTATCGACATCGCCGTGTTTTCTCCGCATGCTTTCATCTGGATGCCACCGTGGCCGGTGCATCCGGCCATGCCGTAGGGAGGCGCGCGTGGGCAAGACGGTGCTCGTGGTCGAAGACGAACCGCACATCCTGGATCCCTTGGAGTTCCTGCTCGACCGGCAGGGATGGACGGTCCAGGCGGTGACGGATGGCGCTGCGGCGTGCCGGGCGATCGACGCCGCGCCGCCCGACCTCGTGCTGCTCGACGTCATGATCCCCAACATCGACGGGTTCGAAGTGCTGCGCCACGTGCGCGCCACCTATGCCCTGGAGGAACTGCCTGTCGTTATCCTGTCGGCCAAGGGGCAGGAGGCCGACCGTTTGAAGGCAAAAGAACTCGGCGCCAACGACTTCATCACCAAGCCGTTTTCCAACAGCGACCTGATCCAGCGCATCGACGACCAACTGGCCGCCCGTGACCGGGCTCGGGAGCAGGCCGAAAAGGCCGTCTAGATCGATGCTGCCCGATCAGCGCCTGCGCGATGCCGCGTTGCTGTTGCCGATTGTCGCCGTGCTGCTGATGCTGCCGGCGGTGCTCGGTCTGGTGTCCGGCGGCCGCTGGTTTGCCGGTCTGCCCAGCCTGCCGACCTTCATCTTCACGACCTGGCTGCTGCTGATCGTCGCCGGTGCCTGGCTCGCCCGTCGGTTGGCGCGGGACGGCGACAACGCCGACGAAGCGGTGGATGCTGATGCCGATGGCCAACGAGAGCGGCGGCCGTGACCACCGCGGCGGCAACAGGCGGCAGCGGTATTCTCAGCGCCGGCGTGGTGATTGCGGTGTCGCTGGCCTATGTGGCGCTGTTGTTCCTGTTGGCTTTTCTCAGCGACCGTCGCGCCCGCAGCGGCGACCGGCCCGGCCTGCTGGCCTCGCCGGTGGTCTACACGCTCTCCATTGCCGTCTACTGCACCTCATGGACCTTCTATGGCGCCGTCGGTTCGGCCTCGCGCAGCGGCCTCGAATTCCTGCCGATCTATCTCGGCCCAACCATCGTCTTCATTGGCTGGTGGACGGTGTTGCGCAAACTGGTGCGGATTTCGAAAACCCATCGCATCACCTCGATTGCCGACTTCATCTCCTCGCGCTACGGCAAGTCGGGCCGGCTGGCGGTCGTGGTCACGCTGGTCGCCGTGATCGGCACCACACCCTACATTGCCCTGCAGCTCAAAGCGGTCGCCAGTACGTTCATGGCAGTGACCCAGTTCGACGGTACCGGCTTGCCCGCCGATATCGCCGCCCGGTCGCTGTTTGCCGATACCGCTTTCTGGGTCGCAGCCTGCATGGCGGTCTTCGCCATCATGTTCGGCACCCGCAACGTCGGTGCCGACGAACATCACCCGGGTATCGTCGCCGCTATTGCCTTTGAGTCGCTGATCAAGCTGATCGCGCTGCTATCGGTCGGCCTGCTGGTCGTCCTCATTCTCGGCCCCGGCACCGATGGTGTGTTCGCGCGCAGTGCGGCGCGCGAGGCCGAGTTGGCCTATCTCTGGACCGTTAGCGACGGATTCGGCCCGCGCTGGCTTGCGGTGCTGTTCCTCGCCGCCGCTGCGATCATCTGCCTGCCGCGGCAGTTCCAGGTGACGATTGTCGAGATTGAAAACGAGCGACATCTGTCGACCGCGGCGTGGCTGTTCCCGCTCTATCTGTTCCTGATCAGCCTGTTCGTGATCCCGATCGCGCTCGCTGGCCTGACCTTGCTCCCGGCCGGCAGCAATCCCGACCTGTTCGTGCTGACCGTACCGATTGCCACCGGCAACGACTGGCTCGCCCTGTTCGCCTTCATCGGTGGTTTCTCCTCGGCAACGTCGATGGTCATCGTTGCCAGCATCGCGCTGTCGATCATGCTGTCGAACCATGTGGTCATGCCGATCGTGCTCGGCCTGCAAAGCCCGCAGGCACGCGCCAGCGGCGGCCTGCGGGCTCAGATCCTGTGGGGGCGGCGGTTGTCGATCCTGGCGATCTTCGCGTTGGCCCTGGTCTACTACCGGGTCAGTGCGCCGGATGCGCTGGCGTCGATCGGGCTGATTTCATTCGCCGGCGTGGCGCAGTTCCTGCCGGCGCTGCTCGGCGGTCTCTACTGGCGCGGCGCCAGCGAGCGCGGCGCGCTGGCCGGTCTGCTCGCCGGCTTCGCCATCTGGGCCTATACGCTGCTGTTGCCGACCCTGCTACGTGCCGGTCTGCTGTTTCCCGACCTGCTCGACCAGGGACCCGCCGGTCTGGCGTTCCTGCGGCCGGAGGCACTGTTCGGTGCCGAGGGTTGGGACCCGCTGGTCCATGCCCTGTTCTGGAGCTATGTCGCCAACATCGGCATCTATGTCGGCGTATCCCTGCTGTCCCGGCCGGGTCCGTTGGAGCGGCTGCAGAGTGCGCTTTTCATCGATGCGTTCCGGCAGGTGCCCGGCGATGACGCCCATGCCTGGGAGCGCTCGGCCACGGCCGAGGATCTCTACAATCTCACCGAACGTATTCTCGGGCGCGAGCGCGCTTATGGCGTGTTTCGCGACTATGCCGAGGCGCGCGGCCGCGACCGGCGTGACCTGCTGGCCGATGCCCGGCTCATCGCCCATGTCGAACGGGTGCTGGCCGGCAGTGTCGGCGCGGCCTCGGCGCGGGTGTTGGTGTCCGGCGTGACGACCGGCGAGTCGATCAGCCTGGATGAGGTTATCCACATTCTCGACGAAACCCAGCAGGTGATCGAATACAGCCGCCGCATGGAGGTGCAGTCGAAAGAACTGGCACAAACCGCGAGCCAGTTGCGGCAGGCCAACGAACAGCTTCAGCGGCTCGACAAACTGAAGGACGATTTCCTCAGCCGGGTCAGCCACGAACTGCGCACGCCGATGACCTCGATCCGCGCGATCTCCGAACTGCTGCTGGAATATGACGACATCCCGGAAGAGCGCAAAAGCCGGTCGCTGGCGACCATTGCCAAGGAAAGCGAACGGTTGAGCCGCCTGCTTGACGAAATTCTCGACCTCGCCAGCATGAGCGAAGGTGAAGTCACCTTCAGCATGGCCGACGCCGACATCACTGCGATTATCGATGACGCGGTTGCTGCCGTGCAGGGCATTGCCGATCAACGCGGGGTGCGCCTGCATATGGATTTCGAACCCGGGCCGGTATTTGCGCGGGTCGACCGCAGCCGCCTGACCCAGGTTTTCGTCAACCTGCTGTCGAATGCGATCAAGTTCAACAATGGTGCGGCGCCTGAAGTGCGTATCTCGATGACGCGTCAGCCCGGATGGCTGGCGGTCGCCTTTGCCGACAACGGTCCGGGCATTGCCGAAACCGATCGCGCGTTGATCTTTGCCAAATTCACGCGCAGCACAGGTGCGGCGACGTCGACGGTCAAGGGCAGTGGCCTCGGCCTCGCAATCTCGCAGGAGATTGTCAATTACCACGGCGGCGAGATCACGCTGCGCTCCGTCGAAGGGCGGGGCGCGGTGTTCACCGTCAGTCTGCCGGCGCCGTGATATCGCATTGCTCGTCGTGGCATGGGCGCCGATTTGAGCGGCACCGCCTGTGCAACCCTTGGGCACAACATAAATGTTGAATATGACAGGAATTCTGCGCTTTCTCGCAGATCTTTCATACTGTCATAAAAGTATATGACAAATAATTGGGCGAAATATTATTCTAATTGAGAATTGTTCTATTTGCTCTCGTGTTTTATCCCCGTGATTTTGTTTGACTGATGTGATTTCAATTCTTAACTGTTGCGCGACTCCGCACGCGGTCGCAGCTTCCCATGCACCGGTCGGGTCATGGCGAGACGCGGCCCGTCGGAACCATGTCGAACGCGATACATGGTGGAGGGGGCGGCCGTGGATTGTCGCGACGCCGCGCTCCTTCCCACGTTGGCGTCGACATCCATGTCGGTCCGGCGGCCACTACGGGGGCATGCCCCAGTATTCCCTGCTCCCGGACGCCGGGCCGACATGGATAACCCCCCGCCCAGGCCGACATGCTTCGGCAAAGTCGTGCTTGATATCTGCCATGCGTGCCGGGCATGGGCTATTGCATGCCGCACCCGCGTGCTAGCGTCCGCTCACGTCGCATCCAAGGTCGAGGTCAATATGGACGATCCAATTCAAGGTCATCCCACGCGGGCGGAGCAGCTCGACATTCTGGCCACGCTGGTGGCCGATCAGGCACGGCCGGGCGACCGCATTCTCGATCTCGGCTGTGGCACTGGATATGTCGCACACCTGATCTGCGAGAAGCGTCGGGACCTTGCTTTCGTCGGCCTCGATATCAACGAGCAAAGCTTGCAGGCCGCCTCAGATAATCTGCGCCCCTACGGGGTCGATGCCAGGTTCGTCGCCGCCGATCTGTCGGATCCGTCGTCCATCGACGTCGCCGTTGAGCCGCACCGGTTCGTTCTTACGGCGCTGACCTTCCATGACCTCACCGACGATCAGAAACAGCAGCTTCTTGCCTGGGCGTGCGACCGGCTGGCGGATGACGGCTTTCTGCTGATTTACGACCGCATTCGGCTCACCGATCCGGCCTTGTTCCCGCTGCAGCAGAGCCTTTGGTCGCGCATCGAACGCGAGCACGGCCGTGGCATGCGCGCCGCCGCCGATTATGCCGCCTATCAGGCCGACCTCGGGCCGAAGAACCAGCCGGCAGCGCTGGCCGACTACCACAAATGGCTGCGCGATCTGGGTCTTCAGGTCGCGCCGCTGCATCTGCACGGCAACGTCATGCTTCTGGGGGCGGCGCGCGGCGCCTGACGCGATCACGCTGCCGTTTGCGGGGCCTCCTCGAGTGTCAGTTGTGGCGCCAGCCGGCCCGCTCCAGGCCGCGCCAGAACAGGTCGCGGTCGCGGTCGTAGCGGAACGGATAGGTCGCCTCGAGATACTCCACCGTCGGCGCCTGCCGCTTTGTCAGTTCTTCGAAGGCGGTGCGTGCATCCTCTGATCGGTCCATCAATCCCAGGGCCGAGCACAAGCGCTGCCAGGCGCGGATATCGCCGCCGAATTCGCTGATGGCCCGGCGCGCGTAATAGACCGCCTCGTCGAATTCCTGCGTCAACAGATGTGCCAGCGACAGATCGGACAGCACCAGCGTGCCGGCATTGCTGTGCGGGTTCAGCCGCTGTGCCGCGGCCAGATGGTCGAGTGCATTCGCCGGGTGGCCGTCGAAATTGTACAGGCAGCCAAGAAACTGCTGCGCCAGTGCGGCACTGGGGTTCAACTGCACCGCGCGGCGCATTTCATCGGACGCGGTGTCGTAGTCGCGCTCATGCCACAGGATCGACATGCCGAGCAGGGCGTGGCCCAGCCAGTTCGACTCATCCAGTTCGACCGCGCGCCGCGCATCCGACAGGAACGTGCCGCTCGAACTGACGGGATCGCCGGTCCACGCCAGTAGTGCCTGTTGGTAGACGCAGTAGGACCGCAGTGCATAGGTGCGTCCGGAATCGGGCTCCAGCGTCAGGCTCTCGTCGAGCAGGTGCAGCGCTTCCTCAAGGTCTTGTGCCCGACCGCGCCGGATCAACGGATAGGCGCGCAGGTTGTGATCCCAGGCATCCAGGTTCTGCGGCAGTTTGCGCGCACTGGCCGCGCGTTCGGCGCGGGCCAGTTCCGGTTCGATATGCAGGACGATCTGCTGCGTTACCTCGTCCTGCATTTCGAACACGTCGTCGATTTCCCGGTCGAACCGTTGCGCCCACAGATGATGACCGTTGCTGGCGTCGATCAGTTGTGCCGACACCCGGATGCGGCGACCGGCACGCCGGACGCTGCCGACGACGACATAGCGCGCGCCCAGCTCTCGGCCGACATCCACGACGTCGACATGCCGGCCCTTGTACGAAAATGACGAGTGCCGTGCGATGACCGGAATCCAGCGCCAACTGTAGAGTGCGGTGATCAGGTCGTCGGCGATGCCATCGGCGAAATAGTCCTGTTCGGGATCGCCGCTCATGTTCTCGAACGGCAAAACCGCAATGGCCGGCCGGCGCCACAGGGCGGCGCTGTCGGGGTCGGCGGCGAACTCCTGCGGCGACGTCTTCTCATCGCCGGCGGACGATAGTGCCAAAGGTTCCGACTCGGCACCATCGGACGATGGTCCCGTCGCTGTGCCGGCCGTCGCCCGGTCTCGCCATGCCGCTTCGATAAGGCCGACGTCGTCCTGACCCATGTGTGCGGCATCGGCCAGCGCCCGCTGGTACTGCGCGTCCAGTTCGTTGGCCCTGCCCAGCCGGGCCAGCAGGGTGATCAGCGCCGCCTGGGCCGTCGCGTTGCCCGGCATCGCATCGACCCGCTGGCGCGCGTAAGGCAAGGCCTGTTCGGGTTCGTCCTGCAATCTGGTGCACAGCGTCGCCAGCAGCAGGCCGCGTTGACGGGCCAGATCGTCAGCTTCAGCGATATGCCAGGCCTGAAACTCAGGGCAGTCAGGCAAGCTCAGCCCTTCAAGAAAACCGCCCTGGGTGGCGTCGAGCAGTGTCGTCAGGACGGGTGTCGCCACGTCAACGGGGTCGCTTGCTGCCATGGCACGCAGGGCATCGATATCGGTGCTCACGCCCGACAGGTCCAATGCCACGGTGTCGCGGTCGGCTACGACGCGCTTGATCTGATCGTCGTCCAGAATTTCCCGCAGTTTGCTGAGGCTCCAGCGCAGCGCGCCTCGCGGGTCGTCCGGCACCGACCAGAGCATTGAAATCAATCGCTCACGACGTTGCGGCCGGTCGACGGACGCCAGAAAGGCCAACAGCGCTCGGGTCTTCTTCGATGGTGGCAGGCGGACGGCCGCGCCGTCGCGGGCAACCTGCAACTCGCCGAACAGCTTTATCTCCAGCATGGGCTTTTGCATCATCCGGCTGTCGGTGTGCGCGTGAAACAAGGCTGCAAGCACCTTCTGTGCCGTAGTTTAGCAATTTCAACGGCGGCAGGCGGGAAATTCAACGATTGTTCAAACGGCAATGCAAACGCTCCGTCCCCATGTTTAGTTGGCGACGCCGGAGCGCGGCCGTCGCGACACGGGGGATGGACGCCATGGCACAGTGCTATACGTACCGCGACGTACTTGCGGCATCGGAACGTATTACCTGGCAGGTCGAGGACCTCATCGGCCCAGGCAAAACCCTCGATTTCGGCAAACCGTTCGTGCCCGAGTCGCTGGCGCGGGTCGATGCGCTCGACTTCCTGACGTCGGACGAACAGCGGATTCTCAATCAGATCCGCGGTCATGCCTATCTCAGCATGTTCATCGTCGTCGAAGGCTTCATCCTGCCTTTCGTCATGGACCATAGTCGCTGCCAGATCGACGGCGACGACGACCGGATGCGTGCCTTGCTGCGCTTCGCCAGCGAAGAGGCGAAGCATATCCACTTATTCAACCGGTTCCGCGATTGTTTCGAGGACGGCTTCGGCGACTACTGCGACGTCATTGGGCCGGCCGACGAGATCGCCCAGAAGGTGATGTCGCATCACCCGCTCGCCGTGGCGTTGTTTGTCCTGCACATCGAATGGATGACCCAGCGGCACTACCTGGAGAGCATCAAGAACAACTACGCCCTCGATCCGTTGTTTCGGAACCTGTTGCGCCATCACTGGATGGAGGAGGCGCAGCACGCCAAGCTCGACACCTTGATGATCGAGGCGATGGCGACGGAGTGCAGCGGCGACGAGATAGATCAGGCGATCGACGAATATCTCGAAATCGCGGCTTTCATGGACGATGGCCTGGCGAACCAGGTCGAGCTCGATCTCGACAGTTTTTCCCGCGCGACCGGGCGCTGTCTCGGCGCGGACGAAACCGACCGTTTTCGCCAGGTGCAGCATCAGGCGAACCGCTGGACCTACATCGGGTCCGGCATGACGCACCGCAACTTTCTGGTCACGGTCGAGGGTCTGTGCCCCGCCGCGCGCCCGCGGATCGAGCAGGCATCGGCAGCTTATTGCTGAGCGATTTTATGCGGGGACGGCATACCGGCTGCCGCAGGCCGGCGGGCGCCAGGGGACGTGATGCGGCGATGTACAATGGGGATTCGAGTTGATGTCTGATTTGTTTGATCGATGCGGTGGCTTTGCGGTGGTGCGCCAGATCGTATCGGCGTTTTACGACAAGGTGCTGGATTCGCCGGTGCTTGAGCGGCATTTCGCCGGTGTCGACATGAAACGGCTGATCGACCACCAGACCAAGTTCATGGCTACGTTGATGGGCGGGCCGGCGAGCTTTTCTGATGAAGCCTTGCGCCGGGCACATGCGGCCCTGGCCATTTCGGCTGATGAGTTCAACGAGGCTGGCGAACTACTGCGCGAAAGCCTCGAGGAGTTCGGCTTACATCCGGCTGACATACGCGAGGTTTATGACGCATTCGTGGGCTACCGCTCGATCATCGTCGACGAGGATCAGCAGCGCGCCGCACAATGATTGGCGAATGGTTGTATGACGCCTAAACTAAGGTTGTGGGCCGTATCTGCCGATCGCAACATGCCGCGACACGGGTGAGGGAGGACACTGCCATGGCCATGACGCCATTTGAGCGCTACGGAGGCTTCGCCAACGTGCGCCGTATCGTGTCCGAGTTCTACGACCGGGTGCTGGCCTCGGACACGCTGCAGCCGTATTTCGCTGGGATCGACATGCGTATTCTGGTCGATCACCAGACCAAGTTCATCGCGACCGTCATGGGCGGCCCCGCCGCTTTTTCCGATGACGCGTTGAAGCGGGCGCATCAGCGCCTGCGGATTACCCGCGACGATTTCCATGAGATGACGGAAATCCTGCGCGAGACGCTGGAGGATTTCGATCTCGACGAAAGCGACGTGAACGACGTTTGCAGCGAGGTGCTCCGGCGCGAGCCGGTCATTGTGGCCAATGACGATGCCTGAGACCGGGAGCAGCGCCGGTGCGCACTCCGACGCCTCCGCCGATCAGATCAAACTCTGCCTGCAGAGTTTGACGACCGGCGTTGCGCTGGTCGATCCGGAGACGTGGACCATAAGTTTCGAGAACGCGAAGTTCTTCGAATGGTTCCCGCCAGTCGATGACGATCATGACCAGCTGGAAAGTCGTCTGGCCGGCCTGAACGCGGAGCGGGCGCGCAACCGGCTCGAACGGGGGCGCCCTTTCCGGTTCGAAAGCGAGGTCAAGGCCGGTGCCCGGACGCTCAGCCTCGGTATCGAATTGCGGCACGACAAGATCGGTGAGCAGGAGTTGCTGCTGGTCGAGTGTCAGAACATCTCCAAGCAGAAGGAAGCCGAGTACATGCTCGATTCCTACTCGCGCATGGCAGAAAAGAATGCCCGCGAATTGCAGAAGGAGAAGGAGCGCGTCGAGAAGCTGCTGCTGAACATCATGCCGCGCACCGTCTATGAAGAGATGCGCGAGTTCGGTACGACGACGCCGCAACGGTTCGAGTCGGCCACCGTCCTGATGCTCGACTTCGTTGGCTTCACCGACATGGCGGTGTCGCGGGACCCGGGTGCCCTGATCACCGAGTTGAATGACATCTTTTCGTCGTTTGACCGGATCGTCGAGCTGTTCGGGTGTGAACGCATCAAGACCATCGGCGATGCCTATGTCGCGGTCTCCGGCCTGCCGGAATCGAATGCCGAGCATCCCACGGCGATCGCCAAGGTCGCGCTACGCATGCGCCGCTATCTGGAGAAGCGGAACGCCGCTAACCCCAATCAATGGGTCTGCCGCATCGGCATCAGTACCGGCCCGGTGATCGGTTCGCTCGTCGGTATCCAGAAGTATGTCTACGACATCTTCGGGCCGGCGGTGAATTTGGCGGCGCGGCTGGAAGCGTTCTCCGATCCGATGCAGATCACGCTGTCGGATGCCACCTACGGTCTGGTCAAGCACGACTTCCAGATCAGCGAACTGGGTGACTACGACATCCGCGGGTTTGGCAGTCAGACGCTTTACATTCTGGAGGACGAGAACCGCGCCCGTTTCTAACGGGCCAGTTCCGCCGTGCGCATGTTGCTGCGGGCGCGGCTGCGTCGATCGTCGCCCACGTAGTCACCGAAGTCGACGCGGCGGCGGTCGGGTCCGATATAGCTGCCGGTGCTGATCGATGCCGGACGCTGCCGCAGGATGTGTTCGGCCAGCTGCAGAATACTGTGTTGGCCCGTCGGCTTTACCAGCAGGTGGTCGATGCCGGCCTGAATCAGCCGCTGCACGTCTTTGGGCGTGCTTTGATGCAACAGGCCGATGACCGGCAGGTTTGGCCGCGGCGTCTGCGACGGGTCGCGCAATTCGCGCAGGAAGGCCCGGGCCTGCATGCGCGCCATCGCGAAATCGATGACGGCGATCTCTGCCTCGAAGTTGTGCAGCGCGGCGATACCTTCGCGTGCGGCCCTGGCGAAGACGGCTTTGGTCGACTGGTCCAGCTCTCCGGCCAGTGTCGATTCCACTCCAAGCAACAGCAATCTCATGTCGCGTTGCTTCAGCATTGGCGCGCCTCCGCGGCAGCCTGTCCCTGGCGATGGCATGGCCCGGTCGCTAGATCGATGACCAGCCAGGAAACAACCTATACGCGTTGTGCGTAAACAAAGCCTTGCGCGGAGTTTGCTGTTGCCGCTGTCGCGAAATTGCCGCTAGATGACGCCATGACCAGCATTGCGAAAGCATCGCGGCGCGATACGCAAGTCATCGGGCTCATTGGCTCTGCTCATTTCATGAGCCATTTCTATATCTTCCTGCTGCCGCCGCTGCTGCCTCTGCTGACCGATGAGTTCGGCGTCGGATACGCCGCCGTCGGACTTGCGATTACGGTCTTCAACGTCACCTCGGCTTTTGCCCAGCCGCCGGCCGGTTTCCTGGTCGACCGCATTGGCGCGCGCGCCCTGCTGATCGGCGGTGTCCTGCTCAGCGGTGTGGCGTTCGCCGGCATCGGCTTGTGGCCGACCTATGGTGCGCTGATCTTCTTCGCGGCCATCGCCGGCATCGCCAACAGCGTCTATCACCCGGCGGACTATGCGATCCTTTCGGCCAATGTCGATGGCGAGCGCATGGGCCGCGCGTTCAGCCTGCATACCTTTGCCGGCTATGCCGGCGGGGCGGCGGCGCCGCTGGCCATGGCGTTCGCCATTCAGTTCTGGGACTGGAAAGTCGGCTTGGTGCTCTCAGGCGTGCTCGGTTTCGCGGTGTTTGCCCTGCTGCTGGCCGGTGCCAGGCTGCTGAACGACAGGCGTCCGGCTGCGCCCGGCCAATGCGCACCGGCCGCGCAAAAACAAAACGGCGGTCTCAGCCTGCTGCTGTCGACGCCGATACTCATGTGCTTCGGGTTTTTCGTGCTGATCTCGATGTCGGCCGGCGGTATCAGCGGCTTTGCCGTGGCCGCTTTTCTGGTCATTCACGAGATGGCGCTGCAGGAGGCGCAATATGCCCTCACCGGATTCCTGGTCGGCAATGCGCTTGGCATCCTGGCAGGCGGCTACATCGCCGACCGCACGGTGCATCACGAACGGGTCGCCATGCTCGGATTCCTGGCCACGGCCGTTGTCGTCTTCCTGATCGGTCAGCTGGCGCTTCCCGCGCTGGCCGTGATTGTCGCGATGAGCGTGGGCGGCCTGATGTTCGGCGTCATCATGCCGTCGCGCGACATGCTGGTCCGGGCGATCACGCCCGAGGGCCAGACCGGCAAAGTGTTCGGCTTCGTCACCACGGGCTTCAACGTCGGCGGCATGCTGGTGCCGCTGCTGTTCGGCTGGGTCATGGACAACGGCGACCCGCGTTGGATCTTCTGGATCGCGCCGATCTTCATGATCATGGCGACGCTCAGCGTCTTCGCCACACGCGCGGTGCAGACGGACTATCGCGCCGCAATGGTGACAAGAAACGACTAGCGCGGTCCCGTTGGTGCGGGCTGGCGATGCACGACCGGAAAACGCCCGAGCGTCAGTTCGCGGCAGACAACGTCGCCGGCGGCAATTCTCAGAGCTTCGTCGGGTTCGGTGCGTCGCCGTAAACGTCCTGCGGGTCGAAGACCTTCTCGGTTTCCTCGAACGTCAGATGCACCGGCGTGTCGCTGATCTCGCCACCGACCGGCAACGAACGGTAAAAGCACGAGCGGTAGCCGACGTGGCAACTTGCGCCGTTGCCGGCGACGTCGACGCGCAGCCACACCGCATCCTGATCGTCATCGATGCGCATCTCGACGATCTTCTGGGTCAGACCGCTGGTTGCGCCTTTGTGCCAGATCGTTTTGCGGCTGCGGCTCCAGTAATGCGCTTCGCCGGTTTCGATCGTCCGGCGCAGGGCCTCGTCGTTCATGTAACCATGCATCAGCAGCTCGCCGCTCTTCCAGTCGGTGGTGACAACCGGAATCAGGCCGTTTTCGTCGAATTTCGGCGCCAGTTCATGGCCTTCTTCGACCTGTTCGACACTGCTGCGTGGGGCAAACATGGCGTTGGTCCGTTCTCGTTTCGTATCAACGGTGGCGATTGGTTCGTTTCAATAGCGGGTGTCGCGATACGGTTCAACCGGCATCGCCGGTCGCGCCGGCACCCGCTGTCGCGGGCTCACCGATCAAATGTAGGGCGATTTTGCGCCGGTGCGCCTGTCGCCGGTGCTCGAACAGGTAGATGCCCTGCCAGGTGCCTAAGCATATGCGCCCGCCGCGCACCGGAATCGACAGATGCGTCTGCGTCAACGCGCTGCGTACATGCGCCGGCATATCGTCTGGGCCTTCGCTGACATGCCGGAACAGCGGATCGCCGTCCGGCACCAATCGGGCGAAGAAGGCATTCAGGTCGTCCTGGACCGCCGGGTCGGCATTCTCCTGAATGATCAGAGATGCCGAGGTGTGTCGGATGAACAGCGTCAACAGACCGTCGGCAAGACCGCTCGACGCGGTCCAGTCCGCCACGTCGCGCGTGATCTCGTATAGGCCCGGGCCGCCGGTTTCGCAGGTCAGTTCGTCCTGCCGCTGCTGCATGGTGTTCATCCTTCGCCACTATTTCAGGTCGGCGGCGACGGCCTCGTCGATATGGGCGAAGCCGTCCCGGCGCAGAAGTGCGGCCAGATCGTCGCTGATCTGTCGAACCAGACCTGGCCCATGAAACACCAGCGCGGTGTAGAGTTGCACCAGCGAGGCACCGGCCCGGATCTTCGCATAAGCCGCAGCGCCGGAATCGATGCCGCCAACGCCGATCAGGGGAATTTGCCCGCCGGTTGCCCGGTGAACCCGGCTCAGGCAGCGGGTAGACAGGTCGAACAGCGGCCTTCCGCTCAATCCGCCGGTCTCATCGGCATGCGGCCCGGTCAACTCGTCGCGCAGGCCGACCGTGGTGTTGGAAATGATGATCCCGTCGACGGCCAGGTCCAACAGCGCTGCTGCCACCGCATCCAGATCGTCGTCTGTGAAGTCGGGCGCGATCTTCACCAGGATTGGCGGCCGCTGGTCGATCTGCGGTGTGCCGGCATCGCGCGCATCGCGCACCCGCCCGATCAGGTCGCGCAGCGAGCCTTCGGTCTGCAGGCCGCGCAGGCCCGGCGTATTCGGGCTCGACACGTTGACGACGAGGTAGTCAACCAGCGCCGCCAGCGCGCGCGTGCCTTCGACGTAGTCGGCAACGCGGTCGCTGCTGTCCTTGTTGGCGCCGAGATTGGCGCCGACGATGCCGCTGCGGCCCTGGCGTTTGACCAGACGGTCGCGCACCGCGTCGATACCATCGTTGTTGAAGCCCATGCGATTGATCACCGCCTGCTGCGCCGGCAGGCGGAACAGGCGCGGTCTCGGGTTGCCTGCCTGTGGTCGCGGCGTTACCGACCCGGTCTCGACGAAGCCGAAGCCAAGCCGCAGCATGGCGTCCGGCACTTCCGCATTCTTGTCGAAGCCGGCGGCCAGCCCGACCGGCGAAGGGAAGGTCCGACCCCACCGCGTGCATCTTAAGACCGGGTCGTCGGGCGTGGGCTGCCGCGGTGCCAGCCTGGCCTGCAAAAGACGAATGGTCAGTCGGTGGGCGGTTTCCGGCTCAAACAACCGGATCGCGCGCGCCCCAAGGTTGGCGAGCGGCGAAATCATGCGCTGATGTTGGTCCTTCGCGAGGCGATGAATTGGCAAGCTTTACCATCTGACAAACGCGACGTGCAGGGTTTTCACATCTTGGTTTGTCTTCCCGGCGCGGCGGCGAATTCGAAGAACTTGTCGGCAGCACCGTCTATAAATTTGATTTCCGTCGCTTCCGGTACGGCGTGGCACTTACACGAACCATGTTGCGAGAAAGAGGAATATTTGCCTAATTGCGCCGAGATTTGGGAATTGGCGCGCGAGCGGAATACTGGTTGTACCGCTGTTCTAATGCGATAACCCATTGCCGTATTTGTTACTTATCACGTGCATTATTTGGACTCGGACACTGAATTAGCTGGTAGGACAGTAGTCAAATAGTCGTAATAGGCTGTAGAACTCGAACTTTTATTCTTCTTGAAATTGAACAAAACAAAGGAAAAATAGCCGACAATTTGTATGGATATTCTTATTGCCGAAAGGCAAGCCCTAGATAAGATGAATCCTATGCTCACACATCGGAGTATTTGGGCCGCGATCGATGCCCTCGCAGCAGATCGGGGAATGTCGGTCTCGGGGCTTGCGCGTCACGCTGGGTTGGATCCGACCACATTCAACAAAAGCAAGCGTGTTTCGCGCGACGGCAAGCCGCGCTGGCCGAGTACCGAGAGCATCGCGAAGATACTCGCCGCGACGGAATGCCCGCTGGCTGATTTCTTGTCTCACATCATGGTCGGCGGCGAAGGTCCCGCCACCGGCGTGACCCGTATCCCGCTGATCGACATGACCCGTGCCGGCGCCGTCGGCGCATTCGATGAGGCCGGCAGGCCCGTTGGCGGCGATTGGGATGAAGTCGAATTCCCGGAAGTGGTGGACCGGTATGCCTTCGCCATGGAGATGGTGGGCGACGCCATGATCCCCATTCTGCGCGGCGGCGATGTTATCGTGGTGTCGCCGCAAGCGGGCATCCGCCGCGGCGACCGCGTGGTTCTGCGTACCACATCAAGTGAGCTGCTGGTCCGCGAAATGGCGCGCCGCACGGCGACCCGGGTGGAACTTGCGGCCGCCAACCCCGGCTATCCCTCGCTGGAGATCGATACGCGCGAAGTTGCCTGGATCTCGCGCATCATCTGGGTTGGCCAGAGCTGAAACCCACCGCGCGATGTAGGGCGGGATTGCAACCGTCTGCTTGGCGGTATGCGGTGCGGGCACTATGCTCGCTGCCTTGATTGATGGCTTTCCTTTGCGCGGGAGCGTTCGATATGGCGGCAGTTTTCTTTCACGACGGCAAATGGTTCGACGAGCAGCCGATGCTGGTTGGCCCGATGAACCATGCGTTCTGGATGTCCTCGGTCGTGTTCGACGGGGCCAGGGCGTTTGGCGGATTGGTGCCGGATGTGAAGATGCACTGCGAGCGCTTGCTGGTCTCGGCCCAGAACATGCTGCTGGAACCGGCGCTGGAGGCGGGCGAGATCGCCGATTTGTGTGTCGAAGCGGTGCGCAAGCTGCCGAAGGAGTCCGAGCTCTACATCCGGCCGATGTTCTATGCCGAGGAAGGCTTCATCATGCCGGAGGGGGCCAGTACGAAATTCGTGCTCGCGGTCTACGATTCACCGATGCCGGAATGGCATGGCATCAAGGTCTGCCTGTCGTCGCGGCGCCGGCCCGGGCGCGACCAGGCGCCGACCACGGCCAAAGCCAGTTGCCTGTATCCCAACAGCGCGCTCGCCCTGCGTGACGCCAACGCGCGCGGCTTCGACAACGCCGTCGTGCTGGACCCGAACGGCAATGTCGCCGAGCTGCTGACCGCCAACCTGTGGATCGTGAAGGACGGCGTCGCCATGACGCCGGCGATCAACGGCACCTTCCTGAATGGCGTGACCCGACAGCGTATGATCCAGCTGCTGAAGGATGCCGGCAACGATGTCCAGGAAGTCACCATGACCTGGGATGACGTCGCCAATGCCGATGAGGTGTTCTCCACCGGCAACTACGGCAAGGTCATGCCGATCGTGAAGGTCGAGGGTCGCGACCTGCAGCCGGGCCCCATCGCGACCAAGGCGCGCGACCTTTATTTCGACTACGCCAAGGACTTCCAGGTCTTCTAGGGCGTTTCACGCCCACGCGGAATCCGGGCCGGCGATGTCCGATCGACGGTTGCGCTAGCCGCGATCCCAGGACTTGGCGTTGTCGGCAAAGTCCGGGCGCTGCGGTTTGACGACACAGAAGCGGTGTCCGCTCGGCGCTTCCAGCACGACCCAACCCTTGATGTCGGCAAGCCGGCGCGCGCCAAGCGAGACCAGCCGCTCGACCTCCGCCTCGATGTCGTCTGTTTCTATGTCGAGGTGGACCCGGCTCTCATGGTCGACCTCCTGCAACAGGACGCGCAACTCGCCGTCCGGCCCGTGCAGTTCGGCATACTTGCCGTCGTCGTCAATGGTCGGCACCGATCTGGTATGGCCCAGCGCAGCGGACCAGAAGCTAGCGTAGTCTTTGAGTTGATCGTCTGTCTGACAGTCGATCACCAGCACGCCCAGGCGACTCTTGTGCATATGTTCCCTCTTTGTTCCAGCAGGGTCAGTAAACGACTGCACGAAGAGAAGGTCAATCGTGAAGTCTGACCTAGCCGCGCAAGCGTTGGCGGTGGGCCGGAAAAATCAGGAAACGGCGGCGTTGTCCTGCGCGAGGAAATCGCCGTGAAGTGCCTGCCGGATCAGCGCGGCGCTCTCGCGTACGCCATAGAGCGCGACGAACGAGCCGAAGCGCGGTCCCTGGCTTTGGCCGAACACCACTTCATACAAAGCCTTGAACCAGTCGCGCAGGTTCTCGAACGCGTGCCGTTTGCCGATCTCGTAGATCTCGTTCTGGATGTCCTCGCCCGCTGTCGCCGGGTCGAGCTTCTCCAGCGTGGCGGCCAGCTCTTCCATGGCCGCCCGCTCGTTGTCGTTCGGCGCCCGGTACCGCTTCGTCGGCTTCACGAAGTCCTCGTAGTAGGCGATGGCGTAGCCGACCAGCCGGTCGAGGATCGGGTTGGTGGCCGGGCTGGCGCCCACGGCATAGCGGCTGATGAAGCCCCACAGCACCGCCTTGTCCTCGGTGTTGCAGGCGGCCGCCAGATTCATCAGCAGTGCGAAGCTGACCGGCACCTGCTCGACCGGCGGGGTGCCGCTGTGGATGTGCCACGCCGGGTTGTCGAGCCGCTTGTCGTCCTGGCCGCTGAACTTTGCCAGATGCGTCAGGTAGTCGTCGGTCGCGCGCGGGATCACGTCGAAATAGAGCCGCTTGGCCTTGCGCGGCGCCTGGAACATGTACAGCGACAGGCTCTCCGGCGTGCCATAGCGCAACCATTCCTCGATGGTCAGGCCGTTGCCGCGCGACTTCGAAATCTTCTCGCCGTTCTCGTCCAGGAACAATTCGTAGGTGAAACCGTTCGGCGGCGCACTGCCGAGGATGCGGCAGATCTGGCCCGACAAGCGCACGGAATCGATCAGGTCCTTGCCGGACATTTCGTAGTCGACGTCGAGTGCGTGCCAGCGCATCGCCCAGTCGGCCTTCCACTGCAGCTTGCAATGCCCGCCAGTGACCGGCACCTCGACACGGTCGCCATCCTCGCCTTCGTAGACGATGGTGCCGGCGTCGACGTCCCGTTCCACCACGGGGACCTGCAGGACCCGGCGCGTCGTCGGGCAGACCGGCAGGAACGGGCTGTAGGTCGCCCGCCGCTCCGGGCCCAGCGTCGGCAGGATGACGTTCATCACCTTGTCGTAGTTGCGCAGCACCGCCATCAGGGCGTCGTCGAACTGGCCTGCGCGGTAGCATTCGGTGGAGCTGACGAACTCGTAGTCGAAGCCGAAGGTGTCGAGGAAGCTGCGCAGCCGGTCGTTGTTGTGATGGCCGAAGCTTTCGTGCGTCTCGAACGGGTCCGGCACCTCGGTCAGCGGCTTGCCCAGGTGCTGTGCGACCATCTCCTTGTTGGGGATGTTGTCCGGCACCTTGCGCAGGCCGTCCATGTCGTCGGAGAAGGCGAACAGCCTTGTCGGGATGTCGCTCAGTTCCTGAAAGGCCCGGCGGACCATGCTGGTCCGCGCTACCTCGCCGAACGTGCCGATGTGCGGCAGGCCCGACGGGCCGTAACCGGTTTCGAACAGGACGAAGCCTTTCTCGGGCACCTTTTCGCCAATGCGCTCGAGTAACTGTCGGGCTTCCTGGAAGGGCCATGCCTTGCTGGCGGCCGCGAGGTCCCTGTTCGTGGTCATACCGGTTGGTCCTTTCGAATCGCCGGCAAAGTAGCGAATCGGCAGGGCGCGTCAACGCTTGAGGCGTCCGGCCGGCAAGGGTGTATAAGGGCGCGATGTCCGCGCCCGCCGACAATGCCGATGTATTCGTGCCTGACGCCGCCAGCGTCGTTGCCTCGGTGCGCCGTGCCGTCTGGCTCACGCCCGATGGCGAGGTCGAGGAGATCGGCGGGGACGAGGTGGTGCGCCGGGCTGGCCTGAACCCGCCGATCGTCTGTCATGCGGCCGCCACGGCGGGGCGTCTGGCTGCCGGACCGTTCCGCGCCTTCGATGTCCTGGAACTCTATGCCTTCGTCCGACCGGCCGACTTCTGTTTGCCGACGCCGGCCGGTCTCGCCGCTGCGCTGGCGCTGGCGCCGCCGAACGACGACACCGAAGCAGCACTGCTGTTGCAAACGGCGACGGCGCAGCTGCTGCGCGAACTTGCCCGGCCGGTCGGCAACGCGGCCGCGGCGCGCCGTATCGCCATGACTATGGCGCGCGCCGGCTGGTCCTGGGGCGCGCCGGTGTTGGCCGCGCTCGGTGTGCAGGACGATGGCGAGACGCGCAGCAGCGGTCTCGACGTGTGGACCCGGCTGAAGCCGTGGGAAGAACCGCCGCCGCCACCGCCGCCGGGCGACCAGTCGGTGTCGGGCGACGCCGCGCGGCAACGGCTGGCGGCGCTGCTGGGCAATCGGGCCGAGGTACGGCCGGCCCAGGCCGACTATGCCGCCGCCGTCGCTGCAGCGTTCCGGCCCCGCGATGCCGCCGGCGAACCGAACCTTGTTCTGGCTGAGGCTGGCACCGGCATCGGCAAGACGCTCGGCTATATCGCGCCGGCCAGCGTCTGGGCCGAGGAGAATGGCGCGCCGGTATGGATTTCCACCTACACCCGGAACCTGCAACGCCAGGTCGATCAGGAACTCGACCGGCTGTTTCCCGACCTCGCGACCAAGCGCCGACGCGCCGTGGTCCGCAAGGGCCGGGAAAACTACCTGTGCCTGCTGAATCTGGAGGAAGCGGCGCGCGGCGTTGCGGCACGACCCAACGACGCCGTGGCGCTGGGTTTGCTCACGCGCTGGGCCGAGGCCAGCCGCGACGGCGACATGATCGGCGGTGACTTCCCCGCCTGGCTTGCCGGCGTCGTCGGTCGCGGCCGCACGCTCGATCTGACCGATCATCGCGGCGAATGCATCTATTCGGCCTGCACCCACTACGACCGCTGCTTCGTGGAAAACTCGCGGCGCCGCTCCCGGCATGCCGAGATCGTCGTTGCGAACCATGCGCTGGTCATGGTGCAGGCGGCGCTCGGCGAGGACAGCGGCGGCTTCCCTACCCGCTACGTCTTTGACGAAGGTCATCACCTGTTCGATGCCGCCGATGGCGCCTTTTCGGCACATCTGTCCGGTCAGGAAGGCGCCGAACTGCGGCGCTGGCTGCGTGGCGGCGAGGCGGGGCGCCGGCGTAGCCGCGCGCGCGGTCTTGAATCGCGGATCGGCGATCTCGTGGCCAGCCCGCAGGCCGAAACGGCGATGCACGACGCCGTGCGCGAAGCCGGCTCGCTCGCCGGGCCCGGATGGTTGAACCGGATGGGTGACGACGCGCCGCGCGGGCCGATGGAGGCGTTCCTGGTACGCGTCCGTCAACACGTGCGGGCACGCGTCGACAATGCCGATACGCCCTATGGGCTGGAGGCATCGACGATCGAACCGGTGCCGGGCCTGATCGAGGCCGCCCACACCCTTGACCAGGCACTGCAGCACCTGCAACAGCCATTGCAGCAGTTAGCGCAACTTCTTGCCAAGCGGTTGGAGGATGAGGCCGACGAACTGGATACGAGCATCCGCGTGCGTATCGAGGCGGCAGTGCGCGGGCTACAGCGTCGGGGGCTGACGGTGACCGCCTGGCGCCACATGCTGACCGCGCTGGAGCATGAGACGCCGGAAGAATTCGTCGACTGGTACGCCGTTGACCGGAACGGCGGCCGTGATGTCGACGTCGGCATGCATCGTCACTGGATCGATCCAACGATCCCTTTTGCGCAGCATCTGCTGGCGCGGGCACACGGTGTGGCAATCACCTCGGCGACCTTGCGTGACAGTGGCGCGGCGGCGGCCGATGCGGACGACTGGACCGCGGCCGAGGTGCGCACCGGTGCCCTGCATATGCCGGCGCCGGCGCGCCGCACCAGTCTGCCATCGCCGTTCGACTATGGCGCGGCGACACGGCTGCTGGTGGTCAAGGACGTCCGTCGCGGTGACGTCAATCAGGTTGCCGCCGCCTATCGCGAGTTGTTCAAGGCCTCGGGTGGCGGCGCATTGGGTCTGTTCACAGCGATCCAGCGATTGCGCGCGGTGCACCAGCGACTGGCTGAACCGCTGGCCGATGCCGGCATTAACCTGCTGGCCCAGCATGTCGACGTGATGGACACCGGCACCCTGGTCGACATCTTTCGTGCCGAGGAGGATGCCTGCCTGCTCGGCACCGACGCGGTGCGTGATGGCGTCGATGTGCCCGGCGCATCGCTGCGGCTCATCGTCTTCGACCGCGTGCCCTGGCCGCGGCCCGATATTCTGCACCGCGCCCGCAAAGCAGCGTTCGGCGGCAGCCGCTATGACGACATGATCGTCAGATTCCGCCTGAAACAGGCATTTGGCCGGCTGGTCCGCCGTCAGGACGACCGCGGTGTTTTTGTCATGCTCGACCCCATGCTGCCGTCGCGCATCGCCACGGCCTTTCCCGCCGACGTCGAGGTGCAGCGCATCGGCCTTGCCGAGGCGGTCGCCCAGACCCGCAGCTTCCTGCGGCCGGCCGAACAAATATCCGTATAGGCCCTTGCCCGGCCACAATTGCCTGACTATGGTCCCCGCCGTTTGTGCAGGAGAGAGCGATGAGCGACGAAATCCTGAGCCCATATGACGCGCTGATCTACATCATGGTTTTGGTGTCGGCGGCCGACAGCGACATGACCGACAGCGAATTGCAGCGGATCGGCGATGTCGTGCGCACGATGCCGGTGTTTACCGATTTCGATGAGAACGAGCTGATCCCGACGGCGCAACGCTGCGCCGAGACGCTTGGGCGCGACAACGGTCTGGAGCTGGTGCTGGACAAGATCGTCGCCTCGTTGCCGGCGCGTCTGGCGGAAACCGCCTATGCGGTTGGCTGCGATATTGCCGCCGTCGACCTGCATGTCGAGGCCGAGGAAGCGCGTTTGCTGCAGATGCTGCGGGACCGGCTCGACCTCGATCGTCTGGTGGCCGCGGCCATCGAACGCGGCGCCCGCGCCCGCCACATGACGCTCTAGGCTGCCGAAAGGCCGGTCAGGAACGCGACGACCGTCTCCGCCGCCTCGCGCCAGTTCTGTTCCTTGCTGCGGCCGGACGCCCTGCGCGGCGCCAGATCGTGATTGCCGTCCGGCGACCAGGCCACCTGAATAGCGGCTGACAGGCCGTAGCCCGGAACCTCGGCTTCCGTGCCGAACGGGTCGCGGGTGCCCTGTACGATCAGCGTCGGCGTGCGAAGTTCCTGAAGATGTTCGGTGCGCAGCTTGTCGGGTTTGCCCGGCGGGTGGAACGGATAGCCGAGACAGACCAGGGCATCGACTTTCGTTTCATCAGCGATCAGGCTCGCCATACGCCCGCCCATCGACTTGCCGCCGATTGCCAGACGTTTTGCCGGCACCGCGTCGATCATGGTCCGCCAGCTGTCGAGCAACACAGGCTGGCGATCCGGCGGACGTTTGCGCCCGGTGACGCGGCGGTCGGCCATATAGGGAAATTCGAACCGGACGACGCGGATGCCGCCACTGGCGATCATTTCGGCGACGGCTTCCATGAACGGGCTGTCCATTGGTGCGCCGGCGCCATGTGCCAGGACCAGCGTCCAGTCCGCGTCCTCGTGTCCGTTGAACAAAAAATCGACCATCGCTTGCCAGACGTGTTGCAGCAGTCCGGTGCCGGACCCATCTGAATAAAATTACCACCGCCGCGTCGTAATACGGCACAATTCCCGGCGCGCCAGTGCTGATTAACGGCCAGCCTAGGTCACGCTCCGACTGACATTGGACAGGAGGCGAGGAATGTCACTCAGAATCAATGACGAAGCCCCGAACTTCACCGTCGATACGACGGAGGGCAAGATCAACTTCCATGACTGGATTGGCGACGGCTGGGCCATCCTGTTTTCTCATCCCAAGGATTTTACGCCGGTCTGCACCACGGAGTTGGGCTACATGGCGGGCCTGAAGCCCGAGTTTGAAAGGCGGAACTGCAAAATCATCGGCCTCAGCGTCGATCCGGTGAGCGATCATGAAAAATGGGTCGGCGATATCGAGGAAACCCAGGGCCATGCCGTGAACTATCCGTTGATCGGCGATCCGGACATGACTGTGGCCAAGCTGTACGACATGCTGCCGGCGGACGAAAGCGGTGGTCCGGGTGAGCGCACGGCGGCGACCAACGCCACGGTGCGGTCGGTCTTCGTCGTCGGGCCGGACAAGAAGATCAAGCTCATGCTGACCTATCCGATGAGCACCGGCCGTAATTTCGACGAGGTCCTGCGGGTGCTCGACTCGATGCAGCTCACGGCGCAGCACAAGGTGGCAACGCCGGTGAACTGGAACAAGGGCGACGACGTCATCATCGTGCCGGCGGTGTCGGACGAGGATGCCAAGACCCAGTTCCCCGACGGCTGGAAGACGGTCAAGCCGTACCTGCGGGTGGTGCCCGATCCGTCGGCCTGAACCAAGGCAGTGTCACGTTTTGCAACGGCGGGCTTCGGCCCGCCGTTTTCGTTCGCGTCAGGTCGAGGGCTTGTGATCGGTTCGTCATCGCGACCATCGCTATGGTGCCGTCATGTAGCGTAGTCTGGTGGACGCAATGGCGACTCTCGAAGCCCTAATCCTGGCGCATGAAGGCGCGGTCCGCCTCGGTGTCTTTCTGGCTGTTCTGGCGGCCGTGATGGCTTTGGAATGGGCGTTGCCGCGCCGCCGGCTGACGCAATCGCGTCGGCGCCGCTGGGCGGCCAATTTCGGCATCGTCATCATCGACAGCCTGATACTGCGCCTGGCCTTTCCCATCCTCGCGGTCGGCCTTGCCGTTGTGGCGGCGGACCGCGGCTGGGGTCTGTTCAACGTCGTCGGCCTGCCGGTCTGGTTCGAAGTGCTGGCCAGCGTCATTCTGCTCGACGCGCTGATCTACTGGCAGCACCGTCTGTTTCATACCGTGCCGCTGCTCTGGCGCCTGCATCGCATGCACCACGCGGACCTGGACTTCGACGTCTCCACCGCCCTGCGCTTTCATCCGATTGAAATTGCATTGTCAATGTTGATCAAGATGGCTGCGGTCCTGCTACTGGGCCCGTCGGCGTTCGCTGTCGTCGTGTTCGAGGTTCTGTTGAACGGCACCGCCATGTTTAACCATGGCAACCTGCGTTTGCCCGGCCGGCTCGACCGGGCTTTGCGCAAAGTGATCGTGACGCCGGACTTTCACCGGGTGCACCACTCCGTCCGGCCGGAGGAAACCAACAGCAATTACGGCTTCAATCTCACCTGGTGGGACTATTTGTTCGGTTCCTACCGTGCGCAGCCGCGGGACGGCCAGACCGGCATGACCATCGGTCTGGCGCAATACCGGGATGCGGTTTCCGCCAATCTGGTGTGGATGTTGCTGCTGCCGTTTCGCAACGACTCGGGGCGTGAGGTCCGTCGGGGCCGTCAGGGCGGATAGGCCGTGTACGCGCAAACGGCGAAAACTGAGGTTGGCGACGACTGACGGAATCATTCGTAAGGCATCCTGAGTCCGTTCTGGTGATGCCGGTTTTTTTGAAACGTTGAACAACCTGACGTTGGCAACGTCGTTGGACAGGTGAGGTCGGCCGCACGTCGATCGAAATCGGCTTTTTCAATCGACAGGCGGACAAAGGCGCCCTGCCGACGGAGTGCCGTAGAGGCTGCCTGAGCTCACTTCAATGCAGCAACTGACGCATGTGCCCCGCTCCGGCTCAGCCCATAGGCATGCCCGGTCGCACATTCCTGTTGATCTGCTATGTTATAACATAACAACATGGGATGCCAGGATGGAGCAGTCGTTTGGAGCATCGCGTGAGCAAGCGGGGAGAGAAGTCGCAATCGGATGTGCTGGCGGTTCTGCGCCGGCACCGCGCTCCGCTGTCGGCCTACGATGTCTTGGGCGAGTTGCGCAGGGCCAATCCCAAAATCGCGCCGCCGACGATCTACCGCGCGCTGTCCGCGCTGATGGAGGGCGGTCGCGTCCATAGGCTCGAGTCGCTCAACGCCTACATTGCTTGTCAGTTCGCTTCCCACCAACACGCTTCGATCATGTCGATCTGCGACGACTGCGGTGCGGTTGAAGAGAGCGTCGCGCCTGACCTGGTGAAGGCGCTCTCAAGCATCATCGGCGAGTCCGGTTTCACGCCGGTGCGTCATGTGATCGAAGTCCACGGCATTTGCAGTTCGTGTGGCGCCAGGCAGGCGACCGCATGATGTCGGGACGGATCGTGTTTCGCCCGCTCCTGGTCGGAGCAATCCCCCGTTTGGCCGGCGCGGCGCTGGTCGTGGCGGCACTGTGGGCGGGCTTTTTCTGGGCGACCTCGACTCCGGGGGCGCTGTGAGCACCGCTATCGCCTTCCAGAACCTCACGCTGGGCTATGACCGTCATCCGGCGGTGCACCGTCTTCAGGTTGAGATCGCCGAAGGGAGTCTTACCGCCGTCGTCGGTCCCAATGGTGCGGGTAAGTCGACTCTGTTGAAGGGCGTGATCGGAACGCTCGCGCCGCTCGAGGGTCGGGTGGCGTTCGGCTCGCTGAGCCGCGAAGACGTCGCGTATCTGCCCCAGCAGTCGGATATCGACCGGACATTCCCGCTCTCGGTGGTCGACCTTGTCGCCATGGGGCTGTGGCGTGAAATCGGTTCCTTTGGGCGGCTCGGCAAGGAACGCCGGGCACGCGTCGATGCGGCGATTGCGGCCGTGGGGTTGACGGGGTTCGAGACCCGCCCGATCGGATCGCTGTCGGGCGGTCAGATGCAGCGGGCGCTGTTCGCGCGGCTGCTTTTGCAGGATGCAAGGCTGGTCTTGCTGGATGAGCCCTTCACCGCGATCGATGCCCGCACCATGGCCGATCTGATCGGCGTGGTTCGGCGCTGGCATGGCGAAGGGCGCACGGTGCTCGCCGTGTTGCATGACCACGAGACGGTCCGTACGCATTTCCCCGACACGCTTATGCTGGCGCGCGAGCTTGTCGCCTACGGGCCGACGGCACAGGTCCTGACGGCGGAAAACCGGTTTCGCGCAAGTCAGATGTGCGAAGCCTGCGCGGGCGCGCCACATGACTGCGGAAGAGACGCCGCATGATCTGGGATGTCGTCTTCCAGCCCTTCGCCGATTTCGGATTCATGCGCCGTGCGCTGTTCGGCTGTATCGCGATCTCGGTCGGCGCAACGCCGGTCGGTGTCTTCCTGATGCTGCGTCGCATGAGCCTGACCGGCGATGCGATGGCGCATGCAATCCTGCCCGGCGCTGCCGTCGGTTATCTCGCGGCCGGCCTGTCCCTCGGCGCCATGACCATCGGCGGGCTGATCGCCGGTATGGCGGTGGCGCTGCTCTCGGGCCTCGTCACCCGCGTCACTGCCCTGCGCGAGGATGCCAGCCTCGCAGCCTTCTACCTGATCTCGCTTGCGCTTGGCGTGCTGATCGTCTCGACCCGCGGCAGCAATGTCGACCTGATGCATGTGCTTTTCGGCACGGTGCTGGCGCTCGACGATGCGGCGCTGATCCTGCTGTGCTCTATTGCGAGCCTGTCGGTACTGATCCTCGCGGCCCTGTTCCGGCCATTGGTTCTGGAATGCGCCGACCCTCAGTTTTTGCGATCGGTCAGCGGGCTCAGCGCGATCACGCATTTCACCTTCCTCGCGCTGGTGGTGCTGAACCTGGTCGGCGGGTTTCATGCGCTCGGCACGCTCATGGCGGTCGGCATCATGATCTTGCCTGCGGCCGCCGCGCGCTTGTGTGCCACTAGCATCAGCGGGCTCGTTGTTGTCGCTGTCGCTATTGCCTTTCTGGCAAGCCTGAGCGGGCTGCTGCTCTCCTATCACTACAGCCTGCCGTCCGGGCCGGCGATCATCCTCGTGGCAGGTATTGCCTACGCGGTGTCGCTGGTGCTCGGGCCGGCGGGCGGTCTTGTCGCGCAGGCCTTGCCGCGCCGCCACTTCGAATCCTGAAAGGAAATCCCATGACCACCCGCAGAACGCTTCTAAGGTCCGCTATAGCCGTCGTAACCCTCTTGCTCGGCGCGCCTGTTGTCGCGCAGGCGAAAGAACCTATCCCGGTTGTCGCGACCTTCTCGATCCTCGGCGACATGGTGGCGCAAATAGGGGGCAAGCATGTTGCCGTCACGACGCTCGTCGGCCCGAATGGCGACGCCCACGTCTACCAGCCCACCCCCGCCGATGCTCGCTCGGTCGGTGAGGCCAAGCTTCTTTTCGTAAACGGGCTCAATTTCGAAGGCTGGATCGACCGGCTGGTCGATGCCTCCGACTTCGATGGCACGCGCGTGGTGGCGACCGCAGGGATCAAGCCGATCGCCTTTGGCGACGAGCACGATCACGACGATGACCATAGCAAGGACCACGGCAAAGATGATCACGCCCATGACCACGGCAAGAAGCATGCCGAAGCGGATCGCCATGACGCCCACGCCGATCATGACCATGGTGCCTTTGACCCGCATGCCTGGCAGAGCCTCGCCAATGGTCAGGTCTACGCCAGAAACATCGCTAAAGCGCTTGCGGCAGCCGATCCCGCAAACGCCAAGTCTTATCAGGCCAATGCCGCCGCCTATGCGGCGAAGATGCAGACACTCGACAACGAGATCTTCGCGCTCATCGAGGTCATGCCGATGAAGGCACGCACCGTCGTGACATCTCATGACGCGTTCGGTTACTTCGCGGCGCGCTACGGACTGATTTTCGAAGCGCCGCAAGGGCTCAGCACCGAAAGCGAGGCTTCGGCGGCAGATGTGGCCGCACTGATCAAGCAAATCCGCAAAGACGGTATTTCAGCCGTATTCGTGGAGTCGATCACCGATAACCGGCTCCTGGAACAGATTGCCCGCGAGACCGGCGCGACCATAGGCGGCACGCTCTATTCGGATGCGCTCTCCGAGCCGGACGGCCCGGCGTCCACCTACCTCGACATGATGCGCCACAACGCAACGACGCTCGCCAAGGCGCTGAGTTCGTAACAGGAGCTGGAGATTATGAACGCTCAAGAGACCCGCCTTCCCGTCACCGTCCTGTCCGGTTTTCTCGGTGCCGGCAAGACGACTTTGTTGAACCGTGTGCTGAACAACCGCGACGGACAGAAGGTCGCCGTCATCGTCAACGACATGTCCGAGGTGAACATCGATGCCGACCTCGTGCGTGCGGATACCGAGCTCAGCCGTACCGACGAAACACTGGTCGAGATGTCGAACGGCTGCATCTGCTGCACGCTGCGCGACGACCTGCTTGCCGAGGTGAGATGTCTCGCCGCTGAGGGACGGTTCGACTACTTGCTGATCGAGTCGACCGGCATCTCCGAACCTCTACCCGTCGCCGCGACGTTCGACTTCCGCGACGAAGCAGGCGAGAGCCTGTCTGATGTCGCCCGGCTCGACACGATGGTCACGGTCGTCGACGCGGTGAACCTGCTCAAGGACTATTCAAGCCACGATTTCCTGCGCGACCGGGGCGAGGTGCTGGGCGAGGAGGACGAGCGCACGCTCGTGCATCTTCTCACCGACCAGATCGAGTTCGCCGATATCGTGGTCCTCAACAAGGTCGCCGACGCAGAGCCTCATCAGGTGGATGCGGCGCGAAAGATCATCCGCAGCCTGAACGCCGACGCCCAAATCATCGAGACGAACCATTCCGATGTTCCCGCGGACGCGATCCTCGACACCGGGCTGTTCGATTTCGAGAAGGCGCACGAACACCCGATGTGGGCGAAGGAGCTTTATGGCTTCGCCGACCACGTACCGGAGACCGAGGAGTACGGCGTGACGAGTTACGTCTACCGGGCACGCCGTCCGTTCGTTCCGGAGAAGGTTGTCGCCGTGCTGAACGGTGCAATGCCCGGTGTCATTCGTGCCAAGGGGCATTTCTGGATCGTCTCGCGGCCGGACTGGGTGGTCGAGTTCTCGCTGGCGGGCGCCCTGTCCGAAATGAAGCCGCTGGGCAACTGGTGGGCGACGGTGCCGGAAGACCGGTGGCCGGACCATGACAGCGCGCGCGCCTATTTGGCCGAGCATTGGCGAGAGCCCTGGGGTGACCGGCGGCAGGAGATTGTCTTCATCGGCGCCAACATCGACTGGCCGGCGCTGCAGGCGCGGCTCGACGCCTGCCTTCTGCCGGAAGATCTGGCAACGGGACCCGACACGCTGCCCGACCTGCCTGACCCGTTCCCGGTCTGGCGGCGCCCGGGAGCAGCGGCATGACACTTGCTCAAGAGGTCGCAGACGATGCCGCAACCGGTGTTGTCGTAGCGGACGTGCTCGAGGGATTGTCGGCGATCCGGCGACCGGGCTGCGCCGCCGCGATATGGCGGCGTCCCCCGTTACCAGGTTTTCAATCCTGGATCGACGCGTTGGAGCCTGCGCGGTTGCCGAAGGCGCGCGTGATCCTCCGGCCTGAAAACGTGCGTGAAACGGTTCATGGGATCTGCGACGAATTCGGCACGCCGGCAGGCCGCCAACGGGACAGGCTGATCGATGACACCGCGGCCCTGGCGGACATGTTCGCTGGGTTGATGCGCGCGCCATATCTCCGTTTGCGCTTCGACGTTGTTACGACCAATGCGTGCCGGAAATTCCATATCGACGTCGTTACGGCGCGTCTCATCTGCACCTATCGGGGAACCGGCACGCAGTACGGCATCTCGACCGACGGGGCAGAGCCGCGGCGCGTGTTCACCGTGCCCACCGGCGCGCCGATGCTGCTGCGCGGCACGTTGTGGCCGGACCGCGCCAAGTCCGGCCTGCGGCACCGCTCACCTCCCATCGAGGGTACGAGCGAGACGCGGCTCGTGCTCGTGCTTGATCCGGTCAGCAACATCGATGACGAACGCTGAAGGGGTGTACGTCAAGCGCATAACGCGGGCGTCCGGAAACCGTGCGCGGCATTCGTCCGTCATCTCGACGATGGCGAGGCCCGAACGATCGGCAGCACGATAGTCCCGCTTCACCCCTGCGGGATTGTTGGTTCGGCGCCTGCCGCACTTGGCTGGGGAACCGTCAGGCCGGCATGACCGTCAGGTTGGCGCGGTACGGCGATGCGTTTGCGCCAATCTGGTGTGGATGCTACTGCTGCCGTTTCGTATCGGTTCCGGCCGGATGACGGACCGTGGTCGCCCGGTCGCCTAGAACAGTAGGTTGCAAATGACGGAAAGTGCCGAACTTCTGCCGGTATCGGTGATCACGGGTTTCCTCGGCAGCGGCAAGACGACCCTGCTCAATCGTTTGCTGCAGCATCCGGACATGGCCAATACCGCCGTCGTGATCAATGAGTTCGGTGAGATCGGTATCGACCATGCCCTGGTCGAAAGCGCCGACGACGATGTCATTCTGATGAGTTCCGGCTGCTTGTGCTGTTCGATCCGCGGCGATCTCGTCGATACCATGCGTGACCTTTACGTGCGCCGTGCCAAGAACGAGATTCCGGATTTCGACCGTATGGTGATCGAGACCACCGGTCTCGCCGACCCGGCGCCGATCCTGCACACGCTGATGTCGGATCCCTACCTGATGTCGCGCTATCGCCTCGACGGGGTGGTGGCGACTGTCGACGCCGTCAATGGCGGCGGGACTTTGGATCGGCAGTTCGAGTCGGTGAAGCAGGCCGCGGTGGCCGATCGCATCGTCCTGACCAAGGTCGACGCCGCTGAGGCTGATACGGTGAATGATCTGAGCCGGCGGTTGCGCGACCTGAACCCGGCAGCTCCGTTGCATACCGCCGCGCACGGCGAAATCGAACCGTCGCTGCTGTTCAACGCCGGCCTTTACGACCCTGAGACCAAGACCCAAGACGTGCAGCGCTGGCTGCGTGAAGAAGCCTATGCCGACGACGACGTGCATAGCCATCACGATCACGGTCATGACCACGACGGGCACGGCCACCAGCATGATGTGAACCGGCACGACGACTCGATCACCGCCTTCTGCATGTACATCGACGACCCGCTGCCCTGGTCGGATGTGGCGACCTGGCTCGAGCTGATGACCACCTATCGCGGCGACGATCTGCTGCGGGTGAAGGGCCTGCTGAACGTCGCCGAGAGCGACAAGCCGGTCGTGGTTCATGGCGTCCAGCACATGTTTCATCCGCCGGTGCAGTTGCCCGAATGGCCGAGTGAGGATCGCCGTTCGCGGCTGGTGTTCATCACCCGCGACCTCGATCGCAGCGTCGTCGAAAGTATGCTCACCGCACTGACGGCGCGTGGAGAAAGCCTCAAATACGCCGACTAGCGTTGTGTCGCCGACCGCCCCACTGCCGATCGATGCCGTTCTCGGCGATCTAAAGGCAGTCCTTGATCGCTCGTTTTTGGCAGTTTTGCAGGCTCCGCCAGGGGCGGGCAAGACGACACGGGTGCCGCTCGCACTGCTCGACCAGTCCTGGTTGTCGGATCAGCGCATTGTGATGCTCGAACCGCGTCGTCTTGCCGCCCGCGCCGCCGCTCGTTTCATGTCCCGCCGGATCGGCGAAAAAATTGGCGGAAAAGTCGGCTATCGGGTGCGGATGGACGCCCGCGTCTCGAAAGACACCCGTATCGAAGTGGTCACCGAAGGCGTGTTTGTCCGACGTTTGCAGTCGGATCCGTCACTCGATGGTGTCGGCCTCGTTATTTTCGACGAATTCCACGAGCGCAGCCTCGAGGCCGATCTGGCTCTGGCGCTTGCCCGCGATGCCCGACAGGGACTGCGCCCCGACCTGCGGCTCCTGGTCATGTCAGCCACCCTCGACGGGGCGCGTCTGTCGGCCTTCCTAGACAACGCGCCGGTGGTGCGAAGCGAAGGCCGCGCCTTTCCGGTCGCGGTGCATCACCTGCCGTCTTCGCCGACGGGGACACTGGAGGACACGGTGGCCCGCGCGGTGCGCGATGCTGTGACCGAAAATGCAGGCAGCGCCCTGGTCTTCCTGCCCGGCGAGAGGGAAATCCGACGCGTGGCCGAGCGGCTGGGGGTGGCGGATCTGCCGGCGGATGTCGATGTTCGCCCGCTCTATGGCGCGTTGTCGGCGGAAGTGCAGGACCAGGCGATCGCACCGCCGCCTCAGGGGCGTCGCAAGATCGTACTGGCCACGTCCATTGCCGAAACCAGCCTGACCATCGAGGGTGTGCGCATTGTCGTCGACAGCGGCTACCGGCGCGCACCCAGGTTCGAGCCGAGAACCGGCATGACCCGGCTTCACACCGAACGCATTTCTAGGGCCGCCGCCGTTCAGCGGCAGGGTCGGGCCGGGCGCCTCGAGCCGGGCGTTTGCTTCCGTTTATGGACGTCGGCGGCGGAGCGCGGTTTGCCGGCCTTCGACACGCCTGAGATTTTGCAGGCGGATCTGACACCCCTGGCGCTGGTGCTGGCCGAATGGGGCATTGCCGATCCGGCCCAGCTCTCCTGGCTCGACCCGCCGCCGCCCGGCGCGCTGGCGCAAGCGCGCGATCTGCTGAGGATGCTTGAGGCGCTGGACGACGATCTTCGCCCCACCCCCACCGGGCGAGCGATGGCGGCGCTGCCGGTGCATCCGCGGCTGGCGCATATGATCGTCAGGGGCACGGCGGCCGGTGTCGGTACGCTCGCTTGCCATGTTGCCGCCCTGCTGTCGGAACGGGATATCCTGACCGACGGCCGCGTCAGCGACATCGGTGCGCGGCTGTCGCTGCTCACCTCCGGCCCGCGGTCGGGTGGCCGTGGCGTTCGTCGCGGCGCGCTTGCCGCTGCGCGCGACCTGTCGGCCCGGTTGCGCGATATCGCTCGCGTTGCCGGGGAGGACACGGGCGGCGGCGATCCCGGCTTTCTGGTCGCCCTGGCCTATCCGGGCCGGATCGGCCAGCGCCGGGGTGATGACGGCCGCTACCGTCTCTCGGGTGGCGGCAGCGCCCGCCTGCCGGTTGAAGACCCGTTGTTCGGCCACGACTTTTTGGCGATTGCCGAGACCGATGGCGCGGCCAGCGATGCCCGGGTGTTCCTGGCCGCCCCGCTGTCCCGTGCCGCCCTGGATGACGCGTTCGGCGCGCAGATGGTGGATGAGCAATCCGTGGCGTGGGATGACCGCGAGGGCGCGGTGGTGGCCCAGGCACGCCGCCGGCTCGGGCAGCTGTCGCTGGATGCACGACCGCTGGCTCGGCCTGATCCGGCGGCGGTCGGGCAGGCCGTGCTCGATGGTATCAGGCGGCTCGGCCTCGCCGCCCTGCCGTGGACCGATGACCTGCAGCAATGGCGGCATCGGGTGCAGCTCTTGCGATCGAGCTTTCCCGACGACGGGTGGCCTGACGTCACCGACGCGGCGTTGCTGACCGGTCTGGAAAACTGGCTGTTGCCTTATCTGACAGGGGTGACGCGCAGGGCGCAGTTTTCGCAAATCCCGCTGCGCCAGGCGCTGGAAACACTGTTGTCCTGGCCCCTGCCGGAAAGACTGCGCGACCTGGCGCCTGAACGTCTGTCGGTGCCCAGTGGATCGGCGGCGGTGCTGCGCTATGGCAGCGACGGTCCGCCGGCCCTGCGCGTGCGCCTGCAGGAGGTCTTCGGGCTGACCGAAACCCCGACCATTGCCGGCGGCCGCGTCGCCGTCACCATGGAACTGCTGTCGCCGGCGCAGCGTCCCCTGGCGGTGACCGGAGATCTTGCCAGCTTTTGGCGCAATGCCTACCCCAGCGTGCGGGCGGAGATGCGCGGCCGCTACCCCAAACATCACTGGCCGGAGGACCCCATTGCCGCGACGCCGACGCGAACGACGAAACGCCGTCGGCCCTGAATGGTCCGAAGGGCCGTGGCAGCGGGCACAGCGGCAGCAAAAAAGAAACCCCTGTCCGCAAGGGACAGGGGATAAGTTGGAAGGTAGGTCAGGAATAGGATGCCGATCGTCCGTCAATTCGGCACCTCATCCGAGCGCACTTTTAACCTAAGCGGGCTTGGGCGCTGCACCAGTGACCGGCGTCACCGAACGTGATTTTCTAAGGTGCGCGAGGACGGGTTGACCGGGCCGCGGGTGGAGAAAAGGGAGCGGGCGATGGCAGACGAACTCGGTGCGTTCATAGACCATGATGAGGTTCGATTGCCGGGCCATCCCGGCGGCGCACTGGCCGGCGTCACACTGGCGGTGAAGGATATCTATGACGTTGCCGGCCATGTCACCGGCTGCGGCAACCCGACCTGGCTCGCGACCCATGCGCCAGCCGCCGCTACCGCTTCGGCGGTACAGAAGCTGGTGGATGCCGGCGCCGAGGTGATCGGTAAGACCCATACCAACGAGATCGCCTATTCCGTCACCGGCGAGAATGTCCATTACGGCACGCCGCGCAACGTGAATGCGCCGGGCCGGGTGCCGGGCGGTTCGTCCAGCGGGTCGGCCGCCGCCGTTGCCGGCGGTCTGGCCGATGCGGCACTGGGCTCGGACACCGGTGGCTCGGTGCGCATCCCGGCCAGCTTTTGCGGCACCTTCGGCCTGCGGCCGACGCACGGGCGCATCCCGGTTGATGGCATCATGCCTCTGGCGCCCAGTTTCGATACCGTCGGCTGGTTCACGCGCGATGCCGTGTTGCTGCGCATGATCGGCGAGGTGCTGCTGCCAAACTTCGCGCCGGCCGCGCCGGCGCAGCGGCTCCTGGTCGCGACCGATACCTTCGATGCCGCCGTCCCGGCCGCCGCGGCCGCGTTGCAGCCGCTGGTCAATCGCATGCGTGCTGCGTTCGATGACGGTCAGGACGTGAATGCCAGTGCCGGCGCCCCCACCGACTGGCTGCCGCACTTCCGTGTCCTGCAGGCGCGCGAGGTCTGGCAATCGCATGGCGAATGGGTCCGGGCGCACAACCCGGCGTTCGGGCCGGGCGTAAGGGAACGGTTCGAGGCGGCGGCTGCGATTACCGACGATGAAGTGGCTGTCGCCAACGATGCCCGTACCCGGTTGCGCCAGCATATCGACGGTTTGCTGGCGGACGGCAGTGTCTTGTGCCTGCCGACCGCGCCCGGCATCGCGCCGTTGTGCGCCACGCCGGAAGCGGACATGGATGCCGAGCGTCAGCGGATACTGAGCCTGACCTGCCTGTCTGGTCTGAGCGGCTGCCCGCAGATTTCGCTGCCGCTGGCGACGCTGGATGGATGTCCGCTCGGTCTCTCTTTCATGGCCGCACGCGGGCGAGACGAAGTGCTGCTGGACCTTGCGGTTCGTCTGTCATCGGCGTAGGTGACGATCAGGCCGAACCGCACGGCGCGCATCTGCGATCATGAATAGCCAGCCGATAGACCTTCAACCTGCCGAGCGTTCCGGCCGCGGCACGGGCCGTGTGCGCGTGCGGACACTGGTGGTGACGCGCTGGCTCGCCGTGTTCGGCCAGCTCGCCACCCTTCTCATCGTCAGCGAAGGCTTGCATGTCGAAATGCCGATGCTGCCCGCCATGCTGGCGGTCGGCTGCTCGGGTGCGCTGAACCTCTACGTGGGGCTGCGCCGCGGTCTGGGCGGATGGCACAGCGACCGGGAAGCCGCTGCCTTCCTGGCCTACGATATCCTGCAACTCGCCGCGCTGTTGTATCTGACCGGTGGGCTGACCAACCCGTTCGCCCTGTTGATGCTGGTGCCGGTGACGATTTCGGCGACGATCCTCAGTCTCGGCAGCACCGTTGGGCTCGGTTTCCTGGCCTTCGCGTGCATCACGCTGTTGTCAGCGACCCATTTGCCGCTGCCGTGGCCGACACCGGGCTTCAGCTTGCCGCCGATCTACAACCTCGCAATGTGGATCTCGCTGGTGCTCGGTATGGCTTTCCTGATGTTTTACGCCTGGCGCGTGGCGGAGGAGGCACGGCGCATGTCGGCGGCACTCGCCGCAACGCAACTGGCGCTGGGCAATGAGCAGGAACTTTCCGCCCTGGGCGCGCTTGCTGCGGCCACGGCGCATGAGCTCGGCACGCCGCTCGGCACCATTGCACTGATCGGCAAGGAGCTGTCGCGCGAGGTGGCGGACAATCCATCGCTGAGCGAGGATATCGAGCTTCTGAACGACCAGGCGGCGCGTTGTCGGGACATTCTGGCGCGCCTGTCGCGCAATCCGCGCGAGGGCGCCGACCGCAGCATCGCGCTGATGCGCATCGATGCACTGGCGGCCGATCTGGCCGAGGTGTATCAGCGGTCTGGCGTCGATATCGAGGTGACCGCGACACCGCTCAACAACAGCGACGCGCCACCACCCGTGCTGCGCCGCAGCCCGGAACTGGTTCAGGGGCTCGGCAATCTGATCGAAAACGCCGTGGAATTCGCCCGTCACCGTGTGCAGATCGAGACCGCCTGGAACGACACGGCCGTGCGCATCGACATCAGCGACGATGGCCGCGGTTTCGCGCCGCAAGTTCTGACGGCGATTGGCGAGCCGTATATCAGTACGCGGCCGGGGGATGGTCGAATGGGGCTTGGTGTGTTTATTTCCAAGACGCTTTTGGAACGCACGGGCGCAACCCTGCGGTTTGCCAACAGTTCGCGCAGCGGTGGCGCAAGAATTATCATCAGCTGGCCGCGCGAACTGATAGAAAGCCGCCAGGACGTGGCCTGAGACATCAGTGTGACGGAGGACGATCAGTTTGAGCGAGAATGACGAAGACTTGCCCGATGACCGGTCGCTGCTTCTGGTGGACGACGACGCGGCCTGGCTCGGTCGCCTGACCAAGGCGATGGAACATCGTGGATTCGACGTTGTGGCCGCCGGCAGCGTGGCCGAGGCCAAAGCGCATCTGCGCGAACTGTCGCCGGCATTCGCCGTGCTTGATTTGCGCTTGGAGGACGGCAGCGGGCTCGACATCGTGGGTGAACTGCGCGACGTGCGGCCGGATGCGCGTATCGTCATGCTGACGGGCTATGGCAACATCGCCACTGCGGTGGCGGCCGTGAAACTGGGTGCCGTCGACTATCTTGCCAAGCCGGCCGATGCCGACGACCTCAAAGCCGCTTTGCTGGCACGTGAGGGCGATCGGCCTGATCCGCCGGACGATCCGATGTCGGCCGACCGGGTGCGCTGGGAGCATATCCAGCGCGTCTATGAGTTGTGCGACCGTAATGTGTCGGAAACGGCGCGCCGGCTGCGCATGCATCGGCGCACCCTGCAGCGCATTCTCGCCAAGCGCTCGCCGCGCGAATAGACGTCGGGGTCAGGCTGTCGCGGCGCGATAGTCCGGGCTCAGCAGCGTGTCGATGTGGTGGCCCTGATAGAGCGTGATGCCGAGTTTCTGGCCAAAGGTAATGGCACCCTCGTCTTCGCACCGGCTCAGCACGACATGGGTCGGCTCGCAGCACTCGATGGCCTCGCGGAACCGGGCAAGGCCCAGCGAGCCTTCCATCTCGTTCAATTCCGGCGACCAGATCACCTTGTAGAAATCGACGTCGATGTCGTTGCGCTGCAACAGCGGAAAAGTCAGGTGCGACAGACCGTCGAGACAGATCTTGTAGTCGCGCTCGCGCAGGAATTCGCGCAGAAAATGAAAGCTGCCGATGTTGCCGAACACGTCGATGCTCTGCAGCTCGATCACCATCGACTTTTTCACGTGCTGACGCAGTTCGCGGTCGAACGTCAAAAAGTCTTCCGACATCAGCGTGGCGATGTTCAGGTTCAGGCTGGTTGACATCGGCACCTGGCGCTCCAGCGCCGGCAGTTGCCGCAACAGCCGCAGGTCGACCGCTTCAGTCAGAACCTGGAACAGCCAACGGTTTGCGAACAGGTCGACGTCGGGCGCCAGGCGATGGCGCAGTGCGTCCATCGACACGTAAATCTCGTTGAACACCGGCTTGATGTTGTTGCCAGGCACGATGGCGGCGATTTGCTGACGTGACAGCATCGACGTCAGGTCGGCTGTTTCGATCGCCTTGACCAGTCGGCCGAGATACTCGGCGTCGATTGGTCTGTGTGGTTTTTTGCCGTCGTTATCCGTTTCTTTCGTTGCCTTGGCATTCGGCAACGGCTTGTGGCGCTCGGCCTGCTCCAGCATGCGGCGCGCCATGGCGCAGAACGAGGCGTGGTCCTGTTCCAGTTCGTACCAGGTGCAGAACGGGGCGGTCTCGCCTTCGGCAGACTCGGCCTGGCTGACGGCGGGGTCGTCGCTGAACAGATAGCGCAGGCGCAGGACGACATCGTCGATCTGCGCGATCGGCGCATCGCGCACCACCACGACCAGGTCGTTGTTGGACAACACGAAGCACTGCCCGTCGTAACGCTGCACCAGACTGTCGCAGCTGTTCGCGGCGATGCGGATATGCTGTTGGCGCCGGTTGTGCGGTTGCAGGGCCGACAGATGCAGGTGCACGGCCCGCCGGCCCGGCAAATGCCGCGCCAGTCGTTCGGCATAGTCGAGCAGAAGCTCTTCCTGCTTTGGCAGGACTTCCGCACGCCGGGATGACTGCAGCTGTTTCGCCATGTCCGTACTGGTCCGCGCATTGACCGGGCGGGCGCCCGGTGGCCAACAGCGTGCCAGCTTCGCGTAACGCGCTTACAAATTGGTTAATCCGGGCCGTCAATTGCAGAATTCTGCAAATCTCATGTGGGTGTGTTATCGGCGGTCAATACCCGCTCGGTCGTGTCGAATGGCCCTGTAGGCATCACCTTCTGATAGCCCGCCAGCGTGTCGCGCACGAACTGCTCGACCGAAAACTCTCGTTCGGCCTTGGCGCGTGCGGCGGTACCCATTGTCTTGCATTGGCCCGGATCGGCCAGCAGGTCGCCGACCGCCTGTGCCGTCGCCGGACCGTTGCGCACCGGTACCAGCAGGCCGGTCACGCCGTGGTCGACCACCTCGCGGCAGCCCGGTACGTCGGCTGTCACGATCGGCAGGCCGCAGGCTGCCGCCTCGATCAGGCCGCGCGGCAAACCCTCCCGATAGCTCGGCATACAGATGATCGATGCCTGAGTCAGCATCCGCGGCATGTCGCTGCTGAAACCCCACCATTCGACCAGGCCATCGCGTTCCCACTGTCGGATCGTGTCCTCGGGCACATCCGTTGGATTGTCGGGGTCGCGCCGACCGACCAGTACGAACCGGGCGTCCGGATATGTCGGTTTCAGCAGGCGCGCCGCCTCGACGAACTCATTGACGCCCTTGTCGCCGATGATGCGGGCCGGGAACATCACCACCGGTGGTCCCGGTTCCGGCGCCGATGGTTGGAACTGCTGCATATCGACGCCGCAGCCGCGGATCATGTCGATGCGGTCGGCCGGCACCAGGCGATGACGCAGGAACAGGTCCCGATCGTCCGGGTTCTGGAAGATCGTGCGTCCGTTCGGATGGCCGAGGGCGAAGCGATAAAGCGGCATGATCGCGGCACGGATGAGCCGCGCGAACACATCTTCACGAATGAACAGGAAGCCGAGACCGGTGATGGCGTGGATGACGGCCGGCACCCCCAACAGCCGCGAGGCGAGGCCGCCGTAGATCACGGGTTTCATGGCGACGTGATGTACCAGGCCGGGCCGCAGCCGCCGGATCAGGTGCGCGCAGGTCCACAGCAGTCGCAGTTCTCCCCAGACGCTGCGGCCGCCGCGCTTCAGCGGCAGGTCATGATAGTGAAATCCGCGTGCACGGATCGTTTCCACCGGCGCAGCGTCGAACGGCGCGGCGACGTGTACCTCGCATCCGGCGGCCTTCGCCGCCAGCGCGATCGGCATTCGGTGCGTCGTGAAGAACAGCGCCTCGTTCATCAGGAACAGCAGTCGCGGCGCCGTCATCGTGCGGAACTCATGCGCCTGCCTGCCGCCAGGCCTGGAACATCAGGACATCCCAGAGCTGGTGCTGCCGGTTGAAGCGACCGCTCAAGTGTTCGGCCCAGGTTTCGCGAATGGGTGCGGGATCGAAAAATCCGTCGTCGCGAAGGCGCCGCTCCGACAGCAGGTCTTCCGCCCAATCGCGCAACGGACCGCGCAGCCATTCGTGGATCGGCACGGCGAAGCCCATCTTCGGCCGCTCGATCAGCGCGCGCGGGACATGCCGGTACAACACCCGACGCAATGCCTGCTTGCCGACGCCGCCGTCGATCTTCATCGACATCGGCAGCGACCAGGCAAAGGCGACGACGCGATGGTCGATCAGCGGCACCCGCGCCTCCAGGCTCACCGCCATACTGGCCCGATCGACCTTGGTCAGGATGTCGTCCGGCAGGTAGGTCATGGCATCGAGATACTTCATTTGCCGCACGAAGTCCGGCAGGTCGGCCCAGTCCTGCCGACGGTGCACCAGGTCGGTTGGCGGTGTGCTGCCGATCACGACTTGCTCAGCGGTTTGCCAGTGGCGCACCAGCGCTTCGTAGATCCCGGGCTCGTCGCCCGCGCGCAGTACACCGGCCAGCTTGTGCAGTTTGTCGCCCGGCGTGCGCTGGCGCAGCAGGCCGGCCAGCCGGTCCCAGGTTGCCGGTGCGACCGCAGTCATCAGGTTGGCGGCCAGGTTCCGGCCCCAGCCGGGCAGCCGCCCGGCCATGCGCGCGACACCGTCGACCCAGAGGTAACGGTTGTATCCGCCGAACATCTCGTCGCCGCCGTCGCCGGACAGGGCCACGGTGACGTGTTCGCGCGCCATCTTCGACACGAGATAGGTCGGGATCTGCGACGAATCGCCGAACGGCTCGTCATACATGGCGCCCAGGTGCGGCACGACATCGAGCGCGTCCTGCTCATCGAGATAGAGTTCGTGGTGCGCCGTGCCCAGATGCTTGGCGACCGCCCGTGCGTCGCCGGCCTCGTCATAGCCGGCATCCCGGAAGCCGATGGAAAATGTCTTCACTGGCTGGTCGCTGACGCTCTGCATCAGTGCGGCGACGGCGGAGGAATCGACCCCGCCGGACAGAAACACGCCAAGCGGTACGTCGGCCACCATGCGGCAGTGAACCGCTTCGCTCAGCACGCACTCCGCCTGATCGACGGCCTCTTCGATGCTGCCGGTGAATGGCTGCCGGGAACCGAACTCCGCGACCTCGCGCAGCGACCAGTAGGTTTCGAACTTCGGTTCTGGCAGGTCGCCGCCCACCGTCATGATCGTTGCCGGCAGCAGTTTGCGGGCCTGTTGGAAGATCGTCCACGGCGCCGGGATGCAGTTACGCATCAGATAGAGCGTCAGTGCCTCACGGTCGATGTCGCCCCGGAAGCCGGGGAAAGCGCGGAGAGACCGCAGCTCGGACCCGAAAATGACGGCATCGCCGGTGATGGCGTAGTAAAGCGGTTTGATGCCCAGCCGGTCGCGCACCAGGGACAGACGACGGGTCTGGCGATCCCACAGGGCGATGGCGAACATGCCGATGAAGCGCCGTACCGCCGTTGCCAGCCCCCATTCGCAGATCGTGGCCAACATGACTTCGGAATCGGAGTAACCGCGGAAGCGGTGACCCAGTTCCTCCATCTCCTTGCGCAGCTCGCGGAAGTTATAGACCTCGCCGTTGTAGGTCATGACATAGCGGCCGTCGGCGGAAGTCATCGGCTGTGCGCCTTCGGACGACAGGTCGATGATCGCCAGCCGCCTGTGGCCCAGCGCAACTCCGGCCTCCGCATCGCACCAGACATCGCTCGAGTCCGGCCCTCGGTGATGCATGGTGTCGGTCATGCGGCGGATCGTGCCGTCGTCCGCCGTGACGCCGCCGTGTGCGCGCCGCATCAAGTAGCCGGCCAGACCGCACATGTGTCAGGCCGCGGCGGTTGGCGGTATGGCGAACTCTGCGCTGCCCAGGTCCCAGAACAGGCCGGTCATGATCTGCAGGCCCTCGCGCAGGATCGGCGCCATGGCGTGTTCGTTCGGCGCATGCTGGCAACAGCCGGCATAGGAATGCGGCACCCAGATCGTCGGCAGGCCCAGCGTGTCGGCGAATACATCGTTCGGCAGCGAGCCGCCCAGGCTCGGCAGCACGGTCGGCAGCTGGCCGACGGTCTGTTCGATCGATGTGCGCGCCCACTGTACCCACGGATCGTCCGGCATCAGCCGCGTTGCCTGCATCATCACATCACCGTCATCGCGGCCGACCGCGACGTCGGTGAAACCGTGCGCGTCGAGGTGGCGGCGGATCGCCGGCAAGAAGGTCTGCGGATCGCGGTCGACGGTGAAGCGGATCTGGCACCATGCCGTTGCCCGCGGCGGTATGGCGTTGACCACGCGTTTCGGATCGCCGGTTTCGAACGCCAGAACTTCGAAGGCATTCCAGGCGAATACCCGTTCCGCCGGCGTCAGGCCCGGCTCGCCCCAATCCGGCTCCACCGGCGGGCCATCGCCGCCGGCGACCTCGCACCCGGCCAGGGCTTGACGCACTGCACCGGGGATCGCCTCGGGCTTCAGTTCATCGACGCGGATCTCGCCCTTGGGGCCGACGAGGCAGGACAACGCGTTGGCCAGCCGGGTGCCGGCATTGGCGATCAGGCCGCCCCAGTTGCCCGAATGATGTGCGTCCGCCCTGAGGTCGATGCTGAGTTGGAAGTTGATGGCGCCGCGCGTGCCGAGAAACAGCGTCGGCGTCTGAGGTTGCAATCGCGGTCCGTCCGAGGCGATCAGGACGTCCGCCGCCAATGCCGCACGCTGTGCGGCGACGAAATCAGCCAGGCCGGCCGAGCCGACCTCTTCCGAGGTCTCGATCAGGATGGTCGAGTTGAAACCGAGCGACCCGCGCGTGGTCAGTACCGTCTGCAACGCCGCCAAGTTGATCGAGTGCTGGCCTTTGTTGTCGGCGGTACCGCGGCCGTACCAGCGATCGCCGTCCCGTACCAGCGTCCACGGGTCGCGGCCGTCGCGCCATTGCCCGTCATGGCCGCGCACGACATCGCCGTGGCCATAGGTCAGCACCGTTGGCCGCGCCGGGTCCTCGGCGCGATGGGCAATCAGGAACGGGCCGCCAGACGGGTCGGGGTTTTCGAAGACTTTTACCGTGTAGCCGAGCGGCTCCAGCGTGGGCGCGATTTCGTCATTCAGGTAGCGGTCGAGTTCCGGGCGCAATTCGGCTTCCTGCGCGGTCGACCGGATCGCCACACGCCGCGCCAGATCGGCGAAGAAGGTGCCGTCGTCGAATTGCCGGTTGGCGGCGGCAAGAGCGCTGCCGCGTGTCATGGCGCCCGCACGCCCCGGTCTGCATCGATACCCCAGGGTCGGCGCGCCACGATCAGGCGACCCGCTGCACGCTCTTGATCGGCGCCTTTACCTTGACGGTGCGGCCGAGCAGGTTGAGCAGGATGACGACCCGGTCCTTGTCGGCCATGTGCTGGAACAGGCCGACGGAGTCGCACAGCGCGCCGGCATGCAGTTGCACCTTGTCGCCCGGTTTCAGTGCGTTCGGGTCGACCAGGTTGATATGCCCGTCGGTATCCTCGCGGGCCCGGATTTCGTCGATGATGTCGTCGGAAACCGGGCTCGAGCGGCTGCCGAAGGCGACGAGGTGATTGACGCCCGGCGCGGTGATGATCCGCGGGCGCTCCCCGGCCTGCAGGTCGGCATGCACGAACAAGTAGCGCGGGAAGAGCGGCGCCGACACCCAGTCGACCTTGCGGGCATGCCGCCGCTGTTTGTTGTACTGCGGCAGGTACACGTCGAAATCGCGCTCCCACAGGTTCGTTCGCGCCCATTTCTCCATGTTTGCGTGCGTATAGACGGCGTACCAGGCCCTCATGTCACCACCCCACCAGACTTGTTTGTTTCGTTGTGCGCGGTCTTTGTGACCTTAAGCATTGGCGGCGCCAGCAGCTGACCGTCGGCGAGCGTTTGCCGCATCGTTTCGTACACCGTTTGTGGGTCCCCCAACTCGCATACCATCACGCCATCGACCGGGGCGAGTGACGCCAGTTCGTCGACCAGCGGCACGTGACGGAACCGGTTCGCGCTGCTGGCCGGGTCGATCACGCCAACGATCTCAATGTCGTGCTGAAGCGCGCACAGCAAGGCGATCTCGGCCAGATCACCGCTGCCGGCAATGGCGATTCGTTTCCAGCCATTGTCTGCCGCCTCGCTCAACAAGTCATCGCATTGATTGCGCGCGCGCCGGTAAAAGCGGAATGAGTAGTAGAAATAGTCCGCGGTGAGGCGGGTCTTTTCGGTGAAGCCTTTTGGCGTCAGGTAATAGGCGTAACGGTTCGGCGGAATCCGCTGCACCTTGATCCAGCCTTTGCGGATGCAGCGTTTCAGATAGGCGTTTGTCAGGCCGAGCGCGATGTTCAGTTGCTGCGCCAGGCCGCGCTGGGACAGTTCCGAGTCGTCGGCGACGGCATGCAGCATCTGCATGGTGAGTTGACCATCGCCGCCCGCCTTGCCGGCGGCCAGCGTCTCCGGCTTTTCCGTGGCCGTGGTAATGACTTCACCCCTCAAATGAACGCCAAAGCCCTCACGCGTTCACGTCATGAACGTATAGGGCGTTCATGACGTGAACGTCAACTCCTGTGATGGCGCGGAAGACCCCCGCCAGCTGGCGGGCCAGGTCAGGGCAGGTGGCTTGGTGCTAGACGTTTGACGTGGGCTCGTTTATGCCCCCGTGAGTTTCGCGGGCAATGAGTGCGGGATCTGAAAAACATGCAGACGCTGACCGATTTTGTGGCGGAATTTGCCGATATCTGGGACACCGCCATCTTCGGCGTCGGGGTTGGGCCGGTAATCGGGGCCATGCTGGTCATTCTGGTCGCCGTGGCCGTCCGCGGGTTGTTCTCACGCATCATCATCGGCTTTCTGACCCGGCTGGCGAAGAAAACCGAGAATACCTTCGATGATGAGTTGATCGATGCGTTGCAGGCGCCATTGCGCTTCGTCTTCATCGTCGCCGGTATCTATGTCGCCGAGCGAATTCTGCCGCTGCCGCCGGAGGTCGATGCCTTCATGGTGCGGGTGATCCGCTCGCTGATCGCTTTCACCATCTTCTGGGCGCTCTACCGCTGCATGAAGCCGTTGTCCTTCCTGGTGACGGTGGCGTTCGGCGCCATGGGGCATGATGGCCTGGGTCACAGCCTGAAGGATTTCTTCACCAAACTGGCCAAGTTCGTGGTCGCGTGCGTCGGCATCGTCGCGGTGCTTGAGGAATGGGATTTCAACGTCGGCGCTGTGCTCGGCGGCCTCGGCCTGATCGGCATGGCTGTCGCCTTCGGGGCGCAGAATGTCATCGCCAACCTGTTCGCCGGCGTGTCGATCTTCCTCGATCATATCTTCGTAAAGGGCGAATGGATCCGCTCCGGCGATGTCGAAGGCACGGTGGAGGAGATCGGTTTCCGCACGACCAAGATCCGTCGGTTCGACAAGGCCCTGACAACCATTCCGAACAGCAAGCTGGCAGGCGATGCCCTGGTCAACTTCTCCCGTATGACCAACCGGCGGATCTACTGGAAGATCGGCCTAGAGTACCGTACGACCGACGATCAGCTTCGCGCCGTGGTCAATGGCATCCGCGATCACATCATGACGTCGGACGTTTTCGAGACCAATCCGGCGCGCGCGACCACGCTGATCCATGTCGACAGCTTCAACGATTCATCGATCGACATCATGCTCTACTGCTTCACGCAAACCACCAAGTGGACCGAGTGGATGCAGATCAAGGAGGACCTGGCCTACCGGGTGAAGGAGATCGTCGAGGGTGCCGGTACGGCCTTCGCGTTTCCGTCCTCCTCGCTCTACGTCGAAACGCTGCCGTTCGGCACGCCGGAGGCTTTCACGGCGCCGGTTCCCGCGGCGGATTGACGCCGCGCCGTCAAACCGGTGTGCGGTGCCCGCCAACGAAAACGGCCCGCCGATCTGGCGGGCCGTCTCATCTCTTGAAAGTCTGAAGAGGCCCGGAGGCTTACCTGACCACCGTCGACCTGAAGCTCGGCGGCGTCGGGTCGGCGGCTTCCGGCGTCGGCACTTCGAGGGCGGCCATCAGCTCGCCGGACGACGCCAGAATGCGGTACGCGGCGGCCAGACGGTTCACGTCGGCGGAAATCTGCTGACCGCTGGTGACGAACAGTTCGTTCTCGGCATCCAGCACGTCGAGCAGGCTGCGCTGCGCCACGTCGAACTGCTGACGGTAAAGATCGCGGGTGCGCTGGCTGAAATCGACGGCTGAGTTGAGCGTCTCCAGGCGGTCGGATTCGATCACATAGGCGTTCCACGACCGCTTCATCTCTTCCACCGCCTCAAGGCTGGCATTGAAGCGCCGGCTCTTGGCCTCGGCCTGGCGGGCCACGGCGGCGCGCCGGCCGGCACGGTCGGAACCGCCACGATAGAGGTTCCAGCGCAGCCGAACCATGATCTGGGCATCGTCTTCCCAGGTCCGGACACCGTCACGCTCGTTGTAATAGGTATAACCCGCTTCCAGGTTAACGTTCGGATAGAACGGCGCCTCGGAGACTTCGATCGCCCGGGTGGCGACGTCGATCTCGGCGTCGAAGATTCGCACCGTCGGGTTCTTTTCTTCGGCCAGGCGGACGGCCTCTTCGCTGCTCTGCGGCATCATGCCATGGTCGAATTCTGGCATCATGACGTCATCCGGGGAATCGCCGATCAGGCGGCGATACTGGGCTTCGGCATCGCGCAGCTCGTTCTCGGTCGCCAGCACCGTGGCCCGCGAGCGGGCCAGCCGCGCTTCGGTCTGGGCGGTGTCGGAGACACTGCCGCCGCCGGCTTCCTGGCGGCGTTTCAACGAGCTTAGGATGTCCTCATGGACCTTCACGTTGTCGCGCGCGAGCGCCAGCAGGGCGCGCTGACGAAAGACCTCGAGGTAGACGAGGGCGGCATCAAGACCCAGCACCTCGGCATTCTCGTAGACCCGGTTGGCGGCGGAGCGGACCCGCGCCTTCTGCCGCTCCACTTCGCTGTTGGTTTCGAAACCGTCGAACAGCCGCTGGCTTAGAGTGATCGAGTATTCCTCGCGGTTCAGCCAGTCATCGTCCGTTCCGGTGTTCCGCGTCGACTGCGAGCTGAACTGCTGCAGCCCGTTGCCGACCAAGAGGTCGATCTGCGGCAAATACTGGCCGCGGGCGCGCCGCAGCTCGTGATTGACGGCTTCACGATTGTTTTCGATCGCCTTCAGCCGTGGGTTCGTCGACACCGCCTTGTTGACGGCCTCCTTGATCGAAATCGCCGATGCGGTGCCGGAAAGCGCCGTCGTAACTGCCAGGGCGGTCGTCAGGGCCAGGGCCCGGAGTACCACTTTCGTATGCTGTCGCGCGGGATTGGACATTCGTGCCCCCTAGTCACCCTCTTCAGAATTTCGACTGTTTTGCTATCGCTAAACGATTGAAAGACAATTAACTTCGCTACACGCCAACAGCCGGGTACCCGCGCTGCGGATGATCAAAGTATTAGCTCAATCTATACAGAAGCAGAGTCCGGTTGGAAACTGTCCTCCGTTTGGTGCTTCGTTGATGCGCTGCCGACAACCTTTTGCCGTCATCGGCTCTTGATGGGCGAATTGGCTATTTGCCTTTGCTGTCAGCGTGTTGGCCGTTGCCTACTCTACCATCAATGGTGCGATCTGACGACGCTGTTTGCCGCTGCTTCGAAAGTGGCATTGCGGCGCTGGCGACATCGTCATAATGTTTGAGAATTCGTTAAGCTACCGCCTCGAGGTGGTGTGACGAATCGGCGAGGCGCGGCCGGGTTTGGCCGGGTAGCGCCGAAGAGTGCAGTATGGCGTAGGTTGAGTGGGTACCGGTTGGGTGGTCAGAGGCAGGCCGCCGGGCCAGTTGTGCGACAGATGGCAAAGACCGCGGCGGCAAAAAACGCAAGGCAGAACCGGACGGGGGGTGTCCCGGCCGACGTTTTGCACGAGTCCGCTTCGCCGCAATCGGATCTTATCCTCGGCGATGTCGGTGCGGCGGACGGCGATATCGATATCTTCGTCGTCTCGGCCGATGACTTGTCGCCCGATACCAACAACGAAGTTGTTGTGGCATCGCTGGACGGCGTTGCGATCACCATTGTCGCAACCGAAGACGTCGCTGACAGCGGCGTATCCAATGACCACGTCACCGCGACTGGCATTGACGTTGCCGGATTGGAGTATGTCAGTTTCTCCAGTGGTCTGAAGGTCTTCTACGAACCCGATGCGGTTCGCGTCCGCCGCTGACGCGGCTTTTCCAACACCACCGATATAGTTTCGTTCGCGCGTTGTGGCGTCACGACGCCGTCCGTTCATGCCGGTCACCGGCCTGCCGGCTCTTGCGGTGGCTAGCGCATTTGCCGGTCAGAAGTCAGCGACCTGCTCCTGCTTCCATGGGAGCGGAGATCGCTCTAGCTGATGAAGACGATGCAGGCATAGGCCCCTTCGGCATCGAGGCTGACCCGGCAGGCGCGGATCGGCCGCACCAGCAACTGTCCCGGCGGCATATAGGCGATCGACCCTTCATAGGGGCCTTCATCCGGTGACGCCAGGACCCGCCAGGGGTCGCCATGCGGTTGCCGGAAGCGGATGCGGAACAGTTGCGCCACCGGCGCGCCTTCCAGGGCGTCGACAGTGGTGTCGGCCCAGTCCGCCGCGGCTTCGTTGGCAAAGGCGATCACCCGGTCATCGGTAAAGGCGATGGTCGGGCCGGGTACCGCCGAGATAATCGATGTCAGGTCGACACCGCCGGTGCGCAGCTCCCCGCGCTGCGCCAGACGTTGCGTCCGTTTCATCGCGAACACCCGCAGTCTGGCGGCCAGATTACGCGGTCCGCGGGGGTGATCGGCCAGACGGGCGACAATCCGGTTCAACCGTGTGCCGGTATCCTCTGCCGCGGTCTCCAAAGCGGTCCAGAATGGCGGTTCTATGCGGATTGCGTGCCGCCGCCCGGCATGTTGGACGATCCGCAGTCGTGGCAGATCGACGTCATCGGGCGTATCCCGCAAATCGTCCAATTCGTTCATTCTATATATCCTAGTATATAGATTTGATCAGAATTAACCTAGCGATAACCCTTCGTCAACGGATATCTATTTCTCAGCGACCCCGCACCCATGTGGGCTCACCGGCGATCTGTTCCCGTGAGCGTGTTTAGAGAGTTTGAGGAGGCGTTCCGATGGCCAACGAAAGCAACGGTGTACCGGTAAATGGCGAGATCCGGCTGGCACAGGTCCAGACCGACGAAAACGCCCAGGCCCAGGCCAACCAGAACCCGGACGGCAATCAGCCGGTCGCTGCGGAAGTTGCCAACGCGCAGGCCCGCGACGGTCTGGCCAAGCCTGCCGCTGGTGAGCAGGTGACCGTTGCGGTGGTGCCGAACGAGCGCATCGCCGTCGAGTTCAATCCGGATGACGCCCAGATCGTCGAAGAGGGCGACAATCTTACGTTCAACTTCTCCGACGGCAGTTCGATCACGCTGACCGGCTTTGTGCCGCTGTCGCTGACCGATACGCCGCCGTCGTTCGTGCTGTCTGACGGCACCGTGCTCGCCGGCAACATCGTTGTTGCCTCGCTGCGCGGCGTGGCGCCGCAGGATCTGCCGGAACCGGCTGCCGGCGAGGAGACCGCACCGGGGTCGGGCAGCAACACCTACAGCGACAACTTCGGCAACCTGATTGATGGCCTGCAGGCGCAGGGCCCGCTGCCGGGTGAGCCGTTCGGCCGCTTCACGCCGGGTCTTGAGGACCCGACCGAGGGCACGCCGGCCGTCGAAACGGTTGCTGCCGGTCCGACGGTAACCGTCGGCATCGTCGGTGACCCGGACGACCCGAACATCATCAATGAAGTGCCGATCCCGGATGCGCCCGACTTCAACGGGGCTCTGCGTCTGCAGTCGGCCGACATTATCGAAGGTACCGAGAGCGGCACGCCGCGGATCGTCACCTTCCTGTTCAGCCTCAATGAGGCGACGACTGAAGATGTCGAAATCAGCTACGCCATCGTCGGCGGCACTGCCACCGAAGGCACCGACTATTTTGCCGTCGATCCGCTGACCGGCACGGTGATCATTCCGGCCGGTTCGACCACGGCGACGGTGCAGGTTGAAATCAACCAGGACCGCTTCGTCGAGGAGACGGAGAACTTCACCCTGACGGTGACCGACATCGTCAACGCCACCGTCGACCCCGATTTCGACACGGCGACGGTGCAGATCATCGACGACGACCATCTGCCTATCGCGAACGATGACATCGTCAACGTGCAGGAAGACTCGCTCGACAATCCGGTCAACCCGACCGCGCCGACCGATCCCGACGGCGACGTGCTGACCATCACGGTTACCGGCCTGCCGGATGCGACCAAGGGCACGGTTACCAGGGGCGATGGCACGCCGCTGAACGTCGGCGATACGCTGACGGTCGCTGAATTCAACGCGCTGCAGTATGACACGGTCGCGGACGAGGTCGGCGCCGGTGGCGTGATGACCTATTCGGTATCCGACGGTTTCAACGATCCGGCCGACGGCACCATCACCTTCAACATCGGCGGTGAAAACGATCCGCCCGTGGCCACCGACAACACCAATGCGGTGACCGAAGATTCCGGCGTTCCGGCGACCGGCAACATGATCCTCGATGACGACGGCAACGGCGTCGACAGCGATGTCGATGGCGACGACCTCGACATCTCTCAGATTCAGTCGAACAACAACAACACGTTCGACAACACCGGCACGATTGCCGGTCAATACGGCACGCTGACCTGGGATGCCGAAACCGGCGCCTACAGCTACGCGCTCGACAACAGCAATCCCGATGTGCAGGCGCTGGAGCTGGGCGGCAAGCCGCTGATCGAAACGTTCACCTACACGCTGACGGACGGCAACGGCGGTACCGATACGGCAACGCTGACCATCACCATCAATGGCGCTAACGACGTCTCGATGGATATCAGCAGCACCAACGTCTACGAGGCCGCGCTGCCGGACGGCTCGCAGGATCTGAACCCGGGCGAGTCGACCACCGACAGCGGCAACCTGAACATCAATGGCGGCACCATCGGTCTCGGCTACAGCATCACGGCCGGCGGTCAGACGATCGCCAGCGGCAGTGGCAACACCATCGTGATCGCCAATGCCACCGGCACGCTGACCATCAACGACGACGGCAGCTACACCTATCAACTGAACGACAACGTCGACCATTCGGCCGAGCCCGATGACATCGTCGAGCTGTCGTTCGCCGTGACGGTTACGGATGCCAACGGCGATTCGGACACCCAGAACCTGGTCGTCAACATTCATGATGATGCGCCGATTGCCGCCAATGACACCGACTCGGTGGAAGAGGGCGGCACCACGACCGGCAACGTCGTCACTGGCGTTGACACCGATGCCGGCGCGGTGAACCAGGGCACTCTGGCCGCCGACACGCCGGGCGCTGACGGGCCGGTCACGGTCACGCAGATCACCAACGGCACGGACACCTTCGCGGTCACCGGCGCCGGGACGACGATCGACGGCGTGCATGGTCAGCTCACCATCTTCGCCGACGGGTCCTACAGCTACACGGCGTATGACGACACCGATGCGACGGACTATTCGGCCAAGACCGACGAGTTCACCTACACCATTACCGACAGCGACACCGATAGCACGACGGCCACGCTGATCATCGACGTCAACGACCCGGTGCTCGTCGTTGGCAGCAACGAGGACGACGAGGACGGCAGCAGCGAACCGCACACGATCCCGAATCCATTCGGTTCGACCGATGGCGAGATCGCCGGTGAGGACACCAGCGACGTTCTGGTCGGTGACTACGGTGGCAGCGACCTGCTCGGCAAGGACGCCAACATCCTGCTGGTCCTCGATACGTCGGGCAGCATGAGCGAGCAGATTTCGTTCAACGGCAGCACGATCTCCCGCCTCGATGCTTTGAAACTGGCGGTGACCAACCTGCTGAACGATCTGGCGAACAGCGCCGCCGGTGAGGTCCGGGTCTATATCACCCAGTTCGGTGACAAGAGCAAAGGCGGTGCCGAGTTCGACCTGAAGTCGGGCGAGCTGGATGACGCGCTCGCCTATGTCAACGGCATGACCGCCGAGGGCTGGACCAACTACGAAGCCGGCCTGCAGGATGCCCTGAACTGGGTCAATGGCGGCGGTCCGCTGACCGGCAGCGATGTCATCAACCAGGCCTTCTTCATCTCCGATGGTGAGCCGAACCGGGCACTCGAGGAGACCAATGGGGCCAACAACCCGGTTATTCATGAGGAGCGGACAGCGCAGGAAGCGCTGAATGAAATCCTCGGCATCAACCCGCCGGGCGGCAACAACGGCGACGACACGAACGAGGTCGGCCAGATTGAAAGCGCCTTCGGTCCGATCGAGGCCATCGGCATCAACGTCGGCGATACGGCGCTTGCCATTCTCGACCAGGTCGAGGGTGAGGCCGGTGGCTCGGGCGTGGCCGACAACATCACCACGGCCGAGGAACTCGTCGATATCCTGGCGGATCTGAACCCGTTGCTGAGTGTGTCAGATGTTGGTGGAGACACCATCGTCGGCGGCGATGGCAACGACCTCATCTACGGCGACGTGATCTACACCGATCTGCTCGCCGACGAGCAGGGGCTGAGCACGGCCGATGGCGCCGGCTGGCTGGTGTTCGAGCAGCTCGAGGCCGGTAACGGCATCGACACGGGCTGGACCCGCGAGGACACCATTCAGTACATCGAGGACAATGCCGATCTGGTTGCCACCGAGTCGACCGGCAGCATTGGCGGCCGAAGCGGCGGCAACGACATCATCTTCGGCGGCGCCGGCGATGACCGGATCTATGGCCAGGAAGGCGATGACATCATCATCGGCGGCAGCGGCAACGATCTGTTGTCCGGTGGCTCCGGTGCCGACACCTTCGTCTACACCAGCGTGCTGGACGGTCAGGACGTCATTTCCGACTTCGAAGTCGGTACTGATGTGGTCGACATCGATGCTCTACTCGACAGCCTCGGCTATGCCGATGGGGTCGGCGCGCGCGCCGGTGCGGTCAACATTGACGACAGCTCGGGCAGCACCGTGATCACCGTCAACGAAGACGGCGGCGGACAGGTGGCCGGTTTCTCGATCACGCTCGATGGCGTGACCGGAGCGATCGTCGGCACCGACATCAAGGTCGACGATTCGGGCCTGGCATAAGCAAAACTGCGGTGTTTCGGGTGCCTAAGCGGCCCCGAAGCACCGTGGACGAACGAGAAAGGGCGACCCTCGGGTCGCCCTTTTGCGTTTTTGGTTGCCGATCAGGAGCGGCGGAATTCCGCCAAAACGGTTTTCGCTAGAGATTACTCAACGCTTCTTCGGCATGCCGGCCGTTGTCCGCCGCAAGTTGCGGACGCTGATCTTGCTGCATGGTGCGCTCAACGTCGTGGACCGCCTTGGCAAGACGAGGCATCATGTTCTTGAGGGCATTGTAGGGCATCAACAAGGTGGCGGTGCTTTCGGACGCCACTTTGTTGGGTTCGTCCTCGCTTCGTTTCAGCCGCCCAAATTCGATTCGTACCACCCCGTTGGCGACAAAGATCGAGCGAATGTCATCGACGAACATATCCTGCATGCAGCACTCCTGCGGTGTTTCCACCTTCTCAGTCCGGTTCCCTGCCTTGTCCCAATCAGCGCACGTCCTGTTTCGAACAATTTCCGCTAATTCCGCCGCATCCGTCATGCGCCGTGGTGGCCATCGCCCGGCGAGGACGCCGGCATGATGGTCATCCGGAGGTTAATTCTTTCATACATCGCCGCCATCGCAGTGACCGGGCTCACAACTGCGTCTTTTGCGGACACCGCGGTGCCCAAACTGCCGGCCGGCCAGAAGTCGATGACGGTCGACGCCATGGAGTATCCATGGAGCGCTATTGGTCGACTCAATATCGCCGGCCGCGGACATTGTACAGGTTTTCTGGCGGGCGACCGCTGGGTGCTGACCGCTGCGCACTGCCTATACAACAACATCGAAGGGCGCTGGTGGGGCGCCGTCGATCTGCATTTCGTTGCTGGCTACCAGCGTGACCGCGCGCTCATCCATTCCAAGGTACGCCGGTTCCATATCGCCGATGGCTACCGTTTCCGCCGCCAGCCGACCCTGGCGCAGTCGGTGACCGATTGGGCCGTGGTCGAACTGGAGAAGCCGATCGGCAAACTCGCCGGCACGCTGCCGCTGGCGGATCTGTCGCTGAAGGCGATTGAGAAGATTGCCTCGACGCAGACGCCGATCCTGAAGGCCGGCTACCGCGCCAGCCTGCAGCATGTGTTGACCGTCGATACCGACTGCCGGCTGCGCGGTGTCGAAACGCAGACGGCGATGATGATCAACAGCTGCGGTGCCATGGCGGGCGAATCCGGCGGGCCGCTGATGATTTTCGATGACGGCAAGTTCAAGGTCATCGGCGTTCATGTAGCCACGCTGATTGCGTCGCATGCGAAGTTCGCCGCCGCCGTGCCCGGGCTGGTGGTTGGCGACCCGGGCAAGGGTGAGCGTATCAACGGTGCGGTGAAACGCAGTGGCGTGCTGGAGCCGACGGCCCTGTCTCCGGTTTCCGGATCGCCCGCGCGCGCGACGCCGCGTCAGACCATCAAGGCCCTGTTGCACAACCGCGGTATGCTGCCGTCTTTGCTGGACGATCCGGCACCGGCGATCCGCTCGTTGCAGGCCGGCCTGCGCATGCCGGCCGACGGACAGCCTAGTCTCGCCGTACTCGCTCACCTGCTGGGTTTCAGCATCGACGAACGCTGGTCGAGAATGCCGGCAATCGCCTGGTAGGCTAGACGCTCAGGCTCGACAGCAGGCGTTCGCCGTCGCGTGAGGCGACGACGCGCTGAAGCGCCTCGATCACTGCCGCGTCGTAGCGATCGCTGTTCTCGCGCAGGATTTCCATTGCGGCATCGGTGGTGATGCCGGGCCGGTAGGAGCGCGGTGCGATGCGGGCGCAGAACACGTCGCAGGCACCCAGAATCCGCGCTTCGATGCGAACATCATCCCCCTTCAGCTGGTTCGGATAACCGGCACCGTCCAGTCGTTCGTGCATCTGGTAGATCGCTTCATAGACCGGCAGGCCGAAGTCGATGTCGCGCAGTACCTTGGCGGCGTGGTCGACATGGCCCTGCACAATCGCCACCTCCTCCGCGGTCAGGCGCTCGGTCTTGGTCAGCAGCGCGCGGCTGATGGTCAGCTTGCCGATCTGCGACAGGTTGGCGGCGATTTCGACGGTGGCGATCACCGTCGGCGCGGCGCTCAATTGCGTCGCGACCATGGCCGCCAGCGAACTCAGCCGTCGCGAATGCCCGGCCAGGTACGGGTCGCGCAATTCGATGGCGCGCACCAGCGCGGTCACCGTCTGCCGGACCGCGCGTTCCCGGCGCTCCTGTTCCAGTACCAGATCGGTGATGTCGCGGGCGACCGAGACGATGCCGGTTGGCTGACCGCCGTCTTCCGTCAGCGGCACCTTCGATATCTGCAGGTGGTGCGCCACGTCCTTCAGGAAAATGCGCTCGTTCACCGTCACCGGCTGCCGCCGCTCCATGGCCTCGCGATCGGATGGCGCCAGCCGCTCGGCCGTGCCGTGGCCGTAAATCGCTGAATCGTCCAGGCCGATCAGCTCGGTCAGCGGCCGGCCGACCGCGTCGGCAAAGGCCGGATTGGCGTAGACGTATTTGCCGTCGGTCGATTTCAGGCCGATATGGTCGGCGATGGTGTTGTTGATGCCATCGAGCAGCCGACGCTGCGTATTGATCCGCGTGGCCAGACGCTGGAACTGCGCCGCCAGGGCCTTGTTGCGGTCACCGGCCAGCTTCCACCAGAACGCGCCGAACGCGACCAGCAACACCACGACAGCCAGCACCGCGATACCGATCACGTTGCCGCGATGGTCGTCGACGGCTGTCCGTGCCAGGTCGATATCGGACTCCATCACGATCCACCAGCTCAGCGGCGCCACGAGTGCTCCTGCTGAGTAGACCCGCTCGTCACCGGTCAGGCTCATGCGCTGGTCGAGCGGCCAGCGCGTGCCCGTCGGCGCCACCGCGTCCGCCTCGCTGCCGATCGGCCGTACCGGCGGCAGCGTGCCCGGCGCCAACAGGCTGGTGACGCCGTCATACTGCTGCACGATGCGCACACGCTCGCCGCGCCGCGCCAGGGCCGGCGGCTCCAAGAACTGAGCGATCTTGCCGTGCACGCCAAAGGTCAGCACCAGTGAGCTGACGACGTTGGCCTGGGACGGCTCGGCCTGCGGCGGAAAGATCGGCAGGGCGAGGCTCAGCAGCAGCCCCTGATCGGCGGCCTGCACCGGCCCCATCACCGGCGTACCGGTTTCGAACGCCCGCATGCCCAGCGTCTTTTCGTGCGCCGTCATTTCGATCACCGCGTCGGTGGAGATGTAGACGTCGCCGGACCGGCTGACCACGCGGCCATGCAGGAAGCCCGAGTTCTGCACGAACTCCTTCAGCACATTGGTCATCAGCGGCAATTGCTCGGTGAAGGCCGTCGTCAGTTGGCGGCTGTCGCCGGCGTTCGGCGCGCCGCCGCTGATCGCCTGCTCAAGCGTATTCGCTTCGGTCGCGAACAGGCGGAAAAGGTCGCTGTCGGTTACCCGCCGGGTCGTGTTCATCACGCCCTCCAGCCAGGCGTCGATGACGCCGGCGCGGCCCTGCGCGAAGATCTCCAATCGCTGGCTGAGGTCCTCATTGAACTGCCGTTCATGTTCGCCGATGCTGCGGCTCGTCAGGAAAAAGGCCAGCAGGATCACGACCAGCACGACAATGCCACCGATGAACAGCGATCGCCGTGCCAACGCGCCATGGTCGAGCGGTTTGACCTCGCCGCTCAACAGCTCCTCGTCGACACGCTCGGTCCCTACGTCTGTCATCTGATCGACCTTTCCTTTCCCGGGTCTCACTGCAACTCGCCGATGTGAACCCAACGGGTCGTTTCGTTTACCGAGTACTGCGGATCGTAGTGTTTGTAACGCTTGTGTGACATCACGACATTGGCCTGGTTGTCGAGGATGAATTCGTCGCCGTTGAGCTTCACGGCCAGCACGGCGTGCGCCAGACCGCGGATGCGGTCGAACAGGACGACGATGCGCATGTCCTCGTTGCGGAAGCCGAGTTCCTTCAGGGCATAGAATTTGACGATGGAATAATCCTCGCAGTCGCCGGACCGGGCGAGGAACTCGAATGGCGTCGCCCAATAGTCGCTGGTCTGGAAGTTGTCCGGGTCCAGCTTGTAGGGCCAGCGGTTGAAATGCGCGGTAATGACCTTCAGCTGCTCATAAGGCGGCAGGCCGCGGGCACGCTCAACGCCTTCGCGAAAGCTTTCGAGATAGCTCGGCTCGCAAATGCCGGCCGGGCCGACGCAATTGCTCAGGCGTCCGCCCCAGATCTGCATGGTGTCCAGCACCCGCCGCCATTTCGGCAAAGCCGACAGCGAACCGCCAGGCACCTCGATCTTGCCGAACAGGCCTTCGGCGCGCGTTTCGCCGCTCTGCACCGACCGGGCGAGATCGCCCAACGTGCCGGCCTGCGCCGACAGCAGCGGCAGGGCCGCCAGCGTCGCCGCCAGCAGCATCGGGCGTAAACGGAGATGTCGCGGTTGCATGCTGCGCGCCGCGCCCGCCCGTCCGATCAGCGTTCCCGCAGGGCCTGGTCGCGCGCCTTCAGGATCGGCTTCAGGAGATAGGCGAGCACCGACTTCTGGCCCGTCAGAATCTCCACTTGCGCGGTCATGCCTGGGATGATCGGCAACGCCTTGCCCTGATGATGCAGGGTGCTTTCTTCCGTCCGCAGGTAGATGCGGTAGAAGCTCTCACCCTCTTCGTTTTTGATCGTGTCGGCACTGATCTGCTCGAGCTGTGCATTGAGCCCGCCGTAGATCGAAAAATCATAGGCGGTGATCTTCACCACCGACTTCAGGCCGGGCCGCAGAAATGCGATGTCGGCCGGCCGGATCTGTGCCTCGATCAGCAGCCGGTCGTCCAGCGGCACGATTTCCATGATGCTTTCGCCCGGCCGGATCACGCCGCCGACGGTGTTCAGGTAGACCTGCTTCACGGTGCCGCGTACCGGGGCGCGGACTTCCGTGCGCTTCACCCGGTCTTCGCCGGACAGCACCACCTGTTCGAGCGATTTCAGCGTCACCCGAAGGGTGTTCAACTCGTCGGTCGCCTCGGTGCGGAAGCGGCTCTTCTCTGCCGCGATGCGTTCGGCCGCCTCTTTCATGGCCACCTGCGCCCGGGGAATGCTCAGGTTCAGGGTGCGGATCTCGCCTTCCAGGTCGGTGACTTCGCGTTCCAGACGCAGGAACTCCACTCGCGGATAGATGTTCTCCGCCGCCAGCTTGCGGGCAATCTCATACTGCTGTCGCGCCACGCCCAGCGAGTTCTGCAGCTGCCGCCGCCGGCTGCGCAGTTCCGCCACCTCGGCCTTGCGTTGCGCCTGCTGCGATTCCAGCACGGCGATGTTGCCGTTCAGCTGGTTCAGGCGGGCGTCGAACAGGCGCTGCTGGTCGGCCACCATCTCCGGCGCCACATCGAACAGATCCTTGTCGAAGTTCGGCGCCGGCGCGCCGGCAATCTCCGCCTCGGCCCGTTCGATGGCGGCGCGTGCCGCGTAATACTGCTGACGCTTGTCGGCAACCTCGGCTTCCGCCTGGATGTTGTCGATGCGCACCAGGATGTCGCCCTGTTTCACGATCTGGTTCTCGCGCACGAGGATCTCGGCCAGGATGCCGCCTTCCAGGTTCTGGATCACCTGAGTGCGACTCGACGGCACCACCTGGCCCTCGCCGCGGGTGACCTCGTCGAGGATAGCGAAATTGGCCCAGATGAGCGCGACGATGAAGAAGATGACGATGGTGGTGCTGACCAGATAGGCCAGCCGATGCCCGCGCCGACGGATCGCGGCGTCCACCTCGGGCATGTAGTCCAGTGTGTCGAGGCCGAGGATGTCGCGTTTCCGGTTGACCATGTCCGCCTCCGCCTAGTCCGTCGCGCCGCGGATGTGGCCGCGCTTCAGCGCATCCAGCACCGCCTCGCGCGGGCCGTCGGCGACGATGCGGCCGCCGTCGACGATGATGATGCGGTCGACGATCTGCAACAGGCTGCCGCGGTGGGTGATCAGCACCATGGTCTTGTCGCCGACCATCTCGCCCAGTCGGTTGCGGAAGGCTGCTTCGGTGGCGTTGTCCATCGAACTGGTCGGCTCGTCCAGCACCAGCAGCGGCGGGTCGAGCAGCAGGGCGCGGGCAATGGCCACGGCCTGGCGCTGGCCGCCCGAGAGGGCGCTGCCGCGCTCGCCGACCGGCAGATCATAGCCTTGCGGTGTGCGCTCGATGAAGTCCGCGACACCGCTCAACTGCGCGGCCCGGACGATCATCGCATCGTCGACGTTGCGCACACCGAACGAGATGTTCTCCTTCACGCTGCCGAAGAACAGCGTTGTATCCTGCGATACGTAGCCGACGTTGCGCCGCAGGTCGGCCGGATCGATCTGCCGGATATCGGAGCCGCCGACCTGAACCGCCCCGTCCTGCGGCTGATAGAGGCCCAGCAGCAATCGCCCGACCGTGCTCTTGCCGGAGCCGATGCGGCCGACGATGCCGACCTTCTCGCCCGGTTCGATGTGGAACGACAGGTCGTTCAACACCTTCACCTGGGTTTCCGGATAGGCGAAGGACACATGGTTGAAGTCGATCGAAGGCTCGATCCGGTCGCGGTGCACGAAGTTCTTCTCCGCCGACCGCTCGGTATCGACCTTCATGATCGTGTCGAGGCCCTTCAGCGCGATCCGCGACTGCTGCAGGCGGGTCAGCATGGCGGCAATCGACGACATCGGCGCCAGTGCCCGCCCGGTCAGAATTGTGCAGGCGACCAGCGCGCCGACGGTCAGTTGGCGGTCGGCGATCAGGTAGACGCCATAGACCACCACCGCCACCGTCACCAATTGCGTCGCCAGTGAGGCGATGGTGGTCGACAACGAGGCGAAGATACGTCCATGACGGGTCGATTCCGCCGACATGCCGACCAGCCGTTCCCAGGTGCTCTGCATCTGGCCCTCGGCGCCGGCCGTCTTGATCGCTTCCAGTCCGCCGATTGCCTCAACGAGCACCGCATGGCGTTGCGCCGTCTCGCGATAGGATTTCTCCACGGCATGGCGCAGCGGGATCTGCAGCAGGATGCCGATCAGGAACACGATCGGCACGGCGATCAACGGCACGATCGCCAGCGGCCCGCCGATCAGCGAGATCACCCAGATGAAAATGAAGATAAACGGCAGATCGACCAGCGCGATGATCGTCGACGAACTGAAGAACTCGCGCAGCGATTCGAATTCGCGCAGGTTGTTGGCCAGCGTGCCGGTCGATTGCGGCCGGTTGTCCATGCGCAGGTTCATCACCTGCTGGAACAGCTTGCTGGCAATGATGATGTCGGCATTCTTGCCGGCAACGTCGACGAAGTAGCTGCGCAGGTTGCGCAGCAGGAAGTCGAACAGGAACACGATGACCACGCCGACGGCCAGCACGGTCAGCGTCTCGGTCGCGTTGTTCGGCACCACCCGGTCGTAAACGTTCATCACGAACAGCGGGCTTGCCACGCCGAACAGGTTCACCACCACGGATGCCATCAGCACATGCGTGTAGATCGGCGCGAACTTGAACAGTGTGCCCCAGAACCACCGCTTCACGTCCGCCAGCCTCAGTTCCGACGTGCGTCGGTCGAAGCGCGCTTCCGGCTTGGCGAAAATGGCATAGCCGCTGAACTGCTCCTGCAGGTCCTTCAGCGCCACGGTCTGCGCGGCGTTGGTCTCCGGCATCAGCACGGTGCAGGTCCGTTCGGCGCGCCGGCCTTGTTTCTTGTCGACGTCGGTCAGGACGCAGGCACCGCCGTCTTCCAGGATCAGGATGCACGGCAGGGTCAGCGGGTTGATGCTCTGAACGGTCGGTTTGCGTACCAGGCCGGCTTTCAGGCCGGCGCGCTCCGCCGCCCGCAGGATCAACGGTGCCGGCGTCGGTCCGTCCTTCGGTAGCGGCAGGCCGGCGGACAGCACGGCGATGGACGTCGGCCGGTCCAGCAACTGCGCCAGCATGGCAAGGCAGGTCAGCATCGGGTCGTCCGGCGTGGCCGCATCCGACGGCGGTGCGGCTGCCGCCTGCGGTGCCGGTGTTTGTGCTGTTGCTTGAGCTTGCGTCTTGGCGGCGGGTGCCTGCGTTGTGGGCGCATCGGCGGTTGTCCGCCCGCCCTGGGCGGCGCCCGCGGCGGCTCCGGACCGCCGTTTCAGGAACGGCATCGGCGACTTGCGCGGGCCTGTCGGCTTTTTGCTCACGGCATCACCGCCATTGTCGGGGCCGTTGGTGTCCGCCGCGGCGTCGCCGGCGGCTCCAAAAACATTCTTGTTCGCTTTGACGTCCAACGGTGTGACCCCGGGCTCCCCGTTCGCAAAGACTGGTGACTGGTCCCATCGGGAATGGCCATCCGCCGTTGCGTCGATCTGTTTGTTATCCGTCTTCGGTACTTAGTGAACGATGGTTAACATATAGGAAAATGATGACGGTCACTGTGACGACGTTACCACAGCGCCGGACCGAGCGAATTTCGTTACCTTAGTTACCCGCCGATCCGCACCATTGACGCGAATCGCATCCCGAAGCTTTGCCGTCTCGCTTACCAAATCTCAACCATTGCATGCGGAAATCTGCAAAACCGCCAATGGCCGGTGGAGTGAGCGTCAATGCCCTATGTCGAGCGTGATCAGGACGGCCGCGTCCTGGCGCTGCATGAAGCGCCGGATAGCAAGGCCGGTGAATACCTGCCCTTCAACCACCCGGACATTTCCTCCTACCTGGAGGGAATGAACGCCACCGACCTGCGCCAGCTGCTTGAGCTGTCGGACTTCGACATCATCCGCATCGCCGAAGATTTGGTCGACACGCTGATCACCATGAACGTGATCAAGTTCACCGACCTGCCGCCGCAGGCGCAGAACAAGCTTCGGACCCGCAAGGCGTTGCGTCAGAACCTGTCGAGTCTTGCCAATCTGGTGTCGGAAGACGACGACATCCTCTGACGCCGACGCCGGCCGGCACCCTCGCCAAGATACGATGTTTGCGGCTGTCGAGCCCGGGGCGGCGCTGGCTTTCCCGGTCGTATTGGTGTAATCCGCAACGAAAGTCAGCCAACAACCCAGGCCAGCCATGAGCGACGGCCTCGCCCTGCATTCCTATATCGACGATTTCGCAGATCGGCGCGTGCTGTGCGTCGGCGATGTCATGCTCGACCGCTTCGTCTACGGTGCCGTCGACCGCGTGTCGGCCGAGGCGCCGATCCCGATCGTGCGGGTGGAGCAGGCGTCCGCAATGCTGGGCGGTGCCGGCAACGTTGCCCGTAATGTCGCCGGTCTTGGTGCCGACGCGGTGCTGGTCACCATTTTGGGGCAGGACGAGGCGGCGCGGCAGGTGAAGGAACAGGCCGAGGCGGCCTCGGGACTGACATTGCGTGCGGTCTCGGTCGACGGCCGGCCGACCACGGTGAAGACGCGCTATGTCGCCAACGGACAACAGCTGTTGCGGGCGGACGAGGAGACGACGGCGCCGATTGCCGATGCGTCCGCCAACCGGCTGCTCGCCCTGTTCGATCAGGCGCTGCCGGATTGCGACGTGGTGGTGCTGTCGGACTATCTGAAAGGTGCGCTGACGGACGCCGTGCTGCGCGAGGTCATCGCGCGGGCACGTCGCACCGGCAAACCGGTGATCGCCGACCCGAAGCGCGATGACGTTGCCGCCTATGCCGGTGCCACCATGTTGACGCCGAACCGGGCGGAGCTGGCGCGGATTACCGGCCGTACCTGTGTCGAGGATGCCGAGGTCGAAGACGCTGCCCGCGCGCTCGCGGCCAAGCATCGGATCGACGCAGTGCTGGTCACCCGGTCGGAACGCGGCGTCAGTCTGGTGCCGGCCGACGGCATGTGCGTGCACCTGCCGGCCCGTGCGCTCGAGGTGTTCGATGTATCGGGTGCTGGCGATACCGTCGCGGCGACGCTTGCCGTCGCGCTGGCCGCCGGGGCGAATGCCGAAGCGGCGGCGCGCCTTGCCAATCTCGCCGGTGGCATTGTCGTCGGCAAGGTCGGTACCGCCGTGGTCCGGCGTGACGACCTTGCCGCCGCTGTACTCGCGCAGGATGTCCTGGCCTCGGAAGCGAAGGTGGCCTCGGCCGATCATGCGCAGGACCGGGTTGCCCGCTGGCAGTCGCTTGGCCTGCGTGTCGGATTCACCAACGGCTGTTTCGACCTGCTGCATCCCGGTCACGTTTCGTTGCTGACCGAGGCGCGCGCCATGTGCGACCGCCTGATCGTCGCCATCAACAGCGACGAGTCGGTGAAACGATTGAAGGGGCCGGACCGCCCGGTGCAGAGCGAAACCGCCCGCGCCCTGGTCCTGGCATCGATGGGCGTGGTCGATCTGGTCATCGTCTTCGGCGACGATACACCGATCCCGCTGCTGCAGCGGCTGCGCCCGGACGTGCTGATCAAGGGCGGCGACTACAGCATCGACCAGGTCGTCGGTGGCGATGTCGTCAAGGGTTACGGCGGTGATGTGTGTCTTGCCCGTTTCGTCGACGGGCACAGCTCCACCAGTGTGATCGCCCGTGCGGGCGGCCGGATCGACGGGTAGCGGCATGGCTGTCGACGTCGCCGATGTCGCCATTCTGGGTGGCGGGATCGCCGGCCTGTGGGCACTCGACCGCTTACGCCATGCCGGCTATGCCGCCGTCCTGCTCGAACGGGGCCAACTGGGCGGCGGCCAGACCCTGGCTTCGCAAGGCATCATTCACAGCGGCCTGAAATACAACATTCCCGGCTTCGAGGATCAGGCGCTGCCGTTTCTCGCCGACATGCCGCAGCGCTGGCGCGACAGTTTCAGCGGCACCGACGGACCGGACCTGCGGCTGGCGCGCATTGCCGCGCCGCGCTTCCTGATCCATGTGCGCGCCGGTGTGCTCAGCCGCGTCAAGGCCGGTTTCGCCCGTGCCTCGATGCGCAGCGGCACCGCCGAACTGGCCCCCGCGGACTGGCCGTCGCCGTTGCGCGGCGCCGATGGCGCCGTGTTCGCGATCGACGAATTCGTTGTCGACGTGCCCTCGGTCCTGCGCACGCTGTCTTCCCAGCATGCGGATGCCATCCGCCAGCTTCCGGCCGACAACGAACCGGCTTTTCGCGATGGCGTGCTGCGCGCCGGGTCCTACCAGTTGCGTTGCCGCCACTGCGTGTTCGCCGCCGGGGCCGGCAATGAGGCGCTGCTGCGGCATGCCGGTATCGCTGATGTGCCGACGCAGCGCCGTCCGTTGCATCAGGTGATGATTGGCGGCATGGGCAATCCCGTCTTCGCGCACTGTATCGGTGCCCAGGTGAAACCGCTGGCTACCGTCACCAGTCACCGGCTCGATCAGGGCGGCTACGTCTGGTACGTCGGCGGCGGAATCGCTGAAAGCGGCGTCGGCCAGTCACCCGCAGCGGTCATCGACGAAGCGCGCGCCGCGCTGCCGCAGTACTTCCCCGGCGCGGATTTCTCGAACGCCGTGTGGCGGACCCTGCCGGTCGACCGTGCTGAGTTTGCGGGAGAGGGCGAGGGGCGGCCCGGCGATGCTGTTGCGCTTCTACGCGATGACGTGCTGGTCGCCTGGCCGACCAAGCTGGCGCTGGCGCCGCATCTGGCCGATAAGATCGTTGCGGCGGTGAGTAATCGGTTTGCCCCCGGCGTGCCGGCGAGCCTGGAAAACTTCTCGGCCCTGGCGCCGCCCGCTCTTGCGCCAACGCCCTGGGAGGACGCAGCGACATGGAACTAAGAACACTCGGCAAGTCCGGCCTGCGCGTCAGCCCGCTCGGCCTCGGCACCACCAAGTTCGGCCGGACTGAACAGGTAAAGTATCCGCAAGATTTCACGTTGCCCGCCGACCGCGATATCGAGGAACTGTTCGCCATCGCCCGCGAGGCCGGCGTGAACCTGATCGACACAGCGCCGGCCTACGGCACGGCAGAGGAACGCATTGGCGCGCTGCTGCCGGACCCGGAAGACTGGGTCGTCGTCACCAAGGTCGGCGAGAACTTCGTGGACGGTCAGTCGGCGTTCGACTTCTCCCGTGATGCCATCCGCGCCAGCGTCGAGCGCAGCCGCCAGCGCCTGCGGCGCGATTGCCTTGATGTCGTGCTGCTGCATTGCGGTGACGAAGATGTTGCGGTGCTGAACGATACCGCCGCGCTCGACACGCTGATGACCCTGAAGCTTGAAGGCGCGATCGGCGCCATTGGTGCCTCGACGAAATCGGTGACCGGCGGCCTGCTGGCGGCGGCTGTCTGCGATGTCGTCATGGTGACGCTCTATCCCGGTTACCGCACCGAGGTGCCGGCGATCCAGGCTGCCGCCGCCGTCGGTACGGGCGTGCTGGTGAAGAAACCGCTGGCCAGCGGCCATCTTGGCCAGCCGGCCACCGCGCTGGCGTCGGTGGTGACCGAGCCCGGCGTGTGCAGCGCCATCGTCGGCAGCATCAATCCGGATCATCTGCGGCAGAATTGCGCCGCCGTGGCCAGCGCGCTCGCGGCCGACCCCGCCGCTGCTTAAGCCGGACCTTCCGGGTCGGTCAGCCGCTGCAGGCGGCCTGCTGCCGTTACGGCAAAGCGCAGCAGCACCTCGCGACGCCGGCTGGCGTGCAGGCCGGTGGCCGCGCCGTCGCGGGCGGGCCGGATGATTTCCGCGCCATAGCGGTCGGCCAGCATGATACCCGGTTCGTCCGGCAACACGTCTTGTGGAAACGGTGGCGGTACGGCGAAGTAGAAGGCATCGCAATAGTCGACATACTCCGGCCATTTGTTGTCGGTGCGGAAGTCGGCCAGGCTGCGTTTGATCTCGACGATCATGATCCGGCCCTTGCGGTCGATGCTGGCAACATCCGCCCGCCGTCCGTTGCGCAAGCTGAATTCGCTCAGGCTGCTGTAGCCCATGTGGGTCAGCAGGCGGCCGATGCCGCGGGCCAGCAGCGGGGCACTGTCGACTCCGGTTGCGTCGCCGATGAGGTCGAGGTCAGCGTCGTGCGTCATCGCCCTGGGTCAGGTAGCGCGGATTGAACAGCGTCAGCTTGTCGCTGCAGGTCTGCCGCAGGTGGTTGAGCACCGCCGCCCGGTGCGTCTGCATCTCACCGCCCCGGATGCGGGCCGCCAGATCGCGGTTCATGCTCTCCAGATCGCTGCGCGCACCTAACAGCTCTGCAAGGCGGTCCGCCTCGCGCGCGTCCATGTCACCACCCTGCACCAGTGTGCGCTCCACCGTGGTCAGCGCATTGGCGGCGACCCGGGCATGAAAGGCCAGCTGGCCGTCGACGTTCGGCGCCACCTGCTCGCTCAGGTACTCGCGCACGGCCTCCACCAGTTCGGCGATCGTCGGTCTGTCGGTCGGCATCGAACCTCCCCCTCAGTCCACCAGTTCCAGCAGGTCGTACTCGGCTTCTGCCGCCCGTCGGCCGATAGTCGCGGCTTCGACCGATCGTTGCCGCCCGGTCAGGTGACCGAAGGCGAAAATCATGCACATGACGCCCCAGCGCATGGCGCCGAAAACTTCCCAATAATGCACGGCCTTCGGGTCGACCGGCCCGCCGCCGGCGTCTTCATAGCCGGCGAACATATCCTCACGCGCACCGAAGCCGCCGACCGGATGCTGCACATGGCCATAGCGCCAGGACTTCACGCAAATCCAGCCCAAGTCGCACATCGGATCGCCGAGATGGCCCAATTCCCAGTCCAGCACGGCGCGCAGGCCATCCGGCCCGACGATCAGGTTGCCGTTGCGGAAGTCGCCATGCACCAGGGTATGGCGCGCGCCGGCCAGCTCGATGCGCTCCTCCAGCCAGTGCAGGCCGTATTCGAACCCGGGATGGGGATAATCGAACGAATCGAGTGTGTCGCGGTAGAGCTGCAGGTGCGGGCGTGGCGGCAGGTCCTTCAACGGCGGCAGGTCGTCGCGCGGCACCGCGTGCAGTCGTGCCGCCGCCTGACCGCACTGGTGCGCCAGGGTTTTGCGCGCGTCCGCAAACCGCTCGTCGCGGGCGATGCGCCGACCCAGTGTCTCGCCGTCTATGCGGTCCATGACGAATCCGGCGCTGGTCCGTTCGCCGGCGTCGAGAAAGAAATGCACCCGCGGCTCCGGCACCCCGCCGTCGCGGGCCAGCTCCATCAGCCGGCCCTCGGTCCAGCGGTCGACGCCGAGCACGGAATCGACGCCGGCTGCCCCCTCCGGCTGGTCGGCCTGCATCGGGTCGCGTTTCAGGATCAGGGGCAACCGGGCGCCGCCAGGTGTTGCCGCCTCGAACGCCCAGGTCTCGCGCGAGGCGCCGGCCGACATCTTCTGCAGTTTATGGATTTCCGTGCCCTGGCCGAATTGCCTGCCGGCCTCGTCCTCCAGCACGACGCGCAACAGCGCCGCCTGCTGCTCCAGCGTGGCGCCCGCCGTGGACGCGGTCCTGTCGCTCATCGGTTGTCGGCCAACACCATGTCGGCCAGCTTCTCGCCGATCATGATCGCCGGCGCGTTGGTGTTGCCGGATACCAGTGTTGGCATGATCGAACAGTCGGCGATGCGCAGGCCGTCGACGCCGCGCACGCGCAGGCGTTCGTCGACCACCGCACGCTCGTCTTGGCCCATGCGGCAGGTGCTGGTCGGGTGAAACACGGTGGTGCCGTTGTCGCGGGCGAACTGCAGCAGTTGTTCGTCCGACTGCACCGCCGGCCCCGGCAACACTTCTTCCTCCACATGCTGGGCATAGGCCGGCGCGGCGGCGACCCGCCGGATTTCCTTCAGGCCGTCGATGATCGTGCGCTGGTCCAGCTCGGCATCGAGATAGTTCAGGCGGATCGCCGCCCGCTCGCGCGGATCGCTCGATTTCGCCATCACCGTGCCACGACTTTCCGGCCGCAATTGGCACACCGTGCAGGTCACCCCGGAAAAATCATGCAGCTTGTTGCCCGGCCCGTTGGCGCTGAACGGGATGAAATGGAACTGGATGTCCGGCGATTCCAGTTCCGGCCGCGTGCGGGTGAACAGGAACACCTGGCCGGCGCTGATCGTCAGCGGCCCGGTGCGCGTGAAAATGTACTGCAGACCCACCTTCATCTTGCGCAGCGGGTTGTTGACGTCGTCGTTCAGCGACATCGGCCGTTTGAGCTTGTGAATGAACCGGGCCTGATAATGGTCCTGCAGGTTGGCACCGACATCCGGCATGTCGCGCAGCACCGGCACGCCGATCGTCTGCAGGTGCTCGGCCGGACCCAGACCCGACAGCTGTAGGATCTGCGGCGAATTGATCGCGCCGCCGCACAGCACGATTTCGCCGTTGGCCTTCACCTCGTGGCTTGCGCCGCCTTTCAGGTAACGCACGCCGACGGCGCGTCCGTCCTCGAACAGCACCTTCTCGGTCAGTGCCTCGGTCTCGATGTGTAAATTCTGCCGGTCGCGGATCGGCCGCAGATAGGCGACGGCAGCGCTGCACCGCCGGCCGTTGTGCGACGTCGTCTGATAGTAGCCGACACCCTCCTGCGTCGCGCCGTTGTAGTCGGCGTTGTAGGGAATGCCGACGTCCTGCGCGGCTTCGATGAAGGCTTCGCAGATTTCGCGCCGGTCGGGAATGTCCGAGACCTTCAGCGGCCCGTCGGCGCCATGAAATTCATCCGCGCCGCGCTCGTTGCCTTCCGACCGCTTGAAATAGGGCAGCACGTCTTCGTACGACCAGCCGGTGTTCCCAAGCTGGCGCCAGTGGTCGTAATCCTGCTTCTGGCCGCGCACGTACAACAGCCCGTTGATCGCGCTGGACCCGCCCAGCACCCGGCCGCGCGGGTAGTCGATGCTGCGCCCGTTCATGCCCGGATCCGGCTCCGACGTGTAGCTCCAGCCGAGCTTGGCGTTCTTGATGTTCTTGTAATAGCCGACCGGAATGTGGATCCAGATGTCGTTGTCCTTGCCGCCGGCTTCCAGCAGCAGCACCCGGTTGCGCGGGTCTTCCGACAGCCGGTGGGCCACGGCGCAGCCGGCCGAACCGGCGCCGATCACGATGTAATCGAAACTGTTCTCGTTCATTTGCTGATGGTGCTCGTTGTCGCCTCCCAGGAGCGGCAATGCTAACCTGAATTCACCACAACAAGGAAACGCCCATGGCATCTGAACCGGTCAAACCGAATTCGGGCGACGATCCGCGGCTGCTGCGCCTGTCGCCACGCGACAATGTCGGCGTGATCATCGCCACCGTGCGCCAGGGCGACGTGCTCGACATCGCCGGCCAGGCCCACACCATGGCCTTCGACATTGCGCTGGGCCACAAGCTGGCTCTCGCACCGATTGCCCGGGGCGACAAGATCGTGAAGTACGGCGCGCCGATCGGGTCGGCCACCGCCGACATCGCTGCCGGTGCCTACGTCCACATCCACAACATGAAGAGCGACTACATCCCGATCTATTCGACGGACGCCGCCTCATGACAAGCCAACTAACAATCAACGGCTATCTGCGCGCCGATGGCCGCAAGGGTATCCGCAACACCGTGGCCGTGGTCTACACGGTCGAATGCGCGCACCACGTCGCGCGTGAGATCGCCCTGCCGTTTCGTGACCGGGGTGCCCATGTCATCGGCTTCGCCGGCTGCTTTCCCAATGACTACGCCGACCGCATGCTGCGCAGCCTGTGCACGCACCCCAACGTCGGTGCGGCATTGCTGGTCTCCCTCGGCTGCGAAAGTTTCAACAAGTCCGGCCTGGCCGAACATGTCGCGGCGTCGGGCCGGCCGGTGGACCTCGCGGTCATCCAGGACAACGGCGGCACCCGGCGCACGATCGAGGATGGCCGCGCCTGGGTCGAGACCGCGTTGCACCAGCTTGCCGACACGCCGCGCGCCGCGCTGCCGATCGACGAACTGGTCGTCGGCACGATCTGCGGTGGGTCCGATGCCACCAGCGGCCTGACCGCCAATCCGGCTATGGGCCGGGCGTTCGACCTGCTGGTCGAGCAGGGCGCGGTCTGCATGTTCGAGGAGACCGGCGAACTGCTGGGCTGCGAAGGCTACATGGCCGACCGGGCGGCAACCCCGGCCCTGGCGCGGGAGCTCGGCACCGCGATGGAGAAGGCCGCGACCTACTACCAGACCATGGGCCACCCCAGCATCTCCCTCGGCAACGCCGATGGCGGCCTGACCACCATCGAGGAGAAGTCGATGGGCGCCTACGCCAAGTCCGGCGCCTCGCCCATCGTCGGCATCCTGAAGCCGGGCGACCAGCCGCCGGCCGGTGGGCTCTACCTGCTCGACATGGTGCCTGACGGTGAGGTGCGTTTCGGCTTCCCGTCGATCAACGACACGGAGGAAATCGGCGAACTGATCGCTTGTGGTGCGCATGTGGTGCTGTTCTCCACCGGCCGTGGCTCGGTCGTCGGCTCGGCAATCTCACCGGTGATCAAGGTCTGCGCCAACCCCGATACCTACCGCCGGCTGGCCGACGACATGGACGTCAATGCCGGGCGAATCCTCGAGGGCGAGGCCAGTCTCGACGACGTCGGCCGTGAGATCTACGACCTCATCCTCGAGGTCGCCGGCGGTCGCCAAACCGTGTCCGAAGCCCTCGGTCATCAGGAATTCCACCTGCGCTACAAGAGTTTCGAGCCGATTGGCCCGGCCTGTCTGCCTCTCGCGTCCTAGCTCGCTTTTCAAGTGCCCGGAATCGCGCCCGGCCGCGGCGGCGGCCCGCCGGTCGTCGGGTTTGGGCCGCCGTCGCGGACCGAAGGGCCCGCTGTCGTGAGCGACAAAGACAGATCGGTTCCGGTCAAACAGAAACCGGTCTAGGACGCGAGTGGCGCCGGCTGCGGCCCGTTCAGCCGGGTGATCAGCCACACCAGACCGCCACCGACCAGCAGCCAGACGGACAGCGCCGTCAGCCCCATCCCAATGCCATAGTGGTCGCTCAGCCAGCCGACCAGCGTCGACAGGGGAATGAAGCCGAAGCGAATGGCCAGGCTGGCGGTCGACAGCACCGTCGCCCGACGTCGTGCGGCAACCCGCCGGTTCAGCAGGGTTTGCAGCAATGGCCAGCCGGCGCCCCAGGCGACCCAGCCCAGCAACAGCAGAGCTACGCCGGACCAGCCGACGCTGGCGCCGGCCAGGGCGAAGGCCACCGCCAGCGACAGCCACAGGCCGGCCAGGGCGCGCACGGCGCCGATCCTGGCATCAAGGTGATGGCCGAACCAGCCGGCAATGCCGCCACACAACGACCCGACCGCCATCAGCAGGCCGAAGGCCGAGGCCGGCAGTGCCATCGCCTGAAAATACGCCTGTTGCGCCCAGACGCTGACGTTCGTGCTGGCAAACAGAATGCCGCCGGTCAGGACGATCAGAGCCACGCCGGTCGTCGGGCCGAACACGGTTGGCGTCGTGACCGGACCGGCCGGTACGACGGCGACCTGCGGTTGCCGCTCCGGTTCGTCGATCAGCATCGCACAGACGACCACGCCGATCACCGCGACCGCGGTTGCGATCACCGGCCAGACCGGGTCGGCCTCGTACATCAGGCCGCCAACGACTGCCGACAGGCCGACTGTCGCCAGCCCCAGGCCGTGGCGGCGTCCCTCCAGCCGGCGAAAATGCCGCTGCTGGCGATGCCGCTGCAGGGCGTCGTACAGCAGGGCGGAATCCGCGCCTGACATCAGGCTGATTCCGACGCCCATGCCGACCTGGCCGACCGCAGCGGTCAGGAAGCTGTCTGCCCACAGGAACGTCAACAGGCCGGCGCTCATGAATCCGCCGCCCAGTGCGATCGCCGACTTTCGCCGCCAGATGTCGGCCAGCCAGCCGGACGGCACCTCCATCGCCGCAACGGTCACGGCGAAAACCACCTCGCTGGCCAGAAAGGCCTGGAAATCCAGGCCGATATGATCGGCGAAGTACGGCACGATGACCGGCACGATGAACAGCAGGTTGCGGCAGATGCTGATACCGAACAACAGCGCCAGGTTGCGCTGCAGCGAGACCCGCTCAGGTGTATTGCGAGGCATGACGCCACCTCCGACATCGTCGTTTCCGGTTGCGGCCCGGCGCGGTGGCCACTGGGCGAGCAGACGAGGTCGGGGTGGGGGTGTGTTTGTTGCCGAACATGAGGATTTCCTTTCGCAATCTGCGAAGGGACGTACGGCGTTGGTTGTTCGGAAAACGCTGTCGGCCCTTCGCCTGGGTAGGGCGGGCCGACGAAACTCAGCTCAGATCGTCAACCCGATGGCCATGGTGGTCGGTGACATGCCGCCGGACGGCTTGCCATGGCCGGTGCAACACACACCGCGGACAGCGGCGATTGCGCCGCGGCCGATTTTTTCTTGCGATGTGTGGGTCGACAGAATCATTGGTCCAAGCCTTCGATTGAGCGGCGCTTTTAGCGGTAGTGCCGGGTCGCGGTCAAGACTTGTCGCTGGCCGGCGTTGACCCGGCGTTAGGCGCCGTGTCGGCGGCTGCGTCGTGCAAGACATCGTCCACCGTCTCGTCTTCGCCGCGGGGATCGAGTGCGAAAACCGTGGGTGAGGTTCGTGGCAGGGAAACAAAATCCTCTTTCTCCGTGGCCGCGACGGCCTCGCGCTGTGCGATGCGATAGAACACGAACAGCACCAGGGCAGCATGGAAGCTGGCGGTGCACAGAAACAGGCCGGCGGTGCCGATCTGCGCCATCAGGAACGCCGCGGGCAGCGGGCCGAGGACGGCGCCGGCGGCGTAGACCAGCAGCAGGCCGCTGGAGGTTTCGACAAAATCCTGCGGGTCGACGTAATCATTGGTGTGGGCCACCGCCACGGCGTACATCGGCAGGGCGGCCGCGCCGAAACCGAACGCTGCCAGCAACAGCCCGTATCGCGACAGATCGTCAAACGCGACCATGGCCAGGCCGACGGCGCTGGCGGCCACCCCAGCGGCCAGGATGACACGCCGCCGGTCGGTGTGGTCCGACGCGCGGCCGAGCGGCCATTGCGCCAATGCGCCGGCAATCACCGTCACACTCATGAACAGGGCGATGCCCGTCGTGTTCATGCCGCTTTGCTCGGCAAACACCGGCCCCAGGGCCCAGAACGCGCCATTCGACAAGCCGACCGCCAGCACGCCGACGAACCCAACCGGCGAGGTGCGGTAAAGCCGGCCCAGGCGCAGGCGGGTCACCGTGACTGGTGCCGGCGCGGCGGCCGCCGTCATGGCGACCGGGACCGCGGCCAGTGAAATCAGGATCGACGCGGCCGTGAACAGGGTGAAACTCGCCGGATCATCGAGTGTCAGCATCATCTGGCCGATGGTGATCACAGTCAGATTGATCATCGTGTAGATCGACAGGATCAGGCCGCGGTTTTCGTTGGTCGAGCGCTCGTTCAGCCAGCTCTCGATCACCACGTAGAGCACTGCGAAGCAGAAGCCAGTGACGGCGCGAAAGCCCCACCATGCCCATGGCGACAGTGCCACTGCATGCGCCAGGGCCGCTGCCGAAGCGATCGATGCCATTGCGGCAAATGTGCGGATATGGCCGGCCCGTCGCACCAATCGGCTGCCCAGGGCGCAGCCGCCGGCGAAGCCGATGTAATAGGCCGTGCCGACCAGGGCGATATCGAAGGTGGAAAAGGCCTCGATGGTGCCGCGCACCGGCAACAGCGTGCCTTGCAGGCCGTTGCCCATCAGCAGCAGGGCGGCGCTCAACAACAGGGCAGCGACAGGGGCAACGGTGGATGCCATCGTCGGCTCTCGTCGGGCAGCGGCGGTCGCCAATGACCGGCCAGCAGAAAATCAGCCTGCCATTACACCAATGCGTCGTGGCAAGCGACCCGAAAATCGTTACCTTGCGGGCCGGCTGCGACGTCGTGATCGGCGCGCGCGAAGATAACGATTGGGAGAGGCGGTCTATGCAGGAATTCGACGGCAGAACGGCGTTTGTCACTGGCGGCGCCAGCGGCATCGGTCTGGCCATGGCGCGCGCGTTCGGCCGTGCCGGCATGCAGGTGATGATTGCCGATGTCGAGGAGCAGGCGCTTGGTGCTGCCGTCAACGAGCTGCAGGGGCTACAGATTCGTGCCGATGGCACCTTGTGCGACGTGTCGCAGCGCGATGCGGTCGCCCATGCGGCCCGGCACACCATCGAGACCTTCGGCAACGTCCATGTCGTCTGCAACAATGCCGGCGTCGGCGGCGGTGGCCAGATTGGCGAGGCATCGCTGAACACCTGGGACTGGGTGCTGGGCGTCAACCTGATGGGCGTCGTCTATGGTCTGCAGGAGTTCGTGCCGCACATGAAGGCGCATGGCGAGGGTGGTCATATCGTCAACACGGCCTCGATGGCCGGCATGATCAACATGCCCGGCATGGGTCCCTACAACGCCAGCAAGTTCGCCGTGGTCAGCATGAGCGAGACCCTGGTGCAGGAACTTGCGCCGTTCGGCATCGGCGTTTCCGTGCTGTGCCCGGGTTGGGTGCGCACCGGCATTTCCGACAGCGAGCGCAATCGGCCGGACGATCTGGCCGACGGCAGCCCGCCGCTGGGCGATGCCGAAATGACGTCGCGCCGCGCCACCATCCGGGAACTGATTGCTCAGGGCCTGGAGCCAGACGTCGTTGGCGCACGGGTGTTGGAAGCGGTGCGCAACAACGAATTGCATATCTTCACGCACATGGATATGCGGCCGGCGTTCGAGGAGCGCATTGCCGCGATCTCAGCGGCATGGGACCGGGCCGAGGATAGCCCGGCGCTCAATCAGGGCGTCTAGCGGACCGCCTAGTCGCAGTTGCCCGGCGGCAGCACGTCAGGCAGCTTGCCGTCGCTCAGCGTGACGTCGATCGCCGTCGACGTGGCGGTGGCCGCCTGTCCCGGCTTCACCGGCGTCGCATCGTGGCCGGCACGCGGCGTCAGCTCGACCCGCCCTTCCAGCACGGTGACCCGGGTGAACGTTTCGTTCACTTCCAAAATGAATCGGGTGCCGACAACGGCGACGTCGGCATGCGGCGTTTCCAGTCGCATTTTGCCACTGTGCAGGGCTGGATGGTCACCAGTGGCGAAGCAGAAGATGCCGCGCTCGACCGTCATCGCCGGCGCATCGTAGGCGCGTTGCCGGTTATCGGTATCGCCACGATCCGTCGGCGCCGCCAAGGCAAGCGGGACGCTGATCGACAGGGTGCCGATCGCCGCAACAATGGCGGATGTGATCCCGACGGACATCATTCTTCGTCCTTTGCCGAACGTCGATTACTGGCGTCACAGACACGGCCTCATGCACCATAATTCGACGAAAGTGTTGTTCCCTCCTTAAACAACATGGTTACCAAAATCACTGGAAACCTGCATCGTTAGGCGGGAATGCGACAAAAAAGACAATAGGCGCGCCGCTCTCGCGCCCAAATGGAGGAAATCACATGGATATCGGTATCACCATTCCGTCGGCCGGCGACTCCTGGAAAGTGGTCGAACGGGCCGAGGAACTCGGTTTCACCCATGCCTGGTTCTACGATACGCAACTGCTGTGCGCCGACGTGTTCGTGTCGATGGCGGCGGCTGCGGTACGTACCAACCGCATCCGCCTCGGTACCGGCGTGCTGATCCCGACCAATCGGATCGCGCCGGTCACGGCGAACGCCTTCGCCAGCCTGAACCAGCTCGCCCCCGGCCGCATCGACTTCGGTGTCGGCACCGGGTTTACCGGCCGCCGCACCATGGGTGCCAACGCGATGAAGCTGGCCGAGATGGAGGACTACATCCGTGTCGTCTACGGCCTGCTCGACGGCGATACCGTCGACTTCGCGTTCGAAGGGGCCGACCGGCCCGTCCGCTTCCTCAATCCCGACCTCGGCCTGATCGACATCGAACATCCCGTGCGCCTGCATGTCTCCGCTTTCGGCAACAGAAGCCGGGCGCTGACGGCGAACCTGAAGGCCGACTGGCTGAACATCGTCTTCACCGAACGCACCGGCCTGAAGGACATCGATCGTATGAAGCGGTCCTGGCAGGAAGCCGGCAATAGCGACGACCTCTACGCCACCATGTTCACCCTCGGCTGCGTGTTGGAGCCGGGCGAGCCCTACGACAGCCCGCGCGCCATGGTGCAGGCCGGCCCGTCTGCCGCCGTGTTCCTGCACGCTGTTGTCGAGCGCGAGGCGCTGACCGGCGAGCGTGCCGAACTGCCGCCGGCGCACCGTGAACTCGCCGACCGCTATCACAAGCTCTATGAAAGCTACCCCGCCGACAGCCGCTATCTCTCGCTGCATCGCGGCCACATGATGTTCGTACGCGATGACGAGCGGGAGTTCATCAGCCCCGACCTGATCCGCGAAAAAAGCTCGACGGGCACGCGCGATGAGCTGATTGAGCGGTTCGTGCGCCTGAAGGAAGCCGGCTACAAGCAGATCGCGATCCAGCTCATGCGCGGCCATGAGGATGCGATCGAGGACTGGGTGCCGGTCCTGAACGCGGTGCGTGCGGCCTGACTCCCGGGTGAAGTGACAGGGCGTTAAGTCAGCGTGCGGTCCATACCGGATCGGCGCGGAGGTCGGCCAACAGGTCGTCGCGTGCGTTGTCCGGCATCCAGGCCGCCGCGACGCCGTTCTCGATCACCTGACGGATGTCGTCGGTGGAAAAGCCGAACACGCCGTGCAGGATCTGGAACTCGTCGGCCAGGCGGTTGCCGAACATGTGCGGATCGTCGGTGCTGATCGTCACCATGATCCCCGCGCGCCAGAAATCGCCGACAGGGTGCTTGGTGATGTCCTCATAGATGCCCAGGGCGATGTTCGATAGCGGACAGACCTCCAGCGGAATCTGCTTCTCGGCCAGCAGCTCGACCAGTGCGGGGTCTTCCGACGCCCGCACGCCGTGGCCGATGCGCTCGACACCGAGGATCTCGACGGCACCGCGTACGCTCTCCGCCCCGGCGGCTTCGCCGGCATGTGCGGTCGTGCGCAGGCCGCGCCGGCGCGCTTCCTCATAAACCGGCGCAAACGGTTCCGGTGGGAACTGGTGCTCCGACCCGCCGATGCCGATACCGACAATGCCCTGGTCGCGGACCTCGCAGATCGCGTCCAGCGTCTGTTGCGCGTTTTCGGCGCCATGGTCGCGCACCAGGTCGGCGATCAACGACACGTCTATGCCGTCGACACGATCGAGGCCGCGGCGAATGGCCTGCGCCAGCTCCTGCGGCGTCAGGTCGTGATGGGCGAAGCGCGACGGCGAAAAGAAGGTTTCGGCATAGCGCACGTTCTGCGCCCTCAGGTCCTGCGCCATCGCCTCGGCGATCAGCGTGAAATCCTCATACTCGCGCAGGAACTGGTTCTTCCAGATCCAGGTCTCGATGAAGTGCGGAAAGTCGCGATAGCGGAACTTCGCCGGCAGGTCCGCGCGCGTCGGTACGCTGTCATCGCCGCCATACTTTTCGATCAGCGTCCACAGCGCATCATGCGGAATCGCGCCTTCGAGGTGCAGGTGCAGTTCCACCTTCGGCAGCGCTTCGTACCAGTCCCGCAGGTCCATTGTCGTTGTCTCCCAACTTCGGCGCCGTGTTGCCGGCAGCGCGCCGACCTCGAATACATCGCCACGGCGATGGCGTCCATTGCCGCCGCCAAGCTATGATCGCCGAAACAGGAGGCAGCGCATGAGTGACTACAACGTTGGCGATCTGGTCGCCGAATTCCTGCAGGCCGCCGGCGTCGACATCGCCTTCGGTGTCATCTCGGTGCACAACATACCGATGCTCGACGGGATCGGCCGCCGCAACGCGATCCGCTTCGTGCCGGCGCGCGGCGAAATGGGTGCCGGCCATATGGCCGATGCCAGCGCCCGCGTGCGCGAAGGGCTCGGCGTCGTGTTCACCAGTACCGGCCCCGGTGCCGCCAACGTGACCGGCGCGCTGGTCGAGGCCCGCTTCGCCGGCAGCCCGGTACTGCACCTGACCGGCCAGACTGCCACGGCGAACATCGATCGCGGCCAGGGCACCGTGCACGACGTGCCGGACCAGCTCGGCATGCTCACCTCCGTGTCGAAAGCGGCTCATCGCGTCCGCTCCGCCGATCAGGCCCTCGGCGTTTTGTGCCGGGCGGCGGCCGACGCGCTGACGCCGCCGATGGGGCCGGTCAGCGTCGAAATCCCGATCGATATCCAGCGCACGCCGATCGAGCGGCCGGCGCAGCTCGATGATCTGGTTATTCCCGTGCCCGCGCCACAGGCCGGCGCATCGGCCTCGCTCGACGCCATTGCCGACATGGCCGCCGGCGCCAGGCGGCCGATGTTGTGGATCGGCAATGGTGGCAAACACGCCGGCGATGCCGTCGCGCGGCTGGTTGCCATGGGTTTCGCCGTCGTGACCAGCGTGAACGGCCGCGGCGTCGTGCCGGAGACCGAGCCCATGTGCCTCGGCGCGTTCAACAACGTACCCCTGGTCGAACGATTCTACGACAGTGTCGACCTGATGATCGTCGCCGGCAGCCGGCTGCGCGGCCACGAAACCCGCGACGTGACCCTGCCGTTGCCGCGCCGGCGCGTGCAGATCGATGTCGACGCCGCCGCCGACGGCCGCACCTATGACAGCGACTTGTTCCATGTCGGCGATGCCGCCGCGGCGTTGTCGGCGCTGGCCGACCGTCTGGAGGGGCGCATGGCGGTCGAAGACGGCTGGCGTGACGAGGTCGCCGCGCTGAAGGCCGATGTCATCTCGGCCTACAAGGACAGCCTCGGCGCCTATCGCGATTTCGCCGAAACCCTGCGCCGGGTCATGCCAAATGACGCCTTGTGGGTGCGTGACGTGACCATCGCCAACTCGACCTGGGGCAACCGGCTGTTCCCGGTGCTGTCCCCGGACACCAGTGTCTATCCGGTCGGTGCCGCCATCGGCCCGGGCCTCGCCCTTGGCGTCGGCGCGGCACTGACGGCGCCCGGCCGGAAGACCGTGGCGCTGTGCGGGGACGGCGGCTTTGCGCTGAACATGACCGACCTGTGGACCGCGGCGCAGGAACGCGCCGACGTCGTCTTCCTGGTGATGAACGATGCGGGCTACGGCGTCATCAAGCACATTCAGGACTCCATGTACGGCGGGCGGCAGTTTTTCGGCGACCTGCAGCACCCGGACTTCGGCAAGCTGGCGGAGCTCGCCGGTATTCCGTTCGAGCGCGTGCGTGCCGCAGGCGATCTGGAAGCGGCGATGCGCACGGCGCTCGCGGTCGATGGTCCCGCCCTGGTCGAGGTCGACGTGCACGCCGTCGGCGAGTTGCCGCGCTACTTCGCCCCGCCACCGTTTGCTCAGAAGGCTGGCTAACGCCGGCGCCGGCCAGTTTTCGGCAATGCCGCTTGTTGGTGTTGATGTTGTGGAAACTTCGCGCAAAACTTGTGCGGTGGGTGTGTCGTGGCTCGATCCGGGCTGAGCGGCACGCGCGCTGACGAAGGATGCGCTAGGTATGGCGGACGATCAGAATCAGGCAGAGCGCGCGCGCAGCGGCCGCATTCGCCGCGTCGTCGTCGAATACGCGCGCCTGATGATCGAGGAAGAAGATCATCCGCCGACTGAGGCAAAACGGAAACTCAATCCGCTCGGCAGCTTCGTCTTCCGCTTTGTCATCTACGGCCTGCTCAGCACGTTCATTCTCGGCCAGCTCGACCTGTTCGGCGCCCAGGAGGTGATGTCGAACTATTCGCGCGTGGTGGCCAATCGGGTGTTCGGCCCGGCTTACGCCGACGGTAAACGGGAAGACATCTCGGTGGTGCTGATCAGCGACCACACCATCAAACAGCTCGATACCTCTTGGCCACCTTACTACGCTCAACATGCCGAGATTCTGGAGCTGATCCGCCGGCATCAGCCCAAAGCGGTGATGGTCGATCTCTTGTTCGTCGATGAGCGCGATGACCCGACCATGGAAGCGCTGACCGATGTTATTGCACGCTACGATCGCAATCCGACCGATTTTGCGCCAGCCGCGGCCCCGGCTGACGTGGGTAATGCCGATCCCATCCCCCTCTATTTTGCGGCGCCGCCGGCAGCCAGCGAACTGACGGTCGTTAAGTCCATCCGCAACGCAGTTGCCGAGTCGGCCTCGGCGCAGTTCGTGTCGGTGCAGCTTGTCGGTGACGGCACCGGCAACCCTTATCACCAGAGCGCTGACGTTGTGATCAAGGAGCTGGCAGCGTCGCTCGAGTATCGATCTCACGCCAGCGTCAGCGGCACGTTGCCCGGCGAGGAAGCGGGGCCGGCTCAGGAGATCGGCACGGCCGCGTTTCGCATCGCGCGCAACCTTGAGGTGCTGGGAGATCTCGGTGAACCGCCGTTCCTGAAGGATATGCCGTCAGCCCAGCTCTTCTGGGGCACCGATGCGGACCGTTTCGTGGCGAAATGGCAGACCTGCCGTCATCCGCCGGCGGAAGAGGAATGGGTGACGAACCGGTTGTTGCGTATCGGTCAGCGGCTTCTTGTCGCCCTGTTTCGGCCGGGCCAGATCGAGGAGACCTGCGCCTTCATTCCCTCGCTTGACGCTGTCGAGCTGATCGGCCGGCACGACCCGACGGTGAAGGAAAGAATGACGCGTTTTCAGGTGGAGCGTGCGCAACAACGAACCCAGGATGGCACTTCCCCCGTCGGTCCGGATCGGCCGAACAAACAGGCCGACGATGTCATTGGCGAGGATGATGATGTCGTCTCGCTCATCAAGGACCGTATCGTTTTCTATGGGGCCGATGTCGTCGCCGTTGCCGACCGGGTGGTGACGCCGACCCATGGTGTCGAACCGGCGATCTACGTCCATGCCGTTGCGCTGGACAATCTGCTGAACTTCAAAACCCGTTACCTTAAGGCAGAGAACAGAGTATGGGGCGTTCCGATCGATACATCGGCAATCGAGTACCTGCTCAATTTGCTGACGGCGGCCATGGCGCTGGCGTTCTGGACCGGCGTGGCGATATCTGGGTTGCGCCAGGAACCGCTGAAGATGATCGGGTTGACCTTGTTGATGTTGGTGAATGTGCTCGGGCTATATGTCGCCGTCGGGGCCAGCGCCACCATCTTCCTGGACCTGTCGCCGATCAACTGGATCGGACTGTTGAGTCTGTTCGGTGCCATCATGGCTTTTGCCCGCATGAAGCCGATTGAGAAGATGCTGCTGCGCTTGTTCGGCTGGCAGGTGGAAGAGCCGGGGATGCCACAGCCACGATGAGTTAGCCCGCTATCGCCCAAAAAAGGGCCATAAACTGCGAGTATCCTGCCAAAATGAGCATCCGGTACACCGAAAGATAATGTCGTTTAACCCTAACTAGCGCTGGAAGTTCGACGGCCTTTTTTTCATAATGGTTGCATGAGGGTGGTCAAATACCAGTCTGGAAGAGGCTGGCGTTACGATTGGGAAATGGTGCCATGCTGACGAAACCCTCTTGCGCGCTGAATCCGCGCCAGCTCTTGGTATTTTCGCTCGTCCCGCTCGCCGCCGCTGCACTTTATCTGGCGAAACCTGCGCAGGCAGCTGACGCTTGCGATGGCCATACCGCCTATGCAGCGACGATTGAGAGCGTCTCCGGGGCGATGGTGAAGCTCTATGGCCAGCCGAAACCCGGGCCCAACGCCAAGGAGGTCCCGGCTGGTGAACTGGTGAACCAGCCGGTGAAGTGCCAAGCCAAGAACCGCATGCTTGGGGTTGACCTCAGCAACCTTAAGATCGATCTGGGCGACAATGACAATAAGGTCGGCTGGTTGTTCCCGCATAAGGTCAAGACCAATGTGAAGCCGGTGCTGTCATCGCGCTGCGTCAAGGACGGCAGCGTCAATGTTGGCGCGACGCGGGCCATTGGCGAAGGGTGCAAGTGATGGCGAGCCGGTTGTGCAGGCTTCTCGCCACCGCCGCGGTCGCCGCACCGCTGGCCACCGCCGCCTGGGCCGATGAGGGCGCCGTTGGCTATGGCGAAACCGATCCGACCGGCACCGCGGAACGCAAGGACTTCCCCAACCTGCTTGGCGGCATCACCGGCCTGTCGAAGGGTGAAGACGGCAAGGTGGTCGATGAGGTCAAGGCGGATGAACTCGATATCGACGCACTGTTGAAGCAACGGCCGCAATCGATGGCGCTGTTGCGCAGCAACGGCCAGGGGCTGGTCGCCAGCAGGGCCCTCGATGACTACGTGAACGGCTTGTTGGAGCGCCTCATCGCGGCCTCGCCGGCACCTGACCTGCCGGCCCGGGCCTTCGTCGTCGCTTCCGAGGGTTTCAGCGCGGCGGCGTACCCCGACGGCTCGATCTTCCTGACCGTCAGCATGCTGAACGACCTCGAGGCCGAGGACGAACTCGCCTTCCTGCTGGCGCATGAGCTGTCGCACGTGTTGCTGCAGCATCACGGCTCGGAATGGCTGAGCAACCTGCAGTATAATGTCTTGACCTCCGGCAAGATCCTGCTCGATGTCGCCAACCAGTTGTCGGAGGCGACGGGCAAGGATCTCGGCAACAAGAAACTGGCCAAGGCGGTGCTTGTCACCGAGGCGGCCTACGAAGTGACCGATCATGCCCTGAACCCGGCCTGGGAAGTTGGCCAGGAGGTCGAGGCCGACCGGCTGGGTCTCGATATCATGGTCGCGGCCGGGTTTAACCCGGTCGGCGCCCAGATGTTCCTTGACCGCCTTGCGGTTTGGGAAGCCGATGTCGAGGCGCGCCGCGCCGCTGAGCGTGAAGCCGCCGAAGCGGCTATCGCGGCCAAGGGCGAGGCCATTGCCAAGAGCAGCAATGTCTTCATGGCCGCGATCAGCACTGCCAAGGACGCCTTCAGCTACGGTGTCGACTCCGTGAAACAGGACCTGGGCGTGACCCACAAGTCGGCTGAAGAACGCATCGCTGACTACGGCGTCTATGTTGAACGCGAGCATCTGGAAGCGATGGCGCGTGAGGTGGCGGACATTCCCTGGCAAAAGGCAAAGCCCGACCGCCTGATGACTGCGGTGCTGAAGAATTACGACCAGGCCTTCGCAGCGCGCGCGGCATTGAGCAATGGCGACACGAAACAGGCGGAAAAACTGGTGCGCAAGGCGATCAGCGCACCGACGAAGCACCACTCGTATATGCGGTTCCTGTTCTATGAGCTGCGCCGCGGCCAGAACAAGCCGCGTCTGGCCCGCACCAATCTCGAACTGGCGCTGAAGGGTGACGAGGTGTCGCTGCCGGTCTTCATCGCGCTTGTCGAAGACGAGATGAACCAGAGTGACTACAACGGCGCGCTGTCATTCCTCGACATGGCGCGCGAGCGCGTCGGCGACGCACCGGTCCTGGTGCCCTATCGCATCGACCTGTATCGGCAAACCGGCAAGAAGAAGGAAATGCAGTCGTTGCTGCTGCAGTGTCAGTACGAGTGGCCGGAACTTGCCAAGCGCTGCCGTCGCGCCGCCGGCGTGACCAAGGAGCAGGACGACGCCAACTCGCACAAACAAAATCTCAAGCCGAAGGAACTTGGCGGTAAGAGCGGGTGAGGGCGTAGTGGCGGCGGTTGCGCCGGGCGCTAGCCTGGCGTCGTACCGGATGCCGCGATGTCGGCGTCCCAAGACGCCAGCAACGTCCTGAGTGCGGCGACGAAAGCCAGCGGCTGGTCCAGCATAACGTGGTGCTGTGCGCCGGCGATCTCGACCATCGGCGTCGCCGGCCCTAACAGGCTACGGGTGAAGGCGGCCACTTCCGGCGTCACCAGTGCGCTGTCGGCGCCGTGAAAATAGGCGCGGCGGCACGCCATCGCCTGCAGATGCTCGCGAAACGGTTCGTCGAACCGCTTCGCCCCCATCGCCTCTTCGTCGAACTTCCAGGTCCAGCCGTCGGCCGCCTTGGTCAGCGAATGGCGTGCGATATGCTCGACAATGAAATCGTTTTCGCAGGTCTGCGGCGGCATCAGCCGGAACCGGCCGACCGCCTCTTCGAAGTCCGCATAGACCCGTTTCGGCCCGGTCAGGCGCCGCGGCCGCCGTGTTGCCTCCACGTCGGGCGGCCGGATCGGTGAATCCACGATGACCGCGCCGGCCACCCGGTCGCCGAACTCGCGGCCGAACTTCATCGTCATGTAGCCGCCGAAGCTGTGGCCCACCACTACCGGGCGCGGGCCCAGGCCGGCGTCGGCCAGTACGTCGCGGATTTCCGTCGCCCGTACGGCCGCGCTATAGGTTTCCCGCCGGCCACTGTCGCCCATGCCGGACAGATCCATCGCCGCGACCGGTCCGCGGTCGGTAAAGAATGGCGCGATGAAACTCCACCAGTTGGCATGCGCGCCGCCGCCGTGCACGAAAAGTACGCCGCTGATACCGGCGTTTTCGCTCTCTCGATCGGCGGCCCATTTCAGGTAGTGCACGTCGCAGCCGGCCACGGGCACCAGATGCGAGGTACGTGGCCGCGCGATGGCATCGCGAAACCAGGCCGGGGCATCGGTCTTTACTTCCAGTCGCGCTGCGCCGGGCGCCAGAGTCATGTCGTTCATCGTCGTATCTGTCTCGTTGCTATGTCGCCATGGTGGCGGAGCCTAGCCGTCCTGCTGCACCAGCCGCCACGACCCGTCGCGGTTGCGGCAGGCAATGCCGCTCGCCGCCGTCACTTCGCCTTCGCCCATCAGGTCGACAACGTGGGTGAACTTGCGGCAGGGCGCATTGGTGTCCGACTCGAACGCCGGATAGGCTGTCACCCTGCCGGCGTTGCCGCTATCCGGATTGCGCCACGGAACCTCCTGACCCGACGGCGTATCCTCAAGTGCCTGATGCTGGGCGTCATAGGCCAGTTTTCGGTCGGCCTCGGCCAGCTTTTGAAACGCTTTGCCGCCGAAGAAGCTGCCCATCGCGGCGCCGGCCGAGGTCGCAATCACCCGGCCCGCGCCGGAACCGATCTGGCTGCCCAGGACCGCGCCGACCCCTGCGCCGATCCCGCTGCCCAGCGCCTGCATCGCACCTTGTTCATCGGCGCAACCGGCCAACAGCAGCAGAACCAGTGCCGTGCCGACGGATGTGCGGCGTCGTTGGTGCCGATGGCCGCCAGCGGCGGCGCCGGTTCGGGCATCGATGGTCAGCAATGTTCGCCCGGTTGGCATGGCCTGGGCCATCAATCGTCGATCGCATCGAAAATCTGCGCCAGCACGTCGTTCACGGCACGATCGTCGAGCCAGCGCGCGACCACCACGAGATCGTGCGCCGGCTCGACCAGCACCAAATTGCCGCCGGCGCCAATCGCCGCGTGCGCCTCGGCGGAAGCGGCCGGCCAGCGCCGGCGGCCGGCGTTGAGCCACCAGAGAAAGCCGTACTCGTCATATTGCGCGCACGGCGTCAGCATCTCGGCAATCCAGTCGGCTGGCAGCAGCTGCCGGTCACCCCAGCGGCCGCGTTGCAGAATCAACTGGCCCAGTCGCGCCTGGTCGCGTGCGCCAATCCAGATGCCGCCGCCCCAATGGCTGCCGCCCGGCACCCCTTGCATGCGTGCGCCGTCGATCTCATGCCAGGCGTTGCGGTAGCCGCGCCAGCTCCAGTCGCCGGAGCAGCCCAGCGGCGCCATGATGAACTCGGCCAGGACATCGGGCAGCGGCCGCCGGAACACCTCCATCAGTGCCAGGCTCAGCCGGTTGACCCGCACATCGTTGTATTCCCAGAAGCTGCCCGGCGCCTGCAGTGTCCGTGGCGTACCCTTGCGCGAATTGTCGGCACCGGCGCCAAGTTGCCGGTTGTGGTCGACGACATCGGGCTTGTCCCAGACGGTGCCGCTCCACTCGCTGGTCTGCTGCAGCAGATGCCGCCAGGTGACGGCTTCGTTCTGCGCGCTGGCGAAGCCGCCGTCGCGCACATAGTCGGCGACCGGATGGTCGACGTCCTGAATCAGGCCTTCCATCACCGCTATGCCGGCAAGGACCGCGAGATAGCTTTTGGCGACGGAGAAGGTCATGTCGGCGCGGTCCGGGTCGCCCCATGTGGCGGCGATGCGGCCGTGCCGCGCAATCACGCCCTGCGGTCCGCCGCGCGGACTGGTCGGTCCGAGGATTTCGTTCCATGGCGGCGGTTCGAACTGGCCTTTTGCCAGTTGCTCGGCAATGTCGCGGGACCATAGGACCTCCTGGCTTTGCGCCAGTTCGACGGCTTCGGCCAGTTTGGTCGGGACAAAGCCCAGATCGGCGGGCTCGTCCTGCCGCCAGTCGCGGTCTGGCGGCGGGGAAACGATGGTCGGTGAAGTCATGCGTCGAGCATAAATGTCGCGGCCGGTTAACAAAAGCCGGTAGCGCGTTTGGGCACTACCCACTTGGCTAGTGGTGTCCAAGTACTAATTAATAGTAACCTTACTGCCGTTTCAGCGATGTCGTCTTTCGACGACATACTGTATGTAGTAATGTCGTTGACGAATCAGTTCACATCTCGTGGTTGGGTTGCGAACGAACAGGTCCGCGTGGCAGGCGATAAGTCACGTTGCGCGAAGGTGGTAGGGGCGTGGACCAAGCGGCAGAAGTCCGGCGGCCGTTCTGCAAGGCGCCGGGCTTGAACCGAGAAGCAGCCACGCGGGAAGGGGGTGCGTCCGTATGCAGGTTATCGCGATTGCGTCGCGCAAAGGCGGTTCCGGTAAGACCACACTGGCCGGCCATTTGGCCGTAGCGGCCCAGCACGCCGGCCGGTCTCCCGTCGCGGTCATCGATATCGACCCCCAGGGCAGTCTGGCGGACTGGTGGAACGCGCGCGCGGATGACACGCCCTATTTTGTCCAGACGTCGGTCGCCAATCTGGCGGAAGATATTGAGCGGCTGAAGGACATGGGCGTCGATCTGCTGTTTATCGACACGCCACCGGCCCTGACGGCCTTGATGGCCGACGTGATCGCTGTCGCCGACATGGTCGTGATCCCGACCCGGCCCAGCCCGCATGACCTGCGCTCGGTTGGCCGCACGGTGGAGCTTGTCGAGCATCTCGGTAAGCCACTGGTATTTGTCATCAACAGCGCGGCCCCGCGGGCGCGCATCACCGAAGAAGCCATCGCCGTTCTGTCGCAACACGGGCCATTGGCGCCGACGATCGTGCACCAGCGCGTCGATTTCGCATCCAGCATGATCGACGGCCGCACCGTGATGGAGCTGCCCGGAAACTCGAAATCGGCGGATGAAGTCATGGAGCTCTGGCGCTACCTTGAGGCGCGCTTGAAAGGCGAAGTCATCCGCCGTGAACTGCCGGCAGCGCCGGCATCGGCTGTTGGACGGATGGATCTGTTCGCGGCGGCAGCGCCCGAGCACGCCTGATGACCCGACCAGCGGCCCGATTGACCAGCGACCTGCTGGCACGCAAGGGAAGTGCGCAGCCTGCGGCGCGCGAAGAGGATCTTTATCGGCCGGGACGCCCGGCCGTCTCCATTGTTGAACTCGGCGACGCGAAAGCCGCCCGGCGCGGCGAACAGACGGTCCCCCCCGTGTTGTTCGAAGATCCCGCGCCGGAAGCCAGCCTTCAGGAAATGCCGCTAGCCGCGCCGCGGGAGGCCGACGACATGTCGGGCCTGCTGGAGCCGGTCGAGGGCGATGCGCAACAGGTTGCCGGCCTTCTGCCGGAAGACCAGCCGGCGGTGCCGGCCGATGATATTCAGCCTGATCGCCCGATTGGCGACATGGTCGAGGGCGATGTCCCGGCGGAGGACGAGCTTCAGACGCCCGAGGTGGCTGACGAGGTCGAAATTGCGGATGTCGACGCCGAGGACGCGACCGCTGACGAAGCGCGTGTTGACGAGCCGGTGGCGGACGACGGGATCGCCGAGAATATTGTCGCCGTCGAGGACGAGGCAACGGCTCTAGAGCCTGACGAGATCGCTGGGGCAAGTGACGACGACGCGTCCGGTGCCGTACCGGTCGATGATGTCGAGGCGGTGGATGCCGACCGGGTCGAGATCATCGATGATCGCGATGAGCCGCAACCGGTCCCGCCGGTGGTGCCGCCGCGGCCGATCAACGAACCGTCGGTGCCGCGTGGCACGCTGGCGCCGATGGCGCTGGCCGAGCGGGCACAGCCGATCGAGAGCCGGCATGAACGCCGTGGGTTTGGCAGGGTGATGACCGTGTTCGGCCTGTCCGCGCTCGTTGGCGTCGTTCTGGCTGCGATCTGGCTCTATGCCAATGACAGTCTCCCGGATGTCGGTAGCTGGTTCGGTGCATCGACCCCGGTCGAGAGCAGCAGTGAGCCGGCGACGCCGGCCTCGGGTGGCGATTCGACCAAGGTCGGTGCCGCCGACGCCGCAGACGGTTCAGGCGACGGTGAGCCCACGACCGATGCTGCCGCGCAGTCGTCGGATGGCGCGGCGACGGCATCGACCGGGCCGGCTGGGACCGACGATACTGCTGCCGCACCCGCTCAGGACACAGCGGCGGAAGGGCCGGCAGCGCCGGCGATCCCCGCGCCGGAACTCGACGTCGTGCGCATCGGCGAAGACGGTCGGCCCTTGCTGGCCGGACGGGCGATCCCGATGGCCCGCTTGGTGGTCTATGACAACGACCAGCCGATCGGCACCGCCGAGGCCGACGCCAAGGGCGAATGGGTGTTCCAGGGCGAAGAACGGTTGCCGCCGGGCCGACATGCGTTTTCCGTCGCCATCGGCACGCCGGAGTCTGCCAATGCGCTTGAGCGCCAGTTGGCGGCCAAGACAGAAGCGACCGTGACGGTGCCGGAGCGTCCGGTTCAGGCGGCGGCCGGGAACAATCCCAATCCCGCGACGGCTGCCGGCGGCGCGACGACCGCGCGGGCCTCGTTCGACGCCGCCCTGGGGGTCTACTACGTGGTGCAACTGGGCTCGCTGGTGACCGAAGCCGACGCACAGCGCCTGTGGCAGGAGATTTCCAGCCGGCACCCGAACCTGACGGAGAGCCGCGAGCCGATCGTGCAGACCGCATCGCAGGCCGGCGGCGGCACCATCTATCGCCTGCGCACCGGTCCGTTCGCATCGCGCAAGGAGGCGCGCGATCTGTGTGCCGACTTCCGCAAGGTCGGCCAGGACTGCCTGGTGGTAAAGCGCCAGAAGCCCGCGAACTGACGTCGCGCGGGCCGGCTGTTGCCGGGCGCTATTCCGCCGCCAGGAACTCCATCTGGATGCCGACCGCGTTGATCAGGTCGACGACTTCCTGTCGCGCCGCCCGGCGGCTGCCGCTGCTCGGTTCGCCCGTGTTCATGTCGATGTCGAGCACGGTCAGGCCGTTCATGAACAGTTCGCGGTAGACCACGCGTTCGCCCATGCCCGGCGCCAGGCGAAAGCCGATGCGCGTCGCCAGTTTGTCCATCAGCCGGGTGATGTCCAGCATGTTGCGGGCGGCGATATGGGCCATCCGGTTGCGCAATACGATCCAGTCGATCGGGGACTGCTGTGCGGCGATGCGGCTGTTGTTCAGTTCCCAGACCATGCGGGTATAGACGCTCGGCCCCAGCACCGTGCGTGACTGGCGGTCGATCTGCGCCAGGACATCGAGGTCGATCAGACTGTCGTTCACCGGCGTGATCAGGGTGTCGGCGCAGGCATGGCCAAGCCGGGCCAGCAGATTGTCGCTGCCCGGCGTATCGATGACGACGAACTCGACGCCGCGCAGATCCTGATAGGCGGCGCGGACCCGCCGGCGCTCTTCCGCCGCCGCCTGTTCGGCATTCTCCAGTTCCGAAGGATAAACCCGCACGTGGTCCGGCACCCGCAGCTTGGCGCCGGTCTCCTGGGTATAGGCCAACCGGTTGGCAACGTAGCGCGACAGCGTGCCCTGGGCGCCGTCGAGGTCGATGACGCCGACTTTGTACCCCAGCTTCAGCAGGGCCGACGTGAGGTGCATCGCCAGGGTCGACTTGCCGGTGCCGCCCTTGGTGTTACCCAGCACAATGGTGTAGGGCCGTGCTTCGTCCGGACCGAAGCCGCTGACGAAATCGCTCATGCCGTTGGCCGGATCACCCGGGGTCTGCTTGTCGTTCATGCCGTTGCGTTGCCTCGGTCCAAAGGCGCCGGTCCGTCGGGCCGGCGGTTCAGAAACGGATTTCCCAATCGTCGTCCGGACGGGCGTCGCCCTCGATATCGTTCGCTGCCGTTTCCGCGCCAGTGTGGCCGGCGTTGCGCGTCAGCGGCGGTCGCCGCTCGCCCGCGCTAATCGAGCGCAGAATTCGGCGCAACTCGGCGGGATCCTGTCCCTGTTCCAGGCGTGCAGCCTGCTCAAGCGACCGCCGCCTTGGCGGCACCGCCGGGGTGCTTGGTACCGCATCAGCCAGCACCTGATCCACCGAAACCTCGCCGAAATCGTCGTAGTCGTCTTCGTTGGCTGCATCGCCGGCGGTCAAAGCCCGGGCCAGCGCCTTCAACGCCGCGGCCCGGCGGGCCAATGTCTCGTTGGCGGCATGTGCCACGGTCTCCTCGCCATTGCGGTCGCGATGGACCGCCGACCACTGACGCCGCCCGGGCGCATAGACCGACAGGACGATCGCCTCGCCGGGCAGTGCCGCATCCAGCGAGGTGGTGAAGGGCGCACAGGACGAGATGCCCAGCAAGCCGGCATGTGCGGGAATGGCGCCGGCGGCCAGGAGTTCGTGGAACACGGTATCGGAGCCGATGTCCGCCTCGCCCAGGGCACAGGCAACCAGCAGATCGAGTTGCCGGGTCCCGCTCGTTGCCTGCTCCAATGCCTGTGCCACTTCGCCGCAAATGCGCGCCTGCGCTGCCGCTGTTGCCTGAAATCCGCTCGCCTGTTGCATCGCCGTTCGTATGGGTGGCGCCTTGGGTTGCCACCGGCCTTTTCCGTTTCGTTGTCGCGCCGCCTATCCGTTTGCGGCGCCGCCTGGCCGCTGAACGACCACAACCGCACCCCCCGGCGTCCGGCCAGACCGCCGCAGCCAAGACGTGACGCCAAAGACATGACATCATGGCGGCACGGCGGCGGCAATCGGCCGGCACGTCGCGAATGACGGCCGTGTGGCTCAAGGACCACCGGCATATAATGAACGGAGGACCCTCATGACGGCAACCGCCACGTACAGTGTCGAGGCATACAACACGGCACGCGAGTCCGAGAACAAGATCCATGACGATGCCGTCGCCCAGAAATTCGGCTTCCGCGGCGGCCTGGTGCCGGGTGTCGATGTGTACGCCTATATGACCCAGCCGCTGGTCGGTCGCTGGGGGCTGGACTGGCTGACCCACGGCACCGCCAGCTGCCGTTTTCTGAAGCCGGTCTATGACGGCAACGAGGCCGTGGTCACGGCGACGCCGCGGTCCAACGATTCCGATGTGTTCGATCTGCAGGTCGACAGTGCCGGCACATTATGTGCGACTGGTTGGGCGTCGTTGGCCGCCGACCATCTGCCGCGTCCGGCGCTGACCGAAATCGCCGCCCAGCCGCTGCCGGCGGATCGGCCCGATGCCTCTGCCGACACGCTTGCGGCCGGCCTCGTACTCGGCACCTACGAGGTCGATCTGACGGCCGAGGTGAACACGGCTTATCGCGCCGACGTGCGCGACCAGACCCCGATTTATGCTGAGCAGCGTCTGGCCCATCCCGGCTTTGTCCTGCGTATGGCCAATTGGGCGCTGACCCAGAATGTCGTCCTCGGCCCGTGGATCCACGTTGGCAGTACGGTGCAGAACTATGCCCTGATCCACGAGGGCCGGCGCGTGAGCGGGCGTGCCAAAGTGACCGATAACTACGAGAAGAAGGGTCACCGCTTTGTCGATCTCGACGTCATCGTTGCGGCCGATGACGAGGTCGCCAGCCTGATCCGGCATACCGCGATCTACCAGCCGCGCGGGCTTGGCGACTGAGGCGGGCGGGCTCGCGGGGGCTGTGCGTTTCTGACGCATATGCACGCTCCGTTAACCCTGTCTTGGCAGACTGATCAGACGGTTCTGCCATTTGCGCCAGGGTTAGGGATCTCATGCTGCTTGGTGAGTTGCTGGTCGCCCAGGGTCTCGTCACCGACTCCGATGTCGATCAGGCGCTGGAGCACCAGAGGGAAAACGGCGGTCGCCTCGGCGACTGTCTGGTTGCGCTCGACCTGATCGCGGACGACACCCTCGATGACGCGCTGCGGCGCACGCCGAAGGCGTCGGCGACCATCGCCGACATCGGCCTGGCGCCGGAGGTCCTGCGCGATCTGCTGCTTAAGACGCTGGCGGCGGCGGTCGTGGCGGCGGAAGCCGATCTCGCCGAAGCGCTGAAACTGCCGCGATCGGTGGTCGCCGAGGGCATCGTAGACGCATTCGCCTGCGATCTGGTCGAGACCTGCGGTGTCGCTGTCGATGCGCCGGCAAAAGAACCCAAGACGCAACTTCGGCTGACCGCGAAAGGCCGCGACTGGGCCGCGGCTGCGGCAGCGCGCAATCCCTACGTCGGTCCGGCGCCGGTTTCGCTGGCGCGCTATGTCCAGCAGGTCCGGGCCCAGGCCATTGCCGGGGAAAAAATCGATGCTGCGGCGATCGATGCTGGTCTTGCCGGCTACATCAGCCGGCCGCGGCTGCGCCGTCTGTTGGGGCCTGCCGTCAATGCCGGCCGCAGCCTGCTGATCTATGGTGACGGTGGCAACGGCAAGTCGCTGCTGGCCCGCCACATCGCCGATCTCTACACTCAGGTGGTCCACGTTCCGCATTGCGTCGCCGTCGGCGATGCCATCGTTCGCGTGTTCGATCCGGCGCTGCATCGGCCATTGGTCGCGTCCGACGATGCGGCGGATACAACACCGGGCAATGCCGATCCGCAGTGGGTCGCCTGCTACCGGCCGATCGTCCATGTCGGCGCGGAACTGACGGCCGACATGCTGGAACTGGGTTGCGATGCCGCCCCCGGTTGTTACGACGCGCCGTTGCAGGTCAAGGCCGCCAATGGCGTGTTGATCGTCGACGACATCGGCCGCCAGCGCGACGACACGATCGGCTTGATGCAGCGCCTGCTCGCCGGCAAGATTGCCGGGCACGACCGGTGTTCGCTGGCCGACGGCCGCCATGCCGAGTTGCCGAACGACGGGCTTCTCGTGCTGGTCAGCGGTTCCGAGGCGCAGCAGGTGATCGACGAAGACCTGATGCGGCGGATTCCGTTCAAGATCGAAGTCACACCGCCCTCGCGGCCGGCCTTTGCCGAATTGCTGCGGGCCGAGGCCGCGGCCTACCGGATTGAGCTTGCCGCTGCCGATGCCGACTTCATCATGGATCAGATCGAAGAGGGCTATGGCGAGCCGCTGGCCTTCTACCAGCCGTCCTTCGTCATCCGGCGCCTCGTCGCCGTCTGCGACTTCATCGACGAGCCGCCGGCGTTCCGTCGCGACCTGGCCGAGGATGCCATGTCGAACCTGTTCGCCGCCCGGCCGCAAGCGCCGGGCCCCGGCCGCGCTACGGCCCGCGCCCTCGGAATTGCAAAAAGGGGCTAGCCGGTCTCGGCTAGCCCCTTGTTTTTACTTGGTGGAGCCAGGCGGAATCGAACCGCCGACCTCTTGAATGCCATTCAAGCGCTCTCCCAACTGAGCTATGGCCCCGGAATTCCGGTGCCGGCCGTGGCGCCGACCGGCGGAAACTAAGTCGCTCGCACAGCCAATGCAAGCGTCAAGCGCATCGGGCAGCGGGGTGCCCGCGGCGGCGTCTCAGGTCTGTTCTTCCTCGTCGTCGATCAACAGGCCGTCGTCGGCCTCATCGTCATCGTCGTCCAGTTCTTCGTCGTCGATGGCGACGTCGGCGATGTCTTCTTCGGCCGTTTCGACATCCTCATCGACTTCGTCTTCGGCGGTCTCCGCATTTTCGTCGTCATCGTCGAGCAGCAGGCCGCTGTCCTCCTGCTCGTCGATCTCTTCGTCCTCTTCCGGCTCTGCAGGGGGAGGCGGTGCTGCCTTCTTCTTTGGCGCCTTGGCCTCGGCGCGTGCCCGGCGCGGCTTTTCGTCCTGCGGCACGAACTTCGTCCCGCATGACGGACAAATAATCGGATCGCGCTGCATGTCGTAGAATTTGGCGCCGCAGCTTGTGCAGGTGCGCTTTTGGCCCCATTCCGGTTTTGCCACGTTCCCTGTCTCCGCTTCAAAGCCGTCGCTGGCGAAATCGGCGCTCCGAATAGGGAGATGCGCGCGCCCTGTCAACTGCTTTCGGATCACCGTTGTGCGGCCGTCGCCGCGGTCTTCGCGGCGAGCCGTGGTGCCAGCTATGCCCGATCGAAGCTTTGTGGTACGCAACCCGCGGCGGTCGCGGGCCTTGAGCCCGCACCGCAAGTGTCTTCCTCCACCAGCGATGGCGGTTCTCGTTGCAACAGCTGTGCTCACATCCGGCCGGGCCTCTGCGGGGCGATATCCGCGTGCCGGGCGACAAGTCGATTTCGCATCGGGCATTGATTCTCGGCACGATGGCGGTTGGCGAAACCGCCATCACCGGGTTGCTGGAAGGTGAGGATGTCCGCGCCACCGCGGCGGCGCTCGGCCAGTTGGGGGCGCACATCGAACGCCAGGGGCCGGGCCGTTGGACCGTGCAGGGCGTCGGTGTCGGCGGCTGCCTGGAGCCGGAGGACGTTCTCGATCTCGGCAATTCCGGGACCGCGGTGCGTCTATTGATCGGGCTCGCTGCCGGACATGACTTCAACACGACCTTCACTGGCGATGCATCGCTGCGCCGGCGGCCGATGGCGCGGATCATGACGCCGCTGCAGCAGATGGGCGCGCGGTTTCAGGCTCGCGACGGTGATCGCCTGCCGATCACCGTGGCAGGTGCAGGCACCGTGCTGCCGATCGAATACCGTCTGCCGGTGGCCTCGGCCCAGGTGAAGTCCGCCGTGCTGCTGGCGGGCCTCAACTCGCCGGGCATCACCACGGTGGTCGAGCCGGAGGCGACCCGCGATCACACCGAGCACATGCTGCGGCACTTCGGCATGGCGGTGGATGTCACCGACAGTGAAGATGGCCGTCGTATCGCCATCCTCGGGCAACAGGAGCTGACGCCACAGACCGTCAAAGTACCGGGCGATCCCTCATCGGCTGCCTTTGCCATCGTGGCTGCCCTGCTGGTGCCGGACTCGGACGTGTTGATCCGGGACGTCGGGCTCAACCCCTTGCGTACCGGCCTGTTCGACAGCTTGCGCGAAATGGGCGCCGACATCGTGGAACAGAACCGCCGTCTGGAGCAGGGCGAGCCGGTGGCCGACCTGGCCGTTCGCGCTTCATCATTGACCGGCATTACCGTGCCGCCGGCGCGGGCACCGTCGATGATCGACGAATACCCGGTCCTCGCTGTCGCCGCCGCCGCCGCCCGCGGGGCGACCGTCATGCGCGGCATTGCCGAAATGCGCGTGAAGGAGAGCGACCGCATCGCCAGTACGGTGGCGGGGCTGCGTGCGCTTGGTGTCACGGTCGATGAGTTTGACGACGGCATGACGGTACACGGCGTTGGCGGCCCGTTGCCGGCCGTGTCGGACGGCGTCATCGAAACCGATATGGATCATCGCATCGCCATGTCCTTTCTGGTCTACGGCATGGCCGCCCAGGCACCGGTGACGATCGACGATGCCAGCATGATCGATACCAGTTTTCCGGATTTCCGGACGCTGATGAACGGGCTCGGCGCCGATCTTCGGGCAGGGGAGTTGTCGGCTTGATCATCGCCGTCGACGGACCGGTGGCGGCCGGCAAGGGCACGCTGGCGCGCCGGCTGGCGGCGGCGCTGTCGTTTGCCTACCTCGACACAGGTTCGCTCTACCGTGCGGTCGCGGCACGGTTGTTGCGCGAGGGATTGGCGCCGGAGGACGAGGCGGCGGCCCGCCGGGTCGCCGAAAGCCTGACCGAGGCCGACCTTACGGCGCCTGACTTGCGGGACGAGCGGACCGGGGCCGGGGCCAGTGTCGTTGCTGCCCAGCCGGCGGTGCGCGCCGCCTTGCTCGAGTATCAGCGGCAGTTTGCCGCCAATCCGCCGGGCGGTGGCGCAGGGGCAGTGCTCGATGGCCGTGATATCGGCACCGTGGTTTGCCCTGACGCCGATGTGAAACTGTTCGTCACCGCCAGTGCCGAAGAGCGGGCGCGTCGGCGCTGGCACGAATTGGTCGACCGTGGTGAGACCGTGGAATACGAGACGGTGCTAGCGGATCTGCAGCAACGCGACGCCCGTGACCAGGCTCGCGCGACGGCGCCCCTGAAACCGGCCGACGATGCGCACTTGCTAGATACGACGAATTTGGGTATAGACCCCGCTTTCGAGGCGGCAAAGGCCATTGTCGCCCGCCATGCCGTGCGCGATCAGGATCGTTGATCCGCCTACTGTGCTCGGTGGACGGGTGTCGCGGATCGGCCGATCAGGGTTGGGTAGCAATCCTGCGCTGACGGCAGCCGTTGCGAAATCAATGTACAAGAGCCGAGGAGTCTGCCGCCGCCGCGTTCGGATCGGCAGCCCGGGTGACTTCCAAGGCGCACCAAGACCACCGGAGACAACCGGTTGGCCGGAAACAACATACTGAGAACGGAAGAGAGAACGAATGAGCCAAGTGGACAGCGCGGTCGAGACCGCCGGCGGTGATGACGATTTCGAGGCCTTGTTGGCCGAAAGCTTTATTTCTGAAGACCAGCTCGAAGGACGCGTCGTGCACGGCACGGTGGTCGCGATCGAAGCCGATGCGGCGCTGGTCGATGTCGGCCTGAAGACGGAAGGCCGGGTGGCGATGAAGGAATTCGCCAAGGCGGGCGAAGAGATTGCCGTCGGCGACGACATCGAAGTCTATCTAGAGCGGATCGAGAACGCGCTTGGCGACGCAGTGCTGAGCCGTGACAAGGCACGCCGGGAAGAGGCGTGGAATCATCTCGAAGTTGCTTACGGCAAGAACGAGCGCGTCGAAGGCGCCATCGTTGGCCGGGTCAAGGGCGGCTTTACGGTCGATCTCAATGGCGCCATCGCGTTCCTGCCGGGCAGCCAGGTCGACATCCGCCCGGTGCGCGACGTTACACCGCTGATGAACCAGGCACAGCCGTTCCAGATCCTGAAGATGGACCGGCGTCGCGGCAACATCGTCGTGTCGCGCCGTGCGGTCCTGGAAGAGACCCGTGCGGTCCAGCGGTCGGAACTGGTCGCCAACCTGACCGAAGGCCAGGTGCTCGAAGGCGTGGTCAAGAACATCACCGACTACGGCGCCTTCGTCGACCTTGGCGGTATCGACGGCCTGCTGCATGTCACCGATATGGCCTGGCGTCGTATCAGCCACCCGACCGAGGCGCTCAACATCGGCGACACGGTCAAGGTACAGGTTATCAAGGTCAACCCGGAGACCCAGCGCATCAGCCTCGGCATGAAACAACTCCAGGCCGATCCGTGGGATGGCGTCGAGGCGAAGTACCCGGTCCGTGCGAAGTTCACCGGCCGCGTCACCAACATCACCGACTATGGTGCCTTCGTCGAGCTGGAGCCCGGCGTCGAGGGTCTGGTTCACGTCTCGGAGATGAGCTGGACCAAGAAGAACGTGCACCCCGGCAAGATCGTTTCGACCAGCCAGGAAGTCGAGGTCATGGTGCTCGAGGTCGATCCGGAGAAGCGCCGCATCAGCCTCGGCCTGAAGCAGTGCCTGGACAATCCGTGGCAGAGCTTCATGGAAGAGTACCCGGTCGGTTCCGTGCTCGAAGGTGCGGTCAAGAACATCACCGAGTTCGGTCTGTTCGTTGGCCTCGACCACGATCTCGATGGCATGGTGCACATGTCCGACATCTCCTGGGACAAGCCGGCCGAAGAAGCGATCAAGGACTACAAGAAGGGCGACAACGTCTCCGTCACGGTGCTCGACATCGATGGCGAGAAAGAGCGTATCAGCCTGGGCATCAAGCAGTTGAGCGGCGATCCGTTCGCTGAAGCGACCAAGTTCAAGCGCGGCGATGTCGTCACCTGTACCGTGATCTCCACCATGGATGCCGGTGTCGAGGTGTCCGTCGGCGATCAGCTCAAGGGCTTCATCCGCAAGAGCGACCTGTCGCGCGACCGGTCGGAGCAGAAGCCGGAGCGGTTTGCTCCGGGCGACAAGATCGATGCCACGATCACCCAGCTCGACAAGGGGTCGCGGCGTATTTCGTTGTCGATCAAGGCACGCGAAATCCGCGAGGAGAAAGAAGCCGTCGAGCAGTATGGCTCGACCGACTCGGGCGCCAGCCTCGGCGACATTCTTGGTCCGGCCATGGGGCGCCTGCGCGAGCAGGCCGAGCAGCAGGGCGGCGACGAGGCGCCGGAGTCGTCGGACGACAAGTAGTCGGCGGCGCGCAGGCGTCGCGTCAGTAGGAGTCGCGCGATGGAACCGGATGCCATCCTGGACCGTCGTCGTCTGAAGCGGCGTCTCACCTTTTGGCGCGTGGTGGCAGCGATTGCGGTGGTGGCCGTGATCGCCGTCGGCCTGGCGCGGTTCGTGCCGCGTGACGAGCCTTACGTCGCCCGCCTCGCCGTCGATGGCTTCATCGGCGAGGACTGGGAGCGCGAGACCGCCATTCGTGATGTCGCTGAGGACGAAAACGCCAGGGCGCTGATCGTGCGTATCAACAGCCCCGGCGGCACCACCACCGGTTCCGAAGAGCTGTTCTACGCCGTGCGTCACGTCGCGGCGGAAAAGCCGGTGGTCGCTATTATTGGCACCATCGGCGCGTCCGGCGGCTACATTGCCGCCATCGCGGCAGATCACATCATTGCCCGCGAAACCTCGTTGACCGGCTCGATCGGCGTGATCTTCCAGACGGCGGAGTTCTCCGGCCTGCTGGAAAAACTCGGCATCGATGCCGAGGAACTGAGGAGTGCCCCGCTTAAGGGCGAGCCCTCGCCCCTGTCGCCGATGAGCGACGAGGTCCGGGTGGCGATGCAGACACTGCTGAACGACGGCTTCGCCTGGTTCCGCGATCTGGTCCGCGACCGTCGGCAGTTGAATGACGACGACCTGCGCACCGTCACCGACGGGCGTGTCTTCACCGGCCGTCAGGCGCTGGACAACAAACTGGTCGATCAGCTCGGTGGTGAAGACGCCGCCCGCGGCTGGCTTGAAAGCGAACATGGCGTCGACCGCGACCTCGAAGTGCAGGACATCACCTGGGGCGAGGAGGAGGAATTCCTGCCGGGTCTGGTCGAGGGTGTGGCCGGAAAACTGTTTACGAATAAACGACTTACACTTGACGGTCTGTTGTCCGTTTGGCAACCTCAATAACCGTGTCAGCCCATGGGGTAGGCGCGTTGCGCGTCGGTCTGGCGGTCGCACCGGTCAGGCCGTAACGGCATTCAGGGACCGGTCGGGAGGTTGGTTTTACGGTGCCGGCGAGGACGTTCCTGCATCGGGCTTGATGACCAAGCACGTCGGTGACGCACCGTGACCATCGCTGTGACCATTTTGTTTGCCGGTCCGGCGCTGCAGCGGCGACGCCCCGGCGGCTGACACCGGCCCCGGTCATACTGCGCTCATGGCCCGGCGGCACTATCGGATTGGTTTACGTCGGTTGCGCTGCATGCTTCGATGCGGTGGGGCCGATCAACGGCAAAAGGGGCAAGACCTCTTCATGATCAAATCGGAACTTATTCAGCGGCTGGCCGATGAGAATCCTCACCTGTTCCAGCGCGACGTGGAGCGGATCGTTACCACGGTGTTTGACGAGATCACCAATGCGCTGCGCCGCGGCGACCGGGTCGAATTGCGTGGCTTCGGCGCCTTCTCGGTCAAACAGCGCCCGGCCCGCATCGGCCGTAACCCGCGTACCGGCGAAACCGTTGCCGTTGCCGAGAAGTTCGTTCCCTTCTTCAAAACCGGCAAGGAGCTGCGTGAGCGTCTGAACGAGGAAACCGCGTCGCCGTCGGTCCAGGTCGAAAGCACCGGCTGACCGTCGTGAGCAGAATCCTGTCCTGGCTGATCGTCGTTCCGGTGGCACTGCTGGTTATCGCTTTCGCCATCGCCAACCGGCATGTCGTCGCCCTCAGCCTCGACCCGTTGCCCTATCGGTTCGATCTGCCACTGTTCGTCGTGGCGTTCGTTGGTATCGCCATCGGCATTTTTGTCGGCGGCTGCGCCGCGTGGTGGCGGGGCGGACGATGGCGTCAGCGCGCCCGACAGGAACATCGCCTGGCCAGCGAGCTCTCGCGCGAGCTGGAAGCGAACCGCGCGAACGGCGAAGACAGCACCGGCCGAACGGTCGCCAAGGTCGCCTGAGCGCCTCTGCCGCGACCGCCCGGGTCGATTAATCGGCTAACCATCGGAATTGTCCTGACCCGCGTCGCCGGCTATCAACGCTGGCGGAACGCAGCACCGGCCGGAGAGACGTCATGACCAGTGAATTGAAGAACCCTGTCTTTTGTGGCATCGACACGCCGGATCTCGATCGCGCCGAAACGGTGGCGGCAGCGGTTGCCCCGATTGTCGGCGGGATCAAGCTTGGCAAGGAATTCTTCACGGCGCAGGGCCCCGACGGCGTTCGCCGCATCGCCGGATATGGCGCGCCGATCTTCCTCGACCTGAAATTCCATGACATTCCGAACACCGTCGCCGGCGCCATTCGGTCGGCTTGCCGGCTCGACCTGTTCATGCTCAACGTCCACACCACGGGCGGTCCGGCAATGATGCGTGCGGCGGCGGAAGCGGCGCACGGCGCGGCTGGCGCGCGGCCGCTGGTCATCGGCGTCACCGTCCTGACCAGCCTCGACGATGCCGATCTGAATGCCGTCGGCCTGGCCGGCCCGGCCGGCGATCGCGCGGTCGCCTTGGCGCAACTGGCGCGTGACTGTGGCCTCGACGGTGTCGTCTGCTCGGCGCTGGAGATCGACGGCATCCGCACTGCCTGCGGCCCTGAATTCAAACTGGTCGTCCCCGGCATCCGCCCGGCCGGTTCCGACATCGGCGATCAGAAGCGGGTAATGACGCCGGCCGCGGCGCTCCGGGCCGGTGCCGACTATCTGGTGATCGGCCGGCCGATCGCGGCAGCCGCCGACCCGGCCGCGGCAGCGCGCGACATCGTCGCCGAACTGGGTGACTGACATGGTCGTGGCGGCCAAAATCTGCGGATTGAGCGACCACGTTGCGGTTGACGCTGCGGTGACCGGCGGTGCCGCCTATGTCGGCTTTGTCTTCTTCCCGCCGTCGCCACGCGCCGTCAGCCCGGCCCGGGCAGCTGAACTGGCCGCCGCCGTGCCCGAGGGCGTGCGCAAGGTCGGGCTGTTTGTCGATCCGGACGACGATCTGCTCGATCAGGTGTTCGCCGCCGTCCGCCTCGACCTGATCCAGCTGCACGGCCAGGAGACGCCCGAGCGCGCGGCAGCCATTCGCCGCCGCTATGACTGCCCGGTGATGAAGGCGGTCGCCATTTCCGGCCCGGACGACCTCGACAACGCCCGGCGCTACGAAACGCGGGTCGATATGCTGCTGTTCGACGCCAAGCCGCCGCGCGATGCCACCCGGCCCGGCGGCAACGCACTGGCGTTCGACTGGCAGCTCATTGCCGGCGCCCGCTGGGCCTGCCCATGGATGCTCGCTGGCGGTCTCGAAGCCGGCAATCTGGCCGAGGCCGTGCAGGCCAGCGGCGCGACGGCGGTCGATGTGTCGTCCGGCGTCGAAAAGACGCCTGGCTGCAAGGACCCCGCACTGATCAAAGCTTTTCTTGACGCTGCCAGGGCCCTCTGACATAGCATCGCCGATCATGAATAAACCGAACAGCTATCGCGCCGGGCCGGACAGCACCGGCCATTTCGGCGACTTCGGCGGCCGCTTCGTCGCGGAAACGCTGATGCCGTTGATCCTCGAACTCGACGAGGCCTACCGCACCGCCAAACAGGATCCGGCGTTCCGGTCGGAACTGGATTACTACATGAAGCACTACGCCGGCCGGCCCAGCCCGCTCTACTTCGCGCAGCGGCTGACCGAGCATTTCGGCGGTGCCAAGATCTACTTCAAACGCGATGAGCTGAACCACACCGGCAGCCACAAGATCAACAACTGCCTGGGCCAGATTCTGCTGGCCCGCCGCATGGGCAAAACGCGTATCATCGCCGAAACCGGCGCCGGCCAGCACGGTGTCGCCTCGGCCACGGTGTCGGCCCTGTTCGGCCTGCCGTGCGTCGTCTACATGGGCGAGGTCGATCTCGAGCGGCAACAACCCAACGTGTTCCGCATGCGCCTGCTGGGAGCGGACGTGGTGCCGGTCAATTCCGGTTCGCGCACCCTGAAGGATGCCCTGAACGAAGCGCTGCGCGACTGGGTCACCAACGTGCACGACACCTTCTACATCATCGGCACCGTCGCCGGCCCGCACCCCTATCCGGAACTGGTGCGCGATTTCCAGTCGGTCATCGGCGACGAAACCAGGGAACAGATCATGGAGGCCGAAGGGCGCCTGCCGGACACTTTGGTGGCCTGCATCGGTGGCGGCTCGAACGCCATGGGTCTGTTCCATCCGTTTCTCGATGACGAGGGCGTTGCGCTCGTCGGCGTCGAAGCCGCCGGCCACGGCCTCGATACCGGCGAGCATGCCGCGTCGATCACCGGCGGCCGGCCTGGCATCCTGCATGGCAACCGCACCTACCTGCTGCAGGACGACGACGGTCAGATCACCGAAGCGCATTCGATTTCCGCCGGCCTCGACTATCCCGGCATCGGCCCCGAACATGCCTGGCTGAACGATGTTGGCCGGGCCCAGTATGTCAGCGCCACGGATGAGGAAGCGCTTGAAGCGTTCGGCCTGTGTTCGCGGCTGGAAGGCATCATTCCGGCGCTGGAGCCGGCGCACGCGCTGGCCCATGTCGCCAAGATTGCGCCCGGCCTGCCGAAGGACCACATCATCGTGATGAACATGTGCGGCCGCGGCGACAAGGATATCTTCACCGTGGCGAACGCGCTGGGCGTGGAAATATGACCGGCGGTCAGGCTCGCATTGCCGCGCGCTTCGCCGAGCTGCGCAACGAGGGCCGCGCCGGCCTGGTGACCTATGTCATGTCCGGCGATCCCGACCTCGACACCGCGCAGGCGATCATGAACGGCCTGCCGGCCGCCGGGGCCGACGTGATCGAACTCGGCATGGCCTTCACCGACCCGATGGCGGACGGTCCGGCGATCCAGGCCGCCGGCCTGCGCGCGCTGAAGGCCGGGATTACGCTCAAGCACACGCTCGACATGGTCCGCCGCTTTCGGGAACACGATCAGGACACGCCGGTCGTGCTGATGGGCTACTACAACCCGATCGATACCTATGGTGTCGACGCCTTTGTGTCCGACGCGCTCGATGCCGGTATCGACGGCCTGATCGTCGTCGATCTGCCGCCCGAGGAAGATGAGGAGCTCTGCCTGCCGGCGTTGCGCGACGGGCTCAGTTTCATCCGGCTGGCGACGCCGACGACCGATGACAAGCGGCTGCCGGCAGTGCTCGAAAACACCAGCGGCTTCGTCTACTACGTGTCCTACACCGGCATTACCGGCGCCCAGGCGGCGGAGGCGCAGGCGGTCAGCGACCCGGTGGCGCGGATCAAGCGCCATACGGATCTGCCGGTCGCGGTCGGCTTCGGCATCCGTACCGCCGAGCGCGCCGCGCAGATTGCTGCCGTGGCGGATGCCGCCGTCGTCGGCACCGCCTTCGTCGAGGCCATCGCCGGCAGCCTCGATGCCGACGGCCACGCCGGTCCTGATACCGTCGATGCCGTTCTCAACGTCGTTTCCGACCTCGCCAACGGAGTGCGCGGCGCCCGCTCCGTGGGCTGACCGCCGATACCTGCATGAACTGGCTGACCAACTTCGTCCGACCGAAGATTCGCGCCCTCGTCGCCAAGAAGGAGATGCCGGACAAGCTGTGGGTCAAGTGTCCGAACTGCGGCCAGATGATCCATCACAAGGAGGTGCGCGAACGGCAGCATGTCTGTCCGCACTGCGATCATCACATGCGCATCGGGCCGGCCGATCGTTTTCCGCACTTGTTCGACGACGGCGAATTCACCCGCATCGAACTGCCGGACGTACAGACCGACCCGTTGAAGTTCCGCGACGAGAAACGCTACACCGACCGCCTGCGCGATGTCCGGGCCAGCACCGGCGACAAGGACGCGGTGATCGTCGCCCATGGCAAGGTCGACGGTCATCAGGCCGTCATCGCGGTGCAGAATTTCAAGTTCATGGGCGGCTCGCTCGGCATGGGTGCGGGCGAGGCGATTATCGCGGCGGCCAAGCTGGCGGTGCTGCAGGAAGCGCCACTGGTGCTGTTCGCCGCGGCCGGTGGCGCCCGCATGCAGGAGGGCATTCTGTCGCTCATGCAGATGCCGCGGACCACGGTCGCGGTGCAGATGGTGCGTGAAGCCGGCCTGCCCTACATCACCGTACTGACCGACCCGACCACCGGCGGCGTCACTGCCAGCTATGCCATGCTCGGCGACATCGCCATATCCGAGCCCGGGGCGCTGATCGGCTTTGCCGGCCCGCGCGTGATCGAGCAGACCATTCGCGAGCGCCTGCCCGAAGGTTTCCAGCGCGCGGAGTACCTGCTTGAACACGGCATGCTCGACATGGTCGTGCACCGCCACGAGATGCGCGACACGCTGGCCCGCATCATCGCTCTGTTGACCCATCCGGAACCGTCGGCCGAGGTTGTCGCCCTGCCGCAACCGGAACTCGACATTCCTCGGTCTGGCGACAAACCGTCCGCCGACAAGAAATCCACCAGTAAATCGTCCGACGCGAAATCGGCCGGAAAGAAGCCGAATGAGTCTGGCGCTTCTGCCTGAGGACATTGCCTCGCCGCAGGCGCGGGAGATCCTGCTCCGCCTGACCCGGCTGCATCCGAAGTCGATCGACCTGTCGCTCGGCCGGCTGGAGCGGTTGCTGGCGGCGCTCGGCAACCCGCATCTTGACCTGCCACCGGTGGTGCATGTCGCCGGCACCAACGGCAAGGGGTCGACACTGGCGTACCTGCGTGCGGGGCTCGAGGCTGCAGGCTACAAGGCACACGTCTACACCTCACCACACCTCGTCCGCTTCAACGAGCGTATCCGCCTGGCCGGCCGGCTGATTGCCGACGAGCATCTGGAAGCGGTACTCACGACTTGCGAAACCGCCAACGCCGGTGCGCCGATCACGTTTTTCGAGATCACCAGCGCTGCGGCTTTCCTGGCCTTTCATCAGACCCCGGCCGATGTGCTGCTGCTGGAGACGGGCATGGGCGGCCGCTACGACACCACCAATGTCGTGCCACAACCGGCGCTGACGGCGATCACACCGATCTCGATGGACCACCAGCAGTTCCTCGGCGATACCCTGGCGGCGATCGCCGGCGAAAAAGCCGGCATTCTGAAGCCCGGTACGCCGGCGGTGATCGGCGCGCAGGCGCCTGAGGCGCTGGACGTGCTGGCCGCGGAGGCGCGGGGCCTCGGCGTCGAAATCTATCTCTCCGGCCGCGACTGGCAGGCGCAGTCAGATGGGGGCCGCCTGCATTTTGCGGGCGAACGCGGCGCGGCCGATCTGCCGCTGCCGGCGCTGCCCGGCCCGCACCAGATCGAGAATGCCGGCATCGCGCTGGCCTGCCTGGACCGGCTCACCGGCTTCGATGTGCCGCCAGCCGCGCGTGCCGCGGCATTGACCGAGGTGTCCTGGCCCGGTCGGCTGCAGCGGCTCGACCGGGGCCGCCTGATCGACCTGCTGCCGTCCGGCAGTGAACTCTGGCTCGATGGCGGACACAACCCGGCTGCCGGCTTGTCGCTGGCTGACATGCTGGCGGCGTGGCAGGTGGCGGACCCCGCGCCACGACCGTTGCACCTCATTGTCGGTATGCTGGAAAGCAAGCTGCCGGCCGACTTCCTGCGGCCGCTGGCGGCGTTGGACCCTGCATTGTCGACCGTCACGATCCCGGGCGCCGATTCCAGTTTCACGGCGCAGGATATCGCCGCCGGTGCCATCGCGGTCGGCCTGCGGGCGACGCCGCAGGATGGCGTCATCGCCGCCCTGCGCCATATCGCTAGCCAATCGGGCGCGATCGCGCCCAGAGTGCTGATCTGCGGCTCGCTTTACCTTGCGGGTCACGTCCTGTCGCTCGACGGCCAGCGGCCGGCGTAACGCCGCGCGCGACCGGCTTCATCCTGCAAGCCGCCGGAGCCCCATGCGCAAAACAAAAGGCCCGGCGTCAACCGGGCCTTCTTCGCGATCCGAACGCGATATCGCGTTCAGATGCTTTCCTCGATCCACTCCTGGATCTTGCCCTTGGGCAGGGCGCCGACCTTCATCGAGGCGACCTCGCCACCCTTGAACAGCATCAGCGTCGGGATGCCGCGTACGCCGTACTGCGAGGGGATCGACGGATTGTCGTCGATATTCACCTTCGCGACGGTGACCTTGCCGGACATTTCGGCAGCGATTTCATCCAGGGCAGGGGCGATCTGCTTGCAGGGGCCACACCATTCGGCCCAGAAGTCCACCACGACGGGCTGATCGGCTTTCAGGACATCTTCCTCGAAGGAATTGTCGGAAACGGAGATGGTCGACATGTTGGTTCCTGTTAGGTTGCTGTTGTTCTGGCCCCGGTGGCTTGGTTACTGCGCAGCACAACTCGCCCCACGACTCTGTGCTCAATGACCATAAACGCAAAAAGGGTAAGAAGCACCCTTTAGGGCGTCAAGGTGTGTAACGGTCCAATATATCGCTGTCCAGTGCCATCAGGCGCGGCCCGTCGGTCCACAACAGGGCGCACAAAACCGCCTTGTCCGGATAGATCTGGCGCAGCAGCGCACGATATGTGGCCATCTGCCGCAGGTATATCAAGGGTGTCTCGGCGGCCGTCAACGGCGGTGGGCGGTTGGTCTTGTAGTCGATGATCATCACGTGTTCGTCAGTGACCACCAGCCGGTCGATCTGGCCGGCAACGGTCTGCGTGCCCAGCAGGCCGGCCACGGCGACCTCGGCCTGCGACCCGGGACCGAACAACGGGGCGAAATCCGGCGTGGCGAGAACCGCCAGCACCTCCGCCTTCAACTCCGCCGGTGCCGCGTCGGCCAGATCGTGCGCTTTGCCGGCGAGATATCGCTCGGTCGCCGCCTCGCGCGCGTCTTCGGGAAGTTCCGGCAGCGTCTGCAGCAGGGCGTGCACCAGGTTGCCGCGGCGAAAGCGCGCCGCGCCGCCATCGCCGATCGGGCTGATCGCCGCCGGTTCATCCTCACTTGGGCGCGATGGCGCCAATGGCTGTGGCGGTGTCGGCTCCGGCGGCGCTGGTCGGTCGAGCCAGTCCGGCAGCCCGGAAACCGCCGCCGGCCGCACCCTGCCAGTGGCGGGTGGCGGTTCGGCCGTCTGCGGTGTAGTCAGGCGCAGGCCGGCTCCGCCCGGATAGACGTCGACCTCCTGCGCCTCGGCCAGGGCCGATAGCCCCTGCCACGCCATATCGTACCAGCAATCAGCCGGCCGCTTGCGCTTGCCCTCGAACCCGGTGATGTACAGGCGGTCGGCCGCCCGGGTCAGCGCGACATAGAACAGCCTTCGGTACTCCTCATCGCGGCGACGGACCGCGGCCGCCCGTGCCTCGCTCACCACCGTCTCGGCCATGTCGCGCAGCGGACACCACACCGGCATGGGTCCGCCGTCACCGTCGCGCAGCCAGTGCAGCGTCGTATCCTCCTGCGGGATGCGGCAGGTATCGGCCAGGAACACCACCGGTGCCTGCAACCCCTTGGCGCCGTGCACGGTCATCACGCGGACCTCGTCGCGCCGGGTCTCCTGATCGCGTTTCACCTCCGTTTCCGCCGCTGCCAGCCAGTGCAGGAAACCCTGCAGGCTCGGCGCGTGGTCACGCTCATACTGCAGCGCCAGCGCCATGAACTCGTCGATCGGGTCGTTGGCGTCGGGGCCCAGCCGCGCCAGCATGCGCCGGCGGCCCCCTCCCGGGCCCAGCAGCTCGGCATAGAGTTCGAACGGCCGCGCCAGGTCGGTGCGCGCCAGCAGCCGCGCCAACCGGTCGTGCGCCGCTTTGAAGGCGGTGTTTTCATCCTGCCTGGCCTGCAACGCGCGCCATAGCCGCCCCGGCCGATCCCAGGCCAGTTTGAACAGCAAGTCGTCGTCGAACCCGAACAGCGGACTTTTCAGCACCGTCGCCAGGGTCAGGTCATCGTCCGGCAGCAGCAGGAACTGGCCCAGCGCCACCAGATCCATCACCGCCAGTTGTTCGGTCAACACCATGCGGTCGACACCGGCGACCGGGATGGCGCGGCGCTTCAGCTCACGCACCATGGTCTCGACGAACGGTGCCCGCTTCTGCACCAAGATCAACACGTCGCCGGGTCGGATCGGCCGACCGCGCGCCGGCAGGGTTTCCTCGTTGCGCTGCCAGTCGGCGATGGTGTCTGCGATCCGTTCGGCCAGCCGCTGCACCGGGTCGTCCTCCGGCTGCTGCTCGACCGGCGGCGTCCAGGCCTCCGGCTCGCCTTTGCTATCCTCGGCCGGCGCTTCGGTCGGCCAGATCTCGACCACGCCGGCCTCGCCCTGCCGGTGCGCGATGTGCCGGATCTCGCTGTCATCGAATGTCAGGCCGGCCCGTGTTGGCGGGACGGCGAAGATCGCATCGACCGCCTGCAGTACTGCCGGTACCGACCGGTAGGACCGGCTCAGCGCGACCGGGCGCCAGTGCTGATCGGCGGCCATGACGCGTTCGCCGAAGAACTTTCGCATCGCTTCGAACGCCGCCGGGTCGGCGCGCTGAAAGCCATAGATCGACTGCTTCACATCGCCGACTGCGAACACGGTGCGGTTCTGCTCGCGCGCGCCGGCACCGGCAAAGAACTCCTCAGCCAGCGCCTGGACTACCTGCCACTGGTCGGGGTTCGTGTCCTGCGCCTCGTCGACCAGGATGTGCTCCAGGCCGCCGTCGAGCTTGTACAGCACCCATTGCGCCGCGCCGCTGCCGGTCAGTAGATCGCGCGTGGTCAGGATCAGGTCGTCATAGTCCAGCTGTGCGTATTGCGCCTTCTCCTGCTCGTAGCCCTGCATCAGGGCCGCCGCCAGGTCGATCAGCGCGGTGGTTGCCGCCGCGGTCTGCGCCGCGCGCCGCTTGAGCCGCACCGCCGCCAGCCGTTCGATCTCCGTCGCCAGAATGTCCTCGGCGGCCGTCATGGCGTCGGCGACCTTCTTGGTCACCGCGCGCTTGTAGGCATCGCCCTGGCCGTTGCCGGTGAAGAAGGCCGACAGATAGGTGTCGAACATCTCGGCGCGTGTCGCAGGCTCGGCGAGCCAACGCTGGATGACGCTGCCGCGCTGCTGATCGGTCTTGCCGCCGTCCTGCATGGCGCCGGCAGTCTGGCGCAGGCCGACATGATCGAACGCCATGTCGGCACAGGCGTGTGCCAGCACGGTTTCTTCGCTTTCGCCCGGGCTCAGGCCCAGCGCCGTGCGCATCCGTTCGACAGCTCCGTCCCGACCGCCACGGCCATCGAGGAACCGTTTCAGCTGTCCCTGTTCGCTGATCAATGCCCGCATCAGCTCATTGAACCGGGCCTGGTCGATGTAGGCGGTAATAGCGCCGATGAGCGGCGCCTTGCGTGCCGTGTCCTCGGTCAGCACCCGGTCCATCGCCTGCTGCATCAGCTCAGCGGCATCGCGTTCGTCCAGCACCTCGAAATGCGGCGCGATGCCGGCTTCGATCGGGAAGCGCCGCAGCAGCGCCTCGCAAAAGGCATGAATGGTCTGGATCTTCAGGCCACCCGGCGTCTCCAGCACCTGTGCGAACAGCCGCCGCGCCCGGGTCAGCACCGCCTCGTCCGGCACCTGTCCGGTCAGGCTGGCGATGGCGTCGTGCAACGCCTCGTCGTCGCTGATCGCCCAGTCGCCCAGTCGCTCGTGCAGCCGGTTGAACATCTCTGCGGCGGCAGCCTTGGTAAAGGTCAGGCACAGCAGCCGTTCCGGGCTGGCACCGGTCAGCAGCAGGCGCAGCACCCGGTCGGTCAGCACGTGGGTCTTGCCGGTCCCCGCCGATGCCGATACCCAGGACGACGCGCCCGGGTCGGACGCCGCCATCTGTTCCGTCGTTGCGCGCGGCGCCGCCATCACACGTCCCCCGGCCCGCCGGCGGTCCACTCCTTCACCCGGGCCAGATGGTCGTAGTCGGAAAAGCGCGGCGCCGCTGCCGGCCGTGGCCGTGAGCGGTAGGGCGTCTCGGCCTTGTCGAACGTGGCGATCAACTCTGCAAGTTGCGCTTGAGCCATCTCGGCCAGTTCGCTGGCGTCGATTGGAATGTCGGCGATCTCACCGGGCACGCGGCCGCCGTTCAGCCGCCAGAAACTTAACAGGCCGACGCCGCTGGCCGGAATGCCGTCAAACCCGCCGGTCGCGGCGATGGCGGCTTCCAGCGGCAACTGTGGGGCCTCGCCGCGTTCCAGCTCGGTCTTGCGCGGCGGCTGGCCGGTCTTGTAGTCGATGATCGCCAGGCTGCCGTCGGCCAGGCGGTCGATGCGGTCGGCCTTGGCGGTCAGGGTGAACGGTCCCGCCGGCCCGGTAAACACCAGCGTCCCGTCGACCTCGGTCTTCAGGGGCCGGTCGTGCGGCCGGCGTGACCGCTCGGTGGCGATGAACCAGTCGGCGATGCGCAGGAACCGCGGCCACCAGAAAGCGCGCACGCCCGGCCGGTCGAGCCAGGGTGCAAACGCCGCCTGGCCGAACGCGAGCAACTGGGCATAGGCATCCGGTGGCAGCGCGTCGGGAAAGGCATCGACGAAGCGGTCCAGCGCGTCATGCACCGCCGTGCCGCGTTCGGCCGCACCGGCATCGGCGGCCAGCGGGTCCAGCGCCTTCAGGCCCAGGATGTAGCGCGCATAGATCGCATAGGGGTCGCGCAGCCAGGTCTCGACCCGTGTCACCGACAGTTGCCGCGGCCGCGCCTTGACCGGTGGCCGTGCCGCCGGCGGTGGGGCCGGCTGCGGCACGCCGGCGGCATCCAGCGCACCCTGCCATGTCCGCCAGGCCGTCGCCGTCGTGTTGTCGATGGCCGTGCCGGCGGCGGCCAGCACCTGATCGAGCCGCAACAGCCAGCGTGACGGCACGGTGGGTGTCCCGTCGACCTTCGCCGCCCGGGTCAGAACCACGTCGGCGGCCGTCAGCGCCTGCGCGAAGTCATGCGCGGCCAGGCCGATGCGCCGTTCCGGTGGCATCAGGCCCAGGCGTTGGCGCATGGGTCGGCTCAGCCACGCACCGGCGTCGACCTGCGCCGGCCAGGTGCCCTCGTTCAGCCCGCCCAGGATCAACAGGTCGGCTTGTTGCAGGCGCGCCTCCAATGGCCCCCAGATGTTGAGGCGCGGATGCCGGCCATAGGCCGGGCGCACCACCCGGCTCTCCATCAGGATGGTCAGTACCGCCGGGTAGCCGGCCGGCGCGACTGCGCCCAGCCCGTCGCCGGCATCCAGCAGTTCGGCGATGAAGCCCGCAGCACTGTCCCCGGCATCGCCCTGCCAAAGCTGACAGTCGCCGTCGTCATTCCGGGTCAGCCATTCGGCGAAGCCGACATGGGCACGCACCAGATCCGGCAGCGGCCGCGCGGCATCGGCAAAGGCCGCGCTGACCTCGCTCGCCGCCGCTTCGACTTCCTCGATCAACGCCGTCAGGGCCGGATCGAGTTTCTCCGTCGCCGCCATAGCGGCTTTCAGACCGGCAAAGCCCGGCGCCGGCCGCGGTCCGCGCAGGACCCGGCGGTCGAGCTCGCGGATCAGCGGGATGAACCGGCCGGCGGGCCGGCCCGCCTTGGCCAGCGGATGCTTCAACGCCGCCAGCAGGGCAACCGGCTCCAGCTCCTGCGCCAGCATGTCGGCACTCAGCCGCAGTAGTGCGCCGACCGGCGTTGCTGACAATGGCGTCCCGGCGGAATCGTCGACTTCGATCTGCCAGCGTTGCAGCTCCGCCGTCACGCGGCGCGCCAGCGCGCGGTCCGGCGTGATCAGCGCCGCCGTCCTTCGCGGCGTCTCCAGCGTCTCGCGCATCAGCAGGGCGATGGTCGCCGCTTCCTCGTGCGGCCCCTCGCAATCGATGCGCCGCAGGCCCTCGAGTGCGCCGGCATCGACCGCATCGATGTCGCGCCATGCCTCGGTCGTCGGTGCCGGCCGCAGGGCCTCCCGCACCAGCGGCGCGCGTGGCGATGTCGTGGCCGTCTCGTCCCAGGGCCCGACATCCCGCCGGTCGATACCGATCACCTGCAGAAGATGCCGCATACCGAACTGGGCATGTGCCGGATCGATCTCCTGCCAGGCGATATCGTCCGACGTCTGGTCCAGGCCTGGCAGGATCACTGCGCCGTGGGGCAGGGCGGCGACGCTGGACAGCAGGTCCGCCGTCGCCGGGATCGACCCGGTCGACCCGGCCGCGATCACCGGCCGGTCGGGCGGTGTCTCACGCCAGCGTGCTGCGAGCGCCCGCAGTAGCCGGTTGCGTCGGTCGGCCGGGTCGATCGCGCCTTCAACTGCCAGGATCGCCTGCCACGGCGCCTGCAAGACCTGCAGGAAATCCAGAATGGTTTGCCAGTGCGCGGCATAGTCGTCCGGCACCAGCCCGGTGAAAGCGTCGAGCGACACATCCTCGGTCTGCAGCTGGTCCAGCAGCTGTGCCAGTTCGCGCGCCAGCAGGACGGCCTGCGGCGGCGTGATGTCGCCGCGGTGCCGCTTGATCGCCTCGGCCAGCAGCAGTTGCCGGCGCAGCTCTGGGATCGCCGGCGGCAGGTCCAGCATATCGGCGGCATCGCCGACACTCAGGTCCAGTTCATCCGCATCGACGTCGCCGATCGGCCGGATTGTCGGCAGCAGCATCGGCCTCCCGGCATGCTGGCGCAGGAACGCCTCGCGCAGGGCGCGCACGCCGCGCCGCGTCGGCACCAGCACCAGCGCCCGGCTCAACACCATCGGGTCGTCGCCGAGCCGCTGCGCCATGCCCCGCACCAGGACGTCGACGAACGCCTCGCCCGGCGGGATCGTAAAGACGTTGGGCAGCGCGGCAGGCACGGTCGCCGGCCTCTAGGAGGCCAGCGCCGCGTTGGCCGCGGCCATGCCGTCGGGTGTGTTCAATTCCATCCACAGGCCCTCGTGCCGCAGGCCGTAGAGCCGCCTGGCCTCCAGCGCCCGGTCGTACAGCCGGTTCAGCGAGAATGGGCCGCTTGGGCAGTCGGCAAACAGTGCTGGCGACAGCAGCTGCACTCCGGTGTAGACGAACGGCGCCATGCCGACTTCCGGCCGTCGCTTGAGCCGGCCGGACGCGTCCATCAGGAAATCACCGCGTCCGCCATAGCCGACCGCATCGACACAAGGCTGCAGTAGCAGCAGTGCATCCATCTCCGACGGTTCGAACCGCTCGGCCAACAGGGTCAGCGAGTCGTCGGTACGGTCCAGCCAGACGACGTCGCCATTGACGGTAAAGAACGGTGCGTTGCCCAGCAGCGGCAGTGCCTTGGCGATACCGCCGCCGGTCTCCAGCAGCTCGGCTTCTTCCGAAAACAGGATGTCGACATCGTTAACCCTGGCGAGATGGTCGCGGATCATGTCGCCGCGATGATGCAGGTTCACCACCACCCGCTCCACCCCAGCGCCGGTCAGCCGCTCCAGCACGTGATCGATGATCGTCCGCCCGGCCACCTGAAGCAGCGGTTTTGGCCGGTCGGTGGTTAGCGAGCCCATGCGCGTGCCCCGGCCGGCGGCCAGAATCATGGCAGTTTTCGGTGCCTTCATGGCGATCTTCCCGGGGGTTGCGACTCGTAAAGGATCATGGGCGTATCATGCGCATTGGACAAGTTGAAGCGCGGAGACCAGGCAACGGCATGAGCAGTCCCATGGTGGATCACAATGAGGTCTGGGAAGGTCCCGAATGGGCCTTGGCGCATTACCGCCAGACCGTGGCGGCAGATGCGCCGGTCCGCTCGGCCCGCAACGGGCTATTGAACCATACCTATGCGGTTGGTGCGGGGCCTGACCATACGCTGCAACTGGTCGCGCCGCAGTTCGGTGACGACGTGATCCGGCTGATCGGCGCGGTCGGGCCGGTGCTGACGGCACATGGCATCGCCGGGCCGCAGGTGATTGCCACGGACGACGGTGCCCTGTCGGTGCCGGTGCCGGACGGCCGCCGCTGGCGCCTGTTCAACTGGCTGCCCGGCAAGGTGCATGACCGGCCGCCCAGCGCCGAACATGCGCGTGAGGCCGCCGCCCTGCTGGCCCGTTTTCACGACAGTCTGCAGGGCCAGCCGGTGACCCGCGATTTCTGCGACAACGGTTTCCACGACACCAACATTCGCATGGGGCGTCTCGCTTCGGTGCTGGGTGAGGGCGATGGCGAGGTGCGGGCGATCGCCCGGGCGATCCTCGATGCCTGGACCGGTTGGCGCAAACTGGCACCGCCGGACGTGCCGATGCGCCCCGGTCATGGCGACCCGAAATTCTCCAATTTCGTGTTTCCGGCCGACTCGCCGGTGCCGGTCGGCATCATCGACTTCGATACCCTTGGCCTCTATCGCCTCGACGACGATCTCGGCGACGCCATCCGTTCCTGGTGCAATGCCGCCGATCTCGATGCCAGCGCCGCCCAGTTCGACGAAACCGTGTTCCGCGCGACCGTCGCCGGTTATCTCGGTAGCAGCCGCGGCATCGCCGCCGCCGAACGCGAACGCATCGTCCATGGCGGTGTGCGCATCACGTTGGAACTGGCGGCGCGCTTCTGCACCGATGCGGTGGAGCAGAGTTACTTCCACTGGGATGCCGCGGTGGCGCCTGATGCCCGGACTCACAACCTGTGGCGGGCGGCGGCACAGCTCGATCTGGCGCAGCAGATGATCGCCAAGCGCGGCCATCTGGAAGCGGCCGTGCGCACCGCAGTACGGCCCGAGGACTAGTGCGTTTTCCGCTCACGCGGAATCTGGCCGGTGATGTCCGGTCGAAAAATGTTCTAAGCCAACAGGCCGGGTGTGTGCGCGGCCATCCAGTCGGCCAGCGGTGCCATGGCCGGGGCCGCGAGGTGAGATTTCAGGTAGCGCTTGAGCCGCGGCATATGCACCAGATAGCGGTCGGTGCCGTTGCGGGACAGCCGGTCGAACACGGCGATGACGCGCAGGTGCCGCACCGTCGCCAGCACATGCCAACAGGCGTCGAACAGCTCGTCGCCCGGGAACGCCGCGCGATACCGTGCCACGCAATCATCGGATACCTCTGCCGGCAGGTCGCGCCGCGCATCCTCCAGCAGCGACACCAGATCGTAGTGTGCCGGGCCCAGTCCGGCGTCCTGGAAGTCGATCAGGCCGCAGGCGGCGACACTGTCGCGGCCGGCTAGCCGGAACAGGTTGCCGGCGTGATAATCGCGCAGCAACAGCGTTTGCGGCCCAGCCGCTGCTGGCTTCAGCAGCGCGGCCCAGAGGTCGAAGAACGCCGCCCGCGCCTTGGTGTCGAGCGGTCGACCGCAACCCGTCAGGTAATCGTCGGCGAACAGCACCAGCTGGGCGCAGAACGCCTCCGTATCGTAGGCCGGCAGCGTCCGCATCGCCGGTACCGCGAGATCGATCTGTCGGCGCAGGTGGATCAACACGTCGCAGGCGGTGCGGTAAAGCGGCAATGGCGCCGCGCCGGCGTCGAGCAGGGCGGTATAGCTGTCGTCGCCAAAGTCCTCCAGCAACACCAGACCATCGGCAGCATCGCCGGCGAGCACCGCTGGCGCGGACAAGCCCGTCCGGCACAGCGCCGCATCGATGTTCAGGAAGGCCGCCGTGCGGTGGGCCGGCAGCGGCGCATCCATCAGTACCGCCGTTGCCGACGGATCGTCGCGCCGGCGCAGGCGCCAGTAGCGTCGGGTGGAGGCGTCGCCGGCCAGTGGTGTGCGTTCGGCTCCGGTCCAGCCCTGCGCCGCCAGAAACGTAGCGATCCGGGTTTGGCGGTCGGCTACCACGGCAGTTCACGCAGCCGCGCCGCAATCGCGCCGGTGGCGCTGATCCGTGCGTGCCGCGCCGTATCGTCGACGATCTCGAGCGTCACGTCGATGTGCGTGTCCGGCAGCAGGTCGCCCAGCCGTTCCGGCCATTCGATCAGCGTGATCGCGTCGACCAGCGCGTCCTCGATCCCCAGTTCATAGGCTTCCTCCGCGGCTTCGAGGCGGTAGAGATCGAAATGCCAGACCGGTCCGGCCACCGTGTCGTAGGTCAGCACGAGATTGAAGGTCGGGCTGGCGACTTCGTCCTCGACGCCGAGCGCGGCCAGCAGGAAACGGGCGAATGTCGTCTTGCCGCTGCCGAGATCGCCGTGCAGGCACACGATATCGCCGACCCGCAATGTAGGTGCCAGGGCGCTGGCCAGTCGCTCGGTTGCGGTCAGGTCGGCAAGCGAGATGTCGAATGTAAAGTCTGCGGCCGCGGCGGTCATGCCGCCTTCTACCGCGCGGACGCGCGCCCTGGCAATTGCCCGCGGCCGATGCTGGTCGCCGCCGCTGGTTTCAAACCGAACCATGGGCGCAGCCAGCCAATGCGGCGGATACAGAATTCATGCAGCAGCACACAGCTGCCGATCGTCACCGCCAGCACGGTCGATGCTTCGGCCCAGGCCGGCCAGTGCAACTGCATCAGGCCATAGCCGATCAGGACGATGATCGTCTGGTGCAGGATGTAGTAGGGGAAGATCGCCTCGTTCAGATAGCGCAGCAGTGGCCCCGGCCGGTTCAGGTAGCGTTGCGCCAGACCCAGCAACGCCAGGATCGCGACCCAGGCGTAGAGCATGCGCACACCCTGCGCCAGCGGTGACGTGGCTGCGTCAGCCAACCCCCGCAGGGCCATCCAGGCGACCGCACCGGCAAAGGCGACGATCAGGATGGCTGGCAAGGCGCGCGCGACCGCGTGCCAGAACGCGCCGTTTTTCGCCACGACGTAGCCGAACAGCACAAAAGTGAGGCATTGCGCATGATTGGCCCAGTCGTCGACGAGGGCGTGTGTCGTCGGAAATTCAGGCCGCAAAAACAACCGATAGGCCACGAAAGGCAGCGCCGGCAGCAGCATCAGGCGCCAGCCGCAGCGCCCCCCGGCCAACCAGGCGACGGCGCGGCCGCCGCGACCCTCGCTCCACGCCGTCAGCGGGCGCGCCACCGGGACCAGCAGCAGCGTATAGACCAGGACGTAAACCACGTACCACAGGTGGTTCCAGGTCGGCGTGATGATCGGATAGATCTGGTCGAGGTTCAGATAATCGGCGTAGAAGGCCCAGACGCCGGGCTCGATGTAACCGCCATACCGCAGCTCAAGATAAGTTTGCGGCGGCACGATCACCAGCATGCCGGCAATGATCGGCAGGCCGAGCCGGCGCAGCCGTGCTCGCGCGAATGGCCAGCGCTGCGCTTTGTCGATGGCGAAGCGCATCGCGACGCCGGATATGAAAAACAGCAACGCGAGGCGCCACGGGTTCAACAGCGCCATCGGCCCTTCCGGCAGGTGCGAGGCATGCGGGCTTTTGATGTGCCAGCGCCAAGTCACGTAGAACATGCCGACGTGGTAGAAAATCAACAGGCCGAAAGCGATCACGCGCAGCCAGTCCAGGTCATGCCGTCGTTGTGCGTCGACGGCGGTTTGGGTCACGGACGGGTTGTGCATTGGCGTCTCCTGCTCATGTTAGCAGGAACCTAGGCAGGCTGCGGCAAACGGCCCAGGCGGATGGGATGAATGGCAGTTCGGCGGGATTTTCGGCGGCCAGCCGCGATAGGCGCGGGACCAGCGGCGGCAAGGCAGGGACGAACGGCATGACGAATGACGACTCCGTCAATGGCTGCATCTCTGTGCATGGTGGCGAGGGCATGTCCGCGACGTGAGCGAACCGACCTCGCAAGACCTGCAAGCCCTCGAACGGCGCATTCAGCGTCGTGGGCTGCTGCTCGCCGGCGGTTTCATGTTCGCCATCGGCGTCGTCAATGCGACGTCGAAGGTCATGGAGGCGGACCGCCGCGGCATCGCCATCGATCCTGTCTTCGCCTGGTTCGAGGAGATGTCCGGCGTGGGCGTTCTCGTCCTTCTGTTCCCGTTAGTGGCCATCGCGGTCCGGCGGGTGCCGATCGATGCCGATACCTGGCGGCGGGCGCTGCCGGTCCATGCCCTGTTCACGCTGCCGTTCGCGGCGCTGCACATCGCCGGCATGGTGCTGACGCGCAAACTCTATGCCGCCGCCTTCTGGGATCGCGGCTACGTCTTCTTCGACAACGTGGCGCAGGATCTGCTGTATGAATACCGCAAGGAGCTACTGGCCTACGTCTTCTTCGTGTTGATCCTGTGGCTGGTGCGCAGCCTGGAGGAGCACAAGCGCGAGGTCGAGTTCCTGCGCAGCACCGCGCGCTCGACAGGACGTCTGACGCTGAAATGCGGCGGCCAGTCGATCTGGCTCGATGCCGACGAGGTTCTTTGGGCCAAAGCCGCCGGCAACTATGTCGAGGTGCAGGCTGGCGGTGCGACGCATCTGGCCCGCATGAGTCTGACCGCCCTGCATGACCAGTTGCAGAGCGCTGGTGTCGACGTCGTGCGTGTCCATCGCTCCTATCTCGTCAACCGGGCCCGGGTCACGCGCGTTAAACCGTCGGGCGATGGCGATATCCGTATCGAGATGAGCGACGGCAGCGAACTGCGGGGCTCGCGCCGTTACCGCGACGACCTGATGAGCGGCTTGGCCTGACGCGTTGTCGTCGCCGAACCACCGTGGTGGCGGGGTCGGATGCAGCGTGAGCGGGAAACGCCCTAGTGCACCTGTGCGCTGGCGAGGGCAGCCGGGAAACTGTCTTCGTCCGGCGTCTGCCGGCGCGGCAGGATAATGGCCACCCGCGTGCCTTCACCCAGATTCGATTCAAGCTCGACCCGGCCGTGATGCAGTTCGACGAACCGTTTCACCAGGGACAGGCCCAGGCCAGCGCTGTGTTCCAGGCTGCCGCTGCGGCCGCGGCGGAAGGCGTCGAAGATGATCTCCTGATCCTCTTCGCTGATGCCGGCGCCGTTATCCTCGACGAACAGTTCGACGTCGTCGCCATGTGCGCGCGCACCGATCGTCACCGTGCCGCCCGCGGCGGTGAACTTCAGCGAGTTGCTGACCAGATTGTACATCGCCTGCTTGATGCGTTTCTCGTCCGCTTCGATCGCGCCGACGTCGTCCGGGCAGTCGATCTCCAGGCGCATGCGCCGGCTCTGCGCGCCCTCGCGGCCGAGCGAGACCACGGTTTCCAGCAGTTCGCGCACGCCGAAGGAATAGAGCTCCAGTTCCAGGCGGCCCGCCTCGATACTGGCGAGGTCGAGAATGTCGTTGATCAGCGCCAGCAACTGCTGCGACGAGGTCAGTATGTCGTGGCCATAGTCGAGCTGACGCTCGTTCAGCTCGCCAAAATACTGGTTCACCAGCACTTCCGCGAAACCGATGATCACATTCAGCGGCGTGCGTAGTTCGTAGCTGACGCTAGCGAGGAATTCCGACTTCAACTGGTCCGCCGCTTCCAGCGCCTGGTTGCGGTCGCGCAGGGCGCGTTCGACATTCACGCTGTCGGTCACGTCGACATAGGTGAACAGCATGTTGCCGTCGGGCAGGGCGACGCCGGCATAGTCGATCACGTTGTTGTCGGGCCGCTCCATCCGGCCGGAGATGTCGTCGCGGCTGGTCGCCTGGCTGATCAGTTTGTCGCGCAGCGGATCCCAGTCGTTCCCGCTGGGAAACAGGCTGCGCGTCATGTCGACGATGGCCGCGATATGCGGCTCTTCGTTCAGCAGCTCAGGGTCCAGGTGCCAGATGCGCGCAAAGGCCGGATTGAACAGCTTCAGCCGGCCGTCGCCGCCATAGACGGCGACCCCTTCGTACAGGTTGTTGATGGTCTCGCGCTGCACCGCGGTCAGCGTATTGACCGAACGCTCCAGCACCAGCGCGTCGGTGATGTCCTCGTCGAAATACAGCAGACCGCCGAACGGGTGCGGTGAGATCACCTGCCGCAGCACCCGGCCGTCGGGCAGGTACATCACTTCCTCCTCGGTCTGCAGCAGGTTGGTGTAGTGCCGCATCGCGTCTGCCTTGTAGGCCGGGAAGTCGGTCACCTCCGGCAGCATCCGCCGGTCGCGCAGCCGGTCGAGAATCTCGTTGTGCGACGGCTGTGCCGACAGCCACTCTTCGTCGAACTGCCAGAGATCGGCGAAGGCCTGGTTGTAGAACGACAGCCGCTTGTCGGCGCCGAAGATCGAAATCGCCGTCGACAGGTTGTTCAACACTTCGGAATGCGCATCGATGTGCCGGCGCATCTCGGACTCGCGCTCCTCCAGGTCGGTGACGTCGCGCACGAACCCGACGAGATGTCGCTTCGGCAGGCTCGGCACCTCGTGAACTTCCAGTGCCCGGCGCTGGCCCTCGAACACGAAATGCCGCGTTTCGCGCTGCAGTCGCTTCGTCTCGATCGCCTTTGCCGCCAGCTTCTTGCCGGCCGACCGGGTCATCGCGGTTTCGATCTCCGCCGTTTCGCCGCCGATGATCGCCTCGCGCGACACACCGACGACGGCGGCATAGGCGTGATTGCACCAGACGATGTTGAGGTCGGCATCGCGCTCATAGAGCGGCAGCGGCAGGTGATTCAGCAGCCGGTCGAGTTGGCGAAGTTGCGTTTCCGTCGCGGTCAGTTGCCGGCTCAACGTCTCCGTGCCCTGCACGGTGCTGGAGACGTCCTCCAGCCACAGCGCATGACCGCCGCCGTCATCCGCAGCAACCGGCGCGCCGCGGGCGCGATAGTGCCCGCCGTCGCTGCTGCCGCGCAGCATCATCTCGAACGGTCCGCCGTCGCCACGCATCCGCTCCAGCGCGGCCTGCAGGTCTTGGAAATCCTGTGTCGCCAGCAGCGGCGCCAGATCGCCCAGGCCATCGCCGTTGTGCGCCGAGGCATCGGGGGCGACGGCGCCGCCGTAGTTGATCGGCAGCCGCGCAAACAGCAGTTCGCCATCGGCATTCCACAAAAACCCGCTCAGTGGCAGGGTGCCGAACAGCCGGCGCAAGCGTGCGCTTTCCCGCGTGGCGTCTGCCGCGGTCTGCTGCAACCGCCCACGGTCATCCTGCCAGCGTTGCCACAGGTTGAGGCAGCCGACAGCAAGACAGGCGGCGACAAACAACAGACCGCCGATGGTGGCGAAGGTGGCGAAATCAACCGACCCGGCGCTATCGGTGACAGCCGGCTCGGCTGTTTGTGCCGTAGCGTCGGCCACCGCGAATGTCCACGCCAAACCGCCGGCAACAACGCCCGCCGTCAGGTATGAAAAGCTGTGAAAAAACCGCATCGCTCGCCGCGAATCGCCCGCTGGCGCGAAGCTTACGGGCGGCCTTTCGCAAACACAAGCAATCCGCCGTTTCCTGCCGCTCTGCGCCCCGGCGGGCGTGCAAACGGTCGACGCCGCCGGTCCGGGCTGGCATGGTGCGGGTCCGGGGCGCAGACTTGAGGGAGCAAGCGCATGGACATTGGCGCATTCTATTTCTCTACCGACTACAACATGCCCGCGGTCGATCTCGCCAAGGCGCTGGAGGAACGCGGTTTCGAGTCGCTGTTCCTGTGCGAGCACACGCACATTCCGGTCAGCCGCAAGTCGCCGTTCCCCGGCGGCGGCGACCTGCCGCGCCGTTACATCCGCACCCACGATCCGTTCGTCGCCCTGGGTTTCTGCGCCGCTGCGACGACGACCCTGAAGCTCGGCACCGGCATCTGCCTGATCGCCCAGCGTGACCCGATCGTTACCGCCAAAGCGATCGCCAGCCTCGACATGCTGTCCGGCGGCCGGTTCGTATTCGGCGTCGGCGGCGGCTGGAATGTCGAGGAAATGGAAAATCACGGCACCACCTACGACACGCGCTTCAAGGTCATGCAGGAACGCATCCTGGCGATGAAGGCGCTGTGGACCGAGGAGGAAGCCGAATTCCACGGCGACTTCGTCGATTTCGACAAGGTCTGGAGCTATCCCAAGCCGGCGCAGCGACCGCACCCGCCGATCCTGCTCGGTGGCGAGACCAAGTACACCCTGCGCCGCGTCGTCGAGTTCTGCGACGGCTGGTTCCCGCGCGCCGGCCGCGGTTTCGAGGTGCCGAACAGCATGACCGCCCTGCGCGAGGCGGCGGACGCTGTCGGCCGCGACATGTCGACCCTTCAGGTCACTGTGTTCCGTGCGCCCGACGACCCGCAGCAGCTCGAGGCCTACCAGCAACATGGCGTCAAGCGCGCCCTGCTGGAGATCCCGGATGCTGGCAGCGACGAGGTGCTGAAGAAGCTCGACGAGTACGCGAAGCTGCTGACCTAGTCCGGCTCAACCAAGCCCGGGCAAAGCGGACGGGATCAGCGCGATCAGGCTGGCGCCGGCGGCGCCGACGATGACGATCAGCCATTGCGGCAGCCGCCATACCGCCAGCAGCAGGAAGCAGACTGCCGCCAGCGCGAAATCGTCGGTATCGAGGATGCCGGCCGTGAACACCGGGTGATAGAACGCGGCCAGCAGCAGGCCGACCACGGCGGCGTTGACCCCGGTCAGCGCCGCCTGCGCCGCCGGGCGCCGGCGCAGCGCCTGCCAGAACGGCAGCACCCCGATGACCAGCAAGAAAGACGGCAGGAAAATTGCCAGCAGGCAGACCAGCGCGCCGAGCCAGGCACTGTCCTGCACGGTGATCACCGCGCCGAGGTAGGCGGCGAAGGTGAACAGCGGGCCGGGGACCGCCTGTGCCGCACCATAGCCGGCGAGAAAATCGTCGCTGCCGATCAGGCCGGTCGGCACGACTTCGCTTTGCAGCAGTGGCAGCACCACATGGCCGCCGCCGAACACAAGCGAACCGCTGCGATAGAAGGCGTCGACCAATTCGATCAGGCGTCCACCGTCGATTGCCAGCAGCGGCAGCGCCGCCAGCAGCAGGAAGAACAGCGCCAGGGCCACGGCGCCGGCACGTCTACCGACCTGCAGTGGCAAGTGTACCGGCTCGGTCGCGGTCTGCTGTCGCCACATGACGAGGCCGACGACGGCGCCCAGACCGATGGCCGCCAGTTGACCCCAGATGCTGGGTAGACTCAGGGCGATGATCGCGGCGATGACCGCCAGCGTGCCGCGCGGCGCATCCGGCGTCAGCGCCTTCGCCATGCCCCAGAATGCATGTGCGACGACGACCACGGCGGCGACCTTCAGGCCCTGCAGCCAGGCGCTGCCCAGCACATCGCCATAGCCCGCGACGCCGAGCGCGAACAGCACCAGAAGCAAGGCGGACGGCAGGGTGAAGCCGATCCAGGCGGCCGCGGCGCCCGCGTACCCGGCGCGCGACAGGCCGATGGCGAGGCCGACCTGGCTGCTGGCCGGGCCGGGCAGGAACTGGCACAGCGCGACAAGATCGGCATAGCTGCGCTCATCGAGCCAGCGGCGGCGGACAACGAAGGCCTCGCGAAAATAGCCGAGATGCGCCACCGGGCCACCGAACGAGGTCAGGCCGAGCAGAAAAAACACGCGCAGCACTTCCGGCCAGCGCCCCGGCGTCACCGGTGTGCCGATCGGTTCGGAAGTGGGTTGCGTTACGCCGGTCATGCTGTGTCCGCGAACTGTTTCATGGCTGCCTGTCATGCCTGCGCTTGATGACGGTTCCATGACAACGATGACAGAACACCTACGCTATTGTCGCCGGCCGGTGACGAAAAACGCGGGGCTGCGACGCAGCCCCGCGCTCTCGAATAATGTGCCCTGATGGGCCGGGCGCAGCCGTTGCCGGAAGATCAGGCTGCCGTCGCGGTTGGCGTGATCCAGTCCATTTCCGGCGCTGGCCCAAGGCCCATGGCGACGCGGCCGGCAAACTCCTGCTGCTTGCGTTCCGGCATAATGTGGAACTGTGCCGCCATCACGTCGCGCAGCAGCCGCTCCAACCCGGCCTTACGGAAATAGGCCGACCCGCCGACCGTCTCGATTGCCTTCATCACGGTCATGGTGGCGGCATTCACGACGATGCTCTTGCGCTGCAGCGCCGCGTCTGCCAGCGCGACGTCAGGCGTGAAGGCGAGGTTGTTCGCATTCGCCACCAGGCCTTGTTGTGCGAGCTGCGCCGTCGTCAGCTGCGTCAGCACCTCGCCCAGCAGGGCCGGCCGCCGGCCGTCTTCGCCGGCCTTGCGGCAATGCTGAACGGCGATCTCCGCCGCGGCCTCGGCAACGCCGGTGTAGGCCGACATGATCAGCGGCAGTGCCACGGTCAGCACAATGTCCCAGAAGGCGTGGTACTGGCCGCGCGGCCGGCGCAGCACTACCGTTTCCTCCGGCACGAACACGTTTTTCAGCGTCACGGTATGCGATCCCGTCCCGCGCATGCCCATGGCCTGCCAGTCCTGGCCGATAATCACGCCCTCTGCCGTGGCCGGCACCGGGCAGTGCAGCACCTGCCAGCCCTCTTCCGGGTCTTCATAGGGGATCGACGTCACCAGCAGGTCGCCGGCCGGGCTGCCGCTGCCGAACGGTTTCTGCGCCCAGATCAGGAAGCCGCCGTCGACTTTAGTGGCGTTGCCGCGCGAGGCCAGCCAGTCGCCGGCGCCGGTGCTGACCAGCACAAGTTCCTTTTCCGCCACCGCGCGCAGTGGCTTCTCGCCGGGCCGGCCGTTCTGGAAGTTCCAGCGGAAGGTGGCGATCAGATGCTGGTGCATCGACAGCGCCAGCGCCGTCGACGGGCAATAGTGCGCCAACTGCCGGATGGCGTCGCACATCTCGCCATGTTCGACGCCGCCGCCGCCCAGTTCGGCCGGTACCATGGCGGAAAACACCTTGTGTTCCTTCAGCGCCGCGTAGTTGTCGGCAACGAACCGGTCTTCGGCATCGTTGTCCGCCGCGCGCGCCGCGAAGGTTGGACCCAACTCCTGAACGATCTCGGTCAACGGCCCCGTGTCTTTGCTCATCGTTCCATCTCCAGGTTCTACCGGTCAGTGCATCCGGTCCCCCGTCCATGTTGGCGGACTTCTTTCCCGGCGCTAGTTCGAAATCTGGACTCGCAAATCGAGCTGTCGCGAACTAGCTTTTGAGAACCATGGCCAGCGGACGCATATACGGCCAGTTCTGCCCGGTTTCGATGGGGGCGGAGATCTTCGCCAACAAGTGGACGCCAATCGTCCTGCGTGAGCTGCTGTGCGGCAGCACCCGGTTCAGCGAATTGAAAAACGGCGCACCGCTGATGTCGCGTTCGCTGTTGTCGCAACGGCTGCATGAGCTTGAACACGCGGGCATCATCACCATCACGCCGCTGCCCAAGGGGCGCGGCGCCGAGTACCGGTTGACGGAGGCGGGTGAGGCGCTGCGGCCGGTCGTCATGTCGCTTGGCGAATGGGCCAATGAGCACCTGACGACACAGATACCCGACCACAATCTCGATCCCGCCCTCTTGATGTGGGACATCCATCGTAATGTCGATGCCGCTGCGTTCCCGGCCGGCCGGCGCACCGTGATTCAGTTTCAATTGTCCGGCGTCGTGGCGGCGCAGCGCTTGTGGTGGCTGCTGATCGACCATGGCTCGGTCGAATTGTGTCTAAAGCGCCCGGCGGCGGAGAACGATCTCGAGGTCGAGGGCCATGTGCGCGATCTGACCGACATCTGGCTCGGCCATCTGTCGCTACGGCGCGCCATCGACGATGGTCAGGTGCGCTTCAGCGGCGATGCGGCGCTGGCCGACACTATGCCGCACTGGTTCCTGTTGAGCCCGTTTGGACGGGAGTAGGCATCGTGATAGCGATCTTCGGGGCTGGCCGGCCGCTCGGTGGCGTGCTGCTGGCGGTTGCGGCGGTGGTCGCCGCCTACGTCCTGCGTTACCGATTTATTGAGCCGGAGGCGCTGGGGGCTGCCTGTTATGGCGGCGGGCCGTGGTGGTGTGCGCCACGCGCCGCTCTGATTGCGGCGACCGAGGTAAACGGCTTTGGCTGGCTGTCGCTGGCATTGGTGGCGGCAGCCCTGCTGCTGCCGCGCGGGGCATCGCTGCCGGCGCATCTGGCCCTTGCGATCGGCGGCAGCGGGCTGATCCTCTACAACGCCTCAGTATCGGCCGTGGCGGTCGTCGCCGCGTTGCTATGGCTTGCCGCGCAGCGCCCCGGCGAGGCGGCGCAGTTCCGCCGATAGATGTAACCAGCCGGGCAGCGCCAGCAGCAGACACACCGCCGCCCAGGCCCAGGCCTCGCGATTGCCCGCAGCGTCGACCGCCAGCGGCCCGCCGACCAGCAGCAGCAATGACAGCCAGGCGATTTCCGGCCGCGGCTCGGTCGGTTCCCGCCGTATGCGCCATGCCAGAAGCGCCAGCGCGATCGCTGGCATAAGGAAAGCGAGTGTCAGGAAGTCTCGGTGCCGGCCGTCGATTGCCATCGATAGCGCCAGCACGCCGGCGGGAAACAGTACGAGCCATTGCCAGGCTCCGGCCAGCATCGACCGTTCCAGGCCCGGCCGGCGCAGCCAGCGGACGACCGCCGACAGCGGTGCCGGTGTGACGTTCAGCCGTCCCTCGACGTCGCTCAACAGGCCGACCGCCAGCGCCCCGCCGCTGCCAGCGATCAGCAGCAGGTAGATGCGCCAGATCTCGCCCGGTACGCCGATCGCCAGCGCCGCTGCCTGATCCCATAACGCCCAGCCTGCCGCGCCGGCCACGCCGCCGGTGCCGGCCAGGGCAAACCAGCGCCATCCGGCCAGCCGTTGCCGTCGGGTCATGCCCCATGCGACAGCCAGGGCGGCGACAACAATGGTAAATGCGGCGGCCAACGGCCAGTCCGGCCATTCCGACACCGGTCCGCTCAACGGGAATTTCGCCTGCCGGTCCTGGTCAAGAATGCCCCAGAACCCGCCGACCGTGCCTTCCGGCACGCGTTTCCATGGTTGGTCGATCGCCTCGATCACGTTGTACGGCAGGCCCAGGCTGGCTGCCTGCGTGGCGAACTCGCGCACGAACCGGGCCTCGTTCACCCGCGAGGGAACCGCCAGCCCGCGGGTGCGTCCCGAACTGGGCCAGCCGATCTCGCCGATCTGGATCGGTTTTTGCGCCAGGGTGCGTCGCGCCGTCTCGACGATCGTGCGCACATGATCCTGCACCTGATCGATGCTGACCGGCGTCGGGTCGTCCCAGTAAGGCAGGACGTGGACGGTGATGCTGTCGACTGCCTCGCCGACCACGGGATTGCGGCGCCAGAACTCGTAGATGTCGGCATAGGTCACCGGCAGCGTCGTGCGTGCCTTCACGTCGGCGATAATTTTGGCCAGCCGTTCGCCGGTCATTTCGCGCCGCAACAATACCTCGTTACCGACGACGATGGCCCGGACGGCTTGTGGATATGTCGCCGCCAGTTTCAGCGCCGCGTCGATCTCAATGGCATTCCGCTCGTCGTCCGCGCCGATCCAGATGCCGAGCAGCAACTGCATGTCCCGCTCTGCGGCCAGCGGCAGCACCTCGCCCTGAACGCCGTAGCTGGAATAGGTGCGCAGGCACGACGTGATTGCCTTCAATGCGTCAAGATCGCGCGCGATCATGCCATCGGGCACCGTGTAGTCGGCGCCGTCGAGCGGCGACCCCCCGGCATGTGTCGGCGCGTAGGACAGGCACTCGAGACGGCCGTTCGGCACCGGTGGCATGTCGACCGGCTGGCCAAGCCAACCCCAGCCGAGAACGCTGGACACGGCAACGACGGTGAACGCCAGTAGAGCGTACAAATGTTGCATGAGGTATGATCTGTGAGAATTCAGCCCTGGAACCTAAAACGGGCGCGAAACGTTAACGATAGACATTGTTGCAGTAAATCTGAGGGCATCATAATAGAGATGAAGCCGTGTGTAATCTCAGCCCGATCGGATTTATGAACAAGATCGCTACCGCATTAAGTCTCGTTGTTGTTCTTGTCATAAGTGAGGCGAGTTTGGCTGTTGCCGCTGAGGCAGCGAACAATAATGCGCCGTCTGCGGCCGGCCGTTACATTCGCCTGCCGGCCGCACCGCCAGTCACTGCACCAGATGAAGCGACGGCGGGCGAAGCCATGTCGGTGCCCCGTGAACAGGCGCCGGAGTGCAGTTGGATCGGCCATCGCGTGGTCCTGGCGCTGTTGCGCGACGACGTGCTGGCGGCCGATGGCTTCCGCCAGTTCTATGCCAGCTTCGGCTGCCCGACGGCCTTTCTTGGCCGCGCGTTTGGCTGCGCCGTCCCGTATGCCGACGAGGAGGCCACGCTCTTGATGCAGTATGTCGATGCCTGCTGGCGCGACCCCAACTACGCCACGGCGGCGGTCGTGCCGGCTAAAGATACAGCGCCTGCCGGCGACACAGATGCGACTGAACCGGCGGCCGCGACGCCGTCCGAAGAGGCGCCCGCGGCGCCTGCCGCACCGGGTGTCGAAGGCAAATCGGATACAACCTATCCGAAAAGGTGAAGCATGGTTAACTTGTGGATAAGTCCATAAGAACCAAAAACAAACCACTTTGGCGCCTTAAATAGGCCACGCCTCACATGCTTTCCTGATGTTGCTGTGCACAACGCGCAACGACAGGGGGCCGACCGGCAATACCGGTGGCGTGAGAATGAAGAAAATAGTGGCCGCGGCGGTGCTGGCCGCCGTGATCAGCGGTTCGATCTGGTACCTGCTGCACCGGTCGGTTCTTCCGCCCGATCTCAATCAGGCAATCGCCTCGCTCTCCTACAACTTTGCCGGTCCGGATCAGCGTGAGCTGAATGCCGATACCCGGCCGCTGCTCGACCGGGCCGCGGCCGATATCGACATGCTGGCCAATATCACCGGGTCGATCCGGCTTTACGCCGCGTCGGGTATCTTCGAACCGATCCCGGCGATGGCGCGCGAGCATGGCATGTCGGTCATCGCGGGCGCCTGGGTCGGCGACAATAAGGAGTTCGCCAGCCGCGAGCTGGAAGCGGCGATCCGCGCCGCCAATCGCAACACCAACGTGCGGTCCATCGTGGTCGGCAACGAAACCCTGCTGCGTGAGGAACTGACGGTCCCCGAACTGGCGCAGCTCCTGCGCCACGCGCGCCAGCGTGTCCGGGTGCCGGTGACCACCGGCGAAACCTGGGACATCTGGCTGAAACATCCCGAACTGGTGCGTGAGGTCGACTATATCGCCGCGCACATGTTGCCGTACTGGGAAGGCATTCCGGCCGACCATGCCGTGACCTACGCGTTCGAACGCTATGACGAACTGCGCCGGCGCTATCCCGGCAAGAAAGTGGTGATCGCCGAGTTCGGCTGGCCCAGCCAGGGCTACAACAACCACGCCGCGGATACCGGCCCGCTGATCCAGGCGCGGGTGCTGCGCGAATTCATTGCCGAAGCAAACCGCCGCGGCGTCGCCTACAACGTCATCGAAGCCATCGACCAGCCTTGGAAGGACAACGAAGGCACCGTCGGCGCCTACTGGGGCCTCTTCGACGCCGACCGTCAGGCCAAATTTCCACTCGTCGGTAAGGTCGAAAAGGACAGTTATCCCTACGCCGCCGGGCTCGCGGTTGCGTTGGGCCTGCTGTTGACCCTGCTGCTGCTGCACCGGCGCCAGACCTCGGCACTGCAGGCGCTGGCCTTCGCCGCCGCCGGTCAGGTCATGGCGGCGCCGCTCGCCATCGCTGTGCTGCATCCGTTTGAGAGCTATCTCAACGTCGGGTCTGCGGTGGCCTGGGGGCTCGGCGTGCTGCTGATCCTGCCATTGACGCTGATGACCCTGGTCAAGGTGAACGAGATGGCGGAGGTGACGCTCGGCCGTCGGCCGCGGCGGCTGATCGATCGGCCGTTGACCCTGCCCGCCGGCCGGCGCGCGCCGAAGGTGTCGATCCAGATACCGGCCTATCGCGAGGCGCCGGACATGCTGATCGAGACGCTGAACAGCGTTGCCGCGCTGGACTATCCGGATTTCGAAGCGCTGGTGATCGTCAACAACACGCCGGAGGAAGAATTCTGGCGGCCGATCGAAGCCCATTGCGCCGCGCTGGGCGAACGCTTCAAGTTCGTCAATCTGCCCCAGGTCGACGGCTTCAAGGCCGGCGCGCTGACGCGGGCAGAGGCCTGGATGGCGCCCGATGCTGAGGTGATCGCGCTCATCGATGCCGACTATGTCGTTCATCCCGACTGGCTGAAGGATCTGGTACCGGCCTTCTGTGACCCGCAGGTGGCCATGGTGCAGGCGCCGCAGGATCATCGCGATCACCGGCAATCGGCGTTCAAGCGCATCATGAACAGCGAGTATGCCGGTTTCTTCGACATCGGCATGGTGCAGCGGAACGAGGATGACGCCATTGTCGCCCACGGCACCATGTTGTTGCTGCGCCGCAGCGCCTTCGACGAGGTCGGCGGCTGGGCGTCCGACACCATTACCGAGGATACCGAACTGGGCCTGCGCCTGTTCGCCGCCGGCTATCGCAGCGCCTACACCAACCGCCGCTACGGCTGGGGCCTGCTGCCGGACACCTACAAGGCGTTCAAGAGCCAGCGCGACCGTTGGGCCTATGGCGCGGTGCAGATCATGCGCAAGCACTGGCGACTCATGCGGCCCGGACGCACCGGCCTCAGCCCGGCGCAGAAGTTTCAGTATGTTGCCGGCTGGAGCTTCTGGCTGTCCGACGCGTTCGGCGTGCTGGCCGCCTACATGAACCTGCTATGGGTGCCGATGATCCTGTTCGTCGGCGTGCTGATCCCGACCGTGCCGTTCATCCTGCCGGTACTGGTGGCGTTTGTCGTCAACCTGCTGCATTGCGCACTGCTCTATCGTGCCCGCGTCGGCGTGCCGATGGGACAGGTCGCCGGTGCGGCGCTGGCGGCGATGAGCCTGCAGTTCACGGTGGCGCGCGCGATCGCCCGCGGCCTGTTGAAGGTGCAACTGGCGTTCAAGCGAACGGAGAAGGGCGGCCTCACCAAACTGCTGTCGCGCACCGGCAAGGAACGCATCGTCCGGGCCGAAACCGTCAGCGGTCTGGCGCTGATGGCCGCCGCTGCCGTACTGCACCTGAGCAACAAGCTCGGTGCGCGCGAGGTCGACCTGTTCGCCATCACCCTGGCGATCCAGTCACTGCCGTTTCTGGCCGCTGCCGTCATGTTCAACCTGGAACGGATCGCCAGCGACGGGCTTCTGGGCCGCTTCCCGTGGCTCGGCTGGGCCGCACGTTTGCGCCCTGTCGCAGCAACGGCGCCTGCACGGGCCTGAGGCATGGGCGGCCGGGCGGCGAGCCCAGCCATAGGATCGCCCGATCACGCCGGGCCTTCCGGTTGAGCGCGGAATTCGCCATGCTGTTCCCGGTAGTGGTGCCGTCGGGGTGCCGTCAGTCGCAGGGGCCGCAGCATGACCGATCTTCTCGAACTGTCGCTGTTGCAGCTTCGCCAGATGCTCGGCGCCGGCGAGGTTTCCGCCCGCAGCTATGTGGATGACTGCCTGACGCGGATCGCTGCGATCGACGCGCAGATCGAGGCCTGGACCTTCCTCGATCCCGATCATGCCCGGGCCCAGGCTGACGCGCTCGACGCCCGCCGCGCCGCCGGCCTGCCACTGGGGCCGCTGCACGGCGTACCAATCGGTATCAAGGACATTATCGACACGGCGGATATGCCGACCGAGAACGGCGCTGCGGGTGACGCCGGTCGCCGTCCGGCGCAGGATGCCGTGTTGATCGCCCGCCTGCGCGCCGCCGGCGCCGTGATCATGGGCAAGACGGTGACGACGGAGCTGGCCTATTTCGCCCCCGGCAAGACGCGAAATCCCTATGCGCAGGACCGGACGCCGGGGGGATCGTCTTCCGGTTCCGCGGCGGCGGTCGCCAGCGGCATGGTGCCGGCTGCCATCGGCACGCAGACAAATGGATCGATCATCCGTCCTGCCGCGTTCTGCGGTGCCGTTGGTTTCAAGCCGACGCACGGCCTCGTGCCGCGCACCGGCGCGCTGTTGCAGTCGGCGCCGCTCGACACCATCGGCCCGCTGACTCGCAGCGTTGCCGACGCGGCCGCCCTCGTCGACGTGATCCGCGGGCCGGATCCCGGCGATCCCGACAGCCGGCCGGCCGCCGCTGGCGCCCTGCTCGACACCGTATTGTCCGATCCGCCGGTGCCACCCCGCCTGGCTTTCGTGCGTTCGCCGGTCTGGGACCGCGCCAGCGCCGACACACAGACGGTCTTTGCCGATCTTGTGGCGATGCTTCGCGGGCAGTGCGAGGAGATCACGCTGCCGCCGTCGTTCGACGACGCGCACCGGCATCACCGCACGTTGATGTTCGGCGGCTTCGCGCGCAACCTCGCCGGCTACGCCGCCCATGCCGATAGGCTCAGCGACCAGATGCGCCAGGCGCTGACCGATGCGGCGGCCGTCAGCGCCGGCGACTATCTGGCTGCCCTGTCGGCGCGGGACGCTTTGACCGCGGAACTGGCCGATCTCCTCACCGGCTACGATGCCATCCTCACCCCCTCGGCGCCGGGTGAGGCACCGGCGGTCGACACCACCGGCGATCCGGCCTTCAACACCATATGGAGCCTGCTCGGCATGCCGGCGGTGACCCTGCCGCTGTTTGCCGGCGCCTCGGGACTGCCGATCGGGGTGCAGCTGGTGGCCGCGCGAAATGATGATGCCCGGTTGCTGCGCACCGCCCGCTGGCTGGACACCCGTGTCTTGTCCGACGCTGCCGGCACGACCGACACCAGCGTCTGACCTGCCGGCTATCGCCGCTTCGATCGAACGGCCTCGATCAGGCGTTCGGCTGCTCCGGAATGCCACGAACCGGCGATTACGGGCGGCCAAGTCTGCCGGTTACGGTCGAGGGAAGATAGTCGTGGCTTTTCCCAAAACCCGCCAAGATCGGGAATTTCTATCAGAAATGCGATTGCCGCCTATCGTTTGACTCTTTAAAAGCTAGTCTATTGCAACCGAACTAAGCGCGAAAAATGCGTTTAAAACTCCTATTTTTTAGGATTCTATAAATGCAAATAGACGTATAAGTTGTATGTCTCACAAAAACCGTACGACGATTCTACTTTAAGGTGATTTTGACTCGTTTCTGCACATCATGGCGTCTCGACCACAACAATCAGATGTGTCGAAGATGCACATGATGTTCGCCTTCCGCTCGATAGGGAAGGCGGCCACAACCGTCCGGTCAGGTTCGAACCGACAGCGTCGTCGACATAAACCGATGCGGTTATGGAGAGTCCAGCATGAGACGTTTTCCAGGTTTGGAGTTCGTTAGAAATCTCAGGATTACGACGAAGGTCTTCGTCGGTTTTTCCATTGTCCTTGGGCTGCTGATTACGGTCGGTACCCTCAGCAGCTTGAGCCTCGGTCGTGGCAGCGGCGATTTCACGCACTACCGCGCCATCGCCTTGCAGACCAACCAGGCCGGCCGGATTCAGGCCAACCTGCTGGAGGCCCGCCTGGCAGTAAAGAACTTCATCATATCGGGTACGGAAGAAACGATCGCCGACGTAAAGGCACGGGCCGATAAGACGTTGGCGTTTAATGATGAGCTTGGCGGCATGGTCACGACGGCGGATCGCGCCGCGGTGGTCAACGCGGCGGATGCCGAGTTGCGGCGTTATCTCGATGCGTTCGATCAGGTCACAAAGCTGCAGGCCGTGCGCAACGACCTGGTGTTCAACACTTTGGACAAGGTGGGTCCGCAGATGGAGCGTAAGCTCACCCAGGTCATGGAAAGTGCCTACCGCGATGGTGATGCCGAGGCGGCCTTCCTGGGCGGCAAGGCGCTGCGCGCCGTCATGCTGGTGCGGCTCTATTCGGCCAAATACCTCGTCAATAACGATGCGGCATCGCGCGAACGTGTCGTGCGGGAACTCCGGGATTTGGATGTTGCTGCGCGTGAGCTAAGGGCATCGTTGCAGAATCCCACGCGACAGCAGCTTGCCGACGATGTCGTCCGGCTGTCTGCGACCTATGCTGCTGCCGCTTCCGACGTCTACGAGACCATTGAACAGCGAAATGGCATCATCTCTGGTGTCCTTGACGAAATCGGGCCGGCGGTTGCCGGCGAGATGGAGGATCTGAAGCTGTCCATCAAGGCCGAGCAGGACCGGTTGGGCCCGGCGGCAACGGCGCGGATGGAGGATACTGTGAAGATGGCGACGGGGATCTCCATTGCTGCCGTCATGATCGGCGCGATCGCGGCTCTCTTTATCGGCTTCGGTGTGTCGCGGCCTATCGTTGCGATGACCGCGGCAATGAAGTCGCTCGCCGACGGAAAACTGGAAACAGATGTGCCGGGTATTGACCGGCGTGACGAAGTCGGTTCGATGGCGGCGGCGGTTCAGGTCTTCAAGGACAACGCTATCGAGGTCCGGCGGCTTGGCGAGGAGCAAAAACGCGCCGAACAGCGGGCGGAGGAAGAGAAACGCGTAGCGATGAATGCGCTGGCCGACGATTTCGAGCAGACGGTGCGCGGTGTCGTCGACGCCGTGTCCTCCGCCGCGACGGAGATGCAGGCAACGTCGCAAAGCATGAAGCGGATCGCTGACGGCACCTCGGAGAAATCATCGGCGGTCGCTGCGGCGTCGGAACAGGCCTCGGCCAACGTCCAGATGGTCGCCGCCGCGTCGGAGGAACTGGCCGCTTCGGTGCAGGAGATATCGCGCCAGGTGCAGGACTCGTCGACCATCGCCAGCAACGCCGTTCAGGAAGCCGGACAGGCGACGGAGGAGGTGCATGGCCTGGCCGACGCTTCGAACCGAATTGGCGAAATTGTTGAGCTGATCAGCAACATCGCCAGTCAGACCAACCTGCTGGCCCTCAACGCCACCATCGAGGCGGCGCGCGCGGGAGATGCCGGCAAGGGCTTTGCCGTCGTGGCGTCGGAAGTGAAGAGTCTGGCGACGCAAACGGCTAAGGCGACGGAAGACATCTCCGCGCAGGTCGGTTCCATTCAGGATGCGACCGGGTCGGCCGTCCGTGTGATCGAGGGGATCAGCGGCACGGTCGGGCGGATCAACGAAAACGCCGCCAGCATTTCTGCCGCCGTCGAGGAGCAGGGTGTCGCGACGTCGGAAATTTCCCGCAATGTGCAGGAGGCCGCCAAGGGGACGCAGGACGTCAACGTCAACATCACGCAAGTGTCGGCCGGTGCTTTGGAAACCGGTGAAGCGTCGTCGGAAGTACTGACGGCAACCGACGAACTGTCCCGCCAGGCCAACCTGCTGGGCACCCAGGTGGACAGTTTCCTCGAGAAAGTCAGGGCGGCCTGACCCGGGATCTCCGGCTCGAATGGTTCTGTTGTTCGAGGCCGGAGCTGATGCTCCGGCCTCTGTTATCTCCGTCCTGACCGTGCGACAGGGTTCGCGGTCAAGCAAACACGCTGTCGGTCAGCCAGACTGGCTGATGCACTGGGCGTATTGTGATCGCCGCCGATACACTGGCCGTGGTCGGCCAACACCTCGATCACCCGGCAGTCGGCGATCCGCCCGCCCCGACATTGTTGCACCATGCGCTCCAGCTCCAATTTGAGCGCCTGCAGGCGGGCGATGCGCTGCTCTACCTGCATCAGTTGGGCGCTGGCGATGGCGTCTGCGGCTTCGCACGGTTGTTCCGGATCGTCCGACAGGCTCAACAGGTCACGAATGGCGTCGATCGAGAACCCCAGGTTCCGGGCGTGGCGAATGAACCGCAGGCGGTCGATCGCCGTCTGGTCATAAATGCGCTGGTTGCCTTCGGTCCGCGGCGGCGCCGGCAGCAGACCGACCTGCTCATAGTACCGCACTGTCTGCACCTTGCAGCCGGCGGCACGCGCGACCCGGCCGATAGTTAACGCTCGTGCCATGCGGCTCGCTCCCATTTGGTCGGTTTACGCAAAATTTCTCTCTTGAACCTACAGCTACTGTAGCAACTACTTTCATATGGCAGTTGTGACCGTGCGAGGAAAGGCCTATGGCCGGATGCTGCCAACACGATAGGAAATTCGACGGTATGTCCGCCGCCTTCAAGCGGGCGCTGTGGGCGGTGATCGCCATCAATGGCGGCATGTTCATTGTCGAGATGACGGCAGGCGCGTTGGCCGGCTCGCAGGCGTTGCAGGCCGACGCGCTCGACTTTCTGGGCGATACCGCGACGTACGGCATCAGCCTGCTCGTCATTGGCATGTCGCTGCGGGTGCGCGCGACGGCAGCCTTGTTCAAAGGGGTTAGCCTGGCTGCCATGGGGATCTGGGTGTTTGCCGCGACCGCCTACCAGGTCTTCATCCTTGGCGTGCCGCAGGCGGAGGTAATGGGGGCCATCGGCGTTCTGGCCCTGATCGCCAATCTGGCCAGTGTGCTGATTCTGATGCGCTTCCGGGATGGCGACGCCAACGTACGGTCGGTCTGGCTCTGCAGTCGCAACGATGCGATCGGCAATGTTGCGGTGATGGGCGCTGCCGCAGGCGTCTGGCTCACCGGCAGCGCCTGGCCCGATCTGATCGTCGCCGCCGGCATGGCGGGGCTGTTCCTGTGGTCGTCGTCCCAGATCATCCGTCAGGCGCTGGACGAACGGCGGCACACGCAGGCTGCCATGGCTCCGGTCTAGGTAGGATCTGGCCTGCCGTAGGGGATTTGTTAATTCCCCGCTGCTATCTATGCGCGTGCACTCGATCTCTTTCTAACTCATGGGTACTCCGCATGATCCTGGCGCCGCAATCCTGCGACACCGGTTCGGCGCGTCGCAAATGGGTCAACACCGACCCTGACCTGCGATGCACTGACGGACGCCTGTACGATCTGATCGACTACTGGAACGACCGCCGGGGCAGCCGTTTGCTGCCGGCGCGCGCGGATATCAATCCGATCGATCTGCCGAAACTGATCGGCAGTCTGATGCTGCTCGACGTCGAACAGAATCCGTTGCGACTGCGCTACCGCCTGATCGGCACCACCATCACCACGATGATGGATCGGGATTCGACCGGCCGTTACTACGACGAAATGTACGAACCGGATCTGCTTGAGGCGGTCTACGAAAGTTTCCGCTGGATCATTGCCGAACGGCGGCCGTTACGTGCGCATGGCGATGCCTTCTATCCGGACAAAAACTGTTATTGGTACGAGATCGTCAACCTGCCCTTGGCCGCCGACGGCGAAACCGTCGACATGATGCTCTGCGGTCTGCTGTTCCACGGGACCGACGGGCCCTGCGCGCCGCATCGGTTGTTGTAAGCGGCGCGCCATCCGTTGCTGTTTATGCCTCGTCGCCCAGGCCGTACACGGCCGCCACCATCAAACGCTCGACTTGCTTGCCGTCTTCCGACAGCGGCAGGGTCACATTCTCGGCCAATATGAATGCCTTGTTGGCAAACCCGGCCGTACCGATGACGCGGACAGGCCGTCGGTGTTCGATTGCCCAGTTGGGTCCTTTGCTGAGGGCGTCAAAATCCTCCGCCGAATAGATCTCATCCCAATAACGGCCCGACATGTCGCGGCCCAATGCCTCGGTGATATGGGTGCCGAGAAGGCGCCAGCGCAGGCGTCGCTTGGGTGCATGTTCGACGTCGATCAGGCCGACGTGTGGCAGCAGCTCTCGTGGCAGGCGCAGCGGATCGACATCGCTTGGCGTCGGCATCGCCCGGTCGCCGCGCAGACTGTCATACACGGTCAAGGCCAGTTCCAGGACGGCTTGTGTGACCGATAGGCTCGGGTCCAATTCCCGTTTGATCGGGTCGTTTGGGGTGTCGTCGTTTGAATCGCGAATGGTTAAGCCCTCCCCGGGGTTGTTCGCTACGCGTCGTTTCTGATTGGTGTTTTTTTGGCGTACCGAAGGGCCGCCGTCGGGATGCTTGTTCGGCTGGTCTCAGGTCGTGGATGCACCCTCCTTCGCTTTCGTTGGATCCGTCGTCTGCCCGGCCCGGGCCTTCAGTTGCGTCGCCGCAGCGGTGAAGCCGCCGTCGGCACCGTCGATGAAGTGCACATGCTCGCTTTGTGCGAGGTTGAAGACAAGGCAGGTCATCAACGCCTGCTCGGCGAGATGACTGCCGAACAGCAGTCGGCCGGCCTGCCAGTCGGTTTCCAGGCTCGCTTCGATCGCGGCGGCCTGGTCGGCGGTGACGTCGAGCACGGTGCGCAACGTGCCGTCGAACTTTCGGTAGTCGGTATTGGCGCGCAACTCATGGCGGTAAACTGCGGGATCGTATTCGCCGGCACGCCAGCTGAAGCGTTCGCAGCACCATTGAATGGCCGACGATGTCAGGACCGCCAGATAGCGGCGCCAATAGGGGCGTTCGCCTGCCGTTGCGCGCGCTTCGAGTTGCAGGCCGCGCGGCGGCCAGTGAAAGCGCATCGACTCGGCGCTGGCCGGCGCACTGTCGGGCAGCTCGTGGCCCAGAATCGAGGTGATTCGCGCCAGTACGTTGGCCAGTGTGCGGGTCTGTATCGCCGGCTCCTCGGCCGTTGCCTGCACGATCAGGCTCAGCATGCGGCCGTTGCGCGGGCGCAGCGGCTCCCATCGACACGACAGTCCCTCCAGGTCCGGCGCGCTCGCCGTCTCATCCGGTGCCAGCCGATAGTCGGCCCCGTCTTCCTGCTTCAGCAATGCTTCCGCGCGCTCGATCCCGCCGCCGGCGAACATCGCCAGGTAGTTGCGCCGGCTCAGCTCATACTTGCGAATGCGCAGGTCGCGCCCCATCGCCCGCAAGGCAGATGCCGGGATCGCCGCGGCCCGCAGGTCGAGGCCGAACATCGTCGCCGAACGCGCCTGCAGTCGCCGCAACGCGTTCTCCGCGGCGGTACGGCAACTCGCCGGCACCACCAGCGTGCCGCCGTCGCCGCCAAAGATGAACGGCACATCGACGTCGCCGCAGGCATTCAGCACCGCGGTGATCGACGCCGCGCCGACCATGTTCACATCCTTGTAACGCCCGGCGGCAATGGCCTTCGTCGAGCCGACGACATCGCTCGATATCACCACCCAGTCGGACGGCACCGGTGCATAGGCGGCAAAGTCGGTGAAGTCGTCGAATCGGCCGAATGGCGGCAGGTCACGATAGAAATCGTCGTTCCGCTCGCTCACATCGCCGTATCCCTGCATGACGCCGGTGAAACGCCCCGGCGTCGTCCGTGGTGTCGCTTGTGCCGGCATCTTCGGCGCCCCCGGCGGAAAAACCTACTGAAAACAGTACGCTACTCGGGACGATTTGGTTTGCCGCCCCAGGATGCGATCGCTCGATTTCTCCCCTGTCGTGCGTTATCTCGAAACATCGTCGAAAAATTCGACACAAAACATAACGAAAAGCATATGATCGCAAAGTCCCGGCGCGGAACATCTGACCGCAGAACCATAACTGCGGCCCGGCGCCGGGGCGTTGTGCCTGGTTTGCCTGTCTGGCGGCTGCCCCCGGCTGTGTCCGGCACGGGTGGTGGCGGTTCGGCAGGTGTGACGCTGGCGGCGGCGTATCCCCCCGGCCGTGCCGCCGCCAGCGATTTCGTCGTGACGGGCCGCCGCCCGTCGGGCGCGGGGAGGCTGCGCGATATGCTGCATGGGTTGAGTAGGCTTGGTGTCGTGTGTTGTGCGGCTCTGTTTGCCGCTCTGGCACTGACCGCCCTGGTTCATGCCGGCGATGACAGGTTCATCATCGTGCAGTCGACCACGTCGACGCAGAACGCCGGCCTTTACGACGCCGTGTTGCCGGTGTTCGAGGCCAAGACCGGCATCGACGTCCGCGTGGTCGCCGTCGGGACCGGCCAGGCGATCAAGAACGCGCGCAACGGCGATGGCGATGTGCTGCTCGTGCATGCCGAGCCGGCGGAGGAAAAGTTCGTCGCCGACGGTTATGGCGTGAAGCGGTTCGATCTGATGTACAACGACTTCGTCATCGTCGGCCCGGCTGCCGATCCGGCCGGGATCGCCGGCGGCCGCGACGTCGTTGCCGCGCTCAAGCGGATTGCCGGTGCCAGGGCGTTGTTCGCCTCGCGCGGCGACGATTCCGGCACCCACAAGAAGGAACTGTCGCTGTGGCGCGCATCGGCGGTCGATCCGGTCGCGGCCAGTGGCGACTGGTACCGCGAGACAGGGTCCGGCATGGGTGCCACACTGAACACCGGTGTCGGCCTCGGCGCCTACGTCATGACCGACCGTGCCACCTGGATCAGGTTCGGCAATAAGCGCGACTACCGCATCCTGGTCGAGGGTGACGACCGCCTGTTCAACCAGTACGGCCTGATCCTCGTGAACCCGGCAAGGCACCCCAGCGTGAAAGCCGATCTCGGCCAGCGGTTCATCGACTGGCTGTTGTCCGGCGAGGGCCAGGGTGCCATCGCCGCCTACCGGGTCGACGGCCAGCAACTGTTCTTCCCGAACGCCCGACCCGGCAGCTAGTGCTTTGCAACCTCGCGCGTGCCGGTGCGGAAGGACCGACGCGTCGAGGTAAGTGAAGGTCGGATCGGGGCGGTTTCACCGGCCACTGATCTAGCGGCCGTTCCAGTGCACCCGGCCGTGGCCGCGGAGGTCATAACCGCCCATCGCCGCCGCCTTGGCCGCGAACGCCGGCTCATGGCAGAACGCCAACAAACCCTGCATCGCCGGTTCGAAATAGCCGTGTCGGTCGACCAGCAGGTCGAAGCGTTCCTCGACCAGCGGCACGAACGGCAGGCCGAACTGCCGCGCCATGCAGGCCAGGCCCAGGCTCGCTTCGGCCTCGCCATCGGCGACTGCCGCTGCGGCGTCGAGTTCGGTCCGCGCCGCCGCCGGGCCGGGACGCAGGTCATCGTCGGTCAGTCCTGCCTGCGACAGCAGATGTTCGAACAGCAGCCGCGCGCCGGCCGTCCGTTGACGCAGCGCCACGCGGCGGCCCTTCAGGTCGGCGACGGTCTGTACCTTGCCGGCCTGATCGGGCGCGACGATCAGGCCCTGCTGCCGGCGCGCCCATTCGATCAGCACCAGCGGCGTGTCGGCGAAGCGGGTGCACACATGGTTCACGTTCCAGCCGCCGTCTTCCGGTTCGAACACATGCAGGCCGGCGGCCACGGCATCGCCGCGGTCCAGGCGGTCGAGGCCATCCAGGCTGCCATCGAAGTAGACCGCCATGCCGCTGCCGGCCTCGCGCAAGGCCCATTCCAGCAGTGGGTCGTGGCTGCCGGCCAGTACGTTCGGGCGTGCCGCGCCCGCCGCGGCGGGGGGCGACACGGCGGCCATGGCCGGCGCGCCGCTGTCCCGGGCCAGCCAGGCCTCCAGCTCGGCGCGCGGAAACAACAGCTTGCCCGTGACCCGGCGGCAGGGAATGGCGCCGGCGCTGGCCAGTTCGTAGACCTTGCGCTCCTTCACCCGCAGCAGCGCAGCGACTTCGCGCGTGGTCAGAAACTCCGGTGAGCTCACGGCATCCATGCCGCATGGTATCGCCGGCGCGCGGGTGGCGAAAGGGCATCGCCGCGACCGCGACCGCCGGCTGCGCTGGCCCTGCGATGCCGCAACCGGCTAGACTGCGGGCAGGCGCGTCCGCGCCGGCGAGGGAGGCTACCTGGGGTGAAATGGATCGGCGACCGCCGTCACGGCACCGCTACCCGTGGCGTCGTGATCGGTAGTGGCGTCGTCGATCCTGGCCAGTCATGTCGCCGCCCCGCGTTGTTAACCGGAGGACACGACCCATGCCGCAGATGACCGGTGGCGAATTTATTGCCGAATTCCTGATTGCCGAGGAGATTCCCTACGTCTTCGGCATCTGCGGTCACGGCAACGTCGGCATGCTCGATGCGCTCTACGCCAACCGCGACAGGATCAAGCTGATCTCGCCGCGGCACGAGCAGACCGCCGCGCATATGGCCGACGCCTACTTCCGCGTGCGCCACAAACCGGTGGCGACGCTGACATCCTGCGGCCCGGGCTCGGCCAACATCGTCATGGGCGTCGCCAACGCGCTGTCGGATTCCTCGGCCATGCTGGCGATCACTGCCAACGTGCCGACGCAACAGTTCAACCGCGGTCCGTTTCAGGAGATCTACCGCCACAAGGAGGCTGACTTTCCCTCCGTGCTGCGCCCGGTGGTCAAGCGCAGCTTCCAGCCGACCCGGGTCGAGATGCTGCCGCTCGCCATGCGTCAGGCCGTCGACACCATGCTCGGCGGCCGGCCGGGACCGGTGCAGGTCGACGTGCCGTTCAACCTGTTCATGGAGGAGGCCGACGTTGCCGTCGAAACGGCGCAGCATCACCGTACGGCGCGGCGCTCCGGCGCCGATCCGGCCGATGTTGCCACCGCGGTCGACATGCTGGCCGCGGCGCAGCGTCCGGTGATTGTCATCGGCCATGGCGTCACCCTGTCGGAAGCGTCGGCCGAACTGGTCGCACTGGCCGAGAAGCTCGCCATTCCGGTGATCAGCACGCCCAACGGTATGGGCTGCATCCCGATGGACCATGCGCTGTCGCTCGGCTTCATCGGCCGCAACGGCACCTATCCGGCGAACCAGGCCGGGCGCACCTGCGATGTCATCCTGTGCATCGGCGCCCGCTTCGACGACCGCTCGTCCTCATCCTGGATACCCGGTTACTCGTGGAACATCCCGCCGTCGAAACTGATCCAGGTCGACATCGACGTTGGCGAGGTCGGCCGCAACTACCCGGTCGATCTCGGCATCGTCGCCGATGCGCGCAGCTTCCTGCGCCAGGCGCTGGCCGACATCGAGGCGCGCGGCATCGCCACCCCAGAGCGCGCGCGCTGGCAGTCGGACATCGCCGGCTGGCGGCAGGAGTGGGACGACTTCACGGCGCCGAACTTCAAGATCGCGTCGTCGCCGTTGCGCCCGGAATCGGTGGTCGCAGGTGCGCAGTCGGTGCTGCCGGACGACGCCATCATCTCGCTCGACTCCGGCGTGCACCACAATTGGTTCATGCAGTTCTGGTGCGCGCGCCAGCCGCAGGCGATGCTGAATGCCTGGGGCTTCTCCGCCATGGGCTTCGGGGTCAGCGGTATCCTCGGCGCCAAGCTCGCCGCGCCCGACCGGCCGTGCGTGTCGTTCAGCGGCGACGGCGGCTTCACCATGACGCCGCATGTCCTGTGCACCGCGGTCGAATACGACATCCCGTGCGTCTGGGTGGTCTGGAACAACTTCGCCTGGGGCGCCATCCGCGACATCCAGCACGGCCTGTTCGATGGCCGCGAGCACGGTACCGCCTTCTATCGCGGCGAAAACAAGGAGAGCTACAACCCCGACTTTGCCGCGCTCGCCCGTGCCCATGGCGTCGAGGCGGCCACCGTCACCCACGCCGACGAGTTCGCCGACGCGCTCGCTGCGGCAGTGAAGGCAAACAAGCCCTATCTGCTCGACGTGCATGTCGACGCCGACGTGCGCCCGCCGGCCATCGGCACCTGGGAATTGCCGCCGATCCCGCATAAGGAGCCGGTCTACGGCCAGCCGTTCTCGCCGGCCTAGGCCTTCCGCCCGCGGACCGAAAGAGGCAACAGATCGACATGGCAACCGATATCAACACGCGCTTTGCCGCCAACACGTACTCCTACACCCTGCTCGGCGACGTCGACGCCTGTCTCGCTCGTGTCGCCGACCTGGGTTTTCGCGAGCTGGAACTGATGATGTATCCCGGCCACATGTGGGCGCCGGCAATGGATGCGGCGGCGCGCGCCGCCCTGGCGAAACGTATCGCGGCGGCCGGGCTCAGTGTGCGCACCCTGAATCAACCGAACATCGACATCAATCTCGCCGCACCCAGTGAGGAGATGCGGGCCTACTCGCTCGCGCTGGTGCGCGACCTGTTCTCGCTCGCCGGCGACCTCGGCGCCGAAGGCGTGGTCGTCGGTCCCGGCAAGCCCAATCCGCTGCTGCCCGCGCCGACCGAGCGGATGATGGGCTGGTACTTCGCCGCCCTCGATGTGCTGCACCCGCACGCTCAGGCCTGTGGCACCCGCATCCTGATGGAGAACATGCCGTTCTGTTTCCTGCCCGATGCCGACAGCCTGATGGCCAGTCTCGAAACCTATGGCGCCGACGACATTGGCATCGTCTATGACGTCGCCAACGCCCATTTCATCGGGGAAGATCTGATGGAGGGTTTCCGCCGCGTGGCGCCGCGCCTGCATACCGTCCACCTGTCGGACACCAATCGTCAGGTCTACCGGCATGACCCCGTCGGCATGGGCGATGTCGATTTCGCGTGTGCGCTTGATGCCGCCAGGGCCGCGGGCCATGCCCGTCCGGCCGTTCTCGAAGTCATCTCGGCCGATCCTGACACGGCACTGCCGGACTCGGCACACCGGCTGGCGGCCCTCGGCTGGGACCGCATCGCCGCCTGATCTGCCGTCGCGGCTCAGGCGGTCGCGGTGTCTTGCCGCCAGGTCTCGGCGGACCAGTCGCGCAGCAAATCATGTGCGCCCGGTTCGGGTTGCGGCCTCGAAAACAGGAAACCCTGTCCGAACGTGCAACCCAGATCGGTGAGCACCCGGGCGTCCTTGACCGACTCGATACCCTCGGCCACCACCGGGATGTCGAGTTGCTGCGCCAGACCCAAAATGGTGCGCACGATCTCCATGCTCTGGGCATTGTCGTGCATTGACAGCACGAAGCTGCGGTCGATCTTCAGTGTGTCGATTGGAAACTTGTGCAGGTAGGCCAGGCTGGAGTAGCCGGTACCGAAATCGTCGATGGCGATACTCAGGCCCTTCAGCTTGCACTGGTTCAGGGCGGCAATGGCCTGTTCCGGCCGGTGCATCAGCATGCTTTCGGTGATTTCCAGTTTCACGCGCTGCGGGTCGGCACCGGTTTGGTCGATGGTCGCCTGTACATTGCTGACGAAATCGGGATCGCTGAAATCCCGGCCTGACACGTTGACGCTGACGAAGACCGGCGGCATCGCCTCGTTGCCATCGGCGCGGGTCGCATCGAACCTGCCCAATGCGTCGCAGGCTTCGCGAAAGCACCAGCGGCCCAGCGGCACGATCAGGCCACTGGCCTCCGCCGTGGGGATGAACACGTTTGGTGCGATCAGACCACGCTCTTCGTGGCGCCAGCGCACCAGCGACTCGAATCCGGCCAGCGCACCGCTACGCAGGTCGACGATCGGCTGATAGTGCAGCTCGAATTCCTGCCGGTTCAACGCTGTCTTCAGCGCCTGCTCGAGCTTGATTTCGCTGATCGCCTCGTCATAGCGCACGGCGTCGGCGGCGGCACTGGGCTCGGTGTTCGGCGCCGGTGCTTCGTCGCCATTGTCCAGCGCCTGGACCTTCTCCAGCGTGTCGCGGAAACGCTCCAGCAGCATGCTCAGGCACAGCCGCAGGATCGGGTCGGTGTCCTCGATCCGCCGGATCATCTGTTCGCGGGTGATCAGCAGAAGTTCGCAGTCCTCAACCGCGCGGACCGTTGCCGACCGTGGCAGGTCGTCGATGATGGCCATCTCGCCGACGATCTCGCCGGGCCCGCGCACCGCCAGCACCAGCGGCCGCCCGCCGCGCATGACCGAGATCTCGACACGCCCGCGCAGCAGCATATAGGCGCAGTAGCCGGTATCGCCCTGCTCGAAGATGACCGTGCCTTGCGTGACGATGACATGTTCGTGCTCGCCGCGCGCCGGTGTGTCGGAAACCACTGCCGTCGCCATCCAGCCGTCTTAGGCCGATAGTCTTAAGACAATTGAAACATGCTGCTCACGGTTGTGTGTAACCGCCGCAGTCAGCGCGGTGCGGGCCGGTGATGTCCGTTCGGAAAGTGCTCTAGTACACCCTCGTCTTCGGTGGGAAGGGCTCGACGTCGTCGCTCATCGTATGCATGTGCACCGGCCGGTCGTCGAGGGTCGCCCGACCCTGTTCGTCGACCCGGGCGATGCTGTGCTTGAGCCAGTTTTCGTCGTCGCGATCGGGATAGTCTTCGCGGGCATGGGCGCCGCGGCTCTCGGTCCGGTTGGCGGCCGACGCCATGGTCGCGACGGCCTGGACCAGCAAATTGTCGAGTTCCAGCGTTTCGACCAGATCGGTGTTCCAGATCAGCGATCTGTCCTGCAGCCCGATGTCGTCGCGCTTCGCCCAAATTTGCCGCAGTTCCTCGTTGCCGTCGTCGAGCCAGGCGCCGCTGCGGAATATGCCGCAGTTGGCCTGCATCGTGCGCTGCATCTCCAGCCGCACCTCGGCGGCCGATTGCTCGCCCCTGGCATGACGGAAACGATCCAATCGCGTGAGGGCGCGGTCGGTCTGGTCGGCCGGTGCGCGTTTGCAGGGCGGTCCGGTTTCGACCAGACTGGCGGCGTGCTGGCCCGCCGCACGGCCGAACACCACCAGATCCAGCAATGAATTCGACCCTAGGCGATTGGCGCCATGTACCGACACGCAGGCGGTCTCGCCGATGGCCAGCAATCGGTGCACCGTCCGATCCTTGTCGCCGGCGCTCGGGTTGATCACTTCCGTCAGATGGTTGGTCGGAATGCCGCCCATGTTGTAGTGCGCTGTCGGTAGCACCGGAATCGGCGCCTTGTTGACGTCGACCCCGGCGAAGATCATGGCGGATTCGGCGATGCCGGGCAGGCGCTCTTGAACGATGTCCGGCGCCAGGTGCTCGAGGTGCAGATGTATGTGGTCCTGCTGTGGACCGACCCCTCGGCCTTCGCGGATTTCGATCGTCATCGACCGGCTGACCACATCGCGGCTCGCCAGGTCTTTGGCCGATGGCGCATATCGTTCCATGAAGCGGTCGCCGGCGGCATTGGTCAGGTACCCGCCCTCGCCACGCACGCCCTCGGTGATCAGCATGCCCGCGCCATAAATGCCGGTGGGATGGAACTGCACGAACTCCATGTCCTGCAGCGGCAGGCCGGCGCGCAGGGCCATGGCATTGCCGTCGCCGGTGCAGGTATGTGCTTGTGTGGTGCTGAAGTAGACGCGGCCGCAACCGCCGGTCGCCAGCACTGTCATATGGGCGTTGAAGCGATGAATGCTGCCGTGGTCCAGGCACCAGGCCAGTAAGCCGCGGCAGGCGCCCTCGTCGTCGTCCATCAGCAAGTCCAGCGCGATGTATTCGACGAAGAAGTCGGCGCGTTGTTTCACCGCTTGGTACAGGGTGTGCAGGATTGCGTGCCCGGTGCGGTCGGCCGCGGCGCAGGTGCGCTGTGCCATCTCTTCGCCATACCGCTTGGTCATGCCGCCGAACGCGCGCTGATAGATGGTGCCGTCGTCGGTGCGTGAGAACGGGACGCCGTAGTGCTCCAACTCGATGACCGCCGGTATCGCCTCGCGGCACATGGTTTCGATGGCGTCCTGGTCGCCAAGCCAGTCCGACCCCTTGACGGTGTCGTACATATGCCAGCGCCAGTCGTCCGCCCCCATATTGCCGAGAGCCGCGGAGATGCCGCCTTGCGCCGCTACCGTGTGGCTGCGGGTCGGGAACACCTTGGTGATCACCGCGGTCTTCAGACCGGCTTCGACGGCGGCCACCGCGGCCCGCAGCCCGGCGCCGCCGGCGCCGACAATCGCGATGTCGTAGTCGTGATCGGTGATCGGGTAGGCGCGGGACATGCGAACCTTCGTCAGGTATCCAGGCCCGGGCCGCGTTTGAAGGCGATGTCGCGTGCGTTCAGTGGCTTGCCGCCCGCGCTACGGATGCCCATGCGCTGAATCGGCCGTCCGGTCCGCCGGTCGACGAAGATCGCCCGCGCGCCCTTCGGGTTGGCTTTGTGTTTGTCGCCCCAGTGCGCCATGGCCAGCAGGACCGGCACCAGTTCGTAGCCTTTCTCGGTCAGCCGGTACGCCGGCCGTCCGTTCGGTGCCTTGGTGCGTTCCAGCACGCCCTCATTGGTCAGGTGCTTCAGGCGGTTGGCCAGGATGTTGCGGGCGATGCCCAGCCGCGACTGGAATTCATCGAACCGCGTCACGCCGAAGAAAGCATCGCGCAAAATCAGCACCGTCCAGCGTTCGCCAATCACGCTCAGCGTCTGCGCCAGCGAGCAATTCCAGTCGTCGAAGGCTGTCAGCTTCATACGCCAAGGTTAGACTCGAGAGTTTCATGATGCAACTTTCGAGTTGCTGGGGGACGTTGCGTGAACGACCGATTGCCGTCACCCTTTTGCGCGACGAGAGACAGCGGTTGGAGGTGCGGACATGATCGAGCGGATTGTCGATGTCGCGACGGGCGTAGGGGCGATGGAAACCTTCGTCTGCCATCCGGAGCGCGAAGGACCGCACCCGGCGGTGCTGTTCCTGATGGACGCGCCCGGCATTCGCGACGAGCTTTATGACATGGCCCGCCGGCTGGCCACGGTCGGCTACTACGTCCTGCTGCCCAATCTCTATTACCGAGCCGGCCGCGACACCAAGTACGGGCCGGATGTGCTGGAGCATGGCAGCGCTGAACACACGCGCATGCGTGCCGTGCGCACGAAGATGACCATTCCGCCGGTGATGGACGACGTCGCCGCGATGATCGCCTTCGCCGACGGCGACGCGGCGGCCAAGCCGGGGCCGGTCGGCTGTCACGGCTACTGCATGAGCGGGCCGTACGCCCTTGCCGCGGCTGCCCGCTATTCTGACCGCATCGCCGCTGCGGCCTCGTTCTACGGCACCTGGCTGGTCAGCGATGCCGAGGAAAGCCCGCACCTGACCTTCGCGAACACGAGGGGCGAACTTTACATCTCCTGCGCCGAACATGACGAGCTGGCGCCGCTGCCGATGGTCGACGAGTTGCGCGGCCTGTTCGAGGCATCAGGCGCGGCCGGCGAACTGGAGCTGCACCCGGGTGTGCACCACGGCTTCGCCTTCCCGGGCCGCTGGTGCTACGACAAGCCGGCCGCCGAACGCCACTGGGAACGCCTGATCGCCCTCTACCGCCGCCGCCTCGGCTGAGTCCTGCTGCTGGCGGTCAGCGCAGCTCGAAGCCGTCGTAGCCCTTGGCGACCACGTCGTCGCACTTGGCGATGTAGGCCGGCAGGCCGCCGATGTAGGGCATGAACACGTTCGGCTTGCCCTCGATGTTGGCGCCGACATACCACGAGCTGCAGGTCGAGCGCAGGGTTGCGCCGGCGACGTCGCGGTTGTGTGCGACCCAGGCCTCCTCGGCCGGCGCGGTCGCCTCGATCCGCTGCAGGTCGTGTTCGCGCAGGTAACCGATACAGTCGGCGATCCATTCGACATGCTGTTCGATCGACGGCAGCATGTTGGTCAGCACCGACGGACTGCCCGGCCCGGTGACGGTGAATAGGTTCGGGAAGCCGGCCATTGCCAGGCCGAGGTAGGTCTTCGGCCCCTCGGCCCATTTGTCGGCCAGGGGCTGGCCGCCGCGGCCGCGGATGTCAATATTCAGGAGTGCCCCGGTCATGGCGTCGAAGCCGGTGGCAAACACGATGGCATCGACCGCATATTCGGTGTCGCCGACCTGCACGCCATTCCTGGTCAGCCGGTCGATCGGCACCTTCGAGACGTCGATCAGCTGCACGTTGTCGCGGTTGAAGGTGGCCCAGTAATCGGTGTCGACACACAGGCGCTTGCAGCCGATCACGTTGTCCGGGCACAGCAGGTCCGCCACCGCCGGGTCCTTGACGATCTGGCGGATCTTGTTGCGCACGAACTCGGCTGCCGTTTCGTTGGCCTTCGCGTCCAGCAGCAGGTCGTTGAACGCGCCCATGAACGGGATGCCGCCATAGTCCCAGCGCGCCTCGAATACGCGGGCGCGCTCGGCCGCGTCGACCTCGAGTGCCGACTGTTCCGTCAGTTTCAGCGCCATGCCCGCCGGGTGTTCCTTCGCCCGCGCGCGGATCGCCGGGTAGTCGGCTTTCCACGCCTTGACCTGCTCGGGGTCGAGCGGCTGGTTGTGCGCCGGCACCGTGTAGTTCGGCGTGCGCTGGAACACCAGCAGCTCTTTCGCCTGCTGCGCGATGATCGGGATCGACTGGATCGCCGACGAGCCGGTGCCGATCACCGCGACTGTCAGGCCGGTAAAGTCGACACCTTCCTTTGGCCACTGCCCGGTGTGGTAGGTCGCGCCGGCGAAGTCTTCCAGGCCCTTGAACTGCGGCTTGTTCGGCGCCGACAGGCAGCCCGTCGCCATGACGCAGAAGCGCGTCGTGAGCGTGCGCGACGTGCCGTCCGGGCCGGCCACCGTCACCCGCCATGAACCCGCATCGTCGTCGAAATGCGCCGCCGTCACGCGCGTGTTGAACGCGATGTCGCGGCGCAGGTCGAACCGGTCGGCGACATGATTGGCATAGGTCAGGATTTCCGGCTGCGGCGCATAACGCTCGGTCCACTCCCACTCCTGCTGCAACTCGGTATCGAACTGGTAGGAATACTGCAGGCTTTCGACGTCGCAGCGCGCGCCCGGATAGCGGTTCCAGTACCAGGTGCCGCCGACGCCGTCGCCGGCCTCGAACACCCGCGCGGTAAAGCCCATGCCGCGCAGCCGGTGCAGCATGTACATGCCGCCGAACCCGGCGCCGACGATCGCCACATCGTAATCGTGCGCCGACGCCGTGCCCGCGTCCGCTCCGTTGCCCGAAACTCTTGTCGCTGCTGTCGCCTGATCCGCCATCTGGTCCGCATCCTCCTCACTGCGTGCCGGGCGCGGGTTCGCCCCACTTGGCCCGTTTTCGACCGGTCAATCTATGAGACACGCTCGCGCCGCCGCCCGCAAGAGGCGGCGTTTTCTTAAGGGATCCTGCGCCACCCGTCATGCCGAAGGCGTGCTGTCCGCACGACGCCCCCACCCGGTCACCCAACGCCAGTATCCTCATGGGTGGCCGGGTGGGGGCGTGGGGCGGTGCAGGTCCTACCTGCATACAAAACCGCTAGGCAATATCCTGCTGGTCGCGCGGGCCGCCGAGATGGCGCTTGGCTGGCAGATGCAGCGTCACCGTGGTGCCCTGGCCGAGCACGCTGTCGATCTCGATGCGTCCGCCGTGCAGGTCGATGAACTGCCGGGTCAGCGCCAGGCCGAGGCCGGCGCCGTTGTTGGCGGCGTCGTGCCGGTCGCCGACCTGGCGGAACGGCTCCAGCGCCAGCGGAATGTCCTGCTTGGCGATGCCGATGCCGGTGTCGGTGATCGACAGCCGGACCTCGCCGGTCGGGCCGATGCCGATCGACACCGTCACCTCGCCGCCGGCCGGCGTGAACTTCACAGCGTTGGCCAGCAGGTTCACCACCGCCTGCTTGATGCGTAAATCGTCGATCCGCATCATCACCGGCCCCGCCGGCAGCACCTCGGTCAGTTTCAGTTCTGCATGCTGTACGAGCGGCGCATGCAGCGCCGTCGCCTGGGCGACGATCTCGCGCAGGTCGGTCACCGTCTCCTTCAGCTCGATGCGCCCGCTCTCGATCTGCGCCAGGTCGAGGATGCCGTTGATGATGTGCAGCAGGTGGTTGCCGCTGTCCTGGATGTCCTGCGCATATTCGCGGTAGCGCGCATCGCCGACCGGGCCGTAGAGCTGGCTCACGATCATCTGTGAAAAGCCGATGATGGCGTTGAGCGGCGTGCGCAGCTCGTGGCTCATGTTGGCCAGGAACCGGGTCTTCGCCGTGCTCGCTTGCGTCGCCGTTTCCAGCGCCGCGCGATGGTCGGCCGCGGTGCGCCGGTGCCGCCTCACCTCCAGGCGCAGCCGCCGCCGCGCCAGGTCGTAGACGCTGACGAAGGCGAGCGCCATGCCGGTCGCCAGCAGCACCGCCAGCGCGGTGGAGAACAGATAGGCCGCATTCACCCATTCATCCGGCACGGGCTGCGGAAAGGTGTGGCCGGCGAGGTCTAGCGCCGCCAGGCCGGCCAGCCCGACAAGCTCGATCGCCCCGGTCACCAGCAGGCCCTCGCGGCCGAGATAGAACATGCCGACTACAGGGATCGCCGCCACCCAGGGCAGCAGGAAGGACGATGGCCCGCCGAAACAGTAGATCGCGACGATGGTCAGCACCGCTGTCGGCACCACGGAACAGCGGCTGATGCTCTCCAGCCGCGTCAGCCGGCGCAGGATGAACGGAAAGGTCATGAAGGTGGCGTAGGCCAGGGTCAGCGCGAGCAGGGCCGGCGTCGTCACCCCGGCGACGAAATGCAGTGCCGCGGCGATTGCCAGCGGGATCAGCGGCCCGACGAGATGCGCGACGACGAAGACCCGCGCCCGCACGTGCGTGTCCGGGTCCTGCCGCAGCGCCGGCGGCACGAACCAGTCGAGCCATCGCTCGCCATGCTCTGGCCCACCATGCTCTGGTTTGACCCGGGAATGCGTCGCCACCGCCAAGGCCTCCCCAATCGGCGGGTCCGTACCGTCACGAAACCGCCCGCGCGCCGCTCAGTTTTTCGCTGTTTTCGTTGTGCGCCCATATTCAGACGCAGGTGTTAACAAGTGGTTAAATTGTCCGCGTCGGCTGCATCGAAGGCCCGGCGGTTCAATCGCCGCTGGTCCCGGAAAACCCCCATATGGCGCCATCCGCGACCGCTTTTGTCACCGGTTGTGCCGGCGGCAGGGCATATGCCGCCGCCAACGGTGTCGTCCTGCTAGTGGCCGGCGACACGGCGCCGGGCACTGCGGTCGACCATCTAGATATCGACCTGCACGCCCATGCAAGGAACGGCGGCGGCTACCGCAACACCGGCAAGCACGGGTCGGCCTGCAGCGGTTGTGCCGGCTGAAGCGATGGCACTGCCGGTGGCGGCCAGCGGCCGACAATGGCTAGGGCTCGATGAGGAAGTTCCGCACGCTCGAAATCACGGCGATCAGCGCGGCCAGCCCCAACGACTCGCCAAGCAGGTATCCGACGAACCGTTCGTAGTCATCGCCGGTCGCGTCGGTCGGCAGGCCGTGCCACTCGACGCAGGCGCCGACCACGGCACCGACCAGCCAGGCAATGAGTGTGAGGACCCAGGTGTTCCAGTATCTAGGCATTTTATCCCCTCCAACCCTCAGGGGAATTTCTTTTTTTTGAATACTACTTAAAAGGGGTTAAGCAGTTGTTTAGATCGCTAAACGATTGCCGCATGGGTTGGGCGGACCATTCCGGCACCGGTTGGGACGGACGTGCGCGCCGGGCGCGGTGTCGCGGTCTCTTCTGTTGGTTTTCTGGTGGTTCTGATGGGATCGGTAGTGGACCGATCCGCAGGCCCGGTCAATTCGAGCCCTTACGGACGGCAGGGGGTGTTCGCCGGTTGCACAGGCTCGTTCCGCGCCCGGAATCGACGGCTGGGCCACCGCCCAATGCCGGGACTGACGGCACCCGTCGCATGGTCGAGGACACGGGTCCGCCTGGCGGCGTCATGTCCCATGTGGGCAGGTGACCGCGCTGCGCCGGATGCCGCCCCTGTCCGGAACTCGCCAGGTGAACGGCCGCCGAAAGCCGGCATCCACGGGCTGCCGACACCCATTCAACCCGGCCGGTCCACCCTAGTCGGCGTGCCGCAGCGCGATCGACGTCGCTGTCATTTGGTGGTGCGCAACTTGGTAAAACACACTGGCCCGTTCCAGACCACGTGCTGGCCGTGCGCAAAGATCTTGCACATCACGTCGGGCCGCGTTCGCGTCTGGCAAAACTGAATGGCCTGATACTCGTGCTCACGGCCGGTGCCATGCCCGGCGCCGCCATAGAACCAAGCCCAGGCACTGCTGTCCTCGGCAATCGCGAATACGAGCGGGCTCGATAGCCCCGTCCCGTTTTTGTATTCCTCAAAGGCTTTGGTCGCCTTCGGCGACAGCTGGATCGGCCCGCTGCCGGCATTCGGGCTTGCCGTCACACAGCCGGCAAGCGTGGCCGCCACCGACAGAAAACTCACGATCCAGATCCGCGTTCACCTCTCCCTGGTTGAGGTGAATCGAGCATCTTACGTCATTGGGTTGTGGGTCAATGGCGGAAGATGGTTAACGATACCGGCGATCACCAGGACCCCAATCTCACCCGGACGGCATGAAGGCGCGCGTCGAAGGCGCCAATGCGAACACAGCGGCGGACCCCTCGCCGGCCGATGCCAAACAGGCCGGCGGTTTCGGCCCCGGCGCGCGCAGCGTATCCTTCGGGCGCGACGCCAAAGGTGCCACCATCGTCACCGGCGACAACAACAAGGTCGGCCCCAAACGATGACCGAATGGCATGGCGTGGTCGATGAACGCGAAGCGCTTGGTCGAGCGCGCCAAAGAAACGGGGCGCCCCGATGGGACGCCCCGCTAGCTCACCCAATTTGTAGCGTCGTCTAGTAGCGGTAGTGCTCGGGCTTGAACGGGCCGGCTTGGTCGATGCCGAGGTAGCTTGACTGCTCGTCGGTCAGCTTCGACAGGTTGGCGCCGACCTTGGCGAGATGCAGGCTCGCGACCTTCTCGTCGAGATGCTTCGGCAGTACGAAGACCTCGTTCTTGTACTTGCCCTGGTTGGTGTAGAGCTCGATCTGCGCCAGCACCTGGTTGGTGAAGCTGGCGCTCATCACGAAGCTCGGATGCCCGGTGGCGTTGCCCAGGTTCACCAGCCGGCCTTCCGACAGCACGATCAGCCGCTTGTTGTCCGGGAACTCGACCTCGTCGACCTGCGGCTTCACGTTGTGCCAGGTCATATTGCGCAGGCCGCCGATCTGGATCTCGCTGTCGAAGTGACCGATGTTGCAGACGATCGCTCGGTGCTTCATCGCCCGCATGTGGTCGACGGTGATGACGTCGATATTGCCGGTCGCGGTGACGAAGATGTCGCCCTGCGGCGCGGCCTCCTCCATGGTCACCACCTCATAGCCTTCCATCGCCGCCTGCAGGGCGCAGATCGGGTCGATCTCCGTCACCATGACGCGGCAGCCGGCGTTGCGCAGAGAGGCGGCCGAGCCCTTGCCGACGTCGCCGAAGCCGGCGACCACGGCGACCTTGCCGGCCATCATCACGTCGGTGCCGCGGCGGAGGCCGTCGACCAGGCTTTCGCGGCAGCCATAGAGGTTGTCGAACTTCGACTTGGTCACGGAATCGTTCACGTTGATCGCCGGGAACAGCAGGCGGCCTTCCTTGGCCATCTGGTACAGGCGATGCACGCCGGTGGTGGTCTCCTCCGTCACGCCCTGGATCGCCTCGCCGACCTTGGCGTACCAGCCCGGCTGCTCCTTGTTGCGTTTGGCGATGGCGGCGTACAGCACTTCCTCTTCCTCGTTGGTCGGCTTGGCGATGACCGAGGGGTCCTGCTCCGCCTGGATGCCGAGGTGGATCAGCAGCGTCGCGTCGCCGCCGTCATCGAGGATCATGTTCGGCGTGCCGCCGTCGCCCCATTCGAAGATCTTGTGCGAATAGTCCCAGTAGTCCTCCAGGCTCTCGCCTTTCACCGCGAACACCGGCGTGCCGGCGGCGGCGATGGCGGCGGCGGCGTGGTCCTGCGTCGAATAGATGTTGCACGAGGCCCAGCGCACGTCGGCGCCCAGCGCCTCCAGCGTCTCGATCAGCACGCCGGTCTGGATCGTCATGTGCAGCGAGCCGGCGATGCGCGCGCCTTTCAGCGGCTGCGCCGCGCCATATTCCTCGCGCGTCGCCATCAGGCCGGGCATCTCGGTCTCGGCCATGTCCAGTTCCTTGCGGCCCCAGTCGGCCAGGCCGATGTCGGCGACGATGTAGTCCTGGGTCTTGCTCATGCGTAGGGTCTCCTGGCGGGTGAAATCGGTTGGCGGTTTCTGTGGTTGGCTTGGTGTTTGCGGTGGATGTTCGGTCTGTCGTCGTGGGGTGCGGCGCGATGGCCGTGGTTTTTCTTCGGGGTAGGGCGGCGCACCTGAGTCGGGGCGATGTCCTTGCACTGGCGCGCCTGCGATGCCAGCCGTGTTGTCGTTCCTGGTCTCCGTTCCGTTCGCTATTTCCGTCGTCGCCACCTTCCGGGGCGCCGGTCGGCCGGTCCCGCCACACGGCGTTACCGGGTCAAACGCTATGTACACACAAGGGCATCGAGATCGCCCGTCCCAAGCTCTCCTGAACGGGTATCGCGCACCTGCGGTCCACACTGCCGTCGACCGCCCCGCGATCGTCTAGGCGCCGCCACGCCCTCAACGCTGAAGGGTCCGTCGCCACCATCACCAGCGGGCGGTGTTCCGCAAGTGGCGCCGCCACCCTAGGCCCGTCGCCTTAACGATCCGTACGCCCGCGCCCCGGGCAAAGCCCCCTCAACAACCCTCGTCAACAAACGCTGGCCAAAGCGGTGTCGACACATTCGCCGCGCCGACGCATCCCGGTCCAAACCGCCCTGCCACCGGCGTCACCGATTGGCGCTGCCAAATCCGTCCGGTCGATACTTCCCCGCCGGCGCGCGACTTGGCCGGTCCCGGACCGCAACCGTCAGACAGATACGGCCTAATCAGTACAGGCCAAATGGCCCCGCCCCCGCATCCGTTTTTGATGCATCGGCGAAGCCGATGCCGCTTGCCGGGTCCCGCACACGGACGAGCACCAGCGACGTTTCCGGCGCGACAGTTCCGGCTGCCGCTGCAGCCCTGCCTCGGCGACATGCAAAACCCGACGCTGTGTAGCAATGGGCGAGTCGCGAGGCAAGCATAAAGAAATCTTTATATCCTTATTAAGGCATGAAATCCGTATCAGAATGGTGCAAAACTGCCAATCCGCGGCGCGACGCTTGCGGCCGATTTTATGATTTATGATGATTTTGCTGGCGGGTGGCGGGTGGCGGGTGGCGGGTCCGGTCGGGCCTACTCGTCTTCCTCGAACCGATTCTCGATCAGCGCGGCCAGCGCACTCACCGCCGCCTCCGCCTCGCGCCCGGTGGCGCTGACCCGGATGGTACAGCCGGGCGAGGCCGCCAGCATCATCAGCCCCATGATCGACTGTCCGGAGACGTCGTTGTCGTGCCGGCGCACCCGCACGTCGGCGTCGAACATCTCGGCGCAGCGCACGAACTTCGCCGCCGCTCGCGCATGCAGGCCGCGGGTGTTGACGATGGTCAGCCGGCGCTCGACGCCGCTGCCTGCATCGCCGTCGTCGTTCTGGTTACTGCCGCTGGGGCCCGCGCCGTCGGCGGAGCGGCTGTGGCCGTCGTCGGTCAACTGCCGTCGCCTTCCAGCAGGGTCGAGGCGACATTGATATACTTGCGCCCGGAATCCTGCGCCTGCGCCACCGCAGCGGCCATGTCGTCGGTCTCGCGCACTTTGGCCAGCTTGATCAGCATCGGCAGGTTGGTGCCGGCGATGACCTCGACATTGCCGCGGTCGAGCAGCGAGATCGCCAGATTCGACGGCGTGCCGCCGAACATGTCGGTCAGCAGGATCACGCCCTGGCCGCTGTCGACCTCGTCGACCGCCTGCATGATCTCGTTGCGCCGCTGCTCCATGTCATCGTCCGGGCCGATGCAGATCGCCCGCACCGCTTCCTGCGGGCCGACCACATGCTCGGTGGCGGCAATGAATTCCTCGGCCAGCCGGCCATGGGTGACGAGCACCAGTCCGATCATCGACGTCTTCTCCTGCCTATCCCATGCCGTTGGTGTGTCAGTTGTTTCCGAGCGCCGGCGCATCGGCGGCAATCGGCGTGTCGCGGTGGCGGACCTGCACCTTGTGGCCGGCGGCGTCCAACTCGTTGGCCAGCCTCTCGGCCACCGCGATCGATCGGTGACGGCCGCCGGTGCAGCCGATGGCGACAGTCAGATAGCTCTTGCCCTCGCGCTGATAGAGCGGCAGCAGCCGCCGCAGCATGCCGACCAGGTCGGCGATGAAATGGCCGAACGCGGGGTCGCGCGAGACATACTCGGCAACCTCCGGATCGCACCCGGTCTTGGGGCGCAGGCTGTCGATATAGTGCGGGTTGGCGAGGAAGCGCACGTCGAACACCAAGTCTGCCTCGCGCGGCAGGCCGAGGCGATAGGAAAAGGACTGGATCACCACAGTTGGTCCGGTCTGGTCGGACAGCCGGAAGTGGCCGCCAACCAGACGCTTCAGATCGGCGCCGGTCAAAAGCGACGTGTCGAACACGATGTCGGCGCGCTCGGCGATCGGCGCGGTCATCTCACGTTCGCGGATGATGCCGTCCATCACCGGACGGTCGTCGGCGAGCGGATGGCGGCGTCGGGTTTCGGTGTAACGCCGCGCCAGGACCTCGTTGTCGCAGTTCAGGAACACCACTTTCAGGTCGATATTCTCGTGCGCGCGCAGTTCCTTCGTCGCCGCATCGAAGGCCGCAACGCTGAAATCCCGCGTGCGGAAATCGACGGCGATGGCCAACGCGTGGCCGGCGCCATCCTCGATCAGCGGGGCGACCAGCCGGTTGATCAGCGATAGCGGCAGGTTGTCGACCGCTTCGTAGCCCAGGTCCTCGAGCGCCTTGGTCACCGAGGTTTTGCCGGCACCGCTGAGGCCCGTGACCAGCACAACCTGAACGCTGCGCGCATCCGCGGCGCGGTCGGCCTTTGACGTATCGGCTGCTGAGGTTGTCATCGCGCCCATCGATTAGCCGAAAATTATACTTTCCTGCCCCTGACGCAACAGCAACCGAATCTTCGCCGGCGCCGACGGCGTGCGAGCATCGATCCGATAGAGCGGCAGGCGGATGCCCGACAGCGATAGCGTTGCTGCCTTCGGCAGCCGGTCAATCTCGTCGCCATCGACCAGGTCGACAACGGCGGCGAGCCGGACATGCTGTGCCGTCGGCAATCGCACGAGGCCAAGGCCACGAACTTCCAGCAGGCCGCGGATGTTTGTTGGCGCATCGGCCATCAACGCATTGTTGATGACGGAAAGCTCGACCTGGTCGTCCGACACCAGGCTGGCACCTTCATCGATCAGACGCAGCGCCAGGTCGGACTTGCCGCAGCCTGAGGGGCCGCGCAGCAACACACCGCGGCCGTCAACGGCAACACAGGTTGCATGTACCAGGGTCATCGAGAGGAAGGGTTGCCTGCTGCCGCATGGGCGGTCAACGGCAAAACCGGGGTAGAGCCGGGCCGCCGGTCAGCTCAGCGGCAGGCGGACAGTGAAGCGCGCGCCCGTGATCGTGCCGTTGTCACCGCGTCGGTTCTCGGCCGAGATGGTACCGCCGTGGGCATCGACGATCTGCCGGCAGATCGACAGGCCCAGGCCCGAGTGGCGGCCGATACCGGTGGCTTCGGACCGTTGGCTATAGAAACGGTCGAAAATGGCATTCTCTTTGCCTTTCGGAATGCCGGGACCCTGATCGTCCACGGTCATCTGCGCCATGTCGCCCTGGCGTTCGACGGTCAGCGTGATCTCGCTGCCCGGGGGGCTGAACGACAGGGCATTGTTGATCAGGTTGTGGATCACCTGTCCCAGACGGCCGGAAATGCCCTCGACGAAGGGTCCGCCGTCTTTCGGCAGGTTCAGTTTGAAGACGGCTTTTTCGCCACTGCTGCGGGCGCGGTACAGATCGGCGGCGGTTTGCAGCAGTTCCGACAGGTCGACGAGCTCGCTTTCCGCGCGCGCCATTTCGGCGTCGACGCGTGAGGCGTTAGAGATATCGCTGATCAGGCGGTCGAGCCGCTGAACGTCTTCCATCATGATCGACAGCAGGCGCTCGCGCTGCCCGTCGTCGGTCGCCCGGTTGAAGGTTTCCAGTGCGCTGCGCAGGGACGTGATGGGGTTCTTGATTTCGTGTGCGACGTCGGCGGCGAACACCTCGATTGCGTCGAGCCGGTCGTATAGCGCCTGCGTCATCTCACGAAGGGTGGCCGAAAGATCGCCGATTTCATCACGCCGCCGGGTCAGGTCGGGTATGTCGACGCGTTGGCCACGCCACCGGCGGACTCGGTCGGCGGCGATTGCCAGCCGGCGGAGTGGGCGGCCGATGGTGCCGGCGAGGAACAGCGAGAACAGGAACGTCAGGCCGAGCGCGAGGACGAAGGCCTCGATGATGGCGATCCGGGCGTTGCGTACGCCTTCTTCAATGTCCGCACTGTCGGCCGACAGCATCAGCACGCCGACAACCTGCCATAATTGCTGTACCGGCGCGGCGACGTTGACGATCAACGATCCGTCGTCGAGCGAGCGGACGGCACCCGATATGTTGCCACTGAGGGCAGCGGTTGCTTCCGGGAAAGCCTTGATGCCCTGGCCTTGTGCTTCCGAATAGCGCGGGAAGTCCTCCTGCGGCATGCGCGGAATCACCCAGTCGTAGAACCGGTCGAGCAGGCTGATGAAATCGTCGTCGGTGTCCGGCGGCGGGAGGTAGCGCAACTGAACCTGGCGACCGGCGCTGACGAGATAGCGGCTGTCGGCGATCAGCAGGCCATCGTCGCCATAAAGCCGGGCGCGGGCGCCGGCCGGCTTGGCCATGCGCCGCAGGATTCCCGACGCGACAGCCTGGTCGATCCGACGGCGTTCTACGGGGCCGCTCAGGGCGCTCTGCCCCAAAGCGCCTGCAATCATTTCGGCCTGGACCTGAAGCGCCGCCACCTTGGCGTCGAGCAGGCCGTCGCGATACTGGTCGAGATAGAAGATACCGCCGACCAGGATGCCGAGCGTCAAGACGTTCGGCGCCAGAATGCGGAGTGTAAGCGTCGAGAGCCGGCGCCGGCGCGGAGGCGCTGCAACGCGGCTTCCGGTACTGACAGACCGGGTGGCCGCGGCCGCGCTGGGGCTCAGCCGGCCGAGCGGTTTCATGGCGGTTAGCCCACCCTATGCCGTGGCGTTCGCGGTTCCATCCTGGAAACGATAACCCAGACCATACAGCGTTTCGATGGCCGAAAAGTTATCGTCGACCGCTTTGAATTTGCGGCGCAATCGCTTGATGTGCGAGTCGATGGTCCGGTCGTCGACATAAACGTTGTCGTCGTAGGCCGCATCCATCAGCTGATCGCGGCTCTTGACGTGCCCGGGCCGCTTGGCGAGGGACTGCAAGATCAGGAACTCCGTGACCGTCAACTGCACCGGCGTGCCATGCCATGTGCATTCATGCCGGTCCGGATTCATGGCCAGATCGCCGCGGACAAGGATTTCAGCGCTATCCTCCTCGCCACCTTCCGGTGCGGCCGTCTGGGCCCGGCGCAGCACGGCACGGATGCGTTCGATCAGCAGGCGCTGGGAAAACGGCTTCCTGATGTAGTCGTCGGCGCCCATCTTCAGCCCGAGCATTTCGTCGATTTCCTCGTCTTTCGACGTCAGGAAAATGACGGGCAGGGTGCTCTCGCGCCGCAGGCGGTTCAGCAACTCCATGCCGTCCATGCCGGGCATCTTGATGTCGAGAACGGCAAGATCCGGCGGGCTCGACAGCAGCGCCGTCAAGGCCTGCTCCGGATCGCTGTAGGCCATTACGCTATAGCCTTCGGCCTCCAGGGCGATTGAAACCGAGGCCAGAATATTCTGATCATCATCTATGAGAGCTATGGTGGCAGCCACGGCACACCTCCTCCCCCGTATTTAGGAACACTCGACGCAACTGCCAACTTGGCGGTCGGTTCGGGCAGCAATATGGCGAATTAGAGGCGTTTTATGTCACGCTGGCTAATAATATGGAAACGGGCGGCAAGAAGCAGGGTTGCCGTCACGACGCCGCCGAGGGTGCCGTACATCAGACCTGGCGTGCCCAGATCGGTGAACAGCGCGAAATAGGCCGCTCCTGGCACCATGATGGCGGCAAACGAGAACAGATGCATGGCCGTCGGCACCCAGACATCGCCCGTGCCGCGAAGCGCGCCCATCAACACACCCTGCATGCCGTCGGGTATCAGCGTTATGGCCGCGACGAGCAGGGTCGCGCTGGCGATGGCCAAAACCACTTCGTCCGACGAAAAGAAGCCCGCCAGGAACTGCGGTACCAAGGCCATGACGACGCTGAGAACCGCCATATAGATCACGACGGTGATCAGGCCGCTCCAGCCGGCGAGGGCGACGTCGCGCTTGTCCTGCCGGCCGATGGCGTGACCGACACGCACGGCCGTGGCGGTGCCGATGCCAATCGCGCCCATGAAGCAGAAGGCGACGATGTTCATGGTGATCTGAAAGCCGGCGACCGAGTTGGCGCCCAGGAGCCCGGCCAGCATCGTCAGCGACGCGAAGGCCGCCGACTCAAGTCCTTGCGCGAGCCCGAGCGGATAGCCAATGCGGCGCAACTTCTTCGAAACGATGAAGCCATCTGTCAGGGGGCCGCGAATGTTGAAGGTGTCGGCATCAGGCATTCGAAGGATGTAAAGCACCAGAGCCACGGCGATGCCCCAGCGAACGATCGCTGTCGCGATCACGGCACCTTCCGCACCCAGGGCCGGCAGTCCGAATTGCCCGCCGATCAGGACCCAGTTCAGCGCGACGTTGGCGATGTTGGCGAAAATCAGTACGACGAGGCCGGCGCGCGGCCGGCCGATGGCCTCCAGAAACAGCGTCGATGCGATATAGATGAGATGACCCGGCAGGCCGAGGATCAGCAGCATCAGGAAGTTGCTGGCGCCGGTCGACAGATCCGGCGCCTGGCCAAGCAGCAGGTAGAGGTCCTCGCTGGACAGAGATACGGCGACGCCGAGGCCGCCCAGTATCAGCGCATGCAGCATGGCGATCCGCCAGATGACGCCGCATTCGGCGCGACTATCGGCGCCAAGCGCCTGAGCGGTCATGACGGCGGTGCCGATCAGCATGCCGATGCCGACCAGCATGAGGACGATGTGAAACGCCTGGCTCAGCCCGAAGTAGGCCAGGTCGATGCTGCTGACCTGGCCGATCATGGCCGTGTCGACGATGAACAGCAGCAGGCCGGCCAGACGCGACAGCGTCACCGGCACCGCCAGCTGCGCGATCATGCGCAGGTGGCGACGCAGCGTCGCGGGCGCGTCGGGAGTCGCGACGACGATCGTGTCGGACCGTGTCATGCGTGCGGTTTACTGTCTGTCATTGTATCGAGAGGCCGTTGACTACAGTGTTGCGGCGGTTCGAGAAAGTCAAAAGGGCTCGGTGTGTGCGATGTCGGTGAAAATCCCGGACGATGGCGACGCCGCGACGCTGTCGCGGCGCCTGATGCGGCAGCAGGACCGGACGGCGTTGGCGACGTTGAGCGCCGAACAAAGGCGACCCTACGTATCGCTGGCGATGGTCGCGTGCGATTTCGATGCGACGCCGATCCTGCTGCTTTCTGATCTCGCCGTTCACACGCGGAATCTGGCCGCGGACCCGAATGTCACGCTGCTTTTTGACGGTACGCCCGGATTCGAACCGCCGTTGACCGGGCCTCGGGTCAGCGTCATGGGGCGTTTGTTGAAAACGGACGAGCCGAGGCATCGGCAGCGTTATCTGGCGCGGCATCCCGATGCCGGGAGCTACGCGGACTTCGGTGATTTCAGTTTCTATCGGCTGGAAATGGAAGAAGCTCACCTTGTCGCCGGCTTCGGTCGAATCGAACCGGTGGCAGGCAGCGATCTATGTCTGCCGATCGACCCGGTCGCCTGCCAGGGCTACGAAACCGGGGTGGTTGAACATATGAACGATGACCATATTGATGCCATCGAGCTGTATGCGAATGTCCTCCTCAAGACACCGGGAAAGGGATGGCGCATGACGGCGTGCGATCCGGAAGGTTGCGATCTGCGGTTGGCGCAGAACGCCCTCAGACTGTCGTTCACGACGGTCGCGCAAAGTCCTGCGGACGTCCGCCGTGAACTGGTGGAATTGGTTCATCTGGCACGTCGGATACAGTCCGGTGAAAGCGAAACAAATTGACGCAGTTCTTGATGTTGAGAGTCGGTTGCTAGGGGAGATAACGACGCCTATGTTGCGACTCCTCTTTTGCATGCCGGTGACAGTTTCCGGTCGGCATGTGTGCGCCGTTTGACATGAAGAAATGCACTTTCTCGGCTAAGCCCTTGATATAAAAGGCAGGCCGCTGTGGAGGATAGATTGACGCAGATTGGAGCCCACATCAGCTCAGTCGGGCTGGATGCTCACGGGATCATCAATACCGGCGACCAGTACTGGAACCTGACGACGCCGTCGCTCTACCAGCTGGCGGTTGCAAACGGCGAGGCTCAGTTGAGCGACGGCGGTGCGCTGGTGGTGAACACCGGGGTCCATACCGGCCGGTCCGCCAACGACAAATTCATTGCCCGCGAAGCGGCCAGTGAGGCGGATGTCGACTGGGGCAATGTCAACAAACCGATCGACCCGGAGATCTTCGACGCGATCCTGCAACGGCAGCTGGCCTACTACCAGGGTCGCGATCTTTATGTGCAGGATTGCTGGGGCGGCGCCGATGCCGGTCATCGTCTGCCGGTGCGGGTGGTGACCGAGCATGCCTGGCATAATCTTTTCGCCCGCAACATGTTCATCCAGCCGACGGTCGATGAGCTGGCGAATTTCGAGCCGCAGTTCACGATCCTCCATGCGCCGAACCTGGAAGCGGCGCCGAACACGCCCGGTCTGCGCTCCGGCACCTACATACTGGTGTCGTTCGAGCGCCGCATGGTGCTGATCGCCGGGACCTCCTATGCCGGCGAAATCAAGAAGTCCGTCTTCTCGATCCTGAACTTCCTGCTACCGGGCCAGAACGTGCTGCCGATGCACTGCTCGGTCAACGTCGGCGCACAAGGCGACTCGGCAATATTCTTCGGTCTGTCGGGCACCGGCAAGACGACACTGTCGGCCGATCCGCACCGGATGCTGATCGGTGATGACGAGCATGGCTGGGGCCAGAACGGCGTCTTCAATTTCGAAGGCGGCTGCTACGCCAAGGTCATCCGTTTGTCGGCCGAGGCGGAGCCCGAAATCTACGCCACGACCGGCCGGTTCGGCACGGTTCTGGAAAACGTGGTGATGGACCCGCATTCGCGGCGCCTCGATCTCAACGACGACCGGTATACCGAAAACACCCGTGCGTCCTACCCGCTGGACTTTATCCCGAACGCCTCGCCGACCGGCGTTGCCGGTCATCCGAAGAATGTGGTGATGCTGACGGCGGACGCGTTCGGTGTGTTGCCGCCGCTGTCCAAGCTGACGCCGGAACAGGCGATGTATCACTTCCTGTCCGGCTATACGGCCAAGGTCGCCGGCACCGAGAAGGGTGTCGGCAGCGAACCGCAGGCAACCTTCTCGACCTGTTTCGGTGCGCCGTTCATGTCGCGGCACCCGTCGGTTTACGGCAACATGCTGCGTGACAAGATTGCCAAGCACGAAGTGAACTGCTGGCTGGTCAACACCGGCTGGACCGGCGGTGCCTACGGCACCGGCTACCGCATGCCGATCAACCACACGCGCGCGTTGTTGAGCGCGGCGCTGGAGGGGAAGCTGAACGGTGTCGAGCTAAGCCAGGACGACAACTTCGGCCTGCTGGTGCCGCGGGCCTGTCCGGAGGTGCCCGGCGACATCCTGGTGCCGCGTAACACCTGGGGTGACAAGGGCGCCTATGACGCGCAGGCGCGTGATCTGGTCGGCCGGTTCCAGGAAAACTTCGCCAAGTACGACGCCTACGTCGACGCGAACATCAAGGCAGCGGCGCCGAAGGCGGCCTGACCCTTCTTGCAGCGATACATCGAAGGCCGGGCGGCATCAGTCGCCCGGCCTTTTGCGTGCCGCGGCCGCTATCTCTAGCGATTGGTGATGCGTCGACCCATGTCAGCGGCGGTCAGTGCGCCTCGGCCCAGTTGTCGGCAACGCCGGCATCGACGGTCAGCGGCACCGACAGGTGCGCCGCCTGCTCCATCACCTTCTTTGCCGTTTCGACGGTCTTCTCGATTTCGTCGTCCGGCACTTCGAAGATCAGTTCGTCGTGCACCTGCAGCAGCATCTTGGCGCTGAGCTTCGCTTCCGTGAGTGCGCCGGGCAGGCGGATCATGGCGCGTCGGATGACATCGGCGGCCGAGCCCTGGATCGGCGCGTTTATCGCGGCGCGCTCCTGAAAACCGCGGCGGGCCGGATTCTTGTCGTTGATCGCCGGCAGGTGAATGCGGCGGCCGAAGATGGTCTCGACATAGCCGTGCTCATGGCAGAACCGCTTGGTGTCTTCCATGTAGTCGTGAATGCCCGGATAGCGCTTGAAGTAGGCTTCAATGTAGGCCTGCGCCTCCGACCGGGCGATGCCGAGGTTGTTGGCCAGGCCGAAGGCGGAAATACCGTAGATGATGCCGAAGTTGATCGCCTTGGCCGACCGCCGGGTGATCGGGTCCATGTTTTCCAGCGGCACGTCGAACACCTGACTGGCGGTCATCGCATGAATGTCGAGGCCGTCACGGAAGGCGGCTTTCAATGCCTCGATGTCGGCGATGTGGGCGACGATCCGCAGTTCGATTTGCGAATAGTCGGCGCTGATCAGCTTGTGGCCGTCGGCGGCGACGAAGGCGCGGCGAATCTTGCGGCCTTCTTCGGAGCGCACTGGAATGTTCTGCAGGTTCGGATCGGTCGAGGCGAGGCGGCCGGTCGAGGTGGCAGCCATGGCGTAGGACGTGTGCACGCGGCCGGTGTCCGGGTTGATCTGGGTCTGCAGTGAGTCGGTATAGGTGCTCTTCAGCTTGGCGAGCTGGCGATAGTCGAGTACGCGGGCGGGCAGGTCGTGGCCTTGGGCCGCAAGCGACTCCAATACGTCGGCGCCGGTGGCGTAAGCGCCGGTGCGGGTCTTCTTGCCGCCGGGCAGCGACATCTTGTCGAACAGGATGTCGCCGAGCTGCTTCGGTGAGTTGATGTTGAACGGTTCGCCGGCGAGATCGTGGATTTCCGTTTCGAGCTCGCTCATGCGGGTGGCGAAGTCATTCGACAGCCGGGCAAGTTCGTCCCGGTCGACCAGGATGCCGTTGCCTTCCATCTCGACCAGCACCGGCACCAGCGGGCGTTCCAGGGTCTCGTAGACCGTGGTGACGCGTTCGCTGACCAGTCGCGGTTTCAGGCGCTGGTGCAGGCGCAGCGTGATGTCGGCGTCCTCGGCGGCGTAGTCGGTTGCCTTGTCGAGTGGGACGCGATCGAAGGTTACCGCCGATTTGCCGCTGCCGGCGACGTCCTTGTAGGCGATCGGCGAAACGTCGAGGTGCAGGCGCGACAGTTCGTCCATCCCGTGGCCGTGCAGGCCGGCATCCTCGACGTAGGACAGCAGCATGGTGTCGTCGAAAGGATGTATGGCGACGTCATGGCGCCGCAGCACCAGCATGTCGTACTTCAGGTTCTGTCCGACCTTCAGGACCGCAGGGTCCTCCATCAGCGGCTTCAACGCGGTGAGGGCATCGGCCAGCGGGATCTGCGGCGGCGCGTCGGTGGCGGCATCATCGAGCGCCAGTTCGCCGGCCGGCGCCGCGGCGCGATGACCGACCGGCACGTAGCAGGCGCGTCCCGGCTCGACTGACAGCGAGAAGCCGACCAGCTCGGCCTGCATGGCATCGAGAGACGTCGTCTCGGTGTCGACAGCGACGACACCGACGCGGTAGGCGGCATCGATCCAGGGCTGCAACGCATCCAGCGACTGAACGCACTCGTAGCTCGTCTCGCCCGGTGGCGGCGCGGTGCTGGCGGGCGCGCTGGCAGCGGCCCCATTGCCTGCCTCTGCCTCGCGGGCACGCAGCCGGCTCAGCAGCTTGTGAAACTCCATCTCTTCGAGGAAGCCGAACAGGGTCGCCGGCTCGTAATCGACGAAGTGAAGCTGGTCGACGCTGAGCTCCAGCGGCACGTCCTGCTTCAGCGTGACCAGTTCGCGGCTGACGCGCGCCAGCTCCGCGTTCTCGATCAGGTTCTGCCGGCGCTTCGGCTGTTTGATCTCTTCCGCGCGTGACAGCAGGGTGTCGAGGTCGCCATATTCCTCGATCAGTTGCGCCGCGGTCTTCACGCCGATGCCGGGCACGCCGGGCACATTGTCGACCGAATCGCCGCACAAGGCCTGCACGTCGATCACCTTCTCAGGCCCGACGCCGAAGCGCTCCTTCACCTCGTCCGGGCCGATGCGGCGTTGCTTCATCGGGTCGAGCATTTCGACGCCATCGGTGACCAGCTGCATCAGATCCTTGTCCGACGAGACGATGGTGACGCGCATGCCGGCCTGACGGGCAAGCCGGGCGTAGGTCGCGATAACGTCGTCGGCCTCGAAGCCGGCCATTTCCACCGTCGGCAGGCCGAAAGCGCGGCTGGCGTCGCGAATGAGCGGAAACTGCGGCACCAGATCTTCCGGCGCCGGCGGCCGGTTGGCCTTGTACTCAGGATAGATCTCGTTGCGGAAGGTCTCGCGCGCGGCGTCGAGGATGACGGCGAAATAGTCGACCTCGGCATCCGCCTTGGCGTCCTCGACCAGCTTCAGCAGCATGTTGCAGAAGCCGGAGACGGCGCCGATCGGCAGGCCGTCGCTCTTGCGGGTCAGCGCCGGCAGGGCGTGATAGGCGCGAAAAATATAGGCCGAGCCGTCGACCAGGTAGAGATGGCGGCCGGCCGCTTTGTTGGCGGTGTCGGAACCGGTGGCGGTCGTATCGGTGGCAGTGTCAGCAGCGCTCATACCGCGCACTATGCCATGGCGCCGCCGGCAACGGAACGGCGCAGGCGCCGCGTGCGCGTCGTTGGCTGGTTCTGCCCGGCCGGCCTAGTGGCCGCCGCCGCGGCTGCCCGGCTTCCGGATGAACTTGCGGTCGCAATAGGGGCATTCCACCTCGCCGGCCGTGCCCAGGTTGAGATAGACCAGCGGATGGCCGAGCGCGCCGCCACCGCCGTCGCAGCTGACCACATCGTCCTCGACCTCGATGACTTCCGGGGCTTCGATCGTCATGTCGCTTGCAACCTCTCTCGAACGCCCCGTCGGCCACCGGGGCGCAACCGCCTGTCTCGACCTGCGCGATTGACCTGTGCGCGCGGCGGATGATAGCCATTGCGGCACCACAATCAACCGACAGCGATGACCCTTCCGACAACAGCGCCCGAAACCGCGCCGGCGCCGGCGCAATCGCCCGAGCTTGCCATCGAGGCGCGCGGCCTGCGCAAGACCTATGAGAGCCGACGCCGGCAGGCGCCGGGCAAGGTGGCGCTGAACGGCATCGACCTGACCATTCCGCGCGGGTCGATGTTCGGCCTGCTCGGCCCGAACGGGGCCGGCAAGTCGACCTTCATCAACATTCTTGCCGGTCTGGTGATGAAGTCGGCCGGGTCTGTGAAGGTCTGGGGCCATGATATCGACGCGGCGCCGCGCCAGGCGCGCGCGGCGATCGGCGTGGTGCCGCAGGAACTGAACATCGACGCGTTCTTCACCCCGCGCGAGCTGATGGAGTTCCAGGCCGGGCTCTACGGCGTGCCGAAGAGTGAGCGCCGCACCGACGAAATCCTCGCTGCCATGCATCTGGCCGACAAGGCGGAGGCCTATTCGCGCAGCCTGTCCGGCGGCATGCGCCGGCGCCTGCTGGTGGCCAAGGCGATGGTGCACAGCCCGCCGGTCTTGGTGCTGGACGAACCGACCGCCGGCGTCGATGTCGAGCTGCGCCGCGAGCTGTGGGACTACGTGCGGGCGTTGAACGAGGCCGGCGTCACGGTGGTGCTGACGACCCACTACCTGGAGGAGGCGCAGGCCCTGTGCGACCACATCGCCATCATCCACCATGGCGAGGTCGCGGCGTCGGAGCCGACCGAGGTGATGATGCGCCGGCTCGACCGCAAGGAACTGACCATCCTGCTGGCCGAGGACGTCAGCACTGTGCCGCCCGGGCTGGAGCGGTTCGCAACCGCGCTGCACCCGCCGCGCCGGCTCAGTATTCACTACCAGCCGAGCCGCACCCAGGCCGATGAGGTACTCGCCGCCGTGCGCGCCGCCGGCCTGACCATCGCCGACCTGACCACCGAGGAAGTCGACCTGGAAGACATCTTCCTGGCCTTGACCGCCGGCGACGGCTAGCCGCTTCGGCTCGGCCAAAACCGTTTGCGACCCCCGCCGCCCTCAACTATGTTCGCGGTGCCGTTCTGGCCTTGGCACCCGTAGCTCAGCTGGATAGAGCGCTGCCCTCCGAAGGCAGAGGTCAGAGGTTCGAATCCTCTCGGGTGCGCCAGTTTTCTTCGGTCCATCCGGATGCATGGTCGCCGTGCGTTCGTGTCGCTGTGCATCGGCGTTGGCGCGGGATGGAACGGGACCCGTTCAAGCCTGTTTCGCCGCACGCCGTTTTCGCTTGACGCCTGATTGTCTGACGAGTGCGGCCGCTGCCTGGCCGGCCGCTTCGACGTATGCCGGATCGCGGTGGACCAGCATGGACGAAAAGGCGCCGTCCATGAGCAGCGCGATCTGACGCGCACGCAATTCGGCCTCGCCGAAGCCGGCGTCGGCGATCTCCTGGGCCAACCAGGCCTCAAACTTCTTCTTGTGCGCCGCACCGGCCTTGATCGCCGGATGTCCGGGCAGATTCGCCAACTCGGCCGCCGTACGCAGAAAGCCGCAGCCCCGCCATTTGGGGTGGCGGGCGGCCTCGGCGATGTTATCGAACACGGCGCAAATCTTGTCGGCCGTGGAGCCTTTCGCTTCATCGAACCAGCCGGTTAGCACGGCCAGGCTTGGCTGGTCGCGTGCCTCCAAGTAGGCCGCCACAAGTTCGTCTTTGCTTCTGAAGTGATAGTAGAGGGTCCGCTTGGTGACCCCGGCTTTCTCGGCGACGGCATCGACGCTGACGCTGCGAATGCCTTCGCCGTAAAAGAGGCGGTTGGCGGCGTCGACAATGCGGGTGCGGGTTTCACCCTGTTTTCTCGGCATGGCCGCAATGTATACGGACTAGTTCGTATACACAAGCTGGGGCGGGCTCTAGCCTCCGTCGTCAAATATGACGTTGCAACACGGAGGTGCGACCGATGTCCGAGCTAGTGCTCTTCGATGTGAGAGACAATATCGCCCTGCTGACGCTCAATCGCCCTGCGGTGCTGAACGCCCTGAATTATGCGCTGGTTGACCGGCTGATGCAGCTGCTCGACAAGATCGAGGATGACGACGCGATCCGCGCCGTCGTGTTGACCGGAGCCGGCGAACGGGCCTTCTCCGCCGGTGCGGATATCCCCGAGTTCAGTAGCAGCATCGGCAAGGGTACCGATTTTGCGGTTAAGAACTTCGTGCGTCGGGGGCAGGCGATGACGGCGCGGCTCGAAGCCTTTCGCAAGCCGGTGATCGCGGCCGTGAACGGCCTCGCCTACGGTGGCGGCTGCGAGATCACCGAGGCCGTGCCGCTCGCCATCGCGAGCGAACGAGCCATGTTCGCCAAGCCCGAGATCGCGATCGGCATACCGCCGACATTCGGCGGGACGCAGCGCTTGCCGCGCCTGGCAGGGCGCAAACGGGCGCTGGAGCTTTTGCTGACCGGCGATCCGTTCACGCCGGCGACGGCGCGCGAACTTGGACTGGTCAACGATGTGGTGGCGCATGACGACCTGTTGCCTGCCGCATTCGCGCTGGCGCGACGGCTGATCCGGCATGCCCCGGCCACCACATCCGCCATCCTCACCGCCGTCACGCGTGGCCTCAACATGACGATCGGCGAAGGTCTGCAGATGGAAAGCGAACAGTTTGCCCGCGTGGCGCATAGCCACGACACCCAAGAGGCGTTGGCGGCCTGGCAGGCACGGCGTGCGCCGGTCTAAGCCGGCCGGTGACCAGGCCCCACTCGACAACCCAGCACCCCGAAGAGCAAAGAGGTCGACATGATTATGGTTATCTTTGAGTCCTGGCCCGCCGACGGCAAGCAGCAGGCCTATCTGGATATGGGCGCCGCATTGCAGCCGCATCTGGAAGGACTGGACGGCTTCATCTCGATCGAGCGGTTTCAAAGCGTGACGGACCCTGGCAAGCTGCTGGCGCTGTCGGTCTGGCGTGATGAAGCGGCGGTCGCTGCCTGGCGCAACCGGGAGGAGCATCGCCGGGTACAGCACAACAGCCGGAAATCCGTGTTTGATGACTACCGCCTGCGCGTCGCCGCCGTTGTCCGGGATTACAGCATGACCGAACGGGCGGAAGCACCCGCCGACAGCCAGGCCGCGCACGCTTGACCGCGACGGCGGCGGGTCTGCGGGTTGTTTCACTGGCCGGTGGGCCATGGGCTCGCGGCGCCGTGATCGCAAGCGCGCCAAGTTTGACGGCGGTCGCGGAATTGAAGGCGCGGTCTTGGCGTTAGGTGGCTGACCCGCAGGGAGCGGGATGAGCCCATCCGCAAGGCCCCGGTGGCATGATCGAAGCGCTGGGGTCGCGAGGGTGTTGGGGACCGTGTGGTCGGGTTTGGTAGCAGCCGTTTGCATCGGCCCGGCCTCTGATCCGATCTTCCGGGGCGATGGCCACTGCAGACGTGTTTCCGCCACAGCTTTGGAGCATGTTTTGCGGATACATGGGAGGGCGTGGAGTGGCCATCGAGGACCTCAGAGCCAGACTTCTGGAGTTCGACGGTACTGCTGTTTCCATGTTGTCGGAGGCCAGGGCGGACTGCCGGGGGCATGGCCGGTTTATCGAGGACCTGATCGCGCTTTCCGCCGATCCCTGCGGTTCCGTTGCGGACGGGGCGACATGGATCCTCAAAGCGGAACTGGAAGATGGCGCGGAACTCACACCGGAGTTGGCAGAAATGCTGGTTTCGGCATTGGACGGGCTGACCTCCTGGCAATCCGTTCTGCATGTCTTTCAGATCATCGATAAGGTTCGGCTAGACGAGGCGCAGGCCGAACGTGTCATCCAGCGGGCAAAGTCCTTCACCGTGCATAAGCGTCCTTTTCTGCGGGCCTGGAGTATGCATGCCATCGTCGTTCTGGGACGGGCATTTGCCCAATACCAGCACGAGGCCGAGACGGCCTTGAAACAGGGCGAAGCCGACAAAGCCGCATCCGTGCGCGCCCGCGCCCGCCAACTTCGACCCTGATCCTTGAACCGGTCGCCCCGATCTGCGGTCTGACGGGTCCATCGCGTGCATTTGGTGCGGACGTTGAAGCGCGGGGCGGTGTGCGCCTATCAACATGAACCGTTGGCGTCCGAATTGCGTCGGCTAGTGTTTTGTTGGCTTTTTTGCGTATTTCTTGCGCCGCTAGAGGTCCTGTTTTGACGGCGTGCTGACTTGGTCCGTCGAAATTCATCTTGTTCGAAAGGAGAGCAAGATGATCAGGCACATCCTATCCATATCGCGGTTTGCGTTCTATCGTCCGGCGGCCAGGTTGGGCCTTCTTCTCCGGCTCGACGCGTCTTATCGGAGCTATTGGACGTTCCGCGATCTGCCGCCCGAGCGTCTCTTGGATTTAGGGCTGTCAGAACAGGACCAGTCCTCGGCGCGCTTTGCAGACTTCTTCTTCAGCCCGGCGCATGACCAAACCCGCCGGCCCTGAGCGGCCCCGAAAAAAAAGAGGCGATCCCCGCAGGGACCGCCAGTGTTCGTGAAACGAGGTGTTTCCTGTAAGAAGGCGTCGCGTTCAGGGATGTTGCGACGCCTCGAACCGGCACGCCACCACGCTCACATCGTCGTTCATCGAGGGATGAGCATTGCTCTCATCGCAGGGGCTCATCGTCAGGACCCAGACGCCGACGTTGACGCACAGATCCACCGAGTTCATTCCGGCACTTGGACTCTGCTGGATTGCGCTTTCGAAGAGACCGAACACGTCGATCAGCTTGCCCAGCTGAAGCCGCTCTTTCTTGTACGTCTCGCTATCGTCGCGCGTGAAACCCAACACTCCGGTAAGTTTTTGAACAATTTCTTCATCGGTCAGGGTCGGCGGGGCTGCACCTGCAACATCGAGTTTCGGTGCGGCGCCCGTGCCAAGTTCCGGATAGCGCATAACCGCGCGCGCGGTGAAGCGAACCTGCGCAATCGGGTCGTCGACGATCCGTAACGGGAACGGCGGTTTGTGACCGCCGCGCAGTGCATTCAGATACGCTTTGTTGCAATCGGCGACGTAAGCGTTCCCCAGGAACATCCTGAGCGCGAACTCGGACTTCCAGGCCAAGCCCAAGCCGCTGTAATGCGGCGCGCCCAGCGCGTCCTGCCCCATGTAGATGCAGTTCTCACCCCGCCAGCCGCCGTCCTTCGCCAGGTCCACGTAGTCGTCTTTGTTCTCGAAATAGAAATAGTCGCCAGGCACGCCCAAGACGCTGCCGCGCTCGTAGTCTTTTGGAACATCATGAAGCTGCGTCAGAAATCGTGTTGCGGCGGTAGGTACTTTTTTGCCTGTGACCTTGTCCGTGGCGTTCCAGGCCCCGACAAACGCCGGCCCAAAATGATCCTCCAGTGCGTCCACCTTGCCTGCCCCTAGCGCTGCAAGGGCACCGTGCAGAATCGACAGCTGCAACGCTCCGGCGCATTCGCCGCGGAACGGCTGGATCGCCATCATCGACTCCGACAGTGCAACACCCTGTTTCTGGACAAAGACGAAACCTGTCCATGGACTGCCCGTATCCAGATGAACCCAACCTGCGTCCGGCACCTGATACGGCAGCGGCCGGGTCAGGACGCCCGCCCCCGTCTCGGCGCCCGGTGCCCATAACACCTCCAAGGTCTGAAGGTACCCCAACGTTGGCGGCACGCCGACCACCGCTTCCCGATAGTCGCCATCGATATCCCCTGCACAGATGGACCGCATGGCCGCGATCACACCCTTTCTCAGCGCAATGTTCTGCAGCGCATCGTCCCGGGCTGCGAACTCATGCGCCAGATAGTCGTCGATCATCGCCAGAACGATGTCGACCGACAGCGCGTCGGCCAGCTCCATGATCTGGTCCAAATCATGCGATCTGAACGCCGGTTCGTCCCAAGACGCCTCCGGCACGATCAGAAACTTCAGGATCGAGATGGAGTGCGCATCCGAACGCTCGATCTTTTCCCCACCTATCCACAAACCAGATTTCGGCCCAGATTTCGGCATTGAGGCCTGTTTCCCCGTCTTCAGTGGCAAACAGCCTAATCGCGAACTCGTCTTCGCTTGTGCAAGAAATCCGTCAAAAATAGCCAGCGGGAATGTACTTTGGAATTATTGTCAATCGACCAGCGGTATGGTTGGGCCGAGAATGGGATTGAATATCAAGCTTTTCGGCGGTCCCGTCGTGATCGGCAGCGACGATGCGCCTGTGCGGCTGCCGACACGCAAGTCGGAAGCTTTGCTTGCCTATCTGGTCGAGCGTCACGGCGAAGAAGTGCCACGCGAGGTCTTGGCCGATCTGCTCTGGTCCTACAGCGGACCGGACCAGGCGCGGGCGAGCCTGAGGCAAGAGGTATCCGTGCTACGCAAGGCGCTGGGTCCCGACGATGCTGAGAGCATCCAATCGCGGGGCGACCGGATCGCGTTTTGCGACGAGACGGCGAGCGTCGATCTTTGGCGCTTTCGCGAGATTGCCAAGGCTGCCGAGAAGCCAGCGCGTCAGATGGAGGCACTTGCACTCTACACGGCGCCGTTTCTCGAGACCTTTCGGATCAAGAGCCAACCATTCTCCGATTGGGTCTGGACCACACGCCAAGAGCTGGAATCTGTAGCGTTGAAACTTGGCACGGCGGCACTGGAAGAATGGGCAGCAGCAGATCGCAAGGAGCACATATCGGCTGCGGCCCAGCACCTCTGCCGCATCGATCCAGCATACGAGCCCGCGCATCGCGCCTTGATCGAGCTCTACCACCAACGTGGCGATATCCATCTTGCGCTGCGCCAGATGCGCCTTTGTGCGGAGGCATTGAAAACCCATCTGGATGCTGAGCCGTCCGCTGAAACACTCAGTCTGATGGCACGGCTGGAAAACAGGCCTGCTAACGGGAACGGCCAAGAAACGGCCCCTGCACTGGCAAAGGCGACCGGGCCACGGCCAGAGCAACGGCGTTATGTCACGATCCTTTCCGTTCGGGCAGATATAGAGATCGCAGACCCTGAGGACTTTGATGAAGCGGCCCGCGACTTTGCCGCAATCGTTCGTCAGATCGTGGAGGCGAAGGGCGGCACGCAACACCATGCGTTCAACGATCATGTGTCTGCGTGTTTCGGCTACCCAACGACGCATGACCGGGAGACCGACACGGCTGTGAGCGCAGCCGTCGACATCCTCGAAACCGCCAAGAAGGGAACAAGCAGAGCTGCCAACTGCCGGATCGGCCTTTCCTGTGGGTTGGCCCTCATCTCGGAACCGCATGGGCCGGATCAGGGCAGCATCAGGATTTCCGGGGCAGTGGTCAGCGATGCCGAGGCGCTGTGCCGTGCAGCGTCGCCCGGTGCCATATTCGTCGACAAGGCCGTGCAAACCGCTCTTTCATCAGCTGTTTGGCTCAAGGATCTGGACGACACATCGGGCGCAAAGCAGGTGATCCCGCGCCGTACCGGCGTGGCCACTCGTACCCGCGACCTTTTCCCAGCGCGCAATCACGCAATGGTTGGACGTGATGCGCCCCTAGCACATGCGCTTGGGTTGCTCGAGCAGGCCATGGCAGGGAAGGGAACTGCCGCCGCGATTATCGGGAACCCGGGCGACGGCAAGTCCCGCCTCGTGCAGGAAGTGGCAGAGGTTGCCGAAAGCAATGGCTTCGACATCCGGCTTTTTCAGGGTGATCTGAGCGAACGGCAATCGACTTTCGCACCGGTCGTCGACCATATGCTCCGCGCCGGCGCGGTCGAAGATATCGGCGGCGAAGCTGCGTTTGAGCAACTACGGCAGTGGCTGACAGCCGTAAGTCCCGAGCTTCTGCCCGTCGCGAGCTACTTCCACGTGCTCCTCGCGACGCCGGACAATGCGACGTCAGTGCCGAAGCAGGTGCGGGCGAAGGCCCTTGATTACTTCGTCGAACAAGCTCGCAGTGCGACACGGTTGCGTCCGGCGCTTTTGATCTTCGAGGATGTGCAATGGTTTGACCCGACGACTTGCGATGCGGTCGGGCGTTTAGTCGAAGTACTGGCGGGTACACCGGCCTGCGCCCTTCTCGCCGCGCGCACAGGGGAAGCACCAGACGTTCTGGCTAATCCACTCGTGCAGCAGATCCAGCTGACCCCTCTGGATCCCAAAAGCGCCGAGGGACTCTTAAGTGGACTCCTAAAAGACGTGCCGGTTCCAAAGGCGTCGCTTGCCGGCGTTCTGGAGCGAGCCGAGGGTAATCCGCTGATTATCGAGGAGTTTGCCAAAGCGTTGGAAGGGCAGGCAGAACGACAGAGCGCTGCCAGCGACAACGTCTATTCGACTTATCCTTTTGGCCGTTCTGAAGAGACCGTCGCCCTGCCCGACCGGCTGTTGCCGCTTCTGCTTTCGCGGATCGACAGCGTACCGGGCGCGGTTCAGGTGCTGCAGCACGCGTCGGTTCTAGGGCGCCGCTTTGCGCTAAGGCACCTATCTCAGATCCTGCATCCTGTAGCCGTGCGCCTGCCGTTATTCGAGGAACTCGAGGCTGCGGGCATCGTCTTTGCGTCCCGCCACGGGGCGGACGCAGCCTACATTTTTAAGCATGCGCTGATCAGCCAGGCGATTTACTCGACGATCCCGAAACGGAGTCTGACGACGCTGCACGGGGCAGCGGCGCAAGCGCTGCTGTCCGATCACTCGCACGCTCATGATGCCGAGGTGGCACGCCACTTCAAGGCCGCTGGCGATTGGGAGAGCGCTGCGAGGCACTTCGAACTATCCGGCGATAAGGCTGCGCGGATCGCCGCACATGCAGAGGCAATTTCCGAGTACTCGGACGCCCTCGCCATGGTCGGCCATCTACCGCTGTCGCAGGAACGCATGCGTGGTGAACTGTCACTCAACCGCAAGATCGCCGCGCAAATCATCGGGCTGCGCGGTATTCCCACTAGCGAAGCGACGCCATTTTACACTGCGGCCCAGGAACTCAGTCGCGAACTGGGGGATCGTGAAGAGGTGGTGAACGCGACCTGGGGGCTCTGGAGCATTCATCTCATGGTGGCCGAACTGGACGACTGTCTGCGCACGGCCGAAGCGCTGAGGCAGAATCTGGATACGCCTACCACACCCGCGGCCCGGCTGATCGTCGAATACATGCTGGGGGTCACGCACGCCTATCGCGGAACACTAACGGAGGCATCCACTCACCTTGAGACGGTTCGCCGCCTCGATGCCGAAGCGATGAATGAGGAACTCCGCATCCGCTTCGGCATGGACATCGGGCTTACCTCGGACAGCTTCCTCGCCTGGGTCTATGCGCTGATGAACAAGACAGACCAAGCCGATGCCGCTTCGGAGCGCGCATTGGCGCGGGCGCAGCGTAACAACACCGGGCTCAACCTGGTTTTTGCGCACGTGTTTTCCGCAACCAAGTGCCTGTTTCTGAATCAGATCGACGAGGCGCGTTATCTGGCCGAAACAGCTCTTAAAGGCGCCGAGGAAATGGAGTTCAAGCAATGGGTTGCGCAGGCAAAAATTCAACTGGCGCGCATCGGCGACCTGAACGGGGACCCCGATGCGCTCGCCACTTTGCAAGAAGCGATGGCGGAGTATCTGGAGACCGGAATGGTTCTCGCACGCCCCTACGCACAGGTCTGGACGGCGGAAGCCTTGATCCGCAAGGGCCGGCCTGCCGACGCACTGGACGTGCTGGATGACCTGCAGCGGTTTACTCGAACGTCGAAGGAGCAGTACTTCGACGGCGTGGCCCAAACGGCACGATCCCTCGCGTTGAGCAAACTAGCGAAGCCCCGAATAGCCACCTCTACACCCAATTGATTTCGGCGCAGGCCCCTTACCCTGAACGTGCAGGAGGCCTGCCAAGGTCAGCCTGACGAGCCGACGCGGAATTGATTTTGCGCTTTTCTTGCGCTGTAAGCGTCTGGTTTTGACGCGGTTCTTACAGCTCGCTGGAAGACTCACCTCTAAGCGATAACAGCGGGGTGAGACAATGTATGCTCTGGCAAAGAGGTCTGTTGGAACAGGCGTGTTTGACGCGTGTTGGGCAGGGTGGCGCGCAATACCCGATGATTGCTTTGAGATTGTTCCATCCGGCATTGGTATTGTCAGGCTACTGCTCTCCGCCGTTGCCGGCGCAGCCGTGGCTCTTATGCTGTCTCAAGCGGCACCAACGCCAGCGCTGGCCCAAACGCTGAACCAGGATGCTTTTGCGACGGAGGAAGGCCCGCACTTCTTCAACAACAAGTGCTGCTTTTGCAAAGAGGCCACATCCGTGCAGGCGACCGATGGCGGCTATCTGTTTCTACTCACGGATGGGCGCAAATTGTTCGTCGAAAGCCATATGATCAGACCTTCTGAGGACGGAAATCAGTGGTACTGTCCGGCCCATCAGGGATCGGAACGCTGCGGGCTGATACAGTTGGGCTCCTAGTAGGGGCGAGTGCCGTGCTCAAGCACTGAAGGTCAGGCGCGCCTGCGTGTGTCGCCGATAGATTGGCTAGCCCCTTGTGTTCGGCCTGCGAGCTGCGGATTCTCCAATAGCGTTTCCGACCCAGCTATGGAGCACGTCTTGCGGGTACATGGGAGGGCGAGGAGTGGCCATCGAGGACCTCAGAGCCAGGCTTCTGCAGTTTGACGGTGCTGCTGTTTCCGTGTTGTCGGAGGCTAGGGCGGACTGCCGAGGGCATGACCGGTTTTTGGACGACGTGGTCACGCTTGCTGCCGATCCCTGCGGTTCCGTTGCGGACGGGGCGACATGGATCCTCAAAGCGGAACTGGAAGATGGTGCGGAGCTCACGCCAGAGTTGGCAGAAATGCTGGTTTCGGCATTGGACGGGCTGACCTCCTGGCAGTCCGTTCTGCATGTCTTTCAGATCATCGATAAGGTTCGGCTGAACGAGGCGCAGGCCGGACGTGTCATCCAGCGGGCAAAGTCGTTCACCGTGCATAAGCGTCCTTTTCTGCGGGCCTGGAGTATGCATGCCATCGTCGTTCTGGGACGGGCGTTCGCCCAATACCAGCACGAGGCCGAGACGGCGTTGAAGCAGGGCGAAGCCGACAAAGCCGCATCCGTGCGCGCCCGCGCCCGTCAACTTCGACACTGATCCTGGATCCGGCCGACGCCGTTGAACCGCTGCCGTTCCGCGGTCCAGTTGCGTTCTGCAGGCCCGGTCGTTTTGAGTTGTCGCGAATGTCGAACTGCGGGTCCGTGTTCAGGCGGCCGCGGGCTTTCTTGCGACGATGAAAACGGCCAGGCTCTTGCCTTTGCCGTTCGGCTTGTCCGGGCGCCATTGATGGTCGATGGCGAAACCGGCCCGGGTGATCGCCGCCAGAAGTTCCTGTTCCGTAAGCACCTTGACGCTTGGTATCACGCGGAAGAACGCACCGATCGGCGCGATGTACTTGAAAAAGGCCATGGTGTCGCCGAGGCAGACGGTGCTGCTGGCGAAGACGCCGCCGGGCTTCAGCAGACGCAGGACCTTGGCGAGCGCAGCCTCCTTGTCGTCCAGCAGATGCAGGATGCTCATGCCGAGCACGGCATCGAGCGAGCCATCGGGTGCGTCGTAGGCTTCGATGGTCGCCTGTTCGAAGGTGACGTTGTCGATATCCTGAGCCTCGGCCTTGCGCCGGGCGATGGCGATCATGTTGGCCGAGACGTCGATGGCGTGGATGTGCTTCACGAAGGGCGCATGGGCAATGGCGGTCGATCCGGTGCCGCAGCCGAACTCCATCACCTGGCTGTCGGGGCGGAAGTACCGGCGGGTGATTTCGAGCTTCTTCTGATAGCTCGCCTCGTCGGCCACCGGCTGCCTGGCATAGCGTTCGGCGATCCGGTCCCAGAATCCTGCTGACGTACCCATCCAGCCCCCAAACCTTCGATCTGTGTTGGTCTTTGGCGGCCGCGCCCGGCAGCCGAAACGAAGCTGCTGATTTAAGCAGTGGCCGCTGCAATTCAAGATGACGTTTGATGGGCCGGCGTTCCGGTCGCGGGTAGGGCCGGCACCGACGATCAGGCGCGCGCAGCGCGTTCGCGACGGTCCCGATAGCGGTAGTACTCGCCGACGACTGGCAAGAACCATGGCTTACCGCGATAGAACGGCACCGGAACGCCGGGAAAGTCGAGTCCGGCATAGGCGCTGTCGCATTGGCCGTCATCGAGAATACGCCGGGCGACCTGCCGGCCGAGATAGGTCAGCATGGCAACGCCGCTGCCGTTGCAGCCGGTGCAGTAATGCAGGCCGTCCTCCTGACCCATGTGCGGCAGTGCGTCCGTCGTCATGGCGACGAAGCCTGACCAGGAATGGGTAATGCGGACGCCCTGCAGCTGCGGCCAGCGGTCGGTCATCATCTTGTGCAGCAGCATCGCACTGACATCCGGCGGCACATCCTGAAACCGGGCGCGGCCGCCATACATCACCCGCCGGTCGCCGGGCAGCAGCCGGTAATAGCTGGTTACGCGCGGGGTCTCGGAGATGGTCCGTCCGTTCGGGATCAGCTCCCGCGCCAGGTCTTCGGGCAACTCTTCGGTGACAATGATCTGGCTCGAAATCGGTACGAGGCGATTGCGCAGTTTCGGCGTCAGGGCGCCGGTGTAGCCGTTGGTGGCGATGACCACCTGCTCGGCGCGGCAGTCGCCCTTCGTCGTTTTCAGGGTGAAACGGCCCGGCGCGCCGTCGATGGCATTCACCTTGGTATGCGCGCACAAGGTCACGCCGGTCCGGTGACAGGCATCGAGCAAGCCTTTGTGAAACAGCGATGGGTGCAGCTTGCCGGCGCGCTGGATGACCAGTCCGCCATGATAGAAGTCGCTGCCGATCTCGAGGCGCTGTGCCTCGCGTGGCACGGCGGTTGCGCCGATATCGAGCACGTGATTCAGAAACTCGGCCTTTTTCGCAAGGTCGGCAAAGTGCGATTTGGCATAGGCACCGACAAAACGGCCGCGCTGTTCGAAATGGCAATCGATGTTCTCGCGTTCGATCAGTGCGGCAATGAAGTCGTAGGCGGCGAGGCTTTCCTGCAACAGGCTTGCTACCAGCGCCTTGTGTTTGTCGCCGCGCGCGTTCTGCCCTGGTCCCCCGGAGATGCCCTTGCCCAGATTGATACCGGCGCTGACGCCGCCGCCGTTGCGGGTGCTGGCGCCTTCGCCAAAAGCCAGGGCGTCGACGACGGTGACGCTGCGGCCGGCACGCGCCAGTTCCAGCGCGGCGGAGAGGCCGGCATAGCCGCTGCCGACGATGAAGACTTCCGTCGTTGCCGGCAGGCCGGTCGAATGGGTTGTGCCCGGCCGCGCTGCCTCCCACCAGAAGGCCTCGCTTTTGTAATCGGGGTGGAAGAGTGCCTTGTCGATCTTCATGACGGTGCGCCGGCAGCCATCGGCGGCCAGCCCCAGGGCATGATCTGCTCCATCGCAGCGGCCAGATCGATCAGCTGTTGCTCGCCATGCCACGGCGCCACAGCCTGAACGCCAGTCTGCAGACCATCCGGCGTGACGCCGGCGGGGATGGAGATGGCCGGGTGACCGGTGAGGTTGAACGGTGCCGGATAGTTGTACCAGTTGGCGCGTAGCGAGCCGGCGACCTGTCCGTTGATGGTGATCGGGTCGAGCGCCGAATGGCCGATGCGCGGTGGCGGCGCGCTGACGCACGGCGTCAACAGCAGGTCGGCGTCGGCGAAGACGGCTTCTGCCTGATGATAGAGCGCCGTCCGCCGCAGCGGAATCTGCCGCAGCGCTTCAGGCTCCAGCGCTTCGCTTTCGGCAATGGCGGCGCGCATTGTCGGGCCCATCCGTTCGCGGTCGGCGGCCGAGAAATGTGCCATGCGCGCCGCCAGCGGGGCGCGGATGCAGACACGCACCAACTCGTTGTCCCAGTCCTCGCGGCCGTCGCTGCGGGTGATGATGGCGCCGGCATGCGACAACGTGTCGAGCACCGTTTCCATGGCCGCGAGGACACCATCATCCACCAGGTCGTTGCCCAGGCGCGGTTTGAAGTGGACCCGCAACCCGCGCAGTGTCGATAGCGGCTCCGCCGGAACGGAGCAGGGCGCCGGCATTTGCCCGCGCGTCCATGGGTCGCCCGGGTGCGGGCCGCTCATCACATTCAGCATCGCGACGAGATCCGCGGTCGTCCGTGTGATGGCGCCGAGGAAGATGAAATTGCCGAACAGATCGACCGCCTGCTCGTTAGGAATGCGCCCCAGCGTTGCCTTCAGCCCCAGAACGCCACAACAGCTGGCCGGGATGCGGGACGATCCGGCGCCGTCGGTCGTCACGGTCAATGGTCCCATGCCGGTCGCGGCAGCGACCGCAGCGCCACCGCTCGACCCGCCGCAGGAATAGTCCGGATTCCAGGGATTTCGGGTAGCGCCGTAGCGCGGACTTTCGGTCAGCGCGGTGTGGGCGAATTCCGGCGTTGTCGTCTTGCCGATCAGGATAGCGCCGGCGGCTTTCAGGCGCGCGACCACGGCTGCATCGCGCGCGGGAATGTTGCCGGCCATGAGGTGCGAGCCGTAAGCGGTCTCCAGACCTTCCGTCTGCACCAGATCCTTGACCGAGAACGGCACGCCATGCAGCGGACCGCAGGCCGCGCCATGCTTTCGCGCCGCGTCCGCCTCATCCGCCGCCCGCCGGGCGCCGTCCCCGTCCACCAGCGCATAGGCGTTCAACGACGGTTGCAATCGGTCGATCCGCGCCAGAACCGCGTCCATCACGGCTCTGGCGCTCAGCGCTCCCTCGCTTAGCTGTGGAGCCAGTTCCGTCGCCGAAAGCCGGCAGATGTCATCGGGTGTCATGTCCAGGCTGGTCCGCATCCCGCGTGTGTCAGGCGTTTGACATCATTGCGCGCGGTTCTCACCTTAAAGTCAAAGATCAAGATATCTGTATTTCATAATTCGAAGTTATGTTAGTTCGGACGAGGAGGCCGGACATGATCACCGTGCGTCAGCTTGAGGCGTTGCGCGCCGTCATCGATCATCAATCAGTGACGGGGGCGGCTGCCTTCATGCGCTTGTCGCAACCGGCGGTCAGCAAACTGATCACCAATCTGGAACTTGAAACCCAACTGACGTTGTTTCGCCGCGACCGCCGCCGGCTCGATCCGACACCGGAAGCGATGATCCTTTATGAACAGTCCTTGCGCGTGTTCGACGGGTTGCAGGAGATTGCTCGCGTATCGGCGGACTTACGGAACCTGTCCGGCGGCCGTCTGACGATTTTCAGCTTGCGGGCCCTGGGCAAGAGCGTCCTGCCAAAGATTTTGTCGGCCTTCATGGCGAAGCATGCGCAGGCGCGCATAGGCCTTCATGTGCATTCGTCCCGGACCGTTCTGCAGGCGGTTGCGTCCCGGCGTGTCGATCTTGGCTTGTCCATGGTCGGCACCGATCATCCCGCCGTCGACTGCCGCACCCTGTGTCGCGTCGATGCGGTGTGTGCCCTGCCGCCGGGGCATCGGCTGGCGCCGCGTGAAACCATTTGCGCCGAGGACCTCGAAGGCGAATCCTTCATCTCGTTCGGGCAGGACGCCGGCATACGGCAACGGATCGACTCCATGTTCGACGAGCTGGGCATTGCACGTCAGCTGCTTGTCGACACGCACATTTCCGAAACGGCCTGTGCGTTCGTTGCGCAGGGTAGTGGCGTCTCGCTGGTCGATCCCTTTACCGCCAATGACTTCGTCCAACACGGCGAGATCGTGGTGCGACCTTTTGTGCCGGCCATTCCATACGAATTCTATGTGGTGACGCCGCAAGGCCAGCCGCTGTCGCTACTGGCACAGAACTTCATCTCGGTGCTTGAGGCCGACGTGAAAAGCTACGCCGGGTTGGGCGACTGCTCCGCTTAGGCGGACACCAAGCAAATGAGGAAGGAGCGGGCGTTGAAGGATTGGCCCGTCGCCGGCAGGTGTCCCGGCGACGGTTCTCAGGGCCTTGCGTCGTTGTTCGGTAAATCGTTCGCAGGGGGGCGGTCTTGGAGATACAGATCATGATACTGACTGGAAAAAAAGATCAGTGGTTGTGCGTCAGAATGGGTACAGGCGTTGACGTCGCCCAGGATCAAGGTGTGGTCGTTCACGACCATCAGCCGGTCAACGGCGCAGTCGAAATAGGCCATTGAGCCACTGACTTTCGGCGGACCGTCGACATCGTCGAAACGCGGCGCGAATCCGGGGACCGGCTTGCCGGCAAAGTGATTGGAGAGGTCCTTGGCGCATGCTGGCAGGACATTCACGGCGAAGCGCCCGGTGTCTTCGATGACGCGCAATGTCCGGCCCTGCATCACCGAGATGAGGACGACGGGCGGCGACAGGCTGACCGAGATGAAGCTGTTCGCCGTCATCCCGACAACCTGGCCGGTTCGGTCACGTGTTGCGACGACGGTAACGCCGGTTGGGTATTGAGCAACGGCGCGACGGAACTCCGCCGGATCGGGATGCTGGCTCACTCACGCCTCGACCGGGAAGTGAAAGACCTGGGCGCCTTTGGGCGAATAGTTGGGAACGTCCGCCGCCACGTTCTGACCCTCTGCCGAACCCATCGCCGCGCCGAACGCGTCGCCGTCTTCGAAATACGCTTGAAAGATACAAAAGACGTCGCCCGGTCCAACGGCGTCGGGATAGGCGAAATGCATCTTCTTCAGGCCGGGCAGCTTTTCCACCAGCTTCAGATGCGACGTCTCGTAGTACGACCGGAACGCCGCCTCGTCGTCGGGCCGCGGATAAACGACGGTCAGGCAATGCATCGTCGCCCCTCCCTATTCCGCAGCGGCTGCGGGCTGCGCCGTGCGTTCGATCCACGCGCGAATGCGGGCGGGCGAGCTGAGATGGCTCCACTGCACTTCGGGCTGATTGAAGTTCTGGGTGAACTCGTCGCAGAGCGCCTTGTTCTGGCTCATCGCGCCGATCAGCATCTGCAGATCTTCCGATGGCGGCGGCATCATCAGGTTAGTCCAGCGGGAAGCCGACAGAACGCGGTCCTGACGTTTCCAGTTCATCGTTTCGATGAAGCGGCGATCCAGTGCCGGGGCATGAAGGATTTCCTCCGCCATCACGAACGCCGCGTATGACGCGATGTTGGCGCCCTGACCGTTCACCGGGTCGACAGTGGCGTGGACGTCGCCGATGGCGACGGCGAACTTGCCGTTTTCGAACTCCACCTCCGTCTGGCGAACGGTCGGCACGACCCCGCCTTGCATCAAGTCCACAGGCTGGCAGAGATCAAATCGTGCGGTGTCGACGCGGTTGTACACCGCAGGGTGGTATTCCTCGAGCACATCCAGGACCACCCGCAGAAACGCTTTCGGGTCATCTTCGTATTTCGTCGTGACCGTTGCTTCCAGCGGCGTGCCTGGCACATTCTCGAACAGCAACGCCGTGCCAATGCCCTCGAACGTGACCGTCGGGATGACGATGAGCTCGCCTTTCGCCGGGGTTACGGAGAGCGTGACGTTCATTGGCGAGGGATGGTGCACGCCGGTGTAGAGCCCGCAACTCAGGCGGCGCTGTGGCTGCTGAAACGGCGACTCGGTCGGATTGTGTTCGAACATCGCGCCCAGCGGGCCTTTACCCACCGCGACGACCAGCAGGTCAAAACGATCGATCAGGGGCTGGATATCGCTCTCCTCGACCCGGCGGTACTCGATCTTCCCGCCGCGTTTCGAGAAGTCTTCCATCAGAGCCGGCAGGTAGATGCGGTAATCGACCGCGCGTGACGGATTGTTGAAATGACCTTGAAAATTCAGCGGTTCCGGGAAGTTGAACCAATGGTCGTGATAGACGTAATGATCGTCCGGATCGGTCCAATGATTGACGTCTAGGATGGTTTCGCGTTCGAGCGTGGTGCTGTGATGCGCCACCGTGTTGAGCAGCTGCGAACCTCGATAGTCTTCCGGCCGGCGATCCGTGATGATCGTCGCGTCTACGCCATGTTGCTGTAAACGAAGTGCCAGGTGGAGGCCGGCAACACCGGCTCCGACAACGCCAACATTGTGCATTTGACTTCCTCCCAGTCGTCAAAGCGCGAGTATATTGCCGGCTATATTCATCCGGAATAGTATGAGTTGGATAATATAAATTCTAATATGGAATGAAATGGATCGTATCGACTGCCTTTCGGCCTTCGTTCACGTCCTCGAAAGTGGAAGTTTCTCAGGCGCGGCAAGACGGCTGGGTACGACCCAGCCGACGATCAGCAAGCGAATAGCCCGGCTGGAGGCGGAGTTCGGTACCAGCTTGTTCCTGCGCACGACCAGGCGACTGTCGCCGACCCGTGAAGCCGAGCGGATTTACGAGCACGCGCGTGGGATCCTGGAGACGTTCGATCTTGCGACCGCCCAGGCGCGTGATGTCTCGCCGCAACCGACAGGAACCCTCGCGATGAGCGTTCCGTCTTCCGTCGGTCGCCATCTCCTGATGCCGACGATCCTGGAGTTCATGCGCCGATACCCCGGCGTTACCCTGGACCTGCGCCTGTCAGAACGACCATTCAATCTGATCGAAGAAGGCGTCGAACTGGCAATCCGGATCGGGAAGCTGAGCGATGCAACGCTCCGCGCCCGCTTGCTCGGCAGTGTTCGGCGGTTCGCCGTTGCCAGTCCGGTTTACCTGCAGGATCGGCCGGGTATACGTGACCCCGCCGATCTGAGCGATCATCAGTGCATTGGCTACGCACCGTTTGGCGACGTGGCGCAATGGACGTTCGAAGGTGAGATTGGGCGATACGTCGTCGACGTGGATTGTGCGGCGAAGCTCGACGACGTTGACGCCATTCAGACGATGGCCGTCGAAGGTCTTGGTATCGCGATACTGCCGATCTGGCTCGTCGCGCCGATGATCGACGCCGGAAAACTGGAAATCGTCTTGCCCGACTTCACCGTCCCAAGCCTTCCGCTCAATGCGGTTTACTTTGAGCCTAGAAAACTGTCGCTGCGGGCCAGGCGTTTCCTAGACCTGCTGATCGAGAACCGGTCAGTCTTTGATTATCCAATGCGACCTGCCTAGCCGCACTACTGAAGACGGCTGAGGATCGCTTGGCCCTCGTCCGATCGAAGTGAGAAGTCGGTGCCGGCATACGCATCGCCCGCGTCGGTGCAGAGCCAGGCAATGGCTTCCGCGACCCAGGCCGGCGGAATGTGGACCGATGGGTCGAGTTGGCTGACCGGGTTGATACCCGAAGCTTTGATCGCGACCTGCATGTCGGTAGCGACCGTGCCGGGGCTGAGACCGACGACCCGGACGCCCTGATCCCGATATTCCTTGTCGGCGCAGCGGGTCAGCGACAGCGCGGCCGCCTTGGAAGAGCAGTAATGGCTCCAGCCTTCAAGAGCGCTGGTTGCGGCGCCGGAACTGATGTTGACGATCGCCCCGCGACCCTGCCGCAACATCACGGGGATGGCACAGCGCAGGCCGAAATAGACGCCCTTGTAGTTGACGTCGGCGGCCAGCGCCCATTGTTCCGGGTCGGAGTCGGCGATGTGGGCAATCGGTTCGATCAGGCCGGCGTTGTTGACCAGAATGTTCAGCCCGCCATGACCGTCGACGCAATGCTGCACCGCGGCGGCGACATCGTCGAAACGGCTGACGTCGCAGGTGACGGCATCGGCGGTGCCGCCGGCTGCCGCAATGTCGGCCGCCACGGCGTCGATCTCATTCCGCGTGCGAGCGGCCAGGACGACAGCAGCGCCGGCCTCCGCCAGTCGTTTCGCGGCTGCTGCACCAATGCCGCGGCTCGCGCCGGTGATCAGGGCGGTTTGCCCGCTCAGGTCGATGGGGGTCATGTCGGTCGGTCCTTCCAGGTGGGGGTGGCCTTGTAGCGCGCCGGTGTCCATTTGGGCAATGACTCGAGCCTGTTAATCGGGCCCTGGTAGACCTTGCGCAAATTGTGCCTGCGCCGCAGTGTAGGTTTTGCGAAGTACGGAGCCCCGCGATGGACGACGATCTCAAGCACCTTGACACCAACACCGACGAAATTCGGGAGTTGGTCGATAGCATCATCCAGCAACATCTGGTCACCGCCGCCAACGACAACAAGATGTGCCCGAAATGCGTGGCCGTGACGTTGCTGGAATGGGCGTCGTTCGCTGCGACCTCGGCCGGTGCCACTGTCGCCGAAGTGCTGAACGCGGCGGCCAATGGCGCGATTTCAGCGGAAGAAGAAGCGGAAATGATGGAGGCGGAGCCGCCGAGCCATACGCGGCATTGATCGTCGTCGCGGCTGCCGCTTGGTGCCCTTGTCACCCTGATGTAATGCCGCGTTGCTAAGAGCGCAGAATCCAGCCACTTCAACCGACCCGATGGCACGACGACCGAACATCCTGTTCATCACCGCCGATCAGTGGCGTGGCGACTGCCTCGGCGTGGCTGGCAATCAGGTCATCCAAACGCCGCACATCGATGCGCTGGCCGCCGATGGTGTCTATTTCTCGCGGCATTATGCGGCCACGGCGCCATGTGGGCCGTCGCGGGCCAGCCTGCTGACGGGTCTTTATCCGCACAATCATCGCGCCGTGCTGAACGGCACCCCGCTCGATGGCCGGTTGACCAATGTGGCACTGGAACTTCGCGCCGCCGGTTACCTGCCGACCTTATTCGGATACACGGACACCACGCCGGACCCACGCGAATATGCGGCGGACGATCCGGTCTTGCGCAGCTACGAGGGCGTGCTGAAAGGGTTCCGGGCCGGGGCGCTATTGGGCGAGGACGGTGCCGCATGGCTGCGTGACCTGCGCCGGCTGTGCTACGACGTGCCCGAGCTTGGACTGGCGATCTACGATGCAGATCCAACCTTCGACGTGCCACCCGGCCGGCAGCCGACTTTTGCGCCAACCCGCTTTGCCAAGGAACATAGCGAGACGGCCTGGCTGACCGACCGTGTGCTGGATCACGTGGCCCTGAGCGGTGAGGTACCCTTCTGCCTGCACGTCAGCTACCTGCGGCCGCATCCGCCGTTTATTGCGCCTTCCGGGTTTCACGACCTCTACCACCCCGACGACATGCCGGCGCCGAGCCGCGCGCCGTCGCCGGACGCGGAGGCGAGCCAGCACCCTTTTCTCGCCGCGGCGTTGGCGCGCGTGAAGCAGTCGACCTTCTTCAATCACGGCGACGGTCTTGCCGCGGACCTCGATGACGCGGCGGTGCGCCAGATCCGCGCGACCTACTATGGGCTGATCACCGAGGTCGATCATCATATCGGCCGACTGGTCGATGGCCTGCGCCAGGCCGGACTGTACGACGATACCGTCATCGTGCTGACGTCGGATCACGGCGAACAACTCGGTGACCATTTCCTGTTCGGCAAGCTGGGTTACTTTGATCAGAGCTTTCACATTCCGCTGATCGTCAAACCCGCGGCGGGGGAGGGTGTGCGTGGCGGGCGGGTCGATGCGTTTACCGAGGCCGTCGACGTGATGCCAACCTTGCTGGACGCTGCTGGCCGCCAGGTGCCAGGGCAGTCCGACGGCTCGTCGCTCGGACCGTTCCTGACCGGGCGAACGCCGGCGGACTGGCGCCAATCGGTCCGTTGGGAATACGATTTTCGCGATCCGATCACTCGGACGGCCGAACGGCAGTTCGGACTGACAAGCGAGCAGTGCAACCTGACGGTCCAGCGGGACGGGCGTTACAAGTATGTGCATTTTGCCGGCCTGCCGCCGCTGCTCTTCGATCTGCAGGCCGATGGCGGTGAATTCCACAACCTCGCGGACGATGCGGCGAGCGGGCCAATTCTGCTGCGCTGCGCACAGGACATGCTGTCATGGCGTATGACGCATGAGTTCGGGGCGCTGCATAACCTGATGGCAACGCCCGACGGCATGATCGACGGGTCGGTGAACCGCGACTGACGTGGGAAGGCACCGCAGGGATGCCCCGGCGGACGGGATCAGGCGGCGAGCAGTTCGGCGATGACGCCCAGCAGTTCTTTCGGACGGAACGGTTTTGCCAGCGTCCGGTCGGCACCGAGACGGCCGGCGACTTCGAGGAACAGTTCGCTGCCGGATCGGTCGCCGCCTGAGATCGCTACGATGACGGTGTCATCGCCGTTCTGCCGCATCTCCATGATCGTTTCGATGCCTTCCTTCTCCGGCATCAGGATGTCGGTGACGACGACGCGCGGCCGGTGCTTTTCATACATTTCGAGGCCTTCGACGCCGTCGGCCGCCGTCACGACGCGGTAACCGCCAAGTTCGAGCGCCGAGGTCAGCATCTCGCGCACGAGATCCTCGTCATCGATCAGCAGAACAAGCGGCTGGTCATCGGTCATTGGCCCGCCCCAACTTACTTCCCCTTATCCCCGGCACGCTCTGAACCGCCAGATTGATGTTCGTTGTCGGCCGTTCGCAGGTAGGTGCAACCGGGGACTGTGCGGGAGGGAGGTAAAGAAACACTGAAATGCTTTTCTAATATATCCAACGCATTGGGTCTTGAGGGTGGCTGTCGCTACGGGCGAAACAGGTTGATTGCGAGGGCGCTGCAAATCAACGCGAGCGCGCATAGCTCGCGCCATCCGATCGTTTCGCCCGTCAGTAGAGCGCTGGCGGCAACCCCGACAACGGGCACGGCCATGGCGCCGATGCCGGATACGGTGGCGGGGAAATGGTCGACAACGCGGAACCAGGCGAAATAGGCCAGGGCAGTCGCGATCAGCACGAGGTACAGAACCGCGAGCAAGCTGGCGGTCGACAGGTTTTCGCCTGGCCAGGGTGGGGCGATAACGGCCCAGACCACTGCAACGGGCACGACGCCGATCATCAACTGCCAACCGCCGAGGACGGTCAGGTTCGCCGTCCAGCGTCGGCGCTTCATCCATACGGTGCCAAGGCCGAACGAGACCGCCGCGATCAGTGTGCTGAGGGCGCCCAGTGGCGCATTGCGCAGATGGGTCAGATCCTGGGCCAGCAACACGGCAAGCCCGATCAATCCCAGCACAAGGGCGGCGAGGCGCGCGCGGGTCAGCCGTTCGTTCAAAATGACGGCCGCGAACAAAGCGGCCCACAATGGCATCGTATAGACGATGACGGCGGTGCGGCCCGCGCTCAGCAGATAGACGCCATAGGTCATGCCGATCTGGAAGATGGCCATGTTGCAGACACCGGCGATCGTCAGGTCCCGCCATTCCCCGCGCGGTATGCGGAGGTCATGTCCCTGCAGCCATGCGATGGCCAGCATGGCAAGTCCGGCGGCCAGCATGACCAGGGTACGGCTGGTCCAGACATCGAAGGACGCGAGAGCGATCGCGGTCGCGGGATAGCTGAAGCCCCAGCAGAACCAGGTCAGTACCATCAGGGCATAGGCAAGCGAACGCGGCATGTGAATAATACGGGCGGTTGATGCCGGTGAATGGCCGGCCGATGAGAAAGGCGATCGGCTGCGAGGACAGCGCATCGCCCGACCCATACTACAGGACCTTCAGCGACGGGTGCGTTCCATGCGTGACCAAACCGACATACCGCGAAGCGCGTTGCTGATCGTCGACATGCAGAACGACTTCGTCCGCGAGGAGGCACCGTTGGAGGTGCCGGACGCCCGCGCGACGATCACGGCGCACCGTCGACTGATCGACGGCTTTCGCCGGCTTGCAAGGCCGATCGTCTACACGAAATTCCTGAGTACGCGACAGCCCAGCCTGTTATGGACGTGGTCGCCGCAGTGCGAACCGCCGACGAGATGCTGTTGGCCGGGACATCGGCGTTACTACCGCGACGTCCAGCAGGAATTGGATTGCACGGATATCGTCACTGAGATCTACCCCGAGCCTGGCGATACGATTGTCGAAAAATTCGGATATGGCGCGTTTCATGGAACGCCGCTGAGCGACGTGCTGCGGCAGCTGGCGGTGGAGGCGCTGGTGGTCACGGGGACGGTGACGCAGATCTGTGTCGAAGAGACCGGGCGCGAAGCGTTCCATCACGGATTTCGCACCACCATGGTGTCCGATGCCGTGTCGTCATTCGATGCCGAGCTTCATGCAGCGACGCTGCGCAACTTCGCCATGAAATTCGGCTGGGTCCGAACGACGGACGAGGTGCTTGACCTGTTTCCCGGCGGTTAGCGTCGGGGCTACCCAACTGCCGCCAGATCGGCATCGCTGACGCAGTGTTCGAGTTCATAGAGTGCGGCCGTGGGACCCGGCCGGGCGCCATGCTGCTGGAGGGTGGCAGCTGACAAGTGATCGTCGCGCACAGCCGTGACCGCGTTGCGATCATATCCATCGATCAACAGAACCCAGTCGGCAATGTCATCGGGCCGGTCGCGCAGTTTCTTCTCTGCGGTTTCTGTCCGGCTGGCATCCGGATCGCCACGCAGCAGATGGGCGCCGGTCAGGCCCGGCATGGTCGCGAGCGCCGGTAGCCGGTCTGCGGCGAGCCACGTTTGAAGTGAGTCCGCCTTGCCGTCCGACGGCGAAAGCTGAATCGTCAGCAGCCAGTTGCCGACACCGAGGCCGTGGCTCGCCACCGTGTGGCAGAGGGTGCGATTGGCGTTGCGGAAGTTTTGAAGCGATTTGGTCGACCAGGGAGTCGGGTCGTTCAGCCGCGCCAGGTAGGGCGGCGACGTCAGCACGGCGAGGCCGTCAACTTCGTAGACCATGCAATAAGTCGGCGCGCCGCTGACCGCAACGCACCGGCGGCCGCGCAGGAAGCCCGGCAGGCCGACCCGCTCGGCAAGATGTTCGTGCGAATGCCAGTCCTGGAAGTCGACTTTCGTCCCATCCGCGAGATCGTGCCAGATCACCATTGCGCCGTTGCCAAGGAGGGCCATCGTCATCACTCTCTTTGCGTCAGTTTGTGGCCGCCGTCGCGGCTGAGCCATAGCAGCTTGCCACGGTTGCTGTCTGGTTGTGCAGGTGCGCCGCCGATTGTGGAGCGCCCTGTTCTCTCAGCCATCGGCCGGCTATACTCCATCCGCAATCCACCCGGCCGGCGAGTCTGCCGTTCTGTGCCACAGTGTGCCGGCCGTCAGTTCGATTATCCGTGACAACAATAAAAGCTGCAGTTCAGCGCAGGACGGGGGCGTGCGTCGAATGGGTCTGCGACTACAGTTCAATCTGGTTCTGACAGTGGTGTTCTTGCTGGGCCTCGCGGTGTCCGGCTGGGTCTCGTACGAGTTACTGCAAAAGAATGCCCGCGACGAAGCCGTGCGCACGGCGCAGTTCATGATCGAGACGGCGCGGTCGATCCGCGGCTACACGGTGAACCAGGTGCGGCCCGAACTGGCGCCGCGGTTGCACGAGGTCTTTTTGCCGCAGACCGTGCCGGCATATGCCGCATCAGCGGTGCTGTCCGACCTGCCGGGCCATACGGAGTATGTCTATAAGGAAGCGACGCTGAACCCGACCAATCCGATCGATCGTGCGACGGACTGGGAAGCCGATCTGATCAACGTGTTTCGCCGCGACGATTCAGTCGACACTCTGAGCGGTGTGCGCCAGACGCCGACCGGCCCGTCGCTCTACATCGCCAGCCCGTTGAAGGTTGGGAGCGAGGCTTGCCTGCAGTGTCACAGCACGCCGGAGGCCGCACCGGCGTCGATGATTGCCGCGTATGGATCGTCGAATGGCTTCGGCTGGAAGCTGAATGAGATCATCGGAGCCCAGGTCGTGTCGGTGCCAATGGCTGTGGCACTGGCCAATGCCAACCAGGCTTTCATCACGTTCATGCTGTCGTTGTGCGGCGTGTTTCTCGTTCTGTACATCATACTCAACCTCATGTTGAGCCGCATGATCGTGCAGCCGATCACGCGGATGTCGAAGTTGGCGGATCAGGTCAGCACCGGGCAGATGGATATGCCGGAACTGGACGAATCCAATCGCAATGAAGTCGGTCAGCTTGCGGCGGCGTTCAACCGTATGCGCCGCAGCCTGGAGCAGGCGATCAAGTTGATCGACGCATAGGACGAACGACAATGGCTCAACGCGCTGGCCGCACCGTGATGGCAAGTACGGTGTTTCTCGATATCGTTGGTTATTCGAAGACGCCGATTTCGCAGCAGACGTCGATGAAGAACGCGCTCAACGATGTGACGTCGCGCGCGGTCGAATCGGTGGAGGAATCGGAGCGTATTATCATCGACACCGGCGATGGCGCCGCGCTGTGTTTCTTCGGCGATCCGGAAGACGCGCTGTTTGTCGCCATGACGGTGAACGATCAGGTGCGCAAGGGAGCGACTTCGATCTCGCTGACACTGCGGATCGGCATTCATTTGGGGCCGGTGAAGATCATCTCGGATGTCAACGGACGCCCCAACGTGATCGGAGACGGTATCAACTTTGCCGAACGCATCATGAGCTTTGCCGGCGATGGCGAGATACTGGTATCGCGTGCCTACTACGAAGTCGTGTCGCGTCTCGATGCGGGCAATGAGGCGCTGTTCCACTATCTGGGCATCAAGCACGACAAGCACGTTCAGGAGCATCAGGTCTACGCCGTCAGCCCGCGCCTCCACGGTGTTGCGGACACAGAGGCCAGGGCTCGGCAAGCACCACCGCTGTCGACTATGGCATCGGCACCAGCACCAGCTCAGGCGCCGCAAGCTCCTTCGGAGTTGGAGAATGTCAGCCAGGACCTGTTTGCTGCCGAGGAAGAGCGTCTGGCGAAGTATCTCGGCCCACTGGCTGCCGTGATCATCAGGCGCGCGGCACGGTCGTCGCAGACGGTGGACGAGATGTACGCCAAGATCGGCGCATCGATCGCTGACGAATCCGACCGTGCCGATTATCTCGCCGGTGCCTTGCTGTATTCGGGCGTCAACAAGACGGCTGGGGATGATGCCACGCCGCAAGTTGAGTCTACCGCCGACGATCCCGTCGGCGCTGTCGCAACGGCAGCCCCTCTGCCGACCCCGGACGAACTCAAGCAGGTGGAACGAGAGCTGGCGCAGCACATCGGCCCGTTGGCGGGCGTGCTGGTGCGCAAAGCGTCCGCCAATGCGACCAGTCTGGGTGACTTATACTTGCGGTTGGCCGAGCACATCGACGATCCCGCTGATCGCAAAGCATTCCTGTCGCTGCAGGACGCAGAGATGTGAGCCGAACTGCCAGAGCGGTCAGTCGATGACGGCCGTTGCCTCGATCTCGACTTTCGCACCTTCTTCCAGCAGCGATTTGACCTCAACCAACGTCATCGCTGGAAAATGGCGTCCGATGACGTTGCGATAGGCTTCGCCGAGTTCCCTGGCCCGGTCCATGTATTCGACCTTGTCGACGACGAACCAGGTCATCCGCACGAGGTGTTCGGGACCGGCGTCGGCCTCGCGCAGGATCGCCACGATGTTGCGCAAGATCTGTTCAACCTGGCCGATAAAGTCATCGGTTTCGAAAACCTGATCGGCGTTCCAACCGACCTGACCGCCCAGGAAGATCGTGCGGCCGCTGGCAACCATGCCATTGGCGTAACCCTTGGCCGGCTTCCATCCGGCGGGATGAAGCAATTCATGCATGTCAATTCGTCCTCAGTCGGAAACGCTGGATCTTCCCGGTCTGCGTCTTCGGCAGGCCGTCGGTAAACTTTATGGACCGGGGATACTTATAGGGCGCAATCACCGCCTTCACATGCTCCTGCAGGCGTGTGGTGCAATCGGCATCGCCGGCAATGCCATCTGCCAGCACGACATGTGCCTCGACAATCTGGCCGCGGTCCGCGTCCGGCGCTCCGACGACCGCGCATTCGGCCACGTCTTCATGCGCCAGCAGAGCGGCTTCGACCTCGGGACCGGCGATGTTGTAGCCGGACGAAATGATCATGTCGTCGGCCCGGGCGGCGAAGTGGAAGTAGCCATCGTCGTCCTGATAGAACGCGTCGCCGGTCAGGTTCCAGCCGTCGCGGACATACTTGGTCTGCCGGTCATCGGCGAGATATCGGCATCCTGTCGGGCCGCGCACCGCCAGGTTCCCGGTGGTGCCGCGCGGCAGTTCGTTCATGTCGTCGTCAACGACGCGAGCTTCATAGCCCGGCGCCGGCTTTCCGGTGGTGCCGGCGGCGGCATCGCCGATGCTGTTGGTGATGAAGATGTGCAGCAGCTCGGTCGCACCGATGCCATCGAGGATCGGCACGCCGGTCTTCTCGGTCCATTGCTCGAAGATCGGGGCCGGCAGCGTCTCGCCTGCCGACACCGCCAGCCGCAGGCTGGACAGGTCAGCGCCTTCGTCCGTCGCGGTCATCATCACGCGATAGGCGGTTGGGGCGGTAAAGCAGATCGTCGCGCGATAGGTCTGGATGATGTCGATCAGGTTCGGCGGCGAGGCGTCCTCCAACAGCACGGCGGTGCCGCCGAAGCGCAGCGGAAAAATCACCAGGCCGCCCAGCCCGAAGGTAAAGGCCAGCGGTGGCGAGCCGACGACAATGTCATCCGCGGTAACGCCGAGCGTCGATCGGGCGTAGCCGTCAGCAATGACCATCAGGTCGCGGTGGAAGTGCATCGTCGCCTTTGGCTGTCCCGTGGTGCCCGATGTGAAGGCGAGTAGCGCGACATCGTCGCGCCCGGTGCGCACGGCATCGAAGGTGGTTGGCTTTTCCAGTGCGGCTTCGTCGAGTTCCGCGTCGTGGTTGCGGGTGCCGTCGAACAGCATTATGCGCTCAAGCTGCGGCGTCGATTGAGCACAGGCCTCCAGTTCGTCTTTCATGCGGCTGTCGCACAGCGCCAATCGGATTTTGGCCTTGTCGACGATGGTCGTCAGCTCGCCGGCGCGCAGCAGGGGCATGGTGTTGACAGCGACGGCGCCAACCTTGGTGACGGCGAGCCACGCCGCCACCATGGCGGGATTGTTGCCGGACCGGATCAGCACCCGTTCGCCGGGCCGGACCTTCAGGTCGTCGACCAATACATGGGCAATACGGTTGGTCCAGTCGGTCAGTTCGCGATAGGTGCGTTTGCGGCCGTTGCCGATCAGCGCGAACCGGTTGCCGTGGCCCAACTCGACCATGCGGTCCGTGAGTTCGACCGCAGCGTTCATATGATCGGGGTAGTCGAAAGCGGCGTCATCAAGGCGGAAGTCCGGCCACTGATCGGGCGGCGGCAGATTGTCCCGCGTGAACGTATCGATGTGTGCCGATGGTCCCAACATGCCGCTGCCTCCCCAGTTGATGCCGCCGCCGTCGAACTGTTGCGCTAGCCGCCGCCAGCCCCGGCCGGCACGATGCGCTCCAGCGCATCGGTCAGCCCCGGCAGTTCGGCGCCGTTGTATGTGCCGAGCAGTTCGTCAATCCAACTTTCATGCGCGGCCGCCATGGTCACGAAGGCTTTGCGGCCCTTCGCCGTCAGCCGCACCTGATTCTTGCGCCGGTCCGCCGAGTCCTGAACGCGTTTGGCCAGGCCGTCGGCGACCAGCCGGTCGACAATGCCGGTCACGTTGCCGTTCGACACCATCAGGAAGCGAGAAATCTCCGACATGATCAGGCCGGACTCGGACCGGTTCAGCGCCGACATGACATCGAACTGCGGCAGCGTGATGCCGAAGCTGAGGCGCAGGCGTTCACGGATTTCAGCTTCGATAAAGCGTGAACTGCGCAGCAGGCGCAGCCACAGGCGCAGGCGGTCCTTACTGACCGGCTCGCGCGCGGCGCCTTTGGCTTGCCGTACCGCCATCAGACGTCCCGACCGGCGAGCGCAATCGCCTGGCCATTCACCGGCGCGGCGCCATCGCCACACAGCCAGACCGCCGCATCGGCAACTTCTTCGGGTTGAATGAACTTGCCGTGTGGGTTCGTCGCCTGCAGCGAGGCTCGTGCCTGCTCTTCGGAGCGGCCGGTCTTTGAGACGATGTTGTCGATCGACCGGTGCAGCAGGTCCGTCTCGGCAAAACCGGGGCAAAGCGCGTTGGCGGTGATCCCGGATTTGGCGTATTCGCAGGACAGTGCGCGGGCGAGGCCCACAACGCCGTGCTTGGCCGCACAGTAGGCCGCAACGTAGGCCTGACCCTCCAGGCCGGCCGTCGAGGAAACGAACACCAGCCGGCCCCAGCCGCGCTCCAGCATGTCCGGCACAACGGCCTTGGCGCACAGGAACGCCCCGGTCAGGTTGACGGCGATCAGGCTGTCCCACAGATCCTGGCTGGTGTGCTGGAACGGCGCGGCCTCGGCACCGCCGGCATTGGCGATCAGGATGTCGATCGGTCCGTGCTCGGCACGAGCGGTTTCGGTCATGCTGGCCACCGATGCGGGGTCGGTTACGTCGCCCGGCGCCACGGCGATGCCTTCGGCGCGACCGGCGATGTCGGCCAGTGGCTCTGGCCGGCGGCCGGTGATGGTGACTTTTGCGCCCTGATCGCACAGGGCCAAGGCGACTGCGGCACCGATACCCGTACCACCGCCGGTCACCAGTGCATGTTTGCCATTCAGTGAACTCATCAGACGTTCCCTACCGTGCTTTCGACCCGTTCGGCCAGGCGATGCAACTGATCCCGGCCGGCGTAATAGGGCGGCGGCCAGGTTTCGCCGGTGTGGCCCAATTGTGCGGCCGACCGAAGGGTCCAGTATGGATCCGCCAGATGCGGCCGAGCGAGGCAAACGAGGTCGGCGCGACCGGCCATCAGGATCGAGTTCACGTGGTCTGCCTCGTAGATGTTGCCGACCGCCATCGTCGCCAGTCCCGTCTCGTTACGGATACGGTCTGAGAATGGCGTCTGGAACATGCGGCCGTAGACCGGTTGTGCGTGCGTGGAAGTCTGACCGGCCGAGACGTCGATAATGTCGGCGCCGGCCTCGCCGAACCGGCGTGCGATCTCCACCGCGTCGTGCGGCTCGATCCCGGCGTCGCCGACCCAGTCGTTGGCGGAGATGCGAACCGAGATCGGCTTTTCCGCCGGCCAGACATCGCGCACGGCGTGAAATACTTCGAGCGGATACTGCATGCGGTTTTCGAGGCTGCCGCCATAGGCGTCGTCGCGTTGGTTGCTGATCGGCGTGATGAACGCGGACAGCAGGTAGCCGTGGGCGCAATGCAGCTCGAGCATGTCGAAGCCGCAGCGGTCGGCCATCTCAGCCGCGGCGACGAACTGGTCTCGGACCAAGTCCATATCGTCCCGCGTCATCGGCCTCGGCGTCTGGTTCTGTGCCGACCACGGGGTCGGGGACGGGCCCAGGATCGGCCAGTTGCCGGCGGACAGCGGTGCGTCCATCTGCTCCCAACCGAGCTGGGTCGAGCCTTTTGGCCCGGAATGCCCGAGCTGGATGGCGAACTTCGCGTCGGTCTCGCGGCGCACGAAGTCGACGATGCGGCGCCATGCCGCTTCATGGTCCGGTGCGTACAGGCCCGTGCAACCGGGCGTGATCCGGCCCTCCGGCGAGACGCAGGTCATCTCGGTATAAACCAGGCCGGCACCGCCTTTGGCCCGTTCGCCATAGTGGACGAGATGCCAGTCACCTGGCGTGCCGTCGACTGCCTTGTATTGCGCCATCGGCGACACGACGACTCGGTTCTTCAGTGTCATGTCGCGCAGTTGAAATGGTGCGAACATCGGCGGGCAGGCGTCGTTGGCCGGCGCACCGGCATGGGCAAGGAACCACTTCTCCGCCTGCTCCAACCAGCCGCTGTCGCGCAGCCGCAGGTTCTCGTGGCTGATCCGCTGCGAACGGGTCAGCAGGGAGTAGTTGAACTGCACCGGGTCGAGGTGCAGGTAGCGTTCGACGTCTTCAAACCATTCCATCGAGTTACGCGCGGCGGACTGCAGTCGCAGCACCTCCAGCCGACGCTCTTCCTCGTAGCGGGCGAAGGCGTCCTGCATGCTCGCCTCTTCGTGCAGGTAGGACGCCAGGGCGATAGCGCTTTCCATCGCCAGTTTCGAGCCTGAGCCGATCGAGAAATGCGCCGTCGCCGCGGCGTCGCCCATCAGGACGATGTTTTCGTGCGACCAGCTTTCGCACAGCACGCGCGGGAAGTTCAGCCAAGCGGAGCCGCGCAGGTGCCGGGCGTTCGACATCAGTGGATGGCCATCGAGGTAGTCGGCGAAGATCTTCTCGCAGCAGTTTACCGACTGGTCCTGCGTCATCTCGCCAAAGCCAAACCCGGCCCAGGTATCCTCACTGCACTCGACGATGAACGTCGCGGTGCTGTCGTCGAACTGGTAGGCGTGCGCCCAGACCCAGCCGTGCTCGGTCTCCACGAAAATGAAGGTGAAGGCGTCGTCGAATTTCTGTGTCGTGCCGAGCCAGACGAACTTGCATTTCCTTACGTCAGTATTCGGTCGGAATGCGCCAGCGTGCTCCGCCCTGACCTTGGAGTTCAGTCCGTCCCCGGCAACGATCAGATCGTAGTCGGCAAAATCGGCAGTGCTGTCGAACTCGTACTCGAAATGCAGTTCGACGCCGAGTTCGCGCGCGCGCTCCTGCAAGATGATCAGCAATTGCCGACGGCCGATGCCGCAGAAGCCATGCCCCGTGGTGACGACCTTTTCGCCTTTGAAATGAACGGCGATGTCGTTCCAGTAGGCAAAGTGCTGCTGGATGATGTCGGCACTGACCGGGTCATTGGCCCGGCAATTGTCGAGCGTCTCGTCGGATAGAACCACGCCCCAGCCGAATGTATCGTCGGCGCGATTGCGCTCGAAAACGGCGATCTCGTGCGATGGATCGCGCAGCTTCATACTGATCGCAAAATAGAGGCCGGCAGGGCCGCCTCCGAGACAGGCGATGCGCATGATCGGCATTCCCCTTCTGCAAGGCGTCCATCAACGCTAGCCGTAATACGGATATATTTCAAATATAAAATATTTAACCCAGAAAGAATGAGCCAGCGCCATCCATTGAGAGCGGAGACGCTGACGGCTTCCTGTACCGCAGATGAACGTGCGCCTCAGGTCCGGTTCACCCGCGGCCTGCCAAGCTGTGGTCATTCCAGAGCCAACCAGCAAGGGAGTGCATGGGATGAGAAACAGGATGGCAAAAGGGATGACGCGAAGAACAACGGTATTGTTCGCCGGGGCCCTGGCCCTGGCACTGGTGTCATTCGCGGGCGGTATGCCGTCGGTTGCCGAGGCGCACGGTGCCAAGAATCGCCACCATCACGGCGAGTATGGCCACCGTCATGGCGGCCACCGCAAGAAGAAGCACGGCAGGCACTTTCATCACCACTACCACTATCCGCCGCATCACTATCGCAAGTGGCTGCGGCGCCAGTACCGCCATCACTACCGGCACTGGTACCATCATGGGCCGTACTATGGCCCGCCATGGTTCCCATACAAGTATCGGTACTGACGGCTTGTCGCCTGGCCGGACGCCGTCTGTTACAGGAACGCGCGGCGTCCGGTCTACGGGCATCGCGCTGCCATCGCTACGGTCGGCCGCATTACTGCGGCCGACGACGGGCTCACGATGATGCCGGCCAGCCGCGGCGCAACAGATCGGCTTCCTGTTCGGGCGTCACCGGCGGGCTGGCGTCAAGTGCCTCCAGCATAGCGTCCAGCGCTTTGCCGCCCGGGCCGGACGCCGGCGCGTAGCCGTTGGGTCCGGGCTCGGTGATCGGTGCGGCGACGACCATTTCGACATGCCAGGTGCCGGCCGGCGACCTGCAGGCAATGCCGAACTCAAGGGCGTTCGGAAGCTCCTGGAACACTTCAAACTCGCGACAATGTCGCCCGGTGCCGTCACGGAAGGTCAGCATGGGCTGCACGCCGTACTCGTTGAGCTGGCCGCTGGGCAGTGATTCCAGAGCGGTATGCAGCGGTCCGCCTGCCGGGGCGTCTCCGAGAGCCGCTATCGTCGGTGGCCGGTCGTTGTCGAAGTAGCTCCCGGCACCGAGACCGATGGCCAATGCCAGGCTGGCGGCGAGCGATGTCGGAAGCCAGCGCTTCAGGCGCTGCCGCGGCTGGAGCACCGCAACTTTGCCTGGCTCACCGAAAATAGCCGCTTCGATTGCGGCCGGCGTTTTTTCGCCGGCGGGGATTGCGAAAGCTTCGCGCACCACGGTGTTGCTGTGGCGTAGCTGATCGGCGTAGGCCTGCGCCGCCGGGTCGCGTGCCAGGATCTGCTCCAAACGATGCACATCCTGCGGATCGTCGATCGACCCATCGACCAGCGCTGCGATTTGTTCGTGCGTCCAGTCCTGGTTCATACTGTTTCCTCCGCGAGCAAAGGCAGCAGTCGCGCTCGTGCCCGGGCAAGCCGGCTCATGATCGTGCCTGTAGGCACGTCGAGGATGTCCGCAGCTTCCCTGTAGGAGTAGCCTTCAATAGCTACCAGGGCCATCACCGCGCGCTGCTCTTCGGGTAGCTGGCCGATGGCATCGCGAACCTGCGCCAGGATCAGGCGCTGATCGTTCTGTCGGGCCGCGCGACCTTCGTCGGAATGCCATTCAGCCAGATCGGGATCGGCAGTTTCACCCCGCCGGGCACTGCGGCGGACCGCGTCGATATGGCTGGTCTGTACGATACGGAACATCCAGCTATCGAGCCGGGTGCCCGGTTGGTACTGATCCAGACGGCTCAGCGCCTTTTCGCAAGCTGTCTGCACGAGGTCGTCCCCTTCGTCGCGGTTGCCGCAGATCGCAAAGGCAAAGCGGCGCAGGCGTGGTATCAGGGCAGCGATCTCACGCTTGGTTTCGTCGCTCATGTTCGATCCGCTTCTGCCGATTTCGCTAGAAGAACGTCCGACGGCACGTTTTATTCCAAGGCGACTGGAATAATTTTCACTGCGGCGCGTTGTGGCAGATGACGACGCACTACTCAAGGAGCTCCAGCGTGCGCCCTGTCCTGGCTGTTTTGACAGTTTTCCTGATGCTGCTCGTTCGCATCGACGGCGTTCATGACGCCCCTATTGTCGCCATCGCGACGGCGGCCGCCGATGATGGAGACGGCGACGGCGATGGGGACGGTGATGGAGACGGGGACGGCGATGGAGACGGCGACGGTGACGGAGAAGGCGACGGAGATGGCGAAGGCGACGACGGAGACGATGGAGACGACGGAGATGATGGCGACGACGGTGAAGACGGGGAGGATGCAGACGATTCCGATGACTCCGACGATGACGACTCCGGCGTCCTGGGAGCCATCAGCAGTTTTTTCAGCGGCACCGACGGTGGTGCCGAGAGCTTCCTGACTTCGGAGATTTTCGCCATTGCGCCGACTGGCTTGCGGGCGGATGAGCGCGCGGCATTGCTGGCGGCTGGTTTCGCCGTGCTATCCGTTGAAGCGCTGTCGAGCCTGGGAATCACGGTTACCCGGTTGTCCCTGCCTGCGGGCGTCGACCCTGAAACGGCGCTGGAGATCGCGCGCCCGCTGGCGCCGCGGGCCGTCTTCGACCTCAATCATCTTTACCGCGCGAGCGGCATAACCTGTCCGCCTGTGTATTGCTGGGACCGCCGCCTGGTTCGGCTCGGCGGTCTGTCGGCCGATGCGTGCCGGCGCGGCGCACCCATCGCCATTGTTGATACGCCTGTTGCAAGAAGCCATCCGGCGCTGCGAGGTGCCAATATCGAGGCCCGCAGTTTCTTGCCGGAAGGCATTGAACCGGCGGTGTCGGGACACGCAACGGCGATTGCCAGTCTTTTGGTAGGACAGGTATCGCCCGATCTGCCGCCGTTGACGCCGGGTTCGCGGCTGCTGGTCGCCGAAGCGTTCCGCGACCGCGACGGCGCGGCGCAGGCGGATGCCGTCGCGATCGTGCGTGGCATCGACTGGGCCGTTAAGCGTCGCGCGCGCGTGATTGCCATGAGCATCGAAGGCGCGCCGAACGCGCTGTTGGAAGTGGCCGTGCGTGCCGCGGCCAAGCGCGCCAATCTTGTGGCTGCCGCCGGGAACGGCGGGCCCAGGGGCGATGCGGCGTTTCCCGCGGCCTATCCCGAGGTGATAGCGGTGGCTGCGGTAGATCAGCGCATGCGGCCCTATCGCAAGGGAACCCGCGGTGCCTATGTCGAGATTGCCGCGCCGGGCGTGGAAATCCTCTCGGCCGACGTCGACGGCACCAGCCGGAAATGGACCGGCAGCAGCTTCGCGGTCCCCTTCGTCGTCGGTGCACTGGTGCGCGCGCGGGCCGAGACGGCCGGCGACCCGGTCGCCGCGCGGGCTCTCCTGGCAAGCACGGCACGCGACCTGGGTGCGCCGGGCCGTGACGACATCTATGGCCACGGCCTGCTGCTGAGCCCCGAGGCCGGCTGCTGGTAAGCCGGCTCGTCTTACTCAAACACCATTGTCGTTCGGATTTCTCGCGCTGCCGGGGGCGGTCGGTGCATGGGAATCTTTTTGTGCGATCTGCGGCAAGTTTTTGCCTCTGCTGCTGGAATAATCCCGCCGCCTCGACGTTGTTCCGGTGCAAACGCAAACGCGGCAAAGCCGCAGCAGTAGCCAAAGGAAAGTGACATGTATCTGTTCGATCAAGGGCAAATTTCGCGGATCAAGCCGTCTTTTGTGACGCGTCGTGTCGATCACAGGGAAATCGCGGGACTGAACAGAAGCGCGTCCGATCTGAAGCCTGGCGATCTCGTGGTCGCTCGGGTCGAGGAGATCGGTCACCACACCAGGATCGAACGGCCGGATGGGCGCAAAGCCACGCTGTTCCCGGGCGACGAAGTGCTGCTGGCCTGTGGTGCGCGCTACGCTCCCGACCAGTTCGAGGCCGATTGCCCGGCGTCCGTCGGGCCGGCGCATCTGGCTGCGGCCGGCGGCATTGCCGGCGTGGTCCGGAACAGCCACACGCGCATGAAACCGGCCACCACCATCACCATTCTCGGCGCCGCGCACGACAGCGACGGCGTCCGGCTTAACCTCGATGCTTACCGTGTCTCGACGGCGGTTCAGCCGGTGCGCGTGCCCGTCATTGCGGTCTGCGGTACGTCGATGAATGCCGGGAAGACCTATACGGTCGGCTCCATCGTGCGCGGTCTGACCAGATCCGGCCTGAAGACTGCTGCTATCAAGGTGACGGGCACCGGCGCCGGTGGCGATCTCTGGATGTTCAGGGATTGCGGCGCTGCCCATGTGCGCGACTTTACCGACGCCGGTTTCGCATCGACCTACCGGGTGTCGGTCGATGATATCTTCACCGGGCTGAGGCATCTGATCACCGAGGCCGAGACCGCCGGTGCCGACGTCGTGGTTCTGGAACTGGCAGACGGCCTGCAGCAGTCAGAAACGTCGTCGCTGCTGCTCCGGGACTCTTTCCAATCCATGCTGACAAGCGTCGTGTTCGCTGCGGGCGATGCCATGGGGGCGCAGGCCGGGCTGGCCTGGTTGCGCCGCGCCGGTCTGCCGGCGCGGGCGGTCTCCGGATGCCTCACGCAATCTCCATTGGCCATGCGTGAACTCGACATGTCTGTCGATTTGCCGTGCCTCACGGCGGAAGCGCTTGCGTGCCCCGACGTTGCCTCCCGACTTATGCCGGCCACCGGCCAGCGGGCCTTGCAGGCAGCATGACGATGGCGTTGCCAGCGCTCAGGGTCGTTAGCGCGTCTGATACGGCCGGTGCATCCGGCCGTACCGGGGCGCTGCCGGCCGTTCTACGCGGCAGGCGCCGTGTCATCTTCGCCCGGCTGCTGTTGAATGGACTGTCGCAGGCGGCGGCCGCCGTGGCGTTGCCGTTTACCATCATGGCAAGCAGCGATCTGCCGATGGTGCAGGCGGCGTCGCTGCTGGGTCTGTTGGCGCTGGTGTTAGTGGCGCTGCGGATTTTTGAGCTGGTCGACGCCGAACGGCTTGGTCTCGACTACGTCGCTGAAGTCCGTTTGGCGCTATTCGACAGTCTTGCCAGGGGCGGCGGCCGCAGTTCGCACGGTGTCGCCATGACCCGCTTGATGAACGACTTGTCGGCGCTGAAGAACTGGGTAGGGCTTGGCTTGGCGCGCAGCGTCGTCGCGGCTTTTGCGTTCAGTGGCTGCGTCGTGGCGGCAGCGACCCTGTCGATGCACTACGCCCTGGTCATCCTGGCACCGGCGCTTCTGGTTGGGGTGATCGCTGCATTTCATGTACGACCGCTGACGCGCCGGGTTGCGGACGTACGGCAGGTTCGTGGCCGTTTGGCGAACCAGCTGGGCGAAGCACTGCTGTCGCTTGGCATGTTGCGCCGTTTTGGCCAGACCGGGCGCAGCCGCCGCCGTGTCGCAACGGCGAGCCGGCGGTTAACCGACGCGCTCGGTCGGCGCATGCGCGTCGCGGCGACGTTGCGTGCGCTGCCGGAGCTGACGCTGCCGTTTGTCGTGATTGCCGCGATTGCCCTGCAGTTGCCATTCAGCTCCGGTTCAATCGGCTTGATTCTTCTGGCGGGGTTGGCCGTCAGTCCGCTTCGGCAGGCGCTGCGGGCGGTCGAATACCGCGCCACCTATGTCGTTGCCCGCGAGCGGCTGGCGGCGGGTATTGCGCCTTCCCCTGGCCGTCGAACCGGTAAGCGCCCGGCGCTGGTTAGCGACACGCCCGGGCTCGAGGTGCTGAGGGGGCCGGTCGACGACGTTTGGCGCGACATATCCTCCTCCGCCATGCCGGTGTCGTCGACCATCTCGATACTGCCGCGGTCGCTGCGTCGAAACATCGATGTTGCGCGCCGACACCGTGGCGATGACGCAATACTGGAGGAGATTGCCGGCTTTTGCGGTCTGCTGGACCCGGCGCTGGCGCCCGATGGCCTGGCGACGCGGCTGACACCGGACGATCCATCGCTGACGGAGAATATCCGGTCGCGGCTGTCCTTGGCGCGGGCGCTGGCCTATGGCGCCACCGACCTTGTGATGAACGTGCCGTCGCTGTTGATCGCCCCGGATGGGCGGGCGCTGCTTCGCCAACTGCCGGAACAGTTTGAGGTGCGCGCTCGCCTCGTCGCTGGCGACATCGATTTCAGGTGAGCGCAGAGACTTCGCCCGCTCCGCATGGTCGCCCCGCGCGTCTGACGCAGTTGCGCATACGTTACCTCTGCACAACCAGCCGCCGTTGGCGTTGAGCCGGGTCAATGTCGGTTCGGCATGTTGGTGTTCTTTTGTCTGCATAGGGCGTCGGCGCCTCCTTGGTCGGCCGTCGCGCATTGCGTCTTCCAGGAGTACCTCCCATGCACATCTTCAGAAGTCTTCTTGCGGCAACCGTCGTGGTTGGCGCGCTGGCCGGGATACAGCCCGTGGCATTTGCCGACGGCGCCCAGTCCGCGTTCAAGGGATTTGTCCTGCGCGGCCGTGGGTTGGCGGTGTTGCCGGACGAAGATGCCACCACCACGGTGATCGGTGGCGACGTCGACATCACGAATACGGTGGTGCCGGAACTCGACCTGTCTTACTTCTTCAACGAGAATTTCGCGATTGAGGCTATCGCGGCGATCACGCCGCATGACGTCGATGCGACCGGCACCACACTGGGCAAGGTCGATCTCGGTAGCGTCACCCTGATCCCGCCAACGGTGTTGGTCCAGTACCATCTGCCGATGGGCAACGGCTTCAAGCCCTACGTCGGTGCCGGCGTCAACTACACCTTTTTCGTTGACGAAGACGCGCCGGGCGGCACCGTGACCAGTATCGACTACGATGACACGTTCGGCTGGGCGTTGCAGGCTGGTGTCGATTATCACATCAATGAGCGCTGGATGCTGAACTTTGACGTGAAGAAGCTGTTCCTCAGCACCGATGTCAGCCTGAACAACGGCGCGATCACCTCCGATGTCGACATCGATCCGTGGCTCGTTGGCCTGGGCGTCGGTTATCGTTTCTGACCGCCATTGAAACTGGGTACCCGTCGGTTGGTCGATGCATTCTGATCGATCGATCGAATCCCGGAAAGGGAAACGGCGCGGCGCTTCGTCCGCGCCGTTTTCTTTTGCGCTTCTGCTTCCATATGGGAACCGGATCGGCCGTCAGAAGGTGAAATAGCCAAAACAATCAGTATGGGTGCATCCAAATCGCCGTGTGCGGCATCCTTTTCCCTGCCAACGTTGAGTCGCGAAGGAGGTTCGCATGACTGAGATCGGTTTGGGTGCGGGACTGGGCGCCATTGCGTTCTGGGGGTTCGTTGCCGCCGTCAGCGTGGCGGGCATCTGGAGCAACCTGCGCAAGCGCGAGGCACAGCATGAGACGCTGCGCCGGCTGATCGAGAGTGGACAGAAGATCGACCCGGCCGTCGTCGATAAGCTGATGTCGTTGAGCGAAGGCGGGAGCAAGCGTCTGGATCGCGAACTCCGCGTCTACGGTCTGATCATGTTGTGCATTGCGCCGGGTATTGCGCTGCTGGGCTGGTTCGTCAGTCAGGTGGCGGCGGGTGCACTGATGCCGCTGCTCGGTGCGTCGGCGCTGGCCGGGTGCGTTGCGGTTGGGTTGCTGCTCGCCGCGTCGGTCGCGGCGCGCTGGCACCGAGACGACGACCCGTTCCGGTAGACCCGAAAGGCGGAGTAACCGTCTTGCCCAATGTGGAGGTAAATCTGCGCGACAGCGCCGAAGCATTGGTCGTTGGACTGGCGCGGTCCGGCGACCGCGACGCTTTTGCCGAACTGGTGCGGCGTCGCCAGTCGTGGATCAGGTCTCTGATGCGGCGCGCCTGCGGGGAGTCGGCTCTGGCTGATGATCTGGCGCAGCAGGTATTCCTGCAGGCTTGGCGCAGTATCGGTCAATTGCGCGATCCTGGCGGGTTTGGTGGGTGGCTGCGACGGCTGGCGATCAACACCTGGCTGCAGCACCTGCGCCGGCAAGGCGTGCGGCCGGAAGTCGATCTTTCGTTCGAGCCCGAGGCCGGTCCATCGATCGATACCGGGACGGCGATCGACCTTGACCGTGCGCTGGCCAGTCTGGCACCGCCGGTCCGGTTCTGCATCGTTCTGTCTTACCAGGAGGGCATGACCCATGAAGAAATCGCACAGGAAGTCGCGCTGCCGCTGGGGACGGTGAAGTCGCACATTCGTCGCGGGACCGAGCGCCTGCGCCAACAGCTGTCGGATTATCGCGAGGCGGATGGGAAGAGGGAGATACCATGACGGATGAGCGCGATCAGCTGATTGAGGACCTGTTCGCACAGGACGAGCCCGTGCCGGCGGACGATGCTTTCGCCGCCCGGGTTATGGCGGAGGTCGACCGCGCGGCACGGCGTCGCCGGTTGGGCCAGATCGGTACCGCCGTCATCGCGATGCTGGCGCTGGTATTGGGCGCTGGGCTGCTGCGCGATACAGCGGCACTTTTGGTCACCGGTCTCGGTCAACCGCTGATCGATGTCGAACAGGTGTGGTTCGCCCAAATCGTCGCGCCGGTGAACACCGTCGGTACCGTCTGTATCTTGCTGCTGCTCGGATTTTGGGTTCTTCGCCGGCGCCTGTTTTCCTAGGCGATCCGGCGAGACTGGCACGAGCCGTCGCGCCTGCATTCGCGGGCCTCGTCGCGACTGTTTTCGGCTACTCTGGCCGGTGTATTGCACAACACCGATGCGTGGGTAGGCCATGAACGAGAACGCCAATCGCACCGTTGCCGTGATCGGCACCGGCGGCACGATTTCATCCGTCGGCAAACACAGCCTTGATCTTGTGGCTTATCCCGACAATCAGAAGATCCACGAGATCGATGAGCTGCTTGATGTCTTTCCCGAGGCCCGCGCGGTTGCCGACGTGCGCCCGGTGCGGTTCCGTGCGCTCGGCAGTCCGAAGATCACGCCGGATGACTGGCTCGAACTGGCCGGCACGATCCAGGATCTTGCGCAAGACGGCAGCGGTGTGGACGGCATAGCCGTAACCCATGGCACCTCCAGCCTGGAGGAGACGGCCTATTTCCTGAATCTGACGCTCAAGATCGGGATTCCCGTCGTTCTCGTCGGCGCGCAGCGCCCGTCATCGGGGCTTGGTACCGATGCGGGTATCAACCTCCTGAATGCCATCCGCGTCGCCGCCGAACCGGCATCGCGCGGCCGTGGCGTGCTGGCCATGCTGAACGACGAAATCCATGCCGCGCGCGAAGTCATGAAGACATCGACGCTGCGGGTGCAGACGTTCAAGAGTCCCGACTTCGGCTTGCTTGGTCACGCCGATGCCGACCGGATCGTCTACTACCGGTCCCCGGTGCGTCGCGGAATGCCGGATACGGAGTTCGACTTGTCGACTGTGGACACACTGCCGCGGGTCGACATCGCGTTCTCTTATGCCGGGGCCGATGGTGCGGCGATCGACGCCTTTGTCGCGGCCGGTGCGAAAGGAATCGTCTCCGCCGGTTTCGCGCCGGGGTTCTGCACGCCCGGCGAGCAGGCTGCGCTGGAAGCCGCCGAGCGAGAGGGGGTGATCGTGGTGCAGAGCAGCCGCGCCGGCAGCGGGCGGGTGGTGCCGCTCAAGTCCATGCGGGCAGCCAACAGTGTGCTGGCCGACAATCTCACACCACAGAAGGCGCGAGTTCTGCTGATGCTGGCACTGACGCGCAGCAGCGATCCGGCTGTCATTCAACGCATGTTCGATTCGTACTAGGCCGGTGTCGCCCAATCGGGCAGGCCAATCGCTACATCGTTAGGTGCCAGTGAGCCAGCCGAGCGTGTAGTTTCCCGCCTCGTCCTTTTCCCCCGAACCGAGTGATGTGACATGAGCCCGTTGTTCCAGCCGCTGACCTTGCGCGGCGTGACCTTCAAGAACCGCATCGCGGTGTCGCCGATGAGCCAGTACCGTGCCCGCGACGGCTATGCGAACGCCTGGCATATGGTGCATCTCGGTCGGTTTGCCCTTGGCGGCGCCGGTCTGGTGTTTGCGGAGGCGACTGCGGTGGAAGCTGCCGGCCGGCGCACCCACGGCGATCTCGGTTTATGGGACGATGGCCAGATAGAGGCGCTGGTGCCGGTCACGCGGTTCCTGGCTGAGGAAGGCGCGGTGCCGGGCATTCAACTGGGGCATGCCGGGCGTAAGGCTTCTGAACGGCGACCTTGGCATGGCGAGACACCGGTCGATGCCGAGGATGAGGCGACGCGCGGCGAGGCGCCGTGGACGGCCTGCGCACCATCGGCGCTGCCATATGCCGACGGTTGGCCGCTGCCGGAGGAGATGAGCGAAGACGACATCGCCCGGGTGATCGCAGCGTTCGGCGATGCCGCTGCGCGCGCCGCCAAGGCCGGGTTCAAGGTGATCGAGGTTTATGCCGCGCACGGTTTTCTGATTCACCAGTTCCTGTCGCCCATTGCCAACCGGCGGACAGACAAATGGGGTGGCGATGCCGAGGGGCGGCGGCGCTTCGCCGTCAGTGTTGCGCATGCCATTCGCGCGCAATGGCCGGACGATCTGCCATTGATTTTCCGCCTGTCCGCGACCGATTGGGTCGACGGCGGCATTGAACCGGCCGATACGGTTGAGGCCGCACGTGAGCTCGCAGCGGCCGGGGTCGACATGATCGATTGCTCCAGCGGCGGCATTGGCGGGCGCGAGCGCCCGCAGCGAATGAAGATCGAACAAGGGTTTCAGGTGCCCTTCGCCGCACAGGTCCGCCGCGATGCTGATGTGGCCACGATGGCCGTCGGATTCCTATGGGATGCGGAGGTCTGCGAGGCGGTTATTGCCGACGGCCAGGCGGATATGGTGGCGCTGGCGCGCGAACTTCTCGATGATCCGAACTGGCCGTTGCATGCGGCGGCGCAGTTGGGTGCCGATGAGAATCATGGTCTATGGCCGAATGAATCGGGCTGGTGGTTGATGAAACGGGCGCGGCTGCTCGAAAAGCTGGGTCTGCGCTGACCGGGACCAGCGGCAGGGTGGTGGCTTGTCGGTCTCGGCTACTCCCAGATCAGGAAGTAGCCGTAGGCGACCAGGATGGCCGGCACCGCGCTGTAGAGCGTCGCCACCAGTGCCGCGCGCGGGGCCAGCGCAAGTGCGGGGAACAATGCGTCCCCGTCGTTGCTGATGGCATTGCCCAGCTGGGCCGACATGGGCAGGCTGCCCGACAGGTAAAGTGTCGTGACGACGATCGGCGGTCCGCAGCCTGGCAGGAATCCGACCAGTATGGCGGCCAGCGGCACCAGGGGTGCCCAGACCTGCATGACCCCGCCGAGATCGGCACCGGTGAAATGCACCGTCAGTTCATAGGCGAGGAAGGCGAACACGACCCATGCCGTGATGAAGCTCGATTCGCCCATGATCCGCGCCGTCATGTCGCGACACGGGGTTTCGGCGGCACATGTGTCCGGGTTGCCTTCGCGGGCCCAGATGGTCAGTGCCAGAAGCGCACCGCCGACGCCAACGGACAACGTGATGACGGTATTGACCTCGATCTGGAAAGCGCCCAGCAGGCCCAGGATCAGGCCTGGCACCAGCAAGGCAAGCCAGGCGAACCGGTAGGACTTTGACGTTGCCGTGGGTGTGATCGTCGCCGCGGTTGCTTGGGTGGAACGCGCCGGTATGCGTGGCTGTAGAAAACCGCGTCCGTGAACCGCATCGACGATCCAACCGCTCAGCATGCCCACGACGATGCTGACGGCGATGACGGCAAGTGCAGTCGCGGGTTCGCGCGCCAGCAGCAGGAACATCGCGTCACCCATTGTGGCCGTCAGCGTTGCGACCAGGGTGCCGAAGCTGACGTGACCCTTGGTGAACTGGGTAACGATCACGATGGCGCCGCCGCAACCGGGAAAGGCGCCCAGCAAAGCCCCAGCCGGCACCTGCCAGCGATCGATCCGCGCCAGGACATGCCCGATGTCGGCCTTGAACACCCGCTCCAGTCCATAGACCAGGGCGAGGGTGCCGGCGACGAAGACGGTTACCGCAAGATAGGCCTCGCTCAGCGTTTCGGCGACAAGCGCCAGGGTGTCCAGCGAGGTCACGGCAAGCGCAGCGACGGCGGCAACTGCCAGGAAACGCCGGTTCAAGCCGCCGCTTGGCCAATTGGCGCCACGCGTCTTGCTGCCTAGGACGGCCACCAGATTGGACATCGGACAGTTCCTTCAGGTCTGAATCAGGCGCTGCATATTGCGAATTAGAATTATTATTATTTAGGCGTCATGCTCATGTAATCAAGAGGCGGCGCGCCGCATTTGCTGTTTGCAGGCCTATAGCTATCCGGTTCGATGCTTCGACGACGCGCGGGTGATGTGACCGGGGCGTCAAGTTGCGGTCGCGGGAAGCGCCGACACGCCGTTCGATCCTGCCGGCTTCGGCATTGCGCAGCATCGACTGTCGCAGGTCCAATGCGCGGGCCGCCGTCGCTGCGCTGACGGATCAGGTCCGCAGGACGGCAGTCCTGAAGGCCATCATGCGGGTGCAGCAGCGCATCGATGCCGAAAACCGGCGTCGGCGGAAGGAAGCTTGTGCCTTTTGTTGATGTTGCTGGCTGCGCGGCGGTGCCGCCGTCAGATCAGAACTGCCAGTACAGGAACTCGCTCTTGCCGGCGAGCCGCATGACCGCCACGACAACGAGAACCGCTATCAGCGCCATCCAGGGCAACGTCGGGCGCCAGTAGGCGGCCGGCCCGATCCAAGCGACCGTAGGCGCCTGCTTCGGCGTCTGCAGGACCGGTTCGTACTTCGACAGGATTTGCAGCGAGTTCGGCATCAACGTGGCGATGAGGAACAGGCCCGCCAGGAATAATACGCCTTTGGCGAAGTCCTGCCAGCGAACAGCGCCCTCGAGCAGCGTCATTGGCGCGAACCCGGTCAGGCCAAGCATGTCAGCGAACATCGTCGGCAAACCCGGGCCATGCAGGCCGACCATGCCTTTGAAGATGTTTACCGCCGATGCCACGTCGACGGCGCGGAACAGGACCATCGCCGCGACGACCGACAGGAAGCACAGCACGAAACTGAGGAAGTTGACGGTTTGCGCCTTCATGCCGTCCGGGTTGGCAAGCTTGGGTCCGTACTGCCGCCAGGCATGATTGATCACCAGGAACAGACCGTGCAGCAGGCCCCATAGAATGAAGGTGTAGCCGGCGCCATGCCAGACGCCGGACAGCAGCATGGTGATGACCGTCGGCCCGCCCAGCACGAACAGGAAGGCGCCGACGCTGGACTGGCGACCGCGCAGGATCGGCTTTCCGCTGGCGACGCGGCGGCGCGTTAGCGCCAGGGTGATGGGATTGTAGACATAGGCGGTGAGGAATCGGGTCAGCGTGACGTGCCAGCGCAGCCAGAAATCGATGATGTTCGTCGCCCGCAGCGGGGAGTCGAAGTTCAATGGCAGGCGCACGCCGAACAGCAGGGCGATGCCGCATGCCATATCGCTATAGCCCGAAAAGTCGAAATAGATCTGGAACGTGAAGCCGACGGCCGCAAGCCACGCCTGCAGCATCGTCACGGGTTCGCCGGCCGCCGCGAATGCGTAGACCGGCGAAACATACGCGGCGATGCCGTCGGCCAGTACGACCTTCTTGAACAGGCCAAAGAAGAACAGGGTCAGGCCGGCGGCATATGTGTGCGCCTCGAACCGGCAGGATGCCTTGTGGAACTGCGGCATCGTTTCGCCGAAATGAACGATCGGTCCGGCGATTAACTGCGGGAAGAACATCACGAACAGCAGGAAGTCGCGCAGCGAGAAGGCCTTTACCCGCCCTCCGGCGACGTCGATCAGGAATGCGATCTTCTGGAATGTGATGAAAGAAATGCCCAGCGGGAGGATGACGTTCTCCAGAACGAAATCGGTCCCGCCGACGTGGTTGGTCACATTGACTGCGAAGTTCGCGTACTTGAAGTAGCCCAGAAGGCAGAGGTTGAAGACGATGCCGACGGTCAGTACGAGGGCCTTGGTGCGCGATCGGCTTCCATCGGCCGCGAGCTGCAGCAACGTTCGCGCCAAGATGTAGTTGACCACCAGCGATGGACCGATGATCAGCAGGTTGAATGGCCGCCACCAAGCATAGAAGAACACCGAGGCGACGATCAGCCAGCCCAAAGCCCACGACCTCGACGTCGTGCCGAGCAACAGGAACACGATCACCGTTACCGGCACGAAGGCGAAGATGTATTCGTAGGAATTGAACAGCATGGGGTATGGCCGACCGTCGTTAGCTCTTGAGCTGTTTGATCTGATCGACGATCTCGCCGACGTTCTTGAACGCTTCGACGTCGGTGAGCTGGAACTTGATGCCGAACTCGACCTCTACGGAAACGATGAAGGTTACGTAGTTGAAGGAGTCCCAATTGGGGACGTCCTGGCGCTCGGTCTCGCGCGCCAGGACGATGGATTCCTCACCCAGCAGATCGCGAAGAATGCGCGTCAGTTTCTCGATGATCTCCTGATCAGTCATGCGCGTGCTCCCTCCGGGCGATGTGAGTCGGGCGGGTTTCGTAGTCCGCCAGCGACAGGGTCCATTGGCTTGATCCATCGATGGCGCCTGCGTCATCGGCCGCGATGAAGCCCAGCGTGGCGAACAGGTCCTTTACCACCGCATTCTTCTCCGTTGGCACGAATGCGGCGCGCAGGGTGTGCACGCCGCGGCAGCGGGCCGCTTCGACGGCGATGTTCATGGCCTCGTCTTCAAGTTGCCGGCCGAACACGCGGCAACTCATGACCCAGTTGTCGACATCGAGAACGCCCGTTTCACCGTCGGCCGGTGTCAGGGTCATGACGCTGACGATACCGTTGTCGCCGAACTTATCGATCAGGCGGAACTGCAGCAGGATGGCGTCCTGATCGTTCGCCAGTGTTTCCACCTCATGCTCGGTGCGGCGAATGGTCGTCGTATTGAACTGGTTGGTTTTGTTGATGAGTTGCGCGGCGCGCGGCAGGTTCATGGCATTGACCGGGCCGAAGTCGACCGTCATGTCGAGCTGTTTTAGGAAGCTGTCCATGTCGGTGGCAGCATCGCGCAGGCCCTCGCGCTCGGCATTGGCGGCATACTGGCTGGCACGCGCGCGATCTTCCTGGGTGAACGAGATGGTTTCGAAGTAGCCCGGCTCGGCGACGCAGCGGACGTAGTGCGCGGGGTCGTCCGGCAGTTCCGGCACGGCGACCATGGGCAGGCTGTCGCGCACATGTGCACGCTCAACCGGGTTGTCGTCGACAAAGACCAGACTGTCGAGGCCGATGTTCAGTTGCTTGGCAATGGTCTTGAGGTTGGTGACCTTGTCCGTCCAGTTGGCGACGAAGGCAGCGATATCGCTTCGCCGCAGCAGCATTTCCGGATGGTCGTTGAACGCCGCTTCCGCCGTTGTCATCTCGTTTTTCGAGCAAACTGCCAGGATGACGCCACGATCCTTCAGCATCTTGGCGTAGCGCTGCAAGGCGAGATGTGCTTCGCCGACACCGCTGCCCTGGCCCAGGACGATGCCTTCCAGGCCATCGTCACCGATCACGCCACCCCACAGCGTATTGTCGAGGTCGAGCACAAGACACTTTTTCGACTTCCCGCGGGCGGCGGCGATCAGGCGTGCGACCAGATCACCGTAGACGCCGGCGACATTCGGGCTGATCTCGATCTTGGCCTGCAGCCAGCGCACATTGTCGAACCAGGCGTCCAGGCCGTCGCGCGCGCTGGCGCGGGCGATGTCGAGCCACAGCACGCCGTCGACCGCCGCAGCGGCGGCCAGTCGCGCGTTCAGTGCAGCGATCAGGCGAGCCGGCGCACCCGGCACCGTCGCATCGAGACCGCCGAACAGGGGTGCCTCAACATCCAGGAACGATTGTTGGATCACCGTGGCGTCGAACCTGGCCTGCGCCTGTTGCCACAGGTTGCGCAGATCGTCGACGGCGGCATCGAGAGCGCGTTCTGCTTCTTCGGCTGACGCATCGATCGGGATGGCGCCGATGAACTCCCGCGCAACCAGACTGAAAAGGATGGTATCGGGTTCGAATCCGTGCAGTTCCGAAGACGGGTTCAGCAATTCCTGCCGGTATTGGCCGTAGGCCGACGTGTAAGCCTCGATCCGCAGGCCATGGCGCAGGCCCGCCACGCGAATGGGAGCCAACAGATGATCGTTCGTGCTTGCCGTCAGAAGTGCCAGTTTCGCGCCATCCAGTTGCCCGCCGGTCACCTCGTCGGTTTTGCTGAGCGCATTGTCGGCCTGGATGGTTTCAAGAAAAGACAGGTTGGTATTGGCCAGGCTCGACAGGCCACTCAGGCGTGCGGCGGGATCATCGCTGGCATTGATCGTGCGAAGCCGTTCGCGGAAGTCGTCCGGCTGCGGCAGCCATTTCATGACCGCGATCCCCCGACCGGGCGGTCCTGCCGCGCCAAGCCCTTGACCGGCGCGCGCGACTCGGTCCGCGTCAGGCATTTCTGCAGCAGTGGCCCGGCCTCTGCCACAAAGGCAGCGGTGAACCTTTCAGCACTTGCCTGATCGAGGTGCGAGCCATCGAACGTTCGCAAGCCGGCAATATCGGGTGAGACGAAACCGACGCCCAGCGCATCCGCCAGCGCCGCAGCGGTCGGCTGGCCATTGTTCTCGTGGGGGACGTAAGTCAGCAGAATGCAATCGCGGCTGACCCCGAGGCTGTCGATGAAACGGTCGGCTGCGTCGAAGTCGCGCTCGACCTTGTGCATCTCAACGGGATGGGCAGGACCGACGTCGGCCGGCGCAACACCCTGGGTCCCGCCCAGCCACCACTCGCCGGTTTCGCGCTCGCGATAGAAAGAGATCTTCTGCCCGCATAAGGCCGGCTGCCAAGTGCAGATCCGCCGATGATAGGACTGCAGGGTCTGCTTGGTCAGATAACGGTCGTATGTGTCGGCGCCGTACAACAAGTCGCTGGCGGGCCCTGTCATGCGCTTGCCGAAGAAGCCGTCGGCATTGATGACATAGGCTCGCGCCTGCGGTTTCAGTTTCTCCAGCAGAGGGGTGAAGAATTTCGTGTTCTCGGTATGGCTGAAGCCCATGAGATAATAGCTGACTCCCGCCTCATCGAACCATCGCCCAAGCGACGGCGCAGACAGGCCGAATTGCATCCGGCTACTGCCGATGAATAGCACCTCCGCCTCTTTGGCAGCGGCGCTGGCCACCGGCTCCAGGTTGAACCAGAAGGCGCCGTGATCGAAGTCGCCGTACGCATTGGCTTGGCAGTAGCCGAGGTACTGACCGTCGCTGTAGCCGGTGGCGGGGCATGCAAAAATAGTGTTGCGCCGCACGTGAGTGGCGAAGGCCACCACCAGTACCGTCAGAATCACAACCATGTAGAATGCAGGCCGCGCCTTCGGGCGGAAGAACCAGTGGCTCTTTTCGCTGTCTTCTGCGCTTTCGGGGGTGATAGAGGACATGATTATGCTCTTGAAGACAACTTCTGTACATGCGTCCGAACCGATCCGGCTCAGAGATCGCAATTGGTGAATTATCCGGGTTCAGTGTTTCAGTGGGAGTGAAGGAAAGATGCGAAATCGCGCGGATCTTCCTAATCGCGTGCCGATTGCGTTTCGTGTGAGATCTCGCATCACTAAACGCCGTTCTGTTAACCTTTGGGTGCGTCTCCCCTAGCCATTGAGCACCGGTCGACCGGCTCTCGATCCATAAAATCAACGCGCCTTTTCAAGGCTGTAACGGGACCGCCGGGCCATCCGGACCCTTAACGGCACCCCGATTACCGCATTGCGACAACATAGCGGCAATTATCTAAAATCTCGATAACCCAAACTGTTAGTTGTGCACCCTATCCAAAAGAGGGTGTCGGTTGGGCCGGGCTCGCGGGCCGGTCAGAGGCGTGTATGTGGAAGCAACGGCGGCGAGTCTGCTGTTTTGACGGAATTCCAAGCCGGCCGCGGCGGAAAGCGAGAAAACAAACCCCTTGAAATCACATTTGATTCCAAGGGGTTGTTTGGTGGGCGCACAAGGACTCGAACCTTGGACCCGCTGATTAAGAGTCAGCTGCTCTACCAACTGAGCTATGCGCCCTTCAAGGGGTCGGGGATATAGCAAAACCCTCGCCCGTTGTCGATGCCCGGGTACGGGCCGGGGCAACGCCATGGCGGCGCATTCGAGGGTGAAGGCTTCGTCATTGACCATTGCCCGACAACATGGCCGATCGCTGGCGCAAGCGACCGCTGCGGAGACCCGTGTTTGGCGTCTGCCGGTGTCCGTCCAGCGTCCGGACTGCAAACTCGCCCGCGGGGCGTATCCCAGCCGGTTGAATTCTGCTTTTATCGGTTCTGTCACAGAACAACGAAAAGACGAGGCGGCAATGGCGGACGCGGATTTCCTGGTGGTTGGTGCGGGCATGGCCGGCGCATCGGCGGGCTATTTCCTCTCCGAGCATGGCCGGGTGCTGCTGCTGGAACGTGAGGATCAGCCGGGCTACCACTCCACCGGCCGGTCGGCCGCGCTCTATTCGGAAGCCTATGGCAATGCCGCCGTTCGCGCGCTGACGACCGGCGGGCGGCCATTTTTCATGACGCCGCCTGCGGGCTTCACCGAGCACTCGATCCTGACGCCGCGTGGCGCTATGTTCATCGGCCGCGAGGACCAGACCGAGGCGCTGGACCACACGGCGGAGGAAGCCGGCAGCCTGGTCGACAGCATTCGCCGCATCGATGCCGGCGATGCGCGGCGCATCGTTCCGGCCCTGTCGGCGCACTATATTGCCGGTGCGGTGCTGGAGCCCGATGCGATGGACATCGACGTGCACGCTCTGCACCAGGGTTTTCTGCGCGGTCTTCGGGCCCGTGGCGGCGAGGTCAAGACGGTCGCTGAAGTCACCGCGTTGGAAGCCATCACGGACGGCTGGCGCGTCGTCGCTGGCGGCGAAAGCTTCGAAGGTCGCGTGGTGATCAATGCCGCCGGCGCCTGGTGTGATGCCCTGGCTGCGCTGGCCGGCGCCCGGCCCATCGATCTGGTGCCGAAACGGCGTACGGCGATCCTGTTCGAGGCGCCCGGCAGTCTCGATATCGGCGATTGGCCGTTGTGCGTCGATGTCGACGAGACGTTCTATTTCAAGCCCGACGCCGGGAAACTGATCGGCTCGCCGGCGGACGAAACGCCAATGGCGCCCTGCGACGTACAGCCGGACGAAATGGACATCGCCATTTGCGTCGACCGCATCGAGCGCGCCACCGATATGGAAATTCGCCGCATCGAACACCGCTGGGCCGGTCTGCGCTCCTTCGTGGCTGACAAAACGCCCGTGGTCGGGTTCGATGGTGACGTCGAAGGTTTCTTCTGGCTGGCCGGGCAGGGCGGCTACGGCATTCAGACCGCGCCGTCCATGGGCCGGGTCGCGGCCGCGCTGGCAACCGGCAACCCGGTGCCTGACGACCTGCAGGCGCTGGGCGTGTCGGCGGATACCCTGTCGCCCTTGCGCCTGCGCGCCTGACCACCAGCAATACGCAACATCAGGGCGGGCAACCGTCCGAGCCGAAAGGATCAACGCCGTGAAAGTGTTCATCGCCTGCCTGGGCACCGAAACCAATACGTTCTCGCCGCTGCCGACCGGCGAGCAAACCTTCCGTGAAACCATGCTGTTTCATGGCGATGCGACGCAGCATGGCGAGATGATGTTCTCCGGCCCGTTGCATGTGTGGCGCCGGGCGACGGAACAGCGTCAGGGCCAGGTGGCCGAGAGTATTGCCGCGTTTGCGCAGCCGGCCGGCGTCACGGTACGGCAGGTGTACGAAGGGCTGCGCGATGAGTTGCTCGCCGATCTGAAGGCCGCGCTGCCGGTCGACATGGTGCTCATCAACATGCACGGCGCCATGGTCGCCGACGGCTATGACGATTGCGAAGGTGACATTCTGGAGAAGGTGCGGGCCATCGTCGGCCCCGATGTCGCGGTTGGCGGTGAGCTGGACCTGCACTGCTCGATCACACCGACGATGCTGGCCAATGCCGATGCGCTGATCACCTTCAAGGAGTATCCGCACACCGACGCCAATGCCCGGGCGCAGGAGCTGTTCGACCTGTTGGAGGCCAAGGTGCAGGGTCGCGCCAACCCGGTCATGGCAGTCCACGATTGCCGCATGATCAACATGTGGCGCACCCCGGTCGAGCCGATGAAATCCTTCGTCCAGCGCATGCAGGATTTGGAGGGAAATGATGGTGTCCTGTCAGTGTCGTTCGCGCATGGTTTCCCCTGGGGCGATGTGCCGGAAGCCACCGCCAAGATGCTGGTCGTCGCGGACGGCGATACCGGCAAGGCAAAGGCCGTAGCGAAGCAGCTTGGCGATGAAATCTGGAACCTGCGCGATCAGACCGTCGCCGAACACCTGAGCATCGATGACGCGCTCGACCGCGCCGTGGCGGCGGCCGAGGGGCCGGTGGTGCTGGCCGATGTGTCGGACAACGCCGGCGGCGGTGCGCCCTCCGACTCGACTTTTGTGCTTCGGCGTATCGTCGAACGCAACATCACCGATGTCGCGACCGGGCTCTATTGGGACCCGGTTGCCGTCCGCTTCTGCAAGGAAGCGGGTGAGGGCGGTCATTTCGACCTGCGGATCGGCGGCAAGTGCGGTGTGGCGTCGGGCGATCCGATCGACCTGCGCATCACCGTGCGCAAGATCGTCGAAGGCGCCAGCCAGCCCACGCTGAACGGCCGCGGGCCGATGGGCGACAGCGTTTGGGTGTCGGCCGATGGTGACATCGACATCGTGCTGAACAGTTTCCGCACCCAGACCCTGCATCCCGAGGCGTTCTCGCAGTTCGGCCTTGATGTGACGAAGAAGAAGATCGTGGTCGTCAAGTCGACGCAACATTTCTACGCCGGCTTCGCACCGATCGCCGGCGAGGTGCTTTATGTCTCGGCACCCGGCGCCATCCCGCCCGATTTCGCCAACATTCCGTTCACGAAGCTCGAAGGGCCGTTCTGGCCGAATGTCGAGAATCCGTTCGGTGACTAGTGTTCCATAGTTCTCCGTGTCCGAAATGGTGGGATCTGGGTCATTGCTGCCATAGCCGTCAACTGGCAGACTTCGCTCCAAACAGATGGCGCGGGGCGAACAGGATGGCGGCAGCCAACGGACAAAGACGGGTCGTGGTGCTGGCTTACGACGGGGTCGAGCCGCTCGATGTCGTCGGCCCGGCCGACATCTTCGCCAGCGCGGGTTTTGCCCATGATGGGCGGGCGATCAGCGATCCACCCTATGACGTCCTCGTGACGGCGCCGCAGGCGGGAACCTTCAGCAGCTTCTTCGGTCTGCGTCTGGTTGCCGACCGGTCACTTTTCGACCTCGATCCGCGCGACATCGATACCTTGATCGTTGCCGGCGGTCCCGGCGTGCAGGACCTGCTCGTGGACCGTGGCGTTGTTGACTGGCTGTCGTCGGCGCATGGGATCGTCCGCCGCCTGTGTTCCGTTTGCTCTGGCGCCTTCCTGTTAGCCGAAGCCGGCATCCTGGATGGGCGACGCGCGGTCACGCACTGGCGTTGGTGTGACGAACTGGCCCGGCGTTACCCGGCCGTGCGCGTCGAGCCGGATGCCATCTGGCTCAATGATGGCGATGTCTACACTTCGGCCGGGGTCACGGCCGGCATGGACATGGCACTGGCACTGGTCGAGGAGGACCTCGGGCATCGCGTCGCCATGTCGCTTGCCCGCGCCAAAGTCATGTTCATGAAGCGGCCGGGCGGACAGTCGCAGTTCAGCGAACACCTGAAGGCTCAAGCGGCGGCGCCGTCAAGGATTGCCGATTTGCAGCAATGGGTGTTGCGCCATCTCGGTCGCGACTTGTCGAATGAGGTCCTCGCCGAGCGCATGGGCATGAGCCCGCGGCACTTCGCCCGGGTGTTTCTGGACGAAACCGGCCAGACACCGGCGCGGTTCGTCGCCGGCGCCCGGGTGGCGGAGGCGCGGCGCCGGCTTGAGCAGGGGAGCGATGGTGTTGAACGCGTTGCCGCTGCCTGCGGTTTCGGCAATGCCGAACACATGCGGCGTTCGTTCCTGCGCCAGCTCGGCGTCAGCCCGAATGACTATCGCCGCCGGTTTCAAACCGGCACCCGCAAACGTCCGCGCGGTGGCGCGCGTCAATCCGTGGAGGCAAGTTCATGACGACGATCGGAATTTTGTTTTTCGACGATGCCGAGGAACTGGACGCGATCGGCCCTTGGGAAGTGTTCACCATGGCCGGACACTTCGATCCCGACATTCAGGTCGTCAGTATTTCGCAACGCGGTGGCACCGTTCGCTGCGCCAAGGGATTGCGGATCGAAATGGACCATAGTTTTGCCGATGCACCGAAGCTGGATGTGTTGCTCGTGCCGGGCGGTCAGGGTACGCGGCGCGAACTCGATAACGGCGATTTGCTGACATGGATCGACAGTGTAGCGGCGGGCTGCCAGTGGGTGACCTCGGTCTGTACGGGATCGTTGTTGCTGGCGGCGGCCGGACCCGCCCGGGGCAAGCGGGTTACGACGCACTGGCAGTTCGTAGAGACATTGCGCAAGAAGGCGCTGGCGAGCGACGTGCTCGACGACGTACGCTTCGTGCACGATGGACAGGTCGTGACCTCGGCCGGCGTGTCCGCCGGAATCGACATGGCACTGTGGATCGTCGGCCAGCTCTATTCGCCTGAACGCGCCCGCAAGGTGCAGCGCGCGATGGAATACGACCCGGCGCCGCCCTACGCGGCGGCTGTCTGACCCTACGCTAGCTCAGGCCTGCCAGTTGACCTCGTGGTGCTGCACGAACGGGGCCAGCGCCTCTTCGATCTTGTTCTCCAGGTCCCGGTTCGGCGGGCCGGAGATGGCCAGCGTCACCTGGGTGCCGTGAATGTCGTGCGCACCGACGGTGACGTCGATCAAAACGTCAGCGGCCTCGGCGATGGGGGTCAGCAACTCGGCATAGACCCGTTCGGCCGCATCCCAGCGCAGGCGCGGCTTGAAGATCTTGCCTACGGCGGTCAACGGCATTTCATCGACGATAAACAGGTTGGCGGGATTGGCGGCGCGTTCGGGGATGTGTTCGCGGGCGTAAGCCTGCAACTCATCGGTCGTGGCGTTCTCACCAGGCCGAAGCTGGATGTAGACCACCGGCAATTCGCCGGCGTAGGAATCCGGCTTGCCGACAGCCGCGGCCAGTTCGACCGCGGGATGCTCGTGTAAAGTTTCCTCGATCACCGCGGGATCGATATTATGGCCGCCGCGGATGATCAGGTCCTTCGCCCTTCCCGTCAGCCATAGGCGGCCTTCGCTGTCGAAGCGGCCCAGGTCGCCGGAATTCAACCAGCCGTCCGGCAGCAAAGTCCCTTCGTTGTATTGCTCCTGAACATAACCGGGCGTGACACTGTCGCCTCGCATGACCACGATACCAATCTCGTCGACACCGCATTCACGGACGATCCGGCCATCGGCGTCGAGTTCCACCGTCTTCACCTCGCAATGCGGCATCACGGTGCCGACCGACCCCAAAGCCATGTCACCGGCAGTGGGCGGAAAGGTGACGTAGGACGTCGTCTCGGTCATGCCATAGCCCTCGAACACCGGGACGCCGATCTTCTCCGCCAGTGCCCGGCCAACTTCCGTTGGCAGGGCCGAGCCACCCGTAGCGGCGTAGCGCAGCGACGACAGGTCGGCGTTGCCGACGGGCACGTTGAGACAGGCACCCAGGACCGTTGGCACCGCACCCAGGATCGTGATGCGGTGTTTATGGATGTTCAGCCAAAGGTCGCGGACCACGTTGGGGTCGCGATAGCCGGCTGGACTGAGCACCACCAGAGTGGCGGCATGGGCCAGCGGAACAAGGCCGGTCACGATGGAGCCACCGATATGAAACAACGGCAGACCGGCGCACAACCGGTCCTCCGGGCTGAGGCCCAGGGTGGCACCGGTGCTCCAGACCTGCGCCGCCTGCATATGGTGCGTGTGGCGTGCCAGTTTCGGCGTGCCCGTGGTGCCGCCGGTGTGAAAATAGGCAGCGATATCGTCCGGTGCGATCTCGCGTCCGCTGATCAGATGATCATCGGGATAGTTCTCCAAGAGGCGGCCGAACGACTTCACCCGGTCGTTCTCCGGCCCGCCGCCGACATGCAGAACGTGGCTCAAATTCGGCAGTTGCTGCTGCAGCGCTTCGACCTTGCTCCAGATCTCCGGGCTCACGTCATGGCCGGCGGCAACCAGCACTTTGGTGTCCGCCGCTTTTAGGATCTTGGCGATTTGCCAGTCTTCCAGCAGAGGATTGACGGCATTGACGATGCCAGTCGCCTCGCCCCCGACGATGGTGTAGTAGGCTTCCGGACACAGCGGCAGCAGGAATGAGACCGTGTCACCCGGGCCCATGCCCAGATCGTGCAGCATGTTGGCGGTCTGATAGCAGCGGCCCAGGAACTCGCGATAGCGGATTTCCCGGGCGAGCGCTTCGACATCGCCCGGCGAGAGCAGTTTCAGCGCGACATTGTCCGGGTATGCCTCAGCCGCCTGACGCACGGCGTCGAAAGCATTCTTTGCCGGCATCAGGTCTGCCAGAGGTGATGCCTCCAGGCGGCGGGCGTCGTCATTGTTGCGAATGGGCGGATACATGGCCGCTCTTCCTTTGTCTCGTGTTGCGCAGATCTACCAGTGGGCTGGTAGGAGTCTGTCGGTCAGCGCAAACGCCGGCCCATTGAAGCCGCGGTGTCGATGGCTTGCGCTATTCGGCGGCCTGCTGCGTCAGTGCCGTGGCGAGTGCCTGTAGCATGATGTCCATCTCTTCCGTGGTGCCGACCGTTAACCGGATATAGGTGTCGTAGCCCGGTGTGGGAGTCCGGATCGTACCGATCATGATGCCGTCTTCGGCCAGCGCCTGCACCACCGGCGCGGCGGGCCGGCCGATGTCGGCGGTGATGAAGTTTCCGACGGTCGGCAGCGGTTTCAATCCAAGCGCCTTGAGTGCTTCGATCACCCGGTCGCGTTCGCTCGCCACGCGCTCGACCAGTTGCCGGCCGTACTCGACGTCCTCCAACGCCGCCTGGGCGGCGGCGATAGCGATGGTGTTCACCTGAAATGCCTGGCGCAGTTTGTTCAAACCTTCGGCAATCTCGTCGGAGCCGCAGATGGCGTAGCCAATGCGCAGGCCGGCCAGACCGTAGGCCTTTGACAACGTGCGCAATACCACCCAGGGGCCGGCGCGGTGGCGGATGCACTCCAGCGCGTCCGGTCCGTTTTCCCGCTGTGCGAACTCATGATAGGCCTCATCAACGACCAGCAGGACGTGATCGGGCGTGCGGTTGGCGAGCTCCTGCAGTTCGGCGGCTCTCAGCATCGCGCCGGTCGGGTTGTTGGGCGAGGCGGCGTAAAGCACCCGGGTGTCGGCCCGCACGGCAGAGACCATGGCATCGACGTCGTTCGCGCCTTCCGCATTCAACGGCACTTTGATGATTTCGGCGCCCTGCATCTGAATTGCCAGGGTGTAGCGGTGGAACGACGGCTCGGGAATGATGCCGCTCTGGTCGGCCTCCAGGGTGAGATCGCTCAATGCGTTCAGCAACTGGTCGCTGCCGTTGCCGAAGACGATGCGGTCCCGCGGTACATCCAGACGTTCGGCGAGGATGCCGGCCGGTCCCCGCCACCAGGAATCCGGATACCGGTTCACCGTTGCCGCGGCGTTCTGGATCGCTTCGACCACCTTCGGCGACGGCGGGTAGGGGCACTCGTTCAGGTGCAGGCGCAGGATGCGGCCGTCGAAACCCTTGGCCCGCAGATCCTGCTCGACGGGCGGGCCGTTGAACGGACCCATTTCGTTGATGGCCTTGCGGATCACATCACGGTGCGACGGTGCGCTGGTCATTTCTTGTCGTGCCTCCCGGGACGAAGAACCGGGCCAGAAGCGATGCGCTTCAACAAGCGTCACGCGCCTGTCGTTGCCGTCGCTGGCCAATCGATCACACTGTAGCGGGAGTCAGCCTCTGCGCGCCACCGGAACGCCAGACCAAAAAGCCGACCAGCAACAGATTCAAGACGTTGAAACCGATGCCGACCATGAAGGCGATGGCGTAGCTCGCGGTCCAATCGTAGATGACGCCGCCGAGATAGCCGCCGAGCGCCATGCCAATGGTGCCGAACAGGAAGACAATCCCGATCCGCCAACCGGCCTGACGTTCGGGAAACAGTTCGCGCACGATGATGGCGTACATCGGCACGATGCCGCCGTAACCCAGGCCATAGAACACCGACACGGCATAGAGGCCGAACAGGCTGTCGATCACGGTGTAGAGGGCAAGGCCGCAAAGCTGCAGCGCCGAGCCGATCAGCAGGGTCATCAGCCCGCCGATCCGGTCCGCCAGCCAGCCATAGGCGATCCGCGAGACGAAGGCGCAGGCCAGCAGGATCGACAGCATTTCCGCCCCGCGTGCCGAGGCAAAACCCAGATCGCTGCAGTGAGCGACGATATGCACCATCGGCATGGCCATGGCGACGCAGCAGCCGATGATGGCAGCGCACAACATCGCCTGCACATGGTTGGGCGCCAGGCCGAGAACCGGCGGGGCCGGCCGGTTTCGGACTTTCGATGCTGCCGCCTTCTGCGCGAGGATATGCGCCGGTCGCCGCTGCATCAGCAGGCTGAGGGGCAGCAGGATGGCAATCGATACGAGGCCGTATCCGATCATGGTCTCGCGCCAACCGAAGTTTTCGATGGTGTAACGAAAGATCGGCGGCCACACGGCGCCGGCGAGGCTTTGCCCGCTGGCGACGATAGCCACGGCGATGCCACGCCGCCGGTCGAACCAGCGCGTGATGTTGGTCAACAGCGGCGAAAACATCGTCCCGTTGCCGATGAAGCCGATCAGGATGAAGTGCGCGGCAAGAAACGACACCATGCCGGTGCTGTGTCCTGCCGCGATCGCGCCGAGGCCGATGGTGAACGCGCCGACGATCGCCGGCAGGCCCATGCCGTGACGGTCCGACCAGAAGCCGACAGTGATGCCACCCAGCCCAGCTCCCAAAAGCGCCACGGCATAAGCCGCAGACGGGATTTGCCGGGGCCAGTCGAATTCGGCCTGGATCGGCTTCAGACCGACGACGACCAGATAGGTGGCGCCAAAGGCTGTGGCGATCATCAGTGTCGATGCGATCGCCACGACCCAGCCGTAGGTTGTCTCGATACTGGTCGCCGTTTCATCCGGCGTTGTTGTGGTCATGATGGCTCGTTTGGGGGCTGATGCAGCGCGGGTCGCGCGGTCCTTAGCCTAGCCTGCGGACGAAGCCCGCGACAAACGCTTCAGCCCTGCGCTCGTTGAATGGCCTGCCTGATGCTGACGCATGGCTGTCGCACCGCTACGATGCGGATCGTGCGGTCGAGCGGGGAGGCAAGCGATGACAGCCAGCGATGTACACGGCATCTATCCGATGCTCTACGTGTTCTTCGGACCTGACGGCAAGCCCGATCGCGACGCCATGCGACGCCAGGTTGGGGCGGTGGTGGCGCAAGGCGTTCATGGCGTTGCCATCGGCGGTCTGGCCAGCGAAACCAACAAGCTGTCGACGGCGGAGCGACGGGAGGTCATGACCTGGGTGGCGGAAGATGTCGCCGGCCGGGTGCCGTTGAGTGTCACCATCGCGGAAAGCAATATTGCCGGGCAGATCGAAATGGCCCGGCTGTCGGCGGAACTGGGCGCAAGCTGGGTGGTGCTGCAGCCGCCGCCGGTGCGCGGCGCTTCGGAAGCGGAATTGATTGCCTTCTATGGCGCGGTGGCGGATGGGTCGCCGATCCCCGTCGGCATTCAGAATGCGCCGGAATACATCGGCATCGGTGTCTCGAACGCCGGTTTCGCCGAACTGAACCGGCGCCATCCGAATGTCTCGATCCTCAAGGCCGAAGGCCCGGCGACCTACATTGCCGGCTTGTCGGCGGAAACCGGCGGCGTGTTTCGCATTCTGAACGGGCGCAACGGTCTGGAACTGGTCGATAACTTCCGTGCCGGCTGCGACGGCATGATCCCCGGCGTCGAAACCTGCGATCATCAGGTTGCGATCTACGAGCACTTCGTCGCCGGCCGCGAGGACGATGCCGACGCCGGCTACATGCGCATCCTGCCGCTGCTGCTGTTTCTGATGATTAGCATCGACCATCTGCTCTGCTACGGAAAACGGTTGTCGGCCCGACGGCTCGGCATTGGCGAGGTGTTCGACCGGACGCCGGCGCAACAGCCGACACCGTTCGGCTTGTCGGTGATGGAGCGCTGGTCGCGCGATCTCGAACCGTTTTGATGCCGATTCCGTCCCGCGCAGGTGCCGATTTCCTTACGTTCTCAACGGCTTCGTCGGCGGTGTTTTCTTGTTCGTCGGTTTCGGTGCATCGGCCGGGATCTGGCGGAATCCTTGCCGGACCATGCAGGTTGCGAACAACTGGTCCTTGACGCGTCGGTACTCTGCCTCCTCGAAGCGTTGGGCCACGGCAGTCTGGCGGCTGCCGCCGATGCCGACGACGCTGTTGTCACGGCCGGTGAAGCGCTCCTGCCGGGCAAACCGCGATTTGCGCAGTTCGCGCGCGACTTCCGCATTGCAGGACTGAACCGCAATGGCGATGTCGTCATCCGTCGATCCGGCTTTGTCCCAACGTATGGAAGGGCTGCAAGCAACCGCTGTGCTTAGCAGGACAAGTGCCGCCATGCGTCGAAGCAGTTTCATCCGTCAGTCCACTCCTGCTGGGTCATGCGATATGGCTGATTGGAGGCGATCTCACTGGCGTCTAACATAGTGCGACAAAAAGTCGAAAACTGCCGGGTGGGCTGACGGTTGCGCGGGTGCAGCGCGACGCTGCCGACCACGGGCCAAGGAGGACGTCATGTTTCACACTGTCATTTGCGACATGCTGGGCATTCGCTACCCCATTCTGCAAGGTGCGATGCAGGGGGCCGGCGGGCCGGACCTTGTTGCCGCGGTATCGGAGGCTGGTGGCCTTGGCATTCTGCCGACCTTCGGCGGGACGGAGGCGGCTTTGCGGGAGGACATCGACAGGACCCGTGCGCTGACGGCGAAGCCCTTCGCTGTGAATATTACGCCGATGGGCAAGTCCTTCACCGAGTCTCGCGCGCGCATCTGTATCGAAATGGACGTGCCGATCGTCACCACGGGCCGCGCTGACCCCGGCGAGGCCGCCGTTCAAATGCTGAAGAATGGCGGCATTACCGTGCTGTCGGTCGTGCCGACGGTCGGACATGCGAAACGCATGGCGGCTGAGGGAGTCGACGCGGTGATTGCATCCGGTGTCGAGGCGGGCGGTCATGTCGGCCATGTCGCTACCCTGCCGCTGGTGCCGATGGTGGTGGACGCTGTCGATATTCCGGTACTGGCGGCTGGCGGCATTGCCGATGCCCGCGGGTTCGTTGCGGCGCTGGCGCTGGGTGCCGCGGGCGTGCAGATCGGCACCCGCTTCATCCTGACGAAAGAGAGCGCGGCCGGGCAGTGGTACCGTCAGACAATACTCGACATGGACGAGACCGAGACGCTGGTTTCCGCAGCGCTGACGGGGGCGACGGTCAGATGTCTGGCGACGCCGGAGATCGTGGCGTACGAAAAGGCCCGACTGTCCGGTGCCGACGATTCCGCTTTAAAGGAACTGCGCCATGCTGCCCGCCGAAACTACGGCCATTCTGACAAGATCGATGCAGAAGAGCGGCGTCAGGGTACGGCTGGGCAGATCGGCGGGATGCTGCACGACATCCGTCCGGCAGGCGACATCATCAATGAGATCATCCGCGACGCCGCGTCACTGACCCAACGGGTCACGCAGTTGTCAGGTGCGGCCTAGGCCCGCGCCTGCCTGGCTTCCCCCGTGCTTTGCCGGTCGAGCCAGTGTTCGATCACGCCGAACAGCTTTTCGCGGTCGATCGGCTTGGTGACGTGGTCGTCCAGCTGTGCGGCCTCCAGCATCGGGCGGTCGCCTTCCATCATCTCGGCCGACAGCGCGACGATCGGCACCGTGCCGAGCGAGCCGCCCAGCTCGCGAATGCGGCGAGTTGCTTCCAGACCGTCCATTTCCGGCATGTGCAGGTCCATCAGGACCAAACTGTAGGCGCCAGTCTTGGCCGCTTCCAGAGCAGCGCGGCCATCTGCGACCAAATCCATCTGGTAGCCGGCGCGCAACAGCAGTGCGGTGATCACCGCCTGATTGACCTTGTTGTCCTCGGCTACAAGGATTTTTGCCTTCTGTGATGCCGGTGGGGCTGCCGGTGTCGGGCTGGCCGGCTCGATGTCTTCGATTTCATCGGCCTCGGCCGCCGGCGGCAGGCCATTGATGGAGAACGGGTTCAGTTCGTCTTCGGTGCGGTCGCCGTTCTGTGCCGGCGCCAGCCGGGCGGTAAACCAGAAGGTGCTCCCTTTGTTCAGTTCGCTTTCGACCTGCAGTTCGCCGCCCATCGCCTCCGCCAGGCGCCGGCTGATGGCCAGGCCCAGTCCAGTGCCGCCATAACGGCGCGATATCGACATGTCGGCCTGAATGAACTCGTCGAACAGCGTGCTGATACGGTCCTGCGGAATGCCGATGCCCGTGTCGGTGACAGAAAACCGCAGCATGGTGCCACCGGAACCGTCGTCGACCGGTGCGCAGCGAATGCGCACGGCACCTCGTTCGGTGAACTTGATGGCGTTGCCGATCAGGTTGATCAGGATCTGGCGCAAACGCGTTGGGTCGCAGCGATAGCGTTCGTAGGGCAGTTCGTCCGGTTCGTACAGGACAGCGAGATTCTTGCCTTGAGTCTTCGGCGCGCACAGTTGCACCGCGCCTTCGACGAGCTCGCGGACGTTGACAGAGACTTCATCAAGCTCGAGCTGTCCCGCTTCGATCTTCGAAAAATCGAGGATGCCGTTCACGATGTGCAGCAGCAGATGTCCGGATTTGCGAACCGTTTGGGCGTAGCGTTTCTGCTGGTCGGTCAGACCGCTGTCCAGCAGCAGTTCGGTCATGCCGATGACGCCATTGAGCGGCGTACGAATCTCATGACTGATCATGGCGACGAAGTTCGATTTCGATTCGCTCGCACGACGGGCGTCGTCGGCGGAATCGAGCAGGCGTCGCTGCAGATTCTTCATTTCGCCAGCGCCGCGCAACAGGCCGGCTGCGACTGGCGGCCCGTCTTCCTCGATACCGGACATGCCGACGCTCAGCGTGAAGTCGGCGGATCCGTTGTCGACCGGCACGCGGAAATCGAGGTTAAGCGGGCGACTGCTGCGCGTATCAGCCGCGGCCATTGTCAAAAGGGCGGCGTGAACGCGGTCCCGGTCTCGTGCATCCATAAGCTTGAAAAACGCCTCGGCCGGGAATGGGCCGGCTTGTTGTTCCTGCGCGATCTGGTGCCAAAATCCGCCCTCGATCGTCACCTGACCACTGGCCGGGTCCCATTGCCATAGAGACTGCTGCGAGGCGTTGAGCGCGGCAAAGACACGTCGTTCCCGCCGCGTCGTTCGCCTGGCGCCGTCAGCGTTAGCGTCGCTCGCCCTATTGGTGCGTGTGTCGTTTGCCGTCATTGATTGCTGCAATCGCAAAACTACCTGAGCGCGAACCTGCAACGATAGCGATTAGCGTTTAACGTTTGGCTAAGGCGGTGCGTGAATGATGGTTTTGCTGGCTTATCGGACTATCTGACAACCCAGAACGCGGCCGAGATTGCCAGACCGTCCGTGCGTCACTAAGGTTTCCGGGTGATGAGTAGGCGCATCCTGTTAATTGTCCATCAAGAGCATTCGAACCCCGGGCGGGTTGGCCGTCTGGTCATGGACTTCGGCTACGAGGCGGTAATCTGCCGACACGCCTGCGGCGACCCGCTGCCGGCGACGCTGGATGATTTCGACGGCGCGGTCATCTTCGGCGGACCGATGAGTGCCAACGACGACCACCTTCCCTTCATCCGTAACGAACTTGACTGGATTGACGTGCCGCTGCGCGAGGGCAAGCCCTTTCTCGGTATCTGTCTCGGCGGGCAATTGCTGGCGCGCTACCTCGGTGCCGACGTCGGCCCCGATCCGCAGGGCTATCACGAAATCGGCTACTATCCGGTTCGTGCCGCGCCCGCCGGCGAGGGGCTGTTTGCGCCGGAACAATGCTTCTACCAATGGCATGGCGAGGGATTTGAGGTGCCGCGGGAGGCGACGTTGCTCGCCTCTGGAGAGCGGTTCCCCAATCAGGCATTCCGTTATGGATCTGCCATCGGCATACAGTTCCATCCGGAAGTCACACGCGACATGATGCAGACATGGACCCGCAAGGCGGCGCACCGGATGGTGCTGCCAGGTGCACAGGCGCGCGACGCGCATCTGTCAGGTCACAGCAGGTTCGACGCCGACGTCGAAAACTGGGTCACCTCGTTCCTGGCCAGCTGGTTGGGCATTGCCGACGATGTAACGACGTCCCTGCCGGCAAGCATGGCGCTCGCCGCCGCGGAATAGACCGTCTCGCGCAGACGACTGTTGTTCGCCGACTCCGGCGCCACTTCACAGGGAATTGAGCCGTCGAAATATCGGTGCAAGGGTTTCCCTTGGCCGTTGCCGCACCGATATCTGTTGTATTCGGCGACCGGTGTTGGCCTTCGCGTCCGGATCGATGGCTACAAAGAGGTCAAATGACGGTTTGCCGAGGAGTCGGCTCCGTTGTTGCGGCAAAGATGCCCCCTCCTCTCCGACCGCGGCGGCGGAGCCGACCTTAATTCTCGTTTGCAATATGAACGATATTCTACGTTTTGTTTTTGCACCGCTGGCCGTATGCCGGTAACGTTCCACGGTTCCCCGGTAGTGCTTTGACAACTGGGGCGAGTAGTAACGCGTTATCCCGTTGAATTTCTTGATGAATTGCGGTGCTTTGCAGCGCCGCCGGGCAAAGCCTGATTGGGGCAACGAGCGCAGGTGAGTCGCGCAAATCTTCAATGAACTCTCTAGGCAGCACGGTCAGCTCAGAGCCGAGGGCAACCTATTCCCTCGATGAGCAGCTGTGTGCCGGCTGCCCGATCCGGAACTTCGCGTTCTGCGCTGGCGTCCCCGAAAAAGATCTAAGTCGGCTGGCCATCGTTCGCACGGTGCGGACGTTCGAGCCGGGTACGGCACTGTTCGAAGAAGGCGACGAGGTGACGCACATCTATGCCGTCGTTTCCGGCTGTGTGCGAACCTACAAGATGCTGGCTGATGGGCGGCGTCAGATCATAGGTTTCACCATGGCCGGCGGCTTGCTGGGGCTGTCCTTCGCCGATCTTCATGAAACGTCTGTCGAAGCGATCGAGACCACCCGGGTCTGTGGCATTGCGCGCAACGATCTGATGCAGCTGATGGACGACTATCATTCGCTCGAACGGCGCCTGCTGTTCTTTCTCGGTCAACGTCTGTCTGCCGCGCAGGACCAGATGCTGGTGCTGGGGCGTAAGACGCCGCTCGAAAAGCTGGCGAGCATGTTGTGCTGCCTGTCGGTCAAGATGTCTGACGACGGCTCGGCCCAGCCGGTGTTCCGACTGCCGATGAGCCGAACCGATATTGCGGACTATCTCGGTCTGACGATCGAAACCGTCAGCCGGTCTTTCAGCCGTCTGCGGGCGGAGGGCATTATCGACTTGTCGGGTCGGGATATCGTTGAAGTGCGCGACCGCGACCGGTTGGAACAACTGGCTGGCAAACAAACCGCATCGCGCCTGCGATAACTGCGCAGCGGCGCTTGACCGAAGCGATGTGCCGACCGGCGTCGGCGCGCAACCAGACAATGCAACCGCTGCGGCAACGGAACTTGCCAATGGATACCCGCGAACAAGACCTGTTGCAGCTGGTTGAGGATGACCGCTGGATGATGTCCGTTTTGCAGGCTGCCGCCGGCCTGGCGTTGCCCGATTGGTGGATCGGTGCCGGGTTCGTCCGCGGCAAGGTCTGGGACGTGCTGCACGGTTTTGAGAAGCGCACGCGTCTGGCGGATGTCGATGTGATTTACTTCAATTCAGCCGACCTGCGCCGCGAGGCGGACGACGCTGCCGAGGCGGCTTTAAGTGCGCAGCGGCCCGATATTCCCTGGTCAGTCCGCAATCAGGCACGGATGCATCTGCGCAATGACGATGCACCCTATGCCAGCAGTGAGGACGCGTTACGCTATTGGCTGGAGACAGCGACTTGTGTGGCCGTGCGTCTGGAAACGGACGGCGTCTTGAAGCTGCTGGCGCCTTATGGGCTCGACGACCTCTTCGATCTCATTCTGCGTCCAACGCCGGCCGGACAAAGGCGCCGGGCTGAATACGACGCCCGGCTCGCGAAAAAGAACTGGCCGGGACTTTGGCCATCGCTGCGCCTGAAGCCGGACTGAGGGTCGCTGACCGTAGCGACGGAGGCGATGCCCACCTCTTGACCTGATGAATCGCACGGACTAGCTTCGCACCCAATGACGCAACTTATCCACAATGTGCGCAGCGCCCTACGACTTAGCGGCCCGGCCCTTCCGGGGAGCCGGGGAGTCGCCGTGTGCGCTATTGAGAATTTGTGGACCCCTGCGTCAAATGCAGACATCCATTCGTAGTTATCAGTCTTATCGGCCGGTCCGGTGCGCCCCGCGAAGGGGCTGCCGCGCTGTTGGTGCGCCATCGCTGCGCGACCGGCCGTGTGAGGAGATCCTGCCATGACAGGCATGCCGATTAACGAAAAATATCAAGCGTTCCCGCAGATCGATCTGCCCAACCGACAATGGCCGGGTGCGGTGATCGACAAGGCGCCCATCTGGTGCTCCGTCGATCTTCGCGACGGCAACCAGGCCCTGATCGAGCCGATGGGCCGGCATAAGAAGGTGAAGTTCTTCAACCATCTGATCGAACTCGGCTTCAAGGAGATCGAAGTTGGATTTCCCGCCGCGTCCGAAACGGATTTCGACTTCGTACGCCACATTGTCGAGAACAATCTGATCCCAGACGATGTCGCCATTCAGGTGCTGACGCAGTCTCGCCCCGAATTGATCGAGCGTACCTTCCAGTCGCTGGAAGGGGCGAAAAACGTCATCGTCCATCTCTACAACTCGACATCGACTTTGCAGCGTCGTGTGGTGTTTGCTCTGGACCGCGATGGCGTGAAGAAAATTGCCACCGATGGCGCCGCAATCGTCAAGGAGCTGACACCGCGGCTTGAGGCCGGCGGCACCAATGTACGCTATGAGTACTCGCCGGAAAGCTTTACCGGGACCGAACTCGACTACGCGATGGACGTCTGTCATGCGGTCCAGGACATCTGGCAGCCCACGGTCGACAACCCGGTGATCTTCAATCTGCCGGCGACGGTGGAAATGGCATCGCCGAACTATTACGCCGACCAGATCGAATGGATGCACCGCAACTTCAAGGAACGAGACAAGGTCATCCTGTCGTTGCATCCGCACAACGATCGCGGGACGGCGGTCGCGGCCACGGAGCTTGGCGTGCTGGCCGGTGCGCAGCGTATCGAGGGCACCCTGTTCGGCAATGGCGAACGGACCGGCAATGTCGATATCGTGACGTTGGCGATCAATATGTTCAGCCAGGGCGTCGACCCCGAACTCGATTTCTCCGACATCAACGGCTCTATCGAGGTTGCCGAGTACTGCAACCAGCTGCCGGTGCATCAGCGCCACCCTTACGCGGGCGAACTGGTCTACACCGCCTTTTCGGGATCGCATCAGGACGCGATCAAGAAGGGCATGACGGCACAGGAAAAGTCCAACGATCCGTTGTGGGCGGTGCCCTATCTGCCGATCGACCCCAAGGATGTCGGCCGCAGCTACGAGGCGATCATCCGCGTCAACAGCCAGTCCGGCAAAGGCGGTATCGCCTACATTCTCGGCTCGGAATTCGGCATCGAAATGCCGCGCGAGATGCAGGTCGAGTTCTCCAAGGTCATTCAGACCGTGACCGACGAGACCGGCAAGGAGATCACGCCGGGCGAAATCCTGTCGCAGTTCAAGTCGGCGTATATCGAACCTGTCGCACCGCTTGAGTTGATCGATTACCGGGTCAACTCCACGGCCGAGTCCGCGGAAGTCGTCATGTGCACGGCGACCATTCGCCATGACGGGGAAGTCAAGGATCTCGTTGGCCGCGGCGACGGGCCGATCGATGCTTTCTTCAACGCTCTGTCCACCGGTTGTGGGATCGAGGCGAAGTTCCTCGACTACCATCAGCATGCCATGGGCATCGGATCCGATGTCGAGGCCGTCTGTTTCGTGAAGCTGGCAGACGAGCAGGGCAACGAGAGGTTCGGTGCCGGTATCCACCCCAACACCAATACCGCGTCGCTCAAAGCCGTCGTGTCGGCGATAAATCGACTGTCCCGATAGTCGATCGCCAGCATTAGATGCTGTCTTGGCGGGCTGGTCCGGAAGGACCGGCCCGTTTGCGTTCGCGTCCGTCAGCCGGCTTAATGTTTATGGTTGTCGTGGCAAAGGGAGGTGCGGGTGACGCGCGTTTACACGGTAGGACTGCCGAGGTCGCTGTTTCGCAGCGACGGCAGTGCGAACTTTCCGAGCTACGACCTGTCGGCGCTGGCCGATGAGGCTGCGGTCGACGTCAGCTACTTTGAAGGTGCCAGTCCGGTCGTCGCGACGTCAGTCGCTGGCTTCGACAGTATCGTCCTGCTGGGCGAGCGCATGATCGCCGAGAGCTTCCCGGTCGACGGTCGTCTGCTGCATATCGCCCGAATGGGCGTGGGATACGATACCGTCGACGTCGACGCCTGCACGGCCAATGATGTCGTGCTCACCATTACGCCGGATGCCGTGCGCCGCCCCATGGCCGTGGCGACCATGGCCTTCATGCTGGCATTGGCCACCAACATGTTCACAAAAGACCGTTTGACCCGGCAAGGGCCGACCGGCTGGCAGGACCGGACTTACCATCACGGCAGCGGCTTGACCGGGCGGGTTCTGGGCATTGTCGGACTGGGCAACATTGGTGCTGATGTTGCGCGCCTTGCCAGGCCATTGGACATGCGGATCGTCGCCCATGACCCTTACATCGATCCGGCCAAAGCCGAAGGGCTTGGCGTCGAACTTGTGGCGCTCGACGATCTGTTCGCTATGGCGGATTTCGTCAGTCTGAATTGTCCATTGACCCCGGAGACCCGGCATCTGGCGGACGCGCGGCGTCTCGGTCTAATGAAGCCGACCGCTTTCCTGATCAATACCGCACGCGGTCCCGTTGCCGACCAGGCCGCGCTGGCCGACGTCCTGTCGGCGCGGCGCATCGCGGGCGCCGGCATCGATGTCCTTGACCCGGAGCCGTCGGCTGCCGACGAACCTCTGCATGCTCTCGACAATGTCATCCTGGCGCCGCATGCGCTCGGCTGGACGGACGAAATGTTTGCCACGATGGCAAGCGTGAATGAAGCGGCGATGCGGTCGCTGATGGCCGGCGATCATCCGGATAATGTCGTCAATCCCGAGGTTCTGTTGCGCACCGGGTTCCAGTCGAAGCTGCGGCAGGTCGCCGGCGGCTGAACGACACTGCGCAATCGGCGCCTTGACCGTCAGTAGGTGACGTGCATCGAGCGCGGCAGGACACGCACCTCCAGCGGCAGTCGGCCAATGGTTTCGCCATCGGCATCGATCAGCGAGTCCGTGGGTCCTTGCACACGGAAGGAGCGGCCGCGCATCAGGTCGACCTTCTCGTGTTGGACATGCTGGCCCTCGAACAGCCAGCTTGGCTTCTGCAGAATGATGTCGCGCCGGGGTATGTCGCGGAACAGAAGCAGGTCGGCGATGCCGTCTTCAGGGTCGGCGTTCGGTGCCAGCTTCATACCGCCGCCCATCACCTCGGTGTTGCAGATCATACCGGTGTAGTGCACCACGTCATCGTCGATGCGGCCATCGATATCGAGGCGGCAGCGGTGGTTGGGATAACTCAACGTCACGATCAGCGTCACGGCGTAGTAGCTGAACCGGCCGCCCAGCTTCTTCAGGTAGCGCGATGTGCTGGTCCGGTAGCTGATTTCGGCCGCCGCGCCCCAGGAGATGGCCAGGTTGCCGTAGTGGGTGGTCGGTTGTCCGTCCAGGTCGGTGCATTTCGCCTCCAGCAGATCGAGCGTGCGCACGCGCTGGCCGGCGATCGCCTCGACGGCGCCGTTGACGTCGTCGTGATACCCCAGTTCCCGGGCCAGTTCGTTCGCTGTACCCGCCGGGATCGGCGACAGTGTGACCGGCGGTCGTTCGCCATTGCCCGCCTTCAGGACGCCGTTCAGAACGCCATTGAAGGTGCCGTCACCGCCAACGGCGACGAAGTGGTCGTAACCCTGGTGCAATGCATCCTGTGCCAGGGCGACTTCATCGTTGGCGGCCTGGGTGAAAGAGATGTCAGCGTCGGCAATGACGCGTTTCAGCTTGGCCGCAACCTCAGGCCACATCCGGCCGCAGCTGCCGCGCCCTGCCGCCGGGTTGACGATGATCTTCGACTTCCTGGTGTCGGCCATTGTGCCCGCCTCCCAACCGGCAATTGTGCCTTCCAGCAGAATTGTTACCGAAAAATGACGGTTTGTCCCCGGTCAACGCTTTCGAGCGACCACGCGACTGGCAGGTACGACGTCTTGGCAGAGTTACCCACGGGGGCGATTGCTAACATCCACTCGTGATTTCATTGGCTTAGCCATCGGAATTGACATCATTCCGCAAAAGCTGCTTGTAATAATCGCTTAACGATAAGAATGGCGGCAGTTCAACGGGAGTCGAAGGCCATGCGCAGCTATGCTGAGCTGAAAGGCGGGGAAGATCGGAATATCTATTACCGGTCGGAACGGTACCGCGCCAAGGATCTGCTTGGCGGCGGCAAACCGCAGGTATTCATCGCCGGTAAGGGTTATTCGCTGCGCGACCTGAGCATGAGCGGTCTGGCCGTACAGACCGTGGCGAACGATACAGTGCTCGATATCGGCGGCACCGTCGATATTGCCGTCGGTTTTGACGATGAGGTGCTGTTCTCCGGTCGTGGCGAGATCATGCGGGTCGAACCCAACGGCCGCGGCAGCAAAATCGGCATCCGCATCGTCAACGGGTACCTGGACATCGGCGAACTCGTCGCCAACCATCGCGATCACCTGCTGCGCAAGGAACTCGACGAAGTTCCGGTCGCCCAGCAGCTCTATGTCACGCCCGAGTACCGTCGTTTCTGCTCGGACGTCGTGTTCATGCTGCGGCGCTATCGCAACGTGCTCGACCGTTACGAAGCGGCGGCGGAGAACGGCTCCGCGCGCGACCGCGCCCGGCTGGTCAATGCGATCGAGATGTGCACGTCGCGCTTCGTCGACGAGTGGCGTGCCCTGTGGGACGAGGGATACGAGGTCGTCAAACCGATGTTGGACGACCGTCGCGCGGTGATGGCCGCCAAACGCTTTACCGAAACCGTGGTCACGCCGGAACTGGTGCCGGGGCCGATCTGGCGCCGGTCATACGAGAAGCCGCTTGGCTATCCCGGTGACTTCGAGATCATGAACTACGTCTATTCCGGGGACGAAGAAGGCGACAGCGCCTATGCCCGGCTGTGCCACCGGATCGGCGTCGAGGTCGGCATGTGTGTGCGCACGCGCATGGAAATGGTGGCGGAAGAGCTGTCCCGTCAGCTGGCGGAAGACGGCGATCCATTGCTGGTCACCAGTCTCGGCTGCGGCTCGGCGCCGGAGGTGGCGCAGGTGCTGGCCGATCCCGACGCACGCCGCCCGGTCTCGTTCACGTTGATCGATCAGGATGCCGAGGCGTTGACCTGCGCCTACCGCAAGGCTTTTCCGCTGATCAACGAGCATGGCCGCCAGGCGGAGGTGAATTGTCTGCACCTGTCCTTCGCCCAGCTGCTCTCCGGTGCGGCTAACTTCGCCGATGCGCCGTTGCAGGATGTGGTCTATTGCGCCGGCCTGCTCGATTACCTGCCGATGCAGCAGGCGCAAATGATTGTCGCTGGTCTGTACAGCCGGGTGAAGCCGGGCGGGACGCTGGTGCTCGGCAACATGAAGGCTGACACCAACAACATCTGGGCACTTGGCTTCGTGCTCGACTGGGAATTGATCTATCGCGACGAGGCGCAGATGTACGAATTGGCCGCAATGACGAAGCCGGCCGAGATGGACCTGCGGCTCGATCCGACGGGCTACAATTACATGCTGTTCCTGAAGGCGCCGGCCTGAAGCGACCGGCTTCGCGCCTGCTATTCCGCCGCGACCAGATAAGCCGTGGTCAAACGGCCGCCGGGGAACGTCACGCGTGCCGTCGTGCCGACACCTGGCGCACTCTCCAGTTCTAATCGGCCACCGTGCAGTTCGACCATCTTCTTGGTCAGCGGCAGGCCAAGGCCCGTGCCTTCGTGCTTGCGGCTAAGGCTGCTGTCGGCCTGAATGAACGGCTGCATAACCTGATCGAGATCGTCCGCCGCGATGCCGACGCCATCGTCGCTCACGGTCAGAACGATCTCGCCGTCGCCACCCTGGGACGCACTGACGTCGATATGACCGCCGGGTTCGGTGAACTTCACGGCGTTCGACAGCAGGTTCATGACGATCCGCGTCACCATGCTGCGGTCGGCCCGCAGCATTGGCAGTTTCTCCGGGCTGTTCCAGGTTAGCGTAATGTCGCGTTGCGCGGCGTTGTCGCTCATCAGCCGTGTGACCGTATCGACGATCGTGCGCAGGTTGACGGTCTCCTCGTTCAGCTCGAGCCGGCCGGCTTCAGCCTTGCTCAGGTCGAGAATGTTGTTGATCACCTCGAGCAGATGGTTGCCGCTACTGTGGATGTCGTCGGCGTAGGCGAGGTAGCGACGGTCGCCCAGGTCACCGAAGATCTGGTGGGTCATCATCTCCGAGAAACCGATGATCGCGTTGAGCGGCGTGCGCAGTTCGTGGCTGACCATCGCCAGGAAATCCGACTTCGCCTGGCTTGCGGCCTCGGCCTTGGCTAGCAGGTCCTGTGACCGGTCGCGCTCCTGGATCAGCAGCGCCTCGTTGCGATGGGCGACACGCAGATAGAATTCCTGAACGTAGGCGGCAAAGGTGCCGACGCCGATGGCGGTGAACAGGAAGAAGTTGTTGTTGGCCAAGGCCCATTCAGGCACCGGGTTGATGAAGATCGCGGCGACCTGATAGGCGGCCAACAGGCAGGAGGACACCAGAATTGCGTTGTAGAACCGCAATCGCATCACGCAGCAGCAGTAGATAATCGTGTCCAGCACGCCGGCGTAGTAGAGGTAGCTGCCCGGCTGATCGATCACTGCTGTCATGGCGATCACGCCGCCGCCAACGGCGAGCATTGCTGCTGCAACAGCCCATTGCATGTAGGCATCGAAGCCCGGTGTGAAGGTCAGCAGAAACAGCCCCAGCAGGACCGGGATGACGACGGCGAAGCGGATGATGTAGACCTGATTGCGGCCGACCTCGACCATCCAGACATCCAGCAGCGAAAATCCGGCAACCAGCGCGATGCCGAGAAGCAAAGCGATCCGTATGACCGGGAGAGAGCGCTGAACGTGCTCTTTGCGGAACTTTTCTTCGAGAGCGGGGTCGCTGAAGCGCAGGCGCAGGAGGTCAAGGCGCCCTTGACGTTCCACGTCGGTCAGACGCTGTCGTTCGCGATCCGACGATGCGAACAAACGCATTCTTGGTCCTGCCCTGCCAATCGATCGATAGCGCGTTGCCGCGACTGGAGTCAGGCTGGTCGAAAAGCAGTTAATAAACGCTTAAATCACTGGTTTTTGGCGCTGTTTGCGCGAGTGAATTCGTGCATAAGTGGTGGAGTTGCGTCCGAGGGAGCGCGCTGGCTGTACTGAATTGTTACAGGCGTGAGCCGGTCGGTGACCGAGGGATTTGCGATCGGAGGATTTGGTGGAGCCGAGGGGAATCGAACCCCTGACCTCGACGTTGCGAACGTCGCGCTCTCCCAACTGAGCTACGGCCCCACAATCGCGTGCTGTGCCGCTGCGGTATACGGGGGCGGGCTCAGACCTGTCAAGCGCCGCCATCCGGCTCTCGCGTCGTTGCTTGCCATGACCCGACAGTCGCATTACATCTGCGCGCAGCCGTATCTCCCTTCAACCGACAGATGGCAAGCATGATCGCGCTGATATCTCTGATCGATACCGTCATCGGCATCTATATATTTATCGTTTTCGCGTCGGTCGTGCTGTCGTGGCTGGTCGCGTTTAACGTGATCAATACGTCGAACCGGTTCGTCTATCTCGTCGGCGATACGCTGCACCGCCTGACTGAACCGGCGCTGGGGCCGATCCGACGTATTCTGCCGAACATGGGTGCGCTCGACCTGTCGCCGATCGTCCTGCTGTTGGGGCTGTACTTCCTGCGCACCTTCATCACACAGGATCTGGCCCGCTGGCTGATGAGCTGATCCGACGGCGGTCGGATGCCGCTGGCGATCACGAGCGAAGGTGTTCGTATTGCCGTCCGTCTGCAGTCTGCGGCGGGGGCCAATCGCATTGGCGGCATTGATGAGACTGCGGGGGGCGAGCGCCGTTTGCGGGTCCAGGTGACTGCGGCGCCGGAGCAGGGCAAGGCGAACAAGGCACTGATCAAACTGCTGGCGAAGACCTGGCGTGTGGCGCCATCGTCGATCGAAGTTGTCGGTGGCGCGAAAGACCGCAACAAGCTATTGCTGGTGCGCGGCGAGCCGGACGCCGTGCATGCCCAAATCGCCGGCAGGATCGGCGCTCTCGACGCCACCAAACCAACCAGGACATAACGACGACGGCGGAGACCTGCGATGACAGCGCATCTCATCCAAGGCAAACCATTGGCCATGACCGTGCGCGAGCGCGCGGGCCGTCAAGCGGCAGTGCTGCGCGAGACGCACGGTCTGACGCCGGGCCTGACCGTTGTCATCGTCGGTGAGGATCCGGCCAGCCAGGTCTATGTGCGCAACAAGGGTAAGGTGGCGAACGAACTCGGCCTTGCCTCCGACACCATTGCTCTGCCGGCAGACACCGATCAGGCGGAACTGCTGGCCGTGATCGACCGGCTGAATCGCGATGCCGCGGTGCATGGCATTCTGGTCCAGCTGCCATTGCCGGATCACCTCGACCCGCTGCTGACGGTCGACGCCATCGATCCGGCCAAGGATGTGGATGGGCTGCATGTCGTCAATGCAGGTCGGTTGGCGGTGGGCTTGCCGGCCATGGTGCCTTGCACGCCGCTGGGCTGCCTGATCATGTTGCAGGAGCAGTTTGGCGATGCCGGCATGACGGGAAAGACAGCGGTCGTCGTCGGGCGCTCGAACCTTGTCGGCCGCCCGGTGGCGCAATTATTGGTCGATCAGAACTGTACCGTGACGATCGCGCATTCTCGCACACGCGATCTGCCCGGGCTTTGTCGTCAGGCGGATATTCTGGTGGCTGCCGTCGGGCGTCCCAAGATGATCGGTGGCGACTGGGTCAAGCCGGGCGCGACGGTCATTGACGTGGGGATCAACAGGATCGATGCGGGTGACGGCAAGACCCGCCTCGTCGGCGATGTCGATTTCGACGCCGCCGTCGAAGTCGCCGGCGCAATTACGCCGGTGCCGGGTGGCGTTGGCCTGATGACCGTGGCCTGCCTGATGGCCAACACGATCACCGCGGCATGCCGGCAAACCGGCATCGACGAACCGCAGACCTGAACACCCGTAGGGCACGAATACGGCGTGCCAGATCGGACGGTCGCCGCTATCCTTCCTAAGAACCAAGGAGTCTCAGGAGGATAACTTCATGCGTATGCGCCAGTTCGTTTTCGTCGCCGAGAATCTGGCGGCCGTCGTCGATGACCTCACGAATGTCCTGGGGCTGGAAGTCTGTTTTCGCGACCCCGGCGTTGGCAAATTCGGTCTGGAGAACGTCTTGTTGCCGGTCAATGGCAACTTTCTGGAAGTGGTGGCGCCGACGCAGGATGGAACGACAGCCGGCCGCTACTTGGCGCGCCGCGGTGGCGACGGTGGCTACATGATCATTCTGCAGTGTGCCGATGCGCTGGCTGCGCGCGAGCGGATTGCCGGGCTGGGCGTGCGGCAGGTCTGGCAGCATGACGACGACGATGTGATTGCCACGCACTTCCACCCGGCCGACGTGCCCGGCGGCATCCTGTCCATCGACACCATGCATCCCGGCAGCAACTTCCACCGCGAGCACTCCTACTGGAAATGGGCAGGGCCGGACTGGACGGAATATGTCCGCACCGATGTGACCCAGGCGATCACCGGTATCGAAATTCAGGCATCGAATCCGGTATCGGTGGCCTCGCAGTGGGGCAAGGTGCTGGATCAACCGGTCAAAGCCGGTCCGCAGGGCCCCGAGGTGGCGCTCGACAACGCCCGCGTGCGTTTCGTGCCGGAGCGAGACGACCGCGGTCTGGGCATCAGCGCGATCGACGTGTTGCCGCAGGATCGCGGGCGTATTCTGGCAGAGGCGGAAAAGCGCGGTCTTCTGGTCGATGACCAGCAGATCCGCCTTAGCGGGGTCCTGGTCAATCTCGTCTGAAGAGGGGCGCCACCGCTCGCGGTGCTGACCGTCGGTTCGGGGCTAGCTGCGCTGGCGGTGCAGCAAACGCAGACGCAGGGCGTTCAACTTGATGAAGCCGGCCGCGTCGCGCTGGTCGTAGACGGTATCTTCCTCGAAGGTGACGTGCTCCATGCTGTAGAGGCTCTTTGGGGACTTGCGGCCAACAACGCTGGCGCGGCCCTTATAGAGTTTCAGTCGCACGGTGCCTTCGACATGCTCCTGACTCTTGTCGATCAGGGCCTGGATCATCTCCCGCTCGGGTGAGAACCAGAAGCCGTTGTAGATCAGTTCGGCGTAGCGCGGCATCAGCTCGTCCTTCAGATGCATGGCGCCGCGGTCCAGCGTGATGCTCTCGATGCCGCGATGGGCCTCGAGCAGCACGGTGCCGCCGGGGGTTTCGTAAACGCCGCGGCTTTTCATGCCGACGAACCGGCCTTCGACCAGGTCGAGGCGCCCGACGCCGTTGGCGCCGCCGAGTTCATTCAGCCTCGTAAGAAGCGCGGCAGGGCTTAGCCGCTCGCCGTCGACGGCCACCGGATCGCCCTTCTCAAACTCGATCTCGACATAGGTCGGTTTGTCCGGCGCATCCTCCGGTGCGACGGAGCGTGAGTAGACGAACTCGCCGGGCTCGTGCCATGGGTCTTCCAGCGCTTTGCCTTCGGCCGAGATGTGCAACAGGTTGGCGTCGACCGAGAATGGCGCCTCGCCACGCTTATCCTTCGGGATCGGGATCTGGTGTTTCTCGGCGAAATCGATCAGCTTCGTCCGGCTTTCCAGGTCCCACTCACGCCAGGGTGCGATCACCTTGATGTCCGGGTTCAGCGCGTAATAGCCGAGCTCGAAACGGACCTGGTCGTTGCCTTTGCCGGTGGCGCCGTGCGAGACGGCGTCGGCGCCGGTTTCGGCGGCAATCTCGATCTGGCGTTTGGCGATCAGCGGCCGGGCGATCGAGGTGCCGAGCAGGTAGAGACCTTCGTAGACCGCGTTGGCGCGGAACATGGGAAAGACGAAGTCGCGAACGAATTCCTCGCGCAGGTCCTCGACATAAATCTCCTTGATGCCGAGCATCTCCGCCTTCTGGCGGGCCGGTTCCAGCTCTTCGCCCTGGCCGAGATCGGCGGTGAACGTGACGACTTCGCACTCATAGGCCGTCTGCAGCCATTTCAGGATGACCGAGGTGTCGAGCCCGCCGGAGTAGGCGAGTACGACTTTGTCGACGTTGTTTTTGTCCATGCCCGATCTCTCTGTCAGCGCCGCGTCCGCGAAAACCGCGCGGAGTATAGGCATTTGCGACGCCGCGGCAAGCCGGTCGGCGGGGATGACGTGGACCCTTTTGGATTACGTCTCCGGCGGCGAACTAGCTGGGCGTCGGGTGTCGTTTTGCCAGGAAACGATTGTAGAGCCAGGCAATCAGCACGCCAGCGACGAAACCGTCGAAAAAGCCCCAAACCGCGCCGCCGAACGCGCCGCCGAGCGATGGCCCGAAGCCGATGAACAGGGTGGACAAGGCGGCGGCCACCGGCGTGCCCCAGCCAGTAAGACTGGCGGCGACGCCGAGCAGAAATATGAAGACCGCGGCGGTGATCCCGACCGCGGCGCCAAAACTGAGTACGTCAAGCCTTGCGTGTTGCGGCGTCACGGCCATCGCTGGTACCAAGCCTCCCGTTTATCTGCGCCGGAATTCTTGCAGGTTCAGGGGCCTGCGGAAACCGTGGTTGTATTGGTATTCAACGGATTGCAACGAAACTAGGTCACAAGTCGCTTGCAGTGCCGGTTGAGCTTCGGCAATGGCTCGTCTTCGGAGGTGTTATCTGATGAACCAATCGCCAGTCGTTCTGCGGGGCGGCCGCGTTCTGACCGAAGAAGGGCTGGTCGACGGCGACGTACGCATCGAAGACGGTATCATCGCTAACGTATCGTCGTCGGGGTCTGACCGAACAGGCGCGGGCGACATCAAGATCGAGGCAGACGGGGCCTATGTGCTGCCGGGCATCGTCGACATTCATGGCGATGCCTTCGAACGCCAGGTCATGCCGCGGCCGAAGGTGACATTCCCGCTCGACATTGCCCTACACGACTCCGACCGGCAGATGGTGGCCAACGGCATCACCACGGCATTTCACGGCCTCACCGTCTCCTGGGAGCCGGGACTTCGCAGTCTTGAGGCTGGTCAGGCCTTCGTGGCCGCACTCGACGACGTGCGTCCGCAGTTGCGGGCCGACACGCGCCTGCACATCCGTTGGGAGACGTTTGCTCTCGATGCGGTGGAGACCGTCGAGGCGTGGCTGGATCACCCGGTCGCACCGGTTTTCGCCTTCAATGACCATACGACAGGCAGTTTCAAGCGCCGTACCGACCAGACCAAGCTGCGCAGCTGGGCCGAACGTGCCGGGATCGGCGATGACGAGTACCGGGCACGGCTGGACCGGGTTTGGCAGCGCCAGGAGGACGTCGGGCCGGCAATTGCGCGGCTGGCTGCGGCGGCCACGGCGCGCAATGTCGCCATGCTGTCGCACGACGACGCCAGCCCGGAGATGCGGCTGGCATATCGACAATTGGGCTGCCGCGTGGCGGAGTTCCCGTTGACCTGGGAAACGGCGGAGGCGGCCCGGGCCAATGACGAACATGTCGTCTTTGGCGCGCCCAACGTGGTGCGCGGCGGCAGCCATATCGGTGCCGTCGTGGCGGCGGACGCGGCGGAAGCCGGCGTCTGCACGGTGCTGGCGTCGGACTATTACTATCCGGCGCCATTGGTTGCTGCTTTCCGCCTCGTCGCGGATGGCCGCCTTCCGCTCGAACGCGCATGGCCGATCGTCTCGGCCAATCCGGCGGCGGCGGCGGGGTTGCCTGATCGTGGCCGGATTCAAACCGGTCTACGGGGCGACATCATCGTAGTTGATGCCAAGCCCAACCAGCCGCCGTGCCTTCGCGCAAGCGTCATCGGCGGTCAACTGGCGTTCATGGCGGATCGGCGTCTGCACTAGCGCCCGGGTGGGTCAGGTCTCCAGGCCGGCCAGGGCGCGGGCGAAGTCTTCGGCATCGAACGGCTGCAGGTCTTCCGCGCTTTCGCCGACGCCGATGAAATGGACCGGGAGGCCAAACTTCTCGGCAACCGCGACCAGCACGCCACCGCGCGCCGTGCCATCCAGCTTCGTCATCGCCAGTCCGGTGACGTTGCAGACCTCGCGGAACACCTCGACCTGATTGATGGCGTTTTGTCCGGTCGTCGCATCCAGCACCAGCAGCACATCATGCGGAGCGGTGTCGTCCAGTTTCGACAGCACCCGAACGACCTTGGCCAGTTCGTCCATCAGCCCGGCCTTGTTCTGCAGCCGGCCGGCGGTGTCGATCATCAGCACATCGGCCTGATCGGTCCGGGCTACTTCCAACGCTTCGTAGGCTACGGCAGCCGGGTCGGCGCCGACATCGCGCCGCACGACACGCGTGCCGGTCCGTTCGCCCCAGATCTCGAGCTGCTCGATGGCTGCCGCGCGGAACGTATCGCCGGCGGCCAGCACGACTTTCTTGTCGGCGTCGCGCAGGTGCTTGGCGATCTTGCCGATCGTCGTTGTCTTGCCGCTGCCGTTTACGCCGACGACCAGCACCACGTGAGGCTTGTTGGCCGGATCGAGGTTCAGCGGCTGCGCCACCGGTTCCAGAATGTCGCTTACTACATCGGACAATGCGTCACGGATTTCGTCGTCCGTCACTTCCTTGTCGAACTTGCTGTCCGACAGGGCACTGGTGACCTTGGCCGCAACGTGCGGGCCCAGGTCGGCGGTGATCAGGACGTCTTCCAGCTCTTCCAGCGCTGCCGCATCCAGCCGGCGCTTGCCGAACATGCCGGTCAGGTTGTCCGACAGTGCATTGGCGGAACGGCTCAGCCCTTGTTTCAGGCGCTGGAACAGGCCGGGCTTGCTCATGCGGCGATCCGTGCGGTCAGGCGATTGTCCGACGTGCCGGTGATGTCGACGTCGACGATCGCACCGGCCGCCGCCATGTCGTCAATCAGGGTCTCGGCGAATTGTTCGGTTCGGCCCAGCCCGGGCATTTCGACCAGCACCTGAGCCCGGTTGCCGATGCGCGCCCGCAGGAAATCGTTCAACTTTGTCTGCCCGTGCGCACGCAGACGTGCGGCGCGTTCGCGGCGTACCGGGCCTGGAACCTGCGGCATCTGCGCCGCCGGCGTACCGGGGCGCGGCGAATACGGGAACACATGCAGGTAAGTCAGGCCGCACTCGTCGACCAGCCGCAGCGAATTCTCGAACATCGCCTCGCTCTCGGTCGGGAAACCGGCAATCAGGTCGGCGCCGAACACGATGTCGGGCCGCAGCGCGCGCAGGCGCGTCGTCAGGGCGATCGCGTCGTCACGATTGTGCCGTCGCTTCATCCGCTTCAGGATCATGTCGTCGCCGGCCTGCAGGCTCAGGTGCAGGTGCGGCATCAGGCGCTCTTCTTCCGCCAGCATGCGTTCCAGCGTCGGATCGATCTCTACCGCGTCGATCGACGACAGCCGCAGGCGCGGCAGCTCCGGCACCTGAAACAGGAGCCGGCGAACCAGTTGGCCAAGCGTCGGTTGCCCCGGCAGATCGCCGCCCCACGAGGTGATGTCGACGCCGGTCAACACGACTTCGCGGTAGCCGTTGGCAACCAGGGTGCGCACCTGTTCGACGATGGGACCCAGGGCGACGCTGCGCGAGTTGCCGCGGGCGAACGGGATGATGCAAAAGGTACAGCGATGATCGCAGCCCTGTTGCACCTGCACGAAGGCACGGGCGCGGCCGTCGAAGCCGTCGACCAGGTGGCCGGCGGTCTCACGCACGGACATGATGTCGCCGACCCTGACGCGTGCCGCCGTGTCGCCGTCGTCGAGGAAACTTTCCGCCTGCAGCTTTTCCTCGTTGCCCAGCACGCGGTCGACCTCAGGCATATCGGCGAAAGCCGCAGCCTCCAACTGCGCCGCGCAGCCGGTGACGATAATTCTGCTGTCCGGGCGTTCGCGCCGGGTCTTGCGGATCGCCTGCCGTGCCTGCCGCACGGCCTCGCCGGTGACCGCGCAGGTGTTGATGATCACGGTGTCGTCGAGCCCGGCGCTGGCCGTATGGCCCCGCATGACTTCGGACTCGTAGCTGTTCAGCCGGCAGCCGAAGGTAACGATGTCGACGCCGGTCATGCCGCCGCTTCGGTCGAGGTCGTCCGGTCCTGGATCAGACGGTCGATATCCAGCACCCCGGTAAAGCTGGTGGCGACAGGTCCGGTCATCAGCACGTGGCCGTCGCCTTCGTTCCAGGCGAGGCCCAGGCGACCGCCATCCATGATGATGTCGATGCGGCGGTCCGTGAGGTCACGGCGAGCGGCGGCAACCACAGCGGCGCAGGCGCCGGAACCGCAGGCCCGCGTCAGGCCGGCGCCGCGTTCCCAAACCCGCAGCCGCAATTCCTTTTGCGACCGGACTTCAGCGAAACCGATATTGGCGCCCTGCGGAAACAGAGGATGAGTTTCCAGTAGCGGCCCGATGGTCGGGATGTCGATATCTTCGACGTCGTCGACAAAGAACACGGCGTGCGGATTGCCCATGTTCACGCAGCACGGATCCGACAGCACCGGCGCGCCGGCCGGGCCGATCGTCAGGTCGACGTGCAGCGTGTCCATTTCCCGCGACAGCGGAATGTCCTGCCAGCCCAGACGGGCCGGACCCATGTCGACAGTCACCAGGGCATCGGCTTCTGCGGTTGCCGGCAGCAGGCCCGCCACGGTCTCGATGGTGGCGCCGTCGCTGCCGTTTTCTTCGAACAGCAGGCTGGCAACGCAGCGTGTGGCATTGCCGCAGGCCTCGACCTCGCCGCCCGACGCATTGTGAATGCGCATGAAAGCATCGGCGGTCTGCGACGGTTCGATCGAGATCACCTGGTCGCAGCCGATGCCGGTATGCCGGTCGGCAATGGCGCGCGCCGTCGCCGGGTCGATCCGTTCAGATCGCGCCCTCAGGTCGGCGACAACGAAGTCGTTGCCCAACCCATGCATCTTGATAAACGGCAGCTCGCTCATGGCCCAGCCATATAGGCAATTCGGTGTCCCGCGTCCAGCTTAGCAGAGGTTGCTTAGCCGCCGAATACCAGGCCCAGCAACGGCGGCATCAGCACCGCGATCAGCACCACCGTGGCGAGGTTCAGCCACAGGCCGGCCCGCACCATCTGCGGGATGCTGACGAGCCCGCTGCCATGCACGATGGCGTTCGGCGGCGTGGCCACCGGCAGCATGAAAGCGGCACTGGCGGCCAGGGCGGCCGGCGCCATCAGCACGAGCGGGTCGACGCCGACCAGCACCGCGAGCACGCCCATCACCGGCAGAAAGGCCGCTGTCGTGGCGGTATTGCTGGTCAGTTCCGTCAGGAACACCACGACCAGTGCGATCAGCAGCGTCATCGCCCAGATCGGCCAGCCGGCAAAGGCGCCGAGCGCATCACCGATCCAGGCCGCCAGTCCGCTGGCGCTGACGGCTGCCGCCAGGCTGAGGCCGCCACCGAACAGGATCAGCGTGCCCCAGGGCAATGCTGCGGCGTCTTTCCAACCCAGCAGGGGTTCCCGCCTGGGCCCGCCGGCGGGCACAACGAACAGCAGCGCGCCTGCGGCAACGGCGATGGCCGGGTCGCTCAACGGCTCCAGCCCCGGCAGCTTGTTGAGCAATGGGCGCAGCAGCCAACTTGCCGCCACCAGTAGGAAGATGGCCGCAACCCGTTTTTCGGCCGGGGTCATCGGGCCCATGTCGCTGATGTGGGCGGCAATTGTCGCATCCGTCGTTGCGGTGGCGTGCCGATCGGGGCGAAAGGCGCCGCGGGTCAGGATCAGCCAGGCCAAGAGGCCCAGCGTCAGCGACATCGGCACGCCGATGGCCATCCATTCGGCAAATCCAATGCGAATGCCATAGGTTTCCGCCGCGAAGGCGGCCAGCAGGGCATTCGGTGGTGTGCCGATCAGGGTGCCGAGCCCGCCGATGCTTGCGCCATATGCCACTGCCAGCAGCAGTGCGACGGCAAAATCGTTGCGTTCGCCTGTGCCGGTGTCGGCCCTATTTCCCTCGACCTCGCGTATGACCGAAATGGCAATCGGCAACATCATCATCGCCGTTGCCGTGTTCGACACCCACATCGAAATGGCGCCGGTGGCGGCCATGAAGCCCGCAACGAGGGCGGCGGGCCGGGTGCCAATCCGCGCGATGATGGCCAGCGCCATGCGGCGGTGCAGGTTATGGCGCTGGATGCCCAATGCGATGAGAAAACCGCCGAGAAACAGGAATATCAGCGGGTGTGCATAGGGCGCTGTTGCTGCCGCCAGGTCGCGAATATCCATCAGCGGCAGGGCGACGACCGGCAGCAACGCCGTGATCGGCACGGGCACGGCCTCGGTCGACCACCAGATCGCCATCCAGACGGCCAGCGCCACGGTGTGCCATGCCATCGGCGCCATGCCCGCCGGGGCCGGCAACAGCATCAGCCCGATGAACGCGAGCGGACCGAGCCATTGTGCCCAGCGTCGGCCAGTGCGGGCCGGTTCGCCGTTGGTCGTCGTTGCGGTTTCCTGTTCGCCTGTCACGCCGTTTCTCACCCGATTTTTGCCCGCAAACCGACAATTGCGGTTTTCGCATATCCGCCGCGTTTGCGCGAACCTGCTTTGCTTGACAGGCCATAGCCAGAGGCATACAACGCGCCGATCCAGGCTGGGCATGGTGCATGCGCCCGGCCCGGTTTTGCGTGGCATATCGATGGTGCCACCATTCGTGTCGAAACGCTCTTGGGGATTGCATGTTTGACAGCCTGACAGGCCGTCTTAGCGAGGTATTGGGCAAGCTCACCCGCCGCGGTGCGTTGACCGAGGCCGATGTCGATGCCGCCATGCGCGAGGTGCGGGTGGCGTTGCTCGAGGCTGACGTTGCCCTGCCCGTCGCGCGCGATTTCATCGCCAAGGTCAAAGAGCAGGCGGTCGGCCAGGACGTGGTCAAAAGCGTCACGCCGGGCCAAATGGTCATCAAGATCGTCAACGACGCGTTGGTCGAGACGCTGGGTTCGGAAGCGGCGGAGCTGAATCTCAGCGCGGTGCCGCCGATCCCTTACCTGATGGTCGGTCTGCAGGGCTCGGGTAAAACCACCTCGACGGCCAAGATCGCCAAGCGGCTGACGGAGCGCGACAAGAAGAAGGTCCTGATGGCCTCGCTCGACACGCGACGGCCGGCCGCGATGGAGCAGCTCAAAGTCCTGGGCGAACAGGCGGAAATCGCCACGTTGCCGATTGTCGAAGGCCAGAACGCCGTCGACATTGCCAAGCGCGCCATGCAGGCCGCAAAGCTCCAGGGTTTCGATGTGGTCATGCTCGATACCGCAGGCCGCATGCATGTCGATGAAGCGTTGATGGCCGAGGTCCAGGCGGTACGCGAGGCTGTCACGCCGGTGGAGACGCTACTGGTCGCCGACAGCCTGACCGGCCAGGACGCGGTCAATGTGGCGCAGCAGTTCAACGAGCGCCTCAGCCTGACCGGCATTGTGCTCACCCGCGTCGACGGCGACGGACGCGGCGGCGCGGCCTTGTCGATGCGGGCGGTCACCGGTTGCCCGATCAAGCTGATTGGTGTTGGCGAGAAGCTTGACGCCCTCGAAGGCTTTCATCCCGATCGCATTGCCAACCGCATCCTCGGCATGGGCGACGTCGTCAGCCTGGTCGAAAAGGCGGCGGAGACGATCGACCAGGACGAAGCCGAGAAGCTGGCGAAGAAGGTGCAGAAAGGTCAGTTCGATCTGAACGACCTGCTCGGCCAGCTTCGGCAGATCAAGAAAATGGGCGGGCTGGACGGGCTGATGGCGATGCTGCCCGGCGTCGGCCAGATGAAAAAGCAGATGTCGCAGGCCAACATCGATCCGGCGCTGTTGAAGCGTCAGGAAGCGATCATCCTGTCGATGACGGTGCAGGAGCGAGCCAATCCCAACGTCATCCATGCCAGCCGCAAGCGGCGCATTGCCGGCGGATCGGGGACGTCGGTTCAGGAGGTCAACCGGCTGCTGAAGCAGTTCAAGCAGATGTCCGGGATGATGAAGAAGGTCAACAAACTCGGCAAGAAGGGTCTCATGCGCGGTGGCATGCCCGGTCTTTCCGGTATGCCCGGTATGCCGGGCGGTTTTCCGCGCTGACCGCCGATGTCGGCGGCATGGAATTGAGCACAACAGGCAAAGACGAGAGAACAAGGAACGTTTAGGCAATGGCACTGAAGATCAGACTGGCCCGTGGCGGCGCAAAGAAGCGGCCGTTCTATCGCATCGTGGTCGCGGACTCCCGCATGCCGCGCGATGGGCGCTTCATCGAGAAGCTGGGCACCTACAATCCCCTGCTGCCGCGCGATCGCGAGGACCGCGTCCAGTTCGACAAGGAGCGCATCCAGTTCTGGATGGAGCGCGGCGCCAAGCCGACCGATCGGGTCGCTCGTTTCCTGGGGCAGGCCGAGATCATTCCGATGCCGGTGCGGAACAATCCGCAGAAGGCCAATCCGAAGGCCAAGGCGCAGGAGCGTCTGCAGGCGGCGAAGGACGCCGAGGAAGCCGCCGCTGCCGCGGCGGCCGAAGCTGAGGCCGCCCCGGCCGAGGAAGCCGCTGAGGCAGGCGACGCCGAAGCTGAGGCAAGCGAAGAGGCGAAGTCCTGATCTGACGCCATGCCGGATGGCAGTGATCGGGTCCTGGTGGGCGAGATCGTCGCCGTGCATGGCGTGCGAGGACTGGTGAAGGTCCGTGTCTTCACCGACCATCCCGATGGGCTCACCGGTTATGGCGAGATCAGCGATCAGGCCGGCCGTGTCGTACGCTTGGAACTGCGCGGGCCGACCAAAGGCGGCATGCTGGCGGCCGTCGAGGGGGTGCAGGATCGCACTCAGGCCGAAGCCTTGCGTGGCACCAGGCTCTACGTGTCTCGAGAGGCGTTGCCCGATGCGGATGAAGGTGAATTCTACCAGGCCGATCTAGTTGGGATGACGGTGCGCCTGGAGGACGGCACGGTCGTCGGCGACATCAAGGCGGTGCAGAACTTTGGTGCTGGCGACCTGCTGGAGGTTAAGCTGACGGCACAGTCCGGTACGGTCCTGGTGCCGTTCACGGAGGAGGTCGTGCCGGCCGTCGACCTTGAGGCCGGTGTCGTGACGGTGACGCCGATACCGGGGTTGCTGGACTGACCGGTCGGCCGTTCGGGCCGCCGATTGCCTGCCCAAGTTAGGACGTGGTCCCCTATGGCCTCTGATAAAGCCCGGAAAACAAAGCAAAAGCCATGGACCGCCAGTGTCCTGACGCTGTTTCCGGAAGCCTTCCCGGGACCGCTTGGTTTGAGTCTGGCCGGAAAGGCGCTGGATCGCGATATCTGGCGGCTAATAACGGTAGACATTCGCGATTTTGCGCGCAATAAACACCGTTCCGTCGACGATACGCCTTTTGGCGGTGGTCCCGGCATGGTGATGCGTGCCGATGTGATTGCCGGTGCGATTGATGACGCGAGATCGGCATGGTCGCCTGAGGCGGACGTGCCATTGATTTATCTGAGCCCGCGGGGTCGTCGGCTGGACCAGTCGATGACGCGGGATTTTGCCAGTCGCGATGGCGTCTTGTTGCTCTGCGGCCGGTATGAAGGGGTCGATCAGCGGGTATTGGACGCGCGATCGGTCGAAGAGGTTAGCATCGGGGACTTCGTCCTTTCCGGGGGCGAGGCCGCGGCGCTGACGATGATTGATGCGGTAGTGCGCCTTTTGCCCGGGGTGATCGGCGAGCCAGCCGCGTTGGACGAGGAAAGTTTCGCGCGGGGGCTTTTGGAGTACCCGCAGTACACCCGGCCCCAGGAATGGGACGGGCGTGGCGTGCCGGAGGTGCTGTTGTCCGGTCACCACGAGAACATCAAGGCCTGGCGCTTGACGCAGGCGGAAGAGTTGACCCGCCGGCGGCGTCCCGATCTCTGGGATCGGTATGTTGCCGGCAAGTCGCGAGGATAAGGCGATGAACCTTTTGCAGTCGTTTGAGCAGAGCCAGCTGGATAGCCTGAAGAGCGCCAACGAGGTCCCCGATTTTCAGCCGGGTGATACATTGCGTGTCAACGTCAAGGTCGTTGAGGGCTCGCGCGAGCGCGTGCAGGCGTTCGAGGGCGTGTGCATCGCGCTGAAGCGTGGCGGCCTGAATTCTTCCTTCACGGTGCGCAAGATTTCGTACGGTGAAGGGGTCGAGCGTGTGTTCCCGCTCTATTCGCCGCGTATCGACTCGATCGACGTTGTTCGCCGCGGTCGCGTGCGCCGGGCCAAGCTCTATTACCTGCGTGGCCGCACCGGCAAGCGTGCGCGTATTGCCGAACGTCAGGACCACCGGCGCAGCCAGGCGGCCGAAAAGGCGGCGCCGGCACCGAGCGCCGAGGCTGCAAGCGAAGAATAATCCCAGCCGGCCGACCAAGAAGCCGGTTCGTTTGGGGAGGAGAGAACCATGACGGCGCCACGCACGCTGTTTGACAAGATTTGGGACAGCCACGTCGTCGATCAGCAGGATGACGGCACCTGCGTGATCTATGTCGACCGGCACCTCGTGCATGAAGTGACCAGCCCGCAGGCCTTCGAGGGGTTGCGCATGGCAGGCCGACCGGTCCGCCGACCGGACGCGACACTGGCCGTGGCCGACCACAATGTGCCCACGACAGATCGGTCCAAGGGGATCGAGGACGAGGAAAGCCGCATTCAGGTCGATACACTGACCAGCAACTGCGCTGAGTTCGGCGTCCCCTATTTCTCGATGGATGATGTCCGGCAGGGCATCGTTCATATCATCGGTCCGGAACAGGGCTTCACCCAGCCCGGTATGACGATCGTCTGTGGCGACTCCCATACGGCGACGCACGGCGCGTTCGGGGCGCTGGCCTTCGGCATCGGCACGTCCGAGGTCGAGCATGTGCTGGCGACGCAGACGCTGCTGCAGCGGCGTTCCAAGAACATGCGCATCGACGTGTCCGGCACGTTGGGTCCGGGCGTTACGGCGAAGGACATCATCCTCGCGGTCATTGGCCGGATCGGCACCGGCGGCGGTACCGGTTGCGTGATCGAGTATACCGGCGATGCCATTCGCGGCCTGTCGATGGAAGGCCGCATGACGGTTTGCAACATGTCGATCGAGGCCGGTGCGCGCGCTGGCCTGATTGCCCCGGATGAGATCACCTTCGAATATCTGAAGGGTCGGCCGATGGCGCCGAAGGCCGGCCAGTTCGAGCAGGCCGTTGCCTATTGGAGGACCTTCTGCACCGACCCGGGTGCCAAGTTCGATATCGAGGTGTCGATCGATGCCGCCGATATCGCGCCGCATGTGACCTGGGGCACGAACCCGGAAGAGGTGTTGCCGGTCACCGGTGAGACGCCGGATCCGGCCAACGCGAAGGACGACGCCGAGCGGGCCGCCTGGACGCGGTCGCTCGAGTACATGGGCCTCGATCCGCGCACGCCTTTGTCGCAGGTTCAGGTCGACCGTGTCTTTATCGGGTCCTGCACCAACGGCCGCATCGAGGACATGCGCGCGGCGGCGGAAATCGCGCGTGGCCGCAAGGTTGCCGGCCATGTCAACGCGATGGTCGTGCCGGGCTCCGGCCTGGTGAAACACCAGGCCGAGGAAGAAGGCCTGGACAAGATCTTCCTAGAAGCCGGATTCGAATGGCGTGAGGCCGGCTGTTCCATGTGTCTGGCGATGAATGCCGATCGGCTGGAGCCCGGTGAGCGCTGCGCGTCGACCTCGAACCGTAACTTCGAAGGTCGCCAGGGCTTTGGCGGTCGGACCCATTTGATGAGCCCGGCCATGGCGGCTGCGGCTGCGGTCGCCGGGCACATCGTCGATGTGCGCGACCTGTCATAAGGGGGTCGAAGATGGATAAGTTCACCACGCTGACCGGTGTCGCGGCGCCGATGCGGATGATCAACATCGACACCGACAAGATCATTCCGAAGCAGTTCCTCAAGACCATCAAACGCGAAGGTCTGGGCAAGAACCTGTTTAACGACATGCGCTTCAATGAAGACGGCAGCGAGAAGCCCGACTTCGTGCTGAATCAGCCGGCCTATCGCAATGCCAAGATCCTGGTTGCGGGCGACAACTTCGGCTGTGGCTCGTCGCGCGAGCATGCGCCCTGGGCGCTGGCCGATTTCGGCATCCGCTGCGTCATCTCGACCAGCTTCGCCGACATCTTCTACAACAACTGCTTCAAGAACGGCATTTTGCCGATCCAGGTCACGCCAGAGCAACTCGAAGAGTTGTTCGACGACGCCGATCGCGGCTCCAACGCCACGTTGACCGTCGATCTGGAGAAGCAGGAAATCCATGGGCCGGACGGCGGCACGGTCAAGTTCGACGTCGATCCGTTCCGCAAGCATTGCCTGCTGAATGGCCTCGACGACATCGGTCTGACGATGCAAAAGGCCGACGATATCGGCGACTTCGAAGACAAACAGAAAGCGGGGCAGCCGTGGCTCTACGCGGCTGAATAGGCAGCGCGGGGACAACGCGCGTTCATACCGAAACAGGACAACAAACAAATGGCGTCCAACAAAACCCTATTGGTCTTACCCGGTGATGGCATCGGTCCCGAGGTGATGCGCGAAGTCCGCCGCGTGATCGACTGGATGGATCGGCGGCGTGCCGTGTCGTTCGATGTAAAGGAAGACAAGGTCGGCGGCGCCGCCATCGATGCCTCCGGCACGCCGGTGACCGACAACACGGTCGCCGATGCAATGGAAGCGGATGCGGTTCTGCTGGGCGCTGTCGGCGGTCCGAAATGGGACAACCTGCCGTTCGAACAGAAGCCTGAGCGCGGCCTGCTGCGCCTGCGCAAGGAAATGGACCTGTTTGCCAACCTGCGTCCGGCAATCTGTTTCGACGCGTTGGTCGATGCTTCGTCGCTGAAGGCGGATCTCGTGTCCGGCCTCGACATCCTGATCGTGCGCGAATTGACCGCAGGCGTGTATTTCGGCGAGCCGCGCGGCATCGAAACGCTGCCTGACGGCCAGCGGCGCGGCTTCAATACGCAGACCTATACGACCAATGAAATCCGCCGTGTTTCTGACGTCGCCTTCGAGTTGGCGCGCAAGCGCGACAAACGGCTGTGCTCGGTCGAGAAGGCGAACGTCATGGAGTCGGGCGTTCTGTGGCGCGAGGAAGTCGAGAAACTGCACGGCGAGAAGTTCCAGGATGTCGAGCTGTCGCACATGTATGCCGACAACTGCGCCATGCAGCTCGTCCGCCAGCCGAAGCAGTTTGACGTCATCGTCACGGACAATTTGTTTGGCGATATCCTGTCTGACGCGGCGGCCATGCTCACCGGCAGTCTCGGCATGTTGCCTTCGGCTTCGCTTGGCGCGCCGGATGTAACGGGGCGGCGCAAAGCCCTCTACGAGCCGGTACACGGCAGTGCGCCGGATATCACCGGACAGGATCTGGCCAACCCGATTGCCACACTGCTCAGTTTCGCGATGGCGTTGCGCTACTCCTTCGATCTGCCGGATGACGCCGATTTGATCGAGGAAGCCGTGAAGAACGTGCTTGCGGGTGGGTTGCGAACCGCCGATATCATGCAGACGGGCAAGGCCAAAGTATCGACCAACGTCATGGGCGAGAGCCTGGTGCGTGAGCTCGACAAACTGACTGCCTAGGGCGCCGGATCAAGCTAGAGTTTCGACCGATCCGCCACGGCGCTCCTGGAAAAGGGCCGGTGCCGTGGCCTTCTGGCATGCCTGATCGGGCAGCCACGAACAGCGGAGTGATGAGATGGGTTACAAGATCGCTGTTGTCGGTGCCACGGGGAACGTGGGCCGGGAAATGCTCAACATTCTCGACGAGCGGACCTTTCCGGTCGACGAAGTCTTCGCGCTAGCCTCGACCCGGTCGGTCGGCGCGGAAGCCATGTTCGGCAACAAGACTCTGAAAGTCGCAGCGCTCGATCATTTCGATTTTTCGCAGGCCGATATCGCCCTGTTCTCTGCCGGTGGCGATGTCTCCCGCACCTGGGCACCGCGCGTGGCGGAACAGGGCTGCATCGTGATCGACAATTCCTCGGCCTGGCGGATGGACCCGGATGTGCCGCTGGTGGTGCCGGAGGTCAACGCCGAGGCCATTGGCGACTATGGCCGCAAGAACATCATCGCCAATCCGAATTGTTCCACGGCGCAGCTCGTCGTCGCGCTGAAGCCGCTGCACGATTTGGCGACGATCAAGCGTGTTGTGGTGTCGACCTATCAATCGACCTCGGGTGCCGGCAAGTCGGCGATGGATGAGCTGTTTACCCAGACCAAGGGCATCTACGTCAACGACCACCCGACGCCGCAGGCGTTCACCAAGCAGATCGCGTTCAATGTGATCCCGCATATCGACGTCTTCATGGATGATGGCTCCACCAAGGAAGAGTGGAAGATGGTCGCCGAGACCAAGAAGATTCTCGATCCGGCAATCAAGCTCACCGCGACCTGCGTGAGGGTGCCGACCTTTATCGGCCATGCCGAAGCCGTCAACATCGAGTTCGAGAAGTCGATCGACGAGGACGAGGTGCGCGACGTCCTGCGTGAGGCACCGGGCTGCATGGTCGTCGACAAGCGCGAGGATGGCGGTTACGTCACGCCGGTCGAATGCGTCGGCGAATATGCCACCTACATCTCACGCATCCGCACCGATCCGACGGTCGACAACGCCCTCAACATCTGGGTGGTATCAGACAACCTGCGCAAGGGGGCGGCGTTGAACACGGTGCAGATCGCCGAAATCCTGGCCAACCGGCATCTGCAACAAGCGGCGTAAGGAACAGGCCGCGCCAGGCGCGGCACCGGTCGGGGGAGGTGACATGATCGGACGGTTGCTTGGTGCTGTGACGCTATCGCTGGGGATCGTGGCAACGGCGTCGGCCGATGTCGCGGACGGCGAACGGGCCTACCGGCTCGGCGATTACGGCGAAGCGGTGAAGCATTTCTCCGCCGCTGCGGACGCCGGCGATCCGGACGCCCGCACGCGGCTGGCGATCATGTATCTTCGCGGCGACGGGGTCGACAAGGACAGTGCTCGGGCATTGTCGCTGCTCGAAGCCGCGGCGGCCGACGATCACCCGCCGGCGGAATACAATCTGGGCCGCATGTACTATGGCGGCGTCGGCGTGGAACGTGATCCCAAAGCGGCGGCCAGGTGGTTCGAGCGGGCGATAGACCATGGCGATGTGCTGTCGGCGATGGCGTTGTCGCTACTGTACTACGACGGCACCGGGGTCGAGAAAGACCTGGTGAAGGCCGCCGACCTGACACGGCACGCAGCGGACCGGGGTCTGGCCGAGGCGCAGTATCAGATGGGCGTGTTCCATCTGCGCGGCGACGGCGTCGCCCAGGACAAGGGCGAGGCCTACTACTGGTTCTATCTTGCCTGGCAGCGGGGCGTTGTGAAGGCGGAAGCGGTCGTCCTGCGGATGGCTGATGAACTGCCTGCCGATGTCATTACCGCGGCAGAGGACAAGGCGAGCCAGTGGGAACCGGCGAAGGCGGCCGATTAGCCGCCATACGGTTCGGCCGCGACACTCAATGCCGGCGCCACGATTTCTTCCTGGGCCGCGACGACCGCCAATTCGGACTGCCCCGCGGCCTTGGTCGCCCTGATCAGTCCGTGGACGCTGGCCGCTGCCGCTGACACCGCGGTGTCAAACCTCTCGCCGTTCAACAGCCGGCCCAACAGCAGGCCGGAAAATGCGTCGCCCGTGCCAAACGGGGCATCGGCGACGTAGGGCAGCCGCACGATGAACGCGTCGTCATCGTCAACGGCAAGCAGTGTCAGTTCGTTGTTGTCCTGCGCCGCGGTGGTGCAGACCACCCGCCTCGGGCCGACAGCTTGCAGCGCACGGCAGGCGGTGAGCACAGAAGGCAGGTCGGCGGTGTCCTGCCCGGTCAGGACCGATAGCTCGAACCGGTTCGGGGTCACCACATCGGCCGCCGGTACCAGCGTGTCGCGCATCGCATCGACGATCGAGTCGTCGACGTAAAGTCGGCCGTTGTCCCCCATCACCGGGTCGCACAGGTAGATGCCGCCGCCGTGGCGGCGCTGGATTTCCTGCAATGCCCGCAGTATTGCCGCAGTAATGCCGGCCTGGCCCAGGTAACCGGTGTGCAAGGCATGACAAGAACCGGCAAACTCGCGGGCGATCATGCTGTCGACCAGATCGTCGAACCGGATCTGTTTCACCGGCCCGCCACCGTAGCCGCCATAACCCGGATGATTGGAAAACAGCACGGTCGGCACGTGCCAGACCTCATGGCCGAGGCGTTGCAGCGGCAGCACGCTGGCCTGTCCGCCAACGTGGCCGTAGCAGACATGGGATGTCAGGCTGAGAACATTCATGACCGGTGTGGGATTGGATGGTTACTTGAGTGAAGGACGCAGGGCCGCCGGCGGCGCCTGCCGTGTTTCCCGGTATAGCACGTAGAGACCGCTGGCGATGATCACCACGCTTCCCAGCAATGTGTTCAAACCGGGCAGATCGCCAAACACCAGATAGCCAAGGATCGCTACCCAGATCAGCTTGCTGTAGTTGAACGGCGCCAGCAGCGATGCCTGCGCCCGCTCGAACGCGCTGATCAGGCACAGGTGGGCCAGCGCGCCCATAGTGCCGGTAACGAGAAACACTCCCCAGTGTGTAAGTGTCGGCGCCACCCAGAAAGGACCGACGATAACGCTGGTCCACAGCAGACCGCCCAGCCCGGTGTAGAACAGTGTCGTCTCCGTCGTTTCCGTGGTGGCGAGCTGCCGCGTCGACAGTTGATACATGGCGAAGCAGGCCGCGCCGAGCAGCGGCATCGTCGCCGACCAGTGCCAGACCTCGCTGCCCGGCCGGATGATGATCAGGACCCCGAGCAGGCCGACAACAACGGCAAGCCATCGGTGCAGGCCGACCGTCTCGCGCAGCAGCGGCGCCGACAGGGCGGTGATGAACAGCGGCGCCGTAAAGCCGATGACCGTGGCCTCGGCGATTGGCAGGTACGTCAGCCCGATGAACAGGAAGGCGATGGAGGTGACGAGATAGGCCGGGCGCGCCGCCTGCAGGAGCGGGCGCCGGGTCATGAACAATTTGCGGGTCGGCACCCGGCGGATGGTGAAATAGACGCAGAGCGTCAGGAAGATGCCGACGAAGTAGCCCCAGACCAGTTGAACGGCGTGCAGTTCATCCGTGTAGGCCTTGCATACGGTGTCGACGACGGAAATCAGGCCAATCGCGGCCAGCAGCAGCAGGATCGCCATGCGGGGCGATGATGATTGCACGAAACCGTCCCTCCCGAACGATGTCGACCCAGCATAGCCGATTGGGCGCGGTCGCGGACATGATTGCCGGGCATGGCTGGATTGCGTCGGGGATGGCATCGGCCCGATCAAGGGCGTAGGTTGCGGCCTCGAGATGTCATGGGGGTAATGAGGAGATGAGCGAGACGATACGGCCGCGCCGCAGCGTCCTGTATATGCCGGCGTCGAACGCGCGTGCGATCGAAAAGGCCAAGACGTTGCCGGCCGACGCGGTGATCTTCGATCTGGAAGACGCCGTAGCGCCGGATGCCAAGGTATCGGCGCGAGATCAGGCCTGTGCGGCGGTCCAGGCTGGCGGCTTCGGCCATTCTGAAGTCGTGATCCGGGTCAACGGTCTCGGCACCGAGTGGTCGGCTGACGATCTGCGCGCCGTTGCCGTGGCTGAACCCGATGCGGTTCTGTTGCCGAAGGTCGAACGGGCGGGCCACATCCGCACTGCGTGCAACTTGCTGCCCGAGCATTCCCGCCTCTGGTGCATGATCGAAACCCCGTTGGGTGTCCTGAACATGGACGCTATTGCCGCGGCCAGTCCACGGGTGCGCTGCCTGGTCATGGGTACGTCTGACCTGTCGGCCGATCTCAATGCCCGGGTCGGGCCGGGACGCGAGGCGCTATTGACCAGTCTGTCGATGTGCGTGCTGACGGCGCGCGCGCATGGCATTACGGCGCTCGACGGGGTGCATCTCGACCTCGAGGACGATCAGGGGTTCGAGGCCGCGTGTGCGCAGGGACGTGATCTGGGGTTCGACGGCAAGACCCTCATCCATCCGCGGCAGATTGGCCCGGCGAACCGCGCCTTCGCGCCTGACGATGCAGATATCGAAGAGGCGCAGGTGATTGTCGACGCCTTCGCGCAGGCAGAGGCCGAAGGCAAGGGCATGGTCGTGGTCAACGGGAAGCTGATCGAAAACCTGCACGTCGTTGCCGCGCGGCGGCTCCTGGCGTTGGCCGATGCGATCTCTGTTCGTGAGACGGAGGGGGCTCGATCATGACTGGGCAACGTGTCGTCGTCATCACCGGTGGCGCCAGCGGCATTGGCCGCGCCTCCGCGGATCGCTTTGCCGCCGCCGGCGACACAGTGGTGTTGGCCGACGTCAACGAGGAGATGGGGACGGCGGCTGCCGACGACTTGGGCGTCAATGCATCGTTCCGACGGCTGGACGTGGCTAACGATGCCGATGTCGCGGCCTTCGCCGCGGACGTGGAACGCGATGTCGGCCCTGTGGACATCCTGGTCAACTCGGCCGGCCTGTTGCAGAACAAGGCGACGACGCAAGCGCAGCCGCTTGATGAGCATGACCGCATATGGGCGGTAAACTACCGCGGTACTTATGCCATGTGCCGTGCCTTCGGTCCGCCGATGATGGCGCGCGGGAGCGGCGCGATCGTCAACATCGCCTCGGTGAACAGCTTCACGCCGCTGCCTTTGCCGGCCTACAACCCGACCAAGGTGGCGGTTGAAGGCCTGACGCGGTTGCTGGCGGGCGAGTTCGGGCCCGGTGGCGTCCGGGTCAACGCGGTGGCGCCGGGCTTCACGCTGACGCCGGCGCTGCAGGCGCGGATCGAGTCGGGCCATCGCGACCCTGCCGGAATGGAGGGGCTCAGCACCCTAGGCCGGCTCGTCCTGCCGAAGGAAGTCGCAGACGCGATCTTTTTCCTGGCCTCCGACGCGGCTTCGGCCATCACCGGCGTGAACCTGCCGGTCGATTGCGGCTACCTGGCAGGTATCAGTTACAACACCTATCCGTCCTGATCGAACGATGCCGGCCGGTATCGAGCCGGTGCCGGCAAAGAAAAAGCCGCCAGCAGCACCGGCGGCCTTTCCGAACTGCGTGATGGTCGCCCTCAGATGCGGCGCGTCACCATCATCTTCTTGATCTCGGCGATCGCCTTTGCCGGGTTCAGGCCCTTCGGGCAGGTATTGGTGCAGTTCATGATCGTGTGACAACGGTAGAGCCGGAATGGATCTTCCAGTTCGTCCAGCCGCTCGCCGGTCGCTTCGTCACGGCTGTCGACCAGCCAGCGATGCGCCTGCAGCAACGCTGCCGGCCCCATGTAGCGGTCGCTGTTCCACCAGTAGCTCGGGCAGGCGGTAGAGCAGCAGGCGCACAAAATGCACTCGTAGTGTCCGTCGATTTGTTTGCGGTCTTCGTGGCTCTGCAGACGCTCGCCATCCGGCGGCGCCGGCGTTTCAGACTGCAGCCAGGGTTTGATGGCCGCGTACTGGGCATAGAAGTTCGTCAGGTCACCGACCAGATCCTTCACCACCGGCAGATGCGGCAGCGGGTAAATCTTCACATCGCCTTTCACATCGTCAGATGCCTTGGTGCAGGCCAGCGTGTTCATGCCGTCGATGTTCATGGCGCATGACCCGCACACGCCTTCTCGGCAAGACCGCCGAAAGGTCAGCGTCGAGTCGATCTCGTTTTTAATCTTGATCAACGCGTCGAGCACCATCGGTCCGCAGGTATCCATATCGACTTCATAGGTGTCGATCCGCGGATTTTCGCCGCTTTCCGGGTCATACCGATAGACCTGAAAACTGCGCACATTGGTCGCGCCATCCGGCGCCTTGTAGGTTTTGCCTTGCGTGTACCGGGAATTGGCCGGCAAAGAGAACTCAGCCATTACGTAACCTCAATAAACCCGCGGCTTCGGCGGGAAATACTGCACATCGTTGGTCAGCGTGTAGGTATGCACCGGACGGTAGTCGATGGTGACGTCGCCATCGTCGTCCAGCCACGTCAGCGTATGCTTCATCCAGTTGTCGTCGTCGCGATCCGGATAGTCCTCGCGCGCATGTGCGCCACGGCTTTCCTTCCGGTTGGCCGCCGAATGCATGGTGACGACGGCCTGGCGGATCAAATTGTCCATCTCCAGCGTCTCGACCAGATCGGAATTCCAGATCAGCGTCCGGTCGGTCACACCGATGTCCGGCAGCATCTTCCAGGCTTCCCCGATCAACTGCTTGCCTTCCTCCAGAACTTCGCCGGTGCGGAACACGGAGCAGTTGCTCTGCATCGTGCGCTGCATCTTGTCGCGCATAACGGCGGTCGGCGTGTTGCCGGAGGCATGGCGCAGCTTGTCGAACCGGGCCATCGCCTGGTCGGTCGACAGTTGCGGGGCATCGGGGTGGGGCGCGCCGGACTCCACCACTTCCGCCGCACGCAGACCGGCCGCACGGCCGAACACCACCAGGTCGATCAGCGAATTCGACCCCAGGCGATTGGCGCCATGTACCGACACGCAGGCCGCCTCGCCGACGGCCATCAGCCCGGGTACGATCGAATCCGGGTCGCCGTCCTTCAGCGTCACCACTTCGCCGTAGTAGTTCGTCTGGATGCCGCCCATGTTGTAGTGCACCGTTGGCAGCACGGGGATCGGCTGCTTGGTGACATCGACACCGGCGAAAATCCGCGCCGACTCGGCAATGCCGGGCAGCCGCTCTTCGATGATCGCCGGGTCCAGGTGGTCGAGGTGCAGCAGGATGTGATCGCTGTGCGATCCGACGCCGCGGCCTTCGCGGATTTCCACCGTCATCGACCGGCTGACCACATCGCGACTGGCCAGATCCTTGGCGCTGGGCGCATAGCGTTCCATGAAACGCTCGCCTTCGCTGTTCACCAGGAAACCGCCTTCGCCACGCACGCCTTCGGTGATCAGGCAACCGGCGCCGTAGATGCCGGTCGGATGGAACTGCACGAACTCCATATCCTGCAGCGGCAGACCGGCCCGCAACACCATGGCATTGCCGTCGCCGGTGCAGGTGTGGGCCGAGGTGCAGGAGAAGTAGGTTCGGCCGTAACCGCCCGTCGCCAGGATGACCATATGGGCGCGGTAGCGGTGGATGGTGCCGTCTTCCAGGTTCCATGCCATGACGCCGCGGCACACGCCGTCGTCGTCCATCAGCAGGTCGAGGGCAAAATACTCGATGAAGAAGTCGGTGTCGTAGCGCAGCGACTGTTGATACAGGGTGTGCAGGATCGCATGACCGGTCCGGTCGGCGGCGGCGCAGGTGCGCTGTGCCGTGCCTTCGCCGAAATTGGTCGTCATGCCGCCGAACGCGCGCTGATAGATCTTGCCTTCCTCGGTGCGCGAAAACGGCAGACCCATGTGTTCCAGTTCCAGCACCGCCCGCGGCGCCTCACGGCACATGTATTCGATCGCATCCTGATCGCCGAGCCAGTCAGACCCCTTGACGGTGTCGTACATATGCCAACGCCAGTCGTCCGGGCCCATGTTGCCGAGCGATGCCGCGATGCCGCCCTGAGCGGCAACCGTATGGCTGCGCGTCGGGAAAACCTTGGTCACGCACGCGGTCTTTAGGCCGGCCTGGGCGCAGCCCATCGTCGCCCGCAGGCCGGAGCCGCCGGCGCCGACCACAACCACGTCGTAGCTGTGGTCTATGATGTTGTAGGCGTCCGTCATCGTCTCAGCCTCCAATCAGCAGTTTCAGCACGGAAAGTGAAGCTGCCGCGCCAAGGAAAATGCAGGCGAAGGTGTTGATGATCAGCAACGTCACCTTGGTGCCTTCAGTATGAATGTAGTCCTCGACCACGACCTGGATACCCAGCTTGGCGTGCCAGAAGCCGACGACGATAAACAGGATCATGGCGAGCGCCGCCAGCGGCGATGACAGCCAGGCCGTCACTTCCTGCCAGCTGGCACCGGACAGCGCGGCCAATGACAGGGCGAGCCAGATGCTGAGCGGCACCAGGGCAATGGCGGTCAGGCGCTGCAGCCACCAGTGATGCGCGCCATCCCGGGCGGAACCCATGCCGCGCACGCGGCCCAGCGGGGTTTTCAGGCTTCGTTCGCTCATCACGCTACCTCAACGCATAGCCAATGACGAAGGTGGCGACCGTCAGGCCGATGGCACCTGCAACGACCAGCCAGCTGCTCTTGCGGGCGCTGTCGATCTCGAACCCGTAGCCGGCATCCCAGAACAGATGGCGGATGCCGTTGCACATGTGCAGGAACAGGGCCAGCGTAAAGCCGAACAGTATCAATCGGCCGAAGATCGAGGTCATGACACCCTGCACGAGATCGAAGTACTCCGGCCCGCTGGCCGCGGCGACCAGCCACCAGGTGATGAGCAGAAGGCCCAGCCCCAAACCGACGCCGGTGACCCGGTGCAGGATCGACAGCGCCATCGTGATCTGCCAGCGGTAGACCTGGAGGTGCGGGGAGATAGGCCGATTGTCGGATGCCATGGCAATCCTTCCAGCGACGACGTTTAGGTTGTTTGTTTGTAACTCATTTGGTGAGGATTCCGAGGCTCGGAATTCGGTGGCAATACTAGTGCGTGACAAAGCGAAGTCAAAGGTTACGCAAAGCCTAACGTGTCGACTTTCATGGCATGATTCGCGCGCCGACGGGTAATCGTCTCGGGCCAAATCCCGCCTGTCCCGACGACCGGTTCTGGTGCAGTCTGCCGCGCAGGTGTTTGCGCAACGTAAATCGCCCTGCCATGCGCCCACTATGTGCCTGGCGCCCGGGTTTCGACGGGAGGACAACGAATGAACCTTTCACGCATGTTGGCTGCAAGGGCGGAGGCAGGCAATCCGGTCCGCGTCGCCTTGATCGGCGCCGGCAAATTCGGCTGCATGTTTCTGACCCAGGCGCGGCTCACCACCGGCCTTCAGGTTCTGGGAATTGCCGATCTGGACGTCGATCGCGTGCGTCGGGCCGGTGACATGACCGGATGGCCTGAATCTCAGTTACAGGCCACCGATACCGATGACGCATTGCGAACCGGCAGCACCTTCGTCACCGACGATGCGGCGGCGTTGATCACTCATCCCGCCACCGATGTCGTCATTGATGCCACCGGCAACCCGCACGTCGGCATTCGCCATTGCCTCGCGGCGATCGACAACGGCAAGCATGTGGTGATGGTCAATGTCGAGGCCGACGTCGTCGCCGGTCCGCTGCTGGCGCGCAAGGCGGAACAGGCCGGTGTCGTCTACAGCCTCGCCTGGGGCGATCAGCCCGCGCTGATCTGCGAGCATGTCGACTGGGCGCGGGCCTGCGGCTTCAAGGTGGTCTGCGCGGGCAAGGGCACACGCTACCACCCCGGCTATCACCAGTTGACGCCGGACACGGTGTGGGACGTGCTGGAGCAGTATCTTGAAATCGACCCGGCGTCGATCAATCTGAAGATGTTCAACTCTTTCCTCGATGGGACCAAATCGGGCATCGAGATGACGGCGGTGTGCAATGCCACCGGCCTCGTGCCGCAGGCCGACGGTCTATCGTTTCCGCCGGCCACGCGGTTCGAACTCGCCGACGTTTGCAAGCCGCGCGACCGCGGCGGGGTGCTCAGTGCAACGGGCACGACCGAGGTGACATCATCGCTCTACCGCGATGGCACCGACGTGCCCCACCATCTGGCGATGGGGACCTACGTCGTGATCGAAGGCGAGACGGACTACGCTCGTCAGTGTTTTCGCGAGTATCACATGCTCGCGGACAGCAGCGGCCAGTTCGCCTCGCTCTACCGGCCGACGCATATGATCGGGCTGGAACTCGGCGTTTCCGTTGCCTCGGCCGCCTGCCGGGGTGAGCCGACCGGCAGCCCGATCGCTTTCCGCTCCGATGTCGTGGCCACGGCCAAACGCGACCTGAAAAAGGGCGAGGTGCTGGACGGTGAAGGCGGTGCCATGGTCTGGGGCAAGCAGACGCCGGCCGATGCGTCCATGACGATGGGTGGATTGCCGCTTGGGCTGGCGAGCGGCGTGCCGCTCACCCGCGACATCCCTGCCGGCGCGCCGCTGACCTGGAGCGACGCCGCAGTCGACGAGACCGATCGGGCGGTAAAGGTCCGGCGCGAGATGGAAGCGGCGTTCGGCCGGCCCAACGAAGGCGCTGCCGCAGCCGAATAAGTAGTAGGGTGTGACCGTCCGTCGACCCGGACCGGTGCGCCTATCCGCTACAATTCGAGATCGCCGGCCAGCATTCGATGGGCGATGGTGCGGCGCAGGATTTCATTGGTGCCGTCGGCGATGTTGACCGAGCGGATGGTGTTGTAGGCCTCGGACAGCCCCATCTCGTTGGTCAGGCCCATGGCGCCGTGGGTCTGGATCGACCGGTCGATGGCGCGGGCGCCGATCTCGACGGCATAGGCCTTTGTCATCGATAGCTCCTTGATCGCCGGTTCGCCCTGGTCCAGCAGCTGCGCGGCATTCAGGCCCATAAGATGCGCCCCGTGAATTTCCATGGCTGACTCGGCCAAGGGAAAGGTAACGCCTTGATAGTCGGCGATGGCATGGCCGAACGCCTGCCGTGTGCCGGCATAGTCGAGGGCCATTTCCAGTGCCCAGCGTGCCAGACCGACGGAGCGCGCGGTGTTGTAGATACGGCCCAGCGACACGCCCTGGATCGCGGTCTTGAAACCATCGTGCAGGTTGCCGACGAGCTGCCAGGGCTCGACCCGGATGTCGTCGAACGTCAGCTGTGCCTCGTTGCCGCCGACCGAGCCATGCATGCGGATAATGCTCTCGATACCAAAGCCCGGCGCGTCGGTCGGAACCAGGAAGCCGCTGATGCCGCCTTTGCGCCGCGACGCCCGCTCGGGGTCGGTGACGGCGAAGACGATGCAATAGTCGGCGATCGGCGAATTGGTGGTCCAGATCTTGCGCCCGTTGATGCGCCAGCCATCGCCGTCGGCCGTCGCTTTCGTGGTCAGCGCGGCAGCGTCGGAGCCGGCGCCCGGTTCCGACAGCCCGAAGCACATCGACGTTTCGCCGGCCAGCATGCCGGCCAGGATGCGCTCCTGCGCTTCCGGCGTCGCATTGCGCAGGATGCGGCTTGGCCCGAACGCCCAGTGGCTGATCGCGTAGACCGCCAGCCAGTTGTGCGCACCGCAATGGTGAAATGCCCGTTCCCAGCAGGCGAAATAGGCGAGGTAGCCCAGCCCGGCGCCGCCCATCTCTTCCGGCACGCACATGTTGTAGAAGCCGGCCTGCGCCGCAGCGACGCGCACCTCGCGGATCAGCTCAATAACGTCGGCGCAGTACCGGCCATCCTCGCTATAGGTGCGGCGCGGGTCGGCCAACAGATCGTGATGCCGTTCGTGCCGGGCGATCACCTCCTCGTCGAGGAAACGAACCAGCCCGTCGCGCACGGCGGCGATATCTTCGGGCAGGGCGGTGGCGATGGCGGTCATGTCGGTATCCTCCCTGGTCGCATTGGCGCACTTCCGCGCTCTATTTGGGTCATAGCCGGTTGATCCTAGCGGATGCCCGGCCCGATCTGCATGGTTTTACCCGCAAGCGCGCGGCCGTGACTTGCGTTGCCGTTCGTGGCGCGGTTAATTCAAATGAAGCAGGCCCGGATCCGGCCGCCCCCGGGTGGCACGCGGCCGGCATCGACATCAAAGGGAAGGCAGCGCCATGAAGCAGCTCCACCACTATATTCACGGCCAGTTGGTCAGCGGCAAAAGCGACCGTTTCGGCCCGGTCTACAACGCCACCACCGGCGAGCAGATTGCCGATGTCCCGCTGGCGACAGCCGACGAAGTGCGCGAGGCGATTGCCTCTGCCGCAAAGGCCTTCCCGGCCTGGGCGGCGGAGAGCCCGATGAACCGCGCCCGGGTCATGTTCCGTTACAAGGAACTGATCGAGAGCAACATGGAAGAACTCTCCGCCATGCTGGCCACCGAGCACGGCAAGGTGCAGAGCGACGCCAAGGGCTCGATCCTGCGCGGCCTCGAAGTCGTCGAGTTTGCCTGCGGCATCCCGCATCTGTTGAAAGGCGAGTACTCGACCAACGTCGGCGGCGGCATCGACGTCTACTCGCTGCGCCAGCCGTTGGGCGTCGTCGCCGGCATCACGCCGTTCAACTTCCCGGCCATGGTGCCGATGTGGATGTATGCTGTTGCTGTGGCCTGCGGTAACACCTTCATCCTGAAACCGTCGGAGAAGGACCCCTCGGTGCCGCTGCGGCTGGCGGAACTGCTGGTCGAAGCCGGCGCGCCGGAAGGCGTGCTGAACGTCGTCAACGGCGACAAACTGTCAGTCGACACCATTCTGGAAGACCCGACGGTCCAGGCCGTTAGCTTCGTCGGCTCGACCCCCATTGCCCATTACGTCTACGAGAAGGCCGCGCATCACGGCAAGCGGGTGCAGGCGATGGGCGGGGCCAAGAACCACATGATCGTGATGCCCGATGCGGATATGGACCAGGCGGTCGATGCGCTCGTCGGCGCGGCCTACGGTTCGGCTGGCGAACGCTGCATGGCGGTGTCGGTGGCGGTTCCGGTCGGCGAGGAAACCGCCGACGCCCTGGTCGAGGCGCTGAAGCCGCGGGTCGAGAGCTTGAAGATCGGTCCCTCGCTCGATCCGGTCAGCGAGATGGGTCCGCTGGTGACGGCCGAGCATCTGGCCAAAGTGAAAGGCTACGTCGATCTCGGCACCCAGGAAGGCGCCGACCTCGTGGTCGACGGTCGCAACTTCTCGCTGCAGGGTTACGAGGACGGCCATTTTATGGGCGGCTGCCTGTTCGACCGGGTGACGCCCGACATGCGTATCTACAAGGAAGAGATTTTTGGGCCGGTGCTGTCGGTGGTGCGGGCGCCGGATTTCGACAACGCCCTGAAACTGCCGAGCGATCACGAATTCGGCAACGGTGTGGCGATCTTTACCCGCGATGGTGACGCGGCGCGCGATTTCGCGGCGCGGGTGCAGGTCGGCATGGTCGGCGTCAACGTGCCGATCCCGGTGCCGCTGTCGTTCCATACCTTCGGCGGCTGGAAGAATTCCGCCTTCGGCGACACCAACCAACACGGCCCGGAAGGCGTGAAGTTCTACACAAAGATCAAGACCGTCACCTCGCGTTGGCCGACCGGCATTCGCGCCGGCGCCGATTTCAACATCCCAACCATTCGGTAATCGACCTTCGACTAGGCTGCGACCGGGCCGTCTACTGGCGGCCCGGTTCGTTTTGGCCCCGGCAGCGTATGGCAGGCATATGGCAGAGCCATCGATCAGTGACGACGACACGGCGGTAACGCCGATCGAGCGTTATCGCGCCTTGCGCCGTGCCGGCGAACTGAAGCCCGACCCGGAGCAGGAACTGGCGATCGAGAAGCTGGAAATCCTGCATCACCGCATTGCCCAGTACCGGCCCGACAATGGCGGCGGCTGGCTGTCATTCCTGCGTCTGCGCCAGCCGCGCGAGCCGGCGCCCGAAGGGCTATACCTTTATGGCGACGTCGGCCGCGGCAAGTCGATGCTGATGGACCTGTTCTTCGACATCGTGCCGTTGGCCAGGAAACGGCGGGTGCATTTCCACGCCTTCATGGCCGAGGTGCATGAACGTATCAACGCTTTCCGCCGGCTGCCTGCCGACCAGCGCGACGGAGACGATCCGATCCCACCGGTCGCGCGCGACATTGCCGAGGAGGTCTGGCTGCTCTGCTTCGACGAGTTCGAGGTGCGCGACGTGGCCGACGCGATGATCCTCGGCCGGCTGTTTACCCAGCTGTTCGAACTCGGTGTCGTGGTGGTCGCCACGTCCAACCGCGATCCGGACTCGCTTTATGAAGGCGGACTGAACCGCCAGCTCTTCCTGCCCTTCATTGCGTTGCTGAAGGAGCGTCTCGACGTGCTCTGCATCAACGGCCGCACCGACTATCGATTGGACCGGCTGCGTGGGATGCAGGTCTACCATACGCCGTTGGGCGCGGCCGCGGCCAAGGCGCTGGACGATGCTTTCGTCAGCCTCACCGATCAGAATCACGGCGAACCGGACGAAGTCGAGGTCATGGGCCGCAAGATCGTCGTGCCGGAACAGGCCAAGGGCGTCGCCCGATTTTCGTTCGACGACTTATGCATGCAGCCCCTGGCGGCAAACGACTATCTCGCGCTGGCGCGGCGCTTCCACACCATCGTGTTGTCCGGCATCCCCAAGCTCAATCTGGACAAACGCAACGAGGCGCGTCGCTTCGTGCTGCTGATCGACGTGCTGTACGACAACGGCATCAAGCTGATTGCCAGTGCCGACGTGCCGGTCGATCAGATCTATACCGAGGGCGACGGCACCTTCGAGTTTCAGCGCACGGTCTCCCGCCTGCTGGAAATGCAGTCCGCCGATTACGTCAACGCCGTGCCGAATTGACCGACGCGCGGCGCCCTTGGCCGCCGCTGTATCGTGTCAACGTGTCCGTGATAGGCGTTCCCTTGCGACGACGACGAATTCGCGTTACACCCGCGCCGACGTAAACCGTTGGTCTCGCCAGCGCGACAGACGTCATCGGCGCGAAACTCCGGAGAACATAGATGGCACGCAAGAAGATCGCACTCATCGGCGGTGGCAACATCGGCGGCACGCTGGCGCATCTGGCTGGGCTGAAGGAACTTGGTGATGTCGTGATGTTCGACATCGTCGATGGTCTGCCGCAGGGCAAGACGCTGGACCTGGCGGAATCGTCGCCGGTCGACGGGTTTGATTCCGCGATGAGCGGCACGCAGAAGTACGCCGACATCAAAGGCGCCGATGTTGCGATCGTCACCGCCGGCGTGGCCCGCAAGCCGGGCATGAGCCGCGATGACCTGCTCGGCATCAACATCAAGGTCATGCAGCAGGTTGGCGAGGGCCTGCGCAAACATGCGCCCAATGCGTTCGTCATCTGCATCACCAATCCGCTTGACGCGATGGTCTGGGTGTTGCGCGAAGCGACCGGTTTTCCGGCCGAACGGGTGGTTGGTATGGCCGGCGTCCTCGACTCGGCGCGCTTCCGCTATTTCCTGGCGGAAGAGTTCAATGTATCGGTCGAAGACGTCACCGCGTTCGTGCTGGGCGGTCATGGCGATACCATGGTGCCGCTGCCGCGCTACTCGACGGTTGCCGGCATTCCGCTGCCTGATCTGATCAAGATGGGCTGGACGACCAAGAAGAAGCTCGACGCGATCGTCCAGCGCACGCGCGATGGCGGGGCGGAAATCGTTGGCTTGCTGAAGACCGGGTCGGCTTTCTATGCTCCGGCGGCTTCGGCGATCGCCATGGCGGAAGCCTACCTGAAAGATAAGAAGCGGGTGTTGCCCTGCGCCGCGCAGCTGAATGGTCAGTACGGCGTTCGCGGCCTTTATGTCGGCGTGCCCGTGGTGATCGGTGCGGGTGGTGCCGAGCGCATTGTCGAGATTTCGATGAACGCGTCGGAAAAGAAGGCCTTCGACAAGTCGGTCGGTGCCGTTCGCGGTCTCGTCGATGCCTGCAAGAAGATTGCACCGGATCTCGGCAAGAAGCCGGCGCGCAAGGCCGCAAGCCGTAAGCCTGCGACACGCAAGCCGGCGGCCCGCAAGACTGCTGCCAAGCCGGCCCGCCGGACCCGCAAGGCCTAGCTCGCTGGCACGGCCTCTGCGGCCGGCATTGATTAGGTAACGTTAACTTAAGATGCGAGGGCTTCTCTGTACGGCCGAACTTCTGTGTTGCCCTCCCGCGCGTAACCTCTTTGGCGGATTTCCAGGCGTTTCGATCGACGGTTGAGGATTTGGTATGAACATTCACGAGCATCAGGCGAAAGACGTCCTGGCCCGCTACGGCGTCGCCGTGCCGAAAGGCCAGGTGGCGTTCAGCGTTGACGAAGCGATGAAGGCGGCCGATGCCCTGCCGGGTCCGGTTTGGGTGGTGAAGGCGCAGATCCACGCCGGTGGCCGCGGCAAGGGCGGCGGTGTCAAGCTTGCGAAGTCCAAGGATGAAGTGAAGACGCTGGCCGGCGAAATCCTCGGCATGAACCTCGTCACCCATCAGACCGGGCCGGGCGGCAAAGAAGTCAAGCGTCTCTATATCGAAGACGGCTGCGACATCGCCCGGGAACTGTACCTCGGTGCCGTGATGGATCGCGCCACCTCCCGGGTCGCCATCATGGCGTCGACCGAAGGCGGCATGGATATCGAGGAAGTCGCCGCCAAGACGCCGGAAAAGATCCATACCATCGCCATCGATCCGATCACCGGTCTGCAGGCGTTTCATGCCCGCCAGCTCGCGTTCGCCCTCGGGCTGGAAGGCAAGCAGGTTGGCTCGGCCGTCAAGCTGATCACCGCCCTCTACAAGGCGTTCATGGACACGGACGCCAGCCTGGTCGAGATCAACCCGCTGGTCGTCACGGGTGCGGGCGATGTCATGGCGCTCGATGCCAAAATGAACTTCGATGACAACGCACTCTATCGGCATCCGGACATTGCCGAGATGCGCGATCCGACGGAAGAAGACCCGGCTGAGCTTGAGGCCGCCAAGTGGGAGCTGAACTACATCAAGCTCGACGGCAATATCGGCTGCATGGTCAACGGCGCCGGTCTGGCCATGGCGACCATGGATATCATCAAGCTGAATGGCGGCGAACCGGCCAACTTCCTTGACGTCGGCGGTGGCGCAACCAAAGAACGCGTGACCCAGGCCTTCAAGATCATTCTGTCGGACGAGAATGTCGAAGGCATCCTGGTCAACATCTTCGGTGGCATCATGCGCTGCGACATCATCGCCGAAGGCGTCGTCGCCGCGGCGCGGGAGCTTGAACTGACCAAGCCTCTGGTGGTCCGCCTCGAAGGCACCAATGTCGAACAGGGCAAGAAGATCATGGCCGAGTCCGGTCTCAAGATCGTCGCTGCCGACGATCTTGGCGATGCTGCTGCGAAAGTAGTGAAAGCCGTGAAGGAGGCCGCATAATGGCTGTTCTGGTCGACAAGAATACCAAAGTCATTTGCCAGGGCTTCACCGGCAATCAGGGCACGTTCCACTCGGAACAGGCGATCGCCTACGGCACCAAGATGGTCGGGGGTGTGTCTCCGGGCAAAGGTGGCACCGAACATCTCGGCCTGCCGGTGTTCGACACGGTCGACGAAGCGGTGAGCCGGACCGGCGCCAACGCCAGTGTGATTTACGTGCCGCCACCGTTTGCGGCTGACGCGATTCTCGAGGCGATCGATGCCGGCATCGAACTGGCCGTCTGCATCACGGAAGGCATTCCGGTCCTTGACATGGTGACGGTGAAGCGGGCGCTGCAGGCGTCCGGCAAGACCCGTCTGGTCGGGCCGAACTGCCCCGGTGTGATCACGCCGGATGAATGCAAGATCGGCATCATGCCGGGCCACATTCATACGCGCGGTAAGATCGGTGTTGTTTCCCGGTCCGGCACGCTTACCTATGAAGCTGTCGGTCAGACGACGGCTGCGGGTCTCGGTCAGACGACCTGCATCGGCATCGGCGGCGACCCGGTCAACGGCACCAATTTCATCGACTGCCTGGAGATGTTCCTGGCGGACGACGAGACCCAGGGCATCATCATGATTGGCGAGATCGGCGGCACGGCCGAAGAGGAAGCGGCGGACTTCCTCAAGGCGTCCAAGATCAAGAAGCCAACCGTGGGTTTCATCGCCGGCGTCACGGCACCACCGGGACGGCGGATGGGCCATGCCGGGGCGATTATTTCAGGCGGCAAAGGCTCTGCCGGCGACAAAATGGAAGCCATGCGGTCAGCGGGGGTTGTGGTTGCGGACTCGCCGGCCGACCTTGGCAAAACCATGTTAAGGGTACTGAAATAATACCGTCGGAGGATGGGCCGAACCGCAACGCCAGTGAGAAGGAGCGGCGACAGAATGTCGTCGCCTAGGGCATGTCGACGGCACAACTTGAGGCTTCCTCGTTCCTGTTTGGCGCGAACGGCGCTTTCATTGAACAACTCTACCAACGCTATCTAGCCAGTCCGAACTCGGTTGACGCCAGTTGGCAGCAGTTCTTTGCCACACTGGGTGACGATGCGGAGTCCGTGATCAGCGAAGTACGTGGCGCAAGCTGGTCGCCGCGCACGGCGCTTGAGGTTCGCGCCGACTCTTTGCTCGAACAGGAAATGGCGCCCGACATGCTGGCCGCGGTTCAGCGCGGACCGCAGACGGTCGGCGCGATTTCGGCCGGCCAGGTGCGGCAGGCCACACTGGACAGCATCCGTGCCCTGATGCTGATCCGTAATTACCGCGTGCGCGGCCATCTGCATGCCCAGCTCGATCCGCTCGGCCTGCAGAGTGAGCAGTCGCACGCCGAACTCGATCCGCGCACATTTGGCTTCACCGATGCCGACCTGGATCGGCCGATGTTCATCAACTACGTGCTGGGCCTTGAGACGGCGACCCTGCGCGAGATCCTCGACATCGTCAAACGGACCTACTGCTCCACGATCGGTGTGGAGTTCATGCACATTATGGGCCCTGAGGAGAAGGCCTGGATTCAGGAGCGTATCGAAGGTCGGCGCAAGGAAGTCAGTTTTACCGAGTTCGAGCAGCGGCAAATCCTGCGCCAGCTCGTCGAGGCGGAAGGCTTCGAGCGGTTCCTGCATCTGAAGTACACCGGCACCAAGCGCTTCGGCCTCGATGGCGCCGAAAGCCTGATGCCAATGCTGACGGCGGTGTTCACGCGCGCTGCCGAACTCGGCGTGCGCGAAATCTCACTCGGTATGCCGCATCGTGGCCGGCTGAACGTGTTGGCCAACGTCATGCGCAAGCCGTTTACGGCGATCTTTGCCGAGTTCCAGGGCAATCCGGCCAACCCGCAGGACGTTCAGGGCTCCGGCGACGTGAAGTACCATCTCGGTACGTCGGCCGACCGTGAACTCGGCGGACGCATGGTGCATCTCTCGCTGGCCGCCAACCCATCGCATCTAGAGGCGGTCGATCCGGTGGTGCTCGGCAAGGCGCGCGCCAAGCAGGAACAGATCGGCGACCGTGACCGCGGCCAGGTGATGAGCCTGCTGATGCATGGCGATGCGGCGTTTGCCGGCCAGGGTCTGGTCGCCGAGTGCTTCGCGCTGTCCGATCTCGACGGCTACACCACCGGCGGCACCGTGCACGTGATCGTCAACAACCAGATCGGTTTCACGACGAACCCCAGCCTGTCGCGCTCGTCGCCCTATCCGTCCGACGTCGGCAAGATGGTGCAGACGCCGATCTTCCATGTGAACGGCGACGATCCGGAAGCGGTCTGCTACGTCGCCAAGATCGCCGTCGAGTTCCGCCAGCAGTTCAAAAAAGACGTCGTCATCGACATGTTCTGCTATCGGCGGCATGGCCACAACGAGGGCGATGAGCCGGCGTTCACCCAGCCGCTGATGTACAAGGCGATCGCCCGGCACGCGCCGACCCGCCAGCTCTATGCCGACAAACTCGTTGGCGAGGCCGTGATCACCCAGGAAGAGGGTGAGAACATGGTCGCGGACTTCCAGGCGCGGATGGAACAGGACTTCGAGGCGGCCAACACCTTCAAGCCGAACAAGGCGGACTGGCTCGAAGGCCGCTGGGAAGGGCTGGAGCGGGCCCGCGGCGAGGCGCGGCGCGGCGATACGTCGGTCCCGGTCGACCTTCTGCGCAAGATCGGCATGAAGCTCACCGACGTGCCCGAAGGCTTCAACCTGCACCGTACGATCCAGCGGCAGTTGGCGACCAAACGTCAGGTGATCGAAAAGGGCGAGGGCATCGACTGGGCTACGGCGGAAGCGCTGGCCTTCGGTGCGCTGCTGGTCGAGGGCTTCCCGGTGCGGCTGTCGGGGCAGGACTCGGCGCGTGGGACATTCTCGCAGCGCCATTCCCAGTTCATCGATCAGGAAGATGAACACGTCTACACGCCGCTAAACAGTCTCGATCCCAAGCAGGAACACTTCGAGGTTATCAATTCCGCGCTGTCGGAGGCGGCCGTGCTTGGCTTCGAATATGGTTACAGCCTGGCGGAGCCACGTGCGCTGGTGATGTGGGAAGCGCAGTTCGGCGACTTCTCGAACGGTGCACAGGTCATCATCGACCAGTTCATCTCGTCCGGCGAGACCAAGTGGTTGCGCATGAGCGGTTTGGTCATGCTGCTGCCGCACGGTTTCGAAGGTCAGGGGCCGGAACATTCATCGGCGCGGCTGGAGCGCTACCTGCAGCTTTGCGCGGAAGACAACGTGCAGATCGCCAACTGCACGACACCTGCGAACTACTTCCACATTCTGCGGCGACAGATTCACCGCAAGTTCCGCAAGCCGCTGATCCTGATGACGCCAAAGTCGCTGCTACGGCACAAGCGCGCCGTCAACAAACTGTCGGAAATGGGACCTGGGTCGACCTTCCACCGGGTCCTGCACGACGATGCTCAAACCAACAAGACCGGCCTGCTGGCGCCTGACGAGAAGATCCGTCGCGTGATTCTGTGTTCCGGCAAGGTCTACTACGATCTCGAGGAGAGGCGCGACGAGGCCAACCGGGCCCACACCCAGATCATTCGACTGGAGCAGCTTTATCCGTTCCCGAAAACCCCGCTGCGCAAGGAACTGTCGCGGTTCCCGAATGCGGAAATCATCTGGTGCCAGGAAGAACCGCAGAACATGGGTGCCTGGTGGTTCGTGATGCCGCGGCTCGAGCAGCTGTTGTCGAAGATGGGTCATAAATGCCCGCGGCCGAAATACGCCGGCCGCCCGGAAAGCGCGTCGACGGCCGTCGGCCTGGCGTCCATTCATGCCAAGGAGCAGGCGACGCTGGTGAACAAGGCCCTCGGCCTGTAACCGCGCCCCGCTCAATCGAGGATAGCCCCCATGATCGATATTCAAGTGCCGACGCTTGGCGAATCGGTGACGGAAGCGACAATCGCGCGATGGCTGAAGCAGGTTGGCGAACCCGTTCAGCGCGATGAGATGCTGGTCGAACTGGAGACCGACAAGGTCGCCGTCGAGGTGCCGTCGCCGGTGGCTGGCGTGCTGACGGAGATCATCGCCCAGGAAGGCGATACCGTCGAAATCGGCGCCCTGCTGGCCCGCGTTGACGAGAGCCAGGCGGGCGCCGCCGCCGCTGCGCCGGCTCCCGTGGCGGCTGCACCGGCGCCTGCTGCGGCCGCACCAGCACCAGCTCCAGCCGCTGCCGCCGCGCCGGCTATGGCTGCCGCACCTGCGGCTGCACCCGTTGCCGCCGTGGCCGTGGCCGAAGCGCCCGCACCGGTGGCAGCGCCCGCGCCGACGGCTGAAATCATTCCCCTGTCGCCCGCGGTGCGCCGGCTGGTGCAGGAGTATCAACTCGATCCGACCAGCGTTCCGGCGACGGGCAAGGGAGGTCGTCTGACCAAAGACGACGTCATGAAATACATCCAGTCCGGTGGTCCGGCGGCCCCTGCGGCCGCGGCACCGACTGCCGCGCCTGCCCCTGCCCCGGTGGCCGCGGTGCCGACGCCTGCTGCCGCACCGGCCCCCGCTGTTGCGCCGGCCGCCCCTGCGGCTCCGGCGACCCCGCCGGCGCAACGTGCCGAGGCTGCGCGCGAAGAGGTCGTGCGCATGACCCGGCTGCGCAAGACCATCGCCAACCGGTTAAAGGAAGCGCAGGACACCGCCGCCATGCTGACGACCTTCAACGAGGTCGACATGAGTGCGGTGATGGCGGCGCGCAGCCAGTATCGCGACGTGTTCGAGCGCAAGCATGGCGTGCGGCTCGGCTTCATGGCTTTTTTCGTACGTGCTTGCATCCAGGCACTGAAGGAGATCCCGGCGGTCAATGCCGAGATCGACGGCGACAACCTGATCTACAAGAACTACTACAACATCGGTGTCGCGGTGGGCACGCCGCAGGGCCTGGTGGTGCCGGTGCTGCGCGATGCCGACGAGATGTCGTTCGCCGACGTCGAGTCCACGATCGGCGACTTCGGTCGCCGCGCCCGCGACGGCAAGCTGTCGATTGCCGAGATGCAGGGCGGCACCTTCACCATTTCGAACGGCGGCGTTTATGGTTCGCTGCTGTCGACGCCGATCCTCAACCCGCCGCAGTCGGGCATCCTCGGCATGCACAAGATTCAGGAGCGGCCGATGGTCGTGAATGGTGAGGTCAAGGTCTGCCCGATGATGTATCTCGCCCTGAGTTACGATCACCGCATCATCGATGGTCGCGAGGCGGTCACCTTCCTGGTGCGGGTGAAGGAATGCATCGAAGAGCCCGAACGCCTGCTGTTCGAGGTCTGATCCAGCGGCCCTAAAGCCCCCGGGGATAGAAAACATGAGTGACGACCAGTTCGATATCGTCTTTATCGGCGGCGGCCCGGGTGGTTACGCCGGTGCCATCAAGGCGGCACAGCTCGGCCTGAAGACAGCCTGCGTGGAGAAACGCGGCACACTGGGCGGTACCTGTCTCAACGTCGGCTGCATACCGTCGAAGGCGCTGTTGGAATCGTCGCACCATTTCGTCGAGGCGCGCGACAGTTTTGCCGAGCATGGCGTGAAGCTGGGCGGCGTCGACCTCGATCTCGGCACGATGATGGGCCGCAAGGACAAGGTCGTCGGCGACCTGACCAAAGGCATCGAACTGCTGTTCCGCAAGAACAAGGTCGAGTACATCGCCGGCATGGGGCGCCTGTCGGCGGCCGACACCATTGAGGTCAGCCTGACCGACGGTGGCACCCGCACGGTCACGGCCGAAAACATCGTCATTGCCACCGGTTCCGACGTCATGCCGTTGAACGGTGTTGACATCGACGAGAAAGCCATCGTGTCGTCGACCGGCGCACTGGCGCTGGGCAAGGTGCCGAAGCACCTGGTGGTGATCGGCGGCGGCTATATCGGCCTTGAGATGGGCTCGGTCTGGGCGCGCCTCGGCGCCGAAGTGACGGTGGTCGAGTTCCTCGATCGCATCACCCCCGGCATGGACGGTGAATTGTCGAAACACCTGCAGCGCGCGCTAACCAAACAGGGGATGGCCTTCAAGCTGAAGACCAAGGTGACGGCGGCGAAGAAGGTGCGCGGCGGCGTGTCGCTCACGGTCGAACCGGCCGAAGGTGGCGATGCCGAAACCATCAAGGCCGACGTCGTGCTGGTTTCGATCGGCCGCCGTCCGTTTACCGAAGGCCTCGGCCTGGAACAGGTTGGCGTCACCGTCGACAACCGCGGCTTCGTGCCGGTGGACGAGGACTATCAGACCAACGTGGCCGGCATCTTCGCGATCGGCGATGTCATCCCCGACCGGCCGATGCTGGCGCACAAGGCCGAAGATGAAGGCGTTGTCGTGGCGGAGAAAGTTGCCGGGCACACCGCCTCGGTGAACTACGACGCGATTCCAGGTGTCGTCTACACCTGGCCGGAGGCCGCCACGGTCGGCGCCACCGAGGAACAGCTGCGCGAGCGCGGTATCGAGTACAAGAGCGGCAAATTTCCGTTCATGGCCAACAGCCGTGCCCGCGCCAATGGCGACACCGAGGGTTTCGCCAAGATCCTGGCCGATGCCAAGACGGATCGCATTCTGGGCGCGCACATCCTCGGTCCCGATGCCGGCACCATGATCGCCGAACTGGTCCTGGCGATGGAGTATGGCGCGACGTCGGAAGATGTCGCCCTGACCTGCCATGCCCACCCGACGTTGAATGAGGCGGTCAAGGAAGCCGCTCTGTCGGTCACCGGAAAACCGATCAACGCCTGAACGTCAGTTACGTATTGACAGCCCGGTCAGCGCAAAGCCGGCTGGGCGCGCGCTAGCTCCGGGCGCGCGGATGCGCGCGTCGATAGGCGCCGAGCAGCTGTTCCGTGTCGACGTCGGTATAGCGCTGCGTCGTCGACAAAGTCGCGTGGCCGAGCAACTCCTGAATCGTCCGCAGATCGCCGCCACTGCCCAGCAGGTGCGTGGCGAAGGAATGCCGCAGGGCGTGCGGCGTTGCCGTCGCCGGCAGGCCGAGGACACCGCGAAGTTGTTCCACCCGCTGTTGCACGATGCGCGGGTTGAGCCGTGCGCCACGGACCCCGCGAAACAGGGCGCCGTCCGGCGGCAGCGGCATCGGGCAAAGTTCGATGTACCGATCGACTGCCGCGGCAACCGCTGGCAGCACCGGAACCACACGCTCCTTACCGCCTTTGCCAATCACGCGCAGTCCATCGCCGAACGGCACGTCGCGCCGGTTCAGGCCCAACGCCTCTGAAATACGGAGGCCGCAGCCGTACAGCAGGTAGAGCACGGCGACATCGCGTGCCTGCACCCAGGCGTCCTCGGCCAATGTGCCCACGGCATCGATCGCCGTGGCGGCCTCGCCAATCGACAACGGCTTCGGGATCGCTGCCGCGCGTTTCGGCCGGCTGATGCCATGGATCGCGGCGTTCTGCCACAAGCCGTTGCGCTCGCCATAGCGGAAGAAGCCGTTCAGCGCCGACAGTGTGCGGGCGACTGACGAACCGATCAGCCCGTCGGCGCGCCGCTGCGCTAAATGGGCACGAATGTCCGTTGGTTTCAGGCTCGCCAGCGTCGACACCGAAACCGCCTCACCGAGGTGAGCATTCAGAAAACCGAGAAAGCTCAGAACGTCATGCCGGTAGGCGACAAGCGTGTTCGGCGATAGTTGCCGCTCGCTGCGCAGCCATTTTTCCCAACCGGCCAGAACGCCGTGCAAGTCCTCGGCCAGGGCCGGGGCCGTCAGCTCGGCAGGTCGAGCCATGCCCGCAACAGGCGTTCAAGGAAACGCGCGAGATAGATCAGCAGGTCTTTGCCCTGGCCGGCTTCAAAGGCCTTGGCGTCGCGCGATCCGAGCGCCAGCAGTCCCACCGGCGAGTGCGGGCTGGCAGCCAGCCGAACCAGCGCCATGCTGTGCACGATGCCCGCGGCCGGGCCGAACACCGCGTCGTGGCCGGGAAACGATGGGCCCAGATAGATGCTCTGCCCCGGTTCGATGAAATGGTCGATCGCGCCGGCTTCCAGCACGAACACGCCACCGGTCGGCACCCGCTTGGGTTCATCGCCGTTGCTCGCCTCGACGCACAGAGTGATGGCGTCGACGTCCAGCACGTCGGACAAATCGCGCGTAACGATGTGGATCAGGTGCTCGAAGCTCATCGCGTCCAGCATCGACAGCGTCGCCCGGTGCACCCGACCTTGTACCGCCTGGTTGGTCCGCGCCGTTTCCAGCAGCGATGCTTCCCGCTCGCGCAGCCGTTCCACCTCACCCTGCAGGCGACCCACCATGAAGCCGCCGAGGTCGGTGACATTGCCGCCGCTGTGCCGTGGCGGCGGGGTCAGCACTTCAAGCAGGTCGGGATGTTTCAGCAGGAAATCAGGATTGGCGCGCAGGAACGCGCGGACCGCCGCGGCCGTAGGATCGGACGTGCGACGACCGGCGGCGGCGCCGGTGCTGGGACTGTTGCCGCTCATTCCGCCGCCTTGCGCCCGACGATGCTTTGTCCGGTCTTCTGCCAGTCGGAAAGGAAAGCGTCCAGGCCCTTGTCGGTCAGCGCATGCTGGCTCAGCTGGCGCAGCACCGACGGTGGCACGGTGCAGACGTCGGCGCCGATCTTCGCGGCCTGAAACACATGCTGGGTCGTGCGCACCGACGCGACCAGCACCTCGGTTTCGAAATCGTAGTTGGCGTAAACGTCCATGATCTCGTCGATCAGCTGCATGCCGTCCTGACCGATGTCGTCCAACCGTCCGACAAACGGCGAGACGAAGGTCGCGCCGGCCTTGGCGGCGAGCAGGGCCTGATTGGCCGAGAAGCATAGCGTGACATTCACCATGGTGCCGGCCTGCGTCAGCGCCCGGCAGGCCTTCAGCCCGTCCCATGTCAGCGGCACTTTCACGGTGATGTTCGGCGCCAGATTGGTGAGGACATCGGCCTCGACCAGCATGCCGTCGGTATCGGTCGCCGTGACTTCGGCGCTGACCGGACCGTCGACGATGTCACAGATCTCCCGCACCACGTCGAAGAAATCACGCCCGGTCTTTGCCACCAGCGATGGGTTTGTGGTTACGCCGTCCAGCAATCCTGTCGCGGCAAAGTCGCGAATCTCGTCGACATCGGCGGTATCGATAAAGAATTTCATACGCGTCGTACGGCCTAAATCCAACACTTCCAAGGGCTTGCGCGGACGCCTTGTCCTGTCGCCAGCCAACGTCCAGAGTCTACCCGATGCCCGTGCTGCACGCCACTACGCCCGCCGCCGGTGATCGGGCAAACTCGCAAGCCGTCTCGCGCGTTCACGTGCTGCTGCCGCTGCCGCTCACCGGCGCCTACGATTATGCCCAATCGGATTTCGATCCGGTTGCGCCCGGCGATTTCGTTCAGGTGCCGCTTGGCCGGCGCCTTGTCACGGGCGTGGTCTGGGGCAACGGTCCGGCCGATCCAGACAATGCCGTCGATGACGCCAAACTGAAGCCGGTGGCCGCCCGGCATCAGGTGCCGCCCATGGCCGACGTGACACGGCGGTTCGTCGACTGGCTCGCCGCATACGCTGTGGCGGATCCCGGCTCGGTGCTGCGCATGGCCATGAGTGTGCCGGCTGCACTCGAGCCCCCTCGTCCGATTGCGGCATACACGCTCGCCGGTCCGCCGCCCGAACGTATGACGGCGGCGCGGGGGCGCATCATCGATGTCCTTGCGGACGGGGTCGCCCGCTCTGGCGCGGATCTCATGCGGCTGGCTGGTGTGTCTTCCGGCGTTGTGCGTGGCCTTGTGTCGGCCGGTACGTTGATGGAGACATCGTTGGCACCGAAGCTCGACGTGCCGGAGCCCGACTGGCAACGCCAGGGCCGCAGCCTGTCCGCACAGCAACGGGACGCGGCGCAGCAGTTGCGCGACCGCATCGACGCGGATCGTTTTTCCGTCACGCTCATCGATGGCGTTACCGGCGCCGGCAAGACCGAGGTCTATTTCGAGGCCATTGCGGCGGCGCTGGCTCATGGACGGCAGGTGCTGGTGCTGGTGCCCGAGATATCGCTGACAGCACAGTGGCTGGCGCGGTTCGAACAGCGTTTCGGCTGCGCGCCGCTTGAGTGGCATTCCGATCTTGGCGCGGCGGCGCGGCGAAGGAACTGGCGTGCCATTGCCGAAGGTCGCGCACGTGTCGTGGTCGGGGCCCGGTCGGCGTTGTTCCTGCCGTTTGAAAATCTCGGCCTCATCGTCGTCGACGAGGAGCACGATACCGCGTTCAAGCAGGAAGACGGTGTCTCTTATCACGCCCGCGACATGGCGGTGGTGCGGGGCTCGTTGGGGCAGATCCCGGTGGTCCTCGTGTCGGCGACACCGAGTTTGGAGAGTCTGACCAACGTGGAGAACGGCCGCTACGACCTGGTGCATTTGCCGGACCGTGTCGGCACTGCCGTATTGCCGGAGATCGAAGCCGTCGATCTGCGCGCCGACCCGCCGCCGCGCGGCCAGTGGTTGTCACCGCCGTTAGTGTCGGCAGTCACCGAATGTCTGGCCGCGGGGGAACAGGCGCTGCTGTTCCTGAATCGCCGCGGTTATGCGCCGCTGACCTTGTGCCGCACGTGCGGTCATCGGCTGCAATGCCCGAACTGCAGTGCCTGGCTGGTTGAGCATCGTTTCCGCGGCCGGCTGCAGTGTCACCATTGCGGTTTCTCGACGCGACCGAAGCAGACCTGTCCGTCGTGTGGGGATGAAGACAGCTTTGCCGCCTGCGGTCCCGGCGTCGAGCGGCTGAGCGAAGAGGTGGCCGCGCTGTTTCCTGATGCCCGCATCCGTGAAGTGTCGAGCGATACCGTTCATGGCCCTGCGGCGGCGGCGGAGCTGGTTCGCCAGATCGCCGACAAGGAGATCGATCTGATCATCGGCACGCAGATCGTCGCCAAGGGGCATCACTTTCCCGGCCTCACGCTGGTCGGCGTCGTCGACGCCGATCTTGGGTTAAATGGCGGCGACCTGCGGGCGGCGGAGCGCACGTTCCAGCTTTTGAGTCAGGTGTCCGGCCGCGCCGGCCGCGCCGACCGCTGCGGTCGTGCCTTGCTGCAGACCTACATGCCGGAACACCCGGTCATGCAGGCGATGGTATCCGGCGACCGGGATGGCTTCCTGGCGGCCGAGTCCGCCGCACGCCGACAGCAAGGCTTGCCACCGTTTGGCCGGCTTGTTGCCTTGGTGGTGTCCGGGCCGGATGAGGCACAGGCGCAGGCCGTTGCGGTGTCGCTTGGACGGCAGGCGCCGCACGGCGACGACATCATGGTGCTGGGGCCGGCGCCGGCACCGCTCAGCCTGCTGCGCGGCCGGTTCCGGTTTCGCCTGCTGCTGAAGACACCGCGGAACGTCAATGCCTCCGAACTGGCACGCCGCTGGGTGGCCAGGGTGGACGTGCCGCGCCCCGTGCGTGTCGGTATCGATGTCGACCCCTACAGCTTCCTGTGACGCAGATCGGAACGTGGCAGCAGAGCTTTAGCTGAGGGCAGATGTGGCCTCGCGCAACGCCTGATTCTCCGCCCTCAGTTGCGCCATCTCCTGCTGGAATGGCGCCAGATGGGCTTGCAGCTCCTCGACCGTCAGTCGCTGCGGGATGTGTTGCTGGCAGTTCCAGTCAAAGGCTTCGATCGTAATCAGCACCGCGCGTTCCAGCCTGGCGTCGTAGCTGTCGTTCGCCAGGCGTTTGATCAGGTCCGGGTCATCGCCCAGTTCGACGGTTCGGGCCCGGCCCCAGATCTTCAGCCGGCGCTGGTTCGGGTAGTCCACAAGAATCAATGCAATGCGATCGTTCACCTGCAGGTTGCCGACGCTCACGTACTGGCGATTGCCGCTGAAATCGGCGTAGGCAATCGTCTGTTCGTCAAGAACGCGCAGAAAGCCAATGGGACCGCCACGGAACTGGACATATGGCCATCCGGTTTCGCCAACGGTGGCCTGGAAGAACCCGTCGCGCGCGGTGATGAAGCTTGCTTCGGCGTCACCCAGCCGATCGCGCGGATCGACGTCCGGCTGCAGGAACTTGCCATAGCTGTTGGCAGACCCCTGCTCCGTCTGAATAGCGCGGACGCTTGGTGTGAACGCGATTTCTGCAAAGGCGCGGGCCATGATGTCCTCCGAATTGAAACCAGCCGCGAAAACGTGTCCCGGACAACATCGGCCTTTCTTAGAGAATAATAATACAGGTATTTCTCAACAAACTATTCCGAAAAATGGCACAATAAACATCCACTGTTGATGACCCAGCTGGCCGTCATGTCGGCTGGTCTTGCCAGATCAGGGCGCGCACCTCACCAAGTTCGCGTTTCAGTTTCTCCCAAGTTGCACCGCCATCCTGCGAACGGAACAGCTGTCCCAGATTGGTGGCGAGAAACACCAGGCGCGGGTCGGCCGCGTTCACGGCGATACACCAGGGCGTCGAGTTGGCTTCTACAGGCAGTGGCGCTTCCTGCCAGTTCTCGCCGAAATCGTGGCTGACCAGCAGGCGGCCGGCGTCGCCCGGCGGGCCATTGCCGTTCGCCAAAAAGACCGTTCCGTCGTTCGATGGCGAAGGCACGATGGCGCGCGTGTATTGCCAGGGTGAGTCGAGTGATTGAAAAGCCCAATTCCGGCCCTCGTCGGTGCTGCGGTGCAGGCCCTTGTTCGTCGTCGCGAACAACACCCGTTCCGGCGTTTGCACCACGGCAAGGCCGTGGATGTCGTCCGATAGCAGGCCGTCGCTGCGCCGCTCCCAGGTCTGTCCGCCGTCTTCCGACAGATGGACGCCATCGATTTCGACCCCGATCCATATCTTCTGGTTATCGGACGGGTCGAACAGGATCTGCGTCACCCGGGGCCTGGCGACGTAGATGCATTCCTCGGCGAACCGACATGGCAGCTTCGTCCAGGTCATACCGCCATCGTCGGACCGGAACAGCGCCGCCGGCTGGGTCCCGGCGACCAGCACCCGAGGATCGCTCGGCGATTGCACCAGCGACCAGACATCCAGGTCGTCCATCGCTGAGGGCAGGTGGGTCCAGGTCTTGGCCTTGACGCTGCACCGGTAGATGCCGCTGTCCGTGCCGGCATAGAGCGTGTCGGGCTCGGCCGGGTGGCTGCTCAGCGCCCAGATGCGCGACTCTAGATAAAGGCCCGACTCAGAATAGGGGCGCTGCCAGTTGTCCCCACGGTCGCTCGAAAACCAGACCGACATGCCGCCGGTGCCGGCAAACAGATTGACTGTCATCGGCGTCCTCCCTTTTCCCCGCTATCTTCGTTAGATTGCCGGCGCGCCGTCAATCGCGCGGCGCACAACGAATAACACGGGAGGAACGGATGATTGACCTGTCAGGCAAGGTGGCGCTGATCACAGGGGCCGCGTCAGGTATCGGTCGCGAGACCGCGCAGGCTTGTGCCGCATTGGGCGCCAAGGTCGGTGTTGCGGACATCAACGCCGACGCGGGCGCAGATGTGGTTGCGGGCATCGAAGCGAATGGTGGCGACGCCATTTTCGTCGCGCTCGACGTGACTGATGAGGTGGGTTGGCAGGCTGCCGTTACCGAGGCATTGCCCGAAATGAATGTGTTGGTGAACAGCGCTGGTGTCGAGTTGATGAAGTCGATGGCGGACACCAGCCTGGAAGAGTTTCGCTGGCTCATGTCCATTAATCTCGACGGCGTTTTTCTTGGCACCAAGTATGGCGTTCAGGCGATGGCCCGCAATGGCGGCGGCTCGATCGTCAACATTTCGTCGGTCGCCGGCATTAACGGCTACGCCCGTCAGTCGGCCTATTGTGCCAGCAAGGGCGGTGTCCGATTGCTGACCAAGTCCGCAGCGATCGAGGCGGCGGAGCTGGGCTCGGGCGTCCGAGTGAACTCGGTGCATCCGGGCGTGATCGACACGCCGATGGCGCGCAGTTTTGTTGCCGATATGGATGCCGAACGCGGGAAGGCGGTCTGGCAGCGGCTTGAGCAGATGCATCCGATCGGCCGGATGGGCGAAGCCTCCGACATCGCGAACGCGATCGTTTTCCTCGCTTCCGATGCGTCGTCCTTCATGACCGGCACCGAACTCATCGTCGACGGTGGCATCACCGCGCGTTAGTCGAAGTGGAAGTCGGTCCCGACGGCGACGAGGTGACTGACGCAGGTTCGGCAATCCGAACTACCGAATCCGGGCAACGGAAAGTAACTGCCGGGTTGCGCGGCGAACCGCGCCACCAGGTCGCACTCCCGCCCGTCTGGCACTGTCAGCACATCGCTGATCGCTGCCCGGGTCGTGATCTGATCGATATGCCAGCGCATCGGCTTCTCGGCGCGCAGATGACGTGCGACCCGGGCGCGAATGCCGCCAGGGCCGTAGGCGCTGCCACAATACACATAGCTGCCAAGCGGCAACGTCAGGCCGTCGTTGCGGCCATAGCGCACCGCCAGCGGCCGGCGGCACCGCAGCAGCAGCGCATAGGCGCCGCCGACCGACGGCAGTTCGGGATCAGCCGTGGTACCAGTCGAGGGTAAAGGCATGGCCCTCGCGATGCACGTGACCGCAGTGCGGCGTGCCGAAATGTGCCGGCATCAGCAACGCGCCGCGTTCGGCGCAATAGTCCAGTACGTTCCGGCGCGTCTTCCGGGCCTCGTCCGGCAGGGCACAGAACCGGCTGTTCCACTCGGGATGCCAGACCTGCAGCGGATGGTGCAGGATGTCGCCGGTAAAGATCGCTGCACCGTCGCCATTGTCCAGCTTCAACGTGACATGCCCCGGCGTGTGTCCCGGCGCCGGCTCGATCAGCAGGTGATCGCCGATACGATGATCGCCATCCGTCATCTCGGCGCGGTCCGCTTCCACGACTGGCAGAACGGAATCGTTGAAGCACAGCCGGTCCATGTTCTGCTCGTCCGCCGTCGCAGCGAAGGCGGCGAAGTGCTCGTACTCGGTGCGCGAGAACAGATAGCGGGCGTTCGGGAAGGTTGGCACCCAGCGCCCATCCTTCAATTGCGTGTTCCAGCCAACGTGGTCCGGGTGTAGGTGCGTGCACATGACATAGTCGATGTCCTCCGGCCGCAAACCGGCGTCTGCCAGCGCCTCCAGATACGGCGTTTCCTGCATATGCCAGCGCTCGGCCGGCAGCCGCTCCTTGTGGTTGCCGATGCAGGTGTCGACAAGAATGGTGTGGTGCGCGGTGCGGATGATCCAGCTATGCAGGCTCATCACCACGGACATCTTCTCCGCGTTCACATAGTTCGGCACCAGCCAGTCGCGGTGCGTGTCGAACACACTATCATCCCAGTCCGGGAACAGCGTGCTCAGCCGGAAGGACGGTCCCGGCATTTCCTCCACCCGGGTCACTGTCGCCCCGCCGATCGATAGCGTAGTCATGCGCTTGCCTCCCTACTGTTGTCCGCACCGCCCGTTCCGCGGGCTGGTGCATCATCATAGCGGGCAAACAGCCGGAAGATCGCATCGGCATGGAACACTGGCTTATCGCCGTTCATGACTTCGCAGCGGGCGAAGGCAAGGCTGCGCGCCATTCGGGTGATCTCCGCCCGCGCCGTCAGCCAGGCGTCCAGCGGACCCGGCGCCAGGTACTGCGCGTCAAGACCGATGGTCGCCGTGTAGCGCCGTGAGGTCGCCGCGATGGCGCGGCCCAGCGCATCGTCGGCGAAGGCCAGCAGCGCACCGCCATGGACCACGCCGGTCGAATTGTCATGCGCCGGCGTTGCCTGCATGCCGCAGACATAGCCGCCGTCCGCCTCCTGCCGGTAGTACATCGGGCCATAGAAATCGGCGAATGCGCCCTGCAGGCGGAACGGCTTGAACCCGGTGGGCGGTTCGGGCGGTGCGACGTCCGGCACCGGCGGCTCCGGCGGGCTCGGGCCCGTGAGGCGGGCCGGGTCGATCGGCGCCAGCAGTTTGAACGTGCCGTCGGCGGTCATCAGCAGCGTGCCGCCTGAACGCACTCGCGCGCGGACGAAGGCCATGGTGCGGCTGGCCCGAACGATGTCGCAGTCGCCCTCGACCAGGTGCCCTGGCCGTGCCGCCGACAGGAACTCGACTTTCAGCTTCACCGTGGCGCACATGCGGTGCAGCCGGTGGACGATAGCGTGGCCGAGGAACTGGTCGGCGAAGCTGTAGAGCGCGCCGCCATGGGCGATACCGTTCGGGTTCAGGTGGCGCCGGTCGAGCTGCAGCGCATAGCGCCAGCCGCCGTCGCCGTCGGGGCGGAGGAAGAACGGGCCGATGCGCTGGGCGAAGGCGCCGTGGCGGCCGAACGGCTGATAGCCCGGCGGCGGGGCGGCGGCGGTCGGGTCGGGATCGGTCATGCCACCGACATAGCACGGCCGTGGCGGTGGCCGAGGGCGAAAATCATAAGAAACAATGACATCGGGCCGGGTGCGCTCTGGCCGACTGTAACGTTTGGGCCAATTAGAGTTTTAAAATCAACAAATTAGATGAAATTTCTCGATGTTCCAAAGTGCTCGTTTCACGCGATTTACCCATTCTGAACGTATCGCGGGCATATTGTTCGACCGTTGATTGCACCGGTAGATATGGCGACAAGACAGATGGCGACATCGATGTTTGTGCGTTGGCGGCGCGCCGCGCGACGACTTGCCCTCGGTCTGACGCAGACTGGATTGGCCACCTACACGGGCGGCGACGACACGGATGCACGCGGCTGAGACGATGTCCTTTCCCTCAAGTCAAAGCGAATGACCATGACCGACCGTGGTGCAGTGTGGCGGGACGAGCGGAGCTGGCTGGCGCGGTCCTATGTCGCGCGGCACTGGCACGGCGAGCTGAGCCTGCCGGTCAGCTTCTTCGTGAATGGCCTGTTGTTCAACATGCTGCTGTCGGTCTTGGGTGTTGCGGCGGCGCAGCAGGAGCCGATTCACTATGTGCCTTGGCCCGGCTTCTTACTAATCTCCGGGATATGGCTGCTTGTGGCGATCGCGGGCGCATGGCAGCTCATCGGCATATGGCGGTCGGCAGATCGTCATGTCCAACGCGGCGGCCGCACGTTCTGGGCGGTTGCAGCGAAATTGGTGACCATCCTGTGGCTATTGCAGTCGGTTGTTGTGTTCTTTACGCAAGCCGGGCCGCAAATCGGCGAGAGCTATCGCATCGCCATTGGGGACGCAGATATCGGCGACTATCGACTGACCTTGCGGGACAATGGCACCGCCATAGGATTGAGTGGCGGTATCAAGTTCGGCATCACCGAGGATTTGAAGGAGCTGCTGTCGACGTCGCCGGCCGTCGACACCATTTATCTCAGCAGCCATGGCGGTCGCCTCCAGGAGGCGGAGAGCCTGGCCGACCTGATCCGGTCGCGCGGCTTGAAGACGTTTGTGTCCGATCTTTGCCTGTCTGCCTGCACCGTGGCATTCCTGGGTGGGCAGGAACGCATTCTTCACAGCGCCGGACGGCTGGGTTTTCACGAAGTCTCCTTTGCCGGCGATAGCCGAAGTTTCAGGCAGGCCATAAACCGGCGCCTGATCGGCAAGGTCGTATCGTTTGGGGTCAGTCCGGCCTTTGCCGAGCGCGCCTTCACGACGCCATCGGACACGATGTGGTACCCGACGACAAACGAACTGTTGGCCGCGCGCTTCGTAACCGGCGTGGACAGCTCACCGTGGCGAGCCGGCCTGTCGGAGTCGTTTCTTGAGGAGTTTCGTCAAGCACCGCTGATGGCGGTGATCGAGCGGTATGAGCCGGAGGCGTTCGAGCGTATTCTTGCCGCAGTTGTGGCGGCAAGACGTGACAGCAGCAAGCTCCCGGCAGTCACGGCCGAAGGAGCGGCAGCGATCGCATCGCTGCCAGGCAAATATCTGCCGGTAGCCGATGACGATGCGGTGTTCGCCTATGGCCATGCCCAGTTTATGAAACTGAAGGCGCTCGCCGCGCGAGACAAGCGCGCCTGCTTCGCATTTCTGTTTTCGGAGGCGGCAGGCAATGTCGATGTGCGTCGCCACTTTTCCGAAGACGATATGGCGGACGAAATGGCCGTTGAATACGCAGCTCTCGAACAGGTCGTTGTCAGCGGTGCAACGCAGCCACAAAGTTCTTCGGGGCCGGCGCAGGTTGAACGAATTGGCGACGCCATGTTCGATTTGATCGCGCAAAGACATCGAAGCGAGGTTCTTGCCGCCCTCATCTTGCTTTCGGGTGACGACCCTGACGTGGCGCCGGATCTGGGCTGCGAGGTGGCGCTGGCATATTTCGGCGAACTCATGTCCCTGCCGAAGGCCGATGTGGCCGACATGATGCGCTACCTGTTTGCGGAGTGAGGGGCGTGGATGATGCGGGCGGGGCAACAGGGGTTTGTGTATCTACTGGCCGAGTTGGCTCGTTTCCGCGACGTCGCGCTTGAACTTGTCGACGATGACCTGACGCCAGACGGCACCGATGGTCAATTCGCTGGGTGCAGTTCCAACAGCGCTGCGGTCGCTGGGTCACCGTGGCAGTCGTCAAACTGCGCCGTACGGCCAGCTGATCCATCGCAACCTCGTCGCGGATAGCGAATTCGCGCCATTGCCGGCGGTAGAGGCCGTTCGCGGATCTGGAGGTCCGTAATACTTCGGCGGTGAGCGAAACACTGTTCCCGACCGTCGCGGCATGATGACACGGTGGACCATGGCGCCGGGGTATTGTGCCGCATGCGGGTGTTTCGTGATCGGTTCTATGGCTGGCGCGTGGTGTGGGTGGCCTTTGTGCTCGCGGCCTTCGGGCTTGGCATCGGTTTCCACGGGCCGGCGGTTTATCTGCATGCGGTGCATGACAGTCGGGGTTGGTCGCTGTCGCTCGTCTCGGCCGCAGTGACGGTGCATTTCGTCGCCGGTGCGTTGGTGACGGCCAATCTGCCTGTGCTCTACCGCCGCTGGGGCCTCGCCACGGTCACCCGGGGCGGCGCCGTGATTCTGGCAATGGGCGTATTGTTCTGGGCACTCGCCGCGACGCCATCGCAGCTCTTTTGCGCGGCAGTCATCAGCGGTGTCGGTTGGGGTACCATGGGGGTCGCGGCGATCAACGCGTTTGTGGCGCCCTGGTTCGTGACGGGCCGGCCCGCGGCGCTGGCGCTGGCCTACAACGGTGCCAACGTCGGCGGCGTCGTGTTCCTGCCGCTGTGGGCGACGGCGATTGCCATGTTCGGGTTCCCGGTGTCTGCACTGGTCGTCGGCGTGGCGATGGTGGCGATGGTCTGGGTGCTGGCAGGTCGCGTGCTGTCGCGGACGCCCGAGCGCATGGGGCTGTCCCCGGATGGCGATGCGGCCAGCGCGCCGGCGGCGGCCGGGCGCGCCAGGGACGTTGTGCCGCGGCCGGGCCGGACACTGTGGCGGAATCTGCAATTCCTGACGCTTACGGCCGGCATGGCGCTGGGGCTGTTCGCCCAAATCGGTCTGGTGGCGCACCTGTTCTCGCTGTTGGCGCCGGCACTCGGCACGCAGGCAGCGGGCTGGGCCGCGGCCCTGGTGACGGCGATGGCGATTGCCGGGCGAACGGTCATCGGCTGGCTGATGCCGGTGGGCGCCGACCGGCGGTTGATTGCCTGCGCCAGCTATGGCGTGCAGGCGTTGGGCTGTCTGGCGTTCCTTTTGGCGAGTGGCAATGCGGCGCTGCTGCTGGTTGGTGTGGTGCTGTTCGGGGTCGGCTTCGGAAATGGCACATGGCTGCCGCCGCTGATCGCACAGGCCGAGTTCACCGAGGCCGACGTGACGCGGCTGGTGCCGGTGATGATCGCAGTGGCGCAAGCCACCTATGCGTTCGCACCGGCGGTGTTTGGCGTGATACGGGATGTCGGAGCATCGCTGACGCCGATTGCGGGCAACGATACGGCGCCGTTCTTTCTGACTGTCGCGGCGTTTCAGCTTGCCGCGATCGCTCTTTTCCTTGCCGGACGGGGCCGGTGATGTCCGATCGGAAATTGCTTCAGATCGGGGCGCAGGTTGCACGCCGGTCCGTCGGCACCGCGGCTGGTGATAGCGGACCCGAATAGCAGCGGTCCGTACTGCGGCCTACCCGGCTTCCGACTCGAGGAATGCAGCAAGTTCGTGGCTGACCGTTAGCAGCGGTGCGGCGCTTTCCTGCACGCGGGCCTGGACCAGCGCGCCGTCCAGCGCCGCCGTGCACAGCGTGGCCAGGCGGGCGGCGCGTTTCGGCGCCACGCCGTCGGCCGTCAGCTTGTCGGCGATGACCTGACGCCAGGCGGCGGCGACGTCGCGGCCGGCGGCGGTGACGGCGGGCTCGCCGGGTGCCAGTTCCAGCAGCACCGTGGTCACCGGGCTGCCGTCGCGGTAGCCGGATTGCGCCATCCAGTCGGCCAGCAGGCGGGCGTGTGCCTTGATCAGATCGCCGGCAGTGGCGGCCTCGGCGGCGAGTTCGTCCGCCGTTTCGGCGACGCGGCGGCCGGCCTCGCGCACCGCGGCTTCGGCGATCGACGCCTTGCCGTCGGGAAAATAGTGATAGAGCGAACCTTTCGGCGCACTGCTGACCTCGACGATGTCGTTCAGGCCGGTGCCGGCGTAACCCTTGCGGCGAAACAAGGTGACGGCGGCATCGACGATGGCCTGCTTGTGTTTCGACGGTGCCGGCATGGGCAGGGATCTCCGGAAGTTCGGCGGCGGTCGGCGGGCGCTGATGGCGCGGCGCAAAGGTGGCACGCGACGGCGGCTTGTCAAACCCCAGGATGCCGGGGCACCGGAATCGATCGGTTATAAGTAGACCAGTCTATATAATTCGATTATGGTCCGGGCCAGCAACGAACGATGTCGGCACGCTGCCGACCGAATGAGACCGATTGGAGGAACGCATGGATGGACTCTTGAGCTATCAGGCGGGCGACGGCTTTGCCCGCATCACCATGGACGACGGCAAGCTGAACGTGATGTCGCTGGCCATGCTGGAGGCACTGCATCAGGCGTTCGACCGCGCTGCAGCCGACGGCCTGCCGGTGCTGCTGACCGGCCGTGAGGGCGTGTTTTCGGCCGGTTTCGATTTGAAGGTCTTCGCCGCCGGCGACCTGAAGGGCAGCCACGCCATGGTGCGCGCGGGCGGCGAACTGGCGCTGAAGCTGCTGTCGTTTCCGCTGCCGGTCGTCAGCGTCTGCACCGGCCACGCCTTTCCCATGGGCGCGTTTCTGCTGCTGGCTTCGGACATCCGCATCGGTGTGGACGGGCCCTATCGCATCGGCCTGAACGAGGTCGCCATCGGCATTGCCCTGCCGAGCTTCGGCATCGAACTGGGACGCCAGCGGCTGATGCCGGCCTACCTCAACCGCACCGCGACCACCGGCGAGATGTTTGCCCCGGCGGAGGCGGCGGTGGCGGGGTTCTTCGACAAGGCGGTGCCGGCGGCGGAGTTGGAACGGACCGTGGCGGACACCTGTGAGGCGGTGCGGCAGATCCATCTGCCTTCGCACGCGACGGTAAAGCAGCGCCTGCGCATGGGCGCCATCGCGGCGGTGCGCGCGGCGATCGATGCCGAGATCACGCTGGAGGCCTATGAACAGAGCGCCAAGCGTCGATCGGCCGTGCGCTTGCCGAAGGCGAGTTAGCGGCGCGCAACGGGGCGGGCCGTCGCCATGGCGGTAACGGTCCTGCCGTCGGCCCCGCGGCCCTGGCGGGCTGGCGTTGAAACAGCGCAGGGTGCAGGATGGTGGCAGGCCGCAACCCGGAGTGACGCCATGGACGAGACGATCAAGGTTTTCTGGCAGCCGCATTGAACGAGCTGCCTTCGGGTGAAGGAATACCTCTCGGTCCGTGGGATCGGGTTCCAATCGATCAATGTGCTGGACGACGCCGACGGGATGGCGGAGATGCGCCGCCTGGGCGCGCGGTCGCTGCCGGTGGTGGCCCGTGGCGGGGATTTCGTGATCGGCCAGGTGATGCGCGACGTCGTCGACTTCCTCGGCCTGGAGGCAGACGCCGGGCCGGCGCTGTCGCCGGACGAGCTGATGCGGCGCTATGACGACGTGCTGGTAGCGGCGCTCCGGCTCACCCGGGCGATGCCGGATGCGGCGCTGGCGAACGAGTTGCCGAACCGGCCGCGGTCCTGGCGGGTGCTGATGCACCATGTTTTCCAGATCCCGGTGGCCTTTCTCGACATGGAGGAGACCGGCAAGAGCCTGAGCGCCGAGACCATGCTGGCGCCGCCGCCGGACGATATGCGGACCACTGCCGATATCGCCGCTTTCGGCGATGCGGTGCGGGCGCGGTTCGCCGCGTGGCGCGACCGCGCCCGGGGCGCGGATTTCACCGTCGACGTACCGACCTATTTCGGCGGCACCAGCCGGCACGAAATGCTGGAGCGCACGGTCTGGCATTCCACCCAGCATGTGCGACAGGTCGCATCGCTGCTGGAGCAGACCGGCGTCGTGCCGGACGGGCCGGCCATCGTCATCGACGTCAGCGGCCTGCCGCTGACCGACCGGATCTGGGATCAGGTGGAGTAAGGTGTCTCGCTGTCAGCTATGGCGCGCCGGAGCCGGGCCGGCTATTCGCCGGCCTTCAGCCACTCGAACCTCAGGCCCTTGGCGGTGCGCTTGTCGAAGCCGTTCCAATAACTGTGTTCGGGCTTGACGGTGCCGTCCTTCTCCTTGGCCCAGACGCTCTCATTCGAGCTCGGCACCAGCTCGAGATAGGCCTGTTTGGCGGCATCGCCCTTAAGGTGCCGGTCGAGCCAGGCGGTGGTGAAATGCTGGGCGATGTTGTTCATGCGCACATTGTCCCATACCGCGTCGCTGTAATGGCCGGTCAGGTTGAAGCCGAGGCCGTCGTCGAACTTGTCGGCCTCCTTCGGCGCCGGCATCGGCGCGCCGGCATTGTGATTGGCGTTGTCATACGTCAGTAGGGCGCGGTCGACTCCGGTGGCCGCCTGCCAGATGGCGCGGATGCCCTTTTCGTAGCCGGAAACGTCGTCGACCGAGCCGGCGACGAACAGCATCGGGATCTTCACCCCCTTCAGCGTCTCACCGTCCCAGAAACCGCGTTCCATACCCCAGGGGCCGAAGGCAATGGCTGTCTTGATGCGCGGGTCGGGCAGGGCGTTGTGCGTGTCGCTGCCGCCGCGGTGGACGGCCAGTGTGCCGTGCGGGCCGCCCCAGCTCAGTTCGACCGCCTTCTGGGTGACGCCGCCGCCGGCCGTGATGACAGCGCCGTAGCCGCCCATCGAATAGCCGATGATGGCGGTATTGTCGGCGTCGATCCGGCCGTTCAGGAACGAGGTGGCGTCTTTCGACATCGCCGCCATGCGGTCCAGTACGAAGAGCTGATCGAACGAGCGGTTCACCAGGGTGGAGCCGAAGGCGGCCTTGGTGCGGTAGGTCGAATCGGTATGGTCGATCGAGGCGACGACGTATCCCTTGGAGGCGATGTTCTCCGCCAGATGCGACATCAGGTAGCGGTTACCGGGATAGCCGTGCGACACGATGACCAGCGGGTAACTGTCCGCACCGTCGAGCGGTGCGGCATCGCGCACCGCGCGGCCTTCCAGTTCGACCTCGGTCTTGCCGTCGCGGATGAACGATTTCAGCGTGGTTTCGCCGTTGGCACCGGCCGCGGCGGGATACCAGACCTCGACCGTCAGCGGCCGGTCGTAGCGTGGCAGCGGGTCCGGCTTCGGCGCCTTCGGGTCGATCTTCACGATATCGATCTGGTTCGGGTTGACCATCTCCAGTGTGCGCACACCGATGGCATGTTTGCCGTAGGCCGCGAGCTCCGGCGCGTCGGGCCGCTGGCCGTCGATCCGGTTTTCGGCCTGGGCCAGCGTGATCGGTGCGGTGAGAAGGGCGAGCGCGATGAAGGCGCCGGTTGCCGTGCGGGCCATGGTTGTTGTCCTCTCGTCGAAGTCTGCTTCGGACACTAGTATTTCTTTTTGCAGCTTTTATGTCGCGTCGTGCACCGTGCGGTCGCGCGTTTGTGATCGACGGTTCGCGGTGCGTGCCACTGCAGATTCCGGGCGGGCGGGAAAGGCGCTAATCTGTCGTCCGTCCGTTCGGGCGACACGTTTGCAACCAGCGTTCCGGAGAACCGCCATGATCCTCTATGCCTCGACGATGTCGCCCTATGTCCGCAAGGCGCGGGTGGTCGCGGCGGAGCTGGGCGTCGACCTGACGCTGGAAACCGTCCCGGTGCACGACTTTCCGTCGGACTATGGCCGCATCAATCCGGTGCACCGGATTCCGGCGCTCGGCCTCGACGATGGCAGCGTACTGCCGGACAGCCGGCTGATCTGCGAATATCTCGATGCCGAGAACGGCCACCGGCTGCTGCCGGCGGCCGGGCCCGAACGCTGGCGCATCCTGCGGCTGCAGGTCTGGGGCGACGGCATCCTCGATGCGGCGGTGCCGCGGCGTGGCGAACTCGCTCGGGTGCCGGAACAGCAGAACCAGCCGCGGCTGGATGAATACCAGCGCTCGATCGAGACCACGCTGGACGCGCTGGAAAGCCATGTCGACGAACTCGCCGGCGTCAACCTCGGCACCATCGCCGTTGCCGTGTCGCTCGGTTATCTCGACTTCCGTTTCGCGCATGAAGACTGGCGCGGGCGCCGGCCGAAGTTGGCGGCCTGGTATGCCGCATTCGCCGCGCGTCCGTCGATGCAGACGACGATGCCGTCGGCCTAAGCGCCACCTAACGATCGGCCGCAGCGGGTTTATCGCTGAGCAGAACCTTGATGGCCCGTGCCGTCTGCCTGGCCATGGTCTCAAGATCGCTGCGCGGTATGCCGGCGCGGGCGCGCACTGCGAGGCTATGGATCGTCCCGGTAATCATCGCGGCCAGTGCCGCCGCCGGAATGGCGCACCGCCTTCCCTCGTCGCGTAGTCGACCGGCGATGACCTTCGCGATGGCGGCGTCGGTCCGGCTCAGGAAGTCGGCGAGCCGGGCCCGAACGGCCGGCTGATCGACCGCGGCGGTGGTTGCCGTCGTCGCGATGAGGCAGCCCAGAGCGTCACCATCCGCCGGGGCATAAATGCCGATCGCCCGGTCGAACAAGGCGGTGATGCCGTCTTCCAGCCGTTTACCGCTCGCTATGGCGGCCAGCATGCCCTGTTCGGCGCCCTCGCCATAGGCATCGAGCACTTGATCATAGAGTGCCGCCTTGTCGCCGAAGGCGGCGTACAGGCTCGGCTTGCGGATCTGCATCGCAGTCGTCAGCAGATCGAGTGACGCGCCGTCGTAACCATGCTTGAGAAAAACACCTGTCGCCGTGGCAAGAGCGTCGGGTTTGGAAAACTTCCTGGGGCGGCCTCTGGATGGAGTCATTCTGTACCAATAGGTAAATAAATTTGACAACCGTCATTATGTACCAAATAGTATAAAATATGAAGCCATCTTGAAAGGTCTTGTCATGCAGTTGTTCTTCGCTCCGTTCGCCTGTTCGCTTGCCTCACATATCGTATGCCGGGAAGCCGGCGTCGACGTCGATCTGCAGCGCGTCGATCTGATGTCCAAGGCGCTTGCCGACGGCGGTTCGTTCTACGATGTCAATCCCAAGGGTCAGGTGCCGACGCTGCGGCTCGATGACGGCGCGGTGCTCACGGAAGGCACTGCCGTACTGCAGTATCTCGCAGATTTGGCGCCGGGGGACGCGTTGGCGCCGAAGGCCGGCACGCCCGAACGCTACCGCGTGATGGAGTGGCTGGGATACATCGCCACGGAACTGCATAAGAACATCCTGTGGCAAGTCTTCAGCCCGGCGACTGGCGACGAAGCGAAGGAACTTGCACGGGGACTGGCGACCGGGAAGCTGGATTACCTGTCCGAAGCGCTGGGCGACCGCGAAACCCTGGTCGGGGACTCGTTCACAGCGGCTGACGCGTATCTGCTGTGGTGGCTGCTGATTGCGCCGCGTGCCGGGATAGATCTGACGCCCTACCCGACGTTGCTGACCTACCGCGACCGCCATGCCGCCCGGCCGCAGGTGCAAGCAGCGATTGCCGCCGAGCAGGCGCTTATAGCGGCCTGACTGTCGCTGACGCCCTCGCCGGTCCGTACTTTTGTGGCCAGCGTCGACGCTGTGCGCTGGCATACCGACGGAGGTTTTCCTCCACATTCGCGAGGCCTTTTGGCTAGACTTGCTCCGAGGGTCATCGCGAGGGCGCAGTGCGAGGGGGAGCCGTCATGGCGATTGACGAGAGCGTGCGCGACGAACTCGACCGGCGGCTGGCGGCGGGCGACCTCGATCCGGACGGGCACGCGGCGGCGGTGGCGTTTCTCGATCGGGATCGGGTCGCCTTCGTCGACCCGGCAGTGCGGCAGCGGCTGGATGCGCAACGCGATGCCGGCGAACTGTCGGACGCCGACTACCGCGAACAACTGGCCGCGGCGCAGGAGATGGTGCCGGTCGACGTCGATGCGGATCAAAAGCGCCTGCTCGACATGCGTTTCGCCACGGGCGAGATCGGCGAAGACGCCTATGACGACATCCTGTGCGCGCTGATCGACAGCGATCGCGACGCGGCTGAGGATGCGGCCGCCGAGCCCGTGGCAGCGCCCAACACGGCGGCGAAACGCGCGGCCGCGGCGCGGGCCACCAACCGTAATCCGGCCCGCCGGTTCGGCTGGCGCAAGACGCTTGCCATCGCGTCCACCGTGGTGGCGATCGTTGTGGTCGCCGGCCTGCTGGGCCAGAACGTGCCGCCGCCGGAGAAACCGGTGCTGCCGGTCGGCCTGACCGCGCGGCAGTCGCTGATGGGCACCGCCGACGGCGGCTGGGTCATGCAGTTCCGCAACCAACTGGACAAGGATTTGCAGCTCTACATCGTCATCAAGGACGCCAGTGGCCGGCGCAGCAAGGACGGCAACCTGTTCCTGGCGAAGTACGAGACCAAGGAAATCGGCTGGATGGAGGGCTGGCAGTTCCGCGGCGGCGAGAGCATCGAAATCCAGCACCCCGACTACAAGGTTGCGACCTGGACCTTCAAATAGGCGCCGCGCAAAGACGCGGCGCGGTAAATCGGAGAGGATATCGCCATGCTGTTTCTCGTCGTCAGTCAGCCGGGACCGACGCGGCCATCGGAGATGCGGCCGCAGCGCGAGGCTTACTGGGCCTGGGCCGAGAAGGCGCGAGCGGACGGGCATTTGCAGCATGTCTGGGCGCGCACCGGGCGGGGCGCGGTGGCCGTATTCGACGTCGACAGCCACGACACGCTGCATCGCCTGCTGACGGAATGGTGCGAACTCGTCCCGGCGCAGTTCGACATTCACCCGCTGGTCGACCCGGGCGAGGCGCGGGCGTTTCTGAGCAAGACCTGAGGCCGCCTCCGCCAGACGGCGTGCGTCGGGTTTTCCGCCAGACGGTGGATCGCGCTAGACTTGGGGCAATGGCGGCGGGCGCAACCCGCGGCGCAACCAAGGGAGGCGCGTCATGCAATTCACTTTCAGCGAGGAACAGGAGGAGTTCCGCGCGGTGCTGCGCCGGTTCCTGGAGGACCGGTCGCCGACGACGGAAGTGCGCCGGCTGATGGAGACCGAGGCCGGGTGGGACCGCGATAACTGGACCCGGACCAATCAGGAACTGGGCCTGACCGCGGTGCACATTCCCGAAGCGTACGGCGGCCAGGGCTTCGGCTTCGTCGAACTTGGCATCGTGCTTGAGGAGATGGGCCGGGCGCTGTTCTGCGCGCCCTATTTTTCGTCCACGGCGTTGGCGGCGACGGCGATCCTGAACGCCGGCACGGAAGATCAGAAGCGGGCGCTGCTGCCGCCGATTGCCGCCGGCGAAACGGTCGCCACACTGGCGGTGGCGGGCGAAGACGGGCGCTGGGACCTGGACGCGGTTTCGGTCACGGCGGCGCCGTCCGATGGCGGCTACCGGATCGACGGGGTCAAGAGCTTCGTCACCGACGGTCACACGGCGGACCGGATCGTGGTGCTGGCGCGGGCGCCGGGGTCGGCCGGGACGGATGGTCTATCGCTGTTCGTGGTCGACGGCGATGCAGCAGGGTTGACGCGCACACCGCTTCAGACCGTCGACATGACCCGCAAGCAGGCGCGGTTGCGGTTCGACGGTGTCGCCGGGGAACTGCTGGGCGAGGCCGGCGCGGCGGCGGCGCCGATGGTGAAGACGCTGGACCAGGCGACGGCGTGCCTGGCCAGCGAGATGGTCGGCGGGGCCGAACGGTTGCGGCAGGATGCGCTGGACTATGTGCAGATGCGCATGCAGTTCGGCCGCTCCATCGCGTCGTTCCAGGTCACCAAGCACAAGGCGGCGGACATGCTGCTGGAGGTCGAGCTGGCGAAGTCGGCGGCCTACTACGCCGCCGCCGCGGCCGATGAGGATAGCGCCGAACTGCCGGCGGTGGCGTCGCTGGCCAAAGCCTGCGCTGCCGAGACCTACATGCAGACGGCGATTCATGCGATCCAGATGCACGGCGGCATCGGCTTTACCTGGGACCAGGACACGCACCTCTGGTTCAAGCGGGCCAAGGCCTCGGAAGTCTTCCTCGGCGATCCGGCCTGGCACCGGGAGCGGATGATGCAACACTGGCACCAGCTTGAGGGGGCGGCGTGATGAACGAAATGACGGAAGTGGCGGTGCGCGATGAAGTGCGTGCCTGGCTGGAAGAGAACTGGCGCATCGATCGCGGGCTGATCGAGTGGCGTAACATGCTGGTCGACAGCGGTTGGGGCGCGCCGGGCTGGCCCGTTGAGTGGCATGGCCGCGGCCTGCCGAACGCGCTGTTGCCGGTGGTCGAGGAGGAGTTTGCCCGAATCGGTGCCATCGGCGCGGCCAAGGCCGGTATCCGCACGCTGGCGGCGGCGACCCTGCTGGAACACGGGTCGGACGAACAGAAGCGCACCTATCTGCGCCGCATCCTGACCGGCGAGGACACCTGGTGCCAGCTGTTCAGCGAGCCGGGCAGCGGCTCCGACGTCGCCGGCGCCACGACGCGGGCCGACTTCAAAGGCAACAAGTGGGTGGTGAACGGTCAGAAGGTCTGGACCACCAGCGCGCACAAGGCTGACTGGGGCCTGCTGCTGGCCCGGACCGACTGGGACGTGGCGAAGCACAAGGGCCTGTCCTATTTCGTGCTGAACATGCGCCAGCCGGGCATCGAGGTGCAGCCGCTGAAGCAGATGAACGGCCATGCCTCGTTCAACCAGGTGTTCATGACCGATGCCGAGATACCGCCGGAAAACCTGGTGTCGGAGCTCGGCAACGGCTGGGCGGTGGCGACGACGACGCTGATGCATGAGCGCCGCGGCGCGGACGCGCTGCGCTCCTGGGCGATCGGGTCGACCCGCGAGGGCCGGATCTATGATGAGGAACGGGCCGAAATCGAAACGATGATGCAGCCCTACACCTGGTATCCGCAGCGCGCCGGCCGCGTCGATCTCGTGGTCGAACGGGCGAAGGAGGCCGGGCGGTTCGATGACCCGGTGGTGCGCCAGGAGATCGCCAGGCTGATGACCCTGTCGAAGGCGGCGGAGTGGACGGCGCGCCGGGCCCGGGCGGCGCAGGAACAGGGCAAGCCGCAGGGTCCGGAAGGCTCGCTTGGCAAACTGGCGTCGAGCCATGTCGCGCGTGCCGCGGCGGCGGTGCATACGCTGATCTCCGGCACCGATGCCATGCTGACCGGGCCGGACAGCCCGATGGACGGTATCATCGCGGAAATCCTGGTGTCGGTGCCGGGCGGGTCAATCGCCGGCGGTACCGACGAGATCCAGCGCAACATCATCGCCGAGCGGGTGCTGAAAATGCCGAAGGAAATGCGCGTCGATACCGACCGTCCGTTCCGCGACGTGCCGCGCAACACGGTGGGCTAGCGCGCGGCCTGCGCGGCGTATGGACCGGCACCCGCATCTGCTCGGCTACCCAAGTGCCGGCATCGGTGGGTGGCCGATCTGCCCGTCTTCCTGCGGCGGTTAGGCGGCCGGGGGGTGGCGGACCAGCTCGTTGCGGCCACAGGCATCGCCACCGCTGACCTGGAACAAGGTGCGGTAGGTGTGGTCGACAACGCCGAGCTCGGCATGTTGGCGGGCGGCCAGGTCGCGGTCGAAATGCGACGTGGTCGGCATGTAGCGCAGAGTGATGCCGCGCCGGCGCTGTCCGGAGTTGTTGGGTTCCGATCCGTGGATCATGTAGACGTCGTGCAGGCTGATCTGGCCGGGTTCGAGTTCGATGTCGTGTGCCGCGACGGCGTCGAATGACCCTGCCGGCAATTCCTGGTTCAGGGTCAGGTTGTCGGCATCGTTGCGTTCATGCGCGATCAGTTTCCCGGCCTTGTGCGAGCCGGGGATCACCCGCAGACAGCCGTTCTCTTTCGTCGAAGGGTCGAGTGCGACCCAGGCGGTGCAGGTCGCCAACGGGCGGATCGGCCAGTAGCCGCCGTCCTGATGCCATGGCGTGGCCTTGCCGCCGCCACTCGGCTTGCCGAAATAGCCGGAACTCCACAGGATGATGTCGTCGCCGATCAACTGCGCGACCATGGCGACGATGTCGTCCGTGCCGCCGAAGGTGATCCAGGGCTCACCCTCTTCCAGCAACGCCGGATGCAGGTCGCCATATTGCGGATTGGCGGCGAGCATGGCCTCGGCGGCCGTGCGCATGGCGTTGAGCTGCGCGTCGGGCAGCCGCCAGTTTGGCACGACAAAGCCGTGCTCGTGATAGTGCGCAATATCCTGCGCTGTCAGCATGGCGTCCTCCCTGTTGCCAATGACCGCATCATGTTAGCCGAGATAGAGGAGCGGTTTGTAGTCAGGACGGCATGTAGACGCCGCCGTTGGGGTGCACGGTTTGGCCGATCATGTAGGACGATTTCTCGGAGGCGAGGAACACGGCGACGGCAGCGATTTCCTCGGCCTGGCCAATCCGGCCGATCGGGGCCGACTGGCCCATTTCGAGCAATTCCGCCTCGCTGTGGCCGACGCGCGGCTGCGCGGTGTCGACCAGCCCGGGGGCGATGGCGTTGACGCGGATGCCGTGTTCGACCAGTTCCATCGCCATGGCACGGGTCAGCGAGATGACGCCGCCTTTGCTGGCGGCATAGTGCGCACCGCCGGGCACCTGTCCCGTCGCGGCAATCGAAGCGATGGAAATGATCGCGCCCTGGCGCTTCCCGTCGATCATCGCCCTGGCGGCCGCCTGGGAGCAGAAGAAGGTACCCTTCAGGTTCACGCCGTGCACGAAGTCCCAATCCGCCTCCGTCGTGGTCAGCACGCTGTGGCGCGGGAACACGCCGGCGTTATTGACCAGGATGTCGATGCCGCCGAAATGTTCGACCGTGGCCTGAACAAGGTTTGCTGCGCTCGCGATATCGGCCACGTCGCCCTGGACGGTGTGGGCACGGCGCCCTCGTGCCTCGACCGTGGCGGCGACATCGGCTGCCGCGTCGGCGTCGTCGAAATAGTTGATTGCCACGTCGGCGCCGGCCTCGGCGAATGCGATGGCAATGGCGCGGCCAATGCCCTGCTGCGCGCCGGTGACCAGCGCGGTTCTGCCGTCAAGATCGCTCATGTCTTGCCCTCCTGTTCACGTTGCCCGGTGGTTCCTATGCATGCCGTGCGCCACATGCGGTTTCTGCCGTTGCCCACGGCATAGTAGAGCAAGATGGCGGGCGGGCTGCCGACAAGTGCGGCAGGGTGCACATCGGCATCGCACATCGGGCGGGTAGCACGGGAAAGTGATGCGCCGTGCCGCGGCGTTGCGGCTAACTTGCGCCGCCAGACCAAGAGCAAGTCACGAGTGAGATGGGACGCCGAAGCGACGATATGGAGCGACTGCTGGCCGACGTGCGCGCCTGTACCAAGTGCGACGGCCTGCCGTTGGGGCCGCGGCCGATCCTGCAGGCGGCGCAACCGGCGCGCATTCTGATCGCCGGGCAGGCGCCGGGCCGCAAGGCGCATGAACGCGGCGTGCCGTTCGACGATCCGTCCGGCGACCGGTTGCGCGACTGGCTCGGCGTCGACCGCGACACCTTCTACGACGCCTCGCGGATTGCCATTCTGCCGATGGGCTTCTGTTTCCCCGGCAGCGGCAAATCGGGCGATGCGCCGCCGCGGCCGGAATGCGCGGTAGCGTGGCGCGAGCCGCTGCTGACCACCCTGCCCGATATCGAGCTGACCCTGGTGATCGGCCAGTACGCGCTCGACTGGCATCTCGCCGACCGTCAGGGCAAGACGGTGACACAGACCGTCGCCGACTGGCGAGCTTTCTGGCCGGCGGTGCTGCCGATGCCGCACCCGAGCCCGCGCAACAACCGTTGGCTCAAGCAGAACCCGTGGTTCGCGGACGACGTGCTGCCGGCCCTGCGGACGCGTGTCGCCGAGTTGTTGACGGAACGATCCTAATGGCGTCAGGCGGCGCCGGCGAATAGCGGTTCGCAGCCGGTGCCGGCCAGGATGCGGTCGAAGTCGGTGCGGTCACCGGCTGATAGGGCGGCATAGCGCTCGCGCAGCCACTGCACGCATTTGCCCTGATAGGGGAACGGCCGTTGCACCCAGGGCAGGCCGTCGACTTCCGTTTCAACCTGCTCGTCGCCGTTCTGCAGCGCCCGCGCGTTGGCCAGCATGACCGGCACGTAGCCGCGGCCAACTTCGGTCAACAGGTTGCGCAACGTCTCCGGCACCGCGCTGCGGTCGATCCAGCCGTCGTCGTGGACGTCGAGACCGGACAGGTCATCCATCAGCCCGGTCCAGGCGTAGACGCGCGGCGCTTCGGCCAGGGTGAGGGCCATTGGTGTCGGGTCGAAGCAGGCGAGCTGGGTGAGCTGGCCGTAGGCGGCGAAGTCGGACGCCGCCGGCCGTGCGCCCAGGAAGTAGCGGTGGTCCTCGAGATGCCTGGCGAACAGCGCGATGAAGCGTTTGTAGCTGCCTTCGATCACCGGCAGTGTGGTTTCGTTCGAGCCAACGACATAGAGGCGCGAGATCTGCCGCTCGCAGAAGGCGCGGCCGAGTTCAATGAGTTCATCTTCGGATGCCGTCGGCTGCTGCCAGCGCGGCAGGATGCGGCCGCTCAGTTCGATGTCCGGCTGATAGGTCCAGCGGTAGTGGAACATCGCCTTGGTCAGCCATTCGTCGCCGAAGTCCTCAAGCAGGAAATCGATCAGGGCGACGACCGGGTCGGCCGGCAGCACGCTGCGGCCGGAAAAATCGTCTTCCAGCCGGCGGATGATCGGCGTGGAGTCGATCAACGCCTCGATCTCGCCGTTGGCGTTCGGCAGGTAGAAAGTCGGCAGCATCGGGATTTTGGTTTGCGGCCGGTCGGTGACGTTACGGGCGACGCCGTAGATCATGCGGTGCGGAATGCGGCGATAACGCAGAAGCGCCAGCATCTTGCGGGTGTAGGGCGAGGCGGGAATGCCGAGGAATTCGATTGGCGCGGGCGATGCCATGGCGGGGATCCTCCGGATGGTGGCGATTGCGGTGGCGGCTCGGGCGGCACGCCTTGGTGCGAGCTTGCGGGATTCGGGCGCTGTTGGCCAGTGCGACGCCGCCGTACCCGACCGGTCAGCGGCGGTAGGGGTAGCAGCGCTCGCGGTCGAGCGGCAGGCCGAAATGGCTGCCGAGCGCGCGGATGGCGGACCCGTGGCCGGGATAGGGGTCTTCGTTGTGCGGACCGACGACAATCGTCGGGCGATGCGGGCTGGCCTTGCCGCCGGGCGGCAGCATGGCCGTGACCAGGCCTTCGCCGTCCTGATTGCGCAACGTCAAGAAAACCGGCATGGCCCGGTCGAGGTGGGCCTTCAGGCCGATGTCCTGCTCGATATAGACGCTGGAGGTCGGCCGGTAGGTCACCATGGCCTCCTCCCGTGCGCGGCGGAAATGCTTGGCGACGGCATGCTGCATCAGCTCGGATTCCTGCTCCGCTTCTGCCTCGGTCTCGATACGGAACCAGGTCTTGTGGTCCGGCGCGTCGCACACGTACTGCATGCCTGCCCTCACACGGTCAGCTTTGCTGAGATGTCGATTCTAAACCACCTCCGGCGATGCAAGGCAATGCGGCAATGTGTGCCGCCTAGCCCTCTGTCGCAGCCGGTCAGCAGCCGTCGACGCAGGTGCCGCCGGCATCGAACGACATGGTGCGGCCGCTGAGCGGCAGGTGCACCGGCACCCTGGTCGCCTGCATGAACGCCTCGGTCCGTGTGCCGGCGCGTACTTTGCCGCCTTCCGTTGCGACCTCGTTGGCGTGCGACGCAATGACGGCAGCGGGCTTGACCAGCTCATTGATGACGAAGGCGGCCTCGGTCGGGCCGGTGGTGAAGGTGTCGCCGATGTTGATGACGGCGAGCTGGGGCGCGTAATGCGCGCGTACCACCGTGTCCTGCTCGGCGGTGATACCGGTGTCGCCGGACAGATAGACCGTAAGACCATTGGAGAAAGTGAGGACGTATCCGGTCGGCGGGCCGGCATAGGCGGTGATGCCGGCGGCATGAAGTTGTTCGCCCAGGGTGCCGCCGATCATCGACGGGGCGATGCCGTTGCTGTGCACGGCCGGCACCGTGGTAATGCGTACGCCGCCAATGCTGCGGTTGGCGCCGAAGCGTACAAGCAGGGAGTCCTTCGGGTTGCCGCCGGCTGCCTTCAACTTGCTGGCGAAGAAGCGTGGCATCTCGCTGCCGGTGACGATCTTGGCCTTCTTCGCCACGGCGATGGTAACCGAGCTGGTCATCGGGGTGGCGACGACGGACATGTCGGGCTTGCCGCAGGTGCCAGCACCGACGGCCGGGATATGGCGGTCGCCGACATGATCGCCGTGCATGTGGCTGACCAGCACGACATCGATCCGGCCCAGGCGCGGATCCTCCGGCCCGGCGACGGTGCGGCCGGCGTCATAGAGCAGGCGTGTGCCGTCCGGGTCCTCGAAAATCAGCGCCCGGTCGAGGCGACAGAACTCACCGGTCTGGCCGCCGAGCGGCGTCACCTTGACGGTGGCGGCGTGGGCCGACGCCAGGGTTGCCGCGATTGCGGCGAGGGCGGCGATGGTATGTCGAACTAATCTGATGCTCATGGCACGCGCTCCCGGATCCGTTGGAAGATCTGGGCGCTATTGTGCCTGTGCTTGGCGCCAGCCGCGATGACGTAGCGGCATCACGACTGTGTGAACGTATGGGTGGCGTATCAGCCCTGGCGGCGCCAGCGGGCGACGATCTGATTCAGGAATTCGCCGCTTTCGACGTCTTCGTGCCAGGCGTTCGCGAAGGACGCGGTGCCGCTCAACGGGCGTTGCGTTTCCGGCAGCCGGTCGAGGCAGATGCGGCCCGGCACCGGTACGCCCTCGCCGACGACGACGGCTTCGGCGTTACGCAGGGACGGCAGGGAATCCAGCAGGCCGAGCGAGGACTCGGTCATCGCGCCGCCGACGAAGTCGCGGTCCGACTGGTTGCTCATGCGCATGGCGAAGATGGTGTTGCACTGCGACAGGATGCCGGCGGCGAGTTCCGACGGCCGCTGGCTGACGACGCAGAGCGACACGCCATATTTGCGGCCCTCGCGGGCGATGCGCGACAGGGCGCGCTTGGCCGGTTCGAACCCGGCTTCCTCGCTTTGCGGTGCGTAGCGATGTGCCTCCTCGCAGACCAATAGCACCGGAAAGGCACGGTCGGTCAGCAGGGCGAAATCGAAGGTCATGCGCGACAGCACCGAGACCACGACGTTCATGGTCTCCGACGGCACGCCGGACAGGTCGACGATGGTGACCGGTTTGTCGCGCACCGGAATGCTGTAGAGCGTCGAAAGGATCGCGGCCATGTTGTCGCGCACGATCAGGCCGGGGAACATGAACTCGTACCGCTTGTCCGCACGCAGCGCGTCGATCCGGTTCTTCAGCCGCAAATAGGGCGCGGCGCTTTCCGGCCGGTCGAGCTGGCCGGCGGCCTTGTCGATGAACTGGATCACCGCCATCAGGGTGTAGGGCACCGGCGTGTCGATGGTGAGCGGCGCGTCCTCCTCCTTCTCGCCGGCGGCGGCTTTCTTGGCGGACAGAATGGCTTCCTTGAGGATCGAGATCTCCGCCTCGGCTTCTTCGCCGCGGCTGCCGACCATGATCTCGACGATCTCCTCGAAATTCAGCAGCCAGAACGGCAGTTGCAGATTACTCAGGTCGAGCACCTTGGCCCGGTCGCCCAACGCGCCGACATACTCGGCGTGCGGGTCGAGCAACAGGACATGGCCGTTGTGGTGCTGGTTGAGGACGGAGTTCAGGATCAGCGAGACGGCGCAGGATTTGCCCGACCCTGTGGTGCCGAGCACCGCGAAATGCTTGCCCAGAAGATCGTCGACGATGACGTAGGCCGGAATCGCCTTGTCCTGATGCAACGTGCCGATACGCACGGCGGAGGCGGTCGGCCGGGCATAGACGACCGCCAGGTCCTGGCGCGTGGTGGCGAAGACATCGTCGCCAAGGCCGGGCGATACCGAAACGCCGCGACCGAAGGTCGGATGCGCATCCTCCTCCGCTGTGGCTTCGCCGAGCAGTTCCAGTTCGGCGATCCTGACCTCGCTGTGCGGTGCGTCCTGATCCGGCAGCGGTATCGACAGAGCGGTGACGATGGCGAAGGTGGTGCTGCTGGGCGTATGCATCTTCACAAGGGTGCCGATCTGCAGTGACTTGCCATCGGTCATGGCGGCGTTGTTTAGCAGCGCGACGACCTGGCCGCCGGCAACCGAAACCACACGGCCGATGCGGACACCGTCATCGACGGCGGGCGCCAGGGTGTCGTCCGCTTCGTCGGTTGCCTCGGAATCTATGGCATACGATACGGCGCCGTTGGCGCCATTCTGCGCGGGTGCCTGGTCGAGGCTTTCCTGTTGTTCGAAGTCTGCGACGTCCACGATGGGTACTCCTTCGGCGTGCGCCGATCAGGCGACGTTTGCGGCGGCCACCGGGCAGACCCGGGTGGCTGGCAGATGGATGGTGACGGTTGTGCCGATGCCGACAGCGCTTTCGATTTCCAGCGTGCCGTCATGCAGTTCGACCAGCGCCTTCGTGATCGACAGGCCGAGGCCGGTGCCCTCGTATTCACGGTTGAGGCCACCGTCGACCTGGCTGAACGGCGACAGCGCGATCGGGATGTCTTCGGCGGACATGCCGATGCCGGTGTCGGCGACGGACAGCGTGAAGCCATCGGTTTCGTTGATGCGTGCGGCGAGTGTGATCTCGCCGAGCTTGGGCGTGAACTTGACCGCGTTCGACAGCAGGTTGATGACCACCTGCTTCAGTTTGCGCTCGTCGGCGATCAGGCCGCAGCTGGTTTCGATTGGCTGGTAGTGCAGGGTCAGCTCAGCCCGTTGCGCCCGGTCGCGGATCATTGCGAGGCAGCTGTCGATCGTCGCGGCGACATCAATGGTCTGTTCCTCAAGGTCGAGCCGGCCGGCCTCGACCTTGGCCAGGTCCAGTATGTCGTTCACGAGGCCGAGAAGGTGCTGACCGGAGGAATTGATATCGGTGATGTACTCGCGCGATTTCGGGTCGTCGGCGGGGCCGCTGTCGTCCATTAGGATCAGTTCGGAAAAGCCGATAATGGCGTTGAGCGGCGTGCGCAGCTCGTGGCTCATGTTGGTCAGGAATTCCGTCTTGGCCCGGTTGGCAGCCTCGGCACTGAGCATTGCCACCTGCGCCACCTCGGAGGCCTGTTCGGCGTCCTTCTTGGCCGCATACAGCGCCAGCTCGATCTGGTGCCGTTCCATCTTGCGCGTGTACTGCGCCGCGTAACGCTGCAGCAGCGAGTTGCGGGACCGCGCCTTGGAATTACCGGTGAACATGGCCGCTCCGACCAGCTATCAGATTTGTCTAATCAACCTTCGGTAATGCCCGCCAAGATATTCAACAAGCTTTAATGCAAGGTTACGTCCAGTCCTCGAGCGCGTGATGCAGCCGCACGCAACCATCGGCAGTTTTCAGCCGCTCGAGGCGGGATTTGCCCGCTGGCGGTGTGGGGTGATTTCAGGTTGTAAGGCGGACTTAGACGCTGCGGGTGACGCCACCGTCGATGCGGATGTTCTGACCGGTAATGTAGCTGGACCGATCGCTTGCCAGGAACGAGATCAACTCCGACACCTCGGCCATATGGCCGTAGCGCCCCATCGGTATACGCGTGCGGCGTGTCTCGTTCTCCGGCAGGCTGTCGATGAAGCCGGGCAGGACATTGTTCATACGGATGCCGTCGGCGGCGTACTTGTCGGCGAACAGCTTGGTAAAGCCGGCTAGACCGGCGCGGAAGACGCCTGACGTCGGGAACGATTCTTCCGGCTCGAAGGTGGCGTAGGTCGAGATGTTGACGAAGGCGCCACCGCCGTTGTTCTGCATCACCGGCGTGACCAGTCGGGCGATGCGCACGACGTTCAGCAAATAGACGTCCATGCCGGCGTGCCAGTCATCGTCGGTGATCTCGAGCACCGGGCCTTTCGGGCCATGACCGGCGCTGCTGACCACGGCGTCGATGCGTTGCCAGCGGTCGACCGCGGCGTTGACCAGCCGGGTCAGGTCGTCGACCGACTGATTGCTGCCGGTAACGCCGATGCCGCCGAGTTCGTTGGCCAGCGCCTCCCCCTTGCCGGACGACGACAGGACGCCGAGTTGAAAACCGTCAGCGGCGAGGCGCCGCGCCGCATCGGCCCCCATGCCGCTGCCGCCGCCGATGACGAGGGCTACTTTGTCGCCGGCCATCATGGCCTCCCCTGCGTTGAATCCCGAAGGCGCAGCATAATCGCGATGCTATCATGCCGGAAGGCGGCCGGGATGCCGATGGACGGAGAGCGGGAGCCGGGACATGGAAATTCGCAACAGGGGTAGCTACGAGATCGCCGATCGCGAACTGGTAGCCGAGGGCGCCGACCTGCGGGTGACGGTGTTGACGCTGACGGCCGGCCAATGCGTGCCATGGCACTATCACAGTCAGATAACCGACAGCTTTGTCTGCCTGGAGGGGCCGATGGTCGTTGAAACCAGGGCGCCGCGGGCCGTTCATGAACTCATGCCGGGTGGCCGCTGCGCGGTCGCACCCAATGTCGCCCACTACGTCCACGGCAAGGACGACGGTCCGTGCAAATTCATGATCGTGCAGGGCGTTGGCACCTATGACTTCATGCCGGTCGGCGGCTGAATTCACGGACACGATGCATGGTGCGTCGTTGTTCGGACCGTCGACCCTGTTGGTTCGGACAGGGTAGCCAGCGGATCGTCGAAACACGCGCCGTATGACGAGCCGGTTGGAAACCAGGGAACACCATCGTAGATGGCGTGGTTCCGACCATCCGCTTTGGCTATGCCCGCTGCCGAAGCAGTGGATTTGGCTTCACCAACCTATTCCGCCGCCTGGTAGTTGCCCGGGAACATGTTGCGGAAGGACTCCTCGTCCATTTCCGTCTTGAAGGAGTGGCGGTCCTTCAGTGCCGCCGCGGCGACAGCCGCCGGGCGGGCGCTGATCTCGTCAACCAGGCGCTTCAGGTTGGGCCAGGCATCGAAGGCGTCTTCGCCAAGCACGAACGGCACCATGCGGGCCCAGCCCCACACGTCCATGTCGACGATGGTATAGGTGTCGCCGAGCATGTAGCGGTTGCCGGCCAGACGGGCATCGAGAATGCCGTAGTGACGGCGTGCCTCAAATTCGTAACGGTTTATGGCGTAGGGCAGCTTCTCCGGTGCGTGATGGCGAAAATGCACGCACTGGCCGGAATAGGGCCCGATGCCTGTCGCGACGAACATCAACCATGACAGCAGCTCCCCGCGCGCGGCCGGGTCATCGGCTGGCAGGAATTTGCCGGTCTTCTCGGCCAGATACAAAAGGATGGCGTTGCTGTCGAACACGGTCGCGTCGCCGTCAACGATGACCGGTACCTTGGCGTTTGGGTTGAGCCTGAGGAAATCGGGCTGATGCTGATCGCCCTTGCGGGTGTCGACAGGGATAGCGTCGTAATCGAGACCGGCTTCTTCGAGGAACAACGCGACCTTGGTCGGGTTGGGTGCGCCGCTGTAGTAGAGTTTCAGCATGTCATGTCTCCGCTGCTGAGCAGGTTTGCGAACCGACGGCCCCGAGCGGCGCAGTCGATCACAGCTGCGGTGAATTTGACAGTGTCGTTTGCGTGAACTGGCCGCGGTGTGCTCGGTCAGAAAGGCAGAGGTTTGAGGTCAGGCTCGACCCAGCCGGCGCGTGCTGCCGCGGTGAACAGGTGATCGCGCGAATAGAAACCGAAGACGTAGTCCCGCTCGGCCAGCGGCGAGGCCTTCAGCGCGGCGACGCAATCGGCAAGACCGGTCTCGGACGGCAGCGTGGCCAGCAGGTTGGCGACGGCGCGCAGGTAGAACTGCGTCAGGGTCTCATGATAGCCGGCGGTCGGTGTGTTCTTGACGCCGATGGATTCATTGTAGCGGCGGATGATGGCCGGCATCTCGTGCGTCAGCCGGTCGAGCCCGCGCTCTCGCAGAAGACAGATGGTGGCGGCGCAATGGGCGAGGTGGGTCCAGTGCTCGTAGGGGTGTGTGCCGGCCAGGACTCCCTCGCCGATGCGGGCAACGTCGGCATCGCTGGCATGCGGCGGGTCGGACTTGACGACACTGCGCGGGGTGCCGTCGATCGAAGTTGACGCGGGGGTTCGGGAGTCGCTGGCCATGGCGTGCCGTTTCGCCTTTTTCATTGCCGGGTGTTGACGGCATCGGTTTTGGCACGCGACCGGCGGCATGACCAGCGATTCAGTTGGCCAGTGGGCGCGCTTCCGGGCTAGTCTTTTGCCGTCATCAGCTGCGCCACGGGAGGAGACAGGCCATGAAGGCTGCGGTCCTATACGAAGTCAATCAACCGCTCGTCATCGAAGAAATCAGCACCAAGAAGCCGGGGGCGCACGAAGTCCTGATCCGCACCGCGGTCGCCGGATTGTGCCATTCCGATCTGCATTTCATGGAGGGTCTGTATCCGCATCCGCTGCCGGCGGTACTGGGGCATGAGTCGGCGGGCATCGTCGAGCAGGTCGGCTCGGAAGTGACCTATGTCCAGCCGGGCGATCATGTCGTGACCTGTCTGTCGGTGTTCTGCGGCACGTGCGAGAACTGCACCACTGGCCGTCCGGCGATTTGCACCAACACCGATGTGAAGATGCCCCCCGGCGCGGCGAAGCGGCTGGAATGGGAAAAGCCCGATCAGCTGCACACCTTCGTGAACCTGTCGTCGTTCGCCGAACAGATGCTGGTGCATGAGAACGCCATCGTGAAAATCCGCAAGGACATGCCGCTCGACCGGGCAGCGCTGATCGGCTGCGGTGTGATCACCGGCTTCGGTGCGGCGACCAACACGGCCAAGGTGGCGGCCGGCGAAACTGTGGCGGTGATTGGCTGTGGCGGCGTCGGCATGGCGGCGATCAATGGTGCCTATGTGGCCGGCGCCGCGCGGGTCATCGCGGTCGATACCAATCCGGTAAAACTGCAACTGGCGACCAAGCTGGGCGCCACCGACATCGTCAACCCGAATGACGGCGATCCCGTCGAACGCATCCTCGACATGACCAATGGCGGCGTGCATCACGCGATCGAGTGCCTGGGTCTGAAGCTGACCGCCGAACAGTCGTTCCAGATGCTGGCCTTCGGCGGCACGGCGACGATCGTCGGCATGGTGCCGTTCGGTGAGAAGATCGAACTGCACGGGTTCGACTTCCTGCGCGAACGCAAGATTCAGGGCTCGTCGATGGGCTCGAACCGGTTCCGCGTCGACATGCCGCGGCTGATCGAACTCTACATGCAGGGCCGGCTGCACCTCGACGACTGGATTTCCGACCGGATCAAGCTGGAAGACATCAACGACGGCTTCAAGGCGATGAAGGAGGGCAAGGTGGTGCGCTCGATCATCGAATTCGACGCCGCATGATCATCCGCTAACGCGGGCGCGATCCTGGTTCGCGAACGGGGTTGCGCGGCGGTTCGCGGCGGCGGTCGCCGCTCGCCGGAATCTGGTTCGGCCGCTGATTGGTGGCCGGGCGCCGGCGTTCGATCCGTGGCGCGCCGCGCTGGGCGCGCGGCCAGGCTGCAAACAGTTGCCGTTTGTCGACCAGCAGGCCTTCGTAAAGTACCTCTGCCGTGTCGCTGCCGCCACGCACCATTTTCCCGCCGGTTCCGCGTCGGGCGTCGGCGATGGAGTCGAAGTCGAGCCGGGCGTCGCGCCAGATGCGGCGCGGGATCGGTCGGACCTCGGCCGAACCCGGTTTGCGGCCGGCAACGGCGATGCGGCCGCGACGGGCGAATTCGTTGAAGGCATCGATCGCGCGTAATATCCGGTCCCGGTCGTTCAGGCCGGTGCCGACGGTCGTGTCGAGGGCGATGAAAGCAATGGCATCGACGGCCGACCAGGACCACACGCGTGTATGGGATTCGCGGTAGAGCCGGACCATAGAAATCGCCTGGTCCCAGTTTATGGCCAGCAGCGCCGCGATGCCGAACATCAGCACGAGCGTGTAGATCGCCGGATAGTTGATGTCCGGATCGACGACGACGATGCCATGCCAGTCGACAGCGGCGGCCACGTCATGCCAGCCGAGCAGACGCAGTAGCATCGGCAGCAGCAGCACGTAGCCGGCATACGCCACCAGCGCGCCAAACAGCGTGTTGGCGATGCGTCGGGCGATGCGAATATCGCCATACCTGACTTTACTCAGTTTAATAGCCAATTCCCCAGGACCTGCGGCAAACCGAAGGAACGAAGTCGCTATCGTTAATACCTTTCAATTATTAACATTTCTCCTTAACGGTCGTCTCGTTTGTACATGTGCCAGCATGGCGAGTGTATTCCATACTTGGGTTGCAGCCGGACGCGGCCGACAACGCCTGATCGAGCCCTTGTGCAATGACGACAACGTCACCCATGGCATGCGCCAGCGTCGGTCCCTGTGGCTTTGGCGGTGCGCCGATGCCGCCTCTGTTTGTCGCCCTTCTCAGTCGCTAGACTGCCGCCACATCGACATAGCTGTTGCATGCAGTTGAGAATTTGCGGTGGGGGATTTGGCCATGGCCGGGACGGACGGATTGCTGTTCGCTTATGTGCTGGACGGGGCTGGCGGCGGCCGTGAGGTCGACTGGGCCGGTATCGAGCAATGGCGGCCATCCGACGGCGTGCTGTGGGTCCATCTCGACCGGACCGGCGAGCGGGCCAGTGGCTGGCTGACTGACGAGACCGGCATCGATCCGGCAACCGCGCAGACGCTGCTGATGCCGGTGGCGAACCGGCCGCGGGTGCAGCGCATCGGCGACGGGCTGCTGGTGGTGCTGCGCGGTGTCAACCTGAACCCCGGCAGCGATCCCGACGATATGGTTGGCGTCCACATGTGGATCGATGCCGGCCGGATCATTACCCTGCGCCGGCGGCGCCTGATGGTCGGCGTCGAGCTGCGCGACCTGCTGGTCGCCGGTGCCGGGCCGAAGCGGCCGAGCGACTTCGTTGCGGAACTGGCCGGCCGTCTGCTGGAACCGATGATTCCGGTGATCAGCGATCTGGACGACGCGGTCGACCGGCTGCAGGCGGAACTGCTGGACTCCGGTAAATCAGAGCTGCGGGCGGAGCTGCGCGACATCCGCCAGGAGGCGATCAACCTGCGCCGTTACCTGGCGCCGCAGCGCGATGCGCTGTCGCGGTTTCAAACCGAGCAGGTGAGCTGGCTTTCAGACCTCGACCGGGCCTTCCTGCGCGAAACGGCGGACCGGACCCTGAGGTTTGTCGAAGACCTGGATTCGGTGCGTGAGCGAGCTGCCATCGCCCAGGACGAACTGAACAACCAGGTCAACGACCAGATGAACCGGACGATGTACCTGCTGACCGTGGTCGCGGCATTGCTGCTGCCGCCCAGCCTGCTCACCGGATTGTTTGGCATCAACGTTGCCGGCATGCCCGGGACCGAGACCGGCTGGGCCTTTGCCGCCATCGCCGTGTTGATCCCCGTTCTGGCAGTGGTGGAGTTCGCGGCGCTGCGCTGGCTGAAGTTGATTTGACGAAGGGGCGGTTGGCGCCGGGCGGCGCATTGAATGCGGGCAATCCGATAGGTGGGGGGCGATGGTGATGCAGGATCAATTCGATCCACAACAGCTTTGGGATCTCTGGATCCAGCTTCAGGACTGGGTGGTGGCCAACGTACTGGTCACGGCCAGCCTGGTGCAGCTGCTGGTCACGGCCGTGCTGTTCGCGCTGGCCGCCCTGGTGGCGCCGCGGCTGCGCCGCCTGGCCGAGCGCCTGCAGGAACGTCCGGCAGCCGGGCGTGCCTGGACCGTCGTGCTGCAGAACCTGGCCGCGTTGGCCGTGCCGGCGATCTGGCTGGTGCTGCAGTGGTCGGCGTTCCTGATCGCCGACTATGGCGACCAGCCGCGGCACCTGCTGCGCATCATCGTCAGCCTGCTGACCGCTTGGGTGGTGATCCGGCTGACCGCCGGGGCGGTGCGCGATCCGGGCTGGGCGCGGTCGATCGCCATCCTGGCCTGGGCGGTCGCGGCGCTGAATATCGTCGGCTGGTTCGACGATGCCGTGGCGCTGCTCGACAGCATCGCGTTGACCGTCGGCGGCCTGCGTATTTCGGCGCTGCTGGTGATCAACGGTGTCCTGTCGCTTGCGGTGCTGTTGTGGGCGGCGATCATCGCCTCGCGTATCTTCGAGCGGCGGATCACGCAAAGCCCGACGATCACACCGACGCTGCAGGTGCTGATCGTCAAATTGCTGAAGGTGGTGCTGGTCACCATCGCCATTGTCGTCGCCCTGACCAGCGTCGGCATCGACCTGACCGCGTTTGCCGTGCTGGGCGGTGCCATCGGCGTCGGCATCGGTTTCGGCCTGCAGAAGATTGTCGCCAATCTGATCAGTGGCGTGATCATCCTGCTGGACAGGTCGATCAAGCCGGGCGATGTGATCGAAGTCGGCGAGACGTTCGGCTGGATCAATTCGCTCGGCGCGCGCTATGCCTCGGTGGTCACGCGCGACGGCACGGAATGGCTGATCCCGAACGAGGACCTGGTGACGCAGCGGGTGGTCAACTGGTCCTACAGCAACGAGGCTGTGCGCCTGAAGATCCCGATCGGTATCTCCTACAAGTCCGATCCGCGCCAGGCCATCGCCCTGTGTTTCGAGGCGGCGGACGAAGAGGAGCGCCTGCTGAAGGACCCCAAGCCGAACGTGCTGATGAAAGGGTTCGGCGACAGTTCGGTGGACTTGGAGATGCGGGTGTGGATCTCTGATCCGCAGAAGGGTGTGTCCAACATCAAGAGCGCTGTGCTGCTGCGGGTCTGGGACAAGTTCCATGAGCATGGCATTGAGATCCCGTTCCCGCAGCGCGATCTGCATCTGATCCCGCCGGTCGATTTGAACGTCACTCTGGACGGTAAGGGGGAATCGCTGGAAGAGGGCGCAGCGTCGAATTCGCGTGACGAAACCGGCGGCGGCCAGGAAGGCGGGCGGGCCTAAGCGACAGCGGCCGGCGCCAGTGCTCCGCAGGTTGCGGTTGTGATGCCACGCTGACGATCTTTTCTCGTCGGATCAAGGCTGCAAGTTACGTGGAACAGATACCCACGCCGCAAAGTCATGGTAAATAATTCACGGGATTCATGCCGGCGAAATCAAATACTTGTCGGGACTGGTATCATTATAAGAGTTGGTTTATGCCTGCACCGAATTGAAGCGCAAGTAACGCAAACTTGGTGTTACCAGGCACGTGCGACGAAGCAGGGGTGTCGGCTGGGTGATACGGAATCGCTGGGATTTGCGGGCAGAGGTTTGGCGTTTTGGCAACGGCCGGTACTCAAATTCAGTCGATAACCGAGTCGGGGGCCAACGATGGCCTGTCCGCTGCCGCTGCGCCGAAGCTGCGCGTCGGCGTTATCGTGGCTGGCCAAAGCCTACAAGCCTGGCAGGCGGACGCGCTCAAGGCCCTGATCGATAGCAGCGATGCCGGTGTCGAGTTCGTGGTGCTGGTCGAACCGGACCGTGCGACGGCCGATACCGGCGCGGAGGCCCCGTGGCTTTGGCGACAGTGTCTGCGCCGTATCGCCAAACGACGCCCCGATTTCGCCCTGGCACCGCGGGCGCTTGCATCGGTTTTCGACGCCGGGTTGCCGGTTGTCGCTGCAACCGGCGGCGACAACACCCGGCAGCACCTGCCGGATGCGGCGGTCGACGCGATCCGAACGCACGAGCCGGACTTTATCGTTTCCTTTGCCGACGCGCCGTTCGGCACTGAAATGGCGGCGCTCGCCAAACATGGCGTCTGGCGCTACCGGTTGGGCACACGCGATGACGGCGTGGCCGATCCCCCCGGGTTTTGGGAGATCTACCACGGCGATGTGACGGTGGGCCTGACTTTGGAGCGGGTCGTTGCCGACCAGCCGGGCGTGCGCGTGCTGCGGCGTGGCGCGGTGAAGACGGCGAGGTACAGCTACGCGAAGACCTTGAACCGGCTTGGCCAAGTCGCCGGTCATTGGTTGTGGCAGTGCGCGCGGGAAATTCGCCTCAACGGCGGCCTGCAGCACGGCGAGATTGCGGCGACGCGGGTCTATCGTCGGCCGTCAACGGTGCAGGTTTGCGTGCTGGGTGCGCGTGTCCTATCGGGCCTGATCGGTGCCTTACTGGACAAGGCTTTCTATATCGACCAGTGGTCGATCGGCGTCGCCAGGGTGCCGGTTGAAAGCTTCATTGCCGATCCGCAGAAGATCCGCTTCGACTGGATCCGGGCGAAACGGCGGGTCGAATTCGTCGCCGATCCTTTCGTCTGCGAGGACGATGGTCTCAATATTTATTGCGAGTATCTCGATCACTGGGTTGGCGTCGGCGAGATCGCCGTGTTGCGGAAGCAGGATGGCTTCGCGGTCGACGCACGCAAGACGGTGATCAGCGATGGCAGTCATTTCTCCTACCCCTACGTTATTCGCCAGGATGACGGCGTGCTGGTGGTACCGGAAAATCACGCCAAATCGCGCGTGATCGCCTATCGGTTCGGCGCAGCGGGCGACGACCGGCCGTCAGCAACTCATGATCTGCTTGATGGTGGCGACTATGTCGACGCGACCTTCCTGTTCCATGGGGGCCGGTACTGGTGCTTTGTTTCGCGGGTCGATCGTGGCGGTGAGCAGAACCTTTATCTCTACTATGCCGACGAGCTTCTGGGCCGGTATCAGCCGCATCCGTTGAACCCGGTGAAGAGCGATGTGCGCTCGTCCCGGCCCGCGGGCCGGATAATCCGCCTCGGCGACCGTATTCTGCGGCCGGCTCAAAACTGCGCCGCGACCTACGGCGGTTCGCTGGTGATCAATGAGGTTCTGGAACTGACACCGGAACGCTATCGCGAGCGCGAGGTGATGGAGGTGACGCCGGACATGCTGGGTGGGTCGCCGGACGGCTGCCACCACCTGGAACATGCCGACGATCATGTCGTCGTCGATTCCAAGCGCATCGTTTTTCATCCGATGGCCTGGTGGTTCGTGTTGCGCGACAAGCTGCGCGCCCGCGCAACGGCACTGCTGGTGGTCTATGGCAGCGCCGCCAGCGTGGCGGCCCAGATGATCGAGCCCCTGGTCTGACCGCCCCGCGGGCGCTGTCGCTCCCGGCGGCAAGTGCCCTGGTGCGTTAGCGGCGGTGCTTGCCGGGGCGCCACGGCCCGCAAAACACCGCTGCCTGTCGAAGTACCGCCCGGCACATGGCCGCCTAGCAAAAGGCGACGTCAGTCGACGAACATCGGACCGGGTGCCGTATAGAGATCCTCGTAGTGTACCAGCGTCGGCGCGCCGCTGAGTGGGCAGGGGATCCCGTCGCGGAAAGCCCACTCGCCGCGGTCGCAGTTGTCCGCGGTGACATAGCCATTGATGTAGAAGCGGCGGTCGATCGGCGATTGGTTTGGGCCGGACCCGTGCAGGGTATGGACGTGCCAAAGCGCAACATCGCCCGGTTCGAGCGTGAGCGTCACTGTCTGCGCCGGGTCGACGCCGAAGCGCAGAAGGTCCGTGTCGTCCAGTGCTTCGTGCATCGATGGTCGCGCGGGATCGAACGGCAGATCGCCGAGGCGGTGACTGCCGGGACAGACGGTCATGGCGCCATTGTCGGCCCGGTGCGGATCGATGGCGATGCCGGTCTGGATGTAGGACGCTGCCAGATCGCGATAGGCCTCGCGCGGGCGGCGTGAACGTGAATCCTGGTGAAAGCCGAATTCCGCCATTGCCGCGCCCGGCGGTTTCCAGTGCAACTGATTGATGATCTGCTTCAAGTCGTGCCCGATCAGCGGGGCCAGAATTGCCAGCAGGCGAGGATCGCGGCGTATCCGCTCCAGGACCGGGCTGTGCCAGGCGGGCCACTGCACATAGCGCACGATTGGTCCGATCGCGGCATCGTCGGCGACACGGAACAGCGTGTTGCGGTCGCGCCAGCTGCGGCCGCGGGCGATGCCCTCGGCATAGACACGGTCGAATGCGCCGGCGATCTCGGCTACCTCATCCGGCGCGAATACACCCCGCACAACGGCGTAGCCCTGGTCGCAAAACTGCTTTTCGTAGGTGGAACTGTCCGGCGTTGGCACTTTGTCCCCGGCGGTTCGTGGCGGCCCGGTCACGCGCGGCGGAAATCTGCGCCGGCACACTGGAGATCATCGCACGGAAATCTTACATCTGATCTAACTCGTCATCGCCCGCGTCGGTTCGTCGCGCCGGCACGGGTGGTGGCTTGCAAGGTGTTAATCTGTGTGTTACCTAACGCCGCGTCTTTCGGCGCAGCCTCAGACTGCGATGGCTTGCGCTCGATTTCGCGTATAAATTCAAAGGCTTGCGCCTAGTCAAAAAGCCGACAGGGACCCCCGACACGTGTCAGCCGAAGTCACCGTCGTATCCGGTATTGCAGAGCGCTATGCCGCCGCCTTGTTCGATCTTGCCCGTGACGGTGGTGCGATCGACCAGGTTGCGGCCGATATTGCCGCCCTAGCGGCGATGATAGATGAATCCGATGACTTGATGCGTCTGATCCGCAGTCCGGTAATGGGCTACGAGGAGCAGGCAAAAGCGCTCGACGCGGTCATGGCCAGGGCCGAGATCGGCGACCTGACGCGCAAGTTCGTCGGCGTGGTCACCCAGAACCGCCGGCTGTTCGCGCTGCGCGACATGTGCAAGGCGTTCCGCAGCACGCTCGCCGCCTATCGCGGCGAGATCGTTGCCGAGGTGACCGCAGCACATCAGTTGAACGACCGCCAGCTCGCCGACATCAAGGCCGAGCTTGGCGCAGCCATGAAAACGGACGTCAGCCTGGAAACCAAGGTCGACGAGAGCATCCTGGGCGGCATGATCGTGCGTGTCGGTTCGCGGATGGTGGACTCGTCCCTGCGCACCAAGCTGCAGAACCTGAAGTTCGCCATGAGAGGAGTTGAGTGATGGATCTGCGTGCCGCGGAAATATCCGCCATTCTGAAGGAGCAGATCGCCAGCTTCGGCACCGAGGCCGAGGTCTCGGAAGTTGGCCAGGTATTGTCGGTCGGTGACGGTATCGCCCGCGTCTATGGTCTGGACAACGTCCAGGCCGGCGAGATGGTCGATTTTCCGGGCGGCGTTAAGGGTATGGCCCTGAACCTGGAAAGCGACAATGTCGGCGTCGTTATTTTCGGTGACGACCGGTCGATCAAGGAAGGCGATACGGTCAAGCGGACCGGCGATATCGTCGACGTGCCGGTGGGCAAGGGCCTGCTTGGCCGCGTGGTCGACGCGCTCGGCAACCCGATCGACGGCAAGGGCCCGATTGAGTCCGAGGAGCGCCGGCTGGTCGAGGTCAAGGCGCCGGGCATCATCCCGCGCAAGTCGGTGCACGAGCCGGTGCAGACCGGCCTGAAGGCGCTTGATGCGCTGGTGCCGGTCGGCCGTGGCCAGCGCGAACTGATCATTGGTGACCGCCAGACCGGCAAGACGGCTGTCGCGCTCGATACCTTCATCAATCAGAAGAAGGTGAACGAGGCCGGCGACGAGTCGAAGAAGCTGTTCTGCATCTACGTCGCCGTTGGCCAGAAGCGCTCATCGGTCGCACAGATCGTGAAGACGCTGGAGGATTACGGCGCGCTCGAATACTCGATCGTCGTTGCCGCCACCGCGTCGGAGCCGGCGCCGCTGCAGTTCCTGGCGCCCTACACCGGCTGCGCCATGGGCGAGTATTTCCGCGACAATGGCATGCACGCCGTGATCGTTTATGACGATCTGTCGAAGCAGGCGGTGGCCTACCGCCAGATGTCGCTTCTGCTGCGACGCCCGCCGGGGCGTGAGGCCTATCCGGGTGACGTCTTCTTCCTGCATTCGCGCCTGCTGGAGCGCGCGGCGAAGATGAACGACGATTTCGGCAACGGCTCGCTGACCGCGCTGCCGGTGATCGAGACCCAGGCCAACGACGTGTCGGCCTACATTCCGACCAACGTGATTTCGATCACCGACGGCCAGATCTTCCTGGAAACCGATCTGTTCTATCGCGGCATTCGGCCTGCCATTAACGTCGGCCTGTCTGTGTCCCGCGTCGGTTCGGCCGCCCAGGTCAAGGCGATGAAGAAGGTCGCCGGCTCGATCAAGCTGGAGCTGGCGCAGTATCGCGAGATGGAGGCGTTCGCACAGTTCGGCTCCGACCTCGACGCCTCGACCCAGCGGCTGCTCAATCGTGGCGCCCGCCTGACGGAGCTTTTGAAGCAGGGTCAGTATTCGCCGATGGCGGTGGAAGAACAGGTGGTGTCGATTTTCGCCGGTGTGCGCGGCTATCTCGACGGTATTCCGGTGGATGCGGTCGGTCGGTTCGAGTCGGAGCTGATCAACGAGGTCCAGGCGAAAAAGCCGGAGATCCTAACGTCGATCCGCGAGACCGGTGATTTGTCGGAAGACACCGATAAGGCACTGGTAGAGTTGCTCGACGACTTCGCCAAGAAGTTCTCCTGAGCCGATCCGGCTGGTAGTAACAGGGTTCTGATCGATGGCGAGTCTCAAAGACCTCCGCAATCGCATTTCCAGCGTCAAGTCGACGCAGAAGATCACCAAGGCGATGCAGATGGTGGCCGCGGCGAAACTGCGCCGGGCGCAGGAGGCGGCGGAGAGTTCCCGACCCTATGCCGAGCGCATGGAGCGTATGATCGTTTCCGTTGCCGGCAACCTTCCAAGTCTGGATGCGGCGCCGCCGATGGTCGTCGGCAACGGTCGCGACGATACACACCTGCTGGTCGTGGTGACGGCCGAGCGCGGCCTGTGCGGCGCGTTCAACACGTCGGTCGTGCGGGCCGTGCGCAAGCAGGTGAGCGAACTGCGGGCCGCCGGCAAGACCGTGAAGCTGTTTTGCGTTGGCAAGAAGGGCTATGACGCGCTGCGCCGGGAGATGGGCAATGCGATCGTCGAGTACATTACCCTGCGCGAGGTGCGAAGTGTCGGCTTCACCGATGCGCGGTCGATCGCCGAGAAGGTCGCGCAGATGTTCGAGGCCGGCGACTACGACGTCTGTACGCTCTATTACAACGCCTTCAAGTCGGTGATCAGCCAGGTCGTGACCGACCAGCAGCTGGTGCCGGTGAAGCTGCCGGAGGCCGGCGCGAGCGACGCTGAGGCGCCCGATCTGGGCGGGGCGATCTACGAGTACGAGCCCGACGAAGAAGAGCTGTTGGGCGTTCTGGTGCCGCGCAACCTGTCCATCCAGGTCTATCGCGCGCTACTGGAAAGTGCTGCTGCGGAGCAGGCGGCGCGGATGACGGCGATGGACAACGCGACGCGCAACGCGGGCGATATGATCGGCAAGCTGACGCTGGTCTACAACCGCACGCGCCAGGCAATGATTACCAAGGAACTGATCGAAATCGTGTCCGGCGCCGAAGCGCTTTAGCGCGGCGGCGGGCAACGGAAAACGACAAGCGGACGGAGTTCAGACATGGCCACCAACAATGTGGGACGCGTGCACCAGGTAACCGGCGCCGTGGTCGACGTACAGTTCGACGGCGACTTGCCGCCGATTCTGGGCGCGCTGGAAGTGAAGGTCGGCGACCGCACATTGGTGCTGGAAGTCGCCCAGCATCTGGGCGAGTCGACGGTGCGCACCATCGCCATGGACGGTACTGACGGCTTGGCCCGTGGCGACGAGGTGGTCGATACCGGCGATGCCATCAAGGTGCCGGTCGGCGCCGGCACGTTGGGCCGCATCATCAACGTCGTCGGCGAACCGATCGACGAGCGCGGCGCGGTGGCCACGGACGAGACGCGGCCAATTCACGCCCCGGCGCCGGAGTTCGTGGAGCAGTCGACGGAAACGGAAATCCTGGTGACCGGCATCAAGGTCGTGGACCTGCTGGCGCCCTACGCCAAGGGCGGCAAGATCGGCCTGTTCGGCGGCGCCGGCGTGGGCAAGACGGTGCTGATCCAGGAACTGATCAACAACGTCGCCAAGGGCCACGGCGGTTATTCGGTGTTCGCCGGCGTCGGCGAACGGACCCGCGAAGGCAACGACCTCTATCACGAGATGATCGAGTCGGGCGTTATCGAACTCGACGGCGATGGTTCGAAGGTGTCGCTGGTGTTCGGTCAGATGAACGAGCCGCCGGGCGCGCGTGCCCGGGTCGGCCTGACCGGCCTTACGCTGGCCGAGGCGTTCCGCGACGAGGGCCGCGACGTGCTGTTCTTCGTCGACAACATTTTTCGCTTCACCCAGGCCGGCTCGGAAGTGTCGGCGCTGCTGGGCCGCATTCCCTCGGCGGTGGGTTACCAGCCGACCCTGGCCACCGACATGGGGACGCTGCAGGAGCGCATTACCACGACCACCAAGGGGTCGATCACGTCGGTGCAGGCGATTTACGTGCCGGCCGACGACCTGACCGACCCGGCGCCGGCGACGTCGTTCGCGCATCTCGATGCGACGACCGTGCTGTCGCGGCAGATCTCCGAGATGGGGATCTATCCGGCGGTGGATCCACTCGACTCGACGTCGCGTATTCTCGATCCGCGCATTCTCGGCGAGGAGCACTATCAGGTCGCCCGCCAGGTGCAGGAGATCCTGCAGCAATACAAGTCGTTGCAGGACATCATCGCCATTCTGGGTATGGACGAGCTGTCGGAAGAGGACCGTCTGACCGTGGCCCGCGCGCGCAAGATCCAGCGCTTCCTGTCGCAGCCGTTCCACGTTGCCGAGGTGTTCACCAACACCCCGGGCCAGTTCGTTCAGGTCGAAGATACGGTGAAGGGCTTCAAGGAGATCGTCGAAGGCAAGCACGACGATTTGCCGGAGCAGGCCTTCCTGATGGTCGGCACGATCGAGGACGTGATCGAACGTGCCAAGCAGATGGCCGCCGAGGCGGCCTGATCGGCCGCGCGGACCTCGCAAAGCAGTCGGAGTCGTTGAACCATGGCCGATAAGGTCGAATTCGAACTCGTCGCCCCGGACCGTCTGTTGCTGGCGGTCGAGGCCGATTCCGTCGCCATGCCGGGCATGGAAGGCGATTTCGGCGTGCTGCCGGGCCATGCGCCGATGATTTCGGCGCTGCGGGCCGGTGTCATCGAGGTCGAAGGTGTCGATGCCGGCAACGACCGGATTTTCGTTGCCGGCGGGTTTGCCGAAGTGGCGGGCGACAGGCTGACGGTGCTGGCGGAAGATGCGGTCAAGGTCAGCGATCTCGACCGCGGTAACCTTGAGCAGCGGATCGCCAACGCGCGCGAAGACCTGGAAGACGCCAAGGACGATGAGGAGCGACGCCTCGTCGAGACACGTCTGCACCAGCTCGAGGAGATGCTCGCGGCGGTTCGCTAGCATCTGGATGACCGGCTGTCGGCCCGTGCCCTGGAGGTGCGGGCCTTTTTGCTGCCCAACAGGGGCGCTATGGTCATTTAGCCGTTGTTCGATGGAGTCGCCATGGCCTGGACGATGACCGATATCGATTGGTCCGTATTCGACGCGGGCCGGGTGGATGACGGGCTGTTGCGGCTGGTGAAAGCCGCGGCGCTCGTCGAGGCCAATGCCGACGACTACGTGCGCTACCTGCGCCAGGTGTTTGCCGACAATCCGTCGCTGCTGGCCGATATCGATCATTGGGGCGAGGAAGAGTGCCGGCATGGCTTCGCCCTGGGCCGATGGGCCGAGATGGCCGACCCGACATTCGATTTCGATGGCGCCCGTGAACGATTCTCCGCGCTCTATCGTGTGCCGCAAGGCATGGCGACGTCGGTGCGTGGCTCGCACGCCGGCGAGCTGATCGCGCGATGTGTGGTGGAGTGCGGTACCTCCAGCCTGTACAGCGCGATCCGCGATGCCACGGACGAGCCGGTACTGCGGCAGATCAGCCACCGTATCGCCGGCGATGAATTCCGGCACTATCAGCTGTTCCGCCGGCATCTGACCGACTACCCGCCGCCACCGGCATGGCGGCGCTACGCGGTGGCATTGGGCCGGGTACTGGAAGTGCATGACGACGAACTGGCCAGCGCCTGGCATGCGGCCAACGTGATCGACGGCCGCTACGATCGCCGCGCCTGCGCCAGGGCCTATGAACGCCACGCCACCCGGCTTTACCGACGGCGCCACGTCGGCCGTATGGTCAACATGGTGCTGAAGGCGGTCGAGGTCGATCCGCAGGGGCGGCTCGCGCGCTGGATCGAACGATTGGCCTGGCGGCTGCTGTCCCTGCGCGTCGACACGACGGCGTCCGCGAACTAGGCGATCGCGCTAGCTCCCCAGTTTAGTCGTCGTACCAGACGGCTGTCCCGTCCCCCGGGACGACTCGGGTGCCGGCCGTGCCGGCCAACAGGGCCGCGGCGTCGGTCAGGGCGCCGATGGCCGCGAACCGGCCGCCGTCGGCAACGAAGCGGCACGCCGCCGCAGCCTTCGGCGCCATCGAGCCTGCCGCGAACGTCCAACTCGACAAGGCGTCAGGCGAAACCTCCCGCAGCCGCCGCGCCGCCGGCGTCTGCCAGTCGGTGTAGATGCCGTCGACGTCGGTCAGCAACAGCAGGCCGTCGGCCTCAAGTTCCGTAGCCAGCAAAGCAGAGGTGGTGTCCTTGTCGACCACGGCCTCCACACCGAAGCGCGCGCCACCAGGCGACAGGGCGACCGGAATACCGCCGCCGCCGGCGCAAATGACAATAACACCGGCTTCGATCAGGCGGGCGATGGTGCCGGCCTCGACAATACGGCGCGGCGCTGGCGATGGCACGACCCGGCGCCACTGCGCACCGTCGCGGGCCATGGCCCAGCCGTGCATCTGTTTCAGCCGCTCAGCTTCGGCGGCCGCGTAAACCGGGCCGATCGGCTTGTCCGGTGCGGCGAAGGCGGGATCGTCGATGTCGACCTCGACCTGCGTCAGCAGTGTGGCGATGTCGCGATCGGGCAGCAGGTTGCCCAGTTCCTGGTCGATGACATAGCCGATCATGCCGGCGGTTTCGGCGTCCAGCACGTCGAGCGGCTCTGCGTCCGGGCCGGTACCGGTGCGCAACGCCAGCAGACCGACCTGCGGCCCGTTGCCGTGGGTGACCACGAGCCTGTGCATGGCGATGCCGGCCAGTGCTTTGGCGGCGTCTCTAATGTTGGTGCGCTGGCGCGATGGCGTCGGCGGCTCGCCCCGCCGCAGCAGTGCGTTGCCGCCAAGTGCGGCGACGACGCGCATTAAAGGCCCCGGCCGATAAGAAACGCGTCGACTTTGGCACCAAGTCCCGGTGTATCGATGTCGGTGAAGTCGTAGCGCACCCGGTGAACCGGCTTGGCGGTTTCGATCACACTGGCAAGATCGACCGGCGTTGCGGCGATCACGGCATCGGCGTCCGCCGCTGCAATCACTTCGGCCAGGGCAGCGCGCTGTGCCGCATCATAGCCGACCGCCGGCAGGACCGGGCCGATATGACCGTAGGTGTCGTAGGTCGCCGCCAAGGTGCGGCCGGCATACGGTCGCGGGTCGACGATGGTGACGTCCGGCTCGGCCCGGGCTGCCGCGTAGCCGGCGCCGTGCGGCATGCCGCCATGGGTGATGGTCGGCCCGTCCTCAACGACGAGCACACGCTTGCCTGCGAGCGCCGCGGCGTCATCGAGGCTGACCGGCGAACCGCCGCGCAGCACGGGGACGCCGGGGACCAACCGCCCGACCGCTGAGGTCACGCTGTCGACCGTTGTCGCGGCAGCGGCGTCGGCCTTGGCCACGACCACCACATCAGCCATGCGCAGAACGGTTTCGCCGGGGTGGTGGGTGTCGAGCTGGTCGGGCCGCAGTGCATCTACCAGTACGATATGCAGGTCCGACCGGACGAAGGGGAAGTCGTTGTTGCCGCCCTCCCACAGGATCAGGTCGGATTCGCCCTCCGCCAAAGCGAGGATGTCGGCGTAGTCCACGCCGGCGTAGACTGTGTTGCCGGCGGCGATGTGGGGTTCGTATTCCTCGCGCTCCTCGATGGTGCAGTCGGCATCGGATAGATCCTGTGGGCTGGCAAAGCGCTGGACGCGCTGTCGCGCGAGGTCGCCGTAGGGCATCGGATGGCGGATCACCGCGGCGCGCAGGCCGCGCCGGCGCAGATGCTTGGACAGCCAGCGGCCGGTCGGCGACTTGCCGCAACCCGTGCGCGCGGCCGATATCGCCAGCACCGGCAGGCGTGAGGTCAGCATGGTCTGGCGTGGACCGAGCAGCGTGAACGTCGCGCCGGCCGCCTGGGCTCGGGCGGCAGCGTGCATCACGGTGGCATGCGGCACATCGGAATAGGCGAACACCACGTTATCGACAGCTTCGGCCTGGCACAGCGCGGCCAGCTCATCCTCCGGCACGATCGGGATGCCGTCGGGATAATGAGGTCCGGCAAGGCTCGCCGGATATCGACGGTTGTCGATTCCGGGGATCTGCGCCGCCGTGAAGGCGACGACGCAGTATGTCGGGTCGCTGCGATAGACCATGTTGAAGTTGTGGAAATCGCGGCCTGCCGCGCCCATTATGACCACCCGTTCGGGTGCTGCCGTACCGACCATGAGGTGTCCGTGCCGCTGTCAGACTTCCGAATACGACGTGGCGGCAAGAACCGCCGCCGCGCCACCGAAGGGCGCCGCTGATGGCGACGCAACCGACGCTGCGGCGGCGCCTGTCCTTGGTCCACATTACGCTCTACGGCCTTGGCACAACAATAGGCGCCGGCATCTACGCGCTGATCGGCGAAGTCGCCGGCGCGGCCGGCATGTTCGCGCCGATCTCGTTTCTGGTGGCGGCTCTGCTGGTGGTGTTCACCGCGCTGTCGTTCGCCGAACTGTCGGGCCGGTTCCCGCGCGCCGCCGGCGAGGCGGTCTATGTACGCCAAGGGTTCGGCTCCAACGCCCTGGCACTGACCATCGGTCTGCTGGTGGTGCTGGCGGCGGTGGTGTCGTCGGCGACGATCATCAATGGCTTCGTCGGCTACTTCCAGACGCTGTTCGACGTTCCGCGGGCCGTGGCGATCACCGCCCTGGCGTTGGCGCTGTGCGGCCTGGCGGCGTGGGGCATCGGGGAGTCGGTGACTGTAGCCGCCGTGTTCACAGTGATGGAGATCGGCGGGTTGCTGCTGATCATCTGGGCCGGCGGCGACTCGCTGGCGGACTTGCCGGCGCGGGCCGTGGAGTTCGTGCCGCCGGGCACGGCACTTGCCTGGGGCGGCATCATGACCGGCGCCTTCCTCGCCTTCTACGCCTTCATCGGTTTCGAAGACATGGTCAACGTCGCCGAGGAGGTGAAGGACGCGCCGAAGGTCCTGCCGTTCGCCATCGTCATCACCCTGGTGGTGACGTTGCTGCTCTACATGGCGGTGGCCGTCGTATCGGTGCTGACCGTGCCGCCGGGCGAGCTGGCGGCGAGCGGCGCGCCGCTGGCGCTGGTGTTCGAGCGCGGCAGCGGGACCTCGGCCCTGCCGATCACGGCGATCAGCGTCTTCGCCATCGTCAATGGCGCCCTGATCCAGATGATCCTGGCTTCGCGCGTGCTCTATGGCATGGCCGGCCAGGGCTGGATCCCGGCCGTGCTAGGCCGTGTGCATCCTTATACGCGGACGCCGGTGATCGCGACAGGGCTGGTCGCGGCCGTCATTCTGGGGCTGGCTTTGTGGTTCCAGCTCGGCCCGTTGGCCAAGGCGACCTCCGTCGTCGCGCTGATCGTGTTCACCGTGGTCAACCTGTCGCTCTGGCGGGTGAAACGGCGGGCGCCGGCACCGGCCGGCCTGACGATCTATCCGACCTGGGTGCCGGTGGCGGGCGCGGCGGTCAGCGCCGGATTCCTGCTGTCGGAGCTTTTCCGCGCGTTCAGCGCTTGAGCACCTGCTCCAGCCAGTCGAGGCAGTCGTCGGCAATCGTCTCCCAGCCGTCCTCCAGCAGCAGCATGTGGCCAGCCTCCTCGTACTCGATGGTGGTCGCGAGGTCGGCGTATTTCTCGGCGATGCGGGCCACGGTTGGCGGCGCAATGACGCGATCCTGACCGCCACTGATACATAGCAGGGGACAGTCGACGTTGATCGCGTTGATGTGGCTGGCCGCGGTTTCGTCGAACATCCAGAACATGCTCTCAAACAGGGCCTGGCCGGATTCTGCCTGAAACCGGTCGAACACCGCGCGCTGGCGGTCGACAGGCAGGCGGTTCAGCGAATTGCCGACGGCGATTTCGAATACGGGGGTGAGCGTGTCGGTCCAAAACGGTCCGGCCGCCATCAGGCCCTTGGCGGCGGCGATTTCATCGTCGGTCGAGGGCAGGATGCCCCAGGGGCTGGCCGGCGTGAGCAGGATGGCGGCCCGAGACAGGCCGCGGGCAGCCAGCAGCTGCGCCAGCAGGCCACCCATCGAGTGGCCGACGAGGATGACGGGCGGCCCGAGCGTGGCGATGAGGTCGGCGAGATCGTCCGCATAATCGCGCAGCCCAGTGCCGGCAAAGCCCTCCGGTACCGCTGATCCGGGCACCATGTCGTGATGGCGCAAAGCCGGTGTTTCGACCCGGTAGCCGCGGTCTTCGAAGCGGGTGCGAAAGCCATCGAAACACCAGGGACCGGCAAAGGCGCCGTGGATCATCATCACGGTCGGCAAGTCAGTGGTCATGCGCTCAGCCTCTCAAGTGGCGGAAACGGGCGACGACCTGCCGATAGTTGTCGCGCTTCCACGCGACGATGATGTCGGGCAACTCATCCATATCGATCCAGCGCCAGTCGCGGAACTCCGGGTGCTCGGTGTCGAGGTCAATGTCATCGTCCCGGCCGAGGAAGCGCATGGCGAACCATTTTTGCTTCTGGCCGCGATAGCGGCCGCGCCAGACCTTGCCGATGAGTTCAGGCGGCAGGTCGTAGGAGATCCAGTCCTCGGTCCGATCGAGGATTTCGACATGATCGGTGCCGATTTCCTCCTTCAGCTCGCGCAGGGCGGCGGCCTCGGGGTCTTCGCCATCGTCGACGCCGCCCTGCGGCATCTGCCAGGCTTCTGCCACCTGGTCGATACGCTGGGCGACGAACACCTGGTTGTTGGCGTTCAGCAGCATGATACCGACGCAGGGCCGGTAAGGGCGATCTTCGGATGCCGTCATCGGGCCTAGTTGCTGGTAGTTTTGTCGGCGGGCTTGTCGGCACTGCCGGCCTGCGACGCATCAGCGACCGGGGCGCTGGACACCAGCGCAGAAACCGGGACCAGGTCAATGCCATGGATGCTGTGCAGTTGCCGCGACCATTGCGCCAGACGTTCGATCGTTACCGGGTAAGGGAAGGCGAGCCCGATGGCCTGGCCGTTGGCGACAGCGAGCCGCTGCAGCTCCTCCAGTCGCCGGTCGATGCCGGCGCGCGAGGCCTCGTCGTCGATATAGCGGTCGTTCGCAACCGACGGCACGCCGAGCGAGCGAGCGACGCCGATGGCGACGCTTGCCGAGGTGGCGCGGGCGTCGAGGAACATCAGGCCACGGTCGCGGACGGCGACCAGCACCGGCCGCAAATGGGCGTCCGAGGCGGTGAACCGTGACCCCATATAGTTCATGACGCCGACATAGCCGGTCAGTCGGCTCATCAGCCATTCCAGCCGTTCGACATTTTTGCGCGCCGGCAGCGAGGTCAGCAGGGTATGCGGGCCGGGATCGTTGGTCGGATAGTCGACCGGCTCCATCGGTATCTGCAGCAGCACCTCGTGTCCGGCGGCGCGGGCGCGGGACATGGTCTCCTGCAGATCGCGGCCATAGGGCGCGAAAGCCAGGGTCACGGCGCCCGGCAGCTGTTGGATCGCCGCCGTCGTGGCGGCGCGGCTCAGGCCGAGACTGCCCATCACGATGCCGATACGCGGACGGCCGGTTTCGCGGTGCGGCCGCGCATAGACCTGCAACGCGGTACGGCCGTCGGCGGCGATCACCGGTAAGGGGCCGTTCGGCCCGTCCCTGACGAGGTCGGGATCAGGCACCGGCGCCAGTTCGACCGGGGGCGGCGGCGCCAGCGAGGCCTTGTCGCCATCCGACGACAGAGCGGAGCGGCTGAGCGCCGTGGTCATAGTGGCGCGATCGTCCGCCCCCGCCGGCGGGGTGTCTGTGGGCGTGCTGTTGTCGCGATCGGCTGTCGCCGGGGTCTGGTCGGCAGGCGGCGCGGCGGTCAGGTCGAGCGGTTTGGCCGCCGCTACCGGCGGCGCGACATCGACCTCGGCCACCGGAATTTCAAAGACCGCATTGGGATCGAACGTGAGCTGCAGCCAGGCAGCAGTGCCGGCCACGGCAGCGACGACGACAAACACCGCCAGGGCGAAGGCCGTAGTGCCTGCCTTGCGGCCGCCCTTGCCTGTTTTGGCGTCCTTCGCGCCCTTGGTAGCCGCCTTGGCGTTGCGCTTCTTCGCGTCAGCCGGCTTCTTTGGTTTCTTTGCCACGGATCAGATCCCGCGACCCGACCGTCCTCGCCTGCTCATTGCCGCCCTCTCGTCAATGTCACGCAATGGAGTCAGTTGGCGCTGGTGCTTCCGTTACCGAGCAGTGCCATACCGTGCAACAGGTCGATGGCGTAGCTGAGCTGAAAGTCCTCGCTGCGGCCGTTGGTCTTCTCCGCGTCGGCCTCTGCATCACCGTCCGTCTTGTCCTCGCCTTCTTCGGCTTCCAGGTGCTTCGGCAGATCGGCTTCGCTGCGCCGACCGGGTGGCTGCACTTCCTCGACCTTGGCCTGCAGCACCTCGATATCCGGCTCGATCCCCTTGGCCTGGATCGACCGGCCCGACGGCGTGTAGTAGCGCGCCGTGGTCAGGCGGATCGCGCCCTGGCCCTGCAGCGGAATGATGGTCTGGACCGAGCCCTTGCCGAACGAACGCGAGCCCAGGACGACGGCGCGGCGGTGGTCCTGCAAAGCGCCGGCGACGATTTCCGATGCCGATGCCGAACCGCCGTTGATCAGCACGATCACCGGCTTGCCCGCTGCGAGGTCGCCGTCGCTGGCGTTGTAGCGCTCGGTATTTTCGCTCTCGCGGCCGCGGGTGGAGACGATTTCGCCGCGATCGAGGAAAGCGTCCGATACGCTGACCGCCTGGTTCAACAAACCACCGGGATTGTTGCGCAGGTCAAGCACGACGCCCTTCATATTGTCGCCGAGTTCCTCCGACAGCTCGTCCATCGCGCGTTTCACGCCGACGTCGGTCTGTTCGTTGAATGCCGTGATACGGATATAGGCGACGTTGCGTTCTGCCCGGAAGCGCACGGATTGAATACGGATGATGTCACGCACGATGTCGACGTCGAAGCTCTTTTCCTCATTCGGCCGGCGGATCGTCAGCTTGATGGTCGAATCGACCGGACCGCGCATTTTCTCGACCGCTTCGGACAGGCTCAATCCCAGGATCGGCTCGCCATCGAGGTGGGTGACATAGTCGCCGGACTGCAGGCCGGCGCGCGAGGCCGGCGTGTCGTCGATCGGCGAGACCACCTTGACCAGGCCGTTCTCCATCGTCACTTCGATGCCGAGGCCGCCGAACTCGCCACGCGTCTGCACCTGCATGTCGCGGTAGGTCTTAGGGTTGAGATAGCTCGAATGCGGGTCGAGCGATCTCAGCATGCCGTTGATCGCCGATTCCACCAGATCGGGATCATCGACCTCTTCGACGTAGTCCGACCGGATACGCTCGAACACATCGCCGAACAGATTGAGCTGCCGATAGGTTTCGGAACTCGCCGCCACCGCCGGACCGACGCCCGCTGCGACAAACAGACCGCCGGCGAATGCCGCCGTGAGAATAGCTTTACGGATCATCCACTCACCTTCCTGCGATTGTCCGCCCACCAGGTGCGCGGATCGAATGCCTCTCCGCGACGTCTAAGTTCAACATACAAGGAACGGTTTTCGCCGTCGCCGCGACCCATCTGCCCAATCGGTTCACCCGCCAGGACCGCCTGCCCGGCTGCCACATAGGTCCGGGCCATTCCGGCCAGAAGGGTATGGTATCCCTCGCTGTGAGCGATGATCAAGACAACACCATAGCCGCGAAACGGCCCCGCGAACACGATTTCGCCATCGAATGGCGCGACGACCTGCGCTTCGTCGCGGGTCATCAACGTGGTGCCTCGGGTGTGGCTGCCGAACCCGGTGTCCTCGCCATACTCGGCGACGATGGTGCCGACGGCAGGCAGGCTGAGGCGGCCGCGCGCTTTGGAGAAACTGGCCTGCGGCGCCGGTGTGGCCGGCCCGGTCAGCCGCGCGAGGCCGCTGCCGGTGTCCGCCCCTTCAGCGGCGCGCTGCGCCTCGGCGGCCTGCCGTTCCGCATCGGCGCGGGCCAGTTGCTCGAGCAATGACTTCAAATCCTTGGCCTTGGTCGTAAGCACTTCCAGGCGCTGGCGTTCGGCGGTGTTTTCAGCGGCTAACCGGCTCTGCCGCGCCTGTTTTTCGGCCAGCAGCCTGCGCAGATCTTCGCGGCCGGCATCGAGATCGCGCACCGTCGCCGCCAGGGTGGACTGTTCCTCGGCGATGCCGTCCTCGATCCGTCGTAAACGATCCAGCGATGTGGCAATGGCCTGCGCCTCGGCATCGAGGTGTCGCGACGTGGACGCCAGCAGACGTGCCGCCCGTAACGTATCGATGGATGGCCCACCATTGGCCAACAGGACGATGTCCGGTTGCCGCTGCAGTCGCACCAGAGCCGACAGCGATGTCGACAGTTCGCTGCGCCGGTCGCCCAGTTCGGCCCGCAGCGCATACCGCTGGGTGCGAAGCTCGGCCAGCCGGGCCTCACCGTCACTGGCCTGAGCCTCGGCGTCGCGCACCTTGGCCGCGGCGGCTACCAGCTGCGTTTGCAGGTCCCGCGTCTCCTGCTGCAGCCGAGCGCTTTCCTGTTCGCGTTCCTGCTGCCGCTGGCGGCCGGCCTCGAGATCGCGCTCAATATCCTGCAACTGCCGACGGGGATCGACGTCCTGCGCGGCAACCGGCGGCACGACGAGCAGACAGGTGGCCATGGCCGCCGTCAGCGCGATGGGGTCAAGCCGTGGCACGGGTCTCCGACGCCTGGTTTGCCTGAGCCGGCTGGGCCGCCGCATCGACCAGCAGGGAATGGCCGGTCATCTCGGCCGGGATCGGCAGGCGCATCAGGTCCAGCATGGTGGGGGCTATGTCGGCCAGCCGTCCATCGCCGATGCCGATGCCGGCCGGTGCATTGACCAGGACCAGCGGCACCAGGTTGACGGTGTGGGCGGTATGCGGGTCGCCCGACGACGGATCGCGCATCTGTTCGATGTTGCCGTGGTCGGCGGTGACCAGCATGACGCCGCCGGCATCGGTGACGGCCTTTTGCAGCCGTCCGAGACAGGTGTCGATCGTTTCCACCGCCTTCAGCGCCGCCGCCATGATGCCGGTGTGGCCGACCATGTCGGGGTTGGCGTAGTTGACGACGATCATGTCGTAGCTGCCGCTGCCGATCGCCTCGACCAGCCGGTCGGTGACCTCGCCGGCCGACATTTCCGGCTGAAGATCGTAGGTGGCGACCTTGGGCGAGGGGACGAGAATGCGGTCTTCGCCGTCGAACGTACGTTCTTCACCACCGTTCAGGAAGAAGGTGACGTGGGCGTATTTCTCGGTTTCGGCGATGCGCAGTTGCGTCATCCCCGCGCTGGCCACGGTTTCACCCAGCGTGTGGGTGAGCGGCACCGGGGGAAACAGCGAGGTAAGAAACTCGTCAAGCGCGGCGGAATAGCTGACCATGCCGACGGCGGTGGCAAACTGCGGCCGGTGTCGGCGGGCAAAACCGTCGAAAGTGGGGTCGAGCAACGCGGTCAGAATTTCGCGCGCCCGATCGGCCCGGAAGTTGCCCATCAGCAGGCCGTCGCCGTCCTGCATGCCGGCGTAGCCGCCGATCACGCTGGGGGTGACGAATTCATCGCTGGTGTCGGTGGCGTAGGCGGCCTCGATGGCGGCGGCGGCGCTGCCGAAGCCGTCACCCTCGCCGCGTGTCAGGCAGTCGTAGGCACGTGCCACCCGCTCCCAGCGCTTGTCGCGGTCCATCGCGTAGTAGCGGCCGGTGACGGTGGCGATGGCGATACGCCGGTCGTCGGCAATGGCGGCTTCGACGCCGGCTACATAGCCGTCTGCGCTGCGCGGCGGCGTGTCACGTCCGTCCAGGAAGGCATGGAGGCGCACCTCGATGCCGGCGGCGGAGACGGCGCGGGCAAGCGCCAGCAGGTGATCCTGGTGCGAATGGACGCCGCCGGGCGACAGCAGGCCGAGCAGGTGGCAGGCGCCGCAGCTGTCGCGCAGTCGTTCGATCAGTGTCGCCAGCGCCGGTGAGGCAGCGAGGCTGCCGTCGGCCACCGCTTTGTCGATGCGCGGCAGGTCCTGCAGCACGACGCGACCGGCGCCGATGTTCTGGTGCCCGACTTCGGAGTTACCCATCTGGCCCGCCGGCAGTCCAACGTCGTCGGCCGACGTGCGCAGCAGGGCGTGCGGCGCGCCGGCGAGCAAGGCGTCGTAGACCGGCGTCGACGCCTGGGCGATCGCGTTGTCTTCGATGTCGGTTCGATGGCCCCATCCGTCGAGGATGCACAGCACCACCGGACGGGGACGATCGGGTGTGGATTCGCTCAAAGTCGGGCTCTCACTCGTTATGGTCGGACCAGCCTGCCTGCCTACAATCACCAGTCAGTCGGTGGGCCTGTTCCGAACAATAAAGCTCGCCGGAATCTCCTAATTCCGCGCTAATTGCTGTGTGCGGGAAAGTACCGGAACGGCCGCAATCAGTCATCCTCAATCTCCTATACTTGGCGCCAGAAGGCCGGAGGCTGTGCGATACAGCAATAACTAGTGCAGCTGGGCCATCTATCCACGGTGATAGGGGTGGCCCGACAGGATGCTGGCGGCGCGGTAGAGTTGCTCGACCAGCATGACCCGGGCCAGCAGGTGCGGCCAGGTCATCGGCCCCAACGACAGGACAAGATCGGCCCGCGCGCGCACGGCTTGGTTTAGGCCGTCGGCGCCGCCGATGGCGAAGGCGACATCGCGCCGCCCCTGATCGCGCCAGGATGCGATCTGGTCGGCCAGGGCCTGACTGTCGAGCATTCGGCCGCCGGCATCGAGTGCGACGATGAAGGCGCCGTCGGGCATCGCGGCGAGCAGGCGCTCGCCCTCGCGGCGGGACTGTTGTGTTGGATCGACCTTGCGCACGTCGATCTCGTGCAGATCCACCGCCCAGGGGAGGCGGCCGGCGTAGTCCTGGTACAGGGCCGCATACGGGCCTCGGCGCACCCGTCCGACGGCGGCAATGGTCACACGCATAAACGCCGTTCCTTCAGCTCAATCAACAATGCTGCCGAAACGGCGTGGCGTCCATCGGTTGCGAATTAGCGGCACGGTTTACGGTCCCGCCCCCGGCGAGCCCGGCATCAGGCGATGAGCGGCGCAATCAGACCGCCACCGGTGCCGGTTCCTCCATGTCCACGGACCACATTTTTTCGAGGTTGTAGAAGCTGCGAACCTCGGGCCGGAACAGATGTACGATGACATCGCCCAGATCGATCAATACCCAGTCGCAGGTGCGTAGACCTTCGACCTGGGACCGACCGTAACCGGCATCCTTCACCTTTTCCAACAGGTGATTGGCGATCGCGCCGACATGACGGTCGGAGCGGCCGGACGCGATGATCATGTAGTCGGCTATGCTGCTCTTGCCTTCGAGGGCAATGGCGACGATGTCTTCGGCTTTGTCATCGTCGAGGGAGGTCTCTACGAGCGCCAACAGCTTCCCTACGTCCGCTGGCAGCTTGCTTCGCTTAACTATGGCGATCAGCTCCTGCTGATTGACTCCATCCATGGCAGTGTTCGACGGTCACATTAACACACGATGACCGTTCAAAGTCAGCATTATTGCAAATATGGTGAATCCGTTGCCGGAACAAGTAGCGCGCTGATCAGGCTCAATGCCGCGGCGCCGGCAAGCCGCGACGCTTTGCCCGTGAGGTCCCGGCTTTGTCAGCTTTTCCCGGTGCCGGGGCCAGTGACGGCAAGTGAGGCTGATCATGGATATTCCGCTGAAAGTCGAGTTCCGCAACATGGACCGCTCCGACGCGGTCGAGGCTCGGGTGCGCGAGCGGGCACAGAAGCTGGAGCGGTTCTTCGACCATATCATCGGCTGCCGCGTCGCCGTGGAGGCGCCGCACCGTCATCACAACAAGGGCAACCACTATCATGTCCGCATCGTTATCGAGGTGCCGGGGCGCGATATCGTGGTGAGCCACGATCCCGGTGACCGCAACGCCCACAGCGACGTCTATGTTGCCGTGCGCGACGCCTTCGCCGCGGCACAGCGGCAGGTCGAGGACTATGTGCGCAAACTGAAGGGCCAGGTGAAGGCGCACGAGGCACCGCCATCGGGCCGAGTGCTGCGGGTGTTCCCCGAAGAGGGTTACGGTTTCATCGAGCTGTCGGACGGGCAGGAGGTCTACTTTCATCGCAATGCGGTGATCGACAATGGCTTCGATCACCTGCGCGCCGGGACGGCGGTCCGCGTCGAGTATGTATTGGGCGAAAGTGCCGAGGGTGCCCAGGCGACGACCGTGCGGGCGTTTGCCAAACAGGGCGGGGGGTGAGCCGACCGGCGTGTTTGGGCCGGTCCAGTTTCCGCGTGTGCGGAAAACGCTCTAACGGCGTTGGCGGATTTCTGTACTGGACGCCGGATGGACGGCGGTGAACAGGAAGCACCAGGCCGGCGGCCGGCTTGCCGCCAATTGCCGCGGATCGGTAACGCGGGCGTGGCGGTAACGGCTGGCCGCCTTGCCGGCCAGGGCCCGGAAGGCGATGTCGCCGCGGTCGAACACCGCGACCGGCACGGTGGCGAAAATGCGCGTCCAGCCCTTCCAGCGCGGGATCTGCGACAGGTTGTCGGCACCCATGATCCAGACGAAGGCGATATCCGGGTGACGGCGGCACAATTGCGTCAGGGTATCGACGGTGAAGCGGGTGTTGAGCCGGCGTTCGACGTCGCTGACGCGGATGCGCGGGTGGCGGGCGACGGTCCGAGCGCCGGCAAGACGACGGTCGAGCGGGGCCATGCCGTGCACCGGCTTCAACGGGTTCTGCGGTGACACCAGCCACCAGACTTCATCCAGGCCCAGCGCCTTCAATGCCAGCAGGCTGATGTGGCGATGTCCGTCATGGGCCGGGTTGAACGAGCCGCCCAGCAGGCCGATGCGACGGCGGGCCCGATGCCGGGTCGGAACCTCGGACATGGTAGGTGGCAGGCCGGTCAGGGCCGGGTTTGGCCCGACCCGCGCACGACATATTTGAAGCTGGTGAGCTGCTCGACGCCGACCGGCCCGCGCGCGTGCAGCCGGTTGGTTGAAATGCCGATTTCCGCGCCCATGCCGAACTCGCCGCCGTCGGCGAACTGGGTCGAGGCATTGTGCATGACGATGGCGCTGTCGACGCGGCTGAGGAAAGTCTCGGCGGTGGCGTCGTTGCCGGTGATGATGCTGTCGGTATGCTGTGAACCGTGCCGGGCGATGTGGTCGATGGCCGCGTCCACGCCGTCGACGACGCGCACGGCGATGATGGCATCGAGGTATTCGGTGTCCCAGTCGGCCGGTCCGGCGGCTTTGACACGCGGGTCGGCGGCCCGGGCGGTGTCGTCGCCGCGCACCTCGCAGCCGGCGTCGATCAGGTCGCCGATCAGCGGCTTCAGGTGGCTGTCGGCGACGGCGCGGTCGACCAGCAGGGTTTCGGCGGCGCCACAGATGCCGGTGCGGCGCATCTTGGCGTTGACGACGATCTGCCGCGCCATGTCGAGGTCGGCATCGGCATCGATGTAGACGTGACAGAGACCTTCCAGGTGCGCGATCACCGGCACGCGGCTTTCCTGCTGCACCCGCTCGATCAGCGAGCGGCCGCCGCGCGGCACGATGATGTCGATGAACTCGGGCATGGTCAGCATGGCGCCGACAGCGGCGCGGTCGCGGGTCGGCACGAGTTGGATGGCGCCTGCCGGCAGGCCGGCGGCCTCAAGCCCACGGATCAGCGCCGCGTGAATGGCGCGCGAGGAATGGAAACTCTCCGAGCCGCCGCGCAGGATCGCGGCATTGCCGGACTTCAGGCATAACGCGCCGGCGTCGGCGGTGACGTTGGGCCGGGACTCGTAGATGATGCCGATCACGCCCAGTGGCACCCGCACGCGGGCGATCTTCAGACCGTTCGGCCGATCCCATTCGGCAATGGTATCGCCGACCGGGTCCGGCAGGCCGGCAATGGCCTCGACGCCGGCCGCCATGGCCTCGATCCGCACCTTGCTCAACAGTAGCCGGTCGAGCATCGCGCCGGTGAGGCCGCGTTCGCGCGCTGCGGCCATATCGTCGGCATTGGCGGTCAGGATCGCCGATGTGTCGGCGCGCAGCGCGTCGGCGGCGGCGGTCAAAGCAGCGTTCTTGCTGGCCGTATCGGTGGTGGCGAGAACCTGAGCGGCGGCCCGGGCCTGCCGCCCGATCTCCTGCATCTGCTGTTCGATACCTGTCGTTGCGTCGATGTTTTCGGCGATGCTCATGGCGTTGGTTCCAGTTATCCGGGCCGGCTGACGAGCTTATCACGCGCGTCGGCGGCGACGGAAGCGCAGGGGCTTTCGAGTCGGGCGGCGGCCAGTTCGGTCAACCGGTTGCGTCGAATGACGGTGCGCACCAGGGCGACATATTCGGCGCGCTTTTCGGAGTAGAGCGCGATGGTCGGGGCGAGCGTGAGGCCGTTGGGTGCCTTGCCCTCGGCACGTAGCGCTGCCCTTGTGTCGCGGAAACTGCGGTAGGCGTGGTGCCGGTTCAGGTTGTCCATGTAGTGGCGCACCGAGGCGGCGAGGCTGTCGAAGCGGCGGATGCCGTAGTTGCCCAGCCCATCGCGCTGTGCCCTCGGTTTGATCGCGGCGGCGGCGTTCCAGGTCCACTGGCCGAACAGGGCATTGCCTTCGCGGGCGAAGCGAGAGCTGCCCCAGCCGGATTCGATGGCGGCCTGGGCGATCGCGAGCGACACCGGCACGACGTCGACCCGCCGTTGCAGCGTGGCGAGATCGCCCGGCGCGGTATCGTATCGGTCGGCCAGGGCCTGCAGCCAGCGGGCATCGGCCTCACTGGCTGGGCCGCCGCGGTCGGCGATGGCGGCGAGGCGCCGCCGGTCGGCCAGGATGGCTTCGTTCGCCGACAACACCAGTGGCAGCAGCACGCGCACGAATGCGGCCTTGCGCGCCTTGGGTTCGGCCAGGGCGTCGGCCCAGTCGTGCGGCAGGCGCGTCGGGGCCCGGCGGGGCACATCGGCGACAGTCGCGCTAGCCGCCGGTAGTGGGCCCAGGCGGCGCAGCAGATCGTTGGCGCCGGCGGCGGTCAGCGGCCGCAGGCCCTGGCATGATGCAACGCCGGGTGCCGGGGTGCCGCCGGTCAGCGCCGGGGGCAAGGCCGCCCAGACCAGCAGGACGACCAGAGCCGGCAACGCCAACAGGGCCGATGTGCGGACCGCGATCATGCTCAGAACACCGCCAGGTCGTCGCGGTGGATCATCTCTTCGCGACCGTGATAGCCGAGGATTTCGGCAATCTCGGAACTGCGGCGGCCGATGATGCGGGCTGCGTCACCGGCGGAATAGGCAGTCAGACCGCGCGCCAGTTCATGACCGGCGCCGTTGCGCACGCTGACCGCATCGCCGCGCTCGAACCGCCCGTTGACGGCGGTGACCCCGGCGGGCAGCAGGCTCTTGCCGGCTTGCAGGGCGCGAACGGCACCATCGTCGATGGTTACCGCGCCGCTCGGCTTCAGGCTGCCGGCAATCCAGCGTTTGCGCGCGCTTGCCGGGTTTGCGCGGGTCGTGAACCAGGTGCCGCGGCCGGTCTCGGCCAGCCCGGCGAGCGGGTGCAGGCCGGTGCCGCGGGCGATCACCATGGCGCAGCCGGCCTGGGCGCAGATGCGTGCCGCCTTCAGTTTCGTCACCATACCTCCGCTGCCGACGGACGAGCCGCTGGATCCTGCCATCGCCTCGATCTCCGGCGTCACCGCTTCGACTTCTTCGATAAACCGCGCGGCCGGATCGTGGTTCGGGTCGGCGCTGTACAGCCCGTCGATATCGGACAGCAGCACCAGACAGTCGGCGCCGATCATCGCCGCCACCCGGGCGGCCAGCCGGTCGTTGTCGCCGAACCTGATTTCTTCGGTGGCCACGGTATCGTTTTCGTTAACGACGGGGACGGCGCCTCGTGACAAAAGCGCGCGCACGGTGTTGCGGGCATTCAGGTAGCGGCGTCGGGTTTCCGTGTCGTCGCTTGTCAGCAGGATCTGCGCCACCGGAATGGCGTGGGTGGCAAGGGCGTCCTGATAGGCGTGGGCCAGGCGGATCTGGCCGGCGGCGGCGGCGGCCTGACTGTCTTCCAGGCGCAGCGCCGGGCCAGCGAGGTCCAGGCTGTGACGGCCCAGTGCGATGGCGCCGGACGAGACAATCACCACGTCCTGGTTGCGGCGGCGGCAGTCGGCGATGTCGGCCGCCAGGGCATCGAGCCAGGGGCGGCGCAACGCGCCGGACACCTGATCGACCAGCAGCGCCGAGCCGATCTTCACGACGATGCAGCGGGCGCCGGTGAAGCGGGCACTCATGGCTGCCAACCGTCATTGCTTGCCGAAGGGGCGTCGTGGACTGCGTCACTGTCGGCGGTATTGCCCGGCACTGCGTCGCCGGTATCGCGCGCGGCACGGATCAGCGCACCCAGCCGGTTCAGCAGATCGTCAACGCCCAGGCCGGCGATGCCGGAGATCGTCAGCACCTCGCCGCTGCAGGCCTCGGCCAGCGCTGTGCGCCGTTCGCCGATCATCTCGTCGGTCAACGCATCGCATTTGTTCAGGCACACCAGTTCCGGCTTATCCGGCAGGCCGGCGTCATAGGCTTCGAGTTCCTGACGCACGGTGCGGTAGGCGGCGACGACATCCTCGCCGGTGCCGTCGATCAGATGCACCAGCGCACCGCAGCGTTCGATATGGCCGAGGAAACGGTCGCCAAGACCCGCGCCGTCGTGTGCACCGGCGATCAGCCCGGGGATGTCTGCCAGGACATATTCACCGTCGCCGGTATGCACCACGCCCAGGTTGGGATGCAGCGTGGTGAAGGGATAGTCGGCGATCTTCGGCCGTGCCCGGGTAACGGCGGCCAGGAAGGTCGACTTGCCGGCATTGGGCAGGCCGATCAGGCCGGCGTCGGCGATCAGCTTCAGGCGCAGCCAGAGCGTCAGCTCCTCGGCGGGTTCGCCGGGGTCGGCGCGGCGCGGCGCCCGATTGGTCGACGACTTGAACACCGTGTTGCCGCGGCCGCCGCGGCCGCCCTCGGCCAAGGTGACCTGCTGGCCGGCCTCGGTCAGGTCGGCGATGACATGGGTGCGGCTCTCGTCGAGGATTTCGGTGCCGACCGGCAGTTTGACGATGGCGTCCTCGCCGTTGGCGCCGGTGCGGTTCTTGCCCTCGCCGGGGCGGCCGTTCTTGGCCTTGATGTGCTGCTGGAAACGGTAGTCGATCAGGGTGTTCAGATTGTCGACGGCGATGGCGATGACGTTGCCGCCGTCGCCGCCGTTGCCGCCGTCGGGACCGCCGAACTCGATGAATTTCTCACGCCGGAAGCTGAGGCAGCCGTGACCGCCGGCGCCGCTTCTGATGTAGATTTTCGCTTCGTCGAGGAATTTCATCCGGCTTCAGTCCAGGGCGCTGCCAATCGTCGGCGGCAGAAACAAAAACGGGGGAATGGCATGCCATCCCCCCGCGGTGTTGCGCTATGGCGGGTGCGCTTACGCCGACGGATCAACCGAGACGTAGGTGCGGCCGCCGGCCTTGGTCTGGTACGTCACCTTACCTTCGACCAGGGCGAAAATAGTGTGATCGCGGCCCAGGCCGACGTTCGTGCCGGGTTTCCACTTGGTGCCGCGCTGGCGCACGATGATGTTGCCCGGAATGACGTGCTCACCGCCAAACTTCTTCACGCCGAGGCGCTTGCCGATGGTATCGCGACCGTTGCGCGAACTGCCGCCCGCCTTTTTATGTGCCATCTGTCAGGTCTCCTGCGCGTGGGGCCGTGTGACCGGCCTACTCTTCGCTCTTGGTTTCGGGCTTGGCCGTGTCGGCTTTCTTCTTGGCCGGTTTCGCCGCTGCCTCGGCCTTTGGCTTTTTCGCCGCGGTGTCGGCCTTTGCCTTCTTCGGGGCCGCTTCCTTCGGTGCGGCCTCGGCCTTGGCCGGCGCATCCGCGGCACCGTCGTCTGCCTTGGTCTTCGCGGCCGGCTTCTTCGCCGCGGCCTTCTTCGTCGTCTTCTTGCCGCCGGCACCGCCGATGTCGGTGATCCGCACCACCGTCAGGTCCTGGCGATGACCGCGGGTGCGCCGGTAGTTCTGGCGCCGCTTCTTCTTGAAGACGATGATCTTCGGCCCGCGCGCCTGTTCGACCACGGTGCCGGAGACGGTGACGCCGTCGACCAGCGGGGCGCCGACCTTCACGTCGCCTTCGCCGCCGACCATCAGAACCTCGTCAAACGAGACCGTATCACCGGCTTCGCCGGCGAGGCGCTCGATCCTGATCACGTCGTCGGGCTGCACCCGATACTGTTTGCCGCCCGTCTTGATTACCGCGAACATGTTCTCGTCCGTTACGTTCTTGCCGCTCGATACCTAAAAGCGCGCTCCACCTATGCGCCGGCAGCCGGTTTATGGCCGATCTAGCCACGGCTTCGTCGTGGGAACGCGGGAAAACTGCCGAAAGCCGTCAAACGGCCCGGACCGCGGGGATATACGCGCGCGGCGGCGCCCTGTCAATGCCGGACTGGCGGCGATCCGGGCGGCAAGGCCGCGGGCGGCGGCGTTGAAGTGGCCATCCGGGCAAGGTTTGCTAGGCCGGTGCGAGATCGGTCGGTTTTTCCGACAGCAGCCAGGTTTCCGCAACCCCAGCCTTTAGTAGGGGATATGCAGCCTCGCATTGCAGTACCGTTGGCTGTTTCCTGTAGTTTGTCGATGCCGGCGCGCGATCCCGCCTAGTCGACAGGGTACGGACGAAGGGAGAGGCGATGGCTGCGGGAGGGCCGTCAACGCCAGCAACGGCGTTCCTGGGCACCAAATTGGGGCGGGTCGGTGGACCCAGCCATTTGATACAGCGCGCCCGGCTGTCGGCGGCATTGCGAGACGGCTGGGACGATCTGCGGCTGGCCCTGGTCGTCGCCCCGGCGGGATATGGCAAGTCCTCGCTGCTGGCTGAATGGCGCGCCGGTCTGATGGCCGACGGAGTGGCGACGGGTTGGGTCAGCCTGGATGCGGACGATAATGACCCGGTGCGGTTTTTCTCCTATCTGGCCGCCGCGTTATCCGATGCCGTCGAGGGTTTGGGGGATACGGCGCTGGCGCAGCTTGGCGCCGGCGTGCTGCCATCGGTGCAGCCAGCCGTCACTACCCTGTTATCGGACATTGCGGCAGCAGGCGTCGATGTCGCGGTGTTTCTGGACGATCTGCATCTGGTGAGCGATCCGGAGATCTACCGGGCACTGGACCGGCTGTTGCAGTTCAGCCCCGACAACTTCCGACTGGTGATCGCAAGCCGGGCCGAGCCGGCGCTGCGCCTGAACGAGCTGCGGTTGCTGGGAGTGGTCGGCGAGTTCGGGCCGGCACAGCTCAGTTTGAGCCGAAACGAAATCCGCACCTTCGCGGATCTTCATGGAATTGCCGACCTTGACGATGAGGCGGTCGCCGAGTTGCAGCGCAAGACCGAAGGCTGGGTTGCCGGGGCGCAACTGTTCTTTCTGGCGACACGTGGCGGTGACGATCCGGCGCATCTGTTGCGCAGCTTCACCGGTCACGACCGCAGCATTTCCGACTATCTGGCGGACGTTGTCCTGAACCGTCAGAGCCCGGCCGTGCGACAGTTCCTCCTGCGAACGGCGACGCTGGACCGGATGTGTGCCGATGTGTGCGCGCAGATCGTGCCGGACGCCAACAGCCAGGCGATGCTGGAGGCGATCGAGGCCGACAGCCTGTTCGTGGTGCCGCTGGACCGCGAACGAAAATGGTTCCGCTATCATCACCTGTTCGGGGACTTTCTGCGCAACCGGCTGGAGCTGGAGCAGCCCGGCAGTCTGGCGGCCTGCCGGCGCACGGCGAGCCGTTGGTTCGCTGACAGCGGCTTCAAGACCGAAGCGGTCGGTTATGCGCTTGCGGCCGGCGACTTCGACTATGCCGCCGAACTGATCGCCGAGTTCGCCAGCACCCTGGTGCAGTTCCATGGCGACCACTCGACCCTGTTGCGCTGGATGGCGGCATTGCCCGACGATTGGATCGACCGCTGGCCGCAGATCCGCATCGGCTACGCCTGGTCGCTGACCTTCACCCGGCAGCACAAGGCGGCATTGGCAGAGCTGGACCGGCTGCATCGAGATGCCGATCTTCGGCCGTCGTGCGGACTCGACGATCCGTCATGGTCGTCTGCCGATGTGCATCAGGCTGCCGATATGATCCGCTGCGTCATCAGCGCGCTTGGCGGCGACTGCCGCGATGCCCGCGATCGCAGCGCCGCCTGGCTGGCGCGCTGGCCCGGGGCGCCGGATTTCAACCGCGGCACCGTCGGCAATGCGTTGGGTTATGCCTGCAATGCGACGTTCGAATTCGACCTTGGCATTCGCGAGATCCGACAGGCGAAGTCGGCCTTCGAGCGCTGCCGCGGTCACTACGGTATTGCCTGGGCGGCGGCGATCGAGGGCATGCTGCTGGCATCGCAGGGCCGGTTGTCCGATGCTGACCGGGTCCTGCAGGCGGGGCTGACCTATTCGCGGCGCTCGTGGGGTGTGCAGTCCCATGCGGCCAGCCTGATCTCGCTGTTGCTGGCGGATGTCTGCTACGAGCGCGGGGAGCGGGAACAGGCGGCCGTTCATGTCGGCGACGGCGTGCTGGCCATGGAGGAAATCGGCTCCCCCGAACTGGCTTTCTTCGGTCGGTCGGTGCAGGCGAAGCTGCTGCGTCTGGGCGGCAAACTCGACGACGCGTTAGCTGTGCTGGCGGACGGACGACAGGTCGGTCGGCTGTATCTTGCGCCGATGCTGACTGCCGCCTTCGCCATGGAAGCGATCGTGCTGCTGGCGCGCGAGGGTCGGCTTGATGAAGCGGAAGAACTGGCCGCGCGGCATGACCTGCGGGCGGGCGATGGCCGGCAGGACAAACCTATGCGCGATGCCGTCGGTCTGGGCACCTTGAGCCGGGCGGAAATGAGTTGGCAGGTGCAGGCATGTCTGCATCTGGCGCGTGACGAGCCCGCGCCGTCGCTGGCCTTGTTCAACCGGCTGATCGGGGCTTTTCGCGACTCCGGCCGGCGTCGCCACCTGGCCGGTGCGCTGGCGTTGAAAGCGGTGGTGCTGGAGCGGCAGGGCGCTGCGCGCGACGCGATGCGGCACCTGGACGAGGCGCTGCAACTGGGCGCGGCCGAGCGCTACGTGCAGATGTTGGCCGACGACGCAGCGGTGCTGAGGCCGGTGTTGGGCCGGTACCTGGATGTGCGCGCCCGCACCACGATCGTACACGATGCGCGGGCCCCGTTGGACTACGTCAATCTGATCGCCACGGCCTGTGGGCTGGACGCGATCGAACCGCGTCCGGCCGTTGACGACCGAACGTCCGATGCCGCCATGGTGCAATTGACCGCTAAGGAAAGCGAGCTGCTCCGGCTGGTCGAGACCGGCATGTCGAACCGGCAGATCGCCGATATGCTCTTCGTGTCGGAAAAGACGGTGAAATGGCATTTGCACAATTGTTTCAACAAGCTGGGCGTGCGTAACCGGACTGGTGCTGTCGCCGCTGCGCGCCGTGCGGCGCTGCTCTGACGCCGGCGACGGGCAAACTAGAAAACCAGCCTTTCGTCGGGTGGCCCGGCCGGCCGTATCGGGTCTGCTGTTGCTCGTGCGTGCCTCGCGCTGTTGCTGGCGCGCGCATTCGAGAACGGCCTGACAAGGGAGGCGCGCCGTGAGCATCGATCAGACAATGGGACGGATGCCGATTGGGTTTCAGTCTGTCGACCGGGTTCGGGAGACCGTCACCAGGCGGATCATCGACAAGAACACACGCCGCGTCGGCGCGCCGGACTATGACTCGGTCGTGGTCGCCGGCAATGGCATCGGCGCGCTGTCGTTTGCCGCCCGCATGGCGCGCAGCGACGAATTCGCCGGGAAGGTGACCATCGTGGCGCCGCCGATCGAGGAAACGCGCAAGCTGATCAACGGTGTCTCGCTGCGCGGGCGCGCGGCCGATTACATCAGCAGTGCCATCGGCTGCACCCATACGCAACTGGTGCAGGCCATCACCGATTACGGTTCGGGCAAGCCGGCCTGCTACCGGCAGACCTCGTCGATGGCGGCGCAAGGCCGGGACGGAAGCTGGAACTTCTCGCGCATCGGCGCCTGGCAGGGCGGTCATGGCGGCTCCGACCGGCCGATCGTCTACGGCGCGCGCAATTCGCGGGTGACCGGCGGCATGTGGGATCTGATGGCCGACCTCGGTATTCGTCATATCGAGGAGAAGGCCGAAAGCGCCGAGCGCATGCGCGCCATGGCTAACGGCACCCGGCCGTTGCTGGTCAATGCGACGACGAATCCTCGGCTGCTTGGCGCCGAGGCGACAACGCCCGTGCGTATGGTGCTGGCGGTACAGGTGCCGTTCATGGTCAAGCCCGGCGGCATTGCCTATCCACTGCAGTCGTCGTCGGCCTATGCGCCGCTGATCCGTCGTAACGGCATTATCGATGTCGGCTATTTCACGCCGTTCGCCGATCCGTTGTCGCCGCGGTCGACCTGGTACGGCATCTTCGCACGGGTGGTCGATGTCGGCTCCGGTTTCGACAAGGACGAAGAGCTCGCGATCATGACCGACGAACTGTTCGGCGTCGGCGATGCGCTGGGCCTGGAGCCGGACGATCCCGACGAAACGCTGGCCCGCGCCCTGGTGCCGGCGGCCGGTTTCTGGGGGGCGCCGGCGTCGGCGCCCGGCACGTTGGAACTGAAGCGGGCTTACTCCGGCGGCGCGCCGTGCTTTTACGCCGATGGCATGATTTCGGCGGCGCTGGGCGGTCTGCTGGCGGCGGAAGCGGTGATGAAGGGCGACGATGCGGACCGGGTGGTGCGTCGGGCGCTGCGCCCGCTGCGCTGGCACAACTACATCTGGTGGGTCGAAACCACACGGATTGCCGTCGTCGCCGATGCGCTGATGCGACTGAACGTCAACCTGGCGATGGCTTATCCGCACACCGCCGGAATGCGCCTGTGGGCCGCCAGTGCCTGATACCAGGGTCTGACTTCGACGGCGCGTCGGCGCGTCCGGGTGCGCTATACTTGCAGGAAAGGACATGCCATGCAGTCGCGTGACAACAATGGTGCCGTGATGCTGTTTCCCACCCCGGACCAGGCCAAGTCGGCACTGCACGAGGTTTACCAGCGCCAGCGCGCCGCATTCGACACGCTGAGCCCGCCGGATTATGCCGACCGCAAGGCGGCGCTGGTGAAGCTGCTGGCGTTGCTGGAACGCAACCGTATCGTCATCGGCGATGCGCTGAACGACGACTTCGGCGCGCGCGCTCAGCCGGAAAGCCAGATGGTGGATGTGAACGGATCGATCAGTTCGATCCGCTATATCAAGCGCCACCTGCGCAAATGGATGCGGCCGGAACGGCGGCACACGTCGATCTGGTTCCTGCCCGGCGGCAATGCGGTGCTGCGTCAGCCGGTCGGTGTCGTTGGCATCATGTCGCCATGGAACTATCCGGTGCACCTGAGCCTGGCACCGGCGGCCGCGGCGTTGGCGGCGGGCAACCGGGTGATGCTGAAGATGTCGGAACTGGTGCCGCAGACGACGGCGTTGCTGAAGCGGTTGGTGCAGGAGAATTTCGAGGCCGACCAGTTCTGCATCATCGATGGCGATGCGTCGGTGGCGGCAGAGTTCGCCGCGGTGCCGTTCGACCACCTGCTGTTTACCGGGTCGACCGCGGTGGGCCGCAAGGTGGCGGAAGCGGCGGCGAAGAACCTGACGCCGGTCACGCTGGAACTGGGCGGCAAGTCGCCGGCCATCGTCGACCAGGATTATCCGCTTGCCCGTGCCGTCGAACGCATCGTCTGGGGCAAGCTGTTCAACGCGGGCCAGACCTGCATCGCGCCGGACTATGTCCTGGTGCCGAAGGGCAGCGAGCAGGCGTTCGCGGACCAGGCGATCGAGCGGGTCGGGCGGTTCTATCCCGACATCGGCGCCAACCCGGATGCCACCAGCATCATCAGCGACCGGCACTACCGGCGTTTGGCCGATCTGGTAGAGGATGCGCGCGGACGTGGCGCGCGGGTGGTAGAGGCGCCGATGCGGGTGGACGATGCGCAGCCGCGGCGGTTCCCGCTGACCCTGGTGCTGGACGCGCCGGCCGACAGCGCCGTGATGCGCGAGGAGATCTTCGGGCCGGTGCTGCCGGTGGTGACCTACAGTGCGCTCGACGATGCCATTCGTCAGGTCAATGCCGGGCCGGCGCCGCTGGCGCTCTATTACTTCGGCAATACCCGGGCACGGCGGCAACAGGTGCTGGCCGAGACCCGGTCGGGCGGCGTCACCCTCAACGACACGCTGATCCACTATCTGCAGGACGATTTGCCGTTCGGCGGTATCGGCGACAGCGGCCAGGGCAGCTATCACGGCCGCGAGGGCTTCGACACCTTTTCGCACAAGAAGGCGGTGTTCACCCAGCGCGGTTTCGGCGGTTTTACTGGGGCGACCTTGCTCTACCCGCCGTATGGCCGCATTGCCGCCATGCTGCTGAAGACCATGCGCGGCCTCTGACCGACCGGGCTGCGGCGGTTTATGGCCGGTGCGGCGGGAATTAGGCTTGCCTTGGCCGGGGTGCGTCCGTAATAACTGGCCCGCGACGATCGACCCGCTTGAGCGCCCCGCGGCCCGGCCCCGGCCAACCGCAGCAGGCGCCAGCCGACGGAGGGGTGCCGGAGTGGTCGAACGGGCCGGTCTCGAAAACCGGTGTGCCTTTGCGGGTACCGTGGGTTCGAATCCCACCCCCTCCGCCATTCGCCGCCGACTGCACGACGCTATGCTACGCCGGTTTGATGGCCGGTTTGCGGGACGTTTGAGACATTGGGCGATTGCCTTGTTTCAGCCAATGGACTTCGAGATATGCGCTTCTTCCGAACGACATCCAATGAAGGCCGTTGGATGGTTGTTTCCGGACGAGCCATTGGGCTCGTCCGGATTGGATGGGTCAGTTGGACAGAACGATCGAATGCGGACCGTGCGGCGTTTCGATCGAGGTGCGTAGCTTGACGAGTGAGGCCGCATCACCCTCGACCAGCTTCCAGAAATCAATCGAGCCGCCTTGTCGATTGCGATCGAGCTGGTCGTAGTTTACGACAGCAACATAGTTGCTTGACGCATCCCAAACAGCCGCTTCGGGAAGGATGCCGTCAAAGGCATAGGTCCCTACGGTATCGAGCCGCCCGGTATCCCGATCGATGTCGATCAGCGTGAGAGATGAATACTGCGTATGCCGCGGATCGTCAGACGGGGCATAGGAGACTTCCAGATTTGTCGTCACCGCCCATTCGCCGTCCGGTGATATGGCAATACCCTCCGGGGAGATGCCCGTTTCGGCGCGCCCGACCAGAAAATGCCGGGGTCCATTTTCACCAGCTTCCGATGCAAAACGGATCGATGTGACATCCCCTGCCGGTGCTTCCGTCCAAACGCCGACGACATCGCCACCCCAATAAAGATTGCCCGTCAGAAAGTGGCTTCCATCCGGCGTGAACCGCCCCATGAACGGGTATTTTGAGACCAGAACGGGGTTGCCCCATTCTTCAAGCGATACGCCTTCCTCACCGCGCACGACTTGCGCAAAACGGATGATCGCCCGATTCACATCGGTGATCGCGACAAAGTCTCCCGATGGATGCCACTCGACGTGGCTCAGCCTGTCGGTCGGTTCGGTTCCGGGAACGGATGCATAGCTCGGTTCCCCCAACGCGCCGTCGACCAGCGGAACAAACGCGATGCCGCGCCCATCGGCCGGATGCATGGCGATCGCCACCATGTCGCCGGACGGGCTGAGCGATAAGCCCTCTGGTCGCGTGCCGACATCAAGCTTTTGGACGACGCGCGGCTCGTTGGCGTCAGAAACATCAACGAGTGTCAGACGCGAGCCGATCGGAAGGTCGCCGAATGATTGCGCGTCCGCGCCGCGTTCTCCGAATGACTCCGAGACGACGGCAAATCGACCATCCGGAGTGACGGCGACGGCGGTCGGCGCACCCGCGACCGAGTTCGAGACGTTGACCGTCGCAACACTTACCCCGGTGAGGTCCGGGTTCATGGTTGCGACGATGAGGGCGTCGTCACTTTCCTTGGCCCCGAGTTGTCCATTCACATAGGCCGAAGCGAGCATGTCGCCATCGCTGATTGCGACAAGTTTGCCACCCTGAAAGTTCACATAAGGCATTTCCGCGAGCGCCGCGCAGTTTGTAATCGCAATGGCCGATAAAGCAATTGCTGTTGTGGCGATGAGTTTCATTGGTTTCATCCGATCATGTGAGCCAGAATCAAAAGGCAACCGGACATATGGCGTACGTTCGGCGCATGAGAAATTCTGATACCGCCTCACCTGATCGGTTATTGCGATTACTGAGAGAGGGCGCTCCATATGGACACGAAACGGCTGCGATTGTTCGCCATTCTGGCGGAGGACCTCCATTTCGGGCGCGCGGCAAAACGGGCAGGCGTCGCCCAGTCGGTCTTGTCGGTTCACATCAAACGGCTCGAGGACGAGCTGGGACTGGACCTATTTGCCCGCACGAAAAGAGAAGTTCGCCTGACACCATCCGGCCAGCACTTTCTTTATGAAGCGCGGGCCATTCTGGACCGGATCGAGCGTGGCCGTCGTGTTGCAGCCTCGTTAGCGCAGGGAAAGACACAGGTCCTACGGGTCGCCATGACCACGGTCGCAATGCTCGGTATTGCACCGCAATGGATTGGCGGTTTTAAGGACGCGTTCCCCAAGGTCGACATTCAACTGCTCGAACTGGGAACCGTGGACCAGGAAACGGCCTTGGCCGATGGCGAAATCGACATAGGCTTCCTGCATCCCCCACTCGATCGGGAAGACTTGCGACTTTGCCTCTTGGGGCCTTCAGCGTTCTTCGCCCTGCGGCGCAGAAGTGACGCGCCAAGCGATGAGCCAGTGGCTTGGGAAACTGTCCTCAACGAACCGCTCGTCTTCTACGGTCGTCGGCGGGCCCCACGGCTCTACGATGCAATCATCAGTTCAGCCGTGGATCACGAGATCACGATCAGGATCGTTTCAGAAGCTCCGTCCTTCCTGTCCGCCGTAAGTGCTGCATCCGCGGGTATCGGAACAGCACTGCTGCCCGAAGAATTGCGATCGCGTATTCCGGAGAACAGCGTCGCGGTCAGTATCGAGAGTTGTCCCTTAGTGCTGGAGAATGCGGTCGCCTATCGAGTCAACCACAGCAATCCTGCGGTGGATTGGTTCATGCAACACATTCAGCGCGGCATTGGACTGTAGGTGTCTCTGGGTTTCATCAAACATGCGATAATTGATTGAAGAGTTCTTGAAAGCGGTCGTCCGCAGCAGGTGGTGGGAAGGCGTACAGTCTCCGTGCCCGGCGTAGTGCGCTTGCGTACTGCTCCGCAGAACTGATCAATACAGTACGCGGCGTAGCCATGTCATCGTAGCGCTATGGCGAAGCAATAGTTTGCATCTTCGTCGCGCGTGGCCCGCCATTCATCACCGATTTTCCATTTTTGTGCCATGCCGACTGGATGTCTGCCGTGTGGACAAATCTGCCGGCAGCCGCGTGCGAGATGACTTAGCCCTGGAGATCGATGACGACCGATGGCGCGCTGCGCCGTGCCTCGCCATGATAGACGGCCTCGATGTTGTTTCCGTCGGGGTCGAGCACGAATGCAGCGTAGTAGCCTGGGTGATAGGCCCGCTCGCCGGGCGCACCGTTATCGCGCCCGCCATGTGCCATCGCCGCGCGGTAGAAGGCATCCACCGTCGCGCGGTCCTTTGCTTGAAAGGCCAGGTGGTGACGCCCGGTCAGCGCACCCTGCGCCGCCGGGCTGTCAACCGAGGAAACGACGAGTTCGTCGGCCCAGAAGAAGGTCTCCGTCGTGCCGACGATGGGGATGTCCAACACCGCCAGAGCTGCTGTGTAGAAGTCCTGGCTGGCCTTGAGGTCGCGTACCACGAGCTGGACGTGATCGATAAGTCGACCACGGTGCAGTTGATCGATTTCCATGGTCATTCTCCATATGGAAACAGGCTTCTGAAGCGTTCTCCGTGAGCTTCGACTCCCGCGACGAGCCTTCGGAAGGTTTACAACCCGTGCACGGCCTGGTGTGCTTGCCCATCAATTCCCCAGGACTGAGTGGTCAGTGCATGATCGGTTTCACTATCGTAGGGCATTGACGAAGGAACAACTCGCATTCCTGTCTCGCACCGCCCTCCACGCGCGGGTGGCTGACTGTGTTTCCCAGAGTTCCTTGGCACGGTTGGTTTTGCCGGAAGAGACGCCTAGCTCAGGGATGGCGAGTATCTGGATTCTGGCGTCGCCGTCCTTTGATGAGAAACGCTCGTCGAGCGTGAGCTGGCGACCGCAGCCGTCGCCAAAGCATTCCGATGTTTTTGCGCTGCCTGTTTAAGTTGCGCCTCTGGAGATTTTGGCGGTGACGACAGAAGGAAACATCCGGTCGGTCGTTGAACGGCATTTCGCGGGCGCCGAGCTGCGCGCGGTGCGAAGACTGACCGGCGGTGTAGCGGCAGACGTGTTTCGTCTCGATCTGCGGCTCGATGACGGCGGCGCGTTCCGGGCTGTTTTGCGCGTGCATGGCCCGACCTACCCCGGGCATGACGCGGCGCTTGAGTTTCAGCTGCTGCAGTCTTTGCACCATGCCGGGCTGCCGGTTCCGAGACCGCTGTGCGTCGATACAAGCCGGCAGGTTCTGGAGCACCCATATTTGCTGACAGCGTTCGTGGACGGCTCGACGACGATACCGGAAACGACCGTCGACGCGGGTATTGGCGCCATGGCCGGATGCCTCGCGGCGGTTCATGCCACGCCGACCGGCGCATTGCCGACACTGCCGATGCGGCTGGATCCCGTACCGGAACTGCTCGAGTTCCTTCCCGCGGATGCTGAGTGGCGCGCGTTCAGGACCCGCCTGCCGACGCTCGAACGCACGGCTTTTGAAGGCACACCGGTTCTTCTGCACGGCGACTTTTGGCCGGAGAATGTGATCTGGCGGGACGGGCAGATAGCGGCGGTGCTCGACTGGGAAGATGCCGCGTTCGGAGACCCGCTGTCCGATGTGGCCTGCACCGCTCTGGAGCTACGCTATCTGTACGGCAACGCGGGAGCCGATCGTTTTTTGGCCGCCTACATCGGACATTCAACGCCCGATCCGCGACGACTGACCCTCTGGCAGGCCTATGTGGCGGCCGCGGCACTGCGTTACATGGGCGATTGGCGGCTCGAGCCCGCGCGCGAGGCCCACATGCGGCGCACCGCCGTTGACAGCCTTCGCGAAGCGGTCTCATTGCTGTCTGCTTAAGGCCGCAAGCGATTGACGCTCTACTCTGGCGATCCAGCTTGACTGTTTACCGCTTCACCACCGCGATTTCATGGCTGACGCACCGGCCCGTCCGATGCCGGAGACTTCCTTGGTTCCACAACTGTGTTCTGAGGCTAAACGCCACATTGCCCGGCCCTGTTGGGCGGCCTCATGCTGCGAGAATAATCTGCGAGGTGACCCGCCATGACCGATGTTGCTCAAGCTGCCGCTCAGGACCGGTGCGATGTGGTGATTATCGGCGCCGGGCCGGCCGGCCTGTCGCTCGCGCTATCGCTCCGCGGCATCGGGCTGGACGTGCGTCTGGTCGAGCGTCAGCACGCCGACGATCTTGCCGAGCCGGCCTATGACGGGCGCGAGATCGCCCTGTCCCTGCGCTCCATAGACATCCTGAAGCGGATTGGCGCCTGGCGCCATATCGCCGCCGACGAGATCGCGCCGCTGCGCGCGGCCAAGGTCATCGACGGGCGATGGGATGCCCCGCTGCGGTTGAACGCCGACGCGGTTGGCGAAGACGCGCTGGGCTGTTTCGTTGCCAACAGCGTGTTGCGGCGGGCGCTTTATGCCGAACAGGCCGCGCAGGGCGAGGCGACGCTGCTGACCGAAGCGGAGATGGTAGGGCTGGATGCGGGTCCGGACGGCGGTACGGTTGATCTGGTGGACGGCCGGCGGATCGAGGCCGGACTGATCGTGGCGGCCGACACGCGCTTTTCCGCTGCCCGGCGCAGGGCGGGAATCGCCGCGGCGATGCATGATTTCGGCAAGACCATGATCGTCGCCAGGGTCGCGCTGGAGCGCCCGCATCATCAGGTGGCCTGGGAGTGCTTCCTGCCGGGCGGTGCGCTGGCCATCCTGCCGTTGAACGACCGGGAGGCGTCGGTCGTCCAGACGTTCCCGCCGGATGAGGCGAAGCGGCAGATGGCGCTCGACATCGGCGACTACGTGGATGCGGCAAACCGTCGCCCGAAGCATCGGTTTGGCCGGCTGACGCCGTTGTCCGAACGGTTCGCCTATCCGCTTGTCGGGGTCTACGCGAACGCGTTCACCCGGCCGGGTTTCGCGTTGGTCGGCGATGCCGCGGTTGGTATGCACCCAATCACCGCGCATGGCTTCAATCTGGGCGTCCAGGGGCAGTCGATCCTCGCCGGCCATATCTGCCGCGCGCGCAAGCGTGGGCTCGGCGTGGCCGATCCGGGTGCGCTTGCCGCCTATGACCGGGCACACCGCCGGCTGTCCGCCGGGATGTACTGGTCGACCCTGGCCATCGCCGAGCTTTATGCCCGCGACAGCCTGCCGGCCAAGGTTGCCCGCCGTGCCCTGCTGGACGCAGGCCGCCTGCTGCCGCCGGCGCGGCGCATGATCATGCGAAACCTGACACAGCCGCTAGCCGGCCGGCGGCGACAGCGCCTTCAGCCGCGCCCGAATGTATTTGGCGGCGGAGCGGAAGTGGCTTGAACCGGCCGCTTCGGCCCAGCGGCCGGGACGCCAGTCGTTGTTGGCGCCTTTCATCGGCCCGCCGTAGAGGTCGGCGTCCGAAAGCGCCTCGATAAAGGCGATGAGTTCGTCTTTCCTCGTTTCCAACTGTTGAGTGGCATCGTGCCATGACAGACCGGCCTGAGCCTGCCGCAAATCCGCGTTGTATCGCTTCAGTTCATTCCACTTGTAGCCCTGCGCAGGGAAGTGGACTCCCTTGCCGGCCTGACCGTCGCGATACCAACCCAAAAACAGCTCGATCCAGTGCGCGCGGTGGGCGATCACGTCCTTGATCGATGTGTCGTCATCGTCCTTGACCAGAGCCTGATCGGCGCCAACCGGGCCAATCAGTTTTGCCAGCTTGTCGAACTCCTTCCGGGTGACATGCAGCAGTTCAGACTTGTTCTGGGCGGGCATGGGGCACTCGCGATACGCGCTTCCGACCGGCCGATCCTTTCGCAGCGCCATCGGATAGGCAAGCGGGCCGTACACGATTTTCTGATCGAAAAATGCACATAGCCCCTTGTTAGAATGATTCTAAACAACTATCTGATTAGAACCATTCCAATTTCAGCGATTAGAGCGAGCGGAGATCATTATGGACGGCAACGGTAAGTGCCCGGTGACGGGCAGAGTTCATGTGTCGAATCGAGACTGGTGGCCGAACCAGTTGAACCTGAAGATGCTGCACCAGAATTCGGCCCTGTCCGACCCGATGGGCGAGGCGTTCGATTATGCGGAGGCGTTCAAGTCGCTGGACCTCGATGCCCTGAAGCAGGACATCTATGACCTGATGATCACCTCGCAGGACTGGTGGCCGGCGGATTACGGCCATTACGGTCCGCTGTTCATTCGCATGGCGTGGCACAGCGCCGGTACCTACCGCACCGCCGATGGCCGCGGCGGCGGGTCGTCGGGCACGCAGCGTTTCGCGCCGCTCAACAGTTGGCCCGACAACGCGAACCTCGACAAGGCGCGCATGCTGTTGTGGCCGATCAAACAGAAGTACGGCCGGAAGATCTCCTGGGCCGACCTGATGATCCTGGCCGGCAACTGCGCGTTGGAGTCCATGGGCCTGAGAACCTTCGGCTTTGCCGGCGGGCGCGCGGACGTCTGGGAGCCTGAGGAGGATATCTACTGGGGGTCGGAGGACACCTGGCTCGGCGACAAGCGCTACAGCGGCGAGCGGGACCTGGAGAATCCGCTGGCTGCGGTCCAGATGGGGCTGATCTACGTCAACCCGGAAGGGCCGAACGGCGATCCGGACCCGGTCGCCTCGGGCCGCGATATTCGCGAAACCTTCGGCCGGATGGCGATGAACGACGAGGAGACGGTGGCGCTGATTGCCGGCGGACATACGTTCGGCAAATGCCACGGCGCCGGCGATGCGGCGCTGGTCGGCCCGGAGCCCGAGGGTGCCGGCATCGAAGAACAGGGCCTGGGCTGGAAAAGCAGCTTCGGCAGCGGTAAGGGCGTCGACACCATCACCAGCGGTATCGAGGGCGCCTGGACCACCGATCCGGTGAAATGGGACAACGGCTATTTCGACGTCCTGTTCGGCTACGAGTGGGAACTGGTCAAGAGTCCGGCCGGCGCCCATCAGTGGGCACCGAAGGATGGCGCCGGTGCCGATACGGTGCCGGACGCCCACGACCCGTCACGCCGGCATGCGCCGATGATGACCACGGCGGACATGGCCCTGCGGATGGACCCGATCTATGAGCCGATCTCGCGGCGCTTCCACGAGAACCCGGATCAGTTCGCCGACGCCTTCGCCCGCGCGTGGTTCAAGCTGACGCACCGCGATATGGGTCCGCGCTCGCGCTACCTCGGCAAGGAAGCGCCGGCGGAAGTGCTGATCTGGCAGGACCCTGTGCCCGAAGTGACGCACCAACTGATCGACGCGCAGGACGTTGCCGAACTGAAGCGGCAGATCCTGGCATCGGGCCTGTCGGTCGCGCAGTTGGTCTCGACCGCCTGGGCGTCGGCGTCCACGTACCGTGGCTCCGACATGCGCGGTGGGGCGAACGGTGCCCGCATCCGTCTGGCGCCGCAGAAGGACTGGGCGGTCAATCAGCCGGGCCAGCTGGCATCGGTGCTGGAGACGCTCGAATGTGTGCAGACGGCGTTCAACAAGGCGCAAGCCAACGGCAAGATGGTCTCGCTCGCCGACATCATCGTGCTGGCGGGCTGCGCGGCGGTCGAGCAGGCGGCGAATGATGCCGGCCACGACGTGAGCGTGCCGTTCACGCCGGGCCGGACGGATGCCGCGCAGGAAGATACCGACGTCGAGTCCGTCGCCATGCTGGAGCCGGCGGCCGACGGCTTCCGCAACTACCAGAAGACGAAGTACACGGTCTCGGCCGAGGAGTTGCTGGTCGACCGGGCGCAGCTATTGACGCTGACCGCTCCGGAGATGACGGTTCTGCTCGGCGGCCTGCGGGTGCTCGGCGTGAACCACGACCAGTCGCCGCATGGCGTCTTCACCGATCGGCCGGGTGTGCTGAGCAATGACTTCTTCGTCAACCTGCTCGACATGGGCACGACGTGGAAGGCGGTCTCCGATGATGACGATGTCTTCGAGGGGCGGGACCGCGCCTCGGGTGAGCTGAAGTGGACCGGCACGCGTGTCGACCTGATCTTCGGATCGAACTCGCAGCTTCGTGCGTTGGCCGAAGTTTACGGTTGTGCCGACTCGCAAGCCGCCTTCATCAACGACTTCGTGGCCGCCTGGAACAAGGTCATGAACCTCGACCGCTTCGACCTCGCATGATCCGGTTGGGCAGGTCCCCGGCGACATCCGGGGACCTGCCCATCTGACCTGGCATGGACACGTGCGAGGCGAGCTCGGGCGGACCGGTCCGGTCCGCCCTTTTCTTTTGCTGCCGGACCTCTGACAGCGAGCGGCGGTGTCAGGCGACCTGTTGCTGCGGGTTGACGCCGGCCGGGCATTTGTGGAACCGGCCGTCCTGCATGATCATCGCCAGGCGTGCGGCGTCCTGCAGGATACGCACATCCTTGACGGGGTCGCCGTCGACCAGCAGCAGGTCGGCCAGGTAGCCTTCCTTTACCAGACCGACGTCGAGACCCATCATCTCGCCGCCGACCTTGGTCGCCGCCTGCAGGGCCTCGTTCGGCGAGAAGCCGAAATAGTTCACGAAGTGCTCGATATCGCGCGCGTTGCCGCCCTGCGGTACCCAGGCAAAACCGTAGTCGCCGCCGATGGCGATACGAATGCCACGCTCGCGCATTTTGGAATGGGCCTCCATGCTCGATTCCAGGACGCGGCGCAGGCCCATGTCGGCAGCGTCCTCCTCCTTGATGCCCCAGTCCGAGGCTTCGTAAAGCGTGCTGTGGATCAGGTTGATCGCCGGTGCGCAGAAGACGCGGTCCTTGGCCGCCTCCAGCATGTCGAGGCCGTCGTCGTCGCAGAAGTCGCAGTGGTAGATCACGTCGACCCCGCAGCGCACCGCGCGTTTCACTGACTCGGTGGCGCGGGCGTGCGCCCCGACCATCTTGCCGAAGTCCTTCGCGACGTCGCAGGCGATCTGCACCTCCTCCTCGCGCATCACGGTCATCCCGCCCTTGGCGGCGAGCACGAAATCGTCGCCGGAGATATTCAGCTTGATGTTGTCGACATCCTCGCGGATGCACAGGCGGGTGACACGAGCGATTTCGTCGACGCCATCGGCGACGATGCCGAAGCTGTCCCGTGGCATGTGCAGGCGGTTGTCGTCGCCGAGGCCGCCGGTCACGGTGATTTCGGGTCCGGCGGCCCGCAGGCGCGGCCCGGGAATGCGGCCGGCGTTGATTTCGTTGCGGATCACCACATCCAGGCGGATTTTGGCGCTGGCGGCACTGAAAGCACTGGTGAAGCCGGCGTCCAGCAGCGTCTTCGCATTGTGCATGGTGATGAGCGTGTGCTCTTCCGGCGGGATGTCGCCGAGATCGGTATTCTTCTGCGCCTCATGGAAGGTGAGGTGCGCATGCCCTTCCACCAGACCCGGCATCAGCGTTCGTCCGGCGGCATCGACGACGGTGACGCCGTCGGCCTTTAGCTGACCGCTTTCCCAAGCGATGGTCTTGATGCGATTGCCTTGAACCAGTACGTCGGCCGGGGCAGCGGCCTTGCCGCTGCCGTCCCAGACCATCGCGTCCTTGATCAACACGCTGCTCATGGTTCTCTCCCTTTGTCCAGGCGGCGGGTGACGTGTGGCTCTATGCGGTTCGTCGCCCTGTCGCCGTCTGCCGGTATGCACCGATGCGAACGCCTCCCTATCGCGTCGCCGTCTGTTCGCCCCGGTTCCCGGTTACACGGAATAGTCGAAGAACATCGCGCGGGAGTCCATGGCCTGGCGCAAGAGGTGCGGGCGCGCCATAGCCTAGTGCGGTCAGGGTGCGTAATCTTGTTGTTTGAGCGATCGGGCTCAGGGTTGCGTCGACGCGTGTTGTCGGGTGCGCGATGCGTGCCCTATCGTCTGCAATGGGGAGGAAGCAGTATGAAAGCAATTCGGGTTCATGCATTCGGCGGCCCCGAGGTTCTGCAGCTCGACGATATCGACGAGCCGTCACCGGGGCCGGGCGAGGTCGTCGTACGGGTCCATGCCGCCGGCGTCAATCCGGCCGACACCTATATGCGTACCGGCACCTACCGGATCGTGCCCGATCTGCCGTACATCCCCGGTGGCGATGCGGGCGGGGTCATCGATGCGGTCGGGCCGGGTGTCGACGGTTTCGCGGTTGGGGACCGGGTCTTTGCCGGCGCGGCGCTCGGTTTCGATTTCACCGGCTGTTATGCGGAGAAGGTCAAGCGCCCGGCCAAACACGTCCTGCAGATACCGGACAGTGTCAGCTTTGCCGAGGCGTCCGCCTTTGGTGTGTCGTATCCGACGGCGCACATGGCCCTGTTTCTAAGAGGTGGGGCGCAGGCCGGTGAAGCGGTTTTCATTCACGGTGCCAGCGGGTCTGTCGGGACGGCGGCGATCCAGCTCGCCAAGCACGCCGGGATGACGGTGATCGGCAGCGCCGGCTCACAGGCGGGTATGGATCTGGTCCGGCGCGAGGGTGCCGATCACGCGGTCAACCATGCCGAGGCCGGCTATCTGGATGCGGTGCGCGATTACACCGGTGGCAAAGGGCCGGATCTGATCCTGGAAATGCTGGCGAACGTGAACCTCGCGGCGGACATGGACCTCGCCGGGATGTTCGGGCGCATTATCGTGATCGGCAATCGTGGCGAGATAACCGTCAATCCGCGGGTCGCAATGATGAAAGAGCTCGACATCCGCGGCATCATGCTGTGGAACGCGCGCGAGGATGAGGTCGCGGTGATGATGAAGGATACGCTCGCTGGCGTTGTCGACGGCGCGGTCCGGCCGGTCATCGGGCGCGAGTTCCCATTGGCGGAGGCCAGCACGGCCCAGGCACAGGTGCTCGAATCCGGCAACGGCGGCAAGATCGTTCTCGTTCCCTAGTTCAAGCGCCGCATCGTCGGCTGACGTCGCGACGCGCATCAGCGGCGGTTCCACATCGCAGAATGCCGCTAGCCGGCCGGCGCCTCGACGCAGGTGTAGCCTTTGGCAGCGAGCAGCGGGATCAGCGCCTCGGCGATGTCTCCGGACAGGATGTCGATGCCCTGGCGGCTGAAATGCGAGCTGTCGAAGAAATTCTCGTCGATCGGGTCGATCCCGGCGATGGGATCGATGAAGGTCCAACCATGCCGGTCCGCCGCGCGTTTCATGCTCTGGACTATATGGTCGGTCAGCCGGGCGATGTCGGCGGGGCCGAGGTTCGCGGTCTCGGTGCGGATGCGACGTGTGAAGTTCATCTGCATTTCGAGCGGCTGATCGTTGCGCAACTGACGGCGGTAGCCGATCGCCAGCGTCGGCACCGTGCCGACCGCCGCTGCCATGCGGGCGGCCGACGCTTCCAATGTGACAGCGATCTCGGCCAGTTGCGCGTCCGTGGCCGGTGGTCGCCGCCGCGACATGCGCTCCTGGTGCGTTAGGTGGAAGGCGCGCGCCAGCTTGGCCCAGAGCGACGAGTGGCTCTCCCAGAAAAAGGAATCACGGACATAGACCTGTGCGGCATCTGTCTCGGCATGCCGTTCAAGCGCGTTGGAACTCGAACCCGTCAAAAGCACGTAGACGTCGGGATCGAACGTCTGGGCCTCGCTGGCAACGAACTGCGCTAGTTCGTCGATGCTGGAGGCCGGGATGGCTGCAGTAAAGTGATCGAACCGGCAAGCCGGCGCCCGTTCGGCCAGTATGGCCGCCGTGCGCGTGGCGATCATGTATTCCTGCTCGAAATCCGCGTTGAAAAGCACGGAGTCGCCGACAAAGCTCAGGCGGATGGTGTCCCGCGGCTTGTCGATTGGAATATCCGGCCCACGGAAGCCATGGCGGTTGATCCGAATGTCGCCGACCGTCACATTCGGCCTGATCCGCGTCACCACAGTGCCGTCCGCTGCTGTCTTTTCGTACAACAGAGCATTCCAGACGGTGAGCCAAGCGGGACCGCGCAACGCGTCGTAGACCCGCGCGGCACCTTCGCCCGCGGCAAAGCCGGCCACGACCAGCACCAGCAGGCCGGCGCCAAAGGTAACTTCGAGGCGTCGCTCGCTCCAGCCGCGCATCCTTTCGGCGAGCCAGTTGCCGAGTGATCGGTCAGTAGCGGGCATATCGGAAATCCGCCGGGGCTTCGACGCTGAGGGCGACAATGGCGGCGAGCAGCGCACCATACCAGGCAGCACAAAGCCATCCGGCGATGCGAGGTGAGAACTGGGTCAGAAGCAGGCCGTACATCCAAGCCCTCCGGATCAATCAACCAGGCCGAACAGGCGGCCATACGTCATCAAAGCCGCCGTTGGCGACTGTTCGGTCAGGATCACGAAACCCAGCCAGACGAAGTGGACAGTGACCACGACCTTGATGATTTGCAGCGCACGCAAGGCTGTTTCGGGCAGGCCGCGTTCGGCACGCGCCATCCAGCCCTGGCTCTTCTGCCAGATGATCAGCCCGAAACCGTGATAGGCGCCCCACATCAGGAAGCGCAGGGAGATTTCGTGCCACAGGCCGATGGCGATCATGGTCGCCATGGCGCCCAGAGCAGGGCTGCGAGTCTTCGCCACCACGACCGAGTAGACGTAGTCGCGGCACCAGCGCGACAGGGAAATGTGCCACGAGCGCCAGAAAGCGGAGATGTTGGGCTGGAGATAGGGCCAGTTGAAGTTCTCCAGCACCCGATAGCCGAGCAGCCGGGCGAAACCGATGGCGATGTCGGAATAGCCGGCGAACTGGAAGTAAAGGTTGAGGCCGTTCTGCACGATCGTCAGATAGACGACGTGCGGTGCCGTCGGGTCTTCGAACGTGGCGATGTAATCGCCGAGCAGCCGCTGGGTCAGGAAGTTCGACAGGATGACGATCTTGGCATAGCCGTAAAGGATGCGTTCCACCCCTTCGGATATCAGCGCCGGGTCGAAACGCTGACGCTTCAGGTCGCGGCGGTATTCGTCGAACCGGTGGATCGGTCCAACCACGATCGTGGGCAGGAACAGCAGGTAACCGCCGAGTTCGGCAGCGTCGATACGCGGGACGGCCGCCTTGTATCGTTCCATCAGGAAATGGATGCACCGGAAGGTGTAATAGGACAGGCCAAGCGGGATGGCGACGGTATCGACGAGGTTATCGAGCTGCACCGTCTGCGATAGCTTGTAGTAGCCGAGGACGAGCAGCATGGTGACGATCGCGGCTGCCACCGGGCGGAACGTCGGTGCGACGATGTTGCCGGCCAAATGCGTGATCGCGGTGAATGCCAGCAGCAGGGCCGCCGACTCCGGCGACCGCGAGGTCAGGAAGACCAGGGTGAGCGCCATCAGGGCGAGCTGCCGCCACGGCCGCGGTGTCAGCCAGTAGAGGGACACCGTGACCCACATCCAGAACAGCCACGTAATCGACAGGTAGCTCATGACGCGACAGCGGTCTCGGTTACGGTCAGCGGATCAGCAGAAGGTAAATGACGGCGATGCCGGCCGCCCCTGCCAGCAGCAACAGTGCCTGCAGCCAGACCATGGGGGTCGCCGGCCGATAGTACTGAACGAGGCGGGGCGTGCGCGAGTTACGGTCCATCGTTCAGGCCGCGGCCTCTGCGCGGTGCTGTTCGATGATGTCGATCAGGTTTTCGAGATTGGTGACGCGCAGGACATCACGCGCGGACAGGCTGATGCCGAACGTCGTCTCGACCTCGGTGATCAACGTCAGATGGGCGAAGCTATCCCAGCCGATGGTGGTGCGTGGCGCCGACGTCGGATGAAGATCGGTGGGGTCGCAGGAGAATATCCGCGCCGCCAGCGCCATGACCTGGTCCTCGACTGAATCAGTGGCGGATGCGTTCGGCCGGTCGGCGCTGTCCCCGATGAAAAGGGCGCGCAGATCGTCTACCAGCACCTTGCCGGCCGGGTTCCGCGGCAGGGCGTCGATGACCTTGAATGTGCGCGGCACCTTGTTGGGGCTGAGCAGGCCGCGGGCGTGTTCGGTCAGCGCGGTTTCGTCTGGTGTCTTGGCGTCGGGACGGGGCACGACCGCGCAAACGACACGTTCGCCCCAGACCGCATCGGGCAGGCCGAGGGCATGCGCTTCGGCCACGTCATCGTGGCTCAGCATGGCGTCGACAATTTCCTGCGGCTGGATGTTGGCGCCGCCGGAAATGATCAGAGCCTTCTTTCGGCCGGTGATCGTGACGAACCCGTCGGCGTCGATCGTTGCCAGATCGCCGGTTCTGAACCAGCCGTCGGCGTCGATTGCCTCGGCCGTCAGGTCGGCCCGGTTCAGGTAACCGGCCATGATGTTGGTACCGGAGATCAGCAGTTCGCCCTCCTCGTCCGACGCAACGGGCTGGCCGTCCTCGCCGACGAGGCGGATGTCGCAATCCACCGGCTTGCCGATAGTGCCGATGCGGTAGGTGTCATCGCTCGGCCCGCAATAGAGTGCCTCGCACACCGTTTCCGACAGGCCGTAGGTGTTGATCACCTTGACGCGGAAACGGTCCTGGATGCTGCGCCAGAGCGCGCCGGGCAGGCGGTCGCCGCTTGAGCGAATGTAACGGAACTCCGGCGTTGCCAGGGCGTCGCGATACTCCTCGCCGAGCCGGTCCATCAGCGAAAGCAGAGCCGGCACCAGGTTGAAATGCGTAATGCGATCGCGGTAGACGCTGTCGAGCAGTGTGCCCAGTTCCTGCACGTCGAAGTGCTGCGGCCGATACAAGCTGGCGCCGGTCATGAACGCGATCAACGGACCGTGCAGGATGCCGTCGGTGAAATGCATCGGCAGCGGGTTCAGAATCCGGCTGTCGCGGTCGTAATCGTAGACCTTGAAAAATGTCGTTAGCTGGGCCGCCAGATTGGAGTGAGTGAGCTGCACCACCTTGGGTGCGCTTGTCGTACCGGAGGTGAACAGCATCAGGCCGACGGTGTCGCCCGGCGCGGGCGTTGGCCATTCGCCCAGTGCCGCGGCGCCTATTTCATCGAGCAGTCCGCCGGAGCCCGATGGCCTGGCCGTGCGCGCCAGCAGCTTGCCGATCAAGCCACCCGCGCCGACGTCCAGTTCGATCACTGTGTGAGCAAGGTCGGCGGGTAGCGGCCCGGCATCGAAGATCGACCGGTCGATGAACAAATGAGCAAGGTCGGTCGCGCCGAGTGCGTTGCTGCGCTCGCGCTGGGTCATCGCCGGGTTCAGGTTGACGACGGCAATACCGGCGCGCAGACAGGCCAGCAGCACAGCGGCCACCATCACCGGATCGTTGCTGACGATGCCCACACGGTCACCTCGTTGCAGACCCTTGTCAGCGAGCAGCGTGACGAGCCGGCGCACCCGGTCGATCATCTGGCCGAACGTGAACGGCTTGCCATCGACCACCATGAACGGGCGATTGCCATCTGCCGCCTCTGACGCCCGGTCAAGCAGAACGGTCAGCGGGCCATGCAAATCCGTTGGGTGCTGATTCATGACGTGGTTGCCTTCACGTGATTGGTAAGCATCTGGCGCAGCCGCGGCTTGTCGGGTTTGTTCTGGGCGACCCGCGGCAGATCATCCAGAACGAGGACATGAGCCGGCGTCATGGCATCGCCTAAAGCTGCCTGCACGGCGGCCTTGGCCTGGCGTTCGCTGCCCTGTGCCGGCGCGCCGCTGACGATGATGGCTGCGCCGATCCGTTCGATGGCCTCGTCATCGGTCCAGGAAAAGACACTGGCTTCGGCGATCCAGTCGAGCGCGTTTAGCGCGCCTTCTATCTCGGCAGGGCTGACCAGTGTCCCGTCGGGTGCCTTGATGATGTCCTTCCTGCGGCCGATGATTTCGAGGCGCCCGGAGGGGAGGATCCGGCCCAGGTCGCCGGTGAAGTGCCAGCCGGCCCAATCGCCGTCGATCCGGATCGACGGCAGGTCGGACAACGTCAGCGAATCCGAATGGACGGCGATCCCACCAGTCTGCCCCGGTGCGGCGGGTCGACCGGCATCGTCAGCGATGATGGCCAGGCAGTTGCACAAATAGCCGCCGCCGGCGCTCATCGTGTCGGTGCTGTCGGGATCGGCATATGCGGCCGTCGCAAGCTCCCGCCCGCCGTAGTAGTCGACAACGGGCATGCCAAACCTGTCGCGCATCAGAGCGGCGGTCGCGCGGTCGAGTACGCCGGAGCCTGAAAAAACGGTGCGCATGTCCGTTAGGGTGTCGGCGCTAATCCGCGAACCAGCCTTGGCAAAGGCGCGCAAGACGCCGGGTACGGCGGTCAGCCGGGTGATGCCGTAGCGCTCGCACAACAGGGCCAGCGCCAGTGGATTGGTGCGCGCTTCCTGGTCGGGCAGGACCACGCGGCCACCGCTGACGAACGGCAAGGTGAATAGCGAGCGAAAGGCGCTGAGCGCCGTGAAGTCCGTCGCCGTGCAGAAGATATCCTCGGCGTCGAACGCGAAGATCTGCTGCGCCGCCTCGGTCGACCGGAACACCGCCTCGTGACTCGTCTGCATTGCCTTCGGCTCGCCGGTCGAGCCGCTGGTGAAGCCGACCAGGGCGGCATCATCGGGTGCGACCGCTGGCAATGCAGCCCACGGATCGCCAGCCGGCTCGGGGCAATCGGCGACGAAGGCGGCGAATTCGCCAAGTGGCACGCGGTGGCCGGTGTCGGGTGTATCGCCGATGACGTCGAAACGGTCGGAGAAGGTGATCTGCGCCGGGGCTGCCCGCACCATTGCACGCAGCCCGGCTGCGCCCACGGTGTCGCCCAGCCGGATCACCGTCGCGCCCTGCAGCAGGGCGGCCAGGGTGACCAGATAGGTTTCTAGGCGCTGAGAGGCGTCGACGGCCACCATCGCGGTTTTGCCAATGCCGTGGCGTACCAGCCCGCCGCAGAGCCGGGCAACGATGTCGCGCACGTCGCCCACGGTCAGCGCGCCTTCGCCAGCCACGAAGACAAGCTGGTCGCCGGCCGGGCGGTCGAACGCTTGCCGGATCAGCGTCGTTGCGGTGCGTCGCAGCCATGGTGTTGCCGAATGCGGTGCGGCGATGTTGTCAAACGTGTCCCTGACCGGTGCAGTCGCGATCTCTTCGACGGAACAACGCAGCGCGCGAGCTATGCGATGATCCGGTGCATTCAGGGCATGCCAATAGGCAAGCGCCATGGCACGCGGCGACGACTGTACGTGCCGCGGCGAAATCTGCTTGCCGGACGTGGTCATCGAATGCGCTTTACGTTGCCGGGGCTAATTCGAATAGACGCAAATCCTGTGAGGCCGGTATTTGGCATTTCGAACCCTGCTTGCCGCTGTCGCTCAATTCGAGCTGAGGCGTGACACCTATCGTGGGTTGTTTGCAACTCCGCCGAATCAGCCGGCTGAATCGCTCAGCAAATCGGCGGTTTCCTTACGTCATGGCCAGTTTTTCTGCCAAAAATGGGTTAAGGCGTGATGAACGCCCCGAAAAACGCATACGCACTCGCTCAAATCTGGCGATGATTCAGAACGGGCAATCTGAATAGAAGGGCCCAGGCGTTGCCGGCCGTCGAGGGCGGGAGCTAGCTGACGTCGATGTCGGTATTTATGACGACGGCGAAGGGCGGCATTGAGCTTACGGCGTCAAAATCGCTGCCGTGGGCTCCTGCAAACGAAAAATGGCAGGTGGCGTCGTCTGGATGCGTCAGACGCGCTAGAAGCCGAGCAAGCTGGCGTAGCGGTTGCGGTGGTAGGCACGGTTGCCATAGAGCGCTTCCTGCACGCGGGCGCGCTTCAGGTAGAGCCCGGCGTCGAATTCGTCGGTCATACCGATGCCGCCGTGGATCTGGATGAGCTGGTTCGACATGTCGTGCAGAAAACCGCCGACCTTGGCCTGCGACAGGGCGCAGAGTTCGGCCACGTTGTTGGCCCGCGCGTCGATCGCCTGCAATGCCGCCTCGGCGCAGGAGCGGGCGAGCTCCATCGACGAGTACAGTTCGGAGGCGCGGTGGCCAAGGCCCTGGAACGAGCCGATGACCTGACCGAACTGCTTGCGCGTCTTTAGGTAGTCCAGCGTCAGGTCGAAGGCCTGGGCAGCGGTGCCGAGCATGTCGGCGCTCAGGCCGGCGCGGGCGCGGTCGAGGATCGCCATCAGCAGATCGTAGCCGCCGTCAACCGGGCCCAATATGGCGTCCCGGTCGACTTCGACACCGCTGAACTCGACCTGTGCATAGCCCCGGCTGTCGATGGTGTGCATCGCCGTCAGGGTGATGCCGGTACCGTCGGTTGGGACCAGGAACAGGGTGATGCCTTGTGTCTCGCCGGCGGAGCCGGCGGTGCGCGCGGCGACAATGACCTGCGTCGCGGCAAGGCCTTCCGGTACGAAGGTCTTCTTGCCGTCGAGCCGGTAGCCGCGCGAGGTCGCCTCGGCGCGGAGCGCGATGTGTTCCGGCGCATGGTGCGGGCCTTCGTCGACCGCCAGAGTGACGACGTCGCTGCCGTCGACGATGCGCGGCAGGACGGCGGCTTTCTGTTCGTCATTGCCGGCGAGCAGCACGGCCGTCGCACCGACCAGACCCGAGGCGAACAGCGGCGAGGCAGTGAGCTGTCGGCCGAGCTCCTCCAGCACCAGACCGAAGGTCAGATAACCGAGGTCCGAGCCGCCGTATTGTTCGGGAATGATGATCCCGGTCCAGCCGAGATCGACGATCGCCGACCAGGTATCGGGATCGAAGCCCTTAGCCGCGCCGCTGTCGCGCATGGCGCGGAAGCGCTGCACCGGCGCCTGGTCGGATGCCCACGACTTCGCCTGGTCGCGGATCAGCGTCTGTTCTTCGTTCAACGCAGCCATGTCAGTTCCTCCAGACCCGTCGGCCCTAGCCCTTCTGCGTGGTTTCCGGCAGGCCCAGGATGTTCTTGGCAATGATGTTGTTCTGGATTTCGTACGAGCCGCCATAGATCGACGTCGCCTTGCCGAACAGCCAGTCGCGCACGGCGTCGAGCTCGGCCTCGGCGAACAGGTCGCCCTCCCAGCCGATACCCTGGCTGCCCATGATCTCCAGTTTCAGTTCGGCCTTGGTCTGCGCCACGCGGGTCGCGGAGTTCTTCAGGATCGAAGCGGCGGCACTGACCTTCACCTGACCTTTCGCCTCGGCGGTGATGCGCTCGATGGTCAGGGCATGGGCCTGTGCATCCATCAGATGGTCGGCCAGACGCGTGCGCAGGTCGGTGTCGGCGAGCCGGCCGTCGCCATCGGCGCCGACATAGCGCTTGGCCATGTCCGGCAGCGCTTCCTCGTGGTCGGCGGCGCGGCGGGCGGCGCTGGTCTGGCTCTGCCTTTCGTGCTGCAGCAGGCGTTTGATGACGCTCCAGCCGTCATTCAGGTCGCCCAGCAGGTCGGCCTTGTCGGCCCGGGCGTCGTTGAAGAAGGTCTCGCAAAACGGCGAGGCACCGGAGATCAGGCGGATCGGCCGGGTTTCGACACCGGGCTGGTCCATCGGCAGCATGACGAAGCTGATGCCGTCGCGTTTCTTGGCCGCTGGGTCGGTGCGCACCAGGGCGCCGCACCATTGCGAGATGTCGGCGCCGGAGGTCCAGATCTTCTGGCCGTTGACGATGTAGCTGTCGCCATCGTCGACCGCCCGGGTGTTCAGCGAGGCGAGGTCGGAGCCGGCATTCGGCTCCGACAGGCCGAGGCACCAGCGCACCTCGCCGCTGGCGATGCCGGGCAGGTGGCGCGCCTTCTGGTCGTCGGTGCCGTACTCCAGCACCGTCGGGCCGACCATGGTCACACCCATGCCGGCCAGCAGGGGGATCGGGTTGAAGGCGTCGACGGCGGCCATTTCCTCGCGGATGACCTTGGCCTCGGGATCGCTCAGGCCGGCGCCGCCATAATCGACCGGCCAGGTCGGCGCGCCCCAGCCCTTTTCGGCCAGCTTGCCGCGCCACTGGTCCAGATCGTCGGCCAGTGCCGGGTCGCGCTCCATCACGGCGCTCTGCGACCGGCCGGCGAGCGCGGACGGGAAGTTCGCGGTCAGCCAGGCGCGTACTTGGTCGCGAAAACCGCTGAGATCGGTCGGGTCCTGCGTCATACGTTGCTCCTGTCGTATCGGCGCGCGTGCGGCCTAACGGTTCGGATCCGGGAACGGGTCCGTCCGGATCCAGTCGATGGTCTCGCGCAGCAGCGTCGGGATATCCCGGATGGGAACGCCAAGGCTGTCGCGGCGGGTGAAGTCGAACCCGGTTGCCGGCACCGGCGGTGCCGTTAACGGCGCCGGCAGGGTCATGTCCGGCAGGATCTTGTGCAGCGCGGCGTAGACGTCCTGCCAGTGCCAGCTGTCGTAGACGCCGAAATAGCGGCCCGATGCGCGCGGGTTCTCATACGCCGCCAGGAACAGCCCGGCCAGATCGTGCAGATGGATCATCGAGGTCGAATCATTCGGGATTTCCCGGTGGCGCGGTTCGCCGGTATCGATCAGCGTCCGCAGCCATTGATGCGGCGGCCGGTTCATATGCTCGGGCAGGATCACCGGCCCGAACATGCCCGTCGGCAGGATGATCGACAGCCGCATGCCGCGTTCGTCGGCGAACTTGATCGCGGCCTTCTCCATCACCGTCTTGGTGGCCGAGGTGTATTTCTTTGCTCGGCACTGTTCGGCTTCGTCCGACCAGTGATCGACCTCATTCTTGTGCGGCACCGGCGGCACCGGATTGGTGCTGCTGGTGCTGCTGCAGATCACCACGTTTTTCACACCCTGGCGGGCGGCGGCGCGCATGATGTTCAGGCAGCCATCGACCGTCGGCATGATGATCTCGGCGTAGCCCTGTTCGTCATCCATCTCCCGCGCCGGGGTGCCGGACGGGCCGGCGTACGTCGGGATCAGGCAGGCGATGAACAGGCCGTCGGCGCCGGCGAGCGGGGCGTCGAAAGCATCGCTTTGCGCCATGTCGGCATTGTACAACGACAAGCGCTCGGCGCCGCCCGGCAGGTCCATCAAGTAGGGTGCCTTGGCCGGGTCCGCCTTGTCGCGCAGGGTGCCGCGAACGTTGTAGCCACGCTCGAGCGCGGCCCTGACGATGTGCGATCCGGCGAAGCCGCTGGCTCCGACGACGCACAGCGTTTCGGCTGCTGCCATCACGTGTCTCCCGCCGTTAAGGGTCAGTCGAGTGCCGGCATTGCCGATACCGAGCAAAGATTAGCGACCGGCGACGAGGCCGCCGGCGACAAACCACCGATGCGCCGCTCAGCGGCCCTGGAAGTTCGGCACCCGGCGTTCGGACATCGCCCGCACGCCCTCCTGGAAGTCTTCGGTCGCACGCAGCCGGTTCTGGATGTCGAGCTCGTGATCGGTCGCTTCGCGCACCCGGTCCGCCATGCCCTGGCGCATGGTGGCGCGGGTTTCGATCAGGCCGAGCGGCGAGCATTCGCCGATCTCACTTGCCAGATCGAGCGCCGCCGAGCGCACCTGATCCTGCGGCACCAGCACATCGGCCAGGCCCATGGCGAAGGCCTCGTCTCCCTTGACGCGGCGGCTGGTGTAGAACATCAGCGCTGCCTTGGATGGGCCGATCAGCGCCGGCAGCGTATGCGTCAGGCCGAAGCCCGGGTGGAAGCCGAGCTTGGTGAAGTTGGCGGAGAAGCGGGCTTCCGGGCAGGTGACGCGGAAGTCCGGCATCACCGCAAGGCCGAGGCCGCCGCCGATCGCGGCGCCATGCACGGCGGCGATCACCGGTTTCTTGCACTGAAACAGCCGGACCGCCTGCTGATAGAGGTGACCTTCGCGCCGGTTGCCGACCACATCGCCGGCGGTGTCGGAGGCACTGTCGTCGCCAGCCCCGAAGTTGGCGCCGGCACAGAACGACTTGCCGTCCGCCGCCAGCACGATGGCGCGGCAGTCCACGATCTCGTCCAGCGCCTCGAAAGCGTCGGCAATCTGGTTGATCAGGCTGATATCGAAGAAGTTGTGCGGTGCGCGCCGGATCTCGACCAGCGCGGCGTGCCCGTCGAGGGTCACGGCAATGTCGTCGAAGTTGCCGATTTGAGCCATGGTTTGCAGTCCTTGGAGGTTGTGCGTCTTCTGTCACGCCGCATGGGCGGCGACGGACGCTGGTACGCGTGATGGAACGATGTGGCCACATTCAATACGGTTTTGCCGCACGTGGCTAGACCCGGCGGTGCGCGCGGGATCAAGGTGGCGCCCGGTCGACCACTTGGGCGCGGAGGTCGTTTTGCGGGGTCCAGCCAAGCCGGTCGCGGGCGTGCGACGTGTCGTAGAGCGGGGCATAGAGATTGACTGCATAGCGGTCGCGATCGACGCGCGCCGGCAGGGCACCGAAGAAGGACTGCACCCGGTCGAGCGTCGGCGTTGGATAGAGGGTGGAATTGGCACAGAGATAGAACCGGTCGAAGCCCCGGTAGTCGTATTCGAGGCCACGGCGAAAGGCCGATGCGACGTCTTCGGGCGCGATGTGGTGCCAGCACAGGCCGCCGCCGGCGCCGACATGGCCGCCGGCACAGGGACCGCGATAGCCCTCGGGATCGGCATGGCGGGCCCTGACCTCACCCATCATCGACGGGAACAGGATGAACACCGGGCGCAGAGCCAGGACCTGCATGTTGCCGCGCGCGGCGTAACTGCGTCCCGCCTCTTCGGCGAGCAGCTTGCTGAGTGCGTAGGGATCGGTCGGCCGCAGCGGGTGGTCTTCGTCGACGGGCAGGTATTCCGGCGGCCAGAAGTAGTCCTGCCACACCGTGTTGCCCATGACGCTGTCGCTGGAACACAGCACCACGCGCTGCACGCCGGCGAGCGATGCGGCCTCGAGCAGGTTCCAGCTGCCACGGACGTTGATGTCGATGATCTGCTCGGGCGTGCCGCTGCTGATGTTGGCGGCGGCAGCAATGTGCACGACGGCATCGACACCCCGCACAGCGCTTTTCACCGCGTCGAGGTCAGTGATGTCCGCCTCGATGAAACCGAAGTCGGCGTCCGGCCGGCGCGTGTCGAGCCCGATGACGTCATAACCCTCTCGCAGGTTGTCGACGACATACCGGCCGAGCAGGCCACCGGCACCGGTGACCAGGACCTTTCTCATTGCGTTTTCCCCGATGCGGTGTCAGTGGCCGGATCGTCGGCGATGTGCAGCGCCGTCAGATAACCGAAGGTCAGCGCCGGGCCGAGCGTGATGCCGGGGCCGGGATAGCGTCCGCGCATGATCGACTGCATGTCGTTTCCGCCGGCGTAGAGGCCGGGCACGACGGCGCCGGCGGCGTCCAGCACCTGGCCGTGGGCGTTGACCTTCAGGCCGGCGACGGTGCCGAGGTCGCTCAACACCAGCTCGACCGCGTGGAATGGTGCTGCCTTCAGTGGCGCAAGACAGGGGTTGGGCGTGACCTCGAGGTCGCCGAGGTAGCGCGAGTAAACGTTGTCGCCGCGGGCGAACTCGCTGTCCCGGCCCGCTTCGGCATCCCTGTTGAAGCGGGCGATGGTGTCGCACATGCCGTTGACGTCGATCCTGAGCTTGTCTGCCAGGGAAGGCAGGTCGGGCGCCGAGGTCAGGTAGCCTGCATCCTGAAACGGTTTCAGGTTGCGGGTGAACGGGATGATGGCGCCGAGGCCGTACTTCCAGATGAAGGCGCTGTCGCAGATCAGGTAGGCCGGGTGGTTCGACGCCCCGTCGTTCGAACGCAGCATGGCCTCACCGAACCGGTGGTAGGACACCGCCTCGTTGGTGAAGCGCCGGCCGGCCCGGTTGACCACCAGCGAACCGGGCTTGCCGCGGTCGGTCACGGTGTGCGGGTAGACGACGGTGCGGCCGTCGGCGCGGCGGTAGACCGAGGCCGGGCTCCAGTAGGCGTTGTTGGTGTTGTCATCGCCAACAATGCCGCCGGCGCTGACGCCGAGGTCGAGGCCATCGCCGGTGCTGCCCGGCGCGAAGGGGCTGTGGGGGCTGGTCTGCGGCGGCAGGTATTGCCAGCGTTTCTCCGTGTTCTGCGCAAAGCCGCCGGTGGCCAGCACCACGGCACGGTCGGCACGCAGCGTCCGTTCGCCGCCCGGGGTGTCGAGGCGGATGCCGACGACCCGACCGTCCTGCTTCAGGATTTCCGTCGGTTCGCTGCTGAGCAAGATATCGACATCACGGTCGAGCATAGACTTCAGCAGACGGCCGGTCAGGGCGTTGCCCAGGACGAGGCGCGAACCGCGGTGATGACGCAGGCGTTGGGTGGCGTACTGCATCACCAGGGCTGCGACGCGCAGGAAAGCGCGTGGCGAACGGAAGCAGTTGCGGAAATGCGGCAGATCCTCGCGCGCGACCATCATGCCGCCCAGGATCGTGAATTCCGGGATCGGCGGACGCAGGTGCCTGAACCAATTGCCGAGCGTCTTGGCGTCGAAGGCCAGCGGTTCCATCACCCGTGCGCCGTCGCGGGCGCCCGGCAGGTCGGGGTAGTAGTCGGGATAGAACGGCACCGGCTTAAGCTTCACCGCCGTGTGCTCGGCCAGATAGGCGATGGCCTCGCGTCCGTGCTCCAGGAAAGCAAGCCGCATGTCGCGACCGTCCTCGGTCGGCACGGTGGCGTCCAGATATGTCAGCGCCTCATCGGGATCGTCAGGCACACCGGCGGCGGCCATCCCGTCGTTGTTTGGGATGTAGACCATGCCGCCGGAGAAGCTGGTATTGCCGCCGATCAGGTCGGTCTTTTCGACCACTGCGACGCTGAGGCCCTTGCTGGCGGCGACGGCGGCAGTGGTCATGCCGGCGGCGCCGCTGCCGATGACCACGACGTCGTAGGTCTTAGGCTCAGGCATCGCTCAGCCACCGCTCCCCTGGTAGCTCTGCGGATGGGCGCGCATCCAGTCAGCGAACTCGGCAACCGCCGAATCCAGCGAGTAGCGCGGCCGGAAGCCGAACTCGTCGGCCATGCGCTCGCAACTCAGCGGACCCCTCAACACGATGTACCGGGTCCAGGGTTCGGTGCCGCCGCCGAGTTCGATGCGTGCGTCGGGTACCGCAGTGCGGACAGCGTCGGCCACCTCGAACGTCGACTGGTTCCGCCCCGATCCCAGGTGGTAGGCCAGATGCTCGAGCGCCGTTGCCTGATAGGCAGCGAGCAGACCGGCGGCGCTGTCGGGCACGAAGGTGAAACTGGCGGCGAAGTCGCCGCCGCTTGGCTCGACAATCGCCTCGCCGCGCAGGACACGGCGCAGGAACTCGGGGATCGGTCCGCGCGGGCCGTCGAATGCCGGCGGCACCAGCGGCGGGCCGAATATCCACGAGACACGAACAGTCGCCGCTGACAAACCATAGGTGTTGGCATAGGCCTCGACCATCAGTTCGCCGGCGCGTTTGGTGCAGCCGTAGAGCGTTTTCGGCGTCGGCGGCAGCGATTCCGGCACTGGCGTGACAGCGTCCTTCAGGTCCTGGTGGACCGAGCCGGTGGAGACATAGAGGAACCGCCGCCAGTCCTGCCGGCGGGCGGTTTCCAGCAGCAATTCCGTTGCGGCGACATTGCTCTGGAAGGTGCGCAGCGGCTGCGGTGCGGCGGTGGCATCGTTGGGCACGGCGGCTGTGTGGATGCAGCCGTCGATGTCGTGTTCCGACGCCAGCATGGCGACGTCGTAGGCATCCGCCAGATCGCAACGGGCCCAGGTGACGTTGTTGCCGACGGCTGCTGCATCGGCGTCGCGGAATGTCGTCAGATGCTGCGCCACTACATCCATGCCCTGGGCCGCGGCCTGTTTCACGGTCTCGTAGCCGACATGGCCCATGCCGCCGGTGACCAGCAGTTTGCCCATCGCGATACCTCCCTCGGACCGGCGGCCCGAACCTCCCACAGTACGGCCGCCGGGACGGCCCTCATGCGGTGACAGGGCCGGTCGACGTTCCCATTGTGCTGAAATGTGCGGTGAGGCCAACCGAAACGTCGGCGCCTCGGCATGCGGGATCGGTCAGGCGCGGACGCCGCTGACGCAGAACTCGACGATCGATGCCATGACGATGCGGTCGCGAGCCTCGTCGGCCGGGGTGTCGGGGTCGAGCCGTTCGACCAGTGCTTCGACCAGGGCGCCGAGGATGCAGGCGGCGGCGACGCGCGCATCGGTGCGGCGGAAGCTGCCGTCGGCGATTCCGTCCGCGATGACGGTTTCCAGCACGCCGGTATAGGCGGTGTGGAAGATCAAACGTTCGCGTTCGATCACCGGATCGACGGGCTCCGCGATCAGCGCATAGGCGAGACGGCGGCCGCGAAAGGCGCGGTCGATGAAGGTGTCGAGTGCGCTGGTCAGGCGGACGGCGGCATCGGCGCCGATTCCGGCAGCGTCGGCCATGGCCGACATCTCGCGGTGCGCCAGCAGGCCGAAGATCTCCTGGAACAGGTCGGCGCGGGAGTCGAAGTGCAGATAGACGGTGCCGGTGGCAACGCCAGCATGGGCGGCGATGTCGGCCATGCCCGCGGCCTTGAAGCCGCCGCCGGCGAGGAGGGTTCGGGTCGCGCGCAGGATGTTCTCGCGCACGACGGCACGGCGCACGGCCGACCGGGATGGCGGCGGTTCGGGTTGCGTGGCGGACGCGGGGCTCGGCTTCGTCATCACCGGCGGACCCTAGGCGGCGAGCCGGGCCGCCGTCAAACACCTCGGTCGGCCCGGCGCCATTGCCCTTACGCCGCCGCCGGCCAGGCGCGCGCGACCAGGTCGCCCATCGGCAGGTCGGGCGGCAAGGTGCCGAACATGCGGGCGCCGTCGAGCCGCGAACGGCAGAAGGCATCTGCCACGTAGCCTGGTGCGAACCGCTTCAGCAGCGACGCCTGCAACGCCAGGGCCGTCCGCTCGGCGAACACGCGGGCCACCGGCTCCAGGCCACCCGGCTGCTGCAGCATGGCGCGGGTCTCGGTGACATACGTGTCGAAGGTCCGGTCGTCGCCGGCGGCGGACGTGATTTCATCGAACAGAGCGTCGATCGATTCCGGCTCGCGCTGCAGCGCCCGCATGATGTCGAGGCACATGACATTGCCGGCACCTTCCCAGATGCCGTTCAGCGGCGCCTCGCGGTAAAGCCGCGGCATGTCGGACTCCTCGACGTAACCGGCGCCGCCCAGGCATTCCAGCGCCTCGTGGATATGCGGGACCACGCGCTTGTTGAGCCAGTATTTGGCAATAGCGACGGCGATGCGGGCAAAGTGGGCTTCCTTCGGATCATCCTTGGAGCGGTCGAACGCGGCGGCGATGCGCAGCATCAGAGTGATTGCGGCCTCCGATTCCAGTGACAGGTCGGCCAGCACGTTGGTCATCATCGGCTGTCGGATCAGCCGGTTCTGGAACGCATTGCGGCCCATGCAGTGATGGATCGCCTGGATCGTCGCCTGACGCATCAGCGCCGCCGGCCAGGTGGCGACGTCGAGCCGGGTGTGCTGCACCATGTCCATGATGGCGCGGATGCCCCGACCTTCCTCGCCGATCATTACGGCCCAGGCGCCGTGATACTCGATTTCCGAGGATGCATTCGAGCGGTTGCCGAGCTTTTCCTTCAGGCGCTGGATGTGCATGCGGTTGCGGCTGCCGTCGGGCGTCCAGCGCGGGACCAGGAAGCAGGACATGCCGAGGTCGTCGGCGGTGTAGGCCAGCGTCAGGATGCCGTCGCACATCGGCGCCGAGCAGAACCATTTGTGGCCGACGATCTCGTAGGCCTCGCCCGGCCCGCCGCGGCCGATCGGCGTCGCCCGGCTCGTGTTGGCGCGTACGTCGGAGCCGCCCTGCTTCTCGGTCATCGCCATGCCGATGGTGGCGCTGGTCTTCTCCGCCACCGGGATGAAGCGCGGGTCGTAGTGGTTGGCCAGAATCAACGGTTCCCAGGTTTCGGCCACGTCGGGTTGGTGCCGCAGGGTGGGGATGGCAGCGTAATTCATGGTCGACGGGCACATGACGCCAGCCTCGACCTGATAGGCGAGGTAGTTCATCGCCGCGTGCATGGTGTGGCCGCCGGGTTGTTCGGCGGTCCAGGCGATGGAGCCAAGGCCGTGCGTTTTCCACAGGCTCATGAGCTGGTGGTAGGCGGGATGGTATTCGACCTCGTCGATCCGGTGGCCGAAGCGGTCGTGCGTGTGCAGCACCGGCGTGTGGCGGTTGGCCTGCCGCCCCCATTCCAGGGTCTCAGCCTGGCCCAGCGTGGCGCCAAGCGCGGCCAGACGGTCGCAGCCCCAGTCGACGCCATGCCGCGCCACCGCTTCCTGCAGCACCACGTCGCTGGCGAACAGATCGTAGTCAGTGAGCTCGGTCGGCTGGTTCTCGACCCGGTGGGTCGCCAGATCCTCGATCGGATTGCGGTAACGCATCGTCGCCTCCCTCGTGTGCCAATTTGATTTGAATATATTTTCAATAATGAATTTAAATTCATTATTGTCAATCCTGCCAGCTTTTGAGGTACGTCCCGGCTATGCGGCTTCATCTTCGGTGGGTGGGCGGTCGACCGGCTTCGGGATGTCCGAGTGACCGCCGTTGGGTCCGATGCGCCGCGACCGACATTGTGGCTGACCTTTTGAAAGGGGCGGTCATGCCCTACATCAGGATGTGACGGCGCCTTGATCGTTGACCAGCGGGAGGAGAGCGGGATGCGTGTTGGAATGCGGGCGTTGTTTGCCGGTGGCGGGCTGGGACGGTCACCGCGGCGCCGTGGCATGGGTGCGGCGTTTGCCGTGCTGGCGGGCCTGGCCACCGCTGGCCTGTCCTCAGGGCCGGAGGACGGTCAGCTCGAACGGTCGGAACAACACGACTTCCAGATTTTCAAGGTTGCCGAGGGGCTGGACCATCCGTGGGGTATGGCATTCCTGCCCGATGGCGACCTGCTGGTGACGGAACGCTCGGGCGGGCTGAAGCGGGTCGAGGCCGGCAGCGGCAAGCTGCATGCTGTGGCCGGCGTGCCGGAGGTTGCGGCATCGGGGCAGGGGGGCCTGCTCGACGTGGCACTGCACCCTGAGTTCGCTGCCAACCGTCTGGTCTATCTCTCCTATGCCGGGTCGGGCCCGGGCGGGACCGGCACCGAAGTGGCGCGCGGCCGGTTTGCGGACGACCGGCTGGAGAATGTCGAGGTGGTGTTCAGTGCCATGCCGAAGACCGGCGGCCGCAACCACTATGGCTCGCGGCTGCTGTTCGCGCCCGACGGCACGCTGTTCGTTACGACAGGCGACAAATACAACTACCTGCAACAGGCGCAGGATGTCGGCGATCACCTCGGCACCATCGTGCGCATTCACGACGACGGCCGGGTGCCGGACGACAATCCGTTCGTCGGCCGGGCCGATGCGCGGCCGGAAATCTACTCCTACGGCCATCGCAACGTGCAGGGCATGGCGCTGCGCCCGGGCGGCGAGGTGATCTGGGCGCATGAACACGGCCCGCGCGGCGGTGATGAGGTCAACATCCTGAAACCCGGCGCGAATTACGGCTGGCCGGCGATCACCTACGGCATCGACTACAGCGGCGCGATCATATCCGATCGTACCGAGGCGCCGGGCATGGAGCAGCCGGTGGTCTACTGGGATCCGTCGATCGCGCCCAGTGGCATGGCGTTCTATGACGGCGACCGGTTTCCGAACTGGCGCGGCGACCTGTTTGTCGGCGCCTTGTCGCACACCCATCTGCGCCGGCTGGAACTGGACGGCGACCGGGTGGTCGCGCAGGAACCGTTGCTGAAGGATCTCGACGAGCGCATTCGCGACGTGCGCAGCGGTCCCGACGGTTTCCTCTACGTGCTGACCGACAGCCCGGACGGCATGGTGCTGCGGCTGGCGCCGGCGCCGCGCTGACCCGGTTGGCCGGCGGCGCCGGGCCGGCGATCAACCTGGCGTGGCGTCTTCCAGATAGGCGGTGATCTCCTCCGGTCCCATCTCGAGATGGCCATCCGCCGGTAGGATGCGGGCACCGGCGGCGACAAGTTTTTCGACGCAGCCGAGATAGTCACCATCGGCGCGGCCCGGGCAGTGGCTGGCGCCATGGACGGCGGTGCCGAGCGCCGTACCGCCGAACATGTTCTCGGTTTCGAGGTCGACGCCGAGGCCGATGTAGAACGCAACCACATCGGCCTGTCCCCACCAGGCCGCAGCGTGGATCGGTGGCATGCCGGATTCGCCCTTGCGCCCGGGATCGAACCCGAGGTCGACCATCAGTTCGAGGACGGGCAGGTTGGACGCGTCGCTGGCGAGGTCGGTCTGGCGGTTGAGGTCCAGCTCGCTCAGGTCTTGCCAGAGATCGGGGTCGCTGGATACGGCAGCGCGCGCCGCTGCCGCGTTGTCGGCGGCGATGGCGGCAAGGAACTGCTCCGCCGGGCTCAGCTCGGTGGCAAGACCGCGCGCTGCCAGCATGTCGGCCATCGACCGGTTGCCGCACGCGAGCGCCAGGGCGTAGGGGCTGCGGCCGTCGAACCGAGCGGTCACGTCGACGCCGCGGTCGATCAGCAGCGCGCCGATCTCGCCGCTGCGGCCGCGAATGATCGCGTGATGCAGTGCGTTGCGGTCGTCGGCGCGACGGTCGCCCGGATGGGTATAGAGCCAGCCATTTGGGTCGGCACCGTGTTCGAGGAACAGGTGCACTCCCTCGATGCTGTCGCGGTCGAGCATGCGGTAGAAGGCGTTGGTATGGCCGATCTCGGCGCCGTGTGCGAACAACAGCCGCACGCCATCGAGGTCCGGCAGTTCCGTGGCGTGATAGAGCGACTCGTTGTCGTTCGGATTGGCACCGCGCTCGAGCAGCGCCGCCGCCAGCGGCAGGTTGTTGGCATGCCCCAGTGCGCCATAAAGCGGGCGCAGCAGATGGTCCGATCCCGGTTCGGCGGGAAATCCCTGGTCGACGTCGGCCCCGGCGGCCAGCAGATCGTCCAACAATGTGATCATGGCACCGCCGCGTGCCGGGTCGTGCTGGTGGATCATGGAGAAGCACAGGTGGTGGATGGGCCAGCGGCGGCCGATGACCTTGGTCGCCGCAGCAGGATCGCTCGCCAATGCAGCCTGCGCGGCGTCCTCATTGGCGAGAGCAAGTTGAATGCCGAAGTGGGCATCGGCCAGTGTAGGGTCGAGCACAAGCAGCCGATCCATCAGGGTAAAGTTCCCGTTGGCGATGGCGCGTTCCAGCACCTGCACCCGCTGTTCGCGGTTGAGGTTTGCGGTCTCGACCGCGAGTTTCAGCCGCGGCCAGCTTTCCGCACCGGCTTCGCGTGCGACGACGTGCAGGCAGTCGGCATGGTTGGCGTCCTCTGGCGCCTTGCGGCTGGCAAATACCGCCCGAAAACGGGTGATGGCGGCGGTGTCTCCAGCGCGCAGGTGCTTGCGCAGGGTCTTGGCGGCCTTGCGTGCCTCGTCGAGCGATAGTGGATGCGGGTCGTGTGGGGTGGGGGATGGGCTCATAACGTCCTCTCCGTAAAGACCGGTATCCACCAGAAGGGTCAGGGAAAGACGTTGCGGCGATGTTGTTTCGTGCGGGGTGAGGCAGCTCTTTCCGTGGACGGGCGGCGCCCCCGGGCGCGCTTCACCTGATTATCGCAGGCCTTGTCGGGTGGCAACAGTGATCGCGCGTTCACTCGGCTGAAGACAGGCCGGCGAGCAGCAGATCGACGGCGGCCTGGTAGGCGGCGGTGTCGGCGCCGTTCGCAATGGCGAGCGCGGCCCGGTCGAATGCGGCCGAAGTAATGTCGGTCAGCGCATCGATCGTCGGATCCGCCGGCCGATGGTCGGCAAGAGCGGCGGCCAGGCCTTCGCGCAGCTCGGCACCGCCGGTCATGCGGTCGATCTCCGCCATACCGTCGGGACCGAGCACCGCCGGTCCTTCCAGCAACAGCAGGCGAGCGCGGCCCGGCGCGGCCATGGCGGCGAAGTAGGCGGCCGAACCGATGGCAAGACCATCCCGCGGGTCGGCGACCGCCGTCGAGGCCTGCGCGATCTCGCCGGCAATGGCGGTCGCCTCCTGCAGCACGATGGTGCGGAACAGGTCGGCCTTGTCGGTGAAGTGATGATAGAGCGCCCCCCGGGTGACGCCGGCGGCGGCGACGATCTCGGGCGTTGCTGTTTCGGCATAGCCTTTTTCGACGAACAGGGCGCGCGCGGCCGTGGTGAGGGCCGCCCGGGTTTCTTCCGACCGCTGCTTGTTCGGCCGGCGTGTCTTTTGCTGTTGCATACATACAGCCTGTATGTTAGTTAATCAGATACATACAGATTGTATGTTTATATAGGCGAAGGAGCAAGAGCCATGCGCAGCACTCAGTACTATCCCGTGATCATGACCGATGACGTTACCGGCACGGCAGCGTTCTATTGCGATCATTTCCGTTTCAACCGGGCGTTCGACAGCGACTGGTACGTCCATCTGCAGTCGAGCGAAGATCCGTCGGTGAATCTGGCTGTTCTGAAACGCGATCATGAGACGGTCCCGGCCGAAGGTCGCGGCAAGGCGGTATCCGGCCTGCTGCTGAACTTCGAGGTCGAAGACGTCGACGCGGAGTACGCCAGGGTAGAGGCGGCCGGCTTGCCCGTACTTTTGCCAATCCGCGATGAGGCGTTCGGCCAGCGTCACTTCATTACCCGCGACCCGAACGGTGTGATGATCGACGTGATCAAGCCGATCGCGCCGAGTGCCGAGTTCGCCGCGCAGTATGCCCCGGACGCGGTACCGAATTGATGCCACCCGTGCGGTGGATACCGCCGGTCGTGTTGCCCAGGCCGGCGGTATCCGGCACGCCGCGCCGACCATCCATCCGTCACGAAGAGGAAACCGGCGACCGACACCTCTAAAACAGATGCGCGTCTGCTATTGACAGATTTGGACGATTGTCCTAATTTCTGTCTAGGTCATTTGTCCTAGAAATCTGGATCCGGATAGGAGACCTGTTGGACCGGCGACAGGCGAGTCGTCTGATGAAGGAGGTGGTCGGGCGACATGGGCGGCAAGGCAACGCAGGACCGTATCGTTCAGGCAGCCGACGCACTTTTCTATCGGCGGGGCTACGAACACACGTCGTTTGCCGACATCGCCGACGTGGTCGAGATCTCGCGCGGCAACTTCTATTACCATTTCAAGACAAAGGACGAGATTTTGGATGCGGTGATCGATTATCGCCTGGACGACTCGCGGGCGATGATCGCTCAGTGGGAAGTGGAAACGACCGACCCTGAAAACCGCGTCCGCAGGTTCATCGACATCCTGATCGAGAACCGTGCCGACATTCAGCGCTTCGGCTGTCCGGTCGGCACGTTGGCGACCGAGCTGGCAAAACTGAACCACGCCGCGAAAGCCGAGGCGAATGAGCTGTTCACGTTGTTCCGCACGTGGCTGCGCCAGCAGTTCGAGGCGTTGGGCCGGACACGGGATGCCGACCGGCTGGCGATGCATCTGCTCGCGCGCAGCCAGGGCGTGGCGACATTGGCGAATGCCTATCGCGACGAAGACTTCATCCGCCGCGAAGTGCAGCAGATGTATGACTGGCTGGCCGACTGCGCCGCGTCCGTCGCGACCAACACCGCACCAACCGACGCCAAGAACTAGGGAACGAGGCATGCATATCGTGCTCCTGCGCTTTGCGGAGAACAAGGAACAGGCCGGACAGTACCTGGACGGCCACAACGCGTGGCTGAAGCGTGGTTTTGACGATGGCGTCTTCCTATTGGCCGGTAGCCTGAAGCCACAGTCCGGCGGCGCCATCGTCGCGCACAGTGCGTCGCGGGACGAGCTTGAAAATCGGGTCAAGCAGGATCCGTTCGTCGCCGAACACGTCGTCAGCGCGGAGATTCTGGAGATCGCGCCGGCGCGTGCCGATGAGCGGCTGCAGTTCCTGCTTACCTGAAACACTTTCCCACCGAAGTATCGACGCCGAGCAACGATCCATGACCACCACAATGACCGGGCCTGACGGCCGGCTGCGCTGTCGCTGGTGCGGCGTGGCGCCGGAGTTTCTCGACTACCACGACAATGAATGGGGCTATCCGGTCGATGACGATCGCCGCCTGTTCGAGAAACTCTGCCTGGAGAGTTTTCAGTCCGGCCTGAGCTGGCGGACGATACTGGCGAAGCGCGAGAACTTTCGCGCCGCATTTCACCATTTCGATTTCGACCGCATCGCCCGATTTGACGAGCGCGATACGGCGCGCCTGCTGCAGGATGAGGGTATCGTCCGTCACCGTGGCAAGATCGAGGCGGTGATCAACAACGCCCAACGGGCGCAGGAGATGGTGGCGAAGGAAAGCTCCCTCGCTGCCTATTTCTGGCGCTTCGAGCCGGATGCGTCCGCCCTCGGGGAGCCGCAGACGGCATCGACGTCGGCGGAGTCGATAGCCCTGTCGAAAGACCTGAAGAAGCGGGGCTGGAAATTCGTCGGACCCACGACGGTCTATGCCTTCATGCAGGCGATGGGCCTGATCAACGACCATGTCGAAGACTGCGTCATTCGCGCGAAGGTCGAGCGCGCGCGCAAACAGTTCCGGCGCCCTTGACGAGTTTGGCTACCGCTAGAGCGTTTTCCGCTTACGCGGAATCTGGGCCAGCCCGCACCCCCACCCGGCCACCCATACGAGTATCCTTATTGGGTGGCCGGGTGGTGGCGTCGTGCGAGTAGCACGCCTTCGGCATGACGGCCGGTGATGTCCGATCGGAAAATGCGCTAGCCGGCCAGATGTTGCAGAAAGAACTGGATCACGACGGCGTTGGTGATGTCGACGAAGAAGGCACCGACCAGCGGCAGGATGATGAAGGCCGTCGGGGCGGGGCCGTGGATCTTGGTCACCGCCGTCATGTTCGCGATGGCGGTCGGTGTCGCGCCGAGAGAGAAGCCGGCAAAACCGGCACTGAGCACCGTCGCGAGATAGTTTCGGCCCATCAACGGAAACAACACGAACAGGATAAACAGCACGGTTGCGACGGCTTGCAGTGCGAGCAGGGTCAATAGCGGGCCGGCCAGATCGGCAATGCTCCAGAGCTGCATACTCATCAGCGACATGGCGATAAACAGGCTGAGCGAGAAGTCGGCGACCACCGCCAGGGCGCGCGTGCCGGCCGGCCAGTGCAGACTGGGCAGGATGTACGGCACCGTGTTCGACAACACGATCGCGACCAGCAGGCAGGAGACGAACAGCGGCAGCTTCAGGCCGGCTGCCGTGATTGCCTCGTTCAGGAAGAAGCCGATGATGATGGCGACGTGCAGTGTCAGGATCACGCGCAGGATACTGATGTGGTTGATCCGCTCGGTATCTTTCCGTTCGCTCGGAATGCCGACGACATATCCGTCGGGCGGGGCGTCGGCGATATGGTGCCGGGACATCAGAAGCTTGGCGATCGGGCCGCCGAGCAGACTGGCCATGACCAATCCCAGCGTTGCCGCAGCGACGCCGATTTCAAGCGCGTTGGTAATGCCGTGGCTGGCCGCGATATCGGGCGCCCAGGCAATGGCCGTGCCGTGCCCGCCGATCAGGGATGCGGAGCCGACCAGGATGCCGACGGCACCGGGCTGACCGATCAATTGGGCCACGCCGACGCCGACGACATTCTGGAAGACGATATATGCCAGGGTCAGGCCGAGCAGGATCGCCAGCGGCCGGCCGCCGCGGAGCAGGTCGCCGAGGCGGGCGTTGATACCGATGGTGGTGAAGAAGTAGACCAGCAGCACATCACGCGTTTCGAGATCGTATTCGATCGCCGCTCCGGTCACAGTGTGAATCGCCAGCGTCACCAGGGCGGCGAGAATGCCGCCGGTGACCGGTTCGGGAATGTTGTAGTTGCGCAGGAACGCGACGCGCTCGTTCGCATACATGCCGACGAAATAGACGACGATGCCGATGGTGTAGGCAAGGAAGTCGTCAACGAAAATGACGTTGTCGGTCATGTCTCGATCACAGGTCAGATCAGCGGCGGATGCGGCTTTATGTGAGCCTTGCAAACGAAGTATCAAGCGCCGGATCGTCGTTGCCGCGATTGTGCTGCAAATGCCGGTCGCCGGGCGCCGGTTTCGCTTAAGCTAGAGCCGATTCGCTTTTGCATCCGCCGGGGGAGGTGCGATTTCACCGATGGCCGACCAGACATCCGATACGGGCGATCTGAACGAAGCGGCGCTGTTCTATCATCGCCAGCCCATCCCCGGAAAACTTGCCATCCAGGCGACCAAGCCGCTGGGAAATCAGCGCGATCTGGCGCTGGCCTATTCGCCGGGCGTGGCGGCGCCCTGCCTTGCCATTGCCGAGGACCCCAACGCCGCCTTCGACTATACGGCGCGGGGCAATTTGGTCGCCGTGGTGTCGAACGGTACGGCGGTGCTGGGTCTGGGCGATATCGGGCCACTGGCGTCGAAGCCGGTGATGGAAGGCAAGGCGGTGCTGTTCAAGAAGTTCGCCGGTATCGACGTGTTCGACCTGGAGCTGGCGGAAACCGACGTCGAACGCTTCGTCGATGTTGTCGCGGCCCTGGAGCCGACGTTCGGCGGCATCAATCTGGAAGATATCAAGGCGCCGGAGTGTTTTGAGATCGAGCGGCGGCTGCGCGAGCGCATGCAGGTTCCGGTGTTCCACGACGATCAGCACGGTACGGCGATCATCGTCGGCGCGGCGGTGCGCAACGGCCTGGAACTGGCCGGCAAGGCGATTGCCGATGTGAAGATCGTCACCGCCGGGGCCGGGGCGGCGGCGCTGGCCTGTTTGAACCTGTTGGTCGCGCTGGGCGCCAAGACGGAGAACATCTGGGTCACCGATATCGAGGGTGTGGTCTATCAGGGCCGGACGGCGTTGATGGACGAATGGAAGGCGGTGTTTTCGCAGGATACCGAGTGCCGCACGTTGGATGATGTGATCGACGGCGCCGACGTGTTCCTGGGCCTGTCGGCCGGCGGCGTGCTGAAGCCGGCCATGGTCAAGCGCATGGCGGCGGATCCGCTCATCCTGGCGCTGGCCAACCCGACACCGGAGATCATGCCGGATGAGGCCCGGGCGGTGCGCGACGATGCCATGCTGTGCACCGGCCGGTCGGACTTCCCGAACCAGGTCAACAACGTCCTGTGCTTTCCCTACATCTTTCGTGGCGCGCTCGATGTCGGAGCCACGACGATCAACGAGGAAATGAAGCTGGCCGCCGTCGAGGCCATTGCCGGACTGGCGAAAGAGGAACCCTCGGACGTCGCCGCGCAGGCCTATGGCGGGGTGACCAATACCTTCGGGGCGAACTATCTCATCCCCTCGCCGTTCGACAATCGGCTTATTTTGCGTATCGCACCGGCGGTGGCGCGGGCCGCGATGGACAGCGGCGTAGCCATGCGGCCGATTGCGGACTTCGACGTCTACGTCGACCGGCTGAATCGGTTCGTCTTCCGTTCCGGCCTGGTGATGAAGCCGGTAATCGCGCAGGCGAAGCAGGAGCGCAAGCGGGTCATCTACGCCAATGGCGAGGACGAACGGGTGTTGCGCGCCGCGCAGGTCCTGATCGAGGACGGCATCGCGGAGCCGGTACTCATCGGCCGGCCGGCGGTGGTCGAGCAGCGTTGCGACCGCTTCGGCCTGAAAATTCGGCCCGGTCGGGACATCGAATGCGTCAACCCGGAGGACGATGCGCGCTACCGCGACTATGTCGACCTGTTGCTGGAGTGCGTCGGGCGGCGCGGCGTCACGCCGGAGGCAGCACAGATCCTGGTGCGGACCAGCACCATGGTGATCGGCGCGCTGGCCGTGCGGCGTGGCGATGCCGACGCCTTGATCGGCGGCCTCGACGGTCGGTTCGAACGGCATCTGCGCAGCATCCGCGACATCGTCGGGCTTGCGCCCGGCGTGCGCGATTTTTCGACCCTGTCGATGCTGATCATGTCGCGCGGCACCTATTTCATGACCGACACCTATGTCAGCGAGACTCCGACAGCGGAGGAAATCGCCGAGATGACGGTGCTGGCGGCGCGACATATCCGGCGCTTTGGTATCGAGCCGAAGGCGGCGTTGCTGTCGAACTCGAACTTCGGCTCGCGCGATACGGCAACGGCCAAGAAGATGCGCCAGGCGGTCGAGCTGTTGTGGCAGATGGACCCGGCGCTGGAAGTCGACGGTGAGATGCATGGCGACGCGGCGCTCTCGCTTATTTTGCGCGAGCGGGTGATCCGCAACTCGCACCTGACTGGGGAAGCCAATCTGCTGGTGTTTCCCTCGCTCGATGCGGCAAACATCGCACTCAACCTGGTGAAGGTGGTCTCCGACGCCCTGCACGTGGGGCCGATCCTGTTGGGGGCGGCGAAGCCGGCACATATTCTGACGCCGTCGGTGACGTCGCGCGGCGTCGTCAACATGTCGGCGATGGCGGTGGTCGATGCGCAGAATCAGTCGGCGGCCTGAGTAAGCGTGGTGCGTGAGTAGGAGGTAGTCGTGAGCGTTTCGTCGGTGCTTCGCCGGTTTGTCATCGCGGCTCAACAAGCGGGGGGACCGGTTGCGGTATGGCGCCGGCCCAACGGCGACAGGTTCGAGGCGGCAGCGTCGTTGGCGCCGATGACGCCGCAGCCACTGTTCGATGGCGATGGGCCGCGGCCCGGCTTCGTGCTGTCGCAATTCGACGAGCCGGCGGCTGGCACCGCCGCCTTGTTGCGCGCCGATGCCGTCATTACTGGCGACGCCGTGCGCTTCGTCGATTCCCGTGGCAGCCTGGGCGATGCCGCAGTCACGCCGGCGCAGAAGCAGTTGCTCGCTGCCGCAGAGGCGGCGGACGTTGCCACGCGGGTGCGGGCTGGCAGAGGCGCCGTCGCACCGGCGCAAACCGATAGAGCGGGCTATGCTGTGCTGGTCGGCAAGGCCGTGGCGACGATTGGCGAGGGCCGTTTTTCGAAGGTCGTGACCTCGCGGGCCGAACGGCAGGCTCTGCCGGCAGGCGCCGATTTGCTCGCGTTGGCCGAACGGTTGGCCACGCGCTACCCGGCGGCCTTTGTTGCCCTGGTGTTGCGGCCGGGTCAGGACGCCTGGCTGGTGGCGACGCCGGAGACGCTGTTAAGTCAGCGCGGCGGTGAGGTGCGGACGATGGCGCTGGCCGGTACGCAGGCCGTGGCCGATGATGTCGATCTGAGATCGGTGAGCTGGACCGACAAGTTCATCGAGGAGCAGGCGCTGGTCAGCCATTACATCCGTCGCGCCTTCGCCGACGCCGGCATCGCCGACTATCGGGAAAGCGGCCCACGCACTGTACGTGCCGCCAACCTGGCGCATCTGCGCACCGAGTTCGTGTCTGCCGCGGCGCCGGAAATAAGCGCCAAACTGTTGGCCAATCTTCACCCGACGGCGGCTGTGTGCGGTCAACCGAAGGCACCGGCGGTGGCATTCCTGCGCGAGCACGAAGGCTACGACCGAAGCTGTTACACCGGGTTTCTGGGGCCAGTCGATATCGACGGCGGTAGCGACCTCTATGTGAACCTGCGCACCTCGCAGATCATCGGCGACGACATCTACCTCTATGTCGGTGGCGGCATTGTCGGCGACTCCGATCCTGAAGCCGAATGGCAGGAGACCGTTGAGAAGACCAAGACGATCGGTGTCGTGCTGACGGCGGACTAGACCATTCCTGGCTCAGAGCGGACGGTGTCGTCCGGTTGGGCAAAGCGGCAGTCCGGTCAGGCGCGCCATCGCAGGAACCAGCGCTCGGCCTGAGTGATCAGCCAGTTCACCACGAGGCCGAGGATCGACAGCATGGCGACGCCGGCAACGAGCTGGTCCGTCGCCATCAGGTTGCCGGCCATCAGGACATAGGCGCCGATGCCGAATTCGGCGCCGATCATCTCGGCGGCGACCAGCAGGATGATCGAGATCGAGGCGGAAATGCGCATGCCGCTGAGGATCGCCGGCAGGGCCGAGGGCAGCAGGATCTTCCAGACGATGGCGATGCGGCTGAGGTTGAAGCTCTGACCCATCCGGATCAGGCCGCGGTCGACGGCGTCTATGCCGCCGTAGGTGGCGATCACCGTGGGGAAGAACGAGCCGAACAGGATGGTCGCGACCTTCGAGCCTTCGCCGATGCCGAACCAGATGATGAACAGCGGCAGCAGCGCGATTTTCGGGATCGGGAAGAACGCCGCGACCAGCGGCGCTAGACCGGCACGGGCAACCGAGAACAAGCCGATGAGGATGCCGACGATCAGCCCGAGGACGGTGCCGCTGGTCCAGCCGAGGATCAGACGGGAGAGCGAGGCGGAAATGTGCTCCCACAACAGGCCGCTGGCGAACAGGTCGGTGAAGGCCTCCAGTGCCTGCGACGGCGCCGGCAGGACGAGCGGAGAGATCAGACCGGCGCGCGACCCGGCCTCCCAGACGATAAACAAGGCAGCGAACACGAGAGGGGCGATGAAGCGTTTCGGCCGGGCGACGAAGCCGCCGCCGCGAAAAGCAACGGGTCGGGCGTGTGCCGCGCTGCGGCTGCCGTCGGCGGGCAGATCAGTCATCGACGATCTCCATATCGGCGGACTGCGCCTCCTGGCGCATCATCTCCCACAGAGTCTGTTGGGTCTCCGCCAGTTGTGCGGCGTGGCCGGCCCGCTCATCGATCGGCACGTCGATGTCGACGACCTCGCGGATCACGCCGGGCCGGCGCGACAGCACGACCACGCGATGGCCGAGGCGGACGGCCTCGTTCAGATTGTGCGTGATGTAGCAGGCGGTGAACTTCTCTCGCGCCCAGAGGGACACCAGATCGTCGAGCAACAATTCCCGGGTCTGGCTGTCCAACGCGGAGAGCGGTTCGTCCATCAGCAGGACGGCGGGATTGACGGCCAGCGCGCGGGCGATGGCGACGCGCTGTTTCATGCCGCCGGAAAGCTGCTTCGGGAAGACGCCGGCGAAATCGCTCAGGCGCGTCCGGTCAAGCACGTCGGCGATGCGGTCACGCGCCTCGGACTTGGCGATCGAATGGCCTTCGAGGACCAGCGAGACGTTCCCCTCGACCGTGCGCCAGGGCAGCAGGGCGAAGTCCTGAAAAATGTAGGTCAGCGGATTGAGCGAATCCGGCGGCGGCTCGCCGATCTGCAGCACGGCGCCCTCGACCGGCTGTTCCAGACCGCCGATCAGCCGCAGCAGGGTCGACTTGCCACAGCCGGATGGGCCGATGACACAGACGATCTCGCCCTGGTTGATGCGCAGATCGATCGACCGTAGGACCTCGAGATCGGCATACCGATGCGACAGGTTGGCGATCTCGAGGTCCATGACCGGGTCTAGCCGTTGTGGCCGGCGGCCGTCGTCAGTAGATCTCGACGAAGCTGGGGTCGGCCAGTTTCTCAATTGTCAGCGAGGCCGGCACCAGGCCTTCGTTCTGGAACCACTCCATCTGCGCCTTGACGTCGGTCAAGTGCAGGGCGGCACCGTCATTGAGGTTCATCGCGCCGGCCTGGATCGACGGCGCAGCCTTCTCATAGGGCCGGTCGACGTAGACGTATTTGTGAATCAGTCTGGTCATGGCTTCTTTCTCGGCGGCGTCCGCGTCGGCCGACAGCATCACGCGCTTGAAGTCGGCGATGCCCTTGGCGTAGGCGCGCACGAACCGTTCGACCATGTCGCGGCGTTCCTTGGTGTTCTTGGTCGAGGTGAACAGGGTCGAGATCTGGTACTCGGCGTAGTCGTTGAGCCAGCCCAGTTCTTTCGCCGCGCCGCCCTTGACCAGCGCCTTGGCGATGTGCGGCACCATGATCATGGCATCGACCTGGCCGCTCTTCAGTGCGCCGATCATGGCGCCGACCTTCTGCAGCGGCACCAGCTTCAGGTCCTTCAACGGAAAGCCTTCCTTCTCGGCAATCCGCGCCGACATGTAGTGGAAGGTTGAGCCGACCTGCGTCAGGGCGACGGAATGCCCCGGCAGTTTGTCGACACTGGTCAGGCCGGCGTCATAGGCCTTGTTCGAGGCCATGATCATCATGCCGTCGACGCCCTTTTTCTCGTGCAGCACGCCGGCGACGATCTTCACCGCATCCTTGTCCGCGAGGTTCATCAGGCCACCGGTGACGCCGGCGATACCGAAGTCGGCATCGCCGCCGGCAACAGCCACGGCGATCGGCTGCGCGGCCTGGAAGAACTCGAACTTCACGTTGAGGCCTTCGTCTTTGAAGTAGCCTTTTTCGTGCGCGATGAAGCCGGCGGAATGCGAAGTAAAGCGCAGCGCGCCGACAACCACGTCGTCGGCCGCCTGGGCGGTCAGGCTGTGCGTGCCGACGGCGATCGAAGCGGCCAGGCCGGCGGCCAGTGCGGCGCGGCGCGTCAGTGCGTGGGCTTTGGGATGTGTCATGACGTCCTCCCGATTGGGTTTCGTTGTGTCGCAGGCCTGCCCGTGACTGTTGCCCGAGCAGACCGCAAATCTGAAGTAGGGACCGATATGCAAGCGCAAATGGGTCCGCGCGGCAATATGCGGCAGGGGGGAGGCAGGTCAACCGAATTGGCCGGATGAGCCCTGTGTTCCGCCGGTTTTGCGCCTACGGCGTGGCTCGGCGGCCGGATCTGCAGCCGTGGGTTGCGCGTCGGTCAGCCGGCGATGGCGTCGGCGATCGCCTTGCCGCAGGCGACGGTATTCGCGGTGCCGCTGAGGTCGGGTGTGCGCAGGTCAGGTCGCGCCAGCGCGGTTTCGATAGCCGCAAGAATGGCAGTGCCGGCCTCGGTGTGGCCGAGATGATCCAGCATCATAGCCGCCGCCCAGATCTGACCGACCGGATTGGCGATGCCCTGACCGGCGATGTCGGGGGCCGAGCCATGCACCGGTTCGAACAGGGATGGAAATGCGCGCTCAGGATTGATGTTGCCCGAGGGGGCGATGCCGATGGTGCCGGTGCAGGCGGGGCCGAGGTCGGACAGGATATCGCCGAACAGGTTCGAGGCGACGACGACGTCGAAACGGTCAGGGTTCAGCACGAAATGCGCCGTCAGAATGTCGATGTGATACTTGTCCCACGCGATGTCCGGATAGTCGGCGGCGACGGCTTCGACCCGTTCGTCCCAATAGGGCATGGTGATCGAAATGCCGTTCGATTTCGTCGCGGAGGTCAGGTGCCGCTTGGGTCGGCGCTGCGCCAGATCGAAGGCAAAACGCAGAATGCGGTCGACGCCGACCCGGGTCATCACGGTTTCCTGCATCACCACTTCGCGCTCGGTGCCGGGGAAGATGCGTCCGCCGATTGAAGAGTACTCGCCCTCGGTGTTTTCGCGCACGACGAAGAAATCGATGTCGCCAGGCTGCCGGCCCGCCAAAGGCGTCGGGACGCCGGGCATCAGCCGTACCGGCCGCAGGTTGACATACTGGTCGAACTCGCGGCGGAACTGGATCAGCGATCCCCACAGCGAGATGTGGTCGGGCACGGTGTCCGGCCAGCCGACGGCACCGAAGAAGATCGCGTCATGACTGCCGATCTGCGCTTTCCAGTCGTCCGGCATCATCTGGCCGTGTTTGGCGTAGTAGTCGCAGTTGGCGAAGTCGAAGTGATCGTAGGTGAGATCGATGCCGAAGCGGGCGGCAGCGGCGTCGAGCGCGCGCAGTCCTTCCGGCATGACCTCCTGGCCGATGCCGTCGCCGGCAATGACGGCAATGCGATGGGACGTCATGTGGCTTTCTCCTGATCCTAAGGGCGCATACCGAAGCTGACCGGGCCGGGCTCGCGCAGCTTGGCGGCGAGGTTGGCGAACTCGCACAGCAAGGGGCGGGTCTCGCGCGGGTCGATCATCTCCTCGATCCAGAATGCCTCGGCGGTGCGGAACGGCGAGCGCAGCCGGTTAAGATGTGCTTCGATTTCCGCCGTCTTGGCCTGCGGGTCGTTGGCGGCCTCGATCTCGGCACGATAGGCAGCCTCGACCCCACCCTCGAGCGGCAGCGAACCCCATCGCGCCGAGAGCCAGGCATAACGCACGGAGTAGCGGCCGACCGGCCGGTGCGCGCCGCCGGCAACGCCGAACGCATTGCGCACGATGATCGAGCACCAGGGCACGCGCGACTGGTTGATCGACGACATGGCCCGAACGCCGTGGCGGATGGTGCCGGTGCGTTCGGCCTCGCTGCCGACGAGAAAGCCGGGGCAGTCGGCGAGATAGATCACCGGCAGGTGGAAGGTCTCGGCCATGTCGATGAATCGGCAGATCTTCTGGCAGGTCTCGGCGGTCCAGGCGCCGGCATGAAAACGCGGATCGCTGGCCATCAGGGCGACCGGCCAGCCGTCCAAGCGGGCGAACCCGGTGATCATGGAACGGCCGAAGTTGCGGCCCATCTCGAAGAACGAGCCCGCATCGACCACGGCGTCGATGATGGCGCGCATCTTGTAGGTTTTGCGGGTATCGCGTGGGACGATGTCGGACAGGGCATTGTCGCGGCGCTGGCTGTCGTCGTCGACCCGGCCGCGCGGAGCCAGTTCGAAGGTCGAGGCCGGCAGGTAGGATAGAAAACGGCGGGCACAGTCGAACGCGTCGGCCTCGCTGTCGACGGCGTGGTCAACGGCGCCGGCGCGGGTCTGGATCGCGTGGCCGCCGAGCTCCTGTTTGTCGAGATCCTCGCCGATGTGTTTCACCACCGGCGGCCCGGCGACGAACATGGCGGAGGTTTCCTTCACCATCACCGAATAGTGGCTGGCGGCGAGCCGGGCGGCGCCGAGACCGGCGACGGAACCCAGGCCGAGGGCGACGACCGGCACCGTCGCCATGTTTTCGCACATCACGCTGTAGCCGGAGTCCTGACCCAAACCGCCGGGCAGGTTGGCGCGGCCGGTGGTCTCGATCGTGCGCACCGAACCGCCACCGCCCGAGCCCTCGATCAGGCGGACGATCGGCAGACGCAGCGAATTGGCCATGCGTTCGGGGTACTTGTTCTTTTCCCAGATCGTCGCTTCGGCGGAGCCGCCGCGCACGGTGAAATCATCGCCGCTGACGACAACCGGACGGCCGTCGATCGTAGCCCGGCCCATCACGCAGTTGGTCGGCGTGTAGCTTTCGATCTCGCCAAGGTCGTTGTAGCGCACGGCAGCGGCAGTCTCGCCAATTTCGTGAAAACTGCCGTCGTCGACCAGTGCGGCGATGCGTTCACGTACGGTCATCCGGCCGCCGGCATGCTGGCGTTCGATGCGCTCAGGGCCGCCCATTTCCGCCGTCAGCGCGCGCCGCGTCGCCAGTTCTTCGCGTTCTTTTTCCCAGGTCATGGCGGGCATACTAGTCGACAACGGCCCGACGCTGTAAATGCCGCGAGCGAGGTAGACCCCTCGCCCGGGCGTGATTTGCCGCTGCAAGGCTCGTTCGCTAGCCTGCCGGCTGATCGGCCGGACGTGGACGACAGGTGGCAGCGATGACGGAACTGAAGACCCGGGAGAACGACGCCAGCGTGCAGGCGTTTCTCGACTCGGTGATGCCGGCACGACGCCGGGACGATTGCCTGGTCATCGATGCATTGATGCGGCGGGTCACCGGCTGGGAACCGAAGATGTGGGGCGACAGCATCGTCGGGTTCGGGCGCTATCATTACAAATACAATAGTGGGCGCGAGGGCGACTGGTTCATCACCGGCTATGCGCCGCGCAAGGCAGCGCTGACGATCTACATCATGCCGGGCTTCGGCAATTTCGGACCGTTGATGGACAGGCTGGGCACGTACCGCACCGGGCGCGCCTGTCTCTACGTTACCCGGCTGGAGAACATCGATCTTGACGTTCTGGAAGATCTGGTGCGCGAGAGCGTGGAGACGATGCACCGCATCTACGGCTGACATGTCAGTCAGCTAATCCGCGACAGGCCGGGCAGAACCCGCCACGATTGCAGTGCGACACCGTTTCACTGGCACTGCGCGTCGTAATCCGCTATCGATGACTAGACAAAGCGTGCGCCTGGAAAACAATCCGGGCGTAGGGAGTGTGAGACAGCTTGGTGGGGTTTGCCGCGTAGCGATGGGCAGGCCCGGTTTAGGGAGGCGGCGCGCGGCATGAGTAGCGTCGAGACGATGGCGCGCGAGCGGACATCCGGGGAAACGATTCTGCAGGCGGAAGGCGTGAGCCTGCAATTCGGTGGCGTACGCGCACTAAGCGACGTCGACTTCCACGTCCGTTCTGGCGAGCTTTTTTCCATCATCGGGCCGAACGGGGCCGGCAAGACGTCGATGCTGAACTGCATCTCCGGGCGTTATCGGCCAACCGCGGGCAAGATCGTCTATCAGGGCCGGGACATCACCAGCCTGGCGCCGAACGCGCGCGCCGATCTCGGCATCGGCCGCACGTTCCAGAATCTGGCGCTGTTCAGCCATATGACCGTGCTCGACAACATCATGGTCGGGCGGCATCACCTGCTGAAGAGCGGGTTCTTGCGCGGCGCGCTCTACTGGTTCGGCGGGGCCCAGAAGGAGGAGTTGGCGCACCGGCGCGCGGTCGAAGAAATCATCGACTTCCTGGAAATCCAGAACATCCGGCACGAGGTCGCCGGCACCCTGTCGTACGGCCTGCGCAAACGGGTGGAACTGGCGCGCGCGGTGGCGCTGCGGCCGGACCTGATCCTGCTGGACGAACCGATGGCCGGCATGAACCTGGAAGAAAAGGAAGACATGGCCCGGTTCGTCGTCGACCTGAACGAGGAATGGGGCATGACGGTGATCATGATCGAGCATGACATGGGCGTCGTGATGGACCTGTCGCATCGGGTGATGGTGCTGGACTTCGGCCGCGTCATCGCCACCGGCGATCCGGATGAGGTGCGCAACAACGAGCATGTGAAACGCGCCTATCTGGGCGAAGAAGACGACATGCTGCGCGAGGAAGAGGAGGCTGCGGACGCGCTATGAGCATGCCCGACACGCCCGATCTGGCGCAACACGACACGCTGCCGAAACTGCTGCGCTGGCGGGCGCAGAACCGTGGCGATCAAGTCGCGCTGAGGGAGAAGGAATTCGGCGTCTGGCAGGAATACAACTGGCAGGACTACCATAACCGGACCCGGCAGTTCGCGCTCGGCTTCAGGGCACTGGGGCTGGGCGAGGGTGATGTGGTCGGTTTGATCGGCGACTCTAGGCCGGACTGGGTCGCCGCGGCGATCGCCGCCCATGCCGTGCGCGCCATGAGCCTGGGCATCTATCAGGATTCGCTCGACCCGGAGGTCGAGTACCTGATCAACTATGCCGGCGCGCGGGTCATCGTTGCCGAAGACGAGGAGCAGGTCGACAAGATCCTGAACCTGAGCGACTCGCTGGATACGGTCGAGTTCATCGTCTATTGCGACGGCCGCGGCATGCGCAAGTACGACGACCCGCGCCTGTTGTCGCGTGAGGCGCTGTTCGAGAAGGCTGACGCGCTGGCACAGCAGCAGCCGGGGCTCTACGACGAGCTGGTCGATGCGACCGGCGCCGACGATTGCGCCGTGCTGTGCACGACGTCGGGCACCACGTCGAACCCGAAACTGGCCATGCTGTCGGCCGGCGGTCTGATCCGGCATGTCGACGCTTACGCCAGGATCGTGCCCTCGGGTCCAGGCGACGAATATGTCTCGGTGCTGCCGATGCCGTGGATCGGCGAGCTGTTCTATGCGCTGTTCCAGCCATTGGTCTGTGGCAACCGGCTGAACTTCGTCGAAGAGCCAGACACCATGATGGCCGACATGCGCGAAATCGGGCCGAACTTCGTCCTGTTCGCGCCAAGGGTGTGGGAGCAGATTGCCGCCGACGTGCGTGCGCGCATGCTCGATGCCTCGCCATTCAAGCGCATGATGTTCGATTTCGCCATGAACACCGGCCTGAAGGCCGCCGGCGACGGCGGCACCAGCGGGTTGGCACGGGTGCTGTTGTTCCGGGCGCTGAAGGATCGCCTCGGCCTGAACCGGCTGAACTATGCCGCGACCGGCGGTGCTGCGCTGGGACCCGATAACTTCAAGTTCTTCAACGCGCTTGGCGTGAAGCTGCTGCAGGTCTATGGCCAGACCGAGATGCTCGGCGTCTATTGCATGCACAAGCCGGACGACATCGACACCGATACGGTCGGCGTGCCGTTCTCCGATGAATACAAGGTGGAGATCAACAATCCGGACAAGAATGGCGTTGGCGAGATCATTGCCAGCCACCCGAACATGTTCCTAGGCTACTACAAAGACGAGGCGGCCACCAAGGATGCCATCATCGACGGCTGGATGCATACCGGTGACGCCGGCTACTTCAACGACAGGGGTCATCTGGTGGTGATCGACCGGATCAAGGACATTGCCACCACCTCGGGCGGCGACCGGTTCTCGCCGCAGTTCATCGAGAACAAGCTGAAGTTCTCGCCGTATATCGCCGAGGCGGTGATCCTGGGCAACGAGCGCCCGCATGTCGCCGCGATCATCTGCATCCGCATGGCGATCATGTCGAAGTGGGCGGAGAAGAACGGTATCGCCTACACGACCTACAGCGATTTGTCCGGCCGCGACGAGGTCTATGACATCGTCCGCCGCGAGGTCGAGACGGTGAATGCGCAACTGCCGGCGCCGCAACGCATCCGCAAATTCGTGCTGCTCTATAAGGAACTCGATGCGGATGACGGCGAGCTGACGCGTACGCGCAAGGTGCGCCGCGGCGTGATCGGCGAGAAGTATGGCGACATCATTTCGGCGATCTATTCCGATGTCGATGCGGTCGACATCGACACGGTGATCAGCTTCCAGGACGGCAGTCAGCAGCGCATCCAGACCACGCTGAAAGTGGCGCAGCCGGATACTGGCGGCGAGATGCTGCAGGCGGCGGAATAGGCCGCGGCTGCCGGATGAAATTCACGGATCCAACGAGAACGACGGAACAGGGACAAGGCGTCGCATGAACACGACCCTGCTGCTGCAACTGCTGGTCAACGGCGTCATCGTCGGCGCGCTCTATGGCGTCGTCGCGATGTGCTTCGTGCTGATCTACAAGGCGACCCAGGTGGTGAACTTCGCGCAAGGCGAGTTCCTGCTGGTTGGCGCCTGGGCCTGCTGGTGGCTGCTGACCGATGTCGGCCTGCCGTTCTGGCTCGGCTTCCCGGTCAGTCTCGTATTCATGCTGTGCTTCGGCGTGCTGATCCAGGTGGTGGTATTGCGACCGCTGATCGGCGAGCCGATCATTTCTATCATCATGGTCACCGTCGGCCTGTCGATCTTCTTCCAGGCCCTGATGAAATGGCTGTTCGGCGTGTTCGTGCGGCCCTACCCGAAGATTTTCGAGGCCGAGCGCGTGGAGATTTTCGGCCTGCAGGTCGAGCCGATCTACGTCATGAGCCTGATCATCTCGGCGGTGATCATGCTGGGCTTCGCCTGGTTCTTCAAATACTCGAAGATCGGCCTCGCCATGCGGGCGACGGCGTTCGATCAGCAGGTTGCCCAGAGCATGGGCGTGTCGATCAAGATGGTGTTCGCCATGTCCTGGGCGATTTCGGCCATGGTTTCGGCGCTGGCCGGCGTGGTTGTCGGTGCGGTGAACGGCGTGTCTTCGATCCTGTCCCTGTTCGGCATCAAGGTGTTCCCGGCGGTCATCGTTGGCGGCCTGGAATCGATCGTCGGGTCGATTGTCGGCGGGCTGCTGATCGGTGTGCTGGAGAATGTCGCCCAGTTCGTCGACAGCGAGTATCTGAACTGGGGCAACATGTACACGGTGGCGCCGTTCTACGTGTTGATCCTGATCCTGATGGTGAAGCCGTACGGCCTGTTCGGCACCAAGGATATCGAGAGGGTCTGACGCAATGGCGAGTAGCGCATTGCTGCCGAGCGGCGAGTTCCACACCGATTATCGCAAGGACATGACGATCTTCCCGTCGCGCCTGTCGCGGTGGTTCTGCATCGCCGGTATCGCGTTCCTGGCGATCCTGCCGTTGCAGTTCGGCGAATTTTCGCTGGCCGACGATTACATGCTCAGCATGCTGATCCTGATCGGCATCTACGGCATCGGTGCGCTGGGATTGAATTTGCTGGTTGGGTTTACCGGGCAGATCTCGCTCGGCCATTCCGCCTTCTTCGGCTTTGGCGCTTTCGCGTCCGCCTACTTCAACAACACCTTCGACATTCCGGTGTTCTTCACCATTCTGCTGGCCGGACTGGCGACGACCGCGGTCGGCATGATCTTCGGCGCGCCGGCCGCGCGGATCAAAGGTCTCTACCTCGCGATTGCGACGCTGGCCTCGCAGTTCATCCTGGAAGACTTCTTCGCCCGGGCCGAATGGTTCACCGGCGGCACCGCGGGGGCGCTCGCCAACAGCTTCTCGATTTTCGGCTTCGAGTTCTACGGCGACCGGCTCTACTTCTACGTCGTGCTGGTCTATGTCGTGATCATGTACATCGCGGCGGCGAACATGCTGCGCAGCCGCGACGGCCGGGCCTTCGTCGCGGTGCGTGATCACTACCTGTCGGCCGAGATGATGGGCATCAACCTGACGAAGTACCGGATCCTGTCGTTCGGCGTGTCGTCGTTCTACGCCGGGGTCGGCGGCGCGCTGCTGGCGCATTACCTCGGTTTCGTGTCGGTCGAGGGTTTCGACATCCTGCTGTCGATCCAGTTCCTCGGCATGATCATCATCGGCGGTTTGGGGTCGGTCATGGGGACGCTGATGGGGACGGCGTTCCTGGTCCTGTTGCCGGAGGTGATGGAGCACTTCTTTGCCGGCATCGCCTCGACGAGCTGGGGCGCGGCGCCGTGGATTCAGACCGGTGTGGCCTATTTCAAGGAAATGGCGGTCGGACTTGCGATCGTGCTGTTTTTGATCTTCGAACCCGACGGCCTTGTGAATCGTTGGCGTCTGATCAAGTCTTACTGGAAGCTTTATCCGTTCTCGTACTGAAGCGACGCGCACGTGAACGGAGGGAGAGGGCAAGCGTCACGAAAAGGGAGATGACCATGCGAAAGGCACTGACGTCCCTGTTGATGGGGACGGCCATTGCCGGGGTGGCGGCTGCGACGCCGGCCCAGGCAGAGGATATTCTGATCGGTAACCTGTACGACTTCACCGGCGCCACGTCGGGTGTCGGCCTGTTCTCCGGTCAGGCAAAGATCGATGCGCTGGAATGGATCAACCAGAACGGCGGCATCAACGGCAAGATGATCAAGGCCGACAACATCGACTACTCGTACAAGGCGCCGGCTGCCATCGCCGCCTACAAGCGCTGGAAGCAGCAGGGTGTGACCGCGATCCTCGGTTGGGGCACCGCCGATACCGAAGCCATGGTCGGCTTCGTCGGCAAGGACAAGGTGCCGTACTTCTCGATGTCGTTCTCGGCGCATCTGACCGACCCGTCCGGCAAGGGCCCGCGGACCAAGAAGCCGACGCCGTTCAACTTCTTCACCGGTCCGTCCTACTCCGACGGTGCCCGCGCACTGGTGCAGTGGGCGGCGGAAGACTGGAAGAAGAAGGGCAAGGACGGCAAGCCGAAGTACGTGCACGTCGGCGACAACCATCCGTACCCGAATGCGCCGAAGGAAGCGGGCGAAGCGCTGGCCAGGGAGATGGGCTTCGAGGTGCTGCCGGCGGTGCAGTATTCGATGCGCGGCGGCGACTTCAAGGCGCAATGCCTGACGATCAAGGACTCCGGCGCCGACTACGCCTTCCTGGCCAACACCGGCGGTTCGACCATCGCCCTGCTGCGGTCCTGCGAGACCGTCGGCGCGCAGGAGAACACCCAGTTCATGGGCAACATCTGGTCAATGGACGAGGTCAGCATCAAGGCTGCCGGCAAGGGTGCCGACGGGTATGTCTGGGTCGTCGCCGTGCCGAGCTGGAACGACGATGCCAAGGGCATGGACAAGGTGCGTGAGATTGCCAAGATCTCCGATCCGAGCGGCACCAAGTATCAGCCCATCCACTATATGGGCGGCGTCTGCTCGGTGATGTATCTGCGTGATGCCATGATCATGGCGGACAAGGAACTCGGCGGCATCAACGGCGAGAACATCAAGAAGGCGATGTACCTGAAACAGGGCTGGTCGCCGGAAGGCTTCGAAGGCGTCTGTGGCCCGGGTAGCTGGACCGCGGAAGACCATCGCGGCATCAACAACGTGCGTCTGTTCCAGGCTTCGGTCACCGGGTCGACCGATCCCGAGCTGACGGAGCTGTTGAAGTCCGGCGCGATCAAGATGTCGCAGATCGCGACCATCGAAGTACCGCGTAAGCCCGAGTGGCTCGGCTGGTAAGCCGGTAGCGGGTCCTTGCGGGACGGCGCCCTGGCGTCGTCCCGCGGCCTGTCCGACCCAATTTCGGGCACATTTTCTTTGTAACTTTTTCAGGCGCGGGCGGAGTAGCGGATGGCCGAGACAGCCGTACAGGAGAGCCAGACCCCGGCGACGACGGTACTGGCGGTCAACAACATCGAGGTCGTCTATAACGACGTCATCCTGGTACTGCGCGGCGTCAGCCTGGACGTGCATGAGGGCCGGATCGTCACTCTGCTGGGCCCGAACGGTGCCGGCAAGACGACCACGTTGAAGGCTATTTCAGGCCTGCTGGGTTCGGAAGACGGTGCGGTCACGGGCGGGTCGATCCAGTTCAACGGCGAAGAAATTCGTAACACCGATCCGGAGCGCATCGTGCGTAAAGGCGTCTTCCAGGTCATGGAAGGCCGGCGCATTGTTGCCGACATGACGGTGATCGAAAATTTGCGGCTGGGCGCCTATACCCGGCGCGAACGCAATGTCGATGACGATATCGACATGGTGTACCAGTACTTCCCCCGCCTGAAGGAGCGCACCGGCCTGGCCGGCTATCTGTCCGGCGGTGAGCAGCAGATGCTGGCGATCGGCCGTGCCCTGATGGCCCGACCGAAGATGATGTTGCTGGACGAGCCGAGCATGGGCCTGTCGCCGCTGCTGGTGCAGGAAGTGTTTTCGATCATCGAGTCGCTGAACCGGGATCTCGGCATCACCATGCTGCTGGTGGAACAGAACGCCAATATGGCGATGAAGGTGGCCGACTATGGCTACATCATGGAGTCGGGCAAAATCGTGCTCGACGGCAGCCGCGATGAACTGCTGAACAACGAGGACGTGAAGGAGTTCTATCTCGGCGGCTCCGAGGAGCGGAAGAGCTTCAAAAACCTGAAGTCCTATCGCCGGCGCAAGCGCTGGCTATAGGCGGTTTTCGGCCGAGAGCCGGGTAGACGCGTTTACGCCTTCGTAGCCATTACGCTTTTGGATAATGGCAATGTCGCCGAAATGGCGGCATGTTAACGCCTTCGAACGGTCAAGGAAGCTGGTGGCAGGGCGTGCGGAAGCGGCTTGAATACGGCAGATGGGCGGCTCTGGCGCTGGCTGGAGCATTGCTGAGCGGCTGTCTGGGTGACGGCGGCTTCGGGCCGTTGTCCGGTCTGTTGCGGGAAGACGCGGCGGCGCCACGGCCAATGCAGGGGCCGATGCCGTGGCAACGTGGCGACATCATCGGGTCGGTGCGCACCCATACGGTCGACAGCGACGACACGCTGGTCGGGTTGGCACGTCCGAACAACGTCGGCTTTGTCGAACTGATGGCGGCCAATCCGGGTGTGGACCCGTGGCTGCCGAAGGTTGGCTCGGACCTGACGGTGCCGACGTCCTTTCTGCTGCCACCGGGTCAGCGCGTCGGCATCATTATCAACCTGCCGGAACAACGGCTGTACTACTTCCCGAAAGACGGCATTCCGGCGACTTATCCGATCGGTGTCGGCCGCGAAGGCTATGATACGCCGTTGGGCAAGACCAAGGTTACACGCAAGCGCGAGTCGCCGAACTGGTATCCGCCGCGTTCGGCGCGGCGCGACGATCCGACACTGGGCAAGGTGGTGCCGCCGGGACCGGAAAATCCGCTCGGCACGCATGCGCTTTATCTCGGCTGGCCGGAGTACCTAATCCACGGCACCAACGAGCCGGGCGGTATCGGCCGGCGGGTCAGCCGCGGTTGCATCCGGCTCTATCCGGAAGACATCGTGAAACTCTATGACACCGTGCCAAAGAACACGCCGGTGCAGGTCATTTCGGCGCCGGTGAAAGTCGGCTGGTCGGAAGACGAGCTTTTCATCGAGGTGCATCCGACCCTGGAGCAGGCCGATGCGATCGAGGAAACCGGGCGGCTGACGCTGAAGCCGGCGCCCGGCGCGCACGATCTGATCGTTGCGGCTGCGGGCAGCGAGGCCGGCCGCATCGACTGGGCCAAGGTCGATATCGAACTGGTGGCCCGGCGCGGCGTGCCGGTGCGGGTCACGGTCGACGAGGTCATGCAGGCCGACGGCAAGCTTGGTAAACCGGTGCTGCCGGCGGTCGTGAAACTGCCGCAGCGGGTCGCCGGCAAACCCAACGGCTGATTTCGGCCTGGCGACCGGCGGGGCCGGCCGCCGTCAGATGACGGCCATGTCGGCCTTTTGCCCGAACATGTACGCCCCCACCGTCTGGAAGTGGCCTTTGCGCCCCTGCAGCTGCTGCGCCACCGTGTGAATGTCGCGGAAACGGCGTTCAAAGCCGTTGTCGGCGAAGATCGCGGTGGCGCCGGCGGCATCGTAAACCGTATCGGCCACGGCCTTGGCCTGATGGATGGCGTAGGTTGCCGCAAGGCGGATGCGCATGCGCTGTTCGACGGTCAATGACCCGTTGCGATTGACGTCGTGCCAGATCTCTTCGACCTCGTTCGACAGGTAGGCGCGGGCGGCGCTGAGCCGGGCGAAACTCTCCGCCGTTTCCGCCTGGGTGATGTGGTTGTCGCGCAGGACCTGCTTCGCCAGTCTGGGCCGCTTGTCGCCGACGAGGTCGAGGAATTCGTCGAACATGGCCCGGGCGATGCCCAGCGCGGTGGCCGAAAAGGCGATGGCGTAGAGGCTCATCGCCGGAAACAGGTAGAGCAGCCCGGGGTTGCGGCGTTCGGCCGGATCGTCGCGGGACACCGAAAAAGCGTGGCTGACGAAACGGTCATCGACGCTGAAACTGTCGCTCCCGGTGCCGCGCAGGCCAATGACATCCCAGGTGTCCGTCATCTCGACCTCGCTGGCCGGCATCAGCATGGTGCGCTCGGCACGGCGGCCGCTGCCGGTCAGAACGGCGTTGCCGTCGGCATCGACGATGGGCGCATGGCCGCCGAGCCAGCTGGCATGGTTGCCGCCGCTGGCAAACGACCATTTGCCGGTGAGCCGATAGCCATCGCCATCGACCACAGCGGTGGCCGGGCCGGGGCCCCAGGCCAGAACCGCACGCGGGTCCTGACCCCAGATGCGGTCCGCAACGTCGGGATCGAGATAGGCAGCCGACATGGCGCAGCCGTTGGCCTGGCCGATACACCAGGCCGTGCTGGCGTCGAGGCTGGCCAGTTGTTCCATGACCTGCAGATAGATCACGGGCGACAGTTCGGCCCCACAGAACCGTGCCGGCAACAGCAGCCGATAAAGGCCGGCGCCGTGCAGGGCATCGACGATGGCAGGCGGCAGGCGACGGGTGCGGTCGGCCTCCTCGGCATGGCTTTCGACGACCGCTGCGATCGACGCCACCGCGTCCCGCGGATCCGCCGCTTCCACGGCGTCTTGCGATGCTGCCTGTTCGTTCGACGTCTCCGTCATCTGCGTTCCCCGTGACCGGCCGGCCGCTCAGCGCCCGGGCGTGATCTTCAACCGGCAGCAGCCGCTTTCGCCGGGCTGCCAGGTAGTGCTGTCGAAGGTGAAACCGGCCGTCGTGAACAGGCCGCGATCGATGGCGCCGGCCATTCGGCACAGTGCGGCGAGGTCGGCGCCATCACGGCCCATCTCCTGCCAGGCTTCTTTCAGCGGGCAGCGGTGGAAATAGATTTGCAGCCGGTCATCGTCGCACTGCTCCACATCGGGGGCGAACATGGCGTCGCGTTGAGGAATCCCATCGAGGAACCGGTCGTGCAGGCCGGCGAGGTCGGTGGGGTCGAGGTCCTGAAAGGCGGTACCCATCTGCTCGCCGAGACGCTGGGTGATTTTCTGCCCGAGCGCCATGGCGCGTTCTTCGCCGAACTCCTCGCACAGCACGTCGTACATGTGCGCATAAGCGCGCGCCCGCATGGTGAAGGCCTTGCGCAGGTCGTCGTTGTCGGATTCGGTCATGGCATCCTCCCCGGTGGCATGGCGGCGCGCGGCATCAGTCGTCCATAGTGAGGACGATCTTGCCGAAGTGCGCGTTGTCGCGCATATGGGCGAGCGCATCGGCTGCTTCGTTGAACGCGAATGTCCGGTCGATCGGCAGGGCCAGTTGGCCGGCCTCGACGGCATCCTGTAGATCGGCCTGCATGCGGCGGTTGATCTCGCGCACTTCTTCGAGCGAGCGGGTGCGGAAGGTGACGCCGATATAGTCGATCCGGCGCAGGGCATGCAGGTCGAAGTCGAAGTCGCCCCGGAAGCCGCCGAGCCGCCCGACGTTGACGATGCGTCCGCGGATGGCGGTCGCAGCTAGGTTCTGGTTGGCGACATAGCCGGAAATCTGGTCAACGATCAGATCGACACCACGGCCGTCTGTCGCCTGCAACACAGCTTCGACCCAACCTTCATCCCGCGAGTCGATGGCGAGATCGGCGCCGAACTCGCCCAGGCGCGCGCGCCGCGCCGCATTGGTCGAACTGCCGATGACCAGCCGCGCGCCCAGGTGCTTGGCGATCTGCAGACCCATGAGGCCGACCCCGGAACTGGCACCCTGGATCAGCACGCTTTCACCATGGGTCATGCGACCATTGGTGACGATGGCGTCATGCATGGTCTGCAGCGCAGATGGCAGGGTCGCAGCCTGCTCATAGGTCATGTTGTTGGCCGGGATCTTGCTGGCCCGGCCCCAGTCGGTGACGGCGTATTCGGCCCAGCCGGCGGCACCCGAGCACATCACGCGGTCGCCGACGCCGAACCCGGGTACGTCGGCGCCGACCTCGACCACCTCGCCCGACCATTCAAGACCGATGACCGTCCCGGCCCCGCCGATGCTGCCATGGGTTCGGCCACTGGCAATGAGCAGGTCGGCACGATTGAGGCCGCAGGCGCGGACCCTCACCAGCAGTTCGTTCGGTTTCGGTTGCGGCTTCGGCACCTCGCCGACTGCTACGCCATCTGACCCGAGGACAATTGCCTTCATGTTCTTCTGTTTCCTTTCGCGCGTCCTCGGCAGGTGTTCGACATCGGGACGGTCATTTGCCCAGGAACTTGCCGCCGTTCACGTGGATGGTCTGCCCGGTGATGTAACCGCCGGACGGACCGACAAGGAAGCGCACCGTGTCGGCGATCTCCTCGACCGAGCCCTGGCGGCCGAGCGGAATGTCGGCGGCACCCATATTGCCGGGCAGCGCGCCGGCGGCCGCGCCGCGGACGGTGTCGATACTGCCGGGCGAGACGGCGTTGACTCGGATGCCGTGTGAGGCCAGTTCCAGCGCGAGGCCGCGCACGAAACCCTCCAGTCCTGATTTCGATGCGTTGACATGGACGCGGTTGGCCATGCCGATATGGTGCGACACGCCGCTCAGGCCGACGATGGCGCCGCCACCGCGCGCCATCATATGCGGCACCACCTGCCTGGAAAGCAGGAAGGCGCCGTCGAGCGCGACCGACATGATCTCGCGCCACTCGGCAAAGCTCATCTCCTGGAACGGCGTTTGCCGCCGCAAGCCGGCGTTGGAGACGGCGATGTCGACGCCGCCGTATCGTTTAACCGTCGTATCGATCATTTCGGCGACGGCGGCTTCGTCGCTGACGTCGGCCAGGCAGGCCATGGCTTCGCCGCCGCTGTCGCGGATCTCGGCGGCTACCGCGTCGATGGCGGCCTGGTCGCTGCGGCCATTGACCACAATGGTCGCCCCGTCGGCGGCCAGCGCGTGGGCGATAGCGCGACCGATGTTTTTGCCGGCGCCGGTCACAACGGCGACCTGGCCGGCCAGGGGCTGATGCGTCGTGGTCATCGTGCCAGGTGTCCTCTCAATGCTCTGTGGGCGCCGACATGACGCCGCTAGACTGCCGCCGCGGCGGCGTTGAAGGCGTCGATTGTCTGCGCGATGTCGGCATCGTCATGGGCCAGCGAGACGTAGAACTTGCTGTCGCCTTTCAGGATGCCGTGCGTGCGCAATGCCTGGTTGAATCGGGCCAGACGCGCTGCATCGCCGCTGGCGGTGGTGCGGTAGTCGACGACGTCGGCATCGGTGAAGACGACGTCGAATAGCGGCGGCTCGCCGATGACGCGTGCCGGGACGGCCACCTTTTGCAGGGCGTCGGCCAATCCGGTCATGAGTTGCTGGCCAGTGGCGAACAGCCGGTCGTAGGCATCGGGTTCGCGCAAGACCTGCAAGGTTGCCAGTCCGGCCACGGCGGCGACCGGGTTGCCGCTCAGCGTGCCGATCTGCGGCGTGAAACCGTCTTCGGCGACCATGGTGCGGTCGAAATGCGCCATCAGCTCCTCGCGGCCGGCAATCGCCGCCAGGGGAAACCCGCCGCCGATGACCTTACCCATGGCGCACAGATCAGGCACGACACCGTAATAGGCCTGCGCGCCCCCATAGGCGAAGCGGAAGCCGGTCACGACCTCGTCGAAGATCAGCACGATGCCGTGCTGCGTTGCGGCCTCCCGCAAGGTTTCGAGGAAGCCCGGCTGTGGCGGTACCAGGCGCTGGAACGGCTCGACGATGATGGCGGCGAGGTCGTCCTGATGTTCGGCGATCAGGCCGACGGCCGCGTCGGCGTTGTTGAACGGTGCCACCAGCACGTTGCCCTGCACCTGCTGCGGGATGCCGGCGGAATCGGGTATGGCCTGCGGGAAGTTCGCCGACCGCTTGGGCGCCATGCTCATGAGGGCATAGTCGCTCATGCCGTGATAGCCGCCTTCGAACTTCAGGATCTTATCGCGTTTGCGATGGGCGCGCGCCACCCGCAAGGCGTAGAAGGTTGCCTCGCTGCCGCTGCTGACGAAACGCACTTTGTCGGCGCACGGCACGGCGTCGACGATCTCTTCTGCGAGGCGGATGCCGTGTTCGTTGTTGGCGAAGAACGTCGTGCCGAGGGTGATTTGCTTTGCGACGGCTTCGGTGACGGCGGGGTGGGCGTGGCCGATCAGCATCGGGCCGGACCCAAGCAGGAAGTCGACATATTCGTTGCCGCTGACGTCGCGCACACGTCCGCCGTGGCCCGAGCGGATGACGATGTCCGAGGCCAGATTGCCGAATCCGCCGGCCGGCAGGACCCGCCGCGCCGTCTCCGCCAAGGCAAGTTCCTCGGCGCTCCGCTTCATCTCGTTCATGACATGCCTCCCAAACGACCGCTCATAGTGGCGGGGTGGATGGCGGTTCGGCAAGTGCCACCGCGTAGCTTATGATTGCCGCGGCTGGCGGTGCACTCGGATCGGCATAAGTATAGTGTCGTCACCGGCGGTCGCGCGAACGTTCGCCCAGTTGTCAGGAGGTGAGGTCTATGCACCGTCGTCGGGTCGACCAGTGCTCTGTCTTGTTGGCCTGGCTGATCGCCGTGCTGTTCCTGATATCGGCCGGGCCACTCTCGGCCCAGACGCGTGAGGTCGATCTGCAACTCGTGCTGGCGGTCGATGTGTCGCGGTCGATGGATGAGGACGAACAGCGCCTCCAACGCGAAGGCTATGTCGCTGCGTTTCGCCATCCGGACGTGGTGTCGGCTATTCAGAAAGGGCTGCTCGGGCGTATCGCGGTCACCTACGTCGAGTGGGCGGGCGGACCACTGCAAGGCGTGATCGTGCCCTGGACGCTGATCGACAGCACCGCGACGGCGACGGCGTTCGCCGACCGGCTGGCCGAAGCGCCAATCACCAGTTGGCAGCGCACGTCGATTTCCGGGGCGCTTAAGTTCGGTGCATCGCTGTTCGAACGCAACGGTTTCACCAGCCTGCGGCGCGTTATCGACATTTCCGGCGACGGGCCCAACAACGATGGCGATCCCGTGGAACTGGCGCGCAATGCCGTGTTGGATCGGGGCATCGTCATCAATGGTCTGCCGCTTCTGCTGAAGACCGGTGGGCTGTTTAACTTTTTCGACATCCCCAATCTTGACCATTACTACGAGGACTGTGTGATCGGCGGTGCCGGTGCGTTCCTCATCACCGTTACCGACTTGGCCGAGTTCGCCCCCGCCGTGCGCCGCAAGATCATTCTCGAGATCGCCCAGGCGCAGCCGGTAATCCTGCCCGCGCAGGCCCGCCAGCCCGTGGAACCGGTGGATTGCCTGATCGGTGAGAAACGCTGGCTCGATTTCATGCAGGGCGGGGGGTGACGCTGCGCATCGCCGGCGAGGCCGTGTTACAAACGGCTTTGTTGCGGCGATAGACAGGCGATGAAGAGGCAGCGCCGATGGATGCGGCAGACCTGAAGATATTCGAAGCGGTCGCGCGCTTGGGCGCGATGAACCGCGCCGCGCTGGAACTGAACACCGTGCAGTCGAACGTGACGGCGCGCATTCGCCAACTCGAACAGGAATTGGGCGCGACACTGTTCGAACGGCACAGCCGCGGCGTCACCCTGACGCCGGCCGGTCAGCGGCTGTTGCCGCACGCGACCGGCGTCGCGCAGGCGCTGGCCGACGCCCGCCGTGCCGTCAACGACGAAGGCTATCCGTCCGGCGATCTGACGATCGGTTCGCTGGAAACGGCGGCAGCACTGCGCCTGTCGCCGTTGTTGGCAGATTATGCCGCGGCGTTTCCGGCGGTTGACCTGGTGTTGCGCACCGGCACCACAGCGGAATTGGTGGCTGACGTGCTGGCGCACCGGCTGGAAGGTGCGTTCGTCAGCGGACCGGTCGACCATCCGGACCTGGCCGCTGAGGTGATCTTTCAGGAACGGCTTGTCGTGGCGACCGCGCCGCAATGGACCTCACTCGAACTGGCACTAAGCCAGCCGCGACTGAAGACCGTTGTCCTGAGGGCGGGCTGTTCCTACCGCCAGCGCCTGGAAGAGGTTCTGGTGCGACGCGGCATTGTCGGGCTGCGTATGCTGGAATTCGGCACCATCGAGGCGATTGTCGGCTGCGTTGCGGCCGGCCTCGGTCCGACCCTGCTGCCGCTGGGCACACTGGCGCCGGCACACCAGGCGGGCCGCGTCGCGATCCACCACCTGCCGGACGCCGAAGCGCTTGCCGATACGGTCTTCATCCATCGCCACGATGCCTATGTGTCGAGCGCGCTGACCGCATTCGTGAACCGGGCCCGAAACGCTTTCGTCGAACTCGCGGCGGAATGAACGCCCGATATCTGCCCCTGCGATAGCCGCTATCTGGCAATTTCGTTTCACCTGCAGGTACGGTGTTACTAGGTAGGGGGGTATCTCTAACGATAGCGACGAGCGGGGCCATCGTGCACGACCGGGCCGTCAGTCCGTTACGGGCGACATTTTCGGCGCTAGCCGCCAATCTGGTCGGTATTGGCCTGGGTCGGTTTGCCTATACGCCATTGATCCCGGCACTGATCGCGGCCGAGTGGTTCGAGGCATCGGTCGTATTCTATCTCGGCGCGGCGAATCTGGCCGGATATCTCGCCGGTGCCGTACTGGCCCGCCCGATGGCGGCACGCTGGGCGCCGGGAACCGTGCTGCGGCTCATGATGGTGCTGGCCACGCTATCGGCCTTTGCCTCTGCCACGCCCGTGTCGTTCTGGTGGTTCTTCGCCTGGCGGTTTGTTGCGGGACTGACGGGTGGCGTGCTGATGGTGCTGGCGGCGTCAACCGTGTTGCCGCACGTGCCGGCGGCGCGCCGCGGGCTTGCCGGTGGCGTCATCTTCACTGGCGTGGGGTTGGGGATTGCGGCCTCCGGCACCCTGGTGCCGTTGATGCTCGAGGTCGGTCTGATGCAGACCTGGATCGGCCTTGGTGCGCTGTCGGCCCTGCTGACCGTGTCGGCCTGGGGCGGCTGGCCGGGTGAAAGCGTGCCGGCCGGCGTGCAAACCCCGAGGACCGGCGCACGGCCAGAACCGATGGTTCTCGGTGGTCTGGCGTTGATCGGCATCTACATTGCCTATGGCCTGAATGCTTTCGGTCTCGTGCCGCATATGCTGTTTCTGGTCGATTTCGTGGCTCGCGGGCTGGATGCCGGCGTCGCTGCCGGCGGCCTTTACTGGGTTCTGTTCGGCATCGGTGCGATGTGCGGACCGGTGGTCGCCGGCCTGGTTGCCGACCGGATCGGTTTTCGCCTCGCCTTGCGCGTCGCGCTGCTGGTGCAGGCTGGCGGCATCGGGCTGCTTGCCGTCTCGGCCGACAGCATCAGCCTGGCGATTTCCAGCCTTGTCGTCGGCGCGTTTGTGCCGGGCGTGGTGCCGCTGGTGCTGGGGCGGGTGCATGAACTGGTACCGGACGACCCGTACCGGCAGCGCGGCGCCTGGAGTGTTGCCACCGTCGGCTTCGCCATCGGGCAGGCGTTCGGCGGTTACGGCCTGTCGCTGTTGTTTGACCTGACCCAGAGCTACGCCCTGTTACCTGCAGCCGGGGCCGCCGCGCTGCTGATGGCCTTTGCCGTCGAAGTGACGACGTCGCGCGGCGCTCAGAACGCGGCGCGGCCGGGTACTTTGACCCGGCAGCGGTAGAGCGAGGTCGACGCGGTCATGAACAGATCGCACATGTCGTCCCCACCCCAGGTGAAGTTCGCCACGACCTCGGGCACGTGAATGACGCCAAGGCAGGTGGCGTCCCTGTCGAAGACATGCACGCCGCCAGGGCCGGTGCAGTAAAGGTTATCCTCGCTGTCGGTCTTCATACCGTCGGGCGCGCCGTTGCCGTCACCGGTGACTTCGCACCAGATGCGTGAATTCAGCGCGGTGCCGTCGGGGCGGACGTCGAACACGCGGACATGGCCGCGCATGGTGTCGTTGACGAACAGCAGGCTCTCATCGCCATTGAAGGTCAGGCCATTGGGCTGGTCGAAGTCGTCGGCGATTAGTGTCAGGTCATTGCCATTGGCCGGATCGACACGATAGACGCCGCGGAAATCGAGCTCGCAGTCGCGCGGGACGCCGTAGTATTCCATGCGGCCAAAGCTCGGATCGGTGAAATAGATTCTGCCGTCGCGTTTCACGATGACGTCGTTCGGGCTATTTAATTCCTTGCCGTCGTAATGGCTGGCCAGCGTGGTGATGCTGCCGTCGGCTTCCGTCCGCGTAAGGCGGCTGGTGGCATGCTCGCAGGTGACGATGCGGCCCTGCGGGTCAAAGGCATTGCCGTTTGCCATGTTGCTGGGCTGGCGGAAGGTCTCGATCCCGGCGGCCGACCAGCGGCGCATATGGTCGCCCGGCATGTCGGAAAAGGTGAGGTGTTTTGCCACCGGATGCCAGATCGGCCCTTCGGTAAAGGCGAAGCCGCTACCGAGGATGTCGAGTTCGGCGTCATCGCCAACGACATCGCGAAAGGCGGGGGCGCGGATATCAACGGTCATGCTCTTCGGGTCCCTGGCCCGTTCCTGCAAAGGCGCACCATTTTCACGCGAACAGGCGCGGCAGGCCAAGCCCTGGTTTCGCAACCGTGGCAACGGGATGTGTAAAGGGCAGGCATTTTCAATCGCACGGCAGATGGGGTATGTGTTGCCGATCGGTCTTGATCGCTCCGGCCGGCGGGGCTGTGCTGCGGCGCTGCGCTCCTTTCGGATCCTTTGAGGCTAGGCGTGCACCGCGCGGTCCGGCGCGGCAGCAGCAACGCCGGCACGAGCAACGGACAGCCGGGCTGACCCGCAGCAGCCTCAACAGAGACCATGGTTCGATCGCCGCCCGACGGGCGCGCCGCGTCGAACCGACCGACCGAAAGGATTTCCCCATGGCGGATGCAAAAGACGGCGACCGGGTCGACGTGCATTATGTCGGCACGCTGGCCGACGGCAGCGAGTTCGACTCATCGCGAGGTGGCGAACCACTGACCTTCGTGATCGGCGAAGGCATGCTGATCGGTGCCTTTGAAAGCGCCATCGTTGGCATGACACCGGGTGACAACAAGACCATCACCATCGGCGCCGGCGACGCCTATGGCGATCATGAACCCTCGCTGGTGCACGAGGTCGCGCGTGCGCAGATTCCGGATGAAATTGAGCTGGCGCTCGGTACGCGGCTGCAGGCGCAGAACGAGCAGGGCGAAGCCATCGCCATGACCGTGACCGGTCTGACCGATACCAGTGTGACGCTCGATGCCAACCATCCGCTGGCCGGGCGGGATCTGACGTTCGCGCTGGAGCTGGTGAAAATACACGCCTGAATGGCGCCGCCGCGGTTGCAATGCCGGAAGGTCTGCTAAAGTAGGTGTGCCGCGCGGTTCCGCGCGGCGTTGGCAGATATCGAAGGTGCATCATGACCGGCGCTTCCTGGCGTGCCCATGCCGGCACGCCGTTCAACACTGAAAAAAGCCCGGCGCGTGGCGCCCGCGGCATGGTGGTGACAAATCATCCGTTGGCGTCGGCGGCCGCTGCGGAGGTGTTGGCTGCCGGCGGCAACGCGATCGATGCGGCGGTGACGTCGCTGTTCGCGCTCAGCGTGGTCGAGCCGATGATGGTCGGCATCTTCGGCGGCGGCATGGCGCATATCCGACTGGCCGACGGCACGCACCGGGTATTGGACGGCCTGAGCACGGTGCCCGGCGCCTGCCGGCCCGACAGCTTCCGGCCGGTGTCGGATGTCATGCCGGATTATCTGGAGACCGAAGGGCGGGAGAATGCGGTGGGTCCGAAAGCGGTCGCCGTGCCCGGCACACTGAAAGGCTGGTGCGAGGCGCTCGACCGCTGGGGCACGCTGTCGTTGCCGGATGCACTGGCACCGGCGGTCCGCTTTGCCGCTGACGGTTTTACCGTCACACCCTACCTATCGGAATGCGTTGCCGAGGCGGCGGACGACCTTGCGCGCGACCATGTCATTGCCGGGTTGTATCTGCCGGACGGTGCGCCGGTCGCCGCCGGCGCCAAGCTGGTGCAGGGCGAGTATGCCGACACGCTGCGCGCGATTGCCGCCGATGGCGCCGGCGCGCTTTATGACGGCAGCCTGGGGGCGGAGATCGCCGATCATTTCGCCGCGGTTGGCGGCTTCCTGTCGCGCGACGATCTCACCGGGTTTCGCACTATCGAGCGGGAACCGGTGCGCGGCCATTATCGCGGCTACGAGGTGGTCGGCCCGCCACCACCGTCGTCCGGCGGCGTGCATGTCATCCAGATGCTGAACATCCTGGCCGGCTATGACATCGCCGCCATGGGCTTCGGCTCGGCCGATCATCTGCATCTGATCGCCGAGGTTTTGAAGATCGCCTTTGCCGACCGTGCTGCGGCGACGGCCGATCCGGCCTTCGTCGACGTACCGGTCGACCGTTTGATCTCGCCCGCCTACGCGGATGAGCGGCGCGCGGCGTTGGACCCGACCCGGGCGCAGCTCTGGTCGGCCGGCGTTGCCTTGCCGGAATCGCCGAACACGACGCACGTGACGGTGGCCGACGGTGACGGCAATGTCGTTTCCAGCACGCAGACGATCAACAGCCTGTTCGGCGCCCGGTTCATGGTGCCGGGCACCGGTATCATTCCCAACAACTACATGTACCTGTTCGACCCGCATCCGGGTCATGCGCTGTCGATTGCGCCCGGCAAGCGGATCACCACCTCGCAGGCGCCGTTGATCCTGTTGCGCGATGGCGCACCGGCCTACGCGCTGGGCCTGCCGGGCGGCTTGCGCATTTTCGGTACGGCGATGCAGGCCGTGGTCAACCTGATCGATCACGGCATGTCGTTGCAGGAGGCGGTGGAGGCGCCGCGGCTGTGGACGCAGGGACAGGCCGTGGAAGTGGAGGCTGCGGTACCCAAGGCCGTGCGCGATGCACTGCAGGCGCGCGGCCATGACGTCGTCGCCATGCCGCATGTCGCCGGCGGCATGAACGCGATTGCCTTCGACCCCGACGGCGGCATGACCGGTGCGGCCTGCTGGCGCGCCGACGGCACGGCAATCGGCCTTGGCGGCGGGTTGGCGCGGGACAACGTACGATTCTGGCCCGACCAGGCACGCCGGTAATCGACGCCCGCGTGGCGATGATTTAGGTTGGGCCAGCGGATAAGGACAACAACTACCGCATCGCCGGTGACAGGGAGGATAGGTCATGCAATTCAAGGACAGGGTCACGGTCGTGACCGGTGGCGCCAGCGGTATCGGCGCGGCCTGCGCGCGCAATTTCGCCGCCCGTGGCGCCAAGGTGATCGTCGCCGACCTGAACGGCGACGGTGCGTCCGGGGTGGCGTCAGAGATCGGCGGGCTGGGTCATGCCTGCGACATCAGCCAGGAAGGCGAAGTCAATGCACTGGTGAAGGCGGCGGAGGACGCCTACGGTCCGATCGACATTTTCTTCAACAATGCCGCCGTGGCCACCGGCAGCGACCCGCTGAGCACCGACATCCAGGTGTGGAACGACCAGTGGCAGATCAACGTCATGGCACATGTCTTTGCCGTGCGCGCCGTACTGCCGGGCATGCTGGAACGGGGCGAAGGCTATCTGATCCACACCGCGTCGATGGCCGGTATCCTCACGTCGCACGGCAACCTGCCCTATGCCGTCACCAAGCATGCCGTGGTCGGCCTGGCCGAATGGCTGTCGGTGACCTATCACGACAAGGGCATTAGGACATCACTCTTGGCGCCGCTTGGTGTGCGGACACCGATGCTGGGCGACACCAATTCACCCTTCGCACGCAATGCCGCCGGTCCGATCCGCGAGCCCGAAGAGGTAGCCGAGCAGGTCGCCACGGCTGTCGAGGACGAACGTTTCCTGATTTTGACCGACGAGATCGCGCAGGACTGGATGAACTTCAAGACCAGCGATCTGGAGAAGTGGCTGAAGGGCATGCGCAAGATGCAGGCGACGATCGAACGCGAACTTACGACAGACACCTGAGGCGGCGTGCCGGGCCGCGACCGGCGCCCGGTTGAGAGTTCAAGTACAGAAGGACCAAGAAATGACCAAGCGGATCATGATCCAGATGCCGGTGACCGATGGCATCAAGTCAGTGCTCGACGGGCGCACCGATGTCGAGTTCGAACGGTTCACCGAACTGTCGGAAGACAACATCCTTCAGCATATCGGCAACTATGACGCCGTGATCCTGGGGATCGCGCCGCTGACCGCGCGGATCATCGAGAAGGCGGACAACCTGAAGATCGCCTCGCGCCACGGTGTCGGCTACGACTCCGTCGACGTGCCGGCACTGACCAAGGCTGGCATCCCGCTGTCCGTGGTCGGAACGGCGAACTCCGTTACCGTGGCCGAACACTCGTTGTTCTTCATGCTGGCGCTGGCCAAGCGGGCGCTGGTCTACGACCGCGAGACGCGCAAGGGCAACTGGAACATCCGCTACGACCCGCCGGCCTACGATCTGGCCGGGCGGAGCGTGCTGATCCTGGGTTTCGGCCGCATCGGCCGCCGCCTGGTCAGCCGGTGCGTCGCGATGGATATGAAGGTGCTGGTGCACGACCCATACGTGATCCAGGACGCGATCGTCACTGCCGGTGCGACCCCCGTCGATGACTGGCGCGCGGTCCTGCCCGAGGTCGACTTCCTGTCGGTCAACTGCCCGAAGAACGAAGAGACTGTCGGCATGGTCGGCACGGCGGAGATGAAGGCCATGCGGCCGACCGCGTTCGTCGTCAACACCGCCCGTGGCGGAATCGTCGACGAAGCCGCGCTTTATGAGGCGCTGAAGGCCGACGTGATCGGCGGGGCGGCGATCGACCCGTTCGTGGTCGAACCGGCGACGCCGGACAACCCGCTGTTCGAGCTGGACAACATCGTCGTCTCGCCGCATTCGGCCGGTGTGACCCAGGAGTCGATGTTCCGCATGGGCCAGTGGGCGGCGCAGAATGTCGTCGACTGCTTCGATGGCAAGCTGGACCCGGCGAACGTGATCAATCAGGAGGTGCTGGGCGGCTGACGCCCCGGCGCTTCGGCGTAAACCGGACGGGAGGCCAGGATGAAATTCGGACTGCGTTACTGCAACACCGGCCGCTATGTCGATCCGACGGCGGCGGTCGAATTGCTACAGGCGGCGGACGAGGCCGGGTTCGAATCCGCATGGACGGTGGAGCACACGGTCGTCCCCTCCGGCTATGCCTCGGCCTATCCCTATTCCAACGACGGCAAGATGGCCGGCGGGCGGGAGGATTTCCCGCTGCCGGACCCGTTGATCTGGCTGGCCTACGTCGCGGCGGCGACGTCGCGGATCAGGCTTGCGACGGGCATCCTGATCCTGCCTCAGCATAATCCGGTGGTGGCGGCGAAGCAGATTGCAACGCTGGATCATATGTCGGGCGGGCGCATGCTGCTGGGCGTCGGGGTCGGTTGGCTGAAGGAGGAGTTCGAGGCGATCGGCGTGCCGTTCGAGCGTCGCGGCCGGCGCACGGATGAGTACATCCAGGCGATGCGGGAGTTGTGGACCGCCGACCGCCCGACCTTTCAAGGCGAATTCGTGCAGTTCGACGCCGCCTATTGCCGGCCGCAGCCGGTCAACGGGTCGGTGCCGATCATTGTCGGCGGTCATTCGGAAGCGGCGGCGCGCCGGGCCGGTCGGCTGGGCGACGGCTTCTTCCCGGCCCGTGGTGCGTCGGCGGAACTTATCGCTCTCGCGCGCGAGACGGCGGACACCAGCGGCCGCGACGGCAAGGCACTGGAGGTCACGACCAGCCTGCCGGACAGCCTGGACGAGATTCCGGCGATGGCCGCGGCCGGTGTTGACCGGCTGCTGGTGCCGGTGTCGCCGATGGCCGGGCTCGACACCGTGATCGGTGGACCGGACGACGTGCGCCGATGGCGCGACATCATCGAGGCGCATGCCGACGCATGACGGCCGACGGGCTGCAGGCGATGCGACGGCAGCGCATAAGCCTGACGTTGGTGTTGCGGAAGTGGCGGTGGGCTTGGTTTGCCAGAGTGGTGGCGCTCCCGATGGCCGTCGCTGTTGCGTCTTGTACGCAAAGCGCGCAAGCCGAATTCGACATCTCAACGCAGGCGTCTGCTGGCGGCTGGAACCCCCAGCAACTCGAGCAGGCGTATCTCTATGCGCGGGCACTGGGCAGCGACACGCTGCTGATTATCACCGACGATAAGGTCGTCGGCAGGTTGGGCAGCCTCGACGAGCCGTTCAACCTGCACTCCATTCGCAAGGCGTTGCTTAGCGCACTGGTGGGACAGCATGTCGGCCCTGGGCCGGCGCAGATCGACCTCGAGGCGACGCTTCAGGACCTCGGCATCGGCGACGAGCCCAAGCCGCTCCTGCCGGTTCAGCGCCAGGCGAAGGTGCTGCACCTGATCAGGAGTGTCTCCGGCATCAACCGGGACGCAGCCGCCGAGGGCGGTATGTTCGACGAGAAGAAGCGGCGGCTCGGCGATCAGCCAAATCCGCCCGGCAGCGTATGGGCCTACAACAACTGGGACTACAACGCGCTGACGACGATTTTCGAACAGCGCACCGGATTGCCTGTTGCTGACGCGTTCGCGACCGGCATCGCGCAGCCCTTGGGCATGCAGGACTTTTCGCGCAGCCATGTCCGTTACTCGCGGTCGCGCGCGAAATCGCGTCACGCGGCCGCGATGTTCAGGATGTCGGGGCGCGATCTTGCGCGCGTCGGCCGTCTCTATCTCGCCCACGGCCGCTGGGGCGAGCGGCAGATCGTGCCCGCCGACTGGGTCGATCGCATCACCGGCGATTACTCGTCGACCGGTGACGGCGGCTTGAATGCCGGACACGGCTACCTCTGGTGGCTGCCCGACCCTGACGTCGGTTTTCCGCCGGGGACCTATTGGGCGTCGGGCTTTGGCCGGCAAGCGTTGTTCGTGGTGCCGGCGTGGAACACCGTGATCGTGCACCAGGCAGACACGCGCGCGTTGCTGCGCCGGGCTGGAGGCATCTCGAAAGAGAGCGGCGTGTCGCTACTTCAGGCCGTCATCGAATTGTCGCGGGAGTGCATCATGGAGCAGGTTCAATCCGACTTCTGCCGCGATGACGGGTTTATCCTCAAGCGCAACTTTCGCCGTTTGATCGACCAGATCGTCGATGCGCGCATCCGCTAGGTGCCGTCGCAGCATTGTGAGAAACGCGCGCCAAGTCGGCGTCTCGTTCGCTATACTGGCGGGTAACAACAGGCGTTCGAGTTGGGAGGATCGCTATGTATGACCTGATGATACGCAAGGCCACGCTGGTCGACGGCACCGGCGCGCCGCAGCGGGTTGCGGACGTGGCCGTCTCCGACGGCAAAATCGCTGACGTCGGCAGTGACGTCGGCGCCGGGCGTCGCGAGATCGATGCCGACGGCCTGCTATTGACCCCGGGCTGGGTCGACATTCACACCCACTATGACGGGCAGGCAACCTGGGACCCCTACATGACGCCGTCGTCCTGGCATGGCGTGACCACGGCGGTGTTCGGCAACTGCGGCGTTGGTTTCGCGCCGGTGCGGCCGGGCAGCGAGACCTACCTGATCAACCTGATGGAAGGCGTCGAGGACATCCCGGAGTCGGTGCTGGCCGAAGGCATCGACTTTCGCTGGGAGTCGTTCGGCGACTATCTCGATGTGCTCGAAGCGACACCCCGGATCATGGATATCGGCGCGCAGGTACCGCACGCCGCGCTGCGGTTCTACGTCATGGGCGAGCGTGGTGCCGATCACGCCGAGGTGCCGAGCGAGGATGAAATCGCCAGGATGGGCACGTTACTCGAAACCGCCCTGGCGGATGGCGCGCTGGGCTTCACCACCTCGCGCACGACGAAGCACCGCGCCGCTGACGGCCGGCCAACGCCATCATTGAGCGCGCAGGAGCCGGAACTGGCCGGGCTGGCGCAGGCCATGCGCCGTGCCGGCAGGGGTATCATCGAGGTGAATTCCGACTTCGGTGACGGCGAGTTCGCGCTGTTGCGTCAGGCGGCGGAACTCGCCGGCCGGCCGCTGTCGGTGCTGCTGGTGCAGGTCGACAATGCGCCGGATCTGTGGCGCGAGACGCTGGGTGCCGTGGATGCCGCCTGTGCCGACGGCCTGCCATTCAACGCCCAGGTCGGTTGCCGACCAATCGGCATGCTGATGGGCATGGAAGCCACGGTGCATCCGTTCACCACCCATCCGGCGTGGCTGGCGTTAAGTGATCTGACGCCGGCCGAGCGGATTGCCCGGTTGCAGCAGGATGCCGGGCTGCGCCAGCAGCTGGTGCGCGAGCTGCCGGACGATGGCCATACCCGCTGGATGAAGACGGTGCTGGAGCGGACCTTCGAGCTCGACGATGCGGTCGACTACGAACCGGCGCCGGGCGAGAGTGTCGCCGCCCGCGCGCGGGCCGCCGGTGTCGATCCCTTCGAATTCGCGCTGGCGCTGATGCTTGCCGGCGACGGACGCACCCTGCTGCTGCACCCGTTCGAGAACTACAACGCCGGCAATCTCGACGCGGTGCAGGAAATGCTGACCAACCCGAACACGGTGTGTGGCGTGGCCGATGCCGGCGCGCATGTCGGGCTGATTTGCGACGCCAGTTCGCCGACGTCGCTGCTGACCTTGTGGGCGCGCGACCGGCAGCGTGGCGATCGCCTCCCGCTGGAAATGCTGGTGCGCAAGCAGACGCAGGACACTGCGCGCAGCTACGGCCTGCTTGACCGTGGCGTCATCGCGCCGGGTTACAAGGCGGACCTCAACCTGATCGACTTCGACGCCCTGCGGCTCGAGCGGCCGGAACTGATCTACGACCTCCCGGCGGGCGGCCGCCGGATCGTCCAGAAGGCGCACGGCTACCGGCACACCTTCGTGTCCGGTGTCGAGGTGATGCGTGATGGCGAGGCGACGGGCGAGTTGCCCGGCCGGTTGCTGCGGGGCGCGCAGCCGGCGGCCTAGGACGCGGTCAGGCCGCGATGCGGTTGATGAGTGGCTGACCGTCGCTGAGCGCGGCCGCCACCGCTTCGGCTGTTGAGACGATGCCGAAATGGGTGCCGATGTCGTAAAGCGACGACGCCTGCTCGCGCGGGCCGGTGGCGGCGACGCAGTCTTCGGGTACCACGACCTGATAACCGTGGAAGAAGGCATCATGTACCGTTGACCGGACGCAGATGTTTGTGACCACGCCCATGGCGATGACCGTCTCGACCTGCATGTCCTTCAGGGTGAGGTCGAGGTCGGTGTTAAAGAAGCCTGAAAAGCGCCGCTTGGTGACCACGAGGTCATTGGTTTCCGGCGTCAGCTCGTCGATGATCTGCGCACCCCATGTGCCTTCGACGCAATGTGGCGTCCGTTTCATGAACTCTCGATCCTGGCGCACATCGGGCCGGTGCGCGTCGGTGACATGGACGACCACGGCGCCGGCGCCGCGCGCCGCATCGAGCACCGTCCGTTGTGGCGGGAGCAGCGCTTCGTAGCCCGGCAGCACCATTGCGCCGCCCGGCTTACAGAAGTCGTTCAACATGTCGATCACCAGCACCGCCGTATGACCCGCGGTGAGGGACATGGTTTCCTCGGTGCGATGGGCGGAGAATGAATCGACGCTCATGATCGGACCCTTTTCAGACGAGCGGTAGCGACATCCGTCGGGATCGCAAGCTTAGCAGCAGGCGGCCGGGGCCGGTCAAACCCCTCTGTTCATCGGCTGGCGTCAGGACGCGCGGGTCTGCTCGATCAAGCCTTCGAGCAGGCGCTTCAGATCGGCGGCCTTCCCCTTGCCGTAGTTTTTCAGCACCTCGGTCTGGTGCGCACGGGCTTTGCTGGTCAGACGGTCGGCCAGGGCGAGACCGCGATCGGAGGCATGGACCAGCACTTTGCGCCGGTCATCCTGGTCCGTCGTGCGATAGACCAGCGCATTTGAGACCATGCGGTCGATGGTCTTGGTCAAGGTCGGCAGGTTCATCGACACCGTCTGGGCCAGTTCGCTCATGGCGTAGCCACCGCCATGTGCCAGTACCTCCAACACGCGCCACTGTTCGACCGAGATGCCTTCGGTTCGAAACTGCTGCTCAAGCTGACCGGTGAACTGCCGGTTCGCCTGCGCCAGCAGGTTGGCCAAATAGTCGCCTGATGGTTGTCTTGCCATGCCGGTGCTCGTCTGCCGGTGTTTCACTTAGATTTATTTGAACTGGAAAGCTTTTGTCCAGTGCCGAGTAGATAGGCAGGCGGTGCCCGGCTTGCAAGCAGCCAGAACCAGCGTCGCCGGCACGTGGCGGCTGTCGCTCGCGGATTACCGGCATTGTGAAATCTGCGTGACATTGGGCACGGAAATTGCTGACATTTCGGTATCATGGCCTGTCTGCACGTCGACGAAAGTGACCTGCTGGCCCGGCGCGCACTGTCGCGGCGGCGTCATGGCCGCGGCTCGAACGTGCGATCGGATGGACGTGACGATCTTGCCGGTGCGCGCCGTCGCCCGGTTCGAATCGGGTTGCTGGTGCCACTGAGCGGTCCTGCGGGTATCTGGGGGCCGTCGAGCCAGGCGAGCGCGCAACTGGCGGTCCAGGAACTGAACCAGCAAGGCGGCATACTTGGCCGTGATATCGAGCTTGTGCTGTGCGATGCCGGACAGGCGCCGGAGGATACGGCGGACGATGCCGAGGCTCTGTTGTACGAGGCCGGGATCGACGCCATCGTCGGCATGCATATCAGCGCCGTCCGGCAGGCGGTGGTGCGCCGGATCGGCGGTACCGTGCCTTACGTCTACACACCGCTTTATGAGGGCGGCGAGCGGTCACCGGGCGTGTTCGCCATCGGCGAGACACCCGATCAGCAGTTGCGCCCGGCCTTGCATTGGCTGGCCGAGCATCGTGGTGCGGAACGCTGGGCGCTGGTCGGTAACGACTATGTCTGGCCGCGTGTGTCGAACCGGCTGGCCCGGCGGTACATCACTGAATCTGGCGGGCAGCTGATCGACGAAACCTATGTCCCCCTGGGCCACGATGACTTCGGACCGCAGATCGAGAGACTGCGGCGGGCGGACGTCGATGCCGTGCTGTTGTCGCTGATTGGCGACGACGCGGTGCTGTTCAACCGGCAGTTCGCCGAGGCCGGGCTTGCCGGCGCGGTGCTGCGGCTGTCGCCGGCCGTCGAGGAAAACAGTCTGCTGGCGATCGGTGAAGCCGGTACGGAGCAACTCTATGTCTCGACCGGCTATCTCGGCAGCATGGCGACGCCCGGCAATGGTGCGTTGCTCGAGCAATACCACGGCGTGTTCGGCGCCCAGGCGCCGTTGCTGAACGGTCTGGGTGAATCCTGTTTCGAAGGTTTCCGGTTCCTTTCGGCAGCGGCGGCAAAGGCCGAGAGCCTGGATGTGCGTGCGGTCGCCCGGGCGAGTGACGGTTTGACCTATCAAGGCCCGCGCGGTCCGATGCGCATGCGACGCAACCGTGTCGACATGCCGATCTACCTGGCTGAAGCGCGGGGCTATGAGCTGCAGGCGTGCGCCAGCTTTGCGCCGGATGGCCGGGTTGCGTCGGTCTGAGTTGCGACAAATACTTGAACTGGAAAATATTTTCGTTTCAAATTGCGATCGCCAAAAGGCTGAGGCCGAATTTTTCCAGGGGGTGGACACATGACGTGGTTCATCACAATCGTCGTTCTCGTCATCGTCGCCGCGCTGGTGATCGCCTTCCTGAACCGGTTCTATCGCAAGGCGACGCGTGAGGTGGCTTTGGTGCGAACTGGTGCCGGCGGACAGAAAGTCGTGATCGACGGCGGTTGTCTGTCGCTGCCGTTCCTGCATCAGGTTTCCGAAGTAAACATGAAGACGATCCGCCTCGAAGTGGCGCGGTCGGGCAACCGATCGCTGATCACCGAGGACCGCCTGCGTGTCGACGCGACGGTGGAATTCTTCATGCGGGTCTCGGCGAACGAGGACGCCATTGCCACGGCATCGCAGACGCTTGGCGGTAAGAGCTTCCGGCCGGAAGAATTGGCCGAAATGATCGGCGGCAAGCTGATCGACGGCGTGCAGGGCGTTATTGCGCGCCATACGCTCGATCACCTGCACGAAAATCGTCAGGTCTTCGTGCGGGATGTGCGCGACGCGGTGACGGCGGAGCTGGAGAAGAATGGGCTGCAACTCGAAACCGTGGCACTGACCCAGCTCGACCAGACACCGTTCGATGCGCTGAACGAAAACAACGCGTTCAACGCCGTTGGTATGCGCCGGTTGGCCGAGGTCATTGCGCAGAACAAGAAGCAGCGCGCGGCGATTGAGAACGAGGCCGACGTGGCGGTCCGGCAGAGCCGCCTGGAAGCCGTGAAACGCAAACTGCGCATCGACCAGGAAGAAGAGCAGGCACAGATCGAGCAGACGCTGGAACTGGAGTCGCTGAAGGCGAACCAGTCGGCCGAGATCGCCGAACGTCAGGCGGATGCGGAACGACGGTCTGATGCGGCGCGGATTGCTCGCGAGCGCGAAGTGCGGGCGGCGGAGATTGCGCGCGACAAGGAACTGCGCATGCAGGAGCTGTCGTCGCGGCTGAACACCGATCTGGCCGATCGCGATAATGCCATCGCGCTGGCCCGCAAGTCGGTCGAAGAGATCGAGGCGCAGGTGTCGGCGGAGAATGCCCGTGCCGAGCGGGTGGCTGCGGAAGAACAGGTGCAGACCGGCAAGGACCGGGCGGTGGCCGAACGCGCCCGTATGATTGCGGTGATCCGGGCCAAGGAGCAGGCCGAGGTCGAGAGCGAGCGGCTGAAATCGGATGTCGAGACGATCCGCGAGGAGGCGCTGGCCAAGGCCGATGCATTGTCGGCCGCATCGGAAGCCAAGAAAACCGAACTGCTGGCCGAAGCCGAAGGCCGGGCCGCACTGGTGCGGGCGGAAAACGGCCTGACGCCGGAGCTCATTCGCATGAAGGTCGACATGCACCGGATGGATACACTGCCGACCTTGATGTCGGAGATGATGAAGCCGGTGGAGAAGATCGAGGGCATTCGGATCCACAATATTTCGGGTTTGGGGGGTGGCAGGACGGGGGGCGACGGCAGCAGCAAGCCGGTCGTCAACCAGGCAATCGACGGCTTGATGGAGATGGCGGTTCAACTCCCGGCGTTGCAGAAGCTGGGCCGCGAAATCGGCGTCAATCTCGAGGATGGCCTGGCCGGACTGGCCGACTCGGCGACCGGTGACAAGGACGAGCCGGCGTCGGAAGAGAAGAAGGACGACGACTGACGTCGCGTCGCGTCGCGCTCGCACGCTTAGCGAACTGAAAGACAACATGCAGGACAAAGCCAAGGAGGCGTAAACAATGAAACAGGACCGCAGGGACTTTTTGAAGAGCACGGCGCTGGGCGCGTCGGCAGTGGCCCTCACGAACATGTTGCCGCAGGCTGCCCTCGGCGCCGACGACATCGTCGTCGCGCAGATCCACGACCAGTCGGGCGGCCTCGACATTTACGGCAAGGCGATGGTCGAGTGTTTCGATCTGGCGCTGGACGAACTGAACGCGGCCGGTGGCGTGCTTGGCCGCAAGCTGGTCGGTGTGAACTACGACCCGCAGTCGAACATGCAGCTCTATGCCCAGTATGCCCAGCAGGCGGCGCTGAAGGACAAAGCCGCTGTCGTGCATGGCGGCATCACCAGCGCCTCGCGCGAGGTCATCCGCCCGGTGCTGAAGCGGTTCAATACGCTCTACTTCTACAACACGCTCTATGAAGGCGGGGTGTGCGACCGCAATCACTTCGGCACAGGGACGACGCCGGCGCAGACGGTCGAGAAGCTGGTGCCCTACTGCATCAACCGGTTCGGGCCGAAGATCTACACCGTCGCGGCGGACTACAACTACGGCCAGATCACCGCGGACTGGATCAAGAAATTCGCCAGCGAGAATGGCGGTGAGGTTATCGAAACGGAGTTCTTCCCGCTCGACGTCGCCGACTTCGCCAACGCGATCGGCAAGATCCAGGCCGCCAAACCGGACATGGTGATGTCCGCGCTCGTCGGCGGCGCACACATGTCGTTCTACCGTCAATGGGCCGCGGCCGGCATGAAGGCGGATATCCCGGTCGCGTCGACCACCTTCGGCGGTGGCCAGGAGAACCGGGCGCTGACGGCCGAGGAAGGTAACGGCATCATCTATGCCTGCGGCTATTTCGAGGATCTGGACACGCCAGCCAGCAAAGCGTTTCTCGAGCGGTTCAAGGCCAAGTATGGCGCCGATCATTCCTACCTGACGGAACTGCCGGCGGCGACCTACGAGGGTGTGCATCTGTGGGCCAAAGGCGTGGAAAAGGCCGGCACGCTGGAGCACGGCAAGGTGATCGAGGCGTTGGAGAGCGGCATCAGTTTCGACGGGCCGAGCGGCAAGGTGGAGATCGACCCGAAGACGCATCACTGCAGCCGCAGCGCCTTCATTGCCGAGTGCGAGAACCAGCGCTTCAAGCTGCTGGAAAGCTACGAGAACCAGTTCCCGGCCGATACCGCCGCGGTCTGTGATCTCGAAGCCAACCCCAACGACAACCAGCACTACAAGATCAAACTCTGATCGTGCCGGTTTGACCGGATACGGCGGGATCGGGCGGGTACTGCCGCGCTGATCCCGCCGCCCGATTTCCCGCCGCGTCGCCTGTTCAACCGGAGTACCCCTTGGACCTCGTCGCCATCCAAGCCCTGACGTTGCTCTATGCCATCGCCAGCCTGGCGCTGATGAGCCTTGGGCTCGCGGTCGTGTTCGGCATGATGCGGGTGATCAACCTGGCGCATGGCGAATTCATGATGCTGGGCGCCTATGCGACCGTCGTCGCGACACTGAACGGCGTCAACGTATGGATCGCGATCCTGGTGGTGGCGCCCGTCGTCGTCGGCATCATCGGTTTCATCGTCGAGCGATTGCTGATCCGGTTCCTCTATGGCCGCATGATCGACACCATGCTGGCCACCTGGGGTCTGAGCCTGTTTTTTGTCGGCCTGGTCACCACGATTTTCGGCGCGACGACGTCGAGCATCGCCGCCCCGCTGGGGCCGCTGACGATCGGTGCGTACAAAATCGGCCTGTACAACGTGTTCCTGATCGTCATCACCGTGCTGTTGCTAGCCGGCCTCTACCTGTTGCTGCGCTACACCCGGTTTGGCCTGATCGCGCGCGGCACCATGCAAAGTGCCGATATGGCCGCGGCACTGGGCGTCAATCCGACGCTGGTCTATTCCACGACCTTTACCATCGGCGCGGCACTCAGCGGTCTCGCCGGCGGCCTGTTGGCACCAATCTCAACGGTGCTGCCGACCATTGGCGTATTCTACATCGCCAAGGCCTTCATCACCGTGATCGGCGGTGGCGCGGCGATCCTGACCGGCACCGCGTCGGCCTCGGTCCTGTTCGGTACGGTGAGCGAGATCGTCACCAACATCTCGACCCAGGTCTATGGCGAAGTCGCCTTGCTGATCGCTGCGGTAATCCTGCTGCGTCTGCTGCCGCAGGGGATCACCGGGCGCTTTTTCCGAGGCGCGCCATGAGCTTCTGGGACACGCGTGCCGGTCTCGGCATCGCCGGGGCGGTGGGCCTGATCCTGCTGTTCGGCCTGCCGCAGGTGGTCGAGCTGTTCACGCTGCTTGAACTGACGGTCTACGTCATCATGGCGATTCTGGCCCTCAGCCTCGGGCTGATTTGGGGCTATGGCGGCATCCTGTGCTTCGGGCAGGCGGCGTTCTATGGGCTGGGCGCCTATACCTATGCCATCGCCGCGTTCAACATGACCGACATGACCCTGCCGTTCCTGCTGGCGATCGTTGTGCCGGCGGCATTCGCGGCCGCACTCGGCTACTTCATGTTCTATGGCCGGCTGAGCGACGTCTATATGGGCGTAGTCACGCTGGTGGTGACGCTGATCTTTTTCAAGTTCATCAATCACACCGCCGGTGCGGAGTACAAGATCGGCAACGCACTGCTCGGCGGTTTCAATGGCATTCCGGCGATCCCGCCGTTGCACATGCCGGGCAACCCACAGGCGTTTCTGTACCCGGAGGACATGTTTTATCTGGCGATGGGCTGCCTGCTGATCATTTACTTCGGCCTGCGCTGGCTGTTGCGCAGTCATTTCGGCCGCGTCGTCATCTCCATTCGCGAGAACGAGACCCGGGCCGAACTGCTGGGTTACGACACCCGGTTCTACAAGTTGCTGGTGTTCGCCATCGGCGGCGGCATTGCCGGGCTGGCCGGCTGTCTGTTCGCCAACTGGGGCGCCTTCGTCAGCCCGAACGTGTTCAGCCTGACACAGACGGCGCAAATCATCATCTGGGTGCTGGTCGGCGGCTTGGGGACGCTGCTCGGGCCGATCGTTGGCGCGCTGCTGCTGCAGTATCTGGCGACGCAACTCGGCACCCAGACCGTGTTGCACACCAGCCTGGTGATGGGCGCGATCCTGGTGGTGTTCGTGCTGCTGGTGCCGAAAGGACTGGTGCCGACCGGGCAGATGCTGTGGCGGCGCCTGACCAGCCGCAACGGCCGTGGCCGGCGCGCCGGCCGTGCCAACGGCAGGTCCGATGCGCGACGGCGCGAGCGCGAGGCGCTGGAGGCGGGCGATGGCTAACGCGGTGGTGCTGGAAACCCGCGGGCTGACCATGCGCTTCGGCGGCGTCGTCGCTGTCGACCGGGTCGATTTCACGTTGCGCGAACGCGAATTGCGCTGCCTGATCGGACCGAACGGCGCGGGCAAGAGCACCTTCTTCAAATGCCTGACCGGTCAGTTAAAGCCGTCCGCGGGTGACATTCTGCTGCGCGACCTTCATGTCGGCGGTCTGGAACCCAATCAGATCGCCAACCATGGCGTCGGTATCAAGACCCAGGTGCCCAGCGTGTTCGACGGCCTGTCCGTGCATGAGAATATCTGGCTGGCGGCACGGCGCGACCATCCCGCGGTGCAGGCCGATCGGCGCACCGACGAAACCATGGAACGGCTGCGCCTGACCGATATCCGTGACCGGGATGTCGGGCAACTGGCGCATGGTCAGCGGCAATGGGTCGAACTCGGCATCGTCATGGCGCGTGAGCCGTGGCTGATCCTGCTGGACGAGCCGACTGCCGGCATGACGCACGAGGAGGTCGAGCGCACCGCCGACCTGATCCGCGAATTGAACGAGACCACGACGATCATCGTCGTTGAGCATGACATGCAGTTCATCCGTGCCATCGCCAACAAGGTGACGGTGTTCCATCAGGGCGCGATTTTGATGGAGGACAGCATGGAAGCGGTGAGCCAGGACGCCCGCGTGCGTGACGTCTACCTGGGCAAAGCGGCCTGATCATGGCGCAGCAGGTCTTGCTCGAGGTTTCGGGATTGCGTGCCGGCTATGGCCGGGTGCCGGTGCTGCATGGCATCGACCTGGAGGTGCGCGAAGGCGAGGTCATCGGCGTTCTCGGCCACAATGGCATGGGCAAGTCGACGCTGATGAAGACCCTGATGGGGTTCATCCGCGCCGACGCCGGCCGCGTCGTGTTCGACGGGGCCGACGTAACGACGATGCCGCCGAACCGGCGCAACCGGCTGGGCCTTGGCTACGTGCCGCAGGGTCGCGGCATCTTTCCGCAGCTGTCGGTGCTCGACAATCTGCGCATGGGCTGCGTGCAGCGCGATGTCGATGAAGGCGACGCGCTCGACGACGTGCTGGGCGAATTCCCCCGCCTGGAGCGTTTGCTCGACCGGCCCGGCGGCGCGCTGTCCGGCGGTGAGCAGCAATTGCTGGCGCTGGCGCGCTGTCTTGCCAGTGGGCCGCGCCTGCTGCTGCTGGACGAGCCGACCGAAGGCATTCAGCCCTCGATCATCGATGAGATCGAGGAGACGTTGCTGCGTTTGCGCGACAGCCGCGGCCTGACCGTCATCCTGGTCGAGCAGAACCTGGAGTTCATCACCACCCTGTCCGACCGGGTGCTGCTGCTGCAGCGCGGGCGGATCGCCGGCGAAGTCGCCGGCAGCAATGTCACCGACCCGAGCCTGATTGACGAATTCGTCGGTCTCGGCGGCGGGACCGCCAAGCCGGCGGCTGCCAGGACCACTACGGCGGCGGCTGCGACAACCACGACGGAAAAGACACCGACGGCCGCCGCGCAGGCGCCGCGCCTCAGTGAGAGGACCTTCTTCATGACCGTGAAACGCCCGACGCTGGATCAGATGCGCGACATCGTGCGCGACTTCGGCATGAGCATGAATGACGACGCGATCCTGCAGTTCATGACCCTGATGGAAGGCACTATCGCTGCCTACGACGTGGTCGATGGCCTGCCGGACTACCTGCCGGAGGTGGACTATCCGCGTACGCCGGGCCAGCGCGTGCCGCCGGAGGACAACCCGCTCAATGCCTGGTACGTGAAGTCGGAGGTGCGCGGGGCGCGGCGCGGGCCGTTGTCGGGCCGAACCATCGTGCTGAAGGACAATGTTTGTCTTGCGGGTGTGCCGATGATGAACGGTGCCTCGACGCTGGACGGCTATGTGCCGGACGTCGATGCGACTATCGTCACCCGCATCCTCGATGCCGGCGGCACCGTCGTCGGCAAGGCGCATTGCGAATACTTCTGCCTGTCCGGCGGCAGTCACACCAACGCCACCGGTCCGGTGCATAACCCGTACAAGCTGGGCTATGCCGCCGGCGGGTCGTCATCCGGCAGCGGCGCCCTGGTTGGCGGTGGCGAGGTCGACATGGCGATCGGTGGCGACCAGGGCGGCTCGATCCGCATTCCGGCGTCGTTCTGCGGCTGTTACGGCATGAAAGCGACGCATGGCCTCGTGCCGTACACCGGGGTCATGCCGATCGAGGCAACCATCGACCACTGCGGGCCGATGACCCAGAACGTCGCCGACAACGCGGTGTTCCTGGAAGTGCTGGCCGGCGAGGACGGTCTCGATCCGCGGCAGTACGCGCCGAAGGTCGACAACTATACCGCCGCCCTGGGCAAGGGCGTTCGCGGCCTGCGCATCGGGGTGGTGACCGAAGGGTTCGGGCACGAGAATTCCGAACCCGACGTCGACGAGAAGAACCGCAAGGCGGCAGCACTGTTCAGCGAGTTGGGCGCGGAGGTCGACGAGATCTCGATCCCGATGCATGCGATGGGTGCGTCGATCTGGACGCCGATCGCGCTGGAGGGCCTGACCAACCAGATGATGCTGGGTAACGGCTTCGGCACCAGCTGGAAGGGCCTCTATGTCACCAGCCTGCTCGACCATCACGCCAACTGGCCGGCGCGGTCGGATGAGCTGTCCGACAGCCTGAAGATTTCGATGATGATCGGGCAGTACTTCCTGAAGCACTATCGCGGGCATTTCTACGCCAAGGCGCAGAACCTGAACCGGCAGCTGCGCAAGGTCTATGACGACCAGTTTGCCACCTACGACCTGCTGCTGATGCCGACGACGCCAATGAAGGCGACGCCGATCCCGGCACCGGACGCGCCGCTCGACCTCTACATCCAGCGCGCCTTCGAGATGATCGCCAACACCAGCCCGTTCGACATCACCGGCCATCCCGCGATGTCGATCCCGTGCGGCATGAGCGAGGGCCTGCCGGTGGGCCTGATGCTGGTCGGTCGGCAATATGCCGAGGCGACGATCTACCAGGCGGCGCATGCGTTCGAGCAAGCCGGCGACTGGCATGATATGTAAAGGCGGGTAAACTGCCGCGGAGGGTATCGTCTGGCCGCGGCATCGGCCGGGCCGCCAGCGGATCAAGTGGGAGGATGAGATGGCTGCACTGACGCAGAGTTACGTGTCGGGACCGCAGGACGCGCCGCTGAAATTCGAGACCATTGCTGCCGCTTTCGACCAGGCGGCCGACAAGTGGGGCAGCCGGGACGCGCTGATCGTGCGGCACCAGGATGTGCGCTGGAGCTATCACGATCTGAAGCGCGAGGTCGACGCATTTGCCGCCGGGCTGTTGGCTTTAGGGCTGGAGCCGGGCGACCGTATCGGCATCTGGGCGCCCAATTGCAGCGAATGGGTGGTGACGCAGTTCGCCACTGCCAAGGCCGGCCTGATCATGGTGAACATCAATCCGGCCTACCGCCTGGCCGAGGTCGAGTACGCATTGAACAAGGTCGGCTGCAAGGCGCTGGTGACGGCGAGCCAGTTCAAGACCAGCGACTATCTGCAGATGCTGCAGACCCTGGCGCCGGAGCTGAACGAGGCCGAGCCGGGCCGGCTGCAGGCGGCGAAGCTGCCTGAGCTGCGGACGGTGATCCGGCTGGGGGCCGACAAGACGCCCGGTATGTACAACTTCGCCGATGTATCGAACATGGCCGGGCCCGCGACGGTGCAGCGCCTAAGCGAAATCTCGGCGCGCCTGCAGCCGGACGATGCCATCAACATCCAGTTCACCAGCGGCACCACCGGCTTCCCGAAAGGGGCGACGCTGTCGCACTACAACATCCTGAACAACGGTTACTTCGTCGCCGAGGCAATGAAGTTCACCGAAGCGGACCGGCTGTGCATTCCGGTGCCGCTCTATCACTGTTTCGGCATGGTCATGGGCGTTCTGGGTTGCATGACCCATGGTGCGGCCATGGTTTTCCCCGACGAGGCGTTCGAGGCCGACTCGGTGCTGCAGGCCGTGGCGGCGGAACGCTGCACGGCACTCTACGGTGTACCGACGATGTTCGTTGCCATACTGCAGCATCCGGATTTCGCCGGCTTTAACCTGTCATCGCTGCGTACCGGCATCATGGCGGGCGCGCCATGCCCGATCGAGGTGATGAAAAAGGTGATCAGCGACATGGGCATGTCGGAAGTGACGATCGCCTACGGCATGACCGAGACCAGCCCGGTGTCGTTCCAGAGTTCGACCGACGATCCGCTGGAACGCCGCGTGTCGACGGTCGGTCGGATCCATCCGCATGTCGAAGTGAAGGTCGTTGACGACAGTGGCCAGATCGTCGCACCGGGCGCACAGGGCGAACTGCTGACGCGCGGCTATTCGGTGATGAAGGGCTACTGGGGCGATGAAGAGCGCACGCGCGAGGCGATCGACGACGCCGGCTGGATGCACACCGGCGATCTGGCGGTGATCGACGACGAGGGCTACGGCAACATCGTTGGCCGGGTGAAAGACATGGTGATCCGCGGCGGCGAGAATGTCTATCCGCGCGAGATCGAGGAGTTCCTGTATCGCCATCCGCAGGTACAGGACGTGCAGGTGTTCGGCGTGCCCGACAGCCGATTTGGCGAGGAACTCTGTGCCTGGGTCGTGCTGAAGCCCGGCGAGAGTGCGGATGAAGAGGATATCCGCGAATTCTGCCGCGGTCAGATCGCCCACTACAAGGTCCCGCGCTATGTCCGCTTCGTCGACGAATTCCCGATGACGGTGACGGGCAAGGCGCAGAAGTTCGTCATGCGCGATCGTATGGTCGACGAACTCGGTCTCGACGTGGCGAAGACCGCCTGACTCTTGCGTCGAACCGGGCGCCTGTAGGCGCCCGGTTTGGCGTGCACGACCCGATCAGGCTTTCTTGCGCAGATCCGGCGCGTGGTGCGGCGTGATCGGCGTCTTGGCGTCGGTGCCTTCGGCCAGCGCCTGTTTGGCCCGCTCGTTTTCGTTGATTTTGGCCATGATGGCCTGGCCGGCACGGTCGAAGACCTCGCGGTTCTCGACCACGTATTGGCGTGACTCGCGGTACGCGTCGAGCATGCCGTTGACCTCCGGCATGACGTAGCGCGCGACCATGTCCCAGCTGCGCAGCGTGGCTTCGCGGTTGGCCCAGTCATGCACGAAGCCGATGACGGTGCCGAATCCGCCGGTGAGTTCGTAGAGGTCACGCAGGCGGGCGACGAGGTCGTCCGGCGTACCGATCACCGAGGTGGCACCGTCGGCAAAGGCCGTTTCCTCGACCGCGTGATCGCGATCGCGGAACGGTTGCACACCCGGCCGCATCAGGGTGCCGACATTGTATTCGTTGTGCCAGCGCAGCAGGCCGTCCTGCGCTTCCTGACGGGCTTGTTCACGGCTCTCGGCAATGTGCCAGGACAGGACGATACGCCAGTTTTTGCGGTCGACGGTGTTGCCGTGTTTGGCCGCCGACTCCTCGGCGAAACTCCACTGTGTCGGCAATGCCTGCAGGCCCGCACTCGACATCGAACCGATCGACAGCACGCCGGTACCGTGCTTGCCGGCGAGCGTCATCCCGGACGGGCTGACCATCGAGGCGACGGCGAACGGCATGTCTTCCTGCAGCGGCAGCAGTTGCAGGCGGGCATCGCGCAGGGTGAACCAGTCGCTGTCGTAGTCGAACCGCTCTTCGCCGCGCAGCAGCCTGCGAATGACGCCGATGGCTTCATCCTGCCGGTCGCGCTGGGTCATCGGGTCGATGCCGAGGGTGTGGGCGTCCGATGGCAAGGCGCCCGGACCGGAGCCGAAGATAGCGCGGCCGCCGGTCATGTGATCGAGCTGGACCATGCGCTGGGCGACCAGGAACGGGTGATGATAGGGCAGCGAGACGACGCCGGTGCCGAGGCGGATCCGATGCGTGCGCTCGCCGGCGGCGGCCAGGAACATCTCCGGCGATGCAATGATTTCCCAGCCCGTGGAATGATGCTCGCCGCACCAGAATTCGTCGTAGCCGAGCTTGTCGAGATGCTCGACGAAGTCCAGATCGGACCGGAACTGCAGTGTCGGATTTTCGCCGATCGGATGGTGCGGCGCCAGAAAGGCGCCAAAGCGCAGACGAGGCATGAGTGCTTCTCCAGGGGATGCGGGATGGCGATAACACTAGAGTTTTCGCCGCCAGGGGCAATACCCCGCTTGGTGGTGCCGCTAGGTCAGGATGTCGGCCGACGACGCGATGGTGACGCCGTTGGCCCTGAGGTCGGCGCGGGTTTTGTCGCGCGAGCCATTCATGTCGATGTCGCGGCATGCATCTTCGATGAAGATCGCATCGAATCCGGCCGATTTTGCGTCAAGCGCGGAAAAATAGACGCAGACATCGCCGGCGAGGCCGCAGAGGTAGGCGCGTTTCAACCCCCTGGCGCGCAGATAACCATCGAGACCGGTGTTGGTCTGGCGATCGTTCTCGAAGAAGGCCGAATAGGAGTCGATGTCGCGGCGGAAGCCTTTGCGCACAATCATTTCGAAGGCGCCGGTGTCGAGATCCCGGTGGAACTCGGCGCCGGCGGTGCCCTGGACGCAATGGTCCGGCCACAGCGTCTGCTCGCCGTAGGGCAGGTCGATCGCCTCGAACGGGTCGCGGCCTGGATATTGCGAGGCGAAGGAGCTGTGCCGGCGCGGATGCCAGTCCTGCGTCGCAATGACGTTGGCAAAGCGGGAAATCAGGCGGTTGATGACCGGTACGATCTCGTCGCCGGTAGGCACGGCCAGCGGTCCGCCGGGGCAGAAATCGTTCTGCACATCGACCACGATCAATACATCGTCGGCGTTCGGGGATAGCTCTGCCATTTCGCCTGTACCTGTTGTTTACGCTGCACGATGGCAGCATAGCGCACACGGCATCGGCGTCAGAAGGGGCAATGGCCGGATACGAACTCGGATGTGCAAGCCGTCAGGCGCTGCGGCGGCCGCCGAGCAGCCGGGCGCTATCGCTTTCTTCCTGTTTCCGCTGATAGGCCAGGAACTGGTCGTTCAGATAGGCGACCATATCGATCTGCTTGTTGCTGCTCTGCACCTTGCGCAGAATTTCGTCATGCCAGTTGGCGAGTGTCATGGCGTCGACCGACTGCGCCGCCTCTTCCAGCCAGATCAGCCAGTCCTGCCGCCGGTCGAGCCCGGCAAGCTCCATCCGTTCGCCATAGCGGTAGCTGATGGCGTAAGCGGCGTCGACGCCCATGCGCCGCTCGTGCTCGGCCACCTGGGCGACGCCCTCGCGTACACGGATTTCATCGCGCAACAGGGCATAGCGTTCTTCGACTGCGGCGTGGCGCGCGCGGTTCAGCAGGTCGTGGGTCGGTTCCTCGCCCAAGGTGCGGACGGCCTGCTTCACCCAGTCCCACCAGCTGGCCGCCGGCGTCGGATCGTCATCGTTGCAGGTGATGTCGATGTGCTGCGACCAGACCCGGCTGAACGGTTCGTCGTCGACCTCGTTATCCCGCACCCGGCGTTCCCAGACAGACCGCAGTTCCTGCTTCTCGGCATTGACCTGCCGCTGTTTGCGCAACGGCCCGATCACATGCTCCATGTAGGCTTCGACCTTGTTGCGCGCGTCGCTGGGCGGCTGCATGCCGCCATAGGCCGTGACCAGAAGCGGCACCTCGCGCTCGATGCGCTCCAGATCGATATAGGGCAGCCACTTGCTGCGGATCACTTCAAGCGCGCCGTCGGCGTTGTAGCCTAACCCGAACTTGGCGATCTTCTCGGCCACTGTCTCCTCGGTCAGCACATCGTCGTTTTCGAGCCCGACATCGCCGTCCTCGCTCTCGATGTCGGACAAATCGGCCGCCTGTGGTGGTTCGACATCGGCTTCGGGCGGCGGTACGACGGTAACCGTCGGCTGCATCGCCTTCAGACTGTCGCGCATCAGGCGGGCGCTGTTCTCGGCCTCTTCGGTGCTGGACACCGGCTTGGGTCGAGAGTTGGCGACGGTCAACTGCGGCGTCGTGCGCGTCTTCGGTTTCGATGCCTTCTGCCTGGCGTCCGCACCATCCGCCTCCTCGGCTGGCGGTGCGGCCGGGACGTCGACCTCCGCGCGCAGTGTCCGGAACCTCGCCTCCAGGTCGAACAGGTGGTCGAGATCGATGCGGTAGCGTTGAATGGCGGTATGCATGCCGCCGGTGGAGTCGCCGACCTCAATGTAGCCCTTGTCCTGGAGCCAGTGCAGGTCGCGCAGGATATTGCGCGGATCGCTGCGGCCGGTCATCTGCGCAATGATGCGCTTCGACGGCCAGCACCAGCCTTCTTCGTTCATGAATTCCAACAGGACGCCGTAGGTGGCGGCCGGGCCACGCATCGAATGCACGGCCATCATCGCGGAAAAACGAGTGTCGTTGGTAACATCGTGGTAGCTGCGATCGGCCATGAAAGGATTCCTTTCTTCTCAGCCGAAGGGCGGCACGGATGTGAAGGCAAAAGTGACGGGCCCGGTTTGTGATGTGCACACGTGCGTAAAGCTGCCGGCGCGGGCGGGCCGGACTGAAGGGTTGCTTTCGTTCGGCGCCTTGCAGGAGAGGTTCCAGCAAGACGTCCTTGGTCGGACGAGCGATTCCATTGCGGCTCGTTTTTGTTGACGGACGTTGATCTTGCGGCCTGGAACTTCCCGTTCGCAAGATATGGTGTGCGAATCGCCTCGTCAATGTGAGCCAAATTATGGCTACTTGTCGACCCTGTTGTGGAACCGTTGACCTTTTCGTGCATTGAGAGGGTAACACGAGGTTCGGCGGTTCGGGGCCGAACACGTCCCTGTGTGCACGGAACCGGTTGAGCCGTCGACGCGCATGGCCGATGCTGCTGGGTGATTCACCGGCGCGGATTGAGCATGACCCGGGATTTGAAGCACCCGACGCAGGCCCGCATTCATCTGGACCGGCTCCGGCACAATCTGTCGGTCCTGCAATCGGCGGTCGGCGACCGGCCGATGTGGCCGGCGATCAAGGCCAATGCCTACGGGCACGGCGCCGAACTCGTGGCCCGGGAGTTGGTGGCCGGTGGATACAAACGCCTGTGCGTCGCGCACGTGAACGAGGCGGTTGCCTTGCTCGACGCCGGGGTAGAGGCAGAGTTCATCGTATTGTCGGCCATACTGCCGCCACAGGCGGAAGTCGCAGTGGCCTATGCCTTGGAACCGTCGATCTGCACGACCGAAGTGGCGCAGGCACTGTCGCAGGCTGCCACGGCCGCCGGCCGGGATGTGGCCGTGCATATCAAGGTCGATACCGGAATGGGGCGTATTGGTGTTGGTGTCGACGCGGCGGCTGATTTCTTGGCCTTCTGTCGGGGTCTCGCGGGTGTCCGGGTGCTGGGACTGATGAGCCATTTCGCCAGTGCCGACGAAGCCGACAAGGCGTCGGCCGAACGGCAACTGAGGCTGTTCCGCGATGTCGCCGATCTGGCGCGGACCCACGGCATCGACTACGTCCATATGGCCAACAGCGCCGGCGTGCTCGATCTGCCGACATCGCATTTCGATGTGGTTCGGCCGGGCATCGCCGTTTACGGCCTCGCGCCGTCCGATGAGATCGCCAGTTCTTTGGCCGCGTCGCTGCAGCCGGTGCTGGAGTGGGTGACGCGGATTTCGTTCCTGAAGGAGGTGCCCGCCGGTGTCGGGCTAAGCTATGGGCACGCCTACACGACGACACGCGACTCGCTGATCGCGACCATTCCCGTAGGTTATGGCGATGGCCTGGCGCGGTCCTTGTCCGGCCAGTTCGACGTGCTGGTCAGTGGCCAGCGGTGTCCGCAGGTCGGGCGCATCACCATGGACCAGAGCCTGATCGACGTTACCGCGCTGCGTGGCCAGGCGGCACTGGGCGATCCGGTGACACTGATCGGGCGTCAGGGCGGCGAATCCATCGGAGCCGGTGAGTTGGCGGATCGGCTTGGCACCATCAGCTATGAGATCGTGACCGCGATCGCGCCGCGGGTGCCGCGGATCGCCGTCGACGGCGCGCGCGAGATTGCGCCATGAGTCGCAGCAGTCGGCAGCCGGGCCGTCGCCGGCCCAATCCGCAGACATGAGCCAGGGCGCGATCTGGCGACGGCGTCCGTGGGCCAGTCTGATCGTCGTGCTGGTTGGCCTGTTGCTGGCACTGCTGCTGGCCATGGTGTTTGCGCGTGAAGCGTTGCTGGCGCTGGTGCTGCGATACGCCCTGGCGGCCTACGGCGTACCCGGCGCGGTCTTCGCCGTGGATGAGATCAATCTCGACCGCGTAGTGTTGACCGATGTCCGCGCCGGTGATGACGGCGAGGTCACCGTGGCCCGGGTCAGCGCCGAATTCTCCGCGCGATCGTTGTTCGACCGCGAACTGCTGGCATTGGTGCTGGACGACGTCGCGCTACGGCTCTCCGTCGGTCCAGACGGGGTGTCGTTCGGAAGTCTCGACCCACTGGTGCAGCAACTACGTGCCGGTGAAGCGAATGACGACCGGCGGGCAGCGACAGGTACCGGGGCTGCGACGCCGCTGCCGAGCGTGGTGTTGCGGCGTGCTCGTGTCGATATCCGTTCCGACGCGACTCCGGCTGCCGTGACGTTCACTGGCGAGGCGCGGCTCGATGGTACCGGCGCAATAGCAGCGACGGGGCCGCTTGACGTTACATCGCCGCACGGCGCGGCCAAGGGCACGGTGGAACTCTCCGGAAATGTCGACGGTACAGCGACATTGGCTTACCGCCTGACGGAAGGTCGCTGGGGCGGTGGCGATACCGGTTTGGCGCCCTTCGTCCTCGATCATGGTACGATCGATATCGAGGGCGATGAGCGACGTCTGGCCGTCGTTGCCGCGGTTCGCGAGTTGGACGGCCGCGGACAGGTGGAAGTCGAGGCCGAGGTGGCATTGCCATTGGCGCCGGCCGAAGTGAAATTCACGGTGGCGGGGAACCTGGCCGCGGCAAGCGCTGCGTGGTCGCTGCTTGGTGCGCCGTCGCCGCGATCCGGCACGATCGATGTGACGCTCGATGGCAAGGTCGCTTTGCCTGACGGTGCTGCGGCTTTGCCGGCCAGCGGGATGTTGTTTTCAGCATCGACGGATCTGGCCTTCAAGCTGGAGGTGGCGGAACTGACGCATCCGTTCGGTCTCGAGGGTGCGGCCGGCACTTTGTCTGGCCAGTTGACTGGCGACGGCGAAGCGCTCCAGCTCGGCATCGACCGAGCAAGCCGTATTCGTTTGTCCCGTCTGCCATACGGCGCATCGGCACTAGCGACCTCGTCGCCGCCACTGCACGCCATTCTGAAGGCGCCGGTGGACGCCCAGCTGTTGGGCGCTGGCCGAAAACCGGCGGTCGTGACCCTGACCCCCACAGATAACGGCTATCGCTTGGCCGGCGATGCTCGGCTGCGGATGCGGCTTCGAGATGTTGCCGGTATCACCGTCGGCGTGGCGGGTACGACGGACTTCGATGCGACACTGCAGCCGCAAACGGTCGATCTGAAGACAGTGACGGCCGATGTGCAGGACCTGACGTTGCCTGGGGTGACCGGTGGCGCACTGGCATGGCAGGGACGTTTGCGCGGCGATATCGACGATTTGTCGCTGGCCGGCCGGCTGAACGCACAGACGGAAGCTTGGCGCGAGGGCAACCTGTCCGTCAGCGAGGCCAGGGTTACGACGCGGCTGGCACTGAAGCGGGCGAGCGATGGATTGAGTGTGCGTTTGCTCGAGCCGGCACAGATCTCGGCCGGCATGGCGACTTTGGGCGCGGGCCTGACGACACCTGACGGCATTTCGTTGTCGATGGATGCTGCCTCGGCCGAGTGGCAGATGGGTGATGCCAAGACACCGTTGCGGTTCGGTGCGACGCTGGCGACGGGTGACGCGACGGTGCAACGGGCAGGTGACGTTGAAGAGGCGCCGGCAGACATACTCGACGCGGCCTGGCAGCGGATCGCGGTCGAGGGCAGTTGGTCGCCGGCGGCAGGCGTGAACGCGACGGTCGACGCGGCTGGGTTGGCGGCCGGTTCGAGTCTCAATCGGGCCCAATTGCGCGACATGGCGGTGACCGTCGAGCATTCCGATGCCCGGACGCGCTTCGCAGTTACGCAGGCAGAAGCCGTTGACCGCGATCGCCCCCAGCGGTTTGCGCCGCTGAAGTTAAATGGCGCCGGAACAGTCTTGCGCGGGGTTGTCGATGCCGAGCTTCGTTTGGGACTCGCCGCCCGGGACGACTGGCCGGTGCGGCTGTCGCTGCAGCATGATCTGCGCCGCGGTACGGGCAATGCGCGGCTACGGAACGTGACGATTGCCTTTGCGCCGGCTGGTTTGCAGCCGAAGGACCTTGCCGCCGGGCTGGCGGTGGCAACGGAGGTGTCCGGCATCCTTGATGCCGGCGGTCAGATGCAATGGGGCGCTGGCGATGTAGCCGGTGTCGGCCAGATCCAGATTGCCGACATGGCTTTCGCCACCGAGGACGCGAAAATCGAAGGACTGCGGCTGAACCTGCTGGTCACGGACCTGTCGCCGCTGCAGACGACGCCGGGACAGCTGCTGACGATCGAGCGTGTCGATTCGGTCGTGCCGATGCAGGATCTGGAGGTGAGGTTCAGCATCAGCGCGCCGGAGGACGATCCATTCCTGCCGTCATTGACGATTGAGAAGGCCGAGATCGGGCTGCTCGGTGGCCGGGTCGCCATGGAGCCATTGGTCCTGGCGCCGGGCGATGACATGGACAAACTCGATGTCGCGCTGCGGCCGCGGGATTTCGATCTGGCCGAACTGCTGCAGATGGTTGCCGTTGACGGTTTGAGCGGCAGTGGTCGTATCAGCGGGCGTATTCCAGTGTCACTGTCCGCCGCCGGCGTGACCATTGACGAAGCTGTCCTGTCGGCGACCGGCGACGGATTGATCCGTTATCAGTCCGAACAGGCGAGCCAGGTGCTCGGCGGACAGGGAGAGCAGATGGACCTGATGCTGCGCGCGCTGGAAAACTTTCAATACCGCCGGTTGACCATCACCATCGACAAGCAGCCGGATGGCGAAGCCGCGCTGGCGCTGCGTATGCTCGGGTCCAACCCCGACGTGCTGGACGGACACCCGTTCCAGTTCAACATCAATTTGACCGGCAATGTCGACCGGTTGGTCGGCCCGTTGCTGGAGATCTACCGCAGTTCGGCTGGCGTGCTCGATCGCCTGGGGCGGCCGCGCGAATGACACGCGGGGCGGTAGATCGTAGACTTGCCGGCAATAGAACAGATGGGTGAGGTGGTCGATGCCGAAACGGAGGCAACGAAACAGGGAGACGGCGTGTTTCCGTGTCCGCGGTGCGGCGGTAGCGGCCGCATTGGTGTTGTCCGGCCTGCTAGCGGCGTGCGAGCCGACGGTGAGGGTCGAAGCGCCGAAAGAGCCGATCACCATCAACCTGAACATCAAGCTAGAAGCCGATGTCCGTCTGCGCGTCGAAGAACAGGCGAAAGAGGACATCGAAGGCAATCCGGAGATCTTCTGATGCTGATCACGTGGCGTTCGATGTGGACCATCGCGGACAGGCTTTCGACATGGCGCAGGGGCCGACAGGTCGCGCTGGCAGCGGTATTGGTACTGTTGGCCACGATCGCACAGCCGCCAGCGGCGACGGCGCAGTCGTTGGACGAATTGCGGGCGCAAGGCGTGGTCGGCGAACGGTTCGACGGTTTTGCCGTCGTGCGCGATGCCAATGCTTCGGCCGGTATCAAGGCAATGGTCAACGATATCAACGCCAAGCGCCGGGCGATCTATGACGAGCGGGCCAAGGCCCAGGGTGTGGCCAGCGAGCAGGTCGGCCGGGTTTACGCGGAACAGATCCTGCAGAAGGCACCGTCGGGCACCTGGGTGATGTCAGCCGATGGCCGGTGGGTGCAGAAGTAGTCGATTGATCTGATCGGGGCGGGTACCGACAAGAGCTCACACCTTTTCGAAGGCGGCTCGCGTCTGCTTGCGTACCTGCCAGACGACGAAAAGAATCTGCACGGCATCGCGGATCATACCGGCACCGGCGTAGAGGGCGACGGCGATAAGGGCATCGCCGATCATGACCGCCACGACGACGGCGGCGATCCGCAGCGCCAGGGCCGCAAGTTCCAGGATCAACGCATAGCCCTGCAGGTTGAATACCGGGATCAGGGCGGCACTGGGAATGCGGGCGAAGGTGGTTGCCCACCACAGCACCAGCCATTGCGCGAATTCGCCGGCAATCGCCCATTTGCTGCCGAACACGAATACGAACAGAGGCGGCGCGTAGATGACGATGACGATGGTCGGCGGTGTGGCCACGGCGGCCATGACCAGCGTCGTTTTCAGCCACAGTGGCAGCACGCTCTCGCCCTCGCGGCGCAGCCCAGCCGCGCGCTGATAGAACACGCGGCGAACCGCCTCACCGATGACGTTGCTCGGCATCTCCAGCAGACGATAGGTGAACCAATAGGCGCCGGCGGCGGCAGGGCTGAAGAACAGCGCGAGGAAGATCGACGGGAAGTTGGTCGAAAACGACATGATCAGGTCGACCGGCGTGTTGTACTTCGGGAACTTGTCGTGCGCCTTGGCGACCTGCCAAAGCTGACGTACCCGCCGTGCCCGTTTCAGCAGTGCCAGATGACCAAGGCTGCCGCTCCAGGCCATCGCCGCGACGGACATGACGGCGCCGCAGATGCGGCCGATGGTCAGACCAACACCGCCCAGGCCGATGACGCCAAGGGCGATCTGCAGGCTGGTGGTGCCGGTCGCCTGGGCGATCATGGCGCGGGAAATAGTCCGATACTGCTGGTGCCGGTTGATCCACGCGGCGTTGGCGTAGAACCAGCCGCTGAACAGGGTGAACAGGGGGACGAACAACAGCAGTCCCGCGGCGTGGGGCTCGCCGAGGCGGCTCGCGATCCAGTCGCCGGTGAGCCACAGGGCTGCAAGCGCGCAAAGTGACAGTCCGACGACGGTGGCGATGCAGATTGTGACGAGGTCGGCAGCCTCGTCATCGTCGCGGGCGACGATGACGGCCTGGTCGTACTTCAGGCAGGAGATGTTAATGAGTGGCGTGGCAACGGCCATGAACACGCCGAACAGGCCATACTGAGCAGGGTCGTAAAGGCGCGACAGGATCGGGCTCGCCAGCACCGTGAGCGCCTGGGCGATGGAGGTTCCGGAAACCAGGACGGCGACGTTGCGGATATAGGTGCTGTCTCGAAGCCGGAGAACCGGGTTGCTCATTCAGTCCCCTGACTCCAGGACATGTCGCGCGACGACGATTAGCGTCCAAGGGCCGGCGTCGATGCGCCGATGGGAGACTGCATACCGCGCCGATGCCGGTGCGGCAAGAACGACGGTGTTCGGTTAGCCCGTGTAGTAACGGCTGAGTTTGCCGTGATACGAACCCGAGTCGCTGAAGCTGTACTGGGCATGGCCTTTCACGTCGACCATCGACAACAGCACGCCGGCGACGTCGCAATGGGCGTCCTGCATGCGGCGAATTGCCAGCTGTGCCGTCTCGCGCCGCGTCTTGGCCCACTTCACCAGGAACACGGTCTTGTCGGCCAGACGCCCGATGAACAGTGTGTCGGACACCGCCAGCACCGGCGCGGAGTCGATCAGCACCAGATCGTACTTGCGCGCCAGGGTCTTCAGGAACTTCTGCATGGCCAGTGAATCGAGCAGATCGGTCGGGTTGTTCGGCGTCGAACCGGCCCGGATGAAATGCGCACCGGTCTTCTCGTCGACCTGGATCACCTCGGCGATATCGCGTTCGCCGGTCAGGCATTCGACCACCCCCGGACCGCCCTTGACGTTGAACGCGCCGTGGATCGACGGACGCCGCAGGTCGCAGTCGACGATGACGACCTTTTGGCCGACCAACGCCAGCAAACGGCCGAGCGAGACCACCATCGAGGACTTGCCTTCATTCGGCAGCGCCGAGGAGAACAGCACGATGTTCGGCCGTTTCTCGACGTCGACCAACAGCAGGTTGGTGTAAAGACTTCGGATCGCCTCGGCGTAGGCCGACGTCGGATTCTCCACCACATATTCGTAAGGATTCGTACCGATCGAGCGCATGCCGGCGAGGCTCGGTACCAAGCCGAGCGGCGGCACGCCGAGATAGCGCTCCACCTGATCCGTACTGCGGAAGCCGTAGTCAAGCCGATCGACCGCCAGTGCCGTTAGAATGCTGATTGAAATCGCAATGCCCAAGGCGAGCGCGAGCAGGGCGCCCTTCTTCGGGAAAGACGGGAATTTCGGAATCGCCGCCTCAGTGATGATGGTGGCGTCCGGCTGCTGGAAATCTTCCTGCGACGCGGTTTCCTTCGATCGGGTAAGGAGCTGCTCCAACAGGGTTCGCGAGGCGGCCGCTTCGCGTTCAAGCGCGCGTAACTGCACCTCCGATGCGTTCAGCCGGGCGACTTCGCCCTTCATCTGGTCAAGCGAGCCGCGCAGCGCATTCGATCGCGCACCGGCGACGCCGACTTCGTTGCGCAGGCTTTGCACGATCTTGGTCACTTCCGACCGGATCTTGTCCTGCACGTCCTCTAGTTCGGCGCGGGCGCTGATCATCCGCGGATGCCGCTCGCCATATTCGTTCGACAGTTCCGCCACCCGCCGTTCCACCGCCGCTTCCTGCAGGCGCAGGTCGCGGATGATCTGCGAGTTCAGAACCTCGCCGGCGGTCTCGATCGCCTTCGGTGAGTTCAGCAGATTTTCGACCTGCCGCAGCCGGGCCCGCGCCTCCGCCAGTCGTGTGCGCTCCAGGACATACTGACGGTTCAGGTCGGAGACCTGCTCTCCGGTCAATGTCGCATCGGTGCCGCCCTGAATGAGGCCGGACTTTTCGCGGAACTGTTCGACCGCACGTTCGGCCCGGTCGACCTCGCGCCTGAGGTTGCCGATGCGATCGCTCAGCCACATGTTGGCGCGCTTTGCTGCTTCGAACTTCGCTTCCAACTGCGAGACGATATAGAAATCGGCGAGAACGTTTGCCGCCTGCGCCGCCAGCAGCGGATGCTGTGATTCGAATTCGATGGCGATGACGCGCGAGCGGCCTTGCGGCGAGACCGATACCTTGCCAAGGAACACGTCGACAATCCGCGCCTTCTCGCTGGCGACAATCTGGTCAAGCGGAACCTGATTGTCATCTGCCTGTGGCGACAGCAGCCGACCGATGCGGTCGCCGAGCGATCCGGCCCAGGACATGATACCGCCTTCGTCCGCGGCAGTGACATCGGCCGCGGTTGCGTCCGGCGCAGCACCGGCTGTTTCGGTTGTCGGTTGTGTGTCCGCAGCCTGGGCATCGCCCGAATTGCCGATCGAAAGGAAGGACAACATGTCTTCGATCAAGCCTGGCGGGCGCAATGCCGGATTGAACTCGGCGACACGTTGCATGCCAAGCTTCTCAACCGTCTTTTCGGCCAGCTTGCGTGAACGGATGACCTGGATTTCGGTTTCGAGCGTCGCCACGTCGGCAGGCAGTCCGGACAGGACCGCTTCGAAGTCAACGATCTGCGCCTGGCGTGGATTGATCTCAACCAACGCCGTTGCTGTGTAGAGCGGTTTCAGCGACATGATGAGCGCGGCCGCGATGATCATGATGACGCTGGTGGTCCAAAGCATGACCCATTTGCGCCGCCACAGCATGCGCAGGACTTCAAGCGGATCGAAACCTTGGGTGAAAGGCGGCGGGCGGACGTCGCTCGGATCTGCACTTTCTTGTGGGAGGACCCGCTCGGAGGTCACGCTACGTACAACGTTCATGGACGTTCAAACCTCAACGAAGACCGAGTCGTACCTATAACGTATCGGTTGCGGGAGCGAAATCCCTCCTCCGGATAGGTGCTGGGCCGTTTGTTGCGCATTGGTGGAGGTCCCCGACTGATGCGTTTGCCAACCGAGAAAAGGGTTGCGCTGGTTGGCCTGGGCGTAACGGCTCATGATCGTTTGAGTTCTCGTGCGAGACGCTAACGGCCAACATTTAAGAAATGATGATGCGACCGTCAGTGACGGGGGCCACTTGGCAGGCACTTCAATCACGTCACGAACTCCCCGCGAACGCAAACGATCGTGAGGCGGCAGTGACTCAAAACAACGAAAGGCACCGTGTGAGCGCTGCGTGCAGCTGCCTGTCGCCGCTTGAGTGCGTGACCTAGAAAAACCGCTCCGGAATCTGGATGACGTCGCCCGGCAGAACGATAGCATCCTGACCAACCGTCTCGGGCTGGCCATCCCCCTTGGCGCGGGTCAATTTGATCTGGTCCTTCCGGGCGCGGTAGGTGAAGCCACCGGCGAGCGCAACCGCGTTCACCACCCGCATACCGCCGATGTACGGATAGGTACCCGGGTTCCTCACTTCGCCGATGATGAAGAAGGGCCGATAGTTGACCACTTCGGCACTGACCTGGGGGTTCTTCAGGTAGTCCGGCTTCAGTTTGGCGATGACGGCCTGCTCCAAGTTCTGAAGCGACAGGCCTTCGGCCTCGACGTCACCGATTAGCGGCATGCTGACGGCGCCGCTACTGCTGACCTCGAACTCCCCGGACAGATCCGGATGTCCGAAGACGGTGATCCGCAGCCTGTCGCCGGAATCGAGCGTATAGGCCGGAGCCTGCGCATAGGCGTCATCCGGCGAAAGGGCGAGGATAAACGCTAAAATCAGCGACAGCAGAAAGCTGCGATAAAGCGAGCGCGGCAACGCGCTACTGGTTCTGGTCTCCATTGGCATGGGCTCTAGGCATCTTTCCTACAACACCTCGTCAGTATTGCAGCCGTACCTGAACGAACAATGAATTCGACGTAAAGTCGTTCCCGCCGAGGTTGGAGTCGCGGACCAGGTAGTTATACCCGCCCGACAACTGCACGGCGCGATGGACGAGGTACGTCGCGCTCAAGCCAATGCGGTAGATATCATCCGTTCGATTGATGCCCTCAAATTCGTCTTCACTGACGCTGGCATCCAAGCCCAACAGCACGTTGCGTAGCAACTCATGCTGGGCCGAGAGTCCCAGGGTGGTGAAGAAGCGACCCGACGCTGTATTGCCGTTCGCGTCTTGCTGGGTGCTTTCACGAATTTCGCGCGACACGGTACCGATCAGGGTGGTCAGTGGTGTCGCATTCCAGGTGACGTCTGCGCCGACAACCGGACCGCTGCTTTTGCGCAGCGCCGCGGAGTCGTATTCCTGCACCCGGTAACCGGCGAAGAAGTCGCCGAAGGTCAAACCGCCGAAGTCGAGCTCCACACCGGCGACGACTTCGTAGCCGTCGGAGTCGCGGTTGATGCCGGCGTCATCGAGATTAGCGTCATAGTCGGTCACGAAATAGGTGCCGCGGAGGAATGCCTCGTATTCCGGCACCAGTTCGTAGCCGACCTTGAATGACGTGCTGACGGTGTCACGGTCGCGATCATCGTTGTTGATGGTCGCACCGGTGGACGTCGAGACATCGTCGAAATCGTACTGATCGATCGAGGCGCCAAGTTCGAAGTTCACCCGGTTCAACTGGTGACGGCCGGAAACACGGGCGGTCTGAATGGTGTACTCGGTCGGCTCGACCCCGCTGACGTCGTCCGGCGACGAGCGATCTTCATGCAGCGAGCGGTGAATCAGGGTTCCCCTGAGCGCCGTGCTGCGCAGGACGTCGAGGCGGCCGGAGGCGCGCACGGTGAAGTCCTCATAGTCTTCGCGGTCGTTGTCGGCATAGCGGGCGATATCGGCGTTCGCCTGGAACTGCACCTGGTGGTTGTTCCAGTCCGAAACCACGCGCACGCCGGGTTCGACATGGGTGATGTAGTCGTCAATCTCGTTCCCATCGGTGGCGAAGATATTGTCGTCATAGACGCCGCGGACATTGACGAACGGGAATGCGACGAACGTACCCAAGCGAATGCCGAGCGGTTCGAGTTCCTCGCGATCGCGATCGAACACGGTTTCACCGCGGCGGATCCTCGTATCCTTTGTCGGCACCTGGATGCCGGCCTGCGCCATTTGCATTGGGGCCTGTGTGGCAGGCGACGCTGCCGGTTGGCCGGTGTCTCCAGCCATCGCCACGCCAACGCCGGCCGTCGCGGTCCAGACGCAGGCGAGCAATGTCGATTGCGTCAGAAACTTAGATTTAATGCCCATCACCCATCCCTGTTGTCGCAGCGCGCCGCGCGTTGGTTTCGTGCAAGATCCCAATTCTACCAAGATCTCAAATCGCTGGAGATCTTGCCGCGGGCGCCTGTCCGGTCGCACTGAAACAGTTACATATGCCCCGTGTCTGTCAGGCGCGCTTACATTTACACCTTACCAATCTCGCAGTTCAAGCAAATCGAGCGTGGCGGGTGGCCGGCGTGTGCTGTGCAACCGTTGGCCAATTTCACTATTTCCGAAGCAATTGTGGCGATGATCGAAGGCGTTATTGCGGTAACGGGGCGGCCATGGCCTATATAGAAACGTCAATGCAGACGGGAGGGGGAGAGCCAGGTGTCGCACCGGTGACCAATCGGCACGGCGACAGGTGGCAAGACCGGCAACGGTTGCGGCGAGGTGGTTTTCGGTCACCGCCGCATGGAAGGATAATACGTGGATATGCTCGAGCGGCTATTAAGGCCATTCCGGCGCGCGTCTGAAAGACCTTCAAGGCGTGAACCCAGGCCGGCCGAGGGCGAACGGGTCTATGCCGTTGGCGACATCCACGGTCGGCTTGATCTGTTGCAGCAGTTGCACGCGTTGATCCGGGCGGACGCCGAGACGCGACCTCCGGCCGCCCGGCAGACGGTCGTATACCTCGGTGATTATGTCGACCGTGGTCATCAAAGCCGCGATGTGGTGGACGAGCTGCTTACCGACCCGCTGGCCGGCTTCGAGGCTGTGCACCTGAAAGGCAACCATGAAGACGTGTTCATGCGTTTCCTCGATGATGTGACGCTGGGGCCGTCGTGGTTCTCCTTCGGCGGTTCGGCGACGGCCCTGAGTTATGGCGTCACATTGCCGCCGACCGGCGACGACTTGTCTCGCTTCGAGGCCGTTCGGCAGAAGCTTTTGCGACAGGTGCCACAGGCCCATGTCGATTTCTTGACCGGCCTTCCGGTGTCTCACCTCAGTGGCGACTACTTCTTTGCTCACGCCGGCGTGCGTCCCGGCCGTCCGCTTGCCGAGCAGTCTCCCGACGATCTTCTCTGGATTCGTGACGAGTTTCTGCGCCGTCGCGATGATTTCGGCGCTGTCGTCGTGCATGGCCATTCCATTTCGGGACAGCCCGACGTCCGCGCAAACCGCATCGGCATCGACACGGGCGCGTATGCCACGAACACCCTCACATGTCTGGTGCTGGAAGGCACCAGCCAGCGGTTCCTGCGCACCAAGTAGCCAAAAGTAGCGGCTTTCTGCGAATCGGGGTTTCTGCTGCCTCGACATCCGAGTGACTGCCGCGGTCAAACCATCCTTAAGCCTTCGGCGCTAAGCTTGGCGTCATGTCATCAGCCGGTTGCCGATCGGCCGATCGCGAGGCAATGTCGTTTCATCAATGCTGGCGCATCGGTTATCGTCGAAAACCGCGAATTACAGGTAGGGGTTGCAGGTCTGTTAACTATACCGCGCCCTAGATGTTACAGGTTGTAAATCAGCTTTTACACTTTGTTAACGATATCAGGGAAAGCCACGCCAATGTGATGAAGATCAACGCCGGATTTCGTTTATTCGTCCCTAATTGGATCTGACGACGAAAAATGGCACGGCCCTTGCGTCTGCCTGCGCTGAAGGACGAGATCAGAATGCGGAGCGCTTGGCTGAACCGAAGCAAGGCTGCCCGTTTCTGCGCCTGTTTTTGGGTGATTGTAGACGGCAAGCTAAATAGGTATTTGCGGCATGGCTGTTGAGAATACAGTTGCGGAACAGCGTCTGACACGGTTGTCGGTTTCGCACTTTCTGCCCAGCGTTTTCCCGATCCTGTTGCGGGTCGTCGACGGCGTGGTTATCGCCGGCGTTGGGCTGATGCTCTACATGACCTATGTCAGCGGTTCCCCGACCGACATGGATGGCCGTTACATTGCGGCTCTGTTGATCGGCGTGGCCGTTTCAGCCACCGTGTTGCAGCGCTTCAAGGCGTACGATCTGGATGCGCTGATCGGTCGTTACGCCTGTGTCGACAAGGCGCTGTCGGCCTGGGCAATCAGCTTTGCCATTTTGCTGATGCTCGCCTTCGGCCTGAAGATCACCGACTATTACTCGCGCGTTTGGGCCGTCGCATGGTTTGTCGGCGCCGGCGCCTTCCTCGTCGTCGCACGTCTGGCGGCGGGGCAATGGCTGATCGGGCTGGTGCGCCAGGGACATATGGCCAAGCGTACGGTCATCCTGGGCGCCGGCGAATATGGTCAGCGTCTGGCGGCGCATCTCGGCCGCAACAAGGATTTCGGCACCATGGTGCTGGGCTTCATCGACGACCGCGACACCCGGGTGCCGCGGGCCAGTCATGGCCTGGAGATCATCGGTGACACGCGCTCGCTGCTCGACATGATCCGATCCAACATGATCGATCAGGTCATCGTTGCTCTGCCCTGGCATGCCGACGACCGCCTGCGCGAGCTGGTGCGCGAACTGTCGACGACGCCGGTGCAGATTTGTCTTGCGCCTTATGTGCCGAATCTGGAGGTGCCGAACCGGCAGTTCACCAAGATCGCCAACGTGCCGATGCTGGAACTTTTCCAGCAGCCGATTTCGGGTTGGTCCTACGTGATCAAGGAACTGGAAGACCGCATCATCGCCGCGTTGGCGCTGCTGTTCGTCAGTCCCCTGCTGATCGTTGTCGCCATTGCCATCAAACTGGATTCGCAAGGCCCGGTCTTCTTCCGCCAGACCCGCCAAGGCTACAACAACTCGTTGATCAAGGTCTGGAAGTTCCGGTCCATGTACACCCACATGGCCGATGCCCATTGCATGGTGCAGACCACGAAAGACGATCCGCGGATTACCCGGGTGGGCAAGTTCCTGCGCAAGTCGAGCCTGGATGAGCTGCCGCAGCTCTTCAACGTGTTGTTCGGCACCATGTCGATCGTCGGGCCGCGTCCGCACGCCCTGGAAACGAAGGCCGAAGGCAAGGTGTTCACCGACGTAGTGGACCGCTATGCCGCCCGTCATCGGGTGAAGCCCGGCATCACCGGATGGGCGCAGGTCAACGGCTGGCGTGGCGAGACCGACACGGTCGACAAGATCAAGAAGCGCGTCGAGTACGACCTGTACTACATCGACAACTGGTCGCTTTGGCTCGACTTCTACATCCTTGCCAAGACCATTTGGGTCATCTTCAAAGACGAGAACGCGTACTAGCCACGTTGCGAACTGACGGTGCCGGACCGATCCGGGGCCCCGGGTTGCCCTCGGAATTCTTGCGCTTTGGCATCGGACAGGTCGAACGCGCTGCTTCGCATGAGGTGGGTGGCGTCGCCGTGTCGTTTTAACCGATTGGTGAGCTTGTTCGGTGCTATGTATAACGACGAACTCAGTCAACCAGCGACACCGTCGCGTCGGAGGAACCGGTGAGAACTGCGCTTAGCATTGGCGTGATCGTCATCCTGCTGGCGGTCGCGGGTTTCGCCCCGTCAGCGTTGAAAAAGCGCGAGCATACCTTCGAGGAACGGCTGCTCGGTGCGATGACGGTGGTGGAACGGACCATTGAGGCATCGTCGGACGAGGTCCGCCGTATCGGCCTTTACGCGCCGGAGATCAAACGCGGCCGCGGCGACAATGTCTGGACCCTCAACGGCATTGTGACGTCGAGCGACATCGACACCGAGGCAAGCTATGCCAACTTTGCCGCCAACCTGACCTCGACCTGCAGCCGATTGTCCGACGCCGTGTGCTGGCGCATAGACGAGCTGATGGTCGGCGAGCAGCAATTGGTGGTGGCGGCACAGCGCGTCGGTGCCATTGACGATCTGACAGCACCGGTGCCGCAAAGCGAAGCGACCGTGCCAGCGGTGACGGAGACACCGGCGCCAGGCACGGACGCAGGCGCACCGGTAGAAAACGATGCGGCGGGAACGACGCCCCAGACCCAGACAGCCACCGTCACGGCGATACAGACACCGCAGGTTGCCGGCGACACCGGCTCGCAGCCCAGTGCGATGACCGCGGGCATTCAGACCAAGCTTCAGGAACTCGGATACAACCCGGGCCCGGCCGACGGCATGATGGGTCCGCGTACCGTTTCGGCGATCCTCGCCTATCAGCGTCGGCACCGGTTGCCGATGGACGGCTTGCCCAGTGCCGAGTTGCTGAACCATCTACGTTCCGGTGCCGCACAATAGCGGTTGACGAATACCGCATTCGGTAGCGCGGGCGACATGGTCGGTTCGCGACATACATACTGCATTCCGGGAACCAGACGTTAGGCGGGGCGATGCAGCAGCAGGCTCGAATACTGATCGTCGTGACCAAGATGGATATGGGCGGCGCGATGGTACTGCCGATCCAGCTTGCGACCGAGTTGCGCGCGCGGGGGCATACCGTAGAAACCTGGTATCTCTATCGCTATCGGTCGGCTTACGAAAACGAACCCGGTACTCGGATCATCTACCCGCACAACGCCTCCAATCCGTTCCACTACGTTGCGATCTTCTTTGCGCTGCTGCGCGCCATGTACGCGTTTAAGCCCGACGTCGTGCATGGCGTCTTGCCGCTGGGCAATGTGATGGCACTGTTTGCGGCCTGGCTGCTGCGCTGCCCGCGCCGGGTCGCATCGCATCACACGCAGATCGGCGCTTACCATGCGTCGATGCGCTGGCTTGACAAGGTCGTCGGGACGCTGGGCATCTATACACACGCTATCGCCGTGTCGCGTGCCGTCGCCGACGGGTTCGCGCACTATCCGGTGGCGTATCGCCGGCGGTTGCTGGTGATACAGAACGGCGTGCCGGATATCAGCTCAAGTCTTTCGCCACTCGAAGCGCGGCAGACTCTCGGTCTGCCGGCGGATGTCTGGCTGATGGGTACTGCCGGCCGGCTGGCGAGCGAGAAGAACCATCAGTTTCTCATTCGTGTGGTGGCGCAAACGCCGAATGTGCACCTGGCCATCGCCGGCGAAGGCGAAGAACGGGCGAACTGCGAGGCGTTGGCGGGGGAACTGGGAGTGGCCGACCGCGTTCACCTGATCGGCGCTCTGCCGGCGACGTCGATTCCGGATTTCCTGCGGGCACTGAACGTCTTCGTTTTGCCGTCGCATGTCGAAGGACTACCGATTTCACTGATCGAGGCGCTGAAGCTCGAACTGGCGATCATCGCCAGCGACATTCCACCGATCTTGGAAGTGCTCGAGCAGGACGACAAGGAGAATGCCGGCATTGTGCTCGGCACCGGAGCGACGGAACCGTGGGCGTCGGCAGTGGCGGACTTGCGTGATCATCCGTCCAAACTCAAACAATTGACCGCGGCGGCGGCAGTGCGCGCCAACGACTTCACCATCGACGCCATGGCGGCGCAGTACGAAGCCGTATTTACCGAAGGATACCGGCAGAAAGCCGCCTGAGGCGGTCAGTCTTGGTCGCCCAGCAGTTCGTTCAGGTAGGCGTCCGTTGCACGTGTCACCGAAAAGTCTTCGGCCCGGGCCAGCAGCAGCTCTCTCGCCGGCGGATCTGCCAACGTCTGCAAGATCGCATCGGCCATGCGTTCGGGATCGCGCATCGGTACGATCGCGCCCAAACGTCCCTCCCGAAGCGTTTCGCGCGGCCCGCTCGGGCAGTCCGTCGACACCACCGGCGTGCCGCAGGCCAGCGCCTCCGCCAGAACGTTCGGGCTGCCCTCCCAAAGCGACGACAGCACCAGAACGTCGGCATGCGCCATATAGGCATATGGGTTGTCGGCGAAGCCGGGCAGGCGCACATCCTTGCTCAGGCCTAGATCCTCGATCTGGCGCGAGAGCATTTCACGCTCGGGTCCCTCGCCGAGGATGATCAGGCGCGCCGCGCGCTGTTGCCGGACCCGCGCGAACGCATCGACCAGGGTGCCGAAATCCTTCTGCGGCGCCAGACGCCCGACGGCCAGTACCACCGGGGGTTCGCCATCGGCGAACCAGGGGGCATCGATGGGCGCGGCCGCCTTTTCCAGCAGTTCCGGCGTCACCACCGGATTGTTGATGGCGACAATGCGGTCGCGCGATAGATTCGCGAATGCGGCCAGATCGTCGGCCACGCCTTCGGAAACGGCGATGATCCCGTCCGCCCGCGGGTAGAGCCAGCGGACCAGTTTGTGTGCCAGGACGATCGCCGGCGACCGGTCGGCATGCACGTCGACGCTGATGGTGTTGCGTTCGCTGATCACCAGGCGTGGCCGGTAGCTCGACACCATTCGGGCGACGATGGCGGCGACGTTGACATGCACGAGTGCAGCAAGGACAGCGTCCGGCCGTTCGGCCTTCAGATAACGCGCCAGCGGCAGGATCGTCCCCAGGGTGCGCGGCACGCCAAGGTCGACAAGCTGCACGTCATCCGGCAGGTGCGAGACGTAGTCGCCGGCTAGACGGCCGACGATGAGGTCGACCCTATGGCCGCGGCGGACCAGCTCCTCTGCCAGATTCAGCATCATGCGCTCGGCGCCGCCACCGCCCAGATCCTGCAGGAAAATGGCAATCCGCTTGCCGGCGCCGGCGATCCGGTGCGGCGGTGATGCCTCGCCGAGGCCCTTTGTTTGCGTTTGTTCTGTCGGCGCGTTCATTGCAGCCGGAAGTCCTTGCAGGTGCGGCAGTCTTGCGGATCAGGCCTTACAGTCAATCGTGATGCCGCTTTTGCGCCAGCAATCTAGTGAACAAAGGCAAAGAAATCGAATACGGCGGTTGTTTCCTGCCGAAGCGGTGCCGGCCTCGGGTGGTTAGCGATCGGGCATCATCTACAGCCAGTTTGTCCGGATAAAGCAACAGAAGATAAAGCTCGGTCGCAGGCATACCGAGGCCTTCGACATCGGCGACAAGCTTGTGCCGCAGTTGCTGAAGCTCATCAAGCGTGCGCACCGTGAACGGTTGTCGGGTCTGAAAGTCGTAAAGTGGTTGGTATACCGGCTTGATGCCGAGCAGCCGCTCCACCGGGTCGGCATAGGTCGCGGGGGCAAACACGGATCGTTGCAACGACGCCAGCGACACGATCTTGAGCAATGGCGGCTGCCACGCCGACACATCGATATTTGAAGTCTGCGGAATCTTTGCCCCTCACCGGTCCAAGTCTTGGCCTTGAGGGGTTGATCAGAACGCGTGGTTCGGCACGCCGCTGGCGACAAGTTGAACGCGTAAAGAGGTAATACTATTGCGCTAAGCAGTTAGTAGGGAATTCGTCGTATCGGTGGGTGGTGTCACGTTGCGGCAGGTGCATGCGAAGGACATGATTACCTGCGCTGTTGGTGCCCTAATGGCGTGCCGTTGCCGCACCGATTTCGAGTTGTCGACGGGGTTGGCGTTTGGACGACATGAAGCTGTTTCATCGGAGTTTGGTTCGAAGGTGATGCCGGCAATGTGCGGCCAGTCGCGTCGATGCCCTGTTCGGCGTTGCTGTCACGAGTAGTTGATGGCGGTCGCGATGCAGCTGCACAAAGAACCGGCTATGACGTTTGCTGAAACGCCGACGATGATGCACTCGGTCGAACATGCGCTGATCCGGCGACGGACGGCTTCGGTAGTGCATCTTGAGCCGTTGATTGCTAGTACTGATCTCGTCTTGCGCGACCCGCGGGATTCGGTGCTTTCCTGATGCTGGGCATCGGCAACAGGCAAGTGGTAGATGCCAACGGGCCTGTGTCTGTACCGGCTGAATGAGGATGTAGTTCAGATGTCGTCAAGTTCGCTGCGAGACCAAGTATCCGGTTATGAGCGGGCATTTGCCATCATCGGCCTGCTTCTCATGTTTCGCGCGTTGCGGCCGCTCTACACACCGTTGCCGCTGCTGATGGCCGATACGGGCGGCATGGTCTGGGCCGGTGCCTACGACGTCACCGCCGGCAATCTGATGTTCCAGGTTCCAACCGCCGCCGTCTTTGCCATTTCCGGCATGTTGCTGTTCCGCGATCGGCAAAAGGCGATAGAACTGCTGTCCCAGAACAAGATGCTGGTCCTGTTCATCGGTATCGCCCTCGCGTCTACGACCTGGGCGCAGGATCCGGATACGGCTTTGCGCCGGGCGATCGCACTAACGGGGACGTCGCTGTTCGGTTTTCATCTCGCAGTTCGCTATTCGCATCGCCAGTTGATCGAGTTGGCCGGCATTGCCGCCGCGATCACCGTGTTCCAGACATTCTTCATTTCGGCACTGATACCGTCCATGGGGGTGCACGGCGATGCCGAACACGCTGGTGCCTGGCGCGGTGTGCTGGGGCACAAGAACGACGCCGGGCGCGTAATCGTGTTCGCCGCCCTGGTGGCCTTCGTGTGCTGGCGAGACAAGATCGGTCACTATGTTCTCGGGTGGCCCACGCTGATCGTCGCGGCATTCGTTGTCGTGATGACGGCATCGAAGACGTCGCTGCTGGTGCTGCTGGCGCTGACGATGTCGGTCTGGATGTTCCGCACGCTGCGCCGGTCGAACATTCCAGTTTGGCTGCGTGCCGGCGTTCTGACCATGTTGGCAGTTGTGCCGTTGATCTTTTTCGTTGCCAGTTTCTACGAGTCAGGGCTCGAGATGATGGGGCGCAATGCAACTCTGACCGGGCGCACGGACATCTGGGAAAAAGCCATCTCGGTCGGCGTCACCCAGCCTTGGCTTGGCTTCGGATATCGCACCTTCTGGGTCAATAACGGCCCATTCATCTGGTTTATGCCGGGTCATGGCCACAACAGCTACCTCGATCTTTGGCTCGAACTTGGCTTCGTTGGTTTGGCGTTGTTCGGCGCGGCGACCATTTCGGGCGTGCGCCGCGCGTTCTGGCGATTGACCCATACTAACGATGCGTTGGGTATGTGGTTCCTGCTGTATCTGTTCTATCTCGGTGTTTTCGGCCTAACCTCGCCGGCGTTTCCGCAGCAGGGCACCATCGAGTGGGTCATGTACTGCGTCGTGCTGCTGCAACTGGCGCCAAAGCGGACAGCGGAGCCGCTGCCGCAGGTGCCGTACGCGGCACCGCGTTCGGCCGGGGCCGCAAAGCCGCGTCCAATGGTCGCCGGGCGCTGACAGGCGCATTTGGCATGCGCGCGCAGCGGGATGTCTGTCGTCGGTTGTGGTCAGCGATTGCATTGTCCGGTAGTTGTTTGAGTAGCGCCATGATGCGTCGGTTTGCCTCCTGCTGCGTTATCGTCCTCGGCTGGGTCGCCGGCGGGGGCGCATCCGCAGCGTTTGGCATGGCGCATGCGGAAGATTCGGAGATACGGGTAGTTGCGACTTTCGAGTCGCTTGGAATCTACTGGAAACCCGAAACTGCGCCATCGTCAGACGAGTGCGCGCTTTGGTATCGCGAAGCCGGTGCGACGGACTGGCGAGACGGCCACCCCTTATGGTTCGACGCGCGTAATGGCGAATGCCGCGGCAGTCTGGTTCATCTTATGCCAGGCACGGAGTATGACATCGGGGTCGCCGTGGATGGCGACGTGCCGCAGATCGTCACCGCCGCTGCGACCTGGCGCGAAGAGTTTCCCATCGGCCAAACGATCCATCTGCCGGAAACATCGAGCAGCACCTTTGTTATAGACGGATCGGGCACGCCCGACGCCTATCTGCTGTACACGTTTGAGCCATCGAAGAGTGCCACGATTGACGTTCATGGCCAATTTGCCAACAACATCGTGGTTGCCGGCTCCTATGTCATCATTCGCGGCCTGAACCTGCGCAATGCCGGGCGAGATGCCATTCTGCTCAGCCGCGGGGTGCATGATGTCGTCATCGAAGACAACGACATCAGCGGCTGGGGGCGGATCGATGAGGATGGCTGGGGTAAGAACCGCGACGCGGCGATCGCCGCACCGCGGGCCAGCGAGCATGGGCCCGCCCGCATCATCATCCAGCGCAACCGTATCCATCATCCCAGAACGGACTCCAACGCCTGGGACGAATACCGAGAGTTGCACGACACGTTCCATCCGCGCGGTGCGCACGCCGTGTACTTCTGGAACTCGGTCGGCAATCACGTCATTCGCTACAACGAGATCTATTCCGACGACGACCATCGCTTCAATGACTGCTTGGGTGGCGGCGCCAACTTCAGCACTGGTGGATTTCCCAATCGGGACTCCGATATCTACGGCAATCACATCCGCGATTGCTGGGACGATGCCATCGAGTCCGAGGGGGCCAATGCCAACGTACGGATCTGGGGCAATTACATGGACCGCACCTATGTCATGGTCGCTGTTGCCGCCACCCAGGTCGGGCCGGTCTATATCTGGCGCAACGTGGCCGACCGGAGTCGCCGCAACGCCAAGCAAACGATGCTGAATTCCAAACGCGGCGTGTTCCTGAAGACGCAGAGCCAGGAATACGGGGGCCGCTACTGGGGCGATGGGCGGATCTACGTCTACCACAATACGATGCGGCAATATCCGAACGAATGGCGCGGCGTGTCCGAAGGTTTGTCGGACATGGCCGGCGCACTGATGACCAACGTCGTATCACGCAACAACATTCTGCACGTGACCAGTCGGTACCGCCCCGGCATTGCCGACCGCCATCGACTGGCGGTCAACGATTTCGACTACGACCTCTACTCCGGTGTCATCATGGCTTCGGAGGGCCAGCAGAAGAACGGCATCAAGGGAGAGCCGATCTACGCCCACCCGCACGATCGCACCGTCTTCGTTCAGGCACCGGAGAGTCCGGGCTATGATGCCGGGGTGCCACTGGCCAATTTCAACGATGACTTTGTTGGCGAGGCACCGGACATTGGTGCACAGGAGACGGGCCGCCCGCTGTTGCGGTTTGGGCTTGAAGCGGCAGAAAGTGGGTGGTCGCCGGCCTCCAACTGATACTGATAGCGACGGTATCGTCGCTTGTGAGGCAACTGGGGAGGCGGCGTGTCGGCGGCGCGGCCGCCAACGAGGGAGAGTAAGCGTATATGGCCAAGACGGTCGCACCACATGGCCTGCCCATTCCGTTTGACGTCAGCCGGGACCTTGTTCCGGCGACACCGATCGATATACATCGTGAAGTCGTGCAGCCGGATTGGATCGATTACAACGGTCACATGAACGTCGCCTACTATGTGTTGGCGTTCGATCATGCGACCGACCGTTTCTTCGACCTGATCGATCTTGGTGCCGACTACGTGCGGCGCGAAAACAACTCTGCCTTCGTGCTTGAAACGCATGTCAGCTATCAACAGGAGGTGAAGCAGGACGACCCGCTTCGCTTTACCTTCCAGTTGATCGACGCCGACGAGAAGCGGCTGCACTACTACTTCGAGATGTTCCATGCCCAAGACGGGTTTCGCGCTGCGACGTCGGAGCAGCTGGCGCTGCATGTCGATCTCGACAGCCGGCGGTCAGCCCCGTTTCCAGCGGACCTGAAAGCAAGAATTGACGCCCTGCTTGCGGCTCACACCGAACTGCCGAAGCCGGAAGGCGTGGGTGGATCGATCACGCTGCGCCGCCATCGGCCGGCGGCTGCGGCCACAGCGTCTTGATATGTCTTCTCTATCGTCCATTGCCGGGGCGGCCTATGCTGCGGCGGATCATGTAAAAACCTAGATTCTCGGTCCCTAGTCATGGCCAGCGTCGGCCTGCCCGCCCGATGGCGGGGCTTTATACGCAACGATCAATTCGTGATGGCGGTTGTCGCCGTCGTCACCGGCGTTGTGGTGGCCTATGCCGCCATACTGTTTCGGTTGGGCATTGGCGGCGTGCAGTGGCTGGGCTTCGGTTTCAGCGACGAAAGCGTGATGACCAAGGTCGCTGCGCTGCCGTGGTGGCAGGTCCTTCTGGTACCGACGGCGGGTGGCCTGGCGGTGGGCCTGCTGCTGCATTTCCTGATGCCGGGCCGGCGCCCGCAGGGCGTGGCGAACGTGATCGAAGCCATGGCGCTGCGCAACGGCCGCATGGATCTGAAGGACGGCCTGTCGGCAGCGCTGGTCAGCGTTTGCTCGCTCGGCGCCGGTGCGTCGGCGGGTCGCGAAGGTCCGGTGGTCCATCTCGGCGCATCGATCGCCAGCGCTGTCGCACAGCGACTGGGCCTGTCGCCCAATCTGGCCCGAACGCTGCTCGGCTGCGGGGTCGCGGCCGCTGTTTCAGCATCATTCAACGCGCCGATCGCCGGCGTGTTCTTCGCGCTGGAAGTGATCGTCGGTCACTACGCGTTGTCGGCTTTCGCGCCGGTGGTCATCGCCTCGGTTGCCGGCACCGTTGTGACCCGCATTCATCTGGGTTCGCTGCCAGCGTTCGATCTGCCACCTTTCGCCATCGTCTCGCTGTGGGAGTTTCCGGCGTTCGTCCTGCTTGGGCTGCTGTGCGCGTTGATTGCCGCTGTATTCATGTGGTCGGCTTTTTTCGCCGAACGCATCGCCGACCGGGTGGATGCGCCGATCTGGTTGCGCCCGGCTGTCGGCGGCCTGCTCGTCGGCACCATCGCCATCGGCTTTCCCCATGTGCTCGGCGTTGGCTACGAGGCGACCGATGCCGCCTTGCGTGAAGCGCTGCCGTTGTGGCTGCTGCTGGCACTGATCCCGCTGAAGACTCTCGCGACGGCCATCACGCTGGGCGCCCGGTTCGGCGGCGGGGTGTTTTCGCCATCGCTCTACCTGGGTGCGATGACCGGCGTCGCTTTCGGGATCATCGCGGCCTGGGTGTTTCCCGATCAGGCGGCGACGGCCGGCGCCTATGGCATCGTCGGCATGGGGGCGCTCGCGGCGGCGGTGCTGGGCGCGCCGATCTCGACGATCCTGATCGTTTTCGAGCTGACCGGCGACTTCAAGATGACGATTGCCGTGATGGTAGCGACGTCGATTGCGACCGTCGTCGTGCAGCAACTCGTTGGCCGCAGTTTCTTCCATTGGCAGCTGGAAAACCGCGGCCTGAATCTGAAGGGCGGGCGGGCACGGCATCTGCTGCAGACGCTGACCGTGCGTGACGTGTTGGCGCAGGATTACGAGCGCGTGCCGCAGGAGACCAGTGTCCGGCAGATCAAATCGATGTTCCAACGCCTGCCGCACTGGACGTTCGTCGTCGTCGATGCCGAGGAGCGCTATGTCGGCACCCTGTCGTTTGCTGACCTGAAACACATCGCCTTCGACAGCGATCTGGACCATCTCGTCAACGCGCGTGACATTGCCCATAGCCATGCCCCCATGCTGCTGCCCGACGAGACGCTGGAAGGCGCGCTGGCGGTGATGGACGTTTCGGGTGAAGAGCACCTCGCCGTGATCGACAATCGTCAAAATCGCCGGGTGATTGGCGTCATCCATCACAAGGATGTGCTGCGTGCCTACAACAGGGCGTTGCTCGAAGCGCAGGCGGAAGAGCATGACGAGGTGCGCCCGGGCACAGGATGAGACTCAGTTCTTCGGACTTCCGTCCGCCAAGGTGAATTGAGCGGCAACGCGGCTCGTCTATGGCGACGTCAGGCGGGTTCGTTACCGTTGTCGTCCGGGTCCAGCCGATTCCCGTCATGCTCGCGTTGCCGGTCGTCGCGTTCCGCCTTCTCCACCTTGACGGTATCGGACGTACGGCCGTGGCGCACACGGTTCGCGGCTGCCTCGCCACGTCGTTGCTTCTTTTGCTTGGCTTTGCGGAACTGGTTGAGGTTGATGATCTCGGCCATGGTCGCCCTCTGGAGTTCTGCATCGTGTGCACGCCGACGGAGAAGCTGCTTTCCGCCAATCCGGGTCGTCGGCGGGTATCTCTGTGACCAGGGTCGCGCCATACGCCACTGGTTACGCAGAATCGCCGCCAATCCCGTTGCGTCACGCTCTGACATACTTAGATTATCGCAATGATGTCCGCTGACAAGGTGTCGCCGCGGACCCCGTGCAAGGTGGATAGGTGAAAAAGCTCGCAGTTGGCTTGCTGGTGGTCGCGGGGCTGTTGCTCGCTGCCGTCCTGGTCGGCCCCGGCTTCGTTGACTGGAACCATTACAAACCGGAGATCGCCACGGCGGTGCGCGATGCCAGCGGCCGCGACGTCGCGCTCGATGGCAACATCTCCCTCAGTCTGCTGCCGGCGCCGTCATTGTCCATCGCCGATGTCCGGGTGGGCGGGCCGCCGGGCACCGATGCGGCCGACACGTTGCAACTGAAGTCGCTCGACGTGCGTGTGGCTTTGGGCCCCTTGCTGACTGGAGACATCAGCGTCACCAGCGTGCGATTGGTGGAGCCGGTGGCGGTATTGGAAGTGCTGCCCGACGGCCGGCAAAGCTGGGACTTCGGGCCCGCGTCAAAAGAGGCGACATCGCAGCCCGGAACGCCTGTCCCGCCGTCTGATGACGGAACGCGGCTGTCGCTCGACCATTTCGAGGTTACCGATGGCACGTTGATCTATCGCGATCGCCAAAGCGGCGGCGAATTCCGTGTCGATGGCATCGGCCTGGAAGGCGCCGCCGGGTCGCTGCACGGGCCGTTCGATGTGGCCGGTACGCTGCGGTACGGTGAATTGCCGATTGAGTTCAATGCGGCCGTGGGCCGGCTGGTGCCCGGGCAGGTGACCGGGCTCCGCCTGATGGCGAAACTGCTGCCAGCGCAAGGCAACCTTGAATTCACCGGCAGTCTTCGCGACTGGGCAACGGAGCCGGTGGTGACCGGTTCGTTAAAGGTGTCGGCAACTAATGTGGGCACGTTGCCGCCGGTGGCGGGGGCCAACGTGCGGGCGATCCTGGCGCGACCGCTCAATGTTGCCGGTAACGTGACAGCCAGCCGGCGCGACGCCGCGTTGAACGACGTGCGCCTGTCATTGGGCGACATCTCCGCGACCGGTGCGATCAATGTCGGATACGCCGACGACATCGGGTTCGACGTTGCTTTGGCGGTGAACCGGATCAACCTCGATACTCTATTGCTCAACGTGGCCGAGACAGCTGGCGATACGCCCGCGCCCGGCGCCAGCACGCCGGGACAGAGCGGCACCGCGGCCGCAATTCCAGACGGTATGACCGGCAGTATTAACCTGTCGGTGGACGGCGTGACCTACCAGGGCAGTGTGATCCGCCAGGTGCAATTGACGGCTGGTGTCGCGGATGGCGCGGTGACGCTGACGCGTGCGGCGGCGCTGTTGCCTGGCGGCTCGGACGTCAACCTGTCCGGTCGCGCCACCAATAGCGACGCCGGTCCACGGTTCGATGGTCGCGTCGAGATGGCGTCCGACAACTTGAGGGGACTGCTGATCTGGCTCGGGTCGGATGTGTCGCGGGTGCCGGGCGGCCGACTGACGCAACTTGCCGCGACGGCCGATGTCTCCGTCACACCCGACCTGTTGGAAGTCGGCAACGCCAACGTCCGCGTCGACGGAACGACGCTGACCGGCGGACTGGCCTATCGGCTGCAGGATCGCCCCTCGTTCGGTCTCTCGGTAAACATGGACCGCCTGAACCTTGACGGTTACCTGCCCGCTGCGTTGCCGACAGCGGAAGCCGCAGCGACGCAAACGACCGCCGAACAGCCGGCAATCGCCGCCACGGGGCCGCTGTCCCTGCTTGGCGCATTCGATGCGAACATCGTCGCTACGGTCGGGCAGCTCACCTACAACGGCGTGCCGGTGAAGGCGATATCGACGGAGCTGTCGCTGGTCGAGGGGCTGTTGAACATCCGGCAGGCTGAACTGGCGGACGTCGGTGGCGCGGCCCTGCGGGTCTCAGGCAGCGCTTCGGGGTTTGCCGACCAGCCGACAGTAGATCTGACCACCAGTATCGAGGCTGCAGATCTGGGCGGTGTCGCCCGGTTGGTGGCGATCGACCTTCCGGTAACGCCTGACCGGCTGGGCGCGGTCAGTCTGCTCGGCAAACTGAGCGGCGACGCCGAGACGTTGTCGATCGACGTCAGCGGCGGCGTCGACGATGCGACAGTGTCGGTCAAGGGCAGCATCGCGGACCTCATGGCGGCGCCGCTCGTGGATATCGCATATCGGCTGGACCACCCGAGCCTGGCGCGCCTGTCGGACATGCTGGAATTGACGCTGTCGCCGGATCCGACCGCTGACTCGGCCATCGGGCTCAACGGCCGGTTGGTTGGCGGCACCGCATCGGCATCGCTGCAACTGAAGGCGACTCTGGCGAACATGCAGCTGGAGGCGGCTGGCGAGGTGGTCGGTGAAGGCGACGAGCGGACATTTGCCGGGGATATTGACTTGCGTGGCGATGATCTGATCGCGACGCTGGCGGGGCTGGGCACCGGCTACCGGCCCGCCGTGCAGAATCCGGGCGGTTTTGCACTGACCACGCGGTTCAACGGTACCGCGTCGGCGATGCAGGTTGCCGCCTTGACCGGCAGTGTTGGACCGGCGCGGTTCGAAGGGGAGGGTCGCGTGACATTCGACGGGCCGCGCCCCTTCGTCGTCGCCAGCCTGGCTACCAATGAAATCATCGTCGATCTGTTCCTGCCGCGGCCGCCCGGTGAAACCGCGGGCGGTGCCGGTACGGGTACGGCTGGCACGGCCCGTACGATGCCGCAGGAGCGATGGTCACGCGAACCCATCGACCTGACCTATCTGGATTTGGCCGACGCAGACATCGAACTGCAGGCGGCTGGCCTGGTGTTTCAGGATTATCCGTTCGCTGAACCGCGGCTCAAACTGAGCTTGCGCGACGGGCTTCTGAAGATCGACGACCTGACCGGCCGGTTGTTCGATGGCGACGTTGCGCTTACGGCGGAGCTGAACACCAAGCCGTTGCCGACCATCGCCGTCGATGTGCAGGTCACGGATGCCGATCTGGAACCGATGTTGAAAACCGCGCTCGATCTGGATCAGGTGGCTGGATTGGCCGGTTTTCAGGGCCGCTTTGATGCGGTGGGGCAAACCGAATGGGATCTGGTGCGCTCACTGAACGGCACGGCGATGCTCGCGGCGCGTGACGGCACTGTTCGGGGCTTCGACATGCAGCGGCTGAGCGATCGCCTCGACAAGCTGACCGAGAATGCGCATTTTGTCGATCTGCTGTCCGGCACCTTCGCCGGCGGCGAGACAGCGATGCAATCGGCCGAAGGCCGTTGGACGATCGAGCATGGTGTTGCCCGGACCGACGATACCAGGGCGGTGCTCGATGCGTCGGAGGCGCGGCTTGCCGGCACGATCGACCTGCCGGCCTGGCAACTCGACCTGCGTGGCGTTCTCGACCTGACCGAGCATGACGACGCGCCGGAGTTTGGCGTGCATGTCACGGGGCCGCTCGACGCACCGCGCCGCGATCTGAAGACCCGGGAATTGGAACAGTGGTTCGTCGCCCGTGTCGGCCGCGAGGTGTTGCGCAAGACGCTGGATAAGAACGACCGTGGCGGCGCAGCAGGCGCGATCCTGGATGCGCTGACCGGGCAGACGGGCAGGGCGCCACGGCCGAGCGCACCGGCGCCAGCGCCGGCGTCGCCACCGGCCGAATCGAACGGACAGACGTCCGAGACCCCGGCACAACAGCCGGCCCCGCCCGTGAAGCTCGACGAGGCGCTCGAGGGGGCGATCCGCAATATCCTGAAACGCTAGTCGTCCTGCTGTTGCAGGCGGCGCAGAATGTAGACGCGGACGGCACGGCTCAGGGCGCCGCTGCGGTTCTCATCGATCTCGGAGATGATGGCGGTCATGGTGCGGCCGTCCTGATCGGCCAGCTGCCGCAACGTGTCCCAGAACGCACGCTCCATCGACAGGCTGGTGCGGTGGCCGGCCAGCCGGAACGACCGGCGCAGCAGTTCGTCCGGTGCGCCGGTCATGTCGTCGCAACGCCGATCAGGCGCGCGGACCGGTCATCCGCTCGGGCCGGACGAACTTGTCGAAATCCTTCTCTTTCACCAGCTTCAGTTCGACCGCCGCCTCCTTCAGCGTCTGCCCCTTGCGGTGCGCATGCTTGGCGATCTTGGCCGCATTGTCATAGCCGATATGCGGCGCCAATGCCGTCACCAGCATCAGCGACCGTTCCATCAGTTCGGAAATCCGCTGCTCGTTGGCCTCGATGCCGGCGACACAGTTGTCGGTGAAGCTGACTGCGGCATCGCCCAATAGCTGGATCGACTGCAGCAGGTTGTAGATCATCACCGGTTTGAACACGTTCAGTTCCATGTGACCGTTGGCGCCGGCGACGGTGATCGCCGTATGGTTGCCGATCACTTGTGCGCAGACCTGGGTCAGCGCCTCGCACTGGGTCGGGTTGACCTTGCCCGGCATGATCGAGGAGCCCGGTTCGTTCTCCGGCAGGCTGAGTTCGGCCAGGCCGGAACGCGGACCGGAGCCGAGCAGGCGGATATCGTTGGCGATTTTCATCAGGCTGGCGGCGACGACATTGAGAGCGCCGGAGCACTCGACGATCGCGTCATGCGCGGCCAGCGACTCGAACTTGTTTTCCGCGGTCTTGAACGGCAGGCCGGTGATCTTGGCGATCTGCGCCGCCACCGCCTTGTCGAAGCCGACCGGCGCGTTCAGGCCGCTGCCGACGGCGGTGCCGCCCTGGGCAAGCTGTTGCAGGCGCGGCAGGGTGTCCTTGACCCGGGCGATGCCGTACTTCACTTGGGTGGCGTAGCCGGAAAACTCCTGACCCAGCGTCAGCGGCGTCGCATCCTGCAAGTGGGTGCGGCCGATCTTGATGATTTTCTTCCACTGCTTCGACTTGGCGTCGAGCGCCTTGTGCAGATAGCTCAGCGCCGGAATCAGGTGCTGGTGCAACTGCTGTACGCCGGCGACGTGCATCACCGTCGGGAAGGTGTCGTTCGACGACTGGCTCATGTTGCAGTGGTCGTTCGGGTGCACCGGCGACTTCGAGCCCATGGTACCGCCCAGCAGTTCGATGGCGCGGTTCGAGATCACCTCGTTCGCGTTCATGTTGCTCTGCGTGCCGGAACCGGTCTGCCAGACCACCAGCGGAAAGTGATCGTCCAGCTTGCCGGCGGCGACTTCCTTGGCCGCGCGGATGACGGCGCGGCCGCGCTTCTTGTCGAGAATGCCCAGCGCCATGTTGGCCTCGGCGGCGGCGTGTTTGACGATGCCGAACGAGCGGATCACCGACACCGGCATGCGCTCCCAACCGATCTTGAAATTTTGCAAAGATCGCTGTGTCTGGGCACCCCAGTAGCGGTCTGCCGGCACCTGAATCGGGCCAAACGTGTCGGTCTCGGTGCGAATATCTTTGCTGGTTTTGCGCATCGGCGTTGACGTCTCCATGATGGGAACCCTCGTGACGTGGGCAGGGAATAGCACGCATGCACATTTTATTGAACGGTCTGATGACACAGGCCGGCCGGGAGCGCCTTCAGCAGCGATTTGCCGATCGCGTGAGCATCGATGGCCTCAGTGGAGACGAGGATGAGGACACTCGCGCCGCGCGTCTGGGGCGTGCCGACGTCATGGTCACCATGGCCTTTGACGGCAGTTTTCCAGCGGCACCGAAGCTGAAGCTGGTGCAACTGCCGATCTCCGGGCTCGATCAGATCGACCTGGCGGCGGTGCCGGCGCAGGCGGCCGTCTGCAACGTCTATGAGCATGAGATCGGCATTGCCGAGTATGTGTTCGCCGGCCTGCTGCGGCACATGATCGACCTTGACGGCATCAACGACCGCTTCAGGCAGGGCGACTGGTCGGACAGCCCGCGCTTTGCCGGCAACACGCGCGGCGAACTGGCCGGACAGTCCCTGCTGTGTGTCGGCTATGGCAACATCGGCCAGGCGATTGCCCGTCGTGCGGCCGCGTTCGACATGGAGGTGCTGGCCGTCACGCGCTCGCCGCGTCAGTTGGAGCCGATGCCGCGGCGGCTCGGCAGCTACGATGCCCTGCCCGACCTGCTGCCGGAAGCCGATGTCGTGGTGATCTGCTGTCCGCTGACGGATCAGACCCGTGGACTGCTCGATGTCGACGGGCTTGGCGCCATGAAGGACACGGCTATTCTGGTGAATGTGGCGCGCGGCCCGATCGTCGATGAGGATGCCCTGTTCCAGGCGCTTCAGGTGCGGCAGATCGGCGGTGCCATCCTCGATACCTGGTATCAGTATGCCGATCCCCGGCATCCCGATCTATGGCCGTCGCGCCACCCGTTTCAGGAACTCGACAATGTGGTGATGACGCCGCACCTGTGCGGCTGGACCGAAGGGCTGCTCGATCGTCGCTGGGCCAGGATCGGCGATAATCTCGCTGCCCTCATGGACGGCGGCAGCTTGATCAATGTGGTGCGTGAAGCTGCCGGCTAACCCGGCCCTGCGTCGCGTACCGCGACCCGTCTACTTGTTGCGGAACTGGTCCAGCGTCACGACGTTGTCGACGCCCTGATCGTTCTCCGCCATTGGCGGCTCGTCGTCGGTTTGATCGTCGGCGGCCACGGGTAGGGCGTTGACCGGCTCAGCCGGCGCGTTGTCACCTTCCGCGTCGTCGTCGCCCGCTTGCGCCTGAAATTGCAGGCCGAACTGCACGCTGGGATCGAAGAAGCTGGTGATCGCGGCGAATGGAATGTGCAGGCGCTCTTGGCGCTTGTTGAAGCTGAGCGTGATTTCGAACCACTCGCCGGTGATGTCGAGGCCCCAGAACTGGTGCTGCACGACGATGGTCATTTCATCCGGATAGCGGTCCTTCAGATAGTCGGGAATGTCCACATCGTCGGCGCCGGTGCGAAAGCCGATGTAGAAATGATGGTTCCCGGGCAGGCCATCTTCGGCGGCTTGAGTCAGGGCGGTCCGGACCACGCCGCGCAGGGCGTTTTCCACCAGCCCGTTGTAATTCATGAGATCTTGCGCCATCGACGAACCGCTTCCCGCTATCACCGCCCGGTCACGTGCGCTGCCGGGCGTTTCGTACATATAGGCATAGATTACTTGGATTCCTCGTCGGGAAACAGCGACAAAGGTCAGACAGGCGCGAGTGGGGGGCTTCTGTTGCCCGGTGCCCCCCGAACCGCGCTTACCGTCAATTAGGCAGCGAGCGCCATTTCGTTATCATTGGCACTTGTAGAGATGGCCCGATGTCGGTGGTACCATGCCGAGCGCAGACTGTACCTTTACCACGCACGTCGATCCTGGTTCGCCCCCATCAAAAACACACTTGCACCCGCCTGATATCAGGCTGTCGATTGGCAGTTCGCCGCCGATTCGGTGGCAAATGCGCTTTTGGTGGAGGCGCCGGGCACTGCCCCCGGGTCCGTAACGCTTATTCCGTACCGCGTTTAGCGCCATAGCCGGCAAGCCGGCACCTCTAAATATAAGTGATTGCACCGGTTTTTCCAATATCCGAGGCGAACGGGGGATGTGCGATAAAGGGACCGGCTTTTTCCGGCGCAATCGCGGTCGAAGCGTCTATGTTGCCGGCCTGTGACATCCCTTCATGTGTGGCAGGAGCGCCCATGAACCTGAGCGACGACCAGCGCCAGGAAATCCAGACCCTAAGGCAGCAGGAAAACACCACGCTGCGGGCCACGGCACCGGCGCTGGAGGAACTGCTTTATGAACCGCTGCCGGTGCTCGATCACGGCTTCGTCCGGGTCGTCGATTACATGGGCGATGATGCGGCCGTGGTGCAGGCGGCGCGGGTGTCCTACGGCCGTGGCACCAAACGCGTCAGTGAGGATCGTGGTCTGATCCGCTATCTCTTACGTCACCGGCACACAACGCCGTTCGAAATGTGCGAGATCAAGTATCACGTGAAACTGCCGATCTTTGTGGCGCGGCAGTGGATCCGGCACCGCACGGCGAACGTGAACGAGTATTCCGGGCGTTACTCGATCCTGGATCGCGAATTCTACATCCCGTCGCCGGAACACCTGGCGGCGCAGTCGACGAGCAACCGCCAGGGCCGCGGCGACGTGCTGACCGGCGACGAGGCCGTGCGGGTGCTGGACATCCTGCGCCGCGATGCCGAACGCGGTTATGCCGGCTACCAGGAAATGTTGAACGAGGACGATGACGGCAATGCCGTCGACCCCGATCGGCAGGGCCTGGCGCGCGAATTGGCGCGGATGAACCTGGGCCTGAACATATATACCCAGTGGTACTGGAAGACCGACCTGCACAATCTGATGCATTTCCTGTCGCTGCGGGCTGACCCACACGCGCAGTACGAGATCAGGGCATTTGCCGATGCGATGATCGAGACGATGCGCCGCTGGGTGCCGCTGACGGCCGAAGCATTCGAGGAGTACCGGATTGGCGGGATGAACCTGTCCCGTACCGGCCTCGATGTGGTGCGCCGGATGATTGCCGGTGAACAGGTGACCCAGGACTCAAGCGGCATGCCACCGCGCGAGTGGCGCGAACTGATGGCGGCGCTGCAGCCGGCCGACTGACCTGGCTTGTTGGCACGAAGTCCCGGCGGTCGGTAGCCAAAGGGCCAGCTAGGCGTCCGGTGTCTTTCGGTCGCGCACGGCGATGTCGAAGTGCAGTACGTCTTCGCGAGCGCCCAGTTTGGTGTAAAGCGCGATCGCCGGGTCGTCGCCGTAATCGGCCTGTACGAATATGACATAGGCGCCGCGCTTGGCGGCGATGTCGCCCAGTTCTTCGATCAATGCCGTGGCCACGCCGTTGCGGCGGTGAGCTTCCGCCACCGCGAGGTCGTAGATGTAGATCTCGCTGCGCGCCTGCTCGAACTTCTCCAACTCGTATGCGACAAGGCCGCCGATCACGTTGTCGTCTTTTGTTGCGACGACGACGATGACATGTTCCTTGGCCAGCAGCCGTTCGAGGTAGCCGGTGCCGGGTACCGCGCCGCGGTAGGTGTCGGGATCTTCGAATGCCACCGCGAAGACCGCCATCAGTTGATCCATCAAGGCGAGGTCGGACGGTGTGAGCTGGCGCGTGGCGTAAGTTGAGACTCGCATATCTCTTTCGCTCACCGGTTCACCGCGATCTCGAAATGCACGGCGTCCTCACGTCGGCCCAGCTTGCTGTAAAGAGCAATCGCGGCGTCGTTGTCTCTTTCGGCCTGGATGAAGACCAGGTAGACGCCGCGCCGTTCGGCGATCGCGCGGACCTCGTCGATCATCGCGGTCGCGACACCTTGCCGGCGATCCGTTGCCGCCACGGCCAGGTCGTAGATGAAGATCTCACTGCGCGCCTGCTCGAACTTCCTTAGCTGATAGGCGCAGAGCCCGCCGACGACGGCGCCCTGCCTGATCGCTACAACCGCGAAGAAGTCGTCTCGGGCCAGTAGTTGGCTGGTGTAGTCCGCGCTTGGAATGGCGCTGCGATAGATGTGGTGTGCATCGAAAACGTCGGCAAACAGCTCCATCAGAGCGTCCATCTGAGAAAGATCGGACGGCGTCAGCTGGCGGGTTATGAACGAAGCGGCGGTCATGTGCGGCGGCCGGATGGAGATCACCTAGGCTGCGTCGGCACCAGTATCCGACAACATCGTTTCGATCAATCGCTGTACCGATTGCGCGGCGGCGATGGTGGCCATGGTGTGCGGGCGCCCGGCCAGCAGGGCGGCCAGATTGTCGAGTTGATGCTGCATCGCTGCGCCGCGCGGATCGGTGAGGCCGGGCAGACGCGGTTCCCAGGCATCGCCGTCGCTGGCGTACAGATTGAACCAGTCGTTCAGGCGCAGCGATCCGCGCTCACCCCAGACCGTGTATTCGACCAGATCGGGCCCGATACCACCGCTGGCGGCGGCGACGGTGACTGGCAGGCCATCGCAATCGAGTTGCGCGAGCGCATGGGTTTCGCACAACGCCGGATCATCGGGGTAGCCGACAATCGCATCGATCAGCTCAGCCGGGCCGAACAGTCGTTCCGTGAGGTAGATGAAATGCGACACCACTTCGCGAACGAAGCCGCCCTGTGCACGCAGGCGCAACCAGTCGGCACGCGCCTGCCAATCGCGCGGCCAGCGTCGGAACTGAATACGCAGGTCGACGCGAACCAGCTTGCCGAGTTCGCCGGCTTTGACGGCGGCCTCCATGGCATCGACGGCAGCCGACGAGGCATGGACGAAATTCACGGCCGCCTTGGTGCCGGAGGTTTCGACCAGATCGGTCATGGCGGCGCAGTCGGCGAGATCGATAGCAAGCGGCTTCTCGCACAACACGGCCTTGCCGGCGGCCACGGCAGCCTCGACATAGCCGCGGTGATAGTCCGGCGGGCAGCCGATGTAGATGATGTCGTTGTCGTCGTGGCCGATGACGTCGTCGGCGCTGGCGCCGATGCGGACAGCCGGCCAACCTGCCGTCACTTCGGCCCGGGCGTCGGATGCCGGGTCCCATCCGGCGGTCACGTCGAAGCCGTCGTGCTTCTCGACATTGGCCAGCAGCCGCTGTCCGATGGTGCCGAGACCGATGATGCCGATGCGGTGCGTCACGGCCGTTGCCTCCCTGTCATGTCGTCGATCCGCGTTGTCGCGTTGCGCCCTATTCCATGCTGATGCGCGGTGCCGCGCGGACGGCGGATGGGCCCGAGAGCTTATCCGCCACCGTTTTCGCGATGGCCTGGAACGCCTGCGCTTCGCCACTGTCGGGTTGGCTGACGACGATCGGCGTGCCGGCGTCGGAATGCTCGCGGATGGTCAGGTGCAACGGCACTTCGCCAAGGAAATCGCAACCCAGCTCGCGCGCTGTCTCGCGTGCGCCGCCGTGCCCGAAGATGTCGGTCCGTTCGTGACAGTGCGGGCAGAGGAAATAGCTCATGTTCTCGACGATGCCGAGTACCGGCACCTCGGTGCGGCGGAACATGTTGAGGCCCTTTCTGGCATCGATCAGCGCAACGTCCTGCGGCGTCGATACGATGACGGCGCCGCTCAGCGGGACGCGCTGTGCCATCGTCAGCTGTGCATCGCCGGTGCCGGGCGGCATGTCGACCACGAGCACATCCAATTGGCCCCAGTTCACGTCACGCAGTAACTGTTCCAGCGCCGACATCACCATGGGGCCACGCCAGATCATCGGTGTGTCCTGATCGACGAGAAAGCCGATCGACATACAGACGATGCCGTGGTTGCGCATTGGTTCGAGTTTGTCGCCGTCGCTTGACGGCTTGCCGTCGATCCCCAGCATGCGCGGAATCGACGGGCCGTAGATGTCGGCGTCCATGATGCCGACCTTCAGCCCCAGGCGGCTTAGGCCCAATGCCAGATTGACCGCGGTGGTCGACTTACCGACGCCGCCCTTGCCGGAGGCGACGGCGATGATCGAACGAATGTTGGGCAGTTCGAGGCGGCCCCCACCCTGCTGCGGTCTGCCTTGCGGCGCTCCGCCAGGCTGCGGCTGGCCGGCGGCGGGGGCATTGCCGTTCGGCGGCCGTTCGGCGGTCAACACCGCGGTGACCGATAACACGCCGGGCAATGCGTTCACGCTGTCTTCGCAGGCTTTCCGCAATGGTTCGAGTTGCGGTCCGCGGGCGGCGTCAACCTCGATGGCGAAGCCGACGTTGCCGTCTTTCACGACCAGACCGGAAATCATACCGAGGCTGACGACGTCGCTTCCCTGGTCTGGATCCTGGACGGTTTTCAGGGCTTCGAGAACTGCCTGCTCACTGACGCGCGCCATTGTGTTTCGCTGCTCCGGCTCTATATGGTTGGCCTGACATATCGTGTGTTACCGTACAAGGCCAAGGGTCCTGCACGGCAATACATTGCGCCAGCCTGAACAGGTGTCCTATAACGCGCGTCAATCGCTGCGTGCAAAGTGAACGGTTCGGAGTGGCGCGAAAAACTGCAGGTGAGCGGTCCATCATGAAAATTGGGAGCGGGATCTAGATCATGCCCTGGAGCAATCAAGGCGGCGGCGGCGGTGGTTGGCAAGGTGGCGGCGGCCGCGGTCCCTGGGGGCAAGGCCCGCAGCGCGGCGGCGGTGGTGGCGGCGGACAGCCACCCAATCTCGAAGAACTTCTCAAACGCGGCCAGGAACGGTTCAAGGGAGCTTTCCCTGGCGGCGGCAGGTGGGGCGGCAAAGGCATTTTGCTTGTCGTGATCGTCCTGTTGCTCGCCTGGCTGATGAGCGGCTTCTATCGCGTCGGCACAGATGAGGCGGGTGTGGTCCTGCGTTTCGGCAAGTATGACCGGACGACCGAACCGGGCCTGAGATATCACCTGCCGGTCCCGATCGAGACCGCGGTGACGCCGACGGTGACGCGCATCAATCGCGAGGACATCGGCTTCCGGTCCGTGGATGAGATCGGCCGGTCGACGCCGCAACGCGACATTCCCCAGGAAAGCCTGATGTTGACCGGTGACGAAAACATCGTCGACGTCAACGTCGCGGTGTTCTGGCGCATTGGTATCCGCGAGAACGACATCCGCAACTACCTGTTCAATATTCAGCGGCCGGAGACCACGGTGAAGGCAGTGGCCGAGAGTATCCTGCGTGAAGTCGTCGGCCAGAGCCGCATCGACGATGTGCTGACCGAAGGTCGAGAACAGGTCGAGTTGGTTACTCAGGAACGGATGCAGCAAACGCTCGACACGTATGGCGCCGGTATCCTGATCACCCAGGTGAAGATGCAGAAGGCGGACCCGCCGGCGGCTGTGATCGACGCCTTCCGCGACGTTCAGGCCGCACGTGCCGACCAGGAACGTCTGGTCAATGAGGCGCAGGCCTACGCGAATGACATCATCCCGCGCGCCCGAGGTGAAGCCGAACGCATCCGTCTGGATGCCGAAGGTTATCGGGAGCAGACGGTGGCCGAGGCCGAAGGTGAGGTGTCGCGCTATCTCGCGATCTACAACGAGTACCGTCAGGCCCAGGACGTGACCCGGCGTCGCCTTTATCTCGAGACGCTGGAAAACGTGCTGGCCGGCATGAACAAAGTGATCATCGACAGTGAGGGCGGGCCCGGTGTGGTGCCGTACCTGCCGCTGCCGGAAATACAACGGCGCGCTCAACAGAACCAGGACCAGGGGGCACAGCAATGACCCGGAATCTCGCAACAGGCGTCGCCGTCATACTGGTTGCATTGGGCCTGGTTGCCTATAGCGCCGTCTTCACCGTCCACGAGACGCAACAAGCGCTGGTGCTGCAGTTCGGCCAGCACGTTCGGACGGTCCAGGAGCCCGGCCTGAACTTCAAGCTTCCGCTGGTCCAGAACGTCGAATACATGGAAAAGCGCATCCTCGACCTCGATGCGCCGCCGGTTGAAGCGGTGGCGTCCGACAAGAAGCGGATCGTCGTCGATGCCTACAGCCGTTTCAAGATCGAGGACCCGCTGCTGTTCTTCCAGGCGGTTCGCACCGAAGAGACCGCCCGCTCGCGCCTTGGCTCGCTGGTGAATTCGAGCCTGCGAAAAGCCCTGGGCCGGGTGGAACTTGAAACCGTGCTGTCGGGCGAACGTTCGGCGCTGGTGCGGGAGATCACCGGCGACGTGAACCAGGAATCGGAAAAGCTGGGTATCACCGTCCTCGATGTCCGGATCAAGCGCGCCGATCTGCCGGAAGCTAACAGTCAGGCGGTTTATCGCCGGATGCAGTCGGAACGTGAGCGCGAAGCCCGAGAGGCGCGCGCGCGCGGTTTCGAACAGAGCCAGAAGATCAAGGCCGACGCCGACCGCCAGCGGACGGTGCTCCTGGCGGAAGCGCAGAAGTCCGGTGAGATCATTCGTGGTGAAGGCGATGCTATTCGTAACCGCATCTATGCAGAAGCGTTCTCGAAGGATCAGGAATTCTTCGGTTTCTACAGGTCGCTACAGGCTTATCGCCGGGCGCTGACGTCGGGAGACACGACCATGGTCCTGTCGCCGGAGAGCGAATTCTTCCGCTACTTCGGTGATACGTCCGGCGGCGCGGCGCGATAGCAGTAACGCTTACCTCCGGCCCTGCCCGGACTGGGATCTGGCCGCAGCGGAGTGAGATGTGAGCGAATTCCTGATCGCGATCGGGCTTGTCCTGGCGATCGAAGGCGGCCTTTATGCGGTGTTTCCGGGCGCGATGAAGCGTATGATGCTGGTCGTCCTGGCACAGTCGGAAGAGCAGTTGCGCGTTGCCGGGCTGGCCGGGGCCGTGTTGGGCGTCGGAATTGTTTGGGCCGTGAAGACACTTCTGGTGTGAGCGGACATGGTGACACGCACACGTTATCCGGCGGCAACCTTTTATTCGCCATTTTCGACGCTAGATTTACGCCCAGACAGGATATTGGCCGTCTGCAACGGTGCTCGCTGAGCATTGCCGGCCGGTGGCACAACTTTCGGCCGGCTGCATGTTCGGCAGCGGTCGCACAAAGGGAGAGTGAGCCGTGAAACCCGTTTCGCGCGTTCGATTCAACGTTTTTGGCCGCGCCGCGGGCCTTCAGCGCAGCCGTCGGTCGATTGCTGCCGCCGGGCTCGCCATGGCCGCCGCGATGTCGTTGGCCGTTGCTCCGGCCTCGGCGCGGTCGGCGCCGGATAGCTTTGCCGACCTGGCCGCCCGGCTGTCGCCGGCGGTGGTGAACATTTCGACCACGCAGAGTGTCGGTGCCGGCGGTGCACAGCCGGAGTTCCGCGTTCCTCCCGGTTCGCCGTTCAAGGAGTTTTTCGAAGAGTTCTTCGAGCGCAACCGGCCGCAGCAACGCTCACGGCGGGCCACCTCGCTTGGCTCCGGTTTCGTGATCGACGAAGACGGCCTTGTGGTCACCAACAACCACGTCATCGCCGAGGCCGACGAGATCTCGGTTCGCCTGTCCGACGGCACCAAGCTGGCGGCCGAAGTCGTCGGCCGTGACCCGAAGACCGATCTCGCGCTGCTGCGGGTCGAGACCGACAAACCACTGCCGTCGCTTGGCTGGGGCAGTTCGGATGATGCCCGCGTGGGCGACTGGGTTATCGCCATCGGTAATCCGTTCGGCCTGGGCGGATCGGTTACCGCTGGCATCGTGTCGGCGCGCGGCCGTGACATCAACTCGGGCCCATACGACGATTTCATTCAGACCGACGCGTCGATCAACCGCGGCAACTCAGGCGGTCCGCTGTTCAACATGGATGGCGAGGTCATCGGCATCAATACGGCGATCTTCTCGCCGTCCGGCGGCAGCGTCGGTATTGGTTTCGCCATTCCGTCGGCGCTGGCCCGCAACGTGATCGAACAGCTTGAGGAATTCGGCAAGACCAAGCGCGGCTGGCTGGGCGTGCGTATCCAGACCGTGACCGATGAAATTGCCGAGGGACTTGGCCTGGATGAAGCGAAAGGTGCGCTGGTCGCTGGTGTCACCGAAGGCGGGCCTGCGCAGCAGGGTGGTATCGAACAGGGCGACGTCATTCTTGAGTTCGACGGCAAAGAAGTCGAAGAGATGCGATCGCTGCCGCGTATCGTTGCGGAAACGCGGATTGGCAAGGACGTTGCGGTTACGGTCTGGCGCAAGGGCGAGGCTACCGACGTGACGGTGCAGATCGGCGAACTTGAAGAGGCTGAGGAGTTGCTGGCTGCGACGGACGGCGGCCCGGCCGAGGCCGGGCCTGATCTGGTTACCCTGGGCATGACCCTGGCAACGATCACGCCGGAACTGCGCACGCGTTTTGAGATTGCCGAAGATGTCGATGGCGTCCTGGTCACCGACGTCGAAGCCGATGGCCCGGCAGCGGAGAAAGGCATCCGGCCCGGCGACGTCATCGTCGAGGTACAGCAGGACGAAGTGGCCCGGCCGCAGGACGTGCTCGAGAAAGTGAAGAACGTGCGCGAGGCGAGCCTGAAGTCGGTGCTGCTGCTGTTGCGTCAGCGCGCCGGTGAGATGCGGTTCGTGGCGGTCAAGCTCGACGACAGCTGATCGCCGGTCCGGTCGAGGCGCGGTGCGCCTGCGCCCTCAATCGAAGACGAACTCGTCGCGGCGGTAGCCCTGCAGGTAGAGTAGCGCCGTAAGGTTGCCGTGATCGATGCGTGCCGCCGCCGCTTCGGCGACCAGAGGTTTGGCGTGGAACGCCACGCCAAGGCCGGCGGCCTTGACCATTGGCAGGTCGTTGGCACCATCGCCGACCGCCAGCGTCGCAGACGCGTCCAGATCCTGTTCTTCGGTCAGTTGCCGCAGCGCCGCCAGCTTGGCATCGGCGCCGAGGATCGGTTCGGCCACCTGCCCGTTCAGACGTTCCCCGTCGAACAGCAGGCGGTTGGCGAGGTCGACGTTGAACCCGGCCGCTTCGCGCACCTTTGACGTGAAGGTACGAAACCCGCCGGATACCAGTGCCGTATAGGCGCCGTTCGCCCGCATCGTCTGGACCAGGGTGCGTGCACCCGCCGTCAGGCGAATGCGTTCGTCGTAAACGCGGTCAAGCGTTGTCTGATCCAGCCCGGCCAGCATCGCCGCCCGCGCCCGCAGTGCTTCGGCAAAGTCCAGTTCGCCCCGCATTGCCCGTTCGGTGATTGCCGAGACTTCCGGTTTCAGACCCAGCATGTCGGCCATCTCGTCGATGCACTCGACGGTGATGATGGTGGAGTCCATGTCGGCGATCAGCAGGCGTTTGCGCCGGTTAGCGCCGTCTGGCTGTGCGAACAGATCGACCGGCGCGGTGGCCAGCCGGTCCCGTGCCGCCAATGCAGCGCCCGGCCGGTCGTCCGCGAAGTGAAGATCGCAGGCCTCATTCGGGCCAAGCCAGTCGATATGTAAAACATGGCCAATGGCGTCTTCGGCCGCCCGCACGTGGTCGTCAGTCAGCGGGTTGGCTATAAGTGTGAGAATTCGGGTCATGTTCCGGAGCGAGATGCACGCGCGGTGCCGCAGCAAACCATTCTGATAGCCGGGCCGACGGCAAGCGGCAAGTCTGCGCTGGCGCTGCGCTTGGCGGAGCAGGTCAACGGCGTGATCATCAACGCGGACTCGATGCAGGTGTACCGTGAGCTGCGCCTGCTGACCGCGCGTCCGTCGCCGGCCGAAGAAGCCCGCATCCCGCATCGGCTCTACGGCGTTCGGTCGATGGCCGATCCCTGTTCTGTCGGGCAATGGCTCGAACTGGCCCTGACCGAGATCGAAGCGGCCTGGACGGCCGGGCAGGTGCCGATCCTGGTGGGGGGCACGGGTCTCTACTTCACTGCGTTGACCGAGGGGTTGGCGCCGGTGCCGGATGTGCCCGCGTCGATCCGCGCGCGCTATCGCGGCCGGCTGCAGACCGAGGGCAGCGCGCCGCTGATCGCGGAACTCCGGACGCGCGATCCGGAGATGGCCGCGAGGCTTCAGGCCGCCGACCCGCAGCGGGTGGTTCGTGCGCTCGAAGTGCTGGAGGCGACGGGACAATCGCTTGCCTATTGGCAAGAACAGACCGGCAGCGGACTGCGACTGCGGCATCCTTGGCTCGGCGTTGTACTTGAGTTGCCGCGGCCGCTGCTGTACCGGCGTTGCGACCAGCGCTTTCTGAAAATGCTGGATGCAGGCGTCCTCGATGAGGTTGCGATGGTCGATGCATGTGGCTTCGACCGCGACCTTGCCTCGATGAAAGCGCTCGGCCTGCCCGAGCTGATCAGTCACCTGCACGGTGAGCTGAGCCGAGAGGAAGCCGTCCAGGCGGCGCAGCAGGCGACCCGTCGCTATGCAAAACGGCAAATGACCTGGTTCAAGAACAAGATGATTACGTGGAATAGGGTGTTTGAGCAAGATTCGGAAAGTTTTTTTGATCGAATCATGCCAATCGTGAGTTGGTTTCTGTTGACCCCCTAGTGGGGAGTGTCTATCTTGCGACCAACCGCGCCGGTTGCACCGGCGCGGTCTATTGTTGTCCGGGGTCTGCTTGGCCTGCAGGCGTCACGAGAGCCGACGCAAAGGTCTGCCGACCCTGGAATCCCTGAAACAACGAGGTCGTTTGGTTGTGATGGCGGCCTTCTTATGAGATCCGAGGAGTATCAAATGTCCGCCCAGGAACAGACCGGTACAGAAATGGCCGGCGCCCAGATCATCGTCCAGGCCCTGATCGACCAGGGCGTGGAGGTCGTATTCGGGTATCCGGGTGGTGCGGTACTTCCGATCTACGATGCGCTATTCGCACAAAACAGTATTCGCCACATTCTTGTGCGCCAGGAAGGCGGCGCGGTGCATGCGGCCGAAGGCTACGCGCGCTCAACCGGCAAGCCCGGCGTCGTCCTGGTCACCTCGGGCCCGGGGGCGACCAACGCGGTCACCGGCCTGACCGACGCGCTGATGGACTCGATTCCAGTGGTCTGCCTGACCGGTCAGGTTGCCACCCACATGATCGGCAACGACGCGTTCCAGGAAGCCGACACGGTGGGCATCACCCGCCCCTGCACCAAGCATAATTACCTGGTGAAGGACACCAATGACCTTGGCCGGGTTCTGCATGAGGCGTTCTATGTCGCGACTCATGGCCGCCCCGGCCCGGTCGTTGTCGATCTGCCGAAGGACGTCTGCGTTAACAACGGCACCTACGAACGTCCTGACCTGGAGAATGTGCAGCACAAGACCTATCGGCCGCAGATCGATGGAGACGATCAGCGCGTCCGCGATGCGGTCAGGCTGATCGCCGGCGCCAAACGGCCGGTGTTCTACACCGGCGGCGGCGTTATCAATTCGGGGCCGGAAGCATCCAGGTTGTTGACCGAATTCGTGCAGATGACCGGCTACCCGATCACCAACACGCTGATGGGGCTCGGCACCTATCCCGGCACGGATCCGCAGTTCCTCGGCATGCTGGGCATGCATGGCACCTACGAAGCCAACAACGCCATGCATGACTGCGACGTCATGATCGCCATCGGCTCCCGCTTCGACGACCGGATCACCGGACGCCTCGATGCCTTCAGCCCGGGGTCGACCAAGATTCACATCGACATCGATCCCTCGTCCATCAACAAAAACATCCGGGTCGACCTGCCGATTATCGGCGATGCGACGGCGGTGTTGCGGCGGATGATCGACATCTGGCGGGCCGAGAGTTACCAGCCCGATGGCGAGGCGCTGCAGAACTGGTGGCGCCAGATCCAGACCTGGCGGTCACGTGACTGCCTGCGCTACGACCAGACCGGCGATGTCATCAAGCCGCAATACGCGATCGAGCGCCTTTATGAACTGACCCGAGATCGGGAGACGTTCATCACCACCGAAGTCGGCCAGCATCAGATGTGGGCCGCGCAGTTCTTCAAGTTCGAGCAGCCGAACCGCTGGATGACCTCCGGCGGGTTGGGCACCATGGGCTACGGCCTGCCGGCGGCAATGGGCGTGCAACTCGCCCATCCGGATGCATTGGTGGTCGATATCGCCGGTGAGGCGTCGATCCTGATGAACATTCAGGAGATGTCGACAATCCGCCAGTACGGCCTGCCGGTAAAGGCGTTCATTCTGAACAACCAATGGATGGGCATGGTGCGCCAGTGGCAGGAATTGCTGCATGGCGCCCGCTATGCCGAAAGCTACGTCGAGTCGCTGCCGGATTTCGTCAAGCTGGCCGAGAGCTTCGGTGCCAACGGCATGGTGGTAGAGAAAGCGGGCGATCTCGACGACGCGATCCGCGAAATGATCGCCATCGATGGTCCGGTCATTGCCGATATCCGGGTTGAGCAGATGGAGAACTGCTTCCCGATGGTGCCGTCGGGTGCCGCCCACAACGAAATGATCCTGCCTGATATGGGTGAGGGCACGGCGCGGCCCGGCGTGACCGACGACGGACTCGCGCTCGTCTAACCGCCCTCCATTGTAGATTTGAACCACTGACCTGTCGGTCCGGCCGGGCATTGCGACCCGGCCGGCGGCAGCAATTATCGAGGACGAAATGAGCGCCGAATCCGAGGCGGAAGTGCGTCATACCATCGCGGTGCTGGTCGACAACGAACCAGGCGTCCTGGCCCGCGTCATCGGCCTGTTCTCAGGCCGCGGCTACAACATCGAGAGTTTGACCGTGGCGGAGGTCGATGAGCAGAACAACCGTTCTCGCATCACCGTTGTCACCTCCGGCAGCGAGATGATCATCGAGCAGATCAAGGCACAACTCGACCGTCTTGTACCGGTGCACATGGTCGTCGATCTCACCGCCGATGGCCCGTCGGTCGAGCGTGAGCTGGCGCTGATCAAGGTGGTGGCGGAGGGCGAGGACCGTATTGAGTCGCTGCGCATCGCCGACATCTTCCGGGCGCGGGCGGTCGACTCCACGCTTGGGTCGTTCATTTTCGAAGTCACCGGCAGCTCGAGCAAGGTCAACGCCTTCATCGAACTGATGAAGCCAATCGGCTTGAGCGAGGTATCGCGGACCGGCGTCGTCGCCATTGCACGTGGTGCGGACGCCATGTAGAGATGGCCGGCCTTTGGGCCGCGCCGGATAGATCGATCGGCTCTCCGAGGCGTGAGGGCTGAGACCAAATCAATAGGGATGGACAAGGAAAAGGATCTCGACATGCGCGTCTACTACGACCGTGATGCAGATGTGAATCTGATCAAGAACAAGAAGGTCGCTATCGTCGGCTACGGCAGCCAGGGCCACGCTCACGCCAACAATCTGAAGGATTCCGGCGCCAAGGAAATCGTTGTCGCCTTGCGCGAGGGCAGCGGCAGTGTGGCCAAGGCCGAAGCCGCCGGCTTCCAGGTGATGGCGCCGTCGGAAGCGGCAAAATGGGCCGACGTTGCGATGATCCTGACCCCTGACGAAGGCCAGGCGGACCTGTGGGAGAACGACCTGCGGCCGAACATGCGGGAAGGCACCGCCATCGCCTTCGCACACGGACTGAACATTCACTTCAACCTGATCGAACCGCGTGCCGATATGGATGTGTTCATGATCGCGCCGAAGGGCCCGGGCCACACCGTGCGGTCCGAGTTCGTGCGCGGCGCGGGCGTGCCGTGCCTTGTCGCGGTCGATCAGAACGCCTCCGGCAACGCGCTGGAGATTGCGCTCAGCTATTCCAGCGCCATCGGCGGCGGCCGGGCCGGCACCATCGAAACGACGTTTCAGGAAGAGTGCGAGACCGACCTGTTCGGTGAACAGACCGTGCTGTGTGGCGGCGTCGTCGAATTGATGAAAGCTGGCTTCGATACCCTGGTGGAAGCCGGTTATGCGCCCGAGATGGCCTATTTCGAGTGCCTGCACGAGATGAAGCTGATCGTCGACCTGATCTACGAGGGCGGCATCGCCAACATGAACTACTCGGTGTCGAACACGGCCGAATATGGCGAGTACATCACTGGGCCCGAGATCATCGACGATCATGTGAAAGAGAAGATGCGCGATGCGCTCAAGCGTATCCAGTCGGGCGAGTTCACCCGCATGTGGATGCTGGAGAACAAGGTCAACCAGACCTCGTTCAAAGCGGTGCGCCGGCGTAATGCGCAACATCTGTCGGAAGAGGTTGGTGAGAAGTTGCGCGGCATGATGCCGTGGATCGCCGAGCAGCGTCTGGTCGACAAGGAAAAGAACTAACTCGCTCCAACGTGGCGTCGACACCGACGCCGTTGGCCGAAATGGACGGGGTCGCCAGTTGGCGGCCCCGTTTTGTTCTTCTTATGCCGCGACTCACCAATAACGCGCAGTCGTCGTGTCGAAGAGTTTTCGTTTCGCGCCAATAGGGTTAAGCGAAAATTAAGCGTAATCGCATATCAAGACTACGCAACGCTGGTCGGCGGAATATGAGTTTGCTTTTCGCTTGCGACCGGTGTTGGGTGATCGTAAGAAATAACCGCAGTCCTGCGAATATCGTTGTTACAGTTTGCCGCCACGGGGCGACGAATATCGCAGAAAAACTGTCGGGTGGTGAGGGCCGGCGGGGCCGGTTGGCTGATATTGACGACATTGGCAGGTTGCAGGACCACAAACGACAACGTTTACGTTCGCCAGGCTCGGCACGCGTATGCGCCGTCGATCGGCTGCATTCCTCTACCGCGTAGGTCTAACCGCTGAAGCCTGAGGCGCTATAGGTGTTTTCCAAACTCTTTGGACTGCTTTCGGCCGACATGGCCATCGATCTCGGAACTGCCAACACCCTGGTCTATGTGAAGGGTCGCGGCATCGTTCTGAACGAGCCATCCGTTGTCGCCATTACCAACCGGCGCGGCAAGAAGATGGTGCAGGCGGTCGGTGACGAAGCCAAGATGATGCTGGGCCGTACGCCGGGCAACATCGAAGCCATCCGGCCGCTGCGCGATGGTGTCATCGCCGACTTCGAAGTCGCGGAAGAAATGATCAAGCACTTCATCCGCAAAGTGCACAATCGGCGCAGCTTCGCCAGCCCGCTGGTCGTGGTCTGCGTACCGTCGGGATCGACCGCGGTCGAACGGCGCGCCATTCAGGAGTCCGCGGAAAGCGCCGGCGCACGCCGGGTCTATCTGATCGAGGAACCGATGGCCGCGGCGATCGGCGCGGGCCTGCCGGTGACCGAACCGACCGGCTCGATGGTCGTCGATATCGGCGGCGGCACGACCGAGGTTGCGGTGCTGTCGCTCGGTGGCATTGTCTATTCCCGCTCGGTGCGCGTCGGCGGTGACAAGATGGACGAAGCCATCATCGGCTATATCCGCCGCACCCATAACCTGCTGGTCGGCGAAGCCACGGCAGAGCGGGTGAAGAAGGAAATCGGTTCCGCCTGTCCACCGGAAAACGGCGAGGGCGCAACCATCACCATCAAGGGCCGCGACCTGATGAACGGCGTGCCCAAGGAAATCATCGTCAGCCAGCGGCAGATTGCCGAGAGCCTGGCCGAACCGGTCGGCGCGATCGTCGAAGCGGTCAAAGTTGCGCTTGAACATACGGCGCCGGAACTGGCCGCCGACATCGTCGACAAAGGCATCGTTCTGACCGGCGGCGGCGCGCTTCTTGGCAATCTCGACTTCGTGCTGCGGCACGCTACAGGTTTGCCGGTATCGATTGCCGATGAGCCGTTGTCCTGTGTCGCGTTGGGCACCGGTCGCGTGCTGGAAGACATGAAACACTTCAGCGACAAGGAGGTCTTCGAGACCGCCTATTGACGCTGGCGGCAGGCGACGCTGTTCGTTGCAGGCCACACCCTGGATCGCGGGTTTAAGCGAGTTTGAACGTGGCTATGCGGCCAAGATACAGCGAAGTCTCACGCGTTGCGCTGCCGGCCAAGGCACTGGCGCAACGCTTCGCCTTGCTGTTGCTGCTTGGCGCCGCCGCGGTGCTGCTGGTTATCGGCAAAACCCACAACGATGCCGTCGGACGAATGCGGACGGCGGCCATGGACGTTGTGGCGCCTGTCCTCGATGTGGCGACGCGGCCGGTCGAGGCAACGGCGGCAGCGGTCGACGAGATCCGTCATTTCCTCGGTACCTACGACGAAAACGTGAAATTGCGCGAAAGCGTCGTGCGTTTGCAGCAATGGCAGGAGATCGCGCGGCGGCTGGAACGTGAGAACGCCGTCCTGCGATCGCAGCTCAACCTGGTGCCGATGCCGCAACCGACCTACGTTTCCGCCCGCGTCGTCGCCGATGGCGGCGGTCCCTTCGTCAAGACACTGCTGGTCAACGCAGGCGTGCGCGACGGCGTACACCGCGGGCAACCGGCGGTCACCAGCGCCGGCCTTACTGGCCGGGTGGTGGAGGTCGGACGTCACTCGTCGCGGCTGCTGCTGCTGACCGACCTGAACTCGCGTGTGCCGGTGATTGTCGAGTCGTCGCGATATCGCGGCGTGTTGGCCGGTGACAACAGCGTGCAGCCGAGACTCATCTTCCTGCCGACGAACGCCAAGGTGAATGTCGGTGACCGGATCGTCACCTCCGGTCATGGCGGTGTGTTCCCGCCGGGACTTGCGGTCGGCGTGGTGTCCTCGGTTGGCGATGGGAACATTCGCATCGAACCGTTCGTCGATTTTGGGCGCATCGAATACGTCAGTATTCTGCGCTACGAGTTGCCGCATCTCGTCGACTTCAAGGATGCCGAGGCCGGCGCAGGGGGCGATTGATGGCGGGCGGGGTGTTGACGCGTGCGGCTACGACGGCCCGTGTCCTGGCCCCCACACTGGTGACATTGCTAATGGTGATGGTCGCTGCCGTGCCGTTCGGCGTGCCCAGCAGCCTAGCGCTTCAGCCCGTCGTGGTGTTGCTGCCCGTCTACTACTGGAGTGTCTATCGCCCGGACCTGATGCCGATCGGCGGGGCGTTTTTTATCGGCTTGTTCGTTGACCTGCTGGCCGCCTCGCCCTTCGGCTTGACGGCCGCCCTGTTGGTGCTGGTGCAGTGGGTGACGGCCAGCCAGCATCGTGTCCTGGTCGGCAAAGGGTTTTGGGTGGTGTGGCTTGGCTACGGCCTGATTTCGGCCGGCGGCATGCTGCTCTACTGGCTGGTGTTCAGCATTTTCGCCCAGCAGGCCGTAAACCCGACGCCGTTGCTGCTTGGATTTGTGCTGGGGCTGGTGACCTATCCGGCCCTGTCGCATATCTTCGGTCAGTTGCATCAGAAGCTGTTGCAAGTCTGATATGGAACGCGAGAGCAACCGGCACAAAATATTCGGGCGGCGTGCCGCGCTGCTTGGCGGTGGTCAGCTTGTGCTGGCGACGGTGCTGGTCGGGCGGATGTACTATCTGCAGGTTGTCGAGTCGGCGCAGTATCAGATGTTGGCCGACGAGAACCGCATCAACATGCGCCTGCTGCCGCCGCTTCGGGGTCTGGTGCTCGATCGGTTCGGCAGTGAACTGGCGCGCAACCGGCAGAATTATCAGGTCGTCCTGGTGCCGGAGCAGGCCAACGATGTCAACGAGACGCTGGACCGGCTCGCCCAGATCGTGCCGATCAACGATCGTCAGCGCCAACGGGTCATGCGCGAGGTCCGCCGCCGCCGGCCATTCGTTCCCATTACGCTTCTCGAGAACCTGACCTGGGAGCAGTTCGCCCGTCTGAACGTGCTGCTGCCGGATCTGGCCGGCGTGCAGCCGGAAGTCGGTGAAACCCGCCACTATCCCCATGGCAACGAGACGGCACATGTCGTTGGCTACGTTTCCGCCGTGTCGGACAAGGAGCTGACCGGCGATCCGCTGCTCGAGTTGCCGGGCTTTCGCATCGGCAAGAATGGCATCGAGCGAGTGTTCGACGAAAGCTTGCGCGGCAAGGCCGGCAGCCAGCGGGTCGAGGTGAATGCCTACGGCCGGGTGATCCGCGAGTTGGCGCGTCAGGATGGCGTCGCTGGCGACAGTGTCGTGTTGTCGATCGACGCCGAGCTGCAGGAGTCGATCGCCCGGCGCCTGTCGGAAGAGAGCTCTGCCGCCGTGGTCATGGATGTTCACACCGGCGAGGTGCTCGCCATGGTGTCGACACCCGCTTACGATCCCAACGCTTTCAGCATGGGGCTAACCAGCCAAGCCTGGCGGGAGCTGGTCGAACATCCGCGCGCCCCGCTGACCAACAAGGCAGTCTCGGGACAGTATCCGCCAGGGTCGACCTTCAAGATGATCGTCGCGTTGGCTGGGCTGGAGGCCGGCGTGGTGAACCCCGAGCACCGCGTCTTCTGCAATGGCGTCACCACACTCGGCAAAACCAAATTCCATTGCTGGCGCAATCGCTATGGCGGCCACGGCTGGCAAAACATGCGCCAAGCCATTGCCGAATCCTGCGATGTGTACTTCTACGATTTGGCGCGGCGGCTGGGTGTGGAGCGCATTGCCGCAATGGCGGAGCGGTTCGGCCTTGGCCGCCAGCTCTTCGTCGAACTGCCCGGCGAGAAGCCGGGTCTGGTGCCGACCCCGGAATGGAAGCAGGCTGTCATGGGCACGCCCTGGCAGCTCGGCGAAACGTTGATCACCGGCATTGGTCAAGCCTACCTGCTGGCGACGCCGCTGCAGCTGGCCACGATGACGGCCCGGCTCGGCAACGGAGGATTTGCCGTGCGGCCGCGACTGATCCGCGATGCCGGTGCGGTTGGTCCGAGCGAGATTGACGAACCGGCCCGCGCACCGTCGATCGGGGTGTCGCGTCGCAACCTTGAATTCATCCTCGAAGCAATGACCGATGTCGTACACGGCGAACGCGGCACGGCGCGCGCTGCGAAGCTCGATGAGGACGTCGGCGCCAGAATGGCTGGCAAGACCGGCACCGCGCAGGTGCGCCGGATCACCAAGGCGGAGCGTCAGTCCGGCGGCAAGCAGGCTGAGGACACGCCGTGGCGCGAGCGCCATCATGCCCTGTTCGTCGCGCTGGCGCCGGCCGAGGCGCCGCGCTATGCGCTCGCCCTCGTGATCGAACATGGCCAGTCCGGTGGTTATGCGGCGACGGTTTCGAAGGACATCATGGCAGCGGTGATGCGCCGCGATCCCAGCCGGCGGCCGGCGCTGGGGCGCGTCGCCGCCTCGACGCCGCCGCCGCAAGGACAAGGCATATGAGCCTCTATCAACCGCTCGGCCGTCGGCGCGAACTGTCGCTGCCGCAGAAGCTGAAGGAACTGAACTGGTTCCTGGTGCTGGTGATCATCGGCGTCGCCTCTGTCGGCTTTGCCATGCTGTTTTCTGCCGCCAACGGCGCGGCCGACCCCTGGGCGTCGCGGCAGATGATGCGCTTCGGTGTCGGCCTCGTGGGCATGCTGGCGCTGGCGCTGATCGACATCCGGTTCTGGCTGCGGCATGCCTACCTCGCCTTTGCGCTGGCGCTGATCATGCTTGCCGCCGTCGAATTCATGGGCGTCGTCGGCATGGGCGCGCGGCGCTGGGTCGATTTCGGATTCGTTCAGTTGCAGCCGTCGGAAGTGATGAAGATCGCCATGGTGCTGGCGCTGGCGCGCTACTACCACAGCCTGACCATGGAGGAGGTGGAGCGTATCCGCCGTCTCGCCATTCCGGCACTGTTGGTGCTCGTACCGGTCGCGCTGGTGATGCGCCAGCCGGACCTCGGTACCGCCGTGCTGCTGTTGGCAACGGCGGCGGCGATCATGTTTGCCGCCGGCGTGCGCTTGTGGAAGTTCGGCCTTGCGCTTGCCGCCCTATTGGTGGCGATCCCCGTGGCCTGGCGTTTCATGCTGCACGAGTACCAGAAGCAGCGGGTGCTGACCTTCCTCAATCCGGAGCGCGATCCACTCGGCGCCGGCTATCACATCACCCAGTCGAAAATTGCGCTCGGTTCCGGCGGCGTCTACGGCAAGGGCTTCATGCAGGGCACACAAAGCCACCTGTCGTTTCTGCCGGAACGCCACACGGACTTTATTTTCACCATGCTGGCGGAAGAATTCGGTCTGGTCGGCGGCATCGGGCTGCTCGGCCTCTATGTGCTGATCATCGCCTACGGCTTCGCCATCGCCGTCCGCTCGCGCAGCCAATTCGGCCGCCTGGTTGCGATCGGCGTCACCAGTACCTTCTTCCTCTACGTCTTCATCAACATGGCGATGGTGATGGGCCTGATCCCGGTGGTCGGCGTGCCGCTGCCACTGGTGTCTTACGGCGGCACGTCGATGATCTCACTGCTGATCGGCTTTGGCCTGCTGCTGGGCGTGTGGATCCACCGTGACGTCGTGTTGCCGCGCAATCCACGTTTGATGACCGATTGAAGATGATCTGCCGCCGGCGCTGTGTCGGCACAGTCTCGGGTCAGACGAAGCCGATGTGCGCGTCGTCGGTCGCGAGGTAGTCGTTCAGGGCACGGTTCTTAGCGTCCGCGACGCAATGGTGGCGGCAGCCGGCGCGCGGGTTCAGGCCGCTGAGGCGCGCTTTGTTCTCCTTCGAGAACCAGAACTCCAGGAACCGGCGCCCTTCGAGCGAACCCAGCCTTCCGCTGTCGGTATAGGCCTTGTCCTGACAGCTATAGACGCACGCATCGGCACCGATCACGGTCAGCATGTTGGCGATCGAACAGCGGTCGTAGTCCTTGGTGAACATCTCCGGCAGGCGGTGATAGTGATCTATGACAGCAAAGCCATCGTCCTCCAGGCAGCGCATCAGCCCGATCTGCCGTTTCACGGTTGCCTCAATCGAGGCGTGGTAGCGATTGTTCTCCGCCCCGTCGTTGCTGACGATGCAGGCCGAGACTTTCACGTGTGCCACGCCGGCCAGCTTCAGATTGCCGGCTAGTTCGGTGAGGTGGCCGGCGTTCGCGCGATCGACGATAAGGCTGGCGCCGACGGTGCACTCGCTTTCGCGGCGCGAAAAGGCAGCGATGTTGTCGATCACCTTGTCGAATTCGGCAACCGGGACGCTGCGGCTTTGTGCGTAACTGATGCCATCCCAGCCATCGATCGATATGCGCAGCCATGTTGCGTGGCGTGCCATGGCGTCCGCGACCTTGCCGCGTAGCTGCGAACCGTTGCTGAGGCAGCCGATCTTGATGCCGGCGGCGCCCAGCTTCTCGACGGTTTCTGCAAAGTAGGGATAAATCAACGGTTCGCCGCCGCCGGAAAAGGTAACGGCCCGCACCCCCATGACCTTCAAGTCCTCGATGATCTCGAGCATCTTTCCGCGCGGAATGCGGTCGCGGCTGTTCATTTCTTCGCCCAGGCTCAGCGAGTCGCTGCGATAGGCGCAGAAATAGCAGCCGTGGTTGCACACGTTGGTCGGCTTGATGCGCACGTGTACGGGTGGCGGGATCTCGCCAACGCGCATCGCGGCCAGATGGCCGGTAAAATGGAACGGCTTTAGCGCGGAATATACAGAAGTGGTCATCGGTCCGCCTGAACGGCTTGTCATTGCCGCTCAGTGTCGGGGCGTAGGGTTGCCGGAGGTTTAACTTGCCGGGGCTGCGGCGTTCTGTCGCGCGTTGATCCGTTCCGCCAATGCCAGCGTTCGCCGGGCGCGGTCGACCACCGGCTCGTCGATCATCTGACCCTGGAACTCCACCGATCCGCGACCGGCCGCGATGGCCTCGTCGTAAGCATCGATCATGGCTCTTGCCGTCGCCACTTCGTCGTCGCCGGGGGCGAATTCTTCGTTGCAGATCGTCACCTGTGTCGGGTGGATGCAGGCCGCGCCGAAGAAGCCAAGACGCCGGGCTTGCCGAATGGTGCGGCGGAACTTGTCCTGGTCCTGGTACTCGGCAATCGAACCGATAAAGCCGAGCGGCACGATGCCGGCAGCGCGCGCGGCGAGCAGCATCTGCTGGCTTGGATAGAACAGCGCCTCGGGGTCCGGCTGCATATCCGCCGACAGGGCGAAGTCTTCGCCGCCCAGCGTCATCGCGATGACCCGCGGGTGCGCGCCGGCGATTTCCCGAGCGTGGAACAGCGCGTCCGCCGTCTCGATCATCGCAAGCAGTCGGGTGTGCCCGACCGGCAGGCCGTTTTCGCGCTCGACCTCGTCGAGGATTTCGGCCACGGCGCGGATGTGACTCGCGTCCGCGACCTTCGGCAGCGACAGCGCCGTTACCCTGGCGCAGACCGATGCCTCGATATCGCGCACCGTTAGGCGCCACGGCCGATTGACCCGGACGACCACATCGGCGCCGGCCTGGCTCACGGTTTCCGCTGCTGCATGCACCAGCGTGCGCGCCTTCGCCTTCTCGGCCATCGGGACACTGTCCTCCAGGTCCAGAATGATGGCATCTGCGCCACGCTTGTGGGCCGAAGCGACGAACTTCTCCACGTTCACCGGCACGAACATCAGCGATCGCCAGACCGGCATGTCGGCTTGCGTCAAACTACGCCCTCCTGCTGCAGGCGGGTCAGCGCGTCGCGGTCGATGCCGATCTCGCCATAGATCTCTTCGTTGTGCTGTCCGAGTGTTGGCGCCGGGCGCCGTATCCCGCCGGGCGTTGCCGACAGGGCGGCCGGCAGATTGTGCATCGGCAGATAGTCGATCTCGTCATCTTCGTAACAGGTGATGACCTCGCGCGCCTGCACCATGGGGTCGTCGACGATTTGCGTGATGTCGGCGACCGGGCCGACCGTGACGTCGGCGGCCTCGAAATGCGCGAGGATCTCGGCCTGGGTGAAGCGGCCCATGAATTCGGCGACGATCGGGTCCAGTTCGTCATTGTTGGCAACCCGGTCGGCGTTGGTCAGGAAGCGTGGGTCGTCGATCAGGTCCGGCCGGTCGATGGCGCGGAACAACCGCTCCGCCATCGACTGCATCGAGGCCGACAGGGCAACATAGCGGCCGTCCTTGCAGCGGTAGGTGTTGCGCGGCGCCGTTGTCGATGACCGGCTGCCATTGCGCGGGGAGACCTGGCCGGTGACGTGATAGATCGCCGCCTCCGGTCCCAGAACGGAAAAAAGCGGGTCGAACAGCGGCAGGTCGATCACCTGACCGTTGCCCCCGTTCACCTCGACCTCGCGCAGTGCGACCATGGTGGTCGTGGCGCCATGCAGGCCGGCCACCATGTCGGCCAGCGCCAGCGGCGGCAGCACCGGTGGGCGGTCAGGGAAACCATTCATGGCGGCAAAGCCGTTGCGTGCTTCGACCAGGCTGCCGAAGCCAGGCTTGTTGCGGTCGGGCCCGGTCTGGCCCCAGCCCGACACCCGCACCATCACTAGTTTAGGGTTGCGCTGGAACAACGTGTCGGGCCCGAGGCTCCACTTCTCCAGGGTGCCCGGCACGAAATTCTCGACCAGCGCGTCGGCGCTCTCAATCAGGCGCAGCAGCAAATCCCGGCCTTCCCCCTGGCGATAGTCGAGGGTGATGCTCTTCTTGTTGCGGGCATAGACCTTCCAGAACAGGCTGACGCCCTCGACCCGCCAGTTGCGCAGGTCGTCGCCGGTTTTCGGGCGCTCCACCTTGACGACATCGGCGCCGAAGTCGGCCAGTACATGGGTCAGGGCGTTACCGGCCACGAGGCGCGACAGGTCGAGAATGCGCACGCCGTCAAGCGGTGCTTTCGCCGTTTCGTCATAGCGCCGAATGGTTGGCGATGCGCTGGTCATGCGGTCTCCCTTCGATATGCGTTGCAACGCCGTGCCTGCCGCGGGATGTATGTCGGGCGGCAGGGCGCGGGTGTTGCAGACGCCACCGTCAGCGTTTTAGCGCCGGTTCAGCGGCCCTTCCAGTTCGGCTTGCGCTTTTCGGAGAAGGCCAGCGGCCCCTCGATGAAGTCTTCGCTGTTACGCAGCGCCTTCACCGAGTCGTAGGGATGCCGGTAGGCCTCTTCGAGCGATGCGGTATCGAGGCCGCGCAGCACGACATCCTTGCTGGTCCGGATCGACACTGGCGAGCATTCGGCAATCTGCTCGGCCCAACGCTTGGCGCCGCTTAGCGCTTCACCCTCGGGCACTACATCGGTGACGAACCCCAGCCGGTAGCCTTCTTCGGCCATCACCCGACGGCCGGTCAGGATCATGCCCATTGCCTGCTTCTGGGGAATCTGGCGCGGCAGGCGGTGCAGGCCGCCGGCGAGCGCAGCAAGGCCGACGCGGGGTTCCGGCAGGGCGAAGAAGGCGTTCTCCGATGCGACGATGATGTCGCAGGCCAGGGCGATTTCGAACCCGCCGCCCATCGCCAGGCCGTTCACCGCGGCGATCAGCGGCTTAGACATGTTGAACCGCTCCGTCAGGCCGGCGAAACCGCTTTCCGGCCGGTCCATGACGCCGCCCTGGGCCTGCCATTTCAGGTCGTTGCCAGCACTGAAAGCTTTGTCGCCGGCGCCGGTGACGATGCCGACCCAAAGCTCCGGATCGGCCTCCAGTTCGTTGAACAGGGCATCCAACTCAAAGTGCGCTGCCGAATGCAGCGCGTTCATCACCTCCGGACGATTGATGGTGATGGTCAAAACGTGTCCGTCGCGTTCGGCTTTGCAGAATTCCGGCATTTTGTCCTCCATTGGTGCTCTTGTTCCGGCCCGGGTCCGCGCTAATATCAAAAGTAGGCGCGGGCGTTCGCCCGTCGGCCCATCCTTCCCGAATATTGCCCTCAAGGCCAGAGACGAGGAGTTGCGATCGTGAAATTCGCCATTGGACAGCCTGTTCCCCGGCTCGAGGATCGCCGATTGCTGACCGGCGGCGGCCGCTATGCCGATGACCTGCGCGCCGACGGCATGGCTTTCGGCTATGTGCTGCGCTCTCCCTATGCCCATGCCGACATCGGCGAGATCGATACGGCCGACGCCGCCGCGATGCCTGGGGTATTGACGGTATTAACGGCGGCCGATGTGGCTGCCGACGGCCTTGGCGACATGCCCTGCCTGATCCCGCTGCAAAGCAAGGACGGCAGCAATCGCGCCGACACGCCGCGTGGCATCCTGGCGCGCGATCGGGTTCGCCATGTCGGCGAGCCCGTGGCTTTCGTCGTGGCGGAAACGCTGACCCAGGCCCGCGACGCCGCCGAAGCGATCATGGTCGATTATGACGAGCGCCCGGCGGTCACCGACACCGCGCAGGCGGCCGACCCCGGCCAGCCGCAGGTCTGGGATCACGCGCCGAACAATGTGTGCTTCGACTGGGAGAGCGGCGACAAGCCGGGGGTCGATGCAGCGTTTGCCAAGGCGACCCATATCGTGCGGCTGGATCTGGTGAACAATCGGGTCGTGTCGAACCCGATGGAGCCGCGGGCCGTGCTGGCCGACTATGACGCGGCGACCGATCGGTCGACCCTGTTCACACCGTCCCAGGGTGTGCATTTCATCCTGCCGCAGCTGGCCGACCAGATCCTGCATCTCGACAAGGAGAAGCTGCGCATTGTCAGCTACGACGTCGGCGGCGGTTTCGGTACGCGCATCTTCCTCTATCCCGAGCAGTGCCTGGCGTTGTGGGCGTCGCGTCGCCTGCAGCGTGCAGTAAAATGGACGGGGGAGCGCAGCGAGATCTTCATGTCAGACTACCAGGGTCGCGACAATATCTCGACGGCGGAGCTCGCACTCGATGCCGATGGCCGGTTTCTTGGACTGCGTGTCACCACCTTGGCGGCGATGGGCGCCTACCTGTCGAACTACGGGCCGTTCATCCCGACCTTGGCCGGCACCAACATGCTGGTCGGTCTCTACCAGACCCCGGCGATCCATGTGAACGTGAAGGGGGTGTTCACCAATACCGTGGCGACCGACGCCTATCGCGGTGCCGGCCGGCCGGAAGCCGCCTATCTGGTCGAACGGCTGACCGATCTGGCGGCGCGCCGGATCGGCATCGGCGTCGACGAAATCCGCCGCCGCAACTTCATTCCGCCCGAGGCGATGCCCTATACCACGCCGCTCGGCGATACCTATGACAGCGGTGCATTCACGGCGCTGATGGAAGAGTGCATGGCCAAGGCGGACTGGGCCGGCATCGAAGGCCGCCGGGTGGAAGCAAAGAGCCGCGGCAAACTGCGCGGTATCGGTCTGGCCTGTTACATCGAGCGCTGCGGCGGCGGCAACCCGGAGACGGCGGTGGTTGAGTTCAACGATGACGACACCCTTACCGCCTTCATCGGCAACCAGCACAATGGTCAGGGGCATGTCACCACCTATACCCAGGTGTTGAGCGACCGCCTCGGCATCGACGCCGAGCGGATCGAAATCGTTCAAGGCGACAGTGACAAGGTGCCTGTGGGCATGACGGGAGGGTCACGCGCCGCGCCGGTCGGTGGCGCGGCGATGCTGGGCGTGGCCGACAAGGTGATCGAAAAAGGTCGCAAAGTCGCTGCCGGCATGCTGGAGACGGCTGACGTCGACGTCGAATTCGCCGATGGCCAGTTCACGGTGGCCGGCACCGACCGTCGCATGACCCTGTTCGAGGTTGCCCGCGCTGCTAAAGATCCGGGCAACCTGCCGCCGGATGTGGATGGCACCGGGCTCGACGACGCGTTTACCCGCACGCCGGAAGCGCCGACGTTCCCGAACGGTTGCCATGTCTGCGAGGTCGAAGTCGATCCCGACAGCGGTATCGTCGATATCGTGCGCTATTCGATCGTCGATGACTTCGGCGACAGCATCAACCCGACCATGCTGCAGGGCCAGGTGCACGGCGGCATTGCCCAGGGTGTCGGCCAGGCGATGACCGAGCAGACGGTCTATGAAGCCGAAACCGGTCAGCTTCTGACCGCGACTTTCATGGACTACGCCCTGCCGCGGGCTGATCTCCTGCCGAATTTCGACTTTTCGCTGCACAACGTGCGCTGCACCACCAATCCGCTGGGGCTGAAGGGCGCGGGCGAGGCCGGGACCATCGGCGCCATGCCCGCGCTGATCAACGCCATCGTTGATGCCCTGGAACCCGCGACCGGCCTGCAACACATCGATATGCCGGCGACACCGGAACGTGTGTGGCGCGCGATTCATAGCGGTGCAGAGTTGTAATCGGCACTGTTGGTCTGACATCGGGGTTGCAAGTCGAATTCCAGCCGGTGGAGAATGACGTCTGACGCCGACGTTCTGGTGTGAGCGTGGTGAACCGTTGGAGGGCCGGACAATGGTCGTGACCCAGCGTCTCGATGACGAAGCGCTGTTTCGCCGCGACATGGCGCACGCCGAACCGCGGCAGGTGCGTCAGCACATCCGCAGCGGGCAGTTTTGCGGCCAGACGGCCGGGCTTTCCCTCGGCTATCTGCAGGGCAATCTCGCCATCCTGCCGGCCGATCTGGCGCTCGATTTCGCACGCTTCTGTCAGCGCAATCCAAAACCGTGCCCGCTGGTCGGCGTGTCGGATACCGGCGATCCGATCCTGCGCACGTTGGGCGAGGACATCGACATCCGCTCCGACGTGCCGAGCTACAATATCTATCGCAATGGCGAACTGACCGATCAGGTCACCGACATTGCCAGGCTGTGGCGCGACGACCTGGTGGCTTTTGTTCTTGGCTGCTCGTTTTCGTTCGAGGAAGCGCTGCTCGCCGAAGGGGTGCCGCTGCGCCATATCGAGACCGGCAAAACGGTGTCGATGTACAAGACCAATATCGACTGCGTGCCGGCCGGGCCGTTCCACGGGCCGATGGTGGTGTCGATGCGGCCGCTGACGCCGGCCGACGCGGTGCGTGCGGTGGAAGTCACGGCGCGGTTTCCGATGACCCATGGCACGCCCGTGCATCTGGGCGATCCGGCGGCCATTGGCGTTGCCGATATCGGACAGCCCGACTGGGGCGATCCGACGGACTTTGAGACGGGGGAGATTCCGGTGTTCTGGGCCTGTGGTGTGACGCCGCAGAATGTGATCAGGGAGGCCAAAGTGCCGCTCTGCATCACGCATACGCCCGGTTCGATGCTGATAACGGATTTGCCGAGCAACAACATCGCGGCAAACGACGGGTGAAAACACGAGGGGCGGCACCAAGCCGGCTCCGACCCGATCAACAAAGGAGGCTTGAGTATGCTGAAGGGGTTTCGCAAACATCTTGCCGTCGCGGTCGCCGCGGCGGCGCTGACGGCGGCGGGAAGTGCCGCGGCCGAAGTCCGGCCGTACAACTTCAAGGTTGTCGGTACCTGGGGCAACCTGTCCAATTGGCAGAAGCACGAAAGCCGGTTGTGGAATGAGGAAGTCGGCAAGGCGACCGACGGCAAGTGGACCAGCCAGGCGGCACCGTTGACCGAACTGGGCCTGAAGGGCTTCGAGGTAATGCGCCTGCTGAAGCTCGGCGTGTTCGATGTCGCCCATGGCGTTGTTGGCTACGTCGCATCGGAAAGCGCGGTGATCGAGGGGGTCGACCTGTCGACGCTGGTGCAGGACTGGGACACCATGCGCAAGGTGGCGGACGCCTACAAGCCGACCGTCGATGCCGAGTTCCAGAAGACCTATGGCGCGAAGTTGCTGGGGCTCTACCCGTTCCCCAGCCAGATGCTGTGGTGCGCCAAACCGGTCGAGAATATCAATGACCTGAAGGGTAAGAAGATCCGCGTCTATTCGACGACACTGGGCGATTTCGTCGAGGGCGCCGGTGGCGTGTCGGTGACGATCCCGTTCGCCGAGGTCGTGCCGGCATTGCAGAAGGGCGTCGCCGACTGCGGTATCACCGGCACCATGCCGGCCTATCGCGCCAAGTGGTACGAAGTGGTGACGCACGCCTACCTGATGCGGGTTGGCTACACCATGACCTTCGCGGCGGTGAACCTCGGCACCTGGAACAAACTGGGTCCGGAAGGGCAGGCGCTGCTGATGGATCAGGCCAAGGCCTTCGAGGATCGCGCCTGGGCCGAGACTATTCGCGAAGATGAGATGGGCATCATCTGCAACACCGGTGTCGGTGACTGCACCGAAGGAACCGTCGGCGCGATGAAGAAGGTAGTGCCGACCGACAGCGACCTGAAGGCACGCGAAGATATCCTGAAGAACTTCGTGCTGGCCCGCTGGGCCGAACGCTGCGGTGCCGACTGCGTGAAGCAGTGGAATGCCACAGTCGGCAAAGTCGTCGGGATCGAGGCCGCTCTGCCCTGATGCATCGTGATTGCCGGCCGGGCGCGCGTGTTGCGCCCGGCCGGTAGCGATTGTCCTCGATAGGATCGCGCTGCCGCATGCGCCATATCGAATTTGCCGAGCGTCTGTCGCGCTATGCCGTGTGGTTTGGCGGCGCGCTGATGATCTTTGCCGCCATCATGGTCACGGTGGACGTGATCATGCGGAAACTGTTCTCGGTCACGCTCGGCGGGGCGGACGAGATTTCCGGTTACCTGTTTGGCATCGCCACGGCCTGGGCATTTTCATACGCCCTGTTGCATCGGGTCAACGTGCGGATCGACGCGCTCTACCTGTTGTTGCCCGGCTGGCTGAGGGCCTTGCTCGACCTCCTCGGACTGATCCTGCTGGCGATCTTTGTCGGCGTGCTCACGTGGCGCGCAACGTTGCTGTTCCAGGACAGCTTGAGCTTCTGGTCGAAGTCGATCACACCACTGCAGACGCCGCTGGCTATTCCGCAGGCCTTCTGGCTGGCCGGGCTTTATCTCTATTTCGTCACCATCCTGCTGGTCATTGCCAGTACCGCATGGGCGCTGCTGCGCGGCGACATGGCTACCGTGCAGCGTCTCGCCGGCGTGCGCACGCTCGATGAGGAGATGGCCGAGGAAACCCAGGGCATGATCGACGACGGCGGGCGGCGCTGACATGCTGGGCATGACGCTTACCATCCTGCTGGTGCTGATTGCCGCCAGCGTGCCGATCGCCGCCGTGCTCGGCATCCTGGCGCTGTCGCTCGACGAGATTTATTCGCCGATGCCGCTGTTTCTGGCGCTCGGCGACGTCGCCTGGCAGAACGGCGTCGAATTCCTGCTGATTGCCATTCCGCTGTTCGTGCTGATGGGCGAAATCCTGCTGCGTTCCGGTATCGCCGAACGCATGTACGGCGCCATGGTGCAATGGCTGTCCTGGCTGCCTGGCGGTCTCATGCACTCCAACATCGGTTCCTGCGCGCTGTTCGCCGCGACGTCCGGTTCGTCGGTCGCGACAGCGGCGACGATCGGCACGGTGGCGCTGCCCGAGGTCGACAAGTACCGCTACAACGAGCGGCTGTTCGTCGGCACGCTGGCCGCCGGCGGTACGCTGGGCATCCTGATTCCGCCGTCGATCAACCTGATCATCTACGGCCTGCTGACCGACACCTCGGTGCCGCAGCTCTATCTCGCCGGCTTCCTGCCGGGGGTGCTGCTGGCCAGCCTGTTCATGCTCACGGTGATCATCGCCTGTCTGATACGTCCGAAATGGGGCGGCGAACCGGTGCAGACGAGTTGGCGCACACGTATCCAGTCGCTGCCCGATCTGCTGCCGCCGCTCGGCATCTTCCTCGTCGTGGTTGGCTCGATCTACGCCGGTGTGGCGACACCGACGGAGGCCGCTTCGCTTGGCGTCGTCGCGGCGCTGCTGCTGGCGGCCTGGAAACGGCGCCTCAATCTCGACATGCTGCGCCTTGCCGTTGAAGGGACCATGCGGACCACGGCGATGGTGATGCTGATCATCCTGGCGGCGATCTTCCTGAATTTCGCGCTGGCCGCCGTCGGCCTGACCCAGGCGCTGTCGGAATTCATCGCCGGTCTGGGCTTGTCGAAGTTCGAGACCCTGCTGGTGATCATCGCCTTCTATCTGATCCTCGGCTGTTTCATGGAAACCCTGTCCATGCTGCTGACGACGACGCCATTGATCGTGCCGATCATCGTCGGTCTGGGCTACGACCCGGTCTGGTTCGGTATCCTGATGACGGTGATGCTCGAGACGGCACTGATCACGCCGCCGATCGGGGTGAATCTCTATGTCGTGCAGGGCGTGCGCAGCCGCGGCACCATGAATGATGTCATCATCGGCACATTGCCCTTCGTTGCCACCATGTTCGTGATGATTGCCTTGCTGGTGGCCTTTCCCGGCATCGCCCTGTGGCTGCCGCAGATGTTCTACTGACCGTACCCAAGCCGCCGCCCGAGGACCTCTATCGCCGGCTGGGTATTCGCCATCCGCGCCCTTTGCCCCTGCCGCGGGTTGACGCAGAATAGCGCCAACCAAAGAGGAGCCATCACATGCAAACCGACGTCATTCGCTGCGACATTGCCGATCACATCGCCGTCGTCACTATGGACAAACCGCCGGTCAACGCCCAGGACCAGCAGTTCCACGACGAGATGATGCTGGTGTTCGACACGCTGAGCGATCTCGACGACGTCCGCGTCGCCGTGCTGACCGGGGCCGGCAAGTTGTTTTCCGCCGGGGCGGACATCAAGGGACGCGCCGGCAAGGTACCCGCGCCGGGCGATCCCTGGCAGCACAGCCGGCGGGCGCGTGAGTGCTTCCATGCCATCATGGAATGCCGCAAGCCGGTGATCGGTGCGATCAATGGCCCCGCGCTGGGTGCCGGCCTCGCCGTGGCCGCCAGTTGCGACATCCTGGTCGCCGGCGAAAGCGCCAGCCTCGGGCTGCCGGAGATCGACGTCGGCCTGATGGGTGGCGGCCGCCACGCCATGCGGCTGTTTGGCCATTCCCGCGCGCGCCGCATGATGCTGACCGGTTACCGTGTGCCGGGGCCGGAACTCTATCGCCTCGGTGTCGTCGAGGCCTGTGTGCCGGACGACGGGCTGATGGACTGCGCCATGGGTTTCGCGCGTGAGATTGCGGCTAAAAGCCCGGTTGCCAGCCGTATCGCCAAGCATGCCCTCAACACCATCGAGGAGATGAGCCTGCGCGACGGTTACCGCTTCGAACAGAACATGACCTATGACCTGACGCAGACCGAGGATTCGCGCGAAGCGATGCTGGCCTTCGCCGAGAAACGCGCGCCGGTCTATAAAGGCCGCTAGGGGGCCGAAGCAGCGAGGGAGGATGCAGATGCCCGGCGCGTTCATGGATGGTTATCGCCCGGCGCTGCGCGGCCGCCGGCATATGACGGTGGCCGGGCATTATCTGGCCGCTCAGGCGGCGTTTCAGGTGCTGGAGGCCGGCGGTAACGCTATCGACGCCGGGGTTGCGGCCGGCATCGCGCTTGGCGTCGTGCAGAGCGACCTCGTCAACGTCGCCGGTGTCGCCCCCATCCTGATCCGGTCGGCCGACACCGGCGAGACCGTCAGCATCAGCGGCCTTGGCTATTGGCCGCAGGCCGCGGATATCGCCACCTTTGCCCGGGCCCATGCCGATGGCGTGCCGGAAGGCATTCTGCGTCAGATCGTGCCGGCGGCACCGGATGCCTGGATCACGGCGCTCGAACGCTTCGGCACCATGCAGTTCCGCGAGGTCGCCCGGGCGGCGATTGCGCTCGCGCGCGACGGATTCGTCATGTACCCGTTGATGGCCGAGCTGCTGGCGTCGAAAGTCGACGCTTACGCGCGCTGGCCGTCGAATGCTGCGATCTATCTGCCGGACGACAGGCCGCCGCAGGTCGGCGAGATGTTCTATCAGCGCGATCTGGCGGCAACGCTGCAATACATGGCGGACGAGGAAGCCGCCACAGGCGGCGGTCGCGCGGCTGGCCTGTCGGCTGCGCGCCATGCTTTCTATCGGGGCGATATCGCCCGCCGCATTGTCGACTTCCATGCGGCGGAGGGTGGCCTGCTGTCCATGGCCGACCTGGCAGATTATCGCTCCGAGGTGGAGTCGGCGCCGTCGGTGCAGTTCGGTGCGCACCGTGTCTATGCCTGCGGGCCCTGGTGTCAGGGGCCGCTGCTGTTGCAGATTCTCAATCTTCTGGATGCGCCGACGTTGCATCGGCTGGGCCACAATTCAGCCGGCTACATCCATCACCTGGTCGAGGCCATCAAACTGGCTGCCGCCGATCGCGAGCGTTGGTATGCCGACCCGCGTTTTGCCGATGTGCCGCTGGATGCGCTGTTGAGCGATGCCTATGCGGCGGAGCGCCGGCAGATGATCGGCGATGCCGCATGTCCCGGTCTGCCGCCGGCCTATGGCGAAACAACGGCAACGGACCGGCCGGCGCAGCCGGTGGGTGGTCGTAGCCTCGATACCTCCTATGTCTGCGTCGTCGACGCGCAGGGCAATGTGTTCTCTGCGACGCCAAGCGATACGTCCTACGACGGGCCGGTGGTCCCTGGGACCGGGATCGTCCCGTCGACCCGCGGGTCGCAGTCGCGCACTGACCCGACGCATCCGGCCGCGTTGGCGCCGGGCAAACGGCCGCGCTTGACGCCCAATCCAGCCATCGCCATCGGCGACGATGGCGCCGTCATGCCATTCGGTACGCCCGGCGGCGACGTCCAATGTCAGGCGATGGTGCAGACGCTCTTGAACGTGACGCTGTTCGGCCTGAATCCGCAAGCTGCAGTGGAGGCGCCGCGGTTCGCCAGCTTCAGTTTCCCCAACTCATTTGCGCCACACGCCTATCATCCCGGCCTGCTGAAGCTCGAGAGCCGTATTCCGGACACCGTGGCCGATGATCTGGCCGGCCGTGGCCATATCGTCGACCGTTGGGACGATTGGCAATGGCAAGCCGGCGCGATGTGCCTTATTCAGGGAGATGCTGCCACGGGCGTGCTGTCAGCCGGTGCCGATCCACGTCGTGCCTGTTACGCCGCCGGCTGGTAGCGCCCAGCGGGGATCACCATGCATATCACCGATATTCGCGAGGCCACAGCCTCGATCACGTCCGACATTCGCAACGCCTACATCGACTTCAGCGGCATGACGATCTCCGTCGTTGCCATCGAAACCAACGTCATACGCAATGGCCAGCCGTTGACCGGGTATGGCTTCTGCTCCAACGGCCGTTACGGACAGAGTGGCATTATCCGGGAGCGGCTGATCCCGCGATTGAGACGTGCCGAACCGGCTGAACTGCTCGACGACAGCGGCCGTCTTCTCGACCCGGCGAAGGTTTGGGCGGCGATGATGCGCAATGAAAAACCGGGAGGCCATGGCGACCGCGCGGTCGCGGTCGGCGCGCTCGACATGGCGGTTTGGGACCTGGTTGCCAAGGCCGAGGACCAGCCATTGTGGCAGCTTCTCGCAGACCGCTACAACGACGGTCAGTTCGACGAGAGCGTGCTGGTCTACCCGGGTGGCGGCTACTACTACCCCGGCAAGGACCTGAACAAGCTGCAGGACGAAATGCGCGGCTATCAGGAACAGGGCTACCGGGTCGTGAAGATGAAAATCGGTGGTGCGCCGCTTGAGGATGACCTGGCGCGTATCGAAGCGGTGCTGAATGTTGTCGGTGACGGTCAGAGCCTGGCTGTGGATGCCAACGGCCGCTTCGATCTGGAGACGGCGCTGGCTTATGCCGACGCGATGACACCTTATGATCTGTTCTGGTTCGAGGAGCCGGGCGACCCGCTCGACTACCGACTGAACGCGGTCCTGTGCGATCACTACCCCGGCGCCGTGGCGACGGGGGAGAACCTGTTCTCCACACAGGAGGCCCGCAACCTTATTCGTTATGGTGGCCTGCGGCCGGACCGCGACTGGATTCAGCTCGACCCGGCGCTTGCCTACGGGTTGACCGAGTATTTGCGTGTACTGGAAATGGTCGAGGCCGCCGGCTGGTCGCGGCGTCAGCTCATTCCGCATGGCGGCCATCAGCTTGCGCTGAATATGGCGGCAGGACTGCAAACCGGCGGTTCGGAATCCTACCCCGGCGTGTTCCAGCCGTTCGGCGGGTTCGCCGATGACTGCGAAATCGTCGATGGCTATGCGACGCTGCACGATGCGCCCGGCATCGGTATTGAATTGAAGTCCAAGCTGTTTGACGAAGTCTCCCGCTTGGTCGGCCGCTAGGTGCGGCATCGCCAATAGAGAGGCAAAACCAGGAAGAACCGATGATCGAATTTTCCCTGACCGAGGAGCACCGCGAGCTTCAGGACCGGACCCGGGCTTTTATTCGCGATGTCGTCATCCCCTATGAGGGTGATGCGCGCGAAACCCCCCATGGGCCGAGCGACGAGCTGCGCGGCGAGCTCATCGCCAAGGCGCGCGAAGCCGGGCTGCTGTCATCGCACGTCGGTACCGACTGGGGCGGTCTGGGGCTGAGCCATGTCGGCAAGGCTGTTGTGTTCGAAGAGGCCGGCTATTCGCCGCTCGGCCCGCATGCGCTGAACATCAATGCGCCCGACGAGGGCAACATGCATATGCTGGAGCAGATCGCCAGCGACGAGCAGAAGGAGCGCTATCTGCGGCCGTTGGCGGCCGGTGAGGTGCGCTCGGTCTTCTCGATGACCGAGCCGGACGGCGGTGCCGGCTCCGACCCGGGCATGTTGAAGACGTCGGCGAAGGAAACCGACGACGGCTACGTCATCAACGGGCGCAAATGGCTCATCACCGGGGCACAGGGCGGCGCCTTCCAGATCATCATGGCGCGGACCTTCGATGCCGGCGGCCAGGATGTCGGTGCGACCATGTTCATGGCCGACATGAACGTCGACGGCTGCCGCGTCGAGCGCGTGCTCGAGACCATGGACAGCAATCTCGCCGGCGGCCACGCCATTGTCGTGTATGACAACGTGCGCGTGCCGAAATCGGCGGTGCTGGGCGAAGTCGGCAAGGGCTTCCGTTATGCGCAGGTGCGGCTGGCGCCGGCCCGGCTGACCCATTGCATGCGTTGGCTCGGCGCCGCGCGGCGCTGCCACGACATCGCGGTTCAGTATGCGCGGGAGCGGCATGCTTTCGGCAAACCGATCGGTGAGCACGAGGGTGTCGGGTTTCAGCTGGCCGACAACCTGACGGACCTGCACATGAGCCGCCTTGCGGTCTGGCACACTGCCTGGGTGCTGGATCAGGGCGAGCGCGGCGGCACGGAGAGCAGCATGTCGAAAGTCTATGTATCCGAGGCGGTGTGCCGCGTGGTTGACCGTGCCGTCCAGGTTCTCGGCGGCACCGGGATCACCGGCGAGACCGTCGTCATGCGGACCTACAAGGACATACGGGCGTTTCGCATCTACGATGGCCCGTCCGAAGTGCACCGGTGGTCGCTGGCGCGCGGCATCCTGAAGGCAAACTAGCGTTTGCGTCTGCCGACGGTGGCGGATCGGCATGTCGGCGCCGCGTAATCAACAACAGTCGAAAACGACAATGGATGACATGGCATGACCAACCTCTATTCCCAGCTCGAGCAACGTTTCCCGGACGATCCAAGTGCCGTATTCATCGAAGCCGACGCGGACGAGATCTACACCTATGGCGCCTTGCGACGGCTGACGGCGCGCTACGCGAATCTGCTGGCTGAGCTGGGCGTGGAAAAGGGCGATCGCGTTGCCGTGCAGGTCGACAAGTCGCCTGAGGCGATCTTTCTCTACCTGGCCTGTTTGCGCGCCGGAGCCGTGTTCCTGCCGATGAACACGGCTTATCAGGCCGGTGAGGTCGACTATATTCTGGGCGATGCCGCGCCGCAGGTGTTTGTCTGCCAGCCCGAGCGGTTTTCCGATATGCGTGATCTTGCAGCGCGCCATTGCGTGCCGCATGTCCTGACCCTGGGCCAGGCGCACGACGGCACCTTCATCAACGCGGCGGCCGGCAAGTCGGAAGAGTTTCTGACCGTCCCGGTTGATGAAGCCGAGGATGTCGCCGCCATCCTCTATACATCCGGCACCACCGGCCGGCCGAAGGGTGCGATGTTGACGCATCGGAACCTGGCCTCGAACACCCAGTCGTTGCACCAGGTCTGGCAGTTCCGCCCGGGCGATGTGCTGCTGCATGCATTGCCGATTTTTCATGCGCATGGCCTGTTCGTCGCGACGAACACGCAAGTATGGAATGGCGGCGCCATGCTCTATCTCAACAATTTTGACGTCGACACGGTAATCGACCTTTTGCCGCGGGCGACGGTGTTCATGGGCGTGCCGACCTACTACGTCCGGCTGCTGGCATCGCAGCGTTTCGACCGCGCGGCTTGCCGGAACATGCGGCTGTTCGTGTCCGGTTCGGCGCCGCTGCTGGAGGAGACCTTCCTCGGTTTCCAGGAACGCACCGGCTTCACCATTGTCGAACGCTATGGCATGACCGAGACGGTCATGAACACATCCAATCCGCTGGGCGGTGAGAAGGCGGGGAGTGTGGGCCCGCCTCTGCCCGGTGTCGAAGCGCGGGTCACCGACGATGCGGGCAATGTGCTGGGGCCCGACGAAGTCGGCACGATCGAGGTGCGCGGCCCCAACGTCCTGAAGGGGTATTGGCGGAACGAGGAGAAGACGCGCAGCGAGTTCCGCGACGATGGGTTTTTCATTACCGGCGACATGGGTCGCATCGATAACGAGGGCTATGTCTGGATCATGGGCCGGGCCAAGGATCTGGTGATCTCCGGCGGGTTCAACGTCTACCCGAAGGAGGTCGAACTCGCGATCGATCTGATCGACGGCGTCGATGAATCGGCGATCATCGGACTGCCGCATCCCGATTTTGGCGAGGGCGTCACCGCCATCGTCGTGAAGAAGCCGAACGGACCGGACGTGACCGAGCAGAAGATCATCGATAGCCTACGCGGCGATCTCGCCAACTACAAAGTGCCGAAGCGTGTTTTTTTCGTCGATGACCTGCCGCGGAACACCATGGGCAAGGTGCAGAAGAACCAGTTGCGCGACCGCTACACCGATACCTATCAATAGTATTCCTGTCGCACCCGTGCACGACACTTGCTAGCCTTGGCTTGTGGTTGACGCAAGGGAGGTGGACGTCATGTCTTTGGCGATGACGACAGCGGAGCGGGAAGCGTTTCTGGCCGATGTGCATGTTGGCGTGCTGAGCATTCCCGATGGTGACCGCGGCCCGCTCGCCGCGCCGATCTGGTATGACGTCCAGGACGGCAATATCGTCGTGCTGACCCAGTCGACATCGCGCAAGGGACGCTTGCTGACGGCCGGTCGTCGCGTCACCCTGACGGCGCAGCGCGAGACGGCGCCCTACGCCTATGTCAGCGTCGAAGGGCCGGTGACAGCGATTGAACCCTACGATCTCGACGGCGATCTGTTGCCAATGGCAGTCCGCTATCTCGGCGCAGATCAGGGGCGCGCCTATGTCGAAGGCTCGCGTCCGACCTGGAATTCGCAAACCAGCATCAAGGTGACGGTTGCACCAGCGCGCTGGCTCACCGTCGACTATGCCAAACGCGACGGCTAAGGCGTGGCGCGATGAAGATCGGTCTGCAGATCTATCTCGGCGGCGAAGCGGCGACGCCTGAGTTTTTGGCCAAGGCGGCGGCGGCGATCGAGGCGCGCGGCTTTCACGCAGTCTGGCTGGCGGAACATGTCATCCTCCCGCCCGAAATTACGTCGCCATACCCCTATTCGCCCGATGGCAGCTTTCCGTTCGATCCGGCCGCGCTGCCGCTTGAGCCGTTCACGGCGCTGTCGTTCATTGCCGCTCACACCAGCACACTGCGCCTGGCGACCGGCGTTTCCGTGCTGCCGCAGCGCAATCCGGTGTTTGCGGCGAAACAGGCTGCCGATGTCGATGTTCTGTCCGGCGGGCGTCTTGATTATGGCGTCGGTGCGGGCTGGTGCCTGGAGGAGATCGTCGCCCTCGGGACGCCATCGGCGCGGCGCGGCGCCCGTATGGACGAATACCTGCAGGTGATGAAGCGCCTGTGGACCGAGGATCTGGTCGAACATCATGGCGAGTTCGTCGACCTGCCGGGTGTGCATTTCGCACCCAAGCCGGTGCAACGGCCGCATCCGCCGTTGTTCATCGGCGGCAATTCGAAACCGGCCATGCGCCGTGTCGCGGCGCTGGGCGATGGCTGGTTCGCGGCCGGCGTGACGCCGTCGGACTTCGTGGACGGGCTTGTGCGGTTGAAGACGGCTTGCGACGCAGCGGCGCGGCGCTATGACGACCTGACCCTGGTGGTCGGGCCGCCCAACGGCAAGGCGGATCTCGATATGATCCGCGCCTATCGTGACGCCGGTGCCGACCAGGTCATTCTGGCAATGTCCGGGCGTGATCTGGATCGCTTTCTCGCCCGCCTCGACGCTGTCGCGGAAGATGTCGTTCTGCCGGCGCAGAAACTCTAGGCCGACAACGACGAACCTGCGGCGTCGAGCCTTGAACCGACAGCGTGAGACGCAGTGGGGGCGAATGCCAAGGGGCGGTTCGGGGCGGTGCCTCGATCAGCTACCTGCCGCGGACGACGCGCCGGCCATTGCCGGCGCATGGCGCCGCCTTGACGGGGCCGGCAGGCGATCGCGGCGTACGACAGCTGGCCGGTCGATCCGCCAAACCGTTGCCGGTGGCAGATTGAGTAACGCGAACCCGGCCGAACGGGCATGGCAGCCATGCCGGTACTGCAATGAACGCGGGATCGGACAGTTCGGGCCGTAGGTATATTGGACTAGGCTGCCACCCGGCATCAGGGTGGCCAGCGACTGATCGACAATGCGCCATTGGATACGGTCCGGCAGGCTTAGCAGCGGCAGGCTCGATACCACCGCGGCCGCTTCGGTGTCGCCGTGTTCCGCGACGATATCGCGGACGTTGCAGGCATCGCCCAGTGTGATCGACAACTGCGGAAAGCGGCGTGCCAGTACCCGATGCAGGGCCTCGTCGCGCTCGATGACGATGAGCTGGTCTGGAGCGACGCCGATGTCGAGCAAGGCTTGTGTGATAACCCCGGTGCCGGCACCGAGTTCGACGACCGGTCCAGGGAGGCTCAGGTCGACCTGCGCCGCCATTAGCCGTGCCAATGCCGGGCTGCTCGGAATGACCGCGCCCGTGCGCAGCGGTGCCTTCAGCCAGCGCGACAGAAACAACCTGCCGTCACGATCCAGTAAATCGCCCATCCTACGCCGTTCCCGTCGATGTCGCCGTTTTGCTTGTTTTCGTCGTACGCCAACCGCCCCCTCAGCCTGATGTCACAAGCAGGGTCGGCACACAAACAAACGCACCTATCGCGTTCAGATAGGCATGACCAGTGACATCATAAAGGACAGGCCGGGGCGGGTCAGCGATTTTCGTCTTCGATATCTTCGCCCGAAAATCCGAACGATTCTAAACCGTCGGCTAAGTGCTCGGCCAACAAGGGCATGGCCAGCAGATAGTCGCCGGTATGGTCGGACCGGCGATCGCGGGCAAGGGTCAGCAGTTCGCCCCATTCCTCGCGCGTACCATCGCCCCGGCCAAGCCAGGCCAGCGCGATCAACTCGCACTGCTCCTCAACGCTGAGACTGTCGATAACGGCCCGCATCTCGACATAGCTTGGATCGTGTTCATGTTCGTCGTGGGTCTCGATCCCGAGCCGCGACTCGTCAACTTCGGTTTCGGGCTCGCTCACCTCGTCGTCGGCGGTGGCCTTCATGACCTCTGCGCCGGCGTTCATTTCCCGGGTGCCGATGATAATGCGGCTTACCGTCTCCGGTTTCAGATCCTGCATGTCGTGCCGTCCTGTTGTCGTTCCGTCTTTCGTTACGCCGCATCAGACGGCCGCCGGACGGCACTCACCCGTCTGTCGGTACCAGCATCGGTTCCGCCAGAGCGCGAATGGCGTCCGGCACGCGGGTCGGTCGTCGTGCGTCGAGATCCAGCAGCACACCCGACTGGACCAGTTCCGCCGACAGATCGCCGGTACGGACGTTGTACAGCTGGTGCAGGATGCGGATCGACGAGCCGCCCAAATGCAGCAACCCAGTCTTCATGCGTACCAGGTCGCCGGCATTGAGTTCGCGCAAGAAGCGCAGGCGATAGTCGAAAGTGGAGAACCCGCGCCGGTTGTCGCGCAGCCATTGCGGGGTCATGCTCATGGCGGCGAACAGCTGCATGCCGGCTGACGAATAGCGATGCACATAGAACTGGAAACCGACGTGGCCGAGGACGTCGATCTCCCAGGGTTTGGTGGTGTCGCGCAGGCTGTCGATCATACCTGCGCCGCCGGCCGGGACCGGCTGATCCTCCCAGTCGGTGCCATCCCATGGCGCACAGCGGGTCGCCAGTGCCGCGCTCTGTTCCGGCGAGGGCTCGCAAGCCTGGCGCTTGTCCATATGCATATGGATCAGGGTCTGGCGCATCTCCGTGCACAGATCGCCGGTTGCCGAGTCATACACCCGGTGACCTGCTTCCAGCCGTTTGCCGGCAACGGACAGCAGCGCGCTTTCGATGTGCAAAGCGTCACCCGCGCGCAGCTCGCGCAGGTACCGTGTGTTGCAGGCGACCGTGGCGCACGCCATGCGCTCGCTTTGTATGTAGCTGAGGCCGACGCCCAAGGCTTCCATCAGGGCGAGTGTCGCGTCGGCAAAACGGTCGTAGTAGTAGGCCACGGTGAAATGCTCGGTCATGTCGCATTCCCATGGCGACACCGACCCGCGGTAGGTTTCGATCCATCCGCTCATGCCGCCACCAGATCGAGGCGATAGACCCGAGCTGCGGTATCGCGAAACAAAGCTCGCTGCTCATCGTCAGAAAACCCGGCGACCATGCATTTATAGCTGGTGTAGAGCGTGTCGAAATCGATCCTTAGTCCGGCAACCGGGAAGTTCGAGGCGAACATGCAGCGGTCCGGCCCGAACATGTCGATGGTTTCGAGGATGATCGCGCGGTTCTCCTCATAGTTCCACGCCCGGTCTTTCAGGCCAAGCTCGGACAGCTTGACCACCACGTTGGGCTCCCCCGCCATGGCCTGCATCGCCTGCCGCCACATGGCAAGGCCGGCGTCGCTGCGGTCCCATGGAAAGCCGGTGTGATTGATGATCACGGCCGTATCGGAGATCAACCGCACGATCGGCACGGCTTCTTCAAGATGCCATGGCGGCACGCGAAGGTCGTAGCTCAGACCGTATTTCTCTAGCAGGCGCAATCCGGCCCGCCACGCCGGATCGCCCATGGTGCCGGCGGCGCCCGGCGCCATTGCGCCCGGGGCATCGCCGGTCCGCGGTTTGGATCGGATGCCGCGCACCATCGGGTGGCTGGCCTGCCGCTCGATCACCGCCTCCGCATTCGGCGTATCGAACCAGGCGTGCGCGACAATCGCATGCGGCATGCCATGGTCGGCCGCAACGCGCTCCAGCCAGGCCGTCTCGCCTTCCTGATCGTCGCGGTCCCATTCCGCTTCGCAATGCACGGTGGCGACGACGTTGTGTTTGGCAGCGTCGCGCCGGTAGTCCGCCGGCATGTAGTTCTTCCGCAGCGCGCTGTAGTCGCCGAGGAAGAAGTTCGCCTCCGGCTTGTCGGACAGAAATGGGTAGTAGTTGGTATCGAGGTCCCACAGGTGATGATGTGGGTCGACGATAGCAATATCGTCCATACGGCACCTCCCTGAAGCCGGCAGCGACCCTAGCATCGGCGGCATGCGGTTGACAGGTGGCAGCGCGCGCGCCCTGCCGCTACCCTCGCCGTAGCAGCGATGGAGACATACACATGAGTTGGATCAGGACGGTGCCCTACGCCGAGGCGACCGGGCGGCTGAAGCTTCTGTATGACCGGATCAAAGGGCCGGGCGACAACGTCGACAACATCATGATGGCGCATAGCCTCCGGCCGCACACCATGGAAGGGCATATGCATATCTACAAATATGTCCTGCACCACAATCGAAACACGCTGCCGAAATGGTTTCTCGAGGCACTTGGCGTCTACGTGTCCGAACTCAATGGCTGTCAGTATTGCGTCGAGCATCATTTTCAGGGCCTGCGCCGGCTCTTGCAGGACGATGACCGGGCAGATGCCATGCGTGCGGCGTTCGTCGCCGATGAACCGGCAGCGGCGTTTGCCGGACGGGAACTGGCGGCTATGGTCTATGCCCGGAAGCTGACACGTGCGGCGGCGGACCTGATCCAGGCCGACATCGACGCGCTGCGCCAGGCCGGTCTGGACGACGGCGAAATCCTCGAGATCAATCAGGTCGTCAGCTATTTCTGCTACGCCAATCGGACCGTGCTCGGCCTCGGCATCAATACCGATGGCGACATTCTCGGCCTGTCGCCGAACGATTCCGACGACCCGGAGAACTGGCAGCACGGTTGAACGGACGACACCAGCCAGTGCCTGTTACTTGTCCCTGTTGCCGAACAGCGGGTGCTCTTCGAAGGAGTGCGGTGTGACCGGCGTTCGCCCGGCCGGTACCAGGGCACAGGCGAAAAGGCAGCTCACCATGACGACCACAAATCCGTTGCGGATGTTGGCTTTCCAGCGCGGCGACATACCCATCTTCGCGGCATAAAAGTCGTAGATCAAATAGGCGAGAAACGAGATCACCAGGACGATCAGTCCCAACGTTGTCGGCAGGAACAACGCGAGCGAAGCCAGAATGACCGCTGCCGCACCGAAGCACGTGCCCATGTAGGACTCTTTCTCGTCATCGGTCAGCGCGCCGTAGCCCAGCAGTCCGAAGCCCCAGTGCATACCGCCGAGGAACACCAGCATCAGGGCGCCGAAATGGCTGGCGACACGGCGACCGAGCTCGGTGTCGATGCCAATCAGCCCATAGGCCATCGCGGTTGCGACAATCATTGGCGCACAGGCCACCAGCGTAAATGTGACGGTGAGCCTGGAGACGCCGTCTTTCGTCCACCAGATCATGGTGCCAGCCAATCTTACATGTCAGTTGAGTTTGTAGATCCAAGGTCGCTGCTTGGCGTCGGCCGCTTGGAAAGTGGCGATCTCCGCACTTCGGCGCTGCGTCATGGCGATCGCATCGAGCCCTTCCAGCAAGGCTTCCCGGCGTGCCGGTGCGATATCGAAGGCGACGGTTCGGCCGGATGGGCAGGTTATCCGCATCGCCTCCAGGTCGACGGTAAACCGCGCATTTGCACCGCCGGTCGACGCTTCGTCGGCCAGTTCCTGCACCGTCGCGGCCGGCAGGACGATTGGCAACACACTGTTCTGGAAACAGTTGTTGCGGAAGATGTCGCCAAAACTCGGCGCAATGACGCAACGAATGCCCATGCCCTTGATCGCCCAAACCGCCATCTCGCGCGACGATCCGCAGCCGAAGTTGTCCCCGGCCAGCAGGATCGGAGCGCCACGGAACGCCGGCTGATTCAGGACGAAGTCGGGATTCTCCTCGCCGCCGGGCAGGTAGCGCAGCGGTTCGAACGCATAACCGCCCAATTCATCGCGTGAGGCCCGCAGCAGCCGGCCCATTGGGATAATGACGTCGGTATCTATGTTCTGTCTCAACAGTGGCGCCGCCACGCCCTCGACTTGTCGCAACGCTTCCATACTCACGCTTTCACTATTGGCTCAAGGGCGCGGACATCGACAATCTCGCCGGATACCGCTGCAGCGGTTGCCATCGCCGGGCCGGCAAGATGCGTACGGGCATTCGGGCCCTGTCGGCCGACGAAGTTCCGGTTCGATGTCGACACGCAGCGCTGTCCCGGTGCCACGGTTTCGCCGTTGGCGGCAACGCACATGCTGCACCCGGGTTCACGCCAGTCGAAGCCGGCCTCGGTGAACACGCGATCCAGGCCTTCCGCCTCGGCCGCGCGTTTCACCGCGTATGATCCTGGCACCACCCAGGCGGTGACATGGTCCGCAACGCGCCGGCCCCGGGCCACGGCCGCCGCGCGCCGCAGGTCCGATAGTCGGCTGTTGGTGCAGGAGCCGATGAACACACGGTCTATCCTGAGACCGGTTAGTGGTTGCCCCGGGGCTAAATCCATGTAGTCGAGCGCCGACGTCATCGCGGCGCGCCGGTTCTCGTCCGGCTGGACGCCCGGGTCGGGAATAGCCTCGCCCACGGCGATGGTGTGTTCCGGGCTTGTGCCCCAGGTGATCTGCGGCGCGATATCGGCGGCGTCGATCGTCACCTCGCGATCGAATCGTGCGTCGCCGTCGCTGCGCAAGGCCGACCAGTATGCGACGGCTTGCTCCCACATCGCGCCTTTCGGCGCCATCGGCTTGTCGGCGAGATAGGCAAAGGTCACGTCGTCTGGTGCGATCAGCCCCATCTTGGCGCCTAACTCGATCGACAGGTTGCAGATGGTCATGCGCCCTTCCACGTCCATCGCATCGATCGCCGTGCCGGCATACTCCACCGCATGGCCAGTTCCGGCGGCCGTCCCGATCCTGCCGATCACATGCAGGATCATGTCCTTGGCTTCGACGCCGGTGCCGGTCACGCCGTCGAACCGAACGCGCAAGCGCTTCGGCCGGCGTTCGACAATCGTCTGCGTCACCAGGGCATGCGCCAGCTCGCTGCTGCCGATGCCCCAGGCCAGTGCCCCCAAGCCGCCGTTGGTGCAGGTATGGCTGTCGCCGCAGACCAGGGTCGCGCCAGGCAGGGTCAGGCCCAGTTCCGGACCGATCACGTGGACAATGCCGTGACGCGGGTCGTCTATATCGAAGAATTCGATTCCGCGCTTGCGGCTCAGGTCCCGCAACAGTGGAATCAGCCGCGCGCCGACATCGTTACTGTCGTCACGCCGGTTCGGCGCCGTCGACACCGCGTGGTCCGGTGTGGCGAATACCAGCTCCGGGTTTCGGATGGTATGCCCCGCCGCCTCAAGATCGCTCAAGGCACGCCCGCCGCTTAAGTCGTGCAGCATGGTGCGGTCAACATGCAGCAGGTCCATACCGTCGCCCAGATCGGCGATGACATGGTCGTCCCAGATCTTGTCCAGCAGGGTACGCGGCGTGGCCATCTCGGTTTCAGGCATGTCGTTGATTGGTTTCGGTTTAGCCGGCGACGGCGGCTCTGAATCGATGCCGGTGCAGTACGGCATTCCAAGACAGCGGCGTCTTCGGCGGGTCCGTCGGCGCAACCTTGAGCAATACGAAAGCCGAGCTGTTGGCGTTTCGGATCAGATCGGCGGCGGCGTCGAGTTCATTCTCTTCATGTACGGTACGGACACTGCCGATACCCGCGCCCGAGGCAATGGTCGCAAGGTCGACGCCATGCGCCGTATGGCTTTCCTGAAACCCCGTCTCGGCGTAACGCTCGTTGTCGACGCAAACGATGGACAGGTTCGGCGGATCGATCACGCCGACCGTTGCCAAGGCTCCCAGGTTCATAAGCAACTCACCATCGCCGGTAACGACAAGCACCTGTCGATCCGGTTGCGCCAGAGCGAGGCCAAGGCCCATCGAAACTGCCGCGCCCATCGCGCCGGCCAACGGGAACACGTTGTCGGGATCCTGGCCGAGGGCATTGAAGACGTCCGATTTCGAACCGGCCAGTCCGCAGATGATGAGAAAGTCTTGGCCCCCGCGCAGCAGTTGTTTGACGGCGTTACGGCGTTCCAGCTTAGTGGCAGGCTGTGTCGGCATCTTGGCGTCTCTCCGGTTACGCGAACTTTTTCGCGCCGAGCAGCCGCTGGCTCAGCAGAACGGCGACGGATTTCTCCGACTGGAACACCATCGTCAAGGCGGCGTCCATGGTGGCTGCCACATCCTCCTCGCGTTCGAGCGACAGGCAAATGACGCCGCAGGCCTCCAGCACCGGGCGGGTTGCCTGGCCCATCGGGTATTGCCACGGATTCCCCTCGCCATACTCACCGCGCATGCTGATCAATGTCAGGAACGGAAAGCGGCCGTGCTCGATGAGCGACAGCATGTTCGGGCAGTTGCCGGCCCCCGACGACTGCATCAACAGAACGCATCGGCTGCCGCCGAGATCGGCCCCGGCCGCCAGGGCGACGCCTTCTTCCTCGGTCGTCAATGCCACGGCGATCGCGTCTTTGTCGTCGAGGGCGCGTTCGATCAGTCGGCGATGACCCGCATCGGGCACATAGGCAAACTGGGTGACGCCAGCGCCGCGCAACTGTTCATAGACCGCATCCTGCCAATCGCCGGCTGCCACCGCGACACTCCTGTTGAATATGCTTCTGAATAGCCTACCAACAGTCTTTGCCATATGCACGTGTTCGGGCCCGCAGCCCCAGATTTGCGCACCTGCGGTGCCTCTGACAAACTGCGCCCGTTGTGCGTATGGCGGAGGAAACATGACCAGCGTAGTTCAAAGCGGCGAGAGAAAAGTGCCGCTGTCGGAATTGCAGCGCCGAGGTGCCCAGGCTGCAACAGGGTTTGCTGAATTGGGGGTGGCCGAAGGCGATGCCGTCGCGCTCATGCTGCGCAACGACATCTGCATGCTCGAGGGCATGATCGGTGCGGGGCTGATCGGCGCCTATCCCGTGCCCGTGAACTGGCACTGGAAAGCGGAAGAGGCGGGCTACGTTTTCGACGACTGCGCCGCCAAGGTCATTGTGGTCCATGCCGACCTGTTGCCGCAATTGGCCGGGCATATTCCAAACGACGCCAAGGTGCTCGTGGCGCCGACACCGCCCGAAATTGCCGGGGCCTATTCGGTGCCGGACAGCGATAGCGATGTACCCGCCGGAATGGACGATTGGGACGCCTGGCGCGGTGGTTTCGACGTTTGGGACAAGCCGCCGGCGGCGGCGCGTGGCAGTATGATCTACACCTCCGGGACGACGGGACATCCCAAGGGCGTTCGTCGCGACCCGCTGCCGGCCGAGCAGCAGGCACAGTCGCAGAAACTGGGGATCAATGGATTCGGCGTACGGTCAGGGGCACATGCCGCCATGACCGGCCCGATGTACCATTCTGCGCCGGCCGGGTATGCGCGCCTTGCCCTGCAGGTCGGCGCCAGCCTGCTGTTGCTGCCCCGTTTCGATCCGGAAGGCCTGTTGCAGGCGATTGAACGGCATCGCCTGACGCACATGCACATGGTGCCGACGATGTTCTCGCGCCTCTTGAAACTGCCGGAGGCGGTGCGTCAGAAATATGACGTGTCCTCAGTCGAATGGATCGTGCACGGCGCTGCGCCCTGCCCGCCGGAGATCAAGCGCCGCATGATCGAATGGTGGGGGCCGGTGATTTACGAATACTACGGGTCGACGGAAGCGGGCCTCGTGACTGTCGTGGGCAGCGAAGACTGGCTGCGCAAGCGGGGCACTGTCGGCCGGCCGCAGCCGGGAACGGATGTGCGCATATATGGCGCCGACGGTCAGACACTGCCGGCCGGGCAAAGCGGCGAAATCTTTATGAGTCTGAACGTCCTGTCGGACTTTACCTATCACAACAAGCCGGACCAGCGGGCGGAGATCGGCCGCGAGGGGCTGGTGACCAATGGGGACATCGGTTACCTGGATGACGATGGTTATCTGTTCCTGAACGACCGCAAGCGCGACATGATCATCTCCGGCGGCGTGAACATCTACCCGGCTGAGATCGAGGCGGTGCTGCATGACCTGCCCGGTGTGCACGACTGTGCCGTGTTCGGCATACCGGATGAGGATTTTGGCGAGGTCGTGGCCGCGGCGGTGGAATGCCAACCCGGCACGTCACTGTCGCAGGAGGATGTGCAGGCCGGTTTGCGTGAGCACCTGGCGAACTACAAGGTGCCCCGGCATATCACCTTCCACGATCAGCTGCCGCGTGAAGACAGCGGCAAGATCTTCAAGCGGAAGCTCCGCGACCCGTATTGGGAACGCGCCGGCCGGCAGATCTGACCGGTCTCAGCCGTTTGCCCGGCCATTGCGTCGGGCAACGGCGTCGGCGACGACGCACAGGATCTCGAACATGATCGTGGCGCCGACCATGGCGGTGTTGCCGCTTGGGTCGAAGGGCGGCGAAACCTCGACGACGTCGCCGCCGACGAGATCTAGTCCCTGCAGTCCGCGGATCATCAGTTGCGCCTCAAGCGTACTGAAGCCGCCCACTTCCGGCGTGCCGGTACCCGGTGCATAGACCGGGTCGAGCCCGTCGACGTCGAAGCTGATATAGGTCGGTCCGTCGCCGACGACCTTTCGCGCTTCGGCAATCGCGCCATCGACGCCGATCTTGTACAGCTCTTCAATATAGATCACCCGCATGCCGGATTCATGGCTGAACGACCACAGGTCCAGATCGTTCAACGAGCCCCGGATGCCGATCTGCACCGTGCGCTTCGGGTCGAGCAGTCCTTCTTCGACGGCGCGGCGGAACGGTGCGCCATGGTGAAATTTTGAACCGAGATAGTCGTCGCCGGTATCGCAATGGGCATCGAAATGCACCATGCCGACGGGCCGGTCCCGGGCAATGCCACGCATGATCGGCAAGGTCACGGAATGATCGCCGCCGGCAGAGACCGGCGCGACGCCGGCGGCGTGGACGTCGGTGTAGAAGTCTGCAATCTCGTTGAGCGCCGCTTCCAGCTCGAACGGCTTTTCCAACCAGGCGTCGCCAAGATCCGCCACCGTGCACAGGTCGTACGGCGCAATGCGCGTCGCCTGATTGATGGTCCGGATCAGGCTCGACTGATTGCGGATTTCCCTCGGGCCGTGCCGGGCGCCCGGACGGTTGGTGACGCCTCCATCGAAGGGGATGCCGATCAGGCCGATATCGAGGCCGTCGGTCGTGTCGGCGGCCGGCGCCCGCATGAAAGTCGGGATGCCGGTATAGCGCGGCCTGACTTTCGGGTCCTTGAATTCGGGATAGACCTTGATGTCCTTCATCGCATACTCGCGCTTGAGCCCGTGCCCGGCAAAGGCGCAGCTAGTGCGCCAGGATGACGGGCATGGTTGACTTCTCGATGACGTCGCGCGTTGCGCCGCCAAAGATCATCTGACGCAACCGGCTGTTGGTGAATGCGCCTTTGATCAGCAGGTCGGCGCCGAGCTCGCCTGTCACGGCGATCATCGCTTCGCCGACCGAATTGCCGGCGGTCGGACGGGTCATCGCCGTCGCATTCAAGCCATTGCGCCTGAGATGCGCGGCGACCTGATCGCCGGTCGGTCCCATGACCGTCCCGCCTTCGATGGTCAGGACGGTGATGGTCTCAGCATCGCGCAGCATTGGCATTAACATGGCAATGGTCAGCGACGTCTCGGTCGCGCCGTTCCAGCCGATGACGCAGTGCTTGCCCAGAACGCTGGGCACCGTGGCGCCGGCAATCATGATCGGCCGACCGCTTTCGAACAGGCCGGCCTCGACGGTGGTTTTCCAGTCGGCGGTGGTGCCTTGCGTGGTTCGTCCCAACACGATCATGTCGAACAACCGGCCATAGTCGCCCACGATCTCGGCTTCGATGCCTTCGCCCTCGCGCCAGCCGCAGGTGACTTCATCGGCATACGTCGCGACATCCCGGAACGGGATGCCCTTGTCGTTCATGATCTTGTTGAACCGTTCGCGGGCGCGCTTGGCGAACTGCTGGCCCTCTTCGGCCAGCCGTGTCAGTGACTCCGAAGGGAAGACGACACCTTCGCCGGCGATGATCTGCGGCGTTCGCCAGGCATGCAGGCCCTCGATGTAGCTGTTGTACCGTTTGGCGATGACCAGCGCCGTATTCAGCGCGGTTTCTGCCAGGTCGTCGTCGCAGAACGGGACCAGAATGGTGCGCATGGGACTCCCCTTTCCCTTCGAGCAAGGCTTGTTTTGCCGCTACTCTGCCAGTGTTTTGGTCATCGATAAACCGCTGGCTGCTTTGGCAAGTTCGCTAATGCGGTCCCAGTCGCCGGCGGCGATGGCATCAGCCGGCGCCGGCCACGATCCGCCAACGCAGCGGACGTTGGCGAGGTTCAGATAATCCGCCGCATTGCCGGCATTGATGCCGCCGGTCGGGCAGAACAGAACATCCGGAAACGGTCCGGCCAGGGCTTTCAGGGCGCCGATGCCGCCGCTTGTTTCCGCCGGGAAGAATTTCAGATGGTGTCGACCGGTACGCGTAGCGGCCATGATTTCGCTGGCCGTTGCCACGCCGGGCAGCCAGGGCATCGTGCCGGCAGCAGCGGCGAGGTCGGGGGAAGATCCAGGACTGACCGCGAACTTGGCCCCGGCCTGCCGGGCGGCGCTGAACTGATCGGGCCGTGTCAGCGTGCCGACACCGGCGATGGCGTCGGGGACTTCGCTGCCGATCCGGCGCACGGCCTCCAGCGCGGCATCCGTCCGCAGCGTGATTTCGAGCACACGGATACCACCGGCGACCAGCGCCTTTGCCAACGGCACTGCGACCTCCGGCGTTGGCAGCGTCAGCACCGGGATCACCGGGCCGATCGCCATCAGTTCGTCGACCCGCATGTTTCCGCGCTCCCTGCCTTGCGATACAACGACCGTGACGAAACCATACCATGGCTGCCATGTCCCCTGTTTGCCGCATCGCCGCGATCGGCGAATGCATGATCGAGTTGCGCGATCCCGCCGGTGCCGGGCCCAGTCTGGCGTTTGGCGGCGACACGCTGAACACCGCCGTCTATCTGGCGCGGTTGGCACCGGCCTTCGATGGCAGCGTCGCCTATCTCACGGCGTTGGGCGACGATCCGTACTCCGAGACAATGCTGCAATTCTGGCAGGATGAAGGCATCGGCACCGGTCAGGTCGCGCGGTTGCCGGGCCGGCTACCGGGGCTCTACAGCATCCGCACCGACGCGGCCGGCGAGCGGACGTTCTACTACTGGCGTGGCGAGGCCGCGGCGCGGTCGATGATGCAGCCGCCGGCCGATGCCATGATCGCTGCGGCGCTGCAGGATGCCCAGTTGATCTATCTGTCCGGGATTACCCTGTCGATCCTGAATGAGGCCGGTCGGGACCGGCTGATATCCGCCATTGCGGCGGCGCGGACGGCCGGTGCGCGGGTGGCGTTCGACAGCAACTACCGGCCGCGCGGCTGGGCCGACGTTGCGGTGGCGCGCGAGGCGATGGACAGGATGCTGGCGCATGTCGATGTCGCGCTGCCGAGCCTGGACGACGAGCGCGCCCTGCGCGGGGTCGGCGCCCCGGCCGACTGCATCGGAGCGCTGATGGCGTTGGGTGTGGCGGAGATCTGCGTCAAAGACGGGGCCGGTGCCTGCCTGGTGACGGATGCCGAAAAGACCGTCGAGGTGCCGGCGCCGAAGACCATCGCGCCGGTCGACACCACGGCAGCCGGCGATTCGTTCAATGCCGCGTATCTGGCGGCGCGGCTGGCCGGGGCGGACCTGACGGCGGCGGCGCGGGCCGGGCACCGGCTGGCCGGCACGGTGATCGGCTATCGCGGCGCAGTTATCCCGCGCGAGGCGATGCCGCAGCTCAATCAGGAGGACTGGCGAAATGACCCGAAGCAATAAGATCGCCGACCCGTTGCCCGGCACCGCCGGACGGCGGCGGATCTATTTGGTGCGGCATGGCGAGGTGGCCTATTTCGACCGCGATGGCCAGGTTGTGCATCCAAAGTACGTGAAACTGACCGAAGACGGGCAGGCCCAGGCGCGCGCGATGAACGCGATGCTGACGAATGTGCCGCTGGACCGGGCGATCACCAGCGGCCTGCCGCGCACGATGGAGACGGCGGCGCTGGCACTGGCCGGTCGCGACCTGACGCCGGAAACGCGCGAGGACCTGAAGGAAATCAAGTCCGGCAACAACCGCGGCAAGTCGATCGAGCAGGTCGAAGCCGAGTTCGCCTACGGCATGGAAGGCGCGGCGGTGCCGGGCGCGCGTTTTGCCGGCGGTGACCTCTATGCCGACTTCTACGCCCGGGTCACGACCGAATTCGAGCGCATCCTGCTGGAGCCGGGCTGGACCCGGCTGCTGATCGTTGCGCACGAAGGGACCAACCGAATGATCCTGGGCTGGACGTCGGGCGGCGGCCTGGCCGCGGTCGGCGCTTTCGAGCAGGACCCCTGTTGCGTCAACGTCATTGACGTCGACGTGGTCGACGGCGCTATCGAGCGCAAGTTCATCAAGCTGATGAACGCGACGCCGGTGAACCACGCCAAACACGGCAACTACCTGTCCAGCATGGAACAGGTGTTTGCGCTGCGTCGCCGCATGATGGCGGCGGGCTGAGGCGGCCGCCGGTCCGGTTGCTCAGCCCGAACGGTTCAGCCCTGTTGCGCCCACAGACGGTGGGCCATGATCCCGGCTTGGCGCTCCACGACCTCGGCCGCATCGAGGATCTGGTCTTCGTAGAATCGGCGGCCGACGATCTGCACGCCGACCGGCATGTCGTCGGCGAAATGCGCCGGGACATTGGCCGCCGGCAGACCCATCAGGTTCATCGAATAGCTGTAAATGGCGCTGCCCAACACTTCGCGCACGCCTTCGGGGCCCTGTTCGTCGCGGTTCCACTCAAACACCGGGTTCGGCAGGAACGGCGTCAGCACCAGCGGGTAGTCGGCCATGAACACGGTCCAGGCGCGGATGAAGCGGTTGCGCTCGGCCATCGCGCGCAGCAGGTCATCGCCTTCGAATGGCGGGAACTGTTTGAAATACTCATCGAATATGGCGTTGACCGTGGCGCTGCCGTATTTGCGGACGTCGGCCAGCATCAGGGCATGCGCCTCGCCGAACAGGCAGCGGGCACCATGCTCGGCAGCTTCGCGCAGCAATGGCGGTTCGACCTCTTCGACCTGATAACCGGCGCCGGCAAGGGCATTGCGCGCGTTGTCCAGTGCCTGGGCGACGGAGGGATGCAGGTCGAACTCGTAGGTGTTACGGGTGAAGGCAACCTTGACCGGGCCGTCGGTGGCCGGGCTGGCGAACGGCATCGGCACTTGCCAGGGGTCATGCGGGTCGTAGGCGATGAGCGATTGCATGCCGAGCCGCACGTCACGGATTTCTCGGCCGATCAACCCCTGTACCGACATCACCTGGGCCAACAAGCCGCGTTCAACGCTGGCGGATGGGTTGTACGCCGGTATCCGGCCGAGACCCGGTTTCACGGTGACACCGCCACAGCAATAGGCCGGAAAGCGCAGCGAGCCGCCGATGTCGTTGCCGTGCGCGAGCGGGCCATAGCCCATCATCGTTGCCGCCGCGGCCCCGCCGGACGAGCCGCCGGCCGATGCCCAGTCGTTCCAGGGATTGTAGGTCCGTCCATGCAGCTCGTTCACCGTGGTTGCCCGGAAGGAGAACTCCGGCGTGTTGGTGCGGCCGACGACGATGGCGCCGGCATTCTGCAGGTTCTTGACCAGCGGCGCGTCATCAGGTGCGATCACGTCCTTGAAGGCGGTGACGCCGTTCGGTGTCGCCCGGCCTTTTTGATCGACGTTCTCCTTGATCGTTATAGGTACGCCATGCAGCGGCCCGACCGGCCCGCTGTCCTTTAGTGTCCGGTCGTGCTGTTCGGCCTGGGACAGGGCGGCGTCGCCCATGTCGTCGACCACGGCATTCAGCTGGCCGTTGGTGGCCCGCATGCGGTCGACGACACTGCCGACGGCTTCCGCCGCGGTGACCTGGCCCTGGCCGATGGCGGCGGCAAGGTCGCAGGCGCTCCACTGCCACAGGGGTGCGTCCGGTCGCTGGCTGTTCGACATGCTGATGCCTCCTATCGATTTGTGAGTGCCGGAAAACCGGCATTTGTGCTATAGTGTTGCGGTGGTTGGGCAAGTGCAAGCGCCACCTGTCAGCCATGGATTGCACCCTGACAATCTATCGTTTGGAAGGCGCCGGTTCGGCGGCGATAGTTCGGTTTCGGGGCCCTTTCGGGAAGGACATTTAGTGTGAGCCAGGACGGTGTGACGTCGGGGCCGGAAGGCCTCGTCGACAGCGGGTATGCGTGGTACCGCATGACGGTGGCGATGTTGTTCGGCACCGTCGGGTCGGTCGGCATGTGGGGCGTCGTCGTGATTCTGCCGGCGGTCCAGGAGGAATTCGAGGCCGATCGCGGCGGCGCGTCGTTGGCATACACCACCACGATGATCGGTTTCGCGCTTGGCAACGTCCTCGTCGGTCGCGCGGTCGACCGGCACGGCGTTGCCCGGCCGGCGCTGGTGGCGGCCCTGACGCTGGGCCTTGGACTCGCGCTCGCGGCGTTGAGTACCAGCCTGTGGCAGTTCGCGCTGGTGCAGGGGGTGCTGATCGGTGTCGCAACTTCGGCCGGTTTCGGCCCGATGATCGCCGACATCTCGATGTGGTTTCGCCGGCGGCGCGGCATTGCCGTCGCCGCAGTCGCCAGCGGCAACTACATCGCCGGTGCCGTCTGGCCGCCGATCATTTCAATGCTGCTGCCGGGTGAAGGCTGGCGCATGACCTACATCTATATCGCCGTTGCCTGCGTCGTTATTTTGGTGCCGCTGGCGTGGCAATTGCGCCGCACCCTGCCGGCCGCTGTAGCCGAGGGCGATGCGGAAGGGTTGCCGGTGCAGACGCAGCTGGCATCGGCCGGGATATCCCCGCGTGGATTGCAGGTGATGCTGATCGTCGCGGGGCTTGGCTGCTGCGTCGCCATGTCGATGCCGCAGGTTCACATCGTCGCCTATTGCGCCGACCTCGGCTATGGCGTGGCGCGCGGGGCCGAGATGCTGTCGGTGATGCTGGCTGCCGGCATTATCAGCCGTCTCGCTTCCGGTATTCTCGCCGACTACATCGGTGGCGTGCGCACGTTGCTGCTGGGCTCGATCCTGCAGTGCCTGGCGCTGTTCCTCTACATCCCCTTCGACGGCCTTGCCTCACTCTATGTCGTCTCGCTGATCTTCGGCTTGTCGCAGGGTGGCATCGTGCCGAGTTACGCCATCATCATTCGTGAATACCTGCCGGTTCGCGACGCGGGGCAGCGGATCGGACTTGTCCTGATGTCGACCATCGTCGGCATGGCGCTGGGCGGTTGGCTGTCGGGCCTGATCTTCGACTGGACCGGGTCGTACGAGGCCGCGTTCCTGAACGGCATCGCCTGGAACTTCCTGAACATCGCGATCATGGTGGCGTTGCTGTGGCGTACACGCACGCCTTCGGCCGTGGCGGCATGAGACGCAGGCTGGTCAAAATCGGATCTCGATTGCGGCTATAGCACCGACGGGAGGATAAAGCGTTTCAGTATCTGTGCCGGCTGCCGGTGGCCGGCTGGTTTGTTGTAGTTGCTGCCGGTGAAGACGACGACCATGTCGAGATCCGGAAAGACAAAAATCTTCTGACCGCCGTTGCCGCTGGCAAAGAACGTCCTCACGCGCGGGTCCTCGCCGACGCGCGCGCGCGTCGTCCACCATTGATAGCCATAACCGCGTGTGGTGGCGACGGGCATCGGTGGATCGGGTGGCAAAGCATCGACCAGATGACTGCTTGCTGTCTTGACCCAGTCCTTCGGTACGAGTTGCCGGTCCTGCCAGACGCCGTCGTCGAGAAACAGTTGGCCCAGCTTCAGCATGTCGCGCGGGCGCATGAAGAAACTGCCCTGTGCCACGGCGCGCCCCTTCGGCGTAATCGACCAGCAGTAATGGGTAATGCCCAAGGGCGCGAACAGGTGCTTGCGGGCAAAGTCGGTCAGCGGCTCGGACGCGGCGCGGGAGACCACGTCGCCGATCAGGAATGTCGTCGACGAGGCATAGGAGAATTGCGTGCCTGGGGGGTCCGACATGGGCAGGTCGAGCGAAAAACGGACCCAGTCAGCCGATTTCCAGAGATCGCCCTCGCGGTACGGACCAATCCCGAAACCCTCTTCCGCCGCGTAGCCCGGTGTCATCGTCAGCAGGTGCGCCAGCGTGATCCGGTTTTTCAGGTCGCGGTCGCCGGCCATGTCCGGCCAGTAATCTGGGTAGAAGCTCGATATCGGCACGTCGACGTCGCGGATATGGCCTTGATCGATGGCGATGCCGGCGAGCGTGGACGTGAAGCTTTTAAAGGCCGAGCGCGTGTCGTGTTTCGTGGTTCGGTCGAAGCCGTTGAAATAGGCTTCCAGGACCAGTTTGCCGTGCCGCGCGATCAGCACGCTGTCGACCTTCGTATAGCCGCCGCCGTCGATCTCATCCAGCAAGCCGGCAATCGGCCCCGGGGCGATTCCTTCGACCTGCAGGGTCGAGACCGGCCAGCCGTCATCGACCTGTACCGGCGCAGAATCGAGTGCGTGCCGCTGTGGCCCGTCGGCACGGGGCTGGCCGATGGTGCTGCCGGCCGGTTCGCACAGCCGCGACGTGCCTTGGCTCGGCGTGCAGCCGGCGAGCCAGGCAGCGGACACGAGAGCCATCGCGATGCCGTGTCGTAAAGGCGGGCCGCGTCGCAATGCAGACGTGCTGAATCTCAACGATATCGTCATGGCGGCAGACCAGGCTCCAGATCCATCAAGTGCTGGCGGGTCTCAAACAAAGGCGATTGGCGTATCGAAACACCAGATTCGTCAAACTTCGCTTTCAAAAATCTCTTCAACCGTTCGATCAAACAGCCGCGCAATTCTGAACGCCAGCGGCAGCGAAGGATCGTATCTCCCGTTCTCTATTGCATTCACGGAATTCCTCGACACGCCGAGCCGTTTGGCCAGATCTGCTTGTGTCCAGCGTCGCTCGGCGCGCAAAACCCGGATTCTGTTTTTCATCTCTATTGCAAACGCCGGTGCCCGCTACCGCTTAGACACCCACCACGCCCAATGGCCGACAGTGAATACAACGCACGACACAACAACGGTAAAAGTTACGCCCAATCCAAACCCAATCGCAGTTGGCGACAAACCGCTATTTGAGAAGGTCGCGATGTTTGTGATCGCGCCCTGAATACCCGGCGTTGCGATCATGAGCATGACAAATGCGAGGGACAGGGGAACACCGACCGCGCTTGCTGACGCGAGGCCATACCTTACGCCTGCCGATTTCAGTTCATCGGTCCCCCGAAAAATCGAGATGAAATTCCACGCCGACCACGTGACGCACAAGACCATGAAGACGACGGTCACGAAAAACGGGGGGCTAAAGACCCAGATAAAAGCGACGCCAAGAAACACCACGATGGACGCCACTATCTGCGACAGCGTAGAGGTTGCCATGAGAAGTACCCTTATCAAAATGACAAGTAAACTTGTCATATGATTTGAGCAGGTGTCAAGCGCTCGGTGCATTCAATCGAGTAGGCGCGGCGGAGTGACTTTCATATGAAACACGGAGATGAAGGTTTCTAGCCCACTGTCGTGATGGGACGTATGGCGAGTGATGGATCATCATTCGCTAAGGCGGCGCGCCATGTCCGATCACGTGTTTTGGCCTCTGAGAAACAGTTCGAGCGACGAAAATCGCTTTCGCCCTATGAGATTCGCGGCGTGCTGAAGGTTGATGATCGCCAAGTAATCTCTGGACTGGTTCATGTCCTCACGTCCGGATGCCGCTGGGTCGATGCGTCGTCGGAGTACGTGCCGCAAAGACGCTCCGCAATCGGTTCGTTCGCAGATGACGCAGTTCGTCGGATTCGCTGCCGCTTCATCGGGCCGGAGGCAATTTGTCACGCGGGACGGTGGCTGGCGGACTTGATGCAACCGGGGCGCTGGCGCAGACTCCGGAAAAGTCAACTGAGGGCGCACCCACTGCGAAGGCCGGGACGCGCGATGAGATTTCCGAGATTGAGACGGCTTGTAGCGATTGCATTGATTGTCGGCGGGACTGTGGCGCTGGCGCCGGTTGGCGAGGCGTCGGCCTTCGAACTGCGCAGTACCCGCGACAATTCGCTGCAACCCGGTTGGAAGGTCGATAGATCGGCCTTGTCGGCGGTGAAGCGACGTACGGTGGCGGACCGCTCGCGTGCCGTTGCCGCTTATCGCCAGGTGACCCAGCGTCGCCCTGTTTTCGTCGACATTGTCGATGGCGTGCCGCGTTTCCGCCGGATCGTGACGGGGCGGCGTACCACGGTCGCCGTCGTCGTGCCATCGCCCGGCGTGCGCGCCGAAGTGAGCGCGCTGTCGGCACAGGTCGCCGCGCTGGAGGACGCAATCTACGCCTTGAAGACGGCGCTTCCGCAACCGAAACCAAGACCGAAGGCGGCCGAACGGCCGCGTATCCAGCCGAAGGTGATCCTGCTGGACGACCGGCCGCTGCCGGATGTGACCGTATACCGCGGCCTGGAACGCGGCCTCTGATCAATACGTAACGGTTGGCGTTGCCAGCGACGGCAGCGGTCATTAGCCTTGCCGTAAGCGTGCGTCCGATCGAACGCCGGTCACCGGCTCAACACCAGCAACACACGCTCAACTGCTTTGCATACAAGGGAGACGCCATATGTCGATGGTTCATGTCGTTGCGGTCATCACCGCCAAGCCGGGTAAGCGCGATGAAATCCTGACCGCGTTCAAGGCCAACGTGCCCAATGTCGAGGCCGAGGACGGTTGTATCGAATATGGCGCGACGGTCGACGCCGACGGTCTTGGCGGGTTCCAGACCAAATTCGGCGACGACACCTTCGTCGTGGTCGAGAAGTGGGCCAGCGTCGATGCGCTGAAGGCGCATGCCGTGGCGCCGCATATGGCCGAGTATGCCGCCAAGACCAAGGACATGATCGCCAACCGCACCATTCACGTGCTGTCGCCGGCCTGATCGGCCACGCCGCCGGCGTGGCGGCGTTTTTCCAGTCAACCGGGCCGCCGTCGATCGCGATGGCGGCCCTTTTGCGTTTGGGCCGCGCCGCAACTCTTTTCGAGCGCGTCGATGGGGACTGACGGGGACGCTCCCTAGCCGTTCAGGTACGGCAACAGCGATACTGCCAGCAGGGCCGCGACAATGGCGGTGAAGAAGACGATCTGCCCGCGCCTGCCGGTCCAGTGCGCCGGCACGCCGAGGAGCCGGGCGACCCGCCGCGCGCCGAGCCACCAGACCAGGCCACCAACGGCAATCAGAACAAGCAGGACGACTTTCATCTGCGGGCCCATCCGGTACGTCTGCCGCCATGGATAGGCCGGTACAACGGCACGGGCAACCACAGACGCCAGTTTTGCCGTCGTCACAGTTGCAGGAAACGCGATGCGTTATGGCAAGTTTTCTTGCGCTGCGCCCGGAACATAGGCACCATCACGGGTGCAGGCGGTCTGGGAGGACATTGGCGCCTGCGCGCGGAGGTAGCCGCGACAGGGAGGAGAATGATGCGAAAACGCAGCGTAGCGGCTGTGGGCGCGATGCTCATGGTCATGGGGCTTGGTGCCGAGGCGGCACTGGCCCAGAAGGCGGGTGGGATCCTGAAGGCCTATCACCGGGGGACGCCGCCCAGCGGGTCGATCCACGAGGAAGCGACCAACTCGACCGTGGCGCCCTATATGGGCGTGTTCAACAACCTGGTGATGTTCGACCAGCAGGAGACGGTCAACTCGATGGAGACCATCGTGCCGGACCTGGCCGAGAGCTGGTCCTGGAGCGACGACAACACATCGCTGACTTTCAAACTGCGCTCCGGGGTGACCTGGCATGACGGCAAGCCGTTCACCAGCGCCGACGTGAAGTGCACCTGGGACCTGGTCACCGGCAAGGCCAAGGCGAAGTTGCGCAAGAACCCACGCAAGTCCTGGTACTGGAACCTGCAGGACGTGACGACCAACGGCGATACCGAGGTGACGTTCAAACTGGGCCAGCCGCAGCCGTCGTTCCTGGCGTTGTTGGCCTCGGGCTATTCGCCGGTCTACCCGTGCCATGTGTCGCCGAAGCAGATGCGTACAAACCCGGTCGGCACCGGCCCGTACAAGTTCGTGTCGCTGAAGCAGAACGAGCATGTGAAGTTCACCAAAAACGAGAACTACTGGAAGGACGGCCTGCCGCATCTCGACGGCATCGAATGGACCATTATCAAGAGCCGGTCGACCCGCGTACTGGCGTTCATCGCCGGTGAGTTCGATCTGACCTTCAACGTCGATGTGACCATTCCGCTGCTGAAGGACGTGAAGGCACAGGCGCCGAACGCGGTCTGCGAACTGCGGCCGACCAACGTCAGCACCAACCTGATCGTCAATCGCGATGCGCCGCCGTTCGACAACGCGCAGCTGCGCCGGGCGATGGCGCTGACCATCGACCGCAAGGCGTTCATCGACATCATTTCCAACGGCAACGATGACATGGGCGGCGCGCTGTTGCCGCAGCCGGAAGGCGTCTGGGGCATGCCGAAGGAGATGCTGGCGACCCTGCCGGGCTATGGCGACGTGGCCAAGGGCCGGGCCGAGGCGCGCGAGATCATGAAGAGCCAGGGCTACGGGCCGGACAACCGGCTGAAGGTCAAGGTGTCGACTCGCAACATCGCGATCTATCGCGATCCGGCGGTGATCCTGATCGACCATCTGAAGGAGATCTATATCGACGCCGAGCTGGAGGTGGTCGAGACCTCGAACTGGCACGCCAAGGTGGCGCGCAAGGACTACATGGTCGGCCTGAACCTGACCGGACATGGCGTCGACGACCCGGATGTCGGCTTCTTCGAGAACTATGCCTGCGGTTCGCAGCGCAACTACACCGGCTACTGCAACGAGGACCTGCAGAAGCTGTTCGTGAAGCAGTCGGGCATGACCGACCTCGAGGCGCGGCGCAAGCTGGTGTGGGAGATCGACAAGAAGCTGCAGGAAGATGGCGCACGGCCGATCATCTATCACGGCCGGGCCGCGACCTGTTGGCAGCCGCACGTGAAGAATTTCACGACGATGTCGAACAGCGTCTACAACGGCTGGCGCCTGGAAGACGTCTGGCTGGACAAGTAGCTGGCGCAGGGCGGATGGCGATGCCGGCGCGCGGCCGGTGTCGCCACTGCCCGGCGGCAGCGTGCCAGAGTGTCCAGACCTGAGTATGCCAAACCTGAGCGTGCCGAACCGGCTTTACCGCGACCCCTGTCGTTAGCCTGACGGAGACGGGCCATGGGTTCCTATGTCTTGCGGCGTGTCCTGCTGATGCTGGTGACGCTGATCGGCATGTCGATCGTCATCTTCGCGCTGCTGCGGCTGGTGCCGGGCAACATCGCCGACATCCTGTTCGATTCCGCCGGCCTGATCGACCCGGCGGCGAAGGCCGAGATCGAGGCGGAACTGGGACTAGATCTGCCGGTGTGGCAGCAGTACTTCGCCTGGATCGGCGGCCTGCTGCAGGGCGATCTCGGTTTCTCCTACGTCTCCGAACTGCCGGCCTGGGACGAACTGGCGCCGCGCATCCCGATCACGGTGAAGCTGGCGGTGCTGGCGCTGGTGTTCTCGGTGGTGTTCGGCCTGCCGCTTGGCGTGATCAGCGCCGTGCGCCAGGACAAGCCGATCGACTACGTGGTCCGGGTCATCAGCCTAAGCGGTCTGTCGCTGCCGTCGTTCTGGCTCGGCCTGCTGATCCTGATGGCCTTCGTACATTACTTCGGCTGGATTCCGATCTACACCAATCCGCCGGACAACCTGTGGGATGAGCTGCTGCTTTACAGCATCCCAGCCGCCGCCGTGGGCTTTCGAAGTTCGGCGCTGATCATGCGCCTGACGCGGTCGTCGATGCTCGAGGTATTGCGGCAGGACTACATCCGCACCGCGCGCTCGAAAGGCGCGAGCGAAAATTCGATCAACTATCGCCACGCGCTGCAAAACGCGGTGCTGCCGGTGACCACGATCATCGGTATCGAGGCGGCGTTCCTGATCGGCGGGCTGATCGTCACCGAGACGGTGTTCAACATTCCCGGCGTCGCCCGCTTCATCGTCGAGGCGATCCAGTGGCGCGATTATCCGATTGTGCAGAACCTGGTGATGTTCATCGCGCTGGTCGTGGTGGTGATGAACTTCCTGGTCGACCTGCTCTACGTCGCGCTCGACCCGCGCATCAAGTACGCCGACTGACCGGCAACCGGACCTCGAGGAACAGGCCATGGCCGATATCGATCATCAAGTGGAACTGAGCCGGGCCGGCGCGCATGTCGACGGGCCGCTCGACCGGATGTGGTTCTTCTGCCGGCGCTATCCGCTGGGCGCGGTCGGCGTCGTCATCGTTGCGGTGTTCGTGTTTGCCGCGGTGTTTGCCGACCTGATTACGGCCTACGACCCGCTGAGCACAAACTCCAGCAGCTCGTTGGCTCCGCCCGGCGCAGAGCATCTCGCCGGCGCCGACGTGATGGGCCGCGACGTCTACAGCCGGATCGTTTATGGCGCGCGGATCTCCCTCGCCGTCGGCGTCGGATCGACCGTTTTGGGCTGCCTTGTCGGCGTCATCATCGGCCTGATGTCGGGCTATCTGATGGGCTGGTTCGACCTGGTGATGCAGCGCATCATCGACATCATGCAGGCGCTTCCGCTGCTGGTCATGGCGCTGGTCATGGCGGCCTCGCTCGGCCCGTCGCTGGAAAACACCATTATCGCCATATCGATCCCGCTGGTGCCGAACGTGGCGCGGGTGATCCGCTCCAACACGCTGGCGTTGCGCGAGATGCCGTTCGTCGAGGCGGCCAAGGCCATCGGCATGAGCGAGACGCGCATCGCCGTGCGCCACGTGCTGCCGAATACGCTGGCGCCATTGATTGTGCTGGCGACGGCGCAACTCGGCGCGGCGATCCTGGTCGAGGCATCGCTGTCCTTCCTCGGCCTGGGCATTCCCGAGCCGCATCCGTCCTGGGGTCGGATGCTGTCGGAATCGGCGGCGGAATACGTCCGCACGGCGCCGTGGCTGGTGATCTTCCCGGGCCTGGCGATCAGTCTTGCGGTGTTCGGCACCAACCTGCTGGGCGATGCGCTGCGCGACATCCTCGACCCGCGGCAACGGCACTAGGCGGCGAAACGGTAACGGCAGCGATCAGGGGCAACGAGTAGGCGAGTACGATCATGAGCGTAAGCGAGAGCGATGTAGCGGACGCGGCGCAGTCGTCGCCGGCGGCGGCAACCGCGGCCGGCGATGCGGTGCTGCAGGTGGACGGTCTGCGCACCTACTTCTACACACCCGCTGGCATGGTGCAGGCGGTCGAGGATGTCTCCTTCGAGGTCGAGCGCGGCCAGACGCTGGCGATCGTCGGTGAGAGCGGCTGCGGTAAGAGCATGACGGCGCTGTCGATCATGCGGCTGATCCCGGACCCGCCGGGCAAGATCGTGTCGGGGCGCATCGTGCTCGACGGCCGCGACCTGCTGGCGCTCGACGAGGAAACCATGCGCGACGTGCGCGGCAACGAGATCTCGATGATCTTCCAGGAGCCGATGACGTCGCTCAACCCGGTGATCAGGATCGGTGACCAGATTGCCGAGGCATTGGTGCTGCACCAGAACATGAGCAAGGCCGAGGCCTTGGCCCGCGCGGTGGAGATGCTCGACCTAGTGCGTATTCCCGAACCGCAGCAGCGCGCCCGCGAGTATCCGCACCAGCTCTCCGGCGGTATGCGCCAGCGGGCAATGATCGCCATGGCGCTGGCCTGCAACCCGAAAGTACTGATTGCCGACGAGCCGACGACGGCGCTCGACGTCACCATTCAGGCGCAGATCCTGGAACTGATCGTCGACCTGCAGCGCGAACTCGGCACGGCGGTGATCCTGATCACCCATGACCTAGGCGTGGTCGCGGAAACGGCCGAACGGGTGATCGTGATGTATGCCGGCCGCAAGGTCGAGGAAGCCGACGTACGGCGGATCTTCCGCACGCCGCTGCATCCATATACCCGCGGGCTGCTGGCCTCGGTGCCGCGGTTGGCGATTATGAGCGGGCGCGGCGAGCGCGAGGAACGGCTGACCGAGATCGAAGGCATCGTGCCGCCGCTCTACAATTTGCCGCCGGGTTGCGCCTTCGCGCCGCGCTGCCCGCTGGCCGACGACCGCTGCCGCAGCGCCGCGCCGGACTACGAGGAAAAGCTGGAGGGTCACTGGGCCGCCTGTTGGCACGCCGACGCCGGGGAGGCGGGCCATGACTGATACCGCAGCCCCGCCGACGACCGATGCCGAAGCTGCCCCAACGCGCCCACCAGCCGCCGGTGGCAACCGTCCGGTGCTAAAGGTCACAGATCTGAAAAAACACTTCCCGGTCAAGAAGGGCCTGCTGCGCCGTACCGTGGGGCAGGTCTATGCAGTCGATGGCGTCAGTTTTGAGATTGCCCCGGGCGAGACGCTGGGGCTGGTCGGCGAGAGCGGTTGCGGCAAGTCGACGGTCGGCCGCACCGTGCTGCGCCTGATCGAGCCGACATCGGGACGTATCGAACTGGGCGGCGAGGACATCACGGACCTTGGCAAGACCGAGCTCAGGCCGCACCGGCGCGAGATGCAGATCATCTTCCAGGATCCGTTCTCGTCCCTGAACCCGCGCATGAGTGCCGGCGACATCGTCGGCGAACCGCTGCTGGTGCATGGCATCGCCGATGCCGCCGAGCGGCGAGAGCAGGTCGCCGACCTGTTCGAGCGCGTCGGCCTGCGCGCGGCGCAGATGTCGAGCCTGCCGCACCAGTTCTCCGGCGGTCAGCGCCAGCGGATCGGCATTGCCCGTGCCCTGGCGCTGAGCCCGAAACTGATCATCGGCGACGAGCCGGTGTCGGCGCTCGATGTGTCGATCCAGGCCCAGGTGATCAACCTTTTGATGGACCTGCAGGCCGAGCGTGGCCTGTCCTACCTGTTCATCGCGCACGACTTGGCGGTGGTCGAGCACATCAGCCACCGCATCGCAGTGATGTACCTCGGCCGCATCGTCGAATACGCGGATAAGGAAACACTGTTCACCAATCCGCAGCATCCCTATACCGAGGCGTTGCTGTCCGCCGTGCCGATTCCCGATCCGGAGGTGCGGCGCGAGAAGCGCGTGCTGCAGGGCGATGTGCCGAGCCCGATCAACCCGCCGCGCGGCTGCCACTTCCACACCCGTTGCCCCTATGCCGAAGCACGCTGCCGGTCGGAAACGCCGGCGCTGAAGGAACTCGAACCCGGTCACTGGGTGTCCTGTCACCTGCGGTGACGGCAGCGCCCGATCCACCCGTGGCGGTGCGTGATTGGCGAAAGAAAAGGGCCCGGCGGTGGATGTCGCCGGGCCCGATCTCGTTGTCGCGTCTCGCGGTGCGATCAGCCGGCGGCTTTCTCGCGGTCGAATTCGGCGAAGCTCTTGCCTTCCTTGGCCAGCCGCTCCAGCAGTGGCGCCGGCCGCCAGCGTTCGCCCAGCTCTTCGTGGTAGCGGGCGATGTCGGCATAGACCTTGTCCAAACCGATCTGATCGGCCCAGAACATTGGGCCGCCGCGGTAGGCCGGGAAGCCGTAGCCGTTGATATAGATGATGTCGATATCCAGCGCCCGAAGTGCCATGCCCTCGTCGAGGATCTGTGCGCCGATGTTGATCAGCGGATAAAGGCTGCGCTTCAGAACCTCGTCGTCACCGATATCGCGGCGTTCGATCCCGCGTTCCTTCGAAACCTCGGCGATCAGCGCCTCCACCTCGGCGTTGCGGTGCGGGGTGCGGTCGCCTTCCTTGTAGTCGTAGTAACCGCCCTGCGTCTTCTGACCATGGCGGCCCATTTCGACGATGCGGTCGGCAATCGTGCCCGAATACGGCTGGTTCGACGGCTGGCTCTCGCGTTTGGCCTTGCGCACGCGATAGCCGACATCGAGGCCGGCGAGATCGCCCATGGCGAACGGACCCATCGGCAGGCCGAAGTCGAAGATCACCTTGTCGACCTGATGCGGCAGGGCGCCTTCTTCCAGCAGGAACGAGCCTTCGCCGGTGTAGCCGTGCAGCATGCGGTTGCCGACGAAGCCGAAGCAGTTGCCGACCAGCACCGAGATTTTGCCGACCTTGCGGCCGATGCCCATGGCGGTGGCGATGGTTTCGGCCGACGAGTCCTTGCCGCGCACGACTTCGAGCAGACGCATGACGTTGGCCGGCGAGAAGAAGTGCATACCGATGACCTTCTCCGGCCGGTCGGTGGCGCTCGCGATCTCGTCGATGTCGAGGGTCGAGGTGTTGGACGCCAGGATCGCGTCGCGGTTCATCACCTCCGACAGCTTGGCGAAGACTTCCTTCTTGATCGCCATGTCCTCGAACACTGCTTCGATGACCAGATCGGCATCTGCGATGTCGTCATAATTGGTCGTGGTGCTGAGCGCCGCCATCCGCTTGTCCATGGCGTCCTGGCTGAGCCGGCCTTTGGAGACGGTGTTGGCGTAATTGCGCTCGATAATGCCCATGCCACGGTCGAGCGCGGCCTGCTCCATTTCGAGAATGGTCACGGGGATGCCGACATTGACGAAGTTCATCGAGATGCCGCCGCCCATAGTGCCGGCGCCGATCACGGCGACCTTTTTGATGTCCTTCATCTTGGTGGTCTTCGGGACATCGGGAATCTTGGCGACTTCGCGCTCGGCGAAGAAGACGTGGCGCTGCGCGGCCGACTCCGGGCTGTCATGAACGACCTTGAACAGTTCGCGCTCCTTGGCCAGGCCGTCGTCGAACGGCAGCGTGGTCGCGGCCTCGACGCAGTCGATGCACTTCCACGGGGCCAGGAAGCCGCGGGCCGAGCGGGCGATCTTCTTGCGATACGCCTCGAACACCGACGCATCGGCATCGCACGGCAGATCGCGCACCTTGCGCAGCGGTGCGCCGTCGGCGACCAGCTTCTCGGCATAGGCCACGGCGCCATCGATCAGGTCGTCGCCGACTTCATCTACGACCCCCATTTCCTTGGCCTTCGGCGCCGGCACGAACGTGCCGTTGACGATCAGGTCGAGCGCTTTCTCGGCGCCGACCAGGCGCGGCAGCCGCTGGGTGCCGCCGGCGCCGGGCAGCAGGCCCAGCTTCACCTCCGGCAGGCCGACCAGGGCCGACGGCACGGCGTAGCGGTAGTGACAGCACAGTGTCACCTCAAGACCGCCGCCCAGGGCGGTGCCGTGAATGGCGGCGACAATCGGCTTGCTGCTGTTCTCGATGGCAGCGTTGACGTCATGCAGCGGAGTGCCCGACGGCGGCTTGCCGAACTCGCGGATGTCTGCACCGGCGATGAAGGTGCGGTCGTCGCCCACGATGACCATGGCCTTTACATCGCCGTCGGCCAGACCCTTCTGCACGCCCTCCATCAGCCCGTCGCGCACGGCGGCGCTCAAGGCGTTGACCGGCGGATTCTTCACGGTGATGACGCCGACGGCGCCGCGTTTTTCGAAATCTACCGCTCCTGGCATGGGGAACATCCTCCTCTGGCTTGCGGTGCCGCATTGGCGGCGCAGAATTGTTGATTGGCTGCCGGTTTCATAGCACGAATCACGACAGGCGGTAGCGTCCATTGCGCCGCAGGCGCAGATTTGACCGGCATTGCGGGATCCTCGATGACGCTCCACCGGCACCGAGGTCGCGTGCGCGAAAACGTCTCTAGTTGGTGAGGCTGACGCGGTCGTTGAGTTGCTTCAGCGCTGTGCGTGCCCCGTCGACCAGGTCGGTCATGATGTCGGCTGCAGGACGCCGTTCCGCCAGCTGCCCGGCGCCCTGGCCGGCGGCGTTCATGAACAGCTCCCACCGGCCGGCGGCTTTGGCGGCTTCGAGGAAGTCCTCCATCAACACGCGCTGGTGCGGTGTCGGCAGCGGTTCCAGCCCGGACGAGGCCCAGGCCTCCGACACCGGGTTGACCTGCGCTCGCAGTGTCTTGCCGGTCCAATCGCGCGAGATGCGGAAGTCGCTGGTACGACCGGCGACGATGGCGTCTTTCATGGCGTCCGGCAGACCGGACTCGTCGGCTACGAGGAACGCCGTGCCGAGCCACACGCCGCTGGCCCCCAGCGCCAGTGCGCCGGCGATACCGGCACCGTCGACAATGCCGCCGGCGGCGACTACAGGTGTATCGCCTATCGTCGCCACCGTTTGCCGGACCAGCGGCAGGGTGGCGACCTGGCCGGTGTGGCCGCCGGCCTCGGTGCCTTGGCAGACGACGATGTCGACGCCGGCGTCGACCTGACGCCGGGCGTTGCGCACCGAACCGACGAGGCCGAGCACCACCATGCCCTGTTCGCGCGCCCGCGGCACGATGCGGGCCGGGTCGCCCAGGCCGGCGGCGAAGATCGGCACCTGTTCTTCCAGCACTACTGAAATCTGCGCCTCGACGAAGTCGCTGGAGATGACAATGTCGTTCTGCACCGGCGCTTCGGGCAGGTCGAATTTGTCGTATAGCGTGCCCACGAAGGCGACGTGGTCGGCATGATTGCGCTGCAATTCGTCGCGCACGCCGGCGCGCGTGGTCGCCGCAGGGGCGAGACTGGCCGGCAGCAGCAGGTCGACGCCGAAGGGCTTGTCGGTCAGTTCGCGGACCTTGCGGATGCGATGGCGGATGTCCTCCGGCGACAGGCCGGAACAGCCGAGGACGCCGGCACCGCCGGCCTCCGATACAGCGGCGACCAGTTCCGGCGGTGTCGCCATGCCCCAGACGCCCATGCCGGCCAGCAGGATCGGATATTCGATGCCCAGGCGGTCGCACAGGTCCGTACGTAACACCGGTCGCGCCATGACGGCGTCCTCCCTTGTTTCTTGTCTTTGCGACGGTAGTGTAGCGCTGAATTTGGTGTACGCGGAGCTTGCAGCGGGAGGTCGATTTGGCGCGCATCTATCTGGTTCGTCATGGTGAAGCGGCGGCCGGTTGGGGCGAGGACCCGGACCCCGGACTGAGCGAGGCCGGCCACCGGCAGGCCGCCGACATGGCGAACGCATTGGCGCCGCTGGGGCCGTTGCCGGTGGTGTCGAGCCCGTTACGCCGCGCCCGCGAAACGGCGGCGCCGCTGGCGGCGCACTGGTCAGTGTCTGCGGAGATCGAACCGCTGGTGGCGGAAGTGCCGGCGCCGTCGATGGCGCTCGAGGAACGGCAGGCCTGGCTGCGCGGCATCATGACCGGCGGCTGGACCGAGGCCGACGTGGCGAATGCGCAATTGGCGCCCTGGCGCCAGGGGATCGTCGACCGGCTGCAAGCGATCGAGCAGGACAGTGTCGTCGTCTGCCACTTCGTGGTGATCAACGTCGCCGTCGGTGCGGCCAGTGGCGATGACCGGGTGGTGGTGTTCCGACCGGACTACTGCTCGGTCAGCATTCTTGACGCGACGTCTGACGGTCTGCGCCTGGTCGAAACCGGCCGTGCCGCCGAGACCGTGGTGCGGTAGGGCGAGCCGCCGCTTCACGCAAAGGCAGCGGACCCCGGCTTTCGCCGCGGCTTCGTTATCGCGTCGGCGCCCTGCGTCAGGCGGGACGGAAAAGCCGGCGCATGCCGGCGTCCACTGCCAGACCGGATATACCGAACCTAGCCGTCCGCCTTGCGCGGGACGATCAGGGCGTCCACAGCGACGGCGCCTTCACCCGCCGGGCCGACCAGGAAGGGATTGATGTCGATCCCTTCGATCCGATCGCTATGGGCGGCGGCATAAACCGAGAGCTGGCTCAAGGTGGTGGCCAATGCGTCGATGTCGGCCGGTGGTTGGCCGCGAACGCCTTCCAGCATCTTGTAGCCCTTGACCTCGCGGATCATGGCGTGGGCTTCGTCGATACCGAAGGGTGCGGCGCGGAAGGTAACGTCCTTCAGCACCTCGACGAAGATGCCGCCAAGACCGAACAGCACGATGGGGCCGAACACCGGATCGCGGTTCACGCCGATGATGGTCTCCACGCCGCTGCGCATCGGCGAGACCAGCACGCCGTCGATCTTGGCCTGCGGTGCATGATCGGCAGCGGCGCGGGTGATGGCGTCATAGGCGGCGCGCACCGCGGTGTGATCGGCCAAGTTCAACTTCACGCCACCGATGTCGGACTTGTGCTGGATGTCCGGCGAGGCGATTTTCATCACCACGGGATAGCCCAGCGTCGAAGCCGCCTCGGCTGCGTCGTCGGCCGAACCAACGATGCGTGCCGGCACGGTCGGGATACCGGCCTTCGACAGCAGGTCCGCCGCCTCGAACTCTCCCAGGTCGTGCGCCGGTGGCGCGACGGCGGTATCCGGCAGGGCCGGCGCGGCGGCCTTCTCGGCGTTGGCGAAGCTCTGACCGAAATGCATCAGCGCGGCGATCGAGTGGATGGCGCGGTTCGGGTCTTCGATGACGAGGAAGCCGTGTTCCTCCAGCAGGGCGCGGTCGTTCGGCCGGCAGGTCATCGACAGGGCGACGAGCGCGTCGGGGTATTGGGCACGCATCTGCGGCATCAGCTCGCGCAACTGGCTCATCATCCGCTCGGAAAAGCCGATGGTGGTCAGGAACACCATGACCGCGTCGCAGCCGCCGTGGTCGAGCATGGTCTGCATGCTCTTTTCCAGCAGTGGCATGTCGTTCAGCATCTGCGCCGTGGTGTCGACCGGGTTGCGCACGGCGCCGAACGGCAGCAGTTCCTTCAGGCGCTTCTGCGCTTCGGCCGGCAGTTCCGGCACCTCGAGGCCATGTGCTTCGGCCACGTCGGCCGACAGTACGCCGGCGCCGCCGGAAATGGTGACGATGCCGAGTTTCTTGCCGGTCGGAAAATGACCGGCCGAGGCGGCGGCGGACACATCGAGCAGTTCTTCCAGGGAATGGGCGCGCCAGACGCCGTATTGTCGGAAGATCGCGTCATAGACGGCGTCCGCGCCTGCGAGCGAGGCCGTGTGGGTATTGGCGGCGACGGCACCGACCTCGGACGCACCGACCTTCAGGCAGACAATGGCCTTGCCGTTGCGCCGGGCGGTCTCGAAGCCCTCGATCAGCCGTTCGGGGTCCTTGGCGCCCTCGATATAGGTGGCGATGACCTTGGTTTCGGGGTCGTCGGCGCAATAGGCGATGCACTCGGCAACGTCGACATCGCATTCGTTGCCGGTGGTGACCCAGCCGCGGATGCCGAGGCCGCGCTCGCGCGCCAGCACCATGGTGTGGCCGCCGACCGCGCCGGACTGACTGATGATCGAGATGTTGCCGGTCTTCGGCCAACCGTGTTCGAAGGCGCTGGAGAAGGTGCCGATGGCGAAGCTGTGGGTGTTCAGCATGCCCATGCAGTTCGGCCCGACCAGGCGGATGCCGTTGTCGCGGGCTATCTCACGCAGCTGTTGCTGCCAGAGTTCGCCTTCGTCGCCGACCTCGGCGAAGCCGGAGGAGAAGATCACCGCGGAGCGTACGCCGGCCTCGGCGCACTGGCGGATCTGTTCGACGACCATCGGCGCCGGCACGGTGATCACCGTCATGTCGACGGTTTCCGGCACCTCGCGAATGTCGGGATAGCAGGTCAGCCCCTGGATTTCGCCACCGCGCGGGTTGACCGGGAAGATGCGGCCGGTGAAGCCGGCCTCCTTCATGTAGCGGATCGGCCGCCCGCCGAATTTGTTGACGTCGTTCGACGCGCCGATGATGGCGATGGTCTCGGGGTCGAACAGCGGTTTGAGCGAGGCCGTGGATGACGACACCGTAGGGTCCTCCTGACATGATTGCCGCGCCGGAACCAGTCCCGGCGCGGCGCCGCGATCATTGTTCTGCCGCGGTTATCTTGGCGACACGGGCGCCGGCGTCAACGCCGGCGCCCGTGTCGCTATGAGGTAGCGGCGCTGGCGGCGCCGCGGTTGGTCCACCACACCGCCAGCACGGCCGGCGCACCGAGCGCGAAGGCGGCGATGTTGAGCTGGGCATTGGTGAAGCCGACGATATCCCCGCCGGGCAGCGCCAGGATCAGGCCCGAGGCGATCAGCATCGCCCTGAGCGGCCATTCCAGCGGGCCGGCACGAAGGAGATTGCCGACACCGGTCAGATAGCCCTGAAGGCCGCCGGAGATCAGCACGACGCCGAGAATGGCGGCGCCGAACACGACGATCACCTCCATCGGCGTGCCGATGCCGATCAGCGCCGGATTGAGCACGAAGAAGAAGGGCACGAAGTAGATGATGGTGCCCAGCCGCATCGCTTGCAGACCGGTGCGGATCCCGTTGGCGCCGGCAACCGAGGCAGCGGCGAAGGCGCCGATGGCGACCGGCGGGGTGATGAACGAGATCATGCCCCAGTAGAGCATGAACAAGTGCACCGCCAGCTTATCGAGCCCGCCGGACGTCAATGCCGGCGCCAGCGTCACTGCCAGGAACAGGTAGGCGGCGGTGACGGTCATGCCGATGCCGAGAATGAAGCTGGTCAGCGCGCCCATGACCAGCAGCAGGATTACGGAATCGCCGGCCAGGTTGACCAGTTCATAGGTGATGCTGCCGACCTTGCCGGTCAGCGTCAGCGCGCCGATGATCAGGCCGATGGCGGCCAGGATCGCGGCCAGTTCGGCGAACAGCTTGCCGACGCCCTCGATGAACTGCATCAGCCGGGTGAAGTTCCAGCGGTGCTCCTTGGAGAACTGGTTGATGACCAGCAGCAGGGCGGTGGCGTAGTAGGGCGCCTGCGCTTCGCGCTGCATGTACAGCAGCATGACGATGAGCAGCACGAATACGGCGATGAAGTACCAGCCGTCGGCCAGCACCTTGGTGAACGACGGCAGTTCTTCCGTCGGCAGCCCTTTCAGGCCTTCGCGCGCGGCGTAGGCGTCGATCTGCATGAACAGGCCGAGATAGTAGAGCAGCGACGGGAAGGCCGCGGCGATGACGATATCGCCATAGGGGATTTCCAGGAATGTCGCCATCACGAAGGCCGTCGCACCCATGACCGGCGGCATCAGCACGCCGCCGGTCGAGGCGCAGGCCTCGACACCGCCGGCATAGGTCGGCTTGAAGCCGACGCGCTTCATGGCCGGGATCGACATCACGCCGGTGGTCAGCACGTTGGTGATGACCGAGCCGCTCATCGAGCCCATCAGGCCGGAGGCGAAAATCGCGACCTTGGCCGGGCCGCCACGGCGCCGGCCGAGCAGCGAGAAGGCCAGATTCAGGAAGAACGCGCCGCCGCCGGTGTACTGCAGCGCGACGCCGAAGACGAGGAAGCCGACCACCAGGGTGGCGAAGGCGTTCATCGGGATGCCGAGCACGCTCTCGGTGCCGAACATGTGGAATGTGGCGGTGACGTTGAAGTCGACCGGCGGGCCGGCAAGGAAGCCGGGCGCCAGATTGGAAAACGCCGGATAGAGCGAAATGATCAAACAAATGGCGAAAATCGCGTTGCCGCCTGCGCGGCGCGACGCTTCCAGCACGATTGCCCACAGCGCGTAGCAGAGATAGACCGCCATCGGCGGTGCGTCATACTCCCAGCCGTCATCGAGAATGAGATCGCCGCTGTAGGCAAAATAGGCGGGAATGCCGAAGGCCGCCGCGGCCAGCAGCACGTCGTACCAGGGCACGCTGTTGGCTGCCGATTTGGTCAGCGGGTACATCAGGAAGGCCAGCGGCAGCAACAGCGCCAGCATGATGTAGAAGTATTCGGTCTCCAGCGGGACGTAGAGCCCCAGCGTGTTGCCGAGGCCGAAGATGATGTAGATCGAGGCAAAAACCGAGACGAGGGCGGCGATCTGCAGCCAGAGGCGGCCGATCGGATTCAGGACGCGAAATCGCCCGGTCGACTCAGAGTCGGCCGGCGCGTTCGCGGGACGCGCAGACTGTGACATGATTTTGGAAACCCGGTAGCTGAGGTGCGAGGGCCGGCACGCGGCCGGCCCTCAACCTCCAGATCAACGGAAAGGAACGGGCATCCCGGCCTTTTCGAGGTGTTCGGCACGAACGTTCGCCCACTCTTCCTCGAACTTGTCGTCGGCAACGTCGCGCGACTGCATGTCCTTCCAAGCGGCTTCCAGCACGTCCTGCCGCTTCAGCAGCGCGGCATTGTGCTTGTCATGTTCGGCCGTCCAGACACCGGCTTCCTTGAAGTATTTGATGGCACCCGGATGGTACGGGAAGATCCAGTCCAGATCCTGCTTCGACAGCTGGTAGCCATCCATGCTCGGCCCGGACTCCTTGAACTGCTCGTAGTTCTCCATCACCGCCTTGGTCAGGCCGTAGGCGAGGTCGTCGCCGACGTTCGGCATGCTGACGAAGATCGGATAGGGGTAGTTGTTGAACTCGAACGGGACCTTGCCGGTGGTGTTGCTTTCGCCGTCGATAGCGTTCGACACGACAGCCTGCTGCCAGTGCGGGGCAACCGCCCAGGCACGATCCCAGGCTTCTTTGTCGCTGTGCGGCAGCGCCGGCCAGAACAGACCGCGCGGCGAGGCGGCGAGCTGGTTATAGGCGCTGGACACGGTGCTGCCGAAGGTTGCGTCGGCTTGGCCGTTGATTACGGCTTCCGCAGACTGCTTCCAGCCCGGGACCTCGATCTTCTCGACGTCATCCCAGGTCAGCCCGCCAAAGGCGAGAAAGGCGGTGGCATTGGTGTTGAGCGCCGGAGAGCCCTTCACCCAGGTCACGCGCTTGCCCTTGAGGTCGGCCGGGGTCTTGATGTTGGCGTCCTTCGCGGTCACCACGCCCTGACCGTTGCGGCCGATGTTGTTGAACATGTTGTAGAGCCGCTGCGGACCCCACTTCTTGTCCGCGAACATGAACACGCCTTCCTGGGCGAAGTAGGCGGCGATACCGCAGGCGCAGATGTCGGACTGGCCGACGCGCAGCGGCGCCATCCGCGAGACGTCGTTCTTGCCCGGGATGATACGCAGGTCGGTGCCGTAGTTCTTCTTGAGCATCTGACCGAGGCCGACCGACTGGGCATAGCCCGAGGAGGTCGTGCCGTAGGCAGTCCAGGAAATGCTCTTCGGCATGTCGGCGGCGTTGGCGACGCTACCAGCCACGGCCAGCGACAATGCCAGGACGGCCGATCCGGCCGTGATGGCGATTCTCTCGTACATGGATAACCTCCCACTAGGTTTCTCTGCCGTGCGGTTCGGGATAAGCAGTCCGCACGGGATTACACTGGGTCGTTGCGCATTTGCAGCGCTATTCCTGCAAGCGCGGCGCGATTGTCGTGGCATTACTGCCACACGTCAACGTCTGGTCGCGGGTGTTGCCGGCCATTTGTTCGTGCCGCGGGCGGCGTTTAGGCTGATCGGCGACGCTTGCCGGCGGTTACAAGCCGGTCGCCACGGGAGGAGGACGGACAATGGATTTTGCCTTCGATGAAGAGCAAACCGCGGTGCAGGAGGTCGCACGGCGATATGCGGCCGAACGGCTGGCACCCGACTATGCCGCGCGCGAAGCGGCGGCGTGCATCGAACCGGCGTTGCTGGCAGAGATGGGTGAGCTTGGCCTGATCGGTGCCGACCTGCCGGCCGAGATGGGCGGGCATGGCCTGGACGGCGTCACCGCCGGGATCATCATCGAAGCCGTCGCCTACGGGGATTTCAACGTCTCCTACGTGCAGCTGCTGGCGTCGCTGCAAGGCTCGATCCTGGCGCATCATGCCGACGCCGAGACGGCGCGGCGAATTGTACCGGAAATCTGCGCCGGCAAGACCATCATCGCCCTCGGCCTGACCGAGCCGAGCGGTGGGTCCGACGCGGCCAACCTGAGGCTCAAGGCACGCCGCGACGGCGATGACTTCGTGCTCGACGGCGAAAAGACATCGATCTCGTTCGCGGTGCAGGCGGACCGCATCATCTTGTTTGCGCGCACCGGTGCGGCGGAGGACCGCGCCCGCGGTGTCAGCGCCTTTCTGGTGCCGCTGGATCTGCCCGGTATCACGAGGTCTGCGTTCGACGATCTGGGCTCGGCGGCGGTCGGCCGTGGCTCGATCTTCTTCGACGATGTCCGCGTGCCGGCCGACCTGATGATCGGTCCGCCCGGCGAAGGCTTCCGGCAGGTGATGAACGGCTTCGACTATTCGCGGGCATTGATCGGTCTGCAGTGTCTGGCGGCGGCGCGCGCCTCACTCGACGAGACCTGGGCCTACATCACCGAGCGGCAGGCGTTCGGCAAACCGATCGCTGCATTTCAGGGCGTGACCGGGCCGCTGGCCGAGGCGGAGACGTTGCTCGAGGCGGCCCGGCTGGTTTGTTACAAGACGCTGTGGTTGCGCGACCGTGGACTGCCACACACGTCGGAAGCTGCGATGTGCAAATGGTGGGCGCCGCAGCTCGCCTTCGACGTTCTGCGGCGTTGCCTGATCACCCACGGGCACATGGGATATGCCAAGGACCTGCCGCACCAGCAGCGGTTGCGCGACGTGCTGGGCTTGCAGATCGGGGATGGCACCGAGCAGATTCAGAAGATGATCATTGCCCGCGAAAAAGTCGGGCGAATCGCCGTGCCGTACTGAGCACGGCGGCAGAACCGGACGCGGAGGGGACGAACGATGGCAAGCGCAGTAGAGACGACGGTGCAGGATCGGGTCGGCATTATCAGCCTGGACCGGCCGGACAAGTTCAATTGCCTGTCGACGGCGTTGATGAAGGGGGTCGACGCGGCGCTGGACCGGTTCGAGGCCGACAACAACGTCCGCTGCATCCTGCTGCACGGCAACGGCAAGGTATTCTGTACCGGCGCCGACCTGGACGAGGTGCTTGAAGCGCGGAAGTCGCGTGACACGTTGCAAGCCTACATCGACCGCATCCACGCCATGCTGCGCCGGCTCGAAGCTTCGCCGCTGCCGGTGATCGCGGCGGTGCATGGGCTTGCGCTGGCCGGCGGACTGGAACTGATGCTGGCCTGCGATGTCGTTTTCGCCGGCAGCAGCGCCCGCCTGGGCGATCAGCATGCCCAGTACGGGCTGGTGCCCGGTGGCGGTGGCAGCCAACGGTTGCCGCGTCTGGTCGGGCTGCGCCGTGCGCTCGACCTGATGTACACCAACCGCTGGATCGATGCCGTGGAAGCCGAACGCTGGGGGCTGGTGAACTACGTCGTCGCGGACGACGAACTGTTCGAACGGGCGCTCGCCTATGGCGTCGATCTGGCGTCGAAGAGCGGGCCCGGTCTCGCGGCGATGAAACGGCTGTCGCGTCAGGGCCTTGAAGGCAGCCTCGATGCCGGTTTGACGATGGAGGCACGCGACGTCGTGGATGCGCTGTTGTCGGAAGACGTGGCGGAAGGACTGGCCGCATTTCAGGCGCGTCGCGCGCCTAACTTCGGATGACGCAATCCATTCGCTGCCGATAGACAAAGCGATCTGTTGGCAACGAAGGGCCAGCGTCGGCTGCGGCGCCAGGGTCACCCCGGTTGTGGTAGGCGGCGCGACGTCAGTTCACCGATCGTCCGGCGCGAACCAAACGCCGAACGTTCGCCCCGGACCGGCCCAGACCCACGTGAGCGGGAAACGCCCTAAGCCGATGTCGTGCCGGTGCGCGAGGCGCGGTTGGTGATCCACGCGAGCAATGCCGCGGGCAGACCGATGACAAGGCCGACGATGGTCAATTCGGCATGACTGTAGCCCGTCAACTCACCACCGGGTGTGACGAACAGCAATGCGGCCACGCCAATGGCGATACGTATCGGCCACTGCAGCACGCTCGAACGAGCCAGGTCGCCGACGACAATCAGGTGGCCTTGCAGCGCACCGGCCAGAAGGATCACGCCGATCACCGCGGTCACGAACACGTTCAGGATCTCGCCGGCACCACCCTGCATGATCAGGGCCGGATTCAGCACGAAGAAGAACGGGATGAAGTAGATGATGCTGCCGAGACGCATCGCCTCCAGGCCGGTGCGCATGGGCGGGGCGTGGGCCAGACTGGCGGCCGCAAAGGCGCCGAGCGCGACCGGTGGCGTGATGAAGGACAGCATGCCCCAGTACAGCATGAAGAGATGCACGGCCATCGGGTTGAGACCTGAGTCGGTCAGCGCCGGCGCGAGCGTGATCGCCAGCACGATGTAGGCCACCGTGACGGTGACGCCGATGCCCATGATGAAGCTGGCAAGCGCACCCATCAGCAGGAGCAGCATGACCGAGTCGCCGGCCATGCCGAGCAGTTCGTTGGCGAGCGTACTGATCTTGCCGGTCAACGACAGCGCACCGACGATCATGCCGATGCCGGCGAGGATCGCCGCCAACTCGACGAACAGGCGGCCGACGCCGACGACGAAATCGATAAACTGGCTGAAGTTCCAGCGCGTCGACTTGATGAACTGGTTGATCAAAATGAGCAGCGCCGTGGCGTAGTATGGCGCCAGCGCCTCGCGCTGCAGGAACAGCAGCAGCCAGATCAGCAGGGCGAAGACGGTGATGTAGTGCCAGCCTTCCTTCAGCGTCTCCGCCACCGATGGCATTTCGCTTTTCGGCAGACCTTTCAGCTTCATGCGGGCGGCATAGCTGTCGATCTGCATGAACAGACCGAAGAAATACAGGAATGACGGAATGACCGCGGCGATGACGATGTCGGAGTACGGCACCTCGAGATAGGTCGCCATGACGAACGCGGTCGCCCCCATGATCGGCGGCATCAGCACGCCGCCGGTCGAGGCGCAGGCCTCCACGCCGCCGGCGTAGTGCGGCTGGAAACCGATCCGCTTCATGGCTGGGATCGACAGCGCGCCCGTCGTCAACACATTGGTGATGACCGAACCGCTCATCGATCCCATGAGGCCGGAGGCGAAGATTGCCACTTTGGCGGGTCCGCCGCGGACATGACCGAGCAGCGCGAAGGCGAGGTTCAGGAAAAACCGGCCGCCGCCGGTATACTGCAGGGCGACACCGAACATCAGAAAACCGATGACCAGATTGGCGAAGGCGCGGAACGGAATGCCAAAGATCGCCTCACTGGACACCGCGTGGTAGGCGACGGTCACGCCGAACGGTTCGTTCGCGGCGTCGAACGGGACGGGCAGGTATTCGCCGTAAATCGGATAGAGCGAAATGACGAACACCACGGAGACAACGGGCAGACCGCCGGCACGCCGCGTGGCCTCCAGCACCAATAGCCACAAGACCATGGAGGCATACTCGATGTGGTCGGGCGCGGCATACTCCCAGCCCAGGTCGACGATGTCGCGTGCATAGAACAGGAAATAGAGGTTGATGCCGACGGCGCTGGCGGCGAGCACCGGGTCGTACCAGCTCATGGCCTCACGCGCGCCGCGATGCGCCGGAAAGATCAGGAAGGCCAGCGGCAGCAAGACCGCCAGCAAGGCATAGAAATATTGCGTGTCGATCGCCACGAACCCGCCAAAGCGGCCGAGGTTGAACAATTGATACATCGACACGATGACCGACAGCACGGTGGCGACCACCAGCAGCCAACGCCAGAACGGCGTCAGGGTGCGGTACCGGTGTTCGATGGTCGCGGGCGCGGCCGAAACGGCGGGCCCGCCGGCTTCGACGGGCCCGTTTTGATCGACGCTGGACATCAACTCAGTTGAAGACGAGCGGCATATCGGCGGCCTTCAGCGCATCGGCGCGTGCGGCCATCCACTTCTCGACCAGTTCCTCCTTGGACATGCCGTCCTTGCCGGACAGGTTGTTCCAGGCATCGATGATGATTTGCTGACGCTTTAACAGCTTGTCCTGGTGCGCCTGCGCGGCATCGTTCCACAGGCCCGCTTCCTTCCAGTAACGGATGGCGCCGTCATGGTAGGGCAGGGCCCAGGTCATGTTCTGACTCTTGATCGACCAGCCGGCCGCCCCCGGTGCGGCATCCTTGTAGTCGTCGAACCGTTCCATCATGGCTTTGGTCAGGTTGTAGACGACGTCGGCGTCGTGATCGGCGTTGGCGACCAGCGCCGGATAGGCATAGGCCGCCCCCTGATGCGGCGCGTCCTTGGAGATGTCGGCACCGACCGTGGCGACATTCTTCTGGTTCACCGGATGTGCCGCGGCCATGCGGCCCCAGCCATCCTCGTCGTCGTGCGGCAGGGCCGGCCAGTGAATGCCGCGCGGCGAGGCGGCGAGGCGCTTGGCGTGCGGGGTGACGGTGCTCATGAAGGCCGCGTCGGACTGGCCATTGATGATCGCATCGACCGAGGCCTTGAAGCCCGACACTTCGACCTTCTCGACGTCGTCCCAGGTCAGTCCGGCAAACGCCATGTTGGCGGCCATGTTCCAGTTCAGCGCATCGCCGGCGCGCACCCACGACACGCGCTTGCCTTTGAGGTCGGCCATGGTCTTGATGTTGGCGTCCTTGGCGGTGGCGACGGCGAGGTTATAGCTGCCGATTGCCGTCGCGATGACGCGGAGCGGCTGCGGTCCCCACTCCTGTGCGGCAAACAGGAACACGCCTTCCTGCGCGAAATAGACGGCGATGCCGCAGGCGCAGAAGTCCGCCTTGCCGTCGCGCAGCGGGGCCATGCGGGATACGTCGTTCTTGCCCGGGATCACCCGGACGGTCGTGCCGTAGTTTTTCTTCAGTGCGTTGCCGATAGCAACGGACTGTGCGTAGCCGGACGCCGTTGTGCCGTAGGCCGTCCACGTCATCTTCGACGGCAGCTTCGTCTCAGCGATAGCGCCGCCTGTGAGCGCAAGCGATATCGCCAATACAGCCGCGCCGATGGAGAATTTCTCAAGCATCGGTAGCCTCCCGTTTTTTTGTCGGTCAGGCCGGCGCGCACGCGGCAACCCCGGCGAAACCGCTATCAAGTGGCGATTTCCATGTCCTCCCTGAAATCGCCCTACAATCTTCGGTGCAACAATTAGGTGCGTCAACTTTGCACGGGGTGAATAGGCACGAAGTAATTCGCGCCAAAGGTCCGAAATACAACTTCGGCTGGATGGTTCGCGCAGCGGCCGCCCCTGTTGTATAGACGGAGCCAAGGTGTGGGCGCCGGGTCGTCAGCGGCGCCGGAATAGGCTGGAGTGCAGTGATGAGCTGGGTGGTCGGCATCGATGTCGGCGGTACGTTCACCGATTTTCATGCCCTGAACATGACGACCGGTGACGTGCGCGTACACAAGACACCGTCGACGCCGGCCAACCCGGCCGATGCGGTCATCGCCGGGATGCGCGACCTGGCTTCGCTTGCCGGCATTGCGCCGCACGAGGTCCACCGCCTGTCGCATGGCACGACGGTGGCGACCAACGCGCTGATCCAGGGCAAGGGCGGCCGGGTGGCGCTGATCGTGACGCAGGGGTTTCGCGACCTGCTGGAAATCGGCCGGCAGATCCGGCCGCACATGTTCGATCTGCAGAAGGATTATCCGGCGCCGCTTGTGCCGCGCGAACGACGGCTGGAAGTGGCCGAGCGCGTGGCCTTCGACGGCAGCGTGGTCACGCCGCTGGAAGATGACAGCCTTGCAGGCGTGATCGAGGCGGTGCGCGCAAGCGGGGCCGATGCGCTGGCGGTGTGCCTGTTGTTCAGTTTTCTCAACCCCGATCACGAACGTCGGCTGAAGCAGGCGCTGTCAGCGGCGCTGCCCGATGTTCACGTGTCGATCTCGAGCGATGTGCAGCCGGAGTTTCGCGAGTACGAGCGGCTGTCGACCACGGTGCTGAATGCTTATCTGCAGCCGGTGATGCAGCGCTACCTCGGTGATTTCGAGCGTGAGATCGCGCGGCTGGCGCCAGAGGCCATCGTCGGTATCAACCAGTCTGCCGGCGGCCTGATGTCGCCGCCGCAGGCCCGGCACCTGCCGATCCGAACGGCGCTGTCGGGACCGGCGGCCGGCGCCGTGGGTGCCGTCGATGTGGCACGGGGCGCGGGCTGCGCCGACTTCATTACGCTGGATATGGGCGGCACCAGCGCCGACGTCTGCCTCGTGCGCGACTACCGTGCCGACATGACGCACGAGCGCTGGATCGAAGGCTATCCGGCGCGCGTCGCCAGCGTCGACATCAATGCGGTCGGCGCCGGTGGCGGGTCGGTCGCCTGGTTCGACCGCGACGGTCTGATCAAGGTCGGGCCGGAAAGTGCCGGCGCCGATCCCGGTCCGGCCTGTTACGGCCTGGGCGGTGACCGGCCGACGGTGACCGACGCCAACCTGCTGCTGGGCCGTCTGTCGCCGGCCGGTTTGCTGGGTGGCGGCATGGCGCTCGACAGCGCGGCCGCGCGGCGGTGCCTGCAGCCGATGGCCGAACGCCTGGGTATGGGCGTGGAACGCGCCGCGCATGGCCTGCTCGGTATCGTGACGGCGAACATGGTGCGGGCGATCCGCGCGATATCGGTCGAACGCGGTCATGATCCGCGCGACTTCGCCCTGTTGCCGTTCGGTGGCGCCGGGCCGCTGCACGCTGCCGACGTGGCCCGCGCACTGGGACTGCGCCGCATCGTGGTCCCGGCAGCGCCGGGTATCCTGTGCGCGCAAGGGCTCGTCGCGTCGGACCTGCGGGAGAGCTTTGTCGACAGCGGTGTCATTCGCGTCGATGACGCTGGATTGCCGCGGATCGACCGCGTGGTCGACGAGTTGCAGCAGCGCGCGGCGGCCTGGTTCGATGCCGAAGCGGTGGCGGCCGGCGACCGCGAGAGCATGCTCAGCTTCGATATGCGCTATGTCGGCCAGAACTACGAACTGGCCGTTGCGACACCGGCCCTGGGCGGGCCGGATGCCGAGGCTCTGCGGCAGGCCTTTTTCGAAGTGCACGAACGCAACTATGGTTATTTCAATGCCGACGACCCGGTCGAGATCGTCAACGTCCGCCTGACCGCCGTCGGGCGGTTCGAACGGCCGACGCAGCCATCATCGTCTGGCGATCCGGCAACGCCGCCGATCCCGATGTCGGAACGTGCCGTCTGGTTCGATGCCGACGCGGCGGCGACCACGCCGGTCTACGACCGCAGCGCGTTGCTGGCCGGCCATCGGTTTGGCGGCCCGGCGGTGATCGAACAGATGGATTCGACCACGCTACTGTTTCCCGGCGACCGCTGCAGTGTCGATGCCGCCGGCAATCTGATCATCGAGGTGGCGCCATGACGCGCGACGAGACCATCGACCCGATCACGCTTGAGATCATCCGCAACGGCCTGCGCTCGATCACCGACGAGACCTATATCGCTCTGACGCGCGCGGCCTATTCCACCAACATCAAGGAGCGGCGAGACCACTCGACCGCGCTGATGGACGCGGCCGGCCGGCTGGTCGTGCAGGCCGATAACTCGCTGCCGATCCATCTGGCGTCGATGCTGGGCCTGATGGAGGCCCTGCTGGGCAAGTTTGCGCTCGACGACATGCGGCCCGGCGACATCTTCGTGGCCAACGACCCCTATGTCGCCGGCGGCACGCATTTGCCGGACGTCAATCTTGCCATGCCGGTATTCGTCGACGGCCACGTGCTGGGCTTCATCTGCAACATCGCGCATCACGCCGACATCGGCGGGATGACGCCCGGCAGCATGGCCGGCGGCATGTCGGAAATCTATCAGGAAGGTCTGCGCATTCCGGTGGTGCGGCTGTTCCGCGCCGGCGACCTGGTGCAGGACGTGTTCGACCTGCTGCTGCTGAACGTGCGGGTGCCGGTCGAACGGCGCGGCGACTACTTCGCGCAGGTTGCGGCCTGCCGCCTGGGCGACCGGCGGTTGCAGGAACTGGCGGCGCGTTATGGTTTTGCCATGCTGACCCGGGCTTTCGCCGACATCATGGACCGGACCGAACAGCGCCTGCGCCGCGCTATCGCCGATATTCCCGATGGCCGCTACAGCTTCCGCGACGTGCTCGACAGCGACGGCATGGGCATGACCGACATCCCGATTGCCGTCGCGGTCGAGGTGGCCGGCCAGGATATCCGCTTCGACTTCGACGGCTCGGGCCCGCAGATGGGCGGCAACTTCAACCTGACCCTGAACGCCACCCAGTCAGCAGTGTTCTACGTCCTGAAAGGCATGCTGGACCCTGAGCTGCCGAACAACCATGGGCTGATCCGCGCGGTCGAGATCACGGCACCGTCCGGCACCGTGGTGAATGCCGACTTCCCCGCCGCCGTTGCCGGGCGGGCCAACACCTCGCAGCGGGTGATCGACGTGTTGATCGGCGCGATGGCGCAGGCGCTGCCGGAACAGGCGGTGGCAGCGGCCAACGGCGCCAATGTGACGGCCGTGTTCTACGGCCGCGATCCGCGCCACGACCGGCCATATGTCTATCTCGAAACGCTGGGCGGCGGGTTCGGCGGCCGGGCGGCCAAGGACGGCAAGGATGGCGTGCAGGTGCATATCACCAATACCTCGAACCTGCCGGTGGAAGCGATCGAGATGGAATACCCGCTGATGGTCGAGAGCTATGGCCTGATCGAGGACTCCGGCGGTGGCGGCCGTCATCGCGGCGGTCTGGGCATCCGCCGGGTGGTGCGGCCGGTCGGCCACGACACCGTTTTTTCCGGCATGGGCGAACGCTTCGTGCACAGGCCCTGGGGATTGTTCGGCGGGACGCCGGGTGCGACGGGGCGGTTTGCATTGCGCGATGGCGATGGGGCCGAGCAGGCGGTGGACGACAAGCCCAACCGGGTGATGGTGACGCCACAACAGGCGATCGTCATCGAAACCCCCGGCGCCGGCGGCTACGGCCCGCCGGCGGAGCGCGATGCGGCGGCCCTGGCGGAAGACCGGCGCAGCGGCAAGTTCACAGAAAGCTATCTGCGCGAGATCTACGGGAGCCGTGCCGATGCGGGCGGTGGGGACGACGGGTGAGCGACCGGGCCTACCCCAGCCGGCCGTTCATCGGTGTCGGCGTCGTCGTGCTGAAGGGTGAGGATGTCCTGCTGATCCGCCGCGGCCGGGAGCCGCGCAAGGGACAATGGAGCCTGCCCGGCGGCTTGCAGGAAACCGGTGAAACCGTGTTCGAGGCGGCGCGGCGAGAGGTTGCGGAGGAAACGGCCATCACCATCGGCACGCCGCAGGTGGTCGATGTGGTCGACTCGATCCAGCGCGATGACGACGGCAAGGTTCTCTATCACTACACGTTGATCGACCTGGTCGCGTCCTGGCAGGCTGGGACGCCGCAGGCCGGCGACGACGCCATGCATGCGGAATGGATCGAGCCACGCCGCCTGGCAGCCATCGACATGTGGCCGGAAACACATCGGGTGATCGGCGAGGCGCGGACCCTGCTGCACGGGCCCGGCGGCGATTGAGCGGCTCGGCGGTTTACGCCTTCAGCGCGCGTTCGAGGAAATCGATCCGGTCCTGGCCCCAATAGGGCATGCCGTCGTAGATGAACCATGGCATGCCGAAGACTTGGCGATCGATCGCTTCGGTGGTGTTGCGGTCGTAGGCGGCCATGATGGTCTCGTCCCCGATGCTGTCGGCCAGCGCCGCGCCATCGAGGCCGACGCCGTTCGCCGCGGCGATCAGGGTGTCGCGGTCGGCGAGGTCCTGCTCCTTCTCCCAGACGCAGGCGAGGAACGCGTTCGACAGAGCGAGCGTATCCTGGCCGGCGTTTGCGGCGGCGATGACCATCTGCCCTGCCTGGCTGTCGTCGACCGGGAAGAATTTCGGCTGGATGTTCATCGGCAGGTCCCAGTGGTCGCGCCAGCGCGCCAGTTCAACCAGGCGGTAAGCCAGGCGGGCGGGATGGCGTTTGGCGACGGGCAGGCCGCCGGTCGCCGCCAGCAGATCCGCACCCTTGACCGGTTTGACGTCGAACCGCACGTCGGCCGATGCGGCCAGTGCCGGCAGCCGTTTGCCGCCCATGTAGGTGTAGGGCGAGGCGAGGGAAACGTAGTAGTCGACGGTTCTGGTCATGACGGCTCCTCTGGCTGGGCCGGCAGACGATAAAGAAACGGCGCACCGTTCACAACGGTGCGCCGATCAAGTCCAGGGCCTTCCGGGCAAAAGGGGCTTCAGGGCCCGGAAGCTCGGTCAGCTGCCGACTTCGCCGCCATCTTCCTTGGTGATGGCAACGACAGAAGGGCGTGGCGGCACGCCATCCTTGAAGTCTGGCCAGCGGGTTGCGGGGTTGTCGAAGTTCTGTTCGTTGTCGACACCGTCGGCGGCCGGGTGCTGCACGGCGACGAACAGCGTGCGGCCGTCTGGCGTGAACTCCGGCCCACACATCTCGGCGCCGATCGGTACGCGGAAGATGTGCTTGGTGAGCGCGCGGTTTTCGCCAACGGTTTCGCAGGCGTAGACGCCGTCGGCAATGCCGGTGCGCTTCCAGCCGGAGCCCTGGTCGGTGGCGATCCACAGACGGCCTTTGGGATCGAAGGCGCAGTTGTCGGGTGCGGCGAACCAGCCGTTCTCGCTGGTCGCCGGGTGGTACTTCGCGCCGTGCTCGGCATTGCGGTGATCGCCGGCCAGCAGAAAGATGTCCCAGTCGTGCTCCAGCGCGGTGTGGTCGCGGTTGCCGTCCGGGCCCGGCGGCAGCAGCTCGACGATATGGCCGAACAGATTCGGCCCGCGCGGGTTGGCGGCGTCGGTGTCGTCGGCCTTGCGCTTGGAATTGTTGGTCAGGATGACGTAGGTGCGGCCGGTCGCCGGATTGGTCTCGACATCCTCGGGCCGGTCCATCGGCGTGGCGCCGACCAGATCGCCGGCGCGGCGCGTCTCGATCAGCACATCGCCCTGACTGTTGAAGGCGTTGGCGGCGGTCAGCGGGCCCTGGCCTTGCACCAGCGGCAGCCAGGTGACTTTGCCGTTGTCGGCGAACTTCGCGACATAGAGCGTGCCGCTGTCGAGCAGGTCGCGGTTGGCGGCGCGGTCGTTCGGGTTGAAGCGGCCGTCGGTGATGAATTTGTAGAGGTAGTCGAAACGCTGGTCGTCGCCGGAATAGACGACAACGCGACCGTCGCCGTTGATGAAGGCGGTCGCACCTTCGTGCTTGAAGCGGCCGAGCGAGGTGCGCTTTACCGGCGTCGCGTCCGGGTCGTAGGGGTCGAACTCGACCATCCAGCCGAAGCGGTTCGATTCGTTCGGTTCTTTCTCGACGTTGAAGCGGTCGACATATTTCCACCATGCGTACCAGGAATTGGCGGAAATGCCGTAGCGCTTGTACATGTCCGCCTGCGGCATGCCGGCGGCGTCGCCGCCGAAGTAGCCGTTGAAGTTCTCCTCGGCGATCATCACCGTGCCCCACGGCGTCTTGCCGCCGGCGCAGTTGTTCAGCGTGCCGGCAACCGTCATGCCGGTGGCATCGGCGCTGGTCTTCAGACGGTCGTGCCCGGCGGCCGGGCCGGCCAGCCCCATCGGCGTGGTGCCGGTGAGGCGGCGATTGTATTTCGAGCCGTCGACGACCTGCCATTTGCCGCCCTGCTTGCGGATTTCGATCACCGAGGCGCCGTGCGCCTGAATCTCGGTGTTGACCTGATCGGCAGTGACCTGGTCGAGCTTCGACTTCTTCTTCACGCCGGTGAACATCAGTTCGGCATTGGTGTATTCGTGGTTCACCACCAGCAGGCCATGGTCCGAGTTGGCGGAACCTGCGGGCAACGGGAAGTAGCCGATGAAATCGCAGTTGTAGCCGAACTGCCTGGCCTGGCCGTCGGCAGACTGCTGCATCGGGTCGAAGGCGGGGGCGTCGGCGGCGACCTTGTCGCCCCAGCGGATCAGCACGTCGGCAGCGTAGCCGGATGCGACATGCATGTTCTCGTCAACGCCGTGAGCGAGTTCGGGGAAGGTCAGCGAACTGGTGGCGGCAAGCGCCTCGCGTAGCGGTAGTGGCGTTGTGAGAGCACCGGCCGCGCCGGCCATGGCGACGGCACCGAGGCCGCGCAGGGCATCGCGCCGCGACAGGCGGCGGGCTGCGATATCGGTGAAACGGTCGGTGGCCGATGGATTGCTGGGCCGGTCGTCGGCATCTTCGACGATTTCATACGCTTCATCATGGAGATGATTGGTCATGTCCTTACCCTAGATTGAACATCGAGAACCTGATCAGACGATTTTCGATGCCTATAGCGGGGCCGTGACGCGTTGCGGACAACGTCATGTCGGTTTTATGACGGTCCTGACTAGGGGCGCCAACCGCTGGAAACGCCGCCGAGGAGCCAGTAGGTTCAAGCCATGAGAATCGTATCCCTGCTTGCCAGCACCACGGAGATCGTCGGTGCGTTGGGCCGCCTCGACGACCTGGTCGGGCGCAGCCATGAATGCGACTTCCCGCCGGAGGTGGAGACGCTGCCGGCGTTGTGTAGCGCCCGACTCGATACCTCGGCGCCGAGCGCGATCATCGATGCCGATGTGAAACGGCTGGTGGCTCAGGCGCTGTCGGTCTACGAGGTCGATGCCCAGGCGCTGGCCGATCTCAAGCCCGACGTCATCCTGACCCAGACGTTATGCGAGGTCTGCGCCGTGTCGCCGCGCGATCTGGATGAGGCCGTGCAGATCTGCGTCGCCTCGGATGCCAGAATCGTGCCGACGACGGCCGGCGATATCGGCGGCATCTGGCATGACATCGAATCCGTCGGTGCGGCCATCGGCGCCGAGGCGGCGGCACGCCAGCTGATCGCCGACTGTCAGCGTCGGATGACCGAGGTGGCACAGGTGGCGCAGCGGGCGGCGACCCGGCCGCGGATTGCCTGTCTGGAATGGATCGATCCGCTGATGGCCGGCGGCAACTGGGTCCCGGAACTGGTTGCATTGGCCGGTGGTGAAAACCTGTTCGGTACGGCCGGCGAGCACTCGCCGTGGATGACGATCGAGGCACTGGTCGAGGCCGATCCGGACATCATCGTGGTGCTGCCGTGCGGTTTCGACCTGGACCGGTGCCGGGCAGAAATGCCGGCGCTGACGAACCGGCCGGAATGGCAGAGGTTGTCGGCCGTGCGTGCCGGTCAAGTCTATCTGACCGACGGCAACCAGTATTTCAACCGGCCGGGTCCGCGTATTGTCGAGTCGCTGGAGATCATGGCGGAGATCCTGCATCCCGATGTCTGCGACTACGGCCACCGCGGCGTCGGCTGGCAGCCGCTGTAGAGCATTCTTCGACCGGCTGTGCCGGGCCGGGTATCGGTTGAGTGGGAGCCGGCAATTGCGAGCCAGATAGTGGTTGCCACCGGCAGCGTGGGCGCGGCGGCCGGTTGTCCCGACCGCCGCGGCGGTCGCGCTATTCCTTCTTCATCTTGCCGTGACCATGGCCGTGGCTATGGCCTTTGCCGTGCGACATGCCACCGGCGGCTTGCACCTCGACCTCGACGGTGACCTCGCCGGCGGTTTCGAACGTCAGTGTCAACGGGAACTCGTCGCCCTTCTGCAACGGCGCGTTCAGACCCATCAACATGACGTGGTAGCCACCGGGTTTCAGCATCGCCATGCCGCCGGCCGGTACGTCGATACCCGGCACCTCGCGCATGCGCATGACGCCGTCTTTCATGCTGCTCTCGTGAATTTCGACGCGCTTGGAGACCGAGGCGCTGGCGGCAACCAGGCGGTCGGCGGCGCCGGCGCTGTGCAGGGTCATGAACACGGCGCCGTTGGGCGCGCTCTTGGCAGTGGCGCGGGCCCAGACATCCTTGATGGCAATATCGCCGACCTTGGCATGATCGTCGGCGTGGGCGATGGAAAGGGTGCCGGCAAAGGCCAGGCACAAGGCGATGAACAGGTTTCGCATAGGAATACTCTCGTTTGATCCGTCAATGGGACAGGCCGAGGACGGCCTGGTGTCAGGTTGGGACGTGATCAAACGGCGGGCGGTGCCCGCGGTGGCGACGCGCGTGGACCGACGGCCGCCCGATACAGCGTCGATGGCACCGGCAGCGAAGCGGCGGTCGCCAGGGCCGGCGTTGTCAGTTCCGTGCTTGTACCCGGCAACGCCGCGCCGGCAAGGCCACCGGCCCAGGGGCAGATCACACAGTCCGGGCAGAACTCGTGATGACCTATTGGATGGGGCGTGCCGTCATCGGGCCGCGCCAGCCGGATTCCGCCGGCACTACAGATTTCGATGGCGAACGTGCCAAAAGCGTCTGCCGGCACGCTCCGCGTCGCGGCCTCGGCCGCCGCCAACAGCGGTGCCAGCGCCTGCAGCCAGATGAGCGCGATGGCCAAGCCGGTCCAGCGTTGAAATATGCGGCGTTGCCGTGACATGTGCGCTCGGTCCGTCGCGTATCTGTCCTTATCGCCCGGCGGTCAGGCGGCCATAACCATGAACAGGGCACCGGCCGCGCCGATGGCGGTGCCGGCCACCCGAACCACGCCGACATAGCGTGCCGCGCCGTCACGCGCCAGCCACCGCGCCGCGGCAAAGGCGCACAGGGCGATCGCATACTGGATCGCGACGAAGCCGACGAAATAGGCGGTCAATGGCGTCGGCTCGGCACCGACGATGGATTCGCCGTAGGCATAACCATGCAGCAGACCGGCCAGCGCCAGCAGGCCGGCGGCGACGACGGCACCGGGCGCAGCGCGCAAGGCGGCCCAGATCCCGACCGCGATGAGCGTGGCGGCGATCAGCAGCTCCGCCGCCGGGATGTCGACCGCCTGCAAATGAAGGACGGCGCCGGCGACCGTGGCGGCGAGAAAGCCCAGCGGCAGCAGATAGCCGCGGGCATAAAGCGCGGCGACCAGCCCGACGCCGATAATGAACAGCAGGTGGTCGATACCGATGACCGGATGGCCCAGTCCGGACAGCAGGCCTTGCATGAAGGTGACCGGCAATTCGCCGTCCATGACGTGATGGGCGTGGGCCGAGGTGCTGGCCAGTGCGGCCAGAGGGACGGCGAAGATCGGCAGTCGCTTCAACATGGGGCGGGCATCCTTGATAGATGGGATGCGAGAAGTATAGCGCCGTCTAAGCCTGACGGTAGTACCAGTCGTCAGCGACCCGATGCAGGATGGCGTGACGCCGGCCCAGCGTGCCGACATCGTGCGCATAGCCGCCGCCGATCACGCAGGCAATCGGGATGCCGCGCTGCCGGCAGGCGGCGATCACCATGTCATCGCGGGCGCGCAGACCGTTGTCGGTCAGTGCAAGTTTACCCAATCGGTCGTCGACATGCGGGTCGACGCCGGCGTTGTAGAACACGATGTCAGGCTGGCGCTGGTCGAGCAGGTCGTCCAGATGGTCAGCCAGCACGGTGAGATAGGCATCGTCGGTCATGCCGACTGGCAGGCTGATGTCGCGGTCGCCTGCCTGCTTGCGGACCGGGAAGTTCTTCTCGCAGTGCATCGAGAAGGTGTGGACGGCGTTGTCGCCGCGGAAGATTTCGGCGGTGCCGTCGCCCTGATGTACGTCGAGGTCGACGACCAGCATGTTGTGCGCGAGGCCCTGCGATTGCAGCACCCGGCAGGCCACGGCGACGTCGTTGAAGACGCAGAAGCCGGCGCCGTGGGCGTGGGCCGCGTGATGGCTGCCGCCGGCGGTCTGGCAGGCGATGCCGCGATCGAGTGCCAGGCGCGCGGCCAGCACGGTGCCGCCGACGGAACAACGTGAGCGCTCGGCCAGCTCCGGCGACAGCTGCAGGCCGATGCGGCGCATGGTGTCCTTGTCGGCGGTCTGGTCGCAGATGTCGGCGACATAGTCGGAATCGTGCGCCAGTTCGAGCCACCAGCGCGGCGCAGGATCGGGTTTGTAGACGGCGTCGGGCGGCGCCAGACCCTCTTCCCGCAGCACCTCGATCAACATGGCGAACTTGTTCATCGGGAAGCGGTGCCGGTGCGGCAGCTGCACCGTGTAGGCCCGGTGATGCACGATCGGGACGCCCATCAGCGCGGCCCGAGGTCACCGAACAGCGTGTGCAGGCGGCCTAACGGCCGCGACAGCCACGCGGTATCGAGCGATACCGAGAAGTGACCCTTGTGGGCCGTGAACACATTCTCTTCCGGCACGCCCCATCGGCGCACCATGGCGGCGGCGTCTTCGTAGGGTGTGACCATATCGGCACTGCCCAGGGTGACGACGATGCGGTCGGGCGCCAGCGCCGGACCCGACATCGGTTCGGCCAGCGGGCGCCAGCGGGCGAGCGCTTCCGTGGTCCAGCCCGCCTGGGTCAACTGCTCCGGCAGGCCGAGGCGCCGGGTCAGCGAGCTTTCCGTGGTCAGGCGCAGGAAGTTGCCGCCGGCGGCGATCAGCAGCAGGAAATCGGGCTGCGCCGCTTTCGGCCAATAGCGGCACGCGCCGGCGGCGACCTGCGATGTCAGCGAGCCGAGGCTGATGCCGCCGATGGCGATGGGCGCCGAGTTCTGCGCGCGGGCCCAGCCGATCAGAACGCCGGTCTCGACCACGGCGGCATGCAGATAGTCGAGCACGCCGCGCGGCGAGCGCGCCAATACCGGCTCGCCGCCGAAGAAGCCGCGGGCGCGGCGGCGGCCGTGCCAGGGACCTTCCGGCCGTATTACCCGCACGCCGGCGGCGACCAGCTCGCTGACGATGTCGCGCGCTTCGGGCCAGAACTCGAACTCGACGCCGATACCGTGCAGGAACACCAGTGTCGGCAGGTCGCCGCCACCCAATGGCTCGTCGACCCTTGCCCAGACGGTGTCGCCGGGGCGGCTGAGCGGTGACGGGAAGCGCAGCCAGTAGCTTGCGTGCCCTTCGACCGCCATGGTCCGTGACCGTTCGATCGGCGGTGTCGGGTCCGGCAGGGCGTAGGCGGTGTCTTCGTGGCTCAGACGGCCGCCATGCGCCGCGTCGACATCGTCCGGCGACGTCATCTGCCAGTGCATGGCCGGAATGTCGTCCAGCACATGCTCGGACAGGAAACGGTAGCGGCCAGCCATCAGCCGCAGGGCAGCACGCCGGCGGGCGTGTTCGAACTGGCTCAGCCGGTCGGGCCGGGTGTTGGCGCGGTCGGCATCGCCGGCGAAGAAGGCCTGGCGCCAGCGGCCATCGACGGTCTGATACCGCATCTGGTCGCGTTCGACCTGCTCCAGGGTGCGGCCAAGCCAGGGCGATGACCGGCGGCGCGGCAGGGCGTCGAGAAAACGGTCCATCGAGCCATGTGCGGCCAGCCCCGCGGCCCAGGCCCGCGACAGCGGGAAATACCAGTCGGCCAGTGCCGTCGTCGCGACGCTGTCGAACCAAGGCCGGTAGAGGGCGGCGCTGGCCAGTTCGCGCAGGAAGCGCGGCGTGCCGAATTCTGCAGATTTGGCGCGGGTTGCGCGATGTCGACGGGGGAATTCCATGACTGTTGCGTCTATACATGGCGCAGCAAAGGCGATCCGCCAAGCGAATTGCAGCAACAAAGGAATCCGACCCTTGCCAGCGATTTGTCCGCCCCTGGCCGACCCGGTTCGACCGGCCTGCACGATATGAGCGCCGACGCCACGACGCCGGCGATGGCGCCGATCACGCACCGGCGCGTGTGGCGGATCGCGGGACCGATCATCCTGTCGAACCTGACGGTGCCGCTGCTCGGCGCCGTCGATACCGCCGTGGTCGGACACATGCCGGAGGCCTACTACCTCGGCGCCGTGGCCATCGGCGCGATGGTGTTCAACTTCCTGTATTGGGCGTTCGGCTTCCTGCGCATGGGCACGACCGGGTTGACCGCGCAGGCCTATGGTGCCGGCGATGGCGACGAGGTGCACGCCAGTCTGGCACGGGCGGTGCTGATCGGCCTCTCGATCGGGGCAGTCATCGCCGTGCTGCAAGGGCCGATCATGTTGCTGGCGTTCCACCTCCTGGAAGCCAGTAGCGAAGTCGAAACCCTGGCGCGCGATTATGTCGTGATCCGCATCTGGGGCGCGCCGGCGGCGCTTGCCGGTTTTGCCCTGTTGGGCTGGTTCATCGGAATCCAAAACACCCGCGCCGCCCTGATGGTTCAAATCGTCATGAACGGTCTGAACATCATCCTTGATCTGCTGTTCGTGCTGGCGTTCGGGTGGGGCGTTGCCGGTGTCGCGGCGGCGACGCTGATCGCGGAATGGCTCGGCCTCGGGTTCGGCTGCTGGTTGGCCTGGCACAACCTGGCCGGTGTCGGCGGGCGGTTCCGTCGTACGGCGATCCTGCAGATGGCGCGGCTGCGGCGGCTGTTCGCCGTCAATTTCGACATCTTCCTGCGCTCGCTCTGCCTGATCTTCGCCTCGGCCTACTTCACCGCGCAGGGGGCGGCGCAGGGCGATGTGGTTCTGGCGGCCAACGCGGTGCTGCTGAACTTCATCCATTTCCTGGCCTTCGGTCTCGACGGTTTCGCCTTTGCGGCCGAGGCGCTGATCGGCGGTGCCATCGGCGCGCGTGACCGGGCGATGCTGCGCCGTGCCGTGCGCATGACCAGCATCTGGGCGGGGATCTGCGCGCTGGCCTACCTCGCGGTCTACGCTGCCGCTTATCCGCTGCTGATCGGTGTGCTGACCAGCGTGCCTGACGTGGTCGCGGCGACGTCGGCCTACCTGCCCTGGGTCCTGGTGGCGCCACTGGTGGCGGTGTGGAGCTACCAGCTCGATGGTATCTTCATCGGCGCGACCCGCACGGCCGACATGCGCAACGGCATGGCGATCTCACTGGTGTTGTTTCTGGTCGCGGTGCACCTGCTGCAGCCGCTGTGGGGCAATCACGGCCTGTGGCTGGCGATGACCATCATGTGGGTCGCGCGGGCGGCCACTCTGGCGGTGCGCTATCCGGCGCTGGTGCGCGCCAGCTTCGCACAGGGTTAGAGCAGGCCGCAGCCGATCAGCGTGTCGCGCAGGCCGTCGGCATCGCGGTAGTGGTGGGTGTGCAGGCCGGCGGCGCGAGCGTTGGCGAGATAGCTCGGCCAGTCGTCGATGAACAGGGTACTGCCGGCCTCGGCACCGAGACGATCGAGCAATCGGGGAAAGACGTCGGGGGTTTCCTTGCCGGCGCCGAACTGGCAGGAGAAGCAGGCTCGGTCGCCGAACAGGCGGGGCGCCGGCGGGAACACATCGGCGATGTGTCGTTGCAGCAACGGGCCGTTGTTGGTCAGCATGGCGAGTGCGACGCGGCCCGTCATGGCCTCGACCATGTCGATCACTGCCTGGTTCGGGCGCATCGCGCGGCGCCGGGCCTCGAGCCAGATCTCGGCGCTGACCGGCACACAGAGACGCTCGGCGAAGCCGGCCAGGTAGCTGTCGGCCGTATGTTCGCCACGGTCGGCGGCTTCGTCGAAACCTGACTTGAAAATTCGTTCGTCAATGATCGTGGCGGATACGCCAAGGGCATCGGCCATGATCGCCAGGCGCCGGTCGAAATCGTAGTCACACAGTACGCCGTCCATGTCGAAGACGACGCAGCGGATCTCGGTCATGGCGTGCCGGGTGCCGTTCAGTAGAGCGCTGCGGTCATGCCGCCATCGACGGTCAGCGAGGCACCGTTGACGTAGCCGCCGGCATCGGAGGCGAGGAACAGTGCGGCGCCGGCCAGTTCATCCGGGTCGCCCCAGCGGCCGACCGGCGTGCGCGACTTCACCATGGCATCGAACTCGGCATCCTCGACCAGTGGCTGGTTCAACTCAGTGGCGAAATAGCCTGGGTTAATGGCATTGACGGTGACGCCGGAGGGCCCCAGCTCGACCGCCAGCGCCTTGGTCAGGCCGGCGAGACCGTGTTTGGAGGAGACATAGGCCGGGATCGTCGGCCGGGCGACCATCGCCATGATCGACGCGATGTTGATGATGCGGCCCCAGCCGGCCTTGGCCATCGCCGTGCCGGCTTCGCGTGACAGGGTGAACGCGGCATTCAGGTTGATGTTGACGACGCGCTGCCAGTCATCATCGGAAAAGTCGGCCAGCGGTTCGCGGTGAATGACGCCGGCGTTGTTGACCAGGATGTCGAGCCGGCCATGGCGTTGCACGAGATCGGCAACCGCACGACGGCCGGCATCGAGATCGGCGACATCGAACGCGCAAGCCTCGGCCTTCAGGCCATCTGCCGTCAATGTCCGGGCGCGGTCTTCGCACTCGTCGGGTTTGCGGCTGTTGATCGCGACGTGGGCGCCGTGTTCGGCCAGGGCGCGGGCAATGGCGAGGCCCAGGCCGCGGGTCGCGCCGGTTACCAGGGCAACCCGGCCGGAGAGATCGAAACTGATCGGCATCGGTGCAGTCGCAGCCCTACAGGATGGCGCCGACGGTCCACGGCACGAATTCCTCGTCGCCGATACCGAAGGCTTCCGATTTGGAAGGCTCGCCCGAGGCGCAGGCGATGATCTTGTCGAAGATCTCCTGGCCGACTTCCTCGACTGTGGCATCGCCGTCGACGACGCGGCCGCAGTTCACGTCCATGTCCGAGACCATGCGGGTGTACATCGAGGTATTGGTGGCGAGCTTCAGGCTCGGTACCGGCTTGCCGCCATAGACCGAGCCGCGGCCGGTGGTGAAGCAGGTGATGTTCGCGCCTCCGGCGACCATGCCGGTGATCGAGGCCGGGTCGTAGCCCGGCGTGTCCATGAACACGAAGCCCTTTTGGGTGATCGGCTCGGCATACTGGTAGACGTCGACCAGGTTAGTAGTGCCACCCTTGGCCGCCGCACCGAGCGATTTTTCCAGGATCGTGGTCAAGCCCCCGGCCTTGTTGCCGGGCGAGGGGTTGTTGTTCATTTCCGCGCCATTGGCGGCGGTGTACTGTTCCCACCACTTGATGCGATCGACCAGCTTCTCGCCGACCTCGCGGTTGACGGCGCGGCGGGTGAGCAGGTGTTCGGCGCCATAGATCTCCGGCGTTTCGGCGAGGCACGCAGTGCCGCCGTGGCGCACCAGCAGGTCGGCCGCGGCACCCAGCGACGGGTTGGCGGATATGCCGGAATAGGCGTCCGAGCCGCCGCACTCCAGCGCCAGGGTCAACTCGCTCGCCGGGACCGTCGTGCGCGAGGCGCGATTAGCGTCCGGCAGCATATCGCGGATCAGGCCGATGCCCTTGTCGACCGTGGCGCCGCTGCCGCCGGTGTCCTGGATGGTGAAGGCGTGCAGCGTGTCTGACGGGTTCAGCTTTTCAGCGTCCATCATGGCGCCGATCTGGTTCGCTTCACAGCCCAGGCCGACGATCAAGACGGCGGAGAAGTTCGGGTGCCGCGAGTAGCCGGAGATCGTGCGCTGGATGTAGTTCAGGCCCATGCCGGCGCAGCCGCCACAGCCGTAATCGTGCGTGAGCGCCACGACGCCGTCGACGTTGGGAAAGTCGGCCAGCGCATCGCCGCGGAAATGCTCGGCGATCATCTTGGCCACGGTGGCAGAGCAGTTCACCGAGGTCAGCACGCCGAGGTAGTTGCGGGTAGCGACGCGGCCGTCATCCCGCACGATGCCCTGGAAGGTGGCGCGCTCGTGCTCGGGCACGAACCCGGGGTCCTTCACATCGGCGGCGAACTGATAGTCGCGCTCGAAGTCCTTCACCATGACGTTGTGGGTGTGGACGTGAGTGCCAGGCGCGATGTCCTCAGTGGCGAAGCCGATGATCTGGTTGTACTTGCGGATCGGTTCGCCCTTGGCGATCGGTGCGGTCGCGACCTTGTGTCCGGCCGGCGTGTGGCTGGCGGTGCGCACGCCCTCGTCGCCGATATCGGTGCCCGGCAGGATGTCGGCGCGGGCGACGACGACGTTGTCTTCGCCGCGCAGGCGGATCGTCAAAGACTGGTTGGCGGTCATGGTGCAATGTCTCCCTGGAGGCGGTCAACGATACGATCGGCCGCGCCGGCCAGCATAGCCGAACACACGCACTCACGAAATATTGTGCGATTTTGCCTGATCGGCGATGAATGAACACGCAAGCTAAGGCGTATATCTCTTGCAAAGATGCGGTGCCGGATCGGCGCCGGCCGGTTCATGACGGGAGAGGCGAGATGCGCAACTGGGTATCGATGATTCTGGCGGTTTTCATGACATTGGGTGTGGCGACGGGCGGGGCGATGGCGGCTGGCTCCGACGAAAGCCCGACCACGGCGCGAGCCACGTCGGACCCCAACTGGCAGGATGCGATGGCAGCGATCGACGGTAAGCGGTTCGAAGCGGCGTTGGCGCCGTTGCAGACCCTGGCCGGCAGTTTTCCCGACAATCCGGACGTCATGAACTATCTCGGCTATGCCAACAGCCAGCTTGGCCGCTATGACGAGGCCAAAGCGCAGTATGCCAAGGCACTGGCGATCGACCCGCGCCATCGCGGCGCCAACGAGTATCTCGGCGAACTGCACCTGAAGCTTGGCGACCTGCCGGCGGCGGAAGCGCGGCTGGCGGTGCTGGACAGCGCCTGCCTGTTCGGCTGTGCGGAATACACGGCTTTGAAGAAGGCCATCGCCGACTACAAGAGCGGCGGCAGCTACCAGGGTCAAAAGCTCAACTAGACGGGCGCGCGTCACCGGTTCGGTTTCCCGCCACCGCCATACAGGCAACGGTGGCGGGCGCGTCGACTGCCATGGCACACTGCCGGCCGAAACGACGTCCGAAGGCTGGCAAGGGAGCGTGATATGGCCGTTGACCCGCAGGTGCAATTCGTCCTCGATCTGGTCGAGAAGGCTGGTTACCCGTCATTTCACGAGCTGTCGCCGGCGGATGCGCGCGCGATGTTCGACGATACCGCGCCGAAGCTCGATATCCGCCCGGAGAATGTGTTCCGCTGGGAGCAGCGCTCCATTCCGGGGCCGGAAGGCGAAATCCCGGTGCGGGTCTACGTGCCGCGCGAAGCGGCGGCGGGCGAGTTGCTGCCGGTGCTGGTCTACTATCACGGCGGCGGGTTCGTCATCGGCAGCCTCGACAGCTACGACTCGCTGTGCCGGGCTATTGCCAATCGGGCCGACTGCATCGTCGTGTCGGTCGACTATCGGCTGGCACCGGAGCACAAGTTCCCCGCCGCGGTCGATGACTGCTGCGCCGCCCTCGACTGGGTCGAGGCGATGGCGGAAGAGCTTGGCGGCGATCCCGACCGGATTGCGATCGGCGGCGACTCTGCCGGCGGCAACCTGGCGGCGGTGACGGCGATCGATGCCCGCGACAACGACGGTCCGCCGCTGGTGTTGCAGGTGCTGATCTATCCGGTGCTGGGCGGCGCCCCGGAAACGGCCTCGCACCACGATTTTGCCGACGGATATCTACTGACGCGCAAGAATATCCTGTGGTTCTACGATCATTATCTGAATGACGAGGCGGAACTGAGCGATCCGCGGTTTGCACCGCTGCTGGCCGATGATCTGAGCGGCCTGCCGCCCACCCTGCTGATCGTTGCCGGCTACGATCCGCTGTGCGATGAGGGACTGGCCTATGGCGCACGGCTGAAGGAGGCTGGAGTGACGGTCGACCTGGCCAGATATCCGGGCATGACGCACGGTTTCGTGACGATGTCGGACCCGATCGACAAGGGCAAAGAGGCAATCGACCAGATCGCCCGGGCGCTACGCCAAGCCTTCATGGTTAACGGCGGTTAACCACGTTCGCTAACACCGCGTTTACTCCGATGGCCTACCCATAATGCGAGGTGTGCGGGTTGTCCGCATTGGGACGAAACCGCGACACCGATCGTGGATGGAGAACTATGCGCAGGGTCAGTTATCGGCACGTCGGCTATTCGCGATCCGAGAAGCGGCGCGACCGCCGTTATGTCGAGCCGTCGCTGCAGGTGTCGATCCGCGGTACCGACTACAAGACCGTCGATTTCAGCCTGGGTGGCGTCCGCCTGCGCGGCATCGGCCGGCCGGAAGCGTTGGGTGGCGAGGTCGAGCTGGTTTTCCACGGCGTACGTAACGGCCAGCGCTGGTCCGGCCAAACGACGGCGCGGATGGTCAATTTCGACGTTCAGGAAGGCCAGTGCGGCATGGCCTTCATCGATTTGCCCGACGATGCCTTCGTCGCCCTCGAAGCGCTGATGTTCGGATCGCGGCGCCAGGCCCAGGCTGGCGGCACGGCCTGACACCCTTTAGCCGGTTTCCTCGCGCAACGCGTCGATCACCTTGCTTTCATTCAAGTCGCCGTCGCCCGCGTCGACCAGGCGTTGCAGCGCCGACAGCGCGATGCCGCCGAACCGCGCCGGCTGCCCAACCTTGGCAGCAAGCCGCATGCCGTAATCGGTATCCTTCAACCGCCAGCGGCCGCTGAACACGATGTTCCGGTCGTGATCGGCATCGGCCATGCGCCGGCTGTTGCGGATGACCTGCGGGCTGGCGGCCGCGCCCCTGGCGATGGCATAGGCCACGAGATCGGCGTCGAGGCCGGCCTTTTCGGCGATCAGCATGCCTTCGCCGATGGCGGCGATCTGCACGGAGCCCATCAGGTTGATCATCAGCTTATAGGCCGTGCCGGCGCCGACCGGCCCGAAATGGATGACTTCCTCGCACAACGGCGCGAGTAGTGGCCGGACGGCGTCCAGGTCCTCGGCCGGGGCGCCGACGAACAGGGTCAGAGTGCCGGCGGCGGCGGCATCCGGCAGTCCGGTTACCGGGCAGTCGACGTAGCGCAGGTCCCTGGCCGCCGCGTGATCCGCCAGCGACAGCACCCAGTCGTGCGACAGGGTCGAGCATTCGACGACGAACGTGCCTGGCGCGAGGTCGGCGGCCAAGGCGCCATCATCGCCAAGCCATACGGCCTGCGAGGCCGGGTCATCGCCGACCATGGCGAACACCGCATCCGCTTTCCGCGCGGCTTCGCGCGGGGTGGCGGCGATGGTGGCGCCGGCCTCGGCCACGGCCTGTGCCTTGGCCGGGGTGCGATTGTAAACGCGCACCTTGTGCCCGGCGGCCAGGAGACGCCCCGCCATGCCGCGGCCCATGTTGCCGATGCCGAGAAAGGCGATATCTGCCATGACGATGTCCTTCGTGGAGGGCGTGTGCCCTATGGCCTAGCTGAGAATGTCGAGCACCGACTCCGGCGGGCGGCCCAGTGCTGCCTTGCCGTTTGCCAGTACGATCGGCCGTTCGATCAGTTTGGGGTGGGCGACCATAGCGGCGATCAGCGCGTCGTCATCCAGCGACGCATCGTCCAGGCCGTTGTCCTTGTATTCCGCTTCCTTGCGGCGCATCAGCTCGCGCGGCTGCAAGCCGAGCAGGCCGAGAATGTCCTTCAGGTCTTTGGCCCTTGGCGGCGTTTGAAGATATTCGACGATGGTTGGTTCGACACCGTTGTCGCGCAGCAGCTGCAGCGTCTGACGTGACTTGCTGCAACGCGGATTGTGAAAGATCGTGACGGACATGTCGGGCTCCCTGATCAGCGGCGCCTGGCGCCGGAAATGGCGGCGCGGACCTTATCATGGTCTGGCGACAGCCGTCTTGGGCCGGCAGCAGCGCCTTGCGGCGCTTTGATCTGGGAGCGGAACAGCGCCGGATGGCCAACCTACTTCCGTAACCCGGGGCTTTCGCGCTATTCAAAGCCCCCCGAGTGACGGAGTTCCCCCCATGTCAGGCGATGTCCCCGCCGGGTTCAGCGAACCCGATTTGCGCAATACCTTCGAACAACTGGCCGGACCGATCTACGAGAAAGGTAGCGGCGAAGACTATGTCTGCGCTTTCCGGCCGGCCCAGCAGCACACCAACCGCCGTGGCGTGATCCATGGTGGCATGCTGTTCACGCTGGCCGATCACACGCTGGGCAACATCGTGTGGGACCGCGTCGGCCAGAGGCCATGCGCGACGGTGAGCCTGAATGTCGACTACGTCGCCGGCGTGCGTCCGGGCGACTGGGTGGAATGCCGCGGCCGCATCACCCGGGAGACCCGGTCGCTGGTGTTCATCAAAGGCGAGCTCATGGTCGATGAGCGCATCGTGATGACGGCAACGGGCGTGTGGAAGAAGCTCGGCGCCGACTGACGTTTGCCGGCGTCGGTTATGGCAGCCCGGCGATGAGGCGGGCGAGTTGGTCGGCCAGATCCGCGCCGCCCACGATATCGCCATGGCAGGGCACCAGCCGGTTTGGCGGCGCCGACGTAAGCTGATCCATCACCCAGTCGGCATAGAGCGGCCCGCCGGCCAGACCGTAGCGCGGGAAGGTCTTCAGCAACTGGGGCGCGCCGGATTTGCGCTCCGCCGGCTTCTGCGGGCCGGCAAACGCATCGGTGACCAGCCAGGCCGGGCCATTCTGCGTCGGCAGGGTCAACCAGACTTCCCCGGTTTTCAGGCCAGGCGGTGTCAATAGAGCTGCGCCATCCGGAAGGTCGGGGACGAGCGTATCCAAACCCTCCGGGTGACATCCGGTGAGCTGTTGCAGGCGCGGCGCGGCGGCATCGGCTGCGACGACCCGCGCGTCGGGATAGGCGGCGGCGTACTCGGCCAGACCCTTGTTATGATAGTGGTTCGGCGCCAGCAGGATGGCGACCGGGCCGAGCGCGTCCAGACTGGCTTTGGCGTGCGTGGTCAGCCCGGCGACGGGGCTGTACAGGCACAGGGCACCGGACCGCAGGACGATCGCGGTGCAGCGCAGGCCGCCTTTCGTCGCGGTGCAGGCGCCATCCACACCGGCGATGGGGGCGAAGGTCGATAGTTCCGCGGCCACTAGACTCTCCAGGACCTGATCTGCTGCAGCATCATTCGCACGAGCGGCATACCGGCATCGTGCCTGCCCGAGACCCGGTTTCGGGTGTGGATGCCCATCACGGCGGTCACCAGTCCCTGCACGGCGTCGTCGATATTGATCGATCGCTTGATCTCGCCCTGCGCCTGGGCATGCCGTAACGCCTTCGCAAAATGCGCGGCAAGCGTCGCCCAGTAGTCGTTTACGGCCGCCTGCAGGGCCGGGCTGCGGATTTCGGCGTTTTCTATGCCGGTGTTCACGATCAGGCAGCCCCAGGCGCTTGCACCGGGCGAATCTTCGCCGACGAGGCTTTGCAGAAACGCCTCGACCGTTGCGATGCCGCCGGTGCGCATCGGCGCAAGCAGGGTGTCCTTGGCGGCGTCGGCATAGTGTTTGAGGGCGGCCAGGTAGAGTCCCTCCTTGCCGCCGAATTCGCTCCGGATGGCAAACTTGTTGAGGCCGGTCAGTTGCTCCAGGGCCCGCACGCCTGTTGCCGCATAGCCGTGCGCCCAGAAGGCGTAGCACGCGCGTTCGACGGCTTCTTCACGGTCATATGACTTGGGCCGGGCCAACGGTCGTCTCGTTTGCTGCTTGCCGATTTCAATACAGTTGTATATAAATAACTATACGTTCGTATTGAAACTGTCAAACCTGACGAGGCCAACATGATCCGCGACGTCGTCCGCCATCCCCGGCGGCAGAAATCCTTCGACACCTATGGCTACTCGCCTGCCGTCGCCAGCGGCGACTTCCTGTTCGTTTCCGGACAGGTCGGCGTCGATGACAACGGCAAACCGGTTGCCGACCCTGCCGCTCAGGCTGACGCGGCTTTCGCCAATCTGGCGGAGGTGCTGGCCGCGGCGGGCTGCACCTTTGATCATGTGCTCGAAATCACCAGCTATCACGTCGACATGCACGAGCACTTCGAGGCGTTTGCTGCGGCAAAGGGCAAGGCCTTTCCCGAGGCGCCCTATCCGGCCTGGACGGCGATCGGCGTTTCGGCTCTGGCCATTCCTGCGCTGCTGTTCGAGGTCAAGGCGACCGTGCAGCGTTCATCGTGAGCCGACACGGCGGCGTGCCGGCAACGAGCGCCGGCATGACGCGCTTCGGCTGACGCGGCAGGACGTTGCCGTGCGCGGACCTGGCCCGCGCATCCACGCGCCAGCGGCTGCGGCCGTTACTCGACCTTGCGGCGCGGCAGCAGGTCGGGATAGGCGGCCTCGCGCTTCTGCTGCTGGGCGCCGAACGCCTCCATGAGGTCGGCGCCGGACAACATGGCGGCGTTCCAGGTCGCGACATAGTTCAGCCCGTCGGCCACCGAGTGATCGCGGGCGTAGTTCAGCATTTCCTTGGTGCCGGCCACGGCCAGCGGCGCCTTGGCGGCGATGTCGCGGGCGACCGTCATGGCGCCGTCGAGCAGGGTTGCGTGATCGTCGAACGTGTGGTTGACGAGGCCATAGGCCTGCGCCTCCTGCGCCGGCATGCGCCGGCCGGTGTAAGCCAGCTCGCGCACGACACCCTGCGGCAACAGGTGCGGCAGACGCTGCAGCGTGCCGACGTCGGCGGTGATGGCGATGTTCACCTCCTGGATCGACAGGAAGGCGTCTGCGCTGGCATAGCGGATGTCGCAGGCGCTGACCATGTCGACGCCGCCGCCGATGCAGCCGCCCTGGATCGCCGCGATCACCGGCGCGCGGCAGCGGTCGATCACCGAAAAGCTTTCCTGCATCTGCAGCACCATGCGGCGGAACTGCTCGGCCCGGCGCGCCGGTTCGACCTCGGCATCGACCAGACTGCCGCCGAAATCGACCAGATCGAGGCCGGCGGTGAAATGCTTGCCGGTCGACGCGATGACGACGCAGCGCACGTCCGTCCGCTCGTCGAGGTCTGTGAACACTTGGCGGATATCACCCCAGAACGCCCGGTTCATGGTGTTGAACTTGTCCGGGCGGTTGAGGGTCACCCGGGCAATATGGTCGGTGACCTCCACGGTCATGGTGCTGAGCTGCATGCGATCCTCGCCTTCGTCATCATGGTTCCGCCCGATTGGGCTGCCGTCATAGCACGGCGCCATGGCGGCTGGAACGCCGATAGCATCAGCCGGGTCCACGGCGATGGCATTCGGCCGGCGTGACCACCGAGCCGCCGTCTGCGTTCGCTGAAATCCGACATGGTCGGCCGGCGGGGCTTGCCCGCCGCGGCGATCCGGGCTTTTCTTGCCGCCGCAGCGGAGGAGGAAAACCAATGGCGGTAACGCAGGACGGCCTTATGGGCCTGGAAAACCTGGGCAAGGAATTCAGCTACACCGACAACGACACCATGCTTTACGCGCTGGGTATCGGCATGGGCGTCGACCCGATGAACCGGGCCGAACTGGCGTTCTGCTACGAGAAGGACCTGAAGGTGATCCCGAGCATGGCAACGGTGATCGCCTTCGACGACAGCCTGTTCTGGAACTCCGGCCTCGACGTGGTGAAGGTGGTGCATGGCGAGCAACGGCTGACCCTGCACAAGCCGTTGCCGGCGGCAGCGGTGATCAACTCCGACGCCCGGGTGACGGCCGCGTATGACAAGGGCGAGGGCCGCGGCGCGCTGGTGGTCGTCGAGACCGTGCTGACCGACAAGGGCACCGGCGAAAAGCTGTGCACCATGGAGTCGGTGGTGTTCGCGCGCGGCGACGGCGGTTATGGCGGCCCGGCCGGCGCGCCCGACCCGCTGCCGAAACCGCCGATGCGGCCGGCCGACCATGTCGTCGAATTCGATACCCTGCCACGGCAGGCGCTGATCTATCGCCTGTGCGGCGACCGCAATCCGCTGCATGCCGACCCGGATTTCGCTGCCGCCGCCGGCTTCGACCAGCCGATCCTGCACGGCCTGTGCACCTGGGGCCACGCGTGTCATGCCATCGTGCGCTCGGTGCTTGACTATCAGCCGGCGCGGCTGAAGACCTTTGCCGCCCGGTTCTCCGCGCCGGTGTTCCCGGGCGACCGGCTGCAGACGCACATCTGGCAGGAAGATGACGAGGTGTTCTTCACCACCGGCGTGCCGGACCGCGAAAGCATTGTGCTGAACAACGGCCATGCGGTGATCGAGGAGTAAGGGTCCGGCAGGACCGAGGCATTGGCAGATCGATTTGGGTGAGACGATGATGACGGTGACGATTGACGACGTGCGCGCGGCGGCGGCGCGCATTGCCGGGCGGGTGCGGCGGACGCCACTGCTGCCGGCGCGGCCGGCGCGGGAGACGATCGTCGATGGCGCCGAACTGTCGTTGAAGCTGGAGTGCCTGCAGGTCATTGGCTCGTTCAAGGCGCGTGGTGCGATGAGCAAGCTGACGGCGCTGGACGACGATGCGGTACAGCGCGGCCTGATCACCGCCAGCGGCGGCAACCATGGCCTGGGCGTGGCCTATGCCGGCTGGTCCGCGCATGCACCGGCGCGAATCTACCTGCCGCACAGCACGCCGCGCGCCAAGGCGGAGAAGCTGGAAGCCTGGGGCGCCGATGTCATCATGCATGGCGCGGTGTGGGATGAGGCCAACGAGGAGGCCATGCGCGTGGCCAAGCAAGACGGCCTGACGTATGTGCACCCGTTCGCCGATCCCGCCATCATCGCCGGCCAGGGCACGGTGGCGCTGGAGGTGCTGGAGGATCTTGCCGATGTTGACGTGGTGGTGGTGGCGATCGGTGGCGGCGGCCTGATCGCCGGTACATCGCTGGTCATCAAGGCGCTAAAGCCGGGTGCGACCGTGATCGGCGTCGAGCCCACCGGGGCACCGACACTTTACGAAAGCCTGAAAGCGGGACGGCTGGTGGAGCTGCCGAACATCGCCACCGAGGCCGGTACGCTGGCGCCGCGGATGAGTGCGCAGATCAATCTCGACCTGATATCAGCTCATGTCGACGACATCGTCCTGATCGACGATGACGACATGCGGGCGGCGGCACGCTGCCTCTGGCGTGAGTACGGTGTGGCGGCGGAGATGTCGGGGGCGGCGGCAGTGGCGGCGCTGATGGTCGGTGCCTACAAGCCGCCGGCCGGTGCCAAAGTCTGCGCCATCGTCTGCGGTACCGGGACGGATGGCCTGCCGACAGGCTGACGACGGCTCGAACGTGCGCGGTATCAGGCGTCGAAGCTGAGACCGAAGGTATCTTTCAGGCCCTGACGACCTCGCGGAGTCGCGGTCAGGCCGCGGCTGTCCGGCACGCGGCGCAGCCAGCCAAGATCGAAACAACGGCTGGCGATGGCGGCACCCAGGGCGCCGGCGACATGCGGGCGCCGTTCGCTCCAATCCAGGCAGCGGCGGGCAAAGGCGCGGCGTCGCGTGTGCAGGGCAGATGGATCGATCCCGAAGCTGTCGAGAAACCGCTCGCCCTCACGCGACAAATGGTAGTCATCGCCGTCCGCCACAATGTGGCCCTGGTCCAACAGGCGGTCGGCGATGCCGACGCCGAGCCGGCCGGCCAGATGGTCGTAACAGGTGCGGGCGTTGCGCACGATCGGGTCGCGCGGTCCTGGCGGGCGATGACGCGGCGGACCGTCGGTCGCCACCACCATCAAGGCCTCCAATGCCTGCGCAACACCCGGGCCGGCAAGTCGGAAGTAGCGGTGGCGGCCCTGGCGTTCGACCGTGATCAGGCGGCCATCGGTCAGTTTGGCGAGGTGGGCGCTGGCCGTCTGCGGTGTTACCCCGGCAATGTAGGCAAGTTCGCTGGCGGTACGGGCACGCGCGTCCATCAAAGCAGCGAGGATGTTGGCGCGTGCCGGATCGCCGATCAGTGCGCCGACTTCGGCAATGTAGGGGCCATCATTCATAGTACGATCATCGCCGAATTATGTAGGCGGCGCAAGTGTGGATGACGGCCTTGGGTGCCTTCGCCTTCCGTTTGACCCTATGGCGGGGCGCCGCGATACTGCGGCGACGGGGAGGCATAAGAAATGAACGAACAGGTCTGGGAGAAATCCTATCCGCCGGGCGTGTCCTGGCAGCTCGACGTGCCGGCGAAGCCGGTCTACAGCATTCTAGACGAGGCGGCGCGGCGCTGGCCGAAGGTCGTCGCCTGCGACTTTCTCGACAAGAAGGTGACCTATCAGGAACTGGCCGATCTGGTCGAGCGGGCGGCCAAGGGCTTTCAAGCGATGGGCGTCGGCGAAGGCGTGCATGTCGGACTGTTCCTGCCGAACACGCCGCACTATCTGGTGGCGTTCTTCGGCGTGCTGAAGGCCGGCGGGCGGGTGGTGAACTATTCGCCGCTCGATGCCGAGGCGGAACTGAAGCACAAGATCGAGGATTCTAAGACCGACATCATCGTCACCCTCGACCTGCAGGTGCTTTACCCGCGCATGGGGATGATGCTGGGCCAGACCCGGTTGAAGAAACTGGTGGTCGGCAGTCTGCCGGACTTCCTGCCGTTCCCGAAAAACCTGCTGTTCCCTTTGGCGCGCAAGAAGGACATCGCCGCCGTGCCGAAGGATGACCGGCATGTACGCTTCAAGGACCTGATCGGCAACGACGGGCGCTATCAGGCGGCGAAGCACGGCGACGTGAAAGACGAGATCGCGGTGCTGCAATACACCGGCGGCACCACCGGCCTGCCGAAGGGCGCCATGCTGAGCCACGGCAACCTGGTGGCGGCGACCGAGCAGTTCCAGGCCTGGACCGCCGGCGAGACGCCACTGTTCGAACAGGGCACCGAGCGCATCCTGACGGTGCTGCCACTGTTCCATATCTATGCGCTGACGGTGATCATGCTGAACGGCATCGCCAGTGGGGCGCAGATGATCCTGCATCCGCGCTTCGAACTGGACGACGTAATCCGTGACCTCGGCAAAAAGCGGCCGACGGTATTCCCCGGTGTGCCGACCATGTACACCGCGATTCTGGGTCACCCGGCGGCAGGCAGCACCGACCTGACGTCGCTGAAGGTGTGCAATTCCGGCGGCGCGCCGTTGCCGCCGGAATTGCTGCGCCGGTTCGAGGACCGCAGCGGTTGCCGCCTGACCGAAGGCTGGGGCATGACCGAGACCTGCTCGCCAGGCACGGCGAACCATGTCGAGATGACCTACAAGCCGGGCTCTGCGGGCATTCCGCTGCCGGGTATCACCATCGAATTCACCGATGTCGACGATCCGGAAAAGCTGGTGCCGATGGGCGAACGCGGCGAGATCTGCATCTCCGGCCCGAATGTCATGAAGGGCTACTGGAACAAGCCGGAAGAGACGGAACAGGCGTTCCTCGGCGGCCGATTCCACACGGGCGACGTCGGCTACATGGATGAAGACGGCTATGTCTTCATCGTCGACCGGATGAAGGACATGATCCTGTCCGGCGGCTTCAACGTCTATCCGCGCAACATCGAGGATGCGATCTATCTGCATCCGTCGGTGGCTGAGTGCACCGTGATCGGCGTGCCTGACGAGTATCGCGGCGAGGCTGCGAAGGCGTTCGTCACGTTGAAGGAAAGCGCCGCGCCGTTCACGCTGGATGAGCTGCGCGATTTCCTCGGCGACAAGCTGGGCCGGCACGAGTTGCCGGCGGGGCTCGATATCCGGGATGAGCTTCCGAAAACGCCGGTCGGCAAGCTGTCGAAGAAGGAGCTCTACGCCGAAGAAGAAAAGAAACGCGCCGCGACCAGCAACGCTGCCGAATAGGAGACGATTGGCGGTCAGAACCAGTCGGCGTCGGGCGTCATCAGCGGCTCGGCGCCGGCCTTGACGCGGGCCAGCAGCGACGGTGCGTCGGCCATCACGCGGCTCATGTAGTAGCGCGCGGTGGCGAGCTTCATGTCATAGAACGCCGGGTCGTTCGTTTCACCGCCCTTCTGGTCGATGGCGAGGCGGGCCATGCGGGCCCACATGAAGCCGATCGTCACCGTGCCCATCAGTCGCAGATAGTCGGACGACGCCGCGCCGGCCTCGTTGCGGCTTTGCGGCGCGTTTTGGGCCAGCCACAGGGTCGCCTGGGTCAGGCTGTCGAGGCCATCTTGCAACGGCTTGGCATAGGGCACCATGGCCTCGTCGTCGGCCTGCTGCCGCACGAACGCGCCGATGGTGGCGAACAGGGTCTGCACCGGGCGGCCGTTGTCTGCCGGCAGGCGGCGGGCGACCAGATCGAGCGCCTGCACCCCGTTGGCGCCCTCATAGAGCTGCGAGATACGGGCGTCGCGGACCAGCTGCTCCATGCCATGGTCCTTGATGTAGCCATGGCCGCCGAAGCACTGCATCGCCATGTTGACGCAGTCGAAGCCGATATCGGTGAAATGTGCCTTCACCACCGGGGTCAGCAGGTTCATCAGGTCCTGGGCGCGCTGGCGCCGGTCGGCATCGCCGCCGCGCTGCGCCACCTGCTGTTCGAACGCCAGCCACAGCACCATGGCGCGTGCGCCTTCGGTGAAGGCGCGAATGTGCAGCAGCATGCGGCGCACATCGGGGTGGACGATAATCGGGTCGGCCGGCTGCTCCGGGAAGGCCGGGCCGGTCAGCGCGCGGCCGGCGGTACGCTCGCGCGCATAGGCAACGGCGTTCTGGTAGGCCGTCTCGGCCAGGGCGACACCCTGCATGCCGACGCCAAGGCGCGCCGCGTTCATCAGCGTGAACATACCGGACATGCCGCGCGAGCGGGACTTGCCGCTGTCCTTGCTGCCTTCGCCGTCCCTGATCTCCGACGCCGGTCTCGGTTTCGGGCCGAGACGGACTGCATGCGCGTCTTCATAGTGCAGGATCGCCGTGGCCGAACCGCGAATGCCCATCTTGTTCTCGATGCCGCCGGTGGTGACGCCGTTGGCGACCCCCAGGCTGCCGTCGTCTTTGACGCGGTACTTCGGCACCAGGAACAGGCTGACGGCGCTGAGACCCTCGCCCTCGGCCGGCACCTTGGCGAGCACCAGATGAGCGATGTTCTCGGCCATGTCATGGTCGCCGCCGGTGATGAAGATCTTGGTGCCGGTCACGCGGTAGCTGCCGTCGGGCTGCTCTTCTGCCCGGGTGCGCATCAGCTTCAGGTCGGTGCCGCAGTGCGGTTCGGTCAGGTTCATGGTGCCGGTCCAGGTGCCGGCGATCAGTTTTGGCACATAGATCTGCTTGATCTCGTCGGGCGCGATGCGCATCAGGGTGCCGGCAACGCCACCGGACAGGCCGATGTAGGTCGACAGCGACAGGTTCGCGGACATCGCCATTTCCGACATGCAGCTGGCGAGCACACCGGGCAGGCCCTGACCACCCCAGGCGGGATCGGTCGATAGGGCGTTCCAGCCGCCGGCGTAGTAAGCGTCGAACGCCTGCTTGAAGCCGGCCGGCGTGCGTACGACGCCATTCTCCAGCCGGACGCCTTCGGCGTCGCCGGATTGGTTCAACGGCGCCCAGACGTCCTCGGCGATCCGCGCGCCGCCTTCGAGCACGGCATCGACTGTGTCCGCGTCGACGTCGGCGAAGCCGGGTACGTCTGCCTGCCGCGACAGACCGAGCAGCTCTTGCAGGACGAAACGATATTCGCGCAGCGGCGCCTGATAGCTCGTCACGCCAATCCTCCGGTCGCGTTTCTGGCGTCGGCCGAGGCGACGGCGTCGGCCAGGGCCTTGAAGTCATCGAGCTCGCAATAGACCTGGGCGGCGATGCGCGCCCATAGGCGGTCCTGCCAGGGCACGATCGACACCTCGATATTGTGTTGGTCAAGCAGGTGGCCGCGCAGGGCCAGTGCGGCCGCCGACGTCGCCGGCAGGTCGTCCGGCAGGGGCGCCAGGGTCATGGCGCCGGTCATCTCATCGGACGCGGTCGGGCCGCCGAAGCGCTGGGCGAAATGATCGGCGGCGGCGCGTACGAGGTCGTGGTTGTAACTGCGCACGGCCTCGGCGCCGCGCTCGTCCATCACATCGGCTGCCGCCGGGAAGCACAGGAACGGGGTTGGGTTTCGGGTACCGGTCCAGTCGAACTCGGCGTCGAAGCCTTCGTCGAGGCGCCAGGAGATTACCGCCGGGTGCGTCGCGGCCTGTTCGGCTTCGGCCGCCCACAGGATGCCGCATCCGCGTGGCGCGAAATGCCATTTGTGCAGGTTGCCGACGTACCAGTCGGCGCCGAGGGCGGGGATGTCGACGGCGATCTGGCCCGGCACATGGGCACCGTCGACCAGCACCTTGGCGCCGGCCGCTTGGCAACGGGCGATCAGCCGGTCAAGCGGCAGCACCAGCGCGGTGTCGGAGGTAACGTGATCGAGGATGACCAGTTTCGTGTGCGGACCGAGGGCGTTATTCAACGCGTTGACGATGTCGTCTGCATCGGCGACCGGGAACGGCAGGTCGACGCTGACCAGTTCGGCGCCGGACTGTCGGCAGGCGTAGCGCGCGGCATTCTGTACCGCGCCATAGGTCTGGCTGGTGATCAGCAGTTCGTCGCCGGGTCCAAGCTCGAAAGAACGCAGCACCGCGTTGACGCCGGCGGTCGCATTGTCGGTGAAGACGTAGTCCTGACCCCGGCCGCCGAACAGGCTGGCGGCGCGATCGGCGGCCGCGCGCAGCCGTGGCTTCAGCTCGTGGAACATGAAGCGAGCAGGGTGGGCCTCGATCTGTTCGTTCAGGGCCGCCTGCGCCGCCAGGACGGCGCGCGGCGTGACGCCCAGGGTGCCGTGGTTGAGGTAGATCGCTCCGGGTTCGAGCGGCCACAGGTCGCGGACGGCATGACCGAAGGGCCGGGGCGCGCTCATCCGACCGGCCCGGCCAGCGCGTCGGCCAGATAGTCCGTGGCCGCCGCGATGCCGCTGGCGTCAATCGGCGCGCCGCAGATGCGCAGGCCCGCCTCGACCGCTGCGAGGGTACCCAGGATCATCGGCTCGTTCAGGTCGCCCATGTGACCGATGCGGAAGCTGTGGCCGCCAAGTTGCCCAAGGCCATAGCCGAGAGCGGTGTTGAAGCGTTCACGGCAGACGACATGCAGGTTCTCGACCTCGATATCGGCGTTCACACGGATCGTGGTGACCGAATTCGACCGTTCCGTTGGATTGATGGCGTTCAGTTCCAGCGCTCCGCCGCCGCCCCACGCCAGCACGGCGCGGCGCACGGTCTCAGCCAGACGGGCATGGCGGTTGAAGATCGCCTCCATGCCCTCCTCGTTGACCATGTCGATCGCTTCGCGCAGGCCGAAAATCAGATGCTCGGGCGCGGTGCCGCAGAACCAGCGGTAATTCGCCCGCTCCATGCGGTCGGCCCAGGCCCAGTAGGCGCGCGGCATCAGGGCGGTTTCGGCAGCCTTCAACCCCTTGGCGCTGACGGCGGTGAAACTGAGGCCCGGTGGCATCATCAGGCCCTTTTGGCAGGCGCCGACGGCGACATCGACGCCCCAGTCATCCATGCGGAAGTCGGTGGTCAGCAGTGAGGCGATCACGTCGACCATCAGCAGTGCCGGATGACCGGCGGCATCGATCGCCTTGCGCACCGCCGGCACGTCGCTGGTGATGCTGGTCGCGGTGTCGGTATGGACCAGCAGCACGGCCTTGATGGTGTGGTTCTTATCGGCCTTCAGCACCTCCTCGACCGCCGCCGGGTCGACGGCATTGCGCCAGTCGTTGGGAATTTCCTGCGCCACCAGGTTGTGCCCTTCGGCCATGCGCTGCCACGAGGCGGAGAAATTGCCGGTATGCGGTACGAGAAAGGTGTCGCCGGGCGACAGGGTGTTGACCAAGGCGGCTTCCCAGGCGCCGTGGCCATTGGCGGCGTAGATGAACATCTCGTCCGAAGTGCGGAACAGCGGCTTCAGGTCCTCGAAACACGAGCGTGACAGCTCGATGAAGTCGGGCCCGGAAAACTCTACCGCCGGGCGGTGCATGGCGTTCAGAATGCGCCCCGGAATGTTGGTCGGGCCGGGGGTCTGCAGGAAATTGCGTCCGCGAAGCACGGTCATGGGGCTACTCACCGGTTGATCACAGTGTGGGTCGGCCCGGAGGGCCAGCGGCGGGTTTTACAACAAATACGCGACTAATTCGACACTCGCTCATGCCCGGTAGTCGTCGAGGGCGCGCCAGTCGAATTCGACCCCGTGGCCGGGCGTATCGGGCGCCGTGGCGAGGCCGTCGTCGTCGAGCGACAGGGGTTCGTCGATGAAGCGGTCTAGCCCGAAACCGTGTACTTCGAGATAGGACTTGTTCGGCACCGCGCCAAGCAGGTGCACGGTGACATCGTGCACGCCATGGCTGGTGACCGGCAGGTTGTTGGCCTCGGCCAGGCGGGCGATCTTCATCCAGGCGGTGACGCCGCCGCAGGTCGAAACATCGGGCTCCGGAAACTGCACACCGCCGGCGTTGATCATCTGCCGAAATTCATAAAGCGTGTGGAAGTTCTCGCCGGTGGCGATCGGCAGGCCACCCTCGCTGGCGATCTTCACATGGCCGGGCACGTCGTCGGGGATGGTCGGCTCTTCCAGCCAGACCAGATTGAACTCGCGCAGGCCACGCGCGGCGCGGATCGCCTCATCGATGCGCCAGCGCATGTTGGCGTCGACCATCAGCGGGAAGTCGTCGCCGAGAAAGTCGCGCATGGCGCCGACGCGGGTGAGGTCCTCGCTCAGCCGGTCGCGCCCGACCTTCATCTTGATGGCGCGGAAGCCGTTATCCAGGTTGCCTTGTGTCTGCGCCAGCAGTTCGTCGATGCTGAAATAGAGGTCGATGCCGCCGGCGTAGGCCGGCACCTTTGGGTCGTGACCGCCGAGCAGACGCCACAATGGCTGGCCGAGACGACGCGCCCGCAGGTCCCACAAGGCGATGTCCACGGCCGAGATGGCGAAGGCGGCCGTACCGCCGCGCCCGGGATAGTGCAGCCGCCACCACATCTGCTGCCACAGGGCCTCGATGCGCTCGGGGTCGCTGTCGATCAGCAGCGGCGCCAGGTCCTGTTCGATCAGGGCCCAGATCGCCAGCCCGGCCGGGCCGGTGGTGACGGTGTAGCCGAGGCCGTCGACGCCGTCGGAATCCTGCACCCGCACGGTAACCAGCGCGAAGTGGGTCATCTCGCCATGGGTCGAGTCGGACAGTGTGTAGGGCAGCGGGATGCGATAGTGCCCGGCCTGTACGTGTTTGATGGTCATGGCCAGCCTCCCTGCGCGCCATTGCCGTCGGTCACGGCGGCAGCCTAGCCCGCATTTCCCGTGCTCGCCACGGGCGGCGTGCCCTATCATGATGTTGGGCGTGTAACGAGGGAGGATGCGATGCCGCTGGCCGCGATCGATCATCTGCTGATCCAGACCGCCGATCTCGAAGGGACCAAGAACTGGTATGTCGAGACGCTCGGCATGACGGTGGGGCCGCATCCCGATTTCCGCTTTCCGGTCTATTGGCTCTATGTCGGCGACCAGCCGGTGCTGCATCTGGCGGAGGGCGGCGCCAACGTGTCGGCGAACCGCATGCGCTATCTCGGCCAGCAATCGACGGCGACGCACGGCAGCGGCGTGATCGACCATGTCGCCTTTCACTGCACCGACCTGACCGGCATGAAAGCGCGGCTCGACGCGCGCGGGGTCGGCTATACCGAGCGGCAGGTCGACGACCAGGGTCTCTACCAGCTGTTCTTCGAGGATCCGAACGGCGTGAAGGTGGAGCTGAACTTCGCCGCCGCCGAAGCAGAAGGGCACCGGGCCGGCGTCATGGCGAGCGATCTGCCTGCCTAGCCTGGCCGGCGCGCGGCGGAAAACGGACCTAAACCGCGAACAGGGCGGTGGCGAGCTCGTCCAGGGTCGCCATGTCATCGAGCGGCAAGATCGCGGCGACCGGTTCGAACACATCCATCGAGTGATGCTGCATCAGGCCGATGGCCTGCCGGTACAGGGCATGGCCGAGCGCGCGCTGTGCGAAATCGGCCGTCACTGGCCAGTCGCTGGCATCCAGGAAGGTGCGCAAGAGATTCTTGTCGCAGGCGAGCAGGTCGCGATGTATCTGGATCAGTTCGTAATGCCGGTCGGCGACCATGGCATCGCCCCAGTCGATCAGGCCGATGTACGCGCCATCCGCGACATAGACGTGGTTGGCGCAGAGATCGCCGTGTACGACCACCGGGTCAGCCGGTGGCAGCGTTTGCACGAAGCTGTCCGCCTGGCGCGCCAGATGCGGCGGCAGGGAGCCGCGCCGGGCAGCGGCGCTCAGGTGAGCGATGGGCCAGTCTCCGGTGCGCGTCAGGCCCGCGGTCGGCAAGGCGTGAATGCGTCGGACCTGCCCGCCCAAGGCTCTCGCAAGGGCCAACTGCTGGCCGGTCGACAATGTGTTCAATGAAGCGGGAGCGCCGGGCAGGCGGTTGGTGATGAGATAGGGCCAGGGCGCATCGTCGCTATCGAACAGTTGTCCGCTCGCCAGCAGACAGGGCGCGGCGATGGCCGGGTCGGCAGCGAGCGTGCGGTAGGCCGCATGCTCCGACGCATAGCCGCGGCGCCAGGACGACATGGTGCCGAACAGCTTCACGACGACATCGCCACACACGAAGGTCGGGTAGGTCGCGTTATGGCCAGCGGCCGGCGGATGGCCTGCGTTGGCGATGTCGTGTCTGTGCAGCGCAGCCTCTACGTAAGGCGCCCAGTACCTAGTGTCGCTGAGGTGGGCGACAAATTCCGTCAAGGACTCGAAGGCCGGTGGCGCGAGCATGGCCCCGGTGTAAGCGCCCGCGCGCCGGGTGGCAACGATGCGGACTGACCTACAGCAGGTCCTTCATGCCGGCTTCGATGCGGTCGAGCCCTTCCGACAGGGTTGCTTCCGACTGGGCGAAACACAGGCGAAGGTAACCTTCGTTGCCGGGGCCGAACGCCGTGCCGGGGGCGAGGCCGACGCGATGCCTGCGCACCAGTTCCTGCGCGAAGCCGAGATCATCCTCCAGCCCGTCGATGGCGAAGAAGGCATAAAACGCGGCGTCGGGCCGGGCGATGCGCACCCGGTCGATGCCGGACAGGCGCTGAAACACGAGGTCGCGCCCACGCCGGCAGCGCTCGACCATCTCGGCGACGAAGTCCTCGCCGTCGCGGATCGCCGTTGCCGAGGCGTGCTGCACGAAACTGGTGGCGCCGGTGTTGTTGATGCCGGAGAGGTCGCCGATGCGGTCGCCCCATTCGGCCGGATGGATCAGCCAGCCGCAGCGCCAGCCGGTCATCGCCCAGGCCTTCGACATCGAGTGCACGGCATAGACCGGGTCGTCCGGTTCGGCGATCTGCAGAAATGACGGCGCCACCGGGCGGTCATAGATGATGCGGTGATAAACCTCGTCGGCGATGATCCAGATGTTGCGGGCGCGGCAGAAATCGAGCACCGCGCGCTGCTCGTCCTCGCTCATCAGCCAGCCGGACGGGTTGGCCGGCGAGGAAATGAAGATCGCCTTGGTGCGTTCGTCGCATGCCGCGAACAGGCGGTCGAGGTCGAGTTGCCAGCCGCGCTCGGTCATGTCGAGGCGGACATGGCGGCAGTCGCCGCCCATGGTTTCGACGCAGTAGAAAATGTTGGGCCAGACCGGCGAAATCATCACCACGTTGTCGCCATTGTCGACCAGGGTTTCGACCGCGATCATGATCGCGGTCATGCCGGAGCCGGTGACCGTCAGCCGCTCCGGGTCGAGGGTGATGTCGTAAATCCGCTGCATGTAGTCGTGCACGGCGGTGCGCAGTTCCGGTACGCCGCGCTTGTTCACGTATTTGGTCTGCCCGGCTTCGATGGCGCGGATGGCTGCCTGTTTGATGAAGTCGGGCGTATCGACGTCGGATTCGCCGAACCACAGCGGCACGACATCGGGATCGCCGATGGCGATACGGGCGACTGCGCCGATGCGCTGGTTCTCCATTTCGGTGATGGCGCGGCGAAGCTGCGGCATGGTGTGGTCCCGTGTACAGTGGAAAGTGAAACCGCGCCCGGGCCGATATGGCGCGGACGCGGTTCTCTACGGCATTGTCTGCAGCGATGGCAAGCGGGCGCTGGCGCCACCGGGCCGCCGCAATCGGTCAGGTGCCGGTGAAGCGCGGTGCCCGCTTCTCGACGAAGTGTGCGACGCCTTCCTTGAAGTCGTCGGATTCGAAACTCGCCGGCATTTCGCTGTTGGCGACCAACACCGCATGTTCCAGCGGTTGCAGCAGCGCGGCATAGACCTGGCGCTTCATCACCCGGATTGACCGTGGCGAAACCATGGTGGCCAGCTCGTCCGCGTAGGCGCGGACTTCGTCGGCGAAGGAGTCCGCCGGCACCACCTTGTTGACCAGGCCGAGGTCCTTCGCCTCGTCGGCGCCGAACTTGCGCGCCGAAAGCAGCAGGTCGAGCGCGTTGGCGTGGCCGACCAACTTGGGCAGGATCCAGGAAATGCCATGCTCGGCGATCAGGCCGCGCTTGGAGAACGAGGTGGTGAACACGGCGGCGTCACTGGCGATGCGCATGTCGCAGTAGAGCGACATGATCAGGCCAAGACCGGCGGCCGGGCCGTTGATCGCGGCGATGATGGGTTTCGGTACGGTCGGGAAATAGGTGTAGCGCATGGTGTAGTCGGCCGGCAGCGACAGGCCGCCATCGATGCCGTTGTCGAAGGCGCGCACGCTGTCGGACGTGTTGCCGCCGCTCTTGGCGCCATCCTGGATACCGCTCAACAGGTTCATGTCGGCCCCGGCGCAGAAGCCGCGGCCGGCGCCGGTCACGACAACGGCACGTACGGCATCATCGGCGGTTGCCTCGGTCATCGCCTGATGGACCTCGTTTTCCATCGTGCGGGTCCAGGCGTTGAGGGCATCGGGCCGGTTCAGGGTGACGGTGGCGACGGAGCCGTCGACGGTGTAAAGAATGTCGCTGTAGGCCATAGCGTTTGATCCTCCCTTTCTCTGGGTTGCCGGCAGTTTAACGCCGGTTGCCGGGTCGCAAAAGCGGCGCCGGTTGGAGATGTTTGGCCACTCAGTTCAAGTGTCGTCAGACCGGGTAGCCGCCATGCAGAGTGTGATCGATGTCGTTGTGCCGGTGTTCGGGCTGATCGGTGCCGGCTATCTGCTCGGCCGTACGCCGCTGCTGAGCGAGGAGGGCCTGCGCGGCCTGACGAATTTCGTGTTTTATGTCGCCATACCGGCGCTGCTGTTCCGCACGCTGGCGCGCGGCTTGCCGGAAGGCGCCCTCGATTTCGGTGTCGTCTATGCCTATTTCGGCGGCGCTGCGGCGGTCTATGCCATCGCCATGCCGCTGGCGCGGGTGGTGTTCGGTATCACCTTCGTCGAACAGGCGCTGTTCGGCATGGGTGCGGTGTTCTCCAATACGGTCATGCTGGGCCTGCCGCTGGTCTATACCGCGTTCGGCGATGCCGGTATCGCACCCATCACGCTGATCATCGGGTTTCATTCGGTGTTGCTGATCGGTACGGCGACGATTCTGGTCGAAGCCGGACAGGGCAAGGGCGCGAACGTCGGCACCGTTCTGTTGGCGGTCGGCAAGTCGCTGGTGAAGAACCCGGTGATCCTGGCGCTGGCGGTCGGCGCCGGCTGGAGCGTGCTGCGGCTGCCGGTACCGGAGGTGCTCGACCGGTTCATCACGCTATTGAGCGGGGCGGCGGCGCCCTGCGCGCTGGCCGCCCTGGGCGCATCGCTGACCATGTTCAAGCTGGGCGGCGACCTGCGTGAAAGCCTCGCGCTGACACTGTTCAAGCTGGCCGCCCACCCGGCGGCGGTGTGGCTGCTGGCGACCTATGTTTTTCCGCTCGACCCGACGTGGCGCGCGGTGGCCGTGGTAGTCGCGGCGCTGCCGGTCGGTGCCAACGTGTTCGTGCTGGCACAGAGCTACAACATCTATGTCGCGCGCGCTGCCAGCGCGATCCTGATCTCCACCATCCTGTCGGTGTTCACGGTGTCGCTTCTGATGGTGGTTTTCGCGCCGACAGGCTAGACAGTTGCCATGGACGAGGGACGATTCACCGAGGCTGTGGTGGCAGCGATCCGGAATGCGGAGATCGCCGGCTATTTTGTCCTGCCGGGCGGCAGCCTCGACGCCGTCACCGAACACTTCCAGATCGACGTCGATGCCGCGGCGATCCGTGCCGATCTGGCATCGCCCGGCGGCCTGAAAGCTTCGCACGCACAACGCCGGATGCTGATGATTCTGGTCACGCTGTGCCGCCCGGGGCTGGCGCAGGATCTGTTTGGTGAGGACTTCAGCATGCTGCCGCGTGCGGTGATGGCGATGGACGCACGCAATCGCGGACTGTTCGCCGAGCTGATTTTCAGCTATCCCGGCTGGCACGACTGAGGGCAGGGGGGCGGTACATGGCCGGACACGAAGCCATTTTGTTCGCCAACGAGGCATTTTACCGCGCGTTCGCCGATCGCGACATCGATGCCATGGATGCGGTATGGGCCGGTGCTGACAACGTCACCTGCATCCACCCGGGTTGGGGCCTGCTGGAAGGTCGGGATCAGGTGATGCAGAGTTGGCTGGCGATCCTGTCGAACGAGAATGCACCGAACATCACCTGCCACGGCGCCCAGGCTTTCGTGCATGGCGATGTCGCCTACGTCGTCTGTTACGAGAAGATCGACGACACGGTGCTGATCGTCACCAACGTGTTCGTTCAGGAAGGCCGGCGCTGGCGCATGCTGCACCATCAGAGCGGGCCGACCAGCGACGCCCCGCCGGACGACGACGAGTCGCCGCAGGGGCCGTTGAACTGACGCGACAGACGCTTCGCCGTCCGGTCGGTCGCCGTATCGCCGACACTGCCGTTAACGCGCTGTGGCGTAGGGTTTTAGCAGGGCGCGGCTGATCACGACGTTCTGGATCTCGGTGGTGCCGTCGAGATATTGCGCGACTTTGGCCATGGCGAGGTGGCGGGCGAGCGGATGGTCGTGCTTCAGGCCGTTGGCGCCGAGCGCCTGCATGCACTCGGCCAATCCGGTCAGGGCGGCACGGGTGGCAAACTTCTTCGCATGCGCCGCAGGCAGCGGGGCGCCGCCATCGCGGTCGATTGCCCGGGTCGCGTCATAGGCCATCAGGCGGGCGGCATGCAGGTCGGTGGCGACATCGGCCAACTGCCACTGTACGCCCTGGAAGTCGGCCACGGTCTGGCCGAAAGCCGGTCGTTCGCTGGCATAGGCCAATGCGGTGTCCAGGCCGGTGCGCAGCATGCCGCAGCACATTGCGGCAACGTTGGCGCGGGCAACATCTATACCGGCCATCGCCGCCTTGAAGCCGCTGCCGGGCGGGACCAGCAGCGCATCATCACCGACCCGGCACCCCTCGAACCGGAAGCCGCCGGCACCGAGTGCGTGACCGCCGAGCATGGCGTAAGGCGTTTCGCGAACGACGCCGGGGGTGTGGGCATCGACCAGGAAGGCGGCGATGCCGCGCCAGCCGGCGGATGGGTCGGTCTGGGCATAGATGCTCAGAATGTCGGCATCGGCGGCATTGGTGATCCAGGCCTTGGCGCCGTCGATCACCCAGCCATCGCCGTCGCGGCGCGCGGTGGTCTTGATCGCCGCGGCGTCGGAACCGCCGCCGGGTTCCGTAAGCAGAAAGGCGCCGAGCTTGTCCATCGACTGCATTGCCGGCAGGGCACGCCGGCGCTGAGCGTCGTCGCCGTTGCCGGCGATCGCTCCCATGAAGTTGTTGTGGACGACGATCGAAAAGGCGAAGGCCATGTCGGCTGCCGACAGTTCCTCGACGACGCGCGCCATGGCGGTGTAGCTGACGCCGGCGCCACCTTGCTGTTCGGGCACCAGCAGGCCGGTCAGACCTTGTTCGGCGGCGGCGCGCAATGCATCGCGGGGCAGGGTGCGCTCGATCTCCCAACGCGCGGCCTGCGGCGCCACGACATCGCGGGCGAACGCTGTAGCGTTTTCGATCAGCTGTTGTTCGCGCGTTGACAGGTCGAGGTCCATGGCCGATTCCTCCGCTCGATTTTCTGATTTGGCGCGGCATCATCCGGCAAGGTCGCACGTCTGGCAATGGTCATCGGCGGTGACAGCGGGTAGGTTGGCGGCGATTTCGCAACAGGGGAGCCGGCCGCATGCTGGTGGCGATCGAAGGCATCGACGGTGCGGGAAAGGGCACGCTGACGCGCAACCTGATGGCGCTGGCGGCGCGTGACGGGGTCGATGCTGCGAGCCTGTCGTTTCCGCGCTATGACGAGACCGCGTTTGCCAAGCTGATTGCGCAGTATTTGAACGGGCGGTTCGGCGACATCGACGACGTGCCGGTGCGTTTCGCCGCGCTGCTTTATGCCGGCGACCGGTTCGAGAGCCGGCCGAAACTGGAAGCGCTGACGGCGGCGCACCGGCTGGTGATCCTCGATCGCTATGTCGCTTCCAACATGGCCTATAACGCCGCCAAGCTGCCGTCGAAGCTGCGCCAGGATTTGCTCGACTGGCTGGACGAGACCGAATTCGGCATTTTCGGCCTGCCGCGGCCTGACCTGACCTGTTTGGTCTGCACGCAGCCGGAACTGGCGGACCAGCTTGTCGCCCGCAAGGATGCGCGCAGCTACACAGAGGCGACGCGGGACCTGCACGAGGCCGACCGCGGCTTCATGGCCGAGGTCGCTGATGTCTACGATATGCTGGCCGGGCAAGACGGGCGCTGGCTTCGTGTCGACCCGCTGGATGGCGACGGCAACCTGCGCACGCCGGACGATATTGCCGCCGAGGTCTGGGCCGGCATTCAGGCGCGGCTCGAGTAACTCGTCGCCAAGCAGCGGCGACCGGGCTAGAGCGTCAGGCCGCCGTCGACGTGGATAAGCTGGCCGGTGATGTAGCTCGCCTCCGGCGACAGCAGGAATCCGACAATCCCCGAGATGTCGTCCGGCTGGGCCAGCCGGCCCATGGGTATCAGCGGACTCATGCGGGTGCGCCGCGTGGCCCGCACCTCTTCGCTCTGGCGATCCTTCTCGACATGGCCGGGCACGACGCAGTTCACGGTGATGCCGTCGGGCGCCAGTTCCAGCGCCAGCGACTTGGCCAACGCTTCCAGGCCGGCCTTGGCGGCGGCGGAGGCCGGGAACACTTCGCCGACCTCGCGATAGCGGTGCGCGACGAACGACGAAATCGCCACGACCCGGGCCTGCTTGCTGTCGCGCAGCATTGGCAGGGTGGCATGCGCCAGGCGGAAGAAGGCGAGCGTCATGGTTTCGTAGGCGCGGTCGACGGCGGCTTCGTCGAGCTGGGTAAACGGCGTGCGATCGGCATAGCCGGCGTTCGAGATCACGGCGTCCAGGCGGCCGAACCGCTCCGTCGCAGTGTCGGCCAAACGGGTGCAGGTATCGTCGGTGCGCAGATCGCCGAGGACGGTGGCGACCTCGGACCCGGCGGCCGTCGCCGCGTCTGCACACCGCTGCAGGTCGGCCTCGCTGCTGCCGGTATGCAGGATCAGGCCGACACCGGGGCCGGCGAGACGGCGCACGATTGCCGCGCCGATCCCCGACGCTGCGCCGGTGATGAGAATTACACGATTGATTTCAATGGTTTGGGGCATGTCAGGTGCTTTGTCACATGGGTTGGGCGGGGTGACTAAGGGTTTGATAATAGGTGAGGTCATAAGGTCTGGGCCATAGCGGCAAATTGCGTTTGACGACCACGGACCTCCATGACCGAAGCGCCACATCAACCATTGCTGCCGCGGGCTTCGGAAGAGATCGCCCGTGGCCGCTGGGTCATGCTCAGCGTGCTCGTTCTGGTGGTGGCGGTGCCGCTGGTCAATCTACGCAGCCTGATGCAGGACGGCCTGCCGCGCGGGCTGCAGGCGGGCATGGCCCATTTTGCTTACTCCATCGGTCTGACGGCATCGGTGCTGCTGGTGCTGTTGTGGTACTTCGCCTGGGTCGGCTGCCGCCGCGCCGGGCTGGCATTGGGCGCGCTCTATCTGCTGGCGGCATGTCTCGGCATGGCGGTGCCTTTGATCGGCCTGTTTACCGGCAACGAACTGCGGGGCGGCTGGACGATCAGCCTCGTGCTGGTCGGGGTCTATGGGCTGGGCGGCTGGTCGCTGGTCGCTTCGCCCAGCGTCGAACGGTTCCAGGCCTATCAGCGCGCGGCACGGGAAACGCGGCGCGCTGGTCGTTAGGTGCTGGCGGCGGGCTTCAGGCGCAGGGTGTACAGCGCCTCGTAGTGCGGCCGGCAGGCCTCGACAATCCCCAAGTATCGATCCGGTACCGGACGCGGCGTCTGCTGCGTGGCGGCAAAGCCCGTCGAGGATTCCACGGAGGCATACCAGTGCCGGGCCCAGATACCGTCGCTGTCGCGCGGGCCGGGCGGCCATGACAGCATCGCCTCGCTGAAGCCGATGCCGACGGCCGCGCACAGCTTCATCAGCATGCCGCGTGGATCGGCAAGCACGTCGTCGGCGTCGAGGATTGGCGGTGTCCTGCCGGTGCGGTTGCGAACATGGTCGAACAGCCGAGTCTGTTGCGGAAACCCGAGGTCGTCGAGGGCTACGTCGGCCCGCCGGTCGGCGTAGGACGCCAGGACGCGGGCGGGATCGCGGATCAGGAAGCAGTTCGTCAGATTGTCGAGCCAGTCGAGCGGCCGGTCCGGCAGCACATGGTGGGTCATGTGCTTCTGGTAGAAGACGGCGCTGCCGCCGGGCGGTGGGCCGAGCAGTTTGTCGACCAGTGACGGCCAGTTGCTGTCGTAGGCTGCGACGATCTCGTCGGCCATGGGGTGATCGAGGCCGGTTTTGCGCAGGTACCAGGCATACAGCGGTTCGTCCCAGACCTCGGTGTCGGCGCGGTTTTCGAAGGCGCGCATCATGGCGGTGGAGATGTTGCGCGGTCCCGACCACATGGCGATGTGGCTGGTCGCGGTCATCCGGCGGTGGCCTCACGGTCGCACAGGCCGCGGTAGAGCTGTTGCAGCCGTTCGGTCAGCGGTCCGCGCCCGCCGTCGCCGATCTGCCGGCCGTCGACTTCGCCGACCGGGATCAGGCCGGCGAAGGTGCCGGTGACGAAGGCCTCGTCAGCGCTGTAGACGTCGACCAGGCTGAAGTTCTTCTGCCGGGCGGGAATCGAGGCCTCGCCGCACAGCCGAATGACGTTGCCGCGGGTGATACCGGCGAGGCAGTACATCCCCGTCGACGTCCATACCTCGCCGTGGCGGACGATGAAGAAATGCGTCGAGTTGCAGGTGGCGACGAAGCCATGCGGGTCCAGCATCAGCGCCTCGTCGGCGCCGGCCTTGTCGGCCTGAATGCAGGCGAGGATGCAGTTCAGTTTGCTGTGACTGTTGAGGCGGGGGTCCTGCACGTCGGGCGGCCCGCGGCGGACATGCACGGTGGCGAGGCGGATGCCCTGCACCAGCGGCGTCTCGGACGGTACCTTGTACTCCGGAATGATGACCACCGTCGGCGGCGTGATCGTCACTTTCGGATGCTGGTAGGGCGTCGATTTCACGCCGCGCGTCACCATCAGGCGAATGTGCACGCCATCGTCCATGCCGTTAGCGGCCAGGGTATCGTGCAGGCGTGCCGTCATCTCGTCGGGGGTCAGCCCGATGTCCATATCGATGGCCTTCGCGCCTTCGTACAGCCGGTCGAGGTGCTGATCGAGGAACAAGAGCGTGCCGCGATGCACGCGAATGCCCTCCCAGACGCCATCGCCCAGCATGTAGCCGGATTCGAACACCGACACTTTGGCGTCGTCGCGGTGGAACAGGTCGCCGTTGATCGAGATCTGGATATCGGCGTTGCGCGGGTCGTCGAGATAGTCGTGCGTGCCCATGACGGTCGGCCTCCGCTCAGGCGACCCATTCGCTGACCGGCGCGCGCGCTTCGTGCAGCGGCTGGGCGACGATGTCGATCAGGCTGGGGCCGTCGTGGTTGAGGGCGGCGGCGAGTGACGCCTTCAGGTCGGCAGGGTCTTCGACCTGCCAGCTCCTCACGCCATAGGCGGCGGCGACGGCGGCGTGATCGGTACGCGAGAAGTCGACGGAAAAGTAGCGTTCGTCGAAACCGGACTTCTGACCGGCCTTGATCCAGCCGAACACGGCGTTGGAGACGACGACGAAGGTGATCGGCAGGCCGAGCCGGACCACGGTTTCCAGTTCGCCGCTGGTGAAGCCGAAGCTGCCGTCACCCATGACCGACACGACCTTGGCGCTAGGCCTGCCGAACGCCGCGCCGACGGCGGCCGACAGCGAATAGCCCAGCGCGCCGTGCGCGCGGTTGGAGAAGTAATGCCGGCCGGTCCGGTCGAGCTGATAGTAGGCCGACAGGTACGGGCAGGGCGTGCCGGGATCGGCGACAACCACGGAGTCCTGCGGCAGCAGGTCCTGCAGTGTGGCGACGATGCGCTCCGGCCGGATCGGCGCCTCGTCGCTGTTGGCCAGTTCGCGGAAGGCGGCGAACTTGTTCGCCTTATTGGCGGCGATCACGTCGGCGGTAACGGTGCGGCGCGACAGGTCCGGCGTTTCGCCGTCGAGCCGGGCGTTGATCGCCGCCAATGCCAGCCTGGCATCGCCGATGACGGCGACATCCGTGGTGTAGGACGCGCCGATGACCGCCGGGTCGGCGTCGATATGGACGATCTGCGCCTGGCCCGGCGCCGGATAGCGCCACCGCTCGGTGGTGACGGAGCCGGCGCGGCAGCCGACGAACGCGACGAGGTCGGCGGCCTCGACGATGGCGCGGGTTTCGGCAACACCGCCGTTCGAACCGACGACGCCGACGGCGAGCGGGTGGTTCTCGGCAATCACGCCCTTGCCGCTGATCGTGGTGCAGACCGGTGCACCCAGGCGCGTGGCCAGGCGCTCCAGTTCCGCCTCCGCGCCGGCGATGACCGGGCCGCCGCCGCAGATGAACACCGGGTCGCGCGCCGACAGCAGCCGGTCCACGGCATTGTCGATGCTTTGCGGGTCCGGGCCGGTCGGCCAGGCGGGATAGGCGCCAAGCGCCGGATCGGCCCAGATGTCGTCGCTGTCGACCGGGCCCTTCTGCACATCGAACGGGAAGGCGAGATGCGCGGCGCCGGGCCGGCCGGTCGTCATGTTGCGGAAGGCGGCACGGGTCAGCTTGGGCACATCGGCGGACCGTTCGATGACGGCGTTCCATTTGCTGAGCGGACGGAACAGCGCCTCCTGGTCCAGTTCGGTCAGGCTGTACTTGCCGCGGCCGGCGACGGAGATGTCGGTGGTTACGGCCAGGATCGGGATCGAGCTCTCGTTGGCCTCGACCACGCCGGGGGCGATGTAGGTCGCACCGCCGCCGCTTGGCCCTTCGCAGATGCCGACCTTGCCGGTCACTCGGGCATAGCCGTCGGCCATGTAGGCGGCGGAACGTTCGTCGCGGGTCAGGACGTGCGTAATGCCATGGTCGAGCCGATAGAACGCATCGTAGAGCGGTAGGCTGGTGTCGCCGCACAGGCCGAAGACATGTTTCACGTCGTGCTGTTGCAGCAGCCGGACAAAGGCTTCCGCGCCGGTCAGTTCGTTCATCGCTTTCGATACTCCGTCGGTCACGCCCCGGGGCATCCTAAAGCGCCGGACGGGCGCTGCCTACCGATCGGCGCAGGTATCGTGGTCGACGGTGATGCAAAGGGGTTCACGCAAAACAAAGGGGCCGCAACCAGCGTTGCGGCCCCTTCGAAAGGACGATCGACCGACGGTTAGGAAATGCCGGCGGCCGCCTTCAACTGCGCAGCAGGCTTGAACCTGAGCACCTTGGAGGCCTTGATCTTGATCTCTTCACCCGTCTGCGGGTTGCGGCCCTTGCGGGCGGCGCGCTTGCTGATGGTGAAGGTCCCAAAAGTACCTACAGTATACTTGCCTTCTTTCTTGGAGGCCTTGAGGCCACCTTCGATCTCACCCAATACAAGATCGACCATACGACCGGCTTCGGCCTTCGAGAGCTTGCCTTTGTTGGCGACGCGCTCGACGAGTGCAGCTTTGCTCATGAATGGAGTCCCTAATTACTGCCCAAAGGTCAGACACAAGATCTTGTATCAAAGCGATTCCGCCTACACAAGCGGATATGCGATGAATGTTCGCCTGATTCCCATATGGGGCGCGGGATTCAGCGCGACGGAAGTTATCGCATCAGGAATCGCGCCCAGCCATCATGCGCAATGGATTGTAGGTGATCAGCGTTTCGCCCTTCTGATTCTGTATTTGATTAAAAGTGCGCACTAAACCGCGATTATTTTTGGTCGGTTTGATCTCTACTACCTCGCACTCGACGTGGATGGTGTCGCCGGCGAAGGTCGGGCCCTTCACGTTCAGCTCCATGTTCAGGAACGCGAGGCCGGTGTGCTGCATGGTCGCCTGCACCAAAAGCCCTTCGGCAAAGCTGTAGACCAGTGCGGCCGGCGCGACCCGGCCCTGCATCGGCCCGTGCGCTTTCAGGTACTCCATATCGGTGAACAGCACTTCGACCATGCCGGTGCAGTTCACGAAATTGACGATGTCGGCTTCGGTAACGGTGCGGCCGATGGTGCGGAACTGCTGGCCGACCGACAGGTCGTCCCAGCGCAGGCCCAGCCCGACATATTCCATGATCTTGTCTCCTTCTGGCGTCAGTCTTCGTTCCCGGTGTCGGCGATGCGCAGGGCACCGCTGGCGGTCATATCGGCGATCGCGTTGTCGCCCATGCCGATCTCGCGCAGGATTTCCGCCCCGTGCTCGCCAAGCCGGGGCGCCGGGCGGCGGATGCTGGCCGGCGAGGCGGAAAAGGTGACTGGCGGGCGCGTGACCACCGTTTTGCCCTCGTGCGGGTGGTCGATCGGCTGGAACATGCCGACAGCGGCCATGTGCGGGTCGTTGTAGACCTGATCCAGCGACATCACCGGCATGGCCGGGATCTCCGCCTGTTCGCACAGACGCATCCATTCGTCGGTGGTCTTCTCGGCCAGCAGGTCGGCCAGCAGGGCATAGAGCTCATGCACATGCTCGTTGCGGGTGCCGATGTCGGCAAAGCGCGGGTCGTCGGCCAGGTCGGGCCGGCCGGCGATGGTGAAGAAGCTCGCCCACTGCTTGTCGGAGTAGGGCAGGACGCCGGCCCAGCCGTCTTTGGTGCGATAGGGGCGGCGGTTCGGCGTGGTCATGCGTTTGTAGCCGAGCGGGCCGAGCGGCGGCTCGAACGCATGTTCGTAGATATGCTCGACCATCAGGAACGAGACCATCGTCTCGAACATCGGTACCTCGACGAACTGGCCCTCGCCGGTGCGCTCTCGATGCAGCAGCGCCGTGGTCACGGCCTGGCTCATCATCAGGCCGGTCAGCTTGTCGACGATGACCGATGGGGCATAGCGTGGGTTTTCGCCGCTGGCGGTGAACAGATCGGCGAGACCTGAGGCCGCCTGGATCAGGTCGTCATAGGCCGGCTTGTCGGCATAGGGCCCGTCCTGCGAATAGCCGTAGCAGCCGCAATAGACGATATCCGGCTTGATCGCCTTTACGTCGTCGTAGCTGAAACCGAGACGCGCGATTGCCTTCGAGCGCATGTTATGGACCAGGACATCGGCGCCGGCGATCAGGTCGCGCAGGGCAGCCTTGGCACTGTCCTGCTTCAGGTCCAGGCAGATCGACCGCTTGTTGCGGTTCATGTTCATGAACGGCCCGCCCATACCGTCATGCCGGGCGCCGCCGAGGTAGCGCGTCGGGTCGCCGCGCGGCGGTGCCTCGACCTTGATCACCTCGGCCCCGGCGTCACCCAGAAGCTGGGTGCCGTACGGGCCGAGCAGGATGGTGGTGATGTCGATGACGCGATAGCCGTCGAGGGCGCCGGGCACGGGCCTACTCCTTAACGCAGCATGATTGACGGTGGGGCCTGTGGAGGTGCCGCGTCAGTACGAGCGCGGCAGCCCGAGCACCCGTTCGCTGATGAAGTTCAGGATCATCTCGCGGCTGACCGGGGCGATACGGGAGATGAAGCTTTCACGCAGATAGCGTTCGACATGGTACTCCTTGGCGTAGCCCATGCCGCCGTGGGTCATGATGGCGCGCTCGCAGGCGGTGAAGCAGGCTTCGGCGGCGAGATACTTGGCCGCATTGGCTTCGGCCCCGCACGGTTCGCCCGCGTCGTACAACGTGGCCGCCTTCCAGACCATGGTATCGGCGGCCTCCAGATGCGCCCAGGCATCCGCGAGGGGATGCTGGATGGCCTGGTTCTGGCCGATCTGACGGCCGAACACCTCGCGTTCCTTGGCGTATTCGACGGCCTTTTCCAGTGCGCAGTGGCCGAGGCCGATGGCTTCGGCGCCGATCATAATGCGTTCCGGATTCAGGCCGTCGAGAATGTAGTAGAAGCCACGGCCTTCCTCGCCGATGCGATCCTCGACCGGGACCGGCAGGCCATCGATGAACACGGCATTCGAGTCGACTGCCTTGCGGCCCATCTTCTCGATTTCGCGCACCTCGACGTAATCGCGGTTCAGGTCGGTATAGAACATGGTGATGCCGTCGGTCGGCTTCTTGCACTGGTCCTTCGGCGTCGTGCGCGCGAGCAGCATGACCTTGTTGGCGGTCTGCCCGGTCGAGGTCCAGATCTTGCGGCCGTTGACGATGTAACGGTCACCGTCGCGTTCGGCCCGGGTCTCCATGCTGCTGGTGTCGAGGCCGGCATTGGGCTCGGTCACGCCGAAGCAGGTCCGGTCCTCGCCACGGATCAGCGGCGGCAGCATGCGGGCTTTCTGTTCGTCGTTACCGTGCACGACGATGGGATGCGGGCCGAACAGGTTGATGTGCACGGCCGACGCGCCGGAATAACCGGCGCCGGAGCGGGCGATGGTCTGCATCATCAAGGCCGCCTCGGTCACACCGAGGCCGGAGCCGCCGTATTCCTGCGGCATGGCGATGCCGAGCCAGCCGCCGTCGGCGAGGTCCTTGACGAAATCCTCGGGAAAGCCGCCTTCGCGGTCGCGCGTCAGCCAGTAGTCGTCGTCGTACTTCTGGCAGAGCTTGGCGATGGCGTCGCGGATCGCTTCCTGTTCTTCGGTGAACGACAGGTCCATGGGTCCTCCTTCGGGCGCCCGTTCGGCGCTGTTCTTGGGTCGCTTTATGTTTATGTGCGGCGACTTTAGCCGATTGACAGTCGACGCCATAGCCGCATGCTCGCGCCATGTCCAAGGGAGGTGGAACGGATGCGGCCGCGGCCGAGCCGGCGTCGCAGGCGTTGCAACCGCGCCGGGTGCTGTTGGCGGTGGTGCTGGTACTGGCCCTGGCGCTCGCCTGGGGCTGCAACTGGCCGTCGATGAAAGTGGTGCTGACGGGTCTCGACCCCTGGCTGTTTCGCCTGATCACCGGCATTGGCGGCGGGGTGATCTTCCTGACCGCGCTGCGTGTGCGCGGCGTCTCGCTGACGGTGCCGCGCCGGGAATGGGGCGCGCTGGCCCTGGTCGCCGGCTTCAACATGACGATCTTCCCGACCGCGTCGATCCTGGCGCTGATCTATCTGCCGGCCGGCTGGACGGCGCTGATCGGCTACACCATGCCGATCTGGGCGGCGCTGATCAGCAGCGCGGTGTTCCGCGAACCGGTGACCGTGCGGCGGGTCGGGGCCTTGGTGCTCGGCCTGGTGGGGCTGGTGGTGCTGTTGCTGCCGCGCCTCGACGGATCGGCCAACATCACGACCGGTGTGCCGATCATGCTGACCGGCGCGGTGCTTTGGGCGGTTGGCGTTGTGGCGCAGAAGCAGTTCCGCTGGAGCCGGCCGGTCGCCGTCGTCACCGCCTGGCAGATCCTGTTGGGCGGCTTGCCGTTCATCATCGTGGCCGGGCTGCTGTCCGATTTTTCGGCGCTGACGCGCATGCCGGTGCCGGCCGCACTGGCGCTCGCTTATTCGGTGCTGATCGGGCTGGTCGCCGGATCCTACCTGTTCTACCGCGTGGTGCACCTGTTCCCGGTCTCCGTTGCCGGCATTGCCAGCCTGGCCGTACCGGTGGTCGGCGTGCTGTCGTCAGCGGTGCTGCTGGGCGAGTCTATCGGTTTCGGCGAGGTTGCCGCGATGGCCCTGGTGGTCGGCGCCATCGCCCTGGTGCTGTTCGAACGGCGGCCGGCCTGAACTGCGCCGAAGCGATGCAACGGCGGATTGCGGAAGCGGATATGATCGACAATCATGATCCCGCCGCAGGGCCCGCGCACGAATTGACTTCATGTCAGGTCTTTCGTAAATTTGTCCGGACAAATTTTGGCAACATAAGCCGGGCGCTGCGTGCGTAAGACGGGCGCATTCGAGGGGGAAGGTATGAGTGGCGAGTCCATCGAGTTGGGTGATCAGCGGTATCGCGAGTCTTTCGGCCGCTATTTCGAGGATTTCAATGTCGGCGACATCTATGAACACCGTCCGGGCCGGACGATATCGGAAGCCGACAACACCTGGTTCACGCTGCTGACCATGAACCAGCACCCGCTGCACTTCGACCAGGAGTATGCAAAGCACAGCGAGTTCGGCCGACCGATCGTCAACAGCGCGCTGACGCTGGCGATCGTCACCGGCATGAGCGTGTCGGACGTGAGCCAGAAGGCGATCGCCAACCTCGGCTGGACCGACATCACCATGCCGGCGCCGGTGTTTAACGGCGACACGATCTATGCCGAGACCGAAGTGCTGGACAAGCGTGAGTCCAAGTCGCGGCCGACGCAGGGCATCGTCTCGGTCGAAACCCGCGGCTTCAAGCAGGATGGAACCAGGGTGATCGGATTCCGCCGTACCGTGCTGATCCCCCGGCGTGGCCACGGCGTAGAGGACAAACTGATGCAGGCCGGCGGCTAAGCCGGCACGGCGAAATGAGGAGACGACAATGGTGGAGTTGCTGAACCGCGCCGGCGAGAGCTTTGCCGCCGATGACGAGGCCCAGATTCTCGACGCGATCCGCAAATGGCTGGACCGCGACGTCCGCGACAACGTGTTGAAGCTCGAACACGCCGACGAGTATCCGCACGAAATGGTCGAGCAGATGAAGGAACTCGGCCTGTTCGGGGCGATGATCTCGCAGGAGTATGGCGGTCTCGGCCTGCCGGCTTCAACATACGCCAAGATTGTCACCACGATTTCCGAAGTGTGGATGTCGCTGACCGGCATTTTCAATTCGCACCTGATCATGGCCGCCGCCGTTGAACGGTTCGGCACCGAGGCGCAGAAGCGCGCCTATCTGCCGCGTTTTGCCACCGGCGAGTTGCGCGGCGGTCTGGCGTTGACCGAGCCGAACTGCGGCACCGACCTGCAGGCGATCCGGACCCGCGCGGTGCGCGACGGTGACGACTATGTCATCAATGGCACCAAGACCTGGATCTCCAACGGGATCGAGGGCAGTTGCTTTGCGCTGCTGGTGAAGACCGACGTCGATATCGAGCCGCGCCACAAGGGCACGTCGCTGTTCATCGCCGAGAAGGGCGACGGCTTTACGGTCAGCCGCAAGCTGGAAAAACTTGGTTACAAGGGCATCGATTCCGCTGAACTGATTTTCGACAACTACCGCATTGGGGCCGACAAGCTGATCGGTGGCGAGGAGGGGCATGGCTTCCGCCACGCGGTTGGCGGCCTGGAACTGGGGCGGATCAACGTCGCCGCGCGTGGCGTCGGCATTGCCAATGCGGCGCTGAACGAAGCGGTCGCTTACAGCCAGGTGCGCGAAACCATGGGCAAACCGATCTGCCAGCACCAGGCCATCCAGTTGAAGCTGGGCGACATGGCGACGCGCTGCGAGGCGGCGAAGCTGTTGGTCGAGTCGGCGGCGACGGCGTACGACAAGGGCGAGCGCTGCGACATGGAAGCCGGCATGGCCAAACTGTTCGCCTCCGAAGCGGCATTGGAAAACGCCACCGAATGCATGCGCATCCATGGCGGTTACGGCTACTCGAAGGAATTCAATGTCGAGCGTTACTTCCGTGATGCGCCGCTGATGTGCATCGGCGAAGGCACCAACGAGATGCAGCGCATCATCATTTCGCGCCAGTTGGTCGAGAGGAATCCGGTGTGAGCCTGCCGCTCAACGGCCTCAGGATCATCGCGGTCGAGCAGTATGGCGCCGGCCCGTACGGTACGGCGCATTTGGCCGATATGGGCGCCGACGTCGTCAAGATCGAGAGCCGGGTTGCGGGCGGCGATATGTCACGCGGCGTCGGTCCCTACTTCCTGGGCGACAACGACTCGCAGTTTTTCCAGACCTTCAACCGCAATAAACGCTCACTGTCGCTCGACCTGAAGCAGCCGGGAGGCCAGGCGGTGCTGCACCGGCTGGCAACGCAGGCCGACGGGTTGGTCGACAATCTGCGCGGCAATCAGCCTGACAAGCTCGGCCTGACCTACGAGCATCTGAAAGCGCACAACGAAAAAATCGTCTGTGCCCACCTGTCGGCCTACGGCCGCGACGGCGACCGGGCGGACTGGCCTGGCTACGATTATCTGATGCAGGCCGAAGCCGGTTTCCTGTCCGTCACCGGGGAACCCGGCGGGCCGCCGGCGCGCTTCGGCCTGTCGATGGTCGATTTCATGACCGGCATGACAACGGTTTTCGGATTGCTGGCCGGCATTCTGGCGGCGCGTGAGAGCGGCAAGGGCCGCGATGTCGATGTGTCGCTCTACGACGTCGCGATGCACCAGCTCAGCTATCCCGCCACCTGGTACCTGAACGAAGGCCTGGTGACGGAGCGCGTACCGCGGTCCGGCCATCCCTACATCGTGCCGTCGCAGCTCTATCGCACGGCCGATGGCTGGATCCTGCTGATGTGCCAGACCCAGAAGTTCTGGGAGATCCTGTGCGAGCGCATCGGCCGGCCGGAACTGACGGGCGATGAGCGCTTCGTCGACTATGCCGCCCGGCACGCCAACCGCGACGAATTGACCGGTGTGCTGGACGAGGCCTTGCAGGCCCGGTCGACCGATGACTGGATTGCCGCGTTTGCCGGCGCTATCCCGTGTGCGCCGGTGCATGACGTGCGGCAGGCGTTGGAGAACCCCTACTTCCGCGACCGCGACGGCGTGCAGACGGTCGCCCATCCCGACCGGGCGGACCTGAAGCTGTTGAACAGCCCGATCCGCCTGGGCGAACCGGTGCCGGCCCGCCCGGGGCCGAAGCTGGGTCAGCACAGCGAGGCGATCCTGCGCGAGCTCGGCTACAGTGACGACGACATTGCCGAGCTGCGCCGCAACGACATCGTCTGAGCGCGCCGGAACAAGACTGGAGGAAACTGTCGATGAAACTTGAAGGCGTGCGGGTGCTCGACCTGTCGTTGTTCCTGCCGGGGCCGCTGCTGACGCAGATGATGGCCGACCACGGCGCCGAGGTGACGAAGCTGGAGCCGATCAACGGCGGCGAGCCGAACCGGGAGATCGGCCAGAAGCGCGACGGTATGACGGTCTATTTTGCCAACACCCACCGCGGCAAGAAGTCGATCCAGTTGAACCTGAAGACCGACGGGGGTCGCGAGGCGGTGCAGAAACTGGCCGAGAATTGCGATGTCGTGATCGAGGCGTTCCGCCCCGGCGTGGCCAAGCGGCTCGGCGTCGATTACGACAGCCTGAGCGCGCGCAACCCGGGTCTCGTATATTGCTCGATTTCGGCGTTCGGCCAGGACGGGCCGTATGTGAAAAAGCCGGCGCACGACATGGCGACCGAAGCTTATGCCGGCATTCTGAGCGTCAATGTCGGGCCGGACGGCCGGCCGGCAATACCGGGGATGGCCAATGCCGACATGCTGTCGAGCATGATGGGTCTGAGCGGGGTGCTGATGGCGCTGCTGCGGCGTAAGGACACCGGCAGGGGCGACTTCATCGATCTGGCGATGATGGATTCGCTGATCGCCTGCATGCCCAATACCCTGGGTCGGGTCTTTGCCGAGAAGAAGCCGCCGATCCTGAACCACGAGCGGACGTGGGGCGGCAACGCCATGTACCGCATCTACGAGACCAAGGACGACAAATATGTCGTGCTTGGCGGAGCCGAGATGCATTTCGCCGAGGCGGTGCTGACCAAGATGGGCCGGCCCGACCTGATCGAGCTGTGCCAGCCGCCGCCGGGGCCGAATCAGGACCCGGTGAAGGAGTTTTTTACAGAAACCTTCCGCAGCAAGACGCAGGCGGAGTGGATGGAGTGGTTCGAGGGCGTCGACGCGGCTTTCGCGCCGGTGAACGACCTGCGCCAGGCCTGCGACGACCCGCAGATCCGCCACCGCGAAATGATTTTCGAGGATGAGCGCGGCTGGGAGCATATCGGCATCCCGATCAAATTCACGGCGGAGCCGGGCAAACCGCACCTGTCCTGGGCGTCGCTTGGCGAGCATACCGAAGCGACGTTGCGTGATCTCGGCTACGGCGACGCGGATATCAAGGCAATGCGCGAAAAGGGCGTGTTCTGATCAGCCGTCGGTGTCTTCGTCGGTCTGCCGGCGCAGGCGCAGCGAGTAGGTGAAGCGGTCGGCCGGATGGATGCTGACGGCGACCTCGAACGGGCGGCCACCGCGGCCGACGTAGCGGCGCACGATCTTCAGCGCCGGCGAGCCGGGATCCGCCTTGAGCTGATCGGCAATGTCGTCCGGTAGGCTGATCGCGGTGATCTCCTGGCGGACTTCCTGTGCCTCCTCACCGAAGCGCCGTTCGATCAGGCGGTAGATCGCTTCGCCGCGCCCGAAGTCGGCCTCGACGCCGCTCAACCGCGGTTCGATGTAAACGTCGGTGGTGCAGATCGGCTGACCGCGCGGCGCCCGGCGCAGCCCCTGGTAATGGCGCCACTTGCGGCCGGAAGGGCAGTCGAGCAGCCGCGTGAGTTCGCCGCGTGCGACAACGGTGCGGCCGGCGTCGAGCGTCAGCTTGGTCTCGGCGGCGTATTGCAGCAGGTCGTCGAGCGAAGCCAGTGCTTGGCGATAGCTGGTGACCGGCGTGCGGGCGATCACCTGGGTGCCGGAACCCTGACGGCGCGAGACGAGACCCAGTTCGCTCAAGGCCCGCAAGGCTTCCCGCACCGTATGGCGGCTGACGCCGTGGCGGCCGCACAGGTCGGATTCGGTCGGCAGCGAGTCGCCGACGGCGTACGTACCGCAGGCGATGGCCTGTTGCAGTTCATCGGCCAGCTCCAGGTAGCGCGGCCGGCCGGATGTCGAGGACGCACTCATGATGCCGCGGTCACAGCGTGAACTGCCCGGTGCGACGCATGCGGTCCCAGGCATTCGCCAGGTCGTCGCGGAATGCCGGATCGGCGACCCCGATCAAGGCTTCCGCGCGCTGGTCCAGGGCCTTGTGCTTCAGGCGCGCGGCGCCGTGCTCGGTGACCACATAGTCGATGTCGGCGCGCGGGCAGCTCACCACCGCCTTGTCGTCGAGCTTCGGCACGATGCGCGAGATCGTTCCGCGCGCCGCAGTCGAGGTCAGGGCGACGATCGACCGGCCGTTCTTCGCCATGCGGGCGCCGCGCACGAAGTCGACCAGGCCGCCGGTGCCGCTCATCTGCCGGCCGTTGACCATCTCCGCATTGCCCTGGCCGGTCAGGTCGACCTCCAGGACCGAGTTGATCGAGACGAAATTGTCGACCTGCGAGATCACCCGCACATCGTGGGTGATCGTCGCCGGGCAATAGAGAATGTCGTCGCGTCTGCCGGCCCAGTCGTAGAGCGCACGGCTGCCGAGCGCCGTGCCGCAGACGATCTTGCCCGGTTCGTAGGTCTTGCGCCGGCCGTTGATCACGCCGGCCTCGACCAGGTGCATGACCTCGTCGGTGACCATGCCGCCCTGCAGGCCGAGGTCGCGCTTGTCGTGCAGCCGCGACAGGATCGCCGCCGGCACCTTGCCGATGCCGATCTGAAAAGTATCGCCGTCATCGATCAGGTTGGCGATGCGTTCGCCGATCTGCCCGACCACGGGCGCGATATCGCCGGTGTGCAGTTCGATCAGTGGGTGCGCCGCCTCGACGACGTAGGACAGCCGGTCGTAGGGCACCTTCGGGCTACCGGCGGGCGACGGCATATCGGCGTTGATCTCGGCGACGATACACTTCGCCTTGTCGAAAATCTGCGGCACGAAGTCGACGGAAATGCCCAGGCTGCACATGCCGTTGGCGTCGGGCGGCGCGAGCTGAATGAAGGCGATGTCGACCGGCGGCAGCTCGGCAAAGAAGCCGCAGATGCCGCTGTAATGCAGCGGCAGGAAGTTCACGCGGCCGGCGTCGAAGGAGTCTTTCAGTTCGCCCTGGACGAAGAAGGTGGTCAGGCGCGTGTCTTCGTTCAGGGCAGCAAGGTCGGTGCGGTTCACCCCGGGCACGAAGCAGGTGACATAATGCACCTCGGCACTGGCCGCCGGCGCGGCGGTCAGGGCGTCGGTCAATGTCGTCGGTTCGCCGGTCGAGCCCTGCATGAAGGCGGTCATCCCGGGCTTCAGCAGGGCGGGCACCTCGGCGGCGGCGATGGTCTGGGGCATACGATGAGGGTTTCCTGATTTTGCGCGTTTCTTGTCGTCTTCGGTGATCTCGCGGCTGCACCGGCGGCACTGGGCTGATACAATCTGTCCGGACAAATTTCAAACCACTTCATGTCCGCCGTCCGGCCGCGCGGCGAGGTTACTGGAGGACGCCCTATGGATGCCATCGCCAAGTTTGCCGAGCATGTCTGCGCCACGCAGTTCGACGACCTGTCGGACGACGCGGTACAGGCGGCGAAGACCTTCATTCTCGACTCGCTGGGCGTCGGCCTGGCCGGCAGTGCAGGACCCTGGGTCGAGGAACTGATCGCCAGCCAGCAGCTCTGGGGCACGGGAGACGACGCCCGGGTGTGGGTGCACGGTCAGCCCCTGCCGGCGCCGGCGGCGGCCATGTGCAATGCCTATCAGATCCATAACTCCGAATTCGATTGCGTGCACGAGGCGGCGGTGGTGCATGCGGTGACGGTGGTGCTGCCCTCGGTGCTGGCGGTGGCGGAACGCGATGGCGGCGTCCAAGGCCGGGATCTGATCCTGGCGGTCGCCCTCGGGGTCGACGTCGCCTGCCATCTCGGCGTGGCGACGCAATCGGGCTTGCGCTTCTTCCGGCCGGGAACGGCCGGCGCGTTCGCCGCCGTTGCCGGCATCGGCAAACTGAAAGGGTTCGATGCCGAGCGGCTGGTGAACGCCTTTTCGATCGTCTATGCGCAGCTCTGCGGCACCATGCAGGCGCATACCGAAGGGTCCATGCTGCTCGGCCTGCAGGTCGGCTTCAACGCGCGCAACGCCGTCGTCGCCTGCGATATGGCGGCGAACGGCCTTGAGGGGCCGAAGAACATCCTCGAAGGCCCGTTCGGCTATTTCCGCCTGTTCGAGACCGAGTACGACCTGTCCGACATTCTGCCGCAGCTCGGCAAGGTCTGGCGCATCGCCGAGATCGCGCACAAGCCGTTCCCCTCGGGCCGCGCCACGCATGGCGTGGTTGACGGTTGCCTGGAACTGAAGCGCGCGCACGGCTTTGCTGCTGGTGACGTGGCCCGGATCACCGCCCGGGTGCCGCCGCTGGTGCATCATCTGGTCGGCCGGCCGGTCGAGACGGCAATGACGGTGAACTATGCCCGCTTATGTGCGTCCTACGTCGCGGCGCGGGCACTGATGAACGATTTCGTCGGCGTGGAGGACTTCCAGCCTGACGCTCTGAACGACGCCGACAGCCTCGCGCTGGCCCGCCGCATCGCCGTGGAGATCGACGACAATCCGGACCCCAATGCCCTGACGCCGCTGACGGTCGACGTCGCACTGCGGACCGACGACACGCACGCGATCACCCTGGATGTGGTTTACGGCAATCCGGCCAAGCCGATGCGCCGCGAGGATCACCTTGCGAAGTTCCGCCGCAACGGCGCCAGTGCGGCGCGGCCGCTCGATGGCGCTGGCCTGGAGAGGTTGATTACGCAGGTCGACGAACTCGAGAACGTCGCCGACGCCGTATCGCTGATCGATTCTCTGGTCGGCTGAAGACCGATTGTGCACAAGGAGTAGAGGCGGATGACCGCACGCAACCGTTGGCCGGGCGAGGCCCGCCTGGCACTGTCCCTCGTCGTCAATGTCGAGGAAGGCTCTGAAATGAGTATCGCCGAGGGCGATCGCGGGCCGGAGGTAGTCGACGAACTGGGCGTGTCGCTGAAGAAGGCGATGCGCAACTACGGCAACGAGAGCAATTATCAGTACGGGCTGAAGGCCGGTGCGCCGCGTGTCATGCGGCTGCTGAACGACTATGGCATGACCGCGACCTTCACCGCGGCGGCGGTAAGTCTGGAACGTGCGCCCGACCTGACCAAGCAGATCGTTGCCGGCGGCCACGAGGTGTGCAGCCACGGCTGGCGTTGGGTGCATCAGTTCCATATGGACGAGGCGGCCGAACGCGACTTCATCCGCAAGGCGGTGGCGTCGATCGAGGCTACCACTGGCACGCGTCCCTTTGGCTGGCTGTCGCGCTACCTGCTGACCGACAACACAAGGCGGCTGCTGATCGAGGAAGGCTTCCGCTATCACATGGACGACTATTCGGACGATCTGCCGTTCTGGGACGAGAGCGGCGCGAAGCCGATCCTGATCGTGCCCTATGCCGTCGATTCCAACGACATGAAGATGTGGACGGCACCGTCTCTGACCCCGCGTCAGTGGCTCGACTATGCCATCGACACGTTCGACTGGCTCTATCGTGAGGGTGCCGACGACCCGAAGATGATGTCGCTGGGCCTGCATCTGCGCATCATCGGCCGGCCGGGCCGGATCGGCGCGTTGGAAAAGTTCCTGCAGCACGTGCAAAAGCATGACGACGTCTGGATCGCGACGCGGCAGCAGATCGCCGCGCGCTGGGCGGAACTGCATCCGCCGGGCGCGGCATGAGCGGGCGCGATCTCGCGACGTTCCAGGCTGAGACGGTCCGTCGTCTGGGCACCATAGGTGCCGACGCCGTGGCGACCGACGACGTCGAGGCGGCGCTGGGCATGATCACCGGCGGGGTGTTCGATCTGTTGGGGGACCGTACGGCGCACGAACGGCCCGGTGCGCTACGCGCCGGCGAACAACAGTTTTTCGTCGCCGGGGTGTTTCTGGTGACGCCGGATCAGGGCTCGCACCTGCTGGTCGCAGAACGCGGCTTTCCGCCCGAGCAGCATCGGTTGCGCTTTCCGATCGATACCGGGCATCCCGGTGCCGTCTACCGCAGCCGTCAGCCGCTGATCCTGGAAAACACCGACGATCATGCCGACTTCAAGCAGATCCTGAAGACGGCGCGCATGGGCTCGGCGCTCTATGCGCCGCTGTTGTGGCGCGGTGAGATGCTTGGCCAGATGCTGATGGCGGCACAGGCCCGCAACACCTTCAGTGCGCCGGACCTAGAGGCGCATGTCGCCTTCGCCGCGCTGGCGACGGCGATCTACATGGCGCATGGCGGCCCGGCTTTCCTGAATGGCCTTGTGTGAACGGTGCCATTCGACCGCGGCTTAGCTGTAGGTGAATTCAGCCTTGCGTTTCTCCATGAAAGCGTTGCGGCCCTCGATGTAGTCCGGCCCTTCGAACGCGGCCTTGGCCAGATGCCGCGTGGCGTCCGTCTCGTCATGCGCACCGTTCAGGATCTCGCCGACCGTGGTCTTCACCGCGCGAATGGTGAACTGCGAGAGGTCGCAAAGCTGTTCGGCAAAGGCGTAGGTCTCGCGCTCGATATCGGCCGGGTCGAACAGGCGGGTCGCCAGCCCCGTGGCGAGCGCCTCTTCCGCCTCGATCACCTTGGCACCCATCAGCATTTCCTTGGTCTTCGACGGGCCGACGAGGTCGTTCAGCCGCTTGGTCTCGTACAGCGTATAGGCGATGCCGAGTTTGGCCGGCGGGATGCAGAAGCGCGACGTGGTGTCGGCATAGCGCAGGTCGCAGCACAGCGCGATGGCGCAACCGCCGCCGAAACAGATGCCCTGGATCAGCGCGATGGTGGGCCTGTCCAGATTGGCGAGCGCCTCATAGGCCCGGCGGATCGTGGCGTGATAGGCCTCGGCGCTTTCGATGGTCGCGTGCACGGTGCTGAATTCGCTGATGTCGGCGCCGGCGGCAAAGGCTTCCGGCGTGCTGCCGCGCAGGATCAGCACCTTCAGGTCGGGATTGCTTTCGACCTCGGCGATCAGCTGCGGAATGGTTTCCCAGACCTCGCGGTTCATCGCATTGTGCTTGGCTGGCCGGTTCAGGACGATTTCGGCGATGCTGCCGCGGGTACTGAGGTAAATCGGTTTGTCACTCATCGTTGTTCGGTTCCGCTTGTTGGCGTGTGATGTGCTGCGTCGGTCGGCGCGCTAGACGCGCAGGCCGACAGCATGGCCCTCGTGGATGGCCGCCATCAGATGGCGGGGCGACATGCAGTCACCGGCGAGATGCAGCTCGATGCCGTCGAGCTCGGCGGCAAGCGCGTCGTTGGCGCGCCGCGGCGTCGCGTAGACGACAAGGTCGATGTGCGGGAAGCTGCGTTCCTCACCGGTGAACACGTTAATGCAGGTCAGCACGCGGCCGTCAAAGTCGACCGGCTGGTGCGCCGTGACGATAGCGCAGCCGGCACGATAGAGCCGCCGATAGACGCCGATGGCGCTGCAGTAATTCACATTCTGCGCAATGTCGGTGCGCGGCGTGATGACGATCAGGTGGGCGAACCGTTCGGCCAACAGGTCGGCCACGGCGTAGGTCGCCGGGCCATGGTCATGATCGAACAGGACGACCGTGTCCTGGTTGCCCGTTTCGACACCTTCGGCGACGTAATCGCGCGCCGAGATCATCAGCTGGGTGCCGGCGCCGACTCCATCGGGCTGGCGCAGGTCGGCGCCGCTGGCGAGCACCACCGCATCCGGGCTTAGCGCCCAGACATCTGCCGCGGTCGCCTCCATGCCGAGCTTCAGGTCGACACCATGGCGGTGGCACAGGCGTTCCTGATGATCTACCACGCGACGCATGTCGGCACGGCCGGGCAGGTCGGCTTCCAGCCGCAGCTTGCCGCCGACAGCCTCGGACGCGCCGATCAGTGTAACGCGATGGCCGCGGGCAGCAGCAACCCAGGCGGCTTCGAGACCGGCCGGCCCACCGCCGACCACAACCACCTTCTTGCCGCGCGATGCCGGTGCCGGTGACCAGTTATGTTCGCCGGTTTCGGCGAGATGCGGGTTGTGAAACTCGGCCAGTGGCTTGCCCTGGTGGATTTCGCCCCAGCAGAAATTGTCGAACACGGTGGGGCGGATGTCATCGGCCCGGCCGTCGCGGGCCTTGTTGGCGAAGGCGGCATCGGCAATCTGTGCCCGGCTCATGCCGACGAGGTCGCCATAGCCGTCGGCGATCACACGCTCCGCCAGGTCCGGTGTGCCGATGCGTCCCAGCGCCATCACCGGCGTGCCGTCGGCGGCGGCGCGCATGCGCTTGTGGATGTCGATGAAGTGACCCGGCTGGAAGTAGAGGTCGGGCACGTGGGTTTCCAGGCTGAGGCTGAAGTTGCCCTGGCCGTAGGCGATGTAGTCGAACACCTTGGGCACGACGAGATGGCGGGTCAGCGCGTCCGCCTCGTCGACGTCGATACCGCCGGCCACGCCCTCGTCGCCGGGCATCTTCAGACCGATGATGAAATCGCCGCCGCAACGCTGGCGGATGCCGTTGGCAACCTCCAGCGCGAAACGGCAGCGCCCGGCGCGGTCACCGCCATAGGCGTCGTCGCGGCCGTTGGACCAGGGCGACAGGAACTGGGTGATCAGGTAGCCGTGTGCGCCATGCAGTTCGACTCCGGCGAAGCCGCAGCGCTGCAGCCGCCCGGCCACGGCGACATAGGCATCGCGCACGGCGGCGATCTCGTCCTCCGACATCACATGGCCTACGGTCCAGCTATAGGCATCGGGCGCATCCGAAACCGCACGCGGCGACTGCGTGGGATGCCAGAGCTGTTGCCGTCCGGGGTGCCAGAGCTGGCCGACCAGCCGGGCGCCGGCGTCGTGCACCGCATCGGCGGTCTGGCGAAACCCGTCGTCGTTGGCATCGTCGAAGCCGGTGACCACGGCAGCCTGGGCAATGGCGTTGGGGTCGACGGCGATAACCTCGGTGACCAGCATGGCGGCGCCGCCGCGCGCGCGTTCGACCAGAAAATCCCCCCAGCGCGGGGTGATACGGTTGCCTTGCGCATAGTTGGTCAACGTCGCCGGCAGACAAATGCGGTTGCGCAGGTCCTGGCCGGCGAGGGTCAGCGGCGAGAACAGGTTCGGGTAGGCCGGGGCGCCGCTCGACAAAACATGGTTCCTTTGCGCAGTTTTCCTGGTCCCAAGGCGGGGCGGAGGCGAGGCGCAAACCCTGCTCGCTGGGGCGCTTTCGGTCAAGTGTATGGTGGCTGTTGTGGCGCCGATTGTGATAAGCAGGGCGCGTAGTCGGAGACCCTCCATGGCGGCCAGATATTCCGTCTTTTCCCTGTTGCGTAACGCGATGTCGGGCCATCGCGATTGGCCGCGCGCGTGGCGCGATCCGGTACCGCGCCCGAGCTATGATGCGATCATCGTCGGCGGCGGCGGGCATGGTCTGGCGACTGCCTACTACCTGGCCAGGGAACACGGCATCCGCAATGTCGCGGTGCTGGAGAAAGGCTGGATCGGCGGCGGCAACACCGGCCGCAACACGACGATCATCCGCTCCAACTATCTGAACGACGCCAGTGCTGCGATCTACGATCACGCGCTGTCGCTGTGGGAAGGGTTGAGCCGGGAACTGAATTTCAACGTCATGTTCTCGCCGCGTGGCGTGATCAACCTGGCGCACAACGATCACGACGTGCGGGAGCTACGCCGGCGCGTCTATGCCAATCAGCTTGCCGGCGTCGATGCAGAATGGCTGGGCCCGGCGGAACTGAAGGACTTCTGCCCGATCCTGAATATCGATCCAGGCTGCCGCTATCCGGTGCTGGGTGGGACGCTGCAGCGGCGCGGCGGCACCGCGCGGCATGACGCCGTTGCCTGGGGTTACGCCCGCGCGGCCGACCGGCTCGGCGTCGATATCATCCAGAATTGCGAGGTGACGGGCTTCCGGATCGAGGCCGGCCGCGTCACCGGCGTCATCACCAGCCGCGGTGAGATCGCCAGTCCACGCGTCGGTGTCGTGGCGGCCGGCCATTCCTCGGTGCTGGCCCGCATGGCCGGCTTCCGCCTGCCGCTGGAGAGCTACCCTCTGCAGGCGCTGGTGTCCGAACCGGTGAAGCCGGTGATGCCTTGCGTCGTCATGTCGAACGCGGTGCACGCTTACATGAGCCAGTCCGACAAGGGTGAACTGGTGATCGGCGCCGGCATCGATACCTACAACTCATACGCCCAGCGCGGCAGCCTGTCGGTGATCGAAGAAACCATCGCGGCGATTGTCGAGCTGTTCCCGGTCACCAGCCGGCTGAAGCTGCTGCGGCAATGGGCCGGCATCGTCGATGTCGCGCCGGATGCCAGCGCGATCATCTCGAAGACGCCTGTCGACGGGCTCTATTTCAACTGCGGCTGGGGCACCGGCGGGTTTAAGGCGACGCCCGGATCGGGCCACGTGTTTGCCGACCTGATGACGCATGACCGGCCGAACGCCATCGCCTCGCCGTTCACGCTGGAGCGCTTTGCGACCGGGGCGCTGGTCGCCGAGCATGGCGCGGCGGCGGTGGCGCACTAGGGCCGGCGATGCTGCGGATCGATTGTCCATACTGCGGGCCGCGCGCCGAGGTCGAGTTCACCTGCGGCGGCGAAGCGCACACTACGCGGCCGCGCGAGAGCGGAACGCTGAGCGATGCCGATTGGGCCGACTACCTGTTCATGCGCCATAATCCGAAGGGCGTGCAGTACGAGCGCTGGTGTCACAGCCGTGGCTGCGGTCGATGGTTCAACGTGGCGCGCAGCACCGTTACGCATGAGATCCTCGCGGTCTACCGCATGGGCGAACCGCGCCCGGAGGTCGAGGGGTGAGCCGCCAGCGCTTTCGTAATAGCGACGGCGGCCGCATCGACCGCTCGCAACACTTGCGATTCAGCTTCGATGACCGAGATTTTCTCGGACATCCAGGCGACACGCTGGCCTCGGCCCTGCTGGCCAATGGCGTGCGACTGGTTGGACGCAGTTTCAAGTATCACCGGCCGCGCGGCATCTTGACGGCGGGATCGGCGGAGCCCAACGCCCTCGTGCAACTGCGTGACGGCGGTCGGAGCGAACCGAACGTGCGGGCGACGGTGGCGGAACTCTATGACGGCCTGTCGGCGCGCAGCCAGAACCGCTGGCCGTCGCTGAAGACAGACGTCGGCGCGATCAACCGCTGGTTCGGCGACCTGTTGCCGGCCGGCTTCTACTACAAGACCTTCATGTGGCCAGCCGCCGGCTGGACCTACTATGAAAGCGCGATCCGGCGCATGGCCGGGCTGGGCCGGGCGCCGGAAGCTGCCGACCCCGACCGATACGAGAAGCAATACGCCCATTGCGATGTGCTGGTTGTCGGTGGTGGGCCGGCCGGGCTGATGGCGGCGCACGCTGCGGCGGAGACAGGCGCACGCGTTGTCCTGGCCGACGAGCAGAGCGAGATCGGTGGCAGCCTGCTCGACCGGCCGTGTGAAATCGATGACCTGACCGGGTGGGACTGGCTTGCGCGCATGGCTGACGCGCTAACGGCGGCGCCAAATGTGCGCCTGCTGCCGCGCACGACGGTGACCGGTTACTACGATCACAACTTCCTGGCCATGGTCGAACGGGTGGCGGATCACAAAGCGGCGCCCGATGTCGGCGAGCCGCGCCAGCGCCTGTGGCGCGTGCGGGCGCAGCAGGTCGTGCTGGCGACCGGTGCACTGGAACGCGCCTTGGCATTCGCCGACAACGACCTGCCGGGCGTGATGCTGGCGGGGGCGGCGCAGACGTACGCCAACCGTTTTGGCGTGCGGGCCGGGCGGCGGGCGGTTGTCGCCGGCAACAACGACACGATTTATCCGGTGGCATTAGACTTGGCAGAGGCGGGGATCGAGGTGGCGGCCATCGTCGATGCCCGGCCGGAGGCGCCGGTGCATTGGTTGAGCCGCGCCAGCGATGCGGGCCTCGACGTGCTGGCCGGCCGGGTGGTGGCGCGGGCGCTGGGCGGCCGGAGCGTGAAGGGAGCGGCGATCGCCAAACTTGGTCAGGACGGGCGCAGCCTCGCCGGCAGCGGCGGCCGCTACGACTGCGACCTGATCTGCATGGCTGGCGGCTGGACACCGACGCTGCACCTCTATTCGCAAGGCCAGGGACGACTGCACTGGGATGCCGGTCAGGCGACCTTTCTGCCGGGTGAAGCGGCGCAGGCCGTGCGCGTCGCCGGTGCGGCCAATGGCGAGGCTGGACTGCGCACGGCCCTGACCAGCGGTGTCGAGGCGGGCCATGCTGCTGCGGCAGATGCCGGCTTCGACGGCAAGGCGAAGCCGAAAGTGCCGCGCACGCCGGCCCCGATGGAAGGATTGCCGCTGCGGCCACTTTGGTTGGTGCCGAAACCGGCGGGGCGCGCCGGCGAGGGCGGTCGCCGCTTCGTCGACTTCCAGAACGACGTGACGGCGGTCGACATCGGTCTGGCGGCGCGCGAGGGCTATCAGTCGATCGAGCATGTAAAGCGCTACACCACCGCCGGCATGGGGACCGACCAGGGCAAGACCGGTGGCTTGACGGCGATGGCGGTCGTCGCCGAAGCGCGCGATGCCGATATCCCCGAGATCGGTCATACGACGTATCGCCCGCCCTATACGCCGGTGACGTTCGGTGCGTTGGCCGGCCGTGAGGTTGGGCCCTTGTTTGACCCGGTGCGGCGCACCCCGATGCAAAGCTGGCATGAAGATCATGGTGCCGTGTTCGAGCCGGTCGGACAGTGGTGGCGGCCGAGGGCCTATCCAAGGGCAGGCGAGACGACCGAAGCGGCGGTGGCGCGCGAGGCGCGGGCGGCGCGCCATGCCGTCGGCGTGCTCGACGCATCGACCCTGGGCAAGATCGACATTCAGGGCCCCGACGCGGCCGAGTTTCTGAACCGTATCTACATCAACCACTGGGATAGGCTGAAGGTTGGCACCTGCCGCTATGGCCTCATGCTGCACGAAGACGGCATGGTGTTCGACGACGGCGTCACCGCGCGGCTGGGCCATGAGCATTTCCACATGACCACGACCAGCGGCAACGCCGCCGCGGTGCTGGCGTGGCTGGAAGACTGGCATCAGACGGAATGGCCGGACCTGCAGGTCTATTGCAGTTCAGTCACCGAACAATGGGCGGTGATCAGTCTGTGCGGTCTGTTCGCGCGCGAGCTGCTGCGCCGCCTGTGCGACGATGTCGACCTGTCGCCCGACGCCTTTCCGTTCATGACCTGGCGCGACGGCACGGTCGCCGGCATACCGGCGCGGTTGTTCCGCGTCAGCTTCACCGGCGAACTGTCATATGAAATCAACGTGCCGGCGGCGCAGGGGCTGGCATTGTGGGAAGCGGTCATGCGCACTGGCGAGACGTTCGACATCACGCCGTTCGGCACCGACGCGATGCATCTGCTGCGCGCCGAGGTCGGGTTCATCATGGTCGGTCAGGAAACCGACGGCACGGTGACACCGGTCGATCTCGGCCTCGGCAGCATGGTCAGCCAGCGCAAGGATTTCATCGGCAAGCGGTCGCTTACCCGCGCCGACACCCGTCGTGACGACCGTCTGCAACTGGTCGGATTGCTGACCGATGATCCCGACGTCCTTTTGGTGGAAGGGGCGCAATTGGTGGCCCAGGCCGACCCGCCGCAGCCGGCGACCTCCATCGGGCATGTCACATCGAGCTACCGTAGCCCGAATGTCGGCCGGTCGATCGCACTGGCGCTGCTGCAGGCAGGCCGCTCGCGGTACGATGACATCGTGCACGCGGCATGGGACGGCCAATCGGTGCCAGTCAGGGTGGTGGCGCCGAAGTTCTTCGATCCCGATGGGGGACGCGCGCGTGGCTGACTTGCGGCGACAGGATGCACTGGCGCACCTGCATCTGATGGCGCGGGCGCGTCACGCGCCGGACCCGGCGGAAGCCGGTGTGACATTGTCGGTTCCCACGATCGGTGGACAGCTGATCGTGCGCGGCGACCCGGCCGATCTGGCGTTCCGCAATGCCTGCGTCGGCGCATTCGGTTTCGTGCCGCCGGCTGAACCCAACACGGTTATTGCCGATGGCGCCTGGACGACATTCTGGCTCGGGCCCGACGAGTGGCTGTCACTGACGGGACCGGGTCAAGCCGGGTTGTTGACACAGGCGCTGGACGCCTTTGTCGGCCGGGTGCCGTCACCGATCGATGTCAGCGATGCCCGCGTGGCGATACGCCTGGCTGGCCACCGCGCCAGCGATGTGCTGGCCCGCCTTTGCCCGCTCGATCTTGCCGCCGACACCATGGCCACAGGGCGCTGCGCCCGCAGTCTGCTGGGCCGGATCGACGCATTGATCCACGTTCGTGCCGGGCTTGGCGATGCCGGCGGTGCCTATGACATCTATGTCGGCCGCAGTTTCGCCGACTATGCCTGGCGCGTGCTGGAGGACGCCGGGCAGGCCCATGGCGTTGCCATCGACGCCGGCTAATGCGGCCCGCCGGTCAGTCGCGCTTCAGGTTCTGAAACACCCGCTGAACGACGTCGAGCGCCTGTTCGAACGGCGCGGCGCCGTCCATGTCGATTATCTCGTCCCACATTTCGCCCACCAGATCCGGCGTCACGTTGCCGGCCGGGTCGAGCGACACGCCCTTGCCTTCCACGACCTGCACGCGGCTGTAGTAGCCGGCGCCGGCAGCGATGATCTCGCCACTCGCCGTACAGTCCTCCGATACCAGATAACCGGCGGCAGCGCTGACCAGTTCCGGCCGCAGCAGCGGCATCACCTCGTCCGGGAAGATCGTCGCGCCCATGCGGGTGCCGGCGACCGGCGCCAGTGTGTTGACCGTGATGTTGTATTTGCGGCCTTCCTGTTTCAGCGCGTTCATCAGGCCGATCAGGCCCATCTTGGCGGCGCCGTAGTTGCTCTGACCGAAATTGCCGTAGAGGCCGGCGGCCGATGTGGTCATCAGCACGCGGCCGTAACTTTGCGCGCGCATCAGCGGCCATGCCGCGTGGGTGCAGTAGACCGAGCCCAGGAGATGCACCTTCAGCACCGTCTCGAAGTCATCCAGCGACATGTTGTGGAACGATTTGTCACGCAGGATGCCGGCGTTGTTGATCAGGATGTCGACGCGGCCCCAGGCATCGTGCGCCTGACGGATCAGGTTCTCCGCGCCGGTGCGTGTGGCGATGTCGTCGGCATTGGCGATCGCGGTCCCGCCGTCGGCGGCGATCTCGTCGGCGACCGACTGGGCGGCGCCGGCATCGGCGCCGGTGCCGTCGACCTGACCGCCGAGGTCGTTCACTACCACCTTGGCACCCCGCGCGGCCAGCAACATGGCGTGGGCGCGACCAAGGCCGTGACCGGCGCCGGTGATGACAGCGACCCGGTCGTTGTAGTGGATGGTCATGGCGTCAGTCCTGCCGCGACAGGATGGTGACGCAGGCGGCGGCTTCCTCGAAGCCCATGACGCCGCCGCCGTTCTCGGCCAGCGCGATCCGCGCATTATTGACCTGGCGCGCCCCGGCCTCACCGCGGAGCTGGGTTGTCAGCTCATAGATCATCGAAAGGCCCGTGGCGCCGACCGGATGGCCCTTCGACACCAGGCCGCCCGAGGTGTTGATCGGGATCTTGCCGTTCAGGGAGGTCTGGCCGTCTTCAACGAAAGCGCCGCCTGTGCCGTCGTCGCAGAACCCCATCATCTCCGCCTGATAGATTTCACAGAAGCTGGTGGCGTCATGCACCTCGGCGACGTCGATGTCGTCGGGGCCGACGCCGGCCTGACGATAGGCTTTCAGGGCAGCGACGCGGGTCAGGCCGGGCTCATCCAGCGCCCGGTATTTGCCGCCGCTGAGTGCGCTGGCCGAAACCTTGACCGCGCGTTCCTTCACTCGCGCCGGCAGACCGGCGAAATAGTCTTCCGAACACAGCAAAGCCGCCGCGGCACCATCGCCGATTGGCGCGCACATGGAACGGGTCAGCGGGTAGCTGACGTCGCGGTCGTTCAACACGTCGTCGACCGACATCTCGAACTGGTACTGGGCATTGGGGTTCAGCGCGCCCATGTTGTGGTTCTTCGCCGCGCCGGCGGCGATCTGCCGTTGCGTCGTGCCATGTGTCTTGATGTGGTAGGTCGCCTGCATGGCATAGGTGTCCATGAAGATCGTGCGGCCCGGCCCGGTCTCGAACGGCTTGCCAGTCTGGTCGCCCATATGCTGGTAGTACTCGTGCCATTCGTGCGGATCGAGCTGGTCGATGCCGCCGGCGAACAGCTCCATCGTCTTTTCCGGCGAGTCGGGAATGAACGTCTTTTCGACCCCGATCGCCAGCGCCAGATCCGCCTGGCCGGCCATGATGTCCTTCCAGGCGCTGTTGAACGCCATTGAGGCGGTGGCGCAAGCGCCCTCGACATTGACGACCGGCACGCGCTCCGGGAACAGACTGTCATGCACCAGCGGCGTGAAACAGACCTGGCCGCGAATGCACGGCTGACCCCAACTGCCCATGCCGCAGTTGCCGAAGTAGGCGATGTCGATGTCTTCGCCGGTCTCCTGCACCGCATCGTCGAGTACACCGAGGTAGCCGTCGCGGGTCAGGTCCTTGAACGACTTGTCCGGCCACTTCTGGAAACGAGTGGTGTGTACGCCAATGACATAGACGTCGGTCATGTCGGCTCCTCCGATGCGCGTTTTCTTGCCTGATTGCGTTAGCGAGAAGTCTAGCGCATGTGCCGGACAAAACGGATGCGAAAAGCCGGCCATTGACGTGCGGACCATTGACGCAGGGGCCGTCGGCGCCCTAGCGTCTTGGGTATGGCATTGCTGGGGGGTGGTGTCCTGCTGACCTTCACCGAGGTTCCGGCCGAGGTCGAGGAGGACTTCAACGAATGGTACAACCGCGAACATATCGACGAGCGCGTCGATATGCCCGGTTTCCTGCGCGCGCGCCGGTACAAGGCGATCAACGGGCGACCGAAGTATTTCGCGACCTACGAGACCACGCAGGTGGAGAATCTGGCGGCGCCGGAATACCTCGCGCGCCTCGCCGATCAGTCGGCATGGTCAAAGCGCGTGATGGCGCAATTCAGCCTGTTTCACCGCATGACCTGTCATATCAGCGCCGATTTCGGCCACGGCGTCGGCGGTGTCCTGACGCTGATCCGGTTCTTTCCCGACGATGAGGTCAAAGCGCCGCTCCGGCAGTGGTTGTGCGAAACCGGGCTGCCGGCGCTTGTGGCGCGGCCGGGGCTGCTGGGTGGCAGTCTGCTGGAAAACGACCTGGAGGTATCGAACGCACCGGCGCTGAAACGCGGCGTGAAGGACTTCCCCGTCGTCAGCGCGCAGGAATGGGCGATCCTGGTTGACGGGGCCGAAGCGGGACCGACCGCCGCCGCCGCCAATGCGCTGCTTGGACCAGACGTGTTGGCCGAGCATGGTGTGGCCGGCGAAGTCCAGTTCGCCACCTATCAACTGCTGTTCGGTGTTGCGCGTTCATCCGACTGATCTCCCGGACTGATGCTGTGGAATGCAGTGTGTGCCGTCGCCGGTCATGAGGCGCGTTCGATACCGACGGGGGCGAGACCGGCACCGACAGCGTGACGGTCGCGGCGCAGGCAGGCATCGGCGATGTCATTGGCCTGGCTGACCGCTTTCGGAAACTCCGTCGCCGGCACCGGACGCGACAGGTAGTAACCCTGGATCTCGTGACAGCCCTGCTCGACCAGGAAGTGGGCCTGTTCCTCGGTCTCAACGCCTTCGGCGACCACGGTCAGGCCAAGACTGTGGGCCAGCCCGATGATGGCTGAGACGATCGTGGCATCGTCGCTGTCGTCACCGACGTCGCTGACGAAGGTGCGGTCGACTTTCAGGGCCTGGACCGGCAGGCGTTTCAGATAGGCCAGCGACGAATGGCCGGTACCGAAGTCGTCGATGGCGATCGACAGACCCATGTCGCGCAGGTCGTAGAGCCGGTCGATCGAAGTCTCGGCATCGTCCATGACCAGGCTTTCGGTCAGTTCCAGTTCAAGCTTTGAGGGTGGCAGCCGGGTCTCGCGTAGGATCGAGCGGATGTCGTCGATCAGCGCCGGGTCCTTCAGTTGCCGTGCTGACAGGTTCACGGACACGGCGCCGTCTATCAGGCCATCGTCGTACCAGTTGCGTGCCTGCCGGCAGGCTTCGCGCAGGACGAAACGGCCAAGCGGCACGATCAGGCCGTTTTCCTCGGCCATGGAGATAAAGGCATCGGGCGGCACCAGGCCGCGGGTGGGATGACGCCAGCGCACCAGCGCTTCCGCCCCGATCACGGTGCGCCGGGTCAGATTGTAGCGCGGCTGGAAGAACAGCTCGAGTTCGTCGCGTGCCAACGCCTGACGCAATTCCGCTTCCATGCGCTGGGCGTCGGCCTCATCGGCATCCATGTCCCTGCTGTAGAAGCGATAGCCGGCGCGCCCGCTCTGCTTTACCGCATACATCGCCTTGTCGGCGCAGCGGACGAGGCCTTCCCTGGTCTCCGCGTCACCCGGATAAAGGGCAATGCCGACGCTGGCGGTCACCGCCAGATCCTGGCCGTCGCAGGAGATCGGCTGCGACAGCGAGCGGACGATACGCTGCGCGACCTCTTCTGCGTTGGCCGGTCCCTCGAGGCCGCCCAGGATCATCGTGAATTCATCGCCGGACAGGCGCGCCACCGTGTCCTCGCCGCGAATGCAGGCCATCAGGCGCCGGGCGATTTCGCGCAGGACCTGGTCGCCGGCGTGGTGGCCCAGCGTATCGTTGATGTTCTTGAACCGGTCGATGTCGACGAACAGCAGGCCGCAGGCCGAATCACGGCGGGCGCTGCGCTTCAGTTCCATTTCCATCCGATCGTTGAACAGAGCCCGGTTCGGCAGACCCGTCAGTGGATCGGTGTGCGCCAGGCGGTTCAGTTCAGCCTCGACGGCCTTCTCCTTGGCGATGTCTGTGTGCACTGCGACGTAGTGCGAGACTTCGCCATCGTCGCCGAGGACGGCGGTGATCGACGCGCGTTTCGGATTGTCGGTGCCGTCCTTGTGCCGGTCCCACAGTTCGCCCTGCCAGTGGCCGAACGCGTCCAGGGCATCGGCAATCTCCTGATAGAAGGCTGGCGGATGGCGGTCCGACTTCAGGATGCTGGTCGACTGACCCTTGAGATCCTCCTGCTGCCAGCCGGTGATGTCGGTGAAAGCGGGATTGAGGTCGACGACGGCATGGTGGGGGTCGGTGATCAGGATGCCCTCGGCGACGGAATTGAACACCTGGGTGGCGAGGCGCTGGCGCCGGTTGTCCTCACGGCGTTCGGTCGCATCGACGATGACGGCGACGAAAACCGGCGGCTGTTCGTTCCTGAACAATTGCAGCTGCACATCGGCCGGGTAGCGTGTGCCGTCCTTGCGCTGGTGCACGGTTTCGAAGGCCAGGACGTCCAGCAGGCCCTCGCGCAGCGGCAGGACGATGTTGCGGAACTCGTCCTCCGACAGGCCCGGTTTGATGTCCCAGGGATGTAGCGTGCGCAGCTCTTCGAGCGTGTAGCCGAGGTTTGCCTGAGCGCCGTTGTTCACCTGCAGGAAGCGGTAGGTGTTGGCATCGAAAACGAAGATCTCGCTCAGCGAATTGTCGAGGATGCGGCCGAACCGATGGGTTAGGCTGTCGGCTCGCACCTGGTCGGTGACGTCCTGTAACGTGCCGACGATACCGATGACGTGACCATCGCCGTCGATCAGCGGCTCGGCATGCGCGGAGACGGTACGTTCTTCGCCGCTCGGGCGCACCACGCGGTGCTGCAGGTTGAACGAGGTACCGGCGTGAAGTAACTGATCGATTGCCTTGCGTAGGTCGTCGGCGTCGTCCGGATGTGCGCAGGCGAGCGTCGGCCGCTCGCTGTCGCGCAGTGGACCAGGTAAGAGGCCGGTGATCTCGCGGAATTCCGAGGAACAGTCGAAGTCGTTGCTGTCGCGATCCCAACGCCAGTGGCCGATGTGTGCTATGCGCTCGACCTCGGCAAGCCGCCGCTGGCGGTCTTTCAGCGACTCCGCTGTCTCGATCAGCTCTGACTGAATGCTGCGGAAGGCTGAGGCGAGGTCGCGCACCTCCGGTCCGGCGTCGAGCCGGGTCAGGTCGCTGTCGCTGATGGCCTCGCCGCGGCCGTAGGCGGATACCACCTCGGTTGCCCGGCGCAGCGGTGCGCTGATGCGGCGGCTGATCGGCACTGCAGCCAGTGCGCCAAGCGTCATCACCAGCAGCGCGACGACAAGGATTTCCTGCCGCTGCTGCATGATCAGGCCCTGGGTATGCGCGGGATCGATCAACAGATGGACGGCGCTGATGGAGCCGTCCGTTTGCGGGTAACTGAGCAGACCGTGCCGTTTGCCGGCCACGGTCAGATACAGCATTTTCGATCCGTCGACGTCGTATAGTGGGCCGGTCAGACGAACGATCCTGTCCGGGATGCCGTTCTCGAAGGTGTGGGCGACGATGCCGCTGTAGTTGTCGACGACGAAAGCGTCGGTCACCTCGGGCGCCTGATCGACGACGCGTTGCAGGACTTCGTGCACCTCCTCGACGTCGCGGTCGAGCGAATAGTCGATATTGGTCGTGGCCAGCAGGCGCACGATCATGGTGTCGCGGGCGACGGTCGTCTGTTCGATCTGCCGGGTCAGCCGGACTTCCGACCACACGGTCAGCGACAGACCGACGGCCAGCACGGTGCCGACGACCAGAATGACGATTTGATGATAGATACGCATACCCGCTGCCTGCTCAACCGGACGGTCGCGTATCGTTGATTGCGAGATGCGGGCGCGGGCGCGTCGAAACGGCTGCTGATCTTGCCGCACGGGCGTGGCGCCGCGTGGCTGGCCGGTTATTCGATTGTGCCGTCGCCCGGGCTGCCGACCAGCGCATGGCGCGGCATTGCCGGAGCGGCGATGTCATATGGTGCCTCGCCCCGCCTTCACCTCATAAGGCTTCAGCGTGGCAGCATCACCCGGACACGTTGATAATCTGTTAAGCTATTTGTCGGATTTGCGGCTGTCAGGCGCTCAATTGTTGCCGTGCGCGGGCCGTTGCCGCGGCATCTATGCCGCCATCGGCCTGTAGGACGACGCCATAGGCTTCCGCCGCGGCTTCCCGGCTGACGAGACCGTCGCGCACGTCACGCGCCACGGCCTCCGGGTCCCTGTCAAGCGGGCTGCCGAAGCCGCCGCCGCCCGGCATTTCCAGGTGCAGGCTGTCGCCGGACGGGATCGGCTGCTGCCCCTTCTGCCGCAACACCTGGCCGGACCCGAGATAGACCTTGCCGGTTGAGCCATTCTGGCCGCCGCTGCGGCCGCGCGGCGGGTTGTGCACGCGGTCGAACATGGCGGAGATAGCGAAGGGCGCGCCCTCGGCATTGGTGATCTTCATGACCTGGCCGGTGCCGCCGCGGTACTTGCCCGCGCCGCCGGAATCGGTGCGGTATTCCTTCTCCCAGACAATGACGGGCGCGATGGCCTCGTTGATCTCCACCGGTGTGTTGCGGACCCCGGACGGGAAGGCGGTGGCTGACAGGCCGTCCTTGGTCGGCCGGGCGCCGGCGCCACCGGTGTGGAACAGGTTGACGGCAAACGGCGTGGCGTCGCCGAAGTCCTCGTCGCCGGTTAGTCCGTGGCCGCCAAGCAGCATCGGGTTCCACAGGCAGGACGTGCCTTCTGCCGGGACATTGTCACCGATCGCCTTGTACAGGCAGCCAAGCACCACGTCGGGCAGCATCTGGCCGATCACGTGGCGCGCGGCCACGGCGCAGGGTGGCGGTGCATTCAGGATCGAGCCTTCCGGTGCCGTGACCCGGACCGCGGCCAGTGAGCCGGCGTTGTTCGGCACCGTCGGGCCGACGACGCAGCGTACGCCGAAGGAGGCGTAGGCCTGGGTGTAGGTCAACGGCACGTTGATGCCGTAGTTCGACACCGGCGAGGTACCGGAAAAATCGACATCGATGCCATCGTCGGCAATGGTCAGGGCGGCGACAAGGTCGATTTCCTTGTCGTAGCCGTCGATCCGCATGCTGTTCTCGTAGGTGCCGCGTGGCAGCTTACGGATTTCGTCCAGCATGGCATCGCCGCTGCTGTCGACGACGTGCCGGCCGAGTCCGTCGAGCGTGTCGAGGTCGAATTCCTCCATCATTTCGATCAGGCGCCGGCAGCCGATGTCGTTGCAGGCGGTCAGCGAATAGAGATCACCCTCGACCTGAATCGGCTCGCGCACGTTGGCGCGCACGATTTCCAGGATGGTTTCGTTCATCGTGCCCTCGGTGGCGAGCGGCAGGATCGGCAGATAGATGCCTTCTTCGTAGACCTGCCGGCCGTCGGCGCCGAAGCCGATGCCGCCGACGTCGACGACATGCGTGGTCGAGGCGAACAGGGCGACCGGTTTGCCCCGGTGGAATGTCGGCGTCACCACCGTGAAGTCGTGCAGATGGCCGGTGCCCATCCAGGGGTCGTTGGTGATGTAGACGTCGCCCGGGCGCATCTTCTCCATCGGGTATTTGTCGAGAAAGAAGCCGACCGAGGCTGCCATCGCGTTGATGTGGCCCGGCGTGCCGGTGACGGCCTGTGCCAGCATGCGGCCCTGCGGGTCGAACACCCCGGCGGACAGGTCGCCGGCCTCACGGGCGGAGGTTGAAAAGGCCGTGCGGATCAGCGTCTGCGCCTGTTCCTCGACCACGGCGATCAGGCGGTTCCACATGATCTGCATATGGATCTGCGATAGGGGGGAATTGCTGGTCATGACGAGGCTCCCTGCTCGACGGGTTTGCGCCTGAGGTCGAGGTGGCTGAGGCTGTTGATCCAGGCATCGAAATGGCGCGATACGACGGTCGTGGTCTGGTCTTCGACGATCAGCGCGGGCCCTTCGGCGCGCATGCCGGGTTCCAGATCGCTGCGGCGGTACACCGGGACGTCGGAGAATTCGGCGCGGTCGGGGTCATAGAGCGCGCGTGCGCCTATCGGCGGCACACCGCCGCGCGCCTCCACGCCGGACACGGCGTCGGTTGCCGTCTGATCGGTGCTGACGGTGACGGACCAGGTCAAGATCTCCACATCCATGGTCGGAATGGTGCGCCCGAACTGATCCGCATAGGCCTTGTCGTAGGCGGCACGCAGCTCATCGGCATCCGCCGCCGTCAACGGTCGTGCCGGCACGGTGACGGTGATTTCGTGGCCCTGGCCGACGTAACGCATATAGGCGACGCGGGTCTCGGTGAGTTTGGCGCCGGGCGCGCCGGCGGTGACGATGGCCTGTGCCTCCGCCTGCATCTCCGCCATCAGGGCGTTGACCATGCCGACATCGAAGTCATCCAGGCGCAGATAGCGGCTGCGCACGACTTCGTAGGCCACTGGAGCCCGCAGGAAGCCGATGGCCGAGCCGACGCCGGCGCCGGTCGGCACGATGATCCGGTCGACGCCGAGCTTCTCGGCCAACCGGCAGGCATGCAACGGGGCGGCGCCGCCGAAGGCGACCATGGCCCGCGCGGCGACGTCCTTGCCGAGTTCGACGGCATGGACCCGGGCGGCGTTGGACATGTTCTCATCGACCACTTCGCTCACTGCCAGGGCCGCCATGGGTGCCGCCATGTCGAGGGCTTCGCCGACCGCTCCGGTGAGGGCGACTTCGGACCTCTCCGGTGCCAATTGGACCGAGCCGCCGGCAAAGCCATCCGGCGAGATTCGTCCCAGTACGACGTCGGCGTCGGTCACCGTTGGTCGTTCGCCGCCGCGGTCGTAACAGGCCGGACCCGGCTCCGAGCCGGCACTGTGCGGGCCGACCTGAATGCGCTTCAGGTTGTCGACATGGGCGATGGAGCCGCCGCCGGCGCCGATCTCAACCATCTCGATCACGGGGATGCGCAACGGCAAGCCGGAGCCCTTGATGAAGCGGTATTGCCGGTCGACCTCGAAGGTGCGCGAGGTCATCGGCTGGCCGTTGTCGATCAGGCAGATCTTCGCCGTGGTTCCGCCCATGTCGTACGACAGCACCTCGTCGAGGCCGCACTCGGCGGCGATCTGACAGGCCAGAATGGCGCCGCCGGCCGGGCCGGACTCGACCAGGCGGATCGGGTGGCGCACGGCGGTATCGACCGTGGTGATGCCGCCGCCGGAGGTCATCAGGAACATCGGGCAGGTGAAGCCCTGTTCCTCCAGGTTGGCGCTGAGGTTGTTCAGATAGCCTGCCATCAATGGCTGCACATAGGCGTTCGCCGCCGCCGTCGACATACGCTCGTACTCGCGGATTTCCGGACAGACGTCGGACGACCGGGTGATCCAGAGGTCGGGCAGCGCGGCGCGCAGGATCTCCTCGGTGCGCCGTTCATGGTCCGGGTTGGCGTAGCTGTGAATGAAGGCGATGGCGACGCTTTCGATGCCCTCGGCCTGGAGTGTCGGCACCAGGCCACGTACGCTGTCCTCGTCCAGTTGCCGCAGCACGTTGCCGCGCGCGTCGACACGCTCGCCGACCGGCAGGCGCAGATAGCGAGGCACCAGCGGCTTCGGCTTGTCGATGTAGATGTCGTACTGCTCGAACCGGTGTTCGTAACCCATTTCGACGGAGTCGCGGAACCCTTCTGTGACCAGCAGCGCCGTGCGCGCACCCTTGCGTTCGATCACCGTATTGGTCGCCAGGGTGGTGCCGTGAATGACGATGTCGATGTCGCCCGGTACGACCCCGGCTTCCGGCAATACCTGCAACACGCCGTCGACGACGCCGCGTTCGGGCGCCGTCACGGTGGTCAGGACCTTGCGGGTGTACAGCGTTCCGTCGACGTCCAACGCTACGTCGGTGAAGGTTCCGCCAATGTCGACCGCCAGCCGCTTCATCGCTCAGCCTTTGTCATTGTTTTTTGTCTCCGTCGGTTTGGAATGTGGGGCCGAGAGGCGGGAGCCGTTAGCTTACGCTTCGGAGAAAATCCGCAGCAAGGGGCTTTTCTGCACTGCAGCAATATGCTTCGCTAATCTTCGCAACGTGTGATGCCTGCAGATTTGTGTCGCCAGACACGCCCATAAACAACACAACGCAGGAGGCGAAAAAAGCAATGTCGCGCATCCAGTTCCTCAAACCACTCGCCGTGGCCGCATCGATGGCTATGGCTGCGCCGGCGCTGGCCGGCACGTCCTGGGATCTGCCGTTGGCCTGGCCGGACGGCAATTTCCATGTGGAAAATGCCAAGCGGTTTGCTGCCGAAGTCAACAAGGCGACCGGTGGTGAGCTGACCATCAATATTCATCCCGGCGGGTCGCTCGGCTTCAAGGGGCCGGAAATGCTGACCGCCGTTCGCGACGGCCTGGTGCCGATCGGTGATGTCCTGCTGATGCAGCAGGTCGGCGAAGAGCCGCTGATGGGGTTGGAAGCACAGCCCTATCTGGTCAGTGGCTTCGACGATTTGCGGTCCCTGCACAAGCACTATCGACCGGCGCTGGATGACGTGGCGAAGAAGTTCAATCAGAAGATCCTCTACATGGTGCCGTGGCCACGGCAGTACGTGTACACAAAGGTGCCGGTGAAAACGCTTGATGACCTGAAAGGCATCAAGATCCGCACGTACAACAAGTCGACGACGGATATGTTCAATCGCGTCGGCATGACGGCCGTGCAGTTGCCGTGGGGCGAGGTCGTCCCGTCGCTGGCGGCCGGTACCATCGACGCGGTGACCACCTCGGCCAGTTCCGGCGTCGACGGCAAGTTCTGGGAATTCCTGAAGTACATGTACCCGACCAGCCATGTCTGGTCGTCGAACATCGTGACCGTCAATCTGGACGCCTGGAACGCTCTGACCGATGAGCAGCGCAAGGCGGTATCCGACACGGCCGCGAAGATGGAGCCCGAATTCTGGGCGGTGTCGGCGAAGGAAGACGAAGCCAAGTCGAAGATTCTCAACGACAATGGCGTCGCCATGGGCAAGGTCGAGGCCGACCTGATGAAGGGCATGCAGGAGATGACCGCGCCGATGGTCGGTGAATTCATTTCCGCCGTCGGCGATCCGGCCGGGGCGATCATCGACGCCTATCTGAAGGACGTCGGCCGCAAGTAACGCGCCCGAACCGGCGGCGGTGCGTTCGATGCCGCCGCCGGTCGTTCGTGTTGGTCGTCGTCTTTGGCCTGCCCTTTGTTAGTATTCCCTGAATGACGCGCCTGTTGTTCGCCGCGATTGACGCCGTCGGCAACGCCGTTGCCGCGATCGCCGCGGTCCTGACCGTATCCATCGCGGTCATGATCCTGTCGGAAGTCGCGGCGCGCTCGCTGTTCAACATCAGCCTGAGCTTTGCCTGGGAGTACAGCTCCTACGCCATGGGCATCGCGATGTTCTGCGGTGCGGCTTTCACACTGCGGACAGGTGGGCATATCCGTGTCTCGCTGCTGGCCTCGAGCGTTTCTCCCCGTGCGGCCTATCTGATCGACATCGTCTGTACTGTCTTTGCGATTTGCGTGTCCGGTTATGTCAGCTGGGCGCTCATTGCATTCGCCTGGCGTTCCTTTGTCGCCGGCAGCACGTCGGCGACGATTTCAGCCACGCCGCTGGTGGTGCCGCAGGGTGCCATCGCCTTCGGCGCGACGCTGCTGACGCTGCAGCTTCTCATGCGTCTGTTCCGCCTGCTTCTGGGCCACGCGCCGGACGACGAGTCCGGCGAATACCAGGTCGAGTAGGAGGCCGAGACAGCCATGGACGCCACCGTCATCCTGATCACCGTTCTCGCCCTGCTCGTCGTCACGCTTGGCGTCGGTGTCTGGGTCGGTCTGGCGCTCTACTCGGTCGCCATCATCGCCCTGGCATTGTTCCGCAGCATGCCGGTCGAAAAGCTGCTGGCGCAGCTCACCTGGAACACGCTGACGACGCCGGAACTCATCGCCTTGCCGATGTTCATCCTGATGGCGGAAATCCTGTTTCACACCCGATTATCGTCGTCATTGTTCAACGGATTGTCGCCCTGGACCAACCGGCTGCCGGGGCGGATGCTGCACGTCAACGTGCTGGGCTGTACGCTGTTCGCGGCAATCTCCGGATCGTCGGCGGCGACAGCCGCCACCGTGGGGCGCATCACCCTGTCGGAACTGTTCCGCCGCGGCTACAACCGCGACCTTGTCATGGGTTCGCTGGCCGGCGCCGGCACGCTGGGCTTCCTGATCCCGCCATCGATCATCCTGATCATCTATGGCGTGTTGTCGGAAACCTCGATCCTGAAGCTGTTTATCGCCGGCATCATTCCGGGCCTGCTGTTGGCGACGGCCTACATGACCTATCTCGGCGCGCGGGCGACTATCACACCCAGTATGGTGCCGCAGGAAGATCTGAATCCGACGTGGCGCGACCGCTTCGTCGGCCTGGTCGATCTCGGTCCGGTGGTGTTCCTGATCCTGCTGGTCCTGGGCTCGATGTACGCCGGTTTCGCCAGCCCGTCCGAAGCGGCCGCGGTCGGCGTGCTGGGCGCGGTGATCGTCTCGGCGCTGCAGAAGACGCTGAACTGGAAGACGATCCGCAAGGCGTGCCTGGGGGCGGTGCGCACCACATCAATGATCGGCCTGATCGTGACCGGCGCGGTGTTCCTGTCGGTGTCGATGGGGTATCTCGGCGTGCCGCGCATGATCGCCAACGAGATCGCCGCGCTGCAGCTCTCGCCGCTGGGGCTGATCCTGCTGCTGCTGGTGTTCTATGCCATTCTCGGCTGCGTTCTCGATGGCCTGTCGAGCATCGTCATGACCTTGCCGATCACCCTGCCGCTGATCATCGCCGCCGGGTTCGACAAGATCTGGTTCGGCATCTTCGTCGTCATCGTCGTCGAGATGGCGCAGATCACGCCGCCGGTCGGTTTCAACCTGTTCGTCATACAGGGGCTTACGGGCGAGGGCATCGGCCGCATCGCCAAAGCAACGATCCCGTTCTTCGCCATCATGGCCGGGCTGGCCATCCTGATCGCGCTGGTGCCCGAAATCGTTACCTTCCTGCCCGACCGGATCACCCTGCGCGGCTGACGGCGCTGTCATGCTCGTGTTGCCCTCGCGCAGACTCTGAACCAGCCCTCTCCCCCACCCGTTCACCCGTAGGATACTGGTGTTGGGTGGTCGGGTGGAGGGAGGGCCGGCGATGCCGAGCTACCAACAACGCTAGACGACGGCGGCCTCGATGATCGGCCGGCCTTCCGGGATGCGGGCATAGTCGAAGGCGGTGAGGTCGAGGCTGCGGTAGCCACCGTGCACGATCAGTTCCGCCGTCGCCCGCCCGGCCGCCGGCGACTGCTGGATGCCGTGGCCGGAGAAGCCATTGCAGAACAGGATGCCGTCGACCTCCGGATGCCGACCCAGCACGGCATTGTGGTCGAAGGTGTTGTAGTCGTAGTGCCCGGCCCAGGCACTGGTCAGTTTGATCGCCTCGAACGCCGGAATGCGGTGCGCCAGGGTTGGCCAGATGACCTCGTCGAACAGATCGTATTCGAGGGTGAAGTCGTCGCGGTCCGGGTCGTTGGCCTCATCCGGTGAAATGATGCCGAGATGCTGGGACCCTTCCGGCCGGGTGGCGACGCCGGTTGGATCGATGGTCAGCGGCATATCCGGCAACGGGGTCCGGCAGTCGAACACATAAGTCATGCGCTTTCGCGGGGCGACGGGCAGATCGATCTGCGCTGTGGCCGACAGCGCACCGGCGCGCCAGCCGGCGCAATTGACCACGGTGCCGGCATCGATGCGCCCGTCGGCCTTCAGGTCGACGCCGTCGATCCGCTTGCCGTTGCGGCTTAGTCGTTCGACTTCGTCATGCAGGAACACAGCACCCTGCGACTGTGCCTTGCGGCGGAAGGCGTGCAGCACCGCGTGCGGGTCGAGCCAACCTTCGTCGGCGTAACCGAAACTGCCGAGGGCGACGCCGTCGGTGTTGAGCCAGGGAAAGCGGGTCTGCAACGCATCCGGTTCCAGCAGTTCGACCGCGGCGTCGAGGCCGGTCTGCACCTGATGCACGTCGGCGAGCGATTGGGCGCCCGTCTCGCTGGCCAGGAACAGGTATCCCTGTTCGCGGAAGCTCAGCGCCGGACGGTCATCGTCAACGGCAAGGACGTCGGGCGCCTGACGGAAGAAGCCGACGTTGTATTGCGCCATGCGGATGTTGGCCGGCGTCGAGAACTGCTGGCGCACGCCGCCCCATGACCGCGTGGTCGAGCAGAACTCGTAACTCGGGTCGCGCTCGACGACGGCGACGCGACCGTCGAAGTCGGGATCGGCGGTGAGGAAGTAGGCGACGGCGGAGCCCATGACGCCGCCGCCGGCAATGACGACATCGTAGCGGTTGCTCATGTCGGCAGGTTACGTGAGGCCGTGTGCCGTGTCATGCTTGGCAACAGACAGATAAGAAAACGGAGGACTGCCATGGCGAACATCACCGAAATCGCGGACGGGTTGCAATTTCCGGAGGGGCCGATCGCGCTGCCCGATGGCGACATTCTGCTGGTCGAGATCGCGCGTGGCACGTTGAGCCGGGTGCATCCTGATGGCCGGGTCGATGTCGTTGCGGAGACCGGCGGTGGACCGAACGGGGCGGCGATCGGGCCGGATGGCGCCTGCTACATCTGCAACAACGGCGGCTTCCGCTGGCACCGCAAGAACGGGCTGACTCTGCCCGGCTACCAGGCCGAGGACTATACCGGCGGGCGGATCGAGCGGGTCGATCTCACGACCGGCGAGGTCGAGGTGCTGTACACCGAATGCGACGGCATACCGCTGCGCGGACCGAACGACATTGTGTTCGACAAGCATGGCGGTTTCTGGTTCACCGACCACGGCAAGATCCGCAAGCGCGACGAGGACCGCACCGGCGTGTTCTATGCCAAGGCCGACGGGACGGAGATTCGCGAGGCGATCTTTCCGGTGCATGCGCCGAACGGCATCGGCCTGTCGCCGGACGAGGCCGTGCTCTATGTCGCGGAAACGCCGACGGCGCGGCTGTGGGCCTATGAGATCGAGGCGCCGGGTCGCATCAAGCGCGGCAACGGCGAGGCGCCGTGGCAGCCGGGCCGGCTGGTCGCCGGCATGCCCGACTACCGGTTCTTCGACTCGCTTGCGGTCGATGGCGGCGGCAACGTCTGCATCGGCACCATCGTCAAGGGCGGTATCACGGTGATTTCGCCCGACGGCGGTACTGTCGAGCATGTACCGGTACCGGGTGACCTCTACGCGACGAACATCTGTTTCGGCGGCCCCGATCTGAAGACCGCCTATATCACGCTGTCGTCGACCGGCAAGCTGGTGGCGATGGACTGGCCGCGCGCCGGCCTGCCGCTCAACTTCCTGAATACGTGAGGGCAACATGACATCGCCGACGCTGACGCAATTCCGCATCGACCGGGACGGGCCGGTCGCCATCATCACGTTCGAGAACCCGCCGCGTGGTTTCATGGACAACGCCACGGTGCCGGAGATCGCCGCCGTGGTCGATCAGGTTGAGGCCGACGATGACATTCGCGCCGTCATCTTCACCGGCGGTCAGGACGGCGTGTTCATTCGCCACTATTCAATCGTCGATCTGGAAGCACGGTCGCGGCAGATGGTGGAGCAGGGGATACAGGTCGACCTGCGCCACACCATTGTCGAGCGCGACCTGCACACGACTTACCGTCGCATCGAGGAAAGCGCCAAGCCCTACATTGCGGCACTGAACGGCACCGCGATGGGCGGTGGTTTCGAGCTGGCGCTGCGCTGCGACATCCGTCTGGTGCAGGATGGACCGCACTGGCTGGGGTTACCGGAAGTAAACCTCGGTCTGCTGCCCGGTGCCGGGGGCACGCAGAAGCTTGGCCGTCTTGTGGGCGAAACGCGGGCGTTGGAGATGATGCTGATGGGCCGGACGGTCAGTCCGCAGGAGGCGGCCGCGCTCGGCATCGTCACCGAATGCTGCGATGCACCGGTGCTGGGCAGGGCGCTCGACTACGCGCGCGAACTCGCCGGCAAGCATCCGCAGGCCGTGGCCCATATCAAATGGTTGACCCGCAATGCGCCGCGTCTCGACCCCCTGCGCGGGCTGGCCGAAGAGCGCACCCGCTTTGCCGATCTGATGAGCACCGAGCAGACACTGCAGCTCATGACCGAGATGAACCAGGGCAAGCGCGACATCCGCGACCGGTAGCTCTTTCGACGTCGGTCATGCCCGCGGGCGCGCGGCCGGGCGGCATACAGCGTGGAAATGAAGATGGCCACGGCCCGGCGGCGAGAGCCACCGGGCGTGCCGATCGTCTCAGACTTCCTGCAGGCGCAGGATCTCCGGCGGGCCGTCCATGTGCGCGCCCATCTCTCGGCCGAGGGTGCGGAAATGGTCGGAGCCGCGGTGCGCTTCGACAGCGTCCTGGTCGGCGTAGCGTTCCATGAACACGTAGGTCTGCGGATCGTCGCCCTTGTTCAGGGTGTAGAGCTGGCAACCCGGCTCATTGGCGTTGACCTCCGCGACCAGCTTCTTCGCCACTTCTTCGAACTGGGCCTCGTGGCCCTCTTTCACCTTGATCGTTGCAACAACGGCCAGCATGACGTCTCTCCTTGTTCGCTCTGTTTCTCGTTTCGGGTCGGCTGCTCAGGTCATAGCAGCCCGCGCCTCGGGCGCGAAAGCCCGCAGTGCCTCGGTCAACAGGCCGACGATGTCGTCGACCTGCGTCTCGGTGACGATCAGCGGCGGTGAAACCAGGAAATTGTCGCCGCGAATGCCACCCATCATGCGGCGCGAATAGATGATCAGGCCACGGTCGTAAGCTTCCTGCGTGATGCGCAGGTGGGCGTTCAGGTTCGGCGGCAGCGGCTTGCCGGTGGCCCGGTCGGCGATCACGTCGAAGCCGAGCAGCAGGCCGCGCCCGCGGATTTCGCCGATAAAGGGAAACTCGTCCAGCAGGCCTTCCAGGCGGCCCTTGAGCAGCGCGCCCATCCGCGCGGCATTGCCGATCAGGTCGTTGTCGAGATGTTCGGCCAGCACGGCGCGGCCGACCGCACCTGCCACCGGGCTGGCGGAGTAGGTGTGGCCATGCATGAAACCGCCGGCGTCCTCGACTGCGCTGACGATATCGCGCCGAGTGACGCAGGCACCAAGCGGGATGTAGCCCGAGGCCAGGCCTTTCGCGAGGATGACGATGTCCGGCAGGGCATCGGGCCAGTGCTCGGCGGCGAGATATTTGCCGCAGCGCCCGGCGCCGCACATCACTTCATCGTAAAGCAGCAGCACACCGTACTGATCGCAGATTTGCCGCACCCGTGTGTAGTAGATGTCGGGTGCCGTCAGCGCCCCGGTGGCCGCGCCGCCGACCGGCTCCATGATGAAGGCCAGCACGGTCTCCGGTCCCTGGGCGAGAATCTGGTCCTCCAGCGCCTGGGCGTATTGCAGCGCGGCTTCGTCCTCGCTTTGCCCTTCCGGACGGTAACGGCAGAACGGCGCCGGGATCTTGGGCTGGTTGACCAGCATCGGTGCGAACATGGAGAAACCGGCGGGGTCGCCGGTCAGCGACAGCGCGCCCAGCGTGGTGCCGTGGTAGGAGGGCAGGCGGGATATTACCTTGTAGCGTGAGGTCTCACCCGTCGCGATGGCGTACTGGCGCGCCAGCTTGACCGCCGTTTCCACCGCCTCCGAGCCGCCGGAGCAGAAGAAAGCCATGTCGAAACCGTCCGGCGTCACCGCTGCCAGTTCCTTGGCCAGCATCTCGGCCGGTTCGTTCAGGAAGTGCGAGCGAAAGGCATAGGACACCTTCTGCGCCTGTTCGGTCATGGCAGCGATCACCCGCTTGTTGCCGTGACCGAGGTTGGTCGTCTGCGGCCCGGACGATGCGTCGATGTACTGCTTGCCGTCGGTGTCCCAGAGGTAGATGCCCTCGCCGTGGGCCACGGTCGGCCGTTCCGGCGTCGGCCAGAAGAACATGGCAGACGGCTGATTGTCGCCCGATGCCGGGACGTGCGGCGCGTTCATCGTTGATACTCCCTCTGCGTTGATGCCAGCGAAGTCTAGCCCTCGCGATGCGGCCGTGCCACCGCATCGTTCCAAGGCCGGTTGCCCGATGGCGGCAGGATCGAAATCTGCTGCCGCGCGCATGAAATATCGTGCATACTCCGCCCGTGCACTGGTGAACGGGCCGACAAAAGGTCCACCCGCACGGCAGGACAGGGGAAACGCATGACAGTGGTTGTGCAGCGTCTCGGCAAGACGTTCGTTGCCCGTATCGACGGGGTCGACGTATCGCGCCCGCTCGATCAGGCGACGCTGGAAGCGATCGATCAGGCCTGGCTCGACAATCGGGTGTTGAGCTTTCCCGGCCAGAACCTCAGCGAACCGCAATTGCTCGACTTCAGCCGGCATTTCGGCCCACTCGAGAAACATGTCTTAAGCGAATATCACAATCCGGACTTTCCGGAGATCCTGATGCTGGCCACGGTGAACGATCCGGACAAGCCCAAGGGGCTGGCCGATGCCGGCAGTTACTGGCATTCCGATGTGTCCTACAAGGCGAAGCCGTCGCGGGCGAGCGCGCTCTACGCGATCGAAGTGCCGGAAACCGGCGGCGATACGCTGTTCTGCGACATGGTGGCGGCCTATGAGGCGCTGTCGGACGAGATGAAGCAGCGGCTCGACGGGCTGGAGGCGGTGCACAGCTATGACTATCGTACCCGCCTTCAGGTCGACAACGTCGGCGTCCGCAAGGCGCTGAGCGAGGATGAAAAACGCGAGACGCCGGATGTCATTCATCCCGTCGTCCGCACCCAGCCCGGGACCGGGCGCAAGGCGCTGTTCATCAACCCCGGCTTCACCGTGCGCATTCTCGGGATGTCGGAGGAAGAAAGCGAGCAACTGAAGCAGGAGCTGTTCGAGCACTGCCTGCAGGACGCATTCTGCTACCGCTACCACTGGCAGAAGGGAGATCTGCTGACCTGGGACAACGCGGTCACCATGCATTGCGCGACGGTGACCGAACTGCCGCCGAACAGCCGCCGCACGATGTGGCGGACGATTATCAGTGGCGACCGGCCGATCTAGGCCGTCTATTCACTATTGTGAATGCTTTTCAGTATTGTAAATGCGCCGGGCGCGTGGTACACCTTCCTTCCCTGGAGGAAACGTACCCCATTGCACCAAGGTAACGACGGGCAAAAGCCTGCGCGGTGCGATGGCTCGAGCGTACGTTGGCCAAACGCCCAACAGCCTCGCCCGCGCAAGTGGGCGGGGCTGTTGATGTTTGGCCCAACGGTCATGGCTCAAATCGGCGACGGGGCGAGTGCCGAGCCTGCCATGACCGATAGAAACGGGAGGAGACGGCCGTGTTGGAGACGCATGAACACCAGGAGTTGAGGCGAACCACCCGACGGTTCATCGACGAAGAGATCAACCCCAATATCGACGCCTGGGAAGAGCAGCAGGAAATGCCGCTGCACGACCTGTTCGCCAAAATGGGGCAGGCGGGCTTGTTGGGCATTTCGCGGCCGCCGGAGTTCGGCGGTCTCGGGCTCGACTTCACCTACGAAATGGCGTTCGCCGAGGAGATGGGCCATGCCCACGCCCAGGGCGTAAGCACCGCCGTCGGCGTGCAGAGCAATATGTGCACGCCGGCCCTGGCTAAATACGGCAGTGACGAGTTGCGGCGCGAATTCCTGTCGCCAACCATTGCCGGCGATATGGTCGGCTGCATCGGCGTGACCGAACAGGGCTCAGGGTCGGACGTGTCGAACGTGAAGACCGTCGCCCGGCGTGATGGCGATGACTATGTCATCAATGGCGGCAAGCTCTACATCACCAACGGTATGCAGGCCGACTGGATGTGCTGCCTGGCCAACACCGATGACGACAACGGCCCGCATCGTAACAAGACACTGATCGTCCTGCCGATGGACGCCAAAGGCGTCAGCCGGCACAAGCTGAACAAGCTCGGTCTGCACTGTTCCGACACGGCGCAGATTTTTTTCGACGACGTGCGGGTGCCGCAGCGCCACCGCATCGGCGAGGAGAACCAGGGCTTCATCTACCAGATGGAGCAGTTCCAGGAAGAACGCCTCTACGTCGTGGCCCGTACGATCACGCACATCGAAGACATCATGCAGGAGACGATCGAGTACACGAGCGACCGCAAGGCATTCGGCCGCTCGATCCTCGACAACCAGGTCGTGCACTACAAGATCGCCGAAATGCAAAGCAAGCTGGAGGCGTTGCGTGCGCTGCTCTACCGGGCGACGGAACAGTATGCCGACGGTGAGGACGTGACCAAGCTGACCTCGATGGCGAAGTATCTCGCTGGCACCTATGCCGCGGAGATGCCGCCGCAGTTGCTGCAGTATTGGGGCGGCCAGGGCTTCATGGCTGAGAACCGCATCACCCGTGTCTACCGTGACCTGCGGCTGGTCGGCATCGGCGGCGGCGCCAGCGAGGTGATGCTGCAGGTCGTCGCCAAGCAGATGGGCATTCTGCCGCGGCGCTAGCCGGGCGGAAGTGGTGCCATGACCGTCTTGCCGACATGTGAAACGCTGCTGCTGCGCCGTGATGGCGGGCGGCTGTACCTCACCTTCAATCGCCCGCAGGTGCGCAACGCGATCAACCAGCAGATGGGCCAGGAGTTCAACGCGGTGCTCCAAGCGGTGGCGGACGATGATTCGATCCGTGCCCTGGTGCTGCGCGGTGCCGACGGCCAGTTCTGCGCCGGCGCCGATATCAAGGAGCGACGGCTGCAGGCCGAGGAAGATCTGCCGCCCGGTGTCGACCCGCTGGCAGCGCGCAATGCCGAAGGCGGACGGATGTTCGCCCGGCTGAACAGCCTGCCGCAGGTCGTGATCGCCGCTGTCGAAGGGGCGGCGATGGGCGGTGGTTTTGGCTTTGCCTGCGCCACCGACGTGACCCTGGTGACGCGGGACGCAAAGCTGGGCATGCCGGAAACCTCGATCGGTGTGGCGCCGGCACAGATTGCGCCCTATGTGGTCAAACGCATCGGCCTGACCCAGGCGCGGCGGCTGGCGCTGACCGGCGCGCGCATCGATGGTGCTGAAGCCGTGCGACTCGGCATCGCGCATGAACTATGCGAGGACAGCGCGGCGCTGGACGCCCGCCTTGAAGACGTTCTGCAGGCGGTCGAGCGTTGCGGGCCGCGCGCCAACGCGGTGACCAAGGAGATCATGCTGGCGGTCGGCACCATGCCGGACGAAGAGATGATCGAGTTCTCTGCCGGACGGTTTGCCGCGCTTAACCGCAGCGAGGAAGGCCTTGAGGGGCAGCGGGCCTTTGTCGAAAAGCGGCCGCCGGCCTGGGTCACGGCGGCCAAGGCGCATCGGGGCGAAGGGTGAGCGGCGGCGAAAAGCTGGTCGGCGCGCTGATCGCCGGCCTGCGGGTGCTGCGTTACCTGAATGCGGCGCCGCACCCTGTGGGTGTCAGCAAGGTCGCCCGGGACCTGTCGATCAGCCCCAGCACCACCTTCAACCTGCTGCGCACGCTGGTGCATGAGCGGCTGGCGGTCTTTGATCCCGAGCGCAAGACCTACGCGCCGGGGCCCGGCCTGGCGGAGCTGGCGCTCGGTATGCCCGACCGGTCGGATAATCTGCGGCTTGTACGGGCGCACTTGCGTGAGTTTGCCGCCGCGCACGGCTGCACCGCCATCCTCTGGCACCGCAGCGACGACGAGCATGCGGTGTTGATCGACGCGGTGGAATCGCCGGCGGCGGTTGGCATCCGCATGGACATCGGCCAGCGCCTGCCGCTGCTGGCCGGCGCCATGGGCCGCTGTTTTGCCGCGCACGAGGGCTATACCTGCGCCGAGCTGAAGTCACGTTTCAAGCGTCTGCGCTGGCAGTCGCCGCCGAGCTTCGACCAGTATCTGGACGATCTCGATGCGGTGCGCCGGCTGGGCTATGCCGTTGACGAAGGTGATTTCGCGCAAGGCGTGACGATTGTTTCCGGCGCTATCCTGGGGCCCGATGGCCGCGGGGCCATGGCGATCAGCGCCATGGTGTTTTCCGCCCAGCTGCAGGGCGAGGCGTTGCGCGAACTTGGGGAGGATTTGCGCGACCGGACCCGCCTGCTGAGCGGCATTATCGGCGGCGTAACAGAAAAGGCGGCAAGCTGATGGACTTCACATTCTCCCCTGAACATGAACAGGTCCGCGAGACCGTGCGGCGATTCTGTGCCGATGAGGTCGCGCCGCTGGCGCGCGAAGCCGACGAGTCGGAGCTGTTCCCGCGTGAGCTGTTCGGCAAGTTTGCCGAACTGGGTCTGTTGGGCGTGCGCTATCCGGAAGCTGACGGCGGCAGCGGCTTCGACAAGGTCGCCGACTGCATCCTGCGCGAGGAGTTGAGCTACGCCTCGCAGTCGATCGCGGCGAGCTGGTCGGCGCACACCCATCTCGGCATCTGGCCGATCTGGCGCGCCGGCACCGAGGAACAGAAAGAACGGTTCTTCCGGCCGGCACTGGAGGGCCAAAAGATTGCTGGCTTCGGTCTGTCTGAGCCGGATGCCGGTTCGAATATCCGAGCCATGAAGACGCGGGCCGACAAGGTCGACGGTGGTTATCGGCTGAACGGCGCGAAGATGTACATCACCAACGCGCCGATTGCCGATTTCCTCATGGTGGCGGCGCGTACCAAGCCCGAACTGACGCCGGATGCGATCAGCCTGTTCATCGTCGAGCTGCCGAACCCCGGTTTCGATATTTCGACGCTGAAGAAGGAAGGCATCCGCGCGTCGGAGACCGGGTTGATCTACATCGAGGATGCGTTCGTGCCGGATGATTGCCTGCTCGGCGGTGAGGAGGGGACCTATCCGGTGATCCTCAGTTCATTGTCGGAAAACCGGGTCGGCGTTTCGGCCAATGCGCTGGGCATGGCGCGGGCGGCCTTCGATGCTGCGCTGACCTACGCCAAGGACCGGATCGTCGCCGGTAAGCCGATCATCGAGTACCAGGCGATCGCCCATAAGCTCGCCGACATGGCGACCGAGATCGAGGCGGCGAAGTGGATGGTCTATTACGGCGCCTGGCGGGTCGACCAGGGCACGCTCGACCATCCCACGGCGGCGAAGGTCAAGCTGGTCGCCAGCGAAACCGCCGTGCGGGTCAGCGAGCAGGCGATCCGCATCCATGGCGGCGCCGGTATCATGCGGGAATACCCCGTTGGCCGCATTCACCGCGACGCGCTGGTCTACATTATCGGCGAAGGGACCAGCGAAATTCAGCGCAACATCATTTCCCGATCACTGAAGGACTGAGGCGATGAGCTACGAACACATCGTATTCGAGGTGACGAACGGCGTGGCGACGATCGCGCTGAACCGGCCGGAGGCGCGTAACGCCCTGGTGCTGCCGATGCGGCCGGAGTTGGAGGACGCCATCGATCGGGTTCGCACCGATGACGATATTCGTGTCGTCATCGTCACCGGCAACGGCGGCGCGTTCTGCGCCGGCGGCGATGTGAAGTCGATGGGCGCCAGCGATAATGCCGGCCCGGCCGGCAAGCACCGGGTCGACCGAATCCATCCCTGGCTGTTCCAGCTGATCGATCTGCAAAAGCCGGTGATCTCCGCCGTCGACGGGCCGGCCTTCGGTGCCGGCTGTAACCTGGCGCTGGCGGCGGACTTCGTGTTGGCGACGCCGCGGGCCAAGTTCTGCGAGGTATTCGGCCGCATCGGACTGGTGCCCGATTTCGGCGGCTTCTATCTGTTGCCGCGCATCGTCGGCCTGCAGAAGGCGAAGGAGCTGATCTTCACGGCCCGCGTGGTCGGCGCCGACGAAGCGAAGGAGCTGGGCATGGTCTACGAGATCGTGCCGCAGGACGAGTTGATGGCTGAGGCGTACAAGCTCGCCGCGCGTTTCCTGCAGGCGTCGACCGACGCCATCGGCATCGCCAAGCGGGCGCTGAACCGCTCGTTCAACCTCGACTATCACAGCCTGGCCGAGATGGAGGCGTTCGGCCAGGCGACATTGTTCTCGACCGACTATCACAAAGAAGCCGTGCGCCGCTTCGGCGCCAAACAGCAGCTTGAATTCGTGTGGGAGGAGTTCGACCGGGCGGAGGCCGCCGAATGAGCCGCAAGGCGGTTATCTCCGGCGTCGCCGGCACGCGTATGGGCAAACTCGAAGGTTCCAGCGTGATGTCGATTCATGCCGAGGCGACAACCGGCGCGCTGGCCGATGCCGGGCTGAAGCTGGCCGACGTCGACGGCGTCATGTGCGCTTACTCGATCACCGAGCCGCACATGATGCTGAGCTCTGTGGTCAGCGAATATCTCGGTATCCAGCCGACCTACAGTGCCTCGATTTCCGCCGGTGGGGCCAGCGGCTGCCTGATGATCATGACCGCCAAGGCGCTGGTCGAATCCGGCATGTGCAAGCACGTGCTGTGCGTGCTGGGCGACAACCGGCTGACCGGCATGCCGCCGGGCGGTGCCGTCGCCTCGCTGGCGAATTTCGGCCATGGCCAGTTCGAAGTGCCCTACGGCATGACCATCCCGGCCTGCTACGCCATGGTGGCCAACCGGTACATGCACGAATTCGGCACCACCATGGAGCAGTTGGCGCACATATCTGTGACCGAGCGGGCATACGCGGCGAAGCATCCGCTGGCGCATATGCGCGATCCGATCAGCCATGACGATGTCTGCAATTCGCGAATTATCGCCTCGCCATTGCGGCTGTTCGATTGTGCGCTGATCTCCGACGGTGGCGGCGCGGTCATCGTCAGCGACGCCGCGGCTCTGCCGTCCGACGGCCAGCCGGTGGATATTCTCGGCTGCGGCCAGAAGCATACCCACGAACATTTGCTGCAGGCGCCGTCGGTCACCGACTTCGGCTGCGGCGCGGCGGCACGGCAGGCGTTCGCACAGGCCGGGCTGACGCCGCAGGACATGGACGTGATCGAGGTCTACGACTCCTTCACCATCACCCTGGTGGTGGAGCTCGAATCGATCGGCTTCTTCGCCAAGGGCGAGGCCGGTGCGGCGGCCGCCGCCGGCGAACTGGGGCCGGATGGCCGGTTTCCCTGCAACACTCATGGCGGTCTGTTGTCGTTCGGCCATTCGGGTGCGGCCGGCGGTCTGTTCCATGTGATCGAGGCGGTGCAGCAGTTGCGTGGCGAGGCCGAAGACCGTCAGGTGAGGGACGCCGCGCTGGCCTACGTGCATGGCGATGGCGGCATCCTGTCGGCGCATACGGCGCTGGTTCTGGGGAGGTCTTGAGATGACGGTCAAACCGGCACCGACGCCGAATGCCGACAGCGCGCCGTTCTGGCAGGCCTGCAACGAGGACCGGCTGATTTACCAGCACTGTAATCAGTGCGGCCACGACCAGTTCTATCCGCGCGCGCTGTGCACGGCCTGCCAAAGCCAGGATCTCGACTGGCGAGAGTCGTCAGGTTTGGGCACGGTCTACACCTACACCGTCAATCAGCGGCCGCCGACGCCGGCGTTCAAGACCGAGGGCGGCTATGTCATTGCCCTGGTCGACATGGATGAAGGCTTCCGCATGATGATGAACGTCGTCGACTGTCAGCCGGACAGCGTGCAGATCGGTATGCGCGTGCGCGTCGCCTTCGAGGCGCGCGGCGATGACGGGGCACAGAAGATTCCGCAGGCCACGCCGGCGTCGTAGCTGCCGGCCGGGAAGGAGTTGCTTATGGACCAGGCGTATCGGCATCTCGCCTATTCGGTGCACGGACGTGTCGCTGAGATCGTGCTGAACCGGCCGCCGGTGAACGCGTTGAACATGCTGGTGATTGAGGAACTGATCGCCGCCCTGCGGCAGGCCGGGGATGACGACGAGGTGCGCGCAATCGTCGTCAGCAGCGCGTTCGAAAATGTCTTCTGTGCCGGCCTCGACCTCGACATCGTCAGGGGCGGCGGCGGGCTCGGCATGCGCCGGTTTCTCAGCAAGCTCTACATCGAGCTCTATGACGTGCAGTACGGCCTGAGCAAGCCGACCATCGCCGCGGTGCGGGGCGCGGCGCGCGCGGGCGGCATGACGGTGGCCGTGGCCTGTGACATGATCGTTGCCGGCGAGGGCGCGACCTTCGGCTATCCGGAGGTGCATGTCGGCCTGGTGCCGGCGATCCACTTCGTGCATCTGCCGCGCATTGTCGGCCGGCATCGCGCGTTCGAACTCCTGTTCGGCGGCGACAGCTTTTCCGCTGCGGACGCCAAGGAGCTGGGGCTGCTGAACCGGCTGGTACCGGATGACAAGGTACTGGAGGAGGCGCGCCTGCTGGCGACGCAGATGGCCTCAAAGTCGCCGGTGGTGATGCAGCTCGGGCGGGATGCCTTCATGCGGGCGAACGATTTTGACTATCGCCGGGCCATTCAGAATGTCGCCGAGACCATGTGCGCGCTGGTCGAAACCGAAGATTCCCAGGAGGGACTGACAGCGTTTGTCGAGAAGCGTGCACCGTCGTGGCGCGACGACACCGAGGGGTGATCACTCGCCTGGCCGGAATCAGGGCCGCAAAGGAAAAGCGCCCGCCGGTTGAACCGGCGGGCGCGCCGCGAGGGCGGGCTTAAACGCTACACCAAACGCTTTACAGATACGCTTACGCCTTACGCTACAGGTACGCTAACTCGTTACAGGTACGCTAACTCGTTACAGGTACGCGGAACTCTTACGCTTTACAGATACGCGGTACGCTACAGATACGCTTTACGCTGACTGTTCGGATTACTCTTGCGGTGGGCGTTACTTGCTGGCGACCTCGCGTTTGATCAATTTGCTGGCCTTGTCGCGCAGGATCTCGGTCAGGGCTGGCAGCTTGCCGCCCCGGGCGCGGATCACGGCGCCGAATTCGGAGCGCTGGGCGACGGCCATGCTGACGCCTTCGACGGCGATGTCGATGATGCGCCAGTCGTCGCCGCTCTGACGCAGGCGCCAATCGACATGCACGGCCGGTTGGCTGCCCTGCTGGATTTCGCTGGAAACGATGACATCGCTGTCGCCGAGATTGCGGCCGTCCATGATCTGCAGCATCTGACCGGAATAGTTGCCTAGACGCGTGGCATAGGTGCCAACCAGATAGTCCTCGAAGGCGGCCAGGAAATCGGCGCGCTGCTCCTCGCTGGCGCGGCGCCAGTAGCGGCCGACGACGAAACGGGCGATGACGGGCAGGTCGAAACCGTCCTGCAGCAGGGCGCGGAAGGCGGACTGCCGGCGGGCTTCGTCCAGTTTGCCGTCGTTCATGACGGCGATGGTGTTGTTGGCCAGATCGCTCAGAAACTGGGTGGGCTCACCGGCGGCGGCCTGGGCCGGAGCGGTAAAGACCAGGGTGACGGCGATCAACAGCGAAGAAAAGGAGAGGTGCTTAAACATTGGATGTACCCTCGCGTAGTTTCCGATCTTGGCATCCGACGTGGCCGTTTTCCGACCGATTGTTCCCCATGCCGGGTGCCTGTTACCCCTACATCAGCAATCCCTGGGCCAACTGGCATGCGATGGCGCAGAACGCCGAAATCCTTTTTATTTGAGTGCGTTATTGGATGTGTGCAGAGCCGAGAAGCGTGTCCCGATGTGGGACGTACCAACCCGATGCCCCGACTTGGGACGTGCACCCGTCGGGCTGTCCCGATCTGGCACAGGCTTCCGGTGGCCGTAGGCGAGGGAGTGGCCCGTCAAATACGACGCTTTATAGATGGGCCAAACCGGCCGTCCTGCGGCCGTATATGGTGAACGGCTGTTAGTGACCTTTATGCGCGCCAGCGCCGACGCAATCTGCTAGCGTTCGGGCCATGAAAGTCGGATCATTTCCATCGATGTTTACCACGGCGGCGGAGGGTATGAACCGCGCCGGCGCCAAGGCTCATCAGGCGGCGACAAAGCTCGCCTCCGGCGAGGTCGAGGCCAGGCACGTGGTCGACCTGAAGCTGGCAGAGCATGCCCACAAGGCAAACGCCGCTGTGTTCCGCACCGCCGATCGGATGAACGATCGGCTGCTCGATATCCTGGCTTGATCCGGCGGGCCGGACCGCGGAGCGCGGGCCGGGTCGACGGACCTTAGGACAGCGTAGATCTACTCCGCGGCCTGCGCCGGCATGGAGGCCGGCGCGAAACCTTTCGGCAGGCCGGCCCGGGCGATGGCGCCGTGCAGCGGTTCCTGCGGCAGGCCCTGTTGCACGATCTCGCGAACTTCTAAAAGGGCATCGACGTTGACGCCGGTCTTCAGACCCATCGCCTCCAGCATGAACACCAGATCGTCCATGACGATGTTGCCGCTGGCGCCCGGTGCGAACGGACAGCCGCCGAGGCCGGCCAGCGAGGCGTCGTAGATCCGGATGCCTTCGTCCAGCGCTGCCGCCACGTTGGCGAGGCCCAGGCCCCGGGTGTCGTGGAAATGCGCGGTAAACACGACGTCGTCGCCGAAGTTCTCGCGCATCATGCGGAACATCGCGCGGACCTGGGCCGGATTGGCGTAACCGACGGTATCGGCGACCGACAGCTCGTCGGCGCCCAGCTTCACCAGCTCTTCGGCCAGCCAGAGCGCGTCCTTCGGATCGACCTGCCCCTCGATGGTGCAGCCGAGTGCGGTCGACAGCCCGACGCCGAGCTTCACCTTCTTGTTCTCCGGGCTCGAGTCGCGCAACTCGGCGATCTGGCGGAACCGCTCCAGCGAGTCTTCGCGCGAGCAGCGCACGTTCGCCTGATTGTGGCTTTCCGAGACCGAGACGACGAAATTCAGTTTGTGCACCTTATTGCGGAAGCCGTTCTCAGCCCCGCGCAGGTTCGGCACCAAAGCCGACACCGTCAGCCCGTCCTGGGCCAACGCCACGGGGATGATTTCCTCGCAATCGACAAACTGGCCGGAGATCTTCGGCGGCACGAAGGAGCAGACCTCGATATCGGGCACGCCGGCGGCGGATTCCTTGACGATCCATTCCTTCTTCAATTCGGTCGGGAAGAACGTCGGGATGCCCTGCAGGCCATCGCGCATGCCGACTTCGCGGACTTCGACATCGATTCCGGGTTTCATTGCATTCCTCCGTCTTCGAAATTCGTTTCTGGCGACCAGTCTAGCATTTTTCGCACCGTGACGGGCAGGGCCTGATGTGGCTCAGGTTTTGCCGGCCCGGGCGAAGAAATCCTCGGTGTTGGCGCCAAGCTCGGGGGCCACGTTGCGCAAGGCCGGCCGTTCGCCATCGATGCTGAGCGGCAGGCCGCCCAGGGCGATCCCGTCCGTTGCCGGCTGCATCATGCCCAATGCCTGCGTCTGTTCATGAGCGACGACCTCGCCGGCGTTCTGGATCGGCGCATTGGGTACCCCGGCTTCATCCAGCAATGCCTGCCAGTGCGCCCGTGGCTCGGCCTTGAAGATCGGGTCCAGCAGCGCGTTCAGCGCCGAGCGGTTGCGCGACCGGTCCGGGTTGCTGGCGAACAACGGGTCGTCGCACCAGCCGGGATGGCCAAGCGCCTGTGCCAGGCGCTCGAACAGGCGGTCGTTCGAGGCGGCGACGACCAGCCAGCCGTCGGCGCATTCGTAGGCCTGATAGGGCGTGATCCCGCGCACGCCGGAGCCCTGGCGCACCGGCGTCTCGCCGGTCACCTGGACGTCGAGGTTGTAGTAAGAGGTCCAGCCGACGGCGGTCTCGAACAGCGAGGCGTCGATGACGCTGCCCTCGCCGGTCCGGTTGCGCTTGTGCAAGGCGGCAAGGATGCCGATCGCGCACCACATGCCGGTGCCCATGTCGATAGCGGAAATGCCGGCGCGCACCGGCGGCCGGCCCTCTTCGCCGGTGACGCTCATGATGCCGCCGAACGCCTGCATCAGGGCATCGTACCCGGGCCGGTCCTTCATCGGCCCGCTCGCGCCGAAGGCGTGCAGGTTGCAATAGATGAGGCGCGGCGCCTGCTGCCGTAAGCTGTCGGCATCGAGACCGAGCTTGGCAACCGTGCCCGGCCGAAGGTTCTGCAACACGACATCGATGTCGCCGACGATGTGTTGGCGCAGCACCGCCAGTTGCTCGGGGTCCTTGAAGTCGATGGTGACCGACCGCTTGTCCCGATTGATGCAGTGGAACACGGTGGCCGTGTCGCGCCAGAACGGCGGACCCCATCCGCGCGCGTCGTCGCCGCCATCCGGCCGCTCGATCTTCCAGACCGTGGCGCCCAGTTCGGCCAGGATCCAGGTGCCGTAGGGACCGGAGACATTGCTGCCCAGTTCGATCACGTTGATGCCGGAAAGCGGGAGTGTTTGAGGCATGGCGTCCACTTGTCGTTGCAGGTTGTTTTTGATGCCGCTCAGCCTACAGCCGTGGCGTCAGGCGGGCCAGCGGAGGCCACGTGCATAACTAAGCGGCGGCGCAATTGACGGCCTCCATGCGCCTGCCTAGCATGCGCTTTAGGGAGTGTTCGGTATCGCAACGTCCGATACCGCAATGGGAGGCTAATCTAGATGACAGTACTGAAGACCATTGGTGCTGCCGGCCTGGCGCTGGCATTTGCCGCGGGTTCCGCGCTCGCGGCCGACACGTACAAGATCGATATCTCGCTCGAGACCGGTCCGAACCATGTGCGCAACAAGTCGATGGAGACTTGGGCCAAACTGCTGGAGGAGAAATCCGGCGGGCGGCTCGAGGTCAAGGTCTTCCACGGCGCCTCCAAGTACAAAGGCACCAACGTGCCGACGGCGTTGGGGCAGGGTGCGCTCGATATGGGCGCGCCGGGGCACTGGCATCTCGGCAAGTTCATCCCGGAATTCGGCCTGCTGTTCATGCCGGCCTTCTATGGCGCGACGCGCGAGCAGATTTATACCGTCATGGACGGTGACATTGGCAAGGAGCTGAACAGCCGGATCGAGAAGAAGCTGAACGTGAAAGTGATCGGCCGGCATTTCGACCTGGGCTACGGCACCATGTTCTTCACCGGCAGGGAGGTGAATTCGCACGCCGACGTCGCCGGCCTGAAAATGCGCGTGCCCGGCGGAGCGGCCAACCTGAAGCGTTATGAAGTCTATGACGCCAGTGCCATCAAGGTGGCGTGGCCGGATGTGCCGCAGGCGTTGCAGCGCGGCCTCGTCGACGGCGTGTTGACGTCCTACGAGTCGGTCCGCAGCGCCAAGCTGTGGGACTCGGGCCTGAAATTCTCCTTCGAGGACAATCAGGGCTATTTCCAGTACGTCCCGATGATGAGCAAGCGGGCCTGGGATCGGTTGCCGCCGGACCTGCAGGACCTCGTCGTTTCGTCCTGGGAGGACAGCATCGACGCGAACCGTAAGGCAGCGGCCGACCGTCAGGCGTCAGCCAAGGCGGATGCGGAGAAGAACGGCATCAAAACCCGTGCGGCGACCAAGGAACAGCTGAAGGAAATGCGTGCCAAGCTGTTGGCCGTGCAGCCGGAAGTGGTCGACGCCCTGAACATGGACGCCGATTTCGTCGCCCGCGCCCAGGCGGCGCTCGACAAGCTGATGTAGCGAACCGGCGGCCGTGTCGGGGTTGCCGCCGCAGGCGATCCCGACCGGCTGTCGGCGCTTGTCCGGACGCGGCGTCACACGCCCGTGGTCCGGGTCAGCCTTTGTCCAACGTCCTGCTTGGGGTCTGCATGCTTTCAGCCGTCGTCAGGGTCTGGAACGAGAGCGAGCGGGTGTTGACCGGCGTCGTTGCCGCCATCGCCCTGCTGATTTCCTGTTACGAAATGGCGACGCGCTATTTCTTTCCGCGCATGTCGCCCGACTGGGCCACGGAAATCGTGATCTATCTGATCGTCTGGGCGGTGTTCATTTCCGGCTCCGCCCTGGTGCGCGACAATCGCCATGTCCGCGCCGACCTGGTCGTGCGCCTGTTTTCGCCGCAGACCCAGCGCGGGATGGAGATCTTCAACTGCATCATCGGCCTTGGCTTTTGTGGCGTTGTCTGCTGGTTCGGCATCGCCGTCGTCGATTTTGCATACATGGTCGATGAGCGCAGCGAGAGCTCTTTGCTGTTCCCGATCTTCCTCTATTACCTGTGCCTGCCGGTCGGCATGTTCCTGATGACGCTGCGCTATCTGATCCGGCTCTATCAGTACATCTTCGCCTTCGACCCGGACACCATGGTGATCACCGGCGATGAGGACGTCCACGCATGACCGCGCCGTGTCACGCCAGTCCCCGGTTTCTTCGCCACGCTCCACGGGAAGGGACCTGAGCCCATGTCGCCCGCTGCCGCACTCGTTGCTTTCTTCGCCCTGCTGGCGAATGGCATGCCGATCTTCCTGGTCCTCGGCACCCTCGGTCTGGTGCTGTTCTGGACCGAAGACTTTCCGCTCATCAACGTCGCACAGATCATCGTCGACCAGCTCAACTCGATCGGAATCATGGCGATTCCGTTCTTCGTCATGGCGGCGACCTTCATGCAGCGTGGCGGCATCGCCAAGGCGCTGATCGATTGTGCCCAATCATGGGTCGGCGGCCGGCGCGGCGGGCTGGCAATCGTCTGTGTCGTTGCCGCAACGATCTTCGCGGCGATCAGCGGGTCTTCGGTGGCGACGGCGCTGGCCATGGGCACAATCCTGGTCCCGGCGATGATGGAGCGCCGTTACGAGCGGCACTTTGCGGTCGGCGTGGTCGGCTCGTCCGGCACACTGGGCATTCTCATTCCGCCCAGCCTGGCGATGATCATCTTTGCCATCATCGCCGATGAGTCGGTGCCACGGCTGTTCCTCGCCGGCGTCATCCCGGGCCTGATCCAGGCCGGTCTGTTCATTGCCTGGATCATCTTCTACACCCGTCGCCGCAACTATCCGGTCGAGGAAGGGCTGCCGCGCAGCGAATTCATGCGCGTCAACCTGCACGCCATACCGGCCCTGCTGTTGCCGGTCATCGTGCTTGGCGGAATCTATGGCGGCTTCGTTACCGTGACCGAGGCGGCGGCACTGTCGGCGCTGGTGTCGATCCTGATCTCGGTTTTCTTCTACAAGGGCTGTCAGGCCCGCGAGGTGCTTGGCCTGATCGGAGAATCCATCCGTGCCACCGCGGTGATCGTGTTCATCATCGCCGGGGCCCTGCTGTTCGGCCACTGGATCACCGACGCCGGCATCGCCGCCGACCTGGTCGAATTCGTGGTCGAGCAGGAGATGGAGGCCTGGCACTTCCTGCTGTTCATCAACGTGCTGATGCTGGTGCTCGGCATGTTCCTGGAGGTCATCGCGGTGATACTGATTACCGTGCCGATCGTGCTGCCGATCCTGGAACAGCTCGGCATCTCGCCGATCCACTATGCCGTGGTGGTTACGGTGAATATGGAACTGGCGCTGCTGACGCCGCCGATCGGGCTGAACCTTTATGTCCTGTCGAGCATTTCCAATACGCCGATCGGCGAGGTCATTCGCGGTACCGTGCCGTTCATCGTGCTGATGCTCGGCCTGCTGCTGCTGGTCACGTACGTGCCGCAGCTTTCGCTCTGGCTGCCGGAACTGGTTTACGGGCGCTGATCGGCGGGCGCGAGGCGGATTCGGCCGGCAGCGCCGTCGCTGACGTGACCGATCAAGGTGGTTGCTTCGTAGCCGTTGGCGCGTAACGCCGCGACGCATGCCTCGGCTTCGTCGCCCGGCACCGCGGCCAGCAGTCCGCCGGCGGTCTGCGGATCGAACAGCAGACGGTGCCGCGGGACCGTCAGGTCGATGCTTTCGACCGCCTGAGCAAACGCCTCGTTGGACGATTGCAGTGACGACACGCGTCCAGCTGCGATCAGCTCAACCGCACCCGACAGGTCCGGCACTGCATCGCCGTCCAGGTCGGCGCCGCATCCCGACGCGCGCAGCATCTCGATCAAATGACCGGCCAGGCCGAAGCCGGTGATGTCGGTCGCGGCCCGGACACCGTGGCGGCGCAGGATATCGACGGCCGGGCCGTTCGATAGCTGCATGCTGGCCAGTGCCGCATCGACGTCGCTGCCATCGGCCTTGCCCTGCATGTCGGCGGCGAACAGCGCGCCGGTGCCCACCGGTTTGGTCAGTACCAGCGCATCGCCGGGGCGCATCCCACCTTTGCGCAGGATAGCGTCCTCGCCGGCCAGACCATTCACGGCAAAGCCCAGGGTCAGCTCAGCGCCTTCGCCGGTGTGTCCACCGGTCAGTGCGACGCCGGCCTCGGCGAAGACCGAAAGCGCGCCGGACAGTAACTGGTAGAGGTCGTCCTCCAGTTTGTCCTCGCTGGCGTAGGGCAGGGTGACCAACGCCTGCGCCGACTGTGGTGCCGCCCCCATGGCATAGATGTCGCCCAGCGCGTGATTGGCGGCGATGCGGCCGAACAGGTAGGGATCGTTGACGAAGGCGCGGAACTGATCGACCGACTGCACCAGCAGTTGGCCCGCCGGCACGGCAACGACGGCGGCATCGTCCGGTTCGTCCAGGCCGATCAATACATCAGGCCCGTGCAACGGCCTTAGCCGCTCCAGCACCGACCGTAGCACCGTGCTGGCGACCTTGGCGCCGCAGCCGCCGCAGCGCATGGCGACCGGATGCCCATCCGTATCCAGCGGTCCGTCGTCGGTCGGCATCTCCGGCAGCACCTGGTACTTCTGCATCCAGCGCCGGTCGATCCAGTCTTTCAGGCGCCACACCCATCGTCCTTCCAGGGCCAGCAACCCGTAGGAGGCGATGGCATTGCGCTCTCCGGTCGAGATCAGCGCCAGCGTGCGTGACTGCGGCCGATAGGGCCGCAGCGCCTGCCGCCGGACGGCGCGGCGTAGGTTGTCGGCCAGCACCGGACCCTGACGCACGGCATAGACGCCGGATTTTGGCAGCGGCGCATCGACATAGCCGGCGATGTCGCCGGCAGCGAACACACCGGCATGCGACGTCGATTGCAGCGTCGGCGATACGGCGACGAAGCCGTCACCATCGAGGGCGAAGCCGGTATCGCGCAGCCAGGCGGGGGCCGCCGCATGGGTGGCAAAGATGGCGGCATCGAACTCAAAGCGCCGGCCATCTCCGCTTACGGCTTCGTTCGGCGTGAAGCGTTCGATCGCCGTGTCGGTTTGCAGGTCGATCTGCCGGCCGGCGAGTGCGCTGCGCAAGCGCTCGCGCACGCCGTCGCTGTGGCCCGGCAGCGGCTGGCTGCGGTCGGTCAGGACCGTGATCTGCAGGCGATCCGGGGACAGGCCACGACGTTCGGTCAGCAGGTAGTGCAGGCACAACGCCAGTTCGACACCGCCGGCACCGGCACCGACGACGACGATGCGGACCGAGCCCGTCCGGGCCAGCAACGCCGGTACCTTGTCCTGCAGCCGCTCGAGAAAACGATTTACCGGTTTGACCGGCATGGCGTGCTCCGCCGCACCGGCAATGCCGGTCTGAACCGGGGTCGAACCGATGTCGATCGACAGCAGGTCAAAGTGAACCGGTGGCCGGCCGTCGACCTGGACCAGCCGCTGCGCGCTGTCGATGCCCGTCGCGGCGGCGTGGTACAGGCGCGCGCCGGCGAAACGCGCCAGCGGCTGCAGGTCGATGTGCGTATCGGCGTGGGTGTAGTGACCGGCCACGAGGCCCGGCAGCATGCCGGAATAGGGTGCGTCGATATCCCGGGCGATCAGTGTCAGACGCACACCCGGCTCCGGCCGCATGCCGAACTGCTTCAGCACCGCGACATGGGAATGGCCGCCGCCGACCAGTACGATGTCGCAGCGCACCGGCGTCTCGGGCGTCATTTGGGTGCGAACTCCGGTGATATCGGGGGCGTCAGATCGGCGGAATGCCGGGTGTCACGGGTACGCATGTGGCGAACTCACTCCATTTTGGGCCAACGTTGTGGCTTATCGGCAACATCGGCGTGTCACTGACCGGCACCTGCCGGCGCTGCTGCCGCCCGCCCCGTTGGGCAGCAGGTCTGCCCCGTTTGCCGGTCTGAACCGGTCCTGCATTGTGACCGCGATCATATCGGCCGTGCTACCCTGGCCATATTCTTGCCATTCCTGCTGACTTTTCGACGGATGGGAGAACGTGGCGAGGACACTTTCCGATTTTCGAGAGATTTGTCAGGTAATTGTCAACACAATTGCATTCAAATAGGTTGTGGAACGTATTCTTCGTTTTGTTGTTCAACAAAAGTAGTGGACGGTATAGCGATGCTGCCAAGCATAGATGGGCTTGGCCGCATGGCGTTGAGGGGTAGGCAATGCGCATCTCGATCTTTGCGGCGGCTGCGGCCACCACGCTGGTGTTTTCGGCGACCGCCTTTGCTCAAGCCGACGGACCATATGTCGGCGCCGCGGTGGGTGGAAACTTCCCGCTGGATATGGACTTGGAGGATGCCGGGGTCACGTCGGACGCCGAGTACGACGCCGGTCCGATGGGGGCTCTGACGCTGGGCTACGGTCTGGCCAACGGCCTGCGCGTCGAGGCCGAACTGGCACACCGCGAGAACGATATCGACAGCATCTCCGGCGCCGCCAACAGCACGGGCGAGTTCACCTCGACCAGCGCCATGGCCAACCTGCTTTACGATTTCTGGGCGACCGAACGACTGTCGCCTTATGTCGGTGTCGGCATCGGTATGGCGGCCGTGTCCGCCGATGGCCTGTCACCGGTTGGCGCGACGTCGATCGACGACAACGACCGTCATCCGGCCTTCCAGGGTATTGCCGGCCTGTCCTACCAGGTGACGGAATCGGCACAGGTGTTTGCCGACTACCGCTTCTTCCATGTCGAGGACGCGGCATTCAGCACTGGCACCGGCTCGCTGGTCGTCACCGACTATCAGACCCATTCGCTGATGGTGGGCATGCGCTTCTTCTTCGGTGGGCCGAAGGCGAAACCGGAACGCGAACCGGCGGTCGCTGCTGCCGCGCCGGCGCCGAAGCCGGCCGCGCAACCCGCGCCGCAGCCGGCGCCTGCACCGGCCGCCGCACCTGCGCCGGCTCAACCGGAGAAGCGTCCGGAACTGGCGCGCAGCTATCAGGTGTTCTTTGCCTTCGACAGTACGGAAATCAGCGACGCCGCTGCCAAAGTCCTGCAGGCCGCGGCGGACAGCGCCGGCCAACTCGACCTGACCCGGCTCAACGTCACCGGCCATGCCGACCGTGCCGGCCCGGACCGCTACAACGTCGGTCTGTCGCAGCGCCGGGCCAATGCGGTCGCCAACGAACTGGTGCGTCTGGGCGTGCCGCGTGATGAGATCGTGATCATGTGGAAGGGCGAGTCGCAACCGCTGATCCCGACCGCCGATGGTGTGAGCGAGCCGCAGAACCGTCGGGTCGAGATCGTCTTCGAGTAAGGCATGGCAAGAACCAGTCGGGCGCACGCCATCCGGCGCTGCGCCCGCCTGCCAGCGTAGGCTGCAGCTTACGCCGGCAGCTTGCTGGCGAAAAAATGAAACGGCCTGTCGGACGTCCGACGGGCCGTTTCTGTTGTCATGTCGCTTGAGGCGTCGTGTCGGTCAGCGCTTCACCAGGCGGTCGCTGCACGGCGGCAGCGAACGGGCGATCTCCGGTGTCAGCGTTTGCGTTGCGTCCACCAGCCGCGCCGGTCCCTGGGTCAGTACCTTTTCGAACATCAGCTCCGCATCGGCGCAGTAGGCCGGTCCGTGGTTGATGCTGCGCTCGGACGCCGCGTTGGCCAGGCCGGTCACGAACCGGTCGAGATGCCGGTCACCCTGCCGGTCGTGGCCGCGGCGGAAATAGGCCCGCAGGACACGGCTGTTGCTGCTTAGTTCGTTGTAATACTTGCGCGCAAAGGCGTTGTAGCGCTGCTGAGTGCCGCAGCTTAGCGCCGCGACCATCAATTCGGTCTGCAGCACCCGCGTCTGCAAGGCCTCGACTTCGTGCGGTTGCGGGCAGGTCGATGTCGCGTGGGCCGGCGCCGCCGCAAAGGCGACGGCGGAAAAGGCGGCAAAAACCGGAGCGACCGCCCACGATTTCAGCTGCGACAAACCCGAAAGCCTGCGTCTGGAAACTCGATTTGTAGCCGGAACAGACGGAACAACACTCTTGGTCGATCTGCCGATCGACGTGCGCTCACAAACCTTACCGGCGGATGTGCCATTGGCCATCGCCACCCTCCATGGTCGAACCGTTCTGTGCGCCAAGGCGTGGGTTCGTTACCATTGCCCTGTCACACTAACCAAGAACCATCGCGGGGTGATAGCCCTAATTACACACATCATGATTTTTCGTCGTTCGGCGTACAAAACACGGCCTTAACCTACGAATTTTCATGTACTCGAGCTGCGGTAACAGCAACCCTACGTGTTCGACAATAATGTCGCGTAAACAGGGAAGGCTAATACGGCGTAAACCATCGCCGCTGCCGCTCACTGGCGGATCTTTGTCTGTCCTGGCACCCGTTTGACTGTTCGAGTTCTTGCTTTCGGTTGTAATTCTACACGCTAACCGGGTGGCCCTCTTTCGAGGCGTTTCGTCGCCACCGTGTAGATGCTTTTATGGCCGGATAACGGCGATAACGTGGCGCGGTCCACCGTTTGTGTACCAGTTGGCCGCATCGCGGCGAGATGCGCGTGTCGGCCGCAGACGCGCCGTTGCGAAGCGCGTATGCTGAGGCCCGAGAACGAGGGAGACGGCGATGAGCGGACAAGACGAACTGGCGACACTCGACGCCACCGCGACGGCCGAACTGGTGCGCAAGGGCGAGATCGGCGCGATGGAAGTTGTCGAGGCGGCCATCGCCCGCATCGACCGGCGGAACCCGGCGCTCAATGCCGTGATCACGCGCATGGACGAGATCGCCCGCGCACAGGCGACAGATGTCGATGTGTCGGCGCCGCTCGCCGGTGTGCCGTTCCTGCTTAAGGATCTGGTTGCCGAGCATGCCGCTACGCCGTTGGGTGAAGGTTCGCGATTTCTGACCGACCGCTACGTCTCGCCAGCCGATTGCGAACTGGTCGTGCGGATGAAGCGCGCCGGCCTGGTCATGGTCGGCAAGACCAATACGCCGGAGTTCGGGCTGCTGCCGACGACGGAGCCGGCGGTGCGCGGTGCCTCGCGCAACCCGTGGGACACGGGACGCACCACCGGTGGCTCGTCCGGCGGGTCGGCGGCGGCGGTTGCCGCCGGCATGGTGCCGATGGCGCACGCCAATGACGGTGGCGGGTCGATCCGTATTCCCGCCGCCTGCTGTGGCCTGTTCGGCCTGAAGCCGACGCGCGGCCGCAACCCGATGGGGCCGAGCTATGGCGATGCCGGCAGCGGTCTGGCCGTAGAACATGCGGTGACACGCACCGTGCGTGACAGCGCAGCACTGCTGGACGCCACCGCCGGCCCGGCGCCGGGCGATCCCTATTGGGCACCGCCGCAGGCCGGTCCCTATGCCGACGAGGTCGGCCGCGATCCTGGCCGGTTGCGCATCGCCGCGTCCTGCAAGCCGTCGACCGGCGTCGATGTGCATGCCGACGTGCGCGTAGCGTTCGAGGCGACGGTGAAACTGCTGCAGGACCTTGGCCATGACGTTGTCGACGCCGAACCGACCTTCGACCGTGATGTCATGCTGCGTGCCTTCGCCCGCAGTTGGACCGCGTTCGCCAACTGGGCGATCAAGGACTGGGCGCGCAAGCTCGATCTTGAGATCGCCGAGGCCGATTTCGAACCCAACACCTGGCGCATGTTCGAGAATGGCGAACGGATGAGCGGTGGCGACTACCTCATGGCCATTCAGGACCTGCAGTTCATCTCGCGCCAGGTTGCCGTGTTCTTCGAGGACCATGACGCCTGGCTCACACCGACCATCGCCGTGCCCCCCTCGCCGCTGGGCTCGTTCGAATGGTCCGACGGCAAGCGCGAGCAGTTCCTGCGCCGCGTCGGCGAATACTCGGGCTTCACGGCGATTGCCAACGGCACCGGTCAGCCGGCAATGAGCGTGCCCTTGCATTGGAATGACGCCGGCCTGCCGATCGGTATGCAGGTGATCGGCCGTTTTGGCGACGAGGCCACCCTGTTCCGCCTGGCCGGCCAGTTGGAGCAGGCGAAGCCGTGGGCCGACCGCCGGCCGGCAGCGGCGTGAACGACAACCCGAACAGTCCGCAACGGACGAGATCGACAGGAGGATACCCATGGAACTGAACGACGTGATGCGCACGACCTTTGCCGCCCGCGATTACACCGGCGAGGACATTTCGGACGAAGTGCTGTACGACATCTTCGAGAACGCGCGTTTTGCCCCGAGCGGCGGTAACCGCCAGGGCAACAAGGTCATCGTCATCCGCGACGCCGCGACGCGCGATGAGTTGGGCAATCTGGCCGAGCCGGCAGCCAAACGCTACCTCGCCCAGGTGAAGGCGGGTGAAAGCCCGTGGAACACTATCGTACCGACTGCGGTCACCGCGGAGCAGATCGAGAACACCAAGGCGCCAAGCGTTTTGACCGAGCCGTTCCGCAGCGCCTCGGCCGTCCTGGTCTTCGTCGTCGACCTGAAGCTCGTCGCCTCGATGGACCAGGATCTCGACCGCATCGGCGTGATCAGCGGTGGCTCGATCTATCCGTTCGTCTGGAACGTGCTGCTGGGTGTGCGGCAGGCCGGCTTCGGCGGCACCATCACCACCCTGGCTGTGGCGCAGGAGGCGAAGGTGCAGGCGTTGCTGAACATCCCGGCCGATCATGCCGTGTGCGCTGTGGTGCCGGTGGGCAAGCCGGTGAAGCAACTGACCAAGCTGAAGCGCAATCCGGTGGAGCAGATCGCCTTTCGCGAGACGCTCGACGGGGCGCCGTTCTCGGTCGGCTGAGCGACAGGAAAAAGCGGCCTGAACCAGGGTTTTCATTGTTGACGTTTACGTAAACGTCAACTACCTTGGCGACCGTCATCGTGTGGCGAAGTGCGACGGGAGGAAACGCATGTGCGCTCAGATCACCTATGATGCCGCCTACAATACCACGGACCGCGACGATTTCCGCGCCATGATGGAAGTCGACCGCTATGGCCAGCGGTCCGGCGCGTTCGACGGCATCATCTCCGCGACGCACGATCATTTCTGGGACCCGCTGGACAAGGCCTACATCGACTTCGATCAGCCGTTCGACGCGACCAAAGAAATGATCATGCCGCGCGATCAGATCATCGAGCTGAATTCCGCCGTGGCCGACAAGCTGGACGAGGGCCAGCAGATCCGCCTGGCCAACGAGATCGTGCGCTGGAACCTGTCCTCCATTTTGCATGGCGAGCAGGGCGCACTGTCGCTGTCCGCGAGCCTGTGCCACATCCTGAAAGACCCTGGTGCGCAGGAATACGCGTCCAACCAAGCGCGCGAAGAGGCACGCCACGTCACCGCCTATTCGCTTTACGTCAGCAAGCGCTGGGGCGCGCCGCTGCCGGTCGGCGAGTGCCTTGGCGATCTGCTGGAAGAACTGGTCCTGGCGCCGGAGGTCTATAAGAAGCTGGTCGGCATGCAGATGCTGGTCGAGGGGCTGGCCATGGGCGCCTTCGCCAACCTGCACCGGCATACCAACGATCCGGTGCTGAAGCGGCTGACCCAACTCGTCATGACTGACGAGGCGTTCCATCACAAGTTCGGCAAGATCTGGGCCGACAAGACGATCCCGCAGCTCAGCCCCGCAGAGCATGAGCAGGTCGAGGACTGGGCTGCCGAATGCTTCGAGATCCTGCTGTTCAACCTCTCGAATATCCGCCAGCGCCACTACATCTACGAACAGTTCGGGCTGGACTGGGAGTGGGTGCGCGACGCCTGCCGCGAGATTTTCGGCGAGGGCGAGCGGCGCAACTCGCTGACCCATCAGACCAACATCTTCCGCGTCCTGATCAAGACCCTGCTGCAGGCCGGCATCATCACCGACCGCACCCGTCATGTGTACGGCGCCTGGGTCGACATGGAAGAGCTGAAGGGTGAGGGCGACTATGTCGTCGGCGATGCCATCGCCGCCGAAGGCATCGACTTCCTGCGCGGCATCAATGCCGGCCGCAAAGTCATCGGCCAAAAACCGACCGCGGCACTGGCCTGACGATACCATGCGCCCTGACGGGGCGGCTTGGTCGACGGATGATGAGAACCGGCGCCATCAGCCGCACGGGCTGCTCCGCCGCGCAAGGCTGCCGGCCGGCCTGTGGTCCTTGGCGCTGTGACATTCCGGCCCGGCCGGTGTGTCCCCCGGCAGGACCACCCAGGGCTGCTTCGAACTTGTGAAGATGTGTATGTCCGGCGGCAGTTGCGCCGGATCGTCCAGCGTGCCGACGCGCACGAAATGCATGTCCGGGCACCGTCGAGCAGGCGTGATCGTGTCAACAGATGACGCTGGCGAGCGGCGCGGCTAACATCGTCAGCTGATATCGACCGTGAGCGCAGGGAGGATGTTTGCGTCATGGAAGTCGCCCTTACCCCTATGGATTTCGCCCGGCGTGCGCGCCGGCTCTACCCCGAGTGCGAAGCCGTCGTCGACGGCGATCTGCGGCTCACCTACGCCGAGTTCTTAGAGCGTTGCGACCGCTGGTCGTCCGCGCTGCAGGCGCTGGGCGTCGGCCAGGGCGACCGGGTAGCCTACATCGCCCCCAACACGCATGCGCATCTGGAGGCCTATTACGCCGTGCCGCAGATCGGCGCGGTGCTGGTCCCGATCAATTACCGCCTACTGCCGGAAGATTTCGAGTACATCATCAATCACAGCGGTGCCAAGGTGGTCTGCGCGCATGAGGATTACCTCGACGCCGTCGACGGCATTCGCGACAAGCTCGGCGGCGTCGAGCATTTCGTGGCGCTGGAAGGTTCGGGCGACGGCTGGATCGACTATGAGACGACGCTGAAGGCGCATGGGCCGGACTTCGCCCCGGTCGACATTGCCGAGACGGACCTGCTGACGATCAATTACACCAGCGGCACCACCGCGCGGCCGAAGGGTGTGATGATCACCCACCGCAACGCCTACATGAACGTGATGGGCACGCTCGCCCATCATCATCTGACGCCGGCCGACCGCTACCTGTGGACGCTGCCGATGTTCCACGCCAACGGCTGGACCTTCACCTGGATCACGACGGCGCGCGGTATGGCCAATATCTGCCTGCGGCAGGTCGATCCGGCGCTGATCTACAAGCTGATCAAGGACGAGAACATCACCATGTTCTGCGCCGCGCCGACGGTGCTGATCAGCATCGCCAACGCGCCGCAGGAGATGCAGGCCGGCGCACCACGCGGCGTGCGCCTGTTCACCGCCGGCGCGCCGCCGGCAGCGGCAACCATCGAACTGGTCGAGCGCGACCTGGGCTGGGAACTGACGCATGTCTACGGACTGACCGAGACCGCGCCGTTCATCACCTTTTGCGAGCCGCGGCCGGAACACCGCAACCTGCCGGTCGATGAACTTGCAAAGATCAAGGCGCGCCAAGGCGTCGAACTGATCAGTTCAGGCGAACTGCGTGTCGTCGACGAGGACGGTAACGAAGTGCCGGCCGACGGCGAAACGCTCGGTGAGATTTCGGTGCGCGGCAACGTGGTCATGCAGGGCTACTACAACGATCGCGAAGCCACGGACGCGGCGATCAGGAACGGCTGGTTCCATTCCGGCGATGCCGCCGTGGTGCATCCCGACGGCTATGTCGAGATCCGCGACCGGTTCAAGGATGTGATCATCAGCGGCGGCGAGAACATTTCCTCGGTGGAGGTCGAGGGCTGCCTGCTGCACCATCCGGCGGTGCAGGAGGTCGCCGTGGTCGGCATGCCGCATGAGAAATGGGGCGAGTCGCCGCATGCCTTCGTCATCCTGCGCGACGGCGCATCGGCGACGGAAGATGAGATCAAGCTGCACGTGCGCGACAACCTGGCCCATTTCAAGACGCCGCAATGGGTCAGCTTCGTCGATGAGTTGCCAAAGACGGCGACTGGCAAGGTGCAGAAATATGTGCTGCGCGGCGGCAAGGCCGGCATTGCCACGCAGTAGCGTGGGCCGGGATCGTGCGAGGCATGATGTCGTAACTGTCGAACACGGAAGCGCGGTTCTTCACAGCCAGAGGAGGCATGGACCATGAGTGCCTACGTGATTGCGCAAGCGACGATCAAGGATCCGGAGAAGCTCAAGGAGTACGGCGCCATCGCTGGCCCGTCGATCAAAGCGGCGGGCGGCGAGCTGGTATCGGCCGGCCATGTTAAAGAGGTTCTGGCCGGCAGCTACGACCACCAGCGCGCCATCGTTATCCGTTTTGCCGACGCGCAGGCGGCGCGCGACTGGTACAATTCCGACACCTACCAGTCGGCGATTCCGATCCGCGAACAGGCGATGGATGCGGTGTTCATCCTGTCAGAGGATCCGCCGGGATAGGACAACCCCCGACCAGACAGGTCAAGATCCCGCGCGAGCAAAAACGACCCTGGGCCGTCACTCCGCGGCGTCGGCCGTTTTGGCGTTCAGATAACGGCTCAGCTGCCGGTCATGCCGGCTCATGGCCGAACTGCCGGCGCGTTCGGTGTATGGCCGCCAGCGTGGGGCTGCCCCCTGCGGTTGGTCGCCCATCACCGTCACCCGCTCGATCACCCGCTCGCCGACGAAATCGTTGACGACATAGTGCTGGGTGAAGCGGTTGTCCCACATACCGATGGTGCCGGCCTGCCAGTGATAGCGCACGGTGAAGGCCGGCTGCTGCACCCATTTGGTCAGGTAGGACAACAGGTTCTCGCTCTCGAAGGTGTTCATTTCGACGATGCGCCGGGTGAAGTGTTCGTTGACGTAAAGCGCCTTCCGCCCGCTGTCCGGGTCGATGCGGATCAACGGGTGGATCGTCATGCGGTCGGACCGGTCGTGCGGGTGTGCGTCGTGCAGTGCGCTCAGGCCGTCGCACAGTTCCTGCATCGGCGGTGACAGGCCCTCGTAGGCGGCGAACAGGCTGGCCCACATGGTGTCGCCGCCGACGTCCGGGCACTGCTTCATGTTCAGGATCGACATCAGCGCCGGCTGCGGCAGAAAAGTCAGGTCGGTGTGCCATTCGTCGGCGATGCCGCCTTCGCTCGCGGCCAGCCGGAATAGTTCCGGATAATCCTCCGGCGTTCGGTGCTTCAGATTCGGGTGGCCTTCCAGCGGGCCGAAATTGTGGCCGAAGGCGATATGGTCCTCCGGGCTCATGTGCTGGTCGGGAAAGAACAGCACCATGTGTTTGTTCAGCAGCCGCTTGATCTCGGCGATATCGCCCTCGTCGGTCTGCGCCAGTTTCACGCCCGACACTTCCGCGCCCAGCGCCGCCGACAGGCGTTTGATCTGCCAACTGTTTGCCGCCATCGTCTTGTTCTCCTCCGCTCGAACGTCTTTACGCTGCGTCTTGCGGCACCGAGTTTAGCGAATGGACATAAGACGCACCATGTGCGTGTGTCGGTTCTGCGCTACGCTAGCTGCAGGCCGCATGACGGTCCGCCGCTAGGGGAGGAAACATGGGCGCACAGCACGCCGCGGGTTGGCACTATCGGGTGCTGATTCAGCGAGGACGGCAATGACCGACCCGCAGCCGTTTGCCGGCATTCGCGTTGCCGAATTCGGCCAGTTCATCGCAGTACCGTTTTGCGGCCAGATGCTGGCCGACGGCGGTGCGGAGGTGCTGAAGATCGAAGCGCCGGGCGGTGACCCGACCCGGGCATTCAATCCGTTGGCACCGGGTGAGACGCGCATCTTCCTGTCGCGTAACCGTGGCAAACATTCGCTGCCGCTGCAGCTCAGCCATCCGGACGCGCAGCCGGTCATCGCCCGCATCCTCGACTGGGCCGACGTGGTGCTGATCAACTTCCGGCCCGGGCTGGAGAAGAAGCTGGGCCTCGACCCGGCGGATCTGCTGGCCGCGCATCCGCGGCTGGTGATCGCCTCGGTCACCGCGTTCGGCAAGCACGGGCCCGACGCGGGCAAGGCGGGTATGGATATCGTGCTCCAGGCGCGCACCGGCCTGATGGCGGCCAATGGTCGCATCGTCGACGGCCGGCCGGCGCCGGGCGACCCGCTCGTCACCGACTACATGTGCGCCGCCTGTCTTGCGTTTGGTGTGTCGTCCGCGCTCTTGCGGCGTGAACGCACCGGCATCGGCGGCATTGTCGATATGTCTCTGATGCAGGCGGCGATGACGCTTGCGAACAACCAGCTCGCCCGCTCCGAGGAACGCGACCGGCCGCAGCACGAGGCCGCCTTGCGCCGGCTGGCAGAACAGCGGGCCGCGCATGCGCCTTATGAGGAGCAGGTGGCAGAGATGCCGGCAGTGCGCGCGGTGGCGATGAACATGGTCTACTTTCGCACCTTCGAGACCGCCGATCGGGCCATCGCGGTTGCCTGCGGCAGTCATGCGTTGCGTGCGAGGTTTGCCGAGGTGCTCGGCATCGAAGATGCCGGCCTGGGTGAAACCTCGCTGGAAAGCCCGGAGTGGGAGGCACACTACGCCGCGCTCTCCCGGCAGGTCGAGGCCATCCTGCGCCGCGAGCCGGCCGAGGCCTGGATCGAACGGCTGAACGCCGCCGGTGTGCCGGTCTCCGCGGTGCACTTCCCGATCGAGCTGTTCGACGACGAACATGCGCTGGCCAATGGCATGTTCCACGACATGCAGCACCCGACCGCCGGCACCATGCGCGTCGTCGCGCCGCCGGTGGCACTCGATGGCGACGGCTTCCGCGCCAGTGCGCCGACCCCGCCGCTGGGCAGCGAGACCGACCGCATTCTGACGGATCTCGGCTTCGATGCATCGGCGATTGAAGAGCTGGTCGCGCAAGGCATCGTGCGCCGCGACGTCTTTACCGGGGTGGACGGCTGAAATCAGCCATCCGCCTCGGCGCCGTGCGTCGGCATCGCCCGGTTTCCAACGATTTTGCCGGTGTCCGTTGCCGCCCGGCGGCGGTCCGGCTAACGTGGGCCGGCCTGCCGACGTGGCTGCACCCGACCCACAAACCCATGAGGAATACGCATGAACGGCGCCGAGAGTCTTGTCCGCACCCTGTTGGCGGGCGATGTCGATGTTTGTTTCACCAACCCGGGCACGTCGGAGATGCACTTCGTCGCCGCGCTCGACCATGTACCCGGCATGCGCTGCATACTCGGGCTGTTCGAAGGCGTCGTCACCGGTGCGGCCGACGGTTACTACCGTATGTCCGGCAAACCGGCATCGACGCTGTTGCACCTGGGGCCGGGCCTGGCCAATGGCCTTGCCAACCTGCACAACGCTAAGAAGGCAAACTCCGGCGTCGTCAATATCGTCGGCGAGCATGCGACCTATCACATCGCCTATGACGCACCGCTGACCTCCGATATCGAAGGCATCGCCCGCCCGGTCTCGCACTGGGTGAAAACATCGCCGTCGTCGCAGGAGATCGCGGCCGACGGGGCCGCGGCGATCCAGGCGGCGAACCACATGCCGGGGCAGATCGCCACGCTGATCCTGCCGGCCGATACGGCGTGGGGCCCGGCCAGCGGTCCGGCCGAGAAACTGTCGGCGCCGGCGCGTCCGGCCGTTTCGGGCGATACGGTGGATGCCGTCGCCGAGGCCCTGAAGGCGCCGGGCAAGAAGCTGATGCTGCTGGGCGGCGACGCGCTCCGGGCCGACAACCGGGAAATGGCCGGCCGTATTGCCGCCGCCACCGGCTGCGTCTTAATGACCGAGGGCGCCAACGCCCGCCTCGACCGCGGTGCCGGCCGGGTCGAGGTCAACCGCATCCCTTATGTGGTGGAAAAAGCGCTGGCGGTGCTCGACGGCTATGAGACCATGGTGCTGGTCGGTGCCCGGCCCCCGGTCGCCTTCTTCGCCTATCCCGATAAGCCGAGCCTGCTGTCGCCGGAAGGCTGCACGCCGGTGAAACTGGCTGACCTCGAAGATGACATTGCCACCGCGCTGACCGACCTGGCCGACGCAGTCGGCGCGACCAACACGGCCGCCGCCGGCATTGCCGCCCCCGGCCGTCCGGCGCTGCCGACCGGCCCGGTCTCGCCCGAAGGCATCGGCGCTGTGCTGGGTGCGCTGCTGCCGGAGAACGCCATCGTCGTCGACGAGTCGGTGACCACTGGCCGCGAATTCTTCCCGCTGACTGCCGGGACGCCGCCGCACGTATGGCTCAACAACCGTGGCGGGTCGATCGGCTATGGCATGCCGGTGGCGACAGGTGCAGCGGTCGCCTGCCCGGACCAGAAGGTGATCCTGCTCGAAGGCGACGGCAGTGGCATGTACACGCTGCAGTCCATGTGGACCATGGCGCGGGAGAACCTGGACATCACCATGCTGGTGCTGGCCAACCGCAGCTACCGCATCCTGCGCGGCGAGTTGACCAACGTCGGGGTGCAGAACCCGGGGCCGAGGGCCATCGATATGCTGAGCCTCGACCGGCCCAACCTGGACTGGGTCGCCATGGCGCGCGGCATGGGGGTGGAGGCGACCTGTGTCGACAATCTCGATGACCTCGCCCGGGCTTTCCAGGCCGCGCTCGATACGCAAGGCCCGTCTTTGGTCGAGCTGGTGTTCTAGGCCTGAATTGTCAGTGGGCCGATGTCATCGCGTGGTCAGGTGAGCTTCGATGGCATCTTGAGTGGCAGCCACCTCGAAACCCGTAGCTGATTGGCAGTCCCGTCCAGGTCAGTATCGCAAACGCGCAATTGCGATGAACAGGCGCGTGACAGTTACTGTTCATCGCTCGCGCTGCTCAAGATCAGAACGTCGGCGGCGATGCCGACGAAGTAGTTTTGCAACGGTCCGAAGTACCAGGACGGGTCGAGCTTTCGGTCGAATTCGATTTGGAGCCTGACTTTCGTATTGGCGTCGTCGATCGGCTCAAGCGTCAAATCCGCATAACGGTAACTTAGATAGCTGCTGAGATAGCTCGTGTCTTTTTTAGGCTCGAACCGAATGTGCTGGGGATTGGATCGGGCGATACGAAAGACCGCGTCACCGATGTGCGGGTTCCATCTGATCCATTTGTAATAAACGAAGTGAAATCTCCGTTCGTCGCCTACGTCGATGCCGTCTCCGGTGATGGCGACCGGCTGCGGAAACAGCCGCGCGACGAGCGGTATCTGGGCGTCCAATGTAAGCGGTTCTGACAACCGTTCACGTATTTCATCGACTCTTGCCGCCACAACATGCTCACGGACAACTGTCTGGTGCGTATCGACGGTAAGCAGCGGGTGAGTCCCTTCAAGCGAGAGCAGTGCGACGACTGTTGCCAACATAGGCGCCTCAACGCCGCTTTTCCCTCTCTTGCGTGCCCAGTTCTCGAAGCCGTCGAATAGCGCACCCACGAGCGCCGCAATGAAGTAGAGGATCGGTGCCGCCATGACGACGCAGACAAATCCCTCCTGCAGGAGGGGAACCGCTAGCAGCAGGGCGATGGTGAGCCACTTCACTGCTCCCATGGCGATGCTCTTTGGCCTTGGCACTAGTGTCAGCGCGAGAGCCAAAAGCGTTGGCACGCCAATATACATTGCAGCCGTGTGGTCGAAGGGACGAGGGCGGTCAAACCTGTCGGTCAGGTTCACGGCGATGCCCGCTACGACGATCGCCAGCGCAAATACCGTCCAGAATGCAACTCTGCGACCTTTCGGGACTGGTGACTTCATCAATACTCGCTGAGTTGCTGATACTTTCGGAATTGCTCGCAATGCTACAGGGATTCGCCACCGTGATGCATATGATGGTTGCTCGAATTGACCGGTTAGAGCTCCATGCGAACTTTCCCGTGTGGTGGGCCGTTGGTGGCGGCCGGCAACATCGTTTAGACTGCCGGGTCAAACGAACAGCAACGAACAGTGCTAGGAGGCACGCCCATGGCCGACCGGGCAGAGATTCAGGCCCAGTTTTCCGGAACCGGGGAGGTGCGCGAGCAGCACCGCTTCGACGAGGCGGCGCTCGCCGCTTATCTTCAGGACCATGTCGAGGGCTTCGAGGGCCCGCTGACGGTCAGTCAGTTCAAGGGCGGGCAGTCGAACCCGACATATCGTCTCGATACGCCGGGTAAGTCCTACGTGCTGCGGCGCAAGCCGCCGGGCAAGCTGCTGCCGTCCGCGCACGCGGTCGATCGTGAATACAAGGTGATCACTGCGCTGGGCCGGACCGACGTGCCGGTCGCCAGGTCTTACTGCCTGTGCGAGGACGACAGTGTCATCGGCACGGCGTTCTACGTCATGGATTGCGTCGAGGGACGGATCTTCTGGGACCCGACCTTGAGCGATCTGCCGAAAGACGAGCGGGGCCGTATCTACGACGGTATGAATGCGGCGTTGGCCGCCCTGCACATGGTCGACTACGGCGCTGTCGGTCTGGGCGACTACGGCAAGGTCGGCGAGTACCGCGAGCGCCAGATCCATCGCTGGAGCAAGACCTACCGGATTTCCGAGACCGAGCCGATCCCGGAAATGGAACGGCTGATGGACTGGCTGCCGGCAAACGTGCCGGCCGGTGACGAAACCACTGTCGTGCATGGTGACTACCGTCTCGACAACATGATCTTCCATCCGACCGAGCCGCGGGTGCTGGCCATCCTCGACTGGGAACTCGGCACGCTGGGTCACCCGGTTGGCGACTTCACCTACAACCTGATGACCTGGCGCCTGCCGTCGGGCCTGTTCCGCGGCATCGGCGATTTCGATCTGCCCGATCTGGGCATTCCGACGGAGGCCGAATACACCGCAGCCTATTGCAGGCGCACCGGTCGCGACGGCATTCAGCATCTCGATTGGTATCTCGCCTACAACATGTTTCGTCTGGCAGCGATCCTGCAGGGCATCGCCAAGCGCGCGATCGACGGTACGGCGTCAAGCCCGCATGCCGTGGAGCAGGGCAAGCGGGCACGGCCGATGGCGGAGTTCGCCTGGTCGCAGGTCGCCAAGATCGCGGGTTGATGGCGGGCGGCGCCACGCCGTACAACCGGATCGGACAAACGACAAAAAGCAAGATCCGCGAAGGAGGATGCCGGCGATGACCGGAACGACAGACACGGCCAGTGATGCGGTGCAGGGAGAGAATGTCACCATCCCGGTACTCGACGTCCACCGCTTCGATGAGGAGCGGCTGCGCCGCTACATGGCCGATCATATGGACGGTGTCGGCGATACGCTGGAAGTACGGCAGTTTCCCGGCGGCCAGTCGAACCCGACCTTTCATATCCTGACCGGCGGCCGCGACTATGTCATGCGCAAGAAACCGCCGGGCGACCTGCTGCCCTCGGCGCATCAGGTCGAGCGCGAATACCGGGTCATGGCCGCGTTGCAGGACACCGGCGTGCCGGTGCCGCGCACCTATGTGCTGTGCGAGGATACCGGCATCGTCGGCACGCCGTTCTTCATCATGGACAAGGTGCCGGGCCGGGTGCTGGAAGATCCGACCCTACCGGACTTCTCCGCGGCGGACCGTGCCGCCGTCTACGAAGACCTGCTGCGCGTGCTGGCCGCCCTGCACGCGGTCGACTACGAGGCGGTCGGCCTGAGCGACTTCGGCCGTCCGGGCAACTATTACCAGCGCCAGATCAGCCGCTGGTCGAAGCAATATGTCGCCTCGAAGACCGAGGACATCGCGGCGATGGACCGGCTGATGGAATGGATGCCGACCAACGTGCCGGAAGACCCGGTGACGACGCTGGTGCATGGCGATTATCGCCTCGGTAACACCATCGTACACCCGAGCGAACCGAAGATTTCCGCCGTGCTCGACTGGGAGCTGTCGACCTTCGGCCACCCGATTGCCGACCTGGCGTATTGCTACACCGCCTGCTTCAGCGGCCTGCACCACGATCAGGTGTCGCGCGAGGGCCTGCCCGACGAGGATACCTTCGTCAGCACCTATTGTCGCATGGTCGGCCGCGACGACATTCCGCAATGGACCTTCTACAAGGCGTTCCAGCTGTTCCGCCTCGCCGCCATCGTACAGGGCGTCTACAAGCGCGGGATCGACGGCAACGCCTCGTCTTCGCGCGCCGTGACCTACGGGCACCTGTGCCGCGAGCGGTCGGAAAAAGCCTGGGAGATGCTGCAGGCCGAAGGCATGGCCTGACGGCTTAGGCAGGACGACAGAAACCGCCGGACCGGGGAGGTGGTCCGACGGTTCCTGCTACCAGCGGCAGTTGCCGCCATCTTGCGCCGATGGTGTCAGGCCGCGGCACGCAGCGAGCGTTGTTGGCCTAGGGCCAGAAAGGCGGTCGCGGCGGCGACGATCAGCAGCAGCGCGATCGCGGCACCGCTCAGCGCATTGGCGAGGAACAGCACGCCGATCACACTGGCCGCGACGAAGGCCCAGTTGGTGGCGACGATCAGCGGCCGCATGCGGGCGAACAGCCCTTTGGAGCGGGCGGCCAGCGCCGTTTCGGCGGCAAAGACGATCAACACCACGCCGGCGATGCGCAGCAGCGTCGCGGTTTCGATGCCGAAGACGACCGGGTGCGCCGGTGCGGCCTGGGCCGCCAGCCAGCCGGCAAACAGGATAAGATCCAGTCCCAGCAGCAGGTCGATCACGGCCGCGGCATAAAAGGCGTTGGGGAAGCGCCACCAGGCGGTGGGCGCGGGTCGGGTCTGCGTCGTGCTATCGAGGTTCATCGGATCCTCCAGACTTGGATGTAACCGTCACCGAAGATGGGCGGGCGACGACAGGCCAGCAATTACCTGTCAGGTAATTGCCTGATGCCGGCAGAAACGGGACAACGGGGCCATGACCAGTTCGACCACAGAGAAACCGCGGCGCGTCAGCGAGTTCGGTGCGCTGCTGAAGGATTGGCGCAAGGCGCGCGGGATCAGCCAGCTTGACCTGTCGCTGCATTGCGGCGTCTCGCAGCGTCACGTCAGTTTCCTTGAATCCGGCCGCTCACAGCCTAGCCGCGGCATGGTGCTGCACTTGGGTGAGGCGCTCGGCGTGCCGCTGCGCCAGCAGAATGCGCTGCTGATCGCCGCCGGTTTCGCACCGGTCTATCGGGCGCGTTCGCTCGATGCACCGGAGATGCGCCAGGTCAGCAAGGCGCTCGACCGCGCGATTGCCCAGCAGGAGCCGTTTCCGGCCATCGCCATCGACCACAATTACAATCTGCTGCGCGCCAATATGGCGGCAAGCCGGTTCATGGCCTTGATGCTCGGTCCGGCGGCGGCGGAGGCGCTGTCGTCGGGGGCGGCGGTCAATGTCGCGCACCTGATGCTGTCGCCGGAAGGGCTACGGCCGCACATCCAGAACTGGGACGAGGCGGCGAGCTGGATGATCCGCCGGTTACGGGCCGAAGCGGTACGCGACGGCAGCAAGACCGACACGGACGACCTGCTGACGCAGCTGATGGCGCTGCCCGACGTCGCCGATCTCGCCTTTACGCCGCGTGACGACGTCGACCCGTCGCCGACGCTGGTCGTGCGCTTCAACGTGGGCGGCGCGACGCTGGCGCTGTTCTCGATGATCGCGACCTTAGGGACGCCGCTCGACACATCGCTGCAGGAAATGCACCTGGAGTTCTTTTTCCCCGGCGACGAGGCGACCGAAGCCTGGCTCCGCAATATGGCCGACGCGCCGGACGACCCGGCCGGCCTCTAACCTTTCGACACACGAGAACAGGGACAAAAAAAGAGATGGAAATCGTCGACCGCCTGAATGGCGTCAAGCTGCCCTTTGCCGAGCTGCTCGGCATCCGCTTTACCGAGGCCGGTGCCGACCGCATCGTTGCCGAGATGACGGTGCGCCCTGATATGTGCACCCGGCCCGATATCCTGCATGGCGGTGCCGCCATGGCCTTCGCCGACACGTTGGGGGCCGCGGCGACGGTGGTAAACCTGCCGGAAGGCAAGGGCACCACGACGCTGGAGAGCAAGACCAACTTCCTCGGCCCGGCGGCGGTCGACAGCACCGTGACCGGCGAATGCACGCCGGTGCATCGTGGACGGCGCACCATGGTCTGGCAGACCAGGATCACCAATGAGGACGGCCGCATGGTGGCGCTGGTGACGCAGACGCAGATGGTACTTTAGGCGGCGGGTCGGCCTGACAGACGGCCCGGTCAGGAGATGTCGACGACCTCGACCTCGACCTCGCGCGTCGCCCCGTTGCGCAGCACGATCAACGTGACAGTGGCGCCGATGCCAGTGTTTTCCAAAGCAGCGGCCAGCTCGGCGATGTTTGTCACCGGCTGTCCATTTACGGCCACGATGATGTCGCCCAGTCGGCGTGCGGTGCGGTCGATGCCGGTCAGGCCAACCGCGGCGGCGGGGGAGCCGGGCCTGACATCGGCGATGACGATGCCGCTGACACCCAGCCGCGCGACGACTTCATCGTCCGTGGCCAGGATGCCAATGCCCGGCCGGGGAACGTGACCGCGGCGCACCAGCTCCGGCACCACGCGGTTAACGACGTCGACCGGGACAGCGAATCCGATGCCGGCCGAACTTCCGTTATCGGAAATGATCGCCGTGTTGACGCCGATCAGCCGGCCGGCGGAGTCGAGCAGGGGCCCGCCGGAGTTGCCCGGATTGATGGCGGCATCGGTTTGAATGACGCCGCGGATCCTGCGGCCGGCCGACGTCGGCAGGCTACGGTCCAGAGCGCTGATGACGCCGGTGGTCAACGTGCGCGACAAGCCGAAGGGATTGCCGATGGCCAGCGTTTGCTGGCCGATCCTCAGATCGTGCGAGGTGCCGATGGGGATCGGCTGCAGCCGGTCGCGGGAGTGATCCAGTTGCAGGACGGCAAGGTCGTAGTCTGGCGCGCTGCCGATCACCCTGGCGGAAATCGGCTCGCCGGCATCTACACGAACCTGCACCCGTTGCGTGCCGGCAACGACGTGGAAATTGGTCACGACATGACCGGCCTGGTCCCAGACGAAGCCCGAGCCGGTGCCCCGTCGCGTTGCGCCGTTGCCAAATGGATCGGCCCGTTCGCTCTCAGTAAAGATGTAGGCGACCGACGGCGCGGTTTGCTCGAAGATTTCGATGGTCTGCCGTTCGAGCTCTGACAGTTCGCCGCGCGCGGCGACCGGGCGCGGCGCATCGACGGTGAGAAACAGGTCGCGGACCAGCCGGTCGCCCAGCCAGATGGTTGCGACGATCAGGATCCAGATCACAACGAAATAGAGATGCCGCTTGGTCATGGCCGGCGGTTCCGTGCTTTAGGTGACGCGGCCACGTTAGATACGGGCGGTTTCGCGCGGGTGCAATGCGGTAAACAGAATGCGGCCAGTCAACATAGCCGCGGCCACCGCAAAGAAGGCCCAGCCCCAGGCGTCGTGGTTGGCCCCGCCGGCCAGATCGAGGATGGCGCCGACGATCAGCGGGCCGGCGAAGCCGCCGGCATAGCCGAGCATGGAATAGATGCCGAGGGTGGCGCCACGCCGGTCGGCATCGGCGGCGGCAACGGCACCGGCCGTCAGCGATGAGGAGTCGAGCCAGATCAGCAGACCGTAGAGGACCACGAGACCGGCTGCCAGGGCATAGGATGCCGGGCCGAGGAAGCCGATCACGGCGCCGCACAGGATCGACCCGCTCATGGCCCAGCGGATCAGCCGCATCCGGCCGAGGCGCAGGGCAAGTTCATTGCCGCCGACACTGGCGAAGGTGCCGGCCATGGCCATGGCGGTGGCGATGGCTGCTGGGGCAACAAGTGTGTCGGTCTGGCCGGATGCCAGGGCGGCGAAACCCAGAAAGGCGACGGCCCAGCCACGCAGCGCGCTCATTTCCAGTGTATGCAGGCAATAGCCGATGCCGTAAGCCATGGCGGCGCGATTGCGGAAGACCGCCCGGAACTGCTGTGCATGGCTGACGGTCTGCGTGGTTGCGACGGGCGTGCGTCGCGGCGCGGCAAGCAGCGCCAGCACCCAGGCAACACCGGCCGTGCCGCCGGCAATGGCGAAGGCGCTGCGCCAGTCGAGCAGCGCCTCGATACTGCCGGCGAAGCTGAACGACAGCGCACCGGCGATGCCGATACTCGCGGCATGCGCGGCGACGGCGCGGGATTGTGCTGCCCCCTGGCTGCCGTCGCTCAATAGTTTCAGGCCGGTCATGTAGGTGCCGGCCCATCCGAGGCCGGCGATGACGCGGAAGCATGCGGCGGTCCAGAACCCCTCGGGCCACAGGGCGAAGCCGAGGTGGCCGGCCACCGTGAGGCCGACGCCGACAAGATAGACCCGACGCGCGTCGATCCGGTCGGTCAGCGCCAAAAGGAATGGCACTGACGCCATGTAGGCGAGGTAGAACAGGCCGGTAATCCAGCCGGCCTCGGTATGGCTGATCTGCCAAGGGCCGATCAGTTTTGGCAGCAGGGCCGGCCAGGTGTAGGCACCGATCTGCACCAAAACCTGGGCCGTGCACATCAAAAGGACCGCCCGCAGCATGTCGTTCCTCGCACAAGCGATGATCCACGCCGGCACAACAGTGCACGGCTTGTCCGCCCGCGTCACGGCGACTGCCACTCGTACGATCCGGTAGCGGACCGGGCGGCAGTTTGGAGGGCCGAAGGCGAGCCCCGCACCGTGTCATCAGGTGCCTGGTTGGACCTGTGTCGCGGCTGCTTCCGGCCGGGGTTGGCGGTGGCGCATCAGGTGCCGCTCGACCCGGCGCGAGACCAGGGTGATGGCATAGGTCAGCAAGAGATAGATCAGCCCGGCGGCAATATAGAGCTTATAAGGTTCGAAACTGCGGGCAACGATGATGCGCGCCACCCCGGTCAGGTCCATCAGGGTGATGATCGAGACGAGTGAGGTCGCCTGCAGCAGGAAAACGACCTCGTTGGTGTAGGCCGGCAGGCCGATGCGCAGCGCCTGCGGAAAGATCACCCGCCGATACAATAGCAGGCCCGACATGCCGACAGCACGGCCGGCCTCGATATCGCCGCGCGGCACCGCCTGAATGGCCCCGCGAAAGATCTCGGTCGTATAGGCCGCGGTATTCAGGGTCAGCGCCAGGATGGCGCAGAAGTAGGCCTCACGGAACAGCGGCCACAGGCCGATATCGGTCAGCAGCGGGCGGAACTGGCCGCTGCCGTAGTAGATCAGGAAGATCTGCACCAGCAGCGGCGTGCCGCGGAAGTAGAAAACATAGCCGTAGACCGGCATCCACAGCCACGGCTTGCGCGACACCCGCATCAGCGAGAACGGCAGCGCGAGGCAGAAGCCGATGGCCAGCGATATCACGGTGATCTCGATGGTCAGCAGCGTGCCTTCGAGCAGGCGCGGCAGGCTGTCCCAGACGATGGTCAGGTCCATGGTCTAGGCCCGCTCGATGCCGCGGTTGGCGCGGCGTTCGGCGACGTGCTGGATCGCCATCGAAGCCACCGTGATGCCGAGATAGAGCAGCGAGGCGGCGAAGAAGAAGGTGAACGGCAGTTTGACCGTGCGCGCGGCGATGTCGGTGTTGCGCATCAGCTCATCGAGCTGAATCACCGAAATCAGTGCCGTCGCCTTGATCAGCACCATCCAGATATTGCCGAGGCCGGGCAGTGCGTAGCGCCACATCTGCGGCAGGATGATCCGCCGCGTCAGTTGCACCCGGTTCATGCCGACGGCAAGCGCCGCTTCGATCTGGCCCTTCGGGATCGCCTGGAAGGCACCGCGAAACACCTCGGTGGCGAACGCGCCATAGATGAAGCCGATGGTCAGCACGCCGGCGACAAACGGGTTCAGATCGACGATCACGTCGTAGCCGGCGCCGGCGGCGACATCCTGGATCAACGTCGGCACGCCATAGTATACCAGCAGGATCAGCAGCAGTTCCGGCACGCCGCGCACCACGGTGGTGTAGGTGTCGGCGACGAGGTTGGCGGCCCGGTTGCTCGCCAGTTTGCCCCAGGCGCCGATCAGGCCCATCAGCAGGGCGACGACGAGGGCGCACAGGCCAACCGACAGGGTGACCAGCAGGCCATCCCACAGCAACCAACCGTATCCCTGTAGGTCGAGCATCAGGCGTGGCGGGCCGGCATACGACCCGGGCGGCGCGGCGTGCGCCGGCCCGGGCCGGAGCCGATGCGCCTATTTGCCGTAGACGTCGAAGTCGAAGTACTTGGCGTTGATCTTGGCGTAGGTACCGTCAGCGCGGATCTGCGCGATCGCCTTGTTCAGCATCTCACGCAGCTCGTTGTCGTCCTTGCGCACGGCGATACCGGCGCCGTCGCCGAACCATTTCGGATCGGTGAAGCCGGGGCCGACGAACTCCGCGTCCTTGCCGGCGTCGGTCTTGATGAAGCCTTCCAGCAGCGCCACAGAGTCGGCCAGCAGCAGGTCGACGCGGCCGGCGTTGAAATCGAGGTTGGCCTCGTCCTGGGTGGCGTAGGCCTTGATGTCGACCACGTCGCCATAATTGTCCCGCAGGAAGTTTTCGTGGATCGTCGCGCGTTGCACGCCGACGCTCTTGCCTTTCAGGCTGTCCTTGTTGATCTCGATGCCGGAGCCTTTCATGCGCACGAACTTGGCCGGCGTCTGGTAATACTTGTTGGAGAACGACACTTTCTTCTTGCGCTCTTCGGTGATCGACATCGACGCGATGATGGTGTCGTACTTCTTCGCCATCAGGCCCGGGATGATGCCGTCCCACTCCTGCGTCACCCATTCGCACTCGACCTTCATGGCCGCGCACAGGGCATTGCCGACATCGATGTCGAAGCCCTGCAGCTTGCCGTTTTTGTCGATTGAGTTGAACGGCGGGTAGGCGCCCTCCGTCCCCATGCGGACTTTCTTGATCTCCGCCGTGGCGCTGCCAGCCATGAAGACGGCAGACAGAACAATCGCAACGAATGTCTTTTTCATCTTGGTTTTCCCTGTTTGCAGTTGCCGTTTCTTTGTCTTGATGGCTGGTTGTTGTCGTTGTTGTTCCGTAGTTGTCAGTATTGCGTGGTCAGGAACTGGCGCAGCCGGTCCGACCGGGGTTGGTCGAGCACCGCGTCCGGCTTGCCGCGCTCCTCGATGCGGCCCTGGTGCAGGAACACGATCTCCGATGAGACGTCGCGGGCGAAACCGACCTCGTGAGTCACGATCAGCATGGTGCGGCCTTCCTCGGCTAGGTCGCGGATCACCTTCAGCACTTCGCCAACCAGCTCCGGATCCAGCGCCGAGGTCGGCTCATCGAACAGCAAGACGTCAGGTTCCATCGCCAGCGCACGCGCGATCGCCGCGCGCTGCTGCTGTCCCCCGGAGAGATGCGAGGGATAGTGGTCGGCCTTGTCGGCGATGCCGACCTTGTCGAGCAGGTGCCGGGCCAGCTCCTCCGCCTCGGCGCGCGGGTGCTTCAGCACGTGGACCGGCGCTTCGACGATATTTTCCAGTACGGTCATATGGGACCAAAGGTTGAACTGCTGGAAAACCATGCCCAGGCGCGTCCGGATGCGGTCGACCTGGCGCCGGTCGGCCGGTGCAGCGATGCCCGCCCGGTTGCGGGTCATCCGGATCATCTCGCCGGCGACGTAGACTTCGCCGGAGTCGGGCCGCTCCAACAGGTTGATGCAACGCAGGAAAGTGCTCTTGCCGGAACCGCTGGTGCCGAGGATCGAGATGACGTCATGTTCATGTGCGTCCATCGAGATGCCGCGCAACACATCGAGCGCACCGAAGCTCTTGTGCAGGTTCACCACCCGCAGGGCCGGGGCGCCTGCGGATGTATCGGTCTCGACGGGTTGGGCCGCGGTCTCGGCTATGATCGCCACCATTGCAAGTCAAAGGTGCATGTGACAGGCACATGACAACGGGCATGATGGCGTCATTCACCGTCTGCCGTCCATAGTCTAATCGGCCTCTTTAGCGGTACCGCTAAGGCGGGTTACAGCGATTTGCCGGAGATCTCTTGCAGGGTGCGGCGATAAGGCGCGGCGCCGTCGCCGGCCAGCGCAATGGCACGGCGCACGGCGGCGATGGCGTCGTCTCGACGGTTCAATTCGGCCAGTGCCATGGCTAGGTTGTTCCACGGGATCGGGCTGTCCGGGCTGTGGATGGTGGCGCGATGAAAGGCCGTTGCGGCAGCGGCGAAATCGCCGATCGCGAACAGCGCATTGCCGTGCCCCAGGGCGGCTTCTCCGCTCAGCGGCCAGCGCCGCAGGATGGCGTCATAGGCCAGTGCCGCCTCGGCCGGCCTTTTGGTGCGCTCCAGACCGATGGCGGCGTCGATTGCCGTTTTCGTGTCGGTCTGCACCGGCAATTGGTCGGGTGGCAGCACCAGCATCGCCCAGCGGTCGCCGCGCGCCCAGGTGCGCACGAAGGTGTCGAGCGCCACCCGATGACGCTCGCGCGTGCCGGAATGCAGGATCAGTTCCTCGCGCTGCAGGTCGTAGCCGATGGCAACGGCGAAATGCCATTGCGGGTAGAGCGGCAGGGCCAGGTTCTGAAACACGATGACCGGCCGTCCGGCGGCAAGTTCGGCCAGCAGCGCCGGCAAGCTGGTCACTGGGATCGCGAGCCGGCCGTTGCGGCGGGCGGCGGTGACGATGTCGTTGCGCAGGCTGCCGGCTTTGCCCGGCGTGAACACGGCCGGCGCCAGTTCTTCCTGGTTGGTCGGGATGCCGGACCATGTCAGCGCCATGGCTAGTGCCGCCGGGCCGCAATAGAACGCCTGCTGCGGATAGAACGGAACGTTTGCCACTTCGGCCCGTGTCGGCAGGCGATGCTGCCCCTCGCGCACCGCGTCGAGCTGCGGCGTCGCGCAACCGGCTGTCGTCAGCAACGACATCAGTACGAGGACGTGGCGCAGGCGTTTCATCCCGACCACCCCGCCGGGCAGCTCACTTTTCGATGAAAGTGAAGACGTCGGTCATGCCGGCGATGTCGGTGAACACGAGAATGATGACGACGATCAGCTTTGTGCCGATGGGCTCGGTGACACCGCCCTGTCCGGCCTCGGTCTGTTCCAGCCGCCGCGCCAGCGTAATGGCGTCGCGGTCGCTCAGGCTCGCCACCCGGACTGCCGCTTCGTCCGGATCGACGCCCCATTCGATGAAGCGCTGGCGGATGTCCGCCCGCCGAAGCAGCGCGTCGATCTGATCTCGGGCCGTGGCGGCCTCGCTCAGTATCAGCGCCTGCTCGGTACCGACGAGCGCCGCCTGAGCGGCGCCGATCGGGCCGGCCGTCAATCCGATGCTCATGGCGACCGCCACGGCGGCGGCATGCACAAGCCCTGACGATAACGCAAACATTCGTGTGGTCTCCCTCGCCAGCCCATATCGAAAAACCCACCCGTGGCGCAACCGCCGGTGAATTCGCCATCATGGCAAGACGCTGACGTTTAGACCGTTGTTTACGCCTCCAAACGTCAGTTCACAAAGGAAAATACGTTGGTAAAGCCGGCAATGTCTGTGATCAACAGCACAATGAAGACAACAACAGCAGCGCCGACGATCGTGCCCAGGCCCTGTCCGGCCGGCAGTGCTTCGATTTGCCCGGACAAGCGCATCACCTCGGCATCCGACAATGCCATCACGCGCGCTTCGGCTTCGGCCGGGTCGATGCCCTGCGCCTGCAGTTCATCCCGGATATCGTCCCGGCTCAGCAGGGTCTGCATCTGCGCGCGGGCTGAGGTCGCGCCGTCCTGGCGCACCATGGTCTCGGTCGACATCAGCCCGGCGTGGGCCACGCCGATCGGCATCGACGTTGCTGCCATTGTTGCGGCCAAGGCGAAGGTCATCGGTTTTCCGGACAAGCGTTTGTGCTGCATTTCTGCCCCTCTTTTCTTGAAATCTACCGGTGCTCAGATAGGCGGGTCGGTTGGGATGACGGCGAACAGGTCCGATCGCTGGCTGGCCACGACACGAGAAGACTCAACGCGTCGCTGTACACGGCTGACGCCAGCCGGCGGCAGATCGCCTCCGTTGACGATTGTTGTCTGACGACATCGGCCAAATTGTGGCACGGCGCAGAGAAAGTCCCAACCCGCGATTGATACGCCGTAGGGACGGACCGTCAGCCTCGTGAGCCGCCTTTGCGGTTCTGCATGCGCTGCTTCATTTCGGCACAGTGGTCGGTGTCGTCGAAGCGGGGCGTGAACCAGACATAATCGAAGGACAGATCGCCGCCGTAACCGACCGCGTAGTCGTCGGCTCGTTCACGCGACGTCTGAACCTCCATGAAGGCAATGGCGACGGGCTTGCTGTCCGAATCGAGGCGCCGCAGCGCGTCCGGCACGCCGCGGTCGAGGCGGACATGACCGTTGCCGGCGATCAGTATGGTGCCGTCGCCGCTGTCGACGTGGCCCTGCACCATGTTGTCGGCCATGATGGCATCGCGCACCCGCTGCACCGAAACCAGGCCGTCCATCGCCTCCCGCGGCATCAGCCGGCAATGCGCCTCAAACATCGTCTCGCGGATGTCCGCCTCGACGCCGTTCGGTAGCGGGGTGTTCAGCCCAAGGCGCTGGCGCCGGTCTGCGGGCAGATGCGCCATGCCGTTGCGGGCGACGGCGCGGACGTCGCCACGCGGCAGGTTCCCCGCCCGCAGCGGCATGCCGGCATCCAGCGCGGCCCGGGCGATCGGCTCATAGGTCGACCATGCCGGCCAGCCGGAATCATCCCAGCCGACCGCGCTGCCGATGCCCGCGCTGTCGTCCGGGTTGGCCGTCAGGAACGCCGCCAGATCCGTCTGCCGTTCCTCGCCGATCATCTCGAACACGACGGTCGGCCGCCGGCCGGCAGCGCCGATGGACTCGACCACGCGCGCCTGCAACACATGGTGGTCCGGATTGTCATGCCGCTCGCCCAGCAGCACGTAGCGGGCCGCGGCAGCGTCGGCATAAACGGCCTCAGCGGTCGTGAATTGCCGGCGCTTCACGTCCCAGACCTGACCGACCAGTGAATGTTCGGCATCGATCTCGCTTATCCAGTCCGGACTATCTGGCGTAGAACAAGCCGTCAGCCAAATCATCGCAAACAAAGCGGTAATGGTTCTGAACTGCACTATGCTTGCTACAACGTCCATGACCAATGATCTATTTTGGGTTGTTCGAGGTGGGCACAGAAAAAAATTCGTTTCTTTGACAAAAAACTTTCCCTGTTAGGGTTCTGTTAACACATCAGGGCTAAATTGATCATCGTTGATCGGTTCTCCGGTCAACACCCGACTGGATCCCATCCAGTCTGTTGACGCCTCCCTGTTGACTCTTGAGCCGCCTCGTGCGGCTCTTTTTTTTATCTAGGGCCGGAACCCGGTAAAAGCCACGTCAGGCGACCGCGAACGGATCTTTGGTCGGCGAAGCCTCCCTGTTTTTGCGCCAAAGTCGCCCGGGGCCGCATCTCGTCCTCGGTGATGCGCCGACCGCAGAAAGGTTCGCGGTTTGGAGACCACTCCTTTGCGCTAGGCAAACTGCGCGAGGCCGTGGCCGACGGACCAATTCTCTTTGGCGGCGTCGGCAACTTGCACAAAGACATCCTCCGGCCGGATGCCGGGGCTTTCGCCTAGCAGCTCCGCGATGCGACGAAACAACGCCTTTTTTTGTTCCACGGTGCGCGTGTCGAACACGGTGATCTCGATGTAAACGAGATCGTCGCTGCGGCTGATGCCAAAGGCATCACCATAGCGGAAGTTTGCGGCGTCATGCTCCGTGATGGTCATGAACTGGTCGTCTTCCGGTACGTCGAGCGTTTCGCGCAGGGCACGGTAAAGGCTGTCGAAAATGGCCTGCCGGTAGGCCTCCGGCTTTCCGGCGCGCAGCGAGATGTGTGAAAGCGGCATTGCAGGTCCTTTCCAGTCCGTCCTGCGTTTAGCGTTACACGCCGCCGCATTATTTTGATACACAATGGATAATGATATCAAAGATCGTGTTCGTAAATGACTGAACGTCCCCTCGATCTGGACGCCGTCCAGGCCTTCGTCCGCATTGCCGAACTCGGCAGCTTCACCCGTGCGGCTGAAGCCACGCAGACCACGCAATCGGCCGTAAGCCTGAAACTGAAGCGGCTGGAGGAGAGGCTCGGCTGTCGGCTCGTCGAACGGTCGCCGCGGTACGTGGAGCTTTCGGCGCGGGGCGCCGTCTTCCTCGAGCACGCCCGTGAACTGCTGGAGGTGCACGATCGCGCGTTCAGCGCATTTGCCGGCGCCCGGCAACGCCTCACCATCGGCATCAGCGACCATGTCGCGGGGCCGGAGCTCCCGGCGCTGATCGCCCGCATGAACGCGCAGGACCCCCAGTTGCTGGTCGAAATCCGGATTGGAACCTCGGTCGACCTGCTGCAAGGCTTCGACCGGCGGGAATTCGATGCGGTGATCGTCCGTCTGCATGCCGGCCGGAGCGACGGGGAAATCCTGACCGAAGAAAACTTCAGCTGGTACGCGGCGCCAAGCTGGCAACATCGCCCGGGTGAGCCCCTGCCGGTTGCCACGATGCCCGAGCCCTGCGGCGTGCGCGTCATCGCCGGGCAGCTTCTCGATGAAGCCGGGATACGCTGGACAGAGGTTTTCGCCGGCGGCGGCGTCGCGGCGGTCTCTGCTGCCGTTATGGCCGGCCTCGGCGTCGCTGCGTTGGCGCGGCGCATGCTGCCATTCGGTGCCATCGATGTTGGCCCCAGGCTCGGGCTCCCCGCTCTGCCGCGCCTCCCGGTCATACTTCACGCACGGGTCAAGGATGGCCGGCCGCGCGATGCGCTTGCCGCCCTTTCGGCCGCGTTCAGGAGCGCGGTGCGAGACTAATCGGGACCTCGGCATCGCTGTCCCGCCGGTGTCCGTTGGACGGCTGGGCGCCGAGTTCATTCCTGCTTGACCCTTCCGGCGCAGCGCCCCTAAAGTCTCGCCTCAATGCAAGTCTGACAGGCTGAGGCGTCAACAACTAATGGGGCTGTCCGGGTTCGGGCGGCCCCAAAATAATTTCAGCTCCTGCAGGTCTGCTCTATCTCCGATCACATTCAATATCGTCTTGTTGCCGCGCGATCACTGTGCGACATCCTTGCGGTCGCCATTGCGGGCGGCGGTCCCAACGGCGGAGGCAGGGGATGGCAGATAGCGCACTGACGGTCGGCGTCGTCGGTCTGGGCCTGATGGGCGGTGCCATGAGCCGCCGGCTGGTCGAAACCGGCTTCGACGTGGTCGGTTTCGACGTCGTCGCCGAGAAGGTTCAGGCGACTGCGGTCAACGGCGTGCGTCCGGCGGCTTCGGCGGCAGAGCTGGCGCGCGACGCCGATGTCATCGTCGTCTCCGTCACCGGTATGCCGGCCCTGGAAGCGGCTCTGTTTGCCGATGACGGCGTCGTTGCCGGTGCGCGTGCAGGTCAGGTGTTGATCGACACGTCGACCAGTGATGGCGAAACGACCAAAACCTGGGCGGCGCAGCTGAAGGACCAGAATGGGGTTGACTGGGTCGACGCACCGGTGTCCGGCGGGCCGCCGGCGGCGGCCGCAGGTACCCTGGCGATCATGGCCGGCGGCGAGGCCGCGGTGATCGACCGGGTTGCTAGTGTGCTGACCGCGCTGGGTAAGGCGACGCACATGGGGCCTGTTGGCGCCGGACAGGCGACGAAGATGGTCAACCAGGTACTGGTATTGACGAACTATGCCGTGCTCGCCGAAGCGGTGAAGCTGGCCGAGAATTCCGGTATCGACGCGGAGAAGATCCCCGAGGCGCTGGCCGACGGCCACGCCGGCAGCAACATGCTGCGGCATTTCTTTCCCAAGATGCTGGCCCGCGAGTACGAACCGCCTGCCGGTTTTGCCGCGCAGCTGCTGAAGGACCTCGACATGGTGCATGACGCCGCACGCGCGACGCAAACACCGACGCCGATGTCCGATACCGCACGGACTCTTTACCGTCTGCTGTGCGCACGCGGCCACGGCAAGGAAGACGGCATCACATTGTTGAAGCTTTACGATGGCGGGCCGGACTGACGGCGGCGCCCACGCGCCTTTGACCGATCGCGGTCCTGGCGCCTCAGGAAGGAACAGGGGATGGCTGATCCGAAGTATTTGAAGTTCGATACCCTCAGTCTGCATGCGGGGCAGAAGCCCGACCCGACTTATGGTGCCCGCGCGGTGCCGATCTACCAGACCACGTCTTACGTCTTTCCCGATACCGACCATGCGGCGGCGCTGTTCAACCTGGAGCGCGCGGGGCATCTCTATTCCCGCATTTCCAACCCCACGGTCGCTGTCCTGGAAGAACGCGTCGCGGCGCTGGAAGGCGGTCTTGGCGCGGTGGCCACGGCCAGCGGGCAGGCTGCGCTGCACCTGGCGGTGGCGACACTCATGGGGCAGGGCGGGCATATCGTGTCGTCCGCCTCGATCTATGGCGGCAGCCACAACATGTTCGCCCACACGCTGCCGCGTTTCGGGATCGAGACCACCTTCGTCGACCCGCGTGACCCCGATGCGTTTCGCAGGGCGATCCGGCCGGAGACGCGCCTCGTGTTTGGCGAAACCCTGGGCAACCCGGGCCTCGAGGTCATGGACATCCCGGCGATCGCCGAGGTTGCCCATGACGAGGGTCTGCCGCTGATGATCGACAACACCTTCGCCACGCCGTGCCTGTGCCGGCCGATCGAACTCGGGGCCGACTTGATCATGCATTCGGCGACCAAGTTCCTGGGCGGCCATGGCGTTGCCATCGCGGGCGTGCTGGTCGACGGCGGCACGTTCGACTGGGAAGCATCGGGCAAGTTTCCGACACTGACCGAACCTTACGCCGGCTATCATGGCCTCGATTTCGCTGAGGAGTTCGGTCAGGGCGCCCTCATCATGCGTGCCCGTGCCGAGGGGCTACGCGACTTCGGCGCGGCGCTCAGCCCGCAGAGTGCCTTCTACATACTTCAAGGCGTCGAAACCCTGTCGGTCCGGGTCGAACGCCATGTCGCCAACGCCCGTCGGGTGATCGAGTTCCTGACCGGCAACGATGCTGTGAGCTGGGTCAGCTATCCCGAACTGCCGGACCACCCGGACCATGAGTTGGCGAAGAAGCTGCTGCCAAACGGCGCCGGCTCCATCTTCAGCTTCGGCATCAAGGGCGGGCGCGAGGCCGGCCGGCGTTTCATTGAGGCGGTCGATATTCACTCTCATCTCGCCAATGTCGGCGATGCGAAATCGCTGGTCATCCACCCGGCGTCGACGACCCATCAGCAGATGGATGCCGAGGCGCTCCGGGCAGCCGGCGTCGGCGAGGATATGGTGCGGCTGTCGGTCGGGCTGGAGGACGTGACCGATCTGATCGACGATCTGGCACGGGCACTCAAGGTGTCGCAGAAGGGCTGAGGGACAGGATCATGGAATTCACAGTCGACGGTCGCAAGGTCTGCGCCACCACCGGCGGCAAGCCGTTCGATGCTTCGCTGCCGGTCGTCGTGTTCCTGCACGGCGCTTCGTTCAATCGCACCGCATGGGCATTGCAGACGCGCTATTTCGCCTGGCACGGTTATGGTGTCCTGGCGCTCGATCTCCCTGGCCATGGCCGGTCCGATGGGCCGTTGCTCGAAACCATCGAGGAAATGGCCGACTGGGTCGTAAAGGTGCTCGACGCCCTCGATGTCGGCCAGGCCGCGCTGGTCGGGCACAGCATGGGTGCCATGGTCGCGCTCGATGCCGCCGGACGCTATCCCGACCGGGTACGGGCGCTGGCCCTGCTGGGCTGTGCTTTCCCGATGCGGGTGAACGATGCGCTGCTCGGCGCGGCCAAGGCGAACGAACATATCGCGATGGACCTGACCAACTCTTGGGGTTACGGCCGGGCGGCGCAGACCGGCGGCCACCGCATGCCCGGCATCTGGATGATGCGGGCCGGCCTGCGCACTATGGAGCAGGCCGGCGACGGCGTGCTCTACAACGACATGAATGCATGCAACGCCTATGAAGGCGGTGTCGCCGCGGCGGAGACGGTCGCCTGCCGCACTCGCTTCATCCTTGGCCAGGGTGACATGATGACGCCGCTGAAGTCGGCGCGGGCGCTGGCCGACAAGTTCGGCGACGCCGATGTCGTGGTGTTGCCCGGCATCGGTCACATCATGATGGACGAGGCACCGGACGAGACCCTCGATGCGCTGCGCGGCATTTTGTGATCTTCTACGTCGCGGATTGAACCGCTGTTGGCGTTGCTGCTGACGCAGGTCGCCAGTCGGTTCGGCGGTCTCAAATACGGTGTTGCCGCGCCCGTCTGTATGATGCCGGGACAGTGTGAGCCGGCGGCCAAGGCCTTCGAGGATTGGCCTCCACGCTCGACGATTAATCAGGTGATGCTGAGCAGGGTCATGCCCAGCAACGTGCCAAGCCGCGCCAGCTCGGGCCAGCGGCGATCGTCCGGGTAGCGGTCGGCGGCGCGCCACACGCCGACGCAAACGACGACGTTGTAAGGAACCGACGGGACGTAGCCGACAACAAGCGCGGCGACGGGCTGATCCAGGTTGATCAGCCACAGGAACAGAAAGCTGGAACTGAGGTTCACCGCCAGTCCGCCCAGGATGGCCCAGTACAAGACCGCGTCGGCCAGCGGCACGTGGCCACGCCACAGATTAAGGATGCCAGTCACCATGCCGGGATCATAGTGTAGAGACCAGCCGCATTGCGACGCCGGCGATGCCATCGCCGGGTTCGGCGCGTCGTCACGCCGGGCACCTGAATCACAAAGCGGCCCGCCGTGAGGGCAGGCCGCTTCTGCCGGGGTACGCCCGGACCAATGTAGAGTTTAGCTCGACTTGATCTTCACCTTCCGCACCGGGCTTTCGGCCTCAGGCGCTTTCGGCACGCTGACCGTCAGCACGCCCTTGTCGAAGTTGGCGACGATCTTCTCGTTGCTCACTTCGGGGGGCAGCCGGAAGCTGCGGCGGAAGCTGCCGTAGGACCGTTCGCTGATGTGTACGTTGTTCTCATCGCGCTCGTCCTCGGTCTTCTTCTCGCCCTTGATCGTGAGCACCCCCTCGCTGACCGTGATGTCGATGTCCTTCTCGTCCATGCCCGGCAGCTCGGCCGAGATGACATACTCCTTCGGTTTCTCCTCGACATCGACATGCATGCGCACGTCCGCCAGCCCCCGGGTACGGACCGTCGGATAATCCTGCCAGAAGTCCTCGAACATGCGGTTCATGCGATTGTGCATCTCGCCGAAAACGTCACCGGGCCAGCGGTACGGTACTGCCGATGCCTTGGCCTCACTTTTCGCGGGTGTCTTGTTCTTTGCAGCCATGATTCCCATCCCATTCTCTGAATTCATGCCACCGTTGAGCCAGCCCCGGCCGGATACACGAGAATCCTATTGGGGACCGCAAGTGGCTGAATTGATTCTGAGCAGCGTGAGCCTTAGGCGGCCTGCTGCGACTCACTGCCAATAGCGATGCGTCGGGGTTTGCGGTGCTCAGGCACCTGGTGCTCCAGGTCGATGTGCAGCAAACCGTTCTCGAGGCGAGCATCGCCGACCTCGATATCCTCGTGCAGCGTGAACCGACGCTCGAACGCGGGTGCCGCAAAGCCGCGCCGCAGATAGGTGACGTCGTCACCGTCGGCAGACGGCTTGCCCGCGATCGCCAGCACGCCATCGTCGACACTGATGTCGAGATCGTCTCGGTTGTAGCCGGCAACGACCAACGTCAGGCGGAAAGTGTTTTCGCCCGTCTTGGCAAAGTTGTAGGATGGGTAGGGATTCCTACTCCTAGTCTCCCGTTCTGCGGGAAACGCACGGAACAGGTTGTCGAATGCGCTGCCGTTGAAGTTAGTGGCAGGGCGAAAAAACGGTGTCAAATCGTATCCACGCATGGCGCGATACCCTCCATAAAGAAGCAATACCAAACCAAATTCAGAACCCGCCGATAGCTGGCCGGGCCTGCGTTCGTGCCGGACCCATCAGTGGCGTCCGGCTTCTGGTATATTGGGATGGTCGCGAACAGCGTCAAGAAGTGGGCGCTGTCAAGCCGTTTGGCCGCGGTGCGTAACGCCACCGGGCAACGGATTCTTTAGGTTTCTGCGCACAAAGTCGCTCATCATGACGCAACAAGACACTGCAGCCGCGGGCGCGACGCCAGCCTTCTTCATGCGGACCATGGATGAGGCGATGGCGCTCACGCGTGAGGCGCGTGACTATCTGACGGACTACAGTGAAGAAGACTCGCAGCGGCTTGGGCCAGATCTGCAATTGCACTTTTCCGCCGAAACGATGCGTCTGACGTCACGCATGACGCATATCATGGCCTGGCTTCTGGCGCAGCGTGCCGCGCACGAGGGTGAACTCAGCGTCGCGGAGCTGCAGAGCGACAGCTGGCGTCTCGGCGGCCATACGGTTTGCCTTGGCGAGCCGGCGATGGATCCGGAAGAGCTACCGCCCTACTTGCGCGACCTGATGCGGCGCAGCGAGGCGCTGTTCCGGCGCGTTTCGCGGCTCGACCAGATGATCGCCGACAAACCGACGCCAACCTGATCCACCACGAAAACGCGCCCGGAAGCTGGCTTCCAGGCGCTGTCAGGTCAGATCGAAATCCGCGAATAATGTCGCGGCGGCAGCTATCCGCCGCTGATGCCGAAGCCCTTAAACTTGTTGCGGAACTTCGCGACACGGCCGGTGTCCAGCACGCGCTGCGGTCCGCCGGTCCAGGCGGGGTGCGTGCTCGGGTCGATGTCGAGCTTCAGCACAGCCCCGGGCTCGCCATAGGTCGAGCGGGTTTTGAACTCGGTTCCATCGGTCATCACCACGGTAATTTCGTGGTATTCCGGGTGGATATCCTTTTTCATCGCATGCTCCTGCAACAGGGCGCCGTATATAGCCGAGCGCGGCGTTCCCCGCAAGCCTGCCTTGCCGCGAGTTGAGCGGCAGCGCCTGGGCTGATATATCCGCCCGACCAGGGGACAGCGGTGCGGCAAGCAAGAAGATGAAGGCAGGCGGGTGAGCGAAGCATCAGGTCGGGCCGAGGAGCAAGGCTCCAAACGCGGTATTGCCGGTCTCAGGCGCCTTATTCCCTTCCTTGCCCCGTATCGCGGCCGGATTGCCGGTGCCATCGTGGCACTGGTGGTTGCCGCGTTGTCGGTGCTGGCGATCGGTCAGGCGATCCGGCGGGTCGTCGACCAGGGTTTCTCAGACGATGCGGCGTTTATCGATCAGTACTTCATCGCGCTCATGGGTGTGGTCACCGTTTTGGCGGCGGCGACATTCGGTCGCTACTATCTCGTCACCTGGATTGGCGAGCGCGTCATCGCCGACCTGCGTCGTGCCGTCTATACCCATGTCCTGGAGCTTAGCCCGTCCTTCTTCGAGGAAGTTCGTACCGGTGAGGTGCTGTCGCGTCTGACGGCCGATACGACGCTGATCCAGACCGTCGTCGGATCAACCGCGTCGGTGGCCCTGCGCAACCTGCTGATGTTCATCGGCGGCACCATCCTGTTGGTCGTGTCGAGCCCGAAGCTGACCGGTCTCGTGTTTTTGATGTTGCCGATCGTCATCCTGCCGATCGTGGTGTTCGGCCGGCGGGTGCGCACTCTGTCGCGACGCAGTCAGGATCGCATTGCCGATGTCTCCAGCCACGCCGGCGAAAGCCTGAATGCCATTCAAATCGTACAGGCGTTCGGCCGCGAAAGGCGTGATAGCGCGGAATTCGGCGAGGCGACGGAAAGCGCGTTCGTCGTTGCCGCGCGGCGCACCCGGGCGCGCGCCTGGCTGACCGCCCTGGTCATGCTTTTGGTCTTCGGTGCAGTGGACGGGGTCGTTTGGATCGGCGCGAAGGACGTCATCATCGGCGAGATGAGCGCCGGCCAGCTGGCTGCCTTTGTGTTTTATGCCATCATCGTCGCCGGCGCGCTCGGCGCCCTGTCGGAGGTCTATGGCGAGTTGCAGCGTGCGGCCGGTGCGGCGGAACGCCTGGTGCAGTTGCTCGAGATCGAGCCGGAGATCAAGGCGCCGGCCAATCCGGCCGTCTTACCGACACCGCCCAGGGGCGATCTGCGCTTCGAGGCGCTGACGTTCCGCTATCCATCGCGGCCGGAGACGGCGGCTCTGGATGCATTTTCGTTGGCAATCGCACCCGGCGAGACGGTGGCCCTGGTCGGCCCGTCGGGGGCCGGGAAGACCACGGTGTTCCAACTCCTGCTGCGGTTCTACGATCCGCAGACCGGTACAATACGCCTGGATGGCGTCGACATCATGCAGGCGGATCCGAAGGCGGTGCGCAAGCGTCTCGGTCTGGTGCCGCAGGATGCTGTGATGTTTGCCGGCTCAGTTGCCGATAACATTCGTTACGGCCGGCCGGAAGCAAGCGACGCCGAGGTGCGCGAGGCAGCGCAGGTGGCCAACGCACTGGGTTTCATCGAGGCGTTGCCGGATGGTTTCGGCACCTGGCTTGGCGAACGCGGGGTGCGTTTGTCGGGCGGCCAGCGTCAGCGGCTGGCGATTGCCCGGGCGATCCTGCGCGATCCGGCCATTTTGTTGCTCGATGAGGCGACCAGCGCGCTTGATGCGGAGTCGGAGCAGGCGGTACAGGCGGCGCTGGAGCGGGTGATGGCCGGCCGCACCACCATCATTATCGCCCACCGGCTTGCCACGATCCTGAAAGCCGACCGAATTGTGGTCATGGATCAGGGCCACGTGGTCGACGTCGGCAACCATCAGGAACTGATGGCCCGTGGCGGTCTTTACGCGCGGCTGGCAGCACTTCAGTTCGATCTGCATGATGCTGCGGTCGTTGCGGCGAAATAAGATATGACCCCGGCCCTCCGGCCAAAGACGTAGCGGCATTCCGCACTGTTCTGATCGGAATGTGACATGACCCGGGTTGTCGCTTGACATGGACAGCGCGCTGAGCGAAACCCGGACGCGTTAAACGATAAATCGAAATTCCAGTGTATAATGTATATATATACACGACATTCTCGTGAAATGGAGTCGGTCAATGGACCATCTTGATGCCCTTGAAAGCCAAAGCGTTTACGTTTTTCGCGAGGCGTTCAACCGGATCGACAATCTGGCGATGCTATGGTCCCTGGGTAAGGACTCCAACGTCATGATCTGGCTGGCGCGCAAAGCGTTTTTCGGGCATGTGCCGTTTCCGGTCATGCACATCGACACCGGCAAGAAATTTCCTGAGATGTACGCCTTCCGCGACCGCTACGCGGAAGAGTGGAACCTGCGCCTGCTGCGGGGCGAATGTCCCCCGGTTGAGGAGATGGATGAAACTCTGCCGCCGGCGGCGCGTTCGGCGGCGCGCAAGACGGCCGGCCTGCGGGCCATGCTCGACGAGCACAAGTTCGATGGCCTGTTCGCCGGCATCCGCCGTGACGAGGAGGGCACGCGGGCCAAGGAACGCTACTTTTCGCCGCGAAACCTGCAGGGTGGCTGGGATGTAAAGGAACAACCGCCGGAGTTCTGGAATCAGTTCAACACCGACTTCCCGCCGGGCACCCACCTGCGCATCCATCCCCTGCTGCACTGGACCGAGATCGATATCTGGCGCTACACCGAACGCGAAGCCATACCGACGGTGCCGCTCTATTTCGCCCGCGACGGCAAGCGCTACCGGTCGCTTGGCGATTCCGACATCACCTTCCCGATCGACAGCAATGCGACGACCATCCCGGAGATCGTCGAGGAACTGGAGACCACCAAAATCGCCGAGCGGGCCGGCCGCGCCATGGATCATGAAGCTGAAGATGCCTTCGAGCGTCTGCGCGCCGACGGGTATATGTAGAGGGCGGAACATGACCACGTCGCATGAACGCGAGAGCCTGAAGGTCGCCATTGTCGGTCATGTCGACCATGGCAAGTCGACCCTGGTCGGCCGCCTGTTTCATGACACCGATAGCCTGCCGGAAGGCAAGTACGAGGCCATCAAGGCGATGTGCGAACGGCGCGGCATGCCGTTTGAATGGGCCTTCCTGATGGACGCGTTGCAGGCCGAGCGCGACCAGGGCGTCACCATTGATACCTCGCAGATCTGGTTCAACACGGACAAGCGCGGCTACGTGATCATCGATGCGCCGGGTCATCGGGAGTTCCTGAAAAACATGATCACCGGGGCGGCGGCGAGTGATGCGGCGCTGCTGATCATCGATGCCGACGAGGGCGTCAAGGAACAGTCGCGCCGCCATGGCTATCTGTTGCACCTGCTTGGCGTGCGGCAGGTCGCGGTCGCCGTCAACAAGATGGACTTGGCGGACTATGCTGAGGACCGTTTCCGCGAGATCGAGCGCGAGTTTCGCGATTATCTGACGGAAATCGGCGTGCAGCCGACCTTCATCCTGCCGGTATCGGCACGCGAGGGTGAAAACATCGCGGCCAGGCCGGCGGCCATGCCCTGGTACGACGGTCCGACGGTGCTTGGCGCGCTCGATGCCTTCGATGTCGTGACCCTGCCCAGCGATCTGCCATTGCGCTTTCCGGTGCAGGACGTCTACCGCTTCGACGAGCGCCGGATTATTGCCGGCCGCATCGAGACCGGTGAACTGCGCGTCGGCGATACGCTGCTGTTCTCGCCGGCCAATCGCACCGGCCGCGTGAAGTCGATCGAAAGCTGGAACACGGACCAAAAGCCGGCGGCGGTGGCGGCGGGCCAGAGTGTCGGCGTCACGCTGGAGGAACAGATTTTCGTCGAGCGCGGCGACATTGCCAGCCACGAGGCCGACCCGCCGGTTGAGAGCGACGTCTTCCGCGCCAGGCTATTCTGGCTCGGGCAGCAGCCTTTGACGCCCGGCGCGAAATACAAGCTGAAGCTGAACACCACGGAAGTGCCGGTGCGCGTGCAGTCGATCGACCACGTGATCGACACCGGCGATCTTTCGACCAGCAACGCCGATCAGGTCGAGCGCAATGCCGTCGGCGAAGTCACGTTGCGAGCCGACCGTATGTTGGCGCTTGATCCCTTCGTCGACAGCCCCGGTACCGGGCGGTTCGTGCTCGTCGATGGCTATGACATCGCCGGCGGCGGCATCATTTCCATGGAAGGCTATGCCGATCAGCGCCATTTGGTCACGCGCCGGTCATCGAATATCCAGCGCGTCGAGCACGATATTTCGACCGAGGCGCGGGCGCGCAAGAACGGCCATCTCGGTGGCGTGATGTGGTTCACCGGCCTGTCCGGGGCCGGCAAGTCGACGCTGGCTGTCGCGGCCGAACAGCGGCTGTTCAACTTGGGTTATCAGGTCTATGTCCTTGACGGCGACAATGTACGTCACGGCCTCAATGCCGATCTCGGTTTCTCGCCTGAGGACCGTGCCGAGAACATCCGCCGGATCGGCGAGGTGGCGGCGCTGATGGCGCGCGCCGGCATGGTGGTGGTTACGGCATTCATCTCACCCTACCGCTCGGACCGCGACCGCGCCCGCCAGGCCATCGCCGACGGTTTCCATGAGATCTACGTCTACGCCGATCTGGAGACCTGCGAGCAGCGCGACCCGAAGGGTTTGTACAAGAAAGCACGGGCCGGCGAGATCCCGGATTTCACCGGCATTTCGGCGCCCTACGAAGCGCCGGAATCGCCTGAGTTCGTGGTCGATACCGGTCAGCTTGACGTCGATACGGCGGTCGATCGGATCGTCGCGTATGTGAAGGCGAACTTCGCCCTCGACGGCTAGTGTGCCGTTTGGATCGCTGGTGCGGGAAGTCTAGGGCGACACCAGCCCCAACTCGATCTCGATCGCGTTGCACAGGATCTGGCCCAGGAAGATATGTGCCTCCTGGATCCGCGCCGTCGTCTGCGATGGCACGACGATCAGTGGATCGGCGAGGCCGACCATGCGGCCACCGTCCTTGCCGCTCCATCCGGTGGCGGTGATGTCCATGTCTCGCGCCTGCTGCAGGCCGCGGATGACATTCTCGCTCTGACCAGACGTGCTGATGGCGATCGCCACGTCGCCGGCCTTCCCGACCGCCTCGATTTGTCGGGCGAACAGCTCATCGAAGCCGAAATCGTTGCCGATGGCCGTTATGGCCGACGTATCGGTGGTCAGGGCGATGGCGGCAATGGCACGGCGATTTTGCACGTAGCGGACCGCCAGTTCGGTCGCCAGATGCTGAGCGTCGGCGGCGCTGCCGCCATTGCCGAAGAACATCAGTTTGCCGCCGGCGCGGATCGCACTGACGCAGATGTCCACCAATCCGGCGAAAGGCCCGATGGAGACTGCCGTCAGCGCCGTCATCGTGGCCTGATGCTCGGCAAGCTCTCGCTGATAGAAATCCTGCAGATTCATCGCCAAATCCGTTTCATTCCGCGTCACCGGATGGGCTTACCGTGGTCTGCCCGGCGGCGCAATCCTCGTGCCGTTGCGACAGGTCCTTGTTTCGCCGCCGCGCAGGTGTTAACGGCTCTCCCGTGCGGCATGACCGTCAGATGACAATGGACAGGTGTTCCAGTTGAGCGAGTTCTCCCGTGTGGTCGTGGTCGGGTTGGGCTATGTCGGCCTCCCTTTGGCCGTTGCCCTCAGTCGTCATCACAGTGTAACCGGCTATGACATCAACCACGGTCGCGTTGACGACCTACGGCAGGCCAAAGACCGGACCGGTGAAGTCGATTCCGACACGCTCGCCGCCAGTTCCTTGACCGTTACGGCAGACATGGCGGACGTCGAAGGGGCGGACGTCTATATCGTGACGGTGCCAACGCCTGTCGACGCAAACAACCAACCCGACCTGACGGCCGTGCTTGGATCCTGCGAAACCGTCGGCGCCGTCATGGCGAAAGGCGCCGTTGTGGTGTTCGAAAGCACAGTCTATCCCGGCGTGACCGAGGATGTCTGCGGCCCGGCACTGGCCAAAGCTTCCGGGCTGGTGTGCGGCGAAGATTTCCATCTCGGCTATTCGCCCGAACGCATCAATCCCGGCGATCGCGAGCATACCGTCGACCGGATCGCCAAAGTCGTCGCCGGGCAGACGGCCGACGTGACCGAGCGGCTGGCCCGGCTGTATGGCGCGGTGACCACCGGCGGCATCCACATCGCACCGGACATCCGCACGGCGGAGGCGGCGAAGGTAATCGAGAATGCCCAGCGCGACATCAACATCGCCTTTATCAACGAGGTCGCGGCGATCTGCCAGCGCCTCGACATCTCGGCGTACGACGTTCTGGCGGCGGCTGGCACGAAGTGGAATTTCCTGAATTTCACGCCGGGTCTGGTCGGTGGCCACTGCATTGGCGTCGACCCGTATTACCTCGCACACCAGGCGCAGGCGCTGGGCCACGAACCCGAAATCATCCTGGCCGGGCGCCGTCTGAACGATGCCATGGGCGATCTGATCGCCGGCTGGGTCCATGATCTTCTATCGGCACCCGGGCGTGTGCTGGTGCTCGGCCTGACCTTCAAGGAGAACGTGCCGGACCTGCGCAATTCGAAGGTGATCGACGTGATCGAAGGGCTGCGCCGCCGCGGACACACCGTCGACACCCACGACGCGCTGGCCGATCATGACGAAGCAAAGCATCAATACGACCTGACGCTGCTGCCGTGCCTGAAAGGGCTCGACGCTTATGATGCGATCGTCGGTGCGGTGCCGCACGCGGCCTACGCCGCAATGACGGCCGCCGACTTTCAGGCCCTGCTGAAGCCGGGCGGTCTGGTGGCCGATATCAAGGGCATGTGGCGCGAGACACCGCTGCCGGACGGCGCGCGGCGCTGGCAGCTCTAGCGGCGCGGCAAGCCGCTAGCGTTCGGTGAGTTTCAATTCGATCCGGCGGTTGCGGCGGTTGCCAATTTCGTCCTGCCGTGCATCCAGCGGCTGATGTTGGGCGAAGCCGGTGGCGGCTAGCCGGTCCGCCGGTACGCCCTGCTGGATCAGGAACTTCACCACGGATATCGCCCGTGCGGATGACAGTTCCCAGTTCGATGGGAACTGGGCTGTGGCGATCGGGATTGGGTCGGTATGCCCGTCGACCCGCATCACCCAGGCCAGGTCGCTGGGGATCTCACGCGAAATCTGCAACAGCGTCTGAGCCAGCTGGGCCATCTGCGCCTGACCGCCGGGTTCCAGTTCCGCCGAGCCGGACGCGAACAGCACCTCCGACTGGAACACGAAACGGTCACCGACGATCTGAATGCCCGGCCGGTTGCCCAGCACCTCGCGCAGTCGGCCGAAGAACTCCGACCGGTAGCGCGACAACTCCTCGACCCGGCTTGCCAGCGCCCGGTTCAGGCGCTTGCCCAGGTCGGCGATGGTGACCTGGTTTTCCTTGTCCTTGATATCGGCTGCGTCAAGGGCGGCATTCAACCGCTCTATCTCTATCCGCAACGCCGAGACCTGCTGGTTCAACAGGGCGATCTGGCTCCGCTGATCTTCGCTAAGCTTGCGCTCGGCCTCGTTCTCGCCTTCGAGTTTGGCGTAGAGGTCGAGCAATTCCGACAGCCGGACCTCACGCTCTTCGATCTCCTTTTGCGCGAGCACGGTGCGCTCTTCCGCGTCGTCCAGCTCAGCTTGCAGCTCCTTCGTGCGATCGCGCAGCTCACCCAGCTCCTGGTCCCGTTGCTCCAGCGTTCCCGTGAGCGTGCTGATCTCGGATTCGAGCTTTTGCCGCAGTTCCTGCAGCGTGCTGATGTCGCGCTTCAGGCTCTCCAGTTGCAGCAACTGCTGTTGCAACTCATCGTCCTTGGCGGCCAGCGCCGACTGACTGGAAGCGAGATCGGATTCAGCGCGTTCGGCGCGCGCCGTCATCGCCGCCAGCGCCTCGCTCAGTTGATCTCGGGCCGCCACGCTCTCCTGCAACGACGACGACAACTGGGCAATATTGAGCCGTAGATCGGCATTCGCCTGCCGCTCCAGATCGAGTAGTTCAGCCAGTTCGTTGACCTGTTCGCCCAGGCGCTGCAGCGCCTCGTCCTTGCCGGTGATAGCCTGGCTCAACAGCACCTGTGCCAGGACGAACACGACCAGCAGGAAGATGATGACCAGGAGCAGCGTCGCCAGGGCGTCGACGAAGCCGGGCCAGATATTCTCCGACCCCCGTGCCTTGCCGCGAAGCCTGCCCATCGCCATGGTTTGCGTCCGCGCCGCTTGCTACTGGGCTTCTTCTGCCAGGGCGGCGATGGTCCGCGCCAGCAGTTTGATCTCGCTGCGTATCTCGGCCACGGACTGGCTGCGGCCCTCATTGACGTCGCTCAACATACGCTGCAGATAGACGTCCATATTCCGCAGATGGCCGCGGCTGGCCTCGTCCAGGCCGCCGACCTGTCCTTCGGTCAGTCCAGCCAGCCTCTGCATCACCGGCTTCAACTCCATCTGGTGTTCGACCAGCTTCACCATCAGGTTCTGTTCCGCCCGCATCTGGTCGGTCAGCGCGGCCAGCCGCTCGGCCAGCGTGTTCATTGTCGCCTGGTTGGCGCCGCGATTGTCCTCGGCCCGGGCAATGGTGCGCTGCAGATTCTCCAGACTGTCCGCCGTCTGCTCCAGCAGCGCCTGGACGTAGGCCGGTACCGACTGGTCCCCCTCGACGATGCCGCCGCCGCCCGACAGCCGCGTATATCCCGACAGCCATTCTTCCAGATCATTGTAGAAGCGGTTCTGCGCCTGGCTCGCCTGCAGTTCCAGGAAGCCCAGAACCAGGCTGCCGGCGAGACCGAACAGGGACGACGAGAATGCCACCGCCATGCCGTTCAGCGGCGCTTCCAGGCCCGCCTTCAGGTCGCCGAAGACGCTGGCGAAGTCGCCGGACGCGATCGTCAGGTTGCTGATCGTCACGCCGACGGACCCGATGGTTTCCAAAAGGCCCCAGAACGTGCCGAGCAGGCCGAGAAAGATCAGCAGTCCAATCAGGTAGCGCGAGATATCGCGGCTTTCGTCCAGCCGCGAACTGATGGAGTCGAGGATCGACCGGGTGGACATTGCAGACAGCGACATCCGGCTGCCGGACCGCTCGCCGAGCATCGCTGCCATCGGAGCCAAAAGCGCCGGTGGCTCCTGTACCGACATGCCGGGTTCGCCGCGCTGAAAGGTACGCAGCCAATCAACCTCGGGGCGTAGCATGATGACCTGGCGGAAGGCGAACACGACACCGAACACCAGGGTCGCCAGAATCAGGCCGTTCAGCACCGGATTGGCGAGAAAGGCGCGCAGCAAAGGACCGTAAAGCAGCGCCGCGGCGACGATAACGATGACCAGGAAGATCACCATTCGTATCAGAAAACGGTCAGGCCGGGTCACGCCAAGCGCTCCTTCACATCATCACCGTCATGCCTGACCGCATCGCGCGTGGCAGGACGTCAAACTCTCTCAGGGTTCCAGCAGCACAATGTCCACACGGTCTGCTGGGCCACTGTCCCGGGCGATGCCAAGTGCCCGCACGTCGATGCGTGTGCTGCGCATGCCGTTTTCGATGAGGTAGGACCGAACGGCCAATGCACGGGATAATGACAGCCGACGCGCCTTGGAAGAGTTCTGGTCGTCCGACTCGGCATAGGCTTTGAGTTGCAGGCGCCCGTCGCCGTCGCGCATCTGCTGGGCAATGGCTGCGAGCTTCCGTTCGGTCTCTGTGCCCAGCGCGGCGCTACCGCTGCGGAACGGAATCTGCAGCATGTCGCCCTGTTTCAGCAGGGCCGTCTGCACTCCGGTGCTGCGTGGCACTGTCGCTGGTGCGACTGGCTCGGGTGCCGGTGTCGCTCGCGCACTGACCGTTGGTGCGGCCGGCTGCGGGGCGGCTGGCTTGGGCGTTGCGGCTGGTGCCGGCGTTGGTGCCGGCGGCGGCGGCGGCGGCGTGACCCGCGTGCTGCGGGTCGCCGGTGCCGGTTGAGGCGGTGCCGGTGCAATCCGCCTGGCGCTCAGACCGTTGTCCGGTGCTGGTGCGCGCGGGATGCTGGCGATACTTGGGGTGGCCGGCTTCGGCGGTGCCGGCTTTGTCGGTACGGCGGGTTTCGCGGTGCGTGGTGCCGGCGTGACCGGCTGCTCAGGTTTGGGCGCCGCCAGCGGTGGCGTGGCAGGTTTGGCGGCCGCGACCGGCTTTGGCGTGTCCTGCGTTGTCGTCCGGCGTGGTACCGCCGGCTTGCTGCTTGGCGCTGGCTGGGTGGCTGGAGCGGTTGCCACGCTCGGGGGCGCTGACGCCTTGGAGGCCGGTTTTGCGGCCGGTTTCGGCGCGGCCGCCCGCGGCGGTGTCGGTTTTTGTAATGTGATACGCGGCGCCGGGGCTGGTGAAGGCGCCGGTGCAGCTTGACGCGTTGCGGGCGGCATCGCGCTGTCCAGATTGGGGATCAACAGCTGCCTCGGACCGCTAGTAATTCCCTGCCGTGGCACGGCCGGCATGGCAGATCGGCTGGCCGGCGCGCCACCCCCCTGAATGGCATCAAGATTGACCTCGACGCTAGGACGGCTGCTCGGCGTGCCGCCGATCACGGTCTGGGCTTGGGTCGGCGCTGTCGCGAGCAGCAGCGCCGGCACCGCCATCCAGCATACCGCCAGCGGCCGCCGGTGCGGGCTTCCAAAGATGTTCGCGCGGGAGATGGGTGATGCCCTCATCTGAAAATTTCTAGCTAAATCACACATTTAACCGGCAGCCACAGCCAACATGCCGAGTTGTCGGGCACGATAACCCAGGCGCGTGGTTGGGGGCAACGGCCACGGCCGGCTCGGAACGGGCGCCATTGCTGTGGGCACGATCCGGAAGGCGGCCGGCGACCGCCGGAAAGGCGTTCAGGTCGCTGGCCTATGCCGTCTTTCGGGCCTCGCGAAACAGCCGTTGCAGACGGCCATGGATGGCTTCGTTGCCGGCCAGTACGTCGCCGGTTTTCATCACATCGCTGCTGCCATCGCGCCGGGAGACCACGCCGCCGGCCTCGCGCACCAACAAGACCCCGGCGGCAATGTCCCAAGCCGCGAGCCCGGTTTCCCAGAACGCGTCGAACCGTCCGGCGGCGACATAAGCCAGGTCGAGCGATGCCGCGCCAAGGCGCCGGACCGCGGCGACGTTGCTCATGGTCGCCTGCAGCTCAGCCAGATAATGCGGCGTCGCCGGCCGGCCGATCTGCGCCAGGCCGGTGCCAACGACGCAGGTTTCAAGTTGCATCCGCGCCGATACCCGGAGCCGTCGGTCGTTCAGGTAGGCGCCGGCGCCGCGTTCGGCCCAATAGAGTTCGTCCGTCAGGGGCTGGTAGACCACGCCGGCGACGATGTTGCCGTCCTGTTCCAGCGCCAGCGAGATAGCAAAATGCGGGATGCCGTGCAGGAAGTTGGTGGTGCCGTCGATCGGATCGATGATCCAGCGGTGGCGGCCGTCTCGAGCCGCTACTTCCTCGCCCTCTTCCGGCAGCAGGCCGAAGTCAGGCCGCGCCTTCAGCAGTTCTTCGCTGAGGATGTGTTCGGTCCGGGTGTCGGCCTTGGAGACGAAATCGCCCGGTCCCTTGCGTGAAACCTGCAGGTTCTCGACTTCGCCGAAGTCACGCACCAGTGCCCGCGCGGCCTTGCGCGCGGCCGTCTGCATTACGTTGATTTGTGCCGATTTCAGCGCCATGTCCATTCCGTGCCGGCGCGTACCGGCATCCATACTCGTGTGTCTTACAAACGATATGCGGCGTGGCCCGCCTGCCGCCGCGCGGCAGACGGTTCGTCTTGAACGGTCAGTCCGCCCGCTTCACGTAGCTGCCGTCTTCGGTGGCGATAACGACCTTCTCGCCTGTGGTCACGAACGGCGGCACCATCGTCCGCATACCGTTGTCCAGCATCGCCGGCTTGTAGGATGCGGCGGCGGTCTGCCCTTTCACCACCGGCTCGGTTTCGGTCACTTCCAGCGTGACATGCTCCGGCAGGGCGATGCCGATCGGCTCTTCCTCGTAACTCTCGACCTGGCAGGTCATACCGTCCTGCAGATACTGCGCCTGCTCACCGAGCAAATCGCCGTTCAGGTTGATCTGTTCGTAGGACTCCAAGTCCATGAAGGTATACATGTCGCCGTCGGAGAACAGGTACTGGTAGTCCTTCTGGTCGAGGCGCACACGCTCGACCGACTCTGACGCCCGGAACCGCTCGTTCAGCTTGCTGCCGTCGCGCAGGTTGCGCAGTTCGACCTGCAGATAGGCACCGCCTTTGCCTGGCTGCGTGTGAGCGATCTTTACGGCCCGCCACAGGCCACCCTTGTGCTCGATCACGTTGCCCGGGCGAATCGCGTTTCCGTTGATTTTCATGACTATACTGTCCGTCGTCGTTCTGGTGCCCCGGGCCGGCCAGGGCGCGCGGAAACTACCAACAGCCCGGATCATTAGCAACGCTAGAAGCGGCGGCGCGCAGCCGCCTTGCCGGGGTGCTGCGGGCTGATAAGCTGCGACCTCCCGATTAACCATGAAACACGTCGACATAAGGGAGTAGACCATGGACATCGTCCGTCACCACACCAGCCCGCGCATGAGCCAGATCGTCGAGCACAACGGCACGATCTATCTCGCGGGGCAGGTCGCCGACGATAAGAATGCCGACATCAAGACCCAGACCCAACAGATCCTGGCAAAGATCGACAAGCTTCTGGCCGAGGCCGGCAGCGATAAGTCGAAGCTGTTGTGGGCGCAACTCTGGGTCACCGATATGCGCAACTTCGGCGCCATGAACGAGGTGTGGGACGCCTGGGTCGATCCGGCCAATCCACCGGCTCGTGCCGGCCTGTGCAGCGACCTGGCTTTACCGGAATTCCTGGTCGAAATCATGGTGATCGCGGCGAAGTAACCGGCAACGCGGCGGCCGAATGGCGGGCCCTGACTTGTGCTGTCATATATTTTCCATAACACTTGCCGGGGTGAGTGTTCGATGACATGGCGGGAGAGTGTGCATGTTCAATGTCGATGCGCTTGACGGGCCCTTCGGCGTTCGCGTCGCAGGCATCAACTGCGCCCGGCCGATCGGCGACGACACCATGCATGGTCTGGCCGAGCTGCTGCACCACAACCGTCTTATCGTGTTCAAGCATCAGACTTTCACCCCGGCGGAATACCTGCGGTTCGGTACCTATTGGGGCACGCCGCATCCGCATGTTCTCGACCATCTGCGCATGCCGGGGTTCCCCGGCATCATGTCGATCGGCAACACCGAGACGAAGGACGAGGACGACAACGTGCGTAACGGCGCCGCGTTCTGGCACACCGACCAGAGTTACGAAGCGGAGCCATCGAGCGCCACCATGCTTTACTGTCTGAAGGCGCCGGCGGCGGGTGGCGAAACCCAGATCGCCGACATGCTGAGTGCCTATGAAACCCTGCCGACCGATCTGAAGCACCGGATTGACGGCCTGAGCGCATTTCATCTCTACGGTGCCGCCAGCGGCCGCGATGGCGAGGAGAAGGCGGCCTGGTTCAATTCCGAGCAACAGGAAGCGCGCGTGCCGATGGTGCGGCACCCGTTGGCCCGGCCGCATCCGATCACCGGTCATCGGGCGCTCTATGCCGTGGCTGGCACGGCCGTTGCGGTGGAGGGGCTGTCGCACGCGGAAAGCGACGAGCTGCTGACGCTTTTGAAACGGCACGCCCTGCAGGAGCGCTTCATCTACCGGCACCGATACGAGCCGGGGGACGTGGCGATCTACGACACCTCGTTGACGCTCCATTCCGCCACGCCGATCGACGTTGCCGATGGGCCGGAAAGCGAACGGTTGATGTGGCGCATTTCGGTAAAGGGTCGGCCACCAGCCTGCCACTGAGGTTTCAGCCGTCGTGGCGCAGCGGCTTCGACATCAGGTGCCGGCCATGGCTGCGATAGCCCAACTCGCCATAGAGTTTGGCGGCGCGCCGGTTGTCCGGCTCGACCTCGAGGCACAGGCGCCGCGCGCCGGCGGCCTGGCTCTCTCGTTCGGCAAAAGCGATGGCCTCGTGGCCCAGGCCGCGGCCGCGTGCCGTCGGCACCAGGTAGATCTCGTCCAGGAAGAAGTCGCCGCCCCCGGTCTCCAGCGAGAACCCCTGGGTGACGCACAGGTAGCCGGCGATCTCGCCGTCCAGCTCGACCAGCCATAGCGACGCCAGCGGCGTATCGGCGAGGATGGCGTCCACGGCCGCCGTTGCGTTGGCCAGCGAAAAGCTCTGTCCGTCCTCGTCGGCATAGGCGCGCATCAACTCCAGCACCTTGATGCGATGTGCCGGGGCAAGAGGCAGGAAGCGGGTGGTCATGGTCGTGCGCGCCGCATCGATCAGCCGGCGGCCGGCCGCCGTGCCAGGCAGCGGGCGATTTCCGTGTTGAAGTCGGCGACCGCCTGACGCGGTCCGGCGGCATAGTCCCAGACCCCCGCTACGACGGCGAGGAAATCGGCGCCGGCCGTCACCAGCGGCGCGCAATTGCCGACGGTAATGCCGCCAATAGCGACGCACGGAATCTCGAATAGTTCCGACCACCATTCCAGCAGCGCGACGTCGGCCCGGGTCTTCGGTTGTTTCGTCCCGGTGGCAAAAAAGGCGCCGAACGCGACATAGTCCGCGCCGGCCTCGCCGGCCTCCATCGCCAGATGACGCGAGTCGTGGCAGGTCACGCCGACGATCCGGTCGGGGCCGACAAGACGCCGCGCCTCGTCGTAGCTGTGGTCCTCCTGACCGACATGGCAGCCGTCGGCGCCCAGTTCTGCCGCAAGGTCTGCACGGTCGTTCACCAGGAAGGCGACATCGGCGGCATGCGCCACCGGCATCAGCACCTCGGCGGCCCGGCGTACCTCGTCGTCCGGCACGTCCTTCAACCGCAATTGCAGGCAGGCGACGTCACCGCCGTCGAGCGCCGCCTTGAGCGTCTCCGAAAACGCCGCCGGGTCGAGCCGCGGCGGCGTGATCAGGTAGAGCCGGCAGTCCCCCGGCGCGGCGTCGGGTTCGGCCATCGCGCTCAGGCGGCCTGCTCCAGCTCGGGCTTGTAGTCGCCGCTGCGGGCCAGCCCGTTCATTCGCGCCCGATGGGCGTAGGCGGCCTGCGCCGCGGCGACATTCTCCGCCTTGCCGCCCCACGCCTTCAGGGCCGAGGCCTGCAGCGCGCGGCCATAGGAGAAGCTGAGTTGCCAGGGATGCACGCCGAGTGCGTTCATCGCGTTCAGATGCGCCGTCGCTTCCTGTTCCGACTGGCCGCCGGACAGGAAGGCAATGCCGGGCACGGCGGCCGGCACATGCCGGCGCAGCACCTTCACGGTCATCGCCGCGACCTCTTCGACGCTGTTCTGCTGTGCACACTTCTTGCCCGGCACGACCATGTTCGGTTTCAGCACCATGCCTTCGAGCTGCACCCGCTGCTCGTACAAATGGTTGAACACGATCTGCAGTGCATCTTCCGTCACCTGCCGGCAGCGTTCGATGTCATGACCGCCATCCATGAGCACTTCCGGCTCGACGATTGGCACCAGTCCCGCTTCCTGCGACAGGGCGGCATAGCGCGCCAGCGCCTGGGCATTGGCTTCGATGCAGTAGCGGCTCGGAATGCCGTCGGCGATGTCGATCACCGCGCGCCATTTGGTGAAGCGGGCGCCGAGGTCGGCGTACTCGGCCAGCCGGTCGCGCAGGCCATCCAGGCCCTCGGTGATCTTCTCGCCGGGAGCGCCGGCCAGGTCCTTGGCGCCGGTGTCGACCTTGATGCCCGGCAGGATGCCCTGATCCTGCAGCAGTTTTGCGAAGGGTACGCCGTCTTCGGTCGCCTGCCGCAGCGTCTCGTCATACAGGATCACGCCGCCGATGTGTGCCGCCGCACCTTCGGTGGTGAACAACAATTGCCGGTAGCCGCGGCGGTTCTGCTCGGTCGACTCGACATTGATACTGTCGAGCCGCTTGGCAATGGTGCCGGTACTCTCATCGGCGGCCAGTATTCCCTTGCCGGGGGCCACCATCGCCTGTGCGTTCGCGATGATATCGAGACCTGACATTTCCCTGCTCCCTATCGATGCTGTGCGACGGAACGCGGCGCCCGGCGGCGCCGGATCACTCCTTGCCCTGATAGATGCGGATGATCCGGTCCAGCATCGCCAGCGCCTCGTCGCGCGGCCGCTGGAACGTGTTGCGGCCGATGATCGAGCCGTTGCCGCCGCCGTCCCGGATCACCCGGGCATCTTCATAGACCTGGTCGGCACCCTTCTTGGCGCCACCGGAAAATACCACGATCCGGCGGCCATTGAACGCCGATTGCATGATATGGCCGACCCGTGCGGCGGCGGTCGCGATGTCGACGTCGTTCTGCTTGTAAGCTTTCTCGGCCTCGCCCTGCATCAGATGATCGCTCGGCAGCTTCACCTTGATGACGTGTGCGCCCATCAGGGCGGCGATGTGGGCAGCGTAGGCGGCGACATCCATCGCCGTCTCGCCTTCCTTGGTGACATCGCCGCCGCGCGGGTAGGACCACATCACCACGGCCAGGCCGCAGGCCTTCGCCTCTTCGGCCATCTCGCGGATCTCTTCCATCATCTCGTAGGACGCTTCGGAGCCCGGATAGATGGTGAAGCCGATGGCCGCGCAGCCAAGGCGCAATGCGTCCTGCACGGAGGCGGTGATCGCCTGGTCCTTCGGCGGTGCGCTGGGGTACAGCGAATTGGCGCTGTTCATCTTCAGGATCAGCGGGATCTGCCCGGCGAAGCTGTCGGCGCCGGCCTCGACCATGCCCAGCGGCGTGGCGAAGGCGTTTAGGCCGGCGTCGACCGCCAATTGGAAATGGTAGTGCGGGTCGTAGGCGTCAGGGTTCGGCGCGAAGCTGCGTGCCGGCCCATGCTCGAATCCCTGGTCGACCGGCAGGATGACCATCTTGCCGGTCCCGGCCAGTTTGCCGGTCATCAGCATGCGGGCCAGATTGGCTTTCGTGCCGGGATTGTCGCTTTCGTAATGGCTGAGGATTTGGCGAACCTTGCGGGTGAGTCTCATGGCGCATCCGGTATGTTTTTGGGCGTTGGGACGGGGTGAAATCTGTGCCGGTTGAATAGCGCAGGCACCCCGGGGTTGCAATTGAGCAGCAGGGTTAATGCGCGCGTTTTAGGCTCTCGCGGCAAGCTTTGGCGGCATCGGCCGCGCTGGCCAGATCGACTGCCGCAGGCCGCGACGCCAGCACCTCCGCGCCATGCTGGCGGGCGATGTCCCGGACCCGGCGCCGGGCGCCCCGGTGACCACCCAGCACCAGGACCTGCCAGCCCATGTCGAGCGCGAACAGCGCCAGTCCTGCGTCGTCGCCACAATCGAGGATCAGGCGGACATGAACGGCTTCGTCGGTTAGCGATTCGAGGTGCCGGGCCCGCTCCAGCAGGTTTCTGTAGAACGCCGGTCCGGCATAGCTGGCGGCATTCGGCGGGGTGATCAGGGTGAGGGGCCGGCCGGCGTCGGATGCGGTCCGTAATGCCAGACGGATGTGGTCGAGGGTGTGGACGACCAGGGCTGGCCGCGCCATCGCGCCTAGTCCGAGAGAGCCGCGACGCCGGGCAGGGTCTTGCCCTCCAGCCACTCCAGAAACGCGCCGCCGGCAGTCGAGACATAGGTGAAGGAGTCCATGACACCGGCATGCCGCAACGCTGCTACGGTATCGCCGCCGCCAGCCACCGACACCAGGGTGCCGTCGCGGGTCAGGCCCGCCGCCGTCTTGGCGACCTCGTTGGTGCCGGCATCGAACGGTGCCACTTCGAACGCGCCCAGCGGGCCGTTCCACAGCACGGTCTTGCAGGTCGCCAGCCGTTCGCACAGGTCGATTGCGGTGCGCGGACCGACGTCGAGGATCATCATTTCCGCCGGTACCTTCTCGACCGCGATGGTCGCCGTGTCGACCCCGGCCTCAAGCGCGTGGGCCACCACGACGTCGACGGGCAGCATGATCTCGCAGCCGTTCTTGTCCGCGTTTGTCATGATCTCGCGTGCGGTATCGGCCATGTCGGCCTCGCACAAGGACGCACCGACCTCGACGCCGCGGGCGTGCAGGAAAGTGTTGGCCATGCCGCCGCCGATGATCAGCACATCGACCTTGTCCAGCAGGTGGCCCAGCACCGCGAGCTTGGTCGATACCTTGGCGCCGCCGACCAGCGCCGCGACCGGCCGTTCCGGCGCCGACAGGGCGGCGTCGAGCGCCTTCAATTCGGCTTCCATCGACCGGCCGGCGGCCGACGGCAGCAGATGCGCCAGCCCCTCGGTCGACGCATGAGCACGGTGCGAACAGGAGAAGGCGTCGTTGACGTAAATGTCGCCGAGTGCGGCCAGTTGCCTGGCGAAAGCCGCATCGTTGGCTTCCTCGCCGGCTTCGTAACGCACATTCTCGACCAGCACGATATCGCCGTCGGCCATGCCGGCGATGCCGGCCTCGGCGTCGTCCAGTGCCAGAAAACCGACCGGACGGCCGACCGACCCGCTCAATGGCGTGGCAATCGGTGCCAGCGACATCTCCGGCACCGGCTTGCCCTTCGGCCGGCCGAAGTGTGACAGCACGACGACGCGCGCGCCTTTCTCGGCCAGTTCCTTAAGCGTCGGTGCCGTGCGCTCGATGCGTGTCGCGTCGCTGACCTTGCCGTCCTGCATCGGCACGTTCAGGTCGCAGCGCACCAGTACGCGCTGGCCGGCGACGTCGAGGTCGTCAAGCGTTCGGTATGCCGCCACTTTGCCGCTCCATTGGCTGGCGGCCGGGCACAGGCCCGGCCGTTCATCGGGCTCGCAGGTCAGATCAGCCCAGTTTACCCATGGCGACGGCGGTGTCGCTCATCCGGTTGGAGAAGCCCCACTCGTTGTCGTACCAGGACAGCACGCGCACGAAGCGCCCGTCGACAACCTGGGTCTGGGTCAGATCGAAGGCCGAACTGGCCGGGTTGTGATTGAAATCGACCGACACCAGCGGCTCGTTGTTGGCAGTCAGAATACCCTTCAGTTTGCCGGCCGCGGCCTTTGAAATCGCTTCGTTCACCGCTTCCACGGTGGTGGCCTTCTTGGCGCGGAACGTGAGGTCGATCATCGACACATTCGGCGTCGGCACGCGGATCGCGGTACCGTCAAGCTTGCCGGCCAGTTCCGGCAGCACCAGGCCGACCGCCCGGGCAGCGCCGGTCGAGGTCGGGATCATCGACATTGCCGCCGCGCGGGCGCGGTGCAGATCCTTGTGCAGCGTATCCAGCACCGGCTGGTCGCCGGTGTAGGCATGCACCGTGGTCATGAAGCCGTGCTCGATGCCGATCGCCTGGTTCAGCACGAAGGCCACCGGCGCCAGGCAGTTCGTCGTGCATGAGGCGTTCGAGACGACCTTGTGAGACTTGCGCAGCTTCTTGTCATTGACGCCGTAAACCACGGTCAGATCGGCGCCGCTGGCCGGGGCCGAGACCAGCACCCGCTTGGCGCCGGCATCGAGATGCGCCGAGGCGGCCTCCTTCGAGGCAAAGATGCCGGTGCATTCCAGGGCGACGTCGACCTTCAGCTTGTCCCACGGCAGCTTGCTCGGGTCGCGCTCGGCCGAAACGGCAATACTGCCGCGGCCGATGTTCATGCCGGTCTTGGTGGTCCGGACCTTGCCCTGGAACGGGCCGTGCACGGAATCGTAGCGCAGCAGGTGGGCGTTGGTCTCGATCGGTCCCAGATCGTTGATGCCGACGACTTCGATGTCCTTGCGACCCGACTCGTGGATCGCCCGCAACACCAGGCGGCCAATGCGGCCAAAACCGTTAATCGCTACGCGGACTGGCATGTCTTACTCCCTATCAGCGGTGCTTTGTGGTGAGTGGCAGGCCGGGTCGCATCATGTCGTGGCGGTGGTCCGGGCCTAGAGAAGTGCCTTGGCCGTTTCGGCGACGGCGTCGGCGGTAATGCCGAAATGCTTGTACAAGTCCTTGGCGGGGGCCGACGCGCCGAAACCGGTCATGCCGACAAAGCCGCCGTCAGGGCCGATGCAGCGGTCCCAGCCGTCGCGCGTCGCGGCCTCGACGGCGACGCGCACGGTGTCCGGTCCCAGGATGCCGTCGCGATAGGCGCGGTCCTGCTGCCAGAACAATTCCATACACGGTACCGACACCACGCGCGTCGGCGTTCCGGCGCTCTGCAGGATGTTACGCGCCGCTACCGCGATCGATACTTCCGATCCGGTCGCGAGCAGTGTCACTGCAGCTTTGCCCTGCGCGGCAATCAACTCGTAGGCGCCGCGGCGGCATGGATTGTCGTCGGACGGTTCCAGCCGCACCGCCGGTACGCCCTGACGGGTCAGCGCCAAGACGGACGGCGTCGACTTGCTGTTCAGCGCCAGTTCCCAGCACTCGGCCGTTTCCATGGCGTCGGCCGGGCGGAACACCTGCAGGTTGGGAATCGCGCGCAGCGCCGCCAGATGTTCGACCGGCTGATGCGTTGGGCCGTCTTCGCCAAGACCGATGGAGTCATGCGTCAGCACATAGATGACCCGCTGGTGCATCATCGCCGACAGCCGGATCGACGGCCGGCAGTAATCCGAGAACACCAGGAAGGTGCCGCTGTAGGGAATGACTCCGCCATGCAGCGCCATGCCGTTCATCGCCGCAGCCATGCCATGTTCGCGCACGCCGTAATGCAGGTATCGGCCGGAAAAATCGGTCGGCGTGATGGCGCGGTGCTGCGAGGTCAGCGTGTTGTTGGAGCCGGTCAGATCGGCCGACCCGCCGATCGTCTCCATCACCACGTCGTTGATCACTTCCAGCGCCTTGCCGGATGCCGCGCGCGTCGCCAGCGTCGGTTTTTCGTCGGCGAGGCCGGTGCGGTACTGCGTCAATGCGTCGGCCAACTCGGCCGGCAGGTCGCCGGCCATCGCCCGCTCGAACGCCGTGCGGATCTCCGGGTCGGCGGCCTGCAGTCGCTGCTGCCAATCCGCGTGCGCCTTGCTGCCCTCAGCCCCGGCATCGCGCCAGGCTGACAACAGGTCGTCGGGAATCTGAAACGGCTGATGCGGCCAGCCGAGTTTTTCGCGCGTGCCGGCGATCTCGTCTTCACCCAGCGGTGCACCATGGGTGGCGGCGGTGCCGGCCTTGGTCGGCGCGCCGAAGCCAATGGTCGTGCGGGCTGCGATCAGCGTCGGCCGGTCGGACTCGCGCGCGGCCGACAGTGCTGCGGCGATCGCCACCGGGTCATGCCCGTCGATGCGGTCGACCGCCCAGCCGTAGGCGGTGAAGCGCTGCAGCTGGTCGTCGTTTACCGACAGGTCGGTCGATCCGTCGATCGAGATCTGGTTGTCGTCGAACAGCACGATCAGCTTGCTCAACTTCAGATGCCCCGCCAGTGACGCCGCCTCGTGGCTGACGCCTTCCATCAGGCAGCCGTCGCCGGCCAGCACGTAGGTGCGATGGTCGACCAGGTCGTCGCCGAAGCGCGCGGCCAGGATGCGTTCGGCGATGGCCATGCCGACACCGTTCGCCAGGCCCTGGCCCAGCGGCCCCGTCGTCGTTTCGATCCCACTTGCGGCGCCGTACTCGGGATGGCCGGCGGTGCGGCTGTCGAGCTGCCGGAACTTGCGCAACTGCCCGATGTCCATGTCTTCATAGCCGGTCAGGTACAGCAGCGAGTACAGCAGCATCGACCCATGCCCGGCCGACAGCACGAAGCGGTCGCGGTCCGGCCAGCGCGGCGCGCTTGGGTCGTACTTCAGGACCTGGGTGAACAGCACCGTCGCCATGTCGGCGGCGCCCATCGGCATGCCGGGATGGCCCGAGTTGGCCGCCTGCACGGCGTCCATCGCAAGCGCACGGATGGCATTCGCCATATCATTATGCAGGGCGGGGTTGTCTTTGGGTGTCATGCGGGTCTCGATCGCGCCGCAGGTGCGTTCAGAAAGGCAAATCGGGCTGGCCGGACCGTCTTGCGCCGGCTGCTCGTGTGCATCGTGAAAAATGTGCCGGCCGCAGGCTGGCCGGCCCGTAAGTCGCGGCCAACATAGCGCTTCGCCCTGACAGGTCAACAGCGAATCCGGGCGCTGTCACGGCGGATTTCCGGGTATTGACGGCGGCGCTGTTGACGGGGTTCGAGGCGGCAGCCTACCCTCGCCGCAATCTGAACGACAAGGACCGTCGTGACAGGCGGCCAGGACTGGGGGATGACCGGCGAAGACGATGCGAAGCTGAGACTGGAGCAGGCGATATCGCGGCTCGAGGCAGCGTTGAGCAACCTGGCTGCGCGCAAATCGGCGTCCGAACAGGACAACGTTCGCCTGCGCGGCGAGAAGGATGCATTGTCGGCCGAACTGGCCAGCGCCCGCGCGGAGAACGAGACGCTGCGTCAGCAGCTCGCGGATCTGCAAGGCAGCTATACGACGTTGGAGGAGACGACGGACGCCGTGTCCCACCGTCTCGATGCGGCAATCGACGAACTGCGCAAACTGATGGCGGACTGATAATGGGACAGATCACCGTAAAGGTTAACGGGCGCGAGTTTGACATTACCTGCGGTGACGGCGAGGAAGAGCGCGTCGTCGAGTTGGCGCAGTACGTCAACGGGCGGGTCAACGAGATCCTCGACAAGGTGGGCCAGGTGGGTGAAGCGCGGGTGCTGCTGATGGCCGCGCTGGTCGTCGCCGATGAACTGGCGGACGCCTACCAGCGCATCGACGAAATGGAAGGTCGCACGACAAGTGAAGAGGGCCTCGACGGCCTCGCGCACCGCATCGACGACATTGCCGCCCGTCTGGAAAGCGCCTAAGTATCCGACGGGGCGGGCACTGTGGTGCTCGACAGTACTTACGCGCCCTGGGCCAATAAATACCGTTCGGGAGCTACCACTGACGGGACCCTGGTCCTGTTATTGCGGCGCCCACCTGCATTTGCAGGCCACAGCGGAGCGATAACGCTGACGGCTCGCACGGTCCCGCCCCACCCTTGCCCCGGCCGACGGCAATGACAGGCCACGAAGCTGACGACCCGAAAGCAGCGAAGAAAGCACTTCGCCAGGACATGCAGGCGCGGCGCCGGGCGTTGCAGGCCGACGCGCGTACAGCCGCGCACACCGGACTCTTGACCCGCCTGCGCGACGACCCGGTCTGGACCGACGGTGGCGTGGTCTCGGGCTATTGGCCGCTTGACGACGAGTTCGACATCCGTCCGGTGCTGACGCTGCTGGCCGATCGCGATGTTACCGTGGGCCTGCCGGTGGTGGTTGCCACCGGTCAGCCGCTGGTATTTCGCCGCTGGACTCCGGACACGCGCATGTCGTTGGATAGATTTGGCATTTCCGTGCCGCCGTCCGAATCCGAGGTGGTGGTCCCGGATGTGCTGCTCGTGCCGTTGCTGGCATTCGACCGCGAAGGTCGTCGCCTTGGCTACGGAGGCGGGTTCTACGACCGCACGCTGGCACAGCTGCGATCGTCGCCGGGCGCCGTTTTGGCATTCGGTGTCGCCTATGCGATGCAGCAGGTGCCGCGCGTGCCGCACGACCGGTTCGATCAGCCGCTGGACGGCGTCGTAACAGAAAAAAACACCTTCCGGTTCGAGGTGGCGCGCCAAGGGGGAAACCGGCCATGGGAGTAGCCGGCATGTGGCGTAATCGGGAGTGATCGGGAGGCGTTTCGCGTGAAGTTACTGTATCTGGGAGATTTGGTGGGCAGGTCCGGCCGTCAGGCTGTGGTCGAGGCCCTGCCGAAAATGCGGCGTGACCTGGCCGCGGATTTCGTCGTCGTGAATGGCGAGAACGCGGCCAGTGGCTTCGGGATTACCCCGAAGATCTGCGATGAAGTTTTCGCGGCCGGTGCGGATGCGATTGTCCTCGGCAACCATGCCTGGGATGCCCGCGACATCATCGGCCATATCGACAAGGAGCCGCGTCTGGTAAGGCCGCTGAACTTTCCCGATGGCACGCCAGGGCGTGGCATTGGCGTGTTCAACCTGCCCAACCGGCGCAAGGTTGTCGTCATTCAGGTCATGGGCCGCGTGTTCATGGAGGCGCTTGACGATCCGTTTATGGGGATCGAACGCGAACTGTCGAAGTACCGCCTGGGCGGCGACATCGCATGCATCTTCGTCGACATCCATGCCGAGGCGACGTCGGAAAAGACCGCCATGGGTCATGTCCTCGACGGCCGCGTCAGCTGCGTGTTCGGCACGCATACTCATGTACCGACGGCCGATGCCCAGGTGCTGCCTGGCGGCACGGCCTACATGTCCGATGTCGGCATGTGCGGCGATTACAACTCGGTGATCGGTATGGACAAGGAAGAACCGATCCGCCGTTTTACCCGTCGCATTCCGGGTGGCCGCTTCACGCCGGCGCTGGGCGATGCCACGGTATGCGGCGTGTTCGTCGAAACCGACGATCAGTCAGGACTGGCGTTGCGGGTTGAGCCGGTGCGGCAGGGCGGTCGGCTGGCACCGGCCTGGCCGGCGCCCGATCTGGTCACGGCATAGTCAATCGCTGCGCCTCTGGGCGCGGTAGCGATCGACCGGGTGGATCGTGGTTAGTTGGCGCGCGCCGTCTGCTTCAGCAGGTGCGCCGTGACGTCCTCGCAGCAGACGGCGATGCGGCGCAGATGGTCGGCGCGGTCAAGCGCGTCTTTACTGTCACCGGCCAGCGCCTGGTCGGTCAGTACGATGGCGGCGTTCAACGCCCGGGCACCGGGTTCGGTCGCCAGGTCGTCGACTTCGGCCAGGAGTTGTGAAAGCTGATCCGTCATGTCAGCGGGCGGGGTCATCTGCGACACGAGAGTGCGCCTCCAAGCAGTGGTCGGCCCGATGTCGGCCATCGGGGTACGCAGTCTGCGTCCGCTGAGTTAAAAAAACCTTAGGGCGGTCCGGCGCGTCGAAGTGGCGGTTTTGTGCGGGCGCCGGCCGCCAAAATCTTGCCATAAATGGCGAATAGGCCTATCTGCTGCGGCGAAACCCGACATTTGGTACCTTCGCGGTGATTCGCCGCATGGATTCGTTGTGAGTGCTTCACCGGTAGACGCAGCTCATTGATGGATTGGCGGCAATGCCCGCGGCGCCAGATGCGCATCGTCAAACACTGCGAGTACGGACAGGACAATGGCCGGCCATTCCCAATTCAAGAACATCATGTACCGAAAGGGCGCGCAGGACGCCAAGCGTGCACGCATGTTCACCAAGTTGGCACGTGAGATCACCGTTTCGGCCAAGCAGGGCCTGCCCGATCCGGATATGAATCCGCGCCTGCGCTCGGCGATCCAGGCCGCCCGTGGCGCCAACATGCCGAAGGACAACATCGACCGCGCCATCAAGCGGGCGGCGCAGGCCGGCGAGTCCGACAATTTCGAGGAGATGCGCTACGAGGGGTTTGGTCCCGGCGGTGTCGGCGTCATCGTCGATGCGCTGACCGACAACCGCAACCGTACAGCCTCGGAAGTCCGTGCCTGTTTCACCAAGCACGGCGGCAACATGGGTGAGACCGGCAGCGTCTCCTATCTGTTCGACCGTGTCGGCATGATCGACTACGCCGCCGATTCCGCCGGCCCGGACGAGATGTTCGAGGCCGCTGTCGATGCCGGCGCCGATGATGTGCAGAGCAGCGACGACGGCCACGAGATTACCTGCGCGGCCGATGCGCTGGCCGAGGTCGCCAAGGCATTGGAGGCCAGGTTCGGCGATCCCCGCACCGCGCGTCTCGGCTGGAAGCCGCAGACGTCGATTCCAATCGAAGGCAGTAGCGCCGAAACGCTGCTGCGGCTGCTGGAGGCCCTCGATGAGAATGATGACGTGCAGCAGGTTTCCGCCAATTTCGACATCGCCGACGACGTTTTGCAGCAGCTGAGCAACTGACGGAGGGGCGCGGAACGTGCGTCTGATCGGTATCGACCCCGGTCTGCAACGGACCGGCTGGGGCATCGTTGACGTCGGCAGCAGCCGGCTCGCGCATGTCGCCCATGGGGTCGTGGTGTCCGAAAAGTCGCTGCCGTTGGCTGAGCGCCTGCGCCAGCTTTACGAGCGGTTGGGTGACGTCTTGACGCAATGGGGCCCGCGTGAGGCCGCGGTCGAGGAAACCTTCGTCAACAAGAACCCGACGACGACGCTGCGTCTCGGGCAGGCGCGCGCCGTGGCCATGCTGGCACCGGCGATGGCCGGCCTGCCGGTCAGCGAATACACCCCCAACCTGGTGAAGAAATCGATCGTCGGTAACGGCCATGCCCAGAAGCAGCAGGTTGCGATGATGGTCCGCATGCTTCTGCCGACGGCCGGCGATGTGCGCGATGACGCTGCCGACGCGTTGGCGGTGGCGATCTGCCACGCCCATCACCGGCAGACGGAGCGGCGGGTGCAGGTCGCAGCAGCAGGTGGCGGGCGATGATTGCGAAGCTGTCCGGCCGGCTCGACGGCATTGTCGATGGCGGCTGCATCGTCGATGTCGGCGGCATCGGCTATCTCGTGTTCTGTTCCGGCCGCACGCTGGATGCCCTGCCGGACGCCGGCGCGGCCATGTCGCTGTTGATCGAAACGCACGTGCGTGAAGACCACATCCACCTGTTCGGCTTTACCGAAGCAGCGGAGCGTGACTGGTTCAACCTGCTGCTCGGTGTCCAGGGCGTCGGCGCGCGGGTCGCCCTCGGCATGTTGACGGTGCTTGCCCCGGGCGACATCGCCCAGGCTATCGTGGCGCAGGACAAGGCGACCCTGACGCGGGCGCCGAACGTCGGGCCGAAGCTTGCGGGGCGTATCTGCAGTGAGTTGAAAGACAAGGCCGGCAATCTGGCGATCGGCCCCGGCGTCGGCCGGCAGTCGGCCGCATCAGCGGATCGTGGCGCTGCCGGCGACGCGGCGGTGCCTTCGAACGATGCCGTCTCCGCACTGGTCAACCTCGGCTACCGTCAGGTCGATGCCTTCAGTGCGGTGCAGTCCGCCGCGGTCGATCTTGGCCCGGACGCCGATCTGCAGGCATTGATCCGGGTTAGCCTGAAAGCACTGGCGCGATGACGGACCCGTTCTCCGATCACCGGATCGTGTCGCCGGACGAGGCCGGCGGCGACGGCGCCGATCCTGGTTTGCGGCCGCAGGCGCTCGACGACTTTATCGGCCAGACCGCCGAAAAGGCGAACCTGAAAATCTACATCGAGGCCGCCCGCAGTCGCGGCGAGGCTCTGGACCACGTGCTGTTCTACGGGCCGCCCGGCCTTGGCAAGACGACCCTGTCGCAGATCGTCTCGCGCGAGCTTGGCGTGTCGTTTCGCGCGACCTCCGGCCCGGTGATCGCCAAGGCCGGCGATCTGGCCGCGATCCTGACGCATTTGCAGGAACGCGACGTCCTGTTCATCGATGAAATCCATCGGCTCAATCCGGCGGTCGAGGAAATCCTCTATCCGGCCATGGAGGATTTTCAACTCGACCTGGTGATCGGCGAGGGGCCAGCCGCGCGTAACGTGCGTATCGATTTGCCGCCGTTCACTCTGGTCGGCGCGACCACGCGCCTGGGCCTGCTCACCAACCCGTTGCGCGATCGTTTCGGAATCCCGGTGCGGCTCAACTACTACAACGTCGAGGAACTGGAGGAGATCGTTCGCCGCGGTGCCCGGCTGCTCGATGTCGAGTTGACCGACGATGGCGCGCGCGAAATCGCCCGCCGCTCTCGCGGGACGCCACGCGTGGCGGTGCGGCTGCTGCGCCGGGTGCGCGATTTCGCCACCGTGGCGGGTGCGACGGAGGTCGATGCGCTGAAGGCGGATGCCGCTCTGACCCGCCTTGAAGTCGACAAACTTGGTCTCGATGGTATGGATCGGCGCTACTTGTCGTGTATCGCCAATGACTTCGGTGGTGGGCCGGTCGGGGTCGAGACCCTGTCGGCATCACTGTCGGAACAGCGTGATGCGATCGAGGACATCATCGAACCGTTTCTGATTCAGCAGGGTCTGATGCAACGCACCCCGCGCGGCCGCCTGTTGACGCGGGGCGGGTTCGCGCATCTGGGCCTCGATATGCCCAAGGCGGTGGCACAGCAGCTCGACCTGATGGCGGGCGACCCCGGTGGCGACGAAGATGACTGACAATGCCGTCCGCTGTGAGGCCGGTGCGGCGCGGCATCGTTTTGCCCTGCGCATCTACTGGGAAGATACCGATGCCGGTGGCATCGTTTACTACGCCAACTATTTGAAGTTCATGGAACGCGCGCGCACCGACCTGGTGCAGCGTGCCGGGGTCGATCAGCGCCGGCTGCTGCGTGACGACGGTCTGATGTTTCCGGTGAAGCGATGCGACATCGAGTATCTGCGGCCGGCGTGTCTGGAGGACGAGGTGATTGTCGAGACCGCCGTCCGCAAGGTCGGCGGCGCCAGCATCGATCTGGCACAGGATGTTTTGCGACAGGATGAATTGTTGACCAAGGCGCATGTCCGCCTGGCCTGCATCGACCGCGACGGCCGCCCGCGTCGCCTGCCGGTGCAGGTAAAGCATGCGTTTGCCGGCATGGCCGGGGGTGAGGGGAGTTCGTAATCGATGGAGAATCAAGCGGTCGATGCCGTGGTGCTGGCCGGCTCGGTGGCGACCGACGACCTGTCGCTTTGGGGGCTGGTCCTCAAGGCCGACATGGTCGTCAAGATCGTCATGGCGATGCTGGTGCTGGCGTCGTTCTGGTGCTGGGCCATTATTTTCGAGAAGTGGATCCGGTTCCGCCGGCTGCGCAATCTGGCCGACGAATTTGAAGACGCGTTCTGGTCCGGCGGCAGTCTGGAAGACCTGTACGATCGCATCGGCGATCGGCCGAGCCATCCGATGGAGCTGCTGTTCGCCTCGGCGATGCGCGAATGGCGTCGGTCGACGGCACGCGGCCTGTCGACCGATGACTCTCTGCGGGCCGGCCTGCGCGACCGTATCGCCCAGGTCATGCACATCACGCTGACCCGCGAGGTCGAGCGGCTGGAACGTTACCTCAGCTTTCTCGCCACGGTCGGTTCGACCGCGCCGTTCATCGGCTTGTTCGGCACCGTCTGGGGCATCATGAACTCGTTCCAGTCGATCGCGTTGACCAAGAACACCAGCCTTGCCGTGGTCGCGCCCGGTATCGCCGAGGCGCTGTTCGCCACGGCGCTGGGTCTGATCGCGGCGATCCCTGCGGTAGTCGCCTATAACAAGCTGGCGACCGATCTCGGCCGCTATGCCACCCGGCTCGATGGTTTCGTCGGTGAGTTCACGGCGATCCTGTCGCGTCAGCTCGAAGACAGGCGGCGCTGATGGCCGGCCCGTTCCTCAATAGCGGCGGCGACCGCCGGCGTCCGGGTCACTTCCAGCAGATGTCGGACATCAACGTGACGCCGTTTGTCGATGTCATGCTGGTGCTTCTGGTGGTCTTCATGGTGACCGCGCCGCTGCTGACCGTCGGCGTGCCGGTCGACCTGCCGGAGGCCTCGACGCAAACCCTGCAAGGCAACGAGGAACCGCTGACCATTACGGTCCGCTCCGATGGCCGTGTCTTTCTGCAGGAAACCGAAGTCGCCGTGGCCGACCTGGTGCCGCGGCTGCAGGCGATCTCCGAGAACAACACCGACTCACGCATTTTCATGCGCGGCGACCGCAACGTCGATTACGGCACGGTCATGCAGGTCATGGGCACCATCAATGCGGCCGGCTACCGCAAAGTTGCCTTGGTCACGGAAGTGCCCAAGGCGGAAGGGCAGTGACGTCACGTGCGTACCGGCGCCATCATCTCCGCCATGTTGCACTTCGCCGTTCTGGCGACGTTGGTCTTCGGCCTGCCCTCGCTGGTCGAGCCAATCATCATCGACGAACAGCCGGTGCTGGTGGAACTGGTGGATATCGCCGAAAGCACCACACCGCAGCAAGCACCGGCGCCGGAGCCGGAAGCCAAGCCCGAACCGGAGCCCGATCCGAAACCGGCCCCGGTGGAGGAGCAGCAACAGGCCGCGGCGCCGCCGCCACCTCCGCCTCCACCGCCGCAGGAGGAGAAGGTCGCCGCGCTGCCCAAGCCCGAACCGGCTGTCGTCGCGCCGCCGCCGCCGAAACCCGAAGCGGAGAAGCCTGTCGAAGCGCCAAAGCCGAAACCGAAGCCAGAGGCAGAAGAAACGCCGCCGGTGAATGTCTTCAAGGCAGTGCCGCGGCCACGTGCCAAGCCGGCGCCGCCGCAGCAGAAGCCGAGCTTCGATGCCGGACGCATTGCCGCTCTGCTCGACAAGAGCCGCAAGAAACCTGCCGACAATCCGGGTCAGGCCAACGCGGTCAAATCGACATCGACACCTCTCGCCGGTATCGCCGCAACGGCGCAGGCGCCGCTGACCATGAGCGAGATCGACGCCATCCGCTTCCAGATCCAGCAGTGCTGGTCGGTGCCGGCCGGCGCCCGCGATGCAGAGAATCTGGTAGTCCGGATTCGTGTCTTTCTGAACCCGGACGGTTCGCTCGCCCGGGCGCCGGAAATCGTCGACGGCGGCAGCCCGGGCAACACCTTCTACCGTACCGCTGCCGAAAGCGCCCGGCGTGCGGTGCTGAAATGTTCGCCGTTGAAGAACCTGCCGGTCGACAAATATCAGCGTTGGCGCGAAATAACGCTAACCTTCAATCCGCGCGACATGCTCGGCGGATAGGCCCCAGGGAGGCTACGAGGCAATGAACAGAGTAACCGTGACCCACAGGTTCCTGCGGCGGGCCCTCTTCTTCGGCGTGATCTTCGGCTGCATGCTGGGGACCAATGCGCGTGCGGCGCTGGAGATCGACATAACGCGCGGCAATGTCGATCCGCTGCCGATCGCCATTCCGGATTTCTTCGGTGCGATTGGCGAAGCGGGCGACGTCGGCAAGAACATCTCCGGTGTCATCACCGGTAATCTCGACCGCTCCGGTCTGTTCCGGCCGATCGATCCGCGTTCTTTCATCCAGACGCCGGAATCCATGCAGGTCCGCCCGCGCTTTGGCGACTGGCGCGTGATCAACGCGCAGGCGCTGGTCACTGGCCGTACGGAGATCCAGCAGGACGGCCGCCTGCGGGTCGAGTTTCGTCTGTGGGACGTGCTGGCCGGCGAACAGATGACCGGGCTGGTCTATTTCACCACGCCGTCGAACTGGCGCCGCATCGCTCATGTCATCTCCGATGCGATCTACAAAAGGCTGACCGGCGAGGAGGGCTACTTCGACACCCGCATTGTCTACGTTGCCGAAAGCGGACCGCGTGACCGGCGGGTGAAACGTCTGGCGATCATGGACCAGGACGGTCATGGCCACCGCTTTCTGACCAGCGGTGATTATCTCGTTCTTACGCCGCGTTTCTCGCCGACCCGTCAGGAGATCACCTACCTGTCGTACTCCGGCAAGGACCCGCGCGTTTATCTCTACAACATCGATACCGGGCAGCAGGAGGTGTTGGGGGACTTCCCCGGTATGACCTACGCGCCGCGGTTCTCTTCCGACGGCAACAAGGTCATCATGAGCATGGCACGTGGCGGCGCCTCGAACATCTACGAGATGGATCTGCGCACCCGGGTCATCCGTCGGCTGACAAACACCCCGGCAATCGATACGTCGCCAGGCTATGCACCCGACGGCAGCCAGGTCGTCTTCAACTCCGACCGTGGCGGCAGTCAGCAGCTTTACGTAATGAATGCTGACGGTTCCAACGTCCGGCGAATCAGTTTCGGCAAGGGCCGTTATGCAACACCGGTGTGGTCGCCGCGCGGCGATCTGATCGCCTTCACCAAAATTGCCGATCGCAATTTCAAGATCGGCGTCATGCGGCCGGATGGTTCCGGCGAGCGCATTCTGTCGGAGAGCTTTCTCGACGAAGCACCGACCTGGGCGCCAAATGGCCGTGTACTGATGTATTTCCGGCAGGAGAAAGCTAATGCGGACGGCTCTGGCGGTCGCACGCGACTGTGGTCGGTCGATCTGACGGGCTACAACGAACGGGAGATGATCACGCCCGGCGACGCGTCCGACCCGGCATGGTCACCGCTAAGCCCCTTGAATCGTTAGGGGTGCATCGTTACATTCTGCCGCGGCCGCGATTCTTAGTGTCGGAAAGAACACTGATAAAGACAAGAACGGCGTCGGCAAACAAACGACAAAGGACGTCGAATTTCGATTGCGCAAGCTGGGGGCATTTCGCATATGTGTTCTTGCCTTTCCTTGTCTCTTTATTCAGCACCGCAGAAGCCGGAAGAAAGGAGTGCTCTCTATGGGCGTGGAAAAATTTGGTCTTAAGGCGCTGACCTTGGCAGCGGCCGTGTTCTTGGTCGCCGCCTGTGAAACGGCTGTTGAGGAATCGTCGGATACGACGGGTGCCGGGGGTGCAGCGCAGCAGGCCACAACAACCACCCAGGCCGCTTCCGGTTCGACGGGCTCGGGCGCGCGCGGCGTTGCGCCGGGCACCCAGGAAGATCTCGTGCTCAATGTCGGTGATCGCGTTTTCTACGAATTCGACCGCTCGGACCTGACCACGGAATCCCGGGCTACCGTTGAGCGCTGGGCCTCCTGGCTGAAGCAGTATCCGGAAATCACCGTGACCATCGAAGGTCATGCTGACGAGCGTGGTACGCGTGAGTACAACTTGGGTCTCGGTGAGCGTCGGTCGAATTCAGCCAAGAATTACCTGATTGCCCTCGGCGTCAATCCGGATCGTGTTGGCGTCATCTCGTATGGCAAGGAACGTCCGGTGTGCGTGAGCAGCAATGAGGGGTGCTGGTCGCAGAACCGCCGCGGCGTGATGGTGGTCAACTAAGGCCCTTCCGGCACGCGGGCTGCCATACCGCCGGTCGTGCGTTGCGCCATGCGGGCGCAACCGCGGGCCGGCGGCGGGGTGTTCTGCCTGCGAAGATTGCGCGTTCGTCCATCCGCGGCATCGTTGCCGTGTGCAGGCGGGCGCGGGCGCGTTTCGGTTAGCTGCGTTCTACCGAACCGCGTGCTAAGTTTTTGCCGCAATCGCGCGCCAGTCTGCGAAACGGTTCACCGGATGGCGCCGGCGGACAGGCAAACGAAGTGACCGGCATGATGATCGCAGTATCCGAAACGACAAAGCGGCGCGGGCTCTCGATGGTTCGGCGCCGCGGTGGTCGCCGTTGGCTGGGGGCGGCACTCGTTGCCGTCATGGCATTGCCGCTGCTGGCGTCGCATCCCGCCGTGGCGCAAGATGCCGACGTACGGGCGCTGAACGAACGTCTGCAGCGGCTGGAACGCGACCTCCGCACGCTGGAGCGTGCTGCCTACCGGGGTGAAACGCCGCCGCCGTCGTCGGCCGGATCGGCCTCGTCTTTTGCCGGCGGGTCGCTGGCCGATGCCGAAATCCGCATGACCCGGATCGAGGACGAGATGCGCCGGTTGACCGGCCGCATCGAAGAGGTGAACCACGGTATCGAAATCGTGCGCGGCCGCCTCGACAAGCTGGTCGCCGATGTCGATTTCCGGCTGAGTGAAATCGAGCGGCGTATGGGCCAGCAGCCGGCTGCCGATGCCGGATCGCAAACGACGGATGGCACGGGCGACGCCGGCGCGCAGACGGCTGCGGCAGGGGCGACGGACAGCGCCGCCGCGTCGGGCGACGGCGCGCCGCGGGTCGCCGGCACCGGTTCGCTGCCGGCCGGCACGCCGATGGAACGCTACAACTTCGCCCGATCGCTGCTGACCAAGCTTGATTACGATGGCGCCGAACAGGCGTTCCGCGCCTTCATCGCCGAACATGGCAACGACCAGTTGGCCGGCAATGCTTACTACTGGCTGGGTGAGACGTATTACGCCCGCGGTCGGCTCGACGATGCCGCCCGGGTTTTCCTCGATGGTTTTCAGCGGTTCCCCGACGGCAACAAGGCGCCCGACACGCTGTTGAAGCTGGCCATCACGCTGCGCAGCATGAACCAAGTCCAGGAGGCCTGCGCGACGCTGTCGGAACTGCGCAAGCGCTTCCCGCAGGTAACGCGTCCAGTCGCTCGCCGGCTCGAGCAGGAGTGGCAGAGCGCAAGCTGCGTGTGATCGCATCGGCTATGCCGACGGATTCGCCGCTCTCCGCGGCCGATTTTGCTGAACTGATGACCTGTCTGGCGCCGTTCGAGGCGGCGCCGCGGCTCGCCATTGCGGTTTCCGGCGGTGCCGACAGTCTCGCATTGACGCTGCTTGCCGACCGCTGGGCGCGCGACCGAGGCGGGTCGGTCATGGCGCTGACGGTCGATCATGCCCTGCGTCGGGACTCGGCGGCAGAGGCGCGTCAGGTCGCGCGCTGGCTTGCGACGAGAGAAATCTCACACAAGACATTGCGATGGGCATCTCCGGTTGCTGCCGGTGGCGTGCAGGCGGCAGCGCGCGATGCCCGCTATGACTTGCTCACCGGCTTCTGCCGCGATAATGGCATTTTGCATCTTCTCGTCGCTCACCACCGCGAAGACCAGGCGGAGACCGTGCTGCTGCGGCTTGCGCGCGGCTCGGGGCCGGATGGATTGGCGGCAATGGCCAAGGCGCGGCCGCTTGCCGGTGTTCGACTTCTGCGGCCGCTGCTCGACATCCCGGCGGCGAGGCTGCGCGCCACGCTTACCGCCGCCGGGCAGGACTGGATCGATGATCCAAGCAATCAGGACGCCGCCTACGCCCGGGTGCGGGTACGCCGCGCGCTGGCACAGTTGCCGGCGGCCGGCATCGATGCCATCAGCCTGTCGCGTCTGGCGACGGCCGCCGCCGAGTCCCGGTCAGAGCTGGACCAGACCGTCGCCGACTTTGTCGCCCGCGGTGTCGATCTTCATCCGGCCGGCTACGCCGTTGTACACGATGATCCTTGGCAGGCTGCGCCGCTGGTCTTACGGCGCGCGGTGCTTTCGGCGCTGCTCACCAGCATCGGTGGCGGTGCCTATCCGCCGCGGCGAAATCGCGTGTCCCGCCTGCTGGTGGCCATGGCGGACGGGCGCGGCGGCACACTTGCGGGATGCCGTGCGATCAATCGTCGCGGTCGCTGGTTGCTTGTCCGTGAGGCCGGCCGTCAGCCGGCTGCCGCGCCGTTGCTGCCGGGCGAGACGGCGCGCTGGGATCGCTTCTCCGTCCGCCTGAACGCGGAAAGATCTCGAAAAACAGCCAAATTTTCGGTGGGCGCGCTCGGCGCGGCCGGTTGGCAGGAGATTGCCCGCGATGTTGCGGACCCGCCGCTGGCGCCGGTGCGCGCCACGCTGCCGGCTCTGCGGGCCGGCCGCCGCCTGCTGGCGGTGCCGCATCTGGGCTGGTGCGCGCGCAGCGACAACTTGCGTAATGCCGGATTTTCGGCGATTTTTGTCCCGAAGCACCCTGTGGTTAAGGCGGGGTTGAGAGTTGCTTAACCGCTGGTGCGCACTATCTCTGTGTCGGTAGCGTGGCATGATGGCATGCCTGCGCCGATTTGGTCATTTGCGCTAGCCGATGTGCGGCTGGTCGCCGAATGACTGATATGCTGGTCAGTGTCGCGGTCAGACCCGTGGGGTGCGGCACCGTCGGTCGGCGCGTCAGCAGTGGAAGGGTTTCTCTGTGAACAATTTCGGCCGCAACATCGCATTGTGGGTGATCATTGCGTTGCTGGTTCTGGCTCTGTTCAATCTGTTTCAGGGTCCGGGTACACGCAGTTCCAGCACCACGCTGGCGTACTCCCAGTTCCTGACCGACGTTGACTCCGGCCAGATCCGCGACGTCACCATCCAGGGCAATTCGATCTCCGGCCACTATGTGAACGGCGGCGACTTCAACACCTACGCGCCGAACGATCCTGAGCTCGTGACCCGGCTGACGCAGAATGGCGTCACCATTTCCGCTGCGCCGGACGAGGAAGGCACGCCGTCGCTGCTGACGATTCTGTTCAACTGGTTCCCGATGCTGCTGTTGATCGGCGTCTGGATCTTCTTCATGCGCCAGATGCAGTCCGGTGGCGGCAAGGCCATGGGCTTCGGCAAGTCGAAGGCGCGCCTGCTGACCGAACGTCAGGGCCGTGTCACCTTCGATGACGTCGCCGGCATCGAGGAAGCCAAGGAAGAGCTCGAGGAGATTGTCGAGTTCCTGCGCGACCCGCAGAAGTTCCAGCGCCTGGGCGGCCGTATTCCGAAGGGCGCGCTGCTGGTCGGTCCCCCGGGCACCGGTAAGACGCTGCTTGCCCGCGCCATCGCCGGCGAAGCCAACGTGCCGTTCTTCACCATCTCCGGTTCCGACTTCGTCGAGATGTTCGTCGGTGTCGGCGCCAGCCGCGTACGCGACATGTTCGAACAGGCGAAGAAGAACGCGCCCTGCATCATCTTCATCGACGAAATCGATGCAGTCGGCCGTCATCGCGGCGCCGGTCTCGGCGGCGGCAATGACGAGCGTGAGCAGACCCTGAACCAGTTGCTGGTCGAAATGGACGGCTTCGAGGCCAATGAGGGCGTGATCCTGATCGCCGCCACCAACCGGCCGGACGTGCTCGATCCCGCGCTGCTGCGTCCCGGTCGCTTCGACCGTCAGGTCGTCGTGCCGAACCCGGATATTCTCGGCCGTGAGAAGATTCTCAAGGTGCACATGCGCAAGGTGCCGCTGGCGCCCGACGTCAACGCCAAGACCATTGCCCGTGGCACCCCCGGTTTCTCCGGCGCCGACCTTGCCAATCTGGTGAATGAGGCCGCGCTGCTGGCGGCGCGTAAGAACCGCCGCGTCGTCACCATGGCCGAATTCGAGGAGGCCAAGGACAAGGTCCTGATGGGCGCCGAGCGCCGCTCCATGGTGATGACCGAGGAAGAGAAGGAGCTGACCGCCTACCATGAGGCCGGTCATGCCCTCGTCAGCCTGTTCGTGCCGGGCAACGACCCGTTGCACAAGGTAACGATCATTCCGCGCGGTCGTGCCCTGGGCGTGACCATGAGCCTGCCGGAACGCGACCAGTACGGTTTCAAGAAAAGCCAGATCGAGGCTCGCATCGCCATGATGTTCGGCGGCCGCGTGGCTGAGGAACTGATCTACGGCCCGGAGAACGTGACCACCGGCGCCGGCGACGATATCCGTCAGGCGACCGGCTGGGCGCGTCGCATGGTCACCGAGTTCGGTATGAGCGACAAGCTTGGCCCGCTGCGTTATGCCGACAACGAGGAAGAGGTCTTCCTCGGCCACTCGGTCACCCAACGCAAAAATGTCTCCGAGGCGACGGCGAAGATCATCGATGAAGAAGTTCGCAATTTCATCGAGACGGCGGAGCGTCGGGCCAAGGACGTGCTGAACGAGCATATGGACGAGTTGCACAAGCTCGCCAAAGGCTTGCTGGAGTACGAAACCCTGTCGGCCGACGAGATCGACAAGCTGCTTCGGGGCGAAACCATCGATCGTCCGGAGGAGCCGTCGACACCGGAAGATTCGACCCCGGCTGCCTCCTCGGTGCCGCCGACCTCGTCGAAGAAGCGCAAGCCGGATGCACCCGGCGGTATGGAGCCGGAACCGCAACCGGGCGGTTGACCGTCCGCGGGCGTTTGCGTCCGGGCGCCGTGCGTCGGCGCGTGTCCTGCGCCTGACGATAAGGCGGATGCCAGGGTGATTTACCTCAGGCCGTTGCCGGTGCTTTCGCCGGCATCTTTGCCCGGCGGCTATCGGCTGGCAGGCGGCTGGTGCCGGTTCCAGGCCTGCGAAATCATCGAACGTCATGACGACGGTAGCATTTCCCGCAACACCGTGCCGGCAGACGACGCCCGCATGCGGGCGCCGGACGTGTTCGACCGTCTCGTCGCACCGCGCCCGATGTTCGCCGGCCTTGCGCTCGACCGGCCGCGCCTGATGGGCATCGTCAACGTCACGCCCGACAGCTTCTCCGACGGTGGCCGGTTTCTCGACCCTGCTGCGGCTGTCGAGCATGCCCGCCAACTGGCGGGTGGCGGTGCTGACCTGCTCGACGTCGGCGGCGAGTCGACCCGGCCAGGCGCACAGGCCGTTGCGGCCAACGAGGAACTGGCCCGCGTGCTGCCGGTCCTCGATGGCCTGCGCGGGATTGGTCTGCCGGTATCGGTCGATACGCGCCGTGCCGCGGTGATGCGCGAGGCCGCCGCTGCCGGTGCCGCCATCATCAACGACGTTTCGGCGCTGGCTTTCGATGCCGATAGTGCGACGACCGTCGCAGCACTCGGCCTGTCGGTGGTGCTCATGCACAGTCGCGGCACGCCCGGCACCATGTCGGCCGAAACCGCTTATGACTCATTGGTGCTCGATGTTTTCGACGAACTTGCCGCTGCCGTCGACCGGGCCGTTGCCGTCGGCATCGCCCGTGACGCCATCGTTGTCGATCCCGGTATCGGTTTCGCCAAGACGGCGCCACAAAGCGCTGCCATCATGGCCGAACTGTCGCTGCTGCATGGCCTCGGTTGCCCGTTGCTGGTTGGCGCGTCGCGCAAGAGCTTTGTTGCCGCGTTGAGCGCTGGCGAACCGGCGGCTGAGCGCCTGCCTGGATCGATCGCCGCGCTGCTGCAAGCGGTGGCGCATGGGGCGCAGATTCTGCGTGTGCATGATGTTGCGTCTTCGGCTCAGGCACTGGCGGTCTGGCGTGCCGTGAACGGTCTGGCACACTAGCGGCTTCGGTCGTGCGTTTGCCGCTTGTGCTGTGGCGGCGGCAGGGGTATCCGTCATGAAACCGACAGAGGAACGGCAAGAAGATGACACGCAGGCTTTTTGGCACCGACGGCATCCGCGGCACCGCGAACGACTGGCCGATGACGGCCGACGTTGCGGTTCAGGTCGGCATGGCGGCGGGCCTGCGGTTCGTGCGCGGGGACCATCGCCATCGCGTCGTCATCGGCAAGGATACCCGTCTGTCGGGCTACATGCTGGAGCCGGCCCTTACCGCGGGTTTCGTCTCGGTGGGCATGGATGTGATTCTGGTCGGGCCGATGCCGACGCCAGCCGTTGCCATGCTGACGCGCAGTCTGCGCGCGGACCTCGGCGTGATGATTTCCGCCTCGCACAATCCTTACGCCGATAACGGCATCAAGCTGTTCGGACCGGACGGCTACAAGCTGTCGGATGAAATCGAGGCCGAAATCGAAGCCTTGATGGCGAACGGCATGGACGCCAAGCGCGCCGTACCTGGCGATCTTGGCCGGGCCATGCGGCTGGAGGATGCCCAGGGCCGGTACATCGAGGCGGTGAAGCGCACATTTCCGTCCGACCGGCGGCTGAGCGATCTGAAGATCGTTGTCGACTGCGCCAATGGTGCGGCCTACCGGGTGGCGCCGACGGTTTTGTGGGAACTGGAGGCCGATGTCATTCCGATCGCTGTCGAACCCGACGGCTTCAACATCAACCGCGGGTGCGGTTCGACCGACAGCGACTATCTGCGCGAACAGGTGGTGGCGCATGGCGCCGACGTCGGCATTGCGCTGGATGGCGATGCCGACCGTCTCGTGCTGTCCGACGAGCATGGCGAGTTGATCGACGGCGACCAGCTCATGGCCGCCATCGCCGACTATTGGCATGGCGCCGGCCTGATGCGGGGCGATGGCGTGGTGGCGACGGTGATGTCGAATCTGGGGCTGGAACGGCACCTGGCGGCGCAGTCGCTGACCCTGCACCGCACCCCGGTCGGTGACCGTTATGTCAGCGAGCATATGCGGGCGCATGGTTTGAACATCGGCGGCGAACAGTCCGGGCACATGATCCTGAGCGATTTCGCCACCACCGGCGACGGCATCGTCGCCGCACTGCAGGTGCTGGCCCTGGTCGTGGCCGAGGACCGCCCGGTCAGCGAAGTCTGCCGGCGGTTCCAGCCGGTACCGCAGCTGCTGAAGAATGTGCGCTACGACGGTGCGTCGCCGCTGGAACACGACACTGTCGCCGTCGCCATCGAGGCGCAGCGGCAGCGACTGGGCGACGATGGCCGTCTGTTGATTCGGCCGTCCGGCACCGAGCCGCTTATCCGCATCATGGCGGAATCGGACGATGACACGTTGGTGCAGGCCGTGGTCAACGAACTGGCCGATACCATTGCCGCTGCGGCCGCCCGCTGATGCGCGGACGTGTCCTGATTGTTGCCGGATCCGATTCGGGCGGTGGCGCTGGCATCCAGGCCGACATCAAGACCGTCACGGCCTTGAACGGCTACGCCGCTACGGCGATTACGGCGCTGACCGTGCAGGACACCCGAACCGTCTATGACATTCATGAGGTCCCGCCGGCGATCGTGAAACAACAGATCGATGTGGTGTTGGATGACATTGGCGCCGACGCCGTGAAGACCGGCATGCTGCACCGCATTGATGTGATGGAGGTGGTGACACAGGCGCTGGCCGCCGGGGCAAGCGGCGTGCCGCTTGTGGTCGACCCGGTAATGGTTGCCAAGGGCGGTGCAAGTCTGCTCGACGAGGACACCCGCACCGCATTGCAGTCCCAGTTGATTAGTCAGGCCGCGGTGATCACGCCGAACGTGCCGGAGGCGGAAATCCTGTCTGGGATGACGATTGCCACGCCGGATGATATGGCGGCCGCCGGCGCGCGAATTCTGGAACTGGGCACCCGCGCGGTGTTGATGAAGGGCGGCCATCTCGACGGCGCTACGGTGGTCGACCTGCTGGTAACCCACGCTGGCGTTGAACGGTTTTCTTCGCCGCGCCAGGACAGCCGGCATACCCACGGCACCGGTTGCACCCTGGCATCGGCCATCGCCACCGGCTTGGCCCAGGGTCTGGCGCTGACCTCGGCGGTGGCCCGTGCGCGCGACTATGTGCAGGAAGCGATCCGGACCGCGCCCGGTTTCGGCCACGGTCACGGGCCGCTTAATCACGCGCACCCGCTGGACTGAGCGGCGCTGCGAGCGATGACTGACCAGCCGACGCGACACCGCAGCTACGACTGGCACGATCCGGCCCCGGCATGGGAGCGGTTGGGCCGTCTATCCGGGCTGGACTATCTGCAGGCTGTCGTCCGCGGTGAGGTGGCGCCGCCGCCGGTCGCCATTGCCATGCGCCTGCGGCTGACCGACGTGTCGCCCGGCCGCGTGGTCTACGTCGGCACGCCCGGTGAGGACTTTGCCAATGATGTCGGTTCGGTCCAGGGCGGGTGGGTCGCCGGTCTGCTGGATGCGGCCATCGGCAGCGCCGTGCATGCGGCCCTGCCGGCCGGCGTGCGCTACACCACGCTGGAACTGAAGGTGAACTTTGTCCGTGGGGTCCCGACCGACGGCGGCGAACTGACCTGCGTCGCCGAGGCTGTTCATGTCGGCCGTCGTATCGGCACGGCGGAGGCGCGGGTCACGGATGACGCCGGCAAGCTCTACGCCCATGCCACCACGACCTGCCTGATCATGGCGTCGGAGTAGCACTCTCGGCCATCGAACGAGCTTAGATAATGGCGCGCGGGCGGGCGACCGGGCTGTCCAGCAGGTCGCGCAGGGTCTTGAGCGCGCGCTGTAACGCGGCGCGCGACGGCGGTTCCGACAGCGACAGGCGCACGGCTTCATTGCCATCGCCGGGTAGGGCCGCGAACATCGTCGCTGGCAGAATGCCGACACCGCGCTCCCGCGCGGCGCGCGCGAAAGCCTCCGCCGTCCATGGTGCCGGCAACGGCAGCAGTCGGTGAAACGAACTCGGATGCCCTCGGGTCGGCAGATTGCCCAGGATATCGTCGGCCAACAGGTTGCGTTCGGCCGTCTCACGCCGTAGCCAGCACAAAAGCGTGTCCGCCGTTCCGTCCTCGATCCAGCGGCGCGCGATCTCACCGGTCAATGGCGGCTGCGCGACCGAGGTCACATGCTGCGCTTCCACCAGCCGTGGTACCAGGCGTTCCGGTGCGGCAATCCAGCCGAGCCGGAGGCCCGGTGCCAGCGACTTCGACGCGCTGGTGATGTAGACCGTGCGGTCCGGCGCCAGCATGGCGATCGGCAGCGGCCGTTGTTCCGGCAGGTAGCCGTAAACGTCGTCCTCAATGATCGTCAGATCGTGGCGGTCGGCGATATCGGCGACGGCCTGCCGTCGCTCCAGCGGCAGGATGGTGTTCGTCGGGTTGTGCAGTGTCGGGATTAGCAGAGCCACCTTGGCGCCGGACGTCCGGCAGGCTTCTTCCAGCGCCTCTGGAACCACGCCATGCTCGTCCATCTCAACCGGATGGAGGCGCCGGCCGTGGAACGCAACGGCATCCAGGAACTGGCAATAGCTAAATGCCTCCACCAGGATCGTGTCGCCCGGCGCGGTCAACGCCATCAGCGATAGTGACAGCGCCTGTTGCGCCCCGCCGCACAGCACGATGTTGTCGGCGTCGACCTCCAGGTTGATCCGTCGCATGAAGGTCTGGCCGGCCTGGCGGTGCACCAGCGGCCCGGCCTCTTCGCGATACTGCACCAGCGCCAGACAGTCGGCCCGGTCGGCGATATCGCGCAAAGTATCCGCCAATGCTGCGCTGTGTGGGCCCAGCGGCGGCGAGTTGCGCGTCATCTCGACAAGGCTGTTGTCGATCTTCGGTTCCAGGCGTTCGTCGATACGTGCCTGTCGCGGGCCCAGCACATAGGTGCCGCGGCCGACCTCGCCATGTACCAAACCGTCGCGCGCCACTTCGGCGTAGGCGCGGCTTACCGTGCCGATGGTGACGCCCAGCCGCCAGGCGAGATCCCGATGTGGTGGCAACCGCGTCTCCGGCCGCAGGCGGCCCGTGGCGATATCGTCGGCAATGGCATCCGCTATGGCGCGGTACTTAGGCCCGCTGCGCCCGTCCAGCACCGGCAGGTAATTTGTCATGGTGTCAATAATGCATTGGACCTTCAAATTGTGTCAATACATATTGCGATTGATGGTGACAATATGAGCGAATGGTGAAGACAATGCCGACTTGGACCGATACAATATTTCTCAGATCTTTTCGAATACGCCCGGCCAGGTGGTTGCGGGCGATGGTGCTGTGCCTGCTGACGTGGCAGGCGAGGGCCGAGCAGCGTTATCGCCTGGCCGAACTCGACGATGCGGCTTTGAAGGACATTGGCCTCGATCGGGCCGACGTCGAGCGCGAGTATCGCAAGCCGTTCTGGCAGGCCTGACCGGCGGTCGGGTGCGATTGTTATCGGAGCAGGACCATGGAAGTTACCGTTTATCAGATCGACGCGTTCACCAGCCACGTGTTCGCCGGTAATCCGGCCGCCGTATGCCCGCTGGACGCGTGGCTGGCCGATGATGTGATGCAGGCGATCGCGGCGGAAAACAATCTGTCGGAAACCGCGTTCCTGGTACCGGGCGATGACGGTTACGGCCTGCGCTGGTTCACGCCGACGTTAGAGGTGGACCTCTGCGGCCACGCTACGCTGGCTTCGGCCTACGTAATTCTGACACATCTGGCGCCCGGCCTGTCCGAAGTGGCCTTCGACACCCGTTCGGGCCGATTGACCGTGCGCGACGCCGGGCCCAGCGCCGGTTTGGTGATGGATTTTCCGGTGATCCCGTTGCAGGGAGACCTGCCGGTCGACGACGCGCTGGCCAGTGCCTTGGGCGGCCGCCCGCAGGAATTGCACGACATTCGCGAGGCGCATGGTGCGTCCTACCGGCTGGCCGTCTTCGGCAGCGAAGCCGACGTGGCAACCCTGGCGCCCGACTTTGCGTCGCTCGGCGCCAATGTCATTGCCACCGCGCCGGGCACCAATGTCGATTTCGTCTCCCGCTTCTTTGCGCCGATGTCGGGCATCGACGAAGACCCGGTGACCGGCTCGGCCCATTGCACGCTGGCACCATACTGGGCCGCGCGCCTCGGCAAGTCCGAACTCACGGCCCGGCAGATTTCGGCCCGCGGCGGCGACGTCGGCTGCCGCCTCGACGGCGACCGCGTACATCTTAGCGGCGATTGTGCCTTCTACATGCAGGGCCGCATTGTCGTGCCGGACAGCCGGGCCGCGGCATGACGGTGCGGCAGCGAGATAGGAAGGCCGATCGCGGCGCCGTCGTCGTGCCCGAAAGCGTCGACCAACTGACGGCGGTGCAGGGGTTGTTTCGCGCCTATGCCGAGTCCTTGGACTTCGATCTCTGCTTTCAGGATTTCGACGCCGAGATGGCAGAATTTCCGGGCAAATACGTAGCAGAGCAGGGCGGTGGCCTGTTGCTGGCGACCTGGGACGACGCGCCGGTCGGCGCGGTCGCGCTGCGTGATCTGGGCGACGGTTACTGCGAAATGAAGCGGCTTTTTATGGCGCCTGCGGCACGCGGAACCGGCCTCGGCCGCCGGCTGATAGATGGCATTGTCGACATGGGCCGCGCGCGTGGCTACCGCGGCATGCGGCTCGACACCGTGCCCGGGCATCATGACACGGCCATCGCCATTTACCGCCGTATTGGCTTTCGCGACATCGATCCCTACTGCCATAACCCGGTTCCTGGCGCGATCTTCCTCGAAATTCGCTACGACCAGCCGCCGCCCGCTTGACCGCGCCGCCCGGCTATGCTGCAACCCTGACGCGGGTTGAGGTTTCGTTTTCGGGGGCAGATCGATGTGGCGTTCACTGGTTGTTGCGGCGATTGCGGTTTTTGCGGTCTACGGCGTGGCTGCGGCCGACGGTGACGCCAAGCGCGACAAGATTCTGCGATTGATTGCCATGGATGGCGCCGAGGCGGTGGTCGATCAGGTTATCGCCCAGCGGGTGCCGGCGGTGCGCCAGCAGATTGCCGTAAAGCACCCGAACCTGCCGCCGGAGGCGCTGGAAGCCTATGTCACGGCGTTTGCCGAGGAGATGCGTGCGCGTCGCCGCGAGTTCGTAGCGCTGGTGGTGCCGGTTTATGCCCGGCTGTTCACCGAAGCGGAGATCGACGCCCTGCTGGCCTTTTACGAGTCGGATGTCGGCCGCAAGTTGCGTGCGTCGACCGACGAGATCCTCGCCGGTGCGCGCAAGGCCGGTCAGCTCTGGGGCGAGGAAAACGGGTCCGCCGTTGCCGCGGTCGCCCGCGCGCGGGTCGAGGCGCGTGGCTTCAAGTTCGAGTAGTCCGTCGCCAAGACTTTTGTGCCGGCCTTGGATCTAAGAGACGGCTCGCGGCATCGGCATGGCGTAGAACTGCAACATCCCGAAGGTCGTGAAGAAGCGGGTGAACAGCCGGTCCGCCGCCGGCAGGCGGTTGAGCAGCGCTGCGAGTTTTGGCGCCCTTAGCCGCAGCTTGTGCATGGTTGCCGTGTGAGCGTCGGCGGAAAAACCATGTTGGGCGAAGGCGTCCAACAGGTCAGCCCAGGTGCGGTAATGGGTCTGCTCTTCCAGATAACGTTCATACCGGCGCGCCCGGTCGCGCAATGAAGCGCGTGAGGCCCGCGGTTCGATCAGCCTGAGCCAACTTCTGATCAGTGCCCGTCGCCACCGCGGATTACCGGGCCAATGGGCGAACGGCACGCCGATATGGGATTCGAACACGTGCCAGCGCGCCGGCAGGATGTGCAACGCAATGCCATTGGGCTTCAGCAGCCGGTGCTGCTCGGATAGGAACTGGTCGATATCGGTAACATGTTCGCAAACCTGATCGGAAACGATGATGTCGAAGAACCCGTCTTCGAACACGGTCCGCCCGTCTTCGCCGATCAGCGACAACCGGTTGGGGTGCCACCGGCCTTCCCGCTCGAAATAAGGCCGGCCGGTCGCTAGATAGTTGGCATTGATGTCAACCCCGTAGGCCTCGACCCCGGTGGAGAGCAGGCTGGCAACCAGCAGGCCTTGGCCACAACCGAAGTCGAGAACCCGAAGCGGCCGGCCTTCGTTGCTGGTATTCTTGGCATGGCGGCGCACGGTATCGACGATGATCCGCGGCACATGGGTCTGCCGAACCGCTTCACGGGTCAGCGGTGGCAGGTGTTTGTGTGTCCACGACGAGTCGTCGGCCGGTGGCGGTTGGTTGCTCGCGCGCACGCTGACCTCCTGCGTGTCCCGCTGCGGCTGCCGACTCTGCGTAGATTGTCGAATCGGTTTGGTTAACATGCGCGCCGGTCCAGTTTTTGCTGTTGCCCCGTTGCGCCAACGCCGTGTCGCGTCTGCTGGGGATGGTGGCGTCGAGCGATTCCGCCATCTGGCTGTGAGTAGGCCAAACGAATCAACAGCATTAGCCTTTACGCATCTGGACAAAATGTCACGTGCGCATCTGGGAGTCATTCTTATGGCGAGGTACGTGCTGTGAAGCAGCGCGCCACCGGTCAGCCGGCGAGACGCTGCAACGCCGCAACGAAGGCGTCGAGTTCTGCCTCTGTATTGTAGTAGTGCAGGCCCAGCCGGTTGAAGCTCGCAATGCCACGACCGGCCATGTCGTGACGCGTTGACGCCACGGTGCTCGTAGAAATGTTGATTCCAGCATCCGCCATGGCGGCCTTTACCGCCACCGGTTCCCGTCCGCCGATCGAGAAACTGACGATTCCGCATTGGGTTCGCCCAAGGTCGTGCACGGCTACGCCGTCGATTGATGCCAACTCGTGCCTCAGATTAGTGGCGAGCTGTTGCACGCGCGTGGCAATGGCATCCAGGCCGAGGTCGACGGCATAGTCCACTGCGACGCCAAGGCCGATCTTGCCGGCAACATAGTTCTCCCAGTTCTCGAACCGCCGCGCGGTCGGCAGCATCTCGTAGCGCTCCGCATCGACCCAGGTCGCGGCATGCAGGTCGAGAAACGGTGGCTCCAACCGATCCAGGATGCTGTCGCGGATATAGAGAAAGCCTGTGCCGCGCGGGCCGCGCAGGTATTTCCGGCCCGTCGCCGATAGCATGTCGCAGCCGATCTCCTCGACATCGAGCGGCATCTGCCCGGCCGACTGGCAGGCGTCCAGCAGATACGGAATACCGGCGGCCCGCGCGACGGCACCAACATCGGCAGCCGGGTTCACCAGGCCGCCGTTGGTCGGCACATGAGTGATCGAAATCAGCTTCACCCGATCGTTGATCATGTTCTTCAGCGCAGCAACGTCGAGCTGGCCGCTGTTGTCGTTCGGTATCACGCGTATTTCGATGCCGTCGCGCTTCGCCCGCTGCAAATAGGCTATGTAGTTCGAGGCATATTCCGACACCGCCGTCAGTACGACGTCGCCGGGCTTCAATGGCAGGCCGTAGAACGCCATATCCCAGGCGACGGTCGCGTTCTCGACCACGGCGATCTCGTCGCGGTGGCAATTCAGCATGCCGGCAATGGCGTCGTAGCTGCGCTCGACCGCGGCGTTCGCCGCCTCAGCCGCCTCGTAGCCGCCACCCAAGGCCTCGGCGTGCAGATGCGTGGTTACGGCATCCAGCACCGGCGCGGGCATCAGCCCGGCGCCGCAGTTGTTCAGATGGATCACATTCGCGCAGCCCGGCGTGTCCGCCCGAATCCGATCGATGTCCAACGCCATGGCCTGCCTCCGTCCGCGGTGAATGCCGGTCCGGAGATTAGCGCGTTTTCCTTCGTTGCTGAATCGGTACCGGCCCGCCCACCGTCCCGCTCACCCTTGCGCGATAGTCGTGGGGTGAACGGTTAGGCGGCCGGGCCGGCGGGGCCAATACGGCGGGCGCGTTGGTCCCGATCTGATGGTGGGCGCCGTTGCCGGCTGGTGTGTCAGGCGATCAGGCCAAATGCCAGTCCGGCAAGCAGCGATCCACTAAGTGCGAACGCCAGGTAGGACAGAAATACCGGCAGCCGTGCCAGCGCAAACACGGCGATGGCGGCCGGGATGCTGGTTACGCCGCCGGCGACCAGAAAGGCCATTGCCGCGCCCGGCGCCATGCCCTGGCCGACCAGGCCGCCGACCAGCGGCAGCGCGGCATAGCCGTTCAGGTAGGCCGGCACGCCAACCAAGGTTGCGATGGCAATCGGCGCGATGCCATCGCCGCCGACCGCCTGGACGACCAACTCGGCCGGCACGTAGGCCAGCATCAGGCTTTCCAGCACGAATGCCAGGGTCAGCCATTTGCCGAGGAACAGTGTGTTCTTCGCTGCGTCGCTGGCAAAGGCCCGACGCCGGTCGGCTTCGCGCCAGAACTGCCAGACGACTGGCTGCGGCGCCCGGATCTTGCCGCCGCCACAGCCACCGTCGCCAATGCCCTCGCGCAGCGGCTGGGCGAACAACCCGGTGTTCTGCAGCGCCATGACGCCGAAGCCGCCCAGCAGACCCAGGCCGATCGCCGCGACCGTTTTCGCCAGCGCGAACTCCAGTCCCATAACCCCGGTGGTCAGGACGAACATCGATGGATCCATCACGGGCGAGGCCAGCCAGAAGGCCATCACCGCCGACAGTGGCACGCCCATTGCCAGCAGCGCGGCGATCAGCGGGATTACACCGCAGGAGCAGAACGGCGACAGACCGCCCATCGCCGCGGCCAGCAGGATCATCATCGCCGGATGGCCGCGGAACGCTTGGGCGATCAGGTTGTCGGCGCCGCTGCCCTTGGCGTAGGCCGCAACCGCGATCGAGGCGAGCAGGAACGGTAGTACGCTCCACAGCGCTTCCAGCGTGAAAATGAAACTGGCTTCGCCCTGTGCCGGCAGGAAGGCGAACAGGCCGACGAACAGCAGCGCGATGGTCAGCCACACCCGGTCGATGGTCAGCGACCGGCCATTCGGCATCGGCAGGGAAGGGGTTCTGAGGCTCATATCGTCGGTCCGTCCGTTGTCACGATTACACTAGAAAAATCGAAATGACTTCGCAAAAAAGGGGAATTGCGGTTTCAGGCCGCATCATCCTCCGCGGTCACGCATAATCCGGTACAGCATTCCTCGGTCAGGTAGCCGATCAGCCCCTGCATCGCGGGAAAATCGACGCTGGATATCACTTCTCTGCCCTGCCGGGTCTGCTGCACCAGTCCGGCACGGGCCAACGCGCCCAGATGATGCGCCAGCGTCGAGCCGGGAATGCCGAGCAACTGCTGCAGCGTCCCGACATTGGCACCGTCCGGTCCGGCCCGGACCAGGGTACGGAACAGTTGCAACCGCGTCTCGTTGCCCAATGCCGCCAAGCTTTGTGCTGCTACATTCTGCTTCATGACAAAACGATATAACTAGAATTATCGAAATGTCAATATAACGATTGTGTTTTGGCGGCGATAATATGTCCGGACGCATTGTCTGGCGGGCGGTGCATGCTAAGCTTTTTCCAGAATTAACGCCGCGGCCCGGCCGGGCCGGCGCCCCAGACCCGAACAACAGCCAGACCCGAACCACTGTAAGGAGGATAGTCGCATGGCCGAAGACACCGGCATCATCCCGCGTATCGCCGAAATCCATCAGGACATGACCGACTGGCGGCGCGACATCCACGCCCATCCCGAATTGGGGTTCGAGGAGCATCGCACCGCCGACATCGTGGCCGACAAACTGAAGGAATTCGGTTGCGAGGTGACCACCGGTATCGGCCAGACCGGTGTCGTCGGCTCCCTGCGCATCGGCAACTCGACCAAGGCGATCGGCCTGCGTGCCGACATGGATGCCCTGCCAATCCTGGAGGCCAATACCTTCGATCACCGCTCTCAGTATGACGGCAAGATGCATGCCTGCGGCCATGACGGTCACACCGCGATCCTGCTCGGCGCAGCGAAGTATCTGGCGGAGACGCGCAAGTTCGACGGCCAGGTGCACTTCATCTTCCAGCCGGCCGAGGAAGGTATCGGTGGCGCCCGGGCGATGATTGAGGACGGCCTGTTCGAGAAGTTCCCCTGCGATGCCATCTTCGGCATGCACAACCGGCCGGGCCTGCCGGTCGGTGAATTCTGCGTCCGGTCCGGCGCAATGATGGCCGGCGGCGCCTTCTTCGACATCGACATCGTCGGCAAGGGCGCGCACGGCGCGCGGCCCGAGTCCGGCATCGACTCGGTGGTCGTCGCCTCGCATATCGTTACCGCACTGCAGACCATCGTGTCGCGCAATGCCAAGCCGCTTGACACCATCGTCATGTCGGTGACGCAGATTCACTCCGGCGACGCCTATAACGTCATTCCACAGACCGCGCGGTTGAGCGGCACGGTCCGCGCCTTCTCAACCGAGGCGATGGCACTGGTCGAGGAACGCATGACCGGCATCGCCCAGGGCGTCGCCGCCGGCTTTGGCGCCACTGCCGAGGTCGACTTCCGCAACATCTTCGCGCCGACCATCAACAACCCGACCGAGGCCGAATACGCGGCGCAGATCTGCAATGCGGTCGTCGGTGCAGACAAAGTCGACCGCAATCCGCCGCTGATCATGGCGTCGGAAGACTTCTCCTTCATGCTGCAGGAAGTGCCGGGCTGCTACATCAATGTCGGCAACGGCGCGGGGGACGGTGTCTGCGAGGTGCACAACCCGGCCTACGATTTCAATGACGATGCGTTGCCGTACGGCGCCAGCTTCTTCGCCCGCCTGATCGAGGATCGGCTGAAGAAGGAAGATATCGCCGCCTGATCGCCTGAGACCGGCGGGCGGTCGTCGTTCGCCGTCCGTTAGCATCTGGCGCGGCATGGGGGAGGGGACATGCTGGACGGTACGTTGCTGATCGGTTTCGTCGCAACGGCGCTGGTTGTGCTATTGCTACCCGGGCCGGGCGTGGTCTATGTCGTCGCCCGCAGCGTGGGCCAGGGCTACCGCGCCGGCCTGGTCTCCGCGGTTGGCCTGTCGGCCGGCGCGCTGGTGCATGTCGTCGCGGCCGCCGTCGGCCTGTCAGCGATCCTGCTGGCCTCGGCCACCGCATTTGGCGTCGTCAAGGCCCTGGGCGCGGCCTATCTGGTCTATCTCGGCCTGCGCGAACTGTTTTCCCGTCGACGGGCGGCCGGTCTCGCACCATTGCCGCCTGCACCGCTCCATCGTCTGTTTTTCGACGGCGTGGTCGTCAGCGTCTTCAACCCGAAGATCGCCATATTCTTCCTCGCCTTCCTGCCGCAGTTCGTCGACCCGGCCCTGGGCCAGATCTCATTGCAGGTGCTGCTGCTCGGTTTGATCTATGTGCTTCTCGCCGTGCTCACCGATGGCGGCTATGCCCTGCTCGCCGGCGGGCTCCGTCAATGGCTCACGGGCCGGTTCGCGAGCGGGCCATGGCCAAGGTTCATGACCGGTGGCGTCTACATTGGCCTCGGCGTGCATGCGGCGCTGGCGGAACGGCCGCGCTGACCGGCGACACCGGTCGCCTAGTCGATCGGCACGAAGATGCAGTGGCGCAACTTGTTCTCCACCGCCTTCGACAAATGGCCCTGGCCGGTGGTGTCTTCGACGAGGATGACCTCGCCGGCACCGATCACCCGGGCTTCGCCGTCGCCCGCGGTGATCTGCACGCCGGCGTCCAGGTTGATGATGTACTGCCGGCGCGGCGCCGGGTGCCAGTCGAGGTCGTAGTCCGGCTGCACCTGGCGGAAGATGATGCCGCTGGCCGGCAGGCGGTCGGAAAACTTGCCGCCGCGGTTCTCCTCCACCCAGTCGATCTCGATGTCGCGGAAATGCGACTGGCCGTTCTCGTCTTCATACAGGTTGTGGATGCGCACCGTGTTGACCTCCCTCGGCGGATTCCAATGGCGGTTATTCTATGGCGCGCATCCCGTCCTGTCGCCGCCCCCGCCCCCGCCCGGATCAGATGCTGGCCTTCGGTTCCAGGTCGACGCTGTGCAGCACCTTGTCCTCCAGGTCCTTCAGCATCACCGTCATGATGCCGCTGGCGCCTTCGATTTTGACCTGCCCGAAGAACTGCAGGCCTTCGGAGGGTGGGGCGCCGGCCTTTTCCGGAAACTTCTGGTACACCGCCTGCGGGCCGAAGGTGTTGTCCATATCGCCCGGCCCGTAGGAACCGGCGTTCAGCGGGCCGGAGACGAACTCCCAGAACGGCTCGAAATCGCTGAACTGTGCCTTGTCAGGGTTGTAGTAGTGCGCGGCGGTGTAGTGCACATCGGCGGTCAACCAGACCGTGTTGGCGATACCGTTCAGCTTGATGAAGCGCAGCAGGTCGGCAATCTCGTGCTCGCGGCCGAGCACAGGCCCGTCGCCGTTGGCCAGGTTCTCGAACGTGTTCTTCTCGCGCCAGTTGTCATAGACGTTGATGCCGATCGGCATGTCAGAGGCGATCACCTTCCAGGTCGCCCGGCTGGCAAGCAGTTGCTGCTTCAGCCAGCGTAACTGCACCGCGCCGAGGAACACCGTGTCGGCGCCGGGCACCGGCTGGCGGTTGGCGCCGTTGTCGGCGCGATAGCTGCGCATATCGAGGAAAAAGATGTCGAGATGCGGGCCGTAGTGGATCTTCCGATAGATGCGCTCGCGCTGGATCGCATGCTGACGGATCGGCATGTACTCCATGAAGGCGCGGTTGGCACGGGCCGACAGCAGGGCGACACTCCTGACCGAATAACGGTCATCGTTCAGCACCTCGCGCGGATACCAGTTATTGACCGTCTCATGGTCGTCCCACTGCGCCATCATCGGCACATCGGCGTTGAAGCGGCGGACGTTTTCGTCCAGCAGGTTGTACTTGTAGTTGCCGCGGAACTCGGCCAGCGTTTCCGCCACCTTGGCCTTCTCCTCCAGCACGACGTTCTTCCACACCGTCCCGTCCGGTAGTGTCTTTTCCGCCTCGATCGGGTTGTCGGCATAAATCGTGTCGCCGGAATGGATGAAGAAGTCGGGCGTGTTGCGGCGCATGGTCTCGTAGATTTTCATGCCGCCCCAGTCGAGATTGATGCCCCAGCCCTGACCGGCCGTGTCGCCGGACCAGACGAAGTTGATGTCGCGTCGGTGCGCCGGCGCGGTGCGGAAGTGGCCGACGACGGGTTCGCTGACCGCATTCACGTCCCACAGGTTTTCGAAGCGTACGCGGTAGAAGATGTCCTGACCGGCCGGCAGGCCGCTCAGATCCACCTTTGCCGCGAAGTCACTGGTGTCGATCGCTGCGGGGCCGCGCAGGGTGCGTGCATCGGTGAAGCTGTCCGTTGTCGCGACGTCAAGCCACATGCGCGCCGCCCGGTCGGTGCGTGCCCACACGATGCCCGAAGACGTTGTCACGTCCCCCGACTGCAGACCATGCGTCAGTATCGGTCGGCCGCCCTTGGCGATCAGCGGGGCCGGGAACGCGGCAGCGGCAGCCAGTCCCGCTCCGGCGGCGGAACCGCGCAACAGGCCGCGGCGGGACACATCGGCTGGGCGTTGACGTTTCTTGGTCATGACGGGGCACTCCGGTTGGCGAACGCCCGGGCAGAGTGCTGGCCCCACATTGCATCCGCTTGACGCCGTCATTGCCGATCGATGACGGTTCGCGCGGCGAGGATCAGATCCGGCGATACATCACGTGGGTGTCGACGAAACCGTGATCCGGGTGCTCGAACGCCTCCGGCACGGTGCCGACGATGTCGAAGCCCAAGTCCTGATAAAGCGCGATCGCGCCCTTGTTGGTACTGACGACATAGGCGAACTGCATCGCCCGGTATCCCAGGCCGCGCGCCATTTCCAGCGAGTGCAGAACCATCTGCCGGCCAATGCCCTGACCGCGGCAGGCGGCATCGACGATGTAACTCGCGTTGACCACATGCGCGCCGCGTCCGGGTTGCATGGGCTTCAGCTTGTAGCCGCCGACGATGCGGCCGTCGACCTCGGCCACCACCGTGGCATCCGGCTCCTCGAACCAGGCCCGATGAAACGACCCTTCGGTGGTTTCCGTCGCGTTGGGATAGGTGCGCCCGTCGGTGATGATCTCCAAGTAGACCGGCCACAGCGCCGCCGCGTCATCGGCCGTGGCCGCGCGCATCGACGCCGAATTCATCGCAGGCTCTCCAATGCGGCCATCAACCGCTCGACGTCGCGGTCGTCATTGTAGAGATGCGGCGTCACCCTTAAGGAATCGCCGCGTGCCGAGACATAGACCTGCTGTTCCCCCAGTCGCTCGGTCACCTTGTCGGGCAGGCCGTCCGGGAACCGCAGGCCGAGGAAGTGGCCGGCCCGGCTGGCCCGGTCGCTCGCTCTGAGGCCGATCGTCTCCGCCCGTGCGCTGATTTTTTCGGTCAGTGCCGACAGCGTCGTCTGAATGTTGTCGACGCCCCAGGCATGCAGCTGCTCCAGCGCCGCGACGGCCATCGGCATCAGGGCAAAGTTGGCGCCTTCGCCGACGTCGAACCGCCGCGCACCCGGCTGGAAGTCGATCTGGTAGTCGACCAGGCGGCGGAAATCCTCCGACCCGGCGCGGGCGATCCAGTTGTGTTCCAGCGGCCGGCCATCCTGCCATTTCGGCGCGACATAGAGGAAACCCAGCGAATACGGTCCCATCATCCACTTGTAGCCGGCGGCAACCATGAAATCGGGCTGGATCTCGTTGACGTCGAACGGCATCGCCCCGATCGACTGGGTCAGGTCGATCACCAGCGCTGCGCCGACCTCGCGGCAACGCGCGCCCACCGCCGTCAGGTCGACCAGTGTGCCGTCGGTCCAGTGGCAGTGCGGCAACGCCACGACTGCCGTGTCATCGTGGATCGCGTCCAGCACCCGCGGCGTCCAGCCGGCGTTGCCGCCGCGCGGAATGGTAACGATCTCGCCGCCGTTGCGGGCCGCCAGATCGCGCCAGGGATAGACATTCGACGGGAACTGGTCCTCCAGCAGCACGATCTTCTGGCCACGGGCCAGCGACACATTAGCCGCCGCCGTGGCAATGCCATAGCTGCACGACGGCACGGAAGCGATATCGTTTGCCGTTGCGCCGATCAGCCCGGCGAACAGCTTGCGCGCCTGTTCAGGCAGGTTGAAGAAATCGGCCGGGGTAATCTGCCAGGGGTGTGCTTTTCGCGGCACCGCCTGCTGTCCCGCCGCCACCACCTGTTTCATCAGCGGCGACATATAGGCGCAGTTCAGATAACTGACGTCGTCCGGCAGGTCGAACAGGTGACGTTGCGACGGGATCATGGCGCTTCGCTTCTTTGTCGTTTGTATTGGGGTCAGTGGCCGGGTCAGGCGGCGCTGCGGCTGCGCTGCAGCGTGCCGGCCAGCCGGGTTTCGATGATGTCTTCGGCCTCGGCGACGATGCGTGCGACCAGGTCGGCGCAGGTCGGAATGTCGTGGATCAGGCCGACCACCATGCCGGCGGACCAGATGCCGGCGGTCATGTCGCCGTCCTCGAACACCTTGCGGCCTTTCACACCGGCGACCAGATGGGCCACGTCATCGATCTTCATCGCCGGGCCCTTGTCGCGCTCGATGTCGTGCACCTGCACTGCCACATCGTTCTTGAACACCCGCGCGGTGTTGCGCAGCGGCCGGTAGATCAACTGGGTCTGCCGTTCGTCGGCGTCGACCATGGCCTGCTTCACCTGCTCATGGATCGGAGCTTCGGCGGTGGCCATGAAGCGGGTGCCCATGTTGATGCCGTCGGCGCCCAGCGCCAGGGCCGCGACCAGACCGCGCGCGTCGCCGAAACCGCCCGACGCGATGAACGGGATCGATAGCGCCTCGGCGGCCCGCGGCAGCAGGATCAGGCCGGGGATGTCGTCCTCGCCCGGATGGCCGGCGCACTCGAAGCCATCGACGCTGACTGCATCGCAGCCGATCGCCTGCGCCTTCAGCGAGTGACGCACCGAGGTGCATTTGTGGATTACCTTGATCCCGGCCGCCTTCATCTTCGGCAGGTGCGGTTCCGGGTTGCGCCCGGCCGTCTCGACAATCTTCACGCCGCTGTCGACGATGGCATCGACATACTCGTCATACGGCACCGGCTTCAGGGTCGGCAGAATGGTCAGGTTCACGCCGAACGGCTTGTCGGTCATCTCGCGGCAGCGGGCGATCTCCTTGCTCAGGTCTTCCGGCGTTGGCTGGGTCAGGCCGGTCAGGAAGCCCAGCGCGCCGGCGTTGGCCACGGCGGAAACCAGTTCGGCCCGGCCGACCCACTGCATGCCGCCCTGGGCAATCGGGTGCTCGACGCCGAACAGCTCGGTAAAACGGGTTTTCATCTCGATGGTCCTCCGATAGGGAATTTTCTTCCGGCGTTTACCGCAGAAAGCTGCCGCGCGCGTGGCATTGTTGCACGTGCCGCCGGTGGCGCCGGCACCCTACAGGCTGGCGGGTTGACGGACCAGTCCCCGTCTTGTTGCAGTGCGACAAAACGGCGGTTGACTGCCGAGAGGGCCAGCGTAGTATGCCGGCCCGTTCCGGCGGTGCCCGCGTTCGCGGTTGTGCCGTCAGCAGCAGAAGACAGCGCTCAAATGAAACCCAACGAACGCCCGCGCGTGCCCAATTTCTCGTCCGGTCCCTGCGCCAAGCGGCCGGGCTGGTCGCCGGACGTATTGCGCGATGCGGTGGTCGGCCGTTCGCACCGCTCCGGCCTCGGTAAGGCGCGGCTCGCCGGTGCGATTGACCAGACCCGTGACCTGCTCGGCGTGCCGGCGGACTATCGCGTCGCCATCGTCCCGGCGTCGGATACCGGTGCGGTCGAAATGGCGCTGTGGTCGCTGCTCGGCGCCCGCGGCGTCGATTTGCTGTCATGGGAGAGTTTCGGTGCCGGCTGGGTGACCGACGTGGTCAAGCAGCTCAAGCTCGAGGACGTGCGCACGCTCGAGGCGCCCTATGGCGAACTGCCGGACCTGTCGCAGGTCGATCCGGCGCGTGACGTGGTGTTCTGCTGGAACGGCACCACCTCCGGCGTGCGGGTGCCGGACGGCGACTGGATCGCTGCCGACCGCGAGGGCCTGACGATCTGCGACGCCACCTCGGCCGCATTCGCGATGGATCTGCCGTGGGACAAGCTCGACGTCGTCACCTTCAGCTGGCAAAAGGCGCTGGGCGGTGAGGCGCAGCACGGCATGTTGGTCCTGAGCCCGCGTGCGGTCGAACGGCTGGAGGGCTACGCCCCGCCGTGGCCGATCCCGAAGATCTTCCGGCTGACCAAGGGCGGCAAGCTCAGCGAAGGCCCGTTCAAGGGCGAGACTATCAACACCCCGTCCATGCTGTGCGTGGAGGATTTCCTCGATGCACTGGGCTGGGCGCGTGATGCCGGCGGCCTCGGCGGGCTGATCGCGCGCGCGGAAGCGAACCTGAAGATCATTGCCGACTGGGTTGCCGACAGTCCCTGGGCCGATTTCCTCGCCGCCGATCCGGCGGTGCGGTCGTGCACCTCGGTCTGCCTGTCGATCACCGACGGCTGGTTCACTAGCCTCGCGCCGGCGGATCAGGCGGCCGCCGCCAAGCAGCTCGTGAAACTGCTCGACGATGCCGGCATCGCCTACGACATCGGCGCCTATCGCGATGCCCCGCCGGGCCTGCGTATCTGGTGCGGTGCCACTGTGGAGGCGGGTGATGTCGCCGCCCTCCTGCCATGGCTCGACTGGGCCTATGGCGAACTGAAAGAGAGTTTCCGGCCGGCGGCATAGTTGCGTCGTCGTGCGGCCGCTTCCCCGACCGCAGCGAGAATTCCCATGGTCAAGGTACTGATCTCAGACAAGATGAGCCCGTTGGCGGCGGAAACCTTCCGCCAGCGCGGCGTCGAGGTGGACGAGAAAACCGGCATGAGCCCGGAAGAGCTGATCGCCTGCATCGGCGATTACGACGGTCTCGCCATCCGTTCCGCCACCAAGGTCACGCCAGACGTACTGGCAGCCGGGAACGGCCGGCTCAAGGTGGTCGGGCGCGCCGGCATCGGCGTCGACAATGTCGACCTCGAGGCGGCGACGGCGCACGGCACCTGCGTGATGAACACGCCGTTCGGCAATTCCATCACCACGGCCGAACACGCCATTGCCATGATCTTTGCGCTGGCCCGGCAGATCCCCATGGCCAACGCGTCGACCCATGCCGGCAAGTGGGAGAAGAGCCGGTTCATGGGCGTCGAGCTGTTCGGCAAGACGCTGGGCGTCATCGGCTGCGGCAACATCGGCGGCATCGTCTGCGACCGGGCGCTGGGCCTGAAGATGAAGGTCGTCGCCTTCGACCCGTTCCTCTCGGAGGAACGCGCCGCCGACCTCGGCGTGGAAAAGGTCGAACTGGACACGCTGCTTGCCCGCGCCGATTTCATCACGCTGCACACGCCGCTGAACGATGCCACCCGCGGGATTATCGACGCCGGCAACCTCGCGAAGGCGAAGCAGGGCGTCTACATCGTCAACTGCGCCCGCGGCGGTCTGGTGGTCGAGGAGGACCTGAAGGCGGCACTCCAGTCCGGCCATGTCGCCGGTGCCGCGCTTGATGTGTTCTCCGAGGAGCCGGCCGAGGAAAACCCGCTGTTCGGCGTCGACAATGTCGTCGTTACGCCGCATCTCGGTGCCTCGACCGAGGAAGCGCAGGTCAACGTCGCTCTGCAGGTGGCGGAGCAGATGTCCGACTACCTGCTGACCGGTGCCGTGTCGAACGCCATCAACATGGCCTCGGTTACGGCCGAGGAGGCGCCGCGCCTGAAGCCATACTTCGAACTTGCGCGCCAGCTCGGCAGTTTTGCCGGTCAGTTGACCCATACCGCGATCGAGGCGGTGGAAATCGAGTACTGCGGCCATGTCGCCAGCCTGAACACCCGGCCGCTGACGTCGATCGTCCTGGAAGGGTTGCTCAGCCCGCTGATGGACACCGTCAACATGGTCAACGCGCCGGTCATCGCCAAGGAGCGCAACATCGACGTGCGCGACACCCGCGTCGACTGCCCGGCCGACTACAACACGCTGATGCGCGTCACGGTGACGACAGAGCGGCAGACGCGCAGCGTCGTTGGCACCCTGTTCACCGACGACCGGCCGCGGATCGTCCAGGTGAAGGGCATCGAGCTTGAGGCCGAGCTCGGGCCGCACATGCTCTACATCACCAATGAGGACAAGCCGGGTTTCATCGGCGCGCTGGGTACTGCGTTGGGCCAGGCCGGCGTTAACGTCGCGACATTCCATTTGGGCCGCCGCGCACCGGGCGGCGACGCGATTGCGCTGATCCAGGTCGATCAGGCGGTCGAACCGGCGGTGTTGGCCGAACTGCGTGCGTTGCCGCATGTGGTTCAGGCGGACTCGCTGCGCTTCTGACCACGGTGACGGCGTCCGGCGGCCGGAACCGCTGCCTGTCGCTGCCGCCGGCCGTGCGCTAAACTCCCGCCGACATGAGTGACGATCCACATCCCGCCCTGCTGCCGGAAGGCCTGCATGACGACCTGCCGCCGGCGGCAGGCGACGAGTCCCGTGTGGTCGAACGGCTGATCGCCTCGTTCGAGGGCTATGGCTACCAGCGCGTGAAGCCGCCGCTGGTCGAGTTCGAGGAAAGCCTGCTGTCCGGCCCCGGCGCCGGGATTTCGCGCCACATGTTCCGGCTGATGGACCCGATTTCGCAGCGCATGATGGGTCTGCGCGCTGACATGACCACGCAGGTGGCGCGGATTGCGGTCTCGCGCCTGGCGTCCGCGCCGCGGCCCCTGCGGCTGTGCTATGCCGGCCAGGTGTTGCGCGTGCGCGGCACCCAGCTGCGCCCGGAACGCCAGTTCGCTCAGGCCGGGGTGGAACTGATCGGCGCCGACAGCACCGCCGCCGACGCCGAAATCGCCCTGCTGGCGGCGGAAGCGTTGCAGGCCGCCGGCATCGAGGGCCTGACCCTCGACCTGACGGTGCCGACCCTGGTACCGATCATTGCCGCCGAACTGGGGCTCGACCCGAAGCTGGCCGAGCAGGTCCGTATGGGCCTCGATGCCAAGGACGGGGCTGTCATTGCCGCCTTGCCGGTCGACGTGCGGACACGGTTTGCCGCGCTCAGTGCCGCCGCCGGTCCGGCCGCCGATGCACTGACCGCGCTTGCCGGGCTGGACCTGCCACAGGCCGCCGGCCAACTGCGCGGCCGGTTGCGCGCCCTGGTCGAGACCATCGGCGCGGCTGCTCCCGACCTGCCCGTCACCGTCGATCCCGGCGAAAGCCGCGGATTCGAGTATCAGACCGGCGTCAGCTTCACCCTGTTTGCCCGCGGCGTGCGCGGCGAACTCGGCCGCGGCGGCCGCTATCAGCTCGATACCGGCGAAAGTGCCGCGGGTTTCACCGTTTACATGGACACGGTCATGCGTGCTGTGCCGGCCGCTGCGGCGCCGGCTTTGGTCTACCTGCCGCTCGGCACGCCGGCGGCAGCGGCGCGGCGATTACGCGATGCCGGCTGGCGCACGCTGCAGGGGCTGGTCGCCGGCGATGATAATGCCGAGGCACGCCGCCTTGGCTGCAGCCATATCTTCCGCGACGGCGACGCTTCGGCGCTCGCCTGATCCCCCTCATGTTCCGCCACAGGACACACGGCACAGGAGCGTCTTGAGAAATGGCAAATGTTGCGGTCGTCGGCTCCCAATGGGGCGATGAAGGCAAGGGCAAGATCGTCGACTGGCTGTCCGAACGGGCCTCGGTCGTGGTGCGGTTCCAGGGCGGTCACAATGCCGGCCACACCCTGGTAATCAATGGCGAGACCTACAAACTGGCGCTGCTGCCGTCCGGCATCGTGCGCAAGGGCAAGTTGTCGCTGATCGGCAACGGCGTCGTCGTCGATCCCTGGGCGCTGTTGGACGAGATCGCCCGGCTGCAGGACCAGGGCGTCGAGATCGGCCCGCACAACTTGAAAGTCGCGGCCAATGCCTGCCTCATTTTGCCGCTGCATCGCGAACTCGACGCCATGCGCGAGGATTCCAACTCTGGCCGGCGTATCGGCACGACCCGGCGCGGCATCGGTCCGGCCTATGAAGACAAGGTCGGGCGCCGCGCCATCCGCCTGTGCGATCTGCAGGATACCGACCTGTTGCAGACCAAGGTCGACCAGTTGCTGGCCCACCACAACGCGTTACGGCGCGGTCTTGGCCACGACGAAGTTGATGGCGCGGCACTGATCGCCGAGTTGCGCCAGGTCGCCGACAGGCTGCTGCCTTATGGCAGTCACGTCTGGCGCGACCTGGACCAGGCCCGCCGCGCCGGCAAACGCATTCTGTTCGAAGGCGCGCAGGGCACCATGCTCGACATCGATCATGGCACCTATCCCTATGTCACCTCGTCCAACACCATCGCCGGCCAAGCCGCCGCCGGCGCCGGTACCGGACCGGACGCCATCGACTACGTCCTCGGCATCACCAAGGCCTACACCACCCGCGTCGGTGAAGGCCCGTTCCCGACGGAACAGGACAATGAGGTCGGTCAGGGCTTGGGCCAGCGCGGTCACGAGTTCGGCACCAACACCGGCCGCGCCCGGCGCTGCGGCTGGTTCGACGCTGTGATGGTGCGCCAGGCGATCCGCATCGGCGGCGTCCACGGTATCGCGCTGACCAAGCTCGACGTGCTTGACGGGATGGACGAGATCAAGGTCTGCACCGGCTATCGGCTGGACGGCGAACAGATCGATTACTTCCCGTCCGAGGCGGCCCGTCAGGCGCGGGTCGAGGCGGTCTACGAAACCTTCGAGGGCTGGCACGACAGCACCCGCGGCGCCCGCTCCTGGGCGGAGCTGCCGGCCACGGCCGTGAAGTATGTCGTTCGGATCGAGGAACTGATCGGCTGCCCGGTCGCCTTGCTGTCGACCAGTCCGGAGCGTGACGACACCATCCTGATGCGCGATCCGTATACCGACTGATCGCCAATTTCCGCCATTTCGGTTGCGTTATGCATTCGCTCACGCAATTATGCTGGGTAATTCGAAAGAGTTGCCACTCTGTCGCCTTGTTTGTCAGGGCTGGCAACCGCTACAAGTCGGTGGGCAATCGTTCCGGATAATCCTGACGGGCGTGCGTCATGCCGGCGCAGTCAACAGGAGTATGTTTTGGCCCAGGGACAGTCGGGCGCCGGGCGCGCACCTGTCGAATTGCCGTCGGTGACACGGCGTATCGATCGACGACAGAAGAACCAGCCGTCGGGCCCGATCACGGCCGGCCGTCCGCCCGGGTCGCTTGACCTTGTGCTTGCCGGCAACGACTACCTCGCATTGCGTCAGGATGAGCGTCTGCTCGAAAGCCAGATCAATGCCTTGGCGTTCGAAAACGGCGGCATGCTGTTGCCGAGCGTATATCCGCAGTTTCGCGATGTTGAGCGCAAGCTGGAGCGCCGCTTTGCCGACTTCCTGGTGACCGATGCGTCGGTGATGTGCCATTCTGGCTTTGCCGCCGCCGAAGGCGTCATCCAGTCTCTGGCCGATCCGGACACGCCGGTCTATCTCGATCTGTTCGCCCACACGGGCATGTGGCAGGGCGCGCTGGCCGCCAAGGCGCCGGTGCATCACTTCCGCCATAACGACGCCGACCATCTGCGCGAACAGATCGCCCGATTTGGGCCCGGCATTGTCGGCGTCGATGCGATTTATGCCACGGTCGGCGACCGTTGTGTGCTGGCAGACATTGTCGATGTGTGCGAAGCCGTAGGCGCCATGCTGGTGGTCGACGAATCGCATGCCATCGGCGTCATCGGTCCCAACGGCGATGGGTTGGCGGCGGAACTCGGGCTGGCCGACCGCGTGTCGCTGCGGCTTGCCAGTCTTGCCAAGGCTTTCGTCAGCCGGGGCGGCGTCGTTGCCGGCAGCGCACGCCTGTGCAATTTCATCCGCCAGGAATCGCGGTCGAGTATCCACAGTGCCTCCATGCACCCGTGGGAGATCGCCCGGATAACCACGGCGCTTGCCATCGTGCGCGAGGAAGGCTGGCGCCGGCAGCGGCTCGCCGGCACGGTCAGCGTGATCCGGCGGGGGCTGTGCGACATGGGCTATGACGTGTCCTGCAGCGAAAGCCAGATCATTCCGCTGGTTGCCGGCCCGGAGGCGCGCACCTTGAAGTTGCGCGACGCGTTGGAGAACCGCGGTATCTTCGGTGCGGTGATGTCGGCACCGGTTACCCCTCGGAACAAGTCGCTGGTGCGCTTGTCCCTGCATGCCGGGTTGGAGCCGGCGCATATCGAGCGCATTCTCGACGCCTGCCGGACCATCCGCGATGAGGTCATGCCGGAAACTTGGCCGTCGTTGACCGGTCAACGACGGGCCAAGGGGCTGAACACCGTCGTGCCGTTGAACGGGTCGACGTGCGCTTGACCGCTTCTGTCGGTCGTTTCCCTTCCATAGTCTCCGCCGGGCGCTAGCGCGGCCGCTTGCCTCTGGCCGTGACGGTCGCCGCGAAACCGGCCATGATTGCGGTCGTGGGAGGCAGTGACCGGCAGGGAGGAAGGGCATGACCGCACCGGACGATATGGGGCTGACCGGCAAGGTGGCGGTCGTCACCGGCGGCGGCGCGGCCGGCGATGGCATCGGCAATGGCCGCGCGGCGGCGATCCTGATGGCGCGGGCTGGCGCACGCGTGCTTGTGGTCGACCGCGATCTGGCGTTGGCGCAACGCACCGTCGACATGATCGCCGAGCATGGCGGAGAGGGTGCAGCAACCAGCGCCGACGTCACCCGACCGGAGGATTGTGCCGCCATGGTCAAGCTGGCGTGCGATCGTTGGGGCCGGCTCGACATCCTCGACAACAACGTCGGCATCGGTAGCCGCGGCTCGGTCGTCAGCGAGCCGGTCGATGCCTTCGAGAGGGTCATGCGGGTCAATGTCGAAAGCATGTTTCTGGCGTCGAAGTACGCCATCCCCGCGATGATCGACAGTGGCGACGGCGGTGCCATCGTCAACGTGTCATCGATTTCGGCGCTGCGGCCGCGCGGCCTGACCAGCTACTCCGCCTCCAAGGGCGCGGTCATCGCGCTGACCCGGGCGATGGCCAATGACCATGCGCGCGACGGCATCCGGGTGAACTGCGTCGCGCCGGGACCGGTATACACACCCATGGTCTACGGTCCGGGCATGAGCGACGACGCGCGTGAGGCGCGTCGTCGTGCATCGCCTCTCGGCGTTGAAGGTAGTGGCTGGGATGTCGGTAACGCCGTTACTTTCCTGGTGTCGGCCCGGGCGCGCTACATTACCGGCCAGACCCTGGTGGTCGACGGCGGCATCACCAACACGGCGCCGCCGCGCGGCACCGGCAACGAGCAGCCGCCGCACTAGGCGGTGCGAGGGAGGACATCATGCGTTTACAGGACAAGATCGCCGTCGTCGTGGGCGCCGGCCAGAAACCGGGTCAGACCGTCGGCAATGGACGGGCAGCGGCGCTGACGTTCGCGCGCGAGGGCGCATCGGTCGTCGCCGTCGACCGCGACCTGGAACTGGCGCAGGACACCGTGGCCGAAATCGAACAGGCCGGCGGTGCCGCGATCGCATTGGCCGCCGATATCACCCGCGAGGCCGACATCACCGCCATGGTCGCCGCGACCATGGACCGGTTCGGGCGGGTCGACGTCCTGCACAACAATGTCGGCGCGTCGCTCGGGGCCGGTGACGGTCCGATGCTGACGATCACCGAAGAGAATTTCGACAACGTCACCGTGGTGAACCTGCGGTCGATGGTGATGACCTGCAAGCACGTCATCCCGATCATGCGGCAACAGGAAGCCGGCGCGATCATCAACATCTCGTCTCTGGCGGCATGGGAGGTCTATCCCAACATCGGCTACAAGACGGCGAAGGCCGGCGTCATTGCGCTGACCAAACAGATTGCCGCCGAGAACGCACCCTACGGCGTGCGGGCGAACGTCATCGCGCCCGGTTTGATCGAGACGCCGATGGCGGTCGATACGCGGGTGGAGGTCACTGGCCGCAGCCGCGATGACATCGTCGCCGAGCGCAATGCCAACGTGCCGCTAAAGGGCGGCATGGGCAGTGGCTGGGACATCGCCAATGCTGCGCTGTTCCTGGCCTGCGACGAATCGAAATTCGTCACCGGCATCACCCTGCCGGTCGACGGTGGTGGCTCGATCCGGGCGCACTGACCGCACCAACCCGCTGCCGCGCTGACGACGGCCTCTGCTTTGTCAGCCGTTGGCATTGGCCTTCTTGACGGGGAGTACATAAGTACATATATACCGCACGCTTAAAACGCGTGGAGGTGTGACGCATGGCCAAGAGACCGACATCATCCGGGGCGGCGGCAAAATCAACGACGCCCAAACCGGCCGTGCCGGGGCCGACGGTGTCGGTCGAACGGGTACAGACGGGCATTCGCGTCGAAAAGCGGATTCTCAAGGTGCTGAAGGCCGTAGCCGAATACCACGACATGACCCTGGGCGATCTGATCGAGGGTATCGTGCTGCATGCCTTCGAGGGCAAATGCCCGTTCGACGAGGACAGCATCCGTCACATCGACGACTTCAAACGGATCTACGGCCTCGATCTCGACGCATCCTACAGTCACCGTATGCAGGAGGCCGGCGATGGTCACGGATGAAGCTTTTGTCGATCTGCTGGAGGCCTGCACCCTGCCGCCGGCCGAGTTCGATCACGCCGCGCACGTGCGCGCCGGCTACATCTATGTGCGGCGCCATGGCTTCGCTGGCGCGGTCGACCGCATGGCCACGGCGATCCGCCGTTTCGCCACGGCAAACGGCAAGGCCCAGCTCTATCACGAGACCCTGACGGTGGCGTTCCTGGCGCTGATCAGCGAACGGCTGGATGGCGACGACAGTGATGACTGGACGTCATTTGCCGCCGCCAATCCGGACCTGTTCGACAAGGGCCTGATGGCGCGCTACTACGCCGCCGAAACCCTGGGCACCCCGCAGGCCCGGCGCACCTTCGTGCTCGAACCCCGGGCCGAACCGGACGACCGTGACCCCACTGTGTACTGGCAGAGGGCCACCGGCGCCTGACTCCGGCCGGGCCCGGTCACTCCTGCGGGAAGCCCTCGTAGGGTTCCAGGCTGTCGTCGAGCTGCACGCCAAACGAATTCAGCATCATCGACACCAGGGTGTAGCCGCCGACGGCAGCGACCAGATCCATCATCTGTTTGCGGTTGTAGGCCGAGCCCAGCTTCTGCCAGGTATCGTCGGAGATCATCGCATCACGGTGCAATTCGTCGACCGCCAGCACCAGCGCGCTTTCGATGTCGTTCCAGTGCTCGCTGGTCGGTCCCTCGGCGACGGCGGCGATGTCCTCATCGGTCATCTTCGCTTCGTTCTTGCCGATGCGCACATGCTGGGTCCATTCGTATTCCGACCGGCACAGCCAGCCGATCCGCAGGATGGCGATCTCGCGGTCGCGCGGCGACAGGCTGGACTTCATCAACACATGGTTGGCGAACACGGTCCAACGCTTCATGAGCTTCGGGTAGTGGGCCAGCGTCTTGAAGATGTTGAAGATGTCGGCGTCGTCGCGGTCGCCGTTCGGATCGACGATATGCAGGACATCCTCGTCCCAGTGTTCGCGGCTCAGCGGTTCGATACGGGGATGGTCCAGTCGCATGGTGTCTCGTCCTCTTGTCTTGCTGGCCGCCGACAGGCCCCGCGATCGCGTCAGTCGTCGATCCGGGCCAGATTCAGCGGCAGGGCCGTCGTGTACTTCAATTGCTCCATGGAGAATGACGACGTGACGTCGCCCAGCCCCTCGATCGCAATCAGTTTCTTGTAGAACGCATCATAGGCCGCCATGTCGGGCACGACCACGCGCAAGAGGTAATCCCAGGTGCCGGCCAGCCGGTTGACTTCCACCACTTCGGGAATAGCCGTCACCAGGCGGGTGAAGTCATCCAGCCAGGCCGCGTCATGACGCGTGGTGCGCAGGTTTACGAACACCGTCAGGTCCAGGCCCAGCGTTGGCGCGTCGAGCAATGCCACCCGGCCGCGGATGACGCCGTCGGCCTCCAGCCGCTGAATGCGCCGCCAGCACGGTGTCGACGATAGGCCGACCTCGTTGGCCAGCGCACTCAGCGAGATCGACGCATCCTGCTGCAATACGGCGAGAATTGTCTTGTCGAACCGATCCACGGAAAATCTACCCAATAACTTAGGTCAAAAGAGAAATTTCTACCCGCATTAGGCCTCGCTTGAGTAGATTCCGCAAACATTTTTCCGCCCTACCGCCCCATCTTTATGGGGCGAATTCAGTCGACCACATTCGATGACGGGGCCTTTCGATGTCGAAACTATCTTTCACCGCCCATCCCCACTCGGTGGGCGAGACCTATGGCCAGCACCTGCGCATGGCGATGGGCTTTGCCGGCACCATGTTCGTCGCTTCTTTGGCTTGTGCGGTGCACGCACTGCTGCCATTCGCGTTCGAACGCACCGGCAGCAACGCCATTACCAACCTGCACCGGCGCATGGTGACGCACCGGGTCGGCGGTCATTCGCCGCTGCCGGTCGAACGCTCGGCCGGCTGGGTGTCGTCTCAGAACTTGCCGTAAGCGCCGTCGATCACGAAGGTATCGCCCGAGTGATAGCTGCTGGCGTCTGACGCCAGATAGACGGCAATGCCGCCGAAGTCGTTCTGGTCGCCCCAGCGGCGGACCGGAATGCGCGGCATCACGTTGCTGGCGAACTTTTCCCAGGCGAAGGTCTGCTCGGTCATCGCGGTTTCGATCCAGCCCGGCAGGATCGAATTGGCCGTGACCTTGTAGCGCGCCATCTCCACCGACAGCGCCAGGATCATCGAGATCAGCCCACCCTTGGTCGCGGCATAGTGCTGACCGCGGGCCTGCCCTGAGATCGCCGCGAGGCTGGCGGTGCCGACCAGCCGGCCGCCGTCGCCACGCTCCATCATGTGCCGGCAGGCGGCGCGGAAGGTGTAGAACGCGCCGTCCAGGTTGACCCGCAACACCCGATGCCATTCTTCCGACGTCATCTCGGTGAAGGATTTCACGCCGCGCCGGCCGGACACCCCGGCATTGGCGAAGCAGCTGTCGACGCGGCCGAACTGGTTCAGCGTTTCGGCGAAACTGTCGTCGACCTGCGCCTCCTCACCGACATCGCACCTCAGCGCCGCCACCTTGGTGCCATAGGCCGACAGGGTCTTTACCGCGGCGGCATTCTTTTCCTCGTTCGTGCCCCAGATGCAGACGTCGGCGCCCGATGCCGCCAGGGCCTCGCCGAAGCCGAGGCCGATGCCGCTGTTGCCGCCGGTGATCAGCGCGACTTTGCCGCTAAGGTCGAAGGGTTTGTAGGCCATGGCGTTCAGGTCCTCCCGCTGGTCGCGCGGCGTGCGATATCGCCGCCGGCGTTGTTCGTGAATGGGTCGCTTGTTGGCTTGAGTTTTAGCTGGAACGCTCGCGCGATTCCAGCCACCGTTCGGCGGCTTCGTCGTCGCTTTGCCGGGCGGCGACCCAGCGCTCGCTGTCGCCGTCCTGTTCCAGCTTCCAGAACGGTGCCTTGGTCTTCAGCCAGTCCATCATGAAGGTGCAGGCTTCGAACGCGGCCTGCCGGTGGGCCGATGTCGCGGCACACATCATGATGCGGTCGCCCGGCTCCAGTCGGCCGTAGCGATGGACGATCAGGACGCCGATCAGCGGCCAGCGCTCTCGCGCTGCCGTTTCCAGCGCATCGAGCTGTTTCTCTGTCATGCCGGGATAGTGTTCCAGCGTCATCGCGCTCACTGTCGCACCCTCGTTGAGGTCGCGCACCAGCCCGACGAACGAGCACAGGCCGCCGACATCGGTGCGGCCGTCGGTCAACGCCGCCAGTTCCTGCCCGATATCGAAGTCTTCGGCCTGAACCTTGATCATCGCAGCAACCTCCCGTCCCGCCGCCTGTCAGCCCCCGGTGACCGGCGGGAAGAACGCGACTTCGTCGTCGTCGGCAAGCGCCTGGTCGAGCCGGGCATAGTCCTGATTGACGGCGCAGCGCACGGCTTTCATGTCGGCAAAGGCTTCCGCGTGGCCGGGCGAGCGTTCCTTCAGCCAGTCGACCAGGGCGCCGACGGTGTTGACCTCGGCCGGCGGCGTCACCTCTTCGGCACCGACACCGGTCTTGCCCTTCAACCAGGCGAAATACAGAACCTTCACCACAACACCTCATCGAACGGCAGGAAATCGACCATATCGCCCTCGGTAACCTGGGTCACGGTCTCCGGTAATTCAACCAGGCCGTCGCTGCGCACCAGCGAGGTGATGACGCCTGAACCCTGGCGCGCGAACCGTTGAACCGCCGGTATGCCGTCCGGCCCGGTGACGATCTGCGCCCGCAGCCACTCGCGCCGCTCGGCCTTCTTCTTCAGGTCGAACGCTGCCGGCAGGCGATAGTGGCGCGGTGTCAGGTCGCCGGCGCCGGCCAAACCAAGGATCAGCGGCCGGGTGAAGCGCAGAAAGCAGACCATCACCGCCACCGGATTTCCCGGCAGGCCGACAAACGCCGTATCGCCAATCTGCCCCAGGGCGAGCGGCCGTCCCGGTTTGATCGCCAGACGCCAGAAGTGAAGTTGTCCTAGCGCCTCAACGGCCGCGCGGACGTGATCTTCCTCGCCGGTCGATACGCCGCCTGAGGTGATCAGCAGGTCGTGATCATCGGCCACCGCGGCCAGTGCCTCCTGCACTGCCGCGCGCCGGTCCGGCAGGATGCCAAGGTCATCGACCGCGGTGCCCAGCGCCTGCAACAGGCCGCGCAGCATGTAGCGGTTGGCGTCGTGGGTCGCGCCCGGGGCGAGCGTGGTGCCGGGTTCGCGCAGTTCGTCGCCGGTCGAGAAGATCGCCACCCGCAACCGCCGATGCACGGTCAGCGTGCCGGCGCCGACCGAGGCCGCCAGCGCCAGGTCCTGCGGCAGTAGCCGTCGGCCCGCCGCCAGCACCACGTCGCCGGCATGCGAGTCCTCGCCGGCCCTCCGCCTATTGGCGCCGGCCTTGAGGCCCGGCGGTATCGTGACGCGCGACCCGTCGACGGCGACGTCCTCCTGCATCACCACCGTGTCGGCGCCATCCGGCATCACCGCGCCGGTAAAGATGCGGACCGACTGTCCCGCTGCCAGTGGCGCCGCCACCGGGTGGCCGGCGGCCGCGCGGCCGCTGATTTCAAGCATCGTCGGCGCATCGGCGTTCAGGTCGTCGGCCCTGACGGCATAACCGTCGACCGCTGCGTTGTCGCGCAGCGGCACGTCGACGCCGGCCACCACATCGGCGGCCAGAATACGGTTCAGGCCGTCGGCCAGCGCAATGGTTTCGTGGCCCGTTACCGGTGTCAGGCGCTGGCGCAGAATGCCAAGCGCCTCGTCCATCGGCATCAGCGGACCGCCGAAGGCGAAGCAATCGTCGGCGAGCTGGGTCATGCGGCGACCCCGTGGCGCTGGTAGTGGACGATGAAGTCGGAGATCGCCTCGATGTCGTCGAGCGCGAAAACCGGTACGGTCACATTGTCCGGCTGCCAGTCGGCGGCGAGCGCGATGACGTTGTCGTCCTGCGGTGCCAGCAGCGGTTTGCTAGTCTCGCGGCGATGCACCTCGATCTTGGCGTGATGCTCGCCTTTGAAACCTTCCACCAGCACCAGGTCGACCGGCGACAGACGCGTCAGCAGCTCGTCCAGGCCCGGTTCCGCGGCGCCGCGATGTTCGTGCATCAACGCCCAGCGGTTGGCCGACGATACCAGCACCTCATGCGCCCCGGCCTCGCGGTGGCGGTAGGAGTCTTTGCCCGGCCGGTCGACGTCGAACTTGTGGTGTGCGTGCTTGATGGTCGAGACGCTGAGTCCGCGCCCGGTCAGCGCCGGGATCAGCCTGACCAACAGGGTGGTCTTGCCGCTGTCACTCCAGCCGGCGAGGCCCAGCACCTTCATCTCGACGGGTCCGTTCGCCGTCCGCTGCGCCGTGGATCGGCGGACATCAGTCGGCGCCGGCCGCGCGGTTGGCGCTGTCCTGCTTGCGCCGGGCGAGTTCGCTTTCGCTCTCCGCGGTGACGTGCCGGAGACCTGCGCGCAAATAGTCATAGCCGGTGTAGAGCGTCAGGAGAGCGGCAATCCAAAGGCCCCAGGTGCCGATTTCCACGACCGGGATTTCGCTCCAGCCGGCATCGCCGACGATCAGAAACGCCAGTGCCAGCATCTGCACCATGGTCTTCCATTTCGCCAGTTTGCTGACCGGTACCGCAACCTGCAGCTCGGCGAGAAACTCGCGCAGGCCCGAGACCAGGATTTCGCGGCACAGGATGACCACCGTCGGCAGGATCGTCCAGTCGCCGATCCGGTCGACATAGACCAGCATCAGCAGCACCGCGGCGACCAGCAGCTTGTCGGCAATCGGGTCGAGGAAACGGCCCAGGCCGGATTCCTCGTTCCGGGTACGCGCTAGATGACCGTCCAGCCAGTCGGTTACGCCGGCGGCGGTGAAAATCGCCAGGCAGAGCCAGTTCGACAGCGGCGACGACAGGTAGAATGTCGCGATCAGGGCCGGAATGGCGATGATCCGGCTCAGGGTCAGCAGATTGGGCAGCGTCGTGATCATGCTCTGGGGTCAGGCTCGCTTCACCGGTTCGAAGGCCCGCGGCGCCAGTATAACGCCGCCAGTCGTTTGCGGTACCCGCGGATGGTGCATTGGCCGAAAGTTCCGCTGCTGTAAAGCCTCAGCCTTCGGGATGAAAAAAGTCGTAAACCTTTCGGGCGACGCCCCGCGAGATGCCATCGACGATCTCCAGATCGCTCAACGCGGCCTGCTCGATCGCCCGGACCGATCCGAAATGGTTCAGCAGCGCCCGCTTGCGCCGCGGGCCAACGCCGGCGATCTGGTCGAGCGCCGATTTGCTCACGTCCTTGGCCCGCCGGGCGCGATGGGTGCCGATGGCGAAACGATGGGCCTCGTCACGCAACCGTTGCAGGAAGTACAGCACCGGGCTGCGTGGCGGCAGGGTCATCACCGGCCGGTCGATGAAATGGATTTGCTCGCGGCCGGCATTGCGTTCCGGTCCCTTGGCGATCGCCGCCAGGGTGACGTTGCCGACCCCCAGCTCCTCGAACACGCCACGTGCCGCCGACAGCTGACCGGCACCACCGTCGACGATCACCAGGTCCGGCCACTCCCCGGCAATACGCCGGTTCTCAGCCGCGTCCGCCGGATCGATTTCGGCCTCGCCATCGCCTTCGGCGCTGTCGGCATCGACGGCCTCGGCACTGGCTTTCACCAGTCGCGCGAACCGCCGGGTCAGCACCTCGCGCATCATCGCGTAGTCGTCGCCCGGCGTCAGGTTCTCGCTCTTGATGTTGAACTTGCGGTAGGCGCCTTTGATCAGCCCTTCCGGCCCGGCCACAACCATGGCGCCGATCGCATTGGTGCCCATGATGTGGCTGTTGTCGTAAACCTCAATGCGCTGCGGCGGCGCGTCGAGCGCGAACAGCTCGCCGACCTCGTCGAGCAGGCGGCGCTGGCTGGCGCTCTCGGCCAGTCGTCGGCCGAGCGCATCGCGCGCGTTGGTCGTGGCGTGGTCGATCAGGTCGCGCTTGGCACCGCGCCCGGGCCGCAACAGCCGCACCCGTCGGCCGGCTTTCACCGATAGCGCCTCGGCCAGCAGTGCCGCATCGCCCAGGCTCTCGTTGACCAGGATGTCGCGCGGCGGCGGCTTGTTGTCATAGAACTGGCCGATGAACGCGGTCAGCACGGCGGCGGGGTCGTCGCTGCGGCCGTGGCTCGGAAAGAACGCCCGGTTGCCCCAGTTCTGGCCGGCCCGGAAAAAGAACACCTGGATGCAGCTCTGGCCACCTTCCTGGTGCACGGCGATGACATCGGCTTCCTCGACATGGGCGACGTTGATGCCCTGGTGCGACTGGATGTGCGCCAGCGCCCGCAGGCGGTCGCGGTAGAGCGCCGCGGTTTCGAACTCGAGCGCCTCGCTGGCCTCGTTCATGCGCGCCGAAAGCCGTTTTTGCACGGCCTGGCTGCGGCCGGAGAGGAATTCGCGGGCTTCGTCGACCAGTTGATCGTAGGAATCCTGCTCGATCCGGCCGACGCACGGCGCGGTGCAGCGGCGGATCTGGTACTGCAGGCAGGGCCGGGTGCGAGCGTCGAACACGCTGTCGGAACAGGATCGCAGCGGAAACGCCTTTTGTAGCGTGTTCAGCGTGCGGTTGACCGCCCCGGCCGACGCGAACGGGCCGAAATACTCGCCCTTGCGGCTGCGCGCACCGCGGTGCTTGGCCAGTTGCGGCCAGTCGTGGTCGCGGGTCAGCAGGATGTAGGGGAACGACTTGTCGTCGCGCAGCAGGATGTTGTAGCGCGGCCGCATGCGCTTGATCAGGTTCGATTCGAGCAGCAGCGCCTCGACCTCGGTGCGCGTGGTCACCACCTCCATCGACCGGGTTTCGCTGATCATGCGCAGGATGCGCGTGTTCAGGCCGGCCGGATTGGCATAGCTCTGCACCCGCTTCTTCAGGCTCTTGGCCTTGCCGACGTAAAGCGGTTCGCCCTTGTCGTCGATCATGCGGTAGACGCCGGGGCCCGACGGCATGGTTTCGAGCGCATTGCGGATCGCTGTCCGCCCGACGTCGAGCGCTGCCATGCCGCTGACCGGGGCCGCGGCATCCGCGTCGGCACGGTCGACGGCCGCCGGCGCCGCGTCGTGCGGCAGGTCGACCGGCGGTGCCTCGGGTCGATTGGCTTTGCTCATGGCGCACCCTCACACGGGCCAGGGGCAGTGGTCAACGATGCCTCGTCGCGGAAATCCGCCATTCCTGTCGCAGCGTTGCCACATTTCCACCGAACTTGTGGAAAACGTTGTGGGAAAATACCCGGCGGAGGCAATGAGGCCGCAGTTTCCTTGATGAATCCTCTCTGTGCCTAATATTTGGGCAGAGTATCTAACTATATGAAATATATGATGTTTAAGGAAAAACTGAAGGGTGGCTCGGCAAGAAAACGACGCGTGCCGTAGCGGTCTGGCAGTTTTATTACACTGCATTTGGCCTGTGCACAAAACCTGACGTCGGGGACCTATTCGGGCGCAATTGGCGAAAGTCGCCGGCAGAAAACGAGACACCGGTGCGTCAGTCAAGATGCCGCGTAATTTGGCGAATCTTAAGTATTGTTAACCACGTTAGTTAAGTCTTCATAGCGACATCTTCTGCGCCGGGATTTCGTCGGGCCCGGCCGGGTATCGCGCCATGCGGCGGGCCCGCATGTTTGTTGATTTTGGGCCGGTGGAGCGTCCGCGCGAGCGGTTTGCAGGCTAGAACGTAATGCGTGCAGCGCTGGCGTCGGACATCGCCGAGACACCGCTGAACAGCGACCAGATATAGGCGGCATAGGCAATCGACAGCACGGCGCCGCCAACGCGTCGGATCGCGTTGCCGCGCAGCACGAAGGGGGCGAGCAGCAGAGAGGCGCCGATCATCACCCACAGGTCGAACTTGAGGAAGGCTGCCGGCACGGGCACCGGCATCACCATCGCGGTAATACCCATGATGCCGAGGATGTTGAACAGGTTGGAGCCGATCACGTTGCCGATCGCGACATCGGCATGTCGGCGCAGGGCGGCGACCAGCGCCGTCGCCAGTTCCGGCATCGACGTGCCCAGGGCGACCATGGTCAGGCCGATCGTCGCCTCCGACAGGCCCAGCGTACGGGCGACGTCGACAGCCCCTTTGACCAGCATGTTGGAACCGACGACCAGGCCCAGCAGGCCGGCCAGCACGAACACCGTGGCCGTCAAGGCCGACTGTGGCCGACTGGCGATCTCTTCGATCTCTTCCATGATCGCTTCGGCCGTCTGCCGGTCGTTGCGTCGCGCCGTGTAATAGGTCCAGCCGAGATAGCCGATCAGCGCCAGCAGCATCAGCAGGCCCTGCCAAGCCTGTAACAATCCCGTGAAGCAAAGGCCCATGAAGATCGCCGAAGCGGCAATCATTGTGGCGCAGTCGCGGCGGATGCTGGGCGCGTCGCAGGCAATCGGGAAAATCAACGCCGGCAAGCCCAAGACCAGCAGAATATTGGCGATGTTGGAACCGACCACGTTGCCGATGGCAAGCTCCGGCACCCCGCTGAGCGCTGCCTCGACGCTGACCACCAGTTCCGGCGCGGAGGTGCCGAAAGCAACTACAGTCAGGCCGATGATCAGCGGCGGGATGCTGAAGCGCTTGGCCAACGCGACCGCGCCGCGCACCAGGACGTCACCCCCAAGCAGCAGGAACGCCAGCCCGCCGGCAACCATCAAATACATCATTCGTCGACTTCGCTGCCGGTTATTTGTGGGGCGACGGTGGGTGTTGGGCCAGGCGCCCGGTCGTGAGCATCCCCGTTATATAGAGGGCCATTGCGCCGGTTTGAAGGTCGCTCTCAATTTACCGATGCATGATGCATCCGTTGCAGGATGCTCCAGTGGTCCGGTGCAGCGGCCAGGGTTTGCTCGATGGTGCGTTGGCGGTCGCGCAAAACAGCCTGAGCGAAGTCGGCGTCGAACATGGCGGCGGCGGCCAACCCTTGATGTGGCAGGTGACGCATGCCGGCCAGGACATAGGTGTAGCTGATGGCGCTGAACGCCGGCAGATTGGCGGTGTATCCCAGATCGTTTTCCGACGGCAGACGGGTCCGCCAAAGCGCCAGTTTTGCCTGAAGCGACTCCGGCACCGCCGGGTGGGCCGCGCAGGTTCGCCAGTAATCCGTGTCATTTCTCGCCGTCAGGCAATAATGCATGCAGATGAAATCGCGGATCTCTTCGTAGTAGCTCGCCATGTGGCGGTTGTATTGCCCGGCGCAGTATTCGAGCGACGACTTGGTCGGGAAGTAGTCCTGCAGCAGCACCAGGCCCAGTTCGGCCAGATAGATACCGGTCGACTCGAGCGGTTCGATGAACCCGCCCGACAGGCCGACAGCGATAACATTGTTGACCCAGGCCCGCTGCGACCGGCCGATGCGCATGGGAATATGCTTCGCTTCCAGTGCCTCATGACCCGGCCCGATGTACTGCCGCAACGTGTCCTCGGCCTGCTGCTTTTCCATAAAGGCGGAGGCATAGACGTGACCGACGCCGCTGCGTCGGTAGAGCGGGATGTCCCAGATCCAGCCGGCTCCCTGCGCCGTACAGGTGGTGTGTGGGTTGATCCGGGTATCGCCGTCCTGGTTCGGCACGCGCATTGCCACGGCCGCGTCGTTGAACAGGACGTCGTTGTAGGGCACGAATGGCTCGCCCAGCGCCTGGTGCACCAGCAAGCCGCGAAAGCCTGAACAGTCGATGAAAAGATCGCCGGCAATGTCGCCGTGTTCCTTGGTGCTTACGTGGCTCAGATTGCCGCTTTCATGGCGGCGCACGTCGGTTACCAGGTCGACGACATGGCGAACGCCACGGCCGGTGCCGACCTGCCGCAGGTAGCGGCCAAGCAGCACCGTATCGATGTGGTAAGCATAGTTGACCAGCCCGTCATAGGGCCGGTCCTCCGGCCGTTTCGGCGACAGGTACCGATCGCACATATGCGGGTCTTGCGCCACCGCCGTCGCGTAGTCCTGATCGAAGCCGCGGCGCGATGCCTCCAACCACAGGTTCGCCAGGCTGTACTGCTGGTTGCCGGCGTTGACATGCGACAGCTGTGTGAACGGATGCCACCACACAGCATCCTTGCGGTGAAACCCGACGAACTTGATCGCGTTCTTGAAGCTGGCATCGCACGAGCGCATGAAATCCGCTTCGTCGATGCCGATTGCCAGCATGATGCGCTTGATATGCGCCAGTGTCGCTTCGCCCACGCCGATGATGCCGATATCGGGGCTTTCGATCAGCGTGATCTCAACCCGATCCGCCGGGTTCGGCGTTGCCAGAACCGCGTTCAGATAGCACGCAGACATCCATCCGGCGGTGCCGCCGCCGACGATGACTATTCTCTTAATTCGGTCGTCCATCTCCCCGCGACGGCCGTAACCCTGTTAGGTCAATTCTTGGTTATGTCGAATACTGCCACAATTATGTAACATTCGGGAACCGAAACCTGCGTGATTACAGGTTGATGCCCGGTTCGCGCCGTGCGCGCATCCGCTGGCGGGCGATAGAGCTTGCCTGGATCAGGCGTTTCGCCGCGCTAGGGGGCGGCTTTTCCGGAGACTTAGATTAGTGCGTTGCGGCGCGGGCGGCGTCGTTGGCTGGATGGGTCTTGTCGCGCGGCCGCCAGGCGCCGAGGCGGATCGCCGCTGCCACGATCAGGCCATAGGCCACCATGCCGCCGGCAATCAGCCAGAAGAAATCGGTCACCTCGGCCGTACCGGTGGCGAACAGCAGGGCGCCGCCGCCGGCGATCAGGCCCAGACGGACCAGACCGGCCAGCACCGGCCACAGAACCTTGCGTGCCCCCTGGCTGGCGAAATAGAGGCACAGGCCCAGGCCGAAAAAGCCGTAGGCCGGCCCGGCGATCTGCAGGTAGGCCCGGCAGGCCGCGCGCACAGCCTCGACATCGGTGAACAGATGGGCCCACAGGCCGGGTACCAGAGCCATCAGCAGGCCGATGGCGCCGGTGATCACGCTGGCGGCCAATGCGCCGGCCCAGCCAATGCGATGGCCGCGCTCGATATCGCCGGCGCCGAAGCTGACGCCGATCATGGTGATGGTGGCGGCGCCGATGCCGAAAATCGTCGGAATCATCAGGAATTCCAGCCGGGCGCCGATGCCGTAGCCGGCCAGCGCTTCATCGCCGAAGCGGGCGACGAACCCGGTAATGACGATCACCGTCGCAACGGAGGAGAACGGCGAGACCGCTGCCAGCAGGCCGACGCGCAGCAGTGCGGCGAACGCGCTCAGGCGCACCGGTATACCGGTCAGGCGCAGGGTCACGCCGGCGCGCCCGGTGCGCAGGTAGATGATTTGCAGCACGGCGGCGAGGCCGAAGCCGACGACCACCGCAATCGCCGCGCCGGCGATGCCGAGTTCCGGCAGCGGTCCGACACCGAACACCAGCAGGCCGCCGACGACGATCTGTGTCACCGAACCGGCGACCAGCGTCACCGCCGACATCTGCATGCGACCGGTGGCGCGGATCACGCTCGACAGGATGTTCGCCAGCCAGGGCGCGGCGCAGCCCGCGAAGATCCAGTTCGAATAGGTCAGCGCCTGGTCCAGCGCCATGTCGCTGCCGCCCAACGCCGCGAAAATCGCCCGGCCGCCGAGCAGGAATATGGCGGCGAACAGCGCGGCCATGCCAAGCGCCAGCAGCAGGGCGTGAAAGGTCAGGCTTTCGGCACCCGCCCGGTCGCCGGCACCGAGCCGCTGTGCCACTGCGCCGGCGACGGCGCCGCCGATGGCGCCGGCCGACAGCATGTTGGTCAGCATCAGCATCGGAAACACCAGCGCCAGCCCGGCCAGCGCCGTGGTGCCGAGATGTCCGATGTACCAGACCTCCGCCGCCGAAGTCGCCAGCATCACGAACATGGCGACGATATTCGGCGCCGCGAGCTTGGCCAGGGTGCGGCCGATCGGGGCGGTCAGGATCACAGTACGGTCGTTCACGGCGGGGTCTCCAAAAGTTCAATAAATGAACTTCAAGGTAAAAGTTCAAAAAGTCAACTTTTGTGTTATGGTGTCGCGTTACTGACGGCCATCGGATCGGCCGGACCCGGACTGCATATGGGGAGGGCCTCATGACGACACGCAGTTACGCGCAGTTGCGCTGCCCGATTGCCCAGGCGCTGAGTCTGGTCGGCGACCAGTGGACGCTGTTGATCGTGCGTGACCTGCTGTCGCGGCCGCGCCGGTTCGAGGAACTGCGCGAGGCGCTCGGCATATCGCGCAACCTGCTGACCCAGCGCCTGCGTCAGTTGGAAAGCGAGGGCCTGCTGGAACGCCGCCCCATCGAGGGCTCCCGCCGCTTCGTGTATGCCGCGACGGAAAAATGCATGGACCTGCGGATGGCGGTCCTGGCGCTGGCGGAATGGGGCGAACGCTGGCGGCCCGACCCTGAAGGCCCGCGCCTGACGGTGACCGACCGCAAAGACGGGGCTGCCGTCGGCGTCCGCTTCTGCCGCCTCGACGACGGCGCCGCCGTGCCGTCAGAGGAGGTCAAGGTGCGCCGTGCCAAGGCCGGTGCCGTCACGGCATAAGGCGCTCGACCCCGACCGCAAATCGCTCCGGGCCCGCCGTGGCGATCATCGCCGGTGGCGCCGCCGGCCGGTGATGTCCGATCGAAATTCGTTCTAAACTGACGGCCGTCCGCACGATGCGCTAGTTCGAGGTCACCATGCCTTATGCCGATGTCAACGGAATCCGCCTGTACTACGAAACCGCCGGCAGCGGTCCGCCGCTGCTGTATATCTCCGGCACCGGCTCCGACCTGCGCAACACGCCGCGGCCGTTCGATGCGCCGGGTGCCGGCGACTTCACCATGACGGCCTACGACCAGCGTTGCATGGGCCGGTCGACGCGGCCGGACGACATCCCGGCAATGACCGATTTCGCCGACGATGCGGCGGCGCTGTTCGACCATCTCGGCTGGGACCGGGTGCCCGTCATCGGCATTTCCTTCGGCGGCATGGTCGCCCAGCAGTTGGCTGTCCACCATCCCGACCGTGTCTCGCGACTGGTGCTCGGCTGCACCAGTTCCGGCGGCGCCGGCGGGTCGTCCTACCCGCTGCATGAGCTGTCCGACACATCGCCGGAGGACTATGCCCGCACCACGATGCGGCTGGCCGACAACCGCCGCGATGACGCCTGGCAAGCGCAGAACCCTGCGCGTGCGGCCGAGGTGCTGGACATGTACCTGACCCGCGCCCGGCGCAATCGCGAGGACCCGACCCATCGTGACGCCATGAACCGGCAACTGGCGGCCCGCCGGCACCATGATGTGTACGATCGGCTCGGCGGTCTCGATATGCCCGTCCTGGTCTGCGCCGGCCGCTATGACGACATCGCGCCGCCGGCGCGGTCGGAGGCGATCGCCGCGGCCATTCCAGGCGCCCGCCTGCGCGTGTTCGACGGCGGCCACCTGTTCTTCATGGACGATGCCGATGCCTGGCCGGCGATCTATGATTTCCTGCGCGGCTAACGGCGCGGCCGGGAGGGGCGATCAGTCGAGGTAAACCACGCCGCGTTTCTTGAACGCCTCGGGTGACCACAGGCTCTTCACCTCGCCGGCCTTGACCCGTTTCTCGGTGGCCGCTTCGGCGGCGACGACGGCGTCGAGCGCTTCCTTGACCGCCGGCGCATCGGCGCGCGGCACCACCACGACGCCATCCCGGTCGCCGACCACGACATCGCCTGGTGAGACGCTGACGCCGCCGAGCGCGATCGGCATGTTCACCTCGCCCGGGCCGTTGCGGTAGCCGGCGTTCGGGCTGATCCCGCGGGCGAACGTCGGCGGACCCAGTTTTTCGATGCCGTCGGCGTCGCGCACCAGCCCGTCGGTGACGATCGCGACCGCGCCAAGCTGCTTCGCGACGGCGGCATAATGGTCGCCGATCACCGCGCCGGACTCGTCCCAGTCAGTGGCGATCATCAGCACATCGCCCGGCTTGATCTGGTCCAGTATGGCCATCGCCGCCAGGTTGTCGCGCGGCCCGTTGCTGGCGGTAAGGGCGGTGCCGGCGAATTTCATGCGGCTGTTCAGCGGCTTCACCGAGTAATGCAAGCAGTTCCAGCCCTGCTGCGCGTCGGCGATGAAGCTGGTCTGCGCCTGGGCGAACGCCTTTACCAGCGATTTTGGCGCCCGTTTGATCTTTTGCCGGATGCGCAGGGCGACGGGATCTCCAATCATGACGATGCCTCCTCTCAATCGTCGGGTGCCGGCCGCCCACAGACGAGACCGGCGCGCGGCCGACCGGACCGCACAGCTTGGCCACATTAACGCCTTCTTGATGTCATGCACTGGCAATAACCAGTTGGTAACCAAGATAATGAAACAATACCGATTGATGAAAGAGAGAGAACGATTGAGGTATCAGATGTACCGTGAGTGGAAGACCGGATTGGCCGGTCAGTCGGTTGAACGAGAAACCGACAAAAGCAAGGCGATTGCTGCCGCCGAGGCAGTGCGCCGGACCGCCAGCGATATGCTGGACGAGTGTGACGAAATGGCCCGCGATATGGCGTCGGGCTACGTAAAGCGCGGCATGGCCGCCTCGGCGCAGTCCTAAGCGCCGTCATTCCTCCCGCAAAGGGACGACAAGCGACGCCGGCAAATCGGCGATAGCGAAAAGCCTTAGACCACCCGGTGCGGCGAAGCATTCGCCGCCCGGTTCGGCCTGCCGTTCGACCGCTGAGCTTCGACGGCCGGTCAGTCGATCGCCGGGCCTTTCAGCTCGACGACATTGCCGTCCGGGTCCTTGGTATAGATCGACATGCCGGTGCCTTCGGCGCCGAACCGGCTGACCGCGTCGCTCGCCTCCGCGCCGTGCGCCTTGAGGTGGGCGGTCACGGCCTCGGCGTCGAACGGTTCGATGCGCAGGCAGACATGGTCCATGTTACGGCCTTCCTCGCCGGGCGCGGCGCCGCCGGGCCGGCCCAGTTCGCCATCCACCGGCACCAAGTCGATCATCGACCGGCCTGCCTTCAGATGATAGAGGCCAATGTCTTCGCGCGCCTTGACCAAATCGCAACCCAGAACGTCGCGGTAGAACGTCAGTGACCGGTCGGCGTCGGCGACCCGCAGGACGACATGGTCCAATCCGAGAAACTCAAATGCGGCTGCCATGGGGCTTCCTCCTTGACGTTGCGGCGGATGGTGAGGCTACAGATTTGGTGTCGTGTGCCAGCGGGTCAACACCGCCGGTCTTGTCCTGCCGGCCGATTGGCGCAACCATGCGGGCTTCAGCGCATCGTCGATGGGACCGAACCATGACCGTTTCGACCGACCCTGCGCTGCCGACGGACCCGCTGGCCTTTGCGCCGCCGCATGACCAGCCGATTCCGTATATGCAGCGCATTCGAACCTACTATCAGACGCTTGGCTACGGCCGCCCCTATGAGTGGGCGCACTATGCCGAGGTGCCGTTTCAGCCATTGACCAAGCCGCTCGCCGACAGCGCCGTTGCTCTGGTGACCACGGCGGCACCCTACGATCCGGCCAAGGGCGATCAGGGACCGGGCGCGGCCTACAACGCCGGCGCCAAGTTCTACGCCGTCTACTCCGGCCCGACCGATGCGGAGGCCGATCCCGACGTGCGAATTTCCCATGTCGGCTACGATCGTCAGCACACGTCGGCGGAAGACCCGCGCACCTGGTTCCCGCTGGCGGCGATGCGCGATCTGGCGGCGGCTGGGCGCATCGGTGGCCTGACGCCGCGTTTCCACGGCGCACCGACCAACCGTAGCCACCGCACCACCATCGAGGTCGACTGCGCGGAAGTGCTCGCCCGCTGCCGCGCCGACCGGGCCGACGTCGCCGTCATCGTCGCCAATTGACCGGTGTGCCATCAGACCGTGAGTCTGATCGCCCGTCATCTGGAAGCGAACGGCATCCCCACGGTGGTCATGGGCTGCGCCAAGGACATCGTCGAGTATGTCGGCGTGCCGCGGTTCCTGTTCTCCGACTTTCCGCTCGGCAATGCCGCCGGCCGGCCGCACGATCCGCAGTCCCAGGCGCAGACCCTGGCGTTGGCCTTCGATGTGCTCGAACGCGCGCCGGGTCCCCGCACCACTGTGCAGTCGCCGCTGCGCTGGAGCGCCGATCCCGACTGGAAGCTCGACTTCTCCAATGTCGAGCAGCTGTCGCCGGAGGAAATTGCCCGCCGTCGGGCCGAGTTCGATGCGCAGAAGGAAGTCGCCCGGCAGCGGCGGGTCGAGGACGGTGCCGTCCAGGTTGCAGGTCAATGATCGTCGGCGGCTGAACGCCGTGCCTATCGACAGGAGGAAAGCCACGTGACCAAACCCTTCGCCGGCGTGCGGGTGCTCGATTTCACGCAAGTCTTTGCCGGGCCGTTCGGCACCTTCCAACTGGCGCTGCACGGTGCCGACGTGATCAAGATCGAACGGCCCGGCGGCGAGGATATGCGCCAGGCGCCGCCGACCGACGACTGGTCGCGCCAGGGTCTCGCCACCCATTGGCTCGCGATCAACGGTAACAAGCGCTCGCTGGTGCTCGACCTGAAACGCCCGGAGGCGGTCGCCGTCGTCAAGCGGCTGGTGGCCGAGGCCGACGTCGTGGTCGAGAACTTCAAGGCCGGCACCATGGAGAAGCTGGGCATCGGTTATGATGCGTTGAAAGCGGAAAACCCGAAGCTGATCTACTGCGCCCTGTGCGGCTTCGGCCAGAACGGGCCGGGCCGCGGCGCCGCCGGTTATGACGGCAAGATCCAGGCGATCTCCGGCATCATGTCGATCACCGGTCACCCGGAGACCGGGCCGACCCGCGCCGGTTTCGCCGTCTGCGACGCTCTGTCCGGCATGTCGATGGCCTTTGCCCTGGCCAGCGCCCTGTATCAGCGCACCCACACCGGTCAGGGCCAGTTCATCGACGTCGCCATGCTTGACGCCACGCTGACCTTCCTGTCGCCCAACGTGGTCGAATACACCGTCGGCGGCCACAAGGCGCAGCAGTTCGGCAACCAGGCGATCAGCCGCCGGCCCACGGCTAATCTGTTCAGGGCGAAAGACAGCCACCTGCTGCTCGCCGTGAACAACGAGCGCCAATACCAGTGCCTGATGCAGGCCCTGGGGTTGGCGGCGCTGCTTGACGATCCGCGCTTTGCCGACTGGGAGGCCCGGGTCGCCAACGAGACCGAACTTCGATTGGCGATCGAAGGTGCGCTTGCCGAGAAGGATGCGAAGACCTGGGACCCGATCCTCAACGAGGCCGGCGCGCCATGCAGCAGTATCTGGTCGATCGACGAGGTGGTCGGACATCCGCAGCTCGACCATCGCGCAGTGCTGCAGCAGGTCGACAGTCCCTATGGCCGGCTCGACCTCGTCGGCCCCGGCTTCATGCTGGCCCACGGTACCGGCTCGATCGACCGGCCGCCGCCGACCCTGGGCCAGCATACCGACGAAGTTCTAGGCGAGGCCGGCTATTCCGCCGACGAAATTGCTGCCCTGCGCCAGGACGAGGTCGTTTAGTCGCGCATCCTGCAGCGTCTTGCATAATAGCTATATTGAAAGATTTATCTTTCGTAATGAATGTTCCATATTGAAAGAAAATTCTTTCAATATGGAACTGGCTGCATGCTTGACGAAGACGACGCTCCCGGCTGGGCCACCTTGCTTCGACCGAAATGGCTGCCCGCCCTGACCGTGTTGCTGGGTGGAATTCTAATGCATTCCATGAACGTTCTGTTGGTGGTGACGGTGCTGCCCAGCGTGGTTGAGGACATCGGCGGTGTCGCGCTGCTGAGCTGGCCGACGACGGCATTCATGGCGTCTTCCATTGTTGCGGCATCATGCACTAGCCTCATTACCTCGGTCATCGGTGCGCGTGGCGCTTTTGCTGCGGCCGCCATGGTCTTCTGCGTCGGCACGCTGATGTGCGCGATGGCACCGTCGATGCACATGTTGATCGCCGGCCGGTTCGTTCAAGGCTTTGGCGGTGGCCTGGTATCCGCACTGGCCTATGTGCTGGTGCGCAACGTCTTCCCCGAATCCGTTTGGTCGCGTGTGTTTGCGGCGATGGCTGGTATCTGGAGTGTCTCTGTGCTGGTTGGACCGCTGGTCGGCGGCGTCTTCGCGCGCCTTGGCGACTGGCGAGGCGCGTTTTACGCGGTCGCGGTTGTTGCTGTCATACTGGCGGTCTTCGCGCTGCGTGCCCTGCCGCGTGATGCCGCCTCGGGCAGCGGTGCCGTGCCGGCGATACCGGTCGGCCGGCTAGGGTTGATCGCCCTGGCGATCGTCTCCATGTCGCTGGCCGCGGTGATCGAAGCGCCAGCGGTACGCGCCATTCTAATCCTGCTTACGCTTTTGACATTGGCGCTCATGCTGCGGTTGAACCGGTACGCCGACGTCCCACTGCTGCCAAGCGATGCGTTCTCCTTCACGACCGGCACCGGCATCGGCCTGTGGCTCACGCTGCTGGTCTCCGTCGCGTTTAGTCCGCTTGCTGTCTACGGGACCGTGTTCCTGCAACGGCTGCACGGCCTAGATCCACTGACCGCCGGCTACATCGTTGCCGCTGCGTCGCTCGCCTGGACGTTGGCGGCTATCGCCGTCTCGGGCCTGCCGCCGGTGTGGGCCGGCCGTCTGTTCCTGATCGGCCCCTGCATCATGGTCCTTGGCCTTGCCGGTACCGCAGCGTTGCTGCCGACTGGCCCGATTGTGGCGATCACCGTTGTGATTGCGCTCGTCGGCGCTGGTATCGGGTCCTGTTGGGCGTTCAAGTCACAACGCGTGATGATCAGCGCGCGCGCAGGTGAGGGCGATATCGCCGCCGCGGCAGTCATCACCGTCGAGCAGGTCGGGATCGCACTCGGCGCCGCCGTTGCCGGCCTGGTCGCTAACGTCTCGGGTATGTCGACTGGGCTCATGTCGGCAGATGTAGCGACCGCCGCTTTTTGGGTGCCAGCGGTCTTTGCCCTCGTCGCCGTTGGCGCGATGTTGGCCGGCGCCCGTCTGCGACGGCTTGCCAACGCGGCCTGACGGCGCCATTCAGCGCCGCTTGCGGAACTTCGTCGCGCGGGTGCCGGGTCGGCCCGACGTCGAGCGGCCGCTCGGTCCACGCGCATTCTCCAGCATCTCCGGCGTCAGCGCGTGCGGGATCTCCTTGCGCGCCGCGTCGGCCCGGGCGCGGTTGCCGCGTTTCTCCGAGGCATGGGTGCCGGCCCTGCCGCCGCCGGATGTGGTCTTGCGCTTTCGCTTGGTCTCGCCGGCCATCTCGCCGTCGTCGCCGATCTCGAAGCTGCCGTTGCCCTCGCCGGTCAGGCCCTCGAGCTCCATCTGCTCCAGCCGACGCAACTCGTCGCGTAACCGGGCCGCTTCCTCGAACTCCAGGTCGGCTGCCGCTGCGCGCATGCGCTTCTCCAGGTCCTCCATGTAGGACTTGAGGTTGTGGCCGATCAGGTTTCCGGCTTGGTCATCGCCGGTGCCGACGGTGACGTGATCGCCCTCGTAGACCGAGTCGAGAATGTCGGAAATGTTCTTCTTCACCGACTCCGGCGTGATGCCGTGCGCTTCGTTGTAGGCCATCTGTTTGGCCCGTCGGCGCTCGGTCTCGTCCAGCGCCTGGGTCAGGCTGTCGGTCATCTTGTCGGCGTAAAGGATCACCCGGCCGTCGACATTGCGCGCCGCGCGGCCGATGGTCTGAATCAGCGACGTGGTGGAGCGCAGATAGCCTTCCTTGTCGGCGTCGAGGATCGCGACCAACGCGCATTCCGGGATGTCCAGCCCCTCGCGCAGCAGATTGATACCGACCAGCACGTTGAACACGCCAAGCCGCAGATCGCGGATGATCTCGATGCGTTCCAGCGTGTCGATGTCGGAGTGCATATAGCGCACCTTAAGACCGGCCTCGTGCAGATACTCGGTCAGGTCTTCGGCCATGCGTTTGGTCAATACCGTGACCAGCGCCCGCTGGCCCTTGTCGGTGATGTCGCGGCATTCGGCGATGAGGTCGTCGACCTGATGTTCGACCGGGCGAATGATGCAGGTCGGGTCGATCAGTCCGGTCGGCCGGATCACCTGTTCGGTGAACACGCCGCTGGTGCGCTCCAACTCCCATTTGCCCGGCGTTGCCGAGACGAACACCGTTTGCGGGCGCATGATCTCCCACTCGGAGAACTTTAGCGGCCGGTTGTCGACACAGCTCGGCAGCCGGAAGCCATACTCCGCAAGCGTCCACTTGCGCCGGAAGTCGCCACGGAACATGCCGCCGATCTGCGGTACCGTGATGTGGCTCTCGTCGATGATCAGCATCGCGTTTTCCGGCAGGTACTCGAACAGCGTCGGTGGCGGGTCGCCCGGATTGCGGCCGGTCAGGAAGCGCGAGTAGTTCTCGATGCCGGGGCAGGAACCCGATGCCTCCATCATCTCCAGGTCCAGCATGGTGCGCTGCTCGAGCCGCTCTGCCTCCAGCAGAAAACCCTTGTCGCGCAGCCAGTCGAGCCGCTGGCGCAGCTCTTCCTTGATCCCCTTCGTTGCCTGCTGCAGCGTCGGCCGCGGCGTCACGTAATGGCTGTTGGCGTAGATGCGCACGCTTTGCATGGTGTCGGTGCGCTGGCCGGTGAGCGGATCGAACTCGACGATCTCCTCGATCTCGTCGCCGAACAGGCCGACGCGCCAGGCCCGGTCCTCCATATGCGCCGGCCATAGCTCGATGACGTCGCCGCGCACCCGGAAGGCGCCGCGCTCGAACGCCATGTTGTTGCGCCGGTACTGCTGTGCCACCAGTTGCTGCAGCAGCTCGTTGCGGTCGACCCGCGCGCCGACATCGAGCTTCACCACCATCTTCGAATAGGTCTCGACGGCGCCGATGCCATAGATGCACGACACCGAGGCGACAATGATCACGTCGTCTCGTTCCAGCAGCGCCCGGGTGGCCGAGTGGCGCATCCGGTCGATCTGCTCGTTGATGTTGGATTCCTTCTCGATATAGGTGTCCGATCGCGCCACATAGGCTTCCGGCTGGTAGTAGTCGTAATAGGACACGAAGTATTCGACGGCGTTATTGGGAAAAAACGCCTTCATCTCGCCATAGAGCTGGGCCGCCAGTGTCTTGTTCGGTGCCAGTACCAGAGCTGGCCGCTGCACGTTTTGAATCACGTGCGCCATGGTGAAGGTCTTTCCGGATCCGGTGACGCCAAGCAGCACCTGGTCGCGTTCCTGGTCGACCACACCTTGCGTCAGCTCCGTAATTGCCTGCGGCTGGTCGCCGGCGGGGGCGAACTCCGACTCGATTTCGAACAGGCGGCCGCCGTCGCCCTTCTCGGGCCGGTCGATCAGCTCCGGTACCCAGGTCGAGGCTTCGGCATGGCTGAGTGCCGTTTCGAACGCAGCCTGCGCTTCTTTCAGGGAGGTATAGGGCATGGCGGTGTTATAGCCTGTTCCTGATATGTACTCCACTGTTCCGATCGAACTCGCGCATCTTCTGTGCGCCTTGCACCGATCCGGCGCAGCCGGTTTTGACGTGTCGATCAATAAGTTTGATGGGAACTATACTTAGAAGATCTCCAGTAAAATCCAAACATTTGCTGTCGTATTCTATCTGTAACAAATGTGTAATTTTAGAAACTTCCGATGAATCGCCGAATTAACTTGGGGTTTAACATTCTCGCATAGATAGATCGGCGTCCGCTTCGAGTTATCTGTCTGCGAGTAAACTGGCTATGCAATTGCATAATCTGCTCACGGCTGTAGCGCCGATCCATGACCAGAATCGCTGTGCCGATGTGTTCGATCGGTTCGCGGATGATCCCGACCTGATGGTTTTGCCTGTGGTGCGCGATGGTGCGCCTGTCGGGCTGGTTGGCCGGCACGATCTGCTGACGCGGCTGTCGCACCAGTTCGGCCATTCCCTTTATGCCCGCAAACCGATCGCGGAACTGATGAACCGCGAGCCGCTGATCGTGGATGTCCATTCGCAATTGGCGACGCTCAATCGCATCGTGACGCTGGAGAAGCCCAGTGCCGTGCTGCAGGGCTTTATCGTAACCGAAGACGATCGCTATCTCGGGGTCGGCACGGGGTTGGCCCTGTTGCAGGCCACCAACGACCAGTTGACCTCGCGCAGCGTCGAGCTGGAGCGGGCGCAGCGGGCGCTCGAGCGGGCCAATCGTACGAAATCCGAGTTCCTCGCCAACATGAGCCATGAGCTGCGCACGCCGCTCAACGCCATCATCGGCTTTTCGGAATTGATGGCGAAGCAGTCCCTTGGGCCGATCAGCAACCCGCTCTATGTCGACTATCTCCGCGATATCTACGACAGTGGCGAACATCTGCTCGGCATCATCAACGACGTGCTCGATATGGCGCGATTCGAGGCCGGGCGACTGCAATTGCATGAGGCGGAGGTCGATTTGGCCGACATCGTCGACCGCTCGGTTCGCATGGTGCGCGGTCGGGCCAACGGTCAGGCGGTGCGTTTCGACATCGATCTGCCGGAGGACCTGCCCTGGGTGCTCGGCGACGCCGTGAAGCTCCAGCAGGTCGTAATCAACCTGTTGTCCAACGCGGTGAAGTTCACCCCGGCAGACGGCAGTATCACAACATCGGGCAGCTGTGGGCCGGACGGCGTGGTGATAGCCGTCCGCGATACCGGCATCGGTATCCCGCGCGACCAACTCTCTGATGTGCTCGAACCGTTCAAACAGGTGGACGCCGGTCCGGCGCGGCGGCACGAGGGTGCCGGTCTGGGACTGCCGTTGTCGAAATCGCTTGTGGAGCTGCATGGCGGCCGACTGACCATTGACAGCGACGTGGGGCAGGGGACCACGGTGACCGTTCTGATGCCGGCGAAACGCATTCTCGAACGCGGTGCCTTCGAGGCCGGTGTCGCCTGACACAACCCCGCGCTGCCGATCTTAGCGGCTTGTTAGCGGTTGGCGGGCTAAACCAAACCGGTGGCGGGACCATTCTTCGCCCGTTGGACTGACTCTGGATCCCTGCCGCATATGTCGACATCGCAACCACCAAAAGACGCCGATGGGACTGGGCCTGCTGGCGATATGTCCCCGGCGCCGCCGGTGCCGCGTGTCGATACGGCGAACCTGGAGACGAAGGCCGCGCATCAGTTCGTGGCGGCGTGGGATCGCTGGCGCGGCGGGGAGACGCTGCCGTTGCGGCAGCAGCTCATTCTCGACGATATCAAGTCGTTGCTGCCGTTGACGATGCTGCTCGAAGTGCAGTCGGAGGAGAAGATAATCTTCCGGCTGGCCGGGTCGATGATCGACGGGTTTCTCGGCGTGCCGGTGACCGGCAAGAACTACCTTGACTACGCGCCGCCGCCGCATAACGCGATCCGGGCGGAACGGATGCGACGCCAGGCCGACCACCCCTGTGGCGCACGCTCGGTGCTGGCCATGAAGGTGTCGGGCAAATACGAGCTGCGTATCGAACTGATTGCGTTGCCGGTGCGGCCGGATGATCCGGTTCTACCGATGCAGCTCATTTGCCTTGCGTCGCCAATCGGCGACCGTCTGGTCGTTGCGGACCCGACCATGGCGCCGCTGCGCGGTGGCGCCGCGCTCTATCAGTACTTCGACATTGGTGCCGGCACACCCGACGCGCCGGCCTGACACTCTTCACGCAAAAGTTGATACATGGGCCGGCTGTGCTTGCCACAGGTCGCACGTACTGCGTGTGCGATTCGTACTGCGCTTCAGCAAAAGTGAGAAATCCGTTAACTATGTTTGGCTTCGGAAAGCGCTAAATACAACGAATGCTAGAGTTCATTTTTCATTAACTATGAATATGTATACCCGTCACAAGAGAATTTTCCTATAACGACCCTCGTGATAGGGAGTTGAGTTATGACCGATCGAGCGATCCGAAGAGTTATTGGGAAGATTTGCGCCGTCACGTCGATGGTACTGCTGGCCACCGGTTGTCTCGGTGGAGGCGGTGGTGGCGGCGGTGGCGGTGGTGGCGGCGGTGGTGGCGGCAGCCCGACACCGGGCTCCTTCGTCACCAGCGAGTTCCAGGCCAACTACGGCCTCGGCAACATCAACGCCCAGAACGCCTACGCGTCCGGCGGCACCGGCCAGGGCGTTACCGTCGCCGTGATCGATTCCGGTGTGGATACGACACACCCTGACCTTGCAAGCGCAATTTCCGGCAATTCTGTCGACATCATTTCGCCAGCCACGCCGGTCGCTGATGTTGGCGGACACGGCACCTTTGTCGCCGGCATCATCGGGGCGCGTAGGAACGGAACAGGGATGCATGGCGTTGCATACAACGCAAGGATCATGGCGATCCGCGCGGACACGGCCGGATCTTGCCCGATATCCGGTTGCTCGTTCAGCGATGACAATTTGGCGGCGGCCATCAACCATGCGGTCGCCAACGGCGCCAAAGTGATCAACATGAGCTTGGGCGGCTATGCGCCGTCAAATGCCGCTCTGCAGACAGCAATCGTCAATGCGGTCAATGCCGGTGTCATCATCGTCGCGTCGGCTGGCAACGATGGCTTCGCGTTCCCGACCGAGCCGGCTTTCTTTGCCGGACAAGCAGCAGCCAACGGACTCATTCTGGCTGTTGGGGCGGTGAACCAGAGTAACGTTATGGCGGCCTTTTCAAACAGAGCTGGAGCGACGTCCAACTTCTATTTGGTAGCGCCGGGGGTGGACATCACCAGTACCACGACCGGCGGCGGCTACGGTGTCAGCAGTGGCACTTCCTTTGCTGCCCCGCACGTCGCAGGTGCAGCCGCCATTCTGCTGCAGATGTTCCCTTCGCTGACACCGCAACAGGTCGTTCAGCTCCTGCTGACGCGCGCAACCGATCTTGGTGCGGTTGGTACGGACACGACCTATGGCCGCGGCCTGCTCAATCTGGCGTCGGCGATTGCGCCGGCCGGCCTGACCCTGGTGCCGCTGGGCGACTTCATCGACGATCCGCGCAATGCGCCGGTCGAAACGACGGCGCTGTCGCTCGGTGCCGCGTTCGGCGATGCGCTGACCAGCAACAGTCTGCTCGCCCGCACCATCATGCTGGACGAATATGACCGTCCCTACCGCGCCGGCGTCGACGCCCGCATTGCCACGACGGCGCCGACCTTCGGTCTCGAGTCGTTCGTGCGCAAGCAGTACATCGAGCGCGTCGAGTCGCCGAGCCTGGGCGGTCTGTCGCTGGCCGTCGCCGCCGAAGAGCGGCGTTTCGACCCGGTCATCCGCCCGCTGGCGGAAACCCGCGACGGCGGCGGCTACGATGTCAGTTCGCTCGACATGACCATGCAGCTGTCGGGCGATGCCAGCCTGCGCGTGGGCCACAAGCTGGCGCCGGAGGAGCATGCGGCGCTCAGCCCGACGCTGGCGCAGGGCGGCGGCCTGTTCTGGGCCGATGGTGCCCTGGTCAATCCGCAGTTCCAGGTGCTCGGCCGCGGCGACAGCGTATCGTTCAGCCAGAACTTCGGCGCCGCGACGTCGCTTAGCCTGCTGGTGCATGACGGCGACACGGTGGTCGACGGCGATCTCGGCACCGCTGACGGCACGCTCGGTCAGATCGCGCTCAGCCACCGCTTCGGCGGCGGTCTAACCATGCGCCTCGGCCTAACGTCGCTGGACGAAGACTCGACCTTCCTCGGCAGCTCCGCCTCCGGCGCCTTCGGTGCCAACCTCGCAGCCGACAGCAGCTTCGTCACCGCGGCCACGACCTATGACGTCGGCGGCGGGATCGAGCTGTTCGGCAGCCTGACCATGGGCGTGACCGAGATGCCGGCCGGGTCCGATGCGCTGCTCACCGACTGGAGCCGCGTGCGCTCCAGCGCCTTTGCCGCCGGTGTGGTCAAGAACGGCGTCTGGGGCGATGGCGACCGGCTCGGCCTGATGATCGGTCAGCCGCTGCGAGTCGATGCCGCGACGGCGCAGGTCCGCGTCCCGGTGGCGCGCACGCTCGACGGCGCCATCGTCTACGAGCAGGACCGCGTCGACGTTGTGCCGTCGGGCCGGGAGATCGACCTGCAACTCGCCTACCAGCGGGCGTTGGGCGGCGGGGCCGATCTGTCGACCTGGGCCATGATGCGCTCCGAACCCGGTCATGACGCCGATGCCGGCATGGCCTATGGTGTTGGCGTGAAACTGAACGTCGGCTTCTAGGGATGGCGATATGGCGTACATCACGGCGCGGCCGACCGATCGCCGGCATTGTCATGGCGATCGGTGCGGCCGGCCTGCTGCTGGCGTCTGGCTGTGCGGATACCGGCGGCGATCCGGCGGGCGGCGGTTTGCGTAGCGCCCCAGCACAGCCGGTGCCGGAAAACGCGATTTCCGTCGGTAACGAGCTCTACTATGTCCCGCTGGCCGAGCCGGTGCAGGGCTGCCGCGCCTACCGGCAGTTCTCGCCGACGCGGGCCGTCACCGCGGCGATCTACTTCCGCACCGCCGACGGCCGTTTCGTGTTCGACCGTAATCAGGCTGCCTGCGACTGAGCGCGTCGGCTTGGCGTCGGCTGCCGTCGTAATGCCTCATCGGCGTCTCGGTGGCGCCACAATCCCTGGTTGGCATAGGCTGGTCCGAAACCCGCTTTGACGGAGGCGGTGTCATGACTAGCCGACGCGACCTGATTGCCGGTGTTCTTACGGCCTTTCCTGCCTATGCCATGCTGGCGGAACTCGGCGTGGCACGCGCTGGCGATACGTCCGGCGACACCGTTGCGCATTGGGTCGGCCGCCAACACGACCTCGCGCTGGCGCTGTCGCACGGCCACCTGATGCCGGATCATTGGCAGGCCGAGGTCGAGGCGTTGGCACGCGAGGTCGACATCGAGGCGCTGATGGCGGCGATCGGCCGTGCCGGCGGGCGCGATGTCGGTCGCGGCCTGCCGACTTACCCGGCCAAGCGCCTGATCCAATTCCGCGACGCTCATGGCGTTCGCCGGCAGTTGCGCTATGCGGCGGCCCTGTTCGACTTCGACCGCGGCAATGTCATCACGCCGCATGCCCACCGCAACATGGTCTCGGCGCATATCGTCACCCGCGGGCGTTTTCGGGTCCGCACCTTCGACCGGGTGCGCGACGACGGCGACGCGTTGATCGTCCGCCCGTCCGGCGATGACATCCTCACCGTCGGCGACGTATCGTCGATCGGCCCGATGCATCGCAATGTGCACTGGTTCGTGCCGCTTACCGACCGGGCGGCGACGTTTGACATCATCGTGTCCGGACTGGCTGCCGACGGTCCGCGCTACGCCGTTGAGGCAATCGACCCGGTCCGCGGCCGGCCATTGCCTGATGGCACCATCCGCGCGCCGTTGATCGACTTTGAATCGGCCAGCCGGTTCTACACCGCCGACGTCTGATCCTTGCCGGCATCCGCACGGTTTGGCGCCGGCGATCCGGTCTGCAGGGTGTAGACCGCCTGCGGCTCGGTGATGCCCTTGAGCGGATGTTTGCCGATCGACTGCAGGCGTTTATCCGTGCTGGCGGCGGCGAAGTCGGCTGAGGTGATCAGGTTCAGGCCCAGGTCGCCGGCCAGTTTCTCCAGCCGTGCCGCCAGGTTGACCGCCGGGCCGATGACCGTGAAGTCGAGCCGCGACGGCGCGCCGATATTGCCGTAAGTCACCTCGCCGATATGCAGCGACAGGCCGAAGTTCAGTGCCGGTTTGCCGTCCTGTTCGCGCCGGCGGTTCAGCCGGCGCATACCCGACATGGCCAGTTCCGCTGCGGTCAGCGCCTGCTCGCAAATCGTTGCCGGGTCGTCTTCCTCGCCAACGCGGAAGATCGCCATCACAGCATCGCCGACGAACTTCAGGATCTCGCCGTCCATCTCGTGGATGGCGTCGCCCATCGCCGTGAAATAGTCGTTCAGCACATGGATCAGGAAGTCGCGCGGCAGCCGGTCGGACAGGCTGGTGAAGCCGCGCAGGTCGCAGAACCAGATCACGGCGTTGATGTCCTGCGCGTCGCCGCGACGGACATGGCCTTCCAATACTTGCCGGCTGGCGTCATGGCCGAGGTAGATGTTGAGCAATTCACGGCTCAGCCGCCGGTTGGCGTGAATTTCTGCCACCAGCCTGAGTGCCGGCACCAGCGCGCGCAACAGCGCGATCTCCTCATCGCGGAAGCCGCCAGGCCGGTCGACGCACAAGCCGATCGGCGCGCGCTGGCCGTTGCCGTAGATCATGCCGAGCGCGAGATAGTCGGTATGTCCGCCCTCGCGCAATTCGTCCAGAATCGGAAAATCGAGCGCGGCGTCGGGCGTCAATGGCCGCCGGATCATGTCTTCGCCGTCATAGATCAGGCGGAACGGGTTGTTCAGGTAGCCGTCGGTGTTGGCGACATAGTGGCCGATCTCTTCGGCGCGAACCATCGGTTCGCCCTTGTTCCAGCGGTAGCCGACCACCAAGGTCTCTGGATGCAGGGTCATCTCGCCGCACGTCAGGCGCGAGATCGGGATGCCGGCACCGTGCAGGCGTTCGATCAAACCGTCGAACACCCGCCGCATGTCGGGCTGGTCCGATCCCTGCTCGACCAGCCAGCGGCTGATGTCCGATGCGTCGCTCATGCTGCTGAATATAAGGTGCCGGCCGGGTGAAGGCAGCCCCATGCCCCGGTCTCGGCCGTTATTGCGGCCTGACGTTCGCTATTCGCCGTCGCGCAGGCTCAGGATGTAGGCCGAGATGTGGTCGATATCGGCATCGCTCAGCATCAGGTTCGGCATATCGACGTGCGGCGTCTGAAAGAACACGCGCAGGCTCGTCTCCGTCACCATGCGATCGTCGGCGATCGTCTGGAACGCCGGCGGGCCATTGGGCGGCGATGGTTCGCCGCCGTCGGTGATATGACACTCGGCGCAGATCTCTTCGACCAGCTTTTGGCCGAGGGTCGGATCGCCCGGCAGGTCGGCCGCCTGCACCGATCCCAGCGTCAGGCCGGCCATGGCGAAGACCACCGGCGCTGCGCGCCATTTGTCACTGAATCGTCGCATCATCGCTCGCCTCCCACCTGATTGGATCGCGCGGCTACCCCTGACTCTGCACCGTTGTTCGCTGCTTGCAAGCGGCAACGGGCGCCGCCACATTGCTGTCATCGCCGCGCGCTAGACAGGCGCGATGTCCGATCCAGCTCCCGCCGGCCGCTCGCAGGGCGCCCACCACTGGCATCTGTTTCCGGCCTATACCCGGTGGGAGCATATCGCCGACCTGATCGTCCATATTCTCGGCATTGCCGCCGGCTTCATCGGCGTCGTCGTGCTACTGGTGATGGCGCTGCCAGATGCCGGCGCGCGGCGTGTCGTCAGCGTCGTGCTCTACGCCATCGGCCTGACCGCCATGCTGTCGCTGTCGGCACTCTACAACCTGGTGCCGCCGGGGCGCGCCAAGGCCATTCTGCGCCGCTTCGATCACGCAGCGATCTTCGTCATGATCGCCGGCACATATACGCCGTTCACACTTCTCGCTCTGGGCGATGATGGCGTTGTCCTGCTTGCTGTGGTGTGGGTTCTTGCCGGGCTTGGCGTGGCGCTGAAACTCACGTTGCCGCGTCGTACCGAACGGCTGGCGCTGCTGCTCTATCTCGCCATGGGCTGGAGCGTCGTCTTCGAACTGCGGCCGCTGGCCGATCACGTTGCCGGCCCGGTGCTGGCGCTGCTGGTTGCCGGCGGTGTGGTCTATACCCTCGGCGTGCCGTTTCACCTGTGGGACCGGCTGCGCTTCAACAATGCCATCTGGCACGCCTTCGTGCTGGCCGGTGCCGTGCTGCACTACTTCGCCGTTTACCAGTCCGTCGTCATCGCCTGACACACCGACCGCTTTTTTGCGTGCTCGTTGTGTTCAGCGGCGGTCCGCCGTTTTAGGATCGCAGCAGCATTTCCCGGCGACCGGCGAGGCGACCACGTGACCCCACCCTGCATCATCGCGGCGGCGCAGTTCAGTCCCGACATCGACAATGCCGCAGCCAACCTGGCGGTTCACCAGCGCCTGCTCGAACGAGCCGCGGCGCTTGGCGTCGGTTTTCTGGTGTTCCCCGAACTGTCGATGACCGGTTACGACCACGCACGGTCGAGTGCGCAGGCGACCGATGCCGACGATACCCGGCTCGCACCACTGTCCGGGTTCGCCCGTCACCACGGCATGACCATCGCCGTCGGCCTGCCGTTGCGCACATCCGCCCGTCCGAAGATCGCCGCCGCCGTCTTTGCGCCCGATGCGCCGGCCATGGTGTACGAGAAGCAGCATCTCCATACCGGCGAGGACAACTGGTTCGACCCTGGGGCCGGCGGTGGGTTGAGCGAGATCGCCGGCCGCCGTATCGCGCACGCGATCTGCGCCGACATAAGCCAGCCGTCGCACGCCGCCGCGGCTGCCGCTCGTGGTGCGGATGTCTATGCCGCCGGCGTGCTGATCACCCCGGGCGGTTATGACGAAGACGCCGCGCTGCTGCAGGGTTATGCCTGCAACCATGATATGGCCGTGCTGCTGGCTAACTACCACGGCCGGTCCGGCCCGTGGGCCTGCGCCGGCCGCAGCGCCTTCTGGGACCAGAAGGGCCGTCTGCTGGCCGAGGCGCCGGTCGCGGCTGACGCGCTGGTTGTCGCAACCGGCGATGTTGACGGCTGGACTGCCACGGTTCACACCATGTGACGCTGCCGATACCGGCTGCGGGGGCCTGAAGTGAGAAGGAAGGGAAACCATGACAACCACCAAAGGCCATTGCCTGTGCGGTGCCGTGACGTTCGAATTCGATGGGCCGCCGCGCTGGGTCGTGCATTGCCATTGCGAGAGCTGCCGGCGTAACACCTCTTCGCCGTTTACCACCTTTCTCGGCGTCGCCCGCACCGACTACCGTTTCACCGGCGAGAAGCCGCAGATCTATGAGTCGTCACCCGGCGTAAGGCGGCTGTTCTGCGGTCGCTGCGGCGCGCCGATCGCGTTCGATGCCGACCGCTACGCCGAAGAAATCCACTTCTATGCCGCCAGCTTGGAACATCCCGAGCGGCTCAAGCCCGAAGGGCATGTGCACGACGCCGAACGCCTGCCATGGGTCGCGCTCGCCGATAACCTGCCGCGCCACGAGCATGGCGGCGGTATCGCGTCCTAGAGCGCGAACCGTACCATCACCGGACGGTCCGTTCGGCGCATGCCGTCGTAGATGAATTCGAAACTGTTTCGGGCGGCGGTGCCTTCGGTCGCACGCACCGCCGCCGAAATGCGTTTTGGGTCACTCAATCAGGACGCGCTGGCGTCGGCACCTTTGCTTGCCGCTTACGCCTCGACCTCCAGGATCATCTCGACCTCGACCGGAATCTGGAACGGCAGCGAGCCCATGCCGACGGCCGAGCGCGCGCCCAGCCCGGCCTCGCCGAACACCTCGTGAAACAGGTCGGAGAAGCCGTTGATCACCTTCGGCTGTTCGGTGAACTCGGGCACGGCGTTGACCATGCCAAGCACCTTCACCACCCGCTTCACCTTGTCGAGCGATCCGATGTTGGCGCGGATGTTGGCCAGCATGTTGAGGCCGACAAGCCGTGCCGCGTCATAGGCGGCCGGCACATCCATGTCCTGGCCGACCTTGCCGATGATCGACGAGTTATCCGGCAGCCGCGGACCGCAGCCGGACATGAACAGCAGGTTGCCGACCTGCACCGCGCCGACATAGGTCCCCACCGGCTTCGGCGCCGCCGGCAGTTCGATCCCCAGTTCCTTCAGTTTCGCTTCCGCGCTCATATGCTCTTCCTCTTCATTGCCGGATAGCCCGATGGCTGCAGACTGCAGCGCGTGATGCCGGGCATCTTGCGCTGAGACTGCGTCGTCGGAAAGCGCAACACGATGTCGCGAAATCACGGGCAACAATTCAGCAACTATTGATCGATATAAATGCCCTACTATGCGCGCATATGTAATGGCGTGTTTTGCGCGGTTTCCTCAACATCGTGTGGTCAAGTTCCTGGGTGGGTTATGTCCAAAGTCTTTTGCGGTTTTGCTGTGTCGGTTGTCGCTGTGCTGGTTGCGGGTTGTGAAACCGGCGGCAGCTATCCGAACACATTCGAATCGAACAGTTCGGTCTTCGCGGTCGAACCGGAAGAAGTGTCTTGCGGTTTCAGCGATGAGACCGGGGCCAGTCGACGTCTCGAGGTCAGAAACGGCAAGGTTATCGGTTTCCATGGCTTCAGATCACCGGTCACGCTCACCTGCGAGCAGGAGGGCTATCATCCCTACACCACCGTCGTACGCGGCCGTATGAGCGACAAGGCGGGCGGGTTCGTTCTGCTGTTTGGCGGTGTCGCCGGGGCGATGAACCATGCGGCACGGGGTGTTGGCGTCGTCTACCCGAAGGAAGTCCGGGTGCGCCTCGAACCGAGGCGGTTCGCCAGCCTGGAGGCGCGCGATGCGTGGTACGACGTTCGGCGGGCGGAGGTCGCTGCGGAGCGGCGCGAGGCACACAGTTTCGACCGCAGGTTGTGCGACGAGAACACGGGATGTGCCGAGCTCGACAGCAACTTCGAGAGCAAACTGGCGGCGGAACTGAAGGCCATGGACGAGCGGCGCATGGCAGCGGAGATCGCGCCCGACTGACTGCGGGTTGCGTCGAGGCGATTGGGTTTCGGCCTGGCCTGCGATCCTCCTATGATGCCACCCAACGGGCAGAGGGCATGGGAGATCAGTATGAGCAAGTTTGGCGTCAGTCAGCCGGTCAACCGGCGTGAGGACAATCGGCTGCTCACCGGCACCGGCCGGTTCATCGACGATTTCCAGCCTGACGATGTGCTGTTTGGCTTGCCGGTACGGGCACGCCGCGGCCATGCCCGTATCAAGGCACTTGACGTTGCCGCGGCGCGTGAGGTGCCCGGCGTGGTGGCGGTACTGACGGCCGAGGATCTTGCCGCTGCCGGCGTGCAGCCGATCGCCGTCGTCTCGCCGGCGAAACCGAAGGAGGGCGGTGCCTATCGCGAACAGCACCAGCCGTTGCTGGCGCGCGACCAGGTGCGCTACGTTGGCGATGCCGTCGCCTTCGTCGTGGCAGAAAGCGAAGCCGCGGCGCGCGATGCGGCGGAACTGGTCGATATCGATGACGAGCCGTTGCCGGCGCCGTTTGGGTGCGATCGTGCGGCCGATGCGTCGGCGCCAGCGCTCTACGACGACGGCAACCTGTGTTTCGAATGGGAACAGGGCGATGCTGCCACCGTTGGCGACGCGTTTGCCGCCGCCACCCACGTCTCCCGGCTTGATGTCATCAACAACCGCGTCGTCCTCAACGCCATCGAAACCCGTGGCTGCCTCGCGGCCTACGATCCGGCCGGTGCCGGCGGCCGCGGCAAATTCACACTCACTGTACCGACGCAGATGCCGAATCCGATGCAGAAGCAAGTGGCGCAGGTGCTTGGCCTTGACCTCGATCAGGTGCGCATCGTCGTGCCCGATGTTGGCGGCGGCTTTGGCGGCAAAAACTCGCTGTTCCCGGAATATGGCCTGTGCCTGTTCGCGGCACGGCAGTTCGGCCGGCCGGTGAAGTGGATGGGCGACCGCAGCGACGCCTTCATCACCGACTTCCATGGCCGCGACAACGTGATGACCGGCCAAATGGCGTTCGACGCCGATGGCCGCATTACCGCGATCCGGGTCGACAGCTTTGCCGACCTCGGCGCCTACACCGCCAGCCGCGGCCCGGTGTCGCCGGTCAACGGCTTCATCATGCTATCGAACACCTATCGCATCCCGGCGATGTATGCCCATGTGACCGCGGTGCACACGGCGACGGTCCCGACCGACCCTTACCGCGGTGCCGGCCGGCCGGAAGTCACCTACCTGATCGAGCGGCTGATCGACGTCGCCGCTGCCGAGCAGGGCATCGACCGGGTTGAGCTGCGCCGCCGCAATCTGATCCCGACCGATGCATTTCCCTATCGCACGCCGACCGGGCTGAACTACGAGCCGTGCGACTTCGCCGGGGTGATGGACGCGGCCATGGCCCGCACCGGCTGGGCCGACATCGGCGCCCGGCGTGCCGAGGCTGCAGCGCGCGGCCGGCTGCGCGGCATCGGCATGTCGAACTATATCGAACGCTGCGGTGGCGGCGGTGGGCTGGCCGAAGCGGCGCGGATCGAGTTCGCCGAGGATGGTGCGCTCACCGTCTATTCCGGGGCGCAGGCCAATGGCCAGGGCCATGAGACCGCGTTCAGCCAGATCATCCACGAACATCTCGGTCTGCCGTTCGAGCAGATCCGCGTCGTCGAAGGCGATACCGACCAGGTGCATCGTGGGATCGGCACCGGCGGGTCCTGGTCGATCCCGATGGGCGGCGGCGCGATCTCGCTTGCGGCCGAAAAAGTCATCGAAAAGGCCCGGCGCGTCGCCGGCCACCTGCTGGAGGCGGCCGAGGCCGACCTCGAATTCGCCGACGGCCGCTTCCGCGTCGCCGGTACCGATGTCAGTATGACGCTGCGGCAGGTCGCCATCGCCGCGCAGGACCCGGCGCGCCTGCCGGCCGGCGAAACGCCGGGCCTCGACCAGGAGGCCGAGCACAAGCCGGACAACTTCACCTATCCATACGGCTGCCACATTGCCGAGGTCGAGATCGATCCGGACACCGGCGCCGTCGATCTCGTGAACTATGCCTGCGTGCACGACTTCGGCCGTGCCCTCAATCCGAACCTGCTGGCCGGGCAGGTGCATGGCGGCGTCACCCAGGGCATCGGTCAGGCGTTGATGGAACACACCGTGTTCGACGACGACGGTCAGATGTTGTCGGGTTCGTTCATGGACTACTGCCTGCCGCGGGCCGACGACCTGCCGGCGTTCGACTTCGCTCATCAGGACACGCCGACGGCGCACAACATCCTCGGCATGAAAGGCTGTGGCGAAGCCGGCGCCACCGGCGCGCCGCCGGCGGTGATCAATGCCGTGGTCGATGCGCTGGCAGCGCACGGCGTGCGCCATATCGACATGCCGGCAACACCGGACCGCGTCTGGACCGCCCTGCGGGCCGCCGGCTAGGGCGTTTCCCGCTCACGCGGGCGGGCGATGTCCGATCGGAAGTGGTGCCGGCGCACCCACCCGTCAAACGGTAGTCCGGACGGCGGCGGTCGGATATTTCGTCGCACCCGCACGCATCGAAGCACGCTTGGTCTTGCCAAACCCGAACCGTCCTTCGCATTATGTCAGGTGCAGGTAGGGAGGACCGACGATGACCGCGAAAACCATGCGGGTCCGCGTGGACCCGGACAAGTGCCAGGGCCACAATCGCTGCAAGGCCCTGGCCCCGGAACTGTTCGAGCTTGACGAATATGGCAACGCCAGCGCCATCGGCGACGGCGTCGTGCCGCCCGAACTGGCGGAAAAGGCGCAGCTGGCCGAGTCCAACTGCCCCGAATACGCCATCGAAATCATCGAGGACTAGAACGATCGTCGCTCAGGCATCACCGGTCTACGCCCCAACCCGGCCACCCGCTGGGGTGTTGCTACCGGGTGGCCACGTTGTACGCGAGCCGATGCAGATGCCGTACCTGCGGGAAATGACCTGAACCGCACCGACCACCGCCCCCGAGGAGGAGAGCATGGCCGATACGACCCCCGACACGACCGCTGACTCAAAGGCGCGCACCGCGCCGGTGACCGACTGGACCACCGACTGGGATCATCTCGATCCGCGCTGGCGCGAGAACCCCTACCCGATCTGGGACGAACTGCGCCCGACCTGTCCGATCGCCCATACCGACCGCTACATGGGCGTCTACCTGCCGACCCGGTACGAAGACGTGCGGGCGATTTCCAATGACACCGACCACTTCTCGTCGCGCCGCGTCGTCGTGCGCAACGTGCGGCCCAGCGATCCGGTTCCCTCGCCGCCGATCACCAGCAATCCGCCCTATCACAAGCCGTACAAGCGCCTGCTGCTGCCGCCGTTCACTGCCGATGCGGTGGCCGCGTTGGAGCCGAAGGCGCGTGCCATCTGTGCCGAACTGATCGACGGCTTCATCGATGCCGGTTCGTGCGATGCGGCACAGCAGTATACCCGCCACATCCCGGTCAAAGTGATCGCGTACATGCTCGGCGTGCCCGAGAGCGACAGCGACATGTTCATCCGCTGGATTCACCAGATCCTCGAACTCGGCATCACCGACGACGAGATCTTGACCAAGGCGGCAGATGAGATGACCGAGTATTTCGCCGGTCACGTCGCCGAACGCCGCAAGGCGCCGAAAGACGATCTGATCAGCGATCTGATCGCCGCGCGTCTGGAAGGCGAGCCGCTCGACGATCAGCATCTCATCGGCATGCTGCGGCTGCTGCTGATCGCCGGTATCGACACGACCTGGAGCGCCATCGGCGCGTCGATCTGGCATCTGGCCCACACGCCTGCCGACCGCGACCGCCTGATTGCCGAGCCGGAGATCATGCCGCTTGCCGTCGAGGAGTTCCTGCGCGCCTACGCCCCGGTGACCATGGCCCGCGAGGTCGTCGGCGATACCGAGGTCGGCGGTTGCCCGATCAAGGCCGGCAACATGGTGCTGCTGTCGTTCCCGGCAGCGAACCGCGATCCGGAGATGTTCCCCGACGCCGACAAGGTCATCATCGACCGCAAGGAGAACCGGCACGCCGCCTTCGGTCTCGGCATCCACCGCTGCGTCGGCTCCAATCTGGCGCGTATGGAAATTACCGTGGCGCTGGAGGAGTGGCTGAAGCGGATACCGTCGTTCAGCCTCGACGGCGATGTCGCCTGGTCGGAAGGCACCGTGCGCGGCCCGCGTAAGCTGCCGATCCGCTTCGGCTAGCGTTTTCGCCTGCCGGTCTCGCGCTGGACCGCGCCGCACCCGGCCACCTATCGCCATTATGCTCATGGCTGGCCGGGTGAGGCTGCGAGCCGGTACTCTGCCTCATCCGGATCGCGCGCCACCCGCATCACCCGACAGGATGAGGCGGCGCCCATGGTCAGGCCACCCGCGGCTTTCTTCTCCTGATTGATTGGTATTCGGTCTGTTGTCCGTCCTGGCGGCATTGCTCGACACTGGGACATAGAATCCGTGCTGGCTCACCCGCAGGTGGCAGGCATCGCCTTCATTAAGACAAGCTTATGGATTGGCCGGTCATCCTGCCGTCCGTTTTGGCTGAGCGCTGTTTTCGGGCCGTTTTTGGCTACGCACGTTTGGGGATGTGTAGCTCGGCGCCAGGATGGGGAAAAGGAATGAAACGCCTTTCGGGTGCCGGGTCGGATGCGGCCAGTGCGCCGGCGGGATTTGCCGTCGGCCTGTTCAGGAACGCGAGTGTCGCGCACACGCTGTTCGCGATCGTATCGCTCAACGTGTTGCTGCTGCTGTTTGTCGCCGGCATCGGCATCTACCAGATCAGCGCCATTGGCGAGGAACTTGAGAGTATCGCCGACCAGGACATCCCGCTCACCGCTGCGATCAATCAGATCACGGTGCACCAGTTGCAGCAGGCCGTGCAGTTCGAGCGCGCCGTCCGCTTCGGCGAGGAGATGGCACAGCATGACAGCGTACGCCCGTCGTTCGAAACGGCGGTGGCGCGTTTCACGGCGCTTGCGGCGAAAGTCGACCGCGAGATTCTCGACGGCGAGGACCTGGCCGAACATGCTCTGGCACATGCGCATACGGCCGCACAGGCAGAGGAGTTTGCGCGGGTCGGTGCCGCGTTGAAGCAGATCGAACTGGAACACGCGACCTACGATGAGCACGCGCTGGAGGTGTTCGACCTGCTGGCGGCCGGACATGTCGCCCGGGCTGTCGAGCTGGCACACAAGATCGAAGCCGAGGAAGACAAACTGACGGAGGAGCTTGAGGCACTGCTGATCGAAATCAGTCAGTTCACCCTGGCCGCGGCGCAGAAAGCCGAACAGCACGACAAAGCGGCGCTGCGCCTCATCGCAGTTGTTTCCGTCATATCCGCCATTGTTGGCTTTGTTCTGACCGCGCTGGTCGTACGCCGCTCCGTGGCGGCGCCGCTGCGGCACGTCGTCGAGGCACTGGATGCGCTGGCCGGCGGTGACACCACAGTCGACCTCGATGTCCGGTCCAATGACGAGATCGGCAAGGTGGCGAAAGCATTTCAGAGTTTCAAGAAGATCACCCTCGATGCCCAGCGTTTGGCAGTGGACCAGGCGGACGTCGAGAGACGGGCGGAAGAACAGCGGCGGGCCGATCTGCTGCGCACCGCAGACGATCTGGAGCGCGGTATCAAGTCGGTCGTCGACACCATCGCCGCGACCTCATCCGATATGCAGTCGTCGGCCCAGCAGATGTCGGCCACCGCGGCACAGACCCTGCAACGGGCCACCTCCGTCACGGCGGCATCGGAAGATGCCGCCGGCAATGTTCAGACCGTCGCCAGCGCGGCCGAGCAGCTCGGCGCCTCGATCACCGAAATTGCGCGCCAGATGACAGAAACCGACAGGACGGTGCGGAATGCTGTCGCCAAGGCCGGGGAGGCAACCGACACCGTAGCCAGACTGTCCGAGGCAGCCGGCCGTATCGGCGAGGTGATCGATCTGATCAACGGCATCGCGTCGCAGACCAACCTGCTGGCTTTGAATGCGACGATCGAAGCGGCCCGGGCGGGCGAGGCCGGCAAGGGGTTTGCGGTGGTCGCCAGCGAAGTGAAGAACCTCGCAACCCAGACCGGCCGCGCCACGGAAGAGATCGCGCAGCAGATCGGCGACATCCAGTCGGTGGTCGACGACACGGCGACGTCGATTACGGCGATCCAGAAGGAGATCGAGGACATCAGCCAGGCGGCGACGGTGGTGGCCTCGGCTGTCGAGGAACAGAGTGCGGCCACCGGCGAAATCGCCAGCAGCGTGCAGCATGCCGCCGCCGGTACTCAGGAAATCACCCGCAATATCGAAGAGGTCAGCCGCGACGCGACGCAGACCGGCACGGCCGCCGACACGATTGTTTCGTCAACCGGCGGTTTGTCCCAGCAGGCTGACTCGCTGCGTGATGAAGTGGCCAGCATTCTTGGCAAGCTGCGGGCGGCATAGCCGCGGCGTCAGTCGCCCAGCCAGTCGAGAGACTGGCCATGCGGTCCGGTCCAGGCCACCGGATCGCCGTTCACCGACATGAGGAACCGTCCCTGGCCGTCTTCGGTCGTCAGCCCTGCTTTGGATGGCACGAACGCCCGGGGCGATTCGTTGCTAATCCATACTGCGGTCGACTGCCGCATCAGGTCGGCAAACCGCTGCCGCGCGGCCTTGTCGCTGACGTAGTTCAGCACGGCGGTATGGAAGACAACGAGCGTGGCGTCTGATGGCGCGTCTGCCATAAGCGTTTCAAGATCTCGGGTCAGATCGCCGCGCACCACACGCGGTGCCTGGCGACGGGCAACGGCAATGGCCGCACGCAGGCGTTGCCGCCGATCCGTCTGTTCCGGCCACACCAGAGTTTCCAGCCAGTCCATATCCGGTGCCGATCCCAGGTCCAGCGGATTGAGGTCCATCCCCTGCCGCCATACGACGGTCGGCACTGTTGCCGGCAACGGAACCGGGCCGCTGATCCGGCAGGGAAACACCGGTGCGTCGGGGTCGCCGGGTTGCAGGATATCGCCTGTGCCATAGTCGTAACCGTAGACGTCGGGCAGCAGGCACAGGCCGGCGGCGGCGCCAACCTCGATCAACGCCAACGGCTGCGGCAGGCTTGCCAGCACCGGCAGCAGTACCGCACATCGGCCCGGTTCGTTGGTCTGGGTCGTGCGCGCCAGCATCATCCGGCGCACGGCTGCATGGTGCTCATGGATCAGGCCGCGCAGTGCGGCTCCGTCTGCCGGAACCCCGAACAGATGCCGGACCGCTGCCAGGAACAGATTGGGCTGCTGTCGGTCGGGCGGCAGATCGGCAAGGAAGGACAGCACGTCGCGGTCTGCTGCGACCGCGCGCGTCAGCCGTTCGTAGGTTGGCGATATGCCGTGTGCTTCCTCGTCGGCAAAACGGCGATAGCGCCTTGCCAGGCTGTCGTGCGACGCCTGTTGGTGGCTGGTGTCCCGGTTGCCCATGTCAGGGTCACATCGTTCTTCGCCGTATTGCCGCGATGGCAATGGTGCTCACTGGGCCAGCTTTACCGGCGGCTGGTTCTCGCTTCGCGCCAGGATCGCCTCGTCTGACGTTGCCAGCAGTTTGGCGTAGGCGCCGTCGGGATAGTTGGTCATGTGCGGGCCGGGGGCATCGGTGCCGGGCTGCCGTACGCCACCGGCTTCGTCGGCGTAGTCGGCGGACTGTCGGTACCGCGCCAGCTCGTCGGCGTCGATACCGGCCAGTGCCACCACTTCCGGGTCGATCCAGGCATCGGCATTGATCGGTTCCGCCGAACAGGACAGTTCCAGTGACAGATTCTCCGGACCGGCGAAATAGATCGACTGGCAGAATCCGTGGTCCATCGGGCCGATCACCGGCACGCCTTTGGTGCGAAGCCGGTCGCGCATAGCTAGCAGAGCCGTTTCGTCGGCCACGCGCAGGGCCACATGCTGCATCGCCCCGCGCGCGCAGTTGGCGCCGGGATTGCCGGCATGCGTCTCGCCCAGTCGTACGGGAATGTTGCCGATGTCCCCGTTCTGCACGAAGGCGATGCTGCTCTCATCGTTCAACCGCAGGAAGCCGTGCCAGGTATTGGCAACGCCATGCATCCAGTAGAGCGCGACCAGCTCCATACCCAGTTTGTCGGTGAAAAAATCGATCTGCGATTTCATGTCGGCAGTGCAGATCGCCAGGTGATGCAGTCCATCGATGCGGTTCATTTCTGTGCCTCCCAGTCGTTGTCCGTCGGACCCGCTAGCGCTGGACAAAAAGTCATGCGCTCGCGACGCTCAATGCGTCATACCGATAAAGCCAATCCAATACTTGGCCGCGCGATGCCGCGACGCTCTCATTGCGGCGAGCAGCATCGGCGCCGGACAGGTGGAACAGTCTGGCGTTGCGGCGTGAGCCGTCCTGGATGCGGCTCGTTCGCTCGCGCCGCAGGCCCTCATAGTGCTGCAGACCTGCCGTGATGTCAGTGGAGGCTGCCACGCAGGATGCCAGTACCGCGCCGTCCTCGATCGCCATTGCGGCCCCTTGCGCCATAAACGGCAGGGTCGGGTGGCAGGCGTCGCCCAGCAGGGTGACGCGCCCCCGGCTCCATACCGGCATCGGCGGCCGGTCGAACAGCGCCCATTTGAAACAGGCCTCGCGGTCCATGTTGTCGATCAGGCATTGGATATCGTCGTGCCAGCCGGCAAAGTCGGCCTTAAGTTCGCCGTGGTCGCCGCGTTCGGTCCAGGACTCCTGCGTCCAGCCGGCCTTTTCGACCACGCAGACGCAATTCACCAGCGCACCGCCACGAACATAGTAGTGAACGAAATGCTTGCCCGGTCCCCACCAGGCCGTCGCGACCGGCTGGACGAGATCTGCGGGCAGCCGGTCCGTCGGGATCAGGGCGCGCCAGGCGATATTGCCGGTAAACGTGGGTGCGTCGGGTCCGAACAGTGCGCCGCGCACCATGGAATGGATACCGTCGGCACCAACCAGCAGATCCCCGTCAAAACGCCTGCCGCCGGCGTTGATGGCAACTGTGTCGTCAGTCTGCTCGACGTCGGTGACGCGCGCACCGGTGTGTAGGGTGATGCGCGGCGATGCGGCTGCTGCCTCGGCCAGCACCTGCATCAGGTCGCCACGATGGATGTGATAGTAGGGGAACCCGTAGGCCGTCTTTACGTCGTCGCCCAGAACATTCTCGGTGATGACCTCGCCGCTCCGCCAGTCGCGCATTTGTGTGCCCCGGGGCCGGAATGCCACGGCGTCGAGGGCCGGTGCCAGGCCCAGATGGTGCAGGACGCGGGTGCAGTTCGGGCTTAGCTGGATACCGGCGCCGACCTCGCCGAAGATGTCCGATTGCTCGAACACTTGGACCGTGTCGCCCTGTTGGGCGAAACAAAGGGCCGCGGACACGCCGCCAATGCCGCCACCGGCGATCATGATCTCGCGCCCCGGCATTATCCCGCTACCTCGGTCATCGGCTGTCTCCCGGGCCGGGTGGCATGCACCGAGTCGCTGGCGTCGCCACATAGAGCCACCTAGAATTCCACTATGATGCTCGCAACCTATTTCCGGGCACAAGCCTGCAACAATGCTTGGGCGAACCATCGTTTGCTGACCGCCTGCGCAACGCTCAGTGCGCAGGCGCTAGAGGCCCGGCGCACCAGCTTCTTTCCGACCATTATCCATTCGCTGAACCACATCCTGACCGTTGACTGGTTCTACGTCGGCGGGGTGGAGGCTGGGTCGGTGGATTATGGCGTGTTTGCCGATGAAATTCCCTGTCCGGACTTTGCCGACCTCGATCGTGAGCAGCGCGCAGTCGACCGTCGGCTGATTGCCGTGTGCGACGATCTCGACGAAGCTCGGTTGGCAGAGGCCGTCGAACTGATCCGGGACACCTGGACCCAGACCGAACGGCGTGACCGCATCCTGCTGCATCTGTTCCAGCACCAGATTCACCACCGGGGTCAAGTGCATGCCATGCTGTCCGGCACGTCCGTCCAGCCGCCGCAACTCGATGAGTTCTTCCTCGGTCACGCGCGCGAGCAGGCATTGCGGCAGGACGACTTCGCCGCTTTGGGTTTCGAGGAAGCGACGATCTGGCGATAGGCCCCATGTGTCTTGCGGCGCGTTGACATGCCGCACGCAACCTGTCGATACGGTAGCGGCATTGGCCGACATTGCGTCATAAAGCCTTGGTTTCGGTTAGATTGTTTCTTGCGGTGGAATAAATGGATCGGTTTCGTGAGTTGCAGACCTTCGTGGCGGTGGCCGAGGCCGAGGCTTTCAATGGCGCGGCGCGGCGGCTCAACATGTCGCCGCCGGCGGTGACCCGGGCGGTGACGGCACTGGAGGCACGCCTTGGCGTGCAATTGCTGAACCGGACGACCCGGCGCGTGGCGCTGACCGAAGCCGGCGCCCGGCTGCTGGCGGATGCCAAGCGTATTCTCGCCGAACTGGAGGTCGCGGAGGCGTCGGCCATTGGCGCCCACGACGTGCCGCGCGGTGTTTTGCGGCTGACCGCCCCGGTGTTGTTCGGTGAACGCGTCGTGGCACCGATCCTGCGTGACTGGCTCGATCATCATCGTGACGTTTCGGCCGATGCCTTGTTCCTCGATCGGGTGGTTGATCTCATTGACGAAGGCCTCGATGTCGCCGTGCGGATCGGTGAGCTGCCGGATTCAGGACTGATCGCCACCCGGGTCGGCGCCGTGCGGCGGGTCGTCGTTACGGCCCCGTCCTATCTGGCAACGGCCGGCACGCCGACGCAGCCTGACGATCTGTCGGCGCATCGTGCGGTCCTCGCCAGCGGTCTCGGTGCCGCGCCGGAATGGGTATTCTTCAACGACGGCGTGCGGCAGCGCGTGCGTTTGGTGCCGGCCCTGCAGACCAACACGGTCGCCTCGGCAATTGATTGTGCCGTCGCCGGTTGGGCCGTGACCCGCGTGCTGTCCTATCAGGTGGCGGACGAACTGGCCGATGGCCGCTTGGTCGAGCTGTTGGCCGGTGCGGACGACCAGGTCATCCCGGTCCATCTTGTTCATGCCGCGGGCCGCATGCCGGCGGCCAAGATCCGCAGCTTCATCGACTTCGCCGTGGCGGCCCTGCGCGGCAATGCCGACAGGTTGGCGGCTCGGCCGTAGCTTGGCGGTTCGGGCGGGCTCGCAGTCCGGGGGCGGTGCGACCGCTTTATCCGTCGGCGATCAGCTTGGCGCCCAGTCCGGCCAATACCGTGCCGGTGATCCGGTCGATTGCCGCCTTGAGCCGCGCGTAGCGGCGGCGCAGGTGTTCTGTCGACAAGGCGTGGGCGACGAACACGTACCACGCAGCCTCGACCAGAAACACCAGTGGCAGCAGCACGGCGTAGAACGCCGGCGACGGCTGTGGCGGCAGCAGCGTGACGAAGATCGAGCCGAAGAACACTGCGACCTTGGGGTTGGCCAGTTGCGTCAGCAGGCCGCGGCGTACCGCGGCCCGGCGGCTCATGGCGCTCTGACCACTTTTGCCGCCGATATCGATCGGTGTCCGCGCGTGGCGCCATAGCATGATGGCGAGATAGAACAGGTAGAGCGCGCCGGCCACCTTCATCACGGTGTAAAGCCAGGGCAGCGTGGCGAACGCCGCCTGCAGGCCGAACAGGGCTGCGGCGGCCCAGATCACCGACCCCACGCCCAGGCCGACTGCAGTCCAGGCGCCGGCGCTGCGCGACGTTGCGATCGAGACACGCGCGACCACCAGCAGGCTCGGGCCGGGGCTGATCACCGCCGCCAATTGCGCCAGTGCGACGCCGGCCAACACCAGAACCAGATCCATACCCACCGCTCCATGACTGTCTCGGATTGCCCACACTGCGGCAGCAGGCGGTCGCGATCAAGCGGGCGAACGGATCTGCCGGCGTCGGCTTGTGTGTGGCCGTCGCAGGCCGAGTGGCGGCCTCACGGGCCTTGCCGGGTCATGGTTGCGTGGCTGTGTATCGGTTTCTTCTATGCTGGTTCGAAATAAGTTAAATCACGGAGGAAGCGGGGAAACCGTACCGTGTACGCCTAAGCAGATAGTAAGTGGGAAAGTAATCCAGCTCAGGTTTGTTTTATCGTTTGCCTCAGGGATTGTGGCCTATGTTTACGTTCACGGGTTTGTGATTCAATTGCTACCTACTGGTACTTGAGCATGCTTGCGTGATTTGCGTACTGACTTGTATAATTCGATCAGTCCTGTCGCTGTCGTTGGGTCGTAAGGCCGGGGGACTGGTGGCGATGATGGGGGACTTGGCGAAGGCGGCAGGTGCGCGACGGCGGCCGACCGCCTTCGCCATATCATTTCAGACGCAGCCGCCGGGCCGTCGGCAAATACGCCAAGAAATAAGAACAATTTCCTATTTCCGTATCTGGGATCTCGGGCGGCACGGCCGATCTTATTGTTTCTTATGATTTTGCGCGCCGCGCGGCTCAGCGACCCTTCACCTTGGCCCAGCTGTCGCGCAGCCCGATGGTGCGGTTGAACACCAGCCGGTCCGGCCGGCTGTCCGGGTCCGCGCAGAAGTAGCCCTGCCGTTCGAACTGCACCGCCGTGCCAACCGCCGCATCGGCCAGACTCGGTTCGACCCGGCAGTCGGTCAGCACGTCCCGCGACGCCGGGTTCAGGTCGTCCAGCACATCGCCTTCGGCGCCCGGGTCCGGCCGGGCGAACAGATGATCGTAGAGCCGCACCTCGGCCGTGGCGGCGGTGGCGGCATTGACCCAGTGAATCGTGCCTTTGACTTTGCGGCCGTCCGGCGCATTGCCGCCGCGGGTTTCCGGGTCGTAGGTGCAGCGCAGTTCGATCACCGTGCCGTCGGCGTCCTTGATCACCTCGGTACAGGTGACGAAGAAAGCGTAACGCAACCGCACCTCGCGGCCTGGCGCCAGGCGGAAGAACTTCTTCGGCGGGTCCTCCATGAAGTCGTCACGCTCGATGTAGAGCTCGCGGCCGAATGTCAGCATACGGCTGCCGGCGGCGGGATCGTTCGGGTTGTTGATTGCCTCCAGCTCCTCGCTCTGCCCGTCCGGATAATTCTCGATCACCAGCTTCAGCGGGCGCAGCACCGCCAGCCGCCGCTCTGCGGCGTTGTTCAGGTGTTCCCGGATCGCATGTTCGAGCTGGCCGATTTCGACCACGCCGTCGGACGTCTTGGAGATCGACAGCCGGCTGGCGAAGTCTCGTAGCGCCACGGCGGGCACGCCGCGCCGGCGCAGACCCGACAGCGTCGGCATGCGCGGATCGTCCCAACCGTCGACATGACCGTCCTGCACCAGTCGTGTCAGCACCCGCTTCGACAGCACGGTGTGCGTCAGGTTTAGCCGCGAGAACTCATACTGATGCGGCCGCGCTGGCACCGGCAGGTTGTCGATCAGCCAGTCGTAGAGTGGGCGATGATCTTCGAACTCGAGCGTACAGAGCGAATGGGTGATGCCTTCGATGGCGTCCGACTGGCCGTGTGCAAAGTCGTAGGTCGGGTAAATGTGCCAGGCATTGCCGGTGCGCGGGTGGTGCGCGTGCAGGATGCGGTAGAGCACCGGGTCGCGCAGGTTGATGTTGCCCGACGACATGTCGATCTTGGCCCGCAGCACCCGGGCGCCGTCGGCAAACTCACCTGCACGCATGCGCCGGAACAGATCGAGGTTCTCGGTCGCACCGCGGTCGCGATAGGGGCTGTCGCGACCCGGCTCGGTCAGCGTGCCGCGGTACTCGCGCATCTCCTCCGGACTCAGGTCGTCGACATAGGCCTTGCCGGCCTCGATCAGATGTTCGGCCCAGGCATAGAGCTGCTCGAAATAGTCCGACGCGTGGTAGAGGTGTTCTCCCCAGTCGAAGCCGAGCCAGCGCACGTCGCGCTCGATCGCGTCGATGAATGCCTGCTCTTCCTTGGTCGGGTTGGTGTCGTCGAAGCGCAAATGGCAGCGGCCGCCGAATTCCTGTGCGATGCCGAAGTTCAAACAGATCGACTTGGCGTGACCGATGTGGAGGTGACCATTCGGCTCCGGCGGGAACCGGGTGACCACGCCTTGCATCCGGCCAGCCGCGAGATCGTCACGAATGGTGTCGCGAATGAAGTCGCGGCCGCCGTCATCGGCGGTGGGAATGGTGTCGACCTTGCTCATCCGGTCCGGCTCCTGGGCTGGTGGGGCGACGACGTGGCGCCGCGCCCCTTTATCGCGGCGCCCTGTCTGCCAGAAAGTTAACGCGGGGCCAAGCCGCGATAGCGTGGTCTAGCTTTGCAGCAGAACCGGGATCGGTGCGCCGGTGACGACTTTCTGCGTCGCGCGGCCGAGGCCGCCAAGGGCCGCGCCACCGCTTTCGCCATAGGCCCCGGTCACCAACAGGTCGGCGCCGATATCTCGCACGGCACTCAAGAGCGCCCGGCCGCGGGCCCGTGCGGTCAGTCGGGCCGAGTCGTAAGCGTGAACCCCGGCGGCGATACCATGATCCGCCAGATAGTCATGGATCGGCAGCGGCGGACCCGCGTCCATGCCGCTGCCCAGCAACAGTGTCACATCCGAGGCGCGGGACAGCAGCGGCAATGCCGAAGTCAACGCCCGCGTGGCCTGGGCAGAGCCGTTCCAGGCGATGGCGACGTGCTGACCAACCGTCGACATCAATTGCGGTGGTGTCACCAGCACGGGCCGACCGGTTGCGAACACGGCGGCGTTCAAGGCGGCAGCCTGCGGCCCGTCGTGTGCCGAAACCCGTTCCACAATCACCAGATCGAAGGCGTGGCCGAGCGTGTCGATAACAGCGTCGGCTGTCGCGTCGTAAACCGCGAAATCGCGCCGCGGCAGCTCGGCGCAGGCGTTTTCGAAAGCCGTGAACGCGGCATGCTCGGCATCCTGCCATTGGCGCCGTTGCCGCTCGGCGAACACGAGATCGCCCAGCCCGGTGGGTTCAGCCTGCACACGGCGTCCGTGGGCAACCGTCAGAGAGGCGCCGATTGCGGTACAGACGGCGACGGCGCTGGACAGGGACTGGACATCGTTGTCGCTACCGTCGATGACAATGAATACGCGCCGCATAGCTGCCCCAGTCGTTCGATTTTCGCCGAATTTCCGCCATCCAATCACGATGTCGTGCGACCGGCTACAGCTAAGGTCGGATGGCGCCGGTTTGGGCTGGATGCAGTGCCCCAGGTTGTGCTTAGTTGGCGTGAGATCACACGTTTCCCGGACCGGCGCACGTTCGGTCCCGCACCACACCTGGGAAGAGAAGAGGCGACGATGAAGGAATGCCTGAAATTCTACATTGACGGTCAATGGGTCGACCCGGTCACGCCGAAGACCCTCGATGTCATCAATCCGGCGACGGAAGAGCCCTGTGCCAAAATTTCGATGGGGTCGGCGGCGGACGTCGACAAGGCTGTGACCGCCGCGCGGGCGGCGTTCGAGAGCTTTTCGCAGACGACGCGGGAAGAGCGCCTGGAGTTGCTGAACAACATCGCCGAAGCGTTCAAGAAGCGCTATGACGATGTCGCCCAGGCGATTTCGATGGAAATGGGCGCGCCGATGACCCTGGCGACCAAAGCCCAGGCGGCGACCGGCATCGGCCACCTGAAATCGACCATGAAGGTCCTGAAGGACTATCCGTTCGAGGAAGTGCGCGGCACCACGATGCTGCGGCATGAGCCGGTCGGCGTGTGTGGCCTGATCACGCCGTGGAACTGGCCGATCAACCAGATCACCTGCAAGGTGGCACCGGCACTGGCCGCCGGCTGCACCATGGTTCTGAAGCCGAGTGAGGTGGCGCCGGTGAATGCCTACCTGTTTGCCGAAATCCTGCACGATGCCGGTGTGCCGGCGGGCGTGTTCAACCTGATCAATGGCGACGGTCCGTCGGTCGGTGAAGCGATGTCGTCGCATCCGGGTATCGACATGATGTCGTTCACCGGGTCGACCCGCGCCGGTATTGCCGTCGCCAAGGCGTCGGCCGACACCGTAAAGCGCGTGGCGCAGGAGCTGGGCGGCAAGTCAGCCAACATCATCCTGGAAGATGCCGATTTCTCCAAAGCGGTGTCGCGGGGCGTCATGGCCTGCATGAACAACTCGGGCCAGTCGTGCAACGCGCCCACCCGCATGCTGGTGCCGCAGTTAAAAATGGATGAGGCTATCGAGGTGGCGCGCACGGCCGCCGAAAAGGTCAAGGTCGGCGAGCCCAGCGACGAGTCGACGACGATCGGCCCGGTGGTCAGCGAAGTCCAGTTCAACAAGATCCAGGCGCTGATCGAGAAGGGCATCGAAGAAGGTGCCACCTTGGTCACCGGCGGCACCGGCCGTCCGGAGGGTATGAACCGTGGCTACTACGTGCGTCCGACGGTGTTCGCCAACGTCACCAACGACATGACGATCGCGCGCGAGGAAATCTTCGGCCCGGTGTTGTCGATCCTCGGCTATGCCGACGAAGAGGACGCGGTGAAGATCGCCAACGACACGGTTTACGGCCTGTCCGGTTACGTGTCGTCGAACGATCTGGAGCATGCGGGCAAGGTCGCCGCACGCCTGCGTACCGGCAATGTCCACATCAATAATGCGATGGCCGACGTCGCTGCACCGTTCGGTGGCTACAAACAGTCAGGCAATGGCCGCGAATGGGGCGCTTTCGGCTTCGAGGAATTCCTTGAGGTGAAGGCGGTCATGGGTGCCGTGCCGGCCGAGGCCGCAGAGTAAATCTGCGCTACAACCTGTCGAGCCGAAGGGCGGGCCACTGGCCCGCCCTTCTTCTTTGGCGCATTGGGCTGCCCGTGACTACTGAGCGGTCGCCCTCTCCTCGATGGCGTAGAGGTCGAGCGACTGCTGCCGGCCGCGTGGGTTGAAGCGTCCGAGCGATATGGATTTCAGGTGGTCCGGCAGCGTCAATTGTTCGAGCAAATCGCCGCTAACGAGGATGTCGCGGTTCTGCTGCTTCGCCGCTTCCTCCAGCCGGGCAGCCGTGTTGACGGTGTCGCCCAGGAACAGGATTTCCTTGCGCCGTTCGCCAATCTCGCCGGCAACGATGGGTCCAGCATGACAGCCGGCCCGGTAATGCGGGGTCAGCCCGAACTGTTTCTGGTACCGCGCGTCGTTGCGCCGCAGATACGCGGCAATGGCTGTCAGGCAATTCAGACAGTCCGCATTTCGCACATGGTCGCGGACCGGCCAAGTGATCACGATCGCATCGCCGATGTACCGGTCGATGGTGCCGTGATGGTTGTCAATCACCGGGCTGATGTCGCGCACCAGACGCTGCAACAGGGCATGAAAACCAAGATCGTTCAACCGTTCGGCAATGGCTGTCGAGTCGGCGAGGTCGAGAAACACGAAGATCCGGTTCTCGTGCCGCGGCTGGTGATACGCGCCCGCCAGGATCTGCCAGAAACGAGTCGGTCCGACCAGCTCCTGCAGCGACAGTACAACGTTGATCAGGAGCGCGGTGCCGATCATGAACACGACATCGACGCCCCAGTCGGCTTCAAGCCAATAGATCTGCAGGCTGCGCGCATCGAAATAGGCGGGATTGTCGGACAGGCCGAACAGGTAAATTCCGGCGGTGAGGCCGACCAGCATCATAACCGTCAGTGACGCAACCTTCAGCGCCAGGGCCGTCACGAACCGAAAGCGGCGCAATTCCGGCGCGACATAGGTAAAGAATACAGCCACCAGCGAGCCGAATATGGCGCCAACGACGGCACCGTTCGCCGGCGGCGCGCCGTGCAGGCCGGACGCATATATGACGCCGACGATGGCCGACGCCACCGCCCAGCCCAGGATACCCCGTAGTCGCTTCGAGGTGGTGCGGGTCATATGATATCGGTCTTCGGTTTGTTCACGATCACCCCCGAACAACATAGTGATGCAGGCGGCCTGTACCACACTTTACGGTGCCGGTTGCGAATTGCCGGGATAGACCGGTTTTCCGTCATTCAGACCGTGTTCATGTGATTTTCGCTATAAAGCATCATGCGCTGGTTCCTGCTTTTCCTGCCGCTTCTCCTGCTGCCGACCGATCCGACGACGGCGCTGGCGCAGGAATGCCGGGAGTACACGACGACGGCCGAAATCGATGGCCGCATGCAGCGCGTCGTCGGCAAGGCCTGCCGTCAGCCCGATGGCAGCTGGCAGGTCGTCACGACGCGCCCCGCGCGGCAGGATCATGACCGGGCCCGCTCCGCCGTATCATCGGGCGATGCCTTGCCGCTGGATCAGGTGTTGAGCCGGCTTCGGCCGAAATACGACGGCAAGCTGCTGGATGTGAAGCTGGGCGACGGGCCCGGCGGCCAATTGCTGTACCGGCTGAAGATGCTGTCTCGCGATAACCGGGTCAGAAATCTGACGGTCGATGCCCGCTCCGGCCGGGTGCTGAAAGTCAGGGAGGGGCGGTGATGCGTATTCTGGTCGTTGAAGACGATGCCGACCTCACCGCTCAGCTTTGTGGCGCCTTGCAGGATGCCGGCTATGCGGTCGATACGGCGGACAATGGCGAGGACGGCCACCACCTTGGCGATACCGAGCCTTATGATGCGGTGATCCTCGATCTCGGCCTGCCGGGCATGGATGGCATTGCCATGCTCGAACGCTGGCGACGCGATGGACATGCCATGCCCGTGCTGGTGTTGACGGCCCGCGATCGCTGGTCCGACAAGGTGACGGGCATCGATGCCGGTGCGGACGACTATTTGACCAAACCGTTCTACGTCGAGGAGCTGCTGGCGCGGGTGCGCGCCCTGTTGCGCCGCGCCGCGGGCCATGCGTCGAACGATCTGGAGCATGGGCCGCTGCGGCTGGATCTGAAGGCCGCGCGGGTGACTTTGGACGGTGCGCCGGTGCAATTGACGGCACTGGAATTCCGTCTTCTGTCCTATCTGATGCATCACCCGGACCGTGTGATCAGCCGTAGCGAAATGGTCGAGCACCTTTACGATCAGAGCTTCGACAAGGACTCGAACACGATTGAGGTCTTCGTCGGCCGATTGCGCAAGAAGCTGCGGCCCGATCTGATCCAGACGGTGCGCGGCCTGGGCTATCGCCTTGCGGACACCGGGGATGCGGCTTAACTCCCTTCGACTGCGGCTGATCCTCGGAGCTGCGCTTTGGTGTGTGGCGGGCTTCGCGGTTGGCGGCTATGCCCTGTCGACGCTGTTTTCGGACTATGTCGAGCGCAGCTTCGACCGGCGGCTGCTGGCGCTGCTGGATTCAGTGATTGCCGGCACGGAGGCACTGCAGGGCGGCGGTGCGAGTGTTGTTCGGCCACCGCAGGATTCGCGGTTCGACAGCCCCTATTCCGGCTGGTACTGGCAGATCGATGGCGCCGATGGGCCAATGGAACGGTCGCGGTCGCTGTGGGATTCGACTCTGCCAGCGGTCGCAACAACCGGCGCCCTGCGGTATCGCAATGCCGATGGCCCGGTGTTGCAACCAGTGCGCATTGCCGCGAAATCGGTGGCGCTGCCGGGAGCGGATGGCCGAATCCTGGTTCAACTGGCCGGCGACCGCACCGAGTCGATTGCGGAAATCGACCGCTTCAACCGCCTGCTGATGTGGGCACTGGGCTTGATGGGCGCAGGCCTCGTGCTCGGTGTCGTGTTGCAGGTTCAGATCGGCCTGCGACCACTGAACGCAATCGGCCGGTCATTGCAGCGCATTCGCGCCGGTGATGCCGATCGGCTGGATGGCGACTTTCCGTCGGAGGTGGCGCCATTGGCGGGGGAGATCAACAGCCTGCTGGATCACAATCGCTCCGTGCTGGAACGGACGCGCACACAGGCCGGCAATCTGGCGCATGCGCTGAAAACGCCGTTGACGATATTGGCCAACGCGACCGCTGGCGACGACAGCGACTTGCGCGAACTGGTGGCGCGCCAAACCGGCGAGATGCGGCGGCAGGTCGATCATCATCTGGCACGGGCGCGCGCGGCGGCAACGGCCGGGACGCTGGCGGCGCGGGCACCCGTTGCACCGGTGATCGACGGTCTTGTGCGGGTGATGCAACGCATTCATCGCGATCGGACGCTGACCATTTCCAGTGACTGTGCACAGGCATTGGCGTTCGCCGGCGATCGGCAGGATCTTGAAGAGGTGTTGGGCAACGTCCTCGACAATGCCTGCAAGTGGGCCGCTGGCCAGGTGGTCCTGCGTGCCGAGCAGATTGACGATCTATTGGTCATCACTGTCGATGACGACGGTCCGGGGTTGCCGGCGGGGCGGCGAGACGCGGTGATGAAACGAGGGGCGCGGCTTGATGAGAGTAAGCCGGGTACCGGCCTGGGCCTGTCCATCGTCGCCGATCTCGTCGAACTGTACGACGGCGCTGTCGACCTCGAAGCGGCCCCGACCGGCGGCCTTAGGGTCAGCCTCCGCCTGCCGGCGGCGCTGGCAGGCTGATTTCTTTTGACCGCCGGCCGGCACGAAGAAACGCCCGCCCCGGATGCGGACCGGAGCGGGCGTCTATTGAGCCTTCACTGTTGCACGGCTGACGGCGACGGCCTGTTGACCGTCGCCGTAACCTAGAACCCCTATCTGCTGAGAATTTCCCAGGACCCGTCTGGTCGGCGGCACGCCGTGCCGTAAGCGTCCTGCTGCTTGCCGCCGACGGTGACCGTGCTCTGGTATTCCCGGCAGTATGCGCCGGAGGAAGACGTGCCTTCGCGCACGGTGCGCGTGGAGCCGTAGTTGCCGCTGTCGGGATTGCTCCAGGTGATCGTCTCGCCGACCGGTGCGGTCATCGCCGTGCTGTGGGCGCTTGCCATCGCGAGGTGATCGGCACGGTCAAGCGATTTGCCGACCTGGTTGCCGAGGACGGCACCGAGCAATGTACCGGCGGCGACGGCGGCAAGCTGTCCGCGGCCACTGCCGAACTGGGCGCCGGCGACGCCGCCGCCGATGGCACCGAGCAGGGTGCCGACATTCTCCTTCGGGCCGCCTTGCGTGTCGGCGCAGGCGCCCAGCAACAGAGCACTCGTCATAACGATGGCAGTGGTTCGGACGAGCCGGGCCTTGGTCGACATCGCGATCTCCTTTCGCACGCATCTGTATCTCTTCATCTGACAGCAATATAGGGCGGGCACCTGAACGCAGCCTGAGACGCCCGTTCATCTTCGGTTCAGGTTCGCAAACACCGTCGGCGCGGCCGGGTCAGGACGTGCGTTGACGCTGAACGGAGGGCTACGTGCACTTGCCGTGGCGCCAGGATTCTTGCGGAAAAGCGGAATCAAGGGAGCGCCATGAACACCGGGAATTGACAAGATGCCTACGCGCCGGCGGTGCCTGGCCGTGTGGCCGGCATTCTCCGTGCGGAACATCAGCGGCAATGTCGTCGTCTGCGGCGTATATGTCGCACTGGTCTACTGGATCGTCTACGTGCGTGGCGCCGGTCCGCAGCTATAATCGTAGAACACGACAATCGATGTTGGAGGACGTCATGACAGAAACGAGCGCGGCGGACGGCGACTATGATATCTCGGCGAAAAACCTGCAGGTGTTGGCCGATAAGCTGATCCAACTACTACGTATCCGCACCCTGCCGATTGGCATGAAGCTGTTCGAGGATGCGGAGGAGATGAAGCAGATCAAGGGGTTGCGGACGCCGACGCAGGATTTCAACTTCACCATGTGCCAGCTCGTGACGCAGTCGCGGGCCGCCGGCTTCACCCTTGGCATCCAGCACGAAAACGTGCGGCCGAACAGCAACTGCGGCGGCATCGTCGGTCTGAACGCACCGGGCGAAAGCTATCTGTCGGGTGAGCAGATGGACGGCGTATGGTTCGAGAACCGGGAGGCGTCGCGCGAGCATCAGGCGCAGATGGTGCGGGTGGAGCCGAAGTATCAGGGCCTCTGCACATCGCCATTGCGCTCTGGCCGGCTTGACCCGCCGGACATTGTGCTGTTCTACGCCACGCCGGGCCAGACCATTCTGTTCGTCAACGGCCTGCAGTGGAAGCGCTACAAGCGTTATGACATGACGATCACCGGTGAAAGCGCCTGTTCCGACAGTTGGGGCCGGGCCCTGGCGACGAAGGAAACCAGCATCTCGATTCCATGCTATGCCGAGCGGCGCTATGGCGGCGTGTCGGACGACGAGATGCTGCTGGCGATGCCGCCGGATGAGTTCGCCCGGGGTATCGAGGGCCTGGAAGGCATCGGCAAGGTGGGGCTGCGTTACCCGATCCCGCCTTATGGCGCGCAGATGGATCCGTCGTTCGGCATGGCGGTCAGCTACCCCGGTGGTGCCAAGGGCTGACGCGCCCGACGCGGCGGACGGTAGTCAGTCCAGCTCGAAGACGATGGCAACGGCGGCGCTGATCTCCTGTTCGCCAGTGGCGATCGGGCTGTCGGCGCGCGCCGCCATCATGCGCTCCATCGGGCGCGGCATGGCGGTGCCGTTCTCGCGGATCGAGATCACTTTGCCGACTTTCAGGCCGAGTTCGCCGGCGTAGAGTTCGGCCCGGGCGCGGGCGTCGGCGACGGCCTTGCGTCGCGCCTCGGCCAGCAAGGCCGCCGGTTCGGCGATGGTGAAGCGGATGCCGTTGAACTGGTTGGCACCGGCGTTCAGCAGCCGGTCCATCAGCGCGCCGCTGCGATCGATATCGCGCAGGCGCACAGAGATCTGGGTCGAGGCGCGGAAGCCGACCGGCTCGGGCTCGCTCGTATCGTTGCGCTGGCGCGGATAGACCGGGTGCAGCGACAGGCCGGTCGTCTGCAGGTCGCGCGCTTCGACGCCGAAACTCCGCGCCGCCTCGAGGATTGCGGCGGCGCGCTTGGTGACGGCGGCCATGGCATCGGCAGCGGTCTTCGACTGTTCGACCACGCCGGTCGACAGCTCCGCCATGTCGGGCGCAGCGGCAGCACTACCGGCGCCTTGTACGCTGACGGTGCGCGAGGGCTCTTCCGCCGCGGCGGGCGTAGTAAGGCCAGTGACCAAACTCAGGACGACGGTCAGACAGGCTAAAAGCTGCTTAGGCAGATTGGCCACGCGCGATCCCCTTTTCGCGTTGATGGTGCGTCGGGCTGACGAAGTGATCGAGTCCGATGTGACGATTGCCGCGGCAAACGTCAACCGGCGAGGTGCTGTGCGGCGACCTGCCGGGCAGACCGCGAACTGCCGGGTATTGCGTTGAGGGCGATTGTCCGCGTTGTCAGATCGGCAATTGCCGGTCGGCGCTGACCCGAACCAGGCAGCGCAGGAGTACCCCCGGCTGAGGTGCCGCCGCGGGTACGCAATTGACGTAGACCCTGTTGGTCTGCGGCGCGGTCTCGGCGGTCTCCGGATGATGCGACATGTGATGCGCGGTGACGCCCCAGCCGAGCGCCCAGGCGGCAACCAGGCCCGCCAGCATGAGCGGGAACATGGCCCCGCGGCGCTCTTTGAGCGCACTGGCGAAACGGGTTTCAGCGGCTGAATGGGGTTGTCGCATTACTCACCCTTCCCTCTGTTCGTCTTTTCCCGCAGCATCGATGGTTGGCGGTGACCGTGGCGGGGCGAAGGCCGAAATGTGGCAAAATTGCGGCATCTGCCGTTTTCCGCCATTTTCGTGCGCCGTGGGCGCGGATAGCGCCGGATCGATACCCGCCGTCGGTTAGCTGAAACTATCCTGCGTGATCAGGACATGGCCGTCCTGATCGGCAACACGGTCCAACCAGCGCCGTATGGCTGGATAGCGACCAAGGTCATAGGTGCCCTCGTCGGCGACGTGGGTGTAGGCGTAGAGCCCGATGTCGGCGATGGAGTAGGTGTCGCCGGCGAAGAAGTCGCGGGCGCCGAGTTCGCCTTCCATGACGTCCAGCGCCTGATAGCCTTTGGTCATCTTCTCAGCCAGTTGGCGTTCCATGTACGGATCGCCTTCGACTTGGTCCCAGATGAAGTGGTGCCAATAGCGGGCAACGGCGATGTAGGGCTCGTGGCTGTACTGCTCGAAGAAAAGCCACTGCAGTGCCTGTGCGCGGGCGAACGGGTCTGCCGGCAGATAGCGCGTGCCTTCGGCAAGATGACACAGGATGGCGTTCGATTCGGCCAGTGTGCGGCCGTCTTCGAACTGCAGCAGCGGGATGCGGCCGTTCGGATTGAGGCGCAGGAACTCAGGCGTGCGCGTTTCGCCTGTGGTGACGTCGTATTCAATGCGTTCGAAGGGAATGCGGAGGTGAGACAACAGCAGTCTCACCTTGTAGGCATTGCCAGAACCGAGATTGTCGTGAAGTGTCAGCATAGAGGCCTCCGAACCATCTGCGGCAACGCTTAGCGGCTGGTTACGGCGGAGGCAAACGACGAAAATTCATGCCCAGATAAGCACGGTTTATCGGTTGCAGGGCAAAGACGGGGAGTGTGTCGGGATGGCGGGGCCAAACATCGGATTTGTCGGCTTAGGCGCGATGGGTGGGGGAATGGCGCGCAGCCTGTTGCGGGCGGGCCTGACGGTTGTGGCGTGCGATGTATCGGCAGAGGCGCGCGATGCGTTTGCGGCCGATGGCGGACAGGCGGCAGAGACGGCGGCCAAAGCCGCTGCTGGGGCGGATTTGCTGCTGGTTGTCGTGGCAACGGCGGAGCAGGTGCGTAGCGTCCTGTTCGGCGACGATGGCGCGGTCGGGCACCTGCCGTCCGGTGCGACCGTTTGTCTGCATGCCACCGTCGCGCCCGACGACACACGGGCAATCGCAGCGCAGCTGGCGGCCAGCGGCCATTATCTGCTGGACGCGCCGATTTCAGGCGGTGCGGCCCGCGCGGCCAGCGGCGATCTGCTGGTAATGGCATCGGGCAGTGCGCCGGCATTCGCCGCTGCCGAACCGGCGTTGCAGGCGATGGCAAGCACGGTTCACCGGCTCGGTGACGAGCCTGGCATCGGATCGACGGTCAAAATGATCAACCAGCTTCTGGCCGGGGTGCATATTGCAACGGCAGCCGAAGCCATTGCCATGGGCACACGCGCCGGTGCGGACCCGCAGGTGCTGTATGACGTGCTTGCCGATGCTGCCGGCGGATCGTGGATGTTCCAGAACCGGGTGCCGCATATGCTGAGCGGCGACTACACGCCGTTGTCGGCGGTCGACATCTTCATCAAAGACCTGGGTATCGTCCTCGACCAGGGGCGTGCCTTGCGGTTTCCGCTGCCATTGGCGGCGGCGGCGCATCAGCAGTTTCTGGCGGCGGCCGCGGCAGGTCATGGGCGGGACGACGATGCCGCCGTGGTCAAAGTGTACGAGCGGCTTGCCGGTATCGACGTGGCCAGGGCCGCCGGCGGCGATGACTGACCGCCGCGTCGACGTGCGTTGATCGGCATCAACATCGTTCCTGTGTTGTCGTGGCACTATTGCCTTACGTCGGGCGCAATCTGGATACCCGACGCAACGCAGGAGAACGATGTGAGCGATGCATCGGGCACGACCGGTGCGCAGCGTGGCGACCGCCTGCTGCGGGAACGTGTGCATGATCCGTACAAGACCCGGCTGAAGCTGCCGGACAATACCGTCTGTCCACAATGCGGGGCGGTGTTCCGCAAGGGCCGCTGGACCTGGGGCGATCCCAAGGCTGACGTGGCGCAAGAGGAGATGTGTCAGGCCTGTCATCGCACGAACGACGACTATCCGGCCGGTGTGGTCACGCTCTCCGGCGGTTTCCTTGCTGCGCATCGGGACGAGATATTGAACCTGGCCCGGCACCAGGAAGAGTTGGAAAAGGGCGAGCACCCCCTGCATCGGATCATGTCAATTGACGATGGCGACGACGTGGTAATCAAGACCACGGACATTCACCTGCCACGACGCATCGGTCAGGCAATCGAACGCGCCTATGGCGGGTCGTTCGATTTCAGCTATGACGACGCCGGATACTTCCTGCGTGGGAGCTGGCAGCGGGATTAGCGGCGCGACCAAAGCGCGCCGTTCACCGCGTCACAGGGTGTGGGCGGTCAACAGCGACACGAACCAATCCGGGTCGGTCATCATGATGTTATGCGGCCAGTCGTCCGCCAGTGCCGTCCAGTCGGGGTCGTCTGCCGCCGCTTGATAGTAGGCATCGAAGTAGGGGGCCGGAAACTGCCGGCAACGGACGTAGGTTTTGTTGGCCACACCGTGCCAGGACCCGGTGAGGCGAATGGGTTGCGTCATGGTCGGCAAGGGGTGCGGCGTCATTCGGCGTTCGACCCAGTCGTGCATTTCGCCGTCGAGGCCAAACACCTTGGCCGGCGGCGGCGCGACCCGAAGGCCGTCTTCAGGCTCGGCCAGCGGCACGAAACCGGGCACTGCCGAACGAACCGCCATCGCGGACTGCCCATCGTCGGGCGTGAAGGCGTCGAGATAGACCAGCGCGGCGATCCGGTCTGACAACTGGTCCGCGGCGCCGGTGACCGGCATGCCGCCATAGGAGTGGGCGACGAGAATGACGTCATCCAGTTCCTCCCAGGCAATGACGTTGGCCACATCGGCGATGTGCACATCGAGGTTCACGTCGTGTGACATGAGGTGGCTGCGTTCGCCCAGCCCGGTAAGCGTCGGCGCGAAGACTCGGTGGCCGGCGGCGGTCAACCGGTCGGCGACGCCGCGCCAACACCAGCCGCCATGAAAGGCGCCGTGCACGAGAACGATATTGGCCATGGTTTCCTCCCGGCAAAATCTTCTGTTTGTGTTTGATGGATCCTGGCGCTGCCCGCCTTACGGTTTCGCGGCGGCCTGACGGGCGGCTTCCAGTTTTGTGCGGTCCGTGACGCCGGCCGGATTGGCGCGCGTCGGCATGAAGGTTTTAAAGATCGCAAAGTCCTGCTGCGACACATCATAGACGCGGCGCAGTTCATTGAGGGCGTCCGGATGGTCGTCCACCCGGATCGATACGTCCGGATACACTTCGCCGTTGTAGGTGAGCAGTGCGGCCGATTGCCGCCCGCGTTTGTCGCCGCCTACGGCATCGCCGGCGAGCAGCGCTGTCAGCAGCCGCTCGGCAAATGGCAGGGATGTGCCGCTGCGATAGGCATCGTGCGTGGCGGCGATGACCTCGGCCCCCGTCAGCATGTTACCGGCAACGGAAACCCCGTCGCGGCAGTCGTGACCGCACCAGTCGATACACTCGCCACCGGTGTGGCCGGCCGTGCGGCCATGCGTATCGATCAGATGGATCTGCCGGGCCGCACTGCCGGCGTCGTTTGCCAGCACACGATGCAGTGCGGCTTCCGCATCGTCGCCTTCGGCCATCAGATCGAGACCGGCTGGGCCGAGGATCGGGTTCACCATCGCCTGTGTGGCAACGCCGCCAATGTCGCTTCTGATCCAGGGCACAAGCGCCCCGACGGCGAAGAACTTACTGGCGACAGCGATACCAATGGCGCCGCTTTGGCTGTCGCGGGCAACGATGGACCATGTCATGCGGGATCTCCTATGCAGATCGCGGCACCAAGTGTTAAGGATGCAGCGGCGCCGGTCTAGTGCGCGTTCTTGTGGGGAGGAGAACAGATGGCATTGCTGCTGGGGTGTGTCGCGGACGATTTCACCGGCGCCACCGATCTCGCCAACACCCTGGTACGCCAAGGCATGCGCACGGTTCAGTTGTTCGGCGTGCCGGAAGGAGACGCACCTGTCGGTGATGCCGAGGCCGTGGTGGTGGCGCTGAAATCGCGGACCATACCGGCCGCCGCCGCGGTGTCGCAGTCGCTGGACAGCCTGACCTGGCTGCGCGATCGCGGCGTGGATCAGGCCTTCTTCAAGTACTGCTCCACCTTCGACTCCACGCCGGCGGGCAACATCGGCCCGGTTGGCGATGCCATGCTGGAGGCCCTGGACGTCGACTTCACCATTGCCTGCCCAGCCTTTCCGGAGAACGGCCGGACCATCTGCCATGGCTACCTGTTTGTCGGCGATGTGCTGTTGTCCGAATCCGGCATGAAGGATCATCCGTTGACGCCGATGACGGATGCCAACCTGGTGCGGGTGCTGCAGGCACAGACCCGGCGCAAGGTCGGCCTCGTGGCGTACGACATTGTTGCCGCCGGGCCGGATGCGATCCGCGAGGCTTACGCGCGGCTGAAGTCCGATGGTGTCCAATACGCGATTGTCGACGCGTTGAGCGACAGTGATTTGTTGGCCATCGGCGCGGCGTCGGATGAACTACGGTTGATCACCGGTGGCTCCGGTGTTGCCCTCGGATTGCCGGATGTGTATCGGCGTCGGGGCCAGATCGATGCCGGCGGCAGCGCCGACCAACTGCCGGCGGTCGGCGGGTTCACCGCGGTGCTGTCCGGGTCCTGTTCGCAGGCGACGCTGTCGCAGGTGGCTCATATGCAGGCGCGGCGACCCTCGTTCCAGATCGACCCGCTGCGCCTCGCCGCCGGCGAGGATCTTGTCGGTGAGGCGATAGCCTGGGCACGTCCCCTGCTGGCCGACGGGCCGCCGCTGATCTACGCATCGGCACCGCCGGAGGACGTCGCGAGATCGCAGTCGGCGCTTGGTCGCGAACAGGCCGGTGAGCTGATCGAGCAGGCGATGGCGGAAATTGCCCGCGAGTTGGTCTCTGCCGGGGTGCGGCGACTGGTGGTCGCCGGTGGCGAGACCTCGGGCGCGGTGGTGCAGGCGCTTGGTGTGCGGGCCGTCCGCATTGGCCCGCAGATCGATCCGGGCGTGCCATGGACCCTGTCGCTGGATGAGCCGGGCGTCGCCCTTGCGTTGAAGTCGGGCAATTTCGGCGGTGAGGATTTCTTTCTGAAGGCGCTGGAGATGCTGGCGTGAGCGGCAGCGACGCGGCACTGCGCGAGGAAATCTGCCTGGCCGGCAAGTCGATCTTCGATCGCGGCCTGACCCACGGCGCGACCGGCAATATATCGGCACGCACCGAGGACGGCTGGCTGATGACGCCGACCGGGTCCAACCTGGGAAGGCTCGATCCGGCGCACCTGTCCAGGCTAGATCTGCAGGGGCGGCATATCGACGGCGATGCCCCGACCAAGGAGTCGTTCCTGCATTTGGCGGTCTATGAGGAGCGGCCGGCGACGTCGGCGGTGGTGCATCTGCATTCGACCCATTCCGTTGCTGTGTCGGTTCTCGCCGACGTCGACCCGGCCGATGTGTTGCCCCCGCTGACCGCCTATTACGTGATGCGGGTCGGCAAGCTGCCGCTGGTGCCGTTCTACCGGCCGGGCGACCCGGCGTTGGCAGCGGCGATTCGGCAGTACGCGGCCGATCATCAGGCGATGCTGCTGGCCAATCATGGGCCGGTCACGGCGGGCAGTTCTTTGTCGGCGGCGCTGGACGCCACCGAGGAACTGGAAGAGACGGCAAAGCTGTTCCTGCTGCTGCAGGGGCACAAGACGCGCCCCTTGACGCCGGCGCAGGTCGCCGAGGTCGAAGCGGTCTTCCGCAAGTGATACTCTCCCTATGGCGTCCCGCCTGAGATCGCCGGCCCGGCTTGCAGCCGGCGATTGATTCATGCTTCCGTATGCCGAATGATCAACGTTGTCGGCGCGGATGCGGGAGGAAGGCCATGACCTACACACTTGAGGCATTTTGCCAGGACTGTCGCGAGACGTTGACGTCGGACCTGGGCCATGGTGGACGCGACCGGGTGCGGCAGCATCTAGAAAAGCTGCTGACCGATGCTGCCTTCATCGAAGAATACCTTGGTGATGACCAACCCGAGGGTCGGCGCACGCTGTACGAAGACCCGGATCTCGGTTTCTGCGTCTTGGCATACAATATGGCAGAACCGAGGACGTCGCCGCCGCACGATCACGGTACCTCGTGGGCGACCTATGGCCAGGTGGCGGAGTTCACCGAGATGACGGAATACCGACGCGTCGGTGGCGGCGAAGGTGCCGGTGAGGCGACGCTGGAAGAGGTCAACCGATACCGGCTGACGCCGGGCAAGGCGGGCCTTTATGACACCGGCGCGATCCATGCCATCGACTATCCGGCCGGTGCCAAGTTCGTGCGGGTGACCGGCACGGATCTGGAGGTGGTGCCGCGGCTGAAGTTCGATGCGGACAGCGGTCAGGCGGTCGAAATCTCCAACGCGACCGTGGAGAACTGAGCGGGCGGCCGCGTCACCCGTCGCGCGGCCCGCGGTTCGTTCTCCCTAGCCTGACTTCGACCGTGCCATCGCGCGGGCGCGCAACTGTTCCGGCAGACCGTTCGGATCGACCGGCAGGCCGTATACCTGCTCATTGTGGCTGTGGCAAAGCTGGTGCAGGGAGAATGCCTGCAGCATGGCGGTGTGCCGGCCCATAGCATCCTGCGTCTGGTTGACCGCTTCCTTGGTCAGTTTCAGCGCGAACATCGGTTTTCGGGCGATCCGTTCGGCCATGTCGAGGGCGGCCTGCATCAAATCGGCGCGGGGCACCACCCGATTGACCATGCCGAGCGCGTGCGCTTCTTCGGCGGCAATCCAGTCGGCCGTGAACAGCCATTCCTTGGCCTTGCGCGGTCCGACCTCCCAGGGATGGGCGAAGTACTCGACGCCGCAGACGCCGAATTCGACGACCGGGTCGCGAAACTGGGCATCGTCGGCCGCCAGGATGATATCGCAGGCCCAGGCCAGCATCAGGCCGCCGGCAATACACTTGCCTTGCACGGCGGCGATGGTCGGTTTCGGCAGATTGCGCCAGCGCTCGGTAACACCTTGATAAATCTCTTTCTCGCGGGCAAAGCGGCCCTCCGCGCCGTCGCAGTCGAACCCGCACCATGTGCCGACGACCGGGAAGTCGCGCCAGGTCTTGCCGCCATCGCCGGACAGGTCATGGCCGGCAGAAAAGTGCGGGTCGGATCCGGCGAGGATGATCACCTTGATGTCGTCGTCCTGGGCCGCGCGGTCGAACGCGGCGTTCAGGTCGTAGGTCAGTTGCAGGTCCTGGGCGTTGCGCGCATCGGGGCGGTTCATGGTGATGCGGGCGATGTGCGGACCGGGCGTGTCGTAGATGATGGTGTCGTACTGAGTGCTGTCGGGCATGGCGCTTCTCCCTATGGTGCCGTTGTCTCCGTGCGCATTGCCTTTGCCGGAGTGATAGTCATTCTTGCCGCCATCGTTGCATGACGTTTGCGTTGCTGAAAGTTGCCGCTGCCGCAAATTGCATCGATGGATGGAGCCGGGCGCTTTCGCTGGAGGCGGTCGCAACCGGACAACCCGGGATGTCAGCCGTGTTTGCAACTCGACCGTCGGCAAACGCGCCGGAATATGTCTAAACTTCCTGCAGCAATGCGACAGGACAGGCCGTGCCAACAAGGAGGCTGTAGCATGACCGTTCAGGAGACCATGCGGCCGGACGCGAGCGACGTCGATATCGTGATGCATCCGCTGGAGCCGTTGACGCCGGCGGAAATCACACAGGCGGCGACCCTGGTTCGGGAAGAAATGAGCGATCTTGGCGATGATATCCGGTTTGAGGTGATTGAGCTGAAGGAGCCGCCTAAGCAGGGGGTTAGAGACTTTTCGGCGGGCGATACGATCAACCGTGAGGCGCGCGTCAACGTCTTTCGACAGGGTGCCATCGGCGTTTGGCGCTTCGTGGTTTCGTTGAGCGATGGCCGTATTCTGTCCAGCGTGCACCTGCCCGAAGCGCGGCCGATGATCCAGCTTGAAGAATTCATGGCGATCGAGGGGCTTGTGAAAGCCGACCCGCGCTTCATCGAAGCCTGCGCGAAACGCGGCATTACCGATATGGACCTGGTCTGTGTCGATCCCTGGTCCGCCGGCAACTTCGGCGTCGAAGGCGAAGATGGGCGGCACCTCAGCCACGCCTTCTGTTGGTTCAAATCAAGCGTCAACGACAACCAGTATGCCCACCCGATCGAGGGTCTGAACCCGGTCATCGACATCAAGAATTTGGAGGTGGTCCGGATCGACGACTATGGGGTGATGCCGGTACCGGAACAGGACGTCAACTATGACCGGGAGTTTCAGGGCAGGGTGCGCGATGACCTAAAGCCCATCGACATCGTGCAGCCCGATGGCGTCAGCTTCGATATGGAAGGTCGAACTATCCGGTGGCATGACTGGTCGATCCTGATCGGCTTCAATGCCCGCGAGGCGCTGACGCTGCACAACATCAGCTACGCCGGGCGGCCGGTCTGCTATCGCGCGTCGTTGGCGGAGATGGTGGTGCCGTACGGCAGTCCTGATAATGCGCACCACCGCAAGAACGTCTTCGACATTGGCGAATACGGTCTTGGGAAGCTGACCAACGCCTTGTCGCTGGGCTGCGATTGCCTGGGCGCGATCCACTATCTCGATTGCTGGGTCAGTGACATCAACGGCGAGCCGATGCTGATGCCGAATGCCATCTGCATCCATGAAGAGGACATCGGCATTCTGTGGAAACACTGGGACTTCCGGACCGACCGGACGGAGGTGCGCCGCGGGCGCCGGCTGGTGATTTCCTCCATCGCCACCGTCGGCAATTATGAGTACGGGCTCTTCTGGTACTTCTATCTCGATGGCAGTATCGAGTTCGAGGTCAAGGCGACGGGCATCATCAACACCGTCGCCTGCCTGCCCGGCCAGCCGCCCAAACATGGTGTCGAGGTCGCCCCCGGTGTGGTCGGTCAGATCCACCAGCATCTGTTCTGCGCCCGGCTTGACCTTTCCATCGATGGTGACGAAAACACCGCGCTGGAGTGCGATACGCTGGCGGAGGCGCCGGGTCCGGACAATCCGTTCGGCAACGCGTTTTTCGTTCAGGAATCGCCGATTGCCGCCGAGGGCGGCCGGCAGCGCAATGTCGAGGCGGAGCGCTACTGGAAGTTCGTCAATCCGAACAAGTCGAACCACGTTGGCGGCGCCCCCGGATACAAGCTGGAACCGCAAGACACCCGTGCCGTCTTCGTGCATCCGGATTCGCCATCAGGCCGGCGCATGCCGTTTGTACGCAACCATCTGTGGGTCACCGCCTATGATCCGGAGGAACGTTATCCGGCCGGCGAATTCATGAACCATTCGGATGGCAGCGACGGCCTGCCGGCCTTCGTCGCCAAGCAGCGGCCGGTCGAGAATGCCGATATCGTCGCCTGGCATGTGTTCGGCCTGCATCATCTGCCGCGACCTGAGGACTTCCCGGTGCAGCCCGTCGTGACCGCCGGATTTAAACTGATGCCGGTTGGTTTCTTCGACAACAACCCGACGCTGGATCTGCCGGCAGAGACCAACAAGGCGAGCTGTCACGCTATCGCGGCCGAGTGACGTTGCGTCGCTAGCCCTGTTCCGGCGTTTCGGGATCGAGCGTCTCGTCGATCACCGCCAGAAGGGCCGGCCAGTAGGCGTCGCCCAATCCGCGGTCGATCGTGCGCTGCAGTTGCGCCGCCGCCAGCCGCGCGCCGGCGGCGTCGATCCCGGTTTCGGCGGCGAGAGCCTGGGCATAAGAAAGGTCCTTCAGCGCATAGGTGGCCGAGAAGGCGCGCTTTGGAAACACGGCCGGCAACATGGCCTTCATGCCGTGGTTGCGCAGGGCAAAGCTGTCAGCCGAGCCTTTGGCCAGCGTGTCGAACAAGACGTTGCCATCGACACCGGCCCGGCGGCCGATGGTCAAAGCCTCGGCCAGCGCGTGCACGGTTTCGACCAGCACCATGTTGTTCAGGATCTTCACGACCTGCCCGCTGCCGACGTCGCCGCAGTGGGTGATGTCGGTGGCGTAGCAGGCGATTAGCGGTTCGATGGCGGCGAACGTCTCGTCACCGGCGCCGACCATGACCGATAACGTGCCGTCGCGCGCGGCCTGGCGGGTGCGGGCAATCGGTGCATCGGCGTAACCGACGCCCTCTTCGGCCAGCGTTTCGGCAATGCGGCGCGTCAGCTCGACCGGGGCGGTGGTCGTGTCGACAACGACCTGACCGTGCCGAAGGTGCGGCAGCAGGCCGTCGGTCACCGCCTGCAATTCGTCGCCGCCGGGCAGGGAGGTGAAAATCACATCGCAGCGTTGGGCGACGTCGGCCAGGTCGCGGGCAATGGCCATACCTTCCGCGCTCACCCGCGCCAGCACGTCGGCATTCAGGTCGAAGGCGATGACCGGTTTGCCGCTCTTGCGGTGCAGGTTGTGGCACATCGGTTCGCCCATCACGCCGAGGCCGATGAACCCGATGGTGTTGATCGTCGTCATCGTTCAGCCTCCTGCTGCCGCAGTGGTACCGGCGATGCGGCCGAAAACCGCGCCGGACATTAGGCCGGTACCGCCGGGGTAGTTGCCGTAGAACAGGCCGCCGACCATTTCACCGGCCGCGAACAGGCCGGGGATGACCTCGCCGTCCGTGTCGATCACGCGGGTGGATGGGTCGACCCGAACGCCGCCGAAGGTGAAGGTTACGCCGCAGGTAATGCCGAAGGCCAGATAGGGCGGGGTATCCAGCGGGTTGGCCCAGTTCGATTTGTTCAGCGCCAGCCCTTCGGTACTGCGGCCGTCCTTGATCGTCGGGTCGAAGTCGATGTCGGTTCGTACGGCAGCGTTGAATGCTTGCACGGTGTTGAGGAAGCCTTCGGGGTCGACGCCTTCCATTTGCGCGACCAGTCCTTCAAGCGTGTCCGACTCGGCCTTGGTGACCTGGCGAATGCGGTATTCGTCGCGCAGCAGGTGGACGACCTTCTGATCGAACACCTGATAGGCGAACTGTCCCGGCTGCTTCAGCACCTCGGCGCCGTACTTGGCATAGGTGTAGTTGCGGAAATCGGCGCCTTCGTCGACGAAGCGCTCGCCGCGTGCGTTGACGATCATGCCGAAGGGGTAGCTATGCTTCTGGAAGCCGTCGCCGACCGCCAGATCGCCGAACTCCGGCGCGTTGCGGTCCCAGCCGACGGCGTGGCAGCCGGACCAGTTGCCGGCGGGACTGGCACCTATGTCGAGGGCCATGCGGATGCCATCGCCGGTATTGAAGCGGGTGCCGCGCACGCGGGCGAGGTCCCAGCCCGGTCCGAGGTAGCGGGTACGCCATTCGGCGTTGGCTTCGAAACCGCCGGCGGCCAGTATGACGGCATCGGCCTTAGCGTCCGTTGTTTGCCGGTTCTGACGCAGGCGGACGCCATGCACGCCACCGTCATCGTGCAGCAGCGACACGGCGCGGGCACCGTAGCGGATCTCGATGTCCTCGCGGGCGCACGCCTCAGTCAGAGCTTCGACCAGACCCGGACCGCCGCCCCAGGCTTCGACCGTCAGGCCGCCCCAGAACTTGAACTTGCCGTTGACCTTGAAGGCCTGTTTGGCGAACAGCGGCATGAAGCGCACGCCCTTGCCGCGCATCCATTTCAAGGTGTCGAAGCTTTGATTGACCAGCAGCTCCGTCAGGTCGGGATCGCAGCGATATTCGGTGACCCGTCCCATGTCGTCGAAGAACTGGTCGGCGGTGTATGCACCGAAATCGGTGTTCCGCCGTTCCTCGGCCGACAGGTCGGGCATGAGCTCGTAGATATCCTCGGCACCGTTGTAGACGGTGCGGATAGCGCCGGCGGTGAAGCGCGAGTTGCCGCCGGCCTCGTCGACGGGCGCACGCTCCAGCACGGTGACATCGGCGCCGGCTTCGCGCGCCGACAGGGCCGCACACAGGGCGGCATTGCCGCCGCCGACGACGATGACCTTTCTTGGGCTCATTGTTTCGTCTCCTCCATTGGTTCTTGTTATTGCGGCAGTCGTCGGCCTCTAGGGCAAGGCGTGCACTTTTTCCAGCACCGGCAGAATGTAGCGGCGGAACTGGTCCGGGTTTTCCGACATCGGGAAATGGCCGAGTTGCTGCATGATCGTGACTTCAGCGCCAGGGATGGCGTCGGCGGTGCGCAGCGTGTCTTCCGGTGTGCAGGAGAAATCGTATTCGCCAGTCAAAAGAAACACTGGGCAGGCCGTCGTGTCGATGCCGTCGACCTGGCCGCGGTAGTCGGAATCCTCGCGATAAAAATAGAGATCGCCCTTGAATACGCCCGGGCCGCTCTGCAGGTAGCCCCAAAGGGTTTCCCAACGGGTTGCGTCCGGGCTTTGCGGCGCCACCAGCCCGGAGATCAGTGCGGCGCAGACTTCGCCGCCGTGCACGTCGGGCCGGTGCAGCCAGGTGGTGTCGTACCAGGGCTGCTGGTGATCCGATCCTTCGAGGCCGATGACGGCGCAGAACTCATCGCCGTGCCGGCGCGCGAGGTGCAACACGATCCGCCCGCCCATGGAACAGCCCATGACCGCCGGCCGATCGAGGTCGAGCGCGCGGCAGAAGGCGCGGATGGTGTCGGTGTAGAGCGCCGTCGTCAGGCGATAATCTTCGTTTTGATAGCCGTCAGGCGGGAAGGATTTACCGTGCCACGGCATGTCGAATGCGATGACCCGGAACCGGTCGGTAACCGCCGGATCGCTCATCAGGTGCCGGAACTGTCGACCGTCAGCACCGGCGGTATGCAGGCAAACGAGCGGCCGGCCGTCGCCGGCTTCTTCCCAATAAATGCGCTGACGCCGTTCGGCGATGTCGAGGTTCATGTAACGGCCGACAATGGGCTCGATGTCCGCGGTCATGTCGTCACCGTTCCGGCCCTGCGCGGCGCAGCAATGACGTCCTTGATATAGCGCAGGTTGGCCATCAACGGCTGCAGATCACCGTCAATACGCGCTTCGCCAGACTTGGTCATCGCGAAGATGTCGTGATAGCCGGGAGCCGGCACCGGGACCTGGAACTTCGCCCAGGCAGCCTCACCGGCGCGTATGGCGAAGCGCCACGGCCGCATCAGCAGCGGCCCGGGCTCAACGGCCTCGATCCGGCCGTTGCGTACGGCGACATGGAACGGCTGGTCCCCGACTTCGATCAGGAAATCAACAGTCAAAAAGCGGCCACGGTGTACCAGTGCGGCATCGCCATTGACCATGTCCGCCAGGTTTTCAAACATCCGTTCTGCCGCCTCCCACGCTGGTCAGCGGCAGAATAAGCCCGCAAGCCTAGCCGGTCAAAATCGCGGCGGAAAAGGTGCTGAACCTCGGCGCAAAGGCGTCAAAGGCGGTTACTTCTCTTCGTGATACTCGGCTTCTGTGTTGACCGACCAGATGTTCGATTTGTCGCCGATGCCGGCCACGATGTTGTCGACCGCGACCATGGCGGTCAGCATCGAATGATCCTGGTTGTTGTACCGGTGCATGCCGTTGCGGCCGAGCAGATAGAGATTCGGGAAGGCATCGACATAATCGCGCACGTCGTCGAACGAGTCGTAGCTGCCGAAATAGGCCGGGTAGGTCTTCGGCACCCGGATGACGACACTGTCCGATACGGCGTCTACATCGATGACGTCGATTTTGACCAGCTCTTCAACGGCGAATGCGGCCAGACGATCGTCGTCCATCGTCCAGATTTCATCACCTTCGTCGACGAAATACTCCAGACCGATCCACACTTTGTCGGGATCGGCGACCAAATAAGGCGACCAGTTGTTGAAGAACTGCAGCCGTCCGACCTTCACACCGGGTTCCTGCACGTAGATCCAGTTGTCCGGCATGTGATCGGCGAGATTTCGGCCGTTGGCGCCGCCGCCAAGCTTCAGGCGGTCGAGCAACAGGCCGACGGTGATGAAGTCGCGGTAGAGCAGGCCATCGGACACCTTACGCACGCCACATGGCGGACCGGGGTCCAGATTGGCGACCAGATCGCGCACCGCGGTGGTCGAAAAGAACATATCGCCGTGAACTTCGCGTGGCCCGCCGGTGCCGTTTTGCACCTTGGCTGAGACGATGGCGCCATCTTTGTGCGCCAGGTTGGTCACCTTGGTGTTGAGATGAACCTCGCCGCCGAGTTTTTCGATGCGGTCCTTCGTCCGATGCCAAACTTGGCCCGGACCGTACTTCGGATACAGGAACTGCTCGATCAAGCTGGTTTCAGTGTCCTTTTGTGCCAGCGTTTCGCGGCGTTTCATTAGGGAACGCATGGCGTGGCGCATAACTTCAGTCAGCGACAGGCCCTTCACGCGCTGCGCGCCCCATTCCGCCGAAATCTCGCTGCAGGGCACACCCCACACCTTCTCGGTATAGTCCTTGAAGAAGGTCGTGTAGAGCTCACGACCGAACCGGTTGATGAAGAAGTCTTCCAGCGTCTGCTCGTTCCGGATCGGCATGAGGCGGCTGTTGAGATAGCTTGTGCCGATCTTGGCCGTGCGCGCCGGGCCAAGTTTGCCGAGCGTCTTCATGTTGAGAGACAGCGGATAGTCGAACAGCTTGCCGTCCCACAGGATGCGTGACTTGCGGGCCCGTACGAGCATGACATCGTCGACCTGATCCGGATTGGGGCCGTCGGTCGGCATGTCGAGCCAGCGTGACTTGTTCTGGTAGCAGATCTGGATTGGCGAGCCGTTGTGCCCGATACCGTGGGCATATCCGCCGGGCCCCTGGATCGGCAGAATGCGGCTCCACCAGTCCATCACCCGGTCGGACTTGGAGAAGAAGCGGTGCCCGCCGATGTCGATGTGGTTGCCCTTGTAAACGTACGTGCGTGCGATGCCGCCGACATCGTCGCTGCCTTCATACACGATCGGACGGATATCGGTCCGCTCCAGCAGTTCGAGCGCGGCTGTCAAGCCGGCGGGACCGCCGCCGATGATGATGGCTGTACGTTGACTCACGATATCCTCACGTGAAGAGAAGCATCTTGCGCAGGGCAAAGTTGAAGGCGAAGGACGCGCCGGCGGCCAATGCCTTGGCGAGCAGCAGCGGCATCAGCAGCAATTCGACGCCGAGCCACAGGCCGGCTTCGTTGACCGTCAGGCCGACAATCCCGATGAGCGCGAAGATCACGTATTCCGTGGCGCGGTTGTCGAGGCGCCGGCGTTTGAACACCCAAACGACAGAACCGACATAGGCCACGATGGTGCCGATCAGGAAGGCGAAGCAGTTGGCAATCAGGTAATCAATGCCCGCGAATGTCGTGAGCAGCCACAGCGTGCCGACGTCGGCGGTGAGGGCGACGGCGCTCAACGCGAGGTACTTGTGCAGTTCGACCGCCGTGGACTCGCCGCGGCGGACGTCGGCTGCAATCTGCGTCAAACCTGTCCCTCCCCCATTGTTGAATTACAGCCGCGGTTCGCTCGCCTATTATCGGGCGCACGCTCGCTGACCGTGGCTGCTGGGGCCTGTCCCGATGCAGTACATCGGGTGGTGCTGAACAAAGGGTTAATGCCGTGAATGACACGCCGGACGGACCGCCAAAAGCCTATGAAAACCTGGATTTTTTGAACAGTCGGGCAGGCCGCCCGGTGCGGATTGTTTCCGAGTATCTGCAGCCTGAAGCGCGTTTCAACGCGACCCATGTTCGCGACACGATTGTGATTTTTGGATCGGCCCGGGCACCGTCGCCGGAACAGGCGCACGAGCGTAGCGAGGCCGGTGAGACGCCGCCGTCACAAAAGCTGGCGCGCTACTATGAGGAAACGCGCGAACTGTCGGCGCGGTTGACCGAATGGTCGAAGAATCTTGGCCGGGAGGATCGCCGGTTTGTCGTGTGCACCGGCGGCGGGCCGGGGATCATGGAAGCGGCGAACCGTGGAGCTTCTGAAGCGCGCGGAATCAATGTCGGCCTAGGCATCTCGTTGCCCTTCGAGCAGAGCAACAACGGCTACGCCACACGGCAACTGTCGTTCGAGTTCCACTACTTCTTCATGCGCAAGTACTGGTTCGTCTATCTTGCCAAGGCCATGGTGGTGATGCCGGGCGGGTTCGGCACCATGGACGAATTGTTCGAAGTGCTGACGCTGTTGCAGACACGCAAACTGAAGAAGCCGATCGCCATGGTGCTGTATGGCGCCGACTTCTGGGATCGCGTGGTGAATTTCGATGCGCTGGCGGAGTATGGCGTTATCAGCCCCGACGATGTGAAGCTGTTTCACCGGTCGGACAGCGTCGACGACGCGTTCCAGTACGTCACGCGCGAACTGACGCAGCATCATTTGAGCGACCCGACGCCGACGATGTAGCGCGAAGAGTCGTCACTTCCATACGACTTGGCGGTCCCCTAGGATCGCGCCGAATTTCAACTCAACGACAACCCAGCGCGCCAAGCGCTTATGGAGGAAGCAGATGACAGGTCTTCTGTCCGGCCTGCGGGTCGTGGAAGGGTCTGCCTTCGTTGCCGCGCCGAGCGCCGGTCTGACGATGGCCCAAATGGGCGCGGATGTGATCCGCTTCGACCCGATCGGCGGCGGGCTCGATTATCGCCGCTGGCCGATCGCCGCGTCCGGTCAAAGCCTCTATTGGGCGGGTCTGAACAAGGGCAAGCGGTCCGTGGCGGTCGATTTGCGTAGCGATGAAGGCCGGGAACTCATCGTGCGCCTGATCACCGCGCCGGGTGACGATGCGGGCGTTTTCCTGACCAACTTTCCGGCCTCGGGCTGGATGGCCTACGACGCACTGACGGCCCGGCGGCCTGACCTGATCATGGTCAACATCAAGGGCAATCGCGATGGTGGCTCTGAGGTCGACTACACCGTCAACCCCGCGACGGGATTTCCTGACATCACCGGCCCAAAAGAGGCGGGGACGCCGGTCAATCACGTATTGCCGGCCTGGGATATAGCGACGGGACTGAGTGCCGTGAACGGCGTTCTTGCCGCCGAGCGGCATCGCCGTCGCACGGGCGAGGGGCGGTTCGTCTCGGTCGCCTTGTCCGATGTTGCTTTCGCCACGCTGGGTAACCTCGGCTTCATCGGCGAGCAGCAGATCAATGCCACGCCGCGGCAGACCACCGGCAACGACCTCTATGGTGCCTTCGGCCGTGACTTCGTCACCGGCGACGGTCGACGCGTTATGATCGTCGCCATCACGTTGCGGCAATGGCGCTCGCTGGTCGAGACAGCCGGGCTGGCGGATGGCGTGGCTCGGATCGAGGCGGCGCGCGGTCTGGACCTGAACGACGAAGGGGACCGGTATCGGGCCTCGGATGATATCGCAGCGCTGTTGGAGCCGTGGTGTGCGAGTATGGATATGGCAACTCTGACCCAGGTATTGCGTGAAGGGCGTGTGGCCTTCGGTCCTTATCAAACGGTCGCGCAGGCCGTTGCGGAGGACTGGCGCTGTTCCACCGAAAACCCGATGTTCGAGGAGGTGGAACAACCAGGCATTGGCCGGTACCTGGCGCCTGGGTCACCGCTTGACGTCGACGGGGAGGACCGCGCACCGGTCGTGCCGGCACCGACGGTAGGCCAGCACACCGATGAGGTATTGGCGGAAGTCCTGGGCATGGCCAGCGGTGAGATTGCCCGTCTGCATGATGCTGGTATCGTGGCAGGCACAGAATAAGCCAAAGAAGGAAACTGCCATGACTGCCGCAACGAACGATGGACCCTGGGCCGACTGGCTGGGCAAGACCGACGTCATCGACGACGTCATTGGCGCAGCGCCGGCGCGTCTGTTGCTGTCCACGCTGGACGACGCGGAGACGACACTGTCAGCCGGCGATGCGCTGCCGCCGGCCTGGCATTGGATGTACTTCCTGCCGACGATCATGCAGTCGGAACTGAAGCGGGACGGACTGCCGATGGGCAGCGGCATGTTGCCGCCGGTCGGCTTGCCACGGCGGATGTTCGGCGGTTGCAAGATCGATTTCCTGGCGCCGCTGCCGATCGGTGCAACGGCGCGGCGCGAGTCCGCCATTGTCGACATCAAGGAAAAGCGCGGACGTTCGGGTCAGCTCGTCATCCTCGATGTTCGGCATCGAATCCATGCCAACGATGTGCTGTGCATCGAGGAAACGACGACATCCGTGTTTCGTGAGGAAGGCTCCCCCAGCCCGGTGCCGGAAGTTTTGCCGGAACTGCCGCCCGCGCCGGCCGGCGCCTGGGTCCGCGATGTCGAAGTCAACGAGGCCATGCTGTTCCGTTACTCGGCGGTGACCTTCAACGCGCATCGCATTCACTACGACCGGCCGTATGCGACCGGCGTCGAAGGCTATGGCGGGCTCGTGGTCCATGGGCCGCTGCTGGCAACGCTGTTGCTTGAGGTGGTGCGGCGTAACACCGGCAAACGCGTGACCAGTTTCGTCTTCCGCGCGCTAGCGCCGGTCTACGACATTGCGCCGTTTCGGACTCAGGGGGTGCCGCAGGCCGACGGCAGTGTCGATCTTGCCGTCATCGGACCGGACGGCAGCACGGCGATGTCGGCAACGGTGACGCTGGAATAGGATGGACCGGTAGCTGCAGATCCCGGCTTCTACTGGGGTTCCGCTGGCTCACTAGCGACCTTGAAATACCGGCCAACGCCGCGTTCTACCAAACGCCGATGTAGTAGCCGCGTTCCTTCGCCTTGCCGGTGGTCGCGGCCATTTCGGCATCGGAGCGCGTTGGCCGGATCGGACGGGTTCTGAGCCAGGTAAAAAGACGCTCGTGCAAGTCGGCACGGACCTTGGCATGGCCCGGGTCGGTGCCGAGGTCGTGCAACTCGTCCGGATCGTCGGCGAGATTGAAAAGCTGCGGGCGGAACTTTTCATAGTGGATGTACTTCCAGGTGCCGGTTGCCACCATGAAGGCGCGGCACTCGTGCGGTTGCAGGCCGAGTTCCAGCCGTGCCTTGCGTACAGCATATTCCGCTTCGCTGAAAGCCGCATCGCGCCAATCGATTGCCTGACCGTCGGGTCGCAGCAGTGGCAGAAGTGAGCGTCCTTCCAGCCGGTGCGCCTGCTGATCCGCGTCGAGACAGTCGAGGAACGTCGGGATCAGGTCGATGCTCTCGACCAGACGCGTGTCCGCTGTGCCCCGGGTTGCGTCAGCCCGGCTGTCCGGATCGCAGACGATGAAGGGGATGCGCGATGCCGGTTCGTGGAACAGCTCCTTTTCGCCCAGCCAGTGATCGCCGAGGTAGTCGCCATGGTCGGCGGTGAAGACGATCATGGTGTCGTCGAGCAGACCGCGGCTGTCCAGGAAGGTCATCAGACGGCCGATGTGATCGTCGATCTGCTTGATCAGCCCCATGTAGGTGGGGATCACCGTGTGGCGGACTTCCTCCGATTGGAAGTTCTGGCTGTCCTCATGGGTCATGAACGCGGCAACGACGGGGTGCGGGTCCTGCCGCTCGTCCGGATGCCGGTTGGCCGGCAGGATCTGATTGGCGCTGTACATGTCGTTGTATGGCGCCGGTGCGATGTAGGGCCAGTGCGGCTTGATGTAGGAGAGATGCAGGCACCAGGGATCGTCCCCGGCCTCGCCAATGAACTGCATGGCACGATCGGTCATGTACGCCGTTTCGGAATCCTCTTCGCGCACGCGCGCCGGCAGACGGGCATGGCGCATGTACCAGCCGCTCAGGACTTCGCCGTTCTCGCCGTCGGCAGCGTTGGCGAAGTCGTGCCAGGGGTTGTCGGAGATGTAGCCCTTGTCCCGAAGGTAGCGGTTGTAGGCGAGGTCCGGATTCAGTGACTGATCGGGATGCAGCCCGTCGTCGCGTTCGTAGGGTTCGAAGCCGGTTTCGCTGACCAGCACGCCGAGTGACGAGCCGGGGTCGATCTGCAGCCGGCGCATGCCGTCGATGTCCGGCCGCATATGAGTCTTGCCAACGAGCGCCGTGCGCACGCCTTCGGCGCGCAGGTAGTCGCCCATCGTCCGTTCGCCGACCGGTGTCGGCACGTTGTTCCAGGTGACGCCATGGTTCAGCATGTAGCGCCCGGTATAGAACGAGGCTCGCGAGGGGCCGCAGACCGGTGACTGGCAGTAGGCACGGGTGAAGGTGACGCCTCGGGCCGCGAGGGCATCGATATGCGGTGTCTCCAGTGTCGGATGTCCATGGCAACTCAGGTAATCTGCCCTTAGCTGGTCGCACATGATGAAGAGGAAGTTCCTGACCTTACCCATACTCAGTCACCGTTCCGTGTTTCCTGGACAATCCTTCGGGACGATACGGGCCGGCGACGCGATCGCCGGCCCGTCTCTCATCAGTCTGCCGGAACCAGATTATCCGGCACCGTCAGTCCGACTTCCTGATAGTAGCGCAGTGCGCCGGGATGCAGCGGCATGCGCATTTCCTTCATCGCGTCCTGCAGCTTCACTTCCCGCATCCAGGGCGCCGTCGCTTCGATCTCCTTGACGCCCTCCCAGAACGACTTGGTCATATCGTAGACCACGTCGTCCGGGATGCCCTTGCGGATGGCGATGCCGACCATGGAACTGATCGTGGTCGACGGGTCGGCGTTCATCTGATTGTCGCCATAGGCGTCCGGCGCGATCTGGCCCAGGCCGCCGCCGGGGCGCGAGGACAGATCCTTGATCTCGGCGCTGTTGACGCCCTTGTCATCGAGGCCGAGCAGCCGGATTTTGTTGGTCAACGCGACCTGGCTGATCACCGGGCTGGGCGGGTTCGTCGGATTGAAATAGACGTCGATCCGTCGATCCTGAAAGGCCGAGCCGGCGGCGTCCCAGCCGAGCTTCACGGACTCGAAGTCCTTGCCGGGTTCGAGCCCTGTGGCGCCCTTGACGATCATTGTCGCGGTGCGCAGGGCACTGCCGCCGGGCGGACCGAGGAACACCTTCTTGCCCTTGATCTGGTCCAGCGATTTGATGCCGGAATCCTCATAGACGACGATGTGATAGAGGCCGATGGGGAAGGCCATGATCGAGCGCAGGTTCTTCACCAGTTCCGGCCCGTCTTCGACCTTCTTGTACATTGCCTTCCGGTCGCGCAGAAAGTCGTACAGGATCGGCGCCGTCATGAAGATGTCGATCTCGCCGCGCGCCGCCTCGATGGCGTGACGGGTGGCAACACCGGTGGCATTCACCTGGATCTCGGTATCGGCCATTCGCTGGTTGATGACGTTGGCGAAGGTGGTCATGACGAGGTAGGGCGAGGAGCCCGGACCCAGTGTCGACATTTTGTAGAAGGTCTTGGCGTCGGCGGCAGGGGCAATGGCCAGCGTGGCCGACAGCGCGCCCGCCGCGGCAAGGGTCGCGAACGACCGTCGGCTCAGGTTTCCATGTTTTCGGTTCATAACTGCTTCTCCCTTTCGGTTCGCTTCGTTCTTGGGGTGAGGGTTACACCGGCTGCGGGGCCGTACGCCGCGCCCAGGCGAGGGCGAGGATGCCGGCGGCGACGCCGGCAATCTGCATTTCGAGAAACGGCAAAAGGACGGTCACGGCGGCTGCCATGCGCAACAGACGCGCCGTTGGTGGCAGCGCCGTGCGTTCAAAGCCGGACAGGGCGGTGGTGACCAGCCAGATTGCCAGCGACAGGCGCGCCGCCGCCCAGATGAAGTCGACGATCTCGAAGCTCTCGATCAGCGTGAGCGACGGGTTGTAGACCAGCACGAACGGGATCAGAAAGCCGACCAACGCGACGCGCACGGCCTCGACTGCCGTGGGCATGGGTGCCGACCCGCTGATCGGTGCAGCAGCATAGGCGGCGAGCGCGACCGGCGGGGTGATCGAGGACAGGACGCCGTAGTAGAGCACGAACAGGTGCACGATCAGCGTCGGCACGCCGAGTTCTTCGATCGCCGGGCCCATGACCAGCACGATGATGAGATAAGCCGGCACAGTCGGCATGCCCATGCCGAGAACGATGCAGCCAAGCATCATCAGCAGCATGGCGATCGGCAGGCTGTCGCCGGCGAAGGCCAGGATCAGGCTGGCGAACCGCAGGCCCAGGCCGGTCATGTTCATGGCGCCAATCACGATGCCGACGGCGGCGACGGCAATCATGATCTGGGCGCAGCCACGGCCGGCGCGGGTGACGATGTTCAGCAATTGCGCCGGACGGCGGCGCAGGTCGGGGTTCAGCACGATGCCGGTGACAAGGCCGGCGATGGTGGCCCAAAAACCGGCCAGGGCCGGCGAGCGGCCCATGATCAACAGGGTGACGATGATGGTCAGCGGCAGGATGAAGGCGAGCGACATCAGCCAGTCGCGCCGTTCGATCCGCTCCGCCGGCTGCGTGTTCGCCGGCTCGATGCCGAGTTTCGCGGCCTCCACCGAGACGGCGCAAAACAGACTGCCGTAATAGAACAACGCGGGCGTCAGCGCGGCGACACAGATGATGAGGTAGGGGATGCCAGTAACGTCGGCCATGATGAAGGCGACCGCACCCATCACCGGCGGCATGAACTGCCCGCCGGACGATGCGGCAGATTCGACGGCGCCGGCGAACTTGGCACTGAAACCGCGGCGTCTGATCATCGGCATGGTGAAGACGCCGGTGCCGACGACGTTGGCGGCGACGCTGCCGGACATGGTGCCGAACATGGCGCTGGCGACGACGGCGGCATGCGCCGGACCGCCGCGCAGGCGGCCGGTTGCCGCAAAGGCGATCTTCAGCAAGCTTTCGCCGGCGCCGACACCTTCGAGCACGGCACCGAAGACAATGAAGATCAGAATGAAGCCAGTGACGACCGCGACGGGACGGCCGAACACGCCGTCGAAGCTATACCAGATGGTGCGTAGCGACAGTTCGACACTGTAGCCGGCGTGCTGCAGGATCCACGGCAAATGTTCACCGAACAGGCAGTAGGCGACGGCAAACAGGCAGATCAGGAACAGCGGCAGGCCATAGAGCCGGCGGGTGAGCTCGAGCACCACGGCGATGCCGAGCCAGGCGACCGCGAGATCGCCGGGCAGGAAGTCGTAGAGACCGGTTTCCAGCTCTTCCTGCAGATTGAAGTACCAGTAGATCGCGGTGACGGTCGCCACGACGATGGCGCCGTCGATGACGCGGCAGAGCCAGACCGGCAGCCGCGTGTTGTTGGGCGAGAGCGGCGCGACCAGAACGATGATCAGGGCGGCGAGGCCGACGGTGCCGCTGCGCAGCAGGACTTCCTCGAACACACCGAATCCGGCGGTGTAGACCGCCAGCGCCGTCAGGCCGGCGCAAAGCAGGAACACCACAAGCCGCAAGGCGCGGCTGGACGATTTGTCCTGAGCCTGTTCCGACATCGCGCGTGTAACAACCTCCCTGATGGCGGGTCTTGTTGTCCCGTCCATCAAGCAACAGCTTGCGGCAACGATCTGAGGCGGACAACATAAACACCATGTCGTTTCACTTGGTGAAATACACATGATGACGCCGACCGGCATCAAGACCGTTCGGGCTTTGCAACGCGGCTTGCTTGTCCTGGAAGCGGTGAATCGCCGTCGCAGTGCCGCGCTGGCCGAACTGCACGACGAAACGGGTTTGTCCAAGGCAACGCTGTTGCGGCTTCTGCTGACGCTGGAACAGCAGGGATATGTGCGCCGGTCGGTTGGGGACGGCCGTTATCGGCTGACGCGCAACGTATTGCGGTTCAGCCCACCGGCGGAACCGTCCGACCGGGTAGCGGAAGTCGCGGCGCCGGTACTGGACAAGTTGTGCCGCGATGTTGTCTGGCCATCGGACGTCGCCGTGTTGAACGGTACGCAGATGGAGATCCGCGAGACGAGCCGGGTCATGAGCCCGCTGTTGGTCAACCGCGTGCTGCTCGGCTATCAGGTGCCGATCCTGCCGTCGGCTCTGGGACAGGCATATCTCGCCGCCTGCGCGGCGGATGAACGGGAAGCCATCCTGCAACGGTTACGGTCGTCGCCCTTACCGCATGACCAGATGGCACATGATCCCCGTGCCGTGGGGCGGCTGTTACGGGCCGTGCGCCGGCGCGGCTACGGCTTGCGTCTGGATGCCTTTTTTGGGCGGCTCGGGCACAGTGCGATTGCCGTCGCGATCTCCGGCCGCAAAAAGGTTTATGGCTGTATCAGCCTGCTCTGGGTCAAGGGGGTGTTGAGCGCAGAAGATGTTGCTGACGGTCAACTGGCTCGTCTGCAGACGGCGGCGGCGGAGATTGCCGCAGGCCTGGATGCGGAAGGTGGCGCCTGAATACAGCGCCGGCGACAACCAAGTGGTGGTCGGCCGTCAGATGCGGTCGCCGCCGGGCAAGGTAGTAAAGATCACCGGCATGATCTTCCGCTGACGCATGCTGCCGTCAGGCGCGCGACGGGCGACGACGAGATCCTGCGTCTCGTTCGGCGGGCCGATCGGCATGATCAGGCGGCCGCCGGGCCGAAGCTGGCGTACCAGGGGCGGCGGCATGTGGTTGAGCGCCTGCCGCACGATGATGACATCGAAAGGGCCACCGTCCGGCCAACCATAGTAACCATCGCCGACCCGGATGGGCACCTCGACGCCGCGTTCAGCGAGGCGCTGGCGCGCCGCCGATGCGACGGGATCAAGCAGTTCCACGACCCGAAGATCGGCACCGAGCATATGTAGCAGCGCCGCGTGATAGCCACCGCCGACACTGACCAACAGGACCTTGTCGCCGGGCTGCACTTCCGCGATCTGGCTCATCATCGCGACGACGAACGGTTGCGAAACGGTTTGGCCATGACCGACCGGCAGGGCACGGTTCAGGTAGGCGTAGGGCTGGATCGGCTCCGGCACGAAATGATGGCGGGGCAAATCCTGCATCGCCCGGAAAATCCGGTCGTCAAATCGGCCGAGGGCGAGTTTGTCGACGGCGGCGTACATCTCGGCCGCGACGTGTTCCGCCAGATCCTGCTGCGCCAGGGCATAGGCCAGGTCGTTGCCGGAACCCAGGGCCCTGAGCCCGGATCCTTCTTTGCGCGCCGAGTCCGTGGCCGGCCGTTCACTGTGGGACGTCGCAGCGCCGGGCGACCCGGCAAACGTCGCCCCAGCATACGCCACGGCTATTGCCAACATCATCGTCGCCCGCAAATGCATCATGTCCGCCTGACCGCATCCTCAGTCCATAGTATGTCATTGGCGGACCGTTGCTGCCAACGACCGGTAGGTCACGATGGCGGCACCGATCGGTGCTGCTTGGCTAGCGCCAATGGTTGGCGGATGCGGCGCGGCGGACTATGACAGAACGCAACGACCGTATGGTAGAGCAGCAACATCGTTTGCAGCATCATGTGCGTCGCCGCTGGGAGGTATTTGCCAATGGATAGGCCTGAAATCGTTGCGCCAGCATTTGCCAGGCCGGAAGTCGATGTCGCGCAGAAAGATGGCGGGGTGCTGGTCTTAAGCTCACCTGAGCTTCTGGGTGACTATCAGGCGCATCTTGGGATATCGCTGCGTCGCTGGGCGCGTGAAGCGCCTGACCGGACCTTCCTGGCGGAGCGTGACGGCGACAACTGGCGGCGACTGACCTACGCCGACGCGGCAGCGGCGGCCGACAGCATCGCCCAGGCATTGCTCGACCGCGGCATGGGGCCGGAACGCCCGGTCATGATCCTGTCGGGCAATTCGGTCAATCAGGCGCTCCTGACCCTTGGCGCCATGCAGGCCGGTGTGCCCGTCGCGCCGGTGTCACCGGCCTATTCGCTGATGAGCCAGGACTATGCGAAGGTGAAGCACATTTTGGATCTGGTGCGTCCGGCTTTGCTGTATGTCGAGACGGGACCGCCGTTCGCCGGCGTACTGTCATCGTTGGACCTTTCGGGTATTGAACTGGTGTGTGGCGGGCCGCCGCCCGAAGGTCTGGACGCCAGCTCGTTTTCTGCCCTGTTATCGACAACGCCGACGCCGGCGGTCGAACAGGCATTTGCCGCCATCGATCCCGATACCGTGGCCAAGTACCTGTTCACATCCGGTTCAACCGGCATGCCGAAAGGCGTCATCAACACCCAGCGCATGATGTGCGCCAACCAGCAGCAGGCAGCACAGATTTGGCCCTTCCTGGCGCAGGACCCCTTGGCCATGGTCGACTGGCTGCCGTGGAATCATACGTTCGGCAGCAACTTCAATTTCAATATGGTGCTGACCCAGGGCGGTACGCTGTACATCGATGGGGGCAAGCCGGTACCGCAGCTCGTCGAAGAGACGGTGCGCAATCTGCGGGACGTCGCGCCGACCTTCTACTCCAACGTGCCGGCGGGCTTCGCCGTTCTGTTGCCCTACCTGGAACAGGATGCCGCGTTGCGCGATCACTTCTTCAGCCGCTTGCAGATGGTCTTCTATGCCGGTGCCGCGTTGCCGCCGGACCTGTGGCAGCGGCTGGAGGACGTTTCGATCGCCGCCACGGGAAAGCGAGTTGCCATGGTATCGGCCTGGGGGTCGACGGAGACAGCGCCTCTGGCGACCGGCGTATATTGGCCGATCGAGAGTGCGGGGGTCATTGGCCTGCCGGCGCCCGGTGTCGAGATCAAGATGGTGCCGAACGGCGGCAAGATGGAACTTCGCGTCAAAGGACCGAATGTGACGCCGGGCTACCTGCGTCGCGATGACCTGACTGCCGAGGCATTCGATGAGGACGGGTTCTACTGCATCGGTGACGCGGGCCGTTGGGCCGATGATGCCGATCCGCGCCGGGGAATCGTTTTCGACGGCCGGGTGGTTGAGGACTTCAAGCTGACATCCGGTACCTGGGTGCATGTTGGCGGCCTGCGCGTTACTGCGCTGGCGGCGGCATCGCCGGTCCTGCAGGATGCGGTCGTTACCGGGCATGACCGCGATTACATCGGTCTGCTGGCCTGGCCGAGCCTTGCGGGTTGCCGCAGCGTCGCAGGCCGCGCCGATGCTGAGCTTGCCGAGCTGATCGAAGATCCGAATGTGATTGCGCGCGTGCGCGAGAGCCTCGCCCGGCACAACGCTGCACAACGCGGATCGAGCATGCGGATCGGCCGGGTCATCCTGCTGGTCGAGCCGCCGAATGTGGACGCCAACGAGATTACGGACAAAGGCTATATCAATCAGCGCTCGGCATTGGAACGGCGCGCCGAAGATGTCGCACGACTCTATGCCGAGCCGTTGGCAAAGGGTGTCATTGTCATCGACGCGTAGAGCCAGCGGTGTACTGCCGGTTGGCCATGTCGTCGGAAATCAGGAGGAGTAGTCGAATGAGTGTGGATTTTGTCGCGTTAAGCAACGATCTCGACGAGCGTGCGAAGGTATTGTTCAAGGCCATGCCCGAGTACGGCAAGGCATTGGGGTTGAGCCGTGTCGCCGCCTACAAGGATGGCGCACTTGACGCGAAGACCAAGGAACTGATGGCGCTGGTCGTCGGCGTCGCCATGCGGTGTGAGGGCTGTGTTGCGCATCACGCGAAGCTGTGCGTGAAGAAGGGTGTGACCCGCGAAGAGTTTGTTGACGCATTGGCCGTGTGCATGCAGATGGGCGGCGGTCCGGCGATGGCTTACGCGGGCGAGGCGCTTGCTGCCTTCGATCAGTTCGCTGCCGCGCAGGCCTGAAAGTCGAGAGAGGTATCCGTCTTGGACATCGATGCTGCGACGCTGAAGACAGACCGGCTGCGGCTGCGGCCGCTGGCCGAAGCAGATGTCGACGCGATGCACGCGCTTTGGACGGATCCCGATGTTCTACGGTATCTGCTCGACGGCGAGGTAATGTCGTTGCAGTGGACGACCGAAACCGTGCACGAGAGCGTCAGCACCTTCGCTGAAAATGGTCTTGGTCTGTGGGCGGTCGAACGACCGGAGTTCGGCGACATCATCGGGTTCTGCGGCCTGCGCGTCGATCCGCCAAAACCGGAACCGGGGCTGCTCTACGGTTTGCTGCCCGGCTTCTGGGGCCGTGGGCTGGCGACCGAAGCCGCCCGCGCCATGCTGTCGTACGGGTTCAGCGAGCTCGGCCTTGCACGGATCATTGCTGGTGTCGACTCGCCCAATGCAGGATCGGTCAACGTTCTGGGCAAATTAGGTATGCAGCTTGAGGGTACGGAGCCGGGACCGTTTGGCGAGACATACTGGTACGGCTTGAGCAGCGACGCCTACACCGGCTAGTCGAGGCCGCGTGCCACGAAATGCGGGTTCTCAAAGCCGGGCTTGCCATAGCTCAGCGGTGCCCCGTCCATGGTGGTCACGCGACCGCCGGCAGCGGCCAGCACGGCATGTCCGGCGGCGATGTCCCACTCCATTGTGCGGCCAAGGCGCGGATAAAGATCGGCCGCCCCTTCTGCCACGCGACACAATTTGAGGCTGCTGCCGGCATCCAGGCGCCGGTCGACGGAAAGACCGGCGAGATACTCATCCGTTTCCGGCGATGCGTGCGAACGGCTTACCATCACGGTCAGTCCTGCCGAAGGCGGCCGGCGCACCGAGATAACTTCGTCCGGCCGGTCATCGAACTGCCGCATGGCTCGCTCTGGCGTCGCTGTCCAGTAGGTTTGCGACAATGCCGGGACATGGACGGCGCCGAGTGTCGGCCGTCCGCCGCGGATCAGGGCGATGTTGACCGTGAACTCACCATTGCGCGAGACGAATTCCCGGGTGCCGTCGAGCGGGTCGATCAGCCAGAATTCGTTGCCGGAGATATCGGGGATGCGTCCGGCCGATACTTCCTCCTCGGCAACAGCAGGAATATGCGGCGCCAGCTTGGACAAGGCGGCGAGGATGACGGCTTCGGCACGCCGGTCGGCCTCCGTAACGGGGGAGGCGTCAGCCTTTTCTTCGATAGCGAAGTCGCTGGCGTAAATCTTCAGGATGCTGACACCGGCCTCTATGGCCACGTCACGGATCGCCATGGCGAGTGCCTCGTCACTGATACTCATGTCGCTAGCGGCCTCCGGTGACTTCTATTGTGGTTGCGGTGATGTAGGACGCCTCCGGGCTCATCAGCCAGAGTGCGGCCGCTGCGATTTCATCGGCGTGTCCGGCGCGGCCGAGCGGCACCGTCGGCCCCAGGTCCGCAACGCGGTCTGGCATGCCCATCGCGGCGTGAATGTCGGTGTCGATCAGCCCCGGGCGGATGCCGACGACGCGAATGCCCTGACCGGCGAGTTCCAGGCCAAGGCCATGGGTCAAGGTTTCCATCCCGGCCTTCGAGGCGGCGTAGGGCAGATACTGTCCGCCGCCGCCAAGCTTGGCGGCTGCAGATGTGATGTTGACGATCGTTCCACCGGATCCGCCGCGATCGGTCGACATGCGGTTCACCGCTTCACGGCTGCAGATCATCGCGCTTACCAGATTGGCGCGCATGACATGTTCTGCGTCGCCGGCGGTGAGTGCCGTAATGGGGCCGATGCTGCCGGTGATCCCGGCGTTGTTGATCAAACCGACCGGAGCTCCGAGATCGCGGTCGGCCGTCTCGAACAGGCGGACGATGTCCGCTTCGATGCTGACGTCGGCCTGGACCGCCAACGCCTTTCCGCCATGGGCCTGTATGTCGGCGACGAGCGCATCGGCCGCTTCTTGGCTTCGGTTGTAGTTGACGCACACGGTATAGCCGTCGCGGGCGGCGCGGCGTGCGCAGGACGCGCCGATGCCGCGGCTGGCGCCGGTGATGATAACGACACCTGACACGATGGAACCTCCGGATGACGTGGGCGGGCAGACAACACCATTGCAGACCCGCCGCGGTCAAGCCGGTACTAACGCTCACCCGGCGCTTACCGGCCAATGACCGGGGCGACACCTTGGCGATCATGCGGCGACGACGCATATTGGACATATGAAGGAATTCCACGTCACGCCATCGCCTGATGATCCACGTTTGACCGAGCGGGTTCAGGGGATCGATCAGGCCGGCACCGCGGTTGAAGCCACGGTGGTGGCCGAACGGCCGCTGACCCTGTTCCTGAACGGGCAGGAGGTCGTGACAATGATGACAATTGGCGATTTTCCCGAATACCTCGCCGTCGGTTACCTGATGAACCAGCATATGCTGTGGCCAGACGATGAAATCGTCGGGATCGATGTCGATGAGGATGTCGATGTGGTGGTGGTTCGAACCGCGCGTCAGACGAATTACGAGGAAAAACTAAAGAAAAAGACGCTGACGTCGGGCTGTGCCCAGGGCACCATGTTTGGCGATATGATGGAGCGGTTCGACGAGATCGTGCTCGATCCCGACGCGATTGTCAGGACATCCTGGCTTTACACCCTAAATCGCAAGATCAATCGCCAGCCGAGCCTGTATCTGTCGGCCGGGGCCATTCATGGCTGTGTCCTTTGCGAGGCGGACCGACCGCTGGTCTACATGGAGGACGTTGGCCGGCACAATGCGATCGACAAAATTGCCGGCTGGATGCGCCTCGAAGGCGTCGGCGCGGCAGGCAAGCTGTTCTACACCACCGGCCGTCTGACATCGGAGATGGTGCTCAAGACCGTGCAGATGGGTATTCCGGTGCTGATCAGCCGATCGGGCTTCACCGCATGGGGCGTTGAACTGGCACAGCAGGCCAATCTCACCCTGATCGGCCGGGCGCGCGGGAAACGGTTCGTGTGTCTTTCCGGTCAATCACGCGTCGTGTTCGATGCGGATCCGGAAGACGGGCCTGACGAGGACCGCGGCGTACAGCGCAAGGGCAGCCGGCAAGAGGACGCGTAGGTGACGGTTCCCGACAGTTTCGAGACGGCGCGGCTGGCGGCCAGACGGATCGGTGTCGAGCACCTGCCGTTGCTTGAGCGCATGCATGGCGATGCGTGCGTCATGGCGTCGATCGGCGGCGTGCGTTCATCCGACGAGACGCGCAAGTATCTTGAAGAGAATGTCGATCATTGGGTGCGGTATGGCTATGGCCTGTGGGTGCTGTTCAACGCTGCTGGCGATAGCTTTGCCGGCCGTGGTGGGATTCGGCAGGTAGTGGTGCCTGGTGGCGAGGAGACCGAAATCGCCTATGCGTTTATGTCCGAGTACTGGCGACGTGGACTGGCAAGTGAGCTGGCGCACCACCTCGTTACCATCGCGTTCGAGAACCTCGATATTGCATCGCTTGTTGCCTTTACCTGGACAAGCAACATCGCGTCGGAGCGGGTGATGCAGAAGCTTGGTCTCCGGTACGACCGCCACTTCGATTATCGCGGTCGCCGGCACGTCCAGTACCGGGTGCGCCGCGAGGACTGGCATGCGGCCGCCTAGCGATCTCGCGGGGGTGATTTTGGCCGGCGGCCTGTCGCGGCGCATGGGCGGCGGCGACAAGTGCCTGCGCGACCTGGGCGGCCGGCCGCTGCTGGCCCATGTCATCGACCGTATTTCGCCGCAGGTGCGCCAGCTCGCGTTGAACGCCAATGGCGACCCGCGCCGCTTCGCTGCCTTCGGCCTGCCGGTGATCGCCGATGTCGTGCCCGATCATGCCGGTCCATTGGCCGGAATTCTGACCGGGATGGAATGGGCACGCGCTCACATGCCTGAGGTGCGCTGGGTGCTGACCGCTTCGGCGGATGCGCCATTTCTGCCGCGCGATCTGGCGCCGCGCTTGCTGGCGGCGGTTGAGGCGGATGGCGTGCCGCTGGCCTGCGCCAGGTCTTCGGGGCGCACGCACCCGCCGATCGGGCTGTGGGCCGTCGACCTGGCCGCCGACCTGCGCCGCGCCATGGTGGAGGACGACATGCGCAAGATCGACGCCTGGACTGCGCGCCACGGGATTTCCCTTGTCGACTGGTCCGACCATCCGGTTGACCCGTTCTTCAACGCCAATCGGCCGGAAGATCTTGAAACTGCGCTGGATCTGCTGGCGGCTGCGCCGTGAGGCCTTGCTGAGGTTTATTCGGCAGCCTGCCCGGGCGCTGACGGCGAAACCCTTACGGCGCAGTATTTGACCTCGGGAATCTTGCCGAACGGATCGAGGGCCGGATTGGTCAGCAGGTTGGCGGCTGCCTCGGCATAGCAGAACGGTACGAACACGGCGCCGGCCTGTACGCCACTGTCGGCGCGTGCGATCAGCTCAATCGAGCCGCGCCGGCTTTCGATGCGGACACGATCGCCAGGCACGAGGCCAAGGCGCTCGATTTCGGCCGGGGCCATATGAGCGATCGCTTCCGGTTCCAGTGCATCGAGTGCTTCGGTGCGCCGCGTCATGGCGCCGGTATGCCAGTGCTCGAGCAGACGACCGGTCATCAGCACGGTGGGATAATCGCTATCGGGAATTTCGTCCGGCGAAACGATGTCGCAGGTGACGAACTTGCCCCGGCCGCTTGCTGTCGGGAATCCATCGCCGAAGATGATTTCATGTCCCGGGTCGTCCTCGCTGGGGCAGGGATAGGTGATCGAATCCTCCCGGTTCAGGCGTTCCCAGGTGATACCTTCGTGCGAGGGCATGCAATGACGCATCTCGTCAAACACGTCGCGCACATGGTCGTAATGCCAGTTCATGCCGAGGCGCAGCGCGATCTCCTGGATGATCCAGAGGTCTGGCTTGGCTTCGCCGGGCAGCGGCACGGCCTGACGCCCGATCTGCACCTGGCGGTTGGTGTTGGTGACTGTGCCGTCCTTTTCCGGCCAGGCGGAGGCCGGCAGGACGACATCGGCGAAGCAGGCGGTTTCGGTCAGGAACAGGTCCTGCACCACGAGGTGTTCGGTTTTGGCGAGCGCGGCACGGGCATGACCGACATTCGGGTCGGACATGGCCGGGTTCTCGCCCATGATGTAGAGGCCTTTGATCTGTCCGGCGTGGATGGCATCGGTGATCTCGACCACCGTCAGCCCCTCATCGGGGTCGAGCTCGGCCTGCCAATAGCCTTCGAACCAGGCGTGCACGGAGGGGTCGCCGACCGGCTTGTAGTCTGGATAGACCATGGGAATGAGGCCGGCATCGGAGGCGCCCTGCACGTTGTTCTGTCCGCGTAGCGGGTGCAGGCCGGTACCGGGGCGGCCGACATGACCGGTCGCGAGGCACAGGGAAATCAGGCAACGGGCGTTGTCGGTGCCATGAATATGCTGGGTGATGCCCATGCCCCAGAACACCATCGCCGCGCGTGCCGTGGCGAACGCCCTTGCTGCGGCGCGGACCTCGGTTGCCGATACGCCGGTGACCGGCTCCATCGCTTCCGGGCTGAAAGCGGCGACATGAGCAGCGAGTTCTTCGAAGTTTTCGGTTTGCGCCTGGATGTATTGTGTATCGGCCAGTCCTTCGCCGACGATCACGTGCAGCATGGCGTTGAGCAGCGCCACATCGGCGGCCGGCTTGATCTGCAGCATCCAGGTTGCTTGGTGCAACATCGAATGGCCGTTCGGGTCGACGACGATCAGCTTGGTACCATTCTCGACCGCCTGCTTGAAATAGCTGGCAGCAACCGGGTGGTTCGCCGTCGGATGGGCGCCGATGAGCATGATCACATCGGCGTTCAGTGCTTCGTTGAAGGGCGCGGTGACGGCGCCGGAGCCGATCATTTCCATCAATGCAGCGACCGATGAGGCGTGGCACAGTCGCGTGCAATGGTCGACGTTGTTGGTGCCGAAGGCCGCCCGCACCAGTTTCTGGAACAGGTAGGCTTCTTCGTTTGAGCCCTTGGCGGAGCCGAAACCGGCGAGCGCCCTCCCGCCGTCGCGGTCACGGATCGTCCTGAGGCCGGCCGCGGCGCGATCAAGCGCCTCGTCCCACGTCGCTTCGCGGAAATGGGTCAGCGGGTTCGCCGGGTCGACGGCGATGTCGTCCTTGGCGACACCGTCTTTGCGGATCAGCGGCTTGGTCAGGCGTTCCGGGCTGTGAATGTAGTCGAAGCCGAAACGTCCCTTGACGCAGAGACGCCCTTCGTTTGAAGGACCGTCGCGGCCACTCACACGGATGATCCGGTCGTCCTTTATGTTGAAGGTCAGCTGACAGCCGACGCCGCAGTATGGGCATATGGAGCCGACCTGCCGGTCGGGCACGATCTGGCCGACGTTGTCGGCCGGCATCAGTGCGCCGGTCGGGCAGGCCTGCACACATTCGCCGCAGGCAACGCAGCTGCTGTCGCCCATCGGGTCGTCGAAATCGAATACCACTTTGGCGTCGGCGCCGCGATAGGCCATGCCGATAACGTCGTTGACCTGGACATCGCGGCAGGCGCGCACGCACAGGGTGCAGTTGATGCAGGCGTCCAGGTTCACGGCCATGGCCGGGTGGCTGAGGTCCGGCGCCGGCATGTTGCGTCTTGGGAAGCGGCTGTGGGCGACGTTCTGGGCGTCGGCCCAGTGCCAGAATTTCGACCGCTGATCGTGCGCCTGTTCGCGCGGCGGCTGGTCGGCGAGCAGGAGTTCCATGACCAGCCTGCGTGCCGTTCGGGCGCGCTCGCTCGCGCTCCTGACCTTCATGCCGGGGATCGGTTGCCGAACGCACGATGCGGCAAGAGTTCGTTCGCCCTCGATCTCAACCATGCAGGCGCGGCAATTGCCGTCGGGCCGGTCGCGATAGGACGCCTCGTCGGCATAGCACAGGTGCGGGATGTCGATGCCTTCGCGTTTGGCAACCTGCCAGATGGTCTCGCCCGGCGCGGCCTCGACGTTGGCACCGTCCAGCTCGAAACGGATCGCCTCGCTCATGGCAGGTCCTCCGGGAAATACTTGAAGGCGCAGCGAAGCGGCGACGCCGCCGCCTGACCCAAGCCGCAGATCGATGCATCGGCCATGACCGTGGCGAGGTCACCCAGTACCTCGGCATCCCAGTCGCCGCGCTCCAACAGGGCGACCGCCTTTTCGGTGCCGCTGCGGCATGGCGTGCACTGTCCGCAGCTCTCGTGCTTGAAAAACCGCAGCAGGTTGCTGACCGTATCGGTTATCGGATCCTGCGCGGACAGAACGATGATGGCGGCAGACCCGATAAAGCCGCCGTGCGGTTCGAATGTGCCGAAGTCGAGCGGGGTGTCTGCCATCTTGGCCGGAAACACGCCGCCCGACGCACCACCGGGCAGGAATGCGGCCAGCGAGTGGCCGTCCTGCATGCCGTCGCAATAGTCGTCGATCAGTTCCCGCACCGTGATGCCGGCGGGTGCCAGTTTCACACCCGGCGAGCGGACGCGGCCGGAGACGGAAAAACTCCGTTGTCCCTTGTGGCCGTGGCGTCCGTCGGCCAGGAAGGGTGCCGGGTCGGTCACCGCGTCGCGCACCCAATAGAGGGTTTCGACATTGTTGATCAGTGTCGGCCGGCCAAACAGGCCGACCTGACTTGGATAGGGCGGCTTATGTCGCGGCAGGCCGCGCTTGCCTTCAAGGCTCTCCAGCATCGCCGACTCTTCGCCGCAGATATAAGCGCCGGCACCGCGGCGGATGACGACCGGCAGGTCGAACAGGCCAGCGGCACGAACATCGTCCAGCGCCTTGCCGAGGCTGCCATGCAGATGCGGATACTCTGTCCGCAGGTAGATGTAGATCGCCTCGGCCTCGATGGCCCAGGCGGCAATCAGCATGCCCTCGATGAAACGATGCGGGTCGCGCTCGAGATACCAGCGGTCCTTAAAGGTGCCGGGTTCGCTCTCGTCCGCATTAACGGCCATGAGGCGCGGTGCCGGTTCGGCGCGCACGGAGCGCCATTTGCGCCCGGTCGGAAATCCGGCGCCACCCAGGCCGCGAATGCCGGCAGCGTCCAAGGCATCGATCACACCGTCCATCGTGCGCCGGCCGGCGGAGCAGTCCTGCAGCAACGCGTAACCGCCGGTTTGCCGATACGCCGCGAGGCCGATGCTTTCGGGCGCCGGGTCTGCTGACAGCCCGCCGTCGATGGCGGCGGCGACACGATCAACCGTCGCGCCGCCGATGTAGTCGCGGTTTACCGAAGCGACAGGAGCGCTGTCGCAGCGACCCATACAGGCGGCCGGCAGGATGCGGACGTCGGTGCCATAGCGCGACAACAGATCGTCGAGCACCGCACGGCCACCCATCACCTCGCAGGTCAGACTGTCGCAAACGCGAACGGTTACCGTCCCGGGCGCTTCGGCATCGTCCGGGACGACATCGAAGGCGTGATAGAAGGTCGCGATCTCGAACACTTCCGCCTGCGGCAGCCGCATGTCCCAGGCCAGCGCGGCAAGGTGCGCTGTCGACAAGTGACCGAATTGATCCTGAAGTGCGTGCAGATATTCGATCAGCTCATCGCGCCGGCGCTGACCAGGGCCGAGCACAGCCTGGACCTCAGCGAGCGCCGTTGGATCGGTTTGCCGACCCCGAAGATGCCGACGAGCCTTCCCGGTGCCCTTGCCGGGGGGACGCCCTAGCCCGGTATCCACCGTTTTCTGCTCAGTTTCCTCAGCCATCTCTCTCCGCTGTCACTTTCCGTGACCATGGGTGTGCCGCCGGCCAGTTCTTGCTGCGCAAACGTCGCTTGTGGGATCCTGAGCGACACGCGGAGCGACTGTCCAGCGCTTAGCTTCCTGTTTTTCTTCCTTCCTCCAGAGTCGACCGTTCGCTCAACGCACCAGTTCCAACCTGACACGACTGTTGATGACCAGTTTCTTGCCTGCGTTTTCGAACGCGACCGTTATGCGGTCGCCGATCACCGACTGAACCTGGCCGAGACCCCAGTCCGGTCGATCCGGGTGGCGCACCAGGGCGCCAGGAACAAGTTGCACCGCCACTCCAAATGCCTCATCAATCCGCATATGGAACCAATTGGACTGCCCGTCTCAGGCGCGTGTCGATCATGGACCGGTCAGCGCCGCTTGCGTTAAGGTCCCGCCGCCAAACGCACGTAATACGTTAACGTCTGTGCGGTCATATGACACCCCTTCGGCAAATCCGTCGCCCACTGGAAGGTAGCTATGCAGGACCTTGATCTGATCGCTTTGATTTCATCACGTTTGTGTCACGACCTGGTCAGTCCGGTGGGCGCGGTGGCGAATGGCGTCGAGGTCATGGCGGAGGAAGACGATGCCGCCATGCAGAAACAGGCATTGGAGCTGCTGGCGCACAGTGCCGAATTGGCGTCGCGCCGGCTGAAGTTCTATCGGCTGGCGTTTGGCGCATCAGGCGGCGAAGGGGTTCGGATCAGCCTGCGCGAGGCACGGCAGGTCACGATGGATTTCCTTGAGGACACCCGCGTCGACCTGCAGTGGCCGGCCGAGATGGACGAGGACCAACTCGACTTCGGCAAGCCGGCTGTGAAGTTGTTGCTGAATTTGACTCTGTTGGCGGCCGAAGCCATGCCGCGTGGCGGCGACGTGCTGGTGGGGCTGGAACGCAGCGACGATGTGCGCATCACCGTCCAGGCGCGCGGTTCCGATGTCCGACTGAACGATGCCGTGGCCACGGCCTTTGGTAACGGCAATGCGTCGGAAGATATTTCGCCCAAAACCGCACCGGCGCTGCTGGCTGCGCGGGTGGCAACAGCTGCCGGTGGCGAGCTGCAGGCCGACCTGCAGACGGATGTGCTGACGCTGTCAGCGAAACTGCCCGGATAACTGCAAAACGACGCTGTTTTCGGCCCCGTTCCTGCCGATCCGCGCGGTTTACTTTACGCCTTCTTAACTGACATCGGCCATGTTGCGTGATGCTTTGGCGGCAAACGTTTGCCCGTCGCCAATCGTCTTACTGCCGCAACAAGGTGCCAAGAACAATGGACGAGCTGCTCAGCGAATTTCTCACCGAGACGTCGGAGAGCCTGGCGACGCTTGACGTCGAACTGGTGAAGCTGGAACAGGAACCGAATAATCCGGAACTGATCGACAACATTTTCCGTCTGGTCCACACGATCAAGGGGACCTGCGGGTTTCTTGGTCTGCCGCGGCTCGAGGCCGTCGCCCATTCGTCGGAAAACGTTCTCGGCAAGATCCGCGATCACACGCTCGACGTCACGCCCGAGGCGGTTACGTTGATTCTGGGATCGTTGGACCGGATCAAGGACATCCTTTCGATCCTGGAGGAGACCGAGGCCGAGCCGGAAGGCAGCGACAGCGATCTCATCCAGCAGCTCGACACGATGGCTGAAGGCGGTACGACAGCGGCCGCCGCGCCTGTCGACGCGGCGGTTAAAGAGGCCGCACCGGAAGAAGAAGCCGCCGCAGCTGACGAGAGTGCCGGTGACGCCGAAGCCGCCGATGTGTCCGACCTCTACGATCCGGATCTGGGCCGCGAACTGAAGGTTGGCGAGGTGCCGCTGGCGGAACTCGACAAAATCTTTGCCGAGACGGAAATTGAGCCTGAACCTGCTGCCCCGGCGGCGAAGGAAACACCGGCCGCGCAGGCGGCGAAGCCGGCAAAAGCCAAGGACAGCAGCGACTCTGTCGCCAGCCATACTATTCGCGTCAGCGTCGATCTGCTGGAAAACCTGATGACCATGGTCAGTGAGCTGGTGCTGACCCGAAATCAGCTGCTGCAGATGGTGCGCGGTCACGCCGACAGTGAGTTCAAGGTGCCTTTGCAGCGCCTGAGCCATGTGACGACCGAGCTGCAGGAAGGCGTCATGAAGACGCGTATGCAGCCGATCGGCAATGCCTGGGCCAAGCTGCCGCGTATCGTGCGCGACCTGGGCCACGAACTGGACAAAAAGATCGAGCTGGAAATGCTCGGCGCCGACACCGAGCTCGACCGTCAGGTCCTGGAACTGATCAAGGACCCGCTGACCCACATGGTGCGAAATTCCGCGGACCATGGTCTGGAGGGGCCGGACGAGCGCGCCGCCGCGGGCAAGCCTGAAGTCGGCAAGGTCGTCCTCAATGCGTACCACGAAGGTGGCCACATCATCATCCAGATCAAGGATGACGGTAAAGGCATCAACGTACAGCGCGTGCGCCAGAAGGCACTGGAGAATGGACTTGCCTCTGACGCCGATCTCGATGGGATGACGGATCAGCAGATCCAGAACTTCATCTTCGCCGCCGGGTTCTCGACGGCGGCGGAGGTCACGAGCGTGTCCGGTCGCGGCGTTGGTATGGACGTGGTCCGTACCAACATCGAAAAAATCGGCGGCACCATCGACCTGAAGTCGATCGAAGGACAGGGGTCGACTTTCACGATCAAGATCCCGCTGACCCTGGCGATCGTTTCGGCGTTGATCGTGGAATGCCGCGAAGAGCGTTTCGCGATACCGCAATTGAATGTGATCGAGCTGGTGCGGGCCTCGAAGGAGTCCGAGCACCGGATCGAGATGATCAACCAGACACCGGTGCTGCGGTTGCGCAACCGCCTGCTGCCGCTGGTCTATCTGGGCCACTGCCTGAATCTGCCGGGTTCTGAAGAGACCTCGCTCTCTGCCGAAGCCGAAGTGTTCGTAGTCGTGACCCAGGTCGGCAACTACAACTTCGGCATCGTCGTCGACCGCGTGTTCGATACCGAGGAAATCGTGGTCAAGCCGGTTGCGCCGCTGCTGCGCGACATCACCATGTTCTCCGGCAACACCATTCTTGGCGACGGTAGCGTCATCATGATCCTCGATCCGAACGGTATTGCCGCAGCAACAAGCGACACCGGCCTGAACGACGCACACGACGCCAACGAGGACCTGAAGCGGAGCAGCCATTCCGACGACTCCGCTGCGGTCCTGGTGTTCAGGGCCAATGGATCGGAACCGAAGGCGGTGCCGCTGTCGCTGGTGGCCCGTCTCGAGGAAGTCGAAGTCGACTCCATCGAGCAGTCAAACGGCAATCTGGTTGTCCAGTACCGCGGACATCTGATGCCGCTGGTCAAGACGTTCTCGGAAATGACATTGGCTCAGGATGGCCGTCAGCCGGTCCTCGTGTTCGCGGACGGCGAACGGGCCATGGGACTGCTGGTTGATGAGATTGTCGACATCGTGCAGGAGCACCTCGACGTCGAACTCGACTCCAACCGGCCGGGTTTCCTCGGCACTGCGGTCATCGCCGGCAAGGCGACCGAAATGCTCGACGTTGGCCACTATCTGAGCCTGGCGTTCTCGGACTGGTTCAACACCGGCGAGACGCCATCGTTCGGCCACACCGAGGAGCGACGGCTGCTGCTGGTCGATGACTCGCCGTTCTTCCGGAACATGTTGGCGCCGTTGCTGCAGGTTGCCGGTTACGACGTGACAACGGCACCGGACGCCAAAGAGGCATTGAAGCTGCTTGAAGAGGGTGAGGCGTTCGACTGCATTGTCAGCGATATCGAAATGCCTGGCATGAGCGGCTTTGAGTTCGCTCAGACGGTACGCGGGAACGATCGCTGGCAAGGCCTGCCGATGGTGGCCCTGTCGTCTCATGCGACGCCACGGGACTTCGAACGCGGCCGGTCCGTCGGCTTCACCGACTATGTCGCCAAGTTCGACCGCGATGCCCTTCTGAGCACGCTGACCCAGACACTCGCAAGTAAGGAAGTTGCAGCATGAGCAGCGAAGGTTCCAACATTCTCGCCGAAGCCGACGACAGCGGTGCCGGCGCCGATACGCGGGAGTATGTGACCGCGACAATCGACGGCCAGCTCTTCGGCGTGCCGGTGCTGTCGGTGCAGGACGTGCTCGGGCCGCAGCGGTTGGCGAACATTCCTCTGGCGCCGAACGAGGTGGCTGGCGCGCTCAACTTGCGCGGCCGTATCGTCACGGCGATCGATCTGCGCCGCCGGCTCGGTCTGCCGGCCGCCGACAAGCAGGCATCCATGAGCATCGTCGTCGATCATCACGGCGAGCTGTATAGCCTGCTGATCGATGAGGTTGGCGAGGTTCTCAGCGTGCCGTCGGGCAGCTATGAGCGCAATCCGCCGACCCTCGACAGTCGCTGGCGCGAAGTTTCGGGCGGCATTTACCGGCTCGACGGCAACCTGATGGTGATCCTCGAAGTCGACCGTCTGCTCGAGTTCACGAAAGCGGTGACGATCGCCGCCTGACAATACGCGTCGGCAGGTGTTTGACGCCAACGCCGAAGTACACCGGAGCGCATGATGAGATCCTGTTTGGTGGTGGACGACTCCAAAGTGATCCGAATGGTCGCGCGGCGAATCCTCGAAGACCTTGAATTCAAGGTCGTGGAAGCCGCCGACGGCCAGGAGGCATTGGATGCCTGTCAGCAGGCGATGCCGGATGCGATCCTGCTTGATTGGAACATGCCGGTCATGAGCGGTATCGACTTCCTTCGCCGATTGCGCGGCGAGGCCGAGGGCGAAGGCCCGGTGGTGGTGTTCTGTACGACCGAGAACGACATGGACCACATTCGCGAGGCCATGCAGTCCGGTGCCAACGAGTACATCATGAAGCCGTTTGACAAAGACATCATCGAGTCGAAGTTCACGCAGGTAGGTCTGCTTTAATGGCAGTGGATACGTCTCAGTTGCCGGCCGGTGACAAAGCCGCGGCGGACGATGCCGTACGAGTGCTGATCGTCGATGACTCCGCTGTCGTGCGTGGGCTGACCAAGCGATGGATCGATGAAGAGGCCGATCTGACGGTAATCGGATCCGCGTCGAATGGCGTCATGGCGATCCAGCAGGCGGGCAACCTGCTGCCGGATGTTGCCATTCTTGATATCGAGATGCCGCAGATGGACGGCATCAGCGCGTTACCGGAGATCCTGAAGGCGGCGCCGGGTATCAAGGTCGTCATGGCTTCGACGCTGACCGCGCGAAATGCCGAAGTGTCGCTCAAGGCGCTGGCATTGGGCGCGGCCGATTACGTGGCCAAGCCCCAGGCGTCGGCCGAAATGCAGGACCCCGGCGGCTTCCGCCGCGAACTGATTGAAAAGGTCCGGGCATTGGCCTCGGCGCGGCGCATGCGGCCGCGCGGCGAGGCGCGTCAGGTGAGCGGCAGCAACGAGCAAAACAAGGTCAAGGCGCGGCCGGAAGGCGGCCTCTATGGTGCAGCCCCGATCGTTACGCGCCAGGCCGGTACCCGGAAGCCGGACGTGATCGCGATCGGTTCGTCTACTGGCGGGCCGCAAGCCTTGCAGAAGGTGATGGCAAGCCTGGCATCGCTCGGCCAGCCGATTCTGATCACGCAGCATATGCCGCCGACGTTCACGACGGTGTTGGCCGATCATCTGAGCACCATTCAGGGGATTACCTGCACCGAAGCCAAGGACGGCACGGTCGTCGAGGCCGGGCAAACCTATCTGGCGCCCGGCGATTACCACATGACGGTGTCGCGCCGGGGGACCGACGTGATGATCAACCTGAACCAGGATCCGCCGGAGAACTTTTGCCGTCCGGCGGTCGACCCGATGTTTCGCAGCCTGGCAGAAACCTATGGCGGCGGTGTGTTCGCCGTGGTGCTGACCGGGATGGGACATGACGGTCTCAACGGTGGCGAAGCCATCGTTGCCAAGGGCGGTACGTTGATCGCCCAGGACGAGGCGTCGAGTGTTGTTTGGGGGATGCCGGGCGCCGTGGCGACCGGCGGGTTGTGCAGCGCAGTGCTGCCGCTGACCGACATCGGTCCGGCGGTGGCGCGGGTTGCCAATGGGGGCAAGCTGTGACGCCAGATGACTTCAGCTACATCAGCGATCTGCTCAAGGACCGCTCCGGTCTGGCGCTGACGCCGGACAAGACCTACCTGCTCGAAAGCCGGCTGAACCCGGTAGCGCGCAAACATGGGCTCGAAGGCCTCGATGGCCTGATCGATACGTTGCGCCGGCAGCGGTCGGAACCGCTGATCCGCGAAGTCACCGAAGCGATGACGACGAACGAGTCGTTCTTCTTCCGCGATGGCAAACCGTTCGACATCTTCCGCCAGGACGTCCTGCCGCGTCTGATCGAGAGCCGGGCCGGTACGAAAACCCTGCGCATCTGGAGTGCGGCCTGCTCGTCGGGGCAGGAGCCCTACAGCCTGGCGATGATCCTGCGCGAGGAAGCAGCCAAGCTACCGGGCTGGCGGCTTGAAATCGTCGGCACCGATATCTCTAACGACATCCTGGAGAAGGCCAAGGTCGGCATTTACTCGCAGTTCGAAGTGCAGCGCGGCATGCCGATCCAGATGCTGATGAAGTATTTCGAGCAGGTCAACGAGATGTGGCAGATCGACTCGTCAATCCGCGCCATGGTCAAGTATCAGCAGCTCAACCTGCTCGACGACCTGCGGCCGCTGGGCAAGTTCGACGTCGTATTCTGCCGCAACGTGCTGATCTATTTCGATCCGCCGACCAAGGCGAAAGTCCTGGAGAACATCAGCCGTCAGATGGTCGACGACGGTGCGCTGTTCATGGGCGCAGCCGAGACGGTGCTTGGCGTCACGGAGGCATTCAAGCCGGTGGCCGGGCAGCGCGGGCTCTATGGCCGGGCCGCCTGACTGACGTCATTCGGTCTGATCCGGCTGGCTGGCCGCCACGGTCCGGCATTGGCGCTCAAGCGCAGGTTTCGCTCAAACGCACACAAAGAAAAAGGGCTGCCGGAGTGGCAGCCCTGTTTTGCGTCGTTGGGATCGCCTCAGGCGGCTTTCTCTTCCTCCGGCGGATCGCGAAGCACGTAGCCGCGGCCCCAGACGGTCTCGATGTAATGATCGCCGCCGGTGGCATTGGCCAGCTTCTTGCGCAGCTTGCAGATAAAGACGTCGATGATCTTCAGTTCCGGCTCGTCCATGCCGCCATAGAGATGGTTCAGGAACATCTCCTTGGTCAGCGTCGTACCCTTGCGCAGCGACAAGAGCTCGAGCATCGCATATTCCTTGCCGGTGAGGTGCAGGCGCTGACCCTCGACTTCGACGGTACGGGTGTCGAGATTTACCGTCAGCTTGCCGGTGCGAATGATCGATTGGGCGTGCCCCTTCGACCGTCGGACGATGGCATGAATGCGTGCCACCAACTCGCGCTTGTCGAACGGCTTGGTCATGTAGTCGTCGGCGCCGAAGCCCAGGCCCTTCACCTTGTCATCCGGCTCGGCCATGCCCGAGAGGATCAGGATCGGCGTATCGACCTTCGACATGCGCAGCTTCTTCAGAACTTCGTAGCCGTGCATGTCGGGCAAATTCAGATCAAGAACGATGATGTCGTAGTCGTATAGCTTACCAAGATCGAGGCCTTCTTCGCCCAGATCGGTCGTATAGATATTGAATCCGTCACTCTGAAGCATCAGCTCGATGCTTTTCGCCATGGCGGAATCGTCTTCAACAAGCAAGACCCGCATGATTGATTCCTTCGTCTCCCAAACAACGCGACCTTAACCAAGGTTAACTATGCACAGTTAATGGGGAGTTAACGTCTGACCGTTTTTTCGATTTGTTACCCTTTACACGCCATTAAGTCGCCTCCCGCATGATGTACTGGAAACGAATCACTTTGGGTGTGTCGGCATTATCGCCGGTATTCGAATCGAGCAAAGAAAAAAGCGGCGTCAACACAGCATGCAGTCAGCCATCAACGAAATCCGAGAATTCTCCGAGTATCGCTACCATGGTCGGGTTGGCAGTATTCAAGGCCTGTCGCTCGAGGTCAGTGGCGCGCAGCACAAGCTCAGTGTCGGATCGCGTTGTCGTCTACATGCGCGCGATGGTCACGAGGTGCTCGCTGAAGTTGTCGGTTTCCGTGACAATGCGGCAATCCTGCTGCCGTTCGGGACATTGGATGGCATCGGCATGGGGTGCCGTGCATCGGTGATCAACCACAGCCCGCGCGTGTTTCCTGACCTGCGCTGGCTGGGCCGAGTCGTTAACGCCGTTGGTGAACCGCTTGACGGCAAGGGACCGCTGCCGCGGGGTCATATTGCTTATCCGGTGCGCGGTCAGCCGCCACGGGCGCATATGCGTAGCCGTGTCGGCGAGCGCATCGATCTCGGCGTCCGCGCGCTCAACACGTTCGTCACCTGTTGTCGCGGGCAGCGCATGGGGATCTTCGCCGGCAGTGGTGTCGGCAAGTCGATCCTGATGTCCATGCTGGCGCGCTATACGGCCTCCGATGTGGCGGTGATTGGGCTGATTGGTGAACGCGGCCGCGAAGTGCAGGAATTCATCGAGGACAATCTGGGGCCGGAAGGTCTGGCGCGCAGCGTCGTTGTCGTTTCGACGTCGGACGAGCCGGCCCTGATGCGGCGGCAGGCCGCTCACATGACCATGACGATCGCCGAGTATTTCCGCGATCTTGGCGGCGACGTGTTGTGCATGATGGACAGTGTTACGCGTTTTGCTATGGCCCAGCGCGAGATCGGTCTGTCGGGCGGTGAGCCACCAGCGAGCAAAGGCTATACGCCGTCGGTGTTCGCCGAATTGCCGCGGTTGTTGGAGCGTGCCGGACCCGGTGTCGAGCAGGGCACCATCACCGGGTTGTTTACGGTTCTGGTGGAAGGCGACGATCACAACGAACCGGTTGCCGATGCCGTGCGCGGCATCCTCGACGGTCATATCGTTCTCGAACGCGAGATCGCCGAGCGCGGGCGGTTTCCCGCGATCAACGTTCTGCGCAGCGTTTCGCGGACCATGCCTGGCTGCAACGCGCTGCCGGAGCAGGAAGTCATCACCCGCGCAAGGCGCATGATGGCGACCTACGAGAACATGGAAGAGCTGATCCGTCTCGGCGCTTATCGTACCGGCACCGATCCGTTGGTCGACGAGGCGATCCGGCACCACGATCAACTCGAGGCATTCCTAAGTCAGCACAAGGACGAGGTGGGCCGAATTGGTGACGGCTTCACCCAACTGGCGAGCATTCTCGGCGGGCAGGAATGAAGACCCGTTCGCTCGACAGCCTGGCCCGCCTGTCGCGATGGGAACTCGACGAGCGACGTCGGGACATCGCAGAACTCTATCGCATCCGCAACGAATTGGCGGATGCCGCCGATACGCTACAGCGCATGTTGACCGACGAGCGCCAGCATGCCGAAGCCGGCGGCACGCATACGGAATTCGCCGCCTTTGCCGGGCGCATCCGGGACCAGCAGGCCGCTGTCGATGCGCAGATTGTCGAATTCGACAAACGCATCATGGAAAAGCAGGCCGAGATCGCGACCGCGTTCCAGGAACTGAAGCGTTTCGAAATCATCGAAGAGCGCCAGATACGCGCCGAACGCGAGGAGGCCGATCGTCGCGAGCAGGCTGTGTTGGACGAGGTTGGCCTGAACAGCCACCGCCGCGAACGGCGCTAACACGCCATATCTTTCCGGCGGGACGGTGGTTTCGGTTAACCCGATAGAGAAATCGTCGTCAGCAGGTCGGAATTGTGCCAGTTGGGCTGCTGGTCCTGCAGGATGGCGAACTGTCCGGCTACGTTGATCCGAAGGCACAGCCAGCGCGGCACCAGCTCATTGATCAGATCGTCGAACACGGCGGTTGCCAGCGCTTCAACACTGGTCCACGGACTGTTGTCGAGCGTGGCAAGGTAGTGCGTCCAGCCGGTCGACGTCAGAATATCGCGGTCAGGTACGTACTGCAGGATCAGTTCGACCTGGGCGGTCGCTCCGGCCGGGACGGTCGAAGTTATCTGACCGGTGGCCCCGACGACGTAATCGATGTCCGGGCGTGGATTGTGATCGATCGCCAGCGTTGAGCGCCGCACCGTTATGTCATCGTCACCGGCCGTCATGGTTCACTACTCAACCGCCAAGCAGTTTTGCCGCAACGGCCTTGATATCGCTTGTCGTGTCGCCATTCGGATGGCGCGACAGGAAGGCCGTCTGACGCCGGATCGCGTCGGGCACCCGGTCGTCACGGCGAATGACGCCGACCAGCTCGGGCTTGAACTTCAGGAAGTTCTCGCAGGCTTTCACCAGCGTCGCATAGGTGCGTTCGCCCTGATGCCGGTCTTTGGCCATGTTGATCACGACGCCAAGCCGCGCCTTGGGGTTTTGCTTCAATGTGACCTTGATGAAAGCGTAGGCGTCGGTGAGGGAGGTCGGCTCGTCGGTCACGACGACGACGGTCATGCCGCCACGCGGCGTCAAAGCGCGAACACCGGCCTCGACGCCAGCGCCAAGATCGACGATGACCTTGTCGTAGCGCTGTGCCAGCAGCCATAGTTCGCTTTGCAGGCGGCGAACGCGGTTGTCGTCGAGATCGGCAAGAACGCCGGAGCCTGACCGCCCGGCGATGATGTCAAAGCCGCCGTCGGTGAACGGCGTGATCGCCTGGTTCAGACTGACCTGCCCGGCGATGACGTTGCCGAGATCTTCCTCGATCTCCAGGCCCAGTTGAATATCCACATTGGCGAGGCCGAGGTCACCGTCGAACAACAGGACGCGCTGATCTCGTCGCGCTAACGCCTGAGCGAGGCTGATCGACAACCAGGTTTTGCCGACGCCGCCTTTACCCGACGCGATGTTGATCACGTTCTGACCGGCGTTCTGGCTCGCGGGGTGGACCGCAATGCGGTTCTCGATGGCAGTCATGCGGTTTGTGCTCCGACTTCCTGAACTTCCAGGTGTTTCAGCGGATCGCGCGTCAGGACGCGCGCCAGGGACAGAGGGCCGATGGCCCGAAGGCCCTGCGCGACCGACGCGGTAATGCTGACTTCGCTGAAGGCCAGACGACCGGCCTCCGCAGCGGCCAGCAGCGCACCGAGGCGGCGTGCGCCATCGAGGCGCGTCACGATCATCTTTTCGCAGCCAATACGAGAGAACGCCGCGGCGATCTCGGCGGCATCTTCGGCGTCACCGCCGGCAGGTATCACGAGAACCGGCTCGATGTCCTGACCCTTGAGGAATGCACCGAGGTCGGTGATTTCGTCCTCGTTGAATGGATTGGCGCCGGGCGTGTCGATCAGTATCGGTGCATCGTCGGCCTTTTCGGCTATCACGTTCAGCAGGATTTCGCGTCGATCGGCGACGACCAGTTCATGGCCGATGACATCGGTATAGGCCCGCAGTTGCGCCACCGCGCCGGCACGGACGTTGTCCGTAGTGACCAGTGTGGCGGTTTGCTGGTCGAAAGCGAGGCGGGCGGCGAGTTTGGCAACGGTCAAGCTCTTGCCGGCGCCGGGCGGCCCGACCAAGGCGACCGGCCGTTGTTGCAGGTTCAACGGCTTGAAGTCGTAGTAAGTATCGAGGGCTGCGCCGAGGGCCTCGGTGGTGTCGCCGATCGAGAGTTCGTCGGCGGCGCGCAATAGCCGATCGATGATGCGCTCCGGCATGCCATGGAAAGACAAGGCCTCCCCCAGGTCCAGCGCTGTATGAGAGGCGCTCCCAGCAGTGGCATGCGTGGCTTGTTCGACGATGGCATCGTCGCGGTCCTCGACCGCGGCAATGACCTGCGCGCCGCGGCCGCGCTGGCTCTCGTGGGTCGATACAATGATGGCGTCGTCACCCAGGGTGTCGCGCACCATCTGGATGGCTTCGCCGATCGTTGTCGCCCGAAACGTCTTCAGCCGCATGGGTCAGCACCTCCCACTCATATCTGCGCCAAGGTGCGGATTTTGGCGCTGGGGTGGATTTCGTTCTGCGACAGAACGGCAGTCGTCGGCCGGAAGCGCTCGATGATCGACCGGACATAGGGGCGAACGCCCGGGCTGGTCAGCAGAACCGGCGTCTCGCCCTGTTGCGCCTGCTCGTCGAAAACCTGGCGCACCCGCGTGATGAAGTCCTGCAGGTGGCTGGGCGCCATCGCGAGTTGCAGGTCATCGCCCTGGCCTGTGAGGGACTCGGCAAACCGTTGCTCCCACTCGGCCGACAGCGGCACCATCGGGACGTAGCCATTCGGCGTCGTGGCGGCGTGGGAGATCTGCCGGGCCAGACGGGCGCGGACGTGTTCGGCGATGTTGACGATGTTTTGCGTGAAGCCGACCGCTTCGGCGATGCCTTCGAGGATGGTCGAGAGGTCGCGTACCGATACGCGCTCAGACAGCAGACGCTGCAGGACTCGCTGCACACCGGTCACCGAAAGCTGCGATGGAACGACATCGTCCACCAGCTTGCGATGTTCGGACGGCAATTCATCCAGCAATCGCTGTGTGGCCGCGTAGGACAACAGGTCCGACATATTGTCGCGCAGCACTTCGGTGAGATGGGTGGTAACGACCGTCGGTGGATCGACCACCGTGTAGCCGCGGAAGCTCGCTTCCTCGCGCAGGTCTTCCTCGACCCACATGGCCTCCAGACCGAAGGCCGGTTCGGTCGTCGGCTCTCCGGGCAGATCGATGCTTCCGCCGCGCGGGTCCATCACCATGAGCTTGTCGGGTCGCAGTTCGCCACGCCCGGACTCGACCTCTTTGACGCGGATTACGTAGTCGTTCGCCGGCAACTGCATGTTGTCGAGAATGCGCACCGAGGGCATCACGAAGCCCATGTCACCGGCGATCTGCCGGCGCAGCGCCTTGATCTGATCGGTCAGACGATGGCCGCGGGTATCGTTGATCAGCGGCAGCAGTCCGTAACCCAGTTCCACGCGCAGTTCGTCGATGGCCAGCGCCGTGCCGATCGGCTCCTCGACCGGTTGCTCATCCACTTCCTCGACCGCACGCTCGGCCTCGGCGACCTGTTCCATCTGCTTCTTGTTCGCCTGCCACGCAAGCGCGCCGGTTGTGATCGCCAGCAGCAGGAACGGCAACATCGGCAGGCCCGGCAGCAACGACAGGCACACAAGCAGGAAGGAACTCACGCCAAGCGCCTTCGGGTAGCTGGAGAGCTGCCCGAACATGGCTTCATTGGCCGATCCGGCGACGCCGGCCTTGGAGACCAGCAGGCCGGCCGCCGTCGACACCACGAGTGCCGGGATCTGGGACACCAGCCCATCGCCGACGGTCAGCAAGGTGTAGGTTTCCGTGGCGGCCGAGAAGGTCAGGTCATTCTGCGCGACACCGACGATGATGCCGCCAATGACATTGATGAAGGTGATCAGCAGACCGGCGATTGCGTCGCCGCGCACGAACTTGGCAGCGCCGTCCATGGCGCCGAAGAACGTGCTCTCGTCTTCCAGCTGCTTGCGCCGGGCGCGCGCTTGGTTCTCGTCGATCAGCCCCGACGACAGGTCGGCATCGATCGCCATCTGCTTGCCGGGCATGGCATCGAGGCTGAACCTCGCTGCGACCTCGGCAATTCGGCCTGAACCCTTGGTGATCACCACGAAGTTGACGATCACCAGGATGGCAAAGACGATGACGCCGATAACGAAGTTGCCGCCCATCACGAAGTTGCCGAAGGCTTCGATGACCTGGCCGGCGGCATCCGTCCCCTCGTGCCCCTCCGACAGGATCAAACGGGTCGACGCGAGATTAAGCGACAACCGCAGCATCGTCGCGATCAGCAGGACGGTGGGGAACGACGAGAATTCCAGCGGTGCGCGAATGAACAGGCAGGTCATCAGGATCATCACCGAAAAGGTGATGGAGACCGCCAGTGCCACGTCGAGCATCCAGCTCGGCATCGGCAGGATCAGCACGACCAGAATGGCGACAACGCCCAGCGCGAGAGCAATGTCGCCCTGACGCATGCGCTTGAAGCCGTCGGTCAAGGCATTGGCGATGTCGACGCCCTGCACCGGCCCGCCGGAATTGGCGGGCGGCCCGGCACTATCGGGTTCGACGGGAAGCTGGCTCATCGGTACTCAGTCAACCAGTGGACAATCGGTCCGGTCACGCATTCAGCCTTCCGGCCTCGCCGGGCATCGGTACCTGCACCCCTTCGTCGCTGTATTGCTTCAGCTTGTTGCGCAGGGTGCGGATGGAGATGCCCAGAATGTTCGCCGCATGGGTGCGGTTGCCGAGGCAGTGGTAAAGCGTGTCGATAATCAGGTCGCGTTCGACGTCGGCAACCGTGCGGCCGACCAGAAGACTGGTCTGCCCGTTGTCGTCGATGGCGGCATCGCTCAAACCTGACGCGCCTGCGCTGCTCGCTGCCGTGCCGGCGACAGCGCGTTGCCCGTCCGGCGTGAGAATGGCGTCCGGGCCGATGTCGTCGCCAGTGGCCAGCAGGACGGCACGATGCAGCGTGTTCTCCAGCTCGCGAACGTTGCCGGGCCACGGCTGTTGCTGCAGCAACTGCAGCGTCTGGGCGCCGATCGGTCGGTTCGGAACGCCATTCGCTTCCGCGTATTTGGCGGCAAAGTGGTTGGCGAGCAGAAGGATGTCCTGCGGCCGCTCTCGCAATGACGGAATGCGCAGGTTGACCACGTTCAGCCGGAACAAAAGATCCTCGCGAAACTCGCCTTTGGCGACGGCCTCCTGAAGATTGCGGTTCGAGGTCGCAATCAGCCGGATGTCGACCTTGATCGGCCGGCCGCCGCCTATGCGATCGATCTCGCGCTCCTGAATCGCGCGGAGCAGTTTGGCCTGCAGGCGCGGATCCATCTCGCTGATCTCGTCGAGCAGCAGTGTACCGCCGCTGGCTTCCTCGAACTTGCCGACGCGGCGGGCGACGGCGCCGGTAAATGCACCTTTCTCGTGGCCAAACAGCTCCGACTCCAGCAGGTTTTCGGGAATGGCGGCACAGTTGACGGAGACGAATTGCTTGTTGGCGCGCTTGCTCTTCGAGTGCAGGTAACGAGCCATCATCTCCTTACCGGTGCCGGATTCACCGGTGATCAGAATGCTGGCCTCGCTACTCGCGACCTGATCGGCGAGCGAAACGACGCCGGCCATGGCCGGATCTTCGAACAGGAGCTGGTTGTCTTCTTCGGTGACCGCTTCGATCACCGCCGCAATCAGCTTCGGATCGGGCGGCAGCGGGACGTATTCCTTGGCGCCGGCGCGGATCGCATCGGCGGCTTCGTCGGCATCGTTGCCGATGCCGCAGGCGACCACCGGAATGCTGATGCGTTCCATCTCCAGGCTGGCCACGAAGCTGCTGATGTCCTGGCCGACTTCCATCATCACCAGTTCGGCGCCGTTGCCGGCGCGCAGGTGCTCAAGGGCGACCTCTGGAGAGTCCGCGTGGGCGACCTTAGCGCCCCGCTTCATGGCGATCTGGGTCGCCGCTGCGACCTGTCCGCCAAGGCTGCCAATGATGAGCAAACGCATGGTGTGGCTCCTAAACCTGCTAGTCGAAGTAACTGACGCGATGGGTCGGGGGGAGCAGGGCATTGATCTGCATCTCCAACCGTCGCGGATTCTCTTTGCGTCCGATGGACGCCACGCCGAGCAGATAGACGTTCTGCACCAGCTCCTGTTCGTCGGTATCGCGCTCAAGCTTCGAAGCGAGCGGCGAGAACACCATGTAGGCCAGTACGGCCCCGTAGAATGTGGTCAGCAGGGCGATCGCCATGGCGGGCCCGATGCTGGCGGGGTCTTCAAGATTGCTCAGCATCTGGACCAGGCCGACCAGGGTGCCGATCAGGCCCATGGCGGGTGCCACTTCTGCAGCCTTGCGGAAAACGGCGGCGCTGCCCTGCAGCTGTTGCCGCACCGCATTCACTTCGCGTTCCAGCAACCGCTCCAGCTCTTCGCCCGGTGTTCCATCGATGACCAGGGAGACGGCTTTGCGCAGGAACGGCTCGTCGGTCAGTCGGTCGAGGCGCTGCTGCAGGCCGAGCAGTCCTTCACGCCGTGCCTGCTCGGCGAGTTCCAGCATGCGGTATGCGGCGGTGCTTGGCTGCGTGGGCGTATCGATCACCGATCGCGCCATCACCGCCTGCGCATTGAAGACTTCGGACGGGGATGAACTGGCGATGGTCACGGCGAAGGTGCCGCCGATGACGATCAGCATGGCCGGCCAGTCGACAAAGGACGTCGGCGAGCCGCCCAGCACCATTGCCAGGGCGACGAAGGCAAAGCCCGCCAGTAGTCCGATGATTGTTGCTGATCGCATGCTGTGCATCATCCCGTGATCAGCCGGCGTCGGTTTTGATGATTTCGGTCATGGTAACGCCCAGGCGCTCCTCGACGATCACGACTTCACCACGTGCCACGAGACGGTTGTTGACGTAGATGTCGATGGCCTCGCCGACTTTTCGGTCAAGCTCCAGAACCGCGCCCCGGCTCAATTTCAGCAGTGAACTCACCTGCATGCTGGTCTTGCCGAGCACGGCGGAAACGTTCACAGGCACGTCGAAAACGGCGGCGAGGTCGGTGGCGTTGCGCACCGCCGTCGGCTCGTCGTTGTCTTCGCTCAATACCGGGCTGTCCTGCTCGCCTTCGGTCGGCTGCATTTCTTCGAGGCTGTCCGCGGCTGCGGCCGGAATCTCTTCCTCGGGCGCGGCTTCCTGCGGCAGGTCTTCGGTTTCTGTCTCGTCCGACATAGCTATTCTCGCATTCTGGGTGTGGCGTCGTCGGTGCCGGGCACGGCCGCCTCTGCCGGTGCATCAGGCGTCACGGGGTCTATCGCGTCTGTGCCCAGGTGGGCGGAGCGGTGTGCCAGCGGTGGCAAGGCATCTTCCAGTGGTTCGGGCGCGTTATGGTCGCCCAGGGCGGACGCGGGCGGCTCCGGCGGCGGCGGTGGGCTGTCGTGTGCGGTTTCATCCACGTCCTGCGCCTCGGCCAGATTCGCCTGCGATGCCTCGATATGGGCGATGTCGTCCTCGACCGCGCGGCGATAGCGCGAAATGGCGTCCTCGATGTGGGCCTGCATCACGGCGGCTTCGCGTTCTGCGCCGCCGTCGGCCCACTCAATGCGGCAGTCGGTGAGGGCCAGGCCGGGTTCGCCAATCAGCGCGACCTGACCGCTGAAGCCACTACGTGTGACGACGCCGTTGATGTTTTCTTGCAGTTGATCGACCAACCCCTCGGCGACCCGGATGACGACGCGTGGCTCGGTCGGTACTTCGCTGAGGCACTGTGCGATCAGCGCCTCGATCTCGGCCGTCGGTTCGCGGCGGATCAGTTCCGGTGCCAATTTCGATGCGATGAGCATGGCGAGCTCGGCCGCTTCGGCCCGGATCGACAGCAAGGCCTGCTGATGGCGTGCCTCTAACTGCTGGAATTCCGCGCCAAGCACCTGCAGGCTGCCGGCAACGGCCGCTTCGATTTCGCCGCGTGCCTGCTGCAGCCCGGCGTCGAAACCCATTTGCTGGCCCTCGGCGCGGGCGGCGGTGAGGTCATCCTCACTGAACTGCGGGCTGACCTCCTCGGGCTCATGGGCGTAGCCGGCCCCATCGACCTCGAAGACCTTGTCGAACTGAAATTTCGTCGTCGTTGCCATCGTCAGCATCCGTCAGTAGATCAGTTCGTCGTCGTCTTTGTTGTCGGCCAGCATGATTTCGCCGCGTTCGGCGTAGTCCTTGGCGACCGACACGATTTCGGTTTGCGCATCGTCGACATCCTTTAGACGCACCGGGCCCATTGCCTCCATGTCTTCGCGCAGGATCTTGGCGGCGCGCTCCGACATGTTGGAGAAGAACAGGTCGCGCAGCGTGTCGGATGACCCCTTCAGGGCCAGTGCCAGTTTGGCGTTCTCGACGCCGCGAATGAGCGTCTGCACGCCGCCCGGATCGAGGCGGATCAGGTCCTCGAAGGTGAACATCAATGCCTTGATCTTCTCTGCCGCTTCACGGTTGCGTTCTTCAAGCGAGGTGATGAAGCGTCCTTCGGTCGTGCGGTCCAGATTGTTGAAGATCTCCGCCATCAGTTCGTGGCTGTCGCGCCGGTTGGTGCTGGCCAGGTTGCTCATGAACTCGATCCGCAGGGTCTTCTCGACCTTGTCGAGGATGTCTTTCTGCACCGACTCCATACGCAGCATGCGCATGACCACTTCGAGCGCGAAGTCCTCCGGCAGCGCCGACAGAACCCGCGCCGCATGCTCGGAGCGGATCTTCGACAGCACGACGGCAACGGTCTGCGGATACTCGTTCTTCAGGTAGTTGGCGAGCACGACCTCGTTCACGTTCGCCAGCTTGTCCCACATGGTGCGGCCGGCGGGACCGCGGATTTCGTCGAGGATCAGATCGACGCGATCCTCCGGCAGGATCTGGCGCAGCAGGCGCTCGGTGCTGTCCATGGTGCCGACCAGCGCGCCGGTCGAGGACATCTGATTGACGAACTCGACGAACAGTTTCTCGACGACCTCGGAGTCGATCTTGCCGAGGTTGGCCATGGCCATGGAGATGTCGCGTACTTCCTCGTCGTCCATCAGGCTCCAGACCTTGGAGCCATGATCCTCGCCGAGAGCGAGCATGATGATGGCGGTCTTCTCCGGGCCGCTGAGGTCGGTGACGCGCATTTTGTTGGCTGGCATGCTTTACATCCCCCGTCAGGCGTCCTGGTACATCCAGGACCGGAGGATGCTGACGGCTTCCTCAGGATGGCGGTCGATCAGCTCGACCAGCTTGCGCGTCGACGAGGCTTTCACGCGGCCTTCGATCATGGCGATGTTGACGGTTTCACCGTCATCCTCGTCGGCTTGCTGGGCCAGAATGGCTTGCGCCTCCTCGGGCGCCATCTCGCCAGCTTCTACGGCCTTGATGATGGCGGTCGTGTCCACCGGTGCTGCGAGCTGACCCTGCTGTTGGTCGGGATGTGCCGCAAGCTGGGCTGCGCCGCCGTTGCCGGGCGCCGGCAGGGCCGGTGCGGCCGCCGGTGCTTCGCGCGTCAGCCGGCCGATCAACGGCCGCAACACCAGCATGATGATCAGCAGGGCGATCAGCACCAACGCACCGATCTCGGCCATGCGGATATAGTCGTGCTTGGTCAGCAGCCATCCATCGTCGACCACGAAGTCGGGATCGTCCTCGATGCGCGAGAACCGCATGTTGATGACTTCGATCTGGTCGCCGCGCTCGGCGTCGAAGCCGATGGATGAGCGCACCAGCGCGTCGATCTTCTGCAGTTCCTCCTCGTTGCGCGGTGCGTAGGTGCGGTTGCCTTCCGCATCCGTCGTGTAGGTGCCGTCGACCAACACCGCAACGGAGATCCGGTTGATCGTGCCCGACTCGTGCACTTGCGTCCGGACCGTCCGCGAGATCTCGTAGTTGATGGTCTCTTCCGTCCGGCCCGAGCGCGTTAGTGCCTGCGGCCCGGCGTTGGCCTCGCCATCGTTCTCCGGCAGGTTGTTGCCGACGGTGACCGTCTGCTCTTCCGCGCCTTCGCTCGACTCGTTGCTTTCCTCGACCGTCTGTGTCGATCGCGCGACCTGGCTTTCCGGATCGTAAAGTTCCGCGTTGGTCGTGATGCGGTCGAAGTTCATGTCGGCCGACACTTCGGCGCGGACGTTGCCGATGCCGACGGACCGCTCGACGAGTGCTTCGATCGCCTCCTTCAGGCGTGCTTCGTAGTCGCCGCGCAGCTTGTCGAAACCAAGACCGCCGCCGCTGTCTTCGTCCTCCGCGCGTCCCGACAGCAGATTGCCCTTGTCGTCGACGATCGAAACCTGGTCGACCTTCAGATCCGGCACGGCGGCGGCGACCAGCGACTGAATTGCGGAGACCTGCTTGCTTTCCAGCGCACCGCCTTTCAGCTTGATGATTATCGAGGCGCTTGGCTGACGGCTTTCCCGCGTAAACAGTTCGCGGCGCGGCAGGACAAGGTGGACGCGGGCGGCGGCGACCCGATCGATCGTGCGGATTGTCCGGGCGAGTTCACCCTCCAGCGCGCGCAAATGGTTGATGTTCTGGACGAAGCTGGTGGTACCGAGCGAGTCGGTCCGGTCGAACAGTTCCCAGCCGATCGACCCGCCGGAGGGCAGGCCCTGTTCGGCCATGCTCATGCGCAGCCGCAGCACATCGCCCTCGGGCACATAGATCATGCTGCCGTTGCCCTTGAGCTCATAGGGCGTGCCTAGAGCTTCAAGGCGGGAGACGATCTCACCGGAGTCCTCGATGGCCAGGTCGCTGTAGAGCAGGCCCAGCGAGGGTGCGGACAAGCGCGAGGCGATAACCACCAGGAAGGCGATCACGGTCGCCGTGGCGACACCCGCGGCCAGCAAGCGTCCGGGACCGAACGCCTTTATCAACTCAAGAAACTTGTTCACGGACGAGACCGATTTGACTCACATTCAAGCTTGCAGATAACGACGGTCGGCCGCTTCTGCTGTCGCCATCGTGATGGGCAAATCGTGCCTATCCGGGCCTAAGATCAGGTTAACGCCCGGAAGAAATTGCCTAGTGTCTCGCGCAACCCTAACGATTGTTGCGCGTCGATCTGCTGGCCGGCTCTGTTGGGCCGGCGGCTATCTGAATGTGGCGTAACGCCGGTGGTGTTGCCCGTGTCCCTCGATCGTCTTCTCAGAACGAGTGCGGCGCCGTGACCATACGGTTACCGGTCGGCCCGTTGCGGCGTTCCTTCGGCGTATCCGCATCGCGATAGAGCTGAATACGCGTGGTCCGCAGCCCCGGAAGGCCGTGCTTGTCGATCGCCCGTTGCCAGGAGAGGAATTCTTCCACCGAAAGCGCGTAGCGCCGGCAGACTTCGTCCAGCGTCACCAGACCACCGCGCACCGCCGCGACGACCACGGCTTTGCGACGGATGACCCATCGTTTGGTGTCCGCTGGCGGAAGATCATTCATCGTGATCGGTTCGCCATAGGGCCCAATGACGCGCGTCGGCTTGTCACTGTGGCTATCAGTCATCTTGGCGTTGTCCCCTTTGCCTGTTGAAGGCCACCATAGGTGGGAACCGTTTAAGGTTTGGCTAAGCCGTAGAGTTAACGCGGCGCTAAGGCTAATTGGCCCGGTCGGGGGACCGGGCCAAATGCCACATTCAGAGTTAACTACCTGATTAACCTGACCAATTCGTCGAGCATCTCGTCAGCCGAGGTGATGATCCGGCCGGCCGCGGAGAACGCCTGCTGGGTCTGGATCATCGTGGTGAACTCGGCTGCCAGATCGACCGTCGATGCTTCCAGCGACGATGGTGCGATCAGGCCGGCACCACCCTGTCCGGCCTCCTGCAAGGAGAAGTCACCTGACACGACAGTTTCGATGAAGGCATTACCGGCCTGGTTGCCCAGGCCATTGGGGTTCGGGAACATGCCCAGCGGCAGTTTGTAGATGTCCTGCCGGGTGCCGTTGTCGAACAGGGCGGTGACGGTGCCGTTCTCATTCACCTGCACGCCGGTCAACGATCCGAATACGGCGCCATCGACGCTGGTGCGGCCAAGGGCCGAGGGACTGTCAAACTGGGTCAGGCCGTCGGCCGTCGCATCGGTACCCCAATCAATCGCCAAGGTAGAATTGTCGATACCAAGCGCGGCGGCCCAGGTGGTGATGCCCAGCGATGTCGGAACGTTACTCGTCGTCGCATCGAGCGTGCCGTCAGTGTTGAACGCCAGCAGGCTGGTGCCGGCTGTATTCAGAAGGCCATTCGGGTTGGTGACGTCGGTCGCCGGGCTGGCATAGATCTCCACCGCCCACTGGTTTGCGCCCAGGGCATTGTCCCGGAAGAAACCGAAGGTCAGGCCACGCTGGCCACCCTTCGAGTCGAAGACCTGGATCGTCCGCTCGAAGTGTGGCGTTACCGTGCCGGCCGACATGTCGCCAAAGGTGTACGCCGCGGCAGCCTGCGACGATTGCAGGTTGGCGTCGATCGCGATCGATGATGTCGCCGTGGCCGTACCGGTCAGGTTGCCGATGTTCACTGTTTCCAGAGACGACAAGTTGGAACGGTCGGCCGGCAGGGTGCCGGTAGAGCTCAATGGCCAGCCCTGAAGGTAATATCCCGCCGCGTTCACCAGGTTACCGCTCGAGTCGGGCACGAACGAGCCGGCGCGCGTGTACATATAGGTGCCCGAAACGCTCGTGGGGGCCGCGTCCGAGTTGACGACGAAGAAACCGTCGCCACTGACCGCCAAATCGGTTGCCGAGGCGGAAGCCTGCAACAAGCCCTGCTGATCGATCAGTGAGCGCGGGCGCGATTCCACGCCGCCTGGCGAAAAGGTCGTTGCCGACCGGCTCTGCGTGACCAGGCTGGAAAACGTGGCCTTGGTGTTCTTGTAGCCAATGGTGTTCACGTTCGAGATGTTGTCCGCGATCATGCCCATGGACTGGCTTTGCGCGGCGATACCCGAAACGCCGGAGAACATTGCGCCGTAAATACTCATTCCTGTCTCCTCATGTCCGACAGCGGGATGTCTTGAGTTCCGCTATCTGGTAGTGCCTAGATCACGCCGAAGCGTTGGGGTCTGTCGTGTTGTTGCTGCTTCCGGGATCAGTGTCGGTGCTGTCGGCGGCGGCCGCAGGCGCGTCACTGATTTCAAGTACGTCTGACAGCGGCACGGCGATCTTGCCGAGCAGCACCAACGGTTCATCCGCCGTCGTGTTCACGCTGCTGACCACGCCGTGGACAAAGGTCGTCGCGTCGACCAATGCGTCGTCAGCATCCTTGCCGGTGACCTTGACGGTGTAGATGCCGTCATCGAGCTGATTGCCGTTGCTGTCCTTGCCGTCCCACTCGAAGTGGTTGACGTCAGTGTTCGCCTTGCCTTCGGTGACCAGAACGATGTTGCCGCTCTCGTCCAGCACGGTGATGGCGGCGGACTGCACCTCTTTTTCGAACTGATAGGTCCACTTGGCCTTACCGTCGATCAGTTCGGTCGTGTCCCCGAAGGCCGAGACGCTCTTGCCCATATAGGACACGGCATCGGCGCCGCGCCCTGCGGCGATCAGGCCTATGGCCTGCTCCAGGTTCTTGTTGGTGGCGATGGCCTGTTCAACCTGGCTGAACTGCACCAGCTGCTCGGTGAACTGCGTTGAGTCCATCGGATCCAACGGATCCTGATGCTGCATCTGCGTAGTCAGCAAGGTGAGGAAGGTGTCGAAGTTGTCTGCGATACCGGTCCCAGAGGTCTTTGCCGTTGCCGCGGCTGTCGGGACCGGGTTGTTACTGTTCGCTGAAACGATATCCATCAACTCGCCTCCTAGACGCTGATGTCGAGCAGTCGATCGGGATCGACGGTCGGCTGGTCAACTTCGGCCAGCTCATCGCCTTCATTGGCAGCAGTGCCACCGGCACCACCGCCGCCCTGTGCCAGACTGTTGCCGTCCTGATTCTGCTGGCGCAGGTTGAAGTTCAGACTGTTGGAGTCGGTCTTCAGCCCGGCCTCCTGAAGGGCGCGCTCGAGGCCGCGTGCGTCGCGTTGCAGCAGATCCAACGTCTCCTGCCGGTCGGCCGTAACCACGGCCATCGTTCGTCCGTCATGGCCGAGCTCCAGCTTCACCTCGACACGGCCCAGTTCTGCCGGATTGAGGCGAATGTTGATGCGGTCCAGCCCGTCCTGAACGGCACGTGTGAGCTGGATGGCCACCTGTATGCCAGCCGCCGTTTGCGGTGGCGCGGCACGCTGCGCTGCGGCCGTGGCCTGCGCCGATGCCGACGGTTTCGACTGCGTCTGGCCGACGCCCGATGCGGCGTCGGCGTTTGCCTGGCTGCTGTACCCGCCGTCGACGCTGGTGCCGCCCGTCGCCGCACTTGCGGCGGCCGCGCGTGCGTTGCCGTTCATCAGGGCATCGAGCCGCTGCTCGGTCTGCTTCATCACAGTCGCGACGATGTCATTGAACTTGTTGGCATCGGCCAGGCCAAGCTTCGAGGCGGTGGATGGATCGAGATTGGCGCCATTGCCCTGTTGCGAATTGACGACCTGCTGCAGGCGATCCAGGCGCTCTTGAAGCGTGCCAATCCGCTGCATCAGGGTTTGGGCCAGGCCGTCGGACGATCCGTTCGCGCCGGCATTGCTGTTCAGCATGGTCAGAACGGCGGGGAGTTGATCTGGTGAACTCGCGCGGATCGCATTCAGCAGTTCCAGGTCGTCGGAACCGAGGATCTCCTGCAGGGCCGTCAGGAGGGTGTCCTGAGCGGTCGGTGCAGCATCGCCTTGGGCTGCCGGCGCGGCGGCGTCAGCTGCTTGGTCCACGCCTTCATGTGCCGTCTGCTCCGGACCTGAAGTGCTCTGCTGCGACTGCGGTGCGCTGCCCGGCGCCTGATTGGACGCCGTCGTAGGGCTATCGCTATCCGAATTGCCGGCAGTCGTTGGTGACGGCCCATTGCCGCCATCGGTGTTGTTCTGCGCGGTATTGGACTGGCCGGCAATCGTGCCGGCATCGCCATCAGCCTCGGTGTTTGCAGTGGGATCTTGCGCGGCGCCGTTGACGGAAGCTGCGTCAACCATCGTTTCGGTGGTCGGCTCGTCTGCCGCCTGAGGGGCGGACTCTGCCTCATCCCGGGCGGCTTCGTCCTCAGCACGCTTATCGTCTGCGCGTTCCTGGTCGGCCCGCTCCTGTGCCGCGCGCTCGAGATCCCGTTCTTGCGCATCGCGCTCTGCGGCGGCGTCATGGTCCGCGTCGTCCGACGGCCGTTCCGCACGGTCGCGGTCGGCGTCCTGCGACTGTTCGCGTTCCGAGACGTCGCGTGCCGGCACGCCGGCATCGTTGTCGCCGAACTCGACCGATAGTTCGTCGAAGAAGTCGGACAGGCCGGAGGATTTGCCTTGGCCCGGCTTCGGCGGCGGCGGGGTACTGCCCACTGTGCCGACACTGGAGTAATCGGAAATCATTGTCGCTGCGACTCACATGCTGTTGCCCTCGCCGAAGAGAAAAGCAAGCGGCGGGCCAATCTGCGCCGGGCCGGCAATTGCCTGTTTCGTGCGGTTTCGGGTGACGACCCGCCGTCCGGCAGGTGGGCAGAGTTCGACGCCTTGGGAAAAAGGTGCCGGTGCGATGGGCCGCATTTGCCGGTGTGCAGCGGCAAATCAATGCCGAGTCGTGAACAAACGTCGTTAAGCAAAATTTAAGACGGAGATACTCAAATAGTCTTGTCGGAGACTGTCGCGACCGGTGTTTGTGTGCGCCGTGCCGACAGACGAGAGGAAGGACGTTCTGATGTCTATGATTGATGCCGGTACCGAGCTGTTTGGCCGTGGAGACTTCGCCGGGGCGGCGCAGGCCTGGCGTGAGGCTGCCGACGCGGGTGACGCCGAAGCGCAGATGCAGCTTGGTCTGCTCTATTCCAAGGGCGATGGGGTGGAGAAGAACTTCACCCAGGCGCACGACTTGTTTCTGCAGGCAGCCAACACCGGGCATACCGAGGCAGAATACAGTGTTGGCGTGCTCTACAGCATCGGGCTTGGTGTCGAGGCCGATGCCGCCGAGGGTGCCTATTGGTACAAGCGCGCTGCCGACAAGGGACATGCACTGGCACTATGCAATCTGGCTGGCCTTTACGAGCGCGGCGATGGGGTGACGCAGGATTTCGTGAAAGCCGTCGATCTGTATTCGAAGGCGGCACAGGCCGGCAACGTCGTCGCCTATTTCAATCTCGGTGTCATGTGGGAGAACGGCGTCGGCCTGCCGAAGGATGAACCCAAGGCGGCCGAGTTCTACGAGTTAGCGGCCCAGCAGGGCCTGCCCCAGGCACAGTACAATCTGGGCATGCTGTACCTCGAAGGACGCGGCGTCGATGCCGACTATACGAAAGGCAAGGATCTGTTGACCGCAGCGGCGAACCAGGGCTACGAGCCAGCCGTGCGGAACCTGGAGCAGATCGCCACAGTCGAGGCGGAGGCCGAGACGGAGCTGCGGCACTAGCCGACAGCGAACCAGAGAACCCGTATTCCAGGGGCGTCGGCAAAGCCGGCGCCCTTTTTCGATTCTCCGACCAATCGGCAGCGGCCTTGTGCCATTTGGCCTTCGTCTTGCAACACCAGGGGCGACCGACAGGCTCCAACCTGCAACGAATGCCAGGACCAAACCGTGATTGCTTGGATTTGTTATCAGAATCAGCGCGTTAGACCCACATGGTGGCGCCCGGTACGACCGCGACCGTTCGGCAAGAGCTGCCGCGTGCTGCCGCTGAGTTCGCGTTACCGGCAATTCGTGCCGCATGCGCGATACCTGGCGACGGAGGGCTAGGGGATGTCTCTCGACGCGATCATGCGCAGCGCCCTGAGCGGGATTAACGCCAGCCAGGAGGCGATGCGCTATACCTCGAACAACATCGCCAACGTTAATACGCCGGGTTACGTCCGCCAGGAAGTCGTACTGGCGTCGCGTTCGCTCGCCGGTCAGAACGCCGGTGTCGAGGTCGCCGAAGTACGCCGTGTGGTCGATCAGTTCTTGAACAAGGAACTGGTCACCGCGTCCGGGAACTACGGCTATTTCGACGCCAAGGCGCAGTTGCATGATCGTCTGCAGTCGGTCCTTGGCAGCACCGACACGGCCGGCGCACTGCACAATCTCGTCGACGAGATGTTCACCTCCTTCGCTACCCTCTCGGTCGATCCCAGCCAGACGCCGCGAAGGATCGATGCGCTGACCGAACTGAAGGACCTGGCAACCGGTATTGATCGGCTGGCGCGGCAGATCCAGTCGCTGCGCGAGGAGGCGGAGCGGCGCATTCAGGCCGATATCAACCAGTTCAATTCGGTCCTGTCGGAGATCCACAGTCTGAACCAGCTGATCGCGCAGCAAACGGCGACCGGCACCGCGCCATTGTCACTGATCGAAAGCCGCGACCAGGCGATCGAGAAAATTTCGTCGATCATGGACATCCGGGCGGTCGAGATGCCGGATGGCACGGTACAGCTCTCGACTGTGTCGGGCGCCAACCTGCTCGACAAGACGCTGAAGCAGCTGCAGTACAACCCATCCGGCCAGGCCGACACCTCGATCACCTACAACGCGATCACGCTGCATGTGATCAGTCCGGCGACGGGGTTGCCGGAGGCCAACGGCGTCAATCTGGACAACAGCCTGCGCGGCGGGTCGCTGAAAGGCTACATCGACATGCGCGACGTCGACCTGCCGCGCGCGGCGGTGGCACTGGGCGAATTCGCTGGCGAGGTGGCCGATCAGATCAACGCCGTTCACAACCAGTACTCGGCTGTGCCGCCGCCTAACACGCTGACCGGCACAAATGTCGGTGCGCTGGCGACCGATCCGCACCGATTCACCGGGCTGGTCACGTTCGCCGTTCTGGATGCCAACAACGAGATCAGCAGTTCCTATACCATCGACTTTTCCGCTGTCGGCCTCGTCACGTTGCAGGACGTTATCAACGATGTGAACGCCAACGTGACCGGCGGCACGCTGGCGCTGTCGAATGGCAGCATGACGTTCGATGCCACTGCCGCGACCGATGGTGTGGTGATCCAGCAGGATGCGACGACGCCGAGTGATCGCGGTGGCCGTGGGTTTGCGCACTTCTTCGGCATGAACGATGTGTTGGAAGCGCGGACCGCATCGCATTTCGACACCGGTTTGACCACCACGGCGGCGCATGGATTTGGCGCGACCGGTACGGTTTCGATCGACTTCCGTGGTCCCGGTGGTGATATCGCCACCTCCTACACGCTCGATTTCTCCACGGTCGGCGGCACGATGGCCGCGGTCATCACCGATCTGAACGCCAACTTTGCCGGCTATGCGAGTTTCTCGCTCGACTCCAACGGGAAACTGACGGTGACGCCGGCCAGCGGCTATGAAGGTTTCGATATGTCTGTCGGCGCCGACAGCAGTGCGCGCGGGGCCACAGGCATGTCGTTCTCGCGTTTCTTTGGGCTGGGCGATCGCTACCGCATGGATGCGGCGTTCTCCATGACGGTGAAGCAAAGCATTGTCGACAACCCGTCGATGCTGGCATTGGCCTCGCTCGACACGGCGGCCGGCGCGGGTATCCCGGCATTGACCGTCGGTGACAACAGTGGCGCCAATGCCCTGACAGGACTTTCCGACTCCAAGTTGGTGTTCACCGCGGCGGGCAACCTGCCGTCGATTACGACGTCGCTGTCCGAGTATGCCGGCTACTATTTGTCGTCGCTGGGGATGGAGGCCAACCAGCTCCAGAGCATGTCCGATGATCGTAAAGCATTGCAGGACGAAATCCGCACGCGGCGCGACACGCTGTCGGGCGTGAACATCGACGAAGAGTTGGCGAACATGATCATCTACCAGAATGCCTATAACGCCGCGGCCCGACTGATTACCACGGCGAACGAGATGTTCGACACCTTGCTCTCGATCAACCGATGATAACTGAGGCCACGCCATGACACGGGTTTCCAGCTACGCGCAATACCAGGTCCTGCTGGGGCACATGACGCGTACCCAGAGGGAGATGCTTGACCTGCAGCAGCAGGTCTCGAGCGGCAAGGAGGCGTCGAACTTCAAGGGTTACGGCGTCGAGGCGAATGCGCTGCTTGCCGCGCGCTCCATGGGGTCACGCATCGAGTCTTACCTCGGTGCGAACCGCGAACTGGAGATGCAGCTCGACCTGCAGAACAACGCGTTGGGCGAGGTGGCGGCGATCGCCGACGCGCTGCGCGTCGATTTGGTGAACGCGGTCAACCTGAATAGCGGCACTGGACTGAATGAAAAGCTGGAAGACCATGTCGAACGCTTGATCGACGTGCTGAACCTGCGGGTGTCCAATCGCTATGCCTTTGGCGGCACCAGGACCGACACGCCGCCGGTAACGATCACCAGCACCACCGACCTGCTGGCGCTGGCCAATACGTCCGACGCCTTTGTCAACAACCAGGTGAAGGTGTCGCAGGAGGTCGATGACGGGCGGAGCATGCAGTATGGCGTTCTTGCCGACGAGATCGGTCAGCCGCTGATGGATGCGCTGCGCCGGGTGCTGCAGTTCCAGAACGGGACACTGCCGACCGGTGCGGCCGCCTATGCACCGGCCGGCCCGTTTTCCGAGCCGTTGACCGACAATCAGCGCGACTTCCTGATTGCCGAATTCAACAACGTGAACACGGCAATCGATACCGCACGTACCGCCGAGGCGGCCAACGGCGTGAACATGGCGAGCCTGCAGCAGCTGACCGAACGACAGCAGTCCGACGTCACCTATGTCAAATCGTTCGTGATCGAGGTCGAGGAGGTCGATATCGCCGAGGCGGTCGCCCGTTTGAAGCAGAGCGAAACATCGTTGACGGCGGCGATGCAGGTGATTACCCGGATCAATAGCGTGTCGCTGCTGAACTTCCTTTAGGGCGAGCGCGAATAACCAAGTAACCGGGGAACGGCCGAATGGGTGAGATTGAGTTGAGTGCGCATGGCGTCGATGTGGTGACTGGCGGTGCCGGCTTCATCGGCAGTCACCTGATCGACCGTTTGATCGCCGATGGCCGGCAGGTTCGGGTCGTCGACAACTTCGCCTCTGGCGGGCCGCATAACCTCGCTCACCTCAAGGGTGAGGCCCGGTTCAGCCTGGCGCAGGTCGACATCCGCGACCGCGATCGCACACTCCAGGCCATCGATGGCGCGGAACGGGTTTTTCATCTCGCGGCATTGGCGGACATCGTGCCGTCGATCCAGCGACCGGACGATTACTTCGACACCAACGTGACCGGCACATTCAATGTCCTGCAGGCAGCGCGCAGCGCTGGTGTGCGCAAGTTCGTCTATGCGGCCTCGTCGTCCTGCTACGGCATTCCCGATGCCTATCCGACGGCTGAAGATGCGGAGATCCGACCGCAGTACCCCTACGCTTTGACGAAATATCTTGGCGAGGAGATGGCGCTGCACTGGGCGCAGGTCTATGGCATGCCGGTTCTGTCGCTGCGTTTCTTCAACGTGTACGGACCGCGGGCGCGCACGTCGGGCAGTTATGGCGCGGTGTTTGGCGTGTTTCTGGCCCAGCTCCTGGCGAACGAACCTTTGACGATTGTCGGCGATGGTGAGCAGACGCGGGATTTCACCTATGTCGGCGATGTGGCCGATGCTGTCGCCACGGCCGGCGGTAGTGACGTTATCGGCGAAGTGTTCAATGTTGGCACCGGCAAAGACGTGAGCGTAAATCGGTTGGTCGAGCTGCTGGGCGCGAACGAGACGGTGAACCTGCCGAAACGCCCGGGCGAACCCGACTGCACACTGGCCAACATCGATCGGATTCGCGACATGCTTGATTGGTCACCCAAGGTGCCGATCGAAGACGGCGTCGCCATCATGCTGGACAACATCGATTACTGGCGGGATGCCCCTGTCTGGACGCAATCGTCCATCGCGGAAGCGACGCGCGACTGGTTCCAGTACCTTTCCTAGGCGGCGTTTGCGGCAATCGTTAAGCCGGCTGGTTTATCGTTAACCGGCGGTTAAGGGGGGCGACCTACTGTGGCGGCTTCAGTCGGATCGGGCGGCAAAACGCCATTGCCGCACCAGATCGGTCGAACGTCAGGTCGTGCAGTCGCAAGAGCCGTTGATGCCACAAGTCAGTATCTGTATTCCGACGCGAAACCGCGCGCATTTTCTGCGCAGTGCGCTTGAGCATCTCGCCACATTCTCACGGCTCGACTTCGAGGTTGTCATCTCCGACAACCATTCAAGCGATGACACCGCCGATGTCGTTGAATCGTTCCGCGATCGGATTCCGGCACTCTACTACGTTCGCCAGAACGAACCGCTGAACTTCTACGAAACGCAATTGCCGCCGTTCAACGTCGCCGCCGGGGATTATCTGGTTTACCTGTCCGACGACGACCGGTTGGTCGAAGACGGTGTCGTCGAGACGATTGACCGGTTCGAAGCGGACCCGTCGATTGCGGCGATCTACTGTGCCTGGCAGGAAGTGATGGACGGGGTTCGGGGGTCGAGACATCAGCACTTCGATGAGCCCGTGCGTTATACGCTGTCCGACTTGCCGAAGGTCCTGAGGGATCTGAAGGCGGCGGAGATGCCGTTCATGCGGCGAAGCGCCTATGAGCGTTCGGTGTCGCCGATCCAGTATCAGTACGGCTTCGATCTCTACACATTGTCGCAGTTGCTCAAGGCCGGCGACATTCTGTTGACCCCGACGCTGACTCACATGGTCACCCGGCACGACGGGCAGGAGTCGACGAAGCTGTACCGGGATGAACTGCTGCAGTGCTACCTGGCCGACTACGAATTGCTGACCTCGAATGCGCCGTCGCTCGACCCGCTCGTCGCCATGGTGTCGATCGCCGAGAAGATGTCGCTGCAGTACATCGTTGCGGCGCAGCGCGCCCTCGATGACCTGCGTTTCTTCCAGGCGCGGACCCTGTTCGAGCGCGCCAAGGTCTATGGCAACGCCGCAGCGCGTGAATGGGTCGAGAAGCTGGACAACGAGATGTGGCCGCTGGTCGTTGCCGACGTGGCAATCGGCTTCGCCCGGACGGCTGGCAAGGTCTCACGCATCGCGGCCGAATTGACGGCCGAAACCGAGCTGGTTGTTGAAGCCATGTCGAAGTTGGCGACACCGATCGAGGTGGTTTCCGGAACGGCTGACGAACTGATGTTTCTGTCTTGGCAGGAGGATGAATTCTTCTTCTACGCAGATGTCGAAACGCTGCGTATGCGCGAAGCGCTTGCCGGCCAGCCGCTGCGCAAGGCCAGGAGCCTGGCGCAACTGCGTACGGTGACCCGCCTTGGTCCGGGTGAAGCGGAGAATACGGCATGGCAGGAAGCGTCTTAGTCACCGGCGCTGGCAGTTTCATTGCCGGGCCGCTGATCCGGAAGTTGCGGCACGATGGTGTCGCCGTGACCGGCATCGACGTCGTGTCGACGGACGATCCCGACATCCTGGTGGCTGATATCAACGATCCCGACGTCGCGCGATTGATCCCATCCAGTGTCGACGCGGTGGTGCACCTCGCCGCCCTGTCGCGAGATGCGGATTGCCGCGGTCGGGCGCACGATTGTTTTCAGGCCAACGTCATGGGATCGCTGAACATGGCGCGGGCGGCAGCGGCACGCGGCGCACGTCAGTTCATCATGGCCTCGACCGAGTGGGTGTACGACCGGCCGGACAGTGCCGACGGCTGCGACGAGGCTCAGGTCATCGACCCTGCCAGGTTGACGGCGGAATACGCTCTGTCGAAATACACTGCGGAACTGGCCCTGCGCCAGCAGCTGCAGTCCAGCGATTGCGCGCTGACGATCCTGCGCTTCGGGATCGTTTACGGCGAGCGCCGATCGAATTGGGGTGCCGTTGAAAGCCTGCTCCACCAAGTTGCGGAGCGGGATGAGATCGTCGTCGGCGCACGCGCCACGGCGCGGCGCTATCTGCACGTCGACGACGTTGCCGGCGCCGTGCAGGCGTCGATCGGCCGCGCGGCCGGCGAAGTCATAAACATTCAGGGGCCGAAGCTTGTGACGCTGGGTGATGTCATCGACATCTCGGCGCACCTGCTCGGACGTCGCCCCATCGTGACCGAAACCGCGCCGGACGACCCGAGTGTGCGCCGTATTTCCAGCGACAAGGCGGAGCGGCTGCTCGGCTGGCGTGCCGGCATCGATATCGCCAGCGGGATTGAACGGCTTGCGACGTATTTTGGCCTCATGCCGCAGGTCGCAGCGTCCATGGGGGCAAGATGACGGCGGCGATGACGCAACGTGCCCTGTCTCGACAGGTACTACGTATCAGAATTGCCCAGCTCCTCGTCAACGAGGGCCTGAAGCGCAATGAATTCAAGATTCCGATCCATCTGGCGCTGGGCCATGAAGCGATCGCCGCGGCGGTCGATCACGTTATGCAGGAAGGTGATCAGCTCCTGCTCACGCACCGGAATATCCACTACAACATCGCGCGCTGCGCGGACTTTGGCGCCGAATATCGTGAGTACCGGTTGTCGCCTGACGGGTTGGCAGGAGGCCGCCTGGGATCGATGAACCTGAGTGCGCCAGAACAAGGCGTGCCGTACGCATCCAGCATTCTCGGCAACAACCTCCCGGTCGCAGCCGGGATCGCCCTGGCGGAGCGGGTTGAAGACAGTGGCCATGTGACGTTCGTCGTTACCGGCGACGGTGCCATGGAGGAGGGGGCGTTCTACGAGAGCCTGCTCTTCATGAAGAGTGCCGGCCTTGCGGCGATCGTCATCGTCGAAAACAACGGCTGGTCCCTGGCGACCGACGTGCAGCAGCGCCGTTGCGATATCGATCTGGCGGCGTTGGCGGGCTCCTTGAGCGTGCCTTACCGCGAGTTTGCCGGCGGCGATGCGGTTGCCTGCGCCGACGCGTTGGCGCAGTTGCGCGACACAGCCCGGCAGGACGGGACACCGGTTGTCGCGGAGGTGCCGTTGAAGACGCTCGGCTTCTGGCATGTACCGGACGACCGCTTTCCGGTCGAGGGGCGGTTCATCAACTACCATCATGGTGCTTCGCCAAGTGCGAAACTGTCGGGCTGGCCGGTGCTGGAAGACAGCGACGACGATCCGGTCCACGTCCTGCGGCGCTATGCAGACGACATCTGGTTGAACGAGATGGCACAGGAGTTGCGCGGCGAACTGGCCCGGGACCTGTCATGACCACCTATGTCGAGCATCTCAACCACCATCTTGCGCAGGCGATGCTGCGGCATGAGCGTTTCGTCGCCTTCGGTCAGAATATCGATGCCGGATCCTGTCTGTCCGGCTTGACGCGCGGGCTGCCGCGCGATGGCAAGCGCCTCGTGATCAACACGCCCAACGCGGAGAACACGCTTGTCGGCATCGGCTTCGGGATGATGTCGCGCGGCATGGCATGCGCATTCGTGATGAAGCAGCTCGACTTCCTGCTGCTTGGCGTCGATCAGCTGGTGAACACCTGGAACATTCTTCGCGAACAGGACTGCGGCGGCTCCTTCACCATTGTGGCCATTGTTGTCGATGGCGGATATGCCGGCCCGCAGTCGTCATTCAACGGCTTGTACGATCTGTGCTCGGTAGCGCGAATTCCGGGCTTTGCGGTGACCAACCAGCTTGACGTTGCGACGGTGTTCGAGCGGCAGGTCGGTGCGCCGGGCTTGCGCCTGGTCGCTGTCAGCGAGCGGCTGTTCCGCGCACCTGTGATCGAATGGGACGCGGAGCAGGCCGTTATCCACGGCGATGGGGAGATCATTCGATACACCGAAGGCGAAGCGGCGACCGTTGCCTGCAGCAACCTGAGTTTTCCGCAGGGCATGGAGCTGGCGGCGGCGTTTCATGACCGTGGTCTGTCAACCTCGCTTTTCGGCATTCACGCCGCTCATCCCGTCGACTGGACGCCGATCCTGAAAGACGTGCAACGGACGCGGCAACTCGTGCTGCTCGACGATTGCAAGAGCTGGAATGCTCCCTATCGCGATCTTCTGATGGCCGCACGCGGGCTGTGCGGCGCGGATAATGTGCATCTGATCGCCCGTGGTGGTGGCGAGCTGCGACCGAACCCCGACGCTTTTGAGGTGCCGACGGACTGGCTGTGCGATGTCGTCGGGCGCAACCATGCCGACGCGTCCAGCAAAGCGGGATGAACTGCTACTCGCCGCCGGAGACCGACATGATCTGGCCGGTGATGAAGTTGCCGGCCGGCCCCACCAGGTGCAGCACCATGCCGGCAATATCGGCCGGCTGCCCTGGTCGGCCAAGCGGAATCAGCTTCAGCCGGTCCTTCCAGAGCGCCTCGTCGTAACCGTCGACCCGACGGTGCATGTCGGTGTCGATCACACCGCAACGCACAGCGTTCACCAGAATGCCGTGACTGGCGCCTTCCTTGGCCAGCGTGCGGGTGACCGCTTCGAGCGCCGCTTTTGAGGCGGCGTAGTGCAGCGACCGACCGCTGCCGGCGTAGCCAACGGCGGCCGTCGATATGTTGACGATCCGGCCTTGACCGGCCGCAATCATATGCGGCCATGCGGAGCGTGACAGGAAGGCGGGCGCGGTGACGTTAAGCGCGAACGTGCGCTCCCAATCGTCGTGCGTGAGTTCGCGAAAGTCCTGGTAGCCGTAAAGGCCGCCGGCATTGTTGACCAGGATATCGATACCGCCGGCCGTTTCGACAAACTGGCCGATCAGGTTGTCTTGCGCTGCAGGGTCGGTCAGATCCGCCTGCAACGGCACCACGGCATCTGCATGGTTTTGCACCATGTCTGCGAGCACATCCGACATGTCCTCGGCACTGCGCCGGTGGTGAACCCCGACTGTGGCGCCGGCAGCAAGCATCGCCCGGGCAATTGCGAGGCCGATGCCGGTCGAAGCCCCGGTAACGAGCGCGCGCTGCCCGACGAGACCTGTCATCGTCAGGGGGCGACCTGTTTCAGTTCAGGAACCGGCACGAAGAAGCGTCCGCCGGCTTCGAGAAACGCCGACTGTTGCTCGACAATCTCATCGACGAAGTTCCACGCCAGGATGAGAACGCAGTCCGGCCGGTCATCCAGCAATCGTTCCGTCGGGACGACGGGAATGTGCGTACCCGGTGTAAAACGGCCCTGTTTCAATGGGCTGCGATCGGCGATGTACATCAGGTCATCGGGACCGAGCTCGAGGAAGCTCAGCAGCGTGTTGCCCTTAGCCGGTGCACCGTAAGCGGCAACCTTCAGTCCCTGCGCCCGGCAGTCGTCAAGCCAGGATCGGATGCGCTGCTTGATGCCGCCGATGCGGGCGGCAAACTCATTGAAGGTGTCGAGCTTGTCGAAGCCCAAGCGCGCCTCTTCGGCGAGGAGGTCGCGCACCGACGGCGACGCTTTCGCCTGCCCGGCGCGCCGCACCCACAGGCGCAGTTGCCCATGGTGGATCGGCAGACGCTCGACATCGGCGACGACGAAACCATGACTGGCAAACAGGCGAACGGCGGGCCCGAGAGCCCAGTAGGACACATGCTCGTGATAGACCGTGTCAAAGGCGAGCATGTCGATCAAATCGCCGAGGTAGTGCGCCTCCAGGACGATGACGCCATCGTCGCTCAACAGCGTATCGAAGCCGCGCAACAGACCGTCGAGATCCGGGATGTGCGGAAAGCTGTTGGTGAGCGTGATGGCCTTTGCGGCACGCCAGCGGCTGCGCATTTCCTTCGCTGTCTCCGGCCCGAAGAAGGCGGTCATGACCTCGACGCCTTTCTCCTGCGCCAGCGGCGCGAGGTTTGCAGCCGGGTCGATGCCAACGGTCTGCTCGATGCCGGCCTTGCGAAAGCCGGACAGCAGCGTGCCGTCGTTGCAGCCGATGTCGACGACGAGGTCACTGGCGCTAAGGCCTTCCCGATCGACAACGGTTTGCGCCAGGCCCTCGAGATGAGCCGTCAAGGTCGTCGACGCCGACGAAACGTAGAGATAGTGCTCGAAAAGGTCCGATGGCGGCGCCAGTTCCGTCAGTTGCACATGGTGGCAACGCGGACAGAAGCCGACGCGCAGTGGAGCCGCTGGCTCCGGGGCCGACAATTCATCCTTGGCAAGGAACTTGTTGGCGTAGGCTGTATCGCCCAGGTCGAGAAACGGCTGGACGTCGTCGCTGCCGCAGACCAGACAGTCGTGAATGGCGGCGTCTTTTGCCGGAAGGTGGGCAGCATCAACCATGACGGACGTCCCAGTCGTAAGGAATGTCGTTGTCGAATGGCGGTATGTAGATCAGCTCTTCCCGGTCGTGAGGCATGCTGGCGCAGTTGCTGATGATCGCCATCTTGTCGCCGAAGGCCTTGTAGCCGTTGGCCACCAGGGGCGGGATCTGGACCAGGCAGTAGTTCTGTTCGCCGATGAACAGCTCCATCAACTCACCCTTGGTCGGCGAGTCGTCGCGGCAGTCATAGATGACGAGCTTGATCATGCCGACGACGCAGACATTGTTCAGCGTCATCTGCTTGTGGATGTGCCAGGCTTTCACCACACCGGGATAGCCGCAGGAGAAGTAGACCTCACCGAATTCGGTGAAGTGCTCGTCGGTTCGTTTCAGGAAGTGAAAGACGGCGCCGCGCTCGTCCGGGATTTTTCTCAGCGGCACCACTTTGACGCCATCGATCATGTTGCGGGGCTCCTTGCTTGGGCAGTTTGGCCGTTATTTCAGGCGGATGACGTCGCGCTGGGCGTCGGTCAGTTTTTCGGCAAAGCCGTCGGAGAAGCGCAGGCCGAGGTTGCCCCAGTCGGGCATGTAGCCGACGCTGTAACAGAAGTAGACGGTGCGCCGGGGCCGGCCCGACGTGTTGACGAAGCTGCCGTGAGTCAGCGCTTCGCTGAAGACGATGCAGTCTCCGGGTTCTGCCGCTAACGGAACGAGATGTGGATTGTCGGCCGGGTGGTCACCGGTCGGGCGCGGGAAATTCGCTTTGTGCGACCCGGGCAGGACGGCAAAGCAGCCATCTTCGATGTCGTGATTGAGCAGCGGAAAGACGGCCTTGGTCAGCGGCGAGAAGATCTGGCCGTTCTGGCACATGTAGGTGGCTTTCGGATGCAGGGGACTGCCGCCCATGTGCATGTAGGTGTAGCCACCGCCCCAGTGGTAGATCGCGTTGGTGTGGTTCAGGCGATAGAGCCCGAGCATCACGTGATCGATGACGGAGAGCACGGCAGGATGATCGATCAGGTCGTAGAAGGCCGGATCGGCCTCGACGATGTTGGACAGATAGAGTGCGTGCTCTTCGCGTTCCTTGCCGGGAATGACTCCGGCCGGGTAGTCGGCTGGATCGGCGTCTTCCAGGCGGTCCAGAACGGCGTTCAGAGCAGCAACCTTCTCCTGAGACAAGGCCTGTTTCAGCACCACGTAGCCGAGCGTATCGAACAAATACTGCTGTTCTTTGTTCACCACCTGACTCCTGGAACGCGCGCGGGAAGGCCGTGCTCTGGCTGTCAGGATTATTGGCTTGTTAACCTTACCAATCGGTAAATGACGGGCGCGCTATGGTGGTTTGCCGCACCCTAAAGGCCGCCGTGATCGCGCCGAAATGTCGCGAAATCCGCGAATGCCTCGTGCTCGGGCGACAGCTTCGGTCGTTCGGTGAGAAGCGGCCATTCGATGGCCAGGTCGGGATCGTTCCAGGCGATGCCGACACCGCTGCTCGCGGCATAGTCATTGTCCGCAAGGATCAGCAGTTCGACGTCGTCGGTCAGGGACAGACAGCCGTGGCCGAAACCCCGTTCGGCGAACAACGCCTTCGGCCGGGTGGCGTCCAGTACATGACTGCGCCACTGGCCGAAATGTTTGCTTTGCGTCCGCAGGTCCACACACACCCAGAACATGCGGCCGCGTAGCGGGGCGATCAGTTTCGCCTCGCTATAGGGACGCAGCTGGCAGTGCAGCCCGCGGAGCGTGTTGGCCTCATTCGTGCGCGACCGCAGTACCTGCCGCCAGGTGGCAGAGCGGCCGATGTGGCCGGCAATGTCGGGGTCGAAGAACTTGTCGAGGCCACCGCGTTCATCGTCGACGCATGGCAGGGCGATCTCGGCCAGACCGTCGATTGGCCCAATCGCGGTTCTTTCCACCTCCGCCGTCATGCGACGTGCGGCAGGATCTGCAACGAGCCATGCGGTTCGTAGTTTGCCGTGACTTCCTGCAGGCCAGAAAGTGCCTGTCGCACGAACTGCAATCGTTCCGGCGGCACCAGCAGCATCAGGAAGCCGCCGCCGCCAGCGCCGCAGATCTTCCCGCCAAGCGCACCGGCATCGAGTGCCGCCTGATACCAGGTATCGATGGTCTGGTCGGAGATCGTGCTGGCGAGGCTCTTTTTCCGCTGCCAGTTCGCGTTCAGATGCTCGCCGAGACGGTCGACGCTGAAGCCGCATTTAGTCATTTCGCGCAGCTCCGCCGCCTGGTCACGCATTTCGCGCAGCACGTCCATGCGCGCGGTCGTATTGCGTTTCTGTTCGCCCAGAACATCGCCGGAATCGCGGGTGATTCCTGTCCAGAACAGGCGCAGGTGGGAGAACAGGGCACTGATATCGTCCTGACTCAGGGGCAGCGGTTCGATCGATACGCTGTCGTCCGACCGGAACTCCATGCAATTCAGGCCGCCATATGCCGCCGCATACTGGTCCTGCTTGCCGATTGGCCGGCCCAGCATTTCGATCTCGACCTGGCTTGCTTCCTCCGCCAGTTGCCCGTTGGCGATGCGCTCGCCGCGCATCAGGTGCAGGGCCTTCAGCAAGCCGACGGCGAAACTGCTTGAGGAACCGAGACCGGAGCTGGCCGGCAGGTCGGCAAACGTGCCGATGTAAAGCGGACCCTCGACCGGCACCAGCCGCAGGCATTCGCGGGCGACACCGTTCTCGATGTCGGCGATGCAGTTGGCGACTTCAGTGATCGAATAGTTCAGGCGGTAGCTTTCTTCGTAGACCGGTTCCAGGCGCTTCACCGTGACGTAGATGTATTTGTCGATCGCGGTGCTGACGACCATGCCCGGCTCCTGCCGGTAGAAGTCCGGCAGGTCGGTGCCGCCGCCGCTGAAGCTGATGCGCAGCGGCGTTCGTGTCACGATGATGTCGCCTGAGCGCGTCACGCCGTTCAGGCCGTGCCGTCGGCCACGCGCTGCCGCCAATAGGCGAGAGTGTCGCTCAGGATCTGTTCGAACGGGATCTTGGGCGCCCATCCCGTGGCCTGGCGGAATTTGCTGGTGTCGGCGATAAGGAATGGCACCTGCGTCGGTCGAACGAATTCGGGATCGGTGCGATGGCTCAGGCCGTCGACGGTCGACATGGCGATGAGCTGCTCGAGGCAGTCGCGGAAGGTATAGGTGCTGGCGTCACCCTCGGAGCCGACCAGATAGAGCTCGCCCGGCTCGCACTTCTCCGTCGCCAGCCAATAGGCTTCGACCATATCGCCGACGTGGGTGAAGTTGCGCCGGTCGTCGATATGGCCGACCCGCAGTTCCTTCTCGCCTTTGCCGGCCTCGGCCATGGCGATTTGATAGGCGTACCACGGGATGCCGAACACCTTCTCGCGTCGCGGACCCTCGTGATTGAAGGCGCGGGTGCGGATGACGTTCACGCCATAGGATTGATTGTAGACATAGCCGATCAGGTCCTGTGCCACCTTTGACACGGCATAGGGGTTGACCGGACGCATCACGGTCAGTTCGGTGATCGGCAGTTCATGCTCGTTGATCAGGCCGTATTCCTCGCCGGAACCTGGAATATGGAACGGCGTCTTCGCACCGGCCTGCTTCAAGGCGTCGAGGAAGTTCAGCGTGCCGTTGTAGTTCACTGACATGTAGCGGTTCGGGTGCAGCCAGGACGGGCTGACGAAGCTCTCGGCGGCGCAATGGAAGATCCGGTCCGGCGCCACGTCGTTCACGAGACGGTTGACGCCAATCGGATCGGTGATGTCGCAATCGATCCATGTCACCTGATTCTCGATATGGCGGACATGCTGCCGGCGCGACAGGTGCCAGCGCTGGGTGCCATAGACCTCGACGCCGCGACTCAAAGCCAGATCGGCGAGGTGGGAGCCGACGAATCCGGTGATGCCGGTAATAAGAACGCGTTCAGGCAACGTGTGCCTCCTTCATAAGTCGTGGCTTCGAGTTTTCGTCGTGGGCGATGATCCGGTCGACCCAGCTTGCGAGGTCATGGTCGTCGTCGACCATGCCGAAGAGACAACCGGCCGCAGCGGCCGCCTCGCCATCGCGTTCGTCATCGCCGATGAACCATGTGCGCGACAGGTCGAGGTGGTGTTCGCGCTGGGCCTGCAGCAGCATCCCGGGTTTCGGCTTGCGGCAGGCGCAGCCGTCATCCCAATGATGGGGGCAGTGATAGATCGCCGCGATCCGTCCACCGGCCTCTTCGGCCTCTAGGCATAGGCGGGTGTGGATCGCGGACAGGTCCTGTTCGCTCAACATGCCGCGGGCAATGCCTGCCTGGTTCGTGATGACGACGCAGCGGTAGCCGGCCTCGTGCAGGCGGCGCAGTGCAGGGCGGGCGTCGGATTTCCAACGCCAATCAGCCGGCGTCGTTACGTAAGTGCCCTGAGACGGGCGTTCGTTCAGCACGCCGTCTCGATCGAGCAAGATGGCCGGCGTGCGCGCGAGAAAGGCCTCGGTGACAGGCAGCCGCTCAACGTTGCCGACGCTGTAGTAGCGATGCGCTGTGACGAAGGCACCTAACCTGCCCGCCGCAGCGAGCCGCGGGTAGGTCTCCTGCTCGAAGGAGCAATTGGCTTCGGGTAGCTGTTCGACGACTGTACGTCTCACGATGGCGAAACCGATGTCGACACCGGCGAGGCCGTCGGCGGTTCGCGATTTGTCGTAGAGGTCGACCAGACCGTCGGATTGGACGCGCAGGTTGTCGCGCGTGAAGCCGTCGGTGTTGGCATAGACGGTGATCTGTACATCGACCGGTTGGCGGCAGAACTGCTGCCACATGGCGTCGAAGTTGATCGGCCAGTAATTGTCGCAGTAGAGCAGCAGGAAACAGTCATCGATCCGGTCTATCGCCTTGCGCAGGCGGGCGCCGGTGTCATCCTCGACCGGGCTGTGCGCGTAGCTCAGTTCGAGGCCATGCGCGCTGGAACCGAAGTGACCAGCGATCTGATCGCCCAGGTAGCCCGTCAATACGAGCGCCCGCTGAAAGCCCTGCCCCGCCAATAGTTCCAGCAGATAGTCTAGAAACGGGCGCCCATGAAACGGCACCATTGGTTTCGGCATCGTGTCGGTCAGCGGCGCGAGGCGCGTGCCACGGCCGCCCGCCAGGATGACTGCCTGTCGCGGCCGTGCCGTTTCCGTTGCCGATGGCGGCGATGCCAACATGGGTGGGTCTCTGCTTATCCGTTGCTGGCGGCAAGGCGCGGGGCGGTTGCCGGTGTGCCCGCCAGTTCCTCCAGCGTCTTGCGGCGCAGGAACCCGTCCGGCGACGAGGTCGCGCGCAGCCGGGTAAAATGCGGGTCGATCTCGAATTCGGGATGCGCGGCGACAAATGCATGAATGGCCGGCAGCGGATTGTCCTCGCGCCACTCCGGCTTGCCTTCCGGGATGTCGTAGACCTGCCCTTGTGCGCCGTCCATGGCGACGAGGTAGCTGCCAGGTGTCACCAGTGAGTGATAGAGCTCCAGTTCCTGCGCGACATGGTCGGCGGCGTGGTTGGAATCCAGCAGCACGAGAACGCGCCGCGCGCCAGCGCAGCGGGCGCGCACCTGTTCGACGGTCTTCGGATCGATCGAACTGCCCTCGATCAGATCAATGCGCGATGACATCGGATGTGCCTCGATTGCGACCCGGTTGAACGTACGGATCTCGACGTCGACCCCGAGGACGCGGCCATGGCCGATGGCATCGCACACCGTGGCGTACATCAGCAGCGCGCCGCCATGGGCGATGCCGCACTCGACGATGACATCCGGGCGCACGCGCCAGATCAGTTCCTGCAGGGCGACGATGTCTTCGGGGAACTGAATGATTGGGACACCCAACCAGGAGATTTCGTATTGTCGGCGAAAGTGCGCGGTCAGTTTCGTCCAGAGGCCGGCAAGCATTTCGTAACCGTCGTCGGAATAGAGGTCGACCGTGGTGCTCGCATCGCCATTCTGCAAAGTGACTTTCGCACCGGCGCTGGCTTCGATGAATTTCGCCATGAACTCCTACCGCTACTGCCAACCGCTTGACCCTGCCTTGGGCGGGGCATGCGCTGGATGGTTCTGCACGATCGGCCGGACCGGTCGCCATATCTCCGGATGGCCGGTCGTATGACGCGAGTCATCGTCACCGGCGCGACCGGATTCATTGGTCGGAAAGTGTTACCACAAATGGTTAATGCGGGGTTTACGGTTGTCGCCACGCATCGGCCAGGACCCACCCCGGAAATGGCGGTTCGCGGGGTCGTTTGGCAGTCCTGCGACCTGCTTGACCCGGGTCGGCGGGCGCGCCTCGTCGCATCGGCTGGTGCGAGCCATCTAATTCACCTTGCGTGGTATACGGAGCCTGGGCGCTACTGGGACGCATCGGAGAATGACGACTGGCTGGCGGCCAGCCAGTCGCTGATTACACGATTTCGCGATGCCGGCGGTCGGCGCGTGGTCACGGCGGGCACCTGCGCGGAGTACGATTGGCGGGACCCGTCGTTGGCGGTTGGCGACTGCGATGAGCGCGAAACGGTGTGTCGGCCGCATAGTCGACTGGGGGCTAGCAAGCTCGCGCTTGGCCGGTGGGCGGCGCAGCAAGACGGGATCAGCGCGGCGCATGGCCGCGTGTTTTTCGCCTATGGCAGCGACGAGGCGCCATCACGGCTCGTACCATCGTTGCTGTTGAACCTGCTACGTGGCGAGGTCGCGGAAACGGGACCCGGCGATCTGGTCCGCGATTTTCTCGACGGGCGCGATATTGCCGCTGCCCTGGTCGCGCTGTGCACCAGCGACGTCACCGGCCCGGTCAACATCGGCAGCGGTACCGGCGTCTCCATTGGCGAACTGGCGCGGCAGCTCGCGGAAACCGTCGGCCGTCCGGAATTGCTGCGCATCGGCGTACGGCCCGGCCGACCCGATGAGCCGCCCCGGATCGTCGCCCGGACGCGGCGGTTGAAAGACGAGGTCGGCTTTGTGCCTCAGGTCGGGCTGGCCCGGGGCCTGACCGATGCCGCCGACTGGTGGCGCCAAAACGCCTGAATCTCCGCCATTGCTTGTCGTTTGGCTTTTCCGCCCCGCTACGGCCGTTTTCCGCCACCTCTAACGAATTGTTAATGCGCCACTGTCTTTATGTTTAACGGTGGCCCGGAACCGCGGCATACAGCCGTGGCGAACCGCGCTGGCCGTGTGACAGATGCACAGAGGTCCGAAGATGAGTGACGTAGCAGCGCCTTCGCCGGGGAATGGCATTCAGGACTTTTCCGTCGCGCTCTATCGCGACCGTGATGAGGCGTTGGATCCCGAGGTCGCCTCTCTGTTGCGGGTCGACCGTCTGGCACAGCTCACCGTCGAGATGACCACGTCGTGCAATCTGGCGTGCGTCTACTGCCATTTCGCGCCGTTGGATCGCCGTGGCAAAGACCTGTCCGGCGACCTCGTCGAGAAGGTGATCGATTTCGTCACCAGTTTCCCGGTCGACATCATCAGTATCGGCGGCGACTCCGAACTGACGATGTACAAGGGCTGGGAAGAGGTCGCGCAGCGTCTGCTCGACGCCGGCTGCAACCTCCGCACGATCTCCAACTTCACCAACGGCATCTTTTCGCCCAGCCAGGTCGACGCATTTTCTCGCTTCACCGAAATTCTTGTCAGCCTGGATACGGCCGACCCCGAGCTGCTGAAGAAAACCCGCTATCGCGCCGACCTGCGCACCATGACGCTGAATGTGCAGCAGATCCGCGCGCGCTGCATCGAAACCGGCCGCCCGCAGCCACGGCTGGTCTGCAACGCCGTGGTCAGCGACAAGACCTTCGGCAAACTCGACAAGCTGGCGGCCTTCGCCATCGCCAACGGCTTCGATTGCCTGTCGCTGCAGCGCCTTGTGGCGCTGGACGAAGTGCCCGGCGGCAAGAACGACTTCTTCGACAACCCGAATGCCATTCAGCTCTTTCCGATCGCGACGCTGCAGGAGCAGGACGCATTCGAGGCGCTGAACGCCTATCAGCGCATGTTGGAACTCTGTCAGAACCGTATTCCGCTGGCGATCAATCCGGCGCTGACGGAAGACGTGATGCGGTTGCTGAACCAGTTCGCCAACGACAACAGTGCCGAAACGGACGGCGCTGACGTCGGCCTGCCCTTGGACGGGCGCACAACGCATGACGATGGGCGAACGACCCTGATTGACGGCCGGACGGTGACCAAGGCCTGCCTGATGCCCTGGAACTACATGCATGTGATGTGGGATGGCAACGTGCCGCCCTGCTGCATCGTGAAAGAGGGTTATGTCGGCAACGCCGACGAGCGCCCGCTGGCGGAAATCTTTAACTCCGAAGAGATGCAGAGTTATCGCGCAGGCTTGCTGACGGGGCAGATGAACCCGCTGTGCGCCGAATGCACCTACGTGCCGGAAACCGATACCGCGTCGTTGCAAAAGAGCGTGCGCAATTTCCTGCTCAGCATCGGGCAGTCGGTGGTCGTCTAGGAGGGCCTCCAACATCGCCGCCGTTTAGAAGGCGGGCCGAACGCCCGCCCAGTAGAAGACAGAAAGTCGGAGAACAGCCATGGCCATAGCCGCAAAAGCCGATCCGGGTGCGGGCGGGCGCTACGACGCCACCCTGCCGATCCAGTACTTCGGCTTCGACACCAGCACTTATCCCCTGCGGCGGCTCATCGAGCAGCATCTGCATGAGGCTACCGGCTGCGAGCGCCTGGAAGACTTCCATTCTCACATCCCGGCCGACAAGATGCCGACCGACCCGATCGAAGGGACGGCGCACACTTATGGTCACGACCTGCTCTACGCCGTTGATCCGGCGTTCCGGCAGGCCGGTATCGTCGAGGCGCGCGACCGCGGCTTTGTCGGGACCTATCGCCGGTTGATGCGTTATCTGCAGGACGAGGTGTTCGGCGAACCGGTGGTGTTCCAGCGGCTGCCATCCTTAAGGATCCAGTATCCGGGCTTCACGTCGTACGGCGTGATGCATCGTGATCGCGAATACAATCACCCGAAGGACGAGATCAATATCTGGATGCCGATCACCGACGTACGGGGCACGGCGACCATGGTGATCGAGTCGGAGATCGACAAGGGTGACTATTTCCCGATCGAACTGCCCTATGGCGAGTTCGTCGTTTTCGACTCGGCGCTGATGCACGGCAATGTCGTCAACGAGGAAGGCTACACCCGTTTCAGCATCGACATGCGGGTGATCCCGCAGCGCATATACAACGATGCGGCTGGCAGCTTCAGCGCCACGGCAGGCAAGGAATTCGTCGTCGGTAGTTACTACGACCGGTTCGACTGAGCCGGTCAGCGCGGCGGCCCGGCAAGAACCGTCAGCGCATAGTGTCCGCGTAAGGTCCGGGTCCGCTTCAGGGCGAATGTCTCCAGCCCGACCTGATCCAGCAGGCGCATCAGGCTCGCCGGCGAGAACATCCAGTAGTGACAGGCATTGAAAATGTCGTCATCCGCGGGTTTGCGGGCGAAGGCCAGGGCATCGGGGACCTCGATATAGATCAGGCCACCGGGCTCCAGGTCGGCCTTGGCGCGTAACAGGGCATCCGTAGGGTTGGCCAGGTGTTCCAGCGCAAACACCATCGAAATCAGATGAAACCGGTGCGGGAACAGGCCGGCCGCGAACGGTGCCGCGACATACGGTATGCCGTGCTCGCGCTCGATGAACCTGCCGTCTTCGCTGGGGTCGATGATGCTCGCCTGCCAGTCGCGGTCGTTGAACTGGAACAGGTAGGCGAACACGCCGGTCGCGCCGCCGACGTCCAGCAAACGGAAGGGGGCCTGCGACCAGCCCAGCAGACCGGCGGCCCTCAGACTGGCGATCTCCTGTTTGATCCAGCCGATCCGCATCCAGCTCTCCGACTCGTTCGGCGGCAGGTCGACGATGCGGTTGAATGTCTCGACGATGGAGCGTTGCCGCCAGGCCGCGTCCGTATCGCGGTAGGCGGTGGCATAGATCTCCGTCAAACGCGACGGATCGTAGCTGTACTGCGCATAGTGGAAGCGGCAGTCCGTGCATTCGACCCATTGACGGCGGTGGCCGTCGGTCGGCACGCCAACCGCGGTTTCGTAAGCGTCGGGCGTTTCATATCGAAAGACGGTCGACGACGTGCCCGAGCCGCAGATCAGGCAGGTCGCCGGTACCAGCGCCGTGCCGCGCGTCGATTCCTTCGGCTTTCGTGCAGCGTTCATTTCAGCCGATCTCAACTGTGCCATCGCTCTTGATCTCGATGCGCTGTGGCCGCCCGCCATCAACGTGCTGCCGCCATGCGGCCTCAAGCGCGGTCTCAAGGTGCCTCTGATACTGACCGTGATCGAACAAGGGGCTGCGGCACCGGTTGGCCAGCAGCTTCCGGCGCAGCACTTGCCTCGCCTCGTTATCACTCGCAAGTTCGATCGCACTTCGTTCGTAACTCTTGAGGTCTGACGAGATCAGTTCCGGCGCGCCGCCGGCGGTCGCCAGGGTCGCACCCAATCGTGCGGCGGGCGTGTCGCCAAGAACCGTAAGCACCGGAAGCCCGGCCCACAGCGCATCGACCGTCGTGACACCGCCGCCATGTCGCAGGTTGTCGAGTGCCAAGTCAGCCAGCTGCAGGCGGGCGAGGTGGGTCTCGTGTTCGACGATCGACGAGAAGATCAGGCGGTCGGGATCGACGCCACGACTGGCAGCTTCTCGCCTCAGGTTGTCCTGCGTATCGGCCAACCAGGCGCCGAACCACATCACGCTACCCGGCGTTTGCCGCAGAATGCGCATCCAGGCCGAAAACGCGATTGGTTCGAACTTGCAGGGATGATTGAAGTTGCAGAAGACGATGGCGTCCTCTGGCAGGTTCTGGTCGGCCCGGCTGACTGCCGGTAACTCGGTCGGCAGGGTCCGCGTCGGCATGAAGGTGTTGGGCAGATAGATCAGTTTTTCGGGGCCCATCGCTTCCCATTCCGGCGGGATGTATGTCCTGTCGGTGATCAGATAGTCGATGTAATCGGCGCCGGTGGTGACCGAATAGCCGTATCCGTGGATCTGCACGGGCGCAGGGCGGAACGAACTCACCGGCATGCAGTTGATCGCCGTCAGGCCCGTGACGTCGATCAGGACGTCGATCTCGTCAGCATGAATGATCTTGGCGGCTTCGTGGGGGGCTGCCTGCGGGATGTCGCGGAACGTGTCGAAGGCGGCACGATACTCTTTGCTAAAGGTCGAACCGCGGCATTGCGTCACTGAGTAGCCAAAGACCTCAAAACGGTCGCGGTCGTGTCGTTCGACAATAGGTTTCAGCACCAGCGGCAGGCTGTGAAACCAGGTATAGGCAAGGGCGTAGCCCAGCCTGATCTTCCGCCTCGAGTGTCTCGCATAGTGGAATTTGCCGTCTTCGACACCGAGCTGTGCTTTGGACTTTATCGTCGTTGCCGCCTTCTTCGCCGCCCGCGCGGTGAAGGCGTAGCTGACGGGTAGGGCCTGCAGGTTGAACACATCGATGTCCAGGGCCTGGTCGTCGGACTTGATCGTCCGGTCGATCAGGTCGATTTGTCGCGATACGACGCCGTCGTAGTCTGACCAGTCACAACTCGACAATGTCAGGTCGAGCAGTCTGGCGTTTGCCGTGGGCTCATCCGGATCGATGCGCAGCAATTGTCGGTAGGCCTCGGTCGCGGCATTCGTCTGCTTCCATGACTCCAGCAGTTGGGCGAACCCCAATGTGCTTTTCTTGTGGTCAGTGGAAGATTTCAGCTTGTCCGTTGCCAAATCGATGGCCCCCTGCCGGTCCCCGAGTGACCAAAGACAGGACGCAATGACGACAAGGGGCAGGTTGTTGTCGATACCCAACTGCACCGCCTGCATTGCGGCATCGATGGCCTCGTCGTACCGCTTATCCTGCGACAGCAGGTTTGCGAGATCGAGCCAACCACGAGCAAATCTGGGCGATTCCTCGAGCAATTGGCGGAGCAGCATCTCGGCGGGCGCGAAACTGCCCAACTGGAAATGCACCAGGGCCAGATCATGCCGGACCGCGGTCGACTGCGGATGGCGGTCCAGCAGGGTAGCCAAAATGTCGCGCGCCTTGCCGAGTTGACCAAGCGTCGCATAGCACCGCGCCAGGCTTTGCGTAATCTCGATCATCGACGGGGCCAGGGCAGCAGCCCGTCTCAGGCATTTGAGCGCCTCACGCGGCTCGTTCGCCGCCAATAGCCGGCCGGCGTAGCAGTGCCATGCCAGGGCTTCGTTCGGCGCGTCTTCGGTGACGGTGCGCGCAAGTTCCAGCGCCTCCTCGTTGCGGTTCAGTTCTCCAAGGCTGTTGGCCAGTGCGATGGTGAACCGCGGATGCGGATTCCGAGTGGCGCCACGCTGGAACAACTCGATTGCCGCGTCAAAGTCCCGCCGCTCGTGTTTGATGATCCCCAACGCGTAAAGGCTCTCGACATCGTCGGGCTGCGTTGCGAGGACACGCGTATAGTGAGCTTCGGCTTCGACCAGCCGGTTCGCCTGCATATGTCCGCCGGCAAGCAGGCGCTGTACGCGGAGATCGTCCGGCGCGATGTCTTGCGCCTGCTGCCAGAACATCATTGCCCGCGGCAGGTCGCCCTGGCTGTCGCAGGTGCTGCCGGCATGCAGGTAGGCAGGCAGATGGTCGGGGTGAGCGGCAATAACATGCTCGAAACGTTCGAACGCCGCATCGAAGCGGCCAAGGCTGTAGAGCACGATGCCGAGGTTGACCTGAACTTCCGGGATCTGCGGACAGGCTGCGGCGACCTGCTCGTAAAGCGGCAAGGCGTCTATGGCATTTCCCGTCGACGCCAGCGCGTTGGCGCGCGTCCAGACCTCATCCAGCCGCGCGGCGGCGGCCGTTTCGTCGTCATCGACGGCTTGTTGCTCGGACTTTTGCATTAGAAACGACTATTTGGCCGTATGGTTAACAATCGGTTGTCGGAGCGGCGCGAAACAGCCGGTTGTGCCCTGCCGGACCGGCGCTATATTCCCGGCCATGTTGGAGCAATTGTTGCAGCAGGGCGTCCCGCTTGACGGGGTTGAGCCGGGCGGCCGCGTGGTGGTGGCCATGTCGGGCGGTGTCGACTCGTCGGTCTGTGCCGCGCTATGCCAGCGCGCCGGCTACGACGTCGTTGGCATCACGCTGCAACTCTATGATCATGGCCAGGCGGTGCGCCGCCCCGGCGCCTGTTGTGCCGGCGTCGACATCTACGATGCCCGCCGGGTCGCCGAGACGATCGGCATGCCGCACTACGTGCTGAACTATGAGGACCGGTTCCGCGAGGCCGTAGTCGATGACTTTGTCGACAGCTATCTCAGTGGCGCGACACCGGTGCCGTGCATCCGCTGCAACGAGACCGTGAAGTTCCGCGACCTGCTGGACACTGCGCGCGATCTCGATGCCGCGGCGCTGGTGACCGGGCATTATGTACGGCGGATTGCCGGGCCGGATGGGCCGGAACTCCATCGTGCTGTCGATGACGGCCGCGACCAGAGCTATTTCCTGTTTTCAACCACGGCTGAACAGCTTGCCGCATTGCGGTTCCCACTCGGGGGGCTCACCGGCAAAGATGTAACCCGGGCGCTCGCATCGGCGCTGGCGCTGCCGGTCGCGGCGAAGCCGGACAGCCAGGACATCTGCTTCGTGCCGGACGGTCGTTACACCGACGTGATCGAACGGCTGCGCCCCGGCGCGGCGGAGCCGGGCGACATCGTCGATCGGGTCGGCAATGTGCTGGGCCGGCACGACGGCATCATCCATTTCACCGTCGGGCAGCGGCGCGGTCTGGGCCTTGGCCAGTCGGAACCGCTCTACGTTCTCCGGCTCGATCCCGACACCCGGCAGGTCGTCGTCGGTCCGCGCGCCGCCCTGGCCCGCCGCCGCATCGCCATCGGCCAGGTCAACTGGCTCGGTCCCCGTCCGGGGCATGACGGCCTGCGCGTTGCGGCGCGCATCCGTTCGACCCGTCCGCCGATGCCGGCGACCGTGTTCGAAGATGGAGATGCCGGCTTTTGCGTCGATCTCGACGCCGCAGAGGAGGGCGTGTCGCCGGGGCAGGCGTGTGTGATCTACGACGGTTCCCGGGTTCTGGGCGGTGGCTGGATCGAGCGCCAGCGGGACATGACGGTGGATGAGGTGGAGGCGGCTATCCCAGAAGCTGCTGAAGCCCGCGCAAATGCTTGACTTGGATCGGCCCAAAGCCATATATGGGCCGCCGGCGGCGGGGTAGCTCAGTTGGTTAGAGCAGCGGAATCATAATCCGCGTGTCGGGGGTTCAAGTCCCTCCCCCGCTACCAAAAATCCTTAATAAAATCATGGCCTTGATGTTGCTTCGCGTGATCGCGCGAGTGATGTCTTCGGTTTTGCCGCTGAGCTTGGCGGTCTGTTTACATGGTTCAGGCCGGTTAGGAGCGCTGCACCTGCCCCGATCCGGGATAAGTCGTCTATTGTTCGGCTTGCGCCGGATATTGGCGCGCAGTTGCAGGGCATTGAATGGGAGGATGCATGACCGATACGGCCATCGTCGCAGCGCATTACCAGAATGAGAACTGCCATCCCGATGGCAAGATCAAGGTCGGCATCGGGCCGGACAGTAGCTGGCGGCAGGAGCGGCTGGCGAATGCCCGGCGCCTGTTCGACGGCGCCCGTGCCGCCGGTGTGCCGATCGTCCATGTGCGTCTCGCCGTACCGCCCGACTACCGCGGCGTCATCGCCAACACGCCGCTGATACGGCAATGGATCGAACTGGGCGCCTGGCGCGAAGGCACCTGGGGGGTCGAGTTCATCGACGATCTGGCGCCGGCTGCGGACGAACATGTGGTAACGCACACGCGGAACAACTGCTTCTACAATTCGACGCTCGACGAGGTGCTGTTTTCGCTGCGCACGCGCAAGCTCATCTGCTGCGGCGTGTCGACCGCCTATGCCGTCGAAGGCACGGTGCGCCATGCCACCGATATCGGCTATGAGGTCACGGTGGCGGCCGATGCCTGTTCGACCGCGACGCAGGCACAGCATGACGCCGCCTTGTCGGCGATGGGGCTGATTGCCGAGGTGAAGTCAGTTTCCGAGATCATCGACACGTTCTAACCATATCTCGGCTGTCACAGATGGGCGTCTATCCGTCGCCCCGCCGCGATCGATGGAGACCCGGCGACCATGCGCCTGATCTTTTAGGAATCTTCGGCGCGTCGGCATCGGGAAGCCACGACAAGTTGATAGCTGCCGCCGCGAAAAAACGATTGAATAGAACTTGACCGGATACGCGGCATGTCGCTTGCGAACGGTGGAAAGCGGGAGCGGGTGAATGACGCGGCAGACGGTTGATGTCGACAAGCCCTGGCACCGGAGCATTCCGTTTGCCCAGGGCGTGAAGGTGCGCGGCAACATGCTGTTCACGGCGGGCATTACGGCGCGCGATCCGGAGGGTAACCTTCTCGGCATGGGCGATATCCGGCGGCAGATGGAAGTGTGCTTCGAAAATCTCGGCGATGTTCTCAAGGCAGCTGGCGCGTCGTTCGAGGACATCGTCAAGATCGTGATGTACACGACCGATATCGATGCTTTCAACGAACATGCCGAGGTCTGGCGGCAGTATTTTGTCGCGCGCCCGGCCAGTACCCTGGTCGAGGTGAGCCGGCTGGCGGTGCCGGAAATGTCCGTCGAAATCGAGGCGGTGGTGCATCTCGGCGACTAACCAGAAGAGGCTTGATGATGGAGCGCGATCTTACGGATTTCATGGCCGACACGGCCCGCGGCATCACCGATGCCTGCACCTCGTGCGGTGCCTGCGTCGACATCTGCCCGGTGGTGCCGCATGCCGGCCTTGCCGATGTGCCGAACGAAACGATTGTCGGCGGCGTGCTGGATGTCCTGCGCCAGGGCGGTGAACTGACCGGTCACGCGGCCGCCTGGGCACATCAGTGCGATGGCTGTGGGCTGTGCATTCCGGCCTGTCCGGAAGGCATCAATCCGCGGACGATGTTGATGCTGGCCAACAGCGTGACAGCCGAAACCCATACCGATACGCCGCAGCTGTTTCGCAAGATGGCGCGTGCCATTCGCCTGATGGCGGCGATGCAACTCGACACCGGCGATATGACCAAGCTGCTGCAGCCGCCGCGGCCGCGTGACGTCCCCGTGGTCTTCTATGTCGGCTGCAATGCCGTGCGCACGCCGCACCTGTTGTTCAACGCCATGTATGTGCTCGATGCCATTGATGTCGACTACGAAGTTGTGGGCGGTCCCGCGGCCTGCTGTGGCATCATCCACACGAAGTGGGAAGGCGAGGCCAAGACCGGCGCGCGGGTGACGGACGGCACCTTGTCCCGCTTCGGCGACTTTACGCCCGAACGGGTGTTGAGCTGGTGTCCGTCCTGTCAGCTGCACATCGGCGAAACGCTGAACGGGTATCAGCAGACCGACTTTGCCTTCGAGCACGTCACCAAGTTCATGATCGACAACGAGAGTAAGCTCCAGTCGCTCTATAGGCAGCCGGTTCCGATGCGCGTGTTGCTGCATGCGCATGACGGGATGGCCGATCTCGGCGAGAACGTAGCGCAATTGCTGAAGGCCGTGCCCGGGCTTGAAATCGCCGACATTGCCTGGGAGTCCGGCTACACCTGCGGCGGGTCGGGTGCCGACCGGTCGCCGGGCCTGAAGGCCGAACGCCGTGCGGCGACGCTTGCGCGTGCGGCGCAGCCCGACGTCGATGCGTTGGTTTCGCTCTATCACGGTTGCCATGGCCAGCTTGCCGCCTCGGCCGAGCAGGGCGGCAAGCCGGTGGTGAACTTCACCGACATCCTGGTTCGTGCGTTGGGCGGTGAGCCGCGGCGCGATGCCTTCGAAGGCTGGCGCATGGCCGGCGACTGGCGGGCGCTTGTCAGCGAAACCCTGCCGACACTGCGGGGCAACGGCATGGACCTCGATGCACAATGGCTTGAAGACGTGTTGCCCGACGTGTTTGCCGGGAAAGAGTTCGTCGGCGGCCTTGAGGCACTGGCGTCGCGTCGCTGACGCGGGGCCAACGAGGACGGCATGGCGGACGTCGACCTTCTTCTGACGCACGGTTGCGTCGCCACGATGGCGGCTGCGGATGATTTCGGCTGCATCGCCGACGGCGACATTGCCATCAAGGACGGCCGTATTGCCTGGGTCGGGCCGCATGGTGCGTTACCGGCGCAGGACGCGGCGGCTGTCCGTGACCTCCGTGGCCGGCTGGTGACGCCCGGTCTGGTCGACCCGCATACCCACATCGTCTATGGCGAAGAGGGACTGGTCGATTTTGAAGTGCTGTCTCAGGGCGGTGGACGGCCCGAGTTGGAAGGCCGTGGCGGCGGCGTTTCCGGTCTGGTGGCGCGGACGCGGCAGTTGTCCGAAGACGCACTTTACGCCGCCAGCCGGGCACGCATGTCGCGGCTGATCAGCAACGGCGTGACGGTGGTCGAAAGCAAGTCCGGCTCCGGCCTTGATTTCGAAACCGAAATGGCGGCGATGCGGGTGTCGCGCGCCCTTGGCCGCGATCTTCCTGTGACCGTGGTGTCGACGTTTCTGGGCGCGCACGGGCTGCCGCCGGAATATCGCGACCGCCGCGACGACTTTGTCGATTTCCTGTGCGAGACGGTGCTGCCGGCGGCGGTCAGCGATGGCATTGTCGATCAGGTCGATGGTTTTTGCGATGCCGTCGGCTTCGACCATGCGCAGATCGGCCGGCTGTTCGACTGCGCCCGGTCTTTCGATTTGCCGGTGAAACTGCATGCCGACCAGTACACAGACTTCGGCGCCGCGGCGCTGGTAGCGAAGTACGGCGGCCTGTCGGCGGACCACTGCGAATACGCCTCGGAATCGACGGTGCAGGCGATGGCGGCGGCCGGCACCGTGGCGACGTTGCTGCCCGGCGCGAACTGGACGTTGCATGAAACGCAGATACCGCCTGTGGCGTCGTTTCGCGCGCACGGCGTGCCGATGGCGCTGGCCACTAACTGCAACCCGGTCAGCTCGCCGACCACGTCGCCGGCCGCGGTCATGCACATGGCCTGCTACATGTTCGGTCTGACGCCGCTGGAGGCGTTGCGCGGCTTCACCGTGAATTCCGCCCGGGCGCTGGGGATGTCCGATACGGCCGGGGTGATTGCCGTCGACCGCTGTGCCGACCTCGCCGTCTGGGACACCGACGATCCGCGGGGCATCTCCTATCCGATTGGCGGCGCGCCATGCCTGGCGGTCTACAAGGCCGGTGTGCTTGTGCATGACGTCGCGCCGCCTGATTTCGGGCCCGCGCCATGAGTGCTGAACATCGTGCAAAACTGCTGTCCTGGCTGGACGACGAACGCGACCGGCAACTGTCGTTCCTGCAGGCGTTCACGCGGATCGATACCTGCAACCCGCCGGGGGACACGCGTGAGGCGGCGGATCTGGTGCGGGCGTTTCTGGCAGAAGAGGGCATTCCCTGCCGCGACGAGACGCCGGTCGTCGAGATGCCAAACCTGATCAGCAGTTTTGACGCCACCGGACCCGGTCATCACCTGGTTCTGAACGGGCATCTCGATGTCTTCCCGATTGGCGACCGTGACGCCTGGGCCCATGATCCACTGTCCGGTGACGTGATCGATGGCCGTGTCTATGGGCGTGGCACGGTGGATATGAAGTGCGGCACCAGTGCGCTGATTTTCGTCCATGCCTATCTGCACCGCCTGCGCGGCTGCCTGCCAGGGAAAGTCACGCTGACGGTGGTATCGGACGAGGAGACCGGTGGCCGCTGGGGCGCCGACTGGTTGACGCAGCAGTGTGGCGACGAGGTGCTCGGCGACTGTGTTCTGAATTCCGAGCCAAGCGGGCTCGAAACGATCCGCTTCGGTGAGAAGTCCATACTCTGGGTTCGTTTCGACGTGTCCGTGCCCGGCGGCCACAGCGCCTATCCTCATACCAGCCCCAGCGCCACCAAGATTGCCGCGCGGCTGATTGGCGATCTGGTGACAATCGAGGACCTGCAACCGGACGAACCGTCGGCGGTGCGCGAGACGATGGACAGGCCGGCGGTGCAGGCGGCGATCGATCAGGCGCTGGGTGCGGGAGCGGCCCGGGTGGCACGTCGCGTGTCGGTGAACATCGGCACGATTGCCGGCGGCGTGAAGATCAACATGCTGCCGGACAGCTGCACCCTGAATGTCGATTTTCGCCTGCCGGTCGGTATCGAACGGGCGCGGGTGCTGTCGGAAATCGCCCGTATCGTCGCCAACTATCCCAATGTGTCTTTCACCGAGCTGCTGGCCGGTGGCCCGGAAGCGAACTGGTCCGACCCCGGGCATGAAATGATGACGCATTTGCGCCGTGCGGCTGGTGAAGCCGTTGGCGCCGAACCGCAGCCGATTATCAGCCTCGGCGGTACCGATACCCGATTCTGGCGGACCTGCGGCGTACCGTCGTTCGTCTATGGCTGCTCGCCGGCAGGAATGGGGGCGACGGATGAAAGCGTCAGCGTGCGCGAGTTCCATTGCGTCATGCGGGCGCACGCGCTGGCCGCGTTCGACTATTTGACCGGGTTCGAGTGACGCAGTTAACGGTCCCTTCCAAATGCGTCTACCACGTCGCGTTCTCACTCTCGCCCGGCGTCAAGGGCCCTGCAACGTTGATACATCAGGACGGGCATGTTGAAGTGCGCGGACCTCACATCGTGCTGCGGCGAACGGCGCGGTGATCCGCATTGGCTGAGATTTCGAAGGAACCCGGTATGACCAGTTCGTTTTCCGAACAGAGCTTTGCCTTTCTGATGTATCCGGGCTTCGAGGAGCTTGACCTGATCGGGCCATGGGAAATGGCGACCATGTGGTCGGCCTATGCCGACGGCCCGGCCTGTTTCACGCTGAGCCAGACCGGCGAGCCGATCACCTGCGCCAAGGGCCTGAAGGTGACGCCGGATTACTCGTTCGCGACAGCGCCTGACTTTGACTACCTGATGGTGCCCGGTGGGTTCGCGGCGCTGGAGGAGATGAAAAACCAGGCGATGAACGACTTCCTGGCCGACGCCGCGTCGCGCGCCGAGAGCGTCCTGTCGGTCTGTACCGGATCACTGATGCTTTATGCTGCCGGCCTGCTGAAGGGCAAGAAGGCGACGACGCACTGGAAAATGCTGCCTGAGATGAAAACCTTCGACGGCGTTGAGGTGGTCGAACAGCGCTATGTCCATGACGGTGCGATCTGGACGTCGGCCGGCGTATCCGCCGGGATCGATATGACGCTTGCTTTCGTTGCCGACATGGCCGGCGAGGCAGCGGCTAGCATCGTGCAGCACAATGCCGAGTATTACCCCGACCCGGTCCGCTACGGTGGGGAGGCGGCTGCCGACACCAGCCCGGCCTATGTCCGGGCCCTGGTAGCCGCGGAGTAGATCTTTATGAGCCGGCTAACACGCGATGACCTGAGGGGCAAGGCGCAGACCGTGCGCGGCGTGGTCGATCCCGGCGGCCTGGGCCGCACCCTGATGCATGAACACCTGATCTGGGACATTCGCCCGCCGGCGCTGGCTGCGGCGGAAGATCAGGGACCGGAGATCACGCGCTGCAATTGCTGGCAGATCAACTACGGGCGCGTGAAGGTGCCGCGTAACTTCATTTCGCAGTCGATTGAACTGGCGACGGCAGAAGTCGGCGATATGGTCGCAGCCGGCGGCGAAACCGTGGTCGAGCTGAGCTCCGGCGGGCTGCGCCCCGATCCCGAAGGTCTGGCGCAGGTCTCCGAGAGCACGGGCGCACATATCGTCATGGGCTGCGGCCATTATGTCGATGAGTATCAGGACGATGCGAACCGCGACCGGACGGTCGATGATTTTGCCGCTGAAATGATCGACCAGGTCCAGGTCGGCGCCTGGGGAACGGATGTGCGCGCTGGCATGATCGGCGAAATCGGCTGCCAGTCACCCTGGACCGATCTGGAAAAGCGGGTGATGCAGGGAGCGTTGATCGCGCAGGCGGAAACCGGAGCAGCCCTGAACGTCCACCCGGGGCGCGACGCCGAACAGCCGCAGGAAGTGATGGACTTCATCGCCGAGCACAGCGGCGATGCCGGTCGCACCGTGATCAGTCATATCGACCGCACGATCTTCGATCATGATCGACTGTTCCGGCTGGCCGATACCGGCTGCGTCATCGAGTTCGATCTGTTCGGGCAGGAAAGCAGCTACTACCCCTGGAATCCGGCGATCGACATGCCGAACGATGCGATCCGGCTGCGGCTGATGCGCGCCCTAATCGAGCGCGGTCATCTCGATCAGATCGCGATCAGCCACGACATCTGTTACGTCACGCGCTTGCGGCGCTACGGCGGGCATGGCTACGGCCACATCTTCGAGAATACGGTGCCGTTGATGCGTGAGCGTGACTTCACCGAGGACGAGATCGACGCCATTCTGGTCGAAACCCCGAAGCGGCTACTGACCATTGTCTGAATGGCGTATCGCGTTGCCAGTTGGCACGCGCTTTGTCGCCTCGTCTTCGTGAAAGGACCCGCACCATGACGGTCGACCCGGCGATCTTGTCCGCCCTGTTGTCGCAGGTCGAGCAGCAGCAGGCATTTCTGGCTGAGCTGGTTCGCATGCCATCTGACAATCCGCCGGGCGATTGCGCGCGGCATGCCGAAGTCACCAAGGATCTGATCGAACGCGAAGGTTTCGACGTCACCGCGCATCCGGTGCCCGCAGACCTGTGTCGCGCGCACGGCATGGTTAGTGCGACGAACCTTGTCTTGCGCCGCCACTACGGCAACGGCCCGACCATAGCGCTCAACGCGCACGGTGATGTCGTACCGCCGGGAGAGGGCTGGACCGCCGACCCCTATGGCGCTGCGGTGCGCGATGGCGTCATGTATGGCCGTGGCGTGGCGGTATCGAAATCGGACATAGCGACCTACCTCTTTGCCCTGAAGGCACTGGACACGATTGCCGACCGGCTGACCGGCACCGTCGAGATACATGTCACCTACGACGAAGAGACCGGCGGTGCCATTGGCCCGAAGTGGTTGCTGGATGAAGCGATCACCGCGCCGGACCTCGCCATTAGCGCCGGCTTCTCTTATGCCGTGGTGACGGCGCATAACGGTTGCCTGCATTTGGAGGTCGAACTCCGCGGCAGGTCCGCCCATGCAGCGGATCCGTCGTCGGGTGCAGATGCACTGGAGGCGGCGAGTTCTGTCCTTTCGGAGCTCTACGCGCACCGCCGCACGCTGGCCGGCAAGGTCTCGGCCATTGCCGGCATCGGTGCGCCGAACCTTGTCGTCGGCCTGATCAACGGCGGCATCAACACCAATGTGGTGCCGGACAAGGTGGTGCTGCGGCTCGACCGGCGGATCATCCCGGAGGAAGACGCGGGCGACGTCGAAGCGGGTTTGCGCTGGATCATTACAGAAGCAGCCGCGTCTGTTCCCGGCGTGGCCGTTGACGTGCGGCAGGTCATGCTGGCCCGACCTCTGACGCCGCTGCCGGGGAGTGAGCGGTTGATCGACCTGTTGCAGCGGCATGCGCAGGATGTCCTGGGCGTCCCGGTGACCACGTCCGGCGTCCCGCTTTACACGGATGCGCGTCACTATGCCGAACGCGGCATCCCGACCGTCCTGTATGGCGCAGGCCCACGCAGCTTTTTGGAGGCGAATGCACACCGCGCCGATGAGAAGCTGCTGCTCGAAGACCTGACGGCCGCGACCAGGGTGATGGCGGCCACGCTCGCGGACCTGCTGCAGCCGGCCTGAGCTGCGAGGCTAGCTGTTGGCGAGGTCGAGCAGGGCTGCCGTCAGCAGCCGGGTGCCGGCGGCAAGATCGCCGGGTTTTGCATTCTCCGACGGATTGTGACTGATCCCGCCCTCGCACGGCACGAACACCATGGCAGTCGGGCAGTGCGCCGCGACAAAGACCGCATCGTGGAAAGCCCCCGACGGCAGCGAGCAGTGCGGCAATCCAAGCGCCGTCGCATAGGCCTCCAGGCGCATCAGCAAGGCCGAGTCAAAAGCGCAGGGTGGTCGGGTGAACGTCTCCTTCACCTCGACCCTGCAGGGTGCCGCGCTGGCTTCGACGGCTTCGGCGATCCGATCGCCCCGACGGGTCAGTTCCGCATGGTCGGGGTGGCGGAAGTCGATACTGAATACCACCCGTTCCGGCACCGTATTGGGAGAGTTCGGCGTCACGTCGAGCCGTCCGACGGTGAAGCGGACTGTGTCGCTCGGGTCGTCCATTAACGCCTGAAGTGCCGACACAGCGTTGACGGCGGCGCGCAGGGCGTCGCGCCGGTCGCGCAACGGCGTCGTCCCGGCATGGGCTGAGTTGCCGCTAACCGTGACCTCGAACCAGCGCGATCCCTGGACGCTGTCGACAATGCCGACAGGGAGACCGAGTCTCTCCAGTACCGGCCCCTGTTCGATATGGGCTTCGACATAGGCATGCAGCGGCACGCCGAACGACTGTCGTGGCAGGTCCGGGGTGGCGGCCAATGTTACCTGCAATGCGTCGGACAGCCGGACGCCATCGCTGTCGGTTACATCGAGGCAGTCTTCCAGCTGCATGGCGCCGGTGAAAACGGCTGATCCCATGGCGCCGGGCGAGAACCGGCCGCCTTCCTCGTTGCTCCAGGCAACGACGTCGACCGACCTGTTATGCCGCGCGCCCGTTTCCTTGATGGCCTGCAGCGCTTCCAGACCCGCAATGACGCCATAAATGCCGTCGAACCGGCCGCCAAGCGGTTGGCTGTCCATGTGCGAGCCGGTAACGACCGGTGGCAGTTCGTCATTGGCGCCGGGCAACCGCAGCCAAAGGTTGCCGATGTCGTCGACCCGTACTGACAGCGATATCTCGTCGGCCCACTCCAGTAATCGTGCCCGAGCTTCGATGTCTTCCGCCGAGAAGGCGGCGCGGTTGACTCCGTTGTTGGGGATGTGCCCGAAACGCGCCATCTCCATCAGACGTTGCCACTGTCGCTTTTCGTTTACCTGGCCGGCAGCAGCCGCGGCCTGCGCCGACAAAACGGTGGGATCAGTCATCGGTTACGCATCCCGGCAATTCACACCGGGCGAACATGCGGCATCGCCGCATCGGCGTCGAGCGACTTTGTGTGACGTCGCACGACACTGCTCAAGCATTGGGCAATTGACGGCGATTGCTCAATCGCTGGGCTGCAAAGCGTCCCATCAACGTCGTTTCTGCCTCGTATCTGCGCGCCTCCGTGTTGGCACACTTGCTGCAAATACCCGAGCCGTCGGATGAGCCCATCCGTCGAACAACAAAGCTGTGCAGGTCAACGGCACGGCGCTGAAGGCCGCGCCCGTCGCGGGGATGCAGTTGGTGGATACTCTCGGTGCGGATATTGAACTGGTTGCGGTGACCAAGCAGTTCGGCGCGACGATGGCGGTCGATGCGATCGATGTCCGGATTCCGGCCGGAACCTACTGCTGTCTCCTCGGGCCCTCGGGCTGCGGCAAGACGACGACGCTGCGGATGATCGCCGGTCATGAGCAGGCGACGTCCGGCGATATCCTGATCGGAAAGCAGAACGTGACCGGTCTGCCGCCGACCCAGCGCGGCACGGCGATGATGTTCCAGAGTTATGCGCTGTTTCCGCATTTGAGCTGCGTCGACAACGTGGCCTTCAGCCTTCGGATGCGCGGCATCAGCAAGCGGGAACGCCGGGAAACGGCGCGCGAGTTCCTGCGCCTGGTACATATGGACGAGTATGGCGAGCGCATGCCATCGCAGCTCTCCGGCGGTCAGCAACAGCGTGTTGCCCTGGCGCGGGCTCTCGTCACCCGACCGAGTGTCCTGCTGCTCGACGAGCCGCTGTCGGCGCTGGACCCCTTTCTGCGCGTGCGAATGCGCGAAGAGCTGAAACGACTTCAGGCAGAACTCGGCATCAGTTTCGTTCACGTCACCCATAGCCAGGAAGAGGCCATGGCACTGGCCGATCTGGTGGTTGTGATGAACGAGGGCCGGATTGAACAGGCCGCGGCGGCTCGTGAGGTGTTCGAGCGTCCGACGACGACATTCGTTGCCAGCTTCATGGGCGACCACAACGTGTTTCGCGGTGCGGTCACGGGCATCGACGTCGGGTACGCCACGGTGTCGACCGATCGGGTCAGCTTCGCGATGCCGGCTGCCGGGCGGAACGTTGGAGATGTGGCGGCGGTGGCTATTCGCTCCGACCGGATCGCGCTGTCGCGGGCCGACGCACGGCTGAAAGCGGTCGGCGAACATGACGACGGTGTCAGCGGCGCCGTCTCCGGCGTCGCCGGCACGGTGGCGTCAATCGAATACCTCGGGCTCTGGGTGAAAGTCCGCATCGAGATTGACGGCGGGAACGACCTCACCGTCGCGCTGCCTGACCGGCAGTTCTTCGATGCACCGATGGACGTTGGTGAGCAGGTCTCTGCGGCATGGGATGTCGACGACCTGCACGTTCTTGAAACCTGACGCAGTCGACAGGCAAGCAGTTCAACACTGGAGGCGAAGACATGACGAAGAAGACAAACGGAACAGGCCGCACCGGCAAGGCGGCAAAAGCGAGGATCGGGCGCCGCACGGTTCTCCGCGGTGCGGCGGCAGTGGCAGGCACGGCGCTGGGCACTGGCGTCATCCGGGGCTTCCCGGCCGTTCACGCGGCCGACCCCGTGACCCTGCGCATCGCCGGCACCGGCGTGAACCAGTTCAAACAGCTGGCAGACAAAGCCAAGGAAGATCTGGGCTTTACCATTCAGTACACCTCGCTGACCTCCGACGACGTGGTCAAACGAGCCGTCACCCAGCCGACATCCTTCGACATGCTGGATTCCGAATACTGGATGCTGAAGAAGATCGTCCCGTCCGGCCAGTTGCGCGGCATGGATGTCACGAAGATCAAGAACTACGACAAGATCGTGCCGATCTTCACCAAGGGCGAGCTGCCGGATGGCACCAAGGTATCGCGACAGGGCATTTCGCCGATCAAAGTCAGCTACCTGACCGACGAAAAGTCGAAGGACTTTGCCGGTGACCCGACGCAGTGGATGACGCTGATCCCGACGGTCTACAACGCCGACACGCTCGGCATCCGGCCGGACCTGATCAATCGGCCGATCGGTTCGTGGGCCGAGCTCCTCAATCCGGAATTCAAGGGCAAGGCATCGATCCTCAATATCCCGTCGATCGGCATCATGGACGCGGCAATGGTGTGCGAATCCATCGGCGAGGTGTCATACGGCGACAAGGGCAATATGACCCGCGAAGAGATCGACAAGACCATGGCTGTGTTGACCGAAGCCAAGAGAGCCGGCCAGTTCCGCGCCTTCTGGAAAGAGTTCAACGAGAGCGTCAACCTGATGGCGTCGGGCGAAGTGGTGATTCAGTCGATGTGGTCGCCGGCGGTGACCAAGGTGCGGTCGATGGGCGTTCCCTGCGTTTATCAGCCGCTCAAGGAGGGCTACCGCGCTTGGGCCGGCGGCCTCGGCATTCCCGCGCACCTCGATGGCAAGACGCTGGACGCCGCGTACGAGTTTATCAACTGGTACTTGTCCGGTTGGGTCGGCGCGTTTCTCAACCGTCAGGGCTACTACACCGCTGTGCTCGAGACGGCGCGGGACAACATGTCGGCGGACGAATGGGACTTCTGGATGGAAGGCAAGCCGGCCAAGGCGGACATCCTGAGCCCGACCGGCGACAAGATCGAAAGTGCCGGCACGGTGCGCGATGGCGGTTCGTTCTGGGACCGCATGGGCAGCGTGACCGTCTGGAACACGGTGATGGATGAGGACCGTTACATGGTCCGCAAATGGAACGAGTTCATCGCCGCCTAGTCGGCGTTCGTTTGACCTTGGTGCCGGTGCGGGCGGTTGCCTGCGCCGGCACCAAGGTCTGCTTCGATCGGAAATTCAGCACACGGCAGTCATCGAGCCGCGCAAGGATTGAGCAACGTGAAGGTTGTGGGCGAAAAACTGGCGAACGGAGCGGCCTACCTCCAGGTAGCGCCGCTGGCGCTGGTGTTCGCGATCTTCTTTGTCCTGCCGATCGGGCTGGTCGTGGTCGTCAGCTTCTTCGACTACCAGACGTACGACATCCTCATCCCCGATTTCACGTTCCAGAACTACATCGACGTTTTCACCCAGTCCGTGACCTACCAGACCTACTGGATCACGGTGCGCTTCTGCCTCACGGTCTGGGCCATCACATTCGTCCTTGGCTTCACCATTGCCTACTTCCTGACGTTCCATGTGCGCACGCTCACCATGCAGATCGTGCTGTTCCTGCTGTGCACGATTCCTTTCTGGACGTCGATTGTGATCCGCATGATCTCTTGGATTCCGTTGCTCGGCCGCAACGGTGTCGTGAACTCGGCGCTGATCGACCTGGGTATCGTGCCGGAGCCGCTGGAATGGCTGCTCTACTCCGAATTCGCGGTGATCATCGGCTACGTACATCTCTACACGCTGTTCATGATCGTGCCGATCTTCAATTCGATGATGCGGATCGACAAGAGCCTGCTGGAGGCAGCCGAGGACGCTGGGGCGAGCGGCTGGCAGACGGTCTGGTTGGTGGTGTTGCCGTTGTGCAAGCCTGGTATCGCGATTGGCTCGATCTTCGTGATTGCCATGGTGATGGGCGACTTCGTCACCGTGAACGTGTTGGGCGGAGGCCAGATCGCATCGGTTGGCAAGGCGATCGCGACCGAGCTTTCCTACCTGCAGTTTCCGCCAGCCGCCGCTAACGCAATGGTGCTGCTTGGCGTCGTCGTCCTGCTGATCATGCTGCTGATGCGGTTTGCCGACGTCCGGCGGGAGCTCTAGCGCTATGCAGCGCGGCGCCAGACCCAAGAGCTTCTATGTGCTGACGGCGGTCTTCGTGCTGTTCGTGCTGTTTCTCTACGGGCCGATGTCGACGGTGATCCTGCTCGCATTCCAGGGGCCGGATGGCGGGCTGACGTTTCCGATGCATGATGTGTCGCTGCACTGGTTCCGCGACATTTTCCAGCCGCAGGCCATCGGGGACATCTGGGGCTCGTTCAGCCGATCTATCTCTCTTGGCCTGATCGTTATGGCCCTGACGGTCTTGATCGCTTTTCCGGCCGGTCTTGCCTTCCGCCGCCGGTTCCGCGGCAGCGGCGTCATATTCTATGTTGTGGTGGCCAGCCTCATCATGCCGTCCATCGTCGTCAGCCTCGGGATCGGCTCCATGTTCGAGCTGCTGGGCCTGCCGCGCGGTTGGTGGAGTTCGGCGCTTGGCGCGCATCTGACCTGGACCTTGCCGTTCGGCCTACTGATCATGTTCGCCGTCTTCAACCGGTTCAATCCGGCCTACGAGGAGGCGGCGCGCGACCTCGGTGCGAGCGGCTGGCAGACCATTCGGACGGTCGTGCTGCCGATCGTCGCGCCAAGCCTCGTTGGTGTCGCCCTGTTCGGCTTCACCTTGTCCTACGATGAAATTGCCAGGACGTCGCAGTCGGTCGGCGCCCTGAACACCCTGCCGCTCGAACTGCAGGCCATGCAGACCAACGTGACCACACCGGTAATCTATGCATTGGGGGCGTACACCACCGGCCTGTCACTGCTGGTCATCGCGATCAGCCTGACGTTGCTCACACTTTTGCGCCTGCGGCAGAGCCGGCATGGTTCGGATGCCGGCAAGGGCATGGTTTAATCGGGCCATGCGTATTCTGGTCGTCAATCCCAACACCACGGCGTCAATGACAACGAAGATCGGCGAGGCCGCACGTGCTGTTGCTCATGCGCAGACCGAGATCGTTGCGACCAACTCGGCGGACGGACCGGTCAGCATCGAAGGTCATTACGATGAAGCCTATTGTGTCCCCGGCCTGTTGCAGGAGGTGCAGCGCGGCGTTGCCGACGGTGCCGACGCGGTCGTCGTCGCCTGTTTCGACGACCCGGGTGTCGATGCTTGCCGCGAAATCGTCAAGGTTCCGGTGATCGGTATCTGTCACGCCGCCATGCAGGTCGCCGTCAACGTCGCACACAGCTTTTCCGTGGTCACCACGCTCGGCCGCTCCGTACCCATCGTCGAGGATCTGGCGCGCCGGTATGGCATGGCCGACCGTTGCCGCCGGGTGCGCGCGGCCGAGGTGCCGGTTTTGGCGCTTGAAGAGGACGGCGGTGCGGCGGCAACCGTGCGCGCCGAGGTCATGGCGGCCCTGGCAGAGGACCGGTGCGAAGCCGTGCTGCTCGGTTGTGCCGGCATGGCGGACCTGGCCGCCGAATTGACGGCAGAAACGGGTGTGCCGGTCATCGACGGGGTGGCAGCGGCAGTCAAGCTGGCGGAAGCATTGGTCGGCCTGGGCATGACCACAAGCAAGGTCGGGGCCTTTGCGGTGCCGCGGGTAAAGCCTTACGCTGGGCAGTTCGTCGCGGCAGCGCCGGGAGGAGAACTGGATGAGCGATAGCTATCCGCGCGACATGGTCGGATACGGCCGCACGCCGCCGGACCCGAAGTGGCCGGGCGGTGCGCGTCTCGCGGTGCAGTTCGTCATGAACTACGAGGAGGGCGGCGAGAACAACATCCTGCATGGTGACGCTGCCTCGGAAACCTTCCTATCGGAATCCATCGGCGCCGAGCCATTGGTGGGTCAGCGCAATATGAACATGGAGTCGGTCTACGAATACGGTTCGCGGGCCGGGTTCTGGCGTATCTGGCGGCTCTTTACCGAACACGGCCTGCCATTGACGGTTTACGCCGTCGGCATGGCGATGGAGCGTAATCACGAGGCCGCCGCCGCTATGGTCGAAGCCGGCTGGGAAGTTGCCAGCCACGGCTATCGCTGGATCGACTATCACGATGTCGACGAAGCCGTTGAGCGCGAGCATATCATCAAGGCTGTCGCGGCAATCGAAACGGCGACCGGCCGGCGGCCGGTGGGCTGGTACACCGGACGCATCAGTCCGAACACGCGGCGCCTCGTCATCGAACACGGCGGTTTCCTTTACGACTCCGACAGCTACGCCGACGACCTGCCCTACTGGACGCACGAGTTCGGGGCGCCGCATCTGATCATCCCCTATACCCTCGACACCAACGACATGCGCTTTGCGGTGGCGCAGGGATTCAACTCCGGCGATCAGTTCTTCGCCTACCTGCGCGATGCCTTCGACAGCCTTTACGCCGAAGGTGGCGATGCGCCGAAGATGATGTCAATCGGATTGCACTGCCGGCTGGTCGGCCGCCCGGGGCGGATCGCCGCGCTACGGCGTTTTCTGGATCACGTTCAAAGTCATGATGCCGTGTGGGTCTGTCGCCGCGAGGACATTGCGCGACACTGGCACGAACATCACGCACCGTAAGCCATAGGAGAGCAAGTCATGCGTTTGATTGGCGTCGATGTGGGCGGAACCTTCACCGATATTGTCTACACCGACACGGATGCCGGCCTCGTGCACATCCACAAAACGCCGACGACGCTGGACGACCCGTCCCGTGGCGTGATCGACGGTGCGCTGGAGCTTTGCCGTCGGCACGATGTCGACCCGGCCGGTATCGACCATCTCCTGCATGGCACGACCATCGCGACGAATGCGGTGCTGGAATATGACGGCGCCAAGGTCGGTATGGTGACGTCGGAAGGCTATCGCGATGTGGTGCACATCGGACGGCATCAACGGCCGGAACACTATTCGATCATGCAGGAGATTCCCTGGCAGGATCGTCCCCTGGTCCGTCGCCGCTTCCGCAAAACCGTTCCTGAACGGCTGACGCCGCCCACGGGCGAGGTCCTTGAACCGCTGGACGAAGAAGCTGTCCGCGCCGCTGCGCGCGAACTTAAGGCGGCTGGTGTCGAAGCGATTGCCGTTTGTTTCCTGTTTTCCTATCTCGACCCTGCGCATGAGGAGCGTGCCAGGGAAATCCTGCTGGAAGAGTACCCCGGATGCTTCGTCACCACCTCCGCCTCGGTGTCGCCGCAGTTCCGCGAGTTCGAGCGGTTCACCACCGCGTCGATGAACGCGTTCATCGGCCCAAAAGTGCGAAACTACGTTGCCCAGCTCGAAGCCAACATGGGAAGCAGCGGCATCGGCGCCGACCTTCACGTCATGGGCTCCAACGGAGGTGCGGCGACCGCCAACATGGTCGCGGAACGGCCGATCCTGACGCTGCTGTCCGGTCCGGCGGCCGGGGTCCTCGGCGGCGCCTGGAGCGGCGAACTGTCGGGCCTCAACAACCTGATCACCTTCGATGTCGGCGGCACGTCGGCCGACATCGGCATCGTTGTCGATGGCGAATTCGCCGAAGCAACGGCACGGGATACCTGGATCGGCGGCTACCCCGTCCTGGCGCCGATGATCGATATTCACACCATTGGCGCCGGCGGCGGTTCTATCGCGTTCGCCGATGCCGGTGGGGCCTTTCGAGTCGGTCCACGCAGCGCCGGCGCCCGGCCTGGGCCGGCAGCGTACGGTCATGGCGGCGACCGGCCGACCGTGACCGACGCGCACGTCGTGCTCGGCTATCTCGACCCGGCCAACTTCCTCGGCGGTGAAATGTCGCTCGACGTGGCCGCCGCGACAACTGTCATTCAGGGATTGGCGGACGATCTTGGTATGGATCTCTACGACACGGCTGCCGGCGTGTTGACGATCCTGAATGCCAACATGGCCAACGCCATTCGCTCGCGCACCGTGCAGAAGGGTCATGATCCGCGCGACTTTGCATTGGTGGCGTTCGGCGGTGCCGGGCCATTGCATGCTGTCGAGGTCGCCCGACTGCTGGATATCCCCCAGGTCATCGTCCCGGCGTTTCCCGGCATCACATCGGCCGTCGGTCTGCTGACGACCGATTTGAAGTATGACGCGATCAGGACCGAATTTCAGGTCGACGACGCGCTGGACTTGGAACGCCTGACCCAGGACTTCGGTGCGATGGAAGCGCAGCTGGGTGAGCAGTTGCAGGCCGACAAAGTTCCGCTCGACGCCGTTTCGTTCCGGCGCGCTGGCGATCTGCGCTACGTCGGCCAGGGGTACGAACTACGCATCGCCTTTCCGCCCGGCGACGTCACGGCAGCGTCGATGGCACAGGTGTTTGAAGCGTTCACGGAGGCACATCGCGCCGAGTATGGTCACGCTTTCGAGGATAGCCGGATCGAGATCGTCAATATTCGCGTGACGGGCATCGGCCGCATTCCAAAGATTGGCCCGCCTCCGGCGCCGGACGGCAGCGAGCGCGGCGAAGCGGCACAACGCGTCGGCAATTGCCGTTTCCGCGTCGGCGGTGAGATGGCAGCACTCGACACATCATTTGTCGCCCGTGACAGTTTGCCGGTCGGCAAGGAACTCCCGGGTCCGATGGTTATCCTGCAGACGGATACGACAACCGTGGTGCCGCCCGGAGCGACCGTTACAGCCGACACCCATGGCAATTTGTTGATCAAGGTTGGAGAAGAGGCATGAGCGTTATCGATACGACCACGACAGCGGCCAACGCCCCGGCCGTAGATCAGGTCACCGCCAGCGTCATTCAGGGCGCCCTGGAAAACATAGCGGTCGAAATGGGATACCGGCTGATGCGGATGTCCTACTCATCGATCATCCGGGAATCGGAGGACTTCGGTGCCGGTTTGGTCGATGCCAAGGGGCGTGGCCTAGCTGAGTCGGCGCAGTCGACGCCGCTGCAATCGGGCCCGATTCCGGGATATGTGCAAGGTATCCTGCGGTTGTTCGAGGAACGTGGTGACGTTATCCGGCCCGGCGACGTCATCATGCATAACGATGCTTATTCCGGCGCCAGCCATGGTCCGGACGTCGCATTCATGGTTCCGGTCTTTCATGGCGACCGGCTCGTGGCCTTTGCCGGCACGACGGCGCATCATCTCGATATCGGCGCTCTGACACCAGGCAGTTGCGGCATAGTCGACGCCATCGACGCTTACGCCGAAGGCCTGCAGTTCCGCGCCATCAAGGTCTACGACCAGGGTGAGCGGGTCGAGCCGGTCTGGCAGATTCTGCGCGACAACATCCGCGTTTCAGATCTGGTAGTCGGTGACATGGAAGCGCAGATCGCCGCCGCGAGGATCGGCGCCGACCGGTTCACGGCGTTGATTGGACGCTACGGGATCGACACACTGGAGGCTGCGTGCGAAGCGGCGATGAACCATGCCGAGCGCCTGATGCGTCAGGCCATCACGAAGCTGCCGGACGGCGATTATGCGGCGACGACACATATCGACGGCTACGAAGACAGCGATGACGATTCCAAAAAGGCGCTACCAATCGCGGTCACGCTGCGCGTCCGGGGTGACGAGATCGAGGTCGATCTCACCGGCACGGCACCTCAGGTGCCGGACCGTCCGATCAACATGCCGCTTGTTGGAACCGTCGATATTGCGGTCTGGCTAACCATCCGGTCGGTGTTGCTGGATACCGCCGTGCATGGCCACATTCCGGTCAATGACGGCCTGACCCGGCCGATCAAGATCGTCGCGCCACGGGGAACGCTGGTGAACCCGATCTATCCGGCACCGACGATTGCACGCTTCTGCCCGGGCAATCAGCTCGCCGATACGGTCATGAAGGCGTTGGCGCTGGCGGCGCCGCAGCAGGTTTCCGCTGGTATCGGCAACCTCAAGGTCATCGCCTTCTCCGGCCTCGAGGGCGAACAGCACTGGGTGCATATGGAGATCTTCGAGGGCAGCTATGGCGGGCGCTACGGTCGTGACGGAATGGATGCCGTCGACACGCTCTATGCCAACACGCGCAACAACCCGATCGAGGATATCGAGTCGCATCTGCCACTCCGGGTCATGCGTTATGAGTTGCGCGAGGACGTCTGTGGCGCGGGCAAGTGGCGAGGCGGTCTTGGGTCGGTGCGGGAGTTCGTGTACCTGTCGGATGGCGGTGCGTCGGTCGAAGGCGAGGGGCATTGCTTCGAACCCTGGGGGTTTGATGGCGGCAATAGCGGCAAGGGCGCGCGTCTGAACCTGCTCCATACCTCCGGAACGGTCGCCGATCTGCCCTCCAAGGTACCGCATATGTCGATTGTCGCCGGCGACCGGTTCAACTGCGTCGGACCGGCTGGTGGCGGCTACGGCGATCCGCTCGAGCGCGATCCGGCCAAGGTTCTGGACGACGTTCTGGATGGTCTGATCTCCTCTGATACGGCGCGTAGCGATTATGGCGTCGTAATCGCGGGTGATCAGGTCGACGTCGCCGCGACCGACGCACAAAGAACGTCGCTACGATCGGCCACCGCATAGGCTTTTGTCATACGGCTACGCTCGGGCGGCGCCCGCTGCATGAACTCGTCCGCACCAATCGACTGGGTTGCAAACCCGTTGTTCGAGGCTGACGCGGGTCGCCGTTCGTCGTGGCAGGCAGTCTTGCCGCCGGCGGGTGCGCAGACGGCCTATGAGACGATCAGCCAATGGCCCGGCTATGCCGAGACGCCATTGCATGATCTGCCGGCATTGGCCGGGCGTTTGGGCGTACAGCACATCTGGTTCAAGGACGAGTCCTCCCGCTTTGGCCTGGGTAGTTTCAAGGCGCTCGGCGGCGCCTATGCCGTACAGCGCCTGGCTGCTGCAACGGACGATCCCGACAAGCTGACGGTGATCTGCGCAACGGACGGCAATCATGGCCGCGCCGTTGCCTGGGGCGCCCGAACCTTCGGTTGTCGCGCCGTGATCCTGATCCATGCGACGGTTAGCGAGGGACGGGCCGGTGCCATTGCCGCCTATGGCGCCGACGTTCGTCGTGTCGACGGCACCTATGACGACAGTGTCCGTGCGGCCCAGCAACTGGCCGACGAACACGGCTGGCATGTCGTGTCGGACACGTCCTATGCGGGCTACATCGATATCCCGCGCGATGTGATGCAGGGCTATACCGTCATGGCGCACGAAGCGCTGAACCAGCTGCCGGGGGCAGCGGGTCCACCGACGCATCTGTTCCTGCAGGCCGGCGTCGGCGCTTTCGCCGCTTCGGTGGTCGCCACTGTGGCTGACGAGCTGCTGCCGGACCTACCGGTCTTTGTTGCCGTCGAACCGGAGGCTGCGGCCTGCGTTCTGTCCAGTCTGCGCAATGGTCGTCGCAGCGACGTCGACGGCGATCTCGAAACCATCATGGCGGGTTTGTCCTGCGGCGAGGTTTCGACACTCGCTTGGGACATCCTGGCGCCGTTGCTGACCGGCGCCATGACCCTGCCTGAAGCCGATGTGCCGGCGGCTATGCGGCATCTGGCGCATGGCGACTGGTCGGCGCGTCCCATCGTCGCCGGCGAGTCCGGCGTTGCCGGCCTGGCGGGCGCCATTCGTGCTTGCGGTGATGAGGCGCTGCGCAGGGAACTCCGGTTGGGATCGGAGAGCCGTATCCTGGTCTTCGGGACCGAAGGCGCTACTGACCCAACGCTCTACCGAGAGCTTGTCGGTGTGGCGGCGGACGACGTGGTCCGGGCGGCCGGATGAACGACCTGCGCATCGATGGCGCTGCGCTGCTGCAGCGGCTGCGGGATCTGGCCCGCATTGGCGCGCTTGATGGCGGTGGTGTTTGCCGGCTGGCGTTGGACGATGCCGACCGGGCTGCACGCGATCGACTTGTCGACTGGATGCATGAGCTGGACTTGAAGGTAGGTGTGGACCCGATCGGCAACATCGTTGGCGTTCGAGCGGGTCTTGAGGACGCGCTGCCGGTCGCCACGGGTTCGCACATCGACACCGTGCGCACGGGCGGCACCCTCGATGGTGCATTGGGTGTGATGGCGGGGCTGGAGGTTGTCGCGACGTTGAACCGTGCCGGCATAACCACGCGCTGGCCGATTGCCGTCGCGGCCTTCACCAACGAAGAAGGCGTGCGGTTCACGCCGGACATGATGGGCAGCGGTGTCCAGCAGGGCCAACTCGATCCGGATACCTGTCTGGACGCGCTGGATCGCGACGGGCATCGTCTTGGCGACGAACTGAAACGCATCGGCTATGCCGGAAAGGCGGACTGGTTCCGGGCCGGCGCTTTCTTCGAGCTGCATATCGAACAGGGGCCGGTGCTTGAAACCGGCGGTGTGCGGATCGGTGCTGTGACCGGTGTGCAGGGCATATCCTGGACCGAACTGACGATTACCGGCACGTCCAACCACGCCGGCACGACGCCTATGCATTTGCGCCGCGATGCCGGCGCAGCCGCCGCGGTGATTGCCGCTGCCGTGACCGATATAGCGGCTGACGTCGGTGGCGCACAGGTCGCGACGGTAGGGCGTCTTGAGCTGTTTCCCAATCTGGTGAATGTCGTCGCGCAGCGCGCGGTCATGACGGTCGACCTGCGGAATCCGGATGATGAGATGCTGGTCGCGGCCGAGAACCGGCTCACCGAGATCGTTGGCAGGGCCGCCGACAGATTCCATGTCGATGTCGGCCGGCGCACGCTCGCGAGGTTTCCGCCAGTCGACTTCGACCCCGACCTCGTCGACTTGATTGTCGCGATCGCGCAAGAGCACGGTCATAGCGTGCAGCGCATGCCGAGCGGCGCGGGCCATGATGCCCAGATGTTCGCGCCCAACTGCCCGACGGCGATGATTTTCGTGCCGAGCGTCGCCGGCCTGAGCCACAATATCAACGAACATACGGCACCGGACGATATCGTCGCCGGTGCCGATATCCTGCTGCAGGCCATGTTGCGCACGGCCCAATAGGGAGCTGGAACAGCCATGAGACGACTACGTATCGCCGGGGCCCAGATGGGGCCGATCGCCAGAGACGAACCGAGACAGTCCGCCGTTGCCCGGATGATTGCCATGTTGCATCAGGCCGCCGATCTGAAAGCGGATCTGGTGGTGTTCCCGGAGCTGGCGCTGACCACCTTTTTTCCGCGCTGGTGGTTCGAAGATGAGGCGGAACTCGACGCGTTTTACGAAACCGAAATGCCCAACGCCGCCACGCAACCCCTGTTCGAGGCGGCAAAGGCTGCCGGCATCGGCTTCTACCTGGGCTATGCCGAGCTTTATGAGGAAGCCGGGCGCAAGCGCCGCTTCAACACCTCGATCCTGGTCGACAAGTCAGGCGATATCGTTGGGCGGTATCACAAGGTCCATCTGCCGGGGCATGGGGACAACCAGCCCTGGCGGCCGTTCCAGCATCTGGAGAAAGCCTACTTCGAACCCGGCGATCTCGGGTTCCCGGTGTTCGATACCATGGATGCCAAGATCGGCATGTGCATCTGCAACGACCGCCGCTGGCCTGAAACCTATCGCGTTATGGGGTTGCAGGGTGCCGAGTTGATCCTGCTCGGCTACAACACGCCGACGCACTTCGCCGAGATGCCGGCGCACGACCATCTGCAGGGCTTCCACAATCACCTGTCGCTGCAGGCTGGCGCCTATCAGAACGGTTGCTATGTCGTGGGTGTCGCCAAGGCCGGTATGGAAGAAGGCAGCTACCTTCTGGGCCAGAGCGCGATCGTGGCGCCGAGCGGCGAGATCGTCGCACAGGCGGCAAGCGACGGCGACGAGGTCATTATCGCCGACTGCGATCTCGACCGCTGCGCCGACATTAAGGAGCATGTGTTCGCTTTCGAGAAGCACCGCCGCCCGGAACACTACGGTCTCATTGCCAAGCAATAGCGGCGCTACCGTTGCCGCTGATCGCCCGGCAACGTGCCGGGTGGCAGTGCTTCGATGTGTGACGCGATCCGCCCAGGGGTGGTCAGCCACACCTTGTCCGTTCCCGACTTGGCGATATGCCGCAGCGCCCGCGCAAGGTGGCGCAGGCGGTAGGGCTGCCCGACGATGTAAGGATGCAGGGCCACGCCCATGACCAGCGGCTGTGCCGCGCACTGCGCCAGCATCTCGTCGAAGTTGTCGATGATCATGTCGGCGAACTCGGGTGCGCCGAGTTTGCGTGCGACGATCATGGGGATGTCGTTCAATTCCTGCGGATAGGGCACCGACAGGATCTGCCCCGTTCGGGTGCGCATCCAGGTCGGCTGGTCGTCGTGACACCAGTCGAGCAGATAACGGTATCCGGCCGCTTGCAGCAGGTCCGGCGTGTGCTGGGATTCGGAAATCCAGGGGCCGAGCCAGCCGAGCGGCACGTAGCCTTCGTGCGTGGTGATCAGGTCGGTACAGCGCTGGATCAGGTCGGCCTCATCTGGCTCGCTGAGATCGCCCTGCCGCTCCGAATTGGTGTGGCCATGACCGACGATCTCGTCACCACGGTTGCGGAAGGCCGTGACGATCTCTGGGGCATAGTCGTAGATCGAGGTGTTGATCAGCGCGGCCGACGGCAGGTCCAGTTCGTCGAGCAGGTCCAGCATCCGCCATACGCCGACGCGGTTGCCATAGTCTCGCCAGGCATAGTTCAGGATGTCCGGTGGGCCGCCGCCGGGTGCCAGTTCCGCGCCCAGCCCGGTGCCGAAGGCGAAGTGCTCGATATTGATCGCCAGATACACGGCGAGTCGCTTGCCCTCAGGCCAGTCGTAATCGGGCCGATCGACGATCGGCACATAGGGGTAGCGGTTGTGAGTCGCCAGCATGCGAGCACCGTTTCAACTAAAAACACCAGAACCTTCGACCGGTCCCGCTGGGCCCTTCGGTCGCATACCATTGTAGCGGAAGGTTGCGGCCGGCGTCGGCCCAAGTGGTCAGATGCTGGTGCGCTTTAGCGGTGTCTTGCGGCTGCCGAGGGCAGTTTCGCGGTAGAGGATGAACAGGCCCGACAAACAGATGATGCCGGCGCCCAGCAGCGAGGTCGCGGCCGGGAAATTGCCGAACACGAACCAGCCGATCGCCAGCGCCCAGATCATCGCCGTATAGTCGAATGGCGCGACGATCGCCGGCGGCGCCAGTCGGAAGGCCTGTGTCATGAAGATCTGGCCGATGCCGCCGAGCAGTCCGATCACGACCAGCAGGGCAAGGTCGGTCCACGTCGGTGTCACCCATTCGAACGACATGACGACACCTGACACCACGGTACAGCCAACCGTGAAGTAGAACACCGTTGCCGCGCTGTTATCGGTGCCGCCGAGGCGGCGCATGGTGACCATGACGACGCCGTAGAGGAACGCTGACACCAGCGCCATGATCACAGGGACGTCGAGGTCGAGCGATGACGAGGAGCCGGGTTGCACCATGATGACGATGCCGATGAACCCGGCGAGGCAGGCCAGCAACCGGCGTGCGCCGACGCGTTCGCCCAGCAACGGAATCGACAGCAGCGTGCCGAACAACGGTGCGGTGAATGACAGGGCGACGTAGTCCGCCAGATAGAGCTGTGAAATCGCGTAGAAACCGCAGAACATCGAGGCAAGGCCGGCGACGGTTCGCACGGTCTGCAGCAACGGCCGGCGTGTCGTCAGGGCCTGCCAACCACCCTGACTCGGCAGATACAGCAGCAGCGGGATCAACGCCGGCAGCGACCGGAAGAATATGATTTCCGAAGTGGGATAGGTCGTGCCGAGGGACTTAATCAGGCTCGACATGCAGGTGAACATCAGCACAGCGGTGAACTGACAGGCGATCCCGGCACCGAACCTGTCGTTGATAGCGATGTGCTGCGCGCTGCTCATAACGCCCGTCAATCTGAGCCCGGGTGCCTCGCGCCGCAAGGGGCAAAGGCGCGCGCTCGATGCATGGCTGCCTTGCATATGCGTGCGCGCCGTGGACCGCCGGCGCGCGCTTCATTACCATTCAATGAAAATGTGTCAGGGAGGGGCGCCATGGAATTCGACTACATCATCGTCGGGGCCGGTTCGGCCGGCTGTGTTCTGGCCAATCGGTTGTCGGCCGACAGCCGTAATCGTGTTTTGCTGCTTGAAGCCGGGCCTGCCAGCCACCCGCTGAGTCGCTTGCCGGTCAGCTACGGTCTGTTGCTGAACAACCCGAAAGCCAACTGGTGCTATTTCTCCGAACCGGAGGAAGGGACGGCGAACCGGCCGATTCCCGTGCCGCGCGGCCGGTTGCTTGGTGGATCCAGCTCCATCAATGGATTGGTCTACGTGCGCGGCCAGAAACTCGACTACGACACCTGGGCGCAGCTCGGCAATCGCGGATGGAGCCATGACGACGTCGCGCCCTACTTCATCCGCATGGAGGACTATGACGGCGGGGAGGCCGGGTCGCGCGGTCGTGGCGGCCCGCTGAAAGTTACCGAGTCGCCGGATGAAAGCCCGCTCTATGACGCGCTGTTCGCCGCGGGCGAACAGGTCGGACTGTCCCGCAATCCGGACTACAACGGCGCGTCGCAGGAAGGCATGGTGAAGACGCAAACCACCATCGCCAACGGCCGCCGCATGAGCACCGCCTACACCTACCTGCGGCCGGCCCAGTCCCGCACCAACCTGAAGGTCGAGGTCAATGCATTGACCAGCCGTGTGCTGCTCGACGGGAAACGCGCTGTCGGCGTCGAATGGTCGAACAATGGCCGGACCAGGCAGGCGAAGGCGACGCGCGAAGTCATCCTCAGCGCCGGCGCCATCAATTCGCCGCAGATCTTGGAACTTTCGGGTATTGGCCAACCGGAACAGCTGCGCCAGCACGGCATCGATGTGCAGCACGAGTTGCCTGCGGTGGGTGAGAACCTGCGCGATCATGTGGCGCCGCGCATGAAGTGGCGGATTAGGCAGCGCGGTGCCACCTACAACGACCGTGCCCGCGGTGCCGGGCTGGTCTGGCAGGTCCTAAAGTACGGCCTCACGCGCAAGGGTTTTCTGAGCTTGCCATCGGCGCCGGTGCTGGCGTTCCTGCGTACCCGGCCGGAACTGGAGGTGCCGGACGTGCAACTTCATTTTGTGCCGTTCAGCTACAACAATCCGAAAGAGCGCAAGCTGGAACCGTTGCCGGGCATGATCGTCACGTCCTACCAGTTGCGACCGGAAAGCCTTGGTTCGGTCCATATCAAGTCGGCGGACCCGGCCGAACACGCGGCGATCCGGTTCAACTTCCTGTCCAATGAACTCGATCAGCAGACGCTGGTTGAAAGTGTGAAGTTCACGCGCCGTATCATGGCCACGCCGGCGATGCAGGATATGCGGGGCGACGAAGTGGCGCCGGGCGACGCGCGGCAGTCGGATGCGGAGATTCTGGATTGGTTGCGCGCTACGTCGGAGACCGCGTTCCACCCGGTCGGAACCTGCAAGATGGGCCAGGACGATACCGCCGTGGTTGACGAGGCACTGCGGGTGCGGGGAATGGAAGGGTTGCGGGTGGCCGATGCGTCGATCATGCCGACACTGGTGTCCGGCAATACCAATGCCGCCGCCATCATGATCGGCGAGAAGGCGTCTGACCTGATCGCTGCGGCTGCCTGACGGCGCGACTTGCGCCTGTCATCCTGCCGCGCCACCATGGCGGCTGCTGTAATCGCCATGGATGGCTTGTATGCGTTGCGTGATCTTGGTTTGCGTCGCTACTTTTTTTGCTATCGGCACAGCAGTTCCGTCGGCCAGTCAGACCGTCAGTGTCGATGTCGCGCTGGTACTTGCGGCGGACAGCTCCGGGTCGATCGATGAAGCCGAGTTCCGATTGCAGCGCCGCGGCTACGCCGAAGCCGTCACCGACGCCTCGGTTCTGGCGGCGCTGACGTCAGGGTTTCATGGCGCTGTGGCGCTTGCCTACATGGAATGGGGCGCGCCGGAATCGCAGCACACCATTGTCGACTGGACGATTATCGACGGCCAATCGGCTGCTGAAACCTTTGCGGCCCGGCTGCTGGCTGCCCCGCGCGTCGCCTTCGGTTACAACTCGATCTCCAACGCCCTCGACCACGCCGGCGGTTTGCTGGAAAGCGTACCGGCGCTGCCGACCCGCCGCATCATCGATATCTCCGGTGATGGCCCGCAAATCGGCGGCCTGCCGCTGTTCGACGTGCGTGCGGGTTTGCTGGCGGACGGTGTGACGATCAACGCGCTGGTCATCGTGTCGGAGGGTGGCGGCTACCGTGGGCCAGCGGGTATCCCGCTTGACGAGCATTATCGCCGCGACGTGATCGGCGGGCCCGGGGCGTTCGTCAAGAGCGTCGCCAGCCGCGCCGAGATGGCCGACGCGCTGAAGGAAAAGTTGATTCTGGAGGTCGCCGGCCGTGGGTCAACCGGCCGTCGGCATAGCGGTATCGTGATGCCCCACCGCTCCGACCTTCAAGATAACATGTAGCAGACGGACGCTCCTCACGGCTTATGGGGCTTGGGGGTGGGTCGGTGGGCGCACTGTTGGAGTGGGTTGCTTTGAGTCGACGGTTTTTCGGCTTGTTGCTGGCGGGGACACTATGCTGCGGTACTGCCGCCACATTGGCCCAGGTTCCGGCATCGGAGGGGCCGCTGGAGGCCGCCCGGTGGCTGGCGCCGGGCAGTGACTTTGCGTCCGCGCTGACGGTTCGGCCGCGCCGGTCGGACAGAGACCCTGCACTGCCCGCAAGCGCTTTGCTTGGCGAATTGGCATTTCAGTCACCCGCTATCCTGGGCCGGGCGGCCCGGCTGTCGGGCTTGTCGTGCGACACGTGCCACCCGAATGGCCACGCCAACGCCCGGTTCTTTGTCGCCGGCGTGTCCGACCGACCCGGCAATGTCGACCCGATCAACCCCGTGTTCAATCCGGCGGGCGACGATGGTGTCTTCCAGGTCGTGAACATACCGAGCCTGCGTGGTGTCGCTGAGACAGCGCCTTACGGTCGTGACGGGCGCTTCGGCTCGCTTGCCGATTTCGTGCGGCACGTCATCGTCGACGAGTTCGCCGGAGACGAGCCGCCGGACTGGTTGATGTCCAGCCTTCTTGCCTATCTGCAGACACTGGAGTTCCTGCCGCCTGAAGCGGAGTCCGATTTGGATCCAACTATCGCGGCCACTGGCGAACGGGTTTTCAAGCGGTTGTGCGCCGACTGTCATAAGCCGGCAACCGCCTATTCGGACGGACGACGTCATGATGTTGGCACCGGTGGTGCGTTCGTGACACCGACCTTGCACAACATCGGCGATAGCGGTCCCTATCTGCACGATGGGCGATTTGCACAGTTGGCAGATGTCGTCCGTTACTTCGTGTCGCACCAGGATGCGGACTTGTCGCTCCAAGAACACGATGCGCTGATAGCCTATGTCGCCTCGATTGGCAGCACTGCGGATGCCGATGTCGCCATATCGCTGGCGGATGACATCGACCGACTGATTTCCTTTCTTCCCGCATTGGAACTGGCGCTCACGGCAGGTGAAGGAGCTCAGGCCGAGTTCGTCGTGCGGGAACTGCGAAGGCAAGCTGGCCTGATCCATGAGCGGTTCCCCGATGTTCCGGACCTGGCCAATGCGCGGCAGACACTTGCCGTTTGGTCGCGCAACTTGCAGGCCATTGGCGAGGCCGGCGACGGATCAGTGGCGGTTGCCCGGTTGGACCGCCTTCGCCAACGGATGGTCAGCGAACGGGATAGCCTCGTAGCCGTCGAACCATTCACGCTCTACCGGCCTGACAATTTCAACGATGCAGTCATCCAAGAGGCGCCTGGCCACGTATCACCTGGACGTGCCGCAACCGACTAGGCCCGCAGATGAATACTTACCGGCGCTGTTTTTCGGCGATCTCGACGCTGGCCATGGCGAGCGTCGTTTCCGCCTGTGCGCTGCTCGGTGCACCTGAAACGCCCAGACCGACGCTGTACGAGCGCCTGGGTGGCGAGGAAGGTATCGACCTGATCGTCGATGAGGCCCTACGCCAGATGGCAGCCGATTCGCTATTGCAGCCGTCTTTTGTCGATGTTTCCGCTTTCGACTACCCTCGGTTCAAATACAACTTCACGCAACAGCTCTGCGAAATCGCCGACGGTCCCTGCCGCTATCGCGGTAAGGACATGCGCGAGGCGCATCGCGGTCTGCAGATCAGCCAGGCGCAGTTTAACCGCAGCGGATTGATCATTCAGCGTGCCTTGCAGCGGTTCGAGGTCGATCGCGACGCCCAGAAAGAGGTCCTGCGACGGCTGGGGGCATTGGGTCCCGATATCGTGGGGCGGTAAGCACCAGATCGGCGCTTACTGCAATCTCCAGCTCAGAATGTCGTTGGCCAGGTTTGCATCCGGTGCTGACTGATCCCACCACTCGGTCCCCGGCGGTGCACGTCCAGCATGCGGATGAGCCAGTCTCGCGTCTCGCGCGGGTCCAACACCGTCTGCGCCCGAAATGACCCGGCCAGATCGTAGGCCGTGGTGTCTTGCACCACCTGTTCCACCAGTTCGCGGTACTTTTCGGGGTCGTCTTCCTCGCGGATTCGATACACCACGTTCACGGCCGCATTCGGGTCCATGAAGCTGATATCCGCGCTTGGCCAGGCTGCCATCTCATCGCAAACGCCTGCGCCCATGTTCAAGTGGGCCTGGCCATAGCTTTTGCGCAGGATGACCGACAGTTTCGGTACGGTCGCCATGTGCAACGCCTGCATATAGTTCATGATTTTGCCGGGCAGCCGAAGCCGTTCGCCGGCCACGCCAACCAGAAAGCCGGGTGTATCGGCAAGTGTGACGATCGGTACGTTGTAGGAGTCGCACAGGGCGATGAAGCTCACGGCTTTGTCGCAGGCGTCGGAGTCAAGCGCGCCGCCCTTGAACATCGGATTGGTCGCGATAATCCCGACGCTGCGCCCATCGAGGCGCGCGAGGCCGGTGGTGATGTTGCGGCCAAAGCGCTCCTTGATCGGGAAGTAGCTGCCGCGGTCGACAATGACACGGACGACCTTGCGCATGTCGTAGACGCGGCTTCGGTTCTCCGGAACGAGCCTCAGCAACTCTTCCTGGTCCGGTGCGTCGTCCGCGGCGGATGGGATTACCGGCGGCGCCTCGCCATTGTACGAAGGCAGGTAGCTCAGGAACGCTTTCAGCGCATCCAGTGCTTCCTCGTCGCTGTCGACGGCGAGATCGACCTGACCGGTGACCTCCGTCTGCATCCGCCAGCCGCCGAGGTCCTGTGGATCGGCCGCCTCGGAAATCGCCACCGCCGTGACATTGAGGCTGGAAATCGCCATCACCGCCCCCTTGCGCATGACGACGAAATCGCTGGTAACGGCGCGCCATGTGCCGCCGCCGTAGCTCTGGCCAAGTACCGCGGCGGCGACGGGGTGGCTGCGGTCGCGGCTCATGTTGAAATACTCACCGGTCTTGTGAATGCCGGTGCCGCCCATCACATCCGGAATGCGGGCGCCGGAACATTCGCAGAGGTAGATCAGTGGCAGGCCGTTCTTCGCGGCGAGCTGCTGACTGTGATGTTTCTTCAGACCGGCGATTTCGGCGCTGGATGCACCCATGGCGGAGAAGTCGGCGGCGTTGATCGCTGCCAGGCGACCGTTGATGCGCCCCACGCCGTCGACACTGCCATCGGCCGGCGCGCGGTTGTGATCCTCCGGCCGCGCCGGCATGGCGAGCAGGCCGTGCTCGACGAAGCTGTCCTTATCGAACAGATAGTCGATGCGTTGGCGCACATTCATATGGCCGGCATCGGCGAATTCCTGCAGCCGACGCGTCGAGCCCATGGCCAGGGCCCGTTCCCGTCGCGCGGCCAGTTCTTTCAACTGATCTTCGAAAGCCATCCGACATCCTCCCCCTGCTTCGCGTTCTTCGGGGGAGTATGGCCGGTCGCCGGGTGTTGCGGCCAGATGCCTTAGTAGTCGTACTTCCAGTTGACGCCGATGTTGCCACCGGCATTCTGGCCGATGTCGGTTTCGATAGTGATGTTCGGCGTGACTTCGACTTTCGCCTCGACTTCGCTGCTGCCGGCGGAGGCGCCCTGGCGCACGCCGACGTAGACGTTGTCCCAGACATACTTGCCGACGCCGACCTGCGGCCCGCTGTCGCCGCCTTCGATGCTGAGGACGTCGGCGCCAATGGCGCGCCGTGCTTTGTCCAGGACTCCGGGGCCGCCGCCGACCACACCGCTGATCTGGGCGATGCTCTGCGTGAGTTGCAGGGCCTGTAGCGGACTGAGCTGCCGCACCGACTTGCCGAAAACCACGCGCGACAGGATCTCGTCGTCCGGCAGGGCGGGCGACGAACTCAGGACCAGTGCCGGCGCGCTTGCCGGCCCGGACAAACGGATATCGGCGCGAAAACCATCACGGGCGTGACGAACCAGGATGTCGATATCGGGCGTTGGATCGTCCGTTCCTGCAAATCTCAACGTGCCGGTCTCGATCGCGAAGTCCCGCCCGGCAAATGTGAAGGTTCCTTTCACGATCTGCAGGGTGCCGACGATGCGTGGCTGACGGCTCGTACCGGTGATCCGCAGTTCGCCGGCCCATTCGGACTCGAGGCCGCGGCCACGCACGAAGGCGCGTCCCGGTACTTCGACCGTCAGGTCGAGTGCTGTGACGGGGCCGGGACGTTTCGGTTCAACTGGCGCCGCCGCCGTCGACGGCCCGTTGATTTCCCGTACCTGAAGGGCCTGAGCCGACATCGGCAGGCGTTCCGGGATGATGACCTCCATCCGGTCAACGCGCGTCAGTCCGCTCAGCTCGACGGACTGCAAACTGCCGCTCGCGGCGAGGTCAGCCGACAGCACGACCTCCAGATCGTCGCGGCGCAACATGGTGGCCTGTTGCAGGGAGACGGTGATTTCGCCGGCTGGCCCGTCATCGCCCTGCAATTCGGCCGTGCCGGCCAGGCGCAGTTGGCCTTCATCGCCGTCGTTGGCCGCGCCGTTGAGCTCAAGCCGGCCATCGGCACCGCCGCTTGCGGTCACTGCGAAGTTCTGCAGCAGGGTGCCCCAGAGAAGATGCTCGTAGTTGCCGTCCTGCAGGGCGATGGTGCCGGACAGGTCGGGCTTGGCCACCGTCCCCTTGGCTTGCAAGGACACTGAAAGACTGCCGTCGAGCTGATGCTCACCTACCGGCGCCAGTGCCAGCAGGGGGGCGACGGTGCCCTGCCAGTCGAGGCTGGCCGAGATCGCCTCGTCCTCGGCGACGACGAGCGATGGAACGGGCGTACCGGCCAGGAGCGGCAAACGGGCGGACAGCGTTGCCGGTTGGTCGGTCAGGCCGCTGACGTTCCCGGTGACGGTGATCCATCGACCGTCCCAGGTGGCATTGGCGTCCAGGGCACCTGACGGCAGGTCCTCGTCCTGATCCGGCATGCGCAGCTCGCGACCGCTCAACTGCGCGGTCATGCTTTGCTTCGTCGGCGACCAATCGAGATCGAGCGAAAGCCCAACGGTCCCTTGCGCGTCGCTACTCGCGAGCAACTGCGCGATCGGGCCGATGGGCAGCTCCTCGATGCGGACTTGGCCGGTTGCCATAGTCGGGCTCACGGTCGTGGTGGCGCGAACGACGCCGTCTTCTAACCGCAGCGCAAGATCCTGAATATCGAGTTCGCCGTTGCGTACGCGGACCTGCATCGGCGCCTGCAAATCGTACACCGCGCCGGCCAGCGTCCCACTGAAGCTGTGGAGTGTTGCGCCAACGTCGTTGCCGGCATTGATCTCGGCGTCTGCATCCAGCGTGAAGGGTGCCTGCATGCGGCCACTGGCCGCGGCGGTCACCTCCAGCGCCTGGGCCGTTCCAATCGCCGTCAGCTCGGCCGCCTCCAGATTGACCGGCGTCGCGGTCAACTGGTCAACGACGACCTGCAGGTCCAGGCGCGGTGTTACAAACAGATCGTCGACACGTCCGTCGACACTCAGCTCTTCTGCGGTGATCTGCCCGAGTGCTGCGTTGGAGACCGTGGCCGAAACGGTGGCAGCCTGGCGCTGGTGTCGCGGTGCCAGATCGATCTCGGCCCGCAACGTACCATCTGCGGCTTGACCGGCGAGACGGGCAACGTCCGTCAGGCTTTCCGCATCGATGCGAAGGCGACCGTTGAACAGTCTCGTGTCGATGTCGCCGGTCAGCTGGCCGGCGAGGCCGACGCCGGCGAACGCGGCGGCGAGGTCGTCGACCGCCAGTCGCGTTCGTTCAGTCAGCGCAATCTCGGCCCGCAACGATGCCGGCTGGCTCATCGCAACGCCGTCGGCCTTGATCGTGGCTGTGCTGGCGTCTGCGCGGTGCGCCGCGTCGATGTCGAGCGTCATCCGGTCGATATCAAAGCCTGAGCCTGAGACATTGCGCACCCGCGCCTGCACCGACGCATCGATATCCAGCAACGTGCCGGACGCGCGCAGATCGATCTCGACGTTGCCGCGCTGTACCACGTCCGCCGCATAAGGCAGCGCCGAAACGTCCGGCAGGCTGATGGCGAGAGTGCTGGCGATTTCGTTGGCTGCGGGGTCGAGGACGGCCGAGCCTTCGGCTGTCGCCCAGGGTGTCGATACCGACAGGCGTTCGACGTGCAGTGGGCCGTCCCTGGCGACCCTGAAGTCGCTGCCGGCCTGGATTGGTCCGGCCAATGCCTGCGCCAGCGCCGCATCATCGCTGCGCAGGCCGGTCGCCGCCAGATCGGCACGGCCGGCGATCGCCAGGCCGGGCGAAAGGTTGGCACCGATCTCGCCGGCAATGACGCCGTCGCTTATCAGACCGGTTGTTTCCTGCAGCCACGCCAGCGAGAACCGCGCGATGTCGATCCGGCCTTCGCCGGTTGGCCCATCGGCACTGAGCGTGTCGTCCAGTCCGGCTGTGACGGCCAGCTCGGCTGTACTGCTGCGATAGGCCAGTTGCTGGACATCGATCCGGTTAAAGTCGTCGTCGATCTCGATCGCCAGATCGACCTGGGCGTCTGTTCCGAGTATTGCCGGCAACGGGGCCACACCGTCGATGCGCGGAAACCTGCAGACCCCATCTGTCTGCCATCGCCGGTCATAACGCGTGCTGGTTTCGCAGGTTAGAGAGGGCAGCGACAGCACGCCAGGCAACGCGGGCGCACTTACCTCAAGCCGAAGATCGGCCTGCGGCCGGTCGAGTTGCCCTTGCACTTGTGCCGACAATTGCCCGGCCTGAAATCCCGCGGCGCCGTTCAGCAGTGGCGCCACGTCGGTGCCGAGCACGTCCGCTGTCACCTGAAAAGTTTCGAGTTGTCGGCCGTCGACCAGCGCGCCGGTTACCTGCACAGTGGATGACGCGCTGGCGATCGTCAGATTTTTGATGTCGATGTGCGCCGGCGACGGTTGCGCGAGATCGATGTCGACCGTCACCGGGTGCGGCCAGTCGAAGCCTGCGAGATCTGTGAAGGTCGCCTTGGGCGTGAGCTGGAGGTTGCCCCGCAGACGGGTGAGGGAGGCGAGATCAACCGAAAGATCGCCGACCACGTCCGCGACCGATCCGGCATTGGCATGGAGGCGCAGCCGCCAGTCCCGCAAGGGACCGTTGCCAGCAACGTGCAACGTCGACGGCGGAAAGTCCGGCTGACCCGTAATGATGGGCAGCAAACCGTCAGGACCGTCCTGCGCCGTGATGACCAGTTCCAGTTGACCGTCCGTCGCCAGTGTGGCGTCACCGTCGATCCGGGTGGCAGCGCGAGTGAGCTCCCGTACTTTGAACGCGGCGGCGACGGTGCCGGTGGCCTGGCTTTCAACGTTGAATACGGCAGCGAGAGCGAGCGGCGCTCCGGCGACGTCGGCACCAATGCTGATCTCGCCCAGCCTGACATCTTCGATGCGCAAGGCCAGCGGCAGCTCAGGCGCTTTGATCACCGGTGGTTCCGCTGGATCATCCGCGGTTTCCGCAGTTGGCGGCAGCCTCGCGATATCGATGCGCTGCACGTCCAGCCGTTCGATCCAAAGCTGACGGCGCAGCAGCGACCATGGGCGCCAGCGGAAGTCGATGGCATCAATGGTCAGGAATGCCCCCGCATCATCGCCGACGGTGACCCGCTGAACCCGAAGATGGCCCAGCCCGTCGAGTTTCGGTGCGTCCAGCGCCACGGTCCAGCCTGTACTCGCCTCCGCCACATCGACTGCCCAACCGAACAACAGCCGCTGACCGGGCGCCGTCGCCAGCGTCACGAACACGACGGCGATCAGGATTGCCACGGCGGTCAGCCAACCGAGCCCCAACCGTGTGGCCCATCTCGTGACCTTACGGCCCTGTCGTTCTTCCGCCATCAGAAGGCCTGCCCCAGGCTGACGTAGAACTGGAAGGCGTCGTCGATGTTTTCACGCCGGTTGATCGGCACGGCGACATCCAGCCGCAAGGGGCCAATCGGCGTGTAGTAGCGCAGGCCCATCCCGGCGGCCCACTGTAGCGGCCGGTCGAACTCGGGATAGACGGCGTCGTAGACGTTGCCGGCGTCGACAAACGGCACGAACCCCAGGTCCCCGGGCAATGCGATACGTAGTTCTGCCCCAACCTCGACCACGGAGCGGCCGCCCAGCGGATTGTTCTCGCTGTCGAGCGGGCCGACCTGTTCGAACTCGTAGCCGCGGATCGACCCGCCGCCGCCGGCGTAGAACCGGCGGGTCGCCGGTATATCGTCGGTATCGGCACCGATGAGCGACCCGAGCCGCCCGCGCGCGGCGAAGACGATGCTCGGGTCGTTCAGAATCTCGATGTACTTGGCGGCTGAAGTCTCGAAATGACTGAAGTAGATCGGCGTACCCTGAATGCCGGCGAACGGGATGACCTGACCGCCGATCATGTGGCCGGAGCGCGCGTCCAGCGGTGAGTCGCGGGTGTCCCAGGTCAGCGCGACCGGGAGGCCGAACAGATAGGAATTCCGGGTGCCGTCGTTGTCGGTGATCTGCGCGGCCTCGAACAACAGGCTCAAGCCCGTCCGCACCGTTTCGATCGGGCGTCGTTCGACGCCCACCTGAGAGGTGAAGGACAGGCTTTCGAAGGCATCGGAATCCTTGTTCTCGAGCTGCGTCGAGGCGATCAAATCCTGGTTGTCGGCCAGAAATGCCGGTTTTAGGAACTGAGCACCCAGGCTCTGCCGAATTTGGTTGGCGATGCCCTCGACACGAAGATCCTCGTCCGCCCCCAGAATGTTGCGGTGCTCCCAGAACGCGGTGACGCCCGGTCCCTCGCTGGTCGAGAACTCAACGCCGGCGCCGATACTGCGCGCCTCGCGCTCCGTCAGATCGACTTTGACCGGCACGCGGCCGTCCGTTGGCGGCAGAACCGGTGTGACGGTGACGCTGGTGAACAGGCCGGTCGCTTCCAGACGGCGGCGGTAGTCGTCGATCGCGCGGGTGTCGTAGGTATCACCTGCCGACCAGGTTGCAAGCTTCGCGACGTACTCATGATCGACCCCCGGCGCACCGGTGACGCTGACGTCGCCGAGAGTGGCGGCCGGGCCCGGGGCAACGGATTGACTGACGAACACGCCGCGTAGCTTGTGGTCGACAACGACATCGAGCGGATCGGCCTGCGGCGATGGATGGCCGCGTTGCCGGTACCAGGTTCTGGTGGTGCGTTCGGCGGCCAGAATGCTGTCGGACCGGGCCGGCGCGCCGAGCGTCAGGCCCAGGTCGTCTTCATTCGGCACATCGGCGCAGGACGCCGGTCCACAATCCGGTGTCGAAACCATGAAGGCACCAAGCAGGTAAGTCGGACCTGTTGTAACCGCCATGGTTACAGTCGCGGTGTCGCCTGGCTCGACGGTCATATCGATATCGGCGTCGTAGTAACTGAAGGCGCGGAGGATGGTCTGGAACCGATCAACATCCTGCCGGGCACGGCGGCGTACGGCCTGTATCGACGCGGGCGGTCGTTCCTGCAGGCTCAAAAGCAGGGAGTTGTCTTCGAGCGCCGTCTGGAGTGCCTTGTCGTCGACGCCCGTGATGGCAACGTCATAGCGCACCTCCGGTGCTTCGGCCCGTGTAGCCACCGGTGCGAGAAGGCCGAGAAGCAGTACAAGAACGGGCAGGCGGATTCGCCCGGCACAACCCAGCTTTCTTCGACGCTCTGCCAGTCTCAACATACTCGGCCACACCCCGCCAGAACCCGGCATGGACCAACGCGGCCGTCGTTCTTCCTGTTTTGCCGCCGATGCCGGATGTGATTAGCGATTTGTAGCCTAAGGGCCGGCTAACGGCAGCAGAAGTGTTCGCCGTCATAGAGTGGCGTGCGGCCGGTACTATTCGGTATCGGCCCGATCTACGTTTGCTTGAACGGCAAGCTAGATCGCAGGCAGGGGGCGGCCGAAAAGATAGCCCTGGCCATAGCCGACGCCCAGATCGGTCAGCGTTCTTGCGGCTGTTTCATCCTCGACCATCTCGCCGATCGTTTCGATGCCCAGGTCGCGGCATAACTCGGTCATTGACCGGATGAACGACCGCGCATCCGCGTCGGATCGGGACTCCAACACGTACGAGCCGTCGATTTTGGCGTAGTCGACAGACAGTGCGCGCAGATAGTGAAAGGCCGATGCGCCAGCGCCGAAGTCGTCGAGACAAACCTCATGGCCCATCGTCTGCAACGACAGCAGAAAGTTGTTGGCGGCTTCCAGGTCACGGATCGTGGCTGATTCCGTAACCTCGAACATCAATTGCCGCCCCAATGGGCCGGCTTCGCGCAGCAGGTCCTGCAACCGGTCGAGAAATGCCGGTGTCTCCAGCGAGCGGCCGGACAGATTGACCGCCAGGCTGATCTGCCGGCCGCCGCGTGCCGTCGACTTGATTGTGTTGATCGCCTTCTGGCAGATCGCCAGGTCCAGCGGTGCGATCATGTCGACCTGTTCGGCGAAGGTTATGAGATCGAATGGCGACTGGTCACCCAGCTCACGAAACCGAACCAGCGCCTCGTGATGATGCACCTCATGCGAGGTCAGACCGACAATCGGCTGATACACCAGATCGAACGCACTTTGACCGATTGTCTGCTTCAAAGCGGCGAAGCGTGCCTGCGTGTCGCCGAGCATCTCTTTGTATGCCGCATCGAGTTCGCGGATCGTGAAGGTGATGTTCCGCTCGGTGAACTGAGAAATGGCATAGACGACGGCTTTCGCGACATCGTTCTCGTTGAGGTTGGTTTCCGTGACGCCGATGGTGGCCGAACGCACGCTGATCCGGCTGGCCGCCGGGACCCGTTCGGCGGTGGCCTGGTCGATCTGCGCAGCCAGTCCTTCGACATTCAGGTCCTGATGATGCAGGAGGCCGAAACTCTCCTCGCCGACTTGCGCGACGGGTACGCCGTCGATGGAGCAGGATTGCAGGTGCGCTTCGATCTCGGCCGCCATGTCTGCGGCATCGAGTGGTGACAGCCGCTCGCGCAGCGCGCTCAAACCGCCGAGGTCGAACAGGGACATGCTCAACGGCTCGCCACTTTGCCGCGCGGCGGCGCCCGCTCCTGCAACAACGCGGGCGAACGCCAACTCGTCTGTGATGTGACCGGCTGCATCGCGATGCAGTTCGGCCATGGCATCCAATGAACGTCCGACGGTGTAGGATCGCAGCGCAATGTAGATGTGATTGTCTTTGACTGGCAGACAGGCGCCGCTGGCTACCGTCTTGACGATGCGGCCATCGATTTGGCGGAACCGGAGTGTGATCGGCCTGAACTGTCCATCTCGCTGCGCGAGGCTGCATGCGGCCTTCAGCAAACGACGATCATCGCGGACGACGAAGTCGCCAACGTTTCGCCCGGTAAACACGTCGTCGCGAGTGCCTGACAACCATTGCAGCGCGCCTGTTGCATGGGTCACGTCGAGCGCCGGGTCGACTTCGAAGAACACATGCGCGGCGGCAAAGGCGAAGGCGACGAACCGATCGCGGTCCTCCCGAAGATCGGCGGTTTCGTCGTCGTTGTGCTGGCTGTGAACGAGAGCCGTCATGCTGCGCTGCGCCTGCGAACGTGCGTCAACCCGTCGCGTAGGTCAGTTGTCGCTGATCGCACGTAAATCCCCCCGTTCCTTCGGTTCTTCGCGCGACGCGAGTCGTCGGACCTGCTTGTTGCAATCCATCTGCGAGGTCCCGCTGCGTCGACGGCTCACTCTCGTCAGATAGCGTTAATATTTGCTTAGGATTTGGCGCCCGGACCGTCTTGCCGGCCATCGATGGCGTCGAAACTTCGGCCGATCCCGTGGGCCAGCAAGGATGTTGCTACGGCGGCGGCAGCAAAGCAGTAGACGCCTGGGCCGGTCGCGGCGTCGCCGAGCCAGGATGCCTTCACTGCAAAAACGACCAGTGCCCCGACGAAGACTTCCAGCATGGACCACTTGCCGACGAATTCGACCAGGCGTAGCTGCGCTGGCAGGCGCGCGTCGGCGACCGACGCGACCGACCAGGCATGGTGCAGGAGCACAAGCTTTCCTGCCGGGATGAGAATGGAGAACAGGCAAACCGTCGCGGCAAGCAGCCATTCCCGTTCCTGCATCAACACCAGACTGATTTCGACCAGGGAATGTGCGTCGGTGAAAATGAACAGTCGGTGCACGGTGATGAATGGCAGTGTCACGCCGACCAGCAGGAGGATCAGGGACGCTGCAATCGCCAGATCGACCGCGATCCCGGCCATGCCGCGGCGCGCCGACATTGAGTCGGACGCCCGGCCGAGAAACAGGCTGGCCCACAGCCGCTCTGCGGTCATGCTTGACCGGCTCCCGCCACCTCGAACCAATCTGCGCAGTCGCGCATCGCGTCTTCGAGGCTGGTTCGTATCGGTGCGGCCAGCGCTTCGATCAGCATCAAATTGTCGGCAAGGTGAAAATCCTCGACTTGCCAACCCTCGGCATCGACTCGACGCCCTTGTTGTGTCGCCTCTATGTCGGAAACCCGATCGATCAGCGGGCGTGTATCACTGGACCAGGCGAACAGGGGATATTCGTTGGCGTGAGCCCAGCCAAGCTCGAACGCCGTCCCGACGTCGGCGCTAACGCCGCGAAACGGCGTCAGATTTGCGACGACTGCGTCGGCTTGTGCCAACTGACGAATACAGGCGGCAAAAATGCCTGCCGCATGGTCGGTCTTCCCCGCATCATCAAGCGGAAACGTCGCGTCCAGGCCGAAACGCCGTGCCACCCCCTTGGCTTGCTCGCCCCAGGCGAGCGCATCGGGACGGAACACATCCGGTCCGGCCAGGTAAACTCGCTTTGGTTGCATTATCTGTTCAACAGAGTTGGCCATCCAACAACCGGCGTCGGCTTGTTCCACGCAGCATACAATAACTGCCGCCGCGGCAGAGCGCACATCGCCAAGCCTTGAACGAACGCACTTGGCCAGGCTGCCACGGGTCTGGTCGTGCCCGCTTCCTCTACCGTAATGCTTCTTCCTCTGCTGTCGGTGGCGAAGCTCAAGGCAAGCATGGGCCGTGAGGTGCTGAAATCGCCCGTCCCGTTCATGACCGGCGGGCCGTCGACCCTCATCGTCTGGTGCGCTGGATCGAAGTAGCCGGCCTTCAGCATCTCTTCGACCCTGCCGCTTCCGGTGTTGCGAAGAAACTGAATCCCCTTTTCTTGCTCTGTCTTTTGCAATGGACGGGTGTCATGCGACGCCTAGGCAACGCGGCCGTGCGCCGAACGATCGCGGCGGGCGCGAACGGCATCGGCCAGTTGATGCAGAATGGCCTCGGAATTCCGCCAATCGAGGCACCCGTCGGTGATGCTTTGGCCATAGGTCAAGGGTTGCCCCGGAACGAGATCCTGTCGCCCGCCAACCAAGTGGCTTTCGATCATCACGCCGGCGATGCGTTGGTCGCCGGTAGCGACCTGGCGACCGACATCGGCAACGACGTGCGGCTGGTTCTCCGGCTTCTTTCCGCTGTTCGCGTGGCTTGCATCGATCAACACGGTCGGGCGCAATCCTGCTTCTGCCGCGAGGGCGCATGCCTGGTCGATGCTCGCCGCATCGTAGTTCGGCGTCTTGCCGCCGCGCAGGATGATATGGCCGTCGTCATTGCCGGTTGTTGCCGCGATCGCGGCGCGCCCGGATTTCGTCACCGCCGGGAAATGGTGCGGTTGGGCCGCCGATTTCACGGCATCGACGGCGATCTGCACGTTGCCGTCCGTCCCGTTCTTGAAGCCGACGGGGCATGACAGGCCGGACGCCAGTTCGCGGTGGATCTGGCTTTCGGTCGTGCGGGCGCCGATGGCGGCCCAGGCGACCAGATCGGCAATGTACTGCGGGGTGGCCATGTCGAGGAACTCGCAGGCGGCGGGAACGCCCAGGTCGTTCACTTCAAGCAGCAGGCTGCGCGCGAGACGCAGGCCCTTCTCGATCGCAAAACTGCCATCCAGATCGGGATCGTTGATCAGGCCCTTCCAGCCGACGGTCGTGCGCGGTTTTTCGAAGTAGACGCGCATGACGATTTCAAGCGTATCCCCGAGGCTCTCGCGCAGTGGACGCAAGCGGCCGGCGTACTCGAGCGCCGCCTCGGGATCATGTATCGAGCAGGGCCCGATGATGACGGCGAGCCTGTCGTCGGCGCCGTGCAGGATTCTATGCAGCGCGGTGCGCGCGGATGAGACGGTTTGCGACGCACGTTCGTTTCGAATGATTTCGCACATGATTTCGGCCGGGGAACTGAGTTCCCGGATTTCACGGATGCGAAGATCGTCCGTCTGTCTGGTCAGGTTTCGGGTCGTCGACACGGTATTGGCTCCTGGGTTGGCCATACCGGCAGCACAAAAAAAGCCGCCGGAAAATCTGGCGGCTCGTGGGTTGGTTGTGCAGTCGATTTAGATCGCGCGAACCCCTTCCTCCGCCAGCGGCTTCGGATAGCTAAAGTACCAAAAATAGAAATTGGTGGTTCCGAGGTTCATGGCGCCAACATAGGCGATCGACGTCCTGTTGTCACCCGCTTGCGGCTCCCGGTCGTCACTCGCCCGGAATCACGACCGTCGTATCGCTGGTTTTGAGTGTGGCCGCGCCGGCTGGATTGGCCGACAGGTGCCGGAAGACCCCCGGTACACGCATGCCGGACACCTGCTCGCCGGACAGCAGGTCGAGGATGACGCCGTCGACACTACCATCGGTTTGCAGCGCCGCCGCCAGTCGCGTCAACAGGGCAGGGCGGCCCGCGGTGGTCGTCGCGACGCGAATGTGAACCGCGCGCTCGAAGCGGCCTGCATACGTCACCGTGTCGATGATGGCATTGGTGCCGTCGACAACGCGGAACTGCGTTCGCTTGTTCTGCATGTCGGATGTCGTCAGGACAAACCGGTCGCTGTCCGCCGCCACGACATGCGCCATGCCGTCGAAGCGGCCGGTGAGGCCGCGTGCACCAGCCGGCGATGGTGGCGTGACGATGCGGCCGGACAGGTCGAACATGTCATGGTGCAGTCCGTCTGCGCGGCGTGTGACGACCATGAGCTTGGTGCGCCCGGGCAGCATGGCGACGAACGTGCCCGGCAGCATCGTTTCGGCGCGTCGACTGCCGTTGCCTGACGTGGCGATCAACACCTGCTGTCCGGCAGCGTGGCGCGATGCTTCGACGCGCCAGCCGTTCACAAAGGCCACGTCCCGGAAATCCGCCGGTGCCGCGTCATACTCGGTATCTTCGATCTCCCGCACGGCAGCCAGATTCAGCAACATCGCGCGGTTCCCGACCGGCCGGCTGTACAGGATCAGCGCGAGGTGCCGATCCGGGCTTGCGCGTTCGCCGCTGAAGGCACCGCGCTTCATGATGCGGATCAGCCGATCCAGTGCGACCGTGCCATTGCGGCTCGATTTCGGCGTCAGGACGTGCGTAATGGTGCGTGGCAGATCGGGCGTCCCGCTTGCCGTCACCAGCACCCAGCGCTCCAGATCCTTGCCGTCGTCGCGTTCGACGATGTGCTGGCGGCAATGACTGAAAGCGCCGTCGACCTGCACGGGCGGTATGTCGGTTGTCGGACCGAATGGATAGAGCAGGGCGTAGCGCTGACCCGTGGTGCTCTGTGCCAGCACCAGACGCGCGTTGCCTTCGCCGAAACAGCTACCCATCAGCGACAGGCCGGCCGGCAAGACGACTGGCGGCGGGCTGGCATCCGTCGGCGACGGGCGAACCGTGTCGGAGGCGGGCTGGCAGCCAACGACCAACAGAGTCAGCAGCAGCAGACAGGAACGGAAAACGACGGACAACATGTACAAGTCCTGGTGGGCGTGATGAATCGCTGCGTCGGCGCGCCGGATGCTAGCAGACTGTGGCGCTGACGCTACCGCCCAGGACCAATAGGGCGTCAACCGACCGCGCGCGTTGGCATTTTCACATCTTCGGCGTCGTTGCCCCGCAAGGCGCCGGGCCGGGGCAGACGGGCCTGAGCCGGCGTGTCCTGGTGCTGCGGCAGGTAGAGCGTGATGGTCGTGCCGATGCCGATAGCGGTGTCGATCGTGGCCTCACCCTGCGACTGCTTCAGAAAGCCGTGGACCATCGACAGCCCAAGGCCGCTGCCCTGGCCGATGGCCTTAGTGGTGAAGAACGGATCGAAGGCTTTTTCTACGACTTCGGCGCTCATGCCATCGCCGGTATCGGCGACACTGATGGCGATGTACTTGCCATTCGGCAGATCGACCGCCGGCGCTACCGCCTGGTCGGTCATCTCGAAGTCGCGGACCCTGAATGTCAGCTTGCCCTGGCCGTGCATGGCGTCGCGGGCATTGATGGCAAGGTTGATCAACGCCGCTTCCAGTTGTGCGCGGTCGGCGCACATCTCGCCCGTCGCGCGAATGTCCCGTTCGACGACGATGCCTTCGCCCAGCGTGCTCGCCAGCAGTAACTGCACCTCGTCGAGAAGCTGTGCGGCGTCGATCGGCACCGGCGTCAAAGACTGCTGGCGCGCGAAGGCCAGCAGTCGCTGGGTCAGTTCGGCGCCGCGTTCGGCGGCCCGCGTTGCGGTGGTCAGCAGTCTGTGCTTCTCGCTGCCTTGTTCGGCGTCGAGCAACAGCAGGTCGAGGTTGCCGATGACGGCGGTTAGCAGATTGTTGAAGTCGTGTGCCACGCCGCCGGTCAGCTGGCCAATCGTCTCCATCTTCTGCGCTTGTCGAAGCTCGGCCTCTCGGGCGCGCAGTTCGGTGACCTCATGGGCGTTGACGATAATCCCCCCGACGTCCGGTATCGCCAAGGCGTTGCGGCCGCGGACGGTCATCGTGTGCCAGGCGCCGAACTTGTCGGCAATCCGCACTTCCGCCTGAGCGGCGCCGTCCGGCTCATCGGTAATCGTTGCCAGCATCACCGCCAGAGTGTCGACATCGTCGGGATGCAGGACGTCGGGCAGTGTGGTTCGGCGCATCTCCTCGTCATCGAATTGCAGGAGTTGCGCCAGCGATGGGCTGGAGAACCTCATCCGCCGGTCCGCGGTCATGACGGCTATGACATCGGATGAGTTTTCGATCAATGCCCGGAAATAGCGCTCTTGGGCGGCCAGACGGGTTTCCCGCTCGGCGATCGCCCGCAATGGCACGACCCGTAAGACATAGACGACGGCCAGCGCGATCACGATCGACAGCAGCAACGGCGTGAAACCGATCAGCACAATGCCGCGCATGTCGGTGTGGACCGTGATGTGGCCGACCGGATTGACGCCGTCGTAGATGACAGCCTGTCCACTAAGGTGCGGCCAAGACCAGAAGTCGCCGTGCGGCGCAAAGCTGGCCACCATTTCTCCATCGATGTCGGTGATGTCGATGTAAGTGTGCCGCTCGATGAGTGCGTCGTGAATATGGTTTTCCTCGACCAGTTCATGCAGGCGTTCGGTCTGGAATCGCCACAGCAGCGGCGATGCGTAGACCAGTCCGGAGACCCGTTCCGCCGCCGCTTTGGCGTCAAACAGCAGATGTTCGTGTTCGTAATAAACCGCCGTCGCGGTGTAGGTGGCCATCGTCAGCAGCATGGCGCCGGCGCCGATGATGGACGCCAGCGCCGATAGCTTCGAACGAAGCGGCTTGAGTTCAGCCGGCGGGGGCACCGCTTGCCCTGAAGTTCAGGCCGGTGCTGCCTGCACCTTCGATGATGGCCTGCCCGCGTGGTGTCGCGACGAAGTCCAGGAATTGCCGAACGCCTGCCTTTGCGTTTGGCGGAACGATGAAATAGAGCGTCTTCGACAGCGGATAGTCGCCGCGGCGAATGGACTGTGGGCTCGGCATGAGGCCGTTCAATCGCAGAATGTGCACGGCGCGGTTCTCCGACTGCAGCACACTCAGGGCCGTAAAGCCGATGGCGCCGGGCGTCTGCTCGATCGCGTCCGCCATCTGCTGGTCGGACAGTGCGACCGGCAGACCAGGTATCTGCAGAGCAGCTTCGAGCGCTGTGCGCATGGCAGGCAGTTGCGCGATGACGATCTTCGTGTCGGACTCAACCTTCGGCCGAACGATCGGCCGCACGGGCGGTCCGTTGGGCCAGGTCCGGACCGAGCCATCGAACAGCGAGGACAGCTGTGCGGTCGTTACCGCCCGCCGCCTAACGTCGCGATGCACCGCGAATGCGACGGCGGTTTTGGCAAACGGCAATACCTCGGCGCCGTCGAACGCTTCCTTCGTCTTCAAAGGACGTGCCGTGACGGCCAGATCGACGGCGCCATGACGCAATGCCTTGATGCCGCCGCCGCTGCCAAGGCTTGGCGGTACCTGGATCGTCAGGTCCGGGTGGCTCGCCGCGAGTGCGGCGCCGAGTTGCTCCACGGTACCCAGCGCAGCACCGGTGCCGCCAATGACGATGGTCTCTGCCCGCGAGCCCTGCGGTATTGCAAGGGTCGCCACCAGCAGCGCGGCGATAAACGCGATTAGCCTCATGATGTTCCAGCCCTCAATGCCTGTGCGATAGTGCGGTTGTGGCGCGGCCCGTCACCGGGGGCGGCGCATCGCCAGCATCCAGAAAATCTAATGTGCAAGGATTAATCGCGGATTACTCTGGTTTGCGCGATAAACTGATGGCGCCGTGCAGCCGTAACGTGCGTTCGCCACTGGGACCACCGGCTGTGCGCGACATTTGGTCTCGGCGGTTGGATTGGGTCGAACTGGCAGCACACTATCGAATTCGTATATGTAGCCGACGACGTCGCTCAAAACGGGTAGACACCATGCCGGAACAACGCCGCTCTCCCTACCGCATTGCCCTCCTGCTGGTGGCCGTGGCCATCGCGGCCGCCGGTGGTTGGTACTGGTACACGGTCAACCAGGACAATCTGCCGCCGGGTTTCGCCGCGGGGAATGGGCGCATCGAGGCAGAACAGGTCGACATCGCGACCAAGCTCAGTGGCCGGGTCGAGCAGATCCTCGCCGCCGAGGGCGATCTGGTCGAGGCCGGTCAGATCATGGCGCGGATGGATGTTGCCGAGCTGAATGCCAGTCATGACAAGGCGAAGGCGGATGTGGCGCAGGCCGAACAATCGGTGCTCGAGGCCGAGGCCGGTATTGCTCAACGTGAGAGCGAACTGGCGTACGCGCGTCAGGAGCTGCAGCGGGCGCTCGTGCTGGTCGAACGCGGCCACATATCGGAACAGTTGGCCGACCTGCGTCGGACGCAGCGGGCAACCGCGCAGGCCGCTTTGCGTGCTGCAGAGGCGCAGCGCACAACGGCGCAGCGGCTGGTCGAGGCACGCCAGGCCGAGGTGGCACGCATCCAGACGCAGATCGACGACGCCACGCTGATTGCGCCGATCGCCGGCCGTGTCCTCTACCGCCTGACCGAACCGGGCGAGGTTATCGGCGCCGGCGGCAAAATCCTGACGCTCCTGAACCTGTCCGACGTCTATATGACGGTCTTTCTGCCGGCCGGTGAGGCCGCGCGGCTGCCCATCGGTGCCGAAGGCCGCATTACCATCGACGCCGCACCCGAACTGGTCATTCCCGGCCGTGTCAGTTTCGTCTCGCCGGAGGCGCAATTCACGCCCAAGCAGGTCGAAACGCGCGAGGAGCGCGAGAAGCTGATGTTCCGCGTGAAGGTGCGCATCCCGCCGGACCTGTTGAGTCGTTACATCGCCAGGGTGAAAACCGGCATCCGCGGCGTGGCCTATGTCCGCGTCGACGATGCGGCCGACTGGCCGGCACATCTGGCGCTTAACCTTCCTGACTCCGATCGCTGACCGACAGATGCCGGAACGATCGGCCAGCATTGCGCGTATCGCCGGCCTCGATCATCGCTACGGCAAGGTGCCGGCGTTGAAGAGCATCGACCTCGACATGCCGGCCGGCTGCATGGTCGGACTGATCGGCCCCGATGGCGTTGGCAAATCGACGCTGCTGGGGCTGATTGCCGGCGCCAAACGCATACAGACCGGCGACGTCCAGGTGCTCGACGGCGACATGCGGCGAGGCCGGCACCGCCGTACCGCCGGTCCGCGCATCGCCTACATGCCCCAGGGCCTCGGCCGAAACCTCTATGCCGAGCTGACGGTGGCCGAAAACCTGCATTTCTTCGGCCGTTTGTTCGGTCAGCCGACGCGTGAGCGCAAAGCGCGCATCGATGATCTGTTACGGGCGACGGGCCTCGACCCGTTCCCGGATCGTCCTGCCGGCAAACTGTCCGGCGGCATGAAACAGAAGCTCGGCCTGTGTTGTGCGTTGATCCACGATCCCGACCTGCTGATCCTTGATGAGCCCACCACCGGCGTCGACCCGCTGTCGCGGCAACAGTTCTGGGACCTGATCGACCGCATTCGCACAGACCGACCGGGGATGAGCGTGCTGGTAGCGACAGCGTATATGGAGGAGGCCGAACGCCTCGATTGGCTGGTGGCGATGAATGACGGGCGCGTGCTTGCTACCGGCACGCCGTCCGAGTTGATGGCGCAGACGGACAGCGACAGTTTGGAAGATGCGTTCATCGCCATGCTGCCGGCGGAGGTACGCGACAGCCATCGCATGGTCGTCGTGCCGCCGCGGCCCGACGAGGACGCACCGCCGGTTATCGTCGCCAGCGGTCTAAGCCGCCGGTTCGGTGACTTCGTCGCCGTCGACAATGTGAGTTTCGAAATCGATCGCGGCGAGATCTTCGGCTTCCTCGGGTCGAACGGCTGCGGCAAGACGACGACGATGAAGATGCTGACCGGTCTGCTGGAGCCGTCGGATGGCGAGGCCACGCTGTTCGGGGCGCAGACCCAACAGCACGATATGGCCATACGACGACGTGTCGGCTACATGTCGCAGTCCTTCTCGCTCTATACCGAACTGACGGTACGGCAGAACCTCGATTTGCACGCGCGTCTGTTCCACCTGCCGGCGGACCGGATCGATGCGCGGATCGATGAGATGCTGGACCGCTTCGATCTCATCGCCCACGCTGACGATCGGGCGGCCGGCTTGCCCCTTGGCGTGCGGCAGCGGCTGTCATTGGCCGTCGCGGTTATCCACGCGCCTGACATGTTGATCCTTGACGAGCCGACGTCCGGCGTCGACCCGGTTGCTCGGGACCGCTTTTGGGAGTTGCTGGTCCAACTGTCGCGCCACGATGGCGTCACGATTTTCATCTCCACCCATTTCATGAATGAGGCCGAGCGCTGCGACCGGGTATCGCTGATGCATGCCGGCAAGGTACTGGCCAGCGACACGCCGGCGGCACTTCAGGCGACGCGCAATGCGTCGAGCTTGGAGGAGGCCTTCATCGCCTACATCCGCGACGCTATTGGCGAAGGTATGGCAGCCGACGGGGTGCATCCCGCGGCTGGCGGCGGCAGTCGGGCCGACTATACCGTGACCGGGCGGCGGGCGGCGCGGCTCTTCGGTATGGTCAACCTTCGCCGCCTCTACGCTTATGCCGTACGCGAAATGCTGGAGGTTATGCGCGACCGCGTTCGTCTCGCCTTCGCGTTCGTCGGCACGTTGCTGCTGATGCTGATCTTCGGCTACGGCATCACCATGGATGTCGACGAGATCCGCTACGCGGCGCTCGATCTGGACCAGACGCCGGAGAGCCGCGCCTACCTTGAAGGGTTGCAGGGGTCGCGGTTCTTCGAGGAGCAGTCGCGGCTGGACATGCCCGAGACGTTAAGGCGCCAGTTGCGGGCGAACGACATTTCGCTGGCGGTGGAGATCCCATCGGGTTTCGGCCGTGCGCTGAAGCGCGGCCAGCCGGCCGAAATCGCCGTTTTCATCGATGGCGCGATGCCGTTCCGCGCCGAAACCATTCGCGGCTACATCGAAGGCCACCACCGCGACTATCTGCTCGAAATGGGCCGACGCCAAACCGGCAGCACACCGGCGGTCCTGTCCGCCGGTATCGAACCGCGGTACCGCTACAACCCGAGCTTCGAAAGCATCTACGCGATGGTGCCCAACGTCATCGCCATCTTGCTGATCTTCATTCCGGCCATTCTGATGTCGCTCAGTGTCGTGCGCGAAAAGGAGCTTGGGTCGATCACGAACTTCTACGCTACACCCGTCACGCGGCTGGAGTTCCTTCTCGGCAAGCAGCTTCCTTACATCGTCATTTCGATGGTCAATTTCGCGCTGCTTGTTCTGCTGTCGGTGCTCGTGTTCGACGTGCCGGTGAAGGGGAGTGTCCTTGGGCTGTCGTTGACGGCATTGCTCTATGTCACGGCGGCAACGGCGTTGGGCTTGTTCTATTCGTCGTTCACCAGCACGCAGGTAGCGGCCATTTTTGCCACGGCGATTCTGACCATCGTCCCGACGCTCCAGTTCTCCGGCATGATGCAGCCGGTATCCACCCTGGAAGGCGTCGGTCAGGTGATGGGCACGCTCTGGCCGACCAGCCACTTCATGCGGGCGACGGTAGGCGCTTTCACCAAGGGCCTCGGGTTGGATGACCTGGTGTCGAGCATGACCGCACTGGCGGTGGCCGCGCCGGTGTTGATCCTGCTATCCGTCATTGTGCTCAGGAAGCAGGATCGATGAGGCGCCAGCTCAGCAACATTTTCTGGCTCGGCGTGAAGGAGCTGCGCGCGCTGCGGCGCGATCCGGTCCTCGTCGGCTTGCTGATCTATGCGTTCTCGCTATCGATCTATGTTCAGGCGTCGGCAATTTCGCATGAGTTGAACAACGGCTCCATCGCCATCGTCGACGAGGATCGGTCGGCGCTGTCGGCGCGGATCATCAATGCCTTCTATCCACCGCATTTCCAGCCGCCCGTGATGATCGACAGCAATGAGGTCGATCGCGGCATGGATCAGGGCCGTTTCATGTTCGTGCTCGATATCCCACCGGACTTCGAGCGCGATGTGCTGGCAGGGCGGCGCCCGGACGTGCAACTCAATATCGATGCAACCGCGGTCGCGCAGGCGGGTATCGGCGCGTCCTACATCAGCAACATCGTCGGCGACGAGGTTGCGAGATATGCGACCGGTCCCGAAACGGCCGGCGAACAGCCGATCGATCTGGTCACACGGATCGTCTTCAATCCAAACCTGACGACGTCGTGGTTCACCAGCATCATGGGCCTGATCAGCATGGTGAACATGCTGACGATTATTTTGACCGGCGCTGCGCTCATTCGGGAGCGTGAGCACGGCACCATCGAGCATCTCCTGGTGATGCCGCTGAACCCGTTCGAAATCGTCATGGCCAAGGTCTGGGCCAATGCGCTCATTATCCTGCTGGCGACCGGCTTTTCGTTGTTCATCGTCATCCGGAGCTTGCTTGGCGTGCCGATCGGCGCGTCGATCCCGCTGTTCCTGGCCGGCACCGCTTTGTATCTGTTCTTCGCAACGGCGTTGGGCGTGTTTCTCGGCACGGTTGCGCGGTCGATGCCGCAGCTCGGCCTGCTCGTCATATTGGTCGTGTTGCCGATGAACCTGTTGTCGGGCTCCGACACGCCTGTCGAGAGTCAGCCCGATTGGCTGCAGTCAATCACCATGCTGCTTGCCTCGCGGCACTACGTCAGTTTTGCTCAGGCGATCCTGTATCGTGGCGCCGGTATTGACGTCGTTTGGCCGGAATTTCTCATTGTCGGCGCGCTTGGCCTGGCATTCCTGGCTTACAGCCTGAACCGCTTCTGGCGCGCGATATCTCTCGGCCGCTAGCGCGTCAGCAGATCTCGCGCTGCCAATCAGCCGGCATCGGCCGATAGATCGGTGTTACCCAATTCATCGAGCAGATAGACGTTGGCGGCCACGGCCTTGGCGAAGACGCCAAGATCCATCGACTCGTTCGGACCGTGCGCGGCGCTCCGTGGGTCGAGCACGCCGTTTAGGATCAACGGCAGATGCCCGAACCGCCGGCCGAACAGCGCGACAAACGGGATCGAGCCGCCGATGCCGATCCGCACCAAGGGTCGGCCCCAGGCCTTTTCGTATGCTCTGTCGGCTGCCGCGAACGCTGGGCCCTTCGGCGCATAGAGCCAGGCGTCCGACGATCCCTTGCGTTCGACGACAGCAATGTTCACGCCACCCGGCGGTTGTTGAACCAGAGCCTCGGTGATCGAGTCGCGCAATTCGTCGCGCGACTGACCGGGCGCCACGCGGATCGACAGGACAGCGGATGCCGCACCGCGGATCGCATTTTTCTCATGGCCGGGCTGCGGCAGTGTCGTCGACAGGATCGTGACCGACGGTTGGCGCCAGGCCCACTCGGCCAAAGGGCGCCCGTTTTCCGGCAGGGCGCTGACGCCCGGTACCAGCTTCGCGCTCGTCCGCACGGATTCGTCGGTCAGCGGTATGTCGGCGGCGCTCGCCCGCCAGTCATCGGGAACGTCCATACGGCCCAGTAGCAGCCGGCCATCTTCATCGACGATCCTTGCCAATGCCTTGACCAGGGCCATGGCCGGATCGGGCACCACATTGCCCCACAGACCGGAGTGAACGTCCGCCTCCAGCGCCGAGCACGTGACCTCGAGTTCCAGCAGGCCGCGCAAAGACACGGTCAGGCCCGGTATGTCGGTCGACGGGTTCTCGCAGTCGGTCAGGACCATGGCGTCCGCCGCGAAGGCGTCGGGATAGGCGTCCATGAAACGTTCGAGGTTCGGCGACCCGATTTCCTCTTCGCCTTCGATCAGCAGCTTCACGTTGCACGGTAGTGCGCCGGCCTCTGCAAACCAGGCTTCGAGGGCGGCAAAGTGACTGATCCAGCCACCCATGTCATCGCCCGAACCGCGTGCATAGAGGCGGCCGTCCCGCTCGACCGCTTCGTGCGGCGGCGTGTCCCAGGGTTCGCCACGCACCGGCTGCAGGTCGAGGTGTCCGTAAATCAGGACACAGGGCCGATCGTCGCCGGCGCCGAGATACTCGGCGGCAACGCACGGCAGCGCGCCGTCGAGTTCAAGGACCCGGGCCCGGTCCAGCCCGAGCGCGTCCAGGTCATCACGTATCCGCTGGGCCAGCCGCCTGACGTCGTCGGCATGCTCGGCCTCACACGATATCGCCGGATACCGCAGATACTCGGCCAGCCGCTCCAGGGTTTTTGGCAGTGCGGCGTCAGCTCGTTGCCGGACCCGATCGACGTCGACCTGGGACATGCGGTCTCTCCTTCATCTGACGCGCTGTCGCGCTGCGGTTGGGCGTTGCGGTCGGCATTGTACAAATGGCGGACCCGGTCTGTGGATGCCCTAGTGGGTCACAGCCGCAAGCCGCGGTCCAAGCGCTGCCAGCGCCGCACCCGAGAGCGCCAGCACCGCGATCAGCGGGCCGAAGCCTGCAAAGCCGACGGTCGCCAGAATCCAGCCGCCGATGGCGGCGGCGCCCAGCCAGCCGATGCTGGCGCAGGTGCTGTTCAGGCCCATCACGGTGCCGCGCACTTCCGCCGGCACATTGGCAAGCGCGGCCATCAACGACGGTCGGGACAGTGCATTGGTGAACGCATAGGCAAAGCCCAACACGACCGATACCGTCAGCGACGGATACCAGCCGAAAAGCGCCATGGCGACGATACCGGACACGATCATGGCGACGGCAAACGTCGCCAGCCGGTTAGGCAGACGGTCGCCCAGTTGCCCGCCGAAAACCGTGCCCAGGATGTTGCCGACGGCGAACACGGCGAGCGGCAGTGCCAGCACCTGAAGCGACAAACCGAATGTCGTCTGCAGGAAGGTGGCGAAATAGACGGCGGCCACGCCGAAGCAGATACGCTCGGCGATCACGGATCCCAGCAGTCGCAGGACCATCGGCGACAATGCCGCGCGCAGCGGTGGTGGTGGCGATGTCGGGGCGCCACTGCCGCCGGCAGCCACCCGAGTGGTGGCATACATGCCCAACGCGGAAATCAACGCCAGCAAGCCGACGGCGACGTTGACCCCGCGCCAGCCGATACTGGCGCCAAGCCATGCCGCCGCCGGGACGCCGACCAGCAGGGTGAGAGACTGCCCCGCCATGACCCAGCCCAGTGCCCGGGAGCGCTGGCCGTCCGTCACCCGGGCCGATACCTCGGTCAGGCTGACGCCGGTGAACAGACCGCTGCACCCCCCCGCGATCGTCGCCCAGAGCGCGACCGCGGCGTAGCCTTCGGCATTGGCGACCAGCGCCAGGGCGACGCAAAGCGCAACCGGACCGCCAATCAGGAACGGCCGCCGCCCCCAACGGTCCGAACCGGCGCCGGCAATGAATGACGAGATACCCCAGGCAATCGACGTCAAGCCGAACAGATTGGCCACCATGGGCAGGCCGACGTCGAGATCCCGCGCCATGTCGATCAGGAATGGTGCGCGTGTGCTGCCGCTGGCCGTGGTCGCGAACATGGCGAAACAGGAGGCAGCGATCAGCACCCACGGCATGGCACCGGTGCCGCCGGGGTTGGCCTGGGCGCTCGGATCAGACGGTCTCGGTGTCGTCATTCAGTCTCCCGGGTGCCGCCGGCTGTCACGCGTTAACTGCGTCCGAATGATCGCTGCAGCTAAGAAGGCGTACAACGGCATGGGGCCGAAGGCCGCTGGCGGTGTGCAAAACGTCGTCGTAGGATCGTCAGCATACCACACCGGAACAGGGAGGCTCTGCGTGATGGTGGAAACGCATAGGTCGAACGACGCGGCATCGCCGCCTGGTGCGGATGCGATATCCTTCGAGTTGCGTCCGCTGGCGGATGGGCTGGGCGTGGAAGTCGTCGATCTGCAGATCGCCGATATCGACGATGCCATGTTCCCGTCGATCTATGCACTGTTCCTCGAGCACCAGGTGTTATTGTTCCGCGACCAGGACCTGTCGCCAGGGGCGCAGGTCGCGTTCGCCCGCCTGTTCGGCGAGGTGCAGGTCCATGTCATGAACCAGTACCACGCTGACGGGTGCCCGGAGCTTTACACCCTGTCCAACGTGGGACCTGACGGCAAACCGAACGGCCAGCATCCGGACCGCGGCACACTGGCCTGGCACACCGACGGCTCCTGGCAGGCACGGACCGGCCAGGCAACGATGCTCTACGCGGAAGTCCTGCCATCGTCCGGCGGCGGCACGGGGTTTGCCGACATGTACAGCGCCTATGACAGGCTCGACGACGCGACGCACCGCCGGCTGGCTGCCCTTCGGGCAATCCACAACCTCGATTTCTCACGCAGCCGTCGCCACGGCGAAGAGCCGATGACCGGCGCCCAGCGCGACGCCGTGCCACCGGTGGTGCATCCGGTCGTACGCACCCATCCGGAGACCGGCCGCAAATGCCTCTTCCTCGGCGATCACGCCGAAACGATCGAGGGCCTGCCGTACGACGAGGGCCGGGCCATCGTCGAGCAGATCAACGAACAGGCAATCGCCAACGCCGTGGTCTATCATCACCAGTGGCGGCCACGCGACGTCATGGTCTGGGACAACCGCTGCCTGTTGCACAAGGCCGAGGCATATGACGTCGCCAACGAGCCGCGCATCATTCGCCGCTGCACGGTGTTGGGCGACGCGCCCTACTGAAATGCGCTAGTGTTCGTGCGCCGCTGTCTAGGCAGGCATCCCGTCTTGCGTTTCCATCCCTCGCTATGCCGCTGCCGGCGTCGCGGGGGGTAGGCCCACCACGCGTATCCACACGAGGCCACGCCATGGATTTCTCACCCTGGTATTGGGTGGCGTTCACTGTCATCGCCGCCGGTAGTCAGACCCTGCGCAACGCCATGCAGAAGGAGTTGACGGCAACGCTCGGCACCGTCGGTGCCACGCATGTGCGATTCCTGTTCGGTCTGCCGTTCGCCATCGTGTTTCTGTCGATGATCCTGGGCTTCAGCGGTGAACCGCTGCTTCTGCCGGGGCTGGAGTCGCTGGGCTGGACGCTGTTCGGTGCGTTGTCGCAGATCGGCGCGACGGCGCTGATGCTGGCGGCGATGCGCGAGCGTTCCTTCGTCGTCACAACCGCGTTGACCAAGATCGAGCCGGTATGGGTGGCGCTGCTCGGTGTGGTGTTCCTTGGCGACTTCCTCAGCATCGGCACGGTGATCGCCATTCTCGTGGCCACCTCGGGTGTCATGGTGATGTCCTGGCCGAAACAGGCGGGGGGTGACGCTGCCCGCTGGTCGGTGCGGCCGATCATGCTGGGCGTCGTCTCCGGTGCCCTGTTCGGCTTTGCCGCCATCGGATATCGCGGCGGTATACAGGTGCTCGACTACCCAAACTTCGTCGTCGGCGCGGCGACAATTCTGGTGACCGGTCTGGTCATACAGGTGCTGGTGCTGACGACCTACCTGCTGCTGCGTGACCGCGAGAACCTCTTGGCGATCCTGCGCGCCTGGCGGCCGTCGCTGTTCGCCGGCTTCATGGGGGCCTTTGCCTCGCAATTCTGGTTCCTTGCCTTCGCCATCGAAAGTGCGGCCCGCGTTCGCACCCTGGCGCTGGTCGAAATCCTGTTCGCGCAGGTCGTATCGCGCAACCTGTTCAAGCAGGACCTGGCCAGCCGCGAGGCGCTGGGTATCGGCCTGATCGTCGTCGGCGTGATTCTGCTGCTGAATCTTTAGCGCCGCGGCGCGGCCGTTTCTCAATCGGGCGTGAAGGTGTTCAAGCCGTCCTGCGATGTTACGCGGCCGCCGGCGCCGATGTAGTCGCGCGCCTCCATGTCCTGCAACAGCGATGGATCGTCCGGCGGGTTGGCGATGAACCGGCTGCCATCGGCCAGGCGGCCGAACAGAATGCCGAACGACGGTCCCTTGCGGTCGTGCATCACGGTGTAGGTTTCGATCGTCGCGGCGCCCTCGGGGGCCTCGCTCACCGCCGGGCCCTTGTCGGCGTCGATTTCGGCCTGATAGATCGCCGGATCCTTCGGCGCGTAGGCCTGCACCGGCCGGTCGGTCGAGTAGATTCCGGCGGACTGCTTGGTGACGTAGTTGCCGTTGGCCGTGACCAGGCCCTTGCTGCCGGGTTTGGCACGCACCCGGTTCATGGTTTCGGCGATTGAGTGCGTGACGTAGTTGTTGCCCGGTCCGCCGAAGTAGGGCAGGCCGCCGGTCACCGTCAGGCCGCGCGGGTCGTCGAGCGCGATGCCCATTTCCTCGCAGGCGATCTCCACGGCGGACGGAAAGCAACTGTAGAGGTCGATGCTGTCGATGTCGTCCATGTTCATGTCGGCCATGGCGAAGGTTTCCCGTGCCACCGTGCGCATCGCCGGGGACGAATGGAAGTTCTTGCGGTCGCTCAAGTACCAGTGGTCGTAGGCATCGGCGCAGCCATGCAAATAGACCCACCGGGACTCCGGGATACCCAGGGCGCGCGCTTTGCTTACAGACGTCAGGATCAGTGCCGCGGACTGGTCGATGAAGGCGTTGGCATTCATCAGCTTGGTGTAGGGAAAGCCGATGAACGGGTTGTCCGGGCCGACGGTCGCAATGTCGTCGGCGCTGAAGCCTTGCCGCCGGTCGGCCAGCGGGTTCGCCGCGGCGACCGCCGCAAACCGTGCGAACAGCGTGCCCATCACCTTGAGATGGTCCCCGACGGTGCGCCCGTGGTGGCTGCGAATGGCATTCTCGATCATCGGGTAGGCGAAAATGGCGCCGGCCATGCGGTGCCGGTCCTCGGCGTCGTTCCAGCCGCGCGCCTCCACGCCCCAGATCTCCGGCTCACCGCCGGCATCTTCGTTCCAGTCGAGCTCAATGCCGGCGCGTTGTGCCGCCTTCTGGGTCGACAGCGCCTCGCCGCCGGCGATCAGGGCCGCGTCGACCTCGCCGCGCGTCACCATCTCGAACAGCCGGTTGACGCACCATTGCGGCATGTTGCCGCCGGGATGGGTGTAGATCAGCCGTCTTGCCGCCTCGGCGCCGAGCCGCCGCGCCACCGACTTCGGCGGGTTGGACGGGCCGCCGAACGGGCTCTTGAAGCGCCAGCTTGTATCGGAGAACGAGCGAATGACGACGATCGTATCGAGCGCCTGCAACAAGCCGTCGCCGGCGCCGGAGTCTTCCGCCGCCATGCGCGCCGCATCCGCGGTCAGGTCGATCGGCGATGAGGCCGCATTGGGGTCGCTTTCGCGTTGGGTGATCTGGCCGCAACCGACCAGGATGGGAATTCGGCTTTCGTCCATCGTTTCCTCACAGCAGCATTTCTTTATGTCCGCATCAGATCGGACCTTATGCCACTAGAGTAGCGATCGCCCCTGGCGACGTCGACTGTCGCTATTGATTGCCGCCGTTGTCGTCGCGGTTTCCGGGCTTATTTGGGTCGAGCTTGCTCCACGCCCGGCGCATGGCGCGACCGGCGGCACGTGCCGGATCGTCGTCCCGGGCGATCTGGCGCGCTTCATTGGCGACGGCGCGGGCTGCGTCGGCCGCCTTCTGCCGCGCCTGCGGGTCGTTGGCGATACGCCGCACCGCGAGGCCGGCCAGATGTCGCAACAGAAAGGACATGACCCTAATTTAGGGGTTCGTCGGCTTCATCGCTAGATGGCGATGGTCAGGTGATTGTCCCAGTTCGAAGTAGAGAACAGCGGTCCCGACAGCGGCTGCAGGGTGTCTTTAGGGGCATCGTACAGGGCCGCACGCCCGGTGCCGCTGGTCAGCATGAACGTGCCATGCGTACCGCCCGGCGCCAGGCCGCAGGTGTCGGGCAGGTGCAGCACGCGGGGTGTCGATCCGGTAACAATGTCCCAAATGACGGCGATGCCGCCGCGCGGCGAGGTTGCGGCGATGAACCGGCCGCTGCTGTCGAATGCGACCGACCCGCAATACTGTCGCATGACGGCCCAGCCACCTGCAGGTGGCGGGAGGGGTGTCAACGCCCGCTGCCCCTCCGCAACCGCCACCAGCGGTGCATCGTCGTTGCGCGGTCCTTGATACTGCATGCCGACGGCAATGGGCCCCGCTGCTGCCACGGCAAGATGTCGGATCGACAGTTGATGCAGTTCAGGCGGCAACCGGACTGTGCCGGCCAATCGCCCATCGGTCGTGTCGAGGTAAGTCAGCGACGGCGCCATCGTCTTGAGGTTCAGCTTCTGGCGTCCGGTGTCCGGATGAGTGGCGATGCCGCCATTGGCCACGACCAGGGTCTTGCCGTCGGTCGTCAAAGCGAGGTCGTGCGGGCCGACGCCATGGCTCGGCCATTCGCCCAATCGGCGGAAGTCATTGCCTGCTGCATAGATGCCGATGACCCCGCGACGGTGGTCAAAATCGTTTTCACTGGCGAAGAACCGCGCACCATCGGCGGAAAAGACGCCATGACCGTAGAAGTGGCGGCTGCCTATCGCGTCGACCCGGTGCAGGATACGGCCGGACACTAGGTCGGCGATCAGCAGATAGCGGCCGGGGCGGCGGGCGATCATCACCAGTGTGCCGCCATCCGGCGCCGGCACGACATCGTGGCCGCGCGCCGGCAACGGCAGGTCGAGGCATTGGGCGCCGGTGCCGTCAAACGCGGTCACGCGGAAACCGCCGCGCGGATCGCGCCGTCCAGCCAGGAAAACTGTATCGGTGCTAGCGGCATGCATTCGAAGGGGAAACGTGGCAGCCGTTGCAATGGCCGCCAGTCCGCCCAGGAAACGCCGCCGGGCGCGGCCCTTCGGCGAAAACGCTTCCAGGTGGCTGCGTCTAGTCGCCGTCCAGGGCATTGAAGCCAACGGGGATGCCAAGCGTCACGGACAGTTTCTGCGCCACGACATCGCGCAACGCCACGACCTGCGCCTGCAGATCTTGGAGTTTGGCCAGTTGTTCCGGCGTTGCCAGCACGGCTTCGACATCGTTGCCAATCTCCGCGGCGCGTTGCCGGCTCGTGGCGAACCGGCCCGCGATATCGTCGGCGAGCGCGGAATTGTCGGCCGTCGTGCGAAGGTAGTCATCGAATGCCGCACCGTCGCCACCGTCGTAAAGGTGCTGCAACGCCGCCAGATTGCTCTGAATGTTGCGGATCGTCAGCTGGCTGCGCCAGGCCTCGCCGCGCTTGAAGCGTGTCGCCTTGTTGCCGCCCTCCAACAGTCGGCGCAGTTTCACGTCGGCCACCAGGGTGAGGCCGCCATGCAGGCTTTTGAACAGGTCCAGCGTCGCTTCCAGATCCTCGAAGTATCGGGTATTGCCATTGCCTGCGGTGGCCACGACGGCGCGATAAGGCTGCTGTACCGTTACCCATTCGCTATGGATGGCGACCGATATGTCGACGAGATTGCGCGAAATCGCGTCCAGTACGTCGCAATGGCGGGTCTGGCCAAGCCCGGGCTCGGTCAACCGCTTCACGAGCGATGCATCGAACAGCAACCGCTCCATCGCCGGCAATCCCTGCACCGCAACGCTGCCGCTCTGAAAACGCGCGGAGGCCAGCGCCGCGGCGTCACGATTGCCCAACAGCTCAGCCAGGTGCCGGCCGACGGCGTTCTTGCGGTCCGGCCACATTTCGATGCGATAGGGCCGCGACTCGAGCTCTCCTGGGCCGAACCGCAGGTGTTGCACGCGAATCCAACTGTCGAACGTTGCCGTATAGGCCTTGCGCAGCGCACCGACCCCGTCCGCTGCAGGTCTGCGGCAGAAGTATGTGACGTGCTTATGCAGGTCTTTTGTCGATGCAACGAAGCCGGCATAACCAGGCACGATATGCCGGTCGACAATCCACAGATTGAGTTGCCGTAAGGCTGGGGTCGGGGTGTCCGCGCGTGCACTGGTGCCGGCCGCCACTGCGGCCAGAAGGAACAGAGCGCAACCGCGAGCAATGACCGGCAAGCGGCGCGATAGCCTCATAATGAATTCAGGAATGTCAGGAGTTGCGTACGTTCCTGCTTCGACATCATCAACACTTCGTTCTTGGCAGCTTCCGCTTCGCCGCCATGCCAGAGAATCGCTTCCATCAGGTTACGCGCCCGACCGTCATGTAGGAAGTAGGTATGACCATTCACGGTCTCGGTCAGGCCAATACCCCACAGCGGGGCCGTACGCCACTCGCGTCCGTTGGCAACGCCTTCCGGCCGGTTGTCGGCGAGGCCGTCGCCCATGTCGTGCAGCAGCAGATCGGTGTAAGGCCAGATCAATTGACCTGACTGCTCCGGTCGGTCCGGCAGGTCGGCCGTTTTGAACTTCGGTCGATGGCAACTGGTGCAGCCGGACCGGTAGAACAACGCCTTGCCGCGCAATACGTCCGGTTCGTCGACGTTGCGTCGCTTGGGTACGGCGAGGTTGCGGGAATAGAACGTCACCAAATCGAGCATCTCAGTCGACGTCTCGGCGTTCTGATGTCGTTGACTGGCGCCATGTGGCGCATCGCGGCAAAGCGTTTGCGCATCGGTGCAGTCGCCCCAGTGCGCCGGATTTTCCGGTGTCGAGATGCCGATGTCACCGGCGAAGGCGCCGGCGCTTTGCTGGCGAACGGTTGGGTTACCGGCTTTCCAGCCAAATCGGCCCAGGGCGACCGTGCCGTTGGCCGCATCCCACACTTGGTTTGCGCGGCCGGAGATCCCATCATTATCGTGATCGTCAGGGTCTGCGCCGGCCAGGATCTCTTCCGCAGGAACGGCCTCGAGCAGGCCAAGGCCGATCATTGGCGGTGCTACTCTTGGTGACAGCATCGCATCGGGATGCAGCGGGCCGTAGCCGAGGTCCGTCACCTTGTACTCTGGCCGGCGCAACGTAACGGTTTCGCCGTCGGCGAATGTCACGATTTCATCGCTGTAGGTGATGTGCATGCGCCCCTCGGCCGGCAGGCCGGGGATGGCAAAGTCCTGTATCTGTGTTCCGTAGGTCGGATCGCCGATCACCGACTTTCGGTGTTCAGCCAAGGCGGTCACATCGTCGTCGGTCTGCGGCGGAATGCTGATGCGCAGGAACATCGAGATCGCATTGTCTTCCGGCCAGTTGCCGTTGGGCGGGTGACCGCGCCCGTCTTTCAGATGGCAACGCTGACATGACCGTGCGTTGTAGAGTGGGCCCAGGCCATCGGCCGAATCAGTCGATGCTGGCGCAGTAACCCAAACGCGCTTGAAGATACCGTTGCCGACCTTGAAATCCAGTTCGCGTTCGAAGCTCATGTTGCCCGAGCTGTGCGAGAACGAATTGCGGTTTACCGGGTGTCGCGATGTCGCGGCGCCCGCTGACCAGGCTTCGCCAGGCTCGGCCTTGGTGAAGTCGGCAGTGGGTGTCAATGGGTCGGCGATCGCAGCCGTGGCGGCGGCGACCGCCAGCCCCGACATGGCGATGAGCCTGTGCGCGCGAAAAACGACCATGACGGAAGACTCAGTTTTTTCTTGGGAGCCGTTGCGGCAGTGTTTGCTTTGAGGAAAGGCGCGGAGGCGGCCCCCTAGGGTAAGGACCGCCCCCGCGCAGACAACCCTCAGGCTATTGGAGGACCTTTTGAGGGTTGTCCAGGCTGTCGGACCCTTCGAACGCGATGCCCTGCAGGCCAAGAGCGGCGACGGCGCGCTCAATGGAACGCGTCTGGGTCTTCAAGGCGTCGACGGCGGCATCGATCAGCGCATTGTCACTGTCGGCGCCTTCGGCCAGCAACTGGTCGTAGGCCCGGCCGCTGTTGGCGGCATCGACGATCGCCTGCATCCGGCCCAGCGTGTCAGTCAGATGCGCCCGCAGTTCGTCGTCCACTTTCGGTGCGGTTTCTGTCAGCAGGCTGGCGAGGCTCGCACCCTTGACCATGCTGCCGTCAACGCGGCGGTATTGGCCCAGGTACACGTTCTGGATGCCCAGCGCGTCGTAGAAGTGCGAGTTGTGCGTATTGTCGGAGAAGCAGTCATGCTCTTCCTCCGGGTCGTGCAGCATCAGGCCCAGTTTCATGCGCTCGCCGGCCAACTCGCCGTACGACAGGCTGCCCATGCCGGTCAGAATGCGCGTCAGGCCGGCGTTGGCGTCGCCGGAGACGAGTTCGGCACGCGCCGGGCCGTCCGGTGCCCACTGCGCCGTCATGTAGGCGAGGTCATCGAGCAGCAGGGTGCTGGCGGCTTTGAGGTAAGCGGCGCGCCGGTCGCAGTTTCCATTGGTGCAGTTCGCGGTGTCATAGTCCGTGGCCGGGCGCTGTCCGGCCCCCGGACCGGTTCCGTTCAGATCCTGTCCCCACAGCAGAAACTCTATGGCGTGATAGCCGGTGGAGACATTGGCTTCGATCTCGTCGATTTCATGTAGCTCCTGCAGCAGCGCGGCATTGATCACGCTGGCATCCACCGTGCTGCCGCCGATGCGAATGTTTGAGTTGGCGACGATGTTCGCGACGTAAAACGGGTTCTCGTCCGAATCCGTGCCGTATGTCTGGTCGACATAGTCGATCAGACCTTCGTCCAGCGGCCATGCATTGACCTTGCCCTCCCAGTCGTCGACGACGGGGTTGCCGAAGCGATAGGCCTCCGACTGCTGATAGGGCACGCGCGCAGCGATCCAGGCATCTTTCGCCGCCTGCAGTGTTTTGTCCGATGGTTTGGCGATCAGCGAATCGATCGCGGCATCGAGGGTGCGGGCCGTCGTCAGAGAGTCCTCGTACTTCGCATGCGCGATGTCGGCGTAGGTCTCCAGAACCGACGTTTTGTCGGGTGTCGCGGCCTGGGTCTGCATGGCGCCGATCAACAGCAGGCCACCCAGAATAGCCGGTGCCGCGGTTCGCAGACCTGCATGGGAACAGACCCGCATGGCTTCGGTGCTTTCGTTTGGTTCAGACGGTTTCACAGTGCGCCTCACTTCCTATCCTTTCTGGTAAACGACGATTGTGCGCAGCCAGCCGGGGCAGACTTCGCGCATGGCCATGGGGTGGTAAGACGCACCGGTCACCGTGCGTGCCGCGTCTTTGTCTTTTGCGGGACGGCGATCGGATCCGGTTGTCGGGCGGCCCGGTTCGTCGTCGTCGAAGTGCCCCGCGGTCCTGACGGCCTTGCGGTTTCGATAGGCGTCGACGGCGATTTCCAGCAGTCGTCCGAGGGCATTTGGTTGCAGGCTGCGCCAGATCATCATGTGGTGTCCCCCACCATTGCCGCGGAATTGCGACGTCTGCTGTCCTGACTTCGACTGTCGCAAGAAAGCCACATCGACAGCCCGTTCCACATCGCATCGAATTCGAGTGTTGCAATTCACTCTCAATTGCGATTGATACCGTTATTGAGAGTCAGTTGCAATAACGATCTGCTGTCGGAAATGTTATATCGTTGCATTTCATGCGGATTTGGGCGAAAGCAATTGCGGTTGGTGGCGGTTCCGTCATTTCGCGACGGTCATCGCCGATTTTGAGTGCACTTGAGAAGGAGAGGGAAAATTATGCGCCGAGTATTACTGGGCAGTACGGCATTGCTGTCGGCCGGTGTGGCGTTGGCGTCGGTCGAGGCGTCGGCGGCGGACAAGATCAAGCTGGGCATCGGCGGCTACTTCAACGCCTTCTTCGTCGTCGGCGAGCAGGACGACGGGATCGGCGAGCCGGGCGCCAACCGGCGCAACCACAAGATCGCCCGCGAGGCGGAGATCATCTTTTCGGGCGAGACCACGCTCGACAACGGCCTGATGTTCGGCGTCAACGTGCAGCTCGAGGCCGAGACCTGCGCCGACCAGATCGACGAGAGCTACATCTATGTCGAAGGCGGCTTCGGCCGGGTCGAGATCGGCTCGGAAGACCCGGTCACCGATGCGATGTACTACGGTTCGCCCTCGCCGATCGCCGGGGTCGGCCTGTCGACGCCGGATGACGTGTTCTCCTCGCTGACCAACGCGGTGGCGACGCCGGTGACGATCACCAACATCTCCGGCGACTCGGAGAAGATCAGCTACTTCACGCCGCGGCTGTCGGGCATCCAGTTGGGTGTGTCCTACACGCCGGAGAACTGCGAGGAAGTGCGCGGCACCTGCGGCGGCACCTACGGCGGCTTCGGGGCCGACAACAATGCCGGCCAGCAGTCGGAGATCGTCGAGATCGCGGCGAACTACGTGAACAGCTTCAACGGCATCGATGTGGCGCTCTATGGCGGTTATGCCAAGGGCGAGCTGGAGGTGGCGGCGGCCGGTGCCGACGACCAGACGCAGTGGGGCGTCGGTGTCGAGGTCGGCGTGGCCGGCTTCACCATCGGTGCGGCCTACAAGGAAGACGATCTGGGCACCAGCGGGTCGAACACCGACCGTCAGGACATGTCGATCGGCGTGAACTACGCCACGGGCCCATGGACCATGGGCGTTGAATACGTCCATTCGGTGGTCGAGGCCGGCGCCGGCCTGGGCGAGGACGAGACCGACGGCTTCCAGGTCGGCGGCACCTACGACCTCGGTCCCGGCATCACGCTGACTGCGGGCGTGACCTACTGGGACGTGCAGGACAACCTGGGTGCGGCGGCCAGCGAGAACGAGGCCATCGAGTTCATCGTCGGCACCATCGTCGAATTCTAGCTCTGGCGGTACCCTGCCAGCGATGTGGCGCAAACGGGCGGGCCAATGGCCCGCCCGTTTTCGTATCAGCAGTACGTTCACCTGCGCGCCATGCCGGTCGGGTGTGGATTCGGCGCTCAATACGGGCGTGCGTGACCGGCAAAACTGAACTAGATTGCCGCCGGTTTCGGCTTGGGGAGAGCTGAAGCTGCCAGACATATCTTGGCGCATCGATGCATCGCACGTCGTCTCCAGGGCCGGCACTTGCCGGCATGACAGCGGCGGCGTGCCGTCAACTTGGGGGTTCGATACATGACTGAGGCAGAGACCGCGGTAAGCGAGGCGATGGATTACCTCATCGCCTTCGCCATGGACTATGGATTAAGCGTCATCGGCGCGATCATCATTCTGGTCGTCGGCTGGATGGCCGCCGGTTGGATTTCCGCCGGCGTGCGGCGCTGGCTCGAACGGCTCAATGTCGAAACGACGCTGCGCCTGTTTTTCGCCAATGCTGTCCGTTATCTCATCCTCGGCTTCGTCGTCATCGCCGTACTGGGCCAGTTCGGTGTCCAGACGGCCAGCCTTATCGCCGTATTCGGTGCCATCGGCCTGGCGATCGGCCTGGCCCTGCAGGGCACGCTCGGCAACATCGCCTCGGGTGTCATGATCCTGCTGTTCCGGCCGTTCAAGGTGGGCGATTTCGTCGACATCGCCGGGACGAGCGGCACAGTGAAAGCCGTCGGCCTGTTCAGCACCGAACTGGCAACGCCGGACAATGTGCAGATCATCGTGCCGAACGGTGCGGTCTGGGGCGCTGTCGTACGCAACTTCAGCTACCACCCGACACGCCGCGTCGACTTCGTGTTCGGCATCGCCTACGAGGACAACATCGGTCAGGCGATGCAGGTGATCCACGAGGAAATCAAGGCCGACAGCCGGTCATTGGCCGATCCGGAGCCGCTGGTGGTGGTCTCCAACCTGGGCGACAGCTCGGTCGATTTGACCGTGCGCGTCTGGTGCAATGCCGGCGACTACTGGGGCCTGAAATTCGACCTGACCCGTGCCGTCAAGGAGCGCTTCGACCGCGACGGCATTTCCATCCCGTATCCGCAGCAGGTCGTGCACCGGCCGGATGCCGCGGCCTGACCGCCGTATCAGGCGCTCATTTCCGGACGCCCCGGTCTGACCCCAGGCCGGGGCGTCTGTTCGTCGGTGCTGTCTCTGGCTAGACTGCGCGTGGCGCAGGCCAGATTCGGGCCTCCGCCGGGCGCCGGACCATTCTGACAGGGGGAAAGCCAATGGACGTGAAAGCCGCCGTCGCAGTCGAAGCCGGAAAACCGCTGAGCATCGAAACGGTGCAACTGGAGGGGCCGCGCGAAGGCGAGGTCCTGGTCGAGGTGAAGGCGACCGGCATCTGCCATACCGATGAATTCACCTTGTCCGGCGCCGATCCCGAGGGGCTGTTCCCGGCCATTCTGGGGCATGAGGGTGCCGGTGTGGTGGTCGATGTCGGCCCCGGCGTCAGCAGTCTGAAAAAGGGCGATCACGTCATTCCGCTGTACATCCCCGAATGCCGGCACTGCGTCGCCTGCACGTCCGGCAAGACCAATCTGTGCGTTGCCATCCGCGACACCCAGGGCCGTGGCGTGATGCCGGACGGCAGCAGCCGGTTCTCGCTCAACGGCGAGATGCTGCATCACTACATGGGCACCTCGACCTTCGCCAACTACACCGTCCTGCCGGAAATCGCCTTGGCGAAAATCCGCGAGGACGCGCCCTTCGACAAGGTCTGCTACATCGGCTGTGGCGTCACCACCGGCATCGGTGCCGTGATCAACACCGCCAAGGTGGAGGCCGGCGCCAACGTGGTCGTGTTCGGTCTCGGCGGCATCGGCCTCAACGTGTTGCAGGGCTGCCGCATGGTCGGTGCCGACCGCATCGTCGGCGTCGACACCAATCCGGCCAAGCGTGAGCTGGCGGAGAAGTTCGGCATGACCCACTTCGTCAATCCGAACGAGGTCGACGGCGATCTCACCGCTCATTTGGTCGAGCTGACCAACGGCGGGGCCGACTACAGTTTCGAGTGCATCGGTAATGTCGATGTCATGCGTGTGGCGCTCGAATGCTGTCACCGCGGCTGGGGCGAAAGCATCATCATCGGCGTCGCCGGTGCCGGTCAGGAAATCAAGACGCGGCCATTCCAGCTCGTGACGGGTCGCGTCTGGCGCGGCACTGCTTTCGGTGGCGCCAAGAGCCGCACCCAGGTGCCGCAAATCGTCGACTGGTATATGGACGGCAAGATCAACATCGACGACCTGATCACCCACACCATGCCGTTGGAAAAGATCAACGACGGCTTCGATCTGATGCACGCCGGCGAGAGCATTCGCAGCGTGGTGATCTACTGACCGCTACTGTTACGAAAGGCGGTGCAAGGTCACTGGCAGGCCGTCTTTCGGTTTCGGGATCGGGATCGCCTGCCATTCCGGCGCGTAGCCGTCCGGTAGGCTGACGCTGAAATGCTGCAGAAACTGGAAGGTGAAGGCTTTCACCTGCATCATCGCGAAATGCAGTCCGATGCATTTGTGTGCGCCGCCGCCGAACGGTGACCAGGCGAAGCGGTGACGCTGGTCCTCGGCCCGGTTGGCGGAAAAGCGGTCGGGATCGAAGCTGTCCGGGTCGGTCCAGATCGTCGGGTCGCGGTGGACCAGCCCCGGGCTGACCGATACCGCAACATCGGCCGGAATGTCATAACCGCCATAGCTGAACGGCCGCAGGGCGTAACGCGGAATGAACGGCACCGGCGGGCGGAAGCGCAAGGCTTCCTTGAACACGCGCTCGCAACGCTCCGGCCGGCCCATATCGTCGTAGCCGAGCTGTTCGCCGCCGATCTCGGCAATCTCCGCGCGCAGGCTGTCCTGCCATTCCGGATACTGTGCCAGTGCCCAGATCATCGTCGTCAACGCGCTGGTGGTCGTGTCATGCGCTGCCATCAGCAGGAAATTCATATGGTCGATGATTTCCTGCTCAGTGAAGAAGCTGCCGTCGTCCGAGCGTGCTCGGCACAGCTGGCTCAGCATATCGACGCCGTCGCCCTCCCGGCGTTCGGCGATCAGTTTGCGGAAATACTCGACCAGAAAGGCCCGCGCGTTGACGCCGCGGCGCATGCTGGTGCCCGGCAGCGGCGTGCGGATCACGGCAATCGACGCGGAGACCTCGTCGATAAACGCCTGGTTCACCCGTGCCGCTTCGTCGCCCATGTCGAGACCCAGAAACACGGAGGCGCCCAGGTCGAGCGTCAGATCCTTGATCGCCGCGTAGAACTGTAAATTCGGGGTCGCCGTCCAATGCCCGAGCGCCCGGTCGATGCCGTCGTTCATGCGCGAGACGTAGTCGGCCATCGCGTTGGGCTTGAAGGCGGCCTGCATGATCCGGCGGTGCGCGCGATGGTCGTCGAAATCGCGCAGCATCAGGCCGTTGGGGAACAGCCGATGCAGCACGCCCCATCCCATATGCGAGGAGAAGTTCTTGTCCCGGTCCATCAACACCATTTCCAGCGCATCGGCGCCATTCAGCGCGACGGTCCAGTGGCCGAAGACATGGAACTTGTAGACTGGTCCGAAGGCGTCGATCCGCCGGCGGTGGAACGCGAAGGGATCGCGCACGAACTCGATCGTATTGCCGACGAGCGGCAGGCGCCCTGTGCCCGGCACGTCGGAAGGGTCGCCTGAGTAGGCGGTCGCCATCGTGGTGTCGCTGATTGCCATGGAATCCTCCCCAGAATTCGCGCCGGTCAATCGCCTACGGCTTGCGGAGACCGTCGGTGTCGGTCAGCCTGCGCCATGCGGCATTGCCACACTGACTTGTCACGTTCGCGGTGTGGCGTCAACGGTATGGGGGTTATGGGAAATCATGACAGGTATCTGTCGGCGTTATGTTCAGCTAATGGGTGCTTTTTTCGGCGATGATGATAAAGTTCCGCCCTGCGACCTCTTGCCGCAGGATTCGCCGGGGCGGATAGGGGAGGACATCGTACGGGGAGGCGTCGGCGGTTTGCGGCTGATCGCGCTTTTCGCGATCGCAGTTGCCGTCGGCACGGTCACGATGATGTTCGCCCCGGCGAATGCTTCGGCAACGCCATCCGAATGGGAAGTGCGCCAGCCTGTCGCTGCCGCGTCTCCGCGGCCGGTTGAGCAGTCCTTGCGTATGGCGCAGTCGAGCTGGCTGGACCGCGCCAGGGACGTGCTCAAGGGCGCGACCGGCGGTGGCCAGGACAGCGCCGGCAGTCCGACATTCTCGGATTTGACTGAGAGCGAAATCGGCAACGGGCTCAAGGAGGCGCTGCGCGTCGGTACCGAACGCGTGGTTGAGCAGTTGGCGGCTGTCGACGGGTTCAATGGCGATCCGCAGATCCATATTCCCCTGCCGCCGGCCTTGCAGACCGTGCAGTCCACGCTCAATCGCTTCGGTCTGAGCGGCCTAGCCGATGACCTGGAAGTTCGTCTCAATCGCGCGGCCGAGGCCGCGGCGCCGGAAGCCAAGGCGCTGTTCTGGCAGGCGATAGAGCAGATGACCCTGGATGACGTGCGGGCGATCTATGATGGGCCGGACAATGCCGCGACGGCCTATTTCCAGGGCAAGATGTCGTCGCCACTGGCGGAACGGATGCAGCCGATCGTCGATGCCAGTCTGGCCGAGGTCGGTGCGATCCGGGTCTACGACCAGCTGATTGCTGGCTATCGGGATATTCCCCTGGTGCCGGACATCAAAGCCGATCTGACCGGCCACGTCATAGAGCGCGCGCTCGACGGCATGTTCCATTATGTCGGTGTCGAGGAGGCCGCCATCCGTCAGAATCCGGCTGAACGGACCACCGACCTTCTAAAGAAGGTTTTTGGCGCCCAGTAGACGGAATGCGCGGTCGCTCCCCGTCAGGCGGCGTGCCACATGCCGTGGAAGCTGAGCGGCAGGTGGTGCTGCAGCCGGACAATGGCAACGGGTCCGTCCGCCGGCCGTTCCGCGTCGAGCACGGCGATGGACGACCGTTCGGTGTTGCCGTCGAAGACTTCGACCAGCAACCAGCCCTGATCGACACCGCCATCGGGGTCGGCGGCGAACACCGGTTCGCCGGCATAGAACCGGTGGCCGAAATCGAAGGTCTCCTTCCGACCGCTCGCCATATCGATGCGGGCGGTAGCGCCATGCCACCAGTCGCCATTCTGACCGGAGGTTGCGAGGTAGCCTACCTGATGCTGGTGGTTGGCGACGCGCGGGTCGACGATGGGGAATTCGAAATGGCCCGAGTCCAGCGTCTCTTCCGTCAGCCTGCGTGCGCTCAAATCGATGTGCCAGCGCCGCAACGTACCAGGCGATGTCTGGCGTCCCGCCCGACCGGACATGATGGCGGTTAGTGTCGGATCATCGCCGATGAAATGGTCCGGCGTGTCGTAGCCGACAAACTCCGCGACGATATCGCCGTCGGCCTCGTAGGCGTTCAGTGCGTGCCACATCCAGCTCGCCGGCGCTTCGATCAGCACGGGGTCTCCGCCGTTCTTGTCGACGATCATCACCAGGTTGCCCTGCTGCGGGCTCCAGGTCAGAGACTCGGTGAACGTCTTCATGCCGGCCAGCATGGCGAAGGGCGAGAACTCCACCGCATGAAGATTGATGATCACATAGCGTTCAGTGGCGAAGAAGTCATGGATGTAGGTCATCCTCGGCGAGTCCAGCCGGACGCTGCTGCGCATCCGGCCGTCGGCGCCATAGATGACAACGAACAGATCCATCGTGCGCCCGTAGGCATTGCCTACCAGAAGCCACTCGCCGGTTTTGACGTCAAACTTCGTGTGCGCCTTGTAGGCCGGCCGCTTCGCCTGTGGACCGACCTGATACTCGCCCTCCGTCTCAAGCGTTTCCAGGTCCAACGACCACGGCAGTCCGGTTTCGTCGAACGCCAGCAGCCGGCCGTCCCATACCACCGGGGTGACGCCGGCCTGACTTATAACATCGCCGCCGCCGATATTTGACAACATGCCACCGGGCGCGCGTGTGCCCCATGTCGCGTGCAGGTAGCGGCCGGCGGCCTCTTCGGCGACGAACTTCGATGTTCGCACGAAGCGGTTGCGGAAACGGACGCCGCCGTCGGTGAAGTCAAACGCCCGTATCATGCCGTCACCATCGAGGGCATGACCTTTGCGATAGCCGTTGCGCTCAAAAAGCCCGGGACCGTTGCGGTAGAGCGTACCGCGCAACCCCGCCGGCAATGTGCCCGTGATGTCGGCCTTGTAGTCATGCTCCTGACCCAGGCCTTGGACCAGTTTCGCGTACCAGGGTGTCTGCGTGGCACTGGCGTCGGTCGAAGCGGTGGTGCTCATATTCTCTGCCTTGGCGTTGTGGCTGTGGCCGGTGGCGGCGATGACCGCGCCGGCGGTCATGAACTTCAGGGCGTCGCGTCGGTTTGGTGGCATGGCCTGTCTCAATGTTGACGACGTCAACTTATTGACGGCCGATATTGTCGGCGTATGTTGTCGTTGTCAACATTCAATCGGTTCCAGGCTGAAATCGTAGTGACGCAGAAGTCGGCATCCACCAGCGCGAAACGGCGCTATCACCACGGTGACCTGCGGCATGCGCTGCTGCAGGCTGCTGCGGAGCAGCTTCGTCACGTAGCACCGGATGAACTTTCGCTGCGTGAGCTGGCGCGCACCTGCGGTGTGTCTCGCACGGCGCCGTATCGCCATTTCGACAACCGGGAAGCCTTGCTCACCGCGCTGGCGCTCGAAGCGTTTCGGGATTTCGCGGCAAGCCTGCGCGCGAGCGGCGACGGCATTGCGGATCCGGCGCAGCGGCTGGAGTCGCTGGGACAGGCCTATGTGACCTTCGCCACGAATGAACCGCACCGTCTGCGATTGATGTTTGGGCGTGAGGCTATTGCGAAGTCGCGGTCGCCGGAGTTGGCTGCTGCCGCGGGGGCCGCATTTCAGATATTGTCGGATGCGGTGGCGGATGTGTTGCCGGCAGATCCTGAAGGAGACGCGGATCAGGCCACGGCGACCCTGGGGGCCTGGGCGCTCGTCCATGGACTGTCCATGCTGTACCTCGATCTGCCGCCAGGCGTGTTTGGAGACGACCTGACGTTGCCGGATCAGGTTCGCCGGATTACAGCGATTTTCAGTCGCGGTCTGCAATCCTGATAGGATCGGTCCGGAGCAGACCGGGCTGATTTCGCTCAACGACACAAAAGGCACTGGCACCGTCCAGAACCGCGGACTAGGCTAGTAGCGGAGGATCTGCAATCGATTGGGTTGCGGAAGGCAAAGTCGTGAGGGAGAGCATGGACGCCATGCGGTATGAAGCCCCCGAGTCACTCGATCAGGCCGTGGCTCTGATGGCGGGCGCGACCGGCCAGGCAAAGGTGCTGGCCGGCGGGACGGACCTGTTGGTGCAGCTGCGCGCCGATATGATCGAGCCGTCGCTGATCGTTGATGTAAAGCGTATTACCGAGATGCGGACGATTGTCGCCGAAGATGGCGGCTTTCGCGTTGGCGCCGCGGTCAGCGGCGCCGAGTTGAGTGAACATGCCGGCATGTGCGAAGCGTGGCCTGGCGTCGTGGAGGCGCTTGATCTGGTAGGCTCGACACAGATCCAGGGCAGGGCATCGCTGGGCGGTAACCTGTGCAATGCCTCGCCGGCGGCTGACAGTGTGCCAGCCATGATTGCCGCGGGCGCGATCGCGTCGATCGCCGGCCCGGGCGGTCGCCGGGAAATCCCGGTTGAGCAGGTGTGCGTCGGTCCTGGCCAGACGTCGATGGAAAAGGGCGAGATTCTCGTGTCTTTTCATTTTCCGGCCCGGCCAGCCAACTCGGGCGACGCTTATCTGCGCTTCATCCCACGGACCGAGATGGACATCGCTGTCGTCGGAACCGGTGTTAGCCTAACTCTTGACGCTGGCGGCACCTGCACGGCTGCACGGGTCGGTCTCGGTGCGGTCGCGCCGACGGCGCTGCTGGTCGAAGATGCTGCACAGGCATTGATCGGCACGACAGTTGACGACGCAGCTCTGGACAAGATGAGCGAGATTGTCAGCGCCGCGTGCCGTCCGATCGACGACAAGCGCGGTACCAAGGATTTTCGTATCAAGGTCGCTGGCGTGTTGGCGCGGCGGACGGCAAGCATCGCGCTGGAACGCGCGAGGGGGTAAGCATGGCAAAGTATCACGTCAACACCACGATCAACGGCGACGAGGTCGAGTTCCTTTGCGAGCCCGAACAGACGTTGCTGGATGTGCTGCGCGACGAACTGCATCTGACCGGCAGCAAGGAAGGCTGTGCCTCCGGTGACTGCGGCGCGTGCAGCGTCATGCTCGATGGGCGTCTCGTGTGCGCCTGCCTCGTGCTTGGCGCCGAGGTCGGCGGCCGGGAGGTCGAAACCATCGAAGGGATGGCCGACGGGGATGAACTGCATCCGCTGCAGCAGAAGTTCATCGACCATGCCGCCCTGCAATGCGGCATCTGCACACCAGGCGTTCTGGTTGCGGCGAAGGCACTTCTCGAAAAGAACCCGGACCCCACGGAGACCGAGGTCCGCTACTGGCTTGCCGGGAACCTGTGTCGGTGCACCGGCTACGACAAGATCATCCGCGCGGTCCTGGATACCGCGGCCGAGATGCGAGGAGCTTGATCATGGCGCAAGGTCAGAAGACGAACGGAAACGGCAGTCACAAGTACGTCGGTACGCGGCCGCCCCGGCCGGACGGTGTTGACAAGGTCACCGGTCGGGCCAAATTCGGCGCCGACTTCTATCTGCCGGGCATGTTGCACGGCGCAGTGCTGCGCAGCCCGCATGCGCATGCCAACATCAAGAGCATCGATACATCGGCAGCGGCAGCGCTACCGGGCGTCAAGGCTGTCATCACGCGTGAGGATTTTCACGATCTGCCGTCCGAACTGGTGCCGGCCGGCGAGATGATGATCAACTACCGCGACATGGTGCGCAATGTCATGGCACGCGAGAAGGCGCTCTATGACGGCCACGCCGTGGCGGCGGTCGCTGCGACCAGCATGTCGATCGCGAAGAAAGCGCTGAAGCTGATCAAGGTCGACTACGAAGTGCTGCCGCATGTCATCGACCCGGTGGAGGCGATGAAGCCGGACGCGCCAATCCTGCATCCGCACCTGCGCACCGGCGGTGTCGAACCGGCTCTGCCGGATGCGGAAACCAACGTCGCCAACCGGGTGGAAATCGGCAAGGGCGACATCGAGGCCGGCTTCGCGGCAGCGGATGTCATCGTCGAACGTGAATTCAACACGGCAGCGGTGCATCAGGGCTATATCGAGCCGCATGCCTGCGTCGCCAGTGTGTCGGAAGACGATCAGGCCGAGCTGTTCTGCTCCACCCAGGGGCATTTCATCGTCCGGGCGCACTGCGCGCGGATGCTCGGTATGGACATCTCGAAGATCCGTGTCACCGCGTCCGAGATCGGTGGCGGCTTCGGCGGCAAGACTGTTGTTTATCTGGAGCCGCTGGCGCTGGCCTTGTCGCGCAAGGCCTGCCGCCCGGTAAAGATGGTGATGTCGCGTGACGATGTCCTGCGCGCGACGGGACCGACTTCGGGTGCCAACATCTGGGTAAAGATCGGTGCCAAGAAGGACGGCACGATCGTCGCCGGTGAGGCGGTGCTGAAGTATCAGGCCGGTGCCTTCCCGGGCTCGCCGGTTCAGCCCGGCTGCATGTGTGCGTTTGCGCCCTACGACATCGAAAACGTCAAGGTCGTCGGCTATGACGTGGTCAGCAACCGACCCAAGGTTGCCGCCTACCGCGCACCGGGCGCGCCGATTTCGGAGTTTGCCGTCGAGTCCGTGGTCGACGATGTGGCCGGCAAGCTAGGCATCGCGCCGGTCGATCTGCGATTGCAGAACGCCGCCAAGGAGGGCACCAAGGCTGCCTACGGCCCCACCTTCGGGTCGATTGGCCTGTCGGAGACGCTGGAGAAAGCCAAATCCAGCGAGCACTTCAACACGCCGTTGGGACCGAACCAGGGCCGCGGACTGGCGTCCGGCTTCTGGTTCAACATCGGTGGCGAGACCTGCGTCAACCTGCAGATCAACGAGGACGGCACCGTTAACCTCGTGGCCGGTACGCCGGATATCGGCGGGTCACGTGCCTCGCTGTCGATGATGGCGGCGGAAGAGCTTGGCGTGGACCTCGACAAGGTGCGGCCGATCATCGGCGACACCAGCTCCCTGGGCTTCACCTTCCTGACCGGCGGCAGCCGCGTCACCTTCTCCAGCGGTATGGCGACCGTGGAAGCGGCGCGCGATGCCATCAAGGAATTGTGTGCGCGTGCGGCCAAGGTTTGGGAAATTCCTGAGGAAGCGGTCGTCTGGGAAGACGGCTACGCCAAACCGGCGGGCGACAACGCGGGCAAGTTCGAGCCCATGTCGTTGCACGATATTGCTAAGGTTGCCGGCAAGACCGGCGGTCCGATCGTCGGCCAGGCGCAGATCAACGCGCAAGGCGCAGCGCCCAGTTTCGGCACGCACCTCGTTGATGTCGAGGTCGACAAGGAGACCGGCCGCGTCAGTATTCTGCGCTACACGGTGCTGCAGGATGCCGGCCGTGCCGTGCACCCGAGCTATGTCGAGGGACAGTTCCAGGGCGGTGCCGCGCAAGGCGTCGGCTGGGCCCTGAACGAGGAATATGTCTACGACGACAAGGGCTGCATGGAGAATGCCGGTTTCCTCGACTATCGGATTCCGGTCGCTTCCGACCTGCCGATGATCGACACCGTGATCGTCGAAGTGCCGAACCCGCGCCATCCCTACGGTGTGCGCGGCATCGGTGAGACGCCGATCATTCCGCCCATGGCGGCGATCGCCAACGCGGTTGCGGATGCGACCGGCCATCGGTTCACGGAGTTGCCGATGTCGCCGCCGCGCGTATTGGCGGCCATGTCGGCGAACGGTGGCGGGGACGACTGAGCAGCGGACGCGTCGTAAGCGGCGCGTTCCAGCGGCTTGATCATGGCCCGGGTGGTGTTGACCAGCACGTTGAAGCAGTTCACCGGCGGTGAGAGCGAGATCGATATCGATGCCCGCAACATCCGCCAGCTTTTTGCCGCGCTGGGCGAACGCTACCCGGGCCTGAAGCCACATCTCGATGAGGGGATGGCCGTCGCCATCGACGGGCAGATGTACCAGGACTCCTGGCTGCAGCCGATCGAGCCGGACAGCGAGGTCTTCCTGCTGCCGCAGATCGCCGGCGGCTGAACCCTATCCGTCCGCCGCCGGTCCAGTGGTGTGGATTGGCGAGATCTTCGGCGCCTGGCGCTGGATGTTGTCGATCACGTCCATGCCCTGCTTGAAGTCGCCCATGATGAAGTCGGCCTTGCTCAACGGGCCGCCGCGGCCGCCGCCGAACTTGCGTTCCCACGCGTCCATCTTTACCTGCAGGCCGCACAGCATGCCGCCGATGGTGGTGTAGTCGCCGGTGATCAGCCGCTTCATCTGCTGGAAGTTGGCCGCGGTGATGTGGCCCCACAACTGCTCGGAACTGCGGTCGAAGATCTGGAAGCGCCAGTTGACGAACCGGGCGATCTCCTGGAACCGCTTGTCCAGCCGCTGGCAGGTCTGACTGACGCGGGCGTCCTGCAGGATCTGCCGGCTGCTCAGCAGTTCGGCCATGTCCAGGGCGAACTGCTCCAGCCGGTCGTTCAGAACCGCGACGATGTCCTTGTAGTAGGCCAGCGACAGGAACACGTCGCCATACTCCTCCAGGAACTGTGGCAACTCGATCGGCCGGATATCGAGCCGGAAGGCCATGTCGAGGACGTTCTTGACCACCGCTTCCTTGTTCGGCGTCTTGAACAGGTTGATCAGCGAGCCGATGTCGTCGATGCCGTGCTGGTCGCGGCCGTAAATCTGCCGGATCAGCGGTCGCGTGAACGTCTTCATATACTGCGTCAGCTGGCGGTTCTTCTCCGCCGACAGGCGCAGCGTGTCGATGTTGTCGACATTGATGTTGAGCCGCCGAAGCTCGATCCGCAGGCTGTAGACATCGTAGCTGTTCAGTTCGGCCAGGCGGTTGATCATCTCGAGATCGGCGATCAGTTCTTCGGTCAGGCTGTCGAAGCACTGCTGCAGATCGGCCGGCCGGATCTGCCCGCTGCCGCTGGCGTTGCCGGAGAACATCTCGACGGCGGTCTCGAACCGCGAGTCCTTGATCATCCGGGCGCGCCGCAGGGTCGCCGAGTTCAGCGGAATGGTCGCGAGCGGCAACACATGCAGGGAATCAGCATCGGTGGCCGCGTCGGTTCGGGGCTGTTCGGCTGTCATCTCTGGCGGTGAACCGGTACTGGCTGGTTGTCCCCGTTGGCGCATCGTTCATTGACGCACCGTATGGTTGCGAAGGCGTTAATCCGGCCGGCTGGCCGGGCCACGCGTCAGCGCCGATTGCCGGAATGACGGTAGCCTGATACCCGCCACCGCTGCCAGCCGGCGACGACCAGTACGACGATCAGGCAGCCGACCGTGTTCGCCGCTGCATCAGTGCCGGATGCAACGCGGCCGGGCACGAAACTCTGTGCGACCTCCAATGCCACGCCGAGGGCGATGGCGAATATCATGGCCGCGAACCGGTGGCGTCCATCGTTCCAGGCGACGAAACCAGACGCGGTCAGCGTGCCGTAGGCGACGGCATGCGCCAGTTTATCGGAGCTGCCAAGACCGTCCGTGCCGCCGGGCCAAAGCGACAGCAGCGCGATCAGGATGCTCAGCAGCACGAAACCGTATCGGCCAATTCGGTTCAGGTGGGGCACGTTTCGGCCAAGTGCCTGTCAGTCGGCGATTGAGCGCGGCAGATCGGCTGGTCGGCTACGGTTCGCAGTGTTCAGGTCGACAGGGAAGGATCGCCGTCGGGCGTCGGTTCGACCGAAGACGCGTCAGTGGCTTCGGCCTCGGTCGGCGATGCTTCCGTCTCACCGCTGCACGCCGACGTCAAATCGGCGAGTGCGTCCAGTAGCGATTTCGCCGCTGTGGCGACATTCTCCAATGCCGGAGCGATATCGGGATGATTGAGGTGAGAGAAATGGCCGCTCTCGAACGCATCTGCCACCTCTACCATGCCGCTGGCGCCGGTCTCCAGCGCGCTGCGATGACGCGCCAGAGTTTCCATGACGTCGGTCGTCTGCTGGCGCAGCTTGAACTGCAGGCCCAATCGGTTTTCCGACCGCCAGACCACTTCGCCTTCGTACTCGACGTCGTCGCCGACCTTCAGGGTCACCTGGTCCGGCACATGCTGCGCGTTGTCGACCTCCAGGCCGGCGCCGTGATCGGAGATATCGCGCAGGCGGCAGTCGATAACGGAACCGGACTGATTGATGACGAGTTGGGCGGCTTTCAACTGACGGCGGCGCACCGATTTCCGCCGTTGCGGGCGGAAGCGCAGACCGATGCGCTTTTCCAGCCGCCAGGCCACTTCCGCTTCGTGGTGGTGTCCTTCGCCGAATTGCAGGATCACGTTCTTGGGTACGATCTCCGCCTGATCGCACTCGATGCCGGCGCCATGTTCGGAGATGTCACGGACGAAACAGTCCGTGACGGCCCCCTGTTCGCCATCGACGAAGATCAGTTTGCCGGGCTGCATCACCGGTTCGCGCGCAGAAATACGCTGATGACCGCCCTGATTGACGGAACCGTCCTGCGCCTGCTGCCGCGATGTCGGCGTCGTTAACACCTGTTTACCATGCCTCGTCTGCTCGCCTGCCGCTGGTCGCCGGCAGGATGCGATCATTCTTGGCCAACAAGTCTAGCGGCAATTTGGTATCCAAAATGCAAACGCCGGAGGCTGTTCCGGGTTGCCTGTGGAACGATGGCCTGAAGGCACAGATCACGCGTTCGCGTGGGTGTCCGGCCGCCCGCGTCCCTCAGTCCGGGCCGAATTCGCTCAGCAGACTGTCCAATGCGTCCCGATACTGGTCGCCAAGTTCCGAAAGCCGGTGCAATTGGGTCGACAATCTCGGGTGGTTTTGCGTGCTGTAGCCGCGACTTTGGTACTTTTCGGCGATCGAGGTCGCCACATCGACGTCCTCCTGCACACGTTTCTGCAAGTCGAGCAGCTGATCAACCAGCGTATTGAGCTGCTGCTGATCGTTGAAGCGCAGGCCCAGATGCCGGTCTGCCTGCCAGGCCACTTCACCTTCGTAGAGCTTGCCTTCGCCCGTCTTCAGGATGACGTTGGTGGGCACATGCGTGGCGCTTTCGCATTCGAGACCGGCGCCATGCTTCGAAATGTCGCGAATGCGGCAATCGATCGGTGCGCCCGGGTTGTTGATCAGCAGGCGGCCCGACTTGAGCTGACGCCGGCGTGGTGCCCGTCGCCGTTGCAGGGCGGCAAAGCGCAGGCCCAGCCGGTGGTCCGTACGCCACACCACCTCGGCATCGTAGAGCGTTCCGTCGGCAAGTTTCAGAATAACATGCGCCGGTACGTCGCGTGTGTTCGGGATTTCGACGCCGGCGCCGAACTCCGAAATGTCCTTGAGGCGGCAGTCGATGATCGCGCCCGACTGGTTTTCGACATAGACCAGCTTGGCGTCCTGCAACTGATGACGCCGCGGCGCACGCCGTTCCGACTGGCGTGCCTTGCTACGCTCTTTGTTTGCAAAAAGGGAGGTCAAGTCTCGTCACGCGCCTTTGTGCTGTCGCGCCCCGTCGGGCGGACATAAAATGCCTTTCGTGATCGTAGAGCGTCAAATCTATCCAAATTCTAAACGTCGTCGCCGGTCGTCGCTGACAATGGTGCGCGCAACCGTCGCGCCAGCAGTTCGAACTGATCGAGCGAAGTGAAGGCAATCCGCATTTCGCCGCGTTCTCCCCGCCGCTTGATTTTGACCTTCAGGCCCAGGTCCTGCGAGAGTTGTCGCGCCAAGCTGTCGGTCGCGGCCATATCCGGCGCGGACGTGGCCCCACCGGTTGTTGCCACATCTTCGTCGCCGATCCGGCTCGCCAGCTTTTCGGTTTCCCGCACATTGAGTTGTCGCGCCACGACCGTTTCCGCCAGCGCGGAGGGATCCTGCGCAGCAGCGAGCGCACGTCCATGTCCGGCGCTGAGCCGGCCATCCTGCAGCATATCCTGCACATCGGGGGGCAGGGACAGCAGGCGCAGGAGGTTGGCGACGTGACTGCGGCTCTTGCCGACGACATCGGCCAGGGCTTCCTGTGTATGCCCAAACGTGTCCATCAAACGGCGATAGCCCTGTGCTTCCTCCAACGGTGTCAGGTCGTGGCGCTGAATGTTTTCGATCAGCGCGACTTCCAGGGCCTGACCGTCATCCAGGTCACGAATGGTCACCGGCACCTCGAGGAGACCTGCCATCTGCGCCGCCCGCCAACGTCGCTCGCCTGCCAGGATCTCGTAGCGGTCTTCTTCGACCAACCGGCGGACCAGGATCGGCATCAGCACGCCATTCTTGCGCATCGACTGGGCGAGTTCCTCGAGGTGCTGCGCATCGAATTTGCGGCGTGGCTGAAACGCGCCGGGACTGATATGTGCGATCGGGACCCGAACGGGCTGCGGGCTGGTGTCTTTGGTTGGGGCGTTCTGTGCCTGCGGCGTTGTCGCGTCGGCACCGCCGAGTAACGCGGCCAGGCCTCTGCCGGTGCCGCCGGAGAAGCGTCGGGTGCTCGCTGCGACATATTCGCCAATGGCGCCGCCCTGATGGGCGACGTCCTCGTTTGGCCCGGCGGTCTCCGGCACCCAGTCCTGCCCAACTGCGGTTGGCAGCTGCGCCTCGGCCTCTGCTCCGGCGCTCTCTGCATCGCCGTCTGTGTCGGCGGCCACTGCCGTCGGCCTATCCGATGGCTCGGTCTCGGCGATCGGCTGTGCCGGCGTGCCCAGACTGTCGCTCAGGCGTTTGAACGCCGCGACCAGCGGTCGGCCGACAGGCACTTCTGTAGCGCCTGCACCTGAACTATCGGCTGTGCTGTCGGTATCTGGGCGCACCGTATCGCCCGGCTCAGGGGCGTTGGCGCTGTGCTCGTCGCCGTCAGCCATTGTGTTGTCCCAAGGGGCCTGCATGGGTTCATCCCGCGTGCCATTGATGAACGGCGCCCGATGCGGGACGGGTACCCTCTCGGGGGGAATTGAATGTCCTCGTTGCTAACAAAACCCTAACGCCGGGACATCTGCCTCCGACGGTGGATGGGTTGGCTGGAGACAGAACCGGTTCATGCTCGAAAAATTACCAAGCTGCGGTGCGGTACCGCTGTTCGTCGTCGCTTGACGCACTGTTGCCGGCGACCGACGATGTGGCTTGAAAAAAGCCAACAGGAGGAATGTAAACGGTGGCAAAAGAGCTGAATGTCGCACCCTCAGGCGGTGGTGTCGGCGCGACAGTCCTCGGTATCGACCTGACCCAGGACGTTTCGGACAATCTGATCGGTGTCCTGCGCGAGGCGCTCGGTCAATACGGTGTGCTGTTCTTCCGGGATCAGGACTTGACGCCGGAGCAGCATGTTTCGCTGGCTGAGCGTTTTGGCGCCATCAACGTCAATCGGTTCTTCGGTCATGTCGATGGCTATCCGATGATTGCCGAAGTGCGGAAAGAGCCCACGCACAAGGCGAATATCGGTGGCGGCTGGCATACCGATCACAGCTACGATCAGGCGCCGGCCATGGGCTCGATCCTGTTGGCACGCGAAACACCGCCCCTAGGCGGCGACACGCTGTTTGCCAACATGTACACGGCGTACGAGTCGCTTTCTGCGGGGCTGAAGAAAACGCTCAATGGTCTGCAGGCGCTGCACTCAAGCCGCCATGCCTTCGGCGCGGAGGCCCGGTACCGCCGGGAAGGAACGGACCTGGCGGATCGTCTCGGCAATCCGGATGCCGCGCTGCAGGACGCCGTACATCCGGTCGTCATTCGCCATCCCATCAGCGGGCGGCGTGCACTCTACGTCAATCCCGGTTTCACTTTGCGTTTTGACGGCTGGACGGCGGAAGAAAGCGAACCGTTGTTGCGCTTTCTCTATGCTCACGCCGTTAAGCCGGAACATACCTATCGTTTCCAGTGGGCGCCTGGATCGGTCGCGTTCTGGGACAATCGTGCAACCTGGCACTATGCGCTGAACGACTATCAGGGTCATCGGCGTCTGATGCATCGCATCACCATCGAGGGCGAAGCCATCGCTGCCTGAGGTTGGCTGGTCGCCTTCTTTTCGACGGCGGCGGTGGTTCTTGTCCTGAAAGGGAGGGCGAATTGCCACGCTATCTGGTTACCGGTGGGGCGGGGTTCCTTGGCGCTGGTGTTGTCACGGCACTGCTGGCACGTGGCGATGATGTCGTGGCCTTTGACATTCAGTCATCGCCGCAGCTATCCGCGCTCGCGGAAAAGCACGCCGGGCTTCGCTTCGTTGCCGGCGATGTCTGCGAATGGCCGGGCCTTGCCGCCATCATGCGGGAGAACGTCATTGATGGCGTCGTCCATTGTGCCGCAATCGTCGGGGTGCCGAATGCCCTGCAATCGCCTTTGGCGACAATGCGGGTCAACGTCGAGGGCAGCCTGAACGTCATGGAGGCCATGCGACTGTTCGGCGTCAAGCGAATGGTTCATATCTCCACGGAAGAGACCTACGGCGCCTTCACGGCCGATTGCATCGATGAGTCTCACCCGCAGCAACCCATCATGGCGTACGGTGTCTCGAAACTGGCTGTCGAGCATCTGGGACGCAGCTATGCGCTGCGCTACGGACTTGAATGCCTGAATGTCCGGACTTGCTGGGTCTACGGCCCGGATTTGCCGCGCCCTCGCGTGCCGAAGACGTTGATCGACGCCGCCGTCGAAGGACGTCCACTTCACCTACAGCGTGGCGCTGACTTTCTGGTCGATCACACGCACGTCAGTGATGTGGTGGCTGGTATTCTGCTGGTACTCGATCATCGCGATCATCAATTCGATGCGTACCATATCGCGTCCGGTGTTGCCGTCACGCTGGCGGATATTGTCGCCGTGCTTGAGGACTTGGTGCCCGGTGCGGACATCTCCGTCGGACCCGGGACCATCGAATTCGCGCCCGGTCTGCCGGTTTGGCGCAAGGGCGCGCTGGCAATCGATAGAGCCCGCGACTGCCTGGGTTACGAACCGAAGTTCGATGTTCGTCGGGGGATCGAAGACTGCCTGAGGCAGTAACGGCGTAGTCGATCAGGCCCTTGGTGAAAGCTCTTGGGCGGACGTCCTTTTCGGTACTTCGACCGTATTGGCGATAAGCTGCTTCATCCAGTCGAGTACGGCGACCACGGCGGCGTCGTGGCGAACGTCGCGGTGAACGAGGGCGCTCAACGTTCGCGTCATTTCCGGTTTGTCGCCATCGATCTGAACGAGGGCGGGGTCGCCTGCGCCCAAAACGTCGGGAATCAGGCCTTTCCCAAGTCCGGACTTTATTGCCTGATAAATCATGCCGACGTCGTTGAGCCGCAGCGATGCCGGCTCGTTGGATAGCAGTTTCTCGGTCACCCATCGTCCTGGCCTCGTCTGGATGACGTCTTCGCCAAAGCCGATCCAATGGAGGTCTGCCGGGTTCGCACTGCGTGGCGCGTAGGCGCTGTAGCTGAAGGATCCCAGATCGATGCGCACTTCGCGTTCGCGTAGCGGCATTTCGAAGCGCAGCGCCATTTCCGCCTCACGTCGGCTCAGGCTGCGCTCGCGGGTGGTGGTGATGAGTTCCAGTTCGATTTCGCTGTAGGCATCGGCGAAGCCGGGCAGGTTTGGAATGATGATTCTGGCGGCGAGCCAGTGCATGGTTGCCACGCGAACGAGCCCTTTGGGACCTCGCGCCGTATCGCGCAGGCTGCCCGTGAGGGCGAGTGCTTCCAGTTCCATCTTCTCTGCATGGTCGATGACGGCTTTGCCGGCGTCGGTCAGAAGAAGCGCGCCTCGCGAACGGACGAACAGGGGCGCTGCCAGCGACTGCTCCAATGCCTTGAGCCGCCGGCTGACGGTCGTTTCGTTGACATGAAGCTGCTGTGCGGCGCCCGACAACGTTCCTGCGCGCGCCACCGCCAGTACATATCTGAGGCTATCCCAATGCATTCTGCATTATTGCAGACATCGCCTGCAATCTAACAGGTTGCATCTGCAAAATTGCGCGAAACATAATGTGAACAACAAGTTCGAATGATCGCCGGGGGCGTGCTTGGGATTGTGTAGCCGGATGAATTTTGAGTGGGAGTAGAAGTATGCGGCCTGCGGCAACAGTAGATGCTGGATCGGTTGAACAGGGGCGTGAGCTGGAACGGGACATCAAGGCGCTAAGCAGCAAGGCGCGTGGCGCCGGATTCACTGAAGTCAGTCACATCCTGGCGGTTGCGGCGGAGGCGTTGCACGATGCGCTTGGTGACGATGTTGATGCCGATGTGAGTTCTGGCGAGTCGGCGGTGGGCTAAGACTGTCCGCCCTGGGCATGATGTCCGTGCGGTCACCTGACGGTGTTCGGCCACCCTAGCTTAGGGACCTTTTCCTGACTGCCGTGACAGCCGGGGGTGGCATCTCTGCCGCTCCCGTGTGCCTCTGTCATTGCCGAAAACGGCGCCATCCCTCTATATCCAGACGTCATCACGATTCCATTTGTAGGCACCGGCACTCGCCGACCGCTGCCGCACCTGTCATCATGTCGGCGCGGGCTGGCGTTCGACGGTTGCCCCTGTGGGAGACATACGACATGCATTTCGGCGTTCATTTGCCGCAGGTCGGGCGGAAGGCATCGGCCGATGCGATCAGGACAGCGGCACAACAGGCCGAGGCGCTGGGTTACGACAGCGTCTGGGTCAACGACCATCTGGCCGTTCCGGCAGACGCACCGTACCCGCCGTCGCCGAGCTTCTTCGAACCGGTCGTCACCCTGACCTGGGCTGCCGCGGCGACCGCACGCGTCGGCCTCGGGACATCTGTTTTGGTGCTGCCGCTTCGCCACCCGGTTCACCTGGCAAAAGAAATTGCAACGCTCGATCTGCTGAGCAGTGGACGGGTGACGATGGGTGTTGGCGTTGGCTGGCTTAAAGGCGAGTTTGCGGCGGTCGGACAACAATTTGCCGGCCGTGGCGCCTGGAGCGACGATGCCATTGCGACCCTGCGGGCCTGCTGGTCGCAGGATCCGGTTCAACACAAGCCGACGAAGGTACGCTCCGAACTCGCCGGTATACGAACGCTTCCGCAGCCTGGCAGGCACATTCCAATCTGGGTCGGCGGGACGTCCGAACCGGCACTCAGGCGTGCCGAAACCCTTGGCGATGGCTGGCATGGTACGGCACTGGACGTTGAACGAACGCGACCGATCGTCACACGCCTGAAGGCGTCGACGGATGCGGACTTCGTCGTATCGATGCGCCGGTCGTGGGACGCGCTCGCAGATGACCAGGACGACATCCGTCGCGAATTGGCTGCATTTGCAGACATGGGTGTCGACTACATCACCATCGAGCCGCGGCAGCGTCACCTTGACGACTGGCTGCGTGCCGTCGAAGCGACTTGGTCAATCGTGTCGGATTGGCATAGCGGATAATCGGGACCGTTCGTTTTGGTAACAGGAGGAGTCTAGTTGATGTCGGAAACGCGCAAGCCGTTCCCAAAAGCCGGAAGAAGCTGGGATGACCTGTCCAGGGAGCTCGACAGCAAAGTCGATGGCGATCGTGACTGGCGTCACGGTCGCGTGCCGCTGTTCGTGTTTTCCGGTGGCGAAGACGTTTACGACGTCGGGCGTGAGGCGTTCTTCAAATACTTCAGCGAAAACGCACTCGGTCGGGGTCGCGCCTTTCACAGTCTGAAGCAGATGGAAGACGATATCCTCGATTTCGGGCTCGATCTGTTTCGCGCCCCGGCGGGCGCCGGTGGTGCGATGACGACGGGCGGCAGCGAAAGCATCATGGTTGCCATCAAGGTCTGCCGCGAATGGGCAAGAGGCCAGGGCAGGCAGGGGCCGTTCAACATCGTTGCGCCGTACAGCGCACATCCCGCGTTCAACAAAGCGGGCGATCTCATGGATATCGTTGTACGCCGCGCGCCGCTGGCGGCGGACATGCGCGGCGACGTCGACGCCATGGCCGGGTTGATCGACGAGTCGACCATCATGTTGGTCGGTTCGGCGCCGTGCTTTTCCCATGGCGTGATCGATCCGATCGGCGGCCTCAGTGAGCTCGCACAACAGCGGAACCTCTGGCTGCATGTCGATGCGTGCGTCGGCGGTTATGTCATTCCGTTTTTCGAACGTATTGGGCGGCCGGTTGCGGGTTTCGACTTTGCCTTCGATGGCGTGCGTTCGATTTCCGCCGACCTCCACAAGTTCGGCTTCTGCCCCAAGCCCGCATCCACCGTCTTCGTCCGGTCGCAGGACGATCTGACGCATGGCCATTTCGATTTCGACGAATGGCCGCATGGCAGTTTCGGCACGCCGACGCTTACCGGCACGCGGCCCGGCGGTGCCGTCGCCGGCAGTTGGGCGGTGCTGAATTATCTCGGCGAAGAAGGCTATATGGAGATTGCCCGCCGTCTGTCGGCGATGGTCGACCGCTATGTCGCCGGGATCGAGGCGATCGACGGTCTCAGCCTGATCAGCAAGCCCGATATCACGCTGATCAACTTCGGTGCCGCCGACTTCGACATCTATCAGGTGGCTGAATGGATGAATGACCGCGGCTGGCTGCCCGGACTGACGCAACGGCCGCGCGGCATGCACGCCATGCTGTCGCTGCTGCATGAGGCATCCTGCGACGATTATCTGACCGATCTGCGCGACGCCGTCGATGATGTGAAACGCGGCCGCAACAGTCCATCGCATCTCACCGCCAGCTACGCGGACTGACCGGCGGCAGCCCGTGACGGCCGGACGTGCTCATGCTGGGCACAACCGGCTCGTCCGGTGTGCCCGTTAGAATTGTAAAACCATACGGAAATTAATAGTTTCGCAAGATAGTATTCGAATACTCCGGCTCGCGTTCGGCGGGCCGACCGGCCCCTCGAACAGGCAATATGGGTCAAGATAGCCGGCGAATTCTTGCCGCCGCGACGGGTTTTCCAATGAGCATACAAACGTCTTCCGCGCTGCTGCATGATACGGGGCAGCAAGCCCCGGTCGTTGCGCAGGCACCCCGCCATGGGCCGAACCGGCATATCGTGCCGACAGGGGTCGAGCGGTTCTTCGACGAACATGAACTGATCGTCAGCAAGACCGATACGCGCGGCCATATCACCTATGCCAACACGACGTTCCTGAATATCGCCGGCTACACCGAGGACGAGCTTATCGGCGCACCGCACAGCATCCTGCGCCATCCGGACATGCCGCGCGCCGTGTTCAAGCTGATGTGGTCGCTGCTGCCGGAGGGGCAGGAGGTGTTCGCCTACGTCGTCAACATGACCAAGCATGGCGACCACTATTGGGTGTTCGCCCACGTGACGCCGACGTGGAATGAAGCCGGCGAAATCATCGGCTACCACTCCAATCGGCGGGTGCCGCGGCGCGAAGCGGTCGATGCCGTCAAGCCGATTTACCAGAGCCTATGTGCCATCGAGGCCGAGCATAGCGACCGCAAGGCCGGTCTCGCGGCATCGATAGAGGCGATGCAGGCGCTGTTGCGTAAAGAAGGTCTGTCCTATGACGAATTTGTTTTCACGCTTTAGTCAGACGGCACTGCTGTGTGTGGCGTTTGCCGGCCTGGCCGTTGCCGTGTCATGGCAGGCGGTTGGCCTGATCGACGCCGGTGATGAGGTGGTCACGCTCGCCGCCGCCGGTGTCTCGGCGTTCGCTATGCTCGCCCTGTTCCTGCGGCAGCGGCGCCAGACACGTCTCATTCGTCGGGTAATCGACGTCTGCGACAGCGCCGCCGCAGGCGATCTCGAGCCGCGGCTGATCCGCATTCCGCCCGATGGCGACGTGGAGCGCTTGGCGGTGTCGGTCAATCATCTGCTCGACATGACGGACGCTTTCGTCCGCGAGGCCGGTGCCTCGCTCGATTATGTCAGCCGTGGCAAGTACTTCCGCCGCATCGTCACCCGCGGCCTTCCGGGCCGCTTCAAGACCAGCGCCGATGCGATCAATCGTGCGACCAGCGCGATGCAGGCCAAGACCGACGACTTTCGCGATCTGACCGCCGGCTTCGAGGAAACGGTCGGTCAGGTGGTCAGCGCCGTTGCCGAGGCGGCAACGCAGATGCAGGACGCCGCCGGCAACCTCAGGGACACCACAACGGCCGGCAAGGAGCAGGCGAAGCAGATCTCGGAGGCCGCCACCGACACGTCGGACAATGTCAGCGCCGTCGCGGCGGCGACCGAGCAGCTGATGTCGTCAATCGGCGAGATCTCAAATCATGTCGCGACATCGACGGAAATCGCCGACCGGGCTGTCGGCGAAGCGGACAACACCAATCAGATCATCGAGGAAATGTCCGGCGCTGCCGGCCAGATCGGCGACATCGTCAGTCTGATCAACGAGATCGCCGAACAGACCAACTTGCTCGCGCTCAATGCTACCGTCGAAGCGGCGCGTGCCGGCGAGGCGGGGCGCGGCTTTGCCGTCGTTGCCTCGGAGGTGAAGAACCTGGCTGGACAGACCTCGCGGGCAACCGCCCGCATCGAGGCGGAGATCATGGCGGTCCAGGGCGCAACCCAGTCGGCAGTCACCACTATTGGCGCCATCGGCGACACCATCCGGGAAATGAACCGGTTGACGGCTATCGTGCGCGACGCCGTGTCGGAGCAGAACACGGCGGCCAGCAGCATCGCCAACAACCTGAAGGCGGCGGCCGACAAGACCGGGCACGTCTCGCAGGGCGCGGGCGACGTCAGCGACGCCGTGGAGTCTGCCTCCGGCGTTGCCGGGAACGTCCTCGGTGCGGCCGAGAAGCTGTCGCAGCAGTCGCAGCGCCTTGACGACGAGGTCAGCGGCTATCTGGAGAAAGCCCGCGCCATCTGACGTTGCCGTGGCCGATAGTGTCCGCTACAGCGTGCCTCAGGTCGAATAGCTGGCGAACGCCACCGTGCCGGCCCGTGCGCGGTAGTCGGTCTTCACGTTGACCACCGCCACCATGCCCGCATCGACCTTCTCTTGCGCACGCTCCAGTGCCGCGCGGATGTCATCCGGCGCCTCGACATATTCGCCATAGGCACCCAACGCCTCCGCCATCTTGTCGTACCGGGTGTAGCCCAGATCGCGGCCCGGCTTGTCATGTTCGGGATCGCCGGTCCACCCGCCGTTCAGGCTGATCACCACCAGTACCGGTATCTTGTGCCGGACGGCCGTGTCGATTTCCATCGCATTCAGGCCGAACGAGCCGTCGCCATGCACGACGATGACCTGTTTATCGGGCTTGGCCACCTTGGCCCCCAGGCCGAACGGCAGGCCGACGCCCATAGTCCCGAAAGGTCCGGAGTTCAGGCGGTGGCCCGGTGCGAAGGTCGGCATCGACTGCCGGCCGTAGTTCAGGATCTCCTGCCCGTCGACCACCAGAATGGCGTCGCGCTGCATAAAGTCCTTCACCTCCTCGCACAGGCGCAAGGGGTGGACCGGCGTGTCGTCCATTGCCTTGTTGCCGCCCGGTTTGCTGCGCTTGGCCGCCTCGCCATCAGCCAGATGCTTGCGCCAGCCGGCGTAACTCTTGGCGTCGACGCGGCCGGCCAAAGCCGCCAGGACCTGTTGCAGCACCGCTTTGCAATCGCCGACAATACCGATGTCGACGGTACGCGGGGCCGTAGCGATCTCCTCGGCATCGATGTCGATCCGGGCGATTGTTGCGCCGGCGGCGAACCGCGGCGGCTCGGCATGGCCGATGATGTAGTTCATGCGTGTGCCGAGAACGACGATCAGGTCGGACTCGCGGAATGCCGCGGACCGCATGGTCAGGAATGACAGTTCATGGTCGTCCGGCAACACGCCCCGCCCCTGTGGCGTGGTGTAGAACGGCACGCCCGCGGTCTCGACCAGTTGCCGCATGTCGTCCCAGGCGCGGGACCAGATAACCCCGCTGCCCGAAACGATGATCGGACGCTCCGCGTTGGCCAATGCTTCGACCAGGGCCTCGACCTGGGCCGGGTCGCCCGGCTGTCGCTGCGCCGATACCGGGCGGCCGCTGAGGCTCCAGTCGACCTCGTCCTCCTCGATTTCGGCGTAGAGAATGTCGCCGGGAAAATCGAGGTAGACCGGTCCCGGTTTGCCGGTCATTGCGCGCTGAAAGGCGTTGTTCACCTGTTCGGGAATGCGCTTCAGGTTATGCACGCGGTCGGCCCATTTGACGCAGCCGCGCATGATCTCGACCTGGTCGATCTCCTGAAACACCTGTCGGCCGAACTGGCTGATCGGGCTCGATCCGCCGATGGCGACCACCGGCGTGCAGTCGATCAGCGCATTGGCCAGGCCCGTCGCCAGGTTGATCACCCCCGGCCCGCTGGCCGCCATGCACACGCTCGGTTTCTGCAGCAATCGGCTATAGGCCTGGCCCATGAGCGCGGCCGCCTGTTCATGACGCACGTCGATCGGGCGGATACCTTCTTTGATGCATGACGACTCCGCCAGCAGCATCGGTCCGCCCATCAGAAAGAACAGCTCGGTCGTCTGCTCGTTCTTCAGCGCTTTGGCGAGGATTTCCGAACCAGTGATCTTACCCATTGTCGTTTCCTTCTCGCGTGTTCGTCTTTTCGTCTTGAAAGCGTTTGGTTTGTGAAAAGGCGCCTAGATGACGCCGCCGCTCTTCAGGTCCTGCACCGCAGAACCCGACAGGCCCAGCCAGTCCGACAAGACGTCTTCGTTGTGCTGGCCCAATGTCGGTGCCGGCGTGATCGTCGGCGGCCGGCCGTCATGACGCACAGGCCAGGCCGGCATTTTGAACGCACCGTTCGTCGGGTGGTTGATCTCCTGCATGATGCCGGACCGCACGAACTGCTCGTCATGCTGCAGTTCCATGGTGTCGAGTACGGCCCCGGCCGGAATGCCGGCTTCGCCCAACAGGCGCATGGCCTCGCGCTTGTCGTGCCGCCGTGTCCAGTCACTGATCATCGCGTCGATCTCGGCTTCATGGGCGACACGTTTGTCGCCGCTGTCGTATCGCGCATCGTCGATCAGGTCCTCGCGTCCGATGACCTGCAGCAGGCGCTTCCAATGCGCCGGGTTGGCACGGCTGGTGTAGACGTAGACATAGTCGTTGGCACCGCCCGGTTTGCACGGGAAGATGCCGCAGGGCGGGTTGGTGCCGGAAAACAGTTTGGCGCCCGCGCGTCCGGCAGCCGCGCCTGTCACGGCCTGGGCCGCGAAGGCGACACGGATGTAGTGCAGCATGGCGTCCTGCATCGCCAGCTGCAGCCGCGTGCCCTGACCTGTCGTGGTCCGCTTGAACAGGGCGGCCAGAATGCTGCTGACCAGCAGCATGCCGGTCCCGGTATCGCCCAATGTGGTGCCGGGCTTTACCGGCGGCTGCCCGTCTTCGCCGGTGATACTCATGACCCCGCCGCAGGCTTGGGCGATCATGTCGAAGGCCAGATTGTTTTCGTACGGCCCTTCGCCGAAGCCTTTGACCTGGGCGTAGATGATGTCGGGCTTGATGTCTTTGATGGTGTCGTAGCCGAGGCCCAATCGTTCGACCGCACCGGGGGCATAGTTCTCGATGAACACATCTGCCTGGCGCGCCAGGTCTTTCACCAGGGCCAGGCCGCGCTCGTCCTTCAGGTTCACCGTGATCGACTTCTTGTTGGCATTGAACAACAGGAAGTACCAGGAGTCGCCGCCTTCCGGCGCACCGAAGGAACCGCGTCCGGGATCGCCGCCGCGGGGGTTCTCCACCTTGACCACTTCGGCGCCCAGCCATCCCAGTGCCTCCGTACAGGACGGGCCGGCTTCGAACTGTGTCAGATCCAGTACGCGTACGCCGTTAAGGCAGCCCGCAAGGCTGCTGTCCGTGGACGTCATCGATCGCTCCTCCCATGCCGCCGCGGCTGTTCCGGTTGCGGACGACGATCGCATCGACTGATGCTTGGGTGCGCACGGAACGCCGCGTTGTCGGGCACCTGCGTGCCCGTCCAGACAAAGCCTAAGTCGTCGGGTCGTGAATCGACAAGCGACTTGACGCATCGGTTGCATCGAAGCCGTGAAATAATCAGCCCAATGCGGCCAAGTTAAGGACGCTGCTGGCTGGTTCTGACGCGCCGTTTCTTATGGCCGTGCCAGTGGCCTGGTCGGTGCATGGAGAGACAGGACCCGTTGGCCGGTGTGCAACCAGGTCATGAAATGGGAGACGCGTTGCCGCCGATGCGCCCGTCCCGATTTCTATCGGGCGGGCGTCGAACGAGCGGTGCAGCTTCTGAGCACGTTCTTCGTGTGTCGGCATCCCCGATCCGCCGACGCCGTCTAGACGGCTAGATCAAGTCTGCCGTCGTTGTTGGCGGTGCCATGGTTCTTCCCGCTGTCGAGATAACCTTGAATTCGGTTATCGAAGAGCGCCAGCAGGCTGTTGTCGCCCGGCTCTTCGTCCTGCTTCGTCTTTTCCGATGATGTCAGCAGGTCGAGCAGGCTGGTGGTGCCGCTTTCTTGCGTTCCAGTCAACAGACTGGCCATTAGCGAGCTATCGAGCATCGCATTCATGTTCGGTCCGGGACCGTGGCTTTTTCGGTGCTCCTGCAATTCTGCCTGAGTCACCTTGCCGTCGCCGTTTGCATCGATCTGCCCAAACAGTTCTGCAGAGTCCGTTGCGTTGGACGCACTTGCCGCGCCCGCCGGCATATTTTGCCTCATCACATCGAATTCGCTGAGAGACAAGGCGCCGTCGCCGTCGGTGTCCGATTTGGCGAACATTTGTTCGCGCATCGCCTTCAGCTCGGCAAACGACGGTAATCCGCCGAATCCGGATATCTCCATATTCGCTTTCCTCTATTGTTGGCGTTGGCATGGCGTACATTGGCCATACACTGCGCCTCGCAGCCGGCGCAGATGCCAATCCGTCATGCAATGCGACGGCCAGTTCGAGGTAATCAGCGGCGGAAGTCCCGGCAGGTCGGGCGTTATGGTGAACCTAAGGTAAACCTGACCTCAGGCAGACGTCGGGTGCGGCTAGTGGATCCGTCGTGCGAGCGTCCTCAATGGCCTGCCTGGACGCTTTGCTACCAGATCGGGTCTTTGTTCATGATCGAAACGTGCGCGCTGACGACTTTCCAGCCGAGATCGGGAAATCGGACCCAGGTCTGGCTTTGCCGCCCCACATCGTCGCGCCCGCGCACTTTGAACTCCAGATTTACCGTCGCGAAATCATGACCGACGGTGAGAATCTCGAGGCGGAGACGTTCTTCTTTCAGGCCGGGGCCGGGCGCGCGCGCTACACGATGCCGATGGATTTCATCGAAGCCGTAGCCGTTTTCGTGCATCGCGTATCGAATGGTATGCGGGCTGTTCCAGAAGGTGGCGTCGAGCACGTCGACGTCTTTTTCCGCCAGCGCTTTTTCGTATCGTTCAAACAGGTCACGCACCTCTTCGACGACAGCCGGAATATTCGGTTCGTAGCTACTCATTGCGTCCTTCCGCATTGGCAAGTGCTTGCGCGACTGAGATCAGTCCTGCGTCCTCACCCCAACGGGCGACTACCGACAGGCCTACAGGTGCGCCATCGGCCGTCGCGCCCGGTATCGAAACCTGGGGTACGCCGGTCAAACCGCCATGGCAGGCGAGGCAGGAAATCTGCTCGCGCAACGGATCCGTTTCCGATGTCGGCAGGCCGCGCCGTGGTGCCGGAAACGGTGTGGTCGGCAGGCACAGGATGGTCCCTGGCTGCAGCAGATGATCCAGACGGGCCCGCGCTTCGCGGCGCACCAGTCGCGCGTGGTTCAGGTCGGCGGCGGGAATCGTCGAAGCAAGGTACAGGTTGCGCGCGACACTGTAGGCGAACCGCGGGTTTTCCCGGTCGATCCAGTCCTTGAAGTTCAGCCAGCCTTCATGCGGCTGAATTGTGCGCTGGGCCCTGGACCAGTTGGCGTGCCCCGATGGTGCCATCGCCTCGTCAACCGTTTCGCCGATCAGCCTGGAAAGCCGGTCGACGACTGGTGACAGGGCTTCGCGCACAGCTTCGTCGGCAAAACCGAAAGCATCGCTGGCGACGATCAGGCGTGTCGGCAAGGCCGTCGGCAGTTCTTCCTGCAACATGACGGCGCTCACGCGGGCGAACGTGCCTGCATCTCGCGCGAACCAGCCGCAGGTGTCCGATGTCGGGGCTTGCGACATCATGCCCGTGAGGTCGATACGCCCATGCGTCGGTCTTATGCCGTATAGGCCGCAAAAGCTTGCGGGAACACGGACTGATCCGCCGGTATCGCTGCCAAGGCCGGTGTCGGCCATGCCGGCGGCAACTGCCGCGGCGGAGCCGGATGACGACCCGCCTGGTACGCGGTCGGGTGCCGCACTGTTGATCGGCGTGCCGTCGAACATGCTTTCGCCAAGAATGCCGAGCGAAATCTCATCCGTGATCGTCTTGCCGACAAGATTGGCGCCGGCCTCCAGCAGCCTCTGCACGGCCCAGGCATGCTGTTCGGGTAGGGGCTTGTTGCGCGGCCAGTCCGGATTGCCGCCACCGGTCGGGAAACCGGCGATGTCGAACAGATCCTTGGCGACGAAAGTCAGCCCGGCTAAAGGGCCTTCGGTCGCACCGTTGATATGGACGGTTGTGCCGGGCACGAGGGCACCGACGGGGTCAGCCTCGGAAACGCGTTCGTGACTCATTGGTTCAGTGTAAGCCGTTGGACGCGGGCTGCGAAAGACCCGGCGGTTGGTTCATTTTGTGCCGAACAGCCGATCGCCCGCATCTCCCAAACCGGGGACGATGTAGCCATGCTCGTTCAGTCGCTCGTCGACGGCGGCTGTGACCAGAGGTACGTCGGGATGCGCACCATGAAACACCTCGATGCCTTCTGGCACGGCCAGAAGACATACGAACTTGATGTGCCGGGCACCGGCGGCCTTAAGGCGCGCGACCGCTGCGGCGGCGGAGTGTCCCGTTGCCAGCATCGGGTCGACGACGATCACGACGCGGTCCTGCAGCCGATCCGGCAGTTTCATGTAGTACTCGACCGGCTTTAGTGTCTCCGGGTCCCGGTAGAGACCGATGTGTCCGACACGTGCCGACGGGACCAGGTCCAGCATACCCGTCAAAAGCCCGTCGCCGGCCCGCAGGATGGAAACGAGGCAGACTTTCTTGCCTTCCAGTGCCGGCGCCCGCATCGGCTGCAAGGGCGTTTCGATATCGGTTTCTGTCAGCTGAAGGTCCCGCATCACTTCGTAGGCCAGGAGCAGGCTGATCTCGCGCAGAAGCTGGCGAAACACGGCGGTGGATGTGTGTTTGTCGCGTGCCAGGCTCAGCTTGTGTTGAACCAGTGGGTGATCGACAACCGTAATGCTGGTCATTGGAATTTCCTTGGTCGGGCCGATGAATGGCCGGTACCGCTTGGACGGACGGACCGGTCTTGTCGCGGAGGCCGCAGCAATCAGCCAAACCTATGGGAGGGCGCCAATCACGGCAACCGCCGTCCCGGCGCCCTAACCAGAAGGTTAACGGCGCTTCATGAAATAAATTAATAATCGCTTATATGCATGGGCCTAGGTTACTTGCGGCGGAGAGCCCGGCCGGAGGTGGCCGGCACGCCGTCGGAGCAAAGCGATGGCGCAGGAACTGTTGTTCGGTGGCGATGGGCCTGTTGAACGCCCGGACCCAAGCGATGAGCCGTTGGTATCCGTGGTTCAGGGTGGTGCACCCGCGACTGACGGGTGGCGGGTCTTGGTTTTTGACCGCGATGCCGGCGTCCACGCCGAACTGCAATCGATTCTCGAAAGTCTGGAGGTCGCCGGCAAGCCGCTCAACGTCCAGCATGTGACCTCCGTTGACGAAGCACAAATGGTGCTCGACCAGCACGCTGACACGGCGGTGGCTTTGCTCGATGCCAGCTGGGGGCAGGGACAGGTCGGGCTCGCACTGGCACGACGTATCCGCCAGAGCGGCAATACCGACCTTCGCCTTGTCCTGCGGACGTCTGCCTCCGGCGTCGTTCCGGCGCTCGGTGCGTTCGAGCGCTGCGATATTGCCGACTATGTGTCCGCTGATGAGCTGGCGACGCCCAGGTTGGCTGTCGTCTTGTCGTCGGCAATCCGGAGTTTTCAACATATTCAGGATGCAAAACGGGCGACACGGGCAAGCCGGCTGATCGCGGCGGCCAGTGACGCGATGTCGGGGCAGGACGATCCGATGCATCTGGCACGCGACCTGCTGCAGGCCGTTTCGGAACTGCTGGGTTGGCCGGTCGACGGCTTCGTCTTTGCCGAGATGCCGGATGCTCAGGGTGCGGGCCGACGTGCCGGGGTGATGGCGGCGACGGGCCGGTTTGAGCGCATTTTCCTGCGCGGGCTGGACAGTCTTGATGGCGACCTGGCGCTGCGCCGCCTTGGACTGACGATCACCAGTCACGACGGGATTGACGGTGGCGAGGAGGCGACAGTGATGCGAATCGATGTTGGCCAGAACGACACGATGATGGCCTACATCGAGCATGCACAGGCGTTGGGCAGTATCGAGCTGGACTTGCTGCGTGCCTTGTCGGCCTGCGCGCGTGGCCACTTCGGCCGGATTTGCGTCGATGCACGTCTGCGCGGTGCGGCGTTCGTTGACCATGACACCGGTTTACCCAACGCCAATCTGATGCGGACACACATAGACCGGCAACTCAGCGAACCTGATCGGGACGAAATGCAACTGACGTTGGTGCGGTTCGCCGACTTCGAGGCGATCGTCGGCGCCGAAGGCTATCGACGGGGCGTCGAGGTCCTGAAGGCGGCATACAGCCGGTTGCGGTCCGTTGCCGGTGTCGCGGCGGTCATTGCGCGCCTGCACGACGATACGCTGGCTATTCTCGGTTGCGCCGATCCGGCACTTGTAACGGATGTCGGGTCGGCTTTTTCGGACCCGCTTCGCGTCGGGGTGAGGGACTACACGCTGGCGCCCAGGGTCAGCGCAGTCGATCTGCGTATGACGATGTCCGGTGCTGACGAGATCATTGCAACGGCGGAATAACTTCCATCGCCGGCGAAATCGGCGCAGCCCACTCAGAACACGCGGCAGAGGTATGGCGCGCTGGCGCCCGACGGCCATCGCCATGACCGCCTGATACATGTGACCTGTCGTCGCGGCGGTGGATGACATCTATACATGTGTATGTGCACATGATAGTGCTCCCCTGTGAATTCGATCGCCCCCTCCCATATGGCAGAGCAGTGTCTGGTATTGAAGACGCGCCGCGCCGCGCGGGCCATTACGCGCCGTTACAACGCGCTGCTGCGGCCGCATGGGCTGCAGAGTACGCAGGCATCATTGCTGTTTGCGATTTCCCGTGGCGGTTTCGAGTCCATACGGGAACTGGCGGAGTTGCTGGCGATGGAACGCAGTGCACTGACCAGGAACCTGCGGCTGCTGCATGACGCTGGCCTGATCACGTCCGACCAGCGGGGCCAGGGTCGCGCCCAGCGCGTGCGGCTCAGTGCCGCCGGGGACGCACTGCTGACGTCGGTGTTGCCGCTGTGGTTCGAGGCGCAGGATGCGATGCGGGCGGAACTTGGTGATGACGAGTGGGCGCGCGCGCAACGCGCGTTGACCTTGATTGGGGACGCCGGCTGAACGCTATCGGCCGGCAGTTGGACAGTCACTAGAGGAGACGAGAATGTCCCGGCGACGCATCGTGATTACCGGAATGGGGCTGGTCACGCCCTTGGGCTGCGGCGTCGATGCCGTTTGGCAGCGGCTGGTTGCCGGGCAATCCGGCATCCGGCCGATCACACGGTTCGAGGTGTCGGACCTGCCAGCCCAGATCGCCGGTCTGGTGCCGCCGCGGGCGGACGATGCGGCCGGGCTCGATGTCGAGGCCGTGGTGACCGCCAAGGACCGCAAGAAAGTCGACCTGTTCACCATCTATGCCATGGTCGCGGCCGAAGAGGCTCTGTCCCAGGCCGGATGGAAACCAACAGACGAGGCATCGCGGGAACGGACCGCTACCATAGTAGGTACGGGAATTGGCGGTTTTCCAGTCATAACCGATGCCAAGGTCACGCTCGACAACCGCGGCTACCGGCGCTTGTCGCCCTTTGTCGTGCCGGCGTTCCTGGCCAACCTCGCCGCCGGCAATCTGTGTATTCGTTATGGCTTCAAGGGCCCGATCGGCGCGCCGGTCACGGCCTGCGCCGCCGGGTTGCAGGCCGTCGGTGATGGCATGCGCCTGTTGCTGTCCGGTGAAGCCGATGTCGTGCTCGCCGGCGGTACCGAAGCCTGCATCGACCGCCTCGCGATCGGCGGGTTCGCTGCTGCCCGCGCGCTGTCGACCCGCAACGACGCGCCGACCGAGGCGTCCCGCCCGTTCGACCGCGACCGCGACGGCTTCGTGTTCGGCGAGGGCGCCGGACTGGTGGTGCTGGAGACCCTGGAACATGCCGAGGCGCGCGGCGCGGTGCCGCTGGTCGAGGTGACGGGCTATGGCACCAGCGCCGATGCGTATCACCTGACCGCCGGCCCGGAAGACGGGTCCGGCGCGGCGCGGGCGATGCAGGCCTGCCTGGCGATGGCCGGCGATGGCGGCGATAACGTCGGTTACGTCAACGCGCACGCCACATCGACGCCGGTTGGCGACCGCGGCGAGATTGCGGCGCTGCGGCGCGTGTTCGGCGACCGCCTGCGCGACATCGCCATCTCGTCAACCAAATCGGCGATCGGCCACCTGTTGGGCGCGGCCGGCGGCGTCGAGGCCGTGTTTACGGCGATGGCGGTGCGCAGCGGTATGTTGCCGCCGACGCTGAACATGCACGCCGCAGACGAAGGCATGGAAGATCTCGACCTGGTGCCGCTGACCGCACGCATGGCCAGGATCGAGGCGGCGCTCTGCAACGCCTTTGGCTTTGGCGGCGTCAACGCCGCATTGAGCCTGAAGGCCGTCTAGGGCGCCGGGGCGCGACAGCGATCAGCTATTGCGCCAGTTCTCCAGCTGGCCGCGGAATGGCGTGTTGTCGATGTCCGGCACCGGCCCGTCAACCTGATAGACCGGCGTGTCGCCAATGATGGTTACCCGTTCGACCCGTCGCACGTTGGGCCAGTAGTCCGAGGCCGCATAGTGCTGGCACGACCGGTTGTCCCAGAATGCAATCGAATTCGGGCGCCACTTGAACCGGCACTGGTACTCCGGAAACCAGGCTTGGCGGTACAGGATGTCGAGCAGCCGGTCGCTTTCGTCGCGATCCATCCCGACGATGTATTTGGTGAACGCCTTGTTGACGTAGACCGCTTTGCGTCCGGTGTCGGGATGGGTGCGGATGACCGGGTGTTCCGGGTTCGGGTATTGACGATTGAACTCCTCGATCTCGGCCTCGCTGGCGCCTTTGGCGCGTAGCCGTGTCCGGAAGTTTTCAAAGTCGTGAACAGCCGTGCGACCTTCGACGGCCTCCCGTACCGACTCGGGTAGGCCTTCGTAGGCGGCGTACATGTCCGCGAACAGGGTATCGCCGCCGACCGCTGGTCCTTCGATGTTGCGCAGGACGGACCCCAACGACGGTTGCAGGCGCCAGGTCACGTCGGAATGCCAACCGTTTTCGAACCCGGGACGGTCGGCATCGTGGGTGATCGCCAGGACCTCGGGATAGCCGTCCTTGTTGGCGGCGAACGGGTGTACCTCGAGGTCGCCGAAGTTCCGGGCGAAGTCCAGGTGCTGCTCGGTGGTGATGTCCTGATCGCGAAAGAACAGCACTTTCCAGTCCAGGAGCGCCTGGTAGAGCGCATCACGCACCTCGGCTGACAATGGCTCTGCCAGATCGAGACCATCGATCTCGGCGCCGATCGTCGGTGAGTATGGCGTTAGCGTGAACGCGGCGGCGTCGCGCGCCGTCGTTGCGGTCATGGACATGGCGTCGGCTCCTCCCAGATTGGACCGGGAAATTCTAACCGACGTTTGGGTCTGTTGCCTACGCTACGTCGGCCGTTGGCCGAGCTTTTGCCCCAGCATCAGCAGGAAGCCGTCGGGATCCTGCACGAGAACTTGGCGTAAACCCGTCTCGACGTTGCCGGCGCGGTACCAGACTTCGCGAAGGGGTTCATAGAGTGGCCAGTCGGCGGCTTCCAGCGTCTTCATCAGCGGCGTCACATCGCTGAGATAGATTTGGAACATGACGCCCTGGCCCAGTGGCAGGTCTAAAGGCCCGGTTTCGGCCCGGCCGTTGCGCTCGCACAGCATGATCTGGGCGCCTTCGAGTTCGAGGTAGACGAACCGGTCGGCCGGGCGTTGATAGGCCGTGCGAAAACCGAGGATGTCGCGCCAGAACTTCAGGCTGGCATCGAGGTCGTTAACCAGTAACTCCGGAACCAACGGCGCCCAGCCGCCCGTCGGTGGTCTGCCGAATTCGTCAGCCATTGCCTGCGCTCGTCGCTGCGTGCTTGGCGCAACCTAACGCGGGCCGTAGGGTGGCGACAAATCGACGGTTTGAAGAACGGAGGAAACGAAATGGGTCGGCTCGACGGTAAGGTGGCGATTGTCACGGGCGCTGCCTCGCGGGGCGAAGGTGTCGGCAACGGCAAGGCTGTGGCGATCCTTTCGGCGCGCGAGGGGGCCAAGGTCCTGCTGGTCAATCGATCGGCAGAACGGGCGGAGGAATTGCGGGAGGAAATCGTTGCGGAAGGCGGCGACGCCGCGGTGTTCGCCGGTGACGTGTCGAAAGCGCCGGACGCGGCAGCTATGGTCGATTGCGCCGTTGAGCGGTATGGACGGCTTGACATCTTGGTTAACAACGTCGGGATCGGCGCACCCGGCCGGGTTGAAGAGGTCGACGAGGATGACTGGCACAACCTGTTGAACGTCAATATGACGACGGCGATGCTCGGAAGCCGGGCGGCAGTGCCGGCGATGCGCGAGAGCGGCGGCGGGTCGATCATCAATATGTCGTCGATCGCCGGTGCGCTTGGCCTGATCTCGGATACCGGCGCGGCCGCTTACGCGGCGACCAAGGCCGGGCTGCATGGCCTCACCCTGTCGATTGCCGCCGACTATGCCACCGAGGGCATACGTTGCAATTGCATCATTATCGGATCGGTCAACACCCCGATGGTCGCGCGGCTGGGCGAGGAGGGCCGGGAACGCCGGCGACAGATGGTGCCGATGCAGACAGAGGGCACCGGCTGGGATATCGGCTGGGCCGCCGTCTACCTGGCCAGCGACGAGGCACGCTGGGTCACCGGCGTTTTCCTGCCGGTCGATGGTGGCCTGTGCGCGCTGCGCACCTGGCCACGCTAGACCTGACGTGAATGCCGCTTTTCGGTTAAGCGGCGCGGACGTCTCTCAGGAAGTCGCGGATCGTGCTGTTCAGTCGCTCCGACTGCTGCGCCAGGCCCGATGACAGATCAAGCACCTGTCCGGCGGCATCGCCGCTGACGGTGGCATTCTCGCTTACCTGACCGATGCTATGGGTGACGTCCGATGTGCCGGACGACAGCTGCTGCACACTTTGCGCAATCTCCTGCGTGGCAGCGCCCTGTTCCTGAACCGACCCGGCCACGGCGACGGCGATTTGCGCCATCTCGTCAACGATGCCCGAAACGCCGACAATCGCTTCCGACGCCTTGCCGGTCGTTGTCTGGATCTCCGAGATGGAGCTTGCGATCTCTTCGGTCGCCTTGGCGGTTTGCGCCGCGAGGTTCTTGACCTCGCCCGCCACGACCGCGAAGCCCTTGCCGGCGTCACCGGCGCGTGCGGCTTCGATCGTCGCATTCAGCGCCAGCAGGTTCGTCTGCGATGCGATTTCCTGGATAAGGGTGATCACAGTGCCGATGCGCTGCGCGGTGGCTTCCAGTTCTGCGATGGTCTCGGTCGTCCGGCGTGCTTCATCCGTGGCGCGGGATGCGACCGACGTCGACTGGTCGACCTGTCGGCCGATCTCGCCAATCGAACTTGAGAGCTCCTCGGTCGCCGAGGCGACCGATTGCACGTTCAACGCCGCATCGCCGGCGGCCTTGTTCGCGGCATCCGATTGCTGCTGCGTCATGTTTGCGGCGCCTGCCATCTGGTTGGCATTTCGCTCAAGATTGCCGGCCGCCGAGGTTACTTCGCCAAGTTCCTGTTTCATCACATCGTCGAACTGCGCGATGCGTTCGTCGATGACTTGCGTGCGACGCTCGCGCTCGGCCTGCTCGGCGCGTTGACTTTCTTCGAGGCGCGCGCGTTCGACGGCATTTTCCTGGAAGACCGCCAGCGCTTCGGCCATTTGGCCGATCTCGTCGGTTCGGTTGGCGTCCGGTACTTCTACCTCGCGGTCGCCTTGGGCAAGCGCGGTCATCGATCCAATGATCTGGATGATCGGCCGCGAAATCATACGCGTGACGAACCAGTTCAACGCGACACTCACCGCCATCACGACGGCGACCGTCAGGAGAAAAAGCATGATCGCGCGCTGCGCACCAGCGAGCGTGCCGGCGGTGGCCTGCATGCGCATGCTGTTGACGGTTTCATTCAGTGCGGCGACATCGCCTCTCAGGATGTCGTATTGCTCGATCGCGGAATTCATGAAGATGCTTGCCGTCGCGACATCGATCACAGCCATATCGGATGTTTCCAGCGCGGCTTTGTGATAGTCGCGCGCGTGACCGATTGTAGTTTCATGCCGCGCGATGAGGTCAGCGCTTCCGAGCGCTGTCAGATCGAGCGCTTCGACAGTTGGCGTGACCGCTTCCAGTGCCGCCAATGTCGCTTTCTGTTGTGCCTCGATCTTTGAAACGTCCGATTCATTGACGGCCGTCGTGATGAGCTGGTAGAGCGCGAGCTGTGCGACCGAGAGAGTTTCGGTGACCTCGGCCATATCGGCGAAAGCTTCAATCTGAACGTCATTGAGCGTGCGTATGGCGCTTCTTTGCTGATCGATTGCCAGGTACGAAATCAGCGCGACAACACCCAGTCCGAGCAGGAGTGTGAAGGGTGCCACGAACATCTTCTTGGCAAGCGACAGATTGACGAACCAATTCATTACTTGACTCCGCTTGGCCGAATTTCCAACAGGCGGTCATCCAAACTGGCGACCGAGGTCTCTTGGCGGCTGGGGCCGCATCCGCGCTGGATTGGGAGATGTCCTGGCGGCCGGTGCAGGCCGCCAGGATACGACGCAACTACTTGTAGATGCCGATGCCGCAGATGTCCGAGCCGATCTGCTTCACATACGACGACTTCTGCTCGACCTTCTTGGTGGTCGGGTTTGGCCAACGGTAATCGACCCAGCCGCCACCGTTCTTGCCGGTCGTCAACAGCTCGGCCACGAACAGTTTGCCATCGGCATCTTTCAGACCCGACAGGTCGCGGCCGATCAGACCGGCATTGGCGCCATGCGCCGTGTTTTTGCCGGCGTCGTCCATGCAGAAGACATACAGGTCGCGATCCTGCCAACCGTTGCCTTTGCTGGAGAAGTCCTTCAGCGCCTGGTCGCGGCCCACCGACTGATAGTGTGCCGCCGCTTTGCCGAGCATGGCGGTCGCTTCGTCAGCGGTGCCTTTGCCCGTGGCGGCGTGCGCCGACGTGATCATTGCTGCGGTTGCTGCAGTTGCGAGTAGTGGTTTCCAAGACCTGCGCATTTGTTTTCTTCCCTCTTAGGTGCACACGTTAGGGTTGCCAGTATTGTCAAGAGGGCTCTAATTATTAGTTAATCGAAACAGTAATCATGCTCAGTGGATGCGCCGGCCGTTCAGCCATGAAGGGATATGTCGTGGTTCCCAACGGCGGGCGGCCGGACCCGTAGGTCCGGCCAGGGAGTGCTGCCCATCGGCTCGTCCTTGGGGTCAGGTGGGCGAGCCGGCCCATTTCCGCCGGCGTGCTTGTGCCGGGTTGTCTGATTCGTTGGGCGCGGTCGAGACGTCTCGACCGCACAACATGTCCGCAAGTCGGGTCGACGCTCCCGCATAGAAGCCGGCTTCGATGCCCTCGACGTTCTTCGGGTTCTCGAACGTGTCGAACACAATGTCCCAGAGCGGCAGATCGGCGTAATTCGACCGGTGCTGTCCCCGCGCATGGTGCAGGCAGTGGCTTTCAGGGCGCTGGATGATGTAGCCGAGCCAGCGGGGTGTGCTGACGTTGGCATGCTGGAACATCGCCGAGAAACCGACATAGGCGGCCGCGTAACCGCCGGCTTCCGGCGTCAGCCCGAGCAGCGGGTAGAACACCAGGCAGCTCCAGGAGGTGAAGAAGATGACGTCGATGGGGTGCAGGTAGTAGGCCCCGAAAGCGTCGATGGCATCGGTGCTGTGATGCATCTGATGCGAGGCGCGCCATAGCGGCGTCCATCGGTGGGCGACCCGATTGTACCAGTAGTGGAAGAACTCGTAGACGATCAGGCCGACCAGGGCCCCGGCTACGGTGCCCAGGCCGCTCATGTCGAACAGATGTAAGTCGCCGAGGATGTGGCCCCAGGTCATGACAACGGCGAATGAACCGGCGACGACGAACAACGTCACCATCACGCCGCGCAGTCGCCAGAACCTTGGAGCGCGATAGACGCGACGGCCGCCGGCGGCATCGAGAAGCATGAAGGCCGGTATGCAGACCAGGCCGAAGTATTCCAGGAATTCCGACATGTCTCGGCCCCCTCTTGGCGGCGCTGGATGACGACCGGCGGTGTCGTCGGCCGTGCGCCTGAGCGCGATGTGAGACATGTCGTTTGCCGGTGTGAAAGAGCCGTGCGTCCTGGCGTGAAAGTGTCGTGAAACCGCCGAAAGACGCTGTACTGCGCGTGCTTTTTGGCTGCTGAATGGCCGAAAATTGCGATTTCTGACCGGCTTTAACCCGCCGTTAATCGCCAGCCTGTTGGGTGAGTGCTGCGGAAATGGCCGTGCAGGAATGACGTCATGCGGTTCTTCGGTGCAGGCGCAGCGGTATTGATTGGTGTCTCCGGTGCTTTCACTGGCGTCGCAGTTGCGGCGCCGGCAGTGACGTCGAGCGCGGTTGCCACCGTCGTGGCCGAACCGGCGGTCGACGAGTCCAATGTCACTCGCTCAATTTCCCAGACGAACCTGGAAAACGGCACCGTCGGTCCGGTTCTGTTACAGGAAAGTGCCGCGCCATCCGGTCTGGCGGGATTTGCGGCTGACCAAGACGTTCTGACGGTCGATGTGGATGGCGGGAGTGCCGCTTCCGAGGCCACTGCCACCAGCGCAAACAACGACGTGCGGTCGAGCGGCGCCGAGAGCGGTGTCGCGCTCACGAACAGTTTCAGTGCCTTTGCCGGCGTTGCGACCGTGCAGCAGGATGCGGGCGTCGCGAATGCGCTTGCGGCAGCGACCGTGACCACGGTCGGCGCGACGGCGGGGGCCGTTGACGCGGTCGCGCAGTCGGCCGGTGTGGTTGCGGGCAACCGGATTGAGACGATTGACGGCGACCGCCGGAACAGCGCCCTTGGCGTCTGGCAGGACGGTGCGAGCGGCGTCGTCACCCTGCAGCAATCGAGTGGAAGCGGAAGTGCGCTGAGCGCGGCGACATCGGTTCTGTCGCCAACGACAACGGACTCTGCAGCCAACCTGGCGATGACTGCGGTCAGCCAGGCCAGCGTTCGCGACGTTACGACCGTCGTCGCCGGCGGAATGCGCCGCAATACTCTTCAAGACGCCTTCAATGATTTCTCCGGCGTGGCAACGATCCAACAGAATACCGGCGATAACTCGGTGTTGGCCGCCGCAACCGCTGTGGCGCCGGCCAGCGAGGCCGGTGTGGCATCTCCGGTGCTGTCGACCGCCGAACTCAACGCTGCAGTTTCCGGCAGTGTGGTGCGGACCGTTAGCCTCGCCGGACTGTCGACGACGTCCTATGGCAATACGATCAGCGGGTCTATCAACAATTTCCGTGGTGTTGTCACCATTCAGCAGAACTCGGGCAGCAATAGCGTCCTGCAGTCATCGATCGCGGTGTCGGGCCGCTTCTAGCGGTTTATGGCGGCAGCCAACGCCCGGCGGTTCGGCGCCATCGAGCCCTCTAGCCCTTTAGCGCCCCTCGAAGCGGGGCTTCCGTTTTTCAGCAAATGCAGCGAGGCCTTCGCCGCGGTCGTATGAGTGCACGTGTTGGGCGTTGATTTCCAACTCATGGCGGAGTGCCGTGTCCAACGGTTGCGCCAAACCGTCGTCGATCATCCGTTTCATCCGGCGCAGACCCACGGGGCTCTTGTCGGCCAGCTTGGCCGCCAGGCTGTCAATGGCTGGCATGAGCTGATCGTCCTCAACGACCTGCGTCACGAGGCCCCAATCGGCCAAGACCTCGGCCGGCAGAAAGTTGCCGGTGAAAATCAGCTGCTTTGCACGCGTGACGCCGATCTTTCGCGGCAGGCGGGCAGAGCTGCCGCCGCCCGGCACCAGCCCATAGTTGGCATGCGCGTCGCCGAACTTGGCAGACGCGCTTGCAACGACCAGATCGCAAGCCAGGACGAGTTCCAACCCACCCGCCAGTGCCAGCCCGTTGACCGCCGCTATGACGGGGGCCGGGAAGCGTTCGACCCTGAGCAGCAACCGGCGCAGGTCGTGCAGGAACGACATGTTGGCGGCTTCTGCGCTCGCGCCGGAGGATCTCGCACGCGCGGCCTTCAGGTCGGCGCCGGCACAGAACGCGCGGCCGTTGCCGGTGACGATCAATGAGGTCAGCATCGGCCGGTTTTCGAAGACATCCAATGCCGCGTTCAGGTCGGCGATCATGTCCGGCGAAAGGGCGTTCAACGCCTCGGGGCGGTTCAGGAAGATCACGGCCATGCCGTCGCGATCTTCCACAGTGATTGTCGAATAAGGCATTGCTTGGCTTCTTTGCGTCGGGGAAACAGCGGGTCAGGTCCCGACGGTGCCGTAAGCACCGACCGCCACGAAATCGTTCCCGACGGCGATGATGAATGCCGACTTGGCCATCATCTTGCCGTTGCATGGGTTGTACCAGGTGTACTCGACCCAGGCATCGCCGTCTCGGGCGGCACGCTGCATGCCTTCGAAGAGGAATGGTCTGCCTTGTGAGTCGCGTGCGTTCAGGATGTTGGAGCCGATCAGGTCAGGGAACCCGCCGTTGACCCACATCGTGCCGGCACTGTCGAAGGCGAAGACGTAAAGATCGTCGCGCATGAAACCGGCAGGCGGCATGAGAAAGTCGCGAAACGCTCTTTCCCGTCCGTGCGTTGCCAGATGAGACGCGGCGGTTCGCGCCAGCTGTTCGGCCTCCTGCGGCGTACCCATCCGGCCGCAGAGTTCGGCGGCATGCGCGCCGGGCGCAGTGACCGTCGCCAGTCCCGCGAGAGCGAATGCGAGCGCCACGGCACATGCGGCGAACAGCGGGCGGCTGCGGCGGCGCATCAGCTTCGCATCCAGGCGCTGCCCCACATGTTCAGGGAATGCTCCTCGTGCGGCCATATCCTTTTCTCCATATCGAGCGGCATATGCTCGAGTTCGGCGGACAGCTCGATACGGTTGCCGTCCGGATCGCGGATCATGAAGAACAGATTGTTGCCCGGCCCGTGACGGCCGGGTCCCCACCACATGGGGATGCGCATGGTGGCCAGGTGGTCGCCCCAGTCGCGGATGTCGTTCCATGACTCGACTTCCAGCGCGTGATGGTCGTAGCCCTTCGCCTCTGCACGGAAGACGGCATAGGAATGGTGTTCTTCGTCCGAACGCAGAAAGACGGAGGTCACGTCGCCGTCATCGTTGACCACCTCATCCGATGTCACGAAGCCCAGCCGATCACGATAGAAAGCGGCGACATGGTCCATCTGCGTCGAGCCGAAGACGATATGCTGCGTTCGCCCGGGCAGGCCGTCGGTGTTGGCATGCGCGTCGACATCTTCACGCGGCACGCCAAACACCAGGCGAAGGCCGTCCGGGTCGCGCACGGTAAAGGCAGCGTTGCCGAACAACGGGCTGACATTCTCCTCGATCTCAACGCCCTGCCCGGCAAAATGCCGTTGCAGCGCGTCGAGCCGATCTGCGTCGTCGAGCGCGAAGGCGGCAAACGGTACATCGGTGTTCGCTCCAGGACCGATCAGGATGCGCCGGCCCGGCCCTGCCAGATGCCAGAGTTCATCGCCGACCTGCTGTCCATTCAGCGATAGCGCCCGCGTATAGAAATCGACCATCTCGCCGGTGTTCTGCGAGTTTATTCGGAAGTGGTGAAAGGTTGCGGGCCATAATGGGGATGGTGCGGCCATGTCCAATGCCTCCCGGGTGCCGGGGCACCGCGCTCTGCCGACCGAGGTGCCGATAGATCTCGGGCCGCGGCGACTTGCCTGCCGCGACATCTGAACTCCCACTCATTCGTTCATTAACACTATCGGTATCCGCCCGCTGATGGCCAGCCGCAAGTCGCCTCGTCCGGCGGTCGGCGTCGTCAATATACTTGACAAAAGCAACTAATTAATTTGACGATTGTCCAATAACTGAAGGAGGAATGCATGGGTGACACGGCGCTGGAAAAGCGGATTGCCGATGTCCGGCAGTTCAACCGCTTCTACACGCAAAAGATCGGCGTGCTGCATGAGGGGCTGCTGCGCAGCGACTTCTCGCTCGCGGAATCCCGGATCGTCTACGAGCTCGGCAGCCGTGGGACGGCGACAGCCGCAGAACTGGCGCGCGACCTAGAGCTTGACGCAGGGTATTTCAGCCGGCTGGTGCGCGGCCTCGAACGGCGTGGCTTCCTGTCGCGCAAGAAGTCGAAGGCCGACGGCCGTCAGATGCTGCTGCGGCTGACCGCACAGGGCCGCAAGCGCTACCAGGTGCTCGACCGGCGCTCTCACGACGACATTGCCGAGATGCTGGTCGGCCTGTCCGAAGGTGAGCAGAAGCGCCTGATGTCGGCCTTTGCGACGATCACACAGCTCTGGACGCCGGCCGGTGAAGGTGCAGCGCAGAGTTATCTGCTGCGGCCGCAGCGGGTTGGCGATATGGGATGGATCATCCACCGCCATGCCGCACTCTACGGGCGCGAATACGGTTGGGACTGGACGTTCGAGTCCATGGTGGCCAAGGTTGCGGCGGAGTTCATCGACAACTTCAAGCCGGGCCGCGAGTGCTGCTGGATCGCAGAGAAGGACGGTGAAGTGGTCGGTTCGGCCGTTGTCGTCGAGCAATCGCCGACGATTGCCAAGCTGCGGCTGGTTTACGTCGAACCGCACACCCGGGGGCTGGGGATTGGCAAACGCCTGGTCGAGCAGTGCATGGACTTCGCCCGTGACGCCGGCTACCGCAGTATGACGTTGTGGACCAACGACATTTTGCATGCCGCGCGGGCAATCTACCAGAAGGCGGGGTTCGCGCTGGTGAAGTCCGAGCCGCACCGGAGTTTCGGACATGAACTGGTCGGCGAATATTGGAAGACCAGACTGTGACGCCGGCGGCCGGCGGCCAGACCACGCCGGTTTCGGCGATGCTCGCGGCAGCCACGGTCGGGGTGCAGGTCGGTTCGGCCATGGTTGCCACGCGTTTCGTGATCGATCAGCTCGGACCCGGTTCTCTCGCCTTTCTGCGCTACGTCATCGGAGTGCTGTGTCTCTTGCCGGTCGTCTGGATTGGCGTGCGCGCACGGTTCGCCGTGCGGGACCTGCTGCCGATGGCGCTATTGGGCGTCGGTCAGTTCGGCATCCTGATCGCCCTGCTGAACGTCGGGTTGCAATACGTGTCATCGGGGCGGGCCGCTCTGCTGTTTGCGACCTTTCCGCTGATGACCATGCTGTTGGCGGCCGTGCTTGGGATCGAGCGCCTTTCGTTTCAACGAACGTTAGGTGTGGTGCTGACGATTGCTGGCGTCGGTTTTGCCCTGGGCGATGCGGCGTTGGCGGGGACGAATTCCGGCGCGCAGTGGCTCGGCATGGCCGCCGTGCTGGCGAGCGCTCTGTGCGGTGCCGTGTGCAGCGTGTTCTATCGGCCTTACCTGCAGCGGTATCCGCCACTGGCGGTCAGCGTCTATTCCATGGCGGCAGCCGTTGTGGTCCTGGCACTGCCAGCCCTCGCCGAAGGGCTGGTGTATGACCTGCCATTGGTCGACCGGGCGGGATGGGCCGCCGTGGTGTTCATCGGCATGGGCAGTGGCGGTGGCTATTACCTCTGGCTCTGGGCGCTGGCCCATGCGAGCCCAACCAGCGTCACGGTCTTCCTGTCGGTCAGTCCGTTGACGGCGATGTTTTTGGGTATCTGGCTGCTGGACGAAACGGCGACCTATCTCCTTGCCCTCGGGCTGCTCTGCGTGGCCGCCGGGATTTGGTTTGCAACGCGGCCAGTACGTGAAATCACCTGACTGATGCACGACTGCGGTTACGGCAGCCATCTCGACGGGGGTCATTTCGGAAGCGCCCTCGCCGGCGGCTGAAGCAATTGCCTTGTTTACGGGGGCGTGCTCCAATCCGCCCATAACGAGAACAGTTCAAGCCGAGGAAACCGAAATGGCGATCACCATCACCCCAATCTACCCTGATTTTGCGGCAGAAATCGGCGATATCGATCTGTCGCAGGACCTGTCGGCGGAAGATATCGAGGCGATCAAGCAGGCCTTCTGGGACTTCGCCGTACTGATCTTTCCGCAGCAAGACCTGACACAGGACCAGCACCTCGACTTTGCGCGGCACTTCGGCCCGCTGGAAACCACGATCGGCGTCTACCGGACAGATACGCAGCTTAGGCTGCGGCAGGAGATTGCCGACGTCTCGAACCTGAATGCGAATGACGAGTTGTGGGGCGCGGACAGCCGCCTGCGCATGTTTCAGCTCGGCAATCGGATGTGGCACACCGACAGCTCGTTCAAATACGTGCCGGCGCGGGCGTCGCTGCTCTATGCCCGGGAGATTGCGCCGGTCGGCGGCCATACCCAGTTTGCCGACCAGCGCGCGGCCTACGATGCACTCCCGCAGGACATGAAGGACCGGCTCGAAGGCTTGGTGGCGGAGCATTCGGTCTTCCATTCGCGCGCGCGTCTGGGGTTCACCAACTTCAATGAGGAGGAGCGCGCCAACCTGCCGCCGGTGCCGCAGGTGCTGGTCAGGACGCTGCCGGAGAATGAGCGGAGATCGCTTTATGTCGCCTCGCATGCCGGGCGAATCTTCGGTATGCCGGATGACGAGGGGCGGGCGCTGATCGATCAGTTGCTGGAGCATGCAACGCAACGCCAGTTTGTCTATACGCATCGCTGGCGCCAGGGCGATCTGGTGATCTGGGACGACCGATGCACGCTGCATCGCGGCACAGAGTTCGACGACCTGCGCTGGCGGCGGGACATGCAACGGGCGACGGTCGAAGACGTGGCCAATTCCTGCGAACAGCACGGAATCGATATCGCAGCCGCATGAATTGACGGCGGCGCCATCCTCAGGAGAAAGCGGTGCCAAAGCGGCCGGCACGGCCTTATGCTGTCGGCCGTTTGGCGCTGTCATAGCGATAGGAGCACGCGGACATGGCGGAAATCACATCGGTAGCGGCGCTTCGCGCGATCATGGGCGATGCACGCGAGTCGACCCGCAAGAAGGTTCTCGATCATCTGGACGAACAGGCGCTGGCCTTTCTTGAAGTCTGCCCTTTTGCGGCCCTGGCCACAGGCGGTGGCGAAGAGTTTCTGGAAGTCAGTCCGAAAGGCGATGTGCCGGGTTTCGTTCTGGTCGAAAGCAGTCGTTCCATCGTCTTGCCGGATCGCGCCGGCAACAACCTGGCGTTCGGCCTGGAAAACATTCTGCGGGACCCGAAGATCGCACTGCTGTTCCTGCGCCCCGGCACCGGCGAAACGCTGCGGGTGTCCGGCAGAGCTACGATTATCGACGATGCCGATATCCTCGACCGGATGGTCGTGGGCAAGCAGAGGCCGAAGTTGGCCATCCGTGTCGCCATCGACCGTGCCTACTTCCATTGCGCCAAGTCGGTGATCCGGTCCGGTCTATGGCGGCCCGAAACCTGGCCGGAACGGCAGAAGATCTCGTTCGGCCGGATCATCGCAGGCGCCATGAAGGCCGATGGGACCGTGATGGCGGAAATCGATACCCGGGTCGATCAGCACTATCGCGACGTGGAGGCGGCGGAGGCGCCCGCACCCCGGTAGCGGCAGCGGTCGGTCCTGGGGCGGCCGACTATCCCGTGTTCGATGTCGTTGGGAGCAGGCGCATTGCCGCGAGTCCCCGATCGGTGGATTGTTCTGGCCGGCCTGATGGTCGGTCGCATTGCCTTTGGCTTCGCCTTTCAGGCAATGGCCACGGTTGCGCCCGGCGTCGCCGAGGGACTGAACCTGGATGCTTTGGCGATCGGCACACTGGTCGGACTGTTCATGCTGCCGGGGCTGGTGCTGGCGTTTCCCGGCGGCATGCTGGCGCAGTGGATCGGCGAGAGTCGGATGCTCGGCATCGGTTTGGCCGGCATGGCGCTCGGCTCACTGATCTGCGGCTTGGCCGACGATTACGCCATGCTTTGGGTGGGGCGTCTCTTGTGCGGCATCGCAGCCATTCTTGTCACCGTCGTGATGAGCAAGGTCGTGATCGACTGGTTCGTCGGCAAGGAACTCACCACGGCGATGGGGCTGTTCCTCGCCGGTTATCCGGCCGGTATCGGTCTGGCTCTGGTTGCACTGGGACCGTTCGCAACGCCGGTGGGCTGGCCAACGGCATTCTTCCTGACGGCAGCGCTCTGCGGCGTCGGCCTGGTGGTATTCCTCGTGACCCATCGGCCGTCACCCGCCGCGACCTCGCTCGACGCGGGACGGGTCCGGCTGACGAAACGCGAGATCGGTATGATCAGTTTATCGGCGTCAACGGCGTCGCTCTACAATGGCGCCTATCTGATCGTGTTGAGTTTCGTTCCGCTGTATCTGGTGTCGGAGGGTTTGACGCCTGTTGCCGCCGCGGCAGTGGTGGGTGCTGGTGTATGGGTATCGATTCTGGCGGTGCCGCTTGGTGGTCTGGTCACCGATTATCTGCGCCGGCCCAACTTGATCATGATCGTCGGTGCGGGTGTCTGGGGCATTGGCGCGCTGTTCATCATACCGTTGTCGCACACACCGGGCTGGCTGACGGTGCTGTTTGCGATGACGGCCCTGGTCGGTGCATTTCCCATCGGTGCCATGATCGCATTGGCGTCCGAAGCCATGCGAGCCGAGGTGCGCGGTCCCGGTATGGGGTTGTTCTACAGTTGGTTTTACGGTGCGGCCGCTGCGGCGCCGGCGGTCGCCGGGTTCGTGGTCGACCAGACCGGCGAGACATCGTCCGCGATCTATCTGATCTCGATCTGTAGTCTGGCGTCGATCGGCGGACTCTGGTTGTTCCGGCTTGCGCAGGCTCGCGAGATGCCGAGACTGACAGCACGATAGCCGGCGCCCTTGGGAGTAAAGACTGTATGAGTAACGATACGACGATCTTCGCGGCGCGAAAGATCATCACGATGAACCGGTACCAGCCGGTCGCAACGCATGTGGCCGTGCGGGACGGGCGGGTTCTTGGTGTCGGTGCGCTGGACGAGCTGGCGGGTTGGGGCGAGCACACTCTCGACGACCGGTTTGCCGGCAAGGTCCTGATGCCGGGTTTCATCGAAGGGCACAGTCACCTGATGCAGGGCAGCATGTGGCGATACGCCTATGTCGGCTATTTCCCAGCCGTCGATCCCGATGGCGTCACGCACGAAGGTCTGCGCAGCATCGACGAAGTCGTCGAACGTCTGCAACGCATCGAAGCCGACATGCCTGATCCGGACACCCCGTTGGTGGCCTGGGGATTCGACCCGATCTACTTCGGCGGTCGCCGGATGGACCGCCACGATCTCGACCGCGTCTCGGCGCGGCGACTGGTGCTGGTCGTTCACCAGAGTTTCCACATCGTCAACGTCAACAGCCTGGTACTTGGCAAGGCCGGCATAACCGCGTCGACCAATATCGCCGGCATCGTCCGAGATGACAGCGGTGAGCCGAACGGCGAGATGCAGGGGGTGCCGGCGCGGTTCGCCGCGATGAGCGTTGCCGGCGTCGACATGAATCGGGAAGGTGCCGATGCACGGGCGCTCGATGCCTTTGGCCGCATTGCGACCCGTACTGGGGTAACCACGGCCACGGACCTGCACAATGCACTGCCCGCAGCGGCGGTCGATGACCTCTGCAAGGCGACTGCACGTGACGACTTCCGCTTTCGGCTCGTGCCTGCCTTCGCCGGCATATCGCAGCCGGCGCAGGAGGGTGCGGCCTATGTTGTGGAACTGAAGAAACGCAACAACGACCGGCTGCGTTTCGGCATCGTGAAGTTCGTGATCGATGGCTCGATACAGGGCTTTACCGCGCGTCTGCAATGGCCCGGCTACTACAATGGCGCGCCGAATGGCTTGTGGTACGTAGCGCCTGAGGAACTGGTCGATCGCCTGACGCCGTATCATGAGGCCGGACTGCACCTGAACATTCATACAAATGGCGACGAAGCGACCGAGGTAGCGACCGACGCCATCGAAGCGTTGCAACTGCGGACACCACGGGACGATCACCGTCATACGTTGCAGCATTGTCAGATGGCGAGCGAAGCGCAGTTCGCACGAATGGCCCGATTGGGCATGTGCGTGAACCTGTTTGCCAACCACCTTTTTTACTATGGCGACGAGCATCGGGCCGTAACGATGGGGCCGGACCGGGCGAAGCGACTGGATGCCGTCGGCAGCGCGTTGCGGCAGGGCGTGCCGTTTGCCATCCATTCCGATGCGCCGGTGACGCCCCTTGGACCATTGTTCACGGCCTGGTGCGCGGCCAACCGGCGGACCGCCTCGGGCGACGTTCTCGGGCCGGACGAATGCATCAGTGTGCCGGAGGCCCTGCGGGCAATAACGCAAGGTGCGGCATTTACCATGAAAATGGATCATGAGATCGGCAGCATCGAGGTCGGAAAGCGTGCCGACTTTGCCGTGCTGGAGGAAGACCCGCTGACGATCGATGCGGCGCATCTGAAGGATGTGCCGGTTTGGGGTACGGTGTTGGGTGGTCGCGTGTTTGCCGCGCAGGACGCAGTGTAAGGTGTCGATGGGACGTGATGGCATGAGCATGGGGAGCCACGAGGCACCGCCACCGATACCGATGACCGTTATCGGCGGCTTTCTCGGCGCCGGCAAGACGACGTTGCTCAACCATGTATTGCGGCAGGACACCGGGATCCGGTTCGCCGTCCTGGTCAATGATTTTGGCGACCTGGCGATCGATGGCGATCTGATTGCCGAGCATGGTGGCGACACCATGACGCTCGCCAATGGCTGTATCTGCTGCACGCTGGGTGACGACCTGATGATGACCCTGATCGATCTGGTCGAGCGCGACGTGCCGCCCGAGCACATCCTGGTCGAAGCCAGCGGTGTGGCCGAACCGGAGAAGATCGCCGACATTGCCGTGCTACATCCTAAGTTGGAACGGGATGCGGTCGTCGTTCTGGTGGATGCGGCGCAGATCAGAGAAAAAGCGCAGGACAGGTACGTTGGGGAAACGGTTCTTCGGCAGCTGTCGGCGGCTGACGTTCTGGTCGTGAACAAGTCCGATCTTGTTTCGGATGAAACCGTCGCCGCGCTGCGTGACTGGCTGCGCGATCAGGCGCCAAGGGCGGGGACGGTGATGGCGACACATGGCTGCGTTGCGCCGGGCCTTCTACTTGGCTTTACCGGGGTTGGCGATCCGCCGACCGATCCAGAACTGGACGTGGACCGGACGGCGTCGGCGCATCGACATGAAGACCAGGCGCATGATCACACAGCGGCCGTGTTCGAGACCTTCACCGTCCGGCTGCCAAACCCTGTGGATGAGGCCGATTTTCGCGCCGGTCTGGACGCGCTGCCGGAGTCCGTATTGCGCGCGAAGGGCTTTGTTCGATTTCGTCAGGCGCCCGAGCGGCGCCATCTGATGCAACTGGTGGGCCGGCGGTGGGAGATCACCGACCTGGGCGTGGAGGATGGCGGCAAGCAGAAGGAAACACAGATCGTATTTCTGGGGACGCCGGACATGCCGGCGCCGGAAACTGTTGCTGCTGCGCTCGATGCGGGCGCAAGGACCGGATCTGCGCGAACATAGACGCCGCGTGAGCGGCGCGACAAAGGAAAGGGAGGCAAGATATGATTCACGAACTGCGGACCTACACCCTGTGGCCCGGCAAGGTGCCGGAGTTTCTGAAGCTGGCCGATGAACGCGCCCGCAGGATCCGTGGCGACGATTACGGCACACTGCTTGGGTACTGGTACACGGAGTTCGGCCCGCTGAACCAGGTTATGCATCTATGGAGCTACGACGATCTGAATGCCCGCCAGGAGGCGCGCGCCGGATTGTCGAAAAACGAGGCCTGGATCAACGACTATGTCGCTCATGTTTATCCGCTGATGCGGAACCAGGAGATACGCTTGATGTGGCCGCGCAAGGAAATGGGCGCGCCGGGGACCGATGGCAATGTTTACGAGTACCGCCACTACAAGGCGAAAATCGGCAAGGCGCCGAAATTCGCTCAGGCGCTGGTCGACATCATGCCGGTTCGTGAGAAGTATGCGGGCAACATCTGTGTCTGGCAGAGCGAAGCGGCGTTGCCGAACGAGATGTCGCACATGTGGGTGTATCCGAGCCTGGATGCCCGGGCCGAGTCACGCGCGAAGCTGATGCAGGACAAGGACTGGCAAGGTTTCCTCAAAGAGAACACGCCCCTGCTCGAGGAGATGACCTCTACTGTCCTCATGCCGGCGCCATTCTCCCCGCTGCGATAGGCCGCGGTTGTTTTTTTGGCTTGGGTGGCAGGTGCCGCCCCGGCGGAGGGTGTATTGGAATCTAATAGCAAGCTTGCTGCAGCATAGGGCGGCACGGCTGCCGGCTTCTCAGCACCTCACCGCGGCAGGCCATTGCGGCGACGCTGAAGGCTTGCACGAGCGAACTTGGGTGACTTGCCCGGCCCGACGACGGCGCGCACCCAATGGGCGGCTTCTTCCGGCGTCAGTCCGGTTGCGGCGGCGAGGTCGTGGGCAATACGCTGCGCACGGGTCTGATCGTCATGGCAATAGGCATGCCGTGCTGCGAGGTCGGCGGCCATACGCTCAAATGCACCAGCCATACAGGCTTCGCTCATTGGTTCCTCCCATCTCCCGGACCAATCGTACGATGCGTAGACGACGCTCGTAAACACCCGCGCGCGGCATACTTCGATCAACGGCGAACCATTTATGTCCGAATGTCTTCAAGATAACTGCGTGAAAAACACAGCTCGGGAGCCGACTCATGACGATCACGGTGTTTATCCGCTACGAAATCGATCCTTTCAAGCGCGATGCGTTTGAGACTTATGCCAGACGCTGGCTGGAGATCATTCCGACATGCGGCGGTCGCGTCGTCGGCTACTGGATGCCGCATGAAGGCACCAACAACATTGCGTTCGGCTTGATCTCTTTTGATAGCCTGGCTGACTACGAGACCTATCGTGCCAGATTGAAGACGGACGGCGCCGGCGCGGAGAACTTCGAGATGGCGGAACGTGAACGGCTCATCCTGGCCGAACAGCGAACGTTCCTGCGTCAGGTCGCATGACGAGCCCGCCGGACATCCGGCCACGGAGCAGACATATGCCGCACGCACGGTCTTGGGCTGCCGACATGTCCTGCAGGATCAGGCGTGAAGCGCTGCATGTGGGTTGAGGCGACATCTGTGTGGGCGGTCGACTACGTGTTCCTCGTCGGTGGCACCTTCCTGCTCGCGGGCTTGGTGAAAGGTGTGATCGGTCTCGGTTTGCCGACGGTCTCTCTTGCCGTCGGCACCGCCACGCTGGGCCTGGAGGCGGCGATGTCGCTTTTGCTGGTCCCATCGTTTGTCACCAACGTTTGGCAGGCGGTTGATGGCAAAGCGCTGCGGATCGTTTCGAGGCGACTGGCGTGGCTGTTGTGCGCTGTGTGTTTCGGGACTTATGCCGGTGTCCACGTGTTGACGGCGGTCGATGCGGCGGTCATGACGGCGGTCCTGGGCGTATTGCTGTTCGGCTACGCCGCGACGTCCCTTTGGCGTCCTGTGTTCAAAGCGCCGGGACAGCGGGAACGCTGGCTGTCGGCGCTGGTCGGTCTTTCGAATGGTGTCCTGACCGGGATGACCGGTTCGTTCGTGGTGCCGGGGGTGCTGTATTTGCAGCTTCTTGGCTTGGGGCGCGATGCTTTGATCCAGGCCATGGGCGTACTGTTTACCGTTTCCACCCTGGCGCTGGCGGTTTCGCTGGGGGCGGTCAAAGGATTGGCGATGAGCGAGATGGCGGCGTCCTCGGCCGCCGTGGTGCCGGCGCTGATCGGCATGCAAATCGGACGCGTGCTGCGACGCCGTTTGTCGGAGCAGATGTTTCGCCAAGTCTTCTTTGGCGCCCTGCTGATGCTGGGCGCCTATATCGCCGTCCGGTCGATAGCGTGATTGACTAACGCCCGCGCTTCACAGCCTGAATCGTCTGTTCAAGCGTTTGCAGGAACTGCGAACGGTCGCGTTTCGAGAAGGCCGGCCCTCCACCTCGCAATTCGCCGGTATCCCGCAAATGGGCGTTGAGATCGCGCATCGCCAGCGCCGTACCGATGCTGTCGTCCGTAAAAGGCTTGCCGGTCGGGCCGATGACACGCGCACCCTTTTCCAATGCCCGCGCGGCGAGGGGGATGTCGGCGGTGACAACGATGTCGTTGGTACCGGTGCGGTCGGCGATCCAGTCATCTGCTGCGTCGAACCCCTCCGCCACGACAACCATCTCAACGCCGGGACTGTCCGATACGCGCATCCATTGGTTCGCCACCATGTAGACCTTCAGTTGGTGACGGTCGGCGACCTTCAGAATTTCGTCCTTCACCGGACAGGCATCCGCGTCGACATAGATTTCAAGCATCCGCCCACGCACCTGACTTGTTGGTATCGTCGAACGACAGGGTCATGCCGGCATGGCATCACGGATCAGCCGGCCGAACACCACCATCTCCGGGCTTGTCTTACGATAGGTGGCGATGGCATCCAATACGCGACCGTGTTCATTCAGTGGCGGCATCGCCGGTGCGTCCGGCAGCGCTGGCAGGGCGGCGAGTATCACTGATGTCTCGTGGTCGATGCGATGCCGCAGATCATCGCAAGCGGCCGCTGTGGCCGGATCGGAAACTCGCGGCGGCAGAACCACGGCCAGGTGCGCGATCAGTGCCGGCCATTGCGCCAGCATACGATAAAAACCCGGTATGAAGGGGTGCCCGGCCGTGTCCGTTGCAAACAGTGAGAGAACGGCGCGCGCCGATGTGTCGAGGCGATCCATGTCGACCAATTGCGGCAGTGCCGGCAGGGCCGGTGGCGGTGACCAGGCGCGGGATCCGAAGCCTGTGTTGCTGGGGCGTTCGCCGGCAAGCAGCCGCTTCAGGAGAGCCGAGAACACCATGTTGGTCGGCGACACCCGGACGAAGCTCTCGCAGATATTGCGCACGCTCGCTTCATCGCCCGGCGTGAGTCCCCAAATCTCCAACGAAGGGCGCGGAATTCTGGCGATCGGCTCTATGGGCAAATCCGCCGCAACACGCCACGCGGCTTCCTGGGCGGCGCCGGATCGAAATGCCGGGCCAACTGCCGACCACGCCCATTCGAGCCATCCCGGGCGGGTCGCCAGGTGTCTTTGCATCGACGAAACGTAAGGCACGCCGCACAGGTGGCGGATCTCCCGATAGGTCTCGGCGATCTCGCCGGCGGCATCGGCTTCGCTGAGTTCCGCAAGCATGCTTGGGTCCTTTCCCCCTTCCTGACATCTCAGCAACGACTGACGAGTGGACAAGAAATCGTGACTTCTTCGGGCCGCAATCGGTTCGTAGGCTCCGGCTGACGGTATCAGGTGTCGTAGTGTTTTAAGAGGAGTTCGACAATGAACAGAGTGTTGGCATTTGCATTGGCGGTCGGTCTGGCGGCGGGCCTTGGCTGGAGCGGGCAAGCCGTTGCCGATGCGGCTGGGGTCGTGAAGAAGAAAAGCGCGCATTCCGTGCAGGACACGATAGACCGCCTTGATGCCATACTGCGTGAAAAAGGCCTGACGATCTTCGCGAAGGTCGATCACGCTGCCGGCGGGCAGAAGGCCGGCTTGGCGCTGCGCCCGACCAGCCTGCTCATTTTCGGCAATCCTAAGCTGGGCACGCCGCTGATGCAGTCGAACCAGACGATCGGCCTCGATCTGCCACAAAAGGCGCTGGCGTTCGAGGACGCGAACGGTGACGTCTACCTCGTATACAACGACCCGTCCTACCTGGCGGCGCGTCACGCGATCGCTGACAAAGCGGACGTGTTCAAGAAAGTGACCGGCGCGCTCAACGCGATGACCGACGCTGCCGTGAAGTAGCGTAAGCCCGTCGGCCGGCCCGACGTCATGATTGGTGCCCAGTAAAGCGCGCTGCATACTTCGCCTCAGGGTTGCGCGGCGATGGCCGTCCGACCTGCGGGCGTGTCCGGCACATCATGCAACTGTCACAAAATCGATCCATTGCCGTCGTGCGTACGGTCGTCGGACTGTTAACGACTATTGACAGTTTGTTAAAGGACAGAAGTCCTGTTTTCCGGTGAAGCCCAAACACCGATACAAAGCAAAGGGTTGTATGGTTAACGGGTTTCGGCACGATGCTTGCTGAACTGAAGACAGAGGGCTTTCGCGCTGGTCATTGGCCGGCGCGCGAACGTTGTGAGGAGACGTTTGATGGCCCTGTTGGCACAAGTCGGCACATCTCGCCTGTCGGCGCCTCGCGCCCTGAAAGTGCTGCGGGCGATGCCCAAATTCGAGCTCGAGGAGGGCGATGTCCTGATCCTCGATGAGGCATGTTGGGATGACGACGGGCTTTACGTCATCGGCGGTCTGGGGCCGGACTATTTCGTCGACGAGATCATCGTACGGACCGGGCGCGGTACCCTGCGGAAGTGGCCTGAAGGTGTCGTCTATCCGCGATACGAAGTGGACGATCCGCAGGGTCACTGCATTCCGTTTCCGGTCCGCAGCGTCCTTCGCGTCCATCGCGGTCGCTGGAAGGAGTAGCGCCGACCCGGCGGCAGATCCGCAAAGCGCTCTGTAGGGACGAGCGAGCCGTCTCGATTCAGGAAGCCGGTCCGGCTGAAGACCCTAAAGTAACAAGATCCTCGACCGTTTCACCGGCGCGCCGGCGTGCGAGCATATCGCGCGGGTCGAAATCTTCGCCGCGTACGTTTTTGGCAAATGCCTCCGAGGCGAACACGGCCTTGAGTTCCTGCTCCGTCGCGAAATTGTCGATCTGCAGCTCGATCTGATTTCCATCCGGATCGCGGTAATACATCGACGTACTCATGCCGTGGTTCACGCACCAGTATGGCTCGATACCGGCGTCAGCCAGCCGCTCGTAGGTCGCCAAAAGGCTATCGAGGCCATCATAGGTGAAGGCGATGTGGTGAACGCCCGCCGCGTCGTTGCGCCTTGGCGTCAAACTCGGCGACTGAGCGATGGCGATCCGGTGGTGCTCCGCATCAAACGTCAGGAAGGTGATCCGCTCGTTCTGATGCATCACTTCGCAGCCGAAGACGGTCGTGTACCACGCGACCAGCGCCGCCATATCGGCTGTGACAAGAACGAAGTGGGCGATACGGACCGGCGCGATCGTCTTTTTGGCTGGTGAAGTCGTGTCTGCCATCCCCGTGCCTCTTGCTGTGCTCTGCGGCGTTAGCCGCGCCCCTGCATGTCGAGGTACTTGAACGCGAACGCACCATTGCCCGGAACCACGTGCCCGATAGACGGCGATGGGAAATGAGCGGTCAGCACCAGGCGGTCGGTCTCGCAGTGCTGGTCGAGGAACCGGTTTCGTGTCTTCTGGGCCTGGGCGGGGTCGAGATCGACCCATGCGTTCCAGTTCGGTTGCGCGCATTGCACCGGACTGTGCATCAGATCTCCACACATGGTCGCATGCTGACCCTGACTGTCCAGGTGGACCGCGATGTGGCCGGCGGTATGTCCGGTGGTCGGCTCAATCCAGATGTTGTCATTCAGCGCGAAGTCCATCGCAACGAGGTCGAGCTGTTTGGCGTCCCTGATCGGCGCGACGTTTTCCTGGAAGATCAGGTCGTTGGTTGCTTCGGCTGCCGCATATTCATCCTTCGAGACGATATAGCGAGCATTCGGAAAGGTCGGCTGCCATCGACCATCTCTGAGCACGGTGTTCCAACCGCTGTGGTCCAGATGCAGATGGGTGCAGAAGACGTAGTCGACATCGGCTTCGCTGACACCTGCTGCGTGCAGGTTGCGCAGCCAGGTCTCGTCCCGCCGATCATGCCACTCCATGCGGCGCGTCTGTGATTTGCGGCAGCCAACGCAGGTGTCGATCAGGATCACGTGATGCCGGGTTTTCACCAGATAGGACTGAACGGGCAGGATCATACGGTCGGTCGCGGGTTCGAGGGCGTGTGGCTCCAACCAATGGCGATGCGGCGCCAGCGCCTCCGACGTCGCGTCCGGCAGGAACTTGCCGATCGGCATGAACGGCTCTTCGAATTCCAAAATCCGGTAAATCTCAATCTCGCCGAGCTGATGCCGGTGGATTTGCGTTCCGTTGGCCATGTGCTGTGAAACCTCCCTGTGCGACATCAGCGTAGGGGCGGTAGGGCGGTGCTATCAAGGGGATGCCGGCGCGAGGGACACCACCCGATCGAATTGGTTAAGGCGTCTTTACTGATTTTGCGGCCCTGGATCAGGCTGCAATTCATGCCAGGTTAAGGATTTGGCGCTGTTCTGTTCGCAGCATACGAGCGGGATGCGTGGACGGTCGACCGGCCCACGTGGCTGTGCGGCGGATGGCGCGATGGCTGACAACACCGAAGACGGCGGCGCGAGAGCGAAGCGGAAGGGCACGAGGGCCAAAGCCCCGGCCCGTGCCGCCATCGATGCGTCCGGCGATACGCGTGCTTCGGGCGTGAAGGGCCATACCCGATCCAAGGCCGCCTCCAAGGCAAGCAAGACGGGCAAGGCTGCTTCGGCGAAGGCCAAATCGAAGCCGAAGAAAGATGCAGGCGTGGCTGCGGCCGAGAAGGCCGCGGAGCAAGCGGCGCGCGAGCATGACCTGAAAGCGGGCGGTGATCTGATCCGCCGCATGCGAGAGGCGGCCACGAATGACGCTGGAGGCAACGGCATCAGCCAGGCGGTTCTGGCCAAAAGGATCGGTATCACCGCTGCGCGCATGAAGACGCTGGAGGCTGGCGGCGGACGCGACGGGGTCAGCTATGAACTGCTGAACCGCGTGGCGCGCGCCGTTGGCGCGCAGCTGGTCATTGAGTTCGCAACTGAGCAGTCTGCCGCCCCGGCGGCGCCGTCGGAGCCGGTCGACACACTGCCTCAGATACCGGCAGACAATGCGTCGGTAGATGATACGGCGACGGTCCCGGCGGATGCATCGGATCAGAACGAGCCATTGGCGCCGAGCGATGCGCCGAACCACGCGGGCGACGCCGAGGAACAGGATCAGTTGCGCCGAGGTGACGCTGAACCGGGGCGCATCCGACGACCCGGTAAGGGAAGAGGTCTGCAAGCGGCACTGGGGCTGCAGGGGCGTGTGCTGATGCGGACGCTGAACGGCCTGGCGGACAGCAACTTTGACCGGGAAATCGCACGTCGTTTCCGGGCGGGAGAGCACCCGGACGACATCGCTGTCGCTTGTAACACCACGCCGATCGACGTCATTCGGATCTTGCGGGAGATGGGCTTCCGAACCAGAAATTCGGATAGACGTGGCAGCAGTGACAGCCAGGGCGAGGCGGCGCGGAAAGCAGCGGGCGCGCACGGCGACGACCGTGCCGCGCAAGCCGATGCGGCCAATTTCGGTCGTCGCCGTGGGGATGCTGGCCTGTTGCGTGTGGTATCTGGCGCGGTTCCCGAAACATCGGGCAGACGCGACGACGACTAAGTCGCCTCGTCGGATGCTCGCAGTTACACGCTGACCAATTGATTGGCCGCCAGGTCGGCGCGTCCGGCACGCCCGGGACCCCAAGTCCGATAGATGTTGTTGTACATCGTGTCGAGATCGTCGCGAATGCGGTTCTCGGGCAGTTCCAGCCGGTCGTGATGATTAAAGAACTGGACGTACTGCAGGAAGTACCAGGTGGCCGTCTTGTACGTCTGAAAAAAGACGATCAGAAACGAATAGACCTCGCCGTCGGGCTTTGATTGACAGACGTTGTAGGCGGCCAGTGACAGGATGTACCAGGCGTATGCCAGACGGCGAAACCGCTCGGATGCATGAAAGCGGCGGCCGTCGCGCACGCGGTCGGCAAAGGCTGTTGCTGTTTTTCGCGCTTCTTCGAGGCGGCCACGGGAAATTTCAAGACGACATACGAAAAGCAAGTCATCGACGTTCTGCGGCGGCCCTGGAGGCACTGAAACCTGATTGTCGCCGCGTATCGGGATCACATTGCCCATAGGAGCACATGTCCGCTTGTCTGATCGCACAGGCACGCGTCTAAATCCGGGCCTGCTGCCGGAAGCCTAACAGCGATTGAGGCCGGAGCACCATCGCTGATTCCCACGTCGGACTCTTGCGATGCAGCGGATGCCAACTGAAGAAACGCGTAACGCCATGTCGGCGATCGGCCGACTGCAAAGTCTAGCGAATCTGGTCGCCCAGTCCGATGTCTCGGCGGGCCGTCGATATTGTAATGGTGAATCCGGCGATCACGTCCAGCAGCGTCAGCAACACGAGCAAGGCGAAGGCACCAGTGCCAAGCGCCGGCACGAGGATGAACTCCAGAAGCACAATGACGAACAGCGCCATCGACAAAACATGATCAACCACCGAGGCGGTGCTGGTACGAGTCGCTTTCAGTACCTCGAGATAGAGCAGGATCAACCCCAGACCGATCAGCGCTTCAGCCGACGTCATCGATAGCGAGACCGAAGACGGAAGTGGCAGCGATATGAATTCGCTGTCGAGGGGCGTGCCGCTGACGAACACCAGGACGTTCCAGATGACGACAACGATTGCGAGCAGCGGTATCGCGCGAAACATGGCAATCCTCCTTTCGACCGGCCTAGCTGCCGGGTTGTGTACGTCGCCGCCGAGCTACCATCACCAATACCTGAACGGACATTGAGAACGCGACCGAGAAGTAGATGTAGCCCTTGGGGATATGAAAATGCAGGCCGTCTGCGACCAGGACGACGCCGATCAGGACCAGGAAGGCCAAGGCCAGCATCTTCACGGACAAATGTCGGCTGACAAAGCCGGCGACCGGTTCGGCCGCGATCATCATCACGCCGATGGCGACAACGATGGCGGCAATCATGACTGGAAGATGATCGGTCAGGCCGATTGCCGTCAAAATCGAATCGAAAGAGAACACCAGATCCAACAGGATGATCTGAAACACGATGGCGGCAAAGCTGGCTGCCGCGCGAACGGCTTGTCCTTCATGCGTTTGCGGCTCGACGGTTTCGTAGATTTCGTATGTTGCCTTGGCAATCAGGAACAAGCCACCGGCGAGCAGGATCAGATCGCGCCAGGCGAATGCGATGTCGAAGGCTGTGAAGACCGGGGCCGTCAGGCCGATGATCCAGGTCAGGGACATGAGCAGCGCGACGCGCATCAGCAATGCCAGCGTCAGCCCAAGCATGCGCGCCGTGCGTCGGCGCTCCGGCGGCAGGCGATCGGCCACGATCGAGATGAAGATGACGTTGTCGATACCGAGAATGATCTCGAGCATCGCGAGGGTTGCGAATGCGACCCACACGGCGGGATCGGAAAGGAGCTCAAACATCGGCGCAGCATATGCCGGAGGATGCGTGTGCCCGCAAGCGAGTTCTAATGCGGGCCGGGTCGGCGCTGTCTGAACGCTGCCGGCCCGACGCTACCAGTCCCAGGCGAGCGCGACCGCGAAGCGCGACCAGGCACGGGCGGCCAGCAGCAGGCGCTCTGTCCACGGGTGCTGGTCATCGAATACCCTGGCAACGGCGTGACTTGCGGCCGGTCCGGCGTAGCCGGCCCGTCTCAGCGCGAGATGAACGCGCGGTAGGTGCGCGTCATCGCTGACCAGAACAAGAACCCGACAGGTTCGTTGCTGTGCCCATGCCGAGATCTCGATGCCGTTCTCGCGCGTGTTGCGTGCCATCTGTCCGAAGCTGACGTGCTGGTCGAACCACTTCGGCGCGCGCGCCCGCATGTCGTCGCGCTCGATATGGTTGGTGCCTTCGTGTGCGCCTGACACGAAGATGTCGGCCCGATCGGCATAGACCTCAATGGCCGTGATCAGGCGGTCGTGTACGCCACTGGCGACCGCGACGCAGTCTCCCGCCAGAGCGGTGACAGGCGGTCGCGGCAGCAACGTGATGAATAGGGCAAAGCCGACCAGCCAAAGGGCTGATGGAACCAGGACCAACGAAGCGGCAAGGCGTCTGCAGCGTTTGCCGTGATCGATGCAATTGTCGATTCTGTTCAAACGGTGGCGACGCGGTGCCGTCACGATGTCGCCACTGCTACACGACGACGCAGCGGACAAGAAAGCCGAGGCGATAAGTGGCGCGAACCGAGAAGGCACAGCCGCCTTGTGATGCTTTCATTCATGGCGCTGATCTCCCCTCACGGCAACGCCGGCACACTACTTTGCAGCCGGTGTGGTGCCGTTCCGCGATGTGAGGTGGTGGATCGCCGCCTCCAGCTGTGCATCACGACCTTCAATCAAGCTTTCGCGCGTGTACGGAACGGCGATGTCCGGCGCTATGCCGTGACCTTCGACGACCTGGCCGTTCGGCAGGCGCGGCTCGCCGAAAGCGTAGATGAGGGACAGTCGGTCAGGTAGCCGCTTAAGGCGGGCGCCGGACAAGTGCCCCGGGGTACGCGTCCCCACAACGGTTGCACGACCAAGGGCTTGCAGCGACCCGGCGAACTGCTCCGAAGACGACAGGCTGGTTTCGTCGACGAGGATGACAACCGGTCCGTCGTAAGCATTGGGATTGCCACTAAGCCGTTTGCGGTCGACGCCCTCGCGTGTCCGCATGCTGTAGAACTCGACAGGTTCGCGCAGCAGATGGCCGGCGATGCGCTCCAGCGTGGTGAGAAACCCGCCGGGATTGTCGCGCAGATCAATGATCAGCCCGGCCGGGGTTGCATGCCGTTCGACGATTGCGCTGAATTCCGTATCGGCCGGAGGTGCGAAGTAGTTGAAACGGACATAGAGGATGCCGTCGGCCAACACGCGATGCGAGAATTCAAGCCGATAGCCCGACGGGTGCACGTTCTCGTCCTGCAAAATGTCGCGGTGGTGTCGCCTGAGGGTATGGGTGACAACCGCGCCTGATCGCGTTCGGACGTCGACCAAAGAGTCTGACCCGCCGGCACCATAAAGATGGCGATAGACTTCTCGTGTGGCCGTGCTTTGCTTTTGGCGCTGGTTGAACGGGGGAACAGGACTGGCCGCGGCATCGGCGATAACGCGTTCCGCGTCGATGCCATCGATCCGTAGGATGACGTCGCCGACCGAAATGCCGCGCCTATGCGCGCTGGAGCCGGTTCTCACCGCCCTGACAAGGATCTCCTCGCCGATTACGCGCACTGCCAGCCCCGCTGTGCCGGTCGCGAACACTTCGGGCAGGAAGTGCGACGCGCCATCGACCTGTAACAGCATCATGTGGGAACGGCCGAACTGGAACAGCATGTCATTGACGAGGCCGATGTAGTCGTCGCGTTTCAGGTCCGGCGTGAGGCGTGCCCGGTATTGCGCCCCCAGGGCGGTCCAGTCGAGACCGTCAAAGTTTCGGTCGACGTAGTGGTCGTTGATGGTCTGCCACACCAGGTCGAATTGCTCGCTGTATGGCGTTGCCGCCCCGGCATCTTCGATGGTCGCGATCAACACCATCGCGCCGGCCGTTGTGACGATGTTGAGCCGGCCCACGGAATTTGAGATGAAGTTCAGCACACCGCGGATGGCCTTGCGGCGCATCGTCCGCGATGTTCGACCGGTTGCATTCGTAACCCGCCTGCTTGCTGCACCCGATGGCGGCGTCAGTTGCCGCGTTCGCTGCGGCCTTCCGGATACTTCTGGCGATAGGCCGCAACGGCCTGTTCCATCGTCACGAAGACCGCGTCGGCCGCGCGCAGGCGATCGATCAGCTTCTCAAGCATCAACATGCGATGACCGCGACCAATGACATGCGGATGGAATGTATAGGTCAGGATGCCCCAGTCGTAATGCTGCTGCATGTAGTGAAAATCGTCGAACCAGTTCTCCAGCACCAGATTGGCATTCATCAGACCGGGCAGAATGCCGTTCGAAAACCGCATGTATTCGAAGGCCGGGAAGTCGTCGAGCGACCAGCTGATGGGCATTTCGACCAACGCCGTATCGGCCCCGTACACGATGGGTGCTTCCAGCTCGCACACGTCGTTTTCGCGTGCCTGATAGGGCAGGTAGTCATGGCCCATCAGGCTGCTGTCGTAGACGAAACCATGCTTCAGCAGCAGTTCGATTGAATGCGGGCTCAGGTCCCAGGCGGGTGAACGATAGCCGCGGGCTTTGCGGCCCGTCAGTTTTTCGATCTCCTCATTGCCCCGAACCAGCTCTTGTTCTTCGACCTCGCGGCCCAACGATGCCGGGATGCGGTGCGTCCAGCCGTGATGGGCGATTTCGTGGCCTGCCGCCACCACCTTTTCCACGCAAGCGGGATAACTGACGATGGTGTGGCCCGGTATGAACCACGTCGACTTGATGTCCTGCCGGTGCAGCAGGGTGATCAGGCGATCGGTGGCGACGATGCCGAAATCGCCGCGCGAAATCGACGTCGGAGTGGTGTGGCCGCGTGCGATGTTGCTGGAGGCGTTGTCGTGGTCGAAGGTCAGACAGACGAAGTGTTGCGGCATGGCGTTTCCTCGCGGCTTGGATTGCGCGTTGCGGCGATCATGATAGCGCGGCCAGGCATCGTCGTCCCGCCAATCAGTGGCCGGCGCTGCTACTCCACCGGCGGCAGATAGCGTGCTGACAGCCAGCCGCCGTCGACCACCAACACATGACCGGCAACAAACGATGCATCCTCCGAGCACAGGAACGCCGCGGCGCCGGCGATGTCTTCTGGCGTGCCGGTCCGGCCGGCCGGCGTGGCCGTGACCTGGATTGCCTGATACCACGGGTCCTCGTGGATGCGTCGGTGCGTCATGTCGGTTTCGATGACGCCCGGCGCGATGGCGTTGACCAGTATGCCGCGCGGAGACAGGTCGCTCGCCAGCTGCCGGGTCATCTGGGCAACACCTGCCTTGGCCACGCCATAGGCAAGCGATCCGGGAAAGCCGACCAGTCCAAAGACCGATGAGATATTGACGATACGCCCGCCCGGTTGGCGCATATGAGGGAGCAGGTCTCTCGTCACCCGAAACAGGGCGGTCAGATTGGTGTCGATAAATCGCTGCCAGTCTTCATCCGATGTGTCGTCGATCGATTTGGCCCCGCCGATGCCGGCGTTGTTGACCAGGTAGTCGAGTGGCTCGCCGGCGGCCTTGAGATGCGAGATCAGTTCGTCCGACGAGTTGGCGGCCGTAACATCCGTCCGGATGGCGGTCACCCGATCGGTCCACGGTGCAAACACCTCATTTGTTTCGATGTCCAACCGATCCACGGCGATGACATCGGCACCTTCTGACAGAAAGCGTCGGGCCGTTGCGGCGCCGATGCCACGTGCGGCGCCGCTCACCATGGCACGTCGGCCGCTGAATCGTCCTGTCATGGTCTTCCTCCCATCCGTTGCGCGACAAATCCCGTCGCCGGATCATGACAGGGTCAGCGCGCGTTTGCTGTCGTTTCCGAAGAGCCGCTGACGGCGAGGCCAAGACCGGCAAGGATGTACAGGCTGGCGATGCTACGGGAAAACACCAGCCGGCGCTTTGCGGATGCCAGCAGCCGACCGACCCCCATGCCGGTGAGCGCATAGCCCAGATAGATCAGTAGCGTGATCAGGGTGGCCGTCGGAACCAGCACCAGGAGTTGCGGGCCGAGTGGGGCTGAAGCTGTCAAAAACTGAGAAAAGACGGCGAGGTAGACGAACACCGCCTTCGGGTTGGTCATCGAAATCAGGAAGCCATTGCGCAACAGCCGTATCGCCCCGGTCGACGGTGTGTGGCCGGTGTTGAATTCGACCGCACCGCGCCGCCAGAGGCTCACCCCCATCCAAATCAGGTATGCCGCACCAACTAGCTTGAGGACCTGAAATACCGCGGCGTTGGCGGCGAGCACGGCGGCGACGCCGAGCACGGTCGCCGTCATATGAGCCAGCGACGCCAGCAGGATGCCGGCAATCGGCCAAAGGGCGCGGGCAAATCCGGCGCTTGCGGCAACGGCAATGCAGTTCAGGGCGTTCGGTCCGAGCGGCAGACCCGCAAGAATCCAGACGCCAACGAAAACCAGCCAGTGCTCGAAATCCATTCGATCTCGCTCCAATGTCACGAAAGCATACGGCGCGGTCCCTGAAATGAGAAGCAACAACGGTTCGCTACGAACCGAAATGTCCTGGTTCGATGAGTCGGACACGGTTCGGGATTGCACATTGCGAGAGACGTTCGATATCAAGCTGATGGATTGGGAGCAGCGAGGCCGGCGCTTTGGGTGATGTACCGACATTTCAGACGGATCGGTTGGTACTACGACCGCCGTCGCTCACCGATGTGCCGGCGTGCCAGCGGCACTTCGTCGACTATGAAGTTATCCGCCACCTGTCGGCGGCAAACGTCTCCTGGCCGTTTCCCGAAAATGGCGTGCGTGATTTCCTAACGAACGCAGTTCTGCCGAGTTTGGGGCGGGATCGCTGGTTCTGGGCCATCTGCGAGAAGGCGCAACCCGCTGAAATGATCGGTGCCGTCGACATTTGGCGCGACGGCCATCCGGATCATCGCGGTTTCTGGTTGGGGCGCAGGTTTTGGGGACGCGGATACATGTCCGAGGCGTTGGCGCCAATCATGGACTATGCGTTCGATGCGCTCGGTTTCGATGTCATGATCCTGTCCAATGCAAAAGGGAACCTGCGATCACGCCGGATCAAGGAAAAGGTCGGTGCACGATACTTGCGCACGGTGCCCGGGCATCAGGTCGATCCGTCCTACCGCGAACTTGAATTGTGGGAGTTGACCCGCGAGGAGTGGCGAGAGTACCGGACAGCAGGCTAGCGCTGCATCTACGGTTCGTCCCGATTGTTATCATTGACGCTGTCTTGGCTGTCTGCGATGGCGTTGGCCAGTATGACGAGGCGGTCGCGGCCGTCCTCGGTCCATCGGCCTGCAATATCGATCAGGCCACCGTCGATCAACGCCAGGATGTTCGCGAAGTCGACGTTGATTTCGATACCGTTCCAGTGGGAGATGCAGGATCGCGGCACGCTGACACGCGGAAAGTCGCCGTCATCAAGCAGTATTTCCGCCGCCAGCATGAGCGCATCGTTGTCCGTCTCCCGCACCGTTCCTCCGGGACAGAGAGGCAGCGCCTCGACAAACGGTCACGGCACAGCGAAAACAACCGAAGCCACTGACCGAAGGACAAGCTTACACGCAAGGGCAGCGGCGCTGGCACCCTTTTCGCCTGCCCATACCGGATCGCAACTGTAACTGTTGAAGGTGGGGGGCAGCCGACATGGATGCCCGGCGCTGGCGTGCGGTAGACTGCACGGGCAAAAGGCCGGATGTGATACGCAGAGGTGACGATTGCCCCGACATCGCAGAGCATTGAAATGACGACGTCAGAACACGACACTAACGCGACAGCGCTACTCTTGCAGTCAGCCGCTGCGCGGGCCGCCGGCTACCTCGGCGATATTGAAAGCCGGTCCGTCGCCGCGGCACCAGGCGCCGTTGCGGCGTTGAAAGACGCGTTCTCCGAGGCACTGCCTCGAGAGCCGACGCCGGCCGCCGACGTTCTGGACCTGTTGGACCGGTTCGGTAGTCCTGCCACAGTCGCAAGCGTCAGCGGTCGGTACTTCGGATTTGTAACTGGTGGAACGCTGCCTGCGACGCTTGCTGCCGGCATGTTGGCGACGGCATGGGACCAGAATGCGTTCAGTCATATCAGCTCGCCCGCCGCATCCGTCATCGAAGAGGTTGCCCTGAACTGGGTCAGGCAGGCGTTGCGGTTACCGGGCGAAGCGAGTGGCGCCATCGTCACAGGGGCGACCATGGCGAATTTCACGGCGCTTGCCGCCGCGCGTAGCCGCGTCCTGGCTGATGTCGGTTGGGATGTCGATGCCGACGGGCTCTGTGGTGCACCGCCGGTCACCGTCATTGTCGGTGAAGAGGTGCATGCCGTCATACCCAAAGTACTGGGAATGCTGGGTCTGGGCCGGAGCCGGGTTGTGCATGTTCCGACAGATGAACAGGGCCGCATGCGTAGCGACGCCCTGCCGGTTATCGACGGTCCGACGATCGTCTGCCTGCAGGCCGGCAATGTGAATTCAGGTGCATTCGATCCGGCGTCGGACATTGTGCCGCGTGCAAAGGCTGCCGGGGCATGGGTCCATGTGGATGGTGCATTCGGTCTATGGGCGGCGGCATCTCCCACGCTGGCCTATCTGACGAACGGACTGTCCGATGCCGACTCCTGGGCGGTCGACGCGCACAAGTGGCTGAACGTTCCTTACGACAGCGGGCTGGTTTTCGTGCGCGATCGCGAGGCGCATCAGCGCGCCGTATCGATGAGTGGCGCGTACATAATGCCGAGCGGGCATCGCGATGCCATGCACTACACGCCGGACAGCTCACGTCGGGCGCGCGGTATTGAGGTGTGGACGGCGCTGAAGTCGTTGGGCGCTTCCGGGTTGGCGGACATGATTGACCGTCATTGTCGGCAGGCGCGCCGTATCGCCGAGCATCTGGCTGAGGGTGGCGTCGAAGTACTGAATGATGTCGTGCTCAATCAAGTCGTCGTGGCGTTTGGCGACGATCGGCGAACGGATGCGGTTATTGACGCCATACAGGCCGACGGCGCTTGTTGGGCCGGCGCGACGGAATGGCGAGGTCGCAGGGCTATGCGCATCAGCGTCAGCAACTGGATCACGAGCGACAGCGACATAGACAAAAGCGCTGCGGCAATGCTGCGCGCCAATGCGGCGGTAGGACCTTGATGACCTCGAAGGCCAAGGGGCGGGCAAACATTCGGAACATGCAGACGAAGGCGTCTCAATCGGAGGGGAACGTCGACGAGGAAGACGACGACGAGGGCGGCGCGCCTGTTGAGCGCCTGCCGAAGGGCAGCAAGAACTACATCACGCCCGCCGGGCACGCCCGTCTGCGAGCCGAGTTGAAGCAGCTGCGCAGCGTTGAGCGCCCCAAGGTCGTGGAGATCGTTTCCTGGGCCGCCGGTAATGGCGACCGATCCGAAAATGGCGACTACATCTATGGCAAGAAGCGACTGCGCGAGATCGATCGCCGCATCAGGTTCCTGCTCAAACGGTTGGAGATTGCGGAGGTCGTCGATCAGAGCCGGCAGCGCAAGCGCGATCAGGTGTTTTTCGGTGCGACGGTGACCTATGTGGATGGCAAGGATGTCGAGCGAACGGTACGTATCGTCGGTGTCGACGAAGCGCGTCACGACGAAGGTGAGGTGAGCTGGATTTCGCCGGTTGCCCGTGCACTTCACAAGGCCGAAGAAGGCGACGTTGTCCGGGTGCGTACACCGAATGGCGTCGAAGAAGTCGAGGTCCTAGAGATCGCGTATATCGACGACTGACGGCGATCTGACGCGTGCGGTGGCTGCCTGTATGTGCCAGAGGTCGTTCAGTCAGACTGGCGAATGTGGTCGCGCAGAGTCGATCCGTCATATTCCTTGCGGAACAAGCCGCGACGTTGCAACTCCGGCACGACAAGGTCGACGAACTCGTCAATCGCCCCCGGCGTGTATATGGACGACAGCATGAAGCCGTCGCCGCCGGCTTCCGACATGAATGCTTCCATCTGATCGGCAATGCTGGTCGGCGTGCCGACGAATTGAGGAAGGCCGACACTTTGGCCATGACGCTGTGCGACCTCCGCCAACGTCATCGATGAGCCGTCGGGCTTCAGGAAGCGGGTCCGCATGCGATAGAGCGCCGGTTCGTCGACGTCGGCCAGCAGCGTGTCTGGCGGAAACTTCGACAAGTCGAAATCGAGGTGAGCCGACAGGATGGTCATGCCAGCTTCAAGAGGAACAAGTGCATTGTGCTCCGCCTGCTTGTCTCGGGCTTCGGATTCGCTTGCGCCGATGATCGGCTGCATCCCGAACAGAATGGCGCAATGGTCTGGGTTCCGATCGCAGGCTCGCATGCGTTCCTTGATGTCCGCATAGTAAGCAGCGGCATCTTCCGCGCGAGGCTGAATAGCGAAAACGGCGTCGGCGTGTCGCGCCGCAAAGTCCCGACCTTGAGAAGATGTCCCGGCTTGCAGGATGACCGGGCCGTTTTGCGGCGACCGTGTAACGTTCAATGGTCCACGTGAACGGAAGAAGCGCCCGGCATGTTCGATGCGGTGAACGTGTTCGCCGTCCGCGAAGACGGCGTTCTCGCGGTCCAGCACCACCGCACCCTCGTCCCAGCTTTCCCACAGTTTGTGGCAGACCTCGATGTATTCCTGCGCCCGGTCGTAGCGCGTCTCGGTGGGTTCGCGTTCGGCGCCATAGTTGGCGGCCTGATTGTGATTGAGTGAGGTCACAACATTCCAGCCGGCACGCCCGCGCGTCAGATGATCGATGGTGGCCCACAGGCGTGCTGCGTAGAACGGGTGTTGATTGCTGGTCGAGAACGTCGCGGCCAGGCCGATGTGCGAGGTTGCCGCGGCAAGCCAGCCAAGCAGAGGAATGGGGTCGTGCTCGGGTGCCTGAGCGGCATAGCGCAACGCCGGTTTCAGCGAGGACTGAAACGTATCCGAGATGTAGTTGAGGTCGGCAAAGAACACCATGTCGAACCTGCCGCGTTCGCAGGTGCGTGCAATGTGCTGATAGAGCTCTGGCCGGGCCCAATCGAAGCCGGCGGCTGCCGTTTTGGGATGCCGCCACATGCCGAGGCTGTGATAGCTCGGCCCATGGACGAGGAATTGAGCCAGGTGAATCTTTTTCATGCGATCGAGGGTTGTTGCAGACGCGGCAGACCTGAAAGCCCATCATAGGCCGTTTGTATATTCGGTCGAGATCACGTCACCCATCAAGACAGGCGAACGCAGATACGGCAGATACGATGGTCTTGCGTGCCCCCATACGGCGCGTCGAGGCGTCGTTGTCGGCCTAAAGCCGCTGCCAGCGACCGACAACGCGGCCGACGATATGAACCTCATCCAGTACCCGTTCATACGGGCGGTACATCACGTTGTTCGACAGGACGCGCAGCGCAGGCGGATCGGATCTGTCGATATGCTCCACGCGTTTGGCGACTAGGCCGATGCCGTCGTGCAGGATGAAGATACCGGGCGGTGTCGGCGCACGATCAGCGAGATTCACCATCACTTTGTCGCCAGGTTCGATGTCCCGTGGCTGTGGCGGATCCGACAGCATCGAGTCTCCTTCGATCGTCAAAATGCGCAGATCGACCGCCTTCGCCAGTAGTGTCTGCCGCAGCCACTCTTCCGGAAATCCCCATGCGTGTTCGGCGCTCTCGTGGTGCACTATTGCGCCTGCCCCAGCCGTCGCGCGCACGTCTACCTCATGTACAGGCGCGGGGAGATTTTCTACCTCACCAAACCCATCCTGCGCGGCGGCGGTCGCACGATTTTTCTGTGACAGTTCAAAGGCGGGGGTGTCAATTCCATCTCTGAGCCATAGGAACGGTACGTCCAGTGCTTCAGCCAGATCGCGCATGGCTCTGCCGCGAGGTTGATCCACGGCACACTGGAGGTACTTCTTTATCGACTCCAGGCCGACGCCGGTTTCCTCGCTGAGACGTTTCGGCCCCACGCCGGCTGCATCCATCGCTCTCGCGAGGCGCCGGCCCCAATGCTCTTGTTCGCCTGATTTCGCGTCGCCCGGGCGGGCCCCTCGCACCACGGATGTCTTGGCCGGCGGCTGACTGGTTGCCTGGCCGCCGTGCTGCTCGCCCTGTTTTGACTCCTGCTTGTCGGTATCGCTCATCTGCGATCCCTCTGCCTTTGGCGCCGTTTTGCGCGCCTGGCCCTCACCGATAAGCATGCACATTCGGGAAATTCTTTCCCGGTAAAAATAATCCTCGAATTTACAGAAAAGGATAATTCATCATACGTGAATGCCGCATATGACACATCGTATGCAAGCTCCCATCGCAGCGTTCAACGTGGTCAACGAGGGGGCTTGGTTTTCAGGGTCGGTCGCAACGATTGCCAAGCGGGCGACCGAAGGGTTCTGGATCACCAAGGGCGGGGAATCATGCACCCTGTTACGGGCACCGCGGCAAAGGAGAAACTCCTTTGCGTGTTTGCACCGTCGTCCGAATGTAAGGGACAATATTCCCAATTCGGCGGGGAGGTAGCTTATGTACGATGAGGAGGGGCATGCCCTCATGGGCAGGAACGGTCATTGCTTCGTTGCTGCGCGTGAGATCGCGGACGAGATCAAACGCATCCGCGCCCAGTTACCCGGGCAGTGCGAGGCGCGGCACTTGCTCGATGTGGCGATGCTGGCGCTGGGGGACGCGGTACTGCGCAAGCTCGACGGTTGACCCTGAAGCCACCGGAGCTCACTCATTTGGCGGCTGCAGGGAGCGGCACCCGACCGTGTGCCGAACGCTTGGTCATCGACCAGCGGCCGCTGGTGATAAACCTGTGGACGAAAGTGCTGATTCGGCGCAACCGGACTTCGTGCCGCCAAAGGCTGTCAGTGCGGCCGATGGCAGGCGGGTTACCCCGATAGACTCCAGGGCGGCCGCGGTGGGGGCGTCGCAACCGACACCCGTGGCACCCCAAACAAACCAGGCGCGTGGGGCAAACCGCGAACAGCTGTCAGTTTATGCACGTGATTCACAGAGTGGCCGGGAACAGATCGGAACATCAGTAGGTTATCCACATTCTGATACATTCGGACGGGACTTTCCGCGTGTAAGGAGTACTCCGACCGCGCGGATTTCCGCTGTTTCGCCGGACGGCCATGCAGCGTTGGATGCAGTCGGCTGCCGCATATCGACCTGGCAACGACACCTTTAACGGACCGGGATAACTTTTGCTCGCGGTTTGGTTGCGTACTGCCGCCCAGTGCGCCGCATGCCTCACTGTTTGGCGATGCAGTCCGGTGTGCCGATGTGGTTCAAGCCAGCGCTGCGACGAAAGTCAGCGAAAAGATGGCGTGACGGAATTCGAGGCTTGGAAAACTCGCAATGGAACATCGCGACGGGGACGACAAGTGCCTTCCGCAGGATAAGGCGTGCCAGACCAATGGTGTTGCCGATTCAACTTGCCCGGGGCGCCGCCGCCGACTGCGATCCGGGTCCTTCGAGGTCACATCGGGCGGTTCAATGCCGATGAAGTTGCAGCAGGTTATCTGCCGTCACCGGGTTTGGCGCTGCTCTGTGCACCCATCGATTTGACAGCACTGAAGAGTGTGCGCCGATCAAGGCGGTGCAACGCGTTGACACCCCGGCAGCGGGCCGCTGTCCTGCACAGCGTTGTCGACATCGTGTTCCGACTGATCCGGGAGAAGCAGGGACCGCGACAACTCGATGGCAGCTTCGGTTTGCCACACAGCACAGCGCGTCTGATGGTGAAGGACGCCTCCGAGCGGTACGGCCGGATCGCGGGATGGACAGGGGGAGAAAAGCAGCCGGGCAGACACCGACAACAAGCCTCGACAAGACGCGAGCGCGAGGCCTAGACGACGCACCGGCCATCGCCGGCGCTGGCCCCGATCAGTTGCCGATGCGGATCGAGATCGCGGATCCCATTACGCTGTTCGCCCCGTTGTTCTGCTGGGCTGTGACAGAGATGTTCCGCGACTGGTTGAACGAGCCGGCGATCGAGTTGCTGTAGTTGCCGGACCCGCTGGGGGTCCCGGCGTAGGAGGTGCTGTTGCCGGAGACAGACGACTGGAGCGCCGCGGAAGATGCTGCCTGGCCAAAGTCATTGTCTTCGGTATCGACGACGACCGAGGTTGCCGATCCGACTGCGGCATTGTCGCCGTTGTTCTGCTGGATCGTGACGACACTTCCGCCGCCGTTGAAGCTGTCAGTTATGGCGTTGCGGCGTTCGCCGCCCGAGGCGTCTGCCGTGTTGTTTTGGCTGGTGCCGCTAACACGCGCCGGCTGATCGGTTCCAGACGGCTCAGACGACGCCGGGCCTGGAGTTTCGCCACCTTCCTCGTCGATTACCTGAAGCAGGTTATGCGGCGTGCCCAGGCTCGCTGTTTCTTGGTTCGATTCCTGGTCGCTCTCTTCGTTGCCGGGATCCTCGCCGCCGCCGGGTGGGCCGTTGCCTGTATCGACGCGTGGCGCAACCACGGTGGCGGCGGCGGACAATGCGCTGCCATTGCCGTTGTTCTGCTGCACCGAGATGACCGCATTGGCGCTATTGAATGCACCGTTCAGTGTGTTCTCGCGGGTCGAGCCGGCATCGACAGCCGTGCTGTTGGAAACGCTGCTGCTGGCCGTTGCCGACTGGTTGATAGCCTCAGCAATGCCGCCCAGCGTTACCGTCGATTGAGTGGCTGTTAGCGCGCTTCCATCGCCGTTGTTCTGCTGGAGCTTGACCTCGCCGGAATAGCCCGCGAAGGAGTTATCGACTGTGTTGTCACGCTCGACCGCGCCGCTGGTTGTGTTGATGTCGTCGACGCTACTTACTGCCGATGCACTTTGATCGATCGGCCCCGTATCACCCACAATGTCGGCGGTAACGTCGACAGCCGAGAGAGCTGAAGCATTGCCATTGTTCTGTTGCACCAGAGCCGTGCCGTCGGCGTCGTTGAACGATGGATTGATCAGGTTCCGTCGGGTTGTTGCATCATCCGAAACCGTCGCCCCGTCACCATCGACAGCGGCTTCGTTCTCAATGTCAATCATGACGCCGCCGACATTGGTCAGAGCCGTCGCGCGCTCGGAAACACCCACAACCGCGCTGAAATCGCCTGTATTCTGCTGAACCACTGGCGTGCCGGAAAAGCCGTTGAAACTGTCGGTCACGGCGTTCGAATGGGTGCCGGCCTCATCGCTCTCAATGTCGTCTGTCAGGCCGATCGACACGGCGATGCTCACCAGTGCATTGAAGATGCCATCCCCTAGATCGGTGCCTGTGGTTTCGTTGGCCGACCCCAACACGGCCGAGTCCGTTCCCAGATCGCTGCTTTCGACCAGATCGCCACTGCCCCCGTTCTGTTCGCCATCGAGCTGGTTGCTGCGGTCGTCCGCAGCGGCGGGATGGCCCATCAGCAGCATTATCGCCAGCGCAGATGCGCCAGCGAGCAAAGCCGTATTCATGATCTGGCCAGTGTTCGACTCATCGTGGCGACGAGCGGATGCGCCGATACGTCGATGCGTGGTCGCCCGCTGACCTGGGTTCAGGCTCCGCTGCGCTGCGAGGCTAAGCATGTCGGCCTCCCTTGCCGTCGCAATCTTTCTGCCCACCGTCACACCTTTGAATAGATCAAATCCGACCGGAGGACCCATCGCGCCTGCAACAATCCTGCACGAAGGTCCTATCTGGGTTAAGCAAGATGCGTGCCGACGCCTATGGGGCAGCCTTAGGTGTTGTTTTTGCTGCTATTTTTAGAATGGGTGAAGCGGCGGGCGCTGTTGTCGGTACGCTGACCCGAAGCTCCTGTTAACGAATCGCAGCAGGTGTAAAGGTGCTGAAACGAGGTCTTGTGCCAATTCGACCCAATGCGTTGCACACTCACGGTATCTCCGTGCGTATATAACGGAGGTCTGCAGTACATTTCTTTGGCCACCCTATGCCCTGGGCAGGGGATTGCCGCGTAGTTCAGGAGTTCGACGGCTGGCACCCGTTGTCATCGCAGTGGAGGCGCACAATAACCCGGCCGCTTTCCGCGTGAACGAGTGTCATTTCGGATAGCCAGTAGTCGCAATCCACACGATATCGCGCGCCAGCCTGGGCCTCGAACGTAATCGAGGCCGGGACCGTGCCGCTACACACCCCGGCGAGACAGATCTTGCCGCCAAACGACACCGTGCGTTGGCCCGGCAATACCTCCACCCGATGGGGGTGAACCGCTTCGCCGTCGATGCTCTCAATCTCGGTACGCCAACCACCCACCACATAGTCGTAGTCGGTGTGTTCGATAACGGCGACGCTTGCCGCCGACCGTGCTGGACCATCGTAGGCCCGACCTGGAAGATCTGCTGCAGGAGGCACCGAAGCGCATCCTGCTGCGGCAAAAACCGGGAAAAGCGTCAGCCGACACATCTGTGAGAAGCGGCGAGAAGACAGCATTCTGGATCGGTCGCGTGTTGGCCGTTTGCGACCGATTGAAGGTGGCAGCCGTGTTGAGCGCAGCCTTTCTTTGAAGATCACCGCCCTGAACAGATACGACAGTCGCAACATGCTTGAAGTCTCCCCACGTCCGATTCAAGTCACGTTAGCAGGCGGGCCTCAACAGGGCGCAGAATAATTCGACATTCCCGGGGTTTGCAGAGATCTTGCAGACATGGGACTGCCTTCTGCGCGCCGACATGCGAAGGACAGTCGTGCTACATCACGCGGCATCGACAGTTTGCGGCAGGTCCGGCACGAAGAGGGTTTTCCGGGTGCGACTTCGACGTAGAACAATTCGTTTGATCGCGATCGGCTGCACAGCACTGGTGCTGCTGGCCGTTGCGCTGCCGGTCGCCTGGTTTCTGCTTCGGCCCGACGCACCGATTGTTGCGAAGTTGAAGCGCGAAAAGACATGTGCAGGTTGCGATCTAAGGGGTGCCCAACTTGCCATGGCAAACCTCAGTGGCGTTGATCTGCGCGGCGCCAACCTTGCTGGCGCGTCAATGTGGTGGACCGACCTGACAGATGCCGACTTGAGCGGGGCCAGACTTGACGGTGCCAGCTTATGGTGGGCCGACCTCAGTGCCGCCGATCTCACAGGCGCCACACTGAAGGAGGCCGAACTTGGCCGCGCCAAGTTGCGCGGTGCTGTGGTGACGAAGGCACATTTGGGGTCTGCAGACCTTAGTGGTGCGGACCTCACCGAGGTGGATATGACAGGTGCGGATCTGACCTGGGGCTACTTCTATCAGGCAACCTTCACGAACGCGGTTCTGAAGGGGGCAGACCTCGACAACGGCAATTTCTTTCAGGCCAACCTGACCGGCGCCGATATGAGAGATGTGCGGTTGACGAATGGGACCATGTTTGGCGCCAACCTGACAGATGCCGATTTCACGGGTGCCGATCTGACCGACACCGATCAAGGGCGCACGATCCTGTGCCGCACTGTGTTACCCAATGGCCGCAGCGACCGCGACTGTGGAAAGTGACGGCGGGGCGAACGGCGCCGCTGCCTAGCACAGAGGTCTATTCGTCTGGTATGTGAGCAAAGCCATAGGCCTGCACCAAACCCTCGATGCGGCGCGGTGAGTATTCGAGCAGTCCGATCGCGATGTGAAAGTTGACGGAACCGCGGGTCTGTTGTCCGAAGCGCGTCAATTGCGGTGAGATGAGCGCATTGAACCCCGAAGACCTGCTGGCGAAAGTGCGGGCCTCTGGCGACAGTCGAGCGGGATCGGCGGCGATCAGCAGGACCCGGCGCATCAGTGTCGCCTTGCCGGAGCCCAGCGCTGTAATGGCGGTCCAGTTGATGAGGCCGATCGGCGGTCGACGACAATGGATGCCTTCGGAATCGAGGACGATGACGGGATCGCGCTCGAACGCCATGCGCGCGACCTGAAGCGCCACGGCAAGCGCAATAACGATACCCGCCACTCTTACCCAGGTGAACTCGGCCGCCTCGAAACGGCCGGCACCGTCCGCCTGCAGCGAAATGGCGACGGCGACCACACAAGGCAATGTCAGAAACAGAAGTTTTGGTTTTGAGGAACGGATTTCGCAGCGTTCCGGCAGGCGGGTACCGTCTGGCGCTCGCGGCACACCGTCGCCCGGTCGGCCAACCGGCTGGGTCTCCCGAACGTTGTCGTCCTGGTTCGGCTGGGCAGTCATTACTGGGTGGGTTTCCGCTTCCGTGCTGTCTTGCCGCTTCGACGTCCCCGGACCGTTCATGCAGCATTCAGGTCGAGAACGGCCCAATCAGGTCATCAGCCTATCTCGGCGAGTTGCCGCCGTCATGTCCTGCCTATTCGATGTTCGGCGGTGCTCGGTATTCGCGATGTCAATGACGGGATAGGTCGGCGATAGGGAGACCGCTATGGCAAGGCGATGCTGCCAAGAGAATACTCGCAGTTTTCGAATCTGGTGTTTTGCCTGGCTCATGGGGCGCAATGCGGCAAGGCTGCTTGCTATCGCTGTCGTTTCGATAGCGCTGGCGTGGCCGGCCGCCGCCGGGGGGCGTTGGCACAGCTATCATGGCCATCACGGCTACCACGGCTACCACGGCCATTATGGCCATCGCGGCTACAAGCACCACTTCCGTGGGCACCGTAAGCACCATCGCCACCGGCATCATCGTCGCCACAAACACGACAATCGCGACGTCTATACCGCCTTGGGTATTGTCGCCGGAATTGGGCTCATTGGGGCGTTGCTGGCTCAGCCGCGATACGCAGTGCCGACCCCTGTTTATCCCCAGCACCGATATGTGCCGCGGGCGCGACATTGCACCAAAGAGCAAGTCTATCGATATCTGCCGGACGGGCGTATCCAGTGGGGGGAAAAGACCACGTGTTACTAGGGGGGCAGATGGTGTGGCACATGCCGCATGAAGCCGATCGGCGGGCCGAGGAGAAAGAGTTGGATGTTTGACGGATGGTGTTTTGGCGGCCCCCTGCGCGCGGCGCTGTTGTCGTTCTCGATGTTGCTGGCGGCGGGCTGTTCCATTCAACCGACGCCGTACCAGGCAGTCGACAAGGGGTACGGCTATTCCCAGCAGCAACTGGATGGCCGGACGTGGCGGGTCGAATTCTCCGGCAACAGCGTGACGTCGCGTGCGACGGTCGAGAACTATCTGCTCTATCGAGCCGCCGAGATCATGCGATTTGGCGGCTATGACCGTTTCATCGTCCTCGAAAAGGACGTTGAACGTCGGGACGCCTACTACACGACCGGCTATGGCCCGCATCTGGGTGTCGGCCGATATAGCCGTGATGTCGGCGTTTGGTACAGCGCGCCGCTAACACATCGTGTTTCTCGGCGGTATGCCGGCGTCATGACGGTCCGTGTCCACAGCGGTGGATCCTTCGACAGCAGCACCCCTTCTTACAGGGTCGACGAGGTGATGCAGCAACTGGCCGGAACAATCATCCTGCCGAAGGCAAAACAGGCGCAATAGCCGGCGACTGCTAACCCATTCCGGCCGTCGCGGGCATTCGTCAGGTCTTCAACCGTTGCGTCCAAGCGGCCAGCGCGTTCAGTTGGGCGACGACAAAGTCCGCGGTCATCTGATCTGCCAGGTTGCCTGACGCGTCGAATTTGTCCCCCAGCATCGGGATCATTACTTCCGGTCGCGCCATGACTTTCGCATCAAGAAAGATGAAGACCTGACGAAGTTGATACTGCATCCGACTACCGCCAAGAGGGCCGGGCGAGCCACCCATGATCGCGATCGGTTTGTCAGCGAGTGGTTGATCCGGCAGACGTGAGACCCAGTCGATGGCGTTCTTGAGCACGCCGGGGAAGGAGTAGTTGTATTCCGGCGACACGATCAGAACGGCATCGGACGATGCGATCTGCTCTCCCAGACGGACGACGGCGGGCGGCATTTCAGCGGCTTGAACGTCGGCGTTGTAGATCGGAATTGCATCGATCTCAGCCTGATCGATCGTCATGCCAGTCGGCGCCAGCTTTTGGGCAGCGGCCAGCAGGCGACGATGAAGTGAAGCTTGTCGAAGGCTGCCGACAATTCCCAGGACCTGGGTGGAACTACTGGACATGTTGCGCACCTCTTTTCAGTTCGCGTGTGGATCGATGTTCGAAGAAAGCGGCGATGGTTGGGCCGCGATGGATTGGCTTCGACGGGTTCAGCGCACAGGTAAGCAGATATCCGAAGGCGAAAAGCCCCAGGTGCGGAAACAGTTTGTTTCTGAATGTCCGCAGGGCAACGCGATGCGTCGCATGTCAGGTTTCTTGCTGTTGCCATGTCGTGAAGGCGGGCGGCAACGTCATCGCATCGTGCTGCCCAACTCGACCCGGGAGACCGAACTCGGGTGTCAGAAGCGCAGACCGCCAAGCTTCAGGCCGTTTTCGCCAAGCTGGAGGCGAAAGGTCTGAAGTGACGCACCGCCGGGCTGCAGGCGATGGTCGGCTGCTGCATCGAACGGACCGAGTTGTAGTTCCTTCGGCGGTCTGCGAACAGCTGTGCCAGTGGTGTCCAGCCGCATCAGTTCGGCCACGAAGGGGAGCGACAGAAGGGCTGTATTGTCGCGCGTCCACGCCGTGAACCGGAAGCGACCTTCCTCGCAAAATGCCGTTGCCCACCAGTAGTCGTCGGAACGCAGCCAGTCTCCGGCACGGGCGGCACGTCGACGATCGCTTTGCCGGAAGGCGTCGGCAACCCGGTTCACGTCTTCATTCCCGATCCGGCTGCGTTCGTAAGCACCTCGCCAAGGCCCGCTGGGATCTGCTGCGTCAATGGATACCAGCGAACCGCCACCAAAGGTGCGGCTGATCAAGGTTGCGCCCTCACCGGTGTGGCTCGGCAATATGTCGTAGGTGCGGACCTGCTCACCCCACTGCGCGTTGTAAACAAAGCGATAGCGATCGCGCGACCCGGGTCGGCATTTGGCGGCGACGTCTTCACCTGCGACATAGCCGTACCACGACAGGTTGCGGGCAATCGGGTTCTCGACGGCGCCGCGGGACGTGCACCCCGCTATCGCGAGGATCACGCCGCCACACACGAGCAGCGACGCTGTGCGCCTCATTCCTTTTGTCATTTCAATAATTTGTGGTTTGGGGTGCGTCGCCGCAAGGAGAAACGGCGTCTTGGTTTGCGAAGTTGACGACCGGACTTTTGAACGCGGCCATAACACCGTCCGACAATACGGAAAATCAACCTTTGTCTAATAAAAAGCGTCGGTTCGGCTGCGGCGTGGTCGCGGCTTCATATCTGCATTGGGGTAGGGACCTGGTGTCGGAATTGCGCAATTGGACCGCACCCTCTCGGCCTTTCGCCGTCGGATTGACGGTGCGCCGGGTCGCGGCCGGCAACACCATCGTCTGCGCCGGCGCAGATGGCGACGTCGTGTCGTGGCTCGCTCCACGACCGACTGAGGCGAGCCGGCATGGATGTCTGACCCTGCTTCCAGGGCGACGTGTGTCGAGCACATGCCGACGACGCGCAACTTCGGACAAAGCCCCGTGGTGAGCCAGGGCGGGAATTTGCGCGCGACGCCAACTGACGGCCAGGATCGCGGCGACGTTCGGGAACCGCGATCGTTGGGCGAGCAGTGGGAACAGGCGATCAGGCGGGAGCAAGTCCGCATTGTCGTTCGCCAGGGCCCGTTTCTGGCGATCGTCAACCTGGTCAATGCAGCGCTGATCGCAGGTATGGTCGGTGGGGACGTTCCTCTTGTCTCGTTGTTTCTCTGGCTGATTGGAACCGGTCTGATCGCGGTTTACCCTTTACGGACCTGGTGGGCTTTCCGTTTTCGCCCGCGCCGGGCAAAGGGAAGCCGACGGTCGGTTCGGCGCGTTACCTATCAGTCAGGTCTGGCTGGCTTGATATGGGCGTCTGCTGCGCCGCTGTTCGCGCCATACCTTGACGACACACGCACGCTTTTCCTCTACATCGTCTTGTCCGGTATGGCCGCCGGCGGGGCCGTTACGCTGGGATCCCTGCCGCACGCCTCGCTCGCCTACACGGCCTCGATCGGGCTGGTGGTGCTGGCGCATGTGCTTTCGGTCGGAACGCCGACCTACATCAGTCTCGGCGTTATGCTTGGACTGTTTTTCCTGGTCACCAGTTTTGCATCGCGGTCCGTTTTCTGGGCAGCGGCCGAGGCCCTTAAGGCCGAAGCGCTGGCAACCAAAGACCGCATGCGCACGCAAGGCCGGTTCAGCGACTTCGCGGAGATCAGTGCCGATTGGTTCTGGGAATCGGACATTCACGGCCGGATGAGCGAAGTGGCGGCAAAACGGCGCGCGCGATCGGCCGATGTGTCGTTGTCCTTTGACGGCATGTGGCTGACGGATCTGCGTCCTGTTCGGGAAGAACAGGATCGGGCGTTGGATACGGCGATCGGCCGCGGCGAGCCCGTTCGAGATCTCATTTGCGCAATGACCGCAGAGGACGGAACCGCGCGACGGTTGAGCGTCAACGCCGTGCCCGTGTTGGCCGATGACGATACTGTTGTGGGGTACCGAGGCACGTTCACCGATGTCACGGCCGTTGACGTCGCGCGAGAGCGTGCGGAGGCGGCGGAGACCACCCTGCGAGATGCTATTGAAGCGCTGTCGGAAGGGTTTGTCCTATTCGACTCCAATGATCGACTTGTCCTTCACAATGACAAGTACAAGGAACTGTTCGGTTCGGTCGCTCATCTGCTGGCGCCGGGCGTTCCATTCACGACACTCCTTCAGGCGCAGCTTGACGCCGGTATCCTCGACCTCAAACCCGACGAGATCGAGAGCTACATTGCCAATCGTCTGGCGGAGCGGCGCAAGGGAACGGATGGCAAGTACCAGTATTTTGCCGATGGCCGGATTGTGCGTTTGAGCGAACGCCGGACACGCGAGGGCGGTATCGTATCCATTCGCACCGACGTCACCCAACTGGAGCGCGCAAGAATTGCGGCGGAGGAAAGTCAGCAGCGTGTCCGGGCCATCGCTGAAAGCCTGCCGCTTCCGCTGCTGATCACTCGAAAATCCGACAGCGTCGTCCTCTATGCCAATCCGCAGGTCGAAAAGGTTCTGGGGGTTGCCGCGAAGGACATCGTCGGGCAACCGGCCAGAGACTACTACTGGGACCCGGACGTCCGTGATGAGCGGACCAGGCAATTCGATGTGGATGGCTTCGTGCCTGACATGCGTGTCGACGTTCGGCGCGCCAACGGCGAGAAAGCGACCGTCGACGTGTCGTCGCGCATTATTCGATACGATGGTGAGGAGGCCATCGTCGGGACGCTGATGGATGTGACGGAGCGACTGGCGTTGGAAGAGCAGCTTCACCAGGCGCAGAAGATGCAGGCTGTGGGCGAACTCACCGGCGGCGTCGCGCACGACTTCAACAATCTGCTGGCGGCAATCCTAAGCAGCGCCGAAATGCTTCAGGCGGGTATCGTGACCGACGCCGAAACGACCGCCAAGCTTCTCGATACGATCGTCCGTGCCAGCGAACGAGGCGCAGGCCTTACACGTCAGTTGCTGGCCTTCTCACGCCGGCAGACACTGACACCTGAGACGGTCGACCTGTCGAGCCTGGTTGACGACATGGGCGAGCTGTTGCGGCGAACGCTGGGGGAGGGCGTCGATATTGAAGTGCGAAAGGCGCCCGCGTTGTGGTCCTGCCTGGCTGACCCAAGCCAGCTTGAAAATGCGATACTCAATCTCGCCATCAATGCGCGCGATGCCATGCCGAGCGGTGGCTGCGTGAAGATCGACGTCGAAAATGTCGACGAAGCCGCCGCGTCCGCTATGCCGTTCGATCTGGATAGCGGCGACTATGTCGTTCTGTCGGTATCGGATACTGGAACCGGAATGCCGCCATCGATTGCCGAGCGCGCTTTCGATCCGTTTTTCACCACCAAGTCCGTTGGCGAGGGGACGGGCCTTGGCCTTTCCATGGTGTATGGCTTTGCCAAACAGTCAGGCGGTCATGCGACGATTGACAGCGCGCCGGGCCGAGGCACGACCATCAACATCTTTCTGCCAAGGGCCAGGAGCGCGCCGGCTGTGACTTCTACGGTGGGAACTGGCGGGCAAATGGACGGGCGGGAGACCGTTCTGGTGCTGGAAGATGACGCCGACGTTCGGGCGGCGGCCGTCGCCATGCTGCGCAGCCTTGGCTATCGCGTTCATCAGGCGGGGACCGGAGAAGAGGCACTCGCACTGCTGCAACGCGACATTCAGATTGACTTGCTGTTGAGCGACGTCGTGCTGCCTGGCGGTCTCAGCGGCCCCGATGTTGCGCGCCAAGCCAAGGCATCGCGGCCAGATCTCAAGACCGTCTTCATGTCCGGCTACCCCGACAAGATCGTCGGTGCCAGCGATGCGCTTCTGCACGAGGGCGAGTTGCTGCAGAAGCCGTTTCGCCGGCAAGCGCTGGCGGCGAGGCTGCGGGAAACGCTCGATGAGGTTCAGCGCGCGAGCTGACGCCATTCCTGCCGAACGGCAAGCAGCCTGTCGGCGATCTGCCGAATAGCATTTTCGATGCCGCTTTCGGCGAGCGGGGGGATGTCCTCTGGCGGACCGGCGCCAAGGAAGCGGGCTGAGAATTCGTTGGTCATTTTCAGACCCACGCCCCAACCGGTGAGTTCGCACTGAACGAACAATGGGATCGGATAAGACGTGCCGACTGTCCAGATGTAGCAATCGACCTCGCCGCGTTCGGCCCGGAAACGGGAGATCTCCGCGATCGGTTGATTCCTCATTCGGCGTGCGGCTTCGGTGAACTTCTGGTCTTCATGGCCGAGGTAGGACAGTTCTTCCTGTAGTCGCTGGCGGATCAGGGTTCTGAGTTTCTCGCGATGCGGTTTCATGAGGTCGCCTTCGACTCGAACCTCGATCCAGCTGACAACGCGGCCACTGCATGCGAACGAACCCATATTGTTCAAACGCTCGCACTTGTTTTCGGCCGATGGACTCTGCGCGCTAGCAGGTGTTGCCGCGCCGGCCCACAGTCCCAGGGTCAGCAACATCCCGACCGACAGCGGCAACACTTTCACGCGGCAGAGTTGGCGCCACACGTAGCAGCCAGTCCGGTTCACGCATGCACCGGCGATTTCGAATGGCCCGGTAACCGGATTTCGATACTCAGGCAATGCGGGCCTCCGACCGGATCATGTCACTCTCGTTCCCCAACTGGCGCTACGCCGGCTATCGCGAACTGAACCGCCGCGGGCCAATGAGCCCTGATTGCTGGTCGGCGGCCGGCTTGTCCGCGCGTCATGACCGCGGGTTTTGGCCGGCCGACACCCAACGCCCTCCCGTTCGTTGTGGTGCCGCGGCCGAGCATTCGGCTTTTTCTGACGTACTTGTGCTCGCCGCGCCGGAAGCGCACCGAAGCGAACGCCGGTTAGACTGCCTTCATTTTGGGGAATGACAGACAGCAACTGGCGGTCCGCCACTATCCGGCGCGCCATGTCCTGCCCTACGCCCGGCATTCTGCATAATGGCGCGGGTGGAGTCCCGGCAAATTATGGTTAACGCCCCATTCAGATTTGTGGGTAAGTGTCGGTGTGAGCCGATGGCGACCGCAGATCGTCGGCCGCGGCGACAAAATGCGTGATCGTCAGCCGGTCACCGACCTGTTATGCCCGTTGTCATACATAAGCGCCCATTGCATTGCTGCTGACCCTTGGCGATGTATCGGCGTAACAAACAAGGAAACGCCAATGGGCCGCCCTACGGTTATGTGGATTGTCGTCGCTGTCTGCGTACTTCTGTTCGTTGCCACGTTCGTTATGGCGCATGTCGCCACGTCGTCTTATCGCGAGCAGATGCAGAAACAGCGGACCGGTGAAGTTGAAACGGTTCGCCCTGCCTTGGCGTAGGCGATCGTTCCTGCCCGCCCCCGTCGACCCGGATAGGCACGGCCAGGCCTGGTCTGCTGTCTTTGCCGCCGGGGTGGGGTGGCATTGGTCAGCGTATTTGCAGCTCGTCTTTGGAGTGGTGAGCTATCGAGTGCCACTCTCAGTTGCGTAATTCAGATTAATTTGATGCAACTACGGCGTGGCTCCACTCACGCTCAAGGTGTTGAGTTTCGACAAATAGTTGCATTTGTTGCCTATTTTTTGTGCGAAACCGTCTCCAGAACATCCCAAGCCCCTGCCAGCGTTAAGGTTATTGCAACCCGCCTGCGACATTATGTGTAGTTGGAATATCTCCCATGCCTTTGCGCAGGAAACCTGATTGGCTTTGCACCCATTCTGCGAAGCTGACAACGCTGGAAAAAAAACCGATGAACAACTTAAACATCCGTACGCGTTTAGCTATTGCCCTCCTCGTTCCGACGATTGGTTTGATCGTTTATGCATCCATGGTGATGTTCGACCGTTTCAGCACCGCCAGCGACATGTCGCGGGTCAACAGTCTGGCCGCACTGGCGCCGAATATCAGCGGGCTCGTGCATGAACTGCAGAAGGAACGCGGTATGTCGGCCGGGTTCATCGGCAGTCAGGGGAAAAAGTTCGCGGCCGAACTGCCGGCGCAACGTACCGACACCGACGCGGCCAAAGAGCACCTGCTGGGCGCCCTCAGCGGTTTCGATGCTGCCGCCCAGGGCGAGCAGATGGCAGGCGATATCGAAAAGGCTTTGACCCTGGTCGGCGAACTGGAAACTCAACGCAGTTCGGTAGACGGCATGAACTCCGGCATCCCGCAAATGGCAGGCTACTACACGTCGACCATCAAGAGCCTGTTACATGTTGTCGAGGGGATGCTGCAGACCAGTAGCGACAACGACGTCAGCCGGATCATCGGCGGTTACGTCGCCTTCCTGCAAACCAAAGAGCTGGCCGGCCAGGAACGCGCTGCAGGTGCCGGTGGTTTCGGTGCCGGCAAGTTCAGCCCGGCAGCTCACCGCAAGTTCGTTGAACTGATCGCCAAGCAGGAAGCTAATCTCGCGTCATTCCGTCTCTATGCGGCTGGCGCCGATTGGGACTTCTTCACCTCGACCGTGTCGGGCAAGGAAGTTCAGGACGTCGATCGCATGCGGCAGGTCGCGATCGACTCGCCGCAAACCGGCAGCATTGACGGTATCGAAGCACCTTACTGGTTCGCTCAGATCACCGGCAAAATCGAGCTGATGAAGAAGGTCGAGGATCATCTCGCCAACGGTCTGACGACGCGCGCAGCAGGCATCCAAAGCGATGCCAGTTTTGCCTTTGGCGCCGCCGCCGTGTTGACGCTTCTCACTTTGCTGGTTGCCACGGGCCTGACGATCGTGATCGTGCGCAGCATTACGGGTCCTGTCGGTCGGTTGACCCAGGTCATGCTGACGCTGGCGGATGGCGACAAGACCGTTGACGTGTTCGGCCGCGATCGTGGCGATGAACTCGGCGAAATGGCGCGTGCCGTGCAGGTTTTCAAAGAAAATGCTCTCGAGATGGAACGTCTGCAGGCCGAGCAGGCAGAGCAGGAGAAGCGTGCCGAGGAAGAACGCCGTAACTCGATGATGGCGATGGCGGACAGCTTCGAGAAAAGTGTGATGGGCGTAGTCGACACCGTGTCTTCGTCGGCGACGGAGATGGAAACAACCGCCAGCGGTATGAGCGAGACCGCGTCGCAGACGCTTTCCGAAGCGAAGAATGCGGCAACAGGTTCGCAGCAGGCGACGAGCAATGTTCAGACTGTTGCGGCTGCATCGGAAGAACTCGCCGCATCGGTGAACGAAATCTCGCGCCAGGTCCAGGATTCCAGTGCGATATCGCAAAGTGCCGTCACCGAAGCCAACGCCGTGGTCAATCAGGTGCAGGAGCTGGTCGAAGCGTCGCAACGGATCGGCGAGGTGGTTGACCTGATCAATTCGATTGCCGGCCAGACCAACCTGCTTGCACTGAACGCGACCATCGAGGCGGCGCGGGCCGGCGAGGCGGGCAAGGGGTTTGCCGTTGTCGCATCGGAAGTGAAGAACCTCGCAAGCCAGACATCCCGGGCGACCGAGGAGATCGCCGCCCAGGTTCAGGCGATTCAGGAAGCGACGAACGGCGCCGTCACCTCGATCGACGGTATCGGCAACACGATTGGCCGGATCAACGAGATTGCCGGTTCGATTGCCGCGGCGGTCGAGGAGCAGGGGTCGGCCACCGGCGAGATCAGTCGCAACGTGCAGGAAGCCGCACGCGGAACGCAGCATGTCGATGAAAGCGTTTCCAAGGTTAGTGCCGGCGCGAATGAAACGGGCGAAGCGGCCCAGGGGGTTCTTGGCGCGGCGCAGAGTCTTGCCAAACAGTCGACCACGTTGCGCGAAGAGGTTGCGAACTTCCTGTCCGAAGTCAGGGCCGCCTGAGACCGAGGCAAAGACCGCTCATGACGGTTCTTGTGGACGTCATGAGCGGTCCCCCACCCCCAAGCTTGCCCGCGTTGCAACTGACGAGACAGGCGTCCCGAGGTGGTTGCCCTGTGCTAGGATGCCGGGCCGTCAGGCTGTTTGGCGGTGTTGGCGGGGCATCTGATGCGAGCGATTTCGGCGAGGCCGATCACGGAAGACGCTTTCGCGCCGTACGGCCAAATTCTGAAGCTGCCTGCTGAACCAGGACGGATCGATTATTCGGCATTTCTGCGGAATGACCGGCCGAAGGCCAGCGCCTGTTTCCGTACAAGCTTGATCGCACCCGAGACGTGGCCGGTTACGGTGACGGTCATGGAACGGCACGCCTACTCAACGCAGGCCTTTCTGCCCATCGACGTCGATACATATCTCGTGCTGGTGGCACCGTCGCTGGCATCGGGCCAGCCCGACGTTGGGCAACTCTGTGCCTTTCAGGTTGGTCCCGACATTGGGATCAATTATTCGGCCGGGACCTGGCATCATCCGATGACGGTATTTGACCGGCCGGCGGTGTTTGCCACCGTAATGTGGACGGATGGCGGACCCGATGACGAAGAGTTCGTCGACGTCAGTCCGGCGGTGCAGGTGTCATCGCCCAACACGATGTGAGTGTCGTTTCGTGTTGGTGCGACCGGACAGTGCCAGGTCGATCTGTCGGTCCTCCAGCAGCCGATTGATCTCATCTTCGCCATACGGTCGATCCTTCGATGGGCAGGTCTGAGTGAGACCGGATACCGGAGGGCGGCTGCCCAAAAGGCTAAGAGAAAATTAAGAGAACCCGCGCGATAAAGAGAAGGCTCGGCACGGGGCTCGTCCGCACCGCCGGGTAGATCGTTCAGTGGACGTGTGCAGCGAAGGCAGACAATAGCAATGGTTCAATCGGCGGAGGTGACGGGCGCGGAGCGGCGCCAGCATCAGCGCGAAAAGGTCTTCGAGATCGTTGCGCTTTACGCCGATGGCAAGGTTGCCCCTTGCGTTGTCGATGATGTGTCATTGTCCGGCGCGTTGGTGACGTGCGAACTGAAGCTTTCGGTTGGCCAGCCCGTCGAATTCGAGATCGAAGACTTCGGGAAGATTCCGGCCAATGTCGCACACGTACGCGGAAGCCTCGCCGGCATCAAGTTCGCGATGGACGAGAACATGGCCGCCGCCTACGAGGACTGGTTCGCGCAGGTCGATAAAGAAATCTGACCCGTCAGGCGTTCGTCGATACCGCGGCTATGTTTCGAGGCGTCCTGGATCAAGCCGGGTGCGGCGGTCGCGGGATGACGAGTTGAGCGGCTACGCAGCCCACGCCACCAATCGCAACAACCAGGGCCATCGGAAGCGCTGAGCCGTCGTTGAACATGGCGATCGCCGCCGCGCCGAGCGCGCCAATACCAAACTGCATTGAACCGAACAGTGCCGACACGGCACCGGCACGGCTGCCGAATCTCTCTGCCGCCAGCACCATGCTGTTGGCGCCAATCAGGTTCAGCGTGCCGGAATAGAGAAACAGCGGCGCGACGATGCCGGCAAGACCGCCGATGTCGGCGATGACGTTCGTCAGCAACAGCAGGCCGGAGACAGCCGCGACAATCGCGCCGATCGTCAGCATGGGCTGCGTTCCGATGCGCGCGACAAGACGGCTGTTGATGATGGCGCCGCCCATCAAAGCAAGTACGTTGAGACCGAAAAGGTAGCCATAGCTCTGCGGTGAGACGCCATGCAGTTCGATAAAGACGAACGGCGTACCGGACAGGTAGGCGAACAGACCGACGAAGATCGACGAACTTGTCAACAGGCAGCCGACGGCGGTGCGGTCCTTCAACACCATCAGATAGTCGGTAAAGACAGAGCTGGCCCGCCGTTTGGGCCGACGCTCACGCGGGTTGCTCTCCGGCAGTGAAAAGAGCACGGCCAACAGGCAGACGACGCCAAAGCCCGCGAGCACGCCGAAGATCGTGCGCCAGCCCCACAGCGCGAGAATCTGACCGCCGATCAATGGCGCCAGCAGCGGTGCCAACGCGACCACCAGAGTCATATGCGACATGACCCGTGACGCGCGCGTTCCGGTGAACAGGTCGCGCACGATGGCCCGGGCGATGACCGCACCGGCACCCCCGCCCAGCGCCTGCAGCGCGCGGAAAAGAACCATGTCGTCGATGCTGTCGCTCAAGGCGCACAGTGCGCTGGCCGCCACGTACACGGCAATACCACCGAGCAGTACGGGCCGTCGGCCGAACCGATCGGACAGAGGGCCATAGGCGAGTTGAACAACGGCAAAACCGACGAAGAAGACACTGAGCGTCATTTGCACATCGCCGGGCGCGACGGCAAACTCGCGCGCGATCGTCGGCATGCTCGGCAGGTACATGTCGATCGACATGGGCCCAATGGCGGCCAGTAAGCCCAGGATGAGCAGTAACGGCACTGCAGGCAGAAACGCCACCGGCCTTTCGGCACGTGGGAGTGATTGCTCTTCGTTGTTGTGGGGCATGGAACTTAGTCGGCGAAACCGCCCTGCCGGTCAAGCCGCGACGAGTTGATCGTTCGCGCTCACGGCTTTGCCGACGGTCCGGCGGGAGCTACACCACCGTATGCGGGGTGAGCTTTGTTCCGTCGTGGAACCGCGAGAACCGGAATGCCGACAGGTCCAGCGAAGGTCTGCCGTCGAGGATCAGCTCCGCGACCAGGCGGCCGACGATTGGCCCCATGCCGAAACCATGGCCGCTGAAGCCGGTTGCAAGTATCAGCCCTTTCGGCGCAGCCAGTGCGTCGATGGCAGGCAGCAGGTCCGGGGTCATATCGATGTATCCCGCCCAGGCGCGCTCGATTTCGACATCGGCCGCGGCGGGTGCAATGCGCCGCACCTCAGACAGGACGTCGTTCAGGATTTTCATGTTTGGCGCCGGGTCGAGAATGCGGTGGCGGGTGACTTCGCGCCGGAAAGCGGCCTTGGAGAAGCGACCGCCCAGGAGATCGAAAAAGAGCCGGCCCACGTGCAGGCGAATACCGCGATGGTTCGTGAAGTAGCCTTGCATGAAGGGGCGAAAGCCCAGAAGGCTGTCGATGGTCAAGTCATGATCTGTGGAGCGCGTGGCAACGTTCATGGTGCCGTCGCAGCGTTGTCGGTATGCCACGCCGGTCCAGGTTGCCGTATGGCTAATGTGGCGCGCCGCTGTGGTTCTGGCGACCGAGCCTCGCAGCCACATCTGTGGCAGCTTCAGGCCGAGTTGCCTGAGTAGCCGCCCCGACCAGGCGCCGGCGGCACACACGACCACCGGTGCGTGCACCGGGCCGTGCTCACCGATGACGCCTTTGACTTCGCCCGCCGCTGTCTCGATCTCATAGACGGCGGAATTGGTCAGGAAGGTAACGCCGCGGCCTTCCGCCGCGCGATGCAGCGCTGGCATCACTTGCGTGGCTTCGGCCTGTCCGTCGCTGGGCGTGTAGACGGCGCCGAGACAGTCGAACTTCACGTCCGGCACCAGGCGCCCGAGTTCCGCCCGATCCAATACGCGTGTCTCCAAACCATGATCGGCAGCAATTCCGGCCCAGTCGGTCCAGGCCTGCCGTTCCTGTTCGTCCGCGAAGGTGACGAGGTTACCTGCCTGGATCCAGTTGAGGTCCGCATTCAACTCGCGCTCGAGACCCTGCCAGATCTTGTTCGACTCCATCATCAACGGCAGTTCGGCCGGATCCCGACCCTGCTGGCGAACGAATCCCCAGTTGCGAGTCGATTGTTCGGCACCGACTTCGCCTTTCTCGCAAACGACGACCCGGCTGCCACGCTTCGCCAGTTCGTAGGCGGTGGAAACACCGGCGATGCCACCGCCGACAATGACGACGTCTGCTTGTCTTTCCATGGGGTGAGGTCTTGCCTGCTTGTCAGTCGGAACGAGCGATCACTGTAGCAGAGCACCGACAGCAGGGAACACGCTCTGCCGCCGGATCATTGGCTCTCGGGCGCGGCCGCGGTTTGTCTCACGTCGTGAAAAGACCTGAGCGCACAATGATGATGACAGTCACCGACAGCATATCGGTGCTCGTCCCGGTCGGGCCGACCATGTCTCGCGGAAGGAATGGAGTAGCGGAAAAGCTGATTCAGCTATGGCGCTTGGACTCGGCATTAACACTCATGCCGTCAAGGCAGCGCCAGACGCAACATGCTCCCCCTCAAGACCGTACGTTCGACGCACGCAGGAGGGGAGTATACGATTACAAAGTGGATGACCGCCGGGTCGCCCCGGCGGTCAACAAAACTCAATCAAGGTTGGTGAGGTTCTCGGCTGATGATTTGCCGTTGCGACCTTCTACCACTTCATATTCGATCTTCTGGCCTTCACGCAGACCAGCCATACCGGCCCGCTCGACGGCGGAAATATGAACGAAAACGTCCTTGCCGCCCTCAGCCGGCTCGATAAAGCCGTAACCTTTGGTCGCGTTAAACCACTTAACAGTACCTGTCGCCATTTCCGGATAGTGTCCTTCTCGTCACTCCAATCGAGGTAACGCGCCGATCGGATCCCGCTCGGCCGATGCCGCGCCGCGCGCCACAACAACCTGATCTAGCTACCTTGCTCTCGAGTAGATGCTCATCCACGCTTGTGAAACAAGACCCTTTGAGAACATAACGCAGCCAGCTTATCACCTTTGTTGCACGAATACTGTTGGTTGAAAAGCGAAGACTTGGTGACGGATTCATTACGGTCGACTTTTTCACAGCCAGCGATGTCGAGGCGTTGTTGGCGCAGACTGGCTTTCTGATGTCTGTCTACCGTGCCGTCAGCTTGGGTTCGGGCCCAAGTCTACATGTTGACGACCGGTTGCCGCATCCACCACGATATTGGGCGGCCAGTGCCGATGGCACGGACGTTTCTGACGAGAACTGACCTGTTCACAATCTCGTGATAGTGCCGTAATGCGGGCTTGTTCGAACCGATTTCAGGCCGTTCAATCCATGCACGCTGCCGCTATTGATGCGGCAACGTGGCGGGGCGAGCGCCCGGTTCTCAATGCGATGCTGCGCTGACACGGCGCCTGTGGCTGCGCGACAACATCCGGTTTAATCCGGCACCATCACCGGCCGTGTCGGCGGACCGGCGCCTCGAACGGTTCGCTTTGCTTTTGCTATCGGTTGCCGGCCGGTCCTCGACGGTTTTGCGACCGCTGTTTCGATGCCCCTTTGATTTCACTTTCTTCCGGGTGCCGTCTGCGTCCTCCCAGCGAGCGCGTTTCTCGAAATCGTCGCCAAACCGGATCGGCCCGCTGTTAGCGTCACGCCGTGCGGTTTCGCCTGAACTTTTGCCGTTGCCGCGTCGGCCCGCGGCCGATTTGCTTTCTTGTCGACTGTTCTCGCCGGTCGTTTGCGGCGACCGTCCGTCACTCGCGCGCTTCGGCTTGCTCTTTGCCCTGTTGAGGTTTTGCGCCGATCGCCGCTTGGCCGCGGGGCGGTTGCCTTTGCCACGGCGTGCGCTGGCGTTCTTCGGAGGGGACGCCAGCGTGGCGACGTCATCTTGATGAAACGGGTGCTCGGCATCGATCGGAACGGTCTGGCCAATCGTTCGCTCGATATCGCGGAGTTGGCCCGTCTCGCTGGGATCGCACATGGACAGCGCCGTTCCGTTGGCGCCGGCACGTGCGGTGCGACCGATGCGATGGACATAGGCCTCCGGTGTGTCGGGCATGTCGAAGTTGATGACGTGGCTGATGCCATCGATGTCGATCCCTCGCGCGGCGATGTCGGTCGCGACCAGCACTCTGACGGTACCGCGCTTGAAGCCTTTCAGGGCGGATTGACGGGCGCCCTGCGATTTGTCGCCGTGAATGGCGGCGGCTTCGACACCCGATTTGTCCAAGTTGCGCGTGACGCGGTCTGCACCGCGTTTCGTCCGCGTGAAGACCAGTGCGCGTTCGACGGTCTTGTCGCTCAGAATGCGCTCAAGCAGTGCGCGTTTGTTTGCCTTGTCCACGAACAGGACCTGCTGGTCGATTTTCGGCGCCGTCGATGAAACCCGCTGGGCTTCAACGCGGACCGGATCGTTCTGCAGTTTCTGCGCCAATCCGGCAATCTCGCGCGGCATGGTGGCCGAAAACAGCAGCGTCTGCCGTGTCTTCGGAAGGATCGACGCGATTTTCTGGATCGGCTGAATGAAGCCGAGATCAAGCATGCGATCCGCTTCATCAAGGACGAAAAAGTCGACGCTATCGAGCCGAAGATGGCCCTGTTTCAGAAGATCCATCAAACGCCCGGGTGTCGCGATCAAGACGTCGACACCGCGTTGAGTGGCGCGAACCTGCGGACCTTGCCGTATGCCGCCGAAGATGACCGCGTGCCGCAATTGCAGGTGACGGCCGTAGGTGCGCACGGCATCGCCGACCTGCGCGGCAAGTTCGCGGGTGGGCGTCAGCACCAAGGCGCGTGCTGAGCGCGCCGCCGGTCGCGACTTGTTCGCGGCCAAATGGTGCAGCATCGGCAGTGTAAACGCGGCGGTCTTGCCGGTACCGGTCTGTGCCAGACCGAGCACATCGCGCCCTTCCAGGATCGGCGGGACCGCCCGTTCCTGAATGGGTGTCGGCGCGTCATAGCCAGCGTCGCGAAGAGCGTTCAACAGTCGCGCGTCCAGGCCAAGGTTTTCGAATGTCTTCATAGGGTGTTGTTTCTACTCAAATTTTTGGGCGATATCGCGTGGTCGGCCAAAAAGGGGCCGTGCATATGGCATGGCCGCAAACCGACTTGCTTGATGTTCTAATGCTGCGCGTTATCGCTATGGCTGCTGCCCTTTGCCTGGCAGTGCCATCGGTTCCAGATGTATCCGGTGTCCGTCGCGCGCGGTCTCGGAAGACTGTGAAGGAAAGATCCGGTGGACGGAAAGGCCGCAGTTTTCTCTTGCTTGTTAAGCGAAGACACCTCGCGTCGTGGGGCGCGGCATCCTCAGCGGCTAATCTACGCGTCGTCGCATCGGGATGGTCAAAGACCCTTCATAGGACCGCAAATGGCCCCTAATGCACTGAAAGTCAAGCGAATTTTCGAATCCTGCAGGTTACCGGTTGCGCGGCGGTGATGGCAGGCTTACCTTTTGGCTGCCTCCGGAGACGGAGGCAGTGTCTGTTTGAAGACGCTTGTTCTCAGGGCAGGGTGAAATTCCCGACCGGCGGTATCCAGGCAGCATGCGGCATCTGCTTCATCGGCTTGGGAGCCCGCGAGCGCCCGCTTAACACCGATCTGGCGATTTGCCGGTTGGTTGAAGGCGGGGTCTAGCAGATCCGGTGAGAGGCCGGAGCCGACGGTAACAGTCCGGATGGGAGAGGATAAGCCGTTCAGGCCGGCGACATGCCGTGCCTGGCGACACAGGTGCTATGTCCGTCGTGGGCAGCGGGTCAGTCGAGGAGACAGGACTGGCGCACGCTGCTGTGGCGGCTGGCCGCCCTTTCTAAACATGCCCTGATTCTGGTTGCCGCAAGACTGACGGAGGAATAGCCATGAATCAGACCGCAAACACGACCGAAGCCGGTGCATCGCCGATGGCCGGAACGATACCGCAACAATTGCCAGGCATGGACGGCAAGTCCCTGTTGGCAGCATTTGGCGACCCCATGCAACGGGTCGAACGTGCGATAGAACAGATGCGCGATGGCGGTGGCGTCATCGTTGTGGACGATGAGGATCGCGAAAACGAGGGCGATATCATCTTCGCGGCGGACACGCTTACCGTTGACCAGATGGCGCTGCTGATCCGCGAGTGTTCGGGCATCGTATGCCTCAGTCTCACCGAGGAACGCCTGTGGCAACTCGATCTGCGCCAGATGGTGGAGGTCAACTCATCGCGGATGGGTACGGCCTACACCGTGTCGATCGAAGCCTGCAAAGGCGTGACGACGGGGGTTTCGGCCGCCGATCGGGTAACGACAGTAAAAGCAGCCATCGCCGAAGGCGCTAGGCCGGACGATCTGGCCAGACCGGGACACGTGTTTCCGCTTCGCGCCGCCAACGGCGGTGTCCTGGCCCGCAACGGACATACCGAAGCAACGGTCGACCTGGCTCGCCTGGCGGGCCATGAGCCGGCGGGTGTCCTTTGCGAGTTGACCAATCCGGATGGATCGATGTCCCGGCTGCCGCAGATCGTTGCCTTTGCGCTACGGCATGGTATGCCCGTGATGACGATCGAGGACTTGGTTGGTTGGCGCGAAGCAAACGACCCGAACCAAGGTCCATAGAAACCGGGTGATCGCCGGCGGGCCTTTGTGCGAGGTTCGCCGGCAATTGCCGACGGCGAAGGCCAACACCGATGAACACTGAAAAAATAGTCGAGGTTCCGACGCTCGAGACCGAGCGCCTGTTGTTGCGGGCGTTCAGGCCCGATGATTTCGAACCGTTTGCGGATTTTTATGCCGATGCGGAGCGGTCGAAATTCGTCGGCGGCCCGGCCAAGCGGAACCAGGCGTGGCTGATTCTGGCGTCGGAAATCGGCCACTGGACCCTGCGTGGCTATGGCATGTGGGCGCTTGAGGAGAAGTCGAGCGGCGCATTTGTCGGTTGTTGCGGCCTGTGGTGCCCGGACGGTTGGCCGGAACAGGAAGTGGGCTATTGGCTGGTTGGTGCGCATGAAGGCAAGGGGTTTGCGACGGAGGCCGCGCGGCGTGCCCGCGCCCACGCATATGAAGACCGCGGCTGGACGACGCTGATCAGCTGCATCGCCGAACAGAACATGGCCTCGAAGAAAGTCGCGGCGCGGCTGGGGGCGGTCTACGAAGGGCGGGTCGAACTGCCAGTCGGGCTGGCCGAAGTCTACCGGCACCCGGGTCCGGCGAACCTCACTTAGGTTCGACGACGTCGAGGCCGTAGCAGGCTGATTATCAAGAAAGCACCGAGGATCATCGTTGCGTTCTTGAACGTCTCCCGAAAGGCCGTCGCAAACGTGTCGGCGTGGCCGTCCATCTGTGCCTGCGACAGATGCGTATCGAACAGGGCGGCCAAAACCGTTGCGCCGAGAACGATGCCAACGGTACGCGTTGCCATGGCAAGACTTCCGGCAACGCCACGTTCCTGCGCCGACATCGCCCGTGCGACCGCTTCCATGTAGGCGACCTGGTAGAAGCCCAGTCCGGCGCCATGCAGATAGAGAGCGGCGCCCATGGCCAGTATGGGCGTGGATGCGTTCCAGATGCTGATCATCCAGAGACCGCACAGTGTCGTGGCCCCGCCAATCCACGCCAGCCAATACGGGTCGAGCCGGCTTGCAAGGCGGCCGGCAAGCCAGGCCATGCCTGCTGTGCCGATCGCACTGACCGCCAATAGCACACCGGCGTTCAGGGCCGACGCCCCGAGATACTGAAGCAGATAGTAGGGCGCCAGCAGCAGTACGGAGAAGCCGGCGAGGTTAACGGCGATGTTGCCGACGTTGCTGATGGCAAATCGCCAATCCGCAAACAATGACAGTCGCATCAGCGGTTCGCTCGTCCGGGTGCCGTGCCAAAGGAACGTCGCGCCTGAAGCCAACGCCACGAGAAACAGCGGCACAACGATTTCGAGGCGCGCGTTCTGGCTGAGAAGCTGATTCACCGCCAGCAACAGCGAGGCCATCGCCAGGACGAGCAGAGCAGCGCCTTTGACATCGTAACTCTGTGCGTCATGGTTCGGTCTGTCAGATGGCAACGCGGACAAGAACAGCAGCGGCAAGACGGCGATTGGCAGGCGGAACCAGAACACCGATTGCCAGCCAAACGCTGCTACCAGGGCGCCGCCCAGTGCCGGGCCTATGACACCACCCATTGCGATCCACATCGTGTAGGTGCCGAGGGCCTGCGCCCGCCTGTCCGCCGGAAACAGTGCAACGGTCAATGCGGGGCCGCAGCTCAACACCAATGCACTGCCGACGCCCTGGAGCAGTCGAGCCGCCAGCAGAGCGGCGTAACTTTCGGCAAGTGAGCAGGCGATGTATGCGATGGCACTGACCGCAAGGCCGGCCGAAAAAATGGTGCGATAGCCGATGATATCGCTCAATCGGCCGAAGGCGATCATCAGGCTGGCATAAGTCAGCACGTAAACGATCACGACCCATTGGATCATCGATAGCGGCAACGCGAAGGCATCGGTGATCGCGGGGAACGCGATGTTGACGGCGGTGTCGAGCGGTGCCGTCAGGGTGCCGAAAGCAACGACGGCTAGACCGGTAAAGGTCGCGCGACGCTTGGAGGCAGCTTCCAGCGTCATGAAGAAGCCGCCGGCAAGCCACGGCTGCCGACTGCACTGCTGGCGCTGGCCGGCATGTCTGTCTGCACCGGAACCGTGCTTGAGGCTAGTTGTGGTCTTTGGTCGATCGCCCGTTCGCGATGGCAATGACCGGAGATACGTAAGCCGCCCGCTGGGGCGCGGGATGGCTGCACCCTCGAACAGCGGCTGCTTTGGGGGCGGTTGATCGGTCTGCTGCTTATGCCAAACTGCATCGCAACAGAATAACGAGGAGGAAGCGATCATGCGATTTGGCGTTTTCTATGAGCTGCAGCTGCCCAAGCCCTGGGGGCCGGACGATGAGCAGCGCCTGTTTAACGAGGCGCTCGATCAGGTGGTGTTCGCGGACAAGATCGGCATCGACTATGCGTGGGCCGTCGAACATCACTTTCTCGAGGAGTACTCGCACTGCTCGGCACCCGAGATCTTTCTTGCCGCCGCCGCAGCGCGGACACAGAACATCCGCATCGGTCATGGCATCCGGCAGGTCATTGCCAACTACAACCATCCGGCGCGCACGGCAGAAGGCATCGCCGCGCTCGATCTGTTGTCGAACGGTCGCGTCGACTTTGGCATCGGCGAGGGGGCGACCCGGCTCGAATTGCATGGCTTCGATATTCCGGCAAAGGAAAAGCGGGCCATGTCGCTGGAAGCGGCGGAGCAGATCGCCAACATGATGGTGATGACGCCCTATCCCGGCTATGAGGGCCAATCGTTCAGCATGCCGTGCCGCAATGTGCTGCCGAAGCCGGCGCAGAAACCGCACCCGCCAATGTGGATGGCCTGCACCAACCGCGACACCATCAAAGTGGCGGCAAGCCTCGGGGTCGGCGCCCTGGCATTCTCCTTCCTCGACCCCGAGGAAGCGAGATCCTGGAGCAAGATTTACTACGACATCATCAAGAGCGACGAATGCGTGCCAATTGGCCATTCGGTCAATGCCAACATTGCGATGGTATCGGCGTTCTCCCTGCATCAGGATCGGGCGGAAGCGATCCGGCGGGGTCAGGAAGGGTTCGAGTTTTTCTCCTTCGCGATGCGCGCCCTCGTCACACAGGACGCCAAGCCGGGACGCAGCAACCTATGGGACGATTTCCAGCGCGAGCGCGGCGATCTGACCGCACGGCAGGTTGCCGCAGCAGCGTCTACGGCAGCCGTCGACCACATGCATTCGCCCGGAATCGGGACACCCGGCGACTTCCGGGAACACGTTCGCCAGTTTCAGGAAGCGGGCGTCGATCAGATCGTTCTGTTGCAGCAGGCTGGCCGGAACACGACGGCGCAGATCTGCGACGCTTTGCAGTTGTTTGCCGATGAGGTGCTGCCGGAGTTCAAGGCTGATGTGGGACGCCGGGAAGCCCAGAAGGCTGAAGAGCTGAAGCCCTACATCGATGCTGCGCTGGCGCGTAAACCGACGATGGCACCGTTGACCGACGAGGAAATTCCGGTCGTGAAGGCGTCCGTCAAGCAGGTCGAAGTGAACCGCGGCAACGCGGCATAAGTCGTCAGGCGGGGCCGGTTGGCAGCGGACGCAGGCTCTGCCGCGCAAGGTCGTCGAGCGGCGATGAACTTCGCTCGCGGCTATGAACGAGCGTGAGGTGCTTCTGACGGTGCGTTGCAGCATCGTCGAAATAGCCGGCTCGTTTTGGCAACTGCAGGTCGGCGGCGAGCAGGCTGTTGCCCAGGCCGGCGACGGCATCGACGGTCAGACGCACCGCCGCCAGCGGCAGCCAGCACGACAACACCTCGTAGGCAGGGGCGGTGTCGCCGTGCTGACTGGCCGCCACGGCGTACAGCAGCCGTGCCTCGTCAATTGAAAGGGCGGGGCAGTTTGGGCATCGGATGTCTATTGTCGTCGTCGCCGCAATCAGCAGATTTCGGAGAATCGCGTTGAGGCTGAGTGCGCCGTCGCGGACGCCGTATCGGTCCAGGCGCTGCTTGGCAGCCGCATAGGCCGGGAAGTCGACGCGGAGGCAGGCGACCCAGTCGCGCACAGCACTCAATAGAACCGTTTCGGCGACGGACAGCTCGCTTCGTGTTGCATAGCCATGGCGAAGCGCCGGCGGTGGTGCAGGCGCCATGTCGGTGACCTGCCGTCCTGCCGTCGTCAGCAGCCCGGCGAACCGAGTTGACGCCCGCATCAACTGCGCCCTTCTGAGCGGAGGGACCAGCCACTCGCCGATGCCTGCCGCGCGGCGTGCGTCGTTGTCCTGAATGGCGGCGATCAGTGCTACCAGAGTGCGCTCATCCCGGCTCAGGCGGGGGGCAGCGTATGCGTTGATTTGCAATCCACGACGTCCATCGTTGAACACTGTGGTCATCATGGCGTGAAAGGTTCTCATCGCATCGGGTGCTGCACCGATGCCGAAGAGCTGCACGAAGCTGGGCCTGAGGCCAAGAGGGTTCGCGCGCGCCCGCTGCCATTGGCGTGCCGCCCAAACCAGAATAGCGCCCGTGAAGGACAGGCACTCGACCGTCAGGACGGGTCTTGCGGGCACGCTTCGATCGCGTGGCGAAGACGGCGCGAACTCGCGGGCAACCGGGGCATTCTCGCCAACGTCCGCCGGTGCGGGACGAATGCCGACCCGGGGCTTGGACCATTTATTCTCAACGTCAGTGGTCGTCGCGTCGCTCATTTGGCCCTCGTCGTGCGTACGGCATTGATTTATGCAATTGATAATGATTTGCAATTACGTGTTTGTCAATACCCGAGCATTTCGGTCACGTGCATCGATCGGCCTTGGGACGTGGGCGCGACGACCGGATCAGCGATGGCTTCGGTTGGCGCCGCGGAGAGTGGGTAGAGTGCTGCCCAACAAAGAAGGGCGGCCTCAGGCCGCCCTTCCGTGAGTTGGGCCACTTAAGGAGACCCTGATCACTTGGATCGTGAGATCAGTACCGGCTGGCGAGGTTGCTCCCCTGCCGGTGACGGATACCCAGGTCGCCTGAAGCGGCGCGCAAATCACTCGACATTGGATCACCTCCTTTCTGCTGTTGCACTAGGACCTCAAATATGGGCCCTACCGCTAGATTTGCCCAGCGGAAAGATCATGAGTCGCAACATCGTGTGTATCCGAGAGGCCTTCTGCCCTGGCTAGAACGATGAAGCGCTCGGTGCTTTCGCCGGCCAACCCTTCAAACGGCCAGCAGGTGACGAGCGCCAATGTGGGCCGGTCGTCATCGGCGATGCGGTATTGACCGGCCGGAACGACCATCGCCTTCTCCACCTTGTACCTGATGCGAAGTCCGTCGGGTCTTTCGACAACGACGGCTGTGTCGGGGGCGAGGCGCCGTAGGGCAACGAAATGAGTGTCGCGATGACCGGCAATCATCGTCGTCCCGAAGCGTCCGGGTTCGGCGCTACCCGGAATGTGACTAGGCGCAAAAGCCAGGGCTTCGCCGCTGCCGCCTGACAGCACAACCAGCGATTCATCTGGCAGATGCAGCCGCGCCACTGGCACCGCGTCGGCCCATGGCCATGCACGAACGCCGGCGCCCTGATCTCGTGTTTCCTTCCATGCCCGGTCCAAAAGGATTTGTGCCAGCGCAGCCTTGCCGGGAATCCAGAGTCCTTGGCTCAGGAGAAGTGAGCCGGCGAACAGCGACGCCACGGTACCTATGGTGGCGGCCCGCCACATTGTGTGACGGGCCAGCCACCGACGCGGCGGGGGGGGATTTCTATTCATGCCACCACCTTTTGGCGGAACAGGATGATCAGCGCACAGCCCGAGAACAGAAGCAGAAGAACGCCGGATCCGATCAGCAGGCGGGACGGTGTTGCGGCGCCTGGCAACTGCACCGGCACGCTTGCAAGCTGGATTGGTTGGATCTGGCTGGCAGAAGATGCTGCGCCGTCATGCACAGCTTTCCGAACCGGGACCGGCCCGACGGCATCTCGCAGGGTGCGCAGTTTCTCACCGAAGACTTTGTCGAACTCCCATCCCGCCGGCAGGTTGGTGCTGAGTTCCTGGTTCGTAATGGGCGCACCAACCGGTCGGCTGGGGGTCACGTCGACCGCTACCAGGCTGGTGAGCCGCGTAACTAAACCATATGCCAGCGCCAGTTGAAGAATTCCGGCATCGACGGCTTCGGGATCCTTGTCGATGAGACGTTCGGCCTCGAAATCACTGATCTTCTCGCGTGCCCAAAGACGGGCGATGCCCGGACTGGACTGACCCTTGGTGATGTCGATTTCCCGTTGCCATACCCGTCGGCCGGCACGCCCGGACACGGTGACGGATGTCGTCGCGGGAGCGACCTGGGCTGCAAAGACGACCGGTTCCCCGATATAGAGATCGGGTATCGGGTCGGGGGTGGGATCGGCGCCACCATCGTCAACGGTGACCGATATGTTGGTGATCGCCGGATGTTTCAGTTGCTTTACGACGCTGTCGATGCGGGCAGCGACCTGCTCGGGTGCGCCGATATGGGTGAAGCTGCCGCGTCCGGCGCGTGCGGCGCCGCGCATGAAGTGGCTGTTCGGCGCCGAGCCGATACCAACGGTGAACAATCGGCTGGAACCCAGCCGCCGATTGATCAAGCGGAACAGCTCGGCTTCGTTGCCGACCGCACCATCCGTCAGGAACACAATCTGACGAAGGCGCTTGCCTTCCGACGAACGGTTCAACGCCGCATGCAGCGCCGGGGCCATATTGGTGCCACCGTCGGCTTCAAGCGCGTCGATCCAGCTTTGTGCCCTGTCGAGCGCATCGGCATTGGCGGCGCGCGCGCTGGCAAACATGCGGCGGTAATCGTTGTTGAATGCGATGACGTTGAACCGGTCCGCCGGCGTCAGCGTGCCGAGTGCGCGGCTCAAAGCGGCTTTTGCCTGAACGATCGACGCCCCTGCCATCGAGCCTGAGACATCGACAACGAAGATCAACTCACGTGGCTGCTGCACGCGGTCGGCGTCTCCCGGTGTACGTTCCGCCAGGTCGGTCGGCGGCATGAGCATGGCGAGAACATAGCGGCCATTGTCGCGACGCTCGACGAACAGACCTGCCTGGGGCGCCGCGCTGGCAACAGGCGCCCATGTCAGTTCGAAGTCCCGGTCGGCCGGAACGACCTGCTCTTTGAGAGTGACGAGATGAACGCCCTGTGCGTCCTTGACGACGTCAATCGGATGATGATGGCTTTTCAGTTCTGCCAGATCGAAGCCGGCGTTCAGCCGCAGCGACAGGGCGACTGGGTTGGTCGGTCCTTCCGACGGATGTCTAACGGGCGGGGTAATGCGGTCTGCATCCGCTACCTGGTGTGTCGGTGCGGCCCAGCCCGTGCTGGTGAATTCGGCGATGCGCGGCGCCCCGGGGATGAAACGAGGGCCGACCACCATCGGGAACCGCAGCCGAAAGCTGCCGTCCTTGTACCGAAGGCGCTCCTGATAGTGTATTTCGACCGCTATCGCCTCTCCCGGTCCGATGTTGGCAACCGCTGTCGTGAAGATGTTCGGCCGCTCCGACGTCAACAACGCCGACTTGCGACCTTCGCTCTTGGCCTGCTCGTAGATTGCCCGCGCTTTCTGCCGCTCTTCGATCTTGCCCTCGATGAAGCGATCGCCGATGCGAAGTCTGAGTGTATCCACCGCAGCGTTTTCGGGGAGCGGAAACACATAGATGCCCTCGCTCCAATCCGATGCAGGGTTCTGGAACAATTGCCGCACGACGGTCCGGGCAACGATGCCCGATACATCGACCTCGACAACGGTGCTGAGTTCGATAGCGGGATTGAGCGGCCGGTCGTCGTCGCCCTGCAGCAACAGCGATCCACGGCCGACTTCGTCGATGTTTGTGGGCGCCAGTCGTCCGGGCGCGGCCGGCGCGGCAAATGCGGCGACTGCCGTTGCGGCGGCGACCAGCAGCCAGCCGGCGCCGATACTGATGATGATTTGCAGCGGCTTGACCATCTTGGCAGCGCGCGCTTCACAATCGATTTGCGGCATGGTGATCCCTGTTGATTGCCTGTGTTTGACGTCAACAGAGCCTGGCGCGATGGCTGGTTGAGGGCGTTGCGGCGACGATTCGTGGGAATCTTCAAGGCAGGATCAGGGCCGCCTCCGTGCCTCGGTCGACCAAACCGTCCGGTGTTGATCTCGATGCGCCATCTGGTGGATGGCGGCGTTTCCAAAAATCGTCAGAAACCCGGAACTTTCAGGCTGTCCGGATAAGAGACGGCATAGCCAAAGTGGATCTCGCGTTGTTCCTGCGGGGCGTACGTGCCGGCCCAGGCAACGACACCTTTGCGTCCATCGACTTCCCGGTGTGTCGGGGTCGTCGACTCCTTCAATAAAGCGACGGTGATCCGCTCATCACGCGGAACCGGCAACTGGTCGTAGACCGTGAGGTCAACGGGCTGGGTGTGGTAGTTGGCCACCGTGATCGCATATCGCCGTTCCATGCGACGTGTCGTGTTAATGAGGCCGCCCGTCGATTTTTCGCCATTGACCAGCCGGTAGTTCACACGCACCCGGTCATCGACGCCGAAGGAGAGTTTCACTTCCTCCTGCGGTCGCACCAGCTCGATTGCACTGCGGCCGGCGAAAGTGCCGTCGCGGTAGATCGCGACCGGCCCGGCAAGCAATGGCGCATCGCCATGGTAGACGACCGTGCCATGAAGGTAGGCGCGCGGCCCAAGTTTGGGCACGCTCAGAACGGACATCTTCGCGTCGAGTTCATGCGTTGACAGGCTTACCAAATGGCGGTCCTGCCCGCTGCTGAGATCGACCTGTCCGGGCACGTTGTAGCGCGCGGCAAACTCGCCGGCTTCCAATGTGACCGTGTCGCGACGTGCTTCTTTCTCTTCGGCCGAGGGCGCAACGGCCGCCGACTCTGTTTTCGCCAACCGGTCAAACATCTGCTGTCGCAGCCGGGCGTCAGCGGAACCGGGCAGGGGTGCAAAATCGACAAACCACGTCTCCAGCTGCGGCATCCGGGCGCCCAACCCCGGTCGCGCTGTCGACAGCGTCAATTTCACCCCTGCCCAGTCCTCGCCGGTTTGCTGGCGGATCTCCGCCAGCTGCTCCAGTCGTACCCTGCTGCTGCCCGTGTCCAGTCGGGCGCGGTACACCGGATTCCATGTCGCGTCTTTCACCTGATAGCTCAGACGAAGCTTGGCGGGTCCGCGAACCTCGCCAACGATGTCGACACGCGCGACCAGGCTGGTCTTCCGGCCGGTCTCGATCTGTGCCAGTTCCTGGCGCTTTTGGTCGATAAGGCGGTCGAGGCTGCGCTTGGCGATCTCGACCTTGCGGATCTCCGCCAACGTCTCGTCCGTGCCGTCGCCAATGACCTGCCAGGCATCTCGCCACATGTCGGGCCGCAATTCGCCGCGGCTGATTTCGTTGTCGATCTGGGCGGGCATCTGCTTGCCAAGCCCCTTGATGAAATCGAGGCGCGCCTGCATGGCCTCGATCCGATCCGTCAGGGCATGCGCTTGATCCAGCAGACTTTCGAATGTTTGACGAACCCGGCGTTCCTCGGCCCGCATCAGGTCCGCGCTGAACACCTTGGCGACGTCCACGCGCAGGATAGTGAAGGTTGCGTTGCCGACAGGCTCCGCCTGAAGCGAGTCCGGCAACAGGCCCGCCGGCAGGTCGACAATCTCGACGAACTGCGAACCGCCCGTCAGCTCGATATCCGCCAGACGAGTGACTTCGGCCAGGCCAGGAAAGACGGTGACAGCCTCGACCGGCGCAGTCGTCGGTGCATTTTCCGCTGCTGTCCCACCTTGAGCCGCATTGGCGTTGCCGGTCGCAAGCCAAACGAGGATCAGCCAGAGTGCTATGAACTGCAGAAACAGTGTGACCGATCGCGCAATGGCGAAGGGATAGTCGGTGTGGTGGAAGGAGGTCCCGTGTTTGACGTTCATCGTCGCTTATCCTGCTGCCATTTCTTGCGCGGGGGCAGTGAGCACAGTTGGCAGGGGCGACAAGGCAATTGCGCGGCGGCAAGTGGGAGATTCCTTGGACTCTTTGTGACCAAATCGGGGCAAGTGTTCGCTGCGGCGGGTTTGGCTTCATGCTATGCGTGACCGAACCCGGCAGCGGGCTCAGGCCCATAGCCGGCGGACGTGTCCTGATTGTGGTGGATCATGAGTGCTGAACGACCGAAAGCCTGGATGTCCTGGAGTAGCGGCAAGGACAGCGCTTTTGCCTTGCATGCCGCTCGTTTGAGCGGCGACGTCGATGTTGTTGGTCTGCTCACGACCGTCACGGAAACCTATGAACGAGTGGCCATGCATGGCGTGCGCGAAGTGCTGCTCCAGGCGCAGGCCGAACGGGCCGGCCTGCCGCTCATTCGTGTGCCGCTGCCGACACCCTGCTCCAACGAGGTCTACGAGGAGCGGATGCGGTCAGCGATGGACGAGGCGATGCAGCAGGGGGTCACTCATGTGGTTTTCGGGGATCTGTATCTTGAGGACATCAGGCGATACCGCGAGGACAGGCTGGCCGAAGTTGATATGACTCCGGTTTTCCCGCTGTGGGGGCGCGACACGCAGGAGCTGGCAGGAGAGATGATGGCGTCCGGTTTGCGTGCCATCCTGACCTGTGTCGATCCCAGGCTTCTCGATAGCGCCTTCGCCGGCCGTTGGTTCGACGCCGGCTTGTTGGAGGCTTTGCCATCGGGCGTCGACCCTTGCGGCGAGAACGGCGAGTTCCACACGCTTTGTGTCGACGGACCGATGTTCAGCAGTGCCATCGATGTGGCGGTCGGTGATCGGGTGACGCGCGACGGTTTTGTTTTCGCCGATGTGACACCGGCCTGAATCTCGCCTTGGGGTCGGTCCCGGTCCGTCGGCGGAGCGTGCTTCGCAGATACCCGCTCGGTCGTTGGTGGCCAAATTCAGTCATGGCCTGTGGCTTCGATAGACTCGATTGCAGCGGAGAATTCAACAAGCGCAGCTTCCCCGCCTCTGCTGAGCCGGTAGACGCCGCGTTGGACCCTCTCAAACCAACCGTAGACGTCGCGTTGCAGGATTGCCGTAGACCTTTCGATGCCCGTTGCTTCGCGCAAAGCCTTCGTTGATGCCGGACCGGAGCGCGCCAGCACGGCAACAAGGCGCAATGCGTCCTGCCGGTAGGCGGTGATGACGGGATGACGGTGCATGCCGCCGGTATTGGGATCGCCAACTCTGTTGCTGAATTCCTTCAAAAGGTGGCGTGTGCGATTTTGGCTTTTGCGAGGCGCATAGGGCCCGGGCTCAAGCTCGACCGTCACACGAGCGCTGCCGTCGCGCGACGGTCGTACTAAAAGCAGGCCGAAACCCAGCATCCGGCACATCTTCAGGACGGATCTTCGGCGTTTGCGCCAGAGTGTGCGCGGCCCGTCGGGGAATGCGATGTAGATCCGGTCGCTCATCGCCGTCCGGTCGACGGCCTGCAGAACGAGGTCGAGGTTAAACCTGATCTTCAGTTCCACGATTATCGGCGGCTCGTCTTCCCGAACGGCAACGACATCGCACCCGTTGACTTCCGACTTAACCTCGAAGCCCTGCGCCTCGAAAAAGCTCTTTATGGGGGGATACAGGTCGATCTCACGCGGTGGAGTCATGGCTCTGGAATTCCTGATCGGCAACGGACACCTACGATCGGTGAGGGACGAAGACAACATCGACATGGCGCGCGGCGCCGTTTTTGCGCCCGGCCAACGGCTTCTTTAGTGTCGGTTGACGATGTCAGAATTCGCGCACCATTCGATAACCGTTCGTCCGGCGGCAGCCGGCGATGTCGATGGTATTGCACGCGTGCACGTCGCTGCGTGGCGCGAAACCTATCGTTATCTGCTGCCTGACACCGTGCTTGACGGCATGACGGTACCCGGACGTGCCGCCATGTGGTCGCGTGTCGTTGCGCAATCGTCGGGCCGCCGTCCGGTTTTCGTTGCCGAGTCGGCGGGCGACGTCGTGGGGTTTGCATCCGGAGGACCACGACGCGGCAAGGTCCTGACGTGCGATGGCGAGCTGTACACGGTCTATCTGCTCCAGCGATGGCATGGTTTCGGACTGGGGAAACGGTTAGTGGGTGTGGTTGCGGAGAGTTTGCGTGGAACAGGCGCGCGCTCGCTCTGCATATGGGTTCTCGTCAGCAACGACAATGCGCGCGATTTCTATGAGCATCTTGGTGGAGAGATGCGTGCCGCGCAGCCGTTTGAGATGGGCGGCAGCGTTGATTTGGAGGTCGCCTATGTCTGGAATGACCTCTCGGTTCTGACCGAATTTCATTGACCCGCAACGTGACGGCGGTACTCGGGGTCGACGGCGGCATAAGCAAATGCCTAACATTCGCATCTGTTTATGGTCGTGGAGGGGTCGATGCTGTGGATCGCGCGTGTCTTTGGCTTCGTGTTTGTCGCTCTGGCCGTTGGTTCGGCACAGGCAGACGGTCCTGTCGACATTGCCGTTGTTGTTTCGCTCGACAGGTCCGAGTCGATCGAAGGTACTGAAGCCGCTGCCCAGATCGACGGGCTGGTCTACACCCTCAAGGACCAGCGTTTTCTGAATGCGGTTGCCAGCGGTCGATATGGCCGGATTGCACTTTCGGTCGTCACCTGGTCGAGCTTTGGCCGGCACGATGTGATCCTGCCCTGGCAGATAATTTCCGGTGCCGACGACGCCAACAGGGCGGCTGGCGTGCTTGGCAAGGATCACGAACGCGAGCGCACGATCACGCATGGCACCCAAACGGACGTTGCAATGGGCATCGAAGTTGCGGCGGCAGAGATGGAACGGCTGCCCTGGAAAGCCGAACAGCGCGTCATCAACATGGTAGGCGATGGCGTTTCCAACATAGGCCGCATTGCCTTCCTGGATCGCGACGCGGCGCTGCAGCGCGGCATAACGATCAACGCGCTGATCACGGCTCAGGGATCGGCTATCCGCGTCCTCAGTGACTATTTCCAGCGCGAAGTTATCGGCGGCCCAACGGCGTTTGTGCAACTGGCCAACGGCAAGGAAGACTTCGCCGACGCAATGCTGAGAAAGATGTTGCTTGAGATTGCCTTGTTGAACGAACGCACCCGGCTGGATGTGGCGATGTCGGCGGGACATAGCTGAGGGCGGCCTGCGTCCTAGCAAGTTCTACCCCCAGCCCAGACCGAGATGGTGCCGGCGCGGCCCTTTACCTGCTGTCGGTCGCGGTTGACAAAGTCCTGCAGCAATCCACGCCGCTCTGGTGTTTGTTGCCGGCCTGAGATGCCAGGTCGGGCTGCCGGCGACTGGATCGCTTCAGCGACCCTGACGACCCCATGTGACTCTCTGCCAGATGCGTTCGTGCAGCAGGTAGACGAACAGACCAATGACGCAGGAGGACATCGACAGCACGGTCGCCTTCCACCAGGACCCGGTCACGGCAAAGGACGTGATGGCCATGACCAGTATGCCCACGGCCTGCCAGGTCACCGCTTTGACGAACGTTCGCGCTGGCGTTTCCATTTGCTGTCCGTGGTGTACTTAGTCTCGGCCCGTTCCATCGGTTGATCTCTTCTATCCTATTGATTTATCTGAGAAAACGAGGGAGTTCTCGGATTTGTTTCGTTTTGTGCCATAGAATCCAGAATTGTGATAATTATCCCGCAACATGATTTTTCCGGCAGCTACCAAGCGCTGCTGTGTGGCGATGGATGGAGCACACAGGAATGGACAAGATTCAACGCGCCACGATTTTCCGTAATCGACTAGAGGACGCGATGCGCAGCGCCGATATGAACGTCGGCGAGCTGGCGCGTGTGGCCAGTGTCGACCGGTCGACGTTGGGGCAATTGCTGTCAGACTCCGGTGCGCGCCTCCCGAACGGTCATACGCTGGCCGAGGTCGCCCGGACGTTACACGTCTCAGCCGACTGGTTGTTGGGCCTGTCGGGCGCACCGCAAACGGCGGCGGATGTACTCGAAGGATCGTTGAACATTGCGGAGCGCACCCGGACGCCGCTGGATGAGAATGTGTTTGGGTGGTGGCAGGATGCCGTTGGATCGAAGATCCGCTACGTGCCGGCAAGCTTGCCGGACCCGCTCAAAACGAATGCAGTGCTCGAATACGAATTCAATCACGCACTCGACAAGACACCACGGCAGGCGATTATCGACGTGCAGGAGAAGCTCGCCTATGCGCGCCTGCCCGAAACCGACCTGGAAATCTGCATGCCGATGCAGACCGCGGTCGCGCTGGTCCGTGGCGACGCCGTGTGGGAGGGGTTGGACCGGTCAGTCCGTGAGGATCAGCGTCAGCGGATGGCAACGATTGTCGACGAACTCTATCCGACACTGCGGCTCTATCTGTTCGATGCGCGTCCGGTGTATTCGGCGGCGTATACGGTTTTCGGTACGCAGCGTGCCGCGATGTACCTCGGACATATGTTCCTTGTCTTCAATACCACCCGTCATGTGCAGGCCTTGGCGCGGCATTTCGACTCGCTGGTACGGCAAGCGACGGTGCAGGCAGATGCGTCGGCCGCTTGGTTGCGCGACCTCAAGTGAGCGCCTTCGGCGCGGTCCGACGGCAGTCTTGCTGCTGATCGAGATGCGTGGTCGTCAGCGCGTGTCCATAGCCTGCCGCGGCTACGCCCGCACCTGAATGGCGCGGACGGGGCCAATGATCCAGTCATCGTCGTTCGCGGCGATACGGTAGGCCATCGTGGCATGGAGGTGTTTGCGGTGATGCCCTGGCACCGTCGCGTTGTGGCGTTGCGTGCTGTCGGAGGAAGCTGCCTGGCCCAAACTCTGTGCGACGAAAGTCGGTGCAGGTTGGCCCGGTGGTAGCCCGCGTCCGAACCGGTTGGCCGAGGCAAAATCAGCGCTGGTTGGTCCGGCGGACGTCTGCGGCACCGGCGAACGATCCGGTGACGCCGCAGGCAGACCCGGGTCGCTTTGCCGTCTTTGCCCCGGAGGCGACGGGCGACGCACCGGCGTGACGGTATTTCCCATCGTCACGAAAGAACTGATGCGCACCATGACATCAACGCTCCAACCGCCCTGTTTCGGCCGCCTTTGATGGGAGGAGGCTTTCACCCAACCAGAACCCACGGCGGACTTCTGCCTATCTAGATCTAAAAATAGGGTGCGTCTCTGCGATTTGTAAAGAATTAGGTAGGGTTAACTAAGTGTTATTTGACTTGTATTAAGGTTAATTCGGCGAATACTTCATGTTTTGCGGTGAAACTGCAGCTCTCGGAAAAGATGACCGACGACACGGAAGTGATTGGACGAATGTGAGCTGTGTCACTTCAGTTTGCCGTCTGGATCACCATCTCAGGTGTCGAATGGAGGGCAATACCATGACGGCAAATGCATCGACATACTGGGGCGCAAGGCAATGGCAGGGTGCCGGATACACGTTCTTCGGCGGAATGGTTGTCTGGGCGTTAATGCTGCTGATGATGTTATAGCGCAGCCGAGGGCCGATTCCGGTAATGGAGTTTAAGCTGTTAGACTCCCGAGGTGTCTGCAAACTCCATCAAAAACGCCGCAGTGGTCTTCGATATTGGTGGCGTTCTGCTCGACGTCGATCAGCGCTATCTCTATCGCCAGCTGACCGATGATGAATCTGCGATCGACGTGTTTCTCAGAACTGTCTGCTCGCCGAGCTGGAATGACGAGCAGGACCGCGGACGGTCGGAGACTGAAGCCACCGCAATACTCGAGCGACAGCACCCTGCGTACAGGGATTGGATTCGAGCTTTCTACGGACGGCACCTGGACACGATCCAGGGTGAGATCGCAGGCTCAGTCAGTTGCCTGCAGCGGCTGAAGCGTTCGGGTGTCGCCGTCTATGCGTTAAGCAACTGGGGCCGTGAAACATTCGCTCAGGTGCAACGGGTATACGGTTTCCTCGACCTGTTCGATCAGGTCATCGTTTCCGGGCGCGTCGGCATGAAGAAGCCGGATCCGGAGATCTATCGATTGGCGACCGATCAGTTCCAACTGCGAAATCGACGCGTGTTGTTCGTTGATGACCGGATCGAGAATTTGGCGCCTGCGCGGGAAACTGGCTGGTCTACGCACCATTTCCTGAGCAGCGATCTACTTGAGCGCGAGCTTCGCGAGCGCGGCTGGTTGGTCTGAGTTTCAGACGAGGCCGGTTGGTGAAGCGATGCTGCTGCGCTTCAGGAGCTCGACCGGCGAGCCGGTCTTGGCAGGCACCGTTGCCGACTGCCCGGAACGGACCAGCACCGGCGCTCCGCCGTCCTGTGACGTGACTTGAACCGTCCCTTCCCGAACATGCACGACGCCGCCCGTCGACTGAACGCTGATCGTGAAAACGGCTGCGGTCGCAGTGGCGAGAAGGAATGGCGTTTCAACTTCGAAACGCCGGCTGCTCGGTGCTTTCACGCGAAAGTCGACCGTTCCAAATGTTTGGATTGCCAGGGTAATCGGGCCGTCGGTGCCATCCTGACCGAGCTCCAGTTCGCTGTCTTCCGATAGCTCAATGGTGCTGTGGCCCCGGGCTAGAGATGCTGTTCCGGAGCCGGTCGCGATGCGGAAGCCGGTCGCAATGGGACTGCCGATCTTCGGCGCTTCTTTGGCACCGCCCGGGCTGTACAGCTCAACCATGCCGGTGACTTTGGTCACATTCCAGGTCGCGGCGCCACGTGGTAGCGGTTTCGTCGCCTGTGCCAGGGCGCCCGAAACGACGATAAAGAGGGTGACCGCTGCAACCAGCGCCAATGAGATCCACCTTCTGTCGCGGTCATGCCGCCGGACGTTTTTGCAGCTTCTTATCATGGGCCCGCGGATCGACGACTTTGCGCTTCGGGTTCGATTTTGCAACGGCTACGAAGCATCGTATCGAAGCGATGCATGTTCAACTGTGCCGTCTTGCAGTTAACGTTTTAGCAGGAAATTTGGTTAACGCTCGGTGCTCCGCACGACTAAATCGGAGCGCGGGCGAAAATGATCGAGCAACGCACAGAACTGCAAGCCGCCAGGCACAGTGTTGCGGCGCATGGTCTTGCTTTGCGTGCTCTGGGGGTCGTCGCTGCCCTGTCGATTTATGCAGGTGTGTCACCGCCGGCTTCTGCCTTCCAGATTGTGGACGCAACGCCTGGTTCTTCGGTGTTGGTATCGTTGCCGCGTTCGATGACGGACGGTCGCGCGTCGCACGTTAACGTCCTGCAATTTGGCTTTGAGCCGACGCTAGGCAGTTTCGGCGCCGATGAAGCCAAGGTCTATTCACCTGCCGGCGCACTGGTGCCCCTGCGCAAACGACGGCCTGGCGAAGGCTTCGTTTTCGACAAACGCGGTGTCCCACACCCTGTCGCGTATGCGACTCGCGGGTACTTCCCTCACTTGGAACGGCGAAATGGCCACGGGCCGGCTGCGGGCCTGCGGCCCGACAACGCACATGCTGTCCTCATATCGCGTCCGGGCACCGTACCGCCGACCCGTTTGACGCTGGGTGACGGCCGTGTCGGCGTAGCGCGCCTCACACTAGGGGGCGTCTTTGTCGACCCCTGGCATGGCGTCAATCTGCTGTCTGTTGGTGGCCGCCGCACATTTGACGTTTCGGACCATCGGCGATCGGATGACTATTCGTCCGCGCGAAGGTCGGATGCACTTACTCGATCGGGCATAGAGGCCGCTTTTGCACGCTGGCAGAGGCTGACATCACTTTGGTCTGCAGAAATAGGACTCAAGGGTGAACGCAGCAACGATGGTGGGCTACGCTCAATTCAGCCTGGTCACGCATGGGCGACCTGGGCGGATCAGGTGCGAAGGCAACCATACACATCCGGTAGAACGGGTGCTTCCGGTTTTGTCGAGCTCGTTCGCGAGGTATCGGCAAACAGCGGCACGGTTTCGCGCGCTCGCGTTTTTGCATTTTATGACATGCAGACCGTATGGGGAGAGGACGCCGTTGCGGGACCTTACTCCACATCGTCAGCCATAGCAGGGTTGGGCGCACGTTTCACACTCCTTGGGTGGATGCGGACCCGGCTGGCGTTCGCCCGGCCCGTCGCCGGCGACAGCCTTATCGTAGGTGACGATCCGGAAGCCGCGCAGGTTTCCCTCAGCGTATCGGCCACTTTCTGATCGATCTCCACATGTCGCGCAGGCGAGGATGATCCGCGAGCCCCGGCGTCTGCCGTCATGGCGGACGGATCGTCTTCTGTCTCCGCTCGTCCATTGCGTTTTTGCTCGCCTTCCGCAGAATGCCGCAGCGCGGATCAGGCTGACCGCGTATCACCAGCGGGAGGCGATCATGGACATTGGATTCATCGGGTTGGGCACCATGGGAACGCCGATGGCGCTCAATCTGGTGGCCGGCGGACATAAGCTGTTCGTTCATGACGCTGTAGCTGTTCCGCCCGTCTTGCGAGGCACGAATGTCGTGGAATGCAAGAACTGCTGTGAAGTGGCCGAAGCGGCAGAGATCGTCGTGGTGATGGTGCCGGATACACCTGACGTCGAGGCGGCCTTGTTCGCAGACAACGGTGTGGCGCAAGGATTGTCGGCCGGGAAACTTGTCGTCGACATGTCGTCGATCTCGCCGACTGCAACGGTCGAATTTGCCACACGTATCGGCGAACTCGGATGTGCTTATCTGGATGCGCCGGTATCGGGTGGGCATCTCAAGGCGGAAGACGGTACGCTCACCATCATGGTAGGCGGCCCTCAGGAAGCGTTTGATCGCGCGCTGCCAGTCCTGCAGCAAATGGGGTCGACCGTAACCCTCATCGGCACCCGCAACGGCGACGGACAGGTCGCCAAAGCGGCAAATCAGATCATCGTCGGCATCACCATCGAGGCTGTCGCCGAAGCGCTCACTTTTGCCGAGAAGGCGGGGGCTGATCCCGCGCGCGTCAGAGAGGCGTTGATGGGTGGCGCTGCGGCGTCACTTATTCTCGACAACCATGGTGGGCGTATGCTGGCGCGCGACTACGCGCCTGCCTTTCGCGCGGAGTTGCAGCAGAAGGATCTGAATGTGGCACTGTCGACGGCGCGTGACCTGGGCATTGTGCTGCCGGCGACGGCCGCCGCCGAACAAATGTACAATGCGGTCAGGGCTCGTGGTGCCGCGAAGCAAGATGCCATCGGTGTCGTCCGCGTGTTGCGTGAGCTGGCCGGAAATGGCTCTGATGACTGAGTGCGGCTTCTTTTTGCCACTTGGAAGGGCGTCAGGTGCCAACGAATGCCGTCAACGGACGGTTCCGATGATCCGAACCTGGCGGCGGACGAGCTGAAGATCGTCGTAATACTTGACGCATTCGACATACTCCGGCGATGCCATGTCGCCGCGCTGTTGGCATAGATCGGAAACGTTCTTGTCGACGCAGGTGTCGTATTCCGCACTACCCGGCTCGTACCCCTGGGACTGACAGATGTAGATCGGGTCTTCCGATTGCTCAGGCTGATCGAAAATCTCGACGACTGCATCGCTGGCTTGCTGGAATCCCAATTCCAGGTATGCCGTGACATGTTCGGTTGTTTCGCACCCGGCTGTAGCCAGGCCAGCGACCAACACCAACATTTGCAAGCTTCTGGACATGCTCTTTGCCCTGTCAGGTCCCGACTAGGTTTGACGTTTCGTTTGACCCGGTCTTCAGGCGCGCATCATAGCTTAGAGTTGTTTACCATACTCTGAAGATACCGATGCCACGCACGTCGTTCGCGGGTGTTTCGCTGTCAGCACTGCTCAGTTGACCGCGAATGCCGGCACAGCGGCATGAATAGGCGACTTTTCACCTCCTGTTTGGTGATGATTTGGTTGGTTTGTCCATAATCTCGGTGGAGCGTTTGAAAGCAACTCTGCGCGTGCTTGCGGCGTTCGTCTGCATCTGGACTGGCTTCGACGTCACCGCGGCCGCACAGGTCTCGCGACCGTTCTCCGCCATTGAGGCGTCCTGGACCAGGACACTTGACCAGGTCGAGGCCGCGATCGTGGCCGGTGTGCCAGGGCATGAGGCGATGTCGCACCGGGAAAACCTCGTGCGGCTTAGAGCCGATGCATTGGATCAGAGGCAAAAGGCGACAGAACGGCTGCGCCAGACAGAGGCATTGCTGGCGGCGCTGGGACCTGTTCCTGCGGAAGGCGAACCTCCCGAGGCCAAAAACATTGCCGAGCAGCGCGCCGCGCTGGCAACCGACATTGCCGACTATCGCGCGCGCATCGCGCAATCCGACCTGGTTCTGGCCCGAGCCAATGCTATCGAACGCCAACTGGCGGCAAAGTCCAGGAGCGAGTTCATCGATGTCTTGCTTCATCGCACCGAGTTGCCGTTCAAGCCATCGACGCTTGAGGCCGCACTGGGCGACATGTACCGGTCACTTCAGCGGGTCGCCCGTGCCCCGGCAGAGTGGTGGAGAGAAAAGCAGGACGACGGCGAAACCGCCGCGGTAATTTCGTCAGTCTCCCTGGCTATCATTTCGGCAATTGTCGCCGCGCTCCTGCTGCGAAACGTGTTGGCGGCCCGGCTGCGTCCCGATCTGGCGGTTGAGGCGCCGAGCTATCGTCGTCGCGTCGCGGCGGTCGTTGGCGTTGCGATTTGGCGTGGCGCCTTTCCCCTCTGTTTTATCGGTGCGGCTCTTTTCCTGTCGATCGGGCCGCAAGCACTCTTTGACGGTCTGATGCGGCCGGTGGTCACGGCAGCGGCAATGGCGCTGCTGCTTGTGGTCACCACTGCAGTCATTGCGCATGCCGTACTGTTGCCGGTTTCGGCCGCTTGGCGGATCGTTCCTTTGGAGCAGAGTTCCTGCCGGCGGTTGGAGTTCGGTGTCGTTTTGTTGGCCCTTGCGCTAGCGGCGCACTCTTTCTTGCGCATTGCCATCTCGTCGTCGGAATTGAACGTCTCAAGCGCGTTTGTCTCGGTGATGGCGATGACCATCACCGCCGTTGAGGCAGCACTGATCGTGGTGTTGATGCGCCGCTCCGTCTGGCAGTTTCAGCCGATCGACCTCGCTGCGTCGGTGGATGTGGAACCGTTAGCAACAGATGCGGCAGTGCAGGGACCGCGTCGACTATGGGTGCTGCTGCGGCCCGTCGTTGCGATGGTTGCGATAGCGGGTGCCGTTGCGAGCGCGCTCGGCTATCCCGTGCTTGGCATGTTTGTCGTCGGCCGGTTGTGCATGTCCGGTCTGATCGTTGGGGCTTTCGTTGTTTTGCGCGGTCTTCTGCGCGAGGCGGTCGGTGCGCTGCTGCGATCGACAGTGCTGCGCGATACCCTCGAGTTCAAGCATAGAACCCGCAGTATCACCAAGTTCTGGGTTCGCGCGTTTCTTGATGTCGTTCTCTTCCTGGTGCTGTTGATGCTGGTGGCGGCCGTCTGGAACGCACCGGTCGATGAAGTCGGTGCGTGGACGCGGCAAATTCTGGCCGGTTTCACGGTCGGCCAGGTCAGGATATCGATTGGCGCCATACTCACGGCGATTGGTGTCTTTCTCGTCGTTGTTTTCCTTACGAGGGTTTTGCAGCGTGGGCTGCGAAATCAGGTGTTGCCGCAAACGAGCTTTGATGCCGGTGTTCAGAACTCGCTTGCATCCGGTTTCGGCTACCTCGGCATTGCACTGGCCGTCGCCCTTTCGGTTTCGGCGGCAGGAATCGATCTTTCCAACATCGCCTTGATTGCCGGTGCACTCTCGGTCGGCATCGGTTTCGGGCTGCAGAATGTCGTCAGCAATTTCGTTTCCGGCATCATTTTGCTGATCGAGCGGCCGGTGAAGGTGGGCGACTGGATCGTCGTCAACCAGAACGAAGGCTACGTGAAGACCATCAGCGTGAGGGCGACCGAATTGGAGACGTTTCAACGGGCCTCGGTGATTATTCCCAATGCGGACATCCTATCCAATGCCGTCCAGAACTGGACGCACAAGGATCGCATCGGCCGCATAGACATACCCGTTGGCGTGGCCTACGGGTCCGATACCAGCAAAGTCCGTCAGATTCTCATCGACGTCGCGCGCCAGCACGACGAGGTATCGGCGTGGCCGGAGCCCAATGCCCTGTTTCTTGAGTTCGGTGAGTCGAGTCTCAACTTCGAACTGCGCTGCTTTACGGGGAATGTCATGAGCCGCCTGGCCATTGGCAGCGATCTTCGGTTCGAAATCGCCAGGCGTTTCGAGGAAGAGGGCGTCGAGATTCCATTCCCGCAGCGAGTCGTGCACCTGAAGCCGAAGGCGATAACTGATCGGGACGAGGCCGCCGAAAGTGGGCTTGAGCCGCCGGCGAACGGCAGGTGAGAGGCTGGTGCCCGATCATCCGGCGGCTTTTTTAGGCGCTGCTGGCGTTGCTTTTGATTGCAATCGCCAGGTCATGCCGCGCCCGGCTGCGCGCCGCTGTCGTCGACATATCCAGTCTTGCGTGACCTCGAAAAAGAACGGCACGACGGCAAGGGGTGCGTTTTCCGAAACGTGTAACGCGGCCCTCGTTGCTATCCAGTTCGCCCAGCTCAACGATGGCACCGTCGCTGAATTCGTTAGCGTCAATCTCGATCTTGACCGGATAGGTCAGTGCCGACAGAACGTCGGTAACGGCCTGATCCAGAATTGCGTAGCGGAATGTATATCTACGATTGTCATAGAACATACAGACAAAACCGTCGGTCGCTTCAACGCTTACCACTTCTCTACTATGGAACAACGCGAACGATCTTTCCTCGACTCGCTGAAATCCCTTTGTCAGTCCATCCAGCTCGCCAAAATAAGCTTCCCAGTAGGACTGCAGTCTCTCTTCTCGGGTGCTGGCGGGCATATTCGTGCGACTTTACCTAGTGTGCCGAGGCGCGAGTTTATCGCGTCCTGCCGGCAATGAAACACCTTGTTTCATACGGCGTGCAGTCATTCAACATTAACGCGTTTTCCTGTCAGTGCATGGCAGTTCTGGGTTGCTGTTCTTGCGGACATACAGGCGGAGTCCCGTTAAGAGGGAAGTATTCTGTCAAATACGTGTATTGAGGGTGATTGCAATGCGGAATGTTTGCATCACCCGGTGTTGTGGCGTGTCGGGACGTGTTTTCAAACGCATCTGGCGTCATCGAGCGTCTTCCTGCCAACGATATCCTATCGGCTGGAGCAACGACCAAGAGATCTCTGGCGCCGAGGTGCCCGATCGATCCGAGAAGTTGCGGCACAGGGGCGTCAGTAACACGCCCAGGTGCAGCTATGGATAGCGCAGCTACAAGCCACGCGACAGGCGCTAGCAACTCATTCAAGGTAATCGGCTGCGGCTGACGTGACCGGGTAGCCGCATTCAACGCCCCGCGATGGCGTGTTGCAAATGCCGCTAAAACGAAAGTGGCGGCGGGGTCGCGACCCAAAGGTCGCGACCACACGCCGCCAGCGTCGATGTCTTGTGTCTTGGTTGCGTGCTCGGTATGTGCGGCCGGTTTAGGCTGCCATCCGGCGCGAGGTCGAACGCTTCGCCGACCGTGACGCAACGATGCGACGGACCGGCCTGGCCGAGCCCGTGCGACGAACCGTCTTCGGTGCAGAGCGAGCCGTCGTCCGACGGCTGGCGGCACTGCGACGTGCGGCGCTGGTGCGCGCCGTGGTCTTGCGCGCCATCGTGCGCCGCGTCGTCGACGCCTTGCGCGCAACGGTCCGCTTGGCCGTCGTACGGCGCGCGGTCGTCTTGCGCGCGGTCGACTTCCGGGCTGTCACCTTCTTGGCGGCAGCCTTGCGGGCGACCGGCTTCTTGGCCGCGGTCTTGCGGACCGGTGCCTT